>Ga0207830_100002_pt1 | contig 1975894 bp, 1771 predicted proteins | sample TtanPargueraPR_6_FD_187740 | JGI IMG/M metagenome (GOLD analysis project Ga0207830, IMG submission 187740) | Aerobic enrichment media microbial communities from Bioluminiscent Bay, La Parguera, Puerto Rico - Tt and E2 (3) (SPAdes) | ecosystem: Environmental > Aquatic > Marine > Unclassified ...
AATTTGCTTGGCGACCATAGCGTTTTGGACCCACCTGATTTCCATGCCGAACTCAGAAGTGAAACGAAATAGCGCCGATGGTAGTGTGGGGCTTCCCCATGTGAGAGTAGGACATCGCCAGGCTTTAAATTTTGGACACTTGCTGATTACAAGCGAGTGATACCACTGCGGAGTGGTAGTTCAGTTGGTTAGAATACCGGCCTGTCACGCCGGGGGTCGCGGGTTCGAGTCCCGTCCACTCCGCCACTTATATTAAGCCTCAGTCGAAAGACTGGGGCTTTTTCGTTAATGCGAGTATATTTTTCCCTTCAATCGAATGAGTCCTGCGGAAAGGCCTATTAGTAGCCCGGAACCGCTGCCACTTATATTAAGCTTCACTTGAAAGACTAAGATTTTTGGTATCTGTAGGACCAGCTTTCTCTGTAACCAAGTTGCACAATTCTAGTTGAATGTAATCTTGCCCATTTCTCTACAGATTCGAGCCTATAGCAAATGCTGGGGACTGATGGGTTATGCCGGTCATTAGACCAGAGAATTCGCATAAGCTAGCTCGTATTCTGCATTCTTGTCACTGCGTATTTCGTTAACGCTCCTCTCTAATAAGAGTTTTCTACTGCTACTTCGCAAATATTCATCGTTCTAGTGTTCTGGATAGTCCCTAGGAGAATGGATTGCTGGAGTTTGTTACCGCTAGTCTGATTTAGTCATTGGAAGAGAATGAGCGTCTAGACTGTTAAGAGAATAAAGTCATTCGAACATTCATGTCTTTTAGAAAACTTTGTTTTCTTTGCTGATCTTGCTAGTAAAGATTAACCTAAGAGGAGTTCTCGTAGGAGTAAGTTTGATGATGCAACAAATAAAAAATGAAACCTTGAAATCCGTATTTAAACAATGGTCTTCCGAAGAGGGAATTGTGGTCATCAACCCTGCAACTGAGCAAGAGTTAGTTCGGTTAAAGCCTAGTAGTCTAGAGGAGTTAGATACTCTCATTGGTCAGTGCAAAACTGAGCAAGTTCGTTGGGCAAAGTTAAGTGCCAAAGAGCGCTCTCGTCGCTTGAAAAAGTGGTATCAATTACTCCTTGATAATGCAGAAGACATTGCCACAGTTATTACCTTAGAGCAGGGAAAACCATTAACCGAGAGTAAAGGAGAGGTGATGTATGGCGCCTCTTTTGTCGAGTGGTTCTCAGAAGAAGCCAAACGTGCTTATGGCGAAGTTATACCTGCACCCACGACAGATCGACGTCTGTCTGCTATTCGCCAGCCTGTAGGGGTATGCGCTGCAATTACGCCGTGGAACTTCCCTATTGCGATGATTACAAGAAAAGCAGCACCAGCCCTGGCGGCAGGCTGTGGTATGCTGATTAAACCCTCTGAGCTTACCCCTCTTACTGCAATTGCTGTTGTTGAATTAGCTTATCAGGCAGGAATCCCAAAAGAACTGCTTCCTGTGGTGGTATCAGAGCAGGCTGCTGAGTTTGGCCAAGTACTAAGTACTGATCCTAGGATTAAGAAAGTTTCTTTTACGGGCTCTACGCGAGTCGGGAAGATTTTGATGAAACAAGCCAGTGACTCTGTCAAAGCGGTTTCGATGGAGTTAGGTGGTAATGCACCTTTTATTGTTTTTGAAGATGCAGATTTAGATGCGGCTGCGGAAGGGCTTGTCGCTTCGAAGTTCCGTAATGCAGGGCAAACATGTGTTTGTACCAATCGGCTGTATATCCATGAAGATGTAAAACAAGCTTTTATTGAAAAAGTATTGTCGAAGTTAAACAAATTACAGCTTGGTAATGGTTTAGAGAAAGGTGTCACATTAGGCCCTGTTATTACGATGGCTTCTAAACATCGCCTAGAGGCGGTGATCGATCAAGCTGTACAAGAAGGGGCTTCTATTGCCAACTCTCCGCAGAGACGCCCTGGGCGCTTTATGGAGCCCGTTCTTTTGGATAGCGTCAAGCAGCATATGTCGATTGTTCAGCAAGAGCTATTCGGGCCTGTATTACCTATTATTACCTTTGAGAATGATGAGCAAGTTCTAGGAATGGCGAATGACACAGAGTATGGTTTGGCTTGTTACTTCTACACGAATAACTTCAAGCGTATTGTTGCTTTCAGCGAAGGTCTGGAATACGGCATGGTTGGTGTCAATGAGGGGATTATTTCTACTGAGGTGGCCCCGTTTGGTGGAGTGAAAGAGTCAGGAGTTGGCCGAGAAGGTGCGAAACAAGGGCTCGATGAATATTTGGAGACAAAGTATATTTGCCTCGGTGGTTTAAGCTGAGTTGGTTGATTTAAGCAAAAAGCTGGGTTTTACCTGGCTTTTTTTTGATCTGAGAGATGTGTGCCAATCACTATGATTATTATTTATTGGTGAACATTGCTTATGGTGGGACTATCGATAGAAAGCAGAGTTGTTGGTGAGCAGATATTCCACTCTAAGTTAAGCGATTGCCTTCAAGGTAATAATCTAAACTCTGATTTTCTTTCCTGAGTAACATGAGTAGAAAAGAGTTTGACTTTAAACCAATGCAAAAAAGCCGTATCAAGAGATACGGCTTTTTCTAATATGGCTCCTCCTACTGGACTCGAACCAGTGACCTGCGGATTAACAGTCCGTCGCTCTACCAACTGAGCTAAGGAGGAACAAATTTTAATAAGTGGTGCCGACTACCGGAATCGAACTGGTGACCTACTGATTACAAGTCAGTTGCTCTACCTACTGAGCTAAGTCGGCACATTTTCATTAATAAGTAATCAACTTATTAACTGAAGAATGGCTCCTCCTACTGGACTCGAACCAGTGACCTGCGGATTAACAGTCCGTCGCTCTACCAACTGAGCTAAGGAGGAATTGTCTTTTTAAAAGAATAAATGGTGCCGACTACCGGAATCGAACTGGTGACCTACTGATTACAAGTCAGTTGCTCTACCTACTGAGCTAAGTCGGCACACTATATTCTTTAACTATTGTTCGTGCTAAGCACCAACAATTAATAAATTGTGGTGCCCGGAGGCGGAATCGAACCACCGACACGAGGATTTTCAATCCTCTGCTCTACCGACTGAGCTATCCGGGCGACGAGGTGTATTAAACGGTTTTTCGGCTCTTAGGTCAACCATAAAATTAAAATAAAATATCGTTTGATGAAAATGTGCTCGGAGTGGGCTGTTTTTATGCATTTTTGATACAAATCCACCATCAACTAAGCTTTCTTTAATGGAGAGATAGGAGTTTGAAAGTAGAGTAAATGGATAAAAACAAAAAAAGCACGCTTGAAAACGTGCTTTATACTAAATAATTGACTTTAACCTAGTGCTTTACAGAGAACTTGTTTACCCAACCTTCTAGCTCATCTGCCAGCGAAGCTAAACTTTGAGTGCTTGATTGGCTCTCCGTTACCACAGAGTTGAGCTGGCTTCCGCTTTCCTCGATAAGATTTATGCGCAGCGCAATATCATCGCTAACCTGAGTTTGTTCGGCTGCTGCGGTCGCGATCTGCTGACTCATTGCGGTGATAGATTCTAACGCCGTTACAATTTGCTGCAGAGCTTCAGAGGCATTCTTAGACTCTGTTACTGTGCCCTCACTGGTTTCTGCACACACTTCCATTGTGTGAATAGCGTTACGGGAACCTTCTTGCAGGTTGGAGATCATATGCTGAATCTCTTTAGTGCTATCTTGTGTTCGGCCTGCCAGGTTACGCACCTCGTCGGCAACAACGGCAAAGCCTCGGCCTTGCTCTCCGGCACGTGCTGCTTCAATGGCAGCATTGAGTGCGAGTAAGTTTGTTTGCTCTGCAATATCGCCAATTACATCGAGCACTTTTACAATATTATTTACATCCTGATCTAGATCGGCGACCGCTTTACTTGCAGTATTTAATTGAGAAGCCAAACCTTGAATGTTTTCAACAGTACTGTGAATCAACTTCTGAGTATGCTGACTTTGTTTATCGGCTTCGTCTGTGTTGTTTGCTGTATCACTTGCCGAGTTGGCAACATGGTTGGCTGAAGATGCCATTTCAGTCATCGCAGTGGCAATCATTGCTGTTGACTGCTGCTGGGATACGGTGAGATCGGCAATCGTATTTGAGCGAGATTCTACGGCAGATAACTCAGCGCGCAGTGCGTGCATGGATTTCTCAAGGTTTGTCACCATGGTGGCTAGCGATTGACTCATATCTTGCACCGCACGATAGATACTTCCTCTCGGCGCCGCTGCATCAAAACTGGTCTGAATGTCGCCTTGTGCGACAGCTTGAACGGCTTTGCGCACATCGTTTGGCTCTCCACCAAGTAGATTGAGCATCTTGCGAATCGAGATTATCAGGCCACCGAGAATACTCCCCGCGATAACTAAACACAGTACAAGCTGCCATTGAGCGGTAGCCCAGAAGCGAGCATTCACCTCATTAAAGCCGATCCCTGTACCTACAACCCAGCCCCAATGTGGTGTTTTCTCGGCAATAGAGTGTTTTTCTTCAATGCTTCCGTCGGCCTGCTTTTGACTCCAGGTATATTCGACGATTTGACCTGTTTTGCGCCCCAAAACATCTAAGATAAGTTGGCCGACGCTGTTGCCATCTCCATCACGAAAGTCGTGAAAGCTTGTGCCATGTAATTGAGGGTCAAGCGGAGCTGCAACAAAAATCATGTTCTCATCTGCGACATAAACGTATTCGTTGTCTTTGTAGATATTATTACGAAGTAGGCGAGTGGCTAATGATTTCGCTTCGTCCTCTGGCATTTTGCCTTCGATAGCCATTTTTTCTACTTCGGTAAGAATGCTGTACGCACTTTTGAATAGCTCAGTAACCCGAGCTTTATTATCAAGGTTACTTGCGACGCGAAGTGTCCATAAGCCCGTTGCGGTCAGTGCTAGGAGTGCTAGCAATATGATCGCAGATAATAAATAGGCTTGAGTTTTTAGTTTCATATTTGGCTCACAAATAAAGTGTCATCACTATGCAAGGCATAGCTAAAAGAAGAAATGTAATAACTCGGGCATCTTAGTGAAGATGAATATTCGCGCATACTAATGCGTATTGAAATTATGATGAGGATTAAATTTTTAGCGTAAAATAAGTATTTTTTAGAGATTGGGCTTAATATTTTGCGATGCTAGAAACAGAGAAACAGAGAAACAGAGAAACAGAGAAACAGAGAAACAGAGAAACAGAGAAACAGAGAAAATGAAATGAGCGTAGGGCAGATGCCAAAAAGCCGCATCAAAAGATGCGGCTTTTTAAAAATGGCTCCTCCTACTGGACTCGAACCAGTGACCTGCGGATTAACAGTCCGTCGCTCTACCAACTGAGCTAAGGAGGAATTATTCGTGTATCGTGTTTAGCAATGACACCAAATAATGGTGCCTCGAGGCGGAATCGAACCACCGACACGAGGATTTTCAATCCTCTGCTCTACCGACTGAGCTATCGAGGCAAAAGAATGGTGCCGACTACCGGAATCGAACTGGTGACCTACTGATTACAAGTCAGTTGCTCTACCTACTGAGCTAAGTCGGCACACTTTATTCTTTTTAGAAGAGATGAACTCTTCGTTTTAAGAATCTCATTTATATGAAATTCTTGAAGTTGGCTCCTCCTACTGGACTCGAACCAGTGACCTGCGGATTAACAGTCCGTCGCTCTACCAACTGAGCTAAGGAGGAACTATTCTGTTTTGTGTCTTGCCAATGATTTAAAATTAAGCAAGTGCACCAAATATGGTGCCTCGAGGCGGAATCGAACCACCGACACGAGGATTTTCAATCCTCTGCTCTACCGACTGAGCTATCGAGGCAAAAGAATGGTGCCGACTACCGGAATCGAACTGGTGACCTACTGATTACAAGTCAGTTGCTCTACCTACTGAGCTAAGTCGGCACACTTTATTCTTTGTGCTTTTGTCCGTGTTATAACATTTCGTTAAGACACCAACAAATCAAATTGTGGTGCCCGGAGGCGGAATCGAACCACCGACACGAGGATTTTCAATCCTCTGCTCTACCGACTGAGCTATCCGGGCGACGGAGCGCTATTAAACGGATTTTCCCGCTTTGCGTCAACCACTTTTTTTAAATAATTTCAAAAAAGTGCTTGTTCGAACGCTTTTTATTCAACTGTCACTACAAAGTTTGCTTTGAGTTAAATTCCTTTTTGAAATTTGTAACTTTTTCTAGGTAACGACGTGCTTCTGCGTTCGGGTGTTTCTTAGTTAGTGCCCAATAAACTTGGTTGGGTTGCAACGAATTAAGATCTTGCATTGCGCGTTTGCGATCGCTGCGATGGAATGTGTTTAAAACACCTCCAGTACCGCCATTGTAAGCGGAAATCATACTGTACTCGAGAGAGGTAGGGTGATGGACTTCTCTTAAATAACGATTTTTTAAGATGTAGAAATACGCAGTACCGGTATCGATGTTGTTTTCTGGATTAAACAAATATTCAGGGCTTGGTTGGCCTGAGCGCTTTTTCACGAGCTTGAATACGTCTCGACCGGCGGTTTTAGGTACAACTTGCATTAAGCCATACGCATTTGCCCAACTTACTGCGTACGGGTTGAAGCTGCTCTCGGTTTTAATAATGGCGTATATCAAATCTTCTGGAATATCGTATTTTTTGGAAGCTCGGCGCACGATATCGGCGTATTGGTAGCTGCGTGTTGAAAAATGATCTTCAACCATGGGGATTTCGACGTAATACGCTTTCTTGAAATCAACGTCTTTGGTCTTGATCTTGTTTGCGATGAGATACTCCGCAAATCGGTTTGCCCGCCAAGACCACTGAATTGGCTTATTGTCTTGATCGACAACTTGTTTATACAGAAATGGTTGCCCTTCTAACGTGATTCCTTTTGAGGAGAACAAGTCGACGTGAGCTGGATCGTCTGGCGTGAGTAAGGTAGTGACAATCGCCTCTTTGAGGTGCTTTTGGGGCTCGGTCGGTGATACGGTTTCAATCGTGATCACGCCTTTGCGAAAGTCGACCTCGGCACGGCTAAGGTAGTTATCGATATATTTGACGTAATTACTTTTGCCTGCGTACTTAATTTCTTTTTTACCCCAGCGCTTTTGAATATTACCAGAGAAACTATTGATCAGGGCATCTAACGCGGCGGTATCTTTTTCAAATTGTCCAGGTAGCTCAGCTAAGTTATTGGCAAAACGGTTTGTGGGCTCGTAGTTGACGTCATAAATCTTTTCGACTAATTCACGGCTACAGCCAGCCATTAAAAGTGCGGCAGCAATAAAGACAATTTTTTTCATAAGTATCAGGGCTATTGAAGGTAATAGAAAAATGACACCACAAGTGGTTGTGATGTCATTGTTTTAACTCAAGCGACTTTATTCGCTCGGCGGTGTGTAACCTTCGATATGAACGTCTTTTCCTTCAAAGAGGAAGTTTACCATTTCTGTTTCGATCAGTTTTCGGTGCTCTGGATCCATCATGTTGAGTTTCTTTTCGTTGATCAACATGGTTTGTTTGTGTTGCCACTGAGCCCACGCTTCTTTCGAGATGTTGTCGAAAATGCGTTTACCTAGTTCACCAGGGTAAAGTTGAAAGTCTAGACCTTCGCCTTCTTTTTTTAGTCGAGCACAAAATACAGTGCGGCTCATAATGACTCCTTGTATTCAATTAACGAAGTTCGTGGGGTAGCGCTTCCAGCAATAGTTTTACTGGCGCGGCTAAACCGACTTCTTCAGGTTTAGATAAGTTATACCAAAGACCTTTGTTGCCTTCCATTATCACGTCCGGTTGCTTTGATAAATCAATCAAAATTGGCGTGATATCGAGGTGGTAATGGCTAAAGGTATGGCGAAAGGTAATCAGTGTTTGCTGCTGCTTGATATTGCTGGCTTGAATGCCACGTTGATCCAGTAGCAATTCAATGTCGCTTTCTACATCCACATGTTCGGTTTGTGGGAAGCAAAATAAGCCACCCCAAATGCCTGTTTGTGGTCTTTGTTCTAACCACACTTCATGACCATTTTCGGTGTTGTGGTGAAGCATTACAAAACGAGTTTGCTTGATTGGCTTGTCTTTTTTCGGTTTTTTACCCGGGTAATCGAGCACATTGCCTTGTTGTTTTGCCACACACAGATCCGCAACAGGGCAGAGGCTACATTTGGGTTTGCTGCGTGTGCAGACCATTGCGCCCATGTCCATCATTGCCTGGTTATACTTATCTACGTCCGTTTGTGGGGTATGCGTTTCGGCAATTTCCCACAGCTGGTTTTCAACCTTTTTTTGTCCTGGCCATCCTTCGACTGCGAAACAGCGGGATAGGGTGCGCTTCACGTTGCCATCGAGAATCGCATGTGGTTGTTTATACACAGACGATAAAACGGCGGCTGCGGTAGAGCGGCCAATCCCCGGTAAGGCGTTCATTTTCTCTATATCAAGAGGAAACTCACCATTGTATGTAGAGGCGACCTCTTGTGCTGCTTTGTGAAGGTTACGGGCTCGGGCGTAATACCCTAAGCCAGTCCAAAGGTGTAGGACTTCATCTTGCTCAGCATTGGCAAGATCGATAACGGTTGGAAAACGCTCCAAGAAACGTTGGTAATACGGAATAACCGTAGTGACCTGAGTTTGCTGAAGCATGATTTCAGACAACCAGACACTGTATGCGGTCTTATTTTGTTGCCACGGAAGATCTTTTCTTCCATATGCGTCATACCATTCTAGGATGGCATTGGCGAAAGGTGTCACGACTTGCTCTGTATTCTATTATTGGTTAGGTGCAAAATTGCACCACATAATGGGCAAGAAGTACAACGGATAAACAGTAGGGATATAAAGAGGTGTGCTATTGCTTTTGGGCTGCCATAGGCCAAGAGCTCAACAAATACTTGCACCTCAGTAAATTCTTTGGATAATCCCCGCTTTGATTAATCAATGTGCAGGCAAAATCAATGAGTGAAGTAACCACTAACGAATACAACGAAGACGGAAAGCTGATCCGCAAAATCCGCAGCTTTGTGCGCCGTGAAGGGCGTTTGACTAAAGGTCAAGAGAGCGCGATGAATGAATGCTGGCCAACGATGGGTATTGACTTCAAAGCTGAACTTCTCGATTGGAAAGAAGTGTTTGGTAACGACAACCCCGTTGTACTAGAGATCGGTTTTGGTATGGGTGCTTCATTGGTTGAAATGGCAAAGAATGCACCAGAGAAGAACTTCATTGGTATCGAAGTACACAGCCCGGGTGTTGGTGCTTGTCTTGCGGATGCGCGTGAGGCGGGAGTTACTAACCTGCGTGTGATGTGCCATGACGCAGTGGAAGTGTTTGAGCATATGATTCCAAACGGCAGCCTATCGACACTGCAGTTGTTCTTCCCAGACCCTTGGCACAAGAAACGTCACCACAAGCGTCGCATCGTTCAATTAGGTTTTGCTGAAATGGTTCGTGAGAAGCTGATCCCTAATGAAGGTATTTTCCACATGGCGACAGACTGGGAAAACTACGCAGAGCACATGATTGAAGTTATGAACCAAGCGCCAGGTTTCGAAAACATTGCTAAAGATGGTGATTTCGTTCCTCGTCCAGACGACCGTCCTTTAACGAAGTTTGAAGCTCGTGGTCACCGTCTTGGTCACGGTGTGTGGGATATCAAATATAAGCGTATCGCGTAACTAGAGGAGTTCATGGGATGTACCATTACGCGATATTAGCGAATCCGGGTCATAACCGAATTTACTTTGATAGCGCAATGACCATTGCCTGTTCAGAGCTAAAAGCAATTTTAGCTTCACAAGGCGTGGATGTGACAGAAATTGGTAGTAAAGAGGTTGGCTTACCTGCAGCGTTGGTGTTTTCTTGTCAGGAAGCTCTAAGCGATGAGCAGACGCGAAGAATCGCAGCCTCTTCGATTTACTATGCACTATTTGAAGTGCGCGAAGATGGTTTACTTCGACCAATTCAAGCGCCAGCGTTCAATACTTTCCCGGAAAGCATGAGTCAGATTCTGCGTTATACCGGGAAAACAAACGAGCAGTTTACTCGCTTGATGGTGAATATCGGCATTAGTGCGTCCAATACGGGAAGTGAGCTGCTGACCTTAATGGATCCAATGTGTGGTAAAGGTACAACCTTGTTTGAAGGCTTGATCCATGGTTTGAACGTAGTGGGGGTAGAGATCAATGCCAAGTGGGTGCAAGAGATCCAGACCTTTATCGTTAAGTTCATGAAGAATGGCCGCTTTAAGCACAAAGTGAGCAAAGAAAAGCGCACTGCGGGTGGCAAGAAAGTGGCGGATGGTTTCGTGGTTGAAGCTGCAGCAAATAAAGAAGATTACAACCAAGGCAATCTTCAGTTTATGAAGCTGTATTCGGCTGATACTCGTATCGCTGATCAAGTCGTGAAAAAGAACTCAGTTGACGTGATGGTGTCTGATCTGCCTTATGGTGTGCAGCACGGCAGCAAAAATGCCAAGGACAGCAAACTGAACCGCAGCCCACTAGAGCTTTTAAACGAGGCTCTGCCTGCATGGAAAGTGGTATTGAAAAAACAAGGTTCAGTGGTGTTGTCTTTCAATGAATTTACATTGAAATGGAAAGATGTCGCGGCATTATTTGAAGAGCAAGGTTGGAAGGTACTTTCAGAAGAGCCTTACATCGGTTATCTTCACCGTGTTGATCAATCTATCAACCGCAATATTATTGTGGCAGTAAAACCATAATCGACTTGAGTCGAACGAACCCTATGGAAAAGCCAACGACACGTTGGCTTTTTTTACCTCTGAGCTCAACGAGTTCTCTTGTAAATAGAAGGTAGAGAATGAAACCGACAGTGGAAATTTTGACAGATATTTTGGCGGAAGTGCGCCCTTTAATCGGCCAAGGCAAAGTGGCTGATTACATTCCTGCTCTGGCAAAAGTACCCAGCAACAAGTTAGGTATTGCGGTATACACCAACGAAGGTGAGGTTATTAAGGCGGGCGATGCCGATGAACCTTTCTCTATCCAATCTATTTCAAAAGCATTGAGCTTGACGTTAGCGATGTGCTTGTACAAGCAAGAAGAAATTTGGTCTCGAGTGGGAAAAGAGCCTTCGGGGCAGGCATTTAATTCGCTAATCCAGCTAGAAATGGAGCAAGGTATTCCTCGCAATCCTTTTATTAATGCTGGAGCGATAGTTGTGGCGGATCTGTTGCAAACTCGCTTATCTGCACCTCGTCAGCGCCTATTGGAATTTGTACGTCAGCTTTCTGGTGATACTCATATTGTGTATGACAAAGTCGTCGCGGCATCCGAAATGATGCATGGTGATCGTAATGCGGCGATTGCATATCTCATGCGCTCGTTTGGTAACTTCGAAAATGAAGTAATTCCAGTGCTGCAAAACTACTTCCACGCTTGTGCACTGAAGATGAGCTGTGTCGACTTGGCTAAAACGTTTAGCTATTTGGCAAATAAGGGCACATCGGTACAAACGGGTAAGCCCGTTGTTTCTCCCGTGCAAACCAAACAACTTAATGCACTGTTAGCAACGTGTGGCCTGTATGATGGCGCGGGCGAGTTTGCTTATCGTGTTGGCATGCCTGGTAAGTCTGGTGTCGGTGGTGGCATTATCGCGGTAGTACCTGGTGAAATGACCATTGCAGTATGGTCTCCAGAGCTTGACCCTTCAGGTAACTCCCTTGCTGGTACTAAGGCGCTTGAATTGCTATCGGAGCGAATTGGCCGTTCGATTTTCTAATGTTGAATGTTCTATATAAAAAGCCTCTCAATTGAGAGGCTTTTTTGTTTTTGGGCTGCGTTACTCTTCGCTTTCTTCGGCCATAAAGGCTTCGAGCAAGTCATTAAGGAAGAGCTTCCCTTTTTCAGTAATTTGCCAATGAGTGGCGGTTTCACTCAAGTAGCCCATTTCTAACGCCCAATCGATGGTTTCTTGAATCGTACTGAGCGGCAAGCCTGTGGTGTCCACGTAATCTTGCTTCGGGCATGCTTCCATTAAGCGGAATCGGTTCATAAAGAACTCGAATGGACGATCTTCATCCGCGACGACATGTTCCGTATGCAGATAAGGTTTGACCATATTTTGATAAGCCGCTAAATAGCCACGCGGGTGTTTTACCTTTGTCGTTCGAATAATACGTCCGTCGGTAAAACTGAGTTTGCCATGAGAGCCACAACCGATACCAAGGTAATCGCCAAAGCGCCAGTAGTTGAGGTTGTGCTGACACTGATAGCCCGGCTTGCTGTAACCCGAAATTTCATATTGCACATAACCCGCGGCTGCAAGTTTTTGGTGTCCGAGCTCGAAAATATCCCACAAATCATCATCATCAGGTAGCGTTGGTGGCTTGTAGTAAAACATGGTGTTTGGCTCGATAGTGAGCTGATACCAAGAAAGATGCGGCGGTGCCAACTCAATCGCTTTGTCCAAATCTGCCAAGGCTTGTTCGATGCTTTGATCAGGTAAGCCGTGCATGAGATCGAGGTTAAAGCTGTTCAAACCGATTTGGTGCGCTAATTTAGCAGCATTGACGGCTTCGTCTTGGCCGTGAATGCGCCCCAAGCGCTCAAGCTTCTGTTGCTCAAAGCTTTGCACGCCGATAGAGATACGCGTTACACCAGCTTTGCGGTAGCCAACAAAACGCTCTGCTTCGATGGTGCCTGGGTTAGCTTCCATGGTGATCTCAATTTCTGGCTTAAACGGAATACGCGCTTCAATGCCCTTAAGTAGACGCTCGATGCCTTCTGCCGAAATCAAACTCGGCGTACCACCACCAATGAAGATTGAATGCAGTGGACGTGGCGCTTCGTTAAGGCGGTATTTCTCAATGTCGGTATCCAAATCTTCTAGAAGGGCACAGATGTACTCTTCTTCTGGAATCTCGGTTTTGAGCGCGTGAGAGTTAAAGTCGCAATACGGGCACTTTTGTACGCACCAAGGGATGTGTACATACAAGCTGAGTGCTGGGGGCGTTAACATGGTCTAATTCGCTCGTGATTACTGAGACACTTGCTCAGACAGTTGAGCAAACAACGACTTGAGCGCTTTACCGCGGTGAGACAGTTGTTTCTTACGTGCAGGTTCAAGTTCGGCTGACGCACAGTTGTTTTCAGGAACAAAGAAGATTGGGTCGTAGCCAAAGCCATTTTCACCGTGTGCTTCAGTTAGAATTCGGCCTTCCCATTTACCGTGACAGACGATAGGCGTTGGGTCGTTCTCGTGACGCATGAGGACTAATACGCAGTGGAAACGTGCTGTACGTTCTGCTTCTGGTACGCCTTCCATTGCCGCTAGCAATTTTTCTAGATTCTCTTGATCAGATGCGCTCTCGCCTGCGTAACGTGCAGAGTAAATGCCCGGAGCGCCTTTTAAGAAATCGACTTCTAATCCAGAGTCGTCTGCAATGGCAGGAAGCCCTGTTTCTTGTGCGGCATGGCGAGCTTTAATGATTGCGTTTTCAATGAACGTTGTGCCCGTTTCAGCTACTTCCGATACATTGAATTCACTTTGCGCTAATACTTCAAAGCCGAAGTCAGACAACAAATCTGCCATTTCACGAACTTTGCCTTGGTTACCAGTTGCTAGCACAATTTTTTTCATGGGAATCTCTTTTAATAGTGATAGAGGAGAACAAATCGTTCTCCTCTAGATATTCTTTAACTAATAAGTGGTTTTTAGCCTGCTTAGATCCAAAAGCTTTTGGAACATCACAACCCAATTACTCTTCAACATAAAACTTCTGGGTGAATTTAAGCTTACCTGAGCCTTTGTTTCCAGCTTTTACGTCAATATCGAAAGTAAAAGTTTCTTCGTGGGTAATTGGCAGTTCGGCTAAATAGTATATCGCATTGCCTTCTTTGACTTCACGAAAGGTCAAGGTCTGAGTTTGGCCGATAAGGTTCTTCGCGCGTCCAGCAATTTTTGCTTCTAATGCTGGCTTACCCAATGAAGCTCTATCTAACACGCTAATATTAACCACAGCGAGGTATCCATTACGTTTGATATCGTAGCTACGTGCGACTTTGGGTGTTAGGAATGTTGAGTTAAACGCGACATAGTGTACTTCGATATCTTTCATATTTTTAAACTGATCGGCGAAGCTTGGTAACGACAACAGGCTAATCAGTAATGCGGTAATCCATTTGCTCATTGTTACTTCCTCAAAGCACTTGTTATAAAACAACCATAGCTGCAATTTTACCTTGGTCAGGGGGGAAAAAATGCGTACTCAGTCGTTGGTATTAGTAAGTGTGGTACAAAATCGTAAATAAAAAGCCATCATATGATGGCTTTAATTTCTGTCGGTATCTGGGTAGGCGATTCTATCCGAATTTGTTTGTGCCGTCCTAATTCACCTTTTTCTATGTGAACCAAACCCTTAGCGATTTTAAACTGCTTGGCTAAGAACTTAGTTAGGTGCGCATTAGCTTTGCCATCGACAGGTGGAGCAGTAATGGCGATTTTGAGCTCTTCACCATGCAAGCCAACGATTTTATCGCGGCTTGCTTTAGGTTGAATATAGAGCTTTAGGATGATGTCATCGCCATCTTGCCAAACTGCGGCTGACATTATAACTGGAACCAAATTGGACCAATGATATCACCCATCAAGAAGTTCGCGAACTGCAAGCCGATAAACAGCACCAGTACGCTCAAATCAAGACCACCAATAGCCGGAATAATACGACGGATTGGTGCGCACATTGGCTCGGTTAATTGATGGAATACGTACTCGATAGGGCTGCGACCTTGGCTTACCCAGCTCAAAATTGCACGGATCAATAGTACCCAGAACAGCAGACCTCCAGCGGCTTTGATTAATGATAACAAGCCTAAGAACAAGAAATCAGCGCTGAAAGAGACGGAACCGTTCGAAGCTATCAGGATCAGAACGACAAATTTAAGCACACACAACACGTAGGCAAACAACACGGTTGCTAGGTCAATATTCCCCATGGATGGGATAATGCGGCGCAGTGGACCAATGACCGGCTGAGTCGCTTTTACTATGAATTGCGAGAATGGGTTGTAGAAGTCTGCGCGTGCAGCTTGCAACCAAATTCGCAAAATTACGACCATGATGTACAGGTCAAATAGGGTTGAGATGAGAAAACTCATTGAATTCATAAGGTACCCTTAACAAGTGATGGATGATACTAAACGGAGTTCATCCAAATAATTAAAACAGTTTTTCCATTTCTTCCGCGCGAGCCACAGCAGCTTGCATGGCTTTAGCAACAATATCTGAAAGTTGATGTTCGTTGAATGTACGCAGTGCTTCTGCCGTTGTCCCACCTTTCGATGTCACGTTCTCACGCAGGGTCGATAGCTCAGTTTCTGGGTTGTTAACCACCATACTGGCCGCGCCCAATGCAGCTTGCTGAACCAATAGTCGAGCGGTCTCTTTATCAAAGCCTTGAGCAATCGCTTCTGCTTGCATCGCTTCCATAAACAGGAAGAAGTATGCAGGAGCACTGCCCGCTGCGGCAATCACATTATTGATACCAGACTCTTGCTCAACCCAGCATACCTTACCGACCGCTTCCATTAACTCTGCGGCAAAAGCTTTGTCTTGCTCAGTTACATGGGCTGGTGCGAATAAACCACTCATGCCCAACCCAAGTTGTGATGGCGTATTTGGCATAACACGAACCAAGTTCAATTTGGTGGCTAGCATATCATCCAATCGTGAACAGTTGATGCCAGCGGCAATAGAAATCACCAGTTTATTAGTGAAATCGATCGCTTGCAGTGGTTTACAAACATCCGCCATCATTTGCGGTTTCACAGACAATACCACCACATCCGCTTCGGTCGCCGCTTGGATGTTATCGTTGGTGGTACGGATGCCAAAATCTTGTTCTAGCGGAAGACGGCGAGCCTCTGAAGGAGCTGTCGCGGTAATGTTTTGTGCTGGGTATCCGTTAGCAACCAAGCCAGAAACAATGGCTCTCACCATGTTGCCAGCACCAATGAAGGCGATTTTTTTATGTTCCATTTGTCTGATTTCCATCATGATATTTAGAGTTTGTTGTGCGCTCAGGTGTATAATGGCGCCGCTGTTACTTACTGCTCCTATTGGCGAGTAAGATGATTGCGCGATTTACTCTTTAATTTAACGACGAATTTATGTCGCTAGTGAGCGTTTTGTTGATTTAGCTGTAGTCTCGCGCGCCGAAAATAGCGGTTCCAATACGAACCATGGTACTACCAGCTTCGATTGCAGCGGTCATATCACCACTCATTCCCATTGACAATGTATCGATTTCTGGGAACTGAGCTTCGAGTGTTTGCTTCAACGTAGCCAACTTCTGAAATTCATGAAGTTGTGATTCGTAGTCAGACACGTTGGCAGGAATCGACATCAACCCTCTTAAAGTGAGGTTGGGTAGGCGAGAAATCAACTCCGCCAGCTCGAATACTTCCGCTTCGGTGACACCAGACTTAGATGCTTCACCACTGGTGTTAACCTGAATCAGAACTTGTAGCGGTTTAAGTTCACTGGGACGCTGATCATTCAGGCGTTGAGCAATCTTGGTTCGATCGATGGTGTGAACCCAATCGAAATGTTCAGCAACAAGTCGCGATTTATTCGACTGAATCGGGCCAATGAAGTGCCATTCGATTCGATTATCTGGATAATGCTCGGCAAAGTGCTGAACTTTACTGACGCCCTCTTGGACGTAGTTTTCACCAAAGGCGGTTTGTCCCGCTTGGTAGGCTTCGAGAATTGCCTCGACAGGTTTAGTTTTGCTTACCGCTAGAAGTTGCACTGACTCTGGAGTTCGACCACATTTTTGCTCGTCATATCGAATTTGAGAGGTGATATGTTCAATATTTTGTTGAATACTACTCATAGCTGTACTTTAGACTTAAGGATTTTAAATGGATATCACTGAGTTACTGGATTTTAGTGTAAAACATAATGCCTCAGATCTACATCTTTCTGCAGGTGTCCCACCAATGGTTCGTATTGATGGGGATGTGAGAAAACTAGGCATTCCAGCGTTTACACACCAAGAAGTACATCGTTTGGTTTTCGAAATCATGAACGATGCCCAACGCAGTGAGTTCGAAGAAAAACTCGAAGTCGACTTCTCTTTTGAGTTGCATAACGTTGGTCGTTTCCGTGTCAACGCTTTCAACCAATCTCGTGGCTGTGCGGCAGTATTCCGTACCATTCCAAGTAGCATTCCAACTTTGGAAGAGCTGGAAGCTCCCGAGATCTTCAAAAAAATTGCGAACGCTGAAAAAGGCTTAGTTCTGGTTACTGGCCCAACAGGTTCTGGTAAATCGACGACCTTAGCAGCCATTGTTGACTACATTAATCGTAATCACAACAAGCACGTACTCACAATTGAAGATCCGATTGAATTTGTTCACAACAACAATAAATGTTTGATCAACCAGCGTGAAGTACACCGTGATACGCACAGTTTCCAAAACGCACTGCGCAGCGCATTACGTGAAGACCCGGATGTCATTCTGGTTGGTGAGATGCGTGACAAAGAAACCATCAGCCTTGCATTAACGGCGGCGGAAACGGGGCACTTAGTGTTCGGCACGTTACACACTAGCTCGGCGGCAAAAACCATTGACCGTATTATCGATGTGTTCCCTGGCAGTGATAAAGACATGGTGCGATCGATGCTTTCTGAGTCCCTTCGTTCGGTTATCGCACAAAAGTTATTGAAACGTAATGGTGGTGGCCGTATTGCATGCCATGAAATCATGATGGCAACGCCTGCGATTCGTAACTTGATCCGTGAAGACAAAGTCGCGCAGATGTATTCGATCATTCAAACTGGTGCGGCTCACGGCATGCAAACCATGGAGCAAAATGCTCGTCAGTTAATGGCACAAGGTATGGTCGCTCGTGAAGAGGTCGATAGTAAGATCGGGTTAGAAGTGCAGCAATTCTCGTAATACGTAGGTGAACACGGAAGATGGATCTAAATAAATTTCTCGAAGGTATGCTGGCGCTGAAAGCGTCGGATCTTTACATCACGGTTGGTGCGCCAATTTTGTTTCGCGTGGATGGCGAATTGCGACCACAGGGTGAAAAACTTACCGAGATTGATGTCGCGGCATTACTCGACAGCGCTATGGAGCCAGATCGGCGTCAGGAATTTCGTAAAAGTCGTGAGTCGAATTTTGCCATTGTGAGAGATTGTGGCCGCTTCCGTGTTAGTGCCTTTTTTCAACGGGAATTACCGGGTGCGGTGATTCGTCGTATTGAAACCAATATTCCCACCTTTGAGCAATTAAAGTTACCGTTAGTGTTGCAAGATTTAGCGATAGCCAAGCGTGGTTTGGTGTTGGTGGTTGGTGCTACTGGGTCAGGTAAGTCCACCACAATGGCGGCAATGACGGGCTATCGAAACAGCAACAAGACGGGGCACATTTTGACGGTCGAAGATCCGATCGAATTCGTGCATGAGCACAAGCGCTGTATCGTGACTCAACGCGAAGTTGGGTTAGATACGGAAAGCTATGAAGTTGCGCTTAAAAACTCGCTGCGCCAAGCACCAGATATGATTTTGATTGGTGAGATCCGTAGCCGTGAAACAATGGAATACGCGATGACGTTCGCCGAAACAGGCCATTTGTGTATGGCAACGTTGCACGCCAATAATGCCAACCAAGCTTTAGAGCGCATTCTTCACTTGGTACCGAAAGATCAAAAAGAACAATTCTTGTTCGACTTGTCGATGAACCTAAAAGGCGTGGTTGGTCAGCAGCTGATCCGAGATAAGAATGGGCAGGGGCGTCATGGTGTGTTTGAGATCTTGCTAAATAGCCCACGAGTATCTGATTTGATCCGTCGCGGAGATTTGCATGAGTTGAAGTCAACCATGGCTCGCTCAAATGAGTTTGGTATGCTGACGTTCGATCAATCTCTTTATAAGTTGGTGATGCAAGGTAAGATCAGCGAAGAAGATGCGCTGCACAGTGCCGATTCGGCGAATGATTTGCGCTTGATGTTGAAAACACAGCGTGGCGAAGCATTCTCTACGGGCAGTCTTGCTAACGTTAAGATCGATATGGATTAAGCGTGTTTAGACGAAAAAGGTTGGCACTTGCCAACCTTTTCTTGTTTTGAGTATTGTGTTTTATTCACCCCAGAGGGCTTCAAACCAGCTTTCTAGAATCACCACCGCTGACTGGCAGTCCACATTCCCTTTCGATAGGGCTTTGTAGCCGCCCATGCTGAACAACTCCGCACGAGCTTCTGCTGTAGATAAACGCTCATCATGCAGTTCAACAGGTAAGCCGTATCGGCCTTGCAGACGCTTAGCAAATTTTCGTGCACGAGGGGTTATGGTCTCAAGGTCTTTGCCATGAAGATCAGTTGGTAAACCGACCACTAGCAAATCTGGCTGCCACTCTTTGATTTGCTTTTCGATATCGTCCCAATTTGGAATACCGTCATTGGCTTTAAAGGCTTTTAATGGGGAAGCCGTACCAGTAATTTCTTGGCCAATAGCGCTACCAATGCTTTTGGTTCCAAAGTCAAAAGCCATAATTGTGCGTGACATAAGGTGTCTCTATCTAATGTAACTGTATTTCGGACTAAGCATGTCCAGAGTCTGCTGAAAGATGACTGGGGTCGATGCCCAGCTTTTCGACCGCTTTCTTCCAACGCTCGTTGATTGGTGTATTAAAGATAATTTCAGGCGTCGCTTCAATGGTGAGCCAAGAGTTTTCGACCAGCTCATTTTCTAATTGGCCTGCACTCCAACCTGAGTAGCCAAGTGCCACTAAGTAATCACTTGGTTCTGCTTCTGTTCCTAACACCGAAAGAATATCACGTGAAGTGGTTACCGCGAGGTCATCGGTCATTTGAACGCTGGACTCGTAGTAATCTTTAGGTTTATGCAGAATAAAACCACGATCTTCCGAGATTGGGCCGCCATTGTAGACTGGTCTATCTAGGCTGGCTTCAAATAGGCGCGGGTGTACTGGCTGAACTTCCACCTGCTTGAGCATGTTGCCGACGGTGATATCAACAGGAGCATTGATCATCAACCCCATAGCGCCGTCTTCGTTGTGCTCACAAACGTAGATCACGCTGTTTTGAAAGTACGGATCTTTCATCCCAGGCATGGCAACTAAAAAGTGATTTGTGAGATTCATACTCATATTGACCCTTAACTCTCGTAAATGCCCTTAAGCAAACATCATACAGTTTACCATCTAGGTATGTGCATGAGTTTGCTTAAGTTAATGTACTACGCTCTCTATTAACTGTAATACAGTTTGAGTTATTCGCCTTTTACTCGACGCTCAATCGCATCCATCAGTTTGCCAGTGATTGAGATGTCAAAAGCCGCTTCAATTTCACGAATACAGGTTGGGCTGGTGACGTTGATTTCCGTTAGCTTATCGCCAATTACGTCAAGGCCAACAAAGATAAGGCCTTTTTCTTTCAGTGTCGGAGCCACAGTTTGAGCAATCTTAATATCGGTCTCGCTTAGTGGTCGAGCCTCACCTGTGCCACCAGCTGCAAGGTTACCGCGCGTTTCACCTTTTGCAGGAATACGAGCTAGACAGTAAGGCATTGGTTCACCATCTACGACTAAGATACGTTTGTCACCGTTGCTGATATCTGGCACGAAGGTTTGCGCCATTGCGTAGTTTTGACCGTGGTTGGTCAGTGTCTCGATGATTACAGAGACGTTAGGGTCGTTTTCTTTTACGCGGAAGATAGATGCGCCGCCCATACCATCAAGCGGTTTTAGGATGACATCACCATGTTTTTCACGAAACTCTTTAATTTTCTCTGCTTTTCGCGTCACGATTGTCGTTGGTGTCAGCTCAGGGAACCACGCTGTAAACAGTTTTTCATTACAATCACGTAGACTTTGAGGTTTGTTAACGATCAGTGCACCTTGTTCTTCTGCACGCTCAAGGATGTAAGTCGCGTAGATGTATTCTGTGTCAAACGGAGGATCTTTACGCATTAGTACAGCGTCTAGCTCAGACAGTTCGATCGTTTGCTCTGATTTGAACTCGTACCAACCGTTTGGATCTTCTTTTAGTTCCACCACTTTAGTATCTGCAATGGCAACGCCTTGATCGAGATGCAGATCATTCATTTCCATGTAGTGGATTTCATAGCCGCGTCGTTGCGCTTCAAGCATCATGGCAAAGCTAGAGTCTTTTTTGATGTTAATGGACGAAATTGGGTCCATCACAATGCCGAGTTTGATCATTATTTTTCTCCGTTTAACCAAGATCGCCGAAACGAACTTGTAAGGCTGTAATTGCTGTCAGAGCCGCTGTTTCGGTGCGCAGAACGCGAGGGCCGAGTAGCGTTTCTTCAAATTGATATTCTCGAGTCATCTCGATCTCTTCAGACGATAAACCGCCTTCAGGGCCGATCAGTAGGCGCACTTTCTCAACAGGTGTTGGCAGTGTGTTGATTGAGTAGTTAGCACGAGGATGAAGATTGAGCTTTAAGCCATCGTACTCTTCTTTACACCACTCTTCCAAGCTCATAATTGGACGAATTTCTGGAACGACATTGCGTCCACACTGCTCACAGGCACTGATGGCGATTTTTTGCCATTGCGCGAGTTTTTTCTCAAAGCGCTTTTGGTCAAGCTTGACGCCACAACGTTCGGAAATCAGAGGTGTGATGGTATTGACGCCAAGTTCCGCTGACTTTTGGATAGTGAACTCCATCTTATCGCCACGTGAAATAACTTGACCAAGGTGCAGGTCTAAAGGGGATTCAATACTGTTTTCTACACGCTCAGTAATGTTAACCAAAACCGTCTTTTTGCTGACTTCACTGATAACCGCTGGGAATTCTGTGCCGCTGCCGTCAAATAGGAGAACGTCTTGGCCTTCTTTCATGCGCAGAACACGGCCAATATGGCCTGCTGCGTCGTCACTTAAAGCAAGTGAGCCAAGTTGATGAATGGTTTCTGGATGATAAATTCGAGGGATACGCATGAGATTTCCAGCAAGAGAATAAACTTAAACCCTAACATGGATGCTTTCCACCGAAAAAACAAGGGGCAAGAAGCGTTTCAATATCAGTTATTGAAACGCTTCAAGGTAGAGGAGCACTAGAGTGCGCGACAGGCTTTTTGAACAAATGGGTTATGATTGCCTTGTACTTTGGCAATGCGCTCGTCACGCTCACATTCCCATTTATCGACTGGGTAGGTTTTGTTCCAAGCACTCATCAACTGCGTTTGCTGTTTTGATAATTTAAAGCCGTACTCTTTGCTCATGTATAGGTAGGTACGAGCAATCGAACCTCGAGCACGGTCTGGTGGCATGACTTTACGCTGCTTAAAGTTCACTTGCATCTCACAGCGACCATAACTCACGCCATCGATACCGTTCCATTGGCTAAAGTTGTAGTTCGAACGGTCACCGTTTACTTCACCAATGGCAGGGGTTAGGTTGTGCAGGTCTGCTTCCATCAAGCGAAAGGTTTTGTCTTTTTTCTTGCAGTTTTTACGTCCACCATCTTGCCAGCATTGACGCTGGTGGCCAAATTGCCACGCAGGTACCACATGCTCCCATTCGATTCGTGCGGCCCGCTTTTCCTGTTTACGGACTTGGTAACCGCAAGAGGCTAAATCTGGGGAGCCTTTTTTGCCTTGCCATTGAATGTTGCAGCCACAGTAAAAGCTCGTTGGATGGTCTTGATAAATTTTTACCGCCTCACGTTTGGCGGCAGAGAAGGAGCTTGGTGGCGCGGCAACCGCAGTGCTAGAAAGCGCGATAAGTAACAAAGAGAATAGGTATTTCATGATTAAAGTCTTTATAAAGTATGACTTTATTCATGATAACACGCATAAAATAGCTTTAGTGATGAGTAAGTTAACAATAAATGGCGAAGGGAAGGTTTTGATAAACTCGATCTTTATTTTGGGAACGCAAGTAACACTATGAGATATAGATTACGATAATTGAACGCCTGTGAAGTTAAGTGGTTGGCGGCATTTTTGACAAGAGTACGTCGCCTCTTTGCGCTGCACTTTATTATGACGGCGAATCGATAGAGGGTAGGTCATACAGCCACAACGATACTCAAAGGTTTTACCTTGAACGGATTTTACTTCAAAGCTGTGAGTGGTTTTGGCGGGCACTTTAAATACGGCTTCCATGACACCTTGCCATTCTTTGCCGTGAGGTCTAACTCGTCCGTAAACCTGATAAGTAATCAGGTGAGCCACCTCGTGAGGAATGACTTCATCTAAGAATGCTTGGGTGTTTTCGCGAAATAAAACGGGGTTTAGGCGAACTTGATTTAATTGAAGGTAGGCTTTTCCTGCCGCTTTTCCGCGGACGTTGAAGGTGACCGTTGGAATAGGAAAAGAACGTTTGAAAGCTTGCTCTGCCATCGCGATGCAGTCCGCCATCACTTGCTTGGCTTTATAGCTTAGTTCTATATCCACAACTCACCTCGATAAATCAAATAAAAAAGCCCCCGCATTCGCGAGGGCCAGATCATAGCATCAGTTAATTACGGAGTGTGTTTTTTCTTGATGGTGGCATGGTAAGCGTGCCATGTACCGTAGCCTAGAATTGGCATGGTAAACAACATTCCGATCCCGTAGGTCGCAAAGCCGATAAGAATACCGCCACAGATGATCGCTGCCCAAACAATCATTGCTGGAATGTTGGATTTCACGGCATTAAAGCTGGTAAATACAGCGGTCATCATGTCTACGCGACGCTCCATCATGAGCGGAATAGAAAAGGCTGAAATGCTAAACACCACACAAGCCAAAACAAAGCCAACTAAAGAGCCGATGACAAGGAAGGGTAGGAACTCACTTAAAGGTGCCCCTTGAACAGAAGGGTAGAGCGCATGAAGTAGAGCGGCAATGCGCATCCAAAATATCATACACACTGCGAGTAACACGGCGAACGCCCATTGAGATGTTGAGTTACGACCGATCGCTTTCATTGAATGGAACAAGCTTGCTTTGTGTCCGCGCTCTCTCTCCCAACTGGCATCATACAAGCCAAGCGCGAGAAACGGACCGATTAACATGTAAACAATCAAACTGGGCATGACGACCAAGTGTGTGCCTTGCCACTGTACGAGCAAAACAATGCCTATGGCAGCTGCCATAAAACAGATGCCATAGAAAGCACTAATAAGTGGCATTCGCACGAAATCATGCAGACCTAATGCGAGCCAATGAAAAGGTGCAGAAAGATTGACCGTATTGCACGGTATGGTTCTGGCGTATTCGTTGTCTGGCACTTCCTTTCGCTTGTTGTGGAAGTCCGATGGATTAACAGTTCGAGGCATAACTCCTCCTTGATTTATTCCCACATTATCCGCTTATACCAACTGACAGCGGTTTTTGTTCAGTCAAACTTGAAGCGACTTTTTCAAGTTTACATCTGAGCATTGGCTTAGTTTGGTATCGGCCATAAAGATGCCTGACTCATGTCTTTACTTAAGTGTTGCTTCCACAGTCGCCAGCATCCGACGTCTCTATTTAAATTGGAATTAACAATATTTTAACTATTGGCGGAGATGGGATAATTTACAAATAATTGCTTAAAATTTATTCGGTATAAAAATGAGGGAGAAACAGGACTGCTTTGTGGTGCAGGGCGGTATGAGCCGAAATGGCTGGATAAAAGTTGCTGAAAATAAAAAGCCCCCGCCATAGGCGAGGGCTTGATTGATTCTTGCTTGGCTTGATTATTTGATGCCAGCGAAATCGCGTAGAAGTGCAGCTTTGTCTGTCGCTTCCCACGGGAATTCTTCACGACCGAAGTGACCGTAAGCCGCTGTCTTCTTGTAGATAGGTTGAAGAAGGTTAAGCATTTCTTGTAGACCGTATGGACGTAGGTCGAAGAATTGACGAACCGCTTCAATGATGATGTCGTGAGATACTTTCTCAGTACCGAACGTTTCCACCATGATAGACGTTGGATCAGCAACACCGATTGCGTAAGAAAGTTGGATCTCACAACGGTCAGCCATGCCTGCCGCTACGATGTTTTTCGCTACGTAGCGTGCTGCGTATGCTGCACTACGGTCAACTTTTGATGGATCTTTACCAGAAAACGCACCGCCACCGTGACGAGCTGCGCCGCCGTAGGTATCTACGATGATCTTACGACCAGTTAGACCACAGTCACCCATAGGACCACCGATTACGAAGCGACCGGTTGGGTTAATGAAGAAGTTTGTTTCTTTGTTGATCCACTCAGAAGGTAGCACTGGCTTAATGATCTCTTCCATTACCGCTTCACGCAGGTCTGAAGTTGAGATTGAATCACAGTGTTGAGTTGAAAGAACAACCGCATCGATACCAACGATGTTACCTTGATCGTATTGGAATGTTACCTGAGATTTTGCATCAGGACGCAACCAAGGTAGTGTGCCGTTTTTACGAACTTCTGCTTGCTTTTGAACAAGACGGTGAGAGTAAGTAATTGGCGCTGGCATTAGTACTTCAGTTTCGTTACAAGCGTAACCAAACATGATGCCTTGGTCGCCTGCACCTTGTTCTTTAGGGTCAGCTTTATCAACACCTTGGTTGATATCTGGCGACTGTTTACCGATTGTGTTTAGTACCGCACAAGAATCTGCGTCAAAGCCCATATCTGAATGTACGTAGCCGATTTCACGAACGGTTTCACGAGTTAACTCTTCGATGTCTACCCATGCTGAAGTCGTGATTTCACCACCCACCATTACCATACCGGTTTTAACGTAAGTCTCACATGCAACACGAGCCTTTGGATCTTGCTCTAGAATCGCGTCAAGAACCGCATCAGAAATCTGGTCTGCAATTTTATCTGGATGACCTTCTGATACTGACTCAGAAGTAAACAGGTGCTTAGCCATGTTAGCTCCACTATATCTGGTTTAAAACTGGGGAATGATAAACTCTCCAGCGCAAATTAATACTAATTTTTGTAGGTGTATCTACATCTAGACGTCTATTCTAAATTTGATTGCTCGAATTACAAGCTCTTTTTTGGTTTTTGTTATAACCAAACGTTTGCCTGATTTATTGACAATTTTAAGAACTTCGAACGATTTGGCGCGAAAGGTGCAATATTTGTGAGGTTTTGGACTGGAAAACGTTTGCACACCCAACAGGGCTTTGAGAGAATTATGACCTACTTTTCGTTTCGCTTAATGTACTCAGGAGCAGACATGTCGTCTCGTAAACATCTTGCCAATGCAATTCGTGCTCTAAGCATGGATGGTGTTCAACAAGCTAACTCAGGCCACCCAGGCGCACCAATGGGTATGGCTGATATCGCTGAAGTTCTTTGGCGCTCTCACCTAAACCACAACCCATCAAACCCAGAGTGGGCCGACCGCGACCGCTTCGTGCTATCAAACGGTCACGGCTCAATGCTTATTTACTCTCTACTGCACTTAAGCGGTTATGAGCTATCTATTGACGATCTGAAAAACTTCCGTCAATTGCACTCAAAAACCCCAGGTCACCCAGAGTACGGTTACGCGCCTGGTATCGAGACAACAACGGGTCCTCTTGGCCAAGGCATCACTAATGCTGTTGGTATGGCTATCGCAGAGAAAGCACTAGCGGCACAGTTCAACAAAGAAGGCCACGACATCGTTGACCACTTTACGTATGTGTTCATGGGTGACGGCTGTCTAATGGAAGGCATCTCGCACGAAGCATGCTCTCTAGCAGGTACGCTAGGTCTAGGCAAACTGATCGCGTTTTGGGATGACAATGGCATCTCTATCGATGGTCACGTTGAAGGTTGGTTCTCTGACGATACACCTAAGCGTTTCGAAGCTTACGGCTGGCACGTAATCCCAGCGGTAGATGGTCACGATCCTGAAGCAATCAACGCAGCGATTGAAGCGGCTAAAGCGGATCCTCGCCCGACTCTAATCTGTACTAAAACAATTATCGGTTTCGGTTCTCCTAACAAGTCTGGCTCACACGACTGTCACGGTGCACCATTAGGTCACGATGAGATTCAAGCGGCTCGCGAATACCTAGGTTGGGAGTACGGCCCATTTGAGATCCCGGCAGATGTTTACGCTGAGTGGGACGCAAAAGAAGCAGGTGCAGCGAAAGAAGCGGCTTGGAATGAAAAGTTCGAAGCATACGCAGCAGCTTACCCTGTAGAAGCAGCAGAGCTTAAACGTCGTCTAAACGGCGAACTTCCAGCGGAATGGGAAGAAAAAGCGAACCAAATCATTGCTGATCTTCAAGCAAACCCAGCGAACATTGCATCACGTAAAGCATCGCAAAATGCACTAGAAGCGTTTGGTCAAATGCTTCCTGAATTCATGGGCGGCTCTGCTGACCTAGCGCCTTCTAACCTGACCATGTGGTCTGGTTCTAAGTCTCTAGAAACGGAGGACTTCTCTGGCAACTACATCCACTACGGTGTACGTGAATTCGGTATGACTGCTATCATCAACGGTATCGCATTGCACGGTGGTTTCGTTCCTTACGGTGCGACATTCCTAATGTTCATGGAATACGCTCGTAACGCAATGCGTATGGCTGCGCTGATGAAAATTCAGAACATCCAAGTGTACACGCACGATTCGATCGGTCTTGGCGAAGATGGCCCAACTCACCAACCTGTTGAGCAAATGGCATCTCTACGCGTAACGCCAAACATGAGTACATGGCGTCCGTGTGACCAGGTTGAGTCTGCCGTAGCATGGAAACTAGCGATTGAACGTAAAGATGCACCAACAGCACTTATCTTCTCTCGTCAAAACTTAGCGCAACAAGATCGTACAGCTGAGCAAGTAGCGAACATCGCGAAAGGTGCATACATCCTGAAAGATTGCGAAGGCAAGCCAGAGCTAATCCTTATCGCAACAGGTTCTGAAGTTGAGCTAGCAGTAGAAGCTGCGACTCAACTAACGGCAGAAGGTAAGAAAGTACGCGTTGTTTCAATGCCATCAACGGATGCATTCGACAAACAAGACGCCGCTTACCGTGAAGCAGTATTGCCATCAGACGTAACAGCACGCATCGCTATCGAAGCGGGCATCGCAGACTTCTGGTACAAGTACGTTGGTTTCGATGGTCGCATCATCGGCATGACGACATTTGGTGAATCTGCACCTGCTGGTCAGCTATTCGAGATGTTTGGCTTCACGACTGAAAACGTAGTGAACACAGCAAAAGAATTGCTAGCGTAATTGCTAGATTGTCTCAATAGTCGAACGTAAAGGACGACTAGTTGGAAAGGCCATCATTGCGATGGCCTTTTTTGTTTTTTGTCAGGTTTTCCAACCTTGTGGAATGCTTTGGTGAATACAGTCTAAAAGTACGGATAAGCGTAATGGCGGTCTTCCTGCAGGCGTATAGCAGTTAATGGAGATGGGCTCTGAAAGCCAACCTTCTAAGCAAGGTGTGATTCGACCCGGATGATGTTTCTCGTAGCCGCTTGCTGTCCAAGTTGGCAGCAGTCCTATACCATGACCATTCGCGATGCTGTCGATCTGCATTGCGATGTTGTCGCTGTATAAGCGACTCACAAATGGCTCTAAAAAGAACTCACCGTGTTGAGGGTGTGTGAGCATCAATCCATTTTCTTGTACCGAGCCAAAATCGATCCACGGATGCGCTTCAAGCTCTTTGGGGTGCAGGATCGAACCGTGCTTATCAAGATAAGCTGGAGAGGCAAAGGGCGTGTAACGAAATGAGCCTAATACCTCTTTGCGCCAATCGAGATCTTTACGCTCACCGAGCCAGATGAACAAATCTGGGTCATGGTGCGCTTCAGAAAAGTCACTGGTAAGTTGGACCCTAACGTCAGGATTATCGGCAAGAAAACCGTTGAGCACACCACCTAGCCAACTTCTAACTAATGCTGTGTGACAAACAATATGTAGCGGCCCTGAAACTTGGTTTGTTAAACCTTGAAGCGCGTCATAACTCTCTTCACTTAGCTCAAGAATCTGGCGACTGTAGTGGGCAAAAATTTCTCCCGCCCTTGTCAGAACTAATCGGTTACCTTGTCTTGCGGTTAGAGCCTGACCGAAATCTTCTTCTAATTGTGCTAAGCGACGACTTAGCGTTGATTTAGGCTGGTTAAGGGCCTTGGCAGCGGCGGTCAAACTCTTATGCTGATTGAGCGCATCAAAGGCTCGAATTGATGCTAAGTCGTGCATATTTCATTTACTCCTTACTGCGTTATGCACGGGTTCCATAAATGGGAAGAACCGTTCCATAACTCTCACTATGCATCTCATTCTATTTGTGAATAATTCACTTTTCGAAAATAATAATCATTATCAATTATGGAGATGTAGATGTCTACTCTTAGACTGCCAGTTATTACTGCAACTGGTATTTTAGCCTTCGTCAGTGTCCCTCATGTATTTGCCAATGATGCGGTTTCTAAAATGGAAACTGTGGTTGTAACTGCATCAAGTTATGAGCAATCTCAAGCGGACGCGCCTGCAAGTATTAGTGTGATTTCACGTGAGGAGTTGGACTCTCGTTATTACCGCGATGTGACTGATGCACTAAAAAGTGTGCCTGGTGTCGTCGTAACAGGTGGTGGTGACACTACCGATATCAGTATCCGAGGTATGGGTTCTAAATACACTTTGATACTGGTCGATGGTAAACGTCAAAGCACACGTGAAACTCGCCCAAATAGTGATGGCCCTGGTATCGAACAAGGCTGGTTACCCCCTCTTCAAGCGATTGAGCGAATTGAAGTTATCCGTGGTCCAATGTCGACGCTTTATGGCTCTGATGCGATTGGTGGTGTAATTAACGTGATCACGCGAAAAGACGCGATGGAGTGGACAGGTAATGTTCAGCTAGGCACGGTTCTGCAAGAAAACAGTCGCTCGGGCGGAGAGCAGAGCGCGAATTTCTTCGTCAATGGGCCGCTAGCCGAAAATCTATCTCTCCAAGTATACGGTCAGTATACCGCAAGAGAAGAAGACGATATTGAATACGGTTATGAAGATAAAGATATGCAAAGTATCTCTTCAAAACTGACCTACCAGATTAATGACCGCCATTCTGTGCAACTAGAGGGTGGCACATCGGCACAAAGTCGTCGCGGTAACGTTGGCCTTTCCGTACCAACGACGGGTTGCCGAAGAGGTTGTGAGGATTCACTCAACGAATATCGTCGTAATTATGTAACGCTAAGTCACAATGGCGACTGGGACTCGGTTGGCATCTCAGATACTTACTTACAACGTGAAGAGAGCGAGAACAAATCTCGCGAGATGACGATCACCAACACCACGTTCAAATCGAGCTTAGTGACTGGAATTGGAAACCATACGCTGACGACTGGTGTGGACGCCACTCATGCAGAGCTTGAGGATTTCACCTCCAACAAAGCGTCATCGAAGACCGAAACATCGAATACGCAGTGGGCTGTTTTCATTGAAGATGAATGGAGAATCGCCGATCCGTTTAGCGTTACGCTTGGTGGTCGTCTAGATCATGACGAAAACTATGGCGCGCACTTTAGTCCGCGTGTCTATGGTGTATGGCGAGTTGACCCGTCTTGGACTGTGAAAGGTGGCGTGGCAACAGGTTTCCGTTCTCCGCAATTACGTGAAATTACTCCTGGTTGGGCGCAAGTCAGTGGCGGCGGTAATATCTACGGTAACCCAGACCTTGACCCTGAAACGTCGCTAAACAAAGAAATCAGTGTCTTGTACCAAGGTGACTCTGGTTTAGATGTCTCTTTGACTGCGTTCCATAATGAGTTCAAAGACAAGATCACACGTGTTGTTTGTCCAGATACCATCTGTACTGATGGACCAAACCAATGGGGTGCAGATCCAACGTACCGCATTAACGTGGACGAAGCGGTCACACAAGGTATTGAAGCGACCTTAGCATCGCCGTTAACGGAAACCATTTACCTCAGCTCGAGCTACACATTTACCGACTCAGAGCAAAAAACAGGTGAATACAAAGGCATGCCACTGCAGCAGTTACCAAAGCATTTGTTTAATGTGGATGTAACTTGGCAAACAACAACAGATCTAGAAAGCTGGGCTAAAGTCACTTACCGAGGTAAAGAAATGGATCCGGTTACTGGCCCATCAAGAAACAGTATCGTAGAGCCTGCTTATACTTTTGTTGACGCTGGTGTGACATACCAGTTAACCGATAATACTCGTATTAAAGGTGCGATCTATAACTTGCTGGATGAGGAAATCAGTTACGAAGAATACGGATATGTCGAAGATGGTCGTCGCTACTGGTTAGGTTTAGACGTCGCATTTTAATTATTGTTGTAATAAGGCCGAGCATTGTCTCGGCCTTTTTTAATCCTGCTTTACTATGATTCAACAGGTGCGTTTTTCAGCCTGATCAGGTAGTATCTGTGACACGAAATTTTTGGTAGGGCGAAGGATAAATGCTAAAGGTTGCGATCAATGGATTTGGACGTATAGGTCGTAATGTTCTGCGAGCCGTGTATGAAAGCGGAAAACATCAGCAGATCAAGGTTGTGGCGGTTAACGAATTAGCGCAGCCAGAAGCGATGGCGCACCTACTGCAATATGACACCAGTCATGGTCGCTTCGGTAAAAAAATCTCCCACGACCAAGAACACTTGCATGTTCATCATGACAGCGGCGAATATGATTCTATTCGCATTCTTCACCTCTCTGAACTCGAATTACTTCCTTGGCGCGATTTAGAAGTCGATATTGTCTTGGATTGCACTGGCGTGTTTGGTTCACAAGCCGATGGGCAAGCGCATATAGAAGCAGGCGCGAAGAAAGTGCTGTTTTCACACCCGGGCGCAAACGACATAGATAATACGATTATCTATGGTGTGAACCACGAAACTCTGAAAGACGAACACCGTGTTGTCTCCAATGGCTCTTGCACCACCAACTGTATCGTTCCCATCATTAAAGTGTTAGACGAAGCCTTCGGTATTGAGTCCGGTACCATTACCACGATTCACTCTTCCATGAACGATCAGCAAGTAATCGATGCGTACCATAACGATCTACGCCGTACCCGCGCTGCGAGCCAATCTATTATTCCGGTTGACACCAAGTTGCATAAGGGGATTGAAAGAATCTTCCCGAAATTTTCCAACAAATTCGAAGCAATTTCTGTTCGTGTCCCAACCGTTAACGTCACCGCAATGGATTTAAGTGTCACAATTAATACAAATGTGAAAGTTAATGACGTAAATCAAACCATTGTTAACGCATCTCAGTGTACATTACGTAACATTGTTGACTATACTGAATCGCCACTCGTTTCCATCGACTTTAACCACGACCCCCATAGTGCGATTGTAGATGGAAGCCAGACTAGAGTGAGTAACGGGCAACTCGTAAAAATGCTCGTTTGGTGCGACAACGAATGGGGCTTTGCTAACCGGATGCTGGATACTGCCTTAGCAATGCAAGCTTCTTCTCAAGTGGAGCAGTAATGACGAAGAAGTGATGGAGAATTTTTATTTCAAGCCTTGAAATAAATCCATGATATCTCCATATCATCTATAACCAGTTTGAAGAATTAACAGGCTTGGCAGGGTTGCCGAGTTTTCAAAAACTTTAATTATCAATATTTGAGAGGACACATCATGTCTGTAATCAAGATGACTGACCTGGATCTTGCAGGTAAACGTGTATTTATCCGTGCTGACCTAAACGTGCCAGTAAAAGACGGTAAAGTAACTTCAGATGCACGTATCATCGCATCTCTTCCAACTATTAAGCACTGCCTAGAAGCAGGCGCTAAAGTAATGGTTACGTCTCACCTAGGTCGCCCAACTGAAGGTGAATACGCTGAAGAGTTCTCTCTACAACCAGTTGTTAACTACCTAAACGACGCACTAGATTGTGAAGTTAAGCTAGCAAAAGACTACCTAGATGGCCTAGAGCTAAACGCTGGTGAACTTGTTGTTCTAGAAAACGTTCGCTTTAACAAAGGCGAAAAGAAAAACGACGAAGAGCTATCTAAGAAATACGCAGCACTATGTGACGTATTCGTAATGGATGCATTCGGTACGGCTCACCGCGCTCAAGCGTCAACTCATGGTGTTGGTATGCACGCACCTATCGCTTGTGCTGGCCCTCTTCTAGCAAACGAGCTTGAAGCGCTAGGTAAAGCAATGGACAACCCAGCTCGCCCAATGGTTGCTATCGTAGGTGGTTCAAAAGTTTCTACTAAGCTAACTGTACTTGAGTCTCTATCTAAAATCGCTGACCAACTAGTTGTTGGTGGTGGTATTGCTAACACATTTATCGCAGCTGCTGGCCACAACGTTGGTAAGTCTCTATACGAAGCGGATCTAGTAGACACTGCTAAGAAGCTAATGGATGAGTGTGCAATTCCAGTAGCAACTGACGTTGCATGTGCGAAAGCATTCGACGAAAACGCAGAAGCAGAAATTAAACACGTTTCTGAAGTACAAGACGACGACATGATCTTCGACCTTGGCCCAGATTCAACAGCTGAACTAGCAGAAATCCTTAAGAACGCGAAGACTATCCTATGGAACGGTCCAGTAGGCGTATTCGAATTCAAGAACTTCGAAGCAGGTACTAAAGGTATCTCAGAAGCTATCGCAGCATCTGAAGGCTTCTCTGTTGCAGGTGGTGGTGACACGCTAGCAGCTATCGACAAGTTCGGTATCAAAGCTGACGTTTCTTACATCTCTACAGGTGGCGGCGCTTTCCTTGAGTTCGTAGAAGGTAAAGTTCTTCCAGCAGTAGAAATGCTAGAAGCACGCGCTAAGTAATTAAAGCAAAGCGGGGGAGTGATTCTCCCGCTTTCTTGTTTGCTGCAACGTGTGAGGAACTCTGCTAGAATAGCCTCAGTTGTGAGCAAACGTTTGCAAGATTTTCAACTTAACAAGTTTTGTTTAAAAACGACAGATAAATAGGATTACATCCATGTCTAAGATCTTCGACTTCGTAAAACCAGGTGTTATCTCTGGCGATGACGTTCAGAAAGTATTTGAAGTTGCAAAAGAAAATAGCTTTGCACTTCCAGCAGTAAACTGTGTGGGTACTGACTCTGTAAACGCAGTACTTGAAGCAGCTGCAAAAGTTAAAGCTCCAGTTATCGTTCAATTCTCTAACGGTGGCGCTGCTTTCTTTGCTGGTAAAGGTCTAAAACTTGAAGGTCAAGAAGCTCAAATCCTAGGTGCTGTTGCTGGTGCGAAATACGTTCACGCTGTAGCTGAAGCTTACGGTGTACCAGTAATCCTACACACTGACCACGCTGCTAAGAAACTACTTCCTTGGATCGACGGTCTACTAGACGCTGGTGAAGAGTACTTCGCGCAAACTGGTAAGCCTCTGTTCTCTTCTCACATGATCGACCTTTCTGAAGAGTCTCTAGAAGAGAACATCGAGATTTCTGCTAAGTACCTAGAGCGCATGGCTAAAATGAACATGACTCTAGAAATCGAACTAGGTTGTACTGGTGGTGAAGAAGACGGCGTTGACAACTCTGATATGGATGCGTCTGAGCTATACACTTCTCCAGAAGACGTTGCATACGCATACGAGAAACTAAGCGCAATCAGCCACCGTTTCACTATCGCAGCATCTTTCGGTAACGTACACGGCGTGTACAAGCCAGGTAACGTTGTTCTAACTCCAACTATCCTACGTGATTCTCAAGCGCACGTTTCTGAGAAATTCGGTCTTCCAGCGAACTCTCTAAACTTCGTATTCCACGGTGGTTCAGGTTCTTCTCTAGAAGAAATCCGTGAGTCTATCGGTTACGGTGTTATCAAAATGAACATCGATACTGATACACAGTGGGCAACTTGGGATGGTATCCGTAAGTTCGAAGCTGAAAACCACGATTACCTACAAGGTCAAATCGGTAACCCAACTGGTGAAGATGCACCAAACAAGAAGTACTACGATCCACGCGTATGGCTACGTGCTGGTCAAGCTTCAATGGTAGCTCGTCTAGAGCAAGCATTTGCTGACCTAAACGCAGTTGACGTACTATAATCGTTACTGATTAAGTTACTTAAAAACCCGCTTTTTGAGCGGGTTTTTTTATGTCTATCATTTTGCCCCTATGTTTCTTTCCCTGCTTTCCTATTGATATCTTTATGCGTCAGGTTGTATTTTATGGTGGGATGTTCCCCCTTTAACGTTTTTAAATAAAAACATAGGAATATCAGTCATAGGAGTGGCGAAATAAGAGTGCATTGCGTAACCTGTAACAAGCCAATATCAGAAAACTCTGATAAAGTCTTGTTTTGCATATCTTTGCGAAACTCTGACTTTGAAAAAAGTCAAAGTTGGGATATTGTGCCAAAAATCTGACACTGTTCAGTGGGGCAATAGGGATGTTGTTTTAGAAAAGAGCCTTTAAAAAACAAGGTTCATAAATTAACGGCAATTGGATTTATATATCTTTATTTTTGAGGATAAGAATTATGGCAGGTGAATCGGTGGGTATCGATACCACTTTAACGGATGGTCTAACTCAGGCTGAAACTTGGCTGACAAACAACTCAGATCTACTGGTTCAGTACGGTGTGAACATTATCTCTGCGCTGCTTATTCTGTTTATCGGTAATATTATCGTTAAAGCAGTCGCTGGTAGTGTTTCTAAAGTACTAGAAAAGAAAAACATGGATAAGGCTGTCGTTGAATTTATTCACGGTCTTGTTCGTTACTTGCTATTTGTAATCGTACTTATCGCAGCTCTTGGTCGATTAGGCGTTCAAACCGCTTCAGTCGTGGCTGTAATCGGTGCGGCAGGTCTTGCTGTTGGTCTTGCGCTACAAGGTTCACTATCAAACTTTGCAGCTGGTGTACTCATTGTTGCGTTCCGTCCATTCAAATCTGGCGACTACGTAGAAATTGGCGGTGTAGCGGGTAGTGTTGAAGCAATTCAAATCTTCCAAACTGTTCTAAAAACACCAGACAACAAGATGGTTGTTGTGCCTAACTCGTCAGTAATCGGTGGTGCAATTACTAACTACTCTCGTCATGCAACGCGACGTGTCGACTTAGTGATTGGTGTGTCATACAAAGCGGATCTTAAACTAACGAAGAAAGTAATTCGCGAGACGCTAGAAAAAGATCCGCGTATCTTGAAAGATCCTGATATCACAATCGGCGTACTTACGCTGGCAGACTCTTCAGTAAACTTTGTGGTTCGCCCATGGGTGAAAACTGCAGATTACTGGGGCGTATACTTTGATGCAATGCAAGGTATTAAAGAAGCATTGGATGAAAATGGTATCGAAATTCCATTCCCACAAATGGATGTTCATCTGAACAAAATCGACGCTTAATACAAGCGGTAGATATTCGAAAGCGAGGCCAATTGGCCTCGCTTTTTTATATCTCATAAAGAATGTGATTACCGGCAAGCAATAGACGTTTTAGATGTTTACCGGCAAAGCCAAAGGTGAATTCAGGCAACCCTGGCGTATAGAGCAACTCTTCGTGTAGATACAGGGTTGTATCTACAATGAGCGTGACATATTCAGGTAAGCCAATCGGACATACCGCTCCAGGCAAACAACCTAACACTTCGACCATTTCACCGTCGTCACAAATTGATGGGCGTTTACCTGTGACGGCTTTTATTTGTTTGGCATCGAGGCGAGAGTCTTTTTCTGTTAGATAAATTGCGTAGCCTTGTCCTTTAAGTTTTAAGAAGAGGCTTTTGGTGTGCGTGCCTGTCCATCCAAGCTCGGACGCAATTCTTATATCCGTGTCAAAGTCTAAGATGGCTTCATGCTGCCACTCCCGAAAAGGAATAGAGAGCGCGTTGAGTCGCTCTCTATTGATATCATAGATACGCTTTAGTGACTCCATGTCTATGTTGTCCTGTTGATTACCAGTACTTTTCAATAAGTTCGCTAGCTAAAATATACGCTATCGTGAACATCATTACTGCGACCGCGATGTCGATGCCTTTTTTCACTCTTGGCTTTGATAGGGTAGGGCCTAGTTTTGCGGCTCCTATCGACAAGGTATAGAACCAAACAAAGGAAGCCATCATCGTACCTAGTGCAAAAGCAATTCGGTCATGGCCTTCAAACTGCCCACCAATAGAGCCCAGAATAACGACTGTATCTAAGTACAAATGTGGGTTAAGTACAGTGACGGCTAACGCGCCTAATATGACCGTTCGACGACCACGAGCGACGACTTCACCTTTTGATTCTGAGTCACTGTCTGACTTAAACGCGCTCTTAAGTGACAGTAATCCATAAAAGCTCAGGAAGGCAATACCACCAAGGGTCACCGATGTTAGTAAGATTTCATTTTGAGACAAAATCGCACCACCACCAAAGATACCTAGAGAAATGAAGATCATATCTAGGATGCTACAAATAGTGGCAGTCGTCAGGTGATGATTGCGCTTTATGCCTTGATTTAAGACATACGCATTTTGTGCGCCGATCGGAATGATCATTGATGCCCCTAAACCAAATCCTTGCAATAGAACCCACAAGCTCACACTTCACCTCACTTCAAAATAACCAATAAATGCTCAGAAGAGTGAAAGATAAAGAGTTTATCTAAATAAGTATAATTAATGATTTTAATATTATATTAGCCAAGCTAATTTAAGGGTTGATGTTTTATCAGGAGAGGAAGAGCAGGATGAGAGGGTTGGACTATAAATGGATTGAGGCATTAGATGCCGTGGTTTATCAGGGGAGCTTTGAGCGTGCAGCTGAGCATTTATTTGTCTCGCAATCAGCGATTTCTCAACGTATTAAACAATTAGAGAAGTTTCTTGCACAACCCGTTTTGGTTCGTAGTCAACCACCCAAGCCAACGCCGATTGGTAAAAAGTTATTAGGCCTTTATCGTCGAGTGCGCTTACTCGAGCATGAAATTCTGCCCGAACTCAAGAATGATACCAGTACTCGGCCTGTACAACTCTCTTTGGCGACCAATGCTGATAGCCTTGCTACTTGGCTACTGCCTGCACTGCAAGATGTCATGAAGCAGCGTCAGGTTGAACTCAAACTCACTATCTATGGTGAATCTCGTTCCATCGAAAAGCTAAAAAGTGGCGAAGTGACGGGGGCGATCAGCTTAGAATCCCAGCCGATACCTGGCTGTAGAGCGGATTACTTGGGACGTGTTGATTACGTTTGTGTCGCGAGCCCGGAGTTTTATCAGCGTTACTTTGCTCAAGGCGTTAATAACCAGACTTTGGCCAAGGCGCCGGCCGTTTCGTATGATCAATATGATGACCTACATAAAACCTTTCTTACCGAGCATTTCAATGTCAGCCCTGATAGCGTCATTCACCATAACATCAGCAGCTCTGAAGCGTTTCTAAAAGTGGCGTTAGCTGGTGTAGCCTATTGCTTAATCCCTCGTTTGCAAATTACCGACGAGCTAGAGCGTGGCGCGTTAGTTGATGTTACTCCCGGTTTTTTAATGTCCCATCGGATTTATTGGCATCATTGGCAACTGGAAACGGGGGTTCTACAAGAAATCTCACACGCGATAGTCGGGTATGCTCAGCGACACTTACCTCAATAAGTTCATTGTCGCAGCGATGGGTTCATTGCCGATAGAGTGTTTCGTTGAAAAATTACGCCAATGTTACATAGTCAAAGTTGTGTTAGAAGTCATTCTGAGTGCTTGGATAATCGACAGAAGTTTCTATTATGAAACCATACACTTTCTCAGTAGTGATAGTTTTGTTTGAATCTTGAGCCTTTCTGCTGAGAGTAAGTACTTTATTTTTGTATGGATGGATTTATTGAATGAGACTGTATTCATTTTTGCTGGCTTCTGCACTCAGCCTTACTAGTGCTTCAGTGTTGGCGAACTCGCCTGAATTTGCTCACGTAACGACGACGGGTTATGGTGAAGTTATTGCTACACCAGATATGGCGACGTTTTCTGTGAAAGTGGTAGATACGACAATGACTGCTGAACAGGCCAAGCAGTCAGTTGACAAAACCGTTGAGCAATTTCTGAAAAATCTGTCCGATGCTGGCTTATCAAAAGACAATGTTACCAGCTCGAATTTATACCTTGCGCCTCAATACCACTACCCTAAATCTGGTAAAGCAGAGCTCGTTGGTTATCGCGCTTCTCGTAGCATTGATGTGACGGTTACGGATCTAAAAAACCTAAACCAGTACCTAGATATGGCGTTAGAAGCAGGGATTAATCAGGTTGATAATATTCAACTTAAGGTAAGCAACCAGGCTGAGTATCAGCAAAAGGCACGCATGGCGGCTATCCAAGATGCGCGAGAAAAAGCAGCGTCACTGGCTACTGGCTTTGAGAAAAAATTGGGTGATGTCTGGCAGATCAATTACAGACAGATGCACGTTCAGCCAGTTCTAATGCGCTCGATGGCGATGGACAGTAAAGAAGGGGCAAACAGCTACCAGGATTCTACCATGATTATTCGCGATCAAGTTGACGTGATTTACAAGCTGAAGTAATACTGGGTGCAAAAAGAAAAGGCAGGGTATTCCCTGCCTTTGTTATTTCTGCTTCACAAATTAGTGATTAGTGAAGGATACGAGCACGGATAGTGCCTTCAATACTTTTCAGTTTCGCTAGTGCTTCTTCTGAGCGCTCGGTTTCAACATCGATCACTACGTAGCCGATTTCAGCGGCTGTTTGTAGGTACTGTGCGGCAATGTTAATGCCGTCTTCCGCGAAGATGGTGTTGATCTGAGTAAGAATACCAGGACGGTTTTTATGGATGTGAAGCAAGCGAGAGCATTCACCACCGTGCTCTGGCAGTGACACCTCTGGGAAGTTTACGCTTGAAAGCGTAGAGCCGTTGTCAGAGTACTTCGCCAGTTTTCCTGCGACCTCAACACCGATGTTCTCTTGTGCTTCTTGCGTTGAACCACCAACGTGTGGAGTGAGGATGACATTATCGAACTTCTGCAAAGGAGATTCGAACGGGTCGGCATTCGTTTTTGGTTCTGTTGGGAATACATCAATCGCAGCGCCCGCAATGTGACCCGCTTCTAAACTATGGCAAAGTGCTGGAATATCCACGACAGTGCCGCGTGCTGCATTAATAAAGATTGAGCCTGGCTTCATGCGAGCAAACTCAGCTTCACCCATCATATTTTTTGTTTCTGGCGTTTCAGGAACGTGCAGAGAAATTACGTCACACTTGTTTAGTAGTTCACTCATGGTATGTACTTGCGTCGCATTACCAAGGGACAACTTGTTCTCGATGTCGTAGTAGTAAACGCGCATACCTAAGTTTTCGGCAATAATACCTAGCTGCGTACCAATGTGGCCGTATCCGATAATGCCAAGACGTTTGCCACGTGCTTCGTAAGAGTTGTCAGCACTTTTCTTCCAAATACCGCGATGTGCAAGCGCATTCTTTTCAGGAATGCCACGCAGAAGTAGTAGGATTTGACCAAGTACCAGCTCCGCCACACTGCGTGTGTTAGAGAACGGTGCATTAAACACTGGAATGCCGCGTTTTGCTGCTGCGTCTAGGTTTACTTGGTTAGTACCGATACAAAAACAGCCAATTGCAACCAGTTTATTCGCCGCATTGATTACCTCTTCGGATAGGTTCGTACGGGAGCGAATACCGATGAAGTGCACGTCTTTAACCGCTTCAATCAATTCTTCTTCCGGAAGGGAACCTTTATGGTACTCAATGTTGGTATAACCAGCTGCTTGAAGAACTTCAACTGAAGAAGGGTGGAGTCCCTCTAACAAGAGGATCTTAATCTTTTCTTTTTCCAGTGAAACTTTGGCCATTTTTTCTCGTCCTTAAAATGGAAAGGTGGGCTAATGTGGCGCACATTGGGCAAAACTATTAAAAAGGGGATAATTGATAGTTTTGTAGGAGGACAAACGTTTCCTTGTGCGTCTTCTGTTCAATAAAGTAACAAAAAAAAATTGCTTTGGGTAAGAAAATTACGGAATAAGAGATAATTTTCTTAGAGAAAGGAATAAAAAACGGTGCCTTGCAGCACCGTATGTAATGAAATAACAGAAAAGTGAACCAGATAGGTCGATTTGAGCTGTTATTTATTCTTCAATTTTTGCGCCTTCTGGTGTGCCTGTGATTACGACGTCAGCACCACGGTGAGCAAAAAGACCCACAGTCACCACACCCGCGATACCGTTGATCTTGTCTTCCATTTCTTTCGGGTTAGTAATCTGCATGTTGTGTACATCCAAAATTACGTTGCCGTTGTCAGTCACAACGCCTTCACGGTAAGCCGGGTCACCGCCCAGTTTGACTAATTCGCGCGCAACGTAAGAGCGTGCCATTGGGATCACTTCTACAGGTAGTGGGAACTGACCTAGTACGTCAACTGCTTTGGTGCCGTCAACAATACATACAAACTTATCAGAGATTGCTGCGACAATTTTCTCACGAGTCAGAGCCGCGCCGCCGCCTTTGATCATTTCACGTGCTGGGTTAATTTCGTCTGCGCCATCAACATACACATCCAGCTTCATTACGTCGTTACACTCGTATACTTCAATACCAAGCTCTTTAAGGCGCTCAGTTGAAGCGACAGAGCTAGACACTGCACCTTTAATATCGTCTTTGATAGTGCCTAGTGCATCGATGAAGTGATTCACGGTAGAGCCAGTACCAACACCGACAATGCTGCCTTTCTCAACATATTTTAGTGCTGCCCAACCAGCCGCTTTTTTCATTTCATCTTGAGTCATGCCAATCTCCTGAATAGATGTTCGTTAACGTTTGCGGGCGTGATTATAGCGGCTTACTTGCCACTTTCCCATTGCCATATTCGGCTTGGGGTCACGATCTTAGGTAATGGAATGTCCCAGCTTTCGATTGGTAAGCGTTCTACATGTTGGCAGTCGTGAGCGATACCAACAGGCTTGGCACCTTCTCCGGTTATAAACCAATGAGACAGGGTACGGTCATAATACCCACCGCCCATGCCTAAGCGGTGGCCGATGCTGTCGAATCCAACCAAAGGTGTACAAATGATATCAAGTTGACGAACGGGTTTGAGATGGCGGATGTCTAGTTTGGGCTCTAAGATGCCGTATTTGTTGTAGACCAATTGATCATCACTTACGTACAGAAGAAACAGTAACTGACCTTTGGAAAACGGATGGATGACAGGTAGATAAACCGATTTTCCCTGTTGCCACAACCACTCAATGAGCGGCTTGGTATCAAGTTCACCGTCAGCAGAAAGATAAATAGCAATATGCTGTGCTTGCTGGATTTCAGGAATTTGAGAGAACTGAGTGACAAGGTCGATCCCTGCTTGGAATTGCGTATCGCTACACAATGCGTTGCGCTTTTCACGAATCAGTTTGCGGAAGTCTTGTCGAGAGAGGTCTGACATAGAGAGAATACCCCAGGGTGCCGTTGAGGATTGTGGCCCTTGAACCAGCTGGTTCAAGGCGGATCAGCAATGACAACCGTAGGCTTCTCGGTACATGCCGAGCTTGCTCAATAGTTACCAAATACTAACCCTTAGGTATTGCTTATCGGCTCAGGGACTTAAATCCTGCTGACGCACACCCCAGGGTAAATTTTGTATTTACTGCTGTCCTTGCGTAACTTTGCTTAGTGCGTTCTCAAGAGACGCAGTGAGCTTTTCCATTCGCTCAGTAATTTCTTGCTGTTGACCGTTTGATTCGTATGACTTGGTGTGCAACTCATAACAAATATTCAATGCAGCGAAGGTCAGCAGTTGGATTTCATTGGTTACCTTAGTACGTTCGCTCATTTCTTTCAATCGGCGATCCAGATCTTTTGCCGCTGCAACAAGAGACTCTTCTTGTCCTGTCGGACAATTCACTCGTGTAACTTTGCCTAATATTTCAACGTCGATCGCTTGATTGCTCATGATGAATAAACTCTATATTCGCGCTATCTAAGGTGTTGCTTCATACAACTACCGAGGAGCAAACTATAGGAAAACCGCTATTAAGATTCAAGCATTTCCCATCACAGAAAGAGAAATGATGACGAGATCACACAGGAATTGGGCAAATTGAGCAAATGCTGTTCAAAATTGAATTTGATAGCCGTTTCAGACCACTAACCTTGATGGTAGGATATACCAATACATTATTATGCAAGAATGAGCCAAGTTATGAGTGAAATCACCCTTCCTGAATACCAATCTATTGCTGCTGAACTGCAATCTGCAAGCCTAGCAGTAACACCTGCGGAATTACATGGCTTATTTGTCGGCATGTTAAGTGGTGGATTGGCGATTAATGATCAAACTTGGCAGCCTATTCTGTTTGACTACACCAATGATGGGATGGGGTGGCCTTCTACCGCGCTAGCGTTTGCTCAAAGCGTATTCACCGTTACTGTCAATGAACTCACGGGCACGTCGATGGAGCTGTCTTTATTATTGCCAGATGAGCCGGGAGAAGAAGGCTTATTCGCGTTGGCTGACAGCGTGTCCGATTTCGTAAACCACTTTATTTCTGGTTTAGGTCTAGCAGGTGTTGCGCTAAATAAAGCGTCAGATGACGTTAAAGAAGCATTGGCTGACCTAGAAGAGATTGCCAAATTAGGCATTGATGAAGATGATGACCTCGGTGAACAAGCGCAATTGCTAGAACAAGTGATTGAACACATCAAAGCTTGCGTACTAACGATTCATGCTGAGTTTGGTGTTCGCCCTGAAAGTAGCGATAAAAAGCCTACTATTCATTAATCGTAGATGGTCCAGAGGTTAGCATGAAGCAATATGATGTAGTCATTGCTGGTGGTGCCATGGCAGGGGCAACGTTAGCATTGGCGATTGACCATTTGTCCCAGGGAAAGCTCCGCATTGCCGTCGTTGAGCCTTTTAAAGCGCAGTCAGATATGCACCCTGGTTTTGACTCTCGCTCAATCGCATTGTCTTACGGTACTGTCAATCTGTTGCGTCAACTACAGCTCTGGACCTCGATAGAGCCGTTTGTCACACCCATTGAACATATCCACGTTTCTGACCGCTCTCATGCTGGGATGACGGAAATTACCAAGCAAGAGATTGGCGTTGAAGCACTAGGGTATGTTGTCGAATTAGCCGATGTTGGTCGCGTATATCAAGAATTATTAGATAGCAGCGCATCCATTACGCTGTTTTGCCCTGACTCTGTTACCGATATCGAGCGCGAGCAAGACTGTACCCATATTACGTTGAAAAGCGGTGGGAAGCTTGAAGCAAAACTGCTGGTGGCAGCCGATGGTGCTGTTTCGACTTGTTGTCAGAAAATTGGTTTAGAGCTTTCTGAGCAAGATTTTGAACAAGTGGCTGTCATTGCCAATATTGTGACTCAAGAACCTCATCAAGGTCGAGCCTTTGAACGTTTTACTGAAAATGGCCCTGTTGCTTTATTGCCAATGAGTGACAATAGAATGTCCTTAGTTTGGTGTCTGCACCCTGAGGAAGCCCAAGCAGTTCTTGAGTTATCTGACCAAGCATTTCTCCAACGTTTACAACAAGATTTTGGCTGGCGTTTGGGCGCGATGAAAAAAGTGGGACGACGTGCGAGTTACCCATTGCTTCTTCGCCATCGAAAGCAAAATATCTCTCATCGTTTTGCGATTGTTGGGAATGCGGCGCAAACGCTGCATCCGATAGCTGGACAAGGTTTTAATCTTGGTATTCGCGACGTTGTCTCGCTAGCAGAAGAAATCGTGCAGCAAAGCGATGATGTTGGTCTTTATCAAGGCTTGATGCGCTTTAGTCAGCGTAGAGAGGCAGATCGAAGCGAAACGATCTGGCTAACCAGTGCCTTAGTGCATATTTTTTCAAATGATTTACCCGCGATGCGAATTGGGCGAAATACAGCCTTAGCAGCGATGGATAACCTTTCTATTTTTAAGCAGCCGCTACTGCGCCATACGCTTGGTTTGGTAAAACGATGAACGGCCGCACTGAATTAGGTAATAAAAAGCAATGATGCAAAGTGTAGATATCGCCATCATCGGCGGAGGGATGGTTGGGTTGGCACTTGCTGCCGCGTTCAAGGACAGCGATCTGCGTGTCGCCGTAATAGAAGGCAAGGTGCCAGATGAGTCGTTGAAAGAGTTACCTGATGTGCGTGTGTCTGCGTTGAGCCGTTCTAGTGAGACGATCTTGCGTAATCTTGGCGCTTGGCAGGGGATAGAGCAACGCCGAGCTTCACCATACTACGGTATGGAAGTGTGGGAGCAAGATAGCTTCGCTAGTATTGAGTTCAATGCACAAAGCATGGCACAACCTGATTTAGGGCATATTGTTGAGAATCGAGTGATTCAACTCGCACTGCTCGAACAAGTCCAAAAGCTCGATAACGTCACTATGTTTATGCCTGCACGTTGCGCGACCTTAGCGGTGGGCGAACAAGAAAGTTGGTTGACGCTCGACAATGGTCAAGCCATGACGGCTAAGTTAGTGGTCGGAGCCGATGGGGCAAACTCGTGGCTTCGTCATCAAATGGATATTCCGTTAACGCATTGGGATTATGGACATCATGCTCTGGTCGCGAATGTTAAAACCGCTGCTCCGCACAATAGCATTGCACGACAGATTTTTACTCCTCAAGGTCCATTGGCGTTTTTGCCAATGTCGCAACCAGATATGTGCTCTATTGTTTGGTCCACTGAGCCAAATCGTGCAGAGCAGCTATTGGCAATGAGTGAGCATGATTTCAACAAAGCGTTGACGAGCGAATTTGATACACGACTTGGTCTATGTGAAGTCGTGGGAGAGCGTGCCGCGTTTCCTCTGAAAATGCGTTATGCGCGAGATTTTGTTGTGGAGCGAGTCGCGTTGGTTGGCGATGCAGCCCATACCATTCACCCACTAGCGGGCCAGGGGGTAAATTTAGGTTTATTAGATGCAGCAAGCCTTGCTCAAGAGGTGTTAGCGCTATGGAAGCAAGGCCAAGATATTGGCAGCAAACGCAATCTAAGAGGTTATGAGCGTTGGCGCAAAGCGGAAGCAGCAAAGATGATCGCTGCAATGCAAGGATTCCGAGACCTGTTCTCTGGAGAGAATCCTGCTAAGAAGCTGGTTCGTGGCATTGGTTTGAGTTTAGCGGGTCAACTGCCGGGAGCGAAAGATGAGATCATGAAGCGTGCGCTTGGTCTAAAAGGTCATCTGCCGGATCTGGCACGTCAGTAGGTGTAAAGCGAACTTCAAATACACAAAAGGCTGGTTAATCCAGCCTTTGTTTTATCAACGTTTTGCTAAGCATATGCGCATCGGAGTTTCATTATTTCTTGGTTGATCTCTTTGACCGCTCGGAAATGGCGTTGCTCTGCTTTCTCCGGCAGTATTAACTTGCCGTTATCAAACTCGAATCTACCGACCCCGTAAATATAAATTCTTCCTTTAAAAAGACGACTTATATGTTTAGCAATCATACTTGGTGTATAGCGCTTAAACAGTCTCATATTTACTTTCCTTTTATCTAACCTAGCCTAGGTATTCTACGTTTTGGACGCGAAAATTATTGTGACAGCCATAGTATTAAATACAGATGTAGGGTGTTGCGTCAGAGATTTGTGTTGTCTTAGACAATTTGACAGTGTCATCTCTTAAATAGCGTGAGGATTACCCCAAAAAATCACCGTTCAAGGAACCCTTACGACAATACACTCCTTTTTACGTGACGCATTAAGCAATAGTTTTGTTACAGAATTAAGAATAGAACGAAAATGATTGTTTGCTAATTGTTTCTATTAAGGTGGTATCCAACAGAACAAACTTTACGTCCTAACCGTTAGAGAAAGAGGAAGAGAAAAAAGTTCCGTACAAAAAAAAGCCCGCTTCAGCGGGCGAATAGTCACAGATGCATTACACAAAAGTGGACAGCTGACGGTATGAATACTGTCATTCAGTCAGCTGATTCACTTTATGTTGGTTAAGTGCTTGTTTGAAACTTAACCAACAAATTCAGCATATACGAGTTTTATCTTTGTGACTATTTATGTTTTATATGTGATTAAAAATTCTCTCGTCTATTTTTATAGATATGAGCGAGATCACGTGATGATAGAAACACTACGTGCTATTACATTATTTTTAGACGATTAACGACAGATCTCAGCTACGGTCGGCTGACACAATTGGATAAGATCTTGGATAGAAAGCGCCAGTCCAGCCATGCGATCGCCACTGCTGATCGTGACTTCCTGTTCTTCTAGTAAGCTAGGATCGAACACGATCGGCATGTGTCGTTTGAGTAATAGTGGAGTGACAGTACCAATTTTGTAACCCGTGATGGCCTCAACGTCGGCTTGATCAACGCAAGTCATCCGGCGGCATTGCAGTAACGAGCGCACTTTTTTGGGATCGACACTACGATCACCAGGTGCACAGGCGAGTGCATATTGATTACCCATGTCTCGTAGCAAGATCGCTTTTACCATTTGAGAGGGGCGAATGCCGCGTTGTTGCGCGGCATCCTCAATAGTGGTTGCTGGTCTTTGATGCGGTAACAGACGAAACGGAATGTGTTGGTCTGTGAGAAATTGCATCAAAGGAGTATTGATTGTATTACTCATCATCAAGGCTGTAAGGCAGTGATTCGATTGTCCATTCACATTCTGGTTGAGCAACCAAACGAAGACGAGTGTCTTCATCGAGATTATTAGGCAGTACGATCAGGCCAATCGCTTGATTGTCGCTGAACTGGTAGTGGTTTAATAAAGCACCCACTGAACGCCAGTTTTCACCCACGCTGCGTTCGAGCTCAATTGGCTCGTCACTGAATGGAGCTGAAGTTGCCCCTTTTACGATGTACATCGCACGTTTATTTGTACCGCGATACTTAGCTCGTGCTACCGTTTCTTGTCCTGTGTAGCAGCCCTTTGTGAAGCTAATGCCTCCTAAAGCTTGCACGTTGAGTGCTTGTGGAATGTGAGCATTCTGCGCGGATGCAGAGACAAATGGTAAACCAGCTTCAATGTCGAAACGATTCCAAAGCTCATTTGTCGTAAGGGCAGCATCTGTATTTTCAACGACTTGTTGCGCAGCTGGCGCACTTAATATCAGTAGCCAGCGGTTTTGTGAAACTTGTACCGCGGTGCCGCCTTCAACAGGGCGAACGCTGCCAGTCGTTTTGCTCATTGAAGAAATAAGCTCATCGGCTTTGACGCCGGCAACACCTAAGATAACTTCATCAGAAGCTTCAATCGTTACTTTAGAGAAAATGGCGTATTTTTTTATTTCGCTAAGTTCTACGTCAATCGCCGATTTTGGTTGGATCATGCCGTAGCCATCATGGTGATGGAAAAGGCGGAACACACTCCACACTTTACCTTTCGCATCACAATGTGCGCCTAATGTTGATTGGTCTTGTTCTAAAGAAACGACATCGCAGGTAACCTGACCTTGTAAGTATGATTTTTTATCGTCACCGACCATGGTGATCATGCCGAAATTGTCCAGCAGCGAGATAGATAACTCTGGAAGTGCGTCTTGAGTTGAGAGAGGTAGTGCTGAAAAACGAGTTTGCCATTCCATAATTACAATGCCTTTTGAAGATATTTTTCCGCTATGTTATACCCAAATAACCTTGAGATACTAGGGGAGCGATTTACGAATCAACATTTGTCTGCTTTCACTATCGTATTGTGACCCGCACACTAGTGACGTAGCACATCCCTTGTTACACTCCGCACTAACAACAAGACATCTATGAAGGAATAGTGAATGTACACTCCGGAAGAAAAAGCGCGTATTAAATGGGCTTGTCGTCGAGGCATGCTTGAGCTTGACGTAGTAATTATGCCGTTTTTTGAAGAGTGCTTTGATACTCTGAGTGAACAAGAGCAGCGTGACTTTGTTTCTTTACTTGAATGCGATGATCCTGATCTGTTTACTTGGATAATGGGGCATGGCCGCAGCGAAAACTTAGGTCATGCTGCAATGGTTGATAAAATTGTCGCCCATAACCTCAGCAAAGTTCGTTAATTTTACCGCTTCTCCCTCTCTGACTGCCCGAGTTCTCAATGTAATACTTTTCTTACTGATGACTTGGGCCGTTATCCTCTCTAGCATCCCTCTCGTATTATCGATTTATTTGTTATTAATGATTGTTAAGGCACTATTGAGCCAAGGCTTTGTTAAACCGACAAATCAGGGGTATTGGTATGTGCATTGCGATGGCTCGGTTAGGTTTGAGGCCCTTGAGTATAGTGAATGCTCGGCGGCTCTTGAGTCTGAAAAGGATCAGTTACAACGAATCGATACATCGACATTGCCATTCAAGATAACATTTCGATTGCAGTCTGGCCGTAGCGTCACGATTTGGCGTGATAGCTGTGACGATCAGCATTACCGTCAATTATCTTTGGTATTACGCCAGTGGGAAATGAAACAGGGAGCCAATGCTCCCTGTTGATGTAATAGTTTATTTTGTCGAATTAAAGCTGTTTAGCTGGAACCAAAATCGTTGGTCCGCTGTTTTCCAGTTGGTTCGGATAATCAAGCGTGTAGTGCAAACCTCGACTCTCTTTACGCTGCATCGCACAACGAACCATCAGCTCTGCTACTTGTAAAAGGTTACGCAGTTCTAATAAGTTGTTCGATACACGGAAGTTGCTGTAGTACTCATGCGTTTCTTGTTGCAACAGTTGGATACGGCGCAAGGCGCGTTCTAAACGCTTGTCAGTTCGTACAATGCCCATGTAGTCCCACATAAACAGTCGAAGTTCGTGCCAGTTGTGCTGAATGATCACTTCTTCATCACTGTTGGTCACTTTACTTTCATCCCAACATGGCACCTGTGAAGGAAGCTCCACGTTAGTGTGATGTTTTAGAATATCTTTTGCCGCAGACCAAGCATAAACCACGCATTCGAGAAGTGAGTTTGATGCCATGCGGTTAGCACCATGCAGCCCGGTGTAGCTAACTTCACCAATCGCATACAAATTTTTCAGATCAGTGCAACCATTTCTATCCACCATGACACCGCCACAAGTGTAGTGCGCAGCAGGTACGATTGGGATTGGCTCTTTGGTCATATCAATGCCCAAGTCCATCAAGCGTGAGTAAATAGTTGGGAAGTGTTTCGTAATAAAGTCCGCAGGTTTGTGACTGATGTCGAGGTACATACAGTCGGCACCCAAACGCTTCATTTCGAAGTCGATAGCACGAGCCACGACGTCACGCGGAGCAAGCTCTTTACGCTCATCGAAATCTGGCATAAAGCGAGAACCATCTGGACGACGCAGGTAAGCACCTTCACCACGTAACGCTTCGGTCAACAAGAAGTTACGCGCCTCGGGGTGGTATAAACACGTCGGGTGGAACTGGTTAAACTCCATATTTGCCACACGACACCCTGCACGCCAAGCAATCGCAATACCATCACCAGACGACACATCTGGGTTAGAGGTGTATTGATAAACTTTTGAAGCGCCACCTGTAGCGAGAACCACAAATTTGGCCCGCACGGTTTCGACATGCTCTTCGTTGCGGTTCCAAATATAAGCACCGATAACTTTGTTTTTATCACCGCCAATTTTGTCTTCGGTGATTAAGTCCAGCGCATTGTGGCGTTCGAGAACATGAATATTTGGATGGTTGTGAGCGTTATCTTGCAGAGAGGTTTGCATCGCCATACCTGTTGCATCTGCCGCGTGAAGAATACGACGACGACTATGGCCACCCTCACGAGTTAAGTGATAACGAGGCTCATCGTCAGAGTCATCCTCTTCACGATCAAATGGGACACCACCGTCGATCAACCACTGTACGCACTCTTTTGAATGTTCAGCAATGAACCTCACGGTATCTTCGTCACAAATACCATCGCCGGCGATTTGCGTGTCTTCAACGTGTGAATCAATGGTGTCTGACTCATCAAATACAGCAGCAATACCACCCTGGGCATAATAGGTCGCCCCTTCGCTGCGTGGCCCTTTACTCAGCACCATCACTTTACAGTGGTTAGCAACGCGCAAAGCCAACGACAAACCAGCCGCGCCACTCCCTACCACTAACACATCACACTCATGTTCACGATTTGTGTTCATATAACTTTTATAATCCCAAGCTAAGGTAACAAAGTCACCTTGTGTATTATTTGCACACCATGTGCATTCCATTATCGCGACACCTGTCGCTAAGGGCTAAGTTGGGAGACCTATCGACATCCGTGTTACTGCGGTGACTGAGCCACTCTTCTTTTTCATGCAGAGCATGAGCATGCTTCCTAAGTTATATTTGTAACGCGGTGTTCAGATAGCCATTAGCCATGCAAATGAAAAGTAATAGTTTGTCAATGCCATTGCTTTTCCATGCTCGACCCAGCACAATCTGGGACAGAGATCATTCATTATACCCATTTCCCCTCAAGATGCTCGCTTGTCAAACTTAGACTAAAGTCAGGCAAAGGTGGTCATTTGGGTATAGACATCACACTGTGAAAAAACAATGACAAAAAACTTGAGAAACCATGGAACTTTCTCATTCACGTTAGGGTCACAATAGTGCTCAAGTAAGCAGTGGTGTCAATACTACGTTTTGCATAATTAGTACCCATATCTGAGAAGAGTAGGGGCATAACAAATAGGAGTATCCGCTCGAATGAACGAGCAGCTGACCGATCAAGTATTGATTGAGCGAGTTCAGAATGGCGATAAGCAAGCATTCAACCTGTTGGTAACAAAGTACCAGAATAAGGTATGTAATCTTATTTCCAGATACGTTAGTAATCCTGGCGATGTACCAGATGTAGCACAAGAAGCGTTTATTAAAGCTTACCGAGCTATTCCCAGCTTTCGTGGGGAGAGTGCGTTTTATACGTGGCTGTATCGCATTGCAGTGAATACTGCGAAAAATCACATTGTTGCTCAAGGGCGTAGACCTCCAGCGACAGATGTCGATGCTGAAGATGCTGAATTTTACGAAACAGGTAGTGCACTTAAAGAAATATCGAACCCTGAGAACTTAACGTTGTCCAAAGAATTGCAACGGGTGGTGTTCAGTGCAATCGAAGCTTTACCTGAAGATTTAAAAACCGCAATGACATTACGAGAGCTCGATGGCTTGAGTTATGAAGAAATTGCAGAAGTGATGGATTGCCCGGTAGGAACGGTACGATCGCGTATCTTCCGTGCTCGTGAGGCGGTGGAAAAGAAAATCAGACCTCTTTTGCAACGCTAGTACAAGTAATAACTATGGTGAAAATAATGGCTGACAAAGAAAAACTTTCAGCTCTCATGGATGGAGAATTGGTCGATAAGGCTTTAATTCAAGAGTTAGAGCAAGACCAAGAGAGCCGTGATGCTTGGCAGAACTATCACCTGATTGGTGATGTGATGCGAGGCGAAGCGCCAGCAAAACCTGAGTGGAATATTGCTGAAAGCGTGGCGTTAGCGTTAGAAGATGAACCTGCACATCGTGCGTTTGATTCGCACGGTGCAAATGTTATCTCAATTGCTGATACGCCAAAAGAGTCGCAACCAGAACCGCAAAAAGCAAAACGTCAGTTGCCAGGTTGGTTGACACAGTTTGGTCAAGTTGCTGTTGCTGCATGTGTATCGCTTGTCGTTATTTTAGGTGTACAGCAGTACGGTGGTAGCGATTCAATGTCGCCGCAAACAGACCAATTGCCTGTGTTGCAGACAGTTCCGTTTGCTGGCAGCGCAGAGCCTGTGAGTTTAACTCGTGAGTCTGTTGAGCGTTCTGTAGGTGAAGCAAATATGCAAGAGCAACGTAAGCGTGTTCATGCTATGCTGCGAGACTACGAATTGCAGTTACGAATTAACAGTGATGCATCTCAACAAGATGCAAATCTGAATCCGGATATTGAATGAAAAAATTTCTGATCAGCGCTTGCGCTCTGTTCAGTATGATGTCTTCTCAAGCCTTTGCTGGTGATAAGCCAGCGGAGGCTTTATTGCATCAAATGAGCGAGGCGAGTAAGAATTTAAGTTACGAACTCTCTTATATCCTTATCAAAAAGAACAGCATTGAGCCGTTGCTGTATCGTCATGCGACGCATGGTGACGATCAATATGCTCATCTTGTCTATTTAAGTGGCCCTGTACGCGAAGTGATTCGTCGCGGCACAGAAGTAAGCTATATCGAAACGGGTTTAGAACCATTCACCATCGAGTCAGGTAAAATGGTCGCTCCGACCATGCCTATGCTCAATACCAATATCGATGAGCTAAACTTGTATTACGACTATGTAAAAGTGGGTAGAGCTCGTGAAGCAGGTGTAGCAACACAAGTGCTGCGTGTCGTCCCTAAAGACGGTCTGCGCTATTCATACGTACTGTGGATCGATGAAAAGAGTAAATTGCCGTTACGTGCTGACCTTGTGGACCGTGATGGTGAGATGCTTGAACAATATCGCACTATTTCTTACACGGTGAATCCAAAAATCGCAGAGTTAATGAGTGGCCTACAAGATGTTCAATTACCAGCTGTTCTCACCATGCCAAAAGGCGATATTGGGACCAGTAATTGGCAGGTAGGTTGGATCCCTGAAGGTTTCGAGCCGAACGAGCTCAACCGCTATCGTATGGCCGTTACTAATCAAATGGTGGAGAGCCAGCTGTATTCTGATGGTCTGTTTAGCTTCTCTGTTTACGTAGCAAACAAAGATGAGCATTCGTTAAAAGGGCAGTTGGTTCGCCAAGGCAGAAGAACGCTACACAGTTTTGTGAGCGGTCAACATGAAATCTCCGTTGTAGGAGACATTCCGCCGACCACAGCACAACGTATCGCCCAATCTGTCACATTTAATGTAACAAAGAGTAAACAACAATGATGACCGCATTGGCTACTGTGACAGACGTACATCGTCGCGGTAAACAATACGAAATTGATTTAAGCTGCGAACAGCAGACCAGTTGCAGTAGTTGCTCTTCACAGAAAAGCTGTGGAACGGGCGTTGTGACTAAAGCCATTGGTAACAAGAGTTTATCTTGGCACCTGCGCACGGATAAATCAGTGAAGATAGGTCAAGTCGTCGAGATAGGCTTTCCTGAGTCGAGTCTGATAAAATCAGCAATGGCGGTTTATTTACTGCCGTTGTTTGGTTTGATTATCGGTGCGATGTTTGGTCACTTCCTATTAGCGCCGCTGACCGCGGGCGGGGAAGGTATCATCATATTGGCATCAGTATTATTTGCAGCTGGTGGAATGTGGATCGCAAAACGTGTTTCTCGTCCGTTAGAGGATGAATCCAAGCGCCAAGTTACCCTTGTTAGGGTACTTGGGGAGCCAATCCAGTAAGCGCTGTCCCCCTCCACTTAAGGTTATTTGGGTATGTACTTTAAATTACGTGCGCCCGTTAACGAAATTCGGTAGAATCTGCCAACTTGATTGAAATGCCGTCAGTAGATGGCGTTTCTTACTGTCCCTATTTGTAAAGAGTTAGTCACCCTAAATCTATGAAGCACATTCGTAACTTTTCGATTATCGCCCACATCGACCATGGTAAGTCGACCCTATCAGACCGTCTAATCCAAGTTTGTGGCGGGTTAACCGATCGTGAAATGGCCGCACAGGTTCTGGATTCTATGGATCTTGAACGTGAGCGTGGTATCACCATTAAATCTCAGAGTGTGACGCTAAACTACACCGCTAAAGACGGTGAAACGTATCAGCTGAACTTCATCGATACTCCGGGGCACGTTGACTTTGCATATGAAGTATCACGTTCTCTAGCAGCTTGTGAAGGTGCGTTATTGGTTGTAGATGCGGGTCAAGGTGTTGAGGCTCAAACACTGGCTAACTGTTACACCGCGATTGAGATGGATCTAGAGGTTGTGCCAATCTTGAACAAGATTGACCTACCAGCAGCCGATCCTGAGCGCGTGGCAGAAGAAATTGAAGAAATCGTTGGTATCGATGCAATGGAAGCAACCCGCTGTTCTGCGAAGACAGGCATCGGTGTTGATGACGTTCTAGAGAACATCGTATCAGCGATTCCAGCACCGGAAGGTGACCCAGATGCGCCATTACAAGCGCTGATCATTGACTCATGGTTTGATAACTATCTTGGCGTTGTTTCTCTAGTGCGTATTAAAAACGGCGAACTGAAGAAGAACGACAAGATCAAAGTGATGAGCACGGGTCAAGTTTGGGGTGTAGACCGTCTTGGTATTTTTACGCCAAAACAAGTAGATACCGATATCCTTCGTACTGGTGAAGTAGGTTGGGTGGTTTGTGGTATTAAAGACATCCTTGGTGCACCAGTTGGTGATACGCTGACTATGGCTAAGAATGGCTGTGAAAAACCGCTACCAGGCTTTAAGAAAGTAAAACCTCAGGTTTACGCAGGTCTGTTCCCGGTATCTTCTGACGATTACGAGAACTTCCGTGATGCGCTGGGCAAATTAAGCCTAAACGACGCATCGCTATTCTACGAGCCAGAAAACTCCGCGGCACTTGGCTTTGGTTTCCGTTGTGGTTTCCTTGGCATGCTGCACATGGAAATCATCCAAGAGCGTCTAGAGCGTGAATACGACTTAGATCTCATCACCACGGCACCAACCGTAGTTTACGAAGTTGAAAAAACGGATGGTGAACTGCTGTACGTTGATAGTCCTGCCAAACTACCAGCGATCAATGATATTGAAGAAATTCGTGAACCGATCGCTCGTTGTAATATCCTGGTACCTTCAGAGTATCTAGGTAACGTGATCACGCTGTGTGTTGAAAAGCGTGGTACTCAGGTCGATATGGTTTACCACGGTAACCAGGTTGCCGTGACTTACGATATTCCAATGGCAGAAGTGGTACTGGATTTCTTCGACCGTCTGAAATCGACATCTCGTGGTTATGCGTCTTTGGATTACAACTTCCAGCGTTTTGAAGCGTCGAATATGGTACGTGTAGACGTTCTTCTGAACGGTGACACCGTTGATGCATTGGCGATGATCACACACAAAGACCAGTCTCAGACTCGCGGTCGTCAGCTGGTAGAGAAGATGAAAGAATTTATCCCTCGCCAAATGTTTGATATCGCAATCCAAGCAGCGATTGGTAACCACATTATCGCACGTTCAACTGTAAAACAGCTGCGTAAGAACGTAATCGCGAAATGTTACGGCGGTGACGTAAGTCGTAAGAAGAAACTTCTGAAGAAACAGAAAGAAGGTAAGAAGCGCATGAAGCAGATCGGTAACGTTGAGCTGCCTCAAGAAGCGTTCCTAGCCATCCTTCACGTAGGTAAAGACTAAAGTTGAACTTTGTCTCACACTTGTCGGTCTTAAGACGTTAGATATTAAAATAAGTGAAAGGGTTTCGGCTCTTTCACTTTCGTATTTTTAGATAAGGGAATTTAATGGCGAATACATTCTCACTGATGCTGGTTATTGCGACTTTGGTAACTGGCGTGGTTTGGCTATTGGAAAAGCTGGTTTTCGCGAAAAAGCGTCAGGAAAAACTGGCGGAGATTCAAGCTCAGACGTCTAATGGTTTGGATGCAGTGACCTTGCAAAAAGTTGAGCGTCAGCCTTGGTGGGTTGAAAATAGCGTCTCAATTTTTCCTGTGATTGCGTTCGTTTTAGTATTACGTTCTTTTATCTACGAACCATTTCAAATCCCATCAGGCTCAATGATGCCGACTTTGTTGGTGGGTGACTTTATCTTGGTAGAAAAATACTCCTATGGCTTGAAAGATCCGGTATGGCGCACGCAGTTAGTTGAAACAGGTAAACCTGAGCGTGGTGATATCGTGGTATTCAAATACCCGCCACAACCAAGTGTGGATTACATTAAGCGTGTTGTTGGTTTGCCTGGTGATATCGTGCGTTATTCAAGTGATAAGCAGCTTTGCGTGCAAAGCCAAGGTGAATCGGCGTGTAAACCAGTTAAACTGAGCAATGTTGAAGAAAGTCAGTTTAGCTCGAACGGTATTCCAATGATCCAACTGGATGAAAAATTGGGTAACGTGGAGCACAATATTTTGGTTAACCCTCTTGTTCGTAACCGTGTGGAGCAATACTTCCCACGTAGCGGCACGACAGAGTGGGTTGTACCACAAGGTCAGTACTTTGTGATGGGTGATAACCGTGACAACAGTGCTGACAGCCGTTACTGGGGCTTCGTTCCTGAAGCAAACTTAGTCGGCAAAGCTGTCGCCATTTGGATCAGCTTCGAGTTTGATCGTGGCGCAGATAGCGTTCTACCTTCATGGATTCCAACTGGTGTGCGTTTTAACCGCATCGGTGGTATTCACTAACCATTTTATATCGAGAGAGTATGAATTCTCCAATTGATAAACTAGAGAGAAAGCTCGGCTACCAGTTTCAAGATGCCGGGCTTATCAACTTGGCGCTGACTCACCGCAGCGCCAACAGTAAGCATAATGAACGTCTTGAGTTTCTGGGCGATTCAATTTTAAGTTTTGTCATCGCTGATGATCTGTACCATCGTTTCCCGAAAGTGAACGAGGGTGACATGAGCCGTATGCGTGCTACTTTGGTTCGTGGACATACATTGGCGGAACTGGGTCGTGAATTCGATCTAGGAGATTATTTAAAATTAGGTCCAGGTGAATTGAAGAGTGGCGGTTTCCGCCGAGACTCTATTTTAGCCGATGCGGTTGAAGCCATTATTGGCGCAATTTACCTAGACAGCGATCTTGAAGTCGTGCGAGGCATTGTACTGAGTTGGTACAACTCACGCCTTGAAGCCATTAAACCTGGCGTCTCACAAAAAGATCCGAAAACTCGCCTACAAGAGTTCCTGCAAGGCAGAAGAAAACCGCTGCCTGTGTACACAGTGACTAATATTAAAGGTGAAGCGCACAACCAAGAGTTTACGGTTGAGTGTGAAGTAGCAGGTGTGGACAAGCCTGTAATCGGGAAAGGCACCAGCCGCCGCAAGGCAGAACAAGCGGCCGCTGAAACAGCACTTGAGCAATTAACAAATGGCTGATAACGAATTCGATATCGATGCGTTTTTCGCATCACAAGGTGAGCCAAGCTCGCCAGAAAACCAGCACTGTGGCTTTATTGCTATTGTTGGTCGCCCAAATGTAGGTAAGTCGACACTTCTGAACAAAATCTTGGGTCAGAAGATTTCGATCACCTCACGTAAACCACAAACAACACGCCACCGCATTATGGGCGTGGACACGGACGGCGATTACCAAGCGATTTACGTTGACACGCCAGGACTTCACATCGAAGAAAAGCGTGCGATTAACCGCCTGATGAACCGTGCGGCTAACTCATCTCTAAGTGATGTAAACCTAGTGTTCTTCTTAGTCGATGGTACGCATTGGACTAAAGACGATGAGATGGTGCTAACTAAGCTTCAAAAATCGAACTTCCCAGTTGTGCTTTGTGTCAATAAAGTCGACAACGTGCAAGATCGTAACGAAGTTATGCTACACATGGCTGAGATGTCTAAGAAGATGGACTTCGTTGACGTTGTGCCAATCTCTGCGAAGCAAGGGAAGAACATTGATGTACTGCGTAAGCACGTGCGTAATCACTTACCTAAAGCAACGCACCACTTCCCAGAAGAATACGTGACTGATCGCTCCCAGCGTTTTATGGCATCTGAAATTGTGCGTGAAAAGTTAATGCGTTTCACGGGTGAAGAATTGCCATACTCGGTAACGGTCGAGATTGAACGTTTTGATTACAACCCAGAAACCGACGGTTTCCATATCAATGCCTTGATTCTTGTTGAGCGTAATGGCCAGAAGAAAATGGTGATTGGTAAAGGTGGCGAGAAGATCAAGACCATTGGTCGTGAAGCGCGTTTAGATATGGAAGAGTTGTTCGGTCGTAAGGTTTACCTAGAAACCTGGGTAAAAGTGAAATCTGGCTGGGCAGACGACGAACGAGCACTGCGCTCGTTGGGTTATATCGACGACTTATAATCTTGGCTGCGAAGATGCTTCGCTCCAACATCGATGAAAAATTAGTATCGATTAAAATAAGGAGCCGCTCGGCTCCTTATTTTTTATTTCACACTTTTTAGGCACAATGACTTAGATGAGTAATCTGTCTTCCGAAGGTTTACAGCGCTGTTTTGTTTTACATCGCCGCCCTTACAGTGAATCGAGCTTAATCCTTGATGTATTTAGTGAGGAATATGGCCGAATGACTTTAATGGCCAAAGGCGCGCGCAGTAAGCGTTCGAACTTAAAAGGCGCATTGCAACCTTTTACTCCGCTGTTACTTAAATGGTCGGGAAAAGGTTCAATGAAGACTTTGCGTCAAGCTGAGCCGATAAGCCTAGGTTTACCGTTAACGGGCATTAATCTCTACTCAGCCATGTACGTCAATGAACTGATTGGCCGTATCTTGATGGCGGAAGTGCCGATGCCAGCGCTATTTCATGATTATTTGCATGCCTTAACAGAGTTGGCACACAACGAGAACCCTGAGCCAGCACTGCGTCGTTTTGAGTTAGCATTGCTATCTGCGATGGGGTATGGCGTAGATTTCTTGCACTGTGCAGGTACTGGCGAGCCCGTCGACCCAGAGATGACGTATCGTTACCGGGAACAAAAAGGCTTCATAGCTTCGGTTAGGCGCGATAACCTCACGTTTTTAGGGAATGAACTGATTGCTATCAGTGAGCGGCGGTTCGTCACTAAAGATCAGCTAAAAGCGGCAAAACGCTTTACACGTATAGCCTTAAAGCCGTATCTTGGCGGCAAACCTTTAAAAAGTCGTGAATTTTTCATTCAGACCCCCAGAGCACGGAGTAACGGAAAATGAGCTCAATTTATTTAGGCGTCAATATCGACCATATTGCCACTCTACGCAATGCACGTGGTACAAAATACCCTGATCCTGTTCACGCTGCAGAAATTGCTGAGCGTGCAGGCGCGGATGGTATCACAATTCACTTACGTGAAGACCGTCGCCATATTTTGGATCGTGATGTACGTATTCTGCGTGAAACCATTCAAACGCGTATGAATCTAGAGATGGCAGTGACAGACGAAATGGTTGAGATTGCGCTGCAAACTAAACCAGAGTTTGTGTGTTTAGTGCCTGAAAAGCGTGAAGAACTGACGACGGAAGGTGGCTTAGATGTAGTAGGCCAGCTTGAAAAAATTAAAGCTGCGACGAAAAAGCTGACAGATGCAGGCATTAAAGTTTCACTCTTTATTGATGCTGACCGTCAACAGATTGAAGCTGCGAAAAAGTGTGGTGCTCCGTTTATTGAGCTACACACGGGTCATTATGCTGATGCGACGACAGAAGACGAACAACAAGCTGAACTGAAGAAGATTGCCGCTGGTGCGAGTTATGCTCATGACCTAGGTATTATTGTTAATGCCGGGCATGGCCTGACTTATCACAATGTCGCGCCAATTGCTGCATTACCAGAAATTTACGAACTCAACATTGGTCACTCAATCATTGGTCGCGCGGTATTTGATGGTTTGAATAAAGCGGTTGCGGACATGAAAGCACTGATGATTGAGGCACGCCAGTAATAGGGCTATCTAGATGGCGATTATAGGGTTAGGGACCGACATTGCAGAAATTGAGCGTATTGAAAAAGCGTTAGCTCGTAGTGGTGAGCCTTTTGCTCAGCGTATTCTTTCAGAAGAAGAAATGGCTAAATTTTCACAGCTTAAGCTGCAAGGCCGTTATCTTGCTAAGCGCTTTGCGGTCAAAGAAGCGGCCTCAAAAGCATTGGGGACAGGGATCGCAAAAGGGGTCACGTTTCACGATTTTTCCATCTCGAACGATGCGCTTGGAAAGCCAGTGCTCGCATTGACGGGCACAGCAAAGCAAATAGCGGATGCGATGGGCGTTAACCACATTCACCTGTCCATTTCCGATGAGCGTCATTACGCTGTGGCGACGGTCATTTTTGAATCCTAGCTTGTAAGTCTTAAACAAAATACTAAAAAGCCAGAGCAGATGCTCTGGCTTTCTTGTCTCTCGAGCAGATTACTGTTCAAGGTATAATTTTGCAGTCGTTGTGACTTTAATCATTTCATCTTGCAGCTCGAACATTTCAGGCTCAACCTCCTCAAGACTGATCCCTGAGCGCAGTGCTTGCTCAAGCGTCGCACAGAGTGATTTCAGCCTAGGCACTCCGCAATATGAGCTACTGCCGTGCAGCTTATGGATGACATGAATTAGGTCATCACGGGAGATATCTTCTTGCTCCAGAGCTTGGTCAACGACTGCTTCTACTTCAGGGATGAACTCAATCAACATGCGCAGCATGTCTTTGGCTAGATCCTCTTTATTCGCGCTCTGTTTTAAGGCAGCTTGCCAATCAATAATCACATCCTGCTGAGGCGAAGAAACGGATTGTGGTGCGCTCCCTTCAGACTCATCAACGTATGAAGGGGCGACTTTGCCAATGCTCTCAGTACAAGCATTTGGGTTCCAGTGAACCAAAACCTGTTGTAGCACATGCTCTTCAATAGGTTTGGTTAAGTAATCATCCATTCCAGCCGAGAGCAAGCGGTCTCTTTCTCCCGCCATGGCATGCGCCGTTACCGCAATCACTGGCGTATCTTTGTTTAACTCCAACTCTTTAATGTGCTGACAAGCGGTCACACCATCCATTTGCGGCATTTGGATATCCATGAAGATTAAGTCGTACTTTTTCTCCGTCGCAAGGTTCACCGCTTGCTGGCCATTGCTACAGGCGGTGACGGTTTCTACTCGTTCGCGAAGCAGAGCGGAAATCAGCTTCAAGTTCGCTGGGTTATCATCCACCGCTAACACCGTCAGAGGTAAACGCTCCCCTTCGCTTGGCGTAATTGGAGCACTCAATGTTGGTGGTGATTCGACATGTTCGCTAATCAGGCTTTGCAGCAGTTTACGGCGAGACAACGGCTTCGTCAGGCATTGGACGTGATGCTCTGTCATAATTTGGTCGGCAAGTGCCAGTTCGGTACTCGGCGTCCCTAGGATCACACTCGGAGCCATGCGTTTCGCTTGTTCTATCCAAGGTGTAATGACGTCTGCATCATGCGTTTGATTCGCCGCTAAATTCAGTAATACATAGTCATATTGTTCTTCGTTTTTCGGTAGCGAAGAGCGGTAGGTTACTAAGATACCTTCTTGACTTAGAATCTGTTGGGTTACGGATGCGGCTTGCATGTTTGGTTCAATCAACAGCAACTGTTTGCCCGTTAGAAGCTCCACTTCAATCAGTTCGCTCATTGGCATCTCTGTTGAGTGCAAGCGCACCGTAAACCAGAACGTCGAACCTTGGTGTAGGCGGCTGGTTAAGCTGATCTCACCACCCATCTGGCTTACCAATTTCTGCGTGATAACCAAACCTAACCCAGTGCCGCCGTAGCGACGTGAAATGCTGGCATCCGCTTGGCTAAATGCTTGGAATAATTGCGCTTGCTGACGTTCAGAAATACCAATACCAGTATCGCGCACCATGAACTGCAACTCGACGGAGTCCCCAGATTGAGAGCGCATTTCAACACTAACATCAATGTTGCCTCGCTCGGTAAACTTGATTGAGTTGCCGACCAAGTTCGTCAAAATTTGCTGGATACGTAGTGGGTCCCCAACTAAACCCGGTGGAATTTTAGGGTCCACTTTTAGGGTGATTTCTAACCCTTTCTCATGTGCACTTGTGGCTTGTAGGTTAATCACTTCTTCTAAACTTTCTCGGAAATCAAACGGAATGTTTTCCAGCGCCAGCTTACCCGCCTCAAGTTTCGAGAAGTCGAGAATGTCATTGATGATATTCAGCAGGTTGTTCGCCGATTTCTCAATCGTCTGTAGGTAATCAGTTTGGCTGTTAGAAAGCTGCGTTTTAAGCATTTGACGAGTAAAGCCAATAACCCCATTGAGCGGAGTACGCAGTTCGTGCGACATGTTCGCCAAGAACTCAGATTTAACCCTGGCCGCTTCTTGCGCGCGTTTCTTCGCGATATCTAACTCAACGTTCTGAATCTCTAGCTGCTCAAGCGTTTCACGCAAGTCTGATGTGGCTTGGTCTATACTGTGCTGCATCTCCACGTGATATTCCGATAGCGATACCGCCATGGCGTTAATACCGTTTTTCAGTTGGTCTAACTCACCGTGCATTTTACCTTCGATACGCACGTCTAGGTGACCACGGCGAATGCGGTCAACGACATTCTTCATGTGGGTGATAGGCTGGGTAACATCGTGCATCAGACGTGAAGCAAACACACTTGCCAAGCCAAGACCGAGTATAAGAACTAAAAAAGCAGAGAAAACTTCTTGATACTGTTGCAGCCTTAAAGAGGAGAGATCTAACTCAACGGCAATATAACCAATTGCTTTGGTTCCTTGGCTTTCGTTTGACAACTCCGCTAAATAGTGACCCTCGGATAAAATAGGTACGCGCAATATCAGTGAGTTTTCGTAGATTTCCGAATTGCCCAGTTGCGGGATCGGTTTATCTTTAGGGAACATCAAGGCTTCGAAATTAGGGTGAAAGTTAGATGTCACGAAGAGCTCATGATGTTCATCAAACACCGCGATACTACGAACCAGTTTAGAGTTTTTGCGATGGGCGTAGCTTATCAAGCGACGTACCGCCTCTCGGCTTTCTGATAGTAGATGAGTTTCACTGGCAATTGCTAACGGCTCAATGATGCTGTTACCAGTGGTGATAACTTGTTTCTCAAGATCTTGGTAGCGGTTGAAAGAGAAAAAACCGCTCAGTAATAAACCAATGATGAGAGTGGGAGCGAGAGTCAGTGTAATTACACGTGCTCGTAAGCCATATCTGGTCATGTTATCTAATTACATCGGAGTCTGGATATGGGAAAATAACGCATTATTTCTCAAGCGCACGATAAGGCGTTGAGCAAAGAAGTGACGTCACCTAATAAACGGTAAGCATAATCAAGTCACTCGAATCACACAACGGCTGCAATCAAGAATAGTGAAGCCGAAGAGCAATTAGACATAAATCAGGCATAGAGCATGGCACGCATCTTTCAACCGAAAAAGAAAACCCAACTCAATACTCGTCATCAAGCGGTGCAAGTGGAGCGTTTAGATCACCACGGCGCAGGTATTGCTTACCTAAAGAAAAAACCGCTGTTTATTGATGGCGCATTGCCGGGAGAAGAAGTCGTCACGCAGTTAGTGGAAGAAAAAAGTAAATTTGCTCGCGGTAAACTGATTAAGATTCTCAAGCCGAGTGACACTCGCGTGGAGCCATTTTGTCCGCATTACCACGAGTGTGGTGGCTGTGATTTGCAACATCTAGATTATGACCAACAATTGATGTACAAACAGCAAACACTGCGTCAGCTGATGCGAAAATTTTCAGGCAATGATATCGAGCTTGATGCGCCATTATTAGGGGATTCACTGGCCTATCGTCGTCGTGCGCGAGTGAGCTTATTTGTCGATAAAAAAACACGTCAGCTACATTTTGGTTTCCGTAAAAAGCAGAGTAAGCAAATTGCGCAAGTGACCGACTGCCCAGTGCTGGCGCCGGAACTGAACGTTCTGCTTCCAGAGATTTATTCAGCACTAAAAGCGTTTAAAAAGCCGGAGCAATTGGGTCATGTAGAGCTGGTACTTGGTGATAATGGGCCGTGTATTACGTTGCGTCACTTGAGTGCTCTGACAGCGAGTGAAACTCAATCTCTAACGGAGTTGGCAAAACGTCATGGTGCATCGCTGTACCTAATGCCAGCAACAGATCAGCTAAACCTTGTTGAAGGCGATATGCCTTTCTATCAAGAAGTTGGCGTGAAAATTCCTTTTGCGCCAAATAATTTTATTCAAGTGAACCAAGCCGTAAACAAAAAAATGGTCAAGCAAGCGGTTGAGTGGTTAGACCCGCAAAAGAGTGACCGAGTGTTAGATTTGTTTTGCGGCGTAGGCAACTTCAGTTTACCGATTGCGAAGTTAGCTAAGCACGTGGTTGGGGTTGAAGGTGTTGCAGAGATGGTCGAAAAAGCCACAAATAATGCATCCTTGAACCAAATCAATAATGCGCAATTTTATCACGCTAACCTTGAGCAAGATTTTGAAGGGCAGGTCTGGACGGCAGAACAGTTTGATAAAGTGCTGTTAGACCCAGCACGCGCGGGGGCAAGTGGGATCATCGATCAAGTTTCTGAGCTTGGCGCACAGCGTGTAGTTTATGTTTCTTGTAATCCTGCTACCCTTGCTAGGGACAGCCAAAGCTTGATGGAGCAAGGCTATAAATTAACTAAATTAGGTATGCTGGACATGTTCCCTCATACCAGTCATCTAGAATCGATGGCATTGTTTGAAAAGTCCTAACTTTAGGACTTTGGCCCCTTATTTGTGGTGGGTGGTCATAAAGCCAGCGTTTACGCGCAGGTAAAAGAACTAACCTGGACGGTGTTAGTCAAACCACACGAATATAATAATTAGGATGATGAGATGGTTGCGGTAAGAAGCGCGCATTTAAACCAAGATGAACAGTTTGAACTCGAAAACTGGGTGGCTAGCCTAGGACAAGAGAAAAACACAGCCTCACGCTTAATCGAAGTATATCGAGATTGCCAGACGGTATTAGCCGATAACGAGCAAGCGGAACTGTTGTTGTGGCGTGGACGAGAAATGATCGAAATTTTGATCACCTTGTCTATGGATCAGGCCACCTTAGTGGCTGCACAACTGTTTCCTTTGGTTTCAAGTGGTGCTTTTAACAGAGAAATTCTGGAAGAGAAATACAGCAAAGAAATCATAAAATTAATCGACGGCGTTGAAGAAATGGCGGCTATTGGCCAACTCAACGTCAACATGGAAGGCAGTGCAGCGTCATCTCAGGTAGATAACGTACGCCGCATGCTGCTTGCCATGGTGGATGACTTCCGCTGCGTGGTTATCAAGCTCGCGGAACGAATTTGTAACCTTATTGAAGTTAAAAAAGCACCTGATGAAGTTCGACGTGCGGCGGCAAAAGAGTGTGCCAACATCTATGCGCCGCTAGCAAACCGATTAGGCATCGGTCAGCTGAAATGGGAAATTGAAGATTACGCTTTCCGCTACCAACAACCGGAAACTTACAAACAAATTGCCAAGCAGCTTTCTGAGCGACGTATTGTTCGTGAACAGTACATCAAAGACTTTGTTGAAGACCTCACGCACGAAATGGAAGTGTCAGGCATCAATGCTGAAGTGAGCGGTCGACCTAAGCACATCTACAGCATTTGGCGAAAAATGCAGAAAAAGAGTTTGGCATTCGATGAGCTGTTTGATGTGCGAGCAGTACGTATCATCGCAGACAAACTGCAAGACTGTTACGCGGCTTTGGGCGTAGTTCACACCAAATACAAGCACCTACCGAGCGAGTTTGATGACTACGTTGCTAACCCTAAACCAAACGGTTATCAATCGATCCACACCGTAATTCTAGGGCCAGAAGGCAAAACCATCGAGATCCAGATTCGTACCAAGCAAATGCATGAAGAGTCGGAGCTGGGTGTTGCAGCGCACTGGAAATATAAAGAAGGGGCAAGCAGCCGAAGCGGTTATGATGAGAAGATCACGTGGCTGCGTAAGCTACTGGATTGGCAAGAAGAAATGTCAGATTCTGGCGAAATGCTTGATGAGCTACGTAGCCAAGTCTTTGATGATCGTGTTTATGCCTTTACACCTCGCGGCGATGTTGTCGATTTACCAATGGGGGCAACGCCGCTAGATTTTGCCTACCATATTCACTCCGAAGTGGGACACCGTTGTATCGGCGCCAAAGTCGGAGGCCGCATAGTACCGTTTACTCATAAACTACATATGGGTGATCAGGTTGAGATTATCACTCAGAAAGAACCTAACCCATCACGTGACTGGTTAAACCCATCATTAGGCTTCGTTCATTCTGGCCGCGCGCGTGCCAAAATTAACGCCTGGTTCCGAAAGCAAAGCCGTGAGAAGAACCTCGAAGCGGGTCGTGAAATTCTTGAACATGAGTTAGCAAAAATTGGCGCAACGTTAAAAGATGCTGAGCATTACGCTCTCAAACGGTTTAACGTCAAAACACCAGATGAGCTTTACGTTGGTGTTGGTAGCGGTGATTTGCGTATCAACCAAATCATTAACCATATTAATGCGCTCGTTAACAAGCCAACGGCAGAAGAAGAAGACCAGCAAGCACTGGAAAAACTGCAAGAAGCAGAGCACAAATCACCAGCGCAAAGCCGACCGAAAAAAGACGCCGTCGTTGTAGAAGGCGTTGATAACCTAATGACGCACCTAGCGCGTTGCTGTCAGCCGATTCCAGGTGATGATATCTGTGGTTACATCACGCAAGGTCGCGGGATTTCAGTACACCGTAGTGACTGTGAACAGCTAGAAGAACTGCGCCATCACGCGCCAGAGCGTATCATCGATACTGTCTGGGGCAGCGGCTTCGTCGGGTCATACATCCTCACCGTCCGTGTTGAAGCGATGGAGCGAGGTGGTCTACTCAAAGACATTACGACACTGTTCGCCAACGAAAAGATCAAAGTGACCAGTATGAAGAACCGAGTCGACTACAGACGTCAACTTGCCATCATGGACTTTGACCTAGAAGTCACCAATATTGAGGTGCTTTCTCGTGTTTCGAAACGGGTAGAACAAATAAAGGATGTCATGACGGTGAAACGCCTCGGCTAACTTTCACGTCGTACTTGTCACTTTTACTGCGTTAGCTGCACTTATTCGCTCCATCACATGGTGAACCATGCTCAGGAGTCTCATAAGTTTGCTGCCTTGCTAAAAGAGCCAACTGTTTAGTAAAAACCGACCAATGAAATAACTTAAGGTGAGTGGTTTTGACTGCTCACCTTTTTCTTTAGTAGAAAGGTTTAAAGGAACAAAAAATGAGTCATCCAATTGAACAATTAGAACAAATCATGGCGAAGTTGCGTGACCCAGAAAGCGGTTGCCCTTGGGACTTAAAACAAACCTTTGACACCATCGTTCCGCACACCATCGAAGAAACCTACGAAGTGGTGGATGCGATTCAGAATCGTGATTGGCTAAATCTGAAAGAAGAGCTAGGGGATTTGTTGTTTCAGGTGATTTTTTACAGTCAGCTAGCGAAAGAGCAAGAGCTGTTCGACTTTTCGGATGTCGTCGAAACCGTGAATGAAAAACTGACTCGCCGTCATCCGCATGTTTTTTCAGATGTTGAGTTTGAATCGGACGAGGAAATCAACGCCAACTGGGAAGCGGAAAAAGCAAAAGAAAAAGCGCAGGTAGGCAAAGCGGAAGAAAGTATCCTAGACTCAATACCAAACTCTTTGCCGGCACTTTCTCGTGCTACAAAGATACAGAAAAAATGTGCGAAATATGGATTTGACTGGGACTCTCTTGGCCCGGTCGTCGATAAGGTGCGAGAAGAAATTGATGAAGTCATGGAAGAAGCACTACAAGTTCAGCCTGATGAAGAAAAAGTGGAGTTGGAACTCGGCGATTTGCTATTTGCGACCGTCAATTTGGCACGCCATCTTGATAAAAATCCAGAAGTCGCACTAGGTAAAGCAAACTTAAAGTTTGCGAGACGTTTTAAGCAAGTTGAAAGAAAGGTCCAGCAGTCAGGCAAAGCGCTTACAGATTGTTCTTTATCAGAGCTCGACGATTTCTGGGATGAAGTAAAGCGAGAAGAGTCTAGATAGGGGGAAATAAGCGGAATATACAATATGAGGCCAGTTTACCTCTTAACACGAAAACGGACTTTGGTTTGTCTTTGCTCACTTTGATTTGAAGCAAAAAATAAAAAATTACGGTGTGATAGATTTCACGTTGTGGCGGTAAGGAGCTTCTGGTATATTTATCTCCCGTCCAGAAGCACTCCATTTCCCTCATTCAACCAATTTCAGGTTAAACATGACGACAAATTACATTTTTGTTACTGGCGGGGTTGTATCCTCTCTAGGTAAAGGTATTGCAGCAGCATCTCTTGCGGCTATTCTAGAAGCTCGTGGTCTTAAAGTGACTATGATGAAGCTTGACCCTTACATCAACGTTGATCCGGGCACAATGAGCCCTACTCAGCACGGTGAAGTGTTCGTTACAGAAGATGGCGCAGAGACTGACCTTGACCTTGGTCACTACGAGCGTTTCATCCGTACCAAGATGACCAAGCGTAACAACTTCACTGCAGGTCGTGTTTATGCCGACGTACTTCGTAAAGAACGTCGTGGTGACTACCTAGGCGCAACTATTCAAGTTATCCCTCACATCACTAACGCGATCAAAGACCGTGTAATTGCTGGCTCTGAAGGCCATGATGTGGCTATCGTTGAAGTTGGCGGTACCGTTGGTGATATCGAATCACTACCATTTATGGAAGCGATTCGTCAGCTAGCCGTTGAACTAGGCCGTGAGCGCGCAATGTTCATGCACCTAACACTTGTTCCTTACCTAGCGGCAGCGGGCGAAGTGAAAACTAAGCCGACTCAACACTCTGTAAAAGAACTTCTATCTATCGGTATTCAGCCAGATATCCTAGTTTGCCGTAGCGACCGCGTTATTCCAGCGAATGAACGTAAGAAAATCGCACTATTCTGTAATGTTCCAGAAAAAGCAGTAATTTCAATGAAGGACGTAGATTCTATCTACAAGATTCCTCAATTGATCAAGTCTCAAGGTCTAGATGATCTTGTGTGTGCTCGCTTTGGCATCACAGCTCCTGAAGCTGACCTTTCTGAGTGGGAACAGGTTATTTACGAAGAAGCAAATCCTACTGGTGAAGTAACCATCGGTATGGTTGGTAAATACACTGAATTGCCAGATGCATACAAGTCTGTGAACGAAGCGCTTAAACACGCTGGCTTGAAAAACCGTCTAAGTGTCACAATTAAGTATGTAGACTCACAAGATATCGAAACAAAAGGCGTTGAGCTGCTAGAAGGCTTAGACGCGATCCTAGTACCAGGTGGCTTCGGCGATCGTGGCATTGAAGGCAAGATCCGTGCAGCTCAATACGCACGTGAAAACAATGTGCCTTACCTAGGTATTTGTTTGGGTATGCAAGTTGCACTAATTGAATACGCGCGTAACGTTGCGGGTATGGAAGGTGCACATTCAACAGAATTTAACAAAGAGACTAAGTACCCTGTGGTAGGTTTGATCACAGAGTGGGTAGACGAGTCAGGTAACGTAGAAGAGCGTACTGAAAAGTCTGACCTAGGTGGTACGATGCGTCTTGGTTCACAGCTATGTCACCTAGAGAAAGGGACGAAAGCTCGTGAACTGTACGGTAGCGCGACGATCCATGAACGTCACCGTCACCGTTACGAAGTGAATAATGTGCTTCGTCCGCAAATCGAAAAAGCAGGTCTGAAAGTTTCTGGCCTATCAGCGGACAAGAAGTTAGTGGAAATGATTGAGAACCCAGCTCACCCATGGTTTGTAGCGGCTCAGTTCCACCCAGAATTCACATCGACTCCTCGAGATGGCCACCCATTGTTTGCAGGTTTCGTTAAGGCTGCGGGCCAAAACGCACGCGGCGAATTCGAGAAGTAAAAGGATACGGGCGGCGGCGAAGGTTGTGCTGCTGCCCTTTAAAATTGACATTTATATTTGAAACGAGAGGAAACATTAATGTCTAAGATCGTTAAAGTTCTAGGTCGTGAAATCATCGACTCACGTGGTAACCCAACTGTAGAAGCTGAAGTACACCTAGAAGGCGGTTTCGTAGGTATGGCGGCAGCTCCATCTGGCGCATCTACTGGTTCTCGCGAAGCTCTTGAGCTACGTGACGGTGACAAAGCACGTTTCCTAGGTAAAGGTGTTCTTAAAGCAGTTGAAGCTGTAAACGGCCCAATCGCTGAAGCTCTAGTTGGCAAAGACGCTAAAGACCAAGCTGCAATCGACGCAGTAATGATCGAACTAGACGGCACTGAAAACAAATCTAAATTCGGTGCTAACGCTATCCTAGCTGTTTCTCTAGCAAACGCTAAAGCTGCTGCTGCAGCGAAAGGCATGCCTCTATACGAGCACATCGCTGAACTAAACGGTACAGCTGGTCAGTTCTCTATGCCTCTACCAATGATGAACATCATCAACGGTGGTGAGCACGCAGACAACAACGTTGACATCCAAGAGTTCATGATCCAACCAGTTGGTGCTAAGACTCTTAAAGAGGGTCTACGTATCGGTGCAGAAGTATTCCACAACCTAGCTAAAGTTCTTAAGTCTAAAGGCTACAGCACTGCAGTTGGTGACGAAGGTGGTTTCGCTCCTAACCTTAAATCTAACGCTGAAGCTCTAGAAGTTATCGCAGAAGCTGTTGCAGCTGCTGGTTACGAACTAGGTAAAGACGTTACTCTAGCTATGGACTGTGCAGCATCTGAGTTCTTCGACAAAGAAGCTGGCATCTACAACATGAAAGGCGAAGGTAAAACTTTCACTTCTGAAGAGTTCAACCACTACCTAGCTGAGCTAGCTAACCAATTCCCAATCGTTTCTATCGAAGACGGTCTAGACGAGTCTGACTGGGATGGCTTCAAGCACCAAACTGAACTACTAGGTGACAAACTTCAACTAGTAGGTGACGATCTATTCGTTACTAACACTAAGATCCTTGCTGAAGGTATCGAGAAAGGCGTAGCTAACTCTATCCTTATCAAGTTCAACCAAATCGGTTCTCTAACTGAGACTCTAGCTGCAATCAAGATGGCTAAAGACGCAGGTTACACAGCAGTAATCTCTCACCGTTCTGGCGAAACTGAAGATGCAACTATCGCTGACCTAGCGGTAGGTACTGCTGCAGGTCAAATCAAAACTGGTTCTATGAGCCGTTCTGACCGTGTTGCTAAGTACAACCAACTAATCCGTATCGAGGAAGCTCTAGGTGAGCGCGCTCCTTTCAACGGTCTTAAAGAAGTTAAAGGTCAAGCTTAATTCTTAATTGAATAAGTTTAGCTAAATAGCTTTCTAGAAACGCTCCACTTCGGTGGGGCGTTTTTTATTTAAGAGCGATGAGCCGTTCTGGCCGTGTTGCTGCCATACCTAAAAGAAAGCAACCCATTTATCTGCATCGAGGAAGCTCTAGATGAGCACGTTCCTCCATGTTTCAAAGAAGCGGTCTTAAAGAAGTTCAAGCTTAGTTCTTCATTGGATTAACCGCTTAGATTGAAGCTTTGAAATACCCTGATTTTGCGGGTGTTTTTGTATCCATAGGCTTGTATTTCTTGGTCTTACTTTGGTGAGTGCTAAGAATAGCTTCATATGTCTATGTTTCATTTTGCTGCTTATTTCTTGTAAGGAGCGTGTGAGTCTCCCTTTCTCCCCTAGAGGCAACCTCGCATTTATGCTATATATGTCACCTTATCTAATTCCTTCCGGTACAGAATGTTAGCAGCGATATGCGAATCTTTGTTATAGCCCTTACGCTACTGTTTGGCTTGCTTCAATACACTCTATGGTTTGGTAAAAATGGAGTGTCTGACTACAACACAGTAAAAGATGAAATTGAAGTTCAGCAACAAGTGAACAGCAAGCTACAAGCTCGCAATAATGAAATGTTTGCTGAGATTGATGACTTAAGGCAAGGTCTTGATGCGATTGAAGAACGTGCGCGTCATGAGCTTGGTTTAGTTAAAGATGGCGAGACTTTCTACCGCATTATAGGTGAGGAAAATCATTAAAATGTTGGATGTGAACTCATCGCATGTCGCAATTGTTCCTGCTGCTGGTGTCGGTAGTCGAATGAAGGCTGACCGCCCTAAGCAATATTTATTGATCGACGGAAAAGCGGTGCTGGAACACACTGTAGAAAAGTTGCTGTCGCACCCACGAATTTCGAAAGTGGTTGTCGCCATTACCGAAGGTGACCCTTATTTTCCTGAGTTAACCATCGCGAACCATCCTGATGTAATTCAAGTCGCGGGTGGCAAAGAGCGCGCTGATTCCGTACTTTCAGGGCTAAACTATGTCAATGAACATCTGGAAAGCGAGTGGGTATTGGTCCACGACGCTGCAAGGCCATGTGTATTAACATCCGACATTGACCGTTTGATTGATGTTTGCTGCGCTCACCCAACGGGTGGCATCCTCGCATCTCCAGTGAGAGACACAATGAAGCGAGCAAACGTAGCACAAGATATCGCTCATACGGTAGAGAGAGAAGCATTGTGGCATGCATTAACTCCACAAATGTTTAAAACTCAACAACTGACTCGAGCACTGGCTGACGCATTAGAACAAGGCGTAGCCATCACGGATGAAGCATCGGCTTTAGAGTGGTTGGGCGAAACGCCTGCTTTAGTCCAGGGTAATGCGAATAACATAAAAATTACTCAGCCAGAAGATCTCGCGTTAGCCGAGTTTTATCTGAGCCGTGAGCGCGGCTAAAAAAGAAAGGATAAAAAATGATTCGAATTGGTCACGGTTTTGACGTGCATAAATTTGGTGGTGAAGGCCCGGTCATTATTGGTGGTGTTGCTATCCCTTACGAGCAGGGCTTAGTAGCCCACTCAGATGGTGATGTTGCTCTTCATGCTTTGACTGATGCGCTACTCGGGGCGATTGCTGCGGGTGATATTGGTCGTCACTTCCCGGATACCGACGATAAATGGAAAGGGGCAAATAGCCGCGAATTGTTGAAGGACGTTTATCGTCGTGTCAAAGAGCAAGGCTACCGCCTTGGTAATGCCGATGTCACCATCATGGCACAAGCACCTAAGATGGCACCTCATATTGACGCGATGTGTGCGGCGATTGCGGAAGACCTAGAAACCGATATTAGTAACATTAACGTAAAAGCGACGACGACAGAACGTCTCGGTTTTACTGGACGCAAAGAAGGCATTGCAACGGAAGCCGTTGTACTTCTGTTTAAGCAATAACTAGCAATTTGCTCCTCTAAGCTGTGATATCAGCGGAAAAACATCATGTCAGATATTTTATCTTCATTGGCTTATCTAACGGGTAAGCCTGTTGCATCGGCAAAAATCAAAGCGCAACCAGAACATTTTCAGGTTCGTGAGGATTTAGGTTTTGCCTTTACGGGCGAAGGCGAGCACCTAATGGTTCGTATCCGTAAAACGGGCGAGAACACCAGCTTCGTTGCTAACGAGTTAGCAAAAACCTGTGGTGTTAAGTCGAAAGACGTTAGCTGGGCGGGTCTTAAAGACCGTCATGCGGTGACGGAACAGTGGTTAAGTGTGCATTTACCAAAAGGTGAAACGCCAGATTTTTCAGCGTTTTTGTCTCAATACCCAAGTATCGAAATCCTTGCAACAGATCGTCACAATAAAAAACTGCGTCCTGGAGACTTAATAGGGAACGAGTTTGTTGTCACTTTGTCTGAAGTGACTGACGTTGAAGATGTAGAGCAACGCCTTGAAAAAGTGAAACAAGTTGGTGTGCCAAACTACTTTGGTAGTCAGCGTTTTGGCAATGATGGCAACAACCTTGAAGAAGCACGTCGATGGGGACGCGAAAACGTTCGTACCCGTAATCAAAATAAGCGCAGCATGTATTTATCAGCGGCGCGTTCGTGGATCTTCAACCGTATCGTTTCTGCTCGTCTAGAAAGTGGTGTGTTTGATAAATTCATCGATGGTGATATTGCACAGACAAGTTCTGGCACTCAGTTGGTTGATGCAAGCAATATCACAGATCTACAAGCACAATTTGCTGCTGGTGAAGTGGCAATTACCGCTGCGCTTGCTGGCGATAATGCGCTTCCAACTCAAGCGGATGCGCTTACTTTAGAACAAACGTTCTTAGATGAAGAGCCTGATCTCATGGCGCTGATTCGTGGTAATCGCATGCGCCATGACCGTCGAGATATTGCACTTAAACCAAAAGACTTAGCTTGGGCGGTTGAAGGTAATAATATTACGCTGACTTTCTCACTGGATGCAGGATCTTTTGCTACCTCTATCGTTCGTGAGTTAGTTAATGAGGTTGAAGTAGAAAGAGAATACTAATGGAACAGGATTCACTAAACGCGAAGCCCCTAAGAGTCTTAATCAGCAACGACGATGGCGTACATGCGCAAGGGATTCATGCACTTGCTGATGAGTTGCGAGATATCGCTGAAGTGACCATTGTCGCACCCGACCGAAATCGTTCAGGTGCTTCGAACTCACTGACACTAGAGCAACCATTACGCGTAACTGAAATTGCCCCAAATATCTATTCAGTGCAAGGAACGCCTACAGATTGTGTACATTTCGCGCTGAATGAGCTGATGAAAGATGATTTGCCCGATCTTGTTTTATCAGGCATCAATCATGGTGCAAATTTGGGTGATGACGTTCTTTACTCAGGAACGGTAGCTGCAGCAATGGAAGGGCATTTCCTTGGTGTTCAGTCGGTTGCTTTTTCGCTGGTGGGTAAGCGTCATTTCGAATCTGCCGCAAAAATTGCACGTCAAATTGTGCAACAGCATTTAGCGTCTCCGATTCCAACGAATCGGTTATTGAACGTAAACGTGCCTGACTTACCAGCAGAAAACCTGGGCGAAATCGAAGTCACGCGTTTAGGTGCGCGTCATCACGCAGAGAATATGATTAAGCAGAAAGATCCGAGAGGTCATGATATTTATTGGCTAGGGCCTCCAGGAAAAGAGCAAGATGCGGGGGAGGGCACCGACTTTTATGCGATTGAACATGGTCGAGTTTCAATGACGCCTCTGCAAGTTGATCTCACTGCTCATGAGTCGCTGCGTGCAATGGATAGTTGGTTAAAGGAAGAGAAGTAATGAGTAACCCACATGCTGACAGGTTGATAGCGTTTCTTATCTCCAGTGGCATCAAAGACCAAAGAGTTCTGGATGCTATCCAACGCTTACCACGAGAAAGCTTTGTCTCTCAAGCGATGATGCACCAAGCCTACGATAACAATGCGTTACCGATTGGTCAGGGACAAACTATTTCTCAACCTTATATTGTTGCTCGTATGACCGAGTTACTCGAACTAGAGCCGACGAGTCACGTACTGGAAATCGGAACGGGTTCCGGTTATCAAACCGCAGTACTGGCGCAAATTGTTGACCATGTATACTCCGTTGAGCGAATTAAATCGTTGCAATGGGAAGCAAAACGCCGTCTGAAGCAATTGGATATCTACAATGTTTCAACCAAGCATGCTGATGGATGGCAAGGTTGGGAAGCTCGTGGTCCTTTCGATGCCATCATTGTTACTGCAGCTGCAGAAGTGATCCCCCAAGCACTTCTCGCACAATTAAAAGATGGCGGTAAGATGGTGATTCCTGTTGGAGATACGGAGCAACAGTTACTAAAAATTGAACGTAAGGGAGATGAATATCTCTCTACTGTTGTGGAGATGGTTCGATTTGTACCTCTGGTTGCGGGTGATTTAGCTTAAGGGTTAGGGATAGGTGAGTAAGTTATTACGTCATATTGGTATTAGCTTTGTGTTTGCTGCAGGACTAGTTGGTTGTGCAGCGCATTCTCCTGCACCTGTCTCTAGCTTAAAGAAAGACTATTCAAGCCTTGAAAGAGGAAGTTACAGAGGGAGTTATTATGAGGTAAAAAAAGGCGATACACTTTACTTCATAGCTTATGTCACAGATAAAGATGTAAATGATCTTGTCCGTTACAATGAGTTAACTCAGCCTTACACCATCTACCCTGGACAGAGGCTAAAACTTTGGGCTCCGAAATATGTCGCTCCTAAATATGGCCAAAAAGTTGAACCCGTTGTGGTTCCTGTTGTTACGACGCCACCAGCCCCAGTGACGAAAACATCAACAGCCTCTAAACCGAAAACTTCAAGTAAAAACTCTAGTCAAAAACCTACAGAGACTAAGCCTAAAGTCGTACAAAAACAGCCTCCAAAGAAGGTTGAACAATCGAAAACAAAGGAGTATGTTGGTTCAAAAGACAACCAAAAAGTGAAGCAAAAAGCGCCAGTTACCACGGCGAAGAGTGATAAAGTTTCTAAGTGGTTGTGGCCAACAAAAGGGAGAGTAATCAAGAACTTTTCGGCGGGAGAACAGGGAAATAAAGGTATCGACATCGCAGGACAGCGTGGTCAACCTATCGTTTCAACCGCAGCCGGCACCGTTGTTTATTCAGGCAATGCGCTACGAGGTTATGGCAACTTAATTATAGTAAAGCATAACGACAATTATTTAAGCGCCTATGCACATAATGACAAACTGCTGGTATCAGAAGGACAAAGTGTAAAAAGCGGACAAAAAATCGCCACCATGGGTAGTTCAGGTGCAAAGTCGGTCAAACTACACTTTGAAATTCGCTATCAAGGTAAATCAGTGAATCCAAAGCGCTATTTGCCTTAAAACTTTGAAAAACAACTTGCGACATCATTTAGCGACATATTGAGTTGTCATGTCTTGCTAACTCGCCAGGGGGAGGCGTTATGAGTATCAGCAACACAGTAACCAAAGTTGAAGAGTTTGCATTTGACAATGCGTCAGTGAAGACCATTGATAACGAACTCGAAAAATCATCATCCACAGAAAGCAAAACGGCTGCGCGTGAAGAATTTGACGCGAGCAGTAAAAGCTTAGACGCAACTCAGTTGTATCTAGGTGAAATTGGCTTCTCACCTCTACTTACTGCCGAAGAAGAAGTGCTTTATGCTCGACGAGCCCTGCGTGGCGACGAAGCGGCACGTAAACGTATGATCGAAAGTAACCTACGTTTGGTGGTCAAGATCTCTCGTCGATACAGTAATCGAGGTCTAGCACTACTCGATCTGATTGAAGAAGGTAACCTTGGTTTGATCCGTGCGGTCGAGAAGTTCGATCCAGAGCGTGGTTTCCGCTTCTCTACTTATGCGACCTGGTGGATCCGACAAACGATCGAACGTGCGTTGATGAACCAAACTCGTACGATCCGTCTACCTATTCATGTAGTGAAAGAGCTGAACATTTATCTGCGTACTGCGCGTGAACTTTCTCAGAAGCTCGATCACGAACCTACCGCAGAAGAAATTGCTGCTCAGTTAGATATTCCAGTCGAAGATGTAAGCAAAATGCTACGTCTCAATGAGCGTATCAGTTCTGTCGACACACCAATCGGTGGTGACGGTGAAAAAGCGCTGTTGGATATTATTCCCGACGCAAACAACTCCGATCCTGAAGTCTCGACTCAAGATGACGATATCAAATCATCGCTGATTCATTGGTTAGAAGAGTTGAATCCAAAACAGAAAGAAGTACTTGCACGACGTTTTGGTCTTCTAGGCTATGAGCCTTCGACGCTTGAAGAAGTTGGTCGAGAGATTGGTTTGACACGTGAGCGTGTACGTCAAATCCAAGTAGAAGGTTTACGTCGTCTTCGTGAGGTTTTAATCAAGCAAGGTTTGAATATGGAAAACTTATTTAACGTCGAAGATGATTAAATAATCCGTACTTCAGTAGATATGCAAAAGGCTATGGTTATCCATAGCCTTTTTTCTTTTGTGCTCGCTTAAGTGAATCGATTTAAAGCATCTTCTTCAAACGATACAACTCTTCAAGTGCTTGGCGTGGAGTCAAATCATCAGGATCAATACCAGATAAGGCTTGTTCGATCTCGCTAGGTTCTGGAATTAGACTCAATTGGTTAGCCACATCTACTGCACTTGGACGTGGTGCGTCACTGTTTTGCCCTAGTTGCTCTAGCTGAGATAGCTTGTTACGCGCATTTTTGATGACCGTTTTTGGTACGCCGGCTAAGCCCGCAACAGCTAGGCCGTAAGACTTACTTGCCGCACCTTCTTGAACTGCGTGCATAAAGGCAATGCTGTCACCATGTTCTACGGCATCCAAGTGAACGTTCGCTAAGTTTGGCAGTTGGTTTGGCAACTCTGTCAATTCGAAGTAGTGAGTTGCAAATAGTGTCATCGCACCAATTTGTGTTGCGAGCCATTCCGCACTTGCCCAAGCTAAAGAGAGGCCATCGTAAGTACTGGTACCGCGACCGATTTCATCCATTAGCACTAAACTGTTTTTAGTCGCATTGTGCAGAATATTAGCGGTTTCCGTCATTTCTACCATGAAGGTAGAACGACCAGATGCGAGATCATCTGACGCTCCAATACGAGTAAATATACGATCTAAAGAACCAATTTGTGCAGATTCTGCAGGTACATAAGAGCCGATATGTGCCATCAATGCAATCAGCGCAGTTTGACGCATGTAAGTGGATTTACCACCCATGTTTGGACCGGTGATGATCAACATCTTACGAGCTGGGTTAAGCTCTATTGGGTTCGCGATGAACGGTTCTGTTGTTACTTGCTCTACGACTGGGTGACGACCCGCTTGAATGTGAATGCCAGCGTCTTTCACAAGCGTTGGTCGGCAGTAATCCAACGAATCTGCACGCTCTGCTAGGTTTTGTAGTACATCCAGTTGAGACAGAGCAGAAGCTAAATTCTGCAGCTTCTCCAGATTTGGCATCAATAGATCAAACAGTTCTTCCCACAGCTGCTTTTCAAGTGCCAGCGCTTTCGATTTCGAGTTAAGTACTTTGTCTTCGTGCTCTTTGAGCTCTGGGATGATATAGCGTTCGGCATTTTTTAGTGTTTGGCGACGTACATAGTGCGGTGGAACCAAATGGCTCTGGCCACGGCTCACTTGAATAAAGAAGCCATGTACGTTGTTGTAGCCGACTTTAAGCGTATCGATGCCGTGTCGTTCACGCTCATCTCGCTCAAGCTGCTCAAGGTATTCTGTTGCACCGTCTGCTAATTTGCGCCATTCATCGAGCTCGGCATTATAGCCTTCAGCGATCACACCACCATCACGAATAACAACTGGCGGATTTTCTTTAATTGCACGCTCTAACAGATCACATACTTCGTCAATCGGAGCTGCGTATTGTGCCAGTTTTGCTAGATATGGATGGGTCAAAGAAGCGGTGACAGATTCTAGCTCTGGTAGCTGCTGCATGGCATTGCGAAGTCTAGCCATATCGCGAGGGCGAGCAGAGCGTAGTGCAAGGCGTGCTAAGATACGTTCAATATCACCAATTTGTTTTAACGTTGGTTGAAGATCGGCAAACAGCGCTTGTTCTTTAATCTCACCAATCGCATCAAGACGATTGTTTAACGTTTCAATGCAACGCATAGGTTGATGCAACCAACGCTTCAGCATTCGGCTGCCCATCGGCGTCGCACAATGGTCGAGTACCGCAGCGAGCGTGTTATCGGTTCCGCCTGCTAGATTTTGAGTAATTTCCAGGTTGCGTCGGGTAGCGGCATCAAGGATGACGGATTGGTCCTGATGATCAAACGTTAAAGAGCGAATATGAGGTAAAGCCGTACGTTGTGTATCTTTCACATACTGGATCAAACAACCAGCAGCACATAACCCTAAGGACGCATGTTCTACGCCAAAACCAACCAGATCTTTGGTGCCAAACTGTTGATTGAGTTGTTGCTTAGCCGTATCAAGCTCAAACTCCCATACTGGGCGACGACGGTTACCGTTTCGGCTCGCCATTAAATGTACAGGTTCAAAATCTTCTGGGAATAGCAACTCACGTGGTGCGGTACGTTGAAGCTCGGCTGTCATTGCTTCTTCAGTTTCTGGTTCTGTCAGTTGGAAGCGACCAGAGGTGACATCCAGCGTCGCATAACCGAACTTACCGTTGTGATGGTAAATTGCTGCGATTAAGTTATCGACACGCTCAGAAAGCAGCGCTTCATCCGTCACAGTGCCTGGTGTCACGATACGCACAACTTTACGTTCTACCGGACCCTTGCTGGTGGCTGGATCGCCAATTTGTTCGCAGATTGCGACTGATTCACCAAGCTGAACAAGTTTTGCTAGATAGCCTTCTACTGCGTGAAATGGCACTCCCGCCATAGGAATAGGCTCTCCAGCTGACGAACCGCGCTTAGTTAGCGAAATATCAAGCAGTTGGGACGCTCGCTTTGCATCATCGTAAAAGAGTTCGTAGAAATCGCCCATGCGGTAGAACAGCAAAATCTCAGGGTTCTCAGCTTTTAGCTTGAGGTATTGCTGCATCATCGGAGTGTGTTTTTGTTCAGCTTTCACAGGTAAATTCTTTTGTTTATTTCCGTAGCGGCTTAGGATACGTGAATCCCTATCAAGTAAAAAGAGACAAAGGGCATTTTGGCTATGGAAAAAACAACAAAATTGAGCGCAGATTTAGGCGCATTATTGGCAAAGTATGGTCATGTTTTAACAACGGCAGAATCGTGCACGGGTGGCGGTGTTGCGACCGCTATTACTGATATTGCAGGCAGTTCAGGTTGGTTAGATAGAGCTTTTGTCACTTACAGCAACGAAGCCAAAATGGAAATGCTGGGTGTGAGAGTGGAAACCTTAGAGGAACATGGTGCCGTGAGTGAGCCTGTTGTGATTGAAATGGTGCAAGGTGCGCTTCAACACTCGAATGCCAGTATTGGGGTTTCCATCAGTGGTGTTGCTGGACCGGGAGGAGGTAGTGATGAAAAGCCGGTTGGAACCGTCTGCTTTGCTTTTGCGGATAAGCACGACTGGCTCTTTGTTGAGACCATGTATTTTTCTGGTGACAGGGCGGAAGTTCGTCAACAAGCGGTTATGCATGCATTGACTCGATTGTATCAACATTTAATTTAGAATTTCTTACACTGTCTTAGCCCAGAATTGATAAGGGTTAGAGCCAATCCTTAAAAGCAGTGAACTAAATTTTTTCTATACAGGTATAGACACTGTATGAATCAACAGTATAATAACTTTCATTGCTGAGCAGGTTAGCTGCTTAAGAAAAATGAATTACTATTCGTCGCCCAAAGAAGATGAATAAATCGGAGAAAGTAATGGACGAGAACAAACAGAAAGCGCTCGCCGCTGCGCTAGGTCAAATTGAAAAGCAATTCGGTAAAGGCTCTATCATGCGCCTTGGTGATAACCGCGCAATGGACGTAGAAACGATTTCAACAGGCTCTCTTTCTCTTGATATCGCTTTGGGTGCTGGCGGTCTGCCAATGGGTCGTATCGTAGAAGTCTACGGTCCAGAATCTTCAGGTAAAACAACACTAACGCTTGAGCTTATCGCTGCTGCACAACGTGAAGGTAAAACTTGTGCGTTTATTGATGCAGAGCACGCTTTGGACCCTGTCTACGCGAAGAAACTTGGTGTTGATATCGATGCGCTCTTGGTTTCTCAGCCAGACACTGGTGAGCAAGCACTAGAGATTTGTGATGCACTAGCTCGCTCTGGCGCTATCGACGTAATGGTTGTTGACTCAGTTGCGGCGCTAACACCAAAAGCAGAAATTGAAGGCGAAATGGGCGACAGCCACATGGGTCTTCAAGCACGTATGCTTTCTCAAGCGATGCGTAAGCTAACAGGTAACCTAAAACAGTCTAACTGTATGTGTATCTTCATCAACCAAATCCGTATGAAGATTGGTGTGATGTTCGGTAACCCAGAAACGACCACGGGTGGTAATGCACTTAAATTCTACGCTTCTGTTCGTCTTGATATTCGTCGTACTGGCGCAATCAAAGAAGGTGACGAAGTCGTTGGTAACGAAACTCGCATCAAAGTGGTTAAGAACAAGATTGCTGCACCGTTTAAAGAAGCCAATACGCAAATCATGTACGGCCAAGGCTTTAACCGCGAAGGTGAACTAGTAGATCTAGGCGTGAAGCACAAACTGGTTGAAAAAGCTGGTGCTTGGTACAGCTACCAAGGCGATAAGATTGGTCAAGGTAAAGCGAACGCGTGCAACTACCTACGTGAGCATCCTGAAGTGGCTAAAACTATCGATACTAAATTACGTGAAATGTTGTTAGCGCCAGCCCTTGCGGAAGCTCCTGAAGCAGGCGAGGCGCCTGAGCAAGCTGAAGAGTTTTAATCCCTTCACAGATTAAAAAGTGATAAAGCCCTGCAATGCGGGGCTTTGTTGTATCTATTGACATCAAAAATCCGAATCATCACAAAGGCCATTGAGAGTCTGTACAGCAAAAATACCTTTAGGATCACCATGTACCAAAAGCGCCAGACACCAACATTATCGAGCAAAGAGGCGGCTATCCAACTGCTTAGCCGTCGCGATCATGGTCAGTATGAGCTGTACCAAAAACTGTCGATGAAAGGCTATGAAGCATCAGACATCGAAATCGCGATTAATTTTTGCTTAGACCACAACTATTTAGATGATTTACGTTATGCGAAGAGCCAAATTAGGCAGCATGTATACAAAGGACATGGAGAGCGTCGAATTCGCCAAGAGTTAAACCAGAAACGTGTTGCGGAATCGGTGATTGAGCAAGCCATGGCTGAAGAACCACAAGACTGGTTTGAACTTGCTAAGCAGGCGGCAGAAAAGAAATTCAAAGGCGTCAAAGCCAAGGACCAAAAAGAATATGCAAAACAAGTCCGTTTTCTACAATACCGAGGCTACAGTTTCGACCAAATTAGCTATGCGCTTGCCTTTGAAGACCAAGATTAGCGTTGATCCAATTGCGCTGATTTTTGTTTTGCTTCAAATTTTTTCTTCTACTCCCTCTTTTCCTCAAGAAAACTAGTCTCAGCTGTTTGCATGATCTACAATACGGCAAAATTCTAACTCGACTATTTTCAGGAAGAGCTGCATGTACATGAGCACTGACGAGGTTCGTAACGCGTTCCTCAAGTTCTTTGAAAGCAAAGGACACCAAATCGTAGAAAGTTCATCGTTAGTTCCACATAACGACCCAACCCTGCTGTTCACAAACGCAGGTATGAACCAATTTAAAGATTGTTTCTTAGGCTTAGAAAAACGAGCCTATACTCGAGCGACTACGGCTCAACGTTGTGTACGTGCTGGTGGTAAACACAACGACCTGGAAAATGTTGGCTTTACCGCTCGTCACCACACATTCTTTGAAATGCTAGGCAACTTCAGCTTTGGCGACTACTTCAAAGAAGATGCGATTTCATTTGCTTGGGAATTCCTAACCGAAGTTCTTAAACTGCCTGCGGATCGTCTATTGGTAACCGTTTACGAAACCGATGACGAAGCATTCGACATCTGGAACAAAAAAGTTGGCGTGCCTGCTGATCGTATCGTGCGCATTGGTGACAAAGAAGGTGGCAAGCCTTACGAGTCTGATAACTTCTGGCAAATGGGTGACACTGGTCCTTGTGGTCCATGTACTGAAATCTTCTACGATCACGGTGAACACATCTGGGGTGGTCGTCCTGGCACGCCTGAAGAAGATGGTGACCGTTTCATCGAGATCTGGAACAACGTATTCATGCAGTTCAACCGTCACGCAGACGGCACTATGGAACCGCTACCAAAACCATCGGTAGATACTGGTATGGGTATCGAGCGTATCTCTGCAATCATGCAAGGCGTTCACTCAAACTACGAAATCGATGTATTCCAAACTCTTATCAAAGCAGCGGCTGAAGTCATTGGTTATGAAGATCTATCGAACCAATCGCTACGCGTTATTGCTGACCACATCCGTTCATGTTCATTCTTGATTGTTGATGGTGTGATGCCTTCAAACGAAGGTCGTGGTTACGTACTACGTCGTATCATTCGTCGTGCCGTACGTCATGGTAACAAGCTAGGAGCACAAGGTGCATTCTTCTATAAGCTTGTTGGCGTATTAGCAGAAGTAATGGGTACAGCAGGCGAAGAGCTGAAGCGTCAACAAGCAGTGGTTGAAAAAGTACTGCGTATCGAAGAAGAAAACTTCGGTCGTACACTTGAGCGCGGTATGGTAATTCTTAACGAAGCATTAGATAACCTAGATGGCAAAGTGCTAGACGGCGAAACGGTATTCAAGCTTTACGATACTTACGGCTTCCCAGCAGACCTCACTAACGACGTTGCACGTGAGCGTGAGTTCGCGATCGACGAAGAGGGTTTCGAAAAAGCGATGGAAGAGCAGCGTCAACGTGCGCGTGAAGCTGGTCAATTCGGTACAGATTATAACGCAGCAATCAAAGTTGATACGCAAACAGAGTTCTGTGGTTACACAGGTACTAAAGGCTCTAGCTCTGTAGCCGCGATGTTTGTTGAAGGTAACGAAGTAGATTCGCTATCTGCGGGCGACAAAGCCATCATCGTACTTGGTGAAACGCCATTCTACGCAGAGTCAGGCGGTCAGTGTGGTGACGCGGGTGAAATCCGTACTGAATCTGGTGTATTCCGCGTTGAGGACACTCAAAAACTAGGTAACGCAATTGCACACCACGGTGTAATGGCAGAAGGCGTTCTAGCGAAAGGCGACGAAGTAGCAACTATCGTTGACGCAGAGCGTCGCGCAGCTATCTCTCTAAACCACTCAGCAACGCACTTGCTACACGCAGCACTACGCCAAGTTTTAGGTGAGCACGTAACGCAGAAAGGCTCATTGGTGAAGGCAGACAACCTACGTTTCGACTTCTCGCATCTAGAAGCCGTAACCGCAGCAGAGTTGAAAGAAGTTGAGCGCCTAGTTAACGCGCAAATCCGTCGTAACCACACGATTGAAACCAACGTGATGGATATTGAGTCTGCTAAGAAGAAAGGCGCAATGGCACTGTTTGGTGAGAAGTACGATGACGAAGTTCGCGTGTTGTCTATGGGTGACTTCTCTACTGAGCTTTGTGGTGGTATTCACGCATCAAGCACGGGTGATATTGGTCTATTCAAAATCACATCAGAAAGCGGTATTGCAGCTGGTATTCGTCGTATTGAAGCGGTAACAGGCGAGGCGGCATTAGACGCTATTGAAGCTCAAAATGCGAAGTACGAAGAGAAACTGGCAGAGTCTGCACAGAAAGCAAAAGCACTAGAAAAAGAAGTGCAGAAGCTAAAAGATAAGATGGCAGCCGCAGAAAGCGCTAACATCATGGGCAAAGCGGTTGAAGTAAATGGCACAAAAGTTCTAGTTGCGGCCCTTGAAGGTGCTGATAGCAAGAACCTACGTACCATGGTTGATGACATCAAGAATCAAATGGGTTCTGGTGTTGTACTGCTTGCAAACGTAACGGGTGACAAGGTTGGCTTGATTGCTGGTGTGACTAAAGATCTCACTGGTAAAGTAAAAGCAGGTGATCTGGTTAAAATGGTTGCAGAGCAAGTCGGTGGTAAGGGCGGTGGTCGTCCAGACATGGCTCAAGCCGGTGGTACTGATGTTTCAGCACTACCAGAGGCAATCAAAACAGTTCAGCCTTGGCTAGAAGAGCGTTTATAAGCTCTTAACTAATAAAATTACGCTCAATCAAGTTTCTTTGATTGAGCGTAATTTTTTTTAGCAACCAAGTGGTTTAATTGACCAAAAGTTAACCGAGTCATTTTAGCTGCTTGGTTTTTGTTGTAACTACTGCTTATATAATTTTTCTCAAAGGAAATATTTAAGATGTAAGCAGTTCTAAAGAGACTTCGGTCTTGGGAAGGTGAAGACTGGTGAAAAAGCCCCTTATCGTGCAAAAGTTTGGCGGAACCTCTGTGGGTTCAATTGAAAGAATCCACCAAGTCGCTGAACACATCATTAAGGCGAAAAATGATGGCAATCAAGTTGTTGTTGTCGTGTCTGCAATGTCAGGCGAAACAAACAGACTGATGGATCTCGCTAAACAGATAGATAGCGTACCTACAGCTCGAGAACTTGATGTTTTGCTCTCTGCTGGTGAGCAAGTGTCAATGGCACTGTTAGCCATGACTTTGAATAAAATGGGTCATGCTGCGCGCTCGCTTACCGGAGCACAGGCGAATATTGTGACGGATAATCAACACAATGACGCAACGATTAAACACATTGATACCACGACAATTATGGGATTGCTTGAGCAAGACCAAATCGTGATTGTTGCGGGCTTTCAAGGTGTGAATGAGAATGGGGATATCACCACATTAGGTCGAGGTGGCTCAGATACGAGCGCTGTGGCACTGGCGGGCGCATTGCGCGCTGACGAGTGTCAAATCTTTACCGACGTTGATGGTATTTATACTTGTGACCCACGTGTAGTGAAAAATGCGCGCAAATTGGCGGTTATCGATTTTCCTTCAATGGAAGCGATGGCAAGCCGAGGCGCAAAAGTATTACATTTACCTTCAGTGCAATTTGCATGGAAGAATAATGTGCCACTACGCGTGCTTTCGACATTTGATGTTAATGAAGGCAGTTTGGTAAAGGGGGAGTCAGGCAATCAAGCCGTCTCTGGTATAGCCATTCAACGTGACCTTGCCATTATCGAAGTCGATAAAGAACATTTATCTAGTGCTACAAAACAATGTCAGATGTTGGGTATAGACATTTGGAATGTGATCGAGGAAGCAGAACGGGCAGGTATCATGATAAAACAAGATGCATGTGCCAAGTTCGATCTGGTGTTCAGCGACAAAATCCGTAATAGTGAAGTGGTAAGCCTGTTGACCGCAGTGGGGCTTGAGGCCAATGGAATGGTAGAGCACGCATGCGATTTGTTGGCAAAGCGAGATATTGAGATCAATTTCAGCGCAACGAATGCACTCACTATGATGCTAGTTTTAGCACCCGAATGTGTGGATACAGCAGCAAACATTCTGCATGATGCTTACATTACGTCTAGTGAAGCATTAAACATTCAACAAAAACATGCCTTTTTAGGCTGATTTTCGCTAACAAGGTAGTTTACGAAAATATAACTTTTGTTGGATAATAGCTTTGTAGCAAGAAAATTTAGAGATTACTCAAGGAGCAAAGAATGCTAATTTTGACTCGCCGCGTAGGCGAAACACTGATGATTGGTGATGAAGTGACTGTAACTGTACTAGGTGTGAAAGGTAACCAAGTACGTATCGGCGTTAACGCTCCGAAAGAGGTTTCAGTTCACCGTGAAGAAATCTACATGCGCATTCAAGCTGAAAAAGGCAATGGCAACGTTGCTTCAGGTAACTACTAAGTCGCTCCTGTTTACAGAGCTTAGTTTGAATGAAAAAGGCTAACCGAAGGGTTGGCCTTTTTAGTCTTTAATGTTTTTGAAGATTTGCGGAAACCATTGTGTTGAGTGTGGCTGTGAATCCGTCAATATTGTTGAATCGAACACCAGGAAGTTGTTTGAAAATAAATGTCTTTTTTTCAGAGAAGACTCTCTTTTTTTCATCATAATAGAGTGGTAAAGTTCGTTTAATAGTCACTTTGATTAAATCAGCAACGGTTAAGTCAGTTTCGTGGATTTTTTCAAAGAAAGTGTTTGACATATTTTCGGTAAAACGTAATATGTGCCTCCGCAAGACGGTGAGGTGGCCGAGAGGCTGAAGGCGCTCCCCTGCTAAGGGAGTATACGGTTTATCCCGTATCGAGGGTTCGAATCCCTCCCTCACCGCCATTCTTGCAACGTTGATAAATCAACAAAAAAGTGCGTCCTTAGCTCAGCTGGATAGAGTACCTGGCTACGAACCAGGCGGTCGGAGGTTCGAATCCTCCAGGACGCGCCATATCTCTTCTGAGATATAACAATGAAAACGGTGAGGTGGCCGAGAGGCTGAAGGCGCTCCCCTGCTAAGGGAGTATACGGTTTATCCCGTATCGAGGGTTCGAATCCCTCCTTCACCGCCATTCATTGACTGGCCCGATGGCCTTTTTTTTGTTTCGTAAGAAATGAATGTGATTTGCTTCACAACTTCCTAGCAAGAAGATCTGCGCGTCCTTAGCTCAGCTGGATAGAGTACCTGGCTACGAACCAGGCGGTCGGAGGTTCGAATCCTCCAGGACGCGCCACTATTTAATAATTCGTTTGATAAACGGGTTATACAAAGTAAAATAAGATTATTGCGCGTCCTTAGCTCAGCTGGATAGAGTACCTGGCTACGAACCAGGCGGTCGGAGGTTCGAATCCTCCAGGACGCGCCACTTATTGAAGGGTAATGCCCTGATATTGATGAAAGTTGATATCGAAAATTGCGCGTCCTTAGCTCAGCTGGATAGAGTACCTGGCTACGAACCAGGCGGTCGGAGGTTCGAATCCTCCAGGACGCGCCACTTATTGAAGGGTAATGCCCTGATATTGATGAAAGTCGATATCGAAAACTGCGCGTCCTTAGCTCAGCTGGATAGAGTACCTGGCTACGAACCAGGCGGTCGGAGGTTCGAATCCTCCAGGACGCGCCACTTATTAAAGGGTATTGCCCTGATATTGATGAAAGTTGATATCGAAAACTGCGCGTCCTTAGCTCAGCTGGATAGAGTACCTGGCTACGAACCAGGCGGTCGGAGGTTCGAATCCTCCAGGACGCGCCACTTATTAAAGGGTATTGCCCTGATATTGATGAAAGTTGATATCGAAAACTGCGCGTCCTTAGCTCAGCTGGATAGAGTACCTGGCTACGAACCAGGCGGTCGGAGGTTCGAATCCTCCAGGACGCGCCACTTATTAAAGGGTAATGCCCTGATATTGATGAAAGTCGATATCGAAAACTTGCGCGTCCTTAGCTCAGCTGGATAGAGTACCTGGCTACGAACCAGGCGGTCGGAGGTTCGAATCCTCCAGGACGCGCCATTTACTGAAAAAGCCTCGCAATTGCGAGGCTTTTTTGTATCTGGACATCAGGAACTATAGCCTAGAGTTGTTAGAGGCGAGGTCCTTCTTTTCCAAAAGCGAATATGTGCTTATCTAAGCAATTTGGAATAAAGTTTCAGCTGTAGTTTGTGAATCCATCCTTACTATCTCTCCTGTATATTAATTTCCGTTTCTTTCACTTCAATTGTTTACATGTAACTTCTTTGTTTTTTATTTGTTTATTAATTGTTATAAAATGACATCCTTTTGTTTTTATTAGTTTTTATGTGTAAATCTCGATTTGGTTTTGAAATCCAAATCGCAGTTTTTATTTATATCCTCCTTTACTCTGTTCGTAAGGAGATAGCAGATTCGCAGTAATTATTTTGTCATGAACTGTGATCTGGGTAGTGAATAAATAATCATTTATCAGGATTATTACAAACCTTCCTTAAACAAAATTGACAAAATTTAACCAATCGAGATAATCCATTGGTCGGGATTTGACGCTATTAAAGTCCTGCACGTTGTCAGGATGACAAAGAAAGGAAGCAACATGACTAATATAGGAAGCCTGCTAGTAGATGCGGCCACCCTGATGCTAACGGGGATGGCGGTCGTATTTATTTTCCTCACTATTCTTGTTTATCTCGTTCGGCTAATGTCGAAATTGGTACCAGAAGAAGTACCAGAGCCGATCGCAGCACCAAAAACAAATACTAATATTCAATCAACCTCTTCAGCTGTTAGTCCACAAGTAGTGGCGGCGATCTCGGCTGCGATTCATAAACATCGCGCCTCATTCGCGAAGTAGCCGAACCAGGATTAAAAAGGAGTTTAAGAGCATGTCTAAACCACTAGCTATTACAGATGTGGTCCTTCGTGATGCCCATCAATCACTATTTGCTACGCGTATGCGTATTGAGGATATGCTGCCTATCGCAGCTGAGTTGGATAAGGTTGGTTACTGGTCTCTAGAGACTTGGGGTGGCGCAACGTTTGATTCTTGTATTCGATTCTTAGGGGAAGATCCTTGGGAGCGTTTACGTGAGTTGAAAAAAGCGATGCCTAATACGCCAATGCAAATGCTACTGCGTGGTCAAAACCTTTTAGGATACCGCCATTATGCCGACGACGTAGTAGAGAAGTTCGTTGAACGCGCACATGCTAACGGTATGGACGTATTCCGTATCTTTGATGCAATGAATGACGTGCGAAACTTCCAGAAGGCTGTTAAAGCAACGGTCGATGTTGGCGCACATGCTCAAGGTACGCTGTCTTACACAACAAGCCCTGTGCATAACGCAGACACTTGGGTTGACTTGGCAAAACGCCTAGAGGATTTAGGTTGTCATTCACTGTGTATTAAAGATATGTCTGGCTTACTCAAGCCTTATGAAGCGGAAGAGCTTATCACGCGTATCAAAGCGTCTTGTGATGTGCCATTAGCACTTCATTGTCACGCGACGACAGGCTTGTCTACTGCGACAGCGGTAAAAGCAGTTGAAGCTGGTATTGATATTCTCGATACAGCGATTTCTTCAATGAGTTGTACCTATGGTCACACACCGACGGAAACGGTAGTCGCGATGCTAGAAGGAACCGAGCGAGATACGAATTTGAAGCTCGAGCAACTAGAACCTATCGCCGCGTATTTCCGTGAAGTACGTAAGAAGTACGCGAAGTGGGAAGGTCAGTTGAAAGGTGTAGACTCTCGCATCCTGATTGCTCAAGTGCCTGGCGGCATGCTGACTAACATGGAAGGCCAGTTGAAAGAACAGGGCGCGGCGGATCGCATTGATGAAGTCTTAGAAGAGATCCCTCGTGTTCGCGAAGATCTTGGTTTCATTCCATTGGTGACTCCAACTTCGCAGATCGTCGGGACGCAAGCGGTGATTAACGTGCTTACTGGCGAGCGCTATAAGAGCATAACTAAGGAAACCGCTGGTCTATTGAAAGGCGAATACGGTCAAGCGCCAGCCGAGTTAAATGCAGAGCTGCAAGCTAAAGTACTTGATGGCAAAGAGCCTATTACTTGTCGTCCTGCCGATTTGCTTGAGCCTGAAATGGAGACGCTTACTGTTGATCTGATGGAGAAAGCGAAATCAGAAGGTATTAAGCTAGCAAGTGAGCGTGTTGATGATGTACTTACTTATGCGCTTTTCCCTCAAGTTGGTCTCAAGTTCCTTAAGAATCGTGACAACCCAGAAGCATTTGAACCTGCACCAACGCTAGAAGCCGCGAAGCCTGCCGTACCTGCGGCGCAACCAGCAACTGGCGGCGTAGAAACTTATAGCGTACGTGTTGACGGACAGGTGTATGAGGTGGAAGTTGGTCCTCAAGGCGAGCTAACCTCTGTCGCTCCTTCTGCGGCGCCTGCAAAATCGACGGCACCTAGCGCACCTTCTAGCGCTTCTGCTGAAGCGGTGCCTGCTCCTCTTGCCGGTAACATCTTTAAAGTGAATGTTCAGCCTGGCGCTGAAGTGGCTGAAGGCGATGTACTACTGATTCTTGAAGCAATGAAGATGGAAACAGAAGTGCGTGCGGCGCGTGGTGGTGTGGTTCAAGAGTTGAACGTTAAAGAAGGCGATGCTGTCACAGTAGGTGCGCCTCTGTTGAGCCTGGCGTAAGGGAGTATCATGGACGGATTGTTAACCCTTTGGGCAGAAACAGGGATCGCTAACTTCGAGTTCGGCCAAATCTGTATGATGCTGGTTGGTTGTACCTTGCTGTTTTTGGCAATCAAAAAAGGCTTTGAACCTTTACTGTTATTGCCGATTGGTTTTGGTGCTATCTTGGCGAATATTCCAAATGCTGGCTTTACTGAGCCTGGCGGCTTGCTCTACTACGTTTACTACATTGGGATTGAATCGGGTGTGTTCCCGTTGTTGATCTTCATGGGTGTGGGTGCGATGACCGACTTTGGTGCTTTGATCGCAAACCCAAAAACGTTGTGGCTAGGTGCGGCAGCTCAGTTTGGTATTTTTGCGACACTGTTTGGCGCTATTTTGCTCAACTATGTACCTGGTATGGAGTTCTCCATGGCGGATGCATCGTCTATCGCCATCATCGGTGGTGCGGATGGCCCAACGGCGATTTTCTTAGCAAGTAAGTTATCACCAGACCTGCTTGGTGCGATTGCTGTAGCCGCGTACAGCTACATGGCTTTAGTGCCAATCATTCAGCCGCCAATCATGAAGGCGCTAACCACTAAGGAAGAACGTGAGATTCAAATGGCGCAACTGCGTCACGTGGGTAAATGGGAAAAGGTATTGTTCCCGATGGCAGTATTACTCATGACGATTCTTTTCCTACCTTCAGCAACGCCTCTTGTCGGTATGTTCTGTCTTGGTAACTTAATGCGTGAAGCGGGTGTGGTCGATCGTCTATCGAAAACCGCACAAAATGAGCTGATCAACATCGTGACGATCTTCTTGGGCTTAGGGGTTGGCTCGAAGCTGCAAGCGGATCAATTCCTGAACTTAGAAACATTAGGCATTCTAGGGCTTGGTGCGGTTGCGTTTAGTATTGGTACGGGGGCTGGTGTGCTAATGGCTAAGTTGCTGAACAAGTTCTCAAAAGAAGACATCAACCCACTTATTGGTGCGGCTGGCGTTTCTGCGGTACCAATGGCCGCGCGTGTGGTGAACAAGGTCGGCTTACAAGCTAACCCGCAAAACTTCTTGTTGATGCATGCGATGGGACCAAACGTTGCAGGTGTATTGGGCTCAGCAGTGGCCGCTGGTATCTTGCTAGCACTTGTCGGCTAGTCATTACCGAAAATGGAATGATCAACCAATTTACAAAATCACGATTAACTTCGGTTAACAAAATGGTTTATAGTCAAAGGGATGCTTTCGCATCCCTTTTTGTTTTCTTGCAGGGAATGGTTTATGGAACACAAACAGATCGTTATCACTGAATTTGGTGATGCCAACGTACTCGCGATTCAACATGCTTCTACACCATCACCACAGCCTGGTGAAGTCTTAGTAAAAGTCGCTTTTTCAGGCGTAAATCCTATTGACGTTAAAACTCGAGCCGGACTCGGTTGGGCAGCTGCGCAGAACAAGGATAATTTACCTTGGGTGCCAGGTTACGACATCTCAGGAAAAGTGGTGTCTTGTGGAGAGGGGGCGTCGCGTTTTAATGATGGTGATGAGGTGGCTGGATTTATCGGTTTCCCAGTCCGAGGAGGTGGGTACAGTCAGTACGTATGTGTTCCAGAAGCTGAGTTAAGTCATGTTCCCAGTTCAGTTACTTTAGAGGCTGCCGCAGCATTGCCGTTGGCAGGCCAAACTGCGGCACAAGCACTCAGCAAAGCCAATGTGACAGAAAACGATCGCGTACTTATCCTCGCTGGAGCCGGTGGTGTTGGACACCTCGCGGTACAAATTGCGATCGCGACGAAAGCGGAAGTCTTTACAACCTGCAGTGAACGAAATTTAGACTACCTGGCTACCCTTGGCGCTCATGCAGTGAACTATCAATTTGCACCAGTGTCAGAACGTGTTGAAGACGTTAATGTTTTGATTGATTTAGTAGGTGGAGATGCCGCGTTAGATGCGCTTAAATGCCTGAAAGACGGTGCGAGAGTCATAACCGTTCCAACCATCACGGCTGAGCTGATTTGTGAAAAAGCCAAACTCCTAGGCTTTGAGGCTAACGGCATGTTGGTTGAGCCAGATCCAGCGCAATTAGATACCTTGTTGTACATGGTTGGCGTTGGTTTACTGAAGACTGAAATTCAACAGGTTTATCCGATGAGCGATGTGATTGCTGCTCACCAGCAAGTTGAATCAGGAAGAACCAGAGGCAAGGTGTTGCTTGATATGACATGCTAGAAGCATTTAATACGAGCTTTGAAAGTTTAGCGCTTTGGTTTTCAGATTCAGCGTTATGGGTGCTTTTCATGACCGGTTTTCTCAGTGCCACTTTGTTACCTGGTGGTTCTGAGGCGGGCTTAGTTGCCACTCTCTCATTAAATCAATATTCCGTTTCGTCAATTATTATGGTCGCCACTATCGGCAATACGCTTGGTGGCTTAACAAATTATTGGCTTGGCTTGTGGATTCCCAACAAAGCGCAAGAAGAAAAGCACGGTCATACCGCATTAAACTGGCTGTCTAAGTATGGCTATTTGGGATTGTTTTTTAGCTGGTTACCCATAATTGGAGACCCGCTGTGTTTAGCCGCAGGGTGGCTGAGAATGAAGCTTCTGCCTTGCGTGATTTTAATATTTTTAGGAAAGGCTGCTAGGTATAGCTTGCTTGCGGCCATCTATCTCGGATTATTTTAAGGAAAGTACATGAAGATGTTTTGGGTTGGCGCGTGCTCACTGTTAGTGATCACGGGCTGTGTATCAAATACGCCAGTTTCATCACTGCCGGAGGGGGTAACTTTCGTCGAGTCATCGAAAGCGGAAGAAGGCAAAGTTAAGATTCCATACCAAAAGTATAAACTTGATAATGGCTTAACGGTGATCTTAGCTCCTGAAGATTCCGACCCATTGGTCCATGTGGATGTGACTTACCATGTTGGTTCGGCTCGTGAAGAAGTGGGTAAGTCTGGTTTTGCGCATTTCTTTGAGCACATGATGTTCCAAGGTTCAGAGAACGTTGGTGACCAAGAGCACTTCAGAATCATCACAGAGGCTGGAGGTACGTTAAATGGTACGACAAACCGCGATCGTACTAACTACTTTGAAACTGTCCCGGCTAACCAGCTAGAGAAAATGCTGTGGTTAGAGTCTGACCGTATGGGCTTTTTGCTGGATGCGGTTTCTCAACGCAAATTTGAAATTCAGCGTTCAACTGTAAAAAATGAGCGAGCTCAGCGTTACGATAATAGACCTTATGGCTTAATTTGGGAGCGCATGTCTGAAGCGCTATATCCTGAAGGTCATCCGTATTCGTGGCAAACCATTGGTTATGTTGAAGATCTTGACCGTGTTGATGTGAACGATCTCAAAGCGTTTTTCTTGCGTTGGTATGGCCCAAACAATGCGACTATCACGATCGGTGGTGACTTAGACGTTGAACAAACTCTTGAGTGGGTAAATAAGTACTTCGGTTCGATTCCTCGTGGGCCAGAGGTTGAAAATGCGCCGAAACAACCTGCAAAACTGCAAGAAGACAAATACATCACGCTAGAGGATCGTATTCAACAACCTATGGTGATGATCGCGTGGCCAACAACCTACAACGGCGAAGAAAGCCAAGCGTCTCTCGACACGCTATCTGAAGTGCTAGGTGGCGGTACAAACAGCGTGCTCTACCAAGACTTAGTCAAGACTCAAAAAGCCGTCGATGCGGGCTCATTCCATGACTGTGCAGAACTGGCGTGTAACTTTTACGTTTATGCAATGGGTGACTCTGGGGACAAAGGCGACCTATCAAAACTGTACGACGAGCTTTTACAGTCACTCAATCAGTTTGCTGAAAAAGGCGTGACAGAAGATCGCCTTGAACAATTGAAGGGTAAGGCGGAAGCGGATGCTATCTTTGCATTAGAAAGCGTTAAAGGCAAAGTAACGCAGTTGGCTTCCAACGAGACATTTTTCGGCGATCCTGATCGTCTTGAGCAACAGCTTGAGCAGATCCGCGCAGTGACACCTGCATCGGTAGAAAAAGCGTATACGGATTTTATCCAAGGTAAGAACAAAGTGACCCTAAGCGTGGTACCAAAAGGAAAAACTGACCTTGTCGTAAAACCAGCGACCTTTGTGACGCCAAAACGTACGCTACCAGAATACGAGAAGATCACTGATGATCAATTGGCGTATCGTCGTGCGACCGATAACTTCGATCGCTCTGTGCAACCGCCTGTAGGGGAGCCAGTGAAAGCGACGATGCCTGAGTTGTACGAGCTTCATTTTAATAATGGCTCGGAGTTGCTTGGCGCGGTTAGCGATGAAACACCAACGGTCATGATGCAGTTTAGTTTACCTGCGGGAACACGTTTTGTTGAAAAGGGCAAAGAAGGTCTTGCCCAATTGACCGCCGCGATGTTGCAAGAAGGCACAACGAAACGTAGTGTCGAAGAGATTCAAGCTGAGCTCGATAAACTAGGTAGTGTCATCTCCGTGAATGCAACAGGCTACACAACAAACATCAGCGTTTCTGCTTTAGAAAAGAACTTAGAGCCGACGTTGAAAATTGTCGAAGAGATGTTGCTGTCTCCTGCATTCAAGCAAGCAGACTTTGAGCGTGTGAAGATGCAAGCGCTAGAAGGTCTTGTGTATGAGCACCAAAATCCAAGCTGGATGGCATCACAAGCGACTCGCCAGGTGCTCTATGGGGACTCTGTCTTTGCTCGACCAAAAGACGGCACGCAAGCAGGTGTCAGTGCACTAACGTTGGATGATGTCCGTGAATTCTACTCGAAGCATTACACGCCACAAAGTGCGCAAATCGTCGTTGTTGGTGACATTGAACAACAGGAAATTGAACAGCAGCTGACGTTCTGGAAAAACTGGCAGGATGAAGCTGCGCCATTGTATGCGCCGCAAAGCATCGCTGCATTAGGTGAGCAAAAGATCCATCTTGTTGATAAACCAGGTGCACCACAAAGTGTGGTCATGATGGTTCGTCAGGGTATGCCTTACGATGCAACGGGCGATTTTTACCTAAGCCAACTGGCAAACTTCAACTTAGCTGGAAACTTCAATAGCCGCATTAACCAAAACCTACGTGAAGACAAGGGTTACACATACGGCGCTTACGGCTACTTCTCTGGAAATCCAGAAACTGGCTCGGTTGTTTTCACCGCGCAAGTACGAGCGGATGCAACGGTTGCTTCTATCATTGAGATGGAAAATGAGCTAAATGAATACTCGCAGTCAGGAATTACTGATGAAGAGATGAAATTTATGCGTCAAGCGGTCGGTCAAAAAGATGCACTGAAATATGAAACGCCAACACAAAAAGCGGAACTCATCAGTGATATTCTTAAGTACAACCTCGATCAAGATTACTTGCAGCAAAGAAACGCTATCGTAGAAAAAGTCGATAAGCAGACTTTGAATGCACTGGCTCAAAAGTGGTTTGATCCAAATGACTATCAAATTATCGTCGTTGGTGATGCTAAATCACTGCGTCCTCAATTAGAAAAGTTGGGGAAAGACGTAGAAGAGCTTGAAATCATTCGATAGAGTACACATTTAATAGCGGAGAAACGTTTCTCCGCTATTCATCTAGATAAGCGACTTTTCGTGGGTCATTTATCTAGATGCATTAAATATCAATAACTTAGCTTACGCTTGTCCTTTGTGACAAGTGTCCTGCTCCCAATATAAGCGAACCTCATTTTGACTGATTTTGCTGCGCGACTAAAAAAAGTTGCATCAAACCCCGAAGTATTTAAGCAGTTTGGACGCGGTGTTGAGCGAGAAACTTTGCGCTATCGTCAGGATGGACATCTAGCAACAACACCTCATCCAGAGGGGTTAGGCTCAGCGTTCACAAACCAATGGATCACGACTGATTTTTCTGAATCATTGTTAGAGTTCATTACTCCTGTGTCACATGAAATTCCAGAACTGATGGCACAACTGAAAGATATCCATCACTTCACGCAGACAAAAATGAGTGAAGAAAAGATGTGGCCTCTTTCTATGCCATGTTATGTTGGCTCGGAAGAGGATATTCAGCTTGCTCAGTACGGCTCTTCGAATGCAGCAAAAATGAAAACCCTGTACCGAGAAGGTCTAAAACGCCGCTATGGCAGCCTGATGCAAATCATTTCAGGTGTGCATTTTAACTTCTCGTTCCCTGAGACATTTTGGGATGCGCTATACGGCGAGCAAGATGAACAAGCCCGCCAAGATGCTAAGTCTGATGCCTACTTTGCGCTGATCCGTAACTATTACCGTTTTGGTTGGATGATTCCGTATTTCTTCGGTGCATCGCCAGCGTTATGCGGCTCTTTTATTCAAGGTCGTGAAACCGATCTGCCATTCGAGAAAATTGGCGGCACTTTGTATTTGCCGAAATCGACGTCTTTGCGTTTGAGCGATCTGGGCTACACCAATAGTGCGCAAAGTGTACTGAAAATTGGCTTTAACAGCATTGATCAGTATCTGGATGGTTTGAGCGATGCGATTCGTCACCCATCAGAAGAGTTTGCGAAAATAGGCGTCAAAGTGGACGGTGAATACCGCCAGCTTAATTCCAATATTTTACAAATTGAGAACGAGCTATACGCTCCAATTCGCCCGAAACGCGTGTCGAAAAGTGGTGAGAAGCCTTCAGATGCGTTACGACGCGGTGGGGTTGAGTACATTGAAGTTCGCTCTCTAGACGTTAACCCATTCAGCGCAGTGGGGTTGGATGAAGAGCAAGTACGATTCCTTGATCTCTTCCTGACTTGGGCGGCCTTGTCAGACTCGGATCCAATGGACAACTGTGAATTAGAGTGTTGGCGCGACAACTGGAACAAAGTCATTGTTTCTGGTCGTGAAAAAGGGCTAATGCTTCAAATTGGTTGCCAAGGTGAACGTCTATCTCTGCAAGATTGGGCGCATCGAGTGTTTGTCGAGCTGCGTCAGATAGCACAGCAAATGGATATGGCTGCTGGTGGCAGTGCATACCAAGATGTGTGTAATAAACTCGGGACATGGATTGATAACCCAGAATTAACGATTTCAGGTCAACTTTTAGAGCTGACGAAAGAGCTTGGTGGGTTAGGTAAAGTCGGCTGTGCGCTTGGCATGAAGTACCGCGAGGAAAATCTAGCTCACGGTTATCAGTACTACTCACAAGATACGATGGAAACGGAAGTGGCGTCGTCAGTAGAAAAGCAAAAGCAAGCGGAACAAAGTGACACGCTATCTTTTGATGATTTTTTGGAAGATTACTTTGCTTATCTGAAGCAGTAGTGAATAGGTAAAGGTTGGGTGGGATTGAACATTAAACCGTTAGTAGTATCGGTACTCGGAAGCATGTTACTTGCAGGTTGTGCCACGGCACCGCCAAAGCAGCAGGATAATTTATGTGAGATATTTAGAGAGAAATCCGGCTGGTATGATGATGCCAAAGATATGGAAGAAAAGTGGGGAACCCCCATTCATGTCGCTATGGCTATCATTAAACAAGAAAGCAGCTTTCGGCACGATGCGAAACCACCCAAAGACTATTTATTGGGATTTATCCCTTGGGGACGAGTTAGCAGTGCGTATGGTTACGCTCAAGCTCAAGATCCTGCTTGGGAAGATTTCCAAGATGCGACGGGTCAGGGCGGTTCTCGTACCAACTTTGATGATTCAATGATGTTTGTCGGTTGGTATACTCACGAAACGAGGCGCCAACTAGGGATTTCGTTATGGGACCCATATAGTCAATATCTGGCTTATCATGAAGGTCGAGGTGGGTACAAGCGAGGTACTTATAAGCGAAAGCCTAGTTTGATCAAAGTCGCTCGACGTGTTGAACAAACTGCAAAAACTTATGGCTGGCAGCTGAAGCAATGTCGTCAGGAATTGGAAGACAACAGCAGCTGGTTCTTTTAACCCACAGCCTGTTGATGTGCTGAAGGGATGAATGACATTTATCCAGTACCGAGAGGTATTGGAGTTACAATCAGGAGAGATGTAATGCCTTTACTCGATAGTTTTACCGTGGACCACACTCGCATGAATGCACCGGCAGTGCGAGTGGCGAAGACCATGCAGACCCCAAAAGGGGACACGATTACTGTCTTTGATTTACGCTTTACCGCGCCAAACAAAGACATCCTTTCTGAAAAAGGTATCCATACACTAGAGCACCTTTATGCAGGTTTTATGCGCAATCACCTAAACAGCGATTCTGTTGAGATCATCGATATTTCGCCTATGGGTTGCCGCACCGGCTTTTACATGAGCCTGATCGGCACTCCATCAGAGCAGCAAGTAGCGGATGCTTGGATTGCGGCCATGGAAGACGTACTAAAGGTAGAAAGCCAGAACAAGATCCCTGAACTCAACGAATACCAATGTGGCACGGCAGCGATGCACTCTTTAGAAGAAGCACAACAGATCGCAAAGAGCATTTTGGATGCTGGTGTATCGGTGAACAAAAATGATGAACTTGCTTTGCCTGAATCGATGCTAAAAGAGCTGCGCATCGACTAGTTGCTAAAAACTTATCAAGAAGCATATTTATCCAGAACTAAAAAGAGCCTGACATGATCAGGCTCTTTTATTTTTTATCGTTGAGTTTTTCTCATCGTGATTTGTAGATAGGTGGCTATTTTTTCTTTTTAGGATAAACACGAACGAGCTTGATGCGGTTTTCTTCAATCTCAACAAGTTCCATTGGATGACCAGCCACTCTCACGCTTAAATGGCTCTCTGGAATATCTTCCAGGTGTTCTAAAATAAGACCGTTTAACGTTCTTGGGCCATCCGTTGGTAAATCCCATTTCAGGCCTTTGTTAATATCTCGGATATTGGTGCTGCCTTCAATGAGGAAGCTTCCGTCACCTTGAGGACTGATTTCATCAGAAAGGCTTGGAGAAATCGAGGTCGTGAATTCGCCAATGATCTCTTCCAGAATATCTTCCAATGTCACCAAGCCAATAATGTCACCATACTCATCAACAATCAGACCAATACGCTGTTTGTTGCGTTGGAACTTTAACATTTGCACGTTCAGTGGCGTACCTTCCGGGATGTAATAGACTTCATCCGCAGCACGTAATAGCGTCTCTTTATTGAACTCGTTTTTTTCCAGCATCAGGCGGTAAGCTTCACGCAGGCGCAGCATGCCAACCACTTCATCAATTTGGTCACGATAAAAAACAATGCGTCCATGTGGTGAGTGGGTAAGCTGACGAACGATGGATTTCCAGTCATCATTAATATCGATACCGGTAATCTCATTGCGTGGCACCATGATGTCGTTCACAGTGACGTGCTCAAGATCCAAAATAGATACCAACATGTCTTGGTGTCGGCGAGGGATCAATCCGCCAGCTTCGTTTACTACGGTACGCAGCTCATCGGAACTAAGATGGTCTTCTACTGAGTGATCCGCCTTTACGCCAAGTAAACGAATAAAGCCATTCGTAATAAAGTTAACGAGCATCACCAAAGGCGATAGTAACTTCATCAATATGGTCAGTAGGATACTGCTCGCGTAAGACACGCGTTCAGGGTACAGCGCTGCAATTGTTTTTGGGGTAACCTCAGCGAAAACCAATACAACCATAGTCAGTGCACCGGTTGCGATAGCGACACCTAAATCACCATACAAACGCATACCAATAATGGTCGCGATGGCGGACGCGAGAATATTAACGAGGTTGTTGCCGATAAGAATAAGACCAATCAAACGATCTGGACGGTCTAATAGCCTTTCGACTCGCTTAGCGCCTTTATGCCCATTTTTGGCTAAGTGCTTTAAGCGATAACGGTTCAGAGACATCATCCCTGTTTCTGAGCCGGAAAAGTAACCTGATATGACGATAAGACACGCGAGTAGCGCAAACAAGATACCCGTAGAGATGTCGTCCAAAACGTTGCTGTTCCTTGTAAGTATTGGGTTATATAACGGTTGAGTAAGTCCGTTAAGTCAAAGGGTTAAGGCGTACTGTATTTTATCTAGCCTAAAATATAAAGGATAGGAGCCCTAGAGCTCCTTAATTCAAGATGATTTCTTTCACAAAGCGACTGCCAAAATATGCCAGAGTTAACAGCGTTGCCCCTGCGACAGCGAACCAAGTAACTTTTCTACCACGCCAACCTTTTTGATAATGACCCCAAAGCAGTATTGAGTACACAATCCAAGCGATGAAAGAAAGAATGCCTTTATGCGCTTTACCTTGAGCAAACATATCCTGCACAAAGACAAAGCCAGTAATGAGCGTGCCAGTTAACAATAAGTTACCGATCAAAATGATTTTGAATAGCTGACGCTCTACCATTAATAAAGGCGGCAGGTTTGGGTTAATCGCCAAAGATTTTTTTGTTTTCAGTTTGTGATCCAACCAAGCCAGCTGAAGTGCGTAGAGTGCACCGATAGTTAAAGTTGCGTATGAGAACAGAGCAAAAGAAATGTGAATGAGTAGCTTAGGATCATTCTCTAGGTGCTTGATAAACGTGCTTGGCAAAAATGTGGCAGCAGATAAATTGATGGCAGCAAAGCTATAAACGACAGGCAATAAAAACCACAACCGATTTTTCAACATAGCAAGGCTCATGACCAGAGAAATAATAAAACTGATCAAAGAGGCTACGTTTAGAATACTAAGGTTTTGACCTGAACCATCAAAAATCAGATCACTCAAAATCCACGCATGAAAAACAAGCGCACAGGCAGCACTAGCAAACACTGTTTTTGCTTTGATTCCTGACTGCTGTGAGAGTCCGGGTATGATGGTCGCAATCGCCAAAACATAAAGTATGGCGGCCGCGATGGCTATTAAGCTATCCATGAATCCTAAATATTATTGTGCACAATGAGGAAATTATACCTTGCATTACACTTTGGGGCTACGTTATATCCGACATCAATCGTGAGAGATGAGATATTGAAATTAATAAGTTACCTCACCATATAGAAATAGAGACAAGAATAGAGCAGCGGTACGGGTATGACTCAGACCTTGGCTAATGTATACTCACACTAATTAATCGCCATTTTAGCGAAGAGACAAAGATGTTTGAGAATTTAACGGATCGATTATCCAAAACGCTGAAAAATATCAGTGGCAAAGGTCGTCTGACCGAAGACAACATTAAAGAGACCCTACGTGAAGTACGAATGGCCTTACTTGAAGCTGACGTTGCGCTTCCGGTTGTTCGTGAATTTGTTAACCGCGTTAAAGAAAAAGCGGTAGGTGTAGAAGTTTCTAAATCTCTGACTCCTGGTCAGGAATTTATCAAGATCGTTCAAACAGAACTTGAAGCCGTAATGGGTGAGTCGAATGAGGCGCTAAACCTTGCCGCTCAACCACCTGCTGTGCTTCTTATGGCAGGTCTACAAGGTGCGGGTAAAACCACATCGGTAGGTAAGCTATCTAAGCTTTTAAAAGAACGTGACAAGAAGAAAGTCTTGGTTGTGTCTGCCGACGTTTACCGCCCTGCGGCAATCAAGCAGCTTGAAACGCTGGCATCAGACATCGGTGTTGACTTCTTCCCATCATCACCAGACCAGAAGCCTATTGATATCGCCAATGCAGCGATTGACCATGCGAAGAAAAAATTCTACGACGTATTGATTGTCGATACCGCAGGTCGCTTAGCGATTGATGAAGAGATGATGGGGGAGATCAAAGATCTTCACGCAGCTATCAACCCAGTAGAAACGCTATTTGTTGTTGACGCTATGACGGGTCAAGACGCAGCAAATACAGCAAAAGCCTTTGGCGATGCGCTACCTCTTACCGGTGTAGTTCTAACTAAAGTTGATGGTGATGCTCGTGGTGGTGCGGCACTGTCAGTACGCCATGTAACGGGTAAACCAATCAAATTCTTGGGTGTCGGTGAAAAAACTGACGCGCTAGAACCGTTCCACCCAGATCGTGTTGCTTCACGTATTCTTGGCATGGGTGACGTTCTGTCTTTAATTGAAGACCTTCAACGCAACGTTGACCAAGAAAAAGCAGAAAAGCTGGCGAAGAAGTTCAAAGAGAAGAAAGGTTTCGACCTTGAAGATTTCCGTGAACAGCTAGGCCAGATGCAAAACATGGGCGGCATGATGGGCATGATGGATAAGCTTCCTGGCATGTCTCAGCTACCAGACAATGTGAAAGACAAAGTCGATGACAAGATGTTCAAACAGATGGAAGCGATCATCAGCTCCATGACAATGAAAGAACGTCAACGCCCAGAGATTATCAAAGGCTCGCGCAAGAAGCGTATTGCGGCTGGTTCTGGTGTGCAGGTTCAAGACGTAAACCGCTTACTAAAACAGTTCACCCAAATGCAGAAGATGATGAAAAAGATGCAAAAAGGTGGCATGAAAGGCATGATGCGCAACATGCAAGGCATGATGGGCGGCATGGGTGGTGGCGGTGGCTTTAACCCATTTGGTCGTTAATTAATCGATCACGCTTAGATTCAGGGTGTTAGGTACGTCACAAACTTTAAATTCAATTTATGTTGGTGAAAAAGTAACTAAACTCCTTGCATTGCTCCGGGAGAAGAGTAAAATTCCGGAGCTTTATTTTGGCACGAGACCCCAAACTATTTAATTTCTTGAATGGTTTTTGGGGTTAATTTTATTTTTGAGAAAGCAAAGAGGACGACATGGTAACCATTCGTTTGGCACGTCACGGCGCTAAAAAGCGTCCATTTTATCAAATCGTAGTAGCGGACAGCCGCAACGCTGCAACTGGCCGTTTCATCGAGAAAGTTGGTTTCTTCAACCCAACTGCTAAAGGTCAAGAAGAAGGTCTACGTCTAGACCTAGACCGCGTTAACCACTGGGTTGGTCAAGGCGCGTCTGTATCTGACCGCGTTGCTAAGCTAGTTAAAGACGCTCAAAAAGCGGCTTAATTTTTACTTGAAAAGTAGAAACTAGTTTATGTCGATGAAAGGTAAAGAAACAATGAGCAACGAAAAGATTGTTGTAGGCAAGTTTGGTGCTACTTACGGCATTCGAGGTTGGCTTAAGGTTTTTTCCTACACAGACAATGCTGAAAGCATTTTCGATTACAGCCCTTGGTACATTAACCAAAAGGGTAAGTGGGTTGAGTACAAAGTAGAAAGCTGGAAGCGCCATAACAAAGGTATGGTGGCTAAGCTGGAAGGCATGGATGTTCGTGAAGACGCGCATCTAATGACGAACTTTGAAATTGCTATTGACCCTGCGGTACTTCCTGAATTGTCAGAAGATGAGTTCTACTGGCGCGAATTGTTTGGGATGCAAGTTGTAACCACTAAAGGTTACGATCTAGGTGTCGTTACTGACATGCTAGAAACTGGCTCAAACGATGTTCTGGTTGTTAAAGCAAATCTTAAAGATGCTTTCGGGCAGAAGGAACGATTAATCCCGTTCCTTGAAGAGCAAGTGATCATTAATGTTGATCGCGAAGCTCAACGGATCGAAGTTGACTGGGATCCTGGATTCTAATCTCCAAAATTACAGAGCGAGATAAACATGTGGGTTGGCGTTATTAGCCTTTTTCCAGAAATGTTCCGTTCTGTTACTGATTTTGGAGTAACAGGTCAAGCGGTTAAAAAAGGTCTTTTGTCGATTGAGACTTGGAATCCTAGAGATTTTACTCACGACAAACATCGCACTGTCGATGACCGACCTTACGGTGGTGGCCCTGGTATGTTAATGATGGTTCAGCCTTTGCGCGATGCCATTCATACCGCGAAAGCAGCCTCACCGGGCAAGACGAAAGTTATCTACCTTTCTCCTCAAGGTCGTAAGCTCGACCAGAAAGGAGTGGAAGAACTGGCAACGAATGAGAACTTACTTCTGATTTGTGGTCGTTATGAAGGGGTAGATGAGCGCATCATTCAATCTGAAGTCGACGAAGAATGGTCGATTGGTGATTTTGTGATGACGGGTGGTGAGATACCAGCCATGACGTTAATCGACTCTGTCTCTCGGTTTGTTCCGGGGGTACTAGGGGATTTCGCGTCAGCAGAAGAAGACTCTTTTGCAAATGGCTTGTTAGATTGCCCTCACTATACGCGTCCAGAAGTATTGGATGACAAAGAAGTACCAGCGGTACTGATGTCAGGCAATCACAAGGACATTCGTCAATGGCGACTAAAACAGTCGCTGGGCCGAACTTGGCTTAGAAGACCAGAGCTCCTGGAAAACCTAGCTCTGACTGACGAACAGGAACAATTACTTGCTGAGTTCATTAGTGAACATAACGCAAAGTAACCTAATTTATTTAGTATCAGTTTATTCTAGGAATTTAAAAAATGAGTAACATCATCAAAGCTCTTGAAGAAGAGCAAATGAAATCAGACCTACCTAAATTTGCACCAGGTGACACTGTTGTAGTTCAAGTTAAGGTAAAAGAAGGTGACCGTGAGCGTCTACAGGCTTTCGAAGGCGTTGTAATCGCAATCCGTAACCGTGGTCTACACTCTGCTTTCACTGTACGTAAAATCTCTAACGGTGAAGGTGTTGAGCGTACGTTCCAAACACACTCTCCAATCGTTGATAGCATCGAAGTTAAACGCCGTGGTGCAGTACGTCGTGCCAAGTTGTACTACCTACGTGAGCGTTCTGGTAAGTCTGCTCGTATCAAAGAGAAACTTGCTAAGAAGTAATGCTATAACTAGCGTTCTCATCTTAAACGGAGTCCTTTTAGGGCTCCGTTTTTTTATTTGTGTAATTAGCTTGCTCGTTTCTTTTCACCCGACCTGTACTGTCGATGCTCATGCACTGGCATACACTCCGCGCCTCTGCCTTGCTGTGAGTGGATTCCTGATGTCGCTATGGCTCCTCGGAATGACGGAAAATGATGGTCAAAGATTACGGAGTACCGCGGTTAAAACTCGTCATTCTGAATGGCGACAAAGGAGCGTGATTCATAATCTACTCGCAGAGAGCACTAGTGTTTAAGTCGTCAACTTCAGAAGTGTCCTTACAGTGAGTAGATTCCTGATGTCGCTATGGCTCCTCGGAATGACGAGAAATGACGGTCAAAGATTGTAGGGCGCCGCGATTAAAATTCGTCATTCTGAACAGCGACGAAGGAGCGTGATTCAGAATCTACTAGTCGAAAATGCAAGTGTTTAAGTTGTTAGCTTCATCCTTGCTGTGAGTAGATTCCTGATGTCGCTATGGCTCCTCGGAATGACGGCAAATGATGACCAAAGATTACAGGGCTCCGCGGTTAAAATTCGTCACTCTGGACAGCGACGAAAGAGCGTGATTCAGACTTCCCCAAGAAGGAGCCTAGGATATTCCTTTACCCTAGTGCCTCAATTAATACTGGTCTTCAGACCAGCCATCACTGTCGGACATATCGGGGGCGCCTGGGATGGTGTTTTCTTCATCTGCCCACTCACCAAAATCAATCATTTGGCATTGTTTACTGCAGAAAGGGCGATGAGGACTTTGTTCTCCCCATTCTACGTCGGCGCCACATTGTGGGCATTGAACGATGGTAATTTTAGACATAGTTGAGCGTCTCATTACTAATTGGTGTTAAAGGGTAGTATACCTAAATGAATTCAAGATGGCTTATTCAACGCGCTATTGCTGCTACGAATTTTTATCCAATATACGAACAATAAAGCGTTGAATTTTAGATTGTGGGGGTGAGGCTTAGTGTCGCCTTAGCTGCACACAGCAAGTTCAAACTCAATATCTTGTGTGCACGCTTGACCGTTTTCAAACGACATAAACTTGATCGCAAAGCGGTTTTTATGGCCAGAAATCATAGGATAAACGCCATATTCCATTGGGATGTGAAGTCTTAGAATATTAGCTTCATCAGCGTCACTTTGGAAGAAACCCGCACGACCGATTTGAGCTTTAAAATGTCCGGTCTCTCTAGTGAGCTTTAACCATAATGAAAGCGCATCAGACAAGGGCCTTAAGCTTGCTTGCCACTGCTGCGCATCATGCTTTTTGCGTTCAATGGGTAGGTGAAGCCAGTAATGTAACGCTGGCAAATCAAAACAGCATGAACCACCCGGTAGATTAAAGCGTTGGCGGATAGAGCTTAAGAAGCGATCTTCTTTTAGTGCTTGACCAAAACGCTCTGCACCCATCAGTTGGCTATGAACGACATCTATCTCTTGTAGTAGGGTATTTAATGCGTCTTGATCGACGCCATCAACATTTAGCCAATGGCGGTACGACAATCGTTGTTTCTCTAAATCTTTGGCCAGTTCACTTTTTAGCTGGATCTGTTCGAAGATTTCAACCATATCGAATAACGCACGGAAAAACAGTTGGTACTGGTGATTTTCGCTAAACCCAGAGGCCAAGTGAGCCTGACGCAGCAGAGACTCCACTCTTAGATAAATACGAGTTTTCTCATTTAACGGATGTTCAAATTTGTGCGTGGTCATCGACATAAGCCTTTGTGAGTTTCGTTCCTATTTTCGCAGATTTTTCTTACACATGGCTAGGTACTTTTCGTGCAAATCTGTGATTTGAAGCAAAAGATCTGGGTCACTTGGATTATTCTTAACCACATCGTCTGCAAGCGCGAGTCTTTGCTCTCTTGATGCTTGAGAGGCAAGGATAGCGCGAGCTTGTTCTTCACTCACATTGTCTCGTTTCATCGTGCGAGATATCTGTGTATTCGGTTCTACATCGACGACAAGAACTCGATCACACAAACTGTCTAGCTTGTTTTCTACGAGCAACGGCACCACAAGTAACGCATACTCTGAGGTGACTTGCTGCAAATCTTCGATCATCTTTTCACGAATTATTGGGTGCAACAGTGCGTTGAGCCATGCTTTTTCATCTGAGTTTGAAAAGATTTTCTCTCTCAGCTTTGCGCGATCTAAAGTTTGGTCTTCACGAACTATATCGTGACCAAAATGTTCAATAATCGCGTTTAGGCCGGGAGTGCCTGGCTCGACAACTTCTCTTGCTACAATGTCTGCATCGACGATATCGATTTTAAATTGTTGTTTGAACAGATTCGCGACGGTTGTTTTACCGCTAGCGATACCACCTGTTAAACCAATAACCAAAGCCATTTACACTCCTAGAACTGAAGTAAAGTACCAGTTTAAAATCTGGTCGCCCCAAATTAAGCTTATCCAACCAGCAATTGCTAAGTAAGGACCGAAAGGAAAAGCTTTTTCAATTCCCTGTTTTTGCAAGCGTAGTTGAATGATGCCAAATACGATGCCAACCACAGAAGAAAGTAGAATGATCATCGGCAGTGACTGCCAGCCCAGCCAAGCCCCTAGTGCTGCTAGTAGTTTAAAATCACCATATCCCATTCCTTCTTTACCGGTAAGTAACTTAAAGCCCCAGTAAACGGACCAGAGACATAGGTAACCAGCAATAGCACCAATGACAGAATCTTGTAGAGTAACAGGACTTATTTCGACTAATGCTAAGGTAATGCCAGCCCAAGTTAATGGTAATGTTAATTGGTCAGGTAACAACATAGTATCGAGATCGATAAATGTTGCGGCGATTAAGATAAAAGTGAAAAAGAGTAGGGCAACGGTAAAGTAACTAAAACCAAAGTGGTAAGCGACAAAGCCTGAGCAGAACGCAGTGAGCAGTTCAATCAGTGGATAGCGTGCGCTAATGGCTGTCTGACAGTTGTGGCATTTGCCTTTTAAAAGCAGCCAGCTAATCACAGGGATGTTGTCTCGAATACGTATCGGCGTTGCGCACTTCTGACAGGAGGAGCGTGGGAGGCTCAAGGTCAGCACTTCTTTAGGAGGTTCTATTTTGTATTCGGGAAATGACTCGGCACATTCGCGTCGCCATTCTAGTTCCATGATTTTAGGTAGTCGATAAATAACCACATTGAGGAAGCTACCCACGATCAGACCGAAGATGGTGGCAAACACAACGAATAGCCAAGGGTAGTACTGGAATACTTCCATATTTGTCTCTTGAGCGATGAGTGAAATCAGCAAGATGCTGTTTTAAAGGAGTTAACAGCTCATTCTAGCCCAATACACTCATTAAGTTAAAGATTGGCAAGTACATTGCTGTCACTAATCCGCCAACAACGATGCCTAAAAAAACGATAATTAGCGGCTCTAGAATTTTACTAAGGTTGTCGACGGTGTTATCGACTTCAAACTCGTAGATCGTTGCAACTTTATTGAGCATATCGTCAAGTCGACCAGACTCTTCACCGATCATGACCATTTGTAACACTAATTCAGGGAACACATTACAGTTACGCATGGCAACATACATTGGCATACCTGCGGCGGTATCACGGTAAACTTCTTCTATGGCGAGTTGATAGTGTAAGTTTCCTGAGGTTTTTGATGTGGTTTTTAAACTGGTTAGAATTGGAATGCCTGCTGTAAAGCTCGTGGCGAGTGTTCGACTAAATTTGGCGATAGCGGCTTTTGATAATACGGACCCGAGGACAGGAAATTTAAGCACAGAGCGATTGAGCATTAAGCGAAAAGAATCTGAACGCTTAGAGAGGATTCTCGCTGAGATAAATAGACTGATAGAGCCTAGTGCTATAAATGGGCTCCAGTTTTGTGTCCAGGCGGAAAGATCTAACACTTGCCTGGTAAACCACGGTAAGTCAGCACCAAAACCAATAAACATTTTTTCAAACTCGGGAATGACTTTGGTGAGCATGATAAACGACACGCCTAACGCTACTAGCACTACCATTGCTGGGTAAATCAGTGCTTTGATCACTTTCGCACGAAGCTGCTCATTTTTTTCTCGGTAGGTGGCTAAGCGCTCGAACACTTCCGCTAAGTTACCGGATTGCTCACCTGTTGCGATAAGGTCGGTATAGAGTGGGTCAAAGTGTTCACTTGCAGTGCGCATGGCTTTTGACATGGGTGTACCCGCTTCGACGGCGCGTGTCACGCTCATCAAAATGGATTTCATCTCTGCTTTTTTATGGTTTTCTGAGACCAATTTTAAAGCCTGAACTAAGGGCACACCGGTTATCAACATCGTCGAAATCTGACGGGTAAACACAGTGATGTCTCTGCCTTTCACGCGATGGCTGAGTTTAGTGAGAAACGAGATACTGCTTTTCTTTAACTTCTTGATCTTGATGTGCTGTGCGTCTAGACGCTCGCGTACTTCAATTTCCGTCATCGCGAGGGTTTGTCCAGATGTCTTTTTGCCTGAACTGTTGATGCCTTTCCAGCGGAAGTTTTTAAGTTGTGGTGTAGTGCTTTTCATAGAGGTGATTGCTGATTAAAGGATTAAAAATAAAGTACGCGCTGTAGTTCACTAAAACTTGTGATCCCTTGTTTGAGTTTTTCTATGCCCGACATTTGTAACGTGCTCATACCATTTGCGATGGCGAGTTTTTCTAGTTCATGTACCGAGGCGCCTTTAATAAGCGCTTCCGAAAGAAGTTCATCAAAGCGCATCACTTCATAAATCCCCGTTCGGCCGGAGTAACCATGAGTACACTCATTGCATCCATCGGGATTGGCTTTAAAAATGTTGTCGCTTGCTTGAATTCCGAGATGTTGTAGCTGAACGGTAAACTCTTGTGATTGTTTGCAGTGCGAGCACAGTTTTCGGGCCAAGCGCTGGGCAATAATCAAACTAAGAGAGGAGGCCAAGTTAAAGCTTTCTACGCCCATGTTTGATAAACGAATCACCGTTTCAGCCGCAGAATTGGTATGCAAGGTTGAAAGTACTAAGTGACCGGTTTGCGATGCTTTTATGGCGATTTCCGCAGTGTCTAAGTCACGAATCTCACCGACCATGACCACATCGGGGTCTTGACGAAGAAAAGAGCGTAACGCCTCTGCGAAGCCAAAGCCGATCTTGGGTTGTACTTGTACTTGGTTAATGCCCGATAAGTTAATTTCTACCGGGTCTTCTGCTGTGGAAATGTTGATTTCTGGCTTATTGAGAGTACTCAATCCAGTGTACAGAGAAACGGTTTTTCCGCTCCCGGTTGGCCCTGTCATCAGAATCATGCCTTGTGGGCGACGCAGCGCATCCAAGTACAATTGTTTTTGTTGTTCGCTATAACCAAGCTTGTCGATATCCAATGACGCAGAGCTGCTGTCGAGCAGTCGTAGTACAATTTTTTCTCCGAATAGAGTAGGTAGCGTGGATACACGCATATCAATTGCGGTGTCTTGATTCAACTTGAGCTTAATACGCCCATCTTGTGGTAAACGTCGCTCTGCAATATCAAGCTTAGAGAGGATTTTGATACGAGCGGATAAGCGGCGACTTAAGTGGCTTGGTGGCTGCTGTGTTTCAATTAAGATGCCATCACAGCGTAAGCGAACGCGGTACATCTTTTCATAAGGCTCAAAGTGGATATCGGATGCGCCTTTGCGCACAGCGTCCAACAGAATTTGGTTTATGTAACGGCTAACAGGAGATTCGTCTTGGCTCAAGTCTTCAATGTTGTCGATTTCATCTGCGCCCACGTCAACCAGATTGGCTAACTCTTCTTGGTTGATCTCTTTTAACCCGGACTTCTCATGACTCAATGAACGACCATATAAGCGTCGAATTGCCGCGCTGAGTTGACGAAAATCCGCCAGCACCAATTCAATCTGTAAACCAGTGGCAAAACGAAAGTCATCTTCTGTTTGTTGGTTCGTCGGGTCGGCAACGGCTAATAACAAAGTTGAAGGCGTACGCTGGAGTGGGAGTGCGTTATGTCGAGTGATTAATTCACGTAGACCGAGTTGTTGACAAAGCGAAGCGTACTCATACTGAGATAACTCGGGCTGACTCAAACTAAAGAGAGAACTTAAGTGCTCAGCGAGTTCGCTTGATGTAAATAATCCAGAACTGAGTAAAGCCTCTGGCATCGAAATGCCAGAAGCTTTGACTTGCTCTATTAACGATTCTTCTTGGGAAAAGGTCAGTAACCCTTTTTGGCGAAGAGCCGTGGATAGGTTGGTGAGCATTTATGAGCAGCCTGTAATACTTACAGCAGCAGAAACTAATTTGCACTCCCAGCCGTTACTATCTCGTACTAGTTTTACTTTTTGGCCTTTGCCTGCGCCTTCAGTAATACTCGCAACTATTTCGTTGGTACTAACTGCACCAGAGGTCGCATTGATTGTTCCTATACCGAAGGCTTCTGAAATTGCAGGGAAAGAACCAGTAGATGCAATCTCATCTTCAACTATGATTTTGTAAGCACTTGCTGATGCTAATGCGGTACCCAAAGCACTTTTCTTTACATAATTTTGGTATTGAGGGATCGCAATTGCAGCTAAAACACCAATTACCGCCACCACAATCATCAATTCGATCAGAGTAAAACCCTGTTGTTTTTTCTGTTTACTGTTTTTCATTTTTAACCCTTTCCTAAAAATTAATAATGCTCTTGCATTAGCGAAAGATTATGGAGAGTTAAGGTGGGTTGAAAATGGGGAAGAGATGGGCTCTCGAGTGAGATAAAACTCTTTGGTGAAAAGTTGCATATCGCATGCAGAGTTTTGCGAGTAGTACTATTTTTTGAGTGGATAAAAAGAAAGGGCCAATTGGCCCTTTTTAATGATGAATTACTCACAACTCACTGAGTTAGTTAAAGTAATTGAGATTGTGTTGCTTTTATTATTTGAAGCGCATCGAAAGATCCATCGCTTTTAGGTGCTTAGTTAAAGCGCCTACCGAAATGTAATCGACACCGGTTTCTGCGTATTCTGCGATGGTCCCTAGCGTAATGTTGCCGGAGTTTTCTAAAGCGGCACGACCTGCGTTAATCGCTACGGCTTCACGCATCATTTCTTTTGTGAAGTTATCTAGCATGATGATGTCGGCACCGGCGTCTATCGCTTGTTTCAACTCTTCTAAGCTTTCCGTTTCTACTTCTACCGGTTTGCCTGGGTTGAGCTCTTTCGCTTTTTGTATCGCTTGAGTAATACCACCACAAGCAATAATGTGGTTTTCTTTAATAAGGTAAGCGTCGAACACACCGATGCGATGGTTAAAGCCACCACCGCAGGTCACGGCGTATTTTAGTGCGCTACGCAGACCAGGAATGGTTTTGCGTGTGTCTAGTAGACGACACTCAGTATGCGCGATTTTTTCAGCGTACTCTGCGGTAACTGTTGCGCAGCCAGACAGCGTTTGGATGAAGTTCATTGCGTTACGCTCACCAGTTAACAAGTCACGAGCAGGGCCTGTCAGCGTACAAAGGGTTTGGTTAGGTTCGACTTTATCGCCGTCCTTTACGTGCCATTCAATGCTGACCTTACCACCGAGCTGCTTAAAAACTTCATCAGCCCATGCTTGACCACAGAACACACCATGCTCACGAGTAATAATCGTTGCGGTATTAACCGCATCGGCAGGGATCAAAGATGCAGTAATATCGTTATCTGCGTCGACACTGCCACCTAGATCTTCTTTTAAGGTATCAGCGACAGAGCGAGTGATCTCTAAAGGGAGTTGTTGTTTAAGGTATTCTAGGCGTTCTTGAATGTTGTGTGTGTTCTTCATCGCAAATCTTGTCTTGAAAGGGAGATGGCAACGAATGATACTCTCCGGTGTCAATAATTTCAGCAGTTAATTTGCAAAGTAGAGAGGTTGATATGCGCCCAATTATCGAGAATGGCTGGCTGACACAGGCAAAGCATGTTCCGTCACCATTTTTTGATGTCCGCTCTGATATAAACGACATCTCTCTGCTGGTGGTACACAACATCAGTTTGCCTCCTGGGCAGTTTGGTGGACCATATATAGAGGACTTCTTCACTGGCAAGCTAGACCCAAACGCACATCCATTTTTTGAAGTTATTCACAAAATGGGCGTTTCTGCACATTGCTTGATTAAGAGAAACGGCGAGGTCGTTCAATTTGTTTCTTTTCTCGATAGAGCATGGCATGCCGGTCAATCCAGTTTCGCGGGCAGGGAGCGTTGTAATGACTATTCCATTGGTATCGAGCTTGAAGGGACAGAATTTACTGCCTACACAGAAGCGCAATATCAATCACTTGCAGAGATCACTGAGGTGATTATGCAGTCTTATCCCCACATTACCCTGCCACGAATTACCGGTCATCAATATATTGCGCCCTTGAGAAAAAGCGATCCTGGTCTAAGCTTTGATTGGGTGAAATATAGACAGCTTATACAGCGTTGATTTGTAGCGAAAGTGTAAATTCAAAAAAGCGAAATAAATAAGGCATACGATCAGGTATGCCTTTTTTTGATACCAGAAATATTAATGATTGTTAAAAGTTAACTACATTTTTACGCTCGTATACGCCGTTTTGGTGAAGAAATAGACTGATAATTTTGTCATTTTCTGTATTTCTTTTCCAAAATTGCTAGCACGTCGACTTCCCATTTGTATGCTTTATGTAATTGGTCATACCAATTCTATTGCTGTTTTAACAGTCGATTGTTATCAGAGTGTTGGAAGTAAGCTCGTTCTATGATTTAGGTCAATTTTCGGCTGGACAGTGGCGTTTTAATTATGTTAATTTCTGCACCAACTTAAAATTGGTATTACCAATTACCTGCAAGAGTAGAAGAACAATAAATTATGGCTTATCAAAGGATTCGTCAGCCAAAACTCTCTGATGTTATAGAACAAGAGTTAGAAAGGTTGATAGTGGAAGGAACATTGTCTCCGGGGCAACAACTGCCTCCAGAGCGTGAACTGGCAAGACAGTTCGATGTGTCTCGTCCTTCAGTCCGAGAAGCCATTCAACGCTTAGAAGCGAAGCGTTTGTTAACTCGTCGCCAAGGTGGCGGAACATTCGTAAGTGAGAATATCTGGAAGAGCTTTTCAGATCCCTTGTTGAATTTGTTGTCTAGTCATTCTGAAACCCAGCTTGATGTGCTTGAGTCTCGTCATGCAATGGAAGGAATTTCAGCTTACTTTGCAGCTTTACGTGGTACCGAAGAAGATTTTGCGCGTATTCAAGGTTGCCTTGAGCGCATTAGCCAAGAGCAAGCAAACAACGATATCGAAGCTGAATCTGCGGAAGTGATGCAATTTTTGATCGCTTTGACAGAAGCCGCGCACAACGTGGTTTTGTTGCACATTGTTCGAAGCTTAGCACCTTTGCTTGAGCAAAATATTCTACAAAATTTTAAATTACTACGTCGCCGCCCAGAAGCGGTCGAGAAAGTCAGTAAACACCGAGCCAATATCGTGGATGCGATTGTTTCTGGTCAGCCTGAAAAGGCGCGAGAAATGTCCCACTCGCACTTGGCTTACATCGAAGAAACATTGTTGGATTTGACTCGAGAAGAGTCTCGACGAGAGCGTTCTCTACGTCGAATTCAGCAGGGTAATGACTCGTAAGAGCGTTACTTAAATAAGTAGATCCAACCAACAGAAGGATAGATCGCCATGTCTGATATGAAGCATGACGTAGATGCACTGGAAACTCAAGAATGGCTACAAGCGCTTGAGTCAGTTGTACGTGAAGAAGGTCTAGAGCGTGCTCAATTCCTATTAGAGCAAGTTCTAGATAAAGCACGTCTAGACGGTGTTGATATGCCAACAGGTATCACAACTAACTACATCAACACGATTCCTGCAGACCAAGAACCAGCATACCCAGGTGACACAACACTTGAGCGTCGTATTCGCTCAATTATTCGTTGGAACGCTATCATGATCGTTCTACGTGCATCTAAGAAAGACCTAGAGCTAGGCGGCCACATGGCGTCTTTCCAGTCTTCTGCTGCGTTCTACGAGACATGTTTCAACCACTTCTTCCGTGCGCCAAACGAGAAGGACGGTGGCGACCTAGTTTACTACCAAGGTCACATTTCACCAGGTATCTACTCACGTGCATTCGTTGAAGGTCGTCTAACTGAAGAGCAGCTAGACAACTTCCGTCAAGAAGTAGACGGCAAAGGTATTCCTTCATACCCGCACCCTAAACTGATGCCTGAATTCTGGCAGTTCCCGACAGTATCGATGGGCCTAGGTCCAATCGCTTCTATCTACCAAGCTCGTTTCCTTAAGTACCTAGAAGGCCGTGGTCTTAAAGATACTTCAGAGCAGCGCGTTTACGCGTTCCTAGGTGACGGTGAGATGGATGAGCCAGAATCACGTGGTGCTATCTCTTTCGCTGCGCGTGAGAAACTAGACAACCTATGTTTCCTAATCAACTGTAACCTACAGCGTCTAGATGGCCCTGTAATGGGTAACGGTAAGATCATTCAAGAACTTGAAGGTCTGTTCAAAGGTGCTGGTTGGAACGTAGTGAAGGTAATCTGGGGTAACAACTGGGATTCACTACTAGCTAAAGATACTTCTGGTAAGCTTCTACAGCTTATGAACGAAACGATCGATGGCGACTACCAAACATTCAAATCTAAAGATGGCGCGTACGTACGTGAGCACTTCTTTGGTAAATATCCAGAGACAGCGGCACTTGTTGCTGACATGACTGATGACGAAATCTTCGCACTTAAGCGTGGTGGTCACGAGTCTTCTAAGCTATACGCGGCATACAAAAACGCGGCAGAAACTAAAGGTCGTCCAACAGTAATCCTAGCTAAGACTGTTAAAGGTTACGGCATGGGTGAAGCGGCTGAAGGTAAGAACATCGCGCACCAAGTTAAGAAGATGGACATGACTCACGTACTACACCTACGTGATCGTCTAGGTCTTCAAGACATCCTAACTGACGAAGCAGTGAAAGAGCTTCCGTACCTGAAACTTGAAGAAGGTTCAAAAGAGTACGAATACCTACACGCTCGTCGTAAAGCGCTACACGGCTACACACCACAGCGTCTACCAAAATTCACTCAAGAATTCATCGTTCCTGAGCTAGAAGAATTCAAGCCACTACTAGAAGAACAGAAGCGTGATATCTCTTCTACTATGGCATTCGTACGTGCACTAAACGTTCTACTTAAGAACAAGAACATTGGTAAGAACATCGTTCCTATCATTGCTGACGAAGCGCGTACATTCGGTATGGAAGGTCTGTTCCGTCAAATCGGTATCTACAACCCGCACGGCCAAACTTACACACCAGAAGACCGTGGTGTTGTTTCTTACTACAAAGAAGCGACTTCAGGTCAGGTTCTACAAGAAGGTATCAACGAGCTAGGTGCTATGTCTTCATGGGTTGCTGCTGCGACTTCATACTCGACAAACGACCTACCAATGATCCCGTTCTACATCTACTACTCAATGTTCGGCTTCCAACGTGTTGGCGACATGGCGTGGATGGCTGGTGACCAACAAGCACGTGGTTTCCTACTAGGTGCAACTGCGGGTCGTACAACGTTGAACGGTGAAGGTCTACAGCACGAAGACGGCCACTCGCACATTTTGGCGGGTACGGTTCCTAACTGTATTTCTTACGACCCAACATTCGCGTACGAAGTAGCAGTAATCATGCAAGACGGTATCCGTCGCATGTACGGTCCAGAACAAGAAAACGTGTTCTACTACCTAACGCTAATGAACGAAAACTACGCAATGCCAGCAATGCCAGAAGGCGCTGAAGAAGGCATCCGTAAAGGTATCTACAAGCTAGAAACTTACACGGGCGACAAAGCGAAAGTTCAGCTAATGAGCTCTGGTACTATCATGAATGAAGTACGTAAAGCAGCTCAAATCCTAAGCGAAGATTACGGTGTTGCTTCTGATGTTTACTCTGTAACGTCATTCAACGAACTAACTCGCGATGGCCAAGATGCAGAGCGTTTCAACATGCTTCACCCAGAAGCGGAAGCGAAAGTACCTTACATCCAAACAGTAATGGGTACTGAGCCTGCTATCGCAGCAACTGACTACATGAAGAACTACGCAGAGCAGGTTCGTGCATACATTCCTGCTGAGTCTTTCAAAGTGCTTGGTACTGATGGCTTCGGTCGTTCAGACAGCCGTGAAAACCTACGTCGTCACTTCGAAGTGAACGCAGGTTACGTAGTAGTAGCAGCGCTAACTGAACTAGCGAAACGTGGCGAAGTTGAGAAATCTGTAGTTGCAGAAGCAATTAAGAAATTCGACATCGACACAGAGAAAACAAACCCGCTATACGCTTAATTAAGAAGGTAGATAAGAAATGGCAATCGAAATTAATGTACCAGACATCGGTGCGGATGAGGTTGAAGTTACTGAGATTCTTGTAAGCGTTGGCGACAAGGTTGAAGAAGAGCAGTCTCTGATCACAGTTGAAGGCGATAAAGCTTCTATGGAAGTTCCTGCTTCTCAAGCGGGTATCGTTAAAGAAATCAAAGTTGCAGAAGGCGACAAGGTTTCTACTGGTTCTCTAATCATGATTTTCGAAGCCGAGGGTGCAGCTGACGCTGCACCTGCTCCTGCGGCAGAAGCAGCTCCAGCAGCAGCTCCAGCTCCAGCAGCAGCGGCAGAACTAAAAGAAGTTCACGTACCAGACATCGGTGGTGATGAAGTAGAAGTTACTGAAATCATGGTTGCCGTTGGCGACAGCATCGAAGAAGAGCAATCTCTTCTAACTGTTGAAGGCGACAAAGCTTCTATGGAAGTTCCAGCGCCATTCGCAGGTACTCTAAAAGAGATCAAAGTTGCAGCAGGCGATAAAGTATCGACTGGCTCACTTATCATGGTGTTCGAAACAGCAGGTTCAGGCGCTCCAGCAGCACCAGCGGCAACTGAAGCTCCTGCGGCAGCAGCTCCAGCAGCGTCTGCGGCAAAAGAAGTGAACGTTCCAGATATCGGCGGCGACGAAGTTGAAGTTACTGAGATCATGGTTGCCGTTGGCGACACAGTGGAAGAAGAGCAATCTCTAATCACTGTTGAAGGTGACAAAGCTTCTATGGAAGTTCCTGCACCATTTGCTGGTACAGTGAAAGAAATCAAGATTGCAGCTGGCGACAAAGTGTCTACTGGCTCACTAATCATGGTATTCGAAGTGGCGGGCGCAGCTCCAGCTCCTGCAGCGGCTCCAGCTCAAGCAGCAGCACCTGCGGCTCCGGCTCCTAAAGCAGAAGCTCCAGCGGCAGCAGCTCCAGCAGCGACTGGCGATTTCAAAGAGAACGACGAGTACGCTCACGCGTCTCCAGTTGTTCGTCGTCTAGCGCGTGAATTTGGCGTTAACCTTTCTAAGGTTAAAGGTTCTGGTCGTAAGAGCCGTATCCTAAAAGAAGACGTTCAAGCTTACGTGAAAGATGCACTTAAGCGTCTTGAGTCTGGCGCAGGTGCAGCAGCATCTGGCAAAGGCGACGGCGCGGCTCTTGGTCTACTACCATGGCCAAAAGTGGACTTCAGCAAGTTTGGTGAGACAGAAGTTCAACCGCTATCTCGTATTAAGAAGATCTCTGGTGCAAACCTACACCGTAACTGGGTAATGATCCCGCACGTTACACAGTGGGATAACGCAGACATCACGGCTCTTGAAGCATTCCGTAAAGAGCAAAACGCGATTGAAGCGAAGAAAGACACTGGCATGAAGATCACACCACTTGTGTTCATCATGAAAGCGGTAGCTAAAGCGCTTGAAGCGTTCCCAGCGTTCAACTCTTCTCTATCAGAAGACGGTGAGAGCCTAATTCTGAAGAAATACGTGAATGTTGGTATCGCGGTAGATACACCAAACGGTCTAGTTGTTCCTGTATTTAAAGATGTGAACAAGAAAGGCATCTACGAGCTATCTGAAGAGCTAATGGCGGTTTCTAAGAAAGCACGTGCTGGTAAGCTAACTGCGGCAGACATGCAAGGTGGCTGTTTCACTATCTCTAGCCTAGGCGGTATCGGCGGTACGGCGTTTACTCCAATCGTAAACGCGCCAGAAGTTGGTATCCTAGGTGTGTCTAAGTCAGAAATGAAACCGGTATGGAACGGTAAAGAGTTCGAACCGCGTCTACAACTTCCACTATCTCTATCATACGACCACCGTGTGATCGATGGTGCTGAAGGTGCGCGCTTCATCACTTACCTAAACTCATGTCTATCTGACATTCGTCGTCTAGTTCTGTAATAGAAATTAGATGAATGAGAGGCGGCAACTTAGCCGCCTCTGCTAATCATAATTACCGACAATTTGGTTATCAGCCTTGCTTCGTTCAGGGTTTTCACAATCGAATTGTTGTCTAGCTCACAGGCTAAATTGATTTACTTTTCACACCATTAACATCTCTGTAAACTGTTAGCGGTCTGAAAATAACTGTTTAAAACAAATCTCTCTTAAACATAAAAAATCGATACCCACTCAGCCTGTTAGGGATAATGACTACAAGAGGTCAAAATGAGCAAAGAAATTAAAGCCCAAGTTGTTGTACTTGGTTCTGGTCCTGCTGGTTACTCCGCTGCATTCCGTTGTGCGGACTTAGGTCTTGAAACTGTACTAGTTGAACGTTACAGCACGCTTGGCGGTGTATGTCTGAACGTGGGTTGTATCCCATCTAAAGCACTGCTTCACGTTTCTAAAGTAATTGAGGAAGCGAAAGCGATGGCTGACCACGGCGTTGTATTCGGTGAGCCTCAAACAGACATCAGCAAAATCCGCATCTGGAAAGAAAAAGTTGTTAACCAACTAACTGGCGGCCTAAGCGGCATGGCTAAGATGCGTAACGTTACAGTAGTTAACGGTTACGGTAAGTTCACTGGCCCTAACTCTATCCTTGTAGAAGGCGAAGGTGAGCCAACAGTTGTTAACTTTGACAATGCAATCGTTGCGGCTGGTTCTCGTCCAATCAAACTGCCATTTATCCCGCATGAAGACCCACGTATTTGGGACTCTACTGACGCTCTTGAACTAAAAGAAGTGCCAGAAAAACTGCTTATCATGGGTGGTGGTATCATCGGTCTAGAAATGGGTACGGTTTACCACTCTCTAGGTTCTAAAGTTGAAGTTGTTGAAATGTTTGACCAGGTAATTCCTGCAGCAGACAAAGATATCGTGAAAGTATTTACTAAGCGTATCAAAGACAAGTTCAAGCTAATGCTAGAAACGAAAGTAACAGCAGTTGAAGCAAAAGAAGACGGTATCTACGTTTCAATGGAAGGCAAGAAAGCGCCAGCTGAAGCTGAGCGTTACGATGCGGTTCTAGTTGCTATCGGTCGTGTACCAAATGGTAAGCTAATCGACGGTGAAAAAGCGGGTCTAGAAATTGACGAGCGTGGCTTCATCAACGTTGATAAGCAAATGCGTACTAACGTTCCTCACATCTTCGCGATCGGTGATATCGTTGGTCAACCAATGCTTGCTCACAAAGGTGTGCATGAAGGTCACGTAGCAGCTGAAGTTATCTCTGGTAAGAAGCACTACTTCGACCCTAAAGTTATCCCTTCAATTGCGTACACTGAGCCAGAAGTAGCTTGGGTTGGTAAGACTGAAAAAGAAGCGAAAGAAGAAGGCATCAAGTACGAAGTGGCGACATTCCCATGGGCAGCATCAGGTCGTGCAATCGCATCTGACTGTGCAGACGGTATGACTAAGCTAATCTTCGACAAAGAAACTCACCGCGTAATCGGTGGTGCTATCGTTGGTACTAACGGTGGTGAACTACTTGGTGAAATCGGCCTTGCAATTGAGATGGGCTGTGATGCAGAAGATATCGCTCTGACTATCCACGCTCACCCAACTCTACACGAGTCTGTAGGTCTAGCTGCTGAAGTATTTGAAGGTTCAATCACTGACCTGCCAAACAAAAAAGCAGTTAAGAAGAAGTAAGCTTTTTCTGACTGAATGATAGAAACCGCTGCATTGCAGCGGTTTTTTATGCTTGTTAGTTAGAAATGTAAAACGTGTGTTCAGCTGACAGCAAACAATAAAAAGCCCACCAAACGGTGGGCTGATATATATCGTGAGTTAAGCTTTAGTGTTCACGGTTGTAAATGCAAAGCATGTCTAAGTATGAACTAACAAGGTGCTTAAGTTCCGCTTCACTTTTTGCACGGTTCGCTTGGACAAACAGTGAGTAACAAATACCATGGAACAAGTTTGCCAAGTGTTCTGAATCGTGCTGGTCACACACTTCGCCACGTTCAATCGCTTTAATGAACATGTTTTGTACCAGCAACTGGTTAGTACGGTTAGTTGAAACAAACAATGGCCATACTTCATCACGTGTTGAAGCACTCCACTCGAACCAAACTTTTAGCCAGTGACAATCTTGGCTGACAAGCTCTATCATCGCATTAGTAATATTGGCGATGTTTTCACGCGCGTGTAAGTCTAAGTCAATGTTATCCGATAGGAAGTTCGAGAACTGACGTACGACGTGGTTGAGTACTTCATCCACTAAGTCTTCACGAGTCGGGAAGTAGTTAAAAACGGTCGCCACAGAAACTTGAGCAATTTCTGCGATATCAGCGTGACCACCACGACCGATGCCGCGGCGCGCAAACACTTCCAATGCGATTTCCATTAACTGTTGCTTACGCTTAATCGGGGAAAGCCTAGTTCTAGGTCTCTTTGCAATTGAGTCCATATCCATTTTCCTTGCCATTTGAGTTGATATTGGGGGTAACCCCCTAATTGATTATTTTAATAGTTGCTTAAAGCAGTGATGAGTGTAATGGTGCATATCAACAAGGTCAACATCTGTAGAACAATTTATATACAGTAATGTCATTATTATTGATAAAATTAGCTATGAACTTTATAAAACTAAGACCTTCTTCCAAGATTTTTTGGCAACAGGATGTGACTTTCAACCCAATGAACGTGGTGATACACTACACGCCGTAAGATTAGGTGATCGTTTGCTGCGACTTACCTCAACCCACAAATTAGATTGAGCACAGTATGAAACATACAATAGAAGTCATGATTTCTGAGCAAGAAGTTCAGGAACGAGTTCGTGAATTAGGCAAACAAATTACAGAGCGTTATCAAGGTAGTGAAGATCTTGTGTTGGTAGGCTTATTGCGTGGCTCATTTGTATTTATGGCAGACTTGGCACGTGCTATCGAACTGACTCACCAAGTTGATTTTATGACTGCGTCAAGCTACGGCAACACAATGGAAAGTTCACGTGACGTTCGTATCTTGAAAGATTTGGATGATGACATCAAAGGCAAAGACATTTTGCTTGTTGAAGACATCATTGATACAGGTAACACACTAAATAAAATCCGTGAGATCTTATCGCTGCGTGAGCCAAAGTCTATCGCGATTTGTACGCTCTTAGATAAACCATCTCGTCGTGAAGTGAATGTTCCTGTGGATTGGATTGGTTTTGAAATCCCAGATGAGTTTGTCGTTGGTGTGGGTATTGATTACGCGCAGAAATACCGCCACTTACCATACATCGGTAAAGTTGTACCTCAAGAATAATCATTGAGAGCTGCATTAAAAATATAAAAAAACGCCCATCTCAGATGGGCGTTTTTTTGTTCAACTCTTAGATGTAGCTTAGCGACAAAGCAGCTTGTTGTCTGTATTTAGAATCGTCGAAAGGGCTTTCTGATAAGACGCTTCTACGGTTTCCTTAGAGTTAGAACGAATGCCTAAGTACTCTAAACGACCATCTTCAATGCCGTATACCACGCCATGAATTTCAACATCTTGCCCACGCTCCCAAGCGTTTTGCAGGATGGTTGAGTTACCCAAGTTGTACACTTGCTCTGCGACATTAAGCTCGCCTAGTTTATCTGCTCGATCTTGCTGCGGCATTTGATCTAGGTAAGTGCGGTGTTTGAAATAGATATCTCTGATATGTAACAGCCAATTATTAATAAGACCTAGCTTAGGGTTATCAATGGCAGCGTTTACGCCACCACAGCCATAGTGTCCACAGACAATGATGTGCTTAACCTTAAGAACGTCTACGGCGTATTGAACGACGGACAGACAGTTGAGATCAGTATGGATGACTTGGTTTGCAACATTCCGATGAACGAATAGTTCACCCGAGTATAGTCCGGTTAGGCGCTCGGCAGGGACACGGCTATCAGAACAGCCAATCCAAAGAAAATCGGGCTTTTGACCCTCTGCGAGTTTTGCGAAGTATTCAGGTCGATCAGATTTGATCTCTTGAGACCATTTTGAATTGTTTTCAAATAACTGTTTAATTTCCGGCATCTTGCAAACTACTTCCCTTAAAAGACAAAAGCGCTGCCGCTTATATGAACATGCAAGCGATCAGTGTTGTAACTATACACAATGTTACAATTTCGATCCCGTTAAATATTCGTCAGACAGGACTCATCTGACTAGTTTTCATCAATAAAAACGTAAAATTAGGCCTAATTATTTGTGGTGTGAATTTAGCCTTAATCTATTTATGGTTTAAATTTTCGCCTGGCTCGTTAAAGTAATGACATTTTACTTTTTAAAATTGAATGCAGGGAAATCAGCAGTGTTCGGTAGTCGTTTTGAAGATATTAATTTCAAAGGGGATGTATTTGGCGGGGTAACCACAGCGATTATCTCTCTTCCTTTGGCGTTAGCGTTCGGTGTTGCATCCGGTGCAGGGGCAGAAGCAGGCCTCTGGGGCGCAATAATGGTCGGTCTGTTTGCTTCGTTGTTTGGTGGTTCTAATACGTTAATATCAGAACCAACAGGGCCAATGACGGTAATCATGACCGCTGTGTTAACCAGTATGATGGCGAAGTATCCAGAAACGGGCATGGCCATGACCTTCACGGTTGTTATGATGGCTGGCGCGTTCCAAATCCTATTAGGGACGTTAAAACTGGGTAAATACGTTACCTTGATGCCTTATAGCGTGATTTCGGGCTTTATGTCAGGGATTGGCGTGATTCTTATCATTTTGCAGCTATCACCTTTGATGGGGCATGCCGCGCCTTCTGGAGGAGTGCTCGGAACATTATCTGCTTTGCCGGAGACTATTTCTAACCTTAAGTTCAGTGAACTGTTTTTAGGTCTACTAACTTTGGGGATTCTCTTTTTCTTCCCTAAGCAGTATCGAAAATATGTACCAGCGCAACTCGTGGCGTTGGTTGCGGTGACTTTGTTGTCTGTGATGCTCTTCGATACGGAAGATATTCGTCGTATCGGTGAAATCCCGGCTGGATTGCCTTCTCTCGTTGCGCCTCATATTGATCCAGATATGTTTGTTGAGATGGTTATTGATGCGCTGGTGCTCGGCACCTTAGGTTGTATCGACACTTTGTTAACGGCGGTTATCGGTGACTCCTTGACTCGTAAAGAGCACGACTCAGACAAAGAACTGCGAGGCCAAGGCCTTGCCAACATGATCTCAGGCTTGTTCGGTGCACTACCTGGCGCGGGTGCAACGATGGGCACGGTGACTAACATTCAAGTTGGGGCTCGTTCGCCATTGTCCGGTGTGATTCGTGCACTTATGCTTGCATTGGTCGTATTGGTTGCGGGTGGATTAACGGAGCCGATCCCAATGGCTGTGTTGGCTGGCATTGCAGTATATGTCGGCTTTAATATTTTGGATTGGAGTTTTATTCAACGAGCACACAAGGTTAGCTTTTCCGGAATGGCGGTAATGTATGGCGTTATGTTGCTCACAGTGTTCGTTGATCTTATCGTTGCCGTGGGCTTGGGCGTCTTTATTTCCAACATTATTATCATTGAGCGTCTGAGCCGAGAGCAGGCGAGACAAGTGAAAGCGATCAGCGACGCGGATGAAGACGATGTGCCGCTAACTGACAGCGAGCGTGGCTTGCTTGATCGCGCCAATGGCAAAGTACTGTTCTTTTATCTTTCGGGCCCAATGATCTTCAGTGTTTCTAAGGCAATTTCACGCCAGCACTCCAGTATTTCGGATTATGATGTGATGATTCTCGATCTTACCGATGTACCTATGATTGATGTCACCGTCGGTTTAGCGTTAGAAAACGCGATTAAAGATGCGCTTGATGCTAATTGTGCCGTGTATTTGTTGTGTCCAAATGAGCGCACGCGAGAACAGCTAGAAAAGTTCCACGTCATTGATCTTGTCCCAAATGACAATATGTACCAATTCCGTTATGAAGCATTAAATGCGGCGGTAGCACATGTCGAGGCGGACCAGTATCAGCGTATAACGGCGTAATCACTCTGATCGTTAAAAACGCAACAGCGCTCTGTTGCGTTTTTTTATTCCCTAACTTTTCCTTACTTGCAGATAACCTTTACGTTGATAGGGACTATATTTCCAACATTATCGAAAGGTTTAATTGTAATCATCGTTATTCAACGATAAACTGATGGACCTCCAGTACAATACCCAAGGCGATTTCGTAGTAAACCGCTGATAAACATCGAGTCGGTATTAGTAATCACAAACAAACGGCAATCAAGACCTTATGTACGCATTAGAAATTGAACAGCTGCGCAAGACGTATGCAGGTGGCTTTGAGGCGTTAAAAGGTATTAGTCTCCAAGTGAAAAAGGGTGACTTCTACGCGCTTCTGGGTCCCAATGGTGCAGGAAAATCGACCACGATCGGCATCATCTCTTCCTTAGTGAACAAAACTTCTGGGACGACGAAAGTTTTCGGTTATGACATTGATACCGACCTTGAGTTGGCCAAACAGAATTTAGGCTTGGTGCCACAAGAGTTCAACTTCAATCAGTTTGAAACTGTTGAACAAATCGTGATGCAGCAAGCGGGCTATTACGGTGTGTCTAAAGTATTAGCCAAAGAACGAGCTGAAAAGTACCTGAAAAAACTCGATTTATGGGAAAAACGTAAAGAGCGTGCCCGTAATTTATCTGGCGGGATGAAGCGCCGTTTGATGATCGCCCGAGCTTTGATGCACGAACCGCAGTTACTCATTTTGGATGAACCAACGGCTGGGGTGGACATTGAACTACGCCGCTCAATGTGGGAATTTCTGAAAGAGATCAACCAAGAGCAAGGGATTACGATTATTTTGACGACGCACTACCTAGAAGAAGCGGAGATGCTGTGTCGAAATATCGGCATTATCAACCGGGGTGAGTTGATTGAAAACACCACCATGAAGGCGTTGCTAGGTAAGTTAAGCGTCGAGACATTTATCCTAGACATTGAATCTGAAGGTGAGGTGCCTGAGCTTGAAGGCGTCAATCGACAAAGTATTGTTGATGGCTCTTTAGAGATAGAGCTAGACAAAAGCCAAGGATTGAACTCAGTGTTCAGTCAGTTAACAGAGCATGGTATTAAAGTTCTTTCAATGCGTAACAAAGCCAACCGACTGGAAGAGTTGTTTGTCAGCATTGTAAGAGAAGGGAGTAAGTAAATGTACGGTTTATATTGGACGGCATTTCGTAGCTTGCTGAGCAAAGAGATCACCCGTTTTACGCGCATTTGGGTGCAAACTTTAGTTCCGCCTGCAATCACAATGACACTGTATTTCATCATTTTCGGTAATCTTATTGGCTCTCGAATCGGTGAGATGAGCGGCTTTAGCTACATGGAGTACATAGTTCCAGGTTTGATCATGATGTCGGTGATCACCAATTCATACTCGAATGTGGCGTCTTCGTTCTTTAGTGCAAAACTACAGAAGAACATTGAAGAACTGCTGGTGGCACCAGTGCCAAATTACGTGATCATTGCTGGCTACGTAATGGGCGGTGTGACTCGAGGTTTGTTAGTAGGCGCTATTGTTACCTGTGTGTCTCTATTGTTTGTGGATCTGCAAGTTGAACACTGGGGCATTATTGTTGCGACCGTCTTCATGACATCCGTTGTATTTGCTCTAGGCGGACTGATCAATGCGGTCTATGCAAAAACGTTTGATGATATTTCGATCATTCCTACATTTGTGTTGACCCCGTTAACCTACTTGGGTGGTGTTTTTTATTCCATCAGCTTACTGCCTGAATTTTGGCAAGGTGTCTCTAAGATTAACCCAATCGTCTACATGGTGAATGCGTTCCGTTATGGTTTTTTAGGCGTATCGGATGTGGGTATTGTCACCTCATTCAGTGTGCTTGCGGTGTTTGTGATAGCGCTGTATGCCGTTGCTCATTACTTAGTAACGAAAGGTATTGGGCTAAGAAGCTAAGACTCTCCCACACAACAAAGAGCAGCGAATCATGCTGCTCTTTGGCATGCATAACAATACATAACCATACAATCTTTCAGTTTTTATCATGATAGGTTTCAATCATTTGTAATAAATGAGTGATCCTATGAATATTGTCCCGCCGCCGCCTTTCTCCTATCAGTTACTTAAGCCCAAATATTGGTCTGTATGGCTGGCATTTGGATCTTTAGCGATTCTTGTTAATGTACTGCCATACATAGTATTGCGAATCTTAGGTAGAAGCATCGGTTGTGTTGCGATGCATGTAATGAAGCGCCGACACAAGATCGCTCTGCGTAATCTCCAGCTGTGTTTCCCTGATTTTACGGACTGGCAATGTAAGGACGTAGTACGAAAAAACTTTCAATATACGGGAATGGCGATCATCGAAACGGGGATCGCCTGGTTTTGGCCAGATTGGCGGATACGTCGGATAACCTCTATTGTTGGAAAAGATCGTTTACTCGCTGAGGAAAAGAATGGCCGTGGTGTGTTGGTGGTGTGCAGTCACCATTTAAACTTGGAGATAACCGCTCGTATTTTTAGCCAGTTTGCCAAAGGTTATGGCGTTTATCGCCCAAATTCGAACCCTGCTTATGAGTTTATTCAACATCGAGGTCGAACTCGTTTTGGGCATCAAATGATTGATCGAAAAGACGTTAAATCAATGCTCAAAGTTCTGAAAAATGGTCATCGACTGTGGTATTTGCCCGACCATGATTATGGCGTCAGCCATTCTGTTTTTGCGCCGTTCTTTGCTGTTGAACAAGCCGCGAGTACCGTGGGCTCTAGTGTGCTTATAGACGCAACAAAGTGTGCGGTCATATCTGGCGTCACAGTGAGCAAGAATCACCATTACACGTTATATATTGGAAAAGATATCAGTGAGCGTTTCGAGAGGCGTAATGCGATTAAAGCGGCAAGTATCTTGAACCAAGAGCTTGAGAAAATGATAAAACGTGATATTCCAGCGTGGATGTGGCTGCACAAGCGGTTTAAAACACGCCCTGAAGGGTTAGATTGCGTCTATACGTAGAAAATAAAAAAGGTCGACTAAGAGTCGACCTTTTTACGTCTTGATGGCTCAGAGCTTACTCTGCGCTCTCTGAGTTTGTATTACTAGACTCTGCTTCTTCCTTCGCTTCGACAACCATATCTACCGTTTGGTTATCGATAAGACGAGCTTTGCCTAAGAACGCAGACATCAGAATGACGGCTTGTGTCGTTTCTGGTGTGATCACTTGTAATGTACGAGCATCACGAATGAAGATCTCATCAGGGTGCAAACCTGCAGCTCGCAGTTGGTCGCTCGCATCTTCGATGATCGATGCGTAGTCATCACGGCCGCCACGAATGGCACTGCTGATCCAACGCATTGTACGAGCAAGTACTGGCGCACGTTGACGTTCGTCAAGTGTAAGCAGACCATTACGTGAGCTCATTGCTAAACCGTCCATTTCACGTACGGTTGGTACACCGATGATTTCAATGTCCATCGCAAGATCGACAACCATCTTGCGGATAACCGCAAGTTGTTGAAAATCTTTCTCACCAAAACAGGCCACATCTGGCTGAACGATGTTAAATAGCTTGTTTACGATGGTTGTGACGCCACGGAAATGACCAGGGCGTGAAGCCCCTTCTAAAATAGTCGATAGACCCGGAACATCAACAAACGTTTGTTTATCAAGCCCTTCAGGATAGATAACTTCTGGTGTCGGCGTAAATACCACATCGACCCCTTCAGAGGTTAACTTGCTTAAGTCTTCCTCTAGCGTACGCGGGTAATTATTTAAATCGTCTGCACGATCAAACTGCATCGGATTAACAAAGATGCTTACGACAACGATATCAGCGTATTCGCGTGCTTTACGCACTAAAGTTAAGTGACCTTCGTGAAGGTTGCCCATGGTTGGGACAAACGCAATTTTACGACCTTCACGTTTAAAGGTTTTAAGGTGTTCACGAACTGCTGAGATTTCCGCAAAAGTTTGCATGCATTTATCCTCTAGGCAATGGTATGAGCGTCGTCTGGGAATACACCGTTGGCTACATCTTCAATGTATTTAGCAACGGCTTTGCGCATATCACCTGTTTCAGCAAGAAAGTTTTTGGAGAATTTCGGCATGTAGTTGGCAGAGATACCGAACATGTCATGCATCACGAGAATTTGACCATCTGTCACGTTACCAGCCCCAATACCGATAACAGGGACGTCGAGCACTTGCGTAATACGCTCAGCAAGCTCAGCAGGCACGCACTCTAGTAAGACGATTTGAGCGCCTGCTTCTTGCAGTGCTAAGGCATCTTTCACCATGCGGTCCGCTTTTTCTTGATCGCGACCTTGGACTTTGTAACCACCAAAAATATTCACGGCTTGAGGAGTTAAACCAAGGTGAGCACAAACTGGAACCGAGCGTTCAGTGAGCATTTTTACAGTGTCGACTAGCCAGTCACCACCTTCAATTTTCACCATATTGGCACCAGCACGCATCAGTGTAGCCGCATTTTCGCAAGCTTGCTCTGGCGTGGTGTAGCTCATGAATGGCATGTCAGCCATCAACAAACAATTTGGGCTACCTGCGCGTACGCAACGAGTATGGTAAGCGATATCATCGACCGTTACTGGCAGAGTATCGTTGTGACCTTGCAAAACCATACCTAGAGAATCACCAACAAGAAGTACTGGCATTTCTTGGCTTTCAAACAGTTGGGCAAAGCTCGCATCATAAGCGGTTGAAGTAGCAAATTTACGACCTTCTTGCTTCCACTTGATTAGGTCGTTGATGGTCATTTTTTTCATGGTTTTATCCTTACTAGGAGTTGGCTATGACTGCCAGATACTGAGGCCGTTTCTATCTACTTGTTCCAGTAGTTTAGAGACCTCGGTCCCATCGGGGAGTTGTAAACTTGGTGCAATTTCCGCAAGAGGGTAGAGTACGAATTCACGCTCTTTCATTCCATAATGAGGAACGATCAGCCTCTCGGAATTAATCACCTCATTGCCATAAAGAACAATGTCGAGGTCCAAGGTTCTTGGTCCCCAACGTTCGTCTTTACGGACACGCCCTTGTTCTTGCTCAATGGCTTGTGTGCAATCGAGCAACTCAAGAGGCGTCAAACTGGTGTTAATCGACACAACCGCATTGATGTAATCCGGTTGGTTTTGTGGTCCCATTGGCGTGCTGCTGTATAGCGAAGAAGCCTGAACAAATTCTGATTTAGGCAGCGTTTTTAACGCTTCAATCGCTTGCTTCGCTTGGCTGACAGGATCAGCCAAGTTACTGCCTACCGCAATGTACGCTGTGATCATGACTTAGGCTTACTCTTTTTCTTGCGATAGGTTTTACGGCGGCGCTGACCACTCTTCGGTGATTGACCGTCTAGGTCGGCAGCCATTGCTTGACGCATTTCTCGGCCTGCATTTTGGAAAGTTTCCCACCACTTGGCAAGCTTCTGAGTGTCACCACCTTCAATTTCACCGCGCATTTCAAGAAAATCAAAGCCAGCTCTAAATTTATTGAGCTCCATAAGACGGAATGCACGTTTACCGTTGCGTCGTGGAAGACGAAGCTGTAACTGCCAAATCTCGCGAATGGTTGCGGTGTGGCGTCTTGGAATGGCAATTGTGCGAACTTGTTCATCAAGAATGATGTTACTCGCTTCCATAATAGCGTCGTAATGGCCTAGGTTGCGCTCTTCCATCAGTTCATCGGCTTTCGCACACAGTGGGTACCACAGCATTGCAGCAAACATAAATGCTGGATTGATGCGTTTCCCATCTTCGATGCGCATGTCAGTAGAATCCAACACGAGATCCAACATTTGCTCTGTGTAAGAGGAGTAATCTTCCGTGAAGTGCGCTGCAATCGTCGGGAAGAGTTGCTGGAATAGGTTGTACTCACGCAGTAGGTGGTAGGTTTCTAAGCCATGACCGGATTGCAATAACTTGAGTGACTCTTCAAAAAGACGCGCTGACGGAATTTCACCGAGCAACGGTGCCATGTGTTCGATTGGTGCCGCGGTGTCTTCTTCAATATCAAAGTCCAACTTTACCGCGAAGCGAACTGCACGCAACATACGTACTGGGTCTTCACGGTAGCGTGTTTCTGGATCGCCAATCAGCCGAATGAGGCGATCTTCTAAATCCTCAATACCACGTGCGTAGTCGTGAATCGAGTAATCCGCGATGTTGTAGTACATCGAGTTAATCGTGAAATCACGGCGCTCAGCATCTTCATCGATGGTGCCGTAGACATTGTCCCGCAGCAGCATTCCTTCTTTCGATTGCTGAGAGATGCTCTTATTCTTTTGCTCTTGGTGGTGACCACGGAATGTCGCAACCTCAATGATGTCTCGGCCAAACATAATGTGAGCCAAGCGGAAGCGGCGACCAATCAAACGGCAGTTACGAAATAGCTGTTTGATCTGTTCCGGCGTTGCGTTGGTCGCAATGTCAAAATCTTTTGGTTTCTGTCCAAGCAGTAAGTCTCGAACCCCGCCACCCACAAGAAAAGCATCGAAACCAGCACCATTTAGGCGGTACAGTACCTTCAGTGCATTATCACTGATCTGCTTACGCGAAATGTTGTGCTCTTCACGAGTTATTACATTGAGAGCGAGCTCTGGAATAGTGGCAGGTTCGCTTGGTGTATAGTCGTTTGTATTCATGTGCATCTGGCAATAACTGGGTTTAGTCCAATCTTGCTTTGGTTAGTTTTTGCGCCTCTAGGGCCTAATTTGCGGCTAATGATAGCCTACACAATGCCATTTGAGAATCACGGTGTGATCTCGATCTCTGTTGGAAGCTGTTCCAAGCGCCAGTTTTCGCAGCCCCAACGAAGAATCTCTTCTATGTTGGCCGCTTTTATGGCTTCCGGTATCTCGAAGCCCAAAAATGTCATGGCGCGTAATAGAGTAGGTTTTGGTGTTTCTATATCAATAGCCGTCGCGTGATTTTGTTTCGACAGTTTATTGCCGTTGTTGTCCATCGCCAATGGTAAATGCAAGTAGCTGACTTCAGGCTGCCCAAGTATCTGGTACAGACTGATTTGACGCCCTGTTGGCTCGATTAAGTCTGCACCACGCACGACTTCTGTGACGCCTTGGTCGATGTCGTCCAATACTACCGCAAGATTATAAGCAAATAATCCATCTCGACGTTTAATAATGAAATCTTCATTAACGAGTTGCTCTGGAATCTTAATTGTTCCACGCTTCTGATCGAAGAAATGAGCGACAGGCTTGGTCATTTTTAGGCGAATCGCGCCGTCTTTCAAGTTTTTATCGCGGCAAGTGCCAGGATAAAACCCGCCATGCTCTTTAATTTGCTTTCGAGTACATTGGCAATAATAGGCCTCACCATTTTTGAGCCATGTGTTTATTTGGGTTTGGTAAAGGTCATGACGTTCACTCTGGTATACCACCTCTCCATCCCAATGCAGCTGATAGGCTTTGAGCGCATCTAGGATAAGTTGCGCCGCACCTGGCATTTCTCTTGGTGGGTCCAAGTCCTCAATACGTACTAACCAAGTTCCGTTGTGTGCTTTCGCTTGAAAATAGCTGCCAAGAGCGGCAATCAGTGAACCAAAATGTAAAGGACCAGAAGGAGATGGGGCGAATCGACCTACATAGCGTGTCATGCGTGTATCTCGAATTTAGTAAACAAATGGGATGCAAAGGTAGTCAAAACAAAAAGGGAGCCTGAGCTCCCTTCAATAATCATAATGCTTGGTTGATTAACCTTGCATTTGCTTCTCTTTGATTTCTGCAAGTGTTTTACAGTCAATACATAGGTCAGCGGTTGGACGTGCTTCAAGACGGCGAACGCCAATCTCTACGCCACAAGACTCACAGAAGCCAAAATCGTCTTCTTTGATTTTATCCAAAGTCTTTTCAATCTTCTTGATCAAACGGCGTTCGCGGTCGCGGTTACGCAGTTCTAGGCTGAACTCTTCCTCTTGAGAGGCGCGGTCAACTGGATCTGGGAAGTTTGCTGCTTCGTCCTGCATGTGGTGAACGGTACGATCCACTTCAGCTCTCAGCTGGTCGCGCCAAGCTGTTAAGATTTTCGTAAAGTGTTCAACCTGCTCTGGTGACATGTACTCTTCACCAGGTTTTTCCTGATATGGCTCCACGCCGGCAATGGCTAGGATGCCTATCGTTTTCTTCTTTGATTCTGGCATACAGCATCTCCTACTTACACCTAGTCAACTGCTACGCAGTCAATTTAAGGCGGGTATCTATAGCAAAAAGAGGCGGTGCAAGCAAATACTGAATCGCAAAGTTATCGTCAATGTGAAGACGACATCATTTTTTCTCTTAATTGATAAAATCAATAGCGGAAATCAGCTTCATTCCAGTATCGCTCAGTTCAGCTTTGTAGCAGAGAACTTCCACTCCAGCGTCTTGTGCTTGTTTGAGTAATAGTGAATATTTCGCGTCTATATGGTGCGCCGCGGATACTTTTTCAATACCTGAATGTAAAACAGTGAATAAAAGTATGGCTCTACTTCCATTTTGTGCCATTTCTGTGAGCTCTCTCAGGTGCTTTTGTCCCCGAGTCGTGACCGCATCTGGGAAGTATCCTTGTCCAATAGAGTCGGTCTCATCAAGAAGAGTGACGCTTTTCACTTCTATATAGCACTTTGGCTTGTTGTCTGCGCTGAGCAAGATATCAATTCGGCTATTTTCATTACCGTATTTCACCTCAGTTTGAAGTGTGTCATAACCACAAAGCTCTGAAATGACATTATTTTCAATAGCCTCAACGGCTAATTGGTTGGCGCGCGCGGTATTGATACAAATACGGTGGCCTTGTTCGGTTTCACTCAACTCCCAACTATTGGGGTATTTTCGTTTCGGGTTGTCGGAAGTGGAAAACCAAACTTTGTTTCCGGGTGTCGCACAACCTGTCATAGCGCCAGTGTTTGCGCAGTGGATAGTACGAATTTCACCGGTATCGAGTTCGATATCGGCAAGAAAGCGTTTATAGCGTTTGAGTAGAGTGGCGGACTCTAAAGCGGGTGTGAAATGCATTTGCTTATTTAGACAAAAATTTTTTTATGTACAATGTTGCCACCATTACACCATAAGGTATTTCCTTTGTCACAATTGCCGATTGAAGCCGTGATGCCTGAGTTGCTGACGGCGGTCAAAAATCAACATCAAGTGATCTTAAAAGCGGCGCCTGGTGCCGGTAAGTCGACCTACTTCCCTTTACAGCTCCTCTTAAACCATTCGGTTGTTGGAAAAATCATCATGCTCGAACCAAGACGACTCGCGGCGCGTAACATTGCCCGTTATCTTGCTGAGCAATTGGGAGAGCAAGTAGGGCAACGCGTGGGTTATCGAGTTCGTGGCGAGGCAAAGGTAAGTTCTGCAACGCAGCTGGAGATCGTAACCGAAGGGATCATGACTCGGATGATCCAAACTGACCCTGAACTGGATGGTGTTGAACTGCTGATCTTTGATGAGTTTCATGAACGCAGCATTCATGCCGATACCGCTTTGGCATTCAGTTTAGAAGTTCAAGAGGCATTGCGAGACGATCTCAAGCTGGTGGTAATGTCGGCAACGCTTGATCAACAAGCCTTACAGTCGTTGTTGCCGGAAGCCAGTTACATTGAATCAGAAGGACGCAGTTTCGACGTAGACATGCGTTACCAACCGTTAGGTGTGAATGATCATTTACCTACGAGTATGGCAAAAACAATAGAAAGTCTTATGAACAAAGAGTCCGGCTCTTTGTTGGCTTTCCTACCGGGCGTTGGGGCCATTAAACAAGTCGAAGAACGTTTATCTCATTTGGCGGATGATATTGAAGTGTGTCCGCTTTATGGGCAACTGAGCTTTACTGAGCAACAAAAAGCCATCACGCCGGCAGAACACGGCAAGCGTAAAGTCGTACTCGCGACCAACATCGCAGAAACTTCACTGACGATTGAAGGCATTCGCCTTGTGGTTGATTCTGGGTTAGAGCGTATTGCCCGGTTTGATTTGAAAAACGGTTTAACACGCTTAGAGCAAACACGCATTGCACAGTCTTCAGCGATTCAGCGTGCAGGACGAGCGGGACGAATAGAAGAGGGCATTTGCGTTCGCCTCTATTCTGAAAGTCAGTTCAAGCAGCAACCTCTGGTTCCCCAGCCCGAAATTTTGCATTCCGATTTGGCTAGTTTAGTTATGGAGCTCGCATTTTGGGGAGCGAGTGATATCAACGATCTCAAGTGGCTTGATGTTCCCGCTAATGCGTCATTGGAACAAGCGAAGCAGCTATTGGTGTCATTGGGACTACTGACGGAAAAAGGGCAATTAACGTCCGAAGGAAAACAGGCGCATGAACTAGGCGTCGAGCCTCGTGCGGCTGCGATGCTAATTAAAGCGCAATCTTACAGTGATAAGATGTTAAATGCTGCTTTGGCGGCGGTCGCACTGATTGAAGAGCCAGAAAGAAACGTCACCAATATCGCTCATAGTTTGCATCGTTGGCTTGTTGGTACTCATCCAAAAAAGTCGATGTTGTTCAAGCGTGCTCAATCTCTGGCGTACAAATTAGATACGGTATTTGACCTGAAAGGCGTGGATGAAGAGGCATTACCGCTGGTGTTAAGTTTGGCATTTCCAGATCGCATTGCGCAGCAGCGCACAAATCAATTTGGGCGATTTACTTTGGCTAATGGTCATGGTGCAGAATGTCGTCAGGAAGACATGCTAGGTGGCTGTGAGTATTTGGTTGCCGTTGACTTAATGCGTTCTCATTCTAACTCCAGTCAAATTCATTCGGCATGTGAATTGGATGTCAATATATTGCGAGCGACCTTTGAAGCGCTATTTTCGTCTGAAGAAGTTGTAGACTGGGATGAAAAAAGAGGGCGTCTAATGGCTGAGAGACAAACAAAACTCGGTCAGCTGGTGGTTGAACGCGAGCCGTTGCCAAGCCCTGGCAAAGAAAAAATGACACAAGCTTTACTCACGTATGTCCGCCGCCAGGGCTTACAGAGTCTAAACTGGACACCGGCAGCGGAGAGCTTGTTGGCTCGGATTCGTTGTGCGGTGGAATGGTTACCCGAGCAATCATGGCCAATGTTTGATGAAGCCAGTTTGTTGGATTCATTAGAAGAGTGGTTAGAGCCGTACATGACGTCCGTCAGTTCGGTTAACGATTTGAGCAAGATAAACTTGGTCGAAGCGCTGAACGCTCGATTAGGTTGGCCACTCAATCAACAGCTGGATGAATGGTTACCAGAGCATTACCAACTGCCGACAGGTTCAAAGAAGCGTATCCGTTACCAGTATGGCCATGAGCCGAAACTATCGGTGCGTATGCAAGAGGTATTTGGTGAGAGTGGCTCTCCTACGGTAGCACTTGGTCGTAAGCGTTTGGTGCTTGAACTGCTTTCGCCGGCACAACGTCCGCTGCAAGTGACGTCTGACTTGGCGGCTTTCTGGAACGGAAGCTATAAAGACGTTCAAAAAGAGATGAAAGGGCGCTACCCAAAACACGTTTGGCCAGATGACCCTGCCAATCATGTAGCAACTACGAAAACAAAAAGACAATTGAATAATGACTAACAGCAAGAAGCCTAGCGCGAAAAAAGCGCCAGCGAAGAAAAGTACAACCAATAAAGGAACGACAAAACAGACTCGACGCACACCGAGTAAAAAGCCGGCTAACGAGAAACGTTCGTGGCTGAAAGTTTTGTGGTCATTTAGCTGGAAAGCCGGTGTTGCGCTTGCCGCTGTTTTGCTGTTTGTGGGTATTTATTTAGATAGTGTTGTGAAAGAGCGCTTTGAAGGCCAGCTGTTTGAACTGCCAACGGTGGTTTATGCTCGCATCTTGAACTTAAATCCGGGTGAAAATATCACCATTCAAGAACTTCGTAACGAGCTGGATGTACTGAATTACCGTAAGGTAAGTCAGCCTCGCTATCCTGGTGAGTACTCTTCTTCTTCCACTCGTATTGAGCTGATCCGTCGTCCATTTGAATTTGCCGATGGTCCTGAACCGGATCGTCACGTGATGCTCCATTTTTCAGATTCTGGCTTACAGCGTATTCAGTCTTTAGAGTCCCGAGGCGATCTTGGTTACTTACGCTTAGAGCCTAAGATGTTGGGTATGCTGGAGAAAGATCAAGATGAGCAGCGTCTGTTCTTGCGTCGTGATCAGTTCCCAGAAATTTTAGTTGATGCACTGCTTGCGACCGAAGACCGGGATTTTTATCAACACGATGGGGTGTCTCCACTCGCGATTGCACGAGCAATGGTTGCAAACATTAAAGCGGGTCGTACTGTTCAAGGCGGTAGTACGCTAACTCAGCAGTTGGCGAAAAACCTGTTTTTGACCCGTGATAAGACGCTGTGGCGCAAAGTTAGAGAAGCGTATATTGCGTTAATTTTGGATTACCGTTACAGCAAAGATCGTATTTTGGAAGCCTACCTTAACGAAGTGTATCTAGGGCAAAGTGGTGGTGAAGCGATCCACGGGTTTGGCTTGGCATCGCGTTATTACTTTGGACAACCGATCCAAGAGCTGCGAATCGATCAACTGGCGATGTTAGTTGGGATGGTAAAAGGACCGTCTTACTACAACCCAATTCGTTACCCCGAGCGCACGAAAGAGCGCCGCGATCTTGTATTACGTTTGTTGATGCAGCAAAACATGCTGACTTCAAAGCAGTATGAGCAAGCCGTCAGTCGTTCGCTTGATACGCAGAGCAAACCACGTATTGCGAGCCGTCAGCCCGCTTATTTCCAACAATTGAGCATTGAATTGAAAGAAAAAGTGGGGGAGCGATTTAAAGCGGAAACCGGGCTGCGCGTGTTTACGTCTCTGGATCCGGTATCGCAAAGCAAAATGGAGCAAGCCATCGCGAAAAAGATCCCGGAGCTAGCTAAACGAGGCGGTAAAGAATTGGAAGCTGCCGCTGTTGCGGTTGATCGTCATAGTGGTGAAATCCGTGCCATGGTTGGCGGTAAACGTGTTGGTTATGAAGGTTTTAACCGCGCGCTCAATGCCAGTCGTCCAATTGGCTCTTTAGTTAAACCAGCGATTTACTTGACGGCTCTAGAACAACCGGAAAAATATAACCTAGGCACGACGCTGCACGACACGCCGCTAAGCCTGAAAAGCAGTAAAGGTAATGTATGGACACCGCGCAACTACGACCGAAAATACCGTGGTGATGTGCCACTTTATATTGCTTTAGCGAAGTCGCTCAACGTGCCAACCGTGCGCTTAGGCATGGCGCTTGGTATCCCCGAAGTATCCGATACTTTAGAACGTTTGGGCGTGAACAAAGACGAAATCCGCCCAGTGCCTTCGATGTTTTTGGGCTCGTTTTCTTTGACGCCGTTTGAAGTCGCGCAGATGTATCAGACACTGACGAACTCAGGCAAACGTGCGAAACTGACCGCTCTGCGTTCAGTGATGGATATGGAAGGTAATGTGCTTTATCAATCCTTGCCTCGTTCATCAAGAGCCGTGGATGAGCAAGCAGCATGGCTAACGACCTACGCGATGAAACAGGGGGTTGCTCAAGGTACAGGCCGCTTCTTACAAAGCCAGTTTGGTTGGGCTGCACTGGCAGGAAAAACGGGTACCAGTAACGATAACCGCGATAGCTGGTTTGTCGGTGTTGATGGCCGTGAAGTGACGACAATTTGGCTAGGCCGCGACGATAACAAACCGGTTCATCTAACGGGATCGAGCGGTGCATTACGAGTGTACGCAGAGTATTTGAAGCAACGCATTCCTGAGCGTTTAGAGCTTCCATGGCCAAGAGAGATCACCACGTTAGGATTTAAGCCGACATCAGATGGTGGTTTAGAAATGAACTGTCGTAGTGATTATAAACTGCCAGTTTGGGATAAAACGGGTCAAATAAAGCAGCAGTGTGAGAAGAAATCAAACTGGCTTAACAGCTTATTTGATTGGTAGCATCGCCAAATCAACAACATTAGCTTGTCTCTCTGGTCAATTCTTAGTACATATTAGGGCGTGTTAGTACGGTGCTGCTAGCACGCCCTACTTGATAAGAAATTCAACAAAGGAAGAAGTGAATGTTCAAAAAGCTGTTATCAAGCCCGTCGACTCGCCATTTCGCGCTTTGGGTTAGTGCCTTTTTGATCACCACTCCTTCAGTTTCCCTCGCAAACTCTCTAGCAAAAACGGATGACTTGGAGCCTCGCCCAAAGGTGGCGGTTGTGCTCGCTGGTGGCGGAGCAAAAGGCGCTGCGCATATCGGCGTTCTCAAAGCGTTAGAAGAGATGCAGATCCCGGTCGATATCGTAACGGGCACCAGTATGGGCGCTTATGTCGGTGGTCTCTATGCTACGGGGATGAGCGCTGATGAAATTGAAAGTTTTATCTACACCGTCGATTGGAGCAGTGGTTATCGAGATCGTGTCGACCGCAGTCAACGCCGAGTTCGTGATAAAGAGTATGAAGACCGCTATCAAATTAACACTGACCTCGGCTTAAGATTTGGTGAGGTTCGTGCCCCAACGGGTGTCGTGCAAGGCCAGAACATGTTGCGCGTATTGCGAGAGACTACAGGGAACTTAGGGCGATTCGATTCTTTTGATGATCTTGCCATTCCTTATCGCTCTGTGGCGACAGATATTCTTGCGCTAGAGGAAGTGGTTCTTGGCAATGGTTACCTCGTGGACGCCATGATGGCCAGTATGTCTGTACCAGGAGCGCTCCCTCCCTATAAGCTCAATGGCCATATGCTTGTCGATGGTGGTGTCGTTAATAATATGCCTGTCGATGTGGCTCGCGCTATGGGGGCAGATGTTGTTATTGCTGTTGATATTAGCACCGACTACAAAACCGAAGATGAGTTTACCGGGCTGTTTACTGTAGCGGATCAACTTTCTAATTACCTAGTCCGTCGCAGTACGCAACAGCAAGTGGACGAGCTTGAACCTCAAGATATTTATATTCGTCCCAATGTGGGCACCATGGAAACGGTCGAGTTCGACAAAATGCCTTGGGCTTTTCAAGCGGGTTACGATATTACCAAGCAGCTTGAAGATAAGCTGCTTGGTCTAAGTTTATCGAACGCAGAATACCAAAAGTACATCGATCACAAGCAAGAGGTACGTAAGACGCTGGTTTACGGTGATAAACGCATTGTTGATGACATTGTGATAGTGAATAACACCCACTACAGCGATGTATTACTTACTAACCGTATTCAATTGAAAACAGGTCGTCGTATTCCAACGGCTGAAATAGAAAAAGCCGTTGAAAATCTCTATGCGTTGGATCGTTTTGAGTTAATCACTTATCACTTTGAAGATGTTGATGGTAAAACATTGTTGGTTTTTGATGTTAACGAAAAGTCGTGGGGGCCAAATTACGTTAACTTTCGATTTTTCCTTGAAGATGACTTCGATACGGATAGCCAATACGGCATCGGTATGTCGACCAATTTTACTAATTTAAATTCGCATGGTGCGGAGTTGGCGTTCAACGTAGAAATGGGCACGGATAAGCTGATAGAAGCTGAGTTGTATTCGCCTGTTTTATCTAGCCAAACGCTTTTTGTTGCTGGCCGTGTTGGATACAGCAGTGAAGATAGAAACTTACCTTTTAGCGAGTTTGAAAACCCGGACCTCAGCTCAGTTAACGACTTCTTACCCGTTTCCTATAATGACTTTGCTTCAGAACTGGCTATTGGCATTCAACCTACGTTATGGCAAGAGTTGCGCCTTGGTGCTCGTTACTCTACAGGAGATATTGAGCTGTCTACCTTGGCCTCGGCAGGGCAGCTAGACTTCGAGCGCAAAGGTATATTTGCGAGCTATCGACTCGATACGCTTGATGATTTTGCATTTCCTACTCGCGGACTGCTGGTCGATCTTGAATATTTCGTATCTCATGACAAGAGTCCGGAAGGCATCACTCTGCTCGACACGGAAAAGATGATTGAAGATACTGTGTATGAAATCTCCGCGCGATTCAAAGGTGCGGTCAGTCATCAGCGTCATACTTTAGTCGGACATGCAGAATATAGCTTTGTAGAAAGTAAAAATTCATCGGTTCCACTTGATCCGAGAGAGTTAGGCGGCTTTTTAAACCTATCTGGCATCCCAAGAAATAGCTTGATTGGACAGAACCTGTTTTTTAGTAGCTTGGTGTACCGATACAAATGGTTCGACAATGACTTTGGACTATTTGAAGCGCCAGTCTACCTCGGTGCATCAGTGGAATACGGTGGAGTTTGGTCAGATAATGATCTGAAGCTGAATGAAGCGCCACTTTACAATGCTGGCTCTATTTTCTTTGGTGTTGACTCACCAATCGGGCCAATTATGTTGGCTTATGGTCGTACTGAGCAGGATATGGATGCTGTGTATTTGATCGTAGGAACGTCGTTTAATTAACCGGGTATAAGAAAGCAAAAACTTGGCATATTTGGTCAAAATTAGCAGAACTTTAGTCGTAAGTTGCTATGTTGGTCAAAATGATAAGATTTTAATTTAAGGTTAAATTTGCTATTATTTTGCCCACAGTTTGGCCTCTACGGCGCTGTTTCTCAATCAATAATTGAATGAAAACAAGGGCAATGGAGAGCCAAGTTTCCAAGGATGTTCACTCCTTTACTTTAACAATAGTAATAATAGAGGAGGAACCGCAATGAGAGGAAAAAGTCGTGCTTGAAGCCTACCGTAAACACGTCGAAGAGCGTGCTGCTGAAGGAGTTGTTCCTAAACCGCTAGACGCAGAACAAGTTGCTGGACTTGTAGAACTTCTGAAAAATCCCCCGCAAGGTGAAGAAGAGTTCATTCTTGACCTACTTGAAAACCGCATCCCACCAGGTGTAGATGAAGCCGCTTATGTTAAAGCGGGTTTCCTAACAGCAGTAGCAAAAGGTGAAGTTAAATCACCATTAGTGAGTCGTGAAAAAGCGGCTGAACTGCTAGGCACTATGCAAGGTGGTTACAACATCGAGCCGCTAGTTGAGCTACTTGATGACGAAGCACTGGCAGAGATTGCTGTAGAAGCACTGTCTCATACACTTCTGATGTTTGATGCTTTCTATGATGTAGAAGAGAAAGCAAAAGCAGGCAATGCGCATGCACAGAAAGTACTTCAGTCATGGGCTGATGCTGAGTGGTTCCTTTCTAAGCCTAAGCTTGAAGAAAAAGTCACTCTAACTGTATTTAAAGTAACAGGTGAAACGAACACGGATGACCTTTCACCTGCACCTGATGCTTGGTCTCGTCCTGATATCCCAGTGCACGCACTTGCGATGCTGAAGAACGAGCGTGAAGGCATCAATCCTGATCAACCGGGCAATATTGGTCCGATCAAGCAAATTGAAGAATTGAAAGAAAAAGGTCACCAATTGGTTTACGTTGGTGATGTTGTTGGTACTGGTTCTTCACGTAAATCTGCAACCAACTCAGTACTTTGGTTCATGGGAGATGATATCCCTTACGTTCCAAACAAACGTGCTGGTGGTTATGTGCTTGGTGGTAAAATTGCACCTATCTTCTTCAACACAATGGAAGATGCGGGCGCACTACCAATCGAAGTCGACGTGACTAAGCTCAACATGGGCGATGTTATCGATGTTTACCCATATGAAGGTAAAGTTTGTAATCACGAAACAGGTGAAGTTTTAGCTGAGTTCTCGCTGAAAACGGAAGTACTGATTGATGAAGTTCGTGCTGGCGGTCGTATCCCATTGATCATCGGTCGTGGTTTGACAGACAAAGCGCGTCAATCGCTAGGTCTTGAGCCTTCGGATGTATTCCGTAAACCTGGTGAAATTGCAGATTCTGGCAAGGGTTACACGCTTGCACAGAAAATGGTTGGTAAAGCGTGTGGCGTAGAAGGCATTCGCCCTGGTACCTACTGTGAGCCGAAGATGACGACAGTAGGCTCGCAAGATACTACTGGCCCTATGACTCGTGATGAACTTAAAGACTTGGCTTGTCTCGGCTTCTCTGCTGACCTTGTCATGCAGTCTTTCTGTCACACCTCTGCGTATCCAAAACCAGTAGACGTAAACACGCACCACACACTTCCGGACTTTATTATGAACCGCGGTGGTGTATCTCTTCGTCCTGGTGACGGTATTATCCACTCATGGCTAAACCGTATGCTACTGCCGGATACTGTCGGTACGGGTGGTGACTCACATACTCGTTTCCCTCTGGGTATTTCATTCCCAGCTGGCTCGGGCTTGGTTGCCTTTGCAGCTGCGACAGGCGTTATGCCACTAGATATGCCTGAGTCAATCTTGGTTCGCTTTAAAGGTGAAATGCAACCGGGTATCACACTACGTGACCTTGTTCATGCCATCCCTTACTACGCGATTCAGCAAGGTCTACTAACAGTAGAGAAAGCGGGCAAGATCAACGAATTCTCTGGCCGTATCCTTGAGATTGAAGGCCTAGAAACTCTAACTGTTGAGCAAGCATTTGAGCTGTCTGATGCATCTGCAGAGCGTTCGGCGGCAGGTTGTACTGTGAAACTGTCGCAAGAGTCGATCGAAGAGTACCTAAACTCTAACATCGTGATGCTGAAGTGGATGATCTCTGAAGGTTACGGTGACCGCCGTACTATCGAACGTCGTATTACAGCGATGGAAGAGTGGCTAGCAAATCCTGAGCTGATGCAAGCGGATAAAGACGCTGAATACGCACATGTGATTGAAATCGATATGGCTGAAATCAATGAGCCAGTACTATGTGCACCGAATGATCCGGATGACGCTCGCTTGTTGTCTGAAGTACAAGGCACAGCGATTGATGAAGTGTTCATTGGTTCTTGTATGACGAACATCGGTCACTTCCGCGCTGCTGGTAAGCTGCTAGATAAGTTCAACGGACAGCTTGCAACTCGTCTATGGATTGCTCCGCCAACGAAGATGGACAAGGATCAGCTAACGGAAGAGGGTTATTACGGTATCTTTGGCCGTGCTGGGGTTCGAATCGAAACACCAGGATGTTCACTGTGTATGGGTAACCAAGCGCGTGTTGCAGACAAATCAACAGTGATGTCTACCTCAACGCGTAACTTCCCGAACCGTCTAGGTACTGGTGCGAATGTTTACCTGTCGTCTGCGGAACTAGCTGCCGTAGGTGCAATCCTTGGTAAGATTCCAACTAAAGAAGAGTACTTGGAGTATGCGAAGCAAATTGATGCAACCGCTACAGATACTTACCGCTACTTGAACTTCCATAAAATGGATCAGTACACCAAGAAAGCGGATGAAGTGATCTTCCAAGAGCCTGCATAAGTTTAACTGCACAATTAAAAAGCACCTCAAACGAGGTGCTTTTTTTATGGGCGCAATTCGCTATACTCCGCACCAAATTGATACGAAAAGGCAATCTCGATGGAATTTGAATTCATCCGTAACACGTTGATGGGCGAGTACTACGTAAAATGCAGCATGGGGCATGAGATTGTTGGGCGCTGGCTACAAGAAGAAATTGGCAAAGATCCTATGAAGATTGCTCAGGTTGAAAAGCTAATTGAGCAGTCATTTTCAGCGCCTTCTCAAGAGCATAACCTAACAGGTACAGAAATTAGCTTGATGATTCAGGGCGATGAAGTCCTAGTGCAAGAAAACGCATTGGCCCATGACCATGATGTTGAGATGGAAAGTGAATTCGATTTCTACAATGCAGAAAGTACAGCAAGCTGTGGAATAGAGGACTTCATGATTCTTATAGAGCGATGGAAAGACTTTTTGAACATTTAGTGCACAGTTTTGGGTAACTTTCCTTCTGTTGCTTTAAATTTGTGAAAAGGGCGCACCGATATGGTGCGCCCTTTTTGTTTATAGATATGTAAATTGACGTTAGTTTTTATTATTCAATGACTTAAAAACTTGGCACGTAGATTGGATTATTAGAAGTGTTTCAGGATGAAAGCTTCGGAGAGAATTGAATGAAAATAATCAATGCCATTATTAAGCCGTTTAAATTAGACGATGTGCGAGAAGCATTGGCTAACGTCGGTATCGAAGGGATGACGGTATCAGAAGTTAAAGGGTTTGGTCGTCAAAAAGGCCACACGGAACTGTATCGTGGCGCTGAGTATCAGGTCGATTTCCTACCCAAAGTGAAAATTGAAATCGCTACTCACGCGGATAATGTTGAGCGAGTGGTTGAAGCGATTACAAAAGCTGCGCAAACAGGAAAGATTGGTGACGGTAAAATTTTTGTCTACGACCTGAACCAAGCGGTGCGTATCCGAACGGGCGAAATGGACGCAGAAGCACTTTAAGAATTCAAGGGATTGGAGAAACTTATTATGGAATTAACAACAACAGTAACCGAGTTACGTTACGCACTTGACACCTTTTTCTTCCTCATTTCCGGTGCGTTGGTAATGTGGATGGCAGCTGGTTTTGCGATGCTAGAGGCTGGTCTTGTGCGCTCTAAGAACACAACAGAAATTCTTACGAAGAACATCTGTTTGTACGCAATTGCATGTACGATGTTTCTGATCGTTGGTTACAACATCATGTATGTCGACAACGGAGAAGGAGGCTGGTTACCTTCATTTGGTGCGTTGATTGGTACCCAAGGAGAAGGGGCTGATCACTCTCTAGAATCTGACTTCTTCTTCCAAGTCGTCTTCGTTGCAACGGCAATGTCCGTCGTTTCTGGTGCGGTGGCTGAACGTATGAAGCTTTGGTCTTTCTTGGTTTTCTCTGCAATTTTGACCGCATTTATCTACCCAATGGAAGGTTATTGGACATGGGGCGGTGGCTTCCTAGCAGAAGCTGGATTTAGCGACTTTGCAGGTTCAGGTATCGTACATATGGCTGGTGCTTCTGCAGCTCTTGCTGGTGTATTGCTTCTTGGTGCTCGCAAAGGTAAATATGGCAAAAACGGTGAAATCTACCCGATTCCAGGTTCAAACATGCCTTTGGCAACACTAGGTACTTTCATCCTTTGGTTTGGTTGGTTTGGGTTTAACGGTGGTTCTCAGTTGATGGTTTCAGACTTTGAGAACGCAACAGCGGTAGGTCAGATCTTCCTAAACACCAACGCAGCTGCTGCTGCAGGTGCTATTGCGGCGCTATTTGTATGTAAAACAACTTGGGGCAAAGCGGACTTAACGATGATTCTCAATGGTGCGCTAGCTGGCTTGGTTGCCATCACTGCAGATCCTCTATCACCATCGCCATTATATGCGGTTGCTATCGGTGCAGTATCTGGCGCGCTAGTCGTATTCAGCATCATTGGCCTAGATAAACTGAAAATTGATGACCCAGTCGGTGCGATTTCAGTGCACGGTGTTTGTGGCTTCTTTGGTTTGATGGTCGTACCACTAAGTAACGGCGATGCTACATTCGGTGCACAGCTTTTAGGTGCTGTCGTTATCTTTGCTTGGGTATTTGGTGCTAGCCTAGTGGTGTGGGCTATCTTGAAAGCAACCGTTGGAATTCGCGTCACGGAAGATGAAGAAATGGAAGGTATGGACATGCATGATTGTGGCGTCGGTGCGTACCCAGAATTTGTCACTGTGAAGTAATCAATAGCCTGTAATAAATAGTTACACTCTCAACATATAAAAACCTGCTCCGATGAGCAGGTTTTTTAATATTTGTCATTGTCTTCTTATTGAACATACATATAATAACGCAACTGATAAACGTTATCATTAGCATGGTAAAGGATTAAACAATGAAAAAACTGCTAACTCTTTCAGCATTAACTTGCGCAACCTTAGCTCCAACAGCAATGGCTGCTGAAGAAGTGAACGTCTACTCTTACCGTCAACCTTTCCTAGTTGAACCTATGTTCAACGAGTTCACTAAAGAAACTGGCATCAAAGTAAACGTAAAATTTGCTAAAAAAGGCTTAGCAGAAAAGCTAGCTCAAGAAGGCGAGTACAGCCCAGCTGACGTTATCCTTACGACAGACATCAGTCGTCTAGCTGAACTGACAAACAAAGGTTTAGTTCAGAAAGTAGATAGCAAAATCATTGAAGAAAACGTACCAGCTCAATACCAAGATAAAGAGAATGAGTGGTTTGCCCTAACTCTACGCTCACGTAGTGTTTACTCTTCACGTGATCGCGTAGGTAAACTAGGCGCAGATTTCAACTATGCAGATCTAGCTAAGCCAGAGTTCAAAGGTAAAATTTGTACTCGTAGCGGTAAGCACCCGTACAACGTTTCTCTAGTTTCAGCAATGATTGCTCACAATGGCGAAGCAGAAACCAAAGAGTGGTTGGAAGGCGTGAAAGCAAACCTTGCTCGCAAACCACAAGGCAACGATCGTGCACAAGTTAAAGCGATCAAAGAAGGTCTATGTGATGTTTCTCTAGGTAACAGCTACTACCTAGGTAAAATGGTTAATGACAAAGAGCAAAAAGCTTGGGCAGATGCAGTTTACATCAACTTCCCTAACCAAGAGACTACAGGTACTCACGTAAACATCTCTGGTATGGCGATGGCGAAGTACTCTCCAAACAAAGACAATGCTGTGAAGCTAATGGAATTCCTAACGGGTGACAAAGCGCAGCAGATGTACGCAGAAGTTAACTACGAGTACCCTGTTAAAGAAGGCGTGAAGCGTTCTGAACTTGTGGAATCTTGGGGTGACTTTAAAGCAGACAAGCTTTCTCTAGACGATATTGCAGCCAACCACGAAGCGGCAATTAAGCTATTAGACGAAGTGAAATTTGACCTTTAATTCCTTGTGGGGGTATAACAGTACCCCCATTTGATTAAAGGATATGAGATGTATTTGCAACAGCATTTGTATTTCATACAGCCTTGCAGTAATTAGGCGATGAAAGATAAACACTCTTTATGGAAAACCAGTAGTGGGGTAATAACTCTGTTACTGGTTTTGCCGATCTTAGCGATCTTCTACACCGCAATTGGTGAAACGGATGATTTGTTTGCCCATTTAATGGCGACAGTCATGCCGACTTATATTTTTAACACGGTTGCGCTCACTATTGGCGTAATGGTGTTGTCCTTAATTCTTGGTATACCAAGCGCTTGGATAATGGCCATGTGTAAACTGCCGACCGAAAAATGGTTGCAGTGGGCATTGGTGCTACCTCTTGCGATGCCAGGTTATATCATTGGTTATATTTTTACTGATTGGTTTGATTTTGCAGGACCGATTCAGATCTTTTTGCGTGATGTAACCGGATGGGGACCTGGCGAGTATTGGTTCCCTGATATTCGCACCTTGCCTGGCGCGACCTTTGTGTTGGCTTTAGTGCTGTACCCTTATGTGTATTTGCTGTGTCGAGCTGCATTTATGGAGCAAAATGTCTCTTTGTTGCAAAGCGCGCGTTTGCTCAAATGCTCTCCATGGGAAAGCTTTTGGCGCATCTCGATGCCATTAGTGCGACCTTCTATCGCGGTGGGTTTGTCGCTGGTCGCAATGGAGACTATCGGTGACTTTGGTACTGTAAGTTACTTCGCTGTGAATACGTTAACCACAGCGGTCTACGATACTTGGTTGGGGTACTCTAATCTTAATGCAGCAGCCAAAATTTCTGCCATGATGCTCGTCATTGTAGTATTGCTTCTCAGTGCCGAACGTTACAGTCGTCGTAAACAAAAGCTTTTTCAAAGCCAATTTAACAGTCACGAAGATTTTCGTTATGAGTTAACGGGCTGGAAAAAGTGGACCGCGCTGGTTTGGTGTTGGGGCTTGGTTTCGGTCGCGTTTATTTTGCCATTACTACAGCTGATTGATTATGCGATAACTTACTTTGCGCAGAGTTGGACCCCCGAGTTTCGTGAATACGCATGGAATAGTTTGGTCGTGTCGGTTATTGCCGCCATTATTGGTGTTGCTGTCGCACTGATCGTTAACTTTACCCATCGCGTCAATGGCAAGCGCGAAAGCTTGGCATTTATGCGTCTTTCTTCGATGGGGTATGCAGTGCCAGGAACCGTATTAGCGATTGGTGTGATGGTCGCAGTACTGTTTATGGATCACCGCGTCAACGACCTTGCTAAAGCCATGGAGTGGGGCAGACCGGGACTTATTTTTTCTGGCTCCATGTTCGCCCTGGTTTTTGCCATGGTTGTGCGCTTTTCAGCGGTGGCGATTGGTAGTATCGAAAGTAACTTAAATAAAATTTCGCCTTCGTTAGATATGGCGTCTCGCACCATGGGTTGTAAGCCTAATGCCATGCTGTGGCGTGTGCACTTTCCGCTGGTTAAACGTGGTGCACTGATTGCGGCTCTGTTAGTGTTTATCGAGTCGATGAAAGAGCTCAATGCGGCCCTATTACTTCGTCCGTTTAACTTTGAAACACTAGCCACATACGTTTATAACTTCGCCTCGGATGAGCATTTGGAATTGGCCGCTTTGCCTGCGGTTTTGTTGGTTCTTGTTGGGTTGATCCCGCTTGTTGTTGTTAACCGTTCACTGGAGCAAAATCACTGATGAGCTGCGCATTATCAATTAAAAACCTAACTTGCCAATATGATGATCAAACCGTACTCGAATCATTGTCTCTTGAGGTGGAACAAGGGCAAATTGTCTGTTTACTAGGTGCAAGTGGTTGCGGAAAAACAACACTATTAAAAGCCGTTGCAGGGCTATTGCCATTAACGTCAGGCGAAATGAGCTTAAATTGCGTCACGATTGATGATGGGGAGAACTGGTTGCCACCAGAACAGCGTAATATAGGGATGATTTTCCAAGATTATGCGCTTTTTCCTCACCTGACGGTGGAGCAAAATATTGCCTTTGGCTTAAAGCATTACTCGACAAAAGAGAAAAATGGCAAAGTTCAAGAGATGCTCGAGCTCGTGCATTTGCAAGGCTATGGCGATCGTTATCCTCATCAATTGTCTGGTGGACAGCAGCAGCGTGTTGCGATTGCTCGCTCATTAGCTTACAGCCCAGACTTATTGTTGTTGGATGAGCCGTTCTCCAATATTGATACGCAAGTTCGCCATGAGTTGATAAGTGAGATCCGTAAGATTTTTAAGGCGCAAGGCGTGACTGCCATTTTTGTTACGCATAGCCGTGAAGAGGCTTTTGCCTTCGCTGATAAAATGGCAGTGATGAACAATGGTGTTATCGAGCAGTATGGCACGGCATCTGAGCTTTACTATCAGCCTTCAAGTAAGTTTGTTGCGGATTTCTTAGGTGGTGGTAGCTACCTGGCCGCTAAACGAGTTTCGGATTCAGAATATGAAACCCACTTGGGTGTGGTTGAAGCCACAGCCCAACAAGAGATCCCAGTGCAGTCTGAATGCTCTTTGTTGCTAAGGCCGCAACATGTACAAATTCAATCCGATGAAGAGAGCTCAGTAACGGTGCTGGAGCAGCACTTTATGGGTGACCATTGCCGTTACGTGATTGATGCGAATGGCGACCGTTTGTTGGCTACAGCATCGCAGGCATTAAGTATCGGTGAGTCTGTTGCAGTGAAAATTGAAACGCAGGGCGTGCTGGCATTCGCATAACGTTACCGGGTACCTTTACTACTCTCTTATGCCTTCCTACACAATAAAAAAGCCCGGCAGTGATGCCGGGCAAGTATTCTTCCCCTTAGCGACAGCTTGAATTACATGACAAGCGTAGCCGAAGTGCTCCGAAGCGGGCACAAGGTCAGTTATAAAGATAAGAAGTCTTTAAACTGTTGAAGAACACGTTCCGCAGTGTCCTTATCTTGCATTTCTGCAAAAATACGCAGTAGTGGCTCAGTACCAGAGAAGCGGGCGATGATCCAACCGCCATTCTTGAAGTAGACTTTCGCACCATCTTCGTAGCTGACTTTTTCGATCTCAAACTCAAACTCAGGCAGTTGTTTTTCAACATATATCTTGTTGAACAGGACTTCTTTTTGCGCTGGTTTGAATTTGCAATCACCTTCTGCCATGTACGCGTAGCCGTACTTACCGTAGATTTCATCTAGCAACTCAGACAATTTCTTGCCTGTTACTGAAATCATTTCAACTAACAAGCTAGACGCGAAGACGCCATCTTTACCTTTGATGTGGCCACGAATGGTTAGGCCGCCAGAGCTTTCCCCACCAATCAGTGAGTCATCCGCTTCCATTTGAGAACTGATGTGCTTAAAGCCTACTGGTACCTCAAAGCATTTTTCACCGTGGTCTTCAGCAATTTTATCGAGAAGATGAGTCGTCGCGATGTTACGTACCACGGAACCTGTCCAACCTTTGTACTCCAATAAGTAATAATAAAGTAGAATCAGGACTTCATTCGGATGAATGAAGTTACCTTTTTCGTCAATAATACCAAGACGGTCCGCATCGCCATCGGTACCGATGCCAATATCGTAACCTTGCTCTTTTACTAGGTGCATCAAACGGTAGAGTGTTGCAGCACTTGGCGAAGGCATTAACCCACCGAAGTCTGGGTTTTTTCCATCGTTAATCACATCAACGTCACAGCGGCCGTTGATTAATACGGTTTGCAGTGCATTTTTTGCGACACCGAACATCGGGTCAATCAAAACGCGTAGGTTGGCTTTTTTGATCGACTCGATATCAATAAAGTTAATGATCGAATCTACGAATTCGTTCATCGGGTTGATAATTTGAATCAGCTTATCTTCAACCGCTTGTTCAAAATCGACACTTTTTACATCTTGTGCAGTGAGCGTATTGATTTGTGATTCGATTTTCTGGGTGATGATTTCATCTGCATCACGACCGCCTTCAATGAAGACTTTAATGCCGTTGTAATCGGCCGGGTTGTGCGATGCCGTAATACATGCCGAGTAAGCGCAGCCCATTTCCTTCGCTTTAAACATTACGATAGGCGTTGGAACAAACTTATCGATAAAGCTAACGACGATGCCGTTTGCTGCTAAAACTTCGGCAAACCAACGGCCAGCTTTGTCAGACAGAAAGCGACGGTCATAGCCAATCACAAAGCCGCGATCAGCAACAGATTCGTTATTCGTAATGTTTGCGACTGCCTGAGCCACCAAACGTACATTATCTTTGGTGAATTCTTCACCGATGAATGCGCGCCAACCGCCTGTACCAAATTTGATCATGATTCGAACCTCAATAAGGGCGGCAATACACCGCGCCTTAAAATTTTGCTAGCGAACCCAATGCACAAGCTAAAAAGCAAAAGTGCATTGGGACGTTTGAAGCGATTAACCTAGTGTTACGATCACTTCGTTGACGGAACCTTCCGCTTGAACTGGTACTGATGCGCCAGTGATAGCTTCGCCGTTCAGAGTGATAGATTTCACGCCTTTGCTGACTGAGTCAGGGTTCACCACTTTTATGTTGTAAGTCGCGCCTAGCCACTGACGAGTGACTTCAAACCCTGGCCAGTTTGTTGGGATACATGGGTCGATAGTCAGACCATCAAAACCTGTGCGCACACCAAGGATAAAGTTGGTCACTGCGAAGTAAGCCCAACCAGATGTGCCAGTTAGCCATGGGTGGTTTGCACGACCGTGATCTTGGTGGTCACGACCCATGATGAACTGTACGTATGAGTAAGGTTCTGCAATGCGTTTTTCTATTATGTCGTTTTGGTTGTATGGGTTGAGTGCATCGTAGAACTTCATCGCACGGTCACCGCGCCCCAATTTTGCTTCAGCAACCCAAGCCCATGGGTTTGGATGTGAGAAGATCGCACCGTTTTCTTTTACGCCTTGGTAAACGCGCGTTACAAAGCCGATATCATCATTTGGTGTTGCGAATGATGGTGAGTTCAGATGTAGGCCGTATTCAGAGAATAGATTCTCGTCGACTGCGTCCATTGCCTTTTCACCGCGCTCTTGAGATACCGCACCAGACAGCACCGCAAGAGTGTTTGACTCAAGGTGTACACGACCTTCTTTTTGTTGCGCTGTACCAATCTTGTCGCCGTTTTTCGTTAGACCACGAATGTACCAGCCGCCTTCTTCGTCCCAAAGGTGTGTTTCACACGCTTCACGCACGTTTGCTGCCATCTCGGTGTATTTCTCAACGTCAGCTTCTTTGCCTAGGTATTTTGCAAGGTCGATGAACTCTTGTAGCGCCCAGAAGTGTAGGAAAGACACCATTGAAGACTCGCCGCCACCTAGGTTTAGACAGTCGTTCCAGTCGGCACGCAGACCTTTACAGATGCCCGTTTGACCCACGTATTCAGCAGAGAAGTCTAGCGCAGCTTTCATGTGGTCATACACGGTTGCATCACCACCATCCGCGTAAGGAATCACTTCGTCGAAGAAGCTGTGCTCACCGGTTTCCATCACGTATTTACAGATGGTTGGTACTAGCCATAGGTGATCATCAGAGCAAGTGTCTTCAATACCGTGGATCTTGTCTTCATCAGATGGAGTAGGAACAACTGTTGGGGATTTCGATGGTTTAACATCCGCTTTTTCTGGATCGAACCAGTCTGGATCGAATAGGTGTAGACCGTAACCCGCTTTCACTTGGCCGCGCAGTAGGTCAACGATACGTTTGCGCGTCATTGCTGGGTTAGCGTGAGGAACTGAGATTGCGTCTTGCGCCGTATCGCGGTAACCAAGGCCAGTACGCCCGCCGACCTCAATGAACGAAGCAAAGCGAGACCAAACCACACATGTTTCTGCTTGGTATAGCGTCCAAGCATTGATCATGGTGTCTAGGCCTTCGTTTGGCGATTTCACTTGGAACTTGCCACAACGCTCATCCCAGTGTGCTTTGATGCCAGCAAATGCATTATCGACTTCTGCAAGGTCTTGGTACTTAGCACGCAGACGTTCACCGTTACCTTTACCGATACCCAGAATGTAAGCAAAGCGAACTTCTTCACCTGGTTGGATAGTAAATTGCTTGTGCAGAGAGCCACAGTGGTTGTAACACGTTTGTGCGGTGTTAAAACACTTACCTTGTTCTACTGCTAGTGGGTTTGCTTCGTCGCGGTATAGACCTAGGAAGCTATCACGTTGACCGTCGTATGAATCTGGATCAAACGTCGACGCTAGGTAGTAGAAGCCTTCGAAATCGTTAGTGTTGTAGTACAGGTCGTATTCAATCACGCCTTCGTTGTATGACGTACCAGCAGAGTAGAGAGACATCTGGTGGTTTTGGTTATCAGATTGAATGTGGCTGAACGAGAACTCAACAAATGAGAATGCGCTGATCGTACGCGGTTTGTCAGAGGTATTCTTGATGACCACATCCCAAATTTCTGCATCTTCGCCTTTTGGTACAAAGAGTGTTTTGGTTGCACTAATGCCGCTGTATTCGCACTTGAATTTAGAGTACGACAAACCATGACGAACTTCGTAGTTCGCTTCGTCTAGGCTTTTGGCAACTGGTTGCCAAGAGATTGACCAGTAATCACCCGTCTCATCATCACGTAGGTAAACGTAGTGTCCTGGGCGATCGAATGTCGCATTTGGACGGAACTTAGTAACACGGTTGTATTCTGGAGAGTTGTAGAACGAATAGCCACCTGCGTTATGCGAGATAACGGTACAGAATTTTTCTGTACCTAGGTAGTTGGTCCAAGGAGCAGGTACATCAGGGCGAGTAATGACGTATTCACGATTCTCGTTATCGAAATAGCCGTATTTCATTTGTGTCTTTCCTTTTTACAAAGCTGCGTCTGCAGCCAAAATTTAAAAACTCTTCAAGCGTGATGCTTCTACATCAGCTCTGTATTACTTCCACGGTTTACGGTAATTCACTCCCTGCAAATCAAGCAGCGGTAGGTGTCCTTTCAAACGTGATAAATAGTCGGTCCAGTCTCGGTGTTGTTTGTCTGTCCAACATGCTTCTGCCATTGCGGTTAAGCGCGGGAAGACCATGTAGTCCATACGAGACTGGTTGTTGATGATTTCGCACCACAATGCTGTTTGAATGCCCCAAATGCGTTTACGTATTGGATCGTCGGCTGGCACTTCAGCGAGTGGTTCATAGTTGTAAGCTTTTTCTAGCGGCAACGGGTTAGCCCAATCCACGCCCGGTTCTTCAGGTGCGTAATCTTGGGTCATATCTAGGTAGGTGGTTTGTGCCGGTTGTAGCACCACATCGAAACCTTGGCGTGCGCAGTTCAACGCCGCTTCTTCGCTTAACCACGAATAGATCACTGTGTCTTTGCTGACTTTGTCGCCATGCTGTGCTTCTTCCCAACCCAGCATGCGCTTGCCAAGTTTGCGCAGTTTCTCTTCGGCATGACGCAAGAAGTGCCCTTGTAGCTCTTTGTAGTCGCTGTAACCTTGTTGCTCCATTAGTGCTTGGCACGCAGGGCTTTTTGACCAAACCCCGTTAGGTACTTCATCCGCACCGATATGAACATAAGGCGCAGGGAACAACGCGGAGACTTCTTCCAACACTTTGTCGATAAACTCATAGCTACCCGGAAGAGCGGGGTTAATGACGTTGTCGTTGTAATGCTGAATACTGCGGTATTCGGTGGTGTCTTCTGCTTCAACCAATAGGTGTGGTAACGACTTGATGGCAGCACGGCAGTGGCCTGGTACATCGATTTCAGGGATTACAGTGATGCCTCGTTTCGAAGCAAAGGCAACCAAGTCTTTGATGTCTTCTTGAGTGTAAAAACCGCCGTAACGCTCAGCAAGGTGCGTGTACTGTGGCTCATTGGTTTCATCCAACCCACGCCATGCGCCAATATCGGTTAGTTGAGGCAATGATTTGATCTCAATTCGCCAACCTTCATCATCGGTCAAATGCCAATGGAATGTATTGAACTTGTAGTGAGCCAACTGGTTGATCAAACGTTTGACTTGCTCAACGGAGTGAAAATGGCGAGCACAATCTAGCATCATACCGCGGTAACGAAAACGTGGTCGGTCTTTGATTGAACAGCAAACCACTTCCATGGAATTCGGTTGATCGCCGACTTTGATCAGTTGCAATAACGTTGCACAAGCATGGGTAAAGCCAGACGAAGATCCTGCTTCAATTTTGATCGATTCTTCTGCAACCTTCAGTTTGTAAGCGCCTTCATCCAAGGTTGGGTTGCCTTTGAAGATGATCTGACTGCCATTGTTTGATGCGAACTCAAATTGATGAATGCGCTTAAGCTCTTCAAGTAACCATTCTTTGGCTGAATTAGCTAGGTTTGAATAAACCGCAACGCCAGCTTGATGATTAAAGCTAAAGCAGTGATCACTGACCTCTATATGGTTTGGTTTTGGCAACAAAGGTTGCGCATGCGTCAAGCTGGAAGGGATCTCACTACGTTCACGGTAAGGTGAAGCCAATACGATAGGCGTGACATCGACTTGAGCTCGCTGAAGGTTGCCGTTGACTTCAAAGTTGACTAAGGCTTCATTGAATCCATCAGAATAGTAACGGAATGGGTTTGAACCAATACTGAACTCGCAGTAAAAATGATGGTTAGCTGCTAGCACCAACCCTTCTGGTTTGAGGGTGCAGTAGCTGCCAATTTGCTTGAGCTGACCATTCGAAATACTATCCGGTAGAATGTAGCGATCAAAAGCAAAAATCAGGCTCCAATTGTGGAGATCTTGATCGCTCAAGTTATGGAAAGTCAGTCCGAAACGGCAGTTTTGCTTTTGTTCTGATAGGACGACGAGATCAACACGATATTCCATATCTACTCCTACGCCGCACTGAGCGAGTAAAGGTTATGTTCAGGTTTACCTGCAAACATAATTGCGCCTTCAATCGCGTCAAACTGTGGCTCAACAACCCATTGCTGAACGGGTGGCGAAAGCCAACGTAAAATACGTTCAGCAATGCTGCCCATTAAACAAATACGCGTCGCGCCGCGCTTGTTTAATGCCACGAGAAACATTTCTATATCAGCTGCAGTTTGCTTCAGCATCTCAATTGCTAGTGCATCACCTTGTTCTGCATGTTGGAAAATCGCAGGAGAAAACTGGCCATAATCACGAGGAAGCGCTTGTTTAGACCAAGCCACCACGTTATCAACGTCATTTTCGAAATGCGCCATGACGTGTTGTGCCAGAGGCGTTTTCTCTCTGATGCCATCTTCTGCTAACAAAACTTGTTGAACTAGGCGAAGCCCCATCACTGCGCCGCCACCTTGATCCGAAATCGGGAATTCACGACCACCGACAACGTGCTGCTCCAATCCTTTAAGGTAGATGCCACAAGAGCCCGTTCCTGCGATCATGATTGCGCCATCTTCGCCATTGTGTGCACCAACGCACGCGCCGTAAGCATCAGTATTAAGAGTCATACTGGCAAACGGATGAGGAAGAGACATAAAGGCTTGCCAAGATGCTTTGTGCTCAGCACCTGCAAGGGCTAAGCCGACATGCATCGATGTAAAATCTTGTTGTGTCAGGCCACCTTGCTCGGCAGCCGAAGTGATGGATTCAAGAATCGAAGCCATTGCAACTTCAGCACCTAGCATGATGTTGGCGCTGCCGCTTTTGGCCTCGCCAAGAAAATTACCTTGTGAATCTTTAATCCTGGCTCGACATGACGTGCCGCCACCATCGATACCGACAAAATACATCCCCATGATTATTGTTCCTTAATATTTTTAGAGGTTGCCAACTGAGAAATATGCTGAGCTTGACTCATTATCGCGAGTAAGTACCAAGCGCCATGCGGGATCCATTGTTCGCCCCAGCGCCAGTTTTGTAGCATGTCGTCTTTTTGTTCTGGTGGGTTAAATGCGATGTCTTCCTCGTCTTCAAAGCCGCCAGTGATTCCGTTACACACACCGCCTTTAGCGTTGAAGAAACCATATTGAGGAAGGTAATCAGGGTTGTTACGACCGTGGCCATCAAGCATACACATGTCGTATGGGTTTAAGCCTACAATCCAGTTCAATGCATCTTGAGCAAATACGGAAAGTTGTTGCTGTATTTCTTGCGACGCTATATGCGGTTGAGCAAGATACGCCATGGTCGCGAGTGAGCCCAATCGAGCATTCTCGCCTTGCCACCAATAGCCGGATTCATTGTTGTGTGCGACAAAAAATGCATCGCGTTTTGACTCATTTACGCCTTTAACATACTGGCGAGGGTAACCGAATGGGTTGGTCACTTTATTCGATATTTTGATCTCAAACTCACACGCTCGGTTAACGATGCGTTTTACCGATTCTGTCTGTACGGAGTCGTCTTCAATTGCTAGGTATTCGCATAGGGCAATAACTGGTAGACCTGCTTCGGCAGCGTGAAAGTATGGACGACTGCCGTCTTGGTTTGCTGACCAAAAGTGTTGAATCTGTTCGTCGCTCATTTGGCGGGCAACTAAGCGTTGTGCCCACAAACGGCTCTCTTCCAAGTAGCGAGTTTCTTTGGTGGCTTTAAACAGTTCTACACTAGCTAGTAGCGCACAGTATTCGTCGATAATGTTTTCTTCACCATCATTGAGGTACTGCGTATTGTGCTCTTTTAAGTGCCAGTAACCATTTTCAGCAGCGTTGCGGTATTTCTGTTGATCGTATTCGCCGTGAACTCCTAAACGCGACGCCGCGGCCAGCGCTGCGATGGCGACACCGCCACCTTGTCGAAAGCCTGCTTGGTAGTCGTCAAATTTGTGACCAAGTTGCGTTTCGTAGGCACAAATTTCTCGTTGCGCGGTATCTTTGCTCCACTTATCAAAGACCGTCATGTAGAAGAAGCCTTTTTCGTTTTGCATACGAACAAGGAAGTCTGCACCGAACAGGACTTCTTCAATAAGACGTGTACGTGTGAAGGCTGCAATGTCTTCGCTTCCTTCAAGCAATGAAAGCCCTTTTAGGATGTTCCAAACCACCATTGGGGTTTGTTGAGGGTTCAAATAATTAGCGTATGAAAGATGACTTAAATATTTGCTAACGTCGCCAGATGCGTCGTACCAGCCTCCGTGTACATCAACCGTTTGGTTGGCGTTGAGCACTGGAACTTGTCGATCTTGTTGATCGAAAATTCCACTACAACGTTGTGATTTGAAGTAGTGGATCACATCCGACAAAGTTCGATCCAACAGAATATGTTCGCCAATGGTGAAAGAGGAAGAGCGCGTATCTTCCACTTGCAGGAAATAGTCGCCTGAATCTGTGAAAGGTGAAAAGTCGATGAGGTAGAAATAGCCCTGATGCCAGTTCGCCACTTTACCCTGTTCTTCAACCGCAAAAGTTGCCACGGTTTGCTCGGTAGTGGCACAAATCAATTGGGCAGTGTAAGAAGACAAGTGTGGTTGTTCGGTCTGGACAATGGCTTTCTTTGGGCCCAGATGTTCATAACCAATGTGGTTAGTCAGTAGCAGCATTCAATGTCTCCGGGAAACGATAAAACAGGAATGGGTCAGGCTGAACCTGACCCTCGTTATAATTAATCTTCAAATAAGTAACAGCGAACAAAGTGGTTCTCAGAAAGCTGAGTGACGCCCGGTAGTCGTTCGCGACATTTATCGGTTGCGTGTACGCAGCGTCCTGCAAATGGGCAGCCGACTGAATCCGGTGTCCAAAGTGGGATTTCCCCTTTGTTGCCTTTCAGCTTCTCGTGGATAGACTTCGATGGATCAGGCACAGCAGATACCAACAGTTGCGTATATGGGTGTTGAGGATCGTGAATGATTTCCTCAGTATCCCCCCATTCAACCATGTGACCTACGTACATAACCGCGAGATCTTCAGCAATGTAACGCGCCGTTGCGATGTCGTGAGTGATGTAAAGCAGAGACATTTGTTTCTCGAACTTCATCTCTTCCATCAAGTTAAGAACACCTGCACGAATTGATACGTCCAGCATAGATGTTGGCTCATCTGCCAATACCACTTCTGCACCTACAGCGATATTACGAGCTAGGTTTACACGTTGACGCTGGCCGCCAGACAGCTGATGTGGGAACTTTTGCGCGGTTTCTTTTGGCGGAATCAGACCAACTTGTTCTAGTAGGTCATACACACGCTCTTCCAGTTCCTTTTTGTTGCCTGGTGCAATCTTTTTATGGATTAGCAACGGGCGAGCAATGTGGTGAAAGATATTGTGTGTAGGGTTTAGTGAGCCAAATGGGTCCTGCCATACCATTTGTACGCCTTCACGGTATGTCATCAAGTCATGTCGAGAGGTAATATCTTGGATATCACGACCTCTGTATTCGATTACACCCTCGGTAGGTGCGTACATTTTTGCAATCATTTTAGCGGTAGTAGATTTACCAGAGCCTGATTCACCTACTACTGACAAACCGCGGCTCTTGTACATCTTGAATGACACGTCGTTGATCGCGCGCATTTTTGACTGCTTGATTGAGTTACTATTTAAAGGGAAGTCCTTAACGACATGTTTACCCTCAATCAGCAGTTCGCCGAGTTGTTTGCTCATAATTCTCTCCAGTGTAATTTTGTTCTTAGCTAGCGTTATTTTTTGTTGTTAAACCTTAGCTTGAGCAATCGTGTCGCCGTATAAGTGGCAATTTGAAAAACGACCAGGTTCAATTTGACGCAGCTGAGTTGGTACTCGTGTACAAGCTTCGTGGACGCGGTCGCAGCGAGCTTGGAAGCGGCAGCCTTGAGGAATCTCTAATAGGTTCAAAGGGTTGCCTGGAATACCAGTTAATTTGGTTTTAGGACCAGTTAGTGGAGGGAAAGAGCTACCCAAACCTTTGGTGTAAGGGTGGTAAGGACTTTCCAGAATTTGCTTAGAAGGGGCGACTTCAATCAACTCACCAGAGTACATAATGCCGATTCGATCCGAGAACTCGACCATGAGTGACAAGTCGTGGGTAATGAAAAGGATCGAGAAGCCGAACTCTTCTTTCAGTGCATAGATTTTTTGTAAGATCTCACGCTGAACCACAACATCGAGTGCCGTCGTTGGCTCATCCATGATGATCATCTTTGGATTGAGAGCCAGAGCAATCGCAATGACTAAGCGCTGGCGCATACCACCAGAAAATTGGTGTGGGTAGTCATTCAAGCGGCTTGGGTGAATATCAACGATTTCCAACAATCCTTCGGCGCGCTTTTTCGCTTGTTCACGTGTCATGTTAGTGTGGCGCATGATGACATCGCAAAACTGCTCTTCCATCGTAAGCACCGGATTTAATGCGTTCATAGCACTTTGGAACACCATCGACATCTCGCTCCAGCGGAATGATTGCATACGTTCATCGCTGTACTTGATGATGTCTTCACCGTTGAAGATGACCTCACCACCAGTGATGAATGCTGGCGGCTTATGAAGACGCATGAGCGAGAAAGCAACTGTGGATTTACCACAGCCAGATTCACCAGCCAGGCCAAAGACTTCACCTGGCGCAATGTCAAAACTAACGTTGTTACAGGCGCGGACATCGCCCGCATCTGTGATGTAATCTACGCATAGGTTACGGATAGAAATTAGTGGTGCAGTCATGATTATTTATCTCCGCTCCATAGTGCATTTTGTGGTGCCATTTCAGGCGCGCGCTCTTTCTTGTCTTTCTCTGCCAGTTTCTTCCAGCGTTTCATGCCTTTGTGAGAACGAAGCTGTGGGTTAGCAATTTCATCAACGGCAAAGTTAAGTAGAGCAAGACCAGTCACCAAAAGAGTTAAGGCGATACAAGGTGCTAATACTTCCCACCATGCGCCAATCAACATTGCTGATGAGGTTTGCACGTTGTAAAGCATGATGCCCCAACTGATGGTGTTGGCATCGCCTAGGCCCAAGAACGAGATTACAGCCTCAGTATTGATAGCGAGCATTACTGAGCCGATGAAGCTTGCACCGACAATCGGGATTAGGTTTGGTAAAATTTCAACGAAGATGATGCGGAATGAAGACTCGCCCAATACTTCAGCGGCTTTCACAAACTCTTTCTCGCGCAGAGCCATGGTTTGAGAACGGACAACACGTGCGCCCCACGCCCAAGAGGTACCAGCGATAATCAAGGCAATGGTGAGTGGACCTGCTTCGCCAATAAAGGCTGCCAGTACAAAGAGCAATGGGTATTGAGGGATTACCAGCATGATGTTCATCGCTGCACTCAATATGTCATCCACTTTGCCGCCGAAGTAACCTGCTGAGATACCAATGACCGTTGCTAGGAAACATACGATGATGCCAGCACCAAAGCCGACACCTAGCGATACGCGAGCACCGTAAGCCACTTGTGACCAAATATCACGACCCATACGTGAAGTTCCTAGAACGTGATCAGCCTTTTTCGACATAATCAGCGTACGACGATCATCTGCTAGATTTTTAGCCACCCAGCCATCAGGATTATTTTGCGCTTGTTTTACGACAAAGCTTGGGTATTCGTGTGGATTACCGGTTCGCTTGTCTGGCGCATGTTTCGTAAGTAAAGGAGCTGCGATCGCAACGAATACGAATACGGTAACAATACCAAGACCGATTCGAGCGAATGAGTTGCCTAAAATAAGTTTGAATAGTTCTTTCATGATTATTTGCCTCCCGTACGTAGGCGAGGGTCTAGAATCATGTACAGCATGTCAGCCATTAAGTTGAAGCACAGCATGAACATTGTCATGATAATTAACTGACCTTGAAGTACTTGGTAGTCACGAGCGTGAATTGCGTTAAGTAGCACGGTGCCTAAACCTGGGTAGTTGAAAATCATCTCGATGATCAATTGGCCACCAATGGCCATACCCAAAGACATAGATAGCGCGGTTACACTTGGAAGTAGCGCGTTACGTGCGGCGTAATTGAAGACGACACGGTTCTCGCTAAGCCCTTTGCCTTTCGCCATCGTGATGTAGTCTTCGGCAAGAAGGTTGATCATGTTATTACGCATATTGACGAGGAAGCCGCCGATCTGAACGATGGTTGCACAGAATAGAGGGAGTACTGCGTGGTAACCCACGTTTTTGATGAACTCCCAGCTTGACCAATCAGGGATAGTACCTGGCGTGTAAGCATAGCCAGATGGGAACCATTTTAGGCCAATCGCAAAGGTAAACAGCGCTAACATTGCGATAACCATCTGTGGGATAGCTTGAATGATCAATGTACCAGGTGTTACGAATGCATCGTATTTACTACCACGCTTCCATGCGGCAAAAATACCGAGTACAGAAGCGATTGAGAAAGAAAGTACAACCGCAGTACCAGCTAGGAAGAGAGACCAGCCAAATGCACTACCTAGTAAAGAGTTAACTGAAAGAGGGTAGAACTGGATTGATGTACCTAGCTCCCAACTTAGAATGTTTTTAATGTACGAAAAGTACTGAATGTAAATCGGCCCATCAACGAAACCGAGCAGTTCTTTCATTGCTGCGATTCGTTCTGGCGTTACCTGTACAGAAGCGTTAGCAAACATCATGGTAACTGGGTCACCAGGCATTGCTCGTGGAATAATAAAGTTTAACGTCGCTGCAACTAAGAGCGCGACAAGATAGAACGACAAACGTCTTAAAAAATAACCCATAACTCACACCTTACTCACCCAGATTTTTTCCCTGTTTCTGGTTTCAGGTCGCTCCTAGCGAAATTTAGAGCGAAAAATCCCCTGACGACGAGCGCCACATATTGGTTTCGTTAACAAGGGATTTTTATAGGCGGCACACGGGATGTATGCCGCTTGAAATGAACTTCTACTTATTTAACTGGTTTTAGGTCCAGCACGTGAAGTAGACGCTCTGGGATACCAGCCCAAATGTTTGGACGGCCCTTAGGATTTTCTTCGTTCCACCAACCAGTGAAGCGAGTTGTGTTGTATTGATACATGTACGCGCCAGATAGCACAGGAATGGTTACTTGGTCCTGAGCAATAATCTTCTGGATACCATGAGCGATTTCTAGCTGTTCTTGCTTATCAGCGGTTTTGTAGAAGCTGTTAAGAAGACCGTCTAACTTATCGTTCTTGTAGAAGTGCATTGCAAAGCGAGGCATACCGTCACCAGACTGTAGCTTCGAGTTGTAGCCGCTGTCCCAGTACAAGTGTGGATCCGCACCGTGGAAGTAGTTGGTGTAAGCAACGTCGTATGTACCTTCTAGCATTGCTTGGTTGTATACCGAGAAATCTGGAGTACGAGCACGTGCTTTAATGCCGACTTCTGCTAGTTGCTCAACAGCTAGTTGTACAGTGTTGTTAAAGTCAGTCCAACCGTTTGGCGATTGAATGAGAAGCTCGAAAGACTTGCCAGATGGTGTATCTACAAAGCCATCTTTGTTTACATCTTTGAAGCCTGCTTTAGCAAGAAGCTTTTTCGCACCTTCGGCGTTGTATGTGTTGTAACCTTTGTACTTGTTGTGCGTCTCTTCGTCAGACCAAGCTTCGAATGCGTAGCCTAGACCTGAAGCGAAGTCATTTACTGTACCGCCACCGTAGAATGCAATGTCGATAATCGTTTGACGGTCTAGCGCCATAGAGAACGCACGACGGAAGTCAACGTTAGTAAGTGCTTCGTTTTTCGCCGCGTCTGGGTTTTTGAAGTTCACTACAAACGCTTGAGTACCCGCTGGTGGGTACCAGTAGTGGTGATTCGGACTTGCTGCAGCGTAAGTACGGTCGATGTCTGGTACGAATGAAGACGTCCAGTCCATTTCGCCGTTAACGATTTTGCCCAAGAATTGGTCGTTGTTCGCGATTTGTGGAACTCGTAGACAGTCTACATCTAGGTTATCAGCATCCCAGTAATTCGGGTTCTCACACTGAATGTATAGTTGCGGTGTAAAAGTGTCGATTTCGGTAAATGGACCACTACCTACTGGATTTTCGTTTGTGAATGTTGCTGGATCTTTCACTTTGCTCCATACGTGCTTAGGTACAACTGGTACTTTCGCAATTTCGTAAGGAACGTTTGAGTTTGCTTCGCTTAGACGGAATTTAACTTTATAGTCGTTAACTTTCTCTACGCCAGTAACCCAAGAGTTGATACCAGATTGGTCTAGCTCTGGCTTCTCTTTAACTAGGTTGAAAGAATAAACTACGTCATCAGCGGTAAACGCTTTGCCGTCAGACCATTTTACGCCCTTACGAATATCGAAGGTCACGCTCATTAGGTCATCAGCCATGGTGAAGTTTTCTGCTAGACGAAATACTGGCGTGTTACCGTGCATTTCGTTAAAAACAACGAGCGGCTCGTAAATAAAGTCGGTTGTTGTGTGCAGGTTAGTTGCACCCAAGAAAGGGTTAAAGTTACGAACGAAAGTTGTAAACTCTTTAGGGTGGATAGTCAGTTCACTGCGTTCAGCCGCAGTAGCTACCGATGCAAAACCTGTAGTAGCCGTTGCAATAATTGCTGTTGCTAGTGCTGTTTTTTTAATATTGGCAAGCATAGCTGTTCCTTACTATTTGCTTTCATTTCACTAAATGGAATTGAATGTCATCAATTGATAAACACTCTCCAAGACCTACCTCTTGTTTATGCATTACTCATTACAACATTGAGTTTCGCCAAGAGTGGCCTGTAGGCCTTAGGCAGGAGTAAGAAAACACCTTATCCATAAAATAATCAAACTCGATTCTCGTTAAAAACGTTAAAATATCGTCACTCTCCGTTATAAACGTTATTTTGGCTAAATTTGACTAGAGATAGACCAAAAAATAAACGTTGATATGCGTCGCAGTTTATATCCTTATTAATAGTGAGTGTTAGTGATTGCTAACCTATAATCTATTTAAAATAAAAGCCTTATGATTCTCTTCCTGGTTCGGAGATCTCGCTCACATGCAGAAAATGTGTTAATTAATTAGCTAAAAATTAATCTGCCGTTCTGTTGTGATTGAGTTCGCAATCTCTGTCAATTGTTGGTTAAAAACCGCTTGTTATCTGAAAAATAGTCTCTTTTATCGACAGTTTTCTCTCATTTATTGCTCTTTTTTTATTGTGAAAATGAAGTGTTTTATTCGCTCGACTCAACCTAATTTGGGCAGGTTAGAGTGATAGAAGCGTATGTTTGGAGTGCCTACCATGGACAACTTCGTCCAGAGGCTTATTCGGCATTTTAATGTGGTAACGGTAGAGAGTCGCTGTCTTGTTCGTCTTTAGAGAAAGAGAAGGCTTGGATAATAAAAAGCCCAGCGTATGCGCTGGGCTAGTTTTTTGATAGGTATTAGCTGGTCAACAGTCGCTGTAGTTTATCTCGTTGAGCTTCGATGTACGCACGCTCAGGACTCTGTTCTTTACAGTGTTCAAGGATGAATTCTATCGAGCTCAATACCGTTCTCCAACGTGGCGTTTTTGGCAGCGTTTCTATACGCATGTATTTATCCAAAGTGCGTGTTTGCAGAGTGCTACGGTCAAGATAAACGCGCCATAAGCCACTTTGTTCGGCAAATGCGAATTTACTTTCACCAGTGACTGACTCCCAATACTCTAAGGCATGTGTCATTGCGTCGACCAGAATTTCTCGCATTAGCTCTTGTTTGTCTTTTTTGTTACCAAGCGCTTTGTCTGCAAGGCGTGTAAACTCTCCACCGAGTTCTTTCAGCTTCTGCAGCTGGTCTTTATCGCCATCAAAAGCATAACTTGAAAGCACCTCTACTGCGGTTTCTAGGTTGTGTATGCGAGCGGCATTGGCTCCTCCGCCAACATTAAAGATATACATGACATCTAAGCCTGAGCCTTCAGGTAGTTTAAGAATGTCTGCTTCGATGTTTTGACGAATATCTTCAATATAGATATCAATCTTGCCACAGTAATGAGGTTGTTTGACGGTCAGATACTTAGGTGCAATCAACTCATCGGCAGATGAACGTTTTAATTGTTCTAAGTTACGCTTGAATAGCTTGCAAGCAGCTTCATTAGCAAACCGGATACGTTTATCTTCACGCAAACAGATAATCGCTTCAGGAGCCGATTCCAGTTGTTCCAACAATCGCCCTTGAGTTTCTAATAAGCTTGCCTCTACAGCCGCTCGTTGGCGAAGTTCAGATTCAAGTATCTTATTCTCCATGTGGCGCATTTCAGCTTGGCTTGCCGTTAAGTGCGCTTGGATGCGCGCAGCTAGCTCTTGTTTATTGAATGGCTTAGATAAATAGTCGTTGGCTCCTGCTTCAAAGCCTCGTACACGATCTTCTGTTTGACTAAGCGCGGTGAGCATAATGATAGGTAGCTCGGCATGGTCATAAGTTTCACGTAATTCACTGCAGACTTGATAGCCGCTCATGCCTGGCATCATGATATCCAATAACAGGAGTTCCGGTTTTTCCTGCTCAACGAGTGCTAATGTTTCTGGTCCATCAGAGACGGTACGTACGCGATAGCCCTCTAAACGTAAGAAACTCTCAAGCACACGCAGGTTTACTGGCTCATCGTCAGCGACATACAGTAACGGGCCGTCTGGATTCTCTGGCAGTGATAAGTCTTCATTGTTCTCTACATCGATTTCAGGAATCTGGAAGTGTCCGTGCGCTGCAAGGGTTTGAGTTGTTTGGATCTCTTCTTCACTGGCAAGTGGTAACGTGAAACTGAAGGTGGTGCCGACCATAGGCTGGCTGCTGACGTATAACGAGCCACCCATCAACTCAATCAATTGACGGCTAATCGAAAGCCCGAGCCCCGCACCTTGACGATAGCGACTTGCGTCTTGTCCCGCTTGGATAAGTGGTTCGAAAATATGTTCAAGATGTTCTGCGGGAATACCTTGCCCAGTATCCACAACTTGCACACGAACATGATCATCAACCACATTGGCGGAGATAACGATTTTACCTTCAGAGGTGTACTTAATCGCATTACCGATCAGGTTATATAACACTTGTTCAAGGCGTTGAGGATCGGCAGACACCGCTTTCAAATTCGCTGGTACTTGGTTGATGATACGGATGGTTTTATTTCCAAGTAAATGACTGGAAAGCTCTAGTACCAGTCGCGTTGCACTGGCTAAACTCACCGCTGACTTCTGGATATCCATGCTTCCGTAACGCATTTTATGATAATCCAATAAGTCATCAACAAGGTTTGCGAGACGTTGCCCACTTTTAATGATGATATCAAGCTGATATTTTTGGCTAGCAGGGATAGCACCGTTAGCGCCGGACGCTAAGGTCTCAGCGATTCCGACCATGCCGTGCAATGGTGTGCGGAGTTCATGAGAAGTGGTGGCTAAGAACTCATCTTTAAGTTTATCGGCCAATTGCAGTTCATCATTTTGTTTTTGAATGATCTGGATGTTGCTCTCGAGCTCTTCATTTTGCTTCTTAATGGTTTGAATTTTCTCTCGAATAGAGCGCTGCATTCGTTCAAAACTCAGCGCAAGACGGCCAATTTCATCTTTGCGAACCGTATTAAAGGTGGTGTCATCAAGATCTCCGGCAGACACTTTTTCGGCAGCCCAAGTTAACTTCAGCAACGGAGAAGTAATAAAGTTTGATAAATAATGGGAAGCGATTACCACTAGAATGATGGCGATCAGCATGGCGATAACAAACAGTTTTTCTAGTTGATGAATACGAGCGAAAGCTTCGTTTTCTGGTAATTGCACGACGAGTGCCCAAATAACACCACGCGTCTCAATCGGTGCATAAGCAGCGATGATCTCTTCACCTAAGCCGTTCGTGTAAGTGCCGACGCCAAATGCACCAGAGAGTGCTTTATCGATCACTTCTAAGCTGTTCTTAATGTCATCTTGCTTGGTGTTAATTGTGCGAGGTTGGTGATCATTTCCAACCAGTAAGGTATTAATGGATGACTCTCGGTTGGCGTCTGCGGCTAACTTCGTGATGCCATTATTTGGTAAGCGGAACATGGCATAGCTGTGTAGGTAGCCTTGCTGAACAATTGGAGCACCTAACCAAGCGACTTGTTTACCACCTTCCAGTTCGAAATCAGACACAATCACAGGGGTGTAGTCTTCATTCACCTTACGGCGTTCAGTGACGTCATCAGCTAGACGCTTGAAGGTTTTGCCAAGTGCTGAGTCTTTGTAGGGGCCTGATAATAAGTTTGTTCCGTAGTTATCGTCTTTGTTGATCGAGTAGGTGACATTACCGTTGATATCGACCAGCAAAATATCATTAAAATCAGAGCGCTTGAGGAGCTCCAAGTAGGCCCAGTGGTAACGTTTATGTAAGAGTCGGTAACGTTCACTTCCGACATAGTTGGAAGACTCGGGTAACGTTGACGTTTTGATTTGATCTCCGCTGCCTTCAATGTAGCGCTGTTGGGCATTTTTACGAGATTCTTCAATGTCATTACCTAAACGACTAAAAGCATTGACGAGACCGTAGAATCGACCACCACTGGCGTAAGCCAGTTCAGAGCGCACAAAGCCCATGACTTCGGTTTCCCGCGCCTCAAAGTAGTCGATAATTTGCTGTTGTTTTGTATCTCGAACAGACAACAAGTGTGAGGTGCTTTGTTCTTGCAGATCTTTACTGTGGGACTGTAGGAAAAAGATCGCAGTAATAGTAAGAGGTGTGATACTGAGCACCAGAAATGCGGTCATCAGTGTACTCTGAAGGCGCTTAAATTTCTGTTTTTTGTAGAATTTAAACATGGATAAGATTACAACTCATAAAGGGCAGTTCTAAAATGTACTTCGCTGCCGAGGTTCTCGTTAAAAACGGATAAGAAGTTCAACTAGATAGAATTAACAAAATTAACGAGTTTTTTTTCTTTGACAAGAAAGTTAGTTGTAAAGCGTGCAGGGTGACGCAGTTTTTCTTATGAGTGTTGAGTTTTTGAGAAAAAATCGCGCAGGTTTGTACCTGCGCGAGGGAAGATTATGACTTTTTCGCGTAGTAGATAGAAAACTTATTGGTCTTATTTAGCGTCTCGCAATTATTAAACGCTCGCTCAATAATTGGTGGATATTTTAAGAAGCTATTCGCGACAATGATCATTTCACCATGGTTATCGAGATACTTTGGAGCCTGACCCAAGAGTGTTTCTGCTGCGTTGTAGTTCGTATCCAAACCACTGTGGAAAGGTGGGTTACTGATGATAAAACGATAATCGTCGGCAGTGTCTGAGTAAATATCAGAGGCGAATACATGGCCGGTTAATCCATTGGCTTTTAGTGTGGCTTGACTCGATGTGATGGCATACGCGTTAATGTCACACATCTCAATCGCAATTTCCGGATTGGCTTTTGCCATGAAAGCACCTAACACCCCAGCACCACATCCAAAGTCGAGGACTTTACCTGATAGAGTAGGTAGGGTTTCGAGTAATAGGCGGCTACCTAAATCGAATTCGCCATGACTGAATACTCCAGGCAAGCTCTTAACAGTTAGTGATTGCTCACCAAGTGTGACCGTATAGGTTTTAAACCAGTCTGCTTGATTGAACGGCTTTGGTTCATTGAGGCAAGTGCCCCAGTAAAATGAACAGCGACGAGCGGAATCGTATTTATTGACCGGGCCATACTCTTTGAACATCTTCTCGATGCTTTTAACACCTGAGCGGTTTTCGCCAACCACTACAATTTCAGTGTTCACGCCTAGTTTCGCCATCAACATCGCCAGAAGGTATTCGGCTTCGGCTTTGGCTTTAGGCCAGTACAAAAGCACCATGTCTGCTTGTGTCTCAGTATTAAACTCAGAACCAAAATGGCTTTTAACCTTGTTATGAGTGCGAATTTGACGGTAGAAGCTGTAGTTTGAAGTGAAGACTTCCACAGATTCACAGTGTTTGGTCAGTTCAAGTGGAAAGAGATCTTCGACTTCACCTGCAACTAAAACATGTTTTCCGTTGAAGTACTCGAGCTGACGCTGAGCTATTTGGCTAGGAGCGATATAAGCAGACATAAATTGGGTTCATCAGAAATAATTGGGGCAGATTTTCGCACAATCTGCCCCAAGCTTGAAGTGATTAAGCTGTGACTAGCTGTTGTCTTGCTGGTTGAGGAAGTCTTTGAATTCTTCTTCGTAGATATTAAACAGTACCATTGTCACGGCAAAAATCAGTGGACCGTAAATCAGGCCGATCAATCCAAACAGGTGTAGACCACCCAGTAACGAGAAGAAAATCATTAGGGTGTTCATGCCTGCGCTGCCTTGCATTAGCAGCGGACGCAATAGGTTATCAATAGAACCAACGACGACCACACTCCACACCGTCAAGAAGATAGCCCAAGTCATATCGCCTGTTAAGAACAAGTACGCCGCTGCAGGAATCCAGATTAGTGCGGTTCCGACCACAGGGATGAATGATGCAAAGCCCATCATCGTTCCCCAGAATAACCCCGGGAAACCAGCGAGCCACATACCGATACCGCCAGCCAGACCTTGAGCAATCGCTGTCATGAATGAGCCCATCACGGCTGATTTAGAAACTTGCTCTATCTCTGTCAATATGCGGTCTTCTTGGCTACGTGAGAGTGGCAGAATATGACGAATCGCAGAGATAATTTTGTCGTGGTCACGAAGCAGAAAAAACAGCACAAACAGCATCAGGAAGAAGTTCATTAGGAAGTTGGTGGCGTCTCCTAAAATTTTGGCGCTGATAGCAACTAGGTTAGAGCCAAACGATGTGGCAAATTGACCAATTTTTTCCGCAATGGCTTTTGGCTCGATTTTATCGAAAGGTAAGTACTCATTAACTATAGCTAAACCTTTGATAACGAAAGGATGTTGGAATATATCTTGGATGCCGCCATTAGTGACCCAGTTGTACGTATTTTGTGAAAAAACAGAGCCTTGTTGAACAATGGCTGCAAATACAAATAGCAGTGGGATAACGATAATAAACGTCAAGACGACACATGACAGCAGCGCGGCCATATTGGGGTGCTTGGGAATTTTCCGCTCAAACCATTCGTGTACCGGAAACATGAGCAAAGAAATGATAAAAGCCATCACAATGGAATTGATGTATGGCTCAACCAATAAGTAGCAAGCAAAAGCAGCGGCGAGTAAAGCGACCATTAGCACTCGGTGACTCGACGTTATTTTTACATTATTTGGCATGAGATTAGTCCAACTTACAGGTGACGTTTACGGTTTTCGCCTTCAAAGATGGCGTTGAACCTTTATTACTTTGCACTCTTAACTCTTTCAACCTTATGACAATGCCGAATTAGAGCAGAGCAATATACCTTGTTATAATGACCACAAATCAGTCGGTTATCAATCAAGAGATGAACTATGGGTTGTTGCAACGGTGATAAAAAGTGTCAAACCGAGAAAAAAGCCAAACGAATACCGTGGTTTGGCATTGTTATTGGTGTTTTAGCAGTATTGGTTATATTGAATTGGCAATAAAAAAGGACCGTGATGGTCCTTTTTTAAATTAGTTATCGCAGCTTTTAAGCGATTATTTTACTTCTTCTGCAAGAGTTGCAAAACAGCGGTCAGCCGCTTCTAGCGTGGCATCGATTTCTTTTGAACCGTGAGCAAGGGAAGTAAAGCTCGCTTCGAACGCTGAAGGCGCTAGGTAGACACCGTGTTTGAGCATTAAGTGGAAGAAGCGCTTGAAGCGTTCCACATCGCACTTCGTTACGTCTTCGTAGCAAGTCACTTTTTCTTGGTCAGTGAAGAAGAAGCCGAACATGCCACCGACTTGGTTCACAACCAGAGGAATACCGTGTTTCTCTGCTAGAGACTTAAAGCCATCTGCTAGTTGTTTGGTTTTTGAAGCTAGACGTTTTTCGTTGCCTTCTTCTTTAAGAAGGTTCAAACATGCATAGCCTGCAGCCATTGCGACAGGGTTGCCAGAAAGCGTACCCGCTTGGTAAACCGGACCCGTTGGCGCAACATATTGCATTACTTCTTTACGACCACCGAAAGCACCCACTGGCATACCACCACCGATCACTTTACCCAGTGTCGTTAGGTCTGGCTTGATGTTGTAGTGCGCTTGTGCGCCACCAAGTGCCACACGGAAGCCTGTCATAACTTCATCAAAAATCAGTAGCGCGCCTTCTTGATCACAGATTTCACGTAGACCTTCGTGGAAGCCTTCCACTGGTGGAATACAGTTCATGTTGCCTGCAACTGGCTCAACGATGATACAAGCGATTTCGCCTTTGTTAGCAGCGAATAGCTCGCGTACAGAATCTAGGTCGTTGAATGTTGCAGTTAGTGTGTGCTTAGCAAAGTCTGCAGGAACGCCAGGAGAGCTTGGTTGACCAAGGGTCAATGCGCCAGAGCCCGCTTTGACTAGCAAGCTGTCAGCGTGGCCGTGGTAACAACCTTCAAATTTCATGATCTTGTCGCGACCAGTGAAGCCACGTGCAAGGCGAATCGCGCTCATAGTCGCTTCGGTACCAGAACTTACCATGCGGATTTGCTCCATTGATGGAACAAGTTCAGAAACTAACTCTGCCATCGCGATTTCAAGTTCTGTCGGCGCGCCGAAGCTAAGGCCACGTTGCGCTGCGTCAATGACGGCTTCGCGGATAACCGCGTGGTTGTGGCCAAGAATCATTGGACCCCAAGAGCCAACGTAATCAATGTACGCTTTACCATCGGCATCAAAAATCAGTGGACCGTCTGCTCGTTCGATAAATAGCGGAGAGCCGCCAACGCCGTTGAATGCACGAACTGGTGAATTGACACCGCCAGGGATGGTTTGCTGAGCTTTTTGATACAGCTCTGATGATTTGGTCATGGGGTTATCCTCTTTTGATTGCTCGGACCAAGTGGAGCGCATTGTACCTAGCTATAATCAAGTTAGAAACGTTTTGCTTAATTTATGTGTTGTTTCGCAGTGTAATCTTATATATCCGCATCTGTTATAAAGAATCGGCGGTGAATACTTGAACGAGTTTGTCAGGTATTGGATAATCGTCTCAATTAGCACAAATTTGACGTCTTGCTTCAGGCTTGACGCATTACACGAGTGAGAGAGGTCTTCGTGAGCGAAGTAAACGTACCATTATCTTTTTCTGACGCAGCAGCATCTCGCGTTAAAGCATTGATTGCTGAAGAAGAAAACCCAGCATTGAAACTGCGCGTATACATTACTGGTGGCGGCTGTAGCGGCTTCCAATACGGCTTTACTTTTGATGAAAATGTAAACGAAGGCGATACGACAATCGTAAACAGTGGTGTAACACTGGTTGTAGACCCTATGAGTCTGCAATATCTCGTTGGCGGCATTGTTGACTACACAGAAGGGTTAGAAGGAGCGCGCTTCTTTGTAAACAACCCAAATGCAACGACAACATGTGGTTGTGGTGCATCGTTCAGTGTGTAATTAACACTAATCAGGCAGCCAGTGGCTGCCTGAACTTTACGTAGAAGGATGTCACGTAAAGTCGCTCTCGCAGAATATGCAGAGAAATAATAAAAAGGACTTTATATGTCTGGATCGTCTTTCGGACGTCGCATTGTCGAGCGCCCGTGGCTAGTATCTCTTATCCTCATATTGCTTCTTGTTGCATGGCTGGCAATCGGTCAACTGAAAGCACAAGATGATAATCTCAATTCTTCATCCTCTTCAACGAACACCACGCCACTTGCAAAGGTGATGTTTGACACTTTTATTGCTGAACCCACAAGTAAAACCATCGAACTGTATGGACGGACTGCCCCCAATCGTCAAGCGCGCCTTGGCGCTGAAGTCGCCGGTAAAATAGTCAGCCTCAATATAGAAAAAGGTCAAACAGTCAAGCAGGGGCAAGTGATCGCAAGCATCGACAAGCGCGATCTTGGTATTCAGCTCAAGCGGGCTCAGGCGATGCTGTTGGTTAAAGAGAAAGAGTTTAATGCAGCTCAGTCGCTAAAAAGTCGCGGACTACAGGGCGAAGTTGCGTTTGCGACAGCACAAGCGGCATTGGTGGATGCACGTGCGAATTTGAGCAACGTGCAAACGGCATTAAGAAATACCGAGGTGAAAGCACCATTCGATGGCATTGTTGATCACCACTTTGTTGAGTTAGGAGACTTTGTAGGGATTGGCGATCCTATTGCGACGGTCATTGATTTGGATACTTTGGTGATTGAAGCCGATGTCAGTGAGCGGCATATACAATACCTTAAGGAAGGTCTACAAGCCGATGTAAGAACCATTAACCAACAGCATTATCAAGGTCGGGTACGCTACATTGGGCGTGTTTCTTCTGCTTCTACTAACACCTTTCCAATTGAAATCGAAATTGATAACCAAGACGCAAGAATTCCGGCCGGTATGAGCGCTGAAGTACAGCTGCCGTTGAGTGAAGTGTTGGCGGTAAAGATTACGGCTGCAATGCTAGCACTCGATGAAGAAGGTAATTTAGGTGTTAAAACACTGCGTAATGAGCATGTTGAATTTGTTCCGATTCAGCTCGTTAAGGCCGAAGATGATGGCGTTTGGCTCTCTGGGTTAGGAGAACGAGCCGATATTATCGTGCTGGGGCAAGGGTTTGTACGCGATGGCGATCAGGTGCTGGCCAACAAAGTTGATGACGTAGTTGTTGAAGCGGCTAGTGAGCAGTAAGGAGCACTTATGTACACTCTGATTGATGCTGCGTTATCCCGCGCTCGCACCATGCTGACATTACTGGTGATGATCTTAATTGCCGGTGTCATTACTTACGTCACAATCCCCAAGGAATCGAGCCCTGATATTACCATTCCTATTATCTACGTTTCTGTTGGGCATCAAGGCATTTCTCCCGTCGATGCCGAGCGTTTATTAGTTCGCCCAATAGAGCAAGAGTTGCGCTCTATTGAAGGCGTAAAAGAGATGACCTCTGTGGCATCAGAAGGTCATGCTTCGGTGACGCTGGAATTTAGTGTTGGAGTGGATCTTGATAAAGCGATGGCAGATGTCCGAGACGCCGTTGACCTTGCGAAGCCAAAATTACCAGAGGACAGTGATGAGCCAACGGTAAATGAAGTCACGTTTGCATCTGAAGAGCCTGTTTTGACTGTTGTTCTATATGGCACCGTACCAGAGCGGACCATTGTACAGATTGCCAGAACGCTACGTGATCGTTTGGAGAGTTTCCGTCAGGTTCTTGAGGTTGAAATCGCAGGGGATCGCGAAGACATCGTGGAAATAGTTGTCGATCCGCTATTGATGGAAAGCTACGGTCTCGATCAAGCGGATATTTATAATTTAATCGCCTTGAATAACCGAGTGGTTGCAGCGGGATTTGTCGATACTGGGTATGGACGCTTTTCGGTAAAAGTCCCATCGGTGTTTGATTCACTGAAAGATGTGCTTGAACTGCCAATCAAAGTGAATGGCAAAGAGGTGATCACCTTTGGCGATGTGGCGACAGTACGACGTGCATTTCGCGACCCTGAAAGTTTTGCTCGTTTAGATGGTGAATCTGCCATCGTTTTGGACGTAAAAAAACGGGCAGGGGAAAACATCATTGAAACGGTCGAGCTGGTAAAAGAAGTACTGGCTCAGGGACAACAGCGAGCCGAGTGGCCCGACAATTTGCAAGTCAAATACACTTGGGATCAATCCGACGATGTCAAATTGATGCTCAGTGATCTACAAAACAATATCTTATCCGCAATTATCCTCGTCGTGATCGTCATTATTGCTATATTGGGGGTTAGGACCGCGCTTCTCGTGGGGATTTCTATTCCGGGATCGTTCTTGACTGGGTTGTTGGTGTTATCGGTATTTGGGCTTACGGTCAATATCGTCGTACTGTTTGCCTTAATTATGGCGGTGGGCATGTTGGTGGATGGTGCCATTGTGGTGACAGAGTTTGCTGACAGGCGCATGCAAGAAGGTACGCCACGTAAAGAAGCCTATCGAGATGCAGCAAAGCGGATGGCATGGCCAATTACCGCATCCACTGCAACCACATTGGCTGCGTTTGCTCCGTTACTTTTCTGGCCAGACATCACAGGTGAGTTCATGAAGTACTTACCACTTACTTTAATTGCTACCTTGGCCGCTTCGCTGATGATGGCGTTGCTGTTCGTTCCTGTCATTGGTGGGATCATTGGCAAGCCTCAAGTAGTCAATCAGAAAGCTCAGCGAGAAATGGTTGAGCTGCATAACGGCAACTTTGAAAAAGCGACAGGCATTACCAAGCTTTATTACCAGACTCTGTCGGTAGCGATTCGTCATCCATGGAAAGTCTTATTCAGCGCGATACTGCTAGCGGCAGGTGTCGGTTTTACCTACAACAAAGCTGGCTTGGGCGCCGAGTTTTTCCCTGAAGTGGACCCCGCCTTTTTTACCGTTAAAGTTCGCTCTTATGGTGACCTGTCTATTCACGAAAAAGATGTTGTTATGCGCGAAATAGAGAAGGTGATGCTCGGTCATGACGAGTTTGAAAGTGTCTATACGCGTACAGGCTCCAGTGATAATGGGGATGAAATCGGACAGATTCAGATAACACCTGTGGATTGGCAGTATCGACGCAAAGTGAAAACCATTATTGAAGAGCTAAAAGAGACCACAGATCGCTTTTATGGTGTTGAACTTGAGTATAAATTCCCGGACGCAGGACCGCCTGTTGAGCATGATCTCGTGATTGAAGTGTCATCGCGAAACTTGAGTGTTAGTGCGTTAGATGAAGCGGCCAAACAAGTCCGACACTGGGCTGATGGTAATCCTGCACTGACCAATTTGAGTGATACCACTAATAAGGAAGGGATTGATTGGCAAATTGATATCCAGCGAGATGACGCCTCTCGCTTTGCAGCGGATGCGACCTTAGTCGGGAATACTGTTCAGTTTGTTACAAACGGTTTGAAAATAGGCGATTATTTGCCCGATGATGCGGATGAAGAAGTCGATATTTTGGTACGCTATCCACAAGATAAGCGCGATATTGGTCGATTTGACCAACTGAGAGTGAAAACGGCAGCTGGTCTGGTACCGGTTACGAATTTTGCTCAAATCAAACCAGATCATAAGCAAGACACCATTCGTCGGGTCGACGGTCATCGAGTTATCAATATTAAAGCGGATATGGTGGAAGGTTACAATTTGGCTCTTGAGCTACCGAAGATTGCCGCTGGAATGGAACAGCTCGACTTACCGGAAGGCATTGAATATAAGATTCGGGGTCAAAATGAAGAGCAGGAAAACTCATCAGCATTCTTACAAAATGCTTTTATTGTCGCGCTTGGTGTGATGGCTCTGATTTTAATTACGCAGTTTAATAGCTTTTATCAAGCTTTCTTAATCCTCAGTGCTGTGTTGTTTTCTACCGTTGGGGTCTTTGCTGGATTGCTTATTTTCCAAAAGCCATTTGGCATCATCATGTCGGGAATAGGGGTGATTGCGCTTGCAGGTATTGTTGTGAATAACAACATCGTATTAATCGATACTTATAATCAGATGCGTAAACGTGGCTTAGAGAAATCTGAGGCGATCTTGCGTACAGGTGTGCAGCGTTTAAGACCCGTTTTACTCACGACGGTGACCACCATACTAGGCTTATTGCCAATGGTGCTAGAAATGAACATCGACTTAGTTAACCAAAAAGTGGAATTTGGCGCGCCAAGCACTCAATGGTGGTCTCAACTTGCGACGGCTGTCGCGGGTGGATTGGCGTTTGCGACTTTGCTAACACTGGTTCTGACACCATGCTTGCTCATGCTCGGGAGAGAGCATCACTCCGAAAAGTAAGCTTCATCGTGATGATATTGAAGAAACAAAAAGGGCAGCTGATCTGCCCTTTTCAATACATCAATTTACTTCATTGCTAACAGTTTGCTGTAGCGCTCAAGTTTGTCCATGCTAATTTTTGCGTTTGCCATGAAAGTTTGTCTTGCTTTGCCTGTTAGGGATTTAGATTGTGGCAAATTCACCGTACGCGGGTTTTTGTGGACACCATTCACAAGGAACTCATAGTGCAAGTGAGGGCCTGTTACACGACCTGTTCCGCCAAGCGTACCAATGGTTTGACCTTGCTTAACGCGTTGACCAGCTCGTACTGTACGTTTAGTTAAGTGCAGGTACTTGGTAATGTAAGTATTGCTATGTTTAATGAAAACGTAGTTACCATTAAATTTGTTGTAAGACGATTTTTGAACGACACCATCGCCAGCCGCCCAAATCGGGGTGCCCACAGGTGCCGCATAATCTGTGCCTCTGTGAGGACGAACGCGTCCCGTTACAGGGTGTAAGCGGCGTGGGTTGAAGTTAGACGAAACTCGACGGAAATCCAACGGCGCGCGCAAGAACGCTTTTTTCATTGCTCGTCCATTTTCGTCGTAATACTTGCCACTTTTCTGATCCAGTATTGCGGTGAAGGTATCGCCTTGGTTTTTAAATATTGCAGCAATGATTTTTCCGCGGCCGATTACTTCACCTTCTACCACTTCCTCTTGGTAAAGCACTCGGAAGCTGTCGTTTTTACGAATATCTAAAGCAAAGTCGATATCCCAGCCAAATATGCCGGCCAGTTCCATGATTTGGTTGCCATTTAATCCTGAAGAGATTCCCGCATTCCAAAAGTTTGATTTGATGGTGGCTTCAGCGTAGTTGTACTGGAAGTCGACTTCTTTTTTATCTACTTCTGAGACGTATTTGCCGTCTTTTAACGTGATACGAAAAGTTTCGAATGCGCTTAATGTTCTTCTTAACTGTACTAAGTCGTTGTTTTCATCAAAACCGAATTGCAATCGATCGCCAGGTCGAAGCCGGGTTAATTGCTTTTCCACTTCTTTGTCTGATGAGACAAGCTCATGCAATAGGCGGGCAGAAAGCCCCACGCGACTAAACAAGATGGCGGCACTCTCACCATTTTTCACTTTGTACGTTTCCCAACGCAGTACAGCGGAGGACGCTGGAGACGAACTGTTTAGTGCACTGAGTTCTAGGGAAACTGGCACAGGATAATGTTGACCAACTTTTAATCGGCTCTGCTGCGGGTCTAGGTCTTGCGGATCAGGTAAAAAGAAGAGCGCGAAGATAATCAGCGCACTAAAAAAACCGATCAATACTTTGTGCAAGAGTGGTAGTCGGACAAAAATCGAATGCATGAGGTACTTGATTGCTAAATTAAACGGAAAAATTGACAACTACCTAGTCTAACGTGTTTCAAAATGCATCGCTATTCAAGTAATATGTTCAGCTATTATATTTTTGCCAAATCTGTGGGAGTGAACAAGAATGGCGAGCATTGAAGCTGCACTAGCCGAGATTAAGCGCGGTGTTGAAGAGCTGATTCCAGAAGAAGAGCTTATCGCAAAACTAAAAGAAGACCGTCCTCTACGTATTAAATTGGGTGCGGATCCTACGGCTCCAGATATTCACCTAGGTCATACGGTTATTTTCAATAAGCTTCGCTTGTTCCAAGAGCTAGGTCATGAGGTGACGTTCCTAATTGGTGACTTCACTGCAATGGTTGGTGACCCAACAGGTAAAAACACAACACGTCCACCGCTAAGCCGCGAAGACGTATTGCGTAATGCAGAAACTTACAAAGAGCAGGTATTCAAAATTTTAGACCCTGCAAAAACTAAGATTCAGTTCAACTCTGATTGGTTATCTGAGCTTGGTGCAGAAGGTATGATTCGTCTTGCTGCAAACCAAACCGTTGCTCGTATGCTAGAACGTGATGACTTTAAAAAGCGTTACGCGGGTGGTCAGCCAATTGCTATTCATGAGTTCATGTACCCACTTCTACAAGGTTGGGACTCAGTAGCAATGGAAACTGACGTTGAGCTTGGTGGTACTGACCAGAAGTTCAACCTGCTAATGGGTCGTGAACTGCAAAAGTCTCACGGTCAAAAACCACAGGTTGTACTGATGATGCCTCTTCTAGTGGGCCTTGATGGCGAGAAGAAGATGTCTAAGTCAGCAAACAACTACATCGGTATCAGCGAAGCGCCAAGCGAAATGTTTGGTAAAATCATGTCTATTTCTGATGACCTAATGTGGAGCTACTACGAGCTGCTATCTTTCCGTCCTCTGGAAGAGATTGCTCAATTCAAAGCTGATGTAGAAGCGGGGAAAAACCCTCGTGACATCAAAGTATTGCTAGCAAGAGAAATTATTGCTCGTTTCCACAGTGAAGCTGATGCAGATGCGGCAGAGCAAGAATTCGTAAACCGTTTTGCGAAGAACCAAATTCCTGATGAAATGCCAGAATTTGATTTTGATGCAGGTCGCCCAGTGAGCAATCTGTTGAAAGAAGCGGGCTTATGCCCATCATCGTCAGATGCGATGCGTATGGTTAAGCAGGGCGCTGTGAAGATAGACGGTGAAAAAATTGCGGACAGCAAATTTGCTCCAGCAGCGGGTACTTACGTGTTCCAAGTAGGCAAACGTAAATTTGCACGTATTACTATTCAGTAATCAATAATCGCTGCAAATGAAAGCGCCTGATGGGCGCTTTTTTTGTATAAAAATTTAGCGAAAAAGACAAAGTAAAACTTCCAAACATGTTGAACTTTGCTACTATACTCACGCTGCCAATAATGGCAGCGTTATCGGAGATTTACATGAACAATACCGACCATCCTCCCAGTCGTTGGGTGAGTAAGATCAAGGGAGCGAAATAACCCGCTTCGGTATTGGCGATCTCCGCCTTACCTAAGTGGTGAGGCATCTTTTCTAATTTTCTTCTCGTTATTTCCTTCATACATTCTGAATAGACAGTGCATCCGCATTGGTTTTCTCTGTGCATCTTAATTGTTGTGTGACTTTAAGTATGCAAGATTGACTTTGCGTGCCTTGTCGATGGTCGTTACCAATGCCAATCGGGAGATTCGCCATGACGGTAATGAACAACACTTTTATTGAAACAACACCAAACTTTTCTGAAGTAGAAATTGGTGCAGCTCGCAATGCATTTTTGCAGTATGAGCAAGAGCAACAAATCCATTTGCTTACGATCATGCCGATTGATGAGGCGGTAGGTATTTTGCAGCATTGCTCTGTCGGTTATGTGAATAGTCTTATTGCTCAACTTGAGCAAGCAGGCCATGACAAACGCGCACGTCATTATGCTCACCAATTAGGTTTGCATATGTCTGAAGTTGATACCCCTGATGGTTATTTATCGACTAGTGTTTTGGGGCACGTGAAGCAGCGTATTGGGTGGATCATTGCACTGGCCCTTTTAGGGATTGTGTCGGGTTTGATCATTGCTCAGTATGAAGACACCCTTAGCCAGCTCGTTTTGCTTGCGGTGTACATGCCTGTGATCGCTGCGGCTGGTGGTAATACAGGAACACAAGCTGCAACTTTGGTGATTCGTGCTCTTGCAACTGGAGAGCTAAAAAAACGCCAATGGTTAGAAGTTTTGTGGAAAGAGAGCCGCGTTGCTCTATTTATTGCGTTAGCTATCGCTATCGTGATGATTGGACGCATTATGTTATTTAGTGCCGGTCAATCAACAGGGGGCTTTGAACTTACCGATATCGCATTGGCAATAGCGGTTGCGTTATTCATCCAAGTAACAATTTCTACAACATTAGGTGGACTGCTACCAATTATTGCACGAGCTTGCAAGATGGACCCAGCGGTATTGGTGAGTCCAGTGCTTGCATCTATCGTCGATATTTCAGGGATGTGGATATACTTTAATGTGGTGAACTATTTCTTGGGTATCGCCTGACTAAAGTTCACAATATCACTATAAAAAAGCTGCTCAAAATGTGTAATAGGGGCGATGACAGGTTTGTTATCGTCCCTTTTTTCTGGGAAGTAGTCTGAAACAAACTGAACAAAAACGGTATTAGGTTGACCATTTTTATCCAAGCCATATCCGGCCATGTTGTAAGTTCCGTAGAGGGAGCCGCTTTTGGCGATCAATTGTCCTTTAATTGGCAACTTTCGCATACTTTGTCGGTACTTTAGTGTGCCTGACTCACCTGACTTCGGCATGATGGCGATCAGTTTAAGCTCGTCTTCGTGCTTCCAAATATAACGAAGAATTTCCGCCATTTTGGTGGCGGAAATACGGTTGTTTCGCGAAAGTCCTGAGCCGTCTTCCAGGCGCGCATTACGAATATCAATACCAGTGTTGGCGAAAATGATCTGCTTGATCGCCTCTGTACCGTTGGCAAAGCTACCTGACTGAACAAAAAACTTAGCGCCAAGTGTTTTGGTTAATGTATCTGCAATCAAGTTATCAGAGTTTTTAAGCATCTCTTCCAGAATGTCTGGTAATGCCTCTGATTGATGCATGGCGATTAGCTTGCGCTGTTTTTCCGGAGCCGAACCGATCCTAATCTTTCCTGATAACTCAATATTGAGCTGCTTAAGCAAAGCTGCCAATCTATGGCTGGTATAAAGTTCAGGATCTTGAATGGCAAATTTAAGTGGCAATGGTTTCTCCCTCTCAACTAAGCATCCAGTTAGCTTGTAGTTGTTATCAGGGTTTGCGACTAAGCCTAAATCGCAATGACGACTTTTCTTAATCGTTTTAGAAACGGTCTCGACAGTACTTGTTACACGAATAGGTTGATGCTCAGGTACGTAGACTCGAGTCCCACCGTCTTTTTGCGTATAGATAGAAGCCTGCACACAGTTGTTATTGAGTGTGATGGTCGATGCCGGAGCGCTGTAGCAAACTCCCAAGATATCCCACGGCCAGCCCACTGCACGGTTGTAACCAGTGAATGCGCTGTTATCGAGCCATAAGTCACCGTCAATACGTTTTAAGCCATTTTTCTTGGCTAGGGTAAGAAGTGATTTTAAATCGTTGGTTTGGAGCGTTGGATCGCCGACAAAGTAAATCACTGCGTCTGAGCTTGACGCCTCTAGCTTGGTTCGAAAGCGGAAGTTATCACCCAGCTCTAACTTTGCCGCTAATGCTGTGACGATTTTTAATGTACTGGCTGGTGGGAATAATTGTTCGGTAGGATGAACACCGTCAAGTTCAGCATTCTCACTGAGTTTTTCCGCGACTAAACTGATGCGAGAGCCTTCCGGCAACACTTCTTGATGAGGGTACGCTTGTGAAAAAGCAGAAAGTAATGAAGAGAATATGAGCAAGGGCCAACGTAAACGCATAATGATACTTTCTAAGGTGAGTTATGTGATTGAGTATACGCAAGTCCTTTCAATATGCTAGGTAACTAAAGAAATGCTTTATATGTCATCAGGAATGAGACATGAGAGAAAGGCGCGCGGTTTAAAATGGAGTATAAAAAATGCCCGCTTGAAGCGGGCATTCGATATTCTAGTCAAAGACCGGAATTAGAAGTCGTAACGTAGACCTAGAGCTAGCTCGTCTTCAGCATCGATCTTAGTTGCAACTGTTTTGTTCGTGTCAGTTGAACCAAACTTGTCACCTGCGTCAATCAGGTTGAAGTTGTAAGAAATGTAACCACGGAAGTTAGGCTTGAAGTAGTAAGAAGCATCAACAGCGAAGTTGTTTGCAGAAGTTTCGTTGTTAGTTTCTGCATTGTTGTACGTTGTTGTAAATACCGTTTGGCCTAGAGTGTAAGCACCCGCTAGCTCGTAACCAGTGTAATCAACTGTGTTACGGTTGTTTGAGTCTTCCATTTTCTCGCCGTCAGTGAATACACCAGCGAAGTAAAGATCAGACATTGTGTAAGATGCAGCTAGCATGTACTCGTTAGCTTCGTCTTGATCTGCGTAACCAGCACCTAGCTCAAGACCAGTGTCAGCTAGAGCGTAGATTGCAGATAGAGAGTAACCGTCTTGTTTGTTGTCGTAGTACTCACCAGTGTTTTTGTTTTCCATACGATCAGCGAAGCGGTAGCTTGCTTTAACACTTAGGTTTTCGAATTGACCTTTGTAAGCCATCATGTTGTCTGTACGGTCTGCTACAGCTAGTTTGTCTGCTGCAGAGTTACCGTGGTAAGCCATGATATCTGTGAAGTCAGTGATAACGCCTAGTGCACCTTCAGTTTTACCGTATGCGAACTCACCGTAAGCACCGCCAAGACCAGCGTAAGCAAGACGAGTTTCTAGATCGCTCTTGTCGTCGCCGTCTACAGTACCGTTTTGAGCAGTCTCAAATTCACCTTCCCAGAAACCAACACCGTATAGGTTGTCATTGATCTCTTGTTTACCAAGGAAGTTTAGACGGATGCGAGATTTGTCTTGAGCGTCGCCATCTTTCATAGATAGACGTGCTTCAGCACGGCCGCCCATTTCTAGAGAAGTGCCGTCTTGGTTGTAAAGTTCAGCTGCGTTTACGCCAGTTGCCATAGCTGCTGCAGATACAGAAAGAGCAATTAGAGTCTTTTTCATCTTATTTGTCCTAGTTAGCTGTCCATAATCATTGTTGTATGGGGGAGAGGTAATCTCTCACAAGTTGTTGGTCTATAATCGGCCAATGAGCGGTATAATTCGCCCTTGTAAGCCTTTGATCTAACAACTCGCTGGACATGTTTTACTGCTAAAGTTTCCGTATGAGTTAGTAAAATGATATAAATCGTATCGATGAACACTGTTCGATTGGTCTGGTTTTTGATTTAACTTTTTGTTTTAAATGATATTTTGTGGCTATAACATTCGTCTGACATTGATTAGTTTTTATCTTTTTTGATGTTTTTGGTGTAATGAACAGTGTTGTTTTTCAACAAATTGCGACAGTGATGCACTCTAGAATCGTTCTAAAAGTGACTTATATCATTATGCCGAAAGGGCATAGTCTTACAGCGTTTCGAATTAAGATGATTTCGTCCGGGAGTTTGTTTACACTAAATGAAATACATCTTTAAACGCACTACCCAGCCCTATGGCAGGGTGGGCTTTTTTTGTCCAAAGACCCATTTGGGCTTGAGGTTATAAAATGGAAAAAGTTCCAATGACACTACGTGGCGAGCAAAAGCTACGTGCAGAACTCGATCGTCTACTTAAACTACGTCCTCAAATTTCAGAGGCAATCGCTGAAGCTCGTGAGTTAGGTGATTTAAAAGAGAACGCAGAATATCACGCCGCTCGAGAAGAGCAGGGTATCTGTGAAGCACAAATCCGTGACATTGAATACAAACTGTCAGTTGCTCAAGTAATTGATGTAACGAAGATGGAGAACACGGGTAAAGTTATTTTTGGTTCAACCGTAACCTTGATTGACATCGACACCGAAGAAGAAAAAACATACCAAATTGTTGGTGATGACGAAGCAGACATTAAAGCTGGCCGTATTTCAGTAAGCTCACCAATTGCTCGTGGCTTGATCGGTAAGATGGAAGGCGATGAGGTTGCTATTCAAACTCCGGGTGGCGCGAAAGACTTCGAAATCGATCGAGTAGAATACATCTAAGTCGTTGAGAGTAATTTTGTTACTCCAATAAAACGCAAAAAGGTCGCCAATGGCGACCTTTTTTCTTCAGCAACGTAAGTAGAATTACTTACGAGGGATTTCGATTTTACGCTCTTCAGACTGGCGGTACAGCACAAGCACTTTACCAATAGTCTGAACTTTTTCTGCGCCCGTCTCACGTACGATAGCGTCGATGATTAGCTGTTTTGTTTCACGATCTTCTGAAGCAACTTTTACTTTGATCAGTTCGTGATGGTTAAGAGCGATTTCAATTTCTGCTAGCACGGCTTCTGTAAGTCCATTTGCGCCCATTAGCACGACAGGTTTTAAACTGTGAGCTAGGCCTTTAAGGTGCTGCTTTTGTTTGGTGCTTAGGTTCATTACGCGGCCAATTTTCTTTAAAATAAGGGTTGAAAAAAGCTATTTTAACGCCATCTATTGCTGAAGACTATAATTTATTGAGTAATAGGTAGCGCCTATTAAAACAATAGCTCCAATTTGCGCCTTGTTGGGATTAAAATGAGTAAACAAAAACATTCGGCTAGTTCTGGTCGTTGGTTGAAAGAACACTTTGATGATAAATACGCGAATGAGGCTCGTAAAAAAGGCTATCGCTCACGTGCTTATTTCAAGATCGATGAGATTCAAACGAAAGATAAATTGTTAAAGCCTGGGATGACAGTCGTCGATTTGGGTGCGGCACCGGGCGGGTGGTCTCAATATGCTGCTAAGATAGTAGGAGACAGTGGTCAGATCATTGCGTGTGATTTGCTTCCTATGGACCCGATTGCGGGTGTCAGCTTTTTACAAGGCGACTTTCGCGATGATGCTGTATTGGAAGCTTTGCTAGAAAGAATCCAACCTTCAATGGTAGACGTAGTAATGTCTGACATGGCACCTAATATTGCGGGAAATAACTCTGTTGACCAACCTCGTGCTATGTATTTAGTTGAATTGGCTTTAGATATGTGTCGACAAGTTCTAGCGCCTAATGGTAGCTTTGTCGTAAAGGTTTTCCAGGGGGAAGGCTTCGATCAGTATGTGAAAGAAGTCCGAGACATGTTTAAAGCCGTAAAAATTAGAAAACCAGACTCATCGCGAGCTCGCTCTCGAGAAGTCTTTGTTGTAGCCACTGGTTACAAAGGTTAACCATTTTGCTCTCTTGAGAGCGTGTTAACACTATAGCTACAGTGAATGAACTGTAGTACCCTACCTTTAATTACAATTAGTTATCGAGAGGCTTACACCTTGAGTGACATGGCAAAAAATTTAATTCTGTGGCTTGTTATCGCCGTCGTATTGATGTCGGTATTCCAGAGCTTTGGCCCTGGAGAAAGCAATGGCAGAACCGTGGATTACACCACGTTTGTACAGGAAGTTGGCCAAGGCCAGATTCAAGAAGCAACTTTTAAAGACGGTGAAATTAGCTTTGTTCGTCGTGGCGGCGGTGCCAAAATGGTCACTTACATGCCAGTGTATGACCAAAAGCTTCTAGATGACCTAATTAACCAAAACGTGAAAGTACAGGGCACGCCTCCAGAAGAGCAAAGCTTGCTTGGTACTATTTTCATTTCTTGGTTCCCAATGATCTTACTGATTGGTGTATGGATTTTCTTCATGCGTCAAATGCAAGGCGGCGGCGGTAAAGGCGCTATGTCTTTTGGTAAGAGCAAAGCTCGAATGATGAGCGAAGAACAAATCAAGACAACTTTTGCTGACGTCGCTGGTTGTGACGAAGCAAAAGAAGACGTGAAAGAGCTGGTGGACTACTTGCGTGATCCAAGCCGCTTCCAAAAACTGGGCGGTAAGATTCCTACTGGTGTGTTAATGGTTGGTCCTCCTGGTACTGGTAAAACGCTTCTAGCGAAAGCCATTGCTGGTGAAGCAAAAGTACCGTTTTTTACCATCTCGGGTTCAGATTTCGTAGAAATGTTTGTGGGTGTCGGTGCATCTCGTGTACGTGACATGTTCGAACAAGCTAAGAAAGCAGCGCCTTGTATTATCTTCATCGATGAAATCGATGCGGTAGGTCGTCAGCGTGGTGCTGGTGTTGGTGGTGGTCACGATGAACGTGAGCAAACACTAAACCAAATGCTAGTAGAGATGGATGGTTTCGAAGGTAACGAAGGTATCATCGTAATCGCTGCAACTAACCGTCCAGACGTTCTTGACCCAGCATTGCTACGTCCTGGTCGTTTTGACCGCCAAGTGGTGGTTGGATTGCCAGATGTACGTGGTCGTGAGCAGATTCTAAAAGTACACATGCGTAAAGTCCCTCTAGCAGGTGACGTAGAGCCTTCTCTAATCGCTCGTGGTACACCAGGCTTCTCTGGTGCTGATTTAGCAAACCTAGTCAACGAAGCGGCGCTATTTGCTGCGCGCGGTAACAAGCGTAACGTTTCTATGGTTGAATTCGAATTAGCGAAAGACAAAATCATGATGGGTGCCGAGCGCCGTTCAATGGTTATGTCTGAAGAGACAAAAGAGTCAACGGCTTATCACGAAGCGGGTCACGCAATTGTTGGTCGTTTAGTACCTGAGCACGATCCAGTGTACAAGGTGTCGATCATTCCACGCGGTCGCGCGTTGGGTGTGACTATGTACCTACCAGAGCAAGACCGTGTCAGCATGTCTCGCCAGCATCTAGAGTCTATGATCTCTAGCTTGTACGGTGGTCGTCTAGCGGAAGAGCTTATCTACGGTGCTGATAAAGTCTCAACAGGCGCGTCAAACGATATTGAACGTGCAACTGATATTGCTCGTAAGATGGTTACTCAATGGGGTTTCTCTGAAAAGCTTGGTCCTCTACTGTATGCAGAAGATGAAGGTGAGGTGTTCCTTGGTCGTAGCGTGACTCAGACTAAGCATGTATCTGATGATACGGCGAAGCTGATTGATGATGAAGTTCGTCAAATCATTGACCGCAACTATGACCGTGCGAAGAAGATTCTTCAAGAAAACATGGATATCATGCATGCGATGAAAGATGCGCTGATGAAGTATGAAACCATTGATGCTCGTCAAATTGATGATTTAATGGAGCGCAAAGCTGAAATTCGTGAGCCTGCGGGTTGGAGTGATAACTCAACTAGCAAACCTGAAGACAGCGAGAAGCCTCAAGCAAAGCCAGAAGTTAAAGAAGAAGCAACGGACGCTGCGAAAGATGCAGAAAAGTCTAGCTCTCCAGAAGCGACTTCTAGCGAAGCGCCTGAAAAGAAAGACTCTGAATAAAGAGTGTTGATAATAATAAACCCCGAGTTATCTCGGGGTTTTTGTGTTTATGATGATGATTACAGCAAATAACAAATCTTTAGATCTTTCCCGTCCACATGTTATGGCCATTCTAAATGTGACTCCGGATTCCTTTTCGGATGGTGGTAAATACAACTCGATTGAACTCGCCCTTGCTCAAGTTGATAAAATGATAAAGGCTGGTGTAAGCATTGTTGATGTTGGTGGGGAGTCGACAAGGCCTGGCGCGCCAGATGTGTCTTTAGAAGAAGAACTTCGACGTGTTGTCCCAGTAATCAAGGCCATTCGTGAAAAGTACGATGTGTGGATTTCGGTCGATACCAGTAAAGCGGAAGTTATGCGTCAAGCTATTGATGCTGGTGCAGATTTGATCAATGACATTCGATCTTTGCAAGAACCTGGTGCTCTCGAAGTCGCAGCAGAAGCAAAGCTTCCAATTTGTCTGATGCATATGAAAGGTCAACCTAGAACCATGCAAGTTGCACCTCATTATGATGATGTGATGAGCGACGTATCTGCCTTTCTAGAAGAACGTATCGCGGCATGTGAAGCAGCAGGGATTGATAAATCTCAACTGATTCTCGATCCTGGATTTGGCTTTGGCAAAACGATAGAACACAATTATCATATGCTCGCTCATCTTGAAAAGTTTCATGAATTCGGCCTGCCAATTTTGGCTGGCATGTCTCGTAAATCAATGATTTTTAAATTGTTGGATAAGCCTGCGGCTGAATGTACAAATGCGAGTGTCGTTTGCGCTACGATTGCAGCAATGAAAGGCGCGCAGATCATTCGTGTGCATGACTTTGAAGAGACAATCGAAGCAATGAAAGTTGTTGAGATGACGAAAAACAATATTTAAAAATAATAAAGGAAAGTTTATGTCGAATAAAAGACGTTACTTTGGTACTGACGGTGTGCGCGGTAAAGTAGGACAATACCCAATCACTCCGGACTTCGTACTTAAGCTTGGCTGGGCTGCTGGTCGTGTACTAGCAAAACAAGGCACAAAGAAAGTTATTATAGGTAAAGATACGCGTATCTCCGGTTATATGCTTGAATCTGCATTAGAAGCAGGCCTTGCTGCTGCGGGACTTAAAGCAACATTTACTGGTCCAATGCCAACCCCAGCAGTGGCATATTTAACTCAAACTTTCCGCGCAGAGGCGGGGATTGTGATTTCTGCATCGCATAACCCATATTACGACAACGGCATTAAATTCTTTTCTTCTGAAGGTACTAAGTTACCTGACGATATCGAGTTGGCGATTGAAGCTGAGCTGGATAAAGACATTGAATGTGTTGAGTCTGCAGAACTTGGTAAAGCCACTCGTCTAAATGACGCTGCAGGCCGTTACATCGAATTCTGTAAGAGTACTTTCCCATCTGAATTGAGTCTTGCAAACTTTAAAATCGTGGTAGATTGTGCGCACGGTGCAACGTACCACATTGCTCCAAATGTCTTCAAAGAGCTTGGCGCAGAAGTTATTGCAATGGGCGTAGAGCCTAACGGCATCAACATTAATGAAGAAGTGGGCGCAACAGATGTTCGTGCGCTTCAAAAGCGTGTCGTTGAAGAGCAAGCACACCTTGGTTTAGCATTTGATGGTGATGGTGACCGTATCATTATGGTCGACCACCTTGGCAACAAAGTCGATGGCGACCAAATTGCTTACATTATTGCTCGTGATGCTCTTCGTCGTGGCGAGCTAAAGGGTGGTGTAGTTGGTACGTTGATGACTAACTTGGGCATGGAAAATGGCTTAAAGCAGCTAGGCATTCCATTCGTACGTGCCGCTGTTGGTGACCGTTATGTCATGGAACAACTGCTAGAAAAAGGCTGGAAAATTGGTGCTGAAAACTCAGGCCATGTGATCTTATTAGATAAAGTCACCACGGGCGATGCGATTGTTGCAGCACTGCAAGTACTTGCTTCTGTAGTTGGCAGTGATATGTCTTTGCATGAGCTATCGCAAGGCATGACGTTGTATCCTCAGGTTCTAGAAAATGTCCGCTTTGCAGGGGAAAGTAATCCTCTTGAAGCTCAAGCAGTACTAAACGCCGTCGCCGAAGTAGAAGCTACGCTGGGTGATAAAGGACGTGTATTGCTGCGTAAATCTGGCACAGAGCCTTTGATTCGCGTTATGGTGGAAGGTGAGGATGGCGAGCTAGTTCAAAGCTCTGCATTGAAAATTGCCGAAGCTGTAAAAGCAAGTTGTTAATCATTGCGTTAAAGTATGCAGTGAATGAAAAGGGCATCTTTTGCCCTTTTTTTGAGCGCTTAGCGCATTGGCATTGATTTTTTACTAATTTTCCCTTGTCAGCGTTACCGGCTTTCGCTAGTATTGCTCCGCCTCCCGTTAGGAGGTCGCTAGCCTTGTTCAATTATGATTTATTCTCTTGAACGGCGCTGGCTCAACAATTTGGAACATAGGTGGAAAAAATGTTTTCAGTTCTACTTGTGATTTACCTGTTGGCAGCGCTTGGTGTGATTGGCCTTGTGTTGATTCAACAAGGTAAAGGCGCAGATATGGGAGCCTCGTTCGGTGCTGGTGCTTCAAACACAGTGTTTGGTGCTGGCGGCTCAGGTAATTTCTTAACCCGAACAACTGCTATTTTAGCAACCGTATTCTTTATCGTTAGCTTGTTGCTTGGTCGTATGTCTACGCACCAGACTGAATCACAATGGGTAGACCCAACATTAGGTCAACCAGTTGTTGAACAAGTTAAGGATGCAGCGAGTGAAGTTCCAGCCCCTGCGGGTGATGAAATTCCTCAATAAGCTGTAAGGTTTTGATGCCGAGATGGTGAAATTGGTAGACACGCTAGCATGAGGTGCTAGTGCCTTAGGTGTGAGGGTTCGAGTCCCTCTCTCGGCACCATGTATTTACAAACTTGTAAATCACTTGTTTGCGAGTATAATGCTCAGCAAGTCGGACGCGGGGTGGAGCAGCTTGGTAGCTCGTCGGGCTCATAACCCGAAGGTCGTCGGTTCAAATCCGGCCCCCGCAACCAATCTCTTTCTTTAAGAAGAAATCGTAAATTGGCAAGTTTGCGTAGTGCTAACCACACTACGAGTTAAGAGAAGCATTTGTTGGCTATTCTTAACGTATCAGGGTCCAGCAGCATAAAACCCCGACTATCGGGGTTTTTTGTTATCTGAGCTTTTTGAAATAGCTCAGAGACTGCTTGGTTTTTTGATTGGGCTCTGAGCCCTTTTTTTGTTTCTGGAGTGGTTAAATGACTGGTTTAGAAAGACAACTTACTGAAATGCTTGAAGCACCAGTAGAGGCATCAGGCTATGAGTTGGTTGGATTAGAATTCATTCGTGCAGGCGCGCACTCAACGTTACGCATCTACATTGACCATGAAAATGGTATTAACGTGGACGACTGTGCAGAAGTTAGCCACCAAGTTAGTGCGGTTTTAGACGTTGAAGATCCAATTTCTGTTGCTTACAGCCTAGAAGTGTCTTCTCCAGGTTTAGAAAGACCACTTTTTAAAGCAGCACATTACGAGCAATTTATTGGTCACGAGGTCAGCATCGTATTGAAAATGGCTGTAGCAAACCGTCGTAAGTGGAAAGGTATTATCCACGGCGTTGATGGCGAAACAGTGGCAATTACTGTAGACGGTCAGCAAGAAGAGTTTGCTCTAAGTAACATTTCCAAAGCTAACCTGATCCCTAAATTTTAGTTCCCTAAAAAAGTTTAAGCTTAGAGGCTAAATACAATGAGTAAAGAAATTTTAGCGGTAGCAGAAGCGGTATCGAACGAAAAAGCGGTACCTCGTGAGCGTATCTTTGAGGCTCTTGAGATTGCTCTAGCAACTTCTACAAAGAAAAAATACGAAATCGAAATCGACGTACGTGTTGCCATTGACCGTAAAACTGGTGAGTTTGTGACTTACCGTCGTTGGTTAGTTGTTGATGATGTTGAGAACCCTACAAAAGAGATCTCACTAGAAGCAGCACAGTACGAAGATGACTCAATCGAGCTTGGCGACTACGTAGAAGACGAAATCGAATCAGTAACGTTTGACCGTATTACGACTCAAACGGCTAAGCAAGTTATCGTACAAAAAGTTCGTGAAGCTGAACGTGCACAAATCGTTGAGCAGTTCATCGACAATGAAGGTGATCTAATCACTGGCGTTGTGAAAAAAGTAAACCGCGACACAATCGTACTTGACCTTGGTAACAACGCTGAAGCGGTAATCCTACGTGATGACCAACTTCCTCGTGAAAACTTCCGTCCAGGCGACCGCGTTCGTGGTCTTCTTTACAAAGTTGCGCCAGAAGCACGTGGTTTCCAACTGTTCATCACTCGTTCTAAGCCTGAAATGCTGGCAGAACTATTCCGTGTTGAAGTGCCTGAAATCGCTGAAGATATTATCGAGTTGAAAGGTGCGGCACGTGATCCTGGTTCTCGCGCTAAGATCGCTGTCAAAACAAATGACAAACGTATCGACCCTGTAGGTGCGTGCGTTGGTATGCGTGGTGCACGTGTACAAGCTGTTTCTGGCGAGCTTGGTGGTGAGCGTATCGATATTGTGCTTTGGGATGATAACCCAGCTCAATTCGTTATCAACGCAATGGCGCCAGCTGATGTTGCTTCTATCATCGTTGATGAGGATGCACACTCAATGGACATCGCAGTTGAAGCTGACAACCTAGCGCAAGCTATCGGTCGTAATGGTCAAAACGTGCGTCTAGCATCTCAACTAACAGGTTGGGAACTGAATGTTATGACAGTTGCTGATCTTCAGAAGAAACACGCTGAAGAATCACAAGCATCTATTGAAAACTTCATGAAGTACCTAGATATTGAAGAAGACTTCGCTCAACTTCTTGTTGAAGAAGGTTTCTCAACGCTAGAAGAAATCGCATACGTGCCAGTTAACGAGCTACTAGAAATCGATGGTTTGAATGAAGAACTAATCGAAGAGCTTCGTGGACGTGCAAAAGATGCACTAACGACGATCGCACTAGCACAAGAAGAGTCTTTTGAAGGTCTAGAACCGGCTGAAGATCTGCTTGCACTTGAAGGTCTTGAGCGTGAGATGGCATTTAAATTGGCAGCGAAAGGTGTAGCGACACTGGAAGATCTTGCTGACCAAGGTATTGACGATTTAGAAGGTATCGAAGGCCTGACCGAAGAACGTGCAGGTGAGCTAATTATGGCCGCACGTAACATCTGTTGGTTCGGCGAAGAAGCATAATTTTCGGCAAGGAGGAAGCGGCATGACACAATTAACAGTTAAAGCACTGAGTGATGAGATTGGTACGCCAGTCGACCGCTTGATTGAACAACTTGCTGACGCTGGCATTAAAAAGGCGAGCTCTGACAATGTTACTGATGAAGAGAAGCAGAAGCTTCTCTCTCATTTAAAGAAAGAACACGGTGATAAATCAGGTGATTCAGAGCCGACTCGCCTTACGCTTCAGCGTAAAACTCGTAGTACACTTAGTGTGAACGCGGGTGGTGGCAAGAGTAAGAATGTTCAGGTTGAGGTGCGCAAAAAACGTACATACGTGAAGCGCAGCACAATTGAAGATGAAGCGAAACGTGAAGCTGAAGAAGCAGCACAACGTGAAGCAGAAGAAGCAGCAAAACGTGCAGCAGAAGAAGCTGCAAAACGTGAAGCTGAAGAAGCTGCAAAACGTGAAGCTGAAGAAGCTGCAAAACGTGAAGCGGAAGAAAAAGCGAAACGTGAAGCTGAAGAAAAAGCGAAGCGAGACGTAGATACGAATGCACAACGTAATGCTGAAGAAAAAGCAAAGCGTGATGCTGAAGAGAAAATTAAGCAAGAAGCAGCGCGAAAAGAGGCCGACGAGCTTAAACGTCGTCAGGAAGAAGAAGCTAAGCGTAAGGCTGAAGAGGAAAGTCAGCGCAAGCTTGAAGAAGCTCGCGAATTGGCTGAAAAGAATAAAGAGCGTTGGTCTGCTGCAGAAGAGAAAAAGGGTGATATGGAAGATACAGATTACCATGTAACGACTTCACAATACGCACGTGAAGCCGAAGATGAAGCAGATCGCAAAGTAGAGAGCGGTCGTCGTAAGAAGAAAAAAGCTTCAGGTAAAGACGACCAAGCTCGCGGTGGCCGTAACAACCAACGTGGCGGTAGAGGTCGTAAAGGCAAACTTGCTAAACCGACTTCAATGCAGCATGGCTTTGATAAGTCAGCAACGGTTGCTAAGCAAGACGTTGTAATTGGCGAAACGATCGTTCTATCAGAACTTGCTAACAAGATGTCGGTTAAAGCGACAGAAGTTATCAAAGTAATGATGAAGATGGGCGCTATGGCGACTATCAACCAAGTGATCGACCAAGAAACAGCACAACTTGTTGCTGAAGAAATGGGCCATAAAGTAGTTCTTCGTAAAGAGAACGAACTGGAAGAAGCGGTACTATCTGACCGTGACACTAACGCGGAAGCAGTTCCACGTGCTCCAGTTGTTACTATCATGGGTCACGTTGACCACGGTAAAACGTCAACACTTGACTACATCCGTCGCACACACGTTGCTTCTGGCGAAGCGGGTGGTATTACTCAGCACATTGGTGCGTACCACGTTGAAACAGACAACGGCATGATCACGTTCCTTGATACTCCTGGACACGCAGCGTTTACTGCAATGCGTGCTCGTGGTGCTCAAGCGACAGATATCGTTGTTCTTGTAGTTGCAGCAGACGATGGCGTAATGCCACAAACAGTAGAAGCGATTCAGCACGCGAAAGCGGCAGGCGTTCCTCTAATTGTTGCTGTGAACAAGATCGATAAAGAAGATGCGAACCCAGATAACGTTAAGAACGAGCTTGCTCAATACGACGTTATTCCTGAAGAGTGGGGCGGTGAGAACATGTTCGTTCACATCTCTGCTAAACAGGGTACAAACATCGATGGTCTTCTAGAAGCAATCCTTCTTCAGTCTGAAGTTCTTGAACTTACAGCTGTAGCTGAAGGCATGGCATCTGGTGTTGTTGTTGAATCTCGCCTAGATAAAGGTCGTGGTCCAGTTGCAACAGTACTTGTTCAATCAGGTACACTAAACAAAGGCGACATCGTTCTTTGTGGTCAAGAATACGGCCGTGTTCGTGCAATGCGTGATGAGCTAGGTAAAGAAATTACTTCGGCTGGCCCATCAATCCCTGTAGAGATTCTAGGTCTTTCAGGTGTACCATCTTCAGGTGATGAAGCAACAGTAGTTCGTGACGAGCGTAAAGCGCGTGAAGTAGCTAACTACCGTGCTGGTAAGTTCCGTGAAGTGAAACTTGCTCGTCAGCAGAAATCTAAACTAGAGAACATGTTCTCTAACATGACTGCTGGTGAAGTTGCTGAACTTAACGTTGTACTTAAAGCAGACGTTCAAGGTTCTGTAGAAGCAATCGCAGACTCACTAGTTAAGCTATCTACTGACGAAGTTAAAGTGAACATCGTTGGTTCTGGTGTTGGTGGTATTACGGAAACTGACGTAGTACTAGCGGAAGCTTCAAACGCAATCATCCTTGGCTTTAACGTTCGTGCAGATGCTTCTGCTCGCCGTGCTGTAGAAGCCGCAGCTGTTGACTTACGTTACTATTCAATCATTTACCAATTGATTGACGAAGTTAAACAAGCAATGGGCGGTATGCTTGCTCCAGAATTCAAGCAAGAGATCATTGGTCTTGCTGAAGTTCGTGACGTGTTTAAGTCACCGAAACTGGGCGCTATCGCTGGTTGTATGGTTACAGAAGGTGTGATCAAGCGTAACAACCCAATCCGTGTACTACGTGATAACGTTGTTATTTACGAAGGTGAACTAGAGTCACTACGTCGTTTCAAAGATGACGTTCAAGAAGTTAAGAATGGCTACGAATGTGGTATCGGCGTTAAGAACTACAATGATGTTCGCGTTGGTGACCAAATCGAAGTCTTCGAAATCGTTGAAATTAAACGTACTCTAGACTAATTGACTAAAATTACTAATATTGTCTTTGAAAGATAAGTAGTAATTGGTTGTTGAATACACCATGGGGGGCTGGCTTTGACCAACCCCCCATTCTTTCTATATAAGAGTAAAGATATGTCAAAAGAATTTAGCCGCACGCAGCGCGTTGCACAGCAGCTGCAAAAAGAACTAGCGATGATCCTTCAACGTGAAGTTCGTGACTCTCGCCTTGGCATGGTGACGATCTCAGACGTAGAAGTTTCTCGTGACCTTGCTTACGCAAAAGTATTTGTAACCTTCCTGTGTGTGGGTGAGCAAACACCAGAATCATGTCTAGCTGCACTACGCGAGCACGAAGTGCACATTCGCATGATGTTAGGTAAGCGTATTCGTCTGCGTTTAACGCCAGAAATCCGCTTCCACTATGACAATACGCTTGTTGAAGGTATGCGTATGTCTAACCTAGTGTCTGAAGTCGTTAGTTCAGACAAACAAAAGCAAAAAGATTCTGGTCGTGAGGACGAAGAATAATGGCTCGTCGTCGTAAAGGTCGTCCAATTAATGGCGTTATACTGTTGGACAAACCAACAGGTATCTCTTCCAATGATGCACTGCAAAAAGTAAAGCGAATCTACTTTGCTGAGAAAGCAGGCCACACTGGTGCCTTGGACCCATTAGCGACAGGCATGCTGCCAATTTGCTTGGGTGAAGCGACGAAGTTTTCTCAGTTTCTTCTAGATTCTGATAAACGCTACCGTGTGATCGCAAAGCTTGGTGAACGTACCAACACGTCTGACTCGGATGGTGAAGTCGTAGAGACACGTCCAATCGATGTTACGTTAGACAAGCTAGAAGCGTGCATTGAGAAGTTCCGTGGCGAATCTGATCAAGTACCTTCCATGTTTTCAGCGTTGAAATATCAAGGGAAACCCTTGTATGAATACGCTCGTAAAGGCATCGAAGTTCCGCGTGAATCTCGTAAGATCACGGTATACGAGATTGTTCTTCACCGTTTTGAAGGCGATGAAGTCGAGATGGAAGTTCATTGCTCAAAAGGCACCTACATTCGTACCATCGTGGATGACCTAGGCGAAATGTTAGGTTGTGGTGCGCACGTAACTATGCTTCGACGCACTGGTGTTGCGAAATACCCTTACGAGAAGATGGTGACACTTGAGCAACTGAATGAGTTACTAGAGCAAGCACACCGTGAAGAACGCGCTCCTCGAGAACTACTGGACCCATTGCTGTTACCAATGGATACAGCGGTAGAAGACTTACCAGAAGTCAACTTAGTGCCTGAACTGGCGGATATGGTTCAGCATGGGCAACCTGTTCAAGTATTTGGTGCGCCTACCGAAGGCTCACTTCGCCTTACCATGGGTGAAGAGCGTTTGTTTATTGGCGTTGGCGAAATGAACGAAGATGGCAAAATCGCTCCTAAGCGATTGGTTGTGTTCCGAGATGACGTCGCATCCAAGTAAATGATTGAAAATACCGACCTGAGTGTCGGTATTTTTATATTGCACGAGATAGGAAATTTCCCTATAATCCGCGCTTCGCGTAGCGGCTGAATCAGAGATTGGCTGCTACAACTTTAAACCTACTCTTATTAGGAGAGAATTATGTCTCTGAATGCAGAAACTAAAGCAGCAATCGTTGCAGAATACGCACAAGGCGAAGGCGACACTGGTTCACCAGAAGTTCAAGTAGCTCTACTTACAGCTTCTATCAACCACCTACAAGGTCACTTCAAAGCGCACAAAGGCGATCACCACAGCCGTCGTGGTCTTCTACGCATGGTTTCTCGTCGTCGTAAGCTTCTAGATTACCTAAAAGGTAAAAACCTAGCTCGCTACCAAGACCTAATCAAACGTCTAGGCCTACGTCGCTAATCAGCGACTGCATAGCAGTTTGTCTAAAAAGGGGCTTTATGCCCCTTTTTTGTTGCCTAAATTTAGCCAAATTAGACTTATGCCGTTATAATACTGGCGGCTAAACCTCGTAATAGGTTTTCTCAAAAGCTCATAGCATTACAGTCAACCACGTCGACCAAAAGGTCGCGACTATTCAAAAGGAATTTCCGAGTTTCTTTTTACTAGTCGCGATTCGTAATGTCTTGAGTGTCAATTAACACATCTAAGATTTCTTTAAGCACTAAAGGAAGATTAGAAACAAGGAATAACAATGTTCGAAAAACCAGTTGTTAAAACGTTCCAGTACGGTAACCACACAGTTACTTTAGAAACTGGCGTTATTGCACGTCAAGCTACAGCAGCAGTTATGGTCACAATGGATGATACGTCTGTATTCGTATCTGTTGTAGGTAAAAAAGAAGCCGTTGCAGGTCAAGACTTCTTCCCACTAACGGTTAACTACCAAGAGCGTACTTACGCTGCGGGTAAAATCCCAGGCGGTTTCTTCAAGCGTGAAGGTCGTCCTTCTGAAGGCGAAACGCTAACAGCTCGTCTAATCGACCGTCCAATCCGTCCGCTATTCCCAGACGCGTTTAAAAACGAAGTTCAGGTTATCGCGACAGTAATGTCTGTAAACCCAGATGTTCAGCCAGATATCGTTACAATGATCGGTACTTCTGCTGCTCTTGCTATCTCTGGCATTCCATTCAACGGCCCTATCGGTGCGGCGCGTGTTGGTCATATCGATGGTCAGCTTGTACTTAACCCTAGCCAAACTGAACTAGAAACTTCTAAGCTTGACCTTGTTGTTGCAGGTACAGAGTCAGCCGTACTGATGGTTGAATCAGAAGCGGACAACCTAACTGAAGAAGAAATGCTAGCAGCGGTTGTTTACGGTCATGATCAACAACAAGTTGCTATCAAAGCTATCAACGAATTCAAAGCAGAAGTAGCAACTCCTGCTTGGGATTGGGTTGCTCCTGAAGAAAACACAGCACTTAAAGATAAGATTGCTGAGCTAGCAGAAGCGAAGCTTGTTGAGGCTTACAAAATCACTGAGAAGATGGCTCGTTACGACCGTATCAATGAGATCGCTGCGGAAGTAAATGAAGTTCTTCTTGCTGAAGATCCTGAAGCGGATACAAAAGAAATTCACACTATCTTCCATGATCTAGAGAAAACAGTCGTACGTCGTAGCATCATCGCGGGTAACCCTCGTATTGATGGCCGTGAAAAAGACATGGTTCGTGCACTAGATGTACGCACTGGTGTTCTTCCTCGCACACACGGTAGCGCGCTATTCACTCGTGGTGAAACTCAGGCTATCGTGACGGCAACTCTAGGTACTCAGCGTGATGCTCAAATCATTGATGAGCTAACAGGTGAGCGTAAAGATCACTTCCTACTGCACTACAACTTCCCTCCATACTGTGTTGGTGAAACTGGTTTTGTAGGTTCTCCTAAGCGTCGTGAAATCGGTCACGGTAAACTGGCTAAACGCGGTATCGCAGCAGTAATGCCTTCTGTTGATGAATTCCCATACACAGTACGTGTTGTATCGGAAATCACTGAATCTAACGGTTCTTCTTCAATGGCTTCTGTATGTGGTACTTCTCTTGCTCTTATGGATGCAGGTGTGCCAATCAAGTCTTCTGTTGCGGGTATCGCAATGGGTCTTGTTAAAGAAGGCGACGACTTCGTTGTTCTTTCTGACATCCTTGGTGACGAAGACCACCTAGGTGACATGGACTTTAAAGTAGCGGGTACTAACACTGGTATCACAGCACTTCAAATGGACATCAAGATCGAAGGTATCACTAAAGAGATCATGCAAATTGCGCTTAACCAAGCTCAAGGTGCACGTAAGCACATCCTATCTGTAATGGATGAAGCTATCTCTGGTGCTCGTGAAGACATCTCTGAATTTGCTCCTCGTATTCACACAATGAAGATCAGCGCAGAGAAGATCAAAGACGTTATCGGTAAAGGTGGTGCAGTTATCCGTGCTCTAACTGAAGAGACTGGTACAACTATCGAAATCGAAGACGACGGTACTATCAAGATTGCTGCAACTGAAGGCACTGCTGCGAAAGAAGCTATCCGCCGTATCGAAGAGATCACTGCTGAAGTTGAAGTTGGCCGTATCTACACGGGTAAAGTTGCACGTCTAGCTGACTTCGGTGCATTCGTAACGGTTCTTCCAGGCAAAGATGGTCTTGTACACATTTCTCAAATCGCAGAAAAACGCGTTGAGAAAGTGTCTGACTACCTAGCTGAAGGCCAAGAAGTTCAAGTTAAAGTTCTTGAAATCGACCGCCAAGGCCGTGTACGTCTAAGCATGAAAGAAGCGGTAGAAAAGCCAGCTGAAGAAGCTGCTGCTGAAGCACCAGCTGCGAAAGATGAGTAAGACAAAATGAGACTTTCAGCCTTTTATTAGATTAAGGGCCTGAAAGCATGTTATAAAAGGGGAGCATTTTCGCTCCCTTTTTTTGGTTTATTTCGACGCATTAACCTCAAACGAGGTTATCGCCTATATTGCATTAAGAGAAATAAATCTTGAGCGGTCCAAACAGGAGTATCAATTAGTGAAATGGTTTCAAACCGCAAGTTTATGTGTTGCTATCGCGCTGACCGGTTGTGCAAATACTTCTCAGCAATCAGCACAAAAGTGGCTATATCCACCGATGGCGGTGCCACTTCAGCCTAGCGTTCAACAAGAAGTACAAATCGCGCGTCTCTCGCAGTTGCTACAACGTCCTGATCTCAGTGATGAAGTACGCGCTAAAATGCATTATGAGCGCGGTAGCTACTACGATAGCGTTGGTTTGCGTGATCTTGCCCGTTTGGACTTTAACCAGTCTTTGCAGTTGAATCCTGCTCAACCGGATATCTTCAATCTTTTGGGGGTGTATTTCACCCAAGTGGGGGAGTTTGACGCGGCTTATGAAGCGTTTGACTCGACCATAGAGTTGGCTCCGGATAATACCTATGCTGAGCGCAACCGTGCGATTGCACTGTATTATGGTGGCCGAATCGATCTCGCTTTAGAAGATATGACCAAGCACTATCAAGAAATGCCAACGGATCCTTTTCGTTCATTATGGCTGTACATCATCGAAGCTGAGCAAAATCCAGAGCAAGCAAAAGCTAATCTTCAACAGCGTTATTTACGAGATCGTAGTGAAGAGTGGGGATGGGTTCTTGTTGCCATCATGCTACGAGACGTCTCGGACGAAGACGCTCTTAAAGCCATTATGGATGGAACGAGAGAGAACTATCGCCTAGCTGAACGATTAACGGAAACGTATTTCTACCTTGGAAAGCGTAATCAGCTTGAAGGTGACATCGCAAGTGCCATCTCACTTTATAAGCTCGCGATTTCGTTCAACGTTTATGATTATGTTGAGCATCGGTATTCCTTCTTGGAGCTGGCACAAATCTACGATCAATTACAGCAAGACAGATTAGCCAAGCTAAAGGCTGCTAAGAAGCAGGAAATTGAATGATTTAGAGCCGCTCGATGAGAGCGGCTTTTTTTATGATTGAACTTGATGAGTGACTCATTTAAAATAGTTAGCCTTGCTAACTAAGTGGTGGTGGATTTTATGGCACTAGAAGAAAGCTTGATTGATTTAGAGCGTTTTTGCGCCAAAGCTTGGCGTGTTTATGCCAAAGAAGATCCGTTATCACATCTAAGCTTTAATGAGTTCGATTATTTACGTGTGATTCAGGTTTACCCTGAGGGTGTACGAATAACCGATCTTGCAGAAGAGTTGCAAGTGACTAAGCCTTCCGCATCGACAATGGTTGTTCGTTTGGAAAAAAAGGGTTTGGTGAAACGCATCGCATGTAATGAGGATGCCCGTGCTAAGCGTGTATTGCTGACAGAAGAAGTCGCAGAAAAAATGTCTTTGGAGCAGGTGGTTTACAAAGATATCTCTGAACAAATGATGCAACAATTAAATCAGCAAGAAGCTGAGCAGTTACAAGCTTTACTGAATAAAGCATTGAACAATAAGTCATTTTAAATTAAACCAAAGGCCTCCGCTGTACGCATTAGCCTTTGGTGTTTCATTTTTCTTTTATTTAATTTAACTATTTAGTTAGTCTTGCTAATTAAATGGTTAGCTTTGCTAACTACTGGTGGCAGTCATGCAAAACTCAATTTATAGACAGTTTTGGAAATATACGATTCCAACCGTCGCAGCAATGCTCGTGAACGGTTTATATCAAATAGTTGATGGCATTTTTATTGGCCGTTATGTTGGTGCTGACGGATTAGCAGGGATCAATGTTGCGTGGCCGATCATCGGTTCCATCCTTGGTATAGGGATGATGATTGGCGTGGGGACTGGTGCGCTAACGTCGATTAAGCAAGGAGAAAACGATCATGAAGGCGCGAAGCGTATTTTAACAACCGGATTGGGGTTGTTAGCGATATTGATGCCGGTCGTTGCTACCATATTGTTCTATTTTGCCGATGAATTTATTCGCTGGCAGGGGGCGGAAGGGCGAGTGTTTGAACTCGCGCTGCAATATCTGCATATTCTGATTGTCGCGTGCGTATTTACGCTAGGCTCTATCGCGGTTCCATTTCTTTTACGCAATGACGACAGCCCGAACTTAGCAACGATGCTGATGGTCATCGGTGCCGTCATTAATATTGTATTAGACTACGTATTTATTGCTTGGTTGGGGTGGGAGTTAACCGGAGCGGCCATTGCTACAGCGCTGGCACAATTGGTGGTAACCGTGCTTGGTATTGGTTACTTCTTTACTTCAAAAGCGACCTTACGCCTTCGAATCAGTGACTTTAAGGTTCAAGTTGATGTTGCACCAAAGATTATAATGATCGGTACATCTAGCTTCTTTATGTACGCGTACGGCTCTGTGATGGTGGCAATGCACAACGCATTATTTGCTCAGTACGGAAGTGCAATGTTGATCGGAGCGTACGCCATTTTGGGGTACATCGTGACGGTTTACTATCTAATTGCAGAGGGAATCGCGAACGGTATGCAACCTCTAGTGAGTTTCAATCACGGGGCGCGCAACCAGGCGAACGTCAGAAAATTACTGCAAGTCGCAATGGGGACATCTGTGCTTGGTGGTGTAGCGTTTGTTGGTTTGATGAACCTTTTCCCGTACGAGTTGGTCTCGGTGTTTAACAATGCTGATCAACAGTTGATTGATAGCACGGTGATCGGGATTCGTTTACACATGTTTGCGTTGTTCCTAGATGGCTTTTTAGTCGTGGCGGCTGCGTACTACCAATCGGTAAACAAAGGCAGCAAAGCCATGTTTGTGACATTAGGCAACATGTTGGTTCAACTGCCGTTTTTATTCGTTATGCCGAAACTGTTTGGCGTGACAGGTATTTGGCTGGCTTTCCCATTGTCCAATATTGCGCTGAGTTTAGTCGTGGTCAGTATGTTGTGGCGGGACGTGAAAAAGCTGCTAAACGAAACTTCGGCTGAGCCAACAGTGCAAGCCTGTTAACAATGGCTGATAGAGAAAAGCGAGGTTGGGCCTCGCTTTTCTTTTTTGGAGAGCTAAATGTTTTTTACTTCTAAGCCAGCTAGCTGATGCCAATAGCCATTGCATTGGCGGCTTTCGAGTTTTTCAGGGTTGTCGCCATGCTCGTTTGAGCGAAAATGCTCTAACTCAGAAAGTGTACTCACACCGAGAGGGCTTAAGCGGACCACATCAACTAGCCCTTGCATGCTTGGTAAGTCATTGATCAGGTTATAACAATACCCTGATTGTGTTTGAATACCGTTAAGGTTGAAGACTTCTTGCCCTTCTTGGCTGCTGACCTGGATACCCGTAGGGTATTTGATACAGCAGGTTTCGCAATCGTCTTTCGCTCGGTTTTCAGCTCGGGCTGTGAAACAGCGAGCGGAATACGCTAAAGGTAAATAACCGTGGCTAAATACCTCAACTTCAAACTTGTTACGAATACCCAGCTCGTCACACTGAACTAAAGTATCGTTTAACCATTCGCGAGAGAGCTCGACAGGCATGCACCAACGCATCATACCTTGCTTCAAAAATAAGTTGAGCGTGTGTGCGTTATAAGTATTGATTGCAGGACCAACGACGAAAGGCACTTTATGCTCTGATGCTAATTGAACCGCCGATACGTCATTAGCCTCAATGGCGAAGTCACCGTTATTGATGTACTTCTTCATGATGTTTACTTCACTCGGTGCTTCCAGTAGCGCCATCGTAGAGATAACGACTTGCTTGCCAGAGGCAGATAAGTCTTTAGCGATTTCCAACCAGTGGGCTGATTTCATTTCTCTGCGTTTAGAGCAAACCGATTCACCCAGGTAAATAATGTCTGCAGAGCTTTGTTTTGCTTGTTGGTAGAAGGCTTCTACATCTTGTTTTGGCCAAAAATAGAGTAGTGGGCCAAGTGCGTATTTCATTGAGTTATCCATCTTAACCTCTACTGCCATTTACGGTGGTAAGCACCTAGGGTGGTTTGCGTTCCTTCCGACACATTTGCGAGCGTCGCATCCCATGCGGCCTCAACTTGGTAAGCTTCTGGGTTGGCTTGGTAGCGATCAATCGCGGCTCGCCATGTTCGAGTGACTTGCTCTACGTAAGCTGGGCTGCGTTGGCGCCCTTCAATTTTTACAGATGCGACATTAGCGGCAAACAGTTCTGGCAGCATCGAAAGGGTGTTCAAACTGGTTGGCTCTTCCAGAGCATGATAGCGTTTTTTCTCACCATCAATTTCTGTTTCAAAACGACCTTTACAGAGCGTAGGGTAGCCTGCGTTTTCTCCTGCGCAGTAGCGGTCAATTAGGATATTGTTTAGACGAGACTCAAGACCTTGATCAGTTTCTTGCCAACGAACGTATTTGGCAGGAGAACAGGCACCCACAGTGTTTGGTGACTCACCCGTCATGTATGATGACAAATAACAACGGCCTTCGGACATAATACAAAGGCTACCAAAAGCAAAGACTTCTAATTCGACATCGCTAATGATGTTGCGCGAAAGCTGTTTGACCTGATGAATCGATAAGACGCGAGGTAGTACCACACGTTTTACGTTGAAGTTCTGTTTATAAAAATCAATGGCTGCGACGTTGGTCGCTGATGCTTGCACTGAAAGGTGTAGCTCCAGAGCGGGATATTTGCGAGCTGCATACTCCAGCACGGCAATGTCTGCAACAATCAACGCGTCCACACCCAGTGCCGCTGCATTGTCTACCGCGTTCGTCCAGCGCTCAAAGCCATTGGGATGAGCGAAGGTATTCAACGCGACATGAATTTTTTTGTCGCGGTCGTGAACGTATTGTACCGCTTTTTCTAACTTTTTGCCGTTAAAGTTGAGGCCAGCAAAGTGACGGGCGTTGGTATCATCTTTGAAGCCAATGTAGACGGCATCGGCACCGCAATCAATCGCAGTTTTTAACGCAGGCAGGTTACCCGCGGGACACAAGAGTTCCATATGCTCACAATCATTGAGAATAAAAAGGTGTCCGCATTTTATGAAGAATTATGAATAGCGAAATTGACCTAAGTTAGGTTTAGCTCAATAAAGTCGATATTTACCCCTTGAGAGTAAGGGCATTGAGTCAGGGTTAGTTCTTGTGACGACGATTCTGTACAAACAGCTCTTCAATTTCATGTTTTGGCTGTGGGCGATAAAAATGGAATCCTTGAATCGCATTACATTGAAGGTTAGAGAGCAAAGTAGCTTGCTGGTGGGTTTCCACCCCCTCGGCAACGACCGTCAAGTCGAGTGACTTACCCAGATTAATGATGTTTTCAATCACAGTGACCTGTTTAGGTAGCGTGTCGATATCGTTAATAAACGCGCGGTCGATTTTCAGCTCGTCGATAGGGAAGCGCGCTAAGTAGGAAAGGGAAGAGTAACCAGTACCAAAGTCATCGATAGAGAGGGCGAAGCCCAGTTTCTTAATCGCATTCAGCATTTGCAGTGTATGCTCGCTATCACTCATCACGGCACTTTCGGTTAGCTCGAAGGTAATGCAGCTTGGGTCAAGCTCGGTAGTGCGAAGTAACTTTTCCATAAAGTCGATCAGCTGTGGGTTACCAAATTGCTCGGGAGAGAGGTTGATAGCGACACGACCTGGCAGTATGCCTTGTTGTTTCCAACGTTTTACCGTATTGAAAACATCACGCATCACGACGCGTCCAAGGTGTTCGATTAACCCTGCACGCTCGGCGACAGGAATGAATGAACCTGGGCTAATGTAACCTTCGACAGGGTGTTTCCAACGAACGAGCGCTTCGGCACCGTTAATGCTGAAGTCACGCGCGTTAACCTTTGGTTGATACCACACTTCTAACCCGTTCTGCTGCAATGCTTTTTGCAGTTCGATTTCAAGCCACAAACGCATGCGCGCTTCTTTGTTCATCTGGTCGTTAAATTTGATCAGGCGATTTCGGCCACGATCTTTGGCTTCATACATCGCTGTATCAGCATTTTGTAGCAGGATTCTCGCATCTTGCCCGTCTTCAGGGTAACGAACGCTACCAATTGAGCACGCAAGGCGTTTACTGAAGTGGTGCAAGTCGAAAGGCTGGTTGATCAACGAGATAATGCGATCTGACAAAATTTCAGCCATGCGGGTATTTTCTGGTTCTGGCAGAATGACGCCAAACTCATCGCCACCCAAATGACCAATAATCGCTTGATTTGGCAGTAATCGTTTAAGACGGGCCGATACCTCTTGAATCACTTTATCGCCAATGTGGTGACCAAGTGAATCATTAATGTTTTTGAAGTTATCGATATCCAAATAGAACACCAGAAGCGGTGTTTGCTTTTTGATCAGCTGTTCCAAACGTTTGGTAAAACCAAAGCGGTTGTACAGTTTGGTGAGCGAATCAATATGTATGTCTTCATTCGATGCAGAAGACAAATTCTTAGGTGTATCGTCAGCGTCTTGGATCAAGATGATTTGAGACTCGCTACCTAATATCGCCGTAGAATCTGCGTGTAACTGAACTTTTCGTTCAAAGCCACATCTCGCGCTGGTTAAGCAAACAAAAGGCTTTTCAGAAATTAATGTACTCAAACGATGACTAAACACTTTCTTGCTGTTTTCATCGATGAATAAACGGCTGAGCTCTTCGCCTAGCAACTCATGGGGAGAGTTCAGTCCCAGAAGGCGTGCTGATGCAGGGTTGGCAGAGATGATAATGTCATCTTCGATAAGCAGCAGACCGTCAGGCAGTAGTTGTGTTAATTTCGCAAACTTACTTTCGGACTCCTCTAAGGAGCGTACGAGGATCTGCTTTTCTGAAGTATCCACGGCGTGAAAAACGACAAAGCGAATTTCGTTACCTTCAAAAACCGGTGACAGACTAAAGTGCAGGCTGGTTTCAAGGTCGGTTTCATCGAGGGTGATTTCGGCTTCGACATGCGTTCCTTTGAATGCACGCTGATAGTAAGGGGCCAGCTTTTTATAAAACTGATCACCCAGTACCTGGCAATCGTTTAAGCCGATGATTTCCTCATGACTTAAACCTGCGATATCGCAGTAACGGTCACTTACCATTCGATAATTGTGTTTTTTATCAAGAATGGCAAAGAAGAAAGGGCTATTTGAGGTTAGCGTGGCAAACCAATGTTTTAATTGCTGGGAAGGCATTAGGGTATTACCGATCTCCAATGAGCCAGATTATTCGTCCGTGTATAAAAAGCGACACCCTGATAAGCCTGCGGCGGTCTACTATTAAGTCCAGTATCGCTTGCCATTAAAGGGCTCGCGGTTTTAACTTTACAGTCGACAATCACATGGATACGCTCAGATAACTATAACTTTGAAAATACGGTTGTAAAAGTGTTTATCCACCTGTTCGCATCAATAATACACGTAACTTCAAAAAAAGAAGCGTTAGTGAACAATAATCCACCAATCTAAAATAAGCACTTTATTGATACATAACAGTAATCTCATTGCCACGATTGCTTAATATGGGCAACCTAATGACAAAGTAACGGATAATGAACGTGTTAAACAAGATTCGCAGTCAACTAGTAAAGAACGCAGCTAACATTTTGCGTTCTCCAGTCCAGTTATTACCACAGCCAATTCAGCAAAAAGCATTACTGGAAGGGCTAAAAATGGTGTTTAAAGAAGCCTTGGAAGATGGTGACTTTGAGTTCCTTGAAGACAAGTGGTTAAAAGTTGCGATTAAAGACTTGAACTTAGCATGGTACATCAGCTATCAAGACGAAAAATTAGTGGTAGCTGAAAAACCAGTTCAGGAAGATGTGAGTTTTAGTGGTAATCTAAACGACCTAGTACTGATTGCTGGTCGTAAAGAAGACCCTGACACACTGTTCTTCCAACGTCGTCTTTCAATTGAAGGCGATACTGAGCTTGGCTTAGAAGTGAAAAACTTAATGGACAGTGTCGACTTAGAGCAGTTACCGAAAGCAATGCAAGTCGCTTTGAATCAATTGGCTGATTTTGTTCAGAAAGGAGTTCAAGCGCCTGCACAACCAACCGGAGTAGCGAATGCTTATTCGAACTGAAGCCCCTGCGGACATTCTTACCATTGACCGCTTATTGAAACACGCCTTCCCGACGGAAGCTGAAGCTAAGCTTGTGATGCGTTTGCGCGAAAACAGCAAATTCACACTTTCCTTAGTCGCGTGTACAGATGAGGGAGAGGTGATAGGCCATGCTTTATTTAGCCCAGTGACCTTAAATGGTGAAGATTTGTCGTGGCAAGGGCTGGCGCCATTGGCTGTTCATGAAGATTACCGTCGCCAAGGCATCGCTGCAGAGTTGATCAAAGAAGGTTTTGATTCACTTCGTGATTTTGGCTATCCAGTGTGTGTGGTGTTGGGCGATCCTGATTATTACGCGCGCCAGGGCTTTCAATCATGCGACGAGATGGGATTCGAATGCGCTTGGGATGTTCCTAAAGGTGCATTTCGTATCGCAGAGTTGGTCGAAGGTCAATGTGCCGGACACTCCGGACGCATAGATTACGCGCCAGAGTTCTCTGAACTGTAAATGAAAGAAGCCCACTAACTCAGTGGGCTTCTTTCTTAGTTCATTGAAAACTGAGATAGGGAGATTAAGACGACTGGTCACTTTTCTTCTTACCCCAAACCTCTATTTTTGCTTTCTTACTTAGCCCTAAAACATTGAGTTTTCTGCTGCCCCAACTGCTGTAAGTCATTTCAATCTGTTTTAGCTTCGCTTCTTTTGAGCCGGGAAGGCTCCATGCACGAGTCGATAATCCACTTGTTAGCACACCCATAGAGGTTAGCTTTTTCTCACTACCGTCCGTCATCACGACTTTTAAGTCGTTAATGTCTACCGTGCCCTGCACACATTTCAGTTTAATTTTACTGAAGCTGCGATTTCGGAATAGGCTATTTGGTGTCACGGTATCCGTTTCTGTTTGGAATTTGACGGTTTTCGTTGCAATCAGCTCCCACTCATCGCTGCCATTAGCAAAAACACTCATGCTGGTGGTGGCTACCAGTGCGCAAAGCAGCAGTGTAGGTAAGAATTTCATAATGTACCTCATATGTTATACCTACGGTGTGGCCATTGTCATAGGCAGAACAGTTCAATCATTCCAATGTATTGAGGTGTTCCTTGAAGTCCTTTAGGTATAATCACGATTATTTGTTAGGATTGCCCTCGTTCAAATAGGTGACGGAAAATGTCAATTAACGAGAAACAGTATTTACACGAAATGGGCATCAGCACATGGGAGCTGGTACACCCAGATAGATTGGCAGGTTACCAATCGCCAAAAATCGATTTGCAAAGTTCTTGCAAACTCCTGTTGATCTCTCCGGTATGTCCAGAGAATGAGACGGCGGTTTTGTTTGAAAACATCCTAAAGAGTATGAAGTTAACGCTTGACCAAGCGTTACATATTGAGCCAGAGCGATTTCCATTACTTGGCCAGCACGAGCTTGAGTGGGTTTGGTTTGCAGGGTGTGAAGCCGAAGTATTGCCTGACACTAAACAACTGACATCGCCATTGTTGCAAGATGTGGATGGGAATACCCAACAAAAACGTGCACTTTGGCAACAGATTTGTTCTTACAACAATTCGAGCAAATAAGCATTAATCCCCGTTTTACTGCAATTGGTATTGCACATGAACCCCTAGGTAAATAATGACAACTAAAATCTTACCAATGTGCGCTGAGCACTTAGATCAAGTTTGGCAAATTGAGCAGCAAGCACACTCGCATCCGTGGGCAGAGTCTTTGGTACGTGATTTATCCAGCCGTGGAGCATGTCATCATGTGATGCTCGATGGCGAGATGGTGATTGGCTACTTTTATGCGCAGAATATTGTCGGTGAAGTTACGTTGCTGAATATTGCTATCGCGCCGCATCTTCAGGGTAAAGGCTATGGTCAAAAACTGTTGGATGCGTTCTTAGAACATTGTGAGCAATCAAAAGCGGAGAGTGCTTGGCTTGAGGTGCGAGAGAGTAATAAGCCTGCTATTTATATTTATGAACAAGCTGGATTCAATGAAGTTGATCGACGTCATAACTATTACCCTGCGAAAACTGGCACGGGAAAAGAAGATGCGATCATCATGAGTTATCTCTTCTTTCACTAACGTTAACGCATCCCATAAGGGAAGTCGCCCCTAAAGCGATCAGTTGCCCCTGAGGCAATAATAAGCGAGAATACCGCGCAATATTGAATCTAAAAAGCGTGTTTGCTTTTCGAGCAAGCATTCAGACATCAAAGAAGACCAGTTTCATGTCAAATACACCTTTTCTAAGCGAAGTGTCTAAACGTAGAACGTTCGCTATTATTTCTCACCCGGATGCGGGTAAAACCACCATTACTGAAAAAGTCCTTTTATTCGGAAACGCGATTCAAAAAGCAGGTACGGTTAAAGGTCGTGGTAATGCACAGCACGCAAAATCAGACTGGATGGAAATGGAAAAGGAACGTGGTATCTCGGTAACCACGTCTGTGATGCAGTTCCCTTACAATGATTGCCTGGTAAACCTACTTGATACTCCTGGACACGAAGACTTCTCGGAAGATACATATCGTACTCTAACGGCAGTCGACTCGTGTTTGATGGTTATCGATGCTGCGAAAGGTGTCGAGGATCGTACTCGTAAGTTAATGGAAGTAACCCGTCTACGTGATACGCCAATCGTGACCTTTATGAACAAACTTGACCGTGACGTTCGTGATCCAATGGAAGTATTGGACGAAGTAGAAAACGAATTGGGCATGATGTGTGCGCCTATCACGTGGCCAATCGGCTGTGGTAAAGAATTTAAAGGTGTGTACCACATTCACCGTGATGAAACGATTTTATACGAATCTGGTCACGGTCATGAGATTCAAGAAGTTCGAATCATCAAAGGTCTAGATAACCCAGAGCTTGATGAAAAAGTCGGTGCAGGCCTTGCGGAAAGTGTTCGAGAAGAGCTTGAGCTTGTTATGGGTGCTTGCCCTGAGTTTGATTTGGAAATGTTCTTAACAGGTGACCTGACGCCAGTTTACTTCGGTACCGCATTAGGTAACTTCGGTGTAGACCACATGCTAGACGGTCTAACAGAGTGGGCACCAGCACCGAAAACGCGTCAAGCGGTTGAGCGTGAAGTTGAAGCGACAGAAGAGAAGTTCTCTGGTTTCGTATTCAAGATCCAAGCAAACATGGACCCGAAACACCGTGACCGTATCGCATTCATGCGTATTGTATCGGGTACTTACACGCAGGGTATGAAGATGAACCACGTTCGTCTTGGCAAGCAGGTGAGTATCTCTGATGCAGTAACCTTTATGGCTGGTGACCGTTCACGTGCAGAACACGCTTACGCGGGTGACATCATTGGTCTGCATAACCACGGCACTATTCAAATTGGTGATACCTTTACTCAAGGTGAGTCATTGAAGTTCTCTGGTATTCCGAACTTTGCCCCGGAACTATTCCGTCGTATTCGCCTGAAAGATCCATTAAAGCAGAAACAGCTACTAAAAGGCTTGGTGCAACTATCAGAAGAAGGTGCGGTACAGGTATTCCGTCCTCTACAAAACAACGATCTGATCGTTGGTGCCGTTGGTGTACTTCAGTTCGATGTTGTTGTGGCTCGTTTGAAGTCTGAATATAACGTTGAAGCGATTTATGAAGGCATCAACGTTGCAACTGCGCGTTGGGTTGAGTGTGATGATGCGAAGAAACTGGATGAGTTCCAACGTAAGAACCAAGCAAACTTAGCATTGGATGGTGGTGATAACCTAACGTATATTGCACCAACAATGGTTAACTTAAACTTGGCGAAAGAGCGTTTCCCTGATATTGATTTCCGTGCGACGCGTGAGCACTAATCAAAAAGCGGTTTGGGTAAGCTTTAACGCAAACTAGATTTTAAAACGCCCTTGGCTATAAACTTAGCCAAGGGCGTTTTTTATAAGGATGAGATATGAACTGGTTTAAACGAGGATTGAAGCGTTACGACGACTGGTGCAAGGAGATGGGACTAACGCCCGATCAAAAACGCAGCTGCGTTCCGTATCGAAAAGATCCTGCCCATCAAAATGAAGAGAACAGTGAAGCTCTGCTATTTTCTGATTCTCAGTTTGTCGGTACAGATAAAAAGTCTCAAGATGAAGCTCTTTGATACCCATTGTCACTTTGACTTTGATGTATTCCAAGGTGACTTTGCACATCAACTTCAGCTAGCTCAAACGCAAGGCGTGACAAGAATTCTGATTCCTTCAGTGGGACCTCAAAACTGGGCTCGTATTCAAACCTTGGCAGATCAACATGCCAATTTGTATTATGCCCTTGGGTTTCATCCGTATTTTCTTGAAGATAACGTCGAGCAGCACTTTGCTGAATTGGAACATTATCTAAAACAAAATGCTCCCCAGTGCGTGGCAATAGGAGAGTGTGGGCTAGATTTTGCCATTGATGTTGACCCACAGTTGCAAGAAGAGACACTTGAAGTTCAATTTGAACTGGCTAGACGCTTCGAACTCCCAGTTATTTTACATAGCCGAAAAGCGCACAATCGCCTTATTCAAATAGTTAAAGCGGCGAAGCTCCCTCGGGGCGGTGTGCTACATGCTTTCTCTGGGAGTTATCAGCAAGCAATGGAGTGGGTCAAATTAGGTTTTTTTATCGGTGTAGGAGGAACCATCACCTACCCAAGAGCGAAGAAAACGCGCGACGCAATTCAAAAATTACCACTCAAACATCTCGTGATCGAAACAGATGCACCGGATATGCCTATACTTGGGTATCAAGGGGAGTCGAATCACCCAGCCAAACTCATTCACGTCTTTAATGAGCTCGTAGAGTTGCATAACGGCTCAAAGCAATCGATTGCCTCTCAGTTATGGAAAAATAGCAATTTTGCTTTCTCGATATGTGAATAAAATCTAAAGATGTGGTTTGAAATAGAAAACGTTTTCCTGCTTATTGTGAATTAACTCACAAAGCTGGCTGAATCAATCATGAATCTTATAGGAAAGTGTGAGGCTGGCATTACTTTAATTGATTCTGCATGAGTATAATTGCTCCCGCTTTATAGCTCCATTTTGTAACACGCCAATAAATAACTTATAAGGAAGTCATAAACTATGAGCCTGTTTATGAGCCTAATCGGTATGGTAGTGCTTCTTGCGATTGCAGTGGCATTTTCTAATAACCGAAAAGCTATCAATCTAAGAACTGTGGGTGGCGCATTCGCTATCCAATTCGCATTAGGTGCATTTGTTCTGTATGTACCTTGGGGCCGTGATCTACTAAACGGTTTCTCTTCAGGTGTTTCTAACGTTATCAACTACGGTAACGATGGTTCATCATTCCTGTTCGGTGGTCTTGTTTCTGACAAGATGTTCGAAGTATTCGGCGGCGGCGGTTTCATCTTCGCATTCCGTGTTCTTCCTACACTGATCTTCTTCTCTGCACTGATTTCAGTTCTTTACTACATTGGCGTTATGCAATGGGTTATCAAGATTCTTGGTGGCGCACTACAAAAAGCGCTGGGCACTTCACGTGCGGAATCAATGTCAGCAGCAGCAAACATTTTCGTAGGTCAAACAGAAGCACCTCTAGTTGTTCGTCCATTCGTTCCAAAAATGACTCAATCAGAGCTATTCGCGGTAATGTGTGGTGGCCTAGCTTCTGTTGCTGGTGGTGTACTAGCGGGCTACGCTTCAATGGGTGTTCCACTAGAGTACCTAGTAGCAGCATCATTCATGGCGGCACCAGGTGGTCTACTATTCGCTAAAATCCTTCACCCAGAGACTGACCAGCCTCACGAAAGTATCGAAGAAGCGATGGACGGCGGCGACGACAAACCAGTAAACGTAATCGACGCAGCAGCGGGCGGTGCGGCTTCTGGTCTACAACTTGCGCTTAACGTAGGTGCAATGCTAATCGCATTCGTTGGTCTAATCGCGCTGATCAACGGTATGCTAGGTGGCATCGGTGGTTGGTTCGGCATGCCAGAACTAACGCTAGAGCTAATCCTAGGTTACGCATTCTCTCCACTAGCATTCCTAATCGGTGTTCCATGGGCTGAAGCAGTAACTGCTGGTTCATTCATCGGTCAGAAAATCGTAGTGAACGAATTCGTTGCTTACTTGAACTTCACACCATACCTAGGTGAAAACGCTCAAGTAATCGCGGCAACTGGTGAAGTAATGTCTGAGAAGACAACAGCTATCATCTCATTCGCACTATGTGGTTTCGCGAACCTTTCTTCTATCGCGATTCTACTTGGTGGTCTAGGTAGCCTTGCACCAAACCGTCGTAGTGACATTGCTCGCATGGGTGTTAAAGCTGTTCTTGCTGGTACGTTGTCTAACCTTATGGCAGCGACAATTGCAGGCTTCTGCTTAAGCCTTGCAGCACTATAATTAGAATCGGTTCTTAATATATAGACGCCGTTTTACATCATGCCCTGTAGCAAGAGATTGCTGCGGGGCATTTTTCGTTTTTCGGGCTCTAAAATCTCACCGGGTGCCGGACTCAGTCTATGAGTTACGCAGCCGATGGAATAGGGGCTAGGAAATTTTGAGATACAAACCGTTTGCGCTCTATTTGGTGCTACAGTTTTGCGGTGAAACTCTATAATGTATTAATCACAGGATAGTGGTTAAGGTTGATACTTAATCACGTAATGAATATTACATAATCGATGGGCAAATGACTTGCCCAGCAATATCAGATCTAATAGGCGTTTTGCTGTGTGATGTGATATTAAAGACACCGCAATCATAGATTGTTGTGCCATAGGCCAAACTGGTACTGTGCGGTGACAAGGATAGCAATTGGCATATGAAATTTTCGCTGTATATGCCGAGTCTTCAGGGAACCAAGTCCGTTCATTAATAGACTGTTTAGCCATTTACTCACATTGTCTCGACTTGTTGATTATAGTTAGAGACGTGATGTAAGGCTGAGTAGTGAATTTTTTGAATATTGATCGGAGATAGAAATGAGCGATTTAAAAGCAGCAGCGCTACGTGCACTTAAACTTATGGACCTAACTACGTTGAATGACGATGACACTGATGCAAAAGTGATTTCATTATGTCATGACGCGAAAACAGCAGTAGGCAACACAGCTGCAATTTGTATTTACCCTCGCTTTATTCCTATTGCTAAGAAGACACTTCGTGAGCAAGGTACGCCAGAGGTTCGCATTGCAACAGTAACGAACTTCCCACACGGTAACGACGACATCGAAATCGCTGTTGCTGAAACAAAAGCGGCGGTTGCTTACGGTGCAGACGAAGTTGACGTTGTTTTCCCATACCGCGCGCTAATGGCGGGTGATGAGAAAGTAGGCTTCGAACTAGTTAAGCAATGTAAAGAGGCTTGTGGTGATATTCTTCTTAAAGTGATCATCGAAACGGGTGAACTAAAAGAAGAAGCACTAATCAAGAAAGCATCTCAAATCTGTATTGAAGCAGGTGCTGACTTCATTAAAACTTCAACTGGTAAAGTGCCAGTAAACGCAACACCAGAATACGCACGCATGATGCTTGAAGTGATTCGTGACATGGGTGTTGCAGAAACTGTTGGTTTCAAACCAGCAGGTGGTGTGCGCACTGCTGAAGACGCAGCTGCATACCTAGCAATGGCTGACGAAATCCTAGGTGACAACTGGGTTGATGCCCGTCACTACCGTTTCGGTGCGTCTAGCCTGCTAACTAACCTACTAAATACATTAGAAGTGACAGACGAAACTGCTGATCCAGCAGCGTACTAATCCCAATAATATGTCTGAACGGTAGCACCTAAACGGGTGCTACCAAACCTCTTCTATCCTACTTAACCATGGCTCACTGAGAGCATGGGAGGCACTAATGTATTTACCACAAGAAATCATTCGTAAAAAACGTGACGGTGAAGTACTTACCGCAGACGAAATCAACTTCTTTATTCAAGGCGTAGCAAATAACACCGTATCTGAAGGTCAGATCGCGGCGTTTGCTATGACGATTTTCTTCAATGAAATGACCATGGATGAGCGCATCGCCCTAACGTGTGCAATGCGTGATTCGGGCATGGTTATCGACTGGAGCCACATGAACTTTGGTGGCCCAATTGTCGACAAACACTCTACTGGCGGTGTGGGTGACGTAACGTCTTTGATGCTTGGCACTATGGTGGCAGCATGTGGCGGTTTCGTACCAATGATCTCTGGCCGTGGTCTTGGCCACACAGGCGGTACGCTAGATAAGCTTGAGTCTATTCCTGGCTACAACATCACACCAAGCAACGATGTGTTTGGGCAAGTAACTAAAGACGCTGGTGTGGCGATCATCGGTCAAACAGGTGACCTTGCTCCAGCGGATAAGCGTGTTTACGCGACTCGTGATATTACCGCAACCGTAGACAACATTTCTCTGATCACGGCTTCCATTCTTTCTAAGAAATTGGCGGCGGGTCTGGAGTCGCTAGTGATGGACGTTAAAGTCGGCTCTGGTGCATTCATGCCAACTTACGAAGCGTCTGAAGAGCTAGCAAAATCAATCGTTGCAGTAGCAAACGGTGCGGGTACTAAGACCACTGCAATCCTGACAGACATGAACCAAGTATTGGCCTCTTCGGCAGGTAATGCGGTGGAGGTTCGTGAAGCGGTTCGTTTCCTAACTGGTGAATACCGTAACCCACGCCTACTTGAAGTCACCATGGCTTCTTGTGCAGAAATGCTGGTACTTGGCAAACTGGCTGAGAACACAGAAGACGCACGTGCGAAATTGATGGAAGCACTAGACAACGGCAAAGCAGCAGCATGCTTCGGCAAGATGGTTGCTGGTCTTGGCGGCCCAGCAGACTTCGTAGAAAACTACGATAACTACCTAGAAAAAGCGGAAATTATCAAGCCAGTTTACGCGACGGAAACGGGCATTGTTTCAGCGATGGACACGCGTGCTATTGGCATGGCTGTCGTTGCTATGGGTGGTGGTCGCCGTGTTGCTACTGATGAAATCGACTATGCCGTAGGTTTCGACGAGTTCATCCGCTTGGGTGAAGTTGCAGATAGCGATAAACCTCTTGCCGTTATCCACGCTCGCAGCGAAGAGCAGTGGGAAGAAGCGGCAAAAGCACTGCGCAGTGCAATCAAAGTAGGTGGTGAGTACACACCAACTCCAGAGGTTTACCGCCAAATTCGTGCAGAAGATATTTAATAGAACAAGTAATTACACAAGGCCTACTCAACCATAATAAAAAGCCGAGTGGGCCTAAGGAACGAGCAATGAAAAGAGCATTTATTTTAGTACTAGACTCATTCGGTATTGGTGCAACCGCTGACGCTGAGAAATTTGGTGATGTAGGTTCAGACACACTAGGCCACATCGCAGAACAATGTGAAAAAGGCTTAGCAGATAACGACCAACGTCAAGGCGCACTTCGCTTGCCAAACCTATCCAAACTTGGTTTGGCAATGGCACATAAAGAGTCAACAGGACGCTTTGCACCTGGCCTAGACGCAGATGCAGAAATCATTGGTGCGTACGGTCACGCAGCAGAGCTTTCTTCTGGTAAAGATACGCCGTCTGGTCACTGGGAAATCGCAGGTGTTCCTGTTCTGTTTGACTGGGGTTACTTCACAGACAAAGCAAACAGCTTCCCTAAAGAGCTGACGGATCGCATCCTTGAGCGCGCGGGTCTTGACGGTTTCCTAGGTAACTGCCACGCATCTGGTACTCAAGTTCTTGATGACTTGGGTGAAGAGCACATGAAAACTGGGCAGCCAATCTTCTACACCTCTGCGGACTCTGTATTCCAAATCGCCTGTCACGAAGAGACTTTCGGTCTAGACCGTCTACTAGAGCTTTGCCAAATTGCGCGTGAAGAACTAGAAGATTACAACATCGGCCGTGTAATCGCGCGCCCATTCATTGGCCCGGGTAAAGGTCAATTTGAGCGTACGGGTAACCGTCGTGACCTATCTGTAGAGCCACCATCAGCGACTATCTTACAAAAGTTAGTTGATGAGAAGGGCGGTCAGGTTCATTCCATCGGTAAGATTTCAGATATTTATGCTGGTTGTGGGATCACTAAAAAAACCAAAGCAACAGGCATTCCAGCACTATTTGAAGCAACGAAAGAAGCGATCAAAGAAGCGGGTGATAACACCATCGTATTCACTAACTTCGTCGACTTCGATTCAGCTTACGGTCACCGTCGTGATGTGGCGGGTTACGCTGCAGCGCTTGAGTACTTTGATGGTCGCATCAACGAAGTGCTAGAACTGATGGGTGAAGATGACGTGCTTATCCTAACAGCAGACCACGGCTGTGACCCAACATGGCCAGGTACTGACCATACTCGTGAGCACATCCCAGTATTGGTTTACGGTCAAAAAGTGCCAGCAGGCTCTCTTGGCCGCCGCGAAACATTCGCAGACATCGGCCAAACATTGGCGAGCTACTTCGGTACTTCTCCAATGGATTACGGTAAGAATTTCCTATAATTAGGATATTGAAAACTAGGAGCTGAATGCTCCTAGTTTTATGTTTGCAGTATGCAAGTACTGCTTGTCGGAAATGAGAATACTCTGGCTTATATCGCCTTAAGCGCGGAGCGCTAGAGAAAGGTTAAGGAAAAGAAAATGGCAACTCCACATATCAATGCTGAAATGGGTGCATTCGCAGACGTCGTACTGATGCCGGGTGACCCGCTACGTGCAAAATACATCGCAGAAACCTTCCTTGAAGACGTTGTGCAAGTGTGTGATGTGCGTAATATGTTCGGTTACACTGGCACATACAAAGGCCGTAAGATCTCGGTTATGGGCCACGGTATGGGTATCCCATCATGCTCGATTTACGCAACGGAGCTAATTAAAGACTTCGGCGTGAAGAAAATCATCCGTGTTGGTAGCTGTGGCGCAGTAAACGAAGACATCAAAGTGCGTGATGTTGTGATCGGCATGGGCGCGTGTACGGATTCTAAAGTGAACCGCATCCGTTTTAAAGGTCATGACTTTGCAGCAATCGCAGACTACAAAATGGTTCGCGCGGCAGAAGACGCAGCAAAAGCACGTGGCATTGATGTGAAAGTGGGTAACCTGTTTTCAGCGGAGCTTTTCTACACGCCAGATCCAGAAATGTTCGACGTAATGGACAAGTACGGCATTGTTGGTGTTGAAATGGAAGCGGCGGGTATTTACGGCGTAGCGGCAGAATACGGTGCAAAAGCTCTGACAATCTGTACGGTATCAGATCACATCAAAACGGGTGAGCAAACAACTTCTGATGAGCGTCAAACAACATTCAACGACATGATGCTAATCGCACTAGATTCAGTATTGCTAGGCGACGAAGAATAAGCGACAAAGAGTCATCTTAGTTTCTTGACATTAAGAACTAAAAAAACAGCCCGCACAATGCGGGCTGTTTTTGTATTAGATGTCGATTACCGACTGACTATTTGGTTAGCAGTAGGTTTTGCGTTTTTTTACGGCGGATAGGCTGTCTACGTAAAATCATAATGAATAACATGCCGCACACAAAACTCATTAGCACCATCATGTACATGTAACGATCACTCTTACGATAGTGGTGGTCAGAAATCGCGGTTACACGACCTGTCTCAAAGGTGACGCGAACAAAACCGATGAGTGCTTCATCGGCAAATACTGGTTCAACCAACTGCTGGCGGCCAATGGAAGCTGTTGCCAAAGGCGTGTCTAAGCCTAAAACTTCGCGTACCGATAGCGCATCTTCACTAGACGCTAAACGTACGCCTTGTGCATCATATATTGTCGCATCAAACACTAAACGGTCTTGTGCTAGCTGGTTTGTCAGTTTAAGTAAGCGTTCTTGATCTTTAGTCAAAATCATTTCACTGGCAGAAAGAGACGCCTGTGAAATCAAAACTTTGGTGAGTGTCTCAAGCTGCTGTGCTTGAATTTTCTCGTTGCCCTTACTGATCACAACACTGTTTTTGATCGTGATAAACAACATCACACACAGTAGGATTAGTGCCAGAATTCTTAGGGCATTCCTTACTGAGAACAAGGATTCACTCATGCTCTTTACTCATCCATTTAAAATAAAACAAAGACTTGCCTTTTTAGTTTGTTGAGGTAACGTTTTAGCAAAGTCATAAGGGATTATATACATGGACGCGTCAAAAAGCTTGCCTATCAGAAAACATACGACACTTTTAAAACGATTACCCGAGACTCGATTTGCCTCCCAACTAGATAAAGCAAAAGCAAACTGGATAGTGTTTGCAGAATACCTTTCGCCACGTCATTTTGAAGACATTGATTTCTTCACAGGTGTCTACAACCCCGTGTTAGAAACGTGGAAAGTTGGCCAATATGAAGTCGCCTTGATGGCAGGAGAGTTGACCCCTCAACACGAAACGATCTTACAAAGCCTCAACTTGGATTACGCCTCGCTTAATGAAGTTCCAGATCTCTCAACCCAAGGTTTGATTGTATTTGACATGGACTCAACGGCAATCCAGATAGAGTGTATTGATGAAATCGCAAAATTGGCCGGAGTCGGGGATGAGGTGGCAGAAGTTACTGAACGTGCGATGCAAGGTGAACTGGATTTTGAGCAAAGTTTGCGTCAACGCGTAGGCAAGCTCAAAGGTGCTGATGAGTCAATTCTTGAACAAGTTCGTTCCCAATTGCCATTTATGCCTGACTTTGAAGCGTTAATCGCAACGTTAAAAGCACTAGGCTGGAAAACAGCGATTGCTTCCGGTGGTTTTACTTACTTCTCGGACTATATCAAAGATAAAGTCGATTTAGATTTTGCTCGCTCTAATCAGTTGGAAATCATTAATGGTAAGCTCACGGGGAACGTACTTGGCGATGTGGTTACCGCGCAGATGAAGTCAGATATCCTGGTGGAGTTGGCGGATGAATACGAAATTGAGCAGCACAACACGGTTGCTGTCGGTGATGGCGCTAACGATCTTGTGATGATGTCGGTGGCGGGCTTAGGTATCGCGTACCACGCAAAACCTAAAGTGGAAGCTCAAGCGCAATCTGCGATTCGCTTTGCAGGCTTAGGCGGTGTGCTCTGTATTTTATCTGGTGCACTGGTGAAGCAGCAAAAGGTCAGCTGGAAAGCAAAACCTTAATTTATCCATTCAAAAACACCGCCCTTCTGGCGGTGTTTTTCGTTGACTTGGTATGGCTCTAAATTTACTCGGTTAACTCCAATCTAATTACAACCTCTTCCGTAATGTCTTCAAACTCACTGTAACCGACCAAAGCGGTCAGCTCCTTTTCTAATTTGCTCGCTTGATGTACGCCAAATTGGGTTAAGTCACTTAAGTCTTGTTGCAGCAACGATGTCATCGGATCGAAAATTGGGGCTGTAGATAAGCGAATCACGTAGAAGTCACCCATCATTCGCGCTTTCTTTATAAATTGAATCCGTTCTTTTACGCTATTGAACTCTTGATGAAGCTTAGACTCAATGCCTGTAATTTTATTGCCGACTTTGGCTGCGCTAATGTAGATATCCTGATGCCTTGCTTGAGCTCCCTCTACACGCTTTATCGGCTCTGCGATTAATGTGCTTGTTCGACCTTTAAAGATAGGTTCAAGTGACAACAATTGATCGTGCCCAAGGCGTGCAAAAAGCTCAATGTGCTTAGGTAGCGGCAAATTCACCCCAATAACGGGGGTTTTGATTGAAGACGACGCTGTTTTACTGATAAAAATGGGTGTGCTCAGAGTTCGAGAGAGCAACATGCTGTGCAGTCTTTCAAGTAACGCATTACTCGGTAGCATCTCTTTCTGCGGGATCAACTTATCTTGATTGTGCTCGATAATGCTGTTGAAAAAGGCGATCACTTTAATGGTGTGGCTGCTTTCATCAATAACTAACTGTACGCTACAGCCATCTGGGCTAACACGAATTACCCGGTATGGCACCGACGTTAAAGGCAGCTTTTTGTCGTAGAGTTGTAACTCTCGGAAGTTGACCTGAACCTCTTGCCCAGAGCGCAACATGGTAGGTTCGTCCAGTTTAATGCCGAGCCCTCGCTTTGAAATATCGACGGTGCTGCCGCTCGCTGTGACAGGCCCAGAACGCAGTTCTATTGGGGTCTTAAATCGGTAACGTGGCTCTTTACGACGAGACTTGGCATCAAAATAAATGCCTTTCGGGTTGCCTATAATTCTTCTCGGATGGCGAAATGCATTTAACGTATTTGCGGGTAAGCGCGGCTTTTCAGTGAGCAGATAATCCTGCCCTGATTTTTCGTCAGCAATTTCTTGCAAGATGCCTATGTGAGTCAATGATTGGGACGTTTCAGCTAACTCCGGAGAGAAAGCGGCTAAGTCTTCCTGTTCTTGCTCTGACAGTTCAAATATCGAAATTCTAAACGCGCGCCAACTTTCACGTTTAGCACCTAAATGCCAAAATAGCTGGCGTTGTTCACGAGTGGCCTCAGGGCGAAGCATCGAATAGAAATAGGTTCGGTTTTCGTGCTCGTGAGTAAATGAATAAAGGACATTGGTGGTGCCTTTAACGCCAGGTTTAATGAGTGACGCGACTCGCTTCTCATTAAATAAGGACCCAAACATTTGCTGGTTCCTTTCATCATGCCAGTACTGCCAAAGCTTTTGATTGTTTGGCGTCAACATAGCGAGTTTCAGCTCACTGCCATCAAAGAATAGGGGTAAGCTGCTGGTGTGCTTGAGCGCGATGTGCTCATAACCACGAGTTCGAGCTCGAATGATCTTATCTTGATTATCGTGACGAGCTCTTTTAGCTGCGTTGTTGAGCGCTTCATCGATCACTCGAGTAACGACATTGGTTTCAGTTAAACGTATGGTTCTGAGGTATCGAACTGAGTCATTCTCGTAACAGTCATCGACCGCAAGTATGCGGTACGCCAGCGGTTTCTCGATACCGGCAACCTGAGATTTGCTGGCAAACTCAGTAAACGTGACCTGAATAATCTCCCCAAGGTTATATTTAAACGCACTTGGGACTTTGAACTTTGCGCCAGAGCAGGATAAGTCAATGCTTAACCCATGCAGAAGTTGCCCTTTAGATCGGCAAATCTCGACTTGAGATTGGACTTTCAAGCGCTTTTCTTGGCGCTTTAAGTCATAGCCGAGGTGAACGGGCTCTGCTAAGAAAGGGCTTTTAGGATCCGTTAACGATTGCGTTTTTTGTTGAGTAAGACGTTTGCTCATTACGCGAAAGTTATTCCGTGTGTTGACCAAAGCTTCCCACATTCCCTCAGTGTAGCCGCCAAACTTTTTGATGTTTTTATGGTAAGCGTTGAAAGCAACGTCATCTAACCAATGTGGAATACCATCCAAAATATACTCGCGACATTCACCTTGGACGCGACCGCGCAGATCGATGCTTTTTTTGCACGGAGCCATCAAGCGGTTAAGTTCCATTTTCACTAAGATTTTGGCCGAAGGCGGCTCTTCCTCGGTCAATTGGCCAAGGACAAAGTCAAAGTCATCCGAACCGTAAACGGGAATGAGTCGTTCTGCGATCGAGAGAATTTCAGATTGCTGCATTATTTCTGTTAGAGTATGTCGTTACTTTAAATTGTATCGGCTAAGCGAAGTAAAACTTAAGTATATCAATAGTTCATTTCAGTTAAGGTCTGACTTGGCTGTGCTTAGTCACATTTGTAGAAAAAATCGAGGCATCATGGCGAAAGCAAAACGAGCGTATGTTTGTAATGATTGTGGCGCGGATTTTCCCCGTTGGCAGGGGCAGTGTAACGCATGTGGTTCGTGGAATACGATAACAGAAGTCCGTATCGCTGCATCGCCAACGGTTGCTCGTAATGAACGTTTATCTGGCTACGCTGGCTCCGCAACAGAAGCAACAGTTCAAACGTTATCCGAAATTGATCTGCAGGAAGTGCCACGCTTCACCAGTGGGTTTAAAGAACTTGACCGCGTATTAGGTGGGGGTGTTGTGCCCGGTGCCGCTATTTTGATTGGTGGTAACCCTGGCGCTGGGAAATCCACCTTGTTGCTGCAAACCATGTGTAGTTTGTCTGCGCAAATGCCAACGCTCTACGTAACAGGTGAAGAATCGTTGCAGCAGGTAGCAATGCGTGCTTCTCGACTAGGGTTGCCGAAAGAGCACTTAAAAATGCTATCGGAAACGAACGTCGACAAAATTTGCCAAATTGCCGAAAAGGAGCAACCTCGCATTATGGTGATTGACTCGATTCAGGTAATGCACGTTTCAGATGTTCAATCGTCACCGGGCAGTGTTGCTCAAGTACGTGAATCTGCGACTGCTCTGACACGATACGCAAAACAGAATAACGTCGCGGTATTTATTGTTGGTCACGTAACAAAAGATGGTACCCTTGCGGGCCCTAAAGTTCTTGAGCACATTATAGACTGTTCAGTGCTGCTTGATGGTGGTACTGATAGCCGCTTTCGCACATTGCGTAGTCATAAAAACCGCTTTGGCGCTGTGAATGAGCTCGGTGTCTTTGCAATGACAGGCCAAGGATTGAAAGAAGTGAGTAACCCATCCGCGATTTTCCTTTCTCGTGGTGAAGAAGAAACATCAGGTTCTTCTGTTATGGTCGTGTGGGAAGGTACGCGTCCTCTATTAGTAGAGATTCAAGCGTTGGTGGATTACTCGCAATTGGCAAACCCTCGCCGTGTTGCGGTCGGTTTGGAGCAGAACCGCTTATCACTTTTGCTCGCTGTGTTGCATAAGCATGGTGGCTTACAAATGGCAGACCAAGATGTCTTTGTTAATGTGGTTGGCGGTGTTAAGGTGACGGAGACGAGTGCCGATCTTGCGTTAGTTATGGCGCTTTTATCGAGTTTTCGTGATCGTCCACTACCCAAAGATGTGGTTATTTTTGGTGAGGTCGGGCTTGCAGGCGAAATCCGTCCTGTGCCAAGTGGGCAAGAACGTTTGAATGAAGCGTTCAAACATGGTTTCAAGAAAGCCATTGTGCCTGCAGCCAACATGCCGAAAGGCGGCATTCCTGGCATGCAAATTCACGGCGTTAAGAAATTGTCGGAAGCCATAGAGGCTTTTGACGAGCTGTAATGCTCATAAGAATGGTATTTGTGGAATCACAAACTGTTCTATCCGTCCTCAATAAAATGCGAATAAAGTACATAAATTGCTGTGTTTGACTATGCTTTGGGGACGGAAATTTCACGTTAAAATTTTTTTTCTTCCATCCGCACGCAAGGGTATCAGTATTGACAGAATGTGATATACTCTGCGCGCACTTTATACCTTATTAACAGAGTAAGACAATGACTGATTTATCAAAATACAGAAACATTGGTATTTTTGCTCACGTAGACGCGGGTAAAACTACCTCTACAGAGCGTATCCTAAAGCTAACTGGTAAGATCCATAAGATCGGTGATACACACGACGGTTCAACTACAACTGACTTCATGGAGCAGGAAGCTGAACGTGGTATCACAATCCAGTCTGCAGCAACAACTTGTTTCTGGAACGATCACCGTCTAAACATCATCGATACTCCTGGACACGTTGACTTCACTATCGAAGTTTACCGTTCTCTAAAAGTACTTGACGGTGGTATCGGTGTATTCTGTGGTTCTGGTGGTGTTGAGCCTCAGTCAGAAACTAACTGGCGTTACGCTGACGAATCACACGTATCACGTCTGATCTTCGTTAACAAACTAGACCGTATGGGCGCAGATTTCTACAAAGTTGTAGATCAAGTACAAAACGTACTAGGTGCTACACCTCTAGTTATGACTCTACCTATCGGTATCGAAGAAGATTTCGTAGGTGTTGTAGACGTACTAAGCCAACAAGCTTACGTATGGGATGAGTCTGGCCAGCCAGAGAACTACGAAGTTCAAGATATTCCAGCAGACATGGTAGAAAAAGCTGCTGAATACCGTGAGATGCTAATCGAAACTGCTCTAGAGCAAGACGAAGATCTAATGATGGCTTACCTAGAAGAAGGCGAAGAGCCATCTCTAGAAGACATCAAACGTTGTATCCGTAAAGGTACTCGTGATCTAGCATTCTTCCCAACTTACTGTGGTTCAGCGTACAAGAACAAAGGTATCCAACTTATTCTTGACGCGGTAATTGATTACCTACCATCTCCAACAGAAGTTGATCCACAGCCTCTAACTGATTCAGAGACTGGTGAGCCAACTGGTGAAGTTGCGACTGTATCTGCAGACGAGCCACTACGTGCGCTTGCATTTAAGATCATGGACGACCGTTTTGGTGCTCTAACCTTTATCCGCATCTACTCTGGTAAGATGAAGAAAGGTGACACAGTACTTAACTCTGCAACTGGTAAAACAGAGCGTATCGGCCGTATGGTTGAGATGCACGCAGACGAGCGTAACGAGATCGATTCAGCACAAGCTGGTGACATCATCGCTGTAGTTGGTATGAAGAACGTTCAAACTGGTCACACTCTATGTGATCCTAAGCACGAATGTACTCTTGAGCCAATGATCTTCCCAGATCCAGTAATCTCTATCGCAGTTAAGCCTAAAGATAAAGGCGGTTCTGAGAAGATGGGTATCGCGATCGGTAAAATGGTTGCAGAAGATCCATCATTCCAAGTTGAGACTGATGAAGATTCAGGCGAAACTATCCTGAAAGGTATGGGTGAACTTCACCTAGACATCAAGGTAGATATCCTTAAGCGTACTTACGGCGTTGAGCTAGAAGTTGGTGCTCCACAGGTTGCTTACCGTGAAACTATCACTCAAGCAATCGAAGATAGCTACACGCACAAGAAACAGTCTGGTGGTTCTGGTCAGTTCGGTAAGATCGATTACCGCATCAAACCAGGTGAGCCAAACTCTGGCTTCACGTTCAAATCAACAGTTGTTGGTGGTAACGTACCTAAAGAATTCTGGCCTGCAGTTGAGAAAGGCTTTGCGTCAATGATGGAGCACGGTGTTCTAGCTGGCTTCCCTACTCTAGACGTTGAAGTTGAACTATTCGACGGTGGTTTCCACGCAGTTGACTCTTCAGCTATCGCTTACGAAATCGCTGCTAAAGGCGCATTCCGTCAGTCTATGCCTAAAGCTGGCGCGCAACTTCTTGAACCAATCATGAAAGTTGACGTGTTCACTCCAGAAGATCACGTTGGTGACGTAATCGGTGACCTTAACCGTCGTCGTGGTATGATCAAAGACCAACAAGCTGCGTCTACTGGCGTACGTATCAAGGGTGATGTACCTCTATCAGAAATGTTTGGTTACATCGGTACTCTACGTACAATGACTTCTGGTCGTGGTCAGTTCTCTATGGAGTTCTCACACTACGCACCATGTCCAGCAAACGTTGCTGAGCAAGTAATTGCTGACGTTAAAGAGCGTAACGCTAAGAAGTAATTCTTAAGTTAACTCTATAACTTGAAAGCCCCGCCTAGTGCGGGGCTTTTTGTATCTAACCGCTTACACACAGCGCGTTTTTGTTTCGCTGATATACGCCTTTGGTGTTGTTTACCGATTATTCTGAAGCTGAGCCAGTATTACTAACATTGAGGTCGATGGTTTTAAAATCTGGTATCACTGACTTTTCAAATGTTTCTATTTCTTCTCTCAACCATTGTGCAAACAATTGGGCTTTAGGTCTCTTTAAGTAGCCTTTTGGAGCGCACAGGTAATACGCAAATTTGGGTTTAATGGCTATATCACCAATTCGGACCAGTTTGCCTGAACGAAAATATTGATGAGCTAAACTGTGTTTGACGAGCGCTACGCCTTGTAGTGATAACGCGGCTTCTAACACTAAGTGTGAGCCACTGTATTTTAAAGCAGGCTTTGCCGCTGAATGACCAAGTCTCGCTAACCACATGTTCCAGTCCAGATCTGGCCAAACGTCTTCGATGAGCTCTGCTTTGCTTAAATCTTCAATGCGATAGATGCCGTGCTCTTTCTGATATACAGGGTGACAGGCAGGGTAAAAAGCTTCATCCATTAGCCATTGTGATTCTAAATTAGGGTATTTTCCTAAACCGTAACGGACACACAAATCGATCTGACTATCTTGAAAAGACACCAAATCATTGGTTGGTTCTAATAGTAAGGCGATATCAGGGTGACGCTGACGAAAAGCCGTAATTTTCGGGACTAACCAATGGTGAGCGAAAGAGGGGAGTGTTGATATCGAAAGGTGGTTAGGATTAGGATCTTGATTAATTGATCTCACCCCTTGCTGCAAATGAGCAAACCCTCTTTCTGCCTGAGTAAACAGCAGCTCTCCCTCAGGTGTGAGCACGATTTTTCTGTGCTGACGAACAAATAAGTCCGTTCCTAAAAATTCTTCAAGATGACGAATTTGCTGACTAATGGCAGCTGGCGTAACAAACAATTCTTTTGCCGCTGTTTTAAAGCTTCCTTCCTTTGCTGCAACGAAGAAGTAATACAAGCCCTGTAAAGGAGGCATTCGATCTTTCACATTAGTTTTCCTTAACTCAATGGCAGATTCTATCGTTTGAGGATATCAGCGTAGTCGCTGATTATTAAGTGGTCAACATTGTTATAGGAGTTGGTTACATGGAAAACATGACACACACTTGTGAGCGCACTTTACCAGCTGACCATCAGACCGGATTACAGTTAATTTATTCTAAACTTGCTAGTTGGAGAAGAAACTACAAGACACGTCGTCACTTGAGAGAGTTACCAGAACATCTTTGGGACGATATAGGATTAGATGAAAAGGAGATTAATAGTGAAGTGAGGAAGCCTTTTTGGAGAGAGTAGTTTATGAGTTTGATTCAAGCTCAGAATTAAACTGCACTCCCCAATGATATTGAGGAGTGCAGACAAGGCTATAAGTCTTCTTCCCACACAACCAATTCACCTTTCGGCCAGTTGTGACCAATTTCATGATACTTTTGCTCAAGCACATGACGTTTAATTTTGAGTGTTGGCGTCAATACGCCATTTTCAATGCTCCAAGGCTCTTTAATCATTAATACGCCTTTGATTTGCTCATGAGAGGCGAGTTCTTGATTCATTTTTGCAATGACTTTGCGGGTGGTTCGTGCGTACCGCTCCCGATCAAAGTTAGGAAAATCATGTGGCACAACCAAAAGAATCGGGGCTGGTAGCCCTAAACCGATGAGGCACATCATCTCTACGCGACTGTATTCGAAAAGTTTTTTCTCGATAGGAACTGGAGAGACAAACTTACCTTTGGCGGTTTTAAAGTTATCTTTTTTACGGCCTTGAATAGTTAGGTAACCATCTGAGTCGATAGAGCCGATATCGCCTGTGTGTAGCCAGCCCTCTGAATCAAAAGACTCTTGGGTGGCAATGTCATTTTTGTAGTAGCCAGAAAATAGCCCTTTGCCACGCACCATGATTTCATCATCGTCAGCGATTTTTAACTCAATACCTGGTCCAGCATTACCGACACTACCAATTTTGTCAGCTCTAAATGGGTAGTTGAGCGTGCTATAAGCAAATGATTCTGTCATGCCCCAAGCTTCAGTAATATTGAGTCCTACAGAGTGGTACCATTCCAGCAGTGCTGGTGATACCGGGGCAGAGCCACAGCCTAATACTCGAGCCTGATCCAACCCCAATCCTTCTGCGAGCTTTTTCTTGATCAGAGAATTGACGAATGGGATTTTCAATAGAATGTTGAGCTTCTTCTGTGGAAGTTTGTCTTGAATACGTTGTTGGAATAGCGTCCATAATCGCGGGACTGAGATAAACAGAGTCGGGCGGTGCATTTTTACATCTTCGATAAAGGTATCCAATGATTCTGGAAATGCTGTTGGTACACCACCCATGATGGATGAGCCAAAAATGTAGACGCGCTCTGTAATATGAGCCAAAGGTAAGTAAGAAAATAGACGATCATTTTCTTGAATACCGATATGGTTTATCAGTTGTTGTACTGACCAGTTAAACGCTCCGTAGGTCAGCATCGCACCTTTCGGTAATCCTGACGTACCTGAGGTATACACCAAAGACATTAGCTTATCGTCGTAGTGCTGTGGACGCTCTTCACTTGGCATTGCATCGGCAATGAGTGCTTGGTATTCATACTGACATTTTGGCGCAGTATCGTAGGGGAGCGAGATACTAATGAGCTCCGGCATTGCATCAATGACTTGCTGGGTTGCTTTAGGATCATCGAGTTTTCCGCCAATGAGCGCTTTACTTTCACTATGAGTCACACAGTATTCGATGGTGTCCGCGCCGGCGGTAGGAAAGATTGGCACACTGACATAATCGCCAAGCATCATCGCAAGATCGCAAATAAACCACTCTGCACAGTTTTTAGATACTAATGCTACTTTGTCACCAGGCTGTACTCCGAGGTTGCGTAGTGCACTGACGAGTTTTAAGGCTTGATCGGCAACATCAGCGAACGTGTATTCAACAAATTGTCGGTTAATAATTTGCTTTAGGTAGACCTCATTTGGGCGCTCTTGAGCCCATTTGAGAATCATTTCATTTGGTGGTGGGAGAGCGCAACCAGCAGCGCTGTTTAGATTCGGCTGATTCATTTTTAGTGACTCCATGTCTTCTCGTTGTATTTATAATTGTTAACGCATTGTTAACTTTAGCATGTTAAATAACGACACGGGAATGCATTTTGATGAAATATGTGGGGAGGATAGCGTTAGTTACCCCTAAAGTCGGTACTAATAGCGCCTAAAACTGTTGCCGATAATTCGCTGGGGACAGGCCTGTTTTTTTCTTAAAAATTCGAGAAAAGTAAGAGACATCTCGGTATCCACACTGATAAGCGATGTAGGCAATTTTCATGGATTCATTTTCAACGAGCATTTTCTTTGCTAATGAAATGCGTTTCGCAGTGACATAATCACGAAAGCACATACCAACTTTGCGATGGAATACTTTGGAAAAGTAGTTCGGTGAGTAGTGACAAAGCGCAGCAGCTTCCTCTTCTCTTAGGTCTTTATGGACGTTATTGGCGATGTAATGAACCACGTCAGAAAAACTCGACTTTCCGCTTCGAGAAAAGAGTTTATCGACCGAAATTTGTTCTTCGTCGACCTTGCTGTGCAAAAAGTATTTCAATTTTATCTGTGATAGCCAAATCGGGAGGGTGATTTCATTCAACGTATAATATTCCGCACAAATATGCTTTGGCGGTAAGTGAGGCTCGATACCGGTTGGATGTATAACGATCAGTTTTTTGTCGAGATTTTCACAGAGCGTGATGACGCCTTTCTGGTGCTCTCGATGATCGCAAGTCATGTAGTAGAAGAAATAGCTGTGTTCTTTATCGCTAAGCACAGAGATATCTTTGCTACAGTCCATAATCTCAAAGCTCTTATCAAACTCACAGCGAAGTGATTCCGGCAGCGAGCAAAGAGTCTCTCCAATCCAATAAGCTTTGGTCAGTCTATCCATATGAATCCTGCTCAGTACGTACTACACCAACGTTAGTATGTATTGAGGTCAGTCGAGCCTCATTCCTTGAGCTTCAGACCTCACCCTTTCGTTTATTAAGCTTAGGCTTATATAGTCATACTGCAAGTGTGAAAGGTGTCACATAGTTGGTGGTGATGTGTCTCGTTATTGATACATTTTGATTCTGAAGCGCAGGTAGGCAAGAAAGTACCAACCTTTGGCAAAAAAGTCCTAACCCCCCTAATTCTCGGTGACTAATGTTTAAGCATGATTCAGGTGCACATGAGACCTGTATCATTAATAGCGAGATACGTTAAAGGGGATAATCATATGGATAACTTTCGCAATCTAATCAAGGACTTCATGGAAGATGAAGAGGGGCTAACACTTTTAGAGTACATTCTAGGTGCGGCATTAATTGTTACAGCGTTCTTGACTTCAGGCTTCTGGACGACTTTGTCTAACAAGTTTACTTCAGTAGCTGGTCGTATCAGCAGCTCGTAATGGTTAGCGAGTTAGTTATTTGGTCATTGCTTATTGCGATTGGAGTATCAGACGCTCAGAAACACAGAATACCAAACAAAGCGGTGCTTATGCTTTTGGTTGCTGTTACTGCAAACGTAATTTACAACCCAGCAACAAGTGGCTTGGATCATTTATATGGTGGGTTGGTTGCGTTTGCAGTGTGTTTCGCGCTGTATCTGTTCAAAGTAATGGCTGGAGGAGACGTTAAGTTGCTCGCCGTCATAGGGGCATGGCTGGGTCTGAGTAACCTTGGGGAAGCGTCTACTGGAATAATACTTGCTGGAGGCATCGTGGGCATTTTTTATCTAATGTTACACGTGTCATCGACTAGTGTTGCTCTATCACACCAGATAAAAGGGTATTGCTTAGAAAAAGTAACACCAGGCTTTAGGTCTAATAAGCCGTTAGTCATTCCTTTCGCGCCGATAATCGTAATTGGATTAGCTTATTTCTCCTACACCCATTAAATAATAATAAAAAATGGCATGCAGCATCAGTTGACTAGGCAACTTCAAGAGGGGAAGTGTGATGGGCTCTGTGTATTGGGAAAAACTCGTGCCACAAATAAATCCACCAAAGGTGCCTTCGTCTGTCGAGGGTCTTGGCGTGCCGTCTTCAGTTGTTGAAAACCTAGTGTTGAAACATCTGTCTGCCTATCCCAAATGTGACTTAATCGAATTAACGCAACGGCTTTGTATTGTTTCGAATATTGTCGAGCTTGCTTTGGCGCAGTTAAGAAAGCGAAGTTGGGTAGAAGTTTATCAGCCAGCATCAGACAAGTTGAGTACATCGTATTCCAACGTACGCTACAGTTTAACTGAGCTTGGGCTTGCAGAAGCAGACATTGCGTATAGAAAAGATCCGTATATCGGTCCTGTTCCCGTCTCTTTGGAAGAATATTGGACGGTTGTTGAGGGACAAGATCTTCGCAAGCATCCTATTAATCGCAATGATGTTGAGCGAGCGCTGTCTGACGTGTTTGGTTCGGATCATTTGATACCCGTTTTAGGACCAGCCATTAACTCGGGGCGCGCTTTGTTGCTGTATGGTCATGCGGGTACCGGTAAAAGCTACGTCGCATCAAGAGTGCTCAATGCAATGAACACTTCGGTATTCATTCCTTATGCCGTATATGCCGATGGCAACATCATCAAAGTGTTCTCAGAGCATCATCACCGTCGTTTAGACAACTCCCATTCTCAGGTTTTCGTTAAGTTGGAAACGCATTACGACAAACGCTGGGTTCTTTGTGAAAGACCAAACATTCAAGTGGGCGGTGAGCTGACATTGGATATGCTTGAGGTAAACCACAGCGAGCATAATCGTGTATGGATTGCGCCACTGCAAATGATGGCTAACAACGGGATCTTGGTGATTGATGACCTTGGTCGTCAGTCAATGCCTGTTGATGCCCTGCTAAACAGATGGATCGTTCCAATGGAGTACTTATTTGACCACCTAGCTTTGCCAAATGGTCAACAAGTCACGGTGCCGTTTATGCTCACTCTGGCATTCTCCTCCAACTTTGCACCAAGCAAAATTGCAGACCCCGCTTTTTTACGTCGTTTGGGTTACAAGATAGAGTTTACACCGCTTGGTTTGACAGATTATCAAGCGCTTTGGGTTTCGCTTGCTAAAGATTACCAAATGACGCTTGTGCCTGAGTTTTTCGATACGTTAAGTCAGTTACATCGCGACAATGATGTCGCCAACTACCCTTGTTTACCAAAAGACTTACTCGGTATTAGCCGCGATATTTTGGTGTTCGAAGGGAAAGAGAAGGTCGTCTCATCAGACATTTTAACCCGTGCCTGGGGACTGTACTTCACAGTGGATGAATAGGGAGATCTAAATTATGAGTCGGACTCAAGTCATCATGTTGCTGTTGCTCTCCATTGTTTTCGGCCTTGCCGCCGTATTGATCGCTAAACAATGGATGGATGGCAGAAACCAACCAACTGTCGAGTTAGAAGAGGTCGAAAGACACCCAGTTTTAGTTGCCGCCATGGAACTAGAGCCAGGGACCATTCTATCTGAGAAACATTTGTCTACTAAGCTCATGGAAGTGGATTGGATAGACGATGAAACGCTAAAAGTACAAGAACAGGCATTGGGAAGAATTGTTGCCAATACCATTTATGCGGGCGAGCTGGTTAACTCGAATCGTCTTGCATTGCCCGGTGAGGGCGCGACACTTGCTGCTTTAATTCCTGAAAACAAACGAGCAATCACCATTCGTGTCAATGACGTTATCGGTGTGGCTGGGTTCTTGTTACCGGGCAATAAGGTCGATGTATTGAATACCGTGAGTTATGGACAAGGTAAAAATGCCACAACAAAAACGGTGCTTAAAAACATCAACGTTCTTGCGGTCGACCAAACAGCCAAAACCAATGATAACAAACCCGTTATTGTGCGTGCGGTGACTTTAGAAGTAACACCGAAAGAGGCAGAAAAGCTCCTATCGGCGAACAGCAAAGGCGACATTCAACTTGCTCTACGCAACCCTCATGAAGTGGATAAACCTGTTGTAGCAAGAAAATACACGCCACGACCTAGTGTGACCATTATTAAGGGATCTCAGGCATCCAGTGTCCGAGTCAGCAATTAGGTGAATTATGAAAACGATAATATTACTCGTTAGCCAGTTACTTTTTGTCAGCTTGTCTGTTAATGCAGCCACGGTGCAGTCAGGAAAAGTCGTGACCGTTGCGCATCACCAATCAACCCAATTGATGATATCCGGCCAAGCGAAGAAAGTGACATTAGGGGATCCAGAAGTCTTGGATATTTTAGTGCTCAGATCGAACGAGCTGTTTCTTATTGGTAAGAAGTTAGGTACCACGAATGTGTCGGTGTGGGATCGCCGAGGCCGGTTAATTGAGCAGTTTAACGTGGAAGTCACGCATGATCTAAACACGCTTAAGTCGAAGCTTTATCAGTTCTTGCCGGATGAAAATATCGAAGTGCACAGTGCGCAAGAAAAAGTGGTACTTAGAGGCTTGGTCAGCAGTCAGCAAAACATGGACACTGCGGTCAAAATTGCTGAAACCTTCGCTTTGGGTGAAGCGGCAGATGAAGAAGATGACAGCTCTAAAGATGATGACAGCATGGTGATCAATCTACTTTCTATTGGCGGGGCTCAACAGGTGACGCTAGAAGTGACCGTTGCTGAAGTGCAGCGCACACTGGTAAGACGTTTTGACTCAAACTTCCACTTTTTCCAAAGAAGTGGAGACTTTACCTGGGGTGGTACGACTGCTGGTGGCGGTATTGATGGCATTGGACCGATTTTGAACGTCCCAACAGTCGAAGATTTCGGTTTTCTTGGGTCGTTTATCGACAGCAATACCTTGTTTACCTTCGCACTTGATGTGGCGAAACAAAATGGTGTGGCGAAAGTGTTGGCAGAGCCTAGCCTTACCGCATTAAGTGGTACGCAAGCCGAGTTTGTCGCTGGTGGTGAGTTCCCAATTCCAGTACCAAATGAAGATGGTATTACCATCGATTATAAAGAGTACGGTGTTCAACTCGACTTTGTTCCGTTTATTTTGAGTGATAAGAGAATCAATCTCAAATTGAACGTCAATGTGAGTGAAATATCCAACTCAGGTGTGCTGACGTTTAATCCAAACGAAGTGAATGCCACGTTCTTTATTCCGCCAATCACTAAACGAAGTGCTGGCACCACGATTGAGCTGGCTGATGGCCAAACCATTGGTATTGCAGGCTTATTGAGTGAAAACGCACGTAATGTCGCGGATGGCATACCTGGAGCGAGTGATTTACCTGTTTTGGGACGCTTGTTCAAGAGTGAAGAGTTTACCTCAGGGGAAACAGAACTTGTCATTCTGGTCACCCCTCGATTAGCAACCCCAATCGACCGACGTCGAATCACACTGCCAACGGATGGCTTTGTGGCTCCGAACGATGTGGAGTTCTATTTGCTTGGTAAAGGTGCTGAGTTGGATTTCGATAGATACCAGCTAAACGACATCAGCGAAGAAGATACTAACAACAACTTTATTCAATACGGTTCGTCAGAAGGTGGCTCTGAGGGCAAGTTTGGGCACAGTCTATAAGTGGGAGAGCAAGATGAAAAGCATAATGATAATGACCATTTGTTTCACATCATTCGGCTTGTTTGGCTGTGCGAATGACCCCGAGCTTGGTATCTCGGTTAGCCAGTTGCGCGCTGAACAAACTCTTAATCCAGAAGCGTGGTATGAGAATTTGGGTTATTTACCGGAAGGTAGTGGTGAGCGTACACAAGTTAGCTTAGAGGTATATAACAACAACGGGGTAGCCAAAGATGAGTAAGTGATATGTTCACTTAGGAGGGGCTATGCGAAGGAATATGCATATAGCACCAAGGCGAACCCAGAAAGGGATTACCTTAGTGTTGATAAGCTTGGTTTTGTTGATTCTGCTAGGCGTTGCGGCGTTTGGTATTGATTTAAACCACCAAGTTCTTAATAAAACACGTTTACAGAATGCGGTCGATACTGCGGCCCTTGCAGGTGCTGTCGTTGCCGATAAGACAGAGGATGTGAATCAGGCTGAAACCGCAGTGAGAACAACGCTTAGTGGAATATCAACCGAGCCTGGAAATTCTGAGCTGACGTTTAGTGACAGTAATACAGCAGTGACATTCTCGCATGATATGCAGACGTTTGTAAGTGCAGCAAGTTTTACACCGCCATTGGGGGAGTACGATATTTATGTCCGCGTAGCGGTCACCGATATTAGCCTAACGCAGTATTTGAGTGGTTTGTTTGGGATTGATAAAGAGGTCTCTGCGAGTGCGGTTGCGGGGCGAAGTGCGGCGATTGCATATACGTGTAATTTAACGCCAATCGCCATGTGTGGTGATCCTGCTGGTGATGTGAGTGATGCATGGGGGTATCGTCCGCCGGGTTACGACCCTAATGTAGATATGGATCCTTCTCTAGTGCATGAGCTGAAAGTCGGGGATCAGAATAACACCGATATGGGGCCGGGAAACTTTCAGTTACTCGACTTTGGGCAAGGAACGGGTAATAGTGGTGCAGCCTTAGTTCGTGATGCATTGTCTGGTGCTTACAACGGTTGCGCTTCAATTGGCGATACCGTTACGACTAAACCAGGTAATAGTGCAGGTCCAGTTGCACAGGGACTGAATGTGAGGCTCAACGACTTTTCGGGACCGATTAAAAATGACGGAACGGTTTTACCAGACAAATACGTGAGAGAGCCCGATGTTTTGGCTGAGACCGATGCGGAGTACGCAGGCGATCTGTATTACGCCAACTATCGTCAGGAGCTAAGCTCTTGTGAAAGCGGTGGTGCTTGTGATGGCAATAGTTATACCGGTGATGGTGGTCTGAACGGACGCCGTATTTTGCGTATCCCTATCGTAGATTGTACGGCCTCGACAGGTAAGTCTGATTTTGATGTTTTGGGCTTTGGTTGCTTCTTTTTATTACAAAAAGTCAGTAACTCAGGTCAATCATCAGTGTTTGGGCAATTTCTTTATGATTGTTTAATTAATAACGGTTCGACTGGCACGGATCCGACAGATAAAGGCTTCTACCGTATCCAGCTGTACAAAGATCCGTTTAGCGGGGCCTCTTGATATGTTGTATTCAAATAGAAAGCATCAAAGGCCAAATATTTGCAGTCAACAAGGGCTGGCAATCATAGAGTTTATTCTCGCCTTGCCAGTGCTATTGATGCTAACCGTTTTAGTGATCGATGTGAGCCGAGCTTTTATTCAGTATACCGAGGTCAATAAAGCGCTGCAGAATGGGGCAAGGTATGCCGTCGTTGATACGTACGGCACGTTGAACTTTGAGTCAATTGCTGACGAAACCAGTATCAAGAATGTCGTTGTGTATGGAAGCCCAATAGCCTCTACTACACCTGTGATAGACCATATCAGTGTGGATGATATTGTCATTACCCAACCAACGAGTACCAATAAGGTGGTCACTCTATCGGCGACTTACAATTACGTGCCGATATTCTCGACCTTACCTTTTTCGAGCACTTCTTTGCAATTTAGCATTGGGGCGACCACGTCTATGAGGACAGGCCCATGAAACGATTGATAACGAAACAAAAAGGAGTGACGCAGCTTGAGTTCTCGGTAATCGCTTTGGCCGTTATATTAGTCCTGTTTTTGATCATCGAGTTTGCGATCTATTTCTTTTCGGTGCAAATGGTCAATGAGGTAACACGAAGAGCTGCGAGGCTTGCTACCGTGTGCTATATCGCTGATAGGGATGACATTCCTAACTTACCAGCTGTATCAGATCTCTATCCATCAGGCTTTTCTGCGAGTAATTTACAGATAGATTATCTTGATGAAGCTGGTGCAAGTGTTGATGTATCAGGCTTTCTTTCTACCCCTCCAGCGTCTAATGACGTATTAAATGCGCAGTTTTCTCAAATTAAATATGTTCGAGCAAGAGCGGTAAATTATACTTTTCAGTTTTTTGTTTTAGCTGCTTTAATTAATGCAGTAGGGAGTACTCCAGCTTTTGAAACTATATTGCCTGCAGAGAGTTTAGGAATACTTAGACCCGAAGGGACCAATGTCATTACGGATTGCTAATGGAGTAGCTTTATGTTGAAACCAGTTAAAATAAATGAAGAAACATATAAAAGTTTAAAAACTAACTTGATTGTTTGGATAGTTTATTCTACGTCAAACTTTAAAATTCATATTGCTGATGAATTATCCGAATGTGTCAATCTAAATATTGATTGGATAGAGCTAGAGTCTTTTAATTTAGACTTTGTTAAAAATAAGCAAATTCCCGATCTTATTTATATTGAAACCGGTGAAAGTTGGGCGCAGAAAGTGGCTCATGTGTACTCTAGTGACAGTAGCTTACAGCATAATCACACCGCTTTGATTGTATTTGGTGATGAAAATGATACGGCATCTCTCAAAATGGCATTGAGGCTTGGCGCAACAGACTATTTGTCGCGTTCTGTTGATCTTGGTGAGCTTTATCCGCTATTAAAATCGACCGCGGATGAAAAGATTGCCAATAAACAAATGGGCGATTTAACTTTATTTATCAATACAAAAGGTGGTTCGGGTGCAACAACACTGGCGATCAACACCGCGATAGAACTGTCAAGTTACGCGAAGAGTAAAGTATTGCTCATTGACTTAGATATGCAGTTTAGTGATGCGGCCGATTATTTAAACTGTAAGCCAAAATACAATATTAATGATGTAATTGATTCTGTTAATGATTTGGATGAGTTATCACTAGAAGGTCTTGTATATCAACATCCTTCAGGTTTGAATTATTTATGTTTTAACCAAAATGATACCAAGGATAATCATAAACACGCAGTTCAAGTCAGTAAGTTATTACCTATTCTGAGACAGTTTTACTCACATATTATTGTGGATTTGTCTCATGGTGTTGAGCATGTTTATCAACAAATTGTTTCTCCGGCTACGCATATCTTTTTAATTATGCAGCAGAATGTTACTTCGGTTAAGCATGCTGTCAGCTACATACGTTCTTTAGAATTAGACTATGGTTTAAGTAGTCATCAGGTTGAACTGATTGTTAATCGTTTTGAAAAGAAATCAACAATATCTTTGAAAGACATTGAAAATGCAGTTAGTGGACATGCGATACATTTAGTACCTAATAATTTTGCTATTGCTATCGAGAGCGCTAATTTGGGTAACCCAATTGTTCAATCTAAGAAAAATAGTGCGCTGAAAGCTTCTTTGGCTGAAATATCGCACTTATTAGAAAGTCCGACCAAAGAGAATCAAAGTTGGATCAAAAAACTATTTTCTTAGTAAGGGGGAGTTATGTTTTTCAAACGGAAAGGCGTCGGGAGTTCTTTCAATTCCGTAGATGAAACAAAAGAATCCAAAGTTGTGAATGTCGAGTTGGCAAAATCTGACGAAGATACGTCAGATGAGCAAAGGGCTTTATCGCCTGTTGAAGCCAAGATGAAAGCGATCGAGGAGCAGAAAAAACAGCTAGAACAAGATCTCTCGATCAAACACTACTATCACAAAAAGCTACTGGATACCTTGGATCTCGGGCTTCTATCGCACTTGCAAGAAGATCGTGCGAAAGAGGAATTACGCGAAGCGGTCGTTCAGCTCATTGCTGAAGATCAAACACACCCGTTGAGCTCTGAAGCACGCAATCGCGTGATACATCAAATTGAAGATGAAGTGTTTGGTCTAGGGCCGCTGGAACCGCTGCTTGAAGACCCAACGATCTCAGATATATTGGTCAATGGTCCGAAAAATATCTTTGTCGAACGTTTTGGTAAGCTCGAGAAAACGCCCCATACCTTCTTAGATGAGCGCCATCTGCGCAACATCATTGATCGCATTGTTAGCCAGGTTGGACGAAGAATCGATGAAGCATCACCAATGGTGGATGCTCGACTCAAAGATGGTTCGCGTTTCAATGCGATTATTCCTCCTCTTGCCATTGATGGCCCTTCCGTTTCTATTCGACGTTTTGCAGTTGAACGTTTGAATATGGATAACCTATTAGAGCTTGGTTCGTTATCTCCAGAGATGGCGAAGTTTCTCAATGCTGCGGTTGTGGGGGAAATGAATATCCTGATATCTGGTGGTACAGGCTCTGGTAAAACAACCACGCTGAATATTTTGTCGGGCTTCATTCCAAGTGATCAACGTATTGTGACCATTGAGGACTCGGCAGAGTTACAACTCCAACAGCCACATATTATCCGCTTAGAAACACGTCCTTCTAACATCGAAGGTAAAGGCGAAATATCTCAGCGTGATTTAGTGAAAAACTCGCTACGTATGCGTCCTGACCGGATAGTGGTTGGTGAGGTTCGTGGCTCAGAAGCGGTGGATATGTTATCGGCAATGAACACGGGTCATGATGGGTCGCTGGCCACCATTCACGCTAACACACCAAGGGATGCGTTGAGCCGTATTGAGAATATGTTCTCGATGGCGGGTTGGAATGTGTCGACCAAAAACTTGAGAGCGCAGATTGCCTCCGCCATCAATATTGTCGTGCAAATGGATCGCCAAGAAGACGGTAAACGCCGCATGGTCAGCGTACAAGAAATCAATGGCATGGAAGGCGACGTTATCACCATGTCGGAGATCTTCACCTTCCAAAGAAGAGGGGTCGATCAAGAAGGCAATGTGTTAGGTGATTACATGGCAACAGGGATTGTACCAAGCTGTCATGACCAATTAGTAAAACGAGGCTTAGACGTACCATTTGAAATATTCAATGAAAAAGCCCGTTAGGAGATTGCTATGGATAGTCAATTCCCCCTTTTTCTTGTGCTGCTTTTTTTGTCCGTATTCTTTATTAGCCAGGCGTTAATTCTGCCTTCTGCGGGTAAAAAGGTTAAGCATAAGCAGTTAATTAAGCGGATACACGAAAGCCATAAACACATCGATCAAGAGAGTATTTCCCTACTAAGGGAAAACTCGCTCAAAAACCTTTCTCCATTAGAGCGATGGCTTGTGAGGTTCAGCCTATTCGATAACTTTAAGAAGAAATTGGAATTGGCTGGGATACACATGGGGTTCAGTCGGTTTATTTTTCTCACCTTCCTCGGTGGGGTTGCGGTTGGGCTATTTCTGTTCTTATTCGGGCAAGTCTGGTACCTCTGTGCCGGTGTTGCTGTCGCTTGTTGGGTGTCGGTTTACTTCTACCTACAGAAAAGAATTGCAGATCGTTTAATGAAGTTCGAAGAGCAACTGCCAGAGGCGCTCGATATCATTAAGCGAGTACTACAGGCCGGTCAGCCAATTACACAAGCGTTTGGGGAAGTAGGCAGAGAGGTCAGTGCGCCGCTTGGCCCTGAGTTCATGAATACCTTTAACTTACTCAACTATGGTTATGACCTCCGCTTGGCGATTATGCAAATGTCGGAAAGAACCCCTACGGTATCCATGCTTGCTTTCTCGAGTGCGGTGTTACTGCAAAAAGAAACGGGTGGTAACTTAGTCGAAAACATTGAAAAGCTCTCTCATATCCTACGTGCTCGTTTCAAACTCGCTCGAAAAATCAAAACCATTTCTGCGGAATCTCGAATGTCGGCATGGGTATTAGTATTAGCGCCTTTTGGGTTGTACGTCATCATTTCACTCGTTCGGCCTGAGTATATTGAGCTGCTTCATACGCACCCAATGGGGATCAAAATGGTGATTGGTGGGATGGTGGCCTTATTTATCGGGACGCTGTGGATTCGTAAAATCGTCAATATTGAGGTGTAGCTATGGAAAGCATTCAAGGATGGTTAAACGGTTTTGCTGTCGGCCAAGAGACGTTACTCATGGGGTTGATCCTCATCACCACCGTGTTAGTGGTGATGACGCTGGGCTCGATAATTATCGGGGTCAACTCGCCAATTAAAAGAAAGTTAGCCGAACTGTCTGGCGACAAAAAAGAAGTCTCTCACCACAACAAAAAAATGGCTGACACATTGGAGTCACTAGCGCCTTTAACTTCGCCAACCAGTGAAAAAGAGCGCCAAACGACACGCAATAAACTGATGCATGCTGGGTTTCATGAAAGCAATGCATTGTCGATGTTTTATGCCATTAAATCGGTCACAACAATACTAGGTGTGATGGTGGCGGCACTGGTGTATTTCTCTATTCCGGAATCTAAATATCTGTACACCTACATGGCGTTATCCGTATTTATTGGGCTTCTGATTCCTGATTTTATTTTGCGCCGAATGGTCAACAAGCGTCAGCAAGCGATTCGTGCAGGTGTGCCTGACATGCTCGATTTGCTGGTGGTTTGTACCGAGTCAGGGCTTGGCTTTAATGCGGCTTTGCGTCGCGTTGCAGATGAGTTGGTTATCTCTCACCCAGAGCTTGCCGATGAAATCGACACGGTGTGCAACAAAATTAAAGCGGGTAAACCAATGCCTGAAGCCTTAAGAGAGCTAGTATTAAGGACAGGGTTAGAAGAATTGATGGGGCTGGTGAGTATGCTTAGCCACGCCTCTCGAATAGGTGGGAGCTTAGTCAACTCCTTGCGTGAGTATACCGAAGACTATAGGGATAAGCGTCAACAAGCAGCAGAAGAAATTGCTGCAAAAATCCCAGTCAAAATGATGTTTCCAATGGTGCTGTTTATTTGGCCATGTTTTTTCATCGTGGCTATTGGACCTGCGTTAATTTCATTGGCTGAGGCATTTTCTAATTAAAAAGCAAAATAGGGATCGTTATGTGGATTAAGAAATACGTCATCATCTCGTTGTTGGTGCTTACCGCATGTTCAACAACTGAACAGTCATCAGACTTCGATTCAACGCTGTACTCAGGTAAGCCCGTTGAGTCACTCACCAATGATGAACCTCCAAAAACAGAGGAAGAGGCAATCTCTCGAGGGGATATTGCATTAAGCAATAAAAATGTCGACTTAGCGTTGTATGAATACATTCGCTCGCTCTCTTTCCCGAATGCGGTCCATAAAGACAAAACCTTATACACCGTGGGGCGTATCCATTTGGCAAGAGAGAATTCAGAGCTTGCGGATAAATCATTTCGAGCATCTTTAGCAGAGAACCCTGATCACATTGGTTCCCTCACAGAACTTGGCACTCTGTATACGAAACGTGGCGAAAAGGACGTCGGGAAGAGTTACTACATCCGCGCTTTGAATGCTGACCAAATTCGTATGGATGGCGATCCTATTATCACCAAAGACAACATTACAGCTGAGAGCGTTGCAACGTATCGCTATGATGATAAATCACCGGTTTCTGCTTACTCTGGTCTAGGTGTACTTTACGACATTCGTGGCGACCACGATATTGCGCAGGCATTAATTAGAAAAGCGTTGGATATTGATTCAAGAAACGTCAACGCTTTAGTCAGCCTAGGCTATTCCTACTACATGGAAAAAGCTTATTCAAAAGCGGCGCACTTTACTCAAGCTGCGCTGAGCATTAAGCCGGGGGATGAAAAGGGAATCAATAACCTGGGTCTCATTGCACTGGCAAAAGATCAACCACGACAAGCGCTGAGTATTTTTAGTCGACACATGACAGAGCCGGAAGCACTCAACAATGTTGGTTACTTCTTGATCCTTCAAGGCAAACCAGGTGAGGCGATTCCTTATCTACAACAGGCTATTGATAAGAACCCAGCCTACTATGAACTGGCAAATAAAAACTTAGAGCGAGCATTAGCAATGGTCAGAGAGCGAGGAGATACCTCTACCGCGCTTCTCCAATAAATTCGAAGACTCTTTTAAAAGAAAGCCACTCTGTAAGATGGAGTGGCTTTTTCATTTTGGGGACTTTTTCATTTATGGAGAGTAGTCCGTTGCAAAGGTGTTTGTTCAACTAGCCGTTCATTCTCTTCTTTCAGGGTAAGAAGCATAGCGCCGCAAAGCCCAACCAACTATCTTCCATAACATCACCGTTAAGAGTGTTGCTAGGTAACCATCAATCGCATAATGCCAGGCTAAATGTACCGAACCGATTTGAATGATGACGACGAAAGCGTAAGCAAAGTAGCCGATGGTTTTGTTGAGTCTATAAATTGATAGCGCCATCAAAACAGCAATGGAAACGTGCAAACTTGGCATTGCCGAAATGCCAGAGCCAATACCATTGGCATTCGCGATGTACTCATCCCAAAGATATTGCTGTGTAGGCAATGCCCACAATTGCCCAGCGTCCACATTGGTAAGATATTGGCTTTGGGCTTCGAGCGTTTTCATCAGAGGAACAAACTGTTCATCTCCGGTGATAAGCTCCACGTAGCAAGGACCTGCTGAAGAGAGTAACGTGGCGAAGAAGACACCAAGAATCATCCAAGACAATGCGAACGTGAGTAAAAATTGTTGCCTTACCAACGGGTATTTTTTGTAGATAAGGAAAAAGATGAGTATACCCCACATACAAAAAAACCATGCGTTGTAGGCAACGTTTAGCGTCAGTGAGGCCCAAGCATTGGAGAATAATGCATGGGTCAATTCCCAGGGTGCAACGCCGAAGTGCAACAGCGTATCAATATTCGCAAAGGTTAGATCCCATTTAAAAGGATTGATGATTGGAATAAGCGATTTCAAAAACGTGTGGTTAGAGAAAATCAGGTTAAGTGCCATCATCGAAACAAACACTGATACAGGGCGGTGCAGTGGAAAAATAAGATGTTTCAGTTTTCGTATGAAGCGCTTTGCTGGCTGTTTTTCTTTGCGCAGTATGAGATAGAAATAATAATAGATACACCAGCTTAAACCTGTGACATACAAAGCTTGCATGAGCGTTTCAAGGTAAGTGGTAAAAGAGTAATCAATAGGGAAATCGAGATATAAAGAACAAAGATAAATGACAGCAGTCGAGATAAAACAATAGGTGTAGAAAATCTTATCGATCAATAACTCGTTCTTCACAGACTGGAGCCAAGTCGCTGCTTTTTGCTGCCAACTTACGTTGATCTGGTAATTGTTGTCTTGTTCCATCGATGATCCGTCATCTCTATCCTTCCAATGTCATTAAGCTTAGTTGAGAAAACGGGCACTTGTATTTAAGTGCCCGCTAAGAGTTTGTCGTTTAAGATTTTTACATCATGCCCGTGACAAGGCCTGCCACCACAAAAAACACGATCATCCACAGCACCGAAAGGTTGAGCTTTTTGTGTAGATAGAAACCCGCAACCACTAACGCCATGTCGATGGGAGCAACAACTGCGCTGCTAAATACTGGCTGGTAAAGTGCCGCGAGTAGCAACCCTACTACCGAGGCATTTACACCGTTGATGGCGCCGGAGACCAGCGGTTTGCCTGCCAGTGCTTGCCAGTTTTTAAGAACGCCAAGCAGTAAAAGAAACCCTGGGAGGAATACGCCAAGCGTTGCGATCAGCGCGCCTAAAATTGGCGTATCCGAAAGCTCATAGCCGATAAAAGTCGCGAAGGTGAACATTGGCCCCGGTACAGCTTGTGCAGCGGCGTAGCCTGTTAAAAATGCATCTTGGCTAAGCTGGTCACCAACAATGTTTTGCAGAAGCGGCAGAACCACATGACCGCCACCAAACACTAGGCTACCAGCTTGGAAAAAATCACTAAACAGCCCAAGCAAAGGCAACGTATGAGCCACTAGCGGTAAGCCGAGTAAAAGCACCGCAAATAGAGTCAATGGCGCGATAGACGGTTTAAACGGCTCGGTTGATGGCGCGGAGTCTTTCTTCAGATATCGCATGCCGACAAAACCTGCTGCGAGCAACACGAACATTTGAGTCATGATGCTTGGTGCCACCAGCAACGCAATCGCAGTCGCGACGCACAAACCCGCGGTCAGTTTGCTTTGGCAGAAGTTTTTGTACATGCCCCAAGTCGCATCCGCCACGACGACGACTGCGAGCAGTTTTAGGCCGTGAACGATGTTTTGGAACACAGCGGTGTCGGTGATTTGGCTGCTCACCATCGCCAGCGCCAACATGATGATCACCGAAGGGAGCGTGAATCCGACAAATGCTGCACATGCGCCACCTAAACCGCCGCGTTTATAACCTAAAGCAAAGCCGACTTGGCTTGAGCCCGGTCCCGGCAAAAACTGACTGAGTGCGACGATTTGTGCGTACTCGCTGTCATCAAGCCATTTCAGTTTCTCAACAAAGGTTTGGCGAAAATAACCAATATGAGCCGCAGGGCCGCCGAAGCTGAACCAACCCAGCCAGAAAAAAGTTTTGAAGATGGTGAACATGTCGAGCCTGTTTATCTAAAAAGCATTGTTGCTAATTTATCGAATGCTCTAAAATGACTCAAATTGATGATTTTAATTTCATCTATGAATGAAATGGGATAAGGATGTTGAAGTGAAAGAGGACATTCAGTGGCGCAATATTGACTTGAACTTATTGGTGACGTTTTCTTACTTGTATCGCCATCGAAGCGTTAGCATCGCGGCAGAGAAAAGTTACGTTAGCCAGTCGGCGATGAGTCATAGTTTGTCTCGTTTAAGGTTGTTGTTTGACGACCCGCTTTTTGAGCGAAAAGGGCACAAGATGGAGCCCACCGAGCACGCTCACCACATCGCGCCAACCGTGCATCATTTGCTGGACTCTATCGCCAAAGACTTGCTCACTAAGTCTGCCTTCCAACCTGAAAATTACGCGGGTATATGTCGCATTGGGTTAACGGATTATGCCGAGTTTATTTTTGCTCCTCGGCTTTATGACGAAATACGCCAGCGCGCACCAGAGGCCCAGATCAGTTTTATTAACGTCAATCGCAGCAACTACGTGGCATTAACTGAGCACGAAAAGCTCGATGTCATTATTGGCAGCATGCCAGTGTTGGATGACAACTTTGAGAGCTTGTACTTGTACACGGAAAAGCACGTGTGCATGTGTGATAAACAGGTATTGAAAGGGGAAACACAGCTGTCTCTGGAAGCGTTCGCTAACATAGAGCAAGCTCTGGTAAGTCCCGATGGGAGCTTGAAGACACAAGTAGACCAAAAGCTCGCAGAACATGGCTTAAGCCGTAAAGTCACCGTGGCGTCGCGCAACTTTCTCACCATTCGGCATTTATTGAAAAAGCGCGATCTCATTGCCATCGTGCCAGAAAAAATGGCGTTGGCGGAGGGCTTTTCGGACGATCTCATTACTGTTAATCCGCCGATCGCCGTTGCGGATTTTGATATTGCCATGCTGTGGCATTCCAGCCGAAACAATGAAGACAAAGGCATTTGGCTACGCGAATTAGTTTCTTCGACCATTACCTCTCACATATAAAAAGGGCACCAAAGGGTGCCCAGAATGTTTGTCATTGAGAGTCTGTATTATACCGCTTGCGAAGCTGGCGCGGCTTCTTTTATACGCTCTTCTTGATTCAATGATTTTTCGTATTGGCTGTACTTCCACCAAGCAAAGCCAAGGAAAATCACGATACCGCCAACGTTGTAGAAAATGATGGTCATGATGTCGGCCCCAGTAGGGAAGGTCGATGCTAAGAAACCAACCGTAAAGATAGCGATCAGTACCGATACGGTAGCGATGCCCATTTTGCGTGAGCCCATTTTGAAATCACGCTCGACGTGATCCAGTTTCAAGCGCAGATTCAGGTACGCCAACATGATGAACAATGGTGGGAGCATGGATGCCGCTGCGGTCATGTTGATCACGGTGTTCATCAGATCTTGAGCGGTGTTAGAACCTAATGTTGGGATGATCATCAGTGGGATAACGATAAGGAACTGATACCAAGCTGCGCGAGCTGGTACGCCGTTTTCGTTCAGCTCTACGGTTTTCTTACCAAAAATGCCTTCTGGAATCTCAGAGAAGAAGATTTTCACTGGCGTTGCTGTCCACATCAGTAGAGAGCCAAACATAGCGGTGAAGGATACCAAGCCTACGAAGCGGTTCATCAATACTTCTGGCAAACCAAAGTACGCAGCCAAACCTTCAAATACTTGAACCGATCCGCCCGTGTATTTTAGGGTTTCGCTAGGAACAAACACGTTAATCAACACAGACGCGACTGAGTAAAGCACACCGATAAAGATACCTGCGATGATGATGACTTTAACAAACGATTTCGAGCCGCCTTTCACATCGTTTACGTAAACCGCGACCGATTCCGCACCGCCTGCCGCCATAAAGATCCATGTAGTAATGCCTAAAAATGCCCAGCTGAAATCAGGGATCATCGCTTCTACAGTAATTGGGTCAGCCGGTTCTACGCCGCCGATCAACGCTGCGCCAGCCAGTAAAATGTACGACATTGTCAGTAGCAGCATGAGGGAGGAGGTCACCGACGTAATTGGCCCCAACATTTTCGCGCCGTTTGTCGATACGTAGGTCGCAAACGCAAACAAAATCATACTGAGCACGGTAGTGGTGAATGGCGTCAGAATGTATTCATAGCCTAAGAACGCGTAAGACGCATAAGCGATAACGCGCGGTAGCAAAGACGTGAAGAAGAATAGGTTAACGAACCAATAAGTGTAGGCAGAGATAAACGCCCAGCGACCGCCGAGTGAGCTTTTTACCCATGCGTAGACACCCGCTTCAGAATCTTTATTCAGAGATACGAATTCTGCGATGATCAAACAGAAAGGGATGAAATAAAAAATGGTCGCCAGAGAGAACATTGGCGCAGACGCTAGACCGATCTCGATGTTGTTATTGATTACGTTATTAAAGCTAAATACTGCAGCAAAGGTGAGGGACAACAACCCGAATTTGCCTATCGTATTACGTTTGGATTCAGACATGTTCTATCTCCGGTGAATCACGTTGGAATTGTAGGGAGGAAGGGCTTGTAATGCTGTGACCACAGCCCTTCTCTTGTTTTATTTATTTAGGAAGTAGCCATCTTCGATGGTCATTTTGAGCACCACTTTTCTTACGCGGTTGTCTCCATGGAAGCGGTACGCTTCACTGTTTTCAAAAATCGCCACTTGGCCTTCGCAAAGCTCACGTGTTTCACCCTGACCAGAAAAAAATTCGCGGTCAGTTTCATCACGATAAGCTTGTTCTAGGGTTAACGCGGTTTTATCCGCGAACTCAATGGTTTCTCGGCCTTCGAGGTAGTAATACACATCGAAGTAACGACGGTTACCGATGAACATTTCGGTTTGTTTCGCGATGCCATCTTCAACCATGTAAACCAGTGAATCGCCAATCGAGTGCATCACGCCATCTTTGATGTTGCCGATGTTGCCAATGGCTTCCACACAGCGGTTCCATTTACGACCGTTGCGATATACCTGTTTGAATTGCTCTAAGCTGTCTAACACGATCATGGGTTACGCCTCGTTGACTGATTGAGTATTGGTTTGAGTGAAAAACGCGTTGTCGAAATCATGGTTTGCCATCACTTGTGCGTTGCAATCGCCTGCTTGCAGAGGCATCAGCGTCAAACCGTAACGGAACTCGTCCATGTACACGCGGTAAGAGTCGAGCACTTCGCTGCCCCATGAGTTCGAGCCTAACCCCATCACTTGATGGTCAAGGTTAAGGGTGATGTAGCCACTCTTTTCTAGCTCGATCGTATGTTGCGCTTGATGCAGATTTTGGTTGGTGTAGAACCACGCGCTGAAGTTGATTTCTTGCTGAGCTTTCACCAATAACCCTGTGCCATGACGGTTCGTGAGCGATGCCCAGCGCACGTGTTGGCGGTTGCCGTTGTTTTGCGGGAACGGGTAGTTCTCGAACATGTCCGCCACATTGGTGTGGTAAACATCAATGAGGTTAGCTTGGCGACTGTCTTGGTAGTTTTCTTCTGGGCCACGACCGTAGTAACTAACTTGATCAAAGCTGCCGTTGATGCCCAAATCCAAGCCGATGACCGGAATCACATGAGGGTAGTCGCCGTAACGTTCGCCACTAAGTTCCACGTTCAAATGGCCTTGAGTATTGATTTGATAGCGATAGGTACAACGCATGCCAAAATCAAAGACCGGCGGCGCAATGATGCTGGTGGTCGTAATCAAGACGGAATCATTGGTTGCTTCCACAGCAAGTGTGCGGAAGTGCTCCTGCATGATTTGCAGATGCGCTGGGTGCCACAAACCTTCATACTCTTGTTTGTGGTTATCAATCATCGGTTTGAAGAAGTTCAGTCTCGGCTCAGATTGAATGATCTCTTCGCCATTTACGCGCCAAGAAGTCAGCTTGCCGTTTACTTTGGAGAAGGTGAGCGTGAAGTTATGACCTGTGATCACGTGCTCTAGGCGGCTTTCTTCAAGTACCAATGGTTGAACATTGTGGTTGACCAACGCAGGCAACGTGGCGGTGTTTTCTTTCAGTTGGAATTGATACACCGCAATTTCATGGTTGGCTTCGCTGTAAAGCGTGCGACTGTCTTTACGTACGGTGAAGTTAACAAAGGCTTCGTGCTCATCCAATTCTGGCAAGTCGATGGTCACTTCACGTTCGCTGTTGGCTACCAAAGCTTCGACTTTAAACTGCACGCTTCGCAAGGTTTCACCTTCGGCACGCACATCAGCAGTAATGGTGTAATCATCGAGGCTGGTGAACCACAATTTGTTCTCAACGATGAAGCGGTCATGGCAACCTTCGACGGCGCGGATTTTCACCGGTGCAATGACTTGTTTGTACTCTTTGAGACCTGGGCCCGGGGTTTGATCTGGGTAAATCAGACCATCCATGCAGAAGTTGTAGTTGTTTGGGTAGTCGCCGTAATCGCCGCCGTATTTGTAGAACTCTTGGCCGTGTTCATCACGCGCTAGAATGCCGTGATCACACCATTCCCAAACGTAATGACCTTGAATGTGGTCGTGCGTATAGAACACGTTTTGGTATTCCGTCAGACCACCCGGCCCGTTGCCCATCGCGTGGGCGTATTCGCAGATAATGCGTGGCTTCTCGTGTGGGTGCTCGCCAAAGTAATTCATTAGTTGTGCGCGTGAGTACATCGTCGAAATCACATCGACGACTTCAGCATCGCGGTCTTCTTCGTAGTGAACCAAACGGGTGTCATCAATTGCTTTGGTCGCGGTATACATCGCACGGATGTTACAGCCATAACCCGATTCGTTACCGAGTGACCACATGATGATAGAAGGGTGGTTCTTTTGCGCATGAACATGACGCACTGCGCGATCGACAAACACTGCTTCCCAAGCAGGATCATTGGTGATACGGCTCAGGTCGCCAACGTTGGCAAAGCCGTGGGTTTCCACATCGGTTTCTGCCATCACAAACAGGCCGTAAATATCACACAAATCATAGAAGCGCGGGTCGTTCGGGTAGTGTGCGGTGCGAACCGAGTTGATGTTGTGTTGCTTCATCAAAATCAGATCTTTTTCCACGCGGTCCATGCCCACTGCGCGACCTTTTAGATGATCGTTGTCATGACGGTTTACACCATGCAGCATTACGTATTGATTGTTGATGTAAAACAGGCCATCGCGAACTTTGATGTCACGGAAACCCACGCGTTGTGGGATCACTTCCACTACGTTGCCTTGGTGATCTTTTAAGGTGATGAACAAGTGGTAAAGGTAAGGATTTTCTGCTGTCCAATGCGTTGGGTTCACCATATCAATCGCAAAGCTTGTTGAGTGGTGGTTTTGGATAGTCAGTGAATCGCATTGACCACTGGCTACGACAGTGCCTTTGTCATGCAGCGCGTATTCCAGCGTATAGCCAGACGCGATAGCGGTGGAAAGGTTTTCCAATTCGATTTGAGCACTGAGCGTCGCACTTTGGTAATCGTCGGCGAAATCGGTGCGAATGGTGAGATCTTGGACGTGAACGTTCTCTTTTCCGATTAGATAAACATCACGGAAGATCCCCGCCGTCCACCACATGTCTTGGTCTTCAATGTAAGTGGAATCGGCCCACTGCATCACGCGTACAGACAGCAAGTTTTCGCCTTGGTGTGCGTAGGCAGAAATGTCGAACTCCGCAGTAAGACGGCTGCCTTTACTAAAGCCGACGTACTCGCCGTTTACGTACACTTCAAAGTAGGTTTCCACGCCATCGAACTTGATGATGGTTTGTTGGTTATCCCACTGTGGACCAAGTGTAAATGTGCGTTGATAAGCGCCCGTTGGGTTGTCGGTTGGTACAAACGGGACGTCGATCGGGAATGGGAAGCCCTCATCGGTGTATTGCAGATCGCCGTGGCCTTCCATTTGCCACATGTTTGGGACGGTAATGTGTCCCCAGTCGTTCATTGTTTGTGAGTAAAACTCATCAGGTACCAACATTGGGTTGGTGAAATAACGGAATGTCCATTGGCCGCTGAGCAACATAAAGCGGCGACTCAGTTCACGTTGAAAGGTTTGTGCGCTCTGAACAGAGTCGTAGGAGAAAAAGTACGCACGCGGTGCCATACGATTCTCGTGTAAGTGTTGGAAGTTTTCCCAATTGTTCACGTTTTGATCTCCCCTCGGCTTGGTGCGCTTATGTTGGAGTGCGGATTGGTTTCATCGCGGCTCAACATCAGTGCAAAAACAACGGCCGATGTATTGTGAAAAATGCTTATGAATAATCTGAGAAAGATATTAGTAAAAGTTTTACTAAAATAAATTAGTGAAAACGTTTTACTTTAACTTGGTCACGTTTTAAATGACCAATGTTGAGCAAGATGTGATCAGCGTAAAGGAATGCGTTCTAGATTGTTTTGGAAAGTAAAAACAGTAAAAATTCGGTAGAAAATAAAAGAAGAAATAAAAAAGCACTGAAAATTCAGTGCCTTATTTGAGCAGTTTTGAGGGTGTTTTTATCGAGTTGTGCCGCGTAGCTTGAGCTTGCTTGGAACGTACACTTGAAGGGGCAGTGCGCGTCCGTCACGGTATTTTTCTACTAACAAGTTTACGCCTTGAATCCCCATCATTTCAGAATGAATACGAACGGTAGATAGAGGAGGGAAGGTAAAACGCGCGGTAGGAATGTCGTTCACGCTGATCAGCGCAATATCATCAGGAATGTTTAAACCAAACTCATGCACTGCTCGTAACACACCAATCGCAATGGAGTCCGAAGCAATGAACATCGCTTTTGGGAAATCGCCTTTGGCCAGCATCTCTTTCGCTAAGTCATAACCGGACAAGCTAGAGAAATCGCCACGATAAATGTCGTCTTCAGAAACCACACCTTTTAGATTGCCGTAGTCCACAAACGCATTTTCACGAATGTCTGCGGTGTTGGGCTCGTCTTGTCCACCAATAAAGCCGATGCGTTCGTAGCCTTGTTGTACAAAGAAATCAACCACTTGCTTGCTGATTCTTACAAGGTCGATATCAACGCAATCGTAAGGGCTAGTTGGATCTGAAAAGTCGATGTAACAGATGCTATCGGCTAGGCGTTTAGGTAACTTATTGACCACCTTTTGGTCGACTTTCCCGACTAAAAGGACACCCGTAATCTTTTGCGTTTCAACATCAATTTCGCTGTTGTAGCAATTGGTTAGCGTAATGCCGAGTTTGTCGCACTGAGTTTCAATCCCATGACGAATCGACAAGTAGTACGGGTCATTCACTTCTGCTTCTTGTTTGTAATTGTACAAGGCCAAAAAGTGATGTTTTTGCTTGGCTTCTTTGGTGGTTTTCTTCGAGCTGCTGGTGCGGTACTCCAGCTTTTCTGCGATTTCTAAAATGCGGCGTTTGGTTTCTTCTTTAACGCTCAACGTCGGATCGTCATTCAAAACTCGCGATACGGTTGCAAGTGAGACGCCCGCTTCAGTGGCGATATCTTTTAGTGTTGCCATGTACATTTCCCGTTGGCATTGCTCACAGTCCAAGTGAGAACTCAATAATCTGGCTATTGTAAACAGCTACTTAGGGATGCACAAACTTTTAGTAAAATCGTGCGATCCACGAAAGAGAGCGGTATCTGCTCGACTCATCTTCACTGCTCATCATCCTCCTGGTTTAATTTAACTAAAGTCAGCATCTAAAATAAGGCTTTTGTGTAATTTTGTGGAAACGTTTACACAATTTGAATTCGATCACGGATCTGGATCGAGATTGGTTGCTAGACTTTTAGCCAGTTAAGAAATGGGCGTACTGATTCGATGCAATAGCGATTGGCTTTTAGCGCATCAGAGTGAGGTATGAACAGAAAGCAGCAAACGTGGAGAAGCAAAAGTGAAAGTTCTTGTCACAGGCGGTATGGGATATATCGGTAGTCACACTTGCGTTCAGATGATTGAAGCGGGAATAGAACCTATCATCGTCGACAACTTGTGTAATGCCAAACTGGAAGTGTTAAACCGTATTGAAGCGCTGACAGGCAAGCAGCCTGCGTTCCACCAAGGTGACATCCGTGACGAAGCATTTTTGGATACGGTGTTCGCGCAGCACGACATCCAAGCCGTGATCCACTTTGCTGGCCTCAAAGCGGTTGGCGAATCGGTGGCAAAACCACTTGAGTACTACGACAACAACATCAATGGCTCATTGGTGTTAGCGCGCAGCATGCGTAAAGCGGGCGTGAAAAGCATCGTATTCAGTTCATCGGCAACGGTTTACGGTGACCCTGAAATAGTGCCGATTACGGAAGATTCACCAACAGGCGCAACCACCAATCCATACGGACGCAGCAAATATATGGTGGAGCAGTGCTTAAGCGATCTGTTCCATGCTGAAAACGACTGGAGCATCACCTTACTGCGTTACTTCAACCCAGTTGGCGCGCACCCATCGGGCTGCATGGGGGAAGACCCACAAGGCATTCCCAATAACCTGATGCCATTTATCGCCCAAGTCGCTGTTGGCCGCCGAGAAAAACTCGCGGTATTCGGTAGCGACTACCCAACCCCTGACGGCACTGGCGTGCGTGATTACATCCATGTGATGGATTTGGCCGACGGCCACATCGCCGCATTGAAATCGGTGGGTGAGAAATCGGGTTTGCACATTTACAACTTAGGTACAGGTAAAGGCTCGAGCGTACTTGAGGTGGTGGATGCGTTCGCGGCCGCTTGCGGTAAACCTGTGCCTTACGAGTTATGCCCGCGTCGTCCTGGGGATATTGCTGAATGTTGGGCAAGCACGGAAAAAGCTGAGCGTGAACTAGGCTGGAAAGCAACACGCACGGTGGCTGAAATGACCGCCGATACGTGGCACTGGCAGTCAAATAACCCTAGTGGCTATTCCCCGGAGTAATTGCAGTCGCGCGTTGCCATCTGCGCTTCTCACGGTTTTGGGAAGCTGAGTTTGAAGAATTTTAAAGAGTTGAGTAAGTAACATGTCGAATGTCGAATTTAACCCAGTGGATCATCCACACCGCCGTTACAACCCTCTGACTGGGCAATGGATTTTGGTTTCACCTCACCGTGCAAAACGCCCTTGGAGCGGCGCAGATGAAAAGCCCGCATTGGAAGAGCTACCAAGCTATGACGGTAAATGTTTCCTTTGTCCAACCAACGAACGTATCTCTGGCGATGTTAATCCAGACTACCAAGGCACCTATGTGTTCAATAACGATTTTGCTGCGCTGATGGTGGATTCACCAGATGCACCGGAGTCAAACAACCCGTTATTCAGAACGCAAGGCGTGCGTGGTTTGAGCCGAGTGATTTGCTTCTCGCCAGATCACAGCAAAACCTTACCGGAGCTCCCAGTGGATAATATTCGTGGCGTGATTGATACATGGAATGAGCAAATTGAAGAGCTCGGCAAGGAATACGTTTGGGTTCAGGCATTCGAAAACAAAGGCGAAACCATGGGCTGTTCTCAGCCTCATCCGCACGGTCAAATCTGGGCGAACAGCTTCTTACCAAATGAAATCGAGCGTAAAGAGCACAACCTAAAAGCCTACTACCAAGAACACGGCAGCAACTTGCTGGTGGATTACGTACAAGCGGAACTCAAAGACGGTTCACGTATTGTGATGGAAACCGAACACTGGCTGGCGGTGGTGCCTTACTGGGCTGCTTGGCCGTTCGAAACCATGTTGTTGCCGAAAACGCACATTCGTCGCATGAGCGAACTCAGCGATGAGCAACGAGACGATTTAGCGCGAGCGATTAAGAAGCTGACCAGCCGTTACGACAATTTATTCCAATGCTCTTTCCCTTACTCGATGGGCTGGCACTACGCGCCGTTTTTTGACGAAGGCACAGACATCGACCATTGGCAGCTTCATGCACTTTTTTATCCGCCACTACTGCGCAGTGCCACGGTTCGTAAGTTCATGGTGGGCTACGAAATGCTGGCAGAAAGCCAACGCGATCTCACCGCAGAGCAAGCCGCGCAGCGTCTGCGTGATGTGAGTGATGTCCACTACAAAGAATGCTAAGTCTTTAAATTGGACTGATTACGAATAACGGGATAGCGCGACTTTACAGATAGAAAGTTAGGCTCAACGCGCTATCCCACACAAATTACTATTTTAAGAGAACGTCCCTATGTCTGAACTTATCCAAAATGTGAAAGCGTCATTTGAGCAAGTGTTGGGCTACGCACCTAGCCATATTATTCAAGCGCCTGGTCGTGTGAACTTGATTGGTGAGCACACCGATTACAACGATGGTTTTGTCCTACCGTGTGCCATTAACTACCAAACGGTCGTGGCGGCGGCAAAGCGTGAAGACAATATCGTGCGTGTGGTGTCGGTCGATTACGGTAACGCAGTGGACGAATTCGATATCACGCAAGCCATTACCTTCCAGCAAGACAAAATGTGGGCGAACTACATTCGCGGCGTGGTGAAGTGTCTTCTGGCGCGTGGCTACCAGTTTACTGGGGCGGATATTTCAGTCAGCGGCAACGTACCTCAAGGCGCGGGTTTGAGCTCATCGGCGGCATTGGAAGTGGTGATCGGTCAAACGTTTAAAGTGCTGTTTAACCTTGAAATCAGCCAAGCCGAAATCGCGTTAAACGGTCAGCAAGCAGAGAACGAATTCGTCGGTTGCAACTGCGGCATCATGGATCAAATGATTTCAGCGGAAGGGCGTGAAAATCATGCGATGCTATTAGATTGCCGTAGCCTTGAAACTGAAGCGGTCTCTATGCCAGAAGAGATGGCCGTCATGATCATCAACTCGAATAAAAAACGTGGTTTGGTCGACAGTGAATACAACACTCGTCGTCAACAATGTGAAGAAGCGGCACGCATTTTCGGTGTGAAAGCTTTGCGTGATGTGACGATTGAGCAGTTCAACGAGAAAGTCGCTGAGCTGGATGAAATGGTGGCCAAGCGTGCTCGTCACGTCATCACAGAAAATGATCGTACTGTGGAAGCGGCGCAAGCGCTACGAGCACACGACATGAAGCGCATGGGTGAGCTGATGGCCGAGTCTCATGCCTCGATGCGCGATGATTTCGAAATCACGGTAAAAGAAATCGATACGCTGGTGGATATAGTCAAAGAGGTGATCGGTGATCAAGGCGGCGTGCGCATGACTGGCGGTGGCTTTGGTGGTTGCATCGTGGCACTTGTACCGCCAGCACTGGTTGATGACGTGAAAGCGGTAGTTGAAGCGAAGTACCAAGCGGCTACGGGCTTAAAAGAGTCGATTTATGTTTGCCAAGCCAAAAATGGTGCGGGTTTGGTTGAAGTGCTGTAAGGAATGATGATGAAAGCCTATTTTCAACAACTAGAACAAGCGATGGCGCAAACGCCGTCGTTTGATGACCAAACTGCGAATCTGATTCATTTGACCAACGCGAATGGTATGACGGCGTCGTTTATGGATATCGGTGCGACATGGTTGAGTTGCACATTACCGGTAAATGGTGAAAACCGTGAAGTGTTGTTGCGCTCACCAAATATGGCTGAACACATGAAGCAAGACGCTTACTTCGGTTCCATTGTTGGCCGCTTTGCTAACCGAATTGCGAAGGGGCAGTTTGAGATAGACGGAGAGAAGTATCAACTTGGTATCAATAACGGTGAAAACTCACTGCACGGTGGGCTGGAAGGGTTTGATAAACGCCGCTGGAAGGTTGAAGAGCAAAATGATCAACAGGTCACTTTTTCACTTCGCTCCCCGGACGGTGACCAAGGCTATCCGGGAAATCTCGATGTGAAGGTGACGTACACGCTCACTGACGAGAATGAATTAGCTATCGCCTATGATGCTAAGACCGACAAAACATCTCCAGTGAATTTAACCAATCACGCCTACTTTAACTTGGCTGGTGAGGCGAGCCGCGCGAAAAGTTTGGATCATACTTTACAGCTTAACGCTGGATATTACTTGCCAACGGATGCGGGGTTAATTCCTACCGCTGAACAAAAGCCAGTTTCGGGCACCAGTTTCGACTTCACCGAGCCAAAATCGATTGGCCAAGAATTTCTTGCAGAGCAAGATCAGAAAACTGCTGGTGGCTACGATCACGCCTTTGTATTCATGCCTGAAGTGACCGATGGCGTATCTGTCGCTGCGGTTTTAATTGCACCAAAAGAAGATGTGGTGATGAAAGTGAAAACCACCAAGCCTGCCATCCAGTTTTATTCAGGGAATTTCTTAGCCGGTACGCCAGGTGCAAGTAAAACTTACGAACGCTATGACGGCCTAGCATTGGAAACGCAATACTTTCCAGACGGGCCAAACAAACCAGAATGGGGACTCAACAATGGGGTGTTGAGCTCTGGGGATTGCTATCAGCATCAAACTACTTATCAGTTTGAATTTTAGATAGCACTTCTGCCCTTTGAACTTGCAGCGGCAGCGATGCTGCAACTCCAACGACTTTGGGTGTTATGGTGGGCTACATGCCCACCTTTTTTGTTTTTGATATGTATTTTTACTAGGAAGTTTAAATCACTTACCTCACTTTCGACACAATACTGTACGGTGGATGATCCCCGTAATTTCCTACTTATTACTCTTCGTTTCACCTTTGTTGTTATCGTTTACATTTTTGTTGATTTTAGAGTGTTTTAATTAAATGACACTTCTCTTAATATTTGTGATCTTTAGCTCGTTATAAGGTTTTTAGCGTAATATGTATCAATATGTGTGATTTGAGTTGCATTTCATTTGAGTGGTAACGTTTACACTTTGCGGCGTAAACAAAACTACAGGATGAAACTGATGTCGAATATAGAACATGGTCTAAGCTTTATCGACATAATGGTCTTCGCCATTTATGTCGCAATTATCATTGGGGTCGGACTTTGGGTATCTCGTGATAAAAAAGGCACTCAGAAAAGTACGGAAGATTATTTCTTGGCGGGAAAATCTTTGCCTTGGTGGGCTGTCGGTGCTTCGCTAATTGCTGCAAATATTTCTGCGGAACAATTTATAGGAATGTCTGGTTCAGGCTATTCAATCGGCTTGGCTATCGCATCTTATGAATGGATGTCGGCAATAACATTGATTATTGTTGGTAAGTACTTTCTACCTATTTTCATTGAAAAAGGAATCTATACCATTCCTGAATTTGTTGAAAAACGCTTCAATAAAAAACTAAAAACAATTTTGGCCGTTTTTTGGATTTCCTTGTACATTTTTGTAAACCTAACTTCAGTACTGTATTTAGGTGGTTTGGCTCTCGAAACCATTTTGGGTATTCCGTTGATGTACTCAATTCTAGGTCTTGCGCTGTTTGCGTTGGTGTACTCAATTTACGGTGGTTTATCGGCAGTAGTATGGACCGATGTCATCCAAGTGTTCTTCTTAGTTTTGGGTGGTTTTATGACTACCTACATGGCAGTGAGTTTTATTGGTGGTACGGACGGTTGGTTCGCTGGGTTGTCTAAAATGGTCGATGCCGCTCCAGGCCACTTTGAGATGATCTTGGATCAAAGTAATCCACAATACATGAACCTTCCTGGTATTGCCGTATTAATTGGTGGTCTTTGGGTAGCAAACTTATATTACTGGGGCTTTAACCAGTACATTATTCAAAGAACGCTTGCTGCAAAATCAGTATCGGAAGCTCAGAAAGGTATTGTTTTTGCAGCATTTTTGAAACTTATCGTTCCGTTTCTCGTGGTATTGCCAGGTATTGCCGCTTACGTTATTACTTCGGACCCACAACTAATGGCAAGCCTTGGTGATATTGCAGCAACAAACCTTCCAAGTGCTGCTCATGCGGATAAAGCATACCCTTGGCTAACTCAGTTCTTGCCTGTTGGTGTTAAAGGTGTTGTTTTTGCGGCTCTTGCTGCTGCAATTGTTTCTTCACTAGCATCAATGCTTAACTCAACAGCCACTATCTTCACTATGGATATTTACAAAGAGTATATCTCTCCTGACTCAGGTGACCACAAGTTGGTGAATGTTGGGCGTACTGCAGCTGTGGTGGCACTAATTATTGCCTGCCTAATTGCTCCAATGTTAGGTGGTATTGGCCAAGCATTCCAATACATCCAAGAATATACAGGTTTAGTTAGCCCTGGAATTTTGGCTGTATTCTTACTTGGCTTATTCTGGAAGAAAACAACCAGTAAAGGGGCTATTATTGGTGTAGTAGCATCAATACCATTTGCCTTGTTCTTGAAATTTATGCCACTTTCCATGCCATTTATGGATCAAATGCTATACACATTATTGTTTACAATGGTTGTTATCGCATTTACAAGTTTGAGCACATCAATTAATGATGATGATCCTAAAGGTATTAGTGTTACATCATCGATGTTTGTAACAGATCGAAGCTTTAATATCGCTTCTTACGGCATAATGATTGTTTTGGCAGTGTTATATACATTGTTCTGGTAAAACCATTCTTTATTATACTCCGCTCTTTTTTGAGCGGAGTTTTTCTAATTAAAATAGTGTCATATGGATTCAACCTTGCTGCCAAATGTCGTTTCTTTTTTTAAAACGATAGAGCCATTTCATTTACTTCCTGACCATGTTCTTGATGCTATCGCTACGAACACAGATATTGTTTATTGGGGAAAGGGAGAGAGCGTCTCCTTAGTTATGCCTGAAGGAAAAAATTTATATATTATTCGAGCTGGAGTTATCGAACAGAGATTTCCTAATGGTGAATTAAGAGCTAGATTAGGCGAAAATGATGTATTTGGATTTAATTTAGAACAGGATAAATATAAAGTAAAAACCATTGAAAATTGTTTAATATATAAAATTAATTATGCGTTCTTACTAAAAGAAGTTTCGAATTTTAAAAATGTTGTTAACCAGCTTGCAATCCGTGCAAGTCAACGTCTCACTTCAAGTATTAATGCACAGTATTCACAAGCAGAAAAAAGCCTGTTTTTTAAAAGGGCTAGAGATTTAGCCAATCATAATGTTGTGGTGGTGCATACAAACCAAAGTATCCAGCAAGTGGCACAAATCATGAGTAAAAAAGGCTGCACTTGTGCCTTGGTTACCAATGACAATGCCTTGGTTGGAGTGGTTACCGAGACTGACATGACAAGTAGAGTGGTTGCTGAGGCGTTTAATATCTATAGACCTGTTGAGGATATTATGAACGCTCATCCTCAGAGTGTTGACCAAAATGAGCCCGTGATTTCTGTGCTCAATCTGATGATGAAACACAATATTCGTAATATCCCTGTTCTTGACAAAAATAAACAGGTTTTAGGTTTGATTAGCCCTCAAGAGTTAGTTCAGAGGCATGGCATCCAGGCTGTTTTTTTGATTGAAAAAATCAGTAAGTGTAATAGCCTAGAGTCGCTTTCATTGTTAGTAAAAGAACGTCAGGCAGTGTTTGAGGCGATGATAGAATCGCATTTGCCAGCCAATGTAATTGGGCAAGTTTTAATGATGATTTATGATGCCTTTACCTGTCGATTGATTAAATTAGCAGAAAGAAACGTGGGTTTACCTCCTTGTAATTATGCTTGGTTAGCGGCGGGTTCGCATGCGAGAGGAGAGGTTCACTTAGGTTCTGATCAAGATAACGCTTTAGTACTTGATGACTCAGCAACAGAAAGTGACCGAATTTATTTTCGACATTTTGCTATGTATATATGTAAAGGATTAGCGGAATGCGGGTATCCTTTGTGTAATGGGCGTTTTATGGCGGCTACACCAAAGTGGAATCAGCCATTATTCATCTGGAAGCAGCTCTACAGAAAATGGGCAAACAATCCAGAATACAATATGTTACTAAATCTTAATGTCTTTCTTGAAGTGCGCTTTATTTCCGGGGATAGGTCACTATTTGATGAACTAAATAGGGAACGCGAGCGGTGTACCAAAAATAACCCTCATTTAATCGCAGCCTTAGTTAGAAATTTAATATCACACCGTCCACCACTAGGGATATTCAATAACTTAGTGTTAGAAAATAATGGTCACAACGAAAAATCGCTGAATATTAAAAAGTCTGCGATTGGTCTGTTGGTCGATATCGCTAGAATTTATGCTCTTCATAAAGGCGGAGGAATGTTGTCAACGGAAGAAAGATTCGATTTTGCGTATGATACAGGATTGATTAATAGCACTTCACATCAAGACTTGATAGGGACTTATCGTTATGTAACGCAATTACGTTACTCACATCAGCTGCAATGCTTACAAGGTGGAAAGCCAGTAACGAATGCTATATTTCCTGAGCATTTTGGCAGCTTTGAAAGACAACACCTCAAAGATGCTTTTCGCATAATACGCGGTTATCAAGACACGTTAAAAATGAAATTTGGCTCTTAGTATGTTTGGCTACTCATTCCAGTCAATTGAACATCTAGAACACGTGCGCAGAGAGCTAGGAAAATCTAGCTTGCCAGATGTATTTAACTCTATCGGAAATACGCCTTTACCTGGCGCTTTATCGGATGCTAGAGAGTTAGACACGTTAGTCTTGGACTTTGAAACGACAGGATTTAATCCTGAAGTAGATAGAGTAATCAGTATTGGATGGGTCGAAATTCGAAACAGCAATATTCGTCTAAATAGTGCACGTCATATCTTCATTAATCATGCAATTGATATTTGTCATGAGTCAGTCAAAGTTCACCATATTAGGCCTGAAACGTTGCATGTATCGGGGATTTCAGAACAAGCTGCTTTCACTCAGTTGCTGGATGTAATTGCTGGTAAAATTCTTGTTGCACATGGCTGCATTATGGAGCAGAGGTTTTTAGAGCAATACATCAAGATGAAGTACCAGAATTTGAAGTTGCCATTAATATGGTTAGATACATTAAAAATCGAGCAATATCGCACCCAACTGAGACCTACTTGGTCTGACTGGCGGTTAAGTTCAATTCGAAAGGAACTCAACCTACCAACATATCAAGCCCATAACGCACTAAATGATGCGATAGCGACTGCCGAACTATATCTAGCACAGATTAATTGCTTGTTTGGCCTTTCATCTGCGCCATTACATGTTTTAGTTAATGCTTCGCGCTAACATTTAACGCATACATCAACAACGCTCGACAGAGTTTCTTCGTACTAAAGTTGGGCTAAAAATAATGGTTTCGTCTTCAACTTTTTCGTCACGAGATAGCGCCAAAGCCAAACGGGCGGCGCGTTCTGCCATCATCTCGATTGGGTAGCGAATAGTGGTCAGGCTAGGGTGAACAAAGCGGGCGATCAAGCCATCATCGAACCCGACCATAGAAACCTTACTTGGTACGTCAATGCCATTTTGATCCAACGCTGCCAGTGCGCCAGCGGCCATGTAGTCGTTGTAGGCCACCACTCCAGTAATCTCCAAAGATTTGGTTAACAGATTGGTCATCGCAACTTCGCCACCATCACTATTGGGCTCACCGTATTCGATGTAGCTTTTGGAGAGTTCAATACCATGTTCTTTCAATGCGGCTTGGTAACCTTGCAATCGCTCATCGGTATCTTCGATATTGTGGGATGAGGCAATGCAAGCGATTTTGCGATGCCCGTGACGAATTAAATATTCTGTCGCGAGGAATGCCCCCTTGCGGTTATCAAGGGAAATACAGCGCTCAGCAAGCTCTGGGATATGTCGATTGATAAGCACCATACCTTTCACTTCTTGGGCATAGCCAATTAGCTCCTCATCAGATAAGCCTTTCGAGTGGATGACTATTGCATCGCAACGGCTGTTGATCAGCAATTCTAGGGCTTGACGCTCATCTTTTGGATTATGGTAACCGTTGCCAATCAAGATATGTTTGCCATTTTCGCGCGCGACATTATCGACGGATTTGACCAGCGTGCCGAAGAAAGGATCGGACACATCACTCACCAGCACACCCATGGTATTTGTGCTTTGACTCACCAGTGCGCGAGCTGCGGCATTGGGTCTGTAGCCCAATTTGCTCATTGCTTTGGTGACCGACTCTACCGATGATTGACTGGCTTTTGGGGACTTGTTGATCACGCGAGAAACCGTTGCGACCGAAACACCGGCTTCTTTCGCGACATCCTTGATCGTTGCCATATAGAACCTTTAGTGGCTAAAAATTTTGACTGGAAGTATTAAACACCCATTGTGTAATAAGTGCAATTTGATAGGGGATTTGCTTTCGGAAATGAGATCTTTACCACTTGTATTTATTAAGCTTACTGATAGTGTAAACGTTATCTTTTTAGTAAAACTTTACTGAGGTTTTAATTATGGAAACTATCGCTTACTCAGATTTTGCCAAACTGGAAATTCGTACCGGAAAAATCATTGAAGTGGCTCGTCATCAAAATGCAGACAAGCTGTACATTGTGCAAATTGATATTGGTGAAAAAACACTGCAAACAGTAACCAGCCTAGTACCTTATTACACCGAGGAAGAGTTGATGGGCAAACAAGTGGTCGTGTTGTGTAATCTTGCCAAAGCCAAAATGCGCGGTGAAACCTCAGAATGTATGTTGTTGTGCGCAGAAACGGATGATGAATCCGAAAGTGTGTTGCTAACGCCAGAAAGAGCGATGCCGACTGGGGTGAGAATTGTTTAGAGTTTAATCAAGCAAACGTTTTATTGCTCGTGTTTATGTTTTGTGTCTCATTTTATAAATAAATCAATAGGAATATATTCAACTCTATTTATAATCTCCGCGCTTTTAAAAACTGTTTAACAGTATGAAAAACATAGGAAATTATAATGAAAAAAGTATTGCCATTATTGGCTTTAGGTGCGGTGGTTGCTTCAGCGTCAGTTCAAGCAAAAGGTAACTGGTATGTTGGCGCAGATATTCTTAACTCTGATCTTGAAGTTGAAGGTCACTCTTACAGCTCTTCAGCTACAGGTTTGGGTATTGCGGTAGGTAAAGAGCTGCAATATTCAGAAAACTTCAAATTGGCTTTAGAAGGTGAGTACATTTACTACGGTAGCTTCGAAGAAAAAGCATCGGGCGCGGGTAATTGGTTAGAAGCTACTGTTGAAGGTTATTCATTCAACCTTAATGCTAAACCTAAGTACCAATTCTCTGGCACTGGTTTTTATGTTGGTGCTGTTGTTGGTCTAGGTGTAACTGGGGTTGATTTAGAGGCAAAATCAAACCTTTCTGGTTTCACTGGTAAGACTGATGGTAGCGATGCTGGCTTTAACTATGGTGCTGAAGTGGGTTATGAATTTGCTTCAGGTCTGGTTGTTTCTGGTGGCTACCGTGCTTCTACAGTAACCATCGATGTTAAAGGTGGTGGCGATCTTGAATTTGATTTTGACAGCCTGTACGTTGGCGTTGATTACAAGTTTTAAGCTCGCATAAGCAAAACATAGATACTAAAAAGGAGCCGTTAGGCTCCTTTTTTTATTAGATTATCAATCAACTCGTAATGATGCTCTTGCACGCCTGCAAGGTTGCCATATTTAGGTTGGTGGCGGTCATTTTCTTTTGCGTGTTGCCAGCCAATGGTGTGACGCACGAAATGCTCTGCAAACGCATGAGATACTTCTAAGCAACCTGCTAGCACGGTATCGACATAGCTTTGCATGATTGGGCTTTTTACGCACGGTGGTAATGGCTCGTCTTTTACGTAAACCCAGATGCTATGTTCTTGGTTAAAGTTCGCGTCCGATTCGATTTGATCTGGCTGAATTTGAATACGATGATAACCACGCTCACGGCGATCGAATTCTGCGAGAGCCTCTTCATTCACTTCGAGTAAAACGCCGTTGACCTGCCCATCGCCTTGGTTTACAACCAGAGGAGACAGAGTGTAGCTGTCATCAATCTTTCCCCAGTAGCGCACCAGTCCATGAGCAATGACGGGAATGGCTTCTCCCGTTTGTCCGGTTAACTTACGTGACGCAGAATTAATCAAACTGCCATAGCCAAATATGTACATCTTCGTTGCATCCCTTAACTGATGGTTGTGTCTCTCACCGTTTATACCTAACCCGCCTCTGAAGCACAACTTTACCTCTTAAGTATAATCTTAACTCTTAACATGTATTTTTCATGCATGTTTATGGTAGCATCAATATTGTAGTTGAGTTAACCAGCATCGAGAGACGCTTGAGGGCAAGATAATGCTGAATATCACCGATAAAAAAGTGGAAGAAAAAATCCCCGCATGGCTGCGATTAGGCTTTCGGCCGTTTTTTCTGTTTGGGTCGATTTACGCCATTGTTGCGATCGCGTTGTGGGTGTGGATGTTCCAGAGCGGACAGCCAAACGCATTAACTGTACCGGCATTATGGTGGCACGTTCATGAAATGTTGTTCGGCTTTTCGATGGCGATTGTGGTTGGTTTTGTACTGACCGCGGTACAAAACTGGACTGGCATTAATGGCACCAAGCATTACACGCTTTTGGTCTTATTTGGCTTATGGCTCGCGCCCCGAATATTGCTTTGGACGTCAGCGCCGTTATGGTTAACCAGCAGCATTGAAGCGGTATTTTTGTTGTTTGTTGCCTATGAGGTAGGCATTCGTGTTTATCGAGCCAAAGGTTGGCGTAATCTGTTTTTTGTGCCGCTGTTTCTTTTGGCCATTTTTGCGAACTTTGCAAGCTACGCAACAATAAAAGGCATGCCGCCGTTTAGCTCTTCTGCTGTATGGCAGGCGATGTTGTGGTGGTTTACGCTGTTATTGTCGGTCATGGGCGGACGTGTGATTCCATTCTTTACTGCGCGTCGATTTAATTTCGAAAAAGCGCAACCACTGGCTTGGTTAGAATGGTTCGCGAACTTGCCGTTGGTAATGCTATTTGTGCTGAGCTTTTTCCCTGTGACGTTTGCAGAATTAGGCAATCCGTTGATGCTGTTTGCAGGAGTTGCTCAGTTGGTGCGTTTTGTTCGCTGGAAACCTTGGTTAACCCTGAGCGAGCCTTTAGTGTGGTCGCTGCATGCTGCGTATTTGTGTTTGCCACTAAGCTTAATTTTGCGAGGCACTTGGGGAGATGCATTTGCCAGCCATAACCTGATTCACCTGTTTGCGGTAGGTGCATTAGGCGGCTTGATTTTAGCGATGATCGCACGCGTGACGATGGGGCACACCGGTCGCATGATCTACAAAGGTCCGAACATGAGCCTTGCGTTTGCGGCGATTACCGCGGCAGCTTTGGTTCGCAGTTTTGCCGTGATATTTGATCCTGCCAATATGATGCTGTGGATTAATATCAGTGGCGGATTGTGGATTGTCGCATTTGGCCTGTTTGTTTGGCGCTTTGGCGTGATGCTTATTACCCCTCGCGTTGATGGTCATCCCGGATAGGGCTCTAATGTGAGTAGAGAAAGAGGAGCCGCACGCTCCTCTTTTGATTTTTGTTCTTTATAGGATTAGCGCTTATTCGTCTTCGTCGTCCGTTTTATTCGTGAACCCCAAACGTTTGAATAGCCACCACTCTAGAGCAAAGATGACAATTAAAGCGATACAGAACCAGGTGAACGCCATGGCAGATTCCACGCCTGGCATACCGCCAATGTTGATGCCAAGCAAACCTGTTAGGAAGCTGGTTGGTAAGAAAATAGTCGCCACCAAGGTAAATAGATAACTGTTTTTATTAGTTTTCTCGTCACGATGATGTTTGATTTCTTCTTGAAAGAGAGCGACTTCTCCAAGATAAAACTCAAGTGTTTCATTTATGCGCGTAATATTATTGTGGGCGAAGCGATATTGATGGGGCCTTAAAGCCACCAACTCGGACTCTGATTCAACGAGATCACGAATAGCATATTGCTGAGGGCGAATAAAACGTTTGATGGAGATAAGCGCTTTTTGAGTCGCCATATGCTTGTACGTCGATTCATCATTCACATCAAACTGGTTTAACGTCTCTTCAATCGTATCGAGGTAAACGTCTATTTTGCTATTTAATCCTTCAATAATCTGATGAAGTAAACCAGCAAGGCTTTTCGGACCTTTGTGTTCCGCCAATGCTTGACGAATTTCCATGATGGCACGCGATGGGATCTTACGTGTTGAAATCAGTGCGCCTTGAAAATAGAGAATTCGAATACTGAGCATGTCTTCTGGTGAAGCATCGCCATTCATATTGACGCCTCGTAAAATCAACATGAAGTTCTCGTCATCCAAAGGGTGGAAAGACGGTCGGCTCTCGTCGGCTAACAGGTGATCAACAGTGGCACGTGGTACTTGGTTTTGCTCTAGCCAGCCACGAATATCGGGATGCAGCCGTTCACAATGGTACCAATGTTTGGCTTGAATCTGCTCCGCCGTTGTGGATTGCTGAGTTGCTTCTGGGGTTGAAAAATCCCAATGTTCAATCATAAAACCCATTTTCTTTTCCTTGTCTGAGCCTTTCCCCAAATAACTCGGAAAGAGCCTGTGCTCTTCCGCTGCATTATTTTCCGTGAAATGCATCAGTGATAACGTTCTGAACCTAGCTCCATGAAGTTATTCAGGGATAATTATTTAAATGAGTATGATTGCATTTAACGCTAAATGTCTATGAATAGTTGCTCTTATTTGTAATCAAGTGAAGCAAGCCAAAGTGTGGTGTAAAAACAGCAAAATAAAAAAGCCTGCAACGAGGCAGGCTTTCTAGTGGGGAGGGGAGGAGCAGTTAGCCAACTTGAGAAAGATTAACCACTTTCTGTTGTAGCTTTTCTTTTAAATAGTCCGATAAAGCCTGCTTTTCTTCATCGTTCATGTACAGACCAAGTTTGGTACGACGCCACAAAATGTCTTCATCGGTCATTGCCATTTCATGGTTCATTAAGTAGTCGATCTCACGTTGGTAAACACCGCCGGCTTGCGATGAGAACGCGTGTCCAAGGTCAGCTTCGCTTGCTGTGCCTTCCATTAAGTTCCACGTTTGGGTACCAAATTGTGTTACGTAACGAAGAATCAATGCTTCTGGCGCCCAAGCGTATTTAGCATGAATTTGTTTAGCTAATTGTTCACGACTACAGCTGAAGTTACCACCAGGTAGGGTTTGATTTGCCGTCCAGTCGCTTCCCATCTCTGGTAGGAAAGGAGCCAGCTTTTTCATTGCCGCTTCACCCAGCTTACGGTAGGTCGTCAGCTTACCACCAAAGACAGAAAGCAGAGGTGCATGGTCGTATTCCGCATCGAGTTCTAGCGTGTAGTCTCGTGTGATCGCTTGCGGAGAGTCAGATTCATCGTCACATAAAGGACGAACACCGCTGTATGTCCAAACCACATCTTCGCGAGTCAGCTGGTGGACAAAGTGTTGGTTTACGATGTCGATGAGGTAATCGACTTCGTCATCTGAGATTGCCACTTCGCGTGGGTCACCTTTGTATTCCACATCTGTTGTACCAATGATTGAGAACTTATCTAAGTAAGGAATCATAAATACGATGCGGTTGTCTTTGTTTTGAAGAATGTAGGCTTGCGGTTCGTTGTGGATACGAGGAACAACGATGTGTGAGCCTTTGATTAAGCGAATGTTACGAGGAGAGGCTTGCTCTAATCCATCATCAAAGAACTGTTTTACCCAAGGGCCAGCTGCGTTTACTAGTGCTTTTGCTTTGCGTTCGAAACGTTGGTCTGTCATCACGTCATGAATCGTGACATGCCAGATACCACCTTCACGGTGTGCTTTTTCTACGCGGCAGTAGTTACGTACTTCTGCATGGTTTTCACGAGCAGCCAGAACGTTAAGTAATACTAAACGCGCGTCATCAACCCAACAGTCAGAGTATTCGAAACCGGTTTTCATTTCTGGTTTTAGCAAGCCCGATTTCGCTAAGTTGACGGTTTTGCTGCCTGGCAGAGTCGTACGTTTACCCAAGTTATCGTAAAGGAACAGACCACAGCGAATCATCCAAGCTGGGCGTAGGAATGGGCGATGAGGCAAACGGAAACGCATTGGTAGTGCAACGTGAGGCGCTTTGCGAAGAATAACTTCACGTTCTGCGAGCGCTTCCGAAACCAAACGAAACTCATAGTGTTCAAGGTAGCGTAAACCGCCGTGGATCAGTTTAGAACTTGCCGAAGAAGTAGCGGACGCGAAGTCATTTGCTTCGTATAAGCCAACACTCAAACCGCGGCCAGCTGCGTCTGCCGCAATACCAGCCCCGTTAATGCCGCCACCAATTACGATCAAGTCTAAGGTAGTGGATGAGCTAGTAGTGGAAGCATTTTTTTGTATACTCATAAATTTGACCTCTTGGTGAGCGAACGAGCATTTTAGAACATGATCTAATCCTAGCTTAGGTTTCGTTTGTGATCATCTATTATTTTCGTTTGTGAGCGTTTTGTGTGATTTAGGCACAAAAAAACCTCTGCCTAATTAAGACAGAGGTCATTTGAGAGGCAAATTAATGATTGAAACTACTCGTTTTCGAAGTTTGTCTCGTTCGCTTCAACGACTTCAAGTGGAATTGAAGCTTCTTTTAAAATCGACAAGATTTCTTCTGGTGGCTGCTTGTTGGTAAAGATCATGTTGAGCTGAGCGATATTGCCTAGCTTCACCATGGCATTGCGCCCGAACTTGGTGTGGTCGACGGCAAGAAATACACTGCGGCTGTTGTCGATGATCGCTTGTTTGACTCTTACTTCGTGGTAATCAAAGTCTAATAGCGAGCCATCAAAGTCGATACCACTGATGCCAAGAATGCCAAAGTCGAGACGGAACTGTTTAACGAAGTCGAGAGTGGCTTCTCCAACAATGCCGCCATCGCGACTTCGAACTTCACCGCCAGCTAAGATGACTTTGATCTCTGGGTTGGGGAAGAGAATGGTTGCCACGTTGATATTGTTGGTAACCACGCGTAGCTGTTTATGGTTTTTATTGAGCGCTCGCGCAACCGCTTCTGGTGTGGTGCCGATATCAATAAATAGAGTCGCGCCATCAGGAATGTGCTTGACCACCTCGTCTGCAATGACATCTTTTTCATTGAAGTTGAGCGCTTTACGCGTGTTGTAAGATGTGTTTTCAGAACTGAGAGGGATGGTTGCACCACCGTGATAACGACGAATTTTGTTGTCGTCGGCGAGTTCATTGAGATCGCGTCGGATGGTTTGTGGGCTGACATTGAATCTTTCTACCAACTCATCCGTGCTGACATAGCCTTGTTTTTTCACCAACTCAACAATCTGTTGGTGTCGAGGTATTTGCTTCACTTACCACTCCCTTGTGCATTGGTAACGGCCAATGCTTCAAATTCGAAGCTCTATTGTGCTCGAATTTGCGCGTTGTGAGAAGTAAGCGAGTTCAGGAATCAGGGGCAAAGCGCAAAAAAGAGCGCACAAATGGCGCTCTTTTTTCGTATGGAGGTGAGATTAATCTTCTTCGTCGTGAAGCTCAGACCAGGTTTGCGCACATTTCACTGCGCGTTTCCAACCCTTGTAACGACGATTGCGCTTTTCTTCATCATCGTGCGGCTCAAACGTGCGATCAAGCACCGCTTTATTCTGCAACTCGTCAATGCTGTCCCAGTAACCCACGGCAAGACCTGCAAGGTAGGCTGCACCAAGAGCGGTAACCTCTGTTACTTGAGGGCGGTGTACTTCTGTATTCAATACATCGGATTGGAACTGCATTAGGAAGTTGTTCGCTACCGCACCGCCATCGACGCGAAGATTCGCAAGTTTAATACCTGAGTCGGCTTGCATCGCATCCAGTACGTCACGAGTTTGGTAAGCGATGCCTTCCAAAGTCGCACGGATAATGTGGTTTGAGTTCACGCCGCGAGTAAGGCCGACAATCGTGCCACGTGCGTAGGCATCCCAGTATGGTGCGCCTAAACCAGTAAAGGCAGGCACGACATAAACGCCGTTTGAGGTATCCACTTTGGTTGCGAAGTATTCAGAGTCTTCTGCACCGTTTAGGATTTTTAATTCATCGCGTAGCCATTGGATAGAAGCACCACCCATGAATACGGCACCTTCAAGTGCATAAGCAGGCTCGCCTTTAGGACCACAAGCCAAAGTTGTCAGTAGGCCGTGCGTCGAAGTGACTTTTTCTTGGCCCGTATTCATTAGCAAGAAACAACCCGTGCCGTAAGTGTTTTTCGCCTGACCCGCTTCAACACACATTTGGCCGTAAAGCGCAGCTTGTTGGTCACCAGCAATACCAGAAATAGGAATACGAGTACCGCCTTTACCACCAATGTTGGTCTTACCGTAAACTTCCGATGAACGTTTTACTTCTGGCATCATAGATGCTGGGATACCAAGCTCATCTAACATTTTCTGATCCCAACATAGATCGTTGATGTTAAATAGCATTGTACGCGATGCGTTAGTGTAGTCGGTCACGTGAACGCGGCCTTGAGTCATCTTCCAAACTAACCAAGTATCGACGGTACCGAACAACAGCTTGCCTGCTTCTGCGTCTTCGCGCGCGCCTTCAACGTTGTCCAGAATCCATTTCACTTTGGTACCTGAGAAGTAAGGGTCAAGCACCAAACCTGTGTTGTCACGTACGTAGTTCTCTAGACCACGCGCTTTTAAATCTTCACAGATGTCAGCAGTACGGCGACATTGCCATACGATCGCATTGTAAACGGGTTTGCCTGTTTCTTTATTCCAGACGATAGTAGTTTCACGCTGGTTAGTAATACCGATAGCCGCCAATTGGTCGCTACGGATGCCAGACTTAGCTAGAGCTTCTACCAACGTAGAGCTTTGTGTTGCCCAGATTTCCATTGGGTCATGTTCTACCCAACCTGCCTCTGGATAAATCTGAGTAAATTCGCGCTGTGCGACGCTTACGATGTTCGCGTCATGATCAAGAATTACTGCGCGAGAGCTTGTCGTACCTTGGTCTAGGGCAACAATGTATTTTTGCTCAGTCATGGTAAGAATCCTTTTGTTTCGTTATTTATATTTTAGTAAATGTTCGAGTTGCGTCAGTTTTAAGCTCTAGCTTCTTCTGTTTCTTCTTCCGTCTCACATTGGTTTGGAATTGTACAGCCGTGGCCTTGTTGTGGAAGGTAAGCCGCAATCGCTTTTGGATACAACCAACCACCAAAACACGCACCTGCAATCGGAGCAAGTAAAGGCACGATAAAGTAAGGAATGTCTTTAGCACCTGTCAGAGCGTAATCCCAGCCTGCGAAGTAAGCGAACAGTTTCGGTCCAAAGTCGCGCGCAGGATTCATCGCGAAGCCAGTTAGTGGACCAAGAGAACCACCGATCACAGCAATCAAAATACCGATTAACAGCGGGTTCATTGCACCTCGTGCAGCGCCGTTATTTTCATCGCCCAAAGCCAAAATCGCAAACATCAGCACGGCAGTGATAACGAATTCCACAGCAAAAGCGCCAAAGAAAGAGAGGGAAGCATGTGGATAGGTTGAGAAGATACCAGCGGTTGCTAGTGCATCTTGGCTACTGCGGACGAAGTTATGTGCGATTTCGTAGTCGGTGAAAAGGTTGCTGTATAAGCTGTAAACCAACGCAGCAGAGCAGAATGCGCCAAGCATTTGGGCGATGATGTATGGCACCACTTTCGCCTTATCAAAACCATGGAACATAGCGAGTGCGATGGTTACCGCTGGGTTGATGTGCGCGCCTGAAACGCCGGCAGTACAGTAAATAGCGATGGCGACACCTAGGCCCCATACAATACTGATTTCCCATTGTCCAAATGATGCGCCTGTTAGAACTAAGGCTGCGACACAGCCTACGCCGAAGAAGATAAGTAGTCCTGTACCGATAAACTCGGCCAAACATTCTCCGAGCAGAGAGGGGTGTTTGTTCGTTGTCATGTTAAAAGTCCTTTGATCATTTTTGCCTGTCTAGCACGATACTATTGTGCACATATAAACGTTTGCGAAAACAAACGCGCGTTAAAAATGAGCGTTTGAGCATAAAATTGTTAATCAAAGTCTTCGTTTTTGTTAAATGGCGCATCTTTTAATCGAAAAAGAAAACAACGAAAAGAACTTCTTTGCTACGAAGTGTGTTTTGGAAGCGCTCAAATTACCGATGTGAAAAAGAATGCACAACTGGTAAGAGGAGTTTTGTGAAGCTGCTACGTGCTTGGGGATTTATTACTCAGATTTTGCGTAGTAATTAACCCTAAAGAGGTAAGGCGAGGTCAAGTACATCAAGGACTAGCGGTGATATAAGAAAATGCGTTGCTATGTTTATATCTCGAGAGGAACTTGTTATCCAAATTAGTGTTAATTATGAAAATGGAGAGGAAAATAAATATGGTTTATGTCTTGTGTTCGTGAATCACTGTCTAGGTTTGAGTTCAGATAACATTAGCTTTGTTATTTCGTTTGATACTAAGCGCGAACATTTTTCATCTTTTTAGTTATTTAGTGGTTTCGCGTAACAAGGATGGATGTGAAACACCCTTTTTACGGTTAATTTGTGTTCTTATTCGAGCCTTTGTTTCATTGGTTTCGAATTGGAATGCTCAAATGAGAGGTTGAAACATCAGTTTCATATTAACTAATTATGAGTAAAGTTGAACGATGGTCTAATTAATTCGCTCTAATTTACTGTATTTACTTATATTTAATTCATGTGCAACATTTGTCACAGAAATAAAATCCTAACTCAATACAATTCATGAACTTTCGAACGAAGATTTTATTTGTTTCGTTCGCTCCTTTTGTGTTTTTTACCATCGCATACAAAATAATGAGGTTCCTATGTTTGGAATATTCAAACCTAAGGCGCACATTGATCGTCTGTCCCCAGGCAGTATCGATAGCACCTACTCTCGCCTCCGTTGGCAACTCTTTATCGGTATATTTGTTGGCTACGCCGGTTACTATCTGGTTCGTAAAAACTTCAGTTTGGCGATGCCTTATCTTATCGAGCAAGGCTTTAGCCGCGGTGACTTAGGTGTCGCGCTGGCAGCTGTTTCCATTGCATATGGTCTCTCTAAATTTCTAATGGGCAGCGTATCTGACCGTTCCAACCCTCGCTATTTCCTTAGTGGCGGCCTACTGATGTCTGCATTAGTGATGTTTTGCTTTGGCTTTATGCCATGGGCGACTGGCAGCGTCACTGCGATGTTCATTTTGCTTTTCTTGAACGGTTGGTTCCAAGGCATGGGGTGGCCCGCATGTGGACGAACCATGGTGCACTGGTGGTCACGTAAAGAGCGTGGTGAGATCGTTTCGGTTTGGAACGTGGCACACAACGTGGGTGGCGGTTTGATTGGTCCACTATTTATTCTTGGCCTGTGGGCATTTAACGATGATTGGCGCACTGCATTTTATGTTCCTGCATTTTTCGCCACGTTGGTTGCTGTGTTTGTTTGGATGACGGTTCGCGATACGCCTCAATCTTGTGGTTTGCCACCGATCGAAGAGTATAAAGACGATTATCCTGATGACTATGACAAGTCGCACGAACAAGAAATGACAGCCAAGGAAATCTTCTTTAAGTATGTATTCAACAACAAGCTGCTTTGGTCGATTGCAATTGCAAACGCATTTGTTTACCTAATTCGCTACGGCGTACTGGACTGGGCACCTGTTTATCTAAAAGAAGCGAAGGATTTCTCGGTAGATAAATCGTCATGGGCTTACTTCTTATACGAATGGGCCGGCATTCCAGGCACATTATTGTGTGGTTGGATTTCAGACAAATTGTTCAAAGGTCGTCGTGCACCTGCTGGCATCTTATTTATGGTGTTAGTGACCGTTGCAGTGATGGTTTACTGGTTTAACCCTGCTGGTAACCCAATGGTGGACATGATGGCGCTGATTGCAATTGGCTTCCTAATCTATGGTCCGGTTATGCTGATTGGCTTGTACGCACTTGAGCTCGCTCCGAAGAAAGCCGCCGGTACTGCTGCTGGTCTTACTGGTTTATTTGGATACTTAGGTGGTGCGGTGGCTGCAAACGCGATTCTGGGTTACACGGTAGACCACTTTGGCTGGGATGGTGGCTTTATCATCTTAGTTGGTTCTTGTATTACTTCTATTGTGTGTTTGATGTACGCCTTCTTAGGTGAGCGTGCGCACCACGAGCAAAAAGAGCGCGAAAAGGAAGCGCTAGCGTAATATTTATTTAAAGAGGCAGTGGAATACTGCCTCTTCGCTTTATCAAGGAAATAACAATGAAAACAAAGTCAGTATGTCTTACTTTTTTAGCACTTAGCCTATCTGCTGGTGCGATTGCGAAACCGCTTGTAATTGCACACCGTGGCGCATCGGGTTACTTGCCTGAGCACACGCTAGAAGCCAAAGCGCTTGCTTACGCAATGAAACCTGACTACATAGAGCAAGATGTGGTAATGACGAAAGACGACCAGTTGGTCGTGTTGCATGACCATTATCTCGATCGTGTAACGGATGTTGCGGAGCGTTTTCCTGATCGCGCACGCAAAGACGGTCGCTACTACGCGATTGATTTCACACTGGCGGAAATCAAATCGCTGCGAGTAACTGAAGGCTTTAATATCGATGACAAAGGTAATAAGGTCGCTGGTTATCCGACACGATTCCCAATGTGGAAATCGGATTTTACCGTGCCGACGTTTGCTGAAGAGGTTGAGCTGATCCAAGGACTTAACAAGACGTTGGGTTACGACATCGGTATTTACCCAGAAATTAAAGCGCCTTGGTTCCATCGTCATGAAGGTAAGGACATTTCTAAAGCGGTGCTTAAAGTCTTGAAGCAGTACGGTTACGACTCGCAAGACGACAAAGTTTACCTGCAGTGTTTTGATGCGAACGAACTGCAACGCATTAACAGTGAGTTGATGCCCGCAATGGACATGGATTTAAAGCTCGTTCAGCTCATGGCTTACACCGATTGGAACGAAACTATGGTGTACAAAGGCGATACAGCAACGCCATACAGCTATGATTGGATGTTCGAAGCCGACGGCATGAAGAAAGTGGCGAGCTACGCCGAAGGTATTGGACCTTGGAAGCCGATGCTGGTGGATGATAAGTCAACCAAAGACAATATCATCATCAAGCCGTTGATGAAGGCTGCAAAAGACGCTGGCTTGCAAGTGCATCCATACACGTTCCGTGCCGATCCAGGACGCATTCCAGCGTACACTGACAGCTTTGAAGGCATGATGGATGTGTACTACAACCAAGTGAAAGTGGATGGTTTGTTTACTGATTTCCCAGATAAAGCAGTCAGCTTTTTAAATCAGTAATCATGCATTTTGCTGTAAGCTAAAAAATCCCCCAACAGTTTCCTGCTGGGGGATTTTTCTTAACTATTTATTAGTTGTTTTTATGCAATTCGCTGTTCAGTTCAACTGCGCTCTTGTTTGCAAGACACTCGATTTGACCTGTTACAGAGTTACGACGGAACAGTAGGTCAGAAACACCAGCAAGATCGCGAGCCTTAACCACTTCGACTTCTTGGCCTTCAGAATCTAGCATGAGTACTTTAGAGCCAGCGGTTACGTACAGACCTGATTCGATAGTACAACGGTCACCCATTGGGAACCCAAGACCTGCGTTTGCGCCTAGTAGAGAGTTTTCACCGATGGAAACCACCACTTTACCGCCGCCAGATAGTGTACCCATGATAGATGCACCGCCACCGATGTCTGAACCGTTACCAACAACCACACCCGCAGAGATACGGCCTTCAACCATGCTCACGCCAGTAGTACCCGCGTTGAAGTTGATGAAGCCTTCGTGCATAACAGTTGTGCCTTCGCCAACGTGTGCGCCAAGACGTACGCGAGAAGTGTCTGCGATACGAACACCAGTTGGTACCACGTAGTCCACCATTTTAGGGAACTTGTCTACGCAATCTACGTTTAGCGTACGGCCAGCTAGGCGAGCTTCGATTTGACGCTCAGCCAGCTCAGGTAGGTCGATTGGGCCTTCGTTAGTCCATGCGATGTTGTGTAGTAGACCGAAGATGCCATCCAGTACTGTGCCGTGTGGCTTAACTAGACGGTTAGAGATAAGTTGAAGTTTTAGGAAGCCTTCAGCAACAGATTGTGGCTGTTCATCCGTAGCTAGAATAACCAGTACAAGCGGCTGTGCTGATTCTGCTGCTTTGGTTGCGAAAGATGCGTTTGCTGCATCGCCGTTTGCTTCGAAAGCCGCCGCAAGTTCTGCGCTTTGTGCAGCAGAGATCTCGATAGCTTGGTTGCCTTGTTCGTAACCTGCTACTGCTGCTAGTGCGTTAACAAGTGTGTCGCTTGGGTTAAGAACTGGGTTTGGAAAAAACGCTTCAATGATTTTGCCATCGCGGTTTTTAGTCGCTGTACCAAAGGCTAGAGAAAAGAAAGCCATAGTTGATCTCCATGTGTTGAGTCTTGTGTCTCGTCTGTTCACTGACAAGAAATAATTAAGTTGTCAGCCATCATAATGAGAGTGCTAGGGAGTTTAAAGAGGGGAAATAGATAAAGTCTGTAGATGGATACCTTTTGTCTTTTGGGAGATATGTCTGTCTGATGAGAAATGTGGTTGTGAGGTGGTCAATTAGCAGGTGTTTGTTGAAATGAAAGAAGGCGATTTGTCGTATCTGTGCTCGAAAGAAAGGGCGATCTTTCCATGATGATGTGTGCCTTCAGATATAAAAAACGCCACATGATGCGGCGTTTCTTTAACAAATGAGAGGCTTATGCAGCGTCTTCTTGCTTGTCTTCTTCTACAGATTCAAGCTTTTTTGCTTTCTTTGGTGCCGGTTTGCGTTTTGCACCCAGTGCGTAAAGCACTTCTTCTTTGTTTTGAGCGAGGTACATCGCAAGATCTTCTTGCTTACCTTCGTCTTCTAAAAGTTCACTTTTACCTAGCAGCGTGAATAGTTCGTCTGCCATGTCTAGCATTTTATCGTATGCGTCAGCTTCCGCTTTAGAGGTAAAAGTCATTTTCTCTTCTCCATTGCGTTCTACCACGTACTTGACGATTACAGCCATGGTTGGTCCCCTAACTTGGTGTATTGATACTGGCTTTTTATACAGTTTTTGACCAGTTAAGTCTAGCGACAAGCCTAAGAATGAGAGACACGTACAACTAACTGACCAGCATTTAAACTATCTCCGTTTCACTTGGAGGGTGTATCCTCTAGATAAAGGTTATTTGGTCGTTCCCAGTCTTGGCAAAATTCGATAAACGTTCTGAGTAGTGGGCTTTGGTATTTCTCTTTGTGAACCAGTAGCCAGAAGCGACGTTTCATATCTAAAGGCATGTCGAGCAGTTTTACGCGACCGTCACGAATAGCAGGTTCTGCAGACAAACGTGACAAGCAACCTAAGCCCAGCCCAGCAGATACTGAGTTGATCAACGCTTCGGTGGTATTGAGCTGAAAAGCTTCATGCCAATGTTCCAAGCGCGGCGCGACAACGCGCATAAAAAATTCGCGTGAACCAGATCCCGCCTCTCGCAATATCCATTCACTGTTTTCTAGCTCGGTTAAGTTTACTGGCCCTTCGTGCGCGGCTGGATAATCGGGCGCGCAAATCACGCACATTTCATCTTCGCTAAACTGGGTGGACTGCAATTCAGGGTGAAGTGTTTTGCCTTCAATGAGGGCTATGTCTAACTCGTAATCGGTCAGCATGTCGCAGATTTGTGCAGAGTTAGAAATGAACAGGCTTTGAGAACGATGGTTCGTTTGCTGACGAAATTCGCTAAGCAAATAGGGCGCGACTTGGTTGCCAATGGTGTCGCTGGCACCAATGCGAAGTTGGCCCGATAGCGCTTGGTCACCATCGAAAATGCTCTCGATGTCCTTGGCTCGGTTGAGTAATTCATCCGCCAGTGGCAGTAGCTTTTGACCTTCTTGGTTCAAAATCAGTCGGTTATTAACACGATCAAACAAGTGATGGCCGATCTGCTTTTCTAATTCTGAGAGTGCCATGCTCACAGCGGCTTTTGATAAAAAGAGACTATCAGAAGCTGCTGTGAGCGTTTTGTGTTGCGTGATCGTCGTAAACACTTTCAGTTGTTTAAGAGAAATGTGACTTGCCATACCCCACCGTTAAGTAATTTTGAACGTTTGTTTTAAATAATTAGATATATCGGAACGAAGTGCAAGCGTATTATACGCTCCATCAAGAGTGAGTCTGGTTGAGGTCATCATGATTCAAAGAACAAAAGCAAAAGTAACGGGAGCACCAACTCCGATGGCGGGTTTGGCTCTTGGTATTGCAAGCTTAGGCTGGAGTTGGGAAAACTTCGCCGAATTACATGGCTACGGACAGTGGATTAGTGCGGGTATTGCGAGCGTATTGTTGGTTATATTGGCAACCAAGTTTTTGCTACATAACCATCTATTGAGAGAAGATCTTGCTCATCCGGTTGTGGGCAGCGTGGTTCCGACATTTGCGATGGGCACTATGGTGGTATCGAACTCTCTAGGCCATTTTTACCCATTGGCTGGTGATGTACTTTGGCTGATTGCAGTGGTTCTGCACATCGTGTTCTTGGTGAGCTTTGTTTACCATCGCGCCAAAGATTTTGAATTGCACCACATGGTTCCTAGTTGGTTTGTACCGCCAGTGGGTATCATCGTTGCGGATGTGTCTTTCTCTGGCAACCCGATGTTAGCACCAGTGGCACAAGGTGCATTGATGTTTGGTATGGTGGCGTACGCGATCATGTTGCCGATGATGATTTACCGTTTCATGTTTACCCATGAAATTCCGGATGCAGCGAAACCAACAATGGCAATCATGGCAGCGCCAGCAAGTCTATCATTGGCAGGGTACTTAACGGTCACTGCGACACCATCACCGGTGATCATCGCTATGCTATTTGGTATCGCGGTATTGATGACAGCCATCATTTACCTCGCATTCTTTAAATTGCTTAGACTGCCATTTAGCCCAGGCTATGCGGCGTTCACTTTCCCGATGGTGATCGGTGCGACGGCGCTGTTTAAAATGGCGAATTGGATGGAGTTGCAAGGATTGGCTGCGCACTATGTTCAACAAGTGCGAGGCTTAGCTGGTCTTGAGTTGATTGTGGCAACATTTGTTGTCTCTTATGTGGCTTTACAATACATCAACAACTTATTGATTCAGCCACGCTTGATGCACGCTCATCACGCTTAAATAGCAGAGAGGAAAAAGCCTCTTGGTCTTACAACCAAGAGGCTTTTTTATTTCAATCGGCGTCGATGTTGGACGCTAGCCTTTTTTGTAAAATCGCGACATCTCATCCAGAGAATGACGAATGATATCGACAGGAACTTTCTGTTTTTTCTCGACTTTTAATTGGCGATTCAGTTGCTGAGAGTGCCCGCCAGGATTGACCACAAGCATCAGTTCTTTGCCGACCAATGCATAGTTGTAGTAGCTGCCAGCAATATACCAATCGCGAGGGGCAGAGCTATCAAACAAGTTATGACCAACACTGTATGAACTCGTTGTGCCTTGAACGTCAAACAGCGTATTCATCATGGTTGGCACGACGTCAAAATGGGTCGTGCGGTAATTAATTTGCTCTGGTTGACGATTTGGCATGTACACGTAAAGAGGCACATGCACTTGTACGTCACTGTAGTTACCCGTGTGGCCCCAATAGTTCATCTTATGGTCATTAAACTCTTCACCATGATCAGATGAAATCACCACAATGGTATTGTCTAAGTCGACGTTTTTCAGCACATCGCCAATCAAGCTATCGATGTAGTACAACGAGTTCTTGTATCGATTGTGGTAAAGCGAAGCGTCAAAATCGTTGTTGAGCAAAATGTGGTCAACGCGTTCCCAGTATGGTTTGAATTTCGCAAATTCAGGTTCGGGAAATACTGTGCCGTGGGCGGCATCGTAGAACAGAAAACCAAAGTACGGCTTATCGCTGTCCTGCTTTTGGAACTCGATGAACTTGTCTGTTATCTGCTGATCGCGCTCGACAGCTGTTTCCCCAGTTTGTTTCAAGGTCAAGTCCGACACTTTTTTGAATACCGTGCGAGAAAGTGGCGGGCTGGTGAGCGGTGCCGAGCCAAAAATGCCCATGCGGTAGCCTTCTGCTTGCAGCGTATCCATAAAAACAGGAGAGCGTTGGCTTGCGTAAAAGCTTTCCCAGTAGGTCGCGGGCAAGCTGTAAAACAGGCTGAAAATACCCGCTTGAGTTGAGTTGCCGCCGCTCATATGTTGTGTGAAATTCACTGTTTTTTCGGCGAACTTGCTGACATTTGGCATGACTTCCGGCGTCGCATCACTGTAGCGCCACGCGTCAACCAAGATAAACAAAACATTGGGCTGCTTCTCTTTGCTTTGCACTTGAATGGGCGCAAGCGGGTAGTTGAGTGAGCTACGTTCAATGTTGGTTAACTCTACGCGGTTCTTCGATGCAATGTTCTCATCCACTAGGTCGTGTTTGTAAATAAATTTACGAGCCGTCAGCGGGTAGTAAAGTGGCCAGTTATTCGAAAACTGACTGACTTCATCGTCGTAAAGCGCGTTTTTGTACGCATGAATCATCTGCGTGCTAAGCAATACAGCAAACCAGACGCTGATCAAAACGAACTTAGCTCGGCTTTCTGCCAGTTGATTACTCATCCAAACGGTACAGGCGAGCCCGATCACCAGAACGGCAACTTCACTGATGAAGATTAGCCAACTCATCCAAGAAATATCGAAGACATCACCGCCACCTTCGAAAAACATACGGATTAATAGGGCGTTGATGTGAAGTTTGTATTGCTGAAAAACGAGGATATCGACTTTAAACATGATCAATAGACAGATCGCGATAGCGATCACGATGCCTTTGAATGCTCGATTCGGTAGAAAAGAGAGCAATAAACTCAACAACATAAATGGAAGAGCGATCAAGCCCAGCCAGCCATATTGAGTCGAAACTAAATAGTAACCTTGCAACAAGGTTAGTGGTTCATTCTGATTGTTAGACAACACAAAAGGATAACAAGCGATCGACAGATACACTGCAAAGCAAGCAAAAAAAGCAATCAGCCAAGCGCTGTTGGAAGACAGTTTGCGAAACATACTTTTTGTTTGTTTATAAATTATGGGTAGTGGGAGTATAAAACAGTGTTTTTTATTATGGAATAGTTGCGACGAATGTCACATTTTGTATGGAAGTGTCAGACTTGATTGACATGTGAAAATTAAGAAGATTCATACTCTATTTGAGTGATATATAACCTTTTGTTTTTTCCGAACGCGAGATCACTGCGGGTTTAAATGGGGCTGTGCTAAGCTAGCTAACAGTTTCAATCGGCGCTCGGTATTCCCAATTTGTTTACTGTTTATCATTCCAACCAAGTTGACGTTCTCAAATCACTCCTTGTCGAACTGATTCGAATCAGTCCGCTGGAAAACCCGTTCGAAAAAGAACAAATTCTGGTTCAAAGTCCGGGCATGTCCCAGTGGCTAAAAATGGAATTGGCCAAAGAGTTTGGTGTTGCCGCCAACATTGATTTTCCGCTTCCTGCTACCTTCATTTGGGATATGTTTACGCAGGTGTTGCCAGACGTGCCAAAACGCAGTGCGTTTAACAAAGAAGCGATGACGTGGAAGTTGATGCATCTGCTTCCGGGGCTTCTCAACCAAGAGGTGTTTTCGCCGTTAGCGCAGTACCTCAAAGATGACAGTGACCACTCTAAGCTGTATCAGCTGGCTGAGAAAATTGCCGATATTTTCGATGGTTACTTGGTGTATCGTCCGGAATGGATCGCAAGTTGGGAAGCTGGGCAGAGTGTGCCAGAGCTGGAAGATGAGCATCCGTGGCAGCCGATCCTGTGGCAAGCGTTGTACGATCACACTGTGTCATTAGGACAGTCTCCTTATCACCGTGCCAACCTTTATGAGCACTTTATCGACACATTAGCGAGTTTTAACGGCAATTTTGACCATTTACCCAAGCGTTTGTTTGTTTTTGGTATTTCTTCGTTGCCGCCTCGCTATATGGATGCGCTAAAAGCAATTGGTGAACACATCGACGTGCATCTGATGTTCACCAACCCGTGTCGTTATTACTGGGGTGAAGTTCGAGATCGCAAATATCTGGCTCGTTTGGCGGCGAAACATCGTCAGCACGTTGTGTGGCAGGACGATCACTCGGAAGTGCAAGGTGAAACTGAGCAACTGAAAGGCTCATTGGAAGATAATGTGATCGATGAGCTGCACACCGATGTGGTTGGAAACAGTCTGTTGGCGTCCATGGGTAAACTCGGGCGTGACAATATGTATCTGTTGTCTCAGCTGGAATCTCATGAAATTGAAGCCTTTGTTGATGTTGAGCGCGACAGTCTGCTCCATCAATTGCAAGCGGATATTCTCAATCTTGAAGAACATCAAGATGACCAACAGATTGAAAACAGTCATCACAAACAAGTGGTTAGCTTGGGTGATAAATCACTGAGCCTACACGCTTGTCACAGCCCGATGCGTGAAGTGGAAGTGCTGCATGATCAACTATTGGCGATGTTCGATGCTGACCCAACGTTAAAACCGCGCGATATTATCGTGATGGTCGCGGACATCAACGCTTACAGCCCTGCGATTCAGGCGGTCTTTGGTAACGCACCGGGTGAGCGTTTTATTCCATATTCGATTTCTGACCGAACCGCCGATCAAGAGAGCCCAATTCTGGCCGCATTTATGCAGTTGGTGAACTTACCCAATACGCGCTGTTTGGCATCAGAACTACTCGAACTTCTGGAAACTCCAGCGATATTAAAGCGTTTTGAACTCAGCGAAGATGATTTCTTACAAGCCAAACAATGGGTTGAGGAATCGGGAATTCGCTGGGGGTTGGATGCCAATACCGGACGCGAATTTGAACTGCCGGAAACCCGTCAAAACACGTGGCAATTTGGTATTCAACGCATGTTGCTTGGCTACGCGATGCCAGAATCCGCAGGTTTGTTTGAAACCGAGCAAGGCAGTTTATCTCCGTACAACGAAGTGCAAGGCATGGGCGCAGAGCTGGCGGGCAAGTTGGCACACTTTATCCAACAAATTAGCACTTATCGAAGCAAACTTTCTCATGTTCAGACTATTGATGGTTGGCGAGAGACTTTGGTTTCACTGCTGGATGACTTCTTCTCAGTTGAGTTAGAGGGCGAAATGGCGCTCAAATCCATTCGCGATACGCTCAGCCAACTCAAAGAGCAATTAGCTGATGCCGCATTTGATGATGCGTTGTCGCCGTCGATCATCAGCCAATACCTTCAAAACAAATTATCTGGCACACGAGTCAGCCAGCGCTTCCTGGCTGGTCAAGTGAACTTTTGTACCCTGATGCCGATGCGCTCTATTCCGTTTAGAACCGTTTGTCTACTGGGGATGAATGACGGCGTGTATCCACGCTCCATGCCGCCAGAAGGCTTTGACTTGATGACGGGAAGAACCAAGCCGGGCGACCGTTCACGCCGAGATGATGACCGTTACCTATTCCTCGAAGCGATGTTGTCTGCACAGCAAACGCTCTACATCAGTTATGTTGGCCGTTCAATCCAAGACAACACCGAGCGAGTGCCTTCGGTTCTGGTTTCTGAGCTGATGGAATACTGCCACCAAAACTATTGTTTAAGTGGTGATGAAGCGTTGCCCGTTGATGAGTCTGGCGACAACTTATTAAATGCGTTGGTGAATACCCACGCCATGGTGCCGTTTAGCCCAAGTGCGTTCCAAGGCACGCACGCCAGCTACGCGAAAGAGTGGATTCCAGCGGCATTGACTCAAAGTAGTCAATCGCAAGGCTATGTTCGTCGTGATTTTAATCGTGCATTAGACGACTATCTGTTAGGAGCGACGTTCCCACTTGAGCTCGACTTAGTCGAGTTGCAACGTTTCTGGCGCTTACCGGTGCAGTATTTTTTCAATCGTCGCTTAAAAGTAATCTTTGAGCCGCCACTGCCGGTGATGGAAGACGACGAACCCTTTGTTTTAGGTGGTTTGGAAAGTTATCAAATGCGTGATGAGCTGTTAGAAACCTTGCTTGAAACGACATTGATGCAGCCAGAGAAAAAAACAGAGGTGCTTAAACACTTTATGAGTCAACAGCGCGCGCAAGGCAAACTGCCGGTGGGGGCGTTTGGTGATATCGAGTTTGAAACCAACCGAGTTCAGGCGGAAGAGCTGGTGGACAAACTGGCGTTTTTATCTGGTGCGCCTCAAGACGATCTGGAAATCGACCTGACGTTTGATTCCTTGTTTGAGCGAAATGAAGGCGAAGAGAAAAACGTTCGCCTGACTGGTTGGCTGACTCAATGCTACCAATCCGGTTTGATTCGCTACCGAAGCGGTAAGATTCGAGCGCAAGATTACCTTGCAGCGTGGATCGATCACCTTGCCATGTCGGCGTCGGGTTATGCCAAGAAAACTCATCTGATTGGCTACGATCGTAAAGAAGGCGCGCTGCATTTGATCTACCCAGACATTGCCGATGCGCAGTATGCCAAACAGCTACTGACTGAATTAGTTCGCTTGTTCTTCGAAGGCATGACTAAGCCTTTGCCTTACTTCCCGAAAACGGCGTTGGCTTGTGTTGAAGCGGGCTTTAGCCGTGGTCAGTGGGTCGATGACGAAGAGAAATCTTTGAAGAAAATGGCTGACGCATTCAATGATGGCTTCATGAGCCCGGGCGAAGGCAATAATGCGTACATCTCTCGAATTTGGCCAGCTTGGAATGATGAGTTGGCCTCAGAAGTTCGTTTGCTGACAGCATTAGTTTTGCAAGGTGCGCGCTTAGCGATTCAAGACGCTGATGACGTAAAAGCGTAATAAAGACAGTTGGATAAAGAGAAGGAAGAGTAGGGTGGCCGCCAGAAAATCATTATTTTTTGTAGGGCGTTCGCTGTACGGCCACAAGGTCAGAGGGACCATGATACTTTTGTTTAATTCATTTGAGTTGTGCCGCCAAAAAGGTTTGGCTTATCTCGTGGGGCGCATACTAACGGTACGTCTTATGGATAACCGTGAGAAAGATCTCACAAAGCTCTAAATTATCCAACTTGTTAAACATATTAATAGAATTTTTAACTATAGATCACATTTATTAGGTGATACGTCCTAGTAAATAATCCGGAGAGATTCAGCGTTATGGATCAAATGTCAGGTGCAGAGTGTCCTCTACATACGTTAGACCGCACAGAGCAACCTCAACCAACGCCACTAGAACCGATGACGTTTCCTCTGCATGGCGCGAGGTTAATCGAGGCATCAGCAGGTACAGGTAAAACCTTCACTATTGCAGGTTTATATCTGCGCCTTTTGCTTGGTCACGGCTGCGAGGAAACTCGACATCGCGTACCGCTTACAGTCGACCAAATTCTGGTCGTAACCTTTACCGAAGCGGCAACTGCGGAATTACGAGATCGTATCAGGGCAAGGATCCATGACGCGCGAATCGCGTTTGCGCGTGGACAGAGTTCCGATCCGGTGATCCAACCTTTGCTTAATGAGTTTGACGATCACAAGCAAGCCGCAGAAATTTTATTGCAGGCAGAGCGTCAGATGGACGAGGCGGCGGTCTACACCATTCACGGTTTTTGCCAACGTATGCTAACGCAAAATGCGTTTGAATCTGGCAGCCGATTTAATAACGAGTTTGTGACCGATGAAAGTCACCTAAAAGCGCAAGTTGTAGCCGATTACTGGCGTCGCAATTTCTACCCGTTGCCGTTTACCTTGGCTGGGGAAATTCGCCAGCTATGGAGCTCTCCATCTGCGTTATTGTCTGACATCAGCAATTACTTAACTGGTGCGCCGTTAAGCCTTTCTGTTCCTGCAATGAAAGGTAGTTTGGCTGATCTTCATACTGAAAATTTGAAAAAAATTGATGAATTAAAAGCACAGTGGCGAGAAAGCCAAGATGACTTCTTAACGCTGATTTCAGATTCAGATATTAACAAACGCAGCTACACCAAAAAGTCTCTGCCGACGTGGTTGGAGGCGGTAAACGCTTGGGCAGCAACGGAAACCACAGGATACGATTATCCAGACAAGCTGGAGAAATTCGCGCAAAACGTCTTGTTGGAAAAAACACCGAAAGGCAGTGCGCCACAGCATGCGGTATTTGAAGCCATTGAAACATTTCTTGCCAATCCAATCAGCTTAAAAGCGCCACTGCTTGCTCATGCGATTGAGCATTGTCGTGTGATGCTGGCCAACGCGAAAAATCAAAAACAGTGGCTCTCTTTCGATGATTTGCTGACGCAACTTTCTGCTTCTATCGATACGGACGAAAGCGAGCTTTTAGCGGCGCGTATTCGTACTTTGTACCCTGTCGCAATGATTGACGAGTTCCAAGATACCGATCCGCTTCAATACAGTATTTTCAGCCGTATTTATCTGAACAACCCGGAATGTGGTTTGTTTATGATCGGTGACCCCAAGCAGGCGATTTATGGCTTTCGTGGCGCAGACATTTTCACTTATATCAAAGCGCGTAGCCAAGTAAGTGCCCACTACACGTTAGGAACCAACTGGCGTTCTAGCGCAGATATGGTGCAGGCGGTAAACCAAGTATTTGCTTTGCCAGACAGTCCATTTATCTACGATTCGGACATCCCGTTCTTACCCGTTAAGTACAGTCCCAATGCCGAAAAACGCATTTGGACTATGGGTGGCCAAAAGCAACCAGCGCTGACTTATTGGTTGCAAGAAGCGGACGATAAACCGCTACCAAAAGGCGAGTATTTGACTCGAATGGCAGAGGCGACCGCAAGCCAAATCCAAACTATTTTGACGCAGGCTCAACAGGGGCAAGCGTGTCTGGTGAATGGCGAAAAACAGAAAGCGGTTCAAGCGGGCAATATCGCGGTGTTGGTTCGAACAGGTAGTGAAGGTCGAATGATCAAACAAGCGCTAGCAGACCAAGGTATTGCCAGCGTGTACCTGTCTAACCGAGACAGTGTGTTTACCAGTTCGGTGGCGCAGGATTTACAGCGTTTGCTGCAAGCGGTGCTGACTCCAGAAAATGACCGTGCGCTGCGTGCAAGTCTTGCTTCTGAGCTGTTTGCCCTCGACGCAGCAAGTTTGGATGCACTTAATAACGATGAAATTGTGTGGGAAAACGCCGTAAACGAATTCAAAGAATATCGCAAACTTTGGGTTCAACGTGGTGTGCTGCCGATGTTGCGCGCGGTGATCAGCAAACGCCATATTGCCGAGCGATTACTAGAAGAAGGTGCGAGTTCACAGGGTGAGAATGGTGAGCGAGTACTTACCGATTTAATGCACATCGGTGAACTGCTTCAACAAGCCAGTAATGAACTGGATAGCGACCACGGTCTGCTGCGTTGGCTCGCTCAGTCCATCAGTGATGCGGAAAACGGTTTGGGCGGCAGTGATGACCAAATCCAACGTTTAGAATCGGAACGTAACTTAGTGCAGATCGTGACTATTCACAAATCAAAAGGCTTGGAGTATGACCTCGTATTTCTGCCGTTTGTGTTCAGCTATCGAGAAGCCAGCGAAGCCAAATATTACGATGCAGCCAATGACCGCACGGTACTGGATATCACCGGCAACGATGCGTCCATGAAGCAAGCGGATAAAGAGCGTTTGGCGGAAGACTTACGCTTGATATACGTGGCATTAACGCGAGCTGTGTATGCGTGTTTTATCGGTGCCTCACCGTTGCGCAATGGCCGTTCGACCAAAGAGCCAACTGGTGTACACCGCAGTGCGATTGGCTATTTGATTCAAAATGGTCAAGAAGGTGGCATTAACGGTTTGCACCAAGGTTTAACAAAGCAACAAGACGAGCTTGATTGTGTCGTTGTGGCCGATCCGCCGCAGCAACTCGAAGAGAAGTACGTAGCGCCACAAGAAGAAATACACGATCTTAGCGCGAAAGAACTGCAAAACCCTATCGACAGAAACTGGCGCATCACCAGTTATTCTGGCTTGGTCAAGCAAGGCTCTCATCACGCCGAGCACGATGCCACGATTGAGATTACGGGTTTTGATATCGACTCATCTGAAGAACAAGACGAAGCGGATTTGGTGGAGCCAGAGCGTTCTATTTTTACCTTCCCTCGTGGTGCGCGTCCGGGTACGTTCCTGCACAGCCTGTTTGAGGAAATTGAATTTACTCAGCCAGCCACGACGGAAGAGAATACACAAATCATCCTTGGTTTGATGGAAAGCGAACAGCTCGATGAAGAGTGGTTGCCCATTTTACAGCAATTGATTGATACCGTACTCGCAACGCCGTTGGATGGTAAGTCTTTGCTGCTGAATCAAAAAGCACCGTCGCAACGTTTGGTGGAGATGGAATTTTTGTTGCCGATTGAAGTGTTGTCTGCACCGGCGTTAAACCGAGTCATTCAACGTCACGATCCGTTGTCGGCGAAAGCGGGGGATTTAGGTTTCCAAACCGTGCAAGGTATGCTCAAAGGTTTTATCGACTTGGTGTTTGAACATCAAGGTAAATACTACGTGCTTGACTGGAAATCGAATCATCTTGGCGACGATGTGACGCACTACCATGGTGAGGCTCTGAAATCGGCGATGGCGGATCACCGCTACGATCTTCAGTACCAGATTTATGCGTTAGCACTGCATCGTTTCCTACGCAGCCGATTGGCGAATTATCAATATGAGCAGCACTTCGGTGGCGTGTATTACTTGTTCTTGCGCGGCATGGATGGACAGAGTGACCACGGCATTTTTGCCGCGAAACCAACCTTAGAGTTCTTACAAGAGATGGATCGTTTGATTGATGGTCAAGCACTTGAAACGCGCTCAACTCAAGCCGGGCAGATGGAGCTACTTTAATGACGACAAATCACAATCTTCATTCTGACCAAGATAGCCTATTGGTAGTGCTGGAACGCTTGGCGCACAAAGGTGCTATTCGTCAGCTCGACTATCAATTCGCCTGTTTTATTGATTCTCAAACGCATGATGAACAGTCGGATAGCCAAGCACTGGCGTTTATCGCGGGTGTTGTCAGTAGTGAGCTCGGCAAAGGACATATCTGTCTGTCTCTGTTCGATGCACAAGGGCAATCTACGGATTTAGCCAGTAAGCTAGGGCTGTTTGGTGAGTCGGCATTGGCGCTTAATACTCAGCTGCAGGGCATAGACTGGATTCAAGTATTACAAAATTCCAGCGTGGTCGGCGCGCAAGGAGAAGCCTTGCCGCTGATGTTTGATGGCGAGCGTCTGTATCTGCACCGCTATTGGCATTATGAAGTGACACTGGCGGAAAAGCTCAATCAGTTGGGCGCCGCAGTTAACTTGCAAGCACAAGAGTTTGCGCGATTATCCGAGTTGCTCAACCATCTGTTTGCACGCCAATACCATTTTCTGTTTAATGCTTTAGGCAAAGCAGTAGAAGCGGGAAGCAGCAACCAAGTGTTGCGTCAGCAATTGGTGTGTGACCACCTTGATGTGGTCGCAAGCGAATCGTTGGATTGGCACGCCATTGATTCCGTGCTTAGCAATGCGCGCAAGGTTCAAGATTTGCAAACACTGGATGAACTCGTACCACTCTCGGCTTGCGTGAACTGGCAAAAAGTCGCGGCGGCAGTTGCGTTAACCCGTCGATTTGCTGTGATTTCTGGTGGCCCTGGTACGGGTAAAACGACGACAGTAACCAAATTGCTTGCTGCTTTGATTGAACAGGCGACGCAAGAGAAAAATCTAACCATCAAGCTGGTGGCACCGACGGGGAAAGCGGCGGCGCGATTAACCGAGTCCATTGGTAAAGCAGTGCAAGAGCTGCCAGTTTCTCCGGAGCTAAAAGCCAAAATTCCGACTGAATCGAGCACCTTACATAGGTTGCTGGGCGCGATTCCTAATAGCGCAGAATTTCGTCACAACAAGCAAAATCCACTGCATTTGGATATTTTAGTTATCGACGAAGCGTCGATGGTCGATTTACCAATGATGTACAAAGTGGTCGATGCCTTACCGAAACATGCGCGGCTGATTTTGCTAGGTGATAAAGACCAACTTGCCTCAGTTGAAGCTGGGGCTGTGTTGGGTGATATCTGTTCGTTCCATGCATTGGGCTATGGCAAAGAGCAGGCATCAGCCATCGCAAAACTGACGGGTTTCGATACTTTAGCCCATACGGGTAACAGTGCATCTAGCATTGGCGATAGTTTATGTATGCTGCAAAAGAGCTACCGATTTGATGCTCGCTCAGGCATTGGTCAGTTGGCAAAAGCGGTTAACTCAGGTTCTGCAGCGAGCGTAGATAACGTCTGGGCGCGTGACTTTTCTGATATCGAACATTTCGCGCTAAGTAGTCAGCACTACAACCAAATGATGCAGACGTTGGTGCAGGAATACGGTCGTTACCTCAAACGCATTGGACAACAGGAAACCGATCCTGAAACCGGAGAGCCAGAGTCGCTAACGCGTAAAGCCAAAGCGGTGTTAGATACCTTCAACCAATGCCGACTGCTGTGCGCGATCCGTGAAGGTGACTTCGGTATGGCTGGGCTAAACCAACGCATCGAGAAAGCGCTCGCGGCGCGCAAGTTAATTCAGGTTCAGGATGAAATTTGGTATCACGGCAGACCCGTCATGGTTACGCGTAATGATCACGGTTTAGGTTTGTATAACGGTGATATTGGTATTTGTATGCGAGATGACAGTGAAGAAGAACCGCGTTTGAAAGTCTTTTTCGAGTTACCTGACGGCAGTGTGAAATCGGTCTTGCCAAGCCGAGTACCTGAACATGAAACGGCTTACGTCATGACCATCCATAAATCACAAGGCAGTGAATTTGATTACACCCTGATGATTTTGCCACCAGACTTTAGCCCGATATTAACCCGTGAGTTGATTTACACAGGCATTACCCGTGCGAAAAAGCGCTTAGCTCTTTACGCCGAACTCAATGTTCTGAAGCGAGGCATTAAAGTGAAAACGGCTCGCACGAGTGGATTAGTACAGCGGCTTACGAATTAATTTTTACTTGTGATTGTGACATTTTCGAAGATGATTCTTTGTGGCGGGTCTTATATCCGCCATTTCGTTTTCATGAAAAATGGATTGCTATTGAGTAATATTCTTCCTTAAAGGTATATTTCTCCTTTCTCATTCGCATATCAAAGGCAACTGAATATGAGTTTGCTCGACTCGTCCTTTCTAACCTTCTTTATCGCCGGAGGAGTCGCGTTTTTATGGTTCGTTATTATCGGAGCAATTTTTATATTTTTTATACCGCCAAAGGTGAAGCGGTTTGCTTTTAATCCGAAACATTATTCAGAAGTAGAGTTAGCCTTAGTCTCGGGTTTTCACTTTGGTGCTTTAGTACATGGTGTAGGCTTAGTTGCGGCGGTCGCTTTACCAACTTTAGCGAGGAGAAGGGGCTTTGCTGATATTCATCAAGTTTGCTCCGGTCTATTCATCGGAATTTGCCGTATTTATATAAGCGTTTTATTGCTTCTAGCTATGATCACTTTAGGCTCAATGGTGGTTTGGATGTCTATTACTTGAGAGCTGGAATAGAAGGTCGGTGAAGTTTGCAGTTATTAGAAGTTTCTTTTATTACATTTTTTGTTGCAGGTGCTTTGTTAGTTTTTTGGTACCTGATAGTAGGTATTTTGCTTATTGTTATCACGCCGCAAAAAGTAAAGCGCTATGCGTACACTAGTGAGCATTATACAGATATTGAGCTTGCTTTAGCTTCTGGATGTCACTTTGGGGCCTTAATACATGGATTAGCTCTTGTTGCCGCAGTTGCATTTCCTAAGTTGGCCAAAAAAAGAAAGCTAACAGATATTCGTAGAGTTTGCCCAAAGTGGTTCATAAATATTGGGGTAGTGTACTGGACTATTTTAATCTTTACCGTAGTCACTATTTTTGCATCTTTGTTGGCTATGATTTTGTTTTGAATTGATTACGTACATAAAAGAAGACCGAGCTTATGGCTCGGTCTTCTTTTATGCATGTTTTGCAAACGCATTGGTAAAAGACACGCTGCGTATTTTGTATTGCTGTTGATAAGCAAGAATAAAATCTCGGATAGCGTCATTTACGGGGAAAACACAGTGGACGTCTAGGCCTTCTAAAAACTGATTGTCAGCCATATCCCAGAAGCTTTGAAGCGAATTACAAATGATTGTTCTCATAACAGTGCTCGTCTCGGCTTATTTAAAGTCAGATTAACAACTGTCCTTGGTGTGCAATACGGAGCTAACTAGTTTTTCAATTGCCCAGTATTTTAGGGTGAAGGCTACATTACATCACCTAGATCCATTCGTATTGGTTAAAAACCAATCACTAGCGAGCAGAGTATAGCCAACCAAATGTATATTTAAAAGATAAAATTGGAACGAAAATTAAGCAATGGTTTGCGCATTTCTAAGTTGGTGTTTACATGATGACTCACTAGCTCGAAGCAGGATTTATGTGAGGCTTTACTCCAAAACAAACTTGATGTGTGGGATTGAGCGTCAATGAGCTGAATCCCGCACCTTGAGGTGTTGGTATAGCGGAACCTTAAATTTCTCTTCCTGATTTAAGGTTAAGCTACAAATCTAGCGCTAAGATTTTTGACTTACGCTGGAAGTTATATAGCCCTTGTTTGGCTCCGGGCAAATAGTCGACACTGACTTCGTAAAAACCTTGCTCTCTGAACCAATGCAGACTGTGTGTCGTGAGGACAAAAATCTGATCAATGGTTTCGGATTTAGAACGATGTTTCATGTAGTTGAGCAGTAACAAACCTCGGTTTCCATCACGATAGTCAGGGTGAATCGCTACGCAAGCCATCTCAGCTTTACGCTCTTCTGGGTATGGATAAAGGGCAGCACAGCCAATAATCAAGCCGTCTTTTTCGATGATGGTAAATTTTCCAATCTCTTGTTCTAGCTGCTCTCGAGAGCGCCTAACGAGTACACCTTGTTCTTCTAAAGGACGAATGAGGTCTAAGATACCGCCAATATCATCAATATTAGCTTGCCTCACTTGCTCAGCGCTTGCCATAACAACTTGGGTTCCGATGCCGTCGAAAGAGAACAACTCCTGAATTAAGGCGCCATCTACTTTATAACTGATCAAGTGGCTACGAGGTACTCCGGCACGGCAAGCGGCAATAGAGCCTTTAAGAAAGCGCAGTGTCCCAGTGTTGTAATCTAGGTCAGGAGACGTATTTTCAGAGAGCGTTTTGATAACATGCTCCGCCTCAATTGGCAGCAACTCGGCGACAGCATTACCGTTGTCATCAATGACACCTTGTTCTGAACAGAAACCAATCAGTTTGTCTGCGCCTAATTTGATCGCCAGTTGTGTCGCAACTTCTTCAGAAAGTAAGTTAAAACACTCGCCAGTCACAGAGCTCGCAATGGGGCCAAGTAGCACAATAGAGCCTTGGTCGAGCGTGCGATTAATCGCGTCGGTGTCAATGCGGCGAATGCGTCCACTATGGCAATAGTCCACACCATCATCAACGCCGAGTGGCTGAGCAATGATGTAGTTTCCGCTAACGACATTGAGCTGGGTGCCTGCCATCGGAGTGTTGTTGAGGCTCATTGATAGGCGCGCAGTAATCGCAAGTTGAAGTTGTCCGGCAGCTTGCATAACAACAGATAAAGCCGATTCATCCGTAATGCGGATATTTTTGTGGTAAGGCGTAGTGAGGTCTTGTTTTTCTAGCAGCTGATTAATTTGAGGACGTGCACCATACACCACCACGACTTTAATTCCGAGGCTGTGCATGAGTGCGATATCATTAATAATATTGCCAAAATTTTTGTGTGCGACGGCTTCTCCGCCCAGCATGATCACCATGGTTTTTCCGCGGTGAGCATTGACATAAGGTGTTGATTGACGGAATCCTTTTACGAGAGCAGTACTACGAATTTTCACTACAGCCATTCCTTTGTTTAATTATGTCAAAATAATGCCTTTTTATTCACTTGGTGGCAAGGTGAAATTTTGGAATAAAGCACAAACATATTGAGGTAGGTTCTTGGTCCCGTTGAGGGGGAGAGTTACAATGAGCGCGTCTTTTCTCAACACGTGAACCTCATGTCTTCTGCTGTTAATAAGAATGCTGCGATCACTGCTTCAAATCTGTCAAAAACGTCATCTAAATCAATGCTTCGTAAGTGGCTAGAGCGTTCTCTTATGCTTATAGCGATAGTTGGAACCGTTGTCGTGTGCATGCTGTATAGTGATTTGATTACTCGAACCATTAATCCGCCTATTCCTAAATCGACTATTTATGGCCGCTGGGTTGAGCAAGATGTTGCGCCTTATGCTCGTGAAGAATTTGTGTTGAGTGAGCGCGGTGTTACTGTAAATGGTTCTACAGTGGCGACCAGTTTTGAATTCGATGGGGATTCGTTTTCGTATCGAGTGGGTTCAAATGAGCGGCACTTCAATTTTGTGGGTAAGCAGCATGCAGAAATGAAGCTGGATGCCAATGCACATTATCTACCTGTATTCCGTTTAAAGGGGCGTGCAAGGATTGCGGTAAGATAGTCGTTTTTATCATTGTCTTTTAAGCTGAGAGTCCTTGCGTCTGTGAGTCACATGGATGATCACAATTTCATCTCTCAATCAGTAAATCTTACTTTCAAACATAATCCGGACAATTCCGTAATTCTTCCGCTGTTATCATGTTGCATTAACTGAATGAATTCACAACGAGTAAACGGATTGGCTTAGCGTTGAAACATTTTGTCTTTGCTTTTCAATTGCACCGTATGCATTTGTTTGCCATTCTTTTGCTATTCTCTTTTACGGAAAAGACACGTGTTAAAAAAACTCCTTCCTATTATCTCTTTGAGCCTACTCTTTGGCTGTGCTCAACAAAATGATCGTGCTCAGCAATATCTTGATGGTGAGTTTCCTCAGATCCTCAATCAAGTGGATGTGGTTGAGTCTAACAAACCACGCGATTTTACTGAATTTAACAAGCAAGCTGAGCAAGTGGTGATAAAGTCACCATCCATGGCGAAGATGTACCAACCGCTATATCAACGATTAAGTGAGTGGGCGCAACAGAGCGGAGATACCAGTGCGTTGAGTGCGTTTGGCATTCAAGCCGCGCAATTGGGTGGTGGTGATAAAAAAGGTAATGTGTTGTTTACCGGGTACTTTTCTCCCGTGATGGAACTGCGTCATACACCAAACGACATTTTTAAGTACCCAGTTTATGGCAAGCCAAACTGCTCATCAGATTGTCCGACTCGCGCGGAGATCTACAATGGAGCACTAGATGGACAAGGTTTGGTGCTAGGTTACGCGCCTAATCGTATCGACCCATTTATGATGGAAGTGCAAGGCAGTGGCTACGTGCATTTTGAAGATGATGATACGTTGGAGTACTTTGCGTACGCGGGTAAAAACAATAAAGCTTACGTCAGCATTGGCCGCATTTTGATTGAACGTGGTGAAGTCCCGCGTGAAAAAATGTCCCTCAAAGCAATCAAAGAGTGGGTGATGGACAACGACGATGCAACAGTACGCGAGTTGTTGGAGCAAAATCCTTCTTACGTTTTCTTTGCGCCAAAAGCAGAAGCGCCAGTAACAGGCTCGGCTGGTATTCCGTTGTTGCCAATGGCTGCCGTCGCAGGCGATCGTTCTATCTTACCAATGGGCACACCAATCTTGGCGGAAGTGCCGCTGTTGAATGCCGATGGTACGTGGAGCGGTGCGCATCAACTGCGAATGCTGATCGTTTTAGACACTGGTGGTGCGGTAAAACAGAACCATTTGGATCTGTATCATGGCATTGGTGCGAGAGCAGGAACGGAAGCAGGGCACTACAAGCATTTTGGTCGAGTGTGGAAGCTTGGGTTAGAAAACTCACCAACTCAAGCGCCTTGGGCTTTACCGCCAGAAAAGCTACAATAGTCGTCCAAGAGAGAGGAACACTCTCTTATCTAGACATTTCATCAAAGAGTGCGTATAAATCGCACTCTTTGTTTTTCTATCGATCATCTGGACTTCAATATGCGTGAACTCGATACCCCAGCATCTGACAGCTACAATCAACGCTTTGGCGGCACTCGTCGTCTTTATGGCAACAGCGAAGTGGACATTCTTCGCGCTGCACACGTTTGTGTGATTGGTATTGGTGGCGTAGGTTCATGGGCGGTGGAAGCGCTGGCTCGTACGGGGATCGGTGAGCTAACTCTGATTGATATGGACGATGTTTGTGTCACGAACATTAACCGCCAAATTCATGCGATGACGGGCACCGTTGGTCAAAGCAAGATTGAAGTGATGGCCGAGCGTGTCAAATTGATCAACCCAGAGTGTAAAGTTAATCTGATTGATGATTTCATCACGCCAGACAATCAACATGAGTACTTAAGCAAAGAGTTTGATTACGTGTTGGATGCCATTGACAGCGTAAAAGCGAAGGCGTCTTTGTTGGCGTATTGCCGCAGCAACAAGATCAAAGTGATCACCACGGGTGGTGCTGGTGGTCAGGTTGACCCAACGCAGATCATGGTCGCTGATTTAACGAAAACGATCCAAGATCCTCTAGCGAAGAAAATCAAAGACACCTTGCGTCGTCATCATAACTTCCCTAAGAATCCGGCTCGTAAGTTTGGTATTGATTGCGTGTTTTCAACCGAGCAGCTGAAGTATCCTCAAGCAGACGGTTCAGTGTGTGGTGTGAAGTCGACAGCGGAAGGCCCAAAACGTATGGATTGTGCTAGCGGTTTTGGTGCGGCGACTGTTGTAACTGCAACGTTTGGCTTTGTCGCGGTATCGCGAATCGTTGAGAAGTTGATTTCAAAATATAAGAAGTAAACTAGAAGAAGAGCGCATCATGACAGATTTTCCCGTTTCTCCATTTGGTACAGATATCACCAGCGAAGACATTGTAGCGACTATGCAGCAATTTAAAGGCTGGGAAGATCGTTACCGTCAGGTTATTCAGTGGGGTAAAAAGCTGCCACAAATGCCAGAAGAGCTGAAATCAGAACAAGTTACCGTTTCGGGTTGTGAAAGCTTGGTGTGGTTAGTGAGCCAAGAGCAAGATGGCGTTTGGCATTTTTGTGCGGACTCCGATGCGCGTATCGTCCGTGGATTGATTGCCTTGGTGATGGCGGCTTATGACGGAAAAACGGCCGATCAAATTCAAGCATTTGACATCGATGCTTATTTTGATCAACTGGGGCTTATTGCACATTTAAGCCCGTCACGTGGTAATGGCTTGAAAGCTATTGTAGAGCAGATTAAGCAAACCGCCGTGTAATGAGTCATTTTCCCAATTCTTAAAAAACGCCGAATAGCCTAGCTGTTTGGCGTTTTTTGTATCTGAGTTGAGATATTTTTTGCATATGGATAAAAAGTATGCAAATGGTCGACTATTTTAGCGTTAATTAACCATTCTATTGATCCTGGTTCATTATATTGCCCACTTGGTTTTTATAAACTCAATTGTATTTAAAATTTGTCTATATTAGATAATAGACATATGCCCCATTCGCTCCTATTCCCCAATGTGGAAACACACTTGGAAGCGATTGGGTTACTTAGATACAAATGCTAGGAACCTCCCTATATGCAATTCACCTTGGAACATGCGCAAGACGTGTTATCCGGAATGCCAGACCCCACTTTTATTCTGAGTGAAGATGGTATCTATATTGATGTTTTTGGAGGAACAGATAAAAAAGCCTATCACGATGGAAGTAATTTGATAGGTGAGACGCTGCACAGCGTACTTGAGAAAGATAAAGCTGACTGGTTTATCGAACAGATAAATCGGTCACTGAAACAAGACAGTATTGTGACGATCGAGTACAAGATGTGCGCCGACAGCATTCAGGGAATAGATGCTAACAGTGGGCCAAGAGGCGACCTATACTACGAAGGCAAGATCTGCCCACTCGCTATAAAATACCGAGGTCGTCGCGTTGTCCTTATTCTTACACGTAACATCTCCAATCGCCACCGAGTTGAAACCCTTCTTCGCCATCAAAGCCAAATTGATGCTCTTACCAACATCTACAATCGACGTGTCTTTTTCGAAAAGCTCACAGAAGAAGTTATTAAATCCCAAGCTCCGGATTATCACTCCGCGTTGTTATTATTTGATTTGGATTTTTTTAAAGTCATCAATGATAAACGTGGTCATGATGCGGGGGATTATGTCTTAGAGACGTTAGCTGATTTGGTTTCTCACTTACTCGTCAAAGACGAAATTTTTGCAAGAGTCGGAGGGGAGGAGTTTGCGATTATTTTGCCAGAAACTTCTCTGTCGGCGGCGAAAGAGGTAGGAGAGGAAGTACGTTCCCACATTCAAAACTGTCAGTTCGAATTTGAAAAGATTGAAATTCCGGTCACGGTGAGTGTAGGCGTGGTGGAAATAGGCAGAAATGAAACCACCAAACGTTTGTATGCGCATGCAGATAAAGCGCTTTATGCTGCGAAAAGAAATGGCAGAAATTGCGTGGCGACTCTGGATAGGCAGATGGAGTAACCTTGTTGGTTACTCCAAATCAAACCGTTGGCGTTATAGCATGTCGACGGCTTTTTCTACAGCGGCGATGAGTCTTTCCACATCGTTCGTCGTGTTATAAATACCAAAAGAGACGCGTACCGTGCCTTTCACATTTAGCGCATCCATCAATGGGTGAGCGCAGTGGTGTCCTGCTCGTACCGCAATGCCTTGTTGATCGAGCAGCGTTGCCATGTCTTGGTGATGAACGCCGTCCATGACGAACGTCAGTACAGAGGCGTTCGGTTGGTAGCCTAGAATATGAATGTCATCCAACGCGCTTAGTGCTTGGTAGGCCTTATCCTGAAGCACATGGAGATGATCCTCTACTTCGTGATGGTCAAAACCTTGGTACCACTCAATGGCTTTCGCTAGAGCAATCGCGCCCGCAACGTTTGGTGTGCCCGCTTCAAATTTACCAGGAAGTGCAGAAAACGTCGTTTTCTCGAACGAAACACGTTCAACCATTTTACCACCGCCGTGCCATGGTGGCATGGCTTCCAAAAGTTCAAGCTTGCCGTATAAAACGCCAATACCTGCTGGCGCATAAAGTTTGTGACCTGAGAAAACGTAAAAATCGATATCTGATACCGATAAATCAAGCTGCTCATGGACGATGCCTTGAGCGCCATCAATCACAACAACCGCGCCAACGCTGTGCGCTAGTTCAGTGATTTTTTCGATAGGTTGTCGTGTGCCCGTGACGTTGGTGATTTGCGCACAAGCAACAATTTTACAGCGGTCAGACAGAAGCGCCTCAAATGCACTGATGTCGAACTGGCAATCTGATGTCATTGGAACTTTTATGACTTTGGCGCCCGTTTGCTCTGCCACGATTTGCCAAGGCACGATGTTAGCGTGGTGCTCCATCTCGCTAATCAAGATCTCATCACCCGGTTGTAACGTGCTGCGGGCGTAAGTCTGAGCAATTAAGTTCAGTGCTTCGGTTGCGCCCCGTGTCCAAATGATCTCTTTAGAGCTGTTTGCACCAATAAAGTTTGCCACTCGTTCTCGTGCCGCTTCAAATTGGCTGGTGGCATTAGCCGTTAAACTATGACTACCACGGTGAACATTGGCATTTTGCGCACTGTAGTAATGACTGATGACATCAATCACACATTGCGGTTTTTGCGTTGTCGCTGCGCTATCTAGATACACTAAGGGCGTATCGTTGACGGATTGATTTAGAGCGGGAAATTGCTCACGTACAGCATTTACGTCAAACATTATTCTTCACCAAGCTTATGGTAATGCAGAGTAGGCAGAGGGATCATTGGTTCAGCAACTGACCATGCGTGTTTTTTACCTGAGAGTTGAATGATTACTTCCATTGCGAACTCTAAAGCAGTGCCCGGACCTTGACTGGTGATCAGGTTGTGGTTGATATCAAAGGTCACGCGTTTGCTGCGCCACTTCTCTTCCGGGATATGTGACTGAAAGCTCGGGTGACAGGTCATCAGTGATTGTGGGAAAAGATCATGGTTTTGCAATACCAACGCCGGTGCTGCGCAGATAGCAGCGACCAATTTTCCCTCATAGATGTGCTGCTTAAGGATTTCTATCATCACCGTGCTATCACGAAAAATTTCTGCACCACCAACACCACCAGAAAGCGCTATGGCGTCAAACTCATCATCAGCGATATCGACCAGCTTACAATCGGCTGTTAATGTGACTCCGCGAGAAGCTTTCATCGTCAATGAGCCATCAAAAGCAGCACTCGCTACCGTAACGTCATAACCCGCGCGAACCATCATGTCGATAACGGTGACGGCTTCCATTTCTTCGGTGCCCGGAGCGATTGGCACTAAGATTTTCTTACTCATTGTTCTGTCCAGCTTTGTTCTATTTGTTTGATGCGTTGGTAAAGTTTTAAATTCTCAGGCGTATTGATGCGATGTTTCTCGGCAGCCTTTAACAAGTATCCGGTTATAAAATCAATTTCCGTTCGACGCTGATGGAATACGTCTTGTCTCATTGAAGAATAGTTCTCAGCTGTGGCGTTCACCACTTGCATTACCGTATCGAAAAGAGAGCGAAACTCTATAGCAATACCTTCTTTACTCATTACTTCAACCAATTCTTGAGTGATGCTTTCGAGTTGTATCTTAAACTCGGGCTGCGCAAGCTCACCATTCTTACACTGGTGAATCGCAGTCAGTGGGTTAATCGCGCAGTTAATTGCTAACTTAGTCCATAACGCAGATTGGATGTGTGGATTCCAAATGGCCTCTGGAAGGGCATGATGCATAACATCTTGCAGAAAAGCGCACTGCATTCCCTTGTCATTATAACCACCCACTTGCGTTGTTCCGTGACCGGTATGCAGTACGTGTTGGTTATCTGGTTTGTATGCGCCGTGCGTCGTTGTGGCGAGCACTATCGGATTGTTTGGCACAACCGTCTCCACGCCAGAGGCGGTACCCATACCATTGTGCATCAGCATGATAATCGTGTCTGCGTTGATATGAGGCAGTAAAGGCTGAATGGCGTCTTCCACTTGCCAAGCTTTTACCGTGATCAAAATGAGATCCGCTTGATTTACGGAGGAAATATCTTGATTACTGAATACGATTGCGGGTATGTCATCCAACTGAAGTGATTGTTGGCTCTCTGAACTTCTTCCCCACAATGAAACATTGTGCCCGGCAAGCTGAAATTTTGTTGCCCAGAGTGAGCCCACCGCACCTGGACCGAGGATAAGGATATTCACCAAACGCTCTCATTAAAAAGGTTTGCTGCAAGGATAATGAGGGAAAAAAGGAAAGCAAATAAATATGGCGCCGAAAGGCGCCATTTTTGATGAAACTTAGTGGTTCAATTAGAACTTGTAAGTTACAGCTACATAGTGACCTACACCAGAAGACTCTGGCTTATGACCCCATGGTAGAGCTTCGCCATCTTTAAAGCCGTATACGTCTTTGTATAGCTTCAGACCGTAGCCAACAGCAAAGCGGTCAGAGTGCCAGTAGATGCCGTTGAACATAGCACCGCCGTTAGATGCTGTAGTGTTGAACTTATTGCCTTTGTCGTCATCCATACCGAATTGGTAATCAATGTAACCTTGGTAAGAAATGAATGAGCCGTTCTCGAAGAAGTAGAATGGTTTGAACCAGTTAGTAGAAACTTGGAAACCGTTCCAGTCTTTTTTGTTGCCATCGTATGTACCGTAAAGGTTTAGGCCAACTTTGCCGAACCAAGGTACCATTACGTCAGAACCTAGACCGATTTTTTGAGAGTTAACATCAGAGTTACCACCCCACTCGATTAGAGTTGCAACGTATAGCTCTTGAACTGGACCGAAAGATAGGTCTTTACCAGTTACCGCATCTAGAGACATACGTGGAGCAAATTTCATGAAGATTTTCTCGCCACCAGCTTTGTCGCTGCCTGGATCAGAAGCTAGGTTGAATACGTCAACGTAGCCGTATAGATCGAAAATACCAGAGCGACCGCCAAATTCCATCTCTAGGTAATCATGAGAAGATTCAGCATAACCTTTCTCGTTGAATGCACCCATTAGGTTAAATTGCATCCACTTGTAATCGTTTTTGTGGATATCGCCGTCAGAGTAATCTGCCGCCATAACTGGAGCTGAAGTAGCCGCTAGAAGGCTAAGAGCTAAAAGTGATTTACGCATAAGGGGACTCTCTATGTTTGTAATGATTCAGAACACGCAATCTGTGCTGCGCTTTCCAATTGGCGGGAATAATAGCGATAAAAATCCCAAATGAAAGTGATAAAGGGTGCAAAATTGAACGTTTTTGGTGAGTTGCGTCACGAAATTATCTTTATTTACGGAACTTTTTGTTTGTTGCATTTAATTGCAATAAATATGTGATTTGGATCGTTTGCGTAAGCGATTTTATGACTTTTTAAGCCAGTCGATTAACCAACATAAATCGTTAGTGATCGGAGTGATAAGGGATTCGTATGTATCGGTGAATCAAAGAGGACGTTTGAATGAAAGAAGTCATGTTATTCCCACTCACTTCAGTTGTACTCCCTGAAGGTAAAATGAATCTGCGCATTTTTGAGCCACGATATAAGCGAATGGTAAAGGAATGCAGCCTACAAAATGTGGGTTTTGGAGTTTGCCTAGTAGGTAGTGAAGGTGACCCTAAAGACGTGGGAAATGTTTCATCTATCGGAACTTTGGTCAGGATCGTTGATTTTGAAACACTCAGTGATGGTCTTCTTGGTATTACAGTCGCTGGTGAGAAACGCTTTGTTGTCAAACGAGTTCGTGCAGATGCGGACGGCTTACGCCATGCAGAGGTCGAATGGTTAGACAATTGGCAACATCCAGACAACTCACCAGATTTCTTCTATTTAAGTCAGCAGTTATCCCATGTTTATGAAGAGTTTCCTCAACTTGGAAACCTCTACCAGCATCGTTTTTACGATGACTCAGCTTGGGTGACCCAGCGCTGGCTTGAATTACTTCCTTTAGACTGCAATCTGTTCGAACAGCTCGTTGGCGCAGAGAACTGCATTCCTGCGTTGCAATTTCTGACAGAAGCCATAGAAGCCCCGACTAACAAAGAGGCAAGGATATGAAAGGATTTAGCAGAGCTGCGCTAACTATGGTGGCGGCATTAGGACTGGCGGCGTGTGGCTCCGACAGCGACACCATCGAGTATTCCAATTTGCAAGCAGTACATGCGTCTTCTGATGCGCCGCTTGCAAATGTGTGGATAAACGATAAATCATCATTGACAGGTGTTGATTATGGTATGGGTTCTGGTTACATGAAGTTACGTGAGGGCATGAACTCCATTCAAGTTGATGTTCAACTTCCAGGCGATGAAACCGCGACCGTAATACCTAAAACAGAACTAGACCTTGATTCAGACCTCAATTACAACGTGTTCGTTGTTGGTGATGCCAATGGTTCACCAAACCCAGTAGAACCTTTAGTTGTGACTCGCAGCGCCGATTCAATGGCTGATGCCAATAGTTTAGATGTTCAAGTTGTTCATGCAGCGTCTGGCGTTCCTGCCGTTGATCTCTACGTCACTGAGCCAGGGGCTGATCTTGCTAGCGCGACACCGCTTATGAATCTTGCATATAAAGCATCTACAGACGTATTGAACATCCCCGCTGGTGAGTACCAAGTTCGACTTGCTGTTGGGGATAGCGTTGCTTTTGACTCGGGCACAATATCTCTTGCTGCCAATTCAAACTTGACGATTGCCGCTATCAGTACCGGAGATTCAAATAGCACGTCACCGGTTAAGCTGTTGGTATTGGATGGTTCAGGATCTTCTATAATCGAGGATATGGGCAGCCAAGCTGAAGTAAGAGTTGGACATCTTGTCGATGGAGCGCCAATCGTCGATGTCAACGTTAACGGGGCGGCCTTCGGTCCTCTTGCCGACTTAGCGTTCAAAGAGATTCGTGGTTATTTGGATCTCGATGCTGGCGCTTACGATATTGACGTTTACGTGGATGGCACAACAACCAACCCTATTATCGATGTTGACGGATTAATGGTTGCGGGCGGAATGGATTACAGTGTTTACGCAGTCGGTGTTGTTAGCCCAACGATTGATATCGAACCTCTAGTTGTTGAAGACATGAGACGTGCAGTGGCAACTAGCGCGACGCTGAATGTGACACATGCGGCGGCGAATCCCGTAGCGGAAATGGTGGATATTTATCTCACTACAAGCGCTGGAATAGATGGAAGTGATCCAACTATTGCTAATTTTGCGTACAAAGATAGCGTTCAGGGATTATATGTCGCTGAAGGTACCTATTATGTAACCGTGACAGTGGCAGGCGATCCAAGTACGGTTGCTGTTGATTCAGCACCTGTCAATGTGATGAATGGTGTTGTGTATCAGGTGGTTGCCATTGATGATGGGAACAACGGTGGCTTCAACTTGTTAGTTGATGACGTTACTGATTAGGACGAATGGGAGGAGATGACTCCTCCCTAAAATTAAGGCCGATTATGATGAGTGATAGCCCAAAAAAACTGGGGCGCAGTGATTGGAACGATTACATGGACAAAGTGAAGGCTCGAGATAAAGACGCGTTCGCTTTTGTATTCCGTTTCTACGCACCCAAGCTGAAGCAATTCGCTTACAAACATGTTGGTAATGAGCAAGTTGCTATGGAGATGGTGCAAGAGACCATGGCGACAGTTTGGCAGAAAGCGCACCTCTATGATGGGGAAAAGAGCGCGTTATCGACTTGGATATACACCATAATCCGAAACCTATGCTTTGATCTGTTGAGAAAGCAGAAAGGTAAGGAGTTACACATTCATTCTGATGACATTTGGCCGTCAGAATATTATCCACCAGATCTTGTTGATCACTATTCACCAGAGCAAGACATGTTGAAAGAACAGGTGGTTAAATTTTTAGATATTTTACCGAAAAATCAGAGAGACGTTTTACAAGCGGTGTATCTTGAAGAGCTACCTCATCAGCAGGTCGCTGAATTATTTGATATACCCCTCGGTACCGTAAAATCCAGGCTGAGGCTTGCAGTAGAAAAGCTAAGGCATTCAATGCATACGGAGCAACTATGAACAAACACCCAGATAACAGCTTGTTAGAAGCATACGCTTCGGGAAGCATTGATGCAGTTTCTGGTCTTGTGGTCGCAACCCATTTAGAAACATGCACCAAGTGCCGAGCTTATGTGAACCATGTCGAAGCCAGCCAAGCGAATATCGTGAGCGACATCCCCTCTGAATATGTCCCTGAATTCGACGATATGTTCAATGATATTATCAATGCGGAGCCAGCGACAGATAGCATCGTTATCCGAGATCCTGCCGCAGTGAATGTTGCAGGAAAGAGCTTTGAGCTTCCCAAAACCTTAGCGCGTTTCTCTGACCTTGTAGGGTCATGGAGAAGTTACGGAGGCAAGGTTTTCAGTGCTCAGATTGATCTAGGGGAAGATGCTCGTGTTAGCTTAATGTACATCGGAGAAGATGTGCAAATTCCTCAACATACGCACAAAGGCTTAGAATCTACATTGATCCTACATGGTGGGTTTAGTGACGAGGATGGCCAATATGAAGAGGGCGATTTGATGATTAGAGACGCGTCAGTGAAGCACAGCCCTTACACCAAGGCCGGAGAAGATTGCTTGTGTTTAACTGTACTGACTGAGCCGATGATCTTTACTCAAGGCGTGGCACGTATATTTAATATGTTTGGTAAAGGGTTATACCCATAGACATCTTATTTCGTATCTCAGCAAAACAAAAACCACCGAATTCGGTGGTTTTTTATATGTTTCGTTAATGCTTGTGACGTGCTTTTTCTAATAGAGCATCAAAGTAATGTCGTAGCGAGTACAACATAATCAAGCTTGGCACGACCATAACAGCGGTAAGCACAAAGAACGTGCTCCAGTCATTGAGGTAGTCCACCAGTTCTCCACTGAAAGAAGCAAGAGTCGTTCGTCCGAAGTTCCCCAAAGAGGCAAGCAAAGCATACTGCGTTGCTGAGAATGCTTGTCCGGTTAGAATCGTTAAAAATGAAACAAAAGCGACGGTTGAGAAAGCAGTCGTAAAGTTATCGACAATAATGGTTGCTAAATACAGGTGCTCATTTGGGCCTACCGATGCAATCCAAGCAAACATCAAGTTGCTGGCAGACATAGCAATACCGCCGATCATTAATCCACGTACAATACCAAACCTGACGTTGAACATGCTTCCGACAAAGGTAAAGAAGATAGTGGCTCCCCATCCGATCAGTTTGGAGTAATAACCAATTTGTTCGTTACTAAAACCAATATCTTTATAGAACGCGATCGACATCCTGCCCAAAAACGCTTCGCCAATTTTGAATAGGAAAACGAACAGCAAAAGAGTAATCGCGACACGGACGCCATTGCGATTAAAGAAGTCAAGGAAAGGTTCTACAACAGTCACAGTAAACCAAGCCACGACTCTTGAACCAACCACTTCTTTGTGGCGTTGTTCAGCGGCAGACTGAAGTTGTTCGCGTTGAGTCTTAGGCTCTCCGACTAAAATCGTAAAGACCATTAGAATACCGACTATCACCGCCATCCCGTAATACACGCCATTCCAACCGACACTATCAGCATTAACAAACGCTAAATAACCTGGTAATGAATAACCTGTCCACCAGCCAATAACTGCCATTGCAGAAGCTTGTGGCAGCTTAGATTCTTCTGATTTTGGGAAAGTATCAATACGAAAAGCATCAATCGCAATGTCTTGTGTGGCTGATGCGGTTGCAATACACAAGGCGAGTAGAGACGCAAACACCAAGTGCTCTGCTGGATTCACGCCCGCAATAAATACCGTCGCGACGAGTACAATACTTTGACAGAAGAAAATCCAGCTACGCCTTTGTCCAAGTAGTCGATAGAGCACTGGTAGCTTCACCCGGTCTACGAGTGGCGCCCAGAGAAAGTTAATTGCATAAACCGCAAAGACACTACCAAAGTAGCCTATTGCGGATAGGGTCAAACCAGCGTCTTTTAGCCAGCCAGACATATTTGAACCGATAAGTACCCACGGAAAGCCGCTAGAGCAGCCCAACATGAAAACCCACATGAGTCGTTTATCGAGGTAACTTTTTACCGTTTCCAACCAAGTGATGGAAGGTAATGAAGACATAAATCAATCCAATAAAATGAAGCCGTTGAAAGAGAAAGCCCTTCGATTATTCAAAGGGCTTATCGTTTTGGCTATTTAAGTAGTGTTGCTTTAGTGATGACGATTTGAGTCTCGGGAACATCACGCATACCGCGAGTCGTCTTAGTTGGCTGTTTTGCCATTTTTTGGATAGTGTCGAATCCTTCCGTGACCTCGCCAAATACCGCATAACCCGGTGGACGAGCGCCGTAGTTTAGAAAATCATTGTCGACTAAATTGATAAAAAACTGACGAGTAGCAGAGTCAGGCGCGTTGGTGCGCGCCATTGCAATCGTCGCACGGTTGTTATTTAAACCGTTATTACCCTCGTTTTTGATTGGAGCGTAAGTCTTCACCATTTGCATATCTTGGTTAAAGCCACCACCTTGCGCCATAAAGCCTGGAATAACGCGGTGAAAAATAGTGCCTTCATAGCTACCGTCTTCTACATATTTTAGGAAGTTCGCTACCGTAATCGGCGCTTTCTCTTCATTCAGTTCGACAGTAAATGAACCTAACGTTGTTTCAAACGCCACTTTTGGTCCAGCCCAAACGCTGCAGCTGAGTAGCGCGAGAGAAAGAATTGCCTTGCGTAACATTAGAAACGCTCCTGCATGTATTGACGAAGCTCAGGATCATTGGCAATTTCTTTAAGTGTTAATGTCACTACATCATTCAGTGTTTGCTCAATGTCGGCATCAGACGCACTCAATGTGCCAGAACGCTTCGCAGTGCCTGTGTAAGTTTTGACCAGTTTGCCTTCTGGTGTTTCTGCGGTGATTTCAAGCACGACTTTTGCATCCATCTCATTTTCCATCACCGAATGTTTTACGTTAACTAATGCTTCTTGAACGTTTAATTCAATTGCATTGTTGCTGTTTAGATCGGCATGGAAGCCTTGAGATGAAAACTGCTTCTCTAATGCTTCTTCTAACGCAATACGTAAATTCTGTTTAGCATGAAGAGGAAGAATGTTCGAACGGCCGTTATCCACCAACGCCACGTACTGCGCTGCACGTACATCTTTGCTGGTCAAACTGTAAGTCTTGCCTTGAACAATTGGATTGGTGCTCAGTGTGCTTTCTGGCATCAAATTCAGCTGAGGCTGTTGAGGCGCTGAACACGCAGCAAGCAACGCAACCGAAGCCGCAAGTACCAATTTTCTCATTTTATTATTCCTTTTAACTATTTTGCTAAAGCTTATTTTGCGCTTAATTTAGCAGGATTTTTTGTGGCCTGTAAAATCACAAACTTATTGTTGGAAGCGATAAGTTTCACATTCTTATCGCCAAACAGCCGTTTTAGTTTTGCGTCGTAACCAAGATGACGATTTCCAATCACCAGTAACTTACCACCTTCACTCAATACTTGCTTTGCATCACAGAACATTTGCCAAGCAATATGATCGGTGATTGCCTGCTGTTGGTGAAAGGGTGGGTTACACATAATCATAGAGCAGCTGTTGTGTTTAAAACCGTCCAAACAATTGTTTGCAACACACTGTATGTCTCTATCTTCACCAAGGTTATCTAGCAGGTTCTGCTTCGCGGACTCAAGCGCCATAAAGCTTTCATCAACACATGTTAATCGAGCATTCGGATTCAGCTGACCAAACTTCACAGACAAAACACCATTACCGCAACCGAGATCGATAACATTATCTACCAATGGGTCTTGAGGTAGGTGCTGCAGCATAAAACGCGCACCTAAATCTAAGCTTTCTCCTGAATAGACATTTGGCATGTTCTTGAGTTCGATATCTTCGCCATCAACGCGCCAAGTAGTGAAAGGGCTCACTTCAATTGTTGGTTCAACCGTTGCTTGAGCAAATACCAATCGGTGCTTTTTCCATGCCAGAGATGTTTTTGTATCACCCAAGTATTTTTCAAACAGTTTTAGCGTTGAAGTATGAATGTCTTTCGCTTTATTAACTGCAATGATGGGACAGGATGCAGGCAGTGCTTTTCTTAACTGACTGAGTATCCAAACGAGGTGACGGTTACTTTTTGGCAGTTGCAGCAATACGAGATCAGTATTGGAAGGTACGGGATCCATCGTGGTTGCAAACGCTACCTTATTGCACTGGTTTTGCTCAAGGTTCTGCTGCACACCTTTATGAGAAATGAAAGAATCACTCATTAGCGTCACATGGTGCTTTTCTGAAAACCAGCAGGAGAGGGCACCAAAGCTGTCATTAATCACGAGGATGTTTTGATTGTCTGGCAAAGCAAGTTCTTCAACATGATTAATAAGATACTCATCACCGGCATCCCACGCTTGTAGAGTTTCATTGCTGCGTTTTGGGAAACGATGAAGTGTTAAGCTTCGCTCGTGAAGATTCAGTTCGGTTTTCATAGCTAAATGTAAGTTGATTTAGAAATTAAGTGTTATTGTCGCAAATGATGACGTGTCGAGATACAAAAAGCTGTCAAATTTTACGTGTTCAGTGGTGCTCGCTCTCTAGGCATGTTCATAGCGTCAAGCGCTTTGAAATCAGTTGAACGTAAAATGCATCAATAATGAGAGTGATGTTTGAGTGATACACGTCTGCTTTACTTAGGTATATACTTATGGAATTCGCATCAATGAGGAACGAATATGATCCAAGAAATCATAGAGAAGAAACTACACAGTGAGCTGCAACCAAGCTATCTCAAAGTGATTAATGAGAGCTACATGCATAATGTGCCACCAGGCTCGGAGAGTCACTTCAAAGTGATTGTTGTGAGTGATTCGTTCGCGGGACAGCGTTTGATTGGACGCCATCGCCAAGTTCATCAAATTTTGGCAGATGAGCTAGATAACCACATTCATGCACTAGCTATTCATACATACACTGATGAAGAGTGGAAGCGTGAACAAGATGGCGCTCCTGATAGCCCTATGTGTATGGGTGGCGGTCACTAAAGACGCAAAATATAAAGGTGCAGAGAAAAGGTGGCCAAGGCCATCTTTTTTCGTTTTACATTCTTTAGGGGCATTGATGTGGCACAAATTCTGGTTAAAAAATGTGTTAACAGTGTTTCAACAAATGAATGGAAATTGCAGGATATTTCAGGCGATGAATATGACTTTTCCATAAGATATGTATGGAATATGGCATTTGTGCGATCGGTCAAAGTTATGACTATTCTTTGACCTTTTAGACCTGATTCTACCGAAATAACCCCTCTATTCTAATGATTGGTCATGGCATCAAGTTCCTAAAAAATGCTAGACTACGGCACCTGATAAATCTCGCGTATTCCTTGTGACGAGATTTTTAATAGGATGTTGCGATTTTGATGTTTAAAACAACATCAAAACCGGACACTGATGTCGTGTCTAAAAGTTACGCAATCAAAAGAATCTTTTTCCCGATAAAAGTAGTGCAAGTGCGTATGATTACAATAAAGAAGGGCTTGGATCTTCCTATCGCAGGAACTCCATCCCAGGTGATTAATGATGGTAAGACCATCAAAAAAGTCGCCTTGCTTGGCGAAGAGTACGTTGGCATGCGTCCTACCATGCATGTCCGCGTTGGTGATGAAGTGAAAAAAGCGCAAGTTCTTTTTGAAGATAAAAAGAACCCTGGCGTGAAATTTACTGCACCAGCAGCCGGTAAAGTGATCGAAGTTAACCGTGGCGCTAAACGTGTCCTTCAATCTGTAGTGATTGAAGTGGCAGGTGAAGAGCAGGTGACATTTGATAAGTTCGAAGCCGCTCAACTTTCAGGTCTAGATCGTGAAGTGATCAAGACTCAGTTGGTTGACTCTGGCCTATGGACCGCTTTACGTACTCGTCCGTTTAGCAAGGTTCCTGCAATCGAGTCTTCTACTAAGGCTATTTTCGTAACTGCAATGGATACTAATCCACTAGCAGCTAAGCCTGAGTTGATCATTAATGAGCAACAAGAAGCATTCATTGCTGGTCTAGACATTCTTTCAGCCCTGACAGAAGGCAAGGTTTACGTATGTAAATCTGGCACTAGTTTGCCACGCTCTTCACAGTCTAACGTAGAAGAACACGTCTTCGATGGCCCTCACCCAGCAGGTCTTGCTGGCACCCACATGCATTTCCTATACCCAGTGAATGCAGAAAATGTGGCATGGAGCATCAACTACCAAGACGTTATCGCGTTCGGTAAGCTGTTCCTAACTGGTGAGCTATACACAGATCGTGTTGTGTCTCTAGCTGGTCCAGTTGTGAATAACCCTCGTCTAGTTCGTACCGTAATCGGTGCAAGCTTGGATGACCTAACAGATAACGAGCTGATGCCTGGCGAAGTTCGTGTGATTTCTGGTTCTGTACTGACAGGTACACATGCAACTGGTCCACACGCATACCTTGGCCGTTACCATCAACAGGTTTCTGTATTACGTGAAGGCCGTGAGAAAGAACTATTTGGCTGGGCAATGCCTGGTAAGAATAAGTTCTCGGTAACTCGCTCTTTCCTTGGTCACGTATTCAAAGGTCAGTTGTTCAATATGACAACGACGACCAATGGTAGTGATCGTTCAATGGTTCCAATTGGCAACTACGAACGCGTAATGCCTCTAGATATGGAGCCTACTCTGCTGCTTCGTGATCTATGTGCAGGTGATACAGACAGTGCTCAAGCACTGGGTGCGCTTGAACTGGATGAAGAAGATCTAGCATTGTGTACCTTTGTATGTCCAGGTAAGTACGAGTACGGTACGTTACTTCGTGAATGCCTAGATACTATCGAGAAGGAAGGGTAATTTTCATGGCTCTTAAAAAGTTTCTTGAAGACATCGAGCATCATTTTGAGCCTGGTGGTAAACACGAAAAATGGTTTGCCCTGTACGAAGCTGTAGCAACAGTTTTTTACACTCCAGGTATCGTAACAAATAAAAGCTCGCACGTTCGTGATAGCGTTGACCTAAAACGTATCATGATCATGGTTTGGTTTGCGGTATTCCCAGCAATGTTCTGGGGTATGTACAACGCAGGTGGCCAAGCTATTGCAGCGCTTAACCACATGTACGCTGGTGATCAACTAGCGACAGTTATCTCTGGTAACTGGCACTACTGGCTAACTGAAATGCTGGGCGGAACGATTGCCGCTGATGCAGGGGTTGGCAGTAAGATGCTACTAGGTGCGACCTACTTCCTACCTATCTACGCAACAGTATTCCTTGTTGGTGGTTTCTGGGAAGTGCTTTTCTGTATGGTGCGTAAGCACGAAGTAAACGAAGGCTTCTTTGTTACTTCTATCTTGTTCGCACTTATCGTTCCACCAACGCTACCTCTATGGCAAGCGGCACTAGGTATCACATTTGGTGTTGTTGTTGCGAAGGAGATCTTCGGTGGTACAGGTCGTAACTTCCTTAACCCTGCACTTGCAGGTCGTGCATTCCTATTCTTCGCTTACCCAGCGCAAATCTCGGGTGACGTAGTATGGACTGCAGCTGACGGCTTCTCTGGTGCAACTGCTCTTAGCCAATGGGCTCAAGGTGGTAACGGTGCTCTAGTTAACACAGTAACTGGTTCTCCTATCACTTGGATGGACGCTTTCATCGGTAACATCCCTGGCTCTATTGGTGAAGTATCGACTCTAGCTCTAATGATCGGTGCAGCGATGATCGTTTACATGCGAATCGCTTCATGGCGCATCATTGCGGGCGTAATGATCGGTATGATTGCAGTATCGACTCTGTTTAACGTGATCGGTTCTGACACTAACCCAATGTTCAACATGCCATGGCACTGGCACCTAGTTCTAGGTGGTTTTGCATTCGGTATGTTCTTCATGGCAACGGACCCAGTATCAGCGTCATTTACTAACAAAGGTAAATGGTGGTACGGCATCCTGATTGGTGCAATGTGTGTGATGATCCGTGTAGTTAACCCGGCGTACCCAGAAGGTATGATGCTGGCGATTCTATTCGCGAACCTATTCGCACCTCTGTTCGACCATGTAGTGATTGAGAAGAACATCAAGCGGAGACTAGCACGCTATGGCAAGTAATAACGACAGCATTAAAAAGACGCTGGGTGTTGTTATCGGGTTGAGCCTTGTTTGTTCAATCATCGTATCAACAGCAGCAGTAGGTCTGCGTGATAAGCAAAAAGCTAACGCTGTCCTAGATAAGCAATCAAAGATCGTTGAAGTTGCAGGCATTGACGCGAACGGTAAGAAAGTACCAGAGCTATTTGCTGAGTACATCGAACCTCGTCTGGTAGACCTTGAAACAGGTAACTTTACTGAGGGTAATGCATCTACGTACGATCAGCGTGAAGCATCAAAAGATGCAGAACGTTCAATCGCATTGACACCAGAAGAAGACGTCGCTGATATCCGTCGTCGTGCGAATACAGCAGTGGTGTACTTAGTAAAAGACCAAGATGAAGTCCAAAAAGTTATCTTGCCTATGCACGGTAAAGGACTATGGTCGATGATGTATGCCTTTGTAGCCGTTGAAACTGATGGTAACACTGTGTCTGCTATTACTTACTACGAGCAAGGTGAAACTCCTGGACTTGGTGGTGAAGTAGAGAACCCTTCATGGCGCGATCAATTCATTGGCAAGAAATTGTACAATGAAGATCATCAGCCAGCGATTAAGGTCGTGAAAGGCGGCGCACCGCAAGGTTCTGAGCACGGTGTTGATGGCCTATCAGGAGCAACGCTCACTAGTAATGGTGTTCAACACACATTTGACTTCTGGTTAGGTGACAAGGGCTTTGGTCCTTTCCTAGCAAAAGTTCGTGACGGAGAACTTAACTAATGTCTAGTGCACAAAACGTTAAAAAGAGCATTCTAGCGCCAGTATTGGATAACAACCCAATCGCGCTACAAGTTCTTGGTGTATGTTCTGCTCTTGCAGTAACAACTAAACTAGAAACAGCTTTTGTAATGACGCTAGCGGTAACATTTGTAACTGCGCTGTCTAACTTCTCTGTTTCATTGATCCGTAACCACATTCCTAACAGTGTGCGTATCATCGTTCAGATGGCAATTATCGCATCGCTAGTAATCGTGGTAGACCAGGTGCTAAAAGCTTACCTATACGATATCTCTAAACAGCTATCTGTATTCGTTGGTCTGATTATCACCAACTGTATCGTAATGGGTCGTGCTGAAGCATTCGCAATGAAGTCTGCGCCAGTACCATCTCTTATTGACGGTATTGGTAACGGTCTAGGTTACGGTTTCGTTCTTATCACTGTAGGTTTCTTCCGTGAGCTATTTGGCTCAGGCAAGCTATTTGGCCTAGAAGTTCTACCTCTAGTGAGCAACGGTGGTTGGTACCAGCCTAACGGCCTAATGCTACTAGCACCATCAGCATTCTTCCTAATCGGCTTCCTTATCTGGGTAATCCGTATTCTGAAACCAGAACAAGTAGAAGCGAAGGAGTAAGGACGTCATGGAACATTACATTAGTCTGTTAGTTAAATCGATTTTCATCGAAAACATGGCTCTGTCTTTCTTCCTAGGTATGTGTACTTTCCTTGCCGTATCTAAGAAGGTTAAGACCTCTTTCGGCCTAGGTGTTGCAGTTGTGGTAGTACTGACTATCGCTGTTCCTGTGAACAACCTAGTATACAACCTAGTTCTGAGAGAGAACGCGTTAGTTGAGGGCGTGGACCTTAGCTTCCTAAACTTCATCACCTTTATCGGTGTAATTGCAGCACTTGTACAGATTCTAGAGATGGTTCTAGACCGTTTCTTCCCACCTTTGTACAACGCGCTAGGCATCTTCCTACCGCTGATCACAGTAAACTGTGCAATCTTCGGTGGTGTATCTTTCATGGTACAACGTGACTACAACTTTGCTGAATCTATCGTTTACGGTTTCGGCTCTGGTGTGGGCTGGATGCTGGCAATCGTTGCTCTTGCAGGTATCCGTGAGAAGATGAAGTACTCTGACGTACCTCCAGGTCTACGTGGTCTTGGTATCACATTTATCACTGTAGGTCTTATGGCGTTAGGCTTTATGTCTTTCTCTGGTGTTCAACTGTAAGTCGGGTAAACCGCAACAATTAAGGAATAGTCAATGGACATTATTCTTGGTGTAGTGATGTTTACTCTGATCGTACTTGCACTAGTACTAGTGATTCTTTTCGCTAAGTCTAAGCTTGTACCAACAGGTGACATTACAATTTCTGTGAACGATGACCCTTCTCTGGCGATCGTTACACAACCAGGTGGTAAGCTACTGAGTGCTCTAGCCGGTGCTGGCGTATTCGTATCTTCTGCTTGTGGTGGCGGTGGCTCATGTGGTCAGTGTCGCGTAAAAGTTAAATCAGGTGGTGGCGACATCCTACCAACCGAGCTTGACCATATTACTAAAGGTGAAGCACGTGAAGGTGAGCGTCTAGCGTGTCAGGTTGCTATGAAAACTGACATGGACATCGAGCTTCCTGAAGAAATCTTCGGCGTTAAGAAGTGGGAATGTACCGTTATCTCTAACGATAACAAAGCGACATTCATCAAAGAGCTTAAGCTACAAATTCCAGATGGCGAATCAGTACCTTTCCGTGCTGGTGGTTACATCCAGATTGAAGCACCTGCTCACCACGTGAAATACGCAGACTACGATATTCCTGAGGAATACCGTGAAGACTGGGAGAAGTTCAACCTTTTCCGTTACGAGTCTAAAGTTAACGAAGAGACCATCCGTGCATACTCAATGGCTAACTACCCAGAAGAGCACGGTATCATCATGCTTAACGTTCGTATCGCGACTCCGCCGCCGAACAACCCAGACGTACCACCAGGCATCATGTCTTCGTACATCTGGTCTCTAAAAGAAGGCGACAAGTGTACTATTTCTGGTCCATTTGGTGAGTTCTTTGCGAAAGATACAGATGCAGAAATGGTATTCGTTGGTGGTGGTGCTGGTATGGCTCCGATGCGCTCACACATCTTCGACCAACTTAAGCGTCTACACTCTAAGCGTAAGATGTCTTTCTGGTACGGCGCACGTTCTAAGCGTGAAATGTTCTACGTAGAAGACTTCGATATGCTACAAGCTGAGAATGACAACTTCGTATGGCACTGTGCACTGTCTGATCCACTTCCAGAAGATAACTGGGATGGTTACACTGGCTTTATTCACAACGTTCTTTACGAGAACTATCTACGTGATCACGAAGCGCCAGAAGACTGTGAATACTACATGTGTGGTCCACCTATGATGAATGCGGCTGTTATCGGCATGCTAAAAGATCTAGGTGTAGAGGATGAAAACATCCTACTAGATGACTTCGGTGGTTAATCCCTCCAAGTGATTGAATCTATGGCTAGCTCTCTAAGAGCTAGCCATTATTTTTTGTAGAAGTAAAAATAATATTCAACAGTTGATATAGGTAATTGGATTTAAGTAATCGGTCCCATTCCCCATATCAATTCAACAACATTGGGAGTTAACAAGTGAAAACGTGGCTTGTTGCATTCGCTTCTCTATTGATTTTGGCTGGCTGTGAGCAGCCAGCAGATCAAATTCATCTAAGTGGCCCTACCATGGGGACTTCTTATAACATCAAATATATCGAGCAAGATGGTATTCCAACGCCAAAAGCGATGCAGACGGAAATTGATCGCTTATTGGAAGAGGTTAATGACCAAATGTCGACCTACCGTGATGATTCAGAATTAAGTCGCTTTAACCAGCATCAAACGAGTGAGCCATTTACTGTATCGACACAAACAGCAACCGTAGTCAAAGAGGCGATTCGTCTCAACGGCCTTACTTTAGGCGCATTGGATGTGACAGTCGGTCCTTTAGTTAACCTGTGGGGCTTTGGCCCAGAAGCTCGCCCTGATGTCGTTCCTACAGATGAAGAGCTAGCGGCACGCAAAGCCAATACTGGCATTCATCATCTATCTATTGATGGCAATAAATTGTCCAAAGATATTCCTAACTTGTATGTCGATTTATCAACTATTGCTAAAGGTTGGGGGGTTGACGTGGTTGCTGACTACCTTCAATCTGAAGGGGTTCATAACTTCATGGTAGAAGTGGGCGGTGAAATGCGCCTCAAAGGCGTGAATCGTGAAGGCGTGCCTTGGCGCATTGCGATTGAAAAGCCGACTATTGATGAGCGCTCAATTCAAGAAATTATTGAGCCAGGGGACATGGCAATTGCAACAAGTGGTGACTATCGTAATTACTTTGAGAGTAATGGTGTGAGATACTCTCATATTATTAATCCAAGAACAGGCAAACCTATTCATCATAAAGTGGTGTCTGTAACGGTATTAGATAAATCGTCGATGACTGCTGATGGTCTTGCAACTGGTCTTATGGTGCTAGGTGAAGACAAAGGCATGGCAATTGCGAACGAAAATAATATTCCTGTTTTCATGATTGTGAAGACGGAAAATGGTTTTAAAGAGCTGGCTTCGGAAGCATACAAGCCGTTCATGAAGAAATAACAACAGAAGTGAGCATGTTCTTATGAGTACATTTCTAATTACGTTTGCAGTTTTTGTTGCGGTAATCGCAGCGATGGCTGTTGGCTACATCTTCCAGAAGAAAGTAGTGAAGGGTAGCTGTGGCGGTCTTGGTGCAGTAGGTATTGAGAAAGTATGTAACTGTCCAGAACCATGTGACGCGCGTAAGAAACGTGAAGCACGTGAAGCGGCGCGAGCTGAGAAATTGGCTGCATGGGAAAAAGATCGAATTGCTTAAGTATCGATCATCCAAAGAGCAATACAAAATAACCCAGCCAAAGCTGGGTTTTTTTATATTTCTCGCTCTACTTCTCTGAGAGTTTATACTTTGCTTGCTACGTTTAATCTAGGATGACCGGAAGCTTAAGTCGGTGCAGACTTCACAGCCAAGTCATTTCCCTTTAATCACCGTACTTAACTGTTATTTGGTTATATACTCAAACTAAAGCGCGTTAACTTAGGAGGAAATATGGAAATGCATCAACACGGTATGGCTGAATTGTTTCAACAACTAGGCCTCGGCAGCTCTCCTCAAGAGATAAAGGACTTTATTAACGAACATCGGCACAAAAGAGCTTCAGCCCCTCTGCATGAAGCCAGCTTTTGGACAAGTTCGCAGGCCACATTTCTCAAACAAGCCATTGAAGAAGACGCAGACTGGGCAGAGTTGGTCGATCAGCTTGATGTGATGTTACGAGATTAAAGCACGTTTACAAACTCTCATTTCTATCAAGGCAGATTTAATTTATACTGTGTTTTTGAACAGTGTTTAATGGCTATGTCAGACCGAATCAGAAAAATCATTCACGTCGATATGGATTGTTTTTATGCTGCCGTTGAGATGAGAGATAATCCTAGTTACCGTGGCATTGCACTCGCCGTTGGCGGTCATGAAAAACAGCGTGGCGTGATTAGCACCTGTAATTATGAGGCGCGCAAATATGGCGTTCGTAGTGCAATGTCAACGGCGCGTGCATTACAACTCTGCCCCCATTTACTAGTCGTTCCCGGTCGAATGCACGTGTACAAACAAGTCTCTCAGCAGATTCGTGCTATTTTTGAGCGTTATACGCCTATCATTGAACCTCTATCATTAGATGAAGCATACCTCGATGTCACGGACTCGACAGCTTGTCGTGGCTCCGCAACGTTGATCGCAGAGTCTATTCGACGCGACATTTGGAATGAGCTTGGACTGACGGCATCGGCGGGCATTGCACCGATTAAGTTTCTTGCCAAAGTCGCCTCTGATATGAATAAACCCAACGGTCAGTTTGTTATCCCGCCAGATAAGGTTCAGGAAGTTATCGATACACTTCCGCTGGAAAACATTCCTGGCGTTGGGAAGGTGAGTCTTGAGAAGCTACATCAAGCGGGCTTTTATCGATGTGAGGATATTAAAAACAGCGACTATCGTGAATTGCTGAGACAGTTTGGTCGTCAGGGAGCATCTTTATGGCAGCGTAGCCATGGAATTGATAATCGAGAGGTCGTCGTTGAGCGAGAGAGAAAATCCGTCGGTGTGGAACGAACATTCAGCCAGAATATCTCGAGCTATGATGAATGTTGGCAAGTGATCGAGGATAAACTTTATCCTGAACTCGAGAAACGCTTAGAGCGTGCAAGCCCAGATAAATCGATTATTAAACAAGGTATTAAAGTTAAATTTGCCGACTTTCAACTGACAACAATTGAGCATATCCATCCGCAATTAGAGCTTGAGGACTTCAAGATCTTGTTAAGAGATATTCTTAAGCGCCAAAACGGACGGGAAATACGCCTTTTAGGCTTGAACGTGATGCTCAAGCCCGAGAACCAAGCGCGTCAATTGAGCTTTTTCTAGGCTCTTACTGCTTCTACCTGATCTAATACTTGCTCAAAGCTTGTGTTGGCCATCGCACCATAACCTGACAGTTTTGAAGCTTTTAGCTGGCTAATTAAAGGGGTACTAATGCCACACAAGAAGCGGGCGACAGCATCATTGCTGATAGCTGAAGGGGAGAGCTGAATAAATTCCTGCACCCACATTGCTACTTGAGGTGGCTCAATATCCTTACCTTGTGGTGTTGGGAACGAAGCGACTTGACCACGACACACGGAGCAGTGACCACATTGCTCTGGTGCATTGTGATCAGCAAAGTAGTTCGCCAATTGTGAGCTCAAACAGTGCTCTGACTGGAACAAGCGCAGCATGGTGTGAATTCTTTCGATATCTTTGCTTTCTTTGGATTGGAACAGTTCATACAGTTGTTGGATTAAAACATCAGAACTCTGTGTGGTTGGCAAAACAGAGTACACGTCGGTCAGTTGTTTGCTCTCTAGCTCTATCCAACCATTCTGGTGAAAATAGTCGAGGGCTGCGACAACTCGGCTGCGTTCCGATTGATAGTTCATCCATAACGCTTCTAGGTCAACTTGGCACCACACTTTGGCTTTTTGCGAGCAGGAGAAAATAGCCTCCACGAATTGACGTCGCTCGCCTTGAAATTGATTCACAATAAATTGCTGATCATGCAAAAACTTAAAGCGATATTCCGCAAAGTAACTGTATTTTGCTTCAATGAGTTTATGTAGCTCCAAATAAACCAACAAGGTTTTGAGTGGCAATTGGCGGATATTACTTTCACGCGATAAACGCAGTGGCACTACCTCCCATTGTGGAGCATGTTCTTTCGCTTGCTCGACTACATAGTTAATCGAGGTTAGTTCAGGTGTGTCACCATAGACAAAGTTTTCCAACACCGTTAAGCCGGACGTATTGCCCAGCAGAATGCACTCAGAACGTTGCCCGTCCCTGCCTGCACGTCCAATCTCTTGTGCGTAGTTCTCGATCGATTTGGGTAAGTCGAAGTGAATGACGCGGCGGATATCAGATTTATCGACCCCCATACCAAATGCAATCGTGGCAACAATACAGTCAATTTGGCTATCCATAAACTGCTGTTGGATTTGTTCACGGATGTCGCTTTTCATACCCGCATGGTACGCGTGAGCATTAATGCCAATATGGATTAGTGATTTTGCTACTTGCTCTGCTGTCTGCTGTTGTGTCACGTATACGATAGTCGGAAGCTTAGGAGAAGAGGCGATGATTTCACTTAGCTTTTCTTGTTTCGTTGCTTCCTCGCATGGGATCACCGAGATATCCAGATTGGGGCGGTAGAAGCCTGTAACGGTAATATGTTCACTGGCAATATCGAACTTTTGTTTCATGTCTTCAATAACTGCGGGCGTTGCTGTTGCAGTGAGAAGCAAAGATTGTGGAATGTTCAGTTCACGTTGATATTGCGGTAGCTTGAGATAATCAGGGCGGAAGTTATGTCCCCATTCGGAAATACAGTGCGCTTCATCAACCACCATCAAAGAGATCGGTACTTGGCGAATGAACTCACGAAAACGCTCGTTCTTTAGGCGCTCAACAGAAATCATCAATATTTTGATCTGTCCATTTTTTACCCCTGCCATGACGCGTTGTGACTCTTCTCTGCTTTGACTGCTATCGATAGAAGCGGCCGGGATCCCTTTACTTTGCAAAAAGTTCAGCTGATCTTTCATTAACGCCAACAACGGCGAGATCACCAACGTAAGATTGGGCAATACGGTTGCTGGCAATTGGTAACAGAGAGACTTACCCGAACCTGTAGGAAAGATGGCCGCAGCAGAGTAACCATTCATAACCGCTTCAATTACGGGTTGTTGACCTTGGCGTAATGAGTCAAAACCAAATACGGATTGAAGTGTTTGATGCAGCGAGTCACTTTGCATAATAGGGAAACCTTTCTTTGATGGTAAACTTAGGTACATTAACACACCCTGAGTGCCAAACGCGCGTCCTAAAAGTATGAATAAAGCTGACTTAGTCCAAATTATCATCCAACATCTGGAAGAAAAACTTCAAGTGGCCCATGCATCGGCTCAGCGAGCCATTGATGCCGCGACAGATGAAGAAACTGTTCCCGAGCATAAGTACGATACGTTAGCACTTGAAGCCGCGTATCTTGCTCATGGACAAGCTATGCGAATCCAAGAGAGTGAAGACGAGCTGCGTCAATATCGCGCTCTAGTGACTCGCGACTTTAAAGGCGCACCTGTTGGTGTAGGTGCTTACGTCGTTCTCGCAGATAAGAATTTGCTTGAAAAGCACTTCTTTGTAGGCCCTTGTTCTGGTGGTCTGACTGTTAAATATCAGGCTCAGGAAGTCTTTGTCTTAACAGCAAAATCTCCTCTTGGTCGAGCGTTATTCGGGAAAGAAGAAGGCGATGAGATTGATGTAAAAATAGGAGAAAAAACAACTTGTTACGAAGTCGTGACGGTTTGCTGACATCTCATGTATCACTCAGTGTTATGTTTAACACGAGTAATGTTAAATAAAAGAGAATGACATGAAAAAGCTTTTTACACTCTCATTGCTGATGGTCAGTGCTACTGGTTATGCAGCGCAGTGTCGTGTGGACATCAATAATGAAGTCCGTATGGATGGGCAAAGCTTGGAAATTCGCCAAACGACAGGTGATAAAGCTGTCGTGGATGAGGATAACAACCTATTCATCAAAGGTGAGCTAATTGAACTCAATGCCGACCAAAAAGCGGCAATTGAAGACTATCGCGAAAAAATGAACGCGTATATTCCACAAGCAAAGCAGTTGGCGAGTGATGGTTTAGCGCTTGCAAATGACATCATCGATGATGTCGCGGAAAGCCTAGACGCACCTGGCGCATTTGATAACGTCAAAGTCGCAGTACAGGACTTTTTCGCTGATGTTGAATCACGTTACTACAAAGATGGTGATTTCATTCTACCAGCGGAAAGCTTTGAGTCCATGACACAAGGGTGGACTGAAGACTTTGCAAAAGCACAAGAGATCTTCAATAAAGAGTTTTTAGCGAGTTCGTTGGATGCTTTATCGAAAAAAATGAAGGAAGAGGGGGGAATAAACCTCACTGCATTATCGGAGAGTATGGCTGAACTCAGCGCGAAAGTAGAAGAGCGTTTAGCTGAGCATTCGAAAGAGGTAGAGCAACAAGCAGAAGACTTGTGCGACTCGTTGGATGACATGGCAGGGCAAGAAGACGATTTGTTGAAGAAAATCCCTGAGCTAAAAGATTACCGAGTATTTACGATTTAATTACCCTTTAAAAGTAAAAAACTTGATGCGATAAAGAAAGAGAGCACTATTGTGCTCTCTTTTCGTTTTTACATACTTGAACAAGTAATGAAAGCAAGACGATGTTATTCGTTTGCTCATTAACAACTTACTGCGCGTTCATCTGAGTGAGTTTATCGCCGACAGGTTTTGAGAAGTTAAAACCATCATGCTGATCCCAGTTGATAGACCACGTCATTACCCCTGCATAATTCGGGTAAATGAACGCTGGTTTAACGGTGCCACATGAAGTGCCTTTGGTTAAACAATCTAGTGCGCTGATAATATTCTGTGTCGGAGCCTGCCCTGAATTTGCTGAGCTAGGACCTGAAGGTAAGCCGATTGCGACTTGATCATCACGTAGTGGTGCAAACTGAGTGCCGTCGGCCAATTCAAAGCCTTCGATAAGCATTTTAGATTGCGCTACCATCATATCCACAGAGCCTTCTGGTGCACTGCCTGGCAGATATGGGTTTGGCAAACCACCGTTGTTATATAGCTGGACGTGAAGTAGGTCGAGCGTGCTGCGTGTCTCGTTAATCACAGGAATGTAAGCTCCCCAAATACCGCTGTAAGCCACATAGCCGCCTTGAACATAAGGATGCTCAGGTGCCATGGTTAGGTACATGTCGCCACCCATGTTTTGCTCTATTTGAAGCAAAGCACGACCAAGGCGAGCTTGAATTTGCGAGCCATGAACCAAGTTAGATCCACTCTCTAAATCCACATCAAGACCATCAAAGCCCCACTCAGAGATAAGACCTGTTAGGCTAGAGACAAAGTTGGCTTCGTCTTGATCGGTATTCAGCGTAATCGTGCCTTCTGCGCCGCCAAGAGAGAGAACAAACTTCTTACCTTTAGCTTGAAGCGCTGCCATGTCTTGTTTGAACTGTGCTGGGTCGAGCGCTGGACAATCGCTGTAAATATCGCCTGAATATAGATTAAAGTGCACGGTGCCATCACTGTTGCGATCATTTTCGGCAAAGGCAATATCAATCACATCCCACGCATCAGCCATATCCGCTAGGCGAATTGGACAGCCAGCCCCATTTACAAAATTGTGCCAGTAACCGATGAGTTTATGACGTTTCTCTGCTTGCTCAACCACAGTTATTGCTGCTGCGTCAGATAACGTCGCGCTTCCAGCAAGATCAATGGCTTGAGCGCTTACGGTAAACTGTCCGATTGCGGGTGGTGTCCAGTTCGCAGAATAAGGCGCAGTCGTATCTGTGGCGACAACTGAACCATTGACCATGAAATCAACTTGTTTAATGCCTGAGGTTAAAGACGTTGCATCGGCACTTAATGCGAGGTTTTTGCCTAAGCCGACGGTTTGACCGCTACTTGGTGAAGTCAGTGAGACGACCAAATCTTTATCGCTGACTTCCACACCAACCAAGGACTCTGACGTGTTGTTATCATTATCGGTTGCGACGGCTTTAAGCTGGTTAGCGCCAATAAGTGTGGCGTTCCAAGTAACGGAATATGGTGCTTGAGTGGTGACCCCTAAGCTGGTGTTGTTCGCAAAAAACTCAACTTGCGTGACTGTGCCATCAGCATCGCTTGCGTTAGCCGTGATTTCGTTATTGCTGCCAGCGAGCACGACTTGTCCATCCGTTGGTGCCGTAATGGTAACTTGCGGTGGCGTCGAACAAGCACCTAGGCCACTCCAAGCATCTTGCCAATATAGCCCTTCACCAGGCTCGTAAGCCCATGTCGCATCCGAGGAACACCAACCAGCAACATCACAACGATATTTTTGGTTGAAGTGAGATACCAGGTCGCCAACTTGATAACTCGTTCCCGCCGCGTAAGGCACTGCATCTGAACATCCGCCCGTCCCTGTTTCTGAATTACTAACAACAAGCGTTACTTCTTGGCTCATGGTTGCGAGGTTTGTGTCATCAGTCGCTTGTGCTTTAAACGAATGTGTACCAGCATTCGCGGTCCATTGATATTCGTAAGGTACGCTGGTATCAATCGCAACGGATTGATTGTTCACGAAGAACTCAACTTGTGTGACCACGCCATCAATATCATCAGCTTGAGCGGCTACGGTTAGGTTATCGCCTACATTAAGCACTTCTGTGCCTACTGGGCTTGTCAATGAAATGCTTGGTGGCGGTAATTCGACTTGTGGTTGAACTTGGATAGAAATCGTCGTGGTGGTAACGGCTCCCTCATTATCGGTCGCAATTGCGGTCAATTGCGAGACACCTTCAATAGCGGTCCAAGATGCTTCGAATGGTGCTTGAGTTACCACAGCAACCGTTTGGTTGCCTGCAACAAACTCAACTTGTGCGATTTGGCCATCTTCGTCGGCTGCGTTGGCTAGCAAGGTGATCGCACTGCCTTCGGGAATTTGTGCGTTGTTTGTTGGAGAGGAGAATGACACTGTTGGCTCTAGGTTGTTGCTTCCACCATCACATTGCCCTAACGCTTTCCATGCCTCCCAAGCCCCTGAATTGGTAACAGGGTCATTGCCTTGCGTCCAATACGCTGCCTCGTAAGCGGCTCCTTGCGTTTTTACTAAAGTGCCCGATGTATAAGTCGCAGTGCTGTCCCAGTCGGGTAAGCTTTGGCAGTTATAGGCTTGAGCTTGGTAGCTGACGCTGAGTGCTGCAACCATCGCTCCGTGAAGTAGAGTGACCTTCATTTTCCTCTCCTTGAGTCATGGATATAAATGAGAACAGAGTAATAACTAGCTGATAAATAGACATAAGGGGGAAAAAGCGAAGCACAATATTCTGCTTTTCGACACAGTATCACGAGGAACTATTCGTTCCTTACACCAAAGCTCATTATTTTTCGGCTCACTTCACGATGGGAGAATCATAAATTCTAGGCGTGTGAAAAGACAAAAGTCGCCAGGTCTTAGAATGATGAATGTGAGATGTACGTTAAAATTTACAAGCTGAATGACTGTGAATTATTTCAACTGTCGAGTATTTAACCGGAGTGCTCTTGTTGAATAGTGAATATTGCTATAGTGTACTAGTTAGCTAGTTCAATGATATTTTGTGTGAGTAGTATGACACAGCAAACCTCTTCTCAGCCTCGTGAGCATTTTGGCTCTCGTCTCGGATTCATCTTAGCAGCCGCAGGTGCCGCAGTTGGCCTTGGCAATATTTGGGGCTTTCCAACCCAAGCTGCCAGTAATGGCGGCGGTGCTTTCCTGTTGGTTTATTTGGTGATGATTCTTATCGTCGCATTTCCTATGCTGGTGGTTGAAATGGCGATTGGTCGTCATGGTCAAGCCAATCCGGTGGATAGTATGCGTTCGCTTACCAATCATCCGGTAGGTAAAAAGCTCGGCGGTATTGTGGGCTGGATAGGTTTAAGCGTACCAAGCGCTGTTTTAGCGTTTTACTCTATTGTCGGTGGTTGGTTGATCTGCTTTTTACTGGGTGCAATCACAGATCTAATGGGGTTAGAAGCCGCAACTCAATGGCTAAAGGGCTTTAGCGTTGAACGTAACTTGTTCGGAACCATTACTTTTTATGTGCTAACGATTCTCATCGTACAAGGTGGCGTAAAACAAGGTATTGAGAAGTGGTCCACACGTTTGATGCCAGCATTGTTTGTTTTGTTTGCTCTACTGTTTGCTTACATCATGACGCAAAACGGTGCGATGGAAGGGCTAAAGCATTACTTGGTACCGGATTTCGAAAAGGTATGGGACCGCAAGTTGATTCTTGCTGCAATGGGGCAGGGCTTCTTCTCGCTTACGATCGGTGGCTGTTCAATGCTGATTTATGGCTCTTACTTGAGTAAGAAAGAGAACCTACCAAAGATGGCGATGAACGTGACCATGGTAGATACTGCTGTTGCTTTCATTGCAGGGTTAGTGGTGATGCCAGCGATGTTTGTTGCGATGCAAAAAGGCGTTCAAATCTATGCTGAAGATGGCTCTCTATTAAGCTCTGATACGTTGGTATTTACCGTATTGCCATTGATGTTTGATAGCTTAGGTTTGCTTGGTCAATTGTTCTCTATTGTGTTCTTTTTATTGCTGACGATTGCGGCGCTAACGTCTTCCATTTCAATGTTAGAGTGTCCAGTGGCGTTAGTGAGTGAGCGTTTCAACACCAAGCGTAGCGCAACGAGCTGGGTTTTAGGTGGTATCATTGCCTTGTTCAGTGTGGTGATTGTTTATAACTTTGGTGCTCTATTTGGTATGGTCGCGACGGTTGCTACTCAGTATCTACAACCAACCGCTGCGCTCTTATTCTGCTTATTTGGTGGTTGGGTATGGAATCGCAACTCAAAAATCAAAGAGCTTGAGCAAGGTTGCCCGGAGTTTACGCAAGGTTGGTTTGGTAAGTTATGGCCAGCGTATGTGAAGTTTGTATGTCCAATTCTTGTGGCTACGGTCATCTGGGCTTCATTTGGCTAATCGAAACGTCTATTGGACAAAAGAGAAGGGCTTGATGAGTGATCATCAAGCCCTTTTTCATGTTGGTTATTCCCCGTTTCAGTTACCCGCGGTGATTGCTGCGGGTTAACGGAATTGACCTGCTTCTGGAAGAAAGTCAAAACCAGCAGAAGCCAGTTTTGCTTCTAGTGCTGTGCGATCGATATCGAAGAAAGCTACCAGTTTATCTAAGTCACCACCGAAGTCGTCGCGTAGCTTCATATTTACAATGCTCATGAGCATGACAGGATCCATGGATTCAAAGTTCGCTAGATTCATTACTTATCCTCAAAATCTGAAATCAGTAGGTTTGCCGCAGCAAATGCCGCTTTTTCACGCACTTCTTTAGGCAGAGACTCATCCGCCGCAACATCGTTCAGCGCTTTAACAGCACATGAAATTGCCTGAGGAATGTAAGCTTGATCGCCACTACCAATTTGAGCATAAAGCTCACGAACCAGTTCACAACAGCCGTATACTTGCATGTTTTCTTTCCACTAAATGATAACTTATCTCAATATACACACAGCAGATTTGAAACTCAAAGTGCAGAGTTGTTTTGGCTCAAGTTGAGGAGTTACTTGAGCGAGATTTAATCACTGCACTTGTACTTCTAACTGCTGAGTGACTTCTGGTGAAAGCTGAAGCTGTTTTGCCAGTTCTTGCAAATACGCTTTTTCCATGAAGTTTTGCTCATCAGCAACAATCAAAGACGCGAGATAAATTTCTGACGCTTGTTGAGGAGAGGTCGCCTGATTAGCAATTTCAGCAGGATCGAGCGGTTTGTTTAGTTCTTGCTGAACGAGTTGACGTACGTGCTCATCTGCGCCCATATCCGCGAGGGCTTGCTCGATGCGGGCCATTTCCTCTTCATCGACATGGCCATCGGCTTTTGCGGCTCCAATCATTGCTTTTAAAATTAGTACACTGTGTTTGCTGTCATCGGGGTCAAAGGTCTCATGAACACCTTGACCGGACTGTTTGGCTTGCCAGTCGTTATAAACTTTGTAGGCTAATGCTCCAAGCGCAGCAGCGCCACCGACTTTTAATGCGCCCGAGCCTATTTTCTTGGTCATTTTTTTACTTTTCTTCGAGCCCATCAGCATACCGATAAGGCCTCCGCCAACGGCACCTGCTCCTAGCGTTTTCAGGCTACTTGAGTTTGATGAGGATTTGATGTTGTTAGTTTGTTTACCTAACGCATCAGCCCCTTGCTTGAGTAAGTCTGATTTGAGTGCTTGGTTTAGAAGACTTTTTAAATCCATAACTGACCTCCTTTAGATGATGAAATCAGTTTAATAGCAAGAAGCTGAACCAAAGATTAACAAAGTGAATAGATCTAAAGGGGAGTAGTAAGGTTGCCCAGTAATAAAAAAGGGCTGACCGAAGCCAACCCTTTCTAATTATTTGAAATTACTTCAAATGCGAACTCGTCGAGCGCTTACTTTAGTTGAGCTTTTACGTGCTCGATAATATCAGTCATTGCGACTGGCGTTTTCTCACCAGTAGCACGGTTCTTGTATTCGAAGTTGCCTTCTTTCATCGAGCGGTCACCGATAATAATGGTATGCGGTACACCAATAAGCTCCATATCAGAGAACATTACACCTGGGCGTTCTTTACGATCATCAAATAGTACTTCGATGCCCATTGCCGTTAGCTCCGCGTACAACTTCTCAGCGGCTTCTTTTACTTCTTCTGACTTGTGCATGTTCATTGGAACGATCGCAACCTGGAATGGTGCGATTGCATCTGGCCAGATGATGCCGTATTTGTCATGGTTTTGCTCAATAGCAGCCGCTACGACGCGAGTGATACCGATGCCGTAACAGCCCATTTCTAGGATGACGTTCTTACCATCAGGACCAAGTACACCACAGTTCATCGCTGCGGAGTAAGCGTTGCCAAGTTGGAAGATATGGCCAACTTCGATACCACGCTTAAGCTGGATAGTGCCTTTACCACATGGGCTTGGATCGCCTTCAACCACGTTGCGTAGGTCTTCAACTTGACCAAGCTCTGCGTCACGACCCCAGTTAATGCCGAAGTAGTGTTTGCCATCGATGTTCGCGCCCGCACCGAAGTCGCTCATTACCGCAACGCTGCGGTCAACAATGAACGGCAGTTTAAGGCCAACAGGGCCTAGAGAACCAGGACCAGCACCGATAAGCTCACGAATTTCTTCTTCAGATGCCATTTCCAGTGGAGCTGCAACCTGAGGAAGGTTCTCTGCTTTCACTTCGTTCAGCTCATGATCGCCACGAATGATAAGCGCGATGATTGGTGCATCAACTTCGTCAGACGCTTTCACAAACAAAGTTTTCACTGTTTTTTCAATTGGCAGCTCGAACTGTTCAACCAATTCAGCGATTGTTTTTGCGTTCGGCGTATCTACCAACGTCATTTCTTGCGTTGGTGCCGCTGCTTCAGAGGCTGGAGCTAGTGCTTCTGCTTTTTCGATGTTTGCTGCGTAATCTGACTCGGTAGAGAATGCGATGATGTCTTCGCCACTTTCAGCCAGTACGTGGAACTCTTGAGAGCCGCTACCACCGATAGCACCGCTATCTGCTAGTACAGGACGGTAATCCAGACCCATGCGATCGAATGCTTTGCAGTAAGCATCGTGCATTGCGTCGTATGACTTTTGTAGGCCGTCTTTATCAATGTCAAAGCTGTACGCATCCATCATTGAGAATTCACGTGAACGCATTACACCGAAGCGTGGACGACGTTCGTCACGGAATTTGGTTTGGATTTGGTACAGGTTTAGCGGAAGCTGTTTGTAAGAGCTCACTTCATTGCGAACAAGGCTAGTGATCACTTCTTCAGCGGTTGGGCTAAGTACAAACGGACGAACATGACGGTCAGTAAAGCGAAGTAGCTCAGGACCCATCTTTTCGCTGCGGCCTGTCTCTTCCCATAGTTCAAACGGCTGAACAACGGGCATCAAAGTTTCGACTGCGCCTGCATTGTCGATTTCTTGACGAACGATGTTTTCGACTTTACGCAGTACACGTAGACCAGTAGGTAGCCAGGTGTATAGACCTGAAGCCAGCTTACGGATCATACCTGCACGTAGCATGAGCTGGTGGCTCACTACTTCTGCGTCGTTTGGAGTCTCCTTCAGAGTAGAAAGAAGATAATTACTGGTACGCATTAAATTTATCCGTTTATTTAAGTTAGATACTCAAGCTTGAATAAGCTGGAGTATGGGAGTTCCCGAAAGGGAAATTTATTAGCCGTCTATAATATCAGCCAATTGCGTTTGTCAAAAGCTTTCAATAGCGGTAACCGTTATTAAGTTGCTTGTTGCTGTGAACTTTACGTTCAAGTCGAACAAATTTACCGCATATTCTTTGCCGTCCGGCTTGTTTTTCTTGTATGCAGGACGAGGATCTTGGGCCAGAACTTGTTCAATGACTGATCTTACATAGTCAGTATCGGATCGATTTTCTATCGTTGCTAATGCTTGAGCAGAAAAGTTGACTTGTGACTTTTCTGGTTCTTGGTCTGCGTATCCGCCTTGTGCTTCTGGAATAGAATCTGAATAGGGTATATAGGGCTTAATGTCCACAATCGGTGTGCCATCCACGAGATCAACACTGCCTAGATCAAGATAGATTTGATCGCCTTGCTTAGTGACTCCGTTTACTTCAACGGCTGACATTCCGATTCCGTTTGGGCGGAAAGTAGAGCGTGAGGCAAAGACACCTATTCGTTCATTGCCGCCTAGTCGTGGCGGACGGACGGTTGGCTTCCAACCTGCTCCCAAATTCTGATCAAACAAAAATAACAGCCAAACGTGAGAGAACTGTTCTAGCCCGCGTACTGCTTCAGGGCTATTCGCTGCACCTAACAGTTTTACGCGTGCTTTCGCAGTTGGAACTAAGCGAGGCTGGCGCGGTACTGCAAACTTTTCTTTGTACGGTGTCTCAATGACACCGATGGGTTCAATGGAATACATGGTGGACGTCTTTAAGAATTCATTGAGATGAAAAGTATCACAAATTTCTCTTGCTTTTCTTGTTGATAATGATTATTAATTATAACGTTATAACATAACATTTTAATTGAGGGGAAAAGTATTATGAAACCAGGAATCCACCCTGAATATCGTCCAGTGGTGTTCCATGACACCAGCGTAGATGAATACTTCGTTGTTGGTTCTACGTTGAAAACAGAGAGAACCATCGAATGGAAAGATGGCAAAACCTACCCTTACTTTACGTTAGATGTGTCGTCAGCATCCCATCCGTACTACACCGGTAAACAGCGAGTGGTTCAAACAGAAGGTCGTATTGCGAACTTCAACCGTCGTTTTGGTCAATTTAAGAGCGAAAAGGAATAAATTATGAAGGTAGTAAAATCATTAAAAAGTGCAAAAAGTCGTCATCCGGATTGCCAGGTCGTAAAACGAAGAGGGCGTCTATATGTCATTTGTAAGGCGAATCCGAGGTTTAAAGCAGTGCAGAAGTAATCGTTCTGCATATTTCTGGCTTATGGTTTTGTTTAATTGATAATTTTGACTTAACTGTTTTACATGGATGAAATATCTACATTTTTGTTTATTATTGGTTATAAAACTCTCTAATGGTCACAGTTTGTAACATTTAGGGCTTTTCTTTAACCTTCTACTCAAGTACCCTTCGCTCGCTTTTTTGACATTTTTGTCACATTTGCACAGGAATAAAAACAAGGAGGGAACAGATGAGTTCATCTGATTCAATTAAACAAAACTCGCCTAAGAAGCCGCTGTTTACGCGCTTTTTGGATACTGTCGAATATTTGGGGAACTTATTACCTCACCCGATCACACTATTTGCCATTTTCTGTTTAGCCATTCTGGTGATGTCGGGCATTGCAGGATACTTCGAAGTTTCCGTTGTAGACCCTCGTCCTGAGGGCGCAAAAGGTCGTGCCGCAGATGGCATGATTCATGTCGTCAGCTTACTTAACGCTGATGGACTCGAACTTATCGTTACCAATTTAGTGAAAAACTTTGTTGGCTTTGCGCCTTTAGGCACGGTTTTGGTTGCGATGTTGGGTGTTGCTATTGCCGAGTACTCTGGTTTGCTATCTGCAGCTATGCGTGGCTTGGTCATGGGCGCATCTCAACGCATGGTAACAGTGACTGTTGTTTTCGCTGGTATCATTTCAAATACGGCATCAGAGCTGGGGTATGTGGTACTTATTCCACTGGCAGCAATGCTGTTCCATTCTCTAGGTCGTCACCCACTTGCAGGCCTTGCTGCGGCATTCGCTGGTGTATCTGGTGGTTATTCAGCAAACCTACTTATCGGTACGGTTGACCCGCTACTGTCAGGTATTACTGAAACAGCAGCGCAAATGATTGACCCAACTTACACTGTTGGTCCAGAAGTTAACTGGTACTTCATGTTTGTTTCGACGTTCTTCATTGCAATCACTGGTGCGTTTGTTACTGAAAAAATTGTTGAGCCAAAGCTTGGCAAATACAGTGAAGAAGAAGCCTCAGAAGATTTGTCGAACGACAAAATGGGCGGCTTAACAGACATTGAGAAGAAAGGTCTAAAACTAGCAGGTGTTGCTGTACTGGTTGTTTCCGCGTTGCTTGCTTGGACGGTTGTTCCAGCTGACGGCATCTTACGTTCTGATGCAGGTACAATTGCAGGTTCTCCATTCCTGAAAAGTATCGTGGCATTCATCTTTGTGTTCTTTGCTATCCCAGGCTTTGTGTTTGGTAAAGTTGTTGGCACGATGAAGACGGATCGCGATGTAATTGATGCAATGGCGAAATCGATGTCTTCTATGGGCATGTACATTGTATTAGTTTTCTTTGCTGCTCAGTTCGTTGCTTTCTTTAAATGGACTAACTTCGGTCAGGTATTCGCAGTTGCTGGCGCTAGCTTCTTGCAAGAAATTGGCTTAACTGGCCCAATGTTGTTCTTTGCCTTCATCCTCATGTGTGGCTTTATCAACCTAATGATTGGTTCGGCATCGGCACAGTGGGCCGTGACGGCACCGATTTTTGTTCCTATGTTGATGCTTGTTGGTTATGCACCGGAAACGATTCAGGCTGCTTACCGAATTGGTGACTCGACGACAAACATTATTACTCCAATGATGAGCTACTTTGGTTTGATTCTTGCCGTAGCAACTCGTTACATGAAGAACTTAGGTATCGGTACGCTGATCGCGACCATGCTACCTTACTCAATCTGCTTCATTGTCGGTTGGAGTGTGTTGTTCTATCTATGGGTATTCGTATTTGGTTTACCAGTAGGCCCTGGCGCAGCAACATACTACACACCGTAAAAAACGGTTACCTCACACAGCTCCATTACAAAAGCCTGCGAACGTCGCAGGCTTTTTTTATCGATCCAGATTGTGTGCACGCAGGTTTGCTTGGTTATCGATGTCGTTTTATAGCTGAAAACGCATCAACAAAGGGCGATAAAAGTGCTGAGTGAGCCAGCACAAGCTTTTCCAAATTACGCGTTTGTACCAAGGTAAGTGCGCAATATAAACATAGCTAAATTCAATTTCTGGCTGGGCTTTTCGGTTGCGTTTAAAAGCTGGAGCCCCTGAGCTCATATTAAAGCGACGCTGGCATATCATTGCATGGCGGATGGTATAAGCAGATATTCTTCTATACAGCGCAAAACTCTGCGGCTTATTGGTATCGTAGCCAAAAATTGGGCAAGTCATGTCGTTATCAATTTCTACTATGCCTAACGTAGCCAGCATCTCTCCTTGATAAAATAGTCCCACTAAATGCACTAAGTTATTCTGGCTAGCCTGTTTTAAATATTGGGTTGAAAACTGGATGTTATTCCGGCTGTATTTATCAAGGTAAAGCATGTCATATAACGCTTTGGCACGCTGGAACTCTTCATCAGTAGCCAGTGGCTTAAACTGCCAATCTTTATCATTAAACAGCTTGAAGTCTTTCGTTAAATCTCGGTTGAAGCTGAATGCTTGCCAATCCTCAAGTAAATACACTTGTCGCGTTACTAAGCTTTGCCATTGTTGCTGTTCTAATCGCTGAATTAAGTGTGAGTGCTGAAGTTGGTTGAGGGAGCGAAGCACCAAGGGAAAGGTGGGGTATTGATCGAGTGCCACGCGACGCAGTTCATCAAGGTTTAAGGATTCCCATTGTTCGCTATACATATTGGTGGACAAGCACTGATTGTTGAGCGTTTGGACTTGATCCAATCCAGCTAATGATAAGATTGGTTTAGTCATATTAATAAGTAGCTTACATACCCATCGAACAGCCACATTTTTGACTTTGTGAAGCTCTTCTTCGGCGTAGCCACTAAGCAGTGTCATAGGGGACACGGCATAACAGTTGTTTGGTATTTTTGGTGTTACGGAGTAGGGAATGGCAACATCATCGATATAGTAGCAACCAAAGCTTGCTGTGCATTCATCAATAGGATTCGACTGCATAAGAGTGATAAAGGTTTGATGCCATTCTTGAGAGGAAAGTGTCATGATCGCAACGCTTCTCCATTCCACTCAATATCAACGGTAGAAGCGGCACTCCACTTCGCCTTGTTCTGCCCAGCTAACCGGAGTAATTCAAACACACTCCGGATTTGGTTCCCGACCGGTAAGTTATGCTGTTGCATCACATTCACTCCAGACCACCAATCTTGCCAAGTTCGAGCCTTGAACAGGGATAACCCACCTTCAGCGATGAGTGTTATTGGCCCTAAATGATGCAATCGCTGTTTGGAAGGACTGGTAAACTCCATATTAGGAAGCAGTTGATTGCATCGAGACGAGAGTAGGTGCAAACCACTTGTGGCTCTTGGGTTACACTCAATCACGTAGAGATCATTTTGTGATTGGATGAAGTCAAACGACACTTGCCCATGATAAGTATGACGTTTACCAAAAGCTGCGATAAATGTATCTAGTCGTTCGCATGAGAGCGGCTGAAAAGCACTGGCGGCCGAGCCGTTTACACAGTATTTCGGCACATAAGCCTGGTGTGCTTTAAGGTCACCATGTTCAAAAATCGCATAGTTACACACCGGAGTCCCATGGATTTTTTGTTGCTGAACCCAAGGATAAAGTGGCGATATCGTGACGGCAGAAATAGACTGAGTCGTCACATCTCTTATGACTTGCCCACCAAACCGAGAGTAAACCGGCTTGAGAACGGTTCTCTTATTAATTTCAATCTCACTTTTATCAGCGACCAAACGGGTTTTTGGAAGTGTAATTTCTGGCAAGCCTTTAAGTTGTTCAAAGACGGTCAACTTGTTGTGTAGGGCATTGAGCAGCGCCACATCGGGAAGAAAAAAATCTACTTCTGGACATTGTTTGGCAACATGAGCCAAGTAATACACTTCTTCACAAGTGGGTATCACCATATCAATACGCATCTGAGTAATGATTTTTAGGATCTGCTGTTGATAGGTGGGAAACGCAAATCGAGGTGAAGCGGTGGGGATATAAGACTCGATGCCTCGCAAAAATGACCCCAAAGGCCTTTTTAGTGAATCGGTGAGAATTACTTCATGCCCATGATGCATACACATGGTTGCCCACTCTAGTGCAACTGGTGCTCGGGCTCCGGTGATTAAGACCCGCATATGTTCACCACACGTCGTTGTTTATTCATTGGCGTCCAAATAGGCGTAGGGCGGTAACTAAATCTGACAGGATCAAGCTGCAATTGGTCAAACAACGTTATCAAGGCTTGATGTATAACCCTATGGTGGTGAACATCCGCTTCAATTTGAATGGTTTGTGACCCTGTTTGGGTGATTCGGTAATCCACGCGACCTTTGGCAGATAGTGTTATAGCGCGGTAGATTAGATCTGGTAACACCGTCACTGGGACGTGGTTTGCGTTTAGCGTGAGGCGATCACCACATCGTCCGGCAATCGCGCCAAGAGGTTCAAATACGCCATTATCCTGTTTATTCTCAATAATATCGTCGAGCTGATAACGAATAATTGGCTGAGTTTTACGACGAAAATCGGTGATGATTGGGCTGTAGTGAGTACGTTCGGTATTCAGCCAATGTTTTTCGATGTAAACAACATCCTGATTCCAGCGCATTTGTCCATGCTGATCCGTACATGCAAGAAAACCTTCAGTACATTGATAGACTTCATGGAGTTCGCTGTCGAACCGTTGAGAAATAAAGTGACGGTCACTCTCGGTTAGGACTTCTGCACCAGAAATGATCCGCTGTGGTTGAATTGCGGGTTGACCAAATTGACCGCTGAACTGGGCGCAGAGCTGAAGAGCTTGCGCACTACCAACCAAAAGCGTGGGTTGGAACTCATCTAGCTCTTTTATCCACTCTAGGTAAGGTTTGGTTAAATCGGCATAAAAAAATGTTACAGGCCCTTTCGCGACGGATTTATACAGTGGGCTGTTGGCGCGCAAGGCTAGCGCAATTCGGTGCTTTTGCCATAGGTTGGGCAACAGGCGAGCCAATATATTGCCAGCCCACAGTTGTGTTTCCTGCTTGTCAGCAAGAAACAACCCGCGCATGCCTGATGTGCCCGAAGAAAGCCCAACAGTAACATCGCCAACTTTCGAAGCGGCGAAGTTGCGTGACTGTTCTGCTTCGAGTGCTTGTTGCATTAGTTGTTCAGCATCTAAGCCTTTCGTATTTAACTCTGAAAGGTTCTCCATCATGGTTTGCTTATTCATGATAGGGAAATCACTGAGTGCTGCACCTTGACAAGAGCGGTAATACGGTGAATGACAGCATACCCAATCCAGGTGTTGCGTTAAATGTTGTTGCTGCCACGCTTCGACTTGTTCCCTTGAACCGAAAGGGCGGTAGCGGGTTCGCCAGAATTCTGAGATAAGCGTTATCACTTCATCCACCCTTCTTTGATTAGCTGCTGGATAGTTTCCTGACAATGTGAAGGCACGAAGCGAACAAAGTGGTGGGTTTGTTGGTAGCAACTTCTCAACTCGAAGAGGGTGTTTTTATAGGCCTTTGTGTCATCGCAAAGCATGTTCGCCAGCCAATGCTGATCGATATTTTCACTCAAGCTCTCAATTAACCAACATGCATCGGCGAGTAAGAACATCCAATCTCGTTCTCTTTTAACTAATAGGCCCACTTGACCCGCAGCATGGCCTGGCAAGCTAACCATATAAATGAATCCGTCGTCGAACATGTCTTTACAGAGCAAATTAACACCTTGGCACTGAGGAAGAATTTGGCTGATTGGTACGGAAAAATCATCATGAAGGAATAAGTTAGATTCAAGTTGTGGAGGAAGTAGAGCTTTTAGGTATCCTTTTCTTACGCCTCCAATTCGACCACTTTTAGTAATTGCATCCACCCCTTTTTGCTGGCAATGCAATTGAGAGTGAGAAAACTCAGACACGGCAGCAATGTGATCAGCATGGAAGTGGGAGAGCACTAAGTGTTCAATATCATGAGGTTTGAGACTTTCTTTTGCTAACTGCGCAACAATTCCGTGTTCTTTTTTATAGCGACAAGGTGTTGTCCAAGCATAAAAACGTTCAGGGAAGGGACGAGTCGCGCTAAAAAAATGCTCGTGATATCCCGTGTCAAACAGGATGTTGCCTTGTGTTGGGTGCTGAATTAACGCAACGGCTGCCGGAAATGCTCTAGGCTTGATACCAGAACCTGGTTTGACAACAAAGCCTGGGTGTACGCAGTGTCCAGCCTCAAAGATTTTTATTTTTAGGCCAGTTTGCATACTGCTGTATTCCTTCTTGAATTGAAAAAAGCGGTTGGTAATTCAGTGTTTGTTTCGCCTTGCTGATATCCAGAGTTTGATGATAGTTAAACAATCCTGCGCTGTATGAGGTGAGCCTTGGTTCTGGCTGATGTGGTAAGTGCCTTCGTATTTGCTCACTGAGCTTTAATAATGGTGATACAACGCCGTATGGTAATGATTGTAACGTTACTTTTAGGTTTAACCCCTCACATAAAGCTTGCAGAACAGTCTCAATTGGCATTGGTTCGTTGTTGGAAATGTTGAACACATCACCATGCTGAAGTTGGTCTGCCTGAGTGCAAGCGAGCATCGCTGCATGGGCAACGTTGTCGACATAGGTCAGATCAACCACAGGATTTCTACCCGATGGCAGAAGCAGAGTGTTGTTTTTTATCGCCTTAAGCACTCTTGGGATAATCGCGCGATCATTGGGTCCAAAAATGCCACGCGGTCTTAAAATGATCGCTTTGCTTTGGCCTTTTACGGCTTCAATTTCCGATAGGTATTTTGTGTGTGCGTAATCATTACACCAGTATGAAGCTATGGCGTCGGTTTCTCGAATATTCCAACGGTCTTGATGGTCAAAGTAGACGCTGGTGGAGGAAATATGGATAAAACGCGAGATTTGATGCGTATTAGCCGCATTGACGAGGTTTTTGGTGGCATCTACATTGGCTTGATAAAACGCCTGCCACTTTCCCCATGGGCTTGAGAGAGCGGCACAATGGATGATTGCATCCATACCTTGGCATACCGCATGAACTGCTGAGTGGTCTCTTAAATCGACTATATGTGGGATAACATCGAATTGCTCGGCGAGTTGTTTAGCGATGACTGTGTTTCGTGCTGTAAAATGCAGTTCATGCTGCTGGTGAAACATTCTTAGAATTGCGCTACCCAACATTCCACTGCCACCAGTGACTAATATCTTCATAGTTTTAGCACTCCCATCCCTAGTGACAACCCTGCGGCGGTGCCAGCTAATAACACATGTTTTCCTGCTGTTTCTGGCTGATTACGCAGCCAGTGTAAGTTAATTGGGAGTGAGGCGGCGACTTGGTTTCCCAAAGTCGAAAAGTGATTAACTGTTTTCTCGGTTGGTAACCCGGTGAGTGAGGGCAGTTTTTTTAATCCGTGCGCACTGGCTTGATGCGGAAGAAAATAATCAATATCGCCGAGTGTTACCGGAGAGGCGTCAAAGCCTTTTTTTAGAAACGCCGGTAAGGTTTTACGCACATGTTTAAACAGTGCTTTGCCTTCCATCTCAAACTGGCAGCTTTTTAAATAGGTTTGATGCTCTGAGGTATGAGGGTTGACATGGCTACCTCCGCCCTTTATTTGACAAAATGAATATCCGGTATGATGCGTTTCAAAGTGACTGGTGAGTAATCCATCACCGTTTTGTTCTTCGAGCAAAAACGCGGCGGCACCGTCGGCGAATAAGGTTGCAACTTCTGGTCTGAGCGTGAGATTTCGATTCAGTGTGATGCCAGTGGCGAGCTCACTGGTAACAATGAGAATCCGACGGTATCGTTTTGCGAAGAATAGACTCTGAGCAAGATCAAGCGCAGAAAGAAATGATAAACAGGTGCTGTTCAAATCAAAGCTTTCTAGCCATGTTGGAGCGTCTAACGCGGCGAGAACCGCTGAGGCGTCGTAGGGCAGAGACTGGTGGTGAGTGCCGCTGGCGTAGATAAGGAGATCAATGGAGCCCAAGGTATATATGTTTCCTAAACACTGCTCTATCGCCTGCACCGCCATGTAAATAGCGGTCTCTTTTGTATTGGCTACATGACGATATTCAACGTCGAATTTATTTCGGCAGGTCCCTGGCGCCAATTTTAGGAAGCGATCCATCTCTCGATCTGACCATTGATTCGTTGGCAGGTAGCTTCCACTAGAAACGATGTTAAAGCCCATTATTCTCTATACAGTTATTAAAAACGTCGTTCAAAATAAACCACGTTGCATATTGAAGCTATGGCGAGCGAGATGAAAAATAAACAGAACAAAACAAATGGGAGTAAGAGCACGCTTTGGGTGCAATGCTGAAAATGAATTTTCAGGAATGAGCCAGGCTTTGATTTGCTGGCTCAATATGAATAGAGTGAGGATTACTTCCTAAATTTAGCCAAAATACGATCTAAATGGTTCGCAAATTCGCGGCGATCGGTTTGGGAAAGCGCAGCGGGACCACCAGTCTGAATTCCGCTTGAGCGCATGGTTTCCATGAAGTCGCGGATATTTAGACGTGCTTTGATGGTGTCTTTCGTATAAAGCTCGCCACGTGAACTGAGGGCTTGAGCACCTTTAGAGATGACCTCATCTGCAAGCGGAATGTCTGATGTGATCACCAAATCGTTGGCCTCCACACGCTTAACGATTTCGTTGTCAGCGATGTCAAATCCAGCTGGAACTTGCAGCGAGTGGATGTTGTCTCTTTTGGGCACCGGGACAACGTGGTTGGCGACAAACGTACATTCAATCCCCGTGCGTTCGGCGGCACGCACAATGGTTTCGCGGATGACTTTCGGACACGCGTCTGCATCTACCCATAACTTCATGATGACTTCTCACTTAGCTTGGCTTCTAGCTCTTCAATGCGAGCGACTAGTTTTTTCACCGTGCTTTCTAGCGCTGCAAGACGATCATTATCGGTATGCGCTTGCGCTGCGACTTCAACCTTGGGAACACGCTGAGCACTTTTCCAACTTTTTATTGCGGTGATTAATGCAGGCATTGGGACGGGCGTTTTTAAGCGTGCTTTCACTAACGCTACGGTTGGTTCTTTTCCTTGTTGTTGCAGTTGTTCCATTACCGCTTCTAATTCTTTAGTAACGTCTTGAGTTAACATTTTTAATCCTTAACAACGATATATCTATCATCATACGTTGAGTCCCCTAATTTGGCGAATAGCAATTTGGAATGTGTGGTGTGAGAGATCTCTTACATGGGTTGTGAGAGAAAACGATTTCGTGAGCGGAAAAATAGAAGTTACAATCATCAAGTTATTGATAAATAATGATTTAACAACTATTTAACCAATGTGGCGTATAAATATTTATCTAGGATAGATTGTCAATTTTTAGGAAAGGCGTAAATTGAGAGTTGTCAGCAGGAAGCAGACATGGAACAGGAAAGCACCAAGGATTTGGTTATCGTCAGGAAGACGATTTGGTTGGTCAGGATGATTAATCAAGCATGGAGCGTAGGACATTGTAAGGACACTATCATCAATAGGATGTTGATGACTAAGGATAGACAATGGACCCCTCTAGGATAGAGGTTATGGACAGCGTCAGGAAGATGCAAGGGACACCGCTCAAGGAACAAGTGATGTGTGCTAACGGGGAATGTTAGCTATCAGGATGATAAGGACACCGCTAGGACGGCGACGTAAGGAATAAGCTGACGGAATCAGCCACTATTATGGATGATGCATGGAGCACTTTTAGTAGCCGGACTGCTGCGAGTAAGACCATGACCCCGATACTTATGTGTCGGGGTCTTTCTTATATAAAAAGATACCTAGTCGTTCTCGTTGAATTAAGCACCTCGAGGTGACTTGGGTATATCAATATCACAAAATTTATAAATTCCTAATAACACTTAATAAAAAACAATCCAGATCAATATCCTTTCAAATCAGTTGGTTTAACTTTCGGCTTCTCTACAAGGTATTATGCCCCGCAGTTATTGAGCATATTCAAGCTCATCAGTTTGCGATCTGCGGATAAATAAAGTTTGTTGTAATCAAGGAACAGATGTGGCCATAGTAACCAGAAGAATGCTTCTTCTACCCTACAATGAGTCGTTGCAACTAGAGTTCGTCATGCTGAATTGCTGTGCGAAAAACCGTGCTGAAATGAACGGTCCGTATACTGTCGCGTCTGCCAAACAGATGTTTGAGAAAATACTGGATGATGAAAATATTTATAGTATGGCGGTGCTAGAAAGCACCAGTCGTGACTATATGGGGCACGTGTTCATTTCCCATCTCGATTCCGAGCCTGAGTTAGGGTTTATTTTTGATAAATCTTATTGGGGTAAAGGGTTAGCGACAGAAGCTCTAAAAGCATTTTTCCCCAAGGCGTGCCGTGAGCTGGGGCTACATAAGGTTAAAGCTAACGTGAATAGCAACCATCAAGCTTCTATGGCGGTGCTGAAAAAACTGGGATTTGTTGAAACAAAAGAAAGTAAGGATCTATATGGCCCTTACTTTGAAATGGAATTTACAAGCGATGCGGTGGTAGGTGAAAGTTCTGCGGCCTGAAACCGACCATGGTTAACTCCCCTTGGTAGCAATCGTCACCAAGAGATGAAAACTCAAATTGATACACCGTATGCCAACGCCAGACTCCGTCTGGCGTTTTTAGTTTATGGGCACCAAAGGCGATGCTGATTAATTGGAGATCCAATTGCTCACATTTACGCGTGATTGCCACTTTTGCGAGTTCGGCTTGACGACGTTGTTGCCAAAACAGATAACAGAAAAAGCATAGCCCTAAAATTGCTAAAAGATCACCAATCATCCCTGAACCTTTATTATCCCTTTGTTGCTTGTTGTAAGCTTACTAGCGCGTTTGCTAGTTCTTCAGATGGATTTGAATGTAGCAAGGGCAATAGCACCATTCTTAACTCTGGTAGCATCACTAAATCGGCAAATAACTGATTAAATAGGGCTTGATTACCGGTTTGAGCTAAACGCAGCAAAAACTGTTCTGCTACCTTTTCATTGGCTAGTAAGTGCCAAGCTCGGCCAGCCACGCCAATCAGTACTTCCTGATGGCTTAAACGAGAGCTTTGTAATATCGCTTCTAACACTGGAGAGGCAATGGCTGTTGGTGCGCCAGCCAAAGCTCGGATAAGCGCTGAAAGTAGGAAGAGATCAGGCTCGCTACTTGCGATTTCTTGTTGTGCTTTTTCCGCGATACGTTCTGCTAAACGCTCTTGTAACTCTACATGCTCAAGCGCACCCAACAGAGCATAAAGTGGCTCATTCGGTAGGTGGTTCAACGCTTTGCGTATCATTACCCCGTTTTGCTCTTTGTCCAAACGAGCGGCCATGTCGGTGATCCCTTGCAGACCTACGGTTTGCCAATTATCCCAGCCTAAACCACCTGAAAAGTAATGCTGAGTGTGCTCATAATATTGGCTGGTAGGAAGATCGAGGTTCGCGCGGACCTGGCTATGAAACACGGCCATTTTGTCTTCGGAAGGTTTGAACGTATATGGGTTATTAGACAGCTTTTGCTGTTGCTCTTCAGTGATATCATCATTGAGGCGTGTTCCCATGGCTTCCACTACGTATTTAATGAAATTGCCGATATCCGCTTGCTTTAACAAACCGCGCTCGTCCAATTCAAACTTTAGAAACCAAATCCAAGGTTGCTTTTGTTCATTCCAATAAGCGATGGCAAGGTGTGCTTTACGCTGCATTGGAAATGGGTACGGTGCTTGACCTTTTTCTACATCGGCAAACTCTTTCTTAGCGATGGTTTTGATACGACGACCAAGATCGAAGATTTGATAATCACAGCGGCTGTTGTTCAACAGTTGAGTGAGGGTTTGAATGTTTTCCATTAAATACGACGTCCTAACGTTCTTTTCACAAGAAATGGTATCATTCTCGGCTAATTCAAGGTTCGAGATAGAATTAATGGTAACAAATACTCAATTGGTCGACTTACTTCACCAACTTGAAACGCAGCTTAAAGAACATAAGTTGTGGCAACACACTAGGCCTTCAGAGCAAGCCTTACAAAGCGTGGAGCCATTTGCGATTGATACGTTGCATCCTCATGAGTGGTTGCAGTGGATCTTTATAGACAGAATGCACGTGCTAGTGGAAAACAACCAACCATTGCCAAGAGGGTTTTCTCTCGAGCCCTATTTTTCAGAAGCGTGGAAGCAGGAACCGCAGTTCGCAGAGCTGCTTGTTACAATCCGAACCATTGATGAACTATGTAAGTAACCAAATGTTAGAACAAGAAATAGCACGATCTTCAGAACCAGTTGAGCTGGAGATCGTTTATCAGGATGAATATTTTGTAGCGGTCAACAAGCCTGCAGGCATGTTAGTGCATCGCAGTTGGTTAGATAAACACGAAACTCAGTTTGTCATGCAAACTTTGCGCGACCAAATTGGTCAGCATGTGTTCCCATTACATCGTCTGGATCGTCCAACATCTGGTGTGCTCGTGTTTGCGTTGTCGAGTGAAGTCGCATCACAAGTCATGCCGATGTTTGCTGAACATAAAATGGAAAAGACGTACCACGCAATAGTACGCGGTTGGATTGAGGAAGAGGGCATCTTGGATTACGCACTCAAAGTCGAGTTAGACAAGATTGCTGATAAGTTCGCTTCACAAGAAAAAGAAGCGCAAGAAGCGGTGACGGAATATAAACCGTTGGCTAAAGTGGAAGTTCCCTATTCGACGGGTAAATTTCCTACAACGCGTTATTGCTTAGTTGAGATGAAACCTAAAACGGGGCGTAAGCACCAACTTCGTCGTCATATGGCGCATCTACGCCATCCGATCGTGGGTGATACAACGCACGGAGATGGCAAGCACAACAAGCTATATCGCACAGAGTTTGATTCTCATCGTTTGCTACTGCACGCTTCAGAGTTACGGTTTGTCCATCCATTTACCGATCAAGAGATTGTCATGACGGCCAATCTTGATGAGACTTGGCAGCAATTGTTTACTCGATTTGAGTGGGATGAATCAATGATCAATCGATAATGGGATTAGTTAGATCTAGATAATGATTGAGTACAAATAAAAAGGGTTAGCATCAATGCTAACCCTTTTTTAATATTTAAGACTTAACGTTTTACTTTAGTTTTTCGAGATCTGCTTCGATCTCTGCGATCTTGCTCGAAACAACTTTTTCTAAATGACGAAGGTCTGAGAGAATTTTCTCTTTGACATCAACCTCAGGTTGTTTCGTTGGTTTAGTGATTTTATTCAGTTCATCAATGACTAATGTGAGGTTACGGTTGATTTCCGTTACTTCTTTATATTTGTGACTGCCACTGTCCACAAGAACATTTTTGATTTGGCGCGGGTATTTGAATTTAACGCTTTTGGCGAACAGCTCGCCTTTTTGCTTGTGGAAATAGATCTTGAGCACGTCTTTGTGTGCTTCTTGGCGTAGGGAATAACGTTCAATCTGCTTAGGGTCGTGAATACCCAAACCAGTGAGGTGGGGATACATAGGCTACCTCTATTACATCGAATTGATATTGATATAACTGTAGCAGCCAATGTATGAGCTAGATAGCTGATATTTAGCCCAAATGCTTAACTTGTGGGCAAGATCGCTCTCGCCCTGAACTGAAAAGATTGGCAGGTTTGATCTAAGCTGCGACCTCATCAGATAACTTTTCGATCAATCTCTCTCTTAGCTCATCTTGCTGTTCTTCACTTAATCTTCCCCCTGCATCACTGGTTAAAATAAACAAGTCTTCTGCTCGCTCACCAATGGTGGTGATTTTGGCACCGTGAAGGTTGATATTTAAATCAGCAAACGTACGGCCTACTTTGGCCAACAGCCCCGGTGTGTCTAGCGCGACAAACTCCATTAAAGTGTGTTTTTTACCTTTGGTTGGTAAGAAGTCGACTTTAGTTTTCACATTAAAGTGCTGAAGTTTGTTCGGAGTACGGCGCGTTTTAATCTTGGTTGGTCGGCCCGCCTCCAGTACATGGGTGAGGTGCTTAATCACCGCGGCATGACGGGACTCATCAATCGCTTCGCCATGTTGATCGAGTACCATAAAGGTATCAATCACGTGCCCATCTTTGCTGGTCATGATTTGCGCGTCGTGTACATTAAAATTACGCCTATCTAACTCCGCCACGACCGTCGCAAATAAAGCTGGCTGGTCTTTCGTATATACAAACACCTCAGTGCCGCCACGAGTGGCTTTTTTACTGATCAAGACTAAAGGCTTAGTCGGATCTTTCATGCGAAGTAAGTGTTCGCAGTGCCACGCGATTTGCGTATGGGTATGACGAAGGAAATAGTCAGCTTTGAAGCGTTGCCACAATACTTCAATTTCGCGCGCGGCAAACCCCTCTTTGCGTAGCATTGCGGAGGCCATTTGTTGATTGTGGCGAATTCGCTCACGCACATCGACAGGATTCTCTAACCCTCTACGTAAAGCACGTTGTGTGGAGTAATACAGCTCTGCCAGTAAGGTTCGTTTCCAAGCATTCCAAAGTTCTGGGTTGGTTGCACAAATATCTGCAACTGTCAGGCACACAAGATAATCGAGAGATTCTTCGTCTCTGACTTTTTTGGCAAATTCGGTAATCACATCGGGATCATAAATGTCTCGGCGCTGTGCGGTGACGGACATTAATAGATGATGCCTTACCAACCAAGCGACAAGTTTGGCCTCGGGCTTTGATAAGCCATGCTCAATACAGAAGTCGTAAGCCTCACCTTCGCCTATAACAGAGTGATCACCGCCACGTCCTTTACCGATATCGTGGAAAATAGCGGCAATAATCAGCAGTTCTTTCTTTTGCATCCGTGGGTAGACGTCACAACAAATAGGGTGCTTCGCATGATTGTCTGGGTCACTAAAGGTATTAATGTGTTTCAGTAAGCGAATACTGTGCTCATCAACCGTGTAGGCGTGGAATAAGTCAAACTGCATTTGACCAACAATTTGGCTCCATTGCGGTAAATAGGCCGCCATAACCCCTAATCGGTGCATCAGGCTGAATGCTTTATGCAGAGCATTAGGGTGACGACATAACGCCATGAACTTTTCACGCGCAGCAGGAATGGTGTGCAAAAATTTGTTGAGCCTACGGCGAGCGGTGCGCAGCTGACGTAGTGTTGGTGGACTCACCCCTTCAATGGTTGAGTCGTTCGCGATATGTAAGAACATATCTAGGATGGTTTCTGGGCGAGCTTGAAACAACGCGGGCTTCCTTGCTTCAATCAAAGAGCCACGACGTTGGAAGTCGGCATCGAGAATCTCGGCACTTTCTGTCGCACCACCATTAATGATCGCTTGATCAAAAAGTTTGAGTAGCATTTTATTGAGCTCTGCCACACGACGAAGTGTGCGATAGAACTCTTTCATCATCATTTCTACGCCTCGGTTGCCTTCACCGACGTAGCCTAGATTTTCAGCAACTTGTGCTTGATGGGCAAAGGTCAAGCGGTTGTCATAGCGGCGAAGCTCCATGTGCAGAGCGAAGCGCACTCGCCAAAGGAAGTCCTGACATTCAACCAATTCTCGGTATTCTGCGTCAGTTAAAAATCCGTATCGGCTCATTTCCAGCAATGACGTAGCACCAAAGTGACGCCGGGCGACCCAGCTTAATGTATGAATATCGCGCAGCCCGCCAGGGGTCGACTTAATGTCTGGTTCTAAGTTGTAGGTCGTATCGTGGTAACGGGCATGGCGTTCGCGCTGCTCTTGAATTTTCGCGCGGTAAAACGTTTCACTTGGCCAAAAGGAGTCTGACAATACGACTTTCTTCAGTGCCTGAAAGGTATCCTCGCTGCCACACAGCAGACGCGCTTCTTGAAGATTTGTCGCGACCGTTAGATCGGCTTTACCAATTTCCGCACATTCGTTAACGGTGCGAACAGCGTGTCCGACCTCGAGTTTTAAATCCCACAACAGCGTAATGAATTCGCTGATTTTTGCTTCTAGCGCGGTCGGCAGCTTATTGTTCGACAGAATCAAAATATCGATATCGGAGAGCGGATGCAGCTCGCCACGCCCATAGCCACCAACGGCAACTAGGGAAATGTTGTAAATATCTTTGAAGCCAAAATGTTGCCACAAACGATTCAGAAGCAGATCCATGTATTCTGCTCTGGCTAAAACCAAGCTTGTTACCGGATGATGATTGAGAAACTCTTGGTTTTGATCGGAGCTAAATTTCTCTAACTCTTGTTTGAGTTCTCCGATATTGATTTGTTCATCGGAAAAGGTAAGAGGGGACTGAAGTGTCATATTTGCCATCCGTGCAAGCTAATCTAGTTACAATCTAACAAATTTGTGGCAGATAAAAAATATCCCCGCCGAAGCAGGGATATAGTAAACAACGAGTGGTCGTTAGCTTTACGCGTTTTTCATTAGGCGAGGAATCGTATCGTCGCTACGAAGCGTCAGTACTTCACAACCTTCTTTTGTTACAACAATGGTATGTTCCCATTGCGCAGAGTTCTTGCCGTCGCCTGTGTAAACGGTCCAATCGTCTTGAGCGTCAACAGAGCAACCAAATTTACCTGCGTTAATCATCGGCTCAATAGTAAAGCACATGCCTTCTTTTAGTACGCGGCGGTCTTTGTTCTTGTAATGAACCACTTGTGGTTCTTCATGGAACTCATCGCCGATACCGTGGCCACAGAAGTCTTTCACAATAGAAAACTTGTTGCGAGGGTTGTTTTTGTTGTTCTCTTTGATGTATTTCTCGATAGCTGTACCGATGTCACCAACTGTTGAACCTGGCTTAACGGTACGCATACCAACATACAGTGCTTCTTGAGCAACCATACATAGACGTTTGTTTGCAGGTGAAACATCACCGACTAGGAACATCTTAGAAGTGTCACCATGGTAACCTTGAGGACGCACGCTCAGATCCGCATTTTCGTCATTTGGAACGATTACGGTAATATCAACGTTTAAGATGTCGCCATCTTTTAGTACCGCTGGCTTCATTTGACCGTTGCTACCGATTTCGTCTTTTTCTGCTGGAATACCGTGGCATACGATATGGTTGATTGAAGTACAAATCGACTTAGGGAAACCATGGTAATCAAGCGGAGCAGAGTATGCGCCTTTTTCTAGAGCGTACTCATGACAGATTTTGTTCAACTCTTCTGTCGTCACACCAACTTTGATGTGTGGTTCGATCATTTCTAGAATCTCTGCGGCCAGCTTGCCCGCAATGCGCATGCGTTCTATTTCTTCAGCAGTTTTAATCTTGATTGACATTGGCTTTCTCTACTTATTCCTAAGCACGTAAACGTGCGAATGGCCGCATTCTATCAGACATCGGGGCGTTAACCCAAGTTAGATAGGAATATGCATCATTCTTAATTCGATCGTATGTTTAAAGTTTTGCTTATAAATAGGAGAAAGTGGCACGGTGAAGAAATAATTTTTACTAGCCACAGTGAGCTAAAATATGGTATAAAGCGCGCCGGAATAGAGGACTGTTCTCTTCGTTTAGCAAAGCTAAGCGGCGAAGCAAGCTTCATCCGAATAACCTTTTATCTTTAAATCACACACATTCCGTCACATATTCCGGGGTGCTGAGCAGAAGCTTGGTCGGAGTTATGGGGAATGTGGAGGCCTAACCCCATAGAGGAATTTAAAATGGCAACTGTATCAATGCGCGATATGCTAAAAGCTGGTGTTCACTTTGGTCACCAGACTCGTTACTGGAACCCAAAAATGAAGCCATTCATCTTTGGCGCTCGTAACAAAGTTCATATCATCAACCTAGAAAAAACTGTACCAATGTTCAACGACGCTCTAGCTGAACTAGCTAAAGTTGGCGAGAAGAAAGGTAAAGTTCTATTCGTAGGTACTAAGCGCGCTGCATCTGAAGCTGTTAAAGAAGCTGCAATCGCAAGCAACCAGTTTTACGTAAACAACCGCTGGTTAGGCGGTATGCTTACAAACTACAAAACAGTTCGTCAGTCTATCAAGCGTCTAAAAGATCTAGAGACTCAATCTCAAGACGGTACTTTTGACAAACTAACTAAGAAAGAAGCTCTAATGCGTACTCGCGAAATGGAGAAGCTAGAGAAATCTCTTGGTGGTATCAAAGACATGGGCGGCCTACCAGACGCTCTATTCGTAATCGACGCTGATCACGAACACATTGCAATTAAAGAAGCTAACAACCTAGGTATTCCAGTATACGCTGTGGTAGATACTAACTCTAACCCAGACGGCGTTGACTACGTAATCCCAGGTAACGACGACGCGATCCGCGCTGTACAGCTATACCTGAACGCTGCTGCTTCAGCAGTATCTGAAGGTCGTAACAAAGACGTAGCTGCAGTTGCTGAAAAAGACGGTTTCGTAGAAGCTGAATAATAGCGGCTCTGTGTCACACTTGGTCTATGTGAAACCTTTGTGTAGCATAAACTAAGTTATAGTTAGCAATGGGGGCCGACAATGTTAGGCCCCTGTTTTTTACCTTATTTCGAATCAAACGAGGAATACAGAATGGCAACTGTAACTGCTGCTCTAGTTAAAGAACTTCGCGAGCGTACTGGCGCTGGCATGATGGAATGTAAGAAAGCGCTTGTAGAAGCAAACGCTGACATCGAACTAGCAATTGAAAACATGCGTAAATCTGGCGCAGCGAAAGCAGCTAAGAAAGCTGGTAACGTTGCAGCTGAAGGCGCAATCATCATCAAAGAAGAAAACGGCGTTGCTGTTCTTCTTGAAGTTAACTGCCAAACTGACTTCGTTGCTAAAGACGGTAACTTCACTGCATTCGCAGAAGAAGTTGCAGCTGCAGCTCTAGCTTCAAAAGCGACTGTTGAAGAGCTACAAGCACAATTCGAAGACGCACGTGTAGCTCTTGTAGCTAAAATCGGTGAAAACATCACTATCCGTCGCGTAGAATACGTTCAAGGCACTGCAATTGCTTCTTACCGTCACGGTGAGAAAATCGGTGTTGTTGTTGCTGGTGAAGGCGACGCAGAAACTCTTAAGCACGTTGCAATGCACGTTGCTGCTTCTAAGCCTGAGTTCGTTAACCCAGAAGACGTACCAGCTGACGTAGTAGAAAAAGAGAAAGCGGTTCAAGTTGAAATCGCAATGAACGAAGGCAAGCCTGCTGAAATCGCTGAGAAGATGGTTGTTGGCCGCATGAAGAAATTCACTGGCGAGATCTCTCTAACAGGTCAAGCTTTCATCATGGAACCTAAGAAAACTGTAGGTGAAATGCTGAAAGAAAAAGGCGCTTCAGTTTCTACATTCGTTCGCCTAGAAGTAGGTGAAGGTATCGAGAAGAAAGAAGAAATGAGCTTCGCTGAAGAAGTTGCTGCAGCTCAAAAAGGTTAATCCTTAGAGACTGTATAAAGATTAGACCGTAGCCTTGGCTGCGGTCTTTTTATGAGCAGTGAACGATTAGCCGTGATGAATAGCCATAACTGAATTTGTGTCTATTCATGACTGTTAATCAACAACTCTCTTTGGAAGGTAAACTCCATGACTACGAACCCTAAACCAGCGTATCAACGTATTCTATTAAAACTGAGTGGTGAAGCTCTTCAAGGTGAAGACGGTTTTGGTATTGATCCTGCGGTCCTTGATCGCATGGCACAAGAAGTTAAAGAACTGGTTGAACTGGGTGTTCAGGTTGGTGTAGTTATCGGTGGCGGTAACTTGTTCCGTGGTGCAGGCCTTGCTGAAGCTGGTATGAACCGCGTAGTTGGTGACCACATGGGTATGCTTGCTACAGTAATGAATGGCCTAGCGATGCGCGATGCTCTTCACCGTGCATACGTGAATGCGCGCGTTATGTCTGCCATTCCTCTAAAAGGCGTATGTGACGACTATAATTGGGCTGATGCGATCCGTGAGCTTCGCCAAGGCCGTGTTGTCATCTTCTCTGCTGGTACGGGTAACCCGTTCTTTACAACGGATTCTGCTGCTTGCCTACGTGGTATTGAAATCGAAGCGGATGTTGTACTAAAAGCGACGAAAGTTGATGGTGTATTTACTGCTGACCCTGTAGCAAACCCAGACGCAGAGCTGTATGATAAGCTATCTTACGCAGAAGTTCTGGATAAAGAGCTGAAAGTGATGGACTTGGCGGCGTTTACGCTAGCTCGTGACCACAAAATGCCAATCCGCGTATTTAACATGAACAAGCCAGGCGCACTACGTCGCGTGGTTATGGGCGAAGCAGAAGGCACGCTAATCAACGAATAAGCTAGTCCCAAGGTGCCACCCAAAGCGTTAGGGTGGCGTTTGCTTTGCTCAACCGTTTTAGGCTTTCTTCAGGAAAGATGACATTTTTAAGGTGAAACTGTGATTAACGAAATCAAAAAAGACGCGCAAGAGCGCATGGATAAAAGCGTTGAAGCGCTTAAGAACAACCTTTCTAAAATTCGTACAGGTCGTGCACACCCAAGCCTACTATCTGGTATTTCTGTAGAATACTACGGTGCAGCAACACCTCTAAACCAAGTAGCAAACGTTATTGCTGAAGATGCGCGTACACTTGCAATCACGGTTTTCGATAAAGAGCTGACTCCGAAAGTAGAAAAAGCGATCATGACGTCTGATCTTGGTCTAAATCCTATGTCTGCTGGTACTATCATCCGTGTTCCACTTCCACCACTAACGGAAGAGCGTCGTAAAGACCTAGTTAAGATTGTTCGTGGTGAAGCTGAAGGTGGTCGTGTTGCGGTTCGTAACATCCGTCGTGACGCAAACAACGATCTAAAAGCGCTTCTAAAAGATAAAGAAATCTCTGAAGATGAAGATCGTAAAGCACAAGACGAAATTCAAAAGCTAACTGACGTTGCAGTTAAGAAGATCGATGAAGTTCTTGCTGCAAAAGAAAAAGAGTTGATGGAAGTTTAATACTCCCACACACATCACTGTTGGAAAACGCTGTGCTCACAGCTCAGCGTTTTTTTATGTTAGTCTATCCAACTGATGGAACTCAATTAACTCCCTATGCAAAATTCTCAAGCCTTCTCTGATTCCCTTCCTAAGCATATTGCCATCATTATGGACGGTAATGGCCGTTGGGCTAAGTCCAAAGGAAAACCTCGCGTATTTGGTCACAAAAAAGGCGTTAATGCCGTTCGTAAGACCGTGGCTGCTGCTTCAAAGCTTGGCATTAAAGCCATGACGCTATTTGCTTTTAGTAGTGAAAACTGGCGTCGTCCGGAGGAAGAAGTGGGTCTTTTGATGGAACTGTTTATCACGGTCCTGTCTAGTGAAGTAAAAAAACTACACAAAAATAATTTACGGTTGCGCGTGATCGGTGATACCAGTCGATTTAGTGAGCGTCTACAAAAGAAGATTGTAGAAGCTGAAAATCTAACGGCAGGTAACACGGGGATGGTGATCAACATTGCAGCCAATTATGGCGGTAAGTGGGACATCACAGAAGCGGCCAAAACGTTAGCGTTAAAAGCACGTAACGGTGAGATTCGTGTAGAGGATATCAATGAGCAGCTAATCACTGAGCATTTGACCATGGCAGACTTACCTGAAGTGGATCTTTTGATTCGTACCAGTGGAGAGTGTCGCATCAGCAACTTTATGTTGTGGCAAATGGCTTATGCAGAAATGTACTTTACACCCGAGTATTGGCCGGAATTCGACGAAGACAGCTTAGTTGAAGCTGTAACTTGGTTTATCAATCGAGAACGTCGTTTTGGCTGTACAGGTGAACAAATAAAGGCATTGATGGCAGCTCAATAAGGACTAGTTAGTTTGAAACAGAGAATAATAACAGCACTAATTTTAGCTCCCCTGGTTATTTTAGGCATTTTTAAATTACCCCTAATGGGCTTTATTGCCGCTTTAACTGCAATTACGCTATTAGGTTTTTGGGAGTGGACTCAATTTACAGGAAGCAACTCTCGCTTTGCTGCCCTCGTTCCGGCAGTCATTGTTACTGGACTTAGTTTTCTATATATTTCGCCTGACGCACATAGCCTCAACCATTTAGCAACGCCTCATTATGTTGTGCTGGGCCTTGGTTTTGTTTGGTGGATTATTGCTAGCTTAATGGCGATTACTTATCCCAAAACGACGAAATCTTGGCAAAATAATTTTGTTTTACGCCATGTGTTTGGTTTTCTGACATTAATTCCATTCCTTTGGAGTGTAGTTATTCTTAGAGCTCATGACATTACGGTAGATCCATACCACGGAGCAAAGCTCGTGTTATACGTTTGTTTCTTGGTATGGGCTGCAGATAGCGGTGCTTACTTTGCAGGCAAAAGCTTAGGCAAACGTAAGATGGCGCCACATGTCAGTCCGAATAAAACCATTGAAGGGCTTATTGGCGGCATTATCACGGCATTGATCGTGGCGTGGGCGTTTGCTGATTGGTTCGATATTCAGTTCACCAGTCCTGTACATATGGTGTTGATTACGTTGGTTACTGTTGTTATATCAGTGCTCGGCGATCTGGTGGAAAGTATGTTCAAGCGTGTCTCAGGCATTAAAGACAGCAGCAACATTATCCCAGGACATGGCGGTGTGCTCGATCGTATTGACAGCCTAACCGCAGCATTCCCAGTTTTTGCTCTTCTTTACTACGTATTCTAATTTATCAGGAGCGGCATTGTCGCTCCTGAGCTTTCTAACGGTCTTACAACATGCAAAAGTTAACGATTCTTGGTGCTACTGGATCCATTGGTGCAAGCACGCTTAAAGTGGTCGAACAAAACCCAGAGCTGTTTTCTGTCGTTGCCTTAGCGGCAAGCACCAACGTTGAAAAGATGATCGGGCTATGTCGTCAGTGGCAACCTAAATACGCGGTCATGGCGGACAAAGCTGCAGCGGTTCAACTCCAATCTGAGTTACATTTGGTTTCTCCAAACACCGAAGTATTAGGTGGTGTGGATGCTCTATGCCATATTGCTTCATTGGACGAAGTTGACAGTGTGATGGCTGCTATTGTCGGAGCGGCTGGTCTACTGCCTACCATGGCTGCTGTGAAAGCTGGTAAGCGAGTATTGTTGGCAAATAAAGAAGCGCTGGTAATGTCAGGCCAGTTATTTATTGATGCCGTAGAAGAGTTTGGTGCGGAGCTACTTCCCGTCGATAGTGAACACAATGCTATTTTCCAATGCTTACCACAGCAAGTACAAACCAATTTAGGTCGTTGTAATTTACAAGAACATGGCATTTCTCATATTTTGCTGACTGGTTCTGGTGGTCCTTTCCGTTACACTGACATCGCAGAACTGGAAAAGGTGACTCCTGAACAGGCGATCGCTCATCCAAACTGGTCGATGGGACCAAAGATTTCCGTTGACTCAGCCACGATGATGAACAAAGGCCTAGAGTATATCGAAGCTAAATGGTTGTTTAATGCGGCTCGCGAGCAGCTAAAGGTTATTATTCATCCGCAGTCTGTTATTCATTCAATGGTTCAATACCGCGATGGTTCGGTTTTGGCACAAATGGGTGAGCCGGATATGGCGACCCCTATTGCACTGACTATGTCATACCCATCAAGAGTTGAAGCTGGGGTTAAGCCACTAGACTTCACGCAAATTGGCGAATTGACGTTTTTGCAACCTGATTTTGCTCGTTACCCATGTTTAAAACTAGCAATTGACGCTTGTTATGAAGGTCAACATGCAACAACGGCACTGAATGCAGCGAATGAAGTCGCTGTTGATGCATTTTTAAATAACAGCCTAGGTTTTACGGATATCGCTCGCATCAATGAGTCTGTGTTGAATAAAATCAATGCAAGCTGCAAAGCTGAGAATGCGAATAGCTTGGAAAGCTTGTTAGAGCTAGATAGAATGGCACGAACTATTGCCCTAGAAACCATACGCGAGCGTAGCTGATGACTGGTATATTGTGGAATCTCATTTCTTTTATCGTCGCACTGGGCATTCTTGTCGCTGTGCACGAGTTTGGGCACTTTTGGGTTGCTCGCCGTTGCGGCGTGAAAGTTGAAAAGTTTTCAATCGGTTTCGGCAAGTCTATCTGGAGTAAGGTAGGCAAAGACGGAACGGAGTACAGCATCTCAATGATCCCTCTCGGCGGCTATGTAAAAATGGTTGATAGCCGTGTTGATGAGGTGCCAGAACATGAGAAGCACTTAGCGTTTGATAAGAAGCCGCTATGGAAGCGAACCTCTATTGTTGCGGCAGGCCCTATCTTTAACTTCCTTTTCGCAATTTTCGCCTATTGGCTCGTATTTCTTATTGGTATCCCAGCAGTTAAGCCAGTAATTGGTGAAGTTACGCCCAATTCGATCGTCGCAGAAGCCGGAATTGAATCTGGAATGGAACTTAAATCGATATCTGGTATCAAAACTCCGGATTGGGAATCGGTAAATATGGGATTGATTTCTCATATTGGCGATGATTTGATGACAGTAACACTGACGTCAGCGAATGAAGTTGGTTCAGAAGTAACGAAAACGCTCGATCTGCGCGAATGGGAGTTCGACCCTGAAACTCAGTCTGCGATGCAGTCCTTGGGTTTTGCGCCGTATACACCGGAGGTGTATCGCGTTATCGAACAGGTCTCGCAAGGTGGAGCGGCGGAAAAAGCAGGGCTGCTTCCAGGTGATGAGATTGTCGCTATTGGTGAACAACGCGTCACGGAGTGGAAGCAGGTTGTTGAAGCGGTTCGCTCTAATCCTGATACACCGATTGAATTAACGGTATTGCGTCAGGGCTATGAGCAAACATTAACGCTGACGCCTGGTAGCCGTGAGCTAGCTAACAAAGAAGTCGTTGGTTTTGCAGGTATTGCACCTAAAGTCGCAGAATGGCCAGAAAGTTATCGCTTCGACCTTCAGTTTGGTGTATTCGAGTCAGTAGGTAAGGCGGTAGACAAAACCGGCCAAGTCATTGGCTTGACAATCAGCATGCTTAAGAAACTGATTGTTGGTGACGTTGGTCTGAATAATCTGAGTGGTCCAATATCAATAGCCAAAGGCGCAGGTGCGACGGCTGATTATGGCTTGGTCTACTTTTTAGGTTTTCTCGCTCTAATTAGTGTTAACCTAGGTATTATTAATCTCGTTCCTTTACCAATGTTGGATGGCGGTCATTTGTTGTTTTTTGCAATTGAAGCAGTCATTCGACGTCCCGTTCCTGAGAGAGTGCAGGAAATGGGTTTTAGAATTGGTGGTGCGATCATCTTCTCGCTCATGGCGTTAGCGCTATTTAATGATTTTACTCGTCTGTGATAGTTCAGAGACAAAAGCAGTAGCAAGGAATAATTAGAACAAGTATGGCGATTAAGCGAATTCTATTTGCAAGTTTACTGGCGACCAGTGTATCTGCAAATGGAGCAGAGAACTTCGTAGTTCAAGATATTGAAATCGATGGATTGCAGCGTGTAGCACTGGGTGCTGCGTTGTTGAAAATGCCTGTACGTGTCGGTGATACCATTGGCCAAGGCGATGTTGCAGAGATTATCCGTGCACTGTATGCATCTGGTAACTTTGAAGATGTGAAAGTGTTACGTGACGGCGGCGTTCTGATGGTTCAAGTCAAAGAACGTCCTACCATTGCCAGCATCTCATTTTCTGGTAACAAAGCAATCAAGGACGAGCAGCTACAAGAAAACCTGAACGCATCTGGTGTTCGTGAAGGCGAAGCGCTTGACCGCACCACGCTAAGCAACATTGAAAAAGGCTTAGAAGACTTTTACTACAGCGTAGGTAAATACAACGCCACAGTAAAAGCTGTGGTGACTCCACTGCCACGTAACCGTTCTGACCTAAAGTTTGTCTTTACTGAAGGCGTGTCGGCAAAAATTCAGCAAATCAATTTTATCGGCAATGAAGTTTTCAGCGATGAGGACCTTCTTTCTCGTTTTAACTTGAATGTTGATGTGCCGTGGTGGAATTTCCTGTCTGACGAAAAGTACCAAAAACAAGTGCTTGCAGGTGATATTGAAGCGCTCAAATCATTCTATCTGGACCGCGGTTACTTAAAATTTAACGTTGATTCGACACAAGTTGCAATCTCTCCTGACAAGAAAGGGGTATACATTACTCTTGGCTTAGAAGAGGGAGAGGTTTATACCGTCAAGGACGTAAAGTTCCGTGGTGATTTGATTGGTGAGGAAGCGACGTTCGAACGACTTGTACCATTTGAAGACAATGAGACGTACAACGGCTCGTTGGTCACTTCAATGGAAGAGGGTATTAAACGTGTGCTTGGTGAGTCCGGCTACGCTTATCCTCAAGTGAATACCATTCCTGAGTTTGACGATGAGAATCAAGAAGTATCTTTGGTCGTTAACGTCGATCCAGGTAACCGAATTTACGTTCGTGATATCCGCTTCACGGGTAACAACTCAACCAAAGATGAAGTCCTTCGTCGTGAAATGCGTCAGATGGAAGGCAGTTGGTTAAACTCGAAATCGATTGAAACGGGTAAAACTCGTCTAAACCGTTTGGGTTACTTTGAAAACGTTGAAGTACAAACCGTTCGAGTGCCAGGTAGTGATGATCAAGTCGACCTAGTTTACTCTGTCAAAGAAGCGAACTCTGGTAGCGTTAACTTCGGTGTTGGCTACGGTACCGAATCAGGCGTGAGCTTCCAGGTCGGTCTGCAACAAGATAACTTCATTGGTAGCGGTAACCGTGTTGGTATCAACGCGATGATGAATGACTACCAGAAAAACATCAGTCTAGATTACCGAGACCCGTACTGGAACTTAGACGGTGTTAGCTTAGGTGGTAAGGTCTTCTACAACGAATTTGAAGCGAAAGAAGCCAATATCGTTGACTATACCAACGAAAGCTATGGTGCGAGCTTAACGTGGGGCTTCCCATTCGATGAGCTGAACCGTTTTGAATTCGGTGTCGGTTATACGCACAACAAGATCGGTAACTTATCGCCTTACTTGCAGGTAGAGCAATTCTTACGAGCACAAGCAGACAACATTGATTCTAGTGGAGCGTTGAACACGAACGACTTCGACTTCAATATCTCTTGGACACGTAATAACTTAAACCGTGGTTACTTCCCAACGGCAGGTAACCACCAACGTGCGTTCTATAAAATGACCGTACCTGGCTCTGACGTTCAATACTTCAAAATGCAGTACGATGTTCGCCAGTATGTGCCATTGACTAAGAAGCATGAGTTTACCCTCTTGTTCCGTGGTCGCTTAGGTTACGGCAATGGTTACGGCCAAACAGATGGTAACGATAACTTGTTCCCATTCTATGAAAACTACTACGCAGGTGGCTTTACATCGCTTCGTGGCTTTGGCTCAAACTCTGTTGGTCCTAAAGCGGTTTACCGTGATACATCTGGTTCAAACAATGGCGCAGATACAGCAACAGATGACTCTGTTGGTGGTAACGCCGTAGCGCTAGCAAGTGTTGAGTTGATTGTCCCAACACCATTTGCATCAGAAGAAGTACAAAACCAAATTCGTACCAGTATCTTCTTTGATATGGCAAGTGTTTGGGATACGGAGTTTGACTACCGCGATTCAGGTGCGGAATATGGTGACCGTTACTACTACGATTACTCAGATCCAACCAACTACCGCTCTTCTTACGGTGCGGCGTTGCAGTGGATGTCTCCAATGGGGCCACTAGTATTCTCACTAGCGAAACCAATTAAGAAATTTGATGGCGATGATGAAGAGTTCTTCACATTCACTATCGGTAGAACTTTCTAAAGAGGAAAATATTTTGAATAAAATGATCAAAGCGGCTGGGATTGGCCTTCTTGTACTGAGCTCTTCAATGTTTGCAAATGCGGCAGAAGCTGCACAGAAAATTGCTTACGTAAATACAGCTCAAGTTTTTCAAGCTCTTCCTCAACGTGAAGTTGTACTACAAAAAATGCAGAAAGACTTCAAAAGCAAAGCTGATGAACTGAAGTCAATCCAAGCACAAGCTAAAACAAAGATTGAGAAGCTACAACGTGACGGCGAGCTTTTGGGTCAAGACGAAGTTGAAAAGCTACGTATCGATATCGCGAAGCTAGACAGCGAGTACAAAGTGAAAGCACAAGCACTTGAAAAAGCAAGTGCGCGTCGTGAAGCTGAAGAAAAAGCGAAGCTTTTCAAAACGATTCAAGATGCAGTTAAGAAAGTCGCAGACAAAAATGGTTACGATCTTGTGATTGATATCTCTGCTTTACAGTACGGCAAGCCAGAATACAATATCTCTGAAGACGTAATTAAAGCTCTAAAATAAGAAGTTATGAAGACATTAACATTAGCCGAATTGGCGACAATTACCGGGGGTGAGCTGTTTGGTGACGAGTCTCTCGTTGTAAGCCGTGTTGCCCCAATGGATAAAGCACAAGAAGGTGATGTAACCTTCTTGTCTAACCCAAAATACGCAAAACACCTTTCTGAGTGCCAAGCTACCGTTGTTATGGTAAAGGCTGAGCATAAAGAGCAATGCGTTGGAAACGCGCTAGTGGTTTCGGACCCTTATGTCGCATTTGCTCGTGTGGTCCAAGCGATGGATACCACACCAAAACCGGCAGACGATATTGCACCAAGTGCTGTGATTGCCGCTGACGTTAAGATGGGTGAGAACGTTACAATCGGCGCTAACGCCGTGATTGAAACGGGCGTGGAACTCGGCGACAACGTAAGTGTTGGCGCTGGTTGTTTTATCGGTAAGAACGCCAAGCTAGGGAATAACACCAAGCTTTGGGCTAATGTCACTATCTATCATGAAGTGTCATTGGGTGATGACTGTCTTGTTCAATCGGGCACCGTCATTGGCTCTGATGGCTTCGGTTATGCGAATGACAAAGGCGAGTGGATTAAAATTCCTCAGCTTGGTTCAGTGCGTATCGGTAACCGCGTTGAGATTGGTGCTTGTACTACGATTGACCGCGGTGCACTCGAAGATACTATCATTGAAGACAATGTCATTCTGGATAACCAACTTCAAATCGCGCACAACGTGCAGATCGGATATGGTACCGTGATGCCTGGTGGTACTATTGTCGCGGGCAGTACAAAAATTGGTAAGTACTGCCAGATTGGCGGCGCGTCTGTTCTGAATGGCCATATCACTATCGCAGATGGTGTGGCGATTACAGGTATGGGCATGGTAATGCGCAGTATCGAAGAAAAAGGCCTTTACTCATCCGGTATTCCACTACAAACGAACAGAGAGTGGCGTAAAACCGCAACTCGAGTTCACCGTATTGATGAGATGAATAAGCGCCTAAAAGCGGTTGAAAAACAGCTGGAACAGAAAGAAGAAAGTTAGAACAAGTTATCTTTCGCTCTGTATTTAACGTGAAAGCTAACAGGCTCTAGTTCCATATTCTGTACGAAGACTCGCGAAATGCGGGTCTTTTTCTTCTATAATGACGCGCTCTAAGTAGATTTAACTCCAAGATGGTGCGTATTTTGCTAGTATATTGCAAAGCGATTCGGCTTTACGACCTGTTGCCACGTTTGCCATCTTGGCGGCAAAAAATTGATATAGGAAGACGACTTTGACTACTGAAAAGAAAACGATGAACATCTCTGAAATTCAAGAGCTACTACCTCATCGCTACCCATTCTTATTGATCGACCGAGTGATAGACTTCCAAGAAGAGAAGTTCCTTCACGCGATTAAAAACGTGTCGGTTAACGAACCTCAGTTCACAGGTCACTTTCCTCAACTACCAGTATTCCCAGGTGTTTTGATTTTAGAAGCAATGGCTCAGGCAACAGGCTTACTTGCATTTAAATCATTTGGTGCACCAACAGAAAATGAACTGTACTACTTTGCAAGCGTAGACGGCGCGAAATTCCGTAAACCAGTGGTTCCGGGCGACCAATTGGTTATTGAGGTAGAATTTCTGAAAGAACGTCGCGGCATTGCTGCATTTAGCGGTGTAGCAAAAGTTGACGGCGAAGTGGTATGTTCTGCAGAACTGAAGTGTGCTCGTCGAGAGTTTTAATATGATTCATGAAACCGCTAAAATCCACCCGGCAGCGGTGGTAGAAGAGGGCGCCAAAATTGGTGCTAACGTAACAGTAGGTCCTTTTACGTACATCACCTCTACGGTTGAAATTGGTGAAGGCACAGAAGTGATGTCTCACGTTGTGATCAAAGGTCACACGACTATTGGCAAAGATAACCGTATTTTCCCGCATGCTGTCATTGGCGAAGAAAACCAAGACAAAAAATACGGTGGTGAAGACACAACTGTGGTTATCGGTGATCGTAACGTCATTCGTGAAGCGGTCCAAGTTCACCGCGGCACAGTGCAGGACAAAGCAACCACGATCATTGGTGATGATAACTTATTGTGTGTGAATGCACACGTTGCGCATGATGTTGTTATTGGTAACCACACTCATATCGGTAATAACTCGATTCTTGGTGGTCACGTTACTGTTGATGATTATGCTGGTGTGATGGCACTGTCTGCGATTCACCCGTTTTGTACAGTGGGCGCTTACGCGTACATTGGCGGCTGCTCAGCAGTGGTGCAAGATGTCCCTGCTTACGTACTCGCGCAAGGCAACCACGCGACTCCTTTCGGCTTGAACCTTGTTGGCTTGAAGCGTAACGGCTTTGAGAAACCAGAGATTCGTGCGCTGCAAAAAGCGTATAAAGAAATCTATCGTTCAGGTAAGACGCTAGAAGAAGTGAAGCCTATTCTGGCTGAAATGGCTCAAGAGTGGCCGGCTGTGAAGCGTTTCTCAGATATTCTGGAAACGACGGAACGTGGCATTATTCGTTAATTGGCGAATGAAGCAATAAATAAAAAGATCGTGACCGAATTTGAGGTTACGATCTTTTTGTGTTTTATGGATAAGGCAAACCGTTATCCATAGCGCACAGGAAAAATAGCGAAGTAGATATGGAAAGACCATTACGTATTGGCATCATTGCCGGAGAATTGTCTGGCGATACGCTAGGTGAAGGCTTTATCAAAGCAGTAAAGCAGCAATATCCAGACGCAGAGTTCGTAGGCATTGGCGGTCCGAAAATGATAGCCCAAGGTTGCGAGTCTCTGTTTGATATGGAAGAGCTTGCGGTGATGGGGTTAGTCGAGGTTTTAGGCCGCTTACCGAGACTTCTTAAAGTGAAAGCTGAGCTCGTTCAGTATTTTACTCAGAATCCGCCTGATGTTTTCATCGGGATCGATGCTCCTGACTTCAACTTACGCCTAGAGCTTGACCTCAAGCAAGCGGGCATTAAAACCGTTCATTACGTGAGTCCGTCTGTTTGGGCTTGGCGTCAGAAGCGCATCTTTAAAATAGAAGCGGCAACGAACTTGGTGCTAGCATTTCTTCCGTTTGAGAAAGCGTTCTACGACAAATTTAATGTACCTTGCGAGTTCATTGGTCATACCTTGGCTGATTCCATCCCACTAGAATCAGAACAAGCGCCTGCACGTGAGTTGCTTGGTTTAGAACAAGATAAAAAGTGGCTTGCTGTCCTGCCAGGCAGTCGTGGTAGCGAGTTAAAAATGCTCTCTGAGCCATTTATTGAAACCTGCAAGTTACTCCATAAAAAATTTCCAGAACTGGGGTTTGTTGTCGCGCTTGTTAATCAAAAACGCCGTGAGCAGTTTGAACAAGCCTGGAAAGAACTCGCACCAGAGTTGGACTTCAAGTTAGTTGATGACACCGCACGCAACGTCATCACCGCATCCGATGCCGTGATGCTGGCCTCTGGTACCGTAGCGTTGGAGTGTATGCTTCTCAAGCGTCCAATGGTGGTGGGTTATCGTGTGAATGCATTTACTGCTTTCTTAGCTAAACGTCTATTGAAAACGAAGTATGTGTCATTGCCGAATATCTTAGCGGATGATGAGCTCGTCAAAGAATATCTACAAGATGAGTGCACACCAGACAATTTGTTTACTGAGGTTTCTCGCTTATTGGAAAGCGACAATAAACTGATGTTAGATAAGTTTACGGAAATGCATCATTGGATTCGTAAAGATGCGGACCAACAAGCCGCAAACGCGGTTCTAAAACTGATTGAAAAATAGAGATTTATCATGGCTGTTAAACCAAAAGCGACCAAAACCAAAGTTGAACTCCCTCCGTTTGAATATCCGCAAGGTTACCAGCTTGTGGCCGGAGTCGACGAGGTCGGACGTGGCCCTTTGGTGGGAGACGTCGTCACCGCTGCGGTTATCCTTGATCCTAACAATCCTATTGAAGGGTTGAACGATTCGAAAAAATTGACCGAAAAGAAACGCATGGCGCTGCTTCCTGAAATCAAAGAAAAAGCATTGGCGTGGGCGGTCGGGCGTTGTTCTCCTGAAGAAATCGATCAACTGAATATTTTGCAGGCGACTATGGTTGCGATGCAGCGTGCAGTGGCGGGGTTACAGGTTCAACCTGATTTGGTGTTGATTGATGGTAACCGTTGTCCGGAGCTGCCAATGGATGCTCAAGCTGTAGTAAAAGGCGATCTACGTGTTGCCGAAATCAGTGCGGCTTCAATTATTGCCAAAGTCGTGCGTGACCAAGAGATGGAAGAGTTGGATAAACTTCATCCACAATTTGGCTTCGCGAAGCACAAAGGTTACCCAACTAAAGCGCACTTTGAAGCGATTGAGCAACACGGAGTGATCAGTGAACACCGCAAGAGTTTCAAGCCAGTAAAAAAAGCGTTAGGCATAGAATAATCAAACGATCTAATTGGTGTTATAAACCCAACCTCTTTAGGTTAGAATCCCCAACAAAATAGAGTTACACGGTACCTGTTAATGTCAGATCCCAAATTCATCCACCTGCGTGTTCATAGTGACTTCTCGATGGTGGATGGCCTCAACAAAGTTCCGCCAATCGTAAAGAAAGTTGCTGAGCTCGGTATGCCCGCAATGGCGTTGACCGACTTTACCAACCTATGTGGTTTGGTGAAGTTTTACGGTACGGCGCATGGCCGTGGTGTTAAACCGATCATTGGTGCTGACTTTAAAATGCAGTCGGACGAGTTTGGTGAAGAGCTGACACAAGTGACTTTGCTTGCGGCGGATAATGTAGGTTATAAGAACCTGACGTTATTGATATCAAAAGCGTACTTACGTGGACATGTTCAACACCACCCGGTGATTGATAAAGCCTGGTTGGCTGAAATGTCTGAAGGCCTGATTGTATTATCCGGCGGTAAAAGCGGGGAAATTGGTCGCGGCCTTTTGAAAGGCAACCGTCAAATAGTGCAAGGGTGTGTTGATTTTTATAAACAGCATTTTCCAGATCGCTTTTATCTTGAGTTACTTCGTACCGGTCGTCCAGATGAAGAGACTTATCTTCACTTTGCAGTTGAATTGGCAGAGCAGCAAGACTTGCCAGTAGTGGCGACCAATGAAGTTGTATTCCTGAGTCCAGACCTATTTGATGCTCATGAAATACGCGTAGCGATTCACGATGGTTACACATTAGAAGATCCGCGTAGGCCAAAAAACTACAGTCCGCAGCAATATCTTCGTACAGAAGAAGAAATGTGCGAGCTGTTTGCTGATATTCCTGAAGCGTTAGAAAACAGTGTCGAGATAGCGAAGCGTTGTAACGTGACTGTGCGCTTAGGGGAGTACTTCCTACCAGCCTTCCCAACTGAAGGGATGAAAGAGACTGAGTTCTTAGTCATGAAATCCCGAGAGGGCTTGGAAGAGCGTTTAGAGTTCCTATTTCCAGATGAGGAAGAGAGGAAACGTCGTCGCCCTGAATATGATGAACGTCTTCAGATAGAGCTAGATGTTATCAACCAAATGGGATTCCCTGGTTACTTCTTGATCGTAATGGAGTTCATCCAGTGGTCAAAAGATAATGGAATTCCTGTAGGTCCTGGACGTGGTTCCGGTGCCGGCTCTTTGGTGGCTTACGCATTAAAAATCACCGACCTGGATCCATTAGAATACGACTTGCTGTTCGAACGTTTCTTGAACCCAGAACGTGTCTCGATGCCCGATTTCGACGTCGATTTCTGTATGGATAAACGTGACCAGGTTATTGACCACGTTGCGGAAATGTACGGTCGCGACGCGGTGTCTCAGATCATCACGTTTGGTACCATGGCGGCAAAAGCGGTAATCCGTGACGTTGGCCGCGTATTGGGTCATCCATTTGGTTTTGTTGATCGTATTTCAAAGCTGATCCCGCCTGATCCAGGCATGACGCTAGATAAGGCGTTTAAAGCTGAACCTGCGCTACCTGAATTGTATGAGGCCGATGAGGAAGTTAAAGAACTCATCGACATGTGTCATATTTTGGAAGGTTGTACGCGAAACGCCGGTAAACACGCTGGTGGCGTTGTAATTTCACCTACAACAATTACCGATTTTGCACCAATTTATGCAGACGCTGAAGGTCACTTTCCGGTTACTCAATTTGATAAAAACGATGTTGAGACCGCTGGCCTAGTTAAGTTTGACTTCTTGGGTTTACGTACCTTAACCATTATTGACTGGGCGTTAGGGCTGATTAACCCACGTCTAGAGCGAGAAGGTAAAGAACCGGTTCAAATTGAATCCATACCGTTAGAAGATCCTGCCTCTTTCCGTTTGTTGCAAAACTCTGAAACGACAGCAGTATTCCAGCTTGAATCTCGGGGCATGAAAGAGCTGATCAAACGACTTCAGCCAGACTGTTTCGAAGACATTATCGCATTGGTAGCACTCTTCCGTCCGGGTCCTTTGCAATCGGGCATGGTAGATAACTTTATCGACCGTAAACATGGTCGAGAAGCGATCTCTTATCCAGATGAAAAGTGGCAACACGAGTCGCTAAAAGAGACGCTTGATCCAACCTACGGCATCATCCTGTACCAAGAGCAGGTAATGCAGATTGCGCAGATCTTAGCGGGTTACACGCTAGGTGGTGCGGACATGCTCCGCCGTGCAATGGGTAAGAAAAAGCCAGAAGAGATGGCAAAACAACGTGCTATCTTTGAAGAAGGTGCGATAAAGAACGGTATCGATGGCGAGTTGGCGATGAAAATCTTCGACTTGGTAGAGAAGTTCGCCGGTTATGGCTTTAACAAATCACACTCTGCTGCTTATGCATTGGTTTCTTATCAGACTCTTTGGCTGAAAACACATTATCCTGCCGAATTTATGGCTGCGGTAATGACAGCCGATATGGATAACACGGAAAAAGTCGTTGGCTTGGTCGATGAGTGTTTCCGTATGAAGCTCACCGTGCTGCCACCAGACATCAACTCTGGCCTATATCGCTTTAATGTTGATGAAAATGGCGCAATTGTTTACGGTATTGGTGCGATAAAAGGGGTAGGTGAAGGTCCTATCGATGCGATTCTTGAGGCGAGAAATAAAGGTGGTCACTTTAAAGACCTATTTGATTTCTGTGCTCGAGTTGATCTAAAACGCGTCAATAAACGAGTGATAGAGAAGCTGATTTACGCGGGCGCGTTGGATCGACTAGGCCCACACCGCGCGGCGATGATGGCGTCACTCAATGATGCGGTAAAAGCAGCAAGTCAACATCACCAAGCTGAGGCGTTTGGTCAAACGGATATGTTTGGTGTGCTAACGGATGCGCCTGAAGAAGTAGAGCATAAGTATACGCAGGTGCCGCCTTGGCCAGAAAAAGTGTGGTTAGAGGGCGAGCGTGATACCCTAGGTCTATATTTGACAGGGCACCCAATTAACGCCTACGTAAAGGAACTAAACAAATACACCAGTTGTCGACTAAAAGACGCAACACCTACGCGTCGCGACCAATCTGTCACGGTGGCTGGCCTGGTTATTGCCGCTCGTGTAATGACGACCAAGCGTGGTACACGGATTGGTATTATGACACTGGATGACCGAAGTGGTCGTATGGAAGTGATGTTGTTCTCAGATGCACTGGATCGATACGCTGAACTTCTCGAAAAAGACAGAATTTTGGTCGTTTCTGGACAGGTCAGCTTTGATGACTTCAACGGTGGCCTTAAAATGTCGGCGCGTGAAGTTATGGATCTCGGCAGTGCGCGCGAAAAATACGCTCGTGGTTTGTCGGTATCGATAGATGCAACTCAGATCAACGATCAGTTTTTTGAGCAGTTCAGCCGTATTTTAGAACCGCACAAAGCCGGAACCGTACCCGTCAATGTATACTACCAGCGTGCCGACGCCAGAGCGCGGTTAACATTGGGCACCGAGTGGCGAGTAACGCCAAGTGATACATTACTCGACGATTTAAAACAGTTACTTGGCAAAAGCCAGGTAGAACTCGAATTTAACTAAAAATTCAGCGCAATATGTTAGACGCTGAGTAAACAAGGATTCATAGATGAGCCTAAACTTTCTTGAATTTGAAAAGCCAATTGCAGAACTAGAAGCGAAAATTGAAGCACTACGTGATGTCTCTCGTCACGGTGGTGATTCTGCGATTGACCTGGATAAAGAAATCGAACAGCTTGAGAAGAAAAGCTTAGAGCTGAAGAAAAAAACCTTCAGCGACCTAGGCGCATGGGAAACAGCTCAACTGGCTCGTCACCCACTACGTCCTTACACGCTGGATTACATCCAACACGCTTTTGAGGAGTTTGATGAATTAGCGGGTGACCGCGCGTTTGCAGACGACAAAGCGATTGTGGGTGGCATGGCTCGCCTTGAAGGCCGCCCTGTGATGATCATTGGTCACCAAAAAGGTCGTGAAACCAAAGAAAAGGTGAAACGTAACTTTGGTATGCCGAAACCAGAAGGCTACCGTAAGGCTCTACGCTTGATGGAAATGGCAGAGCGTTTCAACATGCCGATCATCACATTTATCGACACGGCTGGCGCGTATCCAGGTGTGGGCGCAGAAGAGCGTGGTCAATCTGAAGCTATCGCGAAAAACCTAAAAGTGATGTCTGGTCTTAAAGTGCCAGTAATCTGTAACGTTGTTGGTGAAGGTGGTTCAGGCGGCGCACTAGCAATTGGTGTAGGCGACTACGTGAACATGCTTCAGTACTCTACGTACTCAGTAATCTCTCCTGAAGGTTGTGCTTCAATCCTATGGCGTGATTCTGATAAAGCGCCACAAGCGGCAGAAGCGATGGGCCTAACTGCTCCGCGTCTCAAAGAGCTTGAACTGATCGACGAAATCATCGAAGAGCCATTAGGCGGCGCTCATCGCGATCATGTTCAAATGGCAGCGAATATGAAAGCGACATTACTTCGTCAGCTAGAAGATCTAGAACAATTGGATGAAGAGACGCTACGTGAACGTCGTTACCAGCGCCTAATGAGCTACGGTTACTGTTAATTTCGGTGATTGCTATTAAGCGTTAGCTGATATCTCAAGTGATAACAGTTAAAATAGAAAGGGTTGGATGAGAGTCCAGCCCTTTTTTGTACCTATCGGATCGCTTATGGAATCGCTTTACCCGCATTTTGCTCAAGTTCTCGGCCGCTACTATAAATCAGGCACTAAGGTTGTCTTGGCGTTTAGCGGAGGAGTGGATTCACGTCTTTTACTCGAATTACTCAGTCGCTACCAACAAGCGCATTCGATAGAGTGCCACGCCGTATATGTGCACCATGGTTTAAGCTCTAATGCCGATGATTGGGCTGATAAATGCTTACTTTGGGCAAAACAAGTGGGCATATCATGCTCGATTGAGCGAGTGAGCTTAGACATCAGCAATGGTGAAAGTATTGAACTTCTTGCTCGTGAAGCTCGCTATCAAGCCTTAACTAAGTACATTCAAGAAGGCGATATACTGTTGACCGGCCAACATGCTGATGATCAACTAGAGACTTTTCTCCTTGCTCTTAAGCGAGGCAGCGGGCCAAAAGGGTTATCTTCGATGGCGGAGAGTATGCCGTTCTCTGGCGGAACCCTAGTTCGACCATTGCTTACTATCAAGCGGAAGAGCATCGAAGACGCGGCTACTAAATTAGGCTTGGAGTGGGTGGAAGACGAAAGCAACCAAGATACTCGTTATGATCGTAACTTTCTTCGTCATTGTGTTATTCCTGAATTGTCTGGTCGCTGGCCGAGTATCCATCAAGCGGTTCAGCGCAGTGCAAGCTTATGTGCTCAACAAGAAGCGCTATTGGATGAACTATTGAGCGCGGTGTTTGAACACGCTTTACAAACGGATCTAAGTTTAAGTATTGAAGAACTGGCTAAGCACAGTGAATTAGCGCGTGCGCGCTTGATTCGTATGTGGCTGGCTAAGCTTAATACTAGTATGCCGACTCAGGTACAACTCAATCTTATCTGGAATGAAGTCGCATTAGCTCAGCAAGATGCCAACCCCAAACTACAACTTAAACAAGGTGAAGTGCGCCGTTTTCGAAATCGTCTCTATTGGGTAACGGAAATCGCTGACGTCACTGAGTGGCAAAGTACGATTCAAGTCGATACCGTTTTATCGCTTCCAGAGCGGCTAGGGGAGCTGACCTTAACGACGAGTTCTAGCAACGCAACGATTGCGCTTCCGAGTCAGCCAGAATTGCTTCGCGTGACCTTTAATCCGGAAGGCTTATCAGCGCATCCAACCACGCGTAATCACAGTCGAAAACTGAAGAAGTTGTTCCAAGAATACAATGTGCCAAGCTGGCTGCGTCGTCAAATTCCGATTTTGATGTATCAAGACCGAGTCGTTGCTGTGGCAGAGCTGTTCGTTGATCAGGCGTTTAATGGTCAAGATTGTGAACTTATTTGGCGCAGGTAATGAAAATTCATGCCACAATGCCGATTATAAAATATAAAAATCCTTAAATAATAATTGATTAGGTGAAGCAATGAAAAAAACAATCATGGGCGCAATGGTGGCGCTAACCATGTTCTGTGGTCATGCTCTAGCAGCGGGAGATGCCACAGCTGGTCAAGCAAAGGCAGGAGTATGCGCAGCATGTCATGGCGCCGACGGCATTGCTGTCATTCCGGGTTACCCAAACCTGAAAGGGCAAAACGAGCAATACATTATCAGTTCAATTAAAGCCTATAAAAACAAAGAGCGAACAGGTGGTCTTGCTGCTGTTATGCAAGCTCAAGCTTCACTGTTGTCTGATGAAGACATCGCTAATCTAGCGGCTTACTACGCAAGTTTGAAGTAAACGCGAGTCTGAAAAAGCTTGGACGATTGGGCATTGAGCAGTCCTCACTGGGGTTTTATCAACTCACGATATTCGCTATGTTAATTTGCTCAATCTGGATTTTCGCTGGTGGATCAGAGACAAACATTGAATGTTGCGAAACGCTAAACGATAATAAGCGCAATCGATTGAAGCTTAAGGGATGAACATGAAAAAAATTGAAGCGATTATCAAGCCATTTAAATTGGATGATGTTCGAGAAGCGCTAGCTGAAGTTGGCATTACAGGGATGACCGTCTCTGAAGTGAAAGGCTTTGGTCGCCAAAAAGGTCACACCGAGCTTTACCGTGGTGCAGAGTACATGGTGGACTTTCTGCCTAAAGTGAAGCTCGAAATCGTTGTAACGGAAGATGTGGCTGATAAATGCGTAGAGACGATCATTGAAACCGCGCAAACCGGCAAAATTGGTGATGGTAAAATCTTTGTTACTGATGTTGAGCGTGTGGTTCGTATCCGTACTGGTGAAGAAGACGAAGACGCGATCTAAGGTTTCTTGTTACCTGTCTCGTATTTATTATGCTAAAAGGGAGCCAAGTGGCTCCTTTTTTGTTTTTTACTTTCAGTGAAATCAAATAACCCGAGGTTGGTTGTTCCAGTTTTAGGGTGTGTATATTCAGGTTTGTCGTATGTTTAAGCGTTTTTTTCTGGCGTTAGCTTTTCTTATTATGGCGGTATTGGTCGGCTTCCAGGTTATTTTCACCGTACCAGATCAGCCGCAAATCATTACTCAAACAGGCTCAGAGCTGACGCAGGATATTAGGTGTATCGAATTTAGCGGCTCAAAAGCTCTGGATCAGGGCGGTGAAATCAATGTACTTGTCTGGAATATCTACAAACAGAACCGGACGAATTGGCAAAGCGCACTCAATGAATTCTCTATTGATAAGCAGCTGCTGTTATTGCAAGAGGCCAGCATGACACCATCTTTTAAGCAATGGTTGGTGGATGGCAACTGGGTCAGCAATCAAGTGAGTGCCTTTAAGGCATTGGGCAGCGGTGCCGGTGTGATTAGTATCGCTCAAGGGCAACCAGAAAAAGCCTGTGCTTATACGTCTAAAGAGCCTTGGCTGCGTTTACCCAAGTCTGCACTATACAGTCAGTATCACTTAAGCAATGGCGAGAGGCTCGCTGTGGTGAATGTACATGCGATTAACTTCACGGTTGGCACGCAAGAGTATGTCTCTCAGTTAACGGCTCTTGAAATGCTTTTAAAGCATCATACAGGGCCGATCCTATTCGCTGGAGACTTCAATAGTTGGAGTGAATCTCGCGTTAATGCGATGCGACAGGCCTTAAAAGCCGCGGACTTGCAAGAAGTGACGTTCTCGCCTGATCATCGAGTCCAATTTATAACGGGATTACCGCTGGATCATGTATTTTACCGAGGACTGACCCTCAAATACGCGAAAGCGCCGCAGAGCGACGCTTCCGATCATAACCCATTGTTACTGTCATTTACGTTAGATGACTAGCTTAGGTCACTACAATATAAAGCGCCCAAATAACGTAGAAGAATACCCATGGCAGGCTTGCAATCACCAAGGCTTGCCCACGCTCAAACTCAGTCCAAGTAAGCACAACACCGTAGCCCAGTACAATGTACCAAGGCAGCAGTAGTGGTAGTGAGCTGGCAAAATGCGACCACTCGTTGGTGAGTGGCAGTTTTAATAGACCATTGAGGCTGTTTAAATCTGCTGCGTAAGTCATCACCTGGCCATGCTTGAGCAATAGGCTCGCGTAGCTTGCTATATCGCCTAGTACTGCTGGGAATAAGATTGCACACGATGCGGCAAACCACTTCCAGTAACCATATTGTTGCTTGCTTGCCTTCGTTGCAAGAAAGAACCAAAGCGCAAGCAACAGTAAGGTGGCAAAGCGGTTGAATACATCATTGATGATCGCACTGGCCATTAGCGTGTTTGGCTCTAATAGCTCAATCTGCTTTGGGTCGATTTGCTGAAACTGCGCGGCTAGTTGGTCACTAAGCCACGTGAAATCGACATTCGAAAAGTAAGCGCCCCAGAATAAAAACGGACTAAGCATCAAGAAGATGAACGGTTGCCATCCCCATCCGCCGCGTTGGTAAAGCGCTAGAAAGCAAGATGTTGGAGAACGAAAAATGTCCAACAGCATCACAAGTGGGTTGCTTGATGGGTTCATACACTTACCTTCGTTACGTCAACGTACAACTTAAGTTTTTGACCTGGTTGTAAGTATTTTTTCTTGTGTAGCGAGTTCCATTTTACGATGTCGTTTGTTTTTACTTTGAACTTGCTTGCAATGCCGCTAATGGTGTCACCGGAGCGAACGTTGTAGAAAACGGTACGGATCACAGCACCTTTGTCTGAGTCCTTCCAAATCACGAGCTTTTGACCCACACGCAATGGATCTTTAGGGCCCATGCCATTCCATTTTGCTAACGATTTATACGACACTTTATTTTCACGTGCGATTGACCACAAACTTTCTCCAGACTGAACGACATGAGTGAGCTTAAGTTGTCCACGAGCACTTGATTGAGTCTTGCTTAATCGATTTTGTGCCGTTAGTGCGTATTTCGCATCGTCTTTTGTTGACGTCGGAATCAGTAGGTATTGACCAATACGAATATTGTTATTCGACAGGCCGTTTGCACGTCGAATCACTTTTGTGGTTGTGCCGTATTTATTAGCTAGCACACTTAAAGAGTCACCAGACTTCACCTTGTAGCGAGCGACCTTCATCCCTTTACCACGGTTTTTCTCCACCTTAGTGAGAAAAGTCTCTTTTTTCTCTACCGGAATCAAAAGTTGGTGCGGACCTTCAGGCGCAGTCGACCATTGGTTGTATGCAGGGTTGTAACTTTGTAACTCTTTCACACCAATGCCGGCATAATCTGCAGCAATGGCTAGATCAAGCTGTTCTTTCGGATCGACAAGCGTTAGAACAGGCTTGTTTGGAATCGCAGGAATATTAAGCCCGTACTTGTCTTGGTTTGCGATGACGTCAGCCAAGGCTAGCAGCTTAGGTACGTAACTGCTGGTCTCTTTTGGTAAGTCCAATGAGAAGAAATCGGTAGGTTTACCGAGCTTTTTATTCTTACGAATTGCGCTAGAAACACGGCCACCACCACTGTTGTAAGCAGCAATTGCATGCTCCCAGCTACCATCAAAACGCTCGTTTAGTTGTACAAGGTAGTCCAGTGCGGCATCCGTTGCTGCTGCCACATCTCGGCGACCGTCATACCAGTAGTTTTGCTCTAGTCCCATCATCTTTCCGGTGCCAGGGACAAATTGCCACAATCCAGCCGCGCTACCGTGTGAGTAGGCAAAGGCATCGAATGAGCTTTCCACCACAGGAAGCAAAGCAAGCTCCATTGGGAGTCCACGCTCTTCGATACGTTTTGTGATCATGTATAGAAAAGGAGTCGCACGCTTAGACACTGTGTAAAGGTGATTCGGGTGCTTTAGATACCACGTACGGTAGTAGTCCACTTTCTTATGGTTTGGGATATCCATTCCAAGTTGCATGGCGATACGTTGCCATACATCTTCTTGTTCCTGAGGGGAAAGAACTTTAGGCGCGTCGTTAGCGGATTTTTTTGCTAAAGACGATGTGTTGCCCGGTTGAGTCTTCGCTGCATTTTGTTTTGCAGTCTGCTCAGATTTATTGGTTTCTGGTGTAGAAGACGTTGAGTCTGACTGAGTCAATTGACAGCCAGATAATAACAACGCCAACGCCCAGGTATACTTCAAACGCATGGATTCAGCCTATTTAGGGCCTTTTTATCTTCACCTGCCTGTCGCGCAACACAATGTGCGTGGCAGTCGCAAGATAATAGACATCTTTTAAACACTAACTAATTAATAGAGGCAAAGAGCTTCTAAATTATGCAATGGGGAGAAATTCAAATAGATTTATATCAACCCCAAACGTAAGAGAAGCGCCGGTGGCGCTTCTCGAAAAATCAGCCCCTGATAATACTGGGGTCTTGCAAACTTACAAGCAGAAAATGGTTAAAATTCGTTCTTCCACTCACGCAAAGCAGTAAAAACCGAGCATGGATCGCTATTTTTAATGCGACTAGCAACAGATTGAACCACGTCAGGATTGGTGGTTCGCAAGAACGGATTAATCCACTTTTCTTTGCGTATTGTTGTTGGAAGTGTCGGAATGTTTAGAGCTCGCAGTCGGTTTACATCATCGCGATATTGACGGAGCTGCTCATTATCAGGCTCAACCGCTAAAGCAAACGCCACGTTACTCGCGGTGTATTCATGCGCGCAGAAGACTTGAGTTTCTTCTGGTAGAGACGTTAGCTTGTTTAGTGACTCAAACATTTGCTCTGGCGTACCTTCAAAAATACGACCGCAGCCTGCGGAAAACAACACGTCACCGCAAAACAGTTTTCCGTCTCCAACGTAACCGATATGACCTAAGGTATGGCCTGGTAAACCTAGCACCAAAAAGATTTCGCCAAATAACTCCAGTTTGTCGCCTTCTTCCATGGGGGTGGTTAGGGTTGGAATTGGTTCAGATTTCGGGCCCACAACGGCGACTTCAGGAAAGGCACGCACTAAGTCTGGAACGCCACCAATGTGATCGTTGTGGTGGTGCGTAATTAAAATCGCTTCTAAAGTTAATTCGTTAGCCTGCAAGTATTCTAACACTGGCTTCGCATCGCCCGGATCAACGACTGCGCAACGTTTATCGCTATTTTGTATCAGCCAGATGTAATTATCATTAAATGCGGGTATGCTTTTGATCTCTAACACGATTCGTTCTCCGTCACCCATTTTAGTCAGGTGGTTAATGAAACCAGCACTCAGCAACAAAACTATACCACACCCGTCGACTTGGTCAGCAATGAACAACGGTCCGTGGGTGCTTGAGTCAATCCAGACCCGACTTGATGAATGGTGTCCGAAACTCTTCGGTTACCATATGCTCAAACTGGGCGGGTTGAGCTGTGAGCTAACCAGCTGTAATTGTAACATTCAACACCAAGTCAACGTAGATATCCAGAACCCGTTGCATAATGTGATTGCAGATGGTTACGAATTGCCCTTTTTGGAAAAAAGCTTTGATGTTGTGATTCTCGCTCATCAGCTCGACTATGCAAGTGATCCACACCGTTTGCTACGGGAAGTCGATAGAGTGATGATGGATGATGGTTATTTGATAATCACTGGATTTAACCCACTAAGTTTGACTGGATTAGCGAGTTTGCTTCCTTGGCGTAAACATAATTTGCCTTGGAGTGGACGAATGTTTACGTCGAACCGCATCAACGACTGGTTAGGGTTACTTAATTATCAAGTGATTCATTGCGATCGTTACGCGCTGTTTCCGATGAAGCGCTACCGCACGATGTGGACATGGTTGGAAAACAGTCTCGGTGATTGGGCGTCACCTGCAGGGAGTTTGTATTACATTGTGGCACGGAAACGAACATACCCTCTCAAGCCTATCAAACCGCATTGGCGTTTGAAGAAAAAGCTCACACCACTAGGGGTGATGAATCGAGAGGGCAATACTATGAGGAAAGAATCTCGTTAAGAGGGTTGGTAACCGGTATCTTCCTCGGTTGGGTTTTCTGCGGCGGTACGGGCTAGCTCATCACAAATTTCATTCTCACGATGACCAGCGTGGCCTTTTACCCAGTGCCATTCAACTTGATGGCGTGCGGTTTCTTTGTCTAGAGCTTGCCATAGATCGGCATTCTTCACGGGTTTTTTATCCGCTGTTTTCCAGCCACGCTTCTTCCAGTTATGGATCCACTGAGTAATACCTTGGCGCACATATTGGCTGTCAGTCGTTAAAGTGACTTTGCAAGGTTGTTTTAACGTCTGCAGCGCGACGACAGCCGCCAACATTTCCATGCGGTTGTTGGTGGTTAACGTGTAGCCTTTGGAAAGCGTCTTTTCTACGTCTTTGTAACGCAATACAATGCCGTAACCACCTGGTCCTGGGTTACCTAAACAAGAACCGTCAGTGAAAATCTCAACGTGTTTGGTCATATTTTTTGGTACTATTAGCCGAAACATTTAATAAAGCATAGTCTGACATACATAACCTTATGAATACCAGCAGCAATTCTGAATATAACCGCATTGTCGTTCTCGATACCGAAACCACAGGTATGAACCGCGAGGGTGGTCCTCACTACATGGGACACCGCATTATTGAAATCGGTGCCGTGGAGATCATCAACCGTAAGCTGACTGGTCGTCACTTCCACGTTTATTTAAAACCCGATCGTGAAATCCAACCAGAAGCGGTTGAAGTTCACGGTATTACGGATGAATTCTTGGTTGATAAACCGGAATACGCGAGCGTGCACCAAGAGTTTCTTGAGTTTATTAAAGGCGCAGAACTTGTTGCCCACAACGCACCCTTCGATACGGGCTTTATGGATTACGAGTTTGGCATGCTCGATCCCAACATCGGCAAAACGGACGACTACTGCAAGGTGACCGATACCCTTGCTATGGCGAAGAAAATCTTCCCTGGCAAGCGAAACAACCTTGATATCTTATGTGAACGCTACGGTATTGATAACTCGCACCGTACACTCCACGGAGCTTTGCTCGATGCGGAGATTCTAGCCGATGTTTACCTCTTTATGACGGGTGGTCAAACGAGTCTAGAGTTTAACGCGAATAAACAAGAGGGTGGGGTAGAAACCATTCGCCGCATTGAAGGAAGAAAAGCGCTAAAGGTTTTGCGCGCAAGTGCCGATGAACTAGAAGCTCACCAAAAAAGATTAGAGTTGGTGAACGACTGTATTTGGCATCAATAGGAGAAGCTATGCTGAGGGCTTTGTTGGTCGCGTTTTTAGCGATATGGAGTAGTCTCTCGAGTGCATCGAATGAATCTGCTATGTCTTTGTTAGACAATCGCTTTCGAGTGGATCCAACCATCGAGCAGATCACTTTTTTAGTTTATCGTGAGCAAAGTTCTCAGCCAGTTGTTTTAGTCCGCCCTGACGGTAAAAAGTACTATGCTTGGGACGCCTACGACAATGTACGTTGGTACCAAGAAGCCTCACTCGATATTATCTCCGTTGACAACCCTATGCCAGGCCCATGGCAGGCTGTGGGGAAAGTCACTCCTAAAAATAACATCCGCTTAATTTCTCACTTAAAGCTCAGCACGGATGTGTTCCCAAACCGATTATATAATGGGGAAGCGCTTAAGTTTACAGCTCGCCTAACCTCCGACGACAAACCTCTTGTACTGCGCGACTTCCTTGACCGCGTGAATCTACGCGTGACATTTACCAAGTTTGTCGAAAATGAAGATGAGTTGATCAAAGAAGCACGTCCAGTGCCGATGGTTGTGGGTGAGTTTGCTGATGATGGCCGCGGCTTGGATGAAAAAGCAGGGGATGGTGTGTTCACTGTCCAACTACCAATAGACGTTGAGCCCGGTAAGTACCGTGCGCGAATCACCTCTGGTAATGGCGTATTCTTACGAGCGCAAGAGCAAGTCATCTTGGTTTATCCGAACCCCATTTCTCGTACTTTTATTCAGGCGCGCAATCCTGACAAACCACACCAATTGGTGGTGAGTGGTGAGCAAGGTATGATCGCGCCAGGCTCAATCGCAGTCACGGTGGAACAAGATGCACCCGATGGCTTTGTTAGCTACAGCCAAGGCCAGGTTTCTAAAGATGGAATGAGAACCACGCTGAACCTCAATAACGACGCTGAGCTTGGTAAATACGCATGGCGCGGCGAGATCTTTGCCACTGATTTTGCGACGCAACGTCCACTGGTGTTTCCTATTCCAGAGCAAACCTTCAGTGTTGTTGATGAAGTTGATCTAGAAGCCGCTCGAATTGCAAAAGAAGCTGAATTAGCCGAGCAGCGCCGTATTGAAATGGAAAAGCAAATTATTGCTGAGCGGGAGGCTGAGCGTAAGCGCAGCATGATTATTATCGCGGTGGGTAACGTGATAATGCTGCTGATTGTGATCATTGCATGGATAGTCTGGCGCAAAATTAAAGCGAAGCGCGATGCCATGCCAGAGATGCAGTTAGAAGTGCCAAAGAAATAGTAGTAACACATAAACCTAGAAACGGAGCCAATCGGATCCGTTTTTTTTTCAGTTTAAGTTTGAGACAGAATTTGATGTTTCTAATGATCATTAATCATTTTATTTTAAAGTAACACCATGATTTAACGTTGATTAATCATAATAAAGCTCGCATGATACTCTTTACGTTTCGACTTGATTTTAGTGCGTATCGACGGAGTGAGTTATGACAATTGGAGCGTTAGAACTAGAGCATTTACCACGACAAAAGGCCTTGGTTGAGTCTGCTTATGATGCCTTTTATTCTGAAAAAGACGTTGTTGCTGCGGTATTGCTTGGTTCATTGTCATCAGGAAAAGGTGACCGTATTTCGGACGCTGATGTTGTTGTCTTTACTCAAAACAACTTCCATAAAGCCTCAGAGCTTTGTTTTATCCAGTTTGAAGCTAATAAAGACATTTTTTATCGCCTTGAGGGAGAGCACAACGAAAATGCGTGTTTCAAAAAATACATTTTTAATGACCTAACCAGTGCAGAGATTCATTGTTTAGATCTCTGTGAGCCCTTCAAACTTTCTAAGCCATTTAAGACTTTATTTGATAAAGCTGATGTGATTGCGGGCATGGTTACTGATGAACCTGCGCCAAAGCATGAAGATTTCCCAGTTTATACCAGTGGTGATCAAGGCCTGATCTGGGAACTCTTTGATTGTATTAAGTGGTTGAGTAGAGATAACCATGATCTTGCTAAGTCCTACTTGAAAAAACTCTCTGAGAAACTCTAATTTGAGAGTCATCTCCGTTCCTCCCACTGAAGTTAGCTAGGCTGTTAGGTTATGAAATACAAAAAGCGTCAGAAGTACAAATACACTCTCCACTCTGAAGAAAAGATTGAGACTCGCATTTCAGTGAGTCAGGTGTATGACAGCCCTTTTCTTAGTTTGTCCAAACAAGGCGTGTTAACGATTAAAAAGGGCTATGCATGGGATGGAGCGAGTGGGCCAGCGTTAGACACAAAAAACATTATGAAAGCTTCTTTAGTGCATGATGCTCTTTACCAACTCATGAGGGAAGAGGTGTTGCCACAAAGTGCTCGAAAGCATGCGGATATGTTGCTGAGAGAAACATGTTTAGAAAAAGGAATGTCTAGCTTCAGAGCGACTTATATCTATTATGGCGTCAGAGTTGTCGGTGGCTTCTTTTCCAGACCCGACACTTTGTGTGCTTAATGGGAACATCTTTCCAATTTTAACTGTTTATTTATACAGTTTGGTTATGTAAGCTCCAAGGTGATACAAAGGAGTCGTACATAATGATAATAAGATATGAAGAGCATGTGCCAAGCCCGAAAGAATACTGTGATATGCGTGTCAAAGCCGGGCTATCACCCAAATCGTTGAAAGCTGCTGAAATTGGTCTACCCAATTCGTTATATGGTGTATCTGTTCGGGATGAGGGAAAGCTCATTGCAATGGGTCGGGTTGTTGGTGACGGGGCGTGTAACTTCGAAATTGTCGACGTTGCCGTTGATTCTGATTATCAAGGTAACGGTTTAGGTAGAAAAGTCATGGAATACATTGACGGTTATCTTTCTTCTGTTGCACTTGAAGGCTCTTACGTTTCTATGATTGCTGATGAACCGGTCTTTTACGAAAAGCTTGGTTATAGGCTGGTGGCTCCTAAAAGCCAAGGGATGACAAAAAAGTTTAAGCCGAAGGCGTAACACGTATTCAGCTGTGCAAATAAGCAATAGAAAACAGGAGTTTAATTTCCTGTTTTCTATATTAAACTTCTACTTAAGCCACTTCTGGAATTGGTTTGGGTGGCTGCTCTAAATCAGGCTCTTTTTGAACAGTAGGAATTTGTCCCTCACCCACAGCACTGATGTAACAGCCACTAAGTTTAATGGCAAGGTACATATCGGCTCGCAGTAAGATGCCTCCTTCACTGGTGCTGATACCAGTAAGCTCACACCATTGACGTAAGCGTCGTTTCCTTCCTGCGAGGATTAAGCGTACGCCTCTCTTTTTTAAAGTATTGTGAATATCTGACAGTGTTGCCATCACACTGAGATCTAAGTGAGTAAAGCTCGATACGGCGTCGATGACAACGCAACTTGCGTCTTTGTGATGTTCTACTTGCTCTAACACTCGGCGTTTAAAGTAAGGTGCGTTGAAGTAAGTCAGCGGCGAGTTAAAGCGGTAAATCACCATTCCAGGAATAGGCGAAGCTTTTCCTGAGTCGTCGATGGTCCGAATGGTGCCTTTTTCATCCAAGCCAAGTAGCTGATCACTCGGTCGCATGACAATACGTAAAAATTGAAATAGCCCTAGCAGTACCGCTAAAGTGATCCCCGGTATTACGCCTACGATCAAAACAGAAATAAAAGTGATGATTGCTAGATAGAACGCATCTTTGTCACGAGATTTTAATTTCCAAATGGCTTTGAGATCGAGCAGAGACAAGGATGCGATGATCAACACGACACCAAGTGATGCGATGGGAATAAACTGTAAAGGCTCATAAATAAATACCGCAATAATGGCAATGGTGATTGCGGCAACAATCGAAACTAATTGAGATTTACCGCCATTTGCATCATTTACCGCTGTGCGTGAGTCAGCTCCGCTTATCGCGAAACCTTGCGAAAACGCTGAGGCAATGTTGGCAAAGCCCAACGCCTGAAACTCTTTATTTGCATCAATATCATAACCGTTTTTAGCGGCGAAACTGCGCGCGGTGAGCATCATGCTAACAAAGCTGACAATCGCAAGGTTGAGCGCCGGGACCACTAGCTCACGAACTTCACCTAGCTCAAACTCCGGCGTTTGAAACTGAGGGAAACCACCTTGAGTGACCCCAACTACGGATACGCCCACCTCTTGTAAATGGAAAAACCAAACTGACGCGGTAGTCACGAGTATCGCCAGCATGGCAGCAGGCCAAGTTGGTCGGTAGCGCTTGGTGAGTAAATAAACGACAACTGTCACGATACTCAGAGTTACGGTAGGCCAATGAAGCTCGGTTAATCGTTGTGGAGCCTCCCATAAGCGTTCCAGCAAATAACGTTGTTCGTATTTCAAACCGACCACTTTGGCAAACTGACCAACGATAATTGTGAGAGCGACACCGTTGAGTAGACCCAAAAGAATCGGGCGAGAAAGGAAGTCTACAAACACCCCTAACTTGAAACGACTGGCCAGTACACACCAAATACCAGTCATCGCTGTCATGGTCATGACTAACTGCCAATGTTTTGTAGGATCACCCGCGGCAAGCGGCGTAACAACGGCGGCAATCACTGCACAGGTTGCTGCATCGGGTCCGACAATGAGCTGTCGAGATGTGCCCATCATGGCGTATACCAACATTGGCAGTACACACGAGTACAGACCGACAATTGCAGATACACCGGTTAGCTGTGCATAAGCTATGGCAACTGGCAGGGCAACCGCGACAACAGAAAAGGCGGCTCTAAAGTCGTTAACAAACCATTCTTTTTGATAATGCTTAAGCTGAACAAGCCCAGGGAACCACTGTGCGAATAATATTTTAGCCAACGGATTTACCATATATGTGAGTGAGTTACTTAAAAGTATACACCGCTTGCTTGGAACGTCTGTGAGTTAGTTATCACTGGAAATCGGGGGGAAGGTTCGGAGTGCGTGGATTTTATTGCGCTTGCGCAGAGGTTCTTCGTGGTGTGAGGTGTTATGAACGCTATTCTGGTAGCAATAAAAAACGGGAGTTGTCACTCCCGTTTTATGGTTTCAGATTAGAGAGTTAGGCAACGCTATCCATCTGAGGGTATAGCGGCTTTGCGGCGAGCAATTCCGGCTCGAAGTCGTCAACGTTGATTGTATCTAGACGATGCTGTTCCGCTTCTCTGAGTAGATCGGCTTCTTCTTGCGTGATAAAGCCTTGCTCTAGCCCTTCCTGAGCAATCATATCCAAACGTAAGAATGGGCGACGCTTACCTTGCGCTTTACATACTTTGTCAAACACAGGTTCAGCTTGAAGAATGACTGACAGGGCAAGCTCAATCTTACCTGCTGCGTTGTGCTCGGTTGGTTCAAGGTATTGACCGCGACCAATGCGTGAGCGCGTTGCACTTGGCGTTTGTAGAATGCGCGCCACTTTACTGTCTAGTTTATCGCTTGGCGCTTTGCGTACACGACCGAATGGCATGATTAACACGCGCAGTGCACGACCAATCACTTTGTTCGGGAAGTTTGCTAAGAATTCGTCTACCGCCACTTCCGCTTGTTTCAAACTGTCTTGTAGACCCCAGTGTACTAATGGTAAATCTTCGACTGGGCGGCCATCTTGCTCAAAACGTTTCAACGTCGCAGAGCTCAAATATAGCTGGCTTAGAATGTCACCAAGACGCGCTGATAGACGCTCTTTACGCTTCAAAGAGCCACCTAGCACTGCCATCGAGATATCCGATAGTAAGGCAAGGTTTGCACTGTAACGGTTCAATTGTTGGTAGTAACGCTTAGTTGCATCTTTGGTTGGTGATGAAGAGCCCAGACCGTCGCTCAAACCAAACCAGATACTGCGCACTAGGTTACTCATTGTAAAGCTCACGTGACCCGCAAGCGCTTTATCAAATTTCTCGACAGCATTACTTGCTTCAGAATACGCCGCGTTCATTTCTTCAAGAACGTACGGATGGCAACGGATTGCGCCTTGGCCAAAGATGATCATTGAGCGTGTTAGAATGTTAGCACCCTCAACCGTTACTGCGATTGGCGCACCTTGGTAACCACGAGCTAGGAAGTTGGAAGGTCCCATACAGATACCTTTACCGCCTACGATGTCCATTGCATCGATGATGCTTTGCTGGCCGCGGTGCGTACAGTGATACTTCACGATAGCTGAGATTACCGATGGCTTTTCACCTAAGTCGATACCCGCAACGGTTAAGTTGCTTGCTGCATCCATCACGTAAGCATTACCACCCAAGCGTGCTAATGGTTCTTCAACCCCTTCCATATGGCCGATAGGTTGTTTGAACTGGCGACGAATGCGTGAGTAAGCACCGGTTGCCATTGCCGCAGTTTTGATGCCACCTGTTGAGTTTGAAGGTAGCGTGATACCACGTCCAACCGACAGACACTCAACCAGCATACGCCAACCTTGGCCCGCCATTTTTTCACCACCGATAATGAAATCGATAGGAACAAAGATGTCTTTACCGCGCGTTGGACCATTTTGGAAAGGTACATTGAGCGGGAAGTGTCGGTTACCAATCTCAACACCTTTGACATCAGTTGGGATAAGCGCACAAGTGATGCCAAGATCTTCTTTGTCGCCTAGCAAACCTTCAGGATCGCGAAGTTTAAATGCTAAGCCTAGTACCGTTGCGACTGGCGCTAGGGTGATGTAGCGCTTGTTCCAAGTCAGGCGCATACCCAGTACTTCTTTTCCTTCCCATTCGCCTTTACAGACCACACCGTAATCTGGAATAGAGCCTGCGTCAGAACCCGCTTCTGGACTTGTTAGGGCGAAACAAGGGATTTCCTTACCTTCAGCTAGACGCGGTAAGTAATGATTTTTTTGATCTTCAGTACCGTAGTGTTGCAGTAGCTCACCTGGGCCCAAAGAGTTAGGAACACCAACGGTAGACGATAGAACGCCAGAAACACCCGTTAATTTTTGTAGTACCAAAGATTGCGCGTATGCTGAGAACTCAAGACCACCGTACTTTTTCTTAATGATCATGGCGAAGAATTTGTGATCTTTCAGGTATTGCCATACTTCTGGCGGTAAGTCCGCGAGTTCGTGAGTCACTTGGAAATCGCTCACCATGGCACACACTTCATTCACTGGACCGTCTAAAAAGGCTTGTTCTTCTGCACTTAATTTAGGTGCTTGAATTGCGTGAAGCTTTTGCCACTCTGGTTTGCCTTTAAATAGCTCAGCTTCCCACCAGACGGTACCTGCGTCTAACGCTTCTTTTTCGGTTTGAGACATAGCTGGCAGCACTTTCTTGAAAAGCGCTAATGCTTTGCGGCTTATCAAAGACTGACGTACGCCAGGGACTGCGAATACAGCGGCAGCAAGAACGTAAATAGCCCAACCAGTAACGCCAACCGTGCCTATTACTGTGAGCGCTAACATAGCTGCTGTGAGTAAACTAATAGATTTCACGAGAGACATGCGGTGGTAGAGCGTAATGCCTAGCACGACCGTCATCGTGATGATTGAGAGCAAGATGTCCATATGTATTTTCCTTTTCAGACTTTATAAGTGTTGTACGTCTGTATGTTAGGTAAGAGGTCTAACCAGTTGGTTTAAGTGTAATCAAAATATTAAGGAAATGTAAAACATAAGATTGGATAAAAAGTGATCTAAGTAGAGTTAAAATTCTAAAGTTGCGATTTGAGTGATGGTTTCATGAGCAAGTTGACAAGTTTATTACCATCACCAATCTAAATCTGTTGGTTCACTATCGACACTAATTCTCGTTTGTGGGTAAACTCAGAGTAATCAAACCCGAGTTCAGGTTTATGAAATGTCCGATACCAAATTGGTATCAGAACAATTTGCTCAGTGAATCTAGGACTGACTGAAGCCGAAATAATAAAGAGAACGTCTTATGTACCATGATCTGATTAGAAGTGAATTAAACGAAGCTGCTGAAGTGCTCAACAAATTTTTAAGCGATGACCATAACATTGCGCAAATCGAAGCAGCGGCGAAAATGATTGCTGACTCATTCAAGCAAGATGGTAAAGTATTGTCGTGTGGTAACGGTGGTTCTCACTGTGATTCAATGCACTTTGCCGAAGAGCTAACAGGCCGTTACCGAGAAAATCGTCCTGGCTATGCTGGTATTGCTATTTCAGATCCAAGCCACCTTTCTTGTGTGAGTAATGACTTTGGTTATGACTTCGTGTTTTCACGCTATGTAGAAGCGGTTGGTCGAAAAGGTGACGTACTGTTTGGTCTGTCGACGTCAGGTAACTCAGGTAACATCCTGAAAGCGATTGAAGCAGCACAAGCGAAAGGCATGAAGACGATTGCGCTAACAGGTAAAGATGGCGGCAAAATGGCAGGCCTTGCAGATATTGAAATCCGCGTGCCACACTTTGGTTATGCAGACCGCATTCAGGAAATTCATATTAAGATTATTCATATCATCATTCAGTTGATCGAAAAAGAGATGGAATAATCGTTTACGGCCACCGTTTCGAGCTGTGTTGTTAGGGAGTTTTTTAAACCATGTGTGAATTGCTCGGTATGAGCGCTAATGTTCCAACGGATATTTGTTTCAGTTTTACTGGGCTCATGCAGCGTGGAGGTCGAACCGGCCCACACCGTGACGGATGGGGGATCACCTTCTACGAAGGGAAGGGCTTTCGAACCTTCAAAGATCCCAAGCCAAGTTGTGAGTCTAAAATAGCAGAGTTGGTACAAAATTATCCCATCAAAAGTCGTGCGGTCGTTAGTCATATCCGACAGGCGAATCGTGGTGGTGTTAATTTAGAAAATACTCATCCCTTTACACGTGAGCTGTGGGGTAGGTATTGGACGTTTGCGCATAACGGTCAGCTCTCTGGCTATCAAGACTTACATACAGGTCGACATCGACCTGTCGGTGAAACAGATAGTGAACTGGCATTTTGCTGGTTGTTGAAGCAAATGGAAGATCGATATCCTGAGCCGCCAAAGGATATGGAGTCGGTATTCTTATATGTTGCTAAATGTTGTGATGAGCTAAGAGAGAAGGGTGTATTTAACATGCTTCTGAGTGATGGTGAGTATGTAATGACGTATTGCACCAATCATTTGTATTGGATCACAAGACGCGCACCGTTTGGAAAAGCTGCTTTGCTTGATGAAGATGTGGAAATTAACTTCCAAGAAGAAACCACGCCACATGACATCGTTTCTGTGATCGCAACTCAACCTTTGACGGGCAACGAAGCTTGGCAGCGTATGAAACCTGGCGAATACGGCTTGTTTCACCTAGGTGAACTAGTCAAAAATAATGCCTCTGAACTGGTAAATGTGCCGTTTGCGGCGGCTAAGCCGGGCAATCAAGCGCCAACCGAACCGTTAGAGTGATGGTCTCTTACTCTGAATATAAAAATAAAGCTCGCTTAATCGCGAGCTTTATTTTTATGCGTTTTAAACCGAGGGCGGATACGGATGAGCATTCTTACTTTCTAGAGTGCTGGTAGTAGAGTCCTAGTCTCGCTAAGGCTTGCTGTAAAGACGTAACTGATAGAAATTTCTCATAAAACACCTCGTCAGTCTGAACGGTGAAGAACGAACCAGATTCAGAATCTACTTTCCGAGTGTTATGTTACTCAAGTGGTTATGGGATTTTTTAGAATGTTGGGTTTTAGGTTTCTAGTCTCACCATGGTTTTCTTGAATCAAGTTTATAAGTATTAAAACAACCAAGAGCAGCCCTCAGGCTGCTCTTTTGTGCTTGGAGTTTATTATTCAGGGCTACTCATCTGAGGCGTACCCATGTACGCCAAGCTCTGCGCCATCTAAATAGGCTTTACCATCCTTCATGATCAACCGCTCGTCTACCAGCCACTTAGCCACCATAGGGTAGATTCGGTGCTCCTGCGCCTGAACACTTGCCGCAAGTACACTAGCATCATCGTCTTCGAACACAGGAACTTTTGCTTGCAGTATGACAGGGCCACCATCAAGCTCTTCCGTTACAAAGTGCACACTCGTACCATGTTCTTTATCGCCAGCATCAATTGCTCTCTGGTGTGTGTGTAGCCCAGGATATTTTGGTAGAAGAGAAGGGTGGATATTGATCATCTTACCCATGTAATGAGAAACAAATGCGCTGCTCAGAATGCGCATGTAACCAGCAAGAATAATCACGTCTGGTTGGTATTCATCTATTTGACTCATTAGCTCTGCATCAAAGCTTTCACGCGAGCTGAATGCTTTAGGGTCGACAAAGTGACCGTCCACATCAAACTTTTTTGCACGTTCTAAACCAAAAGCATCTGCTTTGTTAGAGAACACGGCTGCCACTCGTGCGTTTGGCATGCTGTCTTCGCAAGCTTCCAAGATAGCTTGCAGGTTACTTCCGTTACCCGAGATGAGGACCACAATGTTTTTTAGGGTATGGTTTTTCATGATGTCGAGAGTGCCTTGGTATTGTAGGTTAGAGTTATGTAGCTTCTAAACTACCTACTAATAGAATGGTTTTTATTGTTCTAGATAGCAAAATGAGGACCTAGTCATCTAGTGTCCTCATTCTTTTTATCTTGTGAGCTCGATTTGCAAATTATTGGATTTCAACTTGCTCTTCATTCGCTTCAGCTTGCGCGATTTGACCAATCACCCATGCGTTTTCACCTTCTTCTTGAAGAAGAGCAACCGCGGCTTCCGCTTGGTCTTTAGGTAGTGCAACGATTAGACCCACACCACAGTTGAACGTACGGTACATTTCGTGTGTGTCGACGTTGCCTTTCTCTTGTAGCCACTTGAAGATCACTGGCCATTCCCAGCTGCTACCATCGATAACTGCTTTTGTACCTTCAGGCAGCACACGTGGGATGTTTTCCCAAAAACCACCACCAGTGATATGAGAAATCGCATGGATGTCGTGTTTCTCAATCATCTTAAGTGCTGATTTGATGTAAATCTTAGTTGGTTCTAGTAGATGCTCACCGATAGTGCGACCTGCTAGTTCTTCGTTCTTATCTTCACCTGATACTTCTAGGATTTTACGGATAAGGGAGTAACCGTTTGAGTGTGGGCCGCTTGAGCCAACAGCGATAAGTGCATCACCAGCAGCGACTTTCGTGCCGTCGATCACGTCTTCTTTTTCGACTACGCCAACACAGAAACCAGCTACGTCGTAGTCTTCGCCTTCATACATGCCAGGCATCTCCGCAGTTTCGCCACCAATTAGGGCACAACCTGCTTGAATACAGCCTTCCGCGATACCTGAAACAACATCCGCAGCGGTATCAACGTCTAGCTTGCCAGTTGCGTAATAATCTAGGAAGAACAGTGGCTCTGCGCCTTGCACGATAAGATCATTTACACACATCGCAACAAGGTCGATGCCGATAGTGTCGTGCTTGTTCATATCCAGTGCTAGGCGAAGCTTAGTACCTACGCCATCAGTACCAGAAACCAGTACAGGTTGTTTGTATTTGGTTGGCAATTCGCATAGCGCGCCAAAACCACCGATACCACCCATAACTTCAGGGCGACGAGTACGTTTTACCGCACCCTTAATACGATCCACAAGCGCGTTGCCTGCATCAATATCTACACCAGCGTCTTTATAGCTAAGAGAAGAGTTGTTACCACTCACAGGGAAGTCCTCGGTATTAAGTTGGATATGAAAACGGCGCTATTCTAACAGTGCTTAAACATAGATAGCAAACGTTTGCGTCTGTTTTTTTCTTTAGTGATTTATCCTGATATCCCTGTAAAAATCATGTATAATCTGAAGGTTTGTTTAAATATTGCCAACTATAGCCGGAGATGGACATGAAAGTTGTTGAAGTAAAGCACCCTCTAGTAAAACATAAAATTGGTCTAATGAGAGAAGGTGACATCAGCACAAAACGTTTTCGTGAGTTAGCGACTGAGGTCGGTAGCCTACTTACTTACGAAGCAACGTCAGACTTTGAAACAGAAAAAGTGACCATTGATGGTTGGAACGGTCCGGTAGAAGTAGACCAAATTAAAGGTAAAAAAGTAACCGTAGTACCAATCCTACGTGCAGGTCTAGGCATGATGGACGGTGTTCTTGAGCACATGCCAAGCGCACGTATCAGTGTTGTTGGTATTTACCGTGATGAAGAAACACTTGAGCCAGTTCCTTACTTCAACAAGCTTGCTTCTAACATCGATGAGCGTATTGCGCTTGTTGTTGACCCAATGCTTGCAACAGGTGGTTCTATGATTGCTACGATCGATCTTCTAAAAGAGAAAGGTTGTAACCAAATCAAAGTGTTAGTACTTGTTGCTGCACCAGAAGGTATTGAAGCGCTAGAAAAAGCACACCCAGATGTGGAGCTATACACTGCTGCAATCGATGAGAAGCTAAATGACAAAGGCTACATCGTACCGGGTCTAGGTGATGCAGGTGATAAGATCTTCGGTACTAAGTAATTCTTTAATGTGTTACTACGACTGAACAGAAAAAACAAAGGCTTGGTGAAAACCAAGCCTTTTTTATATCTATAATACGAGAAGAATAAAATGCGCCACTCAGTAAAGCAGCGCAGACGCACTATTTCGCGTTCTCTTCTTCCATTTGTGCGTTATCTACAACGTGGTTTTCACCTAAATCGTTTGGTAGCACAAGGTTAAGAATAATTGCCACGATACCGCATAGGCTCACACCTTGTAGGCTGAACTCGCCAATACCGAAAGCCATACCGCCAATACCAAATACAAGTGTTACGGCAACGATCACTAGGTTACGAGACTTATGTAAATCAACGTTATTCTTGATCAGTGTATTAAGTCCTACCGTGGCGATAGAGCCGAACAGCAGAATCATGATGCCACCCATGACAGGAACTGGAATCGTTTGAAGAATCGCGCCTAGCTTACCTACCAATGCAAGTACGATTGCAGTGATCGCAGCCCAAGTCATGATCACAGGGTTAAATGCTTTGGTTAGCATTACCGCTCCTGTAACTTCACTGTAAGTGGTGTTTGGTGGAGCACCCACCATCGAGGCTGCGATAGTTGCCACCCCGTCACCTGCGATTGTGCGATGAAGGCCAGGTTTTTTCAGGTAGTTTTTACCTGTAACGTTTGAGATAGCAAGCATGTCACCTACGTGCTCTACCGCAGGTGCGATAGCGACAGGAATCATGAACAAGATTGCGTTTATGTTGAACTCTGGCGCGGTGAAGTTTGGCATAGCTAGCCAAGCCGCTTGTGTTACTGGAGTGAAATCAACCACCTCATAGAATAGAGAAACAGAGTAACCAGCAAGAATACCACCAACAATAGGAACGAGCTTCAAGAAGCCTTTTGCAAACACGCTTAGTACAATGGTTGTGAGCAGTGAGACCGCCGAGATGATGATCGCAGCATCACCATTAACAAGCTGTGCAGCACCATCACCGGTTTTACCTACCGCCATGTTCACTGCTGTTGGAGCAAGGCCAAGACCAATCACCATGATCACAGGGCCAACGACAACAGGCGGGAGAATTTTATGGATAAATCCAACACCACGCACTTTGATCATCGCCCCTAGAGCCACATAAACCAGGCCCGCTGCCATTAAGCCGCCCATCGTTGCGCCGATACCCCAAGTTTGGATACCGAACATAATAGGAGCAATAAACGCAAAAGAAGAGGCAAGGAAGATGGGAACAGAACGTTTAGTCATTAATTGGAAGAGGAGAGTACCGACACCGGCACCAAAGAGGGCGACATTTGGATCAAGGCCAGTTAGAAGCGGCACAAGCACCAAAGCACCAAAAGCGACAAAGAGCATTTGAGCGCCTTGTAACGCGTTTTTCATAATAATTCCCTATTTTCAAGATACGCAGACAAATCCGGCGAATACTATCATCCTGCAATCGTTTGCAACGTTGCATGGATCAAACTTTCGATTGAATCTTTCCCATAAATAGCGTTTTTGAGAGTTAGTTGCTTGCAAATTGGCCTCTTTTACGAGTCTTGCGTGACGATGAAGAACGAACTGTCTAACTTGTTGAGATAGCTGGATAAGCAATGAGTTTATTATGAAAAACAACACTAGAGTGCTCATTGAGACCCGAGTTAACAAAGCTGGTCATAATACAGACAATTTACTCAGTACTTGCCTTGCTCAAGATTTGATAGTTGCTTATTATTCGGGTTCTTGTTCAGAGGATTATAAAAACTATGCGCTATTTAGCTCTCTTACTGATAGGTTGGTTGTCCCTACCAGTATATGCATTAACTCAGGTGGATATCTATCGTGCCGAAGTGGTTATCGACAGTGAGCAGAACGACGGTGAGTCTCTGGCTCGTCAACAAGGTATGCAGGATGTGATTGTTCGAGCGACCGGTTCTCAATCCTCTTTAAGCAATCCAGTGATTAAAAAGGCACTTGGTTCAAGTGCGCGTTACATTTCCCAACTGAGCTATGGGCAGGTTGATAGAAAAGCGAGCTTAAAAATGTTGTTTAACAGCGACCAAATCAGCTCTCTTTTAACACAAGCACAATTGCCATCTTGGTCGCCAAATCGTGCCAATATTTTAGTTTGGATGGTTGAAGAACAGGGTTACGATCGTAACATCGCGTGGGAACATTCTGAATCTTCAAATGTTGCAGCACTTCGTAGCGCAGCGAAATTAAGAGGCCTACCAATCACTATCCCGGTTGGGGATTTTGATGATGTAACCGGTGTTAATGTCTCTGATCTTTGGGGCGGCTTTATTGAGCCAATTGGTCAAGCCAGCCAGCGCTACCCAGCTGACGCCGTTTTGGTTGTACGAGCTCAAGGTGAACAAATTCGCTGGACGTTATACGATCAATCACCAATGAGAATTGTTGAAGCACAACGCTCTCCGCGTAACGGTTCAGCATCAGGCGCCAATGCCATTGCTGAGATGGTGGATGGCATCGCTGACTACTACGCGAGTAAGAGCGCAGTGGTAGTATCTGGAAAATCTTCAAAAGCGTTGGCGGTGAAAGTCCTTAATGTAACGTCTGCCACGGACTTCTTCCGTTTAGAGAATGCGTTAAAACAACTTAATTCGGTTGCGGGTACGGAAATTAAGCGTGTCCAAGGTGATGAGCTGACGCTCAACATCCATCTTTTGGCATCTCAACAAGCTTTTGAGAAAGAAGCTTCTTCTATTTCTCAATTAATGGTTTTTGAAGATCCTTTAGGTGAAGTTGATGCCCCAGCTTTAACTCAAGAAGCAGAGCCAATTGCTCCGATGAATGAAGCTAAAGATACAGCTATGGTAGAAAAAGTGCAGTCTGAAGTGCCTGCGGATATCGCGGCGGAAGCAAAGGACGAAACGCAACCAACTCAGCCGATGATTGTGGAGCCTGTCCGAGAACAGTATGACTTGATCTACGAGTGGCGCTCGGCATCGTAATCGCATTGATAGCTTTCCAAGCGTGAAGCGCAAGGATCAAACACCAATGTGGTAAGCGTAAAAAAGAGTCGCAATAGCGACTCTTTTTGTTTTCTAAATTCGTATTCGAACCAATGCTCAGTGATTGACTGCGATTGGCGTTATTTATTGAATTTCGCTTTTTCTTCTTTTTCTACTTGAGAGAGGCGCTTCAACTTAAGACCTAGCTCTTTGCCTCTCGCTCTAGCAAACAAAATATTGCCAGCGAAACCGAGTGAAGTCAGGAGCAACTCTACTGCCGCAAGCCAACGTTCTCCACCATCCACATAAAGGATGGTCAGCGCATGCAAGAAATACAGCATAAGAACAAAGTTAGCCCAAGCATGAGTGTAAGGCTTGCCGGCCAAAATACCAGGCAACGGAAGTAATAGCGGAATACACCAAGCAATAGCAAGTGTTGTGCTGCTGAGGTGAGGGTGAGGGGACAACGCAAGCTGCCAAATAGCGACCCAGGCCAATAAGGCTAAGTTGCCAAATAAAGCCAGGTAACGATAGGTTTTAGCCTGTGTACCGAGTGGTGTTTGGTCTAAAGAGTCAGACATCGATTAACTATCCTTGATTTTACTAACAGACTTTTAGTTTTAACGCTGCAGTTGCCAGCCTTTTGCCTAATTGTTGTGCCAGACGAATCTCTTCACTGCTGAGGGTTGCCTCATGGCCTACACTGCTGGCGCCATACGGAGTGCCTCCGGACTGCGTAGTGTGTAACTCTGGTTCGGCATAAGGAATGCCCAAAACCATCATCCCGTGATGCAATAAAGGGGTCATCATGCTTTGTAACGTTGTTTCTTGACCACCATGCATCGAAGAGGAAGAGGTAAAGACACAAGCTGGCTTATCGATTAAGTCACCACTGACCCATAAAGATGTAGTCTGATCCCAGAAGTGCTTTAAAGGCGCAGCCATGTTGCCAAACCAGACGGGACTGCCAAACGCTAGACCGTCGCACGTTTTCAGTTCCTCTAGAGTAACAATTGGATCAGAAGGGGAGTGTGAGTGAGGTGACAATTCTTCAACTGTACGCAAAATTGCTTGGCATTGAGGAGTCGATTCGACTCCTCTTGCTATCTGTCTTGCCAGTTGTTTTGTCGAGCCGTGACGGCTGAAATACAAAATAAGGATCTGGCAATCCATTTATAGAATATCCAACACTTGCTCTGGTGGTCGACCAATTTTCGCTTTGTCGTTGGCAACTACCACCGGACGCTCAAATAATTTTGGATTTTTCGCCATTGCTTCGAACAATTGCTCATCGCTAACAGAGTCTTCGCCTAGGCCAAGTTCTTTGTATTCGCTTTCTTTGGTGCGCATCATTTCACGTACAGATGAAAAGCCAAGTTGTGCGTACAGCGCTTTTAGCTCATCTACGTTAAGTGGTGTGTCTAGGTATTTGACGACTTCCGGTGTAACACCATTTTGCTCAAGCAGTTCAAGTGTTTGACGGCTCTTTGAGCAACGAGGGTTGTGATAAATCACGACTGACATGGTTTTCTCCATTTCGTTATTGTAATGCCATGAATCGATCTCTTTGGATCATGAGTTGGTCAATACGGGCATCGTATCGAGCTTGCTCTAAGCTGCCCAACTTGGCCATTTTACTTGCTTCACTATAATATTGAATCGCTTTATTCCAGTTTGCTCGCAACGCCAAAATTTCCGCTCGCGCAGCCAACTCTTCATCACTACGTCCTAGCGCGTGGTAGCTCTTCGATATTAGGTGCCAGCCATTTGTATCTTCAGGATAATCATGAGTGTATCGCTGAAGAACTCGCGTGGCTTGATCGTTTTTATTGTCCTCAAGTAGTGCATTGGCATAGTTAATGGTCAATACTTTATTTTGAGGGTTCCGAGATAACGCTTTACGGAGCATCTCGGTTGCTTTTTCTGGCTGCTTCTTCTCGATATATAAATCCGTCATAGCATCCAAGTAGAACGGGTTACTTGGGTCCTGCTCCAGCAACTTTTTCAAAATAGGTTCCGCTTGAGACAAGCGTTTGCTGTCTAAATGTACGAGTGCTCGCCCATAGTCAAAAGCAGGTGTGATGTCCGCAGAGGCTTTCTTTTGAGTTCGCTCAAACCAGCCTAAAGCAGCTTGTCCGTCAATGCCGGCGTACCGCGCAACAATGCGCGCACGCGCTAGGTGATAGTCTATTGAAGGCACAACTCGCATTGGTGGATAGGTCCTTGCTCGCGCACGGCTATCGGTAATTCGATCTTCAGGTAGTGGGTGAGTCAGTAGCATTGGCGGCGGTTTACTCGCATAACGATATTCATCTGCAAGACGGCCAAAAAAACGTGGCATTGCTTGAACATCAAAACCAGCTTTTGCCAGTGTTGAAATACCAAAGCGATCCGCTTCTTTTTCATTCGCGCGAGTGTAGTTGATTTGGCTTTGCATGTTACCTGCGGTTGCCGCCGTAATTGCAGCCATCCCCGCTTCTGGTGAGGCAATCGAAAGCAGTAATGCGCCAGCGAGTGCAGCTAATGTGGCCGGAGAGCGACGTGCTTGCTCTTCCATGCTGCGCGCAAGGTGGCGTTGTGTGACGTGCGCAATCTCGTGAGCAACAACAGAGGCCAACTCGCTTTCTGAACGTGCATGAAGAAACAACCCAGAGTGCAACGCTACGTAACCACCAAAAAACGCGAACGCGTTAATATTGCGGTCGCGAATCATAAAGAAGTGAAACGGCGTTTTTACATCGTTCGCATTGGCTACTAATCTGTGCCCGAGAGCGTCAATATACTCATTGATAACAGGATCATTAACGATAGGTTTACTGGCTCTGAGCATACGCATATAGGCGTCGCCGTAAATCAACTCTTGGTCTATTGAGAGCGTGCCACCAGCAGCCGTACCAATGTCTGGCAAGTCAATGCTATTGGCATAAGTTGTCGGCGAACTGATTGCAGCTGCAAGACATAAGCAAACTAGCGAGCGAGTGCGTTTTAACATACGTTTAAAAGGTTCTCCAAAATACATAAGCATGTGGTTAGAGGCTGAGAACCTCTCAACAGCGCCACATGCGTTTTGGTTATCCGCGAGGATATAAGCTAGCAATAAGACCGGAAATAAATGAATTGGTTTCGTAAATTATTTTATATCCGAGTCATTTCAGCATGTGGTTAAATCATGTCAGAAGTGCTAGCACCAGCTCAAAAAGCCGTTACAATACAACCCTATCATAAGTGCAGAGCAATACAATGGAATCCATGTTACTTGATTTGCGTGAACAACGTTGCCCTATGGCACTATTACTTGCAAAGCGTCACGCTGCTGAAGTCTTTCAAGGAGAAACGCAGCAGTATCATCAACTTGTTATTCAAGTGGTGGATAACAGCTCTAAACGAGACATTGTGAACTATCTCAGTGCCCAAGGGTACTCAGTTGATTGCCAATCTACATCAGAGCACTACACATTGACTGTATTCAATAAGGAATCCGCATAAGATGTTTGAAATGGTTAGTCGTTGGTATAAACGACGTTTCTCAGACCCTCATGCAGTAAGTCTCGTCGCGATCTTGCTGTTTGGTTTTATCACCATTTACTTCTTTGGGCATTTGATTGCGCCATTGCTTGTCGCGATCGTTTTGGCTTATTTACTTGAATGGCCAGTCGTAAAAATGTGTCGCATGGGCGTGCCGCGCACTTTGTCGGTCATCATCGTGATCTTAATGTTCGTCGGATTGATGTTGATCGCTTTGTTTGGTTTGGTTCCGACGATTTGGACTCAGGTCGGTAATCTAATTAACGATATTCCAAACATGTACAACGGGTTACAAAAGTTTATTGTCACGCTACCAGAACGTCATCCTGAGTTAGCAAACTTAGAAATTGTAGAAACCGTGGTGACAAATGCCAAAAACCAAGCGTTGGGACTTGGTGAGAGTGTAGTAAAAGGCTCACTTGCGTCATTAGTCAGTATTGCGACGCTAGCGGTATACCTGATTTTAGTGCCACTACTTATCTTCTTTTTGCTTAAAGACAAAGAAGAAATGCTGAGAATCGCAAGCGGTATTCTGCCGAAAAACCGTAAATTGGCGAATAAAGTTTGGCATGAAATGAACGAGCAGATATCAAATTACATTCGCGGTAAAGTGCTCGAGATTTTAATCGTGGGTGGCGTGAGTTACGTGACTTTTGCCATTTTAGATCTTCGCTATTCGGCGCTGCTTGCCGTAGCTGTCGGTCTATCGGTGTTAATTCCTTATATCGGCGCGGCAGCTGTAACTGTGCCTGTCGCCATCGTTGGTCTGTTCCAATGGGGTCTTGCGCCTCCGTTTTATTGGTTGCTGCTTGCTTACGGTATTATCCAAGCGCTGGATGGTAATGTGTTGGTTCCTGTTCTGTTTTCCGAGGCGGTAAATCTACACCCAGTTGCCATCATTGTGGCAGTGTTAGTCTTCGGTGGCTTGTGGGGTTTTTGGGGCGTATTCTTCGCCATTCCGTTGGCGACACTAGTTAAAGCCGTATGGCATGCCTTACCAAGTACGGAAGAAAACGAACCAGTCGAACAAGAGTAGGCGTTACCAAAGAACAATGCTCAAAAGAAAGCCCAGCAGTTTGCTGGGCTTTTTGTTATTTGAGAACGGATCGCGCTTATGCGTTTTCGTTCAGGTAATTTAATACGACTTCGTGGTGATCTTTGGTTTTGAACTTGTTGAACACGTGTTCAATTACGCCTTCTTCATTGATCAGGAAGCTAATGCGGTGAAGACCATCGTATACTTTACCCATGAATTTCTTTTCGCCCCAAACGCCAAATTGGTCTGCAACGGCATGATCTTCGTCAGAAAGCAGGGTGAAGTTTAAATCATCACGCTCGATGAATTTGCCTAGGCGTTTTACAGGGTCGATGCTTACGCCAAGTACCACCACGTTGTGTGCATCGAGTTCAGCTTTGATGTCACGAAGACCTTTTGCTTGTGTAGTACAACCCGGCGTCATCGCCTTAGGGTAAAAGTAGAAAAGTACTTTCTTGCCTTTAAAGTCTTCAAGAGAAACAGTATTTCCGTCTTGGTCGAGCAAAGAGAAGGCTGGCGCTGGCGAGCCTGCTGTCAGCGTATTCATGGTGATTTCCTTTACTTTATAGTGTGTTTTTAATGAAATTCAGAGAACCTTGTACGTTGAGCGACTGACAAAGTTCATCGAAATCTTCTTGTAATTGCATTAAGTTACAATCCGCACTTACTGATGCGGTAATCGCAATGTGGAATTGGTCGGCATCAAGTTGAATTTTCGACTTACTGATAGTTTGCGCGCTGAGTGAGTCCAAACCAATCTGTTGATCCGCGAAGAACTTAGTAAACTTTTCAGTCAGACCTGGGCGGTCTTCAGACTCAATAAACACTTCCATTGTGTAGCTGTTGTCGAGCAATTCGTGCGCCGACGTACGCTTCATAATCGTAATCAGGTCATGCTCTTGGCCAAGTAGAGGCAATTGCGTTTCTACTCGAGTCACGCTACTGGCGTTCCCAGTTAGGAGCATGATCAGCGTAAATTCACTTCCAAAGATAGCGATACGGCTATCGACTATGTTACAACCGGCTTGAGTAACGAGGTGTACGACTTGGTTACAAATGCCTGGACGGTCCGTTCCAACTGCTGTAAGTACCAGATGTTGCTTCATAAATGAGCTTCTTGTCCTTTCTTCAATAGAGAGATGTTAGCACAGATATTGCGGAGAAATATCGAGTCAGTTCTTTTTTTAGTTTACAAAAAAGCAGGTTGGCTCTTGAGGTGAACGATTGGAGGCAAGCAGTAAACGAGGGAGTTGGGGGAATAAAACGTTTGCATGATGTGCTTGCGTGTTGTTTGGTCTTTTTATTCACTCAGGTCTGACTTGGTGAGCACGACCAAAGAGTATATTTTCCTGGCTTGTGCACTTCAGTATTTTCCAAATCACTGATAGATTCTAAAGTCACTCGAAAGCCCAACACGATTATCAATATTGCCGCTAATCAAACCAAATAGAGCAATTAAGTTGCTAGACCTCTAACAACTGATAATTATTCATTCATTTGTACTTTGTAAGCGAGTTTACGCTCTTGTGTTTTTCAATCGCATTACAGTACCATGCAGAAAGAGTTAAATGAGGGAGATAAACATGTTTTCAGGAAGTATCGTAGCGCTGATTACGCCATTCAAAGCAGATGGCGAAGTAGACTTTGACAGTCTGCAAAAGCTAGTAGAGTACCACGTTGAAGCGGGTACAGACGGTATTGTGGCAGTAGGCACAACAGGTGAGTCAGCGACACTGACCATTGAAGAGCATGTAAAGGTCGTTAATAAAACTGTTGAGTTTGCCGACGGTCGCATCCCTGTGATTGCTGGCACGGGTGCAAATGCAACCCACGAGGCAGTAACATTTAGCAAATTACTGGCTGATTCTGGTATTGCTGGCTTCCTGAGTGTGACACCGTATTACAACAAACCAACTCAAGAAGGTTTGTTCTTGCACTACAAGGCAATTGCTGAAGCGAGTGATGTGCCTCTAATTTTATACAACGTACCAGGCCGTACTGCTGTTGATATGCAGCCAGAAACAGTGGCACGCTTGTCAAAGCTTGATAATATCGTGGCTTTAAAAGATGCAACGGGCGATTTGGACCGAATTGCAATTCATCGTGAACTTTGTGGCGAAGATTTTATCTTACTAAGTGGCGATGATGCGACGGGGCTCGATTTTGTGAAACTTGGCGGCAATGGTGTTATCTCGGTAACGAACAATATTGCAGCTAAAGACATGGCAGACATGTTCCATTTGGCAAGTGAAGGTAAGTACGAAGAAGCAGAAGCGATTAACCAACGCTTGATGACTCTACACAAAAACCTTTTCATTGAAGCAAGCCCTATCCCAGTAAAATGGGCAGCGCAAAAGCTTGGTTTGATTGAAGAAGGTGGTTTGCGTCTTCCTTTAACCACACTTTCTGAAAAATCGCAGCCGATCGTCGAACAGGCGTTAACCGATGCCCATATTTATTAAGATTGAGTTACTAGGATTGAAGTTCATACTGGGGGCCAAAGCGCCCTCGGTGTTTTAGGAGTATAGATGAAGCTTTCAAGCCAGTTAGTGTTAAGTTCATTAGCTGTATTCGTATTGACTGCCTGTTCAGGTGGTGCCAATCAACGTCGTCAAGCAAAAGATGACTTCGAGTATTTGAACTCCCCCAATTTGGGTGAGTGGAATGTCCCGCAAGGCGCACAGCCACAGTTTTACCCGAACTATGAGATCCCTCAGGGTAACTACGCTGGTGGTGTAGGTAAAGATGTCGACATTCGTCCACCTCAACAAGTCCTAGAGCTTATTCCTGGTGCACGTCTGGACCGCAGTAGTGATGGTGAAGTGACACTTTGGCTACTTCGTAAAGATGAACTAGATAAAGTTTGGCAAACCGTACAAAACATGGTTGCGGCCAACGAGATTCCAGTTGAAAGCCAAACAGATTCTCGCATCGAGACAGGTTGGGTGACGTGGGATTCGCCAGACGAAGAGCTGGAAATTGGCAGCCGATATGAGATCGTACGTGCTGAAGCAAATGGTCGACACGGCTTTAAAGTGAGTCTTATTGACTGGCGTGAAGGCAATCAAGTGAAAGAAGTAACGGCGACCAACCGTGAGCGCTACAATGTGTTCATGACGAACTTGGTAACCGCTCGCTACGATCAAGAAGTACGTGAAGAAGCACAACGTAAAGCGCAAGAGTTGGTTAAACAGATCCCAATTACAATGGGTAAAGACCGCAGCGGGCTTCCTGTGATTGTCGCGCGTGCGCAATACAACATGCTTTGGCAACGTCTGCCTAATATTCTACCTAAGATGGGCTTTAAGATTGAAGAGCGTAGCCAGTCTCAGGGCACAATCACTGCGAAATATGCGTCTCCGGATGATGAATTCTGGAATGATATCGGCGTTAAACCAGTGGAGTTAGACGCTGGTAAGTACACATTCTTACTTGGTGATTTAGGCAACCGTACGTCTATCAATATTACGGATTCCTCTGGTAAGCCAGTAGAAGAAGAGTTTTTGAAATCACTAGCGCCTGTATTGGCTGCGACGGTGAAGCAGTAACCAAAGCGAACTTAACGCGAGACGTTTACACAATAATTGAAAAGGGACCTAGTGGTCCCTTTTTTGATGCTTATATTCGGCGTGTCGGGATAAAGTAGGTGTTTAACTAACGAGGCTCGTCTTTGTTGCTCTCCTCGTCAGCGGAGCGCTGTTTATCCAACGTGTTCAGCTTATCTAAATCGTTCTTACGGCTTTTATCCATCTGACCAAACTTCATTTTTGCGGTGTATTTGAGTGCGGCAATGTTACCAATGACCACGCTCAACACTACAATGATAATGACCCAAGGATTGGTGAGTATTTCTATCATAGAGCCTCCGGCGGCGTGATATTGTGAATAAATTTGGCAACGACGTTATCCAAATTATTCAGTATGACGTCAATCCCTGCAATGTTGTCGGTCTGATTTTGCTGAATCAGCTGGTTTCTGAGCACATCAGGCGTCAATTGCGCGAGGCACTGTTGCCCGACAGTGCGGTGGCTAATGTGCCAAGGCTCAATCGAAACGCCACCTAAATCTTGCTGATAAGGGAAGAAGAAGCCGAATCGACCAAGGTTGGCTTTTAACCATTGGTAGAACGCTTGCTGGTGGCCTTCAAGGTACTCCCAAGGCTCCAGCTTGAGTTTGGTGTCAGTAGGCAATAAATTGCGCGCATAGACATCAAAATCGCAACCCCAATGATGACGACTTCCTCCAGGCAGTGCCGACCAGCGCAAAATGGCCATCAACTTCTCTTCGTCATTTAACTCTGCTTTGTTTAAAGGGCGGGAGTTGACGTCGAGAATTGGCAACTCACCAGAAAACTTCCCGTTCCAGATCGCTTTTTGGCGGTTGAAGTCACGAAAACCACTGGCGATTTCCATTTTAAAACCTGCTTCTGTTGCCGCTTCAATCATCTTTAGCAGATCGTCAGCTACTTCAGGGTGGAGTAGAAACGCTTTTTGACCCACTAAAGTGGATTGCAGATGAGAATCTGTGGTGCCGGTGAGTTGCTCTGGTGTCATGGTGTTCTCGCTGATTACTTCACTAACAGGTGTTTCAACGTGTTCTCGTACATGTCAGTCAACTTTTCTAGATCGTCCACTTTCACGCATTCGTTCACTTTATGAATCGTAGCGTTAACAGGGCCTAACTCTACGACTTGACCACCCATTCGAGCGATAAAGCGACCATCAGACGTACCGCCAGTTGTAAGTAGGGCTGGCTTCGTATCATTCACGTCGGCAACAGCAGCAACAACCGCATCTAGCAGCGCGCCTGTATCGGTCAGGAATGGGTCGCCGTTGAATGTCCATTTTAGTTCGTAGTCCAGCTCATGCTTGTCCAATGTTTCGGTAACACGCTGAACAATTGCGTCATTGTTCAGCTCAGTACTAAAACGTAGGTTGAACTGAACATGAAACTCGCCAGGAATGACGTTAGACGCACCAGTGCCAGCCGATACGTTCGGGATCTGGAAGCTGGTTGGTGGGAAATAATCATTTCCTTTGTCCCACTCTGTTGTTGCGAGTTCATGAATCGCGAGTAGAGACTCGTGCACAGGGTTATTGGCTAGGTGAGGATAGGCCACGTGGCCTTGTGTTCCTTTTACCGTTAAATCGCCCGTGATAGAACCGCGACGTCCATTTTTCACCACATCGCCAACCACTTCGGTGCTGGATGGTTCACCGACGATACACATGTCGATATTTTCGCCACGTGCCATCAACGTTTCTACAACACGAACGGTACCATTGATAAATGGTCCTTCTTCATCCGACGTAATTAGAAAGGCGATTGAGCCTTTGTGGTCTGGGTTTTCTGCAATGAAGCGTTCGACAGCAACGACCATAGCGGCTAGCGACCCTTTCATGTCCGCTGCACCGCGACCGTGTAGGTAACCATCAATAATAGTTGGTTCAAACGGATGTGTATCCCAGTGCTCCAGTTTGCCAGCAGGTACCACATCGGTGTGGCCAGCAAACGCAAATAGTGGCGCTTCTGAACCACGTCGAGCCCAGAAGTTCGTGGTATCTTCAAACACCATTACTTCAATTTCAAACCCGAGTGCTTTTAAGCGCTCGATCATCAAATCCTGACAACCTGCGTCTTCCGGCGTTACAGATTGTCTACTGATCAGATCTTTAGCAAGTGCCAATACTGGACTGTTTGTCATCCTTGAGTATTCCTTTATTTAAGAGTTGAAAATGCTAGCGTATTGATCAGCTTTAAAACCGATATGAAGTTGATCATTCACTTTTAAAATTGGGCGCTTGATCATCGCCGGATTTTCTACCAAAAGAGCGATCGCGTTTTCTTCGTTAAGCGTGTCTTTCTGTTCTTGTGTCAGTTGGCGGTAGGTCGTGCCACGTTTGTTGAGCACCTGTTCCCAACCTAAAGCGCGACAAAATTCGCTTACCATAGCTACATCAACGCCTTGCTTACGGTAGTCATGGAAGTCGTAAGTAATATCCTCAGCTTCTAACCATTTTTTGGCTTTTTTGATCGTATCGCAGTTGGGAATACCAAACATGGTAATCGACATAGTGTTTCCTTTTTCTTTGTTCTATTTTTCACTGGCGCGGTTAAGACGCACTTAAGTGATTTGGGCTGCTATAGCATCCTATCAAGAAGCAATCAAACTGACAAAATGCGGTGGAAAATATTTTCAGATAGATTGAGATAACTGATGTTACGTAACTTATTTACGATGAATGCACTATAAATCGAATAAAAAATCGTCTAAATCAAATGGAAAAGTCGAGTTATTGATCAAACGCAACATCTCGCTGAGCAAAAACGAAATAATGAATCAGCACAATTTTAGGAGGTGTCAATGGAATTGAGTCCTGTTTTTGCAAGGCGGCTATATTTGGCCTTGTTGGTGGAAAACCTAGAAAGGCCGAATGTGCCAAAGTTGATCGAAAAAACGGGGTGGCCTCGTCGTACAATTCAAGATGTACTCAAGGCGTTACCTGGGATCGGCATTGAACTCATATTCGTTCAAGATGGCCGACGTCATAATGACGGCTATTATCAACTTTCAGATTGGGGGCCTTTTGATAGCCAATGGGTTCTAGAGCGGGAGAGAGATATCGCTAGCAGTCTTGGATTTCGTGCATAAGCCAGCAATTGCTGGCTTTTTTCATATTCAGGCGTCATCCATTGCAGCGGTAAGCGGAGCCCAGCACGCTAAATGAGGTGATAAAATCTTGCGGGGAGACCATAAAAACGGTGTCCGCATCGATAGCCGCGGCATTGTTTTTTAAATCATTCATCGCGCCTTGCATCATCGCGTCATTGGTCATGAAAATGTAGTTATACCAATGACCCTCGCTTCCGGTGACTTCGCCTTTGTATTCGCATCGATCAGGATTGAACTGAGCGTCAATGCGAATATGAACATCTTGGCTTTGAGCCTGAGTAAGGTGAGAAGGCATCGTACATCCAGAGAGAAGTACGACAAAAAGTCCAAGTAACAGGCGTATCATCAGCTATTTCCCCAATATTGTGTAAGCAGCAAAGCCAATCCAGCTCAGAGCGAGCAGTATCCAAGGCAGTTTGCTTGATACATGGTTTGGCGCATCGTCGGTGATGTTGTCTTGTTCGATAGTCTCTTCATGCTGACGTTGCTTTTCACGTTGCTGTTTTTTCTTCGCTTTATCGGCTTGACGATTGCGCTCTTTTTGTTGTTTCTTATATTGTGCGATGCCTTTTTCGATACCTTGAGCGATCAACTTGGTTTGCTCTTTGGTTTGCCCCGGTTTCTGTGTGGATTTGGCAATTCTCATCGCTTCGGCTTGAGTTTCTTGAGAAGGCGCTGGGGTAGCTGGAGTTCTTTTTTTCATGTTTCTCATCAACGTCATTGTAAATCTTTGTTTAGTTTACCTGTGTAAGATGATGAAATGAACTTTAGTTCTCATCTTTGCTGGCTTGCAACTCTGAAATGATAGGTTAAAGTGGCGTTTTATCACATTAAGAAGAAGATGTTGTGCGCTACTCGTTTGACCAATATGACGCCCATGGATTTTTAAAAGCGCCGATTATTTTATGGTTTGGATGGATGTTTCTTGTGCGTTCATGGGTTGTGTTTGCGATGGCAGGCGTAAGTCGTGATAGTGGCAGTAAGCTACTCGCTATTGTTTATCCAGACTCAAGTACGCTGTATTTGGGTTTGGCTATGGGCATTCCAAGCCTGCTTCTCATGTGGTTGATGGGGCTCCGTCACCCCGATAGAGGATGGGTAAACAGAATTACTCGCTATGGTCGAGAGATCACTTTGATCTTGTGCGGTATCCAACTGGCTCAGACCATGTATCATGTGTATCTGGAACATGGTGTATTCAACTGGGCAAACGCCCTTACCATTACCTTATTAGCTTGGTTTATAATCTATCTTCTAAATGGAAGATGGGTAAAAGACTGTTTTCATGTGCCACAATTGGAGCGCAATGAAGAACAGCCTTCGAAGAATTAAAAACAATAACTTCCCACACCGGGGCAAAGTATAGAGGAAACCTCAATGTCACAAGCTCAAACGGCGATCGTGCCAGAAGCAGGGCCATTTGCACTGTACACTCAACTTAAAGTGAACCAAAACCGTGAAAACGTATTGGATAAGCTGAAAGCACTACCAAAGTTAGTGGAAGAGTTAAATATTACCCAGCCAGGCGCGGCGCTGACCCTTTCTATCGCATTCACAAAATCGTTTTGGCAACACCTCAATGTAGACGCGCCAGAAGAGCTTATTGATTTTACTCAACTTGGCGAAGGGGATATCGTAGCGCCTGCAACGGATGTTGATGTGCTGATTCACTGTCACTCTACTCGTCACGACTTGCACTTTTATGTTCTGCGTAAGTTTCTAGAAGAGACGGCAGAAGATGTCACCATTGTGGACGAAACGTATGGGTACCGTTACCTTGATGCGCGTGATATGACAGACTTTATTGATGGGACAGAAAACCCGAAAGGGGAGGCTCGCGCTGATGTGGCTCTAGTAAAAGAGGGCCCATTTGCTGGAGGCAGTTATGTCATGGCTCAACGCTTTGAACATAACCTTGCCGCTTGGAATCGCTTGAATGTCAAAGCGCAAGAAAAAGTGATTGGTCGTACCAAACCAGACTCTATCGAGCTAGAAGACGTTCCTGCTGCATCACACGTCGGTCGCGTTGATATTAAAGAAGAAGGAAAAGGTCTCAAGATTGTTCGTCATAGCTTGCCATACGGGACGGTAACAGGGCCTCATGGCCTGCTGTTTATTTCTTACTGCAATACACTTCATAACATTAAAGTGATGCTAGAAAGTATGTACGGCGTGACAGATGGTAAAACAGACCAAATGCTTCGTTTCACAAAAGCGGTAACTGGTGCGTACTTCTTCGCTCCATCACAAGAAATGCTAGCAGAGCTAGCCATCAAGTAAGTTCTCAGACTTTATTTCTTAAGCCCTCCAATTGGAGGGCTTTTATTTTCTTCTTTTCTATTCCACAGACTTTTTCAAAAAAGACTAAACCTTTCGATTATTTGGTCGATAAGTATCCAAAGCCTTAATTTATTTGGAGTCTGTGTCTCTTGGCTATCACCGTTAATACCAATGTTGCAGCACTTGTCGCACAACGTCATTTGACCAGTGCAACTGACATGCTGAACCAATCCATGGAGCGTTTGTCTTCAGGGAAGCGTATTAACAGCGCAAAGGATGACGCGGCGGGTCTGCAAATCTCCAACCGCTTGCAATCACAAATGCGTGGTTTAGATGTTGCGGTTCGCAACGCGAATGACGGCATTTCCATCATGCAAACTGCGGAAGGCGCGATGAATGAGGTGACTAATATCATGCAACGTATGCGTGATTTGTCGCTACAGTCAGCCAATGGTTCAAACAGCAAAGCGGAACGCACTGCACTGCAAGAAGAAGTGACGGCACTTAACGATGAGCTAAACCGCATTGCCGAAACGACCTCCTTTGGTGGGCGTAAACTGCTCAATGGCAGCTTTGGTAAGTCGGCATTTCAAATCGGTGCAGCGTCAGGTGAAGCTGTGCAAGTTGAATTAAAGTCGATGCGCAGTGATGGCATTGATATGGGCGGCTTTAGTTACATTGCAAACGGACGTGCAAGCTCTGATTGGAAAGTAAAAGACGGTGCGAATGATCTTAGTATGTCATTTACGAATCGTTTTGGTGAGACGGAAACCATTCAAATTAATGCCAAAGCTGGCGATGATATCGAAGAGCTTGCGACTTATATCAATGGTCAAACTGACAAAGTCACGGCATCGGTGAATGAAGAAGGTCAGTTACAGCTATTTATGGCTGGAGAAGAAACTTCAGGCACTTTATCGTTTTCAGGTGACTTAGCGAGTGAACTGGGGTTACAGCTAAAAGGTTACGATGCGGTTGATAACATCGACATTACGTCTGTCGGTGGTGCGCAACAAGCCGTGGCCGTCCTAGATACTGCGATGAAGTACGTTGATAGCCATCGTGCTGAGTTAGGCGCGTATCAAAACCGCTTTAATCACGCGATCAATAATCTCGATAACATCCACGAAAACTTAGCCGCTTCCAACAGTCGTATCCAAGACACTGACTACGCGAAAGAAACCACGCAAATGGTGAAGCAGCAGATCTTGCAGCAGGTCAGTACTTCTATTCTTGCACAAGCAAAACAAGCGCCAAACCTAGCATTAACCTTACTTGGCTAATGATCGACCTCGCTCGAATTTAACGTAAAACCTGCCTGTATCGACAGCTCGAAAAGAAGCTTTAGCGAAAATTTGACGTTTTTTTGCTTTTTTATCTGCTTCATCACGATTCCTTCTCCAAATGAACTTTTTCCAAAAAAATCCAAAAAATTCCCTAAAGAAATCAGTTTGAGCGCCGTTAATAAAAGTAACTTTGAGAGAACTACTTGGTTTTCCGAGACGTCGGAAACCGCTATACCGGAAAATCAATTGGAGAAATCACCATGGCAGTGAATGTAAACACTAACGTATCAGCGATGACGGCTCAGCGTTACCTAAACAACGCAAACTCAGCTCAACAAACTTCTATGGAGCGTTTGTCTTCGGGTTTCAAAATCAACAGCGCAAAAGATGACGCTGCGGGTCTTCAAATTTCGAACCGTTTGAACGTACAAAGCCGTGGTTTGGATGTGGCGGTTCGCAACGCGAACGACGGTATCTCAATTGCACAAACCGCCGAAGGTGCAATGAACGAGACCACTAACATTCTTCAACGTATGCGTGATTTGTCTCTACAATCAGCAAACGGTTCAAACTCGAAATCAGAGCGTGTGGCGATTCAAGAAGAAGTGACCGCGCTAAACGACGAACTAAACCGTATCGCAGAAACCACTTCTTTCGGTGGTAACAAGCTACTAAACGGCACACACGGCGCGAAATCGTTCCAAATCGGTGCAGATAACGGTGAAGCAGTGATGCTTGAGCTAAAAGACATGCGTTCAGACAACAAAATGATGGGCGGTGTGAGCTACCAAGCTGAAAGTGGTAAAGGTAAAGACTGGAACGTTGCTGAAGGTAAGAACGACCTAAAAATCAACCTAACGGACAGCTACGGTCAAGAGCAAGAAATCAACATCAGCGCAAAAGCAGGTGATGATATCGAAGAGCTTGCGACTTACATTAACGGTCAAACTGACCTAGTGAAAGCCTCAGTAGACCAAGACGGTAAACTGCAAATCTTTGCTGGCAACAACAAAGTCGAAGGCGAAGTCGAGTTTTCAGGCGGCCTATCTGGCGAGCTAGGTTTGGGCGAAGGTAAAAAAGTAACGGTAGATACTATCGACGTAACCTCAGTTGGTGGCGCACAAGAATCTGTTGCTATCATCGATGCGGCACTGAAATACGTAGACAGCCACCGCGCAGAGCTGGGTGCATTCCAGAACCGTTTCAACCATGCAATCAGCAACTTGGACAACATCAACGAGAACGTGAATGCGTCGAAGAGCCGTATCAAAGATACTGACTTCGCGAAAGAAACGACTCAAATGACCAAGTCACAAATTCTATCGCAAGCGTCAAGCTCAATCCTTGCGCAAGCGAAACAAGCGCCAAACTCAGCGCTAAGTCTGCTAGGTTAATTTCAAACCTAAGACGAGAACCTCATTGGCTCGTGGTGAGAGATGAGCGAGTAAACCCAGCTTCGGCTGGGTTTTTTTCTGTCTTTTGGGGACTCAGGATTTCTGCGAATCACGACATTAGAGCTTCATCACATTTCAGTAAGCCAAAGAAAATAATCGCAAAAAATTGAAAATTTCTTCTAAAGGATATTCATCGGTCGCCGTTAAAGGGACTGAGAGAAATGAGATGTACCTAAGTGAGGTGAGAGACACGACGGTACATTCACTAAAGCCTTAAGGAGATCAATTATGGCGATTAACGTTAATACTAACGTTTCTGCGATGACTGCACAGCGTTACCTAAACCAGGCAGCTGACGGTCAACAAAAATCAATGGAGCGTTTGTCTTCGGGTTATAAAATCAATAGCGCGAAAGACGATGCTGCAGGTCTACAGATTTCAAACCGCTTGAATGCACAAAGCCGTGGCCTAGACATGGCGGTGAAAAACGCAAACGACGGTATTTCTATTGCACAGGTTGCTGAAGGTGCAATGAATGAATCTACCAACATCCTACAACGTATGCGTGACCTATCGCTTCAATCTGCGAACGGTTCTAACTCAAAAGCAGAACGTGTTGCGATCCAAGAAGAAGTAACAGCGCTAAATGACGAGCTAAACCGTATTGCTGAAACTACCTCTTTCGGTGGTAACAAGTTGCTGAACGGTACATACGGTACGCAATCTTTCCAAATCGGTGCAGATTTAGGTGAAGCAGTGATGCTTTCTATGGGTAGCTTGCGCTCAGACACTTCTGCAATGGGTGGCAAGAGCTACGCAGCAGAAGAGGGTAAAGATGCATCTTGGACTGTTGGTGAGAAAACTGAGTTCAAAATGAGCTACACCAACAAACAAGGTGAAGAGAAAGAGCTATCGATCAGCGCAAAACAAGGCGACGACATTGAGCAGCTAGCAACGTACATCAACGGTCAAAACGATGATGTAAAAGCGTCTGTTGGTGAAGATGGCAAGCTACAAGTATTTGCTTCTTCTCAAAAAGTTCAAGGTGATGTTGAGTTCTCTGGCAACCTAGCGGACGAGATCGGCTTTGGCGGCCCGAAAGACGTAACAGTGAAAGACATCGACGTAACAACAGTAGCAGGCTCTCAAGAAGCCGTGGCTGTTATCGACGGTGCGCTTAAGTCAGTAGACAGCCAACGTGCGTCACTTGGTGCTTTCCAAAACCGCTTCAACCACGCAATCAGCAACCTAGACAACATTAACGAGAACGTTAATGCGTCTAACAGCCGTATTAAAGATACTGATTACGCGAAAGAAACCACTGCGATGACTAAGTCGCAAATTCTTCAGCAAGCAAGTACTTCAATCCTGGCTCAAGCGAAGCAGTCTCCATCTGCAGCGCTAAGCTTGTTGGGCTAAGTGGTAGACCCAGCCTGAGGTAAACACCTTAGTGCTGGGGCACCAAAGCGATAGGTTCTATCGTTAGCCCATAAGGTGGAAGGGAGATTGTAATGGATATATCCTCCTACGCATCGAACATCCAGCCTTACGGCACGCCAAGTGGCACAAAGTTTGCAAATAAAAACGGCAATGATATAGGCACGTCTAGCCCAGCAAATTCAAATGGTGAGGTTTCGCCGCAAAAAGCGAAAGACACCGAATACGACTTCTCTGTTCAAGCTGCGATCGAGATGGCGGAAAGCCGTCAAGAGCTGAACAAAGAAGAACGTGAAAAATTGGTCGCGCAAATGAATGAGTTTGTGACGTCCATAAACAAAGGAGTCGCGTTTCGAGTGGATGAGGAATCCGGGAGAGATGTGGTGACGATTTACGAAGCCAAAACGGGCGACGTGATTCGTCAAATTCCTGATGAAGAGATGCTAGTGGTATTGCGTCGCCTAGCTGAGCACACAGCCAACAGCGGGTTGTTGACTGAAAAAGTGTAAGTCGTTTTTAGAGGTGATTTGATGAGTTTAGGCCCTTTGGGGATGTCTGGCGGCATGGATATCAATTCCATGGTCAGCAAAATTGTGGATGCCGAACGCGTACCAAAGCAGCAACGCATTGACAACGAGCGCACGACAATTAATGCCAGTATCAGTGCCTATGGGCGACTCAGAGAATCACTGGATACGATGAAAAATCTCATGGCGAACTTTCGTCAAGAGAAAGCGTTTGCCGTTCGTACTGTTGAAACGACAGACGACAATATCGTATCTGCTACTGCAACTACAGATGCTATCGCTGGCAAATATGCTATCGATGTGTTGCAGCTTGCCCAGAGCCACAAAGTCGCTTCTGACGTACTGCCAGAAGACGCAAAGTTTGGCCCTGGTAAGCTGCAGATTTCGCTTGGTGATGACACCTTCAACGTGAACGTTCGTTCGAACTCCAAGCTCGCAGATGTCGTACGCGGCATCAACGGCTCAAAAGACAATCCCGGTGTTCGATCATCTCTCATTAACGACGTTGAAGGACCACGCCTTATCCTTGCCTCAAGTCTCTCTGGTAAGGATCATCAAATCAGAGTCAGTGTGGAGGCCGACAAAGGCAACCCTCTAAAGTATTTCGAATATCAAACACTTGAAGACCGTGTTAACGCGCTTGAAGAAGCTCGTTCAGCGGCGGAAGAAGTGTTAGGTCCTCTTCAATTCCCCGAGCAACCAGTGGAACTGGATGCAAACGGCAATCCTCTACCTCCAGAAGAGCAAAAAGCGGCAGAAAATGGACAAGATGATGGCTCCCAAGAGCCAATCTATGCTGCGGGTGCAGAAGCTGCTAAAGCTGGGCAGGAAGCGATTGATGAAGCCAACCGACGTGCGAGTTTACGCCCTGAAGACCGAATTCCAGGATGGACAGAAACTGCGTCAGGCACTTTACTGGATTCTTATGAAGAGCCAGAGCTCGAACTCGACGAGAAAGCAATAGAGAAGGCACCAGATGTACCGGGTTGGAGTAATGCGGCATCAGGCACATTAACCGACTCTTACGTTACGACGAAAGAGGCCAAGCAGCTTCTTGAGCAAGAAAAAGCTGAAATTGAGCAAAAAATTGCGAGTGAAAAACAAGCGCTAGACGCAAAAGTTGAACGTGGTGAATTGACCGAAGAGCAAGCGAAACAAATTCATCGCGCTAAGCTGGATCCTCAAGAGCGTGAACGTTTAGAAAAAATTGATGAAGCAGAAGCGAAAATCGCAAAAGCGCAATCTGCTTTTGAAGAATACCTTGGTATGACAGAGGTGCAAGCAGGGCAAGATTCAGAAGTTCTGCTTGATGGAGTAGCAAAGCTATCTAGTCACAACAATGTGATTGAAGATGCCATAGAAGGTGTTGATTTAACACTTAAAGGCAAATCAGAACCGAACAAGCCACCTGCTGAAATTGGCGTCGAATACGACCGTCAGAGTGTGCGTAACGACATCGAAAACTTTGTTGCGGCGTACAACTCGTTTTATCAAACGTCTCAAGCGTTGGCGAGTGTGGATCCGGTCACTGGTCAAAAAGGACCGTTGTCGGGTGACAGTACCGTACGCAGCGCAGACTCACGATTAAAATCGGTATTTTCCACTCAAATTGATAAAGCGCCTGAAAACCTAAAGTCATTAACTGAATTTGGCATTACTACCACGCGTCAGGGTACCTTAGAAATCAACTATGACATGTTAGATCGTCAGTTGAACAACAACTTCAACGAGCTAGAAAAGTTCTTCGGTGGCAACACAGGTTTTGCTAAACGAGTCGAAGATGCGATTCATGGTATTACAGGCATTACAGGCAGCATTCGTACTCGAGAAAAAAGTCTCACAGAACAAAATTATCGTTTGAGTGATGATCAAGCGGCATTAGATCGCCGCATGGAAAGCCTAGAAAAACGCACTCACGCGAAGTTTACCGCCATGCAAGATGCGACTGGCAAAATGCAAGGTCAGTTAGGTGCCTTAATGAGTGCGTTGGGTTAATAAATGCAAAAAGAACTCATAGATATTAGTGATATAGATCAACTAATTACGCAAGAATTGGAAAAAGTCGACTTTAATACTGAAGAAATTCTTCGCTTGGTCGATATCAGGGAACGGTTATTGCAAAACCTGTTACCAATTATTCATCAAAATCCTTTGGTTAAGCAGGATGCAGAGTGGCAAGCGTTGCTTACTCGTACCAAAAGAATTGTCGAGCTGATGCAATCGGAAACGTCAAAGGTCGGAAAAGAACTTCATAAGTTTCGTTATGGCCAGCGTTCGCTTCAGCAGTACAAAAAATTTATTTAAAAGAGGATTACTATGCGCGGTTCTTTGCAAGCATACAAAAAGGTATCAGTCGACAGCCAGCTAAGCGCGGCTTCTCCGCACAAAGTCATTCAAATGCTTATGGCTGGTGCGATTGAGCGCCTTATTCAAGGTAAAGCGGCCATGCAAGCAGGCAACATTCCAGCAAAAGGTGAGCGTTTAGGTAAAGCGCTAGACATCATCATTGCGCTACGTAGCTGTCTATCGATGGATGACGGTGGTGATATTGCTTCAAACTTAGATTCACTCTATGAGTTTATGATCACGCAAATTTCAGCTGCTAACCATCAAAATGATCCTCAACTGATCGACGACGTTATCGACATTATCCGTGAGATCAAATCCGCTTGGGACCAAATCCCTACAGAGTTTCATAATCTTACAGCAGCTGAAGTCGGTATTTAATAACCAAAACAACGCGTTAAGATATTAGAGGAATATATTTGTCAATTGCGCAACGAGTTGTGTAGCAAAGTTTCTATCAAGCTCACACCTCTTTATTGCTTGGTTGCCTTATTTTTATATTCAAATAAAATAGAAGCCATTAGTAGCCCTAATGGCTTTTTTTGTTGCTGATTTTCCTATTTTGTCTATCGTAAATTGAGTGTGGTGGTTCTGCCTTCTTTTAGCACCCAATTGCGCAAATCAAGGTTTGGCCGCAACGCACCTAAAATAAAGGCAATCATTCTTACTTATGCAAGGTTTGGCAAAGCTGCTTGTAATTGATGATGACGCATCAAGTCGTTTAAATTTAAGCAATATATTGGAATTTGTTGGAGAAAATTGCGAAGCGGTCAGTTCTGATCAGCTCAGCGATGTTGATTGGTCTAGCGTATGGTCGTGCTGTATTGTTGGTAACATTCCAGCAGGTCAAGCGGCGAATACGGTTATCTCTCATTTAAACAGCGCCTACCACATCCCACTTTTAGTCATGGGCCGATTTCCGTTGCCCGTGGATGATCTTCCAAATTTTGTAGGTGAGCTAGAACTACCTCTTAATTACCCACAGCTTAGTGAGGCGTTACGCCACTGCAAAGATTTTCTGGGTCGAAAAGGGGTCAATGTCGTTGCTAGTGCACGAAAAAACACGCTTTTTCGCAGCTTAGTTGGTCAAAGCAGAGGTATTCAAGAAGTTCGTCACCTGATCGAGCAAGTCTCAGACACTGAGGCAAACGTGTTGATCTTGGGTGAATCTGGTACCGGTAAAGAAGTCGTTGCGCGTAACATTCACTATCATTCGTCGTACAGCAGTGGTGCCTTTGTGCCCATTAACTGTGGTGCTATTCCACCGGAGCTTCTAGAAAGTGAATTGTTTGGCCACGAAAAAGGCGCGTTTACTGGTGCGTTAACGGCACGTAAAGGTCGATTTGAGCTCGCAGACGGTGGCACGATATTTCTTGATGAGATTGGCGATATGCCGATGTCGATGCAAGTAAAGTTACTTCGCGTATTACAAGAGCGCTGTTTCGAACGTGTGGGTGGCAATAGCACCATCAAGGTCAATGTTCGAGTTGTCGCGGCAACACACCGTAATCTAGAAAGTATGATTGAAGAAGGCACGTTCCGAGAAGACTTGTTCTATCGTTTGAACGTGTTTCCAATCGAGATGCCTGCGCTGAAAGAGCGCAAACAAGATATTCCATTGCTGCTGCAAGAGTTGATGACGCGTCTGGAAGCGGAGGGTGGCCAGCCTATCTGTTTTACCCCTCGTGCGATCAATTCACTGATGGAGCACAACTGGCCGGGTAACGTGCGTGAGTTAGCCAACCTTGTTGAGCGAATGATCATTCTGTACCCAAATAGCTTGGTCGATGTAAACCACTTACCAACCAAATATCGCTACAGTGATATCCCGGAGTTCCAACCAGAAAGTAATCCGTTTATTTCGGTTGAAGAACAAGAGCGTGATGTGTTCCAAGACATCTTCTCAGAAGACTTTAGCTTTGATGATCAAGACGATCTTGACCACAGCATGAACGCTCCGCAAGCGCTGCCGCCTGAAGGTGTAAATCTGAAAGAGCTGTTGGCTGATTTAGAAGTTAATATGATCAGCCAAGCGTTAGAAGCACAAGGTGGGGTCGTGGCACGAGCCGCTGATATGCTGGGTATGCGACGTACAACGTTGGTGGAAAAAATGCGTAAGTACAACTTACAACGCTAGGCAACGTTGAGATTTAAGACGATATCTAAATCATTTGGGCTATTTAGCATCGTTTTTCTGACACCAAAAACCGTTATCTGAGGGTGTCAACTTATTGTCGATGACTTAACGTCATGATAAATATAAAAAATAGCTTGGTACGCTAATTGCTTACCAAGCTATTTTAGTTTTAGCGGCGATATTTCGACAGGCAGTAATGGATAACAACACCAACCAATCCCATTTAGATTCCGTAGAAAATCAGGTTGAGCGCTATAAGCAGGTGCTTGATGTGATGCCTGCCGGAGTGATTCTGCTCGACACGTACGGCATAGTGCGTGAAGCTAACCCAGAGGCGCGCCGAATTCTTGAGATTCCACTGGTTAATGAAAAGTGGTTCAACATTATTCAGGCGGTGTTTGATCCTCGTGAGGATGATGGTCACGAAGTTTCCCTGCGGAATGGTCGTAAAGTTCGATTAGCCATTTCGGCTTCTACGACAGGTCAATTGATCCTGATTACCGATTTAACCGAAACTCGCTTACTTCAAGCTCGTGTGAGTGATTTACAACGCTTGTCGTCGTTAGGGCGTATGGTAGCGTCGCTTGCTCATCAGGTAAGAACGCCGCTATCGAGCGCCATGCTATATGCATCCAATTTGGGAGCGCCAAACCTTCCACCAGCGACAAGGGATCGCTTTCAAACCAAATTAATGGATCGACTGCACGATTTGGAAAAGCAGGTTAATGATATGCTGCTTTTTGCTAAAGGTGGTGATAATAAAGTCATTAAGCCATTTACGATTGCTCAGTTGGTGGCGGAATATCAGCCGATGGTCGAAACCGCGCTAAAAAATAACGGTATTGATTACTGCCTAGAAGTGGAAGAAGAACAAACTGAGTTGCTAGGCAATGCGAATGCGATTGCATCCGCGTTGAGCAACCTTGTCATGAATGCGATTCAGATGTCTGGTAAAGAGTCGCAAGTCGATATTTTTTTCCGCCCGGTAAATGGCGAGTTGCGCATTTCAGTGCAAGATAGCGGACCGGGTGTACCTGAAGAACTACAAGCCAAAATTATGGAGCCATTTTTTACCACGCGTTCTCAAGGAACCGGGTTAGGGCTGGCTGTTGTTCAAATGGTTTGCCGTGCCCATGACGGTCGATTGGAACTTATTTCAGAGCAGGGTGATGGAGCCTGCTTTACCATGTGCATTCCGCTAGAGCGAGTGCAACCAGAAGCGCAGTAAGCAGCTTCTGGTAATAACAATTACTGGAGAATCAGAATGGCGCAAAGCAAAGTGCTGATCGTAGAAGACGATGAAGGTCTTCGTGAAGCCCTAGTGGATACTCTGGCTCTGGCAGGGTATGAGTGGTTAGAAGCTGACTGTGCGGAAGACGCACTACTAAAACTCAAATCGAATACTGTCGATATCGTCGTTTCTGACGTGCAAATGGCAGGTATGGGCGGATTGGCTCTGCTCAAAAACATCAAGCAGAATTGGCCTAACTTACCAGTACTGTTAATGACGGCGTACGCCAACATTGAAGATGCCGTGTCGGCAATGAAAGACGGCGCGATTGACTACATGGCGAAACCATTTGCACCAGAAGTGTTGCTAAATATGGTCAGTCGATATGCACCGATCAAAAGCGATGACAATGGTGACGCGGTCGTGGCTGATGAAAAAAGTCTGCGACTACTTGCTTTGGCCGATAAAGTGGCACGTACAGATGCGAATGTTATGGTGCTAGGTCCGAGTGGCTCAGGTAAAGAAGTGATGTCGCGTTATATTCACAACGCATCAAACCGTAAAGATGGTCCATTCGTTGCGATCAACTGTGCGGCGATTCCAGACAACATGCTGGAAGCGACACTATTTGGTTATGAGAAAGGCGCGTTCACTGGCGCGGTTCAAGCGTGTCCGGGTAAGTTTGAACAAGCGCAAGGCGGCACAATCTTGCTGGATGAAATCAGCGAAATGGACTTGAACCTGCAAGCGAAACTATTACGTGTTTTGCAAGAGCGTGAAGTGGAGCGCCTTGGCAGTCGTAAGAGCATCAAGCTGGATGTACGCGTGCTCGCGACCAGTAACCGTGATCTCAAGCAGTACGTCTCAGAAGGTAACTTCCGTGAAGATTTATACTACCGCCTGAATGTGTTCCCAATTGCGTGGCCAGCACTGAACGAACGCAAAGGCGATATTGCGCCACTTGCCAAGCATCTTGCTGAGCGTCATTGCAGCAAGATGGGGATGCCAGTGCCTCAATTTTCAGCCGTTGCGGTAGAAAAACTGCTGCAATACCCTTGGCCAGGTAACGTTCGTGAGCTGGATAACGTGGTGCAACGAGCTCTTATTTTAAGTGAGAATGGTGATATCGACGCTGAGCACATCTTGCTAGAAGGGGTGGATTGGCAAGATGCCAACAGCTTGCAGCATGTGGTGCAAAATGCAGAGATGGTGGTACCTAGTGTTAAGCCAGTCGCTCAACCTGAGAGTGTGAACCGTCCGGTATCTGGCGGGGAAGGCTTGGGCAGCGAGCTGCGTGACCAAGAATACGCCATTATTTTGGAAACCTTGGTGGAGTGTAACGGCCGACGCAAAGAAATGGCGGAGAAACTGGGCATAAGCCCACGAACCTTGCGCTACAAACTTGCCAAAATGCGTGATGCTGGTATAGATATCCCAAATTAACATGTGCAATCGCCATAAGACAAAAAGTGTAAGCAAACCGCTAACTAATGTCTTATGGCACGTTAATTGCTGTGTTAATAATCAGTTTTGTTAATAGTCAATCTTTTGGCTTAGAGGTGCTAATGAAAGTTGATGGTATTCAGGCAGAAATGCGCGCCATGATGGTAGAAGCAACCAATACTGCTCCTACTGCAAGTGGGGCGAAAGTTGGAGCAGATTTTAATGATCTCCTAACTAAAGCCATCAATAACGTGAACACACTTCAAAAAGCATCCGGTGACTTACAAACCCGTTTTGATCGTGGTGATGCCGATGTTTCCCTTTCTGACGTTATGATTGCTCGTAACAAGTCTAGTGTCGCTTTTGATGCGACGGTTCAAATTCGCAATAAACTCGTTGAGGCGTATAAAGACCTCATGAACATGCCAGTGTAATTTAGGTAATAAGTGTGGCAGACAAGTCTACAGATTTAACCGTCACTGAAGGCGGCTCAGATGGTGCACTGGTAGCAAGTTCCGACGTAGATGTGGAGAGTCAAAATCCAGATCTAGAGGAGCGCAGTGCGTCAAAATTTGATATGGCAGTGGGTGACCTTGATTTACTTCGTCAAGTTGTACTTGTGCTGTCAATCTCCATCTGTGTTGCATTGATCGTGATGCTGTTCTTTTGGGTCAAAGAGCCGGAGATGCGCCCGCTTGGAGCGTATGAGACCGAAGAGTTGATCCCCGTTTTGGATTATCTGGACCAGCAAAAAATCAATTACAAGCTTGATGGTAATACCATTTCTGTTGAATCGAGCGAATACAACTCGATCAAACTTGGCATGGTTCGCTCGGGCGTAAACCAAGCCACAGAGGCGGGCGATGATATTTTGCTGCAAGATATGGGCTTTGGCGTATCACAACGTTTAGAGCAAGAGCGCCTTAAACTCAGTCGAGAACGTCAATTGGCTCAAGCGATTGAGGAAATGAAGCAAGTTCGTAAAGCGCGAGTCTTATTGGCGCTACCAAAGCACAGTGTTTTTGTGCGTCATAACCAAGAAGCATCAGCGTCCGTATTTTTGACACTGTCGACTGGTACGAACCTCAAACAGCAAGAAGTTGATTCTATCGTAGACATGGTGGCGAGTGCCGTTCCGGGAATGAAAACTTCCCGCATTACCGTCACAGATCAGCATGGTCGTTTGCTCAGTTCAGGCTCTCAAGACCCTGCTTCTGCTGCGCGACGCAAAGAACAAGAATTAGAGCGTAGCCAGGAACAAGCGCTGCGTGAAAAAATTGATTCAGTGCTATTACCTATTTTAGGTTATGGCAACTACACGGCCCAGGTCGATATACAAATGGATTTCAGCGCGGTTGAACAAACTCGCAAGCGCTTTGATCCCAATACCCCTGCAACCCGCAGTGAGTACGCATTAGAGGATTACAATAACGGCAATATGGTAGCGGGTATTCCAGGGGCGTTAAGTAATCAGCCTCCAGCGGATGCCTCTATTCCGCAAGATGTAGCTCAGATGAAAGACGGTTCTGTCATGGGACAGGGTTCGGTGCGTAAAGAATCCACGCGTAACTTTGAGCTTGATACCACCATCAGCCATGAGCGTAAGCAGACGGGGACGGTTGCTCGTCAGACAGTTTCTGTTGCGATTAAGGACCGTCGTCAGGTCAACCCAGATACGGGAGAAGTGACCTATACCCCGATGTCCGAATCTGAAATCAATGCTATTCGCCAAGTCTTAATTGGTACGGTCGGTTTTGACCAAGGCCGTGGTGATTTGTTGAATGTACTGAGTGTGAAGTTTGCAGAGCCTGAGGCTGAACAGCTGGAAGAACCACCAATTTGGGAGCACCCTAACTTCAGCGACTGGGTTCGTTGGTTCGCAAGTGCATTAGTGATCATCGTTGTTGTGTTGGTTCTGGTTCGCCCAGCAATGAAGAAATTGCTTAACCCTACCAGTGATGACGAAGACGAAATGTACGGACCAGACGGCTTGCCGATTGGTGCGGATGGCGAAACTAGCCTGATTGGCAGCGACATTGAAAGCAGCGAACTGTTTGAGTTTGGTTCAAGTATTGATTTGCCAAACCTTCATAAAGATGAAGATGTACTGAAAGCGGTTCGCGCTCTGGTTGCGAATGAACCTGAACTGGCTGCTCAAGTAGTGAAAAACTGGATGAATGACAATGGCTAACGATATCGTACCTCAAGATGACAACGCCGCGGGAATGCCAGTTGAGCTGGATGTCTCAACCATTACTGGCGAAGAAAAAGCAGCAATTTTGCTACTGAGCCTCAATGAACAAGACGCCGCTGGCATTATTCGTCACCTAGAGCCAAAACAGGTCCAGCGTGTGGGTAGTGCGATGGCTAAGGCGAAAGATCTCAGCCAAGACAAGGTGTCAGCCGTTCACCGTGCGTTTTTGGAGGACATCCAGAAATACACCAACATCGGCATGGGCAGCGAAGACTTCATGCGTAATGCGCTGGTGGCAGCTCTTGGTGAAGACAAAGCCAACAACTTGGTTGACCAGATCCTGCTTGGTACGGGTTCAAAAGGCTTGGATTCGCTGAAATGGATGGACCCACGACAAGTGGCGAGCATCATTGTCAACGAACACCCGCAGATCCAAACCATCGTATTGTCTTATTTAGAAGCAGACCAATCCGCGGAGATTTTGTCTCAGTTCCCTGAGCGCGTGCGTTTGGATCTGATGATGCGTATTGCCAACCTTGAAGAAGTTCAGCCATCGGCACTGGCAGAGCTGAACGAAATCATGGAGAAACAGTTCGCGGGTCAAGCTGGCGCTCAAGCAGCCAAGATTGGCGGCCTGAAAGCGGCAGCGGAGATCATGAACTATCTAGACAACAACGTCGAAGGTTTGTTGATGGAACAGATTCGCGATCAAGACGAAGACATGGCGACGCAAATTCAAGACTTGATGTTTGTCTTCGAAAACTTAGTTGAAGTGGACGATCAAGGTATTCAGAAATTGCTGCGTGATGTACCACAAGACGTGTTGCAAAAAGCACTTAAAGGTGCCGACGATTCTCTGCGTGAGAAGGTATTTAAGAACATGTCGAAACGAGCGGCTGAGATGATGCGTGATGACATCGAAGCGATGCCGCCAGTTCGCGTGGCGGATGTCGAAGCGGCACAGAAAGAAATCCTAGCGATCGCTCGTCGCATGGCCGATGCAGGCGAACTCATGTTGTCTGGCGGTGCGGACGAATTCTTATAATCTCTATTGCTCCGCGATTATCCTATAGCGGAGCGCCCTCACTTCTTAATCGAATACATAATAGGTAACCCATGGCTGGCGAAAGAAAACGTGGATTTATCCGTCCTGATGAAGATGATTCGATGATCGAACCACAACGTTGGGGGTTGCCTGATTACGGCGAGCCCAAAGCCAAGCAAGCAAAACAAACCGCGTTTAACTATGACCCGGGTTGGGTACCGAATCTTGAAGAACCAGAAGAAGAGCAAGCACTTGAGCTAACCGAAGAGCAGATAGAGCTGATCAAGCAAGGTGCTTATCAGGAAGGTTTGTATCAAGGTCAAGAAGCCGGCTTTAAGCAAGGTTACGACAAAGGCAAAGAAGAAGGCCTGCAAGCGGGCCATGCTGAAGGGCTGGAGCTTGGAAAAGCCGAAGGCGTGACCGCAGGCCAAGAATATATTCAGCAGCAAGTCGAAACCTTTATGAAGTTAGCGAACCAGTTTGCTCAGCCGTTAGAGCTAATGAATGCTCAGGTTGAAAAGCAGCTGGTGGACATGGTGCTCTGTTTAGTTAAAGAAGTCGTGCATGTCGAAGTACAAACCAACCCTCAGATTATTTTGGACACGGTTAAGCAGTCGGTTGAAGCGCTGCCAATATCAGGTCATCCCATTACCTTGCACCTGAATCCAGAAGACGTTGCGATTATTCGCTCAGCTTACGGCGAAGAAGACCTTGATTGCCGCAACTGGACGTTGGTTGCTGAGCCATCACTCAATCGAGGCGACGTCCAGATTGAAGCGGGTGAATCAAGCATTAACTACCGTATGGAAGAGCGCGTCAAAAGCGTGTTGCACAGTTTTTGTGGTGCAAACCGTCATCAAGAGGGTGAGTAATCCATGCAAGCATTGGCTGACCGTTTAAGAAACTACAAAGTTGAAGGCTTAACGACGCGCCCAGTTGCCTCTGGCAAACTGGTTCGAGTGGTTGGGTTAACGTTGGAAGCGACAGGCTGTCGCGCGCCAATTGGCAGTTTATGCTTAGTGGAAACCATGTCCGGTCAGATGGAAGCCGAGGTCGTCGGTTTTTCAGGTGATAACCTATTTTTGATGCCAAGCGAGCAAATTACGGGCATTTTGCCTGGCGCTAGAGTGACGCCATTAACCAGTGACGCTGGCTTGCCTGTTGGCATGGAGTTGCTTGGTCGAGTGATTGACGGGGTTGGTAATCCGCTTGATGGACTTGGCCCGTTGTATACCGATCATCGCGCCTCTTTTAATGCTGAGCCAATCAACCCGCTGGCTCGAAAGCCAATTTCAGAGCCACTTGATGTGGGCTTGAAAGCGATTAACGGATTATTGACGGTAGGTAAAGGTCAGCGTATCGGTCTGTTTGCCGGCTCTGGTGTGGGTAAATCGGTCACGCTTGGCATGATGACGCGAGGTACAACCGCACAAGTTGTTGTGGTTGGTCTGATAGGTGAGCGTGGACGCGAAGTTAAAGAGTTTATCGAAGAGATTTTAGGTGAGGATGGACGACGTCGCTCTGTCGTGGTGGCTGCGCCTGCCGATGCTTCACCATTGATGCGTTTGAAAGGCTGTCAAACCGCCTTAACCATTGCAGAGTACTTTCGCGATCAAGGTTTGGACGTTCTGTTATTGATGGATTCCTTGACGCGTTTTGCGCAAGCACAGCGTGAAATCGCCCTTTCTGTTGGTGAGCCGCCAGCGACAAAAGGCTATCCGCCATCTGTGTTCGCCAAGCTACCTGCTTTGGTTGAGCGTGCGGGTAACGGAAGCGCCGAACAAGGCTCAATTACGGCGTTCTTTACCGTGTTGACCGAGGGCGATGATTTACAAGACCCGATTGCGGATGCATCGCGGGCAATTCTTGATGGTCACATTGTGCTGTCCCGTGAAATGGCGGATGCAGGCCATTATCCTGCGATTGACGTCGAAAAGTCGGTTAGCCGTGTTATGCCGCAAATCACCACTGAAGAACATGTTCTGATGTCGAAAGCGGTACGTCAGGTCTTGTCGATTTGCCGCAAGAACCAAGATTTGGTGTCGATTGGGGCGTACAAGCCGGGCACCGATCCTGCTATCGATGGCGCGTTTACATTGAAGCCAAAGTTAGACGAATACTTACAGCAGAGCATGAAAGAATCGGTGCCATACGATATGTGCGTCAACATGCTTAGAAACATTTTAGGCGGGTGATAGCGCATGAACAATGCGATGGAGTTCCTACTTGAGCAGACTAAAGAGCGTGAAGATCAAGCCGTACTTGCGCTGAACAAAGCGCGCTCTGAACTTGAAGATTATTACCGTCAGGTTGAGCAAATCGAAAAGTATCGCCTTGATTATTGCCAACAGCTTATCGACCGTGGGCAGGCGGGCTTAACGGCAAGCGAATATGGGCATTTAAATCGCTTTCTCACTCAGCTAGACGAAACGTTATCTAAGCAGAAACAAGCAGAAAGTCATTTCAAAGAACAGGTAGAAAACTGTCAAGAATACTGGTTAACAGTACGCAAAGAACGCAAATCCTATGAGTGGATGATCGAAAAGCGTGAGAAAGAGAAACTGCTTGCTGAAGCCAAACGGGAACAAAAGCAAATGGACGAGTTTTCAACGTTGCTTTACAGCCGTCGAGCGAAGCCTTTTTAATGTTTAAAAGTTGATGTTGCTTCCACTTATAACACTCGTTTTGTCACTGCAGCAATGAGCTTGTTATTGGCGTAATTTTTGCAGATAACTCTGTAGATGATCATCCCAATAACCTAAATTTGCCACCGTGTGCAATTTAGCAGCGGCCTAGCGCTCGAAGCTGCTGATAATGAGAATTTCTATATGAATGTGAATTTGTCCAATGTTTCTGCGACGAGCAAGACGTCAGTGTCTGACTCTGCCGCACAAGCACCTACAGAAAACGCGGAGAACAAGGGATTTTTAGAAACCTTGACGGATGCGTTTTCAGGTTCACAAAAGTCAGAAAAAGTAGCAACGAAATCACTAAACGGTGAAGAACAAAACAGTGCCGAGATTAACACGCTTTCGTCTGGCAAAGCTGATAGCCAAGAAGCGGTCACAGACGTGGCTCAAGCGAGTAGTAACGACGCCGAAGAGTTTCTGGCGCAAGAAAGCCATCAAGAGCAAAACCGCTCTGGCGACATGCTGACAGAGCATGCGAACACCATTCAAAGTGATGAAGTAAGCCTACTGGAAGCCAAACAAGGCGCGCACTCGCAAAATGATGCTGATGTCACTGAGAAAGTAGGTTCACTCTCGAGCGCCCCTTCAGCTGCTAATGGCGCAAAAAGCGCGATGGGTGAAGGACAACAGCTGCTTGGTCGTATTGAACAAGCGAATCAAACCTTGAAAGCGAATAATGCATCCATCGATAGTGGCAAAGTTTTGCCTCAACGAGCGGGTTTAGAGCACTCGTTTAACGAGCAAACAACAGACATTGATGAACTTGCTTTGAATGACATGCCATCAGCTCAATCGCTTGAACAAGTGCAGGCAATGGCGGAACAAGGCTTAGAGCCAATTTTAGATAAGCATGGTCAACCTATCGATGTCGATAAGCTCTCGTCTGAGTTTGCTACTTGGCAAGGTCTGGCTAAACAAGTCAGTCACCCAACCGAGAAGGGCATGGTCAGTGGTGACGTTGCCAATGAACTATCGCCACTGGAGATGGGTTTGGATGGCTCTAAAATTGATGCGCTTCAGCGTGTTTCTTTGGATGAACTCGAACTCATAGATACCAAACTGGCGCAGGGAAAACCACTGACTCAGCAAGAAACAGAGATCATAGAAGGGTTGAAAAAAGGGACGGTCATTGCCGATATTCCTGAGCAAGATCTTGCCCAGTTTGTTGCGCTTCCTACTGACGTTAAACAGGTTCTTGCCGAGCAGCAAGTACAACATCATTTGGCTCGTCAGGCTGCGCCTATGGGGATGTCTCAGCAAGCCCTTCATTTGGCGACTCAATCAGCTCAGCCGCAAGCTGTTCAGAGTGCAGATAAAGTCGCAGTATCTCCGATGCCAGAAGCGTTGGCCGCAACTCATGTGCCGACAGCGCTTCAAGGCGTAAAGGATGGAGAGGTTAACCAGAAAGTTGTGCATGCCGCACTGGCTGCTGGTGCACTTAAAGCGACAGCGGATAAGCAAGATAAACCAGAACTTCAACATGGTTTAGCAGGGCATCTTCAGGCGATGGCGGGTCAACAAGGAACAAACGTGCAGCAACAAGCGCGTATTGATGCCGCGCAGCAAGCTCAGCTTCCGTTGCAACTGACCAAAGAGCTAGCCAATGAGCAAGTGGCGGAAAAAGTGCAAATGATGATGTCGAAGAACCTAAAAAACCTCGATATTCGTCTTGACCCACCAGAATTAGGTCGTATGCAAATTCGTATGACGATGAACAACGATGTAGCTAATGTGCATTTTACGGTGAACAACCCGCAAGCGCGTGACATCATTGAACAGACGCTTCCTCGCTTGAGAGAGATGTTGGCGCAGCAGGGCATGCAATTGGCTGATTCTTCTGTTCAGCAACAAAACAGCGGGCAGCAGCAAGGTAGTTATACTGCTGAGCAACATGGTCAAAGCGCTCAAGGCAGCGGTTTTTCTGGACAACCAGAAGAGAGCTTTGATGCTGACGTCAATCTGGATTTGAATGTGGCTTCAAAGCGTGATGGAATTAGCTTTTACGCATAACAGGCCGTTTAAAGGCAATAATACAAGGTTACCAAACGACTTCCTCAAGCATCTCGGTAACCTAAAAGAATAATAAGAGACAACAATGGCAGAAGAACAGTTACAAGGGGCCGATGCGCCGAAAGGAAAAGGTAAGTTACTTATCATCATAATCGCTGTTGTGGTATTGCTACTTGGCGGTGGTGCTGCAGCGTTCTTTCTCATGGGCTCTGATGAACCAGCTCAGGCTGAAGCGTCTCAACAGGTTCAAGCGAAGGCATCAGATGCCTCGCCCATTGCCTACGTGAATCTTCCTCAGGCATTTGTATTTAACGTTACTGGGGACCGTCGCGACAGACTGGTACAAATTAAAGCGCAGTTAATGGTTCGCGGCGCAGAGAATGAAGAGTTGGCGCGGTACCATTCGCCACTGATTGAGAGCTCTTTGTTATCAACGTTTGCTTCGGCGACGGTTGATCAGTTGCGTTCTCCAACGGGACGAGTGGAATTGCGCGATCGTGCTTCCGAAGATATCAAAGCAGCGCTAAACGCTGCGGTCGGTAAGCCAGTGATTGAAAAAGTACTGTTTACAGATTTTGTTATTCAATAGGTAAAACGTGACCGATCTATTAAGCCAAGACGAAATTGATGCGCTATTGCACGGGGTTGACGATGTTGATGACGTCGATGAACCGATAGAAAACGACAACGAAGGTGCCGTCAATTTTGATTTCTCGTCGCAAGACAGGATTGTACGTGGTCGAATGCCGACGCTCGAACTTATCAACGAGCGCTTTGCACGACACATGCGTATTAGTCTGTTTAATATGCTGCGTAAAACGGCAGAAGTGTCGATCAATGGCGTGCAGATGATGAAGTTTGGCGAATACCAAAACACATTGTACGTGCCAACCAGTTTGAACATGGTGCGTTTTCGTCCGTTAAAAGGTACAGCGTTGATCACCATGGAGGCTCGCTTAGTCTTTATTCTGGTAGAAAACTTCTTTGGTGGGGATGGTCGATTCCATGCCAAAATCGAAGGGCGCGAATTTACCCCAACGGAACGCCGCATCATTCAGCTGCTGCTGAAGATTGTATTTGAAGACTACAAAGAAGCGTGGTCGCCAGTGATGGGGGTGGAGTTCGAATATCTCGACTCTGAAGTAAACCCAAGTATGGCTAACATTGTCAGCCCGACAGAAGTGATTGTCGTGAGTTCTTTCCACATTGAGGTCGATGGTGGCGGCGGCGATTTTCATGTCGTTATGCCTTACTCCATGGTTGAGCCGATCCGTGAACTGTTGGATGCAGGTGTTCAGTCCGACAAGATGGAGACAGACGTCCGTTGGAGCTCAGCATTGCGTGAAGAGATCATGGATTGTCCGGTTAACTTTCGCGTTAACTTGCTTGAAAAAGACATCTCTTTGCGTGACCTCATGGAATTGCAACCGGGCGACATCATCCCGATTGAAATGCCAGAACATGCGACGATGTTTGTAGAAGACCTACCGACCTATCGCGTAAAAATGGGTCGTTCGGAAGACAAATTAGCGGTGCAAATTTCTGAGGAAATTGAGCGCCCACATGTAGTCAAAACAGATTTAGCTTTCTTGGGCAAAGACATCATGTCTGAGCTTGAGAATGAAGACGATATAGACGATTAAGATACCTTATTGAACAGACATGCTTTGGCATTAAATAAGGCTTAACACAGGATAGAAAAATGGAACCAAGTGACGATCAAAAGCTAGCAGATGAATGGGCAGCCGCTCTTGGCGAAGACCCGTCTGCACCTTCTGTTGACGTAGATGAAGTATTGGCCGCGCCACTGGAAGAGCTAAAAGACACTTCAAGCCCAATTACCGAAGATGAGCGTCGTAAACTCGACACCATCATGGATATTCCGGTGACGATTTCGATGGAAGTCGGTCGTTCACAAATCAGCATTCGGAACTTATTACAGTTGAACCAAGGTTCGGTTGTTGAGTTGGATCGTCTAGCGGGCGAGTCATTGGACGTATTAGTCAACGGTACACTGATTGCGCATGGCGAAGTCGTGGTCGTGAACGATAAGTTTGGTATCCGTTTGACGGATGTGATCAGCCAAACTGAACGAATTAAGAAGCTACGTTAAGATGAGCCGCTCAATCAAAACGCGATTGAAGCAAATCACTGGAGCACTGAGCTTAATGCTGAGTGCTCCTTATGCATTTGCTGCCGCACCAAATAATCTGGATCTTGCGACGACACTGGGCTCGCTTGTGCTTGTGATCGGCGTGATTCTTTTGTTGGCTTGGCTACTTAAACGTATGCAAGTGCCGGCGATGGGACAACAAAAAGGCTTGCGTATTGTGAGTCAGTTGCCAGTGGGCACCAAAGAAAGAATTGCCGTAGTTCAAGTGGGTGAAGAGCAGTTTTTGGTTGGAATTACCAGCCAATCAATCCAAACGTTAGCCAAGTTAGATAAGCCACTGAAAGAGGAAGAGTTGGCGACCAATGCTTTTGCGACTCAATTTAGCCAACTGATCAAAAAACATGACAAAGGGTAACCCGATTCGTTTGCTCCTGAGCACGTTGTTGCTTTTCGTCGGCGTGCTGTTTTCTTCATTTTCGTTTGCTGAGGCAGAGGAGTCTGCTCTGCCTGACAACTTGGCTGATGGAAGTAGCGTCACTGTTCAGGCGATGCAAAGTGATACTGGCGCCAGTCGTGCTATGTCCGTTTCTAGTGGTGGTGGCATCCCTGCGTTTACCATGACCACGAACCCAGATGGCAGTGAAGATTACTCGGTTACACTGCAAATTTTAGCGTTAATGACCATGCTTGGCTTCTTGCCAGCCATGGTGATTTTAATGACGTCGTTTACTCGAATTGTTGTGGTGATGTCGATATTGCGTCAGGCAATGGGTTTGCAACAAACGCCGTCTAATCAGGTCATCATTGGTATAGCGCTGTTTTTGACCTTCTTTGTTATGTCTCCCGTCCTGAACGAAATCAACGATAAAGCCGTTCAGCCTTATTTGAACGAGCAAGTCACGGCTCGAGAAGCATTTGATGCTGCACAAGCGCCAATGAAAGCGTTCATGCTTAAACAGACCCGAATCAAAGACTTGGAGACGTTTGTAACCATGTCAGGAGAGCAAGTTGAGAACCCAGAAGATGTGTCGATGGCGGTGTTGATTCCTGCTTTCATCACCTCGGAGCTAAAAACTGCATTCCAGATTGGCTTTATGCTCTTCTTGCCGTTTTTGATTATTGACCTCGTGGTAGCGTCGGTACTGATGGCAATGGGTATGATGATGTTGTCACCAATGATTGTTTCGTTGCCGTTCAAGTTGATGCTGTTCGTATTGGTCGATGGTTGGAACTTGATACTTTCGACACTCGCGGGCAGTTTTGCCCTTTAGATAAGCGCAGATAGAGGATAAGACATGACACCAGAAATGTTTGTCGAGCTTTTCCGTGAAGCACTTTGGATGGTGCTTATCATGGTCTGCGCCATTATCATCCCAAGTTTGCTTATCGGCCTTATTGTTGCGATTTTCCAAGCTGCGACTTCCATCAACGAACAAACATTGAGCTTCTTGCCGCGTTTGATTGTCACGCTTTTGGCTCTAATGCTATTTGGTCACTGGATGACGCAAATGTTGATGGAATATTTCTATGGCTTGATTGAGCGCTTACCTCAGGTGCTTTATTAGAGGCGCCTATGGAGTACCCCACTAGCGTTGTCTTAGATTGGATCGCAAACTATTTCTGGCCCTACGTTCGTATCTCTTCCATGCTGATGGTGATGACGGTAACTGGGGCTCGATTTGTCTCACCACGAATCCGCCTTTACCTCGGGTTAGCCATCACTTTTGCCGTCATGCCGGCGATCCCTGCAGTGCCTCAAGACATTGAGTTGCTCTCGTTTCGGGGTTTTATGACCATTGCCGAGCAAATGATCATCGGTATTGCGATGGGTATGGTCACTCAATTTATGATTCAAACCTTTGTCTTGTTGGGACAAATATTGGGTATGCAATCAAGTTTGGGTTTCGCTTCTATGGTTGATCCCGCAAATGGTCAGAACACGCCATTGCTTGGTCAGTTATTCATGTTTTTGACGACAATGTTTTTCCTTGCCACCGATGGGCACTTGAAAATGCTGCAATTGGTGGTGTTCAGCTTTAAAACCTTGCCGATTGGCTCCGGCTCGCTCAACGCGGTTGATTTCCGTGAAATGGCAGGCTGGCTTGGTATTATGTTCCAAACGGCACTGAGTATGTCTCTATCTGGCATTATTGCACTACTTACCATTAACTTGTCGTTTGGTGTAATGACCCGTGCCGCACCACAGCTGAATATCTTCTCGCTTGGTTTTGCTTTTGCGTTGATGGTGGGCCTATTACTTTGTTGGTACATACTGGCTGGCCTTTATAGTCATTATGAAATGTTCTGGACAGTGGGTGAGGCGCAGATTTGTCGACTCATTCGCTTGGAGTGCTAAGAATTGGCAGAATCAGACGGTCAGGAACGCACCGAAGAAGCCACGCCCCGACGGTTACAACAAGCCAGAGAAAAGGGGCAGGTTGCTCGGTCTAAAGAACTTGCATCAGCATCTGTACTGATCGTTGGCGCCATTTCACTGATGTGGTTTGGCGAGGCGTTAGCACGTTCATTGTTTTCCATCATGAGCCGTTTATTTGATCTTCAACGAGAAGAGATTTTTGATACGGCAAAGCTATTTGACATTGCTTTAGGGGCGATGACCGATTTGTTGTTCCCTCTATTTTTGGTGCTAGCTACGTTGTTTACTGCCGCCATGATTGGTGCTGCGGGTGTGGGAGGAATCAGTTTTTCTGCTCAAGCCGCTATGCCAAAGCTGTCGAAAATGAATCCGCTTAGCGGTTTAAAGCGGATGGTCGGAATGCAAAGCTGGGTAGAGTTGATCAAATCAATTCTTAAAGTGGTTTTGGTTACTGGTGTCGCGATCTATTTGATCCAAGCATCGCAGGCGGATCTGATTCAATTAAGTATGGATGTGTATCCGCAAAACATCTTCCATGCTTTAGATATTTTGCTGAACTTTATTTTGCTGATCAGTTGCTCGCTATTGATTGTGGTTGCCATCGATATTCCATTTCAAATCTGGCAGCACGCCGATCAGTTAAAAATGACCAAGCAAGAAGTCAAAGACGAATACAAAGAGACTGAGGGTAAGCCGGAAGTTAAAGGCCGTATTCGTATGCTGCAAAGAGAAGCGGCTCAACGTCGTATGATGGCAGATGTTCCTCAGGCTGATGTTATTGTTACCAACCCAGAGCACTTTTCGGTTGCGCTTCGTTATAAACAGAAGACAGACCGTGCGCCGGTAGTGATCGCTAAAGGCACCGATCACATGGCAATGAAGATTCGAGAAGTTGCCCGAGAGCATGACATCACAATTGTACCTGCTCCGCCACTTGCTCGTGCGCTGTACCATACTACCGAGCTAGAACAAGAGATCCCCGATGGATTATTTACTGCGGTGGCTCAGGTTTTGGCATTTGTATTCCAGTTGAAGCAATACCGAAAGCGAGGTGGTCAGCGCCCCAAAATTCAGGATTACGATTTGCCAATCCCGCCAGAACACCGGCACTAATACTAAAAGAAGCCTAATTCTAAAAAGGCTAATTTAATCAGATATTAAGCTATACTTGAGTGTTTAGTCATTATTTTGGCGTTAATTATGGTACATAGCTTGCTTAAAACGCCTTAATTATCAACCATACCTAAACTTTTAGGCCAAAGCGGTCGCGTATTAATAGTAAGAGCTAACGTGACGCTTCAATCGATTGAGATCTCTCGTAGTATGAAGTTAAGCCTGCCATTTGCAGATAAATTGCCACGAATCCCTCAGCGTGAAATGCCAGCTATTGGCGCGCCGGTGATGGTTTTGGCCACCTTAGCGATGGTGGTGCTGCCTATTCCAGCCTTTTTGCTGGATATGTTCTTCACCTTTAACATCGCGTTGTCGATGGTGGTGTTGTTAGTGACCGTTTACACACGTCGTCCGTTGGACTTTGCCGCTTTTCCGACGGTACTGCTGATCGCGACCTTGTTGCGTTTGGCGCTGAACGTTGCCTCGACACGTGTCGTCTTACTGCATGGTCACGAAGGCGGCAATGCGGCAGGTAACGTAATTGAAGCGTTTGGTAATGTCGTTATTGGTGGTAACTACGCGGTCGGCTTAGTGGTTTTCCTTATCTTAATGATCATCAACTTTATGGTGGTGACCAAAGGTGCGGGTCGTATCTCTGAGGTAAGTGCTCGCTTCACCCTTGATGCGTTGCCAGGTAAGCAGATGGCGATTGATGCGGACTTAAATGCCGGATTGATAGACCAAGAACAAGCAAGAGTTCGTCGTTTTGAAGTGACAAAAGAAGCGGATTTCTACGGCTCGATGGATGGTGCCTCGAAGTTCGTAAAAGGTGACGCGATTGCCGGTATTTTGATTCTGTTTATCAACATCATCGGCGGTCTGTCGATCGGTATGGCGCAGTATGGATTGGGTTTCGGTGAGGCAATTGAAATCTATACTTTGCTGACGATTGGTGACGGCCTAGTTGCACAGATTCCATCGCTATTGCTGTCGATTGCAGCGGCGATGATGGTGACGCGTCAAAACACCGATGAAGACATGGGTGAACAGCTGGTCTTCCAGATGTTCGACAACCCAAAAGCACTGATGATTACCGCCGCTATTCTCGGTGTGATGGGCATCGTACCGGGCATGCCACACTTTGCGTTTTTGAGTCTGGCGGTCGCGGCTGGCGCGGCGGCGTATTTCATCGATAAACGCCAAAAGCAGAAAGCGAAAGAACCGGCTTTACCAGCGAAAGCCGACGAAGGTGCAGAGCCTTCATCACAACGCGAACTGTCTTGGGACGACGTCCAGCCAGTCGATATTATTGGCCTAGAAGTGGGTTACCGCTTGATTCCGTTAGTGGACCGAGACCAAGGTGGAGAACTGTTAGAGCGCGTAAAAGGTGTGCGTAAAAAGTTATCGCAAGATTTTGGGTTCCTAATCCCAGCGGTTCATATTCGTGACAACCTTGAACTGACGCCAAACAGCTATCGAATCACATTAATGGGGGTTGCGGTGGGCGAAGCTGAGATTCGTCCGGATCAAGAGCTAGCGATTAACCCAGGTCAGGTGTATGGCATGATTGATGGCGAGCCAACCATTGACCCTGCATTTGGATTGGAAGCCGTATGGATTCGCGAAGATCAGCGTGAGCATGCTCAGGCGTTAGGTTATACGGTTGTTGACTCATCGACAGTATTAGCGACGCACCTGAGCCAGTTATTGACTAATAACGCATCGCAGTTGATTGGTCACGAAGAAGTAGAGAATTTATTAGAAATGTTAGGACGCAGCGCGCCTAAGTTGGTTGAGAACTTTGTTCCTGATCAGTTGCCATTAGGTGTGGTGGTGAAAGTCCTACAAAACTTGTTAAACGAGGCCATTCCAATCCGCGATATTCGCACGATTGTTCAAACTTTGGCTGAGTACTCAAGTAAGAGTCAAGAAGCTGACATATTGACGGCAGCAGTTCGAATTAGTTTAAAACGTCTAATTGTTCAAGAAATCAATGGTATAGAGCCTGAGCTGCCAGTGATTACTTTGATACCTGAACTGGAACAAATATTGCATCAAACTATGCAAGCATCAGGAGGCGAATCTGCGGGGATTGAACCGGGGCTCGCTGAACGATTGCAGTCTTCACTAAGCCAAGCGACACAGGAACAAGAATTGAAAGGCGAACCTGCCGTTCTGCTTACTTCCGGTGTATTACGCTCGACGTTGGCGAAATTTGTGAAGAACACAATACCTAATCTCCGGGTACTGTCTTACCAAGAAATCCCGGATGAAAAACAGATCAGAATTGTGCAAGCAGTGGGTAACTGATCTTACGCATCATTAATGGATTCATAGTTTGAAAATAAAGCGATTTTTTGCCAAAGACATGAGAACGGCGCTGCTCCAAGTGAAAGAGGAGTTAGGCGCGGAAGCGGTGATCATGTCAAACAAGAAAGTGGCTGGTGGGGTGGCGATTGTTGCGGCGATAGATAGTGAATCTAACCCGTCTCAAGCAAGCGCAGCGTCACAACAAAATCGCGGTGCTTCTCAATCGAATCGCTATAACGAACATCGTCAAATGTCATCGTCTTCTGCTGATCGTTATCAAGATCGTCATTTAGATGAAGATAAAATTAGCCTGAACAGTAATAACAGTAACAACGAAAAAACAGGCTCGATGACGCAGCGATTCGCTAACATGCTTAAGCAATATAGTGGTGGTGCAGCAGATGCTGACGATCATGTAGCGGAAAATGAAGATTCGCTCTCTGCTTTATTGCAACGCCAGAATAAGCATCGCGACGGCTACAACCAAGAAAAGCCAGCGCCATATCAACCAGATTCACCTTTGGCGAAGTTAATCGCACAAGATAATCGATTTGAGCGTCCAACGCCGAAGTTGGATCCGACACGCTATGATCGCCGCCGTCCAAGTGATGAGCGAGAAGAGTCTGCTGATGAGCTGGAGAGTATGCGCGAAGAGATGACGTCAATTCGTCGTCTTCTAGAGCATCAAGTCTCTGGCCTAATGTGGCAGGAAGTGGAACGTCGTGAGCCGCTCAGAGCAATGCTGATTAAGCGCTTAGAGCGTATGGGCGTTTCTCCGGAGTTAGCAGACCAAATGGCGTGCTATATCCCGGAAGATACAAAACCAGCGCGAGCGTGGAAAGCGTTGTTGTCGCTGGTGGCGGATCAAATCAATATTCCTAAACAGGACATTTTAAAACGTGGTGGTGTGGTTGCACTGTTAGGTCCGACGGGGGTGGGAAAAACAACCACCGTTGCGAAGCTCGCAGCACGTGCCGCCATGGAATACGGTGCCGACAATGTGGCCCTTGTGACAACAGATACATATCGCATAGGTGCACATGAGCAGCTCTCAATTTACGGAAGAATCATGGGTTGTCCCGTAAGAGTTGCTAAAGATTCTAACGAGTTAGCCGATGTTATATATCAGCTAAGAAACAGAAGACTGATTTTGGTCGATACGGCAGGGATGGGGCAACGAGATGTCAGGCTTTCTGAGCAGCTCGATACTCTAATGCAAGAGAGCGGAGAAGTGATTCACAGCTACCTTGTTTTGCCAGCTACCGCACAACGTCGCGTTCTACAAGAAACGCTGGATCACTTCCGACGCATACCACTTTCGGGTTGTATTATGACGAAGCTTGATGAGTCATTAAGTCTAGGCGAATTCATCAGTGTAGTGATTCAAAACGCAATGCCAGTGGCTTACATCGCTAATGGTCAGCGCGTGCCAGAAGACATTGTGATAGCGCAACCAAAATATATGCTTGCGAAAGCAAATGAACTGTTAGAGAAGTCGACAGAGAACGAACCTCACTTTTGGAACAGTGACAGTGAAGGACTCTAAGGCGGCGGACTACTATGACTGAGAATATGATACACGATCAAGCAAGCGGCCTCCGTCGCTTAACACAACCATCGTTGACCAAAGTGATTGCTGTTACTGGCGGCAAAGGTGGTGTGGGGAAATCAAACGTAACACTGGGTCTGGCGATTTGTATGGCTCGCCAAGGCAAGAAGGTGATGGTTCTCGACGCTGATTTAGGTCTGGCCAATGTGGACGTGATGCTCGGAATTCGTGCAAAACGTAATCTAGGACATGTCTTAGCGGGTGAATGTGAGCTAAAAGATGCGATTGTCGAAGGGCCTTATGGTATAAAGATAATCCCTGCAACTTCTGGCACACAGAGCATGACTGAGCTTTCTCACGCTCAACATGCTGGACTCATTCGAGCATTTGGTAGTCTTGAAGACGAAATGGACGTCCTGCTGATAGATACCGCCGCAGGCATTTCTGACATGGTAATCAGTTTTTCGCGAGCAGCTCAAGATGTCGTTGTGGTTGTGTGTGATGAACCAACTTCAATCACAGATGCATATGCGTTAATTAAGCTGTTAAGTAAAGAACACCAGGTCCAACGCTTTAAAGTTGTAGCAAATATGGTCAGAAGCTACCGTGAAGGGCGAGAATTGTTTGCAAAGTTGACGCTAGTCACAGAGCGATTCTTGAATGTCAGCCTTGAACTCGTAGCATGTATTCCATTAGATGATAAAGTACGACAGGCTGTAAAAAGACAAAAAATTGTCGTTGATGCGTTCCCTCGCTCACCTGCCGCTTTAGCTATCAGCTCACTAGCAAACAAAGCGTTAACGTGGCCACTACCGAAAACACCAAGTGGACACTTGGAATTTTTTGTGGAAAGGTTGCTAAATCGTACCGAATTCGCAGAGGACCCTTTTGGTGAATAAAGCGATAACCTATGACCAACATGGCAAGTTTAATAGCCAGCAAGCGTTTATAGAGCGCTACTCAGTGTTGGTTAAGCGCATTGCTCACCACCTATTAGGCCGTTTACCGCCGAGTGTTCAGGTAGAGGATTTAATTCAGGCCGGCATGATCGGTCTTATCGAAGCTCAGCAGAATTATGATGGTTCTAAAGGTGCGAGCTTTGAAACTTATGCAGGTATCCGTATTCGCGGTGCAATGTTAGATGACATGCGCAAAGGCGATTGGGTACCGCGTTCTGTTCATAAAAATAATCGAGAGATTAACCAAGCGATTGCGGAGCTGGAAGGCGAATTAAATCGAGATCCTACTGATTCTGAAGTAGCCACGCATCTCGGTATGACACTGGATCAATATCATAGTGCTCTGACCGATATCAACTGCTCAAAATTAGTCGGTATTGAAGATTTAGGCGTTTCTGATGATGTGATTTCACCTGCAGATGAAACTGATGACAGTAACCCATTCAAAGGGGTTGCCGATGAATCATTTCGAAAAGCACTGGTTGAATCAATAAAACAGCTTCCAGAGCGTGAAGCTTTGGTACTTTCGCTTTATTATGATGAAGAACTCAATTTGAAAGAAATTGGCGATGTGTTAGGCGTAAGCGAATCTCGCGTAAGTCAAATACTGAGTCAAGCGATGCAACGTTTGCGCACCAAGCTCAGTGCGTGGACACAAAATGACTAAAAACACTGATTTTACGATTCAGTGGAGGCAATTTTGAATAAAAACATGAAGATCCTTATTGTTGATGATTTCTCAACAATGCGCCGTATTGTTAAAAACCTGCTTCGTGACTTGGGTTTCAATAACACTCAAGAAGCGGACGATGGTTTAACCGCATTACCAATGCTGAAAAAAGGTGACTTCGATTTTGTTGTAACTGACTGGAACATGCCAGGTATGCAAGGCATCGATTTGCTTAAACACATCCGCGCGGATGCAGAACTTAAGCATTTGCCAGTTCTAATGATCACGGCTGAAGCGAAGCGTGAGCAGATCATTGAAGCTGCTCAAGCAGGCGTAAACGGCTACATTGTTAAGCCATTTACTGCTGCAACATTAAAAGAAAAATTAGATAAAATTTTCGAGCGTTTATAACTCTCTCTTTTTCTCTTTGTTATTCGAGTCATTCATACCAATTATTAAATACCTATTAAATGACTCGTTTAGCGTTTTTAAAGTGATAAGAAGAACTAAACGTAAAAGGGTCTATTCAGAATGATCTCACTAGAGCAGGCGAAGTCACTCGTTCAAATGCTAGAAAACGGGGAACAAGACCAAGCCAATATGCTTGTTGCCTCGATCTACGAAGGTGCCGAGAATCCAATGCTGCAAGAAATTGGAGCCTTAACTCGAGACCTTCACGAATCACTCAAGCAGTTCAGTCTCGATCAGCGCATGACCGAAATTGCGAAAGACGAAATCCCTAACGCAAGGGATCGTCTTAATTATGTGATCGAGAAGACAGAGCTAGCAGCCAACAAAACGATGGATGCAGTCGACTGCTGCCTTCCTATCGCTGACAACCTGCATGATTGCCTTCAGAAAGTTCGTCCTCAATGGAATGAACTCATGCACGGGCGCATCGAATTAAGCGAATTCAAAGCACTTTGTCACCGAATCGACGAGCTATTAGTTCAAGTCGAAGGTGACAGCACTGAGTTGCGTGGTCAATTGACCGAAATTCTCATGGCGCAAGACTTCCAAGACCTAACTGGCCAAATTATTCGCCGCGTAATTACGTTGGTAAATGAAGTAGAAGGCCGCTTAGTGGAAATCCTAACCGTATTCTCTGGAAATAAACCTGAAGAACACATTCAAGTTTTGTCAGAACCGGCAGATAAAAAGAATACACAAACAAGCGAAGCCGAAGGCCCGATTCTTCATCCAGAACTGAGAGAAGATGCGGTTTCATCGCAGGACGAAGTCGATGACTTGTTGTCCAGTCTTGGATTTTAAAGGTAACGTATGAGCTACGATTTAGACGAAGATATTCTTCAGGACTTTCTCATTGAGGCTGGGGAAATTCTCGAACTGCTTTCTGAGCAGTTGGTTGAATTGGAAAATAACCCAGAAGACAAAGACTTACTTAATGCAATTTTCCGCGGGTTTCACACCGTAAAAGGCGGTGCTGGCTTCCTGTCTTTGGCAGAGCTAGTCGATACTTGTCATGGTGCGGAGAACGTGTTCGACGTTTTACGAAACGGCCAACGCACGGTCACGCAAAACTTAATGGATACGATGCTAAAAGCGTTGGATACGGTCAATACCCAGTTCCAAGCCGTTCAAGATCGTGAACCATTGGAAGCTGCGGATCCTGCCCTTCTTGAAGAACTTCATCGTCTATGTAAACCTGAATCAGAAGATGAAGTCGCTGCAACCGTGGTTGAAGAACCAGTGGTTACTCCTGAACCTGTCATTCCTGAGCCTGTTATTGAAGAACCTGCCGCGCCAGCGTCAAGTGTCGGCTCTGTCGATGAAATTACCCAAGACGAATTCGAAAAGCTGCTGGATGAACTTCATGGTAAAGGCTCAGCTCCAGGCGCTTCAGAACCTGCGACACCAACAGCGCCATCAGAGCCCCCTCAATCAAGTGCGCCATCAGTTGAAAGTGGCGATATCACTGACGATGAATTTGAACGTCTACTTGACGAACTTCACGGCGTTGGCAAAAGTCCATCAGCGGCAGAGGCAGCAGCATCTGCACCAGCAGAACCTCCTAAAGCGGCAGAACCAGCTGCGCCAGTTGCATCGTCAGCAAATCAAGATAGTGACTTAATGACGGACGAAGAGTTCGAAAAGTTACTCGACGAGCTACATGGTGCGGGCAAAGGTCCCACGCTGGAAGAACTGGATATGGCAACGAAGCCGGCATCAGCAAACGTAGAGGAAAGCCCTGCGAAACCTGAGCCTGCGGTTAAGCCAGCACCAGCACCAGCAGCGCCAACTCCGGCTCCAGCACCAAAACCAGAATCTAAACCTGTCGCGGTGAAAGAAGAGGCGAAAGCGCCAGCGGTTAAAAAGCCTCAGGCCGAGGCAACCGTTCGTGTCGATACCTCGACGCTTGATACCATCATGAACATGGTAGGTGAGCTTGTATTGGTCCGAAACCGTCTATTAAGCCTTGGTTTGAACAGCGACAATGAAGAAATGTCCAAAGCGGTCGCCAACCTTGATGTCGTAACGGCGGATCTGCAAGGCGCGGTAATGAAAACGCGTATGCAGCCAATCAAGAAAGTATTTGGCCGCTTCCCACGCGTTGTCCGTGACTTGGCGCGTAACCTAAATAAAGACATCGTGCTGGAAATGCGCGGTGAAGAAACCGATCTCGATAAAAACCTTGTAGAAGCATTGGCTGATCCATTGATTCACTTGGTTCGTAACTCGGTTGACCACGGTATTGAAATGCCAGACGACCGCGCGAAAGCAGGTAAATCACGCACAGGTAAAGTGATTTTGTCTGCATCACAAGAAGGGGATCACATTGAGCTATCCATCGTAGATGATGGCGGCGGTATGGACCCGAACAAACTGCGTGGTATCGCGGTTAAGCGCGGTATGATGGACGAAGATGCGGCGGCCCGTTTAACAGACAAAGAGTGCTTCAACCTTATCTTTGCGCCAGGTTTCTCAAGTAAAGATAAAATTTCTGACATCTCTGGGCGTGGTGTTGGCATGGATGTGGTTAAGACGGCGATCAACACCTTAAATGGTTCAATCGATATCGATTCTGAGCTAGGTAAAGGCACTAAGATCACCATCAAAGTACCACTGACGCTTGCGATCCTACCAACACTGATGGTTGGTGTTGGCGGTCATCCGTTTGCGCTGCCACTGGCATCGGTGAGCGAAATTTTCCACTTGGATCTGAGTCGCACAAACGTGGTAGATGGTCAGTTGACGATCATTGTGCGTGAAAAATCTATCCCGCTATTTTACTTACAGAACTGGTTAGCATCCAAATCACAAAACGTCGAAGAGCGTACTGGTCACGGTCATGTGGTTATTGTACAGATCGGTAACCAGCGCGTTGGTTTTGTTGTGGATACGCTTATTGGTCAAGAAGAAGTGGTTATTAAGCCACTCGATAATCTATTGCAAGGCACTCCGGGCATGGCTGGTGCAACAATCACTAGCGATGGCCATATTGCATTAATTCTAGATGTGCCTGATTTACTTAAGCGATATGCTGCGGCTTCACGCCTTTAAGCAAAGCTGACGTTATTAAAAGGAATAAGATGGCGATTAAAGTACTAGTCGTTGATGATTCGAGTTTTTTTCGACGTCGCGTGAGCGAAATCATCAACTCAGAATCGCGCCTAGAAGTGATTGACGTTGCGGTAAATGGCAGAGAGGCGGTTGAGAAAGCCAAATCTCTTAAACCGGACGTCATCACGATGGATATTGAAATGCCAGTGATGGATGGCATTACCGCTGTGCGTGAAATCATGGCAGCGGCTCCAACGCCAATCCTAATGTTTTCGTCCCTGACTCATGACGGGGCGAAAGCCACGCTTGATGCGCTAGATGCGGGCGCATTGGATTTCTTACCGAAAAAGTTTGAAGACATCGCACGTAACCGCGAAGAAGCGGTATCACTGCTTCAGCAACGAGTTATTCAGATTGCTTCGAAGCGCGCTTTTATGCGTCGACCAATCACTCGCGCTGCTGCGAGTACCAGTGCGGCAGCTCGTCCACTAGGCTCAAGAACGGCTTCGCCAGCGACTCCAGCTCCTGCTCGACCGGCTGCGGCAAAGTTCCGAGCCTCCGGTAAGAAGTATCAAATGACCGCAATTGGCACGTCTACTGGTGGTCCGGTTGCTTTGCAAAAAATTCTGACGCGTTTACCGATGAACTACCCGCATCCGATCGTATTGATCCAACATATGCCAGCAACCTTTACTGCTGCATTTGCCAGCCGTTTGAATACCTTGTGTAAGATTCAAGTGAAAGAAGCCCAAGACGGCGATGTCTTACAGCCTGGTGTGGCATACCTTGCTCCAGGTGGTAAGCAAATGATGGTGGATGGTCGAGCGGGGGCTGCTCGTCTTCGTATCATTGATGGCGGCGACCGCATGAACTACAAACCATGTGTGGATGTGACTTTTGGTTCTGCAGCCAAAGTATACGGTGACAAAGTGCTCTCTTTAGTGCTGACTGGCATGGGTGCAGACGGTCGTGAAGGCGCTCGTATGTTGAAGTCTGCAGGCTCAACTATTTGGGCTCAAGATGAAGAAAGTTGTGTTGTTTATGGTATGCCCCAAGCTGTTGCTAAAGCAGGCATTTCTTCAGAAGATTTACCGCTTGACCGCATTGCAGAACGCATGTTGGTGGAAGTTGGTCTAGCGTAGGATTCATCATGATTGTTTGGAGTGTAGCTAACCAGAAAGGTGGCGTGGGTAAAACCACCTCAACAGTGACATTAGCGGGTTTGCTGAGTCAAAAAGGTCATCGCGTACTGATGGTCGATACTGACCCTCACGCATCACTGACTACCTATCTTGGTTATGATCCTGACGCAGTAACTTCGAGCCTGTTTGATTTATTCCAGTTGAAGACATTCTCTCGTGAAACGGTGAGGCCGTTAATCCTAGAGACAAAACTGGAAGGGATGGATATCATTCCCGCGCATATGTCCCTTGCGACGCTTGATCGTGTCATGGGGAATCGCAGTGGGATGGGGTTGATCTTAAAACGAGCTCTACAAGCGGTCTCACAAGACTATGATTATGTGTTGATTGACTGCCCGCCAATTCTTGGTGTGATGATGGTCAACGCACTGGCCGCCAGTGACCGAATTTTGATTCCCGTTCAAACCGAGTTTTTGGCGATGAAAGGCTTGGAACGCATGATGCGCACGTTAACCATTATGCAAAAGTCTCGTCCGGGTGGTTTCAAAGTGACTATCGTTCCAACGATGTATGACAAGCGCACCAAAGCGTCTTTGCAGACATTGATGCAACTGAAGAAAGATTACCCAAATCAAGTATGGACCTCTGCGGTGCCTATTGATACCAAATTCCGTGATGCTAGTTTAAAGCATTTGCCAGCATCGCATTTTGCATCTGGTAGTCGTGGTGTGTTTGCGTACAAACAGTTACTGATTTACCTGGAGAGGTTAGCGTTCGATGAGCAGTAACGACGTGCTTTCCAGTGAACAAGCGCTTGATGACTACTTTAATGCGCTATTGGGTGATGAGGCTGAAGCAACGACTCTTGAGGAAGAGCTTGACTTGCTGGCTCAAGAAATATCATCTGCAGAGCCAGAGCCAGAGCCAGAGCCAGAGCCAGAGCCAGAGCCAGAGCCAGAGCCAGAGCCAGAGCCAGAGCCAGAGCCAGAGCCAGAGCCAGAGCCAGAATTGCAGTTTCAATACTCGGAGCCGGAAACTTACCAGTTTCAAGAAGCGTACCCGCCAGAATTGGAAGCCCCAAATCTGGAAGATGTGCAAAGGTTATTAAGTCAGCTTGAAGCAAGCAACCCTGTAGCCGAGTTAGATATTGATAGTATTCTTGAACAAAATACGATTGATATTGCAGCAGAAATAAAAGCGGCTGAGCCAGACGTACAAACCGTTAGTGAGGCGCCCGAGTTACAAACAGTTGAAGAGATACAAGACTGGGTGATTGATGCGCCAGTTTTTGAGGAAACTCAGCCAGAACTGGTTGAACCTCAATCGGTGATTGAGCATGATGTCAATATAGAATCGAACGTTGATACCGAGCTCGAGACACAAACAGGTTCCGAAATACCAACTGACTGGGAAAGTACGAAGCGAAGTGAAGATTTTCAAGTGCTTTACTTTGATGTGAATGATGTCACGTTTGCCGTACCGCTTGATGAGTTAGGTGGTATTCATCGCATCAGCGAGCTTAACCATTTGATAGGAAAGCCCGCCTGGTATTTGGGGCTACAAACAAATCGTGAGCAACAGTTTGATGTCGTCGATACCGCGAAATGGGTGATGGCAGATAAGCTTCGCGATGACAGTTACAAAGATAATTACCAATACGTTGTCATGCTTGGAGAGAGTATGTGGGGGCTGGCCAGTAACCAACTAATGGGGACGGAAACGCTCAATATCGACAAGGTTCGCTGGCGTGAACAGGCGGGTAAGCGCCCTTGGCTAGCGGGCATGGTAAAAGAAAAAATGTGCGCCTTAATTCATGTCCAGGCGCTCATTGACATGCTAAACGCCGGTTTAGATGTCAAATCACTGAATTAGATTTAAGTCGGGAACGACATTAACGAGGATTAACTATGTCTCAAGCTTTTGAAGTAGAAGTGAAGAAAGATGCATCGAATGACGAAGTTCTTCAGTGGGTGACGTTCCAGCTAGAAGAAGAAACGTACGGCATCAACGTAATGCAAGTTCGTGAAGTACTTCGTTATACTGAAATTGCACCCGTTCCAGGTGCGCCAGATTATGTTCTGGGTATCATCAACCTGCGTGGTAACGTGGTTACTGTTATCGACACGCGTTCGCGTTTCGGCCTGATGGAAGGCGAAGTTACAGATAATACTCGTATTATTGTGATCGAGTCAGAGCGTCAAGTGATTGGTATTTTGGTAGATAGTGTGGCAGAAGTGGTTTACCTACGTTCTTCTGAAATTGACACGACGCCTTCTGTTGGTACTGATGAAAGCGCGAAGTTCATCCAAGGTGTGAGCAACCGTGACGGCAAACTTCTTATCCTTGTGGATTTGAACAAGCTCCTAACGGATGACGAATGGGACGAGATGGCTCACCTATAATGGGCTGAATAATGATGGCTGAAGAGACTCTTTTATCTGTTCCATTCCTTGCGGGTGGCGTCGCTTTTATCGTGTTGGTGTTGGTTGTTTTGCAACTGCGCATTCGCTCGGGGTTGCAAAAGCAAGTAGACCAGCAACGAGCACAGTCTCGACATGTAGATAAAGAAGTACAAAAGTTGAGTAAGCAGTTACTCGAAGTGCGTTCGGTTGTCGTTGGTCTTGGACAAAAAGTAACGGAACAACAAGACATTATTCAGCACCTAAACGAGAGAATTCGTGAACTCGAGCACGCTGATACTGATGGTCGCTTGTACAGTCGAGCTTCTAAAATGGTACAGCTTGGTGCAGATATCAATGAGCTCATTGAAGAGTGTGAACTGCCAAAAGCTGAAGCGGAATTGATGCTTTCACTACAGAAAAAACTGGCGGGAAAAGAGAAAATTCCACCACTAAGCGGTCAGCCATCAGATGATGCAGAATACCCGACGCGTGGACGTCGTCGACGCTAAAGGTTTTAAAGCGATAAAAAGAGGCGATAAGCCTCTTTTTTTGTGTTCGGTTACTAATTATCTTTTTGCAATACAGCCCTAGGTTACCTTGAGCTCTCTTCATTCTTAGCACTCGCTCCCCAAGTTAAAATGAGAGCTTATAACTACTTATAGTTAATTTTATTAAAGTGTGACGATTAATTAACAAAAATACATGAACTTACATACATCCCAGCCCTCTTATCCTGTTTTGTCATAACTAAGCTGTGCTAATATAGCGCTTCGTTCATTTTTTAGTTGAAGCTCTATGTTAGAAGTATCTAACCTGACAGCGATCCGTGATGAGAGGGTCCTGTTTGAAAACCTGCAGTTTGAAATTAAGCCTGGTGAATTGGTCCAGATAGAAGGGCGCAATGGTACTGGCAAAACTACGTTACTACGTATTGTGACAGGTTTAGGTGATAGAGAAGAAGGCATCATTAAGTGGAAAGGAGAAGAGGTTGAAAAATCTCGTGATGTTTTCCATCAAGATCTGCTGTTCTTAGGGCATCAAACTGGAGTGAAACGAGAGCTTACCGCACTAGAAAACTTACGTTTTTACCAATCTATTCAAAATAACCGCTCTTCTGACGAAGAAATCTTCACTGCTTTAACTCAAGTTGGTTTAGCTGGTCGAGAAGATGTGCCTGTAGCACAGCTTTCCGCAGGTCAGCAACGACGAGTGGCACTAGCAAGGTTATGGCTCAGTAAGCAAATTTTATGGATTTTAGATGAACCGTTGACCGCCATCGATAAGCAAGGCGTCAAAGTGCTTGAATCTTTGTTCGCAAGTCACGCTGATAATGGCGGTATTGTCGTGTTGACGACGCATCAAGATATGTTTTCGGACAGCCCGAAACTTAGAAAAATAAAGTTGGGTGATTGATATGATTCCATCTATGACCACCATCATTCGCCGCGAGCTATTGATAGCATTTCGCCGTCAGGCAGACATTCTGAACCCGCTTTGGTTCTTTATTATTGTTATTACTTTGTTTCCTCTTAGTATCGGGCCTGAACCAAATTTGTTAGCACGTATTGCAGCGGGCATTGTTTGGGTTGCCGCATTGCTATCCGCCTTATTATCATTAGAGCGTCTATTTCGTGATGATTTTCAAGACGGTGCATTGGAACAAATGATGCTAATGCCGATTCCATTGCAACTTGTAGTGGTTTCAAAGGTCATAGCACATTGGTTGTTAACAGGGTTACCTCTGATCCTAATTAGCCCATTATTGGCGGTTTTACTTTCGCTCGATTTCAATACTTGGCTATCTGTTGTACTAACCTTGATGATCGGTACACCGACACTAAGTTTTATTGGAGCTATTGGCGTGGCTTTGACGGTTGGGTTGCAAAAGGGTGGCGTTCTTTTGAGTTTGCTTATTCTTCCGCTCTACATCCCAATTTTGATTTTTGCAACATCAGCAATTGATGCCGCCGCGCTTGGTATGGCGTATAACGGTCAACTAGCAATTTTAGGTGCGATGCTAATGGGAGCAATGACGTTAACGCCTTTTGCCATTAGTGCCGCATTGAGAGTTAGTGTTAACTAACTCAATAAAGTGCCAATGAAGCGGCGCTTGATCAAAGAATTATTATTAAAGCACTGCTACGGTCTCAACCCTTTAGACAGTGTCCCTGAAGTAAGAGTGAGAACAAAACATGTGGAAATGGCTACATCCTTATGCCAAGCCAGAAACCGCTTACCGTTTGAGTGGTAAGTTTCTGCCTTGGTTTTCTGTATTGGCCCTCGTATGCTTATCGGTTGGTACGGTTTGGGGGCTTGCATTTGCGCCTTCAGATTACCAACAAGGTGACAGTTTCCGAATCATCTACATTCACGTCCCATCAGCTATTTGGTCTATGGGCGTTTATATGTCGATGGCGATTGCGGCATTTATTGGCTTAGTATGGCAAGTACGTCTATCTGATATGGCGGCACTTGCGATGGCGCCGATTGGTGCGGTATTTACCTTTATTGCTCTACTTACTGGTGCCGTTTGGGGTAAGCCAATGTGGGGCACTTGGTGGGTATGGGACGCCCGTCTTACTTCAGAATTGATTCTTCTATTTCTCTACCTTGGTGTTATTGCGCTTTATCACGCGTTTGACGATCAGAAAACAGCCGCAAAAGCGGCGGGTATTTTAGCGATCGTAGGCGTCGTGAACCTACCTATCATTCACTTTTCCGTAGAATGGTGGAACACGCTTCACCAAGGCGCGACGATCACGAAATTTGAACAACCTTCTATTTCATCCGACATGCTTTGGCCGTTATTGCTAAACATCTTTGGCTTTGCGTTCTTCTTTGGTGCAGTGACGATGGTCCGTTTCCGTAACGAAATCATCAGTAAAGAAAGTCACCGCCCTTGGGTGCGCAAACTCGCAGCAGAACAAACTCAGTGAGGTAATTTATTATGCATTTTGAATCTCTGAGCGACTTTTTTGCCATGGGTGGCTACGCATCATACGTATGGAGTGCGTTTGGTATTACTTTCTTATCCATGCTGATTCTTCTGATCACTAGCCTTCGCCGCGGTGATGCATTATTGAAAGAAGTGAAAGCAAAAATTGACCGTCAAGCTCGTATCGACGCAGCGAAGAACATGGAGAACACCTTATGAACCCGAGACGTAAAAAGAGGCTAGGTATCGTACTAGCGATCTTTATCGGTATTAGTGCCACCATTGGTTTGATACTTTATGCGCTTAACCAAAATATGGACCTTTTCTACACTCCAACGGAGTTGGTTAATGGTAAGCCAGATGGCACCAAGCCAGAAATAGGCCAGCGTCTGCGTATTGGTGGTATGGTGGTTGTGGGCTCGGTTCGTCGAGATCCTAATTCTTTGAAAGTGAGTTTTGACCTGCACGATGTCGGTCCGAAAGTGACGATTACTTATGATGGTATTCTGCCTGACTTGTTCCGTGAAGGGCAGGGTATTGTGGCTCAAGGTGTACTGAAAGATGCCACGACAGTTGAGGCATTTGAGGTCCTAGCGAAGCACGATGAAGAATACATGCCACCAGAAATTGCGGAAGCGATGAAGAAAACGCATGAACCGCTTCAATACAGCACCGAACAGAAACAAGGAAGCGGCCAATGATTGCTGAAATCGGTCACTTTGCTCTCATTCTTTCGCTTGCAATGGCAGTGCTGCTGAGCGTATTGCCATTGTGGGGAGCATCGAATAATAACACAATGCTCATGAACACAGCGCGACCGCTATCTTGGTCTATGTTCCTGATGCTGTTGTTCTCTTTCGCCATTTTATGTTGGGGATTTTATACCAACGACTTCACGTTACAGTATGTAGCGAGCAACTCGAATAGTCAGCTTCCTTGGTACTACCGTTTAACCGCAGTATGGGGTGCACACGAAGGTTCACTGTTACTATGGGTTTTAATCCAAGCTGCTTGGACTGTCGCTGTAGCGACGTTTAGTCGTGGTATGCCGCAAGAGTCGGTTGCACGTGTACTTGCCGTAATGGGCATGATCTCAGTGGGTTTTCTACTGTTTATCATCTTAACGTCAAACCCATTCTTACGTACGTTGCCTTTCTTCCCGGTTGACGGGCGTGACTTGAACCCTCTGCTTCAAGACCCCGGTTTGATTGTTCACCCGCCAATGCTTTACATGGGCTACGTTGGTTTCTCGGTTGCCTTCTCTTTTGCGATCGCATCCCTAATGACCGGACGCCTTGATACGGCTTGGGCTCGTTGGTCTCGTCCTTGGACAACCGCTGCATGGGTATTTTTAACACTCGGTATCGCACTAGGCTCTTGGTGGGCTTACTACGAACTTGGCTGGGGTGGCTGGTGGTTCTGGGATCCAGTAGAAAACGCATCATTCATGCCTTGGTTAGCGGGTACCGCATTAATGCACTCTCTTGCCGTGACAGAAAAACGCGGCACATTTAAAGCGTGGACGGTACTATTGGCAATCTCTGCATTTTCGTTGAGTTTGTTGGGCACATTCTTAGTCCGTTCCGGTATTTTAGTATCGGTGCACGCGTTCGCGTCTGACCCGTCGCGCGGTATGTTTATTCTAGGCTTCCTCGTTTTCGTTATCGGCGGCTCTTTATTGCTGTTTGCCGTAAAAGGGGCAGCAGTACGTGTACGTGGTAACTTCGACTTAGTCTCTCGTGAAAACGCGCTCTTAGCCAATAACGTATTACTTATCGCAGCACTTGTTGTGGTGTTAGTGGGGACACTGTTGCCGCTCGTACATAAGCAGCTTGGTTTGGGGTCGGTTTCTATCGGTGCGCCATTCTTCGATATGCTGTTTGCGTGGTTGATGATGCCATTTGCTTTCCTACTTGGTACTGGTCCACTTATCCGTTGGAAGCGAGACAATTTATCTAAACTTGTGAAACCAATGCTCATTTCAGGTGTGCTTGCTTTCGCCTTGGCTGCGGTATGCGTGTTCCTGTTTGCCGACTTCTTCTCAACCATGGCTTACATTGGCTGGGTAATGGCGATTTGGATTATTGCAATGCATGGCTTTGAACTATATGAGCGTGCAACGCACCGTCATAGCTTTAGTGAAGGCGTTCGCAAGCTGCAGCGTAGCCACTGGGCGATGATGTTGGGTCATGTTGGTCTGGCGGTATCTGTTATCGGTATTGCGATGGTACAGAACTACAGCATCGAGCGTGATGTACGTTTAGCACCTGGCGAACATTTCCAAATTCAAGGTTATGATTTCTACTTCTCAGGCCTGCGTGATAAAGATGGTCCAAACTACGATGGCTACATCGCGGATTTTGAGATCACACATGATGGCAAATACGTGAATACGCTTCACGCTGAGAAGCGCTTCTACCGTACGGCTAAGTCTATGATGACCGAAGCTGCCATTGACCGTGGCATTAGTCGTGACTTATACATTGCAATGGGTGAACGTTTAGACGACAACCGATCTTGGGCTGTTCGTATTTACTATAAACCGTTCGTTCGTTGGATTTGGGCTGGCTCTTTGATTATGGCGTTAGGCGGTGCACTAGCGATTTCAGATAAGCGTTATCGCTTCCGTAAATCTTCAAAGAAAAACGCGAAGTCAAAAGTGCAGGAGGCATAACATGAATAAGAAAATCTTATTTATTCCGCTCGTCGCTTTCATGATTTTGGCGGGCATTTTCGCAACCCAGTTAATGCGCAACCAAGAGGGCGATGATCCAACAAAATTGGAGTCGGTTTTGGTTGGTAAGCCAGTTCCTGAGTTTCACTTAGAAGACTTAGCTGAACCTGGAAAACAATACGACCAGTCAATTTTTAAAGGTGAGCCGTTGCTCTTGAACGTTTGGGCAACGTGGTGTCCAACGTGTTATGCAGAGCATAAATATCTGAACGAGTTGGCGGGTAAAGGCGTTAAGATCATCGGTATGAATTATAAAGATGATCGTAACAAAGCTGTAGGCTGGTTGAATGATCTCGGCAACCCGTACTTAATTAGCCTATTTGATGGTAGTGGTATGCTTGGTCTTGACCTTGGCGTTTATGGTGCACCAGAAACATTCATTATTGATGCAAATGGTGTGATTCGCTATCGCCACGTGGGGGATGTAAACCCACGTAATTGGTCAGAAACACTGGAGCCGCTTTACAACAAATTGGTTGAGGAGGCGAAGCAATGAGAAAGCTGATCCTTGCAGTTTTTGCTGCCATGACATTATCTCTTGCTGCTCACGCTGCCATTGAAGTGTACGAGTTCGATAACTTGGAACAAGAACAGCAGTTCAAAGAGTTAAGCCATACGCTCCGTTGCCCTAAATGTCAGAACAACACGATCTCGGATTCTAACGCTGAACTTGCTCAAGACTTACGCCATAAGGTGTACGAAATGACCAAAGAAGGTAAGTCCAAAGATGAGATTGTTGATTACATGATCGCCCGTTACGGTAACTTCGTGACTTACAACCCACCATTTACGTTCGCGACTGCGATCTTGTGGCTAGGGCCACTCGCTGTAGTATTGGGTGGTTTTGGTTTGATTGTACTGCGTAGCCGTAAATCTAAAGTTAAGGCAAAAGCGAGCAGTGACGAGCAATGGGATGAGCAAAAAGAGGCTCGTTTAAAAGCATTGCTTGAAGAAGAGAACAACGGAGATAAGAAGTAATGACACTATTTTGGATTTCCACCGTTGCTCTTACGCTTATTGCTTGTGCGCTGGTGGCTTTGCCGCTGCTTAAACAAAAAGCGAACAATGATGATGTGTTACGCGATGAGCTCAACAAGGCTTTCTATAAAGACCGTTTATCTGAGCTTGCAGAAGAAACTGACGAAGGTCTGGTTGAAAGTGAAGACGAACTGATTTCTGATCTAAAGCAGTCTCTCCTTGACGATATTCCTGGTGATAAAGCGCAAAAAGAAACCAAGGTTTCACCAATCGCGGTTTTAGTCCCATCGGTAATTCTGACGGTGGCGTTGAGCTATGGCTTGTATTACAAATTTGGCGCGTCAGAAGATATTGTTCAGTGGCAAGAAGTGTCTGCAAATCTACCTGAGTTATCGAAAAAGCTGATGTCGGCTTCTTCTGAGCCGTTGAGTGACGATGAAATGGCGGATTTGACCCTTGCCCTTCGAACTCGCTTACATTACCAGCCGGAAGACTCGACAGGTTGGTTACTGCTAGGTCGTATTGCGTTAGCAAATCGTGATGTCACGACTGCTATCGATGCGATGGAAAAATCATACCGCCTAGAGCCAAAAGACCCAGATGTGATGTTGGGTTATGCACAAGCTCTGATGCTGTCTCAAGAGGAAATGGATCAAGCGACGGCTCGCTCATTACTCGGCAAGCTGATGCAGCAAGACTATGTCGATCTGCGTGTGTTTTCTTTGTTAGCGTTCGATGCGTTTGAGCGTCAAGACTTCCCGGCAGCCATCAAGTACTGGGGAATCATGCAGCAAATGATTGGTCCAGAAGATAGCCGCTACGAGATGTTGTCACGCAGTATTGAGAGTGCTCGTAAGCAAATGGGCGAAGCGGTTTCACCGGATAAGAGTGTTGCTGTGACAATTAATGTTGCACCAAATGCTCAGTTGGATCCAAACGCAGTTCTGATTGTGTCAGTACATCGTGCAGATGGCTCACCAATGCCTGTTGCGGCAGCTCGCTATCCGCTGGGTACTTTCCCTCGTACAGTCGTATTAGATGATGGTAATGCCATGATGCAGGGGCAAAAACTATCTTCACTCGACAAGTTAATCGTCCGTGTGCGTGTGGACTCTGACGGTAACGTAGCAACGCGTGACCAAGATTGGCACGGAGAGAGTGACGTCGTTGAATTTGGCACGCCGGTTGAAGTGACCATTGACCAGCAATATTAATCGTTAGCGTCTGTCTCTGAAATATGACAACGGGGTAGAGTCTGTTGCCTTTAGTGGTATGACTCTAAACGATCGAGTAGAATACCGAAGGCCAGCGACTGCTGGCCTTTATTTATTCCCATATCTGAGTCATCTTTACTACGTATACTGCTCAACATACGTACAACTGTTCATTGGGTGACTTAGGTACATTAATAGTCGTTATGGAAAATAAAATGTATAACAAGGGTAAATCTACCTTCTTGTTACTGCTTGCAGTTGGACTGGTTGGCTGTTCAAGTGCGCCTGATGAAGCAGTAACAGGACAAGAAACAAATCAAACGACTTCTGATGTGTATGACCCGTTGGAAGGCTTTAACCGAACCATGTGGGAAATCAACTACGAATATTTAGATCCGTATTTGGTTCGTCCTGTATCACTTGCGTATGTGGAATACACGCCAGTTCCTATTCGTTCCGGTATCGCTAACTTCTTGTCGAACTTAGATGAGCCAGCCAGCATGGTTAATAACTTAGTCATGGGTAACGGCACGAAAGCCGTAGACCACTTTAACCGTTTTTGGATTAACTCGACGTTTGGTATTTTCGGTTTATTCGATATTGCAAGTGCCGCGGGTATTACGAAATACGACGAGAAAGCGTTCAGTGATGCAGTAGGCCACTATGGTGTTGGAAATGGCCCTTACTTCATGATTCCAGGTTATGGCCCGTATACCTTACGTGAAGTGACAGATACCGTAGATAGTACGTATTTACCCCTCTCTTACCTCAACTTCTGGGCGAGTTTGGGTAAGTGGGCGTTTGAAGGCATGGAGAAGCGTGCTTTATTAGTACCGCAAGAAGCACAGTTAGACTCGTCGCCGGATCCATATATTCTTACTCGCGATGTTTATATTCAGCGTCAAAACTTTAAAGCAGAAGTTGAAACCGTTGAAGAAGTGAACATCGAAGAAGAAGAGTATTTAGACGAATACCTAGAGGACTTTTAAGCATTGTTTCTCACAATATAAAATGAAAAAGGCTTAGCTGATGCTAAGCCTTTTTCATATTTTTGCTGTTTGGTTAGAAACGGTAGTTTGCTTGAACACCGATTAGCCAAACATTACCCGTAGTTTCGCCTACGAATTGGCCGCCGACTTGTTCTGCAGCGTCGTCTGACTTGTAACCACGAGACTCAACGATTGGTGCGTCTTTCGCGAAAATATAGGTGAAGCCAGCGTCTAGGCTGAAGTCTTTCGTCCAATCGTACGTTGCGCCAATACTTAGCCAAGTACGGTCAGTTTCTGGAATAGTGATCGTACGGTTTTTGTCGCTTACCGCTGAAGTATCGTATGCAATACCAGTACGTAGCGCTAGCTTAGGATCAAGCTGGTAAGTGGCACCAACAGCAAAGCGGTAGTTATCTTCCCAGTTTTCTACTTTAACCATATGCGTGCCAGCGGTATCTAGGCGTGCTTCCAATTTCTCGAAAGAGCTCCAATCCGTCCAGTTAAAGCTTGCGTGTAACGCAAGTTGGTCTGTTACTTGGTGGAAACTTGCCAGCTCAGCTGTTGCAGGCAGGTTTAGGTACATATAGCCGTTGTCACGTAGTTGTGGAAGCTCAGAAGTACCGAAGCCAAAACCTAGACCTTCAGCATGGCCTTCAAGCTTCAGTTCAACTTCAGATTTGTACGCGAAGCCGATACGGTTATTTTCATTGATCTGCCACGCAGTACCAACTTGCCAGCCCCAAGCGGTATCGTCACCTTCCATGTATTTTAGAGCGGTACCTTGAGGAACACTGATAGGATCGCCAGTTAAAGGGTGCTTTCCTACAACGTTATTCTTAGGAGCTGCTGCGCCAAAGCTGCCTTCGCCGATGATGTAACGGATACCACCACCAACGCTGATTGATTCATTGACTTTGTAAGCTGCGTTTAAGTTCGCTTCCATTGTCGTTACGCTTGCTTCGTTACCGAAGTGTGATGCACCAAAGCCTTTACCTAAATCGGTTTCCATACCGTAGTTGGTGCCAAATGCCAAACCAATCGCGAATTTCTCATTGTATTGGTGTGATAGGTAGAAGTTTGGAATGATTGCATCATGTGCGAAATCATCTGAAGATGCAGAAGAAGTACTACCGTGGAAGTTTACATCACCTTCAATATCAATATTTGGGTTCACATAGATTGCACCAACGGACACTTGAGTGCCTTCCAAATAAGTTAGCATTGCTGGGTTACGCCATTGTGCACTTGCGTTGTCAGCCATTGCTGCTTCACCAGCATATGCTCGACCTAGGCCTGTTGCAGAATATTCAGCAAGTTGGAAACCTGCTGCGTTAGCCATGCCCGTTGTGCCAAGTAGGCTTAATGCCACTGCTGTTGATAGAAGAGTCTTGTTGGTTTTCATTCGAATGTTCGCTGATTTGTTTATAACGTGGGACGAAAGTTTAAAGGTAGAGTTTTTACTTTAGAAATGAAAATCCAGCACAAACAGTCATTTGGAATATTATGCTTTCAAGTGTTGTTTGGGTGGTTTAATAATCTAACTGTGAAGGGCTTGTAAATGGAATTCAGCGAACAGCTGTGCGTCCTAATTGTGAGATTTAGATACACGTGTTCACTCAAATTGAGTGGGCAATAAATCGCAGATATGAAAAAAGGCTGGAAATCCAGCCTTTTATATAAAGTATTTTTCTACTAACTAACAGCGAAGCGCTTAGAAGCTACGGCTGTATTGTAAGCCGAATAGAATTGCGTCAGCATGAGTTGTTGCTGTTACACCGGTAGAAAGACCAGGAGCTAATTGAGTATTCTCATTAACTTTTACATCTTCACCTAACAAGTATGTGAAGCCAAAATCGATGTTTGAGCTATTATCAATATGGTAAGAGAAACCTGTTGAGAACCACTGGCGATCTGAATCTGGTACCGAGATAGACGTTACTTTATCTTGAGCGCTTGTGTCGTACATGTAACCAGCACGAAGTGTCCAGTTGTTGTTTAGGTAGTAAGTACCACCAATTGCGTAGTGCCAGCCATCTTGCCATTGATAGTCTTTCGAGTAACCACCTTTAAGTAAACCCTGATTTAGGTTCTCAAAATCAATTTGGTCGAAATCTTTCCAACCGATGTATTGGATGCTGTAGTGTACAGCAAACTTAGTGTCTTGGATTTTGTGGAAACCGGAGAATTCGGCCATATCTGGTAGAGGTAGCGTGATTTCCTGACCTTTGTCGTCTTTTGCTGTAAATTCAGGGCTGTAACGATACGCTAGACCAAAACGGTTGTTTTCATCTAGTTCGTACACAGTACCAACGTTGAAACCAACAGCCCAACCATCAGCTTTATCTACGTCCAGAATTTTTTGACCGCCAACCCGTGGGACTGAAGAGCTAGTTGTACGCTTCATTGTGCCTTGGCCGTAGATTAAATCTAAACCAGCACCAAAGCTCCATTGTTCGTTTAAACGGTAAGAACCCGCAAAGCCAAAGTTGAAGCTTTTTACATCCGTAAGACCACCGTACTCGGTTGCGGTATAGTTATCTGAAAATTCAGTTTTAGTGCCGAAATTAGAGTATGCGTTTACGCCCCATGCAAACTTGTCATTTACTGGAACGATTAGGTGAATGTTTGGAGCTATTGACGTATCACCCACATCATCAGTGTCAGCAACATTTACAGTACTAGAACCCAAAGGAGTATTAACGTTATATTTCGCATCTTTCACTTCAATCATTGAAGTAATGCTTTCGAAACCTAGCGAAAGCTCCATTTTATCAAATAGAGCCATTGCTGCTGGGTTACGAGCCATTACTGCGGCGTTATCTGCGATTACTGCATCACCAGCAAATGCACGGCCGATGCCAGTTGCTGATTGAGCGTTGATTTGGAAACCCGCTGCCATCGATTGACCTGAGGCAAAAGCTACCGTTACTGCTAGGAGAGTCTTTTTAAACAGACGCGTGTTCTGAGTCATTTGTTTTTCCTTATTAGATTCGTCTCTTTGGACGATAAATTGAGCTTTTGCTCAGTGGCGCAGATAGTAGTATCAATAGTTGCTTGGACAAATCCGACCATTGGATAAAATTGAATAAAAATTGCAGAAATGATGTCTAAAAGACGGGAAATTGCACTTAAAATGCATAATTTAGAGCTTAAGCTCTAAATGCTATAGCAAGGGTGAATGTTTTGTGTTCTATTTATACAAAAATGCCGCTAAATAAGATCATTTAGCGGCATTTAACCTTTTGAAGGCTGGAAATCGTCGAAGTTATTACATCGGTTTAATCATTGATGCAAGAGTCGTAGCGATAGCATCAATATTTTCACCTTCTTCTCCGACTAAAATCAAGCTTGAACTCCCGACGGGCTGAACGATTCCGGTCATGCCATCCTTATTAAAGTCGGTACTTTGTTCGCTAGGAATACCAGTAATAAATAACGTTACTTTACCTTTTGGACCTTGGAATACCATATGCACCGCATTGGATTCGCCAAAACCGCAGTGGTTTAGGTAGTAAACGTGATATGGAAAGCTTTCACTAAACTGGTAATGAAATGGCGACATTTTCGCATTAATTTGCGAGCTCGGTACATCCTCATCAAGATGACGAACAAAAGGTTCTTCATGAATAACGTGTTTCATCGCGGTATCAGCTAAACTGGCTTGTGCTGGAGAAACCAAAACATTTCCCCAGTTTACTTGACCAACTAATAATCCTGCGGTGAACGCAATAGAAGCGGCAAGTGCCATTGCTTTGCGCACAAAGTTTGGTCTGACGACCTTCTCTTCATCAAGTGCACTCGACGTCTGACTAAATAAAATCTTATCAGCGAGATCTTCAGGTACATCCACATTCATGGCTTGTTTAATTTTTACGTCGAGATCCAAAATGTCATCAACAAACTTATTATTGGCGTCGCTACCAGCTAAAGCTTGCAGAATCTCTTCATCCTTTTGTTTTGGATCCGACAAAATACGACGACGAAATTCTAAATCATCCATTCTTTTGTCCTCTCTTAGTATCTTGAGAATCCAACATCTCTTTGAGTTGATTACGAGCGCGAAATAATCGAGTCATCACTGTATTTTTATTTAAATCAAGAATGTCGCCAATCTCTTCTCCGCTGAAACCACCGACAACTTGGAGAAATAAAGGCTCGCGGTATTCAACATCGAGTTTCATGATCTGTGCTTGCAGCCATTCTTGCTGATGATGTGGGTCATCGCTGACTTTAGCATCATTGCCGTAATCATCGATATCAACTAAATCAAATTGTTTACGTTCGAAGCGGCGCGCATTTTCTCGTCTCAATATTGTGATGAGCCAAGACTTGGCAGCTTTTTCGTCCTGAAGGCTATCGAGTGACTTCCAAGCTCTAAGACAGGTTTCCTGAACTAGATCTTCCGCTATCGCTTTATCTTTGCACAACCAGTATGCGTAGCGATATAAGTCACGATGGTACCCTCGGACGAGCGCTTCGTATTTTCTTTGCTTGTCCATATCAGAGTTGACCGGACTGTTGGAATTTTTCTTTCCAAACATTTTTAATATGGCCACAGGAGCCTCCATCCTCGCTCTGTGAGTTTCTTATTTGTTCTGAGCATGACTTTACTTTTCAATAGCCTCGCGGTTTCGGTTGAGCGTGTGTCGTAGATAACCTCTGACACAATAAGCTATGTGGTTACTTAAAAGTGTATACGCAAATGCCAAATATCATCGAACATGAATTGGTAAAGATTGTTAACAATATCATCATTAGTAATCAATGGTTTGGATAAGTTCATTCGATGGGACATAAAAAGAGACTGCTAGCGGTGAATTTTTGAATCGGTTTGCATTGCTGAGCCTTTTAGATGTGCTTAAAGCTCGTAAAATCACTATAAAATTGATCTATTTCAAAATATCAAGCAGTGAAGGGGTTATAGTACATCTTGTCATCTCGTTAGTCATTGCGACTAACATGTTGAGCAAGATGACACTTCCTTTTGAAGGCTGACTTTACTTTCTCCTAATCAGGAAACTGATTAATTTTCAATTGGCGTAAGTTAATTGTTTTATAGATATTCCGACCACACAGTTATGTGTGGTTTTTTTTTGCTTCGATTTTACCTTCCATATACCTCTTACCGTTTTAACTCTCTATAGTTAATCATTATTAATCGCATAAGAATCAAAGAAGTAGAGTAATTGATCTACTTGCTTCACGTTTATTTAAACGCATGTTTGATAAATTTAACAAATTCATTACAATGCATCAGGTCAGACCTCTTGTATTTAAGGAGAAACAATGGGCAAGCAGGAAGTAAAAACACGCAATGGTGAGCGTGTCGCTATTGTCGCGGGGCTTCGAACTCCCTTTGCTCGTCAAAGCACGGAATTTAGCCAAGTGCCAGCGGTCGATTTAGGGAAAATGGTAGTAAGCGAAATGCTTGCTCGAACAGATATTGATCCGAAGTTAATCGAACAAGTGGTATTTGGACAAGTAGTACAAATGCCTGAAGCGCCAAACATCGCACGAGAAATTGTGTTAGGCACCGGTATGAACATCCATACTGATGCTTACAGTGTGACTCGTGCGTGTGCAACGAGTTTTCAAGCGGCGGTCAATGTCGCAGAAAGCATCATGGCGGGAACCATCGATATCGGTATTGCTGGTGGTGCAGACTCTTCTTCCGTCCTGCCTATTGGCGTATCTAAGAAACTGGCCGCTAATCTGCTTGCTCTAAGTAAGACAAAAACAATGGGTCAGAAGCTTAGCATCCTCAAAAACTTGAGCTTTAAAGACCTTATGCCAGTGCCTCCTGCAGTAGCCGAATACTCGACGGGCTTGTCGATGGGACAAACTGCGGAGCAAATGGCAAAGACGCATGGTATTTCTCGTGCAGAGCAGGATGCGCTTGCACATCGCTCTCATACGCTGGCTTCCCAAGCTTGGAAAGAAGGTAAGATCCAAGGTGAAGTGATGACGGCCTTTCCAGAACCATACAAAAAATGGATTTCGGAAGACAACAATGTCCGTCACGACTCAACCGTAGAAGGGTACGCGAAACTTCGACCTGCCTTTGATCGCCAGTATGGCAGTGTTACGGCAGCTAACAGTACGCCACTGACTGATGGTGGTGCGGCAGTGATGTTGATGCGCGAAGGTAAAGCGAAAGAGCTTGGCATGGAGATTCTTGGCTACATACGTGGCTACGCATTTTCAGCGATCGGTGTGGAAAAGGACATGCTGATGGGACCGACTTATGCCACAGCAAAAGTGCTAGAAAATACAGGCTTGGAATTGTCTGATCTGACGTTGATCGACATGCACGAAGCGTTTGCTGCGCAAGCATTGGCGAATGTGAAGATGTTTGCTTCAGATAAGTTTGCTCAAGAAAATCTAGGTCGTTCGAAAGCGATCGGTGAAATCGACATGGATAAGTTTAACGTGCTTGGTGGCTCAATCGCTTACGGTCACCCATTCGCGGCGACAGGTGCACGAATGATGACGCAAACCCTACGTGAACTGAAACGCCGTGGTGGCGGTATTGCATTGAATACCGCATGTGCAGCTGGCGGTCTTGGTGCAGCAATGATTCTGGAGGTTGAGTAATGAGCGAGCAAAAAGCATTTAGTCTAAAAGTTGATGAGCAGAATATTGCTTGGTTAGCGATTGACGTACCTAATGAAAAAATGAATACGCTACAGGCGGCTTTTGCTGATGAAATGAAAGAAATCTTTGCTCAGCTAAAAGACGCCAGTGGCATCAAAGGGATGATCATTCATTCCCTAAAACCGGACAACTTTGTCGCGGGGGCCGATGTTCGCATGCTAGAAGCGTGCACGACCGCAAGTGAAGCAGAAGCATTAGCGAGGCAAGGTCAAGAGCTATTCCAGCAGCTATCGGACTTACCATATCCTGTGGTTGCCGCTATTCACGGTCCATGTTTGGGCGGTGGTTTAGAGCTTGCTCTTGCATGTGATTATCGTGTTTGTACGGATTCAGATAAAACGCGTTTAGGCCTACCAGAAGTACAGCTTGGATTGCTGCCAGGTTCCGGCGGTACGCAGCGTCTGCCGCGTTTGATTGGCCTGTTACCTTCACTGGACTTGATCCTGACGGGTAAACAGCTTCGCGCAAAGAAAGCTAAAAAGCTGGGTGTGGTTGACGCCTGTGTCCCTGACACCATTTTGCTCGACGTAGCCAAACAGTTTATCGACAAAGGTAAAAACAAGGGTACGAAAAAGCTATCGACGAAAGAAAAAGTGATGTCGGGTAGCGGGTTAGGGCGCAAGTTTGTGTTTGAACAGGCAGCGAAGAAAACCAATCAGAAAACCCGTGGTAACTATCCTGCAACGGTCGCGATTTTAGACGTTATTCAGCATGGTTTAGAGAAAGGTTTCGCCCAAGGACAAGAGCTTGAAGCGAAACGCTTCGGTGAGCTTGTGATGAGCTCTGAATCAAAAGCGCTCCGTTCTATCTTCTTTGCGACAACGGAAATGAAGAAAGAAAATGGTACGGATGCGAAACCCGCGCCAGTTCATAAAGTTGGCGTGCTTGGCGGTGGCTTGATGGGCGCAGGAATCAGCCATGTGTCTGTTGCAAAAGCGAAGGTGCCTGTCCGCATCAAAGACGTCAGCAACGATGGCGTTCTAAACGCACTCAACTATAACTACAAGTTATTCGAGAAACAGCGTAAACGTCGCATTCTATCAAAAGCCGATCTGCAAGCGAAAATGTTGCAACTGTCTGGCGGTGTCGACTTTACCAGCTTTAATCATATTGATGTCGTAATTGAAGCCGTTTTTGAAGACTTAGATCTGAAACAAAAAATGGTGGCGGATATTGAAGCGAATGCCAAGCCGGAAACCATCTTTGCGACCAATACTTCTTCGTTACCAATCCACAAAATTGCAGAAAAAGCGGAGCGTCCAGAAAACGTAGTGGGTTTGCATTACTTCAGCCCGGTAGAAAAAATGCCGTTGGTGGAAGTGATTCCGCATGAAACGACATCAGATGAAACCATTTCAACAGTCGTTGCACTTGCTAAAAAGCAAGGTAAAACCCCGATCGTAGTGAAAGACAAAGCGGGCTTTTACGTGAACCGCATTCTTGCGCCATACATGAACGAAGCGGCGCATATTCTGCTGGCTAACGAACCGATCGAAAAGATTGATACGGCGTTGCTTGATTTTGGTTTCCCTGTCGGCCCGATTACCTTACTGGATGAAGTCGGTGTCGACATTGGCGCGAAGATCATGCCGATTCTGGTCAACGAGTTAGGTGAGCGATTCAAAGGACCTGACGTGTTCGATATCTTATTGAATGACGGTCGCAAAGGACGTAAGAGCGGGAAAGGTTTCTACACTTACAAAGGTAAGAAGAAAGATGTCGATAAATCCATCTACAAGCTGCTTAAGCTCGATCCTGAATCTAAGTTGAGTGATAACGATATTGCGTTGCGCTGTGTACTACCAATGCTGAATGAAGCGGTACGTTGTTTGGATGACGGCATCATTCGCTCGCCACGTGATGGTGATATTGGTGCAATATTTGGCATTGGTTTCCCTCCATTCTTGGGGGGGCCATTCCGTTATATGGATCAGTTTGGCATTAAAGAACTGGTTGAGAAAATGAATGAGTTTGCATCGAAGTATGGCGATCGTTACGCACCGTGTGATGGTTTGCTTACTCGAGCTGGAGAAGGAACCACATTCTATTAAACGTTGCTTCGGTAAAGAAAAAGGCTTGCCAGTGGCAAGCCTTTTTCATAAATAAGAAATAGTTACTTCTTCTTGTCTTTCTTATCTTTATTGTGGCCTTTACCTGGGTTGTCGTCCCCGTGAACGCTGCTGTTGCCTTTGTTGTCTTTATCTTTCCACTGTTTTGAAGAGCAATCATCTGATTTGATAGAAACATTGTCTCCGCTTAGGCGGACACAGTCGTTACTTAGCTCAAAGCCATCACCTTTCACCGAGATTTCAGCGTGTGCAGATGCCAGTGGCAGTAAAATAGCCGCAAGTAGTAGTGCTTTTTTCATGATTACCTCATTAATTTATTTTTAGTGTGGTAATTAGAGCATAAGCCGCAATGGCGTAATTTCAATTTTCTGCCAATTATGGTGTCGATTCTATTTATGAGGCCCACAACCTCATTGGTATGTAGGTATATACTTACTTATCGATAATTTTATTACTGCGCAATTAGATCATCCTAAGCCGCAATCTTTTGGCCTAAGTTGGAACTCTTCAATCGATCCAATTTCTTGCCCTAAGTGGATGCGCGGAGCGTCCGAATGCGATTGCCCTTGAGAGTGCATGACCAATCGGTTTGCCGTGCGAGGTTTCAACTCATTAACGACAAAGCGAATCATGTCTGCTCGGGTCAATTTCTTCAGTTCAGAAAGTACCTTGTCACGTTGGTTAAACTCGGTGTCTTTGTTTCCTATTGCAACCCAAAGACGCTGAGCACGACCTCGCAGTGTGGTGTCCGGCGTCGCTATTTGATTCCACAAGCCGCGCTTACTGCTATGCCACTGGTAATCGTTCAGTTCTAACAGCACCATATAAAAGGCATTTAAGAACTCATCGATTGAGGTAACCAGCTCGGCAGGTGCTGCATTGGGTGACTGCACATAAAGCACAATACCCGGATGACGATTAAGTGGCATATTGCCAGTGCCCACCATGTAACCTAATTGCTGTTTTGTGCGGATCTCGTGGAAAAATGTTGCCGACATGAGATGGTTCGCCAATGAGTATAGAGCAATGCTACGAGGCTCAATATCCTCACACTGGTGGTAAATAACGACCGCCGAATCTTGCTGGTTACAATGTACTTCACGTTGAAAACTGCCGTTTTTTCCCAGCATGATGAGTGGGCGGAGCGCCTCTTCATAACGCTGCTCTTTTACTCTTAGGGCATCCTTTAAGGTCGTCGCCATGTCATGCGCTTGTTGACGCTGCCAATCTCCGTAAACAAACATTTCAACGTGCAGTTCTGCAAGAATTGATTCTACGAATACCGAGAGTTCATCGACTTCGATTTCTTCTAGCGCTTCGACTAAGGTTGCGAAAGGCGGGTTATTGGGTTGAAGTAGCCCTGTAAGTGCATTAAACAGCTGCGAAATAGGACGATCTTGTGAAGCATTTCTCCAGTTACGTAACAGTTGCTGCTTGATGGTTTCAAAGCGTGCAGGGCTGAAATCTCGAGAAGCAAAACGGTGCAGGATCATTTCCAACAATTGAGGCAGTTTTTGGCTGAACCCTGAGAGGGTTAAGGTAACCCCGCCTTGGTGAGCGTACATGTTGTAACCCATCCCTGCGATTTCAGCTTGATAGGTTTCTTTTGCTAGCGAGTCGAGGAACATCTCGACACATAGGCGAGTTTTGACAATGTTCTTCGGTGATGCAACAGCATGAGAGCTGTCGATAGCGACATATACAACGCCTTTTGGCACGCGAAATTCATCGTCTTGTAAATGCCAAAGTCGGAAGCCTTCGAGATCTTCAATTAACTCTGGTAGTGAACCACCATTTTCGAACGGCATGGGATCGAGATCGTAGCAAATATAAGGGTTCTTTTCTGGTAAGACGAACTGCCAGCTTGGATCGATTTGTTGATAGAAGCGGCGTTGCTCATCACTAAAAGGCGTGACGGAATATGGAGTAAAGTACCATTCGGCAGTACGGTTGTATTCCAGTCCTTTTGCAATCAGGGTTACGCGGACATTATCGATGGTTAAGTATTGCAGCAACGAACGCTGCAGTTGTTCATCATAGCCCGCCATTTTGTAGTCGCCATAAATGGTATCGTCTGGCTGATAATGCTGCATATTGATGACAAGATGGCTAACCAAATCCATTGGTCGAGATGGTTCCTGGAAACGAAACGCCGACTCAAGCACCGCTTGTTTTTCGAGATAGCGCCATTCATCTAGGCCGTCTTGTTTGATCATCGAGAGGTATTGAAAAACCGCTTGGATGATGTCGTCAACGTGGTTGAGACCCTGTGGGGTCAGTGTGCAGCTAACCGTAAAATCTCGATAGTTGCTACCACTTGCGCCGCCTCCCGCAGAAAGCGACGTAATCCAGCCTTCATTTTTTAGCTGGAGCATTAAGCTGCCTTCGCCTTCATAGCCGAGTAAATGCGCGAAGTAAGAGAGTGGTTTCAAGCCGTAGTGCTTATCCATCCCTGGCATTGGGAAGGTGAGAATGAGTTTTCGAAATTCTTTGATTGGTTCAACTTGAACTAAAATCCCGGTACTTTCTTTGGTGCTAATGGGGACATCAATCGATTTTCCACGAAGGTGGTGATTTGGGATATTGGCAAACATGGCTTCTACCCACGCTTGCTGATCATCGAGCGACTGTGGCCCAAAGAGCGTCAACGTCATGAGATCGGCAGAGTATTGAGAGTGGTGAAACTCGACAATTTCGTCGCGGATGGACTTACCCTCTCGGTCACCTAATGTATCTAGGTTGCCGACTGAGAACTTAGAGAAAGGGTGCTCTGGATTGATGACTTCTTTATTGACTTGATACAGGCGGCGAGAATCGTCATTAAGTTTGAGTTTGTATTCGGAGTCGACAGCCTGGCGTTCTTTGTCTAAAGCTTCTTCGTTAAACAATGGTGCGGTAAAGAATTGGCTAAATCGATCTAAGGCATTTTCAAAGGCATTCGGAGTAACATCAAAAAAGAAACAAGTGTGCTCAGTACCCGTCCAAGCGTTATTTGTTCCTCCATGCTGGCTAATATAACTTTGAAACTCGCCCACTTTAGGGTATTTTTCCGTACCCAAAAAAAGCATATGTTCTAAATAGTGTGCCAGACCTTGGCGATCTTTTGGGTCGTCGAAGTGTCCAACGTTCACTGCTAGAGCAGCTGCTGACTGTTGAGCTGTCTCGGAATGAATCAGCAGTACACGCAGATCATTGCTCAAGGTAATGTAGCGGTATTGATTTGAATCGTTAGGACTTAGATGCACGATGCGTCTCCAGATTTCGCATTACAGTAATTATGAACCCCTAGCTAGGGGGCGCAAAGTTTGCGTTTCGACAAATACTGCTTGCCGTATTTTTGTTATTCGTAGACTTCTGCACAGGCCCATCGCGTTTGCGTATGGGGAAGAACTGTTTGAATGAATGCTCTGAACTCATAGCACAGTTAAATACTGTGATGAACTGAGTACATTCTTTTTAATAGATTGTTAAGAAAGTCGCTATCTTTAGCAAGCGAATTGGTATAATGAACAGATAATTATATCAGTATTTTTGTTTCGTCATTATTAAAGTTAGCCCCGTCTATCTAATAAAGATAGCAGTCAACCTTTTGGTAGCGTTAGCTATCCCTAGGAAATAACATGAAAATATTCATCATGCGTCACGGCGAAGCCGAGCATTTTGCAGATTCAGACGCAGCACGACAATTGACCCCAAGAGGCCGAGTCGAATCAGAAGCGGTTGCGAGAGCCTGTAAAGAACAAGGTTTTGCGCAATTCGATAAAGTGTTGGTGAGTCCGTACATTAGAGCTCAACAAACTTGGCAAGAGGTCAGCGAGTATTTTGCTGCAAAAAGCATCGAAACTTGTGAAGATATTACACCTTACGGTCAATCTGAGCATGTATTTGATTTTGCAAGTGCATTGATTGAAGTGGAAAAACTAGACTCGCTTCTGCTTGTCTCTCACTTGCCTTTGGTTGGCTATCTCACTTCAGAGTTTGTAAAAGACATGGCACCACCGATGTTTCCTACATCAGGTCTAGTGTGTATTGAATACGATCTACAAACGCAAAACGGTGAAGTGCTGTGGCATATTACGCCATAAGCATCGAAACCAAATAAGCATTTAAACATTAGATATCCAGAGTTAAGAAAGGCAGGAAATTTCCTGCCTTTTTGTTTAATTGCTTCTACAGTGAGCTAGTTACTTTTCTGGAATCGAGAGCAAAACTAACAACGCACCATCACCGCCGAATTCTAGTGGCGCTTGGTGGAAAGCCATTACGTCTGGGTGTTGTGCTAACCAAAGTGGCGCTTTCTGTTTCAGGATGTGTTTACCAATGCCATGTTGCACACACGCACAGTGAATCTCGTTTTTGACGCAGTAGGCGATCATCGCACCAAGTTCGCGTTTAGCTTCTTGTTGTGTCATGCCGTGCATATCGAGGAATACGTCCGGTACATACACGCCGCGACGCAGACGTTTAACTTCATAAGTGGAGACGTCGTCACGTGCATAACGAGTTGGGCCATCTTCATTTAAGAGAGGGACAAACTCGTCGGAGAAGTAAAACTCAGAATCACTCGCTTCACGGTTGGAGCGCTTGATTTCTTTTTGCTTAGTATTTTTTTTTGGTTGCTGGATTATGGTATCCTGTCGCAACTTTTTTACGCCCTGTACTGCTTCCTGAAACAAGGCGAAATCGTCATCGTGTTCGGTGTCTTTTTTGCTCATTAGGTAAACAATTTCATTAATAAACTTTTATTGGCAGTATTGTAGCGCTTTTCGGAGGCAATTTTGGATAAGATTTTTGTAGAAGAAGCGGTATCGGAGCTGCATACCCTTCAAGATATGATTCGTTGGACGGTAAGCCGCTTTAACGCAGCGAACCTGTTTTACGGTCATGGTACTGATAATGCGTGGGATGAAGCGGTTCAGCTTATCCTGCCAACCTTATACTTGCCGATTGATGTGCCTCCGCACGTATTAAACTCTCGCCTAACGACCAGCGAGCGTCTGCGTATTGTTGAGCGTGTAGTAAAACGTATCAATGAACGTACACCAACTGCATACCTAACCAACAAAGCTTGGTTCTGCGGTCTTGAGTTCTTCGTTGACGAGCGTGTACTCGTGCCACGTTCTCCAATTGGTGAGTTGATTCAAGCTGAATTCCAACCTTGGTTGGTGGAAGAGCCTACGCGCATCATGGACCTATGTACGGGTTCTGGTTGTATCGCAATTGCATGTGCTCACGCGTTCCCTGAAGCTGAAGTGGATGCGATTGATATCTCTACAGACGCTCTACAAGTCGCGGAGCAAAACGTACAAGATCACGGCATGGAGCAGCAAGTGTTCCCAATTCGCTCTGACTTGTTCCGCGACCTACCAAAAGAGAAGTACAACCTGATCGTGTCTAACCCACCATATGTGGATGAAGAAGACATGAACAGCCTGCCAGACGAGTTCACACACGAACCTGAGCTTGGTTTAGCAGCAGGTACGGATGGCCTAAAACTTGTGCGTCGTATTCTTGCAAATGCACCAGACTACCTAACAGATAACGGCATTCTTATCTGTGAAGTCGGCAACTCAATGATTCATATGATGGAACAGTACCCAGAGATTCCTTTCACTTGGATTGAGTTCGAGAACGGCGGTCACGGCGTATTCATGCTAACGCGTGACCAGCTGGTTGAGTGTGCAGAAGAGTTTAAACTGTACAAAGACTAATAGGGTCTTGCACTAAACGTCAAAACACCGAGCTTTATGCTCGGTGTTTTTTTATACATAACTCGCCGATATTAACTCTTTACATCAAAACGTAATAAAGCCACTATGAATCCACGAAGAATTGGAAAGCAGTTGCGCTCTGGTTTGAGAGGGCGTAGCGATAAAAACTTGAGGAAGTAATGGCAGGAAACAGTATCGGACAACATTTCCGAGTGACGACATTCGGGGAAAGTCACGGTATCGCACTGGGATGTATCGTAGACGGATGTCCTCCGGGGTTAGAAATTACAGAAGCAGATCTGCAAATCGATCTCGACCGCCGTCGTCCAGGCACATCACGTTACACCACACAACGTCGTGAACCGGATGAAGTTAAAATTCTTTCTGGTGTTTTTGAAGGCAAAACCACAGGTACATCGATCGGTTTGCTAATTGAAAACACCGATCAGCGCTCAAAAGATTACTCGGACATCAAAGATAAATTCCGTCCGGGTCATGCTGATTATACTTACCACCAAAAGTATGGCATCCGTGACTATCGAGGTGGCGGCCGTTCGTCTGCTCGTGAAACCGCAATGCGTGTGGCGGCGGGTGCAATCGCGAAGAAATACTTGAAAGATGAGTTTGGTGTTGAGATTCGCGCGTACTTGTCACAAATGGGTGATGTCTCTATCGACAAGGTAGATTGGAACGAAATCGAAAACAACGCGTTCTTTTGCCCAGATGTGGACAAAGTAGAAGCGTTTGACCAACTTATCCGTGACCTGAAAAAAGAAGGCGACTCAATTGGCGCGAAAATTCAGGTTGTGGCAACTAACGTGCCTGTTGGTCTTGGTGAACCTGTATTTGATCGTCTGGATGCCGACATTGCGCACGCGCTAATGAGCATTAATGCGGTGAAAGGCGTTGAGATCGGTGATGGCTTTGATGTGGTAAACCAAAAAGGCAGTCAACACCGTGATACGCTTGCTCCTGAAGGTTTTGGCAGTAATCACGCGGGCGGTATTCTTGGCGGTATCTCAACTGGTCAAGACATTGTGGCTAACATTGCGCTTAAGCCAACATCAAGCATCACAGTTCCGGGTGAGACCATCACAAAAGAAGGTGAGCCAACTCAGTTGATCACCAAAGGCCGTCATGATCCTTGTGTGGGTATTCGTGCCGTACCAATTGCTGAAGCGATGCTAGCGATTGTGGTGATGGATCATTTGCTGCGTCATCGTGGTCAGAACCATGGCGTAACAACTGAAACACCGAAGATTTAAGCTTAAAAATAAGCTTGATAAAGAGACAAAAGGCTGCTCAATGAGCAGCCTTTTTAATGTGTTTTCATTACGCGTTTAGATAAGTTAATGGAGTGAGCCTTCCGTTTCCAAATTGAAAGAAGGGAGACGCCACTTAAAACGTACCGCGGCCATACGCAGCATATAACCGGTGATCAGTGTAATGATAGTGGCTGTTACATCGGGAACATTAAATTCTAATAGCGCTAAGTACATTCCTGATGCGATAAGAGCGACAGAAGCGTAAAGTTCTTCATGCAGTACCAACGGTGTTTGGCGACAGATTAAGTCGCGGAGTAGACCACCGAATACACCCGTTACTAGCGCTGAAACCATACAAATTCCAGGGTGTAAGCCCATGCCCATCGCAATCTTAGTTCCGATGATGCTGAACACGATCAAACCTAACGCATCAAGGCGGATGAATAGACCTTTTAGCTTAATCACCCATTTCGCTAAGCCTGTGGTAAGTACACCCGCAACACACGTGATTGCTAGGAACTCTGGGTTTTTTACCCAACCAAGAGGGTAGTGTCCCAGTAAAATGTCACGTACGGTGCCACCACCAATGGCCGTTGCACTGGCCACCAACATAACACCAAACCAGTCCATTTTTCTTCTACCAGCACTCAACGCACCTGTCATGGCTTCAGCCGTGATACCAATGATATACAACACACTTAGCAACATAGGGAGACACTCAACGTAAAAAGTCACTACGTTCTACGTGAATCATCGTAGGCGCAGCAACAACACTTACAAAAGGTTTTATCATTCTTAAAAAGTGATTAAAACCAGCAACATGCCTGTAATCAAACCGCTTAAAAAACAGCAGTTTGAGCAGCATCAAAATAAGGCGAGAGTGTAGTAGCAAATGAGTACGCTGACGAATGAGAAATTATATGGAGAAAGCGATGTTCAGATAAATTCAACTAATAACCAAAACTGTGGGAGCATCTTTACCTTATAGATAAAAACAGCGACAATACCCAGCGCATGTCAAACTGAAGTACAAACTCGACGATGACCCACGAATACCAAGACCTTATCACTATTTTTAATGACACCTTTTTAGACCAATTTAATACGAAATTGGAGTTAGGTGGTGATGAGCCTATTTATCTTCCTGCTGATGATGAACATCCTCATCATCGGATTATTTTTGCTCGGGGTTTTTATGCCTCCGCATTACACGAAATCTCGCATTGGTGTGTGGCAGGGCCAGAGCGTCGTTTGCTGGAAGATTTTGGCTATTGGTATGAACCCGATGGGCGCACGGCAGAAGTTCAAGCGGAGTTTGAGAAAGTTGAAGTGCGTCCGCAAGCTTATGAATGGATTCTGGCACAAAGTGCTGGCTTCCCTTTTACGGTGAGTTGTGACAATCTACACGGCGATTTTGAACCAGATAGGCTCGGCTTTATGCAGAAAGTGCATAAAGAAGTGTTGGGTATTTTGGAAGCTGGCTTGCCTTTGCGAGTGAGAATGCTTTCGGATGCTCTGCGTGCGTTTTACCAAACCAAGCCGCTGGAAGCGTCAGACTTTTGCGTTAAATAACCTCAAATAACCTCAGAGATACACCATGATTATTGAATTTGAAGAAAAACTACTGGAACTGATTGATGCTCGAATTGAAACAGCATCTGACGATGAATTGTTTGCTGGTGGTTATCTACGTGGTCACATCTCTTTGTCTGCGGCATCTTGTGAAGAAGAAGGCATTAGCGATATTACTGAACTGAAGTCACGCATTGAGAGCAGTTTGGAAGACGCTCGTACCGAATTAAGCCCAGCAGATCGCGTGATCGTCAGTGACTTGTGGCAAGAACTGCAGGCTCAGGCTTAATCTCCGAACGTCGTTCTCCATTTATTAGTCTAAGTCATTTACTACTTCGAAAAATTCGAACCTCTCCATAAAATTTTTGTGGTTGTAGCGAAACTGTTCAACTTTTATTCTGGTTAGCATAAAACGTGAACAAAGGATTACAACCATGAAAATTGTCGCATTTGGTGCTTCTACCAGCTCTACCTCAATCAACAAATTACTTGCTACATACGCAGCAAACCAAGTCGAAGACGCTCAAGTGAACGTTTTAGACTTAAACAATTATCAAGTACCGATGTTTAGCGAAGACAAAGAGAAAGAAATTGGTCAAGCTGAAGGTGCAGTCGCATTTTTACGTGATTTGGCTGAGGCTGACGCTATTGTTGTTTCCTTCGCAGAGCATAACGGTTCATACCCAGCAGCGTATAAAAACCTATTTGATTGGGCGACGCGCATTGAGCGCAACGTATTCCAAAACAAGCCAGTCGTTTACCTAGCAACTTCTCCTGGTCCGGGTGGCGCACAGAGCGTTCTTGCGGCGGCAACAGGTTCCGCGCAATTTTTCGGAGCAGATGTGAAAGCATCGCTATCTGTGCCGAGCTTCTACGAGAACTTTGATGTGGAGTCTGGTGAGGCGGTAAATCCGGAAGTAGCAGAGCAAGTGAAACAGGCAATTGCGCAGCTGAAGTAATTTCAACACGAGTGACTTAATGAGTTAGCGATTCCCGACACATACCTGCGTCGGGAATGTAAACGAGAGAATACTCTTACAGCTCAGTAATGGCTTTGCCTTTTCTTAGTTTACGAACCCACATTCGACTTGGATGAAGTTCGGTCAATACATCAACAGGTAATGGCAGCGGGTCTCCACAGATTTGCGAGGCCAACACTTCAGCTAACAATGGTGCAGAGCTCAGCCCACGAGATCCTAAACCTAAGAAGCAGAATAAGTTAGTGAACTGATGAACGGTTTCTACCTCTTCTGCTTTTTGATTTTGTAAGTTGGCGTATTGCGTTTTTATCGTCTCAAAGTCACCCACATTTCCGACAAATGGTAAGTGATCTCGGCTCACGCAGCGAATACCTTGGCGAGATCGATTGCCCCTGATATCTACCTCTTTTGGCCATTCTTGGTTCGGTACGCACTTAACTAACTTTTCTGCGTTATCCTTCTGAGCGTTTTCATCAAATTCGTAGTCTAGGTGACTGCGATCGTAGCTCGCGCCTATGCACAGGTGCTGATTGTTTGGGTTAACAGGCGTCATGTAGCCGTCGTAACACAATACCGTTTTCAATTGACTCAGCGTTTCGGTTGCCGGAGCATGACTGACTTGCCCTTTCACCTGTCCCATCGGCAGGGAAGCGGTTTGGCTCAATGTTTGGAACTCATGGCCATTCGCAACCACAACGGTTGAGTGCTCAAATGTTTGACCATTGACCGTTAGTGTCCAAAGCTGATGCTCTTCATCCCAATTTAATGCTTCAACGTGATGTTCAAACTTCGTTGAGAGTAACGATGTCTGTTCTAATTGTCTGATTAACCCACGCGTTAGCTCGGCAGGGCACAACCACCCTCCCATAGGATAGTGCACAGACGACATATCGATAGGTAATCCGATAGTATTCGCAGTTTCCTCGGCGGACAGTTTTTGAATCAATTCAGAAGGAAAATTACCCGCAAGCATCTTTTCCAGCTTATCAGCAGATTTTTCATCCCACATTAGCTGAGTTACACCACACCAATCGTGATCGAATGTAACCGACTTCGCAGCTTGTTCAATAAATTGTCTTGCAAACAAAAATGCAGGCGCAAACACACGCGAAACACCAGTATGAGGACCGTTCAACAAGGGATACACGGCCCCTTGACGATTACCCGACGCTCCTTCGGCTGGTTGAGTGTCTTTACAGTAAAGCGTGACGTTTTGGCCACGACGAACCAACGTTTTCGCTAACGCCGCGCTGGCTATACCACCACCAATGATAGCAATCGAATCAAGATTGCTAGATGCTGTGCGATTGAACCAAGGGAGATGGTTCGACTGCTTTTCACGTTGTTCCATCGAACCTGCGATCATTTCTCGCTTGGTGCCAAAGCCTTTGACTTTTTTCATTGCAAAGCCTGCTTCGTTCAATCCTCGACGCACAAAGCCCGCTGCGGTAAAAGTGGCAACTGTACAGTCTTGCTTGGCTAACTTAGCCATGTTGTTGAACAGATTTTGGTTCCACATTTCTGGGTTTTTACTTGGCGCGAATCCATCTAAAAACCAAGCGTCAATCAAACCTTGTTCGTTGTATGGGACTTGCGGCATGCAGTCTTTGATGTCACCAAACCAAAGGTCGAGTGTAATTGCGCCATCTTCAAGCACAATGCGGTGACACTCAGGTACGGCGGCAGGGTAGTGCTTTTGTAACTTTTTCGCGTACTCAGCTAGCTCAGGCCAAGCTTCATGCGCCTTCTTTAAATCCGCTTGGCTTAGCGGGTATTTTTCAAAGCTAATAAAATGCAGCTCTTTCAATGCTGCGTCTGGATGCTGACGACGAAACTCACTAAACCACTGGCATACTGCTAAGAAGTTTAATCCCGTGCCAAATCCTGTTTCACCAATGACAAAACGTCTTTGGTCAAATTCCTGCCATCTTTCTGGGAGATGATTTTGTTTTAAGAAAACGTAGCGTGTCTCTTCAAGACCGTTTACGTTAGAGAAGTAAACATCATCAAATTGGTCTGAAACCGGAGTACCAGCTTCGTTCCAACCAAGTTCTGCGTTTTTTATTGAAGTCATAATGGTGCAAATTTGTGATTTGGCGCGGTAAGAATGGGGCGATTGTACGAATTTATGGGAAAGCTGACCACTTTTGTTGACTATCTTAGTTATCATCTAGCGGATTTTTGAATTATAGGAATGTCATAATGAAACGAGTCGTAATCACCGGTATGGGTATTGTTTCAAGTATCGGTAACAACGTCGAAGAAGTTCTAGCGTCTCTTAAAGCGGGCAAATCTGGCATCACTGCATCTGAGCAGTTCAAAGAACACGGTCTTCGTTCGCAAGTATGGGGTGACCTAAAAATCAACCCGGCGGAACACATCGACCGTAAGCAGATGCGCTTTATGGGTGATGCGGCTGCTTATGCATACCTATCAATGGAGCAGGCAATCGCAGACGCTGGTCTTACAGAGGATCAGGTTTCAAACGATCGTACCGGTATCGTTGCGGGTTCTGGCGGTGCTTCTGCATACAACCAAACGGTAGCGACAGACACGATGCGCGCAAAAGGCGTAAAACGAGTTGGCCCTTACATGGTTCCTCGTACTATGTCTTCTACGGTTTCCGCTTGTCTTGCTACGCCATTTAAGATTCGTGGTGTGAACTACTCAATGAGCTCTGCATGTGCTACCTCTGCACACTGTATCGGTCACGCGATGGAGCTTATTCAACTTGGTAAACAAGACATTGTTTTTGCGGGTGGCGGTGAAGAGCTTGATTGGTCTCAAACCATGATGTTTGACGCCATGGGTGCGCTGTCAACGAAATACAACGACACTCCAGACAAAGCATCTCGTACGTATGATGCGGACCGTGATGGTTTCGTTATCTCTGGCGGTGGCGGCATGCTGGTTATCGAAGAACTTGAGCACGCTCTAGCACGTGGCGCGAAAATCTACGGTGAGATCGTAGGTTACGGTGCGACTTCAGATGGCTACGACATGGTAGCACCATCAGGTGAAGGCGCGATCCGTTGTATGAAGATGGCGATGCAAGACGTTGACGGTGTGGATTACATCAACACGCACGGCACGTCGACACCAGTTGGTGACGTGAAAGAGCTTGGTGCGATCCAACAATTGTTTGGTGAGAACAGCCCAGCAATCTCTGCAACAAAAGCAATGACTGGTCACGCACTAGGCGCCGCTGGTGTGCACGAAGCGATTTACTCAACACTTATGCTAGACAAAAACTTCATTGCTCCAAGCATCAATATTGAAAACTTGGACGAAGCAGCTCAAGGTCTGGACATCGTGACAGAAGCACGTGATGCAGAGTTAACAACCGTAATGTCAAACAGCTTTGGCTTTGGCGGCACAAACGCAACTTTGGTTATTAAAAAGTACCAAGGTTAACTGAATTTGTTGGCGCGCCACGTGAGTGAGAACAGCGCCAACAATCCAGTTTCCAGAGCTTGATCAGTCACACTGATCGAACAGACGCAGACTCTATCCCATGGAGAGCGGGATAGGATCCTTTTGTTCTGGAACTTTGCCCGGCTATTTAGCCGGGCTTTTTCTTTTCTCAATTTCTGCTTATTACGTTGCTTCCCGTTAAACGATTTCTTTGGAGCCAATCTCCTTGAGGTTTATTAGGGTTATTTCTTGAGATTTTTCGGGAAAAGGGCACAATCGTTTTAGTTTCGCATCTTGCGAATAAACGAACTCATACAAATGGATGTTAAAACGCTGGCGCTATGAAAATTATTGTTGATGAAAATATGCCGTACGCTGAAGAGCTATTCAGCCAACTCGGTGAAGTGATTCTAAAACCAGGTCGTACACTGACGGCTGATGATTTAGTGGATGTTGATGCCCTAATGATTCGCTCGGTAACCAAAGTGAATGCCGATCTAATCAGCAAAGCAAACAAGCTAAAGTTTGTTGGTACCGCAACAGCAGGTATGGATCATGTCGACCAAGCGCTTTTAAAAGAGAAAGGTATATTCTTCACCGCTGCGCCGGGTTGTAACAAAGTGGGTGTGGCGGAGTATGCGTTCAGCGTGATGATGGTGCTCGCTCAGCAACAAGGCTTCTCGGTATTTGACAAGACGGTAGGTATTATTGGTGCAGGCCAAGTAGGTAGCTACCTAGAGAAATGTTTGAAAGGCATGGGGATTAAAGTTCTCATCAATGACCCATTCAAACAAGAGGCTGGTGATCCTCGTAGCTTTACTCCGTTGACAGAACTGATTGAAAGCTCAGACATCATTACACTACATACGCCAATCACCAAAGATGGCCCATATCCAACTCATCATTTAATTGATGAAACGGTTTTAAACTCGCTTCGTGGTGATCAGATTTTGATTAACGCCGCGCGAGGTCCAATCGTTGATAACGAGGCATTGAAGCAACGTCTTTTGAAAAACGACGGTTTTACCGCAGCGCTTGACGTATTTGAATTTGAACCAGAGGTTGATATGGAGCTTCTGCCTCTGCTAGCATTCGCAACCCCTCACGTTGCAGGCTACGGCTTGGAAGGGAAAGCTCGCGGTACGACGATGATTTTCAACAGCTACTGTGAGTTCTTAAATAACGAATTACGTGCGCATGCCAGCGATTTACTGCCAACCGCGCCTGTTCCTACTATGGTATTGGACAGAGCTTGGGATGAAGCAACACTGCATAACATCACGCAGTTAATCTATGATGTGCGTAGAGATGACGCTCTTTTCCGTCGTGAGATCAGTAAGCCAGGTGCTTTTGACCTGATGCGTAAAAACTACTGGGATCGCCGTGAATACAGCGCTGTCACGCTAGTGGGTAACAAAACATGTAACCTTGCTCCATTAGCAGAACTAGGTTTTCAGATTGAGGTAAGTCAATGAGCCAGCAATATAATGTTGCCATTTTAGGTGCGACCGGTGCGGTCGGTGAAACAATTTTAGAAGTGCTTCAAGAACGTAAATTCCCAGTGGGTGACATTCACTTATTGGCAAGTGAGCGTAGCGAAGGCAAGACTTATCGCTTTAATGGCAAAACGGTTCGTGTACAGAACGTTGAAGAGTTTGATTGGTCTCAAGCTCATATTGCGTTGTTCTCTGCTGGTGGTGAACTATCTGAAAAATGGGCGCCAATCGCGGCAGATGAAGGTGTTATCGTTATCGACAACACTTCACACTTCCGTTACGAGTACGACATTCCTCTTGTTGTGCCAGAAGTAAACCCAGAAGCGATTGCAGAGTTTCGTAACCGTAACATCATCGCGAACCCAAACTGTTCGACCATTCAAATGCTGGTGGCACTAAAACCAATTCACGATGCAGTGGGTATTGAGCGTATTAACGTATCTACATACCAATCCGTATCTGGTGCGGGTAAAGCGGGCATTGACGAATTAGCAGGTCAAACGGCTAAGCTTCTAAACGGTCTGCCTGCGGATAAGAAGCAATTCTCTCAACAGATTGCGTTTAACTGTATTCCGCAAATCGATCAGATGATGGAAAATGGCTACACCAAAGAAGAAATGAAAATGGTGTGGGAAACACAGAAGATCTTTAACGATCCATCAATCACAGTAAACCCAACGTGTGTGCGTGTGCCGGTATTCTATGGTCATGCTGAAGCGCTTCACATTGAGACTCGCTCTCCAATCGATGCACAAGAAGTTGTTAACTTGCTTGAGCAAACAGAAGGCATTGAAGTCTTCCACGGTGATGACTTCCCGACACAAGTGCGTGATGCGGGCGGTAAAGATCATGTTATGGTTGGTCGAATCCGCAACGATATCAGCCACCACAGTGGTGTAAACTTGTGGGTTGTGGCGGATAACGTGCGTAAAGGCGCAGCAACTAACGCGGTACAAATCGCTGAAGTTCTGATCCGCGATTACTACTAAGTCACTTACCAGTTCATTTCAAAGCCTCGCACTGTGCGAGGCTTTTTTGTACGAACGGAACAAAATAGTGTGAGATTAGTACGAATATGGCGAGAGCCACACATTTTTTATTCTCAACGCTATAGTTTTGCATGTGATATCCGATATATTTAACCGATCACCATTTCAAATTGTATTTAGCACAAAACTGAGCCTTCTATGCGTCAAAATTATAAGCGTTTGTTAGCAGCCCTTGTGTTGATGAGCGCGACTCAGACATCATCAGTGGTTCAAGCCGAAGGAATTCGTCTTGTTGGACCGTCTGGTGAAGTGCAATCATCTCCGAGCTATGCTGAAGATATTGAGCGAGCATTACCTGCTCCTCCTGCAAATACTCAGCCGTCACGTTTCTTTGGTCCGACTGGTGAAAATCAAACACTATGGTCGATCGCTTCAGAATTACGACCTTCACGCGGTGTTACCGTTCAACAAACGCTTCTTGCCATTTATCGAATTAACCCTCAAGCGTTTGAGAACCAAAACATTCATGAGTTGATTCCAGGGAGTCGACTACGAGTACCGTCTCTAGAGCAAGTGCAAAGCGCGACTACAGAGCAAGCTGTTGCGATCATGAAGGCGCACGAGGCTAAGTTAAAACAGCCGAAGCCGACAAATAGAGCCACGCCAGCACAACGCGTCACCGAGCAACCAAAGCCACAAATAAAAGTAGAACCCAAGACTGTTGCTCCTAAACCAGAAACCACTGTAGCTGCGGAACCAAAACCGGTTCAAAAAACAATACCAGTTATTCCTGCGCCACCTGTGAACACCTCTCCGCAGGGTGAAAAGCAGGTCAGTGCGTTAAAAGACAAACTTCAAGGCTCACAAAGTGAATTAGAGTCATTGGAAGAGAAGAACCATCGTCTTCGCTTAATGTTGTCAGAAGTGCAAAGCGAAGTTGAAACCTTGAAAAATGAGCTGAATGACGAAGAACGCATTCGCTCGGAAGTCGAGAAACTGCTTGCTGAAGAGCGCCAGCGCCTTGCTGAGCAACAACGCATGCAGCCAAGTACGATTGACAAGATTTTGTCTAATGGTTGGCTTGTCGGCTTAGCGGCGCTTATTCCAGGTGCATTGCTGGCACTGTTGGTTGTGATGTTGCTTGGTCGCCGTTCTAAAAACAAAGAGGAAGAGCCTGCTGCGCAATCGCCGCAGGAAACCGATCCATTAGCTGCGCCAATTGGTTTAGCGGCGACGGACGAGCTGGATGAAGAACTCACACTTGATGATGAGTTGTTCGCAGATGAAGATATAAATACTCAGGCTACACAAGAAGAGAAGCCAGATTTAGAAGAAGACGTCTTTGCCAACCTTGACGATGAAGAACTGGATTTCAACCTAGAAGGGGACGATGACCCATTTGCGGGTATCGGTGATGACGGCGACCTGGATGTTGGTCTGGATGAGTTTGAGTCATCAAACAATGGTATCCAAGTTAACGGCGAAGAAAAAGCGCTTGGTTTAGAAGAGATGGAGCGAGCCTTAGATGAGGTTGCTCCAGAACTAGAAGTGCTCGATGACGATGAGGCTGGCTTCGATCTTTCAGATGATACGAACGAGAAAGCAGACTCGCTTTCAGACGACGCATTTGCGGAACTACTTGCAGCAGATGAGCCGTCAGAAGAGTTACCAAGTGACACTGTCGATCAGGATATGCTTGATGACTTGTTTGCGGAACTTGGCAATGACGACTTCGACCTAGATACCGATGAACCTGAACTAAAACAGCACGTATCGGATGATGATTTCAGCGCAGGAGAGGCATCTGATGACGATATCGATAAGCTATTAGCTCAATACGAGCAGCCTGTTACTGAGTCGACAGAAGTTGAAGGTGACGTCAGCGAAGACGCCGTTCTAGATGAAAACAGTACGGACTTACTCGATGAACTGATCGATTTTGACGAAGATGAAACAGACGACGAGTTTGACCCACTGAATGAGCTAGAAGCACTCTCTGGTTTTGAAGGTGATGACTCGATTGAAGAGTTAGATGCAGATAGCACAGATTTACTGGATGAACTCATTGATGACGTCACATCCGAACTGGATGAAGAGACAGGAACTGAGACAGAGTTAGACCCGTTTGATGATCTGATTCGAGAGGACGAAAGCCCTGCACAGAATAAATCGGAAGAGGAAGAGTTACTCGCTTCACTTGGTTTTGGCGAACCAGACGGCGAAGAAAAGCCATCTTCAATAGCTGAGTCAGAGCCAACTCATGAAGAGCCGGAAATTGAGTCTGGTTTGGACATCGACGCTTTATTAAGTGACAGTCAACCAGACCCACAACAAACAGCGCCAGAGCAACCATTAACCGAGCCAGAAACTGCTTCAGAGCCATTTAGCAGCGATGAGTTTCTTGGTGATTTAGAGGACCTCTCACCAGAGAACGATCCTTTAATGAGCGAGCTAGACGACTTGTTTGAGTCAGACAGTGAAGAGCTTCAGCCTACAGAGCAAGAAAAAGCGGACTCTTCTGCTGAACTGGATGCGCTATTTGATACTGAAGATGATTTAGCGCAACAACAAGTTGAAGAGCCGCAAGCTGAGATAGAGGAATCTTCGCCACAACAAGAAGAGGATGCCAATTCTAAGTCAACGCAAGATGCATCAGTAGAGCCTGATGCTAAAGTGCCGCCTCAAGTTGAGACAGAAGAAGACGCTCCGGCGTTCACTCCGACACCAAATACAGTAGAAAATGAATTTGGTGTTCCACAAGAAGAAGATTGGCTACTGGATGAGCCTGAACTAGAAAGTGAAACTCAACCAGAACAAGAACAAAACTCGGGTAACAAAAGTGAGCCAGAAAGTTCAGAACTAGCATCAGAAACTGATTCGGCCACCAATGCAGAAGAAGAGTTCGATTTTGATGAACTCGATCTACCAGAGTTCAGTGAAGAAGACGCACTGGCGTCCATGGCCGACGAACCTGCGTTTGATGAACCAGAGCCTGTCGAACCTGAGCGCTCTGAAACTGAGTCGGCTACTGAAGCAGAAGAAGATGAACTCAATTTTGATGAACTCGATCTACCAGAGTTCAGCGAAGAAGATGCATTGGCGTCTATGGTCGACGAACCTGCGTTTGATGACCCAGAGTCTGTCGAGCCTGAGCGCTCTGAAGTTGAGTCGGCGACTGAAGCAGAAGAAGAACTCAATTTTGATGAACTCGAACTACCAGAGTTCAGTGAAGAAGATGCACTGGCATCCATGGCGGACGAACCTGCGTTTGATGACCCAGAGTCTATCGAGCCTGAGCGCTCTGAAGCTGATTCGGCCACTGAAGTAGAAGAAGAGTTCGATTTCGATGAACTCGATCTACCAGAGTTCAGCGAAGAAGATGCATTGGCGTCTATGGTCGACGAACCTGCGTTTGATGACCCAGAGTCTGTCGAGCCTGAGCGCTCTGAAGTTGAGTCGGCGACTGAAGCAGAAGAAGAACTCAATTTTGATGAACTCGAACTACCAGAGTTCAGTGAAGAAGATGCACTGGCATCCATGGCGGACGAACCTGCGTTTGATGACCCAGAGTCTATCGAGCCTGAGCGCTCTGAAGCTGATTCGGCCACTGAAGTAGAAGAAGAGTTCGATTTCGATGAACTCGAACTGCCAGAGTTTAGTGAAGAGGATGCATTGGCGTCCATGGCAGGCGAACCTACGTTAGATGAACCAGAATCTATCGAGCCTGAGCGCTCTGAAGCTGAGTCGGCTACTGAAGCAGAAGATGAATTCAATTTTGATGAACTCGATCTACCAGAGTTCAGCGAAGAGGACGCATTGGCGTCTATGGCCGACGAATCTAAGTTTGATGACCCAGAATCTGTCGAGCCTGAGCGCTCTGAAGCTGAGTCGGCTACTGAAGCAGAAGAAGAGTTCGATTTTGATGAACTCGATCTACCAGAGTTCAGTGAAGAAGACGCCTTGGCATCTATGGAAGAAGAGCCAGAATTACCGAGTTCTGAAACCGCAGATATAGAACCAATCTCCGGTGAGGATGAAGAGCTAAGTTTTGACGACCAAGACCTTCCTGAGTTCAATGAGGAAGATGTTCTCGCATCAATGAATGAGAGTGCGCCAGAGACTCCTAATGTTGAAGCTGAGACATCGAGACCAACTCTTCAAGCCGATAACGATCATGATGCTTTGTTTGAAGTCTTTGCGCAGCAAAACGGTTTTGATACTGAACCAGAAGTGCAGCCAACGGCGACAGAGGGTGAGCCGCTAAGTGACTTAGATGATGAATCTTCAATGGCTAACCTTCTTGCTGAAGACGCAAGTTCAGAGGTATTTGAAGGTCAGTTAGACAGTGACACCATCGCAAGCGCAGGTATGGATTTTGAAACCATGCTTGATGTTGGAGATGATTGGGATGGCTTTAAACCAGCTGCCGATAGTGTAAGTTCTACGGAAGATGTGCCTGAGGACCAGCGTGATGTTTGGAATTCGAGTGACGCACTAAGTCAGCCAGAGATCGCGCAAGAAAACTGGGCAGAGCAAAGCGACTTGGATGACTTCGACCCAAAGAAAAATCAATTTATGACGATTGATGAATTGATGGCTCAAGTCGATAAAGAAGGTGGTGAGTTCGAAGAGGAAGATCTGAAGCTTGATGTCGGATTGAACGAGTTTCCAGATGTTATCGGTGAGATCGGCGATGTTGACGTAGATAGCAACGCGGAAGCTGCTGGAAAACTGGACCTTGCTAAAATTTATCTCGAGATGAACGATTCTCAAGGGGCGATAAAATTACTAGAAGAGGCGATTGTTTACGGTGAAGATGATATTCGCCGCGAAGCAAAGAGCCTGATTGATGCCATTAATGGCCGATAAATTGAAAAGGGTAGCGTTAGCTACCCTTTTTGTGTCTCGCTAGTATGATGCTACCTCTACGTCATCCTTGTTGAAACTGGCAACTTGAGGCGACTTGAGTATATACTTCCCGCCCCATTTTAGAGTTCGAAGGTTAAGATGAGAATCGCATTAGGTATCGAGTACAACGGTGCAAACTACTTTGGTTGGCAGCGCCAAAGAGAAGTGAAAAGTGTCCAAGAAGAGCTAGAGAAAGCATTGTCCGTTGTTGCTAATCACCCAGTTGAAGTGCAGTGTGCTGGTCGGACAGACGCTGGCGTGCATGGCACAGGACAAGTTGTGCACTTTGATACCAACGTTACTCGAAAAATGGTAGCTTGGACTATGGGCGCAAACGCGAACATGCCGAGTGATATAGCGGTTCGTTGGGCTAAGGAAGTCCCAGATGATTTCCATGCACGATTCTCAGCGACAGCGCGCCGTTATCGTTACATTATTTTCAATCATGCTTTACGACCTGGCATCTTAAACTCTGGTGTGAGCCACTATCATGGTGAGCTCGACGAGAAAAAAATGCATGAGGCAGGGCAGTATCTGCTTGGTGAAAATGATTTTACGTCGTTTCGTGCGGCGCATTGTCAGTCTCGTAGCCCATTTCGAAACTTGATGCATCTGAACGTTACGCGCCATGGGAACTATGTGGTTATTGATATTAAAGCCAATGCGTTCGTGCATCATATGGTTCGTAACATCACGGGTAGCTTGATAAAGGTTGGACGTGGTGAAGAGAGTCCTGAATGGATCAAATGGTTGCTAGAGGCTAAAGATCGCAAACTAGCGGGTGCGACAGCGAAAGCGGAAGGTCTGTACCTGGTAGATGTAGACTATCCAGAAGAATTTGGGTTACCTGAAGTGCCGATCGGTCCACTGTTTTTGCCAGATAATTTGAACTAATTTTACAAACTTATTTCAAAATATCGGTAGTGTTTACATTGAATGTGAGCGGAAAACATACGCTATTTATGATATCAAAAATAGGTACAACCAGTTTTTTATCTACAGTAGCTGCAAGATATGGTTTAATCCGTCGGTATTATGTCGAATTTATATCTTTCGCAATGAAGCGGAAGAGTTGAGAGAAAAGGTCTTCCATGAGTTGGCTTGAAAAGATTTTAGAGAAAAGCAACCTAGTAAGTTCACGCAAAGCTTCTATCCCAGAAGGTGTGTGGACTAAATGTACCTCTTGTGAACAGGTTTTATACCATGCTGAACTAGAGCGTAACCTAGAAGTTTGTCCAAAGTGTAACCATCACATGCGCATGAAAGCGCGTCGTCGTTTGGAAACGTTTTTAGATGAAGGCAATCGAGTTGAATTAGGTACCGAACTTGAGCCACAGGATAAACTGAAATTTAAAGATTCTAAGCGATACAAAGAGCGTATCTCTGCAGCACAAAAAAACAGCGGAGAGAAAGATGCGCTAGTTGTGATGCAAGGTGAACTGCTTGGTCTACCCCTTGTGGCGTGTGCGTTTGAATTCTCCTTTATGGGCGGTTCAATGGGTTCAGTTGTTGGTGCTCGCTTCGTAAAAGCGGTGGATGCAGCAATTGAAAACAATTGTGCACTTGTTTGTTTCTCAGCAAGTGGTGGTGCTCGTATGCAAGAGGCATTGATGTCTCTTATGCAAATGGCAAAAACCAGTGCTGCGCTTGAGCGTCTATCAGAAAAAGGCCTGCCGTTTATTTCGGTTCTAACTGACCCTACAATGGGTGGTGTATCAGCAAGTTTGGCTATGTTGGGTGATATCAACATCGGTGAACCTAAGGCGCTGATTGGCTTTGCTGGTCGTCGTGTTATCGAGCAAACAGTGCGTGAAGATCTTCCTGAAGGTTTCCAGCGTAGTGAGTTCCTGCTTGATCACGGTGCGATTGATATGATCGTTGACCGTCGTGAAATGCGTCAGCGTGTGGGTGGTCTAATCGCTAAGATGACTAACCACAAGTCTCCTTTGGTGGTTTCGGTTAACGAATCTCCAAATGAAGAGCCATATTCTGTACCAGAAGCGAACGAAAAAGGGTAAAGTATCAACTAACATAAAAACCAAAGAATTTAATGGTTAAAGTTAGATGACCCAAAACCCAATTCCTCAAGCCACATCTTCATTAGAGATGTGGCTTGATTATTTAGCAAATATTCATTCCTCAGCAATTGATCTAGGCTTAGACCGTGTCCAAGCGGTAGCAAACAAAGCCAATCTTACCAAACCAGCTCCAACCGTAATCACTGTTGCCGGCACCAATGGCAAAGGCTCAACGTGTGCGTTAATGGAAGCCATTTTACTCGATGCTGGCTATTCAGTCGGTGTTTACAGCTCTCCGCACCTGATTCGTTACAACGAGCGTGTACGCATTAATGGCGTCGACGTTGTAGATGCAAAGCACTGTGAAGCATTCGACTATGTAGAAAAGCAGCGTGGTGATATCAGCCTTAGCCTCTTTGAATTCGGTACGCTTGCTGCGCTACGTATTTTCCAAGCAGAGAAAGTCGACGTTGTGTTGCTTGAAGTAGGACTTGGCGGCCGTCTAGACGCCACCAACGTTGTTGACCATGATGTTTCTGTTATTACGAGCTTAGCGATCGATCATGTGGATTGGCTTGGTGATGACATCAATGTCATTGGTTTTGAAAAGGCAGGCATTTACCGTCCAGGGAAGCCAGCAATTTGTGGTCAACCAACGCCACCGGCGACCGTGGCAGCTCATGCTGACGATATTGGCTCTGAGTTCTTCCAAGTTGGTATTCAGTATGATTACCAACTAACTAATAATGGTTGGAAGTGGAGCAGTGGCGCATTTGCGTTAGAGGATTTACCTGTCCCATCGTTACCGCTACAAAACGCGGCAACAGCATTGATGGCGTTGGGAGCATCGGAATTGCAAATCACTGACATAAACATTGTCAATGGCTTGAATAATGCTCGCCTGGCAGGGCGTATGCAGATATTGCATCATGAGCCGGAGATAATCCTTGATGTCGCGCACAACCCGCACTCTGCTGAGTATTTGGTAGAGAAAGTGAAGCACCAATATTTGGGTAAGAATATCCATATTGTAGTCGCGATGCTGCATGACAAAGACATTAAAGCAACCATTGAAGCGCTAACTCCAATTGCAACACAATGGTATCCAGCGTCGCTAACCGGACCGAGAGCGGCGACTGCTGGAGAGTTGTGCCAATACTTACCCGATGGGCAAGTTCATTTTGAAAACCCTGTTGACGCCTTTGAGAATGCAAGAAGCCACGCAAAGCAAGAAGACGTCATTCTGGTGGTTGGTTCATTCCATACTGTCGGAGAGGTATTGGAACATTGGCAATCAAAGAATAAATAAGCAAAGGTATTTTGATGGCAAGTAAATTCCAAAGTCGTTTAGTCGGCACCATCATTCTAGTCGCAGTCGGAGTGATTGTTCTTCCCGATGTGCTAGATGGTAAGAAACTGCACTACAAAGAAGAATTTGCCAGTATTCCTATCAAACCTGAACTTGATAGTGATGTGGAAAACTTCGAAATATTAGAGCCAGTGGAAGACGACATAGCGTTACCGGACTCTCCAGTTGAAGCGGTGGTGCAGGAGCAAGAGGGCGCCCAAGTGGCTGCTTCTGAGCCTGACCCAACGCCGACGCCTAAACCAGAGGTCATCAAACAGCCAGAGCAAGTTGAGGTGGCCACTCGTCCTGTGCAAGAAAAAAATCAATATGAAGATTCTGCTTGGATCATTCAGTTGATGGCGCTTAAGAATCACGAAAATGCGGTCGCGCTTGTCGCTGATTTGCAAAAGCGTGGCTATCAAGCTCATACAAAGAAAGAAAACGAGTTTACGAGAGTGATTGTTGGTCCTGATGTGTCAAAAAGTAAACTTGAACGACAAGTCAAGGAATTACAAAAAATTACAGGCTCAAAAGGTCAATTGCTTAAATTTAAGCCATTAAATCCATAAGAAAACGTTTGCGTCAGCATTTTTTCTGTTAAAATGCGCGCCAACTTAAGATGAAGAAAACATGAATTGGATAGATTTTATCATTTTAGGTGTGATCGGATTTTCAGCTCTGATCAGTTTAGTTCGCGGTTTTGCTAAAGAAGCTTTGTCTTTGGTGATTTGGTTTGGAGCGTTTTTTATCTCCAGCAACTACTACGCCAAATTGGCGGTGTACTTCACCAACATCGAAGATGACATGTTTCGTAACGGAGCGGCGATTGCGGCTTTATTTGTCGCGACCTTGGTAGTTGGTGCAGTGGTGAATTATGTCATTGGTCAACTGGTACAAAAAACAGGGCTATCAGGTACGGACCGAATTCTTGGGATTGTATTTGGTGGTCTACGCGGAGTCTTAATTGTTTCTGCGGTGCTGTTTTTTATGGATGCGTTTACTGCATTCCCAAGCTCGGATTGGTGGAAAGATTCACAGTTGATCCCTGAGTTCAGCCGTATCATCGCCCCATTCTTCGAGCATTTACAAGCAACATCAAGTTTTCTGTCTGGCACTATCTAGTAGTGCCAGCTACTGTCGCAAATCGAGGATTAGGACATGTGTGGTATTGTTGGAATCGTGGGCACAACGCCTGTAAACCAGTCTATTTATGACGCGTTAACGGTGTTACAGCATCGTGGCCAAGATGCCGCTGGTATTTGTACCATAGAAAGCAATCGTTTTCGTCTGCGCAAGGCGAACGGTTTGGTCAAGGATGTATTTGAAGCAAGACATATGCAGCGCCTGCAAGGCGATGTCGGAATTGGTCATGTTCGTTACCCAACAGCAGGCAGTTCAAGCGCTTCAGAAGCTCAACCTTTCTACGTAAACTCTCCTTTCGGTATTACACTTGCCCACAATGGCAACTTGACCAACGCTAACGAAGTTCGTCAAAAGCTGTTTGAAAAAGATCGCCGTCATATCAATACCACTTCAGACTCCGAAGTATTACTAAATGTACTGGCGCACGAAATTGACTCAGTAAAAGGAAATGTCACGACAGAAGACGTATTCCGCGCAGTCACCAATGTGCATCGCACAATTCGTGGTGCTTACGCTGTAACTGCCATGATCATTGGTCATGGTATGATTGCCTTTCGTGACCCACACGGTATTCGCCCTCTATGTTTAGGTAAGCGTGAAGTTAATGGCAGAGCGGAGTACATGGTTGCGTCTGAATCGGTAGCATTGGATGCCGTCGGTTTTGATTTTGTCCGTGATGTTGCACCTGGTGAGGCAATCTACGCAACGTTTGACGGTGAACTGTACACGAAGCAGTGTGCAGACAATCCTAAGCTGAACCCTTGTATTTTCGAGTTCGTGTACTTTGCTCGTCCAGACTCGTTCATCGATAAAATTTCGGTATACAGTGCTCGCGTTGAAATGGGTAAAAAGCTAGGCGAACGTATTCGTGAAGACTACGCAAATCTTGATATTGATGTCGTTATTCCTATCCCTGAAACATCGTGCGACATCGCACTTCAAATCGCTCAAGCGATCGATATCCCTTACCGCCAAGGCTTCGTGAAAAACCGTTACGTGGGGCGTACGTTTATCATGCCTGGTCAGCAACAACGTAAGAAATCAGTACGTCGAAAGTTGAATGCAATTCGTTCGGAGTTCAAAGATAAGAATGTGTTGCTGGTGGATGACTCTATCGTTCGTGGTACTACGTCAGAACAAATCATCGAAATGGCACGTGATTCTGGTGCGAAGAGAGTGTACATGGTATCAGCAGCACCAGAAGTTCGATTCCCGAACGTGTACGGCATTGATATGCCAAGTGCTACCGAGCTTATTGCTCATGGCCGTGACAACGATACAATTTGTAAGCAGATTGGTGCTGATGCATTGATTTATCAACGTCTAGAAGACTTGGTTGAGGCAGTCGGTCTTGGAAACCAAGATATTACTCAGTTCGATACATCCGTGTTTAACGGCGAATACGTAACGGGTGATATTGACCAACAATACCTAGACTTCTTAGATGGTCTTCGTAACGATGATGCGAAAACACAACTTGAAATCCAACAGGATTTAGCAAACCTAGAGCTGCATAACGAAGGCGCATAATAGGCGTTTTCTTGAGGCGTAAAAAAACCAGAGCTCCGGCTCTGGTTTTTTGTATTCGCTATCGAATTAGTGAATGTTGTAAGCGATCACAAAGTCGATAAAGAGACGAACTTTCTCTGGCAGGTGATCTTTGTGGTTGTAAAGCATATAAATGTCGCGCGGGTTTGCACTCCAATCTGGCAGTATGCGTACCAAATCGCCGCTTTCGATGTATTCTTTGATCATGACATCTGGCATTAGCGTGATGCCTAAACCTTCGGAACAAGCACTGCGTACTACATTTAGTGCATTCGCCTGAAAGCGACCACGATCAACGTTTACGACAGACTCGCCTTTGCTATTAATTAAGGTCCACTTGATAAGAGGGTAGCCTTTTAGCAATGAATGGTTAGAGAGCTCTTCTGCGTGGTTTGGTGCCGGATTCGAGGCAAGGTAGTCAGGACTTGCGACAAGAATATCCTTCACTTCGCCAATCTTGCGTGCGATCAGGCTAGAATCACGTTGGGGCCCCACTCGAAAAATGACATCCCATTCAGTAGGGTCAAGCTTGTCTGCATTATTTTCTGTCGTTAGTTCGATATTGATGTCCGGATACTGCTTCATAAAGCTGTTGAACATCGGCATCATCATGCGCTTAGTTAAGTTATAAGGCGCCGATATCTTAATCTTGCCTGATGCTCCTCGGCAGTCGTCAGTGATTTCCTCTGCTGCCGTGGTTAGCCTTTGTAGCAAAGGGGAGCACTCATGGTAAAAACGTTCCCCGGCTTCTGTAAGCGAGAGTTTGCGAGCGTGACGGTTCAATAGTCGAAGATTGACAGAGTCTTCTAGCGCTTGAATGCGTCGGGTGATGGTCGCAACCGGGATCATGGTTTTTCGCGAAGTTGCGGTGTAGCTCCCATTTTCGACAACCAGTCGAAACAGGTTTAAGTCATCTAATTTCATATTTCCAGACACATTAAATTACCGATTACGGCTAATTTATAATTAACTTTGTGATCAAAGCTTGCTTTAAGTCAACATGTTGCATCATTTGAACACAGCAACCCTGTTTGAGTAAATACTGTTATACCCCGTAATATTTGTATAAACGCCGTTTTCAAGCTACGTTTTATAACAAGGCGGAACGGCCTCAAGTCTTGCTGCGCAACGTTTCGCCGGATGTAAACACAACAAAAATAATGACTTAATAATAAATCTGTTTTTTGACTTAGCTTTGTGAGGTGTAAAGGTATGTTTAAGACTCACAGTCAAACGGCAATGGTCTCGGCACAGGAAGTGGTTAATCAAAAACTAATTATGTTGGTAGATGATGATCCAATATTTCGTAAAGTAACCAATGCTTATTTAGAAAGTCAGGGTTTTAAAGTAGTAGAAGCTGAAAACGGCCTAGAGGCGCTTCAACAACTCAGGGAATGCCAACCCGATCTTATCTTGTGTGATTTATCGATGCCGGTATTAGATGGCATTGAATTCGTCGAAGAAGTCAGTCTTGAATATCCATACTTGCCGCTTATCGTGGTATCCGGCACGGATGAAATGTCCGATGTCGCGAAAGCGTTGCGATTTGGTATTAAAGATTTTCTTCCTAAACCGATAGGTAATTATGAGCACCTATCTCAGGCGATAGACAATACGCTCGAAGATACCGATAGCCATTTCTCAGAACAGCGAGACTTTTCAAGTCAGTGGTTCCGAGTCGATGACGGTGGCGAAATCCCAGATGAGCAAGAGCTTCACTGGCATCTAGAGTATTTGCAGCAGAACCCGAGTGCTGCAAGAGACTTACTGCATGCTCTATTGCCAGAGAAAGATGCTTCTCAAGGTGATTGGCGCTGCTCATACCGTTTATTGCAATCGACGGACGTTATGCCACTGGTGTTTGATTATCGTTGGTTAATGAACGGGCAATTTGCGTTCTATCTCGTTGACTCTGCTTCCCAGAGTAATGATGGTGTCGCGACGACATTGCTTGTTAGGGCTTTGTTTGACGATTACCTGCGTAATTTGAAGAGTTTCAGTGCTGATCTGAAGGATATGGTAGGGATTATTGAAAAAGGAATCGAGTGTTCAGAGTGCGCTGGTGCGGTTAATGCTGTATTTGGTGTCGCTGATCTGGCTTCGTCCTCCGTTTCTATCCTGCCTGCGGGTTTAGATAGTCATTGGTCTGACGGAAATACTAATCAACATATCGCGGCAGGTAACTGTTTAGGGGCAGGAAGTATGAAAAACTTCATAACCCGAGATTTACCGCTAGGTGTTGCTGGTCAGTTATCCATCGGTTGTTTAGGCTCTTCAAGTTTCAGCTTAAATATTGCCCGGAAATCACGACTGGTATAATTCTGACTTCATAACACAATAAGCAGCGCCAAGACGCTGCTTATTGTCTTTTTAGAACCACAAAAAACAACAAATGCTCGAACAATAACCTTACTTTTTACTGGTGTTTAGATTTGGCTGTTTAAGGTATAGTCAACGCCTAAAACAATAATGACCCATTTGTGCAACGATAATTTAACGCTGTGCCTTGGGAGAAGCAAAGTCAACTAGTGAGAAGATACATCATGGCAGACAAAGATTTTAAAGAGCCTTATAATATTTTTTACTTTTTAGGTTTCATTGCAGTACTTTTAATTCCAACACTACCTGCAACGCTAACCTGGCTTCGTGTAATGAATGGTTACGCAGGCTTTTAATCTAGCTATTTTGTACCGGAGTTCACCATTCGTATTAAGCGTTACTTTTTCAATACCGTTGGTGGACTCTGTATTGTGCTCGGCATTGCCGGCATAGCCCTTCCGCTTTTACCCACCACTCCTTTCATTCTACTTGCTAGTGCATGTTTTATGCGTGGTAGCCCCGCATTTCATCATTGGCTACATAACCACAAAACGTTTGGACCGATTCTCGATAATTGGCATAAGCACCGGGCTGTTACTTCAAAAGTAAAGCAGCGTGGCGCCATTTTTATTGCACTTAGTTTCATTGTTTCAATCGTCGTTGTTCCCCTTGTTTGGGTGAAAATTGGTCTTTTAGTGATGCTAATCGTTTTACTCGGCTGGTTTATGCGTCTGCCTGTGATTGAGTTGGTTGCTGACAGAGAAGAAAATCACTAAGATTGTAGAGAATAGTGTGCCCGCTCTTCGAGTGGGCGTTTGTATTTTCAGCGCCTGTGACTCTTACGAAAATAAGCACATAGTGGTGAAAACCTATTGTTCGTTGCCCTCGTGATACTGCGATTAGAGAGGGCGATGAGCCAATCTAAGTAAATCGGTATTATGACTACAGAAACAATTTCACTGATCAAATCTAGCATCAAAAGCATCCAAGACTACCCAAAGCCAGGCATTCTATTTCGTGATGTGACGAGCCTTCTTGAAGACGCAAAAGCATACCAAGCAACGATCAACTTACTTGTTGAACGTTACAAAGATATGGGCTTTACCAAGGTTGTGGGTACGGAAGCTCGTGGCTTTTTATTTGGTGCGCCTTTAGCGCTTGAGCTAGGTGTTGGTTTTGTACCAGTGCGTAAACCAGGCAAGCTACCACGTCCTACTGTTGCTCAATCTTATGAGCTTGAATACGGCGTTGATACACTAGAAATCCATACAGATGCCATCGTTGAAGGCGACAAAGTACTGGTTGTCGACGATTTATTGGCAACGGGCGGTACTATTGAAGCGACGACTAAGCTGATTCGCCAACTGGGCGGTGAAGTTGAGCACGCTGCGTTCGTTATCAACCTACCAGAAATCGGTGGTGATAAACGTTTAGAAGCACTAGGTCTAAACGTATACAGCATTTGCGATTTTGAAGGACATTAATACATTCAATGAGTTATTTAGCTTTAGCGCGAAAATGGCGTCCTAATCAGTTTGACCAAGTTGTCGGACAAAAACATGTCCTGACGGCGTTGGAAAACGCACTGGCGCAAAACCGTTTACACCATGCTTATCTGTTCAGCGGGACTCGTGGTGTGGGTAAAACGAGTATCGGTAGGTTGTTTGCCAAAGGCTTGAACTGCGAAACCGGTATTACCGCGACACCTTGTGGTAAGTGCGATACTTGTCGTGAAATTGATGAAGGTCGCTTTGTCGATCTTCTTGAAATCGACGCGGCATCACGTACTAAAGTTGAAGACACTCGCGAACTGTTAGACAACGTTCAATACAAGCCTGCTCGTGGACGGTTTAAAGTGTACCTCATCGATGAGGTACACATGCTATCGCGTCACTCTTTCAATGCGTTGTTGAAAACCCTGGAAGAGCCGCCAGAGTATGTGAAGTTCTTACTCGCGACAACCGATCCACAAAAGCTGCCAGTTACTATATTGTCGCGTTGTCTACAGTTCCATCTCAAACCGATCAGCGTTGATGATATTCATCAGCAACTTGACTACATTTTGGGTCAAGAGCAAGTATCGGCAGAACCAAAAGCACTGGGTATGATTTCACATGCTGCAGATGGCAGTATGCGTGATGCTCTCAGCTTGACCGATCAAGCAATTGCTTTAGGTAACGGTGCGGTGCAAACTGATATTGTCAGCCACATGTTGGGGACGATTGATACCGACCAAGCGATTCACTTACTAGAGTCAATCAGCAGCAAGCAACCTCAACAAGCCATGGATAAAATCCAGCAATTAGCAGCAAATGGTGTTGAGTGGGATGGTTTGTTGCAGCAAGTCGCAACACAGCTTCATCGAATTGCGATGTATCAAGCGCTGCCAGCGTCGCTAGACCGAGCGCAGCCAGATGCAGAAAAAATCGAGTTGTTGAGTAAAGCACTAAGTCCGCAAGACGTTCAGCTTTACTACCAAATTGCATTGAAAGGTCGTGAAGATTTGACTCTCTCGCCAAATGGGCGAGTCGGTTTGGAAATGATTGTGCTGCGTATGATGGCGTTCCGCCCATCAAATAACAGTGGGGCAAATGTTGTTTCTAATAACTGCGAACCAGCTTCAGCCCCAGCTCAAAGTGCCAGTCAGCCAAAGACTGCACCAGCTCAGACAGTAGCTGCTCCTCGAACTCAGCAGCCGAGTCCAGCGCAAAGCACACCACAAGTGGCGCCTCAACCTTCATCCAATTCACAACCTGAGTATCACGCGAGTGGATATGAGGCGGTTCCGCCACAGTATGATATGGCGCCGCCGATGAGCGAAAACCCTGCACCGCAGCATGAAACGCCACCTCAACAAGTGCAAGAGAGCGTTTCAACACCGGCGCGCGGTGGTCTAAGCGGTTTACGTCACCAATTACGTTCTCAGCGTCAAGGCCTACAACAGAACACTCCTCAAAATGGTGGCTCAAAAAAGCCTAAAGCGGCATCTGCACAACCAGAATCGGTTATCGACCGAGTAGCGCAATTGCATGGCAATTCCGCGCAGGTGTCGCCAAACTCAGCTCCGAAGTCGACGGAGCCACAAGTTGAGGAAGCGTATCGCTGGCGTCCAAGCAAGCCTGTTGAGACAAAAGTGAATACAAAACTGACACCTACGCAGCTCAAGCAGGCACTTGAGCATGAGAAAACGCCTGAAATGGCACAAAAGCTCATCGATGAATCGTTAGAACATAATGAATGGGCGAAGCTAATCAGTTTAATGGAGATCCCTAAGCTGGTAGAGCAACTTGCGCTAAACTCTCATTATAGTAAGGAAGGAACAACCGTTTCGTTACTATTGAGAAGCAGCCAAGCTCATTTGAATACTGATAGAGCTCAAGCCGAATTGCTTAAAGCACTTAATACCGTGTTAGGTGAAGAGTGCCACATGAGCATCGAAATAGGGGAGAGTGGAGAAACACCACTTGAACTTAGAGATAGGCTCTATCAAGAGAAATTACAGCAAGCTCTGAATAGTTTAGAAAACGATCCAAATGTTCAATTTATTGAACGTCGTTTTGCTGCAGAGCTTGATAAAGATAGTGTGCGCCCTATCTAATAATCGAATGGAATGGGGTTGAAAACCCAAAGGTATAACCCCATTAATTGATGCAACACCTCATTAAACCAGAGAGATAAACATGTTTGGTAAAGGCGGTATGGGCAACCTAATGAAGCAAGCCCAGCAAATGCAAGATCGCATGCAAAAGCTTCAAGAAGAAATCGCGAATATGGAAGTAACTGGCGAGTCTGGTGCTGGCCTAGTTAAAGTTACTATCACTGGTAGTCACAGCGTACGTCGTGTTGACATCGATGAAAGTTTGATGGAAGACGACAAAGAAATGCTTGAAGATTTGATCGCTGCGGCGTTCAACGATGCGGCCCGTCGTGTTGAAGAAACTCAAAAAGAGAAAATGGCTTCTGTAACTGGCGGTATGCAACTACCACCAGGTATGAAAATGCCGTTCTAATCTGCTGATATTTAATTAAGCGGACTTTTAATGCGTACCAGTCATATGCTGGAGCAATTGATGGAGGCCTTACGTTGTCTACCTGGGGTTGGCCCCAAGTCGGCGCAGCGTATGGCCTTTCATTTGTTACAGCGCGATAGAAAAGGCGGTTTGCAACTTGCAGATGCGCTTAGCCAGGCAATGACAGAAATCGGTCATTGTACTGAGTGTCGAACCTTCACCGAAGAAGAAGTCTGTCATATTTGTACTAACCCAAAACGCCAAGAAAATGGTCAAATTTGTGTGGTAGAAAGCCCGGCAGACATTGCTGCAGTCGAAGCAACGGGCCAGTATTCTGGTCGATACTTTGTTCTTATGGGACATTTGTCACCACTAGACGGTATTGGTCCAAGTGATATTGGGCTGGATGTGCTTGATTACCGCTTACGTCGCGGTGATATAGCCGAAGTGATTTTGGCAACAAACCCGACGGTTGAAGGCGAAGCCACTGCACATTACATCGCAGAGCTATGTAAAGAACACCAAGTTGATGCCAGCCGCATCGCGCATGGTGTGCCTGTCGGTGGAGAACTTGAGCTTGTTGATGGCACGACGTTGTCACACTCGCTGTTAGGTCGACACAGAATTTAATAAAAAGCCGCTGAATTCAGCGGCTTTTTTGATCTTGTGAGTTGGGAACGATTAATCGTTCGATTCTTTACCAAGAAGCTTTTTGTAGATGACTGCACCAAGTACACCACCCAAAATAGGCGCAACCCAGAACAGCCATAATTGAGAAACTGCCCAGTCACCCACATACATTGCGACTGCTGTACTACGAGCCGGGTTTACTGAGGTGTTTGTCACAGGAATGCTGATCAGGTGAATAAGAGTCAGACACAAACCAATCGCTATAGGTGCAAAACCTTGAGGTGCACGTTTGTTTGTCGCCCCCATGATTACGATAAGGAACATCATCGTCATTATAACTTCAGAAACTAGCGCAGCGAGCATGGAGTACTGACCCGGCGAGTGTTCACCATAACCATTGGCGGCAAAACCAGAACCCACAACATCGAATCCAGCTTGTCCTGTCGCGATGACATAAAGAATGCCACCAGCGATCAGCCCGCCGATCACTTGTGCGATGATGTAAGGCGCAACGTCTTTTGTCTCAAAACGACCGCCAGCCCAAAGACCAACCGTCACTGCCGGGTTCAAGTGACAACCTGAAATATGACCGATTGCAAATGCCATGGTTAAAACGGTTAAACCAAAGGCCAGAGCAACGCCCAGCAGACCAATACCCACGTCTGGGAAACCTGCAGCCAACACTGCGCTACCGCAGCCGCCCAATACTAGCCAGAACGTACCAAAAGCCTCTGCCAAATACTTGTTCATGTTATTTCCTAATTTCTACTTAAATGACCCGCTGAACATAGTCGAGAATTGTCAATTAAGTGTGAGGGAGATCGCGTAAAGACTGCAAATAGGACGGTATGTGGCAAGAGTTCTCAAGGATGAGAGAAAAGCAGGGAGAGGAGAGGTTGAATCTTAAGGTTGCCTTGGTCATCACTACCTGAGTAACAGCCAAGGCAAAGTAGGTTTTAGCTAAATGCGACGAAAGGTGATACGCACAACAAAATACCAGTCGCAATAATCAAGTAAAGCGACGCGCCTTTGTATTTGTGTAAAGAAGGCACTTGGTAGACAAGGTAAGCTGGAATCAAACAGCCAATCAAACCAAAGATAGGGCTACATACTGATGTGAAGCTCAGAACTGGTAGATTCAATACAATTGCACCCCACGCCATGAGAATCGCAAAGAGAATGATTCCCTTGGTGACTAAGTCTTTATTGATCTTATCTTCAGGCATGACCTTTTTTAGAGCCAGCATCGCTAGACCTTGGCAAGAATCGCGGAAACCTAAGTACACGCCAAAAAACGCAGTCATTACTGAGAAAATATTCAGCATCAAACTCATTAGTTTTAGCGTCGTGCCGTCCATGCCTTGCGCAACCATCGCAAGAGCAGAGATGTTCTCTTCTGCTGCTTTAACCGCTTGTTCATGTGACATCGCAAGCGTAAAGGAAATCGCGTAGAAGAAGACGGTCACAAACAAGATACCGAAAGCAATTTTCATTGCGCGCATGGCTTTAAAGCGAGCAACCTCAATCGATTTTTCTTTTGATCGGTATGAGATCACCATTGGGCTCAAGCTTTGAATAAAGAGAATAGACGTTAGAGTAAACGGCAGTAGCTCAATTGCATCTTTCAAACCAGCGCCTGTTTCTGGAATTGCACCGACATTCGCTACATCCCATTTTTCGATCATCATGACGCCAAGTAATGCAACGGTACAAAGTTTAATCAGTACAAGACCAGTACTGACCTTAAACAAAATCTTTTCACCACGAGATGCAATAGCGACCAGCGCGCACACTAAAGCCAGACCATATAGCGGGTTTTCAGACAATAAACCTTCCGTGATGCCAAAACTATGTAGGAAAGATGCCGAGTCATTGTTGATAGCTGTTGAGTAAACAAAGACCCAAATCACCAACATGATGAAGTAGAGCACACCTAATAACGCCCCCCATTTGTTACCAAGGTAACCGGAAATGACGCCAGCGTAATCTTGGCACTTTGGTGAACTTGAGAGAGTGTTGATGAAAAGGCGTTGGAACAAGTACATCGCTGGGTAGCCGATCACGGCAGAGGCCAAGAATACCCAAAGGCCCAGTACGCCTACTTTTACTGGTAAAAAGACAATACCGGCACCGATTGCCATGCCGATACTCATGATCACCCATCCCCAGTCTGTGCTATCAAACTTGATCGCGGCTTTCCACTCGTCTAGGGCCATGCCTGCTTTTACGTGCGGTGGCTCTTTACCGATGGGTAAGGTTTGTGTAGGTGCTGTCACGCTCATTTTATTGTTTCTCTTGTTAGTATGAATTTTTCTCAAATTTAATTGAGAAAATGTATATCACCAATTTTTTTGTGGAAAATTCAGATAAATTTGAGATCTTGGCGAGGAAGTTCAAATAAATTGGAGTTTTTAACGAATTTTGTGATCTGATCTAGTTGTTTGGTTCATATTTAATTGAAAAAATAACGCTAATACGGAAGTTAAATTAGAAACTTCTTAATAAAAAATAAAATTTATGTGAGGATTTAAAAATGAAAAAATTGATTTCATCTGAACACGCGCCTGCTGCTATCGGACCTTATTCACATGGCACTAGCTATGGCGATTTGATTTTTACTTCTGGCCAATTACCCGTTGATAAGGCAACAGGAAAAGTCGTTGAAGGCGGCATCAGTGCACAAAGTCATCAATCTCTTACTAACTTGAAGCACGTTTTAGAGGCTGGTGGTGGCAGTATCGATACTGTTTTAAAAACAACGTGTTACCTATCGAATATTAATGACTTTGCCAAGTTTAACAAGGTCTACGCAGAGTTTTTCCAACAAGATTGTCCGGCACGCAGTTGCTTCGCAGTGAAAGATTTGCCTCTTGGCGTGTTAATTGAAGTCGAAGCGATTGCTCATAAAAAGTAATACGGAGAACAGAGCATGAACCAGCAATGGACACAATATATCCAAATCATTAAGCAAGTTGTGAAACCTGCATTAGGATGTACAGAACCCATTGCTGCTGCGTACGCGGCAGCAGTTGCTAGAAAAGAGTTAGGCACATCCGATATTGATGCGATAGAGGTGCGTGTTTCAGACAACCTATTTAAAAACTCGATGGGTGTTTTCGTACCCGGAACGGGCAAGATAGGCCTCAAAATTGCCGCCTCAGTTGGTGCATTAGCCGGTGACCCAACAGCAGAACTGGAAGTGTTGGCTCGGATTAATGAGCAGGATGTCGCTGCTGCGCAACAATTGATAGATGAAGAGCGAGTAACCATAGCGCGTATGGATACGCAAGAATTCATTTATTGCAACGTAACGCTCACCTCTGGTGACGATGTTGTTTCGGTCACGATCAGTGGCGGTCACACCAACATTCTTCAGATCATGCGTAATGACGACGTGATTTTTGATGCCCCATCACAGCAACGCGTTGCGACCGCTTCCGTTTGTGAAGGTGTAGATATTTCGATCAAACAAATCTATGAGTTTGCCACTCAAGCGCCTTTTGAAGAGATCAAATTCATTCTCCAAGCTGCAGAGCTCAATACCTTGCTGGCTCAAGAGGGTATCGACCGAGGTTACGGCCTAGAAATTGGACGCACGCTAAAAGGCAACATCGAGCAAGGCTTATTGGGTAATGACTTAATGAGTCGTATACAGATGATGACATCCGCGGCGTCTGATGCTCGTATGGGAGGGGCGACGTTGCCAGCCATGAGCAATTTCGGCAGTGGGAACCAAGGTATTGCCGCTACAATGCCAGTTGTAGTTGCCGCAGAAGCATTTCAAAACGACGAAGAACAGCTGGCTCGCGCGTTGATCATGAGTCATTTAGGGGCTATTTACATCAAATCTTATTACCCACCGTTATCCGCATTTTGTGGCAACACTGTTACCAGTGCGGCAGCTTCTATGGCGCTGGTGTATTTAGCTGGTGGTACATTCGAGCAATCATGCTACGCCATTCAAAACGTCATCAGCGATAGTTCAGGTATGGTGTGCGATGGTGCGAAGTCCTCTTGTGCGATGAAAGTGTGTACTTCGTCGACAACGGCGGTGCGCTCATATTTGATGGCGATGGGTAACCACAGTGTTAAGAATCAAGGTATAGTAGGCGAAGAAGTTGAGCAAACGATAAGAAATGTTGGCTCAATGGTTCGTTTCGGTATGCCGTATACTGACAAATCTATTATCGATATTATGTCGGCCTAACCTCCAGTTTTTGCTAAGGGAAGTAACATTGCTACTAAAGAAACTCACCAAGAGTGATCTCGATATTTTGAACTCTATGAAAAACGTCGTGGATGGCATTGCACGTATGTATGGTGAACACACTGAAGTGGTTCTCCACAGCTTAGATGCCGAAGCGCCGGAAATCATCAAAATCGCAAATGGGCACGTGACGGAACGCAGTGAAGGTGCCCCAATTACCAACTTAGCGAGAATGAAGTTAAGAGAGGGCAAGGACGTTTCTGATTCGTACTTGACGAAAACGTCGAACGGAAAGACCTTGCACTCCATTACGACCATTGTCAGAAATCCAAAAAACAAACCGATTGGTTTGCTGTGTATCAACGTGGATATGGATGCACCGATGCAGGCATTTTTAAAGGCAATGCTGCCTCAGCAACACACCGAGTGTTGTGTTGGTGGCGCTCGATCACCAGAAACGTTTGCGCGTAATATCGATGAAACCATCATCAGTACGATAGAAACCGTGCAAACAGAAGTGTGGGAAAATGAAGCCATTGCGCCTTCTAAACGTAACCGTGAACTGGTGACGCGACTGCACGGCTTAGGCATTTTTAAATACAAAGATGCTGTGTTAATGGTTGCAAACCATCTTGGCATTTCGCGCGATACCATCTACTTGTACTTACGAGAGCTTGGTAACGACTAAACGGGGTTTCTGAATAGATTAAGTAAGTTGCTCTAGCTCAGTGATGTTGTCGAGCGCTTCTTGGTTGGTTTTACCACACACAACCGGACACGGTTTAAAATCGTGACAAACGTTAGGGCGCTCAGGCTTACCAAACAGCTTACACAAATTATCATCGTTGAGTTGTACGCAACGAACACCTGCTGGTTTGCCCTTGGGCATTCCAGGTATCGGTGAAGAGATACTTGGCGCAATACAGCAAGCTCCGCATCCTAGTCGACAATCCATAATGTAAACCTCTTAAAAATTGAGGAGGCAATTATGGTCATTTTGACGTGGATTGGAAGAGTCGCCTAAGAAAAAATAAAAAGGAGCACTCAATAGAGTGCTCCTTTTGGCTTTTAAACCGTTGTGATCATCTCAAGAAGCGGTTGTAAACAAACAGCAGAATAAATGCGCCTAGCGTTGCGGTGATGATGCTACCGATATTTACGCCAGTTGCCCCGCCGAAACCCAGAATACCGCCAAGAAAGCCGCCGACAAAGGCACCGGCAATACCGAGTAGCATTGTTGCAATCCAGCCACCCCCATCTTTTCCTGGCATGAGCCATTTTGCGAGTGCACCGGCGATTAAGCCCAAAATAATCCAAGAAATAATACCCATGAAAACTCCTTAATGCCTTCTTGATCAATTGAGTGTAATGGAAACTCGTTTAAGGATAGAACAGTAAAGCGAAAGTAGTTGAATATCTCTACTGTTATGTGTGAATGATTCGAGATCTTCTCAAAACTTGAACTTTTGCGTCGAGAGGGGTATAAATCGCCCCCTAAATTCCCTTGGTGAGACCTGAAGTATGAGCACTCCATTTTGGCAAAGTAAATCGTTAGAGCAGATGACAGAAGAGGAATGGGAATCTCTCTGTGATGGTTGTGGTAAATGTTGCCTGCATAAGCTAATGGACGAAGATACCGACGAAATCTATTACACCAATGTGGCCTGTAGCTGGTTAAATAGCAAAACGTGTTCTTGTAAGGATTACCCAAATCGTTTTACTTCGGGTGAAGAGTGCACCAAGCTGACGCGCGAAGACATTGACGATTTTACTTGGCTGCCGCATACGTGCGCTTACCGCCTGTTGGCTGAAAAACAGCCTTTACCAGAATGGCATCCGTTGATTACGGGCTCGAAATCTGCGATGCACGCGGCGGGCGAAAGTGTCCGCAATAAAGTGGTATACGAGATTGATGTAGTGGATTGGGAAGACCACATTCTGAATCACCCCAATCGCCCTAGTTAAATGTACACAAGCCTTTCATCTAATAATGAAAGGCTTGTTTGTTATTGGGTTTCTCAACTTTGACGCCCAACTAACGAAATGCTGCTCAGTTTATTATTTAGTGTTGTAAACTTAGGTATATAATTTCAAGGCTTTACACTTCTATTCTTGGTCGTTTTGATCAGAACTGTTCCCTAAGAGGTAAACATGACGTTTCATTTCCCCCAGAAAATACGCCTGACATCTTGGGTGGCATTATTCACGCTTATCCTCGGTATGATGGCCCCGATGGTCATCAATGCGAAAGATATTCAGGATACGCCAGAGCCCTCTGCTGCCGAAACTTCTATTGATAACTTGAATCGAGAAATTGTGGATTTATCCCAAGGTCTCTCGCAAGCGAGTGGTGATGAGCGCGACGCGCTTCAACTGCAGCTGTTCCAAAAAAATGAAGAGTTAAGAAGTCAGTTAGCATCAGCAATTGAACGTGAAACTATCCCTCGCGACAAATTGATCTCCTTGGTTAAAAAGCAGGAAAAATACTCTGAGGACGCCACGAACTATCTGTCGGAAAAAATAAAGAAAGTCGTTGAAGATTTAAATAAAGCCAAGGATGAAGAGAAGCTTGCTCTTGTTAATGATTACCGAGAGTTACAGCATTACCTCGATGTCAGCTTCGATTCAAGTTGGCAAAACCTTGCTTGGCTGAAAGAGTTAGGGGCTCAAAATGAGCGCGCAGAAGCGGAACTAAAGGATAAAGTTGATAAACGCATGCGTTTGCTGTCTGCCTCAATTGAGTACTTGAGTCAGCAAAGTGAGATCATCGGCTCTCAACTTTCGTCAAGCCCTGAATCGGAAAAAGCGTCACTGCAGTTAAGTCAGCTTATTACCAAGCAAAGACTGAATATTGCGACAGAAAGCCTACGCAATTTAATTTCGATTGGCGATAAAGTCGGTTTAGAAACGTCCGAATACAAACGCCAAATTTTCGAAGTGACAGGGAATATCACCCACGACTTGCTGAATACCAAAGTAGTGTGGTCAATACTGAGCCATTGGTCCAACTCTGCACTAGACTGGTTTGCCGAAAATGCGCCGCAGCACATTTTCCAGTTGTTTGTATTTGCGTTGATTTTATTGATCGCTCGTGGGCTCGCGAAGTTAACGCGCAAAGTGGTCAGCAAGGCGGTTTCATCGAAAAACTTAAAACTCTCACACTTGATGCAGGATTTCTTTATCTCAATGTCCGGCAAGTTCGTGTGGGTGATTGGTATCATGGTAGGCCTATCTCAGCTCGGATTGAACCTAGCACCGATCCTAACCGGTTTTGGTATTGCCGGTGTGATTATCGGCTTCGCCTTACAAGACACCTTGTCCAATTTCGCGGCGGGTATGATGTTGCTTATTTATCGCCCATTTGATGTTGGTGACTTTGTGTATGCTGGTGGTGTGGATGGTAAGGTAAGCCATATGAGTTTGGTGAACACCACAATCCGTACGTTTGATAACCAAATTATTATTGTACCTAACAGTAAAATTTGGGGAGATGTGATTAAGAACGTCACACACGAGCGCATTCGCCGTGTGGATATGGTGTTTGGCATTGGCTATGCGGATGACTTGCTGAAAGCCGAGTCAGTGCTGTCTGATATCATTACTTCTCACCCTGCAGTACTTCGTACACCCGAGCCGATGATCAAAGTGCATACGTTAAACACATCATCTGTAGACTTTATTGTTCGTCCTTGGGTAAAAACTGATGATTATTGGGACGTGTATTGGGATGTGACAAAAGAAGTGAAACTGCGCTTTGACCGAGAAGGCATTTCGATTCCTTTCCCACAACAAGATGTGCATTTGCACATGGTAGAGAAACAAGACGCGTAATCACAGCCACAACAGTACGAAAAGGCACTCTAGAAAGAGTGCCTTTTTATTTGCATTAAGCGGTGTTTTTACAGTTCGTTAAAGAACACCAATTTCGGTTCGCATTCTAACAAGTTGTCGATTTGGCTAATCAAAAGAGCAAAGTGTTCTGTTTTACCATGAAGATCGAACGCTTGTTGGTCTTTAAATTGCTCTTGAAAAACGAAGTGGCACGCATTGTCTTTATCTTGGAATAATTGATAACGAACACAACCTTCTTCATTGCGAGTGGGTTCAAGTGCTCGGGTGAGCACTGCTTTCAGTTCCTGTTCTTTTCCCGGTTGTGCGTGAAAGGTAGCAGTCAAGTGAATCATGATGTTTACTCTTTTTGTTATAGGTAACGCCCTTGGCGTTGTAAAAACTCAATTTTGTAACCATCAGGATCAGTCACAAAAAAGAACGTTGCCAAATGTTTTTGTTGATGATCAAAGGCTTTGATGTCACCCGCTTCAATACCGAGAGATTTAATGCGCTTGTGAGTTTGTTCGATGTCCTCTACGCTGACAGCAAGGTGACCGTAGCCTGAGCCGTGAGTGTAAGGCTCAGTTTGATCGTGATTGTGTGTTAGCTCTAATTCAAAGCCAGTTTCTTCGTTGGCTAGATAGGTCAGAGAAAAACCATCAAAGATGTATTGGTCTTTGATTTCTAGCTCAAGTACGTCGCGGTAAAATTGTAGAGAACGGTCCAGATCGCAGACTCGGATCATGGTGTGAATCATTTTTGTCATGGGTACTCCTTGATAGTCCGCATAGGTTAGCGAGTTCAAAAGGAGTCTGGGTAGTACTCTAGTACGACAAATTAGAACATGCTCAATGGCTTACAACTCTGTTGCATAGCCTATGAGGGTTATTGGTAGGTTGGTCAGAGGTTGGTTGTTATTAAGTGTTTAGTTGTGTCAGTGCTTGACGAATCGTCTCTTTAGGCTGGCGAGCGTAAGTGAGACAGGCGCAGCGGAGTAGGGAGGCAAAGTTGTTTACTTCACCATTGTATTCGAGCGCTTCTTGATAGACCGTACTAATAAACTTAGGAACAGTCATGTTTTGAGCGTTAGCAATTTCCTCAAGAATCGTCCAAAAGCTCGCTTCAAGTTTTACACTTGTGGCGTGACCATCAATACGGATAGAGCGGGTGATGAACTGATAGTTGTCTTGGGGCTGCTTAGCAAATATTTCGCACATTTTCTTCATTCATATAATCAAAGACCTATAATTATTGAGGTTTATTGTTTAAAACGTCAACTATTTTCATGCATAAAAAAACGCTCCCTTACGAGAGCGTTTGAACATCACGAGTCGTGAAGTAAGTGCAAGCCGATTATTTGATTTGTTGCTTTAAGTACTCGCCTAACTGAGAGTGGTGCATGATTTTTGATACCGGAAGGATAGTTTCTGCCGGTCCCCAAGCAAATACGTTGACTGGGGTATGCGTATGAGTACCCGTTCCCCATACTGTGTTTTGCTTTGTTGCATGCTCACGCGCTAGCAAGTTGCCACGGTCGTTGTAAGGAAAGAACGCATCAAAGTCATTGATTGTAGGAACGTTCTCTTCGCTTAAGTATTTGTGTCCAGCGAGTCGGTATGGATTTGGTTTACTTGCTAATACGCGTTCAGCTTGCTCAGGCGTAATCGAAAAATCGCTATTTGCGTTCACGACTTCTGCAAACTTCGTTGGGGTTTGCTCTTTCTTATCAAGCGCTTGGAACTCACTGATCATGCCGTAGTAGCTTTTCTTCTGGTTGTATAAACCATCGAGGATTTCTAACTGACCAAAGTTGAAGTTTGGCGCGTAATCTTGATTTTTGAATGCTTCGCCGTCGCGTTTTTGCGGTTTAGGCAAGTTTGCTGATGAGTAACTAAAGCCGAAAGAACCGGTCTCGTGGTCAGCGGTAACAATGATCAGTGTGTCATCACGGCCTTTTGCCCACTCATAAACCGAATCTACCGCTTCGTCGAATTTAAGCATTTCATGCAGCATCGTACCCGCATCGTTGCTGTGGCCAGCCCAGTCAATTTGACCGCCTTCAACCATTAAGAAAAAGCCGTCTTTGTCTTTTGAAAGAATGTCGATTGCTTTGGTGGTCATTTCTTTCAGTGATGGCTGCGTACGTTTTGGATCGTTTTTGCTTTGACTGTAGGCAATACCATCGTTCATGCCCGAGTAAGCAAAAAGTCCAAGTAATTTGTCACCTTTAGCTTGTGTGAGCATATCGCGGCTGAAAGCCAGGTTGTAACCTTTGTCTTGCGCCTCAGTAAGCAAGTTGCGCTCATCTTTACGTTTCGACTTTAGGTAGACATTACCTTCAGTGAGCTTTTCAAGTTGCTCGTATGTCTCTCCCTTGTCGTTTGTCGACTTTGGAATCCAATGACGAAGTCCGCCAGACATCATCACGTCTACGCCAGTTTCTAGCATGTCCGCCGCAATACTGTTTTCTAGAGAACGGTGTGGTTGATGAGCGGCAAATGCGGCTGGCGTTGCATGAGTCATACGTGTATCAGAGACGAGACCCGTAGCCTTACCTTTGCTTTTGGCTTTTTCCAAAATGGTTTCAACGTGGTTGCCTTGGCTATCAATGCCAATGACTTCAGAAGCGGTAGGTATTCCTGTTGCTAGCATCGTTGCGGAGCACGCAGAGTCGACGACAATCGCGTCTTCTGGATTGGTCAGTGATGATCCAATCACACCTTCTTGAGCGAGTTTATACAAAGCGGTAGTTTCGCCTTTGTAAATCGAGTTAGGTGCGTGTTTGGCGTAAGTCTCTAGTAGACCAACTTGTTGAGGCCCCATGCCATCGCCGATCATCAAAATAACGTTTTTGATTTCGGCCGAGAGTGCATTAAAAGAGAGGGTTGATGCTGCCACTGCGGTAACGATTGGAGATACTAAGCGCTTCATTATATTTTCCTTGTTCATTGAAAGCGCTGGCATTAAAACAATGATTTATGACGATTTTGTGTCGGTAATAAAAGTTTAACTAAATTGTCGTCTTTGCTTGGGTTTGTAGAAAAAGTGAATCAACCTCTAACGTTTGTGAATTTAGAAAGAAGAAAGCCCACAAACGTGGGCTTGGATTACGCTTAGGAGTTGAAAGCATGGACTAAAATTATCCATTCAGTGCCTTCACAAGAAACCTAGTTTAGGGAGCAATAAACGAGTATGCGTTTTAAGGTCATAAGATCGGTCGAATTGAGGAGTATATAACCTACGTTTACGACATATCGTTCTTTGACGTATCAAATTATGGGCTGCAGTTAGTGATTTATTCAAATAGGATTTATTGTCGTAACGATTATTAGACCAACGCTAATATGATGCCACCGACAGTGAGGGCCGCAGAAAGGTATTGACCCGCAGAGTATGAGCCGTCTTCTTCTTCCTCGATTTTGTCAGGGTGATCCATGCCAAGTGCACCATGTGTGAAGGACTCCACTTTTTCACCAACAGATTTATCTTCTGCTTCTACTCTCTTACTGTCGTGTTCGATTTGCTGCAGAGCGGCGAGGAGCGCTTTGCCCTCCGTAGACAGTGTCACCTTATTGTGTTCGACTTTTAACGGCGAAGCGTTGCCTTCCTCTTGTGCAATAGTTGTTTGCTTAGAGGCGACAGATTGTTTGGCATAGTTATTAACAGAAGTGCTTCCTACTGGATTCATCGAATACTCCTTGGAACATCGACACTCGTTCACTGAGTGCGGGTAAAAAGCAGTTATATTACTATCGGCGGCAAAGTCTATTTCTGAAGCTATTTGGATAAAAACAGGTCTGCTTTTGCCGCTTCTGGTTTCTATTCGTGATCATTAGCAAAAAATAGACCAGCAGGAAGCAGACCGTTGTCACTCTATGAACTCGGAGCAGTGTGATGATGCAACGCAACGACAAGGTAGTAACTTAAATTGAAGACCAGCTACTTACACTGAAGATCGCTATTGCGCTTAGTGAGGTGTTGATATGCCGCCATGCGGTGAGCATCTTGTACATACCGTACTGGTGGTGCAAGAACCTCTAACTGATAGTCAGTATTATCGGCAAGCACATTATCTGTTGGGCTAATTACAACTACTTTTAAGCTCGGATTGCGGCTTAAGATGGATGCAGCCGTACCTAACCCTTGCTCGGTATGAAACTTGCCCGCGACATGAACAACCTGAGCTCCTGGTGTGGCGGTTAGGTAGTTAACGATAGACTCTGCCATGGTTTCATCCCAAGTTACTTGAGCTGCAAACTGTTTCTCGGTTTGTTCTGGCTTCCCATGATGCATGGATGCCATGAACTTTTCTTTGTACGGACTACTACCAGTGTTGATTGCTTGTGCAATGAACATCCGCTGATCATCATCGAGCTTGTTAATGTAATCTAGCCCTTGTCGACCAATACATCGGACAATGCCCTTTGGTGCATTCGCTGCAATCACCGGGAGATTTTTCTGCTTAGCAAACTCAACGAGAGGGCGATAGTCGCTCTCATAATTGGGCCAAGCATTGGCTTGTTTCATCAAGTACTGTTCACCGATTTCCCCACGCAGGTAAGCGTCAACAACAGGTTGTTTGTCGCGGGTAAATTGTTCCATTGATAACGCGAGTGGGCGGCCATAAGATGAAAGTTGTTTGAGCATATCGGTTTGAAAGCGATGAACGCCAGCATGTGTGTGCCATTCACCAATAAGAATGACATCTGCTTGTTGCAGCTCTTTTGGTAGTTCGCTTAGAGCGATGTGCTCGCCAGAAGGGGTGTAAAGTTGGTAGTCGTAAAAAGTAGTGACTTCCGCAGAGGTAGGGTGAGAGTTGGTTGATGGAACAGAAGAACAACCAGTAAGAAAGCCAGCAAAGAGCAAGCTTAAAATAGAAAAGCGCATTGAAAAGCCTCCAAAAATGTCCGGATGATATTAATGGAGGCTGAGCAATGAATCAATATAAATGATAACTATTTGCGTTTGTTGCCTGCCACTATTATTACTGAGTGGACTTTTTGCGATATACGCGTAGCATAAAATCAGCCTCACATTGATAGAGTGTAGCGGACTTCAACTCTTCACGAAGTGCATCGGTTGCTTTCCATGCGAATGGCGTCATTTGCAATAAATCGAATGCGGCCCCGTCCTTCAAATTCATAACATAGTTAAGATGTTGTTGATGCTCTAATTCATATCCTTCAATATGTTCTGGCTCTTCACTGTGAAGACGAACATCTTGATAAATGCGTTCACGTAGTTGGTATAAGTGACGGCTTGCCGGTGTCACCGTGATGACCACACCGTTCTCTTTTACAACGCGCTGAAGCTCTTCTGCCTTGCAAGGGGCATAAATGCGCAAAATAGCATCTAAGGATTCATTCGCGAAAGGAAGCCGATGGCTAGAAGCGACGCTAAAGTGACACTGTGTGTAGCGCTTCGCCGCATAACGAATCGCAACTTTTGAAATGTCCAGTCCATATATCGTCGCATCGTCCGTTTGCGTTTGTATCGTTTTCTGCACTTGATCCGTGTAGTAACCCTCGCCGCAACCAATATCTAATAATTGATGATCGGTTCCCTCTGTGTATTTCGCACACAGCTGCGCAACCTCTTGGCGCATTGGGTTGTAGTAATTCCCCTCAAGGAATCGACGACGAGCTTGCATCATCTCTTTATTGTCACCAGGATCTTTAGAACGTTTGTGGTGCGCTGGCATCAAGTTAACGTAGCCTTCTTTTGCTAAGTCAAACTGATGATTGTTTTCGCACTTAAACGTTTTTTCATTTAACGCTAGAGCTTGGTGGCATAAAGGGCATTGATAGTTCATGACGATCTCGAACAGAAAGTAGGGCTGCAAATTCTATCAAAAAGCGTGGTCTCAAGTGAAACAAAAAGAGCCGATGGAATCGGCTCTTATTAAGTATTAGTGGAAGAAGTCGACTTGCTCTTTCAAGTTCCGAGCTTGTTGTTGCAGTTCAATGGCACTTTGCGAGGTTTTCGCGCTGGTGTCGCGGCTTTCTCGGTTTAGCTCACTGATAGAATGGGCATTTGCAGCAATTTCTTGGGATACTTGCGCTTGCTCTTCTGAGGTCGCAGCAATGGCGTCGGCTTGAGACGCTATCGACTGGACTTGTACTGCGATGGCTTCTAATGCTGTACCCGCGTCTTGTGCTTTGTCTAAGACCTGGTTGGCACTGCGTTGGCTGTCAGTCATCATATTAACTGCATTATGAGTAGAGCCTTTTAGCTTCTCAATAATTTCAACTACATCCTGAACTGAGCTTTGTGTACGGTGCGCAAGTGTGCGCACTTCATCTGCTACAACTGCGAAGCCACGACCTTGCTCACCTGCTCGTGCGGCTTCAATGGCTGCATTCAACGCAAGTAGGTTGGTTTGCTCTGCAATCTCATCAATCATCTTCGTGACGGTTTGAATACTCTCACTATCGCGATTGACTTGCTCGATAGCCGCTGCTGATTGATCCAACTGATCGTTAAGTTGAGCAACATCGATACATACGCCTTCCACAATCGCGAGACCAGATTGACTATCGGTATTCGCTGAGCGTACGTTTTCCGCAATGCTTTCTACTTGCTGCGCCACCGATTGAGCGGAAGAGGCCATCTCTTCGATTGCTGTTACCACTTGTTCTACTTCTTCTTGTTGGCGGTCAGCTTGGGTTAAATTGCTACGGGCATCATTGGCAACGCTGGTAGAGTTGCTCTCTACTAAGTCGCTTGTGGAACGGATCTTACCAACAAGTTCATTGAGTTGACTTGCCATACTGGCGACACCCGTATTCAGGTTCGTAATTTCATTTTTTGATGCCTTACGAGACGATGGGACGTTCAAGCTGACCTCGCCGCCCGCCAAGCGAGTCATATAGGAGTTTAGAACGGTCAGAGGTTTTAAGCTGCGATTCAAGAAAAGTGTCAGTACAACAAAAGTAATGATTGCCGCTACCGAAGAAATGATGGCGATAAGTTTAAGTAGTGTATCACTGCCTTCGGTCACTTCTTTGATAAACGTACCACCCAGTAGTTTCCAGTTCCAGCCTGGTACTTCGGTAAACACTAAGTACTTTTCGCCGACTGTTGAGCCGAATTGGTAAGGGTATAGAATTAATCCGCTCTTTTGTTCAAAAATTTTATGGAAAGGCTTATTACCCTCGTAGTCACGAACTTCTGTGATTGAAGGGTCGGTTGCACTTTTGGTCGGATGGAGTAGGTACTTACCAAGATTGTTGTAGTCGTTGTCGACAATGATGGTATAGCCAGTATCGCCCCATTTAATCTCCTCTAGCGCATCGAATAGCGTTTGTGTTGCTTGATCTACGGGCAAACCAATAAACGATAACCCTGCAACTTTTCCTGTAGCATCTTTAATTGGAGAGTAATAGGTAATGTAGCGTTCGCCGTACAACTTTATTTGAGCGTAATATGGCTGACCAGCTTTTAGTTGCTGATAACCTGGGTGGTCGAGACCTAGTGTGGTTCCCACTGCTCGTTGACCTTGTGGATCTTTTAGTGAGGTAGATACACGGATAAAGTCATCTCCCAAAGGCGCGAATAAAGTCGCGATAGCACCGGTATCACGTGTGAAGCTATCGACCAGCTTTGTGTCGTTAATTAAGCTTTCACTGTATTGAGTGATGTTTGGTATTTCATGCCCCATGAAATCAACCGTATAGTTTTCGACATAAACACCGGCAAGGTAGCCATTACGAAAAGTGGACTCGAGCACTTTAGCGGTATGCAGATAAGCATCGAATTGGCCAGCAATGGTTTTAGCCATCGACTCTACTTTAGATTGGTGCTCTTTAAGGGTGCTTTCCAATAGAACATCGGAAGCGTTACGGTAAACAAGCGCAGCAATACTGCTGAAAGCAATGAATAGACACAAAGTGATAACCAGCTTTAACTGGAATCCGACACTTTGATTTCGGTATCTCTCTAACATAGATCAGTTCCTGATATTTTTATTATTTATGAGTTTTGTATCGGCATGCTATCGGTTTATATGATCGAATTTTTTGATATTTATTAATGAAATAGTCAAAAGTGACTGATAACCAATAAGTTAGTTGAGAGAGGACCATCTAGGTGGGGCTTTTATTACAAAAAAGGTCGGGTATTCCCGACCTTTGATCTGGTTATAACTACTGCAGTGAAATTACAGTGACAAGTTCATGAGTCTCACCTGGCTGGAGCGTTTTACCTTGCTCGATACTTGGAGCGTGAACAGTAGATTCAACACACAGCATGGTTTGGTAACCATCGTCAGCCATATCAGCCATACCTTGTGCACCTTCTGCCCAAGGGTTCCAAAGTACCGCGGAGTTATGACCATGGTTTTCCACGCTTAATGTACGATTCAGTTCCGGATCTTTTACCAAAATTTTCGCTTCTGGTTGCGTGTAAACGCGATCAATGGTGTCTGTGAGTTGCAGAACATCACCACCTTGGCATACCGCATCAGCTTTCAAGCTATCAATGTACTCGGCACCCATGCCTGTCGTTTGTGCTTGCTTAATGTCTCCAACGTTTAGGTAAGTATGTAACGCGCCAGAGAAGGTCCAAGCTTCGTCATCGATGTTCATGACTTTGAGTGTCACTTTTAGCTCATCGCCAACTTCAACCACCAAACGAGCGTCAAACATATGTGGCCAAATATCGTGGATTTCTTCTGTCGGGAACAGAGCAAGTTCAACAATCACGCCGTTATCGTTCTCGCGATGTTCAACAAGCTCCCATTCAGCAGTACGTGCGAAACCATGAGCCGGTGCTGCAATACGCCCAAACCATGGCCAGCAAACGGGAATGCCGCCTCGCAGGGCTTTTTTCCCGTCGAAAATCGCCTTCTCGCTCATCCAAATCAAATCTTCATGACCAGCAGGAGTGAACGAAACAACGTGACCACCATGTAAGGAGATGCCTGCTGTCGCTTTCTCATGAATAACACGTACTACTTTGACCTGATCAATTTCAACGACAGTAACGTTATCAGATAACACGGTTAGAGCTGGGAGAGTTTTTAAATCCATGTGCTGTTTCCTATCATTGGGGAAAGTAGGGAAAGTAGGGTTTCGACATCCGTCGCAAATACAATGCAACAGCGCCGAGGTATTCTCTCAAATTCCAGATACAAAAAAGGCGACTCTAGAGCCGCCTTTTCTTTAACGAAGTTATTCGCTAATTGCTAACTATCTAATTACTTAGAGATGTGAGCGATTAGGTCTAGAACTTTGTTTGAGTAACCGATTTCGTTGTCGTACCAAGATACAACTTTAACGAAGTTATCAGTTAGAGCGATACCAGCTTTAGCATCGAATACAGAAGTTTGAACTTCACCGATGAAGTCTTGAGATACTACTGCATCTTCAGTGTAACCTAGAACACCTTTTAGCTCGCCTTCAGAAGCTTCTTTCATTGCTGCACAGATAGCTTCGTAAGATGCGCCTTCTTTTAGGTTAACTGTTAGGTCAACTACAGAAACGTTAGCTGTTGGTACGCGGAAAGCCATACCAGTTAGTTTGCCGTTTAGTTCTGGAAGAACAACGCCTACAGCTTTAGCAGCACCAGTTGAAGATGGGATGATGTTTTGAGAAGCACCACGACCACCGCGCCAGTCTTTAGCAGAAGGACCGTCTACAGTTTTTTGAGTTGCTGTAGTAGCGTGAACTGTAGTCATAAGACCAGATTCGATACCGAACTTGTCGTTAAGAACTTTAGCGATAGGCGCTAGACAGTTAGTAGTACAAGAAGCGTTAGAAACGATGTCTTGACCAGCGTAAGTAGCGTGGTTAACGCCCATTACGAACATTGGAGTAGCGTCTTTTGAAGGACCAGTTAGAACAACTTTCTTCGCGCCAGCTTCGATGTGCTTACGTGCAGTCTCGTCAGTTAGGAAAAGACCAGTTGCTTCTGCAACAACGTCAACACCGATTTCGTCCCACTTAAGGTCCGCTGGGTTGCGCTCTGCAGTAACACGTACAGTTTTACCGTTAACGATTAGGTTACCGCCTTCAACTTCAACAGTACCGTTGAAACGGCCGTGAGTTGAGTCGTACTTAAGCATGTATGCCATGTAATCTACGTCGATAAGGTCGTTGATACCTACAACTTCGATGTCAGCACGCTCTTGCGCTGCACGGAATACGAAACGACCGATACGGCCAAAACCGTTAATACCTACTTTGATAGTCATTATAGTTGCTCCACAACTTAATTTCTGATTAAAGATAACTGGTAGTAAAATTACAGAATCCAGTAAACATCTGCAAGTGATAATCGGACTTAACTTGTTTAAAGTCAAAAAAAAGCGACGCTTTTTTTAACAATTCTTCGCAAATGTTCGTTTTTTAAACTTTTAACTGATTCTTCTGTAGTCCAGTTGGCGTAATATAACTGGTGAGATAAGTGCTCTTATCAAATTAATTACGCATGGTGTCCTGGTGAGAAAGTATGTGCTACAACTGTTAAGAGAAGCAAGTTTTTTGCTAAAAAAGTCAATACCAAAAACAGTAAAGAAGGAGCAGAAAGTCGTGGAACAAAACGGGAAAAAAGTGGCGAAGTCAGATGAGCAGTGGCGTGAGCAACTTTCTGAAGAAGAGTTTCGTGTCTGCCGAGAGCAAGGTACAGAACCGCCTTTCAGCGGTAAACTACTGCATAATAAAGAGACGGGTGTTTATGCTTGTACCTGTTGCAATGCCCCTCTCTTTGTCTCTGATAACAAGTATGACTCTGGCTGTGGTTGGCCAAGTTTTGATGCGCCTATCAATGATCAAGCGGTGCGCTATTTAGAAGATCTGAGTCACGGAATGGTACGTACAGAGATTCGTTGTGCCGCATGTGATAGCCATCTAGGGCACGTTTTTGAAGATGGCCCACAGACCACGGGTGAGCGTTTTTGTGTTAATTCAGTGTCGTTAATTTTCAACAAATCAGAACAATAACGACAAAATTGTGCTCGATAGTGTTTTATCCTTTCAATACGATTTGTTGTAAGTAGAAAACAGAGTGTAGTTTGACCCAACGAAAAGCTCCCGCCAATTGCGGGAGTTTTTTCGTTTATATCTCTTTGGATATCATTGCTGGAGAGTAGTTCCCTCTCTCTATGGCTTTTGCCACCGATTCAGCTAATTCATCTAGCTGCTGATATTGCTCTGCATGACTAAAATTAAACATACGCTTGAGCTGCTTTTCATCAGCAAGCGGGACGTCGAATCTTTTTGCAACCATTGCCCACAGATACGCGCGCTTTTTTTCTCCAAGCCCTTGATGAATGCTTGCCATTGATTTGAGAATGATCGGATTAAGGTTGTCTTCATCCGATAAAGACAACGCTTTATTCAGCAGTATCAACGTTTTCTTAGCATCTCGATTAGTATAGAAAGTAGCTAATGCATATTGCATCTCAGCAGTATTTAACTTGGGTGAGCCTTCCATTTGTAAAAATGCGCGACGAGCTTGGATGTCACCCGTTTGAGACCACAAAAAATACAAAGTAGCGGGGTCTTCTGAGCCTTTTAACTCGTTTACGATGCGTTCTAGCTCATCAATACTGTGTACCAAAGCGTTAAAACGCTGTCTCTTGAGAGCACTTTGATCAATAGGTGTGATCTGAGAGGCGAGTTCTAAGCATTTCCTATATTCAGCGACCAGACCGTATTCGATAATTTGACTGGCTTCTGATGGATGTTTCAGTTGCTCAAACCGATGCCATACTAAGTTTGTTCTGGGAACTCGACATTGCCCGTCATCCATATTGAGCTGTTCGCAGCGCAGCTCTGGTGTTTTTTGGCACAACTCTTCGGTTGTCACGTTACCTTCGAAACAGCCCGTTAGTGCGAGACTTGTGAGGCCGAGAAGTAACCAGTGTGTTCTTTTCATGGCTTTGCTTGTGATCCGTTACACCAATTCATTTTCGTATTCTTGACTCAGTTTCTTAACCCGTTATGTTCTGTAAATAGAATGTAATAAGAAGGTACATTATGGACGCAGAACAACTATTACAAGCGATGACTCCAGAAGTTTATGATCGCTTAGTCTATGCAGTAGAAACGGGAAGATGGCCTGAGGGTACAACACTTTCTAAAGAGCAGCGAGATTCGTGTATGCAAGCTGTGATGTTGTATCAATCAAAACATAATACTGATGCGCAGCATATGACGGTTGCAGCCGGCGGTGAAATCAGCTTTAAATCGAAGCAAGAACTTAAAAAACAATTTAGCGGAGAAGAGAGCGACATTGTTCGTGTCAATCCGAACATTGATTAAGTGAACCTTTGATTTTTATAGGGTTCCCTTTACCGCTACTACTTTGACTTTAAAAGAAAAAAGCCCAATCTCTATTGGGCTTTTTAGATCGTAGTAAGCTTGAATTTACAGGCTCATCTCACCACGCAGTACTTGCTGCATTCTCTCTTTCACTTCTTCGTAAGAAAGGTTTTGGCTTAGAAGGTAATGCAGTTTTGCTAGTGCCGCTTCTGGCGTCATGTCAAAGCCGCTGATAACTCCAGAGTCTGCCAGTGCACAACCCGTGGCGTAGCCGCCCATATTCACCTTACCTGCCAAACATTGAGTTAGGTTCACGACAATAACGCCGCGCTCAGAGGCTTCTTTTAGGTGGCCCAGTAGCTCAGGGTTTTGAGGCGCGTTGCCCACACCAAAAGTCAGAAGAATCATCGCATTCACGGGCTGACGAAGCGTGTTTCGGATAACTTCGTGTGAAATGCCTGGGTACATGGTGATCACACCGATTGGTTGTGGTGTGATGTTGTGAACCTTAAATTCACCTTCTGGTTGTGCACCAACGGTTACGCTGTTGCTTACTTGAATATTGATCCCGGCTTCCAGTAGTGGAGGAAGGTTTGGTGAAGTAAAGGCATTAAAACCGTCCGCATGAGATTTTGTGCTGCGGTTACCACGCATCAACTGATTATTGAAGAACAAAGTCACTTCGTTGATCGGGTAGTTTGCCGCAATATGTAGCGCGTTTAATAGGTTTGCTTGGCCGTCAGAACGCAGCTCCGCAAGAGGGATTTGTGAACCCGTTACAATCACTGGCTTACCAAGGTTTTCAAGCATGAAAGACAATGCAGATGCTGTGTATGCCATGGTGTCAGTACCATGTAGGATGACGAAACCATCGTATTTGTCATAGTTGTCACGAATATCATCCGCAATCTGCTGCCAGTCGGCAGGCGTCATATCTGATGAGTCAATCAGAGGATCGTATTCGTGGATAGTGTAATCCGGCATTTCAGGACGGTGAAACTCTGGCATGCTTGCTAGTTGCTTTTCCATAAAGCCAGCAACAGGAACATAGCCGTGATCCGATTTTTGCATTCCGATGGTGCCACCGGTGTAAGCGATGTAGATGTGTTTTCTAGTCATCGTTTTTTCTTTCATGTAGGGGAACAGAGGCGGGGATTATATACCTAAATAACCTTGAGATGCGAGGCTATGCGCACAGCATCAGAAAGTCATCTGAGGAGATGTTGAGCGTAATAAAAAGGGCACCTCAAGTAGAGATACCCTTTGTAATATTAATGAAAAAGCTACTGCACTTGGCAGTTCAAACAAAATGCGTATTGACCTTTAGGATCGTTAAAGCTTTGTAGCAAGCTTGCGTCTTGTTCGAACTGTTGAGCTACGGGTTGAAGACTTTTTGGTAGCAAGCTGGTTGCATCAATACCTAGAGAGACTTTCACCTGTTTCATGAACTCTTGTAAAAATAGTTCAGTGGGAGAAAGCGGTTCTTCTACCCAGTAAATGCCGTAATCGGTCACATTCGCCAGTTTCGCCGCTAGTTCTACGGCATCATCAAAGTCACCCATTTGGTCAACAAGACCAAAGGATAGGGCGTCTTGTCCAGTCCAAACTCGACCTTGAGCGACGTTGTCGACTTCCTCTAGAGACATATCGCGATTCTCGCCAACCAAAGAAATAAAGCGCTTATAACCGTGCTCGATACCTAATTGGAATACTTGAGACGCGCCGTCAGAAAGGCCAGTGGTAATACCGTCACCAGAGAACGGCGATGTGCCAACGCCATCAGTATTAATGCCTAACTTACTAAAGCCTTTTTCAAACGTGGTGATGACGCTAAAGATACCAATGGAGCCCGTCAGTGTTGTTGGCTGAGCAACGATCTTGTCTGCGCTCATTGAAATCCAATAACCACCAGAAGCGGCTAAACTCGACATGGATACAACAACTGGCTTGCCTGTTTGTTTTAGTGCTTCTACTTCGTTTCGAATCACCTCAGAGGCAAAGGCACTACCCCCGGGGCTATCTACTCGCAACACGACCGCTTTCACCTTTTCATCATTGCGTGCCTGACGCAACAAGCTTGCGACGGTGTCACCTCCGACAGTACCACGAGGTTGTTGACCATCCATAATCGCGCCACTGGCTAGAACAACGGCGATGTCGTGCTGAGGTAGTGTGTAATCGGGACGAATCGTTGCAAGGTAGTCGTAGTAACCAATCGCGTTGTAGCTGTCTTTGCCGTCACTACCAAACTGTTTTGCAAATAGAGTGCGAATGTCTTGACGTGTCGCGAGTTCATCCACTAGCCCCAGTTTGACTGCGAGCTGAGCAATATCGCCATTTACAGACTTCATCTCGTTAATCAGCTCATCCATGGTTGGATTAAGCACTTTCGCATCAATGTTTCGGTTTGTTGTTACGTCATCAACAAAAGCACTCCACAATTGAGTAACCCAGCGTGTTGCTGACTCTTTCGCCGCATCGGACATGTCATCACGAATAAACGGTTCGATAGCGGATTTATAAGTACCTACGCGAAAAACATGAGTAGAAACGTCAAGCTTTTCAAGTAACGTTTTGTAGTACATTGAATAGGCACTGTAACCTTTAATCAATACACCACCATCAGGTGCCAGGTAAACTTTATCAGCGTAACTTGCCAAGTAATATTGGCTTTGGTTGTAGAAATCACCTACGGCGTAAACGGGTTTACCTGACGCTTTAAATTCGTTCAACGCTTTCGCGATGTAACGTAATTTCGTGAGATTTGTTTCTGGCATGTCTCGCAGTGCTAGCACTAATCCAGACACTTTAGGATCGTCTTTCGCGTAGCGAATAGTATCAACGATATCGAAAAGAACGTTTTCTTTCGGTAACTCATTGCCCAAAAGGGAACCAGCAAAAGAGTCCATTGGATTTACATAGCGTCTTTGTTCGACAATCGGACCTGAAAGGTTCATCACCAATGCCGACTCTTTTTCGACGACGGGTTGACCGTCTCCGGTATAAGTAAAAGCAAAGTAGAAAACGGCAATCATCAGCAAGAAGATCAGGTTTGCCAGTGCGAGTCTGATAAAGGTGATGCTCTTCCATATCCCTTTAAATATCAAACCAATAAATTTGAAGAGTTTTTTCATCTTGTCTCCATAACGAGATAGTTACGCCGAGTCTAACAAAGTATGGGTTCTTATCTCTAAGATCTCAAAAGATAACATTTTTTTAGCTTATCACGACCACTCAACAATTGGCATATTTTCACGCGAGATTGATCGGTGTTACAAAAATGTAAACGCTTGTTTGATTTTTTGGTTGAGCGGGCTTAATCTGGTCAGACCATGATAATAACAATGGATGTTAAGTGATGTCTGCCATGTACCCAAACCTATTAAAGCCACTGGATCTCGGTTTTACACAATTACGAAACCGAGTCCTGATGGGATCAATGCACACGGGCTTAGAAGAGCACAAAGAAGGATTACAGAAGCTCGCCGCTTTCTATGAAGAACGCGTGAAAGGTGGTGTTGGACTGATTGTAACCGGAGGTTTTTCTCCGAACTTACGCGGTCGTTTGCACCCGTTAAGTGCTGAGTTCAGCAAGCCAAAGCATGCTAAGGCCCACAAAGTTGTGACAGAAGCGGTGCACAAGCACGGTGGCAAAATTGCCCTACAAATTCTCCATGCTGGGCGTTATGCCATGCATCCATTCTCGCAAAGTGCGTCTGGCATTAAAGCGCCAATTGCAAAGTTTGCTCCGAGTGAAATGAGCGACCGCCAGATTAAGAAAACCATTGATGCCTTTGCAAATAGCGCTGAGTTAGCCCAGCTTGCTGGTTATGATGGCGTCGAGTTAATGGGCTCGGAAGGTTACCTGATAAACCAATTCTTATGTAAGCGCACGAACATGCGTTACGACGAATGGGGTGGTAGTTACAAAAAACGTATGCGTTTTCCGCTAGAAATTGTCAAAGCGGTTCGTAAGGCGGTGGGTGACAAGTTCATCATCATTTTCCGTCTCTCTATGCTGGATCTTGTCGAGCAGGGCAGCACATTTGAAGACGTTATCGAATTGGCGAAAGCGCTTGAAGAGGCTGGCGTCACGATTATCAATACGGGTATCGGTTGGCACGAGGCTCGAATTCCTACCATTGCGACTCAAGTACCACGCGGTGCGTTTACGTGGGTTACGGAAAAAGTTAAGCCTCACGTTTCGGTTCCTATCATCACTTGTAACCGAATAAATACGCCAGACGAAGCAGAACGTATTCTATCTTCAGGTCATGCTGACATGGTTTCGATGGCGCGCCCATTCTTGGCCGATCCTTACTTTGTTGCTAAAGCCGAACAGGAAAAAGCGCAGTTTATCAATACGTGTATTGGTTGTAATCAGGCGTGTCTAGATAACGTGTTTAAAGGTAAGCGCGCCAGTTGCTTAGTGAACCCACTTGCGTGCTATGAAACCGAAATTGTTGTTGAACCAGCCTTTAAGAAGAAAAACATTGCCGTTGTTGGTGCAGGTCCGGCGGGCTTGGCTTGTGCGACTACACTGGCTGAACGTGGCCATAAGGTTGATTTGTTCGAAAAGAACGACCGCATCGGCGGTCAGTTCCGTCTTGCGATGCAGATCCCTGGTAAGGAGGAGTTTCGAGAGACGATACGATATTTCGCTAACCGTATTGATGAAACAGGCGTGAATCTGCACTTATCGACGGAAGCGAACTATGACTTACTCACAGAATACGATGAGATAGTGATGGCATCGGGTGTCGAGCCACGTAAAGTCAATATTGATGGAATTGAGAACCCAGAAAAAGTCGTCGACTATCAAACACTCATTCGAGACAAAACGCCAGTCGGTGAGAAAGTGGCTATCGTTGGTGCTGGTGGTATTGGCGTAGATGTCGCGACCATGCTCACAGAGCCAGTTGGACAAACGTTGGATGACTGGTTGCATGAATGGGGAATAGACAAAGAGATGTCCCAACCGGGTGGTTTATACCCTTACCCTGATGCGGTCAGCGATAAAGAAGTCTGGGTGCTTCAGCGTCGTAAAGGTCGTGTAGGTAAAGGTCCGGGTAAAACAACAGGTTGGATCCATAAACGTACCCTTGAAAAACGGGGCGTACATTTAGTCGGTGGCGTGTCTTACGATAAAATTGATGATCAAGGTTTGCACATTCATGTAGATGGAAAAGAACAGTTATTGAACGCGGACAAAGTCGTCATTTGTGCGGGGCAAGAGTCTGTTCGTCCATTTGAAGATAAATGGTCTGAACTTGGAGAGAAGATTCATATCATTGGCGGAGCTGACCATGCGGGTGAACTTGATGCTGTGCGTGCGATTCGTCAAGGTGTTAAATTGGCGGTAAAACTCTAGCCTTTTAATGTGTGTTTACCATAAAAGCTGCGCTTTGAGCGCAGCTTTTTTTGTATAGAACTAGTCACTAATATCTGGCAGTTGTTTGGCCATTACCACGCCAGCAAAAGTAATAAAAGAGAACACTAACACCACAGCTGAAAGGCTCAAGAAGTTCGACATAACACCAAGAGAACTCATTAGAAGCAGCATTATCCCAACCACTGTGTTACTCACGGCTACATAGCTCGTCCGTTTGTCACCTTCTGCGATATCAACTAAGTAGGTTTTTCGTCCGACTCGTATTCCGTCGTGGGCAATGCACACACAAAAGTAGAGCAGAGGAATCACGAATAAAAAGCTTGTGCTGGCGATTATCCAAGTATCGTAAACAAATAAAACAACGCCAAGTAGCGCGCTCATCGTTGCGCCGATGACCATAACACTGCGGCTAGATCGATCGGACATTCTTCCCCAGAAAGGACCTGACACAAAGGAGGCTAAGCCACTCGCAAACATAAAGAGAGCTAGCACCCAGAGCTGTCCACCCAGAGATTGCTGTGCCAGCACAACGTAGTACGGTGCACTCAGCGCAGAACATAAAAATAGTGTCCGCGTGATAACGAATCGACGAAAGGTCACGTCTGTCTTGAGTAACGCGAGTTGTTTAAATGCTTCGAGGACGCCATTTCGACCACCGTCTACCTCACCGGCATACTCATTAATTCGCGCATAGACTAATGCCGCGATGAGCCATATGACGCCCGCTAAGCCTAAACTCAGACCGTAAAAGCGCTCTGTCGGCTCTACATCCCATAACCAGGCTAGTGCCAGAAGGCTAGCGAAAAGTAGTGTAACAAGGCCAGCAGCGCTTGAAGACCAGCCGTTGACTTGACCTCGTTGGTTTTTAGGGATGGTTTTGCCCAACACATCTTTTGATGCGACGGAATTTAAACCGCGTGAGAGGCTGAAGATCACAAGACATGCAATTACACCATAACCCGCAGCAGCTCCTGTCAGAGTTAATGCGACCACTCCGATTGCAAATATGGAAAGAGCCTGCAAGATGCTGCCAATTACCCAGACCCATTTTCTTACTGGAATGCGTCGGATGTAGTGCGCGATGCTAAGTTGTGGGATAAGGGAACCTGATTCACGAATAGGAACGAGCCAACCAATTAAGTAAACCGGTGCCCCGAGACTTTGTAGTATCCACGGCAACGTGACTTTGGGGTTGATTAACGCATCGCCGACCTTCGTTAAAAACTGAGCAAGAATGATTTTAAGAAAGTTGCCGGGAACTTGATGACAAGCTGATTCAGGAATCGCCTTACAGGCGCGGGCATCTTCGTCATTAACGATCTTTTCGTAAATGCTGTTTTGTTTATCCTTGTTCATCAACCTGCCTATGTTCAACTTATTCATTTCGCGAATAAATTAACATTAAATCCAGTTTGATGTTAAGTGAAGCACGTTATCAAGCCCACAGAAAACCGGTTGTTATTCGCAGGAGCAGATTGTGCTAAAGTGGCGTAAACAAAATAACAACGATATTCGATAAGGATTCTTTCATGGACGCTCTCGATCTTTTGCTCAATCGCCGATCTATCGCGAAGTTATCTGCGCCTGCACCAGAAGGTAAAGCGCTTGAGAACATCATTCGTGCAGGCCTTCGTGCGCCTGACCATGCGGGATTAACCCCTTGGCGTTTCGTTATCGCACAGGGCGATGGTTTGAAAAAACTGTCAGATATCTTGGTAAAAGCGGCAGAAGCTGAAAATAGTGATGAAGCGGTCGTCGAAAAGGTGAAAAATGCGCCATTTCGTGCGCCAATGGTGATCACGGTGATTGCTAAAGTAACGGAACATGAGAAAGTGCCTGCACTAGAGCAACACTTATCTGCGGGATGTGCCGTACAATCCATGCAGATGGCAGCGGTAGCGCAAGGCTTTCAAGGATTTTGGCGCTCAGGTAAGTGGATGTTCCATCCAGAAGTTCATCAAGCGTTTGGTTTAGAAGGCGACGATGAGATTGTTGGTTTCTTGTACCTAGGTACGCCTGGTTGCACACCGATGAAAGTTCCTGAGCGTGACCTTTCTCAGTTTGTTGAGTTTCTATAACTGAGCATCCAGGTAAATTGACTGTTTATTTATACAGTTTTTCTTGATTTATTAGGGCTACATTCGTTAATGTGGCCCTAATTATATTTATTTCCAAAACGTTATGTCTCGTCTGTTTATTGCTGAAAAACCAAGCTTAGGCCGTGCGATTGCCGCTGCACTGCCAAACCCTCAAAAGAAAGATCAAGGATTTATCCGCTGTGGGAACGGGGATATCGTTACTTGGTGTATCGGCCATTTGCTCGAACAAGTCGAACCTGACGCTTACGATGAGCGTTATAAAAAGTGGAATATGGCAGATTTACCAATTGTTCCGCAGCAATGGCAGCTCAGACCGAGGAAAAGCGCAAGTAAGCAATTAACAGTGATTCGTAAATTGCTCAAAGAAGCTAACGAAGTCATTCATGCAGGAGACCCAGACCGAGAGGGTCAGCTGTTAGTTGATGAAGTTCTCGACTATTGCAAGTTATCTAAAACCAAGAAGGAATCCACACAGCGTTTGCTGATTTCCGACTTGAACTTACCTGCGGTTAAACGCGCACTCAGTTCTATGCGCAGTAATCGCGAGTTTATCCCACTTTCAGTTTCTGCATTGGCCCGCTCTCGGGCTGATTGGTTGTATGGCATGAACATGTCTCGTGCTTATACCTTACTTGGTCAAAAAGCAGGGTATCAAGGTGTTCTCTCGGTAGGGCGAGTGCAAACGCCAGTTCTTGGCTTAGTGGTGCGTCGTGATGAGGAAATCGAAAACTTTGTCCCGAAGGACTATTTTACCCTACATGCTCTGATTCCGTATCAAGATGCCAATGGTACTTTTGATATTCGTGCTCGTTGGAAGCCAAGTGAGGCATGCAAGCCTTGGCAGGATGAAGAAGGGCGAGTGTTAAACCGTAAGTTAGTGGAAAACGTTGCAAACCGCATTGCAAATCAACCCGCGAAAGTGACGGAGTCGGAACAGAAGCAAACCAAGCAATCCGCACCACTACCTTATTCATTATCTGCTTTACAGATCGATGCAGCAAAGCGCTATGGCATGAGTGCGCAACAAGTGCTAGATACTTGTCAGGCATTGTATGAAAAGCACAAGCTGATCACTTATCCACGTTCAGATTGTCGCTATTTACCGATGGAACACTACTCACAAGCAGGGACGGTGACAACAGCTATTGCGAATAACGCAAAAGAGCTGCAAGGTGCCGTTCAGGGAGCAGACTTAACATTAAAGTCCAAAGCTTGGAATGATAAAAAAGTGGATGCGCACCATGCGATTATCCCTACACCAAAACAAGCTAATGTGAATGCGCTTTCGGGCAATGAGATGAAAGTGTATCAATTGATTGCGCGCCAGTATCTCATGCAGTTTTATCCGGCGGCGGTTTACGCAGAAGCGAAATTAGTTTTCGATATCGCTGGTGGTACGTTTATCGCGAAAGGTCGTCAGTTAGTTTCGCCGGGTTGGAAAGCGCTAATGGGCAAAACTGACAAGGAAGATGAAGGTATTGATGCCGTACCACCGTTACCAGAAGGCACCGTGTTAACTTGTCGTGAAGGGGAAATAAAAGACCGAAAAACCGAGCCACCAAAGCACTTTACCGAAGCATCGCTGTTGCAAGCGATGACCGGGATCGCCCGTTACGTTGCGGATAAAGAACTGAAAAAAATCCTTCGTGATACTGATGGGCTAGGTACGGAAGCGACTCGCGCTGGTATTTTGGACACGCTGTTCAAACGCCAACTGCTCACGCGTCAAGGTAAATCAATTCTCAGCTCTCCTGCGGGAAGAGGTCTCATTCATGCCTTGCCACAGGATTCAACGTACCCAGATATGACGGCTCATTGGGAGCACCAGTTACAAGGTATGGCAGAGAGAAATCAGGCATATCAGCCGTTTATGCAAGCACTAGAGCAACGCATTGATGGCTTGATGGCACAAGTAAAAGCAGGGCCGATCCCTGATTCATTGCGTCATCTACCCAAAGTGGAACGTCCTGCGTTTAAACGTAAAAAGCGTAGTTATTCAAAGAGTGGTGGCGCAACTAAATCTCGTGCAACCAAAGGTAAGCGGGCATAGGACAAGCGCGGCGTAATTAAACACCGCGCATGCTTGAAAATAGATTACTCGAACAGGTCACCGTGGTTTTGGATCGCGCCTCTTACTTCTCCTTGAGTTAACACGCGTTTGTCCAGTACCTCTTTCACCTGCTTGCCCAAGTCAACTAATGTATCTCGATTCGCTTGAGTTTGGCGTTTACCAGCACTTCTCAAGCAGTAGTTTAGCTCGTGCTCTTCGCTAAAATTAACCAAATCCCTATCTGCTGCCATCGTGCCTTCTCCTTAATTGTTCTACTTTTTCATAAGTCTGGATTGGATATAGATAAATTCAAGTTAGATTGCGCGAATTATGCTGGTGGATCACCGGTGAACATTATGTTTGCCAACCAAGTCACGATTATGAAGCCTAGCTTAGATGTTATTTGATTTTATTGATGGTTGTTTCTTAACGCCGCTACCAAGGTAGCTCAGTACCATCGTAGTTAATAAATCGACCTGAAAGTTGCGGTGTACTCAGCTCTATCACGTTCGCTAGGCCCTGTGCGGAGGTTTGCGTATCGATCAATGCATTTGGTCCGCCCATTGCAGTTTTTACCCAACCAGGATGAAGCGCTAAAACGGTAAATCCTTCAGGTGTTAAATCATTGCTCAAGCTTTTAACAACCGAGTTTAGCGCCGCTTTCGATGAACGATAAATATAACCGCCACCGGACGTATTTTCGGTCATGCTCCCCACTTTTGACGAGATACAAGCAATCTTTTTCATCTTGCCTTGTTGTAAGCGAGGGTAACAGTGCTCAATCAGTTTTAACGGTGCAATGGTGTTTACTTCGAAGACTTTACGCCATTCTTCTACGTCAGTGTTTCCAAAGCCGTATCCCTTGGGGCCGTAATATCCCGCATTGTTAATGAGTAAGTCGATGGCGGGGAGCTTATATGCAAGCAGAGCGACTTGTTCGTAGTGAGTAACATCCAGTTCGTGCAAAACCAGATTGCTGAATTGTGAGGCTAGAGTTTGTAGTTCAGAACTGTTCTCTAAGGAACGGCTAGTAGCGTGTACTTGATGGCCTTGCTTCAGATACAGCTCTGTTAAGCTAAGGCCAATGCCGCGATTTGCTCCGGTAATAAAGACGGTTTGACTCATACAAACACCTATTTTTTTTGATTTCATTTGAAAGTCATTGTGTTAGCTAAGTGCAATAAAATCAACCACCCACCACGCACCAACAACGAGAGATGAAAATAGGGACAGAGCACAAAGAGAGCCAAACAGTGCGCCGAGAATAGCAAAGAAAGTAGAATTCATATGTATATTAAATTTAATTGATATTGAAAATCATTATCAATTAAATTACTTTTTATTCAACCCTTGAAGTTGATACTATTTCGCTACGATTGTTATTAAGAATTTCTCATGCTGCCATTTATCTACCACCCGATTTATTCTCAACTTGAGTTGCCAGAGGGGCATCGTTACCCAATTATGAAATACCAGTACCTCTATGAATCGGTATTGGTGCATATGGAGAAAGATAACTGGAAAGAACACGTGCAGTTTTTCCAGCCAGAAGCATTAACTGTTGAGGAAGTAAAACGTGTTCATGACCAGGAATACGTCGACTTGCTAGTGAATGGAAACATGCCAGCTGCGAAAATGCGCCGAATAGGTTTTCCTTGGAGTGAGTCTCTCATTACCAGAACGCTAACTTCAGCGGCGGGCACGGCTTTGACCGCAAATAAAGCACTTGAGTATGGTGTGGCCATTCATTTGAGTGGCGGGTATCACCACGCACACAAAGAGTTTGGCAGTGGTTTTTGTTTATTTAATGACTTAGTGATCGCGGCCAGGCAAGCGCTCGAAGTCGAGCATGTCGATAAAGTATTGATCATTGATAGTGATGTTCACCATGGGGATGGAACAGCAACTTTGTGTCACGATGAGCCAGATATCATCACGCTTTCTTTCCACTGTGACAAAAACTTCCCGGCTAGAAAGCCTCAGTCTGATCTAGATGTGCCCTTGGTGCGAGGAACAGGTGATGAGGATTTTTTAATGGCGTTTAAGGAAGTGGTCGATATGGCGCTTAATCTTCATCGTCCTGATTTGGTTATCTACGATGCTGGTGTTGATATACATCAAGACGATGAGTTGGGATATTTTGATGTTTCGACGCAAGGGATTTTAGAACGTGATAGATTTTTAATGCAAACAATGAAATCGCGAGGTATCCCTGTCGCAGCTGTCGTCGGAGGTGGATATCGAACGAATCATGCAGACCTTGTCCCAATTCATTTGCAGCTCATTAATGCCGCTAAAGAAGTCTTTGTTGGTAAGTAAATACAACTAGACGTAAGTATCAACCTGATTCAAAACGGGACACTGAAACGAAAAGGTCGTTAATTTCTAAGCGTGCTCTTTTTGAATGTGGCGATTGCTGGGCTTGTATTCAAGGAGGGATTTGTACAAATCTTTTCAAATCTGGATATACGAAAAAGCCCGCTAATTTCTTAGCGGGCTTTTTCTAAATGTGGCGGAGAGATAGGGATTTGAACCCTAGATACGCTATTAACGTATGCCGGTTTTCAAGACCGGTGCTTTCAACCACTCAGCCATCTCTCCGTTGTTGAGGCGCATAATATAAGGCTTTGAAAATGTTGTAAACCCCTAGTTGAACTGATTGGATGTTTACTGCGCAAATTTGTGGTTTGTGTTGTTTAAATAAACAAAAACTCCCCAAAAAGGGGAGTTTGAATAGTATATGGATTGCTAGGTATTAATCGTTTTTAGAATAAAAACGCTGTAACTCAGTTAAACCTTGCATCAAAACTGGCAACTTCGGTGCATCATCTCGAAGTCGTTTGTAATTTTTGTCATACAACTTGTAGTTGCCAAACTTATCGATCACTGTGGTTTGTGAGCTAGTAATTAAGGCAAGCTCACGAGTGTCACCCGCTAGGATCCAACGGCGACGACTTTCGTCAAATAGGTTACGACCACTACTGTAATCATATGGGTTGGAAGATACACCGAGCATATCCTGCAACAACGTGACCGAAAGGTCCAAGTGGCTTGTGCTGTGATTAAATTCACCAGCCAACATTCCTGGCCATTGGATGACCATAGGAACTTGTAACTGATAACGGCTGTAGTTGCTGTTTGCGCCCCAGCTGTTCGTATTGGTTTCATTAAACTCACTACCGTGATTAGAAGTGATAATCACGATGGTATTTGTTAATAGTCCATTTTTTTCAAGCTCAGCAATAATGCTAGCGACGGTTTTATCCGCTGATTTCACCGCATATTCATAAGCTTTTTTGAAGCGATCACTTGCGGACATTTCTTCGTCATTATTTGAAGGGATCGATTCAAAATTATCAACGGTGGTGACTTCGATGTAACTAAACCATGGTTGACTCGCTTTCTCTGTTAACCATGTATTCCAGTTCGCGATAGATTGCTTATCGGTATGAGCTTGTGTGCCATCGAGGTCTTCCGCTAAGTTCAAGTCGCGGAAAATAATCTCTGAGTAGAGATCATCTTCAAACCCGCTGCCACTGAATAAACCAAAGTTATAGCCCTGATCTTTCAGTACATCGAGTAACACTGGCGAAGCACCTTGCGCCTTGATGCTTGAGGCGTAACTGGTTGGTAAGCCGTAGAACAAACCAAAAGCCCCGTAAGTATCATTACTTGAACTGTAATGATTACGGAAGTTCTGATTGTTTTCGGCAAACTCATAGAGGTTAGGCATCTCTTCTGGATTCAGCGCGTCTGCACGCAGGTTGTTTACGCTGATCATCAACACGTTGAGCTTATTGACTCGACGGTTAAACTCTAGCTTTTCCAGAGGGTAATTGACTAACTCTACGTTGCCTTCATTTTCCGCTAAGCGTTTTAGGTATTCCTCACGGTCAAGTAGACCATGTTTTTCCATAAAACTCTTCGCCGTCATCGGGTAAGACAATGGGAAGTTTGAACGCTGACTGGTAATTGGGTTGTAGAAGTATGCATCTGCCCAAATATAAACCAAATGGCTGGTCATAAAACTGAGGAAAAATACAGCTGCTAGAGGACGTCCTACGTGCTTATGAGAAAGTTTGCGCTGTTTTCGCCATACCCATTCGGATAGAGCGAGCTGAATAAGGAAGATCAGCGGCATTACAACAAACAGATGTTGTAGATCAGTGCTGAGTGCACTTTTATCTTCGCTGAATAGTAACTCCCAAACGACAGGAGTTAAGTGCAAATTGATCGACTGATACGCTTGGGTATCAATCAATAATATAGTTTGCCCAATGGTCGCGAAAATCACTGCCACCAAACGGAACAATTTCCGCGATGGCAGGATAAACGTTAACGGGAATAGAACGAGCAAGTAAAGCGCGAAAACTAGAAAGCCAAAGTGACCAACCCAAGAAACCGCCAGATAAAACTGACCAAGTAACGTCTCGGGCCAAGGAGACTGAACAATGTAGCGTGTGCCTATCAACATCGATGCAACGATATTGAAGAATGCAAACCAGTGACCCCAACCAACCAGTCGAGATACACGTTCGCCGTATGAGTTTCCGCTGTCTACCATGTATGTGTTCTATTGTCCGTTATTAGTGTGTTTTTGGTGTTTCTAAAGAAGACATCAGCGCCTGAGCAAATTTTTCAGCAATCGCTTTGCGTTGTGAAGCAGCAACACGTTGATTTAAGACATTGGTTGCGATATTTCCGGCAATCATTAGCGTCAACTCAGGAGAAGCAGCGTGTTTTTCAAGAACTGTTGCTACTTCAGCAAGAATTTTCTCTACTTGCTCGTCAGTATATTTAGATGTAATCGGCATAAAGACTCTAATAATGATAGTAAAAGCGGCTTATGATAACCTACAATGCCCATCAACTAAAACCTTGTAGCAAGATAAAATCACTATGAGCCTTCATCTTTCAAACGTTATTCTGCATCAACTGTGCAAAAACGATCAGGACGAGCTAGTTGTAAACTTTCGTCCAGCATCATTAGAGAACGATGCATCTACTGAAAACTTAGTCGCTGAGCTTCACCGAGTATTCCATTCTAAAGCTGGTAAAGGTTTTGGCTCTTTCCAGTCAGACAGCGAATTTCAATTTTGGCTTCAAGAAATGCGCAAAGGAGAGCGAGATTTTTACGACTTCTCACAAATTAGTGCAAATCGCTTGAAAGAGGAGTTGATTAAGTACCCATTTGCGGATGAAGGTATTTTGGTTTTCGCTGAATATCAGAGTTTAGCAACGGACTACTTGTTCATCGGTATCTTACCAATGAACCAAAGTTTAAAAGTGACCGAAGGTTTGGACATCAGTGCGACGGATTACCTAGATATCACCAAAATGGATATTGCGGCACGCATTGACTTGTCGAGCTACGACACTGACAAGGAATCTAATCGTTACTTGCAATACATCAAGGGACGCGTCGGCCGTAAAGTGGCGGATTTTTTCCTAGATTTCCTGCAAGCGGACATCGGCTTAGATACTAAACAACAAAACTTAGTGTTGATGCAGGCAGTGGATGATTTTTGTGCTGACTCGAAGCTAGAAAAGCAAGAAGTGAACGAGTACAAGAAACAAGTTTACGATTACTGCAATGAGCAAATTAAATCCGGTGATGAGGTTCAAATCTCAGAGCTTTCTGGAGAGCTTCCTCCAAGCCAAGATGGCACAAGCTTTATGGATTTCACCAAAGAGCAAGGGTACGAGCTTGAAGAGTCTTTCCCTGGTGACCGTGCGACGGTTCGCAAACTGACTAAATTTGTTGGTGCTGGCGGTGGCTTGAATATTAGCTTTGATAGCCTATTGCTTGGTGAGCGTATTTTTTATGACCCAGAGACGGATACCTTAACGATTAAAGGTACGCCTCCAAATCTAAAAGATCAGCTGAGTCGCAACTAAAACCGTATCGTCAAATTAAGAGAGCCAATGGCTCTCTTTTTTTATGTGAATAAGAAACATCCATAGTATATGCTTGTAATTAATGGAGATATGCGAGGGGCGAGTGTTGCTGAAGCTAAAAGAAGGAATTAGGCGGTTTGTTTGGTTCTGGTTCGTTTTATGGTGTGTTTTAGCGCTAGGGATTTGGTTGCAAGCCAAACAAACGATTCAAACCATTTCAACGGTGAATGAGCTAGGAAGCAAAGTTGAAGAAGTCAGACATTTTTTTAACTTTGATCTGCCTTATCGTGTTAAGCACGTCGACCAAGTTTCACTAAAACTTCAGTTAGCCTATGCAGTTCGCTTACAGCTTGAAAGTGAGTTTTCTGAAGGAAAAATCACACCAGATATTACTCAATTGCTTTATGCGACCGATCGATTTTTAGAAAGTGCTCGAGCCTTTGTAGGAAGTGACAGTGAGCTAGTCTCATTAGCCGAGCAGTTGCGAAGAAGCCGCGCCCGAGATGAAAACTCTGAGCAAATTCAATCAATGTACTATCGCTTAGGCGCACTTGTTTTGGAGTCTATTTTTAGTGACTCAGCAACGAATAGCGATACTTATCGTGATTTAGACCGACTCTTTATCGAGTCGGACACGCTTTCTCCTCAAGAGCGAAGTGCTTTTCAGCGTCAACTAGCCCAGACTTCAAGCGCGCTATCTGCCAAGGCGCAAGGCAGCTATCTAGTTAATCAACTGCTTAATCCTGATTTCCCGAACCAGTTAACTTCGATAAATGACCAGTTGGAACAAAAGTTGATGACCTTTGTTACTTGGTTGTCAGTAATCAGTGGTTTATTTCTTTCTCTTATTTCATGGGGGCTTTTCTCCCAAAGAACCGTTCAGCCGCTAATACCATCAAGAGCAGACGATAAAGAGTCTGAGCAAGTTGGTGGGTCTTATGTTGTTTTTTCTGCTCAGTCCGAAAGCGCTCAAAACAGCCAAGTTAACGAACAGAGCCCTAATGAGCCGAACACATCGCAAGTGGAAGTCGTGGAACGTGAGCCGTATATAGATATTAATAAGATGCTGGACTCGCTATCGGGAGATGAAAGCGCGGTGCGAATGTTACTTGAAGTCTTTATTCAGGATCACTCTGGCGATGGTTCAAAAATGCATCGGCTATTAGAAGAAGATAAAGAGCAAGCGCAAAGAGCGGCTCATAGTCTTAAAGGGGTCTCGGGAAGTTTAGGGGCAATGCCATTGCACTGCATTTCGGGTGATATTGAGCTGTTGATTAAACAAGGGCAAAAAGTGCCGGAAGAGAAACTGGCACGTTTAGATGATGTCCTAAAGCAAACCATACTTTTCGCTAACCACGTTCTCAATAGTGAAAAGATACAAGAAGCGCTAACAGATTGATATTGCTCTGACTTACAATCATCAGAGTTGGGGTATTAAAGGCCCGAACTATATGACTTAGTTCGCTTTATTCCTGTTCCATACAATTTGTTAAAGGTACTTTCATGTCCGTTCGTCGATTGTCTTCAATGATGTTGATAGGGTTGGTTGTGATGCTTTCAGGGTGCTCCCTGTTAGAAGTGAAAATCGAGAGTCAAACCGTCCCTCTTACCAAACAAGAGCTTAATATGCGTCTCCTGACTCGTGAGTATGCGCAACAGTTTTTTGCTCAGGTAGAGCAAGCTGCTGATGCATTGCACGATCAATATGAGCCGCATGATAAAGTCCATCAATCTTATATTTTGCTTTGGAAGATAAATGCTGAAGAAGGTCTTCAAGCCGCAGCATACCAAGTTTCGCCAATGGCAGCACTGATTGATACTTGGACTTTTACGCTACAGATGGATCAATTCTTTACGACTGGTCCTGGTAATGAACTATTTGCGACAGATGAGGCAAAGTTAGTTTCTGCTCACTTAGCGAAAGAGGTGGATAAACTGGCTCAATCTCTGTTGAAACAAGAAGCGTACATCAAGACACAAGCGTTTGTTGCAGAGTTCGTTAAGCAACGTCCATTCGCGGACTTAAGTATGATCAGGACGCCAGCTTACCGTGGGTGGTTAGATGCGAATCAAATTAGCGAGGAAGAGGCAGTGACTACGCTAGGTACAATGCCAGAAGCATTAGGGGATGTCTCGGATCGTCTAAGCCTTGTATCAGAACAGGCCCCCAAAATTATGACTTGGAAGGCGCAGTTATTAGCATTAAATAGCTCTGCCAGCATCGAAAAAGTTAATGCTGCGCTAAATAGCCTACAAGTTACGGCTGATTCGATGAAGGACTTTATTGATAACAATCCAGAGTACATGCGCTATTTGGCAGAGCAAATGGCGGTAGAGTTACAACCTTTGGTTGACGATATTGACCAAAAAACGCAAGCGCGTTTATCTCAATTGGGTGAGGAGCGCCAAGCTTTAGAGCTGATGGTAGCCAGAGAGCGCCAAGAAATCGCGCAGATCATTACCCATGAGCGTGAGAAGTTTGCTCAAGATATGGACCGAGTCTCGCAGGAAGTGGTCAGTTTAGCGATGACCAAGCTGATTGAGCTCGTTAAAAGTACCATTATCTACTTCATCTTGTTCATTGCCGTTATATTCTTTGCACCACTTGGCTTGGGCTATTGGTTTGGTAAGCGTGCAGCAGTGAAAACGCAAGCCAAACAAAGTTAACGTTTGGTTGAGATATAAAAAAGAGCGCTCACGCGCTCTTTTTCTTTGTCTTTCACTCGGAAAGAGAGATTCTTCCTACCTATGCGAACTTAAGCGGTTTGCTGCTTCAGTTCGCCTTCTGCTTGTTCAACTGCTTCCGCCGTTGGTTCGCATTTATCAACAAACCAACCCATGTAGGAACTGATGATGGTCACAATGATACATACAAAACTTAGCCACATGAACGGTGCATAAGATAGTGTCGCAACACCCAGAATACTTGCCATGTAGATACCATTGTCACTCCATGGAACCATACCAGATGTTAATGTGCCGCCGAACTCTGCGTTACGAGACAAGTTCTTACGTTTGTAGCCTAGGCGATCGTAGTTCTTCGCACAGATTTTTGGTGTCAGGATAAGTGAAACGTACATCGCTGAACCAAATACGTTCCCCATAAAGGCTGTACCGATTGTACTTGTTGCCAGTGAACCTGCACTTTGAACGCGTTTTTCAAACAGCTTAGCGATAGTTTCTAACACACCCACTTTATCTAGTAGACCGCCAAAACCAAGGCCGAATACGATGACAGCAACCGAGCCAAGCATTGAAGACATGCCGCCACGGTTAAGAATGGAGTCAATGAAATCTACGCCTGAAGAAATCGCAAACGGAGCCCAAGCGGTGTTGAACGCGGTTAGGAAGTCCACATCTTGAATCATTACTGCCCAAATAATACCGAGCAGAGAACCAAAACTGATCACTGGGAATGAAGGCATACGCATTGCTAGAAGTGACAATACGATGATCACAGGAACAAATGAGTAAGGGGTGATGTAGAATTGCTGCTCCATCGCTTTAATTACAGAGTCTACCTGGCTCATGTCAACTTGACCTGCGTAGTGGAAGCCAAATGCAGTAAACATAATGCCTGTAATAATATAGCTAATGAGTGCGATCGGCAGCATGCCTTTAATATGTTCCATCACTTCAACGTTAGACATCGATGAAGCAAGAATCACAGAATCTGATAGAGGCGACATTTTGTCACCAAAGTAACAACCTGAAAGCACCGCACCAGCTGTAATTGGTGCAGGAACGCCAAGGCCTTGGCCAATACCCATCATCGCAATACCAGCAGTACCAGCAGCGCCCCAAGAGGTGCCAGTCGCTAGCGCAGTCAATGAACAGATGATCATGGTTGCGAGCAAAAAGATAGAAGGGTGAATTGCTTTAAGTCCGTAGTAAATAATGGTTGGAACAATACCACCAGAGATCCACGTACCAACAAGCGCGCCAACGGCAAGAAGAATTAAGACGGCTCCAAGTCCATTGGAAATGCCATTTAGTGCAGCTTTTTCCAGATCTTTGTACTGATGACCAAGCTTAATGCCTAATATCATGATAATGAACCAACCGATGTACAGCGCTAGCTGGATCGGTAGGTCTAGCTTGGCAGTGAACGAAAATGCCAGCAGTAGAAATAAACCGAGCGAGATAAATACCTGTATCAAGCTTGGTAGGCGTGGTGTAACTTGCTTCATATGTGCCTCTGTCAATCTTGGAGCAATAGAGGAAGGCGCTCCTTGTTGTAATCGCGCATAACATACATTAACAAAAATTATATTTCGAATATTTGGTGTTTTATCTTGATGTTCGTCGGCAAAAACGTTTGCTTGTGAAATTAACTGTTAGTTTGTTTTAACTTTTTTGGTTTTAAATGTTGTGTAATGTGAAATTATTGTGCTTCATGTGTTATTTTATCACTGAGTGGTAAGACCAATTTGGAGTAACAGGGCTTTCCCTACTTGAAAAATGGCCGAAATCGCAAACCAAACACTAAAAAATCTCGTTTAACACGAATTTTCATAGGAAAAGGTTAAAAAATAGGCTTATTTACAAAATAGGGGTTGAGATTTTGATGCGAAAAATTAACTATGGGGTAGGTTTTTTAATACATGGAGAGTTAATACGATGAGAGTTGGTTTAGTTGGTTGGCGCGGTATGGTTGGTTCAGTCCTTATGCAGCGTATGGTTGAAGAGAAAGACTTCGACCTAATCGAACCAGTATTCTACAGTACTTCTCAAGTTGGTATTCCTGCTCCTAACTTAGGAAAAGACGCAGGCTTACTGCAAGACGCGTATGATATTGAAAGCTTAAAACAGCTTGATGCGGTAATTACATGTCAAGGTGGTAGCTACACAGAAAAAGTTTACCCAGCACTTCGACAAGCCGGTTGGAAAGGCTACTGGATTGACGCAGCATCTACGTTACGTATGGCGGAAGATTCCATCATCACGCTTGATCCTGTGAACTTAAAGCAAATCCAACAAGGCATCCACGGTGGCACGAACACATTTGTTGGTGGTAACTGTACGGTTAGTTTAATGCTAATGGGTCTAGGTGGCTTATTCGAGAAAGGCCTTGTTGAGTGGACAAGCGCAATGACGTACCAAGCCGCTTCTGGTGCTGGCGCGCAAAACATGCGTGAACTGATCTCGCAAATGGGCGTTATCAATGACTCTGTAAGTTCCGAACTTGCAAACCCATCAAGCTCTATCCTAGATATTGATAAAAAAGTTGCAGACACAATGCGCAGCGGTTCTTTCCCTACCGATAAATTCGGTGTACCACTAGCTGGCTCGCTTATTCCGTGGATCGATGTGAAACGTGATAACGGTCAGAGTAAAGAAGAGTGGAAAGCGGGCGCAGAGGCAAACAAAATCTTGGGCTCACAAAGCTCGCCTGTGCCAATTGATGGTACTTGTGTCCGTATTGGTGCGATGCGCTGTCACTCTCAAGCTCTCACTATCAAGCTTAAGCAAAATGTCCCAATGGATGAAATCGAAGAAATCATCGCCACTCATAACGACTGGGTTAAAGTGATTCCTAACGATCGTGACATTACTGCGCAAGAACTTACACCTGCAAAAGTAACAGGCACTATGTCCGTACCAGTAGGTCGTCTACGTAAGATGGCAATGGGTGATGACTTCCTAAATGCTTTCACTGTTGGTGACCAACTACTTTGGGGCGCAGCAGAACCATTGCGTCGTACGTTACGCATTATTCTTTCTGAGAAAGCATAATCACATCAATCTTTGTTTGATGACAAAATAAAAGAGCTCCCTAGGGAGCTCTTTTTTATGCTTCGTCTTCTCCACGAACAACGCGTTTGTCAGGATCGGCCAGTTCACTACCACAGTGTTTACAGTAAGTCGCATCAGAGTCGTGCCCGGCGTGAGAACAGTTAGGACACTTCACTAATACTTTGTGCGATTGCATTTCTTGGTGAAGCTCTGCTGTGAAAATACCAGTAGGGACCGCCAAAATTGAATAACCCAACAACATGGTGAGTGAGGCAAGTCCTTTTCCGAGATCTGTTTGAGGTACCAAGTCACCATATCCAACCGTTGTGATGGTCACAATAGCCCAATAAATACTTTTCGGAATGCTAGTAAATCCGTTTTCAGGCCCCTCAATGACAAAAATCAGTGACCCAAAGATCGTGACCATAATGGCGACAGAGCTAAAGAAGATAAAAATCTTTCTGCGCGCCATCAGTAGAGAGCGTAAGAGGATGTTGGACTCTTGAAGATAGCGGACCAACTTGAGTATGCGGAATATTCGCATGACTCGTAGTGCTCTTATTACGCCCATAAAGGAGGCAGAAGGGAAAAACAGTGCTAAGTAAGTAGGTAAAATCGCGAGTAAATCAACGACGCCATAAAAGCTTTTCGCATAGGCGGCTGGTTTTGGAGAGCAATAAAGCCGGAGAAAATACTCAATAGTGAATAAACCGGTAAAAGTGTACTCCAAGTATTTCAGCTCTTTTGCCCACTCGGCGCGTACGGATGGTATTGAGTCTAATACCAGCACGATTAGAGAACTGATAATCGCGATAATGAGTGCAATATCGAAGGTTCGACCAGCTTTGGTATGAGTACCAAAAATGGTGACATAAAGAGTATGTTTGAGAGAGTCAGTCGTCATGACAAAGCGATCCATTGTTGAATCGCTCTATCATACAATTTTATAGAAACTCAGGCTAATCCTGGAAATAAGTTGCGTAAACCATTGGCGATAAACTCAATACCCAATGCGCCTAATATCAAACCCATGATACGGGTAATGACGTTGATACCAGTTTGGCCCAAAAATCGCACGATCAGTGGGGCAGAGCGGAACAACAGCCACGAGCATAGACAGAACAAGCCAATTGTAATGCTGATGCCTACCGTATCAAACATGCTTGGGTAGCGTGCACCGTAAACAATAGTCGAACTGATTGCGCCTGGTCCTGCCATTAGCGGCATCGCAAGAGGAACAACACCGATCTGCTCGCGACTCACGTATTCTGATTTTTCCTGTTTGTTTTGTTTATCTTCCCCCAGTTTACCGCTCATCATCGAGAACGCGATGCTAAGCAGCAGTAGCCCACCTGCAACACGAAACGAATCCAGAGAAATGCTGAACATATCTAATAGTAACTGGCCAGCAAAGAGCGAAATGATCAGGATGATCGCAACAGCCACGTTCGCTGTGGTTGCCGTATTGCGCTTTTCGTCTGGTGTCATATGTCCGGTTAGTGACACAAACACAGGCATGATACCAACAGGGTTTACTGCGGCGACCAAACCAAGAAAAAACTGCAAGAAGATAGCAAGTTCAAAAGTTTGCATGTTGCGTACTCATTAAAGTTCACATTAGTGAAAAGGCGAAGGGGTAATTTGGGCGTAATGTAAGGCAAAAGTTGGGTTGGAAGAAATGAAAAAAACTAACGCATTTCCTACTGTTTTAGTGAGAAAAACTAATTCTTTAATAAACTGTATCTAATCTGGAAAAGAATTGTTGCGTATAAAGTTGCTGTCAAAGCGTGCTGTTTTACATAAACGTTAACATTCGCACACTTTTGATAAAAACTAAGGTGGTTTGTAGAGAGATGTATTCGGTTCGATATACTCTCAGTAGCACAAGGAATTGGGCCTACATGTAATTTTGTTGGCTAAAAATGAAACTTTTTTACAGATTGTTGTAGTTTCTTTTATTTATTTGTCTATTTGCTTCTTTTTTGTTCAATGAAAAGTGAAGATTAATTTATTTGTTTATCAGTGAGTTATGTCGTTTTAGTGTGATGGGGCACCACTTTGGTGGTATTTAGGTCGTGAGAACTGATCCAAGTCAATTTTTTTCACACTCTGAAATATTATACTCAGTCCTGAAAGCAATTTACTAAGACGTTTGTTTTCTAAGTGACTGATAAACAGTAAAAACGATAAGTAATAGCCTTAGTAAAAAGTTTTTAATATTTGTTAATTTTAGGAGATTCCCTATGCCTGTAACTAATATGGCTGAACTAGATGCAATGATTGCTCGCGTTAAGAAAGCGCAAGAAGAGTTCGCTACTTACTCTCAAGAGCAAGTAGACAAAATCTTCCGTGCAGCATCGCTTGCAGCTAACCAAGCCCGTATCCCGCTAGCTCAACAAGCGGTTGAAGAATCTGGTATGGGTATTGTTGAAGATAAAGTAATCAAGAACCACTTCGCTTCTGAGTTTATCTACAACAAATACAAAGACGAACAAACGTGTGGCATCCTAGAAGAGGATGACAACCTAGGTACTATGACTATCGCTGAACCTGTAGGTATCATCTGCGGTATCGTACCAACGACTAACCCTACATCTACAGCGATCTTCAAATCTCTAATCTCTCTGAAGACTCGTAACGGTATCATCTTCTCACCACACCCACGTGCGAAAAACTCGACTAACGACGCAGCGAAACTGGTTCTAGACGCAGCAGTAGCAGCGGGTGCACCAAAAGACATCATCGGTTGGATCGACCAACCTTCTGTTGAGCTTTCTAACGCTCTTATGAAACACGATGACATTGCTCTTATCCTTGCAACTGGTGGCCCAGGCATGGTTAAAGCAGCTTACTCTTCTGGTAAACCAGCAATCGGTGTAGGTGCAGGTAACGTTCCTGTTGTTATCGACGAAACTGCTGACATCAAACGTGCAGTGGCTTCTATCCTGATGTCTAAGACTTTCGACAACGGCGTAGTATGTGCTTCTGAGCAGGCTGCAATCGTCGTTGATGAAGTGTACGACGAAGTAAAAGAGCGTTTTGCTTCTCACAAAGCTTACGTACTAAGCAAAGCAGAAGCTGAAAAAGTTCGTAAAGTTCTTCTTATCGATGGCGCGCTAAACGCGAAAATCGTAGGTCAGCCAGCAGCGGCAATCGCTGAAATGGCAGGCGTTAAAGTTCCAGCAGACACGAAAGTCCTTGTTGGTGAAGGTCTAGGTAAAGTGTCTCACGATGACGCATTCGCTCACGAGAAACTATCTCCAACTCTAGGTCTATTCCGTGCTGACAACTTCGAAGACGCGGTTGCTCAAGCGGTAACTATGGTTGAGATTGGTGGTATCGGCCACACATCTGGTCTTTACACTAACCAAGATACTAACGCTGACCGTATCCGTTACTTCGGTGACAAGATGAAGACAGCTCGTATCCTAATCAACATCCCGACTACTCACGGTGGTATCGGTGACTTGTACAACTTCAACGTTGCGCCTTCTCTAACTCTAGGTTGTGGTTCATGGGGTGGTAACTCTATCTCTGAGAACGTAGGTCCTAAACACCTAATCAACAAGAAAACTGTAGCGAAGCGAGCTGAAAACATGTTGTGGCATAAACTACCTAAGTCAATCTACTTCCGTCGTGGTAGCCTTCCAATTGCTCTAGGCGACCTAGAAGGTAAGAAGCGCGCATTCTTAGTAACTGACCGTTTCCTATTCAACAATGGTTACGCAGATGACGTAGTAAGCCTACTTAAAGCTCAAGGCATGGAAGTTCAAACATTCTTCGATGTTGAAGCTGACCCAACGCTTTCTGTAGTAGAGAAAGGTGCGGCTCAAATGGCTAGCTACCAACCAGACGTTATCCTAGCGCTAGGTGGTGGTTCACCAATGGATGCTGCGAAGATCATGTGGGTAATGTACGAGCACCCAGAAACTCACTTCGAAGAACTAGCAATGCGCTTTATGGACATCCGTAAACGTATTTACAAGTTCCCTAAAATGGGTCAAAAAGCTGAGCTTGTATGTATCACTACAACTTCAGGTACTGGTTCAGAAGTTACACCATTTGCGGTTGTTACTGACGACAAGACTGGTGCTAAATACCCACTAGCTGACTACGAAATCACGCCAAACATGGCTATCGTTGATGCTAACCTAGTGATGAACATGCCTAAGTCTCTAACAGCATTTGGTGGTTACGATGCAGTAACTCACGCTCTAGAAGCTTACGTATCTGTTCTTGCGAACGAATACTCAGATGGTCAGGCTCTACAAGCACTTAAGATGCTAAAAGAATACTTACCTTCAAGCTACGCGAACGGCGCTAACGACCCAATCGCTCGTGAGAAAGTACACAACGCCGCAACTATCGCTGGTGTGGCATTTGCTAACGCATTCCTAGGTGTTTGTCACTCAATGGCGCACAAACTAGGTGCTGAGTTCCACATTCCACATGGCCTAGCAAACGCACTACTTATCTCTAACGTTGTACGTTACAACGCGAACGATAACCCAACTAAACAAACAGCGTTCTCTCAATACGACCGCCCACAAGCACGTCGTCGTTACGCTGAAGTTGCTGACCACTTAGGTCTAAGCCAAGCTGGTGACCGTACTGCTCAGAAAATTGAACGTTTACTAGCATGGTTGGATGAGCTAAAAGTGAACCTAGACATCCCAATGTCTATCCAAGCGGCAGGCGTAGCTGAAGCAGACTTTATCGCGAAACTTGATGAGCTAGCAGTTGAAGCGTTCGATGACCAATGTACTGGTGCGAACCCTCGCTACCCACTAATTAGCGAACTTAAAGATGTGTTAATGGCTTCTTACTACGGTAAAGCATTCGTTGAAGGTGAAACTTTCGAAGGTACAACAGTTATCAAGAAGAAAGCAGACCAAGAAGCAGCGAAAGCGGCGCCTAAAGCAAAGAAAGAAAAAGCTGACGCGTAATTAAGAGTCGTGTGAGTAAGGTTTTCGCTAGCACGAAACCTTAACCGGGAAAAAGTAAAGCCCCAGTCATTTGACTGGGGCTTTTTTTGTTGAAAGAGTTGAGTAATAGCGATCCGTTTACGCAACAAACACGTTATCCATTCATACTTCTGTAGCAACCACTCTGCCACTAAAATACTCATTTGATACGATATATGCGGTATTGCGAACCAATTCATCTTGGATCTCGGCCCAGTGTCTTTCGTTAAGTTCTTCTCTTGTATGGTTTACCGAAGGAATGACGCCACCCACCCGAATATTAAATGGAGTGAGCTCTTTTGCCCAACTGTGAGTAAAACCTGACACCAAAGCAGCCATGCTTTCGACTCCCGTTAAATCTTCATGGCTGTCATGGGAAATGACGTTAACAATTACCCCTTTCTTATTTCTAGCGCGAAATCGTTCGGCTCCCACCTGGCCATAGGTGTAGAGGAAACGTGCTGCAGAAGACAAGTGATCAATGTAAGTACTCATAGGTTCGGGAGCCATCAAGCCTGGCATGGGAGAGCTCGTCCAGCAATTGACTATCACGTCTGGTGTCGCACGCAGCTGCGATTCTATCTGATCAAACAGTAAGTTAATCGACGTTGTGTTATCACTGCACACATTCATCGCATAGACTTTATCTGTGAAGGCACTAATCTGCTCATAGCTCGATTTTAGAGCGCTAGAGTTTTGGTCACAAAGAATCAACGTCGCTCCAAGGTGAGCAAAGTGACTAGCACAAGTCCTTCCTATAACAGAACCTGCAGACGTGACGAGAATAATTGATTCTTTAATATCCATAACACCTTCACTGTATCCCTGTGTGAAAAAAATACACCAGTGGTTTGTGCTATTAGCATGGTTGAAATTAGAAAGGCTCAGTGTGAAAGACTTCAAACTAACGCTTTTGGATGAGGACTATTGTGCGGTAATTTGTAAGGCGTCACATTTCTGACTGTGGATACTGCAAGCTGTTGGTTGAACAATGATCTCTATACTTGCAGTTGAATTTGATACTGACGTTGAGCCGTCACTAGTTGATTGTATAGCCCTGCATCTGGGATGAGGTTTTTGTTGCGCTCGCCCAATTTGCGTCGCTCATGACCGGATAGGTTGTGATAAACGTCTTCAGGAAGGTTAAACGTATCTTCCGGCAAGTAGGTCAGGGCGTCTGGTTTCAAGTAGTGACTCAGTTTCGCTGAGGATAGACCTGCACCGTGGAATTGTTTTGCTTGCTGTGCTGCTAGCTCATAGCTGCTGCTATCAGAACGAAGAGCTTGAGGCGTTGACAATTTAAGTTGTTGACGGAGTATATCTTCGCTAGTGGCTACTTCTTTGATTTCCTCTACAGGTACAACGTCGCGTACATCGTTAGAAAACATCGACAAAATCAGTGCAAAATCGGCACGACGTCCTTCGTGGACAGCATGGTTGATACCATTGCCGAACTGAAGTTCGTTAATAATTGCCGCTTTGTCTAAAGTATGAATTTGCATGATGTTCCTCGCTCGATGCCATTTTAACGGCGTGTCTGAGAAGAACTTTAGGAAAAAGAAGAGATTAAATTGGAGTTTTAAGCGAAAAATAAAAAGCTCGCTGGTTCAGCGAGCTTTTAAAATAAGACTAAATTGAACTTAGGGGGGAAGTAAAATTACTTCGCTAGGTTCTCAGCTACGAAGTCCCAGTTTACAAGTGCCCAGAAGCCGTTCATGTAGTCAGGACGTACGTTGCGGTAATCGATGTAGTATGCGTGTTCCCATAGGTCAACAGTTAGAAGTGGTGTTGTGCCTTCTTCTGTTAGAGGAGTAGCAGCGTTAGAAGTGTTAACGATCTCTAGAGAGCCGTCAGCTTTCTTAACAAGCCAAGTCCATGAAGAACCGAAGTTGTTGATTGCTGAATCAGTAAACTTCGCTTTGAATTCTTCGAAAGAACCGAATGCTGCGTTGATTGCGTCAGCAACTGCGCCTGTTGGTTCGCCGCCCGCGTTTGGAGCAAGACAGTGCCAGTAGAACGTGTGGTTCCAGATTTGCGCTGCGTTGTTGAATACGCCACCAGTAGAAGTCTTGATGATCTCTTCTAGAGTTTTGCCTTCGAACTCAGTGCCAGGGATAAGACCATTTAGCTTAACAACATAAGTGTTGTGGTGCTTACCGTGGTGGTAGTCTAGAGTCTCTGCTGAGATGTGTGGTTCTAGTGCGTCTTTCGCGTAAGGAAGAGCTGGTAGTTCAAATGCCATTACTCGATTCTCCATTGATTTGAAAGGATGACCTTTCGATTGCTTCCAGTGTTTTTTATAGCTATGTAGCCTTTAAGGCTGACTTGCTAAGTATTTTAGCAAGTTTTTACTTTATTAAAACCCCGATATGAAAATATTTTAAGGGGTTAGCGGCTGTGAAGTGCTGAATTGTTCGCCATCAAGCAACCTGAATTTAAGCCTTATTAATTATATGGTTTTTATTCTGTCGTTATTGAGTAGAATGTGGCAAATAAACAAAGTTCAAACCCATGAATGAGGAAGCGATGGAAACTATCGACAAAATCAAACAGCAGATCTCTGAAAACTCAATCCTGCTGTACATGAAAGGATCACCGAAACTGCCAAGCTGTGGTTTCTCTTCTCAAGCGTCACAGGCTCTAATGGCATGTGGTGAGAAGTTCGCTTACGTAGACATTCTGCAAAACCCAGATATCCGTGCTGAGCTACCAAAATACGCACAATGGCCAACATTCCCTCAACTATGGGTTGAAGGCGAGCTTATCGGCGGTTGCGACATCATTCTAGAAATGTTCCAAAAAGGTGAACTTCAGCCTCTAATCAAAGAAGCTGCAGCGCGCGCTGAAGATCAAGCTGAGTAATTCGTAAATACTCACATTTAGCGATAGAATACGAAGGAGCCGTACTGGCTCCTTTTTCTTTTTAGGTTAGTGGAATGAACATAAAGCTTTATTATGTCCGGTAATGTCTCTAACCCTCGTGAAGCCTTGTAAACCCTTGTCCTACCTAGTGTGTTCAAAATGTCTTGTCCGAAATTTAACGCAGAATAACGCTTAATTACGATGTGTGTCGCCATTTTGTCGCCACTTATGGCGGCTAGATATCTAGTGCTGTTAGAGGATTAAACCTCACCGCATCACTCAAATGGTTTGGGGAAAAGTGCGCGTAAATCATCGTGTGATCGATGTGCTGATGGCCGAGGATTTCCTTCAATACAAGAATGTTGCCGCCATTCGTCATAAAGTGGCTTGCGAAGGTATGGCGTAGAACGTGAGTAGCTTGGCCTTCTGGCAAATGGGGAAGGGCGATCGTTAACCACTTATACACCACGTTGTAACTACAGGTGAATAGGCGATCATTGGTCGGCTTATATATCTGGTGATATAACTCTTCAGAAATAGGCACCGTCCGGTTGCGTTTACCTTTGGTATTGCTGTAAGTGATCCGGTACTTCGCCAAGCTAGAACCTTTTAAAAATATTGCTTCCCGTACGCGTGCCCCCGTCGCTAGACAAACCTTATACACTTTAATCAGTTCGTCACCAATTGGGCTTTGTCTCGCTACTTCGAACAAGTGGCGAATTTCTTGCTCGGTTAGGAACGCCAGTTCGGATTGAGGCTTTTTGATTGCCTCGATACCATCAGCTGGGTTTGGCAGTTTCCATTCACCAAGCTTTATCAGCTTATTGAACATTGCTTTGAGCAAACCGAAATCCACATTATTAGAAGCAATAGACAAGTCTTTGTGTTGTTTCCCTCGGCCTTTATTTGAGCGAGTCGCTCTATAGACTGCGAGTTGTTGTGCATTGAGATGCGAAGCAATAGGGTTGTTTAAATCTGAAACCATGCTTTCTAAACGAAGACGAGTATGGTCACCGGATTTTAAATTCTTGCCATGCAACTTAAACCACAATGCAACCAACTCAGACAAACGGCGATGATCAGGTTTAGAACCTAGCCAGGGCTTATCTTCTACTTCTCGCATGGTGAATCGTTCGAAAGCAGCAGCTTCACCTTTAGTAGCGAACCTCTTACGAACGCGCTTACCTACTCGACCGTTTGGGTAGCATTCACAAAGCCAGGGTTTCTTTGAGCCGTCTTTTAAATTTCGAATAGACATAAAGAGAACAAAATGATTACTGTGTATTAATACAGTAATACACTGCTGTAACTACTTCAATGTGCACTTTGTTAATATCAAACACCATATTTAGTTATGTATATTTTCCAAAATTAGGGGTTGAAATTAACTAAAATTGGTTTATTCTATTTACTTAGAGACACGTTCGGGTCTGGGGAGCACTAGAAAATGAAAGCTACTGCATTTGGCAAATATTTGCGGACGTTACGCATAGAGAAAGAGATTCTGCTAAAAGAAATGGCAGAAAAGCTTGATATTAGCTCTGCGTATCTATCCGGATTAGAGCTAGGTAAAAAAGCGATATCTGAATCTCTTATAGAAAAGATTGTCGAGAAATATGAATTAAACGCTAACGAGGTGTGTGAATTGAAATCTGCGGCTTCAGTATCACAACCTAACGTTAAAATTGATCTTGTTGGTAAAAGTAACGAAGAGCGAGAGATGGTAGTTTCATTTGCTCGTAAGTATGAATCACTAACAGATGAACAGCGTGAGCAGATGAGAAAAATTATGGAGATGTAATGGACAAACCTCAACGCAAATTAGGTACGAAAGTCTCACCTCGCTCTGCTGCGAACATTAGGAGTGAGGCAAGAAATTTTCGATGCGAATGTAACTACCAGCTAAATACGTGTGTAGCTAGATTGTTGGCAGCATTGCAAGCAATCGGTTGGTTGGAGTTCCAAGTTGTTGAAAAAGATGAGCCTAATTACTTTGGTGAAGTATTAGGAGAGGAAGAAGCACGAGCTTATCCTGATGAAGGCTATATTGCGATACGTAAAGATATCTACGACCAACTAGAAGATGGTTGTGGGCATGCAAAATTTACGATTGCACATGAGTTAGGTCATCTCGTCATGCATCAAGGTATTAGACCTAGTTTTGCTAGAGGCAACCATGAGATTTTCGAAGACAGCGAATGGCAAGCGGATGAGTTTGCATCAGAATTTCTTATAGACAGCATCTTGGTTGATGTTGAAGTAGATACACCTGCGACTGTATCTAAACGATTTGGAGTTACTGAGCATGCTGCTGAAGTTAAGCTAAGTAAGCTGAAAAAGAGTGCTTTAAAAGCAGAGTAGTAGATACAAAAATAGGAAGGCTGCGACCCCTTCCTATTGAGTAAGATTTCGAGGTAATGCTACTACCTCGTAAACCAGCTAATGTATAACCACTAGCAAATTAGACAATTGTAAGGTTATCACAAAAGTTGGGATTTTCAATAGTAGCGTCTTTAAAAGAGGACTCACTATGAGTACCAACAACGAAACTGTTGTAATTTATTCGAAGTTTATCACTGTCAAAGGTAAGCGTATTTATGCACACCAAAAAGGGCTAGACGCATTCCGCCTAGAAATTCCAAAAGACAAGTACAAACCTCGTTAAACAACTTATACCGGATACTGGTTATTTATAGCCAGTAATCCGGTTTTTTTATGGAAAATAATATGAACCTTACAGAACTATTTAATGACAGCATCATGCAAAGCATGTTGCTTAGCCCGTTAATGGGCGTAGTCTTTGCTGCAATTTTTTCAGGATTGTCTTCTGCACCTGCTTTAGGCAATGCTACAACGGTTATAATCACTAAAGAGAAGTATCGAGAGCGTATCATTGATAGGCGTGAACGGGCCAATTCGCATAGCTCAGCAGATGATGCAAAGGGGGTACTTTTCTTTGCTATTTTTGCTTTGTGCTTTTCTATATGGAAGTATGCGACCATTTATGACCAAGTGCTCACATGGTTAGCCATCGCTATCTTCACCATATTTGCGTTTTCATTTACTACGATTGCTATTTCAGTGGCTAAAGGCCAGTACACCTCAAATGATTGGTGGTTTTACACCTTAGCACCACTTGTTTACCTATCAGCTTGCTTGTTTTTAGTTGACCTTGCATACAAAGCGTTTGATCCCAAGATTCAGAACATTGCACTTGAGACTAATGTTATCGAGTTCTATCTACATAAACTAACGGATTTTGGGCGCAAGTTTATGATGCTACAGTTGCTAGGTTTGTTCAGTTTAGTGCTTACCTTGGTTCTGTCTGCACTTATCCAAGTTCACTATTTAAGTCTGCTTAATATTCGAGGCTATGGTAGAGGAGACTTCTTTTGGCAATGGCTTGCAAAGATTACCGTCGTTTTCTCTAAGAAAGGGTGGGTAGTTTTTGCGACAATTCTGTTAGTCGTATCCTATATTACCTTAGAACCTTCTTTGGGAGCGAACTGGTGGTCCATTGAACAACCAAGATAGTTAACTGATCCCCCGTTTCCTTACAGGGGGATACTAGAAACCATATATTTCCCGGTGTCTGCCAAGGTAGTAAGCATGTTCTCCAGTAAGGCCGTTAATTACCGTGTGTTCACTTATACCTAGAGCATTCAGAGTTTTTATAGGCAGGGAAGGGCTAATTAATATTTCACCGTTATCGGAAAAAGAAATTAGTCCTTTGTCGAACAATTTGTCTGCGTTCGGAGATAGTGGAAGGCCGTTGTAACCATCGACTTTTTCTTGATCATCACTTAAAGCCCAAGAAACAATGTGTGAAGCAATCAATAACTCTGGGATAGTAATATTTGTAACTGGGCAAGTATTGTCCCAAAGTTCTAATACGTCTTTCCTGAATTGACCCTGACCAATACGAGCGTTAACAATAGCTTGTTTTTGACGCTCGAGATAAGCTTTGCGTTTTCGTTTCTTTTTCTTTGCTGCATCTTCATCGCTGCGGATTGGTCTATGAATTTTTGAGGCTGCTTCACCAACAGCGCTTAAAACGATATCTGCTACGGCTTCCGGGATAGAGACCATGTAGTTTTCGCCCACTTCACGCCTAGAGTTGAATAGCTTAGGAACACATGAGGAGTTGAATCTATCGATGATCTCGTTTTTGAATTCGGCATTCTTAATTGGCTGTGGTAGCACTATGAGTTCAACGTCGATCTTAAAGCCTTCAAGCTTCCACTTATCGTAGGTTCTAGTGTCCGGACGTTGATGAGGGTATGCATCGGACGTAGCTTGGGCCAAGTAAACAACGTGTTTACTACTATGGCAAATTATGACATCACCAGATTTAACTTTTGGTACTGGTTTCCAGCTTGCATTAACAAACCGTTTCCCATTTTTATTGATTCCATACTCAGGTGCCCACAAAAAGTTATGCTTTTCTACTTCTTCTTGTGAGTCCCCGATGTTTACCCAGTAATAAGCCACTATTTAAAATCCTTATATAGAAACAGCCAACTTAGTTGGCTGCTAAAATCTAATTACATTCTTCGATAAATGACCATAACTTATTACATAGGTCGCTTAATTCAGTACTTAGCTGCCACTCATAATCTTCTCTGTTCATGAGTTCAACGGCCGCATCGCAAAACTTAACTTTATCTTTGATGGTGCCTGAATCAGCCTCATAAAATTTTCTAGCTAGAGTGGGTGGTTTATCCACATAGTATTCAAGGATACCTCCGATACCAGAGACACGATCTTTAAATCGATTGATTAGAATTCTATCAAAACGGTCTATGCTACAGTTTTTTCGTTGGTTAAATGTATCCCACCGTACTCTTGCTGTATCAAGCAAAACATAATGAGGAAGGTAGTTTTCGATCTCTTTCCAGTCGAGTAGCTCAAAGCGCTCACCAAGGGCCTCTTGCAGATCTTTAACACGACTGCCTTTACTGCCGATATCTGCATCTGCGATAAGCAGTATGTCCTTACTTAGCTTTTGAGCTGGTGTTTGCGAAGTTTCTTCGGGATCTGCCTCATCTGTAAATGCCCAGTGGGTAATATTAGAGCCTTGATACTCAACAAAAACATAATGCAGATTTTCATTGTATGTGCGTAGCTTGGCAACGCGCGCTTTAGCGGCTTCGCGTTCTGCTAGAGTACCATCTTCAGAACTACTTAAAGTTTCAAGCTCATCTAGATACTTGGCTAAGTAAACCTGTAGGTAGCGTTTATCAGTAATGCCCTCAACCCAAATCGAGCAATTGGCCAAAAGCACTGAAGAAGCTAGGACACCCAGGTCTTTGAGAACTTCGTTATTGTTAGCTTGGCTTTGAACGATAGATGTCGCTTTACCATCTTGAGCAACGGTTTTCTTCACACTGATAAGGTTCAGGTCATCAGCTTCTAACGTTAAGTCAACAAAGTGGTTTGATTGTGTGGTAAAGAAGAACATGTGCTGAGGGCATGCTCTAAAGGCTTCAATTAGTGCGCGTTGCATACCAGCATGTAGGTTTTGTTCAGGCTCTTCGATGAAAAAGATTGTTGGTTCTTTTTCTAGGAATGGACGGACAGTAAGCGCGATCATGGCTTGAATACCATCACCTAGCTCATAGATTGGGCGCTGGGGCTCATCACCGATTTTGATATGGACGACATTGTTTTCTTTCGACGATTTATTGTCATCTCTATCTTTGCGGGGGATGATATTTACACGTTGACCCTCAAAGAAGTGTATTGAAAGGTAGTCTTGGTATTTTTTGACGCTTTCTTGTTCTTCTTCAGTGCCTAATAACGCATACACCATATCCTCGTACAAAGTATGGCCTGTAAAAATGTTGAGCGTTGAACCCGAGACCAAGCCACCAAAGTAATCTTGTAATGTGCGCTCTAAGTAAACGTCGTTGGTTGCTACTAATGTACGAAGACCACGAAGGATAGGGATGTACTCTTTCCTTGTACTTTGCATGTTGAAATCAACAGATGCACTTACATCAGTCATTTTATTCTGAAAGTCTGTCGAAAAATATTGTTCGATGATGTCAGAAATATCGCTTTGCGTGACAGTACGCCGGGTATTAAGGAGCTCCTTCTCAATTACACTTCGGACTTTCGAGAGGAGGTTGGAATCGAGCAATGCTTTTTCAGGGAGTGAAAATAGATTATTTACAGCTGTATAGACTGAAGGGAAAGGGGGGGTGCTCAAATTGAGTTCGTCAATTGCTGCTTTGTATAATCCCTGGCCTAAGTCGAATGCTGTAATGCCGTTGGAAAAAATCGTACGTATAAATCGACTTTTTCCTGAACTATTTGGCCCGATTATCACATTGATTTGGCGTATATTTTCTAGGGTGCTTGGCCTAGCGTCCGCCAACTCGAAGTCATGGTTAGTGAGCTCGGGTACATTGATAGCAGTTACCTTATTGAGTTCTATGACCATTTACTTCTTCTCCATCACCAACGCAACTCTACCCACAACCCTTACTTCATCATCAATAGTCAGTATTGGACCATTAACGCTGATCGCCAGTGTCTTACCTAATAGGCGCCGAGTTTCAGCTAGGAAGAGTAAGCGCTTAAAATAATTATTTAACCGTTAACGGTACTCGTTTGTTCTTTCTTGCTTGGCTTATTTGCTGGCGGTGTTTTTATCGCATGCGCCAACTTAACTGCTTCATTCATGTTCTTGATAAAATCGGGAACATTACTAGTATCGGCTTTCCCTTCATTATGCCTATAAAAATTATCCATAAGCTGTTGCTTGGCCTCTATACGCTTTTCTGGTGTGAACTCTTCGAGGTATGGACCGATAGAAGCTAGCTGTAGTCCCCGTTCTCTGTAGTGTCGTTCTTGACCTCGGTGGTAAGCTGACTCTTTGAGAAGATATACAGAAGGCGAACTAAATAAAATTATAGTTAGAAATCGAAGGAAGTAGCCTGTCACTTCGTCTGGGAATACGAATGTAAGAGATGAAACACCATTATTGTTAGCCGTAAAACCAACAAAGAAAAGAATAAATGCCGCTAAGGGAAGCAGCATCATAAATAAACCAAGCCATCGAAATTGGTTTGCAGTTTTCTTTTCTTTCTCTGCTTGATCTATGTCAGATTTAGAACGACGAAATTCGCTTAGTGAGCCCAATATATCAGTGAGCTTCTTCTTCTGGTTTGCAAATGAATTGACTTCTTTTCTTATATTGTTTTCTAATACGAAGGACAAGTTTTCAATTTTAGCTTGTAATTCACTAATATCCTTTTCTGTTTTAAATATTATTTCTTCACGTTCTTCTGAGAGCTTATTTGACCAGGTACTATAGCTATCTGTGAATTGCTTAGATAAATTATCTAATTTTTTTGTCGCTTCATTTGTGTTGCTATTTATTTTTTGAATTATTTGATGGTCAGAATCGGATATTCTTTTAGATATAATTTCTTCAAGCTCTATAGATTTGTTTTCTATCTCTTGAAGATTTAAATTTTTTAACTCGTCAATATCTTTTTGAATAGAAATGACTTTCTTTGATATGACCTCTTCGCTTTTTATTAGTTTAGTGACATCGTCACCAAGCATATCAATACCTTCAACGGTGAAGGTAATACCATACGAACTTATTGCCAGTGATAGTGCTTTTACTTTTTTATCTAGAAGACCTCTATTTGGGATTTCACTATCTAATATTAAATCGGTGTTAAATTTTAAACCGCTGCTCTCTGGTAGAACATATATATTAGTCAGTATTAATATAGAGTTTTTTATAGCTTTGAAAAACTTCTTACTTGTCGACGACCACTCATCTTCTATTATAAGAATATTAACTTCAAGTTTTTTTAATAGATCATTTAGTTGTGAAGTAACATGATTTTTTTGTTCAAAATCTATTGCTTTGGTAATTTCAATGAGCTCTTTATATGAAGCGATTACTTTATCTAAAGAGTCGTCAATTATTATTTTTGTCATCTAGCAACCTTATTGATATGACTTTAAATCGTCAATAACTCGGTATGTTGAGTTATTACATTCTCCATCACTTCTTCTCCATCACCAACGCAACTCTACCCACGACCCTTACTTCATCTTCCTCAACCGTTAGAGTCGAGCCATTAAAGCTGATCGCTAGTTTCTTGCCTGGTAAGCGTTGGATTTCGTTCAGGGAGAGTAGGCCGTCCATATCCACGAGGTATGTGCCGCTAACAGCCTGACGAGATTCTTTGTTAATCAGGTATGTGTTCTGGCCATCTTTAATCGCCATCACATTTACCACTCCGAGCTCGTTTAGAAGAGCTTTATCAAATGAAATAACTCCTCTGTTCTTAAGCTTTCCATCTTCTATTGCAAAGCAGTCAACATCAAAAATGCAGGTCTCATTTGCGAATTTATTTGTGTGCGTGTTCATTTTTGAGTTTGTGAAAGGCTCACCTTCGTCTAGAAGTAGCCAGTTTAAGGACACGCCAAGCTTCAAATGCGCTCTTACGGCAATTTCATGAGGTGTTAAGTCGCGTTGCCGCCAAGTCGCGAGCGTTGATTTTGGTATGCCAAAAATAGCAGCAAGCTCTTGTTGTTGCTCGGTTTCTGTAACTTGCATTAGCTTTTTAAGAAAATCTTTACCGCTAACATAGTTCGGTATTTCGATTTTTAGTTGATTAGATTGCATTGTCGATCCGTAATCGTATTGTCGATTCGGGTGAGCGGCAACTCATTAGCCCGAAGTAATACATTCAATAACCTACAAGGATAGCATTATGCTTTCATATCAAGTAGTCCTAAATACCCCTTTCATGACGTACGACCAATATTCCCAGTTCTCTGGTATGCCTAAGCGCACCATCATGGATTGGGTAGCAGATAATCGCTTACCTATTAAAAGTAAAACGAAACCTAAAGAAACACCGCTAATCAACATGGTGGCGTTACTTGAAATTGCTACTCGCGAAGCAATGGAAAACTTGGGGTAGGTGATCATGCGCTTATCTTCCTTAACTCCAACCAAAGAGCATTGCCCTTGGTGGCTAAACATCCTTGGTTGGGGTTTCGTTTTCGTACCGTATTTCTTCAATTGAGTATTCGCTATGAACGAAATTGACTCAATGTGCGAATTCCGTGGCTCTAAACAAAAGGCATTTAACGAAGCGTGTTGTGCATTTGCGAACTCGGAGAACATGACCAAGTTAGCAAAAGCCGTAGGAATGAATGCCACTATGCTGCGCAATAAGCTCAACCCAGAGCAGCCGCACATTCTAACCAACGTAGAACTTGTGCTGATAACCAAAGCGAGTGGCAACTACACCATTCTTAATAGCCTTTTGCTTGGCCTTGGTGTGGTGATGGCGCATATCCCAAGTGAAGCGAGTGAAGAAACCTTCATCAAGCGGGCGCTCGAAAACGCGGTGCACTCTGGCGATCTATCTCGCATGGCGCTGGAACATAGCGGAAGCAGCCGCATTAGCCGTTCACACAAGCAAACCATCATCGACAAGGCGCATTGCAGTATCAGCAATCTGGTCGCGCTTATCTCTGATCTTGAAAGTCGCACAACGGGCATCACGCCATTACTAAGTATGAGCGTGGATTTCATCGCCAGTGGTGCACCGGTTCCTGGACTGAGTTAACTCCAGAGAATAGTAAGGATATTTCCACATGATAACGATTGAACTAAACACCCTAGAAGAAGCTTTACACATACAGAACGTTGCTGCGCTGAACATCAGCAAGTACCAACAGAACCCAGTCGAAGGGCAAGAGTGCCAGCAAAACTCAAACATTCGTCTTTGGCAAGATATTCGGCGACAAGCGGGTTTAGAAATGAAGGCCATCTCCGAGCGAGGGGATCGTGCCTAATGCAATACGTAGCTATTCGACTTTTTGGTGATGGTGCGATGAAGCGCCACAAACACACTCAAGAGCCAGAAACAACAGCGCTTGGAGATTTCGATTCGTTAGACGATGCCGTTAATCAAGCTTGCGAGCTACTTAACTGTAACCACATTCGCCACGGAGTTTTAAGCGAAGGCGAAGGGCTAGGCGGGTTTATCGTCGTAGATGCACAGGAGTTTGCTGAGATATGAGCATTCAAACTTTTACTGAACCTTGCCATTTACCTTGTCCGGATTTGCCGCATTACTCTTTGACAAAGGAAGACAAAGAACGCGGCCTTGTTTGGCTAGAGAAGGTACGAGCTGAGCTTGAAGCAAAACGAGCAACAACAGAAACAGAGCGTGAGCGACGCAAAAGAGTGTGGCTCACGAAACAAAAGCAAAAGTCTTTGCGTTTACCTAATCGTGTGGTGGCACGTTCTTAACTTTCATGAAGAAGAACAACATTAACCTAAGCAATCCACTAAATCGACTCCCAAGCAATCTGCATCGGGAGTTGATTTCTTATCTGGATAATCAAAAAGGCACTTCCCAACTTTCTTTCGTGAATGGCGTATGGGTTCATGATGGTGAACTTACACCGCGAGAAAGAGTATTTGAGTTTGCGTCTATGACTGCTAACAAGCTCAAGCTACCTTTCGATATCCGCAACTATATTGATAAAGCGGCCTCGAGCCGATTAAAAAAGTATGGCTTTAAGCGAGCAATCGAGTTTATTGAAAAGCGTAGTAGCGCGGTTGCATCTGCGTTTTCCGTGTTACCTGAAGCTTGGTGGAAAGTTGATAATGAAATCAAAAGAGCGAAATTGGCTGTTGAAATGGCCGGGCGCTGCGGAAACCGAGTCAGGCTCGCGTCAGAGCATGGGCTCTCACCAATTGAGACAATCTCATTTATCAATGAATTTACAGGCGCTTCCCTGTGGCTACCTCATTTCGCACATGTTGAGGATACCAACCAAGCCTATTCAATGATTGTTAGGCTAATGGATGAAGCGTTTTGGCGTAGAGCTATTGGCCGTATTGTTGTTGCGGTATTTGAGAATGCTCGTCGTGCTGCTGGTATGGTTTCCCCACATAGCTCACCTTATGCCTCTAACTCTGCTTGTGAATGGTTAACTATTCGCCAAGACCGTCAACGAGAGTGGATTGAGTTGATGGCGATAGAGTCCGAAAGCGGGGATGTCGTTGACCTAAAAACAGTCATTGATTCGTCTCAAAGCAATCCTGCAAATCGTAGACATGAGCTAATGGCACGTATTGCTGGTTGCCAGGAGTATGCAGAGAGCAATGATCATGTCGCAATCTTTGTCACCATGACCTCACCGAGCCGATTTCACAGGCTCAAACAACACGGTAAATACTGGATAGAAAACCCCAAGTTTGACGGAGCTAACCCTAAAGACGCACATGCTTGGCTAAGCCATGGCTGGAATTTGTTTAGAGCCTGGGCCGATTACCGTGAGTTAGTGTATTACGGTATGAGAGTAGTCGAGCCTCACCAAGACGGCACACCTCACTGGCATGGCGTATTTTTCATGCCGTTAGAGCACGTAAAGGCGTTCATCGCAGGGCTTGAAGCGTATCAGTTTAGAGAGCCCAAAGACCTATATTTTGAAGACGGTACACCAAGAACCAAAGCGATGAAAGCGCGCTTTGATGCAAAGCTGATCGATCAATCTGCCGGAGGTGCCGTTGCTTATCTTGCTAAGTATATTTCGAAAAACGTTGATGGTTATGCCCTTGAAGGCGAAGTCGACCGAGACAATAAAAGAGCCAAGCTTCAAGAAACCGTAAAGAACGTCACCGCTTGGTCACGTACATTCTGCTTTCGTCAGTTCCAATTCCAGAAAACGCCGCCAGTGACCATTTGGCGAGAGCTTCGTCGTATCGATGAAGAGCAAGAATACTGCTTGTTTGAAAAGGCCAGAAGAGCGGCCGACTGTGGTTTCTTTTCTGCTTACATGGATTATATGGGCGGGCATCGGCTTAGATCGTCTGAGCGTCCAATCCGCTTAGTTACAAAAGAACGCGAAAACAAATACGGTGAAATTGTTACTGTCACTGATGGGGTGGAAGGTTCAGGTTTACTTGTTTATACGCGAGAAACGGAATGGAAACTCATTAAGAAAGAGTCCGACTTGTCGGAGGCTTCTGAAGGGAGCGGGAGCGACCGCCCTTGGTCCAGTGGCAATAACTGTAGAATTCCACCTAAAAGCCAAAAAATACTCGATAAGTACTTTCTAGAAATGGAGTTAGACAGGTCTGACCCTGCTTGGGAAAGCTTCATGAAAGAAGAATGGATACCAACTTAGATAAAAAGTTCGGACGATGAGATTCTCTATATCAACTTTCGATACAGTGACATAGGCTGCAAAGAATTGGTAGAAAACTGTATGTATATACAGTATATTGACGATGTAGTTGTTAAGGGTATTGATATGTCTAATAAAAAACAGTTATTCCAGAAAGCACTGGAGCTCATCATCGATGGAGTAGCATTAAGCACTGAAGCCGAAAGCCGTGCGCAGGTCGGTGCGTATTTGATGGGGTTAGTGGTCGCAGACAATCAAGGTAAACTCGATAACGACAAAGTAGAAGCCATTCAGATGATCATCCAAATGGCTGATGAAGTGGATAGTCCAGAGTTCAAGTTATAGCATTGAAAGTTGCTGCTTCAGCTCTTTTCTCTGATCTGGCGCTAGAGCTTTAACCAAGTTAAATGCCATCTGTGAAGTTGTTTTCGCAGAAGGGTTTAGTGTGTGGCTGTAAGATAAGTTCATCACAAATGTGTGCCCACACTCTGCATCGCTACAAGCACAATATAAGTCGGCATAACCTGAAGATATACGGTTAGATTTTTGGATGCGGCTTTTCTCGCCGCATTCTGGACACAACACTCTCATATAAAACACCTAGCTTATTGACTGACTTAATAATCATACGTCAAAAGGCTGTGTTTTTATACAGCTACCGAGGGCCGCTATGACCTTATTGTAAACCCTGTTACATGGACGGGTGGGCTACCTTGAAGTTTGGCTAGCTTTTGCTTTCTCTCGTTCTCTTTGAATTTGATATAAGTATCAATGTCAAAAAAGGCATAAGACTCGATTTCTGAGCGAGGTAGTATGACTCTGAAATCATTAAGAGTTAGATGCTCATGTGAACTGTCAAAAATCCCTTCGCTTTGATAGTGGTTCCAGTAGTTGGTTGTATCCTCAAAGGTGAGGTCATCTTTATTTCGATACCCGCTAAGGTAAGGTAAAATTGCTACGCTTTCTACTTCGCTATCTGTTAACTCATCACCAAAGCACAGGCCTACATATGTTTTTCTTGATGATAATGTGACAATAATTGGAAATTGAGTGTAAGAAGCTTCTAATACAAAGTTTTCTAGGTGATTTTCGGATACGATTTTTTGTAATCTTTTCTCTTTTCTTGCTGGAAGTTTGTGGTAGTAGAAACGGGATATCCACCCACTAACTTGAGCAAGTAACAGTGTAAGACCTGCCCATGCTGAAATCTTAATTTCTTGAGTGTCTAAGAACAGTTTGTTGAACTCTGAGAGGGTTGTATCGTACCTAGAGAGTAGTTTGGAAATACAATCGAAGTAGTCGATAGTAATACAGAAGGCTGCACTTACTAGACTGAAGATAACGCCTCGATAGGCGACGTAAAAATATGAGTGCCAGCCGTCAGTTCTGCTGAGTTTATATCGAGACGATAAGTGTTGATGAGAAAAGATGTATCCAGCTACGAGAGCAACAGCGACTAAAACTACTCCCATTGGTCGTTACATAGCCTCTAGTTGACCAAGTTTTTCCATATCCTTACGGATTTTATCTTGGACATCTTTATCCTCAAGATTAAGACGAACAACGCCATTCTTACTGATAATTACTCGTGAACGGTTAGTTTTCATGATCTTAAGAAGACGATCCGATTCATCTGGTTTTTGGAACCACTTAAACATACGCCCTCCTTTTGATGGTTTGATATCTCGTCTTTACGAGCTTTGTGATCGAAAATTGATACGCAAGCTCGTTTCATTTAACGATTATAGACATATATTGATGAATATTGTCAAATCATTTGCTGCCAACTGCGACCGAACAAGGCTGGTGTTAACCTCCATCAAGGCAGGACAGTAATTAGTGGTTTTCTTCTTAAAAACTATACGATTTCGCTTGTTTGTACATCAAACTTCAAATGAAGATGCTTAGGCACCTCTGGGTCTGAGTTCACTTCATCCATAATCAGCTCGCATACCGGAATGATCTCATCCTTGGCGTATTCACTGCCTATCTTCGTTGGGTCGCCTAAACTGGTCGTTCCCTGCGGAATAATGCCAGCCTTACCTACTGGGAAACGGTGGCCGACAAGAATATCCTGTGCGGTAATGTTTTTGATGCGCTCAAACTCATCTTTGGTGGCGATATCACCAACCGGAATCAGCTGAATCCCTTTCTCTTTGCCGTTCGGAATGTTTACAAACATACTGCGGAAGTTACCCACGCCTTTAGAACTGGCGATCTTCTGCTTCAACATTTCTTCATCTTCTTCACTAAGGTTTGGGTCGGTGGCGTAGAAGATAAAGCCCATGTGTGCGCCGTTCTTATAGTAGCGGCGGCGGAACAAAGTCGCGTCTTTGTTCAGCAAGCTGCTCTGAATGCTGCCAAGGTAATCCGCCAAACCGTAGATTTGCTGCTGCGGGTCGTACTGAGGCAAGAAAATAACATCTTCCTTGCGATATTCCCGCTGCTGGTTATCGCGTTCCAGAATGACGAAATTGCCGTTTTTGCGTCTGCGAAGGTACATGCCAGGTAATGGATGCAAACGAACCACACGTTTGAAACCGTCGCGGATTTTAAGAAATGCAGCATCACCAAAGGTGAAGTAATCACGGCAAAAGGCTTGGATGTGTCGGCGGCGGGTCGCGCCTCCATTTAGGAAGCGCCCAGCTACATAATTAGCCCGAGCAATAAGTAGTGAACCGTGGTAGGCGTTGGCACGAGCAATATCAGCTAAGCCACTGCGTGAAATCGGTGGCTCCCAATAGTTGTCGGCATCGTTGTAGAACAAATCTGAATAGGTGGTCATCCAACTGTTTGAGTCGATGGCCTCTGGTGAAGAGTCGATGTGATAGACCGACTCTGGTACGTGTTCTTCTTGTTTGACTAAAGTGTTCATTTGCTCGGTCATGCTGCAGTGGCCCAGGTTGATTTAGTTGGTGTTGAGTGATCTAACGGCTCGTTAATGATGGCGTGAGAGATTGCCCAGAATGCATCGGCGTGTCCGGTCGTTTCGCTGCGTTCTGCTTTAAAGGTCATGGCGTTACCGCTGGCCGTTGGGACGCGCTTAATCGCCATAAACGCCATGGCAATGTCTTTGTGTTCGGCATCAAACTGCAGGCGTTTGGCTTCTACTACGTCAATCATCTTCATTACCAAGCGGTTTTTGTTTTCGTTGCTGTAGTGGATGGCGTGAGCTTCACGTGGGTATTTCTTAGAAATTAAGTCCCAAACACCGCCACCAATACCCGTGGTATCGACTCCGATGTAAGTTACTTTGTAGCGCTGAAAGACTTTGTCTATTTCTGAAACGTGATATTGGAAGTTCAGCCCTTTCCAATAGTGCTTTTCTAAAACACGGAAACGTTCACCCGCTACGACAGGCGGAGCGACAACCACCAAACAGGCATTGTCTCGGGTGCGGCTTGGGTCATAACCCAACCAAACTTCTCGAGTGGCAAAAGGGCGTTTGTTATTTGGTTTGAAATCTTGCCAGTGAGCGGCATCCACCATGCCTTTTTCAAGGTCAGAGAATTTGAAGACAGACAACGAACCATCGACAAACACACACATAAACAGGTTTTTGAAGTCATCATCACTGTATTCTTCGCGCAGCTCGTCAATGTCGAATAGGTCACAGCCACCGTTTGCCGCATCTTCAATGGTGACAACATAACGCCACTGTTTGTCGGGGCAGAGTCGCCCGCCATCTCGGAATTCATCAAAGGTCGGAAATTCGACATGTGCGCGAGAGTCTTTACCTTTGCGCCACTGGTCTCCAGTCCAGAACGGGTAAGCCTGGTGCATTTTAGACGATGGCGTAGAAAAGTAGGTTTTGCGCCACTTCTTATGTGTTGCCATTGCCGAAGCCAGTTTGTTCAGCTCGTCGAACTTAGGTATCCAGAAGTATTCATCGACATAAACGTGGCCGTGATAACTCTGCGCGGTTTTGCTGTTCGTGGACAAAAAGCGCAGTTCGGCACCATTGGAAAGAATAATAGGGTTGCCGGTTAACTCAATGTCTAAGAACTCTTTACCAATCGCAATGATGTAGCTGCGGAAAACTTCAGCCTGTGCGCGTGATGCAGAGAGAAAGATTTGGTTATCACCAGTCAGAATCGCATCTTCTAAGGCTTCACCACTGAAATAGTAAGTAGCACCAATTTGGCGAGACTTGAGAATATTACGAATACGCTGTTTGATGTTGTTACGCATCGTGTGCTGGTATTCGAACAGGGATTCATGCCAGCCTTTAAAGTCATCTTCTGTTAGGTGCTCAATGCTGTTCTTCTTACGGCTCCTTTTACGGTTGCCGTTACTGCTGCTTTGCTTTGATGAGTCACTATCACTCTTTGGTGAGCTGCCTTGCGAAAGGTGTCGCTCTGCTTTGGCTTTTGCATCAGCGTGAGCTTTTAACAGCTTAACGTGGTGATCGATTAGCTTGTCCATTTCCTTGAGCTGCTGATCGGTTTTCTCATCCTTATCTATCAGCACCGCTAAACGGCGGTTAATCATCTGCTCTACAGACAGTTCATCCAACAACAACGCCCAGCCGAACTTCTCCGCCCAGGTATAAAGGATGCGCTCACTATTAAGATTCAGTTGCGCTGCAATTTCTTTTGGAGGAACACCGCGTAAATAGAGCTTTTTCGCGGCTTCTCTTATTTCATCTGAATATGCCATAGCTGCATCATACGCGCCGAAAACTCGCAAATGACTAACTAAAATTCGGATGAATTCGGATTTTGGCTAAATCCGAATTCTCAGGAATTGAAGTGGCTGAAAGCCGTTATTCAAAGGCGTATTGTTTGCTCACACCGATATGTGAATGACAAGTTTGAGTACCAAAATGCCAAAGATTAGTGACTGGAAAATCATTGCTACTGAGGGGCCAACCGTAGACGGGCGCAAAATTACCCGTGATTGGATTGAGCAAATGGCGGCAAGCTATGACCCGAAAGAGTACACCGCGCTAATCTGGCCAGAACACCGTCGATTTTATGGCTACGGTGAAAACTGGGGCAATGTTGTTGAGCTTAAAGCGGAAGAGGAAGGCGGCAAATTACGTCTGTTCGCGAAGCTGGAGCCAAACGAATACTTGCTGGAAGCCAACCGCAAAAAGCAAAAGCTGTTCACATCCATCGAACCAAATCCCGATTACAAGGGCGAAGGGCGTTGCTATTTAATGGGCCTAGCTGCGACTGACTCCCCAGCCTCCACAGGTACCTCGCTCCTTCAATTCTCTCGTAAATCAGGTGAAACCACCGAATTAGAGTGCAGCGCATTGGAAGAAGTCGATTTTTCTGAGTGTTTCACGCGCAAAGACCGCTTTTTCGCGGCATTCAATGAATTTTTCTCTTCTGGCGATGAAGGGCCAGAAACTCCATCAAAAGTAGAGGACACCGACGTGACCGAAGAGCAACTTAAAGCAGCACTGCAAGAGCAGTTTTCTGCATTCAAAGGTGAGTTCAAGCAAGAACTGAAAGAAGAGTTCAACTTGCAAGACGAACCAGAAACGTCAGAGCCAGAATATCAGGGCGCAACCGTTGAGCAGTTCTCTGCCACTCTGGACGACAAGCTAAAACCGTTAACTGAGAAAGTGAACGGTCTCGAAACGAAATTCGCTGAACTTTCAAAAGAAGTTCCGGGTCAAGAACCAGATGGTTCTGGCGCTGACGATAAATTCTCAGCTAAGGAGATGTTTTAATGTTGAACGCAATTTCAACTCAATACCTGCAAGAGTTTTCTGCAACTATGTTGACAAGTGCAGGCGCGTCAGCAGGTCAAACGATGTTTAACCTTACGCCGCCAATGGAAACTAAGCTGCGTCAGGCAATTATGCAGTCAGATGCCTTCTTAGGCATGATCGCGATGCTGCCTGTACAGCAAATCAAAGGTCAGGTTGTTGATGTTGGTAACGATGGTCTATCAACAGGCCGCGGCAACAATGAGCGCTTTAGCGTAGAAGTAGGCCAAAGTGGTAACACCTACGAGTTGGTTAAAACTGATTCTGGTGCGCACATTCTTTGGGAAACCATGACTCAATGGGCGAACTCAGGCTCTAAAAATGAGTGGTTGAAGATGATGCAAAATGCCATCTCGCGCCGTTTTGCTCTCGATATTCTACGTGTTGGTTTCAATGGTACATCGGCTGCAACGGTAACAGACCCAGTCGCAAATCCACTTGGTCAGGATGTCAACAAAGGTTGGCTGACTATCGCGAAAGAGAAGAAAGCGAGCCAAGTCCTTGCTTCAGCCCAACTCGACCCAACAGGTGCAACCGCGGATTCTTACAAAAACCTAGATTCGTTGGTTCAAGACCTGATCAATACCACGATTGCGCCAGAGCACCGCCAAGACCCTGATCTTGTGGTTCTCGTCGGTTCAAACTTGGTCGCAGCAGAGCAGCACCGTTTACTGGAAGCGGCAAACACGCCTACCGAGCACAAAGCTGCTCAACAACTGGCAAAAACCATTGCAGGTAAGAAAGCCTATCAAGCGCCGTTCTTCCCTGCCGATCAGGTTTGGGTTACCAACACCAAAAACCTTCAAGTACTCACGCAGGAAGGCACTCAGTGGCGCAAGCAAAAGAACGATGAAGACACGCTTCGCTTCAAGCAAAACCACATCCGTATGGAAGGTTATGCAATCGGCAATCTTAATAAGTTCGCTGCTATCGAGTCTGTCACCGTTGTTGAGCCTGTAGCTTAAGGAGTAATGCATGGTTAGCCCATTAGCAAAACAGCGCCGAAAACTCATTGAACAGCAAGCTAACCAGTCTGCACCGGAAGCCGTTTCCGGTACAGATACCGACAGCCTGCACATTAAGCTGATTGAGTTTGAAGAAGACCGAAAGTATTTACGCTCATTTAACGCCATCGCTGATCGAATTAAGCACAAACGTGAAGTGCTGGTACCGAAGTACAAGCCGTATGTTCAGGCCTACTTAGAAAGTGGCGAAGCGTTCGAAAACCCAATCTTTACCAACATGGTGGTTTGGCTATTCGACATTAAAGAGCTGGATGCCGCGATTGAGTGGTGCATGAAAGCCATTGAGCTAGATTTGCCTACGCCAGAAAACTTCCGTCGTGACTGGCCGACGTTCTGTACTGACGAAGTGTTGGCATGGGCGGAGATTGAATCCGAACGTGGTCACTCCATCGAGCCTTATTTCTCCCAGGTGTTCGAAAAGGTCGAGAAAGAGTGGCGCCTGCACGAGAAAGTTCACGCCAAGTGGTACAAGTTCGCGGGTTTATACCTGATCCGAAATGAAGAAGGCCAGCCGCAAGCCACAGCGGTTGGCAACGTAGAAACGTTGGAAAAAGCATTGGCTCTGCTTCAACACGCGCACGATAAGAACAGCAAAGTGGGGGTGGGTACCCAAATCAAGAAGATTGAAGCCCGTATTCGCGCCATTAACGAAGGCAAGAACCTGTAAAGACTCCTACGCCACCGCGCCTCGACTGGTGAGGTAAGAGAAGCCAACCGGCTAATTCGATACCGTCGACCCAGTGGCTAGAGGCGCCCAATTTAAATAAGCAAGGAACCGTTATGAGCTTTGGCGGAAATGTTAACAGTGCAGTCAATATCGCCATACCCAGTGAAGGATGGCCGGATTTATCTACGGCTGAATTTCGCAGTTTACGCCGTGTTCCCCATACGTTTGATAACGACTCTTTGAACTATGCGGTGACCATTGCCGCGCTGAATATTCAAGAACGATTAGAAAGCTTGATCGTAGATGGTGAAAAGCCTGTGCTGAGCAACCCGAAAATCATGCTCTACAAACGTGCGGTTTATGGTCGGGCTCACGCCGAGCTGCTGAAAGAGTTTGCGACCCAAGACCGCCGAAAAGAAGGTGAAAGCGTGGCAACGGATGAACCGGAACAAGAGGCACGTTTTCTCGCCCAGAGTAACAAAGATGTGCGTGCGCTCCTTGGCCGCAGTGCAAATGGGATTGACTCGATATGAGCGAAACCACTTACAACAAAACCAAGCTGGAACACCTGACGGATTACATCATCAGTCACCTGAACTCCAATGTGCTCGATAACAAAATTGATGCCTGGCAGGAAAACGGCTCCATCGTGCCAAACGGTGAAGACCGAGGGAACGGCGGTTATATCGCCTGTCACTGGAAGTACAAAGCAGTGATCAGTATTGAAGAGCTTCCACACCGACTTCTGGACCCTCGCTGCTTACTTGCTCTGGTTGCCTGTTGGCTCAGCGATTACGACACCACGCGTAATGAAGATGAGTTAGGCGACCCAGACCTTTCGGTTGATGTGATCAGCAGTGAGGCAGCCGACGTTGCTATTGAATTGGAAATGATGGAGCCGATTGAGCTGATCCCTGACGCTGCGGGAATGATCACTTGGCGAGGGGAAACCTACCGAGTGCAGGCCGTTGAAATCTACACCGCAGAAGAAGCGGAGTTGGTGAATGAAGCCGCAAATTAAGGTCAATGAGCGCGATGTGCTCAACATGCAGGAAAAGCTGGCCATGCTGGCTCTGCCACCTAAAAAGCGAGTCTGGATACTGAAAACCCTTGGCCGTTGGGAAACGACCAATACCAGAAAGCGCATTCGTTCCCAAAAAGACGTTAACGGACGTGCTCTGCAACCAAAGAAAGGAAAGAAGAAAGGCAAGGTTTTAAAGCGGATGGCAAAGGGCTTAACGCCTTATGTGAGAAACGCCAACCAGCTTGATTTGACTTGGAGTAATAAGTTAACCGCAAAAATCGCAGCAAGGCACCACCTTGGTCAAAAGCAAAAAATGACCAAGCGCCAAATGCAAAAGCGATGGGGCAAACCGGATTACTCAGCACCTTGTACCAAGGGGCAAGCGAGAAAGCTAAGAGAACTGGGTTACACGGTACCGAGAAAAAGCGGCAAAGGACGAAAGAAAGCCAGCTTACGTGAGTTGATGGTAACCATCACCCACGGACAAGCAGGACAGCTCATTCGAGAACTCTCTAATCAGCCAAATATCACCAGTTGGGATATTCCATTAGCAGAGCGTCAGATTCTCGGTAGTAAAGAACGTGAAGTGAACCGCCAGCTCATCAAGATATTTGAGCAGGCAAAACAGAGGAAATAACCAATGGCAACCGGAAAGGTAGAGGTTAACAATCTCAATTTGGCACAAGGCGGTATCCCTGAGATAGAACGTCACGTGCTTTTCATCGGGCGTACTGACAAGGCCGAACTGCAAGGCAAAGTGACCCGCATCAATAACATGACCAACCTTGACGAAGTCGTTGCGGACGATGCACTTGGTCAAAACGTGAAAGCGGCGCAGATCAACGGTAAGCAAAACTGGACAGGTGCGATTGTTGGCTTAGCGGCTGACGATACTTGGCAAGATGCCGTGGACTTAGCAAACCTGACCGACTCGTTCGAAGGTATTGCCATCTGTGACCCAGTTACGGATAAAACTCAGTTCACTGATATGCAATCCAAAGCTACGGAGCTGACAAGCAAACTAGGTCGTTGGGTGTTCTTCCTCGCCGCTTGTGCGGGCATTGATTCAACCTCTGATACAGGCCAAACGTGGGCAGAGTACGAAACCGCCATGCTTGATCTGGTGAAAGATGTTTCTGCAAACCTCGTGACGCCCGTTCCTCAGCTTAACGGCAATAACGTGGGTGTACTTGCTGGTCGTCTATGTGATCGAAACGTCACGGTAGCAGACAGTCCGATGCGTGTCGCAACAGGCTCAGTCTTGAGTTTGGGAGACATGCCAACGGACAGCGCAGGGAAAGCATTAGAGATGAGCACCATCGCTACGCTAGCAGACGCACGTTACTCACTGCCGCAATGGTATGCCGATTTAGAAGGGGTGTACTGGTCGGACGCAACCACATTGGAAGCCAAAGGCGGCGATTATCAGTACCTTGAATACGTTCGCCCAGTTCACAAACTAAACCGCCGCGTTCGTATTAAAGCGATTCGTCGTATTGCTGACCGAATCCTTAACTCAACACCACCAAGTATTGAGCTCAACCGCACCTATTTCAGTAAAGACATGCGCGATATGTCGAAGACCACTGAAATCGGCGGCATTCAGTTCCCAGGTGAAATCATGCCACCACGCGATGAAGATGTGTCGATTCAGTGGATGACAAAAACCAAAGTAAACATTGGCTTAATGGTTCGCCCTCATAACTGCCCGAAACACATTGTTGTCAACATTGGGCTTGATCTCTCTAACCCTGCAGATACGGAGGCGTAATCCATGAGCATGCGTATTTCTGGCAAGAACATGCATTTTTCAATGGGTGACTACAAGCTCAAAGCGCAAAAAGTCACTCTATCCATTACGGATAATTCCGCTGTCAATAAAACCTCTGGTGTACCAGATGGTTACGTCGATGGCGATGTAGAAGCAAGCGGTGAGATGGAACTTACCACGCAGCAATTCAACCAGTTGAGCAAGGCAGCAAAACAAGCCGGCTCTTGGCGTGGAATGCCTGATTTTGACGCGCTGTTCTACGGCAAGATTGATAAAGATGAGCTCAAAATTGAAGCCTTCGGATGTCGTATCAAAATCTCTGACTTACTTGATGCCGATTCGAATGGAGGTAGTGCATTAGTTCACAAGCTGCCGTTCGAGGTGACAAGCCCAGACTTTGTCAGCATCAACGGTGTGCCGTACCTGCGTCCGGATGAAACCGAAGACTTGGTTCAATAACAAGGAGGCATGATGGCAGATGTTATCGACCATGCCTGCGGTCTTGAAACCCAATTCACAGAAGTGGCGCTTGCCAACCAACTGGCAAGGGCTAAGCGAATTGAAGAACGGGAAAGCGCACATGAATGCGGCGAATGTGGCGACCCAATCCCAGAAAAACGCCGCCAAAAAGTACCAGGTTGCATCTACTGCACCCAGTGTCAAAGCGAATTGGAGCGAATGAACCGATGAATTTAGCAAAGCTCTTTGTTGAGAAAATCATGAAGCCAGTCCTTGACCACTTAGATATGGCATCCGGTGGTAAAGGCACAATGAACACTCAAGCGGCCATTAATCTGATCCTGATGATTATTGCCCATGAGTCTGGAAAGTTTACTTACTCAAAACAAGTACGTGGTCCCGCATTGGGCTTTACCCAAATGGAGCCAGCCACCTTCAGCTGGCTTGTCGAGTGGTTAGGTAACAGTCGCCCTCACTTGTTGGATGCACTGTCGATGTTTTGCCCCGTTGAGCACTTAGACCCTCGTTACATGGTGATTTCACCCGAGTTCGCAGTGGCAACCGCACGACTCAATTTAATTCGGTTCCCAGAAGCCTTGCCAGAAGCCGATGACCTAGAAGGTTTGGCTCGGTACGCGAAGAAGTACTGGAACACAAGCGCAGGTAAAGCAACCGCAGAAGATTACCTACAGGCATATCAATCCCTAATCGGAGAAGCAGCATGAATTTCTTAACTGGAATCGTTGGCAAGACATTGTTGGAAGTACTGAAAGGTCTGTTCTTTCAAATCAGTTGGTCAATCATCCTTGAACGTTTCGCCACACGTCTTGTGGTATGGGGCTTGGAAACCTTGAAAGGCCTGAGCACAAACGATGTTCTGCAAGAAACCGTGGATGACATCATCAACGCATTACAAGGCAAACGCTTGAAAGAAGTGCCACTGAAGGAATAGCGATGGATTCATCATGGATATCGGCGATTGTGGCAACGATAGCGCTGCTTATCGCCATCATCAATGTGGTTTTCGGCAGAACGGATAAAGGGCAGAACACCGCCCGAGATCATGATCGTCGTATCCATGCCAATGAGCTAGCCACTGAGAGACTGCGTGGTGATGTCGCAGAAAAGTACGCCACAAAGCACGAACTACGCGAAGCCGTAGACGACATTAAAGAATCTATGGACGGTCGATTCGACCGTCTAGAAGCTAAGTTAGATAAGAAAGAGCGAGAAGCAGCATGAAAACAATCGTTTTAACCATCGGTGATGATCTAGAACTTCACTTTGCACCAACAGAAGCGGAATACAGCGACTACATGAGTGAAGTTGCTAAAGGCGAAATCGTGAACTCTGCTCACAACTTTCTGATGAATACGGTAACGGACGAAAGCAAAGATGCCTTCCGTGACCTAACCAAAGGTAACCCAGGCGCAGCACTTCAAATCGTTGGGGAAGTTCTGAAGGAATACACGCCGAAGCTGCAAATTAAAGTAAAAAAATAGACGCCCTTGTTCGGGCTATGGATTCCAACGAGCTCGAACAAATGCTTGCTTGGCGACGCAAGTGGTTGCCAAGCGAGACAGACAGCGAAGAGAACCTAGCAAGGGCGATTTGGTTAGAACAGCAGTATTGGAAAAACATGCAAGTCGCCACAGCAAATGGCGTAGCAAGAGCATTTAGCGGTTAGCTTTATTGGGCAAAAGGAAACATCAATGCTACCAGAAGCACTCAGATTCACAGTTGGACTTGTTGACCAGATTTCTAAACCTTTGGGCAACATTCAACGCAACTTGACCGATGTGGCTAACACGTATCGTGATGGCACTCATACCATGGTTGCAGGTGCGGCAGGGGTAGCAGGTGCAGGTTTTGCCCTACAAAGTGCATTGATGCCTGCCATTGAACTGGACCGCGCACTTGGTGAGGTGAAATCACTCGGTGTGGCTGATGAGCAGCTAAAAATGCTCTCAACTACTGCGATGGAATTTGCAACCGAATATGGCAAGTCAGCAGTCGAGTTCGTTTCGGCTTCCTATGACATTCAGTCAGCGATCGCAGGATTAGATGGCAATGAGCTATCTGAGTTTACCAAAGCGTCTGGTGTGCTTGCAGCAGCGACTAAAGCCGACACCGCAACGATTACCAACTACGTTGGAACCATGTACGGCATTTTCCAAAATACTGCCAATCAAATGGGTAAGGCTGACTGGGTAAATATGCTTGGTGGGCAAACCGCTAAAGCCGTTCAAATGTTTAAGACAACAGGTGACCAAATGTCTGCCGCCTTTACCTCAGTAGGTGCGGCGGCAACTTCGGTTGGTGTTGGCATGACTGAACAAATGGCGATTCTAGGCACACTTCAATCCACAATGAGTGGCAGTGAGGCGGCTACTAAATATCGGGCATTCTTAGCAGGTGCTGCAAAAGCACAAGATGCGCTGAATATGTCTTTTACTGACTCGCAAGGACAGCTACTTCCTATCGTCGATATCTTGGAGCAAATCAAAGGAAGATACGGTGACACGGTATCTGTTGCGGAAGCCGCAGAACTGAGCAAAGCCTTCGGGACACAAGAAGCCACGGCAATGATTCAATTGCTGATGCAAAACACGGATGGTCTAGCTACTTCTATCGACGCACTAGGACAGGTGAAAGGACTTGATGTCGCTGAGCAAATGGCGGGAGCAATGACAGACCAATGGGAACGACTTGAGCAAGGTTTATTCTCTGTTCGTGCTGCCTTTGGTGCCGCGCTATTACCTGCATTACTTCCCATCGTTGGTGCATTAGCTGATGGGGCTTCCGTTTTAATTGAGTGGACTCAACTGTTCCCAAATATCACTAAATGGATTGGCTATGCCGGAATCACGCTTCTTAGCTTTGTTGCGATTAACGGTCTACTCACTATGGCAGTGGGTATCGGTAAGCAAGCTATGGCTTCGTACATCCTAGTTACTAAGGGTTACGGCTTGGCAGTCGCGGGTGTGAACAGCATTTTGAAAGCGTTCAAAGTGGCAATGTTGGCAGCGAACATCGCAATGATGGCGAACCCTATCGGTTTAGTGCTCGGTGCCGTTGTCGCAGCCATCGCCGCAGTGGGTGCACTGATTTACTACTGGGATGATTTGAAAGCCTCGTTCGGCGACACAACATGGTTCCAAATCATCGAAAGTGCGCTTGCTCTTATCATGCTGCCATTCCAAACCCTATTCCAGTTCTTGAAAGCTGGTTGGCAATGGGTAATGAGCGGTTTTACTGACACGAGCGGTTTTGCCTTCATCGGTGACATGGCCAGCTCAATGAAAGACATGTTTGCAGGTGTGTTCAATTGGATTACCGAAAGCCTTGCGGGTATTTGGGAGTCCGTAAAAGGGCTTGTTGATTGGATACCAGGTCTTGGCAGTGACGAAGACCTACAAGTGAAATCATCATCAATGAATAACGCTTCGCCACGTCTTCAAGTTCAACCAGGTGGCGCGGCGAAGAACATCGCCAATTACCAGACGAGCTCAACCAACTACGGCGGTGTGTCGATTTATCCAACGTACATGAGTAGCCCACAAGACATGGCGACTGAATTAGAGATGGCGGCAGGCTAATGGCGGAATACAAGTACCAAGATATTTTGATTGAGAACGGTGACGTGGTGCTCGATGCAGGTCGAAACCCTATCTTGATTCAAGACCGAGCAGTGATCGCCCAAGACATCAAACACGCCATCATTGAGAGCAACTTAGCGGTGGATTTAATCGCTGAGCGAAGCCCATCAAAGAAAGCAGATATTCGCACCAAGTTGGAATTGCTCGTTGAAGAGGACGTTCGACTGGTACCAGGTACCGTGCGTTTGGAAGAACCAACCGAAGGCACGATTTACGTGTTCGCAACCACCATTGATTTTGGTGACATGCAATTTGAAATAGTGAACAACGGAGAGCGTCAATGACTGATATTCCAAAACCAGATTATTCAGAACTGGTGAAGCAATCCGGCATTCCAACTGATAAAGACGGCTGGAAGAAAGTGCTCAAGGAAGAAATGAACAAAGAAGAATGCATCATTTCTAACGATTCGCCGTTCTCTCCTTTCTGGCGTCTCATTGAGTCAACAGTGGTTAGTGTGACTTTGTGGCTAATTAACACTCTGTTGGTTGGCTATGTTCTACCAAACATGTTTGTCGCAACGGCGGTTGACCAATGGCTCGACCTGCTGGCATGGCAATGCAAACTCACTCGAAAAGGCGCGACGAAAGCCAAAGGCATGATCGCGTTTCAGCGCTCTGCGTCGAAAGGTCCTGCTCTGGTTATCCCAAAAGATACGTGGATTCAGACCGAGCCAATTAACGGCACCATCTACCGTGTGAAAGTGCTTGCTGATACCACGATGCCAGAAAACGAAACCATGGTAATGACAGAGGTAGAAGCCGAAAACGAAGGCGCAGGCTACAACCTAGGCGAAGGTTATTACCACATTTTGCCAACGGCGATACCGGGCATTGGTGCGGTGACCAACCCTGCAGAATGGTTGAACGAGGCGGGTTCAGATAAAGAAAGCAATGATGAACTGCGTTTACGTGTTCGCAACCAATGGAGCGCAGTTGCACGATGGCATATTGACGCGGCTTACCGTTCGCTACTTACCAGTCGCGCAGGCATCAACGACGACAACGTGTATTTTGAGCATAACGCCCCACGTGGTCCAGGTACCGCCAACGCGTTAATTCTTCTCGATACGGGTGAGCCTTCATCCGACATGCTTGCCGATTTGAATGAGTACATTCGCATTGAAGGGCAACATGGTCACGGTGATGACCTGCAAGTTCTAGCGATGCCAGAAACCACCCACGATATTACCTGCCGAGTTTGGCCGCAACGCTCTTTGACGATGGAAGACCGCGAAGCGTTACGAGTGAAGGTGGAGCAATTCATCGGAGCAGCATTCCGACAAAACACGGACTACTCGCCAACGGTGACCAATCCGGTGCTTCGATTCAGTTTCTCTCGCTTGGGACAAGAGCTACACGCCCAGTTCTCTGAGATTGAATCACTCGAATTTGATAACGCTGACATCATCAACAATCTGACCGTGCCGCGCATTAATACGTTGGAGGTGTCGATTGAACATTCCTGAGATAAAGCTGCGTTACTGGATGGGTAGAGGCGAGCTGGCAAAGTTCGCCCGAGCTATGCGCAACTATTGGGGACATGTAAAGGCGGCATTCGAAATGCCACTGCAACAGCATGACCCACTCACCGCACCAATGGCACTAGTGAATATCCTTGCTTGGCAACGTGAGATTGAACGACTAGGGCAAGAGCCGGAAGAGTTATTTCGAATCCGTGTGGCGCATGCCTACGGCTTTGCACGTGATGCGGGTTCGATTGCAGGTTGGGAAGATATGTTCGCCAAGTTGGGCTATCCGCATATCGGACAAGATGAACGTTTAACCAATGTGGATTGGGATGTAATCAGCTTAAAAATCCGCGATGGCGATTTAACCAACGTTCCTAAGCTGCTAGATACAGTAATCAGACAGTACGGCAGAACCTGCCGTCGTTACCAATACACCAGTTATGTAGAAATGCCTTTGGCAGCGCGAAGCAAGAATATAGAAGCGCAGTATTTAATATCACACATCAAAACTCGACTAAACGTTGGCATGCTTCCAAATGTGCTCAACGTTGATTGCGAATATTACCAAGCCACAGTGAAAGGGTAAGGAATTTTAAAATGGCAAACAGCACTGATAAGTCAATTTTAACCGCCGCAGGTAAGGCACTGTTGGCACAGCTCAACGCAGAAGAAAAAGCACTTGTTATCGACAAGATGATTTTCGCCAATGTGCCAAATCGTCCAGAGTACCCACAACCAGATGATGTGGTACCAACTGACCATATCGTTCACCAAGAACAAGTAGAGCAGCGCGGTCGCCTTTCTGCAGACTCGGTAATTTACAGCACCACGTTGACCAGTGATGTTGGTCCGTTCGAGTTTAACTGGACAGGTGCATACTGCTCAGAATATGGCGTATTGGTGACGGTTGACCATCACGCGCTTACACCTAAAACAGCCGATGAACCAGGTGTCGCAGGTAATACACTCGTACGCTCGGTTGTTCTCGAATACAAGGACATTGCCGAGATCACCAATATCACTGTGGATGCTTCAAGTTGGCAGTACAACGCCACAGAACGTATGAAGAAGATGGATAGCGATGTGGCGCAATCCATCATCGACCAGAATGGTAAAGACTGGTTTATAGAAGACGGTTTCTTAGTAACGCCATCGGGCAGTGCATACAACATTAAAGCGGGGGCGGGTTATGTTTCAGGTAACCGTGTCGCTATGGAATTTGACCGAAGCGTTCAGGTACCAAACAAGCCATCGTTTATCTACATCGACGCGCACCGTGAAGGCACACCAACAGCTGAGCAAGTGACCATATTCAACTTTGTGGTGACTGCAGAAGAAAAAGACGACTACATCGACTCTTCAACGGGTAAGGATGTGAAGCACTTCGTTTGTAAGATTGCGCAGGTGCTAGAAGATGGTTCGGTCAGTGATTTGAGACCCGAACCTGAGTTTAAACAATTAGCCAGGTCGCTAAGCGGGAATAAGTATTTTTACACGCAGAAAGGCAAGGCGTTTGACTCTAGTGAGTTGGTGGGGGACCCTTTTGCATCTTGGACACACGCTACTGTATCGTATGATGAGGAAACCGATGATTTCGTCATCGTATATAACACGAATACTGGACATAATATCAATACAAACTCGGTTTTGTTTCGTACAAAACCACAGTCTTCCGATGCATTTTCGTACCCGCAAGTAATCGCGTCTGATAAGGGGAATTATTCATACAAATGTCAGGCTTCAGGTATAGCGCTGAACGGTGATTATGTTGCTTTAATTGCTCGTCTTCCATGGGGAGGGGGGCAATCAGATGCGACCTATGTATACCGTAGTAAAGACAAAGGAGCAACGTGGCAAAGAAGCTTGATGCAAAGTAAGGGAGAGACAATTGTCGCCTTCAATGGGGATGTTTCAGGGTTCCTAGTAACGCTAAGCGGGAGAATTCTAACGTTTGCCGTTGAGAGTGACAGTTACAAGTCAAGAATTTTCTATTCCGATGATAATGGAGAGAGTTGGGAACAATCATTTATCAATGGCTCACCTACTGACGTCACGGAGCCTGCTTGGTGTGATATCGGTGGAGGCCGATTATTATGCATTGCCCGTGCTGCAGTGCGAATGGGCACGACAGAAGAGGTTATTCCTGCAAAGTTTATGACGTCCAATGATAATGGCAGCACTTGGACGGAACCCAAAGACAGTAAATCAATTCGCAACTTTACGTTGTCAAATGGTGAAATGGTTCCAGATTATGCATCTAAGACTGTGGAATTTATACATCACTCTAGATTCACTGAGGCTGATGGTTCATCAAGTATCCTGATTAGTCGGGCAGAGTTTGACAAAGCTTTTCTAGATCAGTTTTCTCAGCAAGTGCGAGTGGCAAAATTAGCAGCTTATATTCCGCTTGACGAATCAACAGGTGACAGTGGATATATTGGTGCCAAAAGAGCTAAAAATGGCGTCATCAACGCATTCTATTATACAGGCAAGCGAACAAGCGCGCAGATTAACTACCTAGTTGGCACCCCTGACTCTAGTGAAAGTGCGAATGACGCACTTATCGACTGGCGAACAGGTGAAAAAGTTACTCAAGGGAGTAATGAGAGCAAGGCAATTGATTTTACGCCAATCTATGAGAACGGTCAGTTTAATCCAAAATACCCATTTGCGTTAAAACGTGCATTTGCCCAGGGGAAAAGTCGATTTTCTTTTGCGTCAATTATTATGGAACTGGCGGGTTCACAAAACCAAGTTCGAGAGAGTATTTCCACTGTGCGGAAAGTTGATTTCAGCAACGTTGAGTATGTCCAGTTGATGGTTGATTCATTCACAGGTGACGGTGACATTGGTGTCGCACTGTATAACACCCAAACGATAGATCACGACAACCCTGCAGAGGGAAGAATGTTTTTTTCTGCTACTTCTAATCACGGCAAGTTCATTGCAGATACACGAGGGATAAATGGTGTGTACTATTTACACGTCGTGTTAACAGGACAAAGTGTATCTCGTGCGACGGTCTCCCAAATTGCTCTGAACTATAAGGGAGCAAATAGCGCAATCTATCAGCAAACATTTAATCGAGTTGCTTTCAAGAACGGTTATGGTTTTGCGGGAAGGGATGAGATTGTAGCAGGAGGTGATTTTGGGCAAGGGAGTGGTGACACCAATATTACCGGCTTTATTGAGCTTGGAGCTACAAGCTCGGTCGATGGCGTGAGAACGAGAACGTTGTGTTTTAATAATGAGGTTCCAGAAGGGGTAAGTTTAGTATCAGCAGATCTATCGTTCTTAAGAGATGAGGTTGGCTTTGATGCGGGTATTGCTTTGTATGAGACAAAGACTCCTATTGATCCAAAAGACGGAAGGTTGGATTACATCTTCGTAAATAACAATGGAACGGTTGTCCTAGATGTGCCGTCACAGAGGCCACTGTATTTGCATATCGTGGCAAATGCTTCAGGGCAATGGACGTCCAATATTGTTTATGTAGATAACGTCGTATATATGTGAGGATGGTATTAATGCTAGCCCTAAACGGCATTCAAATCTCACTCAAGAACTTGCGTATTAGCGTTCGCCAACAACTAGCCGGACAAGATATGTCCGGTCAGTCCTCGGCAACCGACCAAGCGGAAACAGGTAACAAGGGCAAAGTGTTAGCGGTGAGTGGCATCATCCCTTTCAGTAAACCTGAGATCTTGAGCAACCTTTTCAACATGGCAGGTGGGCAGCAAGAAAGTGCCCGACAAATCTATCGTATTAGTAACAAAACTGCGTCGACGCTCAAAGTTCGTGAGGTAAAGTTTCAGGGCACCATCCGAGCCGATGAACAAGAAAGCCTAAGACAATGGAGCGTCGCGTTTGAGTTGGTAGAACATCTTTCGGTACCAGAACGAGTTGAGCAACGCCAACAAGACCAACCTGCGACACAGCAGCAAGTCCAAGGGGTAACCACTCCGGTTGAAGCTGGACAGGGTGAAGACGTACCACCGGACACAAGTATTGAGTTAACAGGTGTAATGAAAGTGCTCAAGTCAATTGATAATGCTTTGGCTTAAAGGTGACTCATGACGATAAACAACAAATTCACGTGTCGTGCTTATCTCGGCAGTCAAAAGGTAAAGACGAAAGACCACCGTGTTCTTTTTGATGTAAACACGCCGGCTCGTTGCTCCATCAAAGTGGAAGGTTCACCGAAAGTGAATACTATCGTTGCGGTAGACATCGGCTGGGGTGACAGCATATCGCGTGTGTTTCTTGGGTTTGTTGAGAGAGTCCAACCTGCTGAAAAAGGATGGTCAGAATTGTTTTGCCGCGAACTAGCGGCATTACTTTTCAAGCCACTTGATGTCACGCTGAGACATCCAACCTTGATGCAGCTGCTGAGTGACGTAACCAACAAAACGGGGTTGCAGTTCGTGGTACCAGAAGCAGCCTACAGCAAAACGTCAATCCCTTGTTTTTACAATGACGGCAATGGTTACCGTGTCATGGATGAGTTAGCCCAAGCATTCGGCATAGATGACCTGTTTTGGCAGCAGCAAGGCAATGGTCAGATTTACGTGGGAAGTTGGAAAGATTCATATTGGGCTGATAAGCCGGTTAGCATCCCAGATAATTTAATGACCAACCGAACAGCGTCAAAATCAGTGAAAGTCCCTGCCATACCAAAACTAAGACCCGGTGCGATAGTCAATGGACACCGTTTAGTTGGCGTTGATTTTCAAGGAACAGAGGTGAAGCTGACATGGACGTAAATGCAATTAAGCGGATCATCTTCCGACTGTTTCCAGAGCTGACCGGACGTTGGCATTTACCGCGATGGGGTAAGGTGGTTGCGTTACCTGAGTTGCCAGAAGAGGGCGACATGTCTGATCGCTTTTATCCGCATTATGCGGTGGACGTTCAGCTGCTCGATGAAAAGGGCGTGGAGTTTAAAGACAAATCACCTCTTCAGGCGGTACCACTACCAATACCAGGTGTGGGTGAATACGCCGGTAGACTTGAGCCACCTGCAATTGGCAGCATTGTAGAAATAGGCTTTATGTTCGGCCAACCGGACAAACCTTTTATTCGCAGTGTGCTTCCGCTTGGCTTTAAGTTACCAGGTATCAAAGAAGGGGAAAGCCGGTACCAACAACGCCAAGGTGTTTACCACCTAGTAGATCAAGATGGAAACTTTGAACGGAAGACAGATAAAGAAGATCGGCTGGAATGCCTTACCCAACGCATCAAAGTGCTCGAAAACCGCATTGCTGAAATTGATGGTGACCATACGGAAACCGTCAAAGGGAACAAGGCAACCACCGCCAACAATATCAACGAGGATGCTGACACGATAAAGATGAACGGGGGCAAAGGAGTTTGTACCGGTGCAACCATCTGTCCGTTCGTTGGTAAACCTCACGTAGACGTATCAACCACCGTATTTGCAGGTAAGTAAGATGGCACTGAGCAAAGCATCACTGAAACAGAAGCTAGAAAACGAACTGAAAGCGCAAGGGTTTGTTCTTGATGGTGAATTCGCTATGGCAGGGAAGATGGCAGAAGCGATCGCCAATGCTGTCGTGGATGAGATGACAAGTAATGCAGAGGTACCTGTAAGTAAGGGGAGTTCTTCAGGTACCTATCAAGTTATCTAAGCTGTTTATGGTTTGTAGTTAATAGTCTGTATTACTTTTCCCACTATTTGTATGTTTAGCTCGTCATAACAAATTGGTGGGATAGGGCTATTCTCATCAAGAGCGCATAAAAATGGACTATCCGGAACTCCTTCTTCAATGAACACTTTTCTGATCCCAACTTCTCTACTGTCTCTGTATTTGAAGACAACTTCTGAGCCATGATTTAGCTCTGAATTTCCATGCTCTACAACGATTACGGTAGCCATGTCATAGCCTGCACTGGGAGCATATATTTTATGATTTCGATATGCGCACACTTTGGCTATGTTTTTTGCGTAAGCGATAACTGTTTCTTCGGTCTCTTTTTTCTTTTTGTAATTTACAGAGTGTATGTCTGCCCAATCTAGAACAACAGCCTCTACTTTCCTTAATGGTCTATTGGCAAATGCTCTATGTTTTTTCTCCTTTAGGTAATCGTGTGTGTCCTTAGAGCGTCTAAAAAACAGTTGTTCTACATCTACGGTTAGCGCATTTGCCAATTTTTCTGCCGTTTCTCCGTTGGGGATTGACTTCCCCGACTCATATAAAGAAATTTGACGCTGACTCACCTGAGCTTTTTTTGCTAATTCCTGTTGTGTTAATGAGTGCTTTTTTCTGTAATGAAGCAAATTGGATGCAAAATTTACGTACTCTCGCTGTCCGCGTACGATATTGTGGTCACCACGTTCATCTTTAGTCATTATGTTACCATTTAAGTATGTTATGATTCATTTTTTATTATATTATGAGTCATAAGTGGCTGTTGTCAAGTAGTAATGATCCGTTATAACTATGAGCCTTCATTCTATTGACGGTCATACATAAGTGAAGACTTCTCTCACGTAATCCGCACTCCTCCTCCCCACCTGCGCGCTTTTCGATCTGGTTTTTTCGCAATTCTCAAATGTCGAAATATGCCTACCCGTGTGGCACGCTCGGTATCAAGCGAAGCCTTAGCCATAGCGGGGTTCGAGAATCCCGCAGACCTCTAAAAATCGCTACTGGGGCCGTTTTATAGATTTCAAAAGTTGAAAAGATTTTCAGGAAATTGCAATTTTAATGATCTGGAAAGATCAGGTAGTAATTAGTAAGTGTTTGAAAATCATAGGGTGAGTGTGTTTTTCGTCATAAATGAAGACGATCAAAAGAAGAAAGGGGCGATCAATGGTGATGCTTACGAAGCCTTGTATAGATTGGCTTGAAGGCGAATTGCCAAGATAAATAAGTTTTTCAATTTATGAGACTGTATAATTACTTTGAGATTTTGAAATGACTTTGAAGTTAACAGTAAGAAATTGCTGTTTTCGTGGGGAGTGCGTGAGAAGAGCCAAAGCCTGCTTCTTTGCCGGATTTGTCGGACAGCTTCTTAACTTCGAAGTCCAAACCAAGCAATTAGATTTAAATGTGTCGCCACTTCATCGCCACTTAATGTTTTTGTTTGATTTAACTAAATGATTTTAAAGGTTTAATTATTAAAGTGGATATAAAGCTTTACTACGTGCATGACCCAATGTGCAGTTGGTGTTGGGGTTACAAACCGACGCTTGATAAATTGAAACAGCAACTGCCAGGCGTTATTCAGTTTGAGTATGTGGTGGGTGGTCTTGCGCCAGATACTAGTTTGCCGATGCCACCAGAGATGCAACAAAAACTCGAAGGTATTTGGAAGCAGATTGAGCGTCAGTTGGGCACCAAGTTTAACTACGATTTCTGGAAGCTTTGTACGCCAGTAAGAAGCACTTACCAATCTTGTCGCGCAGTTATCGCAGCGGGCTTTCAAGATTCTTATGAGCAGATGCTAGAAGCGATTCAACATGCGTATTACTTACGTGCGATGCCTCCTCATGAAGAAGCGACTCACTTGCAGCTAGCTAAAGAAATTGGTTTGAATGTTCAGCAGTTCAAGAACGATATGGACGGCTCTTTCTTAGAAGGTGTGTTCCAAGATCAACTGAGTCTTGCAAAGAGCCTAGGCGTGGATTCTTACCCTAGCTTGGTTCTTCAAATTAACGACGCTTATTTCCCGATTGCCGTGGATTATCTGTCAACAGAGCCTACCTTGAAACTGATACGTGAGCGTATTATTGACAATATGCCAGCGCAATAATCGCGATTTCAAATAACAAAAAGCCGCTCAATGAGCGGCTTTTTCGTAACTAAGTATATCCATCAAACAATGGTACTAAAGCACCATTGCAGCAATCCAACCAAAGATGATCAGTGGGATGTTGTAGTGGATAAAGGTTGGAACAACCGTTTCCCAAATGTGCTCATGCTGACCGTCGGCATTTAGACCAGATGTAGGGCCTAATGTCGAGTCGGACGCTGGAGAACCAGCATCACCCAAAGCGGCAGCAGTACCAACTAGCGCGATTGTTGCCATTGGCGAAAAACCAAATGCCAACGCGAGTGGAACGTAGATTGTCGCCAAGATTGGAATGGTTGAAAACGATGAACCGATACCCATTGTTACCAACAGACCAACAATTAGCATTAATAGCGCAGCAAGCGGCTTATTATCACCAATGCTGGTAGAGAGAGACTGTACTAATGTCTCAACGCCACCTGTTTGCTTCATTACCGCAGCAAAACCTGCGGCAGCGATCATGATGAAACCAATCATAGCCATCATATGCACGCCTTTTGTGAAGACATCGTGCGTTTCTTTCCAGGCAATCACACCGCCAAAAGTAAACACCATAAAGCCAGCTAGAGCACCAATAATCATTGAGCCGGTGTAAAGCTGAACACCCAATGCGGCGACAATACCAAGAGCGGCCACCAAGATGTGCTTTTTATTGATAGCATGATCTGTCTCGTGAACGACAGTCAACTCCGTTTCTTCGTAGATGCGCGGTTTACGGTAGCTAACAAAGATCGCCAGCAATAGACCAAACAACATACCAGCACCTGGCAGTAACATTGCAGTTGGAACTTGGCTTGCAACCACGTTTTCCAAACCGTTGTCATGTAGGTTCTTTAATAGAATATTGTTTAAGAAAATACCGCCGAAACCAACAGGTAAGATCATGTAAGGTGTGATCAAACCGAAGGTAAGAACACACGCGACCAAACGTCGATCGAGCTTAAGTTTCGCAAATACGCCCAAAAGAGGTGGAATCAAAATTGGAATAAAGGCGATATGGACCGGAATTACGTTCTGAGATGACATAGTGACAAGAACGAGCGCGACTAACACCGCGTACTTTAACCCGGTAGTCGACGCCGAGTTTTCTTTACCGTTTAAGCGCTTGATAACACTTTTTGCCAGTAGGTCCGTGATGCCGGATTTAGAGATGGCAACGGCGAAAGTACCTAACATTGCGTAGCTCAGAGCGATAGTCGCACCGCCACCTAAACCACTTTCGAACGCGGCAACTGTGTCTCCAAGGCTCATGCCTGCGACAAGGCCACCAACGATGGCACTAAACGTGAGGGCAACCACCACGTTTACGCGCATCAATGCTAACACGAGCATGACGCACACTGATATAACGACAGGATTCATACTTTTCCTAATATGTTGTGTTTACTTATTATTCTTCGTCAGCAAGCGGCCAACCGCCGAGGGCCTTCCATTTGTTGACAATACCGCAGAATAATTCTGCTGTTTTTTGTGTATCGTAAAGCGCTGAGTGTGCTTCACGATTATCGAATTCCATCCCGGCCGTTTTGCATGCTTTCGCGAGAACCGTTTGACCATAAGCAAGGCCACTCAATGTTGCCGTGTCAAAAGTAGCAAAGGGATGAAAAGGGACTCTTTTTAGTTTACAGCGCTCATTGGCTGCATTTACAAAACCTAAGTCGAATGCTGCGTTATGGGCAACCATAATTGCGCGCGAGCAATCTGCGGCTTTTTGTTCTTTGCGAATAAGTTTATAAACCTCTTTTAACGCTTCTTGCTCAGAAACTGCACCACGAAGAGGGCTATATGGGTCACGAATACCATTGAATTCTAGCGCTTCTTTTTCTAAGTTAGCGCCCTCAAATGGCTCAACATGAAAATGAATGGTGGAGGCCGGATGCAACACGCCATCTTCGTCCATTTTTAACGTAACGGCGCAAATTTCTAAAAGTGCATCAGTTTGAGCATTGAAACCTGCGGTCTCAACGTCTACTACCACAGGGAAATAACCACGAAAGCGTTTTTTCAAGGTCAGAGCTTCATTTTCTATTGTCATGTCGGCTTATTTTTGTGTGACGAAGGCTGCATTATTGCAGATTATACCGACGAGAAAAACCGCAATTTAGGAGAAAAACGGAATTCTATTTTGCATCTCATCAATACGCTCGATCGCATTTCGGGTGATTGAGTTACCATGATTAACGTTAATTGTAATATCACGATATTTCGCACGTTGGCGAGGTTTTTGCATGCCAGGTGAAGTGGTTTTATTGATTTAAATTGACGGCAACAGACTGCCGTTTAAGAGACAGTACTTAGATGAAGAAATGGCTGATTACTAGTGGCGTTGTATTTTCGTTGTTTAGCACAAGCAGTTTTGCTGTGATGGGCAAACGTTATGTTGCCACTCCACAGCAATCTCAATGGGAAATGGTGGTCAACACACCGTTAGAATGCCAACTTGTTCACCCTATTCCAAGTTTTGGAGATGCGGTATTTTCATCTCGTGCGAATAAAAAAATCAATTTAGACTTTGAGTTAAAAATGCGTCGTCCGATGGGAGAAACACGTAACGTCAGTCTCATCTCTATGCCGCCACCTTGGCGACCAGGTGAACACGCCGATCGAATTACAAACCTAAAGTTTTTTAAACAGTTTGATGGTTATGTCGGAGGGCAAACAGCATGGGGCATTTTGTCTGAGCTGGAAAAAGGGCGTTATCCGACCTTTAGTTATCAGGATTGGCAGAGCCGAGATCAGAGAATTGAAGTCGCATTGTCATCCGTGCTGTTTCAAAATAAGTACAACGCGTTTAGCGACTGTATTTCCAATTTATTGAAATACAGTTTTGAAGACATTGCCTTTACGATTTTGCACTACGAAAGACAAGGCGATCAGTTAACCAAGGCTTCCAAAAAGCGTTTATCACAAATTGCAGATTATATCCGACATAATCAAGATATCGATCTCGTGCTGGTGGCGACGTACACCGATTCAACCGATGGCAAAAGTGCGAGCCAAAGTTTATCTGAGCGACGTGCAGAGTCACTTCGTGATTATTTTCAGTCTCTAGGGCTACCGGAAGATCGAATTCAAGTGCAAGGGTACGGCAAGCGTCGTCCTATTGCAGATAATGGCTCGCCAATAGGAAAAGACAAAAACCGCCGAGTCGTAATATCACTCGGGCGAACCCAAGTGTAACGAATATAAAAACGCCGAAGCTGAAAGCTTCGGCGTTTTTAATTTACTGACGTTGTTAATATTTTAATGGGATTTTGCTAAGTACCTTTCGGTGATTCCGGCTGTATAATTTGAATGTTAGTTTAAGCGGAATTTGGCAATGACTTCGCAATTTGTTGCGGTATCGATTTTTTCAACCTGTTTGGCAATAGCCGGATTAGGGTGACGTTTCATGAAGTCTATTAATGCTTTAGTGCAACATCCTATTGAGTCGATAAAGCTTGCACATTCTTTATTTGGGCATTGTGGGATGAGTGTTAAGACTTTCTCTGAAGCCAGCTGAAGGTATTTGAGTTCATAGTCAGTGTCTCCGGCCCAACGCCAGAACTGAGCTAAGTTATGACAAGAAATCACAGAAATTAATAATCGCTCGTCTGCTTCAATTTCCACACATTCGCTAATATCTTCACTCAGGCTTAGGGCTTGCTGGTAATGAAGAATGCTGCGAACAGGGTCATCTAGTTGAAGTGCCGTATCGGCTAGAAGTGTGTGTTTTTCCCATTCACTGATCATTATCGTAATCCCGCATATCGAAGTTGCGAACAAATCTAAACGATAATTATTATCAAGTAAAGTGTTTTGTTTATAAAAGGACAGGCAGATCGCAGACCTGCCTGTAATCGATTTTCAACTTGCAGTACAAGTGATTATTAGAAGTACCGCTTAGCCTTCCAGACCTGCTGAAGCTTGCTTGTTTTGGATAAGCTCAATCATATAGCCATCTGGGTCTTTTACGAATGCAATGTGCGTGCTTCCGCCTTTTACTGGACCTGGTTCACGCGTCACATTACCGCCCGCCGCTTTGATAGCGTCACAAGTTGTGTAGATATCATCAACACCAATGGCGATATGACCAAAAGCAGTACCTAGGTCATATTCAGTTTTACCCCAGTTGTAAGTTAGCTCGATCACAGCACCTTGGGATTCGTCACCGTAGCCAAGAAACGCCAGTGTGTATTCGTACTCTTTATTCTCGTTCGTACGAAGCAACTGCATGCCCATAACTTCAGTGTAAAACTTGATGGATTTGTCTAGATCACCTACGCGAAGCATAGTGTGGAGAATTCGACCATTTGACATTTTTTGCTCCTAGCTTTGATTTTCAAATAGCGTTAGCTATCTGGATATACTTTCTCTTTATATTCGCACAAATCTTCAATAATGCAGCTACCGCAGCGAGGCTTTCTCGCCAAGCACGTGTAGCGGCCATGAAGAATGAGCCAGTGGTGCACATCGAGTTTGAACTCTTTTGGCACAACTTTTAATAGCTTTTGCTCGACATCATCAACCGTTTTGCCCATTGCAAACTTAGTACGATTCGACACGCGATAAATGTGCGTATCGACGGCAATGGTTGGCCAACCAAAAGCGGTGTTGAGCACGACGTTTGCGGTCTTGCGACCTACGCCTGGTAGCGCTTCTAACGCTGCACGATCTTCAGGAACTTCACCATTGTGTTTTTCCAACAAGATCTTACAAGTCTTGATAGTGTTTTCTGCTTTTGAGTTAAACAAACCGATGGTCTTTATGTATTCTTTTAAGCCATCAACTCCCAAATCGAGAATACTTTGTGGTGTATTAGCGACAGGGAAAAGCTTGTCGGTGGCTTTATTGACACTTACATCGGTTGCTTGCGCTGATAGTAATACCGCGATTAGCAGTTCAAAAGGGGAGCTCCAGTTAAGCTCAGTTTGAGGATGCGGATTGTTTTCTCGTAATCGCTCAAGAATTTCGATTCTTTTTATTTTGTTCATTGCTGACTTCCAATACCGTCTCTGCGGTTTATGAAAAAGGCTCCTATGACAGAGCCTTATCTTGTTATGCGTTAGTGACGCGAGCACGTTCTATGGTTGGTTTTTCTTCTTTTGGTTGACGTGCCTGGACTGAATTATCTATGACATTTTTAAGCGCTATCAACAGACCAACACCGATAAATGCACCGGGTGGAAGAAGCGCTAGCAGAAAGCTGTTGTCAAATTGGAAAACTTGAATGCGGAGAGCGGATGCCCAGTCTCCTAATAGCAGATCTGCCCCGTCGAATAGCGTGCCATTACCAATTAACTCACGCATGGCACCTAGCACGACCAAAACGCTTGTCATACCAAGACCCATCCATAAACCGTCTAATGCTGCAGGCGCAACATCATTTTTTGAAGCGTATGCTTCAGCTCGACCAATAATGATGCAGTTCGTTACAATCAGAGGAATAAAGATACCAAGAGACAGGTATAAACCATACGCATAGGCATTCATCAATAACTGAACGCAGGTAACAAGTGAGGCAATAATCATCACGAACACAGGAATGCGGATCTCTTTTGGCACGTAATTACGAATAAGAGAAACCGTGACGTTGGAGCCGACCAGCACTAATAAGGTTGCAATACCAAGACCTAAGGCATTGGTTATTGTGGAAGAAACTGCTAGTAGTGGACACAGACCCAGCAGCTGTACGAGAGCAGGGTTATTGCTCCACATACCGTTTTTCATCAGCAAGTTATTTTCACTCATTACTGCTCTCCTTCACAGCCTAACGGTTGGCTAAGAATGTCTTCACGAGATTGGTTTACGTAGTTAACGGTATTTCGCACCACTTTTACGACGGCTCTAGGTGTGATCGTTGCACCAGTAAATTGATCGAAATCACCACCATCTTTACGAACTTTCCATGAGTTCCAGTTACTTTCCGTGACTTGTTTGCCCGTAAAGCTCAGGATCCAGTCGGTGACACGAAGATCAATTTTATCGCCCAGGCCAGGGGTTTCTTGATGGCTTAAGACGCGTGTCCCCAAAATATTGCCCTGATTGTCAATCCCAGTAATAACTTTTATCTCACCATTGTAGCCATCTGGCGCGATGGATTCTATTGCGATTGCTGTCGGTTCACCATTCTTCGTGGCGAGGTAGGCTGGCATCGCACGTAATGTCCCCAGTTCTGGTGACGTGACCATAGTGCAGGCTTGCGTGAGTGCGTTGTCATGCATGTTTTCTGGAATGACTTGATTCAAAACAGAAAGCAATTGTTGTTGTTCTTGTATCTTGATTTGGTCTTTTGTTAGGTACTGAGTAAAGGCGACTAATCCGGTTGTTGCACAGGCAAAGATCGCAAGTGTCAGACCATTTTTTCTAATAGCGGTTAACATGTTTACCTCAGTGACCGTAAGTTCTAGGTTTGGTGTAGTAATCGATCAGTGGCACACACATATTTGCAAGTAACACTGCGAATGCAACACCATCAGGGAAGCCGCCCCAACTGCGAATGATAAAGACCAAAGCACCAATAAGCGCGCCAAAGATCAAACGTCCTTTAACGGTGGTAGACGCCGACACGGGATCGGTTGCAATAAAGAATGCGCCAAGCATGGTTGCACCTGATAACAAGTGGAAGATTGGCGACGCAGTTTCCCCAGGGGTCAGCAAGCTGAACACGAGGCTAAATAGCGTCAGGCTCACTAGGAAACCTGTTGGGATATACCACTGGATGATGCGTTTTTTGATCATCACTAAACCACCAAGTAAGTAGGCAAGATTTACCCATTGCCAACCAATGCCAGCTAAGCCATCGAATATTGGCTGCGACAGTACTTCGCTTGGGGTTGCACCTGTATGAATACCGGTCTTAAATGCATCAAGTGGCGTCGCCATTGTCACGCCGTCAACCCCCGTTCGAACTTGCTGAAGCGATAAGCCGTCGTAATCATAGCCCGTAAAAATTAAAGAGAGTGTATCTGCAAAATTTACGTGATCAGGTATGAGTGACGTCGGGGCACTCCAACTCGTCATTTGCACTGGGAAAGAGATCAACAAGACCACATAAGCGACCATGGCAGGGTTGAATAAGTTTTGTCCAAGGCCACCATAGAGGTGTTTAGCGATTACGATCGCAAAAATAAGCCCGATCACCATAATCCACCATGGAGACCATGGTGGTATAGCAACGGCTAACAACCAAGCGGTAACTATTGCACTGTTATCACGTAGCGCTCTCATGGGTGAGCGTTTACGACAGAACATGACTAAGGCTTCAAGGGATACAGCGACTGCAATGGCAAAAATCAGCTGAATAAGCGTACCCCACCCAAAGAAGTAGGTCTGAGCCGCTAAACCTGGGAGAGCACAAAGTGCCACCCATTTCATTAAGTCAGGTGTACTACGACGGCTGTGGGTATGCGGTGAACTGGCAATAAAAAACGACACTACTCGTTCTCCTCAGTATTATTTTTATTAGCTTCTTGCTGCGCTTTGCGAGCCTTCGCGCGCGCAATAGCCGCAGCGACAGCCGCTTTTTTCGGATCTTCAGTTTGTTCAGCAGGCGTTTCAGCTTCTACCGTTTCGGCTGGTTCTTCTTGCTTAGCTTTACGCGCTTTGGCATGCGCAATGGCAGCAGCAACCGCGGCTTTCTTCGGATCTTCAGTTTGTTCATCAGGCGCTTCAGCTTCTACCGTTTCGGCTGGTTCTTCTTGCTTAGCTTTACGCGCTTTGGCACGCGCAATGGCAGCAGCAACCGCGGCTTTCTTCGGAGCTTCAGTTTGTTCAGCAGGCGTTTCAGCTTCTTCCGTTTCAGTTGAATCTGCTTGTTTCGCTTTCCGCGCCTTAGCGCGTGCAATGGCAGCGGCCACGGCGGCTTTTTTCGGATCTTCAGCTTGCTCAGCAGGCGCTTCAGCTTCTACCGTCTCAGCTGAGTCTGCTTGTTTCGCTTTACGAGCCTTAGCGCGTGCAATGGCAGCAGCAACGGCTGCCTTCTTCGGATCGTCGGTTGGCTCAGTAGACGTTTCAGCTTCTTCGGTTTCAGTTGAGTCTGCTTGTTTCGCTTTACGAGCCTTAGCGCGTGCAATGGCAGCAGCAACGGTTGCCTTCTTCGGATCGTCGGTTGGCTCAGTAGGCGTTTCAGCTTCTTCGGTTTCAGTTGAGTCTGCTTGTTTCGCTTTACGCGCCTTGGCACGCGCAATGGCAGCAGCAACCGCGACTTTTTTCGGATCTTCAGCTTGTTCAGCAGGTGCTTCAACTTCTTCAGTTTCAGTTGAGTCTGCTTGTTTCGCTTTACGAGCCTTAGCGCGCGCAATGGCAGCTGCAACGGCGGCTTTCTTCGGATCGTCGGTTTTCTCAGCAGATGCTTGAGCTTCTAACGTTTCGGTTGGTTCTTCTTGTTGAGCTTTTTTCGCTTTAGCTCGGGCGATGGCTGCTGCAACTGCCGATTTCTTATCATCAGCGTTGTTGTCTGGCGTTTCGCCTTGCTCTTTTTGTGCTTTACGTTCGCGGGCTAGACGTTTGCGTTCTTCGCGCAGTTTTGCCATTTCTGAGTTATCAGGTTCACTAGAGCCTGCTTTAGCGGCTGCGGCCTGTTTTGCCTTCGCTTTGGCAATGGCTGCAGCGACGGCAGGTTTAACGGCTGGCTCTGCTTTTTCTGTTGTTTCTGTCTTCTGAGCTTTCACTCGTGCGATCGCTGCTGCAATCGCATCATCACCACCAGAAGATTTCATGTCTTTACGGCGCTGATCGGCTGCTTTCTTAAAGCGATTTTCACGTTCTGCTTTTTCGCGTTCCATACGCGCTTTCTTCTCTTCAAAACGCAGCTTCGCTCGCTCCGCAGCTTCCGCTTCTTGTGTTCTGGTGCGAATTTCCGCTTTTGCTTGGCGGTAATACTGTACGAGAGGAATTTCACTTGGACACACAAACGCACAAGCACCGCACTCGATACAATCCTTTAAGTTTAGTTCTTCGAGTTTGTCATACTCTTCAGCTTTTGCATGCCATTGCAGTTGCTGAGGTAGCAGTGAAGCAGGGCAAGCTTCAGCACATTGGCTACAGCGAATACATTCCATCTCATGTTGGTGCGGAGAGATCTCACGACGAGTCGGAGCAAGGATACAGTTTGCTGTCTTGGTAATCGGCACTTGAGAGTGGGGAAGGGTGAAGCCCATCATTGGTCCACCCATGATTAAACGTTGTAACTTCTTATCGGCTTTATAGCCAAACTCATCCAATAACGCCTGTACTGGTGTACCTAATAATGCCCAAACATTGCGTGGTTGTTTGAATGTTTTACCGGTGAGAGTCACGACGCGTTTTATCATCGGTTCACCATCGATGATTGCGCGTTTGATTGAGTAAAGAGAACCGACATTTTGAACCAAAATACCAATATCGGCTGGGATTGCGCCGCTTGGTACTTCTTTATTGGTCAAAATTTTGATCAGCTGTTTTTCACCACCAGAAGGGTATTTAGTCGGGATAACGCGAATGACGATATCTTTGTTTAGAGCCGCAGCTTCTAACGCTTTGATTGCCTCTGGTTTGTTATCTTCAATACCAATAATCGTGAGCTTTGGTGTCAGGATATGTTCGACAATCTCGATACCTTGGATGAGCTCTTCGGCATGCTCTTGCATGAGCTTGTCATCTGATGTGATGTATGGCTCACACTCAGCTGCGTTGACGATAAGAATCTCTGTGCGAGCAAAACCTGATTGGATTTTTTTTGCGGTAGGGAAACCTGCGCCACCCATACCTGAAATGCCTGCGAGACGAATAATATCGATCAGTGCGTCAGGTGTTTCTTGTTTGTAATCCGCGACGGGTTTTCTGTCACACCATGTATCGTTACCATCAGGTGTAATGACCGCACAGAGTTCACTCAGACCTGAAGGGTGAGCAACGGTTCTAGGCTCAATTGCGGTGATCGTACCCGATGTAGGAGCATGCACTGGAACGGTAAAACCAGTTTCGGATTGCGTTAATGGCTGACCTTTTAATACGTGGTCACCTTCGGCAACCAATAAGTTACCAGCCTTACCAATGTGCTGTTTTAGCGGTAATACAATTTCTGATGGGATAGCCGCGTGAACGAGCTCTGTTTTGTTGGACTGCTTTTTGTTTTCTGCCGGATGCACACCACCAGGGAAATCCCAAAGCGAGCCTGTACGAATTTGTTCAATCAAAGACAACATGCGAAACCTTACTTAATTGAATCTTTCACGTTCGCTGCATCGTCGGCAGCATCCGTAATGTTGAGTACTGGAATGGAGTTAAGTTGCCACTTCCAGCTTTCCGTGGTGGTTGCCACAGGAATCATTTCAATACAATCAGTTGGACATGGTGCAACACATAAGTCACACCCCGTACATTCGTCTTTAATTACGGTATGGACCGCTTTTGTACCGCCTACAATTGCATCCACTGGACACGCTTGAATACACTTAGTACAGCCAATGCACATATCTTCATGGATAAACGCAACGGTTGGAATTTTGTTGTCGAGATCGTGCGCAGATTCTTCTGGCTCAACACCCATTAAGTCGGCGAGCTTTTCGATTGTTGCCTGACCGCCAGGTGGACATTTGTTGATGTGGTCGCCATTTGCAATCGCTTCAGCATAAGGGCGGCAACCAGGATAGCCACATTGACCGCATTGAGTTTGAGGTAAGATTGCGTCGATTTGATCCACAATTGGGTCTGCCTCGACTTTGAAGCGAATAGAAGCAAAACCAAGTATCGCGCCGAAAATCGCAGCAAGAACCGCTAACGCGATGATCGCAATTAAAATCGTACTCATTGTTTACTTCACCAAACCTGTAAAGCCCATAAAGGCTAGTGACATTAAACCCGCTGTAATCATTGCAATCGATGCACCTTTAAAAGGCACTGGTACGTCGGCGGCAGCTATGCGCTCACGCATGGATGCAAAAAGTATCAACACCAATGAGAAACCAACAGCGGCGCCGAAGCCGTAGATAATCGATTCGATAAAGTTATGGTTCTCATTAATATTAAGAAGCGCGACGCCTAATACCGCGCAGTTTGTAGTGATCAGCGGTAAGAAAATACCGAGCAAGCGATAAAGTGTTGGACTTGTTTTGTGCACAACCATTTCGGTGAACTGCACCACAACGGCTATCACCAAAATAAAACTCATGGTTCGAAGGTACTCAATACCCAGTGGACGAAGAATGTAGCTTTCCACTAAATACGCACACACTGACGCGAGCGTTAGCACAAAAGTTGTCGCTAAGCCCATACCTATTGCTGTTTCCAGTTTTTTGGACACACCCATAAAAGGACAGAGGCCCAAAAACTTCACCAGTACAAAGTTGTTCACCAGCACAGTGCCGACCAACAACAAAACATATTCGGTCATAGTTATTACGTTCTTAAAATCCGATCTTGATATTATCGTGTTTTGTGACACCAATAACAACCAGTGAACGATGTGGTTTTACATACACGATGGAAAAATAGTCGTCTATGTGAGGTATTTTGATGAATCAATAAGAAATTGAACAGCTTGCTGAATGGATTTTACAAAGACGCTGGTGCTGTCTTTCCTCAAAGAATCTTTTGCTCAGAAGGCGGGAATTACATTTAGCGAGTAATTTTAAGTCGTCACTTGAGATATTGATGGTGAAAGAAGTTTTTTATTTCAAAACGAAAAAAGCCGTGTCTTGCGACACGGCTTTTCTGGAATTTGGCTCCTCCTGCTGGGCTCGAACCAGCGACCTGCGGATTAACAGTCCGTCGCTCTACCAACTGAGCTAAGGAGGAATTGCTTTGCTTGAAAGCGGGACGAATCTTACCGAGCAGCCAAACTACTGTCAACAGTAAAAAAATACATTTTTAGCAAAAAATATTGAGGGAAGGGCTTTACTTTTCTGTACTGCTTGTCAGCAAAGGGGTGAGGTTACTTATCCACTAATTTTGTGGATAACTATGTTGATGAGATCTGAGTAAAGATCTTTTATATGCAACCTGGTTTTTATTTAGTGAATTTTTAATCAGAGCTATACAGAGAATATGCAATTAAAACATAGATTTATTGATGTTAAGCAAAATGTATTCAAGGTGGATAAAAATCTAGCTTTTGGGGATAAAGAGTGTTTAGGCCAATTTTTGGGGAAAAGTTGTGGAAACTGCAATGTGAAGAATGGGTGTGGCTCTTCAGCTAGGGCGAAGTACTATATCAGAGTAGGTTTTGTATGGCTACAGCATTCTAGACAAACAAGAAAATTTATTAACAATGGTGGGTAAATTTTCGATAGACGTAGATTTCATTGGCTAAGGTGTATATATATACAGCCAAAGCGCAGTAAAGTTGAGGAAGGGTATGAGTAAAGTCTATGAATTGGTCTCCGATTATCAGCCATCGGGTGACCAGCCGGGAGCGATCAAGCAGCTGCTTGAGGGGCTCGATGCTGGACTGGCACATCAAACACTATTGGGGGTAACGGGATCGGGTAAAACGTTCACACTAGCGAATGTTATCGCTCAAGCCCAGCGACCTGCAATATTACTTGCTCCAAACAAAACGCTCGCAGCGCAATTATATGGCGAGATGAAATCATTCTTTCCCAATAATGCGGTGGAGTACTTTGTTTCCTACTACGATTACTACCAGCCTGAAGCTTATGTCCCGACGACGGATACTTTCATTGAAAAAGACGCATCGGTTAACGCTCACATAGAGCAAATGCGCCTTTCCGCAACGAAAGCACTATTGGAACGTAAAGACGCGATTATCGTTGCGTCTGTTTCTGCTATCTATGGTTTGGGTGACCCAGAATCTTACTTGCAAATGATGTTGCATTTACGTCGTGGTGACGTGATTGATCAACGGGACATGCTACGACGTTTGGCAGAGCTACAATATTCGAGAAATGACGTGGCATTTGAGCGAGGACAGTTTCGGGTTCGTGGCGAAGTGATTGATATCTTTCCAGCGGAATCTGACCAAGACGCAGTTCGTGTCGAAATGTTTGATGATGAAATTGACTGCATCAGTGTTTTTGATCCATTGACTGGTGTGGTGAAACAGCGAGATTTACCACGCTACACTATTTACCCTAAGACGCACTACGTGACACCAAGAGATCGCATTCTTGAAGCGATCGAAAATATTAAGGTTGAATTAGAAGTACGCAAAAAACAGCTTCTAGACAACAACAAGCTACTGGAAGAACAGCGTATTAGCCAGCGGACTCAATTCGATATCGAGATGATGAATGAGTTAGGTTTTTGCTCAGGTATCGAAAACTATTCTCGCTATCTCAGCGGACGATCGGAAGGCGAGCCGCCACCAACATTGTTTGATTACTTGCCTCATGACGGTTTGTTGATCATCGATGAATCTCACGTGACGGTGCCGCAGATTGGTGCCATGTATAAAGGTGACCGCTCTCGTAAAGAAACGCTGGTGGAGTTTGGTTTTCGCTTACCTTCTGCGTTAGATAATCGTCCGCTCAAGTTTGAAGAGTTTGAAGCATTAGCACCGCAGACGATTTTTGTCTCTGCGACGCCAGGAAATTATGAACTAGAAAAATCTTCAGGCGATGTGGCGGATCAAGTTGTTCGTCCAACAGGCTTGCTTGACCCAGAATTGGAAGTTCGCCCAGTAGCGACCCAAGTAGATGACTTGTTGTCTGAAATTCGTCTCCGTTCTGCTAAAGATGAGCGAGTTCTAGTGACAACATTGACCAAACGGATGGCCGAAGATCTCACTGAGTACTTGCACGAACATGATGTTAGGGTACGTTACTTACACTCAGATATTGATACCGTAGAACGTGTGGAGATCATCCGTGATCTTCGTCTTGGCGAGTTTGACGTGCTGGTGGGAATTAACTTGCTACGAGAAGGCTTGGACATGCCTGAAGTTTCGCTGGTTGCAATATTGGATGCAGATAAAGAGGGCTTCTTGCGCTCCGAGCGTTCACTGATTCAGACCATTGGTCGTGCTGCGCGAAATCTTGAAGGTAAGGCGATCTTGTATGCTGACCGAATCACCAACTCCATGAAAAAGGCGATGGATGAAACCAACCGCCGCCGCGAGAAGCAGAAAGCGTACAACGAAGAAATGGGCATTTCGCCGCAAGCGCTCAAACGAAATATCAAAGATATTATGGAATTGGGCGATATTACCAAGTCTAAACGTCAGCGTAATACTAAACAGGTACCGTTGTCAAAAGTGGCGGAGCCTTCGCAAACATACGAGGTCATGTCTCCTCAACAGTTGGAAAAAGAAATCAGTCGACTTGAGGCGGCAATGTATCAGCACGCGCAAGATTTAGAGTTTGAATTGGCGGCGCAAAAGCGTGACGAGATTGAAAAACTAAGAGCGCAGTTCATCGTAAATAGTTAAAAGTAAGCTTAATGATCTAGCTTAGCCAAGTGTTTTAGATTGCTTGAAAAAAAAAGAAGCCAATAGGCAGTCGGGTCTATTGGCTTGTTTTGTGAACATCTCGTTCACTAACAACGTCAGTTGGCTAGGTGACCCGAGGGGTCACTAAACTATCAGCATGGTTTATGCCATTTTTTAAATAATTGATATTATTTTTGAATCCTTTCTCTTACCCATAATTTAGCTAATGTTATTTGCAAAATGCAAAGCGTAATGCGATTATTGTTTAAAACACAACAAAATATTAGCTAGGTTATGCAACAAAAATCTGAAGGTCCTAAATCTCGTTACCTTTTAATGGTTGAGGATACCGCATCTGTTGCGGCACTGTACCGCTCATACCTGACACCGCTTGGTATAGATATCAATATTGTCGGTACAGGTAGGGATGCCATTGAAAGTCTCAACCATAGAATTCCAGATCTTATTCTGCTCGATCTTCGTCTGCCAGATATGACGGGGATGGACGTTTTACACGCTGTTAAAAAGAGTCATCCAGACGTACCTATTATTTTTATGACCGCTCACGGTTCTATCGATACCGCGGTAGAAGCAATGCGTCATGGCTCTCAAGACTTTTTGATCAAACCGTGTGAAGCTGACCGCTTACGTGTCACGGTTAACAATGCGATTCGTAAAGCGACTAAGTTAAAAAACGAGGCTGATAACCCGGGTAATCAAAGTTATCAAGGCTTTATTGGCAGCAGCCAAACTATGCAACAGGTCTACCGTACGATTGATTCAGCAGCGAGCAGTAAAGCGAGCATCTTCATCACTGGTGAAAGTGGTACGGGTAAAGAGGTATGCGCCGAGGCAATCCATGCGGCAAGCAAGCGTGGTGACAAGCCTTTTATTGCGATTAACTGTGCTGCAATTCCAAAAGATTTGATTGAGAGTGAACTGTTTGGTCACGTGAAAGGTGCTTTTACCGGCGCAGCAAATGATCGTCAGGGGGCAGCGGAATTAGCGGATGGTGGCACACTTTTCCTTGATGAACTGTGTGAGATGGACTTAGATTTGCAAACCAAATTGCTACGATTTATTCAAACCGGCACGTTCCAAAAAGTGGGCTCTTCAAAAATGAAAAGCGTGGATGTTCGCTTTGTTTGTGCAACTAACCGTGACCCATGGAAAGAGGTACAAGAAGGTCGATTCCGTGAAGATTTGTACTATCGTTTGTATGTCATTCCTTTGCATTTGCCACCTTTACGTGAACGAGGTGAAGATGTCATTGAAATTGCATACTCACTGTTAGGCTATATGTCGCACGAAGAAGGAAAAAGCTTCGTGCGTTTTGCGCCTGATGTAATCGACCGATTTAATAGCTATGAGTGGCCAGGCAACGTTCGTCAGTTACAAAACGTGCTGCGCAATATCGTTGTTCTAAACAACGGTAAAGAAATCACGTTGGATATGTTACCGCCACCGCTGAATCAACCGCTTGACCGTCCGTCTTCTGTGGCGAAATTCATTGAGCCGAAAGTGATGACTGCGTCTGAGATTATGCCGTTGTGGATGACAGAAAAAATGGCGATAGAGCAAGCGATTGAAGCGTGTGATGGCAATATCCCCCGAGCGGCGGGATACCTTGATGTCAGTCCGTCGACGATTTACCGCAAGTTACAGGCTTGGAATGGCAAGGAAGAGCGGCAAAAAGTATGAGTGTGAATGTATTAAATCAGCAAAAAATCGATGAACTGTCGATGGAGATTGGCAGTGACAATGTTCCTGTTTTACTCGATATTTTCTTGGGGGAGATGGATACCTACATCGAGAATTTATCTCAGTTTCAAGGGACAGAGCGATTACGTTACCTAAAAGAAATCAGTCACGCGTTAAAAAGCAGCGCAGCGAGCTTTGGAGCAGACCGTCTTTGTCAATTGGCGATGTCGATAGATAAAAAAGCCAAAGCAGGTGAGTTAGCTGAAGAGTCAGACGAGTTAAAAACGATGTTCGATCTTTTGCATGAAACACGCGACGCTTACCGTGATTGGCAGCAGTAATGCGCTGTTCTAATGAGGCTCTTACACAAAACCCTTCACTTGAGTGAAGGGTTTTTTCATTGCTGACAGCGAGTAAACTTGAAGCTATCCCCTAGCTTTAGAGGGCTTTTTTAAATTGAAAGCCTTAGCTGGCTTTCAATAGCGAGCTTGAGTTTATCTCGGTCGTGACGCCAATCTCGGTTCGACGAAGCTAACGATTCCGTCACTACATTCCACTGGCTCAATACTTCTTGCTCGGTTTCCTCTGCTAGAACCACGTCTATCTTCCTACCTTGGCAGGCACGCTCACACCATTCTAATTTTTGTGCCATGGTCATTCGTCCGGCTGGGCCGTACTCCGGGCTCAAGTTGGCAACGAAAATGACTTTTGCTTTCTCATTGGCGGCAATGGCTTTGCCGAGCTCAGGCAACAGCAAAGGAGGCATGATGCTGGTTAAAAAGCTGCCAGGACCAAGAATAATAGCGTCTGCCTCTGCCAGTGCAGTTACTGCTTCTTTAGTTGCAGGGACTTCTGGTGATAGATCGAGACGGCGTAAATCGGTGTTCATCTCGTCTACATTCGTTTCTCCCGTGACCCACTTCCCATCCACAGATAACGCGGAAAGATCGGAAGGGTGTTCAGACATAGGAAGAATGTTAACGTCGACTTTTAACATGTTTCGAATCAGATTGATGGCATCTAACGGTCTGACCGATAAGTTATCGAGCGCCGTAAGCATCAAGTTACCGAGGTTATGACCATCAAGCTCGCCAGTACCTTTGAAGCGATATTCAAACATCATTGAACTGATCGACGGCTCTGTGATCAGCTGATTAATGCAGTTCCGTGTGTCGCCCCAGGCGATTCCACCTTGGCAGTGACGAATTCTTCCTGTTGAGCCACCATTGTCTGTTGTGGCGACAATGCCAGTTGCATTGCCGCCAAAATCCCGTAGTGCGGCCAACATTCGACCTAAGCCATGACCACCGCCAACAGCGACCACTTTTTTATCCGTGTAGATATTCATTACGTTCTTCTAATAATCTTGTAAAAAACGGCTACAATTTATCTCAAGGAGTGCTTGAAAGGTACTCACTTAGCGGTAAATTGTGTCTCTAGAGAGTTTTTTATCACTCAAGTCTGGATTCCAGTACAAATATTAAGTATTTTACACCGCAAAGCTATCAGAGGTTTCATATCTCTGGTTGCCATAACTCCGAGCTCACTATTGCTAAGTCCGAGGATAAGCGTTTTGAGCCAGTGGCGTACTGTCACAAGGGCATGATTGGAAATGGCCATGCCTCCCGTGTTTGGAAAGGTGTTCCGTGGCGCAACAATTCGAAGACAAATTTCATCGTAAGTTCTATTACTTGCGTCTGTCTGTGACCGACGTATGTAATTTCAAATGTACCTATTGCCTTCCTGATGGCTATAAGCCTTCGGGCAATAAAAACTCGTCTTTTTTATCTCTTCCTGAAATCAAACGGGTCGTAAAAGCGTTTGCTGATTGTGGCACGTCAAAAGTGCGCATTACTGGCGGTGAACCAAGTTTACGCAAAGATTTTACCGACATTATCCACTCAGTGGCGACGACGCCTGGTATCCAAAAAGTTGCAACGACGACCAATGGTTACCGCATGGCGAAGCAAGTCGCAGACTGGCGTGAAGCGGGCTTAACTCACATCAACGTCAGCGTGGACAGCCTTGATCCGCGCATGTTCCATCAAATCACGGGTGAAAATAAGTTCACTGAGGTGATGAATGGTATCGAGCGCGCGTTTGAAGTTGGTTATGAGCAAGTCAAAGTTAATGTGGTTTTGATGAAAGATCTTAACCATCAAGAGCTGCCAGCGTTTCTCAACTGGATAAAAGATCGTCCAATCCAACTGCGCTTCATCGAATTGATGCAAACGGGTGAGATGGATGATTTATTCAATAAGCATCATATGTCCGGCGTAGCAATTCGTAATCAGTTGATTGCGAACGGTTGGCTGCTTAAAGTGCGCTCTCATAATGACGGCCCCGCGCAAGTGTTTGTTCATCCAGATTACAAGGGTGAAATTGGCCTGATCATGCCTTATGAAAAAGACTTTTGTGAGAGCTGCAACCGACTACGCGTCTCTGCGATGGGTAAGCTGCATCTGTGTTTGTTTGGAGACCACGGTGTAGAACTGCGTGATCTATTGGAACGTGATGAGCAAGAAAGCGAGCTTATTAAACGCATCCAAGCGCAGTTACAAACTAAGTCGGTGAGCCACTTCTTGCACGATGGTAATACGGGTATGACGCCACATCTGGCGTCTATCGGCGGCTAAATCAACTCAAATTTTGTAGGGAAAGCTTATTTATAGGCTAGCTTTCCCTCGCTTTTCTAGAATCGATACCAAACGTATCAAAGTTAAAAGAGAATAGGTGAACACATGGGTCACGCTGAAAGCAAATTTCAACCTGCAAATATTGCCGTTCTAACGGTATCTGACACTCGTACCGAAGAAAACGATACCTCTGGTCGCTACCTTGTTGAACACGCTCAAGAAGCGGGTCACAATGTTGTCGATAAGCAAATTGTTATTGATGACATGTACAAAATTCGCGCAATTGTTTCTCAGTGGATTGCGGACGACAATGTCCAAGCGATCATGATTACTGGTGGTACAGGGTTCACGTCACGTGACAGCACGCCAGAAGCGCTGAAGCCTCTGTTTGATAAAGAAGTAGAAGGTTTTGGTGAGTTATTCCGCATGGTGTCTTACGAAGAAATTGGTACGTCAACGATCCAATCGCGTGCAATTGCAGGTTTTGCTAACCATACAGTTATCTTCGCTATGCCTGGTTCAACAGGCGCGTGCCGCACTGGCTGGACGAAGATCATCAAGCAGCAGTTAGATGCAAGCCATCGCCCTTGTAACTTCATGCCGCACCTATCTGTATAACCTTTCCTAAAAGCGAAGGAAAAACAATGACTCAATTTACCCATATCAACGCGTCTGGCGAAGCTAACATGGTCGACGTGTCTGCAAAAGCTGAAACGGTTCGTGAAGCACGTGCAGAAGCATTTGTTCACATGGCCCCAGAAACCTTGCAACTGATTGTTTCCGGTCAGCATCATAAAGGTGATGTGTTCGCGACGGCTCGAATTGCTGGTATCCAAGCTGCAAAGAAAACGTGGGATTTGATTCCACTTTGTCATCCTCTGTTGCTTTCTAAAGTCGAAGTTCAGTTGGAGGCTATTGAGTCAGAAAACAAAGTTCGTATTGAATCTGTTTGTAAGCTTGCAGGTAAAACGGGCGTAGAAATGGAAGCGCTCACGGCGGCTTCTGTTGCTGCACTGACGATTTACGATATGTGTAAAGCGGTGCAAAAAGACATGGTTATCGGTCAAGTTCGTCTCCTAGAAAAGACGGGTGGAAAATCTGGACACTTCAAGGCGGAATCATGATTAAAGTACTTTTTTTTGCTCAGACTCGTGAGCTGATTGGTATCGACAGTGTCGAATTAGATGATCAATTTGAAACGGTTGAAGCGATTCGCGCACATCTCGTGGAAGAGGGCGCTGATAAAAATGGTAAGTGGGATTTGGCTTTAGAGCCAGGAAAGCTACTTGCTGCTGTTAATCAATCTATTGTCCCACTTGATACCGAAGTAAAAGCGGGGGATGAAGTTGCATTTTTCCCACCGGTAACCGGAGGTTAAGATGGACCCACGCGTCTCTGTACAAGTTGAAGACTTTTCCGTTGATCACGAATATCAACGTTTATCCGAAGGTACGGCTGCTGGTGCTGTCGTAACATTCATTGGTAAAGTTCGAGATATGAACCTTGGCGATAATGTTGTTGGTTTGCACTTGGAACACTACCCAGGCATGACTGAGAAGAGCTTGAGCGACATTTGCGATCAAGCTGAATCACGTTGGCCATTATTGGGCGTACGCGTGATTCATCGCGTTGGTGACATGGATAGCGGTGATCAAATCGTCTTTGTTGGTGTTTCAAGTGCACACCGTGGAGCAGCATTTGATGCTTGCGAGTTCATTATGGACTACTTGAAAACTAAAGCACCATTTTGGAAGAAAGAACGCACGACGAGTGAAGATCGTTGGATTGAGTCGCGCGATACTGATCACCAAGCTGCGCAGCGTTGGGAAAAATAGAACCCACTCCTCATTCTAGTGAAAAAAGCTAAGTGTCAATGGCACTTAGCTTTTTTTGTACTTATCTTCATAATTCTGCTCATTTGACTTCAACACAACCCGTACTCGCTCTGGTGATATTCTTCACAATAAAAGTTTTTAGCCCAATATATAAACAATTATTTGTTAGACTTCATTTGTCATAAATGTTAAATAATATGTAAATATCTAGCATAAGATGCTATCAAATGGTTTAAATGTAGATTAATCGAAAGTTTTGTCTGTGGAATGTCGCTTCTGGTCTCCATTTGGCTGGTGAATACTTTTTGATTAGAGTTTACTGCTAGATATGTGTGGTTTAGTCAGGATTATTGGTTTTTTTGCTACATTTTTATGGCAAATTACTTCAATGATTGCTAATGTGTGCCGCAGTCTTTGTAAGGTTTTAGGCTTTTGTGCTCAGAAAACGCACTAAAAAAATCTAAAACTCTGACCGTTCCAGGCCCTTACAAAGAAGTCATGGATGCTAACGAAAAAATTTGGAGTTTTACGCATGTATAAGAATAAAATCACGCGCGCTTTATTTATTGGTGCTGGTCTTTCTCTCGCTTTAGCTGGTTGTGGCGAAAAGCCTGCAGAGAAACAAGCTGCTGAGCCTGCTCCGGCTCCAGCCCCTGAAGCTAAATCTGATTCTAAAGAGCCAAAACTTGCTGCTGTTCAAGAATTGGTGCGTGGTAACGGTACAGAAGTTGCGACAATAGACCCTCATAAATCTCAAGGTGTTCCAGAATCCCACGTGATTCGCGATCTTCTTGAAGGCCTAGTAAACCAAGATGCGGACGGTAACACTATCCCTGGTGTTGCAGAATCTTGGGAAACTGAAGACAACAAAACATACACTTTCCACCTACGTGAAGACGCAAAATGGTCTAACGGTGATCCTGTTACTGCAGGTGATTTTGTATACAGCTTCCAACGCGCAGTCGACCCAGCAACCGCTTCTCCATACGCTTGGTACATGGAATACACCAAGATGAAGAACGCAAAAGACATTGTTGCGGGTAAAAAAGACAAGAGTGAGTTGGGTGTTAAAGCGGTTGACGACCACACGTTAGTGGTTGAGCTAGACACTGCTGTACCATACTTTGTGATGATGATGGGCCACACAACAGTGAAGCCTGTTCACCAAGCAACCGTTGAAAAGTTCGGCGATCAATGGACGAAGCCTGAGAACTTTGTAGGTAACGGTGCTTATGTTGTTGACAACTGGGTTGTAAACGAGCGTTTAGTTCTAAAACGTAACGAACAATACTGGGACAACGAAAACACGACGCTTGATCAAGTTACTTTCCTACCAATCGAAAACCAAGTAGCGGAAATGAACCGCTTCCTAGCAGGTGAAATCGACTTCACGAATGAACTGCCTACAGAGCACTTCAAGCGTTTGAAGCAAGAGCATCCAGAAGACGTGTCTGTATCGGGTAACTTGTGTACTTACTACTACATCTTCAACACGAAGAAAAAGCCGTTTGATGATGTTCGCGTACGTAAAGCGATTTCTTATGCGATTGACCGTAATATCGTGACTGATGCGATCCTAGCACAGGGTCAAAAGCCAGCTTATTTCCTAACGCCTGAAATCACGGCGGGTTTCAACCCAGAAATCCCTGCGTACGGCAAAATGACGCAAGAAGAGCGTAACGCTGAAGCGGCGCGTCTATTGGAAGAAGCGGGTTACGGCGCAGACAACCCTCTTGAATTTAACCTTCTATACAACACGTCAGAGAACCACAAGAAACTTGCGGTTGCACTGGGTTCAATGTGGAAGAAGACGCTTGGTCTAGACGTTACGCTAGAAAACCAAGAGTGGAAAACTTACCTATCTACCAAAGATTCTGGCAACTTTGAGGTTGCTCGTGCAGGTTGGTGTGGCGACTACAACGAAGCTTCATCTTTCCTAACGCTGATGATGAGTAATAACACTACTGGTGGTATTCACTACGACAGCAAAGAGTACGATGCAATCATGAACAAAGCATTTGCTTCAACTTCTGACGAAGAGCGTCAAGCGCTTTACCTAGAAGCAGAGAAGTTGATGGCAAAAGATATGCCAATCGCACCTATCTACCAGTACGTGAAATCACGTCTACTATCACCGAAAGTTGGTGGCTTCCCAGTCAATAACGCGGAAGACAAGATTTACTCTAAAGATCTCTACATCACAGAGTAATTCGTAACTCGATAGAACTATAAAAATGAGGCTCTACATGTGAGAAATTGCATGTAGCGCCTATCTTTAGTCCAAAAGAATTGGACGACTTCTTTAATTTAACTGTCACAGACTGAAAGAGTGAGTTTATGCTTAAATTCATCGCAAAAAGGATATTTGAGGCGATCCCAACAATGTTGGTTTTGATCACCGTATCTTTCTTTCTTATGCGCTTTGCACCGGGAAACCCTTTCTCGACAGAGCGTCCATTGCCACCCGAAGTAATGGCAAATATCGAAGCTAAATATGGCTTAGATAAACCTGTATTTGAACAATACACCACGTATTTGACCAATGTTATCCAAGGGGATTTCGGACCGTCATTTAAATACCTTGATTACTCGGTTAACGAGCTGATCGCGGTTGCCTTACCGGTTTCGGCTAAAGTGGGCTTCATCGCCTTTATCTTTACCCTGATTATGGGGGTTACCGTCGGTACCATTGCTGCGCTCAAGCAGAATACTTGGATTGATTACACCATCATGTCGACAGCGATGCTCGGCGTAGTAATGCCTTCTTTTGTATTGGCACCTGCGCTTATCTATCTATTCTCGCTTCACTGGAATATCTTCCCTGCGGGCGGTTGGCAAGATGGTAGCTGGCAGTATTTAGTGCTTCCTGTCATTGGTATGTCACTACTGTATGTTGCAACCTTCGCTCGTATTACGCGTGGTTCGATGATCGAGACACTGAACAGTAACTTTATTCGTACGGCTCGTGCTAAAGGTCTAAGCTACCGTTACATTATCATCAAGCACGCTCTTAAGCCGGCACTTCTCCCTGTTGTTTCTTACATGGGTCCTGCTTTCGTAGGTATCATCACCGGTTCTGTTGTTATCGAAACCATTTTTGGTCTACCAGGTATTGGTAAGCTATTCGTTAACGCTGCGTTTAACCGTGACTACTCGCTAGTAATGGGTGTAACCATCCTGATTGGTTTCCTATTCATTTTATTCAACGCGATTGTAGATATTCTACTTGCAATGATTGACCCGAAAATTCGCTACTAACAGGGACGTTTGGTTATGTTAACGAAAAAAGAAAACCTAGAAGCGATTGAGAAGTTCTCCGAAAACTTGGAGATTGAAGGTCGCAGTCTTTGGCAAGATGCTCGTATCCGTTTTATGCGCAACAAAGCGGCAATGGTGAGCTTATTCCTTCTTGTTCTAATGACGTTGGCGGTGATTATTCTGCCAATGATCGCACCGCACACCTTTGATGATACTGACTGGTACGCGATGCACGTTGCACCGAATGCTGACCATTGGTTTGGTACCGACAGCTTAGGTCGTGACTTATACGTACGCACGCTAATCGGCGGTCGTATTTCGTTGATGGTGGGGGTCATGGGTGCATTTGTAGCCGTACTGATTGGTACGCTCTATGGCGCAGCATCTGGTTTTATCGGCGGTAAAGTTGACCGTGTGATGATGCGTATTCTAGAGATTTTGTACGCGGTACCGTTTATGTTCCTAGTTATCGTACTTGTGACATTCTTCGGTCGTAACATCATGCTGATCTTTGTCGCGATTGGTGCTATCGCATGGCTAGATATGGCGCGTATCGTACGTGGTCAGACACTCAGCTTACGTAGCAAAGAGTTCATCGAAGCTGCACATGTGTGTGGTGTTAGCAACTGGAAAATTATCACTCGTCATATCGTGCCGAATGTACTGGGTATCGTAGCGGTTTACTCTACGCTACTTATCCCGAGCATGATCCTGACGGAGTCATTCCTATCATTCCTTGGTCTTGGTGTTCAGGAACCGATGACAAGTTGGGGAGCCCTTCTACAAGAAGGTGCACAGACAATGGAAGTGGCAATCTGGCAGCTGGCATTCCCAGCCGTGTTCATGGTTGTGACGCTATTCTGCTTCAACTACGTTGGTGACGGCCTGCGCGATGCGCTGGATCCAAAAGACAGATAATTAAAAGATAAGATTAAGGAAGCAATGATGAGCTTATTAGATGTCAAAGATCTGCGCGTCGAATTCACCACGCAAGATGGTATCGTAACCGCAGTAAACGATTTGAACTTCTCTCTCAACCAAGGCGAAACCTTAGGCATCGTTGGAGAGTCGGGATCAGGTAAATCTCAAACCGTATTCGCAATCATGGGCCTGTTGGCTAAGAACGGTATTATCTCTGGTAGCGCAAAGTTTGAAGGCAAAGAAATCTTAAACTTACCAGAAAAAGAACTGAACAAAGTTCGCGCTGAACAGATCGCAATGATCTTCCAAGACCCAATGACATCGCTGAACCCTTACATGAAGGTAAGTGACCAGTTGATGGAAGTGCTTATGCTGCATAAAGGCATGGGCAAAGCGGAAGCATTTGAAGAATCAGTACGCATGCTGGAAGCGGTGAAAATCCCTGAAGCGCGTAAGCGTATCACGATGTACCCGCATGAGTTTTCAGGCGGTATGCGTCAGCGTGTAATGATCGCGATGGCGTTGTTATGTCGCCCTAAACTGCTTATTGCCGATGAGCCAACAACAGCACTTGATGTGACGGTTCAAGCACAGATCATGGACCTGCTTAATGAGCTTAAAGACGAGTTCAACACGGCGATCATCATGATCACGCACGACCTTGGTGTTGTTGCAGGTTCGTGTGACAAAGTGTTGGTGATGTATGCAGGTCGTACGATGGAGTACGGCAACGTAAACGAAATCTTCTATAATCCAAGCCACCCTTATGCAGAGGGTCTGCTGAAGGCGATTCCTCGCCTTGATACGGAAGGTGAAATTCTGCCAACCATTCCTGGTAATCCACCAAACTTGCTTCGTCTACCACCGGGCTGCCCTTATCAAGAGCGTTGTCACCGAGTGATGGATCGTTGTAAGCGTGAAGCGCCAATTCTGACTCCATTTGGTGATGGCCGTCAGCGCGCATGTTTTTCTGAATGGGAGGCTTGGAACAAATGAATGCAGTAGATAAAAAGCTAATTCTGGACATTTCAGAGCTGAAAGTTCACTTCAGCATTGCGTCAAAATCGGCATGGCCTTGGTCAAAGCCTTCAAGCCTAAAAGCGGTTGATGGGGTGAACGTTCGACTATACGAAGGGGAAACGCTTGGTGTAGTAGGTGAGTCAGGTTGTGGTAAATCGACGTTTGCGCGCGCCATCATCGGCCTTGTTGAAGCGACGGATGGAGAAGTAGTTTGGTTGGGTCAAGATCTAACTAAGATGAAAGACGTCCAACGTCGTGAAACGCGTAAAGAAATACAAATGATTTTCCAAGATCCTTTGGCATCTCTTAACCCACGTATGACGGTTGGCGACATTATTGCTGAGCCTCTTGAAACGTTCTACCCAGAACTGTCTAAGCAGGAAGTGAAAGACCGCGTTAAAGAAATGATGGCGAAAGTGGGTCTACTACCAAATGTTATCAACCGTTATCCGCATGAATTCTCGGGTGGTCAGTGTCAGCGTATCGGGATTGCGCGTGCGCTTATCCTTAAGCCTAAGATGATCATTTGTGACGAGCCAGTATCGGCGCTTGATGTATCTATTCAAGCTCAGGTTGTTAACCTGCTTAAAGAGATTCAAAAAGAACTAGGCCTTTCTCTGGTGTTCATTGCGCATGATTTGTCAGTGGTTAAACACATCTCAGATCGTGTTTTGGTCATGTACTTGGGTAATGCTGTCGAGCTTGGTGAGGCGGAGGCGCTGTTTGCTGATCCTAAGCACCCATATACACGCGCATTGATGTCAGCGGTTCCGATTCCGGACCCGAACATTGAACGCAGTAAGAAAATCCAAATGCTGGAAGGCGACCTTCCTTCGCCGATCAGCCCACCATCGGGTTGTGTGTTCCGCACTCGTTGCCCACAAGCAACCGAAGAGTGTGCGAAGACGAAGCCAACGATTCAAGGCAACGACGTTCACGCGGTATCTTGTTTGCACGTTAGTGTATAAATTCAGCCTGTGACGGGCTTAAGCGCGACACCTTCATCGGGTCGCGCTTTTTTTATGCATCTGATTTATACATTCGAATTTCTTGAACATGATGTCCTAAGTTCAGTGATTTTCTGTTTGATAGGAAACGCTAATATAGACATAAACAGAATGAGAGGAGCGCAATCATGGGTAAGTTGGTCGAAGGTGTTTGGCATGACGTCTGGTATGACACAAAATCAAATGGTGGCAAATTTGTGCGTGAAGATACCGGATTCCGTAACTGGGTTAAAAACGAACCTAATGCGGAGTTTAAACCAGAGTCTGGTCGATACCATTTGTATGTCTCTCTTGCTTGTCCTTGGGCACACCGAACGCTCATCTTCCGCAAGCTGAAAGGCTTAGAACCCCATATTGATGTCACGGTTGTTTGCCCTGATATGTTAAGCCAAGGCTGGCAAATGGGGCTTCCTGAGCCACTATTTGGTCACACTCGTATGCACCAAATCTACACGCAGGCCAAACCAGATTACACAGGCCGTGTAACTGTGCCTGTGCTTTGGGATAAAAAGACCAATACGATCGTGTCGAATGAGTCGTCAGAAATTATTCGTATGTTTAACTCGGAGTTCAATGAGTTAACAGGAAACCACGATGACTATTATCCAGAACAGCTAAAGCATGTTATTGACGAGTGGAACGATTTTGTTTATCCAAACGTCAACAATGGAGTGTATCGCTGTGGTTTTGCGACCACGCAAGAGGCATATGAAGAAGCATTCGATTCTTTATTTGCTGCTCTAGATAAAATCGATTTGCACCTAGCGACGCATCGTTATTTAGCGGGGAATACTATTACTGAGGCTGATTGGCGTTTGTTTACGACTCTGATCCGTTTCGATGCCGTGTATGTAGGTCACTTCAAATGTAACAAGCAGCGCATCGCAGACTACGAGAATATTCAAGGATACTTAAAAGAGTTGTATCAAGTCGAAGGCGTCGAAGAAACCACGGATTTCTACCATATTAAACGTCACTACTATTTCAGCCACATCGGGATTAACCCGACGCAAGTCGTACCCAAAGGGCCTGATTTAGACTTAAACTCTCCTCATGGAAGAGAAATAATTGGCTAGTTTGTTGCCTCCATCAGAAATGAAAAAGTACTTAACGGTAAGCAATGTCGTTAAGTACTTTTATGCCAACTAAATACTAGGAGTAGGAGAGTGACTTTTAAGTGTGCGCTCGTCTTACTTAGCGCGCACGACGTCCATCACTAATTTTCCGTCGACTTTTACAGGTCCATCTTCTTTGGCTCCGAGTGTATATTCAAATACGCCAGTCTTCATTCCCCCGTTTTCTCCGTGGACCATTAGCATCAGCATGTCGCCAGACTCAACCGGTTCCATCAAAATTGCATTCACGTTCTCATTCTGTCCCATCTTTAGTGGGGCATAGCCGATAACAGGGCCAGGCTTCATTGATTCGTCTGTTCGGTGGACTACCATCCATCCGTTGTCGTCAGCATGAGCCATTTTTGCGGTTACCGTTCCTCCGGACATATCTTGATCAACGCCTTTAATGCTTGGGGCAGAAAAGCTGAATGAAGAAAAACTGAACAGAATTGCAGCTAAACCAAGCTTTAGCAGTGAGTTGTTGATGGAGTTGTTCATATGTATTCCTTACTTATGTGTGAGTTTGCTTAATAGCAGTCCATCTTCGTTACGTAGTTCGAGTAAGAAAGTTCAGTTGAAATGTAAATAATGCTGATAAATTGAACAGGGAGGGCCGCTTCGTTCTATTACGTTTTGGTGGTAGATAAAAGAATAATGAAATTATAAGACGCAATGGTAAGCAGGGAACCGGGGCCATTTTCTGATTATCCTCTCATCGTCACAGCTTCTTACCCATATTCAAATAAACTAATGATATAACAACCGCTTTTTAACGGGGTGATGCATGGATATCAATGAGTTTGTCAGTGGCGAGCATCTAATTTGGAATCTGCTTATTGCTCTATTACTAGGGGCAATTGTTGGCACCCAACGTGGCTGGGTGATGCGCAATAGCGTAGAAGGCAGTCGTGTAGCAGGCATTCGTACTTTTTCTTTAGTCGGTTTACTCGGTGGTTTAGTTGGCATTCTCGCCAACATCTATACACCTTTACTCATTGGTTTTGCGCTTATCGCTTTAGTCATCCTCACTTGCATCGCTTTTGTTATACAGCAGAAAAAGAGCGGAGATGTGAGCATCACTGGCGTGGTTAGTATCATGGTGGTGTTTGTTCTGGGTAACCTTGCCGTGTCGGGTGAGGCTGTTTTAGCTGCAGCAGCGGCCGTCATAACCGCTGTGGTGCTCGATAACAAAAGAGAGCTACATCAAGCACTACAAAAACTGCAAGAGTATGAGTTAGACGCAGCACTGCGTTTATTACTTATCTCGATAGTCATGTTACCACTGTTACCAAATCAATCTTACGGCCCTTGGAATGCACTTAACCCGTATGAGATTTGGTGGATGGTTGTGTTGATCGCTAGTATCTCTTTTGTCGGTTATTTTGCGATAAAGATCGGCGGGGCGAAGCGAGGTATTTTGTTTACGTCTGTATTTGCTGGTCTTAGCTCTTCGACAGCATTAACGTTGCAGTTTTCCCACCTTTCTCGTGAGCAAGCGAGCATCAGCCCGTTACTCGCTAGTGGTATTCTTCTGAGCTGCGGAACCATGTTCCCTCGTTTACTTATCGTACTGTCCGTTATCAATCCACAATTAGTGAAACTGCTTTGGCCAATTGTGATGGCGATGATGGTTGCGCTGTACATTCCGGCATGGTGGATTTGGCGCAGAAGTGAAGTTGAGCAGATTGAGCAATCAAATAAGCAAACGAACCCTCTTGCTTTGCAGTCGGCACTGTTCTTTGGCCTCGTGTTGGCGGTGATTATGCTGCTTGCTCATGCTTTGTCTGACTGGTTCGGCAACGCGGGTGTGTTGATCCTTTCTGCTTTATCAGGGATTACTGACGTTGATGCGATCTCGTTAACCCTCGGACGTCAAAGTACGCAAACATTAAGCGTGACCACTGCTGCATTAGGCATTTTGATTGCCGCTTCGGTTAATACCATTGTGAAAATGGGGATGGTTATCGCGATAGGGGATAAGAAGCTTTGGCGCCGAATCGCACCCGTGATGACAGGTTGTGTTGTGGTTGGGGCTGGGGTATTTATGGCGCTATATTCATAAGAGCGTATTAGTGCTATTGCTCATAGCCTCTTTGCTGTGTGGCCAACAATAGAAAAAGCCCTCGACGAATCGAGGGCTTTGGATAGTTGTCCAACTAGATGTCAGAAGCGATTATTTAGCTTCTTGGTCTGCTTGGATTGCTGTTAGAGCGATTGTGTACACGATATCGTCTACTAGCGCGCCACGAGACAAGTCGTTTACAGGCTTGCGCATACCTTGCAGCATTGGACCGATAGAAACTAGGTCAGCTGAACGTTGTACCGCTTTGTAAGTCGTGTTACCCGTGTTTAGGTCTGGGAATACGAATACTGTCGCTTTACCTGCTACTGGAGAGTTAGGCGCTTTAGACGCTGCCACGTTTTCCATGATAGCTGCGTCGTACTGTAGAGGACCGTCGATCACTAGATCAGGACGCTTCTCTTTCGCGATGCGAGTTGCTTCACGTACTTTATCAACGTCTGCACCCTTACCAGATTCACCAGTAGAGTAAGAGATCATAGCAACGCGAGGGTCGATACCGAATGCTGCTGCAGAGTCAGCAGATTGGATAGCGATTTCAGCAAGCTGTTCAGCAGTTGGATCTGGGTTGATCGCACAGTCACCGTAAACCAGTACTTGATCAGGCAGAAGCATGAAGAATACTGAAGATACGATAGACGCATTTGGTGCAGTCTTGATGATTTGGAACGGAGGAACGATAGTGTTCGCCGTAGTATGAACAGCACCAGAAACTAGGCCGTCAACTTCGTCGTTCTCAAGCATCATTGTGCCTAGGAATACTGAATCTTGTAGCTTCTCACGAGCCACAACTTCAGTCATGCCCTTCGCACCGCGCAGCTCAACTAGACGAGCAACGTAGTTTTCACGAACAGCATCGGCATCGATGATGGTTACGCCAGTACCTAGCTCAACGCCTTGTTGAGCTGCTACGCGACGGATTTCATCTGGGTTACCTAGAAGCACACAGTCTGCAATGCCGCGTTCAGCACAGATTGCTGCCGCTTTAACAGTACGTGGTTCGTCACCTTCTGGAAGAACGATACGCTTGCCTGCTTTACGAGCAAGTTCAGTTAGTTGGTAACGGAACGCTGGTGGGCTTAGACGACGAGACTTCTGAGTACCTTCAGTCATTGACTCGATCCAGTTACCGTCGATGTGACCAGCAACGTGCTCGTTGATGAACTCGATACGCTCTTTATCGTCTGCAGGTACTTCGATGCTGAAGCTCTGTAGGTTTAGAGATGTCTGCCAAGTGTTACCTTGTGCTTTGAAGATAGGTAGACCAGTGTCGAACGCTGGTTTACATAGACCTTCGATTTCGCGAGGGATGTCGTAACCGCCAGTTAGCAGTACAGCACCAATATCCACACCGTTCATTGCAGCAAGAGAAGCAGCAACGATAACATCAGGACGGTCTGCAGAAGTAACAAGTAGAGAGCCAGGTTTGAAATGCTCAATCATGTTTGGCAGAGAACGTGCACAGAAAGTGATGCTCTTGATGCGACGAGTGTTGATGTCACCTTCGTTGATGATATCTGCTTTCAGGTGCTTAGCCATGTCGATTGCACGAGTCGCAATCAGATCAATGCTCCATGGCACGCAACCTAGTACACGAATTGGAGAAGTGTTGAAGATTTCCATCACTTTCAATTCGTTTTGTTTTGCGCTATCTGCATCGTCAAAGATTTCAGATAGGTCAGGGCGAGTACGGCCAGCTTCATCAACAGGAGCGTTTAGCTTGTTGATGATAACGCCAGAGATGTTTTTGTTCTTAGTGCCGCCGAAGTTAGAACATGCTACTTCGATACGCTCTTTCAGTTGCGCTGGGTTATCAGTACCTGGAGTCGCAACTAGCACGATTTCTGCACCAAGTGTTGCCGCGATTTCCGCGTTTACTTGGTTTGCAAATGGGTGCTTACGAGTAGGTACAAGACCTTCGATTAGCGTAACGTCTGCGTCTTTGTTGATTTGGTTGTAACGTTCAACAACGGTTTCTAGCAGCTCGTCCATGTTGTCGTTACCGATTAGGCTTTCAGCAACAGACATCGCCATTGGCTCACCGATCTTCATATCGCTGTTGTGGCCAACGATAGTTGAAGTCAGATCTGGCTGATCACCACCTGAACGTGGCTGACAGATTGGCTTGTAGAAAGAAACTTTAACGCCTTTACGCTCCATAGCGCGAAGAACACCCATGCTAACGCTTGTTAGGCCAACGCCTGCGCTAGTAGGGATAAGCATAATAGTACGAGACATTCGTAGAGTACCTTTAGCTATTTGGGGGATAAAAGCTCAACTCTTATTCCATGAAGCTCGAAGAATAGGAGTTGAGCCCCTAAGAAATTCGTTTGAATGAAAATCTGGCTAGCCGAGTGGCTAGCCAGTAATTCAATTAAAGACCTGTCAGGCGTGCAGTGTCTTCAGCGATGACTAGCTCTTCGTTAGTAGAGATAACCATTGCAGGGATACGGCTGTTTTCAGTCGTGATAACGCCTTCGCCGCCGAAGCGAGCTTTAAGGTTAGCTTCGCTATCTACTTCGATACCGAAGATGCCAAGACGGTTTAGAACCATTTCACGGATAGGGCCAGAGTTCTCGCCGATACCGCCAGTGAAAGTGATTGCGTCTAGACGGCCGTCCATTGAAGCAGTGTAGCCAGCTACGTACTTAGCTAGACGGTGGCAGAACACGTCCATTGCGCGTGTTGCTTCTTCTTTCTCACCGTAGTTGTCTTCAACGAAACGACAGTCAGAAGTCACTTCAGTTAGACCTTGAAGACCAGACTCTTTAGTTAGCATCGTGTTGATTTGATCAACAGAGTAACCTAGAGCGTCGTGTAGGTGGAAGATGATCGCAGGGTCGATGTCGCCACAGCGAGTACCCATTACTAGACCTTCAAGTGGAGTAAGACCCATAGAAGTGTCTACAGATTGACCGTTCTTGATCGCACATACAGACGCGCCGTTACCTAGGTGACAGTTGATGATGTTTACTTCTTCAACTGGTTTGTTTAGTAGGCCAGCAACTTCACGAGTGATGAACAAGTGAGAAGTACCGTGCATACCGTAACGACGGATACCGTGTTCTTTGTATAGGTTGTATGGAAGAGCGTATAGGTAAGACTCTTCAGGCATAGTTTGGTGGAACGCAGTGTCAAATACAGCAACGTTTTTCAGCTCTGGGAAGTTTTTCTTAGCCGCTTCGATACCGATGATGTGGGCAGGGTTATGAAGAGGTGCAAATGTTGCAGCGTCTTGAATACCTTTTAGAACTTCATCAGTGATTAGTGCAGATTGAGTGAACTGCTCGCCGCCGTGAACGATACGGTGACCGATTGCGCCTAGGTTAGCTTTAAGCTCTGGCTTAGAAGCAAGAATAGTTTCTACCATAAACGCTAGTGCTTCTTCGTGAGCTGCACCATTGCCTAGTTGAGCTTCGTGCTTGCCATCAAGTTTCCACTTGATGCGAGCTTCAGGAAGGTGAAGACACTCAGCAAGACCTGATAAGTGCTCGTCGCCGTTCTCGGCATCAACAACGGCAAATTTAAGAGAAGAACTACCGCAGTTTAAAACTAAAACTAGCTTAGACATGTATGACTACCTGTTATTCGTCTGATAAAAAATCAGTTAAAGAATGAAAAATTAATCACAAGAATAGCCGATACCCAGAAGGCTGCGTACTAATCCTGGTCAAAAATTGTTCTAATTCCATATAAAGAAATAGTGATGAACCCATCCATCACTATGATGCGATCCGTGCAGATAGATATCTCGGAGTTGCTTAAATTGTAAATAACAGCAACAATGAGATTGAGGGTCTGCAAAGGATAGCGATAATAAGCAATGATAACAAAAAAAATTTGAAAGAATATTAACTTTCATCAATTTTTTGTACCTTCAGTTGAAATGTTCAACTATTTTTTAGTGAGAGAGCGGTATGAGTAATAAAGTCGGATTGATCCATAGCCTGAAAGATGGCCAGAATTACATGGAGATCTGGCCGGTTCGTAAAGAGCTAAGCGCCATATTTCCGGAACAGCGTATCATTAAGGCGACTCGCTTTGGCATTAAAGTCATGCCAGCCGTCGCTGCGATCAGCGTACTCACTCAAATGGCATTCAACAATTACCACGCGTTACCTCAGTCTATTGTTGTCGCCTTGTTTGCGATTAGCTTGCCACTCCAAGGGATTTGGTGGCTTGGTGCTCGATCCAACACGAAACTGCCGCCTTCTCTGGCATCTTGGTATCGGGAGCTGCATCAAAAAATTGTGGAAACAGGTTTTGCACTAGAGCCTGTTAAAGCTCGCCCTCGTTATAAAGAGCTTGCGATAATACTGAACCGAGCGTTTCGCCAGCTCGATAAATCGTCACTAGAGCGTTGGTTCTAATTTAAATTGTTTGAAATGGAGTGTGCACTAGCCGCTCCATTTTTGATCCTGCCTCTATTACCTACTTTGACGGTCGTTGATGAAGCGAGCGAAGCTTTGTTTACCAAAGATTCTTTCCGGATGAAGAAGGCCCCCCGATCACAAATGTTGCTTTAGTGTTAAATCTTTCTTTTCTTTACTAAGACTTAGTAGTAATAATAAAAACAAGATGCGCAAGAAGTGCACAGTTATACGAACACAACATTACCCCCTTCAAACATTTGAATTCACGAGTCGATATTCATGTTGAATGCTCGCGAAACAAGGACGAAGTCACATCAAGGAGTTATGATGAAAACGAAACGTTTATTAGCCACTGCCGTTCTATCTGCTACTGCTATTTTCTCTTCTGCCAATGTACTGGCCGCCACTGCAACCGTTGCAGTTTCACAAATTGTCGAACACCCCGCGTTAGACGCGACGCGTCAAGGATTGCTTGATGGTTTAAAAGCGAAAGGCTACGAAGAAGGCAAAAATCTAGAATTTGATTATAAGACCGCACAGGGTAACCCTGCGATTGCAGTGCAAATTGCCCGTCAGTACGTCGGCGAAAATCCTGATGTGTTAGTGGGTATCGCGACGCCTTCGGCACAAGCCTTGGTGTCGGCAACGCGCTCTATTCCTGTTGTCTTTACTGCGGTAACAGACCCGGTCGGTGCGAAATTGGTTAAGTCGATGGAACAACCAGGCAAAAACGTAACTGGCCTATCTGATCTTTCACCCGTTGCTCAGCATGTCGATCTCATCCAAGAAATTCTTCCTCAGGTGAAAAGCATCGGGGTTGTATTTAATCCCGGTGAAGCTAATGCCGTGACTTTGGTTGAATTGCTAAAAGAAAGCGCAAAAGCAAAAGGCATACAAGTGGTTGAAGCGACCGCACTAAAAAGTGCTGATGTTCAGTCTGCGACTCAAGCCATTGCAGCGAAATCAGATATTCTTTACGCCCCAACAGACAATACAGTTGCAAGTGCGATTGAAGGGATGATTGTGGCAGCGAATCAAGCGAAAAAACCTGTATTTGGTGGTGCGACGTCATATGTCGAAAAAGGTGCGATCGCCGGTCTAGGTTTTGACTACTACCAGGTTGGTGTACAAACCGCGGATTACGTTGCGGCGATTCTTGATGGTCAAGAACCAGGCAAGTTGGATGTAAAAGTCGCGACGGGCTCTGACCTCGTAATTAATGAAAGCGCAGCATCTAAGCTCGGTATCAAGCTGCCAAGTTCTGTGGTTGAACGTGCGACAAGCATGCAATAAGTAACGCTTTTTTGGGTTAAGCCTGTCACATTGGTTGGTAGATGCTTGCCCCAAAATTGATACTCGCCGGACTTCTCGTGCAGAGCACTCTGCTAAAGAAGAATGGGAGTATACGTTAGAAGTCTTAAGTTCAGGTTGGTATTAGCCAGCCTGAACATGCAGAAAGGAGCAGTTATGTCTGCATTTGCTTTTTTTGGCGCACTCGAAATTGGCTTAATTTATGGCCTAGTTGCCTTGGGTGTGTATCTTACGTTTCGTGTTCTCGATTTCCCCGATTTGAGTGTGGATGGCAGCTTTCCAATGGGCGCGGCGGTGGCTGCAACGGCGATTGTCGCAGGTATTAATCCTTGGCTTGCGACAATAATGGCGATGATAGCCGGTAGTATGACGGGTTGGGTAACCGCTTTTCTGGCTGTTCGATGTGGTATTTTGCACCTGTTAGCTTCCATTCTTACCATGATCGCGGCATTTTCAATCAATATTCGTATTATGGGCAAACCTAATATGGCGTTGCTTGGAGAGGATACGATTCTCACGCCGTTTGAAGCCTTGGGCGATCCGATGTTCATTCGTCCTCTGGTTGTTGGGGTCTTAGTTCTTTTGTCCGCTTTCTTTGTGATTCGCTTGCTCAACAGCGACTTTGGTCTTGGTTTACGAGCCACGGGCGTGAATGCGCGTATGGTTTCTGCGCAAGGGGCGAGCACTGGTTTTTATACCTACTTTGGGTTGGCTTTATCCAACGGTTTTGTCGGATTCGCAGGCGCGTTGTTTGCACAAACGAACAGCTTTGCAGATGTGACCTCTGGCGTGGGCACCATTGTGGTTGGTTTGGCTGCTGTGATTTTGGGCCAGACCCTCATTCCGGGGCGAAAAATTTGGGTTGCGGTATTTGCTGTCATCATCGGTTCGGTACTTTATCGTCTTGCAGTGGCTTTTGCTTTGAGCTCTGGCATGTTTGGTTTACAAGCTTCAGACCTCAACCTTGTTACCGCAGTATTGGTGGCTGTGGCGCTTATTGCTCCAAAGCTAAAACAGAGCATGAGAGCGAAACAACGCGTTACTGATGCTAAACAAGCGGCATCAAAAAATGGTTCTGGGGAGGCGTTATGATTGAACTTAATAATATTCAGGTCACGTTCAACCCAGGGACGATTTTAGAAAATCGTGCATTGAAAGGCGTCTCTTTAGAGGTTCCAGAGCATCAATTTCTTACCGTGATTGGATCTAATGGCGCAGGAAAATCGACGTTGCTTGGCGCGGTAACAGGCGAGACGCCGATGATAGGTGGTCAGGTGATCATTGATGGCAAAGACGTCACCAAGCAGACGGTTGCCAAACGTGCGACGCAATGCGCACGAGTGTTTCAAGATCCATTGGCCGGAACCTGTGGAGAGCTAACGATAGAAGAGAACATGGCTTTAGCGTACATGCGTGGTAAAAAACGCAGTTGGGGTTTGGCGCTTTCAGCTAAACGTCGCAAGCTGTTCCAAGAGCGAATTAGCATCCTAGGGCTTGGCTTAGAAGATCGTCTGGGTGATAGCATTGGCTTACTGTCTGGTGGACAACGACAAGCCGTTAGCCTTGTGATGGCGACGTTATCGGAGAGTAAGTTGTTGCTGCTTGATGAACACACGGCTGCGCTTGATCCTCGTATGGCGGCGTTTGTTATCGACTTAACTAAACGTATTGTCGATGAGTTCGATTTAACAGTGATGATGGTGACGCATTCGATGAAAGACGCATTAGCATGTGGCGATAGGACCGTAATGCTTCACCAAGGTGAAATTGTGCTTGATGTGGCTGGAGAGCAGCGCGCTAACATGCAAGTACCAGACTTGTTGGATATGTTCTCCAAAGTGCGTGGTGAAGAGCTGGCAGATGACAGTCTCTTGTTGAACTAAGCGGTATCCGACAAGTCACTACGCCTACTAAGTGTGATCCTCCTTGGGAAAATTGGCTGATATGTCAACTCGCAAGGAGGATTTCTTGTCTCTCATTCTTCAATAACATAGTGGCATATCCGATGACGAGGAGTGCCCATAATGAACCTGCCATTTATTTTTCATAGTCAAACTATTGATGGTTTAGCTTTTAATGACGAGCAAATTACAGTCAGACTGAAAACCGAGACATTGGATTTTGATTCCGTCTATGTGCGCATTGAGCCGGACAATGAAGAATATCTGGTCGACATGGCTCAAGTAGGAACGGCTGGTGAATTATTACTATGGGAGGTATCGTTTCGACCAAATCAAGATCGAGATGTCACACATTATGTGTTTAAGCTCCTCAAAGACGGACAACAATACTGGCTCGATGCACGAGGCGTACAAAAGCGTATTCCACCCAAAGAGTTCCACTTTAAGTTGAATGTAAACCATCAACCACCAAGCTGGGTGCAAGAGCAAGTTTTCTATCAAATCTTTCCTGACCGTTTTTCTGCTAGTAAAAGTGAATCTGACATTCGTAAAGCTTATGCTCAGCATGATTCAGAAGCGATCATTAAATCGTGGGGAGAAGCGGTGGGGTCTCACAAAAATACAGGAGCAAGAGAGTTTTTTGGCGGCGATCTCAAAGGTGTGGAACAAAAGTTGGATTACCTTGAGCAGCTCGGCGTAACAGCGCTTTACTTCAATCCGGTTTTTTCTTCACCAAGTAACCACAAATACGACACCACTGATTACTTCACTGTTGATCCTATGTTTGGCACCAATGCTCAGTTTGCGGAACTGTGTGAGAAGATTCGCGGTAAGAATATGAAGATTGTCTTAGACGCGGTGTTTAACCACACGTCAGTGCATCATCCTTGGTTTGATATCCAACAAAAAGGAGAAGGGGCGTATGGCAATCCGCAGTCAAAGTTCCGCGATTACTACTTTTTCGAAGACGAAACCAATCACTATATTGGTTGGAAGGGCATTGGTAACTTACCGGTTCTGAATTTCGAAAATGAACAAGTGCGTGACTATATCTATCAAAGTGAAGCATCTGTCATTAAGCACTGGCTTAAGCCTCCATACTCAGTCGATGGTTGGCGATTTGATGTTATCCATATGCTTGGCGAAGGAGAGGGAGCGAAAAACAATGCTCATTATGTTGAAGCGTTTCGCCATGCGACGAAGTCAGTCAATCCGAATGCCTATGTGCTAGGTGAGCACTTTTTTGAAGCAACGCAGTGGTTGCAAGGTGATCAAGAGGATGGGGCGATGAACTACTACGGTTTTGCTCATCCAGTTCGAGCTTTTATCGCGCAGCAAGATATTATGTATGAACCAATCAACATTGATGGTTTGGAGTTTAAAGCATGGTTGGACGAAGCCAGAGCAAAAATCCCATTTTCTAATCAGCTATCGCAGCTAAATCAACTCGATAGTCACGATACTGCTCGGTTTATCACTCTGGTTGATGGTGATAAGCGTAAAATGAACATCGCGCTAGCAATGCTTATGACTTACGTTGGCACGCCTTGTATTTACTACGGGAGTGAAGTCGGTCTAGAAGGAGGTCTAGACCCGGATAATCGTCGCTGTTTCCCTTGGAATGAAATCGAAAACTCAGCATGGCTGTCGATTTACAAGCAATGGATTTCGATACGTAAACAGTACAAGTCTTTACAGTCTGGTAGTATTCAATGGCTGCATTGCGATACCAACGTGCTGGCTTATGCGCGCGTACTTGGAAGTGAAGCGATCGTTGTTGTGATGAATCTAAGTAGCGATGAGTGTTCAATTGACTTGCCTCTGTGGCAACTTGGTTTGGAGGCTACCCATCTTTCGTCACTTCTGGATGGACGCGAACTTATTGATTATAAGGGTCATCTTTCTGTCAATATACCTGCACAGAGCTTCAAATTGTGGCAACTGAAGTGACACTACATTCTATATTGATTAAACTTCTTTAATATATAAACAGTCTCCTACAATGCGTACACATTTGTTGGTTATCTGATTATCTGGCGATGCGCACTACGCATTGCCAGTTGATAAGATAGCGTAATCCCATTGTTTGATAAGAGACGATCTACCTTTCACATACATGGTACTCAATGGTTAACCAAAGGCGATTTAGTCTCTCATTTGTCATCTTTTTTCCCCTCGCATTATTTGTAGTGGTTTTGCTTGTTACGACAAAAAACTACTACGATGCGGTCAATCGCTATATTGATTCTGAGTATGCACGTATTGATCGTGCCATGTCCCGTGGTATTAAAGTCCTCACCGCCTTAGATTATAGTTTTACTAACTATACGAATTACGCTAACCCATTGTCTGAAGAGCACAATTCTTTAGTCAAAAAGGGGCTTTGTTATATTTGGCCGATAGACGTCTTGTTGCTAGAGAGTGTCTACAGTGAGGGGTTACCTGCGGTTGATCTTGATTACATGATTGTGGGCGATGAAAGCTTATGTCAGCAAGGTTCAACGATTAACCAATTAGCTGAACAAAAGGCGGGTTTTGCACCGTCATTGTCTTTTCTGCACGATATTGAATCCCATATCGTTGGTATTCATTACATCGATAAGCGTGGTTACGTCATTTCGTCTCCTGACACGTACGCGAAAAACTTCACTAGAGAGCTTTGGTCAACGCTAAAAGCGCGCCCATTTTGGCAAAAAACCGCACAAGATAAAGTGAACATCACATTGGCCGGACCTGGGCCGATGTTGGATTCGATGGAAGGTCAAATCATTAGTATGACGGTGCCTGTTTACGAAAAAGGGAGGCATCAAGGTGTGCTGTCCATTGATTTTGATGTCAATGCGTTGATGGCTTCGTCGCTAGGTCTTGTTGGTAAGTTTCATTTGGTTTCCAATTTACAATCCATTCCTTCAAACAGTACACGAATCAAACCAGTCGAGTTAGAGCGATTGAGTGCGAATCACAGCATGTATTACGAGTACAACCTTTGGGATGAAGCTAAGAACCTAGCGGTGTTCGAAAAATACAGCCTTATTGTTGCGATCTCTATTTACGTTTTGAGCACAGTCGTATTGTTCTATGTGAATATGCATAGTGAGCGACGTTATTTTAAAGATCTCGCCGCCAGAGATCCGATGACGAGCTTGTTGAACCGTCGAGGAATGCAAACCGTGTGGCGCAATAAGATGACGAAAAAACAGGTTGCATTAGCAGTGTTCGATATTGATAACTTCAAGAAGATCAATGATACCTATGGTCATGATGTCGGCGATTCTGCGATTCAGCTAGTTGCAAAATGTATACGTGAAAATATTCGCCACACCGATGTCGCCTCAAGATTTGGTGGCGAAGAGTTCGTGTTGGCGATTTACGACGAAGACTCGGAAGGCATTAAGCTGATTCTAGAGCGGGTAAAAAAAGCCATAGACGAACGCTCGACACGCGTGACTAAAGAAGGTTTTACGATCTCTGGCGGTGTGGTGTTCAGTAAAGAGAACCGAGTGGAAAGCTTTGATGATTTATTTAAAGCGGCGGATGAAAAGTTATATCAAGCCAAGAGTACAGGCAAAAATAAGATTTGCTACGAAGATCTAAGCGCTTAAAGGGCGAGCAGTTCGCCCTTTGCAATGCTCAGGTTTTATGCAACCTGAGAATTTAACTCATCACGATAACGTTGAATATGCTCAACAATCGGCGCGGCTTTGTTAAACGTTCGGATTTCTCTGAATAGATCTTTTGCTTCAGGATAGGCCTGACGTAAGTAAGAGAACCATTGTTTTACGCGGTTTGGATAGTACAAACCTTTGTCGCCTTTCATCTCAAACTTGGAGTAGTAGATCAGTAGCTCAACCACCTCGGGCCATGACATTGGCTGGTGGTTGTGTTTTACCATGTTGCCCAAGTTAGGGATATTGAAAGCGCCGCGGCACACCATCAAAGAGTCAACGCCAGTCGTTTCAATGCAACGTTGACCGTCCTGGTAATTCCAAATTTCGCCATTCGCAATAAGCGGAATATCAAAACGTTCGCGAATTTGGTTGATGTAATCCCATTTTATCTCAGACGCTTTGTAACCACCCTGCTTAGTCCGAGCGTGAACGGTGAGTTCATTTGCACCAGCAGATTGAATGGCATCAACAATTTCAAAGCAATCTTCAGGGTTTTCCCAGCCAAGACGAATTTTTGCGGTCACAGGAATAGCCTCTGGAACGGCTTCTCGACATGCCTTAACCACACGGTGAATTAGCTCAGGGTGCTGAAGTAGAGCAGCACCGCCCTTACTTTTATTGACCATTTTGGCTGGGCAACCAAAATTTATATCGATGCCTCTAGCGCCAAGGCTTGCCGCTTTAATTGCGTTCTCAGCCATCCAGTTTGGTTCTTGTCCTAACAATTGCACATGTACTGGCACACCTGATGCGGTTTGAGAACCTTGCAACAGCTCCGGGCATAAACGGTGAAATACATGATCGGGCAATAACTGGTCGATGACTCGAACAAATTCCGTAACACATAGGTCATAGTCGTTTATCTCGGTCAGGATTTGGCGCATCAAATGGTCTAAAACGCCTTCCATTGGGCCTAGTACAACTCGCATAGTTTGCCTAATACAGTTTGGTGATAAAAAGGAGGGCGATTGTAGCGATGTAAGCTAAGTTTGTCATTAAAAGACTCAAAGCACTCAATACAGTCAAACTCGCAACTCCCGGTTACGTGCTTTTATGCTCTGAGGTATAATGCCGCCAAATTTATGGGAAACCAGATGTCATGCAATACACATTGATTGAGAAAGGCGAAATTCACATCGATGAATCTTGCCTATTTATCGAAGGCGCAGTGCTCGCTGCTAATCTGACGACAAAACCACTCGCTCCTGAAAAGTGGTTAGAGCCGCTATTAGGTGAAGGATTCAAAGCGATTCAACCGGCAGTAGAAGAGCAAATTCACAAGCAGCACAACCGAATTCAACGAAACGAATATTCCGTGCTAGAGCTAACAGGCAAAGAACCTGAACAACTTGCTGATTTTGCCGAAGGCTTTATGTCTGTTTGGCCAATGATTGAAGAACAATGGCAAGACGTTGAGCTCAATGATGGATTGCAGCGTATGCTACAAGCATTACTGACCACTTTGATGCTGGCTATCGATGAGTCGGCAACGCAGCAACAGATGCGCGACGCCGGTATTGAAACGCCTCCAGCTCTTGCAGACTTGATCGACCAGCTTGATTTGATGGTCGGTGAAGTGGCGTTAGGTGCGGATGAGTTGATGGTAGGCAATAAGGCTCAAAGCCTAAACCCATTCAAAGGTATCGGGCGCAATGATCCTTGTCCTTGTGAGAGCGGCAAAAAGTTCAAGCAGTGTTGTGGTCAATCACGTGGTTGAGTTAACGTGGTTAAGTTAAATAGCCGCGATGTTTACTCAGTAAAAAGCCGACCATCTGGTCGGCTTTTTTCGTTATCATTTCTCTGAAGGATTAACGAATCGGATTAGTGCGTCTTGCTGGGAAGAATTGTGCGATCACAATTAATGCTAAAGCAATTAAATTGCCAGCGAAAATAACTACTAACCATTGTGGCATTGATAAATCGAGGAATTGCCAAACAATCTTCGAGCAATCGCCGTATGCTTCGAACATCCAAGGAACCCACTGATTAAGCGGAGCCCAACTAGGGAATGTTACGAATAAATCACAAGTCGCGAATGGTGATGGGTTAAACTGATAATCAACGTGCTGCTGAGCAAGCAACAGTCCTTTGTAAGAGCTTAATCCCCAGCCAATCAAACCTAGCCAACGGAAAACTGGGTTATTTGGTGCCATAAGACCAACGATTGCAGCGACACCCACTCCCATCATCGCGACTCGTTCGTAGATACACATGACACATGGTGCAAGCATCATGACGTGCTGAAAATAGAGGGCACATGCTTCAAAGAAAACGACGAATAGCAGAAGCAGCAGCCACGATAAGCGTCCCTTCGAAAACTGGTTAAGTGAATTTAAAATAGTCACGTTTTTGTTCCTGTCTGAAATAGAAAAAGCTCTGAATACTCAGAGCTTTTTAACGTGGATAAGTTTCCTAATCAACTCAAATTTTAGTGACCGCCAGAGACTACGGGAGTCAGATCACCACTATGAGGTAAAATCCAGCCTGCATCGTAGAAAGAAGCCGTTGCAGGCTCTAGGAAGAACATAATGCCCATTAGCCCGACAATCGCAAGAACGATGGTGTAAGGCAGCGCCATGACAACCATTCGACCGTAAGACAGACGAATTAATGGAGCGAGAGCCGAGGTGAGTAGGAATAGGAATGCTGCTTGACCGTTTGGCGTAGCAACAGATGGTAGGTTAGTACCAGTGTTGATAGCAACTGCCAGTAAGTCGAACTGCTCGCGAGTAATGAGACCCTCAATGAGTGCTGTTTTTACTTCATTGATGTAAACCGTACCGACGAATACGTTATCCGACACCATTGATAGTAAGCCATTCGCGACATAGAACAGAGCTAACTGAGTGCCTTTATCTTCAACGGCAAGCACCGCGTCGATAACTGGTTTAAACAACTCTTGGTCGATGATTACCGCAACGATCGAGAAAAATACCGCAAGTAGTGCAGTGAAAGGCAGAGCCTCTTCAAACGCTTTACCCATGGAATGCTCTTCAATGACGCCAGTAAAAGCCGTCGCTAAGATGATCACTGAAAGACCAATTAAGCCTACCGCCGCCAAGTGCAAGGCTAATGCCACGATCAACCAAACGGCAATAAGCCCTTGAACCCATAGCTTTGCAACGTCTTGATTGGTACGCGTTTTGCGTTCTTCATTGTCAAAGTCAACGAGGATTTGACGAACGTTGTTAGGAAGTTTTGCACCGTAGCCAAACACTTTAAGCTTTTCGACTAGAGCACAAGTGATGAGACCGCAGAAAAATACGGGTAGCGTCACTGGAGACATACGGATTAGGAATTCGCCAAATAACCAACCCGCTTGGTCTGCAATAATTAAGTTCTGAGGTTCACCCACCATAGTGGTTACGCCACCTAACGCAGTACCTACACCAGCGTGCATCAACAATGAGCGTAAAAAGGCGCGGTAATTTTCTAAGTCATCACGCGTTAGCTCAGTGATCGTGTCATCTTGTGTGTGGTCATGGTCACCAATCGGATTACCTGACGCCACTTTGTGGTAGATAGAGTAGAAACCGATCGCCACACTGATAACAACGGCGATAACCGTCAAAGCATCCAAAAACGCAGATAAAAATGCAGCGGCAAAGCAAAACGCAAGTGATAGAAGGGTTTTGGAGCGAATACCAAGTAAAATTTTGGTAAAAATGAACAGCAATAAATGCTTCATGAAGTAGATGCCCGCAACCATAAATACCAGAAGCAGTAATACTTCAATATTTGCCACCAACTCGTGCTTAACTTGCGCAGGGCTAGTCATGCCGATAGCGATGGCTTCAATAGCAAGTAAACCACCAGGTTGTAATGGGTAGCATTTTAATGCCATTGCAAGCGTGAAAATAAATTCAGCAACCAGCAACCACCCAGCAACAAATGGGTTTATTAGGAAGAATACAATCGGGTTAATTATTAAGAAGGCTATAATGGCAACTTTGTACCAATCAGGCGCTTTACCAAGAAAGTTCTTGATAAAAGCGTTTCCGAGCGATATCGGCATGATAATTCTCTTTATAACAAAATTATGAATAGACACTACAATAGTGCTTAAGCATCTGTTTGTTAGACTTATTAACTAGTCTTTTAAAACAATAACTTAGTAAAACAACAATCCTTTGTTTATTGCAGTCTTGCCAAGTTACTTCCCCTGAACTCAAGCACCGCTCACTTTCGACCGCAAACTCTACACTCAGGCATTTATTAGTCAATAACAAAACGTGATGCTACCGACTAAAATGACTTTTTAAATGTAATAACGCGATCAAAACGGCGTTACTATATCATGAAAGGCTCAAAAAAATCCTCTTGGATTTTAAATGACGGTCAGTGACGAGAAAAGGCAAATTAAGAAAGAATATTAACTGTGATATACAAAGTAATTTTTCATATTTTGAATATAAAATTGTGACGCAGTAGTCTTTATTTCTCCGCAATTTGTGAGCTGTTTAATTAAACGAAAATTCAGATTTTACCGCTTTCACTCGCACGTCAGACCGTCCTAGATTGACATAACATATAGAGCATTAACTCTATATTGTAGAATCGTTTCAATTATTGATCGTAAATTTTCTCAAACCGTTAAGTAGTGGTATGATGAGTAGTATCGACCCTCAGAAATCAATATTGGATAAAAAGTAGAATGGTCATAAAGGCGAAAAGCCCTGCGGGATTCGCAGAAAAATATATTATCGAGAGCATTTGGAACGGCCGTTTTCCTCCTGGCTCTATTTTACCTGCTGAACGCGAGCTGTCTGAGCTAATTGGTGTTACTCGAACGACTTTACGAGAGGTTCTTCAACGACTAGCCCGTGATGGTTGGTTAACAATCCAACACGGTAAACCAACGAAGGTAAACCAATTTATGGAGACCTCTGGTCTGCATATTTTGGATACGCTGATGACGTTGGACGTAGATAACGCAACAAACATTGTAGAAGATTTGCTTGCAGCACGTACCAACATCAGCCCTATCTTTATGCGTTATGCATTTAAAGCAAATAAAGAGAACTCTGAGCGCACGATCAAGAATGTAATTGAATCTTGTGAAGCTTTAATGAATGCTGCTTCTTGGGACGATTTCATCGCTTCTTCACCTTATGCTGAGAAAGTCTTACAGAACGTGAAAGAAGACAACGAGAAAGATGAAGCGAAGCGTCAAGAAATCTTGATTGCTAAAACGTTCAACTTTTACGACTACATGTTGTTCCAACGCCTAGCATTCCATTCAGGGAATCAGATTTACGGTTTGATTTTTAATGGCTTGAAGAAGCTCTATGATCGCGTTGGTAGCTATTACTTCTCAAACCCAGCTTCTCGTGAGCTAGCGCTGAAGTTTTACCATCAGTTGCTAGAAACTTGTGAAAGTGGTCAGCGTGAACAACTGCCAGTTGTGATTCGTCACTATGGTATGGAAAGCGCGCTAATCTGGAACGAGATGAAAAAGCAATTACCAACGAACTTCACAGAAGATGACAGCTAAGCGCTGAGAAGTTAGATGAATGAAAAACCGCAGAACCTAAGGTCTGCGGTTTTTTTGTTTTTACCTATAGATACCAGTTACGTTCCTGTTGTGACAATTGGCACGGCACTGTATAGAGCTTATCTTGCTACAGAGAGTTTGGGCAACGGTAGATACAATGCTTCAACGATGTCTGAAAGGACGTGGTCGTAAGTATTGAAGATGGTCAACGATAAGTCTGATGTGACTCCATAAAGCTCTGCTTCTGTTAAATCGACATGACTTCCTGTCACATAGCTATTTAATGTCTGTATTGAGCGTGTGGAAGCAGGAGAAACGATACTAAGCGGAGCGATAACCGCTAATTGATTTAGCTTACGTGTCATAACCGATGCGTAATTTTTGAAACGCTCATTCCCCCCTTGCTCTCCCAAGTCTTGAATGCTAATTCTCAATTGAGTCAGGGTTTCTAAGCTATCCATGATGTTTTGCCAGTTCATGTGGTACTCATTATGTAGATCATCTCGTTGTTCTACCGCTAACCAAGCAATCGTGACTTCATCCATCAAGAACAAGCAATGACGAATTAACTTACCATGCTCCATCTGGTTCCTTGCAACACTGTGATCGTTCCATTGTTCAAGCAGTTTTCCTACTTTGATCTGCAGCACGCGATACATGGGTTTATTTTCAAAGCGTGAGGTTTCGACCAAAAGATGCAGTTTGTTGGTGAGATCGTTATGAAGGACTTCTAATTCTTGTTCGTTATTTTGTTGAAATTGAAGTGAGTAGTGCGTCGCAGCTCGATGGCGTCTCAGCAGATGAACAACATCTCGCAATAATGTTAACAGCTGATATTTACGCGCGTGTTGCTGCTCTCGTTTAGAAGATAAGTGATATATTCCGGCTAAAATAGCGATAGATAATAATGTGGAAATCAAAACAAACATAACCAACTCCTTGTTAGTGTTTGGACCTAGCAAGGAAGATTGCAGTTTTGATGCCACTAATTAACTTCCATTAAAACAGTAAGTTAGACTTATGATGGGAAAGGTGCTGTACAAGTTTGGTGCGCAAACTCCCCAAAAGTGTGAATTCAGTCAAAAAAAGTCCCCGCTGAACTGGCGAGGACTTTTTAAATTTGATCGTAAAGCTACAACTTACATTACGCGCATGCCAGGTTGAGCGCCTTCGTGTGGCTCAAGAATCCATAAGTCGCTGCCACCAGGGCCCGCTGCTAGGATCATGCCTTCTGACATACCAAACTTCATCTTACGAGGTTTTAGGTTTGCTACCATTACCGTTAGTTTGCCTTCTAGCTCTTCAGGTTTGTACGCTGACTTGATGCCAGAGAACACTTGACGAGTTTCACCACCGATGTCCAGTTGGAACTTAAGCAGTTTGTTTGCTTTTGGCACTTCTTCACAAGAGATGATACGAGCGATACGCATATCTACTGCTGCAAAAGCGTCGAACTCAATCTCTTCAGCGATTGGCTCTTTGTCTAGCTCAGTTTGGCTAGCCTTGTTCTTTTCCGCTTCTGCTTTCTCTTTCGCCGCCATTTCTGCCGCCGCATCTTCTTTAGATGCTTCGATCATCGCTTCAACATTCTTCGGATCGATACGGTTGAACAGTGCTTTGAACTTAGTGATCTCGTGGCCTGTTAGTGGCGCAGCGATGTTTTCCCAAGTCAGCTCTTGGTTTAGGAATGCTTCAGTACGTGCAGCTAGCGCAGGCATTACTGGTTTCAGGTAAGTCATCAGTACACGGAACAGGTTTATACCAACAGAACAGATGTCTTGTAGTTCCTGATCTTTGCCTTCTTCTTTTGCTACAACCCACGGTGCTTTTTCATCAACGTATTGGTTAGCTTTGTCTGCCAATGCCGTGATTTCACGGATTGCACGACCAAACTCACGCGTTTCGTAAAGCTCAGCGATACGGTCAGCAGCAGCAACAAATTCGTTGTAAAGCTCAGGCTCTGCAAAGTTGTCAGACAGTTTGCCTTCAAAACGTTTCGCGATGAAGCCTGCATTACGCGATGCGAGGTTAACGATCTTGTTAACAACATCAGCGTTTACGCGCTGAGTGAAGTCTTCAAGGTTAAGATCTAGATCGTCGATACGGCTGTTTAGCTTCGCCGCGTAGTAGTAACGTAGGCATTCCGGGTCTAGGTGCTCTAGGTAAGTGCTCGCTTTAACGAAGGTACCTTTAGACTTCGACATCTTCGCGCCGTTCACCGTTACGTAACCGTGGACGAATACGTTGTTAGGTTTGCGGAAACCAGAACCTTCTAGCATTGCTGGCCAAAATAGGCTGTGGAAGTAAACGATGTCTTTACCGATGAAGTGGTACAGCTCTGCTGAGCTGTCTTTTTTCCAGTACTCGTCGAAATCTAGGTCGTCGCGCTTGTCACATAGGTTTTTGAAAGAGCCCATGTAGCCGATAGGTGCGTCTAGCCATACGTAGAAGAATTTGTTCTTCTCACCTGGGATCTCGAAGCCAAAGTATGGCGCATCACGTGAGATATCCCATTGCTGCAAACCAGATTCGAACCATTCTTGCATCTTGTTCGCGGTTTCAGCTTGTAGCGAGCCAGAGCGAGTCCACTCTTTTAGCATGCTTTCAAACTGAGGCAGGTCGAAGAAGAAGTGCTCAGAATCTTTCATTACTGGCGTCGCACCAGAAACCGCAGATTTAGGATTGATCAGTTCTGTTGGGCTGTAAGTCTCGCCACAGTTGTCACAGTTGTCACCGTACTGGTCTTCTGACTTACATTTTGGACACGTACCTTTTACGAAACGGTCCGGTAAGAACATCTCTTTTTCTGGGTCGAACAGCTGAGAGATAGTGCGGCTAGAGATAAAGCCGTTTTTCTTCAGCTCAAGATAAATGTGTGACGCTAGCTCACGGTTCTCATCTGAGTGTGTGCTGTGGTAGTTATCAAAGCTGATATCAAAGCCAGCAAAGTCTCTCTGGTGCTCTTCGCTAACTGCGGCAATCATTTCTTCAGGAGTAATACCCATCTGTTGCGCTTTAAGCATGATTGGCGTGCCGTGAGCATCGTCAGCACAGATGAAGTTTACAGTGTTGCCGCGTAGGCGTTGGTAACGAACCCAAATGTCCGCTTGGATATGCTCAAGCATATGACCAAGGTGGATCGAACCGTTAGCGTACGGAAGGGCACAAGTTACCAGCATTTTCCTTGACGGAAAGTTTCTTGGATCGTTTGCCATACTTAATATTCGCTTTTCTTGATAGGTATAAATAAATTTTGATGGATAATACTACCCCATGAACTCACTAACTCCAAGGTGTCAAACTGCGGAATGCCTTAGTTTTTTTGGGGTTCTGGTTGAGGCAGGACGGTGTTAGCATGACATCTAAAAGGAGGACTTATGCATCAGTTCACTTCAAAACAAGATTTTTGTCACTGGTTTAACCAATTCCAGCATCCACAGTTGGTGGAAAATTGGGCAGATATTCATGGCGCAATTTCGATTACGGCACAAGGTTCTGTTGAGATAACGTTGCCATTCGCAAGTAATGAGCTTCAAATTATATTGCATGACTGGATTAAACAGCAACAAACCGCAGGTAAAGTGGCTGAATTCCCATTCAATATTCGCCTTGGAGTTAAAGCATTAGAAACTCAAGTGGCCAATCCGGTTAAAGGTGTTAAGAACATCATTGCCGTTAGTTCTGCGAAAGGTGGGGTCGGTAAATCAACGACTGCGGTTAACTTAGCGTTGGCGATTGCTCAATCTGGGGCGAAAGTGGGATTGTTGGATGCGGATATCTACGGACCTTCCGTCCCTATGATGTTAGGGCAAGAAGATGCAAAACCAGAAGTTCGTGATGGTAAGTGGATGGAGCCCATTTTCGCTCACGGCATCTATACTCACTCTATCGGCTATTTAGTGGACAAATCAGAAGCGGCAATATGGCGCGGGCCAATGGCTTCAAAAGCGTTGTCGCAGTTATTAACGGAGACAGACTGGCCAGATTTAGATTATTTGGTGATTGATATGCCGCCAGGCACGGGTGATATACAGTTGACGTTGTCACAACAGATTCCGGTGACAGGTAGTGTGTTAGTCACTACACCGCAAGACCTAGCCCTTGCCGATGCAAGGAAGGGAGCGGCAATGTTTAACAAAGTCCATGTCCCGGTTATTGGTGTTGTGGAAAACATGAGTTATCACATTTGTAGCCAATGTGGCGCGAAAGAGCATATTTTTGGCATGGGTGGTGCAGAAAAAATGTCGCAAGAGTTTGGCTTAGCACTGCTAGGACAAATTCCGCTTCATATCTCTATGCGAGAAGATATTGACGCTGGCGTGCCAACGGTAGCAAGGCGTCCAGAAAGTGAGCATGCAGGGTATTATAAGCAGCTTGCCGATCGCGTATGTAGCACGATGTTTTGGCAAGGCAAGGCAAAACCAGATGTGATTAGCTTTACAATGGTGAACTAAGTTTACTATGCCTATTGGTTGATAATTGCACATTTTAACGTTTGCTCGGAGGTTAATCCTCTGAGCAGGCAGAAACTTATGACTAAACCCTAATTCCAGCTAGTAACTATGGGGTGAACTCCCTATAATCAGGCAGTTTATCTTTTTATGTGACTAGAAATCATCATCGGGTGCAAACTAATGTCTGATAATAATCAATGCGTCATCGTAGGTATTGCTGGCGCTTCTGCTTCTGGAAAAAGTCTGATCGCGAGCACTATTTATAATGAGCTTCGCGCGAAAGTAGGCGATCATCAAATCGGTGTCATCACGGAAGATTGCTACTACAACGACCAAAGCCACCTAAGCATGGAAGAGCGAGTAAAGACGAACTACGATCACCCGAGTGCGTTGGACCACGACCTACTGTGTGAGCACCTTGAAAAATTGGTACGTGGTGAAGCAGTAGAAGTACCTGAGTACAGCTACACTGAACACACAAGAACAAGTAACACGACCACAATGACGCCTAAAAAGGTGATCATTCTAGAAGGTATCCTTCTTCTTACTGACCCTCGTCTTCGTGATTTGATGCACGCGACAGTATTTATGGATACACCGTTAGATATTTGCTTGCTTCGTCGTGTTAAGCGTGACGTGGAAGAACGAGGCCGAACTATGGAATCTGTTCTCAAGCAGTATCAACAAACAGTACGTCCGATGTTCATGCAGTTTATCGAACCTTCTAAGCAATATGCGGACATTATTGTTCCTCGCGGTGGTAAAAACCGTATCGCAATCGATGTATTAAAAGCTCACATTGCAAGACTTTTGAAAGCTTAAGCCTTTAGACGGCTATATCGCTTTATTTTTAAGAGAAGAAGTGGCACCTTAAGTGCCACTTCTTTTTTTGTTTTTAAATTAGTCAGTTGCAGGTTAAAACCAGACATTTTTCACGCTTTTGTGGAACTGTCAGCGGTAAATGGAGTCTGCGCTTATAATTGTAAAAACACTCGAGCAAGGAAAAACAAATGAAGAAACTGCTCTTAATTCTAGCAATACCGATTGTGGTCATTTTGGTCGCAATTTTAGCGTTAACCATCTTCGTCAATCCTAACCAGTTTAAGCCCCTTATTGTTGAGCAAGCGCAAAAGCAAACCGGTTTAGAACTAGTGATTGAAGGAGATATCAGTTGGCAATTTTTCCCATCGATCGGCTTTGAGTTGGGACATACAGAATTGCGAAACCCACAAGGCTTTAGTAAACCCAATTTATTCAAAGTTGATACCGTTGGTGTAGATATCTCTGTCATGCCACTTTTTAGTCAACAGCTTGAAATTGGAAACGTCACGCTTGATGGGGCTGAGTTCTATATCGAAACCAAGAAAGATGGCAGCAAGAATATTGATGCATTGACGAAAGCCCAAACACAACAAGCAAAGCAAGCGAGCGATACTGCGCCTACGCAAAATGGTGAAACGCAGCCTGCTGGCTCTGATTGGAGCATTAATCTTGCTGGTGTTACGGTTTCTAATGGCTCATTAGAAATGCAGGATAAGCAAGCCGGTAGTTACACCAAACTTTATGATATCTCATTAAACCTTTCCGAATTCGCTTTTGACAACTGGACAACGGCTGATTTTGGCGTGAAGGGCGAAATGAATGACCAAAAGTTCACAGCGAAAGGTCAGGCCGACTTTAAGCTAGAAAAAGGTTTGGCAAACTACGCGCTAAAGAACATCAACTTTGATGCGACATACTCTGACCCTGCCAATAAGATTGAATCGGCAACGATCGGTTTAGATACGTTTGAATTCGATAAAGTAAATAACCTGACTTATGCCATGAAAGGCGACGCTGGTGGTATGAAGTTAGATATGCAGGGTGCTGGTCAACTTAGCGTGGACAAGGCTATCAGCAAAGTGCAGTTGGATAAGTTAACTCTTAAATCGACTTTTGAGGGGGATGCTTTACCTCAGTCACCGATGAAAGTCGACATGGTGTCTGATCTGTCTTTCGACCTAACGAAAAACCACCTGAGTTTTGTCCTAGAGAAGTTAACAGCGAATGCTATCGCCTTAGATGGTAAGGCAGGTGTGACACTTGGCGATATTCCTAAAGTACGATTTGCTCTCCACAGCCCAAATATCGATCTTGATGAGTTCTTAGGGTTAGATAAGCAAGCTGCCGAAGGTAATAAGCCTGCTTCTGGTGGCGAGAGTGCTCCAGCTAGGTCTGAGGTTGAGCCTGATTTGTCTGCGTTGAAAACGTTAGATGTAAAGGGTGACATTACCATCGACAAATTCAAAGCGGCAAATGCGAAGATGGAAGCGGTAAAAACGAGCTTCACTGTAAATCGTGGTGTATTTGAGCTTACTTCATTTAGCTCGAAGCTGTACCAAGGCACAATCTCAGCGACAGCGAAGTTAGATGCACGCCAATCACCAGCGACTTACAGTGTGAAAAAGTCAATCAAAGGCGTGAAAGTTCAACCGCTACTTATTGATGTCGCTGATAACGACAAGCTTGAAGGGACGGGTAACATTGATGTGAATGTTACAGGTAAGAGTCTCACGCCTACCGGTATCAAGAAGAATCTTTCTGGTACGGTTGTTATCAATTTTGCTGACGGTGCGGTAAATGGCATCAACGTTGCTCAGTTGATTCGTGAAAACTACGCAAAATTTAAAGGGCAAAAAGTCGAAGGCACCAATGAAGTTAAGAAAACAGACTTTAGTGCGATGACGGCGACATTGAAGCTCAATAAAGGCGTCGTATCAACGGATAATATGCAAGCTCAGTCTCCATTGCTACGTGTTCGTGGTAAAGGCACCGCAAACTACATCAATGAAACTGTCGACTTTACTATCAGCACATCAGTTGTAGGTAGTCTAGAAGGCCAAGGCGGCAAAGATATAGATGAGTTGAAAGACATTACTATTCCGATCAATGTGTCTGGTAAGTGGGCGGATCCTAAATTCAAGCTCGTATTTGATGATGTTCTGAAACAGAAAGCTCAGAAAGAAATTGACCGTGGTGTAGAGAAGCTAACGGACAAGATCAAAGACGAAAAAACCAAAGAAGCAGTCGATGGTTTGATAAAGAATCTATTCAATTAGATTCGAGCCAAAGCAAAAAGGGTTGGCATTAGCCAACCCTTTTTTAATTCTGCTGGTGAGCTTTACCAGTCGACACCTTTCAGCGCTTTGACGCCTGACTCAAATGCATGCTTTACATTCTTCACTTCAGAAACGGTATCAGCCATTTCAATCAGAGTGCGATGAGCGCCACGACCAGTAATGACAACCGACTGCATTTTAGGGCGGTTGTTCAGCGCTTCAACGACCTCGTCTAAATCAATGTAGCCGTAGCTCACCATGTACGTCAGCTCGTCAAAAAGAACCACATCGATAGATTCATCTTTGAGCATGCGCTTACATTCTTGCCATATGCCTTGCGCTGCTTCGGTATCAGCGGCTTTGTTTTGAGTTTCCCATGTAAAGCCGGTCGCCATTACTTGGAACTCAACGCCGAGTTTCTCAAGTAGGTTGCGCTCACCATTGTCCCAAGTACCTTTAATAAACTGCGCGACAGCACAATTCAAACCATGACCCACTGCGCGTGCTATCGTACCGAATCCTGATGTCGATTTACCTTTACCATTTCCGGTAATGATCAGTAGCAGACCTTTTTCCTCTTGAGCAGCAGCAATTTTTGCGTCTACCTGTTCTTTGACTTTTTGTTGGCGAGCCTTATGGCGTGCTTCTTTATTTTCTTCGATAGACATAATACTTCCTCAATTCCTTTTCGTGCTGTGCCCAAGCTAATTTGGGTTCATTGATTTATCTCGCTATGATAGACCAACATATCGTGAAGAAAAACCACCGATAATTCAGGGAATAAAATGAAGAAAATACTTGTTGTTTGTATGGGAAACATTTGTCGGTCACCAACCGGAGAAGCAGTGTTAAGAGCGAAAGCTCAAGAGTTGGGTATTGCCGTGGAGGTTGATTCGGCAGGTACGATTGGCTACCACGCAGGAAACCCACCGGATTCAAGGGCAATGGCCGCAGGAAAGCAGCGAGGTTACTCTTTTAAAGGAATGCGTGCGCGTCAAGTTACCATTGATGACTTTGAAAAGTTTGACCTGATATTAGCCGCAGATAAAGCAAATTTAGCCGATTTATTGGATATTTGTCCGTTGAAGTATCGACACAAAGTATCGTTATTTTTAAGTCATTCTGGGTCAGATTACGATGAAGTCCCAGACCCATATTACGGTGGAAAAGATGGCTTTGAACTGGTGCTTGATTTAATCGAAGAGGCATCAGAGGAGATTTTGAAGAAGCTATAATCGCCGGGCTTAAAGACAATAGGAAAAGGGATGAGCTGAGCCCATCCCTTTTTATTTGTATTAACCCGCTAAAATGTCGGTTGCCACTTTGTAGCTTGGGTCTTCCTTCACATTGATTTCAACCAAGCTACCCGCTTTATCTAAAAGCTTGCGGCAATCTGGACTTAGGTGGCGAAGGTGTAGTGTTTTACCTTGAGAGTTGTAACGCTCTGCTAGTGTTTCAATCGCTTCAATTGCGGAGTGATCAGTCACGCGAGAATCTGCAAAATCGACAATCACATCTTTTGGATCTTCAGGCGCGTTAAACAACTCCAAGAAGTTAGCGGCAGAACCAAAGAAAATAGGACCGTGAATCTTGTACTCTTTTGAACCTTCCTCGTTTAAGCATGTGTCGGCATAGATGTGCTTAGCGTGTTGCCATGCAAACATTAATGCAGAAACAATAACACCAACCGCTACGGCAACGGCTAGGTCAGTAAGAACAGTAACAACGGTCACAAGAACAATAACGAAGAAGTCTTGCTTCGGTACGCGACGCGCTAGTTTAAATGTTGCCCATTCGAATGTACCAATTACAACCATGAACATCACACCAACCAGAGCAGCGAGTGGGATCATTTCAATTAACGAAGAAGCGAATAAGATAAACATCAATAGAGCGATAGCAGCAACGATACCAGATAGACGACCGCGACCACCTGAGTTTACGTTGATCATCGACTGACCAATCATTGCACAACCACCCATAGCACCAAACACAGAACAGGTCATGTTTGCCATACCTTGACCGATACATTCGCGGTTAGATTGACCACGAGTGTTCGTCATCTCATCTAAAACTGTCAGCGTTAGCAGAGATTCAATTAGACCAATGGCCGCTAGAATGATCGCGTATGGAAGAATGATTTGTAGAGTTTCTAGCGTAAATGGCACCGCCGGAATAGAGAAGGTCGGCAGTGAACCTGCGAGTGTTGCCGCTTCATCACCAGACATTGTACGCAAGAAGTCAACAACAGTGCGAGTTTCCAGATCCAAACCAACCACTAAAGCAGTCACCGTTACGATTGCAACAAGTGAAGAGGGTACAGCCGTTGTGATTTTTGGTAGAAAGTGAATGATTGCCATAGTTAGCGCAACCAAACCAAGCATTAGCAGCATTTGGTCTTGTGGTAGCCAAGTAAGCATGCCGTTGATATCTGGCGCTTTAAACTGACCCAACTGAGCTAGGAAGATAACAATAGCCAGACCGTTCACAAAACCAATCATCACAGGGTGAGGCACGATACGGATGAACTTACCCAATTTAAACATACCAGCGGCAATTTGAAGAATACCAGCGAGCATGATGGCTGCGAATAGGTACTGGACACCGTGAGTCGCGACAAGCGAAACCATTACGACTGCCATGGCACCTGTTGCACCAGAGATCATGCCGGGACGACCACCGAAAATGGAAGTAATAAGACCAACGATGAATGCAGCGTAAAGACCGACCATCGGATCTACGCCTGCGACGAACGCAAATGCGACAGCTTCAGGAACCAATGCTAGCGCAACGGTTAAGCCTGATAGCACATCATTTTTTACGGAGTGCTTAGAAAATTGGGGAAATTCGAACATGTTTGTTTTTAAGTTCTCTTTGCAATGAGTTAAACCCGACACATATTCGTATTTGCACAAGCCACTGAGTGGTTGATTTCTAATCAAACATTGCAGTGTAAACCGTAGTATTAAAAGAGCAGCATCAGAATGGTGTCGAAAACTTGAGTCGGCGCATGCTACCGAAAAGTGTGATTAAGTTCAAGAATGATACGAATAATGGCGTACAAATGTGATCACGAATTGGTATTTATATGAACAATTTATTGGGCAGATATGAAGATAAAAAAGGCTACCAGATGGTAGCCTTTAATTTATTTATGCCGTTAAGCAGTTGAACGTAATGATTTAGCCTAGTTAAAGTTAGGCTTTGTCATCTCTGCCGATGCGCGGTTTTTAGCCACTTGGCTACCCGCACCTTTAGCTTGGTAACGTTCGGTTTTGAACGGTGCTGCTGCAACAGTGATTTCGCGTAGCTCTTGAGGGCCAGGTGCTTTTGTCATCGGTGCGCTAGCGTTTAGCTTAGCAGCAACTTTGATGGCTTCGACTTTAGGCTCTGGTTTAGCTACTGGCGCTTCGGCTGCAATCTCTTTTGCTGCTTCAACCACAGGCTCTTCAGCTGGTGCCGTTTCTACAATGGCATCAACCGGTTCAGCATGTTCAGTTGCAGGAGTTTCAACGATAGGCTCTACAGAGGCTGTTTCTACTACTGCCGATTCAGTTTTTTCTGCGATTACTGCTTCCACAACAGGTGCTTCTACTGCTGGAGATTCAACTTTCGCTTCAACTGTTTCTTGAACCTTTGATTCAACAACTGGTGCTTCTGTTACAACAGGTTGCTCGCGTCGAATAATCACTTTACCCATAGCCATTTCTGGGCAAGCAAAACCACCTTGCATTGTAGGTACTGCTGCTACTGCTTCTTCCTTAACTTGCTCTTCTTTCTTAGGTGCTGGTTTCGGAATGTAGCGTGGCATTACTTTACCCATAGCCATCTCAGGAGAAGCTACACCACCTTTACGCAGGCGGAACGGGTTAGGACGGCGATCGCGACCACGGCGACGGCGCTGACCGCTTGCACGCAGGTGACGTGGCGAACGACGGTTACGACGTTGCTTAGACTCTGCTTGCTTGTTGTCTTGCTGTGCTTCTACCGCTGCTTCTGTTGGCTTCTCAACTTTGGTTTCAACTGTTTCTTGAGTCTTAACCGCCGTTTCTTCTGTTTTCTTCTCAACCGCTTCTTGGTCTTTAACGCGTACAGACTTGTTCAGTTTGCGACGTTGGCGACGCTCCTTCACTTTTTCTGCTTTCGTGTTTTGTTGCTTTGGTTTGCTCTCTTCTGGTTTTGTTTCAGTTCGAGCTTCCGCTGCTAGCTGCAGACCTTTTTCCGCTACTTTTGCATTTGCTTTTTGCTCTTGGGCTTTGTCTGCTTGTTGAGCTTTAGGCTTACGCTTTTGGTTGCGGTTTTGCTGTTTATTGGTTTGTTGTTGCGCTTCGTTTTGCTCATTCGCTTGCTCATCACGAGGCTTACGACGACGTCGGTTATCACGGTTATCACGGTTATCACGATTGTCGCGGTTCTCACGATTATCGCGTTGGTTGTTATTGCGACGACGATCATTGCGATCACGTTTGTTGCGTCGATTATCGCGATTTGGCTTTTTCTCTTCCTGAGGTTTCGGTTCTTCTTTTACTTCTTCAGAACCGCCGAATAGGAAACTACCAAGTGCTTTAAACAAACGGCTGAACAGTCCAGGTTTTTCTTCTTGTTCAACTTTCTGTTCTTTCTTCTTCGCCTCAGGGGCAGGTTTAGCTGCTGGTGCAGGTGCCGTTTGAGAAGGAGCCGCAAAGCCTTTAAGAACAGGTTCTTCGATTCGTTTAGGTTTTACGTCAACTTCCGCTGGCTCTTTACCTTCCGCTTCTTTCATTGCTTCCAGTTTTTTAGGAAGTAGGTAAGAAATCAGATCGAACTCTTCACCTTCACGAACACGGATAACTTCGAAGTGCGGCGTTTCCATGTCAGAGTTTGGAACAACCGTAATCTTCACTTCTTGAATGCGTTCGATATGGTTAACTGAACGACGTTTTTCGTTCAACAAGTAAGAAGCGATTGGCACAGGTACAACTGCGAGAACTTGCGCTGTATTGTCTTTCAGTGCTTCCTCTTCGATTAAACGAAGTACAGAAAGTGCTAGAGATTCGTTGTCGCGAACGACTCCAGTACCGCTACAGCGAGGACAGATGTGGTGGCTTGCTTCTGCTAGAGAAGGGCTTAAACGTTGACGTGACATCTCCAATAAACCAAAGCGAGAAATACGACCGATTTGTACACGAGCGCGATCAAGACGAACGGCTTCACGTAGACGGTTTTCTACTTCTCGTTGGTGGCGAACAGGTGTCATATCGATAAAGTCGATAACCACTAAGCCACCCAAGTCACGTAGACGTAACTGGCGAGCAATTTCGTCGGCTGCTTCTAGGTTCGTGTTTAGAGCTGTTTCTTCAATATCGCCGCCCTTGGTTGCACGAGCAGAGTTGATATCGATAGACGTTAGTGCTTCGGTTGGGTCAATAACAATAGAACCACCAGATGGCAGACGCACTTCACGTTGGAAAGCTGATTCAATTTGGCTTTCGATTTGGTAGTGGCTGAATAGTGGAACTTCGCCTTCATATTTCTTAACGCGGTTAAGGAAATCAGGGCGCACCAATTGAATGTGCTCTTTTGCACGTTCGTAGATGGTGTTGCTGTCAATTAAGATTTCGCCAATATCACGACGCAAATAGTCACGGATTGCACGAACGATAACGTTACTTTCTTGGTGGATTAAGAATGGAGCAGGGTTCGAGTCCGCTGCACCTTTGATTGCACCCCAGTGGTTAAGTAGTACATTCAAATCCCACTCAAGTTCTTCAGCACTCTTGCCAACGCCAGCAGTACGTACGATTAGGCCCATGCCCTGAGGCAGTTCCAAAGTACTTAATGCGGCTTTTAGTTGAGTACGCTCGTCACCTTCGATTCGGCGAGAAATACCGCCTGCGCGAGGGTTGTTAGGCATCAGAACAAGGTAACTACCAGCAAGAGAAATGAAAGTAGTAAGAGCTGCGCCCTTGCTTCCACGTTCTTCTTTTTCCACTTGAACGATAACTTCTTGGCCTTCCGTTAGCACTTCTTTGATGCTTGGACGACCTTGGTAGGTGTAACCTTCAGGGAAATATTCGCGGGCAATTTCTTTGAGAGGGAGGAAACCGTGACGCTCGGCGCCGTAATCAACAAATGCGGCTTCTAAGCTTGGTTCGATACGTGTGATACGTCCTTTGTAGATATTCGCTTTTTTAGATTCATGACCTGGACTCTCGATATCAAGATCGAAAAGTCGCTGGCCATCAACCAGAGCGACACGCAACTCTTCTTTTTGAGTTGCGTTAATTAACATTCTTTTCATTGAAAATTCTCGTTGTCTTTTCTTTTATATCTTTCTTGTCGACTTGCCACTGTTTTTTCGCTCTTTCACGGTGCCTGATCCCATGGCTTGTATTTTGCAGCCTCCCGGCTGGAAGGGGATGCTCTCGGGCACTTCAGTCATCACAAGCCTCTTGTGGTTTCTGTTGGAAACGTAGACTTGTGACCCGCTATTTGGGCGGTAGGTACTCAACGTGAATATGCGAGGAGTAGGGTGGCAAGAGTGTTGAATTCGATGTGTCTCACGCCAATGCTGCACTCGACCTTCAACGATCTACTCACATTGCTTGAGGATAAATGATTGGTAATGAATAAAATGTAACCAAACCTTCCTTAGCAGCTGTGAACTATAGCAGTGCGCGTGGCTATCAGCAATCTGCTTTCACGCAAACGATAGAAAATTTGCCGCTAAACTCAAAATTTCTAATTTATAACTGGCTGTTTCATAAGCAATTGAGATGTGTAAACTGATCAAGACAGAAAACAAATTGAGAACTCGATTGAGAGTTTTAATAATTTAAACAAAAGCTTGGCGAAATTTAGACCAGTTTGTACTATCAAGTGTTTCTTTTACGACAAGAATAATGTGAAGTCGCGCGAAATTGAGTTTACAATACCGCCCATGAGCGAAATAAGAACAAAAGTCCAGTTCGTCGACATTGACGAAGATATGGCGGGTCAGCGCATTGATAATTTTTTGCGCAACCAATTAAAAGACATCCCTAAAAGCATGATTTACCGAATCGTGCGTAAGGGCGAAGTACGTGTAAATAAAAAGCGTATAAAAGCAGAGTACAAGTTAAAAGCAGGCGATCTCGTTCGTATTCCACCGGTGACTGTCGAGAAAAAAGATGACGATGTCGCGCCAAGTACGAAACTAAACAAAGTCGCAGAGTTGGAAGATATGATCATCTTCGAAGATGATCATATGTTGATTCTAAACAAACCGTCTGGTACCGCTGTGCATGGTGGCAGTGGCTTAAAGTTTGGCGCGATTGAAGCGCTTAGAGCTCTGCGTCCTCAAGCTCGCTTTCTTGAACTTGTGCATCGTATTGACCGTGATACTTCAGGTATCTTGCTGGTTGCTAAGAAGCGTTCTGCACTTCGTCACTTGCAAGCCCAGTTTCGTGAAAAGACAGTGAAGAAGTTTTACTTAGCTCTTGTCATGGGACAATGGAAAAGCAGTTGTAAGGTTGTGAACGCGCCACTGCTTAAAAACGAAGTGAACAGTATTGTTCGTGTTAACCCTAACGGTAAGCCGTCTGAAACGCGTTTTAAGATTTTGGAAAAGTTTGAACAAGCAACATTGATTCAAGCGAGTCCGATTACTGGTCGAACTCACCAAATCCGAGTTCATACACAATATACGGGCCACCCAATCGCTTGGGATGATCGCTACGGTGACCGCCGCTTTGATGCTTACACAGGTCAAGTTGGTTTAGATCGTTTGTTCCTACACGCGGCAAACATCAAGTTCCAACACCCATCAAATGATGAGTGGATGGAAATCAACGCACCGATGGAACCGAAGCTAGAAAAAGTGTTGGCGGGTTTAAGAAACGCGTAACCATGTTTTCCTCGCGGATGCAAGAAGGGAGCCTGTGGCTCCCTTTTATCATATTTTGATCAAAGGACATCGAGTCCTTGAACATGCAACATATCAATCAAATCAATCAATGGTAGTCCGACAAGTGTGTTCGGGTCTTTCCCCACTAATTTGTTAAACAAACAAATTCCCATTCCTTCGCTTTTAAAGCTGCCTGCGCAGTAAAAAGGTTCTTCCCTGTCGACGTAGCGCTCGATTTGTTCAAGCGTCAAATCTCTAAAGTGTACTTCGAAAGAATCAAAGCCGACTTCTGTATGGTTTGTGACGGTGTTATGTACCGCAAGACCAGTATAGAAAGTGATGACTTTTCCACTTTGAGACAAAAGTTGATTTATTGCGTTGTCTCTATTTAAAGGTTTGCCAACGATTTCACCATTAATGACACAAACCTGGTCACTGCCGATAACTAAACTTGCTTTATCCGTCTGGCAAGATGTTGCTTTCTCTTGGGCCAATCTTTGCACCAGTTCAAGAGGCGTTTCCTGGTCAAACGGTGTTTCATCGCAATCAGGTGATAAACAAATGAACGGTAGTGAAAGCTTTTCAAGCAGTTGTTTACGAAAAGGGGAGGTTGAAGCTAAAACCAGTTGGTAATTTTTCATTTTGAATTACAATTCGTGGGAGCATTTCCGATAGGATAATCGATCAAAAATGATTCTGGCTAATGCTCTGTATGTTAAGCGTAAAAAAGTACAACTTTTTTGCCTTTTTCTTTGACTAATTTTGATTTGGAAGATAATATTCGCGCCCTATGCAAAAGGTAAAAATACCGCGAACGGTTGACCCAGCGAAAGCTGCACAGAAACGATTAGATTACGATGGAATCATCCAAGCTAGTCTTTTCAAGCGCTTAGCGGAAACAACTGAAGGCGTAAAACGCGACGCAGAAGTCTCATTGTCATTTGGGATGGATGAACAGCGACTCGTTGTTATCTCTGGTAAAGCTAACATCGAAGTCGATTTAGAGTGTCAGCGTTGTAATGAGGTATTCGCACATGAGTGCGAAGTTGAATTCCTTTCTACTCCTTACTACGGTGAGAAAACGGAACAGGAAGCACCAGAAATTTATGATTTGGTAGATCTAAATGAATATGGTGAATTAGACCTTATACAACTGGTTGAAGACGAGTTCATCTTAGCATTACCTCAAATTGCGATGCACGATGAAGCGGATTGTAGCGTTGATTCAAATAACATGGTTTTTGGTGAGATTCCTGAAGAAATTGAGGAAGAAAAACCGAATCCATTCGACGTTTTGAAAAGTCTGAAAAAGTAATAGGTGTGGTAACCGATTCTTCTTCAGGTTTTTAACCCAATAGTATAGGAGTAGGGTCAATGGCCGTACAGAAAAACCGTAAAACTCGTTCTAAGCGCGGTATGCGTCGTTCACACGATGCGCTAACTACAGCTGCTCTATCTGTAGACGCGACTTCTGGTGAAACTCACCTACGCCACAACGTAACTGCTGAAGGTTACTACCGTGGTCAAAAGGTTATCAACAAGTAAGGTTGAACCTTTGCAAAGTATTACCGTTGCACTTGATGCAATGGGCGGGGATTTCGGTCCACGCGTAACAGTGCCTGCCGCCGTGCAGGCACTGTCTCATTTCCCAGAGCTAAAAGTGATTCTTATAGGTGATCAATCTCTGATCACGTCTCAATTATCTCAACTCGGTACCTCGACCAGTTCCCGCTTGACTATTCTTCATAGTGAGAAAGTTATCTCGAACTCAGAAAAACCTTCATTGGCACTACGTAATAGCCAAAATAGTTCCATGCGTATGGCTATCGATTTGGTTTCTGAGCAGAAGGCGGATGCTTGTGTTAGTGGTGGCAACACCGGTGCATTAATGGCACTATCGCGTTTCATTCTTAAGTTACTTCCTGGTATTGAACGTCCTGCTTTAGTTTCAGCTTTACCGACGATTACTGGAAAGCGTACTTGGATGCTAGATCTAGGTGCGAATGTATCGTGCGATGCTGATAGTTTGTTCCAATTTGCTGTAATGGGCAGTGCATTAGCAGAAGAACACTTAGGTTGTCCTCCTCGCGTTGCTGTACTCAATATTGGCGCAGAAGAGATTAAAGGTAACGATTTAGTCAAACGTTGCGCAGAAATGCTTTCTCAGACCGACGCGATTAACTTTGTTGGTTATATTGAAGGTAATCAAATTTTGCATGATGTTGCAGACGTCATTGTATGTGATGGGTTTGTCGGCAACGTATGCTTAAAAGCCAGTGAGGGAACAGCTCAACTTTTTATCGAAAAAATTAAAACCAGTATGATGGCGTCAACGATAAAGGGTTGGATTGCTAGAAAGTTGTTTTCTCGGCTATTTAATGAACTAAAAACACTGAACCCCGACCAGTATAACGGCGCAAGTTTGCTAGGATTGCGCGGCATTGTCATAAAAAGCCATGGAAGTGCGGATGTATCTGCGATTGTCAATGCACTTGGCGAGGCAGTACACGAGGTCAAACGACAAGTACCAAGCCGTATTAGCGATCGTTTGGAAGCGGTTTTACTCGAGAGGCATTATTAGTCTTCATGTATAGCAAAATTTTAGGTACTGGCAGCTACCTGCCATCTCAGGTGCGTACAAACGCAGATCTAGAGAAAATGGTAGATACAAGTGATGAGTGGATCGTTGCTCGCACGGGTATTAAAGAGCGTCGAATTGCTGCAGAAAATGAGACTGTAGCGGACATGGCATTCTACGCAGCTGAAAACGCTATCGATATGGCGGGTATTGATAAAAACGATATCGACCTGATTATCGTAGCCACAACGAGCAGTAGCCATACTTTCCCTTCATCTGCGTGTCAGGTGCAGGCAAAGCTTGGCATTAAAGGTTGTCCAGCTTTTGACTTAGCCGCTGCTTGTTCTGGTTTTGTGTACGCATTATCTGTTGCAGACCAACATATTAAATCGGGTATGTGTAAAAACGTACTTGTTATTGGTTCAGATGCTTTGTCTAAAACGTGTGATCCGACAGACCGTTCAACCATTATCCTATTTGGTGATGGTGCTGGAGCCGTTGTCGTAGGCGCTAGCCAAGAGCCAGGTATTATTTCTACCCACATATACTCGGATGGTCAATTCGGTGAGCTACTAAGCCTACCTGTACCTGAGCGTGGTCAAGATGCTGACAAATGGCTTCATATGGCAGGTAACGAAGTATTTAAAGTCGCGGTCACTCAGTTATCGAAACTAGTAAAAGATACGCTTGAAGCCAACAACATGCATAAGTCTGAACTAGACTGGCTAGTACCGCATCAAGCGAACTATCGAATTATTTCGGCAACAGCGAAAAAGCTTTCAATGTCTTTGGACCAAGTCGTAGTGACATTAGACCGACACGGGAATACTTCTGCGGCGACAGTACCGTCTGCGCTGGATGAAGCTGTGCGCGATGGTCGCATTAAACGTGGGCAGACTTTATTGCTAGAGGCGTTTGGTGGCGGTTTCACTTGGGGCTCTGCTCTGGTGAAGTTCTAAGTTTCACGAGAATTCAAAATTTAAGGTGCACTTGTTGCATCTTATTTCTTTTTACTTTGCTTAAAGGAAAACAACATGAGCAAGTTTGCTATCGTATTTCCAGGTCAAGGTTCTCAAGCTGTAGGTATGCTTGCAGAACTAGGCGAACAATATGACGTAGTAAAACAAACATTTGCAGAAGCATCTGACGCACTAGGTTACGATCTATGGGCGCTTGTTCAAAATGGACCTGCAGAAGATTTAAACGAGACTTTCCGCACTCAACCAGCTTTGCTAGCTTCATCTGTTGCAATCTGGCGTGTATGGCAGGAGCTCGGTTTAGAGCAACCAGCAAACCTAGCCGGTCACAGCCTAGGTGAGTATTCAGCACTTGTATGTGCGGGTGTGATTGACTTTAAAGAAGCAATCAAGCTGGTTGAATTACGCGGTAAGCTAATGCAAGAGGCGGTACCAGCAGGTACTGGCGCTATGTACGCGATTATCGGTTTGGCTGATGATGCGATTGCAAAAGCGTGTGAAGACGCAGCGCAAGGTGAAGTGGTCTCTCCAGTAAACTTTAACTCGCCTGGTCAGGTAGTTATCGCGGGTAGCAAAGACGCAGTAGAGCGTGCGGGAGCGCTATGTAAAGAAGCTGGTGCGAAACGTGCGCTTCCTCTTCCTGTTTCAGTTCCATCACACTGTGCGCTTATGAAGCCAGCAGCGGAAAAACTTGCAGTAGCTCTTGAGTCTATCGAATTTAACTCACCACAGCTTCCAGTTATCAACAACGTTGATGTGGTCGCTGAGACAGATCCTGCAAAAATCAAAGATGCGCTTGTTCGTCAGCTACATAGCCCAGTTCGCTGGACTGAAACAGTCGAGCTTATGCACGAGCAAGGGGTAGAACAGCTTCTTGAGCTTGGTCCTGGTAAGGTTTTAACAGGTCTAACAAAACGTATCGTGAAAACGCTAACTGCAGCAGCAGTGAATGATGTTGCGTCGCTAGACGCGGCGAAGTAATCCATCAAGCGATAAAACTTGCGATAAGAAAAGGAAACACAACATGATGAATCTAGAAGGTAAGATCGCGCTAGTTACCGGCGCAAGCCGTGGTATTGGCCGCGCGATCGCGGAACTTCTTGTAGAGCGCGGTGCGACGGTTATCGGTACGGCTACTTCTGAAAGTGGCGCTGCTGCTATCAGCGAGTATCTTGGTGATAACGGTAAAGGTCTGGCACTGAACGTGACCGATGTCGAGTCTATCGAAGCGACACTAAAAACGATCAACGAAGAATTTGGTGTGATCGATATTCTGGTGAATAACGCTGGTATTACTCGTGACAACCTATTGATGCGTATGAAAGATGATGAGTGGAACGACATCATCGATACCAACCTAACGCCTATCTACCGCATGTCTAAAGCGGTTTTACGCGGCATGATGAAAAAACGTGCGGGTCGTATCATCAACGTAGGCTCTGTTGTTGGTACCATGGGTAACGCAGGTCAAACTAACTACGCAGCAGCGAAAGCGGGCGTGATTGGTTTTACTAAATCAATGGCTCGTGAAGTTGCGTCTCGTGGTGTAACAGTGAACACTGTTGCCCCTGGTTTCATCGAAACTGACATGACGAAGGCACTAAATGATGAGCAACGTGCGGCAACGTTGTCGAACGTGCCAGCTGGTCGTTTAGGTGACCCACGTGAAATTGCATCAGCAGTAGTTTTCCTTGCTTCTCCTGAAGCAGCGTACATTACTGGTGAAACTTTGCATGTAAATGGTGGCATGTACATGGTTTAATGAGACAGTTTGTGCAAAATAAGCTATTTTACATTGTGAAAAATAGCCTATAGTTGCAGTTAACTGTCATGAACTTGTCATGCTTATGCGCAAGATTTGTGCATGATTTAAGTCAAAAATGTATTGAAATTCGGTTAAATTCGCTAATTTTGTGGTTTGACCAGCAAGGACCCCCTTGCAACTTTCAATAGTTCGAATAAACTACGGAATCATCGCATTAGGCGAAATCTGTAAAGGAAAAGAAAAATGAGCAACATCGAAGAACGCGTAAAGAAAATCATTGTTGAACAGCTAGGTGTAGACGAAGCAGAAGTTAAAAACGAAGCTTCTTTCGTTGACGATCTAGGTGCTGATTCTCTAGACACTGTAGAACTAGTTATGGCTCTAGAAGAGGAATTCGACACTGAGATTCCTGACGAAGAAGCTGAGAAGATCACTACTGTTCAAGCTGCAATCGACTACGTAAACAGCGCTCAGTAATTAGCTCTCCCAGGCGGTCTCCTAGACCGCCTGTGTTCTTTCTAACTTCTTCTATCCTCTCATAGAAATATTCAATTCCCGGAGAATTATATCGTGTCCAAGCGTCGTGTAGTTGTCACTGGCATGGGTATGTTGTCACCGGTAGGCAACACAGTAGAATCATCTTGGAAAGCCCTGCTAGAAGGTCAAAGTGGTATCGTGAATATCGAGCACTTTGATGCTACGAACTTCTCAACTCGTTTTGCAGGTCTTGTTAAAGATTTCGATTGCACAGAGTACATGTCTAAAAAAGATGCTCGTAAGATGGATCTTTTCATCCAGTACGGCATTGCAGCGGGTATTCAAGCTCTTGATAACTCTGGCTTACAAATTACCGAAGAAAATGCGGCTCGAGTTGGTGTTGCTATCGGCTCAGGCATTGGCGGTCTAGATCTGATCGAAACAGGTCACACTGCATTAGTAGAAAAAGGCCCTCGCAAAGTTAGCCCATTTTTTGTTCCTTCGACCATCGTAAATATGGTTGCAGGTAACCTATCTATCATGCGTGGTCTTCGTGGTCCAAATATCGCGATTTCTACAGCATGTACTACTGGCCTACATAACATCGGTCATGCTGCACGAATGATTGCGTACGGCGATGCAGATGCGATGGTTGCTGGTGGCGCAGAAAAAGCGTCTACGCCTCTTGGCATGGCTGGCTTCGGTGCAGCTAAAGCGCTATCTACTCGTAATGACGAACCTCAAAAAGCGTCTCGTCCATGGGATAAAGGCCGTGATGGCTTTGTTCTAGGTGATGGTGCTGGCATGATGGTGCTTGAAGAGTACGAACACGCGAAAGCACGTGGCGCGAAGATTTACGCAGAACTGGTTGGTTTTGGTATGTCTGGTGATGCTTACCACATGACTTCTCCAAGCGAAGATGGCTCTGGTGGTGCACTTGCGATGGAAGCGGCAATGCGTGACGCGAACATCACAGGTACCCAAGTAGGTTATGTGAATGCTCACGGTACATCTACTCCTGCTGGCGACGTTGCAGAAATCAAGGGCGTGAAACGTGCTCTTGGTGAAGAAGGTGCGAAGCAAGTACTTGTATCATCAACTAAGTCTATGACTGGTCACCTATTAGGTGCAGCAGGGTCTGTTGAAGCAATTATCACGGTTATGTCTTTGGTTGACCAAATCGTTCCACCAACGATTAACCTTGATGATCCAGAAGAAGGTCTAGACATTGACCTTGTGCCGCACACTGCGCGCAAAGTTGAAGGTATGGAATACGCTATCTGTAACTCGTTTGGCTTTGGTGGTACAAACGGTTCTTTGATCTTCAAAAAGTTCGCTGAGTAACACTATCTAACCTTATTTAGATAAGCGAAACTTGTATTCTAACGGCTCGATGCTTAGCATTGAGCCGTTTTGTTTTATTTGTTGTCTGCTAATTTGAAGGTAAGCGAATGTTTTGGGTAAATGGAGTTCCACAAACGCATGTAGAACTGGGTGATCGCTCATTCCAATACGGTGATGGAGGTTTTACCACCATTCTGACCCAAAACGGAGAGTTGGTTTACTGGCAAGAACACATTGAGCGTATGAAGTCCTGCCTTGACGTATTGAAGATCTCTTCCCCTGACTGGCAAGTTGTGCGTGATTGGGCAAGCAAAGCGGCTTTATCTGATGCACAAGCTGGGGTGAAAATTCACGTTAGCCGTGGTATTGGTGGGCGAGGGTATAGTCCTAATGGGATTGAAGGCCCTATCGTGACTATCTCCAATTTTGCGTTTCCTTCTCATTACTCTTCTTGGCAAGAAAAAGGCGTGGATTTGGGCGTTTGTGAGACTCGTCTCGGGATTCAACCTTTACTTGCTGGACACAAGCACAACAACCGTTTAGAGCAGATTCTCGCCAAGGCTGAAATCGACGATACTGAGTTTGCAGATGCAATAACGTTAAATGTGCAAAACCATGTCATTGAAACTACAATGGCCAACCTTTTTTGGGTTAAAGGTAATAAAGTATTTACACCGGATCTCACCTTATCTGGCGTTGCGGGCGTAATGCGTCGTAAGGTGCTTGAGTTACTAAAAGTAAGTCATATTGAAGTCATCGAGGGGCGTTTTATACTTCCAGATTTGCTGAGCGCAGACGAAGCTTTCATGTGTAACTCAATATTAGGTGTCGCACCAATTCGCAGCATAGTGGCATCTAACTCTAAGACTATATTTCCGATAGGAAAATTGACTCAACGACTGCAAGGGAATTTAACTACGTGATTAAAAAACTGTTGGCTTTTGTTGTGCTGATCGCAGTGATAGGCGCAGCAGCTGTTTTTTATATAATTTCACAGGCTAAACAATACGTTGAAAGGCCTATTCTATTGGAACAACCTCAGCTGTTTACTGTAGAAAGTGGTACAAGCTTTCATCATGTCATGCGCGCCTTAGTTGAAGATGAGGTAATTGAAACATCGGAGTACATCCGTTTAATACCTCACTTATATCCAGAACTGTTGCAAGTGCGAGCGGGTACTTATCAACTAGAGCCTGGTATGTCGCTTTCGCAAGCATTGGAGCACCTGAATACCGGAAAAGAATACCAGTTTGCGATCACTTTTGTTGAAGGCAGCCGCTTTTCTGAGTGGGTAGAGCAATTGAAAAGTGCTCCTTATTTAGAGCATGACTTAACCGATCTCTCAGAAAAAGACATGGCAGCAAAGTTGGGTATTGAGCGAGAAAAGCTGGAAGGACTGTTTTTAGCAGAAACCTACCATTACACGGCGGGTGCAAGTGAAAGCCAGTTATTAAAACGAGCGCATCGAAAACTCAATAAGATTCTGGATGCTAACTGGGAAGCTCGTCAAGAAAAGCTGCCATTGCAAGACAAATATGAAGCCTTGATTCTGGCGTCTATCATCGAGAAAGAGACGGCCATTGACTCTGAGCGTGAGCGCGTCGCTTCTGTGTTTATCAACCGATTGAACAAACGCATGCGTTTACAAACGGATCCGACGGTTATTTATGGTATGGGTGATGCTTACGACGGAAATATTCGTAAGAAAGATTTGCGCACGCCGACACCATATAACACCTATACCATCAATGGCTTACCTCCAACCCCAATCGCGATGGCAGGTGAAGCCTCTATTGAAGCGGCTTTGAATCCAGAAAGCAGCAACTATTTATATTTCGTAGCAAGTGGAAAGGGCGGACACGTATTTTCGAAATCCCTTGCAGAGCACAATCGTGCTGTTCGAGCCTATTTAAGAGAACTAAGAAAGAACAAATGATGAAAGCAAACTTTATTGTCGTTGAAGGCCTAGAAGGCGCGGGTAAAAGCACTGCGATTAAAACCGTTTTAGATACGCTAAAAGCGGCAGGTATTGAAAATATCGTAAATACTCGTGAGCCAGGAGGCACGCCGCTAGCAGAAAAGATGCGCGCTCTGGTGAAAGAAGAGCATGAAGGCGAAGAACTTAAAGACATGACGGAGTTGCTTCTTCTATATGCTGCACGTGTCCAGTTGGTTGAGAACGTGATCAAACCAGCTTTGGCGAACGGTCAGTGGGTGGTGGGTGACCGCCACGATATGTCGTCGCAGGCTTATCAAGGTGGTGGCCGTCAGATTGACGCGTCGCTAATGAAAAACCTTCGAGACACAACGCTTGGTGATTTTAAACCTGCTTTCACTCTCTATATGGATATCGACCCTCGCGTTGGGCTTGAGCGTGCGCGTGGGCGTGGTGAGCTCGATCGTATCGAGAAGATGGATATCAGCTTCTTTGAACGTACACGAGAGCGTTATTTGGAGATTGCTCATGCTGATCCTTCTATCATTATAATTAACGCTGAGCAGGCGATCGAAGACGTGTCGCGTGATATTCGGGACGCTCTTAACGAGTGGTTAGCTCGTCAATAATAAGTGAAACTTAAATTTAGGTGACTCATGTTAAATGATTATCCATGGTTGCAGCCAGTATGGGATAACCTCAAAGTAGGGCTAGAGTCGGACAGAGTACCAGGTGCGCTTTTATTGCAAAGCGAGCAAGGCTTAGGCATCGAAAAACTTATCGAGTTTTTTAGCCAAGCACTTCTTTGCCAAAATTACGCCAGTGAAGCGTGCGGTTTTTGTCATAGCTGTCAATTAAATCAATCACACAACCACCCAGATTTACACTGGATCAAACCAGAAAAAGAAGGAAAAGCGATAACGGTGGACCAAGTTCGAGCTTGCAACCGTCTTGCTCAGGAATCATCACAGCTTAATGGTTATCGCCTATTTGTTATAGAGCCAGCGGACTCTATGAATGAATCGGCATCGAATGCATTGTTAAAAACGCTAGAAGAGCCTGGGGCAAAGTGCTTGTTTTTGCTCGTTACCCACAATCAGGAGCGCCTGCTTCCAACGATTCGTAGCCGTTGCCAACACTGGGTTGTTGCGCCGCCGTCAACGGAACAAGCGATGCAATGGATGCGCGAACAAGGGGCGCAGCAAGTTCCTGCTTACGCCTTAAAACTGAATATGGGCTCTCCGATAAAAACATTGGATGCGTTAAATAATGGCGATCTCGATGCTTACTTGGCTTTTGAGCGCACTTTTATTAAGGCGATGTCTTCTCCTGCCTCAGACATTTCTGAGTGTGCTTCTTTAATGGCTAAACACTCGGAGCAATCACTAGACTGGGCGTGGTATTTACTGACAGACGCTCAGAAAGCGCAGTTTGGTGTATCAGAAGCACAAATGCTTCCTGGCGCTATAAAGTTTCAGCCGAACAACTACAACGGTTTGTACTCATCAGCGAAGGCGCTGATGGACCTCAAAGCTCAGGTGCAAGCCTTTCCTGGTCTAAACCTTGAGCTACTATCAATGAACTGGTTAATTGAATCACGAGAGGTATTATGTTCGTAGATTCTCATTGTCATTTAGACAAATTGAATTACGACGATCTCCACATCAATGTGGAAGACGTTATTAACAAAGCTAAACAAGCAAAGGTAACCGAGCTGCTTTCTGTGGGAGTTACGCTGGATTCTTTCCCTAAAATGATGGAAATGATTGAGCCTTATGAGAATGTTTATGCTTCGTGCGGTGTACACCCACTTGATGTTGAAAGCGACTTTTCGATGGACGTGCTACGTCACCACGCATCGAATGAAAAAGTCGTTGCCATTGGTGAAACAGGCTTGGATTATCATTATAAGCCAGAAACGGCAGCGTTACAGAAAGAGCGTTTTGAGCAACACGTTGATCTTGCGGTGGAGCTTAACAAACCTTTAATTATCCATACTAGAAACGCACGTGCGGATACTCTAGATATTTTGCGTAAGGGTGGGGCGGAGAAATGTGGTGGTGTTATCCACTGTTTTACAGAAGATCTTCCATTTGCTGAAGCTGCACTTGAGCTGGGGTTTTATATTTCTATCTCGGGGATTGTCACTTTCCGTCAAGCTACAGAGTTGAAAGAAGTGGTGAAGACTCTACCTCTAGAGAAGCTTCTCATTGAGACAGATTCTCCTTACTTGGCTCCAGTCCCTCACCGAGGTAAAGAGAATCAACCTGCTTATGTTGTCGAGGTGGCTTCTTATATTGCGCAACTCAAATCGTGCTCTCTTTCTGAAGTGGCACAAAAAACCACCGAAAATTTCCGAAATCTTTTTTTGCGATGAAAAATCAATAAGAGCATAAAAAAGGAGCGTATGCTCCTTTTTTGTTGATAAAAACAACAGATATACTCATGAGTTTAATGTTTACTAAAAATGTTGATTTAATAACATTCAAAAATCACAAATGTAATTTTGTTACTAAAAATAACATTGGAGCGTATTTTATTTACGCCTTAAAATTAATTATATAAATAATAAACTCTTTATAAAACAGTAATATAACTGCAATGCAAACCTTTTCATCAGCTGTTTTTGGGTGTGATCCAAGACTTGTTTTGAAACTAAATTTCGTAACTGTGTGGAAAGTTTGAGGGTCATCAATATATATTTAGAGCCGGAAAATATAATGCAGTTGTGGTTACATTTTCATTGGGTGCTAACCTTTAGGCTACGGGGGTGTGCCGTTAGTGCCCAAATAATACTTATAAATTTATCAGGAGCATAAACATGTTTAAGAACCTTTTTGCTAACCTGCAAAAAGTTGGTAAGGCGCTGATGCTTCCAGTATCAGTTTTACCAGTTGCAGGTATTTTATTAGGTGTGGGTGCTGCCCATCTAAGCTTTATTCCAGAGATCGTTTCTAATCTTATGGAACAAGCTGGTGGTTCAGTATTCGGCCAAATGGCACTTCTATTTGCAGTAGGTGTAGCTCTAGGCTTCACTAATAACGACGGTGTTGCTGGTCTTGCAGCAATCGTTGGTTACGGCATCATGACGGCAACGCTAGGTGTAATGGCGGGTGTTATGGGTGTTGAGAAAATCGATACAGGTGTACTAGGTGGTATCCTTGTCGGTGGTGTGGCTGCTTGGGCATTCAACCGTTTCTTCAAAATTCAACTTCCAGAGTATCTTGGCTTCTTCGCTGGTAAGCGTGCAGTGCCTATCATCACTGGTTTTGCAGCGATCATCCTTGGTGTTATCCTTTCTGTAATTTGGCCACCAATTGGCGGTGCAATCTCTGCATTCTCTGATTGGGCTGCGCACCAAAACCCACAACTAGCATTCGGTATCTACGGTGTTGTAGAGCGTTCTCTAATCCCATTCGGCCTACACCACGTATGGAACGTACCGTTCTTCTTCGAAGCTGGTTCTTGTGTTAACGCTGCTGGTGAAGCTCAAAACGGCGTACTAACTTGTTACCTAGTTGCTGATGAAGCATCTCGTGCTGCTGGTAATGGCTTCGGTCAGCTAGCGGGTGGTTACATGTTCAAGATGTTTGGTCTACCAGCTGCAGCAATCGCAATTGCTCACTGTGCTAAACCAGAAAACCGCGCAAAAGTAATGGGTATCATGGCGTCAGCTGCACTGACTTCATTCCTAACTGGTATTACTGAGCCTATCGAATTCTCATTCCTATTCGTTGCTCCACTACTATACGGTATCCACGCTCTACTAGCTGGTTCTGCATACATTGTTTCTAACACTCTAGGCTTTGTACACGGTACTTCTTTCTCTCACGGTCTGATCGACTTCCTAGTTCTATCTGGTAACGCTCAGAAGATGGGTCTAATGATTGCTGTTGGTCTAGTATACGCAGTGATTTACTACGTAGTGTTCCGTGGCGTAATCACAGCACTTGACCTAAAAACTCCTGGTCGTGAAGATGAAACAGAAAGTGCAGCAGCAACTTCTGGCTCTGACATGGGTGGTGAACTGGTTGCAGCGTTCGGTGGTAAAGCTAACATTACTGGTCTAGACGCATGTATCACTCGCCTACGTGTCGCGGTTGCAGATACAGCAGCTGTTGACCAAGACAAACTGAAACAACTTGGCGCTGCTGGTGTTGTAGTTGTTGCAGGTGGTGTACAGGCTATCTTCGGTACTAAGTCTGACAACCTAAAAACTGAAATGGATGAGTGGATCCGTAACCACGGCTAATCACCGTCATTCATAACAATGAATAAAAGGAGGCTTCGGCCTCCTTTTTTAGTTCCTCTCTCATTGCTAAAAGTGCTTTCTGAGTGTGATCCTAAACTCATCTTTACTTTTGCCAGTCTTTTCATACATCGCGCTTACTCATCGTTGACATATTGAAGCACCACTATGTTTGAATAGCGCATGATGTTTTTTTAATAATTGATAACGTGTATGAAGAGCAAATTAATTTTATTAGCAGGACTAGTTTCTAGTACCGCAATGGCGGCAAATGAGCCAACGAACTTATCTGTTGGTATGGCTGTCGATCAACAGTTGAGTGTTGTTGTTGAGTTAGATAATAAGTATCGCGGCATTATCGGTAACGATGGTATGGCGTTTGATTACATCGCTAAACGTGGAACATTCGATCAAAACATGCCTGTGACCTGGTATGTTGGCGTTGGTGGTTGGTATGAATGGGATGATGAGTTTGGCGTGCGTGTACCTCTCGGTGTGAACTGGGATTTATCACGCGGCTGGGATCTTTATGGTCAAATACACCCAGAGCTAGATCTTTACAAAGGTGCTGACTTACAATTTGGTGGTGCCGTTGGCATCAAATACAGTTTCTAGAATAAAAGAAACATAAAAAACGCCGGTAAATACCAGCGTTTTTTATGTTTGGAATGCAATACTGCTATTGTTTATCCATGGCTCGCTTGATACAAACGGCAGCGCCGCCCCAAGTGATACCTAAACCAATAACCATCATAATAATTGCGCTGATTGTCATTTCGCTGTCTCCTTGCGATTTACTGCGTTAATCACTAGACCAAAGATAAATAGTGCGGCGATAAGTGCCCAGCCTACAGTTAGATCATAACCACCGTAGCCTTCAGTAAATAAAGCATAAAGCTTAGTTGCTAAGATAATGGCGAGCATAATCGGTGTTACGAAGCGTAAACAGATCTCAAACCATTGACCAATAGAGAAATCAGAGCGCTCATTTACGTAATTACGCACTTCAGGCACGCGTTTCAATAGCCACGCCATCAATACAATCTCAACCAAGCCGCCTACCATAATGCCAACGTTGTTTGCGAAGTGGTCTACTAGGTCTAGCAGCAATAGACCGCCATTTGTTGCGAACGCCATAGAAACCACAAAACCAGTTCCGATTACAACGTTTGCAGCTTTTTTTCGGCTCCACTTTAGCTTATCGATGATGGCGGATGTTACGGCTTCCATGATAGAAATGTGCGAACTTAGACCAGCAACCACCAGTGCAAAGAAGAACAGAGGACCAAGAATATATGGTGCGGGTAATAAGTTAATTGCCGCAGGTAAAGTAACAAAAGCAAGGCCAACGCCTGCAGATACCACTTCTGTTAGCGGTTTACCTTGTTCTTGAGCCATGTAACCCAAGACAGAGAAGATCATAATACCAGCTAGGATGGAGAAGCCACAGTTGATCAACACGGTCATAAACGCGTTATTCGTGATGTCTGATTTTTCTGGCAGATAACTAGAGTAAGCCAGCATGATCGCGAAGCCGATGCTTAGGGTAAAGAAGATCTGACCGTACGCAGCTGCCCATACTTTCACATCCCAAATTTTGCTGAAATCGGGTTCAAACATGTAGTTAACGCCATCCAAAGCTCCTGGCAAGAAAACCATACGTCCGATTAAAAAAATCACCATCAAGAATAGTATTGGCATCATGATTTTAGATGCGCGCTCAATCCCTGATTTCACGCCTTTGGCAATGGCGGTATAAGTAATGGCCCAAGCAATCACCATAGATAAGGCTATCTTCCATTGAATACTGCCTAAGTCTGTTGGTGAGTTGTCACCTAACTTTAGGTACTCGCTAAAGAAAAATGCGTTTGTATCGGTTCCCCAACCTTGAGTGAACGACAACCCAAAGTAAGAAATTGACCAACCGATAACTGCAACATAGTAAACGGCGATAACTGCTGCAACACCAACTTGGAACCAGCCAAGCCATTCAAATTTAGAATGAATTTTCGCTAGCGTTTTTGGTGCTGAGCCTCGGTACTTTTGTCCCATACTGAACTCAAGGATCATAAATGGAATACCGGCCGTGATCATGGCGAAAATGTAAGGAATAAAAAATGCGCCGCCACCGTTTTCATAGGCCATATATGGAAAACGCCAAATGTTTCCCAAACCGATAGCAGACCCGACTGCTGCTAAGATGAATCCCGCTCGGGATCCCCATTGTTCTCGCTTCATATTTGACTCCTATACGACTCCCTGAGGAATGAAGCTCTCTCCGTAACACAGTAATATTTGCGTAAACTGTTGGAAGAAAGGACCGCTGTTATCTATCAGCTTTTCTATCCTTAATTCTAGCTTATTATAATTTTCTAGAGCTATATTCTGGTTACTGTGAGAGAAAGTAGATTATTAATCTTAAAATTTTGATGTGTGTTTGATAAAACTGAAATATTTATCTGTTTTCACTAATCAGACTAACTTCTAATAATACTTAGCGCAATAGAATCTAAATGTTAACTCAGATGCGTTGTCTGGTTTTAATCTTGTTAAGTTTGAGTTTGATTATGGTTTTGTGTGGGGGCTTGGTTGGTTGTATGGAATAAATGACTAGAATCCAATAATCGACTTGGTGTTTAAAACTATTTTGATGAACTAGGGCGTACGGCTATCTTTTGCGCACCCCGCTAGAGAATGCTTCGTTACTTTTCTAAGCGATGATTTTTAGATGATATTTTCTATCTGCTTTGTGTAGGACTCGCCCAGCACTCTTTGCGGAGAGCCCTACGAAGTGAAGTGTACAAAAAATTAGAAACGGAAACTAAAACCAATATTTGATTGGAATTGATTCATCCAATCGGTATCGAACTTAATGATGCAGTTTGAGCCGTCATTAGGTAGGGTGCAGGCTCCAGAGGTATCGTTATCAACGACCGTTCCCAACCATCTCAATTGGGCTGTCAACGCAAAGTTCTTTGAAAACTCATATTCCAGCCCTGCAAAAGCGCTAGCCGAAAATCCGTATTTTTTGTCTACCCAATCAACATCGGTGTAAGAGGCTCCCAAGCCAACACCAATATAGGTTTGCCAGTTTTCTGCAACAGGGTAGTACATGCTGCTTTGAAATTGCAGGTAATGGATGTCTGCCGAATTTGATAACTTTTCAAGTTCTGTTGATTGGTTGGAGTAAAATAATCCAATTCTTCCTTTCTCAAAAGGCGTCTCGATTGAAAGTGCGTAGTTCACTGCGGGATCGAGGTCGTATGTATTGCCACTTTCGTCTTCTACTTGACCGCCACCTGTATAGCCTATGAATGGAGTAACGATAATATTGGCTTGTGCACTTACCGCGGTGCTGAGCAGTATGCTTCCTACCAGCCAGCTGAGTTTTTGGTTCATGTCCTATCTCCTTATTATGACTAAGCTAATTGTGATGGGTTAGTCAAAATTGCGCGACTAAATTAAGCAAATCTTGAACATATTTCACACTGGTGTTATTAATTTGTTACATATTAAGGAGGTGTTTATGGAACACGATCTAAAATCCGCGTTAATCATCGTGGTGACTGTTTTTGCAGTACTTTTGTCGTTTGGCATCATTGCGATTACAACGGCTTAAGATAACTACTTTTACTAAGTGTTTTAACAAAATGGCGTGAGCCTATGATACGTAACAGCGGTATAATCACAGAAAGCCACACTGAGCTTGATGTCAAAGTTTATGAGCATTTCAGGCATGGAAAAACTGCTTTAGTCACGCAAGGTGGCGGGCAGAGAGGGATTTTTACCGCTGGCGTATTAGACGCATTTTTACTTTCCAACTTTGATCCTTTCGATGAATTCTACGGTACCTCTGCTGGGGCACTCAATTTATGTTCTTACTTATGTCGTCAACACGGTATGGGCAAAGCTTTTATTACCGAGCTGACAACGTCTCCCGAATTTTTTAATCTGTTTCGTTATATTCGAAAGCAGCAGTACTTGGGTTTAGAGTGGGCGTTAGAGCGGATTCAAGATTTCCCTTACAAGCTCGATCTTGATTTAGGCCGCAGTGCACTAGGAGGACGAGGTGCGTTTGCAGCGGTAACAAATGTAGAGACGCTATCGGATCAATATTTACCAATCTTGGGTGACACGTGGTTTAACACCATGTTAGCAACATGCGCGATTCCTAAGTTGTACCACGGACCTGTCGACGTTAATGGCAATAAGTTTGTTGATGGTGGTGTGTCGGCTTCTATCCCTGTTCAAGAAGCGTGGCGTCAGAATGCTCGCAACATTATTGTCATCCGAACAGAACCGTTCTCGGAGATTGAAGCGAGAGCGCAAAGTGAAGTAGGGGATGTGCCTGTTGAGTGGTATCGAGAGTCTATCAATTCGGTGCAGCAATCATGGCAGCAAAAAGTGAATCGATGGAAGTTGGATTGGGCTTCGTTCTTCCAACAAAAAATTAATGCTGCTCATCAGTCGAAGCTTGCCGGAAAAATGCTATTGAATGGAGGCCGTTGGTTGTTCGGTGCTGATAATTTGTATCGTTTAAGCCATTTAATCGGTGAGAATTTTGACTCAGGTTTAGCCGACATGCTGATGATTCACTATCAAACATTTGAGCTCACTCAGGCCTTTATATCTGCTCCACCTGACGATACTTTCATTTTACAAATTGCGCCTAAAGAGGGGCTTCGTTCTTCTTCTTTGTTAAGTGACCAAGAATCACTAGAGCATGATTATCAACTCGGACTTCAGGCGGGGTTTAATCTGGTTCAACTCTATGACCAACTGAATATTGAAATTGATGGCAGAGAGAGTGCATAACCTTTTGTATTAACGACATACGCTAAATACAAAGTGAAGTGTAAATAAATGAGGCTCCGTTTTCGGAGCCTCATTCGTGTGCGTACCTAATCTCTGTGGTTAATAGGGTTAGGTATAAAGGTTATGCTTGCAGAATTCGCATGCAGTTGGTTGAACCAACGACATCCATTACATCGCCTTGAGTGATCATGACTAAATCACCCTTGTGCAAGAACCCTTGTTCTTTAAGGCTGGCAATCGCAGCTTGAGCTGTCGGTAAACCTGCATCACTTTTTGACTCGAAATATACCGGTGTCACGCCTCGGTATAGTGCAGCTCGATTGAGCGTTGATTCATTACGTGATAAGGCAAATATTGGTAAGCCAGAGCTTAAGCGAGACATCATCAACGCAGTCCTGCCGGACTCTGTTAACGAGATCATCGCTTTAATTCCTTCCATGTGATTCGCAGAGTACATGGTTGCCATTGCGATGGTTTCTTCAGCGGTTTCGAAGGTGCGATCTAAGCGATAAGTGGATAGGCTTGCCTCAGACATCTTTTCTGCGCCCACACATACCTCGGCCATGGATTTGACCGTTTCTACAGGGTATTTACCTGCTGCGGTCTCTCCAGACAGCATCACAGCGTCAGTGCCGTCTAGAACCGCATTGGCCACGTCCATCACTTCAGCACGCGTCGGCATCGGGCTAGTAATCATGGACTCCATCATTTGTGTCGCAGTAATTACGATACGGTTTAAACTGCGTGCGCGGCGAATCAGTTTTTTCTGGACGCCAATAAGTTCAGGATCGCCGATTTCTACACCCAGATCGCCACGCGCAACCATCACCACATCGGATGCGAGAATAATATCGTCAATAGACTCATTAGTCGCGACGGTTTCTGCTCGTTCGACTTTAGCCACCAACATGGCTTCAAGGCCTGCATCTCTGGCTAGACGTCGAGCGTAATGCATGTCTTCGCCGTTACGTGGGAACGAAATAGCAAGATAGTCCACTTGAATTTCTGCGGCGGTAAGAATGTCGGCTTTATCTTTCTCTGTGAGCGCATCGGCTGACAGTCCGCCGCCTTTTTTGTTGATACCTTTATTATTAGATAGTGGGCCACCAACAATCACACGGGTATGAACTTTATTGCCTTCGACGCTGGTGACTTGCAGTTGAACGCGTCCATCATCGAGTAACAGAATGTCGTTTGGTGACACATCTTGCGGCAGTTCTTTATAATCTAGCCCTACGGACTCTTGGTTGCCTTCACCTTTTGGTAAATCACTGTCTAATGTGAATTTATCGCCCACATTTAACATGACTTGGCCGTCTTTAAAGGTCGATACGCGGATTTTCGGGCCTTGCAAGTCGCCGAGGATAGCAACTTGACGCCCAAGCTTTGCCGCAATGGTACGGACTTTTTTGGCGCGTTGAATGTGGTCTTCACTGGTTCCATGTGAGAAATTCATACGGACAACGTTTGCACCGGCTTTGATGATCTCCTCAAGTACATTGTCCTTATCCGTTGAAGGACCAAGCGTGGTGACAATTTTTGTTCGTCTTAGTTTGGAAGTCATAGATTCTCCGATGAATGTATGTGTAAAGGTAACTTGAACTCTATCCTTACTTTCCTCAATCGCTCTCAAGGTCTGCCTCGTTGCTGAGCCCACACCTTAAAGCTGCTTGAGAATAAGTATATGCACAGAATGTTTACATTAAGAGTAATCCCGGTAAAACAGACAGATATTCCATAGGCTTCAGCCTCTATTGAAGAGAATGCGCTGTTGTAACAGGAGTTGCTTCATAATTTAGTGAATAAAAATAAGTTATTTTTCAAACAATTTAACAGGAGTAGATTCTTCGTTATTTGATTGAATACACAAACAAACAGGTTTATACGTGATGCTTGTCACGGGGATTTATTAATTCACTTCACAATTAGTTCGCAAAGTAAAAAAATTGTCTCGTTATAGAATTTCGGAGTGCAAGATGTACATGGCTCAACCGGGCCATATTGATCATATCAAACAGGTCAATGCTGGTCGTGTATATAAACTAATTGACCTAAAAGGTCCTATTTCTCGAATTGATTTGTCCAAGCAGAGTGAGCTTGCTCCTGCCAGTATCACCAAAATCACTCGAGAATTAATTGAAGCGCACTTGATTCATGAAACCACAGTACAAGAAGCGACGAGTCGTGGTCGACCTGCCGTCGGTTTGCAGGTCAACAACGAAGGGTGGCAATTTCTGTCAATGCGTTTGGGGCGAGGTTATTTAACTATTGCTCTGCATGAGCTAGGTGGCGATGTGTTGATCGATACTAAAATCGAGATACACGAACGTGACCAAGACGATGTGCTTGAGCGTCTGCTCTACGAAATTGATGAATTCTTCCAAACTTACGCGGATCAACTTGACCGTGTTACCAGTATTGCAATTACGCTGCCTGGCCTTGTGAATTCAGAGCAAGGTGTCGTGCTGCAAATGCCTCATTACAATGTCGAAAATCTTGCTCTTGGACCAGAGATATACAAAGCAACGGGCTTGCCAGTTTTCATTGCCAATGACACGCGAGCTTGGGCATTAGCAGAAAAGCTTTTCGGCCATTCTCAAGACAATGACAACTCCGTTCTTATCTCTATTCACCATGGTTTAGGTGCCGGCATCATTCTGGATGGGCGCGTTTTGCAAGGTCGTCACGGCAACATTGGTGAGCTTGGGCATATTCAAATCGATCCAAATGGAAAACGTTGTCATTGTGGCAACATTGGTTGTTTGGAAACCGTTGCCAGTTCTCAAGCCATTCGTGAAGAAGTCGTAAGACGAATTGCTGATGGCGAAGACTCTATTCTTGCTGAACAAGAAGAAATGAGTATTGAGAGCATTTGTGAAGCGGCAGCGAACGGTGATCCGTTGGCAGTTGATGTGATTGAAAAGCTTGGACGCTACTTAGGTTCCGCAATTGCTATTGTGATCAACTTATTTAACCCTGAGAAGATCTTGATCGGTGGTGTGATTAACCAAGCAAAAGATGTACTTTATCCTGCGGTGCGTCGCTGTATCGAAGAGCAGAGTTTACCGGTTTATCACCAAGATCTTGAGCTGGTGGAATCTCGTTTCTATAAGCAAGCCACAATGCCTGGTGCCGCGTTGATCAAGCAAGCGTTGTACGATGGTCAGTTATTGATGAAGGTTGTGGAAGGCTAATTGCTTCAAATATGATTAAGTCTTTAGGTGTCGAGCCTATACATTTTTAGATGATTTAGGGTGAGGCTTAACAGCTCACCCTTTTTGATCGCCTATTACTAGAAGGTGAATTTGAGTTGTGCTGCATTGCTATATCTGCGCCATTCATGTAATTTCCTAAAAAGCTCAAGTAAATAAACCCAAATGGCTTTCAATGTGTAGAGTGACTTTGTGTCTTATACAAATAGAAGGGAAGTAATGCGCTGAAACCGTTGTACTTTCAAGCCATGCTCGAAAAACAAATATCTTAAGGTTATTTGGGCTTAGAACCTTGATGTGTCTGTATTGATTTCGAGTAAAAATAAGAATTATCCATAAATTAGGTAGTAGTATGTCCGGAGTGTTAAATACGGTTGACCAGCGTACGAACTTGGTTGGTGAAAACCGACTAGAGCTTCTGCTGTTCACTTTAAATAGTCGCCAATTGTTTGCGATTAATGTGTTCAAAGTGAAAGAGGTCATCAAGCTGCCACCGTTAACCAAGCTTCCTGGCTCACACTACAACATTCGTGGGGTCGCTTCTTTACGAGGTGAAGCGGTGCCAGTGATTGATTTGCGTGGCGCAATAGGTTTCCCTGCTTTGCGTGGTGAAGCGGAAGAAGAAAATTTGATCGTGACAGAGTACAACCGTACGGTGCAGGGCTTCTTAGTCGGTCCGGTTAAAAACATTATTAATACGGCATGGACTGAAATTCAGCCGCCTCCTTCCACGTCTGGTCGCTCGAATTACCTCACGGCGATCACGCAAATCAAAGAGGGGGATGCCTCTCAAATTGTCGAAATAATTGACGTAGAAAAAGTTTTAGCAGAGATCGTGCATTACGATGTCACGATTTCAGCGGACATTCTGGATCAAGAACTTGCCCAAGCAATGGTCGGGCGTAATGTTCTGATTGTGGATGATTCATCTACAGCTCGTAATCAAGTTCGCGATACGCTTTCTCAATTGGGTATGAATATCATCGAGTGTCGTGACGGACTAGAAGCGCTAACAGTTTTAAAGCGCTGGTGTGATGAAGGGAAAGACGTAGAAAAAGAGCTGTTGATGATGATTACGGATGCTGAAATGCCTGAAATGGACGGTTATAAACTGACTCATGAAGTGCGCCAAGATCCACGTATGTCTAAGTTGTTTATTACGTTGAACACTTCTCTGAGCGGCAGCTTTAATGAAGCCATGGTACAAAAAGTAGGTTGTGATCGTTTTATCTCTAAATTCCAACCAGATCTGTTGGTTGAAGTTGCTCAAGACCGATTACGCCAGATGCTTTCTAAAAGTGCATGATTAGATATAGTGAAATCAGAGGGGGAGCAGCTCTCCCTCTGATTTTTTAACGCCTCGCTTATTAATATCTCTGTACTAATGAAAGTCGCGAGATTTACTTTGTAGATTATTCAAATAGTGCGTGCAATCAATCAACTTGCCAGCAATAACGTGCGTGACTTCTCCCTCTCTTTCAAGAATGCCTTTCACCATTAATACTTTAGCGCCTAAATACGCTTGCTTTTGGGCTCGTGCTGTCGCTTGCCAAACGACCACATTAATGTTGCCTGTGTCATCTTCTAACGTAAAAAATGTCACGCCAGTGGCGGTGCCTGGAGATTGTCTTCCCGTTACCACGCCTACCACTGTGACCAATGACCTATGCGGTTTCTCTGCCAGTTGCCTCATGCGGGTAAAATGAGGGAGTTTGCCCGTTTCTTCTAATAATTTAATCGGGTGGCGGCTAAGAGATAGTCCCGTGCTCGCGTAATCCTCAATTAAATTTTCATATTCTGAGGGCTGAGTTTGGTAGCTAACACTGGGTTCTTCGACCTTGTGAAACAATGGTAGGTCAGATAAGGAATCCATTGCTGCCCAGCGTGCGTTATAACGATTCCCCGATAGGATCTGAAATGCATTGGCTGAAGCCAATAATTCAATGTCACTTCGGCTTCTTAATATCTGCTTTACTTCTTGAATCGAGCGGTAACCATTAAGTGGTTTGCGCTCAATAAGCCTTTGCGCACTTTCTGCGTTAAAGCCTTTCACCAAGCGAAAACCAAGTTGCACGCCGAGCCTGCCATTCGGGCGTGAGACGAGATTATGCTGATATTTTGAATGATTGACGCACACCGGCAATACTTCGACTCCATGTCGGCGAGCATCTTGTACTAATTGCGATGGGCTATAAAATCCCATTGGTTGGCTGTTCAACAGTGCAGTGTAAAATTCTGCTGGGTAATAATATTTTAACCATGCAGAACAATATGCCAGCACTGCGAAAGACGCTGAATGACTTTCAGGGAAGCCGTACTCACCAAAGCCGCAAATCTGATCGAAAATGCGCTCAGCAAACGCTAAGTCATAACCTCTCTCTTGCATACCATTGATCAGTTTTGGCCTGAATTTAGCCAGATCGCCATTCTTTTTCCATGATGCCATTGCTCGACGGAGTTGATCGGCCTCGCCGCCGCTAAACCCAGCTGCTACCATGGCTAACTTGATTACTTGCTCTTGGAAAATTGGGACGCCCATAGTCCGCTCAAGAACGCTTTTTACTTCTTCCGATGGATAACTGACAGGCTCTTTGTGATCACGCCGTTTTAAAAAAGGATGCACCATATCACCCTGAATAGGGCCTGGACGAACAATCGCAATTTGAATCACTAAATCGTAATAACAAGCGGGCTTTAAGCGAGGGAGCATGCTCATTTGTGCACGAGATTCAATTTGGAATACGCCTATCGTGTCGGCCTTTTGAATCATGCGGTACACGTGTGGATCATCTTGTCGGCGAGTGATCTCGGAAATAGAGAGGGAGCGCTGGTGGTGTTTCTCGACCAGTTGAAAGCACTTTTTGATGGCGTTTAACATGCCGAGTGCGAGCACATCGACTTTTAATAGCTTCAAGCTTTCTAAATCGTCTTTGTCCCATTGAATGATAGTGCGATCTTCCATCGAGGCATTTTCAACAGGTACTAACTCATATAAAGGGCCAGATGAAATTACAAAACCACCCACGTGCTGAGATAAGTGGCGTGGGAAGCCAATTATCTCGTTGACCAATTGGATAAACTGCTGCCCTTTGAGAGATTCTGGTTGTAAGCCAAGTTCAATAATTTGAGCTTGCCAGCCTTGGCTGCGATCTCGGCGATTAACGTTCTTAATGAAAAAATCTAATTGGGTCTCTTCAATCCCTAGCGCTTTACCGACTTCACGCACGGCACTTTTAAAGCGATAGCTGATCACTGTTGCAGCAAGTGCTGCACGCTCACGGCCATATTTTTTGTAAATATATTGGATAACCTCTTCACGGCGCTCGTGTTCAAAGTCCACATCAATATCCGGCGGTTCCTTACGTTCTTTACTGATAAATCGTTCGAATAAGACTGCGATTTGTCGAGGGTCGACGGCGGTAATTTCCAGGCAATAGCACACCACAGAGTTTGCGGCGGAACCTCGACCTTGGTAAAGAATGCCTTGTTGTTTCGCGAACATTACGATGTCATGGATGGTAAGGAAGTAGTAGTGGTATTTCAGCTCTTGAATAAGCGCAAGTTCATTCTCGATGGTTTGATTGACTTCTGCTGGCACGCCTTCAGGAAAACGCAGCTTTTTACCACGCTCGACTAACATACGTAAGTAAGAGTCGGGTGTATAACCATCTGGGATCAGCTCGGTAGGATATTCGTATTTTAAATCGGAGAGCTTAAACTCGCATAAATCGGCGATGTAAGTACTTTCTTCCAGCCATTCTGGTTTGTAAATCCGAACCAGTTTTTTAAAAGGACGAAGCGCTCGTTCTGTATTCGAAATACGATCAAAACCGAGTTTATCGACGCTACACCCATGTTTTATAGCGGTAAGTACATGCTGTAATGGCAAGCGTTCAACATCATGCATGAGAACGCCTCCGCAGGCAGTTATAGGTAATTGAAATTCATGTGCTAACTGCTCGCAGTGCGCAATGTACTCAGTATCGTTGTTACTCAAATGGCGCTGAATCGCTACCCACAAACGATTAGCGTGGTGTTGATTGAGCCAGCGTCCCCAATAGTGATCACTCTCTTGATGTGTGGGCAGCCACAATACCAAGCAATGTCGAATCGACATCAAATCCCATTCGAACAGTTGATAGTTGCCTTTTTCACTTCGTCTTCTTGCGTTTGTGATGATACGACACAACTCGGCATAAGCCTTGCGACAAGGGCAAAGCAGTACGATTTGGCATTCATCATTTAACCAAAACATACTTCCAACGATTTGTTTGATATCGAGTTTATGTTGTTCGATTGTCGCATGGGCTTTGACAACGCCCGCGACCGAACATTCATCCGTTATGGCTAGAGCTTGATAGCGATAGAAAGCAGCTTGGAGTACTAGCTCTTCTGCATGAGAAGCCCCAGTCAAAAAAGAGAAGTTAGACTGACAAAATAGTTCCGCGTAACTCATAATGACCCAACAAAAATAACTGTCGATTTAACAAAAATAGCCATGAAGAAACCAGTGCTTGTGCTGATCACGAAATATCCATAACCAGCGGCCTTGCTTGGTGTGTGCAATGTAGTAATCACGCATGATCTCATCACCATCCCACCACCCAGAAACTATTCGCTCAGGTCCGTGGACCAAAGAAACTTGCTCTTGCAATACAATGGGAGTGGGTAATTGCATTGCGGGGCGTAGTATGGATGGTATGGCGTGCCCCTTTTCATCCGGAGCATCAGCAGGGCGATACTGACTGGCCTTTTCTGGTCTAGGATCGCAAGCAATATTGGGTTTTAAAACGGCACTTTTTCCCAATTTAGCTTGCAGTAAAGAGAGCAGCTCTAAAGCATTCATGTTTCCTTTCTGCCCAGCAAAGAGATCGCGTGATGCACTAAGAGGCTCACCTTGACGGACGACTTTTAACGTTAGCCCTGTGATTGGGCCATTAAGCGAGAGTGATTCTAAGCTTAAACTCGCTAACTGCTGCCAACGCTGACATAGGTAATCACCTTGCGCAGAAGTGAGTTGAAGGTGTTGCTCTTGTTTCTCACGCTGGTGGAGTGTTAAACACAGCTCAAAAGCGACCTTATCTCTTAATTTAAGAAAGGTTTCGAGTTGACGAAGTAACTTGGCCAGCGGCTTTTCAATCCACTGGACGTTTTCGAGCTCAAATAACAGCTCTAAATAAACTTGGAAGGATTCGGTCGGGTGATAAAAGTCTACAGGATGCTTGAACTGCCCTGTCAGTCGACCAACGTAGTTCACCAAATCGATATCAAAGCGTCGTGCGATGTCTTGCAATGGCAGTTCAAGTAACCCTTTTAAGGAAGTAACGCCTACGCGATGCAGCTTTTCAACTATAGAGCTCGATAAATCGGTTAGAGGCAGCGGTAATGGGAATAACATTTGTTCGATAAGAGATTTATCGTCACTAAGCACATTCGCTCCTGCCAATGCCATTAACTTGGCCGACAGAGGTGAAAAGCCACAACCAAATTGAAAGCTTAACTGCAGTTTAGTTAAGTGAGCACTGACTTTATTCCAGTAATTGTCCAACCCTTCATATAGGGTGAGCATCGGTGTGGCACGCAGCAAAATGCCTTGGTTTGGCATCAACACAACGTCAGATGTGATCAAATACAACCACTGAGCTACCTCTTGTAATTTATTTAATTCGGTTTGTGGATGATAAGGATGCACTTGTAAATCTCGACACAAGGACGCAGCACTGCCTAAGCCCATACCAGGCTTAATACCTTGTTGCTCGGCAATGCCGTTGTATTGAATGATCTGACAACGTTGGCTTTCTACAATCACCACGGGTTGATTTTGGTTATCACCAAAGAGTGCGTCTAGCTGTAGGCGAGGGAAGTGCAAGTAAATCCATAAAGCCATATCACTAACCTTGGTTCGCCAATGGGAAATTGACCACCGTTGATGGAATGTGAGTCGTGCTTGGCATTACCAGTTGTGGGTAGTGGTGTTGGAAACTGATATCGACACTGCCTTTGCTCCAACCGCCTTTTCGCTTGAGAACTTCCACTTTGACGCCTTGTACATTACCTTGCAGCTTTAGGCTTAATGAAACAGGTAAAGACAAGCGGTTGGTCATATTAGGCTTGAGCATGAATAGAGGACAAGTGCCTTGCTCACTCGCTACCTGTAAGCGTTTCACTTGATGTATTTCAAGCTCTTCTTGCCATAACAAAACATTACTGCATACCCCACTTTTCAGACATTGCTCTGCAGCCCAAAGAGCATCTTTGGGATGAGCTGGATTAACGACCCACACTTGGTTTATATCCAAACCGATGTAGTGTAAGAACAGAGAATTCACTAACGCGGGAGGTTGAATAAATGCAGTCACACCATTGGTCTGGGTGGCTTTTAAATAAGGAGCGAGCAAACGCAATTCACCAATACTACCAATAGATTCCATCTCCACTACGCCATGAGGTGGAAAGCCTCCGCCGAGCAAATCATCTAATTCAGAAAACCCGGAACTAGTCCGCAATTGCTGAGGATCTGTTTTCGTTAAATTTGCTTGCCAAACAAGGTGTTGGCTTTTTAAGTGCTGAATAATATCTTGCATAATAAGTACCTGTATGTATGTACAGTATATTTCTGTGGGAGAAAGTCGCAAGATTTTTATGAAGAGAGAAATGAAAAAAGGCAGCGTTTGCTGCCTTTTCAATCAATTATGTGAGGTAACCTGAATGAGTTATTTACGCTTCGGTTGAGCGTCGATGCACTGACCGTTCACATCGGTAACCGCAGGATCCATTAAGTGCAAATATAGCGGCATGATATCCAGTGGCGTTTTGAGAGTATTTGCATCTTCACCCGGATATGCTTTTTCACGCATGCGAGTACGAGTGGCACCAGGGTTAATTGCGTTAACGCGGATCGGTGTATCACTCAGCTCGTCAGCTAAAACTTGCATCATGCCTTCTACGGCAAATTTAGAGATAGCGTATGGCCCCCAGAATGCGCGGCCAGAGTGGCCGACGGTCGAAGAGGTAAAGATAATACGCCCAGCTTCTGATTTACGCATCACAGGCAGTAGTGCTTGAGTCATTAACACTTCTGCTTTCACGTTGATCTGCATGATATCGTCGAAATCTTCCTCTTTGATTTGATCAAATGGACACAGCGAACTTAAGACACCTGCGTTGTGTAATAGGCCATCCAAACGACCAAACTGTCCTTCGATTGTCTCTGCCATATCAATGTAATTTTGCTTAGTTGCGCCCTTGAGATCCAGAGGAATGATAGCGGCTTGTGGATAGCCAGCTGCTTCAATCTCATCATAGATAGATTCAAGGTTTTGCACATTTCTACCCAAAAGAATAACAGTTGCACCGTGCTCGGCATAAGAAAGCGCGGCTTGACGGCCGATGCCATTACCAGCGCCAGTAACAAGAATGACTTTACCTTTTAGAGCATCAGCTGAAACGGAGTAGTTCACGGCGATAAATCCTTATTATTGTAAGAGGGTCCATGATAGTTAATTGACGCTAAAAAACGCCTGTTTCTCAATGGAAAATCTTGGTAATCGTGACAAGATGGTTACAATACACCAATTCATGTGTTATACCAATTCCAGAACTTTCGTTAGGTATGCTATCAATCAGAACAAGTGGTTACAAACCGCGCTGCCTTCTCGCTGATGTTTCTGCGTAACATACTAACGTCATCTGAAATGAGATAAAGGAGCTCTCGTTGGAATTTTTATTAGATTATGGTCTGTTTCTGGCCAAAATTATCACGGTGGTTGCTGCGATAATTGTTCTGCTCATTATTGCAAAATCGGCTGGTGGCAAATCGGGTGCGGCGAAAGGGGAGTTAGAGATTACCAACCTTTCAGAGCAACACAAACAATCTGTTGAACAGTTAGAGCATCATTTGCATGACGATGCTTTCATCAAGGCTCGAGATAAAGCCGTCAAAAAAGAAGAAAAAGAGAAGAACAAATCTCGCGAGAAAGAAATCAAACAAGCGAGCAAAGACGGTTCATTAGATAGCAAGCGTGAACCACACCTATTTGTTCTTGATTTTAACGGTAGCATAGATGCAAAAGAAGTCGCGTCTCTACGTGAAGAGATCACTGCTATTTTGGCTGTCGCACGTGAAGGTGATGAAGTATTACTTCGTTTAGAATCTGGCGGTGGTATGGTTCATGGCTACGGCCTTGCCTCTTCTCAACTGGACCGAATCAAAGCTGCGGGTCTTCCTCTGACTATCTCTGTTGACAAAGTTGCGGCAAGTGGCGGTTACATGATGGCATGTGTAGCAGATAAGATTGTTTCTGCACCATTTGCAATTGTGGGTTCTATTGGCGTTATCGCACAAATTCCTAACTTCAACAAACTGTTGAAGAAACATGACATTGAGTACGAACAACTAACCGCGGGTGAATATAAACGCACGCTAACGATGTTTGGTGAGAATACCGATAAAGCGCGCGATAAGTTTAAGCAAGAGCTTGAAGAAACACATGTCTTGTTTAAAGACTTTATTCGCGAGCGTCGTCCTAGTTTGGACCTAGACAAAGTAGCTACAGGTGAGCACTGGTTCGGTACACAAGCGAAAGAGCTTGGTTTGGTGGATGATATTAGTACATCTGATGATATCGTTGTTGCGGCATGCAAAGATAAAACCGTACTTTCTGTGCATTATGTGCAGAAGAAAAAACTGGCAGACAAGCTAGCAGGTGTCGCGGGCAAAGTTGCTGACAGTGTGATCTTAAAGTTAGCTGAGCGTGGTCAAAAACCGATTGTTTAATCGAACCTAAGATCATGACATTTGAAACGGCGAGGGTGGAAGCTCTCGCCGTTTTTGTTGAACCTTATGTTTATTGATGAATCCAATTGCGCATTAGGTGTAATGCTTTACACGACATTTTTCCTCGCTCCAAAGGGCGATTACCCGTATAATGCGCGCCTCGAAAACCGAGCAAATTGCTGAAAAGAAACTATAGGTGGAGAAGAACATGTCCTCTCAAACTCCGGTTGTAACCGTAGATGGACCTAGTGGTGCAGGTAAAGGCACTTTATGTATGTTGCTGGCGAAAAAGTTGGGTTTCCAACTCTTAGATTCTGGCGCAATTTATCGTGTACTTGCACTCGCTGCGATTCACCACGGTGTCGACACAGAGTCAGAAGACGCACTTGTCCCACTGGCAACACACCTAGACGTTCAATTTATCGCAGAGGGTGACTTAGTTAAGGTCGTTCTAGAAGGCGAAGATGTGTCAGGGGAGCTTCGCAAAGAAGAAACGGGTATGGCAGCATCTAAAGTTGCGGCTCTGCCACGTGTTCGTGAAGCATTATTACGTCGTCAGCGTGCATTTGAGGCCGCTCCGGGCCTAGTGGCTGATGGTCGTGATATGGGCACAATTGTATTCCCAAGTGCACAAGCGAAAATCTTCCTTGATGCGAGCGCAGAAGAGCGTGCAAATCGACGCCTTAAACAGTTGCAAGAGAAAGGGTTAGATGTTAAATTTGCTGACCTTTTAAGCGAGATCCAAGAGCGTGACGACCGAGATCGTAACCGCCCAGTGGCGCCACTACGCCCTGCTGAGGATGCGCTTGTGCTAGATTCTACGTCGATGACTATCGACGAAGTAGTAGAAAAGGCACTACAATATATCGAATCGAAGCTAGCTGAGTAATGATACTCGGCTAGACTAAGAGCGTTGGTCGCAAGGATGATGACTGGCGAATTTAATAACCCCATGCGGTAGGATACCCGTGGACGTTTAATTTATTGAAGATTAACTAAATGACTGAATCTTTTGCTCAACTCTTTGAAGAGTTTCTAAACGAAACAGAATTCCAACAAGGCAGCATCGTTAAAGGTACTGTAGTAGCTATCGAGAACGGTTTCGTTCTTGTTGACGCTGGTCTTAAGTCTGAATCTGCTATCCCTGCTGAACAGTTCAAGAACGCTGCTGGCGAACTTGAAGTTGAAGTTGGCGCTGAAGTAGACGTAGCTCTAGACGCTGTTGAAGATGGTTTCGGTGAAACTCAACTTTCTCGTGAGAAAGCTAAGCGTCACGAAGCTTGGATCGTACTTGAGAAAGCTTACGAAGAAGCTGAAACTGTTGTTGGTATCATCAACGGTAAAGTTAAAGGCGGTTTCACTGTTGAACTAAACGGTATCCGTGCTTTCCTTCCTGGCTCTCTAGTAGACGTACGTCCAATCCGCGACACTGCTCACCTAGAAAACAAAGAGCTAGAGTTCAAAGTTATCAAACTTGACCAAAAACGTAACAACGTAGTTGTTTCACGTCGTGCTGTTATCGAATCTGAAAACAGCGTTGAGCGTGACGAGCTTCTAGAAACTCTACAAGAAGGTTCTGAAGTTAAAGGTATCGTTAAGAACCTTACTGACTACGGTGCGTTCGTTGACCTAGGTGGCGTTGACGGTCTTCTACATATCACTGATATGGCTTGGAAGCGCGTTAAGCACCCATCTGAAATCGTTAACGTTGGTGACGAGATCCAAGTTAAAGTTCTTAAGTTCGACCGTGAGCGTACTCGCGTATCACTAGGTCTTAAGCAACTAGGCGAAGATCCATGGGTAGCAATCGCTAAGCGTTACCCAGAAGGTCACAAACTAACTGGTCGCGTAACTAACCTAACTGACTACGGCTGCTTCGTTGAAATCGAAGAAGGCGTTGAAGGTCTAGTTCACGTTTCAGAAATGGATTGGACTAACAAGAACATCCACCCTTCTAAAGTTGTTAATGTTGGCGACGAAGTTGAGGTTATGGTTCTTGAAATCGACGAAGAACGTCGTCGTATCTCTCTAGGTCTGAAACAGTGTAAAGCTAACCCATGGCAGTCATTCGCTGAAGCACAAGCTAAAGGCGACAAAGTTACTGGTAAGATCAAGTCTATCACTGACTTCGGTATCTTCATCGGTCTAGAAGGCGGCATCGACGGTCTAGTTCACCTATCTGACATTTCTTGGAATGTTGCTGGCGAAGAAGCTGTACGTGAGTACAAGAAAGGCGACGAGATCTCTGCAGTTGTTCTAGCAGTAGACGCTGAGCGTGAGCGCATCTCTCTAGGCATCAAGCAAATGGAAAACGACCCATTCAATGCTTACGTTGCTGACAACAAGAAAGGTGTTCTAGTTAACGCTACTGTAACTGCTGTTGACGCTAAAGGCGCTACTGTTGAAATCGCAGAAGGCGTTGAAGGTTACATCCGTGCTTCTGAAGTATCTCGCGATCGCGTAGAAGATGCTTCTCTAATCCTAAGCGCTGGTGATGTTGTTGAAGCGAAGTTCACAGGTGTAGACCGTAAGAACCGCGTAATCAACCTATCTATCAAAGCTAAAGACGAAGCTGACGAGCAAGAAGCAATGGCATCTATCAACAAGCAAGATGACAATGCATTCGGTAACGCAATGGCTGACGCTTTCAAAGCTGCTAAAGGCGAATAATATACTCGCTTAAGCAAAAAAGGAGCCGCAAGGCTCCTTTTTTATATTTGAGCATATTTAAGTAGTAATACTAATGACGGTAAACTATCTTAATAAAAGGCATTTCTTCATTGCGCATTTTGCATAAAATTTGTCTAGAATTGTCAGCAAGTGTTTGTTGGAATTAGTATTACTTACTATAATAAGTGATAAAGATACTCAAAGAGGGCAACTATGACTAAGTCTGAACTGATTGAAAGACTCTGCGCTGAGCAAACACACTTATCAGCGAAAGAGGTAGAGGATGCTGTAAAAGATATTTTAGAGCACATGGCCTCTACGCTAGAGAGCGGTGACCGTATCGAGATCCGCGGCTTTGGTAGTTTTTCTCTTCATTACCGCGAGCCTCGCGTAGGTCGTAACCCTAAAACGGGCGATAAAGTGGAATTGGAAGGTAAATACGTTCCACATTTCAAACCTGGTAAAGAGCTTCGTGAGCGTGTAAATATTGGCTAACGCACTCTTATTAGTTTGAAAAAAGCGGCATACGTTTGTGTATGCCGCTTTTTTGTAATGTATCCAAGCAGTTTACGAAGCGAGCTGTTGATTCTGGCTGTTTTCTTTGCAGCTTTCTACACCCAAGTAACTTTAACTTCTAGGCGTGTCTACAAACTAAGCATCTTGAGGTTACTTGGGTATAGATTATTGCTAATATACGTAGTCTGAAGAAGCATTTTCCTGCATAATCTTACCGACTTACTCCTAGAAGGGTGATGTAAATGAAAATTATAAAAATCGTTGCTGTTTTAGCTCTCTTTTTAATTGCATTGGCGTTAGGTTCCCAAAACCAAGAGCTCGTGACTTTTAACTATCTTCTAGCCAAAGGAGAGTTCCACTTATCTACACTATTAGGTGTGGTATTTGTGGTTGGCTTTGCTTTAGCGTGGGTTATCTTTGGTAGTATCCAGCTGAAAACTCAGCTACAAGTTCGTCGTTTAAAGAAAAAACTGAAAAAGTACGAACCTACAGATGCAAACAAACCTGCTGATAAGCCAGCCATCGAAAAACAGGCATAAGGATAAGGCTTAACTTTAATGCTTGAACTACTCTTCTTGTTGTTGCCTATAGCTGCTGCGTATGGCTGGTATATGGGGCATCGCAGCGCTCAGCAAGACAAGCAGAAGCAATCTCATCAAATCTCTCGTCAGTATATGACGGGTCTTAATCTGCTGCTCTCTGACCAATCAGATAAGGCTGTTGATCACTTTATTGAATTGCTCCAAGTTGATAACGAGACAATCGATACTCACCTTGCGTTGGGTAATTTGTTCCGGTCTCGTGGCGAAGTCGACCGCGCAATCCGAATTCACCAAAATCTCATTTCTCGCTCTGGCTTAACACTGGATCAAAAGAATCTTGCACTTCAACAGTTGGCGAAAGATTACATGGTCTCTGGTTTTCTCGATCGTGCAGAGAAAATCTTCGAACAGTTAGTCGAAGAGCCAGATTACAAAGAAGCGGCCCTTCAGCAATTGGTAACCATTTACCAACAAACGCGTGAATGGGAAAAAGCAATTTATTACGCCAATCAATTGGCTAAGTTGGGTAATAAACGCTCCAGAATGCGTGCGAATATTGCTCATTTTTGGTGTGAAATTGCAATGCTCGACCAAGCCGATGGTAATACTAATAAGGCAATACAGCACTTTAAAAAAGCCCTAGCAGAAGACCCAAAGTGTGTTCGAGCGAGTATTGCTTTGGGACGAATTTATCTAGAGTCTGAAGATTATAAACACACGATAAAATACCTGACGGGTGTGCTTGAGCAAGACAAAGACTTTATCAGCGATGTCTTACCAACCATTGCAGAGTGCTACCATCATTTGGGCCAGGAAGATGAACTTGTAGAGTTTCTGCGAGCTTGTATTGATAAGAAAGCAGGCGTATCAGCCGAGTTAATGTTGGCTCAGTTGGTTGCTCACCACGAGAACGTCGGGGCTGCACAAGAGCTGCTGACCAAACAGCTGCTGAAAAATCCAACCATGAAGGGCTTTTATCGATTAATTGACTACCACATTGCTGAAGCAGAAGACGGTCGCGCGAAGGACAGTCTATCGACGCTACAAGCGATGGTGGGTGAACAGTTAAAAGTGAAACCACACTACCGATGCCGGAAGTGTGGGTTTTCTACTCATTCCCTTTATTGGCACTGCCCATCCTGTAAAGGGTGGGGGACGATCAAGCCAATCCGCGGATTGGATGGTGAATAATTTTAATGCAGCTGACAGAGTTTCTGTCCGCTGCATTTTTTTAACTTTTTATTTAATAAGAACCAAAATAGTTAGGAGATGAAATGATCGACCAAAAAGTTATTGTCGCACTGGATTATGATAACCAAGCAGACGCACTTGCGTTTGTAGATAGAATTGATCCTGCGTCATGTCGCCTAAAAGTTGGCAAGGAAATGTTTACGCTATTTGGTCCTGATTTCGTACGTGAACTCCACAAACGTGGTTTTTCAGTCTTCCTGGATTTGAAATTTCACGATATTCCAAATACGTGTTCTAAGGCGGTCCGCGCAGCCGCAGAATTAGGGGTTTGGATGGTGAATGTGCATGCGAGCGGTGGTGAGCGCATGATGACGGCATCACGTGAAATTCTTGAGCCATACGGTAAAGATCGCCCACTTCTGATTGGAGTAACGGTACTAACCAGTATGGAACAAAGTGATTTAGCGGGTATTGGTTTGAACATTGCGCCTCAGGATCAAGTTATTCGTCTGGCGACATTGACCAAAAACGCTGGTTTAGATGGTGTTGTATGTTCAGCTCAAGAGTCTTCATTGCTTAAGAGCGAACTGGGTCAAGACTTTAAGTTAGTTACACCTGGAATCCGACCTGCCGGCTCTGAGCAAGGTGACCAGCGCCGTATCATGACACCAGTAGAGGCTATTCAGTCAGGTTCTGACTATCTTGTTATTGGGCGTCCAATTACTCAAGCTGTGGATCCTGCAGCAGTGTTGAAATCGATCAATGATAGCTTGTCTAGTATGTAAGCACAGTCTTGTATTGTATAAAGAAAGGTGAGGCTGTGATGCCTCACCTTTTTTGTACCTAATAAAAATACCAACCGTAGTAAGTAACTGCTCATTTTAACCAGTTATATCTGCTCGCTTACTTGCTTGCTTTAATTGGTGTAGGGGGGGAGCTTATTCGGATAAAGGTTCTACGGTTTATTATGAGAAAAGTAGGGCTTGGTACTGTATCGATCACACTTTTGTAACATAACTCACTGTGATGCATAGAAAATGCGACCATGTATTATTGATGACTTGCGTTACAAAAGCCTAAAGAATACTATGGCGAGGATGCATTCACTGCGTTGTAAGGTCTAGGATGACCTAGTGAAACTCTTTGAAATTAATATAGAAGCTGGCAGGAAGTCACTTCATATTACGCTCCTATTATTTCCTATCTGCGTATTTTCTATTTGCAGCTTTCACACTCCGTCTTCCTTGCTACGACCTTAATCGCAAACACAACAAGGAAGAAACATGACTAAAAAACTGCCATTTTCAGTACTTGCAACACTGACCGCTGCCAGTTTTCAACTGAGTGCGGCAGAGCTACCTGCTGATATAGAATGGATTTCAAATAACAATGAACCTCTGTTCGCCTCTGAAGAAGCGGTACGAGGTGGTACTTATCGTACTTACATTCAGAGCTTTCCTCAGACATTACGAAGTGTTGGTCCAGATGCGAACTCCGGCTTGCGCCAATATTTAATGGATGGTTCACCAAAGCTTGCTCAGCGTCATCCAAATACTGGTAAATGGATCCCCCAACTTGCTAAGTCATGGGCATTTGGAGAGGACAACAAAACCGTATTCTTTAAGCTTGATGAAACGGCCGAGTGGTCAGATGGTGAAAAAATTACGGCAGATGATTACGTCTTTATGATGAAGTACTACACGTCAAAAGACATTATCGACCCGTGGTACAACGACTTCTTCACGAACAGCGTTGTTGGTGTTGAAAAAATTGACGACTACACGATCAAAGTCAATCTTGCTGTAGCTCAAAGTCATGACTCGCTCATGGTTATGATTAACATGCCGAGTAATGGTTTTCAGCCTCGTCCGGAACACTTCTTTGAAGGAGAAAAGGACGCAAATAACGATGGCATGCCTGATAACTTCGTCAGAAAGTTCAACTTTAAATCTGAGCCAACTGCGGCGCCTTACTACATTGATAAAGTGAAGAAAGGTAAGAGCGTGACATTCAAACACGTGGGCGAAGATTGGTGGGGGTATAACAACCGCTACTATAAAAACCGCTACAACGTAGAAAAAGTCCGCATTAAGGTGATTCGCGATCCTGATATTGCCATGAAGCACTTTGAAAAAGGTAACTTAGATTACTTTGAGATGGTGCTACCAAGCTTTTGGCATGACAAAACCGATAGTGATGTGTACAAAAAAGGCTATATCCAAAAGTACTGGGGCTTTAACGAAGCACCACAAGGCGCCGGTGGCCTTTGGATGAACACAGCGATGCCGATGTTGGATAACCTAGAAGTGCGCAAAGGTGTTATGGCAGCCACTGACTATGACGGCATGATTGAAAATATCATGCGTGGGGATTATTCACGTAAACCACATGGACTCGGCTTTGGTCATGGCGAATACGATGATCCTAACAATACACCGCCAAAGTTTGATGCTGATGCGGCGGTTAAACACTTCGAAAAAGCGGGCTTTGACAAAGTGGGCGCAGATGGTATTCGTGTCAACGATAAGGGCCAACGCTTGAGCTTTGCTATCACCTACGGATACAACTCTTGGACTCCACGTATTGCATACCTGAAAGAGCAAGCGAAACTTGCTGGTCTTGAGTTCACGTTAAACTTGGTTGATGGCTCATCTGCGTTTAAATACATTCTTGAGAAAAAGCATCAGTTAGCGTTCTTGAATATGGGCTCTGGTGAGATTCCTGCGTATTGGGAATACCTGCACTCTGATAATGCGAATCGACCACAAACGAATGCTCACACCAACTACAGCAGCCCTGAGCTGGACAAGTTGATTGAAGCTTATGACTCTGAGTTTGATCAGGAGAAGCGTTACGATTTATCGCATCAAATCCAAAACTATGTTAGCAAAGCGAATATCATCGTTCCTGGATACATGGTGCCTTATTCTCGAGTTGCACATTGGCGCTGGGTTAAAATTCCTAAAGATGGCATGACAAAAGCGACAGAATGGGTGCTTCATCCAATGGATATTGGTAATTTCTGGATCGATACCAAAGTAAAAGAAGAGACTGAGGAAGCGATGGACGAGGGTAAAACCTTCCCAGAGACAACGGTCATTGATGATCGCTACAAGTTGTAACTCCACAACTTAGCGGCAATAAAAATGAAAGCCCCGGTAATTAAGTTACAGGGGCTTTTTTATTTTTACTTAACTAAGTAAGACGCTTCTAAAAGGTAGGTTTTCACATCACCAAGCAAAGAGAAGGCCTTGTCGATGGTTTTAAATCGCTCATCAAGTGAGTCACTAGATATAAGTTGGCTGAACGTTTTTACCGAGAAAGCTTCGTTTGCTTTAAAGAACTGATGCACATTTTCAAGCTGAACTTTATGAATATGCTCCACCTTATTTAGGGCGGTGGTTAAATCGGAAATGTTAATCGACATTGCTACTCAAGAACCTTATCAACAAGACCTCTACATAAGGTCATAGGATGGGGCTTTATATTTTGCCGTAGAGTAGCACTAAAGAACGGATTGCAGTCTGACTAAGATCAATTTGTCTCTCTTGATTATCTACATCTATTTCGATCGAAAAAACTTCTTGCAGCACAAAAAAGGGAAGCAACTTGCTTCCCTGTAATTAACATCGATCTTAGATTTTTTTGGCAATCTCCGAAGTCAGTTCTTCCAACCCGACGGACAGTGCGTCGACAAGTGCTCCATAGCCTTCGTCCTGTAGAGGCTGAGAGATTTGTATTGGTGCACTGTTTTCTACCTTACCTTCAGCATTGATGAGTAACCATTCCCCCTCAATTTCGATATTGCCTTTGTAGCTACCATTAAATTTATTTAACGTAAGCTGTAGTTTGGCTTCATCATTTTGATCCAACAGGTTGTTCATTTCAGTCGGCCAGTAATGAGTCTGTTTGTGGCGTAGTTCTGTGACGACTCTCTGAGTGATTTGCTCGGAAATACTATGCGCCCATTGATTGTTTCTTGCCTGGATAACTTGAGTCTCAGAGGTTCGGTAAACGATACCACTGTCGTTTAAATAACTTGCCAGTTTTACTGGACGAACAACTAAAGTAGGGCGCTGTGAGATATCAGAAGAGCTCAGCGTCACTGGTTCCGCCTTAGGTAGAAGGTACAAAGCCCCTTTAGTTTCTGGAGCGCTACTGCAACCCGTTAGACCGACAAATAGCGCGATAGACAAAAAGAATACTCGTTTCATTAGTTTTGGCCTTTAACTGGGATTGGGTCACTGATTTCATCTTCTCCAAACACGAGAGAGTTTGGCTTTTCGTTTAGCTGTTTAAGTACGGGTTTAAACTCTGTCATCACGCTTTCTAGTTCTTTGAGCGTGGCTTCCATTTCATTGTACATGGTTGAGTTTGGTCCATAACCATCGAGTGTTTTTTGCAACTGCTGCAAGCTTTGGCGAATATCTGTTGGGATCTCTTGCGTCTCTTTTTGATTTAAAAGTTTATCAATACTGTCCGCGACACGTTCTGCTGACGCCAACGTCTTTTCCGACGTTTTTAACGTTGCATTGAGAGAGTTAAGCGTTTCTTCCATTGGTAAGCTGTTAATCTTATTTAGGAAGTCATTAACTTGGCGCTGAACTTGGGCAAAACCACCACGCATGGTTGGAAATACATCTAAACCTTCATATTCACTTGGAACGTACTGATCATCATTAGGATAAAAGTCTGCATCAATATAAAGCGCGCCAGTTAACAAGTTACCAGTCTTTAAGGTGCCACGGAGACCGCGAGCAAACTCTTCCTTCAACTTTTCTTTGAACATAGATAAAGATTGGGATTCTAAATCTCCGTACACTCGACCGAGCTCAACGCGCACCAAAACTGGAATTTTTTTCGCAGAGAAGTTTTCTTCTGGTGTTGGTAAACGCATCGGTACTCTCGTCACGGTACCGATACGAAGACCGCGGTACTCAACAGGCGCATTCGCTTTTAAGCCACGTACCGATTCATCAAATAACATGACGAACTCAATGTAGTCATCGTACATACCCTCTCTCAGCTGCTTAATATCATCGTACAAGCGGAAATTAACCATGTCTTCTGTGAGTTGTTCACCGGACTCAAGACCTGGAACGGTATCGAAGGTAACGCCACCCGTTAGCATGCTCTCTAGCGAGCCAAACTTAACTTCAAACCCTTCGGCATTGAGCTGTAAATCAACACCAGAATTCAGCCAAAACTTAGTACGAGTGCGCACTAAGCTGTCATAAGGTTTGAAAATAAAGAGTTGATACAGCGCTTTGCGAGTATCAACATCAAAGCTGGTTTTCTCTACACGACCAACAGTAAAGCCTTTATAAATAACCGGGTCACCAACACCTAGTTTGCCAGCTTCGCGGTGTGTTAATACAAGACGCAGGCCTTCTGCATCAGGAGAAGCGACCGGTGGCACATCTAATACCGTAAAGTGCTCCTTTTCTACTTTAGATTTACCCGGCTGAAGTTGGATATAAGCGCCAGAGAGCAAGGTCTCTAAACCTGAAACACCATCACGGCCAATACGAGGCTTCACCACCCAGAACATGGTGTCATCTCGCAGCATGCGCTTCGCGTCTTTATTCATCTGAGCCTTAGCGATGATGTGATCGTAGTTTTCACTGAGAGTGACTTCGGTAATCAGACCGACTTTAACATTCAGTGCTCGGATCTCGGTTTTACCAACCTCAATCCCATCTGCGGTTGGCAGTTGGAGAGTAATTTGTGGGCCTGTACTGTTGATGTATTGGAACAGCATCCACGCTCCCATGGCTAGCGCAAGGATCGGGACAATCCAGATCGCAGAAATCTGCTTTTGCGGTTTTATTTGAGCGGTTACGTTGTTCTCATCACTCATATTTGGCTTTCTCGTTTAAGTTGTCAGAAATCGGCTCCTGCACTTCGTTTTGTGGCAACTGCCACAACAAACGTGAGTCAAATATCATTGCAGAAAGCATAGTGAAAATGACCACTGCCGCGAAAGAGAGCGCAGCAGGGCCTGGATAAATCGCCATTAAGTTTTGCAACTGAACCAGTGCAACTAAGATGGCAACGACAAAGATATCGATCATGGACCAGCGACCAATAAACTCAGTTAAGCGGTATATCTTTAAGCGTGAAATACTTTCTTTGGGAGGAAGGTATCGCGCTTTTTGCGCATTGTAATACAGCCACGCGAGTGCCAGCATTTTCGCCATTGGAATGAATACGCTAGCAAAGAAAATTACCATCGCAATAGGGTAAGAACCTAAATGCCAAAGCAGTATTACCCCTTCCATGATAGTTGAACCTTCTGAATGTCCAAGGCTTACGGTATACATCATTGGATAAAGGTTCGCGGGTATATAGAAAATGACTGACGCAAACAAAAGCGCCCAAGCTTTTTGTAAATTATCAGCTGGGTTGTATTTGTGAATAGGGCTTTTACAACGAATGCAGTATTGGTGCTTTTTCGCTTCAATTGGGTTGAGTTGGTGACATGTATGGCAACCAATATGGTTGTGGTTATGGTGCGTATCGCCCTCATTTACATCGGGCAGCACGATGGCTGGAATGAAGTGTCCCCAGAGCCAGCTTTTGTCAACCATAGAAATACATTTGACTACCAGTACGGTATAAACGCAGAACGCCCAGAATGAAGTCCCCATTCCAATGTCTGCCAGAGAAGCGATTTTAATTAAGCTGACTAATACGCCAATCAAGAATACATCGACCATCAGCCAGGGTTCGACTCGAAACAGAAGGCGACATAAAACTTTCGCCATTCGTTGCTGTTTTTTGGATGGCGTATGTTTACGCGCTTTTAATGCTTCGAGATGAAGAAAGAGAATGAGACCGACATAGATAGCAGGCAATACGACGACCGTTGCGAGAAGCAACACACCTAAAAGTACATTTTGAAATTCAGCCAGCATTTTGGCTGCATGCAATAAGGTGATTTCTTGCGATAGCCCTTGCACACTGAACGACATAAAAGGAAAAGAGATGCTTAACACCAACATGATCAAACATGCCGATGAAATGGCGATCACGCTTTGATAGGGCTTAGCATTCACTTTTGTCAGAGAATGTGCGCATCGAGGACATTGAGCTTTTTGCCCTTGAACGATATCGGGAATACGAACAACAAGGCCGCATTCTTCGCATGAAATTAACTGACGGGAATTAGGTTGAATACTCATCGGGTAGGTTTTGGATTCATTTGTCCTAAGAATACTCTTTTTTCATTAGACACGCTTGTTTTGATTCAGGAGTTTACGAGTTTCTTACTTTTGGCATCATAGTATATGGAAGCTCTAAGATATAAACAAAGTCGCGTTTGGCGCATTATTTTACTGCGAAGATTGGTATGTTGGAAGCCGAAAACTACTTAACGTTGCTGGTTTGGAGGGGGGCAGTGATTGCTTCAGGAGAGTAAAACAACCCTGCCCAGAGAGCCTGAGCAGGGAGGTGGGAGCACTGGTATTTAAGATGAATGGTTGTCTTTTACTCGACGGTACCGCTCTTGAAAGCATTCGAGCCGACTTGCTTACCACTAATTGTTTTTCCGTAATAGCCTTGATGTTGGTGATATCTCTCTGCGTTTGCGGCCACGTTGCCTTTAAATCGTGGATCTTGTGGACGCTCGTGGCTATTGACGTATGCCGCGACATCCCACGCTTCTTGTTTGCTTAACTGGACACTTTTCCCAAGCGGCATGTTTTCGTAAATAAAATAGGCCGCGGTGTTAATACGGTGCATACCTGCACCCCAGTTATACGCATATTCGCCCCAAAGTGGTGGAATGTATGAATGGCCGTCGGTGCCTTTTATGCCTGAACCGTCGGCGCGATGGCAAGTTTCGCAGTTCTTTTCGTAGACTAATGCCCCTCGCTCTGGTGATGGTTCTTGCTCAGGGGCGGCGATTTTTGGGTAGCCACGTCCAGAGAGATTACCTCGTTCTTCAATTGGTAATGCTTGCGCGATGGCTTCTGGCAGCGGGAAGTCTTTTGCTTTTCCACCAACTTGCAACGCTTTTGCGTCTAGCTCCGGAATTGGTTCATCCGTCATACCATGTTTGTCGAGCAAGCCGCCCATCGCCAACCAGTAGGCGTAAGCACTAAGGGCAACAATTTCTGGCGAATCGTAAGCGGGAGCTTTACCGTTCATGGAATATTCGAAACAACCCTGGATACGGTCAGCATAGCTGTTTACGCGATCGTTTTTCTTACGATATGCCGGGTAGGCCATGTATGCCGCCCATAGAGGTGCAGCGTTGGCTTTTCGTCCTGCTTCCATATGGCAATTCACACAGTTTTGTTCGTTGCCAACGTATTTTCCGCGCATTTGTTGCGAGTTAACAAATAGGGAATAACCACGTTTTACTTGCTCACCAAATTCGGTATTTGGAATGGTGCCTAGATCACGCGGTTTTAAGTATTCACCGTGATTCTTTTTTTTCACCGCGGGCAGTTCAGTTTGACGATCCGGCAGTGGCTCGTTGGCCAAAGTAGCAGCAGAGATGAGAGGCAATGCGAACAAAGAATATAAACGTTTCATGTCTGCTCCTAGTAACGTAATGAGGCAAAGTAGTAGGAAAGGTTTTCAATCTCTTCGTCAGTGAGATTTTTCGCGATAGTACCCATCATATTGAGCGGGTCACCACTGCGAGTGCCGTTTTTCCATGCCATCAATTGCGTTTTTAAGTAATCAGCATGTTGGCTTGCGAGGCGAGGGAATTTGTCGACGCCCATTCCGCTGGCTCCATGACAAGTCGCGCAAGCTGGAATGTTTCTATCCCAATCGCCTTGGAAGATCAATTTACGATACGGGTTACGAATGTCGGCTTGGTCGCCGCGTTGCTCTGGGTTAGTGAACTCGTAGCTTGGAAGGTTAGCAAAGTAATCCATGACTTCTTTACGAACGGCAGGATCGCTAAGCTCTTTCGCCATGCCTTGCATGACTACGTTTTGGCGTTCACCACTAAGGAATAGTTCGATTTGGGTGTTGAGATAATTCGCGTTCAGACCAGCAATCATAGGCGCAATGTTTGGTTGACCCATGCCATCTTGGCCGTGACAACCGCTGCACACGCTGGCTTTTTCAGGAATAGACGAGGCGCTTGCGCCCATTGTGGTTGCCAGCAAACAGGCCGTCACCACAGGTAGTATTTTTGACATGCTGACTCACTTTAATTGTTATTAATATGTCCAAGTGCTACTTGGTAGTCACTGGGACGATATTGTCGGCCTTGTCAATAAGGAAAGGTATTGTGGATTTCCACATATTTAGAGGATGTGAAGAGCTGCTAAATGACAGCTCTTCAGGTTAGGTTTTCTACTAAGCTTTGCGGATTTTGGCTGGTAATGATTGGCGAGCCGCGGCTCCTACCACCCAATCCAACAACACGCCTTTGCCTTCTCGGGTTGGGTCAATTAAGCCAATGTCGTTAATGTTGACGCCATCTTGGCTGCGCGTTTTTACGGGTTGCTGTTTATCGCCGATCCAGTGCGAGCGTTGTCCTAGCTCGGTATGACCAAAACCATGTTCAAATCCTAGTGTGCCAGGGCGAATCCCGCTGACTATCATCGCAAGTGCTTTGGTGCTTGCAGATGGAGTCTCGATAACAAACTCATCACCCGTTTTAATGCCTGCGTGTTCGGCATCGACTGGATGGATGTACACTGGGTTTACGCCTTTGATCGAGTTCAACCTTGGCGATAGGTTGGATACCGCACTGTGAATGTTGGATTTAAAGTTAGTCAGGCTGAAAGGCCATTCTGAGCTTGGGAACTGGTCTTCCATTGGTGTGCCGTCGGCCAGTTTTTGTGGATGCCATGTTGGGCAACCCGTGTAGAAATCTCCCGTCATGGTGTTTCTTGCGCTGCCGACACGTTCATTCCATATCGCAACAGGTCGTGTCCATTTGTGCTTCATTTGATCACCTTGATACGCTTCGGTTGCATTTTCAAAGCGTCCGCCGCGAGCAAAAATAAACGCCACTCGTTTCATCTCATCCGCTGTTAGCGTTCTTTGCATCGCTGGCATTAAACGCTCTAAGCCTGACCATGCAATGTCTTCTGCCGAAACTTCAGGCACGCCGCCTTTCACATAAGCCAAGTTTGCCGCAGCTCGCAAATAGAAATCTTCGGCGCGATGGAGAGCGTGCCAGTTGCCTTGTGCATCTTGAATTGCATTGTCACCAAAACCGCCCAGCTGCATTTTCTTAGCAACATCAATCAGAAAGTTCTCTAAGCAAATCGAGCGACCGTCGGCGGTTTTCTCTGTTCGCGCTTCCACTATCGGCCAACGAGCGGTGACGGTTTTCACCGGAACATCGTGCCAAGGCGTTGCCATGCCCCAGCTTTCGTAAGTAACGGTGTCCGGCACAATGTAATCCGACAACGCGGTGGTTTCGTTAATGAACGCATCAACAGACACAATCAAACCGAGCTGCTTTGGATCTTTAAGCTTGTCTTCCAGCAGTGTTTTCAAACCGGGTACACCATACATCGGGTTCGCCATGTGGTTGATCCACGCTTTAACGCGATATGGATAACCATCAATAGCCGCAGACAGATGCTCCGTCAGCAGTGGCGCTGCAAACGGATACCAAGGCGCGCGAGTTGGGTAAGGGGATTCACCAGCCTCAACGCGACGTTTGTATTCGGTGGTTTTGTGGTATGGGAATTTACTGCGAGATAGAAAGACGCCTTTCGGGCCGACTTTGCCAGCAAACTTGGTGAAGTCGTAACGAGGACCCGCAGCGGAAGTTGGGTAGCCACCCGCTTTCGCCATCGCGCCGCCTTTCATGTTGATGTTACCAATCAACGCATTGAGCATCATGATGGTAAACGAGTTATAGAACCCATTGGTGTGCATGTTGCCACCGTGGGTATCGACCACCGCTTTTGTGCCGTAGCTGGTGAAGCGTTTCGCTAGTTCTGCAATTTGCTCAACAGGGATCTCACATTGTTGGCTGTAGAACTCAAGACGGTATTTGAACGCCTCTTCTTTGAGCCTTTGCAGGGAAGATTTTACTCGTACTTCGCCTGATGCAAGCGAAACCGTTTTATCGACAAACAGTGCCGCTTCTTCTGTCTGGGTATGCACACCAAATTCGCCGCTTTGATCATCCACGATGACGTACGGGTCGGAATCAGACAACGCTTCGCCCTCGAATGGCAGAGTCAGATCCGATGCGCGTAAAAACGTGCCGTTTCTCGGGTGCTGCTCATCGCTTATCACGAGATGTGTAGCATTACACCAGTGCGCGGTGCCTGCTCGTTTCATCGCGTTTGCCCCCGGCTGCGCCAAGAAGGTTTTGTTGTAGCGTTGGTTTTCGATGATCCACTGGATCATGCCAAGCACGAGGGCAGAGTCGGTGCCCGGTTTGATTGGTATCCAGCGGTTATTGTCACCTGCCGCCAAGCTCGATGAACCCGCAGGCAAATTTGGTGTGATGATGGTGTATTCCAAGCTGCCTTCTGTTCGCGCATTGGCGAGTTGGCGCGCCTGACGCTTAAAAGGGTTGCCAGCTTGAGCTGGCGACATACCGATGAAGATGATGTATTCCGCATTATCAAAGTCTGGCTTTAAGTGTGCGTTCTTATCTAAATCGTTCATAAATGCGCCGCTGCCAGCACGAAATGCATAGCCGCAGTAAGAGCCATGATGCCCAAAGTTACGCGTACCATAGCTGTTGAACGCGAAGCGTTTGAATATGTCGTCTCGGCCTTCGTTACCTGCGTTGGTCATTAACAATTGGTTGGCTTTCGGTCCATATTCTGGGTTTTCAGGATCAACGGGCGTTGTTAAATCGCGAATATCGCGTAAGCCATCAACATGGCCTTCACCAAATAAATCACCACCTTCAACGACTTCTTTTATCAATTGCTCGTAGCTGATCGGAATCCATTTTCCTTCGCCGCGTTTGCCAACTCGTTTCAGCGGCTGAGTAATGCGGTACGGGCTGTTGCGAATTTCTAGCATCCCGTTTCCTCTTGCACAGGCGGTCGAACGGCCGTCAAGGCCCGCTTCTCCTGCCAAACTCAAATAAGCATCTTTGACTGGCGTTTCGAAAGGAATGTGTTGTTGATGAGAGAGTGGGTGATATGGGTTGCCAGTGATGCGCAAGATCTCGTCATTGCGGTTATCAATGCGTACACGCAATCCGCACAGTGACCAGCAACCAAAACACATCGATGGCGCAACACGCTGGTTTGGATTTGGGATCAGATTACCTTGGTCATTGACGGCGTATTCTGGTTCGAGGGAATTGCCGTGGTGAATATCGCGGGTCTTTTGCCCAGCAGTGCCTTCCAGCGCACCTTCTACCATGTGTTTGGTTGTGGTGGCGTAACCTGCAGCAAATGCACCAAGCCCACCGACTGCAAGGCCTGATTTCAAAAACTGACGGCGTTTGTTATCCATAATGAAATCCTCTTTGATTAGCGTTCAGTTAAGGTGAGTGATGATGCGTTTGCTTCGATATCTTGTTTTGGCTGAACCAGCTCTGAGCCGAGCAGTGCCAGAGCAAGCCATAATCCGAGCATGCCGATAATGCCTATCCAGCCATTTCCATCCATAGTGAGTTGGTATGGATACAGCCCTGCATCGAACTTAGCGATGGTTTGCACTTCCATGATGGTGAACCAGCGAATCAGCCACGCGCTTGCCAGTGCGGCAGCAGACACAAAACCGAGCCCTATGACGTGACGAAATCTGGCGGATGTGGACTTTTGGGTATCGCGCAAGAAGATGAAGGCGAGCAAAATACAACCTAAAACGACAAAAGTGAGCAAGGCAATGTTGTGCATCCATTGTTCGCTAGAATAGAGCGAAAATGTAGAGTTGTTGGATGCCCAAATGGATAGGAGAATCAGCGTCAGAACACTGCTCGTTACCAGTGACTTTTTGAGTAAATTGTTATCACCAGAAGTGAGAGTTTTCGATTGGCTAGGCAGCAGTAACCAAATCAGCAGAGAAAATCCGACTGCGCCCATAAATGCAGTAACAAACCAAAGAATTGGTGACGCGGGTTGGTGCCATAATGAACGTGATTTTACGATCGCAATTTCAGCTCCAGTATAAAGGGCGATGGTTAAGCCTGATAACACGGTGATTGCAGATATTGTGAGCATCACTTTGTGAGAAATTGTCCACTCACCGAGCGATAACTTAGATAACAGAGGTAGTACTTTTCCCGGTTGATTTCGCAGTGCGATAAGATCCTGACGCAGATACAGCCATGCTGTCGCAACCGCCAGCGCAGAAAAAACAGGCAGGAACAGCGAGCCTAGAGACATCCATGACCACGGCGTGATGTGCGCGTAAAAATGCCAAGCTCGTCCCGGTTGGTGTAAATCACCAGTTAACGCTAATGGCCCCACGATGGCGCCGATGGCCAGCGTCAGCACAAGTGCAGCGCGCAGTCTGTGGCTAGTGTGTTTATCAAATAATAGGGCGATTAGGAATAAAATAGCGGCCGCATAAGCCGAACCGATGTAGAAGAAATACTGCACCGCCCACGGGAGCCATGCCATCGCTTGAGGTTGGACTAACACTTCGGTGATGTTCATGCGTGCTCTCCTTGTGGGTCGTAAATAGCTGGTTGTCCGTCGATATGGCTGGTAAAGCGTTCATCCATGCCGATATAAAACACATGTGGCTTGGTGCCTTCATTGGGTTTCAATACTTTGATGTCGTCCTGATGTTCTTTGATTAAGCTGCGAATCTCGCTTGTTGGGTCGTTTAAATCACCAATCACACGCGCACCGCCAACACAGGTTTCCACGCAGGCAGGTAATAGGCCTTGTTCTAAGCGGTGTGCGCAGAAGGTGCATTTGTCTGCGGTGAGCGTGTCTTCACTGATAAAACGTGCATCGTAAGGGCAGGCTTGTACGCAATACGCGCAGGCGACACAGCGACTGTTATCCACCATGACGATGCCGTCTTCGCGCTGAAAGGTCGCTTGAACCGGACAGACAGCCACGCAGGGTGGGTTTTCGCAGTGGTTACAAAGGCGAGGCAGCATAAAGGCCTTTGCTTCTCGTGTGGCTTTCGAACCGTCATCCAGCGTGACTTCGTACTGCTTTACTGTGGTCCGGAACTGACCGATAGGCGCTTGGTTTTCAATGCTGCAACCCACAGTGCAAGCCTGGCAGCCGACGCATTTACGCAAATCCACCACCATGGCATAACGTTTCCCCACTTGTCCTTTTCGGTCAGCGGACTGGTTATTTCGAATAATGTTTCCCGCAGTTGCCGTGCCAATGCCTGCGACTGGAATTAACGCGGCTCCGGCTGTGACCGCGCTGAGAAAGCGACGTTTGGTGGAATCCATAACTCACCTGCTTTTTTTGTTGTATTTGAATTGACTGATTCCATTGTGAGAAATGCACCGCGAGGCTTATATTGTGGATTTCCACATACCCAGATCAAACTTGATCTAAAACAAATGTGGTTTAGGGAAGGTAGCTGTTATTCTTGTCGCACTCTCTTGACGGAACGATTCGACTCATCATGAAAAAAGCACTGTGGCTTCAGCTTTGGATTCTTTGCTTGGTTGCCTTTGCATCTTTGGCTAAGGGCTCTGTTTCTGAACAAGCAGATCTGCAAGGTATGCAAGAGCAAAAGGCAGTGCAGCCAGAGGCCAAGCAGAAAGTCGAAGTGGGCGTGTTAGCGATACGTGGTCATCTTTATGCTGAGCAGAGATGGCAACCGACCATTGATTGGCTCAATCAGCAAATTTCCGATGTGCATTTTGTTCTTCATCCCCTTAACTTGGATGAAATGGGCCAAGCGGTGAAGTTTCAGACCATGGACTTCATCTTAACTAACCCCGGTCAGGCAGTGCGATTGGGCAGGCAATACGCGCTATCGTGGATGGCAACGCTAACCAGCCGAGCGCCGCAAAGTTCGAACTACGGCATTGGTTCGGCGCTGGTGGTTCGAGCCAATTCAAGCCATCAAACATTGCAAGATGTCTCAGGGCTTCCCGTTGCGGCAGTATCAGAAAAAGCCTTTGGTGGTTATCTAACGATGCGCTATCAAATCTTGGAAATGGGTCTTAATCCGAACGATTTCTTTGCTGATGTCCGTTACCTCGGCTTTCCTATTGACGCCAACCTGTATCAATTGCGTGATGGCAATGTGGAAGCCGCTGTCGTCCCTGCTTGTTTATTGGAACAGATGCAAAATGAAGGTCTGTTACAGCAAGGTGATTTTCGAGTCCTAAATCAACAGCTAAATGAACATTCTTCGTGCGCTGTTTCTACGCCGTTATATCCAAACTGGTCATTTGCCAAAACAGAGCGTGGCTCAGCTCAGCTCGCCAAACAGATTGCGCAAGTCTTGCTTGCTATGCCGCCAGATCACCCTGCGATTATTGCGGCAGGCGCGTCAGGTTGGACGTCACCCGTCAGCTTGCTGAGCATCGACAAACTTTATCAGGCGTTGGATCTCCATCCGTTGCAACAACCTTGGTGGAGTGAGGCGCTGCGCTGGCTGCGTAGCCATCAAGAATGGGCGTGGGCACTGTTCATTTTTGTGATTGTATTGAACGCTTACCACTTCTGGCTTGAGTATCGTTTTAGCAAGAGCAAGCAGGCGTTGGAACAGACATCGTTACGTTTAAAAGAGAAAAGTGAACAGTTAGAGCATTCACAAAGAGTCGCGATTGTCGGTGAAATCGGCACTAGTCTTGCCCATGAACTCAATCAGCCATTGGCGGCCATTCGCAATTACAGTGAAGGCGGTTTACTTCGCTTGGCCAAAAAACGCCCTCATGAAGATATTGTCCCAGTGCTTGAGAAAATACAGGGGCAAGTTGAACGAGCCGATGCAATTATTCAGCGCTTAAGAACGTTGATCCGCAAGCGTAGTGTCGACAAAGCGCCGTGCGATCTTCAAGTTCTTATTGATGACACGATTGAGTTGCTCCATTTTCGAATGCAGAAGCAAAATATTTCGATTGTGACCAGTATAGAAGGGAACGTCCGTCCGGTACTTGTCGACGCTGTGGGCGTTCAACAGGTTTTAGTTAATGTGATCAGTAACGCGATTGATGCGTGTACTTTGTTCCAAGAGAAATATCACTCGTCAGGTTATCAAGGTAAAATTGCCCTGCATAGTGACTACCAAGTCAATCAACTTTCCATTCGAGTATTGGACAACGGTACAGGGTTGCAGCAAGAGAATCCAACTCAAGCGTTTGTGAGTAGCAAAGAAGAGGGGCTCGGGCTGGGGTTAGCCATTTGTCGTGATGTAATGGAAATGCATGGTGGCGAGTTTCTCATCAGTTCGACAGCGCCACATGGCTGTTTGGTTGAGCTCGTGTTTCCATATCAAAACTAATCTGAACTAGGCATAGGAGCATTCAATGAGCAGCGGTGAAAAGCAGCTACCTGTTTTTGTAGTCGACGATGATGAATCGGTGCGTGACTCGCTCGCTTTTATGTTGGAAGAACATGACTTCAATGTCACCACTTTTGCTGATGGGCAGTCTTTCCTCGATGAGGTGGACGTTCAGCAAGCGGGGTGTATCATTCTTGATAGTCGAATGCCAAATCTTCGTGGTCAGCAAGTCCATCAAATTTTAAATCAAGCCAACAGTCCCTTGGCCGTTATTTACCTGACCGGACATGGTGATGTCCCGATGGCGGTCGATGCATTACAAGCTGGCGCGGTCAATTTTTTCCAAAAGCCAGTCAAAGGAGATGAGTTGGCACAAGCCATTTTGCAGGGGCAAGTGCAGTCGGCTGCAAACCTTGATATGGCGGCGGCAAAATCGGCGTATGAATCGCTCACTCCCCGAGAAAAAGATATTTTACGTTTGATCATCGCAGGCAAGCGGAACATTCGAATTGCGGATGAGCTTTGCATTGCAATGCGAACGGTTGAAGTACACCGCGCCAACCTATTGAAAAAGTTCTCAGCGAAAACCGTCGCAGAGTTGGCATATATTTATGGCAAGCTAGATTAGAGCTTAGTGAGTGACGCTTCTTAATGTTATTTGTGGATACAACTTGAGCTTTATGACGACTCGCGTATTATCTTCTTCGTTCCTACTTTATCTGAATTCTTATGAGTTTATTGACTAAACGACATCACACGCCACATAAACGGGTGAAATGGCTACTAGCGATTATTAGCTGGGTGGTTGTCGTGTGTCTGATGCAAAATTCAGGTTTTGCATCATCATGTTCTATGAAGTACGAGACGGTATCGCCTGCTGTTTCACTTACTGATGATAGTTCGAGCGTCAAGTCCATTGATGCTAAAGAAACCAGCAAATGCGAATTGTCTGAAAAGTTAATTCAATTTTCTCAACATCAACTCGATGCATTTATTGTTGTTCTGTTTGTCGGTCTTTTGGCGTCGGCTATTTGGATGTGCTGCGCTTATATTCGCGCACAACATTGGACGGAGCCGATAGGTCGTAAGTATCGAGTCCATCTGACTTTCTGTGTATTCCAAGAATAAAAACGTGTTTTCTGACCAATAACGTCAGCGATTTAACACATTTTGTTTTTATTATTAGGAATTACTATGAATCAAACTACCAAACTGACTCAGTTCGCGTCTATGTTCTTTATGACGCTGGCTTTGAGTTTGTTCTCTCTGAATATTTCAGCACAAGCTACCGATACCGGTTGGATGACCAACCCGCAACATCCTCCAGTGCAAACGCGTTTTGTACTAACGGGTCAACAAGATCCGCAAGCCAAAACACTTACAGGTTATTTGGATGTCAAGTTAACCGGAGACTGGAAAACTTACTGGCGATCGCCGGGCGAGGGTGGTGTCGCGCCATCGATAGATTGGCAAAACTCGCAAAACCTGAGCAAGGTTGATTGGCAATGGCCATATCCGCAAAAGTTCGAGTTATTGGGCATTGAGACTCTCGGTTACAAAGGCGACACTTTGTTCCCAATGACGCTGCATATCGACGATATGTCGAAACCCGTCACGATTGATGCAGTGCTCACGCTTTCTTCCTGTACGACGATTTGTGTGCTGACGGACTACCAAATCCAATTGACGTTCTTACCTTCTGAGCTGAAAGTGGACGAAGACGTGATGTTCAGTTACGCCCAAGCGGTGAGTAATGTTCCTCAATCTTCGCCTTTTGTTGAGGTCACGCAAACAAATTGGGATGCGACGCAATCCAAATTACAAATCAAACTAAAGAACACGCAAGGTTGGCAAAATCCTCAAGTGTTGGTAGATGGTGTTGGTGATGCGATTCGTGACTACAGCTTCAAGTTGGATGGACTTCAGCAAGAAGGTGATATCGTCACAGCAAATTACTCGGTTGATACCTGGCTGGGTGAGGTAGAGCTTAATGAACAATCGTTATATGTTTCTATCAAAGATGATAATTTGCTGGTCGAAGAGGTAACACAAGCACAAGCAGGAGCGGTTACATCGTCACTGCCAACTACCTCTTTAGCGAGTATTTTCTTATTTGCATTGTTAGGCGGTTTGATTTTGAACATCATGCCGTGTGTGCTGCCTGTATTGGGGATGAAGCTCAGCAGTATTGTGGCTGCGCATGGTGTAGAGCGCCGTCAAATTCGTACCCAGTTTATCGCTTCTTCTCTGGGGATTCTCACTTCGTTCTGGCTGATAGCTGGATTCATTTTGGTGTTGAAGCTTACGGGTAACGCGATCGGTTGGGGCGTGCAGTTCCAAAGCCCTTGGTTCCTAGGATTGATGGTACTAGTCACTGCTTTGTTCGGCGCCAATATGTTGGGGTTATTTGAAATCCGTCTGTCATCGGGTACTAATACATGGCTCGCATCGAAAGGTGATAACTCTCTAGTGGGTCACTACGTTCAAGGTATGTTCGCCACTTTGCTTGCGACACCTTGTTCCGCACCGTTTTTAGGCACTGCCGTTGCTTTTGCCTTGGGCGCGGACGTATTAACGTTATTTGCAACCTTTACAGCATTAGCATTGGGTATGGCACTGCCTTGGATCTTAGTCGCTGTGTTTCCAAGTATCGCGCTAAAACTACCAAAGCCCGGTCCATGGATGAATGTCGTTAAGATCGTGTTTGGCATAATGATGTTGGCAACCAGCGTTTGGCTACTTTCATTAATGGCAAATCATGTACCGATGTTATGGATTGCACTCATCGCTGTGGTTGCTTTTGTCGTCATGATGGCAAGAATTAAGCGTGTGTATGGTGAGAAAGCACTTGCTGTATCGGGGACCGCATCGTTAGTGTTAATAGCTGGCGGCTTACTACTTGGCAGTGTCACTGCTGACCAATGGGCAACGCCACTTCCGGATGATCTAGCTTGGCAAAAGCTTTCTAATTCAGCGATTGAAGAGCACGTCAATAATGGGCGAGTGGTGTTTGTGGATGTGACTGCGGATTGGTGTGTCACGTGTAAAGCGAACAAGATCGGCGTGATCTGGCAAGATCCTGTCTACTCATTGCTGCAAAGCCCTAATGTGGCGACGTTAAAAGGGGATTGGACGCATCCGGACGGCTCGGTAACGGACTTTTTACGAGCTCATGGGCGTTACGGTGTGCCGTTTAACATCGTCTATGGCCCGGCGGCGCCACAAGGTATCCCGTTACCTGTGATTCTGACTGATGATGTTGTTTTAAGCGCGGTGAAACAAGCGAGTGGGGGATCCATTCAATGAGTTCGACAAAGCAGCGTAGAACAGTCCGATATTGGCTCGTTCAAATCGTACAGATGGTGCTCATTGTCACCGTTATTTCTATCGCGATGGATTGGTATCGCACCAAAGATATTCCCAAACAGGAGGCACCACCATTGAGCTCCGTATTGAGCGATGGTGAATACTTCGATGCAATCGCACAAAGTCATGAACAACCTGTCGTTGTTTATTTTTGGGCGACTTGGTGTCCCGCTTGTAAATTTGTAAGCCCAAGCGTGAGCTGGCTGAGTGATGACTATGCCGTAGTTGGCGTTTCTGGCTCATCGGGACCGAATGAGCGCGTGGCGCAGTTTATGCAGGCAAAAGAATATCGTTTTGAAAACATAAACGATCCTTCAAGCGATATTATGCGTGAATGGAAAATTAGCGTGACTCCAACCATTTATATTTTAAGAAATGGTGAAGTGACCTCTATTACGACAGGCATCACAACGCCGATAGGAATATTGGCGAGAATTTGGTTGGCTCGATAACGAAATAAAAATCCGATATTCAAAATACTGAATATCGGATTTTTTCTTTTTATTTTCTCGCTCCAACGGGAATCATAATGTGTGCGTATGGAGTGCCTTTCCACATTACGTATGGGCCACCATAACTTGGGTCGGTTGGTAGAGAGTCCAGCAACGCTTGGTCTGGGGTAATAATCATCAAGTGTGGTCCTTCCACAATCCATTGATTATCGTCCGTCATCCCTTCTGCAAATGGGTCGGTGTTACTGGCACCGCCATCACCCGCTAACATGTAAGAAATGCCTAATGCTTTGGCTTGGAAAGGTTTTTTATTCATCCAAGCGTCTGCCCATTCCATCCAAGGACCATCCATACACATTGGAGCAATGCCTTCCAATTGAGGTGGCGTTGGGAAGCAAGTGTATTGGCTAGAGCCTTCTTGAAGAACGTTATTGTTCCAGTCCATCACCGTTACTTTATCGCGAATAGTCGGTGGCGCTGCACTCAGTGCATCTTCTAAAAGTGCTTTTGAATCATCGGCTGCGAATGCGCCAAAAGCGCAGTTGACCGAAACAACAGCAGTTAAATAAGGAGTTAGTTTCATAAATTAAACCTCAAGTTAATACAACATGAGAATTTGAGCACTTTAATTATAGAGTGATATTAAAAATAAGAATCATTATTTAAATGAAAAATAATAAGCAATAGGTTTGTTATGTTAATTTAAGTGTTCTTTCACATACAGTTTATCATCTACTAATACGTGTAGTTTAAAAACATCCGGCCGTTCTGCTTTGAAGCGTTACCAAAAGATGTTAGATAGGTGTTTTTAGTGATATGAGTTGAGTTTATTTGTAATCTATATTTTCAACACCTAATTTCCCTCGTATGGCTAATCGTATAAAAAATATTTCATCTTTATTGTTGTCACGCTAAGGCGTACTTTCTTAAGTATATGATTAGCTATAAAGGTAATGAGAATGGGACTAAAAATCCGTGGTTCTGTTGGTATAAATGGCACTAACTCTAAAAATGATGTTAAAGCAGTTCAACAATTTTTAAATGATAACCAAAAGAGAATAGGGTTTACCCGACTGTTGGTTGTTGATGGCTCGTTAGGGCGGAGCCCTCATTTATCGAAAACAGTAGAGGCAATAAAAGTGTGTCAGCGTAAGCTGCTTTATATGGTAAAGCCAGATGGTCGGATTGATGTAAATGGTAAAACTCATCGTAAGCTCAACGGGTTACCATCCAATAGCTCAGTGAAAAATGATTCTCATGATGCTCAAAAGCTAGTAACCAAAGTACCTTGGATGAAAACAGCGTTGGGAGAAATTGGACAAAAAGAAGTTTCAGGTACTAAAGCCAACCCAAGGATTTTAGAGTATTTTACGGCATCTAAGTTTTGGGGGACTGATGACTCTGGAGGTCAAAATGCTTGGTGTGGTTCGTTTGCCGCTTGGGTTTTTAAACAACACGGAATCACTCCAGTAAAAGAAGCTTATCGAGCAAAGGAGTGGAAGGGTTTTGGTAAAAACATCTCAGATCCTATACATGGAGCTCTAGGGATTAAATCGAGAAAAGGTGGCGGGCATGTTGCTTTTGTAGTGGGAAAGAGCCCAGATGGGAGGCATTTGTACATGTTAGGAGGAAACCAAAACAACCAAGTCAATATAGCAAAGTACTCTATTGATGTTTGGGACAAATTCGTAGTGCCGAGTAACTACGATGAAACAAAAGGCACTTTACCTGTATATACAAAAGGCTTTGCTTTAGCAGGAACGGAAAGTTAAATATGAAGAAATTTATAAGTTTGTTAGGTTGTGTGAGCTTATCAGCTTGTGCTTCAGAGGGAGTGTACTCTCAGAATGAGGCACTCAAAGATGCGATATTCCAAACGCCCTATTCTGCAGTGGTGAAAGTTACAGGTTTTGAAAAATTTTCTGAACATGAGGAAGATGTGCTCTTTAAAGTTCAAGCAGAAGTGATTCAGAAACTTCGTGGAGACGTTGGGTCTGAGATTACTTTCAGTATGTATGGCGAGCTAGGAGATGAGCCCAATATACACAATGATCCTGTCATTCTCACTCTATGTCATGATAAAGATACATATTATTGGCCTGGGACGGGGGCTGAGTTTGAGGCTAATCAAGAGAATATATTATACGCTCAAGAAACAGCTGCTCACTTAGATATAGAACAGCACCATTTTGCACATTGTTCAGAATGAAATGGGTGGTGGTTGAAACGAGCGGTTACAGAGCATGTTAGTCGCCATCGTAGACAGCGTCTTTGCTGAATGATTCGTCGAGATTTTTTAGTCTTTGATTGTCAGAGGCGACTGACAAAACCATACCAACTGTGACAACCAAACCGCTATTAAAGCAGGATATTATTCCTTCAACTTTGTGTTTTAGGAGTAGTCATTAGACTACCCAATAATTGTTGGAATAAATAATGACGAAACGTTGGCTTGTCTCCGCTGTGAGCATCGCGCTGCTCGGCGGTGGTACGTATTTCTATCTCCAATCTGCTGCTCAACCAGAATTGCTGCCTACATTGATTGTGGAAAAAGGCACGATTGAAAAACAAGCGGTGGCTGTTGGTAAAATTGTCCCTGCACACTCCGTGTCTATCAAGTCACAAATCGACGGTATCGTCGGTGAAATTTACGCGAAAGTTGGTGAAAAGGTGAAGCAAGGCCAGCCTCTGATCAAAGTACGACCAAACCCAACTCCCCAAGCATTAACGGATGCATCGGCAGAACTCATGCGTAGCGAAGCCGATCTGGAATCCGCCAAACAAAAACTGTCCAACTTAGAAAGCTTGGTCAAGCAGGACATTATTCCAAGTAACTACGACGAATACGTAAGTGCGCGCTCGGCAGTCAAATCTGCGCAAGCGGACGTATTGCAAAAGCGCCAGAATCTCGAACTCATCCGCAGTGGTGAGGCGTCTATCGGTGATGCACGTTTAACGTCGACGATCTACGCGCCAATTGATGGCACGGTACTCAACCAGAAAGTTGAGGTCGGAGAGCCGATCATCTCGACTCAATCAAGCCAAGCCGCGACTGAAATGATGTCATTGGCCGACATGAACAGTCTGATTTTTAAAGGTAGCGTCAGTGAGCATGATGCTGCGCAGTTGTCTCCGGGAATGCCCGTTATGTTGACGGTTGCGCCTTATCCTGATGTGGCGATTTCTGGTGTGCTAACCAAAGTGGCGATTCAATCTGAGAACCTCAACTCACCAGAGGGCAATGCTTCTGCAAAAAGTTTTGATAACGGTTTTGAGGTTGAAGTGGGAGAACTCAAGATCCCACAAGATGTGTTGCTTCGTTCTGGTTTTTCATCGACGGCTCAAATCATTCTGAAGAAGTCTGAAAACGTGCTCACTCTACCGGAGCGCGCTCTGCAATTTGATGGTGACGCACCGAATGTTCTGATCCCCGACAGCTCAGAACAAGGGTTTCATAAACAACCTGTGAAACTCGGTCTGTCAGATGGCATCAATGTCGAAGTGCTTGACGGCGTGGAGCTTGATGAAGAGGTTATCGACAACAGCATGATGGGAGCGGCGCATGGTTAAGCTACAACGATCAACAATCGCCTTTGCATTGTTGGCTGCCACGCTCAGTTTGCCGACCTACGCAATTTCTATTGAACAAGCTTGGCAACAAGCAAAGCAGAACGATCCAAATTACGAAAAAGCGAAAATCGGCGTCCAGCTTGGCGAGGTTGGCGTACAGAGTAACCGCAGTGCGTTATTGCCGGGCTTAAGTGCCAGTGCGTCAGCGGATTGGAATGAGTCCTCAAGCCATTCCAACAGTTACGGCGCTACCTTAACTCAAACTATTTGGGATAGCAGTTTGTGGTCGGAACTGGATCAAGCGAATGCCAATTATCTCAAAGCACAGTTAGAGCTATCTCAATCGCATAACGAGCTTGCGCAGAAGCTGCTCACCGCTTACCTAGATGTGGCAAGCGCACAGGGCGACCTCAAATTGGCGCAGTCCAAGCTGGAGGAGGGGAAAGAACTTCTCAACATCATCGAGAAACGCTATCGAGCAGGCAAAGTGAAGTCGGTTGATGTTGAAGAGATGCGAGCGAATCAAGTCTCTGAGCAAGCAAGTATCCTCAATGCAAAAGCCGATCTCGAAGTGAAAAAAGCAGAGCTTGCGGCGTTAATCAATCAAATGCCGGAGAGTGTCGACCAAATTCGAACGGATTCTTTGATTCAGCCGCCGATGCTGGTGGACTCTCAGGAGCAATGGCTAAAACTGGCGAAAGACAGCAGTCCAGAGCTGTTGGTGGCGGCGCAGATGGTGAAAGCGAGCGAGTTCGCGAAAGATTCAGCTAAAGGTGGATACTACCCAACCGTCAAAGGCAGTGTGGGCTACAGCGATGGTGACAATCGTTCAAACGGCGAGTTTAACGCTGGGATTAGTTTGAGTTTGCCGATTGACCTCAATGGTGCAGTGCGAGCGAAAGTGGACGAAGCATCGTTGAACATTTTAAGCGCCAAGCAAGATATGCGTAGAGTGGAAATTGATATTCAGAAACGAGTTATTCAGCAGTTTACGCAGGTCGATATCAATTGGAATCAAGTTTTAATAGCGAACGAGCTGGTTGAGTCGCGCGCCAGAGTGTTGCAAAGCAAAGAGAAACTTTACGACGCTGGTCTGCTTGAAGTGTCGGAAGTTATCAGTGCACACAACAGCTTGTTTGAGGCGAAAAACAGTCTGCAAACCAACTTGTACAGCTATTGGCGTAAGAGAATCGGCTTACTGCAAACCGCAGGGAAACTCGATGACGATACCATGGCGTTGATCTCTCGGGCTTTTCATTCATGAGCAGCCTGTTGCAGCAAACTTGGCAAACGTTGATGGCGCACCGCATGAAGAGCGTGCTAGCCATTATCGCGATTGCTTGGGGCGTGATCTCTGTGGTGGTGTTAATCGCACTTGGCGAAGGCTTTTATCGCCATCAGACCCAGTCGTTTTCATTTATGATCAACAATGTGCAAGTGGTGTTTCCGTCGAGTACCAGTAAACCGTGGCAAGGGTTAGCTTCAAGACGACAAATTGATATTCCACAAGAAAAAGTCGACATGATCAAACAGTCGGGCTTCGTGCAACAGGCGTCGAGCGTTTACGCCAAATGGGATGCGAATATCACCAATCTCAAAGGACAGAACTTATCGAGTACGGTCAGCGGTATTGATACGTCTTACTTTCCTTTAATGCAACGCAAGCTGCAATCCGGTTCGAGAAACCTGTCACCAAGTGATATGGAAAACCACACTCGCGTGGCGGTGTTAGGCGATCAAATTGCGCAAATGGGCGGAATCCAAATCGGGGATAGGCTCAAAGTCAACGGCATTCCGTTTTTGGTGATTGGGATAACCGTTGGTGAGGACACTGGCATTTCATTCGGCGATAGCCGCACGGTTTTCATTCCTCAAACAACGTACCGCGATTTGTGGGATGCGAAACCTTGGATGGTATTGATGAAGCCGAGAGACGGGATGGATGCACCGTCGTTTCGACAAAATATCGTGAACTTTTTCGCCAAGCAGCTTCATTTTGACCCAAGTGATAAAGATGCGGTCGAATTGCCCGATTTTAGTGAAGGTGCGGCGGTCATCAGTGGGATTTTGCGTGGTATTCAGATTTTTCTCGGAGCGAGCGGCGCGATGACCATGGCGGTCGGTGCGCTTGGCGTTGCCAACATCATGTTTTTATCTGTCACGGAGCGCACGCGTGAAATCGGTGTGCGTTTGGCGATCGGGGCGACTCAAAAATCCATACTCAGTCAGTTTATTCTTGAAGGGTTTATTCTGGTAGCCGTGGGCACGGCATTAGGTCTGATGTTTTCGTATGCCGTGGTGTCTGTCCTAAGCAGCATGGCATTACCGGAATGGATGGGTTTACCTGTGATCACGCCAGATTCCATTGCTTGGTCTTTACTTGTGACGCTTATCTTAGCATTGATGGCATCGTATTTCCCAGCAAGGCGAGCATCGCGTCTCACGCCAGTCATTGCTTTGAGTGCGAGGGCCTAGTCATGTTGTTACCGATGAGACAAATTTTCCAAGAAATGGCTGCAGAAAAGCTGAGATTGGGTTTGACCATTCTGGCTGTAGCGTGGGCGACCCTCTGTATCGCTGCTATGTTGGCGGTAGGTGAGGGCATTCGTCAGGGGGTATTGAAAACCGCACAAAATGGTAACGGCAACTTGATCTATTTGACCGGAGGGATGGCCACCGTCGACCACGGTGCTTTTCACCAAGGTAAGTTTCTGACGTTAAAAATGGACGATTCAGAGATCGTTCGAGCGTTACCCGATGTAAAAAGCGTTGCGCCAACTGCGAAGTGGAAAGAGCGTATCACCGTTGGTGACAGAAGCTCGTGGCAAGAGCCCTTAGCGGTCACGAGCGAGTTTCAATCCATGACCAATTTGGTGCCGATGGCGGGGGGGCGATGGTTAAATCCACTCGATCAAAAAGAGACGCGCAAAGTCGTTGTACTGGGTTATGAACTGGCAGCCGACTTATTCAACCCGAATGAGGACTTTAGTTGGTTTGCGACAGTCACATTGCAAGTCAACCCTGTGGGGAAAAAGGTAAAAATCGGCAATGAGGAGTTCACCGTTGTGGGCGTATTGGAGAAAAACAGCGCTCAAATAGAACTGGGTGATCTTATCAACTATTCCAGCTTTGTGCCGTTAGCGACGTGGAAGCGATTTCATGTCAACGGTGAAATTGGTGGCATCAATGTGCAACCACAAGCCGATGTAGACCGAGAAGCCTTAGCAAAGACGATCAGGCAAGTGATTGCCCGTAAGCACGGGGCAAGTGTCAGTGATGAACAGGTCGTCCAAGTCGATGATATGTTCCTTAAACAAAAGAGTATGCAGCAGTTTCTGATAGGTTTGCAGAGTTTTCTTGGCATTATCGGCTTCGTGACGTTAGCTGTTGCTGGCGTCGGCATTGCCAATGTGATGTATGCCACCGTAAAGCGATCTACGCGTGATATCGGCGTGCGCATGGCAGTCGGTGCAACCCCAACGGCCATTCGTATGCACTATTTAGTGCAGTCTTTATTGACAATGATGATGGGGGGCGCGCTTGGGTTAGCTGTGACGTACGCGCTGGTGTCTGCCATCAGTTCCATTCCTTTAGAGGGCAATGCCTTTTATGAACAACTGGGTAAACCTGTCCCGGAGTTGTCGTGGGTCGTTGTCGCGATTGTCATCCTCACCTTAGTGATCATTGGTGTGGCATCTGCATGGTTACCTGCAAACCGAGCCGCAAAAGTCAGCCCGTTGGAGGCGCTACAAAGTGAATAACAACAATAACTCTGGAGAGAACATGCCGAACAAGCCGCTTGTTGAGCTAACCAACATCTGCAAATACTACTCAAGCGGGGAGGCGGAAGTTCGCGCGCTAGACGGCGTTGACTTAACCATTAATCAAGGCGAGTTTCTTTCGATTCTTGGCCCGTCCGGTTCGGGTAAATCAACGTTGATGAACATGCTCGGCTGTTTAGATAAGCCCACCGATGGCGAGTACCAACTTGGCGGCCAAAACGTCGCAAGTTTAAGTGCGAATGAGCTGGCTGGCATTCGTAACCAAAAGATCGGATTTGTCTTCCAAAGCTTTAACTTATTGGAATACGCGACGGCGCTTGATAACGTGGCACTGCCGTTGGTTTACTCTGGTATCAAAGCCAAAGAACGTCGCCAGCGCGCCGCCAAATTGCTAGAGCAAGTCGGGCTAGGGGATCGTTTAGACCACAAACCAAACCAGCTTTCTGGTGGTCAAAAACAGAGGGTCGCGATTGCAAGAGCCTTGGTCAACGATCCGCAAATCATCTTAGCGGATGAACCAACGGGTGCATTGGATTCAAAATCCGGCGCAGAGATTGAAGCCTTGTTCAACCAACTCCACGCCGAAGGCAGAACATTGATCATCGTGACTCACGATAACGCTCTGGCAGAGCGCACTAAACGCATCATCACCATCAAAGATGGTAAGGTGATTTCGGATAGAGCGCCGATAGGGAAGGAGAACGCAGTTTCTCACTGCTAAGCTAAATAAGATCGATGATTTGAATTTGGGCAGCTATGGATGCTGACACCATAACAGCCTAAGTTCGATTGGTATGAGAGCTAACGGGCGAATGATACCGGTTAATTTTTTGTTGGGCGTTTATTTTGAAAGCACGTCGGAAGAAGCCAATAGAGGCACTCGAATAGATACCGCACTTAAAGCAATGTTATGAATCATTTGATCGGTAGTCGTACAACAATCTTCAATGATGGAAACGTTGTATTTTTCCGCTGCTTTTGAAATTGCCGTATGTGTCACGCAATTTTGCGTCATCATTCCGCAGATCAACAATTCATCTACGCCGCTCCGTTCTAGTGCTTGTTCGAGGTTCGTTTGATAAAAACTGTCAGCGTGCTGTTTTTGAATGATCTCGGCGTCAGGACATATTGAGATGACGTCGGGATGAATCTCCACACCAATACTGCCTTCCTCAAAGAAAGGCGCTTTCCCTTTAGGGGCCGAAGATACATGTTGAACAAGGAATATCGGGATATCTTGTGCTTTGGCTTTCGCCATCAACTGCTTAATGTTGTCCAGAGTGGCATCGGTATTCCACAAAGGAAATCGGCCATTCGGGAAATAGTCGTTTTGTATATCGATTACAAGTAATGCGCTGTTGCTCATGTTCAATTCCTGCTGATTTTGGTTCACGTCTTGCCAAATTATGAGTAACTTGCTGCATTATTTTTAGAGTCTAAAATGACATAAAAGAAGTCAAAAACGACAAATTAAAGATGATCAAAATAACGATTGGAATCTGCGAGTATCCCTCAGTATTGAAGTCGGCAGTTTATGGCTTTGAAGAGATGTTTTTGCTGGCCAATAGAATATGTAAGGAACAGAACATTGAGGTTGTGTTTGAGCCGATTTTAATTCCACATACAGACCTAACCGCAGAAAGACTAACGGTTGTTTTGTTGCCACCTGCGTCACTTGATAATTACTACTTAGCTCCTGATGATGCGTTGATTCGATGGCTTAAAGCGCACTACTCACAAGGGGCGGTGTTATCTTCTGCATGTGCCGGAGTATTCATTCTTGCCGCAACCAACTTGATCGATTCGAGAGAGGTCACGACCCATTGGGCATTGGCGGAAACATTCTCCCAAGCCTTTCCTAGCATTGCGCTAGATAGCAATAAGATATTGATCAATCACGGTGACATAGTAACGGCAGGTGGGATGATGTCATGGTTAGACCTTGGCTTTGAGCTGATCGCGAAATACGCTTCGCCAAGTGTTGTGCGTCAGCTTGGAAAAACGCTGGTTATTGATACCGCTCAGCGAGCGCAAAGCTACTACCAACAGTTTCATCCATCGTTTTCTCACGGTGATTATGCGATTGTTTCCATTCAACAAATCATGCATCAGCGCTATGCAGAGCCTTTATCCATAAAGCAGTTAGCAAAGCAAGCCAACCTTACCGAACGCACGATGCAACGACGATTTTTGAAAGCGACAGGATACAACCCTAATCAATACTTGCAGCGTCTTAGAATTCAGAGCGCATGTGATTTGTTAGAAAGCACACAACATTCATTTGATTCTATAAGTCATCAAGTTGGTTACGAGGATACGAGCGCCTGTAGGAAGGTTTTCATAAACGTCATTGGTTTAACTCCGCGAGAGTTTAGAAAACGATTTGCTTGAGTCTTGTTTGAATATGTAGAGCAACTCGGTGAAGCCGCGAGTTTCAAGTGGGACTACAAAGAATGGAAGTATGCGCAGGTCCATTTCTCCAGTCATGAATTTCTTTCATGTTCAATGTGAAACAATACCAATATTATTCAACTCGTGAAGCAAGTATAAAAAACGGACTGCTCTGGTGTTAGGCACTGCGACCACCGTTTTTAGTACGAACTGTTCGTCGTGAACGCCGCGCAACCTAACGATTGGGAAAACCAAAAAACAAAAATATCCCCATGCACAGAGTTAGGAAAAGTCTGCTTTATCTAAGGAAATAGGATACCAACTCACGATGAATAACGATTTCACATTTGCTATCAAAAGCATTCGCTTTGATGAGAATTACCAACCATCAGACAACACGCGAATTACTACCAACTTTGCTAATCTGGCTCGCGGAAACTACCGCCGAGAGAATCTGCGCAATGCACTCCGAATGATCGACAATCGTTTTAATGCGTTGGCACATTGGGATAATGCGCAAGGTGACCGCTACTCAGTAGAGCTTGAAATCATCTCTGTTGATATGGATATCCAAGGCAGTGGCGAAGCCTTCCCATCAATTGAAGTGCTCAAAACCAACATTGTTGACCACAACACTAACGAGCGCATCGAAGGCATTGTGGGCAACAACTTCTCTTCATACGTTCGTGATTACGACTTTAGCGTTTTGCTGTTGGACCACAACAAAAACCAGCCCCGTTTCAGCATCCCAGCTAACTTCGGTGATTTGCATGGCAAACTGTTCAAAGCTTTCGTTAATTCTGAGTCTTACAAACAGCATTTCAAAAAGCTGCCGGTGATTTGTCTGAGCGTATCGGACAACAAGGTATACCGACGCACCGAAAACCAACATCCTGTTTTGGGCTTTGAATATCAGCCGAACGAATCTTCGTTGACTGAGCAGTATTTTAAAAAGATGGGCTTACAGGTGCGCTACTTTATGCCGCCAAACAGTGTTGCACCATTGGCATTCTACTTCTTCGGTGACTTGTTGAACGATTATTCAAACCTAGAGCTTATCAGTACGATTAGCACGATGGAGACATTCCAGAAGATTTACCGACCTGAGATTTACAATGCCAACGCGGTTGCCGGTAATTGCTACCAGCCAAACCTAAAAAACCTAGACCACTCGCTAACTCAAATCGTTTACGACCGAGAAGAGCGCAGCCAACTGGCGATTGAACAAGGGAAATTTGCCGAGGAGCATTTCATCAAACCTTATCAATCTGTGCTTGAACAATGGTCTGCAAACTACGCGTAATCGACAACGAGAATCTAGAAAGGAACGACGATGAAAACACTATTACCGACTTCAACGGCTGGCAGCTTGCCGAAACCTTCTTGGCTAGCGGAACCAGAAAAACTTTGGTCACCGTGGAAACTGCAAGGTGAAGAACTGATTGATGGCAAACGCGATGCGTTACGTGTCGCTTTGCAAGAACAAGAACTGGCAGGCGTTGATATCGTCAGTGATGGCGAGCAAACTCGCCAACATTTTGTGACGACCTTTATTGAGCATTTAAGCGGCGTAGATTTTGAAAACCGCAAAACGGTGACCATTCGCAACCGTTATGAAGCAAGTGTTCCGACTGTGGTTGGCCCAGTAAGTCGCACAAAGCCCGTGTTTGTTGAAGATGCAAAGTTCTTGCGTCAGCAAACTAAGCAACCTATCAAGTGGGCGCTGCCAGGCCCTATGACGATGATCGATACGCTTTATGATGATCATTACGGTAGCCGTGAAAAGCTGGCTTGGGAATTTGCAAAGATCCTCAATCAAGAAGCGAAAGAGCTTGAAGCGGCAGGTGTCGACATCATTCAGTTTGATGAGCCTGCGTTCAATGTGTTCTTCGATGATGTGAACGAGTGGGGCATTGCATGTTTAGAGCGTGCGATTGAAGGGCTGAAATGTGAAACGGCGGTGCATATCTGCTATGGATACGGCATCAAAGCGAACACGGATTGGAAGCAAACGTTAGGCACTGAATGGCGACAATACGAAGAAGTATTCCCTAAGTTGCAGCAGTCGAATATCGATATTATCTCGCTCGAATGTCATAACTCACGAGTGCCTATTGAGTTGCTTGAGTTGATTCGCGGTAAGAAAGTGATGGTTGGTGCGATTGACGTTGCAACCAACAAAATTGAAACGCCAGAAGAAGTGGCGAATACACTGCGAGAGGCGTTGAAGTACGTTGATGCCGACAAGCTTTACCCATGTACCAACTGCGGTATGGCGCCTTTGTCTCGTGAAGTATCAACCGCTAAGCTCAATGCGCTAAGTGCGGGAGCGGAGATCATTCGTAAAGAGTTGGTGGGTTGATATTAAGACTTAGGCTCGACACCATAAACTAAAGTTAGGGTCATTCCAGCGAGTTTAAACGAGACTAGGAATCTGATTACAGCTCGCTAGGAAATGGCGATAACTTTCGCACTTCAAAGCACGTGGTTAGTAGATCCTGAATCACGCTCGTCCCTCGCTGTTCAGGATGACGGTTGTTGAGATATACGTTACTCATGTACACAACTATTTGGTTTGTATCCAAAATTGGGTCATTCCAGCGAGTCTAAACGAGACTAGGAATCTACTAACAACTCACTGGAAAATGGCGATAACCTTAGAACTTCACAGCACTCGGTGGGTAGCTCCTGAATCACCTCGTCCTTCGTTGTTCAGGATGACCGTTTTAAATAAAAATGCCGCTCACAGTAAAGTGAGCGGCATACATTTCCCGTTTCCAGCCTCTGCCAAGGCTTAATTCAACTCCACGTTCCTCATCTCAGGATGATTTAGCAACATCACACGAATCCAGTGATGCACCACCCACATCACCATCGCGGTGAGCAGAACCGCGACGAAAATCGAGCTGAAACGGTACAAGATCGAAAAGAACGCGTCTTTTTGTTCTGGCACCAATGAGGTCGTCAGCGGAACCGATAGGGCAGACATGGCAGAAAACGCGATAGCCGCTTTAATTTGCCCTTTGGTGAGCCACAAGCAGAATGGCCCCATTGCAATGGTAAAGGCAAGCCAAAAGAGTAGCCCATGCCCATACCAACTGCCCAATATCAGCTGAACAGCCATCCCCGCGATGCAGCCTAGTGCGGTGCCGATGATGCGAATTTTTGCCATGGCGAGTGAGCCCGCTAAAGTCATTGGAGTTAGGATGATCAAAATGGAAGCTTGTGCGGATAGCGAGTCATATAAGTCCGCTACTTGGAATACGATAAACGCAGCCATCGCCACTACCCAGCCCATGGCAACTTGGCTGATGTAGTCAATATCGCTTTTTACTGGGGTCGACATCTCAATGTGCTCGGCGGGGGATTTTGGCTCCGGGAACAACCAATACGCGAATGCGCAAACAAAAATATTGCTGAACGCCATCACCCACATGTTGACGTTGAACTCTTCAATATCCATGAAGTTATAGCTGGCAAAATTCAACACAATTGAACCCACCAACAGCCCCATGTAACCAAACAAATAGGTTTTCTGGTTCATCATTGCAATGCACTTGAACAGCATCATGATTCCGACGGCAACGGTCATTAATGTTGGATGAAACTGCAAGTATTCCAGCAAAAATGTGGCTTGTATGGTTGTCCACACCGCAGAGAAAAACACGATCAATAAAGCCGAAAGATTAAAGTTGTCCATTCTGCCCAATATAAACAGCGGCATCATGATGGCAAAAAATCCGTAAGACCAACCGAAGATCATGCTTAGCGCGAGCCCTAAAGAGCAGCCGAACCAAATTCGTAAGGTTTTCATTGTCGCCGCCTAGTAAATGAAGTGGAACCAGCTTGCGAGGTGAATCTGTGCTTGTGCCATCAACTGCCAGAAAATGCTGTTGTCTGGGTACAAAACAATGGTAGCGCGAGAGCCGACAAACAGTGCTGGTGGTAACGCTTCGCTGCTGGTTAGGTTCACTCGTGTACGCTGCGCATCACGTACCCAGCGGTTGTTCACTTCCACTTTGGTTAGTGCGCCATTAGGCGTTTGTTGTGCGGCTGCTACACCGTAATCGCGGCTAGCTAAATCAAAGTCGTACACCGAACCTGGGTTGGCATCAAATGTGACCAAGGCGTGAAAAGTCTTGTCTACGTTCGCGACGGACTTTTCACGAAAATCAGCGGCTACCCAGAGTGATCCTGTTGGTACAAATGTCAGCAGTGGCATGTTGGTGTTTGCCATCGTACCAACTTCTAGTTGCAGGTTGGTCACGACACCATCACTGGGAGCGAGTACCGCGGTATTTGCTAAATCAAGTTGCGCCTTTTCGATGCCGTTTTTGGCAATTCGAACGGCGGTGCTTTGACCTTTTTGATCGCCTAATTGCGCCTCAATGACTTTTAAGTTTTGTCGTTCCGCTTTAAGCGCTGCGCGTGATACCTGATTTTGGGCAAAGGCATTATCGAGTGTCGATTGAGAGATGACTTTCTGCTTCGATAACGTCAGTAAGCGGTTGTATTCGCGGTGTGCATTATCAAATGTCGCTTGTGCGCGGGCAATATTGGCAAGAGCGGCTTCGCGTTGAGAATACAGCGTTGCTTCTTTTTCATAAGCGGATTGCAGAGACAGCTCCGCCTGTTCAAGTGCTATTTTGTATTTACGATCATCAATCGTAAACAACACATCGCCTTTTTGAACGGACTGGTTATTCTCGATGAGAACGTCGGTCACTTTACCAGATACCTCGGGCGCGACTTGGACAACGTATCCTTGCACTCGTCCTTCGGTCGTTAAGGGGGCGTGGCGGTCAGCAATGATAATGTACAAAAATAGTACGATGAACAGGACAATCAAAGTTCGCATCCAGTGTTTGAATTTTTGGTCAGCCGTCATTACAAGTTCCGTTAAACATATTGGATAGCGGATTATAGAGAAGTCACTCACAATTCAGTAGAATGATAATACGAACATAAATGACCTAAAAATAGGACAATGAACGTTAGTTTTGATGATATTTACCTATTCACTCAGACGGTGGTTCACGGCGGTATAAGTGCAGCGGCAGAGGCGAATCAACTACAACGCTCAAAAGTGAGTCGTCGCCTGCAAGAATTAGAGAAATCGCTCGGGGTACAGCTTTTGATTCGCACAACACGCAGCATTGAGTTGACGGAGCACGGGAAACGCTTGTTTGAGTTGGTGGGGCAGCCTATTGACCATATTCAGCAAGGTTTAAATGCCATGCATGAATATCAACAAGAGCTGACGGGCAAGGTGCGTTTAGCCATTCCTTCCGCATTAATGAGCTCTGCCGCGTTTAACGCGATCATCACCGAGTACACAACGCGGTATCCGGAGATTTCGGTCGAGATTGAAAACCATCAAGAGAGTGTCGATCTCAAGCGTCAATCGTTTGATTTGCAGCTTCTTCCGAGCGTGGTCAAAGTCACCGATGACAGCTATGTGCAGTTCAGTCTTTTGCCTTATCGTAGTCACTTTGTTGCGTCAAAAGCCTATCTAGAATCGCATCCGCCAGTAAAAACGGTGGAAGATCTTAAGCAGCATCGCCTTTTAACTAATCGTTACAATGCCGATTTGCTCGATTCAGATTTGCATGTGGCGTTGCGTTCGGATGACCTCAACTTGCTGCGCTCGATGGCGATAGCAGGAAACGGCATCGCGTTTATTCCTCAAATTCATTCCAAGCCTGCACTGAGAGACGGTTTGTTGGTCGAGGTGCTGCCTCAATTTGCGCATCCGAAGCAGCATCTTACTCTGATTTATCCCTCGGCCTTATTTCTGCCCAATAAAGTCAAAGCCTTGATTGAGCTAATTCGAGAGAAATTTAAATAGTCAGTTCAAACCACCCTTACCTAAGGGAAAATGTGTGAGCGAAGGTCATCTTTCTAGGTTTTATTGCTCTAACATGAAAGGGTTCTGATACATTAATTATTGCTCAACTTGTTGAGTATGGTTTGTGGTCGCGCAATATAGGAGATGGAAATGTTATCGAAAGGAAACACGGGCCTGATTGTGGTGGATGTTCAGGGCAAACTCGCTACATTAATGCATGAAAGCGACGCACTGATTGAAAATATCACGAAACTGGTAAAGGGTGCCAAAGCACTAGATTTGCCTATTCTGTGGCTAGAACAGAATCCAGAAAGGTTGGGCCCAACCGCGGAGCCGATTCGTGAAGTGCTTGAAAGCACGCATTTACCTATTACCAAGTACACGTTTGATGGTTGCAAAGAGGCGACGTTTAAGGTCGCGGTGGAGAACGCGAAAGTTGATACCTGGTTGGTTTGCGGTATTGAATCCCACATTTGCGTCTATCAAACCGCGGTTTCTCTGCGCCAGTCCGGTTATCGCGTTGAATTAGTCACGGATTGTGTATCTTCCCGAACCGCTGCCAATAAAGCGCTCGCTCTTGCGAAGCTAACCGCAAACGGTGTGGTGCTCACTGGGCTAGAAATGTGTTTGTATGAAATGGTCGAAGATTGCCGAGCACCTGAATTCAAAGAAATTCTGGCGCTCATCAAATAGTGTAATCACTGGAATCAACAACAACTTTATCTGAACACGCTATTCAAATTCTCGTTGATATCTTGGCAACATCGACTCGTTGCCAAGTAACCCGCCTTGGTGAATATAAATCACCGTTTTATCTGTGTTCTCTTCCAACCAAGGGGTGAGGCATTGCCACATATACGGGTCGTATAACAGGTCAAATTCGAGGTCAGTTTGCTCAAAGAGCGCTTTCCATGTGATGTAATCTTCTTCGTACAAGCGACCAAAATGGTGTTTGTTGCGCACGGTTAAAATGGTTGGGTGGCTGTTTTCACCGAGCTGGTTGAATTGCTCAGTTAAGTAATCTGCATTGCCTACGCAAGGGCAAGTTAGCACATCTATGCCGTGTGGGCTTAAATGTTTATGAAGATATAAAGCGGTCGTGCCAGTGCCTGATGGCAGGGCGACGGTAAACTGTTCTTTACCTCTCAATCGCGTCCAATCAAGAATTTCTCGTGCTAACTGTTTGATGCCAGCTTCAGCGAGGTGGGAACGTCCACCCTCAGGAATAAGCAATGTCGACTCATCTAATCTTCGTACTTGGTGGATGTATTCACTAGGGTGGAGTTCGCTACCGATGTCTTGCATGGCGGTGATTTTCATACCCAAATCGAGAGCGCCGCGATAGTTTCCGATGGGGGAGCTTTTTAGCCAAGATGGAATGTGATGAACATAAAACTCAAATGCCCAACCTTTAATCTGGGCGAGAGCCGCTAGCGAGTACATGGCATTAGATTGAGCGGAGCCAAAGCTTATTAACGTGGTGATGTCGGGATTTTGCTCTTCCATTAACGTCATAAACTTACGTGCTTTGTTCCCAGAAAAGTGGGAGTGGAGCATGTCGTCACGTTTAAGGAAAAATTTGCGCCCATTTAAGCTATGTTGGGTGATAGGACTTTCTGAGAGTTTCATGTCGATGCTGACGGAATAAACCGTGTCACCTTTGCCATTTAAAAAGGTGGCACAGTGTACCCGTTATTGAATGAAGATCAAAAGTATCGAGATCTTGTGTTCTACATTTCTTCGTCTTGCGACTCGCCATCAGTTACCTCGGTTGAAAGATCGATAGTAGCCACGCAGCCGTCATTTGGATGTTTATCAATAGTGAATTGCCAGCCATAACGTCGGCATAAGTCGTCCACAATCATGAGTCCCAAACCATGGCCTTCGGCATCTGGCACGGAAGAGAAGCCTTCGCCTTCATCTCTCACCGACAGTGTGGTATCGGTCATGGTGATATGAATCGTTCCCGCTGACGTGGCTGCAATGCCGTTGCGAATTAAGTTACTCAACGTAATGTTAAGAACTGCAGTGGTCGCTTTGGTTTGCGGGTGCCCCAATATTTGTACATTAAATTCCAGCGATTTTTCATCGGCTTGCGCTTGGCTAAGAGCAACGATGTTGTGAAGCTCTTGCTCTGATATGGTTCGAACGGGGCTGTCGTCTGTGTTGCGTTCATATCGCACCAAACCCAACAAAGCATCAACCATGGTCGACATCTGCAAAGTGGCATCTTGAATACGGCCAATCTGACGTTCTTGAAACGATGTACTTGGACTTCTGGCTAGCAAGCTGCTTGAGCCTTTCATCACTGTGAGCGGTGTTCTCAGTTCATGGCTGGCATATCGTGCAAAAGCTTGTTCACGTTTAATCACTTGATTGATTTGATGTCGATATTCATTAAGCTGATTTGCGAGCGTTTGGAATTCATTTGCAGAGCCTTCAGGGACAACAAATTTTTGTGTAGTGTCACCTTGATGGCGGTCCAGTTGTGTTTTTAGGGCACTGACAGGTTCAATGAGACGCAGAGAAAGTCTCGATAATAGGCTGCCAAAAATCAAAAGTAACCCGATGACAACCGCCAGCACCATAACGAGAACAAACATGAACTCGTTAGATGTAATTTCTATCTCATCAATCAGAGAGATCAGAATAATAGGATGTTCCTCTCCATCTTGCGTGTAGGTGCTCATGTAAATCATGCGAGTGTCTGGTTCGTCAGCAACTTCAGCGAGAAAGTACTTTTTATCTTGGATGAAGGGTTGATAGAGCTCAGGGACGAGATTGATGTCGTTGTATGCCGTTGTCAGTAAATCTAGTTTGATGATTCCGCTATCAGGATGGTTTCGAAAGTGCTCAATCGCCTCTTTTTTATCGATCATAATACGTCGTTCACCGACGCGATCTTCCGACCATAATAGCGCTCCGCTAACCAATGCGAAGCATAGCAAGCCAATCACAACCGACACTAGAAGGAAGAAGAGTTCAAGGCGTCCGGTTAAGCTTTGTGTATTGTTAAATAAGCGGCGAATCATGCCCCGGGCTCCAATCGGAAGCCGACTTTTGGAATAGTTTTCAAAACGTGCTCTTTGAATGGTTTGTCGAGCTGCCCACGCAATTGATAAATATGGCTACGCAACACATCGTTATTTGGCTCATCTTCTTGCCATAATCGGAAAGCAATCTCCTCACGTGTGACCACTTCTGGCGCGTTTTTCACCAGCATTTCTAGAATCGTGTACGTGGTTGGATTCAACGCCAACAGCTTATCTTGACGGTAGGCTTGATGTGTTTTTTGATCGATAGACACTTCGCCATACTGGAGTTTGGTTGATGCAACCGTACCGCGGTAGCGTTTAATCAATGCAGTCATGCGTGCTTCAAGAATATCGAGATCAAACGGTTTGGTGAGGTAGTCGTCGGCGCCGTGTTGGAAGCCTTTGAGCATGTCGTCTCGGCTATCAAGTGCAGTCAACATCAACACCGGAGTGTTATTACCCGCATCGCGCAGCTTGTTGCACAGTGTTAGGCCATCCATGCGCGGCAGCATGAGGTCGAGCAAAATGATGTCAAATGTATTATCCATCGCCAGTTTTAAGCCTAGCTCACCGTTGTCGGCATAATCCAGCTGCATGCCAGCACACTCAAAATAATCAAACAACATTCCCGCTATTTCACGATTATCTTCTACCAAAAGTACACGCTTCATTTATTCTTATCCAATCTCGATAAATTCGAATGTTGATCTTAACGAACATTATTCACTATAGGTGTGAAAAAGTTGTCGACGATGATTTTCTCACCTTTGTGTCGGTTTTCAATGTCTAGCTTGAATACCGTCTTATTATCCAAGTAAATCTACGATCTTTTGTTCATATCTATCAATTTCTCTTGATGTATAAATGGGGTAGATTATTTGATTCTGTTAACTCTATATAAAACATGAAGATACTAAATTATTTATGTGACCTTGAGCACATTGTTAGTAATTACTGATTTTTACTGACTCACTCATAGAAAAAGTTCTTACTTCTCTTAAGTCCCTTTTTTAATTGTGGTTATTGCTTTTAAATACAAACGCTTAGATTCTCCTTTTTGAGATAATTCAATTAAATCAATGGCTTCATGTATAAGCGAAAATCTGCATTATTTTATTTTTATTAATAAAACTACATTTTCTGTTCTTGCTCTGTTCATAAATGAAAGCCTTCCATTAACTTTACTTGTTTAAAATCCATGATCCTTCCAATGCTTAATGCCAGATAAAAATCAATTTGTGAGGCGATCATGTTTAACAGTATACGCACTCGAATTGCTGTCAGTGCGGGTGGGGCAATGGCCTTCACTCTATTGATTGCAATGGGTATGACAACCAATGCGTTCACGCAAGTGAATGAACAAATCACTACAAAAGTAAAATCTCAACTGACCGAAGCCACCACGACCGACCTGAGCAATACGGCGATTCAGCAAGGGCTGAATATTTCCAACCAGTTAGAGCCAGTGTTGGCGAACTTAAAGCAAGCGCGTTCAATTATCGAATTAAGCGCAGAGACGGCCGCAACGCCAGACATTATTGTTAAACAGTTTATTGCGTCGCTAGAAGCTCAGAACAAAGCTGTGTTTGCTGGTTACATGGTATGGGAAAAGCCATCGTGGGTTGAGCCAACGATTCAAGACAAAAGCCTTGGCTTTAATAGCGAAGGCTACTTAGCGCCATTCTTTTCGCCAAATTCGCACAACAGTTTTGATGTCGTGGCGATGGATAGCTTTAGCAATACTGAATTAAACAACAACGGTGAGCGTAAAGACGATTGGCACTTGATGCCTTACGAAACGGGCAAAACGTTCGTGATGGAACCATACATGTATCCGGTTCGCGGCAAACAAGAACTGATCACGACCATCAGCCAACCAATCAAGTTACGTGGCGACATCATTGGCTCTCTCGGTTTTGATTTGTCATTGAACGAGTTACAAAGCCAAAGTGAAGATTACGCGAGCGACTTGTTTGATGGACAAGGCCGTATTCTGATTTCTTCGTGGAAAGGCATCACACTGGCGAACAGCAGCCAAGCGGATCAAGTGGGTAAGAAAGTCTCTCATGAATTGGCGTCTCAATGGGCTCGTATTCAATCCATTGCGAAACAAAAAGGCGCAGGCCTTGTGACGTTTGGCGGGGATGAGTATGCGATTACTGCAATTGAAACCAGCGATGCGCCTTGGATCGTTATGGTGTCGGTTCCCAGTAGCTTCCTTAAAAAGAACGTGGATGACTACGAGCGATGGAGTGAAGAACAAAGTGCAGAAGCTCTTGAAAAGGGAGTGTGGGCAGGGATTATTGCGGCTCTGATTGGTATTGTTGCGATGACAATGATCGCGACCTCGTTGGGCAAAGTGTTAACTAACTTAGTGGAGCGTTTTAAAGACGCAGCACAAGGCGAGGGCGACCTAACTTACCGCATTGAGGTGAAAGGTAAGGACGAAACCGCCCAACTGGCGCACTGGTTTAATACCTTCCTCGCTCGCATTCAGGAAATGCTTTTAACCGTAATGGCGACGGCAGACCAAGTTGATAAAAACGCAAGTGAAGGCCAAGCTCGTGCGGCGGCTTCGAGAGATCAACTGAACGTTCAAGTGAACGAAGTCAACTCGCTAGCAACGGCGATTAATGAGATGAGCGCAACCGCACAAGAAGTGGCAAATTCTGCGGTACAAGCGGCGGCAGCGGCAAGCCAAGTTCAAAGCAATAGTGCGAATGGCATGTCGCGTATGGACAATGCTGCAAGCGCGGTGGATAACCTCGCTTCGCAAGTGAATGATGCACAGCACCAGACGCAGAATTTGGTGGCTTCAAGCACGGCGATTCAGGGGATTCTGAGTGAGATTGGTGGCATTGCCGATCAAACCAACTTGCTGGCTCTGAACGCTGCGATTGAAGCTGCGCGTGCTGGTGAAGCGGGTCGTGGTTTTGCTGTGGTAGCCGATGAAGTCCGCAACCTTGCAACGCGCACACAAGGCTCGACAGAAGAAATTCGTGCAATGTTGGCTCGTTTGGAGCAAGAAACGCAATCAATCGTTGTGTTGATGGAGCAAAGCCAGAAGCAAGCGGTGGATACCAAAGAAGAAACACAAGCAGCGCAATTGGCGTTGGCCGAAATCAACCAAGCTATTGAAGTGATTAATGATATGAACAATCAAATCGCTTCAGCGGCAGAAGAGCAAAGTTCGGTGTCAGAAGAGATCAACCGTAATGTGGTTGTGATTAATGATACGGCGATGGAAGTGATGGATACTATGTCATCTTCGGTAGCGATCAGCAATGAACTGACGGAAAAAGCCAGTGATCTTCACGGTGAGTTGAGTAAGTTCAAGTTGTCTTAATCAAGCGAGTGAGTTCAAGCCAGCTCACTCGGTTCATTTCCGGCAAAACGATTGGCGAGAAATATCGAACAAAACAAAAGGGCTCCAGAGTTACCTCTGGAGCCTTTTTTAATGCTTGCTGCAAACTATGAAGCGGGACTTGCTGGCTGTTCACCAGCCGCTTTTAAGCGCTCGATTTCCGATTCGGTTTGCCACTTGCCGTTGTAAAGGTATTCACGCTCAGGAAGCGGGGCTTTTGAAGCCCTTAAATCAAATACCTCATCGGTTTGATATTCTCTACTACAAACAGGAATATTAAAGAGCCTTGATTCTGGCTTTGCTTCGAACAGCTTTTTATGGTCATCGACCTCTGTACAATTTAGTGTGTAGACCTTTGACAGTTGCGCGACCATGGATTCTAAATCCGCTTCAGTTTTAAAGAAAACATAACAATCTGCTCTATCTTGTGAGCGAAAGATAGTCTTATGAGCAGTATCTCGATATCTGCATATGTCATGCTTAAAATAGAACTGGATCACTTTCCTTTTCTTGTTGTAGTCCGCAAAAAGCCAATCTTCTCGTTCGCCCACTTTGACTTCTGTTCGTTCATCAGGCTGGCGTTTTAACATACCGAATGAGAATAAAATAAGGGCACCTGCTCCCGCTAACGCCATTGGGCCAATTACCGCTACCATAACCACACACACCACTGCACCTACCCAGCCAACAGCTTGCGAGGCGGTATTTACCCATTTAGGCATATTGCGACGCTTTTTCATCACAAAGCCTTTATCAGAAAAAATATAGTCATAGCGATAATCGAGGCCGATCGTAAGGTAAAAGATTCCAGCCATCATCACTGACAAGATAAGACCAAAAAAGGTTACGACAAGCGTATCACTTGAGTGTGTCAAAAATACTATTACAAATAAGAAGCTCATAAATGGCAAAGCCGTTAACTTGAAATGGTAGCGAAATGGCTCTTCTACATCATACTTATGCCATGTTGTTAAATTGTCCCCTGTGAGAATCTCTTGCTCTTGCGCTTCTTGATAAACCGCCAATTCTTCTGGGGTGATATAAAACGGTGAATATGCCAAGGGTTACTCCTGAAAACCTAATGTGCCAACAGCGGGGGTGAGTGTTTTTTTAATGATGTCTTGTTTGGTATTGTCTGAAATCACGCCATAAGTTGCACTCTGTTTTATGCCGTTTTGGAACCAATACTCACGCTTAGCAGGGGCATCATCTTCCACATCGTAAGCGACTTGCATGGCAAGGTAATGGTCTGCTTCTTTAATTGGTAATGTTACCTTGTACACCAGTAATTCTTTGCTCGCTTGGTCTTGAGTTTGTAGAGTGACTAAATCTGCGTTTTGATGCCACGAGCCTGACGTCAAATCATCTTCTGTTGCCTTGCTGTTAGTGCTCAACGTAATACCATTCGTTGCAGCACGCCTTGGCAGTTGAATATGCACTTCCAAACCGATTAACTCACGATGTGTGTAACCTGGGTAAGCTTGTACTTTTTCAATAGGCTGATGGTATACCGTAGGTTGCTGAATAATCGACTGTAAGTCAAACAGAGCTTGCTGCACCAATGCTGAATTGTGTTTTTCTCTTTCAGGCAAGCTCGCAGATTGGCTCCACTGAGTGCGAGCAGGATGGTATCCCCATGGCAGTTTATCTAACCATTTTTGGAAATCATCTTGTTTCAATTTGTTTAACTTATGATTGATGGCTAGGAATACAACTGTAATAATAACTAAGCCTGCCGTTATAGGTCCGCCAAAGGATAAGTTTAATGCAAATTGTCCAGTTAACCCTCCGTATGCTTGGAACATACCGACAGCCGACATTGCGGTTAATACTAGGGTATTTGCTACATGTAGGTATTTTTCTTGACCATAAACTTCATCAGCCTTCTGCCAAGAACGGTAAGCCTCAATACCTGAAGCTAACGCACCTAAAGCCCCTGTGATCGCGAGCCATTTATTAAATACTTTTAAGTCATCAAGAACCAGGTTTTCAAAGCCTTTTGTATTTCGACCTACTAACTTTTTAAGAGTTTTAAGCGAGTGCTCTCTGAGTTCGTCACTCCCCTTAACCTTATCCCATAATTTACCCGTACGAATACCCGTCCAAGCTCCGGCCGTGTAAAACAGCTTTTGTTGAATATCCAAGAAATCATCTTGGGTCATTAGCCCAGTTTCTTGAATGCTGTTCATTGCATCAGCAAGTGCGAGACAGTTGAAAATCAGAGCTAAGAAGCCTAGACCACCCACATCTTCAAACAGTTTATTAAGGTTGTTTAATCTGTTATCCCATATATCTTTACGCATTTGAATTGTTGCCTCAAGTACGTCATCTGGAAACTCGATGTATTGTGGGTATTCTAATGTTGCCACTGCTAGACTTTTTTGGAGGTGACGTTGTTGTTTTAAGGCTTGTTTATATTGTTGTTTTGATACTGTTTTATCGCCTTTATTAAAAGCAGCTATAATGGCCTTGTTTTGGTTTGAGGCAACCACTCTTTTATCATGGTTAGACTTCCAATCACCAAAACCTTGCGCATAGTTTTTATTGATTTTGACAGCAGTATTGGTAGCTAAACGTTCAGCGAACACTGCTCGCCAATAAAAGCTATTTCGAGTTAAAGGCTTTGAGAAAACGGGCATGATTAGAAGTGAAGCTTGAGAAGTAAAGCTAACTCCTAATTTTAGTGCACTCTTCATTATTGCGCTGTTTGCGGCTTTGAAGATTATATCTAGTTCCTTAAATCCTTTCGCGATGTCTTTTAAAAACTCGGTTTCTGCAGTATTTGGGTTAGAAATAAAGTCCATTACTTTTGCATACATACCGACACGGTTACTTGCTGCCGAAACGTAGTCCATAAACTGTTTGTCTGAGCTTTCAGTATCTGGAACATTTTTGGCGACGTTTTCTTCAACTAACTGATGTGAAACTTGCTCAGGAATTAACTTCTCCACTTGTTTAAAGAGACTACGACTAAATCCGGAAGTGTAGAGAGCAAGTAAACTGGTTGGTTTCTCCCATTGGCTTTCTGCCCACTGTCGGTCCTCTTCTTGTATCACCAAAGTAAATGACTCAACGGCTTGCTTGTGCAGTTGATACAAGCTGTACTGTGTGTCTTCGCTGTATAGGTCGAAGGTTCTTTCAAGATGATGCGGCGTTAAGGACTCCATTACTGCGATAAAGTCGCGTTTGACCGAAACCACTTGGGCTAGCATGGTTTCTTTTTGTTCTGACAGCTCTTGCATTTCGCTCAGCATTTGCTTCCAGTTGAGCTGCTTGCGCCAGCGTTCAGTCGCTATCCATTGTTCGTATTTACCAAATCGGCTCGCAGAAATTCGATATTTGTCCTGTATCGTTTTGGCAATGCCAGTTTGGGTATGTTGGTGTGACTCAATCGCTCCAGCGGAAAATTTAGCAGGATAGCCGGACTGAACTGAGCTTTTGTTTTGCTCTGCCAAATCAAGTTGGTTAGAGGAATCATAATACTCAGCCATGTCGGTATAAAACGACAGCTCTTCGCCGTTACGCTTAACGCTAGCTGGCATGTCTATCTCGTCACTTGCACCAAACATACACAGTTGCATGGCGGTCTGCATCAAACTCCACTGGTTTGAAAACTGGTCAGTAAAAAGGCGGTAAGGGCTTGCGGCACCAACAAAATGCAGCGACATATCTTGAATGTCTGCGGCGTAATCTTTTATCGCGACGAAGTAACCTGATTCTTCTTCTGGAATCGCAGAGGTTAAATCACTTTCGACTGCAACAGGTTTAAAGACAGAACCATCTTCATCTGCTTTGGTGGCGATGCCAGAATCCGCAAAGCGACCATCATCGACGGCAGAAGATTCAATATCAGCAACTTGGGTTAATTTATCTATTGGGGCAATGTTGTGCTGATTCTCGTTTTCAGACAGAACAATGGTTTGCATGCGATCGATATGATTACTCGGATTGTTAAGTACTCGCATGAACGTGTGCCATGTCCACCGGTGCTCAGAGAAACAAATCGATAGTACGCTTCCGTTGACGTAAGTAAGGAAGGGCTTTGCATCTTGTGGTGTCCCACGCTGTTCTGATTTTGGGCTTTCTGACTCTCCCAACTTATAGAGCGTGAATTGCGTTCCTTTGATTTCGTATTCGTCTAAGCTTTTGTTAATTGAATCATAGACATACAGCCAACCGTCGCGTAGTTGACGCAGGGTGTAGCCAACGGTATTGAGTTTGGCTGGGCCTTGGCCTTTCCATTCTTCTGGCAAACCAAAAGGTTGTGTTTCTTCCGTTTCTAGCTGATCGATGGCGTAGCGAACAGGGATGAAGTGTGCCGGTAAAGCCTCTGTTGGTTCTTTCTCGTTTTTTAAATTGAGAGGTTCTGGTTCTGACGGCGGTGGCGGATCGATTTTTTTTGTTTCTCCCTCCCAAAACATACTGCGCTCTGGGGGTGAGCCAGCAAGATCATCGGATTCCGTGGTTGGAACGATATTCAGCGATTTCAACGTACCATCGCTTTCAAATGCCTGAACGGCTTCTTCGTGGGTATAGCTGTTGTCGTGCCAGAACATCGAAGTTTTTGGAGGAAGTGGATTACTCATCGTTAGCCCATGTTTAAGAGTTTTACTCTATTACGCAAATATCGCACCAAAATAAAGTAATTAAAAATCAATGAGTTAGTTTTGTATTGTTTTGATTCAATCAAATAATTGTTTGTTTTTCCAATAAGTTGGTTGGTGTTTACCATTTTTTGTATTGATTGAATCAAAGTTTGAGTTGTGAGTGATACCTCAATGAACCGACAAAACAAAAGGGCTCCAGAGTTACCTCTGGAGCCCTTTCTAGTATTTAAGTGCTAAAGAATTAACGACGCTTTGGTTTACGTTGACCAGCTGGTTTGCCTTGTCCTTGTGGGCGACCTTGACCTTGCGGCTTGCTACCTGCCGGGCGGTTTGCACCGTTGCCGCTAGGACGTTGGCCGTTGCTTGCAGGGCGTTGACCACCTTTTGCTTTGTCAGAGCCGTTACGGTTGCCAGATGGTTTACCATCTTTTGAACCGCCTTCAGAGCGTTTGTTCAAATGACCACCGAAGCCCGGTTGGTTTTTGGTATGTTTCGTAGCAAAGCGGTTTGCCCCGTGACGACCAGATTTACGACGTTGTGCAGGTGTTTGTGCTTCAATGTCTTCCGCAGGAACGAGACAGCCTTGTTTGTCACCAATCAGATGTTTTTTACCCATGCTGATTAGGGCTTCACGGATCATTGGCCAGTTTGCTGGATCGTGGTAACGCAACAGCGCTTTATGTAGGCGACGTTGACGCTCACCTTTTGCTACAGGTACATCTTCACGTTTTTTATACTTCACTCGTTTCAGAGGGTTTGTCTCTGAGTAGTACATCGACGTTGCGTTACACATTGGCGAAGGGTAGAAGTTTTGTACTTGGTCACACTCGAAGTTGTTTTTCTTCAGCCACAGAGCAAGGTTCAGCATGTCTTCGTCTTCTGTGCCTGGGTGCGCAGAGATAAAGTAAGGGATTAAGTACTGCTTCTTACCCGCTTCTGCGCTGTACTTCTCGAACATCTCTTTAAAGCGATCATACGTGCCCATGCCAGGTTTCATCATCAGATCAAGAGGGCCTTTCTCTGTATGTTCCGGTGCAATTTTCAAGTAACCACCTACGTGGTGAGTCACGAGCTCTTTCACGTATTCTGGTGATTCAATCGCAAGGTCATAGCGTACGCCTGATGCGACCATCACTTTCTTCACGCCTTCTACTTTACGCGCTTCGCGGTATAGGTCGATGGTGTGTTTATGGTCTGTATTTAACTTGTTACAGATGCCCGGGAATACACAGGATGGACGACGACAGTTCGCTTCCGCTTTTGGATCTTTACAGCCCAGACGGTACATGTTTGCAGTCGGCCCACCAAGATCGGAAATTGTGCCGGTAAAGCCCGGAACTTTGTCGCGAATTTCTTCAATCTCGTTAATGATTGACTCTTTCGAGCGGTTTTGAATGATTCGGCCTTCGTGCTCGGTAATCGAACAGAAAGAACAGCCACCAAAACAACCACGCATGATGTTCACAGACGTTTTGATCATGTCATACGCTGGAATTTTTGCTTTGCCGTACATAGGATGAGGAACACGCGCGTAAGGCAGGCCAAACACAAAGTCCATCTCTTCGGTCGTCAATGGGATTGGGGCTTGGTTTACCCAAAGTTCACGATCACCATGGCTTTGAAGTAACGCTCGACCTGAGTACGGGTTCGTTTCTAAATGCAATACACGACTTGCATGAGCATAAAGAATGCGATCGTTTCTTAGTTTTTCAAACGAAGGTAAGCGAACCGCAGTTGTCGCAGCATCGTGGCGTGATGGGCGAATCGTGATTGGTTGTGCAACTGGCTCATCTTTTTTAGTTTCACACTGAGTTTCTACTTCGTATGGGTTCTTTGGTACGAACGCTTCTTTACGAGGTTTTTCAATGCGAGAAGAATCGATCACCGTGTAGCCTTCTGGCGCGGCTGGCAGGTTCACGGCTGTACCACGAATATTAGTCATGGTGCTGATGTCTTCACCATTTGCGATGCGATGCGCTACTTCTACAAGTGCACGCTCTGCGTTACCGAAAAGTAGGATATCTGCTTTTGCATCAAACAGTACCGAACGGCGAACTTTATCTGACCAGTAATCGTAGTGCGCAACACGGCGTAGGCTGGCTTCGATACCACCTAAAACAATAGGCACTTCTTTATAGGCTTCACGACAACGCTGAGAGTAAACCAAAGTCGCGCGGTCTGGGCGTTTGCCACCTTCGTTATTGGGGGTGTACGCGTCATCGTGACGAAGTTTTTTATCCGCGGTGTAACGGTTGATCATGGAGTCCATGTTACCCGCAGTGATCCCGAAGAACAGATTTGGCTTACCAAGCTGCATGAATGCATCTTTGTTTTGCCATTCTGGTTGAGCAATGATACCGACACGGAAACCTTGTGCTTCTAGCAGACGGCCAATGATAGCCATACCAAAGCTTGGGTGATCCACGTAAGCGTCACCGGTTACGATGATAATGTCACAGCTATCCCATCCTAGGGCGTCCATTTCTTTGCGACTGGTCGGCAAGAAAGGTGCCGTACCAAAACACTCTGCCCAGTATTTTTTGTACTCATGAATAGGAGTGATGTTATTGGTCATATTTTGCTCTCTGTTCCAGGGAGCGCGAATTATAGCGATTTGAGGATCAGGTATCTATACCAAACTCATCTATTCAAGCTTAGTTCATCGAGTTTTATTTGGTTTGCAAAAATATCAAGGCTATATCGGCGATTTTATGTCTAATATCACCTTGAAAGCCTCATGGTTATAGGTCGAGTCGTGAAAAATGTCGCAATGTTAATACAACCAATAAGCAATAGTGTGCTTATTAAAAACAACGCCTATAATCAAATTAATGCATAGGAAAATGCAAAAAGCCGAACAAGCTCTGAAAAGGTTCTAAGTCGATTGGCTTACGTTGCCAGAATCTATTTTACAAGAGGATCAGCAGGTCCCAAATGGAATAAGGCACGTTGACTACGAACCCTGAGCATGAGGCTAATTAAAAAGGGGGCTAGGGAATGAGTGACTCAACAACAATAGCACATGAAAAAGTGCAACCGACATCCAATCCGACTCCAGTGATTGAATGGTCTTACAAGATTGATACTCGCGAGTTCGAATGCGACCAGCTAGGAATGGCAAATGCTTTTGGGTTAAATACGCCAGTCACCTGCTTAGATGATTTGTTTGAGCACATGCTGATGGGGCAACAGGAAACACTAAGGCAACGAATTTTAGAAGTGGAGCTCCTAGGTGGGCAAGGTCGTTTTTCTTGTTGCATGATGCTTAATGAAGCTCGCTTAATACATGTCACAATTAGCTTTGAAAAGCTCAATGAGCGTATTGTTCAAGGCTCTATCATCCCGCAATTGACGATCACTGGCTGCGAAGAGTTAGCGAAAATTCTCGAAACGATTTTTGATTTACCGAACGTAGGGGTTTTAGTCGCGGACGAAGACACCCGAATCTTAGGTTGTAACCGTGCCTTTGAATTGCAAATGGGTTATCAAAACCGTGATTTGGTTGGACTTAAAACCTATATCTTTAGCACATCTCACCATAGTCAGGCGTTTTACGACCAACTCTGGCAACATATTGATGATGAAGGATACTGGAGCGGTAATTTATTGAGTAGAACTGCAAATGGTAGTAATCAGGCGCATCATCTTTGTATCTATCGGCTAACGTTTCATTCTGGACGGATTCTTTATCTCGGCTTCTCTACTGACATTTCGGCTTCCTTGTTGTGGATGAAAAATCGCTGTGAACAACAACATGATTGGTCAGCTTTTTTGCCTTCTAGAGAAGAGTTCGAACTGCAATTAGCTAATTTGGCGAACGAAAGTGGGAGTAAAGAACTCAATATCGTCATGACTCTCAGACCAAATTTTTCTGAAAAATGCTTACTTGAACAGCAACTAGGCTTCGCCGATTTTATTATGCGAAGCCGCTACACCAGTATAGCGGGTCAACTTTCTAGGGATGTGTTTGTTGTCTGTTTACAAACTCCTCACTGTCAATGGCTAAGTCCTTTACGTTTGATTCAAATTGCAATGAAAGGGTTCTTCACTGAGCTTAGGAATGAAATGGGAACAAAAATGCATACCACTATCGTTGAGGGACAAACGGGAGTGTCAATCCTCGGCTATGATACAAACAGGCCAAAGCAAGCGTTAGCGCATGCAGCCCAGGCGATGTTGTCCTCACTTTCTGGAGAAGGTGGCTATTTTAATTTTTATAATAGTGAGCTTCATTCTGAGTTAGTAAAACGCCAGCATTTAGAGGCGTTTTTGGAAGCGCAAATAGACAGTGGGCTGGTGGATGTTCATTTTCAACCAATAATTGACAGCCGAACTGGTAAAGTCGTTAAGTTCGAGGCCTTAGCGCGCTTTTATCATGAAAGTGATGCCTATAGCACTCAAGAGATGATTACTGTTATTGAAGATTTAGAGTTGATTGCGGCTCTGGATGATGAGGTTTGTCAAGCCGCGCTCAAACACTTTCCGCGCTTGCAAGACATATATGGCGAGGAAATAGGGTTAACCATCAATCGCTCACTGAATACTAAATTGGATTCGCTCCAGGTTCTTCAGCGTTCGCATGACCTAATTAAAGCCAGTGGTGTCGATCCTAAACGAGTCACGATTGAGCTGACGGAAACAGCGTATTTTGAGCAAGACGAAGAGCATACCCAAGCGCTAGAGCAAGTGCGCAAAGAGGGCATTAAAATTGCGATTGATGACTTCGGTACAGGGTATTCTTCTTTTTCTTACCTAGAGAAAGGGCAGTTTGATTTACTGAAAATCGACCGAAAATTCGTTAAGAACATTCAGCATGGCAATACCAGTTATAATATTGTCAAAATGGTCACTGATCTTGCTCAGCAAATGAATGTAAAAGTGGTTGCCGAGGGCGTGGAGTCAGAACAGGAGCTTCAAACATTGGCTGAAATAGGTGTGGATTACATGCAAGGCTTTTTGTTCTCTCGTGCTCGGCCTGTCGATTTGATGGAGAAAGCGGAAAGTTACGAACATTTGTTTTCGGGTGTTGCTGTCAAACCAAAACAAGATGATGTATTGCAATCACTGAGCCATGAAGAGGTAAGGCACCTTGATCCTGGGGAACCATTATCGTTGGCGGTGGAATATATGAATTTAAGTCCAAGTTCGCCGTTGGTTGTCATTAACGAAAAGCGCTGTGTTGGTTTAGTTACCAAAGAGCAAGTTAACTTACACTTAACGCCTTCCATGGGGACCGAATTAGAGACTGAGCGAGAAAATTGGATTTGGAAACGCCCAGTGAACCAGGTAATGAGCACGGAATTTGTGCTCGTCAATGCGCACTTATCTGTTGCTGCTATTCGAGAACTAATCAAAACAGGCATTCGCTTCCCGTGGGTTTTATGTGATGAAAAAGAAGAATACAGAGGCGTGTTAACTCAAGAAGATGCGTTGAAGTATCTCGCTTCTTGTTGAATAAAAAGTCTCGCTGTTCTAGTACATTTGGGGATAGACTTTCGGTGGTTTGACGATAGGTGATTTGATATTATCGCCACCCCAAAATGACTTTTAAGCGTGCATTTAACATGATTCAACAATTGCTGGTTACTTTTCCTCCGATGCTATTTGGCGCGCAAGCGCTACTGACTTTGCTTCTCATCAAGGGCGATATTTGTCCGGGTCAGAGAGGCCGTCTTCATAAAATGTTGCCAGCAGTGGCGTTATTGTGGCTCGCGGTTGCTTCTCTTCGCATTGAAGCATTTATGATCGTGTTCGCTATTTTCTATTTCTACTCTCAGGTTCAAACCAAGAAAACGCGTGAAAAAGGCCCTCTTTGGGCGATGCATTTAGCGAATGGTTTGGCTTTTGCGTATGTAAGTATTCAAGCATTTGAACAGCCAAGCTGGCCTGCGTCTATTGCGATGGCAATAATGATATTTTTCCTTGGGGCGTCATTTTCTCAATTGCTTCTGACTATCGCTCGTAGCAGATTGCAGGCATTTCACCGCATTTTGCCCGTTACGGGCATTGTGTCTGGAATGCTGCTGGTGATCGCAACTCTATTTGCTTCTTACCAGTTAAATGAAGCGACATTGAGCGCCGCAACACAACCAATTTTATTGTCTTTAGCCATGCTCATTTCTTCAATCATTGTTTGGTGCTGGCATATCTTCTCACATAAAAAACCGGAAAAGGTTCAACTGAGCGTCGCCCTGTTGCTCACGCTCGCGTCAATGACGAGCCTACAAGGTTTATTCTCTCTGGCGGCTTAATCTCGAGTCGAGAAACAGAGCAATACTGCTTGTACTCAAGTCCTTTCTAGGTTGCTTGAGTATAAGGCACTCACGGTTTTGGATCGCGCTCACTTTAAATTCACGTGATTACGTCTACGCTTGTTTATATACCTTGTCGAAGAGGAGAGTCGCGATGGATTTAAGCAATGTAGGTAATTTGGACAGCATTATTTTGCTAGGTATCGTCAATGAAAAGCTACGGTTAGAGTGCGACAGTTTTGACGAGTTAGTATCGGTGTATGAAATGGATGTAGAGTCCGTTGTAGGCAAGCTTGATATGCTTGGTTATCAGTACGATCCATTGACCAACCAATTTAAAGCATATCAACGCTAAACCTTTCTTAATTCATATCCCTAAGCCATCTTGATTCCGTCAAGGTGGCTTTTACATTGTAGCCTTGCGGTTGCGAAAAAGGCTTGTAAGTAACGTTTATCTTTCTCTGAGTGACGCGTTGCAGCAAATAAGCGACGCCATAAGCCTTGGCCAAAAGGTTTACTGGTAATAAGGCCTTGGCGCGAAAATTCAGAAATCGCCCAATTTGGCAGTGCTGCAACCCCTAATCCTGCGGAGACCATTTGCACTAACATCAGAGTATTGTCGGCTTGCTTCCATTTGGCGGGCTCTACACCCGCTGGCTGCAAGAAGTGTTTTACGACGTCTAGCCTTTGTTTTTGAACCGGATAAGAGAGCATGGTTTGATCTGCGAGATCTTGCGGATCAATAACTTCTTTTTCCGCCAATGGGTGGTTGGTCGCGGTAATTAAGCGCATTTCAAAGTCGAATAAAGGTTCATAATGCACTTCAGAACGAGGTTGAATATCTGACGTGATAACGAGATCCAACTCGCCAGCTAACAGTGCAGGAAGTGGTTCAAAGCCAAAACCTGATGAAAAATCCAGTGTTACGCTAGGCCAGGCAAGTTGATATTCCCTAAGAGCAGGCATGAGCCATTGGAAACATGAGTGACATTCAATCGCCATATGCAACCGACCATTGACGTCTTCTTTCAAGCTTGCCAAATCATTTTCTGCTCTTGCGAGTTTGGGAAGAATATCTTCTGCAAGACGCAATAGGATTTCTCCCTCTGAAGTGAACTTCACCGGACGAGTTTTTCTAAGGAATAATTGTCCCCCAATCCGTGCCTCTAAATCTTTGATCTGGTGAGACAAGGCCGATTGAGTGAGATGCAACGCGGTCGCGGTCGCGGTTAGAGAGCCGGTGTCTCGAAGCGAAGTGAGTGTCCGCAAATGTTTTAGCTCTATCATGAATTCCTTTCATCCTTTGTTGCTCGCTATGAACAGAATAGCAATCGTATAAATAACTTAACGACAAAAAATGGATATGTAAACGTCTAGACGTCTATTTGTTGTGTTTATTTGCGAATCATGTCGCCTCATGATGAATTTTTTTAATAAACAAGTTGAATAAATGGACGTTGTTCAAACCGCAGATGAGAGCGATAGTTTAGCCATCCAGACATCTTTTATGATGAAAGATACTCTGACCCAAACAAATTAAACAAGATTGAAAAAGGAATAGGGACATGGCTACAACAACGCACGTACTAGGTTATCCACGCATCGGTGAAAAACGAGAATTAAAATTCGCTCAGGAAAAATACTGGCGCGGAGAAATTGATCAAGCAGAGCTTAAAAAGGTTGGAGCAGATCTGCGCGCTAAAAACTGGCAAACGCAAACAGATGCTGGCTTGAGTTTTACCACCGCTGGCGATTTTGCTTGGTACGATCATGTACTGACGACCACGTTGTTACTGGGTCACGTGCCAAAACGTCACGCAGACGGTTTCCCTGATTTGGATACGCTATTCAAAGTGGGTCGCGGTCAATCTCAAGCGGGTTGCGGCTGTGCGGGCGCTGCAGCATCGGATATGACTAAATGGTTCAACACAAACTACCACTACATCGTACCTGAATTTAGCAAGGACGATACATTTGAAGTGAGTTGGCCTCAACTGTTTGAAGAAGTCAACGAAGCAACCCAAGCTGGGCATAAAGTGAAGCCAGTTTTGCTTGGCCCAGTCAGTTATCTTTACTTAGGTAAAGAGGTAGAAGAAGGGTTCGATCGCCTGACGCTACTGCCACGATTGCTTACGGCTTACCAAGCTATTTTGGCAAAGCTCGCAAGTCAAGGTGTTGAGTGGGTTCAGATTGATGAGCCAATTTTGTCACTAGAGCTTGAAAGTCAGTGGGCTGATGCGTTCAAGCTAGCGTACCAAGTGATTCGAAGCGATGTAAAAGTGCTGCTAACGACGTACTTTGACTCTATAAGCGATACGCTAGACAAAATTGTAAAGCTACCAGTGGATGGTTTACATATCGATTTATCTGCCGCGCCTCAGCAGCTTGACGACGTGGTTGCCAAACTACCGGAGGGGTGGGTGCTGTCTGCTGGCGTGGTCAACGGTCGTAACGTGTGGCGCTCGGATTTGAGTGCGCAACTTGAACGTCTACAGCCAGTAAAAGAAAAACTGGGCGACAACCTTTGGGTTGCGAGCTCATGCTCTTTGCTACATAGCCCGGTTGATCTGGAACTGGAAACAAAACTCAGTGAGGAAGTGAAAAGCTGGTTTGCGTTCGCAAAACAAAAAGTAACAGAAGTCGCCTTGCTTGGCCGAGCACTCGATGGTGATCAAGATGCGATTCTCGCTTGTGATACCTACAGCCAGCCAATCAAAGCACGTAAAACGGCAACGCATGTGAATAAGCCACAAGTTCAAGCACGTTTAAACAGTATTACTGCGTCACTTGCCGAGCGCAGCGCACCTTACGCGGAGCGTGCTGCGCATCAAGCTGAAGTATTGGGCTTGCCTCTGTTGCCAACCACGACAATCGGTTCTTTCCCTCAAACGGGTGAAATTCGTGTTCAGCGCAGCGCTTATCGCACTGGCCAGTTATCTGAGTCCGACTATATCCAAGCACTAAAAGGACATATTGCGGATGCCGTAAAACGCCAAGAAGCCCTTGACCTAGATGTGTTTGTGCATGGTGAAGCTGAGCGTAACGACATGGTAGAATACTTCGCGGAGAACTTGGCGGGTTTCCAAACGACGAAATTTGGTTGGGTACAGAGTTATGGCTCTCGCTGTGTGAAACCAGCCATTGTGGTTGCCGACATTGAGCGTGAAAAGCCGATTACGGTGGAATGGTCGACGTACGCACAATCGCTAACCAGCAAGCAGATGAAAGGTATGCTGACGGGCCCGGTAACGATTTTATGTTGGACATTCCCGCGTGAAGACATCACACGTCAAGAAATCGCCCAGCAACTGGCACTGGCACTGCGTGATGAGGTTTCTGATCTGCAAGATGCAGGCATCAATATCATTCAAATCGATGAGCCTGCGATTCGTGAAGGTCTGCCGTTGAAAAAGCGCGATCACAAAGCGTATTTAGAATGGGCGGTGGATGCATTTAAGATCTCGGCAGCGAGTGCAAAACCAGAGACTCAGATTCACACTCACATGTGTTACAGCGAGTTCAATGAAATCATCGATTCAGTCGCGGCGCTCGATGCGGATGTGATTACCATTGAAACATCACGCTCAAATATGGAGCTGCTTAAAGCGTTTGAAGAGTTCAATTACCCGAATGAAATCGGTCCAGGTGTTTATGACATTCACTCACCAAACATTCCGACGGAAGAGTGGATTGAAGGCTTAATCAAGAAAGCGGCAGAAAAGATTCCGGTACAACGTTTGTGGGTGAACCCAGACTGTGGTCTGAAAACACGTAACTGGGCAGAGACAGAAGCGGCATTGGCGAACCTCGTGTCAGCGACGAAGAAACTTCGTGCTGAGCTGGCGTAAGGCACCTTTTTAGCAAATAAAAACGGAGACCGTTGTCTCCGTTTTTCTATTCTTAGCCGTTCATTTTCGTCGTTATACTATCCCGCAATAGCGGATGAATTGCTCGTATCGAAAACAACGCACTCACTGTGACTATTTCATTTGAGTACAAGTTTGCGCGGAAACCAACTCATCTGCCATCAACTGACCGCGAGAGTTACGCACTTTAATACGGTACATTAAGCCCATATCAATTTGCTTACGAATTTCCGGGTTACTGCAATAGGTGTAGATACTGGTATTCAGTACTTGATTTAACGGCTTTGCACCGAGTGCGTCATCGTTATAAATCATCATCATCTCAACAACATTTTTGTTGGATGAGACACGCATTATCTGCAGTGGACCGTATTCCAAAGGGAGACCTGCGGACAAGACTCCCGCTCGGTTTGATGCCAATAGCTCAAGCTGGCGTTGATTATCATCGGTAGATGAACAGCCCGCTAACGCACCAAATGCCAAGAAAAGACACAGTAATTTTTTCATAAATTAAAACACTTTTTTGAACGGTTTCACGATTACATTATCGTAAACACCAGCCGCTACGTAAGGATCGGCTTCTGCCCACGCTTTAGCGTCTTCTAGAGAGGCGAACTCAGCGATGACAGTCGAGCCCGTAAATCCAGCTTCTCCTGGGTTGTCAGAGTCTATCGCAGGCATAGGGCCAGCAGTAAGAAGGCGACCTTCGTCTTGAAGCTTTAGTAAGCGCTCCAAGTGTTGCGGGCGAACGCTCATGCGTTTTTCCAGCGAGTTCTCGACGTCCTGAGAAAAGATGACATACCACATAGCATAGTTCCTTAATTGGTAGGGTAAAGTGTTAATTTAACGCCTTTTTTGTGTCTCTCACAAGTGAACAACAGAAAATGTGAGATCCTTTCTAACAGTTAGCGCTGTAGGTTGACTAATTCTGAACCGGGCGTGGTTTGCCTTCACTGTCAATGGCTACGTAGTTGAAAGTCGCATCACAAACCATGAAGCGCTCGCCGACACCGTGTGCTTTTACCGGCTTGACCCATACTTCCAGATCGACACTCATTGAGGTGCGACCAATCTTAGTGCATTCGCCATAGCAGCAAACGACATCGCCAACACCTACAGGCTTCTTGAAGGTAATGCTTGACACTGAAACGGTAACAACGCGACCAGAAGAGATCTCTTTGGCCAGAATCGCACCTGCTAGGTCGAGCTGAGACATAATCCAACCACCAAAAATATCGCCATTGGCATTAGTATCGGCAGGCATTGCAAGGGTACGAAGCAGCAGTTGACCTCTCGGAGAGCTAATTTCTTGACTCATTGTGACATCCTAAATCTTAAAGGCGCTCAAACTAAGCGCCAACATAGTAAATACCTAGAACCAAAGGTCCTTAAAAAAACCGCAGACACCGGACCAGAGAAAGTTGGTTTACAGCAGCAAGAATGGTCTGATTCCGGTATGCCGTTTGATCGGTTTAGTGATACATGGAGCAAAACAGCGACCCGAAGGTCGCTGCAAAGTGCGCGGATTATAGCAAAACTGAGTTTTTAATCATCAGTCGACACATCGGATGAGTTATTTTTTTGTTCTTTTGGCATGTGTTTGTAAATGTAGAAGCCAGTCGCAATCATGTAGGCAAATGTCGCAATCAACATTCCGAATACTTTGAAGTTGACCCAAACATCCAGTGGTAGCTCGTAAGCTATATAAATGTTCAGACCAGCAAAGAATGAGAAGAAGCCGACCCAAGCCCAGTTGATCTTCGCCCAAATAGCATCAGGTAGCGAAATTTCTTTGCCCAACATGCCTTTGATGGCTGATTTCCCCATTGCGTGACTCGCTGCTAAACCGATAGCTAGAATCACATAAATGATGGTGACTTTCCATTTTATGAAATTGTCGTCGTGGAAGAAAAGGGTCATGCTGCCAAATATCGTCACGATAACGAACGTAATTAGCTGCATTTTCTCGACTTTTTTATACAGAGCATAGGTGACGACAAGCTGAATTGCCGTTGCAACGATCAGCGCTCCTGTTGCTGCGTAGATGTCGTACATCTTGTACAAAGCGAAGAAGACGATGAGTGGGATAAAATCTAGGATTTGCTTCATGGTGGCAAAATCTACCTAATTAGTGAATTGAAGACAGTCTAACGGAATCTGACAAGATGTGAATACCGTCAAGGTTAGAGGTAAGAGAAGTAATCCCCTGACTGAATGATACAACAAGCAACATTTCGCAAAGATGAAGTAGTAAATCGAAGGCATAAAAATTGCCGCGATAGAGCGGCAATTGAGTTGATAGAATTTAAGATTTAAGCAACACGTTGATATTGAGAAATAAGCGTTTTGACATCTTCTAAATAGCCTTCACGTAACAGATTATCAACGGTTGCTTCAAGCTCTTCGAGAGACATCGTAAAGCAAGTGGATTTGCCGGTCATTAGGCTCAGATACTGATGGTATTCTTCTTCTGTATAGTGGCCTAAGCGATCGAGTAGTAGTGCTTTGATTCCATGATGAATCAAGCCGTAGTATGTTTGTCGATGAAGTAACATGGCGATCTCCTTATCAAGCTCATCCGCTAACCATTTGCAGCTTGCTTGACCCTCTGGATAATTCGATTTACTTCAGTAATGCACATCTAGTGCCAGTTTTATCTTCGCAAATTAGAAAGTGTTGGAAGTAGCAAAACTCTCATGTTGCAACCAGCGCTTGATGACGGTTTGGAGCGCATTTAACGTGGTTGGCTTTTCAAGTCTGTCATCCATGAGTTTCGCAATGAGATCCAGCTCTTTGGCTCCAGACTCTCCAGATAGTGCGATGATCGGAACGGAAGACGCAATTTGCTTAATTCGTTGGCTTGCGTCAAATCCATTCATCACTGGCATCTGTACATCCATAAGCACCAAATCAATCTTGTGCGACTGAAATAGCTCCACCGCAGAAGCGCCATTATTTGCTTGTAAGCTGTTGACTCCCAGCCTTTTTAAGTACATTTGAACCAAAGTACGCTGCACCTCTTTGTCATCAACAATGAGCACTGTTGGTGCATCGTTACTTACTTGTACGTGTTGGTCTGTGCGAGGTTCAGAATGTGGTGCATTTACTTTCCAGCCATTGAAGTCCGGTGTTCTCAACGTCTCTGGTTTGGGTGCGTTTGGGACGACCGGGAAGTACAAGTAGAACTCAGTAAATTCGCCCAATTCAGACTGGCACTCAATTCGTCCGCCAAAAGAGCGCATAACGCGTTGACAGTAGCCCAAGCCAAGGCCGCTGCCGCCACTTTTTTGATACGAGAAGAAGTCGTCAAATATCTTGTGTAAGATACTGCTATCTATGCCAGGGCCACTATCTCGGAAGACCAGAATGTTTTCGTAGGCCCCCGTTTGGCTACGAATCTCAATTTGACTATCGGGATAAGAATCAAAATAGTAGATAGCATTGCGAATCAAATTGAAAATGACAAAGTTAAACAGAGTTTCGTTTAATTTCGCGACAAAATCGTGCTCTTGAGGCAGATTGATCCTTTCAATTATTTGATCGTTTTCGAAGCCATAACGGCTGACCGCTTGATCGACAGCTTTATGTATAGACGTAATAGTTAAGGGTTCGTGCTCAGGTGAGCTGTCGCTGACTTCTCGCAAAATAATGTCGATGAGTTGGCGACCACGCTGAATCGCTGCTTCTCCTTTATCAATCTCACTCTTTAACGTCTCAAGTGAAGCGTTTGATTCGATATGCTGTTTTAAAGCTTCAAATCGTAATTGCACTTGAGCGAGAGGGTTACGCATTTCATGCGCAATAGAGTTAGCTAGCGCACGGCTTTGGCGTACTTTTCTATCGGCCTCTATGGTGCTCTGGATGCGAACTAATAAGGTTTGCAATGCTGAAATTTCTTCATTAGAAAACAGCTTATTATCCATTTTGTGTGAAGAAATCAGTAAGTGCGTAACGGACTTTCCACGACCAAAAAGAGGCATTACGAGCGCCGTATTGCTGGATCGCATACGTTCGTAGAGCTTGCGCATTGAGCCTTTAGACGAGGAGGCATAATCAATTTCTTCAGACAGTTCATCAAGCACGAGAACAGACTTGCTTGACGGCAGATAATCTTCATAAAACGTTTCGGTGTAACTGCTGGTGACGAGCTGCAATTTATTATTTGGTATATTCAGTAACGCTGCTAACTGGCGCATTGCATCATCTATTGAGCGTTTAAATTCCTCTTCTAATCCAAGAATTTGTTGAACGGGTGTATGTCGTTTCCCATAAATAAAATAGGACGCGAAACGACTGACGCGTTTGTAAAGCAAGTGCCAAGTGATACCGATGAGTGCGCATAAAGGCACCGCTACAAGCCATTGGTTATCTTCCGAGATAGGAATAAATATTGCGCCGAGCGGGAGGACGAAAATGGCACAGACAAACAGCGCGCTAACGGTTAAGTATGTAAGGTATTTAGCGCTATAAAAGCGAGAGGTAAGCAGGGCATAGCCTACAAACAACATTTCACTAATTGAAAGTGCTGGTGGTAACCAGGTTAAGGAAAAGTCACCAAGGAAGTAAGTCATTCCAAGGTGTATCACTGCAGTTGATAACATGAAGACCAAAATGCCGGCGATCATATAGTTACTTTTTGCCAGCGTGAGTTTGCTGCTGTTCGCTCGCATGGTAATCAAGTTCAGCAGGGTTAATACCACAAATGTCAGCAAACTAATAAAGAAATATGAGGTATGGGGACCAAACTCGATCACGAACTGGCTTGGGCCGCTAATGGTGACATTTTCGACAGTAAGGTTTGGTACTAAGTTGATGTAAAGCGAGTACGTTGCTAGTGCCACAAAGATGATTTTTTGCCAGGCTTTGACCGCAGTTTTTTTGATATCAGCCGCTAGCTGGCAAGAAAAATAGAACGCGAATGCAAAGGCAAAGAATGACGCCAAGTTCGCCAACTTAGCCATAAAAATACCGCTAGCGGAGCCCAACTCCGGCAATAAATCGGTATGGAAGTATGCGTTGCTGCTGATCCAAACGATGATGCAACTAGAATAAGCAATGTACGGCGCATGATGCGAGCCTAAAATCGTTTCACTCTTCTGTTTTAGGCGATAGCAGTAATATAACAACCAAGCGAACACCACCAGTACAGTGGCGTATAGCGTCATTGCTTTTGGATAAAAAAGGCCGTGAAGATGAATATCAAGCATGTACATTCACCTTTTCATCAATTCTTTTTGTTCGTACGCGGTGTTTGTAGTCGCGAAACTGTATGTCTTGAAATGCTTCAACCATCATACCTAAATTCCAGAAACCGCGGTATGTCTTGGTACCGTCACCGTTAATGTCGCGGTATCCTGAGTGAAAGTAGGCCTCTAAATCAATAGATTGATAGAAATTTAACATAAATATTTGTTCAATAATGGTAAAGCTGAGCTTATAGCCTGCTTTATATAGCTCACTCATCAATGCTTTTTGTGCCAAATACAAAAAGTACAGTTTTTGTTGGATGTTGCCACCCACTGTCAGACGCAGCACTTCGCAAACCGCTTCAGTGTTTTCCAAGTGAGATTGGAACTGCGCATCAAATTCAATAAGAGCCCGTTGGCGAGTTAGATCGTTACCTCCAAAAAGGCCTAATTGATTAAGAGTAATGTAGCCATAATCAGGAAGGCAAAACTGCCATTGCTCACTACTAAATGGTGATGAATAACTGAGCCAGGTATTTCTTTGGTGCCAGTTTTGCACCAAAGCTGAGGAGACCATGATTGGTGTAGATGACTGCTTGAACAATAGCACAAAGTGTTGACCTTTCTGCGAGAGTGATAATAGAGGCAATATCTCAAACCATTGTTCAGTTTGGACGAAGAGCTCAAGATTGCTCAGTGTGATTGCTTCGGAAATCGGCATTAATGCAGCGTGATTTGGCAGTGTTACCTTTAGGTCGCATTCGGCAATATCTTCGATCAATACGCTTGAATAGTCGCGGTCGTCAAACGAGAGCTGAGTTGGTCTTGTCGCTTCATTTAAAGGGTGTTTTTGCTTGATCGCAGCAATCTCACATTCACACCAGAAAACCATCCAATGCGGGTAACAATCTGCGGCAATTTGTTCAATTAAGATCGCCTCTTCGGAGCAAGGTGTTGGATACTGCTGTACTAAATCTCGATAATCCATTAATTCAAACAGTACGGACAGACTCTTAGATGCGTATTTAGGAAAGAGGGATTTAAGAAGCTTTATTCTATACAAAGCAACTTGTTGAAAAAGAGAAGACCTTTCTTGCGGTGTAAGAGTAAGAAGAACCGTGTCAACCAGCGCCTGTTGTTTTGATTCGATCGGCAAATCTGTACTGGCGAGGGGCTCCAAAGACAGCTTAAGACTCATGATATAACCTAGTTCTGACGTTTTTTATATTTTGTAATGGTTTATATCATTTTGATAAATTTATGCTATTGGTTTCTATTTATATAGTTACGTAATGCAAGAAAAGACAAAAAAACCGCTCATAGTGAGCGGTTTTTAGTTCATTCGAGAAAGGACTAAGCTTCTTGCTTTTTAAGCTCAGCTTCTACCGCTTCCTCTTCAATTAGCGCATCAACGATAACTGCACATGCTGCATCACCTGTGATGTTTAGTGCTGTACGAATCATATCGAAAATACGGTCAAGAGCGAATAGCAGTGGTAAACCTTCAATTGGAATGCCAGCGGCAAGAAGCACGGCAACCACTAGGAAAGAAGGACCAGGAACACCCGCTTGACCAACCGCACCCAATGTAGACGTTACGATAATTGCAATGTAAGCGCCCATACCTAGGTCGATATTGAACAGTTGAGCAAAGAAGATAGCAACCAAGCCATAGTAAATCGCATTACCTGACATGTTGATCGTTGCGCCTAGAGGCAGAACAAATGACGCGGTTGAATTTTTTACGCCCAGTTCTTTTTCACAGGTGTCCATTGTGACAGGCAGTGTTGCCATAGAAGAGGCCGTTGAAAGCGCAACAGCTTGTGGTTTTTTCATTGAAGACAGGAACTTCTTCGCTGATGTCTTGGTGAAAATATGCACCATTGCTGGGTAAACAACGAAACCGAAGATTAGGATTGCGGCAACGTAAACAACGAACAGTTTGAATACCACCATTAGTGCGCCAAAACCGAATGTACCGACTGCTTCTGCCATCAGACCGAACACGCCGATAGGGGCAATGATCATGACTTTGTTGATCATCCAAACCATTGCGTCAACGATGCAGTTAACACCATTAATGATTGGCTCACGACGCTCTTTTGCTTGCTTAGAAATTGCAATACCAAAGAACATACAGAAAACGAGGATCTGTAGGATGTTTGCTTCATTTAGTGATTGGAAAACGTTGGTTGGGATCATACCAGTGATGGTTGCCCAGAAAGTAGGTAGTTCACCTTTTGAAGCGTATTCTGCTGAGAACATGCCTTCAACGCCAGAGACGTCGATCCCCATGCCTGGTTGGAATACTTCACCCATAAATAGTGCAAGCGCAACGGCTAGGGCGGATGTTAAACCGAAATAACCTAGAGTGACGATGCCAACTTTGCCTGCTGACTGGCTGTTCCCAAGACCAGCTGCGCCAGAAATCAAGGCTACAGCGACCAAAGGAATAACCAACATTTTGATTAAGTTGATAAAGATAGCACCTAAAGGAGCGAACACTGTCGCATCATGACCCATCATGGCACCAACGGCTGTGCCCACGATCATGGCGATTACGACTTGTACGCCAATGTTGTTTAGCAAACTCTTTTCTTTTAACACTTCCATAACCTCTGTGCTAATAAAATGTAAAATCCTAAAATTACCCACTAACCATAAATGGTTTTATGGATAATTATCTCGCCTTGCTTTTTACACTTATCGTTTACAATTGGCAATATGCAGCAAGGTATTATTGATGGATTAATCGATATTTTATTGACGAACGATAAAGTTTTGTTCAATAGCAAACGTTTGCTATTGATTTTTGTTATGCCTATTAGCTGTGTAATTGTTTTTGTTTATTTCTTTTTCTTGTTTGTTTTTTGTTAACTGAGATGGATTTTGTGTTTGCGAGCGTAGTCTGCGTCTTGCGTGACTTGGATTGATATTTATAACAATTAACCTCTTTCAAGCTCACATTTTTACCAATTAGCTTTGTGAAATGTTAATTGCTTTACATTCTTAGTTCGGATTGCATTGTAAACATAATGTTAATCAAAAATGGCAAAACAAATATTAAGTACCAACATTTTAGTGTAGGGGAGTGCTCTCTCTGTTAATGCTCCCGAGCCGATAAAACGAAAATCAACAAGTAAGAGGTGAAGCGATTATGATGAATCTTGCTGCTGCATTACAAAGAAATGCTGCGAGTAAACCAGATAAGACGGCGTTGATATGTGGTGATGTCGAGATAACTTATGCGCAGTTTGATGCGATTACTGGAAAGATCGCGGCATCTTTAATCAACAAAGGGGTCGTTCCGGGCGATCGTATTGCGCTCTCATGCCCAAACATTCCTTTTTTCGCGTTTGTTTATTATGCGATACAAAAAGCTGGCGCGGTTGCTGTCCCATTAAATGTGCTTTTGAAAGCGCGAGAAATTAAGTATCACTTAGAAGATTCAAAAGCGAAGTTTTACTTCTGTTTTGAAGGGACAGCAGAACTGCCAATGGCAAAAGAGGGGGTTAAAGCGTTTGAGCAGGCTGATATATGTGAAAATATGGTCGTGATGACTCAATCTCAAAGTGAAAACGAATGGAATGGTGTGCCAACTCTCAATGCGTTTATAGCCGATGCAGAACCATTGTCAGATTATGTACCGCGTAATGCGGATGATACTTGTGTTATTTTGTATACATCAGGGACGACAGGCTTACCAAAAGGAGCTGAACTGACGCAGCAGAACATCATAATGAATGCTCTGGTGGCACAAAACATTATGGGCAGCCAGGCCGATGATATTCACTTAGTAACTTTGCCTTTATTTCATACCTTTGGTCAAACCGTCCACTTAAATGCTAGTGTTTTGGGCGGGGCAACCTTGGTGTTAGTGCCTAGGTTTGAGCCTAAACATGTTCTTGAGCTGATGGAAAAACACAAAGTGACGTTGTTTGCTGGGGTGCCAACGATGTATATCGGTTTGCTTCATGTCCAACACCAATTTGATACATCCTCACTACGTGTTGCTATCAGCGGTGGAGCCGCGTTGCCAACCGAAATCTTTAGATCCTTTGAGGAACAATTTAATGTCCCAATTCTTGAAGGATACGGGTTATCAGAAACAAGTCCTATTGCATGTTTTAATCATTTAGATCAGGAACGTATACCAGGATCGGTAGGTCAAGCGATTCAAGGCGTTGAAGTAAAAGTTGTCGACATTGAAGGCAATGCGCTACCGATCGGTGAAGAAGGTGAGATTGTTGTGCGTGGGCATAATGTTATGAAGGGATACCTTGACCGCCCGGAAGTCACTGAATCCGCGCTACAAAATGGCTGGTTCCATACTGGTGATGTTGGCCGTTTTGACAGTTCAGGTAATCTATTTATCGTCGATAGAATGAAAGATCTGATCATTCGAGGTGGATTTAACGTTTACCCTAGAGAAATTGAAGAAGTGTTTATGACTCATCCTGCAATCTCAATGGTAGCGGTGATAGGGATTCCAAATGAAGAGTATGGCGAAGAGATAAAGGCTTACGTTGTGCTTAAACCGGGAGAGTACATTGACGCGGAAACATTACAAAAGTGGGGCAAAGAGCAGTTAGCCTCTTTTAAATATCCTCGTTATGTTGAAATTCGTGAGCATCTCCCGATGAGTGCAACAGGAAAGATTTTAAAGCGTGAATTGAAATCTGAATTGAATGTGGCTTAGTCAATTCAATGAATTTCGGGTCACAGCGCCACTTGCCTAGAGCGAGTGGTGTTGTGCGCCTGGTTACTAAGGAACAGAAGATGGCAATCTCTCGCTAGCGTGTACATATGAACTATCTGTTTACTCTATTGTTCGAGTTGTTTTATGTGCGCTTCTAAGCGTTTTGGATTGGTAATGGTCACTGAACCATATTTCAGTTCTAGCATCCCAATACTCTCCAAATTTTTTAGTACTTTATGAACACTTTGACGAGTTAGCCCCATCATGTTGGCGATATGCTCTCTAGTCACTCTCACGACACACGGCTGAGTATTGATAGCTTGGTTGTGTTGGTATTCAGCAAGCAACAGCAATCTTCTTGCAATCCGCTCTTCGATTCCTCTAATCGCATCATCTTCGATAACAGAAATGGCAGACCATAAGCGGCGGCTAAGTAAGTCGAGAATCGTAGGGTAACTTTGAGGATATTTGGCGAGTAATTGGCGAAATTTATCACCAGGTAGTTCCAGTAAGGTCACGCCCGAATGCGCGGTTGCGCCAAAAATACGGGGCATGCCGGGAGAAAAAACATTGTCTCCAAACCAGCCTCCTGCCTCGAAAATCATTAATGTGACTTCTTTGCCTTTTGAACTCATCGAATTAATTCGTACGGCACCCTGTGCAATGACCATAAGAGAAGATTGAGGTTCCCCTTTATTGCAAATCAGTGCTTTTTCGTCGAAACAGCGAACTTTAGCTATTTGTGCTGCTTCACTAAGTCCTTTCTCGGGCAGCCCTGATAATACAGGACATTTGGCTAATAATGCTTTGACTTCTTCCATGTGCAACCTTACTGCATCCTGCTCTAGCTATTATTTGTGCTGGTTAAGTGGCAAAGTTTATCACTCTTTGATTGCTATGCTTTAGATTGGTTTGGAAAGTGCGGGCGTTGAATAAAAAATGATATGGTATAAACGCCATACAAGAAAACGCCCGCTAAACAGAATGTTAAGCGGGCGCTATAGCGTTCCATCAAATGGAAATTATTTCTGAGTGGCGGCTTTCATCGCTGACACAAAATCACCAAGTTTATCGAGCATAATTTGTGGCTGCTCGACATTCGCTTCAATGATTTTCACCACAGCTGAGCCGGAGATGGCCCCTGCTGCGCCAGACTCTATTGCTTGTTTCACCTGTGCTGGTTCAGAAATACCGAAGCCAAGCAGCGCTGGTGGTGCATCGAACTGGTTTAATCTATCTAACATGTGACCAACTGGCATGTTTGCTTTGGTTTCTGCACCAGTGACGCCAGCACGAGAAAGCAAGTAAGTGTAGCCACCACCCAGTTCTGATACTTGCTTCAGTGTTTCGTCACTTGCCGTTGGCGGTGCGATGAAGATTGGGTGAATACCAAACTTCTCTGCTGCTGCAACAAACTCTGCACTTTCATTGGTTGGTACGTCTGCAATCAGAACAGAATCGATGCCTGCTTTTGCACAGCGCTCGTAGAAGTTTTCGACACCGCGTGAGTAAACTAGGTTCGCGTACATCAGAAGGCCAATAGGCAGATCTGGGTATTTAGCACGAATCTTACCAATTTGTTCAAAGCAGATATCTGGTGTAGCGCCTGAATCTAGCGCACGAATGTTAGCGCCTTGGATGGTTGGGCCATCTGCAAGCGGATCTGAAAATGGAATACCAAGTTCAAGGGCGTCTGCGCCAGACTCAACTAGGGTTTCCATGATCTTGTAAGATTGTTCTGCGTTTGGATCGCAAACCGTTACGAACGGTACAAATGCGCCTTGGTTTTTTTCGTTTAGACGCGCAAACATCTTCTCATAACGGCTCATTAAATCACTCCTTTTTCTTCTAGGATGGCGTGTACGGTGAAGATGTCTTTGTCACCACGACCAGATAGGTTTACGACCAATAGTTGTTCTTTCTCAGGATTCTCACGAGCCATGCGCAATGCATGAGCTAGAGCGTGAGAAGACTCTAGAGCTGGGATGATCCCTTCGCTGCGAGCCAGTTCTTGGAATGCCTCGAGCGCTTCGTCGTCCGTTACGTTGTCGTATTCCGCACGGCCAATTGCATTTAGGTGTGCGTGCTGTGGTCCTACAGATGGGAAATCTAGACCCGCAGAAACAGAGTAAGACTCTTCTACCTGACCGTTTGGATCTTGCATTAAAGGTGCTTTCATACCAAAGAAGATACCCGTTTTACCGTGCTTAAGTGGTGCACCATGTTGGTCTGTATCGATGCCTTTACCCGCAGGTTCTACACCAATTAGGTGAACGCTTTCTTCTTCGATAAAGTCAGCAAACATACCAATCGCGTTTGAGCCGCCACCGACACACGCGATAACGGCGTCAGGAAGACGACCTTCACGTGCCAAAATCTGATTCTTCGTTTCTTCACCAATCATTCTCTGGAAATCACGAACGATCGTTGGGAATGGGTGAGGACCTGCTGCTGTACCTAGTAGGTAGTGCGCGTCTTCATAAGTTGCAGACCAGTCGCGTAGTGCTTCGTTACATGCGTCTTTAAGTGTTGCTGAACCTGAGTGAACCGGAATTACTTCAGCACCCATGAGTTTCATACGGAATACGTTCGGGCTTTGACGTTCAACGTCTTTTGCACCCATGTAAACACGACATTTCAGACCAAGTAGCGCACACGCTAGTGCAGTTGCTACGCCGTGTTGACCTGCGCCGGTTTCTGCGATGATTTCGTTTTTACCCATGCGTTTCGCAAGCAGCGCTTGACCTAACACTTGGTTAGTTTTGTGTGCGCCACCATGAAGTAGATCTTCACGCTTGAGGTACAGTTTGGTTTTCGTACCTTTAGTTAGGTTACGAGTTAGAGTCAGAGCTGTTGGACGCCCCGCATACTCTTGAAGAAGTGTCATGAATTCACTGCGGAATTCTGGATCTTCTTGTGCGTCGATAAACGCTTGCTCTAGTTGCTCTAAGGCTGGAACTAGAATTTGCGGAACGTACTGACCGCCGTATTCGCCAAAGTAGGCATTCAGTTTTGCCATCGTGATATTCCTTCTCGTATTTTTTTCGCTACGAATAGCTTTAAATTTTTAGCTACAAACAGCTTTAGTAGTTGCGAATTGCATTGAATGCCGCGAGCAACTTCTGTGAATCTTTCTTACCTGGTGCGCTTTCTACACCAGAATTTAAATCTAGTCCCAAGCAGCCCAAATTTGCTGCTTGTCTTGCATTCTCTGGCGACAACCCGCCAGCCAGCATAATTTGACTTGGGTCGCCGATCAGTGACCAATCAAACACGTGACCTGTTCCGCCTGTTTGAGTGCCAACTTGAGCATCCAAAAGGTGGCGGTCTATGTTATCTACAAGCAGTTCTGGCTTGGCATCAGTAACGCCGTAAGCTTTCCAGATTTCAACACCTGATGGCAGCTCTGCTTTGAGTTGGTTGACGTAAGCTTGATCTTCTTGACCGTGCAGTTGGACTGCTTTTAACCCCAGAGAGGTCACCATTGAAGCAACAAAGTCGATGTCGTGGTTTTGGAACACACCTACATAATGAAGAGGTGCGCCACTCATCGTTAGACGAGCACTTTCCAGATCCACAGCACGCTTTGACTTTTCAACAAAAATTAGACCGCCAAACACTGAGCCAGCTTGGTATGCCTTTGCTGCATCATCAGGATGAGTTAAGCCACACACCTTGTTTTCACCCAACGTCACTTTACGAACCGCAAGCTCTAGGTTGTCTTCTGCCATCAGCGAGCTACCAATCAAGAACCCGTCTGCGTATTCCATTAAATCACGAACTTGTTGATGCGTATAAATGCCAGACTCTGAAATCACGGTTGCGTTCGGTGCTAATTCGCGAATTGTTGGTGCCAGTTCTTTAGTACGATTCAAATCAGTACTTAGGTCGCGCAAGTTACGATTATTGATTCCGATAACACGCGCTCCTAACTTAACCGCGCGATGAAGCTCTTCTTCGTTGCTAACTTCAGTCAGAATACCCATGTTTAAACTGTGTGCCGCTTCTTTTAGCGCTTTGTACTCTTCGTCATTCAGGACTGAAAGCATCAGCAATACGGCATCGGCGCTGTAATGACGCGCTAGGTAAACTTGGTAGGCATCTACCATAAAGTCTTTGCACAGAACGGGTTGTTTGACTTGACCACGCACTTGAGGAAGAAAGTCAAAGTTACCTTGGAAGTACTTTTCGTCTGTTAATACCGAAATGGCATCAGCATGGTTGTTATAAACCGATGCAATGTAATCCAAGTCGAAGTGATCACGAATCAAACCTTTAGAAGGAGATGCTTTCTTACATTCGGTGATGAATGCCGTCTTTTCGCCACTCAGAGCATCGTAGAAGCTGCGGTCCGATGGCAGCAAATCAGACTGAAATGTGCTTAGCGGTTGAGACACCTTACGGTCTGCTACCCATTGATATTTGTCGCGGACAATTTTCGCCAGTACTTCTGCCATTTCTGCTTCTTTTTTAGAAACGTGTTCAGACAGGTTGTCAGCTTGCTGAGTGTTGAAGTCAGTCATGTTCTTCAATTCCTTAAGCGTGTGCGGCAAGTTGTTGTACCAATTGGTATGCCTTGCCTGAATTCATTGCCTCAATCGCTTGTTGCGTGTTGGCTTTTAAATCTTCGTGACCGAATAGACGCATTAGCAGAGCAACGTTCACCGCCACTGCACCCAATTGTGCGTCTGTACCTTTACCCGTCAGGATATTGGTAATGATCGCCTTGTTTTCTTCAGGATCGCCACCTTTGATTGCTTCTAACGGGTGCGCTTCTAGACCGAAGTCTGCTGGTGTTAGCGTGTACTCAGTGATCTTGCCGTCTTTGATTTCTGCAACCGTTGTTTCGCCATGAATCGCGACTTCGTCCAAACCACTTCCGTGTACCACTGCGGCGCGCTTCATACCCATTTGTAGCATGGTTTCCGCGATAGGACGAACCAGTTCTTCACTGTAAACACCCATCAATTCGATGTTTGGACGAGCTGGGTTAATCAGCGGACCAAGAATGTTAAAGATGGTGCGTGTTTTCATAGTTTGACGCACAGGCATCGCATGGCGCACACCACCGTGGTATTGAGGTGCAAATAGGAAAGCAACACCGATATCGTCGACCGCTTTGCGCGTATCTTCTGCGCTCATGGCTAGGTTGATACCAAATGAATCAAGAAGGTCAGAAGAACCCGATTTGCTTGAAACGCTGCGGTTACCGTGTTTTGCTACTTTTAGACCACATGCTGCAGCAACAAATGCCGCGGTGGTTGAAATATTGATGGTGTTGTGACCGTCTCCACCAGTACCTACGATATCTGCGAAATCGTAATCTGGGCGAGGAAATGGGTTTGCGTTTGCCAGCAGTGCTTTTGCCGCACCCGCAATTTCATCCGGTGTTTCGCCTTTGATTTTTAGTGCAGTCAGTGCTGATGCCATCAAAATCGGATCGAGTTCACCACGGATGATGATGTCGAACAGTTGTTGGCTCTCTTCCTGAGTCAGTGACTCTTGCTCGTACAACTTGGTAATAATAGGGTTGATGATTGCTTCCATATTTCCTCTCCTAAATTTCTTATGTGCCAAGCGCTTTTTTAAGCAGTGAGGGAATTCACTGAAGTTTGTGCTTCGAGTGCCCATTCAATGGCATTGGCCAACAGTGTCGCTCCGTAGGTCGTCATAATAGATTCCGGGTGGAACTGGAACCCGCAAACTTTATCTTCTTTATGTACAACAGACATGACCAAATCATCCACTTCTGCTGTGATGGTTAGGCTCTCAGGAACCTTGGTTGCAACTAACGAGTGGTAACGTGCAATTGCAAGTGGTGATGGTAGGTTTTGGTAAATCGCATGGTTTTGGTGCTCCATCATAGAGACCTTACCGTGAATGATTTCGCCTGCACCAGCAACGGTACCGCCGTAAGCTTCAACAATTGCTTGGTGACCAAGACAAATACCAATCATAGGAACTTTGCCTTTCAGCAATTGAATTAGCTCTGGCATTGAGCCTGCTTCAGACGGTGCACCAGGACCTGGTGATAGCAGTACCACAGGGTTTTCAAGCTCATTCACTGCTTGTTCAATGGTTTTTGCTGGAATGTTGTTTCGGTAAATCTTGACTGAGTGACCTAGCGAGCGGAACTGATCCACAAGGTTGTAGGTGAACGAGTCAAAGTTATCGATAAAAATGATATTAGCCATCTCTGAACCCTATTCCTTATTGTGACTTATGTGCTGCTTGAATAGCAGAAATTACCGCTTGGGCTTTCCCGCGTGTTTCGTCTGCTTCTGCTTGTGGATCAGAATCAAACACCACACCTGCGCCTGCTTGAACTTGAGCAATGCCGTTCTCAACGTAAGCTGAGCGAATTACGATACATGTGTCGAGTGTACCTTCGCCTGTAAGGTAACCCACAGCACCGCCGTAGCTGCCGCGTCGTGCGCCTTCTACATCGCGAATCAACTGCATTGCACGAATCTTTGGTGCACCAGTGAGCGTGCCCATGTTCATACATGCTTGGTATGCGTGCAGCGCGTCTAGGTCTTCACGCAGTTGACCAACCACACGAGATACCAAGTGCATAACGTGGCTGTAGCGGTCGACTTTTAGAAGGTCTGCTACGTGGCGAGTGCCAGCTTGAGCAATACGAGCGACGTCGTTACGTGCCAAGTCAACCAACATCATGTGTTCTGCGTTTTCTTTCATGTCGGTGCGCAGTTCAAGTTCGATGCGGCTATCTAGGTCGAAATCAATCTCGCCGTTAGGGTGCTTGCCACGGCGACGTGTGCCTGCAATTGGGTAGATTTCAATTTGGTTGGTGTCGGTTTCATACTTAAGCGCGCTTTCTGGTGATGCGCCAAACAAAGTGAACAGCTCATCTTGCATGTAGAACATGTAAGGGCTTGGGTTACTTTGTTTCAGTTCTTTGTAAGCAGCGAGTGGAGAAGGGCAAGGTAGAGTGAATCGGCGAGATGGTACGACTTGGAACACATCGCCTTTCACTACGAACTCTTTTAAGTCGCGAACGATTTGACAGAAGTCTGAATCAGATACGCTAGGTTCTACCGTTACGTCGGCGATTTTCTCTGCACTTGGAAGTAACTTTGGCGCCGCACACTGAGCGCTGATTTCTGCGATGCGAGTCTCTAGCGCTAGTTTTTCTGAACCGTCAACAAACAATGTAGCTTGAAGCTGGCAAGACTCCGTTTGATGGTCGACAACAAGCAATGTTTCCGCTACATAGAAAACGTAATCTGGGCACTGGTTTGTTGCTTCTGCATTACCAAGCGGCTCGAAGTTTGCGACTAAGTCGTAGGCAAACAGACCGCCAAGGAAAATAGCGTGTTTGTCTTGCTGTGAAATATCGAAGCTGTGTTGCACTAAACGTAGCGCATCAAAAGAAGAAGCTTCACGTAGGCGAGAATCTTCATCTAACGTGTCGCATGGCTGATCAAATTCTAAAGTTAGCGTTTCGCCATCGAACTTACTCTCAACGTCACCACGGATGTTCTGGTTTAGGTGAGAAAGTAGTTTTTTACCGTTGTTGGTTAACGCCTGCATGTTTACAGTGTGGCCGTAACAAACGATGCGCACCGCTGAATCGACGATTAAAAGTGATTTTAGATTCTGTTTCGAATCAATTTCAGCGGATTCGAGCAGTAAGCTATCTCTTTTGTTCTCACAAATGGTATGGAACAAACGTGTTGGGTCTTGAGTGTAAGGAACCGAAGTCTTTAATACTTCTAGGCATCCAAGTTTCTTGATTTCTATGGCCTTATTCACAAGACCTCCTTGTAGCTGGCTAAATCTTCCTGCCGTACATAGTCGCATAAAGTAAACGTTCTCCCAATCTAGAGTTAGCCATATTCGATTAATGTTTAGGCAGTTGAATGTGAAATGAGCAACAAAACAAAAAAGCCCGCTTAAGTAGCGGGCTTTACAACGTTTGGTTCTATAAACTAGAAGTATACGTTTGCCCACCAAGAACTAGTCCAAGTGCGCCACCAAGCAAGATCTGATGAGTTTGTCTTATTAAGACAAACCGCAACTTTCGCTTTTTGGTTTTGGTTAAATTCTTGTAACATGGTGAACCTTAAATTACGTACTTTCGTATTTGTGTACTAGTTAACTAGTGCGAGAGTAAAAAGTCAACCCCAAAACAGCATTAAAACGATAAAAATATGAGAATTGATTTACATAGTCACACCACTGCATCGGACGGTCGGTTAGAGCCTAAAGATTTAGTGGAAAGGGCGCTGAGTTTTGATATCGAGGTTTTGGCGATCACTGATCACGATACGGTTGACGGTTTGGCGTTAGCCAAGCAACACGTTCAAGACAATAATTTGCCGATCAAAATCATCAACGGCATTGAGATATCGACTGTCTGGCAAAACAAAGACATTCATATTGTCGGCTTGAATATCGATCCGGAAAATGAACAATTATCCGTCCTCATCGAGCAGCAGAAGCAGCACCGCATAACAAGGTCAGAGTTGATTGCAGAGCGACTACAAAAAGCAACTCGGGAAGGTGTGCTCGAAGAAGTAAGGCAGATCGCCGGTGATGCGCCTGTTACGAGAGCGCACTTCGCGAAATGGTTGGTGGATAATGGTTACGCAAAAAACATGCAAATGGTGTTTAAAAAATACCTAACGCGTAATAACCCAGGTTATGTACCACCGAATTGGTGCTCGATGAAAGATGCGGTTGATGCTATCCATGCTGCTGGTGGTTTGGCGGTATTAGCGCATCCTGGAAGATATAAGTTGACAGCGAAGTGGATTAAGCGTCTTCTAGCAGCGTTTGTAGAAGCAAACGGCGATGCGATGGAAGTTGCACAGCCACAGCAAGCGCAACAAGAAAGGCGCAACTTGGCTGATTATGCTATACAATACAAACTATTAGCGTCTCAAGGCAGTGATTTTCACTACCCATCCCCTTGGATGGAGCTAGGAAGGAACCTTTGGTTGCCCGCAGGCGTAGAACCAGTTTGGAAAGATTGGGGTATTGATCCTTCGTTGGATATATCAAAGTAACCTCAAAGCGTGGGTTTCAGTATCAAATAACTGGAAAGTGTATATTGGGTATTAATGTGGCTTTCCTTGTCGTTGGAACTGAACAACACTTTGAATCTTGAAGTCACTTGATAAAGCACAACAAGGCGGCATTCAAGCTCCACATAAGAATATAGAGCCGAGAGGCTCGATAATGAGGAATTACAATGAGCCAGTTTTTTTACGTTCACCCAGAAAACCCACAGGCTCGCTTGATTAATCAAGCAGTAGCAATCATTCGTAACGGCGGCGTTGTGGTGTACCCTACCGATTCAGGGTACGCACTTGGCTGTCAGTTGGAGAACAAACAGGCACTGGAACGAATCTGTCAGATCCGTCGTCTGGATGATAAGCATAACTTTACATTACTGTGTCGTGATTTGTCGGAACTTTCTCTATATGCGCGAGTGGATAACTCTGCATTCCGACTACTGAAAAACAACACACCAGGTCCTTACACCTTCATCTTCAAAGGCACGAAAGAAGTGCCGCGTCGTTTGATGAACGCGAAACGTAAGACCATCGGTATCCGTGTTCCAGACAATCAAATTGCCTTGGACTTGTTGGAAGCATTAGGTGAACCGATGATGTCTACGTCGTTGATTCTACCTGGCAGTGACGTAACAGAGTCTGATCCGGAAGATATTCGCGATAAACTAGAACATGCGGTTGATGTGATTCTTAATGGCGGTTACTTAGGTGAACAACCTACGACCGTCATTGACTTTAGCGAAGGTGAACCTGTTGTGGTGCGTTTGGGATCCGGTGACCCGGCACCATTCGAATAATTCGATTAATAGACGTACACCACCGTCAAACAAAATAGGAGGCATCGCGCCTCCTATTTTAGTTTCTTATTATTGAGTATCTCAGCGAACCTCGCTGATTGAGATTAAGCGAAATCGAAAATGTCGATACCATTTTGTTCAGCATAGTTGATGTATGCAGAGCTCACGCCGTTTAATGTTACTTCGACATTGTATTCATCACTAGAGAATACTGCCCAGCCACACTCATTATAAGATAAAGTCAGATCATCCGCTGAATCCAAGAACGTATCTCGAATGCCATCATTGTCGGTGTCTCTGCCCATATCGAAGACAAGTTTGTCATGAAAAATATTAAAATCGACAATATCGGCTTTAATATCAATATCGTTGGAGGATACAGGTTGATCCGGTACACCAATAGCCAGGCGGTTTGTAAGCACGAAAGTGTCGTCTCCACAGCCGCCGCTCAGTACTGATTCACCATCGCCAACGACGAGCGTGTCGTTACCCCAACCCCCACTCAAGTAGTTGTTGCCTGAGTAATCAAAAATTGTATCATCGCCACAACCACCAAAGAGCTTGTCATTTCCTAATCCGCCCGATAGGAAGTCGTTGCCAAAGCCGCCAGAAACAAAGTCGTTTCCTCGGCCACCGAGCAAGGTATCGTCTCCCCAGCCCCCGAAGACAACATCATTGCCTCCGTATCCTACGAACTTATCATCACCACAGAAGCCGAAGAAAATATCGGTTGTTTCAGACCCTTTTGTACCGGTCATATCGTCATCTTGAGATGTCCCAAAAATCCAATTTAGGTCTAGATTTAGCATAGACATTGTTCTATTCCTTTTTGTCTGATTTATGCCAATCGCCGAAAATGCAGAGCTAATCTAGCTAGTTAAAATACACGATAACGTTAGTGTCATTTTTAATAGTAAATAGTGACTTACCGATGCTTCTTGTCTTGCTATGAGTGCTCATTTATCCACGATGATTGGTATTACTTAGCAGCAAACTGGGACTGTTTATTCTTCGTTGTTTTTAAAGCAACACGAACAGTAAACACACCCCAAGTGGTTATCGTTGTAACCCTGACAATTTTATCAGGTACTGCACGGTTAAAGTGGCTCGGGAAGACCGATATTAGTGGGATTCTCGCTGGGCAATATCAGCATTAAGTAGGAAAAAAGTTGCAGAATAGAGTAAATATTTTCGATGTTTTAAAGTGAATTTTTGGTGTGGAGAATGGCGCCGATTTAGCTTACATTAACTGAGAAAGTTACGTATAATGTCGGACCGAAAAATCCCACTGAAATGGGTAATTAGCAAAATACAGACCAATCCTGGTCTAGACGTCTGTGAAGACGACACATAGGTAGATAAATGAGCGAAAAGTTACAAAAAGTATTAGCACGTGCTGGTCACGGTTCTCGTCGTGAGATTGAATCGTTAATTAAATCTGGTCGCGTTAGCGTGAACGGTGTAGTCGCTAAGCTTGGTGAAAGACTTGAAGACGAGAGCAGCGTAGTTCGTATCGATGGTCACATTGTCTCTGCAAAGATTCAAGAAGAAGTGATTTGTCGTGTACTTGCGTACTACAAACCTGAAGGTGAACTGTGTACTCGTCACGATCCAGAAGGTCGTCGTACTGTTTTTGATCGTCTGCCAAAAATTCGTGGCTCTCGTTGGATTTCAGTTGGTCGTCTGGATGCGAACACTTCTGGTCTTCTGCTTTTCACAACGGATGGTGAACTGGCGAACCGCTTAATGCACCCAAGCCGCCAAGTTGAACGTGAATACCTAGTACGTGTGTTCGGTGAAGTAACTGAACAGAAAGTTCGTAATCTAGTAAAAGGTGTTGAACTGGAAGACGGTTTAGCTCGCTTTGAAGATGTTGTTTACGCGGGTGGTGAAGGCATGAACCACACGTTTTACGTTGTTATCAACGAAGGTCGTAACCGCGAAGTTCGTCGACTATGGGAATCGCAAGAGTGTACCGTTAGTCGTCTGAAACGTGTTCGTTACGGAGACATCTTCTTAGACAAGAAACTGCCTCGTGGCGGTTGGATGGAGCTTGACCTGAAAGAAGTAAACTACTTGCGTGAGCTTGTAGAGCTTCGTCCAGAGAAAGAAACCATGCTTGATCTGAACAAAGACAACACGTCACGCAAACGTGAGCGTGCACGCAGCCAAAAAATTCGTCGCGCAGTTAAGCGCCATGAAGAGCGTGTTAACACGCCAAAAGGTCGCAGCAACAACCCTTCTCGTCGTAAGCCGAAGAAGACTGCTGGTGACCAAGGCGCACGCAACAAGCATCGTTAATCGATAGCAAAACATCAGAAAGGCTTGCCAACTTGGCAAGCCTTTTTCTTATCTGTTACATAGCGAAAGGATCTAAAGCCGATATAGAGAAGGGGGGTTGGATAAACAAATATCGCAGCTAAACAAAAACAGCAGATAAAAAAATACCAGCGCTAGGCTGGTATTTTTTATCATGATGAAGAAACGTTAATCGCGTTTCCAAAGCATATGGCAGAACTTATGTTCAGGGTCTCGGCTGATTAGCATACGAGCAAATACGTCATCAAGAACGTCATTTTCCTCATTTACTAGGCCGATACGAACCTCTGCATATACTTCTTTGTCGATCTCGAAGCCAACATGTTCAACCCAGTCATCACCAGTTTCAACAAGTTCTGCGGCACCACGATCTTCAAATTGCGCAGTAAACAGAATTACGTCAGCAGGCTCTAGGTTATCTGGAGCCATCTCAAGGAAAATGTCGTACGCTGCGTCGATGACGTCGTCGTAAGAAATCAAATCAGACATGCTTATGCTCGGCTCATGTATTTACGTTCAGCTGTGTTAATGATAACACGGTCACCAGTTGCAATGTACTCAGGAACCTGGATGACAAGACCTGAAGCGAAGCGTGCTGGTTTAGTACGAGCAGATGCAGAAGCACCTTTGATTGACGGGTCAGTTTCTTCAATCACTAGCTCAACAGAAGATGGCAGTTCAATACCCACAGCAGCACCGTTAACAAGGATAATGTGGATACCTTGTGTATCTTCGTTGATGAACAGCATGTCGTCTTCAACTTCATTGTGCTTGAATGTGTATTGTGAGTAGTCTTCGTTATCCATGAAGATGTGCTCATCGCCGTCAGCATATGAGTACACAACTGCACGTTTGTTCATTTCTACCGTTTCAACAACGTCATCAGACTTGTAACGCTCATCTACACGTGCGCCCGTGTTTAGATCTGTACAACGCATTTTGTAGATTTTAGCGCCGCCACGACCGCCAGGAGTCGTTACTTCGATGTCTTTAACTAGAAGAGTTTTACCATTAGACTCGATTGCGAAGCCTTTTTTGATTTCACTTGCCTTTGGCATTGTATATTCCTATTCATACTTATTAAGCAAAACTTGGTGATTATAGCGCTAAGTTAGCCGCCTAGCATTAAAATTCATTGCAGAAATTTGTTGTTACTCCCATGACTAAACACCTGAATGGACTTGATTCAGTGAGTCGGCTAAGAGAACATATAGTCCAACTTCTTGAACCATCTGAGAACACGTTTTAAGTCATGTCTCTGCCTGTTATCGATCCTAAACAACCATTTCAACCAGAGTTTGCGCCTTTAATTAGGGAAGTCACCGCTTGTCTCAAAGGTGGACTGGGGCAAAACTTACACAGCGTTTATGTATACGGTAGTGTTGCTCGCAAAACAGCGATCGTTGGGAGGTCGAACTTAGACCTGGTTGTCGTTACTCAATCATCCTTTGAGCACAATCGCGCGACTTTGCTCAACACAATTAAGTGGCGTGCGCAGCAGAGTTACCCTCAAGTTAATGGTGTATCGGTCCGTACAGCCTTAGTGAGCGAAGTAGCTAATTTAGACAGTATTTTCACTTGGGGCTTTATGCTTAAGCATTGTTGTGTCTGTGTTTATGGTGATGATCTAGCAGACTGTTTTGGTGATTACGTCCCAAGTTGGGAAATTGCTAAGCACTGGAATATGGATGTGGAAGATTGGATTACGGTGTATCGCAAAAAAATCGTACAAACGAAGACGATAGAAGAGCAGGTGGCCGCTCAGCGCGTGATTGCTAAAAAGTTACTAAGAGCGTCATACTCTTTGGTGATGTATCGAGATAAACGTTGGTTTGATGACCCTATACAATGTGGCAAGGTATTCTTAACTTATCATCCTGAAAAGCAGCTTGAGATCGAGCGGCTAGAAATTTTACTTTCTGGCCGGGGTATTCCCAAGCGTTCTGTTATCGGGCTAATTGATGCGTTTGGTGATTGGTTAGTCAAACAGTACCAGAAAACAGAGTTTCGTATCGGTTAAAACAACCCCATTTGAGGTGCTGAAAGCCTGTCAAAATCCGTCCCAATGAAAGGGAGAATCGCATCTGCAACGGGTTTGAGTTGTTTATCAATGTAATGTTGATAATCAATCGGGCTATTGAGGTACTCATAAGGTTCAGGACCGTTCACGGTTATAATGTATTCAATTCGTCCTTTGTTTTGATACTGTAATGGGCGTCCAAGCTTGGCATTTATCTCATCCGCTAAACGAGCTGCACGCACTTGTGGCGGGACGTTCTTCTGATACTCATGCAGTTTTCTGCGCAGTCGCTTTTGATACACTAACTGTTCATCAAATTCACCGTTGTTAGTTTTCTCAACCATCTCTCGGACATAGTCGCTTGGGTCTTCACCATGGAAAATCATGCTATAGAGTGTATTTTGAAATTTCTGTGCTAACGAGGTCCAGTCAGTACGGGCACTTTCTAACCCTTTAAATACAATCCGCTCTTGCTCTCCTTCACCGATTAAACCCGCATAGCGCTTTTTCGAGCCAGTTTCTGCGCCACGAATCGTTGGCATAAGGAATCTGCGATAGTGGGTTTCATATTCAATTTCCAACATAGATGTTAGGTTGTACTCAGAGCGCAGATGTTCTTGCCACCAAGAGTTGATGTAATCAACTAATTGATTTCCAACAGCGTCGGCTTCTACTTGACTGTATGGTCGATTCAACGACACAAATGTGGAATCCGTATCGCCATAAATCACTTGATAGCCTTGTTCCTCAATCAGCACTTTAGTTTGCTTCATGATCTCATGTCCGCGCATGGTAATACTAGAAGCTAACCGAGTATCAAAGAAACGACATCCCGATGACCCCAGTACGCCATAAAACGAGTTCATGATGATTTTGATTGCCTGAGAAAAAGCTTTTTCATTGTTCTTCTTTGCAACATCACGTGCTGCCCAAAGCTTTTCAATCATTTCTGGCAAAAAGTGTTTCGTACGATGGAACTGTCCACCGCGAAAGCCAGGAACAGCCTGATTATCTTCTTTTCCAATATCGAGTAATAACCCCTCAACCAAACCCATAGGATCAATCAAGAAAGAGCGAATAATCGATGGATATAGACTCTTAAAGTCCAATACTAAAACGGAGTCATATAGGTTAGGGATGGAGTCCATCACGTAACCGCCGGGGCTCGCAATCCAATTTTCAGGGTGTAGGTTTGGGGCAACGTAGCCTGCTCTGTGTATCTGAGGCATGTATAGGTTTGTGAATGCTGCAACCGAACCGCCTACACGATCCAGTTCTACACCAGTGAGCCGAGAACGCTCTATTGCAAAGTCGAGCAGGTGAGTGTGATTGAAAATCTTGTTCACCAACACGCAGTCTTGTAAGTTATATTTAGCCAGCGATGGTTTGTCGGAGCGGTACATACGATTGATCTCATCCATACGGTCATGAACGTTGTGGATTTCTTTACCTTCCCCCAAGAGTTCTTGAGATACAGACTCTAATGACCAAGACCGAAAGTGATAAGTCGCCGTTTTTAACGTATCGATACCGTCCATTACAACTCGCCCGGGAATGGAAATAAACCCTTGTTGGCTTTGAGATGAGCTTCTGAAAAAACTGGCTTGGTCTGCTCTGCCAAGCATTAGCTTCATGTTGTGCCATTCTGCTCGTTTGTGTAGCAGGCGAAAGTCAAAATCAATGACGTTCCAACCGACAATGACATCGGGGTCGAATTGTTTAAACCAATCGATGAGTGCTTCTAGAAGCGCCTTTTCATCCTGGACCCATTGTATCGGTGTATCCGAAGGTTCTGGTTCTCCGATCATGATAACGCGGGAATCCATGACGCTGTCTAATCCGATGGAGTAAAGAATGCCTTTCTCAGAGCATTCTAGATCTAACGAGACAACGTTTAACTTCGGCTCATATTGCCCCGTACGGCATTTTGCGCTCTGGACGCGTTGGTAGCCATTGGTGCGAGTCACATTGCCTGTAAACTCGATACTGCCTTTGATAAAACGTTCCATTAGGTAGCGATCGGCGAGGCGAATATCACTTTCATACGTAGTGATATCTTTTTGAGCGAATTTGTCTTTGAGAGCGAGAGCGTCTCTGGTTACATTGGTATAGCAGGCAGCAAGAGGCGTATGTTCAAACGTTTTGAGATCCAAAAGGCGGATGTCGACGGGTATGTTTTTTTCTCGCGCGAGTGTTTTTGCTTGCTCTGAGTGTTTCTGAGCGATGAAAAATACTGGCTTCTCACCATTAATAAGTAACTGAGTAGGACCTGCTTCTGTCGAAAGCCACAGCTCGATTTGAGTTTGACCTTTGATGTCTCGTGCCTGTCGAGTAAGCAGAAAGCCTTGTTGGATATTCAAATGTGAGAAACCTTAGAAACCTTAGAAAACTTGAAGAACGCTAGTTTAACATTAAGAACTGTAAAAATAACCAGTAAAGAAAACGGTTCAAATTTTTGCTGGAATTAGTGATTACAAGTTAGCCTTTGGTGCAAGAGGGGCAGTGTCATTTTAAGTTATAGCGTGTTTCTCTGGGCAATATGAAACCTAGTTACTTGATTTATTGTACTTAATGTTGTTAATTGTCTTTTCTTAGATTTCGGTTCTGCTCATCACGCTCTAAAATAATAGAGTGGTTTATGAATAAGTTCTTGCTAAAGTTTGCGTTTCAGCACATATTCATAGAAAGCAATTTTTTGTCGATTACGTTAGTATATAGGCAGTCATACTGATATCCACATTTAACAAATAATGGTTATGTGGGTGCAGAACCAATACAAAGTGTGGAGATACAAGTTTGATAAATGTTTTCCTTGTAGATGATCACGAGCTGGTTCGCACAGGGATACGACGTATTATTGAAGACGTCCGTGGAATGAACGTAGCAGGAGAAGCTGACAGCGGTGAAGATGCAGTAAAATGGTGTCGCAGTAATCATGCTGACGTCGTTTTAATGGACATGAACATGCCAGGAATTGGTGGCTTGGAAGCCACTAAAAAAATTCTTCGCGTGAATCCTGATGTGAAAATCATCGTACTTACCGTTCATACAGAAAACCCGTTTCCAACCAAGGTGATGCAGGCAGGTGCGTCTGGTTATTTAACCAAAGGTGCTGGCCCTGATGAAATGGTGAATGCGATTCGTGTAGTTAATAGTGGGCAGCGTTACATCTCACCAGAGATTGCGCAGCAGATGGCATTGAGTCAATTTTCTCCAGCCTCTGAGAACCCTTTTAAAGACTTATCCGAACGTGAATTGCAGATCATGCTTATGATCACCAAAGGCCAAAAGGTAACGGATATTTCTGAGCAACTTAATTTAAGTCCAAAGACAGTCAACAGCTATCGCTACCGACTCTTTAGTAAATTGGACATTAATGGTGACGTTGAGTTAACTCACTTAGCGATTCGCCACGGAATGCTGGACACCGAGACCCTTTAGCGTGAATCCTCCCTTCGATTCGGCTTCCTTTCTCAAGACAGTAACTCATCAGCCCGGCGTTTACAGAATGTACAACGCCGAAGCTGTTGTCATCTATGTAGGTAAAGCCAAAGACCTAAAAAAGCGCCTTTCAAGCTACTTTCGAAAAAAAGTAGACAGTGAGAAAACTCGCGCGCTTGTCAGTAATATCGCCAAAATTGACGTCACAGTGACTCACACTGAGACAGAAGCGCTCATCTTAGAGCATAACTACATCAAGCAGTATTTACCGAAATACAATGTTTTGCTGCGAGATGATAAGTCTTACCCTTATATCTTTATTAGCGGTCATAAGCACCCACGGCTTTCTATCCACCGTGGCGCCAAGAAGCGCAAAGGTGAATATTTTGGCCCCTACCCAGATTCTGGTGCAGTAAGAGAAACATTGCATTTGCTGCAAAAGATATTTCCTGTGCGTCAGTGTGAAGACACCGTCTATTCCAACCGAACGCGCCCATGTTTGATGTACCAAATTGGCCGTTGTGCAGGGCCATGCGTTGATACCATCATTTCTGATGAAGAATACGCAGAGTTGGTTGGCTTTGTGCGCATGTTTTTGCAAGGCAAAGACCAGCAAGTACTCAAACAACTGATCGAGAAAATGGAAGTTGCCAGTCAGCAACTGCGCTTTGAAGATGCCGCTAAATTTCGCGATCAAATCCAAGCGATTAGACGTGTTCAAGAGCAGCAGTATGTCTCAGAAGACAGCATGGATGATATGGATGTACTAGGGTTTGCTCAGGAGAATGGTATTGCGTGTATTCATATCCTAATGATACGCCAAGGTAAAGTGCTTGGTAGCCGTAGCCATTTTCCGAAAATCCCACAAAATACAAGTCAGCAGGAAGTGTTCGATAGTTTTCTGACTCAATACTATTTGAGCCATAACGAAGCGCGCACGATTCCTTCTCGTATTATTTTGAATCAAGAGTTGGCAGAAGATATTGCGCCAATACAGAAAGCGTTAAGTGAAGTGGCAGGTCGTAAGGTTCATTTCCATACCTCGCCAACTGGCTCTCGAGCAAGGTATCTCAAGCTTTCGAACACGAATGCACTAACGGCGATTACCACCAAAATCAATCACAAGATGACGATTAATCAGCGTTTTCATGCGCTTCGCGAAACATTGAAGTTGGAGTCTATTGCTCGAATGGAGTGTTTTGATATCTCCCATACCATGGGGGAAAGTACGATTGCATCGTGTGTGGTGTTCAACAATGAAGGCCCCGTTAAGCAGGAGTATCGTCGCTATAACATCACTGGGATTACTGGTGGTGACGATTACGCTGCAATGGGACAAGCGTTGGAGCGCCGTTATTCGAAGCAATTGGACGTAGAGAAAATTCCCGACATCATCTTTATCGATGGTGGTAAAGGCCAGTTAAATCGTGCGCATGACATCATTTCGCAATATTGGGGAGATTGGCCAAAGCGTCCCATCATGATTGGTATTGCAAAAGGCGTTACTCGCAAACCAGGTTTAGAAACGCTGATTACAGTCGATGGGGACGAGTTTCATTTACCAAGCGATGATCCAGCGCTGCACCTTATTCAACATATTCGTGATGAAAGCCATAACCATGCTATAGCGGGGCATCGTGCTAAGAGAGGTAAAACCAGACGTACTAGTGCACTTGAAGGGATTGAGGGAATTGGCCCTAAACGACGTCAGGCGTTACTCAAGTACATGGGTGGGTTACAAGAACTTAAACGTGCAAGTGTCGAAGAAATCGCCAAAGTACCGGGAATAAGTCACTCTTTAGCAGAAATTATTTTCCAAGCATTGAAACAATAAGGAAAATCGCGCAACATTAAGCCGCAATGTGTAAGAGAATAATAAAATGCGTTTGAATATCCCGAACATTCTGTCTCTTCTTAGACTGTTCCTAATCCCTGTTTTTGTGGTTGTCTTTTATCTACCTTATTCATGGGCACCGTTTGCAGCAGCAATGGTGTTTTGGGTAGCGGGTTTTACTGACTGGCTTGACGGTATGTTGGCCCGTAAACTTGGCCAAACTTCTCGTTTTGGTGCGTTTATTGATCCTGTTGCTGATAAAGTGCTAGTGGCAACGGCATTGATTTTAATCACGGAACATTACCATTCAATTTGGGTGACCATTCCTGCGGTAACGATGATCGCGCGAGAAATCATTATCTCAGCATTGCGAGAATGGATGGCTGAAATCGGTAAGCGAGCCAGTGTTGCGGTATCTTGGGTTGGCAAAGTAAAAACTGTTTCGCAAATGTTCGCCTTATGGGTGTTGATATGGCGTTACGATGAATGGATGGTTTGGCTAGGCTTTGCAGCATTGTATGTGGCAACTTTCTTGACGTACTGGTCAATGATTCAATATTTAGCAGCTGCGAAAGACGATCTGTTGAATGAAGAGCATCATTAAATTCTGATATTAGAAAGCAGGCTTAATAGCCTGCTTTTTTGTATCTAAGATAATCTACAGCATTTCTTTGCTTCTCACGTTTTTCAATGCTTGCTAACGGTCATGCTTGAAATTTGTATCTGGGGCTTTTGCTTCGATAGAGTTCCATATGTGATCTAAGTCTTGTTTTCGCCCTTGGAGAGTCTCAGAGAAGCGAGCCTCCTGATTGTTAACGCTTCAATACACGTAACGCACGGCCAGCAGTGTAAGGCGTAGCCAAAGTTTTATGATAAACAAGTGTATTTAAGCGATTTTTAGTATTAAAACTAAGCAATCTACCGTCTTTCGCACAAATTCTAGTCAAACGATTTAAAAAAATAAAAATAGTGTTGACTCGATCGCTCGAATCCGTAGAATGCATCCCGTACCCAAGAGAGCACAGCTCAGTAGGGTGGTGAAAAAAGCTTAGCTTTATTCACAGATGAGGCGCCTTGGCAGAGTGGCTATGCAGCGGATTGCAAATCCGTGGACCTCGGTTCGACTCCGGGAGGCGCCTCCATTGTTCTTTTGAGAGTGAATAGCTTTCGAGAATAAATGCGACACTAGCTCAGTTGGTAGAGCGCAACCTTGCCAAGGTTGAGGTCACGAGTTCGAACCTCGTGTGTCGCTCCAAATTTTATTGATATGGCGTTAGCGGTATCAGATGGTGTTTTACTTTTCTGTAAAGGCATCACAAAGAATATTTGTGTGCCCTGGTGGTGGAATTGGTAGACACAAGGGATTTAAAATCCCTCGACGTTCGCGTTGTGCCGGTTCAAGTCCGGCCCGGGGCACCATCTCATATTAAATGCGACACTAGCTCAGTTGGTAGAGCGCAACCTTGCCAAGGTTGAGGTCACGAGTTCGAACCTCGTGTGTCGCTCCAGGTTTAAGGCCCAGCATGAAAATGTTGGGCCTTTTTTGTATTTCTTCAAATCTTAAATTTCTTCTCTGTGATGGATTTCGTTAAGCACTGAGCTCCTTCAGCTTACTAACTTAACTTCTTGTTAATTTTAGTCATAGCAACGTCACTTCATGGCTATACCCATCCTGCTAGTTTAAGTTTAGTCAATCAAAGTTCTGTGAATAAAGACTCATCGCTTTAGGCTGAGCAGTAACGTAAATACTAGCTCTGTTAAATACCTTGGATACTGAAAATAATGTTCTACGATTAGAGAGTGGTATGTTCATAAACCGTTTTGGTTCATGGCGCTGATATTGTAAGGATATTTGTTTAAATAACAGGTATTTGAGAAAAGAAGAAAAGCGTTGTAGATGAGTATGAATGTACAAATATCACTAGGGGGAACTTTGTTGTGATTTGCGTCACTGTTACTAATATGAAAAATCGTTGCCAGAAGATTTTATTTTGTGATAAATTCGCGCGCAATCTCGGAGCGTAATTAACAACGTTTGATCTCTGGGGGATACGCGTAGTGACCATTCAAGCTGATTGTGACACTGCGTAGGGTAGGTATCGGCAAAGCCTTTTGTCGATAGACGGGATACTAATGCTGTAAAAGCGGCATATTAATGGGAAACCCAACATTGAAACCTTTGAATAAACACACACTAATCAGCTTCATACTGCCGAAATGTCCTGTTTTACAAAACGGGTGCATTACGGAACCTTGATTAATCCCTTTTACATATAAAGTCACGAATATCGTGGCAGATGATCTGTATTTGTCATTTTGCACTGACAAATGCGGAGGGGTATACACACCTCCTGTAACTTCATTCCAATGATTATTAATACAGGATATAGAATTATTATAATTCAAGGGATTATGTAGTATGAGCACTGCCTTTGAAGTCGATAGCAATATCGCAAACATTTTTTCGTCTCAGGTTCCTATCGTTGAGGGAACGTATGACTTAACGCCAGATCAAGTATTGATTGATCAGGCTGAGCATGAATCTGAAGTGCGTTCTTATCCACGTCGCTTGCCAATCGCAATCAAACAAGCTTTTGGTTGCTTGGTTGAAGATACACGTGGACAGATCTTTTTAGACTGCCTTGCGGGGGCGGGCACTCTAGCTTTGGGGTATAACCATCCTGAAATAAACCAAGCTCTGAAAGAGCAATTAGATTCGGGTCTGCCATATCAGACGCTAGATATTGCAACATCAGCAAAAACGACGTTTATTCAATCTGTTAAATCTTTTCTTCCTCAAGAGTTAAGTGAGAACAGCGTTATCCAATTTTGTGGTCCGTCTGGAGCCGATGCAGTTGAAGCCGCGATCAAGCTCGCGAAGCAGACTACTGGTCGCAACACCATGTTTGCTTTTCGTGGCGCATATCATGGTATGACTAACGGCACAATGGGAATGATGGGCAACCTAGGTACGAAAGCGCGTCGAACTGGTTTAATGTCAGACGTGCACTTTATGCCTTTCCCATACAATCTGCGTTGTCCATTTGGGCTTGGCGGTGATGAAGGTGCGAAAGCAAGTATTCGCTATATCGATCGTCTTTTAAACGATGATGAATCGGGCATTATGAAGCCTGCTGCGATCATCGTTGAGCCAGTGCAAGGTGAGGGTGGTGTTGTTCCTGCGCCAGCATTCTGGCTGCGAGAGTTACGTCGTATTTGTGATGAACACGGTATCTTACTGATCTTCGATGAGATCCAGTGTGGTGTTGGTAAAACTGGCTACAATTTCGCATTTGAAGAGTCGGGCATTGTTCCAGATATCCTGTGTTTATCAAAAGCTATTGGCGGTGGCTTACCAATGTCGCTATTGGTTATCAACAAGCAGCATGATACTTGGAAGCCGGGCGAACACACAGGTACGTTTCGTGGCAATCAGTTAGCCATGGTCTCTGGTGCGAAAGCATTAGAAATCATCCAGCGTGACAATCTGGTTGAGCATGCCAATATTGCGGGCCAGTATTTGCGCTATGGTCTTGAAAGCATTCAAAAGCGCGTGAACTGTATCGCAGAAGTACGTGGCAAAGGTTTGATGCTTGGTGTGGAGATTAAAAATCCAAACGGTGAGCTCAATAAATTTGGCGAACCTCAAGCGGATAGTGAACTCACTCTTTCCATTCAACGCGCAGCACTTGAGCGTGGCTTGATCGTTGAGAAAGGCGGACGTGAAGGTGCAGTAATTCGCTTCCTTCCTCCTCTTATCATCTCGTTTGAGCAAATCGACTTTGCTTTACGTGTATTTGAAGACGCGATTTTAGCAGCCGGCGGTAGTCACATCGAAACTCAGCCACAAGATGAATGGAAGAAGCATTTCATCCACACTGGAGAGTTGGGCAGCAATGAGTTTGCTTCGGTGATGAATCACACTACGACAGCAATGAAATCAGTGTTTGAACAGGTTGCTGCACCATACTCAGGTATGGATCCAAAAGCATTGGAAGCAGCGATTCACGACGTTGATCTTGATAATGGAAATGCGCCTCTTAAATCCGTTATCGACGATGCTGCTGAGCTGGTCGCGAAAAACGCAATTTTTACTCAACATCCAGATTGTATTGCTCACCTACATACTCCACCGTTGATGCCTGCTATTGCCGCAGAGGCAATGATTGCGGCTTTGAACCAATCAATGGACTCATGGGATCAAGCTTCATCAGCGACTTATGTTGAACAGAAAGTTGTGAACTGGCTATGCGATAAATACGAGTTAGGTGAAAAAGCGGACGGTATCTTCACGAGCGGCGGCACGCAAAGTAATCAAATGGGTTTGATGCTTGCGCGTGATTGGATTGCTGACAAACTCAGTGCGCACTCAATTCAAAAGCTTGGGCTTCCTGAATACGCAGACAAGCTGCGTATTGTATGTTCGAAAAAATCCCACTTCACGGTTCAAAAATCAGCGTCTTGGATGGGATTGGGTGAAAAAGCGGTTATGACCGTCGATGCTAATGCCGATGGAACGATGGATGTCACTAAGTTAGACGAAGTTCTAAATCAGGCAAAAGCAGAAGGTTTGATCCCATTTGCAATTGTCGGCACAGCGGGCACAACGGATCACGGTGCTATTGATGACCTAGACTTTATCGCCGATATGGCAGCGAAACATGACATGTGGATGCACGTCGACGGTGCATACGGTGGAGCTCTGATTTTAAGTAGCCAAAAAGCCCGTCTGAAAGGTTGTGAGCGTGCACACTCCATCAGCGTAGACTTCCACAAGTTATTTTACCAAACCATCAGTTGTGGTGCGCTGTTGGTGAATGACAAGTCTAACTTTAAATTCCTGCTTCATCATGCAGATTACTTGAACCGCGAACACGACGAACTACCGAACTTGGTGGATAAGTCTATTGCTACAACTAAGCGTTTTGATGCGCTAAAAGTGTTTATGACGATGCAAAGCGTGGGGCCAAAAGCCCTAGGCGATATGTACGATCATTTACTTGATCAGACGCTTGAAGTTGCGGACATGATTCGAGATAACAAACACTTTGAGTTGTTGGCTGAACCATCACTATCTACGGTTCTGTTCCGCGCGACACATGAATCAGCGGATCTTGATGAACTGAATAAAACGTTGCGCTTAGAAGCGTTAACACGCGGTATCGCGGTATTGGGTGAAACCATTGTCGACGATAAAACCGCATTGAAATTTACGATTTTGAACCCGTGTCTGACGACGGCGGACTTTGAATCTTTGCTCTCAAAAATCAATACGCTAGCGGCAGAGCTAGTTTAACAAAGGTAACGGAAAACTATGGCAATTCTACAGATTGGTGCAGGCGGCGTTGGCTGGGTAGTTGCACATAAAGCAGCACAAAACAACGACGTTCTGGGTGATATCACAATCGCATCACGTACCGTAGGTAAGTGTGAGAAAATCATCGAATCGATTCAGAAGAAAAACAATCTGAAAGATTCAACTAAGAAACTAGAAGCTCGTGCGGTAAACGCGGACGACGTAGATTCTTTAGTTGCTTTAATTAAAGAAGTGCAGCCTGACTTAGTGATCAACGCGGGTCCTCCTTGGGTGAACATGTCTATTATGGAAGCATGTTACCAAGCTAAAGTGTCATACCTTGATACATCTGTTGCGGTTGATTTGTGTTCTGAAGGCCAACAAGTACCTCAAGCTTACGATTGGCAGTGGGGCTACCGTGAGAAGTTTGAAGAGGCGGGTATCACAGGTATTCTTGGTGCCGGTTTCGATCCGGGCGTAGTATCGGTGTTTGCTGCATACGCGGTGAAACATCTGTTCGATGAAATCGATACTATCGACGTAATGGATGTAAACGCAGGTGACCACGGTAAGAAGTTCGCAACTAACTTTGACCCAGAAACGAACATGCTTGAGATTCAAGGTGATTCCTTCTACTGGGAAAACGGCGAGTGGAAACAAGTACCTTGTCACTCACGTATGCTTGAGTTTGAATTCCCGAACTGTGGTTCACATAAAGTGTACTCAATGGCGCACGACGAAGTTCGATCTATGCAAGAGTTCATCCCGGCGAAACGCATTGAGTTCTGGATGGGGTTCGGTGACCGTTACCTGAACTATTTCAACGTAATGCGCGATATTGGTCTACTCAGCCCAGACCCACTGACGCTGCACGACGGCACGGTAGTCCAACCTCTACACGTATTGAAAGCGCTACTGCCGGACCCAACATCTCTCGCACCAGGTTACACAGGCTTAACGTGTATCGGTACTTGGGTTCAAGGTAAGAAAGACGGTAAAGAGCGCAGTGTGTTCATCTACAACAACGCAGATCACGAAGTTGCATACGAAGATGTTGAACACCAAGCTATCTCATACACCACTGGCGTACCTGCGATCACTGCTGCTTTGCAGTTCTTCCGTGGCAAATGGGCAGACAAAGGCGTGTTCAACATGGAGCAGCTAGATCCTGACCCATTCCTAGAAACCATGCCATCTATTGGTCTAGATTGGCATGTTCAAGAACTGGAGCCAGGACAACCTGTTATCCATAAATTGAAGTAAGAATTTAGCGACTCTTATTTGTACGTTTAAGCCGATGCACTTGCGTCGGCTTTGTTCGATTTTATAGTGCCTTTGCTAAGGCGAAGGGACGTAAGGTATCAAAATGCAACAAAACGAACTAAAAACGCCATACTTCATGATCAATGAAGACAAGCTGATTGAGAACCTAGAGAAAGCAAAACAGCTAAAAGACATCTCTGGTGTGAAGCTTGTATTAGCACTGAAGTGCTTCTCAACATGGGGTGTATTCGACATCATCAAGCCTTACTTAGACGGAACAACAAGTTCTGGCCCGTTTGAAGTGAAGCTTGGCTACGAAACGTTCGGTGGTGAGACACACGCATATAGTGTGGGTTACAGCGAAGATGACGTTCGCGACGTGGCGGACATCTGTGACAAGATGATCTTTAACTCTCAGTCACAGCTAGCGGCTTATCGTCATATTGTCGAAGGTAAAGCATCAATTGGCTTGCGACTAAACCCAGGTGTGAGCTACGCAGGGCAAGACTTAGCAAACCCAGCTCGTCAATTCTCTCGTCTTGGTGTTCAGGCTGATCACATCAAACCGGAAATTTTTGATGGTATTGATGGCGTAATGTTCCACATGAACTGTGAGAACAAAGACGTGGATGCGTTTATCGGCTTACTCGATGCTATTTCAGAGCAGTTTGGCGAGTACCTAGATAAGCTGGACTGGGTAAGCATGGGTGGCGGCGTGTTCTTCACATGGCCGGGGTACGACATCGAGAAGTTGGGTTTAGCGCTTAAAGCATTCTCAGAGAAACACGGCGTACAAATGTATCTAGAGCCGGGTGAAGCGATCATCACTAAGACAACCGATCTTGTCGTAACAGTGGTTGATATTGTGGAGAATGTAAAGAAGACGGCGATTGTCGATTCGGCAACAGAAGCCCACCGTTTGGATACGCTTATCTACAACGAGCCAGCGTCCATTCTTGAAGCATCTGAAAACGGTGAACATGAATACGTGATTGGATCGTGCTCTTGTTTAGCTGGTGACCAGTTTTGCGTGGCGAACTTCGAACAGCCTCTCGAGATCGGACAGCGTCTGCACATTCTAGATAGTGCAGGTTACACCATGGTGAAACTGAACTGGTTCAACGGTCTACGTATGCCTTCGGTTTACTGTGAACGCTCGAATGGTGACATTCAAAAACTGAATGAATTTGACTACTCTGATTTCAAACGTTCACTATCTCAGTGGTCAGTGAAATAAAACGTATCGAGTATTAGAACGACAAAGAGCAGCTGAATTGCTGCTCTTTTTTATTGGGGAAGCGTGAAAGGTATGCAGTTAGCTTTCTACAATTACACGAGTGTCTTCACTCAGAGATTCTAACTCATTAGCCACGTCCTCAATCTCTAGCTCGCTAGGCAATTTAATCGCCATTTTTGCGCTGAATAAGCTGGAGCTTACCCCACCGCCGCCTGCAATGAATACGCGTTGGCAATCCATATCTAGAATTGAAATGCCTTGATTATCGAGAACGTGAGTAATTTCATTCACAATACCTGCTCTATCGTTGGCATCTAAGCGAAGCTGAAAGATGGTGTCTTCACGATGCGAGTGAGGATCCGAGTCAACGAACCTAACCACAAGAGTTTGACATGAAGAGAACGCCTCTTTAACGATGTCGGCATTTTCTCTTGGAAGTTCTACTTTGATGACACCTGCAACTTGATCTTCGATAAAGTTTACTTTGCTTATCAGCCATTTACCGCCATTTTCATGAGTAATTGCTGCGAGTTCTTTGATAGTTGCGGGTGACGCTTGTCCGACAAAATTAACAATAAATACGGTGTTCATAATGTCCCCTCCTGGAATAAGGTTTGGACGCAGTACGAATAAACGTGCTACTTAAGTTATTGGAATAAATCCTTTTATTTAGTGTAGGTGCTAGGAGAGGGTTATGTTTGATGAAAGTCAATTTTTGACACTAATTCGTGAAGCAAATAATTAAAACGATGTTTAGGGCACAAAAAAGCAGCCATCATAAGGCTGCTTTTCTACTGAGTATCAACTCAAGTCAAGGCTAAAATGTTACTTTTAGTTCGACACCGTAAAATTGGCTATCGTAGTTGGCGCCTGCGTCCATTGCGAATTTTGCGACGTCTTGATTACCAAACCAAGGTGATGAATTAAATTGTAGTTCTGCACTACCGCCCCATGCATCGGTTACCCAATAATGGATATGCCCAACAGGGTTTAGGAAGAAGAGTGATACATCACCGACGGTTTCAGAGCCCATGACTTCGCCGCCGTTTGCTACAATATCTTGCTCAGCAGTGAGCATCATTTCGCCAACCACAGCACCAAAGAACGGCGTGATAAAAATATCCTGCCAAGATGGCACTTCTGCAAATGCCTCTACTCCGTACTCCCAAAAGAACGTTGACATGGTTGCGGAGTACAAGAATGACTGAAACTCGTTATAGCCAGCATGGCGTGCGGCTGTGTAGTAAACGCCGCCAAAATAAGGGTGCATGATGTAGTTGAGGACATGTTCATCACGATCCCAAACAGGCCCGTCAGAGACATTATCTTTCCATTTTTGACCCAGCTTACTCATGTCTCGGTCTTCTTCGTCCCATTTAGTGATACTTTCTGGAAGGAAAGTCATCATACCAACGGTTGCGATACTCAGGCCAAGAATGGTGTAGGTTTGACCCATGAGGTAATCCCAGTCTTTATCTTGAGGGATAATGAGATGTTTAGGCTGAAGCCCTGCATCAAGATTTAATGAATCATCATTATTCTGTTCAAACATAAGACCGCGATTTTGAGACTCGAAGGTGTACAGAGTCGTCGTTTCGCAGTAACCTGACAAGCAATCAGGTGTGTAAGAAAACTCCGTATGACTGGTCATATCGTACTGACTTGCGTGCGCAAGCGCTGACGAAGTCAAGCAAAGGCCAGTTAGAGTTTTCTTGAACATGGATGATTTTGACACAAAGGTCTCCGAGTTGATGGTGTGATGATCGGGCTCGCAATTATCCCTCAAAACATCAACCATTTAAATACTTGATCCTTATTTAGTCCCAATATATCTCGTCGAGATTCGTCCAAATAAAAAGAAAAATAAGCACTATAACGAATAATAGGATTGTGCTTATGTTCAGGAGTCAGTTGTGAAAATAGCAATGCTTAGTACCGGTGAGGAAGTGCTCCACGGTGATATTGTTGATACTAATGCGGCATGGTTGTCTAGCCTGTTTTATCAACATGGATTTGGCTTAACAAAGCGTTCAACGGTTGGTGATAGCCTGTCGAGCTTGGTTGAAGAGTTTTTAATGTTGAGCTTCAACAATGACGTGGTGATCGTGAATGGTGGTTTAGGGCCAACAACCGATGATATGAGTGCGGCTGCTGCCGCGAGAGCTGCTGAGTGTAAGCTCGTGCTTTTCAAAGAGTGGTTGCAGCATCTAGAAAGTTTGTATGCTCGACGTGGCATCCCAATGCCAGACAGTAATTTAAAACAAGCCATGCTACCAGAAACGGCTGAGATTCTGGATAACCCGATAGGCACGGCCTGTGGTTTCAAGATGCTGATTAATGATGCCATTTTTTATTTTACGCCGGGTGTGCCAAGTGAATTTAAGCTTATGGCAGAGACGCAAATTTTGCCTGATCTGAGAAGAGCTTTTCCAGAGGTGCAAGGTTCATGTTGTAGTCGAATCTATACGTTTGGCCTTTCCGAATCCGGCATCTCGGACAAGCTTGATCAGCTAAAACTTCCTCAAGGGTATGAGCTTGGTTATCGCTCTTACTTACCTTTTATTGAAGTGAAACTCTTTGGCCCTTCTGACCAGTTTGAACAGCGTTTGAAGTTGGTACAGATGATCAATAAGCATCTTGAAAGCAATACCGTTAGCATTGATTTACCTATGGTTGAAAATGTCGGCCAGCTGTTGGTGGATAAAGAGTTAACCGTGTCGGTTTCCGAAAAAAGCAGTGGTGGATACTTAACTTATTGGTTAAATAGTGATGAAAACGCTGAAAGGCAACTTGGACATGGTTGGGTACTACCAAGCCAGACTCAAGCGATGAGCAACAGCGGAGACCCATTAGCAGAAACGTTTGCTCTGGCAGGAGCGACGCGAGAGAAGTGTGGGACGGATTTATCACTCGTCACTGGCGATATTGAAGAGGGTGTTTTTTCCGTCGCTTTATCGACACCGTCAGGCGAGTGGGGAGCGTTATATAAACTCTCGAAAAAGTATCCGCGCAATGATCAAGTTAAAGTGATCAGCACGGCAGCACTAGACTTGTTGCGTCGTTACCTAGAACGTAAACCGATGTTTGCACATTATGCATTTTTAGAGAAAGTTAAAGAGATGCATCTCCCAGGTAGTGCTTTATAACCAGAGACCTATAACAGCCTGAGAGATAAAACACGTAGATACAAAAAAGCCAAGGTAATCACCTTGGCTTTTGCGTTTTATACCGTCGAGTCACGTTATGCGCGCTGCTTTTCTTTCATCGCGTAGTTAACGCCACGGAGTGACAAATCCGATTTTGCTTTACAGATACAAGGTAATATCTCATCACTTTGCGTGTAAGCCATGGCAAAACCAACATACTCCACTTCACCAGATTCCAACTTGCAGCGACAAGCGCCACAGTGCCCATCACGACAGTTGTATTCTGGTAATAAGCCAGCTTGCTCCATTGTTTCCAAAATTGTATTGGAAGGGTTGGATTCAATACTGATGAGTTTGTTGATTTTGAGTGTTGCCATTACAGCTCGAATCCTTCGAAGTCGTCTGCGCGAACTTCATTGTCAATTTGACCCACAAGGTAAGAAGAAATTTCCGCTTCTTGAGGCGCAACTTGAACATTATCTGAAGACAACCAAGCGTTAATCCATGGGATTGGGTTGGTTGTTGCCTCTGGATAAGCTGCAGGTAGACCTACTGCTTGCATACGGATGTTGGTGATGTATTCAACATATTGGCTTAGGATGTCTTTGTTTAGACCGATCATCGAGCCATCTTTGAATAGATACTCTGCCCACTCTTTTTCTTGCTCAGCCGCTTCTTTGAATAGGTCAAAACAGTCTTGTTTTGCTTCTTCTGCGATTTGCATGAAAGTGAAATCATCCTGACCGTTACGTAGCAGGTTGATCATGTGTTGCGTACCGTTCAGGTGAAGCGCTTCATCACGTGCAATCAGTTTGATGATTTTCGCGTTACCTTCCATTAGTTCGCGTTCTGCGAAAGCGAAAGAACATGCGAAACTTACGTAAAAACGAATCGCTTCTAGAGCGTTCACAGACATCAGACAGATGTACAGTTTCTTCTTAAGGTCGTACAGACTAACCTTAACCGTTTCACCGTTAAGGACATGCTCACCTTCACCGTAGCGATGGTAATCATTCGTCGCTTGAATCAAATCGTCGTAGTAGTGCGCGATGTCTTTTGCACGCTTCAGGATGTGCTCGTTCTCAACGATATCATCAAATACCACAGCAGGGTCGTTCACGATGTTACGAATAATGTGCGTGTAAGAACGAGAGTGAATCGTTTCAGAGAAAGACCAAGTCTCAATCCAAGTCTCTAGTTCCGGCAGAGATACAAGCGGCAGCAGTGCCACGTTAGGGCTACGACCTTGGATAGAGTCTAGAAGCGTTTGGTACTTCAAGTTAGAGATGAAGATGTGCTTCTCGTGATCTGGCAGTTTGTTGTAATCGATACGGTCGCTAGATACGTCTACTTCTTCTGGACGCCAGAAGAAAGAAAGTTGTTTCTCGATAAGCTTTTCGAAAATCTCAAACTTTTGTTGGTCGTAGCGTGCAACGTTTACTGATTGACCTAGGAACATTGGTTCCTTCAACTGGTCATTCTTTTTTTGGTTAAAAGTACTGTAAGCCATAATGCCTCAATTCCTTTTAAACCTCCCCATAAGGGGAGGTTATCGATAGTCTGTCTTTACGGAGTGTTGGGTGCGGGTAGATTAAATCTTACAACCGCCGCCAGCACAATCGTCATCTTGTGGTTGAACAGCGTCTTTCTGTTCATCTTTTGCGCCATCACGAGTGTTATGGTAGTAAAGCGTTTTCACACCAAACTTGTACGCTGTTAGCAGGTCTTGAAGTAGTTTCTTCATTGGTACCTTGCCAGTCTCGTAGCGTGACGGATCGTAGTTAGTATTAGCAGAGATAGCTTGGTCAACAAACTTCTGCATAATACCCACAAGGTGTAGGTAACCGTCGTTCGAACCGATGTTCCAAAGCAGTTCATAGTTGTCTTTAAGTTCAGTGAACTCAGGTACAACTTGCTTCAGAATACCGTCTTTCGAAGCTTTTACTGAAACATAACCACGTGGCGGCTCAATACCGTTAGTGGCGTTTGAAATCTGAGAAGAAGTCTCAGACGGCATTAGCGCAGTCAGTGTTGAGTTACGTAGGCCGTGCTCCATAATTTCTTTACGTAGGCTGTCCCAGTCGTAGTGCAGCGCTTCGTCACAAATTAGGTCGATATCTTTCTTGTACGTATCAATCGGCAGTAAGCCTTTCGCGTAGTTCGTTTCGTCGAATGAAGGACACTTGCCTTGCTCTTTTGCCAGTTCTACCGATGCTTTTAGTAGGTAGTACTGCATTGCTTCGAACGTACGGTGAGTCAGGCCATTTGCGCTACCGTCAGAGTATTTCACGCCATGCTTCGCTAAGTAATAAGCGAAGTTGATCACACCAACACCTAGCGTACGACGGTTCATCGTCGATTTGTATGCCGCTGGTAGAGGGTAATCTTGATAATCAAGCAGTGCATCTAGCGCACGAACAACAAGATCAGATAGCTCTTCGAAATCATCTAGAGACTTGATAGCACCAAGGTTGAAGGCAGAAAGCGTACATAGTGCGATCTCGCCCGAGTCATCTTCAACGTTAGTTAATGGCTTCGTTGGCAGTGCGATTTCTAGACATAGGTTCGATTGACGAACTGGCGCTACTTCAGAATCAAATGGGCTGTGAGTATTACAGTGGTCCACGTTCTGAATGTAGATACGACCTGTTGATGCACGCTCTTGCATTAGCAGAGTGAACATTTCAATCGCTTTAACCGTTTCTTTCTTGATTGAAGGATCGTTCTCGTACTTCACGTATAGACGCTCAAACTCTTCTTGGTTTTCGAAGAATGCGTCGTATAGACCCGGTACGTCTGAAGGTGAGAATAGTGTGATGTTGCCACCCTCAACTAAACGTTGGTACATCAGTTTGTTTAACTGAACACCGTAGTCCATGTGACGAACACGGTTCTCTTCAACACCACGGTTGTTTTTAAGCACCATTAGAGAGCGAGCTTCGCCGTGCCATATTGGGTAGAATACAGTCGCTGCGCCACCACGAACACCACCTTGCGAACAACATTTGACTGCGGTTTGGAAGTATTTGTAGAACGGGATACAGCCAGTGTGGAACGCTTCACCACCGCGAATCTCTGAACCTAATGCACGGATACGACCAGCGTTGATACCAATACCAGCGCGCTGAGATACGTAACGAACAATCGAGCTTGCTGTTGCGTTGATAGAATCAAGACTGTCGCCACACTCGATCAGAACACATGAGCTGAACTGGCGAGTAGGGGTGCGCACGCCAGACATAATTGGCGTAGGTAGAGAAATCTTAAATGTCGATGTCGCATCGTAGAAACGCTTGATGTAATCAAGACGCGTTGCTTTTGGATATTTCGCAAATAGGCACGCTGCTACAAGGATATATAAGAACTGAGCACTTTCGTAAATTTGGCCCGTTACACGGTTTTGTACGAAGTATTTGCCCTCTAGCTGCTTAACTGCCGCGTATGAGAAGTTTAGGTCGCGTTTATGGTCGATGTACGCATCAAGTTCGTCGAGTTCTGCTTTTGTGTAGTCTTCTAGAATATGTTGATCGTACTTACCCATATCGACGAGGCGAGACACGTGATCATGAAGCGTTGGTGGCTCGTATTGGCCATACGCTTTTTTACGCAGATGGAATACCGCTAGGCGAGCAGCTAGGTATTGGTAATCCGGAGTCTCTTCAGAGATCAGGTCTGCCGCAGACTTGATGATTGTCTCGTGAATATCTGTCGTTGTGATGCCGTCGTAAAACTGGATGTGAGCGCGAAGTTCTACTTGAGAAACCGAAACATTATCTAGACCTTCTGCAGCCCAAGTGATAACGCGGTGGATTTTATCCAGATCGATACTTTCTTTACGGCCATCACGCTTGGTGACGGTAAGTTGTTGGTTCATTCTGCTTTATTTCCCTAAGAAAACTGATAAAAGCCGTATTTTTGTTTGTTTATGTGCAATATGAGTAAAGCTTGCGGCGGCTTTGTGATCAAAGTCTATCTATATATTGTCGCTTAAACACAACATATAGGGGTTCATTTGTTTGCGGGTTACAAGATAGTGCTATTACACTGATTTATCAAGGTACAGATCGGGGATGACTTGTGGATAACTGACAAAATGAAAAAAATCAGTAAGTGAACACTAACCGATGAGAAAAGGGCAGACTTGAATGGTTAAAAGCACGGTTTTGAGATCGGTTTAGAAATAACCGCATGCAAAAATATTTTCCTTGATCTTTGGTCGTTTTTATCTACGAAAAATAGGTTGGTTAAAATGGAATCTAGAGCACGAATTTTAGGCATAAAAAGACAAAAAAAGCGGCAACTTTGTGCTACCGCTTTCGATTCATTTTCTACAAAAAATGTCAATCACAAAACGCATTTTTTAACATAATGGCGTTCAGTATTTTTTAGTATGAACGATGTAGTTTACGTCTACATTACGGCCGAGTTTGTAACTGTCATTAAGAGGGTTGTAATGCAGGCCCGTAATGCCCATTTCCGTTAGGTCAGTTTGGTCTATCATCTTCATCATTTCGGCAGGCTTGATAAACTTCTCGTGCTCGTGAGTCCCCTCAGGAACAATCTTAAGAAGTTTCTCTGCACCGACAATAGCAAACAAGTATGACTTGATGTTTCGGTTCAAGGTTGAGAAAAACACGTGACCACCAGGTTTTACTAGCGCAGCACAAGAGCGGATAACGGAGAGAGGATCTGGAACGTGTTCAAGCATCTCCATACAAGTCACGACATCGTAAGTCCCTGCGTTTTCTATAGCGTGGTCTTCTATTGTGCTCTGAATGTAGGTCAGTTGAGTACCTGTTTCTAATGCATGTAGTCGCGCGACTTCTAAAGGTTCTTTGCCCATATCAAGTCCAGTCACAATAGCGCCTTCTTTCGCCATGCTTTCAGCAAGAATGCCACCACCACAGCCGACATCAAGTGCTCGCTTGCCAAACAAGCCATTTGCTTTTTCAAGTACATAGTTCAAACGAAGTGGGTTAATTTGGTGAAGTGGCTTAAACTCGCCTTCTAAATCCCACCATCGAGAAGCCATGTCCTCGAATTTCTTAATTTCACTTGGGTCGACGTTTTGTGCTTTAGTCATAATTGGTTTTATTGCATTCAATCTGAGTCCTTTAGAGGGCGTCAGTATACTCCAACGTTTTATAACCAAACAACCTCGACGTGCTTAGTGAAGGGACAATGACAGAGTTCACTGGTGCGGCAACAACAGGCTCCTGTAACTTTGAAAGGGCTTGCATGTTTTTGGTTCATCCTTGAACTAGTGCCAGTGACAATACTCTAAAACCGGCATTTTTGACGTTGTGTGGATATATTGGGATTAACGATTTCAACTAAGTTCCATACGTACAGAGTCCGATTTTGCTCAATATTGACCGAAATATAACCACTAATCAGAAAGATATGGGATGAGTGTGCAAATTCTCGACATTTGATTCATAACCAAGCTCACAACCTGATAAAAGGAGAGGGAAAGTGATGCCGAAGTGATGAATTGTGTGTTATATTTTTGCACCTTACACGTATCGTAATTACGATCAGATAATAGAGGGATAATGGCTCTATGAGCGATTTAGCTAAAGAGATCACGCCCGTAAACATTGAAGATGAGCTTAGAGGTTCATATCTAGACTATGCGATGTCAGTCATCGTGGGTCGTGCTCTTCCAGATGTGCGTGATGGCCTAAAACCAGTACACCGCCGCGTTTTATTCGCGATGAACGTACTAGGCAACGATTGGAACAAACCATATAAAAAATCAGCCCGTGTTGTCGGCGACGTAATCGGTAAATATCACCCACACGGTGATAGTGCTGTGTACGACACAATCGTACGTATGGCTCAACCGTTCTCGCTTCGTTACATGCTGGTCGATGGTCAAGGTAACTTTGGCTCTATCGATGGCGACTCTGCTGCGGCAATGCGTTACACCGAAGTTCGAATGGCAAAAATTGCCCACGAACTATTGGCTGACCTAGACAAAGAGACCGTAGACTACGTACCAAACTACGACGGTACTGAGCAGATCCCAGCGGTTCTTCCAACTAAAATTCCAAACCTATTGGTTAACGGTGCTTCTGGTATCGCAGTAGGTATGGCAACCAACATCCCGCCTCATAACCTTGGCGAAGTGATCGATGGCTGTCTTGCATACATCAATAATGAAGAAATCACTATTGATGAACTAATGGATTACATTCCTGGTCCTGATTTCCCAACGGCGGCGCTGATCAGCGGTCGTAAAGGCATTGTAGACGCGTACAAAACAGGTCGCGGCAAAATCTACATGCGTTCGAAAGCGGACATCGAAGTGGAGAAGAATGGTAAAGAAACCATCATCGTCACTGAGATCCCATATCAGGTAAACAAAGCTCGCTTGATCGAAAAGATCGCTGAGCTAGTTAAAGATAAGAAAGTTGAAGGCATCAGTGCACTACGCGACGAGTCAGATAAAGACGGTATGCGTATTGTTATTGAATGTAAGCGCGACGCTGTGGGCGAAGTGGTTCTAAACAACCTATACGCTCAGACTCAGTTGCAAACCACTTTCGGTATCAACATGGTGGCCCTAAACAATGGCCAACCACAGCTATTCAACCTGAAAGATATGTTGAAGTGCTTCGTTGATCACCGTCGTGAAGTTGTGACTCGTCGTACTATTTTCGAACTACGTAAAGCGCGTGAACGTGCCCACATCCTTGAAGGTTTAGCGCTAGCGCTTGCCAACATTGATGAAATCATTGAGCTTATCCGTAAGGCGCCAACACCGGCTGAAGCAAAAGCGGGCCTTATCGCTCGTGGTTGGGATTTAGGCAACGTTTCAGCAATGCTAGAGCGTGCAGGTACTGATGCAGCACGCCCTGAATGGCTAGAGCCTCAATATGGTATCCGCGATGGTCAGTACTTCCTGACTGAGCAACAAGCACAAGCAATTCTAGATCTACGTTTACATAAACTAACAGGTCTAGAACACGAGAAGATTCTTGGCGAATACAAAACACTTCTAGAAGAAATCGCTGAACTCATGCATATCCTTGCAAGCACTGAGCGTTTGATGGAAGTGATCCGCGAAGAACTTGAAGCGGTTCGTGACGGCTTTGGTGATGCTCGTCGTACAGAAATCACAGCTGCGAGCCATGATATCGACATGGAAGAGCTGATCGCACGTGAAGACGTTGTGGTTACTCTATCGCACGGTGGTTACGTTAAGTACCAAGTACTGAGCGACTACGAGTCACAGCGCCGTGGTGGTAAAGGTAAGAGTGCGACCAAGATGAAAGATGAAGACCACATTGAGCGTCTTCTAGTGGCGAATACCCACGATAATATCTTGTGTTTCTCTACTCGCGGTAAAACATACCGTCTGAAAGTTTACCAATTGCCTCTAGCGAGCCGCACTGCTCGTGGTAAGCCAATTGTGAACATCCTTCCACTAGAAGAAGGTGAGCGCATTACCGCGATTCTACGTGTTGATGAATTCTCTGAAGACAAATTCATCTTCATGGCAACAGGTGACGGTACGGTTAAGAAAACGCCGTTGAACCAATTTGCAAATGTTCGTTCAAATGGTCTGATTGCGGTAAACCTACGTGAAGACGATTCGTTAATCGGTGTGGATATCACTAACGGCGAAAACGAAATCATGCTGTTCTCTAAAGCGGGTAAAGTGGTTCGCTTTAAAGAAGCAGAAGAAATTCCAGTACTTGACGAAAATGGTAAGCCAGTTCTTGATGAGAATGGTCAGCCAGAGATCAAGTTTAAAGGTGTTCGTCCTATGGGGCGTACTGCCTCTGGTGTTCGTGGTATGAAACTGGCTGAAAATGACCAAGTTGTATCACTTATCGTTCCTTCGCACGAAGGCGACATCCTAACGGTTACAGAAAACGGTTATGGTAAACGTACAGCGCTGAGCGAGTACCCGACAAAAGGTCGAGGCACTCAAGGTGTCGTTTCTATCAAAGTTTCTGAGCGAAACGGCCCGGTAGTTGGTGCTATCCAGGTTGTTGAAGGTGATGAAATGATGATGATCACCGACGCTGGTACACTAGTACGTACTCGTGTGGGTGAAGTTAGCCAGGTTGGTCGTAACACGCAAGGTGTAACGCTTATCCGTACTGCGGAAGACGAATCTGTTGTTGGTTTGCAACGTATTGAAGAAGTTGATGACGAAGAGCTGCCTGCTGGTGAAGAAGCAGAAGCGTTAGAGTCAACAGACGAAAATACGCAGCAAGATACTCCAGAAGCGCCAGCCGCTGATGATGCAGAGGAAGGTAACGAAGAGTAATCTTTCGTTACTATTCTAATGTAAAAAGCCGAGCCTCAGTTGCTCGGCTTTTTTGTACCTGTATCAACGCAATACAAGCATTAAACCAGTACACTAATACTCAGTTTGTCTAGGGAGCGCGTTATGTCTGTTTGGTTTTTCATTGCCATCACTTTGATGGGATTATTCGTCGTCGTATTATCGCTCAGCGCTTCAAGAGTAAGAGCGGCACAATGGTTCGGTTTTTGTGCTTTGGTACTAGTGTTAACCAGCGCTAGCTTCTTATTGTTGCGTCAATCTCCTCCACAACCTATTCAAGCTGAAGTCTCTCGAATGATGACTGCTCGCGATATCATGCAGGAAATTCAAGACCAATTACGTGAAGACCCAAACAATGCCGAATTGTGGTTTCAGTTAGGGCAGGGCTACCTGCTAGAGGGAGAACTGGATGGCGCACTGATTTGTTTTGATTACGCCATCCAACTAACTGAGCCAGTCGGTGCCACGCAACTTGCTGCGAAAGCAACGACCTTATACTACATTCACCAGCAATCAATGACGCAAGAAGTCAGTTTGCTTCTAGAACAAGCTTTGCAGATAGAACCGCATAATGAAGCGGCTTTGTCGTTGATTGCCAATGATCATTTTCTGTCATTCCGCTTTCAGGAAGCCATTGATACTTGGGTGCTATTACTCGACTCGAACGATCCAAGCTTGGATCGAGTACAAATTATTAACTCGATCAATAAAGCTAAAGAGCTGTTGTAGGCGTAGACTCTAATAAGTAATAGAAGAAAGGTGGGGGACGAATGAAGAATAAAGCGTTCGGAATATTGGTGGTGCTGTGCGGCTCCGTGTTAGTGGGTTGTAGCTCTTCCGAACATTCTGGCACCTCATCTACGGTTTATTACTCTTCCGGTTATTACGACCCTTGGTGGTACGATCATGACGACTACTGGATTTATTACTATCCGGGTTGTTGCGACAACGACGATGAATACAAAGAGAAACTAGAAGAGTGGTGGAATGGCTTGGATGAAGAGCAACAGCAATCCATCAAAGACAAAGTCGAAGATTGGAAAGACGATGATATGTCCGCCAATATCGATAGCATGAAGCGACAGCTTGACGATCATTGGCAATCGCTGCCTGACGAGCAAAAGCAGGAGATTCAAACCAAGTGGGAGAACCGCCCCGAGCGCATCGAGCCTACGGCTTTACAAGACAAAGCCGTGGCAGAAAAGCTTCAACAAAGAAAAGCATTGCCGGAAACGAAGATCCAGCGCCCAGTTACACGCCCAAATGTGCAGATGCCTAAAACACGTCCACATATTCAGCCTAGGCCGAGACTTCCTCGTCGCTAATCTGTTCTCCTCTGCCTTCTATCAAACAAAAAGGGCGCAACGTGCGCCCTTCGTTTTATCCATTTAACCTAGTGTAATCGATACTGATCAGTACGTTGCTTCGCGCTCAGCAGCTGCTTTATCCCATTCTGGTGCCACCGTTTCTAGGAAGTGTTTCTTGTCTGCGTTCATCTTTTCCATATCCATACCTAGTGCTTGTTGCGCTTTTGCTTTGGTCGAGATATCTGGAATTTGAACTGGGTCAGTAATACCTTTTGTTGCCAGTAAACGAACTAACTTAGTACGAGCGTCAGCAGCGCGATCAACTGCGGTACCGAGTACTTCAAGTGCTACCTCAGGAGCATGCATGTGAACACCGTGAGAAGCAATCGCGTAGTCCCAACGCCATTGTGCATGGCGAATATCTTGTAGGATAGGTTGCATCTCTTCTTCTGTTGCCCCTGCTTCCCATGCTGCACCAGCTTCAAAGTGCGCTGCCACAATTTGCTTCTCGGCGGTTAGCTTCATGTTTAGTACTTGCGCTTTGCGAGTCGAAACGATGCCTTGTAGCTGCTCTTTGGTTTGAGTATGGCATTGCGCACAGGTGTCTTCAAAACGATCAAACGGGTTACCCACTTTGTGGTCAGTGTATACCGTACCGTCTTCTTTGGTTACTTTAGGCATGTGACAGTCCACACACACCACTTTGTTTTTGCCATGAATACCCGCTCTCCAAGTTTCGAAACCTGGGTGTTGCGCCTTAAGCATTGGTGCTTTAGAAACGGCGTGCGTCCAATCTTTAAAGTTCAACGCGTCGTAGTATTTCTCCATATCAGCGACGTTGGTCCCCATGTCCCATGGGAATTTGACTGCTTTAGTCGGACCTGTGAAGTAGTACTCGACATGACATTGAGCGCAGACTGACGCTTGTTTATCTAAGCGAGATTGTTGGTCAAAATTTTTGCCGATGGTGTCAAAAGCACGCTCGACGTATGGGCGAGTCAGTGCCAGTGCGGGTTCGCCTTTCTTGAAGGCTTCAGAACCCGTATTGTGACAGTCGGAACAACCGATAGGGTTGACGATTTCTGAGCCCAAGCGCGCCCATTTACCTTCAAAATAGCCGTCTTCACCGCGCTCTTCAATTACGCGGGCCACATCTGGGCTTTTACAACTCCAACAAGCCATCGGCATTGGCCCGGAGTTTTCGTCTGCTGGTGCGCCAGTTCTGAGGGTTTGCCTCACATCATCAAGCGCGTAAAAGTGACCGCGCGCTTTGTTGTAGTCTTTAGCAAAACCATAACCAGCCCACAAGATCACCATGTTTGGGTCTTCACTTAAGGCATCTTCAATATGCTCGCTTTCCGATGTGGCTTTCCAAGAGTGATATTGGTCAGGATGGTTTTGTTCAAAGGTATCATTGCGAGGCTCTATGAGACCAGTATCCTCTGCCGCCAAAGGAGCACCAACCAAAAATAATTGGCTGGCGAATAAGGTCGCAACCGCGATAGGTGCGCTCATCCAGTGTTTTATGCTCACGGTGTTATCTCCATATTCGTTTTTATTAGCAGCGTTGTGAGGAGCTATTCCAAATAAGAATCGGAGATCTATCGTTAATATTAATAGTGAATTGAATAGATGAAATAGTGACCGAAATTGGCCTTGTTTTAGATCAATTTATGCTAGTGATCTTAATCATATTTAAGTTCATATACCCCTAAAGTGGTATGTTGTAATCCCCTTTAATCACAGTGTGTTATGGGTATAACCATTCTAGAAATAAGGTGATTAAGGTCGCTTTTTGAACATGTGATTCTACCTCTTAGGAATTATAGAGGTATTATAAATACAGGTTTAGCGTTGTGGCTTTCCAAAATAAGAATTGATGTCATTTGAAGGTGTAAAAATATCTTCAGAGGAAATTAATTGTTGCTCAAATAATAGTTGATAACAGTTATCAATTATTATCGAGCTAAGGAAAGAAAAATATGGGCAATATAAAATTGACCATAGAGACAATGCTGAAATTTCTCTTCATCTTTGCCATCTATGGTTTTTTCACCGCCGCCCATGCGACTTCTTCAGAGCCGATTGAAGGTGCTCAAGCTGAGCGTCATCAAGTCGAGTTGATCCGTGACCGAGACTATAAATGTCTTCAATGTCATAAGGATGGTAAAGATACTCTGAATCTATCGCATGATTCGCAAGCGTTATTGAGTCAAGGTAAGCAGCTCAATTGCACTAACTGCCATAGCAACATTGGTCCCGACCATCGTGAAGGGGCACCTGATGTGATTAAGTTTTCTGCCGCGCAATCGAAAGAGGTACACGACAAAGTGTTCCTTGATCCAAGCATGATTCTTAAAGCCAACAGCCAATGTGTGGATTGCCATGCACCGACACAACTGAGAGAAAGCCACTGGACGCACGATGTGCACGCCAAAAACCTCACTTGTTCAAATTGCCACGATGTACACGCAGCGAAAACCAAAGCGTTGTCGTATGACAGAAAACAACTGATCAAGCAGTGTGTGGATTGTCACTCTGAATTTGCCGTCGAACCTGAACTTGCCAAAGAAGAGGAGAGATAGCATGAAATGTTCGAGAAGAAACTTTTTAGCCGGTAGCGGCGCGTTGATTTTAACTACAGGCGTTGCAGGCACTTCCGTTGTTAGCTCTTCTCTTTATGCCAGCAACAGTAAACAAGCAAAGCGCATGGGTATGGTTCATGATGAAAATGCTTGTATTGGCTGTACCGCTTGTACCGATGCTTGTCGAGAAGTGAACAAGGTCCCTGAGGGCGTGACACGTCTTAAAATTCATCGCAGTGAACCGATTGGCGAATTCCCAGATGTGGAATACCAGTTTACTCGCGAATCCTGTCAGCATTGCGATAACCCACCATGTGTGTACGTATGCCCAACAGGCGCAGCATACAAAGATGAAACGACGGGCATTGTGGATGTACACAAAGAGAAATGTGTCGGATGTGGTTATTGCTTAGCGGCTTGCCCTTACCAAGTGCGTTTCTTTAATCCAGTCGATCACTCTGCGGATAAATGTAACTTCTGCCGTGATACCAATCTAGCACAAGGTAAGCAGCCAGCTTGCGTGGAATCTTGCCCAACAAAAGCTCTCATTTTTGGTGATTTGAATGACCCAACTAGTGAGGTGAGCAAAGCCATTGAAAGCCATGTTGTCTATCGCGATAAATCGCATTTAGGTACGCAGCCTAAACTGTACAAAATTCCGCATAGCAAAGGGGAGGTGTCATCATGAACGGTTTCGAAAGTGCATTCCACTTTGACTCGTTAGTCTGGGATTGGATTATTGCGATTTACTTATTCCTCGCTGGGATGTCAGCAGGTGCGGTGATGATTTCTATCTATTTAAAACGCAAAGTGATTGAAGGTGATCCCGCAAACAACGGCATCATGAAAGCGATGGCTTGGCTCGCACCATTTGGCATCATTGCTGGGTTGGTAATTTTGATTTTCCATTTAACCAAGCCTTTAGAGTTTTGGAAGATCATGATCTACTACAACCCAACGTCGGTAATGTCGATGGGCGTGATCTTGTTCCAAGTGTACATGCTAGTGCTGTTTGTTTGGATCGGCGTTATCTTCCGCCATCAAATCATCAGCTTTTGTGAAGGGAAGTTACCAAGCAAACTGCTGGATTTTGCTGATGGCATTTTGATTAAGGCGGGGAAAGCCAACAACGCAATTGAATTATTCTTGGGCTTCTTAGCCATCGTGCTTGCGGCATACACTGGCTTTTTATTGTCTGCATTGAAGACTTACCCAATGCTAAACAATCCAGTACTGCCAATCTTATTCCTATTCTCTAGTTTGTCATCTGGCGCAGCAGCATGTTTGATGTTCGGCATCTTGGTGTTTAAAGAGTCGACCAGCAGCCCAAGTGTGTCTTGGGTACACGGATTTGAACGCCCAGTAGTATTGTTTGAGCTGTTTGTCTTAGTGACATTCTTTACTGGGCTTATCTTTAGTGGCGGGCAAAATGAAGCCGCGGCTTGGAATGCCATTTCGAGTGGGTTCTGGGCTCAGTGGTTCTGGGTTGGGGTGGTGCTCATCGGAATGATCACACCGTTGACACTAAACTGGCTAACGCCTTCAGAAGTGCGCCACAAAGGCAGCTACGTTTTTGTGGTCACAACGTTGAGTTTGGTTGGCGTACTTATGCTGCGTACTTTCATTCTTTATGCTGGTCAAATGACCATCGTGTAAGGAGGCAAAATGGAGGCTGAGCTCGGTTTCTTTTTGTTGATATTGGTGGCTGTCGCATCGACATGTGCGACGCTGCTGCATTGGGTTTGCTTTACGCTGAGTAAGAAGGGAGTGTTGCCACACCAAACCGCAACGTCTCACATTATCAGCTTAGCCTCCTCAGTTTGTTTGGCGCTTTTGATAGTCTGTTTTATTCAGGATAATTTTGCGCTTGAGTATGTGGTTACACACTCGAACAGCCAGTTACCTATCGCGTTTAAGGTTGCAGCTGCTTGGGGCGGCCATCAAGGGTCTATGTTGTTTTGGGTGGTTACGTTGAGCTTATGGGCGTCTTTTATTGCTATCAAGTCGCCAGTTTGCACTCAATATACAGGCGATTGCTTGGGTATCATGAACTTACTTATTGCTATTTTCGCTTGGTTTACCCTCACCACGTCCAATCCTTTTGAGTATGCTCAGACACTAGCGTTGGAGGGACGAGATCTCAATCCGATGTTGCAAGATATCGGGCTTATTATTCATCCACCGCTGTTATATTTGGGCTACGTTGGTTATGCCGCGATACTGGCGTTCGCCTTAGCTGCGTTATTAGCGAAACGACCTATAAATGAATGGTATGGTGTTGCCCGTAGTGCCGCTTTCTTTGCTTGGGGTACGCTAACAATTGGAATTTTGATTGGTTCTTGGTGGGCATACAATGAATTAGGTTGGGGCGGGTGGTGGTTTTGGGACCCGGTAGAAAACGCGTCTTTGCTTCCTTGGTTAATGGGTACCGCACTACTGCATAGCGGTGTGTTGTCGAAGCGTAATAAAGGAGCAATTTGGAGCACCTACGCATTGGGTTTTGCTACGTTCAGTTTGAGTATTCTCGGCACATTTGTGGTGAGGTCGGGTGTATTAACCTCAGTACACGCGTTTGCGGTTGATCCAACCAAAGGTGTAGTACTTCTTGCTGTTCTCAGCGTTTTGGTGATTGTCACCTTTGGTGTGCTCATTATGCGAGGGCTACATATTCCTCGTTTTACGCTCGATTCGTTAATAAGTCGTGCCTACATGGTATACATCGCTATTGGGCTTCTCGTTGTTTGTATGGCGATTGTTTTCCTCGGTACCTTTTACCCAATGCTTTATCAACTGCTTGGCCTGGGTAATATATCCGTTGGGGCACCTTACTTTAATAGCCTCGTTTTTCCCCTTACATTACTTGCTCTGACCTTTCTCGCCTTTATGCCCGTGTTGAAGTGGACGAAAGGAGCCAGTCCTCATGCCGTTAAAACCATTGGGTTTGTCGGTATTCATGTTATTGCGGTTAGCACTATTTTCGTTTTTACTACAAAAGAGCTTCATATAACGACTTTGATTACTCTGGTATTAGCGACGTGGGTAGTGGTTTCTCATTTGCTTTTGCTGTTTTATGCAGAAAACAAGAGCAAATTAATGCCTATGCTTCTTGCTCATATTGGCTTTGCGTTGGCTGCAAGCGGAGCAGTATTTAATAGTGACTATTCGTATGAATACAACTTACGGGCAGAGCCTGGTAGCTCGTATCAAAAAGCGGGTATCACCGTTGATTATCATGGAATTGAATGGTTAGTTGGGCCGAACTACACCGCAGAACAGGGAAGTGTTGATCTTTATTTGGAGAGCGGTAAGGCGTTGAACTTTCAACCCGAGAAACGGCATTACCCTGTACGCGTGATGAATATGACCGAGCCCGCTATTCGATCACTATGGCATGGAGACTACTACATCACTTTGGGTGACAAGCTCGACAACAGCGCCTACGCAATTAAAGTGCAATATCGCGCGGGCATATGGTGGATATGGTTTGGTGGCGCTTTAATCGTAATAAGTGCTTTGGGGAGTATGATGAATCTAAGGGGAAAAGGTAATGAGATCGAAAAATACGCTTAAACTGATCGTTCTCATATTGCTAGTTGCGATTTTTTTTGTCACCGCGACAATGGCATTATCCGATAGACCAAACGTGGAGATACAACAAAATCGTGTGTTATCTATCCCGGATTTTACCGCTTACTCACTTATTTCAGGCAATCGAATCACCGATGTAGTACTAGAAAATCAAGGTTATGTGCTATTGAATGTTTGGGCGTCTTGGTGTGGTGTTTGTAAACAAGAACATGATGATTTGCTCAAATTAGCTCGACAAGGTGTGCCCATCGTTGGCCTTAACTATCGAGATAAAGAGAGCGTGGCTAAACGCTATTTGAGCTCTTCACACAATCCATATACCGAAGTTATATCCGATCCTAATGGGCAACTGGCGGTTGAACTTGGTGTAATAGGAACGCCAGAAACTTACTTAATTGATCAAAATGGCAATGTTTTGATCAAATATAGAGGTAAGTTAACAATAGACAAATGGAACTCGTTATTTTCGGGGTATTTTAATGTCTCACTTTAAATATGCTTACTTCATTATTGTTTTGTTTTCTTTGTGTTCTTCTTGGGTCAAAGCAGAGCAAATTACGCAGCATGTTGATCTGTTTGAATTTCATTCCGTTGAACTGCAACAAAGAGCAATTGCATTAGCTAAGGCTTTACGATGCCCGCAATGTCAAAACCAAAACCTTGTTGAATCTAATGCACAAGCCGCTAAAGATTTAAGATTGAAAGTGTACTCGATGGTAAACGAAGGAAGCACGGATCAAGAGGTAAAAGATTATTTGGTTCAGAGATATGGGAATATCGTTTTGTATCAGCCACCATTTAATTATTCGACAGCGGCGTTGTGGATCTTTCCTCTATTACTTTTGATCTTTTTTATCCTATTTTCGATCAAAATGATAAAGCGTCAATAATGTGACCACTATTCCACTATGGGAAATAAATCGTGCAGATAACAAACAGAATGTTATCATTTTTCCGAATTTATGAAGATTCCAGTATAAAGAAAATCAACGATTTGAGCTGGAGAAGTAATAAAAGAACTAAGTAGGTGCACGCAGTGGATTCAGTTATATTACAGTTAAAAAAAGACTTTTATTCGCAGATTCGTGCATTGCAAACCTCGAAACTGCCTCAAGTTACATCGTCTCTTGCCGTATTAACCGAAGAAGAAATTCAAGAACTCGAAGCGGTATGGATAGAGCTTACTGTTTGGAAACGTAGCCAAACACATTAAATCATCACCCCTACATGCAACTCATTATCAACCCCAGACAAAATTTGTCTGGGGTTTTTTATTGTAGTTTTTCAAAATTGTTATACTATAACAATTCGTCAGCGCGGGGAGTTGTTCTCTTTGGCTGTCTTTAGGGGATAACTGCTCTCAATTGTGATCTCTATATTGAAAAATGCGGTATCAATCCCCATAGTTGAAGAGCAATGAGTGAATCCCATGAATGCAATAACGAAAACGCATCAAGCGCATCAAGCAATAAATCGAGTGAGTATAGATATGGCGGAAGTACGTGCCAGAGTAGATTTTAAAGTCGGGGCTAAAAGTAATATCGATGCTGAAATCCTGTCTTTTCGTGGCCTGAAGACAGATAAAGAGCATGTGGCAGTTATCTTTAGGCAAGCGGATCAAACGCAAGAAACGCCTTTGGTGCGTATGCATTCAGAATGTCTTACTGGTGATGTTTTTCACTCATCCCGCTGTGATTGCGGCGAGCAATTAGAAGAAACCATTCAACGCATGGGCGAATCTGGCGGTATTATTTTATACCTACGTCAGGAAGGTCGTGGTATTGGTCTATACAACAAAATTGATGCGTACCGTTTGCAAAGCCAAGGTATGAACACCTATGAAGCAAACAACCATTTGGGTTTTGACGATGACCTGCGTGATTTCACTGAAGCAGCGCAAATGCTCGAAGCATTAGGTGTGAGTAAAATTCGCCTTGTGACCAACAACCCTAAGAAAATCCGTGAATTAGCAGAATACGGCATCGAGATTGTTGAGGTTGTCAATACCTCTGCACATATTAAAGATGGTAATGAAAGCTACCTAAAAGCAAAAGTTTCTCATGGTAAGCACAATCTAAAATTCTGATTTTATTTATTAAATCATCAGTTTTGCATGTTAAAAGCCTCACAATGATGAGGCTTTTTTTGTATCTAGAGTTGAAAATAAATTGTAAATTTGTATTATCTCGTGACTAATAGTGCAAATAAGAATAATTAGCACTACGAATAAAACAAATAAATTGCTCAACAAGGATGCTTCAGATGAATGCAAAAACAGTTTTAGTCCAATCTATTGCTGCATCACTCCTCATTGCCAGTGGTTCTACCGTTGCTGCCCAAGTAACGAAACAACAAGTCGTTGAACATTATGCAGACGTTGCACATGCAGTCTTTGCTGACTCAGTGACAACGGCGAAAACGCTCGACGTAAAAATCGACGAATTCCTAAAATCGCCATCAGCGGATAAGCTTGAAGAAGTAAAACAAGCGTGGCTAGACTCTCGCGTTCCGTACCAACAATCTGAAGTATTCCGTTTTGGTAACGCGATTGTTGATGACTGGGAAGGGCAGTTAAATGCATGGCCACTTGATGAAGGCCTAATTGACTACGTAGCGACAGATTACCAATATGAACTCGGTAACGAAGGCGCTGCTGCAAACATCATCGCAAACACCAGTTTACAGATTGGTGCTTCTAAACTAGACGTTGCAAAAATTACTCCAGAATTGCTAGCGGATCTCAACGAAGTAGGTGGTTCTGAGGCAAACGTTGCGTCAGGTTACCACGTGATTGAATTCTTACTTTGGGGTCAAGACCTAAACGGCACAAACGCAGGCGCAGGTCAGCGCGCTTACACAGACTTCGTTGTCGGTTCTGAGTGTACGAATGGTCACTGTGACCGTCGTGGTGAGTACCTAAAAGCGGCAGCCGATCTACTGGTTCAAGACCTTGAATGGATGGAAAAACAGTGGTCTGCGGAAGTGGAAGGCAACTACCGTGAAACGCTTCTTAATGATTCTGCGGATAATGGCCTACGTAAAATGTTGTTCGGTATGGGTTCATTGTCTTTAGGTGAGCTTGCTGGTGAGCGTATGAAGGTGGCGTTGGAAGCAAACTCGACAGAAGATGAGCACGATTGTTTCTCAGACAATACGCACAACTCTCATTACTACAACGAGCAGGGCATCTATAACGTTTACACAGGTCTTTACAAGCGTGAAGACGGCACATTGCTTTCTGGTCCGAGTATTGCTGACCTAGTGGCTCAAAAAGACAAACAAGCAGCTAAAGAGATCCAGAAGCAGTTTGATGTTACGCGTAATCAAGTTGGTAAATTGGTTACGTCTGCGGAGAAGAACAACCAACACTTCGACCAGTTAATTGCAGCGGGTAATGCACAAGGCAACACGTTAGTGAATGACACCATCATGTCATTGGTTGCTCAAACCGGTTCAATTGAACGTGCTGCGGGTATCATTGGCATTGATAGCCTAAGCCCTGATACTGCTGACCACGAGTTTTAATAAAAGTACAAAAAATAATTGAAAGGGCTCGTTTGAGCCCTTTACCGTTTTAACTCGCTGTTATCCCACCCCTCTTGTTGTGTTTTAGAGCAATGATATGAAGCCTTACTTAATTTCGGCCTTGGCCGTGATCTTTTCTTCTACTGCTATCGCGTATGATGTGAAATCTGGTGGACAAACGAGCGTGAAAAAAGAAGGCGCCAACGCGTATTCTCTTCCTGCCGCGAACCTTCCTATGAGTAAACGTCTTGATTTTAGCGTGGGCAATAGTTTTTTCCGCAACCCTTGGGTACAAGCGCCAGCGTCTACCGATGCCAGAGATGGTTTGGGACCTCTTTTCAATACAAATGGTTGTCAAAACTGCCACATCAAAGATGGTCGTGGTCACCCTCCAGAGCAAAATGATTTGCATGCGGTGTCCATGTTAGTGCGTTTGAGCATCCCTGCGATGACGTCAGAACAAAAAACAGCGTACATCAGAGACGGCGTTATACCTGAGCCGACTTATGGCGGCCAGCTCCAAGACTTTGCCCTGCAAGATCAAACGCCAGAAGGAACAATCGAAATCACGTACACCGATGTGCCAGTGAAGTTTAAAGACGGCATGACGGTGACACTAAGAAAACCTCATTTGAATATTACCGATCTAGGTTACGGCGATATGCACCCTGATACGGAATTTTCAGCGCGTGTTGCACCGCCAATGATCGGCCTTGGTTTGTTAGAGAGTATTCCTGACGAAACGCTACTGGCTTGGGTTGATGAACAAGATGCCAACAAAGATGGCATCTCAGGCAAAGTAAACAAGGTTTGGGAGATTGAGAAGGACGACTTCTCGATTGGTCGTTTTGGTTGGAAAGCCGGACAACCGACGTTAATGCAGCAAAATGCAGCAGCATTCAATGGTGATGTGGGTCTGACGAGCCATTTATTCCCCAATGAAAACTGTACCTCGAAACAAAGTATTTGTGACGACATGCCAAATGGCGGCAAACCAGAAGTGAGTGAAAATATTCTCGACTTCGTTGAGTTTTACAGCCAGCACTTAGCCGTACCTATTCGCCGAAATATGAACGATCCTAGCGTGAAACTCGGTCAGAAAATCTTTGCGGCTTCTGGCTGTGAAAGCTGCCATAAGACCAGTGTCAAAACGGCGAAGCGACCAGAGTTACCAGCGCTTTCTGAGCAGCTTATCCATCCATATACAGACATGCTTCTGCATGACATGGGGGAAGGTTTAGCCGATAACCGTCCTGAGTACTTAGCAAACGGCCGTGAATGGCGAACGGCACCCCTATGGGGCATTGGTTATACCGAAGAAGTAAACGGGCATACTTACTTCTTACATGATGGCCGCGCCCGTAACCTGATGGAAGCGGTGTTGTGGCACGGCGGCGAAGCTGAAACGGCCAAACAAAACGTGCTAGCACTGAACAAAAAAGAACGTGATGCATTGATTGCGTTTCTGAATTCTCTATAAGGAAGCAACCATGAAAAAAACACTGTTAGTGAGTGCGATTGCCGCAACGTTAAGTTTGGTTGGTTGCCAATCGACAGTCGGTTCGAGCTCTGCCAAGCCTGAGAGTACAAGTCATATTTCTCAAGCGGTCTACGAAGTTGAGTTTCAATCTGCGCAGACGTTTTTAGCGCAAACCACAGAACTTGAACAAAGCTTCGCGGATTACTGCTCATCAGAGACGAAAGATGATGCGCAAGTAAAACAGCAATGGCACCAAACTATGCTGACGTGGATGGCATTACAAGGTCAAGAGCGTGGCCCTGCTACGGCGTTGGAGCGAAGTTGGAATGTCCAGTTTTGGCCAGATAAAAAGAACACCACTGGCCGAAAAATGTCTGTGCTGACGAAATCTGACCAAGTTTGGAGTGCGGAAAAGATCTCCACGCAAAGTGTTACTGTGCAAGGCCTAGGTGCACTAGAATGGCTGCTTTACGATAAAGCGTCGACCTTATCTAGCAACAGCAATACCTGTGCGACAGGTGTTGCAATTGCTGAAAACCTAGAGAACAAAGCGCAGATCATCGCAGATTCTTGGGCGCAAAATCCCTGGAAGTCGTTAGAGATGACGGAATGGAAATCCGAGTACATCTCGCTGCTTTCTAATCAGCTTGATTACAGCATGAAAAAGCTGAGCCGACCGCTAGCGAAGATTGGTAAGCCTCGTCCTTACTTTTCAGAATCTTGGCGTTCAGAGACCTCGCTTTCAAACTTAAAAGCCAACCTTCAAGGGATGGAAGCGTTGTACTTTGCTAACGGGAATGGTCTAGATGCACTACTAAGAGAGCAAGGCCATGCAGGTCTCGCAGACCGTGTTGTTCACCAGTTTGAAATGGCGTTGGAAACATGGCCGGAAGATAAGAGTTTGTTCACGGCTTTACAAAGTAAAGAAGGCTACCGCATGGTACTCGCTCAATACAATAAGCTAGAGCAATTGAAGTACTTGATCCATGAAGAGGTGGCGATCGAGCTTGGCGTGGTTATAGGATTTAATGCAACCGATGGTGACTGATCAAACCCGCCGAACCTTACTGAAAGCCGCACTCTTTGGTGCGGCCGCACCTATGATGCCATTTGGTTGTGCTTCAACACGTTCACGTCAACCAGCGTTGATTGGCTGCTCAATCATCGGCCGAGATAAATACGCAGCGGTAGTGGCCGATGAGCATGGTATGCCGCTATCTTCGTTGCCGATTCCTGAGCGTGGTCATGGTGTGGCGACCAACCCACAAGGTCACGCAGTGGTCTTTGGTCGTCGACCAGGAACTTTCTTCATGGTGTTTGATTATCGCTCTGAGCAGATGATCAAGCTGCAGCTAGCAAAACCGGATCGCCATTTCTATGGTCATGGTGTTTACTCCCGTGACGGCACGTTGCTATTTGCTACAGAAGGGGAAAGGGGCACAAGCCGTGGGATCATCGGTGTTTATGATATGCAGAAGAAATATCAAAAAATCGATGAGTTAACGGGTTTTGGCCTTGGCCCTCATGAAGTGATCATGATGCCTGATGGCGCATTAGCGATTGGTGTCGGTGGCGTACACACCAACGGCCGTGAACCGCTCAATCTTGATAGCATGAGACCAAGCCTGAGTTACCTTTCACAAGAAGGTGAGCTGTTGGATCAAGTCTCTTTATCAGATCATAAGTTGAGCATCCGTCATTTAGCGCATGATGGTGCAGAGACGGTACTGTGTGGTCAGCAATATCGTGGAGAGCCGGATGAATACCCAGCTTTACTTGCGATGCACACTCGTGGTGGTGAGATGCAATCTTTGCATGCGGAACCCGAAGAGTGGGCGAGGTTTAATCACTATGTCGCGAGTATCGCGGCGACGGATGAATGGATCCTTGCGACTTCTCCTCCGGGCAGTTGTTATGGGATATGGTCCAAAGCTACAGGTAAGTTGGTTGAGTTAAGTGCTTTGCCAGATGCATCGGGAGTAGTGACGTATGGAAAGGAATTCAGGGTCAGCTCTGGTGCTGGCAAAGTGGTTGAGCAAAGGCCAACAACACATAAAAGCGCTTCTTTTAGTGGTGTTCAATGGGATAACCATTGGTCAAAGATTGTTTGAACCCAAATAGATAAAGAAACTTGATGTTAATTTCGACATCAGATTCTTAATTTTAAACCTGCAAGCTGTGAGATATTTGCCATACTTTTCATTATGGCAAGTAGCGCAAGGATCGTTTCAGTGTTTGCTAGGGTTTTAATCATGACGGCACTTATGGTGCCGTTTTTCAGCTTTTCTACCGTCGTTTCTCTCGAAGCTTCTGCACAAACAGAGCAAGAGGGAGCGGTACAAAAGCTGTCTGTCGAAAAAATGATCCATTATCCAGAGGTGATTGACCAGCTTTATCAAAGTACTAATTACCGTTTGAACTGGGAAAATGAAAGCGATATTGAGCAGTTTCTTTTTCAAGTAAACCTGGTTGCTCTTGCTGGCGTCACGGACGAATTCGAGAATCAACTCCATCGTATAAACCAAGTTCGATGGCAGGGAGATAACCTCGACTTTGATTTGGTAATGACAGATTCACTCTTGATGTATCTCAGCTATCTCGAGCAGCTCCCTGAAGAAGGTATCAATTGGTTATTTGCTAACAAAGCCCACGTGATTTTACCTGCTCCTAGCATCGATACTTTGTCCGTACTGAGTAACGAAATTACGGTAGGCAAACTTAGTCAATTCTTAGCAAGCCTTCGCTCTCCTTTACAAACGGACGAAGCTTTTTATTCCGCTTACTCCTCTTTATCCGAGCACGCTCAGTATCAATATCCAATCTATGAACAAACGGGACTTGCCCGTGTCGGTGACCAATTAGAAAATAAACCGCTTCTGATTGAGCGTATGGAAGTGGTTGGTGTGGATGTATCGTATTTAGATATCACGACCCAACAGTATGATGAAGAATTAGAGTTAGCTGTGAAAGAGTTTCAGCGTATTCATGGCTTGAAAGAGGATGGGGTGATTGGCCCGAATACCATTCGATGGATCAACTTTTCTCCTCAAGAACGATTGCATCTATTGGCGCTGAACTCAGAACGTTCAAGGATTTGGTCCAAAGACAGAGATAATGTTGTCTTTGTAAATGTACCTGGATACGAAGTAACGTATTGGCACGATGGTCAACCGTTGTTCGAGTCTAAAGTTGTGGTTGGCAGAGCCTCAAGAAAAACACCAATCATGTCGGGGACGCTTGACTCCGTCATTCTCAACCCCACATGGAATGTGCCATGGACCATAATGGTGAAAGACATCATTCCTAAAGTGAAACGTAATCCGATGTATTTGATTAACCACAACATTCAAATCATCCGGTCTTGGACTTCAAACGAAATTATTGACCCTACAACCATCAATTGGGCGACGGTGAATCCGAGAACATTTCCTTATCGTATGCGACAGGCATCGGGATTACACAATGCATTGGGATTGTATAAGTTTAATATGCCAAACCCCCAAGCTATCTATTTGCATGATACGCCAAGTAAAAACTTGTTCGAACGAGATAGACGCGCATTCAGTTCCGGGTGTGTCCGCGTTGAACATGCCGACCAACTGGCGGAGCTCTTATTCAAAACTCAGGGACTAGAAGAGCGCTTAGCGAAAAAACGGGAAAGTACGCGTCGCTCTAACACGTCGGTTCCTTTAGGAGAACGCATCCAAGTGCACATTATTTATCAAACCGCATGGCTAGAAGAGGGAACACTTTATTACCGAGATGATATCTATAAATACGATCACCGTAGTTGAAATCTTTAAGTAAAATTTACAAAACTAAGAATCTTCTGTTTGCTCAATAATTAAGCGTCAATCACCACATCTTAAAATTAGGGTGGAGCGATGTATGCATTTGACGTGACAAAGGTGTTTGGGTAATGTCCGCGACTTGTTTAGTTGTTGAGCATTGTTTTTTGAAATGGTAAGTCGTAATTTTTCCCGCCGAGATTTCCTTAAAATGACCGCTGGTGGCGTGGTATTGGCATCTGCCTTGCCATCGATTTCATGGGCTTCATTCCCTGACGAGCCACGTGAGTTGGCGATGAACAACCTTAATACTGGAGAGCTCCTCGAAACATGCTATTTCGATGGTAAACGCTATCTTGATGATGAACTAGAAAAGCTGAATGAGTTTTGTCGTGATCACCGTAGAAACGAAGTTCATCCGATGGATCGACGCTTGTTCGATCAAATCAGCCAGATTCAAAAGCTGATCGGTACAGATGCAGAAGTCATTGTAATTTCTGGTTACCGTTCGCCTTTGACCAATGCGTCCCTGCGCAAAGGGGCTAGCGGAGTGGCAAAGAAAAGTCTTCATATGGAAGGTAAGGCCATAGACTTCCGTCTTGATGGAGTGAAATTGTCTACTGTACGCGATGCAGCAATTAGCTTGAAAGCTGGTGGTGTTGGGTATTATCCAAGTAGTAACTTTGTCCATATCGACACAGGTGCTGTGCGTTCTTGGTAAGTCAATAGCAAGCCTCAGCAGGTCTTGAAGTCGCATGGGGTTAGTGTCATAGTTGCGCCAGTTTTAACGCAAATTTGTTTGGTAATAGGTTTTCTATGGCTCTGAAATACCAAGTTGTCCCAGTGACATCTTTTTCTCAAAACTGTTCTATCGTGTGGTGTGATGAAACGATGAAAGGCATCGTTATTGACCCAGGCGGTGACGAAAAGCAACTTGCTATGCTCATTAAAGAGCTTGGCATCGAGATCGTCAACTTGGTGCTAACCCATGGTCACCTAGATCATGTTGGCGGAACAGAGCCGCTGGCTGCAATGCTTGGTGGTACTGAGATCATTGGTCCTCATAAAGCGGATAATTTTTGGCTACAAGGTCTAGAAGGGCAAAGCCAAATGTTTGGTTTCCCATTGACTGAAGCCTTTGAACCGCATCAATGGTTAAATGAGGGTGACACTGTCACATTTGGTAATCAAGTATTAAAGGTATTCCACACACCAGGTCATACCCCTGGTCACGTTGTTCTTTATAGTGAAGAAGCGCGATTGGCGTTTGTGGGCGACGTATTGTTTAACGGTAGCATTGGACGAACTGACTTCCCACAAGGTGATTTCAATACCTTGATTAGCTCTATCAAAGAGAAATTGTGGCCTTTAGGCAATGATGTCACGTTTGTCCCTGGTCACGGCCCTCAATCGACTTTCGGTCACGAACGTAAAACTAACCCGTTCGTTGCTGACGAGATGCCGCTTTACTAAAAGCGCGTGTAGTAAGCATTATTCTGGCTCGGCGGCAGCTAAGTATCGCCGAGTCAGTCCCACAAAATCCTCTGCTTCACGATCTAGGTCACTGGCTGATATAAACAGATCGTAGCCGTAAAATCCTCTTTGATATTTCATACGGTTGGCGAGCATCGCCAGTAAGCCTTTATACTCAATCCCATTGCTGTTTATGTATGGCTTAGGATCAAGCACCATATCTTCAAACTTATCCTCACACTGATTTTGCTTCGCACCTAAATAAAGTAGTGCGCGTTGGCTAAGGAGAATTTCTGTCGCTATACGAGGGCAGATCGAATCCAAATAAGGTGAGTAGTGTTTTAGACGAATACCAATCCAAGGTAGCGGCTGATGCCACCCTTCCTGCTGGTAGCTACAAATCCCTATTGACTCAATATTTCGCCATCGGACGACCCATCCGCCTTTAAAAAGGTGTTGTTGGAAGTGAGAAGCTGTCAGCGTAAAAGTTACTTGGCTTTTTTTGATCATCAAGATGGCGAAACCAACAATTGCAGACATTAAAATGACCGACAACATGGCTTGCTTCCATCCCGGAGAAATGACAACCAAAAACAGGGTTATCAGTGCAACGAGCAACAAAAGTATTCTGTTGATAGGGGAGTCGGGTTTGAAATGTGAATTTGTTAGGTGCAGCGTTTCCATGCTTATAACCTCATCGAATACTTGATCAAAAATGCGTGGATGACTAAATGTGCATTGACTTGCATTTGAAATAAAAGAAACCTCTGTTTTTATACCCAGTATTCAATAAATCCGTTCATAAAATATCTGATTAAATAGTAGACGTTCTATGCTTTGAGCGCATTTTTCATCGCGTTTCGCCGCTAAAACCTACAAATTGCTTGTGAATTTTGGTATAAAACGCGCTTCAAATTTTCATCCCTGCTGAGATGCAGTGAACTGGAGAAATATTCAATGAGACTTGCTCATAAGCGTAAAGTGCAGATGAAACTGCAAAAACGCATTAAAGCGACAGTAGCAAACTTAGCTGCAGCACCTAAAGCAGTGAAGCCTGTTGCCGAAAAAGCAGTAGCACCTTCTGTTGCTGAAAAAGCTGTTGCGGAGAAAGTAGTAGCTGAGAAAAAAGTAGCTGCAGTGAAAACAGTTGATGTTGCCCTTACTCCTAAGCAACAACAAGTATTAGACATCGTTGTAGCAAATGCTGAAGGTATTAACCCTAAAGGCATTGGTCTAGCTGCAGGTCAAGAAGATACTAAAGCGGCATCATGGGCTACTGGCGCACTGAAGAAGCTTCTTGAAGAAAACCTAGTTCAAAAAGAGCAGTTAGCAGGTAACAAAGTTATCTACAAAGCAGTTTAATTACCGCTACCGTTCTAGATTGAATACCTCGGCCGATGCCGAGGTATTTTTTTATCTTGGTATTGGAAATAATGCATTAAGTACTGACTTTAACACTACCAATAAGTGGTTTGTCACATTTTCTTAAATACTATGTAAATTTTTTGGCAGAAAAATACGTACGTATTGTCTTTTATTTTTGTTCATAGATAAAAATATAATTTATTGATTTTGCTATTAACAGTCTTTTGTTATGGCGATTATCCTACGTACTTGTACGTAATACCTTAGGCTAATGCCTTATTGATGAATTACTCGCTTCCGTGTTCATGCCCATTTCGCATTAGACAACATTGTTACATCTTTTATACCGAATACAGCCAATCCTAATGAAATGGATGACAACAATAACCTTGGTGATAAAGGACGTGAACGATGAGTCTAATCCAAAAATCTTTAAAACGAGTGCTCAAAACCACCGCTGTCGCTGCCGCGATGGCACTCGCAGCGACTTCTGTAAACGCTGCTGAAAAAGTCTATCGTTTAAAGCTTGCTGAAACTTGGGGGCCTAATTTCCCAATTTTTGGTGATACCACAAAAAACATGGCCAAAATGGCGGAAGAGATGTCCAACGGACGTTTGCAAATCCGCATTGATTCCGCAAACAAGCATAAAGCGCCTTTTGGGGTGTTTGATATGGTCAAGTCGGGTCAGTATGACATGGGTCACTCAGCGTCTTATTACTGGAAGGGTAAGGTTCCAAACACACTTTACTTCACTTCTATGCCCTTCGGTATGCTGCCAACTGAGCAGTATGCATGGTTTTACTACGGCGGTGGTATGGAGCTGATGGAAAAAGTGTACTCTCCACATAACTTGATGTCTTTCCCTGGCGGTAATACCGATACTCAGATGGGCGGGTGGTTCCAGAAAGAGATCAAGTCCGTCGAGGATTTGCAGGGTTTGAAAATGCGTATCCCAGGTTTTGCTGGTGAGATCTTGGCCGAGTTAGGTGCAAAACCAACGAATATCGCCCCTGGTGAGCTATATACCTCTCTAGAGCGTCGCACAATTGATGCCTTGGAGTGGGTTGGTCCATCATTGGACTTGCGCATGGGCTTCCACAAAATCGCGCCATACTACTACACAGGTTGGCATGAGCCAGCAACTGAGCTTCAGTTCCTCGTTAATAAGCGTACTTGGAACCGTCTACCTGATGATCTAAAAGCGATTTTGCAAGTAGCAATGAAAACCGCCGCTTACGATATGTACACGCAATCGAAACACGAAAGTGGCAAAAACTGGGCATCTATCAAATCTGAATACCCAAATGTTGAAGTCAAAGACTTCCCGCCTGAAGTAGTAGCTGCGTTGCGAGAAGCAAACGATCGTTTGTTGAAAGAACATGCAGAAAAAGATGCTTTGGCGAAAGAGATTCAAGAGTCGCAAGCGAACTACATGAATCAAGTTCGACCTTGGTCTGACATTTCGCACCGAGCGTACTTAAACAGTCAAGCTCAACAATAACGTTATGAAGCAGGCGACGCCGAGAGGTTTAGCCTGCGAACGAAGCCCAAGAAAACTTCATAATGAATGCTCCGCACCATAGCGGAGCGTATCCAAACGTTCCACGGAGTTCGGAATGAGAAGTCTTATTTATATTGAGCGATTATTTAACCGCTTTAGCGATTTCCTCGGATGGTTGTCCAGCATCTTGTTTATTTTATTGTTGGTGAATGTGGTTTACGACGTTGTGATGCGATATGTATTCAACGATGTATCCATTGCATTCCAAGAAATGGAATGGCATCTATTCTCCGCCGTATTTCTGCTTGGTGTGCCATACGCGATTAAGTCTGGTGGCCATGTTCGCGTCGACATTTTCTATGAACGCTTATCATACAAAGCACAATCCATCATCGATATCATAGGCACGCTATTTTTCTTATTCCCTTTCTGCCTACTGGTAGCTTGGTTTGGTATCGATTTCGCCAAAGAAAGTTACGCGCTAGGCGAGACGTCTGGTGATCCAGGCGGATTGCCATATCGTTGGGTCATCAAGGCGATGATTCCGCTGTCATTTTTCTTTATGGCAGTCAGTGGCATTGGACTGCTGCTGCATTCGATCAACAAGATTGTTAACCCTCATCTTATCTATGCCGGTAATAACGGTAAGTCGTAAAAGGAAGTCATTATGATCGGTATAGTGATGTTTTTTGTCGCGCTCTTTGCGCTTTTATTGGGATTCCCCGTTGCCTTTACTTTTGGCGGTATTGCACTGATTTTTGGTGTTTGGGCTGAAGGCATCGAGATGTTTGCTTTCATGCCATATCGTATTCAATCCATTATGGAAAATACGGTGCTAATGGCCGTACCATTGTTTGTCTTCATGGGACTAGTACTTCAGAAGACGAAGCTTGCAGAGCAACTGCTTGAGTCAATGGGACGTCTGTTCGGCGGTGTCCGTGGTGGTATTGCTATTTCGACAGTATTAGTTGGCGCATTACTTGCCGCGTCAACGGGCGTAGTCGGCGCATCGGTTGTTGCGATGGGGCTGATCTCACTCCCTGTGATGCTTAAATACAATTACGACAAAGGTTTAGCGTGTGGGACTATTTGTGCGTCTGGCACGTTGGGCCAAATTATCCCACCTTCTATCGTGTTGATCTTGTTAGGGGATGTACTTGGCGTACCGGTAGGGGACCTATTTCAAGCTGCGATTTGGCCCGGTATTACACTTGTTGGCGCCTATGTGATCTACATTCTCATCTACGCGAAGTTGAACCCTCAAGCCGCACAGGCGATAGAGCGCGATGAGTCGATCAGTCGAAAGCAAGAAGTGTTCACCGCGCTGAAAGCCGTTTTACCGCCACTAGCACTGATCATTGTGGTATTGGGCTCCATCTTTGCTGGGATTGCAACGCCAACAGAGTCAGCGGCTCTGGGCGGCGCTGGTGCGATAGTTCTGTCGTTACTGTATAAGCAGTTTAGTTGGTCGATGATTTATGATGCATCGAAAGAAACCGTTAAAGTAACCGCAATGGTCTTTGCTATTTTGCTAGGGGCAACCGCCTTCTCAATGGCCTTTACCTACACCGGCGGTGATTATCTAGTCGAAGAGTGGATGTTAGAATTGCCTGGAGAAAAGTGGGGCTTCCTCATCATTACCATGGTGGTGATTCTGATTTTAGGCTTCTTTATCGATTTCGTTGAAATCTGCTTTATCATCGTGCCAATTATTGCGCCGGTCGCTGAGTTGATGGGTATCAACATGACGTGGTTTGCGATTCTTATCGCAATGAACTTACAGACATCATTCCTAACACCGCCATTTGGTTTTAGTTTGTTCTATCTAAAAGGCGTCGCACCAGCAGGTGTCACTACGCGAGATATTTACAAAGGTGTGATGCCGTTTATCGCGATTCAAATTGTCGTGTTGGCTTCTTTGCTGTTTTTCCCAGGCTTTTATGGCATGAGTTGATCACTCGATAATAAAAGAGATTTTGTGAACTGAGAGTTTTTACCTGTTGAGACAAGTTGTTAAGCTGCTATTTATGTCTAGGCGGACGAAGTCGAGTTATTTGTGCTGCTAAGATAGTGAGCTGTAAAGCAGCGTTTCATGGAGGAAAGGGATGCCTCTCAAAGCAAAGTTAATTCTGCTGACATTGATACCCGTGGTATTGGTGTCAGCGAGTATCAGTTGGATTTCTATCTATCAAACCAAGACTCTTGGCAAAAGGGAGGTAGAGATCTTTCATCAAAACCTGATCCAATCAAAAGAGGCGGCGCTCAAAGACACGGTCGACGTCGCCTTTGACTCCATTTCTTATATTTACAACGATCCAACCTTAGAAGAGGGCGTTGCTAAAACACGCGTGAAAGCGATTTTAAACCGTTTAAGCTACGGAGCAGACGGCTACTTTTTTGCTTACGATAAATACGGCACCAACCTTGTACATCCTGTTCTTCCAGAGCTAGTCGGGGAGAACTTACTCTATCTTGAAGACGAGAATGGCGATCGTCTAATAGAAGCTTTGTTGTATCAAGCTCAATCAGGTGGCGGATTTCATCAGTACCTGTGGCAAAAGCCATCTACGGGTGAAGTCGTCCCAAAGCTTAGCTACGCCGCATGGCTCGATAAGTGGGAATGGATGATAGGGACAGGGCTCTATATTGAGGACGTCAGTCAAGAAGTCGCCAATATGCGTGCTGCGGTGAACAAAAATATCGAAACGACTTTTTTCTCGGTCGTCGTGATCTTAGCGGTGACCGTTGCTGTAATTATCGTTCTCACTTTAGCGATCAATCTGCATGAACACCGTCTTGCTGATAAAAACCTTAAAGAGTTGGCACATAAAACCGTCATGTTTCAAGAGGATGAGAAAAAGCATCTAGCGAGAGAGTTGCATGATGGAATCAACCAGTTGTTAGTTTCTAGTAAATGTCATTTGGATTTAATGAGTCATAGACTGGAAGACGAAAAACTCAAATCCCACTTAGACAAATCGCAACGCTCATTGGTCACCGCGATAAATGAAGTAAGGCATATTTCTCATCAACTTCGCCCTAGCGCCCTTGATGATATCGGCTTAGAGGCGGCACTGACCACTTTACTGCAAGACTTTCACTCTCACTCTGGGATTGATATAGAAAGTAATTTTGATACTCAGCAGTACAAACTGACGTCGGAGGTCGCGACGACCTTGTATCGTGTTGCTCAAGAGTCTTTGAACAACATCGAAAAACACGCAAGAGCGAAAAAAGTGACGGTTACTTTGCAAAAAATGGGCAATATGCTGCAATTACTCATACGTGACGACGGTGTTGGCTTTGTGGTTAACCAAGCAGTGCACCAACAAGGGATTGGGTTAAGGAACATGCAAGAGCGTGTAGAGTTCATTGGTGGTGAGTTTGAACTGATGAGTGAGCTTGGTTTAGGAACAGAGATTACCGTGCTGCTTAATTTGGATGAATTAGTTTATGGATAAACCGATTAGTGTGGTGATTGTTGATGATCATCAAGTGGTCTTAGATGGCTTCATGGCTCGCTTGGAGTTAGAGCCTGACATTGAAGTGGTCGGTACGGCAAGCAATGGGCTGGAAGCTATAGAAGTCGCAAAGCACCTTCAGCCTGATGTTATCTTGATGGACATTAGCATGCCGATAATGAACGGTATTGAAGCGACTGGGGTAATTAAAGAAGAGCGACCAGAGAGCAAAATACTTATGCTGACCATGCACGATAACCGTGAATACATCATGAAGGTCATGCAAGCTGGCGCAGTAGGGTACATGCTCAAGGAAATCTCGGCCGAGAAAATGGTGCAAGCAATAAAAACGGTGAATCAAGGTTCAACGTATTTCTGCGAGTCTGTCACACAAACGCTTTTTACCCAAGAGGTGGTGCCAGCCACTCAAAAAACGAATCCACTTAGCCGCAGGGAAGAAGCGGTGCTTAAATTAGTCGCTCAAGGAAACAGCAGTAAGAAAATCGCCACACTACTTAACATTAGCTACCGAACGGTAGAGACGCATCGCCACAACATTAAGCACAAGTTGGATTTACATTCGACGGCGGAGCTAGCGAAATATGCGTTTGAAACAGGGTTAACTGAGTAGGAGAGTAGTGCCCGCAAAAAGCGAGCACGTGAGAGCGAAATTAATCGACTTTTGTAATGCTGCCAAGCTCTAGCATTGGAGCGACATCGATATCCTCTGCATTCATCATTGTTGAGATGCGTTGAACGGAAGATAGCAGCAGAGACTGCTCCCATTCTTCCAATTTTTGGAATCGATTAATGAAGTGTTCCTGCAATGGCGTTGGTGCTTGCTTTAGGGCTTCTTGGCCTTTGCTCGTAAGTACAGCATGCACTTTACGCTTGTCTTGAACACTGCGTTGACGCTCAACAAACTGGCCTCGTTCTAGTCTATCTAGAATGGTCGTTGCGGTCGCTTGGCTCATGTTAGTGTGGCTAGACAACTGTTTAATCGTTACGTTATCTAACTCATTGATAGCACGCATCAAAATCAACTGTGGAGCGGTCAATCCAGACTCTTTGCTCAGCTTTTTAGAATGTAAATCAATAGCGCGGATGATCTGACGAATCGAGACCAATACTTCTTCGTACTTTTCCAATTTATTCATCCAGTCTGTAGGGAACATTTATCGAGGCGACACTAACTTAAATGCGCCCTTATTTAAAGGGGTGGAATCAAAAATTACCACTACAATTTTAAGTAGTGTCTCTAATTTCATTTTGTCGCGTCGTGTAGACAAAATAAGAAGACCTAAAATTATTATAGCAATAAATGTTTGTGGTCTAACTATTGCGCTAGTGGTTTATCCTTTTAAAGGCGGAAATTGCTGAGTGAAAAGTAAGTTATTGGATTTTTCATAGCAAAAAGATAGACAAAAACGTGTCAAATGATAGGATCTTGCGCCTTCACGGAATGTAAAACGTATCGTGTTCGAAAGATTTTTTTGTTTGGTACGTAAAAACAGTACAAAAATAGAGAGGAACGATGACAAAGGGTATAGATAAGTACAGTATCGATAGTACCGACTATACGGTAGGTCAAGACAACGTTCAAAAATGGGGTTTTGATGTTCATAACCCAGTTTTTGGTATTAGTGCAGGTTTAATTGCGCTGTTTCTTGTCGCTGCATTAGTTCTAGATGCACATACCGCAAAGACGGCACTTGATGGGCTGAAATGGAAGATCATTGGTTCATTCGATTGGTTGTTCATTATTGCAGGTAATATTTTCGTTATTTTCTGTTTGGCACTTATCGTTTCGCCAATGGGTAAAATCCGCTTAGGTGGTAAAGACGCTGTTGCCGATTACTCGTTCATGTCATGGCTTGCAATGCTATTTGCGGCTGGTATGGGGATCGGTTTAATGTTCTGGAGTGTCGCAGAACCTGTCGCTTACTTCACTGGTTGGTATGAAACGCCACTCGGTGTTGAAGCAAATACACCAGAAGCAGCGAGATTGGCACTGGGTGCGACGATGTTCCACTGGGGTCTTCACCCATGGGCAATTTACGGTGTTGTAGCACTTTCTTTAGCATTCTTTGCCTACAACAAAGGTTTACCGCTTTCTATGCGCTCGATCTTCTACCCGCTTCTGGGTGATCGCGCGTGGGGCTGGGCTGGTCATATCGTGGATATCTTGGCCGTTCTTGCGACCTTGTTTGGTCTTGCAACGTCACTGGGCTTAGGTGCACAACAAGCGGCAAGTGGTATTCATCACGTATTTGGTGTTGAGCCAGGCCTGGGCCTACAAATCGTCGTCATTACCGTTGTAACTTTGCTTGCTGTTGTTTCAGTCGTACGTGGTATTGATGGTGGCGTTAAAGTCATTAGTAACATCAACATGGTTGTGGCGTTCTTGCTACTGATTCTTGTTGGTCTTATCGGTTGGGCGGCGAGTTTAGGCTCGATTCCAACCACACTTATGGCATACGTAGAGAATATTATTCCGCTAAGTAACCCGTTTGGTCGTACAGATGAAGCATGGTTCCAAGGCTGGACAGTATTCTACTGGGCTTGGTGGATTTCATGGTCACCATTCGTAGGTATGTTCATTGCGCGTGTTTCTCGCGGTCGTACCGTTCGTGAATTCATTACAGCCGTTCTACTGGTTCCAACCGCTGTTACTGTTGTTTGGATGTCAGTATTTGGTGGTCTAGCGATCGAGCAAGTTGTTGATAAAGTAGGTGAGTTGGGCACGAATGGTTTGACTGACGTTTCACTTGCTATGTTCCAAATGTTCGATGTTCTTCCATTTGGTAGCATGCTTTCAATCATTGCTGTTGTGTTGGTACTTGTGTTCTTCATCACGTCTTCTGACTCTGGTTCACTTGTTATCGACAGCATCACAGCGGGCGGTAAAGTCGACGCTCCTGTACTTCAACGTGTTTTCTGGGCATTTATGGAAGGTGCAATTGCGGTTGCTCTACTGTGGATTGGTGGCTCAGAAGCAGTTCAAGCGCTTCAGGCAGGTGCAATTTCTACAGCACTACCGTTTACCTTCATTCTGCTTGCAATGTGTGTGAGCTTATTGATGGGTATGAGAACAGAACGTCAATAATTCAGGCATTTTATAAATCTGTCTGAGTAACAAGTAATCAAAAGGCCAGCATTTTGCTGGCTTTTTTTGTGCGGTTTTTATGACGGTGAGACAAAAAAATGACACATGAAAGTTCATATTTTACAAAGAGTTAATGTGCTATTTTGTTTTTTAAAAATTAGTGAATAGTCGTGAAAAAGTGTGTAATATTCACACACCTTAACTGTTCTCCCAACTCAAAAACTATAAATATGAAATTATCATTAAAACAAAAGCTTATTGGCGCAAGCCTTTCTGCTGTTGTTGTGATGGCAACAGCACTTACTTGGTTGTCGGCTGGTCAATTATTTGATCAGACTCGTTCAGGTGTCTATTCACGTGCGCAAAGTCTAAGTACTACTGCGTCAGAAGGAATTTCTGATTGGGTCAATATCCGTAAAGATATTGCTACCGCATTCAACGACTACTCGACAGAGCAAGACGTTGTCCCTTTCCTACAACAAGCTCGCAAGGCTGGTGGCTTTGATGACATCTTCCTTGGTACACCAAACGGTGATATGTATCGCTCTCACCCTGAGCGTAACCGTGCTGATTACGACCCTCGTACTCGCCCTTGGTACAAAGATGCTAACGCCGCAGGTAAGCAGATCATCACAGCCGCATATCAAGATGCAATCACTAACGCGCTGCTTGTAACCATTGCTGAGCCAGTAATGAAAAATGGTCAGTTTGTTGGTGTTGTTGGTGCAGATGTACTGATCGATCAGCTCATCAGCGACGTGATTAACCTAGATGCAGGTGAAAATGCGCATGCGATGTTAATCGATATGAATGAAGGTACGTTCCTAGCGCATCCAGATAAAAGCTTAACGCTTAAGCCTATCACCAGTGTTCTAAAAGACTTTTCAGAAGAGGCAATCGAGCGCGCTGCAGATGAAGGTCGTATCGAAGATACAGTAATCAAAGGCAAAGAGAAGCTTTACTACTTTAATAAAGTCCCTGGCACGCATTGGATGTTCGCGATTGAAATGGATCGCGCAACGGAAGAAGCAGGGCATGCGGTATTGCTACGTGACCTATTGATCACTGCAGTGATGATCACCATTGTGGTTATTCTTGCGGTATCTTGGTTGGTTGGTTTCTTGTTCCGTGACTTGAGCCGCGTATCAAATGCACTTGAGGAAATTGCATCTGGTGAAGGTGACTTAACGCAACGACTAGAACCACGCAGTGATGATGAAGTCGGTAAACTGGCTGAAAACTTCAACCGCTTTGTTGGCAACATGCACACGATGGTGACCAAGCTTAGCCACGTATCATCTGCGCTTTCAGAGCAAGCACGCACGACGGCACAGCAAGCTGAAGAGCGTAGTCAGCGTATCTCCTACCAGCAAGATGAGATCAACATGGTGGCGACGGCTGTGAACGAAATGGCTGCAGCGACACAAGAAATTGCAGGTAATGCAGATAGCACGGCAAGTAACTCAGAGGAAGCGGTTCAAGCTTGTTCACACGGTTCTAGCCAAGTGACTCAGACGCAAGGTTCTATCCAGAACTTGGCGCAAGAAGTTCAAGTCGCCACTGATGTGATTCAAGAGCTAGAAGCACACGGAAATAGCATCAATACGATTCTATCAACGATTCAAGGTATTGCTGAGCAAACAAACCTACTTGCACTTAACGCGGCAATTGAAGCAGCACGTGCAGGTGAACAAGGCCGTGGCTTTGCTGTGGTTGCGGATGAAGTTCGCGTATTGAGCCAACGCACTCATGCTTCAACGCAAGAGATTCAAGAAACTATCGAGATGCTACAGGGCACAACAGCGAAAGCGGTTGGCATCATGGGTGATAGCCGTCGTCTGGCTGACACCAGTGTTGATGATGCGAACGCGGCTGCAGCGAGCTTGACGCAAATCCATACTGCTGTTGAGCGTATCAGTGACATGGCAACGCAGATTGCATCGGCGGCAGAAGAGCAAGCATCGGTAACAACCGAGATCACGCGTAATACTGAAGGCATTCGTGACGTTTCTAACGAGCTGTCGGTAGAAGCTCATCAAGCAGCAGAACAAGCTGCCCACCTATCTGAGCTTTCACACGAATTAGAGCAAGAGATTCAACGCTTTAAGCTGTAATCGGATACCGACCTAAATAAAAAGGAGCCATTTGGCTCCTTTTTTGATCGCTTATTAAGCTAGAAAGACGTTATAGCCAGAACTCACTGAGCGGTTGCTCTTCGCTATAATGATGGGCGATTTGCGCTTGTAGCAGTTCTGCCGTAGCAATTGCATCGGTTAATGCATGGTGAGGGGTATAGTCTGGCAGACCATAACGGCGTCGAGATTGCGCTAGCCGAACCGATTCTGGCTTTTTCCCTTTTAAACGCTCCCAGAGTGAGCCAGAGCGTTTCTGTTGAATGGTTTCTTCAAGATGCAGCGTATCTATCACTGGAAACTCAATTCCTTCACCTAAACGGCTTTTGAGTGCTTTATCCAGAAATTCTCTCTCGATACGACGATAATGCACAACAATGATTTTTCCGCTTAAGCATGGTAGTAGCTCGCTTAGGATGTCACCCAAGTCAGGTGCATCGATCAATTCACTGTGAGTAATACCATGTATGATTACCGAGTCTTCATCGAGTGCTCGCTGCGGGCGAACTTTCCAATGACGTGAATTGCGCAAAAAAATCCGCTTCAAGTTAAACGGCACTAAACCAATGGTAATGATGTCATGTTTCTCGGGGTTCAACCCCGTCGTTTCGAAATCTAGCGCGACGAACTCCACCTCAGACAGGGGGGTCTCTGGTGCAGGTGGTTTATTGCTATAAAACGCAATTAAATTCTCATCTTTAGCCATCTCCAACTTTTGTTCAAATTTCGTTGGCCACTGAATGGTTGGCTTCTGAAAGAGCTTTTTGATCATGTTCAACCTCACTTAAAGCTCTTATTCGCTTGGTAGCGGAACTTAAGGAAGTTCTGACCATTGCTTAGGATTTGGAAAGCATCTTTTAGGTTGCGACGTTCAAATTCAGAGAGATTTTCTGGTTCGATATTGTTATCTGGGTCAATGCCTAATTCCACGTCCGTCGCTTGGTGACGAATACGCACCATGGAAATAAACTCTAGTGCGTCTTTTAAGTCTTGTGCACGACCTTTTGGCAAAATGCCAGCATCAATGATGTCGTCGAGACGCTCAAACGAGTTCTGTGCACGTGAGCCAACCGCCAGAGAGTGAACGCGAATTAAGTCGACCAGAGGAGCCGTACCGCGACGTTTGAGGTTGATGGAGTTGTTGTGTCTGCCATCTTTCTCCATCACAAAGTCTTTAAAGAAGCCAAGTGGCGGCGTTCGGTTAAGTGCGTTGCGAGCCAGACAGGCTAAGAAGCGATTGTTTTTACGCGCACGACGAACAATAAAGCTGGTTAATTGTTCTGCCCATTTTAAGCGACCGTAAACGCCATCCAAATCGAAAAAGATGGACGCGTTGAGTAGCGCTTTCGGGTTCGGGTTATCAATCCAGTCAGCGAAGCACTCTTCCCACTCTGAACGAGTCATGCGCCATAATGGGTTGGTTGCCATAATATCGCCCGTACAATACTTGTAGCCACAGGCATCTAATCCATCACTGACGTATTTCGCTAAAGCTTCGAAGTACTTACCATGTTTCTCTTCTTGGTAGGTCTCATCTAGAATGATGGCGTTATCTTGGTCAGTCACCAACAGTTGCTCATCACGTCCCATTGAGCCAAGTGCAAGGAAACAATAAGGAATTGGTGGTGGGCCAAGCTCTTCTTCAGCCATTTCTAACAGACGCTGTTTGAAGCTTCGACCAATCACGGACATCGCACTGCCCACCATGTGTGAGTTGGCATCTTCGTTGACCAGGCGTACAAAACTGCTTTTTACTTCTTCAGCAACAACTGCCAAATCTTCGATGGTCTGTTGTTGGAAAATGCTGCTCACCAATAAGAGCGAGTTTTGTGATTCATAACGAACAATGTCGGTTGTTTCGATAATACCAATAGGCAATTGGTTTTTAACCACAGGTAGATGATGCACGTTGTAACGCAGCATGGTTAACATTGCTTCATAGATGTAGGCATTGTGATCAAGAGACATGACTTCAGTGGTCATCACACTTGATACATCGTCCTGTGGAGACAAGCCTTCGGCTAACACACGGGTACACAAGTCACGGTCAGTAATAATACCAAGTACCGGAGACTGTGGGTCATCTTCGTCACGAACGAAATCTGGATCGACGATAAGCAGAGCAGATACGTTGTCATTCGCCATCTGCTGCGCGGCTTGCTGGATTGTCTGTCCTCGATCAATCGTATGAGCATCGCCAGTCAGCAAGGTTTTCACTTTCGATGTCGTCAGGTCATTGGCATCTTTGTTTTCTGAAATGGCTTGGCGTAAACGAGCACTATTTTCCACTTCGACAAAGTCTGCAAAGGAATCAAAGTTGTCGTATATTTCTTGGAAAACGTCACCAGGAATACAGTAGAGCAGAGTATCTTCAATGGCTTTTACCGGAAAGCGTACTTTGTTGTTGGTTAGCATTCCCATCTGGCCAAATAGGTCACCTTCATCAAGACGGTTATAAAGCTCTCCTTTGCGTCGATAAACTTCTACGACCCCGCTTCGCACCACGTAGAGATCTTGGATATAGTCTCCAAAATGGATGATTGGGGTATCTTCTCGGTAGTACGAGATCTCGACACTCTCTGTCACCTTGTTTAGTGTTTCTTCAGGGAGTTCATTGAACGGGGGGTACTTGGCGAGAAAGTTATAAATCTCGAGAAGTTCTGCATCCATCGAAGGTGCCTTTTAGTTCGCAAATAATAAAGTAATCTTAACTTAGTTTTAAAACAGAGTCTTATCTGAACCGTGATTTTCGTACTCAGTCATAAGATTCTGACATATCGCACGATAAGGAATCGGCATTTCTACTACTATATAGTCACTTAAAAGGTGAGCGGACGTGGTCGACATATTTTGGGCCAATGCTTGATTTAGAGGCATAGCAGATTTCAAATCGTTACCGCGTCTGTAAACTAAGTTATTCTTGTTGAACTAAGCCACTCAAGGTGATTTTGGGGCGGTGTTTAAATAATTCTCATGAAAGGAAGTCGAATGGTGAGAAGTTTATTGCTTGCGTCTTTAGCTGCTTTGCCAGCAGCAACTAGCGCGGCGGTCATGGACCAAGCAGAAAAATTTGGGTATGAACACATTCACCTGGATGTGGGTGCCGGAACCACAAATGAAGAGTGGTTAGATAATTCGAACGCGACCACAATTGGGCTCGGTGGTAATTACTTATTTACTGAGAACTGGTTGTTTAATGTCGATTACTCGGCGCAGTTTTTCCATCCGGACGACTTTACTCTTCGCATTGACCGTTTGTTGTTTGGTGGTGGTTATCGTTATGGGATTACGGATCAATTCGATATCTACGGTAAATATGGGATAGGTGCAATCAAAGCGAAAGCGACGGACGACAAAACGGATAATACGTTATCTTCAGATAGTGAACTGCTTCAAGCCGTCACCATTGGCGTGAATTACTTATTCAGTGAAAAACTTATTGCGACGGCCGAGGTGGAAGTTAACCGCAGTGATATCGTCGATGAGAACAATTTTAAGATAGGTTTTAACTACCAATGGCATGATGTTATTGGTACTGGTCTTTTTTATCAGTTTAGAGATACCGATTACAGCGGTGAGAGCTCTGATTATGTCAATGAAGTGGGGCTGAGTTTGAAGTTTGTCTACTAGCGGACTGGTTCATTTATTGGCAATAAATAAAAACAAAAAGGTCAGCTTATGCTGACCTTTCCTTTTAATAAAGTATGCGACTATCGATTATAAAACCGCTGCAATGCCTTTACACAGAGGGCCCATATTTGACTTCGTCATACCAGCAACACTGATTCGGCCTGAACCGACGATGTAAATACCGAACTCTTCTTTCAGACGGTTTACTTGCTCTTTAGATAGGCCAGAGAAAGAGAACATACCATTTTGACGTTCGATGAAGCTAAAGTCTGCGTCCACACCTTCTGATTTTAGTGTCGCTACAAATAGTTCACGCATCTCTTGGATACGGTCACGCATTTCTGCTACTTCAGCTTCCCATTCCGCACGCATTTCGGCGTTGCCAAGAATGTGAGTCACGACCGCGCTGCCGTGCGCAGGTGGGTTAGAGTAGATAGAGCGAATAATGGCTTTAACTTGCGAAAATGCGGTTGTTGCGACTTCTTCTGATTCTGCTACTAACGTGAAGGCACCAACGCGTTCGTTGTATAGGCCAAAGTTTTTCGAGAACGAGCTCGCGACTAGGATTTCTTTGTTGTACTTAGCAAAAGTACGAAGACCCGCCGCATCCTCTTCCACGCCTTTAGCAAAGCCTTGGTATGCGAAGTCAAATAGAGGAAGCAATTTCTTCTCTGCGACTAGTTTCGCCAATGTTTCCCATTCTTCAGCAGTTGGGTCGATACCTGTAGGGTTGTGGCAGCAGCCGTGTAGAAGCACGATGTCACCTTCAGACGCAGATTGCAGATCGTTTAGCATTGCATCGAAGTCTTTGTCTTTTGTTTCTGCGTTGTAGTAGCTGTATTGTGCCGTTTCGATACCAGCGGCAGTAAATACGCCGTTGTGGTTTGCCCAAGTAGGATTGCTGATCCAGATTTTTACATCGCCAAGTTGGCGTTTAATGAACTCACCAGCAACACGTAATGCGCCAGTACCACCTGGAGCTTGAGCTGTTTTAGCGCGTTTTTCGTTTACAATTTCTGCATCAGAGCCGAAAAGCAGTTTTTGTACTGCAATGCCATACTCTGCTGTGCCTTCGATAGTTAGGTAAGATTTGGTTTTTTCAGTTTCAACAAGTGCTGCTTCAGCTTTCTTTACTGTTGCAAGAACGGGGGTTTCGCCTTGCTCGTTTTTGTAAATACCTACGCCAAGGTTAATTTTGTCTGCGCGAGTATCTTTTTTAAACTCTTCAGTAAGGCCAAGAATAGGGTCAGCCGGAGCGGCAACTACTTTTTCAAACATAATCTTCATCCATGTTAATCGAAGGGGTGTACTAACATTTATACCTTTCAGCAATATTGGTTACAACCGTTACTGAAAAGAAAACCTAAAAAAGTTGCGATTTGAAACAGAATTCTAACATAACTAAAGTTTTTGCCATGAAAACGTTTGGTAGGCACAGAGTTTGAAGGGGATTTATACCATGGTTGATGAAGTTTTGTTCACGTACCAATCGTTTGACTTGAGTGCTTTGTATTAGTGATTTACGTGGAGTGGCGGTTACTAGTTGAGACAAAAACGCCCCACTAAAGGTGGAGCGTTTGCTTGTAAGAAGTATAGATGTTGGCTGATGTTATTTCTTCAGATCGATTTCAGACTCAACCGCATTGGTTTCGATGTCTGGGTTAGAAGAAAGCTTCTCAGTCGCCCAGTCGTTCATATGCTTTAAGATTGCTTTTAACGCGTGCTTCTCTGTTGGGACTTCCGCTTTTTCGACTTCAAGCTTTTGTTTCGGGTGTGTGCCCGTCGCATCTTCCGCTACGTGTAGCCAATCTGGGTGCCAATAATAAGGTTGGCCGGAAGGTGAACTCCAAGAATGTACGCCGTTGGATTCACCTTTGTATTTAATGTCTTCTTCGTTGTATTTCGCCATTATTGTTTTCTCTCATAATCCATGAGTTGAGGTGTGCATCACCATTACTATCTAAATGTAACAGATGTAATGAAAATTAATGTGATAACTATCGACTTATTTTGTCATTCGATAGCTACAGACGATGCGTACTTCTCATTCAGAAGAATTTATTATTTGGCAGGTTTTGGCTTTATATGCGTTTAAAGCATACGACGATGGATTCGCCTGCCTAACGCTATTCTTGAACGGTGATAGAGCCTAAACTACTCGTCATTCAAGTGTTTGAGAATCGCCGCTTTTGCATGTTCTTCTGTCGCTGCTTCTCCGTCAGGGACTTCAAGGTCAGCCTTTTTGTGTTCACCCAAAGCATCTTCAGCGATATGCAACCAATCAGGATGCCAGTAATAAGGGGTTGTGCCGCCAGGATGGTCCCAGCTATGTACACCTTTATGTTTCCCGCGATAAGAGAGATCGTCCATTGTAAATACTTTCATCGCTTCCTCCCGACTTAAAAGATAGATGTCTAAGTGGACTTTACACTCTCAGCTCTGTGGAATGCCTTGCTTTTCGGACAAGGCAAAGATTTAAGACCACTCGGACGTATCAGTAAAAGTATGGAACATAAATTCTCACTTCGTCGTCGAAATTGCTATTAACAAGCTTGATAAATTACGTTGCTAAATTGACTACTGCCATATCAGAATGCTGGCGTGAAGTATGCTATAGTGCGGCTGCAAGTGAAATGAGGGATACATGAATCGATACCGTCAATTGGCCGAATTGTTTAAGGCACAAATTCAGCAAGATACTTGGAGAGCAGGGGAGAAGCTGCCTTCAATACGCGTCACCAGCCGCAATCATTCCGTAAGTGCAGGTACGGTATTACAAGCCTATCAATTGCTAGAGGCGCAAGGCTGGGTGATAGCAAAGCCTCAATCTGGTTACTATGTGACTGCCGATCTTGAACGTCTCACCAATACGAATGGAATTAAAAGCAACAATACTCCATGCACTAAGTTGAATGATGAGTTGTATTCGTTTTTGAAGCACCAAGCAATATCGGATGTTGTTCATTTAGGCTCGGCGTTTCCGGACCCGTGTTTGTTTCCTTTAGAGTCGCTTAACCGTAATTTGGCCAGCTCGGGACGAAAAATGGGGCCGGATAAGTTGTTAGACAACCTACCTCCTGGTGCTGAGTCGTTAAGGCGACTCGTCGCTCAGAGGTATATTCATCATGGGATATCACTAACCCATGATGATGTGGTTATTACTTCCGGTGCGCTAGAAGCATTGAACTTGAGTTTGCAAGCGGTCACCCGACCAGGTGATACCGTCGTTGTCGAAGCCCCAACGTTTTATGGCGCACTTCAAGCGGTAGAACGGTTAGGTCTCAAGGCTATTGAAATCAGTGTCGATGATGAGAGTGGGCATTCGCTTGAACAAATCGAAGCAGCCTTTGCCAATGAAGATGTTCGGGCTTGTTGGTTAATGACGAACTTTCATAATCCAACCGGGGCTTCTTTGTCTGATGAACACAAACGATACATTGTTGAGTTAGCCAATCGATATGATGTGTATCTCATCGAAGACGATGTGTACTCTGAGCTGTATTTTTCTGACAAAAGGCCGAACTCATTAAAGACCTTTGATGAGCAAGAGCGTGTCCTTCATTGTGGTTCTTTTTCTAAGAGTTTATGCCCTGGATATCGCTTGGGTTGGGTGGTGAATAAGCGTTTTAACGAGACTATTCAAAAGCTCCAGTTAATATCGACATTGTCTGGGAGTGCCCCTATTCAGCAGGGAGTTGCACACTACTTACAAAACGACAGTTACGACAACCACCTGAGAAAGCTGCGTAAGGCACTGCAACAACGTCAAGCTGACTTCGTGGATTTACTTGCAAAGCACCTACCTAAAGAGGTTACCTATCAACGTCCTGATGGTGGCTACTTTCTTTGGCTGAAATTGCCAGATGGAATATCAAGTAAAGCGGTATATCAAGCACTATTGTCTGAGCAGGTTACTGTCGCTTATGGCAAACTCTTTTCGATAAGTGATCAATACGAAAACTATTTAAGACTGAATACATCGCTTCCTTTAGAAACGAGTTTAGAGCGCGCTATCAAAAGATTAGGTGATTTGCTTCGCGAATTACTCTGAATTGATACTCATTAAACTGCTTAGTGTTTTTTTGCTCCAACTGTATCAGCGCCATTTTTGCAAATTGTGCTTCAATCATTATTCAGGTCGACAGGCCTTGGACGATTAAGCAGGATTTAAGATGAAAAAGCAGTTGGTTAAACATGAGTTAAGGTTAATCGCCGTTGCTATTTTTAGTGCGTTTTTACTGGTATTTGCGCATCTCATTTTGGCGAAGTCTTTCTCTCATATGGCATGGACAGAGTACACCGCGGCCGTGATCCCTTTCGTAATGTTTGGCTTATGTATTGTGGGCGTAAAGTACGCTGAAAAAGCGGACAGAGATAAGGAAGAAGACTAACTCAAGCTTGAGTTGCTTGGCAGATAGTATTGACGGTTGAGCACAAAATAAAAGACCTCCACTAGGGAGGTCTTTTCTAATTCTATCTCACTAAAAAGTGATTAGAAGTTCGCAGAGCGAGGCGTACGTGGGAATGGGATCACGTCACGAACGTTGCCCATGCCTGTTACGTAAGATACTAGACGCTCAAAGCCTAGACCAAAGCCTGCGTGTGGCACTGTGCCGTAACGACGCAAGTCGCGATACCAGCTCATGTGCTCAGGGTCGATACCCATTTCGCGCATACGTGTATCCAGTACGTCTAGACGCTCTTCACGCTGAGAACCACCGATGATTTCACCGATGCCAGGTGCTAGAACGTCCATTGCCGCTACCGTCTTACCATCATCGTTCATACGCATGTAGAATGCTTTGATGTCTTTCGGGTAGTTCTTAACGATTACCGGCGCTTTGAAGTGCTCTTCCGCTAGGAAACGCTCGTGCTCAGATGACATATCGATACCCCACTCAACTGGGAATTCGAACTCACGGCCAGAATCCAACAGGATTTGGATCGCGTCAGTGTAGTCAACTTGTGCGAAGTCAGAAGAAACAAAGTTCTCTAGACGGCTAACGGCTTCTTTGTCGATGCGCTGAGCAAAGAACTCAAGGTCATCGCGACGCTCTTCAAGTACTGCTTTGAATACGTACTTAAGCATGTCTTCAGCCAGTTTCGCAACGTCGTCCAGTTCTGCAAACGCAACTTCAGGCTCAACCATCCAGAACTCTGCTAGGTGGCGGCTTGTGTTTGAGTTTTCAGCACGGAAAGTAGGGCCGAAAGTGTAAACCTTGCTTAGTGCACAAGCGTAAGCTTCCGCGTTTAGCTGACCAGATACCGTAAGAAAAGTTTCTTTACCGAAGAAGTCTTCGTTGTAGTCTACTTTGCCAGCGTCTGTACGAGGCAGGTTTTCCATGTCTAACGTAGAAACGCGGAACATTTCACCTGCACCTTCAGCATCTGAAGCTGTAATTAGTGGTGCAGATACCCAGAAGTAACCTTGCTCGTGGTAGAAGCGGTGGATCGCTTGAGATAGGCAGTTACGTACACGTGCTACCGCACCGATTACGTTTGTGCGCGGACGTAGGTGCGCTACTTCACGTAGGTATTCGATAGAGTGACGAGTTTTTGCCATCGGGTAAGTTTCTGCGTCTTCAACCCAACCAACCACTTTAACACCAGTGGCAGCAAGTTCGAAGTCTTGGCCCTTTGCAGGAGATTCAACAATCTTACCAGTTACTTCAACAGAGCAGCCAGTCGTTAGCTTTAGTACTTCGTCTTCGTAATTATTAAGATTATTTGGGACCACGGCCTGAATCGGGTCGAAACAAGAGCCGTCATATATGGCAAGGAAAGAGATTCCAGCTTTGGAATCACGACGTGAACGGATCCAGCCACGAACAGTCACTTCGCTGTCTACTGCTAGCTGACCTTTCAATACGTCTGATACAGGCGCGTAAGTCATGTTTTCAATATTCTCCATTGAGGTAAAAATTCAACCCAACACTTATTAAAGTACTTGTCTAATAACATTTTTGTTCAAAAAACAAGCTAAGTGCTGAGTTGGGTAGCATTTTACAGATTCAACGAGACATATTACCTGTCAATTCGCTCGCATCAACCTTTATATTCATTTTGATGGGGAGAATCTCTCTATTTATTCACTCTTTGATGCTCTGAAAGTGTGAATTGGTTAAGTAATTGCTCTAAACGTTCGGATAGATGCTCTAAATCAACACTAATATCACGCGTGTGCGATGCTGATTGCGATGTGTCGTCAGCATGCAGCGTGATCACATCAATTTTGGATTGAATACGCTGACTGACGTCGGATGTGGTTTGCGTCTGGCTTTGAATGTTTTCCGCATGTTTCAGAACTTGATGCATTTCATCGACAACGTTATGCATCGTGACTGAAAGTGTCTCGACATCGACTGAACGTTGGTGAGCAAACTGGCAGACAGTATCCACAGAGGCTAAGGACTCTTCACTCCCTTGCTGGAATTGAGAAATGATATGCTCAATGTTGCCCGTGGCTTCGGCGGTCCGAGAAGCTAGGTTACGCACTTCCTCTGCGACGACGGCAAAACCGCGTCCTTGCTCTCCGGCTCGGGCGGCTTCAATTGCAGCATTCAACGCGAGCAGGTTGGTTTGTTCTGCAATGCCTTTAATGACCCCAAGAATGGACGACACTTCCTCGGTTCTTTGGTTTAACGAACTGATTTTTTCCCGTACGCCGTCAATATTGCTCACCAAGTGTTTGATGTCTTCGCTCACGCTGTGTGCTTGGCTTGCGCTGTGAGTAGCAACATCAACGGTGTGGTTGACTAGAGCTGTGGCGTTATTGGTTGAGTCTTCAACGGCGGTTTGTTGTTGCAACATGTCGGTGATGTTGCTTTGTACGTCACTGGTTTCCAATTGTTGATTATTGGCCGCTTTGTCTGTTGATTGTGCAACATCCGTTAACTGACTGGCTGAATTGGCAAGAGAGTGGGAGGTGTCTTGTACACGCTCTAAACTCTCAGATACCGTGTCCATAAACGAATTAATCGCGGTAGAAAGTTGGCCTACCTCATCTTTTTGGTGATGAATAAGTCGTTGAGATAGATCTTTACTATGGCTCACATTCGCCATGAATTGCGACGTTTTTTGTATTGGGCGAACAATGATCTTACGAATCAAACTCATCGTTATAATAAAACCAACAAACGCGATAACGGCCATTATTCCCATCGCAAACATTGCCTGTTTATTGATCATTGAATTGACGTGGTTCATGTTGTATTCCAAACGAATCGCGCCCAATACTTCGCCTTCTGGTGCTACATGGCAAGAAACGCAGTTGGTGCCACGATAATTTTCGCTTGATTTCATTGGTAGCGCGACAACCAGTCCGTTCCCCCAATTGGCTGAAATTGGCTCAATGACCAGTTCGCCATTTAAAGCTCGTTGGTCAATATCATCGACCGGTTGTTGGTTTGCTTGTCCTGGTCCGTAAAGCTTGGTTACGGTATCGGCCCGCAACACGCGAACTTCTTCAATCCCTTCTTGAGCGAGTGCTTTTTTTCGCAAAGTTTCTTTTTGCGACATGGTGCCTGTTAGCATCATCATGTTTAGGCTATCGAAGTAATTACTGGCCTTATCATGAAGCTGTTCACTGAGAACATCATTGATTAAGGTTTTTTGTTGATGGTATTGATAAGCCGTAGAGGTAGCCAGAACACAGCTGAAGACGGCAATTAACGCGAGCAAGAGCTTAAAAGTGATAGTTGAGCGCATAAATTTATAAGTGTAATTGGAACGAACTGCACAATCTTAATGTGCACAAATGCGCACTGCGAACAACGAAATGAATGATTGTGACCCCACTCATGTTGGGGATATGTAATTGTGATGTGAGTGCTGTGTAATCAAATGTTTGGCGCATGACAGAAATACGACGATCAGGACAAAGGTTTAATTATTTTCGCTGAGAACAAACGGCCTTTTGCTACGCTTGTATTGAGTAGCACTTGTCTGTTGGCAGTGAATTCCTTAGTATTGCGTGTCTTTTTAAAGCCTGAGAATCAAGATGAAAACAGAATTGTACAAAGAGTTTATGTTCGAAGCGGCACATCACTTGCCACATGTACCTGAAGGCCATAAGTGTGGTCGTTTGCATGGACACTCTTTCTTAGTTCGTCTTTATGTAGAAGGTGAGGTAGACCCGCATACTGGTTGGGTAGTGGATTTCGCTGAAATCAAAGCGGCATTCAAACCAATTTACAATCGTTTAGACCATTATTACCTGAACGACATTGAAGGGTTGGAGAATCCGACGAGCGAAGTGCTAGCAAAATGGATTTGGCAACAGCTTAAGCCAAGTTTACCGTTGCTAAGCAAAGTAGAAATCAAAGAAACGTGCACAGCCGGTTGTATTTACAAAGGTGAATAAGTCACTTTTTATTGAGCATTGAAGACAAAGGCAAGCCATGAGCTTGCCTTTGTTGTATCTGGATATTCCCTATTTTTTATACTTTTCTTGCTAGCTCAGTGGATGACGTAAAATCCACTCTTTTTCGTTCTCACCAAACGTTGTTTTCTCTGTATTGATGAATCCACACGCATCAAGAAAACTGATAGCGTATTGCTGACTCTGTGGCACAGTGACGCAAAGAGAGGTGCTTTCAGGGTCAATGGTATACGCATAAACGAACAGTTTACGTAACGCTTCACTCCCAACCCCTTGGCGTTGGAAACGTTGATCAACCATCAAGTACTTGAGCCCCAGTTCGTGCCTTTTGGCAAAGGGCGCATGTTGGGAGAAGCCTTTATCGATAACAAGATAGCCAACTAATAGATCGTCAGAATAAATCGTAAAGAACGCTTCAGACTTATTGCGTTTTTGATAAGCCACTTCAAACGGCGTAGAAAATCCTTTCTGCTCTTCCTGCACATCCAATTGCATCAAACTCGAAAAATCTTTCAGTTTGGTGGGTTTAATAGCAATCATCGTTCAACCACAAATTGGCGGCATATCCTCATGCCGCCACGAACTTTAATAGAGTATTCCCTCTAGTTTAAGTAACTCACGAGGTTAAGAAAAGCTAGAAATGCAGAGGATAATAATAACCTTGGTGAATATAGGCACCTAATGTTGTGAGTAAGTGAGCGCTATCGGCGGTTTCTACGCCTTCGACAATGACGGTACAGCGATACGTATTTCCCATGGCGATTAACTGACGCAACGTTTCCACTTTCTTATCGTCCGACTTTAAACCAATCACAAACTCCCGATCTATTTTCAAATAATCTGGATTGATTTTACTGATGAGCGACACGTTGTTGTTGCCAGTGCCAAAGTCATCGATACTGATTTTACAATCCAGTGCTTTTAGTTTCGCGACATTGCCATAAATCTCGGAGGTATAGTACATCGATGCATTTTCCGTGATTTCAATCGTCAGCAAACGACAATCTCGGTTAGATAGTTCTCTGTGTAGGATTGAAAAGTTGCGTCCTCGCAGCAAAGAAGGACAAACATTAATGCTGATAGGAATAGGCAAGGCTTTGTGCTTAGTATAGATGGACTCTATCACCATTAAGGTATGAGTTAGGAGCAGCCCATTGCGGATCAGTGTCTCAATAAACCGTTGCGTATTTTTTACCTTAAACCGCGAGAGCGCTTCGTAATGCACAATCTTTTGCGCTGAAGTGTCATAAATCGGCTCCAGTTTGATTTTAAATTGTCGAATTGCGCACAAATAAGCCATAAAGGCTTGTAGAGAGCGATGGCGCAGTATTATGAGAAACAGCAAGCTTAATAAAATGATGCTTTGAAACGGTCCAGAGATGTAATACACCTCTTTATAGCCGCTGTTCTTCACGTGATAGTTGAAAAAGCGTTCATTGGTGTTACCAATTTCTAAAGAGGTCCCTGTATTGGTTGATAGCTTCATGCCGGAAAGAAAAAAACGCGAAATATGATTTTCAACGTTGTCGGATAAGTTAATGTTTTTGACACGAACCAAAACGGTTGCGTTATTCAAGTCAAATGATTGGGTCGTATAATTGCTATTATTACTCCACTCTTCAAATGCTTTTTTGCTGACAGGGACAACGGTTTCGGGGGTGACTAAACACCGGATATTGAAACGGTCTAGCATCATGCTCGATTCGACCAGCTTTACATTATCAAAGAGCGACTTCAATTCTCTTTCATCAGCAAAGCAGCTCTTTTGGGAAAGGTTTTCTGCAATTTGGAAGGCGTTATCCAGATAATTATGTTTCACAATGCTGTTTATCGCGTAGTAACAGATGGCAAAGAAAATGATCGCTGTGAGCAACACGACCCACAGTGTATCTGAATAGATCTTTTTATTACGCAGACAAATACGAAGGGCTTTGCCAAGGCTGTTTGTTGTGTATTGATTGATCTTGTGTTGATGGTCGATGCCATTCTGATGGTTGTTTTGCATAGTAAAAGGGATGAAGTATCCGGTCCGGTGAATATTTTCGATAATATTTTTTTTTGTGGTTACGTGTTCTTCCGTGAGCTTGCGAAATTTCCTTCTTAGAGCGGCCACCGCGTTTTTAAAGCCATTTTCAGGCAGTGTCATTTTGTATTGTTGAGTGATTTTGCTTTCTATCAATCGCTGGCTAATTGGCGTATTTAAGCTGCCGTATTTGGCGATGGTTGACAGAATGGCGTACTCATTTGGGTTGACTGGAATGGAGTGGTGGAGTGATTGATTGAGCTCTAAAGATATTTCGTTTTCGGACAAGCAAACGCAGATTTGGTTTCCAATTTCAAACCTAATCATGTGTTGGTGTGCTCCAAGTTTAATTTTTGGCTACGTTATCAATAAAGCTAGGAGAGGGATGTGATTTTTTACGGGGATATCCATAATATTTGGATATATTCAAGGTTTTAGGTTTTTTTATGCTGGGTGTGACAACTCATTATTCATGGTTAATGAAGTATAAAAAACCCGAGCAGTGGCTCGGGTTTCGTCGATATTCAGCAAGGCTTATTAACAGATAACTTTTACTGCTAGGCCGCCTTGAGAAGTCTCACGGTATTTCGCGTTCATGTCTTTACCTGTCTCTAGCATGGTTTCGATAACTTTATCTAGAGAAACAGTAGGAGCAGAAGAACGACGCAGTGCCATACGAGTTGAGTTGATTGCTTTTACAGCTGCAATACCATTACGCTCGATACATGGAACCTGAACCTGACCTGCAACCGGGTCACAAGTTAGACCTAGGTTGTGCTCCATCGCAATTTCAGCCGCCATACATACTTGCTCTGGGCTACCACCCATAAGCTCAGCAAGGCCCGCTGCTGCCATAGAACATGCCACGCCAACTTCGCCCTGACAGCCAACTTCTGCACCAGAGATAGACGCGTTACGCTTGTAAAGGCCGCCAATTGCACCAGAAGCTGCGAAGTAACGGATGTAGTCTTTCTCAGTTACGGTTTGAATAAACTTGTCATAGTAAGCCAGTACCGCAGGGATGATGCCACATGCACCGTTAGTCGGCGCAGTTACAACACGACCACCTGCTGCGTTCTCTTCGTTTACTGCAAAAGCAAACATGTTTACCCAGTCAACAACAGACATTGGATCGTTCGTTGTTTTTTCAGAAGTAAGCAGTTGCTGACGAAGTGCTGCCGCACGACGAGGTACGCGTAGTGGACCAGGTAGAATGCCTTCTTCGTTCATACCGCGATCCATACATTCGCGCATTGTGCGCCAGATGTTTGCGAAGTAAGTACGAGTTTCTTCGTCAGAATGAAGTGCATGTTCATTTTTCATGGTTAGCGCACTGATAGACAGGCCGCTTTCATGACATTGCTTTACAAGCTCTTCTGCCGTTGTAAACGGGTAAGGAACTTTTACTGGGTTCTCAACTTCTTTACCGAAGTTTTCTTCATCAACGATGAAGCCACCGCCGATGGAGTAGTAAGTTTTTGAGTACGCTTTTTCGTCATCAATCCAAGCGTGGATTTGCATGCCGTTTTCGTGTAACTCAAGGTTTGTTTTGTGGAAGTTCATTCCACCTTCACGTGGGAACGATACTGTGTGACAGTGCATGCCAACAGGAAGGCGTTCAGTTTCTTCTACGCGAGCGATAAAGCCCGGGATAGAATCGATATCAACTTTCTCAGGAGTGTTGCCTGCAAGACCCATGATGATAGCAATATCTGTGTGGTGACCTTTCCCTGTCAGTGATAGTGATCCATAAACGTCAACGGTGATTTTAGTGATGTCGCGCAGTTTTCCCATTGCACGAAGGTCATCAATAAACTCTTTACCCGCTTTCATTGGGCCTACAGTGTGTGAGCTTGAAGGTCCAACACCGATTTTATAGATATCAAAAACACTAATCATATCGATTACCTCAGAAGAAAGCCTCCCAAGGGGAGTTGGGAGGCTTAATTTTATCGTTATATTTTTGGATTAATCATACCGTGCTAGGGCAGGGATGATTAAAGAGCGCCGTAGATTACAGAACTAATGGCAGCAAGACCACAGATTGCTGTGAAAATTTGCACAGGTGCTGAAGTTTTGTACTTAGCCATCGCTGGAACTTTTTGCATTGCGAAGATAGGCATCAAGAATAGGATTGCCGCAATCATCGGTGCGCCCATTGTTTCAATCATACCTAGGATGCTTGGGTTAACGATAGCAACGATCCAAGTTGTGATTACGATGAAGATAAGAGACATCTTCTCGATCTTGCTTACTGGTGATTTTGAACGAGATTTCACTAGACCAACTAGACCTTCATGTGCACCTAGGAAGTGGCCGAAGTAGCTAGAAGTGATAGCCGCGAAAGCAACCAGTGGACCTAAGTAAGAGATCAGTGGAGACTCATGAACGTTTGCTAGGTAAGAAAGAACAGAGATGTTTTGCTCTTGTGCTGTTGCTAGTTGCTCCGGAGACAGAGAAAGTACAACAGAGAAAACGAAGAACATTACAAAGCCCATTAGCATCATTGCTGCGCCACCAGTGATAGCGTCAGTTTTCTTAACTGCGTCATCACCGTATACACGACGTTGTTCTTTAGAGAACTGAGAAATGATTGGGCTGTGGTTGAAAGAGAACACGATAACAGGGATTGCTAGCCATACGATAGCTGGCATTGCACCCCAGTCAGGTGATACTTCCATCATTGAAGTGTTCCAACCAGGAATTAGGTACACAGACAGCGCTAGTAGGATGAACACTAGAGGGTAAACCATCGCTGAAGTTGCTTTCAGCATAAGCTCTTTACCGAACACTACACCCGCTGTCATTGCAGCGATAAGTGCACCGGAAAGTAGCCAGCGAGGAATAGATTCCATACCCATTTGGTTAACTAGGAAAGAGTCAACCGTGTTTGTGATACCAACACCGTAGATAAGTACGATTGGGTAGATAGCGAAGAAGTAAGCGAACGTAATAAGGTTTGCGCCAGTCTTACCAAAGTGCTCTTCTACTGTGTCAGTGATGTCCGCTTCTGGGTTTTTCGCAGAAAGAACGAAGCGAGCTAAAGATTTGTGTGCGAACCAAGTCATTGGTGCTGCGATTAGGGCTAGGATTACTAATGGCCAAAAGCCACCTGCACCTGCTTTAATAGGAAGGAATAGTACACCGGCACCTACTGCCGTACCAAAAAGGGACAGACACCAGGTAAAGTCTTTGTAAGAAAACTTACTAGACGATTGTGCGGTAGAAACCGCAGAAGTAGTTGTATTCATTTTTTAGTTACTCATTTTGGGAACAGGAAATAAGTCGGGAGTAATTTTGCAAGATTTTACACTAGGAAAATTAGATCTAAATCATTTATTGCTTACGCTTATTGAATGATATGTCAAAAACCTGCTTTTTATCACGAAAATGATGTGCTACTCGTGATTTCTGCTAATGAGTAAAATTAGAAAAACTTATCGATAGGGCTGTTTGTATAAATTTATTTCACCGCAAGCGTTTGCGGTGAAAACGGCAAATTAATCTAATGTGAATGAATGTTTATGAAGCAACGTTTTATTAATATTGATGCGCATGATGATCGCATCCATAAAAATACCGATATCAGAAGTTTTTAATGCGAAATGATATGTTTTTGCATTGATTCGATGATTTGTGCGGTCATGCCCCAGATGAAATGCTGTCTATATGGGATAGCAAATACACGATGACTGCTGTTTTTTAGGTCAAACTTGGTGCTGTACAACTTTGTCGGATTCAGAATGTGGTTAGCAGGAACTTCAAAAACGGACTCCACCTCATTTGGGTCAATATGCGTTTTATACTCAGGAGAAATAAAGGCCAAAAACGGTGTCACATTAAACTGACTAATCGTTGGCAATGTTGGAAGCTGGCCAAATACATGAATATGTTCATCTTCTATGCCGATCTCTTCTTTGGTTTCTCTTAATGCCGTATTGATTAGATGATGATCTTCCTGCTCAAACTTACCGCCGGGGAAACTGATTTGTCCCGGATGATGACGCAAGTGTGCTGCTCGCTTTGTCAAAATGACCTGTAGCCCCTCCGGGCGTTCTACAAAACCAATTAAGACCGCTGCGTCTCGCAGTGATTTTCCTTTCATCCATTTCAGTCGCGCGAGGGACTCTTTGTGGTAACCCATTGGAAGCCGAAATTGAAAGTTTTGCAGTAATTGAGTTTTGTCGATAACCAAACCAAATCCTTATTTATTGTGCCTAACCACTATTTATTATACTCAATGGCCGCAAGAGGCGCGGTGCTATCGCCGTTGGTATGGTATTAAAGTATTAGTACCGTACCAAAGCACGTCCATTGGTTCTTTCCCTACTTTGTGTCATGTATCTCACTCTGCTTGGGTATAATAATTTGAAACTTATAAGGTTATAAACCATTCTTTATTTTAAGACGTCACTATGGGGCAAGTATTGACTAATGAAAGGGATTATTTTCACCGAGTTCATGGAGTTAGTGGAAGAGAAGTTTGGTCTCGATGTGTTAGACCAAGTGCTCGACCTTTCTAATGACGAAGGGATTTATACTGCGGTTGGTAGTTACGATCATAAAGACTTGGTTAAATTGATTGTGAACCTCAGTAAAGTATCTGGCATTCCACCTGAACAACTGCAAGAAGTATTTGGAGAGTGCGTTTTTTTGAATTTACTTCGCTCGATTCCTAGTCACGCGAGTTTGCAGCAGTGTGAAACGACATTTCAATTTGTTCGCCATGTTGAAGATTTTATTCATGTCGAGGTCAAAAAGCTTTACCCAGATGCTAATCCTCCTCAGTTTGATTTTATCAGCGAGACTCAATCAAACATGGTGTTTGATTATCGAAGTGCGCGGTGCATGTCTCACGTATGTTTAGGTCTAATAAAAGGTTGCGCAGCGCACTTTGGTGAAGTTATTCATATCAAACACCAAAACCAGTCAGAAGATGGTAGCCAGGTTCGCTTTTGGTTAGAGGCACAATAAGAACGATATGACAGGAAGTTCCTCGCTAGAAAGGAAACTCAAACGAGAAATCGAATCAAGAAAAGCAGCTGAGCGGTTATTGGAGCAGAAGAGCTTCGAACTTTATGAATCTACTCAACAACTAAGTGTTGCTTTGAAAAAGCTTGAGTTGAAATCAAAAAAGGATTTACGCAAGTTTGAGTTCGAAGAGAAAGTTGACGCGACGCTGATTAAGTTTGGTCGAACTTTTCTGTCGAGCACGTTTGATGAAGCCATGATTGCCAGTTTTATTGAACAGCTCACTTCGAACTCAATCATTTCTGCGGCTTACTTACATCTTGATTCCACAAAACTCTCTTCTTTGCGTCGACATCATTTTGGTCATTTGCAGCTTCGCCATGAGAATACGATTAAGACCGTCCCCAATTGGCAGGGGGAGAACTTGCATTTGCCTATCATCATTGACAAGCAAACAGTAGGGGAGTTGATCTTCTCTGTTCAGTTGGATCAAATCGAACAGTCGTTTATTTCCAAACAGATGGAGCTGGTATCGGATTTGGTTCATGGGGTCATTGGCCGTCATTTGAGTTTAGAGCGAGAAGTGGAGCTGCGAAAGCGGGCAGAGGAATCGGAAAAAGCGACGAAAGAGTTTGTCGCCATGATTAACCACGAGTTGCGTACACCTCTTAATGGCGTGTTAGGTAGTGCTGAACTACTAAGTCGAACACAGTTAGGTGAAGAGCAACGCCATTACCTAAACAACTTGACTCAATCGGGAGACTTGTTGAGGGTCATCATTAACGATCTTCTCGACTTCAGCAAGATGAATGCCGGTATGATGGAAATCATCGATAAGGTCTTTGCTTGGGAAGAGCTTGAAAAAGCCATCATGGGCGTATTTTCAGCTAAAGCAGCAGAAAAGCGAATTCATTTCTCCATCGATAAAAAGCTCGGTATTCCCGAGTTTTTAGTTGGTGACTTAGAGCGAATTACACAGATCTTGGTCAACTTGGTGGGAAATGCTATTAAGTTTACTCATTTGGGTGGGGTGGTGCTGCGAGTGGAGTGGATAAACGGTATTGCGCATTTTGAGGTTGAAGACACGGGTATTGGCATCCCAATAGAAGCGCAGCCCTCATTATTTGACCCATTTGTGCAAGTAGATCGCTCGGCGAAGCGCAGTTTTGAAGGCTCAGGTTTGGGCCTTGCGATTTGTAAAAATCTAGTGGATTTGATGCAGGGCGAGATTAGCTTTGAAAGTGAAGAACGCAAAGGTACCACCTTTAAAGTCTCTATTCCTCTAAAGGAGGGGCAAGCCCAAGGCGCAGCAGAGGGGGAATTAGCTACCATAGAGCGAAGTGATTTGGCAGGACGCTCAATATTGGTGGTTGATGACATCAGAATGAACCAAGTGATAGTTACTCAAATGCTGAAAAAACTCGACATTACGCCTGATTTAAAAGCCAATGGGAAAGAAGCTTTAGAAGCGGTGAAAAACAAAGATTACGAACTGATATTTATGGACTGCCGAATGCCAGAAATGGATGGTTATGAGGCGACGATGTATCTGAGAGAGCGTGGCTTTACCCATCCTATTATCGCATTAACCGCTGGCACTACTATCGAAGAGCGTCAAAAGTGTATTGATTCAGGCATGGACGACATCCTCACTAAGCCGTACACCGCAACCGATATTGAACAGATCATGTGTAAGTGGCTTGAGCAGTAGACGCTGCCTCTTAAAAAACGGATTCTTGTTAGCCAACGGCTAAAAGCCAAAGTACCTGTAAATAAAACACACAAACTACACTGGATAATGCCGATCGCTTAACGATGTTTCTTGTGTCATTCCAGCGAGCCTTGGCGAGACTAGGAATCTAATAGCAGCATGCTGAGCGGCTAGTGAAACAAATTTGACCATAAAGTGCTCGGATAGAAGAGCCTACATCACGCTCCTTCGTTGCTGTACAGGATGACGAGATACAGAAATATGCCCACTCGCTGTTAAACGAGCGGCATTATCCGTGCTGGAGGCGTTTTTGCTTGTTTTCGTTAGCAGGATTCATAGACCGTTGCCATTTGGCGAAACCTACTATTGCAGCGCTGGTAAAATCTTTGAAAGCTTATCCAACGTTTCTTGATATTCAGAGGCACAATCGCTATCTGCAACGACGCCGCCGCCAGCCCAAGCGTAAAGTTTGTTTTTTTCCGCTACAAGAGTTCGGATAGTAATGCTGGTGTCCATACGACCATGGCGTGAAATGTAGCCAATACTGCCGCAATACGCGCTGCGTCGATGCGGCTCCAATTCTTCAATGATCTGCATTGCGCGAACTTTAGGTGCGCCCGTAATTGAACCGCCCGGGAAGCACGCTCGCAGCAAATCCGCAGGAGAGTATTGCTCATCCAACTTCGCACGAATGGTGCTCACCAAATGATGCACTGCAGGGAAGCTTTCAATCTCAAACAGCTTTGGCACGTGAACGCTACCCGGTGATGCAACTCGACCAATGTCATTACGCAGCAAATCGACAATCATCAGGTTTTCTGCTTGATCTTTTTCCGCAGTCTGCAAGTCATGAGCATTAGCGTTATCTTGCTTTGGATCTTCATGGCGTGGGCGAGTACCTTTGATTGGTTTCGTTTCAATGACGCGATCTTTGAGTTCTAGAAAGCGCTCTGGAGAGATACTCAAAATCGAAGACTCTGGCATACGGATAAAAGCGGAAAATGGCGCTTGGTTGGCGGACTCTAATTTTAGATACGCTTGCCACTCACAGCCTTGATACGGTGCGTTAAAACGTTGCGCCAAATTGATCTGATAGCAGTCACCGCTCAACAAGTATTCTTGCACCTTATCAAAGCGAGTAGCGTAGCTCTCTTTCGTCATGTTTGACTGCCAATTACCAGACAGAGCGAAGTCTACGCTTTGCTCTGCTTCTTGCTCGTCTAACCATTGCCAAGCTTGCTCGATATTCTGACCGACTAGGCAGGCTTTTTTTAGCTTGTGGTCAACAACGACGGCCCATTCATACAGACCTACCGCCATATCAGGCGTGTTGAGATCCTTTTCGGCCTGTTCTGGCATTGTTTCTACGCGTCGACCTAAATCGTAACTGAAGTAACCGAGCACTCCGCCGACAAAAGGCAAATCCAATTCTTTATTTAACTCAACGTGAGGAAGCCACTCTTCTTGCAACTGATGAAGCAGCGTGAATGGGTCATCTTGAGTTGAATAGGCATTCGATGGTGTTTCAACTTGTGTGCTGTCGGCAATGGTTTCTAACGTTGCAATTGGGTTGGCAACCAACACATCAAAGCGACTATCGATATGCGTTTTTGATGCAGAACGCAGCAACATCGCCCAAGGTAGGTGTTGAATGCGAGAAAAGAGGTGAAGAGCAAACTCTGGTGCGTATTCCAGCGCTTTAAAATCAATGAATTGATTGTCCATGTTGTTCATTTGTGTAATTTGTGACAAAGAGATCGTTCACTGCATGGCATGTCATGGGCAGCAAGAGTATCATATTCCTCTGTATAGCCAAACTCCCTCTATTCATAGGGTTTTGAGATGGTTTACAAGTAGGCGACTTCAGCGTTTCGTGTGTCGATATCAGCCGTTCGACAATTGTTTATAAAAAAACGAAGCTCAAAAGAGCAATAAGCTCAACAAACACGATTGAAGCCAAGCCAATAATGGAAGCATAACTATAACGAGGCATGTAATGACGGTAATACGCAAGCAGGATGTAATCAGCAGTGTCGCTGATGCGCTACAGTATATTTCTTACTACCACCCGCTAGACTTTGTTCAAGCTCTTGAAAAAGCCTACCATCGCGAAGAGAGCCAAGCCGCTAAAGACGCGATTGCTCAGATCCTAATTAACTCCCGAATGTCAGCAGAAGGTCACCGACCAATTTGTCAGGATACTGGCATCGTGACGTGTTTCGTCAACATCGGTATGGGCGTGCAATGGGACTCAACCGACATGACGGTTCAGCAGATGGTAGATGAAGGTGTTCGACAAGCGTATACGAACCCAGACAACCCATTGCGTGCGTCAGTACTTATGGATCCTGCCGGTAAACGTATTAATACCAAAGACAACACGCCTGCTGTCGTACACATCAACATGGTTCCGGGCGATAAAGTTGAAATTCAGATCGCAGCGAAGGGCGGCGGTAGTGAAAACAAAACTAAGATGGTGATGCTAAACCCATCTGACGATATTGCAGAGTGGGTAGAGAAAACGCTACCAACAATGGGCGCGGGCTGGTGTCCACCAGGCATGCTTGGCATTGGTATTGGCGGTACGGCTGAAAAAGCAGCAGTATTGGCAAAAGAATCTCTAATGGAACACATCGATATTCAAGAGCTTATTGACCGTGGCCCACAAAACGCAGAAGAAGAGCTTCGTCTTGATATCTTCAATCGCGTGAACAAACTTGGTATCGGTGCGCAAGGCCTAGGTGGTTTGACGACTGTTGTCGACGTTAAGATCAAAACGGCGCCAACGCACGCGGCTTCTAAGCCTGTTTGTTTGATACCGAACTGTGCGGCGACTCGTCACGTGCACTTCACGCTTGACGGCAGCGGCCCAGCAGAGCTCACGCCACCTAAACTAGAAGATTGGCCAGATATTACTTGGGAAGCGGGCGAAAACACGCGTCGCGTAAACTTAGACACGATTACTAAAGAAGAAGTACAAGAGTGGAAGACAGGCGAAACCGTTCTTCTATCAGGTAAAATTCTGACTGGCCGTGATGCTGCGCATAAACGTATTCAAGGCATGCTAGATAATGGCGAAGGTCTACCAGAAGGCGTAGATCTAAACGGTAAGTTCATTTACTACGTAGGCCCTGTCGATGCAGTTGGTGATGAAGTCGTTGGTCCTGCTGGCCCAACAACATCAACGCGTATGGATAAATTCACCGATATGATGCTAGAAAAAACAGGCATCATGGGCATGATCGGTAAAGCTGAGCGTGGCCCTGCAACGGTTGAATCTATCAAGAATCACAAAGCGGTTTACCTAATGGCTGTCGGTGGCGCTGCGTACCTTGTAGCGAAAGCGATCAAGAAAGCTCGCGTTGTCGCATTTGAAGATTTAGGTATGGAAGCGATTTACGAATTTGAAGTTGAAGATATGCCAGTAACAGTGGCTGTAGACTCAAATGGCGTTAACGCGCACCAAATCGGTCCTGACACTTGGAAAGTGAAAATCCAAGAGATGGAAGCGTAAGGCAAACGGTAATCTTACATTGTCTCAGTAGAGAGAATGTGACAAGGTGCTGATTTACCTAGCAAACATTTGACAAAAGTGCAGCGAAAACTGCACTTTTTGTCTATATAATGTAGATATAAACCTCAGGGCATAGCAATCAAACGTTATGCGAACAATAATTAGGAGACGGCATGCCTCGTTTTATTCAGATTCTACAAATTATCCTTGCTGTAGTGGTAGGTGGCTTTGTTGGCTACGACTTGATCCTTCACGGCATCAGCATCTTTGATGAGAAGTACGTGACCATCACGTGTGTATTGTGGCTGATTTTAGAAATCGCTCTATTTGTTATCTATAAATTAATCGAAGACGACTAGACTCAAAGAAAGCAGGTTTCTGTTCAACACAGTAATCAGCCTAAATAGGGTCACTAATGCTTTAGTGTTGATTAAGTAAGCCTCTGAACCACTCAGAGGCTTTTCTTTTTTCATCCTGCTTTAAGCGAATGTTTTGTTCATCTTTTATTAAGGTATATAAAGTTAGACTCATAGAGTTCAGTATCGAAAGGTAAGTATTCATAGATTAATACCCGAAGTTGCTGATAACGTTGTTTTAGAGCGGAGCAAGATAAAGAAGCGCAATGAAAAGAATAAAGAAAGAAGTCAATGACTTTATCAACAGAGGTATGGACTCCAATGTTCGAATTGCCGTCACCGGGCTTTCTCGTGCCGGTAAGACGGCATTCATAACGTCATTAGTGAATCAGCTCCTCCATACCGCTACCCATGATAATTTGCCTCTTTTGACTGCAGCCAGAGATAAGCGTCTTATTGGAGCGAAGCGTGAACCTCAAGCGAATATGATGGTGCCACGTTTTGCTTACGACGAAGCGATGAGCCAGATCCATGCGACCCCACCTCAATGGCCAGTACCAACACGGGATGTGAGTGAGATTCGCTTAGCGCTCAAGTACAAACCAAATAAAACCACGAAAAAGCTGTTGAGTAAAACCGCAATTTTAAATGTTGATATTATCGACTATCCAGGAGAGTGGCTGCTCGACCTGCCTTTATTGGACATGGACTTTGCGACGTGGTCGCAAACTCAGTTTGATGCACTTAAAGGCCAGCGTGGCGATTTAGCCAAAGCTTGGCTGTCTGAATTAGAAAAGGTGGATCTTTCTGCTGGAGTGAACGAGAAACTACTCGAGAAAGTTGCGCATACATACACCGAGTACCTTCATGCCTGTAAAGACGCAGGTCTTCATTGGGTACAGCCTGGCCGCTTCGTATTACCTGGTGAGCTCGGAGGCGCGCCAGTGCTACAGTTTTTCCCGTGTCGTGCTGATTCGGAAAGCAAGGCGCTTAAGGGCAGCAACTTAGCGATGCTCGAAGCGCGTTTTCAGGAGTACCAACAGAAAGTAGTGAAAGCGTTTTATAAGCATCATTTTGCGACCTTCGATCGCCAGATTGTGCTGGTGGATTGCTTGCAGCCTCTCAATGCTGGCGATGAAGCGTTTTACGACATGCGCCAAGCGCTAGAACAGATCATGCATAGCTTCCGTTATGGTCGTAGTAGCTTTTTGCGCCGTTTATTCTCACCAAAAATCGACAAAGTGCTGTTTGCTGCCACAAAAGCGGATCACATAACGCCCGATCAGCATCCCAATTTAGTGTCTTTGCTACAACAAATGGTGCATCCAGCGTGGCAAACCGCAGCCTACGAGAATATCGAGATGAGCTGCATGAGTATCGCTTCTATCCAATCAACCACGACGGGATTTATTTCTTCTGGAGATAAGACGATTCCGGCGTTACAGGGTACGACGTTGGATGGTGAGCCGATGACGATGTTTCCGGGAGAAGTGCCGAAAAAGCTACCAAATGCGGCTTATTGGCAAAACAACGGGTTTGATTTTACGTCATTCCGTCCAATGCCCTCACCGAATGATGAGCCAGTGAAGCATATACGCTTAGACAAAGCACTGGATTACCTGATTGGAGATAAATTGAAATGAGTGAGTTGAAGCAAAAACAAGTTTTCTCTGAAAAGGCAATGGAAAAAGAGCAGCAATCGAATCAACCGGAGTTGACGGCGCAGCAAACATTCGGCGAAAAAGAAACATTCGTACCTGTTGAAGTTAAAGAAGAGCGCCAGGAGACCGAACAGGAATTGCAACTCGAGCATGTCATTCGTCCAAAACCGGGCAGAAAGTGGCTCGCGACTGGCGCATTTGCCACCTTCGCTGGTTTGGTTGGCTGGCAAGCGGTGGACTCGGTTATAACCGCAATTCAAACTTCTGATTGGCTGGCTTTAAGCTGGACGGGGTTTATTGCTGCGATCGCTTCGCTTGGTTTAGGGGCGATGGGTAAAGAGCTTTGGAAACTGCGCAAACTACGAAATCATTTTAGTGTTCAAGAAGAAGCCGAAGCGCTTGTTAATAGTGAGAGTGTGGGGAAAGGGAAAGCCTTTTGCGAAAATGTGGCAGAACAAAGTGGTGTGATGGCAGAGAGCCCGGGCTTTGATCGTTGGCAGAACAGCATTAACCCAGCTCATAGTGATGCTGAAATCCTTGATATGTATGACTCGATGGTCGTGAGCCAACAAGACAAGTTGGCAACGAAAATCGTATCGCAGCACGCAACCGAGTGTGCGGCCCTAGTCGCGGTGAGCCCTCTGGCTGCTGCTGATATGTTGCTGGTGGCGTGGCGAAATTTCAAAATGATCGACAACCTCTCCAAAGTATATGGGGTAGAGCTAGGTTACGCCTCTCGCATCAAGCTACTAAAAGCGGTATTTGTCAATATGGCGGCGGCTGGTGCCAGTGAGCTGGCTATTGATGCCAGTATGGACTTGATGTCGATGGACCTTGCAGGCAAAGTCTCCGCTCGTGCGGGGCAGGGACTAGGTGTTGGTATTCTAACGGCACGTTTGGGCTTGAAAGCGATGACCTTATTGCGTCCACTACCTTGGTATCCTGACCGTCAGGTTAAATTGGGCACCATACGCAAGGCAGTGGCGGCGAAAGTTGCATCAATTACGATGAAACCGTAACGAATATCAACTTTGATGGATAGGATTGCTTGACGCGATTCCAAGCATGATAGAAACTACTGTCAACTTTTCCTGACAGTCGTGAATTGGGATATTTTAAGTGCGTCTTGAAGTCTTATGTGAAGATCGACTCGGCTTGACCCGAGAACTGCTCGATATTTTAGCGTCTAAAAGCATCGACTTGCGTGGTATCGAAATCGATATTAGCGGTATTATCTATTTGAACTGCCCAGATATTGATTTTGATACGTTTAGTGAGCTGATGGCTGAAATCCGCCGTATTCCGGGGGTGAAAGACGTACGTAAAATCCAGTTTATGCCGATGGAGCGCCACAATACGGAGTTGCTCTCGCTAGTTGATAACTTGCCCGATCCGGTTTTTGCCATCGACCTTAAAGGTGCCGTAGACATGGCAAACATGTCTGCACTTTCACTGCTTGGTCTTCACAAGCAAGAAGTAATTGGTACTCAGATCGGAGCTTTGCTGCCAAGTGTTCGTTTTTCTCGCTGGTCTGAAGGTGTGAATGGCAGAACGCGGGAAAACCTTGTGATTGATGGCTTGGACTATGTTCTGGAGTTGATGCCAGTTTATATCCGAGACGAAGCGCAAAACTCGACTCTAGCGAGTACTCTAATGACGATTCGCTCTAGTCAGCAAGTTGCCAGAATTGAAGAAGCGCTGCCACTGCATAATCCCCTGGGTTTTGAGCACTTTGTTGGAATATCGAACCGCCATAAAGCGCTAATGAATCAAGCTAAGAAGCTGTCTGTGCTTGACCAGCCACTGTTGATTGAAGGCGAAACGGGGACCGGTAAAGAAATGCTTGCTAAAGCTTGCCACAGCCGTTCTAGCCGTGCGAGTAAGCCATTCTTAGTTTTGAGTTGTGCTTCGATGCCTGACGATGTAGCAGAAACCGAACTTTTTGGTCACGCGCCGGGTTCATTTAATCATGAACAAGGTCACAAAGGCATCTTTGAGCAAGCAAATGGCGGGACGGTATTTCTTGATGAAATCGGTGAAATGAGTTCGCACCTTCAAATCAAGCTGTTACGTTTTCTACAGGATGGTAATTTCCGTCGTGTCGGTGCAGAAGATGAGATGCATGTCGATGTTCGTATCATCGCTTCAACAAAACATAACCTTGCCGAACTTTCTGAGGCAGGTATGTTCCGTGAAGATTTGTATTATCGTCTCAACGTACTTACGCTCAGCATTCCTCCGTTACGTAAGCGCTCAAATGACGTTGCGCCATTGCTTGAGTTGTTTGTGGCGAAACATGCTCAACAGCTTGGGATTGATAAGCCAGAGTTTGATGATGGCCTAGTTGATGCCCTTGCAAATTATCAGTGGCCAGGAAACATGCGCCAGCTGGATAACATGGTTCTTCGAGCGCTCACAGAAATGGATGGTGGTATACTAAACGCGGAGCACTTCAATTTACCTCAGCCTCAATCAGTCGGCGCAGGTAGTGCAACGCTTAACATCGACGGTTCATTGGATGAGATCATGCGTGACTATGAATCTCAGGTTCTGGAGCGTTTGTATCAGTCATTCCCATCAAGCCGCAAGCTTGCTAAGCGCTTAAATGTATCGCATACCTCAATCGCTAATAAACTGCGTGATTACGGTATCCGCAAGAATTAATCGAATTGAACGAAAAGACGGAATTGATCATTTGTAATGGAAGATAACAGCTCATCTATCGCCGTTCATAAGTTGGACGGTGACTTGCTTCTTCGTACCGCTGAAATCGGTGACGCAGATATGATTGCCGAGTATTTTCAAGCGAACCGAAAATACCTGAAACCGTTTGAGCCGAAACGTGAAGAGGCTTTTTTCTCAGTTAACGGTTGGTTGCAAAAGCTTATCAAGCTCAATGAGCTGCATCGAATGGGGTTGGGGTATTATTGCCTCTTGGTCAGAGCCTCTTCGGGTGAAATGCTAGGTACGATATCCTTTAGTAATTTGAGTCGTTTCCCTTTTTATTCTTGTAACGTCGGATATTCTCTCGCTGAAAAAGCACAAGGGCATGGTTATATGCGTCGTGGATTAACCATGGCTTGCGACTACATGTTTAATGTTCAGAAACTGCATCGTATTCAAGCTGGCTACATGCCTCACAATAAACGTAGTGAATCTGTGCTAGAGCATGTAGGTTTCAACCGAGAAGGGTATGCAAAAGATTACCTTTTGATTAATGGTGAATGGCAAGACCACGTTCTAACGTCACTTATTAATCCGAATTGGCAACCAGAAGGGCGATAGTATGGAGCGATTGGAAAAGCAATTAGCACTTGTAATCGAGCTCGATAAACTCAAAAGTATTTTGCGCCGAACCCGAGTTAAAAGTGCTGAAGGGCGTCTCGAAAATAGTGGTGAGCATAGTTGGCATGTCGCACTGATGGCAATATTGATGGAAGAGCATGCAAATGCACCTGTTGATATTTGCCGAGTGATGAAAATGTTATTGATACATGACGTAGTAGAGATCGACGCGGGGGATACCTTTGTTTATGATACTGCCGCGTCTCAAGAGCAGGCAGAAAAAGAAATTAGAGCGGCAGAACGCTTGTTTGGTATGTTACCCAGCGATCAGGAGCAAGAGTTATTGGTGCTTTGGCATGAATTTGAAGCCGCGCAGACCGATGATGCAAAGTATGCAAAAGCACTCGATCGGTTAATTCCAATGCTCTTGAACTACCATAATAATGGTCAGAGTTGGAAGGAGCATGGCGTCTCTCGTGAACAAGCACTTACCATTAATAAACGAATTGAATTTGGCTCTGTTACCTTATGGGACAAAGCGAAAGAGTTGATAGAAGAAGCCACAGAGAAAGGTTGGCTGAAATCGTAATAAAGGAGACTGAATGTCTTATTTGCCTTTGGATGAATACCAAAGAAAATGGATTTTTACGCATCAGTCGATGCCTGTGCCAGAAGAAGATTTGGCTTTTATTAAGCCGATGAGCCAAGCTCGTTCAGCACAATTTTGGAAAGAAAATATTAGTGCTCAAAGCCCCGATATGGATCGACTTAGCTCCCAAGATTGGCCAATGAATGAGGCGAACTGGTCTGAAGTCGTTGATTGGATGGCTGCGTGGGAGTTGGATGATCCGGACATGCCAGCGGAAGTAGAAGCACATATCGATTGGCAAGACGATGTGACCGTTTACTTTTGCTACGAGAAGTACAATGTCATCGAAACTAAATGGTCGATTTTTAAAAAGCATTGGAAGAACTTTCTCTTTTATGATGATGGTCCAATATTGATTGGACGTCGCCGTTCACAAGCGCTTTGGTTTGATTCAAAAGGCAATGTGAAACTCGGTGTTCGTCAATAACGAGTTATACAGCAAAGCCACCTTTCTAGGTGGCTTTGTTTTTCTAAAGGCTGGATAACGGACTCAACACGCCGCCAGCCCCGCGCTCGATAACGTGAGTATAAATCTGGGTGGTTTTTACATCGGTGTGACCAAGCTGCTCTTGTACTGTTCTAATGTCAGCACCAGACTCCAATAAATGTGTGGCAAAGCTGTGCCTGAGTGTATGGCATGTTACTGTTTTCTCGATACACGCATCCGTTGCAGCGCGCTTTACCGCTCTTTGTATTGCACTTTCATTGATATGATGCCTTCTGAGCTCTCCGGTGTCCCGATCTGTACTTAACTTTGTTGATGGGAATAAAAAGTGCCAGTTAAAATCTAGCTCCGCTTTTGGGTATTTACGTCGTAAACCTTCAGAGATGTATACACCCGCATAACCAGGCATGTGTCTATCTTTAAAGTAATAGTTTCTTGCTAAATTAACTTGAGCTTTGAGTGGTTCATGCAGTTCTTTGGCTAATGTGACTGTACGATTTTTACCTCCTTTTCCTTGCCAAACGCGAACTGCACCATAATCATAATCGATGTCTTGAACTCTTAAGCGTAAACATTCCATAACTCGAAGCCCGGAGCCATAAAGCAACTGAATATGGAGTTTATACCTCGGGTCGATATGTTGAACGAATCGTCGGATCTCCTCCCTAGTTAACACAACGGGAAGTTTCTTTTCGGTCAGAGATTTCTGAAATCTCATATCAAGTGATAGTGGAGTTTTGAAATAATCACGATATAAAAATGATATTGAGTTCAGTGCCAAAGCTTGCGTTTTTACCGCAACTTTTTCTTTTACCGCTAAGTAACTCAGGAACTGAACGACATCATCTTCTGCTAGTGTTGAAGGGTGGGCAAGCTGGTGGAAAGTGATAAAGCGTTTTATCCAAAATAGATAACTTTCGATGGTTTTATTCGCATAATGACGAGTAAGCATGTGCTCTTTTACACTAAGTAAAAACTGACTTTTCATGATAAAATTGACCTGTTTATTTATACAGCCCTTTCAGTCTATCAGCTCTTTTGTAATTAGCGTGCATTGCGCCGTCTAATGCGCGCGCGACCACACATATTCATACTGTTTTTCTATTTGTTTCATGTATATAGGTGCTACGATTTATAGCGATTTTGATCAGAAAGAGGGCGGTAGCTTGCCAGAAAGGAGGCAAATTGCCGTATAGAAAGCGTTAGTTTGCAAGAGGAAAAACGCAGCTATATCGCAAGATCTAGTGGTAAAAGCTTAAAGTTGAAATTGTCGTATCGGCGTTCAATTTCAGTGTTATTTAGCGTGGTAAAAATCCAAAATTGGCATCGTTTCAATGGTTGATTTGTTCTTTGGTGCGGCGACTTTTGGGTTACCTGAGGTGAGCTTTTTTTGCTGAAACTTTGCTCGTTGAGTTTGTTGGTACAAAAGCCGATTTACTCGCTGAAATGGCGTTTTCTCTGGTGTGGTAAGTTCATGTGGTTTCAGTGGCTTTGTTGAAAGTCCGCATTATGAGATTGGTTTTCCAAAAGCGCTTTTTGGTGTTGTGAGTTCGTTTTCTGCGGCGTTGTTTGTTCTACGTGGTTTCATTGACTAGCCGCTTTTAGACTACGCTTGACTCAAGTGCATCAAAGCACATAGAGTTTATTGTTTGCAAAGTTTAAAATGACTTGAAATCAACTTGTTGGGTTTGCAAACTAACAAACTGCTCAAGAGGGATTCACAACGCGTGGCATTTTTGCTATGCGTTGAATTTAGTGATTAAGGTGGTTTGCGGCGGCTTTCGTATTGCGTTGCTCACCCCTTAGCAGGGCGTTAAATGAAATCGAAAAATTGGAGAGTATATGGATATTTTGACAGCGTTAAAAAATGTTGAAGCATTAGCAAATGGAATCGATCCGATTTCAGGTGAAGTTTTATCTGAATGTTCACCTTATAATAATCCAGAAGTTATACGGTCTTTGTTTACAGTTATTGGGGCTGTAAAGCAGCCAAAGAAAGGTAAAAAATCAGTTGAGCAGAAACAGGAAGAAAATATTTCAAAAGGTCTTCCTAAGAATGCTGGGCTCCCTTGGTCTGAAGAAGAGCGCGAAAAGTTAGTCCACGCATTTAGTTCAAATACATCAATTGACGAACTATCAAAAATTCATGGTCGTACAAGTGGTGCAATTACCTCTGAACTAAAAAAACAAGGGTTAATTGAAGAGTTTGAAACTAGCATTTAACAAACTGTTTAAGAGTGATTCGCAACGCGTGGCATTTTTACTATGCGTTGAATTTAGTGATTAAGGCGGTATGCGGTGGCTTCGGTATTGCGCTGCTCACACCTTAACAGGGCGTTAGTTTACAAGAGGAAAAACGCAGCTATATCGCAAGATCTAGTGGTAAAAGCTCAAAGTTGAAGTTGTCGTATCGGCGTTCAATTTCAGTGTTAATTAGCGTGATGAAAATCCAAAATTGGTGTCGTTTCAACGGTTGATTTGTTCTTTGGTGCGGCGATTTTTGGGTTAACTGAGTTGAACTTTTTTGCTGAAACTCTGCTTGTTGAGTTTGTTGGTACAAAAGCCGATTTACTCGCTGAAATGACGTTTTCTCTGGTGTGGCAAGTTCCAAGTGGTTTCATTGAGTAGCCGCTTTGAGGCTGCGCCTGATTTAATTACATCAAAGCACATAAGGTTTGTTGTTTTCAAAATTTAAAATAACGTAAAATCAACGCTTTGGGTTTGTAAACTAACAAACTGCTCAAGAGGGATTCACAACGCGTGGCATTTTTACTATGCGTTGAATTTAGTGGTTAAGGTGGTATGCGGTGGCTTCGGTATTGCGTTGCTCACCCCTTAGCAGGGCGTTATGTTTCACTTTGATTTAGAAAAAATAAAAGGTTTTCTGGCGCTTATTTCTTTGGCCTCTTTGGTAATTCGTTCGAGTAGTCTCAGCAATTCAATATTGTCTGCCCAAGTTCTTGAATTTCTCAACCGGTTTTATGCTCCAAAATTCGTGGGTTGCTTCAATTTAAAATCGCATCTGCGTGTTGATAATCGGTTTGGACTAAAGGCGCTTCGGTTCTATTTCCCAATTCACAAATCGGCAGCGGGGTTTGCGGCAATTTGAGTTTTGTTTTTCGCTGTTTTGAAAGGGATGCAATCACTCGCTAAAAGCTATCAAAGTTGCCTCAATCCAATTTCTGGGAATGACGCGATTTGTATTTATCGCTTTTGTCGGATTATTCCACAACACCGTGTGACGCAAGTTAAACAATTCTTTATGCAATAGAGTTCTTTGCCATGTGAGCGAGTCAGTTGTGGTAAAACATAACAAAGTGTTTAAGAGGGATTCGTCAACGCGTGGCGCTTTCACTTCAAATCGATTTAAGTGATTAAGGTGGTCATATCTGCTTTGGCGGCAGCGTTGCCTCACCCCTTAACACGGCGTTATGTGCTTGGAGGAAAAATGGAATATTTTCAGTACTATGGAATCGACTGGGTTGCAATGGTACTTACATTTCTTGCAATTTGGCAAATTGGAAATAAGAACAAAATTGGGTTCATTTTAATGATGTGCGGTAACACTAGTTGGGTAGCTGTTGGTTATCTTACTGGCAGTGTGGCAATGATAATTGCAAATATCATCTTTTTCTCAATGAACCTTAGAGCAATCATCAAATGGTCGACGCCAGAGAAAGTGCCTAAAGTTAGTGTTGCTGAGCAGTCATCGACAAAACTAGAAGTTCGCACATAACAAACTGTTCAAGAGTGATTCGCAATGCTTGGCATTTTTACAATGCGTTGGTTTTAGTGATTAAGGTGGTTTGCGGCAGCATCGGTATAGCGTTGCTCACACCTTAACAGGGCGTTAGGCGACGGACAGGAAAGTTCTTTATTCTCATCTTCTTAGTTCCCTTTGGCAGTTCGTTTTTCTAAGTCGGCAATTTGGTATTGTCGGCTCAAATTCTTGAACCTCGCCAGCCGTAAAACATGCCGATTTTCGTGGGTTGCCTCATTGGTTTTTGGAGTTGGTTAGTGGTGAGTTTAACTGGCTCAAAGTGTGGTAAGGGCAAGTCAATTGGTGCTTTCGTTCTCGCTTTAAGTTTGCAGCTTTACGTTTCGCTTCCTCAAAGGCAACTTGAACGCTGAAAGTCTGCATTTCGTGGTTGTGGAAACCTTGGCTGAAACATTGTGATATTTGTGGTTCTTGAATCACAAAAAGTCAGCGGGTGTTTGGTTGCTTATTCGGTTTCGGGTAATCTGCTTTCAAACAAGCTTAAACCCCGCAGGGAAACTTCGCCTAACAAGGCGTTTAAGGCGGATTCACAACGCTTGGCGATCTCGGTTCAAGTTAGGTTAAGTGTTTAAGGTACAATGGTTTAGGTTTGGTGGTAGGCGTTGTTCACCACTTAACGCGGCGTTAGCTTTTAAGAGGTAATTATGGAAACAGCAGAGATAGCTGAAAACTTTTGGGGGGATAAGCTTTATCAACAGAGAGCTAGAAAAGCACTCCCGTTCCTAGTACGACAAGCAATAGTCGGCGAAACAATATTCTATTCTGATTTGGCAGAAGAACTTGAAATGCCTAATGCAAGAAATCTCAACTATGTGCTAGGTTGTATTGGAACAACCCTAGAAGAGCTTGCTGAAGAAACTGAAGAAGAAATCCCTCCAATTCAATGTCTAGTCGTAAATAAGGCAACAGAACTTCCTGGCGAAGGGATTGGCTTGTTTATTTCAGACAAGGACTTTAAAAAATTAAGTAAAAAACAAAAGAAAAAAATTGTTGATAGCCAATTAACAAAAATTTATTCATACCCTGATTGGCTATGGGTTCTAGATGAGCTCGAAATTGAGTATCCGGATTTTCCGAAGTTACCGGATGCGCCGTTTAAACATAAAGGTGGTGGTGAAGGCGTATTACACAAAGAGTTAAAAGAATACATCGCTAACAACCCAGCGGCACTGGGGTTACCTGACGGTTGCCCAAAAGGTGTAACTGAATTCAAACTACCATCTGGCGACTCTGTTGACGTAATGTTTATTAACAGGTCGCAAATGGTTGCAGTGGAAGTTAAGTCAAGAATCTCAGATCAAGCCGATATATGTCGTGGCTTATTTCAGTGTGTGAAGTATCAAACAGTAACTGAGGCTATGCTTGGGGTTCAAGGAAAACCACAAAATGTACAAACGTTGCTTGTTCTAGAATCTAGCTTTCCCAAAGAGCTTATCGCAATAAAAAATATGCTAAGTATCAATGTCATGGCAAATATACGTGAGAAAAAAAGCTAACAAACTGTTCAAGAGGGATTCGCAACGCGTGGCATTTTTACTATGCGTTGGTTTTAGTGTTTAAGTCTGTATGCAGAGGCTTTGGTATTGCGTTGCTCACCCCTTAACAGGGCGTTATGGCGCAGGGCAAAATTCAGCTAAGGGAACTAGATGAGTGATAAAGTTAAAGTAGCCTTGCAGTGGCTCAAAGAAATCTTGGATGCAGAGGATGTGGAGTATCAAATAGTTGGTGGGTTAGCGGCAACCATTCATGGTGGTAGTCGGGAAATCGCAGATATAGATCTTTATATTCATAACTCTGACGCAGACAAGGTGTTATCGCATGTAGCAAAATACATATCAAAGCCGTTAGCTCATTATGCCGAATATGGTTGGGATTTAGAGTATTTCCAGTTGGTTTACCAAAGTCAAAAAATTGAAATCGGTTTGTCTCAACATACGAAGATACAATCACGTCAAGATGGCTCTTGGCATCAGCTTGAAATCTACTTTTCAGAATCAGTTCTTAAAGATTATCAAGGTATCGAGTTGCCAGTCATCCCAGTTCATCGTTTAGTCGAGTACAAGCGGATATTGGGTAGGGAAGTAGACCAAATTGATATACAAGAGCTAGCTTTGAATTCAGCGCCATAACAAAGCATTTAAGAGTGATTCCCAACGCTTGGCATTTTCAGTTCAAGGTTAGGTTTTGTGTTTACGGAGCAATGGTTTAGGTTTAGTGGTAGCGTTGCTCACACCTTAATGCGGCGTTATGCATTCCTCCAATTTTACGATTCAAGGATGATTTATGAATGATTCAAAAGTGGTTTTGATCACAGGTGGTGGCCGAGGTATCGGCGCAGCGACTTCCAAATTATTTGCATCGAAGGGTTACGCGGTTTGCATTAATTACAAGTCCAATTCGGCTTCGGCTGAAGCGTTAGCTCAAGATATTAGGGCTGAGGGTGGTCGTTGTATTACAGTTCAAGCAGACGTCTCCGTTGAAGATGATGTGTTGAGGCTGTTCGAACAAATTGACGATGAGCTAGGCTCATTATCTGTACTTGTGAACAATGCGGGAATTTTACGTAAACAGTCTCGTCTTGAGGAGCTAACGGCCGACAGAATCAATACAATTTTGACAAACAATGTGACTAGCTACTTTCTTTGTTGTCGAGAGGCAGTTAAACGGATGTCTACTCGTCATGGTGGCAACGGAGGCGTCATTATAAATGTTTCATCGGGAGCATCTCGCTCTGGCTCGCCAAATGAGTACATTGATTATGCGGCTTCAAAAGGGGCAATTGACACACTAACAAAAGGCTTGTCACTTGAAGTTGCCTCAGAGGGTATTAGAGTAAATTGTGTCCGTCCGGGGCTGATACATACGGAAATGCATGCTGATGGTGGCGAACCTGAAAGGGTTGAGAGGTTAAAGAGCATTATCCCTCTTCAGCGTGGTGGTGAGCCAGAAGAAGTGGCAGAAGCTATTTATTGGCTCTCATCGGAAAAGTCATCGTTCTCGACAGGAAATTACTTAGACCTGTGTGGTGGTTTATAAATGCATAACAAAGCGTTTAAGACGGATTCACAACGCTTGGCATTTTGGGTTTAATTCAACTTTAGTGTTTACGGCACAATGGTTTAGGTTTGGTGGTCGCGTTGTTCACCACTTAACGCGGCGTTAGCATTATTATCTAATTTAGGAGTCAATAATTAGTGTTTGAAATCATTGGGTTCGTGGGCAGTCTAGCTTCTATAGTTGCGCTATTTCTTCCAGCGAACAGCATGAAAAATCGTCTTATTCATGCTGCTTATGTGTTGGTTATCGTCATTGTTACGACAATTGGTTACTCATATAAAAACAAATTAGAACGTATAGAAAGCGCAGAGCGAGCCGCGACAGTTTTAGTTGAGGACAGGTGGAACAAATATAGTAGTGAAGGCTTTAATATGGCAGCACTTTCTTTTTTGGAGAAATACCAAGACCTTTATCCTGACTCATATGCGCGCGCTCTTGACCTTTGCAGTAACAATAGGTGCTTGAAAAATCAATATGAAGAGGGAGGTAACTCTCTAAATCATGCTTACGCTCAGATTAATGTTTCTAGTGCTTTAACTGGTATGCTTCAGGGCATTTCTGTTTTGAGTTCTGAAGAATAATGCTAACAAACAATTTAAGAGTGATTCACCACGCTTGGCATTTTTGGTTCGGGTCAAGTTCGGTGTTTACGGTGTTCAAATAGAGCTGTGTGGTAGCGTGGTTCACACCTTAATTGGGCGTTAGTTTGCAAGAGGAAAAACGCAGCTATATCGCAAGATCTAGTGGTAAAAGCTCAAAGTTGAAATTGTCGTATCGGCGTTCAATTTAGGTGTTAACTAGCGTGGTGAAAATTCAGAATTGGCATCGTTTCAACGGTTGATTTGTTTTTTGGTGCGGCGACTTTTGGGTTACCTGAGTCGAACTTTTTTGCTGAAACTCTGCTCGTTGAGTTTGTTGGTACAAAAGCCGATCTACTTGCTGAAATGTCGTTTTCTCTGGTGTGGTAAGTTCATGTGGTTTCAGTGGCTTTGTTGACAGTCCGCATTGTGAGATTGGTTTTCCAAAAGCGCTTTTTGGTGTTGTGAGTTCGTTTTCTGCGTCGTTGTTTGTTCCACGTGGTTTCATTGAGTAGCCGCTTTGAGACTACGCCTGACTTAAATGCATAAAAACACATAGGTTTTATTGTTTGCAAAGCTTAAAATCAACGCTTTGGGTTTGCAAACTAACAAACTGCTCAAGAGGGATTCGCAACGCGTGGCATTTTTACTATGCGTTGGTTTAAGTGATTAAGGTGGTATGCGGCGGCTTCGGTATTGCGTTGCTCACCCCTTAGCAGGGCGTTATGTTTACTTGTATTTCAAAGGCTTAAATGTCTTAGGCTCTAGTTCTTTGTCCCTCTGGCAATCCGTCCCTAGTAGACTCAGCAAATCCGCATTGTCGGTCTAAGTTCTTGAATTTCTCAGCCCGTAAAACATGCCAATGTTCGCGGGTTGCTTCATTGTCAGGTCGTGGCAGTTGGCTTATTGTTTAACTGGCTCAAAGTCGCTTTTAGGTTCTTAGCCAATCAGCATTTCGGCTTGGCAGTTGCCTCGGCAATTCACCATTGTTTTGCGCTTTGGTTGGAAAGACAGGGTGTTTTTTTGAAGCTTAGTCGGGTTGCCTCATTGGGCAGGGAAGTGGAATTACTGGTTTTGGGTTAATCGCCTTTGGCGGTCAAGTTGGTTCATACCTTGTGGTTTGCTTCAGAAAACTAGTTAGAAATAGCAGTTCTTTCTCAAGTAAATCATGCGTTTGTGGTAAAACATAACAAACAATTCAACAGTGATTCGCAACGCTTGGCGCTCTCACTTCGGGTTGAGTTAAGTGTTTACGGCGCAGTGTTTAAGTTCAGTGTCTGCGCTGCTCACACGTTAATTGGGCGTTATGCGGCTATGGATAACAGGAGAAACTATTGAAGATAGAAGAAAAGTTAGTAGTATCAATATATTGTGTTGTCTTGATTGCCTTTGGATTTCTATTGGCATTAGCATTGTTTATTGGTCTAGATGGAGTAAAGTCTACAGATGTAATGTCTGGTTTTGGTTCTATTCTTAGTGGCTTAGGTGCTCTTGGGTTACTTTGGTTTGGTTGCGAAACATATTCAGACTGGAAGAGTACCAAATCAAATGAGGCTGCTTTCGGTCTGTACAGAGATCTATTTGTATTTAAATACAAACTGATTTTACTGTGTGACAATATTGTAAAGTCAAGTGGAAACCCTAGGCTAGATTTGTTAGTTAAAGAAAGCTTCAAAGAGCTAGAGGCTCATTTCGACGCACTGGTAGTTGGTTCGTCGCAAGTCGATTCGTTAGTCAAAATTAGTGAAACCCAGTGGTTTCTAGCACATACGTATGCATTGAAAAGTCGTGTTGATCGACTTATGAATTTAGCCTCCTCTGAACATGTTAACTCAAAACAGTGGGACGCAAAGAAAATACAGCTACGCAGCCAAGTAGTAAAAAGTGAACGAGAAGAGATGCAAGAAATGCTGCAAAAAATGGAACGTAAACTGAACAGTATGGGGTTTAATTCCGCCGCATAACAAACTGTTTAAGAGTGATTCGCAACGAGTGGCATTTTTACTATGCGTTGGTTTAAGTGATTAAGGCGGTTTGCGGTTGCATCGGTATTGCGTTGCTCACACCTTAACAGAGCGTTAAGTGCAATCAGAGAGTCACATCAAAAAGTAGGGAAGTATGAGCATTAATATAAAATGGGATGGTGATTGTCGTTTTAAAGTGTCAACCGAAGACGGCTTTACGTTTAATGTTGACGCTACAAGTGAGACAGCCCCTTGTCCAACGGAAGTTCTATTGTCGGCTTTAGGTTCATGTAGTGCTACGGATGTCGTCTTGTTACTACAAGATCAAGGTTTTGAAGTTAAAGGCCTAGAAAATAAGGTCAGTTTCGCCCTAACGGAATCAGAACCTCGTTTATATAAATCAGCAAACTTACACTTTACAGTAAATGGCAGTGGTTTTAAGGAGTCTGACATTTTGCGAGCAGCTCAAGAGGCGGTGGAAAAGCATTGTCATGTTTGTCTTATGTTGAGCTCTACAATCGATATCACTTGCTCAGCTGAAGTGGGTGAAAATTGCACTTAACAAAGCGTTTAAGAGGGATTCACAACGCTTGGCAGTTTTGGTTCAAAGTTTAGCTTTTGTGTTTATGGCACAATGGTTTAAATTGGGGGGCATCGCGTTGTTCACCCCTTAACGCGGCGTTAGCATGCGGGAGTAATATGAAGAAAATTCTCATCATCGGTAATTCTGGCTCAGGCAAGAGTTGGTTGTCGAAACAGTTATCCCGAAAACTTCAGTTGCAAGAAGTTAACTTGGACTCGATTGTATGGGAGCCAGGTGGCTATAATCAAAAACGCTCCACCGGAGCAATCGAAAATGAAATTGCTAGTATAAAGTCTCAATGCAACTGGGTAGTTGAGGGAGTATTTGGTGCTTTAGCCGAACAGCTTATTTTCTCTGCTGACATGCTGTTGTTTTTGGATTTGGAATGGTCTGAATGTAAAAGTTCTCTTTATGCTCGTGGTTCGGAGAGCTCGAAGCAACTTAATGAGGAACAGGCGGAGAAGAATTTTCGTGAATTATTAAAATGGGCTTCTGAATACTCGGTTCGCGAGTCCAAAAGTTCACGACAGTTCCATCAGCAATTGTTCAGAGATTTTCACGGTTCTAAAGTACGTTTCACAACGCGCTCTCAAGTGAATGAGTTTGTAGCGGAAACAACATGCTAACAAACTGTTTAAGAGTGATTCGCAACGCGTGGCATTTTTACTATGCGTTGGTTTTAGTGTTTAAGGTGGTCTGCAGCGGCTTTTGTATTGTGTTGCTCACACCTTAACAGGGCGTTAGCTTACCTCATAAGTACGGAGAAAATTTTGAGTGATTATTACTTTATAAAAGACAGGTATGCCAACTTTGGACATTTACTATACAGAGTCCGCGATGTGTCTGAACAAGATAAGTATGTTAATAAATGGACACGAATGTACACGGAAATGATAAAGAAAGGTGGAGCAGAGGAAATATATCTATGGGATATTCGGATTCATAAGTCTCTCAAGGAGGTTTTTACTGCTGTTTGCTTTTATCAAGAATCATTGATAGCAAAAGAGTCTAAATCATGGGCGTCATTTTTCTTTCTTAGTTATTACTCGTTGTTTCATTCATTGATGTCCTGTGTAGTCCTATTGCCGACTGAAAGCATTGATAATTTATCAAAAATTACTCATACGAAATTAATAAAATTGTTTAAATCACAATTTAGTGATCAAAAACCCCACATGATCAGAGAAGATATTGACGATGTCTTTTATATGTTTAAGTATTTACGCGAATATTATTCATACAATATGCCACCAAATGATTTTTTGTATGAGTTAGAACAGAGTTTTCAGCCAGATCAGAAACTTCCTTTCTTCATTCGCTCATGTACTCAACTAGCAAGCCTACACTCTGAAATTATCGAAAGGTGTTTTGAAAAGCATGGTTCAAAAACAAAAAATTTTGTAGTGCCTGACAATATACGAAGTTGGTATCAGCTTCTGAATTGCCCTAAGCAACCGTTAACCGGTAAATATGATTTACATTATACAGATAGAGTTAAAATGGAAGAGGTTGTAGCAACTCCAGATCCAAGGTCGTTCTCAGTCTTACTTGAGCATTTCATCGATGAATTTAGGTTGTACGAAGGAGCGGAATTTCCCCGTTTTTCTGATGGTACCGAAATAAATCCCGGTGCTTTTGTATATCGAGTTCTTCAAGGATAAGCTAACAAACTGTTTAAGAGTGATTCGCAACGCGTGGCATTTTTACTATGCGTTGCGTTTTGTGTTTAAGGTGGTATGCGGCAGCTTCAATATTGCGTTGCTCACACCTTAACAGGGCGTTATGTTTCACTTTTATTTAAAAGAAATAAAAGGTTTCTTGGCGCTTATTTCTTTGGTCTCTTTGGTAATTCGTTCGAGTTGTCTCAGCAATTCAATATTGTCTGCTCAAGTTCATGAATCCCTCAAAATAATAACGCTTCAAAGTTCGTGGGTTGCTTCAATTCGAAGTCGCGTATGCGTGTTGAAAATTGGTCTGTCTTAAAGTCGCTTTGGTTTTATTTCTCAATTGGCAAAACTGCAGCGGGGTTCTCAGCAATTTGAGTTTTGTCTTTCGCTGTTTTGAAAGGGACGCTATCACTTGCTGAAAGTTATCAAAGTTGCCTCAATCAAATTCCTGGGAATTACACGTTTTGTATTTATCGCTTTTGTCGGACTATTCCACAACGTCGTGTGACGCAAGTTAAACAATTCTTTATGCAATTCAGTTCTTTGCCAAGTATGCGAGTCAGTTGTGGTAAAACATAACAAAGTGTTTAAGAGGGATTCGTCAACGCGTGGCGCTTTCACTTCAAATCGGTTTAAGTGATTAAGGCGGTCATATCCGCTTTGGCGGTAGCGTTGTCTCACCCCTTAACACGGCGTTAGGCGAAAGGAGTAAAGTTTGGATTGGTTGAATGAAAATTACCTCGCATTGTACGGAGCTGTGGTCGGGACAATCGCGTTGTGTCTTAACTTTGGGCGTTTTTGGATGCTTTATCAAAAAAGTGTTCGTAAGTTGAAAGTTAGCGCAAAGGTAGGGGACGACGCCCAGCGCCATATAAACGAAGCTCAAAAAACGGACGAGTTTAGCGGCAATTTATGTGGTCCTGTATATAAGGTAACAGTAGTAAATCCCAGTCACACTCCAATTCACATTCAAGATGTGGGCTTGTTCATCGATGTTGAAGGGAAAATTGAACGCCTAAAATGTTATGTAAGGTCAAATACTCACAATTTTCTTGAGCATATGGACAACACTAGTGGCGAGGATTTGGCTGCTGGCTCCCGACGAACGTATTCAGTATGGTTATCAAAAGAACAAGCAAAATGTAAGTTACCGAAAGTGGTTGGCTCATATGTAGTCGATCAAATGGGCAAAGAGTACAAAGGTAAATTTGAAGCCACAGCGAATATAGCTATTCCTAGTTCAACTCAGGTAGCCCAGTCCGACTTCGCCTAACAAAGCGTTCAAGAGCGATTCCTCAACGCTTGCCGGTTTCGCTTCGCTCACAGTATGGCAAGCGTATCGTCACGCCTTAACGCGGCGTTATGTATATAATCATACGAAGGAGGACTGAATATGAAAATAGATAAAAGTTGCGCTTTGTTACTGATTTCTTCCTTGGGTTTAACCCCTATCGCTTTTTCGTATGGGGTGAATCCGGAACTCAGTCTAAATTACTTATTTGGGTTAGAGATAAACAATGTCAATGGAAACCATATTTTTAGGGCTGTCATGTGTTTGTACTTGTTTAACTTATCATTCTGGCTTCTAGGAGTTTTCAAAAAGTCTTACCGCCAAATTGCGTTAATAACGCTATCCATCTTTATGCTTGGTTTAGCGGTGGGACGGTTATTAAGCTTCTTTTTAGATGGGCAGCCACACTGGCTATTAATCTTATATTTCATTTTGGAATTTTCTATTGGTATCAGTGCGTTGTATTTCATAAAACAAAACCAAGATAGAGCTCAATAATATACATAACAAAGCGTTTAAGGCGGATTCTCAACGCTTGGCGGTTTTCGTTTGAATTAGCTTTAGTGTTTACGGCACAATGCTTTAGGTGCGGTGGCATGCGTTGTTCACCACTTAACGCGGCGTTAGGCTAATAAAATAATAATGAGGAAAATAATGAAAAATAAAATTTTAACTTTAACAACGTTAGTTGTGGCTTGTTCAGTAAATGCTCAAAATGTTATCACCACTTCTTTTGGTGATTTTCAAATTGAAGCTGATGGCTTGTACTACCAATCATATAAACTCAACGGTAAGTCGTTAGGTAATAGTGAGTTTCTGGAAGTTGATGGTCAGCTACTAGGTATGTCTGGTGACTCCAATTATATTGTTTTACGTGGCGTTACTGGTGGCAGAGGGTGTGCAGAGGTTTTATCGATTGTGAAACTATCTGAAGGAGAGGCTTCTTTTAGTCCAGCGCTGAATGCATGTGGTGGGGTCGATAATGTCGAGTTTAACAACGGTGTTGTTACCGTAACTGCATTCGAAAGAGATGAAACCACAAAAGTTGAATATTTGGTAGAAGGTCGCAAGGTTTTAGAAAACGGTAAGAGTATGTTAGTTAAACATAAGTTTGCCGAAAATAATTAGCCTAACAAACTGTTTAAGAGTGATTCGCAACGCGTGGCATTTTTGCTATGCGTTGCGTTTAGTGTTTAAGGTGGTATGTAGTAGCTTAGGTATTGCGTTGCTCACACCTTAACAGGGCGTTATGTGAATAGGAGATTCCAATGAACAAGGTAGTCAAAGATCGCTTCGATGAATACCCAGAGAATGCTCGTGTTAGGTTAGCGGAGCTACGCAATCTAGTCTTTCAAATAGCATCTGAGTTGGAACTTGGTGAAGTCGAAGAAACTCTAAAATGGGGTGAGCCAAGCTACAGTGTAAAAACAGGCAGTCCGCTAAGAATGGACTGGAAACTCAAGTCTCCTAACAACTATTACCTTTTCTTTAATTGCCAAACCAAGCTCGTCGATACATTCCGGGATTTGTATGGTGAAGAACTGGTGTTTCAGGGAAATAGAGCAATAGTTCTGTCCTTATCGAAACCGATACCAGAAAGAGTGCTTAAGTCCTGTTTAGAGTTGGCTTTAACCTATCAGCAGCGTAAAAATTTACCTCTTTTAGGCGCGTAATAAAATTCACATAACAAACTGTTTAAGAGTGATTCGCAACGCGTGGCATTTTTACTATGCGTCGCGTTTTGTGTTTAAGGTGGTATGCGGCGGCATCGGTATTGCGTTGCTCACACCTTAACAGGGCGTTATAGCGCTCGATAAAATTGAATATGGATGGTCATGGATAATATCGAAAAAGAGCTTTATCAAGCAGCAATAGAACTAGTAAATATGCGATATCCTTCTGGTTGGGGTGGTGCTGCGGCTGTTAGAACAGAGTCAGGAAAAATATTAACAAGCATTGCTCCTGATACTAAAAACGATGCTCTTTCACTATGCATGGAAGTGGGAGCGTATTTAGAGGCTCACAAACTCAATGAGCGAGTGACCCACTCATTATGCCTGTATCGTGAAAACGAGAACGATGAGTTTCTAATCTTGTCACCATGCGGAGTTTGCCAAGAGCGCCTCGTCCACTGGGGTGGGGATGTCAAAGCAGCCATTACGACTCCAGAGAAGGCATTGGTTTTCAAAACTATACGTGAATTAATGCCTCATCATTGGTCACTTGTAAACGGCAAAGCGCTATAACAAACTGTTTAAGAGCGATTCGCAACGCGTGGCACTTTTACTATGCGTTGTATGTAGTGTTTCAGGTGGTATGCGGGAGCTTCGGTAATGCGTTGCTCACACCTTAACAGGGCGTTAGCTGTACTTATTGAATTCAACGTTTGTAGCAAAAATAGGATAATAAAAATGAATCTAGATGCATTAAATGAAATTGTAAAAAATAGCCCTGAAGTTCTTGAACAATCAGCCCGAGATAATGGCGCGGATGAGGGCGTAGTTATGGGAATTGCCCGCTTTGTGATCGGCAATGGTTATGATGCTTTGTCTTCTAATCAACAGTATCACTTTGACAATGCAATTCGACATCTAATTGAAGATGTCCAATGCTCAGGTTATACCCACGAATTTGAAGAGTATCATCGTGAATGTACCAACATTCTCGATGACGATGATTTGGTCGAGTATTACCAAGAGCAATATGGTTACTGTGAAAGTTGCCAAGCACAAGCTGATGCCGATGCCCATAGCAAAGCGACGTTTATGGCAGATTAGGGCACGGGTCAAAACCGTACAGCTAACAAACTGTTTAAGAGTGATTCGCAACGCGTGGCACTTTTACTATGCGTTGCGTTTAGTGTTTAAGGTGGAATGCGGTAGCTTCGGTATTGCGTTGCTCACACCTTAACAGGGCGTTAGTTGCCAACGAGGGAAAACGTACTTAAAGCAGAATGTTTAGGACTGATGTCTGTGTGTTTTTGGCTCGGTTTTCGTATTTCAATTTCTAGTTATCTGGGTTTGTAAAATCGTGCGTTGGTTTCTTTTTTAGTCGGATTCTCTATTTTCAGAAACCGATTTATATGTTGAAAGTTAGCTCTGTAACATTGTTTGTCTAAAGGCGCTTTTTGGTGTTGTTAGCCCGTTTTCTAAGGCGTTGTATGTTCCAAGTGGTTTCAGTGACAGGCGCTTTGAAACTGCGCCTGATTTGAGTTTCTTAATATACGTAAAGCTCGTGTTGGCAAAGCGGCAATCCACTTCAAATCAAAGCGTTAGGTCAGGCAACTAACAAAGCATTCAAGAGGGATTCACAACGCTTGGCAGTTTTGGTTTGAATTGGCTTAAGTGTTTTACGGCACAATGGTTTAGTTTGGGTGGAATGCGTTGTTCACCCCTTAATGCGGCGTTATACGCTTTATTGAAAATGATATAAAAAGGACGTTATGAAGTTATCTGAGTTACAAAGTCATATAAAAGAATTCGATTATGCGCCGGAGCAATCTGGACACTATTTTTTGAAATTAATCGAAGAAGTTGGCGAATTATCGGAATCTATTCGCAAAGGTAAAAGTGGGCAACCAACGCTAGATGAACTTAAAGGTTCAATCGCAGAAGAGTTATATGACGTCTTGTATTATGTTTGTGCTTTAGCCAATATTCACGGTGTAAACCTTGAGAAAACGCATGAACTAAAAGAAGTTTTGAACAAGGTTAAGTACAACCGCTAGAACGCGTATAACAAATTGTTCAAGAGGGATTCAGCACGCGTGGCATTTTTACTATGCGTTAGTTTTAGTGATTAAGGTGGTATGCGGTAGCATCGGTGTTGTGTGCTTCACCCCTTAACAAGGCGTTAGCAGTCAATGGGTGGATTTAAATATGTATCTATACCACAGAGTACCTGTCAATTTACAAGGCAATATGCTGTTTCCACTCAATGAGTTGAAACAAGTGCATGACAACTTGTTTCAGTTTCACGTGAAGAAATATCGAGACAGAGAGGGAGCGTTAGAGCGTAGGGTATTACCTCTAGACTGTCTCTGGAATGACGTACTTCATTTAAGTCCGATAAGTCCTCATAAGATTAAAAAAGCTTTGATAGAACAAGGTCTACAGCTATCAAATTTAGGGCGCTATTTTAGATTCGAGGCGTTGAACTTAGGGTTGGACGAATGCAATAGCACTTTCTTTTGGTCAAAAGAGCAAAAGTTTGGTGAGTGGTCTGCTAAAGAAAGTGATTACTTCAAGTTTGATGTTGCTCGGCTCAGTGAGATGTCAGACTTGCCGCCAGAAACTGAGCGTTACTATGCGCACCAAATATCTATCGGAGCTAGCCCTCTTCTCTATTTCAGAACACCGCATGTCTTATTTAAAGGGAGTATAAATATAGATGAGAGTGTCGAAATAATTGACTGCTAACAAATTGTTCAAGAGTGATTCGGCACGCGTGGCATTTTTACTATGCGTTGCGTTTAGTGTTTAAGGTGGTTTGCGGAGGCTCTGGTATTGCGTGCCTCACACCTTAACAAGGCGTTATGTGCTTATGAGGAAAATCGACATGGAAGTGGTAGAGGCCAACCCTGATTTGGCTCCAATATTAGTGAGTTATGCGAAAGAGTGCCTAGATTCGGGTATCCCTAAGTATTTGGGTGTAGAGCAAAATCCGGAAGCTTATTTGTCAGGTTTGCTCGAACGTTCTAAGGCAACTTCTGAGTTATCAAACGGGTATTTACCCAGCACAACTTATTATTGCGTATCTGACTCTAAAATCTTAGGTGCTATTCGAGTTCGTAAAGGTACTAATGCCAACGTAGAAAATGTCATTGGGCATATTGGCTACGAAACTAGACCGTCAGCTCGTGGTAAAGGTGTAGCCTCATTTCTCCTCGCTTGGGTGCGAGAGCATGTCGTCACTGACTCAGTTATTGTTACTTGTTCAATTGACAATCCTGTATCCCAAAAGGTTATCGAAAACTGCGGCGGTGAGTATCTTGGTAACTACACAAGTGAAAACGAGGGCGCTGTAAGGCGCTACCGTTTAGCACGCACATAACAAAGCGTTCAAGAGGGATTCTCAACGCTTGGCAGTTTTGGTTCAAAGTTTAGCTTTTGTGATTATGGCACAATGGGTTAGGTCACGTGGTGGCGTTGTTCACCCCTTAACGCGGCGTTAGGCGACATGAGATAAACGATAGAGTAGTGATAGTATCTTGGCGTGCATCTAGCTTCAGTTAACGGAAAAGGAGGGGGTTAATGAATTGTAAAGTATTTGATAATTGGCAAAAATCGCGAAAGAAAGGATGTTTAAATTGGCTTTTCAGAACAACTTTCGTCACAGCCATTTTGTACATGATTTTTAATGTTATTTTCCTGTATCCATCTTCTGATGCGGCAAGCATTACGATTTTCTTATCGGATAATGCTCTTAATTACTCAATTTACACGATCGGGATGTTTTTCGCATTTTGGGCTATTTGGCTATACAACGAGTCTTCGTATGAGAAAGAAGTTAAACGTAGAAATGTCGACTAACAAACTGCTCAAGAGGGATTCGCAACGCGTGGCATTATTACTATGCGTTGATTTTAGTGATTAAGGTGGTTTGCGGCAGCTTCGGTATTGCGCTGCTCACCCCTTAACAGGGCGTTAGCACCCACTGGTGATGTACTAATTATGAGGTTGTAATGATAAATTTAGTCATAGATACAAACATTTATAGAAAAAATCCTAAGTTAGATAACAGCGATTTTTCGGTCGTAAAAAAGTTGTCTGATGCTCATTATTTGAAAGTACAGGTACCTTACATAGTCCAACGAGAGTTCCAAACGCAACAACGAGAACAATGTAAAAAAGATTTGGATAAATCATTGTCAGGTATAAATGCATTACTAAGACGCCCACTTACAAGTGACAAACTTGACGAACTTAAAGCAATAAAACAAGCTGTCGAGACCACTTACGATGATACACTGGAAGCTGCTGAAAACTATTTCAATGATTGGTTAAATAGTATTGGCGGTAATGTTGTCGCTTTATGTGAGGAGCAAGCTTTAAATGCCATGGAGGCATATTTTAAAGGAGAGTCTCCTTTAACAAACTTAAAAAATCGAGAAGATATTCCTGATAGCTTCATTGTTCAATCAATTAATAAAATTGCCAACCAAAGTCAAAAAGTTGTCGTAATTGCTGAAGATACAAAGGTAAAGAACTCATTTTCTGAAAATGAGAAAGTGGATTGCTATGCTCAACTCAGTGATTATATTAAGACTCCTCCAGTTCAAGATAAATTAAAAGACATTGATCTTATTTCAGATTTACCTGCTATTTTTAAAGCAATTCATGACTTTGAAGAAAACGAGGGTGACTTAAAATCAGGGATATCTTGGGGAATTGGTGATTATATTATAGGTAGTGTAATTATTGATGGGACAATTCCTGATGATAATAATGAGGCAACGATATCGAGTTTTGGAGAAGTCGACTCCATAGAATTAGATCTCGATAATCTACTTTATTATGGTAGTGGAAGTGTAGGAGTTCCTTTTGAGCTAGAGATAGATGTGTATGCGTATTATTACATATTTAAAGCAGATTATTATGGAATGGAATTTCCTCCTAGTGTTTCGGACCACAATGACCACTACTTTGAGGCTGAGGACGAATTTCGTGTAACTGTTCAAGGTATTGCAACAGTGAAATTTGATCGGGATAACTTGGATTTTGACGACTTTTCAAACAGTTTAGACTTAGATTCATTAAAAATAGATAGTGTTGAAAGTATAGACTTGTAGGAATAAGTGTGTGCTAACAAACTGTTCAAGAGTGATTCGCAACGCGTGGCATTTTTACTGTGCGTTGGTTTTAGTGTTTAAGGTGGTATGCAGGAGCTTCTGTATTGCGTTGCTCACACCTTAACAGAGCGTTATGTACTTTAAGGAAAATTGTAACCAACTCTAAAGGATTGAGAGTGATAGATCATTTTGAAATTAAGGTAGTTGCATTCGAAGAATGTCGTGTGTTTTACAAGAATGTGCTAGAGCCATTGGGTATTGAACTCAAGTGGTCAGATGAAAATGCTGCTGGCTTTGGGCTTTCGAGCGAGCCAAATGTAAGGTTTCTAATTGAAAAAGGCGTCAGTAATTCTAAGTGCCATATTGCTTTTTCTGCATCAAACAAATTACAAGTTTCTGCGTTTCATCAAGCGGGGTTATCTTTAGGTGGTAAATGCAACGGTAAGCCTGGTTTACGAAAACACTATGCTCCAAACTACTACGCTGCGTTTTTGATTGACCCTGAGGGCAACAATGTGGAGTCAGTAGTGTACCTTTAGCACGTACATAACAAATTGTTCAAGAGTGATTCGGCACGCGTGGCATTTTTACTATGCGTTGGTTTTAGTGGTTAAGGTGGTATGCGGAAGCTTCGGTATTGCGCGCCTCACACCTTAACAAGGCGTTATGTGCTTTTGAGGAAAATTGACATGGAAGTAGTAGAAGCGAGTCCAGATTTAGCTCCAATATTAGCGAGTTACGCGAAAGAATGTTTGGAGTCGGGTATCCCTAAGTATTTCGGCGTTGATCAAGATCCTGAAGCTTATTTATCAGGTTTGGCTGAACATTCTAAGGCAACTTCTGAATTACCAAACGGTTATTTACCCAGCACAACTTATTATTGCGTATCTGGCTCTGAAATCTTAGGTGCTATTCGAATTCGTAAAGGTACTAATGCCAACGTAGAAAATGTCATTGGGCATGTTGGCTACGAAACTAGACCGTCAGCTCGTGGTAAAGGTGTAGCCTCATTTCTCCTCGCTTGGGTGCGAGACCATGTTGTCACTGACTCAGTTATTGTTACTTGTTCAATTGACAATCCCGCATCTCAAAAGGTCATCGAAAACTGTGGTGGTGAATACCTCGGTAACTACACAGATGAGAGTGAGGGTACGGTAAGGCGCTACCGTTTAGCACGCACATAACAAAGCATTCAAGAGTGATTCGCAACGCTTGGCAGTTTCGCTTCGCTCAAGTATAGCCAAGCGCCGCTCACACCTTAATGCGGCGTTATGGCTCACAAGGTCCGCAATCTCAGAAATAAGGGTTGTTCACATCAAATTTACGGTATCATGCACAATTGACTAAACTGTAGTTACTTATGCTTATACCAACTAATACACCTTCTTCCTCAAATGTATCTTGCTCAAACTGCCAAGCTTGCTGCTGCCGCCTTGAAGTCATGATTATCTCGGATACTGGAGTGCCAGAAGAGTTCATCGCTCGTGATCAGTATGGTGGTGAAACAATGATGCGATTAAATGATGGTTGGTGTGCCGCTTTAGACAGAGACACTCTAATGTGCACAATTTATGAAAATCGTTCTTGGATATGCCGCGAATTTGAAATGGGTTCTAATGAGTGCTTAGACGAACGTGTTAAGTTCATATAGAACAACAGATTAACCTTTCTGTTCGTTCGTGAGTTGTAAGCCATAACAAAGCGTTTAAGAGGGATTCTCAACGCTTGGCAGTTTTGGTTCAAAGTTTAGTTTTTGTGTTTATGGCACAATGGTTTAAGTTGGGTGGTATCGCGTTGTTCACCCCTTAACGCGGCGTTAGGGCGCAAGGAGTAAAATGATGATTCATCACATAGATCATATTGTTCTCACAGTCTCCGACATAGAAAAATCAGTGGACTTTTATAAACGGGTTTTGTGCATGGAAGAGGTGACTTTTGCCAATGGCCGTAAGGCTGTAACGTTCGGAAATCAAAAGATTAACTTTCAGCTTCTTGGCCAAGAACCGCGAAATGTAGCTAATGTTGGTTCAGGTGATGTTTGCTTAATTTCAGATTGGCCGTTGACATCAGTGGTAAACCATTTAGTCAAAGAAAATGTCAAAATCATAGAGGGTCCAGTCGAAAAATCAGGAGCTGTTGGTGCAATCCAATCGGTCTATTTTTTGGATCTTGATAAGAACTTAATAGAAGTCAGCGTGTATCAATAGGCTCTGCGCCCTAACAAACTGTTCAAGGGGATTCGCAACGCGTGGCATTTTCACTATGCGTTGGTTTTAGTGTTTAAGGTGGTTTGCGGCGGCTTCTGTATTGCGTTGCTCACCCCTTAACAGGGCGTTAGCTGGCGCATAAAATACGAAAGCACATTGATACGGTTTCTAGGTTCAGAGTTTTAGCGTTTTCGGTCGGTTTCCTCAATTGAGCTAATGCGACTAATTTCAATTTGGTACTTAAGTTTACTGATGTGAAAGTCGGCGGAAAGCCTTCTAATAATATATGGCATTCGCGATTAGTTCGGCGTACTTACATCGCCGAAGTTTGGTGTTGTGAGACGCATTTCAAACTAAAGATAAACGGTAATCTTTTGGTTAAATACATATTTGAGTTAGCTTTACTAATCATTAATTAGGAAAACCAGCTGTGGCTAAAGTGGCTAAAGTGGCTAAAGTGGCTAAAGTGGCTAAAGTGGCTAAAGTGGCTAAAGTGGTTGTAAGAACGGCGAAAACTGAAAGGCGCTCAGTTAACAAACTGTTCAAGAGGGATTCGCAACGCGTGGCATTTTTACTATGCGTTGAATTTAGTGATTAAGGTGGTTTTCGGCGGCTTCGGTATTGCGTTGCTCACCCCTTAACAGGGCGTTATACGCCAGAGTTCTCCTCGTGCTAGATAAAATATAAATTGAGTAATAAATGACGATACAACAATACTCGCCAATCAACTACGATGGCTCTCGGAAAGTATTCAAAGATGAGTCAGCAAACATTGCGGCTTTGACAGATATCATCACACGCAGGTTGGCGCAAAGTGAAGAGTGGAATTATGTCAACCCAGGAGATTTAGGGTTTGAAATCTACACCAAAACGTTATATCTGAATTTAGCTGACATTGACATTGACATTGACAGTGCATTGCACTCTCTTGTCGCTTGGCAATATTTTGACTCAAAAAGTATTGAATATGCCTTACTGGAGGGTGGCGAAAAGATTACGATTTCGTTACCAAACAAAGAGGTGTCATTTAGCTTTCACACTGGCAAGGATTACCGTGGGATTGAAGGTAACGATCTAACGGTATCAACATGGCGCTCCTTGTTGTGCGAAGATTTTGATAGCGCAAGACGCTTCGTTGAAATCGTGGATCACCCGCAAATTGAGTGGCAAAGTGAGTCTGATAAGATTTTACTCAAGATGCTCGGGTGCGTTTTTGGCTTGACTGATGGCGAGCCTACGGATTTGATTCAGGAGTACGTCAACTTTAGTGCTTCCGAGCCGGTGAATCACGGTGAACCTGATGCTGTCACCTACCTTCATTTACCAATGATCGATGTCATAATGAAAGTATTTGGTGGCGCTGATGAAAAAACCTACCAAAAGGCAATGTACTCGGCAGTTCAAAATCACCATGAATATTGGAGCCAGCCACGTTTGAATGATTCAAGACACGGCTATTTCTCCATGCAACTGACCACCCTGGCCAAAGTCGCCTTTGCAAGGCATGGTTACTGCATCGGTTTTGAGACTGACTACGTACCAGAGGCGTTCTGTAACCAACCGCTACCCACGTTGAGCTATGATTTTTTAAATAAATACACAGCACAAGAACACGACTAAACGGTATTACCTCTTCTAGTTTGCGTATAACAAACTGTTTAAGAGTGATTCGCAACGCGTGGCATTTTTACTATGCGTTGGTTTTAGTGTTTAAGGTGGTATGCGGCGGTTTCGGTATTGCGTTGCTCACACCTTAACAGGGCGTTAAGTGCCATGAGGAAATACAATGAATTGCAAACTTTGCGGGGAAGAAAGCGTACTGCAAAACTCCCATATAATTCCTAAATCGTACTTAAAAGGTTTAAAAAAGGGTGGAGGTCAATTGGTGTCTGTCGTATGTGATGAAACGACAGACCCTATAAGAACCAACTCAGATCCTAAAGAAAAGCTGCTGTGTCGAAACTGCGAACAATTCTTGAGTGACAACTATGAAAAATATGGGACTCGGCTGTTTAAAAGTAGTCGAGGCGTTAAAAAAGCTAGAAGCTACGTTGAACTCAATGGCTTTAAGTATACAGAGTATTATCTATTTCTAATTAGTATCCTTTGGCGTGCTTCGGTTTCATCATTAGATGAATTTTCTAATGTTCAATTGCAAGAGCAATTTGAAAATATTTTGGCTTCGTCTATAAAAAATAAATCTATTAAACTGCAAACATCTTTAAGGCTTGACCATTTCATTCGTATATCTGTACTTCGTGTCGTTGACTCAAAAAATGGCATCAGTGATGACGTTATACGCAGTGTTCTGCTCCATTTTGGCGTAGAGCATGGTAAAACTGTGCAAGATGGTATGGTTTATTACTTCATGATTAGTGGTTTCCTAATTTGTTACTTTTTCAGCGCTGGTAAAGACATCCACGATGTACGTACAATGCGTATTGGAGGGCAATTAGTGAATCGTACACAAATTAAAATTCCTAAAGTTGAATTGAGTGACTTAAAGCAAGTACATGACGGTTTCAAGATTGTTCATGAAAAGGCTAAATCGCATACGTTGTAAAGGGACTTAACAAACAATTTAAGAGGGATTCACAACGCTTGGCATTTTTGCTTCTACTTCAAATTTAGTGTTTATGGCACAATGGTTTAGGTTTGGGTGAAGGCGTTGTTCACCCCTTAATTGGGCGTTAGCAGACAAAAGTAAATCAAGGAAGAGGGAATGTTATGTCTGATAAAGTAATTAAGTCTTCAACAGCTACAATTCAAGTCGGTGCGACTAAAGCAGATGGGAAATTAGAACTAACGGAGTCGGATTTGATTTTTATTCCGTACAACGAAAAGTTGGGTTTTGGTCCATATCAATTAAAGCGCCAAGACATTGCTGCCGTAGCTAAGTGCTTGGGCAAAGGTGGTGGTGTAATTCCAATTACTACGGATGCATTTCGCATAAAATTAGCTAACAATACGTGTTACGAGTTTATTGTAGCGAAGCCAGAGCAATGGATAGATGCACTCGGTGAAATTGTCTGCTAACAAACTGTTCAAGAGGGATTCGCAACGCGTGGCATTTTTACTATACGTTGGTTTAAGTGATTAAGGTGGTATGCGGCAGCTTAGGTATTGCGTTGCTCACCCCTTAACAGGGCGTTATGCGATATGAGGAAGTTGATAGTATGGAAAGCAATGTAGTTAAAGAAATAATTGAAGCAGAGGAGAAGTTAAAAATTTCAATGCTCAATTCAGATATGATTGCCTTGCAAGACTTATTGTCTGATGACTTGGTGTTTGTTAATCACCTTGGTCATCGAACTTCCAAACAAGACGATATAGCACTGCATGGCTCTGGCTTACTAGCTATTAAGTCAATTCAATTCCATGATCTTCACGTAGTACCTCAGAAGAATGTCGTTTTGGTTTACGTAAACGCGGAAATCAAAGGCAGTTATAATGGGGCTGTAGCAAACGGTGAGTTTGCATTTTCTCGTGTTTGGACAAAGCAAAAGGGTAACTGGCAGGTTATCTCTGCGCACTCAACAGTTATCGCATAACAAACTGTTCAAGAGGGATTCGCAACGCGTGGCATTTTCACTATGCGTTGATTTTAGTGATTAAGGTGGTTTGTGGCTGCTTTTGTATTGCGTTGCTCACCCCTTAACAGGGCGTTATGTTTAATCACGTAAAATCAGTTACTTGCATCTTTTCTTGGCTTTCTAGTTTTGGTCTTGTCGGCTAGTTGGCTTCAGTGTTCGCTGTTTTCTGGACTTCAATTCGTAGGCGCTAAAAATTCAGAGAATTGCCTCATTGAATTTCAGTGTGTTTGTGAGTTGAATGAAGCGATCCTAGTTTCAAAGTCCGAGCTCCAGTTTTCGTATCTCACGCTAAAACTCAATATCAGTAAAATCAAATTTATGAGTTAATTCAGTTTTTTAGAATCTGGTTTTGGTTTGAAGAGGTCAGTCGAGTTAAGCTATTTGTATCGTTAAACTTAACCCTTTGAGCCTTAAACATAACAAGGCGTTCAAGTGGGATTCATGCCGCGTGGCATTTTTGGTATGCGGTTGGTTTTAGTGGTAAAGGTGGTCTGCGGAAAGCTGGTTTAGGCGGCATTCACCCCTTAACGCGGCGTTATGCGTCAGAGTATTATGGATGTAAGAATAATTATGGAAAAAGACGATTTAGTTGAGCTAGTAGTTAAGTATTTCGAGAAAGTAGATGCAGGTGATCCTAGTTATCTGGATCTATTTTCAGAGGATGTTGATTTTTTCTTTCCTAAATTTGGACAGGCGAAAGGAAAGAGTGCCTTAGTGGAGTTTGGTAATAGAATTGGTAGCTCATTGAACAGTATCTGGCACGACATAGACGGTTTTCAAATAACAACATCTGGAAACAAGGTAATTGTTGAAGGACAGGAAGGAGGTGTAATGAGTGACGGTACTTCCTGGCCGGACAACAATGTATCCACTGGTCGTTTTTGTAGTGTATTTGAATTTAGTGGAAAATTAATAAGTCGTATGTACGTGTATGTAGATCCTGATTTTCCAAGCACAGATTTACAAAGAATTTCTGTGCTGTCAGAGGGAAAGTAACGCATAACAAACTGTTCAAGAGGGATTCGCAACGCGTGGCATTTTTGGTTTTAATCAGTTTTCGTGTCTACGGGGGCAAGGTTTAGGTTCAGTGTTAGTGTTGCTCACTACTTAACGCGGCGTTAGGGCTTAAAAGGAAAAATTGAATGGCAGTGTACTTTATAGCGGAAGATGAAAACGGAAATTATGACTGCCTGCGCATCAAAATTGGCATTAGTAAAAATGTTCCTAAGCGCTTAGCGCAATTGAGCACAGGAAGCCCCTATAAACTTAAATTGATGGGCTGGATTGACTCTGACAATGATAGAAGTCTAGAAAAACAGCTTCACACTAAGTATTCCCTTTACAATGTTCATCTTGAATGGTTTGAGTTAAGTGTCTGTGATGTCCTTGAAGAACTCAAGCAGCATTCTGTGGATAGTTTCATTGCGGTTAACGATAACGCTTTTGAAATAGTTGCGCGAGATCGTAGTGGAGTTCCTGAATACTTGGGTGCATGGCAGTGGACAGATGTAGATGAACAAAGAATTTTGTCCTAGCTGTGGTTGGGGTGGCGGCTTAGACTATAACGAAAATTATGGTGGCGAACGTTGCTTACATTGTGGGTTCTGCGAAAGTCATCTAGAACAGCCCTAACAAAGCATTTAAGAGTGATTCGCAACGCTTGGCAGTTTCGCTTCGCTCAAGTATAGCCAAGCGCCGCTCACACCTTAATGCGGCGTTAGTTTGCAAGAGGAAAAACGCAGCTATATCGCCAGATCTAGTGGTAAATGTTCAAAGTTGAAATTGTCGTATCGGCGTTCAATTTCAGTGTTAACTAGCGTGGTGAAAATTCAAAATTGGCATCGTTTCAATTGGTGTTGTGAATTCGTTTTCTGCGGCGTTGTTTGTTCCAAGTGGTTTCATTGAGTAGCCGCTTTGAGGCTAAGCCTGGCTTAAGTGCATCAAAACACTTAAAGCTTATTGTTTGCAAAGTTTAAAATAACGTAAAATCAACTCCTTGGGTTTGCAAACTAACAAACTGCTCAAGAGGGATTCGCAACGCGTGGCATTTTCACTATGCGTTCAATTTAGTGATTAAGGTGGTTTGCGGCGGCTTTTGTATTGCGTTGCTCACCCCTTAGCAGGGCGTTAGCCAGCAACAAAGAAAATGGGAATTACGTTGATAATAAAAGAAATAGAAAGAAGACAACGACTTTTCAATGCAATCAGCTATGTAGACATTGCGATTGATGTAAAGCCTTCTAAGTTGAGAGACTTGGGTATCTATGGTGGTGCGGCTGGAGTATGGGTTAACTCAGATGTAACAAGGGGCGTAGTTTCTCCATCGAGGGGAGTTGCAGTTAGTATCTTGCACACCGGTAAAATTACAGTGATAACATGTCGTCAAAGGGCATCGATTATGATTTTCCGAATACAAACAGAAATGGAAGTCATGATCAAAATGAAATACAAGCGCTAAAAAACTGCTTTGAATCCAAGATTCCACTGTTTGTTATCAGTAAAGCTTCGAATCAAAAACTTAGAAATGTTCATATTGGACTGGTTCAAACGTTTGATGAAATCAATGCTAAGGCATTTATCAAATTTGTGGCTCAGGATAAGTTGTTCCCAACAGCAAATGAAACAATCAAAGAATCACAAGCCGAATATAAAGTGACCTTCGAAAATGAAGTAAATGAGTCACTTGATGATAGTTCAGAAAACCGTCAAAGAAGGTTGGCCTCTAGATCTACTAAACCGAAAGTCGTTTATAGACTCGTTCAGGATTATCGTAGAGACCCTGATGTTGTCGCGGAAGCATTATATAGAGCAGAAGGCTTTTGCGAAAAGTGCAAAGAAAAAGCGCCACTTATTAAGAGTTCTAATGGAGAGCCGTACTTAGAGGTTCACCATATAATACCGTTGTCGCAGGGCGGTTTAGGCAGCCTTGAAAATGTAATAAGTCTCTGCCCCAACTGCCATAGGGAAATACACTTTGGGCCTGCTGGCTAACAAACTGTTTAAGAGTGATTCGCAACGCGTGGCATTTTTACTATGCGTTGGTTTTAGTGTTTAAGGTGGTATGCGGCGGCTTTAGTATTGCGTTGCTCACACCTTAACAGGGCGTTATACGCTTTTGAGGAAATAATCCAATATGAACAAGGTAGTGTTCAGAAATTGCGATGAAAAGAGTGAGTATTGGGTTGCTCTAGAGAAGCTGTTTCAAACGGAATGGTCTGACTTTCTGTTTGTAGATACCTACGGTAATTGTTGCTCTCAGAGAGAACCAAGTTATTGGTGGTCTCGCTTATTCGCGCTTTACAGAACCTCATGGTGACTCAGAAGTTATTTGGGTTAACGCAGTCTTTGTATCCAATGAGTGGCGTGGTCAAGGTATTGCGAGTGAACTGATCAATCGAGGTGTTAGGCAAGTATCAGCAACAACTCAAAGTAACCTGTATGCTTACACAAATGTACCATCGTTGTATGAGTCTTTAGGTTGGTTAGCGGTTGATATTGAAAGTGAGCCAAATCATAAGGTTATGAAAGTTCCGTTGTAGTATCAGCACGCGTATAACAAACTGTTTAAGAGTGATTCGCAACGCGTGGCATTTTTACTATGCGTTGGTTTGAGTGATTAAGGTGGTTTGCGGCGGCTTTTGTATTGCGTTGCTCACCCCTTAGCAGGGCGTTATGTTTGTATCAGATTTGGTGGAATTAATGAGCAATATTAATCAGTATGCAACTTGGGAGCTGTTTTTAGGCGAAATTTCTCGGAATATTAGCCCAAGTAAAGAAGAAATAGTGGAATCGTTATCGTTTCTGCAAGAGCGCCAACTTTGCTCAAAAGAGAGGTTTGATGCCATTGTGGCTGTTCGGTATATGGCATCCTATGAGCAAGCCATTAATGAGTACCTTCATCCACCAATGGACTTTAAGCAAGCTAATATTAAAGCCGAGTTAATACACTTTGGTAGCGTTTTTGAGGGGTTACTTGAGGTATTGCTGGTCAATCTATACAAAAATAGAAAAATCACACTAGACAAGTACAATGCTTGGTTTTCTTCATCAACAGCTAATGAATTGGTTATTGATGGTGAGCGACTAGCCAAAAAAAGCAAGCAAGGTAGGGTTCTCGCTATGTCTTTTAAGGCTGTTATAGATAGTCTAAAAGCATGGAATAAGAACGAAAATAATGAGGATTCCGATATGGCTGACCAACTTCGAATGATTGATATGTTACGACAAGAGCGTAATTCAGTTCACGTTAATCAAATGGTAGAAACAAGTATTCAACATGAAGAGTATCGGTTAGTTGAAGTTCGAGAAAAGTGGCTTAAGTTTGTGAGTATCGTAAACAAACAAATATAACAAAGCATTTAAGAGTGATTCGCAACGCTTGGCGTTTTCGCTTCGCTCAAGTATCGCCAAACGTCGCTCACACCTTAATGCGGCGTTATGTGCTTGGAGGGAAATAATGAATTCAAAGGAAGTCGTCTTAGCTTTTTGGGACGCAATGAAAACTAATGATTTCGCGAAAGCAAGTGAGTGGCTTAGCCCAGATTTTGAAGGGTTTTGGCCTCAATCTGGTGAGCTTACTGTTGGACGAGACAACTTCACAGCAATCAACTCTTACTATCCAGCAAATGGTACTTGGGAGTTCGTCGTTCATTCAATCGTCTGCGATGGCGAAACAGTAGTCACTGATGTTTCTATAACTGATAGCGTTCAAAAGGCGCGTGCTATTACTTTCCATACGGTAGAAAATGGGCTTATCCGTAAACAGAAAGAGTTCTGGCCAGACCCAATGGAAGCGAAGGAGTGGCGTTCCAAGTGGGTGAGGGTCGTGTAAGAGCAGGCGCGCACATAACAAAGCGTTCAAGAGGGATTCTCAACGCTTGGCATTTTCAGTTTGATTCGGTTTTAGTGTTTACGGCACAATGGTTTAGGTTAGGTGGTAGCGTTGTTCACCCCTTAACGCGGCGTTAGCTTTCATGCGTAGTGATTAACTCTACAAGCATATTGACACTGTTTTTATAAACAGTAATGTTGGTGGTGCATATCATACAAAAGGTTATGGAAATGAAAGTCACCAAAAAACAATATGACAAATGGACGACACCGAGTAAAGCTAGTTACATTGGGCTTTGGGTAGGAGCGATTGGCACCATATTTGGAATTGTCAGCCTCGGGGTTGCAGTATACTTTTATTATAACCCTCCAAAATCGCCACCATCAGCTTCAGATGAATATATTAGAACAACAACACCCACAATTGTTAAATTGTCTGACACTAGTTTTTTGAGTTGGCTAGGTGATGATGAGAAATCATTAACACTATCCTATGAAAATACTTCGAAAGTTTCAGCTCGCAATTTTTCGGCATACTTGAAAGTTAAAGGTGAACAAATCGAGTCTTTTAAATCTGTCGCATTTAAAGACGTAAATATGGATGTTCTTTCTATCCCTGCTAGCCAAAAACTAGACTTACCAGTAGTTGAGTTTTCTCGACTACAAGCATTATTCCCTAATACCATTTGTGGTGTTGGTTTAAAATCTTGGGAGTATGATCCTACACTTTCAGATTCTTCTTGTAATTCAGCTAGTGAAATTACTTCCAGTCGTATTGAAGCTGTTTCTAAATTTGAAACCGTGTTCAATGAAAAAAAAGAAACTTCAAGCTCTATTTGGATTTACACGTGCGAAAAATGTGACTCAGCGGCACTACCTCGATATGAGTTAACAGTTCATCACTTGAATCAAGATAAAAGCTAACAAAGCGTTTAAGACAGATTCCCAACGCATGGCATTTTTCGTTCCATCGTTGGGTTTTGTGTTTACGGTGGTATGGTTATGTTTCGTGGTAGCGTTGCTCACTACTTAACGCGGCGTTATACGCTATATGAAGAAAGCCTAAAAATTCAGGTCAATAATCTCAGATTTCAGCGTTGTGTTCTGGGGTTTGGGCATCAAGATTTCCCGGTTTCAATTCTCGTTTTCTCCGGTCCGTGGCTCAGTTTTGGCCTACCGTTTATCGGTGGTTTTCTTCTTTGGTGCTGATTGTTTGGGGTAAGCCGAGGCTGCGCTTTTTGCTGAAATTCAGCTCTGTGATTTTGCCTTTCTAAAAGCCGAGTTACTTGCTGAAAGGGCGCTTTCTCTGGTGTGGTGAGTTCACGTGGTTTCATTGAGTTTGTGGAAAGTCCTCATTGTGAAATTGTCTTTCCAAAAGTGCTTTTTGGTGTTGCAGGTCAGTTTTCTGCGGCGCGGTTTGTTCCAAGTGGTTTCAGTGACAAGCCGCTGTGAGTCTAAGCCTGACTTAGGTGCATCAAAGCACATAAAAATCATGGTTTCAAAGTGGGGCTTGGCATAAAATCTTGGCTTAAACGTTCGTGCGTATAACAAACTGTTTAAGAGTGATTCGCAACGCGTGGCATTTTTATCATGCGTTGGTTTTAGTGTTTAAGGTGGTATGCGGAAGCTTCGGTATTGCGTTGCTCACACCTTAACAGGGCGTTAGTTCCCCAGAGGAAGCAATCAATCCGTAGGAAATTTTTGTTTCTGGTGGAGTACACGCATAACTCTGATGATATCGCCTTCGACCCAGTAAGAGACAATCATCGAAATCTCAGGAATAATGAGCAATCGTCCGCGGATACCATCTCGTTGTACACCCATTAAAGGTTGTTCAAGCAAGTTTTCTACTTTTGCTTCAATGAGGTTGTCAGTTTTTTCTGCCACATCAGGGTTGAAGTCATAGAGAAACTCGAAGATCTTTTCACGATCATTAAGTGACTCTTCTTCCCATAAAATCATTGCTTACCTCGATTACGGATTCTGGCTTTGCGCTCTTCCATTCGAGACTTAGCAGTTTGGTGCTCAACGAAAACAGATTTTCCTGAGTCAAACTTCTCAAATGCTAGGTTTACTTGTTCAGTTAGCCATGCATCGTGAGATAATGTTTTTCTTTGTTGTTCAGCAAGTTGCTCAGTAAGTTCACGGCAAGCATCACTCAGAGTGCGACCTTGGCTCTCAGCCATTTGTTGAGCAAGGCGTTTTGTTTCTTCATCAACACGAAATTGAATTCTAGTGTCCATGATGTATTCCTTTGTTGGTGTGTGTACAAATGTTAGCACTAGGCTTTGAGATGGGCAACTAACAAACAATTTAAGAGTGATTCGGCACGCGTGGCGTTTTTACTATGCGTTGGTTTTAGTGATTAAGGTGGTATACGGGAGCATCGTATTGCGTGCCTCACACCTTAATTGGGCGTTATGTTTTGGGGACGATCACTCTTTAGAGAACTCGTGGTCCCTAAGTTTTTGCAGAAAGTCGTCATTCATTATATCTAGCCCTAAAGCTTCAAACGCACTCCGTGTATCAAATAAAAAAATAAACTCTCTCTCTATTTCAGACAGCTTTTCAGTGCCAATTGCCTTTTCGAGCTTTAACCTTAGCTTTTTGGTTTTTTCGGAAGGCTTCTCTTTTAAGCATTGCTCAACCGTCTTTTCAGACAAGTACATGACAGTATAGTATTGAATTTCCGGTGATAAACTATGTATCCAATGATCTTTAGAAATAACAAAGTCCCGCTCATTTACACAATCAAAAGCAAATGCATTTGAAAAGGTAATGAGGGTAAATACAAAGAGTAACGCTGATTTATAAGCTTTCATATACACACTGCCAAAATTTAAGTTCTTTCCCTGTTTTACTCGTAAAGTGCATCAAAGCTTCATTCTTTATGATTTTTCGAGTAATTACAGGTATTGATGTTGCACCACGAGCGAAGGTTTCCCAATCTGCTGTTGATATATTGTATGTGGCTGTAGCAAATGTGTTTTTGAAGAAAATTTGGTAAATCGCGGTTGATCCATAAAGCGCAGAAAGTAGCTTCATGTTTGTAACTCGTTTGTTGATTTCACGGATGCTGTCATGAGAGCTTTCAGATAATACAAGTCCTTGAATCATGCATTTTTTTACTGCCATGTCCTCTACCTTAGTTGGGTGTTTTGATGCATAATATTTACTTCTGTTTAGTGGGTACGTTTTGTGAGTTTAAAATGTGACGTATAGCTCAATAAAAGGTTTTTTCATTCTTTCCTAAGATTAGAACAAACATAACAAAGCATTTAAGAGTGATTCCCAACGCTTAGCATTTTCAGTTTAAGCTTGAGTTTTGTGTTTACGGTGCAATGGTTTAGGTTGGGTGGTTGCGTTGCTCACACCTTAATGCGGCGTTATACCTTTTTCGTATCGTTGAGGTTTACTTGAAAGAAGTTGAAGTTGTAAAAGTGGCTCGGTGTTTTGAGGCGATGGGCGAGATCTTATGCCGCCTATTAGGTTTAGTCCTCGTTTATGTCATGTTCGAGTTTATTGGTACGAAAGTAGTGGGTGCGAGTTTTCAAAAAGATACTTTGCTAAGTTTAGTCGTGCTTCCTGCGATCTATGTTCTTAAAGACCTACATACGATTATTGAGCCATTTTTTGTAAAAGTTTGGATGAACGAAGAATCTGTAAAAGTGCAAAGTGGTATTTTGACTCAGAGAATTGATAACCTCATCTTAAAGAACGTTGAAAATGTAGAATTGACAAAAAGTCCAATCGGGCGTGTGTTTGGATATACAACACTTTGTTTGTACGCTTATGGCTCTTGGGGCGAGTTACCTTTTGTGAAAAGCTGTCTAGCTGAAGATTTGCATGCTCAATTAAGTACGGTATAACAAACTGTTTAAGAGTGATTCGCAACGCGTGGCATTTTCATCATGCGTTGGTTTAAGTGATTAAGGTGGAATGCGGCGGCATTGGTATTGCGTTGCTCACACCTTAACAGGGCGTTAGTTGCCAACGAGAAAAACGTACCTAAAGCAGAATGTTTAGGGCTAATATCCATGTGTTTTTGACTAGGTTTTCGTATTTCAATATCTAGTTCTTTGGGTTTGTGAAAACCGTGCTTTGGTTCCTTGTGCGGTTTGAGTTTTCTGTTTCAGACGCTGATTAGCTTGTTGAAAGTCTGCTCTGTTGCATTGTCGTTCAAAAAGGTTTGTTTGGTGTTCAAAGTCCGTTTTCTGCCGCGTTGTTTGTTCCAAGTGGTTTCAGTGATAGGCGCTTTGAAACTGCGCCTGATTTGAGTTTCTTAAAACACGTAAGGCTCGTGTTGGCAAAGCGGTAATCGACTTCAAACGAAAGGGTTAGGTCTGGCAACTAACAAAGCATTCAAGAGGGATTCACAACGCTTGGCAGTTTTGGTTTGAATTGGCTTTAGTGTTTACGACACAATGGTTTAGGTTGGGTGGTTTGCGTTGTTCACCCCTTAATGCGGCGTTAGGCATACGGGGAGTGGTCAACCTCCCCCTAATTCATCTTTAGTTAACTCGCCTTAACGATGTAGCCAAGAATTAATAAATCGATAATAAGCGTCCCTACTGCATAAATTACGCTTGAATTGTTTTTTAGTTCTTTGAAAGTTACGACCATTTGAAATAGAACCAGCCCAACGGAAAGAACAGCAATAATTGTTGCAATATATCCGGTGTACATTACTAAACCGCATGTCGCCAATATGAAGCCCAATACTAGAAGTGTTAGTGTAAACTTTTGATCTCCACTTAATGTATCTTCATCCCCACCTTTTGTACTAGTTGAAATCCAGAGTGTAGAGAGTAAAAGCGCTATTACCGAGAGGAAAGCGTTTAAAAGTGAAGTGTATTCGTTAACAAATCGGGTGTAGCCTGTGATTTCAAGAGGATATGAAAATGAAATTAATACAATAAGTGAAGCTACAAGGCAACCAATAACGATATTGTTTCTTTTATCTATTAGGGTTTGATAGCCTGCCAATGAAATATAAGCTAACAGTGCTAGCGAACCGATAACGATTCGAAAGGAAAAGTTTTGGCTTTCAACACCAAAGATATTGATGAGTACAGCAGATAGCACGCATGTTACGAGGAAGAGTATTGAAAACTTGGTAATTTCACTTTTAAAACTAATATTCTTTAGCATATTGCATCTATTTGTAAGTTGATGATTTTTATTAATTTTACTAACATTTCGAAGTGTTGTATATGCCTAACAAACAATTCAAGCTGATTCGCAATGCTCGGCGCTTTCGGTTTCAATTTGTTTAGTGGTTAAGGTGAAGTGTTTAGGTCATGTGGCAGCGTTGCTCACAACTTAATTGGGCGTTAGGCATTTTATTCAAATTCGAGGTGTTAAGTTGGAATATTTACAGCATTCAAGACAGTACTTTAAATCGTTTAGAGATACCCACCTTCAGGATTACTTCGAGTCTATGAAGGGGTTTAAAGTTGGTGGAGGATCAGGCTTTCAATACTTTGATGGTTCTGATGAAGTAAATCAAACGATGTATGATATTTATGGCAACTTAGAAGACTTTTACGCAGATCTATCTATTCCTGGAAAGTTTTCCTCTCCTGAGGCATTGATTGACAGTTGGGCTAACTTTAAAAATCACCTAATCGCTAAAGGTAAAATCTTTGAAAAGATCAAAAATGACCTAATTGAAGAACAGAAAAAAATCTCCATTTTACAACCCGGGCGAACCAGTGGAATCACTGCTACCTCTGCCTCTAAACGTTGTAAACGACATTAGATTGGAAGTACTAGATGTCTTAGAACATATTTTGGCAATGGAAGAGGTTAATAGTTACCTAAATCCTAACAGCGTTCCATCCTTGGAAAGTACTGTTGAGACGATATGTCGTAATTTCCACAAATTATGCAACCAATTGGGTAAGAGGTATGATAACAGAAGTACAATTTCTGTTTCTGACGAATATGATGTTCAGGACTTGCTCCACTCGATTTTTAAACTTCATTTCAATGATATACGAGCAGAAGAGTATACCCCTAGTTATGCGGGGGGCGCTTCTCGAATCGATTTTCTTATTTCAAATGAAGAGTTAGCAATTGAAGTAAAAAAACTAGGGCAGGACTTAAAGATAAGAGTGTTGGAGAACAACTTATCATTGATACTGGACGGTATAGTGCTCATCCTAAATGTAAGAAGCTTATATGTTTTGTTTATGACCCTGAACTATTGATTAAAAATCCAGAAGGGATTGAAAATGATCTTTCTAAATCAAGCAATGGCATTGATGTTCAGGTCATAATTTCACCAAAGGGCAACTAAATGCCTAACAAACTGTTTAAGAGTGATTCGCAACGTGTGGCATTTTTACTATGCGTTGATTTTAGTGTTTAGGGTGGTATGCGGCGGCATCGGTATTGCGTTGCTCACACCTTAACAGGGCGTTAGGGCTCATAGGAAGATTCAGTGTAAATGAATGAAATGATAGAAAAGTTGGGCTTCGTTTTACTAGGAGCTCTCATGACGGGCATTGGTTATCTTATAAAGCGAAAAATTGAATCAAAACCTGAATTAGAAATTTTGGATAAGCATCAAAAAGTTCTAGATATATATAAAAAAATGAGTGAGCAAGGTTTAGATATCTCAGGCTTAAACCAATTTGCTTCTATGCTCACAGAAAAAAGTAGCGCGGTGCAAAGTCATGTTTTAGATTTAAACACCAAATCGGTCTCTCATATGCAGGCGAGTAGCACTGAGCATATTACTCAAACTGAAATGAACCAAATGGCTTCGGATAGTTACAATCGTTCATTAATTAAAATGAACGAGGTTTACGCTCAATTAATGAGTAAGCTAGATAGTGACCACACTGAAGCATACGGGTGTGCACAGGCAAAGTGGAACGAGTATATCGAAGCCCATGCGAGATCAGTAGCTGATATATACAAAGGGGGATCTATATACTCATTGATATATTACTCGGAACTCGAAACTTTAGTTTTTGAACGAACTGCTCGCTTGCAGAGTGAGCTAGACGAACTAGTATCGCTGGGTAACTGAGCCCTAACAAACTGTTTAAGAGTGATTCGCAACGCGTGGCATTTTCATCATGCGTTGATTTAAGTGATTAAGGTGGTATGCGGCGGCATTGGTATTGCGTTGCTCACACCTTAACAGGGCGTTAGTTTTATGGAGGAAATATTGTGGAAATCTGGAAGTTATTATTCTTTATACCTGCGTGTTTTGCGCTCAATATGACTCCTGGTCCAAACAATCTATTGTCCATGAACAATGTTCGTTGTTACGGTTTCAAATCCGCTTTTATTGCTGGACTTGGTCGTATTGCTGCATTCGCTGTAATGATTGCCTTGGTTGCTTCTGGCTTAGCAGTCGTTCTTTATGCTTCTGAGACTCTATTTCTAACGATTAAAATTGTGGGCGCGGCTTATTTGTTGTGGATTGCCTTTAATCTTTGGCGTTCGGAAGCAAGTCCTGTTTCTGAACTAGAAAATACTCGCAACCGATTAGGTTTAGCTAAACAAGAATTTTTGCTAGCCGCTGGTAATCCAAAGGCGATCTTAATCTTTACCGCCTTTCTACCACAGTTCGTCGATGTTTCAGCGAGTGTAAATGAACAGTTCTTCGCTCTAGGGGCTACGTTCCTAGTTTTAGAAATGGGTGCAATATCGATTTATGCAATATTTGGAATGTACTTAAGGCAGTGGTTCACGAAGCCGAAAATGGCAAAGCGCTTCAATAGAGGTTGTGCAACTTTTTGGCTATGTCTGGAGCAAGCTTGTTACTGAGTCGCCAGCAATAAAACTAACAAACTGTTTAAGAGTGATTCGCAACGCGTGGCATTTTTACTATGCGTTGATTTTAGTGTTTAAGGTGGTATACGGAAGCATCGGTATTGCGTTGCTCACCCCTTAACAGGGCGTTATGTGAATAGGAGGTTTCAGTGAACAAGGTAGTCAAAGAACGCTTCGATGAATATCCGGAAAATGCTCGTGTTAGGTTAGAGGAGCTGCGAAATCTAGTCTTTCAAATCGCATCTGATTTGGAGCTGGGTGAAGTCGATGAAACTCTAAAGTGGGGTGAACCTAGCTATAGTGTAAAAACAGGCAGCCCGCTAAGAATGGACTGGAAGCTAAAATCTCCTAACAACTATTACCTGTTCTTTAATTGCCAAACTAAGTTAGTCGATACATTTCGAGAATTGTATGGTGAAGAACTGGTGTTTCAGGGAAACAGAGCAATAGTTCTGTCCATATCGCAAGTGTTGCCAGAAACAGCAATCAAGTCCTGTTTAGAGTTGGCTTTAACCTATCAGCAGCGTAAACATTTACCTCTTTTGGGCGCGTGAAAAATTCACATAACAAAGCGTTCAAGAGGGATTCCCAACGCTCGGCATTTTGGGTTTGATTCCGCTTCAGTGATTACGGCACAATGGTTTAGGTTGGGTGGTCTGCGTTGCTCACCCCTTAACGCGGCGTTAGGTTTCTCCGCGGGAAACATCGAATACAAGGATTTTGGGTCATGGATTATGAAACGAAGCTACAACTTGCGCACAAAGAATTAAGTGACAAAGGAGTTTGGAAGTCGAACTACAATCCTCCACTTGTAAAGTTGTTACGTAAACTAGGACTGTGTTTTCCACCGCCTTATTATCAAAGCTTCTTTGCAAACGTTATGCTTTGTGTGGCTTTCTTTGCTCCTGTTTGGGGAGTCTTTCAATGGTTTCTTGTGTGGAACGAGTTAGGTAAACCAGTTTTAGAAGCAGTTTTCATTTCGTTACTTACTGGCGCTTTGTTTGGCTTGGTTATGGCAACCTTCTATTACATTAGGCGTAAGCAATTAAATCTAACAGATTGGGGTTCACTGGGGGAATAAGCCCAAAACCTAACAAACTGTTCAAGAGGGATTCGCAACGCGTGGCATTTTCACTATGCGTTGGTTTTAGTGTCTAAGGTGGTATGCGGCGACTTCGGTATTGCGTTGCTCACCCCTTAACAGGGCGTTATGTGTTTTAATCAAGTTAAAAAATTTAAAGGAAATTATGTCAGTATTTTTAAGTAGCACCATGAAAAAAATCATGATACCTACAATGTTCATTTATGCTTTAGCTATCTTATTTTGGTTTGTTTTTCGCCAGAATCCCGAGATTTTCGAATTAAAAAAAAGAAGTGCTTGTGGTCCTTAATGAAACCATGAATGCTTTGTTGCTTCTAATCGTACCTTTCATTTTCGGCTTCATAGCCGCTGCAACAAGGGTGATGATTTCTGGATTAAGCTTCCAAGACAACATAAAAATAATTGCAGCTTCAGGTCTTATGTCATCTTTTTCATGGCTTGGAATTAAGAGTAAAGTTTTTATCGCTTTGCTAACTCCGTATACTGCAAAGAGTGCTGAATCTGGAGAGGCACTTATTAGTGAAAGTGGTACCGAATTTTATTCCATGGCTTTGGTTGCAGTACTTGTTGGCGCTTTTGCATCGAATCTCTACATTTTTATTAATCAAAAGGTCGAATCTTTAACAAATAGCGGGAATAAAGAGCCTAAAGCAGCGGAGCAATAGGTGAACGTGAAAACAACACATAACAAACAATTTAAGAGTGATTCAGCACGCTTGGCATTTTTGGTTTTAGTTGAATCTAGTGTTTACGGTGGTCAAATTGAGTGTCGTGGTGCGTGCTTCACACCTTAATTGGGCGTTATGCGCTTGCAGAAATGGAGATAATCAATCATGGAAGATTTAGCTAATTCATTAAGAAGCTCTGGCATAAAAGTCAAAATTAAAAAAAGGAAAATTGCAGTTAGGCTTGACGGACTTTCAAATCCGGTTTCGATAATAAAAGATATATCTGCTGATGAGTATAAAGTGAAAACGAATGATTCGATTTTATCGATAATTGCCAGTCTTTTACTATTTAGTGGTCTGTCAGGTATTTATGAGTTTAGTGGTAATACCTTGATAAATATTGCACTTATCTCCGTTTCTATATTGTCTTTTTTTACAGTGTTACTTACAGAGTTTAAGTTGATTAGATTACGCGCTACCGTAGTTGCGTTCAATCGTGGAGAACGCGCATAACAAATTGTTCAAGAGTGATTCGGCACGCGTGGCATTTTTACTATGCGTTGATTTCAGTGGTTAAGGTGGTATGCGGAAGCTTAGGTATTGCGTGCCTCACACCTTAACAAGGCGTTATGTGCTTTCAAGGTATGTGTGAGTCGCCTGAATAGATTATATCCAAAATAATTTGTGACTATTGTTTAATATCAGTGAGCAAGGAGGCGTAATGACTATAGATGACACATTTTGGCTAGCAGCTAAGAGGAAGGGTTTTGTTCGGTTCATAGTCGAAACAGGTTTCCCATTTAGCCTAATAATGTTTATTGCAACTGGAGTCATTTACGATCAATTTGGTGATGGTTTTCTAAATTTGAACGTATTGAAGCATTTGGTAGTGTGGCTAGTCGGAGGCGTATTTTTTGGTATTTACCAGTGGTATAGCTTGAAAAGGCGAGCGTCCGGCCAAGTCTGACATAAGTAAGCATGTACTTCGATGGTACGCACATAACAAAATGTTCAAGAGGGATTCGCAACGCGTGGCATTTTCACTATGCGTTGGTTTTTGTGTTTAAGGTGGTTTGCGGCAACATCGGTATTGCGTTGCTCACCCCTTAACATGGCGTTAGTACTGGGTTGGCATCAGCGGTTAAAAGTTTCGGTGTTTATTGTTTTCTTTTCATGGCTTTACACCTGAAAAAATGTGCCTTTCACGTTAGCTCCGGTGGCACTAGATGCGTGTTTTTCGCTTTAACTTCATCGTTTACGGTTTCTAACTTTCGGGCTATTTCTCTGGTGTGGCTTCTTTGGTGTTGGGAAATTTTCGGCAAAAACTGCTTTCCTCCGGCGCTGCTGTTAAAGTCTGAAGATCGAATCCTTTGCTAATTTAAATAAGGTGAAAAAGGGCAGTTTGTCATGTTTTTCTTCTAGCCAACTCGCGTCTTGATATTGGTTTTTAGCCTGGCAGTTGTCCGTTTGGCTTCGGTGTTTTTAGCCACAAGTTTCGTGTTATATTTCAGTATTTTGGCAAGTTCCAAAAGTTTTAAGGGCAGCGTACTAACAAGCTGCTTAAGAGGGATTCATAACGCGTGGCATTTTTACTATGCGTCGATTTTAGTGATTAAGGTGGTTTGCGGCGGCATCGGTATTGCGTTGTTCACCCCTTAGCAGAGCGTTAGCAATTTTAATTTAGGAAGGAGGTTAATCTTGATTTTAAATTTAGATACTGGACCTGCCAGTATTGTTCAATCAAATAATATTGACCTGTTAGGTTTTGGTGCTCATGAAGAGGATGCGTTGGTGGTTCATGAGCGAAAGGATGAACCTCGTTTATTTCTTCATGGCGACTTTTCTGGTTTTCACATGTACGCGATAGTGACGCATACAAAGTTTAAGATAAACAGCAGTAGTGTACGCCTCATCGATAGTAAGTATTTTCAAGCTGAAGTATTATTTGAAAATGAGGCTGGGGAATGTCTTTCAAGAATAATTACTTTTAGTTCACCGATATATCCTGCGCCATTATTTTCTGTGAGCGCATGCAAATATGGAAGAGATTACGATAGCTTTGAGCTTGGTTTTTTGGGAGGAGCTAAAAATCAAAAATTCCCTTGTGATATTGTATTTATAACGCGCTATTCAACTGACTTTAACTATGATGTCCCTCTGAAGGTAAAATACATAGGAATGTCGGCAAAAAATGGTCGGACTGCTGAACAAAGGCTGGGCGAAGGTCATTCTAAGCTGCAAAAAATAGTTACAAAGTTGCATTCTCGAGACCTCTTTAGAAGTGTATCTATTGTATTGTATAAACCGGGTAAGTTAGATGACAACAGAATAGAGTTTCCCGATGTTGTTGAAACTTTGGAAGCTAGTCTTATTCAGTATTTTAAACCTACGCCGTACAATATAGAACATATAAACTTTGCCACGAATGAAACCAAACTAACGTCAAAACTCAAAAACCTTGGAGCGCGGTTGGTGAGTATCAGGTTTGAGAGTCCAAAAAGCACAGTTTTGTATTCTGACTTTTCAAAAGAATATAAGCAGTCGCACCAATTTTTTTTGGCACTGCCATAAAATAGCTAACAAGCAATTTAAGAGGGATTCCCAACGCTTGGCATTTTTGCTACTACTTCAAGTTTAGTGTTTATGGCACAATGCTTTAAGTTGGGCGGTAGCGTTGCTCACCCCTTAACAGGGCGTTATGTTGTCAAAGATTAAGTATGAAGATTTTAATAGTATTTATAGCGACATTATTGTCTGGTTGCGCTGGTTTAATTGAAAGTGCTAGTTCCCCAAATTATCAAGAACACAAAGCTCGGGACAGTGTATCGCCTAGGAATCATAAAGGTTCAAGGAAAAACAAATTAGTCGGTACTGTTGTACTCACGTTTAATATTAGTAGTCAGGGTGATGTGATTGACATAATGGTTACTGATTCTGTGCCTAAAGGAGTGTTCGATGCTGAAGCAGTGCGAATATTATCAAAACGGAAGTATGCGCCTTCCGAAAAAGGGGAAACTGGCCCTAAAAAAGCTAAGTTCGAGTTTAAAATTTGACACATAACAAACTGCTCAAGAGGGATTCGCAACGCGTGGCATTTTTGCTATGCGTTGATTTTAGTGATTAAGGTGGTTTGCGGCGGCTTTTGTATTGCGTTGCTCACCCCTTAGCAGGGCGTTAGGTTAATGGAGATAATAATTGAATAAATGGTATGAAGATGATGATAAAGTTAAATCATTGTTTGACGGAATTCGAAACTACATATATTGCGGAGTAATTCTCTATGTTGGTGTTTGGACTGTAATCCGTCCTGCTGGAAATTTATTTATAGATACACTCGGAATACTGTTTAGTTGCTTGGCTATTTACTTGTTTTGGGTGAATACAAAAATAATGGAAAGGAAACTTTTTCAACAGCCTAGAGGCTCTTTGAAAGGGACTATAGTAATTAGCCTGATCTCAACGTTGTTTCTTCTTTTAGGTTTTAGTCTTTTAGTTCAACAACTCACGGTATTAAACTACAGCGACTTCTTTCCTCCGGTTAACGAAAACAGTTAAGGTTAGAAATGAGCGTGCGTTGAGAAATTAACCTAACAAACTGTTCAAGAGGGATTCGCAACGCGTGGCATTTTCACTATGCGTTGGTTTAAGTGATTAAGGTGGTATGCGGCTACTTCGGTATTGCGTTGCTCACCCCTTAACAGGGCGTTATAGCGCTCGATAAAATTGAATATGGATGGTCATGGATAATATCGAAAAAGAGCTCTATCAAGCAGCAATAGAACTAGTAAATATGCGATATTCTTCTGGTTGGGGTGGTGCTGCGGCTGTTAGAACAGAGTCAGGAAAAATATTAACAAGCATTGCTCCTGATACTAAAAACGATGCTCTTTCACTATGTATGGAAGTGGGAGCGTATTTAGAGGCTCACAAACTCAATGAGCGAGTGACCCACTCATTACGCCTGTGTCGTGAGAGCGAGAACGATGAATTTCTAATCTTGTCACCATGCGGAGTTTGCCAAGAGCGCCTTGTCCACTGGGGTGGGGATGTCAAAGCAGCAATTACGACTCCAGAGAATGCATTGGTTTTCAAAACTATACGAGAGTTAATGCCTCATCATTGGTCACTTGTAAACGGCAAAGCGCTATAACAAACTGTTTAAGAGTGATTCGCAACGCGTGGCATTTTTACTATGCGTTGGTTTAAGTGATTAAGGTGGTATGCGGGAGCTTCGGTATTGGCGTTGCTCACACCTTAACAGGGCGTTATGTGCTTGGAGGGTAATAATGAATTCAAAGGAAGTCGTCTTAGCTTTTTGGGACGCAATGAAAACTAATGATTTCGCGAAAGCAAGTGAGTGGCTTATCCCGGATTTTGAAGGTTTTTGGCCTCAATCTGGTGAGCTTACTGTTGGACGAGACAACTTCACAGCAATCAATTCTTACTATCCAGCAAATGGTACTTGGGAGTTCGTCGTTCATTCAATCGTCTGTGATGGTGAAACAGTAGTCACTGATGTTTCTATAACTGATAGTGCTCAAAGGGCGCATGCTGTTACTTTCCATACGGTAGAAAATGGGCTTATCCGTAAACAGAAAGAGTTCTGGCCAGACCCAATGGAAGCGCAGGAGTGGCGTTCCAAGTGGGTGAGGATCGTGCAAGAGCAGGAACGCACATAACAAAGCGTTCAAGAGGGATTCTCAACGTTTGGCAATTTTGATTCTAAGTTTAGCTTTTGTGTTTATGGCACAATAAGTTAGGTTTGGTGGTTTGCGTTGTTCACCCCTTAACGCGGCGTTATAAGCTATCCGTAGTTGTAGGTTTGGAGAGTTAGGTGTACGAAACCCGTAAAGCTGAAAATAGTGACTATGAGTTCCTATTCGAACTTAAGAAATCAGCAGAGTTTGAACCAATCAAAGCTGTCTTTGGTTGGGACGAAAATGTTCAAAGAGAAATTCATCGCAGTGAGTGGAATGAGGAACAGCCAACCATAATAGAAGTCGACGGACTTGCAGTGGGTAGTTACTTAGTTCAGTACCATACCGAATATCTGTACTTTGGTCGTTTTTTCTTGCTACCGCAGTATCAGGGTAAAGGTATTGGTAGCCAAGTATTGAAAGACGTCATTGAAATTGCAGTTCAAAAGTCGCTACCGATTAAGCTTTGCTACTTGCAAGGAAATCGAGTGGGACAACTTTACAAAAGGTTGGGTTTTGAGGTGACAGGACAAGACGAACAGTTCGTGCATATGCTTAAACCACGCTTATAACAAAGCGTTCAAGAGCGATTCCGCAACGCGTGCCAGTTTCGCTTTGCTCAAGCATGGCACGCATTACGTCACGCCTTAACGCGGCGTTAGGTAAATGGAGAGAAAATTGTCAGATATAGTAGAAACCCAGAACGTTGATTTTGAAATCAATGAGCTGTTTGCGAGCGTACAAACTCAATTAGCTGAAGCAATGAAGACTTCTAAATGTCGACATACGTTAATCCATTTATATGGTCTGGTTGCTTCATGTGAGGCAATTAAAAATGGTATTGGTGATGCCTTTGAATCACACAATGTTTACGTTTCCAAAGCATTGTTTAGAGTGCTAGTTGAGCATTTTTTGCGTTTTAACTATTTATGCCTTTCTCATATCCAAAACAAATCAGATTCAGCGTCTAAAGAGTTTACTGATTTCTGCATTTTGAAAGAGGAAATGGATAACATAAAAGCGCATAACTTTAAGAACAAAATCATGGGTGTTCCAGAGGTAAATGTTAACAATGCTCTTCGAGCTAAGTTTCCTAATATGGGGGACTTGTCCAACAAGAAAATTAATAAAATTTCTGAGAAATGGGCATACAAAAACATCGTTGATCTTGTAGCTATGTTTGATATTGATGAGCCGTCAAACATGTCCTCCTTTCTTTCGACTCTAGTTCCGATCTATTCTCAATTATCTTCATTTGTTCATGGGGGGTTTAACGCCACTGAGCATGTGAGAAGTTTAACCGAAAAAGATCAAGAGCAGGCTGCCATTGCAGAAGACTTTGGTAGTGCATGCAGAATCGCTGGTTTTACGAAAGTTTTTTCTACGATGATTGCTGCTCAATCTAACACTCAATTGGTACCTGTTGTTTTACAGCTGAATGAACTAATGGAAAAGCTTAGTTTAGTGAATGATGACAGAATATTTACCTAACAAAGCGTTTAAGACAGATTCGCAACGCTCGGCATTTTCGGTTTGCTTTAAATTTAGTGTTTACGGCACAATGGTTTAGGTAGGGGGCGTTGCTCACTACTTAACGCGGCGTTAGTACGGGTTTGAAATCAAAGGTCATAAGTTTTGGTGTTTATCTGTTTTTGCGCTCGTCTTTACACCTTTCAGTTTGTACCTTTCACGTTCTTTCCGGTGGCACTATATGCGGAGTGTTTGCTTTGACTTCAACGTTTACGGTTTCTAACTCTTAGCCTATTCCTTTGGTGCTTCTTCTTTTTCGTGGCTTTTACTAAGTCAGCATTGTCTTTCTTTGGTGTTGCTGTTGAAGTACGAGGATCGAATCCTTTTCTAATTTGAAGTCAGTAGAAGTAGGGGAGTTCAGTACGTTTTTCTTCTAGCCAACTTTCGTCTCTTAACCGAGTTTAAGTTTTGTAGCTGCTCGTCTCACTTCAGTGTTCAAAGCCTTTCATATTATGCCACGTTTCAATATCTTGGAGCGCATAAATAGAAGTAGCGAATGTACTAACAAATTGCTTAAGAGTGATTCGTAACGCGTGGCATTTTTACTTTGCGGTGGCTTATGTGATTAAGGCGCTGTGCGGTAGCTTTTGTATTGCGTTACTCACACCTTAGCAAGGCGTTATAAGGCTCGAAGATAAAAGGAATTTACGTGGAAATCAGAGTAGGGAATCTAAGCGATGTTGCAGCCATCACCGATATCTTTAACTTTTACATAGAGCATACTAACGCTCGTTTTGAAGAGCGGGCATTTACGCAAGAAAACCGTCTAAATTGGTTCTCTCAATTCTCATGTAATAGTAAGCATCAACTTTTCGTTGCTATCGAAAGTGGGGAGTTGCTAGGTTTCGCGTGTTCCCAGCCTTATAGGGACATTTCAGCATTTGAGGATACAGCTGAAGTTACCGTGTATCTTGCTTCAACAGCCAAAGGTAAAGGTGTTGGTTCAAAACTGTATTCTAAGCTGCTCTCATCAATTTCTGGTTACGGAGTCCACAGGGTGTTGTCAGGTATCGCATTACCTAATGATGCTTCAGTTGCCTTACACAAACGTTTTGGTTTTAGAGAAATTGGCGTATTCAATGAATATGCAAAGAAAAATGGTGAGTACATTAGTTCGGTTTGGTTGGAAAAGGCGCTTAACTAAAAATCCGCCTTATAACAAAGCGTTTAAGACAGATTCCCAACGCTTGGCATTTTCGGTTTGCTTTGAATTTAGTGTTTACGGCACAATGGTTTAGGTTAGGTGGTGGCGTTGCTCACTACTTAACGCGGCGTTAGTTTTACATTCAAGTTTAGAATCAATATGTTAGATAAAATTTACAAATACATGCCTCTGCGCAAGCAGTTTTTCGAAAATTTCTTAATTCGAGGTTCTCAGAAGTATGCCTTAAATGATCCTTTTGAGTTGAACCCCAGCAGTAAAAAGAGTAACAAATCACTTTCCGAAAGTTCTTATTTCGACTATGCGGTTATCTCTTTATCAGAAACTAATAATAATCTATTAATGTGGGCTCATTATGCAGATCAGCATAAGGGTGTTGTCATTGAACTAGATACAAATCATGAACTGTTTAAAAGTTATACACCATACCCAATTCTTCGATTCGATGAAGAATTAGATGCTGAAGTACTAGATGAAGTTGAAAATGCCAAGAGAGAATCTATAAAAGCAGGACAAATTCAAAGGGTAAGGTATAACTCTCGAAGACCTAATCTAGATCGATTTGAAACAATCAGAGAGCACTTTCTAGTTAAGAGTGATGAATGGATATATGAAAAAGAGCATCGAATTATATTGCCATTGGTTACTGCAGACAGAGTGATAGTACACGATCAGTATTTAAGTGAGATTGAAGAGTATTCATATTCTCCTGAAGTTCTAGAAACACAGAAACTTGGTGGAGGTATGAACATGGTAAATATTAAGGAACCACTTATGGCTGAAGGGCGTGACTTGCTCCGTTATGGAGGTGAGTATATTGACCAGGATGATTTAGTGAAAGGCTTTGTAGACAATACAATTAATGCTTATCTTCGGAGTATCTCTGAAGACCCTAGCACCATATTTCTGTACCGAGTTGACCCAAAAGCTATTAAGTCTGTGTGTTTTGGGTGCAGGGTAGATCAAACAGAAAAAAGTGAGTTGGTCGAAATCATCCGTAGTAACAAAAAATTGAAGCATGTGAAAATTTATCAAGCTGACGTCAACTCAGAAAGGTTTGAGCTTGAGATAAAGAAAAACTAACAATCTGTTTAAGAGTGATTCGCAACGCGTGGCATTTTTACTATGCGTTGCGTTTAGTGTTTAAGGTGGTATGCGGTAGCTTCAGTATTGCGTTGCTCACACCTTAACAGGGCGTTAGTACGGGATTGGCATCAAAGGTTAAAATTTAGGTGTTTATCGGTTTCGTTTCTCAGCTTTACACCTGAACGGGCGTGCCTTTCACGCTCTTTCCGGTGGCACTATATGCGGAGTGCTCGCATTGATTTCACCGTTTACGGTTTCTAACTTTTGGGCTATTTCGTTGGCGCTGTTTCTTTTGTGTTGTTGGCTTTTTAGCCTTCAATTCGGTACTTTGGTGTGGCTGTATTAAATCTGGTGACCGAATCCTTTGCTAATTTGAAACCAGTCAGAATAGGGAAGTTTGGCGTGTTTTTCTTCTAGCCAACTTGCGGTATGAAGTTGAGTTCTAGTTTGGCAGTTGTCCCTTCAGTTTCAGCGTTTTAAGCCAACAGTTTCGTGCTATATTTCAATATCTTGGTGAAAAACAAAAGGTTTTAGGGCAGCGTACTAACAAACAATTTAAGAGTGATTCAGCACGCTTGGCATTTTTGGTTTGGGTCTAGTTTAGTGATTAAGGCGCTCAAATGGGGTTATGTGGTCGCGTGCTTCACACCTTAATTGGGCGTTAGGAATATGAGGTAAATAATAAGTATGTCAGGAACAAACTTGACTCCAGAAAAGATCACTAGTCCTTTTCAGCTAATGGCTGCATGGTTTGCAATGCTCGTTCTTCTGAGTTCAGTTCTACTTACAGCAGCTGTTCAAATTGAAAGTCCTGCTTGGGCAGCAGGTTATTTGGTTTGTTTCACCTCCTTTGTAGTAGTCGTAGTTGTTACGTGTGTATTTCTTATGCTGACTAAATTTCGCCCACATTTGCAGGATGGCAAAGAATATGCGCGTTGGTTGAAAGATCAAGGCCAATATACTCAGGGGGTTCGCCCTCCGGAGCTAGCTTCTGAGAGGGTAGGCAGAATTGAGGACAGTAATTTTCTAGTGAGTCTCCTTAACACTCCTAGTGCCATGGCTCTTTCTCAGAAGCTTAAAGCTAGGGGCTACAATGTGGAAATTTACGAAAGTCCGTCGCCGTTTACTAATGAAGTACATACCAGTTTATCTGGTCAAGAAGGAATATGGCTAGGCTCTCGGATTCCCGCTCGTGAAGCCATTAATGCAATCCAATTAGTTCTCAATGATTGGTCGGAGTTGAAATACATACACCTTTCCATGGATGGCGGTGATCCACCTGACTATGTACATGAACAAATCTTTTTTGGTGGCTCCAACAAGGTTGTTGAACGTTACAACTTAAAACCTTGGACACTTAAAGAGCTGATGAATTTGAGCCCAGAAATATCTGATGAAGAATTCCATCGAAAAATTCGGGAAAAATATTCCTAACAAAGCATTTAAGAGTGATTCCCAACGCTCGGCATTTTCAGTTCAAGGTTGGGTTTCGTGTTTACGGCGCAATGGTCTAGTGTTGTGGTAGCGTTGCTCACACCTTAATGCGGCGTTATGTAGCCGCGAGAGGACGGTAAGTTAAAAGGATTTATATATGTTAAATATTCGGCAAGCTCGCATTGAAGATATCAGTGTTATCAAGAAACTACAGTTTCAGCTTAATGAGTATCATCAAGCAAATTTACCTGATGACTTTTTATCACCGGAAGAAATTGAACAAAAAATAGACCTACACAAGATAATCAAAAGTGAAAGCTCGATTTTTCTGGTAGCCGAAAGTAATGGGCAGTTAGTAGGTTTTGTTTTTGGTGAGCTATGGGTTCGTAAGTCTTGGACACTCAAACAGCGAAAGATCGCAAGCGTTGAACAGATTGTTGTGGATTCATGCTTTAGGAGTCAGGGTGTTGGACGGGCGCTAATAGAGGCATTTGAGGAAAGGGCTATTTCTAACGGCGGAGAAGAGCTGTGGTTAGAAGTATATTCTTTCAATGAATCTGCTCTAGCTTTGTATCGCAAAGCTGGTATTGCGCCCAAAATCCAAATTGGACAGAAAGCACTACCCTGAAAGTCGGCTACATAACAAATTGTTCAAGAGTGATTCGGCACGCGTGGCATTTTTACTATGCGTTGGTTTTAGTGGTTAAGGTGGTATGCGGAAGCTTCGGTATTGCGTGCCTCACACCTTAACAAGGCGTTAGTTTACAAGAGGAAAAACGCAGCTATAAAGCAAAGTCTAGTGGTAAAAGCTCAAAGTCGAAATTGTCGTATCGGTATTCAATTTCAGTGTTAATGAGCGTGGTGAAAATCAAAAATTGGCATCGTTTCAACGGTTGATTTGTTTTTTTTGCGGCGACTTTTGGGTTAACCGAGTTGAACTTTATTGCTGAAACTCTGCTCGTTGAGTTTGTTGGTTCAAAAGCCGATTTACTCGCTGAAATGGCGTTTTCTCTGGTGTGGTTAAGTTCCACGTGGTTTCAGTGGCTTTGTTGAAAGTCCGCACTGTGAGATTGGTTTTACAAAAGCGTTTTTGGGTGTTATGAGTTCGTTTTCTACGGCGTTGTTTGTTCCACGTGGTTTCATTGAGTGTCGCTTTGATATTACGCCTGACTTGATTGCATCAAAACACATAAAATTAATTATTTGCAAAGTTTAAAATGACTTAAAATCAACGTCTTGGGTTTGCAAACTAACAAACTGCTCAAGAGGGATTCACAACGCATGGCATTTTCACTATGCGTTGATTTTAGTGATTAAGGTGGTTTGCGGCGGCTTTTGTATTGCGTTGCTCACCCCTTAGCAGGGCGTTAGCTGTTTGTGCAATGTGGTATTGGAGAGTGAAACTAAATGGAAGCAAGATTTAATAAGTTATTGGCGTTCAGTATTGTTTTAGTCCATTTTTTTGCTTTCTCTGGGCTACTATATAAATCTCAAATTTATGGGCATATTGCGGTCTCACCAGGAGAACCTTATGGGTTAGGTGACGTTATAGATTTATTGTTTGCTAGTTTAGTTGTCTTGATGTGGTGTTGTGCGATGGTATCTTCAATTGTGGTGACTTTACTTAATATTAAAAGTAACTGGCTAGCTTCTCTGAAGGCACTTTTATACGGCACGGTTGGTCTGGTTGGTTATTTTTACGTTAATAGTTCAGTCTCCTAATACGAAACAGCTAACAAACTGTTTAAGAGGGATTCGCAACGCGTGGCATTTTTACTGTGCGTTGGTTTAAGTGATTAAGGTGGTATGCAGCAGCTTTGGTATTGCGTTGCTCACCCCTTAACAGGGCATTAGGCATTATCGATGTGAAATCAATCGCACATTATTTCTCTGTCTTTGATTCAACCTTCGCGATGTATTAGTTTTCGCTCGAACAACCGAAAGCTAAGGATAATATATGTCTGGAAAAATAGAACTACCTCACAAATGTCCTAAATGTGGTGTTACCGCTAAAACTGAAGCAGAATTAAAGATGGTATTTGGTTACAGAACAAAAGATGGTGGTGTGACAAACCAGAGTCAATGTAAAAAGTGTCGTTAAAGTTAACTTTTCGTTTTAAATACTTGAGCTCAAGCTAAATAAGTTTGAGCTTTTTAATTACATAAGTTCTAGGGGATAAGTATGCCTATAAAGGAGTTAGTTACTCAGACATTGGGTCAACATATTGGTGGTTATGAAGTTCATGTGCCAACAGGCTTCACTGGAAATGTTTATACGAATATAGGTATCTGGCTAGCCGATAAGAAATCAGTAGGGATAAGCCCAGTAGATGTGACTAATAAAGTTCTAGTCGCTAATAATCATGGAAAAGGCTGGTTGGCTTTCGATGAAGTTTCACCTTGTGGTTCTCAATTAAGAACTATTTTCGAGGTGATTTGATCAAACTAGTAAAAATGCCTAACAATCTGTTTAAGAGTGATTCGCAACGCGTGGCATTTTTGCTATGCGTTGCGTTTTGTGTTTAAGGTGGTATGCAGGAGCTTTAGTATTGCGTTGCTCACACCTTAACAGGGCGTTATAGCACTAAGTGGAAAATGACAAATATATGTTTAAATATCAATATGTAAAAAGACATATTAAAGATGCTGTCGAATGCCTATGTATCGGGGAGGGCGACGCTCGCTCACGTCTAAAAGCAGTAAATGATGTTACTTGTAATTTGGTTGATCATCATTTCCCCGACGATTTGTTGCCGATATGGGAAGAGATTCAGAGTAAATTAACGAAGTATGGTCCTTACAAGGATTTTCAAGGAAATATTGTGGAGGGCTCTGTTTCGCATACATTGCGTAGGATTAAAAATTCTACAGCTAGCGAAATTGCGTCCCTGATTTTAAAGTTGCATTATTTGCTTGAAAAGGACTATTGACCCCGTGCTATAACAAAGCATTTAAGAGTGATTCTCAACGCTTGGCATTGTTCATTCCGTCGTTGAGTTCAGTGTTTTCGGTGGTAAGGTTAAGTTTCGTGGTCGCGTTGTTCACACCTTAATGCGGCGTTAGTTTGCAAGAGGAAAAACGCGCCTATATCGCAAGATCTAGTGGTAAAAACTTAAAGTCAAAATTGTCGTATCGGCACTCAATTTCAGTGTTAACTTGCGTGGTGTAAACTCAAAATTGGTATCGTTTCAACGGTTGATTTGTTCTTTTGGTGCGGCGACTTTTGGGTTAACTGAGTTGAACTTCTTTGCTGTAACTCTGCTCGTTGAGTTTGTTGGTATAAAAGCCGATCTACTCGCTGAAATGTCGCTTTCTTTGGTGTGGCAAGTTCCACGTGGCTTCAGTGACTTTGTTGAAAGTCCGCATTGTGGGATTGGTTTTCCAAAAGCGCTTTTTGGTGTTGTGAGTTCGTTTTCTGCGGCGTTGTTTGTTCCAAGTGGTTTCATTGAGTAGCCGCTTTGAGACTACGCCTGACCTAAGTGCATCAAAACACATAAAGTTTATTGTTTGCAAAGTTTAAAATAACGTAAAATCAACGCTTTGGGTTTGCAAACTAACAAACTGCTCGAGAGGGATTCGCAACGCATGGCATTTACTATGCGTTGATTTTAGTGATTAAGGTGGTTTGCGGCGGCTTTTGTATTGCGTTGCTCACCCCTTAGCAGGGCGTTATGTACTTTAAGGAAATTGAAACCAACTCTAAAGGACTGAGAGTAATAGATCATTTTGAAATTAAGGTAGTTGCATTCGAAGAGTGTCGTGTGTTTTACCTGAATGTGTTAGAACCATTGGGTATTGAGCTTAAGTGGTCCGATGAAAATGCAGCTGGCTTTGGGTTTTTGAGCGAGCCAAATGTAAGATTTCTAATTGAAAAAGGCGTCAGTAATTCTAAGTGCCATATTGCTTTTTCTGCATCAAACAAATTACAAGTTTCAGCGTTTCATCAAGCGGGACTATCTTTAGGTGGTAAATGCAACGGTAAGCCGGGTTTACGGGAGCACTATGCTCCAAATTACTACGCAGCATTTTTGATTGATCCCGAGGGCAATAATGTGGAGTCAGTCGTTTACCTTTAGCACGTACATAACAAATTGTTCAAGAGTGATTCGGCACGCGTGGCATTTTTACTATGCGTTAGGTTTAGTGATTAAGGTAGTATGCGGAAGCATAGGTATTGCGTGCCTCACACCTTAACAAGGCGTTATAGCAACTAAAAGGCCACCTGTGATAGTGGCCAGTAAGGAATTAGTAAGATGAACAAGCGCCGTATGATGGTGCTTCTTTGATTCGATACTTTCTGCCGTTTTGATCTTTCGTATTTGTGTATGAGTAAGGTAGATCATCATAGTATGAAGGCATTTCCAAAGCGCTGTATCCACCGTTCGGCCATTCTGCAAGCGCGTAATTTGAGTACGATTGGTACTTGTAGCTATTTGTTGCCTCATTTAATTGCGAGCCTGTAACTATTGTGACAGGAACTTTGTACGGATCTCCCCATGAGTAATCAGCTTTTTGATACTGGACACAGCCATACTCTTGAGAAGCAAAAGCTACGTTGATTGTACCTAGCAAAGTTAAGGCAATTACAAACTTCTTCATTTCGTTTTAATTTAAAGGTGCCGCATCCCTTTTATTCCATGCTATTTAGCATAAGGGAGTTTGGTCATTAATCTATGCACTCCAAATTTGCGCGCGGATTATATGGGTAAAATAGTTCTTCGTATACTAAAGTTGAATAGTTGCTATAACAATCTGTTTAAGAGTGATTCGCAACGCGTGGCATTTTTACCATGCGTTGGTTTTAGTGTTTAAGGTGGTATGCGGCGGCATCGGTGTTGCGTTGCTCACACCTTAACAGGGCGTTATACGCTTGTCGACCAAGGAGGGTCATGAAATGAAATTAGCACAGTTAAATATTGCGCTTGCCAAATATCCTTTGGATGCGCCTGAAATTAAAGAATTTGTAGACAATTTAGACCTAGTTAATGGTATAGCTGAAGAAAGTGAAGGCTTTATCTGGCGTTTAAAAGACGACTCCGGTGATGCAACGAGCATTAAGCTGTTTGATGACCCAAACATGATTGTAAATATGTCAGTTTGGGAAAATACTGACTCACTTAAAAATTTTATGTTTCGCACTGGTCATAGAGATTTCATGCGCCGAAAAAGCGAATGGTTTCATCGATTGGCAGAAGATACCTATGTTCTATGGTGGGTTGAAAACGGTCATATACCAACGCCACAAGAAGCTTTGTCCCGCCTTCAACATTTGCGAGACAACGGAGATACGCCATTTGCTTTCACGTTTAAAGCGAACTTTACAAAAGCTGATCTTGCGTGAACTGCGCGTATAACAAAGCGTTTAAGAGGGATTCTCAACGCTTGGCGGTTTTGGTTTAAAGTTCAGCTTTTGTGTTTATGGTACAATGGCTTAAGGCGGGTGGTATAGCGTTGTTCACCCCTTAACGCGGCGTTATACGAATAGAGGGAATTTATGTACAAGAGTACTGATTTTAGCTTGGATTCAAAAGAGTTCAGGTTTAAGAAAAATTCATATCCTTTGTCTAAGATAAACAATGCTAGGGTTAAAAAGTTAAGTTTTCTTGATAATTTAGGTCAAGTGTTATTCTGGGTGTTTATTTTTTCAGGGGCTGTTTGGTTAGCCATTCCAAGCTTTGAAGAGGCACCGCAATGGCTACAAGTTTTAGTTCTTAGTTTGACGGCTGTAGGTTTCGTTTTTGCTCTTCTTCGTTGTTCTAAATATGCGCTTCAAGTCGAGTTTCGCCACATAGATGAAACGGGCGTTCAATGGGTTAATGTCGCTAAGTCATACTCAAAGTCAGATTGTGAGTTATTTGAACAACAAGTGTTGGCACTGAAGGAGAAATTCGTATAACAAATTGTTCAAGAGTGATTCGGCACGCGTGGCATTTTTAGTATGCGTTGGTTTTAGTGGTTAAGGTGGTATGCGTAAGCTTCGGTATTGCGTACCTCACACCTTAACAAGGCGTTAGGCGACAAGAGGATCCGTATGAATAAGTTTGAAATTGGTCAAAATAAGGATATCTCTCTAGGGAAAAAGATATCCCTTCTTTACAATAATTCTGATCTAACCCGAGCTTTAGTTATGTTGCTACCTGCGGGCGGAATCGTTGACATGTTTGCGTGTAAGTCCGCTCATCAGTTTACTCAAGAAAAAGTAAACGTACTAATAAATGAATTAGCAGGAAGGCTTGATAATATTGAACACGTTTTGATGTCTCATGAAGATGAGTCAATGTTTTTCCACTTGGTTTATAAAGCTTGTCAAAATGTAGTGACGACAAGAAGTCAGGAGAAAATTTCGCGTTTTGCCTGCGTTCTTAGCAATTCAATTGAGTTTCGTACCGATTGGGACGAAACGGAAACTCTTCTTAATCTTGTGGAGTCACTTACAGACACGCATATTAAAATTCTGAGTAGTATTTGCAAATTAGATCCCAACATGCATAAAGAATTTGAAAATATGAGAGTTGTAAAGTTGGTTGACATATCAACACCTGGAGAAATCCCACATTTACAGGAATGTATTCAAGGTAGCAACGAAGAAACGTTGAAAATCTATTGTTCAGATCTAATAGCTAAAGGTTTGCTTTCAGATGAAGGCATTGGTCGTTGGGATGGAAAGCCATTGCAGCTTGTTAGAGTAAATGACAGCTCAGCCTGGTTCCTGAATCAAATTCGCGAAAAATTCGCCTAACAAAGCGTTCAAGAGGGATTCTCAACGCTTGGCAGTTTTGGCTCAAAGTTTAGTTTTTGTGTTTATGGCACAATGGTTTTAGTTGGGGGTATAGCGTTGTTCACCTCTTAACGCGGCGTTAAACGTTTTCGATAGGACCGATAATGGATAACTATATAAACATAGTTGGTTTTCAGCTTGAGAAAGTACACACGGGTGTAATCAAGTGGTGTCTTGACTCCAAGGCATCACCAAGTAACGAACAAATTAAGATAATTCAGTCACTGTACGAGCATCTAAAGAAGCCAATCCCTTTTGCTATTGACTCAATAACAAAGATTCACTGTACGCCAGAGTATTCATTTGGTCGAAGTGTGAGAATAGACTTGTTAATTGAGATTTATGTTGAAAACTCAGTCTATCGGTTAGCATGTGAAATGAAGGTAGACTCCGACCCTTATGAAAAACAGTTGGATAGTATAGTCGAGCAAGTTGACGGTGAGTCAGTGGACTCATCTAAAAACGATTATCTACTTATATTGATTGGCTCAGCTGCTGTTATGAGAAATGTGGGTGACCAGCACGCTAAGTTCACTGTATTGACGAACACAGATTTAATTCGGATTTTTTCTGAATACAACAACGAATCATACATTTTGCAAGACTGGTTGTCTGCGCTACGTGAAGAGCAGCAAAGAGGTGAGCGTGTTCTGGAACAATTTAAATTGCTTTGTGCATCTAATAAAGTTTGGGATAAGTTAGCCCATATAGAATTAGGCTATAGACCGTTTTTCTCTACCTATTACTATTTGTACAATATTATAAGAACACACTCCGCAATGGCTGGTGATTGGAATATTTATAGTGGTGGTAATAATCCAGTTATGAATTTATCCACAAACTGGAAGAAAATCTGTGATTTTGAGTTTTACTGGGAGTTTAATTATCTCGAGTTTTGTTTGAAAGTCAGGATTGACCCTGACGTTACAGCTAGAGAACGTTTAAACACCTTACGCACTGAGCTTTATCCCGTGTTGGAGTCTATTGAAGTTGACGGATTTAGATCTCAAATGCGTTATGGGAAATGGAATACTATTTATAAGTGGGATTTTAGTAACTCAATTCAAACTCCAGACCTTATAATTCAACGTGTGGAAAACGATATTTTGCCTAGTTATGAAAATCTACTTACAGTCGCAAAAAACGTTTAACAAACTGTTCAAGAGGGATTCGCAACGCGTGGCACTTTTACTATGCGTTGGTTTTAGTGATTAAGGTGGTATGCGGCAGCTTTCGTATTGCGTTGCTCACCCCTTAACAGGGCGTTAGCCCTCAAGGAGAAAATATAAAATTGTTTGAAAATCATTTAAAAAGAACAAAGTTCTTGCTGTTTTTGCAGGGTATATCTGTTGCAGTTACTCTGTTTCTACTATTTACCTTGCTTGCCCAAGTAAATCAATTGAGCTCTTCGAGTCTTTTTCTCACATTTGCAATTGTTTTAGTGATGCTAAGCTTGAACTTGTCTAGTTTTTACGGGTTGTTAAAAAAGAAGCTTTGGGTATTTAAGTTAATGATCGTTCTTTATTTAATTCAGATGATAGGCATAGAAACACCTAACTTTTCCTTAGCCTTTTCTTTTGGAGTTGAAGTACCGATAAGTGTGAATGTTAATGAAGTAACAGTTTCTCTAAACTTACTGGCAATCTTGGTGGTTTGGTTGTCGTATACAAGTCTTAACCTTTTGAAAAAGGGCTAACAAATTGTTCAAGAGTGATTCGGCACGCGTGGCATTTTTACTATGCGTTGGTTTTAGTGGTTAAGGTGGTATGCGGAGGCTTCGGTATTGCGTGCCTCACACCTTAACAAGGCGTTAGGCAAATATTGGTGAGGTGATAATTGAAATGAGTTTAGAAAAAGCACTTATTAAAAATTTATTTACAGATGTTCTTATGGCGCCAGAGTTAGATGTTGCATTAATTGAGCAGTACGTCGACCCATCTTATATACAAAAAGTGGATGGAGTGGAGTTGGATTATGATAGCTTTGTAAATCATATAGAGGCACAGAAGAAAGTTATTAGTACATTAGATGTTAACTTTATTACTTTGGTTCAAGAGGGCAATGTTCTTTTCAGTAATCATGTAGTAACAGCCCACAAAAAAGATGGCTCGATTATAAAAGTCAAAGTTATAGCCCAGTTCACGATACATAATAATCGTTTAGTCTTGTGTGATGAATTAACAAGGTTAATTGAGGGCGGTGATGAAGATCATGATATTGGGTCAAGGCATTAAATCACTTTGACTATTTGCCTAACAAGCTGTTCAAGAGTGATTCGCAACGCGTGGCATTTTTACTATGCGTTGGTTTTAGTGATTAAGGTGGTATGCGGCGGCTTAGGTATTGCGTTGCTCACACCTTAACAGGGCGTTATAGCGCATAAACAAACAGATACAATGTGTCTGAAAAACAATATGAGAAAATAAAAATGAAAAAAATTATAGTGTTGTCTTTAGCTTCTCTTACACTAGTTGGTTGTGGGTCTCCCAGATATATGGGCACCCCTGTTCCTGAGACTAATATTAAGTCGGAAATAGTTGTTGTTAAAGATAATGAAACTCGCTCTGGGTTCCAAAATACAATTGAGTCTTGGCTACAAGAACATAACTATTCTTATGTTGTCGTACCTGATAATTCTAAGCACGACCTGAACAAATTGACTCTTGAATATGAAGGTCACTGGGGGTGGGATCTGGCGTTATATTTGAAAAACGCGGAGATAACAGCTTATCAAGGCGGGCAAAGAGTTGGGGAAGTGAAATTTAAAGTTCCTTATACCGCTAATCCTAATAAATTTGGTGATGCAAGTAAGAGAATTGGTTTTATGATGGACACGCTTTTTGGCCAAATGACACCAGAACAAGCAACTCAAGCAGCAAACGCGTCTTCATCAACTACGCCAAACTAGCGCTATAACAAACTGTTTAAGAGTGATTCGCAACGCGTGGCATTTTTACTATGCGTTGCGTTTAGTGATTAAGGTTGTATGCGGCGACTTCGGTATTGCGTTGCTCACACCTTAACAGGGCGTTAGGTGTAGCTAAACTGTGGAGTTAATTTGAAAGACGAGTTGTATAAAAGTCGGAATCATTCGTTGATTTCTTCAACCATAATTTTGCTTGGTTTGGTTTGGTTTGGTTTGGTTTGGTTTCTGGAGCTAAATTTGAGCATACTGTAAAAATTCAAGCTCTATCGATAGAGTTAACAAGACCTGAGTATTTGTGGTTTTTTATAGTACTGTTTTGGCTCTATTTTACTCATCGATTCTATGTGATTGCCAAAAAGGAATATGGTAGTGAAATCCGTAATTCTTTTTCTCAGGAAGTATCGTCATCAAACCTTGTCCTAGATGTCTTTCCTCCGGCTAATTACTACTCAACCAATGATGTGAAGTGGTTAACTAGAGCTTGGATAGACCAAGCTAATGTAGATTTAAAAGATGTAGGCGATAAGCACTGCAACTATATACGCTACAGGTTCGGTAGAGCATTCGAGTTTCAATACCTACACCCTGACGATGGGTATAAACATTTTTTAGACAAACGTGATAATAGCTTTGGTGAAAATATATTGTCTGGGAATGTAGGTATACGTGATTTAGGTTACTTAAAGTGTTTGCTTTTTGAACTTCGATTTATAATAAAACAGTGGGGTGTAGAACCGATGATTTCTACATATTATCTGCCGTTATGGCTCGCGGGATTCTCTTGTATTGGGCTTGTAGTGCAAATAACCTCAGTTCTATTAAAAATCTACACCTAACAAACTGTTTAAGAGCGATTCGCAACGCGTGGCATTTTACCATGCGTTGGTTTTAGTGTTTAAGGTAGTATGTGGGAACTTCGGTATTGCGTTGCTCACACCTTAACAGGGCGTTATGTGGTTGGAGAAAAATTATGAATCCATCAGCGGTTCTTGTTCATGTCCCAGATGTAGCGAAAGGGCTTGAATGGTATAAGAAAGCTTTTCCAGAAGCCGTTCCGGTTTACCATCCTGACTTTGACTTCACAGCGCTTGATCTAAATGGTTTCTCCCTAGAAATAGTCCAAGCAGATAAAAAGGTTGGTGCTGGTAAAAGTGGCACAGTTGTTTACTGGTCAGTAGATAACTTATGTGTTGCACTGGCTCATTTTCAAAAACTAGGTGCGCGCCTTTATCGCGGACCAATGGAAATTGAAGATGGTCTTTCACTGTGCCAAGTTGAGGATCCATTTGGAAACTTAATAGGACTACGTGGGAAAACCACATAACAAATTGTTCAAGAGTGATTCGGCACGCGTGGCATTTTTACTGTGCGTTGGTTTTGGTGGTTAAGGTGTTATGCTGAAGCTTTGGTATTACGTGCCTCACACCTTAACAAGGCGTTATGTTTCACTTTGATTTATAAGAAATAAAGGGTTTCTTGGCGTTTATTTCTTTGGTCTCTTTAGCAATTCTTTCGAGTTGTCTCAGCAATTCAATATTGTCTGCCCAAGTTCATGAATACCTCAAACATAATCACGCTTCAAAGTTCGTGGGTTGCTTCAATTTGAAATTGCGTCTGCGTGCTGAAATTAGTCTGGCTTAAAGCCGCTTCGGTTATATTTCCCAATTAGCAAATCGGCAGCGGGGCTTTCGGCAATTCGAGTTTTGTCTTTCGCTGCTTTGAAAGGGATGCCATCACTTGCTGAAAGTTATCAAAGTTGCATCAATAAAATTCCTGGGAATTACGCTATTTGTGTTTATCGCTTTTGTCGGTTAATTCCACAATGTCGTGTGACGTGAGTTAAACAATTTCTTATGCAATTCAGTTCTTTGCCATGTGAGCGAGTCAGTTGTGGTAAAACATAACAAACTGTTCAAGCAGATTCGGCACGCGTGGCATTTTTGGTTTGCAGTAAGTTTTGTGTTTACGGAGTAGTGCAGAAGCTAATGTATTGCGTGCCTCACTACTTAACAGGGCGTTAGCACTGGGTTGGCATCAAAGTCTAAAAGTTTCTGTTTTTATTGGTTTCTTTTCCTCGCTTTACACTTGATCAAATGTGCCTTTCAGGTTCGCTCCGGTGGCACTAGATGCGAAGTTTTCGTTTTGCGTTCTTCGTTTACGGTTTCTAACTTTCGGGCTACTCCTCTGGTGTTGCTTCTTTAGTGATGCGGAATTTTAGGTAAAAAAGCGTTTCTTTGTCGCTACTGTTCAAGTTCGAAGCCCGTATCCTTTGCTAATTTGAAAGCGGTAAAAAAGGCAGTTAAGCATGTTTTTCTTCTAGCCAACTTACGTCTTCAAGTTTGTTTTTAGTTTGACAGCTGTCCGTTTGGTTTTTGTGTTTTAAGCCATAAATTTCGTGCTATATTTCAATATCTTGGCGTGTACCAAAGGCTTCAAGGGCAGCGTGCTAACAAACAGTTCAAGTGGGATTCAGCACGCATGGCATTTTTGGTATGCGGTTGATTTCGGTGTTGAAGTGCAATGCGGAAACTTGGTCATTGCGTGCTTCACCCCTTAACTGGGCGTTATACGGCTAGTTTAACTTTAGAGGTGAAAATGAGTAAAGAAATTAAAAAATCTGATGGTGAAGGATTAAAAGCAATCCTGTATATGTCTATTTTTTCGTTAATGTTTTATTTTTCTGGAATGGGAGAAGAGTATTTTTTTACGTCCATAGCTGGTTTGATGGGACTTTCTCTTATTTATTTCATATATTACATTGTATCTGAAGGGAAGTTACCAGAGATGTTAGCTGGTATTTTGATAGCAATAATAGTTATTTCTATATGCTCAATATCAGTATTTTTAATACCTTTTCTTCTTCTGTATGTTTTAAGTCAGCTCAAATCTATGTGGGAAACTTTGAAGGCTTTGTTCCCGGATTTGTGTTTTAGTATAGCTATGTGGTCGTCTATTTATTGCTATTACTACTATTTTGATTCCAGTATCGCCAAGTACTCTATTGTCGCTATCTATTTTTTAATGGCTCTATCATACTCCGGTTTACTTATGGCTCGGACATACAAATCTGGGTTGCTTAAGTTCTCGATAATGGCATTATCAGGCCCACTTACTATTATTTTAGTTGTATCTATATTTAATGGGTTGAGGTCTTTGTTTCAAAGTACGATTTCTACTGCAACCAGTACTATAACTTCAACTCAAAACGTAGCGTCACATATGCGTGGAGACACCTTTATACGAGGGTACACAAGGAATGTGGTGAAAGAAGTAACCACGACGACTACAGCAACAGCTGTGGGTTCTGGTGGTGCTCTAATTGGTAGTGCAAATAGCATTTCTAAAGTGGCAGATGAAAAGTAGGTAGGCTTTAAATCAAAAGTTATCGCTCGTATAACAAACTGTTTAAGAGTGATTCGCAACGCATGGCATTTTTACTGTGCGTTGCGTTTGGTGTTTAAGGTGGTATGCGGGAGCTTCGTTATTGTGTTGCTCACACCTTAACAGGGCGTTATACGATTAAGGAGAAAAATGAAGCCTGATTTACACGGAAGTAGAATTGTTTTGAGGTCAATTCAAACGGATGATTCTGATGATTTGTTTGAAATTTATGGTGATATTCAAACAATGGAATTTGCCTCAGACCCAGTTTTTACATCGAAAGATATGATAGTTCAGATGCTAGAAAGCGTCGCACGACTAGAGAAATCAGGTGAATCGTGGGAATGGGCGGTTATAGAGCAAGCGACAAACAAAGTTATTGGAACCTGCGGCTTACATAGCTTTAGTGATAGTGGTGATTCCTGTGAGGTCGGATGCTTACTAAACTCATCGTACTGGCGACAAGGGTATATGTCGGAAGCTCTTAGTTTATTAATTCCTCATGCTAAATCTTTGGGCATTGAAAAGTTATATGCAGATATTGATGAGGGTAATTTTCAGTCTCAAGCTTTGTTTAACAAACTTGGTTTCAAAGCGAAAAAGGGTCTGTTTCAGCGCTTGCTGTGAGGCATCGTATAACAAAGCGTTTAAGGCAGATTCGCAACGCGTGTCATTTTTAGTTTTATTCAGTTTTAGTGTTTATGGCACAATAGTTTAGGTTGGGTGTAAGCGTTGCTCACTACTTAACGCGGCGTTATGCTCTAGGAGATGATTTTGCTCGATTTATTCAAGAAAGTGGTTCTAATTAACCTCTCAGCGGCTCTTGTTGTTATCGCTCTAGCCCAGTTTGTTCCATTCTTTGCAACTACTCAGTTGGTCGATTTTCTTTTCTTTGTTGTCATCGTAATATGGGTTTTGGCGAAGTTAATGTGGGAAGGTGGAGTCTATAGTAAGACGACTAGGTTAGATGATCCTAGAAGAGATAAAGTCTACAAAATGGTAGAAGGGCATGATTTCGAAGAAGACCAACGAGAGCAGCATAGAATGAACTTCCAGACAGGTTTGGTTTTCTTTATTGCAGGGCTTCCAGCGTTTGTCACTTGCTTAATTCTCCAATTTCTTTGAGTACGAGCATAACAAATTGTTCAAGAGTGATTCGGCACGCGTGGCATTTTTACTATGCGTTAGGTTTGGTGGTTAAGGTGGTATGCGGAAGCTTAGGTATTGCGTGCCTCACACCTTAACAAAGCGTTATGTTCTTGGAGGACATGGTGGAATATCAAAGGGACAGGGTAACTTTTGGCGTTTTTCAGAAACTTGTTGTAAATCTGTATAAAGCCCTCGTATTCAAGCTTTCAAACAAAAAAGAGAAGCTAGAATGGCAGCTAATCTTGATAGCCGATTGTTTACGAATCATTGGGCTTTGTAGGTTAGCTTATCGGATAGCTTCCAAAGTGCATACTTCAACGTTTAGCGTTAAGAACAAGTTCTGGTCAACCCATGTTTCAGGTATGGCTCTGCAATATTCAGGTGACATGATTGGCGCTGAAAAAGCATTCTTAAAAAGCCAGGACTTTGCTTGTGAGCTTTCTTTGAGTTTTAGCTTGCAGCATTTGGGTAAATTGAACGTTGAGGTTGGCAACTATAAACTGGCAGAGCAACAGTTCATAGAAGCATTGGTAATTCGAGAAAAATTGAAACGGGCTGACTTGGTAGAGTCGACTAAGAGGGCAGTTCGAGGACTACAAAAGCTACGAACATAACAAACTGTTTAAGAGTGATTCGCAACGCGTGGCATTTTTACTATGCGTTGGATTTAGTGATTAAGGTGGTATGCGGCGGCATTGGTATTGCGTTGCTCACACCTTAACAGGGCGTTAGGGCGCAAGGAGTAAAATGACGATTAGTCACATAGATCATATTGTTCTTACAGTTTCCGACATAGAAAAATCAGTGGATTTTTACAAACGGGTTTTGTGTATGGAAGAAGTCACTTTTGCCAATGGTCGCAAGGCTGTAACGTTTGGAAATCAAAAGATTAACTTTCAGCTTCTGGGTCAAGAATCACGAAATGTAGCTAATGTTGGTTCAGGTGATGTTTGTTTGATTTCTGATTGGCCACTGAGATCAGTGATAGATCATTTGGTCAACGAAAATGTCAAAATTATTGAGGGTCCTGTAGAAAAATCAGGAGCTGTTGGTTCAATTCAATCGGTCTACTTTTTGGATCTTGATAAAAATTTAATTGAAGTCAGCGTATATCAATAGGCTCAGCGCCCTAACAAACAATTTAAGAGTGATTCAGCACGCTTGGCATTTTTGGTTTGGGTTAAATTTAGTGTTTACGGCGGTCAAATTGGGTGTCGTGGTCGCGTGCTTCACACCTTAATTGGGCGTTATACGCCAGAGTACTCCTCGTGCTAGATATAATAAAATATAAATTGAGTAATAAATGACAACACAACAATACCTGCCAGTCAACTACGCTGGCGCTCGGAAAGTATACAAAGATCAACCAGGAAATATTGCGGCTTTGACCGATGTGATCACACGCAGGTTGGCGCAAAGTGAAGAGTGGAATTATGTCAACCCAGGAGATTTGGGGTTTGCGATTTACACTAGATCACTATATTTAAAACTTGCGGACATTGACAGTGCATTGCACGCCCTTGTCGCTTGGCAGTATTTTGACTCAAAAAGTATTGAATATGCCTTACTGGAGGATGGCGAAAAGATTACGATTTCGTTACCAAATAAAGAGGTGTCATTTGGTTTTCACTCTGACAGGGATCGCCGTGGGATTGAAGGCGCTCACCTGGAGATATCCACATGGCGCTCTTTGTTGTGCGAAGATTTTGATAGCGCAAGACGCTTCGTTAAAATCGTGGATCACCCGCAAGTTAAATGGCGGAGCGAGTCCGGTGATACCTTCATTAGGTTGCTCGGGTGTGTTTTCAGCTTGAGTGATGGCGAACCTATGGATTTGATTCAGGAGTACGTCAACCATAGTGCTTCTGATCCGGTGAGTCACGGTAAGCTTGATAGTGTCACCTACCTCGATTTACCAGTGATCGATGTGATGATGAAAGTATTTGGTGGCGCTGATGAAAAAACCTACCAAAAGGCGATGTACTCTGCAGTTCAAAATCACCATGAATATTGGAGCCAGCCACGTCTGAACGATTCAGAACACGGCTATTTTTCCATGCAACTGACCACCCTAGCCAAAGTCGCCTTTGCAAGGTATGGTTACCGCATTGGTTTTGACACTGACTATGTACCAGAGGCGTTCTATACCCAACCGCTACCCACATTGGGCTATGATTTTTTAAATAAATACACAGCACAAGAACGCGACTAAACGGTATTGTCTCTTCTGGTTTGCGTATAACAAACTGTTTAAGAGTGATTCGCAACGCGTGGCATTTTTACTATGCGTTGGTTTAAGTGATTAAGGCGGCATGCGGAAGCATCGGTATTGCGTTGCTCACACCTTAACAGGGCGTTATGAGCTAAAGGGTAATTAGGAGATAGTTCTGTTGATCAGTGTGGCTGTTTTTTGTGTCATTGTAGTTTTCTACTTTTGGTATGGAGAAAGTGATACGTCGGTAAAGGAAGTGTGTATTGCAATGCTTGCCTATATTGCGTATACGATTTTGTATTTGTTTGTTCCGCCTTTCCCTTCGGGCACGTCATCACAAATGGGGCAATTATACGGTTTTGTGCCACTGTTATCTTTTGGGGCCATTTTATTTCCGCATTTCAATACACAATCACCGGAAACAGTAACACGAACAATCGGTTGGATTGGTCTTGTCACAGTTGCACTTATCCTCGTTTGTTTCAAACTTTTTGTCTGGTAAGTGGGCAACGTAAGTACGCTCATAACAAACTGTTCAAGAGGGATTCAGCACGCGTGGCATTATTGGTATGCGTTGATTTTAGTGGTTAAGGCGGCATGCGGCGGCATAGGTATTGCGTGCTTCACCCCTTAACAGGGCGTTAGTACGGGTTTGACATCAAAGGTCATAAGTTTTTGTGTTTATCTGTTTTGGCGCTCGTCTTTACACCTTTCAGTTTGTACCTTTCACGTTCTTTCCGGTGGCACTATATGCGGAGTGGTTGCTTTGATTTCACTGTTTACGGTTTCTAACTCTTAGCCTATTTCTTTATTGCTTCTTCTCTTTCGTGTTTTTTAATAAGTCAAAATTGTCTTTCTTTGGTGTTGCTGTCGAAGTTCGAGGAACGAATCCTTTTCTAATTTGAAGTCAGTAAAAGTAGGTGAGTTCAGTACGTTTTTCTTCTAGCCAACTTTCGTCTTTCAATCGGGGTAAAGTTTTGTAGCTGCCCGTCTCACTTCAGTGTTCAAAGCCTTTCATATCATGTCAGTTTTCAATATCTTGGGGTGCACAAATAGAAGTACTGTATGTACTAACAAATTGCTTAAGAGTGATTCGTAACGCGTGGCATTTTTACTTTGCGGAGGCTTATGGTGATTAAGGCGCTGTGCGGTAGCTTTTGTATTGCGTTACTCACACCTTAGCAAAGCGTTAGCCGACTATCGTAGTTTCTAGGTATAAAAATGATTCCAATAAATAATTCAATTGTTTCCGGTGTGGCATTGTCGGAAATTAATGGTGAAACAAAGATGCTTCTAATGAAGCGAGTGAAAGGTGGCTTTTGGTGCCATGTTGCAGGTTCAATGGAAGAAGGCGAGTTGCCTTGGCAAACCATTGTCCGAGAGTTTCAGGAAGAAACCCAAATTGAAGTGACAGAACTGTACAATGGTCAATTCCTAGAACAGTTTTACGAGTCCTATTCGAACGTTATTGAAGTCATCCCAGTCTTTGTAGTTAAGTGCCAAGCGAATCAAGAAGTCGTTCTTAATCACGAACACACAGATTTTAAATGGTGCAGTTTAGAAGAAGCGTTAGAATTATCGCCTTTTCCAACACAACATGCAGCATTCAAGCACGTTTGGGAGTATTTTGTAGACAAGCCTATTAATGAGCTATGTCGTATAAAACTCGGCTAACAAAGCATTTAAGAGTGATTCGCAACGCTTGGCAGTTTCGCTTCGCTCAAGTATAGCCAAGCGCCGCTCACACCTTAATGCGGCGTTATAACTACTTTTTGAAATCGAGTATGAAAGAAGAAATAGAGAAAACAACGATCTTGATTGCACAATTAAACAAAGCTTGTTCGTTGCACAATAGTCGAGAGTATTATGCGTCAATTACTCTTGCTGGCAGCGCAGATAGTTTGAGTGAAGAGTTGTTAGCTTCAAGAAATAAGAAGTCATATAACTCTTTCTTCGAGTCAGTTATCCGTAAACTTGCTGAAATTCGAGGTGATAACTCACCGTCAAGACGAGATATTTTACGAGGTAAAAACTGGGTTAGGAATTCTTTTAAACACCATAGTAAAGGTGACCCAGAAACTATAAAAATAGACCTCAAACATCAGTCATTAATTATCATTATGTCTGCACTGGAAAACTACTCTAGGCTTGGCTTCAAGGAAACGCCGGTCATGACTCGTTTTGTAAAAAAGAACCGTTGAAGTATGGTGAATTCGTAGTTATAACAAAGCGTTTAAGGCAGATTCGCAACGCGTGGCATTCTCAGTTTAAATTGAGTTTTGTGTTTACAGTGCCTCGGGTTAGGTTCAGTGGTAGCGTTGCTCACTACTTAACGCGGCGTTATGTTCTAGGAGGAATTTCATGATTAGGGAAATCAAAAAAGCCGATTTTGAGTCGTTTTGGCCAACATTTTCTGCGGTAATCCAGGCACAAGAAACTTATGCCTTTGACCCAAATATGACGCTAGAACAAGCATTTGCTTTATGGTGTGAATCTCCCCTGAAAGCTTTTGTTTTCGTAGAAAATGACGTTGTACTGGGCTCCTACTACATCAAGCCAAATGCAATGGGGCCAAGTGGCCATATATGTAATTGTGGATACATGGTTTCTAGCAAAGCTAGAGGTAAGGGCATTGCACGCCTTATGTGTGAACATTCTCAGGAAACTGCTCTAGAACTTGGCTTTGATGCCATGCAATTTAACAGCGTGGTCTCTACAAATGAAGTCGCGGTGAAGCTTTGGGAGAAGCTAGGGTTTCAAATCATAGGTACAATTCCCAAGGCATATAAGCATGCTCATCTAGGGCTAGTTGATAGCCACGTCATGTACAAATGGCTACGAACATAACAAGCAATTTAAGAGGGATTCCCAACGCTTGGCATTTTTGCTTCTACTTCAAGTTTAGTGTTTATGGCACAATGCTTTAGGTTCGGTGGTAGCGTTGCTCACCCCTTAATTGGGCGTTATGTGATAAAACCAACTAATGAGGTTTGTATGTATATTAATCGGAAATTACCTTCAGTGTCGATTCCTCTCGGGTCTCTTAAATATGATCCTAACTATGTAAAGGATGAATTGACTATTGAAAAATTTCAAAAGTTCATGTTAGGAAAACTAAAGGTTTATGCCTCTAGACTAAATATAGATGAGATAAAACCGGGGTTTTATCTAAGAAAAGAAAGTGGGTTGAAATATATATACAACAAACCAGATCCAGATAACGTTGAAATTGTGAAAAATAATATAAGGAGAGGTATGAGACCTCCTTTATATTTATATAAGAATATAAAGAAAGGTGAGGAAATGTTCTTATGTACAGATGATTTTCACGCATACAACGCATACCTTGAGTTAGGAATTAAAAGTGTTCCCGTTTACGTTTACTCTTCTAAGGATGGATTAAAAGAAGCATCATATAGCCTTAAGGCATTAATATTAAAAGATATAGAGGAAGGGAAAGATTTTCCATTAAAGGAGTATGTTGATGGGTTTGAACCATACACACCTAAAACTAAGCTCTATTCCTGGAATGGTGAGCGATGTAATATCCTTGACTTTTTAGGCGTTCTGATTTCTGATATTGATAGAACCCAAGATAAGCTCAAGTTATTCCACATTCCTGGTCATGAATTTCATTATCATCATACAATGTTCTCAGTATTAAATAGACTTAAGAAACATGTTATTGCAATAAAGGTTTTATTTGAAAATGATTTGATATTGAGTTCTGCAAATATTGTAAGATCTATTTATGAGTTAGCTCTTGTTTTTTATATTGATTGGCTGTCACCTGATTTGATGAACCGCTATATGCAGTTAGTAAGTGTTACAACGGAGAAAGAAAGGAATAAAATAGTTGATGAGATAGCTAGTTCACAAATAGAGAAAGGTGTAAAGAAAAAAGATGTTAAAATATTGAAGGCATCGATGGTACGTTGCTGTAATCTTGCGACGACCGTATCAGAAAAGGCAAAGATGTTTATATATAGTGAAGAAGAGCATAAGGATATCTATTCAACACTGTCAAATATAGCACACCATGACTTTTCTCAACTTCAACGAGATCTTGAGTTGCTCACTAGTGATAGAGGAGATGAGTATGTTGAAGACATAATCGACCCTATGATTTCTCTTGTTGATACTATAGTTTGCACAGTCTTATTAAAAATTAATAATGATATTGGTTACCCGTGCGATATCACATAACAAAGCATTTAAGAGTGATTCCCAACGCATGGCATTTTTCATTCCATAGTTGGGTTTTGTGTTTACGGTGGTATGGTTAGGTTTCGTGGTAGCGTTGCTCACCCCTTAACAAGGCGTTAGGTTACTAAGTTGAGTGCATAGATCGCAGTTTGCATATGTTTTTTCTCTTATTATCGGGTCGTATAAGTCGTTGATAGGAGATAAAAATGGCATGTAATTGTTGTGGTAAACGCTTAAATATCGGCATGATTCACAAGACAGATCCAGTAACTGGTCAAAAATACAAATCTTGTCCTCATTGTTCCGATGCTAATGGAGGAGAACATGTTTTCCATCCATATCCGTTTAACTTTGGTAAAACACCAGCTCGCGAAACTGCACGTAATCCTGATGGTTACCAGAGTTACTGTATTGATTGCCGCAGGCTTGCTAAAGGTGTAGCCTCAAATGTCTATCGTAATGGACGAACATGTAGCGGTTTAATCTAGAGGTTCAATGCAAGTTTTTAAAGAAGATGCAGTTGAATGGCTTTCAACGCTCGCTGACGCGAGCGTTGACTTAGTTATCACAGACCCACCATACGAATCATTGGAAAAGCATCGGAAAATTGGGACCACGACAAGGCTAAAGGTAAGTAAAGCATCAAGTAATCAGTGGTTTCAAATCTTTCCCAATGAAAGGTTTGAGAGTCTTTTACAAGAGATGTACCGAGTCCTAAAGAAAAACTCTCACTTCTATCTGTTTTGCGATCAAGAAACAATGTTCGTAATTAAGCCAATAGCTGAGAAAGTAGGTTTTAAATTTTGGAAACCAATCGTTTGGGACAAAGTCACTATTGGTATGGGCTATCACTACAGAGCTCGCCACGAATACATACTTTTCTTTGAAAAAGGTAAGCGTAAGCTCAATGACTTAGGTGTGCCTGATATACTTCAATCAAAAAGGGTTTATAGGGGCTACCCAACTGAAAAACCCGTAGACTTACTTGAGGTACTTATTTCTCAAAGTACCACTGAAGGTGAGTTAGTAATGGATCCATTCTTTGGCTCTGGTTCGACACTCGTTGCAGCTAAAAAATTAAATCGAAACTACATTGGTTGTGATATTTCAGATGCAGCTCATGAGCACTTTCAAGGCAGAGTCGAAAAATAGTAACCTAACAATCTGTTTAAGAGTGATTCGCAACGCGTGGCATTTTTGCTATGCGTTGCGTTTGGTGTTTAAGGTGATATGCGGTAGTGTCGGTATTGCGTTGCTCACACCTTAACAGGGCGTTATGTCACTTATCAGCAGTATTAGTTGATTTCTGTTATGTAATTATTAATAATTATTTTAATATTATCAGTTGGTTAAAGTTATCGAGGTGTGGTTTGAAGTACGATAAAGCATATAGTGATCTATTTGATGAATGCCTAACCATATATGAGGTTAGGGAGCTAAATTTTGACGAGGAAAGTGATTACAATTCTGAGCAAGACCGCTTTTACTGTCCTGATAGTGACTGTCGCTTGGATCAAGGAACAAAATCAGTATTAACAACAGTAAATGCCAACAAAATAAAATACAAAAAAACGCCACACTTCAAAGACACTCCAAGTACAGTGCATAGAGAGTCGTGTCCCTATTCAGATGATGAAAACAGCATTGTATATGTTGATCCTAAAGCATCAAAAAAAGAAGGTACGAAAGCGACTGACTATCCGACAGAGTTTCTTCTAGAGCGCAAGAAATACACTAAAAAGAAAAAGCCAAAAGTCGAAGGAACCCCAGTTGAGAGTGAAATAAACGAAAAAACAAAATCAACGAATAAGACAGGCTCTCAGGGAAACAAAACAAGTCCAAATACAACAAGTGTGTTTGAGCATATAGTTGAATGCTTCCTGTCGAATCAACATGATAAGGAACTGCTGAAAGCCATGCCTTTGACTATCTCAGGGATGACGGCTAATTATAATTATTTCTTTAAGAAGATTCGTTACTTCCAAGATGGTCAAGGTTTAATATATTGGGGACGTGTAAAGGAAATTAAAGATTACAAGTATTCATTTGGTATCGTATTTGAAGACCGAGTGTCAAATACGTCAATTAAAGCTTATATAAATAAGGCTACGATTCAAAGTTACCGTAAAAAACAATATTTTACTAATAAAATTAGAAGTCTAATATCAGATGGTGATGATGTTAATTGCTTTTTCTTAGGTAGTTATCCTGAATTGCAAAATGTAAAAAATGGTGAGCATGAATTCAATGTTTATAATGTTAAAATAGTCAATCTTGATCATTTTTTACTACGTGTGGTTGAATAGTCTCGCGACATAACAATCTGTTTAAGAGTGATTCGCAACGCTTGGCACTTTCGCTATGCGTTGCGTTTTGTGTTTAAGGTGGTCTGCGGAAGCTTCGGTATTGCGTTGCTCACACCTTAACAGGGCGTTAGTAGGGTTTGACATCAAAGGTCATAAGTTTTGGTGTTTATCTGTTTTGGCGCTTGTCTTTACACCTGGTCAAATGTGCCTTTCACGTTCTTTCCGGTGGCACTATATGGGGAGTGTTTGCGTTGATTTCACCGTTTACGATCTCTAACTCTTAGCCTATTTCTTTGTTGCTTCTTCGTTTTCGTTGTATTTCCTAAGTTAATCTTGTCGTTCGTTGGGTGTTGCCATCAAAGTGCGAGGACCGAATCTTTTTCTAATTTGCAGTCAGTGAAAGCAGGGGAGTTAAGTGCGTTTTTCTTCTAGCCAACTTTCGTCTCTCAATGGCGGTAAAGTTTTGTAGTTGCCCGTCTCACTTCAGTGTTCAAAGCCTTTCATATTATCTCAGTTTTCAATATCTTGGAGCTCATAAATAGAAGTAGCGCATGTACTAACAAATTGCTTAAGAGTGATTCGTAACGCGTGGCATTTTTACTATGCGGTGGCTTATGGTGATTAAGGCGCTGTGCGGTAGCTTTTGTATTGCGTTACTCACACCTTAGCAAGGCGTTAGGCAACCAAGGTGGCAAAATGAAGATTGTTGAAAAAGTTACCATAGCGAAAGAAGTTTTCTCAATTCTCGCAGCCATCTGTGTTGCTGCTTGGGCGGTGTATGGTACTTGGGTTAAACGGGAACAAAGCATTGCTGAGCTTCAGGTTATCGATCTTCAACAAAAAACGAGTTTAATGTCTAGTGTCCTGACGGAGATGACAGTTAAGCAGTTTACGACAAAGAGCGGTGTTGTTTTAGCTATGGAAATTACTCTAGAAAACATAGGGAATGAAGATGTTCGTATTTCACTTGATAAAAATTCTATTTTAGTTACAAAAATGAACTTTAAAGATGGACAAGTTGTTTACAACGAACCTGTGTATCTGGGTCACTCGAGGTATCAAGGACAAAACAAAATTACTTTGCCTTATATTGATATTGGACCCCATGAAAAATATGATATTTCTTATGCTTATGAAGCAAGCACACCTGGACTATATTTGGTTCGATTCCTCTCTACGATGCAGAGCAATAGTATTGATTCAAAAACAAAAGAAAACTTCGGTGGGGGTGGCTTTATAAAATACAGCGCTGGTATAGACCGGATTGTAAATGTTCGACAGTGATCTTCATTCGTAGCGGCAAGTTGCCTAACAAACTGTTTAAGAGTGATTCGCAACGCGTGGCATTTTTACCATGCGTTGGTTTAAGTGATTAAGGTGGCATGCGGCAGCATCGGTATTGCGTTGCTCACACCTTAACAGGGCGTTAAGCAGCGGTGATAAGGAGATTTTGTGTTGGAAATTATAGATAGACTAAATTTAGGTGAGTGGGCAACATTAGTTATCGTCGTCAGTATTCTATGGAAAACTGTATTTAAGTCTCTTGTCGATAGTTGGTTTAAAAATAGACTAGAGTTACAAAAGCAAGCAGTAGGGAATGCATTACAGATTCAAAAAGATATTGCACTAAAGCAAGCCGAGTTTGAAAAAGTAAAATTAGAACGTGTTTTACCTCTATTTGAGGCAGTGAATTCTGCTATCTCAGAACATAAAATGGTATTTAGCACTTATATGCATTATGTCGTAAATAGATGTGGCTCCTCAGAGCGTTTAGAGGAAGAAAGACTAAAATGTGATGAAAAAATGATAGCCGCTATCTCGTCGCTTTCTATTTACTTACCTGATGAGTTTCGTATCGTAGTGTACAGGCTGCGTACTGTAGTAAGTTGCTATACTAGAGATCCTCAAACAACGGCAAATACTCTGAGAAGCTTTGGTGCGGGTAAAACTATTCCCCCGCTAGCTCAAGACCTCTATAAAGACCTAACTGACTGTTTCCACTCGATGTGCGCAAAGTATCTAGGTATTTCTGATGAAGACAAAAGCTACAGCGATCTTTTGTCAAAATATAGTTTGGACTCTGAGGCTAAAACAACAAAAATAGATCCTGAAAATGCATTAGCATATAAATTCCTATTACTACATGAATATTACGGTTCAGGAGAGCAAGTTGATGCTCAGTTAGCTGTCGAGCAACTTTATAACAAAAACGCTGAAAATTAATCTGCTTAACAAACAATTTAAGAGTGATTCGGCACGCGTGGCATTTTTACCATGCGTTGGTTTTAGTAATTAAGGTGGTATGCGGAAACATCGTTATTGCGTGCCTCACACCTTAATTGGGCGTTAGTCGCCATAAAAAGCTAGCAATCAAAATCATGTTTCTAAGCTCAAAACTTGGCTACTGGTTGTTTGATTCATAGTTCCATCTTCGACGGTCAAAGCTCAGTTTCATCGGTTCTAAGTCAATGCATTGCTATTTTCCAAGTGGTTGTTTCGTTCTTTGGTGGTGATAGGGCGGGGCAATCGAAAATCTGCTTTTGGTTGCAAATCTGCTCGGTGAGTTTGTTGGTTTAAAAGCTTATTTACTTGCTGAAAGGACGTTTTCTCTGGTGTTGTAAGTTCCACGTGGTTTCAGTGACTTTGTTGAAAGTCCGCACTGAGAGATTGGCTTTCCAAAGGCTCTTTTTGGTGTTGTCAGTCCGTTTTCTGCGGCGCTGTTTTTTCCAAGTGGTTTTATTGAGTAGCTGCTTTGAGACTAAGCCTGACTGAAATGCATCAAAACACATAAAGTTTGTTGTTTGCAAAGTTTAGTTTGGCTTAAAATTGTCGCTCGGTGCCTCGCGACTAACAAACTGCTCAAGAGGGATTCGCAACGCGTGGCATTTTTACTATGCGTTGGTTTAAGTGATTAAGGTGGTATGCAGCGGCTTCGGTATTGCGTTGCTCACCCCTTAGCAGGGCGTTAGCAGTCAAGGATGAATATGAAACAAGACTATCAAGTTCATGAAGACATGTATGTTGAAGCTCGCCAAGCTGGCTGGAAAGGTTGGGGTGGCAACGAGCGAATGTCTAAAGCAGTTTTAGTGGAGCGTTTTCTCGAGCTATTTAAACGACCCGTGCAAGGTAAATTGCTCGAATTAGGTTGCGGTGAAGGACATCATTGCAGAGCTTTCCAGAAGTTGGGCTTTGAGGTGACAGGTATAGATATTTCACCAACCGCAATTGAATGGGCAAAGGAAAAAGCCAGAGCGACAGGAGTCAAGGGTAATTATTATTCAGCTGACCTAACGGCAGCGTCTCTTGAACTTCCAGAACGTTATGATGTTGTCATTGACGGTAATTGCTTGCATTGCATTATCGGTGCAGATCGAGTCATATTTTTGAGTCATGTTTATCGTTCACTGTCTGAAAACGGGGTGTTTTTTGTCAGTAGCTTGTGTTCTAAAAATGAAAATAGCTATGAAACTTATAGGGATGGCAGTCCATATCGCCATGTTACCTCTGAAAGTGATCTTGTCGTTGAACTAGAGAAAGCAGGGTTCCAAGTGCTTCATATCAGTGTCTATGAGCGTGAAACTTCAAACCACATAACGGTGTATGCGATAAAAGCATAATTTGGTGTATAAAAAACTGCTAACAAACTGTTTAAGAGTGATTCGCAACGCGTGGCATTTTTACTATGCGTTGCGTTTAGTGTTTAAGGTGGTATGCGGTGACATCGGTATTGCGTTGCTCACACCTTAACAGGGCGTTAGCAATATAAGGAAATATCACACATGTCGGGAATTACAGATTTAGATGAACTCCTGAACTCCTGAGCTCCATGAGTCCAAAGTTGGTTGACGCTGAGTTCGTTTTTTGTACGGTTTCAGGCTCGCTCAGAGATTACATTGAGTTAAACCCAGTCGCTACGTTCATCGAATCCGAAGGTTTAACCTTAGTTATCGAAAAAGCAGTTGCAGAGAAGACTGGTTTATCGTTTGAAGGTTCGTATAGCCAAATTACGTTAACAGTTCATTCTAGTTTGGAAGCTGTTGGTCTTACAGCAGCAGTGGCTAACAAGTTGGCTTCAAAGGATATTAGCGCAAATGTGATTGCAGCTTATTATCACGATCATATCTTTGTTCAAACAAGTAAAGCCGAAGCAGCAGTGTCAGCGTTAAAAGAGTTCAGCGCATGACGTTGGGTCATATTGCTAACAAACAATTTAAGAGTGATTCGGCACGCGTGGCATTTTTAGTATGCGTTGGTTTTAGTGATTATGGTGGTATGCGGCGGCATCGGTATTGCGTGCCTCACACCTTAATTGGGCGTTAGTTGCCAACGAGGTAAAATGTACCTAAAGCAGAATGTTAGGGCTAATGTCCATGTGTTTGTGGCTAGGTTTTCGTATTTCAATTTCTAGTTATTTGGTTTTTTGAAAACCGTGCTTTGGCTCCTTTTGCAGCTTGAGTTTTCTGTTTCAGACGCTGATTGGCTTGTTGGAAGTCTGCCCTGCTGTATTGTCGTTTCAAAAGGTTTGTTTGGTTCTCAAAGCCCGTTTTCTACGGCGCTGTAAGTTCCAAGTGGTTTCAGTGACAGGCGCTTTGAAATTGCGCAACTAGATAAAGTAGACATCATTGCGCATGACGAAGAAAAAGTAACTTTAGTTATATCCGATCATTTAGGGTGGGATGATCAAAATGAAAAGCTCCTGTTGCTCCAAGAAAAGCTAAACCTTTACTTGTCATTTATTGAGTCTGGTGAAGTGTTTGAGCAATACCCGTTGGCAAAGAACAAGCTATTTGAAATTCAGGTCGTTTCAAAATACCAGCCTAACAATAAAGCTAAAGAATTCATTTTATTGGCATTAAAATTTGTACGTGAAGCAGGCTTTAGCCTTACGCACGACGTGAGGGATTACAACTAACAATCTGTTTAAGAGTGATTCCCAACGCTTGGCATTTTCAGTTCAAGGTTGGGTTTCGTGTTTAAGGCAAAATCGTTTAGTTTGGGTGGTAGCGTAGTTCGAGCTTTAACTGCGCGTTATGCGCTTTTACGAATTGAAACATGGAGAGTTTAATGGTTGTATATGGAGATTTGCAGTCAGGTAACTGCTTAAAAGTAAAATTACTATTGTCATTCCTTGGCATTGAGCACCAATGGAAACACGTTAATATCTTAGATAACGAGACTAAAACAACAGAATTTTTAGCCCTCAATCCAAATGGTAAAATCCCGACGGTCGTTTTAGATGACGGTCGAGTACTCTGTGAGTCCAATGCAATATTGGGGTACTTTGCAGAAGATACGCCTTATCTATCTAAGGACAGTTATCAAAAAGCAAAAATGTACGAATGGCTTTTTTTTGAGCAATACTCACATGAGCCTTATATTGCAGTAGCGCGTTTTATTCAGAAGTATCAAGGTATGCCGGAGCACCGTCTAGAAGAATATAAATCACTACAATCAGGCGGCCATAAAGCATTACAAATCATGGAACTACAGCTGTCAAAAACTAAGTTCTTAGTTGGTGATAATATTTCTATTGCTGATATCGCACTGTATGCTTATACCCATGTCGCAGATGAGGGTGGTTTTAACCTAGAAACTTACCCAAATATCGAGCGTTGGATTGGGGTAATTCGCAAGTTGGACGGTTATGTAGGTATGTATTAACCACGCGCATAACATAGCGTTTAAGATAGATTCGCAATGCGTGGCATTTTAACTATGCGTTGAGCTCAGTGATTAAGGCGGTATGCGGGAGTTTCGGTATTGTGTTGATCACCCTTTAACGGGTCATTAGCCCTCAAAGGTCAAATATGGATATTTACCCAGAAATCGAGTTATCTAAAGCGCAGCATAATGCAATTGAGGCTCTGAGAAACAAGTCGTTTCCTGAACATCAGGTTGCTCGTTCTTACTATAAGCAACTCCCGCATATGAGAGTTCTGAAGTACGAAGGTGACCAGTTAGTTGGTTATATGGGATTAGACTACAGAGCTGTTCGCGTTGGTGATGAAATTTATAAAGTATTAGGTGTGAGTGACTTTTGTGTCGAGAGCACACTTCAAAGGCAAGGTATTGGCACAACAATGTTGTCTCAACTCAGCGAGTATGCGTCAACTAAAGATGTCGACTTCATCATTTTAGTCTCCGATTTGGATCGTTTTTATGTGGCGAATGGTTATGTGCGCCTTAACTCTCTAAGTTCTTGGTTGCGAGTTCATGAACATAAAAATTACGGTGTTGCTGTAGAGCAAGTCGATGATTTATATGTTAAACCTATCAGCGGAAAAATTTGGGCTGTTGGTCATATAGATTGGTTAGGGTATATGTACTAGTCTGTAGTGGGTTAATAAACTGTTTGAAAAGAAACGCTACACGTGGCACTTTCAATTCGCGTAGCTTATACCTTACGAGAGCGTTTTTCCACAAGGAGTAATATGTGATTGTAGTAGCAAGGTTTTCTTTTCCTCATGAAGCTCATATTGCGAGAGCAAGCCTAGATAGTGTCGGAATAGAAAGCCACATTGCTGACGAGCACACGGTGAATACTCAGTGGCTTTATTCAAATGCAATGGGTGGCGTTCGTCTGATGGTGGCCGAAAGTGATGCAGAAGACGCGAAACAAATACTTAGCAGTGATTTCTCAGAATCATTAGAAAATGAACTTGCCGTTGATGTAGGAAAAGATGTTTGCCCTAACTGTGGTAGTAAAGAGCTATATACATTTACAAAAGGTAAGCGTCCAGCTTTCTTAGTCTTTATTTTACTGGGTTTTCCATTGTTCTTTTACAAGCATGGTTACAAGTGTAAGCAGTGTGGGGAATTCAGTGAAAGGCTTTAATTTAAGTCGTTAGATAACAAAGCGTTGAAGAGATAATTTGCACGCGTAGCATTTTTACTTTGCGTTAGGTTGAGTGGCTATGCAGAAGTCAGAGTTCTGCTTACTTCCAAGCAAAGCATTATACGATAGTGAAGGGACAACATTGAATGAGTGAAATTAAAACAATAGAGCAGTTAAAAGAGATTTACGCAGAGCCAAGTGCGAGAGCTAAAAATAAAGCGTTGCCTGCCCTGGATGTTCATGCGATGACATTAATTAATAATTGCCATTTTGCAGTTCTAAGTACCGCCGATACACAAGGCTATGCCGATCTCTCTCCGAAAGGAGGGGAGCCTGGCTTCGTAAAAGTTTTAGATGAGTCAACATTGTTGCTCCCTGATAGCTCGGGGAATAATCGTATAGATAGTCTAAAAAATATCATTAGTAACCCCAAAGTTGGGTTGTTATTGATGGTAAATGGTATTGATGAAGTACTCCGTATTAAAGGAATTGCAAGTATTCACACAGACTCCAAATTGATATCTGCTTGCCCCGATGGAAGTAAAGATCCTAAGGTTGTTATCAAAATAGTCATCGAGAGTATGTACTTTCATTGTGCGAAAGCTGTGATGAGAGGGAAACTTTGGTCTGATGACTATAAAGTCAATCGCTCAATTCTCCCTTCATTAGCTCAAATCTTTAAAGATCAACAAAAGTTAGAAAATAAAGCGCTTAATCAAGAAGAGATGTTGAAATATTACCAATCCAGCCTTTAGAGCGAGTGTAGTAAAGTCTTTAAAAGGGAGAAAAATGCTTGGCTCTTTAGGTTTGACCTGCTTTACGGCACTATGGATTAGGTTTGGTGGGGATGTTATTCAACCCATAACGTTAGTCCACAAATAAACAATTGTTAGTCCAAATTTTAAAATGAAAAATGTAGAAAACTTTACTCTAGAAAATTACGTTTTGGCTAGTCCGGGAATTAGGTGTGTTGGACAAATGATTGACTTTTTTGTCAGTTTTAGCATTTTTACACTCGTTTTGTGGGGCGGCTTAGAAATCGGTATTGAAAAGGAACTTGTTCGCGCTACAGCAGTAACAGCGGCTGTATCGTATTACCTTTTTTCTGATAGTTTCCCAAATGGTCAAAGTGTGGGCAAAAAACTTTTGGGCATTGCAGTTATAAGTGCAAAAACGGGTAAAAGGTGCAATATTTTTCAGTCACTTTTTAGAAATATTATTACTCCATTCTTCGGTTTTATTGACTCAATTTTCATTCTTGGTAAAAAAAGGCAACGGCTCGGTGATAAGTTAGTGAGAACAGTGGTGGTAGTTCACTAGCTTGTTTAAAAATTGACAGCGCTGGGGGTTTGGGTTCAAGTCGGGCTTTGTTTTCAGGGTGGAACAGCTTCGCTTAGGTGGTGGCGTTGCTCACACCTCAATTCGGTGTTAGGCAATCAGAATCAGTACGTAATTATGAATAAAGAGCATTCCGAAGCTTTCATTTTGGAGATTGATAAGGTTTTAGCCCCGAGCGGTTTCAAGTTTATCAAATCTAGAGGAGTATGGGAGCGCAAGGTGGGTAAGGTCGATGTCGAATGGTTTCACTTAAACTTTGGGCTTACTGTTTTGAACCCTTCCTTCGGGGTTAAATACAAAGATATAGAAAAGGTCTTACCTAGAGAAATGCGTTGTATTAGTGGTGTTTCTCGCATGTTGAGCAGTATCACTGGTAATTCATATACCGACGCAATTAGTCCTATAGCTTTCGCTTATATGATAAAACAGTTACTACCTATTGAGTTAGAAAAACTAAGAGATAGAAAGCGGGTTATCGAGAGTTTAAAAAGCGAAGATGTAAAAGTCTGGCCCGTGTTCAGTTATTCCACTCGTATACGACTGCTTCCTTTGCTTCTAAGTAAAACTTCGCCAAATGAAGCAATAAAGTATATGGCCTATTTTGAGTCCGAACTTAGGACTCGTGATCAACTCATTCCAAACTATGATGCGTTCAAAGGTTACTTGTTGAAGCACTTGAAGGCCTAAAAATTGCTTCAATTGAGAATCGTGACAAGTGGCGCTTTTACTATGCGTTGAGCTTATTAAAAAGTGTTATACGAGAGCATTTGTATTACGTGTCTCACACTTTTATTGGATTTTCGTCACCAGTAACAAACCAAAAGGCTGGCTCCAAAATGTTAGTAACAAAGATTGAAACGGAACGATTAATTCTAAGAGAGCTAGTTGAAGATGATGCAAGCGAACTGTTTGGCATATTCTCAGACCATGAGGTCATGAAATATTGGAACACTGGCCCTTGGGTTTCAATTGAAGAAGCGCGGACATTTATAGCCAAGAGTGCACAGGCCATGAATAGCAATACAGAAGTGACACTAGGCATCTTCCTAAAGAGCAATGGCCAACTTCTAGGTAAGATAATGCTGTTTAATCACGTGAAAGAGTCTAGGCGCGCAGAAATTGGCTTTGGCGTGAGTCGTAATTTCTGGGGTAAAGGCATTGTATTAGAGGCGGGAACTGCATTAATCGAACACGCATTCAAAACACTGAATCTACGTCGAATCGAGGCTGAGATAGATCCAGACAATGCTTCTTCAGGTAAAGTCTTGGAACGGTTAGGTTTTATAAAGGAAGGTTTCCTAAGGCAGCGTTGGGAAGTGAATGGAGTAGTCTCAGATTCAGCAATTTACGGGTTGTTAGCTAAACCCCTGGACAGCGTTTAGTACCCGGCCTTAAAAGCATCTAATAGATCTAGCCTGCTCGTACTCAATACACAGCCTTACACTTGACGGCGAGGTTTCTTGAATTGACTTGGTGGTCACTGAATGTACTATCAAGGATAGGACTTACTGCAAGGATAGCAGCATGAGCGAGAAATTATTTTGGGTTAATCCCTACCAAACAGAACTTAACTCAAGAGTGACCAATGTAGATGGAAATAAGGTTGAATTGGACCAGACTATCTTCTTTGCGGAGTCTGGAGGCCAAGAGAGTGATAAAGGAACGATTAATGGTATTCCGGTTTTGATTGCTCAAAAGTTAGGTGTTCGACTTATTTACACATTGGAATCCTCTCCAAATTTTACTCTTGGTGACACTGTAACTACGTGTATTGATTGGAAGCGTAGATACGCCTTAATGAAGCTACACTTTGCTGCCGAAGTGGTGCTCGAGATGTTTTATCAGCATCGGGAAGGCATTGTTAAGATAGGCGCGCATATTTCTGAAAATAAGAGTCGCATAGATTTCGAGTGGTCTGAAAATATTGGTCCGTTATTGAAAGAAATTGAAACTGATGTGCAAGATTTGATTAACTCTGATTCAGTTATCATTAGTGACTTTTCCGATCAAGAGAGTGAAAGAAGGTATTGGAGAGTGGATGGGTTTGCGCAAGTACCTTGCGGTGGCACTCATTTAAAGCGCACATCAGAAGTCGGCCAAATTCAATTAAAACGCAAGAACATCGGTAAAGGCAAAGAAAGGGTTGAGATAACCTTATGCTCGCAAGTCGATAGGGCATTAGAAATAGATTCCTAACACGTGGCATTTTAGTTCATGGTGAGATTCACATTTGCGATATGATGATTGAGATTGAGGGCGTGTTGGCTACTTCTTAACGAAACGCTACACGATAGGAGCGGGAGGATGATATGTCGAAGGTAGCATTGAAAGGCTTTATTTTAGTTCCGGAGAAGGATTTAGAGTTAGTAAAACATGAGTTAATAACTCACAAAAGGCTCACGCTAGAAGAGCCGGGCTGCCTTACTTTTCTTGTGACTCAAAGCACGACTAATCCTTTTCGTTTTGATGTCTATGAGGAGTTCGTCGACAAAGCCTCTTTTAAACAACATCAGGAAAGAGTTCAAGCCTCACATTGGGGAAAAGTAACAGCCAATGTTAAACGTCAATACGAAATCTTTGAATGTGTGCATGACTAATCGCCTCTGAGTGATTTAGAGCGTTTACGCTTTGTTTTTCAGGTGATTCTTCTATGTTGCTTTATTCATCTATTAAGCTGGTTTAGGGAGCTTGATATTTTGCCGTATTAAATCTAGAAACTTTACTGGAAGTGTTATGTTTAGAGTTGTGTATGAATGGCGTGTGCCAAGTGAAAAAATGGATGAGTTTCAAAATATATGGCGTTCAACGACAGATTCAATTCATCAGTCAGTAGATGGGGCGTTTGGTAGTTTTATGCTTCGTTCTTATGATGTACCAGAAAAGGTTTTAACTATTGCCAAGTGGCGAACACGTGAAGACTGGGAGCGGTTTTGGGAAACTAGTAACCCAGAAAAAATGAAGAAGATGAGTGAAATTGCAGAGCGTATTTCAGTTGAACCATTCGATGAAATTGAAGATAGAACTAAGTAGGGTCAGAGACAAACAATAGAAACGTTAAAGTGATGCCTAATGCACAGTTTGGCGGACAATATGAAAGACAACCTTAACCAAGGAATAGGGTTATGCAGATTTTAATTGTTGGAGGTAGTAAGGGTCTAGGAAGGTTCTTGGCTACGAACTTACAGGGTATAGAAACTTATACTATTTCTAGATCAAAGCTAGTTGAGGATGGAGTAGCTTCTGTTCGTATTGATGTTAGTCCGGAGAAAAAACCAGATTACACGTGCTTCAAAGGTGTAAAGTTTGACATCATAGTTTATTTGGCGTCGATGTGGGGAGAGTCTTCAAAATTGACAACAAACGAACTGATTGAGTTTATGAATGTTGGCCCGATTGGGTATCTTAATTTAGTCAATGAACTTAACGCTTTAGGTTCACTTAACGATAAATGCAATATTGTATCTATTGGATCTACAGCAGAGCTTTCAGAAAATAGTGAGTACCCTGCATTCAGCCTCAGTAAAAGATTACTCAAAGATATTTCTAGCCAGCTTCAAAACGTTTATCGTGATTACCGCTTTACTCACTTTACAATAGGTGGGATCGGGCATGCAGAAGAGGAACGTATTGAGTATTCGAGCGTTTTGGAAATTATAAATACGCTAACTAAGCTAGATCCAAACACATACCTTTCAAATATGCATATAAAGTCCAAGCTAGGAATGTAGCTCTCAAGCTGTATTACGTACCTGCTTCTATGATTTGGCATCATGTGCATTCTTTTTATTGAGCTATGGTTATAACTCCAATGAAAGGAGTTTACTTATGTCATACATTGATGGGTTTGTCGCTGCAGTACCGACAGCGAATAAAGAAAAGTATATCGCACACGCAAAAATAGCAGCAGAAATGTTCAGGGAGTTTGGGGCCTTAAAGGTTATTGAGACGTGGGGAAGTGAAGTTCCAGATGGTGAGATCACATCGTTTCCCATGGCAGTTAAAGCTGAAAGCAACGAAACCGTTGTGTTTTCATGGGTAGTCTGGCCTTCAAAAGAAGTGCGAGACTCAGGGTGGCAGCGGATCATGGGTGATCCTCGAATGAGTCCTGAGAATAACCCAATGCCCTTTGATGGAAAGCGTCTCATTTATGGTGGATTTGATGTTATTTTGGAGCAGTAAAATATCAGAGAATCCCCAGCTTGATTCGTGACACTTGGTGCTTTAATCAGGATTACGCTTCTGATGTACATTCAATAAAGTATTCCGCGATAAGGGTTGATAAAACTTCATGTGGAGGCTTAGAGTAAAAATGGAAGGGATAAATTATTCACTGATTGTCGTATCAGCTATAGCTAGCCCTGGGCCTGCGATGGCAGGCACGTTAATGAACTACGGTCAACGCCTTGATAACCGACGGAAACCTAGACGTTGCATTACTTATAGTTCGATGAGATGTTATCCCGCAAGAAGTTAATCTGGAGAAAAGAATGGATTCAAACTCACTATTACTATTTGTTGTCGCTTGTCTCGCTATCAACATGATTCCTGGACCTGATGTAATTTATATTGTTTCTAATACAATGAAAGGTAAGTTCTCTGCTGGGCTGAAAGCGGCTTTGGGGCTTGGTGTTGGTTACTTTTTTCATACACTAGCGGCATGTTTAGGTTTGTCAGCAATAATTCTGAGTTCAGCTTTGGCTTTTAGCGTTGTTAAATGGTTAGGGGCTGCTTACCTAGTTTATTTAGGTGTTCAGTCGTTACTGTCCATGTGGCGTGGAGAAAGTAAAATCGTTGAAAACAAAAACGTTGATAATAATAAAAATGTGTTTGTTCAGGGTGTTATCGTCAGCGTCTTGAATCCAAAAGTAGCGCTATTCTTCCTCTCGTTTATGCCTCAATTTATTGATACGTCTGCAAGCTCAACATCAATGCAATTATTAGTACTTGGCTTGCTGTTCAGCGTGCTTGCGACGACATGTAACGTTTTGTACGCATCTGTGGGTAATTGGGTATTTAGTCGTCCACACTCTCAACGATATTCAAGAACTCTTGAAGGTGTTTCGGGTATTCTGCTTATCAGTCTAGCGAGTAAAGTGGCATTTAGTGATCGTTAGATACAGGGCATTTTATTCTCGTGATTTTTATATGGCTAATGTTTGCTCAACCTATACGTAAAATGAGTGCTATTGCATAGGGTGAATCACAAATTTCATAAATACCAATAAGTGAACGTATTTATTTATAGTATGGTTGGCGCGATTTTATCGTAGCTAGGTTAATAACATGAAAAATAAAGTAATTCTGTGTTCCGCATTCCTTTTGGGTTTGTCAGGTTGTGCTTCTGTTCCTACTGTTGATTCGACAGTATCAAATCAAATGAAATCATTTGAAGCACCTCAAAAGGGGAACGCAGGGATTTACATTTATCGAGAAGATGCTTTTGTCGGAGCAGCGCTTAAAAAGTATGTTTACGTCGATGGGGAATGTATTGGTGAAACAGCTCCTGGTGTATTCTTCTACCATGAGGTCGAAGGCAATAAAGAACATCAAGTAAGTACAGAGTCTGAGTTTTCTGAAAATCACTTAACTATCTTAACGGAAGAGGGCCGTAATTATTTCGTTAATCAATACATTAAAATGGGTGTATTTGTTGGTGGTGCGGGCGTAGAACTCGTGGACGAAAGCAAAGGTAAAGCAGAAGTACTAAAAGTAGACATGGCAGAAAAAGGAAACTGTCCTTCGATCTAGTTTAACTGACTGATTTTACATTTAAAAGTACTTAAAAAACACAACCCAGCGCTTGACATGAAAAGTTCAACGTTGGGTTGCGTTTTTATGGCCAACAGTTTTTACTTGGTGTTGTTATTGGTAATACATAAGCGTAAATCAGCAACAAGGATGTGTAATGAAAAATAAGATGTGGATCTTCGCAATTATCTTGCTCATTGGTGGGCCTTCACTATTGCCATTTAGTCTGGAAGTTATTTCTATCATCGAGTTATTTGGGCTGTTAGGGTTGTGGACGGTTTATTCATCCTATGCTGAATATTTGATCAAGCATCCTCGGCTCAAAAGAGGCGCATCTTTAGCTACATGTTGGGATCTTCAACCTCAAATATTATTCTCACTTCGTGATATTAAAGTATTCCCACTGCTGATATTTCATATGTTTCCTGTTCAAAGTGTGTTGGTTTGGTCTTTAATTTTTACCTTTTCGGGCAGTGTTATTTGCCATTACGTAATTTGATCTAACCCACTGTTCAAAGCATTTCCTTATTAAGTTTAATTGCTTGTTTAAGCGGTTACGCGGGGATGAAACAGGTCATTAAATAACTTGGCGATCATCAAAATGAGCATGATGTTTACCAGCATGAGTAAAGGTGTTTCGATACGATACTCCGGGGTCAAGTTAAGTGCGCCTGAGGTTAATACCACTAATAAATTGACGCCTAAGACCCTATGGATCATCAGCTGTGGCGTAGAAAATACCTCCCAAATCAAAATAATATTGATGAAATAAAATAACCCTAGTTGCCAGAGCTCAGTCATCATGGGCATCAAGAAGATGTATTGCAGCAGTATCACTGAACCTGTTCCCAAAACGCCAAAGAAGGCATCTTTAACAACGCTAGGAGGCATTGTAGGTACTATTGATGAAAAGACACCGGCCAACATAGGGAAGATAAACCCACCTGGTACAGGGAGATAAATCCAAACCAATAACGAGGTGATAAACATCGATAGGCCTTGTAAAACCTTTCTGCGGTCTTCTTTCAAGTGCTGTATGAAAGTCCGGTGTTCACGATGCCAAGATGTTTTCTGTTTCACTTGTTCTGTCAATAAGGTACGACCAATTAGATGCGTGGTTGGCTGAGCGATATCAAATAGCGTCAGGTTTTGAGCCACAGGTTTCCAGTCAATATCATCACAGTGAGGCTTTTCCACTTGTTCAAGTAATCGTTCTTGAATACGTTTCATCTCTTCGAGGCGCTGATGCCACAGTTTTCGATGTTCTTTGAGGTGGTAACTGCCCGTGAGCGGTAATCCCAGTAGTTGGCACATCTTCTCAATGTTTGTTGTGTTGGTTTCAAGCGCATCAATATCAATGTCATTTGGTTTGTCCATCGCTTTAAGCAACACCTCACGGCTGCTCTCAAAGCGTTGAATGAAATTCTCTTCAGTATTCACTGGCCAAACCAAACGATAAACAACGGAGAAGGTAATGATGCCAAGAATAGTTTCCTGCATTCGAAGTACTGCGAAATGGAACGTCACTTGACTATCAAACTCTCCCATACAAGCGATGATAGAGCACACAGCAAAGCCTATGGAGAACACATAACCGTACTTTTCGTCGCTCGACATGAAAATGCATACACCTAAAAATAGGGTAAAAAAAGTCAGGAACAAAAAGCGATCTTGAGAAAATGCTGTGATGAGGAAAAAGGCATAGCCAATGCCCAGTAGAGTTCCCACTAGGCGATTATGACCTTTGTTTATCGAGTGAGCGAAGCTTTCATTTAATGCCATTACCGCGACGGCGATCGCTGCCCAATAGGGTTTCTCCCATTGAAACCATAAGGCGAGGCAGATTGCGATAACGATAGACAGTGCAGCTTTAATTGCTTCTTTGGTTGAGGCATTAAACATACATTTCACCGCATTTATTGTTTGATGATTTTGATGGATGCCGTCATACCGACGCGTAGTTGAAAATCTTTTGGTAAGTTGTCTAATTTCACTTTAATTGGAATGCGTTGAGCTAAGCGTATCCACTGAAAGTTAGGGTTCACATTAGGCAGAAGGTCGTTACCTGTACTACCGTCTTGCTTCGCGATGCCGTAACCAATGCTCTTGATTTTACCTTCCAGCACCATTTCGTCGTGCATCATTAAGGTCACGTATGCTATATCTTGTGGATCAACACCAACTAAATCCGTTTCTTTGAAATAGCCTTCGATCCAAAAGCTGTCTTCATCAATTAATGCTACAACTGGTGAGTTTGCGACAACTTGGGAGCCGGTGCGCAGATTAAAATTGGTGATGTAACCATTTGTTGGAGCGTACACCTTGGTGTAATCAAGGTTCAGTTTTGCTTCTTCGACGTTTGCTTTCGCCAGCTCCACGTTTGCGATTGCTGTCTCTACGGCGTTGTTCAAATTGTTCAACGTCAGCACCGATACCGCGCCAGGTGTACGCTTTTCTAGTTCCAGTGCACGTTGTTCTTCATTTTTGGCTTTCGCTAACAACGCAATGGCTTGCTTTTGGGCCGCCTGGGCTTTGTGGTAAGACGCTTTATAAATGCTTGGGTCAATCTCAAACAGTAAGTCGCCCGCATTAACTTGGGAGTTGTCTTCAACATATACCTTGATGACTTGCCCGGTTACACGGGGCGTTATAGACACAATGTACGCGCTGACATGACCATCTCTAGTCCAAGGATTGTTTGAGTATGATTGGTAGTAACTGAAAATCACAGTGCCAGCGGAACACAGTAATAAAAATGTGATTAGATAACGTTTTATCACGGAATTTGCCTCAAAAGATGGTTATGAATTGACCAATAACGCCAGTAAAAATCACAATTAGGCTCAGCTCTGCAAGTGCTGGAAACGCAACGTATTTGTGTACCCCTAATTTTGTTGCAACGGTTCCAACCAAAATGGTGAGCATGTAAGCCAATGCAATAACCAGCAACAAGGGTGGGAAATAAACTTCACCCCACACAAGTTCATGTGGCATTGAGTTCATGGTGCTTTTCTCTATTTATTTGATGAATACAAAGATAAGAGAAATCCTACAAATGTAATAATCGCTTTTGTAGGATCAAATCCATCAATGTATTTTTTTAGAGAGTTCGTAATGAGTTACGTCTAATGTCGAACGTGCTTTAAGGGGAGTGTGAGTGCGATAAATTTTCGCATTTACGTGCGGAATAACTACGTATCTAATGATGAAGATAAAAGCCTCGGGTCAACCGTCGCTCTTCCGAGCTAGCATTCTCAATAACTTGTGATAGTTTAGCCATGTAGCCCTAAGATATAAGAAAACCTATGAATTTTAGTCTTGAACAACTATTGGCATTCGTTGCTGTTTACGAGGAGCTTTCGTTTAGCAAGGCTGCTGTAAAATTGAATAAGCACAGAACAACCATCGGGCAGGTTATTACGAATTTAGAAGACCTACTTGCTGTGAGCTTGTTTAATCGGGTTGGCCGTTCCGTAGAACCCACTGAAGATGCTCGCCTTCTTTACCACTATGCAAAGCAAACAATTGAACAAGCCCGTACGTTCGACAAAGTTGCATTGAGCCTTGCTCATGGTGGCTTAGAGAGTGTCAGCATTGCCTATTCTAGTGCCATCCCACATCGTTTGCTGGTGTTACTTCGTGTTCAATTAGCGGCAGATTTTCCGATGATGCGAGTTAACTTTTTTGTTCGTAACCGTAACGAGAGCAAAGAAGGTTTAGCGACTGGTGAGTACCAGTTCGGTATTGTCAATGTGCATGATAGCCGTGCAATACACAGTCTAGACTCGACGTTTTTAGGTCACTTCGAATTTGTTCCCTTTGTCCAGAAAGGTGGTGAACTGGCTTCTATGGCACCCGACCGAGTGTTAACTGCGTTGAGGAATAGCAAGCAATTTGTGTTGCGATCTTTCATTGAAGAAGGAATGGGTGAAAAAGTTATCGTCAGTTCGAATCATGAAGAAGTCGATCAGTTGGCTCTTGTTGTAAAAATGGTTGAAGCAGGGCTAGGGTGGGCAGTTCTTCCTAGAACGCTGGCTCATTCGGAATTTTCTAATAATGATATAGAGCCCGTTGAAGTCTGTGAATTACTAGAAGGCTTTAAGTTTGGTTTTGGCCTTTGGTGTCAACCCTCTAAGCAAATAGGGGATGTAAAAGACTCTATCATGAGGGTTGTTACGGCGTATCGGGAGAAGCTAATCCGCGATTTTAAAGCGACGCCATAACCGTATTCATCCAGACCACATTTATAAACAAGACTCAATTCGAGTCTTGTTTTTTTACTTGAAAAATTCTTCTCTTCTGATTGGACGTTAATGTTTATTGGGAGGGAGTAATCTTCTGTATGTGATTATAAAATCGATGCTTTTTTACTTATTCAAGCTTCGTTCAATGAGAAAGCTCATATCGCTCAGCCGCTTTAGTTTAAGAAAGAGAGGCTGCAGTTATTTCACCTCTTGCTCTGATCTAAATAAATTGAGAACCAGTACCCCTAGAACTATAGCGATAGAAATAGAGACGAATCGAGTCATTTGAGCAGAAAATGATTCGATGCCCGTATTGTTAATAATCTGGTAAGTCAGCACAGTGAAGTTAGTAAAAAGCAATTGATAGATGGTTAAGTGTGTCTGTCGACGTATTGCAAAACACGCTAGTTGCAGGCCACAAAAGATGGTAACGCCAAGTACAACGTAAGTAGGTGCACCTGTGGCTACTGCAAGCATGCATGGAATAGTAAACAAGATCCCTAGGCTTGTAGTGATAATTCGATACCGCCCAAAGGAATGACTGTCTTGATTAACTGGGTGCTTAATCATGCTGCCAACTGTTATTGCGATCAATAGCGTTTGAGAGCTTCCAGATGATATTAGCGCGTACAAAACAACACACAATGCGGTTGCTTTAAAGACGATAAGCCCGATATGTTCGTTTGCACCATCAAGAGTGGTTTGGTCTGGTTGTATATCTTTTTCGTCCCCAGGGAATAGCCAAAAGCTAATATATGTGGCAACCAACGCAACAATGAAACTAGTAAATAAGACCCATGGCAACCCCTCAAGCGACAACCCCATTTGTTGGCTTGTGACCACGATAATCAATACAACAATCAAAGTGAGTGTCGAAACGATGTCTTTGGGATCGCGATGACTTCGGTAATAACTCCAACAGAGAAGTGACCAAGTAAACAGTAAGAAGCCACTAGGAGAGCTCATGAGCGCTCCTGCTAAAGTTACGATGCCAAAGCTGAGAAGTGAGAGTATTACCAGCAATTTCACCATCATGTTGAACGGGGGCTTAGATGGCATCAGAGTTAGAAAAATCACAACGAATATTGGCGCGATAAAGGGAGTAGGCGCACCTGAATACTGTAAGTAAAACAGTAAAAGAATCGGAGTGAAAACCAATCTAATGATTGGATTTGCTGAACTATGAAACATAAGTCCAGATACTCAACACTCTCATCCAGAAAGAGGCCAGCCACTCTCCAAAGGTGCTTTGCTCAGTTAAAAAAGCGACCGTTGCTTTCGAACCATAACGTACGTTTTCGGGAATATCTCCGCCTTCAAAAACAATATTTACAGGATAGCGCTGTGCATTTAAGGAATTATTGTCTGCAACCAAAAAGCCAGTTGTCGGATCGACGTCGTTACTGCCACCAGTACCCCAACCAATGCTTTCTACTCGCCCTTCAAACACTCTGCCAGGTAAAGCATCCAACACAATCTTTGTTTTTTGTCCCGCACGAACATGCTCGAGTGAGTTTTCGCGAACAAGCGCTGATACCCACACGCCTCTCGGATCAATGAAAGTGACAAGAGGTGAGCCAGTCGTCGCTTTTTGCCCAACAGTGAGTTGTAAGTTAGAAACGATCCCCTTTGATGGAGCAATCACTTTCGTTCGCTGTAAGTTGAGTTGCGCTTTTTCTAGATTTGCTATAGCTGCGAGAATCTGGGGATTATCTTGCCCTTCGGGACCAAGATTATGCTTGGCTTGAGCTAAGGACGCTTCTGCTGCCTCTAATGTGGCTTGAGCTCGTGCTTTAGCTTCGATGGCGTTGTCTAGCTCAGATTTACTCAATACCCCTTTTGCGGCGAGCTCGGTTACGCGAGCTGCTTGTTCTCTTGCGTTGTCACGAGCTGCGAGTGATTCAATGACCTTAGCTTGTGCGACTTCAACAGCCGCGGTGTTGGCTCCAATGTTTTGGCCAGCAATGGCTAAGTTTGCTTCGGCTGAACGCAGATTAATTTGATAATCTCTTGGATCAATTTCGAAAAGCACATCACCAGCATTGACGACTTGATTATTACGAACATGGATTTCAGTTAGGTTCCCCGAAACCTCTGGAGTAATACGGACAAGATAAGAATGAATCCGAGCGGTGCCAGTGATTGGTGTTACTCGATCAGCCCACAAGCTATATAGCCAAACCACAAAAACGAGGCCAATAATAATAAAGCTTAACTTTCTGGAAGATGATTCCGCTTTAGACATCCAATTCTCTCTGGTTACAATACGTTAGATAAACAATGTTACAACATGTGACATAAACAATGCTTCCAAAAAATCAAATATTTGTCGATAAGGTTATAGGATTGTTCCGAAGGTGCCATTTAGAGAGGCTGAAGTATGCTAAACGAACTTTCCAATCACGTTGGCTAACGTCGCCAATAAAAAAGGGGGCGATACTTCGCCCCTCAGATCGTCCATCAGGTTTTTGATTTGTGATTATCTCTTTGAGCTGTAGAGAGAAATCAACTTAGACTTTCTGTTACAACTGGCTTGTTATTGCGCTTAGCAATCCAGTACGCAACGCTACCCCAAAGCACGGTGAGTGCCCAAAGTGCCGTCCAATGTGGAGCGACTTGTTGCCAGGTTGCCCCCATTTGGTTTAGCGCTAAGAAAGCTTTGATCGCCCATGTACTTGGGCTTAAATCTGCAATCCATAGTAGAGGAGCAGGAATGGCTTCAATCGGCCAAATAAAACCAGCCAAGAAAATGAGCGGCATAGAGCTCACGAGGACGACTAAGGTGACAAGTTCACGCCGAGGTAATAAGTAACCTAGCCAGAAGCCTAGTCCGCAACAACCTAAAAAGAACGGGAACAACATGGTAAGTAGTTCGCTCACATTGGCGATATGGTTTACGTTTAAACGTTCGAAGCTAAAACCAAAATAATAGGCGCCGAGTAAATAATAAATTGCCACAAATACTAACGTTCTCACAAGCAGCAGCGATCCCGTTGATACTTGAGACCAGTAGCCACGACCATGACGCTGTGTTCCCGTTTGTAATCCAACCGCCATGATCAACGTTTGTTGTAAAATCAGAACAAATACTGCTGGCACTACGTATTCGATGTAACCCATGGTTGGGTTGAACGTCGGTTTCATATTAAGCTTAATAGCAGAGTAATTATGGCTAGCCATACTCATGGGCACACCATCTATCACCATTTTACTGACTTTCACTTGGGCCCCTAATGTGCCTCCCGTTTGGGCCAATCCTTCTACCACGGTTCCGTACACGAGAAAATACGAGGCGTCCGCAGCGTAGGCCAGAGTCGGGCTTTTACCTAGCATTAGGTCTTTGTAAAAGTGTTCCGGTATGACTAAAAAACCGGTGATCTCTCGTTGTAAAAATGCTTGCTTTGCATCGGCAATCGTGTGAAGTCGAGTAACTACGTTGACTTGTGGAGTGGCATCAACCATACGTTCCAGCTTTAAACTCGTCTGACTACCATCTAAATTAACAATCGAGATTGGTTGTTCACGAGGCGTTTGTTGTGCATAAGGCAAAGGGTATAAAAACGAGTAAAATACGACACCACCAAAAACGGTCAACGTAACGACTGGATTGGTTAGAACGGCCTTCAGTTCCGCTTTAATCAGTTGCCACAATGTCATACCGCCTCCTTCGCTTGGCGTGTTGATGAAGCTGTTCGATGTTTACCCATCAAGGCTGCGGTAATGAGAAGGGGCACAACGTAACCAATCATAGACCATAGCGAGCTTAAAGATTGTGCGGTCGATGCTCCATAGCTTGCTTGACTCACTTGTACTTCAATGTAATGGGTAATCGGCAATAATGAACGCCATGCATAAGCGAGCGTGTTCATGTCAGAAACTGGGAATGTAATTCCCATGAACGCGAAACTTGGAGCCGTAAACGCGCCAGCAAAACTCATCGCACGTGCAGGATCCATCGACAAGAAGAAGAACAACGCTCCCATAATGATACAGGCGATAACCGTCACCAATTGTGCTAATAGCATAACCCAAAAACTGCCTTCCATTGGCCAATCAAGCACGGAATAAAACCAGTATAAGAACAACGCACCTTGCGCCATAAAGACCGGAATGTACTGACTTAATAGGGAAGTGAGCCTGGCGTATGGCTTTTCGCCCAAAAACGCAAAGCCATTCTTTCCACCATAAATGCGAAAGTGCGCGGTAAGAATCAAAATAGTGCTTACTACAATACATATTTGCCAAATAGCTGGCACGATAGCTGTTACCAAAAATTGTGCGTAGTTATTGTTACGGTTAAATAATGCGGTTATTTGTGTCGACACGGGTACAGCCTGCCCAGCCGCCGCTAACGTTGTGGTGTTACCCTTAACCAAGTTGCTCATTACTTCAACCTGAGCATCGAAATAGCCTTGTGCTTGCGTAACGGCAGAGTTGATCAATTTCGCTACCAAAATGTACTGACTGTTGTAAAAGACAGAAAGTTGAGGTTGGCGGTGTTGGAGAATATCTTGGTCGAACTTAGATGGGATGACCGCGTAAGCGTAGATATCGCCTTCAATCATCGCATTTTTTGCTTCGCTTGCACTGGTGTAGTGATAATTAACAGCCAGACTCGACGACGCATCCAAAGATTGAATGAGCTTTCGAGAAAGTTGGGAATGTTGTAGATCAACCACACCGATTGGCAGATCCCGGGCAATGCCCGCAGAGAACACTCCCCAAATCATCATCGCGAGCAAAATAGGTATCCAAGTAAGGCACGAAAGTAACCACTTGTCTCGTCGTAAGATATGCCGCTGTGAAATCTTAATCGTCATAGCATTAACCTAGTGGTTGTGATTAAAGTTCAACGACAACACTCATTCCCATACGCAGTTCAGGTTCGGGTTGAGCTGGACGAGCTTCTACTTCAAAGGTACGAAGATCAAAACCTTGAGAAGCATCGGTTGCTCTCCACGTTGCAAAGTCACCCATAACGGCAACATGCGTTACTTTGAACTCAACATTTTTATTTAAGGCAGGCAAATAGGCATCAAAGGTTGCTCCTTTTTTAAAGTGTTGAAGGTAATCTTCACGCACATTAATTGTCGCCCAGGCATCTTCTGTATCTATCACAGTAACAACCGGGAAGCCCTGAGGTGCTAATTCACCACTTTGAAGTAGAACTTGAGAGACTTCGCCGTCAAACCAGCTGTAGATCTGAGTATCTTTCGCATACGCTTCTACTTCGGCTACCGCACCCGATGCCATGCGCGCTTTTTCCGCCGCAGCTACTTTGGTTTCACTTCTAGCACCTTCTTTTGCCATTTCATACATTTGAAACGCGGCACTTTCTGTGTATTTCGCTGCTTGCCACTGAGTTAAAGCTTCATCGCGCTTTTGTTCTGCAACCACGCCATCGTTATAAAGGTTATTCACACGATTGTAGGTTTTTTCCATTAAATTCGCAGCGGCTTTGGCTTTCATCCACTGATCTTTTGCTGCTTGGATTTGTTGCTCGCGTGCGCCTTTCTCAGCTTCTTGAGCTAAGGCGTCCGCCGCTTTTTCACCTGCTTTTGCTTGTTCTAACTTCGCTTCAATTTCAGGACTATGAAGGGTAAAAATAAGCTGACCTTTCTCTACATCGTCGCCTTTACGTACCATGACCTCATCAATACGCCCTGGAACTTTTGAGGAAATGCTGTATTGCTGGGCTTCAATTAATCCCTGTAAGCGGATCGGTTCCGGTTGATAGGCTTGGTAAAATTGGTACCCAACCCAAGAGGCAACACCCAAAGCACAAAGTGAGAGTAAAACGGGTTTTAGTGATTTAGCTGCCATGATTTATTTCACCTCTTTGGATGTTGAAGCAGGGATATAAGCGGTATTTTGATATTGTTCGAAGCTGTTCATTTCACTGCTCAATGCGAGTAGCTTGGTTAAAGATATTAAATAGCGGAAACGCGCCGCTGAACGTTGTGTTTCTATACTTGCGACATAAAGTTGGGCATCTACAACATCCAGAGAAGACGACAGACCCTGAGTAAATGCTTTTTCACGCAAGCGCAGGTTTTCGTTCGCGAGTTCAATGCTAGATGCGAGCCCTTGTACTTCATCAATGGCTTGCTGAGCCTCCAAGTATGTCTTTTGGACTAACAGCGATAAGTCTTGTTTGGCTTGGGACTTTAATGAATCGACCTGTGAGACGACGCTTTGAGCGGCTTTGACTTTTTCGCTTCGCCCTGATGATTCAATCAGTGGAATGCTGACACCAACACCAACTAACCAGTCAGGCTTCATTTGGCTTGCGAGAGAATCGTCTTCATACAAGCTGTAGTCGCCGTAAAGATAAACTTCAGGGTAGTATTTCCCTTTTTCTGCTTTGATTAAGCTAGAGGCTTGTTTGTGTTTAGCGCTCAGAAGTTCTAACCCCGGATAGGTAAGCAACGTTTGATCGACAAAAGCGGTAAGAGGGGGAAGACTGTCGTTGATAAACAAAGATTCAGCGGGCTCTACGGCATCATCTTGCGCGAGTAATTTACCTAATGCAGCCTGAGCGATACTCAAATCGCTGGCAGCTTTACGTGTTTCTACAGATGCTTTATCTAAAGAAGCCTCGGCTTGCAGGCGCTCAACGTGCGCGATTTGTCCTTGCTCTTCAAGCTTAATGGCAAAATCTCGATGCTTTTTTAGCCCAGCTTCAACCGCTTGCCGCGTTGCGAGTACTTCCTTTGCCAGCACGACAGAAAAGTAGTACTTCGACAAATCTTCAAAGCGCGCTTGTTGTTCCATTAGAAGCTGGCTTTTCGCCTCATCTGTTTTGCCTTCTGCTGCTGATTGAGCAGCAGAAATACGACCACCAGTAAAAATTGGCCAAATGGCACGAATAGACGAAGAGAAAATATCGCGTTCGGTTATGGTCGAAGTGGTATTAGCTAAGGCTCCAAAAATAGGTTGAAAAGCAGGAGGCACGTTAATGTGTGTTCCTGTGCTGTCTAGGATCTGTTTTCCCGACAGCGTGATATCGGTATCTAAACGCGTGTAATTCGCGCCAATGGTAACCTGAGGTAAGTTGAGATTGCTGGTGGCACTCTCTTGGTATTGGTAATTCTCGACGTTTGAGCGTTGAGCTTTAAGAGAATAGTTGTTTTCTAGCAATAGCTGCCATGCGGTATCAAAAGTGATCGGTGCCGCATGACAGGCAAGGGAAATCGAGCTGCTAAGTAAGCCCAGTATCCAAAACTTTCCTGTTTTTTTCATAATAGCTGCTTTGTCGTAGAGTATAAGCTCTAATATAAAGGATTCGTAACTTGGTGTTAAGTAGGAGGGGAAATTGGGTAGTAGTATGCGCCCAGTTATGTTTGTGCTGGGCGCGGGAGATGTTACAAGTTTACTTCGTATATGGACAGTGAAACTCTGCTCTCCACTCAAGCTGACGAGAACCTCGCATCGTATTCAATAGGTCTTTTCCACTCATTTGAGGGAACGATAACAGGACCTTGAGATCAGAAGTACCGCCTCCGTTTTTTTCATAAGCCCTGACGTGTGTAAACGTTGAATACATATTCTCTGACAGCATCGCCTTATTCAGGCATATTCCAAAGGTATCGCGTTCCATGTTTGGTGTTCCTTCTAACTATAAATGCACCTCTGTTTATAGTTTTCCAGTTTTCAGATGGTGTCTAAGTGTTTGTCATATAGTCAGTATTTGTGTTTTGTTTTATTTGTGTCCAAATCACTGACATCAATGTTGAGCTTTTAATAGACTTCCAGCTTCACTGCTTTCTAACCGAAACTCTCAATGGTTTCGTTGATTAAAAATTATACGTTGGAAAGTCTAAAAACGCCTCAAAAACCGCTAAAATCGATGTGATCACGATCATGTTTTAAAGGGCAATTTATGTATGGAATTGAGTATCAGAGAGGAATGCTAAATTTGGTGAATGGTTGTAATTTTATGTTTCAGCTCGTCGATTAATTAACCGTAAACTCTGCGGTTTGCTTGCCTTCCTCACAGATTTATCACCGCAACAAAGCCATGCTGTTAACTGAGTGTTAACGTAATCGCTTGGGAGTGAATCATAAGGATGTATCAATGAGTTGGAAAACGATCAGCTTTCGTAAGCGAATGCTCATTATTATGACGCTGTCGGGGTTGATAGAACTTCTATTACTTGTCGCTGCAGGATTCACTTATCTCAAAATCAATCAAGAGCAAGAAATGGGAGAAAAAGCACTGGGTGTTGCCCGTTTTTTAGCAGACTCCGCCGTTGTTCGCGAAATGGTCGTAACCCAAAATCCCCAGCCATACCAACTTCGTTTCCGAGAATTAACCGAAGCCATCGGTGCTGCATTCATCGTTATTGGCGATCACGAGGGAGTGCGCTTAATCCACCCCGTTGATGAGCGGTTGGGTAAGCCAATGAGAGGTGGTGACAATCGTCGAGCGCTAGAGCAGGGATTGTCTTATGTTTCGACAGCACAGGGCTCGTTAGGTTATTCAGTTCGTGGTAAAGCTGCGATTTTTGACGAGCAAGGGGACATCATTGGTGTGGTTTCGGTTGGCTATTTGCTCGACCGACTGCAAGACCGCATCGAGCCATTTTTGGCTTTTTTGATCTTCATGGTCATCGTCGTTGTTGTCGCTAATGCCATTGTATCCAATTATGCGTCGAGAAAGTTTCAGCGCGCCATTTTGGGGTTCGAGCCTGAAGAGATAGGGCGGTTGTACGGCGAATTAGAAGTGACGATGAGTACCATTAAAGAGGGCGTGTTAAGTATTGATGCCCAAGGGATACTTCGCTCGATCAATCGTAGCGCCTGTCAGATTCTCGGTATTGATAGAGAGGCAGCTCTTAATAAACCGTTGACTGAGACGTTACGCGATAGTGACTTATATACGGTGCTAGAAACCGGACAGGAAGATCATGATATTGAGATATTCCTTAATCATAAACGTCTGATCGCAAACCGTTCGCCAATTTATGTGGATGGAAAAATAGTGGGGGCAGTATCGAGTTTCCGTTTAAGGGATGAAATCAATGACCTAACCGAGCAGTTATCACAAACCAAAGAATATGCAGATTTATTACGTTCGCAAACCCATGAGCATCGAAATAAGCTAAACACCATTAGCGGGTTAGTTCAGATGGGTGAGCTGGATGCGGTGCAAAAGTTAATTGGGCAAGAAACCGCACACTATCAAGCGATGATCGAATTTTTAAGAGACACCGTTAAAGACCCGTTAATTGCTGGTATGTTGCTTGGAAAAACTGAACGTGCTCGCGAGTTAGGCTTACAGCTGGTGGTTGAAGAAGGCAGTCGTTTGGAGCCTCTGCCTGAGTGGCTAAATTCGGAAGACCTTGTCACCATTCTGGGCAACTTAATTGATAATGCTTTCGATGCAACGTTAACCTCGATTCGTGATGAATCGAATGTCGCATCGGAGCGCAGAAATATCGATGTGTCAGTGAGCGATTACGGAAATGAAGTGATACTTGAGGTGATAGATCAAGGCTGTGGTTTACCAAGCGATATAGAGCCGCAGGCGCTATTTAAAAAAGGGGTGTCGACGAAATCTCGTCAAAATCGGGGGGTAGGATTGCATCTTGTCAACCAGTTGGCTACTCGATATCACGGCCATGTTGAGATGATGCCCAACACAAATTATGGAACAAGAATAACGGTGTATTTACCCAAGGAAGAACAATTATGAGTATGGCGACTCGCGTAATGATCATTGAAGATGATCTGGCTATTGCTGAGCTGCACCACAAATACTTGAGCCAATTGGCAGGTTTGGAAGTGGTCGGCATTGCGACCACGAGAATAGAAGCGGAAATGCAACTCGATATTCTTAAGCCAGACCTCTTGTTGATGGATGTATACCTTCCTGATGGAACAGGGCTTGAGATACTCAATACATTACGTGCGAACAACCAAACGTGTGATGTCATTTTGATTACCGCGGCAAGGGATGTCGATACGCTACAACAGGCAATGAGAGGTGGCGTTGTCGATTACCTGTTAAAACCAGTGATGTTTCCACGCTTAGATGCCGCACTGAAAAAGTATGTGTCCCAACGCCAACAACTAGACATCGCAGAGAGTTTGGATCAGAACCTCGTTGATAAAATGCTGCAGTCTCACGCCAATCAAGACAACTTGCCGAACCGATTACCGAAAGGGATTGATGGTGTAACCTTAGATAAGATCAGAGAGTTGTTCCCAAATGGTAGTGTGCTTACCGCTGATGAGGCAGGCGAAAAGATCGGTGCTAGCCGAACAACGGCAAGGCGCTATTTGGAGTATCTGATCAGCACTGGTGAACTAGAGGCTGATTTAAACTATGGGTCGGTAGGTAGGCCTGAAAGGTGCTATAAAAAAGTGACGCGGTAGCGTTTATATTGATGCTCTATGCAAAATAAAAAGCGATGGCTTATTGTAGAAACCATCGCTTTACAAATTATTGCAAGAGACTAGAAGTTGTATTCTAACTTCGCTTCAATAGAGCGCTCAGCGCCAAACCAACAGTTATTTTTGTCGTAACAAGAATAATATTCTTTATCGAATAGATTGCTTGCAGAAAGGGTGACGCTAGCCCCTTTCATTGATTCAGATACTGTTGAGAAATCGTAACTTGCTGCCAAATCAAACAAGGTGTAGTCAGGCACTTTTTCGCTGTTTTGAGCATCAATTTGTGCTTCTCCGACATAGCGAACGCCAGCACTGGTACGAAGGCCTGAAAGATTTCCTTCGAAGAAGTAGTTGGCCCATAGAGAGGCCGTTTGCTCAGGTACCCAAACCGGCGTTTTACCTTCTTGGTTGTAATAACTGTCCTCGGTAATCTCCATATCGGTATAGGTGTAGCCTAGAGTGAAATCAGCTTGTGCTGTGGCTTGCCATTTTGCCTCAAGTTCAATACCTTGTGATACCACTTCGCCCGCTTGATAGTTCGGTGCATAAGGATTATTCGGATCGGTCAAGATCGCGTTTTTCTTCGTAATATGGAAGAACGCTAAATTACCCGAAATATCGCCAGACAATGGCGCGTACTTAAAACCGAGTTCCCACTGATGCCCGGTTGATGGTTCAAACGCTTTGCCTGTGGCATCTGCACCCGCAATCGGCTCAAAATTCTCGGAGTAAGTAAGGTATGGGGATAGGCCGAAGTCGAGTTCATACAAACCGCCGACTCGGAAAGATACGTTGGTGTCGTCTAACTCTTCCTTGCTGTTAGATATTGTTCCTAGGTAATCGCTCACGGCGTCTGTATTTGAATCGTATTTATCCCAGCGAAGACCCGCAATCATTACAAGTTGGTCGTAACGAACTTGATCTTGCAAATAAACGCCAATTTGCTTCGTTTTGATATCTAAGTTTTGTTTGTATTGGAAATTCAGTGCATTACGGTCAATGCTGTTGTGGTCAGGATTAAAGATGTCCTGAGTTAGCGAATACCCAAGCGTATCTTTGTATTTTACATCCGAATCTAGATACTGATAATCAAGCCCGAACAATAAGTTATGTTCAAAATTTCCTGTTTTAACGTAGCCAGATAGTTGGTTGTCAATCACAAAGGATTTGGACTTTTCATCGGTTAAATAAGCATTTCGACCAACGGTACGGTTATCCGCTTCAAGTGCACCGTTATATGTGTTTTCCTGATAGGCATCGGCGGTCATGTAGCGGGCATTCTGTAGAAATTGCCAATTGTTGTTAAAGTCGTGTTGGACTTTGTAACCCATCATCAGAACTTCGCGTTCGTAAGTGTTCCAGTCCTCATCCCCCAAATAAGTGCTTGGTGACATCGAGCCAAGTGGGTTGTCAATCACTGAGCCAGACGCTGGCACGGTCGTGTAGATACCTGCTGATGGATCATTTTGATAGTAAACATTCACGTTGACTAAGGTGCTTTCTGTCGCTTGCCAATTGAAAGATGGAGCGAGGACATAACGTTCGTCTTCAGACGTATCGGCTTGACCATCTCGCTGTTTTGCTAGGCCGATAATACGGTAATCAACATTAGAGTCACCAATTTGTCCTGTGGTGTCGAACGTCAGTTCTTTTAGCCTGTTAGTCCCAGTACTAATCGAGACAGAGTGCGAAGGTGTTGACTGAGGCGCCTTGGCGATAATATTGACCATGCCTCCTGGTGGAATATTGCCGTAAAGAACAGACGTTGGCCCTTTAAAAACCTCGATTTGTTCAAGGGCAACGGAATCGACCTGAGGTTGAAGGTTCCAGCCGTTGTACAGCAAAGGAAGACCATCATAAAAGTTGGTGTAGTTAATAAAACCACGAATATTGAATAGGTCAAGTCGGGAAACGGCACCGCCACGCAGCTCTGTATTTACGCCAGGCGCGTAACGCAATGCTTCGCTCACCGAGTTTACGCCGCGCAGGTCCATGTCATCTTTAGTGATTACCGTGATCGCTTGCGGCGTTTCTTCCGGTTCTAAAACGGTTTTAGTTGCGGTGTTTCGGTATGTTTCGCCAAGTACTGTGATAGTTTCGTGCTGAGAAGTGCTCTCAGTGGCACTGGCGTGACCAGCAATAAGCGCGGATACCACGACTGCAACCGCAGAACGATGAAATCGATTCGGACTTTCCATATTTATTAATTCCACTACTTTTATTTGTTGATAATGATTGTTGTTTGCATTCTATAGCGAAAGAAATAGGAAAAGTTAACAATTTGGTGCAAAGCCAGAACCTAAGTGCTTAGGCTTCTATCTAATGGGCGTGGCTTCGTTCGGTTTGACAGGTATCCAGTAATGCATTTGGGCATTCTCGCTCTCAACATCATAGTCTTCTGGATAAACTTCTAACTCGTAGCCATCAATACCGTGATAATTGGAATAGGGAAGCCAGTGCAAAATGAACCACTCAAGCGTCGCCGCTAGATTTGATGCTTTACCTATGTGCGTAATCACTGCGTAGGTTTGCTCAGGAACAACCAGAAGATCTGGTTCTTGCGTAGAGCCTTTGGATATTGAAGTTCTTGACGCTGAGTTGTACTCATAACCAGCCCAATACTCGAGTTGCTGGTTGCTTGAATACGCTTTTGTTACGTCAATCACACCAAGATAGTTTCTTTCCAGGTGAGTATGGTTTTCAGATGAGTAGAGCTGTGACCACAGCGAGGGCACCTTGGATTGGAAGTTGGGCGTTGCGGAAAACAATCCATAAATAGGTTCATGATAACCAGCAAGCACAAAAGCAGGTTTTGTTTCTATTCGAACTTCGATAAAGCACTTATGTCTACTTTCGTCTTCTGGTGTCTCGCGCAACGTTAAAGGTTGCCTCAAGCCCGTTAGTTGCTGAGCTTTACGATAATCCCGAGGACTCTTTGAAAACATATTTTTGAACGCTCGACTGAATGCATGTTCAGAAGCAAACCCCATTTCTATCGCAATATCTAACGAGCGATCTGATGTATGGATTAAGCGTTCAGCTGCAAGGCTTAGTTTAAGCTCTCTAATATAGTGAGCGACGGACACGCCAGTGTGTTGCTGGAAAACGCGTTGCAGTTGCCAACGTGACCAGCAGCTTGCTTTCGAGATTTCATCCAAACTAAGTGCGATATCTAGATTGTTGTGAATGTAATCAAGCACAGAGTGTATTCGGTTTATCGGGTGCAGATTCTTTGTGCTTGGTTTCATGACATTCTACTTTCGCATTAATAGTATCCTCATTATCTTTAATTGAGTATCATTATCAATAGAGTGAGAGGATAAAATTCAGGCTACATAGATCACAATAAAATTGTAATGGATTGCAAGGGTGGGTAAGGATTGTCCATATTAGAGTTTTTGCTTAATTTTTGTCTTACGTTGGTGCAACTTTTTTTATCCATAAAATACAAATATTTATGATGTTTTGTGCAACTTATTTAAACGTTTGCACTGGCAAGTGTTGATGTAAATCAAATAGTCGTAGACAATACTGCACCGTGTCGGACTCTCCTCCAGCGAGTACAGTGTGTACTTTTGAGACATAAGTGACCTAAATGACCTTAATACGTCGTGTTTCCAACAGATTTGGGAGTGCCACTTCTTGAGGTTCTTTGGGCCTATAGACTTTACCTATCAACGTAATAGGTAAGACCAATTTTCTATTTTGAGGTGCCATTGATAGGGTTGGCTCATCCTTTAGCCGTATCCGGGCACACAATAAGTACCTCGTTTTTAAGGGAAAGATGATGGTAATACCAGAAAACAGCAGCATCGTTATTTTTGGTGCTTCAGGTGACCTTACATACCGTAAGCTCATTCCTGCTTTATACCACCTCTATGCGAACAAGCAGCTTCCAGAAAATTTTGCTATTCTGGGTGTAAGTCGCACTGAATACAGTGATGAGTCTTACCGCGCGAAGCTGAAAAAATCGCTTCAGGAAATGGAAAAGACTGAGCCAGAAACGCTTGATGCATTTATTAACCATCTGCACTACCAAGCTATCAATACTTCTGACACACAAGATTACAGTAAGCTATCTTCTCGTTTAGACCAACTTGCTGACGAATATCGTTTCGATCAGCGCAATACGCTTTTCTACTTAGCAACCCCACCAAGTTTATACAGTGTGATTCCTGCAAGTCTTGCAGCACACGGCCTAAACAAAGAAGAAGATGGTTGGAAACGCCTGATTATTGAGAAACCATTCGGTTATGACCTTGAATCAGCGCGTATTCTGGATAAAGAAATTCACGAGCACTTCCAAGAGCATCAAATCTACCGAATTGACCATTACTTAGGTAAAGAGACGGTACAAAACCTTCTTGTACTTCGTTTCTCAAACGCGATGTTTGAGCCGCTTTGGAACCGTAACTTCATTGATTATGTTGAAATCACGGGCGCAGAATTCCTCGGCGTAGAGGAGCGTGGTGGTTACTACGACAACTCGGGTGCCGTGCGCGATATGTTCCAAAACCACCTGCTACAAGTATTGGCGATGGTGGGTATGGAGCCACCTGCACAGATCAATGCAGATTCGATGCGTGATGAAGTCGTTAAAGTACTCCAGTGTCTAAAACCTTTGGACGAAAACGCTCTGCGTAACGATCTAGTATTAGGTCAATACACCGCTTCTGAAGTTCGTGGACAAAGTCTACGTGGCTACCGTGAAGAGCCGGGGGTTGCAGATGATTCTCGTACCGAAACGTACATCGGTTTGAAAGCATACATTAACAACTGGCGTTGGAATGGCGTGCCATTCTACGTGCGTACTGGTAAGCGTCTTCCAACACGCGTGACTGAAGTGGTTATCCACTTTAAACAAACACCGCACCCAGTGTTTGGTCAAAACGCACCAGAAAACAAGCTGATCATTCGCATTCAGCCAGACGAAGGCATTCAAATGAGCTTTGGCTTGAAAGAGCCAGGCGCAGGTTTTGAAGCGAAAGAAGTGAAAATGAACTTCCATTACGCTGACCTACAAGAAACGCAAATGCTAACTGCGTATGAGCGTCTTCTACTTGATGCTTTGAATGGTGATGCTACGCTATTTGCACGTAGTGATGCGGTGGAAGCGTGTTGGCAGTACGTACAGCCAATTTTAGATTTTAAACAAGATCCACAATCCCTCTTCGGGTACGCATGCGGCACATGGGGTCCTAAAGAGTCAGACGACCTGCTACAGCGTGATGGTCGCGCTTGGCGCTTCCCATGTAAAAACTTAACAGATACGGATTACTGTGAACTATGATCAACCATAAGATCTACCAAACAGCAGAGCAGGTAGTTGAAAGCCTAGCTAACGACATGAAAGCGTTCAGCGAAATGGGCCGACCTGTTCACATCTCTCTTTCTGGCGGCAGCACTCCTAAAATGCTGTTCAAACTGTTGGCTTCAGAGGCTTACGCAACCTCTATTCAGTGGCAAAACCTCCACTTCTGGTGGGGTGACGAACGTTGTGTCGCACCTGACGATGCGGAAAGCAACTACGGAGAAGCGAACGCGCTACTGTTTAGCCAAGTAAACATTCCAACAGAAAACATCCACCGTATTCGCGGTGAAGATGACCCTAAAGTGGAAGCGGAACGCTTTGCGAAAGAGATGTCAGAGGTGATTCCGACTGAAAACGGAACCCCTGTGTTTGACTGGATCTTATTAGGTGTTGGTGCAGATGGTCACACAGCTTCTCTGTTCCCTGGCCAAACTAATTATGATGATGCGAATCTATCTCTTGTGGCTTCTCATCCTGAGTCAGGCCAGCTTCGTGTGTCAAAAACGGCACGCGTTTTAGAAGCAGCAAAACGCATCAGTTACTTAGTGCTTGGTGCAGGAAAAGCGGACATCGTTGAAGAGATCAACAGTTCACCTGCACACGCACTGCCATACCCAGCGGCTAAGATTCAAGCGAAATCTGGTCTGACGGAATGGTATTTAGATTTGGACGCAGCAGCAAAAATTGCTTAAAACGCTGCTCGTCAATGAAACAAAATTGGAGAGAAACAATGAAAGGTGATATCGGTGTAATTGGCCTAGCGGTAATGGGTCAAAACCTTATCCTAAACATGAACGATCACGGCTTCAAAGTGGTCGCTCACAACCGTACTGCTGCCAAAGTAGACGAGTTTCTGGAAGGACCAGCGAAAGGCACGAACATCATCGGTGCATACTCTCTAGAAGAACTAGTAGAGAAGCTAGAAACGCCACGTAAAGTGATGCTAATGGTTCGCGCAGGTGACGTTGTCGATAAATTCATCGACGCTCTAGTCCCTCTACTAGACAAAGGCGACATCATCATCGACGGTGGTAACACGAACTACCCAGATACAAACCGTCGCGTTGCAGCACTACGCGAAAAAGGTATCCACTTCATCGGTACTGGTGTATCTGGTGGTGAAGAAGGTGCGCGCTTCGGTCCATCTATCATGCCTGGCGGCGCTCCAGAAGCTTGGGAAGCGGTTAAGCCTATCTTCCAAGGTATTTCTGCGAAAACTGATGCAGGCGAGCCTTGTTGTGATTGGGTTGGTAACGATGGTGCGGGCCACTTCGTTAAGATGGTTCACAACGGCATCGAATACGGCGACATGCAGCTGATCACAGAAGCTTACCAGTTCATGAAAGACGGTCTTGGTATGTCTGCAGACGAGATGCAAGCGGTATTCGCTGAGTGGAACAACACTGAGCTAAACAGCTACCTTGTTGAAATTACGGCTGACATCCTTGGCTACAAAGATGAAGACGGTGGGCCTCTAGTTGAGAAAATCCTAGACACTGCTGGCCAAAAAGGTACAGGTAAATGGACGGGTATCAACGCTCTAGACCTAGGTATTCCTCTAACGCTAATCTCTGAGTCTGTATTCTCTCGCTGTCTATCTGCATTGAAAGATCAACGTGTTGAAGCTGAGAAACTGTTCGGTAAGACAATCACACCAGTTGAAGGTGATAAGCAAGAGTGGGTTGACGCACTACGTCAAGCGCTTCTAGCGTCTAAGATCATCTCTTACGCTCAAGGCTTTATGCTAATGCGCGAAGCATCAAACGAGAATGGCTGGGACCTAAACTACGGTAACGTTGCTCTTATGTGGCGTGGTGGTTGTATCATCCGCAGCGCGTTCCTAGGCAACATCCGTGATGCATACGAAGCGAATCCAGAACTAGCATTCCTAGGCTCTGATGATTACTTCAAAGGTATCCTACAAAACAGCCTAGTAGCATGGCGTAAAGTGGCGGCTAAGTCTCTAGAAGCAGGCATCCCAATGCCATGTACGACTTCTGCACTAACGTTCCTAGACGGTTACACAACAGCTCGTCTACCTGCGAACCTACTGCAAGCTCAACGTGACTACTTCGGTGCTCACACTTACGAGCGTATCGACCGTGAGCGTGGTGAATTCTTCCACACGAACTGGACTGGTACAGGCGGCAACACAGCGTCTACAACTTACGACGTGTAATCCGCAGTCAGTAAACGGATAAAAGCAAAAGGGTGCCCAATTGGCATCCTTTTTTGTGTCCGTAAGATATTGATATATTGGTAGATTTGTAAGTTACATTAAACGTTGATTCGTCACGCACTTCTCAGAAATGGGAGAGCATGCTTTTGCTAGCAGTTTAATATTTCTTTTCGAAGATGAAGCTAAGCCGCTCTCTTGCATCTCCTCAACTACAAGCTCAAGGTAATAGAAATGACACAACAGAAGCATCCATTTCACACAGCTTTCGTGTTGCTTATTTTCATATTACTGATCATTTACTCCATTTATCGCCTTTATCATCATTTCGCTTTCGAATCTCTACCGCTTCAGCTCAGTAGTGGCTTTCAAGTGGTCTACATTGATGCGTCATATGTTTTAAGTATCGCAAGCTTGCTCTTGTGTCCTACATTATTGGTTTATATTTTATTTGATCGAATGACACAGTTAGTCAAAGTGCCGATTAAAGTGATAACCATGACAGTTGTCTTGTCCCTTATCGTTGCTATTCCAGTTCAAATTTTGGAATTTGGGCGATTGAGGTATATTGCAGAAAATAATGGTTACTCAGCGTGCCCACCTTTCACAATCGCGTCCAGTGGGATGTCGATTGAAGCTATGGTGAAAGATGAGAGGCTTTGCTTGGATGCTGAGATTAATCGCATTGCGGTGTATGGCTATTTTCACGAACTCGAACGGATTGATAACTATATCAAGTCACAGGAAAATTACACTCAATAGAAAAGAGCGCTAGGCGCTCTTTTCAGTGGTCGTTTTCTTGTTTTGATAAAACCTGTCTTTGAGGTAGAGAATTGCGCTGACCACAAGAGCCACTACAGAAACAGTAAATAGGGCATACATGCTAAGAATCCATGCGAACGTAGCCGTCAAAAACGCAATGAAGGAAAACATTCTGCTGAAAGACATCACATGGCCAAGTTTGCTACTTTTCATAAACGCCTCCCAAAGCGGAGTGGGGATAGACAAGTGTGGTCATATACCACACTTTGATTGTCTGTTCTTTTTGGGCGTTTCACACAAAAAAGCGGCTAAAGATTTCTCAAAAAAGGTGAAATATTGAACTGGTAGACAAATCCATAAACGGATTTACAAATATATGAATGCATTTGTCTATCACTTCAAAGTTTTTGCTGTGTGGATTAAGGCCTTTTAACGCTATTATTGCAGCCTTCGAGTTTACTAGGCGTAATTTCAAGTCAATAATTTCGGGAAGCTCATCCTCATGATCAGTCACGATGAAAATCACTTTTCTTTGCTTAACAATACTTTATTGAATATGTGTGATTGCATCAGATTTGAGAATGAAACTAAGGTTGCAAGAAAGGCGAAAAAGAGTGCTAGGTAAGCCTTTGAACTACGCCTATAATTAGCGCCCATATGGAGGATGTTTAATAAATGAACATCCTCTATTTTTGAAACCAGCAACAAGGATCCAGTAAAACGTGTTTTTCTGGTGTTGTTTACGTTGACCAAGAAGGTGATTAACACAACAAATTGAGGTTCTAAGATGACTCTTAACAAGTACTTTGTTTTCATTCCGGCAGAATTGGATCAGGAAATACACAAGGACAACCAAGTGATCTCTGAGAAGGAAACTCAACGTCAGGCATTAGTAAAACAGGCTCAACAACAAGGCGGCCTGTAAGCTAGGTTTCAAATAGAAAGAGCACCGCAAAGGTGCTCTTTTTGTATCTGAGATTATGGATTAACCCAATATGCCGAGGTTTTTCAGCTTTCTATAAATCGTATTTCGACTGACGCCAAGCATACGAGATGTTTTGCTGATGTTCCCCTGATTGGCTTGATATGTTTTGAGCAGTTTGTCTTCGACGGTTGCACGCAGTTTTAATGTCGGCTCTGTAGCGGTTGTTATGTCTTGAGCCTGGCTGAGCTTCTTGCTCAGGTGAGTCGGTACGTGAGCGAGCTCTAACATTTCTTCACCTTGCGCCATTAACGCGGATACTTTGATTAAACTATCGAGTTCACGCAAGTTTCCTGGCCAAGAGTAAGAAAGCAGCAGAGAAAGTAGGTGAGGACAGAGTTGTTGTTCAGATTCAGCGTGACGTCGATGAATATTCTCGATCAGTTGTTGCTTATCATCTCGCTCTTCGAAGCGAGGCAATTCGATGATCAAACCATTGAGGCGATAGTATAAGTCTTGACGGAACAATCCTTCGCTAACCAAGTTCTCGAGATCTTTATGTGTGGCCGCAATGATTTGCGTATCGACTTGAACACTTTGGTTTGAACCCACAGGAAGCACGGTTTTATCTTGCAATACATGCAGTAAACGGCTTTGAGCTTCCAAGGGTAAATCTGCGATTTCATCCAGAAACAAAATCCCTTTGTGTGCTTGGCGAATTTTTCCCTGATAGCCTTTGCTGTTTGCGCCAGTAAATGCACCAGCCACGTAGCCAAACAATTCGGACTCAACCAAATCTTTCGGTAGTGCGCCACAGTTGACGGAAACCAACGGCCCCGTTTTTCTCTGGCTGTTTTTATGTAGCGCTTTCACAAACTCATTTTTACCAACCCCAGTTTCTCCGAGAATCAGTAAGCTGATGTCTTTATCGATAACACGATTGGCTTGTTGCCAGCAATGCTCGACAGTGGAATCACCATAATGCAGATCATTGGAAGCGGTAACGGAACGAGACTTCACTTTTTTGTCGGTCAGCGGCTTTGTTTTGAACACGAAAGGGTGCTCGTCACTTTGGATAGAAAGAATGTCGTCGAGCGATTGCCCGATGACGTTTTGTTGCGCGAGGAGCTGAGAAGCAACTTGATTGTGCGCAAGAATCTGTCCATCTTCATTGGCGATGATAATCCCTTGCCACCCACTGTTCAGTAAGCCTTTCTCACATGCCAAATCCACACGAATATGCCCTTGTGGAATCAAGTTAAGCAATTGATTTTCAACTTGCTGGACCATGTTTTGCACCAGCACCTGAGTTGAGAAGTCATGTTTCTTTTGTTCGCTGGTGATATCTAGCACGCCAATCAAATGACCAAGATGATCGAAAATAGGATTGGCCGAGCAGCTAATAAAACGATGATGTTGGATGAAGTGTTGATCGCCGATGACTGAGACCGGTTTTGCTTCAACTATCGCAGTCCCAATCGCGTTGGTGCCTTTGACCTTTTCTTGCCAGCACGCACCAGAGCTTAGCGCAATTTCGGTCAACTTCTCGCGGAACTTAGGTTGTCCCCAACTGCCGATGATGACGCCGTCGGCATCCGTCAGAATTAAGCGGCTGTCACTATGAGCAAAAAGCTGATTGAATAGCGGGAGAGCAAACTGGGTGACGGTTTCCAATAAGAAGTTGAGTTGGTGACGCCTATCTTGAAGTGTCGCTGGTGTCACTCGAATATCTTCAGGGCGTCGACGCTGTTTTAAACCCGCCTGTTCACTTCGGATCCATGAAGTTGAAAGCCAATTGTTATCGCTAATGTGTTGAAGTTCCATGACTGTACCATTTTGTCACAGTGAGGGTGTGCCATTTTGGAACACTTGAACATTGGTGTTCACACCATACATCCGCTCAAACATCGCTCACTTGGTTTGTTATCGCTTGGTAATCATAGTTTTACATTTAATTAACAACAAGTGTGGTGTAGTTGGCGTGTGACTTGCGTAATGCTCTTTGTGAACAGTGCGATACGACACTGCAATAACACATTGAACGAGAAACAAAAGGAAGAGTTATGATCTATGCACAGCCAGGTAGTGAAAATGCCATTGTTAACTTTAAATCGCATTACGATAACTTTATCGGTGGGGAATGGGTAAAACCAACGGGCGGTGAGTACTTTGATAATATCTCACCAATCAACGGACAAGCGTATTGTAAAGTTGCCCGTTCTGGCGAGGCAGATATCAACTTAGCATTGGATGCTGCACACAACATCAAAGCAAAATGGGCGAAAACCAGTGTGACTGAACGCTCGAACATCTTGCTGAAAATTGCTGATCGTATTGAGCAGCATTTAGAAGAGTTGGCAGTTGCCGAAACTTGGGAAAACGGCAAACCAGTTCGCGAAACCTTGGCGGCAGATTTACCTTTAGTGGTAGATCATTTCCGTTACTTTGCTGGCTGTATTCGCGCACAAGAAGGCAGTGCGGCGGAGCTGGATGAGCACACGGCAAGCTATCACTTCCCAGAGCCGATTGGCGTAGTTGGTCAAATCATTCCTTGGAACTTCCCTATGTTGATGGCGGCTTGGAAACTGGCACCGGCACTTGCGGCGGGTTGTTGCGTGGTATTGAAGCCAGCAGAACAAACGCCAACGTCGATTCTGGTTCTTATGGAAAAGATCGGTGATCTACTGCCACCGGGTGTTATTAACGTTGTTAATGGTTTTGGTTCAGAAGCAGGCCAAGCGCTTGCAACCAGCAACCGCATTGCGAAGTTAGCGTTTACCGGTTCAACACAAGTTGGCAATCACATTCTAAAATGTGCAGCAGACAACTTGATCCCATCGACAGTTGAGCTAGGTGGTAAATCTCCAAACATCTACTTCTCAGATGTTTTCGATTACGAAGATGAGTACCTCGACAAGTGTATCGAAGGTACGCTACTTGGTTTCTTCAACCAAGGCGAAGTTTGTACCTGTCCATCTCGCGTATTAGTTCATGAAGCGATTTACGATAAGTTTGTAGAGAAATTGACGGAACGTGCGCAGTTAATCAAGCAAGGTAACCCGCTCGATACCGATACTCAAGTAGGCGCCCAAGCTTCTCAAGAACAGTTTGATAAGATTTTAAGTTACCTGGAAATCGGCCGTGAAGAAGGTGCAAAAGTGGTCTTTGGTGGTGGTGTCTCTGAGCAGCCAGAGTCAATCAATCAGGGTTACTACATTCAGCCAACGATGTTGGAAGGCCACAATAAGATGCGTATTTTCCAAGAAGAAATCTTTGGCCCCGTCATTGCCATCACTAAGTTTAAAGATGAAGCGGAAGCTCTGGAAATCGCGAACGACACCGAATATGGTTTAGGCGCAGGCGTTTGGACTCGTGATGCGAACGTCGCATATCGTATGGGCCGTAATATCGAAGCTGGTCGAATTTGGATTAACTGCTACCACGCTTACCCCGCACACGCTGCGTTCGGTGGCTATAAAAAGTCAGGTATTGGACGTGAAACACATAAGATGATGCTGGATCACTACCAAAATACGAAAAACCTATTGATTAGCTACAGTGTTGATCCACTAGGCTTCTTCTAAATGAAGTAGTTAACAAAGAAAAAGCAGTACTAACCAAAACCCCGAGCCTTCGGGGTTTTTTATTGCATGGGCTTGCGGGTGGGAGGGGGCATATACGTGAAATTTATATTTTGAACCCATCTATATTGCGTGCTCAGGAACGTTGAATTACGGTCACTTTTCGTTCAAGTAGTTTTTCGACCGCGGTGTTTTGCTTTTCAAGACTAAACTGCTGATCAAAATCCAAGACGCGATTACAAGACTCAAGACTCGCAAACTGGTTTAAACACTCGCTAAGTTCTCTTTTAGAGCTCATTCGAGCCAAACTGCTTTCTGATGAAGAGAGTAGGGTCACTTTGCGGCCATGAAACGTTCCTTGTGGCAGAGCATCACTTTGCTGCGCTTGCTTTACTTCATGAACCGGTAAGTTAGTGTATTTAGATTGGATGTCGTTGGACATAGAGACACCTAAACTCTTAAGTCTAAAGTTTGTGGCATCGGAGCTACCTCAGCAGTGGCGACATGAGCAGACAATAACGACTCCCACGACTCACTTTGCGTCAACAATTCCGCCAAAGCTGTTTCAAAATACTCATAATCCAGTCGCTTAATGTTAATAAGTCGGTTTAAACAGAGTACATGTCGATGATTATCTAAACTAAAGAATAATTGATGCTCAGGCCAGTGATAATTAAAGGCTAGGAAAGAACGATAGAGATCGGAATTAACGATTTGAAGACCAACAATCTCAGCTTCGAGCTGGAGGGTTGTCGATTCAGGATGAAAGATGATATGCACTCTTAGATTATCATCAAACGCTAAGCTTACTTCATTTTCCGTTAGATGCAGTGCAGGCAAGCCTATTTGATGAGCAAACTTTAGCAAAATCTCATCGATAGTTTGGCGTGCTGACATAGGAATAGTCCCTTTTGAAATTTTATCAAGGAAAATATTAGATGTATCTCTTCGTGTTTATCAATATTGGTCGGTTGTTATTATATTTTGGTTTTTAATTTCGGTGAGCTAAATAGAACAGCGATAACAAATGTGCTCTGATGCATATTGTGGTTGTTCTTAGATATTTAAATATCTTTGTTCTCTAATATACCCACCTAATTGAAAGTGTATTAGGGCGCAGTCACTATGAGTTAAATTAAATCTAATGTTAAATCTGTGTTGTTGAAGAATGCGATTTATTGTCCGCTTGTAGTATAAATATAAGTTGATCTTTTATATTTTTACATAAAGAATTGTGTGAAATTAAAATGAACTAAGTCTATAAAATAAGTTTATGGTGTCATAATGAACAATTCTATGTGGGCTGGTTTTGTCGGACTATTCCTACTAAGTGGGTGTAGTCAATCTGTGCCGATTGTAAGGGAAGGTAGCTTTGACACAAAGAGTCAGGCGACACTCTATGGTTGGGTTTCTGTCGATGGATACTTTCCACCTTCGATTACGTCTCTTGATGTGGAAATATGTAAAGTAATTGAAAATCAGTGTCTTAGATCTGCATTGCAGCACTACCAAGGCGTTCAATTACCCGTACAGTATTCATTTTTAATTGCACCGATTCAAGCTGGTGACGGAAACATGAAGATAATTGGAAAGCTATACTCGAATGGGGAACTTGTAGCGGAAAAAGAAAAGAACTATTTATTTTCAGTGGAGGGAAAACAGGAAAACTTGATACTCGTGCCAAAAAAATAACCAGATGAAAAGTAATCGGTTACATTTAATTAGATCTTACTAAATTATTAAAAATAAAGATTTGCTCTTTCCTGTTGTGAAAGTTTTGTTGTTTTTTACAAACATTAATCACATGGTTTAAGTCATCGGGTCAGTTGTTTTTTAGACTTATACTTGTTGCAAAAATAGCATTCTTTATGATTATATCTCGCTCCTTGAACACGTTGGCTTGGCGTTTTAGGCTATAAAACATACAATTTTAAGATTTTGGAAATTTCAGTTTGTTCGATAAACGATACCATAATCTATTTAATTTTATTCTAATGTATAACAAAAATCCTAAACTTTAATAACGAAAGGATATTTAAGTTTTGGTTAATAATAAACGCTATCTGATAAAAATAATAAAGACGGACAGCAGAGTTTACTAAGATAAACTTTTACCTTTAGGTAAGGGTAATGCTTAGGATATTCGCTAATTATTCGGGGGGTATGGTAAGTGATATGAACTTCTATGCTCTTTTCTTTGCTTCTTTAATTGATATAGCAGTACTTAGAAATAACAACAATCAAAGTATTGCTTTGAAAGTTTCTCAACACTCGTACTGAGAAACTCAAAATAATGAAGGGTAGAAAATGGATGTGTCAGGCCAACTAAACACAGAAAAGGTCGGCTCGAGCTCGCGAAAAATTCGTAGTTTTTCCCGCTATGAAAAATCTGACGAAGTATTTCACTCAGACCAATCTCACATTGTTGTCGTTCACAATGGTCAGCTTCGAGTTCAAACAGGTGATTGCACAATCGATGTTGCGGCAGAAAATGGGGTGTTTCTATCCCAAGGGGATTACTTATTCGAGTACTCGCCCTTAGACGGGGTATACAAAGCGTCGATTATAACCTACGACAACGAACTCGTTAGCCAGCTATTACAAAAGCACAGTGATCTTTTGATGATGCTGCCCAAGGTAGATAAAGTTTGTTCTGGCTTGTTTACTTTTGGTTTGAACATACTCGTAGAGCAAGTGCTTTCCAGCATGCAGACGCTTGAGCAACAGGCGTATCCAGATGCAATCATGTGCCTAAAATATGAAGAGTTACTCATTCTTTTGCTGCACGGCAAAGGGGGCGAATCACTCTATGCGTTGCTGTCACAACAAACGAACCGAACATCGGAACGGTTACGTCGATTTATGGAACAACACTATCTCAAAGAGTGGAAGTTGACTGACTATGCGCAAGAGTTTGGTGCTAGCTTAACGACTTTTAAAGAGCTATTTAATGAGCACTATGGCATTTCTCCAAGAGCTTGGATCAGTGAGCGCCGATTGTTGCACGCTCATAAACTCCTGTTGACGAGCAAGATGAGCATCGTGGATGTGGCGATGGAGGCTGGGTTTTCTAGTCAGTCTTACTTTACGCAGAGTTACCGCCGTCGTTTTGGAACGACGCCAAGCCGTGTACGTTCGGGAGACGATCAAGTAGCTATCGCGAAATGAAATGACTTGAGACTAAAATTTTCTGACTAATTTTGAAAGTCACTCATCAGCGTAAATTCTATTATGCGTCATGTAACAACGAACGATTAAAAATTATTACACCTCTTTCTTTCTGGATCGTTCGAGAGGGGTGCGGAGACGAACATAAATGAAAAAGCAGCATTGGCGACGCCGTTCGCTTTTTCCAGACAGCATTGTGACACAACGGAAAGTGACTGTTTTGCAAAGAGGAGCTCGATATGAAAGTGCTTTTAAATCAACGCAGGATTTCAATGTTGTGCACGTCAATCACCGACAATTGTTGAGTGAAGGCGTCATTAATTATGAACAGTTATCTTTACTTCAGCGCTTGTTGGATAGAAGCGTCGTCGATAGCCTGTGCGCAAGCCAGTTGGTGAAAACTTATCAAAAGCTCGGTGCGTCGCTTGACCGATTCGCCATGCGTTTATTTTTGGAAATTGGGTCGCAGCTCAGTGATAGCCGCACACTCGTGACCTTTGAACAAAGATTGGAATACATCAACGCGCGTCTTGGTTTTCGCTTCAATTTAGCGGTACCAAAAACGTTGATGCTTTGTTTTCATTTATCTCTAAACGAGTGGATTAACCGTCAAGTTGATCAAAGCGCTTTGCATGCCTCCATTAAAGTGGAACAGCTTATCAATCAGCTCGATATTCAAAAGGAATATTGGTTGAAACTATCGGGAGAGGACACCAGTGCGGTGTTTGTACAACAGCAACTCGATTTAATTGAGCGCCAACAACACCAGTTGAAAGATCAACTCGGGACGTTGAGCGAACAACAGATGCAAGTGATTGAATGTCATCGTTCGTTAATTGAGAAGTGGCAACCGTCCTTAGACGAGCTTAAAGGGTTCGCAGAGTACACTTCTACGACTGCTCAGTTTATCTCTGAGTGGAAAAAGTGGTGTTCGGAAGTTCGACTTGAGGCTCCTGAGCTGAACGAAGTCTGGGATGCATGCGATGTGGTTTACAACGACCAAAATGCGGTTGCGAAAGTATGGCAGTGGTTCAAGAGCATGCAAATTGTTGGCGACATCGATCACTACTATTTTGACACTCAAAGCGGCCAGTGCGGCCAGGCTTGCAATCACCTCAGCCAGATTTAAATAGGGCGTTAAATGTTAGATAAGATGATGAAGTCTTTAGCGGAAACGCTAAAGGTAGGGGATTTTATTGCCTCAGAAAATGGCTCTTACAACATCGAGGTTGATCAGTTGTCACTGACCATCAAACAACACGCATCATGGTTTTTATGGGAAGCGGCTTTACCCTTCCAGTTTAAAGAGCATCTAGATTATCAACAAGAACAAGCGTTACAACGTTGCATGCAGCTCTCATTAAAAACAATCCGTGAAGATGGCTGCGTACTAACAGCGAATGATGATCAGCAGCTGATTTTACAAAGCAAAGTGAGGATCGAGGACTGTTCGATTGAGCTGTTCTCTTCTTTGCTTTCCAAGCACGTTAATCTATGTGAGCGTTATATGGCATTATTGGAGCAAGAGCGCGTGAACCACACGATTAATCATAATGTGTGGTTGCCATGATGCGAAAAGTCTTTCCGAACATCAGACGTGCTGCCACTAAGATACTGTTGTGTGCTGTGAGCTTTGCTCCGTTGGGATTCGCACAAGCAACAGACTTACACTGGCCCGAACAACCATTCCGATACTATGCAGATAACGACTCATTAAAAGAGTTGTTGAATAACTTTGGCGCAAACTATCGCGTTTCGGTTTCTGTGAGTGACAAAGTTAATGATCGAGTGAGTGGACGTTTTACTCCTGATGATCCGGCTGAGTTCCTCGACTACTTATCGCAAGTCTATAACTTGATGTGGTATTTCGATGGTGCCGTCTTACATGTCTATAAGGCGACAGAAACGCGCTCACGTTTACTCCAATTAGAATTATTGACCGCCAGAGAACTACGAAGCACGTTAATTTCCACTGGAGTGTGGGATTCGCGCTATGGGTGGAGAGCCGCTGAAAGTAAAGGGTTGGTTTATCTTGCAGGTCCTCCACGTTATGTCGACTTAGTTGTACAAACGGCCGAAGCATTAGAAACGCGCCTGCTGCAGAAATCGAATTCAACCGACGAGTTATTCGTTGAAATAATTCCTTTGAAGTACGCTTCTGCAACGGATAGAGAAATTGCATATCGAGATCAGACCATTACGGTTCCGGGTATCGCATCGGTTTTAAAGCGAGTCGTGTCTGGTGTTCAAACTCAAGTGACGAGTGCGTCGAACAAAGAAGTTACCAGTTCAGATAAGCCTGTAAAAAGCAATAAAACCGCCTCAGTTCATGGCGGAGCAACGGTTGAAGCAGAGCCGGGCCTTAATGCGATTATTGTTCGTGACACTCAAGCGCGATTACCGCTCTATCGCAAACTGGTCGCTCAATTGGACCAACCGCAATCAAGAATTGAAGTTGCATTATCGATTGTCGACATCAGTGCCAACGATTTAAGTCAGTTAGGCGTGGATTGGCGAGCGGGAGTATCAGTCGGAAATAATCGAATTGTTGATATCAAAACAACAGGGGATGTGAGTTCGGGTGATGTGACTCTCGGCAGCGGACAAAATTTTAAGTCTTTGCTTGATTCAACCAATCTGAATTACCTGTTGGCTCAAATCCGTTTATTGGAATCTCAAGGCAGTGCTCAAGTGGTTTCAAGACCAACACTGCTAACCCAAGAAAATGTCGAAGCTGTACTGAACAACAGCAGCACGTTTTACGTCAAACTGGTTGGTAAAGAGACCGCAGCACTGGAAGAGGTCACGTATGGCACGTTACTGAGAATTGTCCCGCGTATCGTTGGTGACAGGTTTGCTGCCCGACCAGAAATCAATCTGAGCCTTCATCTCGAAGACGGGGCAAAGATTACCGATGGTGGTGTCGACGACCTTCCATCCGTTCGTAAAACTGAAATCAGTACGTTGGCGACGGTGAAGCAAGGACAGAGCTTGCTCATCGGTGGTGTTTATCGAGATGAAGTGAGTCATCAGTTACGTAAAGTACCACTGTTGGGAGACATCCCATATTTAGGTGCGTTGTTTAGAAGTAATACTAACACTAAACGCCGCACGGTGCGCATGTTTATTCTAGAACCGCGAATCGTTGTGGATGGTATTGGCGATAGTGTGTTGATTGGTAATGAGTACGATCTGCGACCAAGCATTGGCAAGCTCAACAACATTTCCAACAACAGTGCTGAATTTAAATCGGTCGTCGAAGTGTATAGCTGCACATCAAAGACTCAAGCAGAGCGCTATCAGCAAGACTTATTGTCACAGCAACAGTCGTCTCAATTGACGCAGTGCCAATTGCCGACAGGGCAAAAGGGTTGGCGTGTAAAAGTATTGGAATGCGATGACTCACAAAGTGAGTGTGTGCGTCCATCAGAGGAGCCTTAACCGCGATGCAGCAATGGAAAATTCGTATTTTATCAGGCGTGCATTCCGGAGTTGAAGTCACCTTACCTGAGGGCGCTCTTGTGCTTGGCAGTGACGACTTTATCGCAGATCTTGTGCTGTCTGATGCTGGGGTCGAAGCTAACCATTTCACGTTGGTTTGCCAGCAAGACTCGGTCATTTTACGAGGCTGCAAAGAGGCAAATATTAACGGTGAAAACATCTCTGTTGAAGATGATGGGATCGAGTTGTCGCGCCATGCCGTTGTCTCTGTAGGCGTTGTGAAGTTCGCACTGGGGTACGCAGAAGATGCGTTAATCGTGAGTAACGTCAGCGACGAATCTAGCGAACAGGATACACCTGTTGTTGCTGTGCAACGCTCCAGTTGGAAAAAAACAACGCTCATCGCCTTGCTTTGTAGTTTTGTCCCGAGTGTCATTTTTGCTGGTATGTGGTACAGCCAAGCTAACGGAAACAACAACGAGACTGTCACAGAAGCAGAACCCATTGTTTTGGTGCGCAACATCTTAGGCGAGCTCAAACTTAGCGACGTTCGTGTGGAATGGAATGCCGCCGCACGCCAAGCGGTTTTGGAAGGCTATGTTGAAGATCGAACTCAGAAACTCGATCTGCTTGGTCGAATTGATGTACTAGGTATCAATTACAAAAGTGACTTAAGAACGATGGAAGAAATCCGTCGCGGGGTTCGATTTATTTTGCGAAACCTCGGCTATCACCAGGTGAAAGTCGAAAATGGGGATGAGACGGGCACACTGTTACTGACAGGTTATATCGATGATGCAAGCCGCTGGAACCAAGTTGAGCAAATTTTAGAGCGAGACGTACCGGGCCTCGTAGCGTGGAAGGTCGAACTGCAAAGAGCGGGTGCCTACATGGATACGCTAAAAGCCTTATTGACGGATGCGGAGCTACTGAAAAAAGTCCAGTTGGTTACCAGCGGTGATCGCATCGAAGTACGCGGGGAACTTGATGATATCGAAACGACTCGATTTTACGGTGTGACTCGAGACTTCCGAGAACAATATGGTGAAAAACCGTATTTAGTTTTGAAATCCATACCTAAGGTGAGTAAAGGCACCAACATCGATTTCCCGTTTCGTAGCGTTAACTTTGGTCAGGTTCCATATGTGATTCTGACTGATAACGTTCGTTACATGGTTGGTGCAAGAACGCCTCAAGGCTACCGCATATCCAGTGTTACGCCTGCTGGCATTGAGCTGGTCAAAGGCGGGCGGGTGATAACAATAGAACTCGGATACGAGGGCGAGACGAACAATGACAAATCTTGAACAAATTTTAAATAACGACAAAAACGGTGCGGAAGTGCACAAGATTAAGAGCAAGCTCTTAGAAGCACAAGCGGTGGTGAAACGTCAGTTGGATTTAGGGTGCTCACCACAGCAGTACCAATTGCTACTCAAACAGTATGAAGCTTACACCGCCGCACATGCAGTCGTTGAATCATACGAAGCGAACTAAAAATACGAGGAAGTCTTATGTCATTTTACGATGCTAGTAACAGTGTAAACCTTGATGATGTTAAAACTAAGTTAGAACAACAAGCGAAAGATGCCAACACAGAAGTGACGGCAGCCATCAAGAACCTAGAAACCAATGCCGATGATCCATCAAAGCTTGCCGAGCTTCAGCACGCGATCAACAAATGGTCTGTTGTTTACAATATCAATGCGACCACCACTCGTGCGATTAAAGATGTGATGCAGTCGATTCTCCAGAAGGTGTAAAGCATGGAACGAGAAACGCGCCAACTGCTGGCTGAAATCGCGCTGATGGCAACCGGTATGCATCGTCATCAAGAAGCTAACACGATTGCGGACGGCCTTGAAGCAAGCTCCGGTTCTGAAGAGACCGTGGTGATGATTCGTGCAATGAGCCTCATGAATAAAGGCTTGTACGAAGAGGCTCATCAATTGCTCGAACCACTTTGCAACGCCTATCCAGATCTGATCAGTTTAGCGGCCCTTGCTTCCGCCAAAGCTGGTTTATTGAGCAAAGCGGAAAGTTGGGTAGAACTCGCATCACAGGGAAGCGAAGAAAGCCAAGCATTTGCTGCAAGCTTTTCTCAGGACATTAGGAACCTTGGATGATCGTTGATTCAAGTAATCTAACTCTTCAGCCTCAACCTCTGCGCCAATCGGAGTCGCGCCATTATGAGCGGAGCGATGAAGATAAGATGAATGTGCTCATGGAGCGTAATGCCAAGCAAGCGGAAGCTTCACACGCCTCTCCAAAAGAGACGTTAGAGAAAACAGAAGCGAAACTGGCGGGCATCAAAGCGTGGTATGAATCACTAAAAGAGGCAGACGTTGTCAGTAAACAAAGCGTCTTATCGTCGTTGAATGAAGCCTTCTCCGATCCTCAAGTTAAACGAGAGGCAATGTGGTACGCCTTTCATGAGGCGAAGAGTGCAAAAGGCAACGAACAGCCACAATCTGATTTGTTAAAGGTGTTGAAGCAGGAGTTACTAGGGAATTTTTCGGGCCAGCTTATTGCCGAACCTCCTGCTGATAAAGCAGCACTTAAAGAAATGTTGGCGCAGCATTTTCCACTGGGTGCCCAGAAAGAACAAGCCTTGTGGCACAGCTGGGCTGAGTTGAAGTCGTTACCTGATATGGCATCAACACTGGACATGGTTCGTGATGAGCTTAGCTTCATGATCCAAAAAAATGCGATGGTGAAAAACATCGTGACTCATAGTCACAAGTTAGATTTGTCTTAGGAGTACATATGATAAACACGCAGTACACCGAGGTGATGCAAACCAACATTGATAAGTTGCAGGATGCACAAGTCGAGGACGGTTTAAGTGAACGTTTCGAACAAGCCATGTCGGTTCCCGAGGCGAATAATGGCTTGGAGGGCGGTTTGCTCGAAAACATCAGCGAGTTAAAAAATACTATCGATAACGCGAAAAGTAACCTGCAAGACAACATGAAGATGGTGGGTGATGATCCGGCGCAATTACTGCAAATGCAGTGGGCACTGACGCGCATTACTTTTCAAGAAGAGCTGATCGCGAAAACCGTGGGTAAAACCACACAAAACGTAGAAACCTTATTGAAGGCACAATAGTGATGATGAATAAAATGAGAGCGGTTTTCATCATGCTCACGTTGTTTCTGGTGGGTTGTCAGACCGAGCTGTACACCAACGTAACTCAGAAAGAGGGGAATGAGATGTTGTCGATCTTACTATCCGAAGGTGTCGTTGCAACAAAAGAACCTGACAAAGACAACACCGTCAAGTTAATGGTAGACAGTTCTCAAATCGCCTTCGCGGTAGACGCGCTGAAGCGAAAAGGGTATCCAAGAGAGCAGTTTTCTACATTGAAAGAGGTGTTTCCCAAAGACGATTTGATCTCGTCGCCATTAGCAGAACGAGCACGTTTGGTGTACGCGAAATCTCAAGAACTTTCTTCAACCTTATCTCAGATTGATGGCGTGCTGGTGGCACGTGTTCATGTTGTTTTGGAAGATCAAGATCTACGTCCAGGAGAGCGTCCAACTCCTGCGTCTGCCTCTGTGTTTATTAAACACGCGGCGGATATTGCGCTTGATTCGTATGTTCCTCAGATTAAATTATTGGTGAACAATAGTATTGAGGGGTTGAATTACGATCGAATCAGCGTAGTGATGGTACCCTCATCAGAGGTACGAGTTGCTACTCAAAACAATCAATTTAAAAGCATTTTGTCGGTTCAGGTCACCAAAGAGACGGCGAATAATCTTATCGCCATTTTGGTGTTCTTGGTAGCTGCGCTTATCGGTTCAAATATCGCTACTTTTACTTGGTGCCGCAGGAACACAAAGCGTGGTTAAACCAGAAACACCACTCGCGCAGGTACAACATCAGTTTAACTACGCGCCTTGCCAATACATCCATAAAAGTTGGATAGAACAGAAACAGCCTTGGTTACTAAATATTGAAGGTTGGAGAGATAACCCCATGTTTAACCAATGGTGCATAAATGAGTGGGCGTTATCTCCAGTTCCAGAGACGGCTTTTAACAAACCTTGCCATAGCTTGGCGTTGCTCCCAGCGGATGCGTTGAACCAACTCGTACTGATGGTGGGCGGAGCTTTACATTGTGTGGCAATGCGAGGCGTTGTTTTAAAACATCCGAAACAGGTTCTGAACAACGTCTTTGGATTGGAAGGCGCTCGGTTCTTGATTCAAAACGGGCCGATGTTGTTATCCAGTTGGCCGCAAGGTTGGCAACATCCGTTGCCAGAATCATTGGATGAGCGGTCTGTTGAAGCAAAAATGCAAGCGCTTGGGTACTCCTGGATAAGGTTTGTTTTAGTTAACTCGCCAGAAGACATTGTCCTGCGTTGGCAATTCAAACTAGAACAGCAGCTCAGCGAGAGTACGGAAATGGCTAGCTGGTTGGCAAAAGATCAGCGAGATCTGGCGTATCGACTCACAAAAAAAATCGCAAAACAGGTTATTCCCCAATGGTTTCATTTGTTGAAATAAAAACAGACAACTTGCAGCTGGCACCTGGCTTAAAGGTGCTGAAAGCGAAAGATTATGCCAGTTATCTTGATTCGCAACACTTAGTTGAAGCCGCGAACTCCAAAGCTGAAAGCATAATTGCTAATGCCCAACAAGCCTACGAAACTGAAAAACAACGTGGTTATCAAGATGGTCTCGCACAAGCCAAGATTGAAAATGCGCAAACGATGATTGAAACCCTAGCGCGTTGTAATGATTACTATCAGCAAGTCGAAGAAAAAATGACAGGCGTGGTGTTAGAAGCGGTACGTAAGATCATCGATACCTTCGATGATGTCGATACCACGGTGAGCGTCGTGCGAGAAGCGTTGCAATTGGTGAGCAACCAAAAGCAGGTCATTTTACATGTCCATCCAGAGCAGGTTGTTGATGTGAGGGAAAAGGTGGCTGGTGTATTGAGTGATTACCCTGAAGTCGGTTACGTTGACGTGGTAGCAGACGCTCGCTTGAAAAATGGAGGCTGCATTCTGGAAACTGAAGTTGGGATCATCGACGCCAGTATTGATGGACAGTTGCATGCATTAAAGCAAGCGATGGTGAAGCAGCTCAGTGAGCGTAAAATTACGATTCATGAATAAATCTTAAAAACTCAGCACTTGCTGAGTTTTTTCATTTTAATGCCTTTAAACAAAAAAAATCCGACCATTTCTAAAATATTCACTGCCATAAATCCTTAAGAATACACCTAAGAAAGCTGCTTAGTTGATAAGTGTTGCAACCAAGCAGCGCCTCTAAAACAACAAAAATAGGATTATTTAGTCGAATGGCTAATGGATTTATAACTTCTTTACTGACAGATTTTGCCAGCCGCTGCCAACTGGAGTCGCTGGTTTTTGATGAGGATGATTGTTGTCATCTACTCATTGACCAAAACACAGCAATCACAATTCGCGCACAAGAAGATCGCCTGACACTTATTGGGCTGATTTCAGGCGATAAGCCGAGTGATGATGTTTTGCGTCAACATATGAAAGATGCCTTAACGCAAGGCTCTCCAGCGGTATTCTGGGAGGCAGAAACGGGATACATCGGTTTCACACACCTGCACCAGCAACTGTTAACTGCTTCTTTTCTTGATGAATCATTAGCGAATTTCATCGAATGGCTAAAAAGTGCGAACACGCAAAAAGTAATCAATAAAACAACCGAAGTCCCGGTAACGAGTACTACTCATTTTTCCACATTAAGGGTTTAAAACATGATCAGTTTTGGAAGTGTTAGCGCATTGCAGGTTGCCATGCCGCAAGCTCGCAACGAGATACTAAACGAAGGCAAGCTGAGTATTGGTGGTAAAGAATACCAAATCAACGCAGCGACCCAAGAATTTACTCGTACCAATCCTACTAATGGTGCGGTAGCGCGATTTTTTGAAGCGACAGGAAAATTGTTTCGCGAAGGCAGCTCACAATCGGTTGCGAAAGCCCTTACAAAAGCCGTATTTGATAATGAGCAAGGCCAAGCTCAGCGTTTACGAGCTGCTTCTTCTGTTGAGCATGGACAAATGTTCTTCAAAGATGGAAACATAAAAACCGCATCAGATGTATTAAATGCATTCGCAAAATTGGATAGCAAAACGGTCCAATCGCACTCTGCTGAGCTAAACCAGTTAGCGGAGCGAGCAATGACAGAATCAATGCTAGAAACCGATTCTGGTAAAAACCTCACATCACTGATTGGCGAAAGTGCAGCGAAGTCGCTTGCTGGACGTGTAGTAAAAGACTATGGCGGTGGTGTGTCTGCAGCGCAAAAAAATCCAGCAGGTAGCATCAATCAAATGCAAGCGGTGTTTGATATGGAGGTGATGCATCTTAAATCGGCGCAACGCCATATCGAAGGTCTAGCAAGCACCGATCTAAGCCAAGGTGTATACGCTGAAGGACTGGCAGAGGACGCGTTTAACAAAAGTGGCGTCACCGATAATGTCGAACGAGCTGCGGCGTGGATCATTAATGCTTCTAACTCTAAAGGAAACGATGCCGAAAACATTACGTCTTTACTTAAAGAGTACGCGTCTAATGGTAAAGACTTATTGAATATGGACAACTTAAAAGAGCTACACGCTCGATTGGTACCTGATGTTGAACGTGACTACCGAGGGCCAAATATTTCGGGTGGTACTTTGCCTTCAAGTATTGGCGGTGAGGGGATGCTAAAGCAGCACATTGAAGGATTTTTGAAAGAAAACCCAGTGGCGGATAAAGATCTGGGTAAACACTTGTTTGCAGGAGTCATTGGGTATCACGGGTTTACTGATGGAAACGGTCGCATGGGACGCATGCTATACGCGATAGCAGAACTTCGTAACGACTCATTCAATCCTTTGGCTATGAACGCAGAGAACAGCCTTCACGGCATCAAGTAATTTTTCTCTTCTATTCAAATTTTAGAGCGGCGATTGCCGCTCTTTTCTTATTTCTTTATCCAACTTGCTCCTCATTTTTCTACCTCGCTAAAACGGCTAATAGCAATAAAATTGAGACGTTTAAATAAAGCTCTTGTGTCTATCACGCCATAAAATCGCTCTTATCCTTATGAGCTTATTTAAATAAGCCGTTATACCCAAGTCGTCTCGCTGCATCAGATATTTCGAGGCTACTTAGGTATGTTAAATTAGACAGGACACAACATGGATACAGGAAAGATTAATATGCTTCTCTCTGAACTGGGAGAAGTGCTGAACCTTGAGCGCGTGACAGCGTATGACGATCAAATGTGGTCACTGCATTTTGCTGAAAATAACAGTGTCGATGTTCTGCTCGTGGAGGAAAAAGGCGAGTTGTTGATTTCTAAAAACCTGCACATAGAACAAGAGGATATTACGTTAGAAAAACTTCAAGTTTTACTTGAATACAACTTCTTATACCGAGAGACCGGCGGTGTGCAGTTTTGCGTTAATCCAACCACTAAAGATGTGGTTCTTCAGGTTGCCATTGCGGCCGAAAGTGAACTCACCAACATTGCTAACTTAATGATTCAACTGAATGAGCTAGTGGATACTTGGGCTCAGCTATTTCAGAACAATACGGTTGTAGATTTTAGCCAAACAGACGTACACGCATTTATTCAGGTTTAAGGCATCAAACATGGTCAATATTAATACATCACACATGCATTCGTTGAGTCAGTTAACATCCCATTTGGCGACACAAAATCAAGCTGACGATAAAGAGGTTCGAGCGCATAATGGCAAAGATATTTTTGTTAAAGAAGGGGCGCCCAAAAACAAAAGCGTCAGCGCGCGTATTAGCCACCAGAATAAAGCGAAAGACATTGTGGTGAATCTGCTCACGAAGCAGGGCATTCCTAAAGATGTTGCTAAGCTGATGCTGCAAAATGTGTTGAACGGTGAGAACAAGTTAACGCTTGGTAGTCTGAAAAATCTTGAGAGATTGTCGTCTGGTCCGAGCTCACATTGGCCAGCCGCACAAACGGCCTCTTCTTCTAAAGCGAATAAAACCTCATCGAGTATAGCGCTGATCAACGAACATAAAGCTAACCTTCAAAAGCTTGGTGATTTTGCCTGTACAGACTTAAATACATTTGGTGTAAAAGGTTCGCAGTTTTATGAAACCAAAGGAAAGCCTAGACTAGAAGCGCTTCACGCGAATCAAGCGCGAATCATGCAAGATCAACGAGCGACTATGTCCGCAAACGGAGTTCAAGCTGCAGCACAAAGAGGAACCGCACCGCAATTAAGCACTCTACAGAACATTGCTAAGGCAGTACAAAACGCGAAAGCCGGCTGCTGTACTACATTTGCCTTTGCTGCCGCTGCTGAGATGATTCAAGGCATGTCAGGCACACCTGAAGGTGAGCCTAAAGTAGAAGTGGTTGCGTTTAAAAAGGGTCATTCAGGTACACACCTTTATGTACTGGTTGGTCGACAAGAGGGGAGTGATATCAAAGATCCATCAACATGGAGTAAGGATGTGAAAATTGTTGATCCTTGGGCAACATCCGCATTCGGTGCACCAATGTTTGGAGATGCGCAGCGACCACCTGTTTCGAATATGTTCCCGCCAACAGAAGTCATTTTTGATAGCCATAAACTGGGTTAGTCGCTCTGCAAAAGAAGTGAGCAAACACATAATACTAATCTTCTAACCTTTATTGAAAGAGCAGCCCTGAGCTGCTCTTTTTTATTACTCTGGCAACTCATTTTTAGAGCGAGATTTCTGCGGAAAACCTCACAATGAAGGCGAAAAAGTGACAAAAATAAAGCCATTACCGACATCGTTCAATCTGCAATCGTTGTTCAATAGAGTTATTGAAACAAAAGGAAAAAGTTATGAACACGATTCAACAACTGCTCTTGGAGTTTTGCCAACTCAATGAGTTACCCGAACTGAATTTTGAAGACAATGAACGTTGTCAGCTACTGGTCGACGACCGCTACATGCTGTATTTCATCGCGACAGATACGGATGACTTAATGTTGTCCGTGACGTTCGGAGGATTAGAAAAATCGGGCGAACAAAGACTAAAAGGTTTAGAGCTTCTTGCTCATGCTAATTATCAGGGCATCGGTAGTGGCAGCCTTGCACTTGCTTTAGCCCCAAATGGTCGACAGCTTGTCTTAGCGGGACGTAAACCCTTTGAGCACCTAAACACGACGAATCTTACTGCTTGGTTTCATGAGGTTATTGAACAGACTGAATTGTGGCAAGCGCGTTTTGCAATGTTGGATCAAGCGATTCCAACCACCACTAATCATGAACAAGCTCATGTTCAATCACTTCGTGTGTAGGAGAGAAAAATGGTCAATACAACGCAAAAAACCAGCCAAAGCCCAGTACCTGATCTAGAACAGTTTCGTGCAGTCGCTGCGCAAAAAGATGACCGAGTGATCAGTAAAAGAGGTGAGGTAAAAGAACCTTCAACGTTCCACAAAGGTCACAAGTTTGCTTCTATCCACGAAGGCGTGTTGAGAAGCAAATACACTAAGTTTTTCCAAGAAAACATCAAAACTCACCTTGATTTGAAACAGGCACTACTTAAACAAGAAAAGCCTGAGGTTGCCTTGCTAGCTTACTCATTGGTTAGCCCTTCTGGTTATCGCGGTGAGCCGCTTACTGAGCGCAAAATCTTAGAAGTTGTCAGCTTGTTGGATGAAGTCAAGGTGAGCAGCGATACGTACCAGCAGCTTAAAAATACGTTTGACGCGATCAGCAAAGATCCGCGTATGCAGGTGAGTTTAGAGGCTCAGTACCCGGGGAAAATGGATGGTTTTGGCGCCGAACTGTTACAGATGGGCAAAGAAAAACTGAAAGGTTCTGGCGTTAATGCTGTCATCAACCTAGCTTTGCCTGGCGTAGGGCTATTAATTTCAACAGGACGTGAGCTGCACAAAGCGGCAGTCAATGGCGATGCTGAAGCTTACCACCATCAGCTGGAGCAAATTTCGCAGCTTCCAGGGCGAGACCAACGTCTCTCTATGCCGATGCAACAAACATTAGCCCAAGGTCATGCAATGTTATCAGCTGAAGGCGCAGTTGGGGCGACATTGGGCATGGCGACAGGTAGTTTGGGTACTTTTGGTGTGAGCTCCGTAGCGACAGCGGGTGTTACGCCGATAGCAAAAGAAGCCATTGGTTCGGCTGCCACGACTGGCATCATCAGTGGTGGTGGCTTTGTTGCGAACCAAGCTGGAGCATACGGGTTAAATACGGAAGTCAAAGAGCAACTCATGCAAGGTGAGATGTCTGGTGTTTTACCAAGGCTTGAAGTTTCTAATGCCAAAGGAGACTTTACCTTCAGCATGCAAGATCCAGCTTCTGTACGCGCATTAATGGCGTACCTTGGCCCTAAAGAGAACACGGCGATGACATCACCTCAAGCGCCTAAAGAAGCACAAGAGATGGAAGCTGCTCGCTTAACGTTGAAAAAGATGTTGGGCTCAGAGCCAGGTGAACACTTAGTCCCTGACGTTGATTCTATCTTGAAGCTAAGTCCAGAAGATGCGCCAAGTAAAACTGAGGCAACTGCTCATAGTGCGTTTAAAAAGCTGTTGGGCGAAGATTGGGATTGGCTCATGCCTGCAGTTCGAGCGATCGATAAAGGTGAGGCGAGTCAAATCAATGAAAAGTTGACTTACAAACTGCCACTTGATGCCGAAAATGGACGAGTATACCTTGATAAATGCCCAAACCTGAGTGACGCTCAGTTGGATGCATTAGATAAACTGGGCTCACCAAGTCAATTGCGACTGATGTACTTAGCGGAAGGTTGGGTTTAATTGAAAGTAAGGGAGCAGGTGCTCCCTTACCGTATATGGTGTTTTGCCGGATGTTTATCTAGGCGTTAAATTGGCCTACTGATTTCGCTTAAAAAAGCGCTCGGCATTAGCAAATAGAGATTCACAGTGCTTTTTCTGCTTGTCGTAGTCAGCCGAACCTTCTGGCATTGCGTCTAATACTTCTTTTGCGCTGTGGTATTCTTTTACCATCAACTCAAATTTATCTTCATAATTGCTTTTTTTATTCTTTTTTTGAAAGCTATCTCGTTTTTTTCTCATTTTTATTCCTCTAGAGCGTGTTTATTAAAGGTCAATCTAATTAACCTCTACTTTTATAGGAATAACGAAGTCAAAATGGTTTAAATTAAGTCTAAATATTCCATTGTCATCGCGCTGATTAATATATTCCACCGCTAATGACTATTCCTAAATAGTGATGATGTATACACGAAGTGGCTATGCAGCGTTATGTCTTATTTTGACGCTTACTGATTGTTTTTATAAGGTTAAATTCCTTATAAACCTATCGATGTAAAGACAGCGCGTTGTGATAACCATGCTAAGAGAGCTAACTCTCGTTCGTATTTAAATCAAAACTGAGGCTATTTAATGGAAGATAAAGAATAAGTTGCTACAGGAGTTGAGTAACGAAATGACTCGAAAGAAAACTAAGAAGAGACTCGAACTAAATATTTCATCAATAGCTCACGGTTAGGAGCTGAGCTCACTATACACCGATTATAAGAAATAGATAGGACTTTCTATTTTTCTTCAGACAAAACCGTCCATGAAGGAAGCTTGCGCGTTGCAAAGCAATACCTAAAGATACAAAGGCATGCGTACATGCCTTTGTATGTGTGCGAGGCACAAATGGCACTATGGTAGGTAGGCGCCGCCACATACTGGATTGTATGTGCCCGTGATATGTCCGCTTTTTTCACTTGCCAAGTAGCTCACGGTGTTTGCTACGTCTTCAGGTGTGGCAATTTTCTGCGTTGGTGTGAACATTCGAATGGTTTCTTTAAACTCTTCAGGAGCACCTTTTGTTGCGTCTGTTTCTACAAGGCCCGGAGCAACGACATTAGACGTAATCCCGAAAGGACCAAGTTCTTGAGCGAGGTATTTACTAAAGCTATCAAGTGCACCTTTTGCACTACCATGAGCAATAAAGCTTGGTGCAGGAGCTTCTGATAAGGTGCTAGAGATAAAAATTAAGCGACCAAACTGGCTGGCTTTCATATTTTCTACCGCCAATTTTGCCGTTTGATATGCAGCGTGCATTTCGTCATTTAGCTTTTGTGAAAACTCTTCCCACGACTGCTCAGTGAAAGGTTTAGCGGTAAAGCTCATGTTTGCGTTTGAGACAAGAACATCAACGCCACCATGTTCATTTGCGATGCTGTCGAACATTCCTTGTATTTGTGCGTCATCTCGAACGTCAGCTTTTAAAGTGTACGCCTCACCACCGGCGTTTTGAATTTCCTGAGCTAACGCTTCCGCGACCGCAGCACTATTTACGTAGTTGATAAAAACTCGGTAACCATCTGCAGCGAGTGCTTTTGCTGTTGCTGCACCAATTCCGCGAGCGCCACCTGTAATTAAAGCATTGCGTTTTGTCATCGTATTTCTCCAAGGTTGAGCCTGACTGTTAAACCAGCTTCTGTCGCAACGTACGCTGATAAGTTAAATTTGTCCGTTAAGCTTGCGTAAGTTCGCTACCACGCTAGAAAGTTGCTGTTTGCTGTTATCTAGGTCGGCATCAGCAAGGTTCTGTTGGGCTTCTTGCAGTACTAGCGAAGCGATATTTGCACATGTATCAACGGTGTCTAAAGATTTTTCTGTTAGCACGACTAACTTACTTCGACTATCCGTTGGCGAAGGTTTCCTCTCTGTCCAACCGCGCTTTTCAAGCCCATCAATTGATCGACTGACGCTCGATTTTTCTAAGTACAACAGTTCACAAATCTGACTTTGAGAAAGGGCACCGTTGTTTCGCAACAGCAACACGACACCCCATTGTTCTGCTGTCATATCAATACCAGCATCTTTGAAACGGGTAGTGAGTAATCGGTTAAACAGACGACTAGCAAGCCCCGTAAGGTGACCGAGAGACTGATGATGGTTGTATTGGGACATGGAAAATTTCACCAAATAACATGAATGAACAATATGGTTGTATACACAACTATATTGGGCGATGTCAAATTCGTTTGAAGAAAATGCTACTAGCTTGTGCTTATCGTTGGGTTGATGTGTCAGATTGAGGTGCTAATGAAAATTGGTGAGGTAGCTTCGAAAACTTCGGCCAGTCAAATGTTTGCGCCTGATGCACCGAGTTGGGGAGCAAGCATCATTAAAGGTAGGGGAGTTGCAGTCCTCTCTTTACTTATTCAGTTTAAATGTGTTTTTTGTTTACATTACAAATGGTTAGATTTTAATTCTTTTCATTCGAAACACTTTTCTCAAGAAGTTCATGATAAATCAATGAGATTGATCTTTTTGATTGGCAATGATCAAATGTGTCTTTACTAAAACTGTACGGTACAGTACAGTTTGTGAAAATCATAAAATGGGTTTCAAACATGAAGAAGAAAGTTATCGCCTTGTCGCTTGTTGTTGGTTCGTTATTTGCTGCTGGCTGTGCCTTATACCAGCCGAATACTGTAATGACGGATAACGCATATGTTCATTCAGACGTTACGGCCATTTCACCTGAGGTTGGGGGGCAAGTAAGCGAAATCTTTGTCAAAGATAACCAGTGGGTAAGAGAAGGAACTCCTTTGTTTGTCATTGATGATGAAGACTTTATTGCCAACCAAGAAATTGCTCGAGCAGCACTAGATGTTGCGAAATCTGAGCTTACTGCAAATCAAATCAAAACGGATATGCAGTTAATGAAAATTGAGCAGGCGAAGCAAGGTATTCGCCGCGCGAGTGCAAATGCCGAACACCAAGCGGCGGAGTTTCAACGTCTTTCTCGTTTGGTACAAAAGCAATCTGTGAGCAAAAATCAGTTTGAAGCACAAAAAACGCGATCTATTGAAGCAAGCAGTAATCTTGAAACCGCTAAATTGGGCTTAGCTGCTGAGCAAAAACAGCTCGACACATTGATGACTGAGAAGTTGCAACTGACAGCACAGCGTAAAAAAGCAGAAGCAAACTTACGACTGGCTAATATTTCACTGGAAAGAACCACGGTGCGTGCACCATTCGATGGCTATGTGGCAGATAGACAAGTGCAAGTCGGCAAGTTGGTACAACCAGGAATGGGGCTCATCGTGATGGTGCCAGATTATGTTTGGATAGAGGCAAACTTTAAAGAAACACAACTTGAGAACGTTGTGCCTGGGCAAGAGGTTGAAGTGGTATTGGATATGTTTCCAAACCATCCATTGCATGGCCGTGTTTCTTCGATAACCCCGGCGACTGGTGCACAGTTTAGTTTATTGCCACCTCAAAATGCGACAGGCAATTTCGTAAAAGTAGTACAACGTGTACCAGTACGTATCGAGCTAGAGATCCCTCAAGAGTTGAGTCAACGAGTCTATCCGGGGTTGTCTGCAGAAGTAACGATCGAGACCGCGGCACAAGGTTAACTGCAATGGAAAAACGTTCACCGCTGCTGATTTTGACGCTTTTTGCGATTGCTGCTTTTGGTATTAACTCCGTGATGTTTACCGAGTTATCGTATGAGATGGCGGCAACGTCAGGCTTATCTGTCGATGAAGTTGCTCTGGTTAAAGTCGGCTTTATGATTACCCAGGTATTAGGTTTTATATTCACACCAATATTGGTGCGTAGATTGGGTACGTTAATTCTCTTACATGCCATTTTATTGGTAGGTCTAGCGAGCAATCTTGTACTTTACTGGGGCGGACAGCAAGAACTGGTGTTCACTCTGACTTGGTTCTCGAGTGGCTTTTTTATGAGCATGTTAATGGTGGTATTAAACCTTTACCTGCTCCACTTTTTTGAACAGCGTTGGCTACCAGCCATTATTGCTTTAACGCTAGTATTCTCAACCTTGCTACCGATCGGCGCTTACCCTTGGGTAGTGGCCAATATTGTCGAAATCTTTGATTGGTCACTGTTGTGTGTCGTGTCGGCTTGGCTGTACTTCTCTGCCTTGATAATTGCATGCATATACAATCCTAAGTCGATTCAAATTGAGGCCGGACCCAAATCTGGCTGCTGGTTTTATTTAGTTTTTGCCCTGACAATAAGCCTCGTTGTATTTCTATTGATGAGAGGCAGTTATTACAACTGGTTTGACTCGGAAAGGTTTGGTAAAGCCTCTTCGATTGCCGCGGCTCTGACTTTATTAGTGGTGTATTACTTTGTGAAAACCAGTCCTTTGAATACAGCATCAATACAGCTGCATAGTAAGTTGAAAACTAATGTTTTTATGTACAACGCTTTTTTGGCAGGTTTTGCTGTTATGGCGAGCAATGTGTTGTTTACTAGCTTTTTGAAAATGGCGTTGCAGTACAACAACCTTAATGCTGGATATGCCCAATTGCCGGCATTTTATGCCATGCTAGGTGGTATGTTAGTCAGCGTGCTGGTGTATTACTTCCGCCGTCCATTAGCGGATGCAGTCGTCCCGTTTGGTGTGGTGATGATTATACTTTCGGTACATAAGTTTAGTCAGTTACCTAGCTTTGCTGGTACGGAATCTTTGTCCGTTCCGATGATGTTGCGTGGGTTTGGTGTCGGCTTATTGAATGTGTCTGTGACCATTGCAGTCTTGATGTACTTCCAGGTCGGGCAGCGTTTAGAAGGCATCGCCAATTTCTACCTCTTTCGTACCATTGGTGGTGTGATCGCTGGTGCCGTGTTCTCACGGGTAATGCAAAGCCATAGTGCACAAGCTGCTGGAGAGATTGGCCGAACGCTAGATGATGTGAATCATGCTTTTGGTGCTTATAAAAATGCGTTGAGCACTACGATTCTGACTCATGGACACTTGCCAAATTCGGCATTAGGAATGAGCCAAATTAGTTCTGTTGTCAAAGAGCAGGCGACCACTCTCGCACTGAGTAATTCATTATTGATGTTTATTATCTCGGTCTTTGCTCTCGCGCCAATCTTAATAATCGGTAAAAAACTGGCGGCGAAGCGAGAGATTCACTAAGCCATAGAAACAACAAGGGAGCGATGATGCTCCCTTTTATATTCAGTGAGTTTATCTTTGGTATAGATTTAGGAAGGCGGAGACCGCTTTTTTCGTATGTGCATCTAACTCTTCATCTGTCGGAAAATCGAAGCCAATTAGTGCCATATTCTGGTAATCAAGTTTAATTAACGCAAGTAGTTGCTCACAAGCGAGGTCGGCATTTTCAACATCGAGTTGTGAACTGACAGTTTCACTCTTTAAAAAGTCGATGAGGTATTGATGAATGCGATGTGGCCCTGTCTGCCAGAATTGATTTGGTACGGAATCATGTTTGTTGAAGTCAGCCGAAACGATCCGATAAAGTGATAGCATAGGATTGGAGCATACACCTTTTAGGTACTTCTTGGCGAAGTCATTCAATGTTTCTTGTAAAGGCTCCGATTGCTTGTCGGCAAGTTGGAAGACGGACTCTAAGCTGGTTTTGGTATTGTATGCTAAAACTTCAACAAATAACCCTTCTTTGTTCGAAAAATAGCGATATAACGTCTGCTTTGAGCCTCCACAAATCGCGACGATTTGATCGAGTGATGTGTCTTTGTAACCTTGTTTTATAAAAAGGTCAGTGGCAACTTTGATGATTCGAGTTCGTTTCTTTTCGGTAGATATGCGCATAAATAAATCAACCCAAGCAAAAATCCACCTTTGTTGTGGCTGGCGTGGTTTATTACCGAGCTTTAGGTGGTTTAGAGGTGAAAGTAAAACTGTCCAGTACAGTACCACTATTGACGTTAGTAAACACGACTTTTCATGAACCAAGTGCTTCATTGAGACAAGCAAAAGTAGGCAAATTCGATATGCTGAAACCTATAGCGAAGGATGACACATTTAAAAATATCATTACGTATAGAAAAGTGATAACCGTTCTTCATACGATAGCCTTTACTCTCGAAATCATGTTAATTCAGCGTCTTATCGGACTCCAATGATGCCAACCAACGAAGCACTTCGGCGGTTGCTTCAATAAGATCACTTGGGATGTACTGGTCGACGTTGCCGTCCGCGTATAGTGCACGGGCTAGAGCTACTTTTTGCATCACAGGAACGCCTTCCTCTTTAGCGATTGCGATCATACGTTTGGCTACCGCATCGGTTTCCATCAAGGTGATGACGGGCAGGGGCGTTTCGCCTTTCTTGTAATAAAGACCAACTGCTATATGTGTTGGGTTTGTAACCAATACATTAGAACGTTTAACGTTTTCGCGTTGATTGGAGGCTTGTAGCTCTTGGTGCAACTGACGACGTTTACTTTTGATTTCAGGGCTGCCTTCCATCTCTTTGTATTCGCGTTTCACTTCGTCCTTGCTCATTTTGAGTTTCTTCGTGTGGTCAAATTTTTGGTACGCAAAATCAGCTGCAGCGATGACGATGAAACCTACCGAAGAGATAATCATTAATTGTTTAATCATGACGCCAGTAATGGTCGGGACACATTCTAGCCCGCAAGTTGGAATTTGCATCAAAGCGTTGATGTTACCGCGTAAGGTCACCCAGATAATGCAGGAAAGAAGAGAGACTTTAAGGATCGACTTGATAAACTCAATCACACTCTTAAGCGAAAAAATGCGTTTGGCACCTTCGACGGGATTGATCTTTTTGATGTCGGGTTTAACGGATTCACCACTAAATAGAAAGCCGAACTGCCCCATATTGGAAAAGATGGCGACGAGTGCAGCAACCAGAATAATCGGGGCGAGTAGATAGGCAATTTCTTTTGCGATGGCAATAGCGACATCGACTAGCGCATCTTGGAAGCCCTGATAAGCAAGCTTACTTGGTAGGAGAATAAGCGCTGAGATGTGCGACATGTAATAATCGGCGAACGCAAACAGTACAATTATGAGCGCCAAAATTAATGCAGACGATACGATTTCTTGGCTTTTGGCTACCTGACCTTTCTGCCTGGCATCGCGTAACTTTTTTGCGGTGGGTTGCTCTGTTTTTTCTGCGCTCATAAAGAATCCTAAGCGTTATTGCCAAATGGTATTGAGTTGTTCTGCGAATCGGGTAATGCCATAAAATTGCACTTCAAAGTGATCCATCATTAGCCCGAGGTACACGATCAGTAAAACACTCGCGATGGCACTTTTTATTGGCATGGCAAGGAAAAAAACATTCAATTGCGGTGCAAAACGACTGATAAGCGCCAGACCAAACTCAGCAAGAAACATTGCCAACACTAATGGAGCGGACATCAACACACCAAGCCACATAAGCTGTTCAAATTGCGCGTAGAAGAAGCTTACCCATGCATCGCTAACGGTTGGGAAAAAGTCCACGATCGGCCAAGATGTGTAGCTTTTGAATAACGCGTAGATAAAAGTGACAAAGCCACCGCCAGAGAAGAACAGGGTAATCAACGTTTGGGTCAGCAACACTGCGGTTGGCGTCGATTGCGAGCCTAGCGTTGGGTTAAACATACTTGCCATGGCAGCACCACGTTGGTTGTCGACCAGAAAGCCAGCCGCTTCTATTGCCCAAAAGGGGATAGCAGCAACAAACCCGATCAATAGCCCAATTAATACCTCTTTACCCAAAATCACTATCAGCCAAATACCGTCGGTTTCTGCGGGCAAGCTTTGCTGATTAATCATCGGAAATATAAACAGTGCGAGTGAGCAAAGCACACCATTTCTCACCATGGTGCCGCCTAGCATTTGCTTGCTCAAAATAGGCAAAAAGATGAAGCATGCCATTAACCGAGGTAACGTCAGGCTATACAAAAATAAAGCCTGGTGTAAGTCGTGATAACTCATCGTATTTGAGGAATTTTATCCATGGCAAGCGAGGCGAAGGCGTGGAGCTCTGCCCCTAGCCACTGCGTTGTGACGAACAGCGTAATAATGACCGCGATAAGCTTGACCACAAAGCCTAACGTTTGTTCTTGGACCTGAGTTAACGCCTGAATAAGCGACACCAATGTGCCAACCAACGCTGCGACTAAAATCGGCGGTAACGACAAGTACAAAACTAGGGTTAATGCTTGAGTCGTGAAATGAATGATTTCTGCAGAATGCATACTTTCTCCGTGATTAACCGTAACTCAGCACTAAGCCGTGAGTGAGTTTCGTCCAGCCGTCAAGCAAGACAAAGAGTAACAATTTGAAGGGGAGGGAAATCGTCATTGGCGATACCATCATCATGCCCATGGCGAGCAAGATATTCGATACAATTAGGTCGATAGCGATGAACGGTAAGTACAATAGAAAGCCAATTTCAAAAGCACGGGTAAGCTCACTGACCGTAAACGCTGGCAGCAACAGCAACAAGCTATCTGACTCTAAACGGTCCACGTACTTTTGAGGCCATAATGTGCGCGCAGCATCGGTAAAGAATATGGCTTCGGTTTCCCGAATATGTTTTTTCAAAAACTCTCGATAAGGCTGTAAACCGCTTTCAATGAGGCCTTCTACACTTGCAGAATCTTCGAGGGAGATATCATGCTGCTTTACGTAGTCGTAGGTTTCAAAACCGACGGGAGCCATGATGAAAATAGACAAAATGATCGCCAATCCGTACAGCGCCATGTTCGGTGGAATTTGCTGTACACCGAGAGCGTTACGCAGCAGTGAGAATACAACGGCGAGTTTTACAAACGACGTCGCCATCATCGCGATAAATGGGATCAGTGCCAGCAGTGCTAAGCTGACAATGAGATTGAGCTCGTCAGGTAACTGGATCATGCTGGCTCCTGCGTGCCACCAAACAGTTCCAGTACGCGCACACCTAAATGCTCATTAACATTAACCAGTTCACACTCACCGACGATTTTGCCGTTGGCACGCAATGTTACCGGCTTAGATACAGGTTGGTTTAGCTCGAATACGTACCCAGGCTGAAGCTGGTTAAGCTGTTCTAGAGTGATGGTTTGATGGCCGATATCAAACGTGAGTTCCACGGGCAGTTGCTGGTGGTCGGTTAACATTTCTGAAGTGTTTACGTCATTCATATTGGTTTCTTTTTCAATAATGTGAAGAATTTGGTCATCCAGTTGGCAGCGCCAGAGATTCTGGTTAGATACTTGAAAAATGGCTTGTTGCTTGGCGATATAACCATCGTCAAAAAAGATGACATCTCCCAGCTCGAGCGAATTAAATTCGCTTAACGTCAAATGGGTCCTTCCAAGACTTAACCACACAGGTAAAGCGAGGTGTCGAGCTTGTAGAGCAGCGCTGTTTGGTAGCGCATCCAACAACACGTCTGATCCTTCGCTAACCCACAAACAAAGAGAGCCGTTAGGCTTATTGAGGGTTAACATTAAAGTATGCTCTTGGGCCTGGCTCGCCTCTAACGGCTGTAGTTGACTAAGAATGGGTAACTGACCAAATAGCGCTTTGATTGCCTCACTATGCGGTTCTATCTGTGAGCTCAAAAGTGCTAACTGGAGGGAGTTAGGCAGGGACTCAAACGCAGTAGCATTTAAGGTCGATTTCAGCCAATGTTGGAGCTGCGCACGAGAAAAGTCTACTTGTAGGGTTTGCCCTCCAATCAACGTGGTTAAACGGAATCCTTCAAATGAAGGGATTTGAGAAACAGTAATCGATACGCTCTGACCATCAGCCCCTTGGAAATGGCATTGCTTTGCACAAAGTTGATTACTGAGCGCAATACTGTCTGAATCGACTTTGGGTATCGTTAACGGCGTCATAGGTCATTCTCCGCTTGCCATTCTTCATACACGCTACGTTTCTGGCGTGAGTGTTGTTGTTCATGTTGTTGTTGATCGAACTGCTGAGTCTGTTCGCTGATCGCTAGACGAAGTGGCTGCTCACCGCCAAATCGGTTTAGGCGCTCGGCAAGATCTTGTCTAGCTTGTTGGCTAATAATGGAAAGGGCATGCTCTTGTCGAATCGTCACGCTATAACCTTGCGCGTCCAACTTGATGTGGATTTCACCACCTTTTAATTGTCCTTCACTTAGAAACAGCCGAACCTCTTTGTTGTCCGATGCGGTTGGCAGCGAAACATAGATTTTGTCCACCAATTGTTGGAGTAACGTGTTTACTTCTCGTACAGGGGCAGGCTGAGCCTGTGAAGCAACACTCTTTAAAATGACATCGCCTTGTGTTGCCGCGCTCGCAAGGTGTTGAGGTTCTGCTTTTTCGTCATCCGCTTTAACGGCCACTAGTGCGCTTTTCGTCTCGACTTTCTCAAGCGATTTAGTTTCAGAACGACTATCGGTTTTATCTGTTAGCTTGCCTGTGTCTTGTAGTCGCTGCGTTGCACGCTTATTGTGTGTCGTTTCGGTTTGTTTCGTCGTGAAGTTGGCATTGTTAATTGCATCTTGAGCGAGCGATTTTCCTACGGCCTTTTTAGGGAGAGAACCGTCGAGAGAAGCTTGTGCTTGAGAATGGGGGCCAACGCGCTCAAGTGAGGATGAGCTTGGAGGCTGATCGCTCTCAAGTTTTTTATCTTTCTCATGCAATTTACTGTTTTCAATCAGGCGTTCTTCGCTATTTGTTGCGTCGTCTTGTGGTTTCTCTGCGCCTTCCTTTGTGACGACGTCACTTTTGCCTTTTAATGTAGCGGTATTTCTATAAATGCTGGCTTCTTGGTTAGAAAGTTTCGATTGTTTGTCTAGGGTTTGAGATGCTTCATGTCTTAACGGAAGGCTCTCGTCTCTGTTCTGAGTGTCTTTTTTGCTCGCAACGGTAGATTCTTCTTCCTTGCTAGGTTTCTCCGTCATTGCACGCTCGAACTGTGATTGAAGCTCAGCTTCTCGCTCCAAGGGCTTTTTTTCTGGCGTTGATTTGTACAGCGTATTCGGTGTTTCTTCTGTTGGAGTAATGCGCATAATGAACCTTTAAATAATATCGACAGTGCGAAACTCTTCGTGTTCGAGTTCTTCTTGGTATTGTCTTTCTCGCGACTGTTCCGCGAGTTCTTGTTGTTGCAACTGAACGAATTTTTCTTTGGTTTTATGGGCTTGCCGTGCCTCTTTTTGTTTTTCTTTAAGTACCGAGCGTTCGTACTCAAGCGCTTTTTTTGCTTCGGCAACGCGCTGTTTAAGCTCGGCTTCTCGCTCTCTCAACAACGCGATTTCTTGTCTCAATGTTTCCAACTCTTTGAGAACGAGTGTTTGTTGCTTTGCTTTGGCAAAACGTCGTTCTTCTTCTTCCTGACGCCAAACGTGATAGTCCTCGACGGAACGTTCGGCCTTTTGAACCTGTGCTGCCGAATTTGATACTCGGTATTCTTGGCGCTTAACGGCTTTATCCGCACGTTCAGCTCGAATTTGTTTGATTTCTAATAACCGTTCGATCATTGGTTCGCCATCCCTTTTAGTTGAGCGATAGCACCATCAAGATCACTTGGCTCATGCGTTCCTTGACGTAAAAAGGCGCGTATATCATCACTTTGTGCAATCGCCATATCTGCTCGGCTATCTGCCCCATGCTGGTACTCGCCAATTTTTATCAGTAGCTCAACTTCTTCGTACTTGGCTAACATTTCGCGAAGGTGAGCAGCAGACGCCTGATGATCAGGTTCAACGATTTGATTCATCACGCGGCTTGCTGATCGGAGTACATCAATGGCGGGATAATGGTTCATTGCCGCAAGTTTGCGCGAGAGAATGATGTGCCCATCTAAAATGGAGCGAGTTTCATCGGCGACAGGTTCTGTCATGTCGTCGCCTTCAACCAACACGGTGTACAGCGCTGTAATTGACCCTTTGTCAGATTGGCCGGCTCGTTCCATCAGCTTTGGCAAAGCGGCAAAAACGGAAGGCGGATAGCCACGTCGTGTTGGTGGCTCGCCTGCGGCTAGTCCAATTTCTCTCTGTGCGCGGGCGAAACGCGTTACAGAATCCATCAGCAGTAACACGCGTTTACCTTGGTCACGAAAATATTCAGCAATAGAAGTGGCAACAAAAGCGGCTTTGGCACGTTCCATGGCCGGGCGATCGGATGTCGCGACCACTAAAACCGATTTGGCCATTCCTTCTTCGCCCAAGTCATGCTCAATAAACTCTCGTACTTCGCGTCCGCGTTCACCAATCAAGGCGAGAACGGTCACGTCGACGTCTGCGGATCGAATCAGTTTTGCCAGTAGGGTACTTTTACCACCGCCCGCCGCTGCAAAAATGCCCATGCGCTGACCTTCACCACAGGTCAGTAGTCCATCAATGGATCGAACCCCAAGAGAGATTGGCTTTTCAATCAGTTTACGTTGCATTGGTGGTGGCGCATCGCGATAAACCGGATACCAAGCACTTGGTTCCTGGCTTTGCGTACCATCGAAAGGACGCCCAAGCCCATCAAGCGTTGTACCTAACAGGTGATCGCCAACACCGACTTCATGCATTTTACCCATTGGGCTTACTTCTGTATTTGAGGAAATCCCAAACATATTTCCTAACGGGGTGAGCAGAGCGTGATGCTGCTGGAAGCCAACCACTTCCGCTAACAAAGACAGAGTTTGATCGGGATTACGCAACTCACACAGTTCACCTACACGAACGCCAGGGACGACAGCTTTGATAATGGTGCCGGTGACTTGTGTAACGCGCCCGCGAATTTGGATCAGACGAGTTTGCCTGATCGCAGATTGTTGGATATCAGTGATGTATGAGAAATCGTTCAAGGTAAAAATATGCGCAATGATTGATGTTAGGAGGATAGAAAGGATGAGGGGGTATTTATAGTGAATATCAGTCGGGAGTTTTTAGAAAACTGAAAACGCACTAAAAAAACACGTCTGATTTTGACAGCTTCGAGAAAGCGCACTTCCTATAATTCGCCTGTATTGTACGGAAGGAGTGCAAGTGAATGAGTATTATCAACAATCATATCGCAACAAACCCAAAGTTTGATGCGTCTATCCAAAACGGGTTGGAATCGTCTCGTACCGACGCTTCACGAAAAGGCAATTACCGCGGTGAAACGGTCCGTGTTCACAATGCCACACAATCACTTTTTGATGCGATGGAAGAGCTCACTTCACTCGGTTCCGAAAAAGCAGAAAAAGATTTGACCAAGCGTAAAGTGAAAGATAGTGGCGTTCGAGTTAATGAAGCGCACGAACTCGTTTCTGACTATCTGCGAAAAGTCCCTGATCTTGAAAAGAACCAAAAGATCAAAGATCTGGCTGCAAAAATGGCGGGAGGAAATATCTCGACCATCGCTCAACTGCAAGCTTATTTGAATGGATTTTCAGAGGAGAAAAGCCATCAATACCTTGCGTTAAAAGCCGTTAAAAAGTTTTTGAGTTCGAGCCCAGAAAGTAAACATCTACTAGCGCTGATTGACCAAGCGATTCTGAGAATCGAGCAAAACCCAGATTCTTGGGCTCAAATTGATACGGAAATTCGCGTCTCAAACTTTGCTGATGAGTACAGCCAAGAGCAAGAGTTTAGCTCATTACATCAGCTGCGCGGTTTCTATCGCGATACCGTTCATAGCTATCAAGGGCTCGGCGCCGCTTATCAAGACGTAGTGGCGCGCTTTGGTGAACAGGAGGTATCGACCGCTGTTGACTTTATGCTGCAAGGCATGAGTGCAGATCTTAGTGTTCAAGGCAGCAGTATCGACTCGGTTAAGTTGCAGTGGTTGATGTCCGATATGCAAAAACTCAAAACTCTAAATACGTTGCAAGATCGCGTGAGTCAGCTGTTCCAAATGTTTAAACCGGAAAGGACGAGTTATGGCTTATCAAGTTTCTAATTTGATGGCTGATGTGATTGCGTTGGTAGAGCAGCGATGGGTAAGCAGTGATGAGATTTGGAAAGTCGCCAACGCAATGGAATTGACGGCGGTACAACAAAAAATCGATTTTTTTCGAGAGTTCCACAAGTTAGTTCGCGCGATCCCTATTGATGTATTCGCCGATGAAGAACAACGACAGAATTTAATACAAGCGGTACAAAAGGCGCTAGACGAAGCCATTGATATAGAAGAAGAGGAAGCGTGGGAAGATGAGTTGGATTGATGCATCCGTCAATGAATTTTGCCGAGGAATGGGGCTCGATGCCGTCGATTTCTCATCAGCTGGACGGGTGCAGCTGGATTTTGAGCAAAGCGGTACACTACATATTGAGCGACACGGAGAACAGCTATTCTTGATGTTGTCTCAAGCGTTATCTTGGCATCAAACCAGTGACATCATTCAAAGCGCCCTCAGTTTGTGTCATGCCGATCAAGGCTGGCCTTTCGAAATTAAAACTGGTTTGTTAGATGAGCAAACTTTGGTTTTTTCCGCGAGGTTAAACGGAGAAGAGGTCACGCTTCCGACTTTAGAACAAGCGTTTACGCTTTTGGTTCGTCTACATAACGATGTGGCAACCTCATGACTCGAGTAAGCACTTTAAACGTAGGCATAGAAGCCTTCACGCATGTTACTCATAGTGAGGTTAAGGCCGATTTCCCTGAACGGTTTCAATTACTTCCTGATGGACAGGCGGTCGCTACGCATTTAGAGAAGCTCTATGACCTCAGGCCTTCAGACCAATACCTAATCGCGTTAACCAAGCCAAAATTGTTGCACTCAGAATTGTTGCGTCCAGAAAAGTACCGCCAACAGTTCGATGAAACGTTGGCTCAGTTGCAAGTTCTTGCACAGGATTCAGGCTCCGCTTCTTTTATCAAAGCATCCGAAACGCTACAAAGTACGCAACTTGATCAGCGTTACCTCACTATGGCGCTCAATCTCCTTATCCAGGTCTAACCAACATGTTGAGATCCAAAGACATTGAACTGTTGCTTGTTCACGCGGCACTACAAGTTCAATACCAAAAGCCAGAGCATGCTATCTCTATTCTCGATGCGGTTTTAGAGATAGACCCGCAACACAAAGAGGCGATGCAAACGCTCGCAGTGGCGTGTTTACAAAGTGGTCGATATGCCCGTGCTGTTGAGGTATGTGAGCACTTATTAAAATCCGACCTTAAACCTGATTCGGCAGGACTCTGGTTTTGCTTAAGCCAAGCTCGTTGGAAACAAAATGACGTCGATGGGGCACGCCAAGCGCACCGACGCTATCTGCAATCTTTAAATAGTGAATCACATGAATAAGTTGATCGATATTTTAAACAAGGTAGGGCAACGTAAAGACATTATGCTTGCTGTGATGTTGCTCGCGATCGTCTTTATGATGATATTGCCACTGCCTACCGCGCTGGTGGATGTGCTGATTGGCACCAACATGAGTATTGCGGTGGTGCTGCTTATGTTAGCGATTTACATCACTACGCCGCTTGAGTTCTCTGCGTTTCCCGCAGTGCTACTGATCACGACATTGTTTCGTTTGTCTTTATCCATCACGACAACCCGGTTGATCTTGCTGCAAGGCGATGCTGGTCAAATCGTTTATACCTTCGGTAACTTTGTCGTGGGCGGTAACTTGGTGGTCGGTATCGTTGTGTTCCTGATCATTACTATTGTCCAGTTTATGGTTATCACCAAAGGCTCGGAGCGGGTTGCAGAAGTTAGTGCGCGATTCTCACTTGATGCGATGCCTGGTAAGCAGATGAGTATTGACGGTGACATGCGCGCTGGGGTGATTGACGTACACGAAGCACGGCACCGACGATCACTGATTGAAAAAGAAAGCCAAATGTATGGCTCGATGGATGGCGCGATGAAGTTCGTTAAAGGCGACTCCATTGCTGGTTTGGTCATCATTGTGGTCAACATCTTAGGTGGCGTCACGATCGGGGTAACGCAAAAAGGCATGAGTGCTTCTGAAGCACTTGAGTTGTTTGCTATTTTGACCGTTGGTGATGGTTTGGTGTCGCAAATTCCGGCGCTGTTTATCGCGATTACGGCCGGTATTATCGTGACGCGTGTTTCTCATGAAGACTCTTCTGATCTTGGTTCGGACATTGGTGGGCAGGTCATTGCTCAGCCACGTGCGCTTCTTATTGGCGGTGTGCTTTTGGTGCTGTTCGCACTGATTCCTGGTTTTCCAAAAATTACTTTTCTGGTCTTGGCCACAGTGGTTGGTGGTGGTGGTTTCTTCCTTTTTTATCAACAGAAAAAACAGGCTGAATCAGATAGTACCGACTTATCAAGCTTTGTTTCGCAAGGGGCGGGTTCACCAGCAGCGAAGCCAAGCAAACCAACCCCATCTAGAAACAGTAAAGGCAAACTAGGTGAGCAAGAAGAGTTTGCCATGACGGTCCCACTCTTGATTGATCTTGACGCGAGCCTTCAGGAAAGCTTGGAAGCGGTCGCATTGAATGAAGAGCTAGCAAGGGTGAGGCGCGCACTATATCTCGACCTCGGCGTGCCTTTCCCGGGTATCCACCTGCGTTTTAACGAGGGGATGCAAAATGGCGAATATTTAATTCAGTTACAAGAAGTTCCGGTTGCACGAGGACGAATTGTAAAAGACCAACTCTTGGTGACAGAAGGGAATGAGCAGATCGACTTATTAGGCGTGCCTTATGAGCAAGATGAAGATTTTCTACCCGGTATTTCTAGCATTTGGGTGGCACAAAGTTACGAGCAAAAACTCACGACTAGCCATGTCGGCTTTCTCACACCCGACAGAATTTTAACGTACCACTTGTCTCATGTTCTCAAGGAGTACGCACAAGACTTTATTGGTATTCAGGAGACGCGTTATCTATTGGAGCAGATGGAAGGCAGTTATTCGGAGCTGGTTAAAGAGGCCCAGCGCATTGTCCCGTTACAAAAAATGACGGAAATCTTGCAACGCTTGGTTTCTGAGGATATTTCCATCCGAAACCTTCGCGTGATCTTGGAAGCCATGGTTGAGTGGGGCCAAAAAGAGAAAGATGTTGTACAGCTGACGGAGTACATTCGTTCCAGCTTAAAACGTTACATTTGCTACAAATACGCGAGTGGACAAAACATGTTGCCCGCTTACTTATTGGATCAAAGTCTCGAAGACACAATACGCAGCGGTATTCGTCAAACCTCTGCAGGGAGCTACTTGGCGTTAGACCCGTCAGTAACTCAACAATTTGTGAGTGATGTGAAACAGACCATTGGTGATTTAAGCCGCATGCCGAATAAGCCTGTGTTAGTTGTGTCTATGGATGTACGCCGATATGTGCGAAAGCTTATTGAATCGGAATACTACGATCTGCCCGTTTTGTCATTTCAAGAATTAACTCAGCAAATCAATATTCAGCCACTTGGAAGGGTGGGGATGTAATGAAAACAAAACTAATGCTCTCGCTTGCGCAAGCGGGGATCGAAGTGACGCCATACTTTTGGCAAAAAAGTGAAATTCAACTTGGTTATCGAATTGAAGTTGAGGGTTTAGAGCTCGTTTTTCGTGTGGAGGACGGTGAAATCATCATCGTTCTTTTGAAACGTGTGCATCCAAACCTAGGGTTGAGTAACCCTTTTGCAGGCTTATTTCTCTTAGCTGAGCATGCTGTTCAACTTTATCCCTCCGATTGGGTCATTCGCGGAAACGTCGATGTGTTACGTGGTAGCAACATGAGCAGCCAGCGATTAGCCCAGTTTTATTTAAGAGCATGCGGTGCTAGCCATGATGAGCTAGACGACTGGTACTGTTTACGCCTGGCAGATTATAGACCTTTGAAAAAGTTGAAAAAGTAAAAACTCACGACTGTTACTGACAGCACCGATGAGATGACCCGCTTTAAGATAGGAATCAAGATGAAGCAACCGTTTACCGATGCGATTGAGAACGCTGAGCTCGCCATTAGAAAAGCTGAAGACAGAACCGATATTTTTAACGAGCTATTGGAAGGCTTAGGTGTTGGTCCTGTTGCGGGTGATGTTTTACTTGGCGGCATAAAAGCGCCAGTAGATACAATGAAACGTGCAGAGCAAGAGCTAATCGACGAAGTCCAGCGCCGCCGGCAACAACAAAATCAGCTACAAGGTACGTCAGGTAAACGCAGAAAGCGTCCCACAGTGATGCGCGGCATGATGATTTAGAGGTTTGGAAATGACGAATATGAAAACGACTGGCTCTACGACAGGAGCAACAGACACAGCTGCGAGTAGTGCACCATTACCCACTTTCCAACAAAACTTGATAGAGGCATTTACCCCTGTACTGGGTGAAGCAGAGACTCAGCAACTTGCCTCTCTAATCTCTTCATTGCCAACTATCTCGGGACAAACGGAATCACAAAGCATTGCGCTTTATGTTGATACACTTGAAAACCTAAAAGCGAAAAATAACGCGTTTGCTAATATATCATTGACCGACACCGCATCTGTTTGGATAAAGTCGCTACAAAGTGCTAACTCAGATGGCGAATTAACCGCAGCCGAGTTCAATGCTCAAACAAACCAAACACTATCAAATCAGTTTCAAGCTTGGTTTAGTAAGTTACTGACGGAAAACGTAGATAACTCATTACCTACTGAGTTTGTCAGTCAATTTAATCTGGGGACTCAGAGTACCCAAGGTGAACAGATCGCTAGCCTATCTGCTAAAGAACTGGCTAATGCCACCAAAGAAATATCTCGTTTTGTTGCCGAGCTTACTCATCAAATGAGCTCCCGTGAAGTGAGAGATGCTTCTATTTCTTTTCTTCGCAATGCCTTTAGTAGCTTAGGTTCCGTTAATCTCGCGCAACTGAAGAGCTCGGATTTCCTGTTGACTAAAGAGAGTTTCGCTCTTCAAGTCTCAGCTCAATTAAAAAGTAGTTTTCAAGGCATCGGTATTACTTTAAGCACCGATGACGCAAGTACGCTAGCTAACAGAATTACCTGGACTCCTGGTATTTCTAAACAGCAGCTTAAAGAAGCGTTAGATGAAATGGCCGTTCAAGTGAAAGGCCAATATAGCGCAGCTTATGGGGATGCGGCTGGAACGAAAAATCTTAAAGCGGCACTTAACACTGTCATTGGTGGAACCGAACCTTTGACGCTTTCTGGCTTGTTCGCCAACTTCGCCGTGAGTTTAACAAAGATAGAAATCGACAACTTTTACCAAGATAGCGCGATAGCCGATGTCCAAAAGACACAAATAACGGCAGCTCAAGTTAATTTAATCAAAGAAAACACCGAACGAGACATCCGATTACAGTTTGAAAAAATAGTAAAAGGTGAATCTACCGGGGCTTCGTTTACCGAGCGGTATGAGGCATTGCGCAAGAACTTAGGGGCATTGAAAGAGCGTCTACTCAATATCACCGACAAAGAGAAAGCGGATCGCGAGGTGAGAGCAGAGCACTCTCTAACGGCTCGTGATTTGTTGGCCGTTGTTGAGTCTAGCATTGGAGATCGTTTTGATGAGCAAGTGCTGCTTGCACTAAATGAGCGTCGCGTAAATCGCCTAGAAAAACGTAACGAGCAAAAGGAAGCACTGCAAGATTTAACCGTGCAACTAAAAATCTTTGGTGTTGTTCAGTCGAAAATTCACTCTACGCAAAGTGTTGATGGAGTTTATAAACCGGGAGATCCAGAAAGTAACTTCAAAGCGAGTGACTTTAACTACAGCAATCAAACGGATTTCGAAGCTTCACCTGAGTACAAGTATTTGACGGATAATAAGATAACAAACCATCGAGACTTCCTTCAAAAACAAGGTATTACTATCGGTGATGGTGCGTCGTACCAAGACGAAGAGAAGTCGAAAAAACTGTCTAACTTTTCTAGTTCTGTCAGTGATAAATCCAAGTTGCTTAACGATGAAGTGCAAATCAAAACCACTGAGCTGAACGACACCAGTTCTCAATACAACTCTACCGTTGAAGCGATGAACAAGTTTGTTCAGAAGTACCACAGTATTTTACAAGAAATCCTACGAGCCATTTAAGGATAACCAACCATGACTAAAACAAACGCGACCGATCCATCCCAAATGCAAGCTGAAGAGCTGCTGTCTTTTCTGGAAGAGGGAGGCACGCTAAAAATGTTGCACGATGTGTCTCAGGACACCATCGAACATATTTATGCCGTAGGTTACAACTTTTTCCAATCGGGAAAGATTGAGCAAGCAGCGAAAGTATTTCAATTACTCAGCATGCTTGATCATTATCAGGCGCGATTTTTCATTGGCCTTGGCGCGGCTCGTCAGGAGTTGGGTGAGTATCTGCAGGCAATAGATGCCTACAGCTACGCAGCGCTAGTGGACGTAAATGATCCACGTCCACCTTTTCACTCTGCTGAATGTCACCTGAAACTGGAACAACTGACAGAAGCAGAGAGTGGGTTTTACAGCGCGAAGGAGATGTCTGCCGGAAAATCACAATATGCAGATTTGCATGAGCGTGCAGGCATCATGTTAGAAGCGGTGAGAAATAAAAAGGAGTAATTAGACTATGAGTTCTATTGCACTTGACCGCATCCAGACACAGGTTTATAGCCCTGAATCTGGCCAAGCCACGTTAGATAACGTGCAGAAAACGGCGTCTACAGCGACGCCTTCTGTGACGGTAGAAAACGTGAAGAGTAAAGATGCAGATGTACTGAACACCGGAAAAATAAAAGTTCAGTTAGATGCACCTAACGCAGCTGTTAGCGACAAAGTGAATGATTTGACGCTAAAAGCCATGGCACAGCTGCAAAAGATCGTCGATACCATTGCAAAATCTCTCCATGCAGTTGCAGATCAAACAGGTTCGATTGCAGTCAAAATCATCGCAGGTTCTGCTGATGATTTTGAAGTAGAGCTTGCTGCTATCACGGATAAACTGAAAAGTGCTCAAAACGAGCTGAAAATTCAGGAAGTGAAGGTCGCAAAAGCTAAGCACGAAAAAGAGATGGTGGAAAACCAAGACAAAATCAAAGAATCGGAAGCCGCTGCAAAAGAAGCCCAAAAATCAGGCTTAGCAGCGAAGATCTTTGGTTGGATCAGTGCGGTGGTTTCTATTGTTGTTGGTGCCGTAATGGTGGCAACGGGTGTTGGTGCAGCAGCTGGTGCTCTTATGATCGCTGGTGGCGTCATGGGAGCAGTGAGCATGGCGCTGCAAGAGCCAGCCGTTCAAGATGCTCTAAAAGAAGCGGGCGTAAATGTCGATGTGCTAAACAAAGTCGTAATGGCATTAGAAATCGCAGTCGCGGTTATCGGAGCTGTTGTGACGTTTGGTGGTGCAGCAGCTGGCGGTATCGCGAAACTTGCAGCAAAAGGTGCTGGCAAGATAGCTCAAAAGGTCACAGAAATCGCTACGAAAACAGCTGCAAATATGGCGAAAGTGGCGGACATGGGCTCAAAAGCCGCGACAACGACCGCAAAAGCGATTCGTTACGGAGCAGAAACTGTCGATATTGCCGTCAACGTAGGTAAAGGCGCTACGGACAGTGTTCATGCCGCTAACAATGCTCACGTAACTGAGATTCAGGCAGATATCACGGACCTTCGCGCCAAAATGACCTTAAGCCAGGCCGTCATCGACAAGCTTAAAGAAGAAATTGGCAAGTTGATGGAAGATTTCCAAGAGCTGATGAGCGTCATCATGCAAATGATCCAAGCGAAAAGTGAAACCATGCAAACGGTGTTAAGCCGTCCTGCAACGGTATAAGGAGTTTATTATGCTAGATAAAGTAGGCGGAACGGGACGCGGCGAACTGTATGGTTTAGGCGATACCATTAAAACCAACAAAGCAGAAAAAGCGCCGGAAACAAAGCTTGAAGCAGGCGCCGTTAAAAGCCAAAGTGAGTCAGGTGTTTCTGGTGCAGCACGCTACCAGTTAGAGACGCCTAAAGCTCCTACAGTGAGTAACCAAGCTCAAGTTGTTGCAAACCTAATGAACGCTCTTGCACCGACGGTCAGCTCGCTAATGAGTACAACAATGAAAGCGCTTAACGGTGAAGAGGTGATCAAGTCACCATCAGATGCGGTATCACAATCGTTGACGCTACTAACATTGTTGTATCAAGTATCAAAGCTGAGCCGTGAGCAGCAAGTGCTACAGCGTGAAATTGCTGTAGAAGCAAACGTCGCGAGTTTAGAAAGCCAAGCGGCTGAACTAAACAACTCAGCAAGCGCGATGATCGCTATGGCAGTCGTTTCGGGCGTATTAGCGGGTGCTACCGCAATTATTGGTGCGCTTGGTTCTTTCAAAGCGGGGAAAGAAATCAAGAATGAAATGGCAAGCAATAATGTACTGAAGACGCAAAAAGCAGGCTTTGAACAAGCAGAAGAGTTGATGAATAACAATGGATTATCTAAAACTCAGCAAGATCAGGTTAAGCGTGCGCACTCACTAGCAAAAGACAATATCGCGGACACGACAGCACAGCTGACAAGTGGTGGTCGTAAGTTCGATAAGCTGATGAGTTCAAACCAAGCGAAGAACGCCATTCTTCAAGCTTTGGGCCAGATGGCAAACTCTGCATCGAATGTAGAGCAAACCAAAGCGCAAGCGCGCAGCAAAGATGATGAAGTGCAAGCGACTCGCGCACAAGCAGCCAAACAGAAAGCCGATGAAAACATTGGTTTCCAAGAAGGCTTATTGAAAGAACTACGTGACTTGTTCCGCTCTATCTCAGATAGTCAGAACCAAGCGTGGCGAGCGTCAGTCCCAACGGTGTAACCGTCCATTTCACTAACTACAAAGCGTTGTTTATACAACGCTTTTTTTGTTCCAGTTATCTAAGCTAATAACTAGATATGGATACTTACTGAGGAATTGGTTTGTAACACATATAACGTAGTTAGACATTTACTCTATCCCGCTTCCTTAGTAATCATCAATGATTTGATCACCATGCTAAAAGAGATTTATCTTGCATAGAAGTTGTTGTTTTTGTTGAACTCAGCTCAAAGTTATCACTCCATAGTGGCTTTGTTGCATAAAATTGAGTTAGAGTATCATTATTACTCACAAAAAGTGTTTTTTTGTAGTGGGAGTACTTAAAAGGAAAATATGGCGGTTCGACTGGTGAGTATTTGGGAACAGAATTATATAAAACTCAACTTAATAAGTAGTCGAAGATGGAAGATATCAGTTTAGCATCAGATTTAGTTATTTATCTGACTACGGTTGGAATTTTCGGTATATTCATTTGGGTTTTGTTTGTTATTTATTTGAAATCCAATTGGTTGAAGTATCTTGAAGATACTCTTGATAATGGAGTCCGATACTACACTCTGAATATATTCTTATCAGGTCAAGGTGTCCTACAATATGGCACTGTCTTTCTGAGCAAGTTTCATGCGAAACGGTATAAAATGCTAGAGAGGAGAGATAAAGTTCCAAAGCATATTAAACGATTATTTGTTCTCTCTTTCGTATTATTTATTTTAAGTGCCTCATGTCTTTTGGCTGGGGTGGTAATTCATCATATTTATATAGAATAAAGGTTGTTTAACAATATTATTGTAATTGTCCTGATTGTTTCTATTTAATATATAATATCGAATGGATATGTCTGTCTAAAAATTTAATAAATTAAAAACTTTAAAAAGATTTAATTTTCTATGCGATATGGGTTGCGCTTATATAGAGTCTTGTACGATGGCAGAGTATGCTGATAAAAGTGGTGATTAGCTAAGCTAATCTGCAAGGATGAGAACTCAAACGTTATCAAATTGTTAACGGTTGCTATACTTAAACGGTCATCAACACAGGTAAAAAGGATGTTCAATGTTTAAGTTTAAGCAAATCGCACTTGCTGCTTCTTTAGCGGCACTCACAACAGGCTTTTCTGCGTCTGCGGAAGAAACGTTTGTCACGATTGGTACTGGTGGCGTAACAGGGGTTTATTATCCGACTGGTGGAGCAATTTGTCGCTTAGTCAATAAATCGCGAGAAGAGCACGGTATTCGTTGTTCGGTAGAAAGTACCGGGGGATCGATTTATAACATCAACACTATTCGTGCTGGTGAATTGGATCTCGGTATCGCTCAATCAGACTGGCAGTATCATGCTTACAAAGGAACCAGTAAGTTTAAGGAAAGCGGGCCTTTTAAAGAACTACGCGCCGTATTCTCCGTTCATCCAGAACCGTTCACTGTCGTTGCACGTAAAGACGCGAACATCAAAACTTTTGATGATTTGAAAGGTAAGCGCGTCAACATTGGTAACCCTGGCTCAGGTCAACGAGGCACCATGGAAGTGTTAATGAGCCAGTATGGCTGGAGTAACGATGACTTTAAGCTTGTGTCTGAGTTAAAAGCAGCAGAGCAATCAAAAGCACTTTGTGATAACAAAATTGATGCGATGATTTATACCGTTGGTCACCCAAGTGGAGCGATTAAAGAAGCCACTACGTCGTGTGATAGTAATATCGTAACGGTAGCTGGACCTAATGTAGAAAAATTGGTTGCAGACAATAGCTTCTATCGTGTCGCAAATGTACCGGGTGGTATGTATCGTGGCACAGATAGTGATGTTCAAACCTTTGGTGTGGGTGCGACGTTTGTTTCCTCTACTGCGGTACCAGAAGATGTGGTTTATAACGTGGTCAAAGCGGTATTTGAAAACTTCGATGATTTCCGCCGTCTCCACCCAGCGTTTGCGAACTTGAAGAAAGAGGAAATGGTAAAAGACGGTTTATCTGCGCCTCTTCACCCAGGTGCGCTTAAATACTACAAAGAAGTAGGGCTGATTAAGTAACCGTTACTTTCGCTTATTATTGATGTAAAACGCCATCTTTCGCGACTAATGCCACTCGTTTAACAGCGAGTGGCATATTTATGTCTCTCGTCATCCTGTACAGCGACGGAGGAGCGTGATAAAGGATCTTCTATCCGAGCACTTTATGGTCAAAATAGTTTCATTAGCCGCTCAGCGTACTGCTATTAGATTCCTAGTCTCGCCAAGGCTCGCTGGAATGACACAAAAACATCGTTAAGCGATCAGCATTAATCTTTCGCGATGGCGTTTTTTGTTGGGGTGTTATCTACTTGTGCAAGCTTTGTTTAAGCATAAACATCAATGAAAAAGTAGATAGTGATCAGAATAGAAGAAAGAGCAACAAACCCTTTAACATGATTGGGATTAAGTTGACGAGATACACGAGCTGCAAGATAACCACCCACCAACGTACCGACCAAAACAACGCTACCTGTGCGCCAGTCAATGGAACCATTCGCAACAAAAATCACGATAGCAATGAGTGAAACACACGTAGATACCAGCAATTTCAAACCGTTCATTAAATTAATATCTTGGTGACCCGCTACTACCAGATAACTCAGAACAATAACCCCTAAACCTGCGTTGAAAAAACCACCGTAAGCAGAGACACCAACAAGTAATAGACCCAAAGCGATTGCTCCGAGTATTCCTGCGTGTTTGTGCTCTTTCGCGACAGTTTTGATAAGCATTGTTAAACGAGAACCAGTCAGGAAAAGCACGGTGGCAAACAAGAGTAGCCAAGGAATGGCTTCCAAAAATAGCGACTCTGGTGTGTTGAGCAGCAGATATGCTCCGACAGCGCCACCTACTAAACTGAATGAGACTGTGAACAACAGTTCTTGTTTGTTCTTCATGATCTCTTCTCTGAAGCCAACGGCTCCGCTAATATACCCCGCACATGAAGCGTAAGTATTTGTTGCATTGGCCATAATTGGAGGCACACCAACCGCCAATAGGGCCGGAAAAGTAATAAAGCTTCCGCCTCCCGCAATGGAGTTAATGATCCCACCAACTACGCCGGCAACGAATAAAAGCGCTAGTTCTAAAAGCATAAACAATCCTTGTTATGTTCTTTTTCATTGTTAGAGCTTTAGATGACCCATCCCACATGCTCTAGTGTTCTGATATGAAGTTTACTTTACCCGCTCTAAAACAAAATTGTTCAGTTCTGTGACGTTTTTGATGACATGAACGGTTTTACTTTGAGAGTACCCTTCGAGACGAGACATGAAGTCATCATTCCAGAATGCAGGGCATTGCTGAAGAACTTTGTAGCTTTGTAATGTCCCTTTAAATACCGAACTGCCATCAGGCCACCCTTCGGGTTTAATAAATAGTCCTTTAAGGAGACGTTTCGTCACAAACCAATAGCTTACGGAGTATGGTAGATCAATATAAACGAGAGTATCGGCTGCATCTAAACGAGCATTAAAGGAGCTGATAGGCCCCAGACCATCTATGATCCAACGATCTGAGTGAAGTATATTGCTATGTGCTTCATCAAAAACGTCACGCTCAACGGGCTCACCGTTTGGTTTATAGACTATGGAATCTAATTGATGAAGAGGGAGATCGGTAGCAGACGCGATTGCTTTACTTATCGTCGATTTTCCGCTGCCGGGCTTACCAAAAACCGCTACTTTTTGCATGTGACCGCCTCCAAGAGAGTATTTCCCATACGGTAGAGACAGAAAACCCACCGTTATGGGTGGGTTCGATAAATATTGAGCGCATCAAATATCCCACCATTCCTATGGAATGATGATAATTCGTTGGTTAAGTTGCGCTAAGTGTGTATTCATGCAACTACTCTTATATATAGGCGATGACTTGTCAATATTATTTTGCTTAATAAGTGAACGATTTGATAGGAGAAAGAAAAGCCATCGCGATGGATGGCTTTATCTAGGTTGTAAGAGACAGTTATTACTGCTCAACGCTCACTGGCTGTGCTTTAAACTTTTGAATCAGCTTTACGATTAGTGGACTTGCCAGTACCAATACGGCTAAAACAGTAAAGGTAAGGGTAATAGGGCGCTCCCATAGGAAACTCAATTCGCCGTCTGAAATCATTAATGCGCGGCGTAAGTTCTCTTCCATTAATCCCCCAAGGATGAAACCCAGCAATAAAGGCGCAAGTGGGAAGTTAGCGAGTCGAAGTGCAATGGCAGCCATAGCGACAATCAGCATCACGAACACATCCATAGTATTAAAGGAGACCAAATAAACTCCGGTGATTGAGAAGAATAAAATCATCGGCAGAAGTACCGTTCTAGGAACCGCCAAAAGCTTTGAGATGTACGGAATCAACGGTAAGTTCAGGATCACGAGTACGATGTTGCCGAAGTACATGGAAATGATCACTGACCAGAACACATCTGGATGCTCAACAAACAGGCGAGGGCCCGGCTGAATACCGTAAGCGATCAGCGCGCCGAGCATTATTGCTGTTGTACCAGAACCTGGAATGCCAAGCGTTAGCAGTGGAACAAATGAACCACTAGACGCTGCGTTGTTCGCTGATTCTGGCGCGACTAAACCACGGATACTGCCTTTACCGAACTCTTCCTTTTTCTCTTTAGGTGCGAGGTTGCGCTCCATACCATAGCTTAAAAAAGCAGCAATGGTTGCTCCTGCGCCAGGAAGAACGCCAGTGAAGAAACCTAATATTGAAGAGCGAATTGAAACAGGCGCAACATCTTTGATTTCTTCCTTCGTCACTTTCATTGAGCCAATGTTACTCAGCTTTTCCTGTTCTTCATCGCTGGTGTCTTTTGATGGTTTAAGAATGCCCATCAATGTTTCACCCAGTGCGAATGTCGCCATTGCAAGCAACAAGAAGCTAAAGCCATCCATTAAATCTGTCAAACCAAAAGTAAAGCGTTCAACGCCTACGCCTTTATCGATACCAACTGTAGATAGCATCAAACCAAGAATGGTCATCATCCATGCTTTGATGACCTGACCTTTCCCCGCAAAAGCCGCGACTGCTGATAACCCAAGTAGCATCAACGCAAAATAGTCTGACGATTGGAAGCTAAGTGAAACGCTAGCCAATGCTGGTGCTGCGACAAGCAACATAATGGCAGATAGCGTACCGCCAGTGAAAGACGAATAAGCTGCCAAAGCTAATGCTTTACCTGCTTGGCCTTTTTGAGCCATTGGGTAGCCGTCGAATGCTGTCACCACGGTTGAAGAACAACCCGGCGCGTTAATTAAAATCGACGACGTAGAACCACCAAATACCGCACCGTAATAAACACCCGCCATCAAAATAAGGCCAGAAGAGGGCTCTAGGCCATAAGTAATTGGGATCATCAAAGCAATGGCTGAGATCGGCCCAAGCCCAGGTAACATGCCGATAAATGTACCGACGAAACAACCAACGATCACCATCATGATGTTCATTGGCATTACTGCAGTGGATAAACCTTGTAGAATTCCATCTAACATAATTCAGTCCTTTCTTTGACTACCAGATGGTGAAAATCAAACCCGGTTCGAGATAGATGTCCAAACCTTGAGTGAGTAATAAATAGAACGCGATCACGAATGGAAACGACGCGCCGAACAGAACGGGTTTACGTCTTTCCCCCAGCAGATAAAAGCCAGCCAATAAAAAGAAGCCAGTAGCTATAACAAAGCCGAGGTAAGTCAGGCCCACGCCGTACAGCGCCATCAAAACCAAGAAAGCGATCAGTAACTTCCAATTAAAGGTCAGCACCGCGCCACTTTGTTTATCTGGTTGTCCTGTTACCAGTAATAACAAAGAAAGGCCTGCACCAACGTAAGTCAGGATGGTTGGCAAAGTACGTGCGGTGAACGGTTCGTATTCATCACCAGGGAACAATGGAATTTGCGAGGTTTGATAACCGTAGCAAAGACAGAAGAGTAGAAAGATCATTGCGCCGACACGGTCACGACAGAGCAAATATTCTTTGGTGAAAAAGTTGGTTGAACGAGACATATTCAACTCCTAACAAAAATAAAAAAGACCGCATATGGAAGTTAATGAATAAACTAAACCATTAACAATTAAGCATTTCGCTGCTAGTCGAGCTGCTTTGGGTATATAAACAAAGGAGTGTGCATGCCGATTGTCGACAATATCCATATACGGTGAAACTTAGAGTGCAAATACAGTTGGGGAAATACCAACCCCACGTTATTGGGTGAGGTTGGAATCTGAGGGACCCAGTTCGACTGTTACTTTAGGAAGCCTAACTCGCGCATTAAGTCACCCATTTGCTGCTCTTGCTCTTCAAGGAACGCGAAGAACGCTTTGTCCGCCTTGTAGTTGTCTATCCAACCATTGCGGTCACGGACGACTTGCCATTCGTCAGTGTTGTACATTTTGGTAAATGCTGCATTCCATTCATCCAGCTTTTCTTGGCTAGTACCTGGTGCAGCAAAGAATCCACGCCAGTTAGCGAAGACAGTTTCGTTACCATATTCTGTTAGCGTAGGGATGTTTGGTGCAGCTTCTAGGCGTTTTGGTGCAGTTACCGCTAGCACTTTGACTTGACCAGATTTAGACATCTCCAGTACTTCACCTAGGCCCGTAGAGAGCAGTTGAGTTTCGCCTGAAAGAAGGGCTGCCATGGCTTTACCGCCCGCATCGTAAGCGATGTAGCGCACTTTACGCGCATCAAATCCTTCGCCTTTAAATGCGGCGGCAACGACGAGGTGGTCCATCGAGCCACGAGCAGAGCCACCCGCAATTTTCACTTTGCGAGGGTTAGATTCAAATGCTTTTACTACGTCTTCCCAAGAATTGTATGGCGAATCAACAGAGGCTACGATGGCACCGTAATCCGCAATGGTGGCTGCAACGGGAGTGAGATCTCTAAAGGATTGAGGGAAAATACCTGTTAGAGAGCGAACGACGATCGGTGTTGAATTCACCATCAGCGTATCTTCTTGGCGATCTGCCGTTTCAATCAAGTGCGCAATGGCTTTACCGCCGCCGCCACCAGAAAGGTTTTGAAAAGATACCGTCTCAACGATGTCTGATTTGAGTAGCACATCACCTGTACCTCGTGCGGTCATATCCCAGCCGCCACCGGCACCTCCAGGGATCAAGAAATGCATTTTTTCTACATCAGCAGCAAAAGCGTTAAATGAAAATGAAGCTGCGATGATCGATGCGGCGAGCGTTGGTTTGATTACCTTTAACATGTTCACGTTCCTTATGTTGGTGACTCTATTTTTTTGGTGAGTCTTATTTTTGTTTCAGCTTTTAACTCGAACTGGATGCTGATGTGTCAAAGGTTAAGCAAGTGTTAAATTGATGTCTTTAAAACGTCGATAAAGAGAATATTGAGCATAACGGATATTTTGTTCATAAAGTTCACGCTGAAAAATTGGTTGCACATCACGCGTGCGTGCTAACAATTGCGTCATAATGGAATGACATCAAACGAATAAGGAAACAGAGAATGAAAGGGACATGTTTGTGCGGAGCTATTGAAGTGATCGCAGATGCTAAGAATGAAGTGAGTCTATGCCACTGCTCGATGTGTCGAAAATGGTCGAGTGGAGCACTCCATGCTGTGCATTGTGGTCCTAACGTAACGTTTAAGGGGGCCGAGCCAAAGCGTTATCAATCGTCTGACTGGGCGGTGAGAGGTTTTTGTGGCGAATGCGGCACAAACCTTTTCTATCATTTTTTACCGACAGGCGAGTACATTCTCTCCGCTGGTTTGTTCGACAATCCAGATTTCAAACTCTCATTAGAGATCTTTACCGATGAAAAGCCCGCGTATTATGACCTCAATCCCACCTCACAAAAGATGACATCGCAGCAAGTTTTTGAGCAATTTTCATCTAAAGAATAGCCTTTTGTATCCTTAATTGTTCGACAGCTTAATTGTTTTTCTTTTATATCATAATGTTAAGAGGTGTTTAGTTGTCGACAATTTGCTTTTTCCTTCGCAATTACCCCTCAATTTAGCTCGTAATAGATGATTTTCATCGATTTAAATTACGACCTTAGTCTAAATTGTCGACAATTTACTTGATTGTCGACACTTTGATCGACTACTTTATATTCAGGTTAAGAAATTGTAGACATTTTGATGTCGGTAACGTGAGTATCTGAGTATGAACTCTGAGTTGAAAACTCGTTATAAAGTACTGGGTTCTGAGAAAGAACACACAAAGTCAGAAACACTGACAGAAACACTGATTGAAGTCATTGTGAATGGCGATGTTAAGCCTGGTCATAAAATCTCGGAGCCTGAACTGGCGAAGAAATATCAAGTCAGCCGTGGCCCTTTGCGTGAAGCATTAATGCGTTTAGAGGGGCTAGGACTCATTGAACGTATTCCTCATGTCGGGGCTAGAGTGACCACTTTTTCTCCAGAAAAGCTGATAGAACTCTATGCGGTTCGCGAAGCGCTAGAAGGTATGGCGGCAAGGTTAGCAGCGCGACATATTACGCAAGAAGAGCTCTTGAGCTTGGAAATGCTATTGTCGACACATTCTAAGCACATCGATCAAGTGGAGGGAGCCTCTTACTTCCATCAGCATGGAGATTTTGATTTTCACTATCGCATCATCCAAGCAAGCCGAAACAGCAAGCTGATTTCTCTGCTGTGCGACGAGCTTTACCACTTGTTACGCATGTACCGCTATCAGTCACCGCGCGCGCAATCTCGTCCAAATGAAGCGCTGACTGAACACAAATTCATTCTGGAAGCCATTCGCAATCGCGATGAAGAGCTTGCAGAAATGCTGATGAGAAGACACATCTCAGGAAGTCGAAAGCTCATCCAATCGCAAATTATACATACAGAAAGTTTAGACAAAGACTAGAAGGAATTCGTCATGAGCTTAACACCGGGAGCGAAGTTCAGACTCGCTATTGAACAAAACAATCCGCTGCAAATTGTTGGCACCATTAACCCTTACTGCGCCATGATGGCGAAAAACTTGGGGCATCAAGCGATTTATTTGTCTGGCGGCGGTATTGCAAACGCGTCATACGGATTGCCGGATCTCGGTATTACAACATTGAACGACGTACTGGTCGATGTTGACCGCATCACTAACGCGTGTGATTTACCGCTATTGGTCGACATCGACACCGGTTTTGGAGGCGCATTTAATATTGCTCGCACGATCAAAGCAATGGAAAAGGCGGGTGCTGCTGCGGTTCATATGGAAGACCAAGTCGCACAGAAACGTTGTGGGCACCGTCCGAACAAAGCAATTGTGAGCCAGCAAGAGATGGTTGATCGCGTAAAAGCCGCGGTTGACGCACGCAATGATGAAAGTTTCGTGATTATGGCTCGTACAGACGCGCTAGCTGTTGAAGGCATGGACAGTGCAATTGAGCGTGCGATTGCGTGTGTGGAAGCTGGCGCGGATATGATTTTCCCAGAAGCGATGACCAAGCTGGATCAGTACCTTCAGTTCTCAAACGCACTTGAGCAAGCAACTGGAAAGCACGTTCCTATTCTGGCCAACATTACCGAGTTCGGCGCAACGCCACTGTACGGCTGCGACGAGCTTGCAAAAGCGAAAGTCGATATGGTGCTTTACCCATTAAGTGCGTTCCGTGCCATGAACAAAGCCGCTGAAACGGTTTATAAGCATTTGCTAGAAGTGGGCAATCAGGAAGCTTTGGTTGATTCAATGCAAACACGCAAAGAGTTGTATCAGCACCTGAACTACCACGATTACGAAGACAAACTTGACCAGCTATTCTCTGAAGGAAAATAGCGGGAAAAGAAAAGATAGACGGAAGCCCAAGAAAAGATAATCGGAATTTATCTAATTCAATAACGTGAAATTCGTCTGGCTAAAAAAACGCTCCAAAGAGGGCAAAGCCAGACAGAAAAGGAGTTCAAACAATGTCTCAAACTGCAGAAAAGAAAGCAGAGTTAGGTGGTGCAGGCCTACGCGGTCAAAGCGCTGGAAGCACAGCTTTATGTACTGTCGGAAAAACGGGGACCGGTCTGACTTATCGCGGTTACGATATTACTGACCTTGCCAATAATGCTCAATTTGAAGAAGTTGCACATCTTCTGTTACGCGGTCACTTACCAACTCAGAAAGAACTGGATGCGTACAAGACACATCTCTTAAACCTTCGCGGCTTACCAACTGAGCTTAAGCAAGCGTTAGAGCTTATTCCTGCTACTGCTCATCCAATGGATGTGATGCGCACTGGTTGTTCTGTGTTAGGAAACCTAGAACAAGAAATGAGCTTCGATGAGCAATTGCATTCGACGGAACGTATGCTGGCGCTTTTCCCAGCTATCATCTGCTACTGGTATCGTTTTAGTCACGATGGCGTTCGTATCGATACAGAAGATCAAACCGAAGACTGCATCGGCGGTTACTTCTTGCGATTGCTTACAGATAAAGAGCCATCAGCGCTACACAAACAAGTGATGCACTGTTCCTTAATCCTTTACGCTGAACATGAATTCAACGCATCAACTTTTGCAGCGCGTGTTTGTGCATCAACGTTGTCAGACATTCATTCTTGTATCACGGCAGCAATCGGTACGCTTCGCGGGCCACTTCATGGCGGCGCAAACGAAGCAGCGATGGAAATGATTGAAGATTGGCAAACGCCAGACGAGGCGGAAGCGAACATCATGAAAATGCTGGCCAACAAAGACAAGATCATGGGCTTTGGTCATGCCATCTATCGCGAAAGTGATCCTCGCAACGCGTTGATTAAGCGCTGGTCGAAAGAGCTGTCACAGCAAGTCGGTGATACACATCTATATGCTGTTTCTGAGCGTGTGGAATCAGTGATGAAGCGAGAGAAAGGTCTGTTCTGTAATGCGGACTTCTTCCATGCATCGGCTTACCACTTCATGGACATTCCAACCAAGCTGTTCACACCAATTTTTGTGATGAGTCGTTTAACGGGCTGGGCGGCACACGTTTATGAGCAACGTGCCAATAACCGCATCATTCGCCCAAGTGCTGATTACACGGGCCCAGACCATCAAGAATGGGTACCTATCGAGAATCGCTAGCGCGAAGGTCAATCAGGGCACATATGCTTTGATTGACCACCTCCTTCCTTTGTACCTCTCTCTGACAGAGGAAGGAGCCCCTCTCATCACGATGTTTCTGGAGCAATGGAAAAACGTTGATGAAGGCAAGATGTACAGACTGAATGGAAGCAAACCATGAACACAAATATTAATACCCAATATCGTAAGCCGCTTCCGGGAACTCAACTGGATTACTTTGATGCACGCGAAGCCGTCAATGCCATTTCTCCTGGAGCCTATGAAAAACTCCCTTACACCTCCCGCGTGCTAGCTGAGCAACTGGTCCGTCGCTGTGAACCGAACACATTGACGGATAGCCTAAAACAGTTAATTGAACGTAAACGTGATCTTGATTTTCCTTGGTATCCAGCACGCGTGGTTTGTCATGACATTCTTGGTCAGACTGCTCTAGTCGATTTAGCGGGTCTGCGCGATGCTATTTCGGATCAGGGTGGCGATCCTGCAAAAGTGAACCCTGTGGTTGAGACTCAATTGATCGTTGACCATTCTTTAGCGGTTGAGCATGCGGGCTTTGAACCTGATGCCTTCGACAAAAACCGCGCGATTGAAGAGCGCCGTAATGAAGACCGATTCCACTTTATCGAGTGGTGTAAAACAGCGTTTGAAAACGTCAGTGTGATTCCTGCGGGTAACGGCATTATGCACCAAATCAACTTGGAGAAAATGTCTCCTGTGGTGCAAGCGAAGCAGGGTATTGCCTACCCAGATACCTGTGTGGGTACGGACAGTCACACGCCGCACGTTGATGCATTGGGTGTTATCGCGATCGGTGTTGGTGGTCTGGAAGCTGAAACCGTAATGCTTGGTCGACCATCAATGATGCGTCTACCTGATATTGTCGGTGTAAAACTAACGGGTAAACGTCAACCAGGCATTACCGCAACGGATATTGTCCTCGCGATTACTGAGTTTCTGCGTAATGAGCGTGTCGTCTCTTCATATCTTGAATTCTTTGGTGAGGGTGCACGTGATTTAACAATCGGTGACCGTGCAACCATTTCCAACATGACACCAGAATACGGCGCGACAGCTGGCATGTTTTATATTGATGAGCAGACCATCAATTACTTGAAACTAACTGGTCGAGATGAAGAGCAAGTTGCTTTAGTAGAAAAATACGCAAAACAAACCGGTCTTTGGGCTGACGATCTAGATACTGCCGTTTATGAGCGCGTACTGGAATTCGATTTATCATCAGTAAGTCGTAACATGGCCGGCCCGTCAAACCCTCACCGCCGTTTACCAACATCGGAGTTGGCGCAGCGTGGCATTTCTGGTGCGTGGGAAGAGAAAGAAGGCGAGTTACCAGATGGTGCAGTTATCATCGCTGCTATCACATCGTGTACTAACACCAGTAACCCTAGAAACGTGGTTGCCGCAGGCCTTGTCGCGAAGAAAGCCAACGAGCTCGGCCTTGTACGTAAACCTTGGGTGAAGTCGTCTTTTGCTCCGGGTTCTAAGGTAGCGCGTCTTTACCTGGAAGAAGCGGGCTTATTACCAGAGTTAGAAAAGCTTGGCTTTGGTATCGTCGGTTACGCATGTACCACTTGTAACGGCATGAGTGGCGCGTTGGATCCAAAAATCCAGCAAGAGATCATTGATCGCGATTTATATGCGACAGCCGTTCTGTCTGGTAACCGCAACTTCGATGGCCGAATCCATCCTTACGCAAAACAAGCTTTCCTTGCATCACCACCATTGGTTGTCGCTTATGCGCTAGCGGGTACGATTCGTTTCGATATCGAACGCGATGCTCTGGGTATTGACCAAAACGGTAAACCAATTTACTTAAATGATTTGTGGCCAAGTGATGAAGAGATCGATGCTGTTGTCGGTAATCATGTTAAACCTGAGCAGTTTAAGCAAGTTTACATTCAAATGTTTAAGCTGGATGACGCAGAGAAAAGCTCTAGTCCGCTTTACGACTGGCGTCCGATGAGTACCTACATTCGCCGTCCACCTTACTGGGAAGGTGCGCTGGCGGGTGAAAGAACACTGTCTGGCATGCGTCCATTAGCGATTCTGGGCGACAACATCACGACTGACCACCTGTCACCATCGAACGCGATCATGGCGAGCAGTGCTGCGGGTGAATACTTAGCGAAAATGGGCGTTCCGGAAGAGGACTTCAACTCTTATGCGACTCACCGTGGCGATCACTTAACGGCGCAACGTGCGACCTTTGCTAACCCGAAACTATTTAACGAAATGGTGAAAGAGAACGGTGAAGTGGTTCAGGGTTCTCTGGCGCGAATCGAACCAGAAGGCCAGGTTGTACGCATGTGGGAAGCGATTGAAACCTACATGAATCGTAAACAGCCACTGATCGTGGTGGCTGGTGCGGATTACGGTCAAGGCTCATCTCGTGACTGGGCAGCAAAAGGTGTTCGATTGGCAGGCGTAGAAGCCATTGTTGCTGAAGGCTTTGAGCGTATTCACCGTACTAACTTGGTTGGCATGGGTGTACTACCACTGCAATTTAAGCCAGGCGTTAACCGCAATACGCTAGAGCTGGATGGTACTGAACTTTACGACGTAGTTGGCGAGATTAAACCGGGTGCGGATCTGGCCTTGGTTATCACGCGTAGCAACGGCGATAAAGTTGACGTTCCTGTTACCTGCCGCCTAGACACCGCTGACGAAGTTCACGTGTACAACGCAGGTGGTGTTTTGCAGCGTTTCGCGCAAGATTTCTTGGCGCAATAAGGAGTGGGTATGGAAAGCAAAACTCCGAATCAAATGAGCCAAATCAAAGTGCCGGCGACGTACATGCGTGGCGGCACGAGTAAAGGTGTCTTTTTCAACCTAGAGGATTTGCCTCAAGAAGCGCAAGTGGCTGGAGCCGCGCGTGACAAGCTGTTGTTGCGTGTTATCGGCAGCCCAGATCCGTACGCAAAGCAAATTGATGGCATGGGTGGTGCGACGTCAAGCACCAGTAAAACAGTAATTGTTTCTCGCAGTAGCCGAGCCGATCACGATGTTGACTACTTGTTTGGACAAGTGTCGATCGACAAACCATTCGTCGATTGGAGTGGTAACTGCGGCAACTTGTCTGCGGCAATTGGTCCCTTCGCCATTCATGCTGGGCTGATTCCACAAGATCGCATTCCAGAAAATGGCATTGTGACGGTGCGTGTTTGGCAGGTGAACATCAGCAAAACCATCTTGATTCACGTTCCAATTGTTAATGGTTTCGTCCAAGAAACCGGCGAGTTTGAGCTTGATGGCGTGACGTTTCCAGCCGCTGAGATTCAAGTCGATTTCGTTGACCCTTCTGATGGCGAAGGCAGCATGTTCCCAACAGGCAACTTAGTCGATGATTTAGTGGTACCGGACGTAGGTACGTTTAACGCCACCTTTATAAATGCGGGCATTCCAACCATTTTTATTGATGCTGAATCGATTGGTTATCAGGGCACTGAGCTACAAGACGATATCAACAACGATGATGCCGCATTGGCGATGTTCGAATCTATCCGTGCATATGGCGCGTTAAAAATGGGCCTGATTTCTGATTTAGAAGAAGCTCAAACACGCCAGCACACACCGAAAATTGCGTTTGTTTCTAAACCGAAAAGTTACCTGTCTTCAAGTGGCAAAGCGGTAAATGATACGGACATAGATGTGTTGGTTCGTGCGTTGTCGATGGGCAAACTTCACCATGCAATGATGGGAACAGCAGCTGTTGCTATCGCTTCAGCGGCGTGTGTACCGGGTACGTTGGTTAACTTGGCTGCTGGTGGCGGTGAAAAAGAGTCAGTGACTTTTGGCCACCCCTCAGGAACATTAAAAGTTGGAGCACAAGCGAAGCAAACTGAGCAGGGCTGGGTGGTGCAAAAAGCCATCATGAGCCGAAGTGCGAGAATACTAATGGAGGGATTTGTGCGTGTACCCTCTGATGTCTTTGAGTGAAAAGAACGGTCTTTGAATAGAACGAGAGCAATGTCAGGACATACTGGAGGAAGCAATATGTCTTCATACGAAAAAGAATATTTATGGGCGAAAAACGAACCGGAGAGTTTTTGGCGCGCTCAGGCGGAGAATATCGATTGGTTCGAATCTCCTAAAACTATCTTGAAATCTGATGAAAACGGCATAGAACGTTGGTTTCCAGATGGTGTAATGAATACGTGCTGGTTAGCATTGGATTACCATTGCGAGCAAGGACGCGGTGATAATACGGCACTCATTTATGACTCGCCAGTAACCGGCAATAAAACAACGTATACCTATAGTGACCTGCGTGACCAAGTGGCAAAAATTGCCGGCATGCTGTCTGCCCAAGGCGTTGAAAAAGGCGACCGAGTTGTTATTTACATGCCGATGATTCCAGAAGCCGCAATGGCGATGCTAGCCTGCGCGCGTTTGGGGGCGATTCACTCCGTTGTATTCGGTGGTTTTGCACCTAATGAACTTGCTGTACGAATTGAAGATGCAGAGCCGAAAGTCATCATGACGGCGTCGTGTGGGATTGAGATCAACAAAGTTATTCCATATAAGCCAATGGTAGACAAGGCCATTATGGACAGCCGATGGAAGCCAGAGAAAGTATTTGTATTCCAGCGCCCTGAGTGCGAAGCCGATCTAAACCAAGAAAGAGATCTGGATTGGCAGCAAGAGTACAACCAAGCGTTGCCACACGGTTGTGTTCCGGTGTTAGCAACCGATCCACTCTACATTCTTTATACTTCGGGTACGACAGGTAAGCCAAAAGGCGTCGTGCGTGATAACGGCGGCCATGCCGTCGCGATGAAGTACTCTATGAGCGCAATCTACAACATTCCTCAAGATGGCGTATTTTGGGCGGCATCTGATGTTGGCTGGGTAGTAGGGCACTCTTACATTGTTTACGCGCCACTGATTCACGGTTGCACAACAATCCTATTCGAAGGCAAGCCCGTCCGAACACCGGATCCTGGCGCATTCTGGCGAGTGTGTGACGAATACAAAGTAGATGCGTTGTTCTCTGCCCCGACAGCGTTCCGTGCGATCAAGAAAGAAGACCCAGAAGGTGAGTTTTTAAAACAGTATGATCTCTCTAAATTGAAAACCATCTTTATGGCAGGAGAACGCCTTGACCCTCCAACACTGGAATGGGTTCAGAGCAAAGCAGACAAACCCGTTATTGACCACTGGTGGCAAACGGAAACGGGTTGGGCTATCGCGGGCAACCCAACAGGTGTTGAAATGATGCCAGTTAAAGCGGGTTCTTCGACGAAGCCAATTCCGGGTTATCAGGTCGAGATTCTGAATGAACTTGGAGAGTCGGTCGGGCCTAACCAACAAGGTTTTGTCGCATTAAAACGTCCGTTGCCACCGAGTTGTCTGCCAACGGTTTGGCGTAACCATGACCGTTTTGAAACCGGTTATCTCAGCCAATTCCCTGGCTACTATGTGTCAGGTGATGGGGGCTATCTGGATGAAGACGGTTACCTGTTCATTATGGGACGTATTGATGACGTGATTAATGTCGCGGGGCATCGTTTATCGACAGGCGAAATGGAAGAAATTGTCGGTGGTCATCCGGCGATTGCGGAATGTGCAGTCGTGGGTATCCACGATGAGTTAAAAGGGCAGTTACCACTTGGTTTTGTTGTGCTTAAAGATGGTGTCAAAGTGGACGAGCTTGATCTTGAAGGTGAGCTTGTTGGCAAGGTACGTAGTGAGATCGGTGCGGTTGCCTGCTTTAAGCATGCATTGGTTGTGGATCGCTTACCGAAAACACGTTCGGGTAAAATTCTGCGCCGAACCATACGTCAAATAGCCGATGGTGAAAAATACACCGTTCCGTCAACGATTGATGACCCAAGTAGCTTGAACGAAATTGAACGAGTGTTAAGACGCTAATTAAAACTCAATTCTAACTAACCCCTGATCCTCGAACTCTGTAGGTTGGTTCTGCCTCTGTACGTTTATTAAGTGCAGGGGCTTTTTTGCTTGTAGATCGCGTAAACGTCTCGTGCAGGCAATTTTGTGACTTGCCAATACAGCATTTTCCTCACAAACTACAGCCATTCAATTTTTAGTGACCCTTTGTATGACCACGTTTGTAATTAAATCTGCGTGTTTTAGCGACCTTGAGTCGCTCAACGACCTTATGTTTGAGCTGCATGATGAGCATCATCTTCAATCTCCTGAGCTGTTCAAAACTGCAGAGGAGATAGAGCAAGAAAAAAGTATTGCTCGATACATTGATGATCCTGAATGTCTTGTTTATGTAGCAAAACAAGGAGATGAAATTATTGGCTTTATCTCTGGTCATTTCTGTGAACTTGTTTCTACCGTCAGTCAGCCGGTTATGATGGGAAGTGTGGATGAGCTCTATGTGTTACCTGAGTTTCGGAAACAAGGCACAGCTCAGGCATTGATTAACAAAATTGAGTCAACGTTCTCTGATTACGGTGCAAAACAGATGTTTGTTGAAGTATGGCACTTTAACCAGGGTGCAATCTCTTTGTATGAAAAACAAGGGTTTGCACACCATATTCACTATCTAAGAAAGCCGTTGAGCTAATGACCATGCTTAATTTTAATATTGTGATACACATTCTAGCGAATTGAAATCATTCAGTTCGTCAATAGACTTTTCTCTATAAGTTGCTCGCAATGTTAGTAAATTAATATGCGCCCACATTGGTATTGGCGTTTTTGTCTGCTTGTTTATTAGTAGCACGAGGATCGTGCTTACAAAAACAAGAGGACAATATTTTGAAACTAACAAAATCGTTACTTGCGTTGGCTGTTTTGCCAATGTTCGCAAGTGCTGATGATTTGTCACAGACACAAAATCACACTATACAACCCCAGATCGTAGGCGGCATCACTGCTGATCCTAGTGAGTGGAGATTCTACACCCAAATTGTTAGCCGTTATGGTAACCGATCATATTGTGGTGCCAGTTATATTGGGAATGGCTACGTCCTGACTGCGGCCCACTGTGTCGAGGGTGATTCACCGAATCAGATTGCGGTTAAAATTGGTGGCGTCGTTTACAATGGCACTGACGGTGTTCGAGCTAACGTGAGTGAAATCCACATGCACCCGGCATATCGCCGAGCAACGCTTTCTCACGATCTCGCAGTATTAAAGTTGGACTCTGTACCTCAAGGTGTTGCTGCGGTTGAAATTGCCGATGGCAGTCTAACGCAATACGCCAGCATCGGAGATTGGCTTACAGTCGCAGGTTTAGGGAGAACCTCTGAAGGAGGAAGCTCTCCATCTCGATTGCAAGAAGTTGACGTTCCGCTCGTGTCGGACACGACTTGTCGTCAAGCCGGTGGTAATTACACAACCGTTGGAGAGGTGTCTTTCTGCGCGGGAATTCCTCAAGGTGGGATAGATTCCTGTCAGGGAGATAGCGGTGGCCCAATCGTTATTAATCGTGGTGGCGTAATTACTCAACTTGGTGTGGTCAGTTGGGGGATAGGTTGTGCTCGTCCGGGTATGTATGGTGTTTATAGCGATATCGCCGCCATGCGCAATTTTGTTAATGGTGTCATTGGCACGACTACACCTCCGAAAGAGAATGTTTCTGTTGGGTATACCACCGAACAGGCATTGGCATCATTTAATGTTGGCGAGTTGCAGCAACATAGTTTTGTTATCAAAAATTCAGGTAACACGACGTTCACTGTAGAAAACGTTCGCGCGTTTGCTTCTGGCGTTGCTGATGCTGCCGTTATTGCAAATGATCAGTGTTCTCAGGCGACGTTAGCAATGAATGCAAGCTGTCGTGTCGATGTCGAATTTGGAGCAGCTCAGGCGGGAGAAGCAAGAGTTGCTTTGAACTTCAACGTTGATAAGACCAGTACACAATATCAGGCGCTAGTGTCGGCTCAAGCGAAAACAGTGACAACGCCTCCAACAGATAACTGCGCAGCAGAATGGCAAGCGAGTACGGTGTATCTCAAAGGGGATAACGTTACTTGGAATGGCAAAGTGTGGCAGGCGCAGTGGTGGACTCAAGGCGATAACCCAGCAGACTCTGGACCTTGGGGTGTTTGGCAAGAAGTTCGCGACGCACATTGCAAGTCTAACTAACCATCAAGCATTCAAAAGCTGATTCGTTGGTGACTTGAGGTAGAATTCATTCTTGGTTTCAACGAGCAGCGCATAGTTATCATAAGCAGGGTTTATTGTTTTCGAATAATAAGCCCTTTTTTATTGTTCCAACTTTGAGAACCCATAAAATGTGTATGACTTTATCCTGACGCTACCTTCATATAACTGGCAGAATTGCGATCAACATTTCATGTTTTGTCTGATTTTTGTCAGGTTTGCATTAAATTACTCTCCAATGAGCTTCAAGATCATGCTTTATTCGATCAACGTTGTTTGGCATAACTCGTTACTTAATTTTTATCGAAAAAGATAAGATTAACTGCCATTATTCATTGGTTATCATAATGTTTACTTAAGGTCATATTTTGTGTTGAGACAGCTGTTATTACTCATCCTTTGTTTTATTTTGTTACCTGTTTCACCAATCTCTACGGCTAAAGCTGCCGCGAGCGAAGTAAAAGGGGCGCTCTGCGTTGTTCGTGCTGACGACAAGTTAGTGCTAGTTCATGAAATATTGACGGATAAGATTTCTCTACCTGGTGGGACAATTATTGATGGAGAATCCCCCAAAGTTGCTGCGCAAAGAGAAACGTGGGAAGAAACGGGTTTAGTGGTCACGGTTGGGGAGGAACTTGGCAGAACTGACACCGCAGTTTATTACGATTGCATATCAGATTCTGAGATTATTGCTTTTTCGATGAACAATTCCTTAGGTGGGAATGAGTTACCTATTTGGTTTGCTCCTCACTACGGGGTAGAAATCGCATCTGCAATGTTACTTGGACCATCCGAGCTGCCATCATTTTTGTACCGCTATCCCGCTCAATGGCCACAAGCCATTCAGTTTTTTGAACAAGCTACTCAGCAGTCCGCATCTTATGTGACTCAGCTGATCGAATCCGCGCCTTCATTTCGTCAGATTGAATTGAGGTGGATGAAAGACTTACAAAGCTGGGTAGGGGCTTTATCAGAAACGAGTTTCGAGGTAGCGAATCAGATCTCAAATCTTGTTATAGAACTGACAGAACCTACGATACTGCTTTTTCTATTTCCGTTAGTAATGATGTGTTTTGGCAGTCGATTTGTATTCCGACTCTTTTTCGCTATTAGCGCGACGTCCCTGATGGTACTTGTAGCTCAACAGGGCTTTGCGCTTCCTCGCCCGCATGTCTATATACCAATGATGGAGTTAACACACAGCTTTGGATTTAGTTTTCCAAGTTTGCCTATTGCCGTTTGGTTTTGTGTTTTAACCTTTTTATTTCAGAGAACGCATTATTTCGGTTTGAATGGTACGACCGCTGTCATGATGCTCATCACGCTTACTATTATGTTATGTAAGTTTTTCCTTGGTAGCGCCTTTTTCTTAGATATGTTGTTTGGTGCGCTGTTAGGAAGCTTGGTGGCCTGGCATGTTCTGCGATTGGAAACAAATCAAGACGTGAATGTTGATCAAGTGTTGAGCTCAAAAGGCGTCTGGTTCATTATGACTGCGGTAACGGCGGTCATCTCTGTTATCTGGCCATTACCTGTGTTTGGTCGTTGGTTGGCTATTTTAATTACGGCATCAGCATTGGTTATGACGTTTAGAGAGTCAAAAGTGCATTTGGATTCTCGTCAGATGATTTTTGTAGCGCTTGCGTTGGTATTCGTTGAGCAACTTTATTTGTACTCAAGCTCTGTTGTCTCGTTTAGTGGTTTGTGGTCATTGGTATTGTCGACGTTGCATTATCCATTGTTGATGTTGCTGTTTATCTTGCTTGCAAGAAAGCTGATTCATGAAAAACAACAGAGAGAAACAGTGCTAGATTGATGGTTGTATGTTTTCTTTCTCAGGCATACGAGTAAAAAGAAAGCCTTGCTTTACAGCAAGGCTTTCTTTTTACGTTGAGTAGCTCAACAATGTGGCTTTGCGCATATCTGACGCCATGGCTGAGTTAAAGGTAATAACGTTGATGCCATAGCGGCGGAGAGAATTAAGCGTTAAGGACGAATTTTTCAATCGCTTTAGCTACACCGTGTTCATCATTACTTGCCGTAATGTAATCAGCGATTTGTTTGGTCTCTTCCATCGCATTTTCCATCGCGATACCAAGGCCAGCGTACTTCAGCATGTGGTGGTCATTTTCAGCATCACCCATACAGATCACTTCTTCCGGTTGAATACCTAGATACTCAGCAATTGCAGCAACACCAATACCTTTGTTGCTCGCTGGGTTAAGAAATTCCAGGAAGAACGGAGCGCTTTGAACCACCGTAAACTCTTCACGCATTTCAGACGGAAGCGCAGCGATGACCTCAGTTAACTTACTTGGCTCGGCAACCATCATTGCTTTGATGATTGGATGATCATCTTCTAGCGATTCAAAATTAATCTCTGTCACATTTAAGCCATTAATGTTGGCTTCAATGTCAGTGTATGGGTTTTTCTCATTGGTGATCAAGCCATGTACTTGGCTGAATGCGTGCACATAAGCGCCTAATTCTTTCGCTTTACGAGCGACTAATTTTGCTGCCTTACCATCAATGATTTGCTGGTGGATGATTTCATTTGTTCCTACGTTCTTAACCATAGAGCCATTGTAGAAAAGGACAAAATCTTTATCGGAATGGATATTCAGTTCGTCGAGCTTGCCTTGCATTCCTTCTAATGGGCGACCAGAAGCGAGAACGACAGTAACGCCTGCTTCTCGAGCCTTTGCGATCGCTTGTTTGTTTTCTTCAGAGATTGCTTTATCACTATTGAGCAGTGTGCCATCCATATCTAATGCGATCAGTTTATACATCATTTCTTACCTTAAAGTTTTTGGGAACTGTAAGTGAATAAGGTTTGGTATAACGCTAACCAGAAACCTACGCTCACCGCGACTATGAAACTACAAAATGGTCTATTTTAACAATTAATTTTTGGTTTAAATTGACCTAGACACGTGTGTCCATTAAGGTCTTCGCCTCGAAGTATTATGAGTTGAGTGAGTTCTACGTTGTATAAGCTAAATGAGATGTTTGAAACCATCCAAGGGGAAGGGGTTTTCACTGGAGTACCTGCTGTTTTTGTTCGCCTTCAAGAGTGTCCGGTTGGTTGCTCATGGTGCGATACCAAACAAACGTGGTATGCAGATGAGAATGACCAACGTCAAATTGGTGATATTTTGGTGAAGACGGAAGATTCTCCGACATGGTGCGTCGCATCTGCCGAGAACATCGTAGAGCAATATCAACTGCAAGGCTTTAATGCTAAACATATCGTGATTACTGGTGGTGAGCCTTGTATTTATGATCTACGCCCTTTAACAAAGGCGTTTGAGGATATGGGTTGCCAATGCCAAATCGAAACCAGTGGCACATCAGAAGTCATCACGTCAGAAAATACATGGGTGACCGTGTCACCAAAAGTGGCGATGAAGGGTAAACTACCAGTTCTCAATAGCGCGTTAGAGCGTGCGAATGAGATTAAGCACCCAGTTGGTACGCAAAAAGATATCGACCACCTTGATGAGCTATTGGCAAATGCGAATGTCGCGGTTGAGACTGTCATTGCATTGCAGCCTATTAGCCAAAAGCCTCGTGCAACGCAATTGTGTATTGAAACGTGCATTGCTCGCAATTGGCGTTTGTCTGTTCAAACTCATAAATACCTAAGTATTGCTTAAGAGCGGAGAGAGAAATGAAAAAAGCCGTTGTTGTTTTTAGTGGTGGTCAGGATTCCACGACTTGTCTGGTTCAAGCACTTAAAGAGTTTGATGAAGTTCATGCCATTACTTTTGATTATGGTCAGCGCCACAAGTTAGAGATAGAAGTGGCACAAAAGATCGCAAAGGATCTTGGCGTCAAAGCGCATAAAGTGATGGATGTTGGCCTTTTAAACGAACTTGCGATTAGCTCTCTCACGCGCGATGACATCCCTGTCTCACACGAATTGCAAGAAAACGGCCTACCAAACTCTTTTGTTCCTGGCCGTAACATTCTATTTTTAACGCTCGCAGGAATCTACGCCTACCAAATTGGGGCTGAAACCGTAATTACTGGCGTGTGTGAAACTGACTTTAGCGGTTATCCAGATTGTCGTGACGATTTTGTGAAAGCAATGAACACGGCTTTGGTGAAAGGGATGGACCGTAACCTGACGATCAAAACACCGTTAATGTGGCTAAATAAAGCAGAAACGTGGGCGTTAGCTGATCAATATGACGCGTTGCAACTGGTTCGTGAAAATACGTTGACCTGCTACAACGGGGTCATTGGTGATGGTTGCGGTGATTGCCCATCGTGCGATTTGCGCAAAGCTGGCTTAGATGATTACCTAAACAATAAAGAGACCGTAATGCAGTCTCTTGTGAACAAGCAGGCTGCTGACGTTTAGTCGTGCCTTGCTTTACTGGCTAACATAGTCAGAACCTAGGCTAATTGGCTCATCGTATGCGTCTATAATGATGTTTTTTCCCTGCTTTTTAGCCTGGTATAAAGCTTGGTCTAGTATCGAATAAAGTTCATCAAAGTTGGTAAGCGGCATTGATGTTGATAGATAGGCCAAGCTAGCGGTTACACTCAGATCACTATTATTTACCGTGCGTACGCGCTTCTCTGAAATCGTTTTGTGTAGGCTTTGTATGCGGAAAGGAACGTCAATTTCATCGACGTTTTTCAGTAGTAAGATAAACTCTTCTCCACCCAAACGGCCTATATACTCTCCCTTATTGAGCTTAGCTTTAAGCACTTGGCAAACTTGCTGTAACACCAAGTCGCCAGTCGGATGACCGTATTGATCATTTATCGTCTTAAAGTCATCAAGGTCGATTAATGCTAAAACATAGCGGAAGTCTTCGTCCGCTTTGGAGGTTTGGCCTTTGATGGTCTCTATAATTGCCGCTCTATTCAACGCACATGTTAGACTATCTATTTTGGCTTTTTGTCGTGTTTGTCGCTGAAGTATCAATGCCAGAATGAGCAAGACCAACAAACAGGAAACCACAAAATTATAAGTGCGCTTTTGATCGGTAAGCTTCTCAAATTGATTCTGATTTAAGCTTTTTTCATTATTCAACCGAGCGACTTGAAGATCATATTCGTACTCTTTCTTTGTGAGGTCTAATGCCTCTAATGCTTTAATATTGCTAGCGTCTCGGTTGGCCAATTCAATGTTTGAATAGGCTTCGTGGTGCTCTAATGCCAGTTTATAATCACCTTGGGCTTGGTACGCTTTGGAAAGGAGTAATTGAGCTTGTGCCTGTAATAATGGCCTAGAGTTATTGATCGCTAGTGTTAACGCGACTTTGCCATGTGCAATCGATTTTTCAGTAGCATGGTTTTTCAAATACGCGAACCCAGCAGCTAAATGTCCTTCCGTTTCGAGGTGCGTATTTTCATACGTTTCAGCAATGTCTAAAGCTTTTCCAATGTAATCTACTGCGGTATCCAGTTGCCCACTTTCGGCTAAAACCGCAGACAGCCCTAAGTAGCTTAACCCTTGACCATATGGGTATTGGAGCTGGTTGAGTATTGTTAATGCATTTTGATAATGATTGATGGCTTTATCTAATTCTTTGGATTTCTTATACATTGCCCCAAGGCTATGTTCGACTTGGGCGACTTTGAGTGGTGTCCCTTCATCTTGACGAGCGAGTAGGGCTTGGATGAGATATTGTTCTGATTGTTCAAACTGCCCAAGCTCTGCAAGCAAATTTCCGACGTCATTGTAAATGCCAGAAGGATCGCTTTGAGCAGACATGTTGGCCAGCAGCTTTCGATAAAGGCTCAGCGCTTTTTCATAGTCACCACGATAGTTATAGTTATTCGCTACCACACGTAACGCGAGATCAATAGGGAAGTTTTCTTGGTGTTGTTGACTTAGATGGCTTTCTAACGACGAGCAATAAAAGTTTGCTTTGTGATAACGACCTTGTTGATTCAACGTATAACAGAGCTGATAGTTCATCAAAGCTTTGCCTTCAGAATCTGAAGTCTGCTTCATTTTTTGTCGCAATGAAGAAAAGCTATTTACTGAGGCGTCATAACTACCATGCTTACGTTCATTTAAGGCAAGAATGTACTCTGACTCTAACTGAGCAAAGTTATTGTTGAGAACTTGGCTGCTTCCATAGTACGGCTGCTTTATGTTCGACATGTATTCATAAATCAGCCCGCTGACGTAGAGTTTTTCGCTGTGCGATTTCGCGGTGTGGTATCGATCTTGAAGCATGCTTAATGCTGAGTCAGGATTACTTCTCAATGTGGTTTGATAAACGGCGTGCCACTGCGTGATATTTTGTTCTGGCTCAATATCTTGAGTGTCACTAGCATATACCGGGGCGAGTAAGAGTGACGCAAGCAAAGGATAGAGCGTGCGCATATTTAAACGTGCCTTATGTTCTTTTGTTGCTTTGGAATTGGAGAATCATAACGCTATTAATTGATCAGCGTTGTGATTGAGTTGGGTGTACGAAGAAAAAGAATAGGAAAACTATGCACTTGGTCGACATATCAAAAAAGAGCATAAAAAGAAAGACCCCAACATAAAGTTGAGGTCTAGAAGTCGTTATGCAATGTAAAGCTTAGCTAGATCTTGAGGCTCCATTTCTTTGCCTTCTAGCTGATCGTTCCAGTTAGTACCAACAAGAACACCATCTTCTGCAAGAGTTAAAAGCCAATCTTCAACAAAGATATCTAGTGGGATTTCTAGTACAGTGAAGTCAGCCCATTCTTCAACATTGTGCGCTTCTGCATCTTCTTTAGAAGACCAGAAAGGCATGACTTCACTGTTTTCGAATTCAGTTGAATCGCAAGATAGCCAACCTTCTTCATTGCGTAAACCCCAAACCAGTTGGTTTTCTTTTGTTTCTGCAACAAAAAGGTCAAGGTTTGCTTGGATATCTGATGTAAGTTTGCTCATTTCAAAACTCTCGTTGTTATGACGCCGCTAGGGTAACACTAAAGTGCCGATTCCTAAAGCATAATACGGTTATTGCAATGAGTAAAAAGAAAGGAGCCGAAGCTCCTTTTCTTATGTCGTTCTAGGTTTATTAATGCTTGTTTGAACAAACATTAATACAGATATTTTTACCTTTCAGGGAGGGTAGTGAATATTGTCCACTCTTTTTTAATCTCGCCTTTATAACCAACGACAGAAGCAGTTACTCGGCGGTTTAAAGCGTGGCTGACTTCATCGGTACCTTGTTGCGCTAGGTGAGTATCACCAAAGCCAACAATACGAACTCTGCTCGGTTCGATGTTGTAGCTCAATAGCGCCTCACGGACATTGCGTGCTCGTCTCTCTGATAGATCTTGGTTGTGCTGAGAGCCACCAACTTTACTCGCGTAGCCGTGCAGTTCGATCGACGTAGTAGGGTATTCTTTTAAAAAATCGGACAGTTCACGTACTTGTCTTCTGAACACGGGATTGATTTCATCAGAATCATTGGCAAAAAGTATTCTCACTTGCATGTTATCTGATGCTTTAATGTATTCGCCGCAACCGTCATTGTCGACTTCTGAGCCTTCCGGTGTTCCAGGGCACATATCTCGAGCGTTGATGACGCCATCGTTATCTTCATCTTGAAGGTCAGCGATTTGCTCTGCACTTGGTACAGGTCGATAGTCATACTCGTCTTCAGCAACAACCTGTTGAGTAACGGCGAGAAGGCTTAATGCAAATAGAATTTTCATTGGTTTCATGATCAGTACTCCACCTTTTCATTCCATTCCGTAGGCACATCGACTCGCAAGGCATTTAACAATTGGCCGGTCGCATTCATTACACGGTATTTCGCGTATTGCTCTGAATATCGAGCATCCAAGTAGTTTTTTCTCGCTTCAAATAACTCGTTTTCAGTATTTAACAAATCCAAAAGGGTCCGTTTACCGATGCGATACTGTTTCTCGTAGGCGATAACAGTTTCAGATGCCGAATCTACGTGATCCGCCAGAAACTCTTTTTGCTGAAGTGTTAAATCTAACGCGCTCCATGATAGACGAAGCCCTTCTTCAACGCTGCGGTATGCGCGTTCTCGTAGATCTTTGGCTTTGTTTAGTTGATAGGCAAAGTTTTCAGCATTGGCGACATCACTACCACCATTAAAGAGGTTGTAACGCATACGCAGCATCGCTGTCGTTTCATCACTGCTTCCTTCGATACCGCTTGCATCATCACGCCACGTTTGAGCCGCTTCTACAGATATCGTTGGATAGTAAGTTCCCTTAGATTGCTTATATTGGAACTTCGCTGAGTCTACATCTGCCATCGAAATTTTGATTACTGGATGCGATTCAAATGCCAAGTCAATTGCTTCATCTATGGTGTAGGGAATAAAGTTCTGGTCCGCTCGCGGAAAAATCAATCCTTGTGGGGACTGTCCGACAAGGCGTGTAAACGTGGTGTGGCTGTCATATAAGTTGTTCTGAGCTGCCACCAAGTTACCGTGAGCTTTTGCTAAACGGGCTTCTACTTGAGTTAGGTCAGCGGTAGACCCAAGTCCTGAGTTAACTCGCTTTTTAATGTCTTCGTAGATCTTCTTATGAACCTTCAAGTTGTTTTCTGAAAGTGTAAGAATTTCATAAGCTTTTACTGAATCTAAGTAAACCTTTGCCACTTCGAGTGCCGTGTCTTGAGCATCAGCGAGCAGTTGATAACGAACTGATTCTGCGTCAGCTGCTGTTCGATCCATATCATTAAGTGTCGCAGAACCGTCCCATATCAACTGGGTTAGTGTCACGGTGGCTTCTTTTCTTGTCAGATCCGTTGAATCTCGCCCTGCTTCTGCGGGGTTAATGCCTTCATAACCGATACCGGCGTCTAAATCTACGGATGGGAGGTAAGCACCGCCAGATGCTTCATTCACATATTGCTTGCTAACGAATTCATTGAACGCACTTTTGATGTCAGGATTGGTTTTTAATGTGTTTTCAACCGCTTGCTCTAGTGTTTGCCCAAAAGCATGACTAGCTGCGAACACACCAATGCAAAAGGCGTTGGCACGAGTCCACTTCACTGTGATTCTCCTAGATAATAATAAAATTTCTCGAGGTGAGAGGGCTTATAAGTGGGATACCTATAAGGGCGTCAATAATTTAGCGCACAATAACATTAATACACGATGAAGTAACCTGTTGATTCATTGTTCATTTGTTTCATTCTTGATAAATCAATTCATTTGGTGGGTCTAAATTTTGAATAAAGATCCCGATTTTAAAGTGAAATTGATGTTTAACAAGAGTTGAGTGGCTTTTATTAAAACAAGATAAATATGCGCATAGATTCCTATTGATGTATGACACATAATTACTTAATTGAGCATCAAATTGCTGTTATTGCACTATATAATCAGGCAATATATAGCAAATTAGTATTGTTAGTCAAAAACTTGACAGTTATTTAGGGTTAAGATTTATATGGATCGTACAGCGTTAGTGTCACTCGGTAATCAAGTCGTCGTAATAGGTTTAGATGGGGAGCTGAGAGTCCTAACAGAAGGACAACAGCCCCTACCAGGTGAAGTGGTAGTGGCAACGACAGATGCTGCACCTCTAAATTTGAACATTCAACTAACTGAAGAGCAAGGCTCAAAAGATATTTCTGATGATGTGGCACGAATTATTGGTGCTATTGAGCAAGGTCAAGACCCTTCTATAGTTGATGAAGAACTCGCGCCAGCTGCGGGTGAAAACAGTGGTTCAAGTTTACAAAATAGTGCCACGATTGCACGGGATGGCACTGAAGTACTGGCCTCAACAAATTTTGAAACTATTGGCTTGGAATTCCTCGGTTTATCTGAAACACAAGCGTTGACCTTAAATGACTTTTTCGCAACAAATATAGAAACCAGTGGAGATGGCTCAAATAAACCACTTACTAATTCTCCAGTGACATTAAGCGCTATCGAAGAAGATAGCGATCCCATCACGATAACTACCGAAGAATTACTATCGAATGTCGATATTGACGATGCTGATACTCTTATCGTTACAAACGTCACTATTGAGAGTGGGAATGGCACTTTAATTGATAACAACGATGGATCTTGGACTTATATCCCAGAAGCTGATGATGATACTGAAGTGTCATTCTCCTATGACATCATTGATGACGATGGGGGTGTTATTAATGGCAATGCTAATTTAGATATTAAGCCTGTTAATGACGCGCCAATAGCGACTAACGATGCGATTCAAACTGACGAAGATTCCCAGGTTGTAATTGATGTGCTCGCTAACGACAGTGACATTGAAGGTGACGATTTAACCATTACTTCTGCTTCTGTATCAGAAGAGCAAGGTATCGTTGAGATTGTCGATGGTAAGCTTGTTTTCACTCCGGCTGAAAACTTCAATGGTAATGCAACTATTAGCTACACTATCTCAGATGGTGAGCTAGAGGATGAAGCTCAAGTCTCGGTAACAGTAAACTCAGTTAACGATGCGCCTATTGCCCTTAATGACGCAACAATTACAGAGGAAGATACCTCAGTAACGATTGATGTGTTGCCAAACGACACTGACATCGATGGTGATACGTTAAGCATTGAATCGGCGTCTGTGCCGAGTGACCAAGGTCAAGTCGAGATTATTGACGGCAAGCTTGTATTTACGCCAACTGAGAACTTCAATGGCGACGCTGAGATCACTTACACCGTCACCGATGGTGCGCTGACTGACGAAGCGACGGTCAAAGTTACGGTGAATGCTGTGAACGATACGCCTGTGGTTGAGAGTAGCATTGCAGACCAAACCTTGGCGGAAGATTTCACGCCATACACGCTCGATCTGAATACGGCCTTCAGCGATGTAGATAACGTGGATGGCGAGCTGAGCTTCAGCGTTTCTGGTAACAGCAACATTCAAGTGGCGATCGTCAACGGCATTGCCACGATCACTCCAACGGCAGACTGGAATGGCTCTGAAATCCTAACCTTTACGGCTACCGATCCAAGCGGCGAAAGCGTCAGTCAAACGGTGAACTTCACAGTTACTCCTGTGGCAGATATCGTGGCAGACAAAGCGACGGTTGTGGAAGACACGGCGACCATCATCAAGGTCTTAGGTAACGACACGTTCGAAGGCGACGACAAAGTGGTGTCGCTCGATACCAATAACGGTCCAGCCAACGGCACGGTCTCGGTCAACCCTGACGGCAGCGTAACCTACACGCCAAACGACAACTACCACGGTACAGACAGCTTCACCTACATCGTTACATCGGGTGGGGTATCGGAGTCCACCACGGTGAACGTCGATGTCACGCCAGTGAACGATGCGCCAGTGGCAAAAGATGACACGGAGATTACTGACGAAGATACTGATGTCACGATTGATGTTCTGCCAAACGACACCGATGTGGATGGCGATACGCTGTCGATTGAATCGGCGTCCGTACCTGAAACACAAGGTAAGGTTGAAATTGTTGACGGCAAACTGGTGTTCACACCGGCCGAGAACTTCAATGGTGACGCCGAAATTACCTACACCGTAACGGACGGTCAATTGACCGACGAAGCGAAGGTAACCGTTACTGTAAATCCAGTAAACGATGCGCCAACCATCAAGGTCGATGCTGTAGAGAGCATCACTGAAGATGCAGTGAGCACTGATACGGTAGTGGCAACCTTAACGGTTCACGATACTGACACGCCGGAAGATGAGCTTACGGTGTTGCTAGAAAACAACTCAAACGGTTACTTCGTGTTGGTTGGCAATGAAGTCAAGCTAACTCAAGCAGGCGTCGATGCAGTTAACAACGACGAACTTAACCTTAAAGATCTAACTATCAGCGCGTCAGTATCGGATGGTGTTAGTCCAACGGCTAACGACAGTGACAGTTTGATTGTGAATCGTGTTAACGATGCACCGACTATCGATAACGTCATTGCAGGTCAAGAGCTAGCGGAAGATTTCGATGCATACACGATCGACTTGAATGAAGCATTCAAAGATACTGATTCCTCGCTAAACTTCTCAGTGTCTGGCAACAGCAACGTGTTGGTTTCGATTGAAAATGGCATTGCGACCGTTAGCCCAACGGCAGACTGGAACGGCTCAGAAACCCTAACGTTTACTGCTACTGATCCAAGTGGTGAAAGCATCAGCCAAACGGTGAACTTCACAGTTGCGCCAGTGGCGGACATCGTGGCAGACAAAGCGACGGTTGTGGAAGACACAGCGACCATCATCAACGTCTTAGGTAACGACACGTTCGAAGGCGACGACAAAGTGGTGTCGCTCGATACCAATAACGGTCCAGCTAACGGCACGGTCTCGGTCAACCCTGACGGCACCGTGACCTACACGCCAAACGACAACTACCACGGTACAGACAGCTTCACCTACATCGTCACCTCCGGTGGCGTCAGTGAGTCCACCACGGTGAACGTCGATGTGACACCGGTCAACGACGCGCCAGTGGCAAAAGATGACACCGCTACGACACAAGAAGACACCGCAGTGACGATTGATGTCCTGCCAAACGACACCGATATTGATGGCGATAAGCTGTCGATTGACTCGGCATCTGTGCCGAGTGACCAAGGTACAGTCGAGATTGTTGATGGCAAATTGGTCTTCACACCGGCAGAGAACTTCAATGGCGACGCCGAAATCACTTATACCGTTACCGATGGTACACTGACCGACCAAGCGACGGTCAACGTCACCGTGAATGCGGTGAACGACACGCCAGAGGTTGAGAGCAACATTGCAGACCAAAACTTGGCGGAAGACTTTACGCCATACAGCATCAATCTGAATACCGCTTTCAGCGATGTGGATAACGTGGATGGCGAGCTGAGCTTCAGCGTTTCTGGCAACAACAACGTGTTGGTGTCGATTGAAAATGGCATCGCGACCATTAGCCCAACCGCAGACTGGAACGGCTCAGAAATCCTAACCTTTACGGCTACCGATCCAAGCGGTGAAAGCGTCAGCCAAACGGTGAACTTCACGGTTACCCCTGTGGCGGACATCGTGGCAGACAAAGCGACGGTTGTGGAAGACACGCCAACCATCATCAAGGTTTTAGGTAACGACACGTTCGAAGGCGACGATAAAGTGGTGTCGCTGGATACCAACAATGGTCCAGCTAACGGCACGGTCTCGGTCAACTCGGATGGCAGCGTAACCTACACGCCAAACGACAACTACCACGGTACAGACAGTTTCACCTACATCGTTACCTCCGGGGGCGTCAGTGAATCCACCACGGTGAACGTCGATGTGACGCCAGTCAACGATGCGCCAGTGGCAAAAGATGATACCGCTGTTACTGACGAAGATACTCCAGTGACGATTGATGTCCTGCCAAACGACACCGATGTGGATGGCGATACGCTGTCTATCCAATCAGCGTCTTTACCTGAAACACAAGGTACAGTCGAAATTATTGATGGAAAACTGGTGTTCACACCGGCAGAGAACTTCCATGGCGATGCTGAAATCACTTACACCGTCACCGATGGTTCACTGACTGACCAAGCGACGGTTAACGTCACCGTGAATGCGGTGAACGACACACCTGTGGTTGAAAGCAGCATCGCAGACCAAACCTTGGCGGAAGACTTTACGCCATACACCATCAATCTAAATACCGCTTTCAGCGATGTGGATAACGTGGATGGCGAGCTGAGCTTAAGCGTTTCTGGCAACAGCAACATTCAAGTGGCGATCGTCAATGGCATTGCTACGTTCACTCCAACGGCAGACTGGAATGGCTCAGAAGCGTTGACGTTTACTGCCACCGATCCAAGTGGTGAAAGCGTCAGCCAAACGGTGAACTTCACGGTTGCACCTGTGGCGGATATTGAATCTGACCGCACGACAGTCGTGGAAGATACGCCAACCATCATTAATGTCTTAGGTAATGACACGTTCGAAGGCGACGATAAAGTGGTGTCGCTCGATACCAATAACGGCCCAGCCAACGGCACTGTCTCGGTCAATCCTGACGGCAGCGTGACTTACACGCCAAACGACAACTACCACGGTACAGACAGCTTCACCTACATCGTTACGTCAGGCGGGGTATCGGAATCCACCACGGTGAACGTCGATGTGACGCCAGTCAACGATGCGCCAGTGGCAAAAGATGATACCGCTGTTACTGACGAAGACACGCCAGTGACAATTGATGTCCTGCCAAACGACACCGATGTGGACGGTGATACACTGTCTATCCAATCAGCGTCCGTACCTGAAGCGCAAGGTAAGGTTGAGATTGTTGATGGCAAACTGGTGTTCACACCGGCCGAGAACTTCCATGGTGACGCTGAAATCACTTACACCGTCACCGATGGTTCGCTGACTGACCAAGCGACGGTTAACGTCACCGTGAATGCGGTGAACGACACGCCTGTGGTTGAAAGCAACATTGCAGACCAAACCTTGGCGGAAGACTTTACGCCATACACCATCAATCTAAATACCGCTTTCAGCGATGTGGATAACGTGGATGGCGAGCTGAGCTTCAGCGTCTCTGGCAACAGCAACATTCAAGTGGCGATCGTCAATGGGATTGCTACGTTCACTCCAACCGCAGACTGGAACGGCTCAGAAGCGCTGACCTTTACTGCCACCGATCCAAGCGGCGAAAGCGTCAGCCAAACGGTGAACTTCACAGTGGCGCCTGTGGCGGACATCGTGGCAGACAACGCGACGGTTGCGGAAGACACGCCAACCACCATCAAGGTTTTAGGTAACGACACGTTCGAAGGCGACGACAAAGTGGTGTCGCTGGATACCAACAACGGACCAGCTAACGGCACGGTCTCGGTCAACCCGAACGGCAGCATCACTTACACGCCAAACGACAGCTACCACGGTACAGACAGCTTCACCTACATCGTCACCTCCGGTGGCGTCAGTGAGTCCACCACGGTGAACGTCGATGTGACGCCAGTCAACGATGCGCCAGTGGCAAAAGATGACACGGCGATTACTGACGAAGACACGCCAGTGACAATTGATGTCCTGCCAAACGACACCGATGTGGATGGCGACAAGCTGAGTATTGAATCAGCCTCTGTACCTAAAGAGCAGGGTACGGTTGAAGTGGTGAATGGCAAACTGGTGTTCACACCGGCAGAAAACTTCAATGGCGACGCTGAAATTACCTACACTGTAACGGACGGTCAATTGACCGACGAAGCGAAGGTAACCGTTACAGTAAATCCAGTAAACGACGCGCCAACTATCAAGGTTGATGCCGTAGAAAGCATCACTGAAAACGCAGTGAGCACCGATACGGTAGTGGCGACGTTGGAAGTCGCTGATTCTGATACGCCAGAAGACCAATTAACCGTTTCTTTAGATAACAACTCAAACGGCTACTTCGTGTTAGTTGGCGATGCTGTCAAGCTGACTCAAGCGGGTGTTGACGCGGTTAACAACGACGAACTTAACCTTAAAGACCTAACTATTAGCGCGTCAGTATCGGATGGTGTTAGTCCAACGGCTAACGACAGTGACAGTTTGATTGTGAATCGTGTTAACGATGCACCGACTATCGATAACGTCATTGCAGATCAAGTGCTAGCGGAAGACTTCGATGCATACACGATTGACTTGAATGAAGCATTCAAAGATTCCGATTCCTCGCTAGAATTCTCAGTCTCTGGCAATAACAACATCCAAATTTCTATTGTGAATGGCGTTGCCACCATTACTCCGACTGCGGATTGGAATGGCAAAGAGACAATTACGTTCACAGCTAAAGACCCAAGCGGTGAAAGCGTCAGTCAAACGGTGAACTTTACGGTTGCACAAGTAGTCGACATCGAGGCAGACAGTGCGGATGTAGTCGAAGACACACCAACCATCATTAACGTCTTAGGTAACGACACGTTCGAAGGCACTGATAAAGTGGTGTCTTTGGACGCCGATAATGGTCCTAAAAATGGCACCGTCATTGTGAATAACAACGGCACGGTGACCTACACACCAGATGACAACTACGTCGGCAAAGATACGTTTACTTATGTCGTGACATCAGGCGGTGTATCCGAATTCACTACCGTTGAAGTCAATGTGACGCCGGTCAACGACGCGCCAGTGGCGAAAGATGACATCGCGACGACACAAGAAGACACTGTGGTTACTATTGATGTTCTGCCAAACGATACTGATGTGGATGGCGACAAGCTGAGTATTGAATCAGCCTCTGTACCTAAAGAGCAGGGTACGGTTGAAGTGGTGAATGGCAAACTGGTGTTCACACCGGCAGAAAACTTCAATGGTGATGCTGAGATCACTTACACCATCACCGACGGTGTGCTGACTGACCAAGCGAAGGTGATCGTTACCGTTAACCCAGTAAACGATGCACCGACTATCAAGGTTGATGCCGTGGAAAGCATCACTGAAGACGCAGTGAGCACTGATACGGTAGTGGCGACGTTGGAAGTCGCTGATTCTGATACGCCAGAAGACCAATTGACCATTTCTTTAGAAAACAACTCAAACGGTTACTTTGTGTTAGTTGGCGATGAAGTCAAGCTGACTCAAGCGGGTGTTGACGCGGTTAACAACGACGAACTCAACCTTAAAGATCTGACTATCAGCGCGTCAGTATCGGATGGTGTTAATCCAACGGTTAGCGACAGTGACAGTTTGATTGTGAATCGTGTTAATGATGCACCGATTGTTGAAAATGCCATTGCAGATCAAGTGCTAGCAGAAGATTTCGCGACCTACACGATTGATTTAAACGACGCATTTAAAGACAGCGACTCCGTGCTTAGCTTCTCAGTAGCCGGTAACAGCAACGTGTTGGTTTCGATTGAAAATGGCATCGCGACCATCTCACCAACGGCAGACTGGAACGGATCAGAAATCCTAACCTTTACGGCTACCGATCCAAGCGGCGAGAGTGTTAGTCAAACCGTGAACTTTACGGTTGCGCCTGTGGCGGACATCGTGGCAGACAAAGCGACGGTTGTTGAAGACACGCCAACTATCATCAAGGTCTTAGGTAACGACACGTTCGAAGGCGACGATAAAGTGGTGTCGCTCGATACCAATAACGGCCCTGCCAACGGCACGGTCTCGGTCAACCCTGACGGCAGCGTAACCTACACGCCAAACGACAACTACCACGGTACAGACAGCTTCACCTATATCGTCACCTCTGGTGGTGTCAGTGAATCCACCATTGTTAAAGTTGATGTCACGCCAGTAAACGACAAACCTGACAGTGAAGACTTTACGCATGTGGCCGATGATCAGCTTACGCACGTTGTGTTTGATACCGATACGAAACCTCTGGATAGCGGTGACTCTCAAGATCATATCGCGGATGTTGAAGACGATTTAAAAGGCAACGATCTACATGTCCGGATTACTGAACTGCCAACATCAGGTACGTTGTTCTTTAAAAATAGTGATGGTGAGTTGCACGAAATTAAAGAAGTTAGCGATACGCTTTATGACAAAGACAGTCTTTACTATGAAGCTGATAATGTTGGCTTCTTATTAGGCATCAAAGATCGTCCAAATACGCCTCATAGCTCGGAATCTACAACAGATTTCAATAACTGGGGATTAAGTGAGGATGGTGGTCCATCACATTCCCGCACTGAGCATTTAGCAAATGGAGCCTCTATCACTATTTCTTCTGATAGCGATGAGCTTGCGCAGTACAACCGTCAGGTGTCACATATCGGCAATGGTATCGCTGACAATGATGGGCAGGGTATTGAGAAAGGTGAAACGATTACGATCGATTTGTCTAATAACCCTGTGGGCAGCGTAAACCTTGGTCTAGATGGACTAGGTGGATTGTTTGATTACGGTGATGACAACGCAGCGCTTATTACGGTTACATACTTAGATTCAAATAATGTCCAACAGACTCAAACGTTCGAGTTTTTGAAGCCTGAAGGCAACTTCATGCTATTCCAAGAAACAAGCGTTGGTTATGGGAAAGATCTAGCTCTTCCTGAAGGTTCGGTCATTACTCAGTTAGATTTTTCTACGAAAAATGAAGGTAACTGGGAGTTACGTTATGTAGAAGGTCTTCCTGCAGAGGACAGCTTTGGATATGTGGCCGTCGACTCTGAAAGTGGCGTTAGCGATCCATCTACAGTCAATATCGTTAATGAAATGCTAGATGGTAATGTTGCTGAAAATGGGCCAAGTCTGTCTGTGGTCGGTGATAGCGTGACTGAGGGTGACAATGTCACTTTTTCGGTTGTTCTAGATGAAGTCACCAGTACTGCTGTTAAGTACCAAGTTGATATGCTTGCTCAAGGTTCTTCAGTTGATAAGAATGACGTAAATCTATCAAATGCAACCTACACAAATGGTGTTGTTTTCTTAGGTGGTTACTTGATTGTTCCTGCAGGTATAAGTAGCTTCGAAATATCGATTCCGACTATTGATGACTTGGTTGTGGAAAGCAGCGAAACGATCGTTCTTGAGCTCGGCGGTGAAACGGGGACGGCAACAGTTCTTGATAATGATAGTTCAGAACTTAGCGTAGTAGATGCCGGCGATGTCATTGAAGGAACTGACGCAATATTTACCGTTTTACTCTCTAACCCTGTTCAAGAGGCCGTTGTCGTCAATCTGAAGTCAACAACAAATGATAGCTATACTGCGGAAGATGTTGATCTAGGCACTATGGTAGTGACCTATGTGGATACTCATGGTCAAACTCAAACATTAGATATAGCGCCTAATGGAGACGTTACTATACCTCCAGGTGTCGCTGAAATTAAAGTCGCAGTCTCGACCAAACTAGATAATGTCCATGAAGGTGATGAGAGCTTTGGTCTGACTGTTACGGAAATCGGTAGTGTCACCAGTAATGGTATTGCAACTGGTAACGCAAATATTGTGGATTCTGATCCTGCACCTTTAGTTAGTATTAGTGCCGATCAAAACAGCGTAAATGAAGGTGAAACGGCAGGCTTTACGCTGACACTTGATAAAGTTGCAGATGAGAGTGTTACGGTTCATGTCGAATATAGTGGCGTGGCCCAAGATGGAAAAGATTTTATTGGCGTTCTGAGTGTTGAAGTTCCTGCGGGTCAATCTTCAGCTGCTCTTGACTTACTGACGCTCACCGATGGTATTTATGAGGGCGCAGAATCTTTCACAGTAACCATTAAAGAGGTGGATGGCGCTGATGTGAGCATTGCTTCAAATAACAGCGCAAGTGTTGTGATCGTTGATGCCCAAAGTGCACCGAAAGTGACTATTGGCTCAGATCAATCCTCAGTTGATGAAGGTAGTGATGCAAAATTTATCGTCAACATTGACCAAAAAGCAGATGAAGATGTACTGGTAACATTCACAATCGGCGGAAATGTTGATGACAAAGATTATATTGCTCCAAGTACTTACACAGTCACGATTCCAGCGGGTAAAACATCGGCGCCGATTGATATAAAAACTCTCGATGATGGTATTTACGAAGATCTTGAAAACCTAACCGTGACTCTAATTGATACGGTTGGTGCAGATTCGACGCTTGCAAGTGACTCGAATGAAGCAACAGTCTCTATTATAGATGCTCAGCACGCTCCAGAGTTTATTTCTGACGGCGATAGTGCTGGTGACAAACCAAATGATGATGTTTACGACTTCGGGTCAGTTAACGAAAACACGGTGAGTGGGTCCGTTATTGGTACGGTCGTTGCTGAAGATCACGATAATGACGTGCTTGTATACCGCTTTGCAGATGGCTCGACCACTAATGGTATTTTTGATATCGACCCGACAAGCGGAGAGATTTCATTGAACAAGACAATCGATGATGTTGACTTGGGCGATTATACGCTTCAGGTTGAGGTTATCGATGGAGCTGGCGGGATTGATACTGCCGAGGTCAATGTTTCTCTGGTAAATGTGAATGATGCACCTGAATCTTCGCCTTCCGCGGTTGAGATGAGTGAAGATACCCAAGTGATACTTGATTGGTCATCATTCGGTATTAGCGATGTGGACTCTAACGTATCAGAGCTCTCCGTCCAAATCACAACGCTTCCTAGCGATGGGTCATTAGAGTATAAAGATTCGCAGGGCGATTGGCAGTCTGTCCAAATCGATCAAGTGCTTGATAAATCGCTCTTTGATGAAAACAGTGTTCGTTTTGTACCTGAATTAAATGAGTCTGGCAGTGACAGTTTCGGCGGAAATCAAGTCGGAGATCAGGAGTCTAGTTACGCTCAAATTGGCTTTAAACCAACAGATGGACAGAGTACCGGTCAAGAGTCAACACTGACAATAGACGTAAACCCTATCGCTGATAAACCGAACTTAATCGCAGTGACGCACGAGAACTCATTACCCCAACAAGAGTTTAACGTTACAACATGGAGCAATGTTCAAGTTGGTTCTAGTAATGGCATGGGGGTCAACGGCGAGACTCTAATTGCAGCGATCAACGCTCTTGATGCAGCAGATGGAACTCAATTGAGTTGGTCAAATGTGGAAGATTTAGGGACTCATGCAACCTTGGCAAATGAGGCCGTTCTAGTCACATCTCTTGTTTATCTCGAAGCTGGATCGAGTTACGACTTTGTTGGCCAAGCAGATGATAGCCTTGCTATCAAGTTGGGTGGTACGTTACTTGATCAAGCTCGTTGGGGTAGCGACAGTGGTGATATTAAGGGTGCTAGCTTTACACCTTCGGTATCTGGCTTTTATCCAATTGAAATTTATCACCATAACCAAAGTGGTCCGGGTAACTTTAATGTGGATGTATCCATTAATGGACAAGCACCTGTCAATCTGAGCAACAGCAGTCTTTACGTAGTTAGTGATGAAAGTGCACTAGAAGCAACTGATATCAGAACGTCTGAACTACAAGAAGTTAATGGTGTTGCGTTTTACGAAACATATCAGCTGAACGAAGGGTTACAAGATACAGCGATACCGCTCTCTGAAATTAAAACAAGCTTAAATGATAAAGATGGCTCTGAATCACTTAAAGTCACGCTAACTGGCTTACCTGTAGGTGCGATCCTTTCAGATGGAAACAGTTCTATTACTGTAGCAACCATTGATGAAGAACTGGACGTGACAAGTTGGGCATTAGATACACTTACTGTGACTCCACCAGCTGGCTCCCATGATGACTTCACAATCAATTTGACGGCAACGAGTACAGAACGCGCGAATGGTGATTCAGCAGAGTCTAACTTAGCGATCAATGTTGTAGTACATGAGAACTTACCGACGGAAACGGAAAGTGATATTGGGAAGACCAACGAAGATAATTCGCTACAGGGTAACGTATTGCGTAATGACTCTGATGACGACAACCTTCTGATGGTTGATCACATTACTATTAATGGCACTGACTATGCGGTAGGTGAAAACGTATCTTTGACTAGTGGCACTTTATTAGTAAACCAAGATGGTAGTTACGTATTTGAACCTACCGAGCACTGGTCAGGTGATGTTCCATTAATTAATTACACCACAAATACTGGCGCAACAAATACGCTTGATATCAACGTTGTCGCAGTTGCAGATGCCCCTGCGATCACGATTAATGTTGGAGAGTTAGTAAAGAGAGATGCTGTTGATCCTAATCACAACTTAGCCACTTCTGCGATAGATAAAACGCCTACAGAGAATGAACTCGTCGCTGCTGATCTTGGTTTGGATGATGTCGTACAAAAAAATCACTCATACGCCGGAGTTATGCTAGGAGACAACAACGACAGAAGTGATACCGATAGCTTATTCGTTGGGACTGATTACAATGACACCTTCTACGGTGGCGGCGGTGATGACGTATTTATTGGCGGTGGTAATAACGACTCTTTCTATGGTGATGATGCGTCCACTATTACAGATTATGATGGCCAAGATACGGTTTACTTAACTGGAAACTTCAGTGACTACAAAATGACCTTCAAAGACGATCATGGAGGTCAAGTTCCATATTGGATTTTGCTAGATAATCGTTCTATCGATTCGGTAAACGACCACACAGGTAGTGATGATCGTGGTGATCACTTATATGAAATTGAACGAATTGTTTTTGCAGACAAAGTCGTTGAATTGAAGCCCGACGGCACCTATGAAGTGCTTCAAGAGCGTTGGATTCCCGTTGATATTAACGTTGATTTGGTTGATGTCGATGGAAGTGAAAGCTTGGCGCAAACTGTTTTTGTGGAAGGTTTGCCGGATGGTGTAGAGCTGTATATCGATGGACATGCCGTTAATCAGGACGCAAACGGTAATTATCTTGTCACCCTGGATGCTAACGGTAAGGTCTCTTTAGATATCAGAGTACCGTTTGATTATGAAGGTAGTCTAGAGTTCCCACTAAGCGTTACCGCGACGTCGGTTGAAGAAGCAAATAATGATGCCGCTTCAACAACAGAGTCTGTTGCGCTTACAGCTCGTGACTATGTTCTAGAGTCGGGTTCACATGGGAACGATCAGATAACGGGCAGTGACGATCACGATATTATTGTTGGCGATGTCCAAGGATTGGAGATTATTGCGGGTCAGGACTACAACATCGCCTTTGTTTTGGATACTTCAGGGAGCATGGGTAACTGGGTAGGAACTGCGAAGCAAGAAGTGCTAGATGTGTTTGATGAACTGTTAAGCGCTGCAAATCAGGGTGAGAAGCCTGGAACAGTGAATATTCACCTCAGTGAGTTTGCTTCAAGTGCGTCAGCAGTTATTTCCGTTGACTTGAGTTCTCCAACAGCAAGAGATGAGTTTGTAAAAGAACTGAATAGTGCTATAGGTGATGAGGGTGACGGCGGCACAAACTATGAGGCGGGTTTACAGTCAGCTGTTGAATGGTTTAGCAGTCAACCTAACCCTGATGGCCAAAATATCACGTACTTTGTTACTGATGGTCAACCAAATAGAGCAACGCATCTCTATCATTTAGCGCCGAATGAATTCTCGAAAGTGATTTTGGATGTCGATGATTCTGGCAAGCTTGTTACCCTGCAAGATATAGTTAGTAACAGTAGTTATTCATACGGACAGACGGTTACCTACAAAGGTGACGTCGTTATAGATAGTTACGGTCAAGTATATTCACCGCTAACAGGCAGAACCCTTGGTGATATCGACAGATATAATGGCTCTATCCGTTACTACGATGAAGGTGGCAGCTCAACACAAGCTCAACATATGTATCAAGTGTTAGCAGCATTGTCTTCAGTAGAGTCGATAGGTCTTGGTAGTGGTGTTGATGAACAAACACTTAAGCAGTATGACACTGATGGTGTGGTAGAGTCAGATATCGATGTTACTAAACTTGCTGAAACGATATTGGGTCAAGATGTGCCCCTAAAACAAGGCTCAGACACTATTCAGGGTGGAGAAGGTGACGATATCTTGCTGGGTGATTTAATTGAATTTGGCGGTAATGAGCAAGGTTTGAGTGCGATTCAATCACATGTGGCACAGCAAACGGGTCAAGATGTTTCTACCATTGATGGTGAAGACATCCATGAATACGTTAAAAATAACTTAGAAGAATTCAACCAATCTCACCAAGGTGATAAGTCGGATAACTTATCTGGTGGTGCTGGCAACGATTTACTGTTTGGTCAGGGTGGTAACGACATACTCGTTGGCGGTGAAGGTGATGACATTCTGATTGGTGGTTTAGGTAATGATATCTTAACGGGAGATGAGGGCTCTGACATCTTTAAGTGGAGTGAAGTGACCAACGAGGTTGATACGGTTACTGATTTCAACAAAGATGAGGATACTTTAGACTTCTCCGATCTGTTTGATGACTTATCAAAAGATGAAGTTGGTGAGCTTCTTACTGATCTTCAGTCCGGTGATCATACTGGTGATGTCGGAGAGTATCACGTAGAAGTGGCACCAGATGGCGGCTCGGAAGCGAACTTGAGTATTACGAAAGGTGGCTCGACATTGGACATCCATTTTGATGGTGCAAGTGTCGATGATGTGACTCAAAGTCTGATTGCAAGTTTAGAAGCGCAATACAAAGACATGTAGCATGTCTAGCCACAGGTGAAATTGAAAATCAAAAAAGGTCTAGCATTTTGCTAGACCTTTTACTTTTAAACTCAGTTCATTGCGATGTTAGCTCTTAGGAAGTGTCGTGAAAACGGTCCACTCTTTCTTCACCTCACCTTTGTGGCCAATCACCGTTGCAGTGACTCGACGGTTCAACGCATGACTCACTTGGTCGGTGCCTTGTGTTGCAAGTACCGTGTCTCCATAGCCGACAATGGTGACTCTATCTCCACTAATACCATTCATCATGAGTTCTTTTCTAACGTTCTGAGCGCGGCGTTTAGATAAGTCAAGATTGTGTTCTGCAGTACCAGTACGACTGGCATAGCCCTGAATCTCTATCGATGTATTTGGATACTCCTTCAAGAAGTCGGATAGTTCTCGAATTTGCTCCGTAAAGATAGGATTGATCACATCGGAATCATTCGCGAACAGAACTCGAATTTGCATTTCTTGCGAGGAGTCGACATACGAACCGCAGCCATCGTTATCAATCTCGGCACCTAAAGGAGTACCCGGACATAAATCGCGCTCATTAATGACTCCATCAGAATCATCATCAAGATGATCTGCCCACTGATCGGCAATTGGCGTATCAATATAATCATATTCATCGCCCTTATCGGATGAACTGCATGCCGAAATCATTAATGAAAGTGCAATAAGAGTTATGTATTTCATAATTAATACTCCACTTCTTCTAGCCATTCTTTAGGCATTTCAACCCTTAATGCACTCAACAGTTGACCTGTTGCGTTCATCACTCGATATTTGGCGTACTGCTCTGCGTATTTAGAATCTAAGTAGTCTTTACGTGCCTCAAAGAGTTCGTTTTCAGTATTCAATAGATCAAGCAGCGTTCGCTTACCAATGCGATATTGTTTTTCATACGCAATAACGGTTTCAGATGCCGAGTCTACATGATCTGACAGGAACTCTTTTTGCTGTAGGGTCAAATCCAGTGCGCTCCATGAAAGCCTTAAGCCTTCTTCAACATTGCGATAAGCACCTTTACGTAAGTCTTTCGCTTTATTTAACTGATAGGCGAAGTTTTCTGAGTTTGCAGCGTCACTGCCGCCATTAAATAGGTTGTAGCGTAGACGCAGCATGGCAAGTGTCTCATCACTGCGGCCTTTTAAGCCATCAGCGTCGTCACGCCATGTTTGTGAAGCTTCAATGGAAATGGTTGGGTAATTAACACCTTTAGATTGTTTGTATTGAAACTTAGCAGAGTCTACGTCTGCGAGCGCGACTTGAATGACAGGGTGTAGTTCAAATGCCAAACCTACCGCTTCATCAATGGTGTATGGAATGAAATTCTGATCCGCTCTTGGAAAGATCAACCCTTGCGGGGTTTGACCCACTAAACGAGTGAACATAGTGTGAGAGTCGTACAAATTATTTTGAGCAGCTGCCAAATTACCGTGCGCTTTTGCCAAACGTGCTTCTACCTGTGTTAAGTCAGCGGTAGAGCCGATACCTGAATTGACTCGTTTTTTAATGTCTTCGTAAATATCTTTGTGAACCGCCAAGTTATTTTCAGAAAGCTTGAGTATTTCGTAAGCTTTTACTGCGTCTAAATACACTTTGGTGACTTCAAGTGCTTTATCTGATGCATCGGCCAAAAGTTGAAATCTAACTGACTCTGCATCGGCAGCGGTACGATCGATATCATTTAAGGTTGCACTGCCATCCCATATGAGCTGAGTTAGTGTTACCGAAGCTTCCTTTCGAGTGTAATCTGTATCCCCACGTCCCACCTCGTCAGAAGGGTCTAATCCCTCGTAACCAATGCCCGCATCTAAATCAATAGAAGGTAAGTAGGCGCCCGAAGAGGCTTCATTTACGTATTTTCGACTGGTGAACTCGTTAAATGCGCTCTTAATGTCAGGATTGTTTTTTAACGTCAATGCCACGGCTTGCTCTAAAGTTTGACCGAAAACGGGTAAAGACACTATTAAACTACAGCAGCAAGCAATATTTAGTCGGTTCCATTTCACGGTATTTCTCCTAAAAATTCGTGTTGCTTTTTGCTATTTCATCTCATAACTGAGACGAAACATCATAAATAACAGTGCTTGAGTAAGGGATTTATCAACCTACTGTTAAAACTAGGCTTTTGTTTAAAAATTCCAGAATTTCGCCTTTTTAAACCTTAGCACATATGGCAAATGTTGCTCAGCAACACAGCATGTTTAGGCCAGAGAAAAGCTTGAATTCTTAATATCATAGCGTTTCGCAGCTAGCGTAACTCTGTACTTTATGAATAACTCCGCCCCTTGAGTTATCAAGCATCCCACGAGCTGCGCATACAACGAAAAAATGATGATTTTGACTAAACTATAGACGTAAATGTAGGGGTGACAAACTTTTGACTTGGTTTGAAGTGGGGCGAGGTAGATATGGATCGAGTAACTTTGAGCTCATTGATGGGCAACATCGTGGTTATCGGGCTGGATGGGGAAATTAGGACCCTAGAAGAGGGACAACTACCTCAACCAGGAGAGTTAATAATTGATGAGGTATCAGATACTTCTGAGCTTGTGATCGAGCAGGTGACACCACAAGGAAGTTCGATAAACGTAACTGATGATATCACAGCGTTAATTGAAGCAATTGCTAGTGGGGAAGACCCGACTGAGCTGGGTGAAGAGTTTGATCCTGCTGCAGGTGAAGGAAACGGGTCTAGCCCACAAAATACGGGGGCTATAGATCGCACAGGTGCTGAATTACTCGCCAGTACCAATTTTGAGACAGTGGGAACTGACGGAACAGGATTTTCAAGTACTCAGGTAGAGACGCTACTCGATATTTTCCAAATACAACCACCAGAACCAACAGCAATATCAGTTCCTGCAACAGTAATTGTTCAAGAGATTTCTAGCCCAACTGTCAATGAGGGCGATCTGGTTTCCTTCGACGTCACACTTAACCAACCAACAGAAGACAATATCAATATCACTTTTTCTCTGTTCGATCAGACTGCGACTGGTGGATCTACTAACGAGAGCGGAAGTGACTACGTCAACGAGAGTGTTCTCATAACATTTTCCGATGGCACAACAGAAGAAATCTCAGTCGATGACAACGGTATTTTTACTGTGTCGGTCCCGTTAGGTGAAAATGGTTTTACGGTTTCTCTCGATTCTATAAATGACTCTATATTCGAAGGTCCAGAAACATTTACGCTTTCTGGCAACACAGAAGAACAAAGTACACCTGCAACTGGGATTGCAACCATTGTTGATGATGGTAGTGGGCCTGGTTTAAGTCCTGATGATGATCGTCCAACGGTAACGATGAGCGATGCAGGGACGATTAATGAAGGTGAGTTAGCCAGCTTTAAAGTGTCTTTATCGAATCCATCAGCTACAGATGTTGAGGTCGAACTAAGTCTCAACCTAGGTGATACAGAAGCCGGCGACTTAGGCACTTTGGAATACAACACGGGCTCTGGTTGGGTCACAGTACCGAACGATGGTGTGGTGACGGTGCCTGCCGGGCAAACTGAGTTTGATGTTCGCATTGCTTCTATTGACGATGCGGTGTACGAAGGTCCAGAAGATTTCAGTGTAACGGTAACGGGCGTTGGTGCGGTACAAGGCAGTGATACGGGCACGGCAACGATTGTGGATGACAGCAGTGGCCCAGGTCCCGATCCAGACGATGACCGTCCTAGTGTGGCTATTACGGATGCTGGCACTATTAACGAGGGTGAGACTGCGAACTTCAAAGTTACGTTATCGAATGCCTCCGAATCGAGTGTTCAAGTTGAACTTGGCCTCAACTTAGGCGATACCGAAGCGGGTGACTTAGGCACCTTAGAATACAACACGGGCTCCGGTTGGGTTACGGTGCCAAACGATGGTGTGGTGACGGTGCCTGGCGGGCAGACTGAGTTTGATGTACGCATTGCTTCTATTGATGACGCGGTGTTCGAAGGTCCAGAAGATTTCAGTGTTACGGTAACGGGCATTGGTGCGGTGCAAGGCAGCGATACGGGCACGGCAACGATTGTGGATGACAGCAGTGGCCCAGGTCCCGATCCAGACGATGACCGTCCAAGCGTGGCTATTACCGACGCTGGCACCATTAATGAGGGTGAGACTGCGAACTTCAAAGTCACCTTATCGAATGCCTCCGAATCGAGTGTTCAAGTTGAACTTGGCCTCAACTTAGACGATACCGAAGCGGGTGACTTAGGCACCTTAGAATACAACACGGGCTCCGGTTGGGTTACGGTGCCAAACGACGGTGTGGTGACGGTGCCTGCCGGACAGACCGAATTTGATGTGCGCATTGCTTCTGTTGATGACGCCGTTTATGAGGGCCCTGAAGATTTCAGTGTCACGGTAACCGGCATTGGTGCGGTGCAAGGCAGTGATACGGGTACAGCAACGATTGTGGACGACGGCAGTGGCCCAGGTCCCGATCCAGACGATGACCGTCCGAGTGTGGCTATTACCGACGCTGGCACCATTAATGAGGGTGAGACTGCGAACTTCAAAGTCACCTTATCGAATGCCTCCGAGTCGAGTGTTCAAGTTGAACTTGGCCTCAACTTAGGCGATACCGAAGTCGGTGACTTGGGCACCTTAGAATACAACACGGGAAGTGGTTGGGTCACGGTGCCAAACGATGGTGTGGTGACGGTGCCTGGCGGGCAGACTCAGTTTGATGTGCGCATTGCTTCCATTGATGACGCCGTTTATGAAGGTCCTGAAGATTTCAGTGTTACGGTAACGGGCATTGGTGCGGTGCAAGGCAGCGATACGGGCACGGCAACGATTGTGGATGACAGCAGTGGCCCTGGACCTGATCCCGATGATGACCGCCCAAGTGTAACTATTACGGATGCTGGCACCATTAATGAAGGTGAAACAGCTAACTTCAAAGTTACGTTATCGAATGCGTCTGAAGCCGAAACGCAGGTGGAGTTGGGTCTTAATCTCGGCGATACCGAAGTTGGAGATTTGGGCACCCTAGAATACAACACGGGAAGTGGTTGGGTTGCAGTGCCAAATGATGGCGTGGTGACGGTGCCAGCCGGGCAAACCGAATTTGATGTGCGTATTGCTTCTGTTGATGACGACGTTTATGAAGGCCCTGAAGATTTCAGTGTCACGGTAACCGGCATTGGGGCGGTGCAAGGCAGCGATACGGGCACGGCGACGATTATGGATGACAGCAGTGGCCCGGGCCCCGATCCAGACGATGACCGTCCGAGTGTTACTATTACCGACGCTGGCACCATTAATGAAGGTGATACGGCGAACTTTAAAGTCACGTTATCGAATGCTTCAGAGTCTAGTGTTCAAGTTGAACTCGGCCTCAACTTAGGCGATACCGAAGCCGGAGACTTAGGCTCCTTGGAATACAACACGGGAAGTGGCTGGGTCACAGTACCAAACGATGGCGTGGTGACGGTGCCTGCCGGGCAGACTGAGTTTGATGTGCGTATCGCTTCCATTGATGATGCGGTGTACGAAGGTCCGGAAGATTTCAGTGTTACGGTAACGGGCATTGGCGCAGTACAAGGCAGTGATACGGGCACGGCGACGATTGTGGATGACGGCAGTGGTCCAGGTCCCGATCCAGATGATGACCGTCCAAGTGTCTATATTGTCGAAGATAGCGTTGGCGTGAATGAAGGTACTGAGGCTGTGTATACCGTTAGATTATCGGCGGCGGCCGATATCGATGTGACCGTCAGGTTGAACACCTCAACCGACGGCAGCAACACGGCGGAAGCGGACGATATAGGTAGCTTTGTGGTGACCCTTGCTGATGGTGTGACAGTGGTGAATGCCAACAGTGACGGTACGTATACCATTCCCGCCGGTGAGAACGAGCTGAAAGTCACTGTGCCAACCACAGATGATGGCGTCTACGAAGGGGATGAAACCTTCACTGTGGCGGTACAAGGTGACACGGGCGTCCTAGGCAGTGACAGTGCGCTGGGCATTATTTACGACGGTGGTAACGGCCCTGGTCCTGACCCGGATGATGATCGCCCGACCGTATCTATCTCAGATGCGGGTATCGTAGATGAGGGTGATATCGCGACGTTTACCGTGTCATTGAGTAATGCTTCGGAAGGTACAGTCCAGGTGCAGTTGACCTTAAACCCAGACGAAACAGAAGTGGATGATCTTGGCTCGCTAGAATATAACACCGGAGCAGGTTGGGTTGCTGTGCCTGTCAATGGCATCGTAACAGTGCCAGCAATGCTTACCGAATTTGATGTGCGCATTGCGACCATTGATGATGAAGTTTATGAAGGTCCGGAAGACTTCAGCGTGACCGTGACGGGTTTGGGCGCAGTTCAGGGCACCGATACTGGTTTGGCGACCATTGTGGATGATGGCACTAAAACGGATGACGATCGACCAACTGTGTCTATCTCGGATGCGGGTACCATTGATGAAGGTAATTTCGCTACATTTACCGTGTCATTGAGTAATGCCTCAGAGGCAGCGCTCCAGGTTCAGTTAACGCTGAATCTGGATGAAACAGAAGTCGGTGACCTTGGCACTCTAGAGTACAACACCGGTTCAGGTTGGGTAAGTGTACCTGTAAGCGGTATTGTGACGGTGCCGGCAGGTATGACGGAATTTGATCTACGCATCGAATCAATTGATGACGGTGTGTACGAAGGCCCTGAAGATTTCAGCGTTACAGTAACTGGCTTGGGAGCAGTGCAAGGCAGCGATACTGGTCTGGCAACCATCGTGGATAACTCACCACCTACAGCCCGTGATTTCATCATTTCGCTCGATGTTCAAAATGGTATTTTCCCGGTTCAGGATGTTGAATTTGATGGAATAACGACGTCTGGGGAACAGCGTGTTGAAGATCTCGAAGATGACGCAGTTACTGCAAATGATGATGATATTTTAATTCAGGTCGTTAGCCTTCCTGAACACGGTGAACTGTATTATGTGGATGGAAATGGACAGGAAGTCGTTATAGACGAAACCACACAGTTCCCTGAAAACACAGAGGTTAAGTATCGTCTGACTGAAGATTTCTTTGAGGAGCAGAGCTTTGACTCAGCCGACCTTCTTGAAGAACAAGGGAAAGATATTTTGGTGGGATCCTACACTCCTCCTAACTCGAACTTAACGTTCACTGGAGGCCAGATCATCACCATTGGCAACAGCATCATCTTTGATTCCGACGCTCAGATTTCAGTCGATTTTGCGAATCAACAAGTCGGGTTGGTTGTCGTTTCGCCAAATGAAACGGGTCAGGGTGATGAAATCAGTACTGGTGAATATATTACGTTAGAACTGGATGAGGATTTATCAGCTAACGAAGCGAAACTGAACTTAGCCAGTCTGAATGACCGCTTCAACAGTGGTGGTGCATGGTTAACGGCATACATCTTCCTAAATGGTGCACTTGTTGATGTTCAGCAGTTTTACTCAACGGATATTACTTATACCAGCAACCACGAAGGTTCTATTACCGTTGCGTTAGCAAATGGCAGCTTTGATGAAATTCGACTTACTCCAGAAACCGATAGCGCGAGTGATAAAGCGGGCTTTACCTTGGTGGGAACTGAAATCACCAGTTTTACTGACGTGAACGATGACTTTACCTACCAAGCTATTGACACTGATGGTGCGGTAAGTAACGAAGCTACGGTAGCGGTTGATTTCGAGAACGTCACGGTAGACGCTGTCACGGCGCTTGGTTATCAAACCATGGCCTTAAATTCGGATCTGAATCTGGTTATGGGGACAGATGGCGATGATATTCTGGTTGGTACTGAAGGCAATGACCTGATCATCGGTGGTTTAGGTAATGATATCTTGACTGGCGGTGAAGGTGATGACGTATTCAAATGGACAGAAATGCAATCCGCAACTGATACCGTGACAGATTTCAGTGACGGGGATCAGCTTGATTTTACCGATGTATTTGACGATATGAGTGGTACGGATATCTCCGCCTTGCTTGATGATCTTGGTTCGGGTGACTATCGCGGCAGTGTGGATGACATTTCCGTTGAAGTGACTGAAAGTGGAGGTAACTCGACGTTGACCATCAACAAAGATGGACAACAGCTAGAGGTTAACTTTGATGGTGCCTCTGCAGCCGATATTGCCAATAGTCTGATTTCTAATCTCGATCAATTACGAGAATAGATGGCCAAAGATAAAAAACGGAGCGTTTTTTCGCTCCGTTTTTTTATTTAATAATACGGTAAACTAACACTGTGATTACAGAACTTTACATGCAAAACCTTTCAGGTAGAAACCTTCCGGGTATGCTGTATCGGTTGGGTGGTCAGCAGCTTGTTCAAAGCGCTCCACAAACTTTACTTGGCGGTTAGCATCTAAGGCTGCGTCAGCAATGATTTTCTGGAACAAAACTTGATCCATTAAGCCAGAGCACGAATAGGTCAGTAGCGTACCGCCAGGTTTTAGGATTTGCATTGCTAGCATGTTGATGTCTTTGTAACCACGACATGCGCCGTTTAGTTGGGCTTTACTGTCTGCAAACTTAGGTGGATCCATGATAACCACATCGAACTGAGTTCCTTGGTCACGATACTCACGAAGTAGTTTAAACACGTCTGCGTTTAGGAACACGGCACGCTTCTTCGAGATATCAAATTCATTCAGTTCTGCGTTGAACTTCGCAGTGTCTAGAGCAGGTTGTGATACGTCAGCGTTTATCACACGCTTTGCATCACCTTTCAGAGCGTAAAGTCCGAAGCCACCTGTGTAAGAGAAGCAGTTAAGAACTTCTTTGCCTTTCACATATTTCATCGCTTGCTGGCGACTATCACGTTGATCTAGGTAGAAACCTGTTTTATGACCGCCAACGATATCTACACTAATCTTTACGCCATTTTCTTCGATGACGACCGATTTAGGTGGCTCTTCGCCGTGCAAGACGCCCGTGGTTTCTTTCAAACCCTCTTTCTTACGTACCGCGACGTCAGAACGCTCGTACACATTACAATCAGGGAAGCACTCAACTAGAGCATCAACAATGGCCTGTTTATTGTGTTCTGCGCCAGCACTGAGAAGTTGACACACAAAAAAGTTTTGGTAACGGTCAATCGTAACGCCTGGCATACCATCAGACTCTGCCGCGATAAGGCGGTAACCCGTAAGGCCATCACGTTCGATAATGTCTTCACGAAGAAGTTGTGCGTCTTTTAATCGTTTTACGAAAAATGCGGTGTCGATCTCTTCTTTATCAAAACTCCAAATACGAGCACGAATTTGTGAAGCTGGCGAATATGCCGCTTTAGCTAGCCATTTACCGTCGTGAGTCAATACATCAACCGTTTCGCCAAGAGCGGGTTCGCCCTCAACTTTGTTGATGCCTCGAGAGAAGATCCAAGGGTGCTTGCGCTTGACCGATTTCTCACGACCTTTTACCAAATAGATAGCAGCTGTCATTTCTTTAGCTCTTGTTGAATTTTGAAAGGGGCGTATTGTCCGGGATGTGAATGGTAAAAGCAATATCCCTCGGCAATCCAGTACATTGTAGTGGCTTTTAAATACAAAAAAGGGTCACTAAAGTAACCCTTTTATTTGAACTGGTCGTAACAGATTACGTTGCTACGCTTTAAGTCCAGTAAGGAGCGACTCCATGGTGTCGCTTTGCTTACGCAGTTGATCCACGTTTTGTGAAGTCGTGCTGATCATATTGCACACGTTATCTGCTTGAACTCGAATTTCTTCAACGCTTGAGGCGATATTGTCCGCGACTACACCTTGTTCTTCAGCCGCTGTTGCAATTTGAATGCTACTGTCGGAGATAGTTTGATTTTTATCTGCCAAAGAGCCGATTTCGTGATTCACTTCCGTCATGAGGTTTTGTCCCTCATTTGCATTGTTGACAGTCACTTCCATCAGTTTAGTAAGTGATTGACTGTTACGCTGTAATGATTCGATCATCGTTTGGATTTCAACCGTCGCTTGCTGAGTGCGTCCCGCAAGAGCGCGAACCTCATCCGCAACGACCGCAAATCCACGACCTTGCTCACCAGCACGTGCTGCTTCAATGGCTGCGTTCAATGCAAGTAGGTTAGTTTGCTCGGAAATCCCATTAATGGTTGTCACGACTTCATCAATTTGTGCGGCATTGGCATCTAACTCCGCTACTGCTTGAGACGCAGATTGAATCTCATTAGAGAGGTTCGAAATCGAGTGAAGCGTATTCTCTACTTTTACTTGTCCAGACTGAGCCACGCTGCGCGCATCATCGGTTTGCGCGCTTGAATCGTGAGCTAATGTCGCGACTTCTCGAATCGTTGATGCCATCTGTTCCGTTGCACTCGCAAGAGAGTTGAGGTGCTCCTGCTGAGTTGCTGAAATATCTGAACTGTGATGAATCGATTGATTCAGGTCTGAGCTAATTTGTTGCATTAACGCCACAGACTCTTGAATCGACAGCACCATTTGTTGCTCTCGTTCTGCAACTTTGTCTATCGTAATAGCAATTTCACTAAACTCGTCGCGAACAGGGAAGAAGTTCATTCTCGCGGTTAAGTCGCCACCCGCAAGGGTGTTTAATGCTTTGTTCATCGTGAACATCGCACCGCCAATAAACGTCATGATGTAGTAAACGCCAAGCGCGAGAATAAACAAGCTCACACATATAATGCTTACTTGAGTCGCTGATAGGGCAGTCCATAAAGAAAGTTCATGGTTTGCAACCAAGCTGTACGCACCATTTAGAACAGACACGGATTGCGGACCAGAGCCAAGAGAAACGGTTTCTGAACTAGCTATGAGGTTTGCTACTTGCGATTGAGAAAGGTTGCCTGCCTCTATCAGACCTTTCATAAGCATGAGCTCTTCTTGGTACATACTTGAGATCAACGTATTAGCCGCGCTATTAAGGACGAGAGTGAGAATGACTAAAGCAAGAAGAGGGAGAACGAAGAGCAAATAGAACTTTTCTTGAATCTTTAAGTGAATGAGATACTTATCAATCCAGCGGAATGGAATTTCTTTCATAATTATAATAACCGTGCAAAAACCCACTATCCTTAGTGGGGTGAATAGACGAAAAGAATATATCACTCAGTAAAAAGAAGCGGTACAAAGATGAACGTAAAGTGTGAGAGATTTATAGTAAAAGGTCACGTTCAAGGCGTCGGCTTTCGTTACCATACTTCCCATCAAGGATTGAAACTGGGTTTGACGGGTTACGCGAAGAACCTAAACGATGGTGATGTTGAAGTGATGGCGTGTGGAACAGACGCACAAATAGTTGCGTTTTCCGAGTGGTTGAAAGAAGGCCCGCGAACGGCAACAGTAGAGAGTGTGATACAGGAGTCTGCGTCATATAAGCCGTTGCGCGGTTTTAAGATTTTGTAAATTCTACAAGCATTTAGCTGGCTTTGGTAGGCCGGCTAATTTAGTCGCTTGTTTGGCTGGCCCCTTTTTAAACAGCTTGAATAGATACTTACTGTTACCTTTTTCTGGACCGTGCGCTTTTTCCATTGCTTTGACAAGCATACGCACAGCAGGGGAAGTATTAAACTCTTCATAAAAATCTCGCACAAAGTGCACAACTTCCAAATGAGCATCCGTAAGCTCGATGTCTTCTTCTTTTGCTAAAAGCTCAATCATACCTTCTTCCCATTGAGTATGATCCAGTAAGTAGCCTTGAGCATCAGTTTCAATTTCTTTGCCGTTGTAAACGAACATAACGTTTTATCCGTTAAGTGAACATGGATGTTTATAGATTAGCGACAGGTGAGGATGTTCTCAACAAAAGAATCTCGAAGTAGTGCCGAGCGAAGCAAAAGCGTACAAAATGGTGAGTGCTTTTTGACTGAGCCAGGTGCTTTGATATAAATGCTCTTTTATTCAAATAAATAGGAAACTATTCAGTTTGTTAGAAATTTTTCGGGGTGAGTACCAATGAAATTGCATGGATATCCAGGCTTATTCATTTTTGTTTTGTTTTTTCTTGGCTACTTGTCTGAATATGGAATTTTATCCGTGAATGAATAGCTTACGACGTTGTGTTTGCTCTTATAGACCGATATTCTCTTGGTTTATAAGCAACCTACATTCTGGTTGTAAACAATAACGATGACAAGGAGTTAGTCATGTCGAAACAACGTTACATTGAAATAAATGACAACGTAACATCCATTTGGTCTATTGAGCGTATTTGGGAGCTCGCGGAGTCCCTACCTGTAGAAGAAATTGCTATTGATGATATCAAAGGCCCTAATGAAGTGACCTGGTTTAGTGATGATGGACCACAGCCAACCTGTCGTGAGATCGCGAAGCATTGCCAACGCATCAACAATGCCGATTTGTCGTATCCCGTAATTTTAACCAATGATTACCGCGTTTTTGATGGTATGCACCGAATTGCTAAGCAAATCATGTTGGGTGAAGATACGATTAAAGTGAGACGTTTTAGAGAAAACCCTGAGGCTGATGAAGTTATCGAGTTAGCAGTCGAACAGGCGTAATGCACTTAACCATTAACAAAGAAAAAGCCCGAAGGAAAATACCTTCGGGCTTTTTAAATTCATCTTGTGTTGAACGATTAATCGTCGTTCATAATACCTAGAATGCTTAGTAGGCTGATGAAGATGTTGTAGATTGATACATACAAAGTCACTGTCGCAGAGATGTAGTTTGTTTCACCGCCACGAATAATGCTTTGTGTTGTCATCAGGATCGCCATCGTAGAGAAAATGATAAACAAGCTGCTCAACGCCAAGTGTAAAATGGTTGATTGAATAAAGAAACTTGCAATCATACCCACAACAAGCACAACAAACAGCGATAGCATCAAGCCGCCCATCATAGATAGGTCACGTTTTGTTGTTAGTGCATAAGCTGATGCCGCCATGAAAGATAGCGCCGTACCACCTAGAGCGGTTAATACGATATCGCCCATCCCAGCACCGATGTACATGTTTAAGATTGGACCAATCGTGTAGCCTAAGAAACCAGTGAATAAGAACGTAAACACAAGGCCAAGGCTGTTGTTACGGTTTTTCTCTGTTAAGAATAACAGGCCGTAGAAACCAACCAACATTAGGATGATTCCTGGATGTGGCAGGTTAAATGCCATTGCTACGCCAGCAACGACTGCCGACCATAAAAGCGTCATTGAAAGTAGTGCGTAAGTATTACGCAATACTTTGTTTGTTTGTAGAGCACTTTCTTGTGTTGAAGTGCGGGTAAACATTGGACTGTTCATAATCTTCCTCGATAAGAGACTTTCTTTTAAATACATTTATGGGATTGAAAGTTCAAAAAATCAAGCCCTAACCATGCGTAACTTAGATAAAATAATAATAGAAATAAGATGTTATGTATTTGACAACTTGTAACACAATATTACTGCAGAGCAAAGTCATAGCAATTGTCACACAGAATTTTGAATTTAGTAACAAAAAGCACTGACTTCATTGAAATCAGTGCTTTTATTATGCCAATTGCAAAAGATCTTAGTGATGTAAGATTTGCGCTAGGAAATTTTGAGTTCGATCTGATTGAGGGTTTTCAAAGAAATCAACAGGGTTGTTCTCTTCGATGATCTCTCCTGCGTCCATAAATATCACGCGATCGGCAACCTCTTTCGCAAACCCCATTTCATGTGTCACACAGAGCATGGTCATGCCTTCCTCGGCGAGTTCGACCATTACATCCAACACTTCGCGAACCATCTCAGGATCAAGCGCTGATGTTGGTTCATCAAAAAGCATAACTTTAGGGTTCATACACAACGAACGGGCAATCGCCACGCGTTGTTGCTGACCACCAGACAACTGACCAGGATATTTCTCTGCTTGGTCCGGAATTTTAACGCGTTCCAGATATTTCATCGCGACCGCTTCTGCCTCATCTTTAGGCATCTTCTTCACCCAAATAGGCGCGAGCGTACAGTTTTCCAGTACGGTTAAATGAGGGAAGAGATTAAAGTGCTGAAAGCACATGCCCACTTCACGGCGCACAGCTTCAATATTTTTCAAATCTTCAGTTAATTCCGTACCGGAAACATAAATACTGCCAGCTTGGTGCTCTTCGAGGCGGTTAATACAGCGAATCATCGTTGATTTTCCTGACCCTGATGGGCCACAGATTACGATTTTTTCCCCGCGCTTAACATCGAGGTTAATATTTTTTAGTACGTGAAACTCACCATACCATTTATTCATGTCCTTCAATTGGATCATATAGTCTTGTTGTTGCGTCATAATACGTCCTTGAGCTTGATGAGTTATCGTTTGTGACCGGTATGAAGTTTGTTTTCAAGCCATATCGAATAACGCGACATGCCAAAACAAAATACCCAAAACACTAACGCGACAAATACATAACTTTCAGTAGCAAAGCCTAGCCAGTCAGGGTCGGTGTTTGCTGCTTGTCCTATACCTAGTACGTCAAACATACCAATTATAAGAACCAAACTGGTGTCTTTAAACAATCCGATAAACGTGTTCACGATAGAAGGGATCGTAATCTTCAGCGCCTGTGGCAAGATAATAAGCCCTGTTTTTTTCCAGTAACTTAACCCAAGTGCGTCGGCAGCTTCATATTGGCCTTTTGGAATCGCTTGTAAGCCACCCCGTACCACTTCTGCCATATAAGCCGAGGCAAACATCACTACACCAATAAGAGCGCGAATAAGTTTGTCTGTCTCGGACCCTTCGGACATAAACAAAGGCAGCATAACGGAAGCCATGAACAGAACGGTAATCAGTGGCACACCACGCCAAACTTCAATATAGACGGTACAAATACTGCGAATGATTGGCATCTCTGAACGTCTACCGAGCGCGAGTACCACACCAATAGGTAATGAAACGACAATACCGACTAGCGCAATAATGAGCGTAACGAGTAATCCACCCCATTTGTGTGTATCGACCACTTCTAGCCCAAATATCCCACCGTATAACAGCCCAGCGATAATGAATGGGTAGATGTTTACGAAGAAAAGCCAAATCCAAATCCGTTTCGGTGTCTTTTCATACGCTAGCAACACAGTAAATATAGCCAATGTGATGTAGAAAAGGCGAGGGCGCCACAGTTCAGACTCAGGATAGAAACCGTACATGAACTGCTCCCAGCGCACGCTGATAAATACCCAGCAAGCACCTTCTCGGCTGCAATCGTCACGCGTCGAACCAATCCAGTCCGCGTTGATAAACGCCCAATCAACGATATGCCAAATTGCACTAAAGACAAGATAAGCAAGAATTACGGTAACAATGGAATTGACAGGTCCATTAAATAGGTTTTTCCGCATCCAACCAACAAAGCCGACGGTATTGGCTGGTGGTGGGAGATCCGGTTGAAATTGATGAGTACTCATATTATCTCTCCACCAGTGCGACTTTACGGTTATACAAGTTCATTAATGCAGACGTAATCAGACTTAAGGTTAAGTACACGCCCATCGTCATCGCAATGATCTCAATCGCTTGCCCCGTTTGGTTCAGGGTAGTACCAGCAAAGACAGAGACAAGATCTGGGTAACCAATCGCCATCGCTAACGATGAGTTTTTGGTGAGGTTGAGATATTGACTGGTTAAAGGTGGAATAATAATTCGTAACGCTTGCGGAATGACAACAAGCTTTAAAGTTTTCGCGCGTGGTAAGCCCAGCGACATCGCCGCTTCCGTTTGACCATGGCTAACCGCATTAATACCAGAACGTACAATTTCGGCAATGAAGGAGGCGGTATAAACGCTCAGTGCCAAAAGTAGTGCAGCAAGTTCAGGAATAATGCTAATACCACCTTGGAAGTTAAACCCTTTCAGTTCAGGATAATTTAGTGAAATTGGCATACCAGCAAGGAAGTAGACAATCAGCGGAAGGCCAACGACTAAGCCTAAAGCTATTCTTCCCATTGGCGTTTGTTGCCCAGTTAGGCGTTGCTTGTTATTCGCCCATACATTAATCAGCAAGCTGGCGATCACCCCGAAGATTAATGCAGCAATAACAAAGCCACTGCCTGGCTCCATTTCTGGTGCTGGAAAATATAAACCACGAACATTCAAGAAGATGGCTTCGCCAAGGCTCAAGCTTTGACGCGGTGAGGGTAATGCTTGAAGAACAGCGAAATACCAGAAAAATATTTGTAGAAGAAGTGGGATATTTCGGAACGTTTCGATATAAACAGCAGCCAAGCGACTCACTAACCAGTTAGAAGAAAGGCGAGCGACCCCCATGGTAAAACCAATCACGGTAGCCAGAATAATACCTAATACGGAGACCAGCGCTGTATTAAGAAGGCCAATAATAAACGTTCTGCCGTAAGAGTACGTTTCATCGTATTCAATTAGCGTCAGCCCGATACCAAACCCGGCTTCTTGATTTAAAAAACCGAAACCCGTAGCGATCCCACGAGCATCTAAGTTGTTCAGTGCGTTATTTATAATCGTGTAAAAGAAAAATACCAGTGCAGCTATGGCAATGATCTGGAAAATAGCAGAACGAAAGGCGGGATTATAAATCAAGCTCTTGCTTCCGCTTGGTTTGGACATCGTACTTGGCGATGCATCTTTTGTCGGTTTCATACAGCGATAACCTCAAACCTTAGTTATAGATATCTGCCTGTATAAATAGTCACGTCCTTGCTGGTCGAAGCATGTTTTCACCAGAGCTAAACGGCGATATTCGAGTTGAAATAGCCTGTCTAAGCGAATACTTCTTGCCATTCAATGAGCGGTCCTTACTCATACAGATGGATAAAATCAAGAAAAAGGGCGGCATGAACCGCCCTGATTAACTCGTTCTATCGGATTGGTGGCGCGTACATAAAGCCGCCTGCATTCCATAGCGCATTAACGCCACGAGAAATTTCTAACGGCGAACCAGTACCGACTGTGCGTTCGAAGCTTTCACCATAGTTACCGACTTGCTTGATAACTTGGTAGCCCCAATCATCACGAATACCCAAACCTTTGCCTTTCGGACCGTCAACACCAAGAATACGTTTGATGTTTGGATCTTTCGATTTCAGCATTTCATCCGCATTTTTCGAACTAATACCATACTCTTCGGCGTTAATCATTGCTGATAATGTCCACTTCGCAATGTTGAACCATTGGTCATCACCTTGACGAACGACGGGACCTAGTGGTTCTTTGGAAATGATTTCCGGAAGAACGGCTGCAGAAGAGGGATCTTTCAGGTTCAGACGCAATGCATAAAGACCAGATTGGTCAGTAGTTAACACATCACAACGTCCTGCATCGAAACCTTTTGACGTTTGGGCTGCCGTATCGAATACGACCGGCTTGTATGACATACCGCTGTTACGGAAGTAGTCAGCAAGGTTCAGCTCAGTTGTTGTACCGGACTGTACGCAAACTGATGCACCATCAAGCTCTTTTGCGCTTGAGATGCCAAGATCTTTCTTCACCATGAAGCCTTGGCCATCGTAGTAGTTTACCCCTACGAAGTTGAGGCCAAGTGCAGTATCACGATGCAGTGTCCAGGTGGTGTTACGAGAAAGCACATCAATCTCACCTGATTGAAGCGCAGTGAAACGTTCTTTCGCGGTTAGGGGTACATATTTAACTTTCGTTTTATCCCCAAGAACGGCTGCAGCCAGTGCTTGGCAATATTCTACGTCGATACCTTCCCATTCACCTTTTGAGTTAGGGTTAGAGAAACCAGGTAGACCGGTACTTACGCCACAAGTAAGAAAACCTTGTTTTGTGACTTTGTCCAGAGTAGTGTCTGCTGCTTGAGCTGATGTTGCCATCATCGCAGTAGAAGCCGCTACGACGGAAGCAAGAACTGTGAGTTTATTTGCCATTTGTATCCTTCCTGTATGATCCATGTTTAATCAGGAGTGACCTGAAATAACGTGTCCAATTCGTTAGAGTTATCGTCCTACGTGATTGATTTTCGAAGAAACGGTATTCGATAGATCAACCAGTTATAAGCGTAGGAAAGGATCTGTTAATTCTCAAATATATAATTTAAATGAAGTTTTGAGAGAACTTACAAAGCGCCTTGAGATTTAGAATGACGAAATGTTAATTGTTTGTAAATAGTGCAAATCATGGACAATTTGGTGCATCAGAACAATCAATAGAAGAGTGAACAATACAAGAGAATAAAAAGTTGTTATTAAAACTGTCATTAGCTGAGCTTGGTGAAGTTCAGTAAAAATTCGAACAAAAATTATTTGTGATACCGAAACAGGGTGATGAGCTTGCCCCATTTTTGGTAGCATGGTCTGCAACAGCTAATTAGAGTAATCATGGATTGAAATGCGATATTTTCCTCTGTTCTTAGATTTAATCAATAAACCCGTTCTTGTCGTGGGCGGCGGTGAAGTGGCAAGCAGAAAGGTGGAAGCTTTGCTAAAAGCAGGGGCGGATGTCACTATCGTTTCTCCAACGTTGGTCGATTTTCTGTCTAAGCTTGCTGCAGAGCATCAAGTGCGCTGGGTGCAACGTTTCTATTCAAGTGACATTGTCACTAAAAGCTTTGTTCAAGTGTGGGCCACGACAGATAATCCAGAGCTAAATCACCAAGTGTATAAAGATGCGAAAGAATTAGGCATCCTAGTGAACGTTGTGGATGATAAGCCTTATTGTGACTTCATTACGCCCTCTATGATCAATCGTGGCCGCATACAAATTGCTATTTCTAGTGGCGGTGCCTCACCAGTTTTAATTCGAAACATCCGTGAAAAGCTTGAATCGATACTGCCACAAAACATGGGGTTGATGGCGGACTTTGCTAACTCAAAGCGTAATTCGATTAAAGAAGCACTACCTAGCGTCGATTTACGTCGTAAGTTTTGGGAGCAATTCTTCTCGAATCCTGAGGTTGAAAACGCGCGGGATAATAGAGAGTTAGAAACGATTTACCAAGCGACCATGGCAACACCTTTGGATGAAAAAGGAAGTTGTACTTGGATACAGGTAGGGAAAGACGTTGAGATGTTGCCAATTAAGGCTGTGCGCTACATGCAACAAGCCGAGCTAGCACTTTACTCAACTCGATGCGAAGCGAACGTGTTAGAGCTAATACGAAGAGATGCAGAGCGAGAAGCTTTCTCCAGCGCAGCTGAACTCTCTGATATGTTGACCAAGGCTAAATCTGAAAAGCTTCGAGTTTGCGTGTTTATCCCTAAAGGGACGAGCGAGTTCTTATTGCTGCAAGGGCAGGACTTAGTGATATAACCACGTTAAAAAGTGGGCACTTGGCTTCTCGATTAAAAGGCCAACAAAAACGCCAGCGAACTATGCGCTGGCGTTTTTAAACTAAGTTACTTCTCAGACTGATTAATCACGGAAGTTGTTAAACTGGAATGGTATGCCCATCTCTGCTTCACGAATCGCTGCCATTGTCGCTTGCAGGTCATCACGTTTCTTACCAGTAACACGTACCTTGTCGCCTTGAATAGAGGCTTGTACTTTTAACTTTGCGTCTTTGATAAGTTTCACTACTTTTTTGGCTGTTGGTGTATCGATACCTTGGCGGAAAAGCAGAGTTTGGTGCCAGTTCTTACCAGTTACATCTGGGTCCTGTGCATCCATTGCGTTTGCATCAATATTACGCTTTGCCAAATGGCCACGTAAAATATCGCGCATTTGCTTAAGTTGGAAGTCACCTTCCGCAGACATTTTTACGTTTTCTTCTACTAGCTCAAAGCTCGCATTAACGTTGCGGAAATCGAAACGAGTAGACAATTCACGGTTAGCATTATCAACGGCGTTACGTAGTTCAACCGTATCGATTTCAGAAACAATATCAAACGATGGCATGAAGATTCCTTGATTATTTTGTTATAGGGACTTTCGGGATTTAACGGCGTTTGCCAGCATATCTAGCATTGTAGCAGTATCTTCCCAGCCTAGGCATGGGTCTGTAATAGATTGACCATACGTTAGGTTGTTGATGTCAGTCATTGGCTGATTGCCTTCAAGAATAAAGCTTTCAGCCATGATACCCGCAATACGAGTACTGCCTGACTTAATTTGATTACAAATGTCTTGAGCAACGTCGATTTGTTTTCTGTGCTGCTTCTGACAGTTTGCGTGGCTGAAATCCACAACCAAACGTTGTGGCAAGCCAAACTCGGCTAGAGCATCACACGCTTGTTTTACTGACGCTTCATCAAAGTTAGGGCCTTTCTCTCCGCCGCGTAAAATAATATGACCATATGGGTTACCACTTGTACGGTAAACCGTCATGCGGCCATTCTTATCTGGAGAGTAGAAGTAATGTGAGGCTTTCGATGCGCGAATTGCATCAATTGCAATTTTTACGTTGCCATTTGTGCCATTTTTGAAACCAACTGGGCAAGACAGCGCCGATGCCATTTCACGGTGAATTTGCGATTCTGTTGTACGAGCACCGATCGCGCCCCACGTGATCAAATCCGCTATGTATTGACCAGTAATCATATCAAGAAACTCAGTAGCAGTCGCAAGACCAAGCTTGTTGATATCCAGTAGTAGTTTACGTGCTTTATGGAGACCAGCTTCAAGCGCGTAAGAGCCATCTAGGTTAGGGTCGGTAATTAAACCTTTCCAACCAACTACTGTACGAGGCTTTTCAAAGTAAGTACGCATCACGATAAACAATTCGTCTTTGTACTTGTCTTGGATTTCACTCAGGCGAGTGGCGTAATCAATGGCAGCTTCAGTGTCGTGAACAGAACACGGACCTACAATCGCAAGAAGGCGATCGTCTTCACCCGATAAAATGTTTTCAATCTGACGACGAGATTGAGCGATACGGTCTGCAACGTCATCCGTAATAGGATGTACACTACCTAGCTCTGCTGGGGTAGGCATTGGACCCAAAGGTTGGGTTCTCAATTCATCTGTTTTTATAGGCATGTTATAGCTTTATTCTCTATTGCGAAGGGGTAAAGATAACGGAATTACAGGCAGGAATAAACCGTTTCACGGGAATCTTCGCCAGGAAATACCGAATTGTATACAAAGGTGTAGGTATTCATTTAAATGACTTATGTATAAATGACAAAACTTGATCATTAAATCAATATATATACATTTGAATTTATAACCATTTCATCTATCTCACCGTTACGCAATCAAGATAACTGCGGCAAACCTCATGTTTATCTGTGTGACAATGTCACTAAATTAGTGGCTAAATAACTCGTGAGATCGAGCTTTTGTTAACATTTCTTTGACATCTATTTCTTTCGTTGATTAACTGGTCTGACTAGATTGGTAAGGAGACCAAAATGTTATCAGCTGTACGTCGTGCAAATTTGTACCTAAATCTATTTGGCTTTTCTAAAGTGCCTCTGATTTGGCTTTGTCATCCTAAGATCATTGCGATAGATAGCGAGCACGTTGAGGTTCGAATCCCTTTGCGAAGAAGAACAAAGAACCATTTGAATAGCATGTATTTCGGCGCTTTAGCTGTTGGGGCGGATGTAGCTGGTGGTTTTCTTGCTATGAGCAAGGCGCAAGAAAAAGGAGAAGCGATCTCTTTAGCATTTAAAGGCGTCAAAGCCGAGTTTTTAAAACGTCCGGAAGCGGATGTACACTTTGTGTGTAACGATGGTCATGTCATTGATGAGATGCTCGATCATACGTTGGCAACGGGTGAACGAGTGAATCGCGATGTAAAAATCGTCGCGTTGTGTCCTAGCTTACATGGTGACGAACCTATGGCTGAATTCTCGTTGACTCTTTCGATAAAAAAAGCAGCCCAACGAAGAAAAGAGGCTGCTTAGTGGTTTGCTGTTTTTAAAGAATATCGCTTTAATTGAGTTCAATCTGCTCAATCGAGACGATTTTGGAGCGGTTTAAGACCACTTTCCAACGGTAATAAACAGGCTCATCGGTGTGGTTGTCCTCTTTGACAATCACATTGAGCAAATGACGTTTCTCTACCGACTCTTTGGTCACTTGCCCTTCATTTAAACGGTAAACTCGGTTTGAGCTTTTATCCATCAAGCGGATGATAGGGCGCAAACTGATGTTCAGTGTTTCTCTTGTTTGCTCATAACCACTCAAGAATAGAGAGGTCGCCATTTCGGTTTTCTCGTGATAATGAAGTATCTGCTCTTCGCGCTGCACGACGCGCTTCTTACGTATTCTTTGAATCTTATCTGGCAAGCTACTTAACGTACGATAATCGAGCCACTCTAATTTTCTGCCGACCACTTTTTTCGTTGTTGGATCAACATACTTCTTACGCCACTTTGGCTTACCTTTACGGATCCATCGCCACATCGCATCGCGCAAATCATCTTTAAAGATTTCTCGCAGAGCATAAATAAATGACATCGCGATAATGAAGGACGCAGAAATTTCCCCAAGGTAATCGCGAGCGAGAATCACGGTTGAGGTCACGACAACCATCACCAAGCCAGTAGCAATACCTTTGATAGCACGCTTGATGTTGTTACCCATTGATATGGTTTCTTCACGAAGCACGATAGGGTGTTCAATCAAGCGTCTTAGCAAGCGCATTTTGTTAGATAAGCGAGTAACGTCTTCAACGACTCTTGGAGAGTTGTACTTGTTGAGTTTTCGATGGGCTTGCTCTTTTTCACAGAGCGTGATCAAGCGTTTCTTAATCGTGCCATAATCGCCTTCACGTGGGAGATGAGCCACTAGAGATAAAAACTTTTGCTCGGTATACCAAGACAGATAGTTATCGATGTTAACGTAGTACCGTTTTAAGTTCTCTTCATAAGGAATAGAACGTCGCAAGCGCTTTAAGATCTCAAGCGTGAGCTCGATAACTTCGTCTACTTCATCTTCCGTTACGGAGTTGTTCTGATGCTTGTTTAAACTTGCCACCGCTTTGTCTAGCGCAATAACGTATTGGTACGCGAACAAACTCAAACTTACTCGGTATTGTTGATTCGACAGGCGTCCACGTTTGGCAAGTCGACTGTGTACTAGCGGTAGAAGGATTTCAGTACTGTAATAAGAGCGTTGCTGTGTGATTGAAGTGTAATAAAATTCGGATTCACTGATGATATCGGCGTTTAAACCAAGCTCACCAGGTATAAAAAAGTAAATATCTAGGTCGACACTTTTGCTCTTTGCGAGTGCATGACTGATTTTTAATGTTATTGAGTCTTGTTTATCGACGGTGACCAAAGAAAGCTCCTGACTTTGTTAAAGCATTCTTAACTTATGCGTACTGTTGAGCAGGTAAGCATAAAAGTGCTAAAAGAGTGACTGGGGCATATAGCTGAACGACAACAGCATAACAGAGCACTATGCTTTTCTCTCTGATTTTCTTGTTAGTTTAGGTATAATTCCACGTAAATTTAAAAAGAGACAAAATCAATGATTAAAATTGGTCAAATTAACAGCTTAGAAGTCATTAAAAAGGCTGATTTTGGCGTATTTCTGGATGGTGATGATTACGGTTCTGTTCTACTGCCTAATAAGTATGTACCAGAGGGTACTGAAATTGGTGATCATGTAGACGTATTTTTGTACTTCGATTCAGAAAGCCAGCTTGCTGCGACCATTGAAAGACCTATTGCCCAAGTGGGCGAATGGGGCTTAATGAAGATTGAGGGCGTCAACGCGACAGGTGCTTTTGTAAATTGGGGCATCAAAGAGAAGGATTTACTTATTCCTTTTAGTGAGCAACGCACTCGCTTCTCTGCGGGACAAACTATTCTTGTCTATGTATATACTGACAAAGCGTCAGGCCGCATTGTTGGTACGACTAAGTTCAACAAATGGTTAGACAAAACTCCGGCGAATTATGAAGTTAACGAACAAGTTGATTTGATCATCGCAGAGCGCAGTCAACTTGGCTACAAAGCGATTGTTAACGGTAAGCATTGGGGCATGATTTTCCCATCGGATGTGTTTGGTAAGCTTTACATCGGTAAGAAACTGAAAGGCTTTATTAAGCAAATTCGTGAAGATGGTAAAATCGATCTCGCGTTACAAAAAGTCGGCGTGGCAAAAATGGACGATCTTTCTAGCAAGATTCTTGATCTGTTAGAGAAGAAAGGCGGCTTTTTACCTTTGAACGATAAGTCTTCTCCTGAAGCGATTTTTGATGCTTTCCGTACAAGTAAAGGTACTTACAAAAAGACCATTGGTGGATTGTACAAGCAGGGCAAAATTGTTATCGAGAAAGACGGTATTCGTCTGGCGTAGCCCAAACTCACGTATAGCGGATCTGCAGCCAAAAAAACGGCCCAAACTTTTCCTTTTTTTGGGCCTAGGGGAAACGGCTCCGCAGAGCCTGCGCTAAACTTGTCCAACAATAATTTTTGTTGGTGAACATAGAGAGAAATGCCATATCAAAGCATTACTTTGATACAACTAGTTTAGTACAGCGTATCCGGATCGCTAGCGAGCCCAGTTGCTTTCATACTTACGAATTAAAAAGCCATCGCAAATACGATGGCTTTTCATTTATTTATGATTCGTTACTTCTTTAAAATAAGTTCTTATCTCGTACTAATTCGCGAGGAAGACCATTCTTTATTCTGTTGCTTACCCACTTTCCAAGGCCAATGACTGCGCCTTGATAGGTGACAAGTACTTCGCCTTTACCTGTTTTCATTCCCTCAGGAATCGTTTGTGGGCGAACATCACGCCCCATGTACCATTCGCGCGCTTCTTCAATGGTTAGCTCGATGGCGTTTGCCTCAGAGCCCGTCGCTAATGCCGTTGCCACCTGATGCTGCCAACGGTAGCCATTTTTATGGGCTTCCGCGATCTTTATACCCATCCGGGAGAAGCGTAATTCGCCGATCATTGGCTCTAAAGCATTAGGGAACAACCAGACATCTTTATCGCGAAGCCATACAGAACTGTCATTCGGAAGTTCAATACCTAACGCACTTTGCAGCTGTTGGGCAATTTCAACCGATTCTTTTTTCGATGCTTTGGTAAACGGGAACTTGCCCATGCGCTTTTTGACCTTTGGTGGTTCAACAGCTGCCAGTTTACGAATTCTTGCGACAAAGAATCCTTCGCAGTCGTAGACCTGTGGAAAGATATGCAAAAAACCTTCTTCAGTTAGAGCAGCATTTGCGTTTTCAAACAAGGTCTCAAGGCTTTCAAACTCAACGGCATCACCAAAGGTTTCTTTCAAGTGATGACAAACTTGTTGGTTTTCTTCGGTACTGAGTGTGCACGTTGAGTAAACCATCACACCACCGGGCTTTAGTGCATGGAAGGCGCTTTCAATAAGATCTTTCTGTGTGTCAGCGATGTCGAGCACGGAAGCTTGCGTCCAGTTTTTCATTGCATCTTCGTCTTTGCGAACGGTGCCTTCGCCGGAGCAGGGCGCGTCGAGCAGAACCGCATCAAATTGTTCTGGTAGCCAACCACCAAAAACGCGCCCGTCGAAGTTACTTAGTGCGGCGTTACGTACACCACAACGTTCCACGTTGGCATGCAGCACTTTTACACGACTTGCGGCGTATTCATTGGCCACGAGAACGCCTTCATTGTTCATTAAAGCCGCGATTTGAGTGGTCTTTGATCCTGGTGCAGCTGCTGTATCTAACACGGCATCGTACGATTCGTCATTCATAAACAGCGCAGATACTGGCATCATTGAACTGGCTTCTTGAATGTAGAATAAGCCTGACATGTGCTCTGCGGTGTTGCCTAATGGTACAACTGACTCGTCCGCTTCAATCCAAAACCCTGTGTCACACCAAGGCACAGGAGAAAGCTTCCAGCCTTTTGCGTCTGCACGTTCTAGAAACGCTTCAACACTGATCTTCAACGTATTAACACGAATACTTTTGCGCAGTGGCTTTTGGCACGATGCGATAAAGTCTTCCATGTTGAGGTGAGCAGGAAGGATAGTTTGGATTTTTTCCAGAAACACGTCTGGGATGTAAACATTAGGATGCAATGTGGGATCTCGTTTGCAGAATTTGTGGCAAATAATATACGAAAGCGAAGCAGAAACGAATAGTGACAAGGGCCGAGCAATAAAAAAGAGCAGCGATTGCTGCTCTTTTAAGGTAATCAAACTTCAATTGTATGTGAATTGAGCTTTATTCTACGGCTTAGGAATCGCAGTACGCCATTGAGTCCAGCCTTCTTCAGCTTGTGGATATAAAAAGAAAGATTGTCCACTTTTTGCCGCTGGTGGAATAGTCGATTGCTCTGGCGTTGAAAACGCAATTCCTCCGCGAACTAAACTATCAAATGTGCCCGCTTTGATGTTCGCACCAGTAATTCCGATGGAGACATCTACTCCTGAAACATTCCAAAACACACTGTTTTGACGAACGAGGTAAGCATATTCAGGCTGTATCTTGATGGTCGTGACGACGCGATCGGCAAATTCTCCTAGGCTCACGTCGGTTACTTGGCCGACTTCCATCTCGCGGTAAAGAATAGGCGTTCCGACTTGTACTGAGCCTCGTTGTTCACTTTGTAAAGTAAACATCATGCCCTGAACACGTTCTGAACCGTTTTCCAACTGAAAATCAAATTTAGCTTTACCTTTACCTGGCTCAACACTGATGGATTTCGACACCAATGCGCCAAGGTTTTTCACGCCCCCTAAGCCAATCTCTGGCTCAGTTAGCCAAAAATGTGAGCCTTCAACCGCAATGTTTTCTACGTATTCAGGTAGAATTCTTGCGGTAATTTCAACCATATTGCGACGAAAATTCGGTACAACCAGTGTGACTTCACCAACTTTGACGCCTTGATACTCAATCGGCATTCCTTTAGCAATCTCTTGCGAGCCGTCGGTTTCTAAAGCAATGACGCGTCCAAACTTGCGAGCGGTTTTTTGATCTGTATATAACTTCCAGTTGTCTCCAATTTTGTTTTCAACGCCAGGAACAGAGTCAAAAGCGATGCCACCTTCGATTAACGATTTTAAAGGGTGAGCTTTTACACTCACACCGGCTAGCGATGCATCTATCTCGATCCCTGAACGGTTCCAAAAGACGGTTTGCGGTGTTACGAGGTAAGCAAAGCGGTTTTCGATGGTTGCTTTAATTAACACACCGCCATCAACCAATTGGAAATCGGAGACGTTACCAACAGGAAGATTACGATAGAGCAGAGGGCTGCCTTTGGAAATCGGCGGCAATTCAGAAGCAAACAGTGTGAGTGCTCTAGAGCCACTTTGGTTGTACTGTGCTAGTTCTGCCAATGATTCGTTCTGGAACAGTTGATACTCTTTTTGAATATCTTGCTTGCCTTCGCTTACAAAGCTAATGGACCCAGTTAACAACTGTTTTGCCGGAGGAACGGTAACGCTGAGGCCCGATTCCGTTAACTCTGCAGAGGCACTTCCGGTCACATAAAAACGGTTGTTGGATTTGATCAGGTGTTTGTATTCATGATCAATCAATACGTCCATAAATACTTCATGTTGCGATTTTTTACCTTCTTCAACTAAGCCTACGTTGATAATTGAACCGACAACGATGCCTTTGTAAAGCACGTTGGCACCGCTATCTAGGCCAAACGAGTTGTCAGACACTAAACGAATAGCGATGGACTTTTCTTGCTGTTGGTTAAAAACGTTTTTACGAATGGCAGTAAAGCGGCGAGAGCGATCACCGGCACCTGGCACAATGGTTAAGAAGTTTCCTCTCACAAGATTGGCAATGTTTTCAACACCAGAGAGAGACACTTTTGCTTCTTCTAAGACGAATCGGGTACCTGTCGTCAGCATGTCACTGAAAGCTGGTTGAATTGCCGCTGACGCTAATATCACTTCTCGGCCTTCGGATAGGTTTAAGTCTGTAACTTGGCCAATCTCGATTCCGCGATACATAATGGGTGCGCCTTCGCCACTGATTTTACTGTCATCAGGGAGGACGATTTTAACAGCGATACCTCGACCTGCAGTTTTCAAATCTTTATACAGACGGAATTCAGTATTCTCTTCTACAGGCTCACCGTCATCCGGAGAATCGACGGCGATCGCGCCTCCGAGTAGAGCACTCATGCTTTCTAGCCTTACATCGACGCCTTCAAAACCTATGCTGGCACCGATTCCACTTACGTTCCAGAACCGACTGCGGTTGTTAATGATATGTCGGTATTGATCCTGGATGTTGGCTTGAATCGTTATAGATTTTGCGTCTTCATCCAGCTGGTAGCTGTAGACTTCACCGATTGGAATTTTCTTATAAACAATTTGAGATCCAATCGACACACCACCTAAATCGCGGCTTTTGAGTTTAATGTTCAAACCTTGTGAAACGCGCAAATCTGTTGGTGCAGAGTCTAACGCATGGAACGTTGTTTCAAACTCTTGACCATCTCCAGGTTGAATCGATATGTAATTACCCGACACGAGCGCATCGAGCCCAGAAACTCCCGTTAGGCTTGCTGTTGGTTTTACCAGCCAAAAGCGAGTTTTATCGTTCAGCAATTTTGCCGCTTCAGGGTAGATATCGGCATCAACATAAATACTGCCGAGATCTTCAGTGAGGTTAATGTCTCTCACCATACCGACTTCTAACCCTTGGTAACGGATAGTGGTTCGCCCGGCGACCAAGCCAGCAGCGTCAGAAAAATAGATTTGCACCCGTTGTCCTGCATCGTGTATCGACTTCACCACAAGCCAGCCAGCTAAGACCATGGTCAAAATTGGCAAAAGCCAAAGAGGAGATATGCCTTTGCTCCGCTTTACATCTGGCACGTATGACGTTTGAGAACTGTTCTGATCACTCATTCATTGACTCTTTTTCTGATTGTGTTGGGCCTGTTTGGTCCCAGATTAGCCTTGGATCAATACTTTCCGCTGCAAGCATGGTCAATACCACGACAACACCAAAGGCCACGGCGCCATATCCTGGTGTGAAATCAAGTATCTGACCACGATCGACTAAGGTCATCATGATAGAAATAACAAACAAGTCCATCACAGACCATTTACCGATCCATTTAACAACAAAGTAAACCATCATTCGTTGTCTCTTAAACACCGAACGTTTGAATTGAATGCAAAGCATGATGTAGGCAAGGCCAAGTATTTTTACAACTGGCACAACAATACTGGCCACAAAAATGATCACTGCGATGCCATACATACCGCTTTTTACCAACCCAGCTACGCCTGAGAAAATAGTATCTTCCAAACGTTTGCCATTGGTCAGCAAGATGGAAATAGGAATCAAGTTGGCTGGGAAAATCGCTATCGTTGCCGCAATGAGGTAAGCCCACGTCTTCTGAATGGAGTTGGGCTTGCGATGATATAACTCGTGGTGACAACGCCGACAATGGTCACCTTCAGGTTGAGACAGGTGGCACTCATGGCAATGCACGTCTTTGTGTTCAAAGGAATAAAGGCTTTCTGGTTTCCAGGCTTCCCAGTAACGACGCACACTGATTCGAGAAACTAACAAAACGGTAAATATCTGCAAAAGAACCAGACCAATTAGCCCTGGGCCTACAAAAATGTCGGAATAATCTTGGAGTTTGAAGCAGGAAATGGCGATGCTAACTAAGAAAACATCCAGCATTACCCAATGTTTCAAATGTTGAATTAGCCACAGTGAAACACGAAGCCCTCGAAACCACCGTTGATGCAGCGAGATATGTGCCGTAACCACTGAAACACAAACCGTCAGCGGCGCTAGAGAGCTACAAAATAGAATAAGCAGTGAAAGAAGAACAAAGCCTTCTTCCATCAATGTGATCATCCCTGAAGGTAGGGTTGCCGGAATCATCACACCAAAGAGTCGGATACTAATAAAGTTAAAAAAGTGTGATGGAATAAATAGCAGGATACAGGTTATCGCGACGGCTAAATTACCTGAGAGGCTAGGGCTACCGCCTCGATACAACTGTGTGCCACAACGAGGACAGTGTGCATTTTTTCCATTGGGTAAGTCGACGATATCGACAGGCAATTCGCAACCTTGGCACAAGCGCACATTATTTGGCTGCATGGCGTGCTTAGACAGAGAGGTCATAACGACCTCTCTAACTTGAACGATTTAAGCGTGGGACTGTATGCCCCCATATAAGGTTTGATATAAGCCTTCTTGCTCAACTAACTCACCATGAGTACCTGTTTGCGTCACTTTTCCATCTTCAAGCACGTAGATCAAATCGGCTTGTTTTACGGCTGATAGACGGTGCGCAACGATTAATGTTGTTCTACCACGTAAGAATTCAGTCAATGCTTTGTGCAATGCCGCTTCAGTAGCGGTATCAAGCGCAGACGTGGCTTCATCTAAAATAACAAATTGAGGATCACTCAGCACCATTCTTGCGATGGCAAGGCGTTGTCGTTGACCACCTGACAAACGAATGCCGTTACGGCCGACTTGAGTATCCAAACCGTGATTCAGTTGAGAAATAACATCTTGCAGCTGAGCTACTTCAAGTGCTCGCCAAAGTGACATTTCGTCAAAATTCCCACCGAGCGTTAGATTATGCCTCAAGGTGTCGTTAAATAGTATAGGTTGCTGTAATACCACGGCAATTTTGTCGCGAATTACTTCAAAACCAATATCTTCTGTTAATTCATCATTAAAGCGAATGCTACCGGAGTTTTGACGATAAACCCCAATAAGTAGTTGTATTAAGGTCGACTTACCGCCTCCGCTCGCACCAACTAACGCCACTTTCTTTCCTGCCGGTATATGTAAAGAAAGGTTATCTAGAACTTTGTTTTCATTATTATAAGAGAAGTCTACGTTTTCTACTTTAACATCGACTTCTCTGTCTTCTTTGAAAGGATTTACCTTAGGTACCGGTCTTTGTTCTTCTTCTAATACTAATAAGTCGTTGATGCGTTTTAACGCAGCTTTCGCGCTGTACCAAGAAAACTGAATGCCGAGCAGCTCTTGAACAGGAGACAACATAAACCATAGGTAACCAAAAACAGCAAAGATTTGACCAATAGTGAGGTCACTAAACATGACCATCAGCATGGCGACGGCTCTGAATAACTCAAAACCGATTAAGAAGAGTAGGAAAGAGACGCGACCTGCCGCCTCTGATTGCCACGCATACTTGTCTGCATCCACACGAACTTGGTTCGCACTGTCTTTGAGTTGCTGGAGAAATTCTCGCTCTTTATTGGCTGCGCGCAGCTGGTAAATGCCATCTAATGTTTCAACTAAACGATTTTGGAAAATTTCAAAAGAATGATTTTCCTTCCGTTTCAGATGTTTAACCATACTTCCTAGTTTACGTGAGAAGTAAATGACAATAGGGTTAACTAGCAAAATAAATAGACCAAGTCGCCAGTCGAGCCAAAGCAGAACGATGGCAGTACCAATGACCGTTAAAAAACTGATAACGAATTTTGCTAACGTAGAACCAATAAATTTATCGATGGTCTCAATGTCAGTGATAAGGTGAGCGTTGATGCCTCCGCTGCCTTTGGTTTCGTATTGACGGATGCTGATACGACCAAGCTTGTCGATCATTTTACTGCGCATCTCAAACGTGATCGTTTTAGAAACAAGTGTAAATTGTCGGCTTTGAAGGATATTTAACCCCTGACTTGCAGCTCGCATCAGGACGACCAAGAAAAGGGTGAAAAATATATAACCCGTCGGAGTGTGCCACGCTTCAGGGAGAATGGCATTCATAGCAGCTAAGCCTTTTGCTGGTTGGTCCAATAAAACCTCATCAACCATCAACGGCATGAGAAGGGGGATTGGAACACTAATCAAGGTTGCAAGCACCGCTATCAAGTTCGCTATGATCAGCTTGGACTTGTGCTTTTTTACTTGTGTTATCAACCAAGAACGGCTAATAGTGTCATTTTTCAGAAGCATTGTAATTGAGAATAAGTCCTATTATAAAGTAGGGCTGCATTTTAGCGCCATACAGTGAGAATGGAAGCTTTTATAGTAAGTAGGAAGTTAATATGAACATAGAACAATACCATAGACTAACCAAACAAGCCGTTGCTCTAATTGAGTCTGAGCCAGACTTTATTGCTAACCTAGCAAACTTGAGCTCACTGCTTTTCATGGAATTGGACGATCTTAACTGGGCTGGCTTTTACCTAGCAAAAGGTGAAGAGCTCGTTCTTGGTCCGTTCCAAGGAAAACCAGCTTGTGTCCGCATTCCTATGGGGCGCGGTGTCTGTGGTACTGCTGCAAAAACTAACACTATACAAAGAGTATACGACGTTCATGAATTTGAGGGACATATAGCGTGCGATGCAGCGAGTAATTCGGAAATTGTGATTCCGTTTTCTATCAATGGAGAGGTGGTTGGTGTCCTTGATATTGACAGCCCAAGTATTGGTCGATTCAATGAAACAGACGAAGAAGGTCTCACTCATTTCATGGCTGAAGTAGAAAAGCTGCTTAATTCACACGCGAACGACGCATAAATTAGCCCTCGAGTGTGGTTTTTCCTTGGCATGTCACTATAATACGAGAATATTTTTTCTTAATGCTTCGCGGAAATCCGCTCAAATCAGGAACCCTCATGACTGAAAAGTTAAAAAACAGCAAAGAAGTTATTGCATATATTGCTGAATGTTTCCCTAAGTGCTTTACTTTAGAAGGTGAAGCAAAACCTCTGAAAATTGGTATTTTTCAAGATCTTGCGGAACGTCTAAGTGAAGACGAAAAAGTAAGCAAAACACAGCTTCGTGCAGCGTTAAGACAGTACACTTCATCATGGCGTTACCTACATGGTGTAAAACCAGGTGCAGTACGTGTAGACCTAGACGGCAACCCTTGTGGTGAGCTAGAAGAAGAGCACGTTGAACACGCGAAAGCGACACTTGCAGAAAGCAAGGCAAAAGTTCAAGCTCGTCGTAAAGAACAAGCACAAAAAGCTCGTGAAGAGGGTAAGGCGAAAGCGAAACCAGCGGCTAAAAAGCCTCAACAGCCTCGTCGTACTAACAAACCAAAAGTACAAAAACCAACTAAGCCTGTAGAAACGCGCGCTCTAAATGCTGATGAAATCACAGTAGGTAACGCAGTTAACGTGAACATGGGCAAAGGAAACATGGCAGCGACCATTGTTGAAATCAATAAGGATGATGTACGTGTTCAACTTGCTAACGGCCTACAAATGGTTGTGAAAGCGGAGCACTTGCGCGCATAAAGGAGATACTCCTACGCATGAATTGCCGTTCAAAAGTGACACTGATTGCTGCTAGCTTATGGCTAGCAGCATCAGCTCAGGCTCTCGAAGCCAAACTACATAAAGATGACTTGCCGGTTCTCGCTCCTGAAGTTCAGCACGAAACAGCTAGCAAACGAGTCACCTCTCGATTTACCCGCTCTCATTATAAGCATTTCAGCCTCAATGATGATTTTTCCAAAGCGATCTTTGAACGCTATGTAGAATTGCTTGATTATAATAGAAATATTTTTACTCAAGCGGACATCGACTCTTTTAAAGACTGGTCAATTGAGCTTGATGATCAGCTAAAAGCTGGTAACAACCAAATTGCTTTTGATGTTTATAACCTCTCAATGCAAAAGCGTTTCGAGCGTTTTGCTTATGCGTTAACGCTACTCGACGAAGAGATCAAGTTTGATACTGATGACGAGATAGAGTTAGACCGTTCTGAAGCTGCATGGCCAAAAGACGAAGCGGAGCTCAACAAGTTATGGCGTAAGCGCGTGAAATATGACGCGTTAAACCTGAAGCTGACTGGCAAAGAATGGCCAGAGATTAAAGAGGTTTTAGAGAAGCGTTATAACAACGCGATGAAGCGGATCACACAGACTAATAACGAAGATGCGTTCCAGTTATATATGAATGCCTTCGCCCGACAAGTCGACCCTCATACTAGCTACCTTTCTCCACGTAATGCTGAGCAATTCCAATCGGAAATGAACCTTTCTCTGGAAGGCATTGGTGCCGTTCTGCAAATGACTGACGATTACACAGTAATTCGTTCACTTGTTGTTGGTGGCCCAGCGTCGAAGAGCAAGCAACTTGGCGAAGGGGATCGAATCATCGGTGTTGGACAAGATGGTGAAGAGATTGTCGACGTGATCGGTTGGCGTCTGGATGATGTAGTTCAATTAATCAAAGGCCCAAAAGGCACAAAGGTTAATCTACAGATCTTGCCAGAAGGTAACGATGCGAAGAGTTACATTGTCACAATTGTTCGTGACAAAGTTCGTCTAGAAGATCGCGCAGTGAAGTCGGAGATCATCGAAAAAGATGGTAAGAAGATTGGTATTTTAGAAGTGCCAAGTTTCTACGTCGGTTTGTCGAAAGATACCGATAAACTGCTTGCTGAGTTAAAAACCAAAAACGTTGACGGCGTAATCGTTGATCTACGTAACAACGGTGGTGGTGCATTAACGGAAGCGACAGCATTAACAGGGTTATTCATTAAAGAAGGTCCTGTTGTTCAAGTTCGTGACAGCTATGGTCGTATTAAGGTGAACGCCGATACTGACGGAAAAGTGAGCTACGATGGTCCGCTGACGGTGTTGATTAACCGCTACAGTGCTTCAGCGTCTGAAATTTTTGCAGCAGCAATGCAAGATTATAATCGTGCAATTATTTTAGGTGAAAATTCTTTCGGTAAAGGTACGGTTCAACAGCATCGTTCACTGAATCATATCTACGATCTTTTCGATAAAGAGCTAGGCTACGTTCAGTACACGATTCAGAAGTTCTACCGTATTGACGGTGGAAGTACGCAAAATCGTGGTGTTGCACCCGATATTTCGTACCCAACACCAATTGAAGCTTCTGAAACGGGTGAAAGTGTAGAAGACAATGCACTACCTTGGGATCAGATTGATAAAGCAAAATACCAAACCTTCCCAAGCAACGAAGCACTAGTTGAAAAACTCACCGCTCTTCATAACAAGCGTATTTCTGATGAGATGGAATTCCGTTTCATCAATGAAGACATAGAGAAGTATCGTAAAGAAAAAGACGATAATATGTTGTCTTTGAACGAGAAAGTTCGTAAGGCTGAATCGGATAAAGCGGAAGCACTTCGTTTGCAACGCATCAATGAGCGTCAAGCTGCTTTAGGTAAGGAAGCATTCAAAACATTGGATGATATACCTAAAGATTATGAAGCGCCTGATGTTTATTTAGATGAGTCTGTCGCGATTATGGTTGATCTACTCAAGCAGAAAAATCAGTCATAATAACTGGCAATTCAAAGTAAAAAGAGTGAGTCTTTCAGGCTCACTCTTTTTTTATGTCTTTTCATCTTTGTTTGTATTGAGTATCAAGTAAGATATTCGCTTATTTTTCCCAATAATTTACGTGATCTACATCTAAAATTTCGCGAAAGTGAGGACTACTGCCTAAGCTAAAAGAAAACGATAAGGATGCCGATATGAAATGGTTCTTTATTTTACTTAGCTTTTGCTGCTTTAGTGTGTTTAGCGGAGAAAACACCAGAGAAGATGAATTAAGTCACTTTGACACGCCGTTTCTCATCGGAGACTGGTATTTAATGAACCCAAACCCCGAAGAGTCGGCTGAAAATTTTCGTGCGATAAAACTGTCACTGGGTTCCGACTACAGCTTTTCTATTGATATTCAAAAGAAAGATTATTCTGTCGATCATTGGGAAGGATTGTATAACGCCAATGAAGACACCATCGTTCTTGGCTTAAACACAGATGAGCCTCAAATTTATGCCTATCGCAATAATCACAATACGCTTGATCTTAATGGTGTGACTTTTACTAAAGGGTTGTCTAACTCGCTAGCGGGCATATGGTCTAGCTCTTATGTATCCGGAGATGGCCTTGTGGCAAACAACATCAACCATATGGATTTGATACTTCAACCTGACTTCGTGTTTATGTTTCGGGTATCCAACGAAGAAGGGGATGAGTCAATCAAGCAAGGTGTTTTCTACACAGAAGATGAATATTTAGTCTTGCTCTATGAAAATGGCGAGCACGGGACCACCTATAAGCTCAACAAAAATGAATTAACGATTGAAGATTCAAATGGCGATATGTACGCGGTACTTAATCGGGTAACGCCTTGATAGCTTATCTTGCTACGACAAATTACGCGAGCATACGGTAAATTGTCAATGTTGTTTAAATGTTAATCAAAAAACGGAGCTAGAGCACTAAAAGCTCCGTTTTTTGATGGAAAGACTTGTATTCTGATACCACAACCCCTACAAATAGCTTATATAGTGATACCAGAACTGCATTTTTGATCATGCAGTCTGGTATTTTTGTTGTTCGACATACAAGGATTTATGCTCATGTCCCAAGCTCCCCAGGCCAAATATCGTAAAGATTATCAAGAGCCATCTCACGCGATTACCGATATCGATCTTACGTTTGATCTTTATGACAATGACACCATCGTTACGGCGATATCAAAGGTTGTTCAAAAAGGCGATATAACAACGCTAGAACTCGATGGCGAAGGGCTTGAGCTACGCGCTGTAAAAGTAAATGGTGAGGATTGGGCTCATCACGAAGTGAAAGAATCATCGCTTATACTGACCGATCTTCCATCCGAGTTTGAACTTGAAATCGTCACCAAAATTGATCCTGAAGCGAATACAGCACTCGAAGGTTTGTACAAATCAGGCGGCGCATTTTGTACTCAGTGTGAGGCCGAGGGCTTCCGTCGTATTACTTATTATTTAGATCGTCCTGATGTTCTGGCAAAGTACACGACAAAAGTGATCGCAGATAAAGCCGCTTATCCATATTTGCTGAGCAATGGTAACCGAATTGCAGAAGGCGATGCAGAGAACGGTCGTCATTGGGTTCAATGGCAGGACCCGCATCCAAAGCCAGCTTACTTGTTTGCTCTTGTCGCAGGGGACTTTGACGTACTGCGTGACAAATACACAACGATGTCAGGTCGCAGTGTTGATTTAGAAATCTTTGTTGATAAAGGTAACTTAGATCGTGCAGGCCATGCGATGACATCGCTGATCAACTCGATGAAGTGGGATGAAGAACGCTTTGGCCTTGAATACGATCTGGATATTTACATGATCGTTGCCGTTGATTTCTTCAATATGGGCGCAATGGAAAACAAAGGCCTAAACATCTTTAACTCAAAGTATGTTCTGGCGAATGACCAAACGGCGACCGATCGTGACTACTTAGGTATCGAAGCTGTGATCGGTCATGAGTACTTCCACAACTGGACTGGCAACCGTGTCACTTGTCGTGACTGGTTCCAACTAAGTCTAAAAGAAGGCTTAACCGTATTCCGTGACCAAGAATTCTCTTCTGACTTAGGCTCTCGTGCAGATAACCGCATCGATAACGTACGTATCATCCGTGGCCCTCAGTTTGCAGAAGATGCAAGCCCAATGTCTCACCCGATTCGTCCTGACAAAGTCATTGAGATGAATAACTTCTACACGCTAACAGTGTATGAAAAGGGCAGCGAAGTTATTCGCATGTACCATACGCTCCTTGGCGAAGAGGGCTTCCAAAAAGGGATGAAACTTTACTTTGAACGTCACGATGGTACTGCTGCCACATGTGAAGACTTTGTTTCTGCAATGGAAGATGCCACCGGTGTCGATTTAAAACAATTCCGTCTATGGTACAGCCAGTCTGGTACACCGACGCTGCGCGTAAATAGCGAATACAATGCCAATGCAAAAACTTACGCACTAACGGTAGAGCAATTTACGGAGCCAACGCAAGACCAGGCTGAGAAGCAAGCGCTGCACATTCCGTTTGATATCGAGCTGTACGATTCGAAAGGTCACGTTATCCCATTGCTGATTAACGGTGAATCTGTTCATAACGTATTGGATATTAAACAAGATAAGCAAACGTTCGTATTTGAAAATGTCGAAGAACAGCCAGTGCCATCTTTGTTGCGTGAATTCTCGGCACCAGTAAAACTAGAATACGACTACAGTGATGATGAATTAGCCTTCTTGATGAAGCACGCGACGAATGACTTCGCTCGTTGGGATGCAAGCCAAATGCTATTGGCTAAGTACATTCGTCAGAACGTGAAAAACGTTCAAGCCGGACAAGACGTGTCGCTTTCTGAAGGCGTGATAGATGCGTTCCGTGGTGTGCTATTGGATGAGACGCTTGAGCCAGCTTTCATTGCTCAAGTTTTCTTTTTGCCTTCAATTAATGAGATTACTGGCTGGTACCAGCAAATTGACATCGATGCCGTAGACAAAGTGCTAAATAGCATTACAGTGTCACTTTCTCAAGAGTTAGAAGATGAGCTAAGTGCAACTTATCATACACTGAAGCAAACAGAGTACACGATCGATCACGCTGCGATTGGCAAGCGTGCATTACGTAACCGTTGTCTGCAATACCTAGCACATACGGAAAAAGGTAATGATTTAGTGAAAGCACAATACGCATCTGCAAATAACATGACAGATACGATTGCAGCGATGAGTGCGGCAAATAGTGCTCAGCTTGAGTGTCGTGAAATTCTTATGGCAGATTATAGCGATAAATGGAAGCACGATGGTTTGGTTATGGACAAGTGGTTTGCACTTCAAGGTAGCAATCCTGCAGAGGATGCTCTTGAAAAAGTAAAAGCAACCATGAACCACGAAGCATTTAGCTTGAAAAATCCGAACCGTACGCGCAGTTTGATTGGCTCGTTCTTAAGTGCTAACCCTGTGCGTTTCCATGATAAATCCGGTGCAGGTTACCAATTTGCCGGAGAAATTCTTCGCCAACTTAATGATTCGAACCCACAAGTCGCATCTAGAATGATTGATCCTTTGCTTAAGTTCCGTAAATACGATGAAGGTCGCCAAGCTTTGATCAAAGCAGAACTTGAAAAGCTCAAAGCAATGGATAATCTTGCTAAAGACTTATTCGAAAAAGTGACTAAAGCACTAGACGAATAGTAAACAACACAATAGGGTGGTCATTAAGGCCACCTTATTGTTTATGTCACTTAGTTTTTACTTCATGAACTATTACTACTTCAACCTCAACATTTCATATCAAACGTTTTTATCCCATTATTCTGGCGCGGCAAGTGTTGTTCAAGTCGTCACACATAATGGTTTACGTTTGCAGTTACCCGCCGCACGATTTAGACCATTTCTTAGTCAATTAGGCATTAAAGGCCAGTTTAGACTAACAACTGACCAAAATAATAAGTTTCTTAAGTTAGAAACTCTGTGATGTATTGTATTTGCAGAGAGTTAAATAGGAATCTTAGTCACAGAATCGGACATTTCACCTCTTACCACCACGATTAGTTGTTAAACATTTGTAATTATGCTTTTACAATGGGCACATGCATTACCTATGCTTAGTTTCTAAGGTAACAACCTAGCTACTAAGTCCCCCTACAAAACAACAATTCTAATGTGGAGTGTGAATATGACCGCGCGTGAAAATGTAGTGCCGGTTCTGCTTGAAAAAGTTTACCAACTGATTCAAGACAAACTCGAGCTTTCTCACCAAACGCTTGTAACTAAACTTGCTCAACACTTATTCAGTAACATTGCTGATGATGACCTGATTCAGCGAAACGAATCCGATCTTTATGGTGCTGTCGTCAGCCTTTGGCACCATATCAATGAAAAAAAACCAGAAGAGATTTCGGTACGAGTATTTAACCCGACCGTAAGTCGTCAAGGCTGGCAATCCACACACACAATCGTAGAAATTGTTGTTCCAGATAGTCCATTCTTAGTGGACTCAGTCAAAATGGCTTTAGCGCGTTTGGATCTTGTTTGCCACTTAATGTTAAACAACCCAACACAGATACAGCGTGATAAAAAAGGCCAAGTTACCGACGTAAACGGTGAGGGTGGTGTTCTTCAATCACTGTTCCATATCGAGGTAGACCGCCTTACTAGTAAAGAAGAGATGCAAGCGCTTAAAGAAGAGCTGTTAAAAATTCTATCTGACACTCGTTTAGTCGTTGATGACTGGAAGCAAATGGTTGATAAGCTTAAGCTTGTGACTGATGAACTTGAGAAAAATAAAGATCGTGTTTCTATCCAAACGGATCGTATGGACGAAACGATCGCATTTCTTCGTTGGCTAGAAGATCATAACTTTACCTTTATGGGTTACAAAGATTATGACTTAGAAGAAGTCAATGGTGATACCGAGCTTGTTCCTGCTAAAGAAAAAGGACTTGGTCTATTTGCTGATGACAAGCGTGTGCGTAGCGTCAAGCTATCTGAGCTTTCAGATTCAGCGCGGTTAGAAGCGAAAAAGCCATACGCTCTGATCATCACAAAAGGTAACAAAGCATCTCGTATTCACCGTCCAGCTTATACTGATTACATCGGTATTAAGAAGTTTGATGAAAACGGTAAAGTAATAGGTGAGCATCGCTTTACTGGTCTATATACCTCTGCCGTGTATAACCAAGCGGTACAAAGCATCCCTCTGATCCGTGAAAAAGTGGACCGTATCCTTGAAGCGAGCGGATACCGTCACGGATCGTATTCATACAAAGCATTGCACAATATCTTAGAAAACTACCCACGCGATGAACTACTCCAAGCAAATGAAGAAGAGTTGCTTGAGGTGGGTATGGGTGTTGTACAAATGCAAGATCGTGACCTACTGCGTTTATTTGTTCGTAAGGACCCATTTGGTCGTTTCTTTAGCTGCATGGTTTATGTCACTAAAGATCGTTACAACACAGAGTTACGTCGTCAAACTCAACGCATTCTTAAGCAGTACTTTGGTTGCGAGCAAGAGGTTGAATTTACAACGTTCTTCTCAGAAAGCCCACTAGCGAGAACACATTACATTGTTCGTGTAGACAATAACAACATTGACGTAGACGTGAAAAAGATCGAGCAAAACCTAATGGAAGTTTCTACCTCTTGGGATGACAGACTAAAAGAATCCATCATTGCTAACTTTGGTGAAAGCAAAGGCCTTCCTCTTTCAAAAGAATACATGAGTGCGTTCCCTCGCTCATACAAAGAGGACATGATGCCAGGTTCTGCGGTTGCAGATATTGAACGCTTAGAAGCGTTAAGTGATGATAATAAACTTGGTATGTTGTTCTACCGACCTCAAGAAGAGGGGGCGGATTCAAAAGCTGTTCGCTTGAAGCTATACCATCGCGATGAGCCAATCCATCTTTCTGACGTAATGCCAATGCTTGAAAACCTTGGCTTACGAGTGATTGGTGAATCACCGTATGAGATCGAGAAAAACAACGGACAGACATTCTGGATCCTTGATTTCTCTATGCTGCACAAGAGCGAGAAAACGGTTGATCTTCGTGAGGCTCGAGATCGTTTCCAACAAGCATTTGCCGCAATTTGGGCGGGCAACCTTGAAAGTGATGGTTTTAACCGATTGGTACTAGGTGCGTCGCTATCTGGGCGTGAGATTTCCATTCTTCGTGCTTATGCTCGATACATGCGCCAAGTCGGTTTCCCATTCAGTCAACAATACATCGAAGACACGCTAAGCCACTACCCAGACTTAGCAACAGGTCTAGTCAAGCTGTTCACCAAGCGATTCGATCCGAAACACAAAGGCAGTGAAAAAGGCCAAAACGATCTGATTAAAAAGCTAACAGAGCAGTTAGATCGTGTAGAGAGCTTGGATGACGATCGTATTATTCGTCGTTACATCGACATGATCATGGCGACACTTCGTACTAACTACTATCAGCTAGACGAAAGTAAGCAACCTAAGCCTTGGTTATCTTTGAAAATGAAACCGAGCGATATTCCAGAGATTCCGCAGCCTGTACCAGCGTTCGAGATCTTTGTGTACGCACCAGATATTGAAGGTGTTCACCTTCGTGGCGGAAAAGTGGCTCGTGGTGGTTTGCGTTGGTCAGACCGTCAAGAAGATTTCCGTACAGAGATTCTTGGTCTCGTAAAAGCTCAGCAAGTTAAGAACACCGTTATCGTACCTGTGGGTGCAAAAGGCGGCTTTGTTTGTAAACGCCAGCCATCTCTCACAACCCGTGATGAGATCTTTGCTGAAGGCCAACGTTGTTACAAACGATTTATTCGTGCGCTACTTGATGTATCGGATAACATCATTGAAGGTGAAGTTGTGCCACCACAAAACGTTGTGCGCCATGACGAAGATGACCCATACCTAGTAGTGGCTGCAGATAAAGGCACAGCAACATTCTCAGATCTAGCGAACTCTGTTTCTGCAGAGTACAACTTCTGGTTAGGTGACGCATTTGCTTCAGGTGGTTCAAATGGTTACGACCACAAAGCGATGGGTATCACTGCAAAAGGTGGTTGGGAATCTGTTAAGCGTCACTTCCGTGAAATGGGCATCAACTGCCAGACCACTGACTTTACCGCAATCGGTGTAGGTGATATGGCAGGTGACGTGTTCGGTAACGGTATGCTGTTATCGAAGCATATTCGATTGCAAGCTGCCTTTAACCACATGCACATCTTTATTGATCCAAATCCAGATTCAGCCACCAGCTGGGAAGAGCGTAACCGCTTGTTTAATCTGCCAAGATCAAGCTGGGAAGATTACAATAAAGATTTGATCTCTCAAGGTGGTGGCATCTTCTCTCGTCGATCAAAATCGATCCAGTTGACACCAGAAATTCAGAAAATGTTAGGTACTAAGAAAGCATCTTTAGCGCCTAATGATCTGATTAAGATGATCTTGAAAATGAAAGTCGATCTGCTTTGGAATGGTGGTATCGGCACTTACGTTAAAGCCTCGACAGAAACTCATACGGATGTTGGTGACCGCGCTAACGACATGCTGCGCATTGACGGCCGTGACTTAAGAGCAAAAGTAGTTGGCGAAGGCGGTAACTTGGGTATGACTCAGCTTGGTCGTATTGAATACGCACTGACTGGCGGCCGAGTGAACACAGACTTCGTTGATAACGTGGGTGGCGTTGACTGTTCGGATAATGAAGTCAACATCAAGATCTTCCTTAATGGACTGGTTTCAAATGGCGATCTTACGGTTAAGCAACGTAACCAAATTCTAGAGTCTATGGAAGACGAAGTGGGTGAAATTGTATTAGATGATGCTTACCGTCAGTCGGAGTCGATCTCCGTGACTGAACAGCAAGGTGTTGGCATTGTTAAGGAACAAATTCGATTCATCCATACCATGGAAAAAGCAGGGTACTTGGATCGTGCTCTCGAATACATCCCTGATGATGAAACGCTAATCGAGCGTGAAAAACAGGGACTAGGTCTGACTCGCCCTGAGCTATCAGTGTTAGTTGCCTACGGTAAAATGGTACTTAAACAGCAACTTGTTACGGATGAAATCGCGAATGATGAATTCCATGCGAAACAGCTTGTTGAATATTTCCCAAGTGCGTTACGACGTAACTATAAAGATCAAATGGTTAATCACCCACTGCGAGCTGAAATTATCGCTACAGCATTGGCTAACCAAATGGTTAATGAAATGGGCTGTAATTTCGTCACTCGTTTGCAAGAAGAAACCGGTGCAAGTGTTGTCGATGTTGCTAACGCATACAGTGCGGCTCGTGAAATTTTCGATCTAGAAGCAATTCTTAAGCAGACTCGTGAACTCGATAATATCGCCACAGCTCAAGCTCAGTACGAAATCATGTTTTATGTTCGTCGAGCACTACGTCGAATTGCACGTTGGTTGCTTCGCAACCGCAGTGGTAAATGCACAGTTGGTGAGCTGATTGCTATCTACAAGCAAGATGTCAATGTTATCACTGAAACCTTAGACACTATGCTGGTTGAGTCTGAAGTAGAAGAACACAATGAACTTGCTCAAGGGTGGATTGAGAAAGGGGTAGAAGAGAAACTTGCACATCAAGTCGCTCGTTTATCCAGCTTACAATCTGCACTGGATATCTCATCAGTGGCGAGTGAAACAGGTAAAACGGTTGAGCAAGCATCGAAGCTCTACTTTAACTTAGGTGACCGTTTGTCGTTACACTGGTTCTTGAAGCAAATTAACAGCCAAGCCGTTGATAATAACTGGCAGGCACTGGCAAGAGCTGCATTCCGAGAAGATCTGGACTGGCAACAACGTCAACTTACGGCTCAGGTATTAAATTGCGGCTGTGCAACGGAAGAGCTAGACGTGATGAAAGCGTTAGAAGATTGGATGGAAACTAACGAGCAATCACTGCACCGTTGGGAAAGCATCTTGAATGAGTTCAAAGTTGGCTCTGTCCACGAATTTGCTAAGTTTTCTGTAGCACTTCGAGAATTAGTACTCTTGAATCTCAACTGTTCGTCGAAAGAGTAGATGAGTTAGTCAAATTGTAAGTAAAAGCCTCGTTATTTAGCGAGGCTTTTTTGTTGCTCATCTTTTCTATTATAGCGCCGAGTGAGTTACAGCGTAACGGCGCGGGGAAGTTAAAATAGGCTGAAATCGATTGCTTTAGGGTGGTTAGTTATAAATTTTATTGTTGAAATCTTACTCTAATTGTTTGTTTTATATTTGAAAATATTAGAAAGATATAGGTTTTTACTTAATACATTCATTTTCATTGAATTACGATGAAAAACAGTAAATAATATTGTCCCGTTTATACGGGGCTTTTTTCTTTCGGAGGCACAATGCTTTACCGTCTAGCCAGAACTGGCTTTTTCCAACTCGATGCCGAGAAGGCACACGATCTTGCAATCAAGAACTTCCAACGCTTTAACGGCACACCACTTGATCTCTTCTACCGCCAACAATTACCAACTCGTCCAGTTGAGTGTATGGGACTAACATTCCGTAACCCAGTAGGTCTTGCGGCTGGCTTAGATAAAAACGGTGAATGCATTGAAGCATTTGATGCCATGGGCTTTGGCTTTGTCGAAGTTGGCACAGTAACACCTCGTCCGCAACCAGGGAATGATAAACCACGCTTATTTCGCTTAGTCGAAGCTGAAGGTATCATCAATCGCATGGGCTTTAACAACCTAGGCGTTGATAATTTGGTCGAGAATGTAAAGCAAGCAAAGTTCAACTGTGTTCTCGGAATTAATATTGGTAAAAACAAAGACACACCAATTGAGAAAGGGGCAGAGGACTACCTGATTTGTATGGAGAAAGTGTATGAGTACGCAGGCTACATTGCGGTTAATATCTCATCACCAAACACTCCGGGTCTTCGTTCACTTCAATATGGTGAAGCGCTTGATGAACTACTTTCTGAATTAAAAGCGAAACAAGCGGAACTTTCAGAGAAATACAACAAATACGTCCCGCTAGCATTAAAAATTGCGCCTGATTTGAGTGACGAAGAAATCTGCCAAATCTGCGATTCTTTATTGAAAAACAATATAGATGGTGTGATCGCGACTAACACAACTCTGGATCGCACGATCGTAGAAGGAATGAAACACGCCAATGAGGCAGGTGGTTTAAGTGGTCGCCCTGTGCAATCACGCTCTACGGAAGTCGTACGTAAGCTTCATGAAGAGCTAGGAGACAAACTTCCAATTATCGGTGTTGGTGGTGTGGATTCCTATGTTGCAGCCAAAGAAAAGCTGATGGCAGGCGCTAAACTTGTTCAAGTCTACACCGGCTTTATTTACCACGGCCCAGGCCTAGTACGTGATATTGTTAAGAATCTTTAACATACACATCAAAAACCACTGAAAAATCAGTAGCTATTACATAAAAAAGAGGACTTTGTTTCCTCTTTTTTTTTATCCGTTCGTTTGTAAAATTTAAAAATCACGAGTAGGTAATTAAGCGTCTTACCTCTTTACCACTGATTTAACTAGTCAAGAGAGAACGGAATAATGCTTAAACCCAGCGACAAATGGAATTGGTATTTTGACGAGCAAAAAGCTTGCTTAATGCTGGATCTGGGGGAGGAAATGATTTTCCAAACCAATTTATCCCGAAAATTGTTGGTTAACTGTGCCTTCTCAAACAATGAATTTACCGTTGATGACGCCAGTGCATTCCAAACGTTTAATGAACGTATTCGATGCCTCGACATCAGTGAATACCGCCAAGCTGAGTTAACACTGTATTGTGTTGCGGCAAAGCGCTTTCATAAACCTGTACAGCCTAAAAGCTGGTTCTTTGACGCACAGTCCTCAGGTTACGAGCCTGAAGAAGGGGACATGGTCTTTCTAACAAACCAATATTCTGATGGCATGTTCATCGTGTTAGAACCAGGCGAGACGTCGAGCTTATGTGCTTATGTTAACCAAGAAGCGTTTGTGCTTGATGGCAATAAGGCGCTTCAGTTTGGGCAGCCGATTAAAGTAATGCATGACCGCATGGCTTGTGCAAATCACCTCTTTGCAATAACCCCTATGGCAATGGTGGGGTAAACCTGTTTAATTTTTTCTTTATTTCGTTCCTTTGTTTGCATTAGTCGACCTCGTTAGGTCGATTTTTTTTGTCCTTTCCTTTGATACTAGATCCCCATCAGCCATGAAACTGTATGTTTTCTATGCATGCAAACATGAAGCTGGTCACTTTTATTTTACTTATTTCAATCTGATGACTCCCTTAACTAGGCAACCTAGCGCTTAAAATGACCCCATTTATTCCCCTATAAGGCAAAAATGTAAGTAACTTACATCAATAATCATTGTCTGGTATATACCAAAATTTATGTAAATAAGTATTCACTTCTTTCCAAGGGAACAAAATTTCGTTCGTGAATAAAAAATACTCAAATTGAAGATGTTGAAAGTTTCAGATCATTTTGTTGGTGATGATTTGAACTAACAGGTGGGGAAATTCCTTTAAAAACGAGGCATTGATCGTAAAGTCAGGTATAATTGAAGCCATTTTTTATCAGCGAAAGAACACTATGAATCAATATCTCGCGGTAACTTCAAATGGCATGGAAAATTTGCTTGTTGAAGAACTGACTAAACTAGGCATTGAAAATGCGAAACCAGTACAGGCAGGCGTAAAATTTAAAGCGACAAACGAACAGGTTTATCGCTGTTGTTTGTGGAGCCGTTTAGCGTCTCGATTTGTACGTGTTTTATCTGAGTTCACGTGTAACAACGACATGGACTTGTATTTATCTACATCTGCTATTAACTGGGTTAACCAATTTCATAGCTCTAAACGTTTTGTTGTGGACTTTAACGGCACAAACCGTGAGATCAGAAACAGCCAGTACGGTGCGATGAAAGTCAAAGATGGCATCGTAGATTGTTTTGAAAATAAAGGATTGCCGCGCCCCAACATCAGTAAAGAACGCCCAGATGTTCGTATTCACGTTCGTTTGCATAAAGATAAAGCGTTGCTTGGGATCGATATGGTAGGCAGTGGTTTGCATCAACGTGGCTACCGACCAGAATCGGGTCGTGCCCCGTTACGTGAAACGCTTGCTTCTGCGATTATCATGCGTTGTGGCTGGGATGGGCATCAACCATTACTCGATCCAATGTGCGGTTCTGGTACTTTGCTTATTGAAGCTGCGATGATGGCTGCCAACATGGCTCCTGGCGTTAAGCGAAAGCAATGGGGTTTCGAAGTGTTGGAAGACTTTGAACCAGAGACTTGGGCAGAGATTAAATCAGAGGCTAATGTTCAAGCTAGACGAGGTGTCAAGAAAGTTGACGCTAAGTTTTTTGGCTTCGATAACGACCCTAAAGTATTAAAAGTTGCTCAAGAAAACGCGCGCAGAGCAGGCGTTGAAGAATTGATTGAGTTCGCACAAGGTGATGCTGCAACCATTACTCGTCCTGCAGGATTCGAACACGGTGTTATCGTTTCAAACCCACCTTACGGTGAACGTCTAGGAACTGAGCCGGGGCTAATTGCGCTCTACACCGCATTTGGTGGACAGCTAAAATCTGAGTTTGGTGGATGTAAAGCCTCTATCTTCTCGAGTTCAGACGAGCTTCTGAGCTGTCTTCGTATGCGTGCTGATAAACAGTTTAAATTGAATAATGGTGCGTTACCTTGTCACCAAAAGAACTACAGTATTGCAGAGCGCAGTGCTGATGAAGTGAAGGGGGCTGATACTAATGTTCAAATCGCACCAGACTTTTCAAACCGTTTAAAGAAAAACATTGGCAAGATTGGCAAGTGGGCTCGTAAAGAGAAACTTGATTGCTACCGAATCTATGACGCTGACCTTCCTGAATACAATGTGGCGATAGATGTATACGGCGATCAAATCGTAATTCAAGAGTATGCTGCGCCAAAAAACATTCCAGAAGAAAAAGCAAAACGTCGCCTAACGGATATTATTCGTGCAACGATTCAGGTGACAGGTGTAGAGGCGAACAAAGTTGTACTTAAAGTTCGTGAAAAGCAGAAGGGTCGCAGCCAATACCAAAAATTAGGTCAGGTATCAGAGACGCTTGAAGTAAACGAGTACGGCGTGAAGCTGATCGTAAACCTTCATGACTACCTAGACACTGGCTTGTTCTTGGATCATAAGATCACTCGTCGTCGCTTAGGTGAAATGGCGCAAGGTAAAGATTTCTTAAACTTGTTTGCATATACTGGGAGTGCGACGGTTCACGCAGCGGTTGGTGGCGCTCGTTCCACAACGACTATTGATATGTCAAATACCTACTTGAACTGGGCGAAAGACAATATGCAGCTTAACGGCTGTGTAGGACGTCAGCATCGCTATGAACAAGCAGACTGTTTGCAATGGCTAGAAAACGCGAAAGGTGAGTACGACTTGATCTTTATTGATCCACCTACGTTCTCTAACTCTAAGCGTATGGAAACATCATTCGACGTACAACGTGACCACATTAAACTGATGAAGAATCTTAAACGTTTACTAAGAAGTGAAGGCACTATCGTATTCTCGAATAACAAGCGCCGCTTCAAGATGGATGAAGAGTCGCTGGCCGAACTTGGTTTGAAGGCTCAGAATATTTCTTCTCAAACGTTACCATTAGATTTTGCGCGTAATAAACAGATTCATAACTGTTGGCTAGTAACGCACGCGTAGTATAAACAAAAGGATTAATACGTGCTGATATTGTATAGCACGGAGGGATGCCATCTTTGTGAGATGGCATTTGCTCTAGTAGACCAAATTGGTTTGGCCGAGCAAACAGATATCATTGATATTGAGTTCGATGATGCACTGTTTTCTCGTTACGGCGTCACAATACCCGTATTAAAGTATCAAGATTCTGAGTTGAACTGGCCGTTTGACTTAGAACAACTCACACATTGGTTGGATAATAATGGCATTACTTACCATTCATAACGCACAACTTGCATTTGGTGACCACCCATTACTGGACAAAGCGGAGTTCGCTCTTCAAGAAAACGAACGCGTTTGTTTAGTGGGTCGCAACGGAGCAGGTAAGTCCACGTTAATGAAAGTGCTTGCCGGCGACATTTTGTTGGACGACGGCAAGATTCAAATCACTCAAGACGTCGTTGTTTCTCGACTTGAACAAGATCCACCGCGTAATCAAGAGGGTACGGTTTACGAATACGTATCTGGCGGTTTGGCTGAAATCGGCGAACAACTGAAGATCTATCACGATCTTCTCGATCTTGTTGCTCAAGACCCGAGTGAGAAAAACATCAACCGTTTAGCCAAGGTTCAAGAGCAGCTTGACCATTCTAATGCTTGGCGTTTTGATGACCGTGTCAAGAACGTACTTGGTGCTTTAAAACTAAGCCCAGAAACCAAACTAACCGATTTATCCGGTGGCTGGCAGCGTAAAGCTGCTTTGGCTCGCGCGCTGGTTTGTGACCCTGATGTATTGCTTCTTGATGAGCCAACAAACCATCTTGATGTAACAACTATCGAATGGTTAGAGAACTTCTTAAAAGACTTCAAAGGCTCGATCATCTTTATTTCTCACGACCGTGCGTTCATCAAATCAATGGCAACACGCATTGTTGATTTAGATCGCGGGCAATTAGCTTCTTTCCCTGGTGATTACGACAACTACCTAGAAGAAAAAGAAGAGATGCTCCGCGTTGAAGAAATGCAGAATGCTGAATTCGACAAAAAGCTTGCTCAAGAGGAAGTTTGGATTCGGCAGGGCATTAAAGCACGCCGAACTCGAAATGAAGGTCGTGTACGCGCATTGAAGAAACTTCGTGAAGAGCGTCGCGATCGCCGGGATGTCCAAGGCAAAGTTAACCTTAATATCGATGATGCTTCACGTTCAGGGAAAATTGTATTTGAAGCAGAAAACATATCTTTTGCTTACGAAGGCAAGACAATCGTCGACAACTTTAGCTTTAACATTATGCGCGGTGACCGTATTGCACTTATCGGACCAAATGGCTGCGGTAAGAGTACGGTACTTAAATTGCTATTAGGGCAATTGGAAGCGCAGTCTGGTCGTTTACACTGCGGAACAAAATTAGAAGTCGCGTACTTTGATCAGTACCGAGAGATTTTGGATCCAGAAAAGACAGTGATCGATAACTTAGCGGATGGGAAACAAGAAGTAATGGTTGGGGGACGTCAGCGTCATGCGCTGAGTTATCTTCAAGACTTCTTATTTGCACCTAAGCGCGCAAGAACCCCGGTTAAGGCGCTCTCAGGTGGTGAGAAAAACCGATTACTGCTAGCTCGTATCTTGTTGAAACCAAACAACTTACTTATTCTTGATGAACCAACCAACGATTTGGATATCGAAACGTTGGAACTTTTAGAAGAAATGCTTGCCAACTATCAGGGCACATTGCTTTTAGTTAGCCACGACCGAGAGTTTGTTGATAATACCGTTACCACAAGCTGGATCTTCGAAGGAAACGGAGTGATTGAAGAGTTTGTTGGTGGTTATCACGATGCAAGACAGCAGCGTGAGCAGGTATTGGCGGTTCGTCAAGCGGTTGAAAAGCCAGCGAAAAAAGAAAAAGTGGTTGAGGAAACTCCCAAAACAACTCAACCTAAGAACAACTCGAAGAAGTTATCGTATAAGCTGCAAAGAGAATTAGAAGCTCTACCAGCTAAACTAGAACAATTAGAGTCGGATATCGAGAGCCTTCAGGAGCAAGTGAACGATCCAGAGTTCTTTGCTAAACCTGTAGAGCAAACTCAGCCGGTATTGGAACAGCTTGCTGCACTAGAGCAGGAGTTGGAAATCGCATTCGAGAGATGGGAAGAACTCGAAGCAATGCAACAGGATAGTTAAGAATTCAATGAATTGTAGTAATAAATTCAAATTGACCGCCATTGCGATGATGGTTGGTACCACAATGAACGCACAGGCGGCATTGTATCAAGTGGTTGAGGTTTCACCTCAGGATCATGGTTCAAACGGTGACTACCAAACGGCTTACGGCGTTGCAATTCAGCAAGGTGATGCGGGTACAGATCCTTCAACAGGTTCCCCTTTCGCTTTGGGCTGTTTTGATGCAGCAGCAAACTGTACACCAGGCCAATTTAAGCTTGCGATGGAAACTCGCACAACACCGATTTCAGCGACACAAGCCGTGGATGGGAACAGCTATCGTGAGGAAATTCCATTTGGATTGGACGCGGGCTTTTATTACATCCAAGAACTCAAAGATTTTGAACGTTACTGTTATAACCAGCTTCGCTATTCTACTTGTGACTCTTGGGCTTCTGTAAACTGGACCCCATGGAACAAAGAGCGTAGTAAAGACTTTACTTCTAATGCGTTAGCATTTGTAGAAGGCGATTCTGCTGCTTATAAAAATGAATATAACAATGTTATCAATCAGCTTACCGAAGATGGTGCAGCTGTCGGTAATCAAAGTAAAGTCAGCAGTGAAAACCAGTCGACACTGGAAACAAGAAATACAGTCGTAGCACCTATTGAACCAAATTTTGTTACAGGTGATAACGACGCAAGCGTTGTGCAAAGCCACGCTTGGAAAACCGATGGCATTTTTACCGTTGGTAGTGTATCTCGAACGGCAAGCAATACCAATGGCGCTCACCACACATCGAAAGCAGCTATTTGGGATCAAAGTGGAACCGTCAGTGAGTTGGCTTGGCCAAGTGGCACATCTAAAGACGGAGAAAGACTGGCTCAAGGAAGCATGCGTGACCTTGTCACAGATGGAACAACGGTTTACGGCGTGGGTTACAACACATACAGTGATGATAACTATCTGAATGCTACTGTTTTTGTCGGAACCCTAGAGGCAGAAGGTAGCGTTGAAAACGCAACTTGGAAAAACAAAGTTGTTGTAGGAGCGAGACAGCGTGAGGGCGATGATACGGTTCATACAAACTCACGATTAACCGATGTTAACTCAAATTTTGTTGCTATTGGTGAAGCAAAACGTTCGGGCGGATACTTAATGCCAACGGGCTCTGCTCCGAATCGTCTCTTTATCGTAAATGATGTTCGTAAGGATTCTATTAACGCTTTTTACCCAAGTACCGGAATTTTCTTCAGCGGTGCGGGCGGTAAGATGGGCGGGATCAACTCTTACAATGAAATTGTCGGACAACTTGATGCGGAAACGACGCGTGAAGACGATGGTAAGCCACGTCGTAAGCGCGGTTTTATCTACCCATATAGTGTAGGTGGTGAGACTAGTGAACGTGCTTCAACACTATTTAATGGAAAAGCTTGGTTCCTAGATAGTTTGACTAATGGCGGTGACTACTCTGAACAAAACAACCAGTTCCGTATTCTTGACGCAACCGATATCAACGATGCAGGTGTGATTTCTGGTACCGCGATGAAATGTGCTGGCGGTTACAGTACAACAGCAAACAATGCGACATGTAGTTCTGATGAGCAAATCGTAGCTGTAAAATTGGTGCCTATTGCAGGTGCGACTGAGAAGGACATTGTGTCTCGAAGCGTTGACTCAACGACAACAGAGCGTCAAGGTGCAGGCCTTGGTTGGTTAGCTTTGACCATGCTTGGATTGTTTGGGTTCCGTAGAAAATAGTCAAAAATCGTCAGTAATTTTTAAATCAAGCAGAGGCTCACACATTTGAGCCTCTGCTTTTTTTATGCCTTGAGAAATCACTCAACTTGATCGATTCTTATAAGTGGAGTCATAAAAACTCCATCAAAGTTTCACAATAACAGCTGTACGTTAGTAAATGGACCTGTATGAGGAATTAACTATGAAGAGACAAAAGCGTGATCGCCTAGAACGAGCTCAATCTCAAGGCTATAAAGCTGGGTTGAATGGAAGGTCTCAAGAGGCTTGCCCATATCAACAAGTTGATGCTCGGTCGTATTGGTTAGGTGGTTGGCGTGATGCCAGAGATGAAAGACAATCTGGTCTCTACAAATAAACTCTCCACATACAAAAAGAAGGATTCGAAAGGGCTCTACGGAGCCTTTTCTACATTTATAGACTAGGCAAACAAAAAGGCCCCTAAATAGGAGCCTTTATAAATCGATTAAAGTCGTGATTAGAAGTTTGAAGTGTCTTGGAACAAACCAACTTTCAAATCTTTCGCAACGTAGATTTCTTTGCCATCTACGCATACACGACCGTCAGCCAAACCCATTACTAGTTTACGATTTACGACGCGTTTCATATGGATTTCGTAGGTTACTTTTTTCGCCGTCGGTAGGATTTGGCCTGTAAACTTCACTTCACCAACACCTAGAGCGCGACCTTTACCTTTACCGCCAACCCAGCCAAGGAAGAAGCCAACAAGTTGCCACATCGCGTCAAGGCCAAGGCAGCCAGGCATTACTGGATCACCAGGGAAGTGGCAATCAAAGAACCACAAATCTGGAGTAATATCCAATTCCGCCAAGATCAAACCTTTACCAAAATCGCCCTCTGTCTCAGACATTTTAGTAATACGATCCATCATTAGCATGTTTGGCGCAGGAAGCTGAGGGTAACCAGGCCCAAACAGTTCCCCTTGGCTAGAAGCAAGTAGATCGTCACGGTTATAAGAATCACGTTTGTTTTGCATTATCAATTACTCCAATTTTTGATAGCTGCATCTTAGTGAACACGTGTACGCTAAACAACTCCGATCAGTACTAGACAAACCAGTTTTTGATGCGCTGCACAATTCCTTCTGGATGCTCATGTCTTTCAAAGTTTTCAATACGTTCCGCTATTTTGCCAATAATGCTCTCGTCTTCGCCTCTAAAAGGTTTATTCATAACAATCGGAATAGCTTCATCTACCGTAGAGACGGACCAAATATGGAACTCACCATTTTTAATGCTTTCTATTACATCTTTATGTAATGCAAGGTGTTTAAGGTTTGATTTCGGCATGACAACGCCTTGATTTCCCGTAAAACCCTGATGTTTACAAACCTGATAAAAACCTTCAATTTTCTCGTTCAAGCCACCGACTGCTTGCACTCGACCAAACTGATCGACGGCTCCTGTAACCGCAACTTGTTGATTAATTGGAGATTCAGATAACGCACTCACCAAGCAACAAAGTTCTGCGAGAGATGCGCTGTCACCGTCAACTTCACTATAAGACTGTTCAAATACAATCGAGGCAGAGTAAGGCAGTGGTTCATCCAGTTTTAGAGCAGAGCTTAAGAAAGCTTGCATAATCATCATGCCTTTCGCATGTAGATTGCCTCCAAGCTCAGCTTTGCGCTCAACATCGGAAACATCGCCATCACCAAAGTGAATTACACACGATATTCTGGCAGGCTCACCATAGCTGACAGGGTGTCCAGCCATATCGATGACGGTTAGGCCATTGATTTGACCAACTTGTTCCCCAGTTGTCTCAATAATGACTTGTCCATCTAAAATATCGTACACGGCACGCTGAGGAAGATAGGATTCGCGATAATACTTGTCGTCAATCGCTTTATCTAATGACTCGTAATCTAATGTTTGGCCATCACTGAACTGGCTGGCAAGTGTTAGAAGTTGAGAATGCCACATTACACCTAACGGCAAATAATGTTGATCTTCAGTAAATCTCATACCAGCTAGCAACAGTCTTCTAAAGCCACATTCCGTTAAGTGAGGCAGCTGATATTGAGAACATATCCAGTTCACCAAACCAAAGTAATCTGTCAAATTCTGCTCTGACAAATGAATATCTTCTTCAACTTCGGTATACATGGCAAAGCCTGAACAAAAGTCCTCGTCGATATATTCTAGCTCTGCTAACTGACTTCTTTCCCCAGTTACAATCAGTTTTACATCATAAGCTTTAGATGGCGGTACTGAAGTAGGTAAGCGAGTAGGGCTTAGGTTCAGTGGCTCGATAAGGTTTTGTTGAATTGCAGACTTTATATTCGGCCAAAGTCCCGGGTTAGCCAGAATGAGATTAGCAGGTACAATCAAATAACCGTCGTCAGCTTGTGAAATCAAGCCAGGTTGGAAGGCAATATCACCACTTACATCAACACTGTAACGGTCAAATAAACGTTTGGCATCAAGTGATTCCGACAAAACAATCGCAGCGTTAGAATGACTCTGAAGAGCTTTACTGATGAACTCTCTATAGACAGAATTATCGACGCAGTTAATGAGTAGCACGCGTGTCAATCCCGACATTTTGGAAAAGCGAGATATCGTTGCCGACATCCTCGGTTGAAGATCAGTAAAAGACTTCTTTGGTAACGAAGGTGCAGACTTTAAAAGTGCTTCGTACTGCTCAAGTGAAGGTGTTACGTCTTGCCAATTAAGTTGGTTCATTAAAATTCATCGTAATTCAATCTTGCCGACATTATAACGAAATGGACTATAACACCCTAGCACCAATTTGGTTCGCTCACGGCATTCAACACTCAATGAACAATACTTAGACAAATGAGTGATCAACATCGATACTTCTAAGAGTTTTATTTGCCCAAGTAAATTATCTGGGTTACGCTGTCACTAGGTTATGTTTATGGGTCGGAATAAATGAAATATCAGCAGCTTGAGAATCTAGAGTGTGGGTGGAAATGGAAGTATCTCATCAAGAAATGGAAAGATGGTGAAGCGATTACCCGACATATTGATACAAGTGAAGCAGATGCCGCGGTTGCAGAGCTAAAACGCCTTGAACACGAACCTACGCTTGTATTAGCTTGGATAGAAAACCACATGTCAGAAGAGTTGGACAACAAACTCAAGCAGGCTATCCGAGCGAAAAGGAAGCGTCATTTCAATGCAGAGCAAGTCCATACAAAGAAAAAGTCCATTGACTTAGATTATCGAGTTTGGGAAAAGCTTTCTAGCAGAGCAACCGAGCTCGGTTGTACATTATCTGACGCAATTGAATATCTACTTTCTGAAGCATCGAGAAGTGAAAAAGCGAGTCAAAAAGTTACCTCGATCAAAGAGGATTTGAGTAAATTGCTATCTAGCTAGGATAGGGAGTGCCAAATGTTATATGTAATCTTAATTGCTGCCATCGTAATCTTTTGGTTGATCGCAGTTGATAGACCAGTGCTAAAAGTAAAGTTTGATAACGGCCATATCAGTAACGTAAAAGGGCATCTACCACCTTCTTTCAAACATAACTTACAAGATATTAGTGAACATAATCCGTTTAGTGGTGAAATGAAGGTATATAGCCAACGAACTGGCATGCGTTTGAGCTTTTCCAAGGACGTTCCCAAAAAAATCCAACAGCGGATTCGCAACGTTTTTCCGCATCAAGGTTTCAAAGCGAGCAAAGGCAAGAAGCGAGCTTAATTACATATCAGTTACTTAATCGTGTTAAATGGGACGCAATATAGCGTCCCATTTTCGTATCTATAGAAAAATTATTTATCATTGATTAATCAATAAGATAAACGGACTTAAACTATGCGATACGTTGTAACTTTAATGGTCTTTCTCTTTGTAAGTGCTTCAGCTTTGTCTGACGACTCGGAAACGAATCCATTGGCTAAAAAGATTAAAACTAAGATTCAAAGGAAAGCAGACAATAAATTTGATGACTACCAAGGTTATTGTGATGTCATGATAGAGATGGAACACAAAGGTAAAAAAGCAGTAATAAAAAGAGTAACCAGTAGTGGTGACAAAAAAGTTTGTCGGTATGTAAAATCCAACTTGAGGAAAGGAAAACGCTATCGTTATAAATATCCAGAAAAGTATATTCGGCTTCATATAGCCACAGGTTCGTGATTGCAATGTTGATTAGAAGCATCGGGCAGCAAGAGCGCAAAGCTTTCAGACTCGATGAACTAAATGAAAATGAAGTGGCTCTCGTGTAATTGGTTGGGAATGCAGGCTAGGTGAGTCATAAACCAATCATCTCGCAATGATAATCCGCAGATAAAAGCAGTATGGGAAGGAATTGCAAAAAAGTTTAATGGACTTGGATTATCAAGTATTTCAATGGTTTGTGCCGGATTGGCTTTAGTGATTGCAAGTCCACAGGAACCCTATATCAGTGCGCATTATGGGCGCTTATTTTGAATACGATTGCATATGCGTATCCTATAAAATATCTCTCTTTTGAGGGACAATTCAATGAAGTATCACGAAATGACTAAAAACTATATTTTTCGTGAATTTGAATGTGGTTTAACCGTCGAAGAAGCTGCCAAACTTTGTTTAAAAACTGTGAGGACGGTCAAGGAATGGGATAAGGGGAAGTCGATACCGCCAGAGTGTAAACGCTTAATGAGGATGAATAAGGGTAGGGAATTGAGCTCTTGTGAAGACTGGGAAAACTTCGTAATGAGGCATGATCGTTTAGAACTTCCAACAGGACAGCTGGTTACTGCACAGCAAGTATTGATTGGGGTTGCTTTACTAGAGTTAGGTGCATCGAATGATGTTAAAATTTCGCATCAAATTTTAAAGTATGCTCGGGCATTAAAGAACATGGTATAAAAATCAAAAATCTCATCAAAATTAACACTAAAAGTTAAATTTCTTGACTGTTTTTTGAGCATTCGATTGAAATATGCAAAATAAACAACACCATGCACTTGTTTTTTTGAACAGTGTCCCAATGTGATGTTTAAGCTCATTAAAAATAGGAGATTATTGTGCTTACAGCTAAACAATTTTTGGTAAACAACCTAGATGCTATTGAGAAAGAAAGCGAAGCGATTCTGAATTGGATTTCTGACAATCTGGTTAGTGGCTATTTCAAAAACTCATGGGATTTGCTTTACGCACCTAATGGCTCGGCAGAGTATGTTGCGACAAAGGTTAGTAAAACGCTTTATTCTTTAGGTTGGCACTGCGAGTACAGTATAGGCCCATATTCTAAATCTATTACGATTGCTGTAAAACCAAGTGTGAAGGACTTGAACTAAGCAAATTGCAAGCGGCAATTACTGCCGCTTTTTTTCATAAATAGTTCATTTCTTGTTTACTTGTTATTAAGAATATTCTTTCCTAGAGCACCTAACCCCATCATTGTCATATTTCCAAGTGCCATAGAGCTATCGAGAGTTTTGTCCACAATATCTGTAGTTCTAGCGTTAGTTTGCACTGAACTGATACCGTCCTGAGCTGCCTGCTTTGATGAGTACATTTCACTTGTTGCAATTACCTTACCGTTGCCTGCTTTTAGGACAAAGTAGTACGGCTGTGGCCCATCACCTATCATAAGTTCAAAGTGTCCCATTAGAAGTCCTCTTATTGAATAAAGTCGTTTTTCACATAATACGTTCTGCAAATATTATATTGAGAAGTTACACGGAGAAATCAATACCGCACAAATCGGAGAATATAGGGTCGATGGCAATGTCGAACTACATTAGAAGCAATTAAAAATCGTGCTTCATGTTAATTTATGTTCTAAAAAAGCTAATTTCAGGACTCATGACACTATCGGTTTGTGAATCTCTGAAAGAGTAGTGACCCTTTAGGCCAAGGCCGTTCTGTACAGACTTAAGATACATCGTTCCTCCAGAAAAAATCTTTCTATCCTTACTTTGCAAATTAAGTGTTAAGTATCCTTCCCAATAACTGCCATTTAGAGCGAAATCAATATTCTCTATCGTCTGGTTTTGTCTATTATTAAAATGCATAGAGCCGCAAACAGAATGTGCATTTTGGGACAGTACTAAAGACAGCTTAATTTCAATGTCAATATCTTTAGCCTTATCCTCATACTTATACTCCGCAATCCAAGAACCTGAGATATCTGCGCCTTGATAACGTATTTTCTGCCAGAAAGGTATAAGAGTCATAACCCAAAAATGCTTAGCTAACGCAAGCAACAAAGCAGTTAGAACACCAATAAAAATGCCAATAGTTATAGTTTCCAAATGTTCCATGAATAATCTAAGTTATCGATACAAAATTCACCTTATTGTGACGGAATGAATGTAATCAAACAACAGAAAGCTATAGGTGTGGTGGAATTTACCCCCGTAATACAGATTCGGGGGTTTGACCTCCCGCCGCACGTCGCGCAATCGTCCTAGCCCGTCCTCACTTGCTCCGCGCGTCCGTCGGAGAGAACCCAGAAAAGAAGAATAAGCATTGCTCGACACTCGCAAGGCTTTGATGTGGTGAGTATGCAGCGTTCCGGTAGGTTAACGCGCCTTTGGTATGGATAGTCTCTGCGAGGCTGGTCTAGCAGGAAGGAGGGCGGCAGCATCCAAGTGGCTTTGGGCTGCTAACCGCGCCGATTAAGTGATGAGGCTAGGTTTTGCTAAGGTGGGCGGCTTGGTGCCTCGTCGTCGCTCCGCAACTCCTTATCCCTGCGGGGCTGGCACCGTGCCTTTAATTGAAGTAGTCGACCAGTTTGCCTAGGAGGTATCTGGCAAGGTCATACACGATCACCACAATGACTGCATTCACTATCGAGAGATGATCAAACAGCTCGATGATTTCAACCAGCTGTCCATGCGTTACGTATTCATTCATTAGGTTTCGTCTCCACTAAACAAACCGCCAACAGGTTTGAGTTCAATATCTTGCTCTTGCCGTTGTGCATATTGCTCATACGGCGAACACGTGACATAGAAGTTGGATGCGCCGCGAGACAGCTGGACGAGGCAATCGTCCAGATATTCCATCTTGACGCCCAACTTATTTAGGAATCCGTCATCGAGGTAAGTCACACCGCGCGGTGTGACAACCTCAAAATGCACGTTGACGTGTATCGAGGTGGCTTTGTGCCAACGCTGAGCGTATTTCGCTTGAAGCGATGGACACCACGCACGACATAGCCGAAACCGCCATTGATGAAGTGGCCGATTTCGCGGGCGATTCCTTGGCAACGTACGCCTCAACCAACAGTGAAAACCTCGATATGTTGGCGGGATTGGCGGGCAGCCAAGCGGCACAAAATTCGAAGAATCTGCAAGCCATGATGGACTTGGCGAAATTCAAACAGGACGGCGGGCAAGTCGAAACAAGCAAGATGATGGTCGTTCTGGCAATCGTGCTTGTGTTGGTGCTTGGCTACGTAATGGTGAAGAAACGATGAACACGCAACTAATCGCGGGTCAGGCCATCCCGCTGACACCAGATGGTAATTGGCTGTATCTGAAATCGGCGCAAGCTGAGATTGAAATCTATCGAGAATCGTCCGGTGAGCGCGTCACGCTTGGCAAGTCGTCTGTGTTTAACGTGGGCGAGGGTAAACACCTCGGGCGTTTGCTTATCTCAAGCCGTACCGACAACCAGATTGAAATTCAATTTGGTTTTGGGACATTTACGCCGCCTGTTGAGGGTCAAAGCGTCGTGGTTCAAGCCTTGCCGAACGTGGTAATTGAACAACAACCCGCGGTAGAAATCGCGCCCAATCAACAACTGGCGGTGAGCCAATTGCCTGCCGTACACATTGCAGCAAATCAACAACTGGCAGTGTCTGCGCTGCCTGCTGTTGAACTGGCAGCCAATCAGAAATTGGCGGTGACGTCATTACCGTCGGTGGAAGTGTCTGCATTGCCCGCGGTCACGCTCGAAGCCGCGCAAGTGGTGAAAGTGGATGAGCAAGTCAGTGGAAACCTCATCACCGAAGCGGTGAGCGTGTTTCCGCACAACATTGCACATAACGCCACACGCAAAGCCATCACGATTAAGGCGGCGAAAGCCAATAGCGCCTCGGTGTTTATTGATGCGTTTGAACTGGAAGCGGGCGAACGCATCACCATTGAAAGCACGGCCGACATGACCTTAACAGGTACGGCGGGTGAGACCGTCACGACTATGGAGATTTAACGCGTGGGACAAGTACGAGAAAATCTACCCAACGGCGACCCACGCAACAAAATTGAATACTTGGCCGATTGCATCGACGATGCCAAGGCGCAAGCAAGCGGGGAACCGCCTAAAAACTTACTGGTTAACCCTGATTTTTCGGCGGCTGAGTTGGACATCAACTGGCAAACGGATTTTTACGCCCGTTGGACAACTGGCTCCTTTACTTACGCGAACCAAAGCGCCAGTGAAATGCACTTAGGTCGCAGCTTTGGCCGTCCGGCACCGTTTGGATGGGGCGTCGAAGTCAAGGCTGCGTCGTCTTACGCTCACAGTGCGTTTTATAACACCATTGGCAGCGAAGTAGAAAAGCGCGACCCGACAGCAAAAGCGGCGTTTTTCTTGATGGGATTTGGTGATGCCAAGGTGATTCATTTCAGCGTGTTTAGTGCACCAATGGAAAGTGAAATTCTATACAACGACGAGAACGGCGAGACGCAGCGCAAAGACCTGTCTTATTCGGCTTACCTCAAGATGCACGACGATACGGTTTATCACCGTTTTGGTGTGGTTGAACTCGACCACAACGGCAACTTTGTTGATTACGTTGGCAAAGCCTTTTCGGATCGTCCTGAGCCTGCCAAGTTTGTGCACTCCTGGTTACATGGTTTGAAGTTCAAGCCAGGGGGCATTTATGCCTTTTTCGTTGAGTCGGACATGAACAACGGCGGCAAAAGTTGTGCATTCACTGGCGCGGGCGTGTTCTTAAATCCAGACCAACAAAACATCGTGCCGGATTTAACGCCAAGCCTAACCGCAAAAGAAGCCTCGCGTTGTGTGGAGTCGTTCGGACGCTTCACCAAAGCCGACTTAATCGCGGGCGTCAGCGTGGATGTGGGTCGTTATCCAATGCCGTATGGCATGGAAAAACACCTGATTTTCTGTAACTGCCAAATCACGGAAACCGCCACGAAAGCGCCGATTAGTCCATCGACCATCACCAAGACCGACTACAAAACGGTGAGTGTGGTCGGGGATACCGTAGGCAGCCAAACGCACGGCCATTTAATGGCGTACTACTCGAAAATGCCCGTGCACTTGAATTACTTCAACTCAGTCAACTATCAAGCGGTGTAGTTATGCCGCTGTTTATCTTTGTCATCATACTCTTAGGGATTGGAGCCTTTACTATGACAACCTCAACAACATCAAGCGTTCGCGGGATCCGCATTCATAACCCGCTTAACATCCGCATTGCCTCTAATGCGTGGAAAGGCAAGGTGACGCCGTCACGCGATAAGGCCTTTGAAACCTTTAAAGCGCCCGAATGGGGCTTTCGCGCCGGAGCGATTTTGCTGCGTAACTACCAACTGCGCCATGAACTGCACACGCTAACCGAAATCATTCACCGCTTTGCGCCACCAAACGAAAACCACACGGCCAACTATGCACGCTTTGTCGCGGGTCGCGTGGGCGTGGGTATGGATGAGCGCATTGATTTAGTGAACAACAAGCCGCTGTTGGTCGAAGTACTTCACGCCATGAGCATCATGGAAGTGGGTCGTCATTACAGCAAACACACGGTGCTGAAAGGCGTCAATCTGGTTTAAGGAGAAACACAACATGTTTGAACGTTCAACATTAAAAGGCTTAACGCTTCTCGGTTCTGTTATCGCTGCGGCAACGGGCTACGGCCATTTATTCAGCGTGGAATTGATCGATACGGGCGTGAATTTCGGCGGTGCGGTTGGCTTGGCCATTCCTGCCGTGATTGGTGCCTATGAATCACTGCCGGACAAGTGGAAACCGAGCAAAAAAGTAGGGGGCTTGGATGGAAAACGCCTTAATTAACGCCTTGTCGGGTTTGGGCTTTTCGTCTGAATCGCTGGTCATGTTTGTACTTATCGGCATGAATCTCAAGTACCAAATCGCCATTAATAAGCAGCTTACTCAAGGGCTGCAAGATGTGCGAGATAGTGTTTTGGTTCTAAAGGCCACGCGCAACAATGAAAGCTAAGGCTTAAGCCCTGCGAACTGGTTCGAAACGTTACTAATGACGACACAAAAACAAAAAGCCGAACAATTAGTGATAGAGTTCGGCTTTTTGTTTTTTGGAATTTAAAAAAATATCATCAATGATACCATGTGCTATGTGGCTCTATTCATAAAGCATAGTAGATAACAAAATGTATAAATTAGAAAGCGTAACGATTAACAACTTTTGGCATCGTTTTACCGCTAGTAGTGATTTCAACCAAGACGTCAACATAATTATTGGCAAAAATGGCACTGGCAAAACCACGTTCATGAATATATTGCAGTCTGTTTTGTCTGTGAGTATCGATGAAATCGCCACTTACGACTTTGAATCTATAGAGATTAAACTAAGGAACGGACAAAGAAGAAAAACCATTAAGGCCAAAATAATAGATAACGGCCCAGCATCATCACCAATGGTTGAGTATCAAATTTCTCGCAAAAAATACGTCGTTAGATTGTTCGCTCCTGACGAAAGAAGGTTTAGTGCCTTTCAAAAAAGAAAAGCCTTCGAGCAATCAGAAGATTTGAGGAATGAATTGGCCAGCCTAGTCTCTTTGTCGTCATTGTCAGTATATAGATTAAGAAGTGGTGAAGAGCTGGAGGTTAGAGACAGGAATGGAACTCGTTCAATCAATCCTGTTGATTTTCGACTCACCCAACTCTTGCAACTCCTTACCACTTTTCAACTTGAGCTTTCGCAAGAGGCTAGGCACATAGCATCGGATTTGCAGAAAGAGGTGCTTTCATCAATATTGTATACCAATGATGATAAGAGTAACCACAAGGTTGCGTGGGAGTTCGACAGGGAAAGAGAGAAGAAGAACTTAACATCTGCGTTTACGCGTTTAAATGCGATAGATTCACGAGTGCGTAAAAAAATTGCTAAGCATGTAGATAAAATTGACGAGACGATAGCTCACATACGAGAGTCGGAAGCTAACAAAACTAGCCCGTCGTTTGAGAAAATCGATTTTACAGCTCTCGACGCATATAGAAACACGCAAAAAATCATCGAGATGTCTCTTAATGCCGAAAAACGCACATCGAAAGTGTACGCACCTATTACCTTATTTGTCGAAATTCTAAAAGAATTTATAACCGACAAAGAATTTCATTTTGACAACGGCAAGTTGAGTGTTAGTAATGAGTTAGGCGGCATTGCCTTTGATGCACTTTCTTCAGGTGAGAAACAACTTCTAATCCTATTTATAGAAACGTTGCTGCAAAGAAATCAACCATACGTATTTTTAACGGATGAGCCTGAACTTTCTCTACATATCTCTTGGCAACGAAGCATTATTCCTGCAATTAAAAGGTTGAACCCAAACGCACAAGTAATTGCGGCAACGCACTCTCCAGAAGTGGCATCCAAATATAGAAATTCGATTTGCAATATGGAGAAAGTTATTAGTGTCAGATGATTTTTGCTATTCCCCAGAAGCTGAAGATATCGTAAACCAATTCTATTCAGTAGATGTCATGGTCTATGTTGAAGGTAAAGATGACATGCCGTTTTGGGAGTTGATGTTTGAAAAGTTTTCCGAGCATTCTGTGGAAATTCAAGAAGTAGGGGGTTGTACCGCATTGGAACCGTATATTAATCGGATTAATAGCGGAGAGCTTACAACTGCAATAGTAGCGTGTGATACGGATTTAACTAACTTTCTGTCGCAGCGTCTAGAGGAGCACCCTAATATTATTAGAACCCCTAAGTACGCCATCGAGAACACCATGATAACCGTTGAAAACATAGCGAAAGCAATAAATCGCGTTTCACGACTAAGCAAAAGGCTAATTAAACAGGAAGATATTAGTCGTTGGTTGGATGATTTTTACTCCAACTGTTTAGATTTGGTTTTATACGATGTTCACAATGCAAAATTCAGTCATGGCATTGCAGTCGTCGGGGATAATGCTAGTAGGTTTATGAAGTCTAGAACTAGTAGCTTGATTTGTAAGGAAAAAATAAAAACGCATGTTGAGCAACTTTCAGCTAAATTTGATGACTTTAACCGAGATTTAGTTATGGAGGAGATACACTCAAAAGGTTATCTGCCTAACGATTTAATTAGAGGGCATTTTCTTTTTTCTGCTGTTGCAAAGTTTGTAAACGAGTACTCAAGAAAGAAAGGCTATAAGAACTCTATATCAAACGACTCTTTGTATGCTGTTTTGGTTTTGGCTTTAGAAACAACGTTAACTGAGAAAAGTCCAGATTACGAGTTCTTCAAAGAGCGCATTGAGAGAGTTCAAGTAGCTGCGTAATTAGCTATTACGCTGCTTAGAGGGTATCCATTCGGCGGCTTTCATTCGACGGCCGCCACGAAACGGCAATAGATTTTCCTTAGCAGGATAAACCTTGGGATACTCAAAGTGTCCGTACATTTCCACAAACTGACGATGTTCGTCACGCCAGAACACAAAACTTTCCAATTCTTTAGGGCTGAACTCACGACCAGATGGTGTGATTAACACAGCTCGTTGCTCACAAACTCGAAAACCAGACCAACGGATGTCATTAGGCAAATAACCAAGTGATTTGATGAGTAGCAGTTTTTCCGCCATCGGATTCACCGGAACGGTGCCATCTAACCAACGAACAACCGTCGGCTTGGTAACGTGAAAAAACTCGGCGCCTTGCTTAAGGGTTTTAAATTCGCGCCAGAATAGAGTGCAGAATGATTCGTGAAACATGACAACGCTCGCAATTTGATGAACAGACTAAAATTATTTTTTTCTTGTTTTTTCGCCTAAACCGAACGCCTCATAATGTGGCGGTAAGGGTGTTGGGCGAGTTTTGTAGATTGCGGGAAACAATCGCCAGTAATAGTACAAACGACTTAAACGTTTAAAACTCACAAAATTAAAATTTACGGCTTGGTTATCAGACACTTATGAAAGGCTTAATCAAAGAGTTAGACTTTGTTAACAAATTACCCCTTAGTGCGCATTATATGTGTTATGTTAAATGAGATGTGCTCGTACGCCAAATGTTGCCAATGAGCACTCCTATTCCCCTGTGGATTTGAAATTTAAGGTCTCCATCATAACCATTAAACATAATGGCTATTTACCATAAAATACTTAATATAGATCTTAATAATCTATCGATTGTTAAGATCTATATTAATGCTTTTTCTACTTACAGAAATGGCTGTATAGCTTCAAAGATATCTTGTCTTCGAACTGGTTTGGAAATGAATCCATCCATACCTGCGTCAAGGCATTTATCTCTATCACTTTCTAGCGCATGAGCGGTTAATGCGATGATTGGAGTCTTGAAGCCTTTATCTCGGATAAGCCTTGTTGCAGTAATCCCATCCATTACTGGCATCGAGACATCCATAAGAATCAGGTCGATTAAATCCTCATTTTCCTCTAAGAACGTTAATGCTTCTGCTCCATGACTTGCGATATGAACATTATGACCAAGCTTATTTAAAATGAGCTTTATTACAAACTGATTCGAATCGGTATCTTCTACTACGAGAAGATCCATCGCTTTTGTTGGTTGGTTGTTTTCTATTTTAACTGGACGATTTTGATTGCAACGAGTTAAAACGGGAATCTTAATAGTAAATGTTGAGCCGACATGCTCGTCACTTTTAACGATAATCTTGCCGCGCATCATTTCAACTAAATGCTTGGTTATTGCTAGCCCTAGTCCTGTGCCACCAAAGCGTCTCGTGATGGAACGGTCACCTTGATGAAATGCCGTAAATAGATGTTCTTGCTTGGCTTTAGATATACCAATTCCGGTGTCTGATATTGAAATTACAAGCTCAGTGTCTTGCTCTGATACAGAAACTTTTACTTCTCCTTCATCAGTAAACTTTATTGCATTCCCAATAAGATTAAACAGGATTTGAGATAACCGCGTAGAGTCAATCCAAAACTGTTTGTCGGTAGTTACCATGCAATTGAGTTTAAATTGAAGGCTCTTCTTCTTAGCTATTTGTTTTTGTTGAGAAATAACAAAAGTGACAGTGTCTCTTAAATTAACCCACTGCTCATTGAGTTGAAAGCGACCTGATTCAATTTTTGAGAGGTCAAGGATGTCGCTGATAATCGCGAGAAGTAACTCCGCTGAGCATTCCATTTGGCTCAGGGCATCGATTTGCTCTTCTGATAAGGTGGATTGTTTCAGAATATCGAGCATTCCAAGGACGGAATTTAGAGGGGTTCTAATTTCATGACTCATCATCGCTAAGAATTCTGACTTTGAGCGATTTGCAAGCTCTGCTTCTTCTCTTGCTTTAGCAAGCTGAGTTGTCCGCACTTCAACAATACGTTGTAACTTCTCTTTGGTCTCAATATCGATGACAGCCCTCTCAATTAAAGGCCGAAAGCGTCTTAAGGTTTCCTTATTTTCTATGCTAAAGTGCCCTTTCTTAGCACCAATAAGTAAGATGACCGTTTGTGTTACTTCTGAACGTATGCCCGTTAGGACTACAGAGTTTACATGGCTTTTTATAAAGCTGTTCAGGTTAATAAACTCCGCAAGCCTATCTGGTTCGAACAGCAGAATACATTCGCCATTCAGCGCCCTCTCAGATGCGTTACCGTGTAACCAAGATATGTTATCAAATACACTATTTGTCGATATCAACGTTTTGAAGGGGTACCTCTCATCATCACGAGTTAGAACGATAAAATCATCAAAGTTGATGTACTTCTTAAGGACATTATTTAATCCCGTAAATATCTCGTGCCGGTTTTTTGCTTCACTCATCGCGGATATCGCTGAAAGAATAGCTTTATTCTCATCGGCGAGCAGTCGTTCTCTTTGCCTAGCCTGTTTTAGTTCGACTAACGCTTCTTGCAGCGCTTCCTGTTGGTATATGTCTAAGTATTTATCTTTCATAAGGTTTATGGAATATCGCTGATGAAATCATCAGGTTTCCATGTCCATTCTCACCACCAATAAATCTACCTTGCTCACCAAAAGTAAAAGGGCAAATAAAAGGTAACTGTTCTAGTTCTTGGTTAATTTGTTCACAAACGCTATTCATGTCTTGCATTAAGTGCAACATAGGACCTGCGCAAAAGATGTTTATCACCCCAATTTTTCGAGATTCTTCTAATTTTTGATTAAAGGCTGCATTTACAACTTTAGCAGCGCGTGCAACGAGGTGTTCTCTGCTTCCTTTCATTAAAGTGAGTTCATCACCCTCTTCTATTCGTGTAAATAGCTCAATTCCTCCATCTCGCGTCTCACGAATTGGATGGGACAATTTGTAATATGGACGCTCATAGAGGTGGCCAGCGACACGCCCTAGTGGATAAGCGCTCGAGTTTGTAAATAGCAGGTTGTTTTTGCCTACTTGGTTATCTTGATGGTTTGTCCACTTTCTATAAACATTGAGGGCTGGTTCGTCATCAATTTCTAGTAAGCACCTATCGTTAGTTTTGGTCGCAACCCCTTTGATATTGGTTGGAGTGTGCCCAGCACTAAAAGCAATATCAACAGGCTGTGAGGAGTAAAATAATGTCAGACTTAAACCTGCAGTTTGAGATCCTTGGGCGGTAATAACAGACCATTTTCCCGCGATATGATTATCAGCGGCTGAACCACCAATAATTGGGATCAGCGTACCAAACCTTTCATCTATAGATGCAATGATTGATTCCTCTTGCCCTGGAGTTGCATGAAGCAGTATTAAGTTTGGCACTTCTCCTACGCGGTTAGCGTTCTCAAGAGCCATATCTAAGGCTCTAGTTACACTGTCACCTGAATCATAGTTAGAAATACCAGTGCCATAAGCATGAGGGCCTGAGTCATAAATTGCGAGCGCCGCAATCACTGGGCCCGTATGAAACCCCTGGTCTGTCATTACTGCTTGGCATGAACTGGCGCCATGAAAAGGCACACCGGGAAAATGCTCAAGAAACGCTTCTCGAATTAACTCGAAGTCGTACTCTTCCGTGTAGTAGCACATCACGTAAGACAAGTTCTGTTGTGTCAGTTCGGACCTAAGCGTTTCTATCGCTGAGTCTTCATCTTTAATATAAGTAAAAACTGATTGGCAATGCATACGATTTTATAATTGGGTATCACTCTGCTGTTATACCATTCCAACCAATTTTCTCTAGGTAAGAAGGTGAAAATTTCATTAAGAAGTTGCGATTATCTCGTGACAGATCGTATTTATAATTGAACTACAACAATGTTTTCGCCTTTTTTAAAGGTGATTTTTTTTGATTCAGGCATTGTGTCCCATTCTATTTTCTTATGCTCTCGATCGAGATTGATAAATTCGCCAGATTGATTTGGATCAATTTTTAGAGTGCTACTTTTTATCGTTTCGAGCGAAATTCCCGTTGAGTCACGATTAATTGTGATTATTTCACCTTCAATTGTTACATCGCATCGTTCTTTTTGTGAACAGTCAATGCTAGTAACGCTCTCGTGTGTAAAGGTACGCCAGAAAAATGCGGCTATTAACACACTGAGCATGATTAAGATTTGTGCAAGTCGCGCCTTTGTTAACTTTTGTGCAGGCATAATTACTAATATCCTTGTTACAAACTTCAAACTTTTTAAATAAAAAATGATTTCCAGGGGGCCAGTAAGGTTACTACCCTGTCATTGAATTGTTAATTCAAGTATAGTGTCACGCTGAAAATGCCACTTTTTATTAAAGTCAGCAATGGAAATAAGGTGATGATAACACTTGAATTCTAGAGTTTACTTGGGTGGTGTTACGACGCAAGTCGTGTTGGAAGTAAAAGTGTAGTTAATTAGAAATTGGAAGCATGCAAATGAGCCAAGTAAAGCAGCTTGAACAAAACTACAACTATACAGTCGTTCGCCAATTTACCCTTGTGACCATTTTATGGGGCATAGTTGGTATGGCTGTTGGTGTTTTGATTGCCGCTCAATTAGTTTGGCCACAGCTAAACTTTGATACGCCGTGGTTGACGTACAGTCGCTTACGTCCACTGCATACTAATGCGGTAATTTTTGCGTTTGGTACCAGTGCTCTGTTCGCAACGTCTTATTATGTTGTACAGCGCACATGTCAAACACGTCTTTTTGGTGGCCCACTCGTTGCCTTCACCTTTTGGGGTTGGCAAGCAATCATCCTGGCAGCAGCCATTACTTTGCCTCTCGGTTTAACATCGGGTAAAGAGTATGCTGAGCTAGAATGGCCTATTGATATCGCAATTGCGCTAGTATGGGTATCATATGCGGTGGTGTTCTTCGGCACACTGGTGAAACGAAACACGTCACACATATATGTGGCAAACTGGTTCTTCGGTGCCTTTATTATCACAGTAGCAGTACTTCACATCGTGAACAGCATGGCTATTCCTGTGTCACTCGGTAAATCTTACTCGATTTACTCGGGCGCAGTGGATGCGATGGTTCAGTGGTGGTATGGACACAATGCGGTAGGTTTCCTACTGACCGCTGGTTTCCTAGGTATGATGTACTACTTCGTTCCTAAACAAGCTGAACGTCCTGTTTATTCTTACCGTCTATCTATCGTTCACTTCTGGGCACTTATTTCTCTATATATTTGGGCAGGCCCTCACCACCTTCATTATACAGCGCTACCAGACTGGACTCAGTCTCTAGGTATGGTTATGTCGCTGGTTCTATTTGCTCCTTCTTGGGGTGGTATGATCAACGGTATTATGACGTTATCTGGTGCATGGCATAAGCTTCGTTATGACCCTATCCTACGTTTCCTAATCGTTTCACTGTCGTTCTACGGTATGTCTACCTTTGAAGGCCCGATGATGTCGATTAAGACGGTTAACGCACTTTCTCACTACACAGACTGGACCATTGGTCACGTTCACTCTGGTGCGTTAGGTTGGGTTGCGATGGTTTCTATCGGCTCTGTATATCACTTGGTACCCCGCCTATTTGGCCAAGAGCGTATGTACTCGGTCGGTCTCGTGAATGTGCATTTCTGGCTAGCAACAATCGGTACCGTTCTTTACATCGTTGCGATGTGGATCTCTGGTGTAATGCAAGGTCTGATGTGGCGCGCGGTTAACTCTGACGGTACGCTAACTTACAGCTTTGTTGAGTCTGTAGAAGCGTCTTACCCGTTCTACTTTGTACGTTTCCTAGGTGGATTTATCTTCCTATCTGGTATGTTCCTAATGGCATACAACACGTACAAAACGGTAAGTGCACCAAAAGAAAGCCTAAAAGCTATCCCACATCCGGCATAAGGAGATTTAAGAATGAGTAATAATTCTAATAATCGCCACGAAATCTTAGAACGTAATGTCGGTTTGTTGGCTATTTTTATCGTGTTTGCTATCAGCTGGGGTGCTCTTGTAGAGATCACTCCTCTGATTTTCCAAAAGCAAACGACTGAACCTGTAGAGAATCTGCGTGCTTACACTCCTCTGGAGATGGAAGGTCGTGACATCTACATCCGTGAAGGTTGTAACGTTTGTCACAGCCAGATGGTTCGCCCTTTCCGCTCAGAGACTGAACGTTACGGTCACTACTCTGTTGCTGGTGAGAGTGTTTGGGAACACCCATTCCTTTGGGGCTCTAAGCGTACAGGTCCGGATTTAGCTCGTGTTGGTGGTCGTTATTCTGATGAATGGCACCGCGTTCACCTACTAGATCCTCGTGAGCTTGTGCCTGAGTCAAACATGCCAGGTTTCCCGTGGTTAGCTGAAAACGTTTTAGACGGTAAGCTAACTCAGAAGAAACTTGAGCTATTTCGTGATCAGTTCGGTGTTCCATACACTGATGAAGAGATCGCGAATTCGGCTAAAGAAGTAGAAGGTAAAACAGAGATGGATGCAATCATCGCTTACCTTCAGTCTCTTGGTCATGCAATGAAGTAAGGGGATCATATGGATTTCGGTACAATTCATAGTATTTATACCGTTGTACTCTTCGCTAGTTTTATCGGCATCGTATGGTGGGCATTTAGTAAAAAGCGTAAAGCACGCTTTGAAGAAGATGCCAACTTGGTGTTTGCTGACGAAGAACAAACGACCCCAAATAACCAAGGAGTGAAGAAGTAATGACTACATTCTGGAGTCTCTGGATTATCGTGATTACTGTCGGTACGCTGGTAGGCTGTGCGATTCTCCTAACTTGGTGCGCTAAAGATAAAATGGGCGTCGAGGAAGGGGAAGACATGGGCCACGAGTACGATGGTATTCGCGAGCTAAACAACCCTCTACCAAAGTGGTGGACTTATCTGTTTGTAAGTACATTTGTGTTTGCAGCAGTTTACCTTGCCCTATTCCCAGGTCTAGGTAGCTTCAAGGGCTTTTTAAACTGGCAGAGTTCTGCTCAAACAGTACGTTCACTGGAAGAGTCAAAAGAAGCCATCGCTAAAGCACAAGAGAACAAGCAACTAAACCAATACGCAAAAGAACTGGATGACGCAGATGCATACTTCGGCGAAGCATTCCGTAAACTTGCGCACAATGATAGTGGTTTGCGCCCAATACCTGAAATTGCGCAAGATCCTGAAGCATTGAAAGTTGGCCAACGTTTGTTTTTGCAAAACTGTTCTCAATGTCACGGCTCTGATGCTCGTGGTCAGAAAGGTTTCCCTAACCTAACTGATGATGCATGGCTATACGGCGGTGAACCAGCTGCAATCGTAACAACCATCATGCATGGCCGTATTGGTCAAATGCCAGCATGGAAAGATGCGCTTGGTGAGCAAGGTGTGCAAGAAGTTGTAAGCTACACACTTAGCCTATCTGGTCGTAAAGTGAATGCTCGTGAAGCAGCGGCAGGTAAAGCACGTTTCGTCGTGTGTGCAGCTTGTCACGGTACTGATGGTAAGGGTAACCCTGCAGTCGGTGCACCTGATCTTACAGACCAAGATTGGCTATTTGGCGACTCTCGTGCAGCTGTAACCGAAACCGTAATGAACGGCCGCTCAGGTGTAATGCCCGCGTGGAAAGACATTTTGGGTGAAGATAAAGTTCAGCTCGTTTCCTCTTATGTCTGGAGCTTAAGTAACTCAGAGAGTAAGTAACTGAGATATTAAGTAACATAGCAATAACAGCCCCTTTCATAGGGGCTGTCTTTCCTTTAAATTTAACGCCTTACATTTTTTCATTTAGCTGTTGAGAACTTTTTTATGGTAAAGCCTTGGTATAAACAATTTTGGCCGTGGTTCCTAATCATCCTTCCTCTTACTGTCGTAGTTTGGACTGTGATTACTGTGGTCGTTTTCTCGAACAACTCTGTTTCTTTAGTCGCCGAGGATTACTATAAAAAAGGCAAAGGCATTAACATCGACATTAGTAAAATGAATGTCGCTCGTGACCTAGGTCTTAACGCAGAGATTTCTTCTGAAAATAACAATGTTGTGATTGTTTTCGCTAAAGGGAAGCTATCTCATTACCCTGCTCTAACGGCCACTTTCACTCATCGTACTCTTCCTGACCGTGACTTTACAAAGCTCGTTACGGCGGATGCATCTGGTAATTACCGCCTAACGGCAGAAGAATCTATTCAAGGTCCTTGGTTTGTCGAACTACAACCACATGACCAACAATGGATGATCCAAGGTAAAGTTGAATTTCCTGCCTCGTCAACACCGTTAATGAAGTAAGCATATGTGTGAATCCTGTTATCACTGTGGTGAAGATGTACCAGCCAACACGGATTTTAAAGTTGATATACTCGGTGAATCCCGAAAGATGTGTTGTCCTGGCTGCGAGACGGTTGCTCAAACCATCGTAGACAGCGGCTTAGTATCCTACTATCAATATAGAACTGCGCCTGCGGAAAAAGCAGATTTAGTACCAGAGCAACTCCAAGCTTTAATTCATTATGATAATGAAGATGTACAATCAGAATTTGTGCGAAATCGTGAAAATGTCTCTGAAGTAACTCTTTCTTTAGAAGGCGTTTCATGTGCAGCTTGTGCGTGGTTAATCGAAAAGCAAGTCTCTAATACGGCTGGGTTAGTGTCTATCCGCGTGAATACAACCACTAACCGCGCATTACTAGCCTGGGACAAAACTCAGGTGCGATTAAGTGAGCTCCTATCTGTCATTCATAAATTGGGTTATAAAGCCGCACCATTTGAAGCTGATAAGCAAGAAGCCTCTTATCATCGAATGATGAAGCAATACTTATACAGATTAGGTATTGCTGGTTTAGCTACCATGCAAGTTATGATGCTAGCCGTCGCATTGTATCTAGAAGTTTTTGGTGACCTAGAACCGGAGTTTAAAAATTACTTTCGTTGGGTAAGTCTGATCTTTGCTACGCCAGTCCTACTCTACTCTGCTCTTCCGTTTTACTTAAATGCGTGGCGAAGCATCAAAGGCCGAACCCTCGGTATGGATGTGCCTGTCTCGATTGCACTTATTTTTGCCTACGTGGCCAGCTTAATTGCAACCGTTACAGAACAGGGCGAAGTCTTCTTCGAATCGATTTCAATGTTCACTTTCTTCCTATTAGTTGGACGATTTTTAGAGATGCGAGCGCGTCGCAAAGCCGCTGCGGCGAGTGGTAACCTATTAAAGTTAATTCCAGCGATCGCCACAACGCTGGATGGCGAGCAAATACCAGTGAAAACTCTTAAAGTTGGAGATCGTATTCGCGTCCTTCCTGGTGAACATATCCCAGCTGACGGCAAAGTTATTTCGGGTCGTATTCATATTGATGAATCCATGCTAACGGGTGAATCCGTACATGTTGTGAAACGAGAAGGCGATGCGGTTTATGCAGGAACACTAAACGGTGATGAGTCATTTGAGCTAGAGGTCATGAGTTCCAAAGCCGACTCAATGATTTCCAATATCGTGCGTTTACAAGATGAAGCTCAACACTCCAAACCTAAAATCGCAGAAATTGCAGACGTTGTTGCTCGTTACTTTGTTGGAGCGATTCTTATTATTTCTGCTGGTACTTGGTTGTACTGGCATCAAACAAAACCAGATGATGCGTTTTGGATCATGCTATCCGTGTTGGTAGCCACCTGTCCATGTGCCCTATCTCTTGCGACTCCAACTGCTCTCACCTGTGCTACCTCTCGTATGGGAAACTTTGGCATTTTGCTTCGTAAAGGTCATGTGTTCGAGACGCTATGTAAGATCAACCACTTAGTTGTAGATAAAACAGGTACTCTAACGAAAGGCGATATTGAGATCTGTGATACAAAAGTGTTGAGTGATCTTCCAAAAGAAGATTGTCTCTCTCTAGCCGCGGCATTAGAAGCTCATGCAAACCATCCTATCGCTCGCTCTTTTGCAAGTTACGCCAATGATGACTTTGTTGTGTATGAAGTGCAAAACGTGATTGGTTCAGGGATTGAGGGGATCTGGAATGGCAAAGTCGTTAAGATAGGCAGTGCGGCTTTTGTTCAAGGCAAGGAAAGCGAAGAAAGCCACGCGGTCTATCTTTCAGTTGATGGCGAGCATGTCGCTAGTTTTTACTACCGCGACCCTATCCGAAAAGAAAGCAAAGCCTTTGTTCAACGTTTTGCCGACGCTGGAATTAAGACAACGCTGCTAACAGGTGACTCTCTCTCAAACGCTCGACCTGTAGCGAATGAAATTGGTATCGATCACGTCGTTGCGTCAGCAAAACCAGAAGACAAACTCGCGTACCTTAAGAGTCTTGATGAAGACAGTATCACAATGATGGTTGGCGATGGCATCAATGACGCACCTACTCTCGCCGGAGCTCATCTTTCTGTTGCAATGGGCTGTGGTACGGATGTCGCTAAAGCATCTGCAGATATGACGTTACTTGGGGATAATCTCGAAAAGCTACTAGAGGCACGTTTGCTTGCACTGCGTACAAGAAAGATTATTCGAGAAAACTTGGCTTGGTCTTTGGGTTACAACCTGTTAATTTTGCCTTTAGCTGTCGCTGGTTTAGTGGCTCCCTACATTGCAGTAGTTGGCATGTCTGCAAGCTCAATTATCGTTGTATCTAACTCTTTGCGCCTGCTCAAAGAGAAATAAGTAGAGAAAGCAAACATGGAAAGTCTTTATATATTGATTCCCATCGCTATCGTTCTCGTTTGTGTTGCTGTTGCCGTTTTTCTTTGGGCAGTAAGAAGTGATCAGTTTGAAGATCTAGAACGACAAGGACATAACATTCTTCTTGATGAAGAAGACAAATCTAATAGTGATAAAAAATAGCAACCTTTATGACTCCTGACTTTATTGGTGCTTTGATGATCGGCCTCGTCGGGGCCGGTCATTGCATGGGAATGTGTGGTGGTATCGCGTCTCTGCTTACCATGGGCTCTTCTACAAGTAAAAGCTCCCCCCTTATTCCACTCTTCTACAACCTAGGGCGATTGAGCAGCTATGCCGTAATCGGTGCATTAGTAGGCGGAGCAATATCAGGTTTATCTGAGCTAAGTGGATTAACGCATTCTCTTGCTTGGTTAAGGCTGATTGCTGCACTGTTCATGATTCTGGTTGCGCTTTATATTGCTAGATGGTGGCAAGGTTTACTGTTAATAGAAAAGTTAGGACAGCACATTTGGCGCTTTATCTCACCTGCTGGTAAGCGTTTGTTGCCATTAAAGCACCCTCTTCATGCTTTACCATTTGGCTTCATTTGGGGCTGGTTACCATGCGGCTTGGTTTATTCTGCGCTAACTTGGTCGGCGGTTTCAGGCAGCGCAATAAACGGTGGTCTTATTATGCTCGCGTTTGGCCTCGGAACACTTCCGGCAATGCTGATTATTGGATATGGTGCCAACCATTTTCAGAAATTACAAAAATCGTTAATATTTAGAAATATTTCAGCATTAATCCTTATTGGGTATGGTTCGTACACTGCTGTAGGAGCCATGGAGTTGCTCGGTTTCATATAACGTTAAACTCTATTGAGGTGACATTTTTGCTACCCTTTAGGATTAAGCGATGCTAAAATATTGATGTATATCAAATAGTGAAAGGTTGTTATGATTTCTGAAAAACCTGCAACAAAGCGTATCCAATCAGGCGGTTGCGCCATTCATTGCCAAGATTGTAGCATTAGTCAGCTGTGTATCCCGTTCACTCTGAATGAGGCAGAACTTGATCAGCTTGACCAAATCATCGAACGTAAGAAGCCTATCCAAAAAGGACAAGAGCTTTTTAAGGCTGGTGACGAGCTAAAATCTCTGTACGCTATCCGCTCTGGTACCATCAAGAGCTATACGATCACAGAGCAAGGTGATGAGCAAATCACAGCGTTTCACTTGGCCGGAGACCTAGTTGGTTTCGATGCCATTACAGGTGACTCCCACCCTAGCTTTGCTCAAGCGCTTGAAACGTCGATGGTATGTGAAATCCCATACGAAATTTTAGACGACCTATCAGGTAAAATGCCTAAGCTTCGCCAGCAAATTATGCGTTTGATGAGTAACGAAATTAAAGGTGATCAGGAAATGATTTTGCTTCTTTCTAAAAAGAATGCAGAAGAACGTCTAGCGGCTTTCCTATACAACCTATCAACTCGTTTTTCTCAACGTGGCTTCAGCCCTAGAGAGTTTCGTTTAACGATGACTCGTGGTGATATTGGTAACTATCTTGGTCTTACAGTGGAAACAATCAGTCGCTTGTTGGGTCGTTTCCAGAAATCCGAGATCCTAAGTGTAAAAGGTAAATATATCACTATCTTAGACCACGATGCATTGATGGAACTTGCTGGTGTAACTAAAGAATAATACACCCCAATTATTGATGTAGCTCGAAAATGAGCTACATCATGTTTCTCATAAATTCCTTTCGAAAGTCCTCAAAAAGTTACCCAAACTAAGCTACAGTAAAAATGTACGGTGAGTACTCCAAAATACTGATTTAATTTATATTCAGTATCTGGTTTTGCAATATAAGTGGGCTTAGTTATGAGTATATACAGTAAGATCCTTGTTGTAGCTGACATCAATAATGATGAGCAGCCCGCACTTGCAAGAGCTGTTCAATTAGCTCAAAAAAGTGTATCTAGAAGCCGAATCACTTTCTTTTTATCCATTTACGATTTCTCTTATGACATGACGTCAATGCTATCAGTGGATGAAAGAGATGCTATGCGTCGAGGTGTTATCCATCAACGTGAGCAGTGGATGCGTAAAATTGCTCAACCTTATCTAAACGATGGCTTCGACTTTGATGTATGTGTCGTCTGGCACAACCGTCCTTACGAAGCAATTATCGCTGAGGTCTATGCAGGCAGCCATGACCTAGTCATTAAAGGCACACGTAAGCACGACGTGTTAGAATCTGTGATTTTCACTCCGACCGATTGGCACTTGTTACGTAAATGCCCTATCCCAGTACTTCTGATTAAAAATGCAGATTGGCCAGAACAAGCAAGCATTCTTGCCTCGGTGCACGTAGGCTCTGAAAATCCAACTCATATTGATCTCAACGATGCCATGGTCGAGCGACTAAAAGAAGTCACCACCCGACTGGATGCCAAACCATACCTTGTTAATGCGTATCCCGTTACACCGGCGAACATTACCATTGAACTTCCTGAGTTTGATCCAACGACTTATACCGATGCCGTTCGAGGTCATCACTTAACTGCGATGAAAGCATTACGCCAAAAACACGGCCTTGATGAAGAGCAAACGATTGTTGAGCAAGGCTTACCTGAAGATGTCATTCCAGCAGCAGCAGAGCGCTTGAATACTGCAATGGTTATTTTAGGCACCACAGGGCGAACCGGGCTTTCTGCTGTCTTTATTGGTAATACAGCTGAGCACGTGATCGATAAAATAAATTGCGATGTATTGGCTCTAAAACCAAAAGGCTACATTAGCCCTCTCGATCCAAATACAGCAACCTAATCTCTCTTTAGCATTGCTATATTGAGCGCTTTCAAACAGACGCTAATAAATCCCCCTAATAAAGGGGGATTTATTGGGGGACAGTTAAAGCGTTGAATACAAAAAAGGAGGTCTAGTTGACCTCCTTTTTTACGAGTTAGATGTTCGTAACATCGATGAACATTGATTCATCAATATTCGTCGAAGAAACGACAGCCTCATTAAATTCATATTCTTCGCGGTTACCTTCACGATCTAGCGGTAAGTTAACAAAGTCGAACAATTCGCGGTCTGCTAGTTGGCTTGGGCTTACGTTTTGAATTGATTTAAAAATCGCTTCCACACGCCCTGGCGTCTTCTTATCCCATTCAATCAACATTGCTTTTATAGATTGACGCTGAAGGTTCTCTTGAGAGCCACAAAGGTTACACGGAATAATTGGGAAATCCTTGTGCTCAGCGTATTTGATCAGATCTTTTTCACGACAGTAAGTTAATGGACGAATGACCACGTTACGACCATCATCAGAGCGTAGTTTTGGTGGCATCGCTTTAAGGCGAGAGCCGTGGAACATATTCAAGAACATTGTTTCGACGATGTCATCCATGTGATGACCTAGCGCAAGCTTAGTTGCACCAATCTTCTCTGCAAATGAATACAGCGTACCACGTCGCAGGCGCGAACACAGACCACAAGTGGTTTTGCCTTCTGGCACTTTCTCTTTTACGACTGAATACGTGTCCTTATCTACGATGTAGTAAGGGATATTCAGTGTTTCGAAATACTCAGGCAGAATATGCTCAGGGAAGCCCGGTTGTTTTTGGTCTAGGTTTACCGCAACCACTTCAAATTTGATTGGCGCAGCTTTTTGAAGATTCAGCAGGATATCAAGCATCGCGAATGAATCTTTACCACCGCTAATACATGCCATCACAACATCGCCTTCTTCGATCATGTTGTAATCAGTAATGGCATTTCCAACATGTCTTCTCAGGCGTTTCTGAAGCTTGTTGAATTCTAGGGTTTCTTTTCTTGTATCTATTTGGTTCATTGCGGGCTCTCACATCGCCGATAAATCGACTAGGACTTCCTAACATGGGTTTCTTTGGGGCGTGGATTATACGAGCTTTTTACGCAGGATTAAATGCTTGTCTTATTGAGACATTAAGAAAAGGACACGAAAGGTAGCTTAGTTACCGTCACAAATAAAAAAAGAGCCGCAATTGCAGCCCTTTCTAAACTCTCAGTGTTCACTTCTTTGCGTTAGGCAGATAAGGTAGCACTCGCATCGTCGGTTCTGGTAGTGTCATTGTGCCACCTTGCCCTATTTCACTTAGTGCGACTTGTATCTTGCCATTGACAATTGGCTTTTCGGTTCCGTTTGAGAAAATCACTTTATCATTCAGTTGATTTGCAAACTCCATGGTCACACCTTGAACTTCAGGTGTAAACCAACCCGCAAACATACCGCCTAAATCTTCCAGCATCGTCTGCATTTGAGGTAGAAGAGGCTTAAGTTGCTCGTAAGAAACGTTACCCTGTAATGGTTCTTTGGTCATCACGACAAGTGAGTAATCGCAACGAGTATCTTTTGGAGTATCGACAAAAACCAACGGATTCGCTGACTTTAAGTTTTTATCGACTGGCAGAGGCAACTCTTGTGAAGCAGGGATAACAAACTCTTCATAGTGCTCTTCTTTTTCCATCCAAGCTTTTTCTATTGTACAAATTTGCTTAGTTTTTGCGTCCACAAAGAAGACGCCAACTTTCACGTTGTCATGCCCTTCTTTATTGTTGTTTTTGAGTTGGGTGTATAACTTTGAGTACGTGAACATGTACTCTTGAGCTTGGGTTATTGGCGATACAAGAATTAGCGCCGCACTTCCCAATAGACTTAGGCTTAACTTTTTCATTTTATCCGTTATTTTATTGTGTCCAGTAGGCGTTATTATGACGAATCATCGCGCGAAGATCGTGTACATAAGCAATGCCACGTTCAGAATATGCTAGCAATCCATGAGTTAACTCTGACGCCGTTGCGACCGATAACAGGTCTTTGTTCTTTTCGGCTAGAGAAGCTCTGATTTCACGCAGTTCAGCATACGCTGGGTTTCGATTGACATTCATAAAGTAGCCATGAACCGACTGCTGTACAGAATCGAATTTTTCAACTTCATGAGCTTTGCCTGCGCCACGTTGCGCAGGAACAATTCCACAACCCTTTTTATAACACCATTGGCCGAACAAGTTGTTCGCTTGAGTGGCAAAACGAGAAGTGCCCCACGCAGATTCATTTGCTGCTTGAGTTAGAACCAGCGCTTCTGGTAAGACATTCACTCGCACAAGCATTTCACCCAACCACGCGTGATCGACTTTGTTGTCGCTCAAAGGCAAAGAATACAGAGCCGCTAGTCGCTGAGCGTACTCTTCTTGCTCTTGAGTGATTTGTCCCACCTTTAAAGAAGTAAGAAACGCTCGTTCATGACGAATTCGTTGATTCTCAAGTGCTATTTTAGGCCTTAAGAAATCAAAAAACGCCGCTTTTTTCTCTTTGGTGTCTTTTATTGCGTTGAAGTCAGGGATATCACCAATGTGTGGCAAATGAGACAAATCGACATGCTTAATTGTCCCGGACAGCACATCAGGATTCTCAACATATTTAAACTGTTGCTCGTAGTGTAAATACGGTCCAATGGAAATGAAAGTGGCGGCTATACAGGTAGCCGCCACTCGTAAACTTATTGATTTTAAAGAATTAGGCATCAAACACCTGTGAGTTACCATCGTGATCATTGTCGTTTTTCTGTGTTGCAACGATCTTGAGCTTAATTCCAAACATTTCGCGGTAGAGTATGCCTTTCAAATGGAAGAAGAATGGCAACACAAAAATCAAGCCAATACCGTAGAACATCGCTGCGACAATAAACATCAACATCACGCCTAAGTAAAGCCCTGCGACGACAAAAATCTTCTTGTTAATAGCGCGAAGTGATAACAATAGCGCCTGCATTGGTGGCACTCTTTTTTCACAAATCAATAAGATAGAGTGACTAAACGCTAAAGAAAGATACAGGGACAGTAGAGGGAAGATCATACCAACTACGCCTTGCAGCATTAGGCTCATCAGCGTTGCTAGGATCACGGGAATAGTAAACTGTAGCCCTTTGCCTACATGGCGCAACTTAGTCTTTAGGCCCGCGATATGGCTCATGGCCATCAAGCTGATCCCTGCATAAATTGGGGCGCTGATCACCTCATAACTAAAGTTCGCGACATAAATAGAAGACACAATATCGTTAGTGAATGATTCTGGATTCTCAAATGCATCAAGAATAACGGTCAGATCACCCAGCTGTAGTTGTAACGCGATATAGAAAATACCTAACTGGACAAAAAGCAATACAATAATAGCGGGAGAAAAGGATAAAAAGTGCTGGATGGTTGCTCGCCAAGCTTCATTGAAAACAGCCCCAGCTTTAAGCTCGTAGTTGCCAGACAAAGCTCGCTCTACACTCCCCCCAAGATTGAAATCTTTCTCAAAATCGTCGTTCATAGTTTATCCAAGATTAACTTGTAAAATTTTCACTGGAATTCCAGTCAATTAATGTGGCCGTTATTATAAAGAAATCTTTCCACATCTAACATCACAACTCACGTACTATCCTTGCAATCTCAACTGTATGGTTGATAATTAACCACTCTCAAGGTTATGAAATTGAAAACAATTATTGTACAGAGCTTAGTGCTATCAAACTGTGTTTAAATGCCAATTAATCTTATAAAAACAGTATGGTAAGGAATGATGACTTTTGCCTGCAAAATTTTTTCTGTTTCAAGATAAGAAAATGCTTTAATTTCACAATTTTGGTGATTATGATGCGCGCCTCAAAAGTGAATGGCTAGTGTCACATCAGCTGGGATTATCCCAGCTTGAACGTGGGGGAAATACAGACGTTGAACGCAAAACCGCAAGCAGGAAAGCCAGTTATTCGTTTATCTGGTATTAGTAAAAGTTTCGATGGTAAGGAAATCATCGGTAATTTAAATCTGGATGTTAATCATGGTGAGTTTCTGACGATTCTTGGGCCTTCTGGTTGTGGTAAAACGACTGTTTTACGAATGATCGCTGGTTTTGAAGCGGCGGATAACGGTCAAATCATTTTGGATGACCAAGATGTAACACAGGTTCCTGCTGAGCAGAGACACGTCAACACGGTATTTCAAAGCTACGCACTGTTTCCACACATGACCGTTTTTGACAATGTCGCTTTTGGTCTTCGTATGCAGAAAACACCTGCAGCAGAGATTGAACCAAGAGTAATGGAAGCATTACGCATGGTTCGTCTAGAAAAAATGGCACAGCGTAAACCGCACCAACTTTCTGGTGGTCAGCAACAGCGTATCGCAATTGCTCGTGCAGTTGTTAATAAACCAAAAGTACTTCTGCTCGATGAATCGCTATCGGCGCTGGACTACAAGTTGCGTAAACAAATGCAGATTGAGTTGAAGCAGCTTCAGCGTCAACTTGGTATTACCTTTATCTTTGTAACACACGACCAGGAAGAAGCCCTATCGATGTCAGACCGCATTATCGTGATGCGTGATGGCGTTATCGAACAAGATGGCTCTCCGCGTGAGATTTACGAAGAGCCTAAGAACCTGTTTGTTGCTCGCTTTATTGGTGAGATCAACGTATTCAATGCAACCATGCTAGAGCGCATCGATGACAAACGCATCCGCGCAGAAATTGAAGGTGTTGAATCCGTCGTTTACTACGATAAGGAAGCACAGAAAGGCGACAAACTACAAGTACTACTTCGCCCTGAAGACTTACGTATCGAAGAAATCAAAGAGTCTGAAGAAAAAGGCATTGTTGGTCACGTAACTGAGCGTACTTATAAAGGTATGACGTTAGATTCTGTTATCCAATTGGATTCAGGTATGCGTGTAATGGTAAGCGAGTTCTTTAACGAAGATGATCCTGATGTGGACCACTCACTTGGCCAGAAAGTCGCTATCACTTGGGTTGAGAGCTGGGAGGTAGTACTCAATGATAAGCAAGAAGATTAATCTTCAGAACGCGATCATTGCCTTAATCGTAGGCTGGCTAACACTGTTTGTGTTGGTACCAAACGTGATGATTATTGGTACCAGTTTCTTAACGCGTGATGAAGCAAACTTAATCGAAATGACATTCACTTTCGACAACTACTTGCGTCTGCTGGACCCACTGTATGCGAAAGTGCTGATGCACTCGTTCTACATGGCAATTGTGGCAACGTTGTTGTGTTTAGTCATTGGATACCCGTTTGCTTATATCGTAGCGAAAATGCCTGAAAAATGGCGTCCGTTTATGCTGTTTTTGGTGATCGTACCATTTTGGACGAACTCTTTGATTCGAACTTACGGACTGAAGATTGTTCTCGGTACACAGGGCATTTTGAACAAGTCGCTGATGGCAATGGAAATCATCGACAAGCCGTTGCGTATTATGTATACCGAAACGGCTGTAATGATTGGTCTTGTATACATCCTACTTCCTTTCATGATTCTGCCGCTTTACTCGGCAATCGAGAAGTTGGACAACACTTACATCGAGGCAGCAAAAGACCTCGGTGCGAACAAGCTCCAAACCATTACTAAAGTAATTCTACCTCTGACAATGCCTGGCATTATCGGTGGCTGTTTGTTGGTTCTACTACCTGCGCTGGGTATGTTCTACATCTCAGATCTTCTAGGCGGTGCGAAGAACCTACTGATTGGTAACGTAATTAAGAGTCAGGTATTGAACGCTCGTGATTGGCCATTTGGTGCTGCGACCAGTATCGCCCTCACCTTCGCAATGGCGGTCATGCTTTACGCTTACTACCGAGCAGGAAAATTATTGAATAAGAAAGTGGAGCTAGACTAATGGGACGCACAGTTAGATTTAGCTTTATGGCGTTGGTTTATGCATTTTTGTATCTGCCAATCGTTGTACTAATCGTAAACTCATTTAACGCCAATAAATTTGGTATGAAATGGGGTGGTTTCACCACGAAATGGTATGAAACCCTAGTCAACAACGACAGCCTAATGCAGGCTGCATGGCACTCATTGAACGTGGCGGTATTTTCTGCAACAGCGGCTACTATTATTGGGAGCTTAACAGCTGTTGCCCTATTCCGTTACTCGTTCAAAGGCAAAGGTGCTGTAAACGGCATGCTGTTTGTCGTAATGATGTCTCCAGATATTGTCATGGCGATTTCATTACTTGCTCTGTTCCTAGTATTAGGCGCACAGCTGGGCTTCTTTACTCTATTGATTGCCCACATCACCTTCTGTTTGCCATTTGTGGTGGTAACCGTATACAGCCGCTTAAATGGCTTCGATGTGAAGATGTTGGAAGCAGCCAAAGATCTTGGCGCAAGTGAATGGGTTATCTTAAAGCAGATCATCCTTCCTCTTGCAAAACCAGCAGTTGCGGCAGGCTGGCTGCTTAGCTTTACCCTGTCTCTGGACGACGTAATTATTAGTTCGTTCGTAACAGGTCCAACGTATGAAATCCTACCATTGAAAATTTACTCGATGGTTAAGGTGGGTATTTCACCGGAAGTGAATGCTCTTGCAACGGTCATGTTGGTGGTTTCTTTAATTCTTGTCGTAATTTCTCAGTTGCTTGCAAGAGAAAAAGTAAAGTAAAATCCACATCCGTTAACATCACGAAACAGAATGGTTACATGCCATTCTGTTTTTCTATCTACCGTCCAAAATGATTTGGACAACGTTTGGTTTGGAGCTAACGTCAATGAAAAAATGGGCTACTCTATTAGCTGGTAGTGCATGTGCGCTTTCTCTGTTCTCAGGTTCAGCGGCAGCGGACGATAAAGAATTGGTATTTATGAACTGGGGGCCTTACATCAACAGTAATATCCTAGAGCAATTTACCAAAGAAACTGGTATCAAAGTGATCTACTCGACTTACGAGTCGAATGAAACTTTGTACGCAAAGCTAAAAACTCATAACCAAGGTTATGATCTAGTGGTACCTTCAACGTACTTCGTAGCAAAAATGCGCGATGAAGGTATGCTACAAAAGATCGATAAGACTAAGCTTAAAAACTTCGGCAACCTAGATAAGAACTATCTAGACAAGCCTTACGATCCAAATAACGACTACTCTATTCCACACGTTGTTGCGATTACAGGTCTAGCGGTTAACGCAGATATGTACGATCCAAACGACTTCCAAAGCTGGGCAGATCTATGGAAGCCTGAACTTGAAGGTCAAGTAATGCTGATGGACGACACTCGTGAAGTCTTCCATATCGCTCTGCGTAAACTTGGCTATTCAGGCAACTCAAAAGACCCTAAACAAATAGATGAAGCGTACGCTGAGCTACAAAAGTTGATGCCAAACGTTCTAGTTTTCAACTCTGACAACCCAGGCGCACCTTACATGTCTGGTGAAGTGGGCGTTGGTATGCTTTGGAACGGCAGCGCTGCAGCTGCTCAAAATGAAGGCCTAAACCTTAAACTCGTGTTTCCTAAAGAAGGCGGTATCGGTTGGGTTGATAACTTCGCTATCTCTTCCGGGGCGAAGAACGTAGAAGCAGCTCACAAGATGATCGACTTCCTACTACGTCCAGAAATCGCAGAGCAAATCTCTCGTGATACTGGTTACTTAACAGCGGTAGAGGAATCGAACGCTAAGTTTAAAGATGTTGCACCGCTATTTCCTTCTCAAGAAGATCTTGATCGAGTGGAATGGCAAGATGCGGTTGGTGATCTAACCGTTAAGTACGAAGATTACTTCCTAAAGCTGAAAGCGGGACAGTAATCGAGCTTGTGTAACAAGTCATCGACTAAAAGAAAATAGGCAGCAATACGCTGCCTATTTTTGTAATTGACTGATATAATTATGCGTTGCTAGGTTTATCTGGCTCGATGTCTAGTTTTATCTTCTCGCAAAGCGGAGATACAGCCCTCGAGCTAAATAAACAGATTTGTGCTTACTGCGATTTGGCTCAACTTGATAACTCCAGCTAGTATTGACTTGTCCAATCGCGAAACAAAACGGAAAACAAATGAAAAGTAAATTCTACGCAAGCGCTCTATGTGCAGCGACGCTCATCGCTACCCCTGCAATGGCTGCTGATCAAGAACTGTATTTCTACAACTGGTCGGAATACATTCCAAACGAAGTTCTTGAAGACTTTACAAAAGAAACTGGAATCAAAGTTATTTACTCTACATATGAATCTAACGAGAGTATGTACGCAAAACTTAAAACCCAAGGTTCTGGTTACGACTTGGTAGTACCGTCTACCTATTTCGTCTCTAAAATGCGTAAAGAAAGCATGCTGCAACAGATCGACAAAGAGAAATTGTCTCATTTTGCCGATCTTGATACTAACTTCCTTAACAAACCGTTCGATCCGAACAACAATTACTCTATCCCTTACATTTGGGGTGCGACAGGTATTGGTATCAATGCTGACATGCTAGACAAATCATCTGTTACTAAGTGGGATGATTTTTGGGATAGCAAGTGGGAAGGTCAACTAATGTTGATGGATGATTCTCGCGAAGTATTCCATATTGCATTGACTAAACTTGGTTACTCACCGAACACCACTAACCCGGATGAAATCAAAGCGGCTTATGAAGAGTTGAAGAAACTAATGCCAAACGTATTAGTATTTAACTCAGACTTTCCTGCAAACCCTTACCTAGCGGGTGAAGTTTCACTTGGTATGCTTTGGAATGGTTCTGCTTACATGGCTCGTCAAGAAGGCGCGAACATCGACATTATCTGGCCAGAAAAAGGAACGATCTTCTGGATGGACAGCCTGGCAATTCCAGCTGGCGCGAAGAACGTTGATGCGGCTCATAAGATGATTGACTTCTTACTGCGCCCAGAAAACGCAGCTAAGATCGCACTAGAGATTGGTTACCCTACTCCAGTGAAAACGGCACACGAACTGCTACCGAAAGAATTTGCTAACGATCCAAGCATCTTCCCACCACAAGAAGTGATGGACAGCGGTACTTGGCAAGATGAAGTTGGCGAAGCGAGCGTAATGTACGATGAGTACTTCCAAAAACTAAAAGTGAACAACTAATTCGCTAGTTTTAAAGATATGAAAAAGCGGCTCATGAGCCGCTTTTTTTGTTCTTAGTTACAAGGTGAGCGCTCTCGTGGATGGGGCTGTTACGCCCTCTCTTTTCCTTCTAGAGCCAGTATCTCGTCAACTAATTTTGGAACCTCGACGCTTGCTTTTCCGTAGCGTTTTTCCTCAAATTCACTTTCTACCGCACTAGGCTCGAGGTTAATTTCGATGGTGTGCGCGCCATGCATTTTTGCATCATGAACAAAACCTGCTGCGGGATATACGACGCCAGAAGTCCCGATAGAAATAAATAAATCTGCTTCTTCTAATGCTGCGTAGATATCCCCCATTCGTAGTGGCATTTCACCAAACCAAACAATATGTGGTCGCATTTGTGAAGGGATCTGACAGCAATGACAAAGCTCACCAGTCTTAATGTCTTCACTATGTTCTATAACTTGGTTTGATTCACTGCATCTCGCTTTTAAAAGCTCACCGTGCATATGAATGACGTTATGGCTGCCGCCTCTTTCGTGAAGGTTGTCTATATTTTGAGTGATGACCGTCACTTTACCTTCTAACTCGGTTTCTAGGCGGCCCAGTGCCTTATGCGCGGCATTCGGCTGTATCGCATTGTCTTGAAGTTTCTTGCGGCGTTGATTGTAAAAATCTTGAACAAGGTCCGGATCGCGAGCAAACCCTTCAGGTGTTGCTACATCTTCAATACGGTGATTCTCCCAAAGGCCATCTTGCGCACGAAATGTTTGAATACCAGATTCGGCCGAGATACCTGCACCAGTAAGTACTACAATATTTCTATAAGGGAAATTCATAACTCATCCTTGCTGTTTTTTCATTAGCTTAACACTGAAAGAATAGCAACAGTAGTAATATGGATTAGACCATGGTCGTAATGGTCACTATTAGAATTACAATTTAAGAGGAACAGCAATGAGACAAGTATCTCTAGCGCTTATATTACTTACGACTTTAGCAGGTTGCCAACTAACCAATGTTGAAGGCGAAGTGGACGACGTAAAAGTAAGAGTCAGCACCAATGACGATAACCATCGTGGTAATGGAGATTTCTGTCCCCCTGGCCAAGCAAAAAAAGGCAATTGCTAAAAGAGCGGCTTTACGCCGCTCCCATATTGGCCTCAATCCTCGTTGGTCGAAGATATTTTATGAATGGCTAGGTCAGCGCCATTGAATTCGTCTTCTTCTGAAAGCCTTAGTCCCATACTGGTATTGATCGCGCCGTAGACTGCAAGTGCCCCAAGCACAGCGATAGAAATGCCCAAAAGCGTTCCTAGAAGCTGAACAATAATGCTCACGCCACCTAGCCCACCCAACGCGCTTTGACCAAAGATCCCCGCAGCAATACCACCCCAAGCGCCACATAAACCGTGTAAAGGCCAAACTCCTAGCACATCATCAATCTTGGTTTTGTTTTGTAGGTAGGTAAAAAGATAAACAAATAGCACGCCAGCAATCGCACCTGTCACTAAAGCACCGATAGGATGCATTAAGTCTGAACCCGCACATACAGCAACCAAGCCAGCCAGTGGGCCATTATGAATAAAGCCGGGGTCATTCTTACCAGCCAACAATGACGCGACAATGCCTCCGACCATTGCCATCAATGAGTTCATAGCCACCAAGCCACTTATGCCTGACACGGTTTGAGCTGACATGACGTTGAAGCCAAACCACCCCACACATAAGATCCAAGCTCCCAAAGCCAAAAACGGAATATTCGAAGGTGCAAAGTTGGTATGCTTTCCTGCTCGAACTCTGCCTTTTCTCATGCCCAAAAACACAACGGCAACCAACGCTATCCAGCCGCCAACACCATGTACAACGACTGAACCTGCAAAGTCGTGAAAGCCATAACCAAAGGTACTTTCAAACCAAGCTTGAACACCAAAGTTTCCGTTCCAGATTATTCCCTCAAATAACGGGTATACGATGCCGACAGTAAAAAATGTTGCGATTAGAATCGGATAAAAACGAGCTCGTTCTGCGATACCACCTGAAACAATAGCGGGAATCGCTGCAGCGAAGGTCAGCAAGAAAAAGAACTTCACTAACTCGTAACCATTGCCTTGAGATAATGTCTCTGCATCAGCAAAGAAGGTGCCGCCATAAGCGACCCAGTATCCAATAAAAAAATACGCGATGGCGGATATACCGAAATCAGCCAATATTTTAACTAAAGCATTAACTTGGTTCTTTTGGCGCACGGTTCCTACTTCAAGAAAAGCAAAACCAGCATGCATCAAAAAAACCATGATTGCGCCAAGTAGTAAGAAAAGTGTGTCGGAACTTTGCGTGAGAGTTTGTACAGCGCCGTGTACCTGATTGGCAGTTACACTCATTATGATTGTCTCCGTTGATCTGTAGCGCACTTATCCTGTGCATCAAAGTTAGGCTCATCACCAATTTGGTGAACTTAGTTTATAGAGCGTCTAACAGAGCAATTCTCATTCCATAATTTACACTTCTAACACTTACACTTTAATTTATTGTTTTGTATGAACTTTAATAAAATTAGGCATTCTTGAAATGGTGCTTAACACGCTAATAAGTGCACCAATGTGGTTTTAGTGCACCAACATAATGCGCACCATATGGTTGAACAAGCAGCAAACTTTCTACGATAAACGTAAAAGCCACCCCATGAGAGGTGGCTTATATACTGAATTGCTAACTAAAGGAGTTTATCGAGAGATCTTCCCTGCTTTTACTTCTTCTAACCAACGCCCCTCGACGAGATAAGGAGGAAGCCAACCGGTTTCAATAGATAAACGGTTGCCTTTGTCGTACCACATACAAGCCATGCCAAGCAGAGGGAAGTTAATAAAAGTTCGGATGCCTATCCTATCTGGTCCTAATTCTCTAAGATGATATTTCTCTTGAAACTGTAGGTTTTTAACGAGCACTTCCTCAAAATCATAACCAATATTAGTAGTGAGCGCTGCGAAGGTTTCTAGGATCCCCATCGCAATTTCCAACGCCCAGTTATCCCCTTGAGCTACCGCTGCGTCCATTGCTGCAATCAACTTATCAGGATAATCTGATGTGCGGTTGTGGAACGACTGAATTACGTCTACTAGCATATAAGACAGCTCACCCGCTTTGGTAGAGCTCTGTCTCATCAAAGAAATCGGAAAGTTTGCCAACACATCCATGCTAGCTTTGTCACGGACGATGACAGAGGTAAAATAGGCATCTAACCACATTGAAGGACAAATGAAGCCTGTTTTTAAAATACCTTCGCCCTTCCATGTTACTTCAGGATAGTCGAGGATCTTTATGGTTAATTCATCACTGGGATGTATTGCAAGGCTATGATAACAAGCACTCATCAACGAAGTTTCGTAAAGGCGTAATGTACAAATTTTTTCGTCTTCACATGAAGCTTGATACCACGTAAACCAGCGCACTTGCTCGAATGCATAATCTCCAAAGCTAATCAAGTTCTCTCGCCTAATTTTGAGCCCTTCTTTTCTTTTATCTAAGATTCGATTGATATAATCTTTCTCAGAAGCAATGCTATTATCATCTAACTTGGGCCTTGCTGTACGCTCTATAATTTTGACTGGCTTTTTACCTTGCATTGTTGAACTAACCCTTCTTAATCAATTTTAAACTCAGCTATTCCTACTTTTATATCTGATGCATCACCTGTTTCCGGAATACTCGCCTTGGTGTGAATATACCGTATCGGAATACCGAATGAAGATGCATCTCTGATTTTTTTCGCAGCTATTTTTTCTGTCGTTTCATCTTCGTTTTCAGACATTAGCTTAGTGATTTCTTCAGCATATTTACTAGTCCCTTGCTGATACGCTTCGTTTCCAATTTTTCTACTACCCAAAGGACTGCTCCCCCCTTTGGCCTCAACAATGATAATTTCACCTGGTGGTGGCTCTTCCACCTCGTAAACCATATCAAAGTCGCCCGGCTTCGAAATTGAGGTTCCAATATCTTTGGGATGAAGCAGCTTAGCATTAGGACGTTTACTCCGGACAAAGTCATCCGCGGCAAGCTCACCAATTTTTGCAGACTGTTGGTTAATATTGCCAATTTGAGCGTTATATCCCTCTTCGCCAGTTCGGGCGTCCATTGCCTCTTGACGCTCTTTCAAGCATTCATCAATTTTTGCTTTGTTTTTTTCTGTTAGCTCATAATCACTCATATTGAGTTCTGAGTTTTCTTTATACTCTGCTTTATTCAGCACAAGATCTTCAGTGAAGATCGTACAACCTTCATCTCCACCGACTTTCTCTGAGTCAAAAACATGCGCATTGACAAATTCCTCAATCCCAACAACATACTGAACTTCGTGCCTGCTGCCATCTGAATGATTGATATGACGATAAAAAGTAATTTCATTTTTCTCGCAATCAATATGGTCTAAATCGTATTCATATCGAATATTGTTTTTACCATTGGGTTTTCGGATTTTGACTTGCGAGCGAACGCCATCTTCTCCGACAGATGACTCTTTTGCTGCCTCTAAAATCTGATCGCAAACCTCTTGAGGGACGTTGTTTTGCGCCTGATACTCAGCCAGCATTTGCTGCAAGCGTTTTAGCCCTTCTTCACATAGGAAACCTGTTGGGTCAATCCACTGGATAGGGTTGATTGCATATTGGTAATGGTTAATGCCACCAGCAATTGATATCGGATCTTGTTGGATAAAGCGTCCTAGCTTAGGATCGTAATACCGAGCGAGGTTGTAATGTAAGTTGGTTTCTTGATCGAAATACTGCCCTTGAAAACGCAATGGATTTACTACTTTTTCAATATGTACATGAGCAAAGCCGTGAGCATCGTAACTTGCACTCCATACAACATTCCCCTCGCAATCGATCAGTCGCTCTGGTTTACCAACTTGATCGCACTGGTACCAATAAATAACGTCATTTTCTAGCAGTGCCACTGGCGTGTAGGTTTCTGGTTGATATAGGTACCAACGGAAAGCACCTGAAGAGCGTTCACCAATTAAACGTTCACCTTCCCACAGGAACTCCGTAACGCCTTGTTGTGTAATTTTCTTCGTTCTGCGCCCTAATGCATCATATTCATATTGACTGATACCATCGTCGGTGTGAACTTCAATGAGCTGATTTAACGCATCAAATACGCGAGTCTGAACGTGTCCTTGCCCCTCACGTTTTGTCTGATTTCCTTGCGCGTCATATTTGAACCGGACATCATCGTGCACTTCAATACGATCAGCGAATACCTCCGAAGATGGCAAAGTAGGATTGCCAAAACTATCGTATTCAAACTTAGTCACTTCTCCAGAAGCATTGACTCGTTTCAGTTGCCCTAAGGCATCGTACTGATAGTGTGTTGCTCCTGCCGTATTATCAATGATTGATGAAATACGGTTTTGTGCGTTGTAAACGTACTTTTTCTCTCTATCTGGCCAATGTTGTTCAACCAAACGACCAACACCATCATAAATGATGCGCTCATTAAAATGTGCCGTTTTAATTTGGGAAACTCGTCCCATTTCATCGTAATGAAATTTGATTTGAGGTAAATCTAGGTTTCCAAATCGAATCGCTGAAAAACGCCCATATCGATCATAAGAGAAGTTCAGCTCCGTATTATCTGGCAGTACCTGAGATACGCGTTGGCCAACTCTGTTAAACTCCTGCGCTATCTCAAACTGACCTTGAATGCGCTTTGTTAAATGCCCGAATGAAGAGTATTGGTATTGCAATGTTTGATGGCGATTGGATGCGAAAGTAAGTCGCCCACCAAACGTATAATTGAAGTGGTTCTCTACAATACTGCTACCATTTCCTGCTTTGACGTGCTTGAGATAACCCGCAGCGTCATAGCGGTACAGCACAGTCCTATCGGCGACTTGCTTACGATGGATGCGCCCCATATCGTCATAATCAAATTGGCTTTGTAGATTATCAAACCCAACAGTTCCTGACAGCTGGCCTTCATCGTCATACAGGAATTCGAATTCTAAGCCGTCACTCCGAACTAATTTAGTCAGGTTACGTTGTTGATCGTATTCATAAGAAATATGGCTGCCATCGGGGAAGATGACTGCTTCTTGTTGCGCGAGTGCTCCCCACTGATACGAGGTAATGCCTGCTGGCGTTCGAATCTGAGCAACACGGCTGTGCTCATCGTAAGAATATTCTTCGCTATAACCGACTTTGTCTTCGTCGTTAAAATAACGAACTGATGTACGCCTGCCAAATTGATCATAAGCGAGTTGAGCAATACACCCATCGGGATAAGCGACGCCATTCACCAGATCTTCTTCGTTGTAGCTGTAACGAAGTAATGTACCGTCTATTTCATTCGCGATAAGTCTTTGTTGTTCATCCCACCACCACTGACTTTTCTTACCATCTTCAGACTCTTTTTTGACGACTTGACCGTGTTTATCGTAATCATATTCCGTGACACAGCCGAACTGATCGGTATCCCAAACTCTTTGACCAAGGCTATTGTAGTAAGCCTTCTCGATATCCCCGTCAGGTGAAACCGTTTTAACTAACTTACCTAAGCCGTCATAACCATATTGAATTTCTTTTCCAGAGGAATGAAACTTAGAGACTAATTGACCATGCTGATTATATTGATAATTGACCGTTGACTGATCAGGATAGATAGCTTGTGCTTTTCGTCCTAGTTCATCATATTGCCATCGCCAAGTTTTACCTGTGGGGCTTATTTTCTCGAGTAAGTTACCCTGCCCGTCATGCAAGAAAGACCATTGATGATCTAACGAGTCAGAATAAGAAGAGTGATTTCCCTGATAATGAAAGCGATAGTCATAAATTCCTGTGTCCCCAACGTTCCTGATGCATTTCGCGTTAGCACCTTCGCCATCCCATTCAAAATAATGAGTAAAGCCAGTTGGTCGTACACGCTTAACAATTAAATGGCCGCGGTATTGATACTGTTCCTTCAAGCCCAAATGATTAGTTGCACTGACCAAATCATCGTGCTCATCATAGGTATAAGTTGTCAGAACTTTTTGGGACTTTGCATTAAGCAGTTCTACAAGGCGTCCTTGATTATCATATTGACATTCAAGAACCGGACGCTTGTTATATGCGATCTCGATCAATCGATGGTTTCGAGAATACTGCAATTGAAACGTTGAAAACGTGCCATTTCTAACTTGTTTAACAAGCCAGCGATCATCTTTTTGTTCAAATCGATATTGATGCCCATTAGCGAGCGTAACGATCCGAGTTGCTGAATTTAGGAAATAACAGCTCGCACCAGCGTATATCTGGTAACTTGTTGCTCCAATATCTACTGGCTCAAATTCTGTGATATCTGCCTTATCGTCAACAAACTCCCAAGCGATAACGTTGTCTTTCTCGTCCGTCTTCTCGTGCAATTCAAACTGAAATGCATGTCGCCAACCAAAGCCCATTCCATGATTTACATCCGACTGCGAAGAGCGGTAAGTACGCTGCCAAGTAGTACCTTGTTGTAGCTCGATATCATAGAGTTCGAGAATTTCTTCACCCGTCACAAGTGATACAGGATCACCGGCTTTCTCATGTTTTTCGCTGCTTTGTTGCTGAGGCTTGGCGGATGCGGCACTTCTGCCACTCTTTTTATTCGACTTCCCCTTTCCCTTCGATGGTTTTGCATTGACGGTATTTTGAGTCGGTGGAGGCGTAACCGCTGACGAGAGTGCGTAGTTTTCGCCGGTAGGTACAATTCGAGCGACATGCAAGTCACCGTTCACTAAAGCGTTGGCAAACGTTGAATTATAGTGTTGGGAAGTAAGCTCACCGTCAGGTATGTTTGGCTTGAATTGACCAATCAAATAAAACAAGTCCTCGACAGAGCGAAGGTCAAGCTCACCAAAGCTCTCAAGAAACTCTATTGCCTCTTGTTTGGTCACGAATGTTTTAGGTTCGCCGCTAGTAAGTAACTGACCTGAGAAGTGATAGCTTTCGCCAAAGCGATTCGTGATAGGAATGACGAATTGAGGGATCATAGCCGTAACGTGTTTGTCCTTTTCTTACCTTGCCGCATCATTTAATGCTCGTTTCGCTCTTTTTATTTGTGAGAGCAAGATGCCTTAATCAAACACCCTCCGATAGAGATTCATCTGTATGCGTAGACTGAATGTATTGATGGCAATTTTCACGTATGCAACTCTTTGAATTTCTGAGCGCAGCGTACTTTAACGGGACGATGAATCCTGAGTAAATGAACAATAGCGTGAGTGAGACTAATGTCTCATCGCGACGCGATTTTTTTACATGTTTCTTACTTAACTATGATTTTCTGCCCAGTTACGTAAATTCACTCAATAAGTTGCATCAAGTATCACCTGTGGGACTCAGCGCTTCATATTTGAGACATGACAGCAACAAAAAAACCGCCTATTACGGCGGTTTTGCTTAAAGAATACTGATTAAAGGTTTGGACCTGTCGATGGTCTGTGTGGTTGGTTATTGCGCAGTTGCTGCATCCCTTGAAACATTCGCATAAACCACACCAAGATGGCTAATGCAGCAAACACCATCCCTACCCAAGGAATAAAGTAAGCGATGGTTTCAAGCAAAGTACTATGCAACCAATAATCACTCACGCCAACGAGTACACCATTAGAAGTCGCGACGGTGACGATCAACACCACAAAAAACGTCAGGTAGAGAAAGAAGGTACGAATTAAACCGTAGTAATGAGAAATCACTACGTCGCTGTCTTCTCCCTTATCTAATCGGTAACCAGCATAGATAATTGCGATAACGCCTGAGATCAGAAACGTAAACGGGGTCAGACAGCTCAGGATGTACGCAACCCAAATCCCATTATGAGGTTTGTTCATTCGCTTTCGCTCCTTTTGCTTCCGTTTGTGCCGTATCTGTTTCGCCCATCGCTTCTTTGGATTTCACTTCTTCATACCAAAGATCGTGATGCTCTTTCGCCCATGTTTCATCAACTTCACCTGTCACCATGCCTTCTAGCGCACCTTCCATACCGAATAGACCAATATAGATGTGGAAGATAAAGCCACAGATTAGAATCAGTGCCGAAATCGCGTGAACTAAGTTAGAAAGCTCCATGTCACGGCGAGTTTGGCCAAAGATAGGAAAATCTAGAACTAAGCCACTCACTGCCGCGATAGCACCAAAGAAGATCAACAACCAATAGATTGCCTTCTCACCACCGTTTGAGAAACCAGCTGACGGATGTGTGCCTTTGTGTTTACCAACCATGCCGCCCATTTTCATAAACCAACGAACATCTGTCATGTTTGGAATCGACTTGCGCCACCATTTAAAGAGCACGAGCATCAGCAAAATGAAGAACAATGGTCCCATGTAATTGTGGTACTGCTTCGCCAACATGACGATAAAGCCCCAGAACTCAGTAGGAACGTACGGTTTTAAGAAGTGCTTACCGTAAACTAGCATCAAACCACTGAATGCCAACGTTAAGAATGTAAACGCCATACTCCAGTGAAGCGCGCGGTCTAAACGAGACCAACGTTTCATCTTTCTGCCAGTACGCGGCTTGCTTAGCATCAAAGGGCCAACGAATACGTAAGCCATGATTACCATTGCAATACTGCCGAAAATCGCGACAGCACCCGCAGGAGACATCCATTTCTCTTTTAGAATGTACCAAGTCTCACCAGGTTTACTGATTAATATGCCATGTTCTGGAGATTGAGACGTGGTGTAGCCTTCTTGCCCCTCTCTAACTTCGCGCCAATAGTCTGCCCCGGCGAGTTGCGTGATCTCCTGTTGAATAACTTTAGAAGATTGTTCTTCTGCTGAAGCAGGCATTGCGAAAGTCAGCAGCAATGCCGTCATCATTGACAGCATTGCTAGAGATGCACGTTTAAGCGTGTTTAACATGTGCCTCTCCTTACTTAGCTTTTCGTCGCATCGTAAGAAAGATCGTTTCCGTCTGTCCAACCTGCGTTTTTCGCGCCGCGTTCTACCACACGTTGACGGAAAATGTCAGAGACTTTCTCTGCGTCACCCGCAAGCAGCGCTTTGGTTGAACAAAGCGATGCACACATTGGTAACTTGCCTTCTGCGATACGGTTCGCACCGTATTTTTGGCGCTCTTCCTCAGAGCCAGGCTCTGTTTCAGGGCCGCCCGCACAGAAAGTACATTTATCCATTTTGCCACGTTCACCAAACGCTTCTTGTTTAGGGAACTGAGGTGCGCCAAACGGACAAGCAAACAAACAGTAACCACAACCGATACACAGATCTTTATTGTGAAGAACGATCCCGTCTTCGGTATGTTCAAAACAGTCTGCTGGACAAACTGCCATACAAGGCGCATCGGTACAGTGCATACAAGCAACAGAGATGGAGTTTTCACCAGCTTCACCGTCGTTCAGTGTTACCACGCGGCGACGTTGAATGCCCCATTCAAGAGCATCGTCGTTTTCGTTCTTACATGCAGTAACACAGCCGTTACACTCGATACAGCGTTTGGTGTCACATAGAAATTTCATTCGTGCCATTGTCAGACTCCTTACGCTTTACGAATGTTACATAGGGTTACTTTGGTTTCCTGCATCAAGGTAACCGGGTCGTAACCGTAAGTGGTTGCAGTGTTGGCCGATTCGCCAACAACGTAAGGCTGTGTACCTTCTGGGTATTTAGGACGTAGGTCTTCACCTTCGAACTTACCGCCAAAGTGGAACGGAATGAACGCCAAGCCAGGTTTCACACGGCGTGTTACCATCGCTTTCACCTTGATTCGTCCCTTCTCTGCACCTTCAACCCAAACATCATCACCATCTCTGAAGCCAAGATCGTTCGCGTCTTTCGGGTTCACTTCAACAAACATTTCTTGTTGAAGCTCGGCAAGCCAAGGGTTTGAACGCGTCTCTTCACCGCCACCTTCGTATTCAACCAGACGACCTGAAGTCAGAACGATTGGGTACTCGCCCGATTTGTCTTGCTCTTGAATTGATTTATACAACGTAGGAACACGGAAGATTGCATCTTTGTCGTCCCAAGTTGGGTAATCCGTTACAAGGTCACGACGTGGTGTGTACAGTGGTTCACGATGCAGTGGTACGCGGTCTGGGAACGTCCAAACAATCGCACGCGCTTTCGCGTTACCAAATGGAATACAACCGTGCTTGATCGCGACACGCTGAATACCGCCAGAAAGGTCAGTCTTCCAGTTTTTACCCTCTGCTGCCGCTTTCTCTTCAGCCGTTAGGTCGTCCCACCAACCAAGTTGTTTCAACAACTTGTCAGTGAATTCTGGGTAACCGTCTTTGATTTCACAGCCTTTCGAGTAACTGTCTTCTGCAAGAAGGCTCTTGCCTTCGAATTCCACACCAAAGCGCGTACGGAAGTTACCGCCCCCCTCTGCGACCGTCTTTGACGTATCGTACAGAATGTGTGTGCCTGGGTGTTTCATTTCCGGTGTACCCCAACATGGCCAAGGTAGACCGTAGGTTTCACCGTTTACAGGGCCACCTTCTGCTTCCAATGTGGTTTTGTGGAACGTATGCCAGTTTTGTTGGTGCGCTTTCAAACGCTCTGGGCTTTGGCCTGTGTAACCAATCGTCCACATGCCTTTGTTGAATTCACGCGTCAGGTCTTCAATCACCGGCTGGTTGTTTTCAACACGGATGTTTTTGAACAGAAGATCTGAATAGCCCAGTTTCTTCGAAAGCAGGTACATGATTTCATGGTCTGGTTTTGATTCGAACAAAGGTTCAATCACCTGATCACGCCATTGTAGAGAGCGGTTAGAAGCGGTAACACTGCCGTATGTTTCAAACTGCGTTGTTGCAGGAAGCAGGTAAACGCCGTCGGTACGGTCGTTCATTACCGCAGCAACCGTTGGGTATGGGTCCACAATCACCATCATGTCCAACTTCTGCATCGCTTTTTTCATCTCAACACCACGTGTTTGAGAGTTCACTGCGTGTCCCCAGTAGAACATTGCGCGGATGTTTTCGCGTTGACGAATGTTGTCTTTGTTTTCCAATACACCATCGACCCAACGAGATACTGGGATACCTGCACTGTGCATTGGTTTCTGACCGCTATAAGCGTTGTCATCGAAACGACCTTTAATCCATTCGTAATCGATTTCCCACACTTTTGACCAATGACGCCAAGCACCTTCAGAAAGGCCGTAGTAGCCCGGTAGCGTGTCAGAAAGTACGCCAAGGTCGGTTGCGCCTTGTACGTTATCGTGACCGCGGAAGATGTTTGCGCCGCCGCCTGATTTACCAATGTTACCAAGCGCTAGTTCAAGCACACAGTAAGCACGTGTGTTGTTGTTACCGGTAGTATGCTGAGTACCACCCATACACCAAACAATACAGCCTGGGCGATTTTCAGAAAGCAGTTTTGCTGTTTGGTAAACGTCTTCTTCGCTTACGCCTGTTACACGCTCAACTTCTGCTGGCGTCCACTTCGCCACTTCAGCACGGATTTCATCCATACCGAATACACGTTGACGGATGAACTCTTTATCTTCCCATTGGTTTTCGAAGATGTGCCACAACACACCCCAAATGAATGCTACGTCAGAACCAGGACGAAGTGATACATAGTGATCCGATTTTGCTGCCGTACGTGTACGACGAGGATCCGCTACGACGATCTTACAGTTGTTCTTCTCCTTCGCGATCAGAATGTGCTGCATCGCGACTGGGTGAGCTTCAGCTGGGTTTGAACCAATGAACAGCATCGACTTACAGTTGTGCATGTCATTGAAAGAGTTGGTCATCGCACCGTAACCCCAAGTGTTCGCTACACCCGCCACTGTTGTTGAGTGACAAATACGCGCTTGGTGGTCAACGTTGTTAGTGCCCCAAAGTGATGCCATTTTGCGGAACAAGTACGCTTGTTCGTTGCTGTGCTTTGCGCTTCCCAAGAAGTAAACCGAATCAGGGCCAGACTCTTTGCGGATGTCCATCACCTTGTTACCGATTTCTTCGATCGCTTGATCCCAAGAAAGCTTTTTCCACTTACCGTTTTCAAGCTTCATTGGGTATTTAAGACGGCGCTCACCGTGGCCATGTTCACGTAGTGCTGCGCCTTTTGCACAGTGACCACCGGCGTTAAATGGGTGGTCGAATGCAGGCTCTTGACCCGTCCAAACACCATTTTGAACTTCTGCGTAAATACCACAACCCACTGAACAGTGAGAACAGATAGTACGTTTTACTTCTGTTTTCGCTTCTGGATCGACGGATTTTGCTTGCGCTTTTTTCATCATTCCCGGTGCGAATAGACTAGCACCAACCACTGCGCCACCAGCGGCAAGCGAAGTGTTTTTCATGAATGCACGACGAGATACGCCAAGCTGGTTCGTTTCTTTGCTCACACTGTCGGAGCGTTTGACAAGTTTCATCCGTTATCTCCTAAAGTGTGTCGTAGTAATCGCGAATGTGTTGAGTTTCACGATACCCTTTCTTCTTCACGTCTTTTTCAGAAGGCTCAACCGTTTCTGAAGCAACGGCCACTTTCGTGGTTCCCGCAACAACAGCACCAGCAACGGCAGCGGTTGTGAAGCCTTTTAGGAGATCCCTACGGCTTGTGTTTATTTCTTTATTATCTTTCATCATTGCTTCCTTACCTTACGGTAGATCTTTGGAGACTCATGCCTCTCTATCGATATGACCAAGTACTGCTCGATTACTCGTAATCAGTGACGTTTTTCACATCAATTTTTAATTTGCTCTTACTGCTTTTGGTGTTCACGCTAAAGCGCACTTGCTCCAACGTTAAAAATGCATCGCAAAGCTGTGCAGCTGGCTTGTAGAAGTTCACGCTTTCTGCGTTCTCTAGTTGGCGCGTAAAAGATTGAAACCAAGGGGCGATGTGTTTGTTAAACACCGCTTGTTGAAGTTCTTCCTCTTCACCCGTCAGCATTGCCATCACTTCGCACAGTGCAGAAATATGGTCTTCAGGCTCTTTCACGTTCTCTTCTCGTTCGATGTCTAAAAGATCCAAATCGCGACGAATTTCCGCTAACGGTTTTTCCATCATCGAGCCAGTGCGATGCCAAGATCCGAATGGCACAACTTCACCACGTCCAATGCCAATAAACAGATCTTGATATTCTTCTTCTAATGCTTCTCGTTGCGCTTCGTTCGCGGCTTGTTGCAGTGCGAGCCAAGCTTTTTGCATCGCGCTCTCAGACGGTTCAATTTCTAGCGATTTCAAGAACGCCAGCATTTCATCACTTGGCGCACTACGAAAAAGTGCGGATAGAACGAGATAAATGTCTGTTCTCAGTGTTTGTTCTTGTTGTGTATCCACTGCGAGCTCCTAGTATTTCAATTGACTCATTGGATCAGCAGCCATCGATTCAAACATGTCGATCACACGACAGTCCTCACACATGGCGATGCGATTAATGGCAGCTTCATCAGAGAAATGAGAATGACCACGAAGTTTGTTTTGCAGCATGTCGATCATCGATTGCGGAGCAAAAGGCTTGTGACAGCGAATGCACTCGGCTGCCTTTTCTTCATGAATCACAACCGCTTTCTGGCGTTCTTCTTTCACCCAGTTCATACGAGGAGTAAGCGTCAGCACTTTCTCTGGACACGCTTTCTCGCACAGCCCACATTGAATGCAGTCTTGCTCGACGAATTTAAGCGACGGAGATTGGCCGTCCGTATGCAATGCACGTGTTGGACACACCGCCACACAGCTCATGCACAACGTACAATCTTTACTTTCACAAGAAACCGTGCCGTAAGGTGCGTTCGCTGGCAGTTCAACAATGTTCTCAACTGGAATACGTGATGCTGACAACGCATCCAACGCCGTAAATAGACGCTGACGTTTGTTACCTTGCAAATCACCTAATGCCAAATCAAAAGACTCGGTACAAAGTGTCGGAGCACCTTCACGTAGTGACTCTAGATACAGAATGTCGATGGTTTCTTTGGCGATACCAAGCTGGTCGAGCAGCTCTTGAGCAATACCTACTTCGCTATTAAGCACACGAATAATGGTTTGAGGCATAAAACGCGAAGCCGCAAACAGCACCTGAGTGGCACCGTTCACAAGCGCGGCAAACCAAGTATCTATACCAACCGAAGGCAGTTCTTCCACCACAATTGGAATCACATTATCTGGCAGTGCTTTTAGTGCCATCACGTTGTAGCTCTCGTGGCGAGAACTACAAATCAATGCGATAGGATCTAAACCACCCGCTTGCTCATAGTTGGCTAGCGTACGTTCAATAAACTTTTGCGTATCTTCGGGGTTTGGCAATGCGTAATGAATAGCTTCTGTCGGACACGCTGTAGCACAAGTACCTACGCCTTGACATAGGTATGGGTTGATCTCGATGCGATGGCCCGTTTTGTCGCTGCCTTCACTCGATAGTGCCCCTGCCGGACAAGCATCCACACAACGTTCGCAACCTTTTACGCCACGAGAGCTGTGTGCACATAGATCGGTATCTAAACGGAAGAATTTCGGTTTATCGAACGTCCCCATCAAGGTTGGAATTTCTTCCAACGCTTCAGCCAGTTTCGGATAGCCACGACCAACTGGGTAGTAGCCCGGTACTGGTACTTCTTCCGACATGCAGCTGTTTAGGCAAAGATCGAGTACGATATCGAAACAATCGCTATTGATCGCGACCTTGGCAAGATTGTTGATCGAACCATGATTTTCAATCAGAACTTCAAACGTACCTAAGAACCCTGAAACCTGAACCGAATTGGCGTAGTAAAGCTCGGGATTTGTTCCCTTTTCGCCATCGGTAGAAAGCAGCGTTAGGCTGTTCATTTGCGACAATTGCGCTGCCGCACTTTCGATGATTGCCGTTGGACCCACAATCAAAGTATTACCGCCGCTTTCATAGCTTACGGTTGGTGGAATAAGATTGGTCAACTCTACGGTATTTTCGAAAGCGTACAGCCTCGCTTTACCGTTATTGGAAGTTGCTTGTTCTAATAATTGTTTCAGCATTGCTCAATTCCATTTATGAACATGGATAGTCTTTTCCATCTCTTAGTGTAGTTAGCGCCGGAGATTCTGCTGATTAACTTATCAATGAGCATTCTTATTCCGCCATCTATAGGCGATGAATACTACGCAGTGCGTCCGTGCTAACTTCAACCAGATTGGTATTGAGCAACAAATAGCAAATGTCATGCCAATAAAATATCAATTAAAATTCAACCACTTAGATACTTTACCGACAAATAGTAGGGATAAAAAAACCGGTTGAGACATTTTGTCCCAGCCGGTTCATTGAGTGTTTAGTCAAAATGTACCTATTCTTTGTGTGGTATATTTTGTCTCACCTCGTTAGGCGGTGATTCCTCAGCAAAAGTATCACTTTCACCAGGAACTGTATTTATATACAGCGCCCTTTCATCTTGGGTAATTCCGGCACTTTTTTCAGCGTTTAGTTCTGAGTCTTCAACCACCTCAGATGCGATATCGTCAGCGTTAAGTTCAGATCCTTGCGCCGTTTCAGCGTCTGGTTCTTCTTCCACTTTTTCTTTAACCCAATCACGCAGCGTCTCTGCGACGTCTTTAGAAAGTGACTTTAAGTTACTGTAATCATCATCGTAATCGTCTAGGCCATCACGCACGTTAAATTCTTCGGACAAGAACATTTTGCGCAGCGCGGCTTTCTTAACACTTTCTGAAGCTTCAGAAACCAGCAGTTGCGCCACAGACATTTCTTCGGGCTTTTCAGTCTCTACACTCGCGGTAATGTCTGGTGACTGACTAACCTCGTTGACGTTCAAAGCGTCTGAGCTTTCGTCAGCGTTTGAAAGCGCTGTGACACAATCTTCGGATTGCTCCGTCTCTGCTATCGGCGTGATCTCTTCATCCTGTTGGGAAGATTCTTCTAACTTACGTTTCGACCAACGGCTTAAAAAACTAGTTGCCATTTGCTCTGCCCGCTCCTTTGCGTTTCTTACGTCTTACTTCTAACAACTCACCGTGGCGACCAATAAAGGCTTCCATCCAAGCCTGAACGGCTAACGGCATATCGTTGGATAGTACAAGGTTGTCGCCATCCATATATTGCGCCGCGACAGATTGTGAAGCCGTTAGTAGCTGTATCGCTGGTTTTTCACCAGACTCGACGTTATCCATCACTAAAAAAAGTTTAGGTTGCTGAGAGCTTAAGTTAAAGCGGTAGTCTGTACGTTCGTCTTTGTGCAATTGCAACAGACAAACATCGGGAGTCTCTTCCGTCGGATTTAGCGCAAATCCCGTCAACTGCCATTGGGTTGTTACCCAAATCCCTGTACTGATCTCATGCTCAACAAGCTCTACGCCAATTGGCCATGCGTCTTCGGTCTTCTCGTAATTGTTCTCGAAATCTTTCTTATCCGACATAACTCACCCAGTTTTTCTATTTTGGTCTGAAAGCAATCAGGACACTTTGACCTTACTTTCGACCATTTTATTGACTTATAAGCAATAAACGAGCCACACTGATAAAGCTTAGCCTATTCATGTCCTCTGGCTATAAGTACCAAACTAGCCGAAACTCAAATGTACTGATGTGTCATTACTGCGAACTCGCAGTTTTAATGCATTGTTGACATAAAACCTCGCAATTTTTGTGGGAACCGCTATTTTGGAACGAGATTTGCTTTGCTAACCACTTAGCAAGCTAAATGCGTAGCAACCTAACGCTCTTAATCACTAGGACACGACTGTGCTGAAACCAAATATTATTAAAACCAGTGAAAATCCCCTGCAAACCATTGAAGTCGATGTGTACGACGAGTACGGCGAAAAGCTCACAAAGCAAATCGCTTGCGAGCGTCCTCTTACGGTCATGCTGAACTGGAAAGAAGTGGTCACGCTCATGACGCTAGGTTCGCGTCCAGAAGCGCTAGTACTGGGTTATTTAAAAAACCAAAGCTTCCTGTCCGATCCAGCCGCAATTGAATCCGTCATTATTGACTGGGAAACGCATTCCGCAGCGGTGATTACTAAAGAAAATACCGAACATTTAGAAGGCGCTCTGAAAAAGAAAACCGTCACATCTGGCTGTGGTCAAGGCACCATGTATGGCAACGTGATGAAACAACTTGAGAATTACCAAGTGCCTCAAGTTCCGCTTAAACAATCAGAAATCTATTCCGCATTGGAAGCGTTAACTCATTACAACGACACCTACAAAAAAGCAGGTGCGGTGCATGGCTGTGCGGTTTGCAAAGGCAATGAGGTATTATCATTTGTGGAAGATGTCGGCCGCCACAATGCAGTGGATACGCTTGCAGGTGAGATGTGGCTCAAAGAAGAAACAGGTGAAGATAAAATTTTCTACACAACTGGTCGCCTTACTTCAGAGATGGTGATTAAAGTGGCTCAAATGGGCATTCCTGTTCTGCTTTCTCGCTCTGGCGTTACTCAAATGGGGTTAGATCTTGCGAAACAATTTGGTATTACGACCATTGCGCGTGCGAAAGGTTTACGCTTCCAAGTATTTACCGGAGCCGACAAAATTGAGTTTGATGTGAAAGGCGAAAGTGCATCTCGTTAACGAGAAAATAATACAAAACCGTCGATTCGTGTAAACTTATAACAATTGGGATAAGTAAATCATCACGTTATGAAGGCTTAATTAAACGATATAAGTCAGAAATAGCAACATGTGTTGTAGCAATACAACGCTTGCTTTAATTGATGCTAACTACAGCTCATTCACAAAGGATGTGAACTATGGACAATGACCAACTGTGGAATTTTTTGCTCACGCCCAGTGGCATCATGCTCTCAATGATCATTACATTTGGTGTCGTCGGCATATATGCGTATATAACCGGTCAGTTTAAGGATTAAGACCAATATAAAAAGCCTCGCTAAATAGCGAGGCTTTTGCTTTTAAACACTTCGCGAGTAATTACGCGTCAACGCCACGAGATTTTAGGAACTCAGAATACGTGCCTTTGAAGTCCGTGATCTTGCCATCGCGGATTTCGATAATACGCGTTGCTAGCGAGTCTACGAATACACGGTCGTGAGATACGAAGAACAACGTGCCTTTGTATTGCTCAAGCGCGGTGTTCAAAGATTCGATCGACTCCATGTCCATGTGGTTGGTTGGTTCGTCCATTAGCAGCATGTTTGGCTTGTGCATCATCAGCTTACCTAGCAGCATACGACCTTGCTCACCACCAGACAGTACTTTTACCGACTTCTTAATATCGTCTTGACCAAACAGCATACGACCGAGGAAACCACGAACGACTTGCTCGTCATCACCTTCTTGACGCCATTGACCCATCCAATCCGTTAGGTTCATGTCTTCTGCAAAGTCATGCGCGTGGTCTTGCGCGTAGTAACCGATGTTTGAGTTTTCAGACCATTTGTACTCACCCGCACGCGGTTCAAGCACACCGGCAAGCGTGTTTAGAAGTGTTGTTTTACCCACACCGTTCTCACCGATGATCGCAACGCGCTCACCCACTTCAAAAATTGCATTGAAGTCTGAGAACAAGTCCTCTTCGAAACCTTGGCTTAGGTTTTCAACAATCAGAGCGTTACGGAACAGCTCTTTCGACTGTTCGAAACGAATGAATGGGTTTTGACGGCTAGACGCTTTAACTTCATCCAGTTTGATCTTGTCGATTTGCTTCGCACGAGATGTCGCTTGTTTTGCTTTCGATGCGTTTGCTGAGAAACGTGCAACGAACGTTTGTAGCTCAGCAATTTGTGCTTTCTTCTTCGCGTTGTCGTTTAATAGACGTTCACGAGCTTGAGAAGCTGCTGTCATGTACTCATCATAGTTACCTGGGTAAATGCGCAGTTCACCGTAATCCAAGTCAGCCATGTGCGTACATACTGAGTTTAGGAAGTGGCGGTCGTGCGAGATGATGATCATGGTGCAGTTACGCGCATTTAGCGTGTCTTCCAACCAACGGATCGTATCCATGTCCAAGTTGTTGGTAGGTTCGTCAAGCAGCATAACGTCTGGGTCTGCGAATAGAACTTGCGCTAGAAGCACACGAAGTTTCCAGCCCGGCGCCACTTCGCTCATTAGGCCGAAGTGCTGCTCCATTGGAATACCCACCGCAAGAAGAAGCTCGCCCGCTTTTGCTTCTGCCATGTAGCCGTCCATTTCCGCAAACTGAACTTCTAGGTCAGCCACTTTCATGCCGTCTTCTTCACTCATTTCAGCAAGTGAGTAGATGCGGTCACGTTCTTTCTTCACTTCCCATAGCTCTTTATGACCCATGATAACGGTATCGATTACCGTAAATTCTTCGTAAGCGAACTGGTCCTGGTTTAGTTTTGCAACGCGCTCGTTTGGATCGTAACTCACGTTACCGCTGGTTTGCTCAAGCTCGCCGCTGAGGATCTTCATAAAGGTTGATTTACCACAACCGTTAGCTCCAATTAAGCCGTAGCGGTTACCTTCGCCGAACTTAACTGAAATGTTTTCGAATAGCGGCTTAGCGCCGAATTGTTGAGTAATATTCGCTGTGGAGATCAAAACCTTTACCTTAGCAATTGGGGTGTATTTAGAAAAACCGGGCAACGGTACTTGTTCATGCTACATACTGCAAGTGTTGTTTTTATTAATTCATCGCTAGTGAAACCATCGCAGTGCTTCTTCAAAGCAAAAAGCTCAAGCACAAATGCGTCATTGAATACCAAAAAGAGCCAGCATCATCACTGGCTCTTTTTTCATTAATACTTCCAAAAAGTGACTAAGCGATATTCGTCACCTCTAGGATCAGCTCGGCTTTTTTAGGTAAATAAATACTAAATTTACTTCCCTTTCCCCATTCCGACTCGGCTTTTAGCTCACCACCCGTTTGGCTGAGGATACTTTGGGAGACCGACAGCCCTAACCCTGTACCTTCTCGCTTCGTCGTGTAAAATGGTGAGAAGATTCGATTCAAGTTTTCTGGCTTAATACCGCAACCCTCGTCAATAACATGAATCGCGGCTCCTTTCACTTCTCCCTCTTCAATCCAGTCTTCACTGACTACGGTTAACGTGCCTTTGCCGTTCATTGCGTGAATGGCGTTCATTTGCAGGTTAACTAAGATTTGTAGCAAATGATGGCGGTTTATCTCAACTGACGTATGTGCTTGTAGATCAGTCACAAACTCGACGTCGCGTTTCTTGGTGCCCGTTTTAACCAAGGTGATGCTTTCATCAATGATAGGATTGACATGTTGCCAAGTGATTTCATCTTGAACACCACCTTGGCGACTGTATTGCAATAAACTGCGCGTGATATTGCGAATACGGTCGATTTGCGCGTGAATCGCATCAATCTCTTCTTGTACTCGACTTGCATCGTCACCCAACTCAAAGTGGATCAACTCCACGTTGCCAAGGATCACGGCGGTTGGGTTATTGATTTCGTGAGCAATCCCCGCGGTGAGTTCTCCCAGTGCTGCCAGTTTTTCATGAACAACGAGTTTGTCGCGGGTTTGGTTAAGCAATTGAATATGCAGCTCTAGATCTTGGGTTTTTTCTCTAAGGCTTGCCGTACGCTCTTGAACTTTGCATTCAAGTTGCGCTGCGGAGTTCTTCAGTTCAATTTTGCGCTCTTCTAGCGCGTCTAACATATCATCAAACTGTCTGGCTAACTGCGCAAGTTCATGATCGGCATCCAATCCCAACGGACCAATCCGTTTTTCTTTTCCTTGTTGGACCTGCTTCACCACTTTATGGATGCGTTCGATCGGTCGAAACAGATCATAAGAACCGCGATATACCATCACGCCGGAAACCAGCAATAACATAACCGTAATCAAGCTAATTTCTGCAATGTTGGTCATGTAGGCTTTAACGAATGGCCACATTAGGTAACCGGTATAAAGCATACCAATGACGTTGTCGTATTGGTCTTTGATCGGTTGATACGCCGTAATATACCAAGCGTCATACACATAGGCTCGGTCAACCCACTGCTCACCTTTTGAAAGTACTTGGTTATACACTTCTGCGCTCACGCGAGTGCCTATGGCGCGCCCTAACCTATGCTCGCTGTCTAGAGGAACGTTGGTGCTCACACGCAAATCATCAAGAAATACGGTCAATGTGCCAACGGGACGAAGGCGATCATTATCGCTGAGATAGATTAAGTCGCGAATTTGATCTACCAATACAGTGCTGTTATTGAGAAGCAAACCACCATCAAGAAAGCCGATCAAATCATTCGTTTGGCTATACACAGGAATCACGGTTCGACTGACTAACCCACGCGCCTCCCTGTCTCCATCAGCAAGAATAGGCACTTCTGCTCGTTTGGCGAGTTCAGGATCGAGGCGTTCGAGTTCTTCTTTATTGAGCACATCAAAAAACGATTCGCGTTTGGTGAGATCCATAAAGCGGAATTTGTTTTCCATGGAATTGACGCGTTGGAAAGAGAGAAAATCTAAAGCATATCGTTTCTTCTGCTCAGTGACCCACTTTTGCAGCTCATCTTGCGGTATCCCTTGATTGATGCGAATACGAAAATCGTATGAGTCAGCAAACGCACGTACGTAATTCGATTGCTTTTGCTGTAACAACGTTACGCTGTTATTCGCAACACCAAGACGTTCAGAGACATCCAGCAGTGCATTCTGCCACGTATAATGGATGGACCAATAAATGGTAATCCCGATCAGGGCTATCAAAGTCAGAAAGATAGGTGCGGAGGTTAAAAATAATAAGCGATAACGCACCATGGTTTTAAAACGGTGCGTCCATTTCGACAATCCTTTGTGTTGTGGGCCGTTAGTCGGCATATTCCTCATCCTCAGAATCCCATTCTTTATACTTACGTTCTAAGGTCTTACGCGCCACGCCTAAGTCACGGGCAGCGGCTGATTTGTTGCCTTCGTGCAAATTAACAACCTGTTTTATATGCGCTTTTTCGACTTCTTTCAGTGTCCAGTTGTTTGGATACCCCTCACCAGTGAACTCTCTACCTTCTTTAAACGTCGGTAGTTCAGCAGAATGAGAAACGGTAATCGACACATTAGGCAATGAGTGTCCACCATTCAGCTCCCGCCAATAATGCGCTGGCGGCTTACCGAGCAAAATGCATCGCTCAATCAAGTTTTTCAGCTCACGAATATTGCCTGGCCAATCGTACTCACTCATAGCTTCCATGTCCTCGTGCGCCCATTTTGGCGCAGGCATACCAAGCTCCCGCGTCAGCATATTGCTGAAAAATGGCACGAGCTCAAACAAATCGGTTTTGCGCTCACGCAGAGGACACACTTCAATTTTCAGAACGTTTAAACGGTAATACAGGTCACTGCGGAAGTTGCCTTGATTGACCTCTTCTTGAAGGTTTCGGTTAGTTGCCGCCACGATACGGACATCAATGCTGATCTCTCTTTCTGAACCGACAGGACGGATAGTACGCTGCTCCAAAACGCGTAACAACGATGCTTGCATTGCAAGTGGCATTTCCCCAATTTCGTCAAGAAATAAGGTGCCACCGTTCGCAACACGGAACAAACCTTCACGCGATTTTTTCGCACCGGTAAACGCGCCCGATGTATGACCAAATAACTCACTTTCAAGTAGCTCTGGCGCAATGGCGCCACAGTTGATTGGCACAAATGGGCCCGTTCGCCCACTCGCTTGGTGAATACCTCGCGCAACCAGCTCTTTACCCGTACCCGACTCACCTTCGACCAAAACAGAAGCACGCGACGGTGCAAACTGGTTAATAAGCTGCTTAAGCTGACGCGTTTTTTCTGAACCACCGATGATCTCGGAGGTATTGTGACGTTGGTAATCGCGCTTCATGGCGTACTGCATGCGCTCGTTTAGACGTCGGTCCATGCAGCGACTGACCGCTTTTAGCATTTGTTCTAGGTTGAAGGGCTTTAGGATAAAGTCAGAAGCACCAAGTTGAAGTGCGCGAATAGCAATCTCTAAATCCGCATAGCCCGTCATGAAGATCACATCGGCACGTTTGTCGTCATCTTCAAACGCTTCTTCCCACTCAATCCCAGAGCGCCCCGGCAGATTAATATCCAGTAAAATCAGATCATAATGTCGAGAATTACGCAGTTGCTCTGCTTCTTCGATGCTGCCAGCAGTGTCGACATGTGAGAAAAGCTTCCCCAATGCCTTTTTCAAAATGGCTTGCATGCCCAATTCATCATCAACGACCAGTACGGAAAAGGCGTTATATTGTTGGTTTGTACTAATATGGGATTGAGTAGACATATTTACCCCAGATGGCTTCGGATGGGACAGAGTGTACCAAGTTTAAACAGAGATACCCTACAAAAAGTGCGACATTTTGTACCAACGCAAACTTTTGTGCAAATAACCCCATGATTTAGTGCATAAATCGAGCACTTTTCGCTTGTAAAAGGTTGGCATCTTGTTTGCTATAAGGTGGCTACAGGGCGTATTCAAGTGATCTCAGGATGTTGGTGTTTGTTATTCCAACACCCTAAGACAACTTGCACTTTGAACTAATCGCTCTCGCCCAAGAGGCCTCTCCCAATACATCGGGAGAAAAGCCAAAGAATCATTGGAAAGGAACATATAAAAATGAAAAAAATTGCGCTAACTCTGGCTGCGACGTCAATCACGCTTGTAAGTTACTCTGCGTTTTCCGCTCAAGATGGCGAGCACGTTCGCCTAGCAACCACTACCAGTACTTACCATTCAGGGTTACTTGATTACCTGCTTCCACAATTTGAGAAAGACACGGGCTACAAAGTCGATGTTATCGCTGCGGGTACTGGCAAGGCCTTAAAAATGGGCGAAAACGGTGACGTAGATTTGGTGATGACACACGCACCAAAAGCCGAAGGCACATTCGTTGAGAAAGGCTACGGCGTTCTACCTCGTAAACTGATGTATAACGACTTTGTAATTGTTGGCCCGAAAGCTGACCCAGCAAAAATCAAAAATGACGAAGGCGTGTTAGATGTATTCAAAGAGATCGCAAACAAAAACGCAACGTTCATCTCTCGCGGCGATGATTCTGGTACGCACAAAAAAGAAATGGGCTTCTGGGCTCAAACTAAAATCGAACCAAACTTTGGCGGTTACCGCAGCGTAGGTCAAGGTATGGGCCCAACTCTGAACATGGCGTCTGAAATGCAAGGCTACACCATGACAGACCGCGGCACGTGGTTGGCTTATCAAAACAAATTGGATCTAGAAATTCTGTTCCAAGGCGATGAAAAACTGTTTAACCCGTACCAAGTTATTCTTGTTAATCCTGAGCGTTACCCAACAATCAACTACCAAGGCGCGAAAGCATTCAGTGATTGGTTGGTGAACCCTCGCGGACAGGAACTTATCAATGGTTTCCGCCTAAACGGTAAACAACTGTTTGTTGCGAATGCTGAGAGCAAATAACGCAATATGAATCTTGCTGATACAACACTGGAAGCGCTTCGCTTACTGGTGAATTTTGATGCAGACCTATGGGAGATCGTTGCGGTCTCCTTTAGTGTTTCTATCACGGCAATATCTTTAGTGGTATTGCCTGCTATTTTGATGTCCTTTGTACTGGCGTATACCGACTTTCGCGGTAAATGGTTTTTGTTGTCGATCGTGAATACGCTGCAAGCGGTCCCTACCGTCGTGATTGGCCTGTTGCTGTACATGTTGCTGTCGCGCGCTGGCCCTTGGGGAGACTGGCAAATGCTGTTCACTCAGAAGGCGATGATTTTCGGCCAAATGGTGATCTGTTTCCCTGTTTTGGTATCGATGATGCATGGTGCATTGCAATCTAGCGACCGTCGCGCTGTGGAAACTGCCATCACGCTAGGCGTCTCCATTCCGCGCGTGGCCGCTACGATGATTTGGGAAACCCGCTTTCCTCTACTCGCAGCTATCATTGCAGGGTTCTCACGTATCGTAACCGAGGTGGGCTGCTCAATGATGGTAGGCGGAAACATTATGGGCGTAACGCGCAATATTCCGACCGCTATCGCAATGGAAAGCAGCAAAGGTGCTTTTGCGCAAGGAGTTGCATTAGGAATTGTATTACTATCTTTAGCGTTGGCACTAAACTTCTTCTTATCAAGCATGAGAGGCAAAGGCTACCTCAGAACATAGAACATGAAGCAAACAAACGACTCACCATTAACCCCATGTAGAGGCGCATTATGACTATAAAAATCACCGCCGAGCAGTTATCCATGCGCTTTAAAGAGCGTGTGCTTTTCCACATCCCTGAGTTAGCCATCGGCCCAAATGATGCGATTTATCTCAAGGGTGACAATGGTGTGGGCAAAACTACCCTACTCAAAATCCTTGCCGGCTTGCTCAAACCCTCTACTGGCGACGTTGTTGCGCCAAAAGATACGTGGCTGAAAAGACTGACGCGTCGCAATGGTCGTGTCGATGTGATTTATCTCCATCAATCTCCTTACCTTTTTGACGGCACTGTTTATGAGAACGTAGTCTATGGCGTGAAATATCAACAAGACACACCAAAAGATAAGCGAGCTCAAGTTATTCACGCGCTGCGCATGGTAGGTTTGGAAACCTTAGCGGACGAACATATCTCCGTGTTGTCCGGCGGTGAAAAACAGCGTGTTGCCATGGCAAGAGCTTGGATCTTAAAACCGTCGATTTTATTGATGGATGAGCCAAGTGCGTCTTTAGACCAAGAGTCCATTGAACGATTGGTGGTGATGGCGAAAGATCTTTTGGATCGTGGTTCCAGTATTGTGGTGACAAGCCATCAAACCAACGCACTGACCGACTTATGTAAAAAACAGTGGTGGATTAAAGACAAGACTTTGATAGAGTCTCCTCTGTTGTATGTCATACCAAAAGAAACATCCCAAGAGAATGCATATGCTTCAACCAACACAAACTAGTTGGGTCATTTTGGCTGGTGGCCAAGCCAGCCGTATGGGTGGAAAAGATAAAGGTCTGATTGAATTAAATCAGAAGCCACTCATCGAACACGTTATTGAACGTTTATCTCCACAAACACCACGCATTTTAATTAATGCCAACCGAAACCAAGATGCGTACAGCAAATTTGGTTTCGTATTTAGTGATCAATTCAAAGATTTCCCTGGACCTATGGGCGGTATTCACGCGGGTTTGATGCATGCTGAAACTGACTGGGTTGGATTTGTACCTTGCGATAGCCCACAAATTAACACCGACCTTGTCGAGCGTTTCTGCCAGGCCGTCAAAGAAGACAGCGATATTTTGGTCGCGCATGATGGTGACCATCAGCAACCTGTTTTCACGCTCTACCACAAACGCGTACTGCCAAAACTCACCGCATTTTTAGAACGTGGCGACCGCAAAATCATTCTGCTCTACAAAGAGTGCAACACCAGTTACGTTGACTTTAGCGACTCACCAAACTGTTTCGTCAACTTGAACACTCCGGAAGAACTGGCGCAATTTGGACAATTAGAATCATGAAACACACGCTAAACATTCCTATTCTTGGTTTTGCAGCTTATTCAGGCACAGGCAAAACCACGCTACTTGAAGCCCTATTACCAAAGCTGACTGAAGCAGGTTTACGCATTGGCATGCTAAAACATGCGCACCACAACTTCGATGTCGATAAGCCGGGTAAAGACAGCTACCGTTTACGCAAAGCCGGCGCGTCTCAAATGCTGATTGCTTCTCGCAACCGTTTTGCGTTAATGACAGAAACGCCAGAGGCCGAAGCAGAGTTTGAATACCTCTTGACACGTTTTGATGAAGACAAGCTTGATGTGGTTTTAGTTGAAGGCTGTAAAAACATCGCGTTTCCTAAAATTGAATTGCATCGTGAAGAAGTGGGTAAACCTTGGCTTTATCCAAACGATGAAAACATCATTGCTATCGCTTCCGACAGTGCTGAGTTAGATTCTGAACTGCCACAAATGAACATCAATGATCTTGAAGCGATTGCTCAGTTCGTTATTCAGTATGTTCAAGAAGCGAAAGCGCCAAAAAACAAAGAGAAAGAAGCCGCATGTTGCGACACACTTTCTCCTGCTTTCCTTTCTGTGGTTCAAGGCCAAGAAAAAATCCTTTCTTTGGTGAACACGGTTTCGGAAATAGAAGCATGCAAGATTGAAAACGCCTATGGCCGCGTTCTCGCGGAACATATCATTTCACCAGTAAACGTGCCGCAGTACACCAACTCTGCGATGGACGGTTATGCCATCCGCAGTGATGATGTTGACCGCGATAGCTACCAAGTGATTGCTGAAGTGATGGCGGGCCATGCTTACGATCAGCCTCTGGAAGTTGGTCAAGCGGTGAAGATCATGACCGGCGCACCGACACCACTTAACGGCGACACAGTGGTCATGCGTGAGCAAGCCTCTCAAGAAGGTGACAAGGTCACCTTTAACGGTGCGAATATCAAAGCAGGCCAAAACGTTCGTCAAGCAGGTGAAGATCTCGCTATCGGCAGTGACGTCTTTACCGCAGGCACTCGCCTAGCCTCTCCAGAAATGGGCATGATCGCTTCGCTTGGTTTTGGTGAAGCGAATGTGTTCCGCAAATTGAAAGTTGCCGTGTTCTCCACCGGTGACGAAGTACAAGCGCCGGGAACAGAGCAAAAAGCGAATTCTATCTACGATTCCAACCGTTTTACCATCATGGGCATGCTTGAAAAGCTCGGCTGCGAGATTTTGGATTTCGGTATTCTGGAAGACAACGAACAGTTAATGATTGAAGCGTTGGAAAACGCATCGGCGCAAGCGGACGTGGTTATGACTTCTGGTGGCGTATCCGTTGGTGATGCGGATTACATCAAACTTGCCTTAGATAAACTTGGTCAAATCGATTTTTGGCGAATCAACATGCGTCCGGGACGTCCACTAGCGTTTGGTCAAATCAACAACAAGCCGTTCTTTGGTCTGCCGGGCAACCCTGTTGCCGTGATGGTTTCTTTCATTAATTTTGTTGAGCCTGCACTGCGTAAGATGCAAGGCGAACAAGGCTGGAAGCCTCTGAAAGTGAATGCCATCGCGACTGAGAATCTTCGCTCTCGCCAAGGTCGTACCGAGTTTAGTCGAGGAATCTATGAACTGGATGACACTGGCCGTTTAACCGTTCGTACAACAGGCAAGCAAGGCTCTGGTATTTTGCGCTCAATGAGTGAAGCAAACTGTTTAATCGAAATCTCCCCAGCTATTGATACAGTAAAAGCGGGAGAAAGCGTGACAATTATCCCACTTCAAGGCAGAATCTAGCCCAAACTAGAAATTCAAAGGTCAGCGAGTCTGGCCTTTTTGTTTAATACAGAAACCTTTTCAGAGAGACAGCTATGGCTCGCACCATTCTTTACACTTACAAAGACCAAGACAAAGAACTGACGTTCTCATACCAGCAGCACCGCAACATTCAAGAAGCGGTTGCAGAAGCAGAAGGTATCGATATCACTGAGTTCCTAAAGATGGAGCAACAAATCGAAGCAGTGTCTGACACTAAAGCGGTGCGCAACTACCGCGATAACTACTTCAGAAAATTAGGCTTTAGCAAAATTACCCTAGCTCAAAAAGAAAACCTAGGCGTAGGCAAAAAGAACAAATAAGCTTAGCTGTAAACAGAAAACTCGCGATTCGTCGCGAGTTTTTTTATGCATGCTATTTTTGTTCGTGCTCTATACCCAAGCATATAGAAGTTACTTGGGTATATGAGTTACTTCTATACATAAGTAAAAAGCCCCGTTTTTACCTTGATGGTCTAAACGGGGCGTAGATTTCTTCTTACTTTATATCGAGTAACGTTTCAGTCACTACTTGATGTTTAGGAACGCAGCACCGCGTACACCGCCTGAATCACCGTGTTTTGCTTTGATGATCTTAGGACACTTAGCCACAGACAATAAGTGTTTAGGGATGCGTTTTGGCATCTCTTCATAAATCAATTCGAAGTTTGAAAGACCACCACCCAGCACAACAACATGTGGGTCAGTCGCTGTAAAGATGTTTGCAAAACAGATAGCCAGCAACTCCATAAAACGCTCAACGTGCTCGACGGCTTTCGCCTCACCTTCTGCGTGCGCTTTGATGATGTCGATCGCTTTCTTCTCTTCACCGTAGTAATGGGCAAAAAGAAGCTCGAAGCCTCGGCCAGAAAGGTAACTGTCTAAACAACCCTTCTTGTCACAGCCACACCCCAACAGAGGTGCGTTTTCGCCTAAGTGGAACCAAGCATCGATAGGTAAACGAGTATGGCCCACCTCACCTGCTACGTGGTTACGACCAGAGAAAACTTTACCATCGTAGATAAAACCGCCACCAAAACCAGTGCCTAGGATCAAACCAAGTACAGAAGGCTCATCTTGAAGCTCTTCGTCCCATGCTTCTGATAGCGCAAAACAGTTCGCATCGTTTTCAATCTTTACGCTGCGACCGATTTTCGCTTCAAGGTCCGCGCGCAGTGGTTTGCCTTTCGCCGCAGGAACGTTAACCGTTAATACCGTTGCATCATCGGCGTCTTCCATACCTGGCAGGCCAAGACCAATGGTGCCTTCGCAACCAAACTCTGCATCGTATTTGTTAACCAATTCCGCAATGGTATCAACCAGCAGCTCGTAGTTGTCTGTTGGTGTAGGTACACGTTCCGTCGCTACACGCTCAAGCTTCTCGTTAAATGCACCAAATTCAATTTTAGTGCCACCGACATCAAAGCCGTAATACATGTATTTCTCTCCTAAAAAATGCTTAAACGACTCCAAAAATGGCTGGAGTCAAAAGTATAAACTAGTGGCATTATCCATATCTGTACGCCTGCAAACCGTGACCGAATGCAGATTTATCCCCTCACCGCAGCCAGTTGAACAACATGCCATCAACAAAAGTTCATTCCTTAGAGTCAGCTCTCGGTTTTCACCCACTCTTTGAAACGTTTTAAATGCGGTCGGTTGGGATCGTTTTTGACTCGGGTCTTGGTCAACATGTAGGTTTCTCTAAAGGCTTCAAACCACAACTGCAGGCATTCCGATGCTTTATTCTCACCGGCTTGTTTCAAAACTAACGTCGCGACTTCGGCGGTTGAAAGATGCTGCTCATTCTCAGAACGGCGCATGATGTATTCAGATAAACACTCCGGCTCGATAGATAAGACTGGTAGAGACTGTAAAAACTCAGAGCGACGGAAGATTTTTCGCGCCTCACGCCAACTACCATCAATAAAGATCAGCAACCATTTTTTGTTCTGAGCCTCTTCGTTTATTAATCGCGCAGGCTCCAGATCTTCAATTAAACGAGATGGGTCATCCACATAGTCTGCAGGAAATACAATCACTGGTTGGTAGTTGTCATCCTGTAGTAGCTCCAGCATCTCCTCAGACGGTTCTGTTCGATTCCATTGATACACGTAAGTCTCTTGAATCGTATCAGCAATTAGGCGACCGGTATTACTTGGTTTAAATACTTCGTTTTCAGAAACAATCAACATACATGCAATATTAGCCTTGATGTTTGGCTGAAGATCGCACAAACAGTGTTGCTCAGAAACCTGGCAATATTGGCAACGAACCACTTTACATCCACGCGCGTTGAAAGGCTTGGTTGAGATAGATTGTCGGTACTGATATAAACGGTGGAAAGCGTGAATTCTCATGGTAAGTAATGCCAAGTAAAAAGTAGAGCGCGATTCTACTGACATTATGGTTTCGCCTCAAGATAAGCCCTTCAACGCACCTTACTGTTTGTTGAAATAATTTCACCCTTATCTCGGTCATAGATAAAGTAATAAATAAGGAAATGACAGTGACAGAAACGACGTTTCAAGATCCCTCGTGGATAAGATTAGGCTTTTTTCTCGGCGTATTATTACTTTGTGCCCTTTGGGAAAACAAACTGCCGAGAAAAACACTTACCGCTTCACGCGGGTTTCGCTGGGTCAATAACTTATCACTGGTTGCTGTGAATAGCTTGATTGTTGCGTTAGTCATGCCTATCGCCGCCTTTCAAGCTGCAATTATCGCTCAGGAGCAACAATGGGGACTATTTAATTTGCTCTCCCTGCCCGCTTGGTTAAACATTTTCCTAACCGTCATTTTGCTTGATTTCGTCATTTACGCTCAGCATGTTGTCTTTCATCATGTAAAACCGCTGTGGAAGATTCACCGAATGCATCATGCCGATCTCGACATTGATGTCACTACTGGCGCACGTTTTCATCCCATCGAAATCATCATCTCGATGGGTGTCAAAATTGCCACCGTATTTATCTTAGGCGTTTCTCCTATCGCTATCGTGGTATTCGAAATAGTGCTCAATGCCAGTGCGATGTTTAATCACAGTAATGCAAAACTGGCTTTATCAGCGGATCAGAAACTGCGAAACGTCATAGTGACGCCAGACATGCATCGCGTTCATCATTCCGTGATAGCAAAAGAAACCAACTCGAATTTCGGTTTCTTCCTTTCTGTTTGGGATCGACTTTTTGGGACATATCAAGCTCAGCCTGAGCTTGGCCATGATGATGTCGTAATTGGTATACCGGAAATTAGGAATGAAGCAGAACAACGATTAGACAAGCTGTTAACGCAACCTTTTCGCTATAACCGAAGAAGACGCAACAGTTGAAGAAAAGTTTTTGTGGATGAAGTGCGTAAACAAAGCGAATAGACTAAACCTAAACACCAACCAGTTAAACACCACTTCATCCTTACGATGCTAGCTAATGGATTCACTCTCCGTTAGGTGACGTTTTTTGTTTAACTGAGTAATACCAACAAATAAACCAACCACACCAAGCACCGTGCACACCAAAGCATTAGTATTCATTACTTGTTGTGCTTCTATTGAGCTGTATAGAAAAGCCAGACTGAAGAAAGTGGTACCAAAGCTTAAACCTGTCAGTACGCTGAAACCAGCGAAACTGGCCAAGTCTTTAAAATCGTTCATAACGAATCCCTGTTTACTATCCTTAATTGAGTGATGAAAAGTGAAAGTTAACGAAATATCTGGCGTGATTGTCGGTGTTTACGCGCGTTCCATAACCAGATAGATACGCCGAATGAAAAACCTAAAAAGAGTGTTTTCATTTGAAGTGCGGCATTGTTGTCCAATATTTCTAATGCATAGTGAGCGTGCGAGCTAAAAATAACATTGGTCGTCAGAATCAATAGCATAAGTACTAATCCGGAACGACGGTGCTTCACCAACAGATACACCGCTAGTAAGTCTAACAGCCCCAACGAGCTCCAATAAATATTCAACCAGCGTGGCGCAAAATCATAAGGCAAAAAACCGTTAGCAATGTTGTCATAAAGATGAACCACACCGCCAACTGTCATAAAAAGGCATAAGAGAAACACGACGAATTTATCCATTATCGTTTCCTTATCTGAATGAATGCGCAAAGCATATAGAAGTCAGTTAAACATTTGTAATCTCATAGCGATTTTTGAGATCGACAGTGCCTTTAAACCGTACACGAGGCGTGCGAAAGAAGAGTAACGGATGCTCTTCCTTATCTATTCGCTTCTGATAGAAGCATAGTGTTTGCTTTGGCACTTCGCTCAAATCCGCTAGTTTTACCTCGAGATTAGGTGAGAAAGGTTGTCGGGCTCGCGATGATAAAGATATGTCACACTCAACACTCCTTCGCGATCTCAGACACAAAAACAAATTTTTTCGACGGCGGAAAGATACAATCTTCCGAGCATCTAAAGCCTCGTAGCCAGAATCCGTCGTCGAGATCCCGTAGATACAAACCACGTGGATAAGCTTTGTCATTCGAAAGCGGGGAAGACACCACAGTAAGGTACTCTCCCTTCGCCAAGTCAATTTCTTGTAAGCGGAGGTATGGCGCAACAGCTAAAGGACAAGGTGATAGATTTTGTGTCGACGCCACTTCAATCATTTCTCCAAGGGTCGCGCCAAAATAAAGTCCGAAGTCAAACGGTGTTTTTATCGTTAAAAAGAACGATTGAATCTCATCTGAGCACTCGACTTTGTCATCATCGAATAGTTGTTGGGCGAAGGCATTCAATTGAACACCTTTTTTACTCAGGTGCTTTAACAAGTTCTTCTTTGTTAAACCTCCAACTTGCAACCTCACTTACACCACCCCTTGGTCTATCAGTTTTCGAACTTTTTCCAGCGCGTTCTGAAAAACGGTATGCGCTTGTGAGGAAATATCGCTCCCTATATCGTGCCAAAAGAACGCAAAATCATGTCCGCCATCGTCTTGCGTATGAAACGTCCATGAATCCGCTAGGTCAGCACACTCGCACGAAACAAAGTGCCATACTTGATTTTGAAAGCCACTGTCCCATGAGCATAAATACCGAGCGGAGATAACGTGCGTAATTCCAGATTCTTCAGCAAGCTCCCGCTTTGCAGCCGTGATGTAACTTTCATCAAACGTCTCAATAGTGCCCTTAACGAGCTGAATACCCGCCAACGGATGTTTAAAAAGTAGGAGCTCTTGGTTTTGCTTACGCAGAACGACGGGACAAACTTTATCGATCACAAAACCACTCCTCGTTGTTTAAGCAGAAAGCTTTGGCTTGTTCTGGATATAAAGGAATCGCATGAAGTTGCTCTACACGCACCCACTTTAAATGGTACTGATTAACATCTGATTTTCTGATTTGCTCTGGCCCAGCCCCCAGTTTCACTTTTGAGTTCCCGACATAAGAGAGAAAATAGGTTTCTAAGCGCCCTTGATTTTCGAGTTCAAAAGCCTTCTCAACCCAATTGAGTTTCAATGAGGTTTCTTCCAGCGCTTCTCTTTTCGCGGCTTCAACAGGCTGCTCTCCTACCTCAACACTGCCACCGGGGAAAACCCAATAGTGTCTATCGTTTTGAAAACGCTGAATAAGCAAAAGTTCTTGCTGATGATTAACCAGTATAAGGCTAGCTCTTTGTAATAATTGCATGATTCATTCCTTTGAATTCGGACAACATTCTAGTCATCTTGTTTCACCGAGATACCATTAACACCACGTAGTGATAACTCAGCCCTTAAGAAATGAGCAAGATGCGATATAACTCACTTTTGCGATTTGAATAGCAATCAGAGGGTGCGTAGAAGCAACAAAAAGCAGAACCGAAGTTCTGCTTTTAGAAGATGAAAATATGTCACTTATGCGGACTGATGTAGCTCGTATTTATGCAACATCGCTTGTTGACGCCCTGCAATTTCCGCCACTTGCTCAGAACTCTCAACCATAGACTCAAGCTGCAGCTTTGTACGTTCGCCAAGATCAGAAATATGGGTAATGGATTGAGATACATCTGCCGTCGCTCGTTCTTGTTCTTCTGTAGCAACTGAGATTTGCTCAACACGTTCTTGAATGTGCTTAACCGCGAGGTTGATATCAGAGAATGTCGATTTCACTTCATTGCTGGACTGCAGTGCGTGGGCCATTTCTTCTCTTGAATCATTAACTGCTTGGCGCGAACGCTCTGCGGCAGTAATAAGCTCGCTCATCATTTCTCGGATGTTCGTAGTTTGTTGAGAGGTATCACTTGCAAGTTTGCGAACTTCATCAGCGACAACCGCAAATCCACGCCCTTGCTCACCAGCACGGGCAGCTTCTATTGCCGCGTTGAGAGCAAGTAAGTTGGTGTTGTCCGCGATCCCACTGATCATATCCACCATTTCACGAATCTGTTTAACACGCTGGTCTAGCTCTAACATTGACTGTTCATTTACATCCAAAGAGCTTTCTAATGACTCCAAACGTTCGCGGTTTTGTTCCACGACTTGAACCCCTTTTTCAGTGTGTTGGGTTGCAAGGAGCGAGTCCTGTGAAGATGCATTTGTCACCATTGCTATTTCACGAATAGAGGCTTCAAGCTGCGTTATGGTCGTGATCATACTCGACAACGCTTCATTTTGTGTTGCCAACCCATCACTTGTTTGTTCGGCTGCACTGTGACTTACTTCTGCCGTCTGATAAAGCGTTTCACAATTGCGCGTCACCGTTTGAATGGAGTCATGTGTGGAATCGATTACTTGATTCAACTTTCGTGCTACTTCTTTCAGCTCATAAGGGCCGACTTCTTCTGCCTTGTCACGAAAATCATGTTCAGTAAGTGCTGAAAGACGCGTTAGTACATTCCTTAACCCTCGGTTTGTCCATGACTTGAGACTAAACCAAGTAACCAGAATAATAAAAGAAATCACACACGCCGCAAACACGAGCACAACGCTCACCGATTCAATGGTCTCGTTGACCACCCGCTCTTTTTCATCGATCAACTGACCAGCGGTTTGGGAGATTTGATCAAGTAACCGCATGGTTTCATCCGCAAGCATCGAAGCCTGTTTAAACTCTGAACGTTGCAATTCCCCTTGTTCTAGTTTGGCGAGGTTCAAACGCAGCACGCCCTTTTCACTAAAGCCTTGCTTCACCATCTCGTACGGTGCCGTTAGGCTTGCATATTCGCTTACTTCTGGATGTAAAGACTGGAAATCTTCATAGGCGAGATTAATACCTGCAATACGGTTACGCATTTCTCGGTATTCTTTTTCGGCTTTGCTCAGTTCAGAATGCATCATCATAACTAAGAACGTGCTTTCCATTGAGCTCGCTGAGGCAATAAATCGGTTGGCGGCATCACTCGATTCAGGATTTTCGGCACTAAGAAACGAGCTGATTCGATTCATTTCCGGGCCGATAGAGCTGAGCCCATAGCGGAACCCACCAACTCCTGCATCAATATCCATTTGAATTTTTATCACTGAAGATTGCTTCAGTAAAATGGACTGCGTGATGTTATGTAAACGCGCTAAATTTGTATCTAACTCCTCAGAGAGTTGTTCAGCAACACCAGAAGCTTCTCCAACCAAACTTTTGCTTTGAGTCGCAAGTGAATCGATTTGCTCTTTGATGAGAGGCAGTTGTTCTGGCTCAGAAATCTGCATACCATGGTTGAGTAGCTTAACCATCTCCAATACATTCCTAGTTAACTTTGCGTTCGCCATCGCGATTGGTAACGCTTTTTGCGACAAGTCTTCAAATTGCTCTCCTACCTGTTCCATTCCTTTGAAACTTGAGACAGAAAGGGCTATAACAAGAGCTATGATAGTTAAAAATGTTGCACTAACAGCCTGAATCAGTGAGAGTGATGTGCGTGAGCGTTTTCGCTTTGCCATAATCAATTTTTATTCTTTCTTAAGGTTGAATCGGTTTTGCAGTGATTCCGTCACATTTGTGAGACAAAACCGTGATTTGCAGCCCATACTATGGATTGGTTATGACACTAATATTTCAGTTGTGAGTCATAGAGATGACAGGTGGTGATTTGCGTCGAGTATATTTTCCTTTGATAATCAGTGTGCTACTAAGCGCCTGCTCTTCGGGGCCTGAACCTAGCGAGCAAGTGCAAGTGACAACACCTACAAATCAGTTATTGGACAATAACCCTGACTTGTTCCAGTTTTATACAGAATGGCATGGCACACCTTATCGCTTAGGCGGCACACAAAAATCTGGTATTGATTGCTCGGCATTTGTGCAAAAAGCCTTTGTCGAGGCTTATCAACTATCGTTACCCAGGACAACGAGACAACAATCGAAACAAGGTGTGGAATTAAATTGGACGGACGCCAAACAAGGAGATTTGGTGTTTTTTAAGACAAGACGGACGACCTATCATGTAGGGATTTACTTGGGTAACAAGCAGTTCATGCATGCGTCAACGTCTAAAGGTGTGATCATTTCAAGAATCGACAACCCATACTGGGCATCTAAGTTTTGGCAAGTAAGAAGAGTTACAATGTAACTCTTCTTACTTTTAGAATTGGAGATGACTGGTATCAAACAATATCAATCGTAAGTAGCAACGGCAGTATCGAATAGGTTTTTAACCAAAGCGATGTATTCATCAAGGAACGTGATTTGTTCATTAGTCGCTTTTTTATGCCATACACCAGCCAATATCTCACCAAGATCTTCAACAACCGCATCCGCCTCTTTTAGTAATTTGAAGCGTATGCTTGAGTGAAGCTCTGGGTTTTGCTCAAAGATCGCCATGATGTTTGAAGCCACCATATCGGTGACGACATCTTCGATGCTTTCGGATCCAGTGTCGCCAATTTCAGTCGTGAAAATATCTAGATTTAGCGACAAGTGCTCGATAAGAGCGAGATATCCATCGGTTTCTAAAACCACTGTTTTTCTCCGTTTATTGCAAGCCTTCGAAGCTGAAAGCGGAATAGTTTCAATAGTAAGACATGCCGAGAAAATTTCATTAACTTATTTCATATTAACAAACATTCACGAACCAACTGGATGTTTTTCAAACAATTGCGCTTTGCCTCACTGCGTTCGGATACAGGGTTTCTTCAAACCTTTTTGTATTTCAGTCATTTTCATGCAAACAAGTTTGGTTACGACCGTTTTCTTTTGCACGATACAACGCAGCATCGGCACTCTTTAACCATTGAGTGTGAGTTTCAAAATAAGGTTTATACTCGCAAACACCAATACTTATCGTGTAATTAATCAAAAAATCTTCCACTTTCACGATCTCTTGCTCAATTCTTTTACGTAAACGCTCCGCGAAATAGCAAGCTTGTTCTTGATTCGTATGAGGAAGCAATACCGTAAACTCTTCTCCGCCAAAACGACCGCACACATCACTGCTTCTTGCTGTCTTTCTTAATAACGAAGAAGTACGACGAATGACTTCATCTCCCGTCGGGTGACCATAGGTATCATTCACTTTTTTAAAGTGGTCGATATCAAATATTACTAATGAGCATGGTCCGTCGATAACTTTTAGGTGAGCAAACTCTTCTTTCAGCGATTGCTCCCAATAAGCACGATTAAATAAACCTGTTAAACCATCTTTGCGACTGATTTCAGACAAATGTTGATTTGTTTCTTTCAAATGAATGCGATTTCTTGCCGTTTCAGAGACATCATTCACTTGAATAGCAATGTGGCTGACCTCTCCTGAGAGCCCGATTAACGGGGTGATTACGATGTCTTGATACATGAAATCACTGCTGTTTGAAACCGGAGAAAAATTGTTGAATTTAAAAAGGTACGGTCGGTTTTCCCAGCTAGAGAAGGAACGAGTTTCCAGATCGGCGGCGGTTTTTATCTTGGTTTCTAGCCAAGTTTTTGGCAGCTCTTCAAAATGATCAAATAAACATTGGCCAAGGATTTCTTGTGACAGAACGCCACTGTATGACTGCATAAAACTGTTCCACACACACACTTTATACTCTTGATCCAACACGATAAGCCCTGAATCCATCGTATCGAGAATTTGTGTGACCCAATGAAAGTCTGCTATGTCCAGCGTAATATCGGACATTAGATTAGCTCCATGATTTCATAAATAATTTCTACGGATGGTTTATCAATTAAAAACAGTACCTCACACTCAAAATCGAGCGCTTCTGCCATGTAAGTGTATTCGATAGTAAAGAGCTCACCCAACTCGCCTTGCTCTTCACAATAAGGCGTTAACGTATCCACAATGCCTGGCTGACGAAGTGAGAATTGCTTGTCGAGCTGATCCCCTAACGATGTGAGAAATGACGAAACCAGTAAGTTCGAGATATTCAAAATGATTTCATTATGAGGTGTAAACTCAAGCAGATAGCCTAACTTCTCGCCAATTTGATTGATGTCTCTACCACGTAAACACACCAGAGCTTCACCATGAATACCGCCACCAACAAACCTCTGCGCAACCGCGACGGAGCCATCACGCCCAACAACGTCAACAAGCGTCATATGAAGTTCGCCGTAGGATAACGGACCAACATGTGGAACAGGAAGTTGGATGAACTCGTGTAAGTGGTCTGCCATAATCGCAGCCCCTTTACCAAGGGCAATGTTTGCAATCTCGCGGAATTTGGCTAATGAGGAGAACTCCTCGCAAATCTGGCTTTTAGGATCAATCGAATGACTAGGCTTGAACGCATAGTGCAGCCCCAATTGTTCATAGAGCGGTATCACCTGCTCTTCTGTCAGAGGCTTAGCGATAAAAGCTTGAGCACCTAGCTCTATGCAGCGCTGTTTTGCCTCTTGTTGAACATCTCCAGAAATAATGACGATTTTAGTCTGGTAGTGACTAACAGGTAATGACTCGAGGACTTCAAAACCGTCCATGATCGGCATCGTTAAATCGAGAAACAAAATATCGATATTTTGCTCCGCAAGAATATTTAGCGCCTCATACCCATCTTGAGCTTCGATCAGGTGCAATGATGTATCTTGTACGATGGAGCGCGCAATGAGCTTTCTTGCAACCGCCGAGTCATCACATATCAGTATTTTCATGTCACCAATGGAACTAACGTCAAAAAAATAATAATACCTGTTGTATACGTTCATCTCCATATGCTATGCCGACAAATCAGAGGCTTATAAGCGATTTGATTCACATTTATACAAATTGACTACACTGAGAGGAAGGTTTCTTTACGAAGTATGCTCAACGTAGCGCCAACACCTTGCTTTTTATCCTAAACTGTTGGTGGTCAAATAGATTCGCGAGGTTTTGTATGTGGCAAGCAATATCGCAACAGCTTTCTGATACTTTATTATTCGAGTACCAGATCACGGAAAAAGTAAGACTGTCTGGTGGGGATATCAGTGAAAGCTACATGATCAATGACGGCGAACAGCGCTATTTCGTGAAAATTAACGATCGCGAGTTTTTGTCTAAGTTTGAAGTTGAGGCAGAAAGTCTCCATCTTTTGCGTGAGACATCTACCCTATTTGTTCCAGAGGTTGTGTTGGTTGGTAAAACCAAAAATGCCTCATTCCTAATTCTTAACTACCTTCCAACAAAGCCATTAGAAGATGGCCCAAACAGCTTTAAATTAGGACAGCAATTAGCTCACCTTCATCAATGGGGCGAGCAAAAGGAATTTGGTTTTGATACGGATAACTATCTCGGGTCCACTCTACAACCCAATAAGTGGCACAAGAAGTGGTGTGTCTTCTTTGCTGAACAACGCATAGGATGGCAATTACAGCTCCTTAAAGAAAAAGGCGTCACTTTAGTTGATATCGACGACTTTATAGATGTCGTAAAACAACTGCTAGCAAACCATGCTCCAGAGCCTTCCTTGCTGCATGGCGATTTATGGAATGGGAATGCGGCTCTCACGGCATGTGGCCCTATCTGTTACGACCCCGCCTGCTACTGGGGTGACAGGGAGTGTGATATTGCGATGACTGAGCTTTTTGGTGGATTTCAACCGGAATTTTATCAAGGTTATGAATCTGTTATGCCACTTTCTGCTGGTTATCAAGAGCGTAAAGATATCTATAACCTTTACCATGTTCTCAACCATTGCAATTTATTTGGCGGCCATTACTTGGAGCAGGCTCAACAAGTTATTAATAAAATTATTTCTTATTAATTTGGAAGCCACTGCATATTTCAAGATGTAAAACCTCGAGGCACATCACTACAGAAAATGACCCTAAGCTCAAGGTTGAGTTTGGGGTCAAGTTTTATACTTATTTCGACTCAATTAGCAACAACTCCACCTAATATCAAAGGAGACTTAACTTTGGATTGTGCCTATTTTCCTTGTAGGCAAAGTAAGTGAAGGGCTGTACTTCCTTAAAGAATAGAGTGTTTAAAAGCCCTGCGATATTAGGAGTTGTTGTATGAAAAATTATACCGAAAGGCATGTCAAATGCCCCCATTGTGGACATTCAATCGGCATTACACTAGATGCAAGTAATGGTGACCAAGAGTTTTATGATGATTGCCCAGCTTGTTGCCATGCCATTCACTTAAATATGCGAGTAGATGAGCTGCAAGATAAAGTCGAACTGTTTATCGATGACAATTACGAATAACAACTCGAGCATGTAAGCGTTGGAAACACAAAGTCACTTGAATTAAAAAGGAGCGCTTGGCTCCTTTTTATCATTCTAAAGCTGTTTTGCTGCGAGAACTCGCTCAACAGTATCAACTATGGCCTGAGTCTGAGGGTCAAACTCGATATTAACGCGGTCCCCTACTTGTCTTACTCCAAAGAGTGTTCGTTGCAAGGTTTCTGGAATTAGATGTACTGAAAAACGACACGCTTCAACCTCACCAATCGTCAAAGAACAACCATCCAAGCCGATATAGCCTTTCGCTAACACATATTTCATTGATTCTTGCGGCAGTTGGAACCAAATAGTGCGGTTATTAGGCGTATCGATGATCTCGACAATATCAGCCATCAAACTAATATGGCCAGACATGCTATGTCCGCCAATTTCATCACCAAACTTGGCAGCTCGCTCAATGTTTACTCTGTCACCTTCAACTAGCTCGCCTAAGTTGGTGAGAGCCAATGTCGCTTGCATTAAATCAAAGCTGATAAGGTTGTCATTAATATTGGTCACGGTCAGGCAGCAGCCATTGTGAGCGACAGATGCCCCTATTTCTAATCCTTTACAAAGCTCATCGCTTAACTCGACAACGTGCGTTTGAAAGCGTTCTTTTTTATCAATTTTTACGACCTTAGCCGTACCCTGAACTATTCCTGTAAACATTCTTTTTACCTATTGATTTCATACAAGCTGCAATCGATGACAGAGCCTTAAGCACAGCACTGTGTATCGAGATAAAACCTGTAGATTATAGAGCAACGACCTATTGAAAAATGGAGCCTTGTTCTCATACATGCTTCTAACATTAACATGATTTATTACAGCTCTCAGTATTAGCGTATCCTGAGCTTAGCGAGCATTAAGTTAGTGTTATCCACTATTCGCAACCTAACTATGGAATATAAACATACAATTGTTTATCATTTGCGCGGAGTTTCTCCGAGGCATTTTTTCACCTTATCGTGACTAAAATCAACCATCAGATCAGTTCACCACATCTTTTGTCCTCGAGCGCTCTCATTCTTTCAACTTATTGTTCCGCTCTGGAGTATTTTTCGTGCATCGCTATAAAGAAGAAGCATCAAGTCTCATCAAATTGGCGACCCCGGTATTGATCGCATCTGTTGCTCAAACTGGTATGGGGTTTGTTGATACCGTTATGGCCGGAGGCGTTAGTGCCACCGACATGGCTGCGGTTTCTGTCGCTTCAAGTATTTGGCTTCCATCCATTTTATTTGGTGTGGGTTTGTTAATGGCGTTAGTCCCTGTTGTCGCACAGTTAAATGGCTCTGGTCGTCGAGTGAAAATCCCGTTTGAAATTCAACAAGGCGTCGTTTTGGCATTGTTGATCAGTGTGCCGATTATTGCAGTGCTGCTTCAAACCCAATTTATTCTCGGATTTATGGATGTTGAAACGCTGATGGCAGAAAAAACAGTGGGGTACATTCATGCTGTTATCTTAGCAGTCCCTGCCTTCTTACTTTTTCAAACGCTTAGAAGCTTTACGGATGGTATGTCATTGACGAAACCAGCAATGGTCATTGGCTTTATCGGTTTACTGCTCAACATTCCTCTAAACTGGATTTTCGTGTATGGCAAGTTTGGCGCACCTGAATTAGGCGGTGTTGGCTGTGGTGTTGCAACCACAATTGTTTACTGGGTTATGTTTGCCCTACTATTGCTTTATGTAATGACATCAGATCGACTTAAAAGCATCAACTTATTTGGTGAATGGCATCGACCACAATGGAAAGCGCAAGTTCGTCTGTTCAGACTCGGCTTTCCTGTTGCAGCAGCGCTGTTCTTTGAAGTGACACTATTTGCTGTCGTTGCATTATTGGTATCACCATTAGGACCAATCATCGTTGCAGCGCATCAGGTTGCGATTAACTTTTCTTCGTTGGTATTTATGCTTCCAATGAGTATCGGTGCAGCAGTAAGTATTCGTGTTGGACACCGACTTGGCGAAGAAAACGTTGATGGCGCTCGCGTTGCTTCACGAGTGGGCATAATGGTTGGTCTAGGTTTATCTGTTCTTACAGCGATATTAACCGTATTGTCTCGTGAATGGATTGCCGAACTTTACACTAGCAACCCAGAGGTCATCACTCTAGCGATGCAACTGCTCGTATTTGCTGCTGTTTATCAATGTACGGACGCAGTTCAGGTAATCGCGGCAGGTGCACTACGTGGCTATAAAGATATGCGAGCCATCTTCAACCGTACGTTTATCGCCTACTGGATTCTTGGTTTACCAATGGGTTACGTCCTTGGCCGCACAGACTGGATCGTCGAGCCAATGGGAGCGCAAGGTTTCTGGCTAGGCTTTATCATCGGCCTTTCTTCTGCCGCACTTATGTTAGGGGTAAGAATGCGCTGGATGCACCGCCAAGAACCAGAGGTGCAATTGAACTTTTCAGTTCAGTGATCATAAGAAAAAGCCAGCACACGCTGGCTTTTTTGATCGAATAATAACGCTGTTGAGTATACTTATAACAAGCTTGTGAGCCAGTTTAGCCTGCTCTCAGGGTGACGAATACGAAGTTATAAAAAGGATATTTGTGCGGTCTATTTTATTGTTATTAGTCTTGTTTCTTAACGGTTGCGATAGCTGGTTCAACCCAGAAAACGCCATGTTTGACAAGTATCACCAACGTGTCGCCAATGTGTTGGACGCTCCTACTCTTCCAATCGAATCGCAATCTACGGTGACCATACCTGCAAAACGTGACTTATTCGAGCCACTTCCAAGGCTATCGATTGGTTTACTAGAAAGCTACCAATTACGCCAGTGTGGATTATTCAATCTACTTGCCGAGAAAAACTCGCAACTTGGTAAGGTGCAAGATGCATTTCATGATTTTGATTACCAAACTTCACTGTTACGAGTCATGAATCGATGTCTATCCGAATTTCAGCTCAGCGATGAAGAACGTACTACATTAACAGAGCTTTACTCAACCAAGTGGCAACATTTAGGTACTCATCTTGACAACTTGCTACTCGCGAGTGATGCAATGCAAAAGCAGCTAACGGCGTCGGATTGGCTATCTCAAGAAACACCAAATGATGTTGCACGTATTAACGACGTCTATCGCCTTTTCAGTGAAATGTACGGCTTGCCTCATCGCGCCATTTCACGTCTGCCCGATATTGAGATTGTGCAGTATCAAGAAGAGCTAGAGAAATCTCGTTTAATCGGACGGCTTTACTATTCGATGATAAACGCTTCTCACTGGCTAAAAGCTACGACTCAGTTACTTAAACAACATCAGAATAATGTATTGTGCGGGCCAAACCGAGACGTGACCCAGTTCCGCTACCTAAGAAATGTCTTCCAATCTATTTACGTTGAAGAAGTGCAACCTTACTTAGCCTATTTAGACAGTACCTATCAGCAACTTCATGATGGTGCCACCTTGATAGAAAAGCGTATGCAACTTCATGGTCATCAATATGGCCTAAAAGAAGCACACAAAACCTTTAGACAAGAAACCCTAAACCACGTTCAGTTTTGGCAGGGTCTCTTCAAGCGGTGCGGCGTAACCGTTGGCAACGAGTAAGTGCAGAGCGTTCTATTCCTTCAGCCTCTCACGCAAGAATCGGGCAAAACGTGGTTTACCGGTATGAGTAAAACCGTTGTACCTGAACGTGACGGTTGAACCTATTTTCGGAGGCTGACGACGCACTTCATCGGTAAACCCACTACCAATGTAAAACTCTGTACCATCTGGCAAGCGAACTAACATCGCCCCCATCATACCCAATAAACGCCCCGTGCCTGGTTTATAGCCCACGACTAGCGCTTCATCATCCGCGTATCGTTTCAGTTTAAGTAAATCACTACCACGTCCAGCTTGATAACGGCTTGATACCTTACGTAGCATCACCCCTTCACCATCGGATATTGAAATCTTATCCAATTGCGCAAACAGGTGAGCTTCATTTTGGATCGCTCGGTGTTCGACATATTTGATATGAGGTTGGTCTACTTCGAGCACTAAGTCTTTGATGTTGTAATAACGCTTCCGGTAATCACCAGCAGAATACGGCATATCAAAGATCATAAAATCAATGTTTCGCCAAGCTGACTCCACAGGCGTTTTATCCAAAACCGTTTGTTGTACGAGATGAAAATTGCCTCGTCCCGCCCATAGCTCACCATCTAACGGATAGTCAGGTAGCGAATCTATAAACCAATCTGGAGCGTAGATTCGGTTACCATTTCTCGTCACGAGATGTTGTCCTGTCCAATAGGCGCGAATGCCGTCGAGTTTTTCGCTATACCAGTATTCAGATACATCGATGCCATCTTGATAGCTTTGCGCAAGAGAAACTGGAGGCGTGAGAGAAGTATCAGCTTGAAGCTGTGAAGACGCTGTCATAACAGCCAGCGCGATTAATGTCATTTTTAATGGCATAAGAAGACCTTGTACAAAAAAGCGCCTTTATTGAACCGTAACTCCTCTCGATGACCTATTTGTTACTAGTCATTCTTCGACTCAGAACAATCAACTTAAGTAATGATTTGCAAGGACAATCATAAACTTTAGACAGATTTTGCATTTAATATTTACACATTGTTCACAATAAGATGGGTGAGTCTCAAATCAAGTCGCAATCTAATCTCGATGAGACTCTTGCTTTAGCACTCGATATTAATTCGACCTCTCTCCTGAACAAGCCGTTTGTCTATGCGTTTTTGATTCTCAAATTGAGAACCTATTCCTTCTCAATTTGAATGACATTACCAAATGCTCATAACCATCTGATTTTATTTGCATTTAAATTTGGCACGTTACCTGCTTTATATCCAAGTAGAGAAAACAAACGGAGATAGAGTCATGGAATTACGCAAACTAGAAATTAATCAAGACAAATTAGCCATTGAGTTTTTTGGTGACTTAGACGCAAATGGCTGTCGACAAGCACAACATCACATTGATGAAGTAATTCACGACAATCATCACAAAGAAGTCGAAATTAACCTGCAGCACGTCCAATTTCTTGATTCTTCAGGGATTGGTGCCATTGTTTACTTATATAAGCGTCTAGTTGAACGTGAAAGAAGCATGAGTATTGAAAACGTATCAGGCCAACCTTTAGAAATCATGAGCTTGCTTCGTATTAACCATGCTATTCCCGTTAACTCAAAAGGACACTAAAAATACCGGTTTAAACGGAGGTTGGCATGGTAAATCTTATACGACGATATGTAGTAAGCGGTCTTGTTGTCGGCATGTTTGGTTGTTCGTCGTTTGACTACCCAGACCACGGAAAAGGTGGCTTGGCGGAAAACTATCAAGATATCTCAATTGAAAATTATCAGTTTTCCCCAGTCATGCCCGATGAACCGTTAGGTCCAGAGCATGGGTTGAGGTTTGATTGGCAACTCACCAAGCTACACCTAGACGCGTTGATTCAAGAAGGCGCACGCTGGTGCTTTCCTGCAGCAGTCGTGCAAGCGCTTGAGAAGCAAAACAGAATCGCACGTGAGTTAGAGGGCGGACTTCTACTCGATGCTGCTAACGACCTGGTGATTCAACGTCGACGTTTAAACCAACTTGAACAGCAACTCGACTATGTATTAAGCCAAACCACTTGTACGCCACCCGACGATATTGAAGCATTGCGTAGCGATTTGAACGTCGTCGCTGAAATTTATGCACTCCTCAATATTGATAATCAATTTGCTGTCGATTCAGCAGAAATTAATCCAAAGTACATGGGACATTTGGCAGAAGCTGCCTACATTTTACGTGACCACCCTAACCTAACTCTTGTGGTGACTGGGCATGCAGATGTCACTGGAGCACCAGATTACAACCAGAAACTCGCTCAAGCGCGTGCAGAACAAGTGAAGCGTTACCTGACTGTATTTGGCATCACTTCAGAACGTGTAACCACCAAATCTGTGGGAGATAGCCTGCCGCTTTACGAGGGTGAAACACCTGCCGTGCGTTTAACCAATCGCCGCGTAAGCATCGAGGTTATTAGCCCTAATTCAGATAGCGATACCTCAGTAAATCGCAATCTATCTGTAGGAGGTGCGCTATGAACACGATGAAACCATTTATCACCTTAGTTCTTTTGTGCTTGGTCGCTTGGGTACCTACTTCGTCAGCTGATGAAAACAATACTGTTAAGGTCGGCGATTTAATTCAGATTAACCTACCTGGAGAAGCTTCTTTAAATAAAGGGTTTCAAGTCGATCGCCGTGGGCGTATTAACTTACCAGAAGTCGGCCCTGTATTTGTTGCTGGATATAATGAGCAACAACTCCAAGACGTGATTATCGAAACGCTAAAAACCGTGTATCGTGACGTAAACAACGCTCGAGTCTTTATCAAACAACAACAGTTATTAGTGTCAGTCCAAGGCTACGTGGTCAAACCCGGGGAATATACCTTACCTTCAGGTTCCAACATTCAAATGTTTGTATACGAAGCTGGCGGCCTTCGCGCTGGTGCTCAGCTCGATAAAATGATCGTTAAACGCGGCGACAAAAATATCGAGTTTGACTACAAACGTTTCCTTGATACTGGTGACAATAGCCAGCTCCCGAAATTGGAATCGCTGGACGTACTGTTTGTTCCAGCATCTCCACTCGTTGGGAATATTGAGCAGGAATTTGATGCAGCAAAACTCGCGAACTCAGGCGACAGCGCAGACTCCGCTCGTGCCATCAAAGTCTTTGGTGAAGTTAATGCTCCCGGCTCATTCTCTTACAAACCGAACACCACGCTCGTTGATGTCGTGATGAGAGCTGGCGGCGTAACACGATATGCCAGTGTTGAGCAAATTCGCGTGATCACAAATAACAACCCAACCATGTTTAATCTAAAAAAGTATCTGGATACGGGTGATCAAAGCTTACTACCAGAAATTCTACCGGGTGCCACCATTTTTGTTCCAAAACAGGAAGAAGAAATCAAAGCGGGTGCAAATGTGGTTTATGTCATGGGTGAAGTTGCCCACCCTGGCGCGTATGAAGGAAAGCAAGACGCTAGCTTCATGGATATTCTCGCCAATGCAGGCGGGCCTACTCGCTATGCAGAATCTCGCCAAATTCGTGTCATAAAAGCCGATGGTAAGGTCATCAAATTCGACCTAACCGCGCATACCGAGGGGCTGTCTTCGGTTAGACCACCGAATGTCGGACCCGGAGACGCGATTTTCGTGCCTGAAAAAACCGATTTCAACGAGAAGTCATGGCTAAAAGTGGCGCCAAGTCGAGCGGTCGCTGTGATGGGAGAAGTCGTGCGCCCGGGACGTATTGAATGGTCAGACGAAATGGATTTAATTGATCTGCTTGCCCATGTTGGCGGCCCAACACGTAGAGCTGACACCACCAAAATTGAAGTCGCCAATAATGGTCAAATGACACAGTTCGATTTAGATCAATACATTTTAGATGGCTCACCAACATCGAATCTGCCCCGAGTTTCTGCTGGCACGGTAGTAAGAGTCCATGCATTACCTGACGATCCATCAGACAACAAATCGCAATGGGTAAGCCAGAGCTCTGATGCGTCGATATATGTTTTCGGTCAAATCAATGCCCCAGGCCGCTATCGCTTTACCGAAGAAATGCACTTTCTGGATATTTTATCTGCCGCCGATGGACCAACAATGGATGCCGATATTCACAATATTCGTGTGACGCACCGAGGCCTAGGCTATGCCAAAGTAAGTAAATTGAATTTGTCGATGTACTTTGAAACGGGCGATGAGTCTATTCTGCCCCACGTTCGTCCCGGCGATACCATTTATATTCCGGAAAAAAACAAAAACTGGTTGGATCGCTCCAAAGAATCCACCGTGCGTGTATTAGGTGAAGTAAGAGACCCTGGGCGCTATGTATTTAATGACAACATGACGGTACTTGACTTGCTGGCCGAAGCAGGAGGCCCGACAAACAATGCGTATCTTGAAAAAATCAGTGTGGTCAACATGTCTTGCTGTCAGGGCCAAGCTCGAACATTTGATTTGGTGAACTTTAGCAAAACCGCCAACATTTATGATTTACCAGTCATCCGTGCAGGCGACACTATTTACATTCCACATAAAGACGAAAGCTTTGCTGAAAAAGCGAGAGCCGGATTAAGAGATATTTTACAAATCACCACAACCATCGTGTTAATAGGAGCGTTGTAATGACTATTCCTGCCACTCACGCTGAGATTGAGCAAATTTATCTTCAGAGTGAACAGAAAGGCCACAAAACGATTTGTGTTGTGGGTTGTAAGTCTGAAGACGGCGTCACTTCCGTGGCTTCATCTCTAGCAGAGCGTCTGGTTTTAGCTGGACACAATACTTTGTATGTGGATCTTAACCTGTTCAAGCCCGCGTATCGCACCATTCACGAGTTTGATGATACAGAAAAAGTTGGCCACCTGATCACAAGAGAAAATACGCATCAAACCTTAGTTGGTCTCCCTGCTCCATCTCTCGCCAGCACTCAATTGGCGTACCGAGATCCGACAATGCTGAAGCGCAATATTGCAGAGTGGTTAACGCAGTACGAGCGTGTCGTGATAGACACATCTCCACTTCTGAGTGTCAACCGAAGCAATATTGCCCCTCAAGTGATTGCGGGCGTATGTGATGCCACCTTATTAGTCGCACATTATGGCTCTACGACGGCAACCCAACTCGAACAAGCCAAAAAACTACTTGATGCTAGCGATGCGAATTTGATTGGTTCCGTGCTGAATATGAAGCATACACCTAGCCTGAAAGATGAGTTGATCCGACAAGTTTCCAAGCTACGCTTTTTACCCAAAAAGTGGAAAGAAAAGATATCTCAACAAATTAAGAAAAGTGAACTGTTTATGTTATAGGGAGCGCCAATATGACTGCAAATAACACACCGACTATCGAACAGGAATTGGTGGATGAACACATTCTCCAGCAAATGATCAAAGATACGTGCGCCGAAATCATCCCTACGCTGATTGAACACTATATTGAAGAGTCACGAGAGCGCATGGAGAAAATAGAGCAAGCATTAAGCGCGAAAGACCTCCAAACATTAGAGTTCGAAGTTCATACACTCGGCAGCTCTGCCCTTGCTTTAGGTAACCGAACGCTTTCCAGACAAGCAAGAATGATTGAGAAATATTGTGTGGAAGGGAAAACACTAGAAGCATTGGCTCTCTGTGAGTCTCTTTCCCAGCTGGCAATTGAATCGTTTGACGCGCTAGAAAAGCGAAAAGATCAGGGGTTCGAGTAACCGTTTCAATAATAAATTATCTTATGAATCATCGCACTTATTAAAGTGCGATGCCGATATCATCTAAGACATTTACAATTTAACTTAATCAATTAAAAAGTATGGATTTTTCGCAAATTTCCCACCTTGTGCTAATACTTAGATAACGCTTTTCTCAAATTGAGAATATTCAGCACTAGAGAGCACTAAGCCATATAACTCACTCATCACGCCAAATACAAATAATAGTGCTGACAAAAATCATAAAAGTGAAACGAACTACGTTGGGATAGGACTATGAGACCAAGGGTGTTACTGGTAGAAGACTCTACTTCATTAGCCATACTTTATAAGCAGTATGTCAAAGACGAACCTTATGACATTTTTCATGTCGAAACAGGTCGCGAAGCAATTCAATTTATTGAAAGAAGCAAACCTCAGCTCATCATTCTCGATTTGAAACTGCCCGATATGTCTGGTGAAGACGTGTTGGATTGGATCAACCAGAATGACATTCCTACCTCCGTTATTATTGCTACAGCGCATGGCAGCGTAGACTTAGCCGTTAACCTAATTCAAAAAGGCGCGGAAGATTTCTTAGAAAAACCTATTAACGCTGATCGCCTAAAAACTTCTGTTGCATTGCACCTCAAACGCGCCAAACTAGAAGATTTAGTAGAAAACATTCAGTCCAAGTTTGATCGCCATAACTATCACGGATTTATCGGTTCAAGTCTCCCAATGCAGGCGGTATATAAAACCATTGATGCCGTTGCTCCAACATCTGCCAGTGTCTTTATTGTGGGTGAAAGCGGCACAGGTAAAGAAGTCTGTGCTGAAGCCGTGCACCGTCAGAGCGATCGTAAAGACAAGCCTTTTATTGCTATTAACTGCGGGGCCATCCCCCGAGATTTAATGGAAAGTGAGATTTTTGGCCACGTTAAAGGCGCATTTACCGGAGCCACAACAGACCGAAAAGGTGCTGCGACGCTGGCTCACGGTGGGACGCTTTTTCTCGATGAACTGTGTGAAATGGAACTTGAGATGCAAAAGAAGTTGCTCCGTTTTCTTCAAACAGGAACCTACACACCGCTTGGTGGCACTCGAGAGATGAAGGTGGATGTCCGAATCATTTGTGCCACCAACCGAGATCCATTAACAGAAGTGGAAGAAGGTCGTTTTCGTGAAGATTTGTATTACCGCGTACACGTAATACCTATCGATATGCCCCCCCTACGTGAGCGAGGAAGTGACATCGTCACGTTGGCCAAGCACTTTTTGACCACTTATGCTAAACAGGACAAAAAGAAATTCTCAACAATCGACAGCGAAGCTCAACATATCATCAAGCACTACGAATGGCCGGGTAATGTAAGGCAATTGCAAAACATCATACGTAACATTGTGGTGCTTAATAATGACGAAAAAGTCACGCTGAATCACCTACCCGCTCAACTGACTAGAAAGTCTAAAACAGCGAGAACATCCACTCCCGCACATGTAACTCAAGAGCCAGCAAACCCTACAACAATAACATCCCAACCTGTGTATGTTGAGGAACAGTTGGCCCCCGCTAGAGAACCGTCAATACCGACACCGGAACCTAACATACAATCCTCAGCGGCTGCCTCTCCGTACTTTAACTCTGATGGAACCATTCGCCCTATGTGGCAAGTGGAGCGTGAGGCGATTCAAAACGCAATCGCATACTGTGATGGCAACGTACTCAATGCCGCCGTAATGCTGGAGCTAAGCCCATCTACGGTTTACCGAAAAAAACAAGCGTGGGAAGCGGATGAAATTAATCTCGAACAATCTTGAGAAACCTGCCGTTGGTGAAATTTGGATTTTTCTTGATAGCCGCCTGTTTGGCGGTATCGAAAGTCACGTCATAGAGCTTGCTCGTGGATTAATGACATTTGGGCACAAAGCACGTGTTGTCTTAACGACTGAGTACTCACCACCAGCACAGATTGTAGAGAAAGCAAAAGAATCCACCATCCCTGTGAGTTACTTGAACCATTTGTCTGGTGAGCCACATAAGGCATTAAAGATCAAACACCTAACAAGCGCGGTCGCCAATCACCAACCATCGGTCATTCACTCCCACGGTTACAAAGCGTCAATCTTAGCGCGCTGTGCCAAGCTACTCACGCGCACATTTCCTCGCTTGATTTCAACTTATCATGCAGGAGAATCATCCTCGGGCAAACTGTGGCTCTATGATTGGCTTGATAGAAGTTCAGGCTACCTCTCTAACCACTGCTTTTCCGTCAGCCCAAGCATTCAGCGCAAAGTCATTTTCCCTTCGGAACTGCTGAATAACTTTGTTTCGATACCCGATCGTAATCTCAACTATCAAGAAATCGCTTTCGTCGGCCGATTGAGCCAAGAAAAAGGGGCTGACCAATTTATCGAAATAGCTAAGCTCTGCCCAACACTGCATTTTAGTGTTTACGGTGATGGACCAGAAAGAGAATCACTCCCCCACATTGCCCCTTCAAATGTGACATTTTTCGGTCATCAAACTGAAATGGAGACCGTTTGGAAAAACATTGGCGTGCTGGTAATTTCTTCTCGCTATGAAGGCCTGCCTATGGCGGCGCTTGAAGCAATGGCTAGAGGAATAGTCGTGATGAGCCTACGCGTGGGTCGCTTGCCCGATATTATCCAAACTGGCGAAAATGGCTTTATTGTCGATGACGTCCCATCTCTCGCTCAATGCCTTAAACATTGGATGTCTCTCGATGAAGTGCAGCAATCTCACATTCGTCAAAACGCTCGGCAGACCATTATTGATGATTTCTCGGCGCAAAGCGTTATTCCTGTATTGCTACGAAAATATCAAATTGAAACGGAGCAATAAGCCATATTGGTTCTCAATATGAGAATATTGCTTCTCCACTTAAGTCCAAGCACAAATATCTAATAATATTCAAACACATAAACTAATGGCATATTTTGGCATCTCTGTTGCAACTCAGCAGTTAACACAAGTTAATGATGAGACAGAGGTGACTTATGACTACTCCAAAACGCATTCTATATGTTCATTATGGTGATAACTGGATTCGCGGCAGTGAAGTGGTACTTCTGGATCTCATCTCAGGGATTGACCGTGATAAGTTTGAGCCATTCGTGTGGTCAAACTGCCAGCCACTAATCGATAAGTGTCAATCGCTCGGAATTGAAGCGGAACATTCTGTTTTCAATCTCGTTGGTGGCTGGAGTGCGCCTCGCTGGGATATTAGCGGATGGAATAGCCTTATCAAACAGGGCTCAGCACTGATCGAAAAACACAATATCGACTTGGTACACGTTAATAGCGGTGGTCCTTGTCAATGGATGTGTTTGGCTGCACGTATGAATCACATCCCACTTGTCACCCAACTTCATTGTCACTATACATTGCGAGATCGCTTCTCTCTTGGGCTACACCTCTCCCCAAAATTGATTTGCGTTAGTAAAGATGTCGGTCGTGAAATTATTCAGGACGGTTACCCAGAAGACCAACTTTATGTTGTGCACAACGGTGTATCGCTTCTGGACTCTGATACGCCCATTGATATCAAGGCTCACCTCGGAATACCTCCACAAGCGTTTACCTTTCTCTCGGTAGGTTCGTTGATTAAAAGAAAAGGATTCGACCGCCTTATTCGCGCTATGCGCATGCACAATTACCATCACGATAATCCTCATCTTGTTATCGTTGGCGATGGCGAGGAAAGAGAAACATTGCAACAACTTGCTTCAGATCTCGGTATCCAAGACAGAGTCCACTTTGTCGGGGAAAAAAGCAATGCTGGTGCATGGATGTCTGGGAATGCAGACGCTTTTATTAGCGGCGCCTACGAGGAAGCCTTTGGTCTCGTATTAGGGGAAGCGGCTTTAGCCCAATTACCTATCGTGGCTCCTAAAACGGGAGGTATTCCTGAGTTGTTCGAGCATAATCACTCTGCGCTACTGTACCAGAATCGCGGAATGGCAGGCTTATTAAACGCTATCCAACAAGTCATGCAAGATGTAGCTCTAAGAAACAAGCTAGCTGAAAACGCCTATCTTCATGCTAGCCAAAACCTCACGACTGCAGCATCCATAAGCGCCATTGAACGTATTTATGAAGGTGAGCTTGAGAACAACAGTATTACACCAATGCCAATGACTCACTGCATGAAGCCTCTTTCACGCTGGTTGAGCATCAATTGAGGAGCCCAGTCATGAAACGTGTATTAATGTTCGACGCCATCCCAATGCAAGGTGGTTCTAAGATTGCGAATGCAGAGCTCCTCAAACAGTGCGATAAACTGAACGTAATTGGTTATCTGCTGACCACGAATCCAGAGCATTGGGAGTCACTGCTTAGTGATACGCCTCGTGTGCAGATTATCAAAATCAAACCATCACCATTGAGCTCCACTCATGGCCTCACTTACTGGTTAATGAACGCGTATTACTTTATCCAACTGATTTTTGCGTGCATGAAACTACCAAAGATAGATAGCTTTTTAGGTCTATCTTGCCCAAGTAATGATATGCCTTTGTACTTACTGAGATTAATCAGCAAAAAGCCTGTTGTACAAATGGTTCATGGTCCAATTGGTCGTTCAAGATCTTCCGGCTACTGCTTGGTAAAAGCATCCGCAATTTATTACTTGGCAAACACCCGAGAATCGATGCTAGAGGCCTTACAGGTCTACCTCAAAACAGAGAAGCCAGCCACTGAACGCTATTGGTGTGGTTTGAATGCGTCTACGTTTGTTAACGGACTATCGAGAGACCGCTGGCCAAAACAAGCAAATCCGATTTCAAACCGCGTCTTCTGGGCGGCCAGCTTACTAAAATGGAAGAACATCGATCTTTTTCTTGATGCTTTAACACTTGATAAGACAAAAGAGATCAAATCTACCGTGTGTTACATCAAACCAAATGTGGCAGGTGTGGAATATTCAACACCTGACTTCACCACAAAAGGTATTGAATGGCATGAATGCCCAGATAACCTCGATGACCTACGCTCTCAGTGTGGTGTGTTTGTTTCCACCAGTGTTAACGAACCTTTTGGATTATCCATTTTAGAAGCTCTCGCAGCAGGCATGTGCATCGTCATCCCACATGATGATAGCTACTGGGATCGCGTATTGACGCATGGCCGCAATTGCATCAAGTACACACCAAACAATGTGGCGTCGTTACATAACGCAATTCGCCTTTTGAATGAGTCTCCATGGATGAAAGTGACAATGGGTATCGAAGCACTCAACGTTTCTCAACTTTATACGGCCGAACGTTGTTATCTGCCAATCGCTCAGCACCTTGCAGCAGAATCCGCACCGAATGGCGATTGTAAACTCAAAACACCGCGATACATCAAAGGATATGACCATGTCTAAAGCAATGACCAACATGTCGCTGTTCGCTATCGCGTTAGTGATAAACAAAAGCATCAGCTTAATCATGCTGCCTGTATTGCCCCACTTTCTCTCACCAGAACAAATGGGCAAGCTTGAACTGCTTACCACCTTTGGCGTTGTCACAACCTTATTCGTCAGTTTCGCTTTGCATGAAGCGCTGTATCGATTCGTAGGGGTTGAAAAGGATCAAAATACGCGCACAAGCCTTCTAAACCAGCTGTACTCACTTGCTTTGTTCATCGCTGGCATCGTGGCTTTATGCCTACTCGCTATCATTATGCTCGCGCCTATTCCTGCACCTTTTACGCGAGTCGAGTTTGCTATTGTTATGTTTGCTATCGTTCTAGAAGGCAGTATCGCAATCGGCACAGCTTGGTTGAGAACACAGGACGACAAAGCAAGAACCCTACTTAACGTCATGGTGACTACCACTGTTTTTCAGGTCATTTTCATCATCACGGCGCTGTCTGTTCACCCACATGTTATTTCTGTTTTATGGGGTGGCTTGTTGGCTGCTATTACTCAGTTTGTCTGGCTGCACATCATTAACCGCTACAGCATGACTCTGCCAAATCTGACAGTGGCGAAACAATACCTAAATTACTGTCTTCCAATGATGATGGCTGGATTGGTTGCGTTTTGTCTCAATGGCGCTGAACGCTGGTTCATCGGCGCGAACGCCTCACTTGCGACGTTAGGGATTTACGCGATAGCCGTAAAATTTGCGGTTGGCATGTGTATTTTAGTTCAGCCATTTGGCATGTGGTGGATGCCACGTCGATTTAATTACCTAGAAGGTCGTAAGAGTACAGAAGCTGTGCGCATCACTCATCTAGGCATGATTTACATTACAGGTTTAAGTGTTGCAGTCGGCACATTAGCAATGGTGATGATCACTTACCTGTTACCAGAAACCTATCATGAGGCGGTACTGTTCAGCTTGTTCTTACTGCCTATCGCTATGCTAAAAGAGTGGAGCGAGCTCATTAATATTTCCATTTTGTACAAGCGTCGTACTCGCTGGTTACTGGGTATTAATGTCGTCTCAGCATGCGTTGCAATTGCTTTGCTGTTTGGCCTATCGTCCCTGGGTATCTATGGAGTTTTCATTGCGCTTTATTACGCTCAACTGTGTAAGCTTGGCCTTACTTATGTGGTAGGCCAACAATGCATGCCGTTGCCTTTTCACCTAAGTCTGATGGTTTTATTGCAGATTATCTCCGGTGTGGCACTGTTCCTGCTTCACTCTTCACAATCAATAGGCATCGCCATCGCAATTTGCATTTTGACATGCACTTTGCTGGCAGGGATAGCCACTCGCTATATGAGTAAAGAGACGCTAAATGCGCTCACTCGATACATGGTGAAATGGCGTGGACAGGTGAAGAGATACTCGTTATGACTGAAACCAAGGTGAGAAGAAAACAGTCCATCGCAGCGCTGACGATTACCGTCTGTATCGGCCTGCTTTGGATTGTTATGCCTCACCCTATTTTGATCGTCGCACTATGTTTCGCCCCGCTGGCTTTACTGTTCGTTCTCAACCAAACGTTTTGGCTTGTCACGCTGTTCGTTATTTTTTCATTCTTCCGCATTCATGAAGCGTTTCCCGTTATCTATAACTTTAAGATCCCATTGCTACTATCATTGGGGGCACTGGCCGCACTTGCTTTCCACCTTTTGATAAGTCGCCAGCTTGCGGCTTTTTGGCACCCTTCATTAAAATGGTTGTGCATATTTTGGGGGCTGGTGATCATCGGCATCGTCTTCGCCTCCAGTCGTGACATTGCCATTACAGTTTTCAAAAATACCTATTGGAAAATCATCATTATGACATTGGCGATCACCTGGCTTATTACCAAGCCTGCTCAGTTAGCACAAATGTCGAAAGCGATAATTTTCGCCGGATTGTTGATTGGTTTAGTCGCATTACAAAACGCAGCGAATGGCATTGATTTAGTGGAAGGGACGCGCGTATCGATTGGACGCTCCATAGGCTCAGTACTCGGCGATCCGAACGACTTGGCGCTGGTGTTAATGTTTCCTCTCGCCTTTACCGTTAGTCAGTTAATGGAGAAACGTTCACCTAAGCATCTCCGGCTCTTTGCACTTGTTACCTGTTTGGTATTGTTTTTTGCGATTATTGAGACACAAAGCCGCGGAGGCTTGTTAGGCTCTTTATCGGTATTTGCGTACTTTGCCTTTAAGCACATCAAAAGCAAAACGTTAGTCTTAGTACTAGGCGCCGTAGCAGCCATCGTACTCTACGCATTTGCTGGTATCTCAGGGCGAGAATCGGGTGGCGCAGCCGAGGATGGTATAGATGCCTCTGCGATGGGGCGACTTTACGCGTGGGAAGCCGCATTTAAAATGGCTCTCCACCATCCGTTAACTGGGGTTGGGCTTGATAATTTCTACTTTAATTACTATTTCTATAGCCCTCACTGGGATGGCATCAATCACGCCGTACACAGTACTTGGTTTGGCGTATTAGCGGAAACGGGGTTTGTTGGACTCGCCGTGTTCATTACATTGATTGTGTCATTGATTCGAACCTCTTTGCATTCTATTTCACTACTGACGCCAACATCGGATTACACCCTATCTGTTGGAGCAAACGCAGTCTTAAGTGGGCTGATCGGGACCATCGTATCAGGCACCTTCCTCACTCAAGGTTTCACTTGGCCAATATACATTCTGGCGGCATTAACGGTAGTCGTTAGCCGAATCGTTCAAAGTGATTGTCAAAATGAGAAACCCTAATTTCAAATACCAACAGAAAGCCCAATCACCTGTTTTATAACAAATAAATCCTTGGCACGTATTGTGATTACTCTCTTGATTAGTAATCAAATAACAAAGACTCAAGGAGAGCCACATGACAGACATCGTAGTATTTGGAGAAGATTTTGGCGGGTTACCCTCCTCCACTCAACACATTGTCAAACGACTAGCAACGAGCCACCGCATCCTTTGGGTTAACTCAATCGGTCTTCGTCAACCTAGGCTGACCACTAAAGACATGCAACGTGCGTTAAACAAGCTCACTCGTGTATTTAATAACGCTGGATCGCATAAGCCAACGTTAGAGTCTGCAATAAACCCAAATATTCACACCATTAACCTACTCACTATTCCTGCTCCAAGTTCTGCGCTGGCAAGAAAAGTAGCGGCTAAGATGATGAAATACCAGCTCAATAAAAAATTACACGCTCTTGGTTTTGATAAGCCTATATTTTGGACATCGCTCCCGACGGCCGCAGATGTTTGTGCGGAAATGAATTCACGTGGGCTAATTTACTATTGTGGCGATGACTTTAGCGCTTTAGCTGGTGTTGACCACGACACGGTTGCCAAGCATGAACGTACACTGGTTAACGCGGCTGATGTGATTTTTACAGCAAGTGACAAACTCGCCACTCAATTTCCATCTGGTAAAACCGTCACTTTACCTCACGGTGTCGACTTTAGCCTGTTTTCTGAGCCAGCACCTAAGGCTGAAGATTTACCTAATAATGGTCGCAAAGTGCTGGGCTTTTATGGCAGTTTGTCTGAATGGTTAGACTACGACTTAATTGCCCAAGTCGCAGACCAAGCGCCTGACTGGGATCTCGTGTTCATCGGCCCCAACGAGTTCAGTGATAATCCGCTTCCACAAAGAAGCAACGTATACTATCTGGGCCCGAGAGCGCATCACACTCTGCCACGTTACTCCCAACACTGGGATGCCAGTTGGTTGCCCTTTGTTGATAACGCTCAAATCAAGGCATGTAATCCGCTTAAACTTCTTGAGTACTTGGCAACAGGAACCCCTGTTATCAGCACACCGTTTCCTGCATTAATGCCCTACAAACATATGCTTCATGTGGTTCAAGATGTCGAAGACGTGCGTGCCAGTCTCGATCACCTCCTACCGCCACCAACAGATTCAAAGTCATTTGTTCAACAGCAAAGCTGGGAAGCAAGAGCCAACCAAGTTGATAAATTAGTGAGGGCGCTATGAACGATTTAAGAGAAAACCTCAGTGTACTGTTACATGGTGCTTGGAGACGTCGCTACATGATCGTTATTCCTATGCTTGTATTGCCTGTGCTGGGTTTCATCGTAAGTAAACTGGTTCCGACGACTTATGTCGCTCATACGAGTATGCTTATCCAAGAGACAGCGAAAATGAACCCATTCCTTCAAGATCTTGCCGTCTCAACCATGCTGAAAGATCGATTGAGCGCACTCAGTACCTTGCTAAAAAGCCGACATGTTTTGTACTCAGTTGCCAAAGAACAAGCGCTGATTAGTGACGAAATGAGTGCCAAAGAGCAAGAGTTCATCATTAAAGATCTCGCGTCGCGTCTGTCTGTTCAGCAGCTTGGTAAGGACTTCATTCAAATCCAACTACGAAGTGGCAAACCGAATGGCATGGAGTCGATGTTACTCTCCGTCAGTGAACATTTTGTCGAACAGCTTTTAGCTCCTGAAAGATCTTCAATTAAAGATTCAAGTCACTTTTTAACCATCCATATTAATAAACGCAGAGAAGAGTTGGATAAAGCAGAGCAAGCGTTCGCGGAATACAAGAATACTTACTCTCACGCGACGCCTGAAATGCAAGCACAAAGCCTGACTCGTCTGGCAAGCCTTAAACAAACCTTGGCAGAAAAAGAAGCGGAGCTTGCTGGTGTTACCCGAAGCCTAGGTAGTTTGGACCAACAACTTTCTAAAACCAACCCGGTTATCGGTAAGCTTGAAGAACAAATCATCGACATTCGTAGTGAGCTCACTTTGCTTCGCGCCAAGTACACTGAGGCGCATAGCATGGTTCAAGGCAAGCTACGAGAGTTAAACCGCTTGGAGCAAGAGCGCTCAGTACTATTGAACTCTAAACAACCGGAATTAAACAGCGCCCAACTTTGGGATATCGCAAGCAATACCACCGTAAACAGTCTTGGAGAAGCTCAGCCTCTTCTGGTCTCTCAGCTTCACCAACTGCAAATTATGCGCGGACGCTTTGAAGCCCTCACAGAAGAAACAAATAGCTTACGAACAATGATTCAAGAGTTAGAAAGTAATGCGCATCGATTTGGTAGCACCGCAACAGAAATCAACCGCCTAGCTCGTGATGTCGCGGTAAAAAGAGAAATGTATGATGACCTTGTAGAGCGTTATGAAATGGCTCAATTAACTGGTTCACTTGGCGTATTTGAAGAGAATAAACGCGTGAAAATCATTGATGAACCTTTCACACCAACCATTCCGTCTAACTTACCTAGTTTTGTGTTTGTCATTTTAGGGTTTATCGGTGGCGCGGGTTTGGGCATTGGATTAGCGACGATACTTGAGTTAGCAGATAACTCTATCCGCTCTAAAAGAGCATTAGAAAAGCATCTTGGCGTTCCTGTGATCACCACCCTACCTAAAGTGGTATACGGAAGCTAACAGCCGTTAACACTCCATTACAAGCACTCGTTCAGCGAGTGCTTTTCTTTTTGTGCTTATTCTAACTCCATGTAAGGTTTCCACTAATATGAATCTCAAATTGAGAATAAACATCGCCCCTCATGTGCATTGCCATTAACCTTATGTTTTTAAAAACTTAATTTATTGGCACGCAGTCTGCAATTCCTAAATAAACAAAGAACTCAACGAGGGTTTGAGAATGGAATTCAGACAAAAACAAAATAGCACTCAACGCAATAAAAAAGTGATATTACACGTCGTGCAGCACTTAGCTCCTGGCGGTTTGGAAACGCTCGTATTAGAGATGCTTCGTTTTGCGCAACCGAATCATTCCGTGTTTGTCGTAAGTTTAGAGGGAAGCAAAGCGCAAGCACTGCAATGCTGGTCAAAACTCTCGGCCTACCAAGGCCAACTGCACTTTCTCAATAAGAAACCTGGATTCAGCGGAAAAACCATCAGTACGCTGACTTCCATGCTCAAAGGACTTAAGCCTGATGTGGTCCACACTCACCATATCGGTCCACTATTATATGGTGGGATTGCGGCACGCTTAGCGCAGGTGCCAGTAATTATCCATACTGAGCACGACGCCTGGCATCTGAATAACAGAAAGTCAGCTCGACTTCAGTCCCTACTGCTAAAAATGATTCGTCCACATGTGGTTGCCGATGCGAACTTTGTCGCCGAACAAATCCAGACAAAACTGAATTACCGCAAAGTCTGCACCATACATAATGGAATCGATTGCCAGAAATTTCAAAGCGGTAATCAAGCAAGCAAGAGAAACTTGTTTGGGCTTCCAGCCAACAAAACCGTAATTGGAGTAGCTGGACGTTTAGAAGCAGTTAAAGGCCATAAAGTGCTTATCGAAGCCTTCTCTCATCTTACGCCAAACACACACCTAGCCATTGCTGGAGATGGTTCTCAGAGAGCTCAATTGGAAGCACAAGTTAGAACGTTAAAACTTGAGGATCGCGTTACCTTTTTAGGCTTGGTCGACGATATGCCCAGCTTTTACCAAAGCCTCGATTTATTTTGTTTACCGTCGCTTCAAGAGGGTTTCCCCCTCTCAACACTAGAAGCTCAAGCATGTGACGTTCCTTGTGTCGCAACCGATGTTGGTGGCGTGAAAGAGACGCTCTGCCCGATTAACAGCACATTGGTTGAAGCCAACCGTGTGTTCTCTTTGGCGGAAGCTTTGTCGCTGCAATTGAAATCAACCCATGGTTCTCCTCGAACTTTTATTCTCAAACATTTTGATATCAGAGACATGGTGAGTCGCTACTCACGTTTGGCCAAGGAGGCTAGCTATGAATGATTTACTTTGGATTACAGGTTTTGGTTTATCCGCATTTTTAATTGTCTATCATCATGTTGGTTATCCATTGCTACTTAAATGGCTTCCTTTAAAACAGCAAAAAACCACAGCACCATTTGTAGAGCGAGCTTACAAAGCCTCTCAAACAGACAGTCAGTTACCATCTATTACTGTCATCGTGCCCGCCTACAATGAAGAACAATGGATAGCAGAAAAGATCCGCAACCTTGCGAGCTTAGATTACCCAAGAGATAAATTGAAAGTGGTGATCGCATGTGATGGCTGCACAGATAACACAGCCGAGATTGCTCAAGCGACGATTCAAGAAGCAATCTGCTCCGATACACTGTTCATCATTAATGACCACCAAGTCAATCGCGGTAAAGTTGCCCTACTCAACGAAGAAATGCGTCATGTTAGCTCGGACATTACCGCACTGAGTGATACATCGGCATTGATTTCTTGCGATTCTCTGTTGCTAGCTAGTCAGCATTATCAAAATGAGAAGGTTGGAGTGGTTAACGCGACATATCAAATAATGAGTACCGATAACCAAGGTGAAGCAGCGTACTGGCAATACCAGTCTCGAGTGAAGCACCAAGAATCCTTGCTAGGTTCAACGATTGGCTCTCACGGTGCGTTTTATACATTCAGAACCCACCTATTTGAACCACTTGAAGTCAGCACCATTAATGACGATTTTATTCTCCCTATGAGAATCGTTTTGCGAGGCTATAACGCTATCTACGAACCTAACATGCTAGCTCTTGAACTCGAACAAAGCTCAGACGACGCAGACTTCAAGCGACGCCTAAGAATTTCAGCGGGTAACATGCAGCAGCTCATGCAATTAAAGAAATTACTGCTACCTCGCTATCGTGGCACTGCCTTTGCATTTCTATCGGGAAAGGTTCTGCGCTTAGCAACACCCTATTTGATGATTGTTTGCTTGGTTTGTTCTCTGCTACTGGCACACAACCCGCTGTTTCAAATAATGCTGCTCGCTCAAGCCTGTGTTTATGGTATCGCACTTGTCACTTACTTGGTGCCTGCACTTAACACAGTCAAGCCTTTTAAACTGATTAGCTACATCGTCATTGGTCATCTCGCCAATTTCATCGGCGGTATGAAGTATTTGCTAGGAATGGAAAATGGGCGTTGGAAACGCGTCAACCAATAAGGAAAGCATCATGAAAAACTCACGCTACGATTCAAATGTATGCCACGCGAAAAGAACGTTTGATGTACTGGTTGCAATGTTTATTTTGCTCGTCACTGCACCACTATTCCCATTTATCGCGCTAGCTATAAAAATCACATCCAAAGGCCCAGTGATCTATCGTCAACTGCGTGTTGGGCGCTGTACACCAGAAAAAATGGATCTTTTTCAGATCATGAAGTTTCGCACCATGTATATTGATGCGGAGCAACGCTCCGGTGCAGTTTGGGCAACCGAAAATGATCCTCGAATCACACCAGTAGGACGTTTTTTACGTAAGACGCGTTTAGATGAGTTACCACAGCTGTTTAATGTGTTGAGAGGTGAAATGTCGATGATCGGGCCACGTCCAGAGCGCCCTGCTTTCTACCAAAAGTTGGAAGATGAAATCCCTTATTTTGTAGAACGCACATATGGCGTATTACCAGGAATTACAGGCCTAGCGCAAGTAAACCAAGGCTATGATGCATGCATTGAAGATGTAAGACGTAAAGTTGGTTTTGACCACAGTTACGCACTAAGCTTAGGTTCGTTCTACTCTTGGATTTCAATGGACCTTTCAATCATGAGTAAAACATTCGTTGTGATGATTGATGGACGAGGCCAGTAGTTTCTCGATTCTCGTAACGGTCACTCTTGCCACTGGCGTCGCATCTTTTCGATGGTCGCTGGTGGCACATCATGAATGCTTTGATACGCTCCGCGACACACCTTAACTTCCACCTCAATGCGCTTCTTCACGCAATAGTCCAAGTAACGCTTCATCTCCCAGTGACGAACAAACGTATTACTCACAATCACGACTTTCCCTTTGTTCAACCACTTTCGAGTTTGCTGAAAACACCATTCATGCGCTTGGGGTAACTCAGTTGGATTAAAGTGATAATCACCTTCATCATTTTCAAAATACATGTCAGCTTCAAAATGCTTAGCACCAAGCTCTATCGCCAATTGCTTTGCTAAGGTTGTTTTACCTGAACCTGGAAGTCCACGAATAAGAATGAGTTTAGCCAGTGACATAATGCTGTTAAATGAGGTGGGAATAAGCCCAAACTGTAACGGAATTATTGAAAAAGAAAAGTAGAAATAAAAAATGCCGAGCGCATTAGGCTCGGCATTTAAATTCAATAGTGGATAGTGTTTATTTGTAAGCTGACAGTTCGGTTCTTAACCCTTTAACCAAGCTTACACACATCAACAACAGAACAAAGGTAAACGGTAATCCCGTTGCAACCACGCCTGACTGCAATGCTTGCAAGGCTTCTTTGCCACCAACCCAAAGCATAACGGCTGCAATTGCACCTTCAATACAAGCCCAGAAAATACGCTGTGGAATTGGTGCATCAATCTTACCGCCCGCAGTGATACTATCGATAACCAGTGAGCCAGAGTCTGATGATGTAATAAAGAACACCAGAATCAGCACGATAGAAAGCATTGAAATCACTGAGCTATACGGTAGCGCATCGTAAACATGGAACAGAGTCAGTGAAATATCAGTTAGACCATTTGCACCTAGCTCCCCCACTTTATTCACCACTTGGTCAAGCGCGATACCACCGAATACAGACATCCAAATCAAGGTAACGACAGTAGGAATAACGATCACTGCGAACAGGAATTCTCGAACCGTACGACCTTTAGACACACGCGCGATAAACATACCAACAAACGGTGACCAAGATACCCACCAAGCCCAGTAGAATACCGTCCAGCCGTGCATCCAAGTTTCATCTTCACGACCGTGGGGGTTGCTCAACGGAATAATATTTTCAATGTAAGCCATTGTTGTGTCGCGTAGCGAACCCCACGCCGTATCAAACGTGATAAAGGTAATGAAAATAAGCAGGGCAAACGCAACCACCATATTGACGTTACTCAGTAGCTTAACACCACCATCAATACCACGAATTACTGATAGCACCGCGATAAAGGTAACAAAGGTGATCACAATCATTTGTGTACCAATGCCGCCTTCTAGACCAAAGACATGGTTAATACCACTGGTCGCCTGCTGAGCACCGAGACCCAGCGACGTTGCAAGACCAAACAGCGTGGATAAAACGGCAAGAATGTCGATAACATGCCCTAACCAACCCCATGCTCGGTCACCAAAAATTGGATAAAACGCCGCGCGCAATGAAAGCGGTAAACCTTTGTTAAAAGCAAAAAACGCAAGTGCTAGTGCAACGAGTGCGTAAATACTCCAACCATGCACACCCCAGTGGAACATGGTGGCACCCATAGCGAGAGATTTCGCTTCTTCTGTGTATGGCACTGCGTTCAGTGGCATTCCCCACCAATCAGTGAAGTACGCGGTCGGCTCCGCCACACTCCAGAACAGAAGGCCAATACCCATACCAGCAGCAAAGAGCATCGACAACCAAGAAACGGTTGAGTGATCCGGCGTTGCTTCTTTGCCACCTAAGCGGATTTTACCCAGCGGAGAAAAAAGAAGAGCAACAGCGAATAATAAGAAGAAGTTTGTCGACCACATAAAGAACGCATCAAACTGTTCGATAATTCCGTTTTTCAGACCGTTTAATACATCACGAGCAGTGGTTGGCTCAACAAGAAGAAGTGAAATTAGACAGAAAACAACGAGACCCGCACTGATGCCAAAAACGGGGTTATGTATGTCGAATCCCCACTTTTGAACGTTGTCCTGTCCAACCTGATAGTCTGTTGTGTCGATACTATATTTTTTAAATGCATTATCCATAAATACAAATTTAACGTGAATTTGAAACGCCCCTCAGGTGAGAAGAACTCCAATACCGCCCTCCATTAATTTGAACTCTAAAGTTTTAAAACGGGGCGAAGTTTAGCAGTAATCACATATTTTTGCAAAAAATCGCCATTTATTGCATTTTTGGCTCAGTTAAAGGCAGATGAGAACAAAGTAATATCAACACAAAAATTATGAGGTCTAACGATTGATTTTATCGTAATTTGATCGTTCGAAAAGCACTGGAAATACTTGCGCTCTGTGGCTTTATCATTGATGGGCGCGTAAATTGAGATAAGTAACACTGACTTGGTTTCAAAGATAGCGATGAAACCAAGTCAGTAAAGTTTTCATAGAGACTGATTATTATAGGAAATGGAAGGTAATATTCCCCGTCACACTGCTCACGGTGTCACTATCGCTGTCAATATCCACGCCAAACGCTTGATAGCTTGCCCCAATAGAAACATTATCGAGCAAGAAGTATTCGGCACCGACACCATACATGTAGGAGACACCATCATCTTTATCTAGATTTCTCAGTCCGCCGTCATAATCAACATTGAATGCATTGATGCCACCTTTGGCATAGACATGAAGCGGCCCAAAGTCGATGCTTGGTTTCGCTGCTAAATAGAATGAATCAAAATCAGCACTACCCCTGCTGCCACTCAGTGATAAATCCACTTTGCCGTGGTTAAAGTAACCTGCCTCTATGCCAATGAATGGCAAAATACCAGTACCTACATGAATACCGTAGGTTGTATCGTTTTCGTTATCGATATCAGATTGACCAATTTGACCGCCAGCGTAAATCCATGAGTCAGCCATTGCTGATGTGGAGCACAGCGTTAGAGCTAATAACGAGAGTGTTTTTTTCATACTATCCCTTTCTGAGCGATTCCTAAGCGAAACATTACGCAAATATGCGCATTTAATCGCCACTATATATTGGAAAGCATGAGCATTTTAAGATCCAAAAGTGAATAATTTATGTTCAACTTTTGTTTTGTGACTTCCAGACAAAAAAACACCGACATAAAGTCGGTGTTTTTCATATGGGTGTTAGAAAGCTAGACGCTTATAGGAAATGCAGTGTTGCGTTAACAGAGAACGTGCCGATATCGTCTTTACCCGCCGTGTAGTTCATGTAGCTAGCACCAACAGACATCGGACCAAAAATGAAGTACTCAGCACCTACACCGTACATTAGATCCAAATCGTCATCGTCTTTGCCGCCTTTCACTTCTTTGTCCCACTGGTGGAAGCCACCTTTTGCATACACATGCAGTGGTCCAAAGTCGATGCTTGGCTTAAGTGCTGCGTAGTAAGACGTTAGCTTAGTGTCTTGACCATTTACGTTAAATTCACCGTGTTGCGTCACACCTGCTTCAATACCAATGATAGGTAGGATGCCTGTACCAACGTGAACAGAGTATGATGTATCCGTCTCACCTTTGTAGTCAGACTGACCTACTGTTGCACCACCGTAAATCCAAGAATCTGCCATTGCCGCAGAAGATGCGCCAAGTAGCGCCACTGCTAATAGAGTTTTTTTCATCATCTACCTTTACTCTTTATTATTCCCACGTCTGCATAACTCAGTCGTTGGTACTACAAATAAAGGGAGGCGAACCATTGCCTCCCAGAACTAAAAAATAACGCTTATTAAGTTACTAGCAATTAGTGTACCAGTAACCTTATAAGCGATAATTACAAATCTGACGCTATTTTACTGGTTGATTAGCAAGCATCAATCGCGTTTTTGACTCGTTTATCAGAAACAGGATAAGGAGTGCCTAATTGTTGAGCAAAGTAACTCACGCGAAGCTCTTCAATCATCCAACGCACTTCCTTTACGTTTTCAGGAATGGCCACACCTTTCGGGATCTTATTCAGCAACTCTTTATAGTCTTGAGTCACAGATTCAATCTTCAGCATATGTAAACGATCTTTGTTTGGATCGATTGGCAACTTCTCCATACGACGCTCTATCGCACGCATGTAGCGAAGAATATCCGGCAAGCGTTTCCAGCCACATTCCGTCGCAAAGCCTTTGAAGATCAAGCCTTCAATTTGTGCTTTGATATCTGACAGAGCAAATGCCATTGTGAAGTCGATTTTGCCTTTTAGCTTCTTATTGATGCTAAACGCCGTGGTCAGAATAGTCTCAACCTGTTTCGCGATCTCTACGACGGTATCACCCAGTTCAGCACGAACGTGTTCTTTCAACGCTTCGAACTTCTTTGGCTCCCAAACTAAGCCACCCTGCTCTTCAATAAGCTTATCGACACCACAGGCGATACAGTCATCGATCAGATCAAGCACTTTGCCGTAAGGGTTAAAATACAAACCCAACTTCGATTTGTTCGGTAAGTTAGCGTGCAAATATTTAATTGGAGACGGCACATTCAACAAAATCAAACGACGCTGACCAGCACGCATTGCCGTTATCTGCTCGTACTCCGTTTCGTAGAGTTTGATTTCAACGCTGTCTTTGCTATCAACAAGTGCAGGATACGCTTTTACATCGTAGCCACCACGTTTTTGTTGATACACTTTCGGCAATTCACCGAAGCTCCACGTATGCAGACCTTGCTGTTCAATATCGTCATCTGCCACTTTGGAAAGCGTTTCTTGAACTTTGTCTTTCAAGCTCTCTTTCAATTCGTGAAGATCTTTATGTTCCTTCAGTTTGCGATTTCGATGATCAACCGCTCGGAACGTGACTTTCAAGTGTTCAGGCACCTGTTCCAAGTTCCAGTCTTCACGCAACACTTCTACACCCGTCATGCGGCGCAGTTCTTTTTCTAGCGAGTCTAGCAGCGGCGCTTCCATTGGTGTTACGCGTGCTAAGAATGCATCGGCATAGTTCGGCGCAGGTACAAAGTTCTTACGAATCGTCTTCGGCAGCGATTTAATCAAACTAACAATAAGCTCATGACGCAAACCCGGGATCTGCCAGTCAAAGCCCGCTGGTTCAACTTGGTTTAAAATCGGCAACGGCAAATGCACTGTGACACCGTCACTATCATCGCCTGGTTCAAATTGGTAACTCAACTTGAGCTTCAAACCATTTTGATGCCAGAAGTTCGGGTAATCCAAGTCGGTGACATGACTAGCGTCGCCCTTGAACAGCATCTCTTTTTCAAAGTTCAGCAGCTCAGGATCTTCTTTCGATGCTTTTTTCCACCACGTATCGAAATGTTTACCAGACACCACTTCGGTACCAACACGTTGGTCATAGAAATCAAACAGCTCATCATCATCCACCAAGATGTCACGACGACGAGATTTGTGTTCAAGCTCTTCCACTTCTTGCAGAAGCTTACGGTTTTGCTTAAAGAACGCGTGTTTGGTTTCCCACTCACCTTCAACCAATGCACTACGAATAAAGATTTCGCGGCTAACGGTCGGATCGATACTGCCGTAGTTGACCAAACGTTTCGGTACGATTGGCACGCCGTAAAGCATGACTTTTTCGTGCGCCATCACCGCCGCACGTTTCTTCGACCAATGCGGTTCGCTGTAACTGCGCTTGATAAGGTGTTTGGCTAATGGCTCAATCCATTCCGGCTGAATCTTGGCAATGATACGGCCCCAAAGTTTCGAGGTTTCCACCAACTCGGCTGACATTATCCACTTAGGTTGTTTCTTAAATAGACCCGATGCAGGGAAGATGTGGAAACGAGCGTTGCGCGCGCCTTGATATTCATTCTTTTCTTGGTCCTTCATACCGATGTGCGACAGCAAACCAACCAAGATCGCACTGTGTACACCATGGTACGACGCAGGCTCATCGTTAAGTTTGAATTCCATTTCACGCATCGACTGATGAATTTGGAAGTACACGTCTTGCCACTCGCGAACGCGCAAGTAGTTCAAATAATCTTGCTTGCACTGTTTGCGGAACTGGTTGCTAGACAACGCTTTTTGCTGCTTTTGTATGTATTCCCACAAATTCACAAACGTCAGGAAGTCCGACTCTTCATGGAAGAAACGACGGTGCTTATCATCTGATGATTGTTGTTTGTCTGAAGGACGCTCGCGTGGATCTTGAATCGACAAGGCTGCTGCAATGATCATCACTTCTTTAAGCGCACCATATTTTGGCGCTTCCAAAACCATACGCGCCAAGCGTGGGTCGATTGGCAAACGAGCTAATTGGCGACCGATGGAAGTCAGGCGTTTTTTCGGGTCTTTTACCTCAGAATTAATCGCGCCAAGCTCTTCCAGCAAACGAACACCATCTTGGATGTTACGTTTGTCCGGCGCTTCCACAAATGGGAAAGCTTGAATGTCGCCCAAGCCAAGTGCCGTCATCTGTAAGATAACCGATGCTAGGTTGGTACGCAGGATCTCGGGGTCGGTAAACTCTGGGCGCGACTCAAAATCTTCCTCTGAGTACAGACGGATACAGATACCCTCTTCCACACGACCACAACGACCTTTACGTTGGTTCGCACTCGCCTGAGAAATCGGCTCAATTGGAAGACGCTGAACCTTAGTACGGTAACTGTAGCGGCTAATGCGCGCCGTGCCCGGGTCGATAACATATTTAATACCCGGAACGGTTAGCGAGGTTTCTGCCACGTTGGTTGCCAGTACAATTCGGCGACCAGCATGAGGTTGGAAAATCTTGTTCTGCTCGCCCGCCGACAAACGCGCGTAAAGCGGCACAATTTCGGTGCTCTTCAGATTGCGTTTAGACAGTGCATCTGCGGTATCACGAATTTCACGCTCACCGTTCATGAAGATCAGGATGTCACCTAAACCTTCATCGCACAATTCGTCTACCGCTTCAAAGATGCCTTCAAGTTGGTCACGATCATTGTCGTCATCACCGCTTAATGGGCGGTAACGTGTTTCTACTGGGTAAGTACGACCCGATACTTCAATGATTGGTGCATTGTTGAAGTGTTTTGAGAAGCGTTCTGGGTCGATGGTTGCCGACGTGATGATCACTTTCAAATCAGGACGACGTGGTAGCAACTCTTTCAAGTAACCCAAGATGAAATCGATGTTAAGGCTGCGCTCGTGCGCTTCATCGATAATAATGGTGTCGTATTGATTCAAGAAACGGTCATGCTGAATTTCAGCCAGCAAGATACCGTCCGTCATCAATTTGATTTGGGTATTTTCAGAGATCTGATCGTTGAATCGAACCTTGTAACCAACAAACTCACCAAGCTTGGTTTCCATCTCTTCAGCAATACGGTTCGCAACCGAGCGCGCCGCAAGACGACGAGGCTGAGTATGGCCAATCAAACCGTACTTACCACGACCAAGCTCAGCACAGATTTTTGGCAGCTGAGTGGTTTTACCAGAACCGGTTTCACCCGCGACGATAACCACTTGGTTTTCTTCAATCGCTTTAGCGATGTCGTCACGCTTTTGGCTGACGGGCAGAATTTCTGGGTATTCAATCGTTGGTTTGTAGTTGCTGCGTTGTTCCGCAACCATCATCGATTTAGCAATGTCGAGTGCAATTTCATCAAAAACAGCATTACGTGCTGCATCTTTCTTAATTTTGCTCGCACCAGAAATGCGTTTACTTAAACGGAAGCGGTCACGCATCATGCACTGGCTTAACGCTTTGCGTAGAGACGCCGCGCTATTCACTTGAGCCTGAGGTGCTTTATCTTGTTTCGCTGTCGCCTTTTGCACACCATTTGACGGTGTCGCTTGCTCTTCAGCGGGATTCTTTTTTGGGGGCTGTGACGAAGTCAAAGCGTTTCCTATTCTTTTCATTACAAAAACTGCGCGGATTGTATCACACAAGATCTGCAACAAGATAACCGAAACCACATTCAAATTTTTCGAACATGTTCAGCGAATCCCTATACTTTTTAACCAACGTGCCTCGCTTATAATGGCTCCCATAGTCAAAAGCACTTATTTAAGGAATAACCATTATGTCTCGTGTACTAGCTCTAAAATCAAGCATCCTTGGCGATTACTCTCAATCAAACAAACTGGTTGAAGACTTCATCAAAAATGTAGACCAAGACAAGCTAACTGTTCGTGATTTGGCTGCAACCCCATTACCAGTTTTGGACTTCGCCGTTGCCACTGCACTTCGCGCAACGGAAGATCTTTCACAAGAACAACAAGCGGTTGTCGAACTGTCGGATACCCTTATTGAAGAGGTAAAAGCCGCAGACACTTTGGTTATTGCCGCACCAATGTATAACTTTACGATTCCGACTCAGCTTAAAAACTGGATTGATTTGATTGCTCGCGCTGGCGTGACATTCAAATACACAGAAAACGGCGTTCAAGGCCTGATCGAAGGAAAGAAAGCGATTGTCATCACGACTCGCGGTGGTATCCATAAAGATTCACCAACAGACAACGTCACACCATACCTGCGTACCGTGCTAGGTTTCGTTGGTATCACTGATGTGGAATTTGTTTATGCGGAAGCGCTAAACATGGGTGAAGATTTCGCTGAGAAAGGCATTTCTGAAGCGCAGAGCCAACTTGCAGCGATAGCGTAAATTGCCCTAAGCTCGATAGTAGAATGTAAATAACAAGGGATTGGTTCGCGCCAATCCCTTGTCGATCAAAATGCCCTAATCGTGTTTAGAAATTATCTTATTTCTCCCAGAGCGATTCACTTTCTCTAAGTTGTGTAGCGCTTCGTGATAGAGCTTTTCCAAAGACTGCTCGGCTTCGTTTATCATATTCTCAATCATCGCATCAAACGCGACATCACTCGGAATTTCGAGATCGTCTCCAACGTCAACCTCAAGAGAATTGACGTACAACACTAACCATTCATCACCCTCTAAATGTCCTTCCCCGTGGACGACAAAAAAGCGCTTGGCAAATTCATCGTTGGTACAGTTTATCGCCTCAATTTGAATATTGAATGAGGAGTCGATACTCATGGTGCTCATGCCATCCGATTCATCAGATGCATCACAAACAGCCTTAACTTTGGCACGATACACGAAGGTTCGCGTTGAAAGCAGCATTGTATTATTCATCATTACTCATAATGGGCGATAAAGAAGTCAGTTGCAAATCCGACCTATATGCATCTTACGATGCTCTAAAACTCGAACTGGAAGTAAATGGTATTGTAGTTGCTCCCGCCTTTAATGCGCCCAAACTGGGACGCACTTTCGAAAATTGCTGAGCGGTGATGCAATGAATAACCCACCCACATATTTTCCCAGTTTTTTTGGTTGAATAAGTCACCTATATTTACATCAAACGAGAAGTCTAAGTAGTTCAGTAGCTTACTTGGTGTATAACCCTTGTCTTCCATTTCGGTTCCTTCGATGTAGGTAATGTTGTCGACGTATGACATACCTTCCGCAACACCAAATCGCCAAGTCGTTGGCCAATTAACTGTATAATAAGCCTTAATCGCCATCACGTATTCTGTGCTCGCGGACTGAACACTGGACGACCAGTGATGAACCAAACCTGGCGTTAAATAAATATCAAGAGGAAAGCCAAACAACTCGTCCGTTAGCGGGTGCCCATAAAATAATGAAGTAAGTTGATTGTCGTATGGGTCTTTTTCTCTCTCAAAGCTAAATATTTCACCAATATTTGAAGGCGTCGCCCAACCATGCGCGATACGTAGGTATGGTTTATTGCTCAGTGTTGATTTCGGAGCTTTGCCTTTATCGTTGAAAAAGCCAAAACCGACAAACACTTCACCTTGATATCGGTCCTCTACAAGCTGGCTGTTGTAGGCATTATCATCTAAGCGAGTGACACTCGTCTCCCCCAATAAATACAAGTTGGAAGTCACATGATAACGCGCTTTGATGCCGAGGTTGGCATCAAGTCCTGCTCCAATTCTTTCCCCAGTAACATCTTTAAACGCATAATATTCACTGTTGAAGTCAGCGTCTTTGTATCGAATCGTGATAGATGGCTCTAACTCCCAATCACCAAACGCATAATTAGCGGCAAGGCGATAATTAGAGTGAAACTGGAGCTCATCGTCCGTCATTAATTCTACTTCTGCGCGCCAGTTGTCGTTAATGCTATAACGAACTTGACCACCAAAGTCGACTCTGTCCCCTTCATTGGCATTTTGTAGCGACATGGGAATATCAACAAATCTCAATCGCATGATCGCACTCGCGCGCCAGTCAGAATCACTCTCGTCATACAGAAAAACGCCGCCTTCAATGCCATTGATATACAAATGCTCGTTTTCAAAGAACATCATTGGTACAAATGTACTCACCGTCGAGTCATTATCGGCGGTATAAAACGGGATCGATGCGGTGCGATACATCGCTGCAATTCCCCACGTTTGCTCTTCTACACCATACGCAGAAGAAGCCATCGCAGCTAAAGGCAAAGTGAGTGTTGTTAGAATTAATCTCTTCATGAGTTCGAAAAATGTTGGTTGAGAAGCAGGCAAACATCAATGATTTGCCATTTAAAGCTTATGTTCTTCTGATGATAGCCGTTACAATGACAAATGTTGTCATCCTCGTGACAGTTTGAGTCCCAAGATTATATTAATATTGCACGACTAGATGAGCTTATTTGTGAATATTTTTACTATCGTAACAAGCTCTTAAAACTCTAGCTTAGTTCTAAATCAAACATAATGAAGTAAAAAGTGAAAGCATCAGAACTTATCTCTACCTTGAATCATTTACCCGCAGACACGGACCCAGACATTGTGATGGGAGAAGCATGGCTGCCTGAAAGGTTGATAGGGACTCAACTTGATGGTGACATGTTATTTTTGCACTTTGATAATGCTCCAGAAGATGGTCAGGGAGACGAAGAGGGACGCGGCTTCGTCGAGCACGAAATAGATCTAATCAGAACGCGACTTCAGCAGATTTTGGATGAAGACAGTGATAACGCGTCAAAAGCCGATGCCATGCTAGGTTTATTCCTTATGGGACATGAACTTAGCAGTTCACAAGTTATCGAAATATTAGAAGAAGAAGCTGACACGTAAGGAGCCGTTTTGCCAGCATTGATGAACACGACTGAAACATCTTCACTTCCTCTTATCGTTGCAGGTCCGATTTTGCGCAAAGTGACCGCAACTGAAATCAATATTTGGCTAGTCACCACCCAACGCTTGGAGGGTATGGTGCAAATTACGGATGAAAACGCCTCCGTCATTCATCAAGCCCCCTTAAGTGAGCAAAAAGAACAGCTTCAAATCGGTCTCAATGCGTGGTGCTGTTTGTTGCAATTAAAGGGCGAGTTTCCGACCCATCAAACGTTACGCTATCAAATACAAACGCAACACGGCTCCGTAACGGAACTGCTTCCTCATCTGACTTATGAACGAGATAACTGTCCAAATTTGGGCGTTGAGTTCCTAATCAGCGAAAAAGCAGATTATGTTCTGCATGGCTCGTGCCGGAATCCCCACCACTTCAGTAAAGATACATTGGTCGCTGCGGATCATAAAATCGCATCTCAAACCATCGAAGAAAGACCAGATATGCTCATCATGAGTGGTGACCAAATCTACGCAGACCATGTTGCAGGCCCTACTCTGGACGCCATCGAACAAGTCATTGCCCTACTCGGTTTACCGGGCGAAGAATTCGAGCAAGCGCCGATAAAAAATACCAATGCCCTCTACCAGCACTCAGCTTGTTATTATGGTCGGGACAAATTGTTGCCTCATTATGTGAATGATGGCAGTTTACTGAGTACGTTTTTCCCGCACAGAGGGACGCCAATATTCAGCGCCAAAGAGTGTGAAAACCATCTAATAAGCTTTGCCGAATGCTTTGCAATGTACTTATTGGTTTGGTCTCCGACCTTATGGAAGCTTATTCGGACAGATCGCTTATTAGAAAATGAGTTTACTGTCGGCGGAGCAACTCTCGAACCCAAATGGCAACAGCAATGGCGCGAAGAAAAAGCTCAAATAGATAAATTCGTCTCAGGTCTAGATAATGTTCAACGCCTACTTGCTCACATTCCAACCTACATGATCTTTGATGATCACGATGTCACCGACGATTGGAACCTTACCATAGGCTGGGAACAAGCCGCGTACAGCAACGCCTTTGCAAAACGTATTATAGGCAACAGCCTGATTGCCTACTGGCTCTGCCAAGGGTGGGGAAACGCGCCAGAAAAATTCAATGATGAGTTTATGAGTATCGCTCAACGCTTTTTCAACGAGCGTTCCTCACAAACTCAAGATGCATTTATTCAATATTTGTATCGCTTTGAGAATTGGCATTACACCATTCCGACGACGCCAAAAGTTGTCGTGCTAGATACGCGAACCAGACGCTGGCGTTCTGAGTCTAAAATGAACAAGCCCTCTGGGTTAATGGACTGGGAAGCAATGATTGAGTTCCACCAAGAACTTGTTCATCAAGACAAAGTTATCATTGTTTCTGCCGCGCCAATGTTCGGAGTGAAATTTATCGAAGCACTGCAGCGAGTAGTAACGATGCTTGGTAAACCATTAATGGTCGATGCTGAAAACTGGATGGCGCACCCCGGAAGTGCGAATACGCTTATTAGTATTTTTACACATACTAAGACGCCGACCAATTTCGTTATTCTCTCTGGTGACGTGCACTACTCTTTTGCATACGATATTAAGCTCCGCTATCGAAAAAATAGTCCGAATATCTATCAAATCACCTGTAGCGGGATTAAAAATCAGTTCCCAACCCAATTGCTCAATATTTGTGATGGTCTAGATAGACTGCTATATAGCCCTCGTTCGCCTTTAAACTGGTTTACAAAACGTAAGCGGCTAAAGATCTACAAACGCGCACCAAGTACGCACAATTTTTATCGCTTAGTTAACCACAGCGCCATTGGTGAGCTGCGTCTTGATGACGAAGGAAAGCCGAGCCAAATTAGCATTCTAACGAGTGATGGTGAAGAGGTACATTTTCCACCAACTCGTGCAGAAGGCTAAATCTCGCTCCCAAAATGACTTGCCCTTTCTTGAAGGCAAGTCATTTTGGCTGAACTTAAAAGTACGAGGGATTTGGGTAGATGAGCAAAGCTCTTGACTGTCAACGGCGTGCTAAATTTGATACCACACCTTGAGATCTACCGTATTTATGACCATGTTAACCAAATAAACAATAGCTCGGTGTTCAATATGTTTAACTCTCTTACCTCATTATTTAAACAGCTCATTGAAGGCTCTGATTTAAGCCAAACCAACACACTCTCTCCGAATATGGCTATCGCGTGCTTGCTGTGTGAAGTATCTGGCGCAGACCATAACGTCGATGATAAAGAGCAAGAAACAAAGCGTTCATTATTGATGAAGCTTCTGTCATTAAATGAAGAAGAATCAAATGCTTTGTTAGATCAAGCGCAACAGAAAATAAAAGACTCCGCGTCTCTGTACGATTTTACTTCTCAACTGAGAGAATTGACTCAAGAAACACGCTACAACTTAATCAAAAGCATGTGGGAAGTGGCGTATGCCGACGGCGAAATTGATCCACTAGAAGATGCAGTGATCCGCAAAACAGCAGAACTACTCTACGTTGATCACAGTGAGTTCATTCGAGCAAAGTTGCAATCTCAGTAAGGAAACAAGGTAAACATGTAAGTCGCGCAAGCTATTTCAAGTCTGCCGTGAAATGATGGCGAAGATTGAGTTCTATAGCCATAAAAAAACGCGCATTACGCGCGTTTTTTCGATAATCCAACGACATTGTTATTAAAATACTGGTCAAGATATGAATATGTTTGACGAGCTCTACACTAAACAGATTCCATGACAAAACAACAATGGTTGAATGACGATTTGATTACAAGTTTGCCTATCTATATCGGACCATTAAAGCATAGTCAGAGCAAGCTTCGCTAAATTGTACGCATCCACATAACCAGAATGTTGGCGCCCTTCCCAATCAATGCCTTTTGCTTCTTGAGCGGCTCGGTGACCAATACGCTTATCCTTAAGACGATTTTGAATGCGATAAAGCGTCGCTAAGTTGATGAACTCCGTAAATGGCGCTTCAATACCTTTTTGCTTACACTCTTCAAGCAGGATGAGGTCATCTCGGCCCCATGATGCATAAATCTTGTTTCGACCACCAAAGTTCTTAACCATGGATTTAAGCACTTCTTCTAATGGGCGTCCTTGTTTTTCAATTTTACGCGGCGTAATACCTGTTAGCTCGGCACAAAACAGCGAAACTTCATCATGTTCAGGTTTTACGTAGTATTGAGCTCGCTTGACTATCTCGCCTCTAGACAAATCTATTTCAGCCAACCCAACTTCGATAATTTCACCCGTGCTGCCGACGCCATTTTCGTTCCAGCAACACATTTCTAAATCGAAGCATACAATACGGTTATGGTTCATAGTTTGTCTTGATTCCTAACATAAAATTTTAAAGCGTGGGATTCTACCGTAACACGGTGTAAAACTCGAATTTGCGCGCCCATTTAATCGCCAATCGACACATTGTTACGACCGTTTTTTTTACTCAAATAAAGTTGATTATCCATTTTGTGATACAAGCTTTCAGGATCTTCATCTTTATGGACAGCCGCGCCGATACTTAACGTGCAAATGATTGAAGCATCGCCATAGTCAAAAGCCGTACTTGCCACGATGCTCCGCAACTTTTCCAGATAAGCTTCCAGTGCTTCTTTATCAATGACTTTAGAAATAATACAGAACTCATCACCACCAGCACGATAAAATCGGTCTCCAGGCTTTAGATTCGCACTGACTAGCTTAGTCACATGCTGCAATGCTTCATCTCCCCCTAAATGACCGTGCTTGTCATTGATAACTTTGAAGTGGTCGATATCAAAACCAACCAATGCGAAGCTAACACCTTTGTTTATCTGGCTAAGCAAATGATCGTTAAACGCTCGGCGATTGAGTAACTGAGTTAGAGGGTCACGCTCAGCCATCCTTTTTAATTCGACGGTTTTAAGCTCTAACATGACCGCCAAGCGCTCTTTTTCTCGCGACTGTAAATTCACAATCCAACTAATCAAAAAGGCGATTACTAACCCGGCTAATGTCGTGCCCGCTAAAATAGAACGCTCCCAAGCAGAGACGGCATCAGAAAGTTTAAAATCAATCCGCCACTCACGATTAGGCAGCTGAATGGTACGGCTTATAACCGTTCCTCGAATGTTGTCCCAGTTTGAACTTTGGAAGAGAACGGGATCATCTGCTGCGTCAAAGCCTAAATCTTCTACGCGCACCGACATATCTAGCTCAGTCGCGGTTTTCGTGATCAAATCCTCAAAGTAAACCGTACTTCGAATCACCCCTGTCACTACACCTAATAAATGTTTGTTCTCGAAGTCAAACACTGGATGGAACACTAGCAGCCCAGTTTTAGGAATGGACTTGTCATACCCATCTTGCAGTAAGCGAACTTTATCCGAGACATTTGCTCGCCCATTTGTGGATATATCATCCAAGATGAGATCGAAGCGTTTACGTGAAAAATAGAAACCTAATAGAGAAAGGTTTTCTGGTGTTCTTGGATAAATATCCGATGCGATAAAAATTGGCTCTTTGTGTTCAAAAATGTACCCGTAGGTTTTGGGGCCATCTTTAGGAACGGTAAACGGTTGGAAATCAGGAAATGTTTGACGGGTCTTTAAAATATGCTCATCAAGGTCTTCGAATTCGACCTTTTGCATCCATTGAAGTCCAATTAGACTTCGCGAGCTATTGATTACTTGTTCCGCATACATTGGGAACGAAGACCAATAGGTGCGTTCAATCGAATGAAAAAAGTTTGCACCTGCACCAATGAACTTTAAATCATTTTCGACGTTCGCTTTCAGTGATTCTGCTTGTCGGTCAGCTAAAGTATCAAACGTCGTCTGCGTATACCGTTGCTGCATCGTATAAGCAGCACCGACCACACCAGCAGTGACACACAACGTCGCTGCAAAAGCTAGAATAGAGTCTGAATGTCGTTTGATAACGCTCTTGTGAGCGGTGCTTTGTGTCATATCGTAATTTTGATACTTCCGTAAGTTAAACTTCGGGATCTATTGAAATACTGCGTTAGCAACGCACAAACATCAAGCAACAACCTATGCTGGGCAGTCCGATCGTCGATTTTTCACGCTGTTCGTACGGTATAGTCACGAATTATTACAGCCTTAAGCCTTGAATATGCTACCATCCGTCATCATTTTAATGTCTAAACTTGGTGCAAGATCGCAAAGACGATCGTTTTAGTGAACACATATGAGCCAATACTGAGCACCAATAATCAATAGAAAGAGAAAAAACGTCATGAACATTGATTTGAACCTAATTCCTCAAACGTTTGATATGCTTCACGCAGGCCTTGCGGCTTCGAGCGTTTTACTTCTTCTTATCGCGGTATCTCGTAAATCTAAAGTGATCGAGAAAGTGGTAGAAAAACCAGTCGAGAAAATCGTCGAGGTTGAGAAGCCAGTCGAGAAGATCGTTGAAGTAGAAAAAGTAGTGGAAGTTGAGAAAGTCGTAGAACGTGTTGTAGAAGTTGAATCGAAACTTGCAACGGCATCTACAGACTCTGCAATGCAGCTACTTTCTATCATGCAGCAAGAAGCTCGTCTGATTGACTTCCTAAAAGAAGACCTAACGTCATTCTCTGATGAAGAGGTGGGCGCAGCTGCTCGCGTAATTCACACTGGCGGTCAGAAAGTACTGAACGACTACGTGACGCTTGCACACGTTCGCAACGAAGACGAAGAAACTCGCATTACGGTTGAAGAAGGCTTCAACCCACAAGAAATCCGCCTAACAGGTAACGTAACAGGTAGCGCGCCATTCAACGGCACACTAGTTCACAAAGGTTGGAAAGCAACATCAATGACGTTGCCTAAACTGGCAGAGAACTACGACGCATCTGTGATCGCTCCAGCTGAGGTTGAGCTTTAATGGAACACATGAACCAAGAAAACCATTCTCAAGAAGCGTCTGTTGAAACCCAACAGACGCCTAAATTCAGTGTCGGTATCGACTTGGGTACAACACACTGTGTGATGTCTTTTGTTGATACACACGATGAAGACGCTCGCGTTGAAGTAATGCCTATCCCGCAACTTACTGCGCCAGGCACGGTTGAGACTCGCAGCCAGTTAGGCTCTTTCCTATACCAACCGCACGAGCACGAAATGAACCCGCAATCACGCGTTCTTCCATGGTCGAGCGAGCCAAAAGCTCTGGTTGGTGCGATTGCACGTAACCTAGGTTCAAAAACACCAATTCGTCTTGTTGCAAGTGCGAAATCTTGGCTTTGCCACGCTGGTGTGAACCGTCGTGATGCATTCCTACCAGCGGGTAGCCCAGAAGAAGTGGAAAAAGTATCCCCTCTTCGCGCGACAGAGCTTTACCTAGAGCACCTAAAAGATGCTTGGAATCACACCAATCCAAATCACAACCTTGCCGATCAAGACGTGACTATTACGGTTCCTGCTTCTTTCGATCCTGCCGCTCGTGACCTAACTGCAGAAGCAGCACGCAACGTTGGTTTCGTGCACCTAACGCTTCTAGAAGAGCCACAAGCTGCACTTTACAACTGGATCGATAACAGCAACGACAAATGGCGCGACGAAGTTGAAGTTGGCGACATAGTGCTTGTGGTCGATATCGGTGGTGGTACAACCGACCTTTCTTTGGTTGAAGTAACTGAAGACGACGGCAACCTAACTCTGAACCGCATCGCGGTAGGTGAACACATCCTACTTGGCGGTGACAACATGGATCTTGCACTTGCGTACCGCTTGAAGATGAAGCTTGCGCAAGAAGGCAAAGAGCTACAGCCATGGCAAGTTCAAGCGATGACGCACGCATGTCGTGACGCTAAAGAAGCGCTATTGAACGACAGCGAGCTTCAGTCAGTGCCAATCGTGGTACCAAGCCGTGGTTCTAAACTGCTTGGCGCAACGCTAAAAACAGAACTGACTCAAGAAGAAGTACAACAAACACTGGTTGACGGCTTCTTCCCTCAAGTTGCGATTACGGACCACCCTGTTCAACGTAACCGTGGTGCACTAACGCAAATGGGTCTACCTTACGCACAAGATGCGGGCATTACTCGTCACATTGCAGCGTTCTTGTCTAAGCAAGCTAATGCCCTTTCTGCTTCAGGAAATGGCGCAGAAGCAGCGGCTCAAGATTTCAACCCATTTGCTAACATGCCTGGTATGCCAGGTGCGGATGCAGCGCAGTCAGCTGACTTCATCAAGCCAACGGCAATCCTATTCAACGGTGGTGTTCTGAAATCGAAACTTCTAGCAACTCGTCTAGAAGACACGATCAACGAATGGCTAATTGAAGCAGATGCTGAAATGGCGAAACGCCTAACAGGAGTGGATCTAGACCTTGCGGTTGCTAGCGGTGCGGCTTACTACGGCTCTGTGCGTCGTGGTCAAGGCGTTCGTATCCGTGGTGGTATCGCTTCGGCTTACTACGTAGGTATCGAAAGTGCGATGCCAGCGATTCCGGGCATGGCGCCTCCAATGGAAGCACTTTGTGTTGCACCATTTGGTATGGAAGAAGGCTCAAGCGTTGACGTACCAAGCCAAGAGTTTGGTTTGATCATCGGTCAGCCAGTTAACTTCCAATTCTTCGGCTCAACCGTTCGTCGTGATGACCTAGCAGGTACTCACCTAGACTACTGGGCACCAGAAGAGCTTGAAGAGCTTCCAGAAATTCAAGTAACGCTGCCTGTATCTGAAGGTCGTCGTGAAGGTGAAGTGGTTCCAGTAACTCTAGCTTCTCGCGTGACAGAGCTTGGTACGCTTTACTTAGAAGCCATTGCCGCTGATAACGGTCAAAAATGGCATGTTGAGTTCGATGTGCGCGAAGACGCGAAAAGCGACTCAAACGAAGAAGAATAAATAGAAAATCAAACGGCATCCAATCGGGTGCCGTTTTTAAATACACGAAGGTTTGTATGGCATCTCCTCGTTTTCTTGTTGGTATTGACCTTGGCACCACAAACACTGTGGTGGCGTACTGTGAAATCACCGACAACCTTGAACAATCCGAAGTATCCCTATTCGACATCGACCAATTGATTGGTCCGGGTGAAGTGGTTCGTAAGCCACTGCTGCCCTCTTTCCGCTACCACCCTGCGGTTGGTCAAATCTCCCCTTCTGACCTAACACTCCCTTGGGAAAACGAACCTGTATCTGGCGACATTAGTAATGTGATCGTGGGTGAATGGGCTCGTGAATTAGGCGCAAAGGTAGAAGGACGTCAGGTATCCAGTGCAAAAAGCTGGCTATCACACCAAGCAGTGGATCGTAGCTCAGACATTCTTCCTTGGGCTGGCGCGCAAGACGTAGATAAAGTCTCACCCGTCATTGCCAGTGCAAGCTACCTCAACCACATTCGCCAAGCGTGGAACTACCGGCACCCTAGCAACAAGCTAGAAGACCAAGATGTGGTTGTGACCGTTCCTGCATCGTTCGATGAAACCGCTCGTAAACTCACGCTTGAAGCCGCTGAGCTGGCGGGTTTAAAGAAAATCGTCCTGCTCGAAGAGCCACTAGCGGTATGTTACGACTGGTACGCGCGCCACCAGCAAACCGCTGCAGATGAGCTCAAAGAGCTGCCACTGATTCTGGTATGCGATGTGGGCGGTGGTACCACCGATTTAAGCTTGATTGAAGCAAGTTTCTCTTCTCAAGATCAGCTAGCCCTTGATCGTATTGGCGTTGGCGAACACTTGATGCTGGGTGGTGACAACCTCGACTTAGCATTAGCGCACCTTGCGGAAAGCCGCTTCAATCAAAGTAAGAAGCTCACCGCAGCAAGCCTGACTAAGCTGATTCAGCAAACGCGTAAAGCGAAAGAGAACCTGCTTTCAGCGAATGCACCTGAAGAAGTGAAAATCACCATGCTGGGCAGCGGCTCAAAACTTCTTGGCGGAACAAAAAGTATTGGGCTGAGCAAACAAGAAGTGCACCAAATCGCTTTAGATGGCTTCTTCCCGCTTTCTGATTTCAGTGAAGTACCAGACAAACGCCGCAGCGCCGTTGTCGAGTTTGGTCTTCCGTACGTTGCTGACCCAGCAGTGAGCAAACACGTTGCCGAGTTCTTAACCACGCATCAGCAAGTGTCTCGTGCCGCTCTTGGCATTGAAGACGACAAACAAAATGCCATTCCAGTCGGTTTGCTACTCAATGGTGGTGTATTCAACAGTGAGCTTGTCACTGAGCGTGTCACTACCCTCCTTTCCGATTGGCGCGGCGCACCAGTTACGGTATTAGATAACCCACATCCAGATTGGTCTGTTGCGCTGGGTGCCGTTGCCTTTGGTAAAGCACGTCGTGGTGCACAGCTTAAAATTGGTGGTGGTGCAGCCCGTTCTTACTTCTTGCATCTTCAAGAGAAGAACAAGATGGGCAAAGCGCTCTGTTTGCTTGCAAAAGGTACAGAAGAAGGTCACGAGATCCGCTTAAGTGGTCGTCGCTTCTCGCTTACCCTAGGTGAACCCGTTCGCTTTAACCTGCTGACTTCTACCCACGATACCTTAACCAATAACACCGCTATTCAAAACGGTGTGATGGTTGACGTTGATCCGGACTTGTTTGCGCCTCTGCCGCCTTATATCACCACCCTTGAAGGTGAAGGTGCCGAACTGCAGGCCAACCAGAGAGAGCGCGTAGAAGTGCAACTGGCTTGTCAGTTGACTGAAGTCGGTACACTTAAGATGGAATGTGTCAGCGCAGAAGACGACAACAAACGTTGGGAGCTGGAATTCGAAGTTCGTAACAAGCAAACCGACGACAGTGAACAAGTTAAACTTCACCCTAAGTTGAACGAATGTAAGGAGCTGATCGCTCGCCTTTACAGCGGTAACAAGAAAAGCGCAGAAGGCAAAGAGATCAAAACCTTAGCCAAAGACCTTGAGAAGAAACTTGGCAAGCGCGATGAGTGGGATTTTACTACCCTACGTCAACTGTTTGATACCTTTGCACAAGGTCGTAAACGTCGCCGTCGTTCTGAACAGCACGAGAAAAACTGGCTTCGTTTGGCGGGCTTTGCACTGCGTCCGGGCTTTGGCGATCCAACAGACTCTTGGCGTATTGAGCAAGTTTGGGGACTGTATCAACAAAATATTCAGTTCAAAAACCATCAAGGCTGGACAGACTGGTGGGTATTCTGGCGACGTATCGCGGGCGGTCTAAGCCAAGAACAACAAGAAACCATTTTGGCAGACATCGCAAAATATCTGCATCCCGGCGCGATGAAAAACCCACAATCCGCCAAAGCGGCACAAGACATGGGTTACGAATCCATGGTGCGTCTTTCAGCCTCTCTAGAGCATCTAGAAGTGGAAGATAAAGTTCTATTGGCAACGTGGTTCTTGAGTAAAGCGATCAACCAAAACCAGTTTGAACAAGCGCACTGGTGGGCGATGGGACGTTTGGCTTCTCGCACACCACTTTATGGCAGCCAGCACAACGTCATTCCTCGTGAACAAGCAGAACAGTGGTTGCCTAAGCTGTTAGAGCAGAACTGGCAGAAAGAGCCAATGATCGCGTTCGCAGCCGTAATGATTTGTCGTAAGACAGGTGACCGCCTGTTTGATATTTCTGACGATTACCGAGAGCAAGTTCTAACGAAGCTGAAACAAAGTAAAGTGCCCGAATCTTGGGTATCACTAGTTAAAGAAGTGAAAGAGCTTTCAGAAAGTGAGTCAAAACGTGTCTTCGGTGATGCTTTACCAAGCGGTTTAACGCTGGTTCATCATTAAATCCACTCTACACAAGAACACGAGTTAGACGTACAAAGCCCTTCCGACGAAGGGCTTTGTTGTATCGCATTCTTTTGGTTTTTATCGTGTACAACGCGCTAATTCATTTCTGTCGTAATCACTACATCGCGCGTTTCGTTATCCATATCGCTAATACCGACCACCGACACTTCTCTGTCCGATAGAGTTTCAATTAAGCTGTCTTCTAATCCGCCATCAGCCAGCCAAGTATAAAATTTATCCGCGATACGCTCCGAACCTTCCCCGACAAACGTTAATGTGACCTTCTTCATTTGTGACACTCCATCAATTTACGATTCAGCCACTTAAGCGTAGTATGTTTCGCAAATATCGACATAAACTAGGACTAACTTCTTTTATGAGTATCGAAAAATTTGACGCGATTTATCAACGTGCTGCTAAGCGAAAAGGCGGAAAAGATCAGCTTGAAGCGCTATTGTCTCACCCATTAAGTAAAGAGGAATTAGCAGCGATTCCCGATGACCGTTGGCTCGCCGCTTTTTCGATGAAGGTGTTCCAAAGTGGGATTTCGTGGAGCGTGGTTCGCAACAAGTGGCCGAACTTCGAAGAAGTGTTCTTCGGATTTAAGATTGAGCCGTTGTTGATGCTGTCAGACGAGCAATGGGAAACCAAAGCGACCGACAAACGCATCATTCGCCACCTCACTAAAGTCATGTCGATTCCGGCCAACGCTCGCATGATCCATGAAGCAAGAATCGAATATGGCTCGTTCAGTAACATGATTGCTGAATGGCCTCGGGAAAAGATCACGGAACTATGGGGCTACTTGAAGAAGCATGGTAGTCGTTTGGGTGGAAATACAGGCCCTTACACTTTACGCCAAATGGGCGTGGACACTTTTATTCTGTCTAACGATGTCGAAGCTTATTTACGCAACTGCAAGATCATTGAAGGCGGCAAAGACACGAAAAAGTCCTTGGACTCTGCTAATAAAGCCTTTATTCAGTGGCAGCAAGAAAGTGGAAGAAGCTTGACCGAAATCAGTCAAATTATCGCGTTTAGTACTGGTGACAACCGAATTTAAACAAGCACTTTGTAGCTCTGGGGGCGAAATTCCGGCCCCCCTATAACGCATGATATTTGCACGAATCACTCTACTTTAGCTCTTACTGATATTACTACTTTCTCGATTCCTCCAAAAAATCCCTCCTTAAAGTGGCAAAATCCCCCTTCAAATCACAAAAAGTTATCATATCGACAAATTATTTTTCTTGTTCAATATTTTTATTTATCAAATATTTAATTACAAGTGCCCAGTTTTTAGGCACTAAATATTGATGACGCTCAATTGCATTGCGCTGACAAACTGACTAGGATACACGCCCTTCCTGAGTGAACTATCAGAAACTTGATCGAGGAATTTATTCAAATTTCTCAACACTTCGTGAGCACTCACAACAATTGCACTCACTTTATAGATTTAAGGTTCAACAGATCCGTTAATACAAATTCGACAGCGCAATAGAGTGCTGACTAGAACAACTATGACGCGATGTCACATGAGTGACTATTTTCGTGGTTTTGTGCTGGAAGTTATTTATTACATCAAGGCTGGTTAAAAGGATGAGCCCCTTGAACGCATTTACTGGAGGACAAGAAATGCCAAAAGGTCTAATGCTGACTGACTTAGCCATCGCTGGCTTACTATTAATTGCAGCAAAAGTAATTCGTGTACATATGCCTTTACTACAACGCATGTACATTCCATCTGCTGTATTGGCTGGGTTATTTGGTCTTATTTTTGGCCCAGCTCTGCTTAACGTATTACCTTGGACAGATACCTTTACCGCAAACGCAAGCCTCTTAACTGCTGCACTTTTTTCTGCGTTGGGTTTAGCAACAGATGTCCCGTCACCAAAAGTGGTTGCTCAACGAGCAGGCTCATTGTGGGCGTTTAACCAAATTGCATCCGTGTCGCAATGGTTGTTTGCAGCAATGTTTGGTTTAGTACTTACCACCTTCTTTTGGCCTGAGATTAATCCTGGGTTTGGCGTAACCATGTCCGCTGGATTCATGGGCGGACATGGTTCAGCATCTGTAGTCGGTGAAATCTTCACGGGACTTGGTTGGGAAGATGGCTTCACGCTCGGTTTAACGTTCGCCACAGTTGGGATCTTTATTTCAATCTCTGTGGGCATGTTAATGCTTCAGTTTGCGTTGAAAATGGGCTGGATTCGTAGCTTTACGACATTCGACAGCATGGACGAACACGAACGCAAAGGCTTAGTGAAACCTGACGATCAAGAACCTGTGATGAAAGATACGATGTCATCATTGTCAGTCGATTCTTTCGCGATTCACGCGGCGCTGGTTGTAGTGGTAACGGCTTTCTCTTATGTAGCAGCCAACTACTTATCTTCTTTCCACGATAAGGTACAAATTCCGACTTTCGTTACTGGCTTTCTAGGCGGTATGTTAGTTCGAATCATCGCTAAGCAAACCAAGGCATCTCATTACCTATGTGACGGCGCATTCAAACACGCAGCGGGTATTAGTACGGATTACCTGATCATCTTTGGTATTTCAGCTATTAAGATCACGGTTCTAGCGCAGTATTTAATGCCAATGGTAGTGCTCGCAATTGGTGGTATCGCGTTCACGCTATGGCTTATCTTTTGGGTTGCACCTCGCATCATGGGAGATGACTGGTTTGAGAAAGGCATTTTCTCTTGGGGATGGTTAACAGGTACAGTCGCTATGGGTATCGCGTTATTACGCATTGTCGACCCCAAAATGCGCAGTAAAGTGTTAGACGACTATGCTATCGCTTATGTTCCAGGCTCAATTACGGACATTTTCATCATCTCGCTTATGCCAATCGCAATGTATAACGGCATGCACTGGCAAGCGTTAGGTGTTGGTCTAACCTATATTGCCGTTGTCTTATTCATTTGGCGATTTGTATTTAAGCGCAGCGGTCAAGCCGTCGCAAACGAGTCTTAATTGCTCATTTCGGGAGGTATTTTATCCTCCCGAATTTAACTCTCTCCCCTTATTCGATAGCCGCCTCCCAACAGCATGCAACAAATAAGCAACTTGTTTTATATTTAAGATCTGCAAGCTTGGTCACCCCTTCCCATCCTTTTTTAATACTTGACCTAAGCATTTTTATATCAAAATAGCCGCCAAACTATTCATGACTCATGGAGAAAAGGCAGTGCATCGCTCTCAAGGATTTACCCTCATTGAACTCATTGTGTGCATCATTATCCTTGGTGTCGTTAGTGTTATTGCCCTTCCTAAATTTCTTGGTCTGCAAAAAGATGCCCGAGTGGCGGTTCTATATGGCGCGAGGGAAGCGCTCATGACTGCAAACAACTTTGTGTACACTAAAGCCGTTATTCAATCTCAAGAGACGGTAGATGGCGGCAAACAACATAACATTGATCTAGATAATGACGGCAATAACGACCTAATTGGTTACTTTGGATTTATTAAGAATGTCATTCCCGCAAAAGAGCTGGCAGGTTTCGACCCTCAACTCACTATCAATACTTGGTACGGGGTAGACAGCCCGGACGAACCCTATTTCCTTATCGGCTTTGCAAACAAACCTGTTGGTCCAGATCATATGTGTTATGTCGAAGTTTACTACCCAGAAACTCCAGGTGGCCAAGTCAGCTACAAAATACAAACTGACGACTGCTAGTTCCCCTAGTGAGTGAAAGTAACAGTTGCACTTTTGGTGCTTTCATCGCTTTTAGCAGAATACTGGCCCCAAAACCCATTATTAACAACTATTTCACATAATGTTGTTTCATAGTTAGCTTGCAGCGAGAAAACAAGTAATTCGTGACCGCACGCTCCCGTAATCGAAACAATCTATCGTTTTTCAGACCGCCAATAATTTGTGCTTGTAAACTCATCATTTCGCTCAATAATAGTTCTATAACAAATTCAATAATTTAAAGCGGGAGGCGTGATGAGAATATTCTGGCAGTTACGTTGGTATTTCCAACAAAAGTGGAAGCATTATGTCGGATCGATTTTGCTTTTCGCTGTGATATCAACTCTACAACTTGTTCCTCCTAAAGCGGTCGGTATCATCGTTGATGGGGTCGTAGATAACACGTTAGATACAAATACGCTGATTCTGTGGCTCTTGGGACTCACTGCACTGATCTTTGCCATTTATGGATGCCGTATCTTATGGCGAATTTGGCTTTTCGGCGCAAGCTGGGAACTCGGAACCATTCTACGTAATCGTCTCTATAGGCACTTATCGACACAACCACCCCGATTTTTCGAACGTTATAAGACCGGTGATCTGATGGCGCGTGGTACTAATGATGTACGTAACATCGTAATGACAGCCGGCGAAGGGGTTTTAACGGCAGCCGATTCCTTGATCACGGGTATTGCAGTTTTAATCATCATGGTAACGCAAGTTAGCTGGAAGCTCACCGTTATGGCACTTCTTCCAATGCCGTTTCTTGCAATCATCATCTTTTTTATTGTCCGTATACTGCATCAACGTTTCCGCATTGCTCAGGAAGCCTTTTCTACCATGTCAGACATGACGCAAGAGTCACTTAACGGCGTGCGAATGTTGCGAGCTTTTGGGTTAGAGAATCAAGAACAACAGCGCTTTGAAGATGTAGTCGATGATACCGGTCAGAAAAATATCGCCGTCGCTAGAGTCGACGCGAGATTTGATCCAGCTATCCAACTCACCATCGGCCTCTCTTTCCTTCTCAGTGTCGCTGCTGGTGCTCACCTTGTCGATAAGGGAGAGATCACGCTTGGTGATCTAACAGCCTTTACGATGTATTTAGGGTTAATGATATGGCCTATGCTGGCCTTCGCTTTCTTATTTAATATTTTAGAGCGAGGCTCCGCAGCATGGAATCGCCTACAAGAGATCTTTGATGAAACACCAGAGATTGTCAGTGGAAATAAACCATTAGAAGATAAACCACTGCCATTAAAAATTGATATCGATGCTTTCCACTGGTCCAGTGATTTACCACCAGCTTTGGCCGAAATAAAAATCGAGCTCAAGCCCGGTAAAATGTTGGGAGTAGCTGGCCCTGTCGGAAGCGGAAAATCAACCCTGCTAACGCTGCTTTTGCGTCAGCACGACCTAACAAACGGTTCAATTACATTCGGGGATGTTGAGATTAAAGATGCCCTACTTCCTCAGTGGCGCAACCGCTTTGCCGTGGTTAATCAAAGCCCGTTTCTATTCTCCAAATCTATCTTCGATAATATTGCCTTAGGTAACCCTAATGCAGAGAAAGAAGAAGTCTATAGAGCTGCAAAGTTAGCCTGTATACATGACGATATAGAGAAGTTTCCTGAAGGCTATCAAACTGAAGTTGGCGAGAAAGGCATTACTCTCTCTGGAGGACAAAAACAACGAATTGCGATAGCACGCGCTATGTTACTAAATGCACAAGTCTTGGTATTGGATGATGCGCTTTCGGCTGTTGATGGCCGAACCGAACATCAAATCCTTAAGAATTTGGAAACACACTACCGTGATCAAGCCCTAATCGTTATTGCACACCGCCTCACCGCATTGGAAGCAGCAGACGAGATTATTGTCTTGAATCACGGCCACATTACTGAACGTGGGCAACATAGCGCTTTATTAGCGCATCAGGGATGGTACGCCGAAATGTTCGAGTACCAAAAACTAGAACAGGCGATGGAGGAATAATGAATGAACCAGACCAGTACGTTTAAACGGTTGATGTCTTACCCATTATCTCAACCAAAGCCAATGATTAAAGGACTTGCTTTGTTGTTTATCGCAGCGTTAGCCAGCGCTGGCGGCCCTTGGTTGATTCAATATTTCATTGATGAGCACATCGCTAAAGGTGACTATTCACAGAATGTTCTGATTTCGCTAGCAGTAGGTTATATCGCTCTTCAGATTGTATCGGCAACATTCCAGTATTTTCAGTCATTGCAATTTAGCATTGTCGCGGCAAACACGATCAAAACGATTCGTAAGCAAGTATTTTCTGGTGTGATTAAGCAGCCGTTATCTGCGTTTGATTACACTCCTGCGGGGAAATTGGTATCGCGAATCACCAACGATACGGAATCTCTACAGCAATTTTATGAGCTCTTGATCGCGACCGTGGTGAAAAACGTGGTCATGATTGTGGTGATGCTTGGCGTTATGTTTTTCATGAGCTGGAAACTCACACTTGTTGTGCTTGTATTGCTACCGATCGTCATCGGCTTTATGTACTTATTTAAGCAGCTAAGTACAGAAAGCTACCGAAAGATGCGTGACCTATTGACTGATATAAATGCGAATCTGAGTGAATCCATTCAAGGGATGAGTGTCATTCAATTAATGCAACAAGAAGAGCGTTTTAATAAACAGTTCAACGAGCTAACCGCAGAGCACTTGGTGGCATCTAAACGAGTGATTCGGCTAAACGGCTATCTGCTAAGACCATTAATGGATTTGCTCGCAGGTCTTGCGTTGCTTTGCTTGGTTGCGATCTTTGGTTTTAATGGTATTGAGTTGATTGGTGTGGGGGTACTGTATGCATTTATCAGTTATCTTGCGCGAGTTACTGAACCACTAATTGAGATGACTCAGCAACTTGCTCTACTTCAGCAAGCGTTAGTATCAAGCGAACGTGTTTTTGAATTGATTGATGCGAAAGAACAAACTTACGGGGACGATCATCAACCATTAAGGTCAGGTGCTATAGAACTTAAAGACCTCACATTTAGCTACGATGGTAAACAGGACGTCCTAAAAGACATGTCGTTGAGGGCCAACCACCAAAACTTTATTGCGCTTGTCGGGCATACAGGAAGCGGTAAAAGCACATTAGCGTCACTGTTAATGGGCTTTTATCCAACGCAATATGGTGAACTGCTCATAGATGGTCGTCCACTTAAAACATTAGGGAAAGACGTACTTCGCAAAGATGTGGCAATGGTTCAACAAGATCCGCACATTCTCCCTGCTTCAGTCAGAGAAAACATCTCTCTTAGTCGAGCGGTTGACGATACTCAAATATGGGATGCGTTAGACAAGGTAGGTTTGGCAGAGCAAATTTACCGTTATCCTAATGGGCTAGACACGCAGTTAGGTCAAGGTGAAACCAATCTATCTGCTGGACAAAAACAGCTCTTAGCGTTAGCACGTGTGCTTGTGGTAAAACCTAAAATATTGATATTAGATGAAGCAACGGCCAATATTGACTCAGGAACAGAAGCTTTAATACAAAAGAGCTTGGCAGTACTCAGACAAGACATGACACTAGTCGTTATCGCTCATCGACTTTCAACTATTTTGGATGCGGACCAAATCATTGTTCTTCATCATGGGGAGTTAGTAGAGAAAGGCACACACAAAGCACTGTTGAAACAAAATGGTCGTTATGCCCAAATGTATCAGTTACAGCAAGCAAACCGACATTTACAGCAGATTGAAGAAGAAACCAAGCAACTCGAAGAAGCGGTGTGATTTTTATACCCATGCCTTCTTTTTATTTGGTAGGCATGGGCATAATCGGCCCAACTTCAAAAGTTAGCCTGATTAGCTTCCAATTTCTTCATAATGTGAACTAATTTTCTATTTCTTACCTATTATTGACATAACCCCTCGCTATATCACGCAAGGTCGTTGTAAAATCGTACGGTACTTCAGTCTGGCACCCTTTGCACTAGACTGTTTTCACTTTCTAATAATGCATATTAATCTCATGACACAAGTCCATGGACAAAGATAAGTTTACTAACATCTATCGCTTGCCTGGTTCGATTCAAATTCGTATCGGTAAATGGCAAAAAACGTTCCGCGGTACCTCTGATTTGATTTTACATCAGGCGCTAATGGAGCGTAATAAGCAGTTTAAGAAGCCAGACTTTTTACCTAAAGGCTGGTGCGTCACTCCTATTGACGAAAAAGATATTACTGTCACGCACCACGGTAAATATATCCAAACCGTCATGCGCACAATGTTGGACAGAAAGGTCTCGTACAAGCGACTGTTCCTATCTCGAATGAGTGCGGAAGAAGGTGAAAAAGTGCTCCACAATTACAAACTGGAGTGGGTAAGAAAACATAACCAGATCGCCAAAAAGTACAATCAAATCAAGAAAAAACAGTATATGAACTTTGCAAGAGAAGAAGAGGAAACCCTCTACCCTTCGATTCCAAAGGGTGAGTTTGACAAAACGTTATGGAACAAGCTCGTCGTATCATCGTTTGGTCCGCAGAAAAAGTACAAAAACCCACATTTTGTCCGCAAAGCCGATTTCTAAATAAACACCCCTACACTAGGGGTGTTTATTTATCCGTTAAATCACCAATCGTAAGTTAAACTGGCAATAATATTTTGTCGATCGCCATACCAACAAAAACCATCACATGTCGCTATGTACTCTTTATCAGTGATATTTTTGGCTGCGACTTGTAGCTTGTAATCTCCAATGCGATAGCTGACCGTCGCATCCATTAAAAAGTAACTTGGTACTTTTAGTCTCTCTTCATTATCTCCGTATGACTCACCTGTATAGCGCGCACCTAAGCCAACAGCAACGCCATCAAGAGGTCCATCAAAGAAACGATAATGTGCCCAAGCTGATGATACGGTATTCGCGACTTGAGAAGGTTTTTTGCCAACCCACGTCTTATTGACGTCTTCTTTTATCTCTGCATCAACATAGGCTATGTTTCCGATTAATGTTAAAGAAGGTGTCACATTGGCTACAGCTTCAAACTCAACGCCGTTATTTTCTATTTTTCCTATTTGCGTCAATTCACTCAAGTAGATACGAGCCAAGTTTTCTTTTGTTGCCCGATACGTTGCAATATTGAAATAGCCATCGAATGAATCCGGTTGGTATTTTACACCGATTTCAAATTGATCACCGCTTTCCGGCTTCGCTGGCTTACCATTGCTGTCTTCTTGAATAATTGGATCAAAGTACTGAGAGTAACTAAAATATGGCGTGAAGCCAGAATCAGAAATATAAGCCGTTCCCACGCTAAACGTCCACTCTCCATTATCGACTTTCGTGCGAGCACCCGTGGTAACATTATGTACTTCATTACTTGTATCGTCGTAACGCGCACCCAATAACATTGTCCATTTATCGTTAATCAGCATATGATCTTGAAAATAGACACCGAGCTGTCGGTTCTCAACTTTAGTTCTTTGCTTATCGGTTTCGCTCAATGGCTGTAGCGTATTCGGATCGAGTAACGTTATATTATCCGAATAAGTGGGATTAAATACATTAAACCTAGGGTCAGGCAAAGCTCCCATTGGTGTGTTTAAGAGCGCATTACCATCAGCAACGATAGGATCATTCGCAAAGTCCTTACCATCGATACTGATCATTTGAAAATCTAAACCCAACATCAAGTTATGCTCAACGCTTCCCCAATTTACTTGGTGCATCAAACGATTATCAATATTAAAAGCATCGGATGATCCATCTTCTGTTGAAGCGCCCCGAAGTATGGTCTTGCGTTCATTTGATGGATCTAAAATCGGCCCCAACCCAGGTACATCAGCCGAGTAAACGTACGAATACATTTGTCTCAACTTAACATCCATTTCACTGTAACGAGCAGCTTGAACAAACGAAGTGGTATCATTAAACGCATGAGAAAACTCATAGCCTAAAGACACCTGCTCACGCTCAAACGTCTCCCAGTTGGGATTGCCTATCGCTAAACTATCACTGATCTTTCCATTTTTGTTTGGCGTTAACGTTCCTTCAACTGGCAAAAATTGCAGATAAGGATCTGAGTCGTCTTTTTGATAGCTCGTTAGAAAGGTAATTTCAGACGTCTCATTAAATTTGTACGTCATTGATGGAGAGAGAAGAATGCGCTCTGCTTCTACCCCACTAATTCTCGTCCCATTTTTTCTCGCTAACCCTTGAAAGCGGAAAGCTAACTGCTCACTCACCTCAGAGTTTACGTCAAGAGAAAGTTGTTTACGGTCTTCAGAACCGTACTCCAAAGATACAAGCCCTGAGCCTCCATCAAATTGAGGTCGCTTACTGACGACATTGATAACCCCACCAGGAGGGTTTTGCCCATAAAGAACAGACGCTGCACCACGTAACACTTCAACCCTTTCTAACGCAAACGGATCTATTTGCCAACTATAGAAACCAGAAGAATATAAACGGGTACCATCTTGATACAGCCCGCTGTTCGCCTGTTTAAAACCACGAATAATAAACCAATCTTGCTTGTTATCTTCGCCGAAATAATTAGTTTGAATACTTGGTGTGTACTGTAGCGCGTCAGAAATGCTAATAGAGGCACGATCATCCATTTGTTCTCGCGTAACAACAGATACCGCTCTTGGGGTTTCATTGATGGCAATATCAGTTTTCGTCGCTGCCCGACTCTTCGCTCCAAGATAACTAAAATCAGGACCAACTGCACTGTCTTGCTGCTGTCCAATCACAACTATATTTTCATCTTCCTGAGCCAAGACATTTGGCGTTGATAACGCTAATACAACCGCCATTGACGTTGGTGTCAGCATAAACTGCCGAGTCATATTATTCTCCTTTTTTGTCGGCAGCCAAACCAACCCTTCATGACTTCAGCGATCGCTGAAAGAAAAGCGAGTTACGGCATCACCAGTTGTTTCCATAAAAGACAAACCAGAGGTTTTGCATAAAGCACTCGCATAGGTTGCGAATGCCACTGCGAGTGCTTGTTTGTATAATTACTTTCTTGGTTGAGGCGTAGCTCGTATCTACAAACGACGTAATCCCCACATCAGATACAAACCGCCAATGAGAGACGCCATCAGCCCTGTTGGTACTTCTTGCGGGTAAAGAACTTGTCGTCCCAACCAATCGGCCAACAACATCACGCCGGAACCCAATATCGCGGCGCATAACATGTGTTGTGACGCTTTGTTAAAGCCAAATAAGCGAGCTAAATGCGGAGCCAGTAACCCAACAAAGCTAATAGGACCAACAACCAATGTCGCACTGACCGTGAGACAAGCAACTAAAAGCAGCAGTATCGAGCGTGAACGATCAACGCGAATCCCAAGTGCTTTAGAGGAAGCGGCGCCAACAGGAAGAATATCTAGCCATCTTACGCAGAGAAAACTCAACCCTATAAAAACAAGCGCAGATAAAGACAATGGGAGTAACGTTTCAACCGAAACATAGTAGGTAGACCCAGACAACCAAGCCAATGCTTGATAACTTCTTGGGTCACCAGTGGCTAGAATAAAGCTCTGTATTGCATTCATCAGTGCGGTAATAGCAATACCAGTCAACAAAATGCGCTCCGGCTGAAAACCTGATTTACGGTTTAGCAGCACAATGACCAATACCGTCGCTAATGCACCTACAAGCCCGCCTAAAGAAAGAGTGAAAATTGACGAACCTAACCCAGTAAACATCGCGATGATCAATCCCATCGCTGTCCCTGAACTGATGCCGATCACTTCTGGACTGGCCATTGGGTTTCCACTTAGGCGTTGAATCATGGTGCCAGCAATCGCTAACATTGCCCCCGCAATTGCTGCTGCAAATAATCTAGGTGCGCGCCATTCCAAAAAAATCCAATTTTGGCTAGCAAACAAGTTTGTCCACCCTTCATTTTGCACAGCAACCGTGGCAAAAAGAACAACGGAAATTAATGTGCCGATCAACGCCAATGAGATCGCTTTAGGGTTTAGCTTGTAAACATGTTGACGATGTCGAGTTAACACCGTTTGAGTATGACCCTGCGTCTTTTGTGATAAGCGAGGTAGCAGCCATAACAGTAGCGGAGCGCCCAGTGCAGCGGTTGCTGCTCCCGTTGGTATAAAACTCGCCATTAGCCCTGGCAGTTGCTGAATAACCAAATCGGTTAAAGTCAATAACATGGCACCAATCAGCATCGATACCCAAAGCTTATGCTGGATTTTATTGATACCTATCAATCGAGTAATCGCTGGCGCTGCTAATCCGATGAAACCGATGATTCCTACTGCAGAAACGACCCAAGAAGTGATTAACACCGCAAGCCCAAGACAGACAAAGCGCAGTTTGGCTAGCGAGACACCTAAACTCTTGGCACCTTGCTCGGAGAGTTCTAACAGACTTAACGGCTTTGCAAACACAAATGCGATAACCGTAGCAAGTGCGATTCGAGGTGCAAGATACGAGAAATCACCCCATCCGCTCTGAACAAGCGAGCCCGCTCCCCATATCATTAATCCATTCAGCTTTTCGGTATTCATCATCAGAATAACCGTACTTAATGATGCAAAGTACAGGTTTATCACTAACCCAGAAACGACGACGACCGTTGGAGATAACGCTCGTCGCCATGACAACAGCATCACCAACCCCATCGATGTCACACCGCCGATGAGAGCAACCAAATTAGGTGCTATATCCAACATCCAAGGGGCAAATAGCGTAGCTAACATCAAAGCAAAACTTGAACCGCTCGCCACACCTAATGTTGTTGGCGAAGCAAGAGGATTGCGCAGAACTTGTTGCATTAATACCCCAGCAACCGCTAATCCGGCGCCAGAAATAATCGTGGTGAAGACTCGAGGCCACCAGCTAAAGTGAAGTAAGACGGAATCGATAGATTGAAAGTTAGGTTTCCATAAACTGCTAAGAGCCAGTGAGAATGAACTTGCTTGATACAATTGGAAAGCACCAATAGAAAAGGTAAATGCCGAAAGTAACACCACAAGGCTTAAAGGCATGGCTTTCATTGTTCTAACTCCTCGATCTTACTCGCCGTAACTAACTCCGCGAACCGAAGCGCTGAAGGCATAGAACCAAAACTCCAAACAGGTGCGACTTGCATGACTTTCTCACCAGACTGTTGAACAACGTATTGCCAAAACGGATCTTGAGAGAGCTGCTTTTCGCCACCGTGAGGCAATGGCTCAACGATAACAATTTGGGCTCTTATACCTGCTAACTTATCGATGCCGACTAAGCTGAAGCCCCAGCTATTTGTCTCTTCGTTCCACGCATTACTCAGCCCAATCTTTTCGATAGCCTGAGAGTAAAGACTATTCTGACCAAAAACACGAACGTGCTTCGTATCCATAAACTGAATCATTAAAAGCGGCGGCTGGCCTTTGTTTATGCGCTGTTTTAATAAAGAGAAACGTTCTTCATATTTTTGTATAAGTGCCTCAGCTTCCGCTTCTCTTCCTAGCTCTTCACCAAACCTCCGAGTGAAACGAGTAAGTACCGACCAATCTGTAATCCCGCTTTCATATAAGTCAATCGTGGTAACGGGGGCAATATCGACTAAGCGATGCTTCATTGAGGAGAAGTACGGGGCAATAAAAATACGGTCAGGTCTGAGCTCGTAAATACGCTCTATATTGGGTTGAGTTCTTAACCCTACATCCTTAGTTTGAGGTGGTAACGGTGGCGATTTTACCCAAGCATCGTAATCTTGCCCTTGAGCGACGCCTACGGGCACAACCCCTAACGCCAACATCGTTTCAGTTTGTGTCCAATCAACCGACATCACCCGAGGTGACGCCTCAGCTACTGCTTGAAAGGAACTGACCAAAAGCGCACTAAGTGAGAGAGCGAAAGAGAAATGCTTAAGTCGAGTGTTTGTACTGCTCATTATTCAACCTCTAGCTTGGCATCGCCACCGGATAACCCGCAGGGTGGTCAGAGATCTTCATCTCTATCCCGTATATGTCCCTCAGCTTAGGTTCAGTAAACACCTGTTCAACATTGCCTTGTGCAATCAAATCACCTTGATGTAATGCAACGATATGATCGCAAAAGCGCGCCGCTAAGTTGATGTCGTGCAATACGATAATAACGCCCAAGCCCAACTCTTTACTGAGTTTAGAGATGAGCTTCAACATATCGACTTGATGGCTAATATCTAACGCAGACAAAGGCTCATCAAGAAGCAAATACTCGGTTTTTTGCGCTAATAGCATGGCTAGCCACACTCGTTGGCGCTCCCCTCCAGATAGCGTATCAACTAAGCGATCTGCGTATTTTAGTGTTCCTGTCATCGCCATTGATTCTTCAACAATGTCATGATCTTTCTTGCTCAAACGACCAAGTAAACCATGCCATGGGTAACGACCAAAACCGACTAAATCGCGACCTAAAATACTGTCGGTCACCGGAAGATGCTGAGGCAAGTAGGCAATGTGTTGGGCGAATTTTTTCGCTGAGAGATCGTTAATGCTCGTTCCATGCAGAACCACGTCACCAGCGGTGTATGGCTGTTGCTGTGCCAGCAACTTTAACAATGTGGATTTTCCTGAACCATTGTGCCCAACAAGAGCGTATGTTTTCCCAGGTTCAAATGTCACATCAAACGCTTTTAGCAATGACTTGCCTTCAATCTCAAACTGGAGTGCTTTAGCTTCCAACATCCCTACTTCACCTAATAGCCATTCACAAATGAAAGCTAATCAATCGCTTTCATTCGTTCATCACGTTTGCCGTTCTTATTCAACAGAACGATTAATAAGGGAGGTTTTATATAACAACAAAGATACAAATGCAAACCGTTGTCATTATCATTACATCAACAAGATCATTGAGAGAATTAGATTATTTGTTGCGGATGACTTCATTAGTGGATTGTCGGCAGGTCAACGAGAGCAGCGGTCTACCACTGCCCTCGCATAAATTTGAATGAATACTGCGGCGCATGAAGAAATGAGAAATGCCGCAGTGAATAAATTAATGACGAGCGTCAGCGCCAAACTCTACTTCTTTATAGATATCGGCCAGCGACTTTTTACCTTGTTTGTCTTTGGCTGAACGCTTTTTCTTCGTTTGATAATGGTATTCTTGCTCCTGAAGTGCTTGTTCGTGCTCTTTTGCTGACTCAACAAACTCAGGATTTGCAAGTGCTTGTTGGCGTAAGCGGTTTACTCTTTCAAGGGTTTCCCACAACATACTTCACCTCCAAACTTATCACTGTATATAAAAACAGTATTGTTTAAATATTCCTCCTCGTCAACATTTCAACTTCGTTACTGCTCTTCACATTAACCCCAAGCCTGTATAGTGCTCCGGATATTTGTGGATGATTTGCTTTATATAACCTTGATGCTCTCGCAGAGCATTAACACATTCTCGAGATAACCACCCCTGATACACCCATTTTTCAAGTTCTAACAATGCGTATGGGATGGACCACGCTTGTCTGTACGGATGGTGCGTCGTCATAAAATCAAAGGCATTCGCGACAGCCGTAATTTGCGCGGCGATTGGTATATCGTCACTGGTTAAACCATACGGATAACCAGTACCATTTAAGTTTTCGTATTGATACGTAACCATCTGCAAAAACAAAGTCACACTCGGGTGAACCGGATTTCCGATACGAGCCACTATGTCATCGGCCGAGTCGATGCAACGCTCAATATGTTGCATCAATATCGCCTCTTGTTCTTGAGTATAATTTGTTCGGCGACTAGCAATTTCAACTGGCAGCTGAATATCACTGAGCGCATGGAATTGAGCAAAAATACCAATATCTTCGACCATTTCATCATTCAGGTGATAACGATCCGCTAACTGCGTTGCGATGACTTGGCTGTAGTACTTCATTCGTTTGGTATGCGCGTAAAACTCAGGGGAGTAGCCTGGCATCATACATTGCATTCGGTTCGCCAACGTTTCTATCGCGCTAACGACGTGGTCTTCTGATTCAACCGCAAATTGAATCATTTCGAAATAAGGTTTGAGACTATTCAACGCTTCTAAGCTAAACGCATTGGGCTGAGTGGAATTTAAAAACACAAAGCCTGTAAATGCTTTATTGTCGTAACAAGGAATCGCAACCGACGACTGGTATCCGTGTTTGAGTAAGGTTTGAACCCGAGGACAGTGATTAATATAGTGAAGGTCTTCGACGATCCGAGGAATCGCATTTTTGGAGGCAATATTGAGGTGGTGGAGTTTACGGAATGCTGACTCATGGTGGGCTAAACACCAAGTGTCGAACTCACTTTCTGCAAATGATTTGAGCACATCTTGGTTTGGGTGATATTTAGCAAATGACACCCTATCAATACACGGCAAGTGCGCCTGCATCCTGCCCTTTAGCGTTTGCAGTTGCTCATTAAGCGGTTTTGCAAACGGGTAAAAACTCCGGTGCGCCATACTTCACCTCCACACCCAAGCAGAGAAACAAGAGAAGCTCATTGTGTTGCAAATTCAACGGTATTTTGAGCGGTTTTCTCCACTTAAATTATCGATATACCACAACTTAAGTGTACGAAATAAAAGCACATTTCTACCAATTCTTTCACCGAATATCTTACGGTAATTTGATCCAGATTAAAAAAGCCAACGAGCGAAACTCGTTGGCTTAACAATACTGATTGATTACGATGGATTCAGTAACTAGAGGTTATTCAGAGAACGTTCTAAACAACTAGCCCAAAGCAGGAAGCACACCCAAAGTAATTAACACCTGAGCTAATACGATACCTGTGCCAGCGATACCCGTTATCACTAATGCGCCTTGGCCACCAGCTACTCGGTACTCTCCTGTAAAATCATCCGATTTACGAACCTTGATCACCATAACCAGAGGTAAAAAGATGGCTAAAATCGCTAAGGCAATCGCTGCATAGCCCAAAGCCATAATAAAGCCTTGAGGGTAAAAAAGTGCGAAGCCCAGCGGTGGGGTAAACGTCACGAGTGCCGCAACCAAGCGATTAGGCTTATCGTTGCTCCCTTTGATGGTGTCACCCAAAAACTCGAATAGACCTAAACTCACACCAAGAAATGACGTTAACAGTGCCAAATCAGCAAATACACCGACAATGTTGCCTAAGTTTGATTGGTGCACCGTCTGCGATAGTTGACCAATAAGCGCGCTCAACCCACCGTTTTCAATAAGTGTATTTTGGCTAACCACACCCAACGTCACGATCTGCCAAAAGATGTAAATCACGAGCGGAATCGTCGAGCCAATAATAACGGCTTTGCGCAAAGAAGAAGTATCGCCATCTAAGTAATTCACAATTGCCGGAATACTTCCGTGAAAACCAAACGAAGTAAAGATAACAGGAATCGCCGCTACAATAAGACCTTGCTCAATCGGCATACTCAATAAGTAAGATTCCGTAACGTTTGGAGCAAGAAAAGAAAGCACAGCAACCATCGCAACAAGTTTCATCGCGAACAACACGCGGTTAACTTTATCGACCGTACCTGTACCAACTGTCACAACTAAAGTCACAATCAAGGTAAAGATTATCGTTGATGTAGGCCCTGAAATATCAAGGTCAAACCATTGTGCAAGGCGGTCTCCGAACTGAGCACCACCGCCAGCGATGTATGCTGCACACAATGAGTAGAACAGAAAAAGCATCGCAAAACTTGCCACCCACTTGCCTTTTTGGCCTAGGATCTGTTTCGCTAAAGTATGAAGAGTTGCACTACTTTCTGCATGCTGATGAAGCTCAAGCATGAGTAAGGCAGTGAAAGCCATCAGAGCCCATAAACTGAGCATGATGATGATTGAAGTTGAAAAACCAATGCCGGCAGAGGCAAGTGGAAGGGCTAGCATGCCAGCACCTATTGTAGTTCCCGCGATAATTAGAGTACTACCGAATACTTTAGAACGACTCATTGTATATTTATCTTTACACTTTATTAGGAATTATCGGTATTAGATCGGGCAACGGCGTACCGAAACCAACACCATATTTGTAATGCTGTCGATATTGTAGGATCTTCAGCAGAAGATCAAGCAAAGTGTAAGGATAAAAAACCACAAGTGTAAATTAAAACTTACACAGTACTAATATCCAACAATAGCTGAGTACATTCTTCCCTGCTCATGAACTTAGGGACAGGGTAATTCCAGTGCGCCTCTTTCAGAATTAAATCTACAAGCGCATCAGCATCTTCGCGCTTAATGAGTGCACTTTTCTGCTTAATATCAATGCTTGCAAACAAAGACTCCACGTGCGTCAAAAAGTGTTGAGCACTCGCCTCACCTGACTGCCCTTCGGCCGTCAACGCATCGAGTTTTCTTAGTTGAGGCTCTATCTCTGATAATGAAAAGCGCAGCACAGGTAATAAGGCTAGTCCGTTTGCCATGCCATGAGGTATTCCATATTTCGCACCGAATGTGTGAGCAAACGCATGAACATAACCCAAACTCGCTTTCGTAAATGCTAAACCTGCATAGTAGGATGCCATGGCCATTTTATGTCGAGCTTCAACATCATCCCCTTGCGCTACGACCCGAGGAAGATGCTTAAAAATTAACTTAATGGCGGCAACAGAGTAAGCCCTAGTTTCTTGAGTAGCATTTCTCGACACATACGCCTCAATAGCGTGAGTTAATGCATCAACGCCAGTATCAGCCGTGATCTTAGGAGGTAAACCAATCATTAAGTTCGCATCTAAAGCTGCCATTAGTGGCACCAACTTTGGATCCATCAAAGGGGTTTTAATGTGTGAGGAGGGATCTGATACGACCGCGGCGATGGTGACCTCACTTCCTGTTCCTGCGGTCGTTGGAATAGCAAACAGAGGCGCTGGCATTCGCCATACTTTCAATAGTCCAGCTAACTTTTTTATTGGCCGTTTATTGGTAACTTTCGCAGCAATGACCTTTGCGCAGTCCATTGCCGAGCCACCACCCAAAGCTAATATGCCCTCACAATGAAAACGATGGTAAGCCTCTAGACCGCTTTCTACCTGATCATAGGTAGGATCGGGCTGCACTTTCGAGAAAACATCTAACTGTAAATCGAGTTGTGCTGCCGCCTTGAGCACCTTATCGACAATACCGACTTGGACTAACCCTTCGTCGGTAACTAATAAGACGCGCTTAAATCCCAGTTCGGTCATCGATTCTAATAGCTCATTCATCGAACCAGGGCCGGAAAACAAGGTTGGTCTCGGCATAGGAAGGATAAGAGCTGCTATTTTTAGCCCTGCGGTGTAAGTCCGATATAAGCGATGCTTCAACATACGAAATCCTTTTCATTTAGAGCTATCATTCTAGCTACTTTTATCACCTATGCTTACTTTGCAATCACACATTTTTTAATTAAGTCATTTCATCAACACATAAATGCCGCTGAGGGAGCAATACCGTTATCTTGATCTCCCCACACCACATGAGCTGTAGAGAAAATTATTTTTTATGATTTTCCATTAGCGTTACCTTAATAACTCACCCCTCTTCGGCTTTGCCGATCATAAAGTGGTTATTGAAGGTGCCTTATCATTCATACAAACTCAAAAATATGGATTCTACTTAATCACATAACGGTACGGTATATCAGTAATCTAATCCGAACATCACTTATAAAAATACAAATAAGAATGCGTTACATCATGATTTATTGTCGTTTTCAAATAAGTCAATAAAAGCAACAATAATCTTTCAAAACTAATACTTAGTTCAAATAACTGACTCTTAATCATGAGCTTCAGGTGATATTGTTATGCAACTAGGATTATTATCCGCCCCATAATTAAAACTACGTCTAAACGCCCACCTTTTTGGGGTCTATTCGCTGTCGTACCCAATTTTCCTATCACCTTCTGATTTGGGTTTCGCGTGGGCTAATTAGCAATGTCGGTATAAATCATGAATCATTCTTGCCATTCCCATACGGACACGGGCTTTGAAGTCGATCTAAAACAAGCACTTATCTGGGTTGCTCGAGCACTTGATTATGTCGGTGTTGACGATACTCACCACAGCCATCGTGTCGCTTATATCGCTTACCAATGTGCTCGCGTCATGGGTTGGGAGCCAGAAAAAGCGGAGTTTTGTTACTTCGCAGGTATGATCCACGACTGTGGAGTCTCCGAAACACAAGAACATAAAATGTTACTTGGAGAGCTGGTGCCACAAGACGTGAAAACACACTGCTTAAGAGGGTACCGAAGCCTCAAGCAGTGTCGTTTGTTGCGCCAATTTGCGACACCAGTTCTTTACCACCATACACATTGGAGCGAACTAAAAGAGCTCGATTTACCGCCTTTTGAAAAAGAGGTGGCCGCCCTGCTCTACTTATCGGATCGCCTTGATTTTATGCGCTCAAAATACGTCATGAACTGCCACTGTGACATTGTCACGCTTCATGAGGAATTGATTGCTGAGTGTATCATGGCAAACGTTGGAACCTTGTTTAATCCAAGCATGGCCGAAGCAATGGTTAAACTCGTCATGACCGACGCGTTTTGGTTCGCGATGGAGTCGGAAAATATTGAAACCATAGGCCTAAATTTTAAAAGCATTGATTGGCTTCAAAAACAATTAACCATCCAAGATATGAACAGTTTGGGAATGTTTATCGCTCAAATTGTCGATGCAAAGAGCCCGTTCACTTATCAACATTCACAAAAAGTAGCGGAATTATCTCGTTATCTAGCAATTAAGCTTGGGCTAAACGAGCACGACCAAGAAATGTTATATATTGCGGGGCTGGTGCATGATATTGGAAAGTTAAAAACACCAGATGAAATCCTTCACAAAGAAGGCTCTCTAAACAAACAAGAGTACACACGCATTAAACGCCATACCATTGATACTCAGCTCGCATTGCATAAGGTCTTCCCTAACGCGAAAATAGCGGAGTGGGCTTCCAATCATCATGAACGTTTAGACGGCTCGGGCTATCCCTATCACAAAACAGGCGACGAGCTCGATGTTCCATCGCGTATCATTGCTGTCGCGGATGTCTTCCAAGCCCTGTCTCAAGATCGCCCCTATCGAGGACGAATGACTCAAACACAGATCGCCGACATTATGGGTGAGCAAATAGCCAAAGAGGAGCTCTGCTCTAACGTTTATGCGGTATTAGAACGAAACATGACAGAGTGTTACGAACTCTCAACCGACGTTTAATCAAAACAGGGGCGAACACACGCCCCCTTTTTTAGGATGATAAGACTAGGCCGACAAACAGCTACCTAGCAATATCAAGTAAATTATCTCGCACACCATTGATTCTGAACCAACCAGCGATACTAAAACGCTCGGTATTGGTTGGTAACACCTCATGTGGGAACTGCTCTGATAAGAATACGAACAAACGCCCTGAGCGTGGGGGAATGGTTGCAATTTTATTGTCATTCAAATCGTATACTACTAATTCACCCGCGTCTTCTTCCGTCCAGGATTCGTTCATATAAAAAACGGTCGTCAATCGACGGTTTTCGTTACCTTTGAAGCAATCTAAATGTTTTTGGTAGAAGTCCCCTTTCTCGTACTTGGCAAAATGAGCTTCGTACTCAAAAAGTCCAAGAAACAAGTGACGGTTCACTTCTTGGCGGATCTCTTCCATTTTATCCAAGTAAGAAGCAACAGCATGCCCCATATTTGGCGATAACCATTGAATCTTGTCACTTCGAATAGATTCAATACGAGTCACATCATCGTTACGACCAATACGTGCTTTTTTCCAATTGCTTGGAATGCAATCTCGCAGTTGAGCCACCTCTTGTTCAGAAAGAAAATCATCCCAGATGTAGTAGCCATTGGTTGCTAACGCATCGATCATTTTATTCATTATTTTCGTTCACTCGTGTTAGTTGGGCGCTCTATATAAAAAATCTGCGACACAACAACAAATGCGATTTTTTATCGAGACGACAATGAAGCAAAACGAGAATTAAAAATGACGATACAAGATACAAAAATGCCGCTCATGTGAGCGGCAATGTCGTTTGTTATTGACGAGCTTCTAATCTCGTTGCTCGAATTCGCAACGGACGAAGACGCTTAATGCTAGGACGCTGTTTGTTTTTTAGCTGGATATGACAAAGTTCCAGAATCAAACCAAATGCCATCGCAAAGTACACATAACCTTTATTGATATGAATTGCGAAGCCTTCTGCCATCAATAAGCCACCCAATAAAACCAGGAACAGCAATGCCAACGTTTTAAAGCCGGGATAGCGCGTCACCAGATTATTGATTTTTTCAGCAGTCATTACCATCACGATTGCAGACGAGACAATCGCCGCGACCATAAGCGGGACATCACTTGTCAAACCGACGGCGGTTATCACCGAGTCCATTGAGAATACCGCATCCACAGCAACAATCTGCAGCAGCACTACCGCTAATCCAGTACGAGCATGAGTCGAGTGACCAGATTCATTGTGATTTAACCAGCTCCACAACTCTTTCAGGCTTTTTGCCAATAGGAATGCACCACCCGCGATCATGATCACGTCTCTTCCGGTAAACGCTTGGTTTACGACGGAAAACAGTGGTTGAGTCAACTGCATAATCCAAGAGATAGAAAAAACCAATGCAATACGAGCAATAACAGCAAGGCCGATGCCAAGGTTTCTTGCCAGTTTACGTTGGTGCTGGGGCAATCTTTCACATAGGACGGAGATAAAAACGACGTTATCAACGCCTAAGACAACTTCAAGCGCAAACAAAGTGGCGAAAATCGCCCAAGCCTCTGGTTGCATGAAAAGTTCTAACATGAGTACGCCTCCAGTGATGGGAAGACATACGGTGAAGGGTTCTGTCGACTAAAGGGGTCGTCCATTAATTATTTATACCTCTGTTACTTAAGGATCTTGAGTAAATCACCAAACAATTAACAACACAATGGCTATTTTTAAAGGCAATGACGGCTTTTCATTCGTGCACAAACTATTCAGCCCTCGCACTAGAAAGATAAATGAAATAGAAATTCTTAAATTGAAGAAAGGAAAACGACAAAGACCTAACAAACCCAAGAGAATTCTTTGATCTTACAAAACTCAAGTTATTTTTACGCAACACGTTAAATACATTGAGCTCAAAGCGAAAGATGCTCATTTACGAGATAAACAATAGTAAAAATTTGTTTCATCCTGATATACTGCCAAAAATCATAAGAAACCATGCTATTTATGGACTACATTGCTCTTTCACGCATTAGCCTAAAACATCTCACCGTATTGCATATGTTGTTAACCACTCATAGTGTTACGCTTGCCGCAGAGCGCCTGTGTGTAACACCTTCGAGCGTCAGTAAAACACTTGGGCAATTACGTGAAACGCTGAAAGATGACCTTTTCTATCGCGATGGTACTCGCTTGGTACCAACGGCATTTGCGCTGCACATTGGCCCCTCGATCCATGGCATACTCTCTAGCATGAATGGATTATTACATCAGGGCTCATTTAATCCAGCTTACTATCAGGGCAGTTTCTCATTAGCTATGCGTGAAAGTTCGTTTGAGCTTTTTGCGCCAGTTCTACAGCATTTATCTCAGCAACTCGGTAATCACGCACATTTGAATGTGCATGCAAAAGAGGAAATGAGTTTCGATGCGTTGGTAAGAGGCCAAGTGGACTTTTTGCTGCTTCCACACGATCTTAGTCAGCCGCCCACGCAAAACAAAGACTTGGTATGGCAAACCATTCTGAAAGACGAAATGGTTTGTTTAATGGGACCATCAAATCCACTCTCTAAACAGCCTTTGTCTGTTGAAAGCTACCTCTGTGCAAGACACATTGGAATTCATGATAAAGATCTCTCACAACCTTATTTCGAGCAGAACCTCACACAAAGGCACTCGAAGCGAAATATGGCTATGCGTGTAGCGGATTTTGGCTCAGCTGCGGTGATGTGTCAGCACTCAGATTACTTGTTCACCTGTTCCAAGCTTTGGGCAAGGGCGGCCATGCAAGCAAAAGGCTTGGTTGAACAACCCCTTCCATTCGATTATGGACAGGTAGCCTACAGCCTCGTTTGGAACAAAGCGAGCTTAAACGATCCGGCTTTAAAATGGCTACAAAAACAATTGCTCGATGCCTGTGCCATGCTAGATGCGTGAGTAAGATAACGAATCAAAACTGCATTACGTGAGTACAGTCGGCACTGCGATGGGGTTACTCACGTAACGTAAAAGTTCTGATTTTAAGCGTTCGATATCATGGCGCGAGCAGACATCCCAAGTTAGCGCCTCCCCCATGACTCCGTGATGTTGAAATGCATTTAAACGGATAAGCACCGATTCAGGTAAATTACTCAAATAGCGCCCAATCGCTACGATTTCTATATCTAAATCACTTTTCCCTGGAATATGCAGTAACCGAACTTCATACAATTTTTCATGCTTTGCGAGGTACTGAAGCGTTTTGAATACACGATGATTATCACGCCCAGTTAGCCACTGGTGCGTCTCTGTCTGCCACGATTTCAAATCGATCATCGCACCGTCCAGAAAAGGAAGCACACGCTGCCAACCTGTCACTGATAAAGAGCCATTGCTGTCGATGAAACAAGAAAGGTGCTGTAACTCAGGATCTTGCTTGATCCCTTTAAACAGCTCAATAATGAAAGGAAGTTGTAAGGTAGATTCCCCACCGGATACTGTAACACCACTGATGAAAAAGCGATGCTTGCGTATCAAATCGAGCATTGTTACCACAGAGTAGTCAGTAATTTTTGGATTAGATTGGTTCTGACATATCTCTATACAATGATCGCAGTGGGTGCACTCCTCTTTAAGCCAAACAACGTTGTTGTTTTCGTCGAACTTCAGTGCGTCTGCCGGACATTTACTCACACAATCACCACAGTGATTACAATGGTTTATTGTATGAGGGTTATGACAGTTCAAACACTGATAGTTACAACCCTGTAGAAAGATGACTAGACGATTTCCTGGCCCATCAACACAAGAGAAAGGAAGGATACGAGTGACTTTTGCCAAAAGGCTTCCACTTCGTCTAGACATCTTGTTCTTTCCTAAACCGACCTTTACGCCTGCGTGTAGGTCGGTGTCATTTCATGACTCACCACACGTGGTGAGCGTTCTAAAATCCCAGTATTTCTTGCCGCCTCTGCTCCCAGAAACGTCGTATTGGTTCTCGAACCTTCTGCATCATATTTTGCGATATCAGAAAGTTTGACCATGTATCCCGTAACGCGAATCAAATCATTTGAGGCCACATTCGCGGTAAACTCACGATAACCAGCATTTAACGCCCCTTTGCACAAATTGAACATCGCTTCTGGGTTTGATTTCACCGTTTCATCAATCGTCAAAATATCGCTGATACCTGCACGATAATACTGGTGATGCTCAGCTGTTGCTTGTACATAAGTGACAGGGTCTGGCTCCGTGCCATAAGGAAGACGCACACCTGGCGTAACGCCAAGATCTAAGCTAATACCACCTTGAGCATGTAAGAGCGCTTTGCCATCCAAACCATATTTCACTGGGGTTGACTCCACTAGTTTCGCCAGTGTGGCTGAAACATCATGAGCAAAGGCATTCGCACGTTCATCTTTTCCGTACTGCCCCGTTTGGCCTTCTTTTTCGAACAGAAGATTCACCGCTTCTGCCATACCATAAATGCCATACATTGGTGCGAAACGGGACTCTTCAATCAACCCTTCTTGCGTCAAAAATCCTTGAAAGAAATTGGACTTTTCATGCAAGTGCGTACTTCTAGCGTCCATCAACTCAACCATTAATTGATGGTATAGAGGTAAAACACTGTTTAAGAAGTCGTTACAATCCGATGCTCGTTCTGCGACTCCTTTTAGGTTCATTCGCACCAGCGTGTTTGAACCACCAGCCAGTGGCAGTGAATTGTAGCAACTTACAATACCAAAACGTGAACCGCTGTAGGCTTTCGAGTGCACAGGGTAATTGGCAATATGAGGCTTACTACACTCGCAAATATTCTGCGTCGCTTGACGAAGTAAATCATCAGGCGTGACCGACTCGTCGTACATGAACGTAAGATTTGGCGCAATCTGCTTGAGCTCGGCGTCCACTTTTAAAATAGTGCGACAAATAATGTTGTCTGTCGGTCCGACATTCACGTGCATAAACGCATCTGGCAATGTGCGATCCAACATGATCCAAAAATGTTTTAACTTTTTGTAAATTTGATTCTCTGTTAGGTCGCCTATGTAAGGCAGCAAGACATCATCCAACTGACCTAAATACACCGGAATATTCGTTACCGATGGAACATGATGGTAAATGATGGTGAGCATATTCAGCGCATCATCGAAATCGTCAGCTGGAAGCAACTCTAGATACTCAGAGCCTTGCGATAGGAACTTAGCGTAATCAGGCAGCACATAGCGTGGTTTGAAAGGTGCATGGCCTTCAAACATATCACAGATGATTCCTTCATCCATTGCTTGTCTTAGCGATGGGGAAATCGACATGTAAGGAATACATGCTTCCGCCTCCAAGGCCAAAAAGTTCGACTTTTGTTTTGGAGAAAGACGAACATCAGTCGCAATGTCTAGAAAACGTTGTTGTAGTTCAGAAAGGCTTTTCATCTGAGATGTCCCTGAAAAAGTAACCACAAACCCACAAGATAAAACATGGATTCTACCCCTAAAGAGTAACGTGATTTTACTCCGGCTTACCTGTTGCCACTAATGAAAATAAACAAAACGTCTATTTCCATAATGGAAATAAGCTAACGCTAAATTAGGTTATTGCAACTTACGCTATTGAAATAATCCAACCATGCACCGAACACGCGCTTTCTTATCGGTTTGCCGTCGACAACATGACGCCCGCGCTAATAAATACTCCGCCAGTCAGGCGATTGAACAACTTGGCTCTTCCAGCGACAAACAGCCAGTCTGAAGCTTTTACACCTAATAATGCATAAAATGTTAGCCAACTTAGCTCAAACACCACAAATGTAGATGCAAAAATCGCGTATTGAGCCAACAAAGGCGCAGAGGGATCAATGAACTGAGGAAACAAAGCGGTAAAAAAGACAATCGCTTTCGGGTTACTAGCGCCAACAATAAAACCACTGGTGAACGCGCTGAGCGCATTCGAGGAGCTTGGGACGGCTGCCGTTTTGTCAAAATCCGTTTGAGAAGAGCGCAGCGCTTGAATGCCTAACCAGATTAAATAAGTGGCACCACACCATTTGATGACATTGAAGACCAGCTCAGATGAGGCAATCACAACCCCTAACCCGGTAAAAGAAAGCGTTAGTATAATAGTGATCGCTGATAAACTGCCTAGCGCAGTCATGAGGGCAATACGAAACCCACTGCTCACACCTTTACTTAAACACAGCAACGAGCTTGGCCCAGGCGATGCAGTGAGCACCAAAATGGCCAGGGTGTAAAAAATCCATGTATCAATTTGCATTGGCATCCCTTCCCGCAAAAAGTTGAGGGTTATATCTCAATCTTTATTTAGATATTCCTAGCTCAGTTTCCATCCATGAAACTCGATTCTTTAATAGCCACCTAGTCCCTACATAATTTAGAAACCATTAATAGATAGTTATGCAATCAAAATACGCTCTGCATGCAAGGTTGTAAAGCATGTTTATTTTTCTTAATCATAAAAAGGCTTGGGATCGATTTCTAACGATGACGGAGCGACTGCTCTTTCTATTTTGTGTAAGCTATTTTTCAAATCGACCATCGCCACATCGATATAACGCTGATATTTGCGTGAGTAAAAACACTTCACTTCTGGCTTTAAAGCTTGAGAGTCATTTGAGGACCAAACAATACCAACACGCCCATCACTCAACTCAACAATAGAGCCCACTGGGTACATCCCAACGCAATTAATGAACTTGTAGACTAGGTCTGCATCTAAATGAAATGGCGTTAAACTCAACAAGATTTTAAACGCTTCTGCTGAGCTCATGCCTTTTTTGTAGCAACGATCGGCCGTCAATGCATCGTAAATATCAACAATACAACTCATGCGGCCGTGAATCGGAATCTCATCGCCCTTCAAGCCTCTAGGGTAGCCATTGCCATCTAACTTCTCATGATGCATCAAACAGACATCGCGACTCACATCACTAAGGCCCTTTACATGGAGAATAATCTCACCAGCGAACACTTGATGTAGCTTCATGTGTTCAAACTCTTCAGGTGTTAGCTTTGCTGGTTTATGCAAAATCTTGTCATCAACTTTAATTTTACCTACATCATGAATGATGCCACCAATAGCGAGCTGCTTTAATGTCTGCTTATCTAACCCCAAGTACTTACCAAATGACACTAAAAGGCAAGCCACATTGACGGAGTGTTCCAACAAGTAGGAGTCTTTTTTTCGGAGTGCAGAAACACATTGCAACGCATCTGAGTCGATAAAAACGCTTTCAATGACATCATCGGCCCAAGCTTCTACCTCATCAACTTCAATGATTTTGCCTTCAAAAGTTTGATTCAATAGTTTCTGCGCCAGATCTTTTGCTTCCGCAATTAGCTTTTTGGCTCGTTTATGTTGAACATCTCTCGAGCGATAAGCGCGTTGAACCTTCGAAAAGTCAGAGGACTTGGGCTCTCGCTCCTCTTCTACGGCAACAATGGATTCATCCACAGGCTTAAAGACACACTTCTGAGAAGATAATGTTTGATCTACCCAAACATACTTCACGCCGCTCGCGGTAAGCTTCTTAATGCCCTCTGGGCTAGATATCCGCCCTGCATTGGCTAAATTTACGCGCTTGTTGTGCTCTATCGCGGTAACAAACATACCAACGCCGACATCAGCGAGCGCAATTTTGATTGAATTTTTTGGATCGTACTGCATAAAAAGAAAGCTTACTCGATATTAACGGCAGTATTATAAGAGATTTGATTAATTGGCGTGATAATAAATTAGAATTGATTACTATTAATGGGCATTCTGTCAATTAATAACCCATCGCTATCACTAAGCCCTTTTTGTTAATATGGTCTTTAGCCTAGCAAATATACAGATATGACACTCAAGAGCAGAACCTCTAACCGACACGTCTTAAAATAACTTGAGGATAATTATTCATAAATATTTATAGATTGCGGACAGCATCAATAACTGTATTTTATAAATGATTTTTACTGTTGACTATTTTTTATAAATGTCGATGATTAGCCGCCTAATCTTAGTATGTTATTAACCTAGTAGCGCATAAAATGATAGCCAAACAATTTGAACTGATACTTTTGTGATTGTAATGTACGCCAACAGATCAACTCTATGTTATCAAACCCCCACACTCATCTCTGATGCTAACACGCTCGAGGAGGAAATATCTTGACCACCATATTTGACCAACAAGCCTCAGATAGTGACCGAGAGTTCCTGAAAATCGTTGAAGAACGATTCATTCATATCTTCGACGTATTTAACGAAGGCCTCTTCTACATGGATGAGTTTGGTACCATGGTATTTTACAACAAAGGCTTCTATGAACAGCTCGGTATTAACGCTGGCCGAATCAGTTTAGAGCAGTGGTTAGAACTTGTTCATCCTCTTGATCGAGAAAGGCTGTCCACAAGGGTCGATGCGCACATCACGACCAACAATACGAGGGTTACAACCACTTACCGAGTTCGTAAACCCAATGGACAATACGTCTGGATAGAAGGCGTAGCCATGACCAAAGAAACAGAACATGGCCATTACATGGTTGGCAGCCATCGCGATATTTCTGAGCGTAAGCTGATGGAAAGTTACATCCATCAAGTTGCATTTCATGACAACGCGTCAGGCATGGCTAACCGCGCCCATCTCTTGCTGGATATCGAGGACAGTGTACGTACCACCGATTCTTGCGCGTCTATTTGTTATATTCAGATCGAAGACATCAAATCTTACTTGAATCAATATGGCAGTGAACTGGTCGATGGGTTAGTAGAGAAGTTGCTACAAACTCTCAGTCACTTGCCCTCTCCAAACAGCTCGGTGTATCGCGTGCATGATGATGACTTTGCGATTTTGATTCACGATGAGTGCTCAATAGAAGCGCTACAGAGTTACGCTGAAAGTTTAAAACAAACCTACCATGAAGCGGTGATTGAAGAAGGCCAATACCTAGGTAGCAACATTAGCATTGGTTTGTATCCTTGTATTGACCCTAGTCACTCCGCAGAGGAAATTTTACGTAAAGCGGCAAGAACTTGTCAGTACGCGAGCGAACAAAATAGAGACCGCGTCGCGGTCTACAGTGAGAAGACGCAGCATGCCGTTGATCGCTACTTCTTTATTGAGCAAGGTCTTAAAAGTGCGCTAGAAAAACAGACATTAAGTGTTAAGTTTCAGCCAATTATTGACGCCAAAAGCTCAAAAGTGGTGAGCTTCGAATCGCTAGTTCGCTGGCGTAGCAAAGAGTTTGGCGAAATTTATCCCGACGAGTTTATCCCTGTAGCAGAGAACAAAGGATTGATCGTCGAACTGGGATATCAAGTATTTGCCAAAGCGTGTGAATTCATCAAAAACTACCGTGAACGTTACCAAAACCAAGTTCGTGTTAACGTGAACGTTTCTGTACTTCAGTTGATGAACAGCGAATTCCCTACGCGAATTAAAGCCATGGCGGATGAAGCTGGCGTTGACCCCGAGTCTATTGTTTTGGAGCTGACAGAAACGTTTATTTTGGATAATAACCAAACGGCTATTGCCCCTCTAAGCACGCTCAGGGAGTTAGGTTTTGCACTCTCGCTCGATGACTTTGGCTCTGGTTACAGTTCATTAAATAGCTTCTTCGACTTGCCGATGACACAAATCAAAATTGATAAGTCGATGGCATGGAAGACACTGACCAATCGCTCTTCTCAAGAGTATTTGAAGTTTCTTATCACTATGTGTCAGGAAAATAATATTGAAGTGGTGATAGAAGGCATCGAAGACGCAAAAATGTGTGACTTCTTTTCCGAGATGGGCGTCGATTATTTGCAAGGTTATTGGTTCTCTAAACCACTCTCTGTTGCCAGTGCCAGTCGCTATTCATTGAGCTAAACCGTTCTTCGGCGAAATAATCCCAGAATTAACGATATTCCGCACGGCCACGTTAAGCATGCTGAACTACTCACAGTAAATTTCAGACACTAACTGGCCGTGACGAAAACAACCTTAGAGAGCCTTGATTAACGTAGGCGCTCAAAAACAACACTCTGATCTAAGTGTTCGTGATATTGAGTGTAATCTAAGCCCATATCAAAGATATATTGAGTCACCAAGTTTCTAACGCACTCAATCAATTGGCTCGCTTGCCATGGCTTCTCAAAGTAGCGATCAATACCTGCGGAGTTAATCGCATTAATGGTATCCGTGTGCGTCGCCTGCCCCGTCAGAAGCACTTTACGTGTGCGAACAAAACGACTGTCTTTTGATACCTCTGTCAGTAGTTCCACTCCTGTTTTACCTGGCATGACATGATCGGAAATTATTAATGCGATCATCTCGCCTTCTGCATCAAGCTCATCCATCAGTTCTAGAACCTCACCTGCGGATTCGCAGTCTTCGATATTCAACCACTGATTTAACGGCTCTAAATCTTGTAGAACCGCGCTTAATACCTCTCGTTGGTCATCAACGCAAATTACATTAAGCTTCTCCATGTTCACCCTCTACTGGTAACTTGATTCTAAAAATTGTTTTTTCACTGTCGCTCTTTACCACAATAGAGCCGTTATATCCGGCGATAATGCGTTTCACAATCGACAGCCCTAATCCTAAACCAAACGACAACCCACCCTTTTTAGTGGTGAAGTTTGGCCGGAAAATTTTTCTGCGTGTCGCTTCATCGATTTCTGGTCCGTTGTTAGCAATCGTGACCAAAATTTTCCCCTTACTCTCTCGAGTATGTATTTCGATCCCCGGATCTTCAGTTTGACCAAGTGCATCACACGCATTCTTTAAAATATTGACCCAAACTTGGACGAGTTCGGTTTGAGAGCCGACAAAGTCCGGCAACTCCGCTGGGCTAAAACGTACGCTCACGCGTCTTAAGTCACTTTGCAATAGGGCCAGCGCTCGATTGATTGAGTCATTAATATTAAACGCTTCATCCAAGTCGATATCCGTACGCCCCAATTGTTTCACTGAACGTACAATGCCAACAGTATGTTTAGAGGCAATACGCAAATCATGAAGGTCTCGCCCCATTTGCCAGAAACGTATCGCTTCTTCGGGTCTTTTTAACCAATGCTCCGACAGGAAATTATTTGGAACGGCACGAGCGAGATCACGCGCGAGATCCTTAGGTAAGCCGTAATATTTTTCGAAGTGACGCCCCCGCTTTCTCGCTTCGCTGGAAGAGACTTTCTGTCCTTGCATCAAACCAAAATCAAAAAACTGACTCGCTTCCGGATGAACTTCTTCAAGCAATTCCATGATGACCGACTCGAGTCGCTCAGATTTACTGCTTACCACACCAATAGCATTGTTCAACTCATGAGCAATACCCGCGGCAAGCTGTCCTAACGTTGTCATTTGCTCTGCGGTATGAAGCTTTTGCAACGCTTTTTCTTTAGCTAAGGCCTCTTGCATTGCACGCCGTTGACGCCGAGATAATTCGTTCACCATCACAGGCATAAATTGTGTCGTCAATGGTCCGTATGTCGCCTCTTCCACCGCGGGCGTATCACGCTGTATCCAAGCCAGTTCAACGTCGGTTTGAGCAATCACTGTCGAAGAGGCCGTCCATGTACCAGAAAAGAAACTATGTACGCCAATAAACGCACCTTGAGACGCAGAAAATACCTGAATTGGCTTCTTATCATCTTCCGCATAATAGCCAGCCAACTCTCCTGAAAGCACGTAGTACAACCGATCGTTGTAGCCAGCTTGCTCAATAAGCACCGATCCGGATAGGACCGTTAATCGGCGTTCAAGATGGTTAAAATAGCGTTGTACTAACGCATCTAGTTTCGTTTCGTACATGGGTTACCCAATATGCCCAACGGTATGTAAAATCCAAACCATAACAAAACTAAGTAATACACCAATCACGCCCAGCACTGCACCGATACGAGCCATTTGGCTGCTTTCGACATGCCCAGTAGCATGAGCTAACGCGTTTGGTGGCGTACTGATTGGTAACGACATACCGAGTGAAGCGGCAAATGTCACGACTAAGATCAGCGTCACTTCTCCACCCAATGGCGTTAACGAAGTCATCGAGGTACCTAGCGCAGCCATAATCGGCATAAGTAAGTTTGCAGTAGCCGTATGCGACATGAAGTTTGCCATTAACAAGCACAAGAAAGCCGCACCAAACAAGACCACATATGGCGAGAACTGATCAAACGGAATACTGTGTACCACCAGCTTCGCAAGCCCTGTTTTATCCAGAGCAAGACCCAGAGCGATACCACCTGACACCAACCAAAGCACGTCCCAAGAAATTTTCTTCAAATCTTCCTTGTTGATAATGCCCGTCAATGAGAATACCGCGACCGGAATTAATGCCACTGTGTAAGAGTTCATCCCATGTGCTGACCCCATCAACCAGAGAATAATCGTACCTGCGAAGGTGACATAGACAATCATCGCTTTTGGTGTTTTCAAAAACTTGCTCTTAATATTCAGATCAATGGTGGTTTGCTCGGCTTTATACAAAAAGCCAATCAGAAACCACGCTAGCGCCATCATCACAATGACGAATGGCACGCCAAAGACCATCCATTCACCAAACGTAATTAAGTTATCACCAACCAAATATTTCAGCGCGATAGCATTCGGGGGCGTGCCGATTGGTGTACCAATACCACCAATGTTGGCGGCAACAGGAATACACAAGGCAAACGCAATTCGACCGGGGTCTTTAGGTCCAAATACCGCAATCACAGGGGTTAGAATCGACAACATCATCGCTGTTGTTGCGGTGTTTGACATAAACATGGAAAAGACAGCGGTGATCAACATCAAACCCAACATAACGAACTTTGGGTTTTGCCCAAATGGTTTTAGCAACACGCGCGCTAAGTTGACATCCAGCCTGTACTTTGTCGCCGCCATAGCTAAGAAGAACCCGCCGAGGAACAGCATAATAATCGGGCTAGCGAAAGTCGCCATTATCTCGTTATATTGCAACAGCTCACCAAAATGTGGCTGCCCTTCTTGCAAGCGAAAAAGTACGATGCTTTTATTCGAAACAAGCAATAGTTCGAGCACAATGATAACGACCGAAGTGGCGTAGATTGGAATGGGTTCAAACACCCAACAGAGTGCAGCAAGCAAGAAGATTGCGATCACTCTCTGCTGGACGATAGTAATGCCGTCAAATGGGAATGCAGAGAGGGGCATTAACCAAATAAGCAATGGTATCAATGTTGGAATAATGTATTTGAGATAAGGGCGCATAGTACTACTTCTCTTCCTGAGATGGTTAGCCAGACACGATTGGCGTATGGAACGCCATTACCCACCGCAATACCGAAGCTTTTAGGCTCTGACTAAGCCTTCAGAGACGAAAAATGCAGTAATGGCTTGTTCCAGAGAAGATTATGCACACTGTTTTCAAACAAAACTTTGGTGCGAGATCAATGAACTTGTTTTCACATTGGAAAACATTTTATATCTGTGTTCAAGCTCACTAAATGCTCACGATTTCAGTGAAATATACTTTTCCATCATAAAGTTAGTTAAGGTTTCTCCCCTAACTTCAGCACGTTGCTGAACCTTAACTGTGAACCCCATTTTCTCGTAGAAAGGTCGGGCAGTGATACTCACTTCAGAGTACAGTCGCTCTATCCCCTTTACTTTCGCCTGTGAAAATAGAAAAGACATCAAATCACGACCAATACCTTGGCCTTGATATTCATGGTGACAAAAGAAATGGTCAATCAAGCCGTCACTTTGCAAATCACAATAGCCAACGACCTGCCCTTCTATTTCCGCAATATAGGGTTGAATAGCATCCATTGTGCGTTGCCATGAATTGAGATCAAAATCTGATGGGGCCCAAGCTGAAACTTGTGATTCGGTATAATCGCGACGATTAATGACTCGCACAGTGTAGTAAAAAAGTGTCCACAATATTGGAGCATCCTCTGTGCGATAGCGACGTATTGAGAGCATCTGTTTAATCATTCCTATTCGATAAATACCAAGTATTAACGCAAAGTAATACTGGTGAATTCATCATTTTCAATACCAACCACTAAAGGCTTTTCAAGCTGATCGCTGTTCATCAATACGGTGGTATTTAGCTCTCGACTTGATCTGCGTATTTTGCTTTTTCTGATGATATGTATATTCACAATGTAATCGGAATATTCCTTCGTGACTCCTCCAGAAAACTCCACATGTTCACTTTCATTATCTTGAACCACATGAAATTTTCGATTTGCTTGAATATCAGCGCTGAGTGAAGAGTCACCATAGTTCAGTACAACGGACGTTGGTTCACTATCTTGATTGGCAAAACAGCCAAATGCGAACGTGCATAATGCAAGTATACTTTTTGATTTAAACATTGGTTATTCAATTTCTAGTTATTTTTCTGCCATTTGCATTACCAAACAGCACTCCTTCCGTAATCGCCCATTGTGCCACAGGTGTACGCAAGTCTCTAAATACAGTAAAAAGGATGTACGATAAAATTCCGCTAAAAATGGGGAAATCACAATACACCTGAGGATAAACCAGCCTATTTAATCGCCACCAACAACACCCAAACAATTGTTTTTATTGAATTTAAAAGTAATAAACAATGTAAGCAATATACGTACAAGCTCTTACTTTTTCATACGCAACTAAGCGAGTTAATAGAGAAAGACAATATTTTCTATGCCACATGTTACAAATCTAATCATCTCATTATCACGTATGATCCGATATTGTGGCACTAGCCTTCCCTTCTTTTTAACGAAGGGAAGATTTAACAATAAGGCTTGCACCTATTTTATAGCTAAAATCAATAAAGCATTTCCAACATCGGTTGGTCTAGGAGCGATCAATGAAAAACTCTCCCAGTTTTACTCATCTATTAAAAGTTGGCTTGATATCAATCGCAGCTTTGATGGGCGGATGCACTCAAGGAGATTGGCGTACCGCAAGCAGAGAACCTGCCGGTATCGCGCCTGACCCTTCCAATGTGAAACATGCCGTAATTGAGTTTTATGCCGCAGATGCATTTGGTTGGCGAGGCTGGTTTGCGGTGCACACTTGGTTTGCGATAAAGCCTGAAAATGCGAACGAATATACCGTGTATGAAGTGGTCGGGTGGCGCGTGAATCGTGGACAACCCGCTCTGTATCAATACCAAACGGGCACACCAGATCGCTACTGGTATGGTGCGAAGCCAGAAAAAATACTCTCAATACAAGGTGAAAAAGCCGATAAACTTATCCCAAAAATACAAAGCGTTATCAACCAATACCCTTGGGCTGAAGCATACACGTTGTTTCCAGGACCAAATAGCAATACATTCCCGGCTTGGGTGGGCAAGCAAATTCCGGAGTTAGAACTCGACTTGCCATTTAGAGCAATTGGTAGCGGCTACTCCAACGAGTAAAACAAAAGCTTGGTAACTGGCGCGTTTTACGTTCAGTGCATAGCACTATACCTATTGTGCGTCTTCACCCAACTCGGTTCTGTTTCTTCCGTTGCGCTTTGCTTTATACAGAGCGTTGTCAGCGTCTTTCATTACCGCTTCAATTGGCATATCGTTGCCTTTCCAGTGAGAAACACCAAGTGATACCGTTACCTTACCAACGACCAGGAAATCGTGTTTTTCTACGTTATGCCTAATCCGCTCAGCGACATCAACCGCGTGATGAACATCCGTCTCTTCAAGGAACATCATGAACTCTTCCCCACCGGAACGGCAAAGATGATCATTCGCTCGGGCCTGCTCTTTCATCAACTGAGCGAATTCTTTGAGTAGATTGTCACCCACATCATGACCATAGTTATCATTGACGCTCTTAAAATGATCAATATCCAAAGCTAAAATAGAAAAAGCGGTGTTTTCTTGCTTAAACAAGCCTAGAACTTTGTCTAAGCCGCGTCGATTTAACAACCCAGTCATCGCGTCTGTTAGCGTATCCAGTTGCAGCTTATCAATGGTTTTTGAAACGATACCAAACGCTTTGAGGAAACTGAGCTTCAAATGTGAAGCCTCAAAATACCAAGACTTAACCAGCTTCAAATCATCGATGGATGAGGAGTGCTCTTCTACTCCTCGAACAGCGCCAGCCAATTGCCATAATGGTCTTGAAATAAGTAAAGAGAAGAACCAGATCAACAGCAGAGTTAATAAACCAATTGGAATCGATTTGAAAAATACACTCCACATCTGCTCATCTAGCACCATTAACGTCATTGATTTCGGGCGCTGAGCGACAATTCCCCACCCTGATGATTCAACTGGTGCATACCCTGCAAGCATTTCAACACCGCGAGAGTTCACAATTTCTTTGTTACCACGCTGACCCATTGTCACGGCGTTAATTGCCATATTATCGTTGATCACTTCGCCAACCCGCGATTTATCTGGGTGGTAGATCAGCGTATTGCTTTCGTCCACAACGTAAAGGAAAGAGCCATCTTTGTAAGCATGCTGGCTAAGTAATTCCGCAAGAATATTGTCCTTCTCTAAATAGATAGTACCGCCGATATAGCCTAAATATTCATTGGAGTGAGAAAATATAGGGTATGAGATCGTTAACAGATAATTACCTGCGGGTGAGATGAATGGCTCAGTGACAACGGGCGCTTGAGCATTTAAAGATTGACGTTTTCTTTCACCAACGAGCTTTACACCTTTCACCTGAAGTGTCTCTGGTGATACAGAAATAATGACGCCTTTCGCATTAACGACAACCACAGAGTTGAATGATTTGGTTTGCTTTCTCAGCCTCTCCGCCTCTTCGTCAAGAAACTGAGCATCGTGCATCTTATCTTGTAGCAAGTTCGCACTGTATTTTAGCTGCGACATTGAGCTTTCTATGAAAGAGTCCGTCATTTCTGACATTTTTTGCGCATAAACGCGGTTGGACTCTAACGTGTTATTGATGATGAGATCTCGTTGCACTCGATAGATCGAATAAAACGCATTGATCAAAGTGACAAGCACACTGAAAACACACAGGATTACAATAAGGTTTCTAAGATTAAGTTTTTCTTTTCTTCTAAAGGACATTTGCCAACTGCCAGCTTCGATGGCTTTTTGTATGAATGAGCGTATAGGTTATATGAAATTGATTTAATTTTCAGGTAGGAAGTTGGGAGCAGTGTTAAATATTTTCTCACATAATAGAACACAAAATGAGCTAATAAGAGAATTCAGTGACACAAAATAAATGCCGTGCCACTGTAATATCGCACAACTTTAAGCAAGCTCTGTGCTGGTCATTACCATTGTCTTTAATACATCGACAACAAGCTGATGATCATCTAACTGCGGTAAACCCGATACCGTCACAACCCCAATTAAACCTGAACCCATGATTCGAATTGGGAACGCGCCACCATGAGCACAATACTCACGCGCATCGAGATGTGGCTGATTTTCAAAATCACGCTGCTTTTGCTTATTGTACAGCGAGAGGTAGTAAGAGCTGTGACCATATCTCAATACTGAGTTTCGCTTTCTACGAACCCAATCCAAATGGTCAGCGCACGTTCCTGTCATCGCGTATTGAAATAGCGTTTGTCCAAAACCGTAGACCTCAATAGCCACAGCCGCGTCACAGGCTTCCGCCGCTTCTTTTAAAGCTAAACCAATAGACCACGCAACTTGGTGGTTAAACTCTTTCAATTGAAGCTCATGCTCTTGTTGAGCGACGAGCTCAAGCGTTAAGCTCATGATTTCACCTGAATCGTTTTACCCGTTTTACTGCTTTCCAATGCCATCTCTATCAGAGCGATATTCTGTACTGCTTGAACGGCAGGAACCGGGTTATCAGTACCCAAACGAATGGCATTTGCTACACCAACAAAATAAGCTTGATACGCACCTCTCTCCGTTTTGATGGTTTGCGCACCACCTTCGTCGTAGCGGACACCGTATAACGCCTCGTCCTCTTCTGACCAAGCATCGTTCTCCAGTAATCGGCCTTCTTTTAAGTAACCTTCTTGAGGATCTAATCCGTATTTTTCATATTTAGCCTCAGTACCCAATACTTTATAACGCAGGTTTGGTTCTGGGCTGTATAAGTTTGAATGTAAATGCACAATATGATCTGGGTAATGAAGCACTAAGTTGTAGTAATCAATCGTCGTCGCGCCCGGACGCATCATTCGACACTGTGCGTCTATCGCATCTGGCAAACCAAATAACACCAAGGCCTGATCGAGAAGATGGGGAGCAAGATCGAATAAAATACCACCGCCATCTTGAGCCTGCTCTCGCCAGCGTTGACGAACTTCAGGACGGTAGCGATCAAAGTGCGACTCAAACAGCCTCACATCACCTAACTTACCTTGTTCGATAAGCGATTTAACGGTAAGAAAGTCGCCATCCCAACGCCTATTATGAAAAACGCTCAGAACCAATCCTTTTTCTTCTGCTAAGGCGATCAACTCATTCCCATCTTCTATGCGCGTTACAAACGGTTTTTCAACAATGACATGTTTCCCATTGTTCAACGCGCGCTTTGCGAGCTCGTAGTGCACGTCATTTGGCGCAGTGATGATCACAAGCTCAGCGTCACTGTCATCAAGTAAAGTATTGGCATCAGCAAACCACTGAGCATCTGGCCAATCATTTTGGACCGCTTCCTGTTGACGAGAACTTATTGCGCTCAACGTCAAGTTTGGCAGTGCTTTAATGAAGGGTAAGTGGAAAGTTTTTGCTGAATATCCGTAACCAATCACGGCGGTCTTTACGGGATCGTAAGCCATACTAAGATTCCTTATTTCGGTGAAACAACAATACATTCAATATCATTGTGGTCGAGAAGTTGTTGAAAATCTGATTGAGGAGCATGATCGGTAATAACGATGTCGATCTTTGACAAATCACATACATGGTGAAAATTGTCGCTTCCAATTTTGCGGGATTCACAAACGACAATGACTTGTTGAGCTTGCTCTATCATGGTTTGTTTCATGGTTGCTTCTAGCTCATTATTTGTCGTCAACCCTCGGGATGACAACGCGCACACACCAATAAACGCCTTATTCACATGATATTGCTTCATTTGCTGTTCTGCTTGTGCACCCAAGATCGCTCTGGCGTAGGGGTCAAAGTGTCCACCTAAGAAATGGACGTCCATTGATTCACTTTTTTCAGCAGCGATTAGTACGTCAATACTGTTGGTGACCACGTTGAGCTTATCTCCTTCACAACGTGCTTTTTCTACGTAAAGTGGGAGCAAAGATAAGATAGTACTGGTATCAACAACAAGGTGGTCACGCTCATCCACAAGCTTAGCGGACGCTTGAGCGAGGCGATGTTTAGTGTCGCTAATTGCTCGACTGGAGTACGCCTCTGTAGAGGAAGATATCGGGGCAAGCATGACGCCACCTCGGATTCTTTGTAATCCCGGTAGTTGGCTCAACTTAACTAAGTCTCGACGCGCTGAATCTCTCGATATGCCAAAATACTCGCAAACTTCCGATAACGTTATTTTGTTTTGTAGCTCTAGCTTGGCTCTGAGCTCTATCAATCGCTCTTCTTGCGTCATTACTTAAATTCACTTAAGTGGTTTTAAGCAATAATGCCACACAGCAATCAAATAACCAATACGGACGCACGCAATATTTGCTTATGCTGATACCAAACAGAATTGTTAAGTTGAGGAGATGAAGAGCGTTTTGCTCATCACCCCCTATCAAAAAATTTTTGGTGTAATGTTTACGTTGGCTGGGTCGCTACTTTTTCATCGCTTCTTTAAAAACTTGATTCCAATCTTGTTTCATATCGACAAACAACCAACCTTGCTCTTCACCCACTTTAAATGATTTGTCTAATTTCCCCACGTGAGAGTCTTTATCATACGCCCATTCACGCTTGTCATCCGTGTGATGGATAACCGCTGAAAATCGTGGGCCAGACCCCGCTTTAGTCCACTCTAGCATTTGTAAGTCACCGTCAGAATTACCAAATGCCATCACCGGGCGCTTACCAATGAAGTTCTGGATCGTGACAGGCTTCACCGCTTTATCATTCACAAAATCAATTTCTGGCAAGCGTTGAATCGTTGGCTTTCCATCAACGACCTGATACTCCGCTTTTAATGTCGTCCCAACGATATTTTGCGTTGGGATCCCGTACACTTCTGGTGCCCAAACACGCATGAAATCAATGCCACCTCCAGAAATTATATAGGTCTGGTAGTCATTTGCTCTCAAGTAGTCGAGTAACTCAAGCATCGGTTGATAAACCATTTCAGTGTATGGCTTTCCCGTCGTAGGATGCACGGCCGTTTTCATCCACTCCTTCACTTCTTGATGGAACTGATCAGTCGACATTCCGGAGTGAGTCGCCATAACAAGCTGCATCACACCTTCAAGGCCTTGCTTGCCAACCCCCTCCAAGTCACCTTTTATTGCCGAAGCAAAAGGTTCTGTTGTTTTCCAATCAGGATGCTCAGAGGCCATCTCTTTCACTTTATCTATCGCAAAAAACAGCTGTAGATAAACGGGTTTTTCTGCCCACAGCGTCCCGTCATTATCAAACGTAGCGATCCTTTGGCTTTCAGGAATATAAGCGTCCGAGCCTTGAGTCGTCGTTTTAGTAACAAACGCCACAATAGCTTGCTTCGCACCAGTGTTGTTCCATGACGGCAGAGGATCTTGCACATCAGCAGCAATGCTATAGCTAGACAGAGCAAAACTTGTCGCAAGGACAATCACCTTTAACTTTATAGCCATTTTAATTCCTTATATTGAGGTACAGGATGCAAATCCAAATGAAAGTATAGTTCACGATTAACAAGCGCAATTCAGAGCAACATATGCAACAACACCATTTGGTGACCCTGTAACTAAAAACACGTTTCAATTAAAGAAGATTACCGATAAAGTGTTGAGTTAGCTGGCGTCAACCTGCTCTGAAGTACTTTGACGTCCCTTTTTCTGATTAAGCTCATCAATCACGTAATCCGGAGCCACTTTCTTAAGTTCCGCTAAACACTGTTCAGACTTGGGGTTATCGTACCGAATGTAGATATCACACACTGCATAAAGCTGCTCCGGCGCGCCAGAGATCAAATAAGCTTTTTCAAAAGCGTCCACAGATTTTTTAAGATCTAACTCTTCTTGCAGAACACCATTTAAGTACCAAAAATAACTGTTGTTCTTTGCCATGTTAGCGGCCTTTTCAATTTCGCTAGCGGCATCATGCTTCTCACCAAGTCTTACTAGCGCCAATGACTTCGAGTAATGCAAAGCCGCGTTATGAGGAAAAAATGTGATTGCATCATCAAGTACTTGGATAGCTTGTCGATCTTTTTGTTGCGCTCGAAAATTGTCCGCATAGCTTAACCAGACTTGCGGGTTACTTGGCATCAGCTTGGTTAGCTCTGGATAAATCAATGCCGCTTTGTCCCACTCTCGATGCCAACGATATACATCGGCAAGGAGTAATCTAGAAACGTTGTCAGTTTTCTGCGACAAGTAGGATGTTAAATCAGTCACCGCGCCTTCAAGTGACTGTTGCTGCTCCGAACTTAAACTGACGTAATCTCGAACCAAGTTTATCGCTGCAGTAATTCGAACCAATGCATCGTCATCACTTAGCAACGGGGAAACCAGACGCCAGCGATGCTCTATCATATAGGGTTGAGCTCCTACAATTGCCGCTTCACGAATTCCAGCATCTGCATCTTTCAAACCACGAGCGACGGCAACCAAAGCGTTTTGGCTGGGGTAGTTGGCCAGTTCACGTAAAGCATCAATACGCTTTTCTGAAGACAACTTTTTATTTTGTGCATCATAAGACAGCTTTTCGACTTGCTGTGCTAGCGTCATTGGTTCTTCTTGAGATGCTATCTCAACGGGTGAAACTTTATCTGAATTGAGCAGAGGTTTATCTTGAGCCCAAACGCCTTGGCTTAACGCTACACTCATCGTGAACGTTAAAAGTGACTTCGTAAAACGCGTTATCTTTTGCATTGATGAGACCTTACTTTTATAAAACTGGACTAGTTGAATCTTAGAACTTAGTATCAAAAACAGGTCGATTAGACGCTTTCAGATGCAAAGCCATATCACTGTATTTGCCGTGTACCACAGGGCTGCCCATTGCTCGTAAAATGTACGCCATTGATTTGTCGACATGCGCAAAAAACTTCTTCCAACCTGCACATAGATAGTTGAGGCCGGGCTCACCTTCTCTGGTGCGAATAAAGCGGTTTTTAGGGCATTCTCCAAAACATGCAAACTGATAATCGCAATTAACACACTGCTGAGGCAGTGTACGACTTTTAGCAAACCCGAATTTCTGCTGGTCAGGGCTATAAGCGAGAGTATCGAGTTTTTCGCGGTGAATACTTCCGATCTTGTATTCCGGGTAAACATAGTGGTCACACGCAAAGACATCACCGTTTGGTTCCATTGCTAAACCTTTGCCACAGATTTCACCTAGCGTGCATAGTGGGTTTTTGCTTCCCATCCATGTTTCCAAGCTTGCTTCAAAATACTGTACAAAAACGTTACCAATATCATGCACGACCCACTCATTGAATATCGCGATAAGAAAGTTACCCCATGCTTCATCCGCCACACAAAATGGCTCGACAACCGAATCCTTGTGACCGGGAATCAGACGTTTATCACCTTGCATCAGTTGCTCATTGGGCTTCCAAGTTTGTGGCGCTGTTGTTCTGAAAGTTTTCTGCTCAACAATCGGAATAAACTGCATTTGAGGGGAACATACTTCATCTCGTAAGAAGCGATACACTTCCAAAGGGTTACGACTGGTCAAGTTGTTCACACACGTGAGCGTTGCAAACTTCACTTCATGCTTATGCAATAGCTCAACGGCGTTCATCACTTGTTTAAATGTACCTCTTCCCGCTCGATTTGTTCGGTAAGCGTTGTGCATCATCTCAGGGCCATCGATGCTTAAACCGACGAGAAAGTGGTTCGCTTTTAGAAACTCGCACCACTCATCATTAAGAAGCGTGCCATTAGTCTGAAGATCATTAGAGATCGTAATACCATGAGGGCGGTATTGATCTTGTAATTCAACAATTCTTTTGAAGTAATCCAACCCCAGCATGGTTGGCTCTCCACCTTGCCAAGAGAAGATAATTTCAGGTGTGTTCTGCCCTTCTATATATTGACGGATATAGCTCTCTAAGGTTTCGTCATCCATTATTGGCGAGCACCCTTGCTTATATTCCAACAAATCTTGTTTGCTTAAGTAATAACAATAAGTGCAATCGATGTTGCAGGCAGCACCAATGGGCTTTGCCATCACATGTAAACGCTTAGATGCTTTTCCGTTGAACTGCGGCCCTTGAGTTATGTGCATTCATCACCTTCTTAGTTGCTAACCTGTCCCCAATGATGTCAAACCTAATCATCGAGTTAATCGCCTAGGGTGATGATAATGTTCAATTATTCTCGGCGCTTGTTATAGTGTGTATAACCGTTTGTTATGGTTTTGCTTGATAGACTTTCTGACCAAAGTCGTTGACGGAGTCGCCGAATGAAGCATCCCAAAAGTAAGATTATTTCCTTTGTCTCAGCCATATCGGTCACGCTGATAATTAATGGGTGTGCAACAACCCCACCAAACTCTCTCGCTCAGAAAATCGATCAAGATATGGTTCTTGTCGAAGGTGGGCAGTTTACGATGGGCGCAGATAATCCATCAGCCAAAAAGTCAGAGGGCCCAGCTCGCACTGTTAACGTTGATGGATTCTATTTGTCAAAATTCGAGGTAACTCAATCGCTCTTTGAAGCTATCACTGGCTCCTCTCTGAGCTACTTTCGAGATCCAAATACACCCGTCAATAATATTAGTTGGCAACAAGCCAATTATTTCATTAAGAAATTGAATGAAAAAACGGGAGAGCATTACCGTCTACCAACAGAAGCAGAATGGGAGTTTGCCGCTAAAGGCGGAATTTTAAGTAAAGGCTTCACTTTTTCTGGATCAAACAATATTGACGAGGTGGCTTGGTATGCGAATAACTCGCACAATAAGGCTCATAAGGTAGGTCAAAAGCAACCAAACGAGCTCGGGTTGTACGATATGACAGGTAACGTAGGCGAGTTTGTTATTGATGCTTTTGACGAAGGTTATTACAAAACAGCGCCCAGTGATAATCCGGTAAACGCAAAAGAGGAAAAAGAAAGCCTTGCACACAAGTCTGTACGTGGCGGCAGCTTTGCTTATGACGCAGACGAATCTGAAAACTATCGCCGCGATTTTGCCAGCCAATCCGTCATTATGTCTGACATGGGCCTTAGACTAGCGAAAGACGTAGACTAAACTAAGTAGAGAAAGTGGCGCGATAAAGGCTCCACTTTTTACTATTGGTGTTTAATCTCTACAGATTCGCAATAGATGCTTTCAGCTGATCAATAGCCTGCTTAGGTGCATAATTACTCAGCTCTTTTAGACACCTATCGAAAGCAAAAGCGACAGCACCTTTTTTATGATTTCTCGCTAGAACTTCGCATTGAGCATATAAATGTTGAGGGTTCCCACCAACTTTAAACGCAGTCTGCAATGCCTTACTGGCTTCCAGAACGTCACTTTTTTCTAAAGCTAGACCATAAACATACCAGTAGTGAGCGTTAGTCTTTCCTAGTTCTGCGGCATGTTTAAGTAGAGCTTTGGCCTCATCTTCCTTGCCTTGGCGTAACAAAGAAAGACCGGCACTGTAAGGTAATGAGCTGGATTTAGGCTGAGCTTTCATCCCTTGTTGTAACACCGAGAGCGCAGCTTTTTCTTTCCCAAGGCGTCGATACAGGTCCGATAAATTCACGTAACTATTTTCGAAATAAGGCTCGATACTTATCGCTTCTTGGTATAACGCAATTGCCTTATCGATTTCGCCTAAGCTGCGGTATACATTTGCCAAATTGGTTCTACCAAAACCACGATCGGCGTTAAACATTTGAATGTCCATGTACTCTTCAAGCGGTGGTTGAATCCTAGCTTTTTGTAACGGCGTCATTTGTGCATAGCTGGTCACTAATACCGAAGCCGCCTCCGCCCTCACTGAAAGTACGGGATCATCCAGCAGTGGTTCTAAAATTCGCCATCGATCATGAAACTCATAACCAGACGAGCCCGCGACTGCGCCGAGCCGAATCATTTCATTCTCATTTTTAACGGCCCTTGCGAGCGAAACAGTCGTATTTTGGTCAGTATTGCCGCCCATTCGCTCTAATGCAGAAGCTCGTATGATGTCTTTTAATGATGAATCCTGAGCAGAGTAAGCCAGAGCATTCGCCGCCCCTTTGTGCCCAATTGCATCGGCATAAAACGCGACAGCAAAGTGTTGTTGATTGCGGTATTGAGAGTGAGGAAACCATTCGGCTATCTGCGCATCCGCCCACTGGTTACTCTTATCCTCATGACAAGACGTACATACATTGGGCGTATCGATGTGTTTGCTCAAGTCAGGTCTAGGTACGTGCCAACTATGATCTCTACGAGGATCGACTTGCATATAAGTCGTTTCTGGCATGTGACAAGTCGTACATTGTGACGCTTTAGATCCCGCTTCATGGAAGGTGTGGTTTTCTGGGGTATATTCTGACGCAATATGACATTGTGAACATACCGCCTCTTCTGGGATGTTTAGCTTTGCCGAATGAGGATCGTGGCAATTGGTGCATGTTACGCCTTTTTCAGCCATTTCAGACTGAAGAAATGAACCGTAAACATAGTCTTCATCGTAAATTTGGCCATCGTGGTAGTAGAGTTCTGGAGTGATCAGGCTTAACCGATATTTATCGAAAAATGAGCCTTGAATGTGATCACCTGTCTCATTTAACTGCGTTCGACGGCTGTGACATTGTGCGCACGTCTGAACTTGATTTGTTTCTGCGATTGCTTTTGGTTGTAACGTTCTGTGGCCCTTCTCAAATACCCACTCGGTTACCGCTTTAGATAAATTTCGGTCAAAACCATAGTGACTATCTGTATCGAAAGAGCCTCCTGTAGATGCGGACTTTTTCGCCAACTCGATGTGTCCACTTGCAGGGCCATGACACGCTTCACAACCAACATTGATCTCGGACCAAGACGTGTTGTAGGTATTTTTGATTGCGTCATAGTTCTTCTTTACATTGGTCGAATGACAGTCTGCACACATGAAATTCCAATTTTGCCCAGTGTTAGTCCAGTAAAACTCATCTGTCGTTGTTGTCTCTGGATAAAGGTGAAACCAGCGCTGACCACCTTCCGATTTCGTCCTTGAATCCCACACAAAAGGAATGAGCTGTACACGACCATCTTCAAACTCCACCATATATTGCTGTAACGGTTCCCAGCCAAATGTGTAGCTAATTTTATAATCGTGCCATTGACCATCAGGGCCTTGAATATTGACCCAATATTCCTCGCCTTGTCTAAAAAAACGGTTGGGTTGACCATCATGCGTCACTGTGCGGTTATCAAAATCACCTTGAACAGATTCTGAGTTTGCATGTTTCATTGCCATATCGTGATGAGAGCCCTTCCAAGCCTCCACCTCTTGTTGGTGACATTCCGCGCACGTTTGCGTGCCGACATATTCCAACCCAAGCTTCGTGGTATTTTGGGGACTCTCTATCACTGATGCCTGGGGAAAAAACGAACCACTCACCATGACGATACCCAGAAATAAACACCGAAACCGACCTGCCCACTGACTCATAACTATCCTTAGTATTTAGATGGTGCAACTTGAATCAATATAGTCGCTAACCCCTTGGTTATACAAATAATTAGAAGTGAAAGACCTTCAAAATGAGTGCTCCATTCTTCGTCCCCCGATTAGGGAGTATCTCGGTGTTTTTGCTGAAACTTTATTCGTCTCACCAGCAACCTGCAATGGTGTTCATTAGTGACCCATCTCTATTTTTAAAACCTCCCCAAACCATCAGAATGACAAGTATTTTTCTTTAGAAACAAATAGTTAAATACCCTCAATAACTTATGGTTATAAAGAGTATAAGAGGATTTTTCTATACACATCATTAACTTATGCAGCACCTAAGCACAAGGTTTACTTGTGCTTCTCGTTACTCTCAACCACCTGGAGTTTTTTATGGCAAACCAATTGAGAAAAATCGCAGTAGGCGTCGGGCTGTTAGCAACGTCCAGCGCAGCGATGGCGGCAGACAAACCCAACATACTTGCAATTTTCGGTGACGATGTCGGTTACTGGAACATCAGCGCATATAACCAAGGTATGATGCGTTACAAAACCCCTAACATCGATCGTATCGCGAACGAAGGTGCTTTGTTTACAGACCATTACGGCCAACAATCTTGTACTGCGGGTCGAGCAGCATTCATTACTGGCGAAGAACCATTTCGCACTGGCTTGCTGACGATTGGTATGCCGGGTTCCGTCCATGGGATTCCAGATTGGGCACCAACTATTGCTGACTTACTAAAAGACCAAGGTTATATGACAGCTCAGTTCGGTAAAAACCACTTGGGCGATCAAGATAAGCACCTACCTACCAATCATGGTTTTGATGAATTCTTTGGTAACTTGTACCACCTTAATGCAGAAGAAGAGCCCGAAACCTACTATTACCCTAAAGACCCAGAGTTCCGTAAAAACTATGGTCCTCGTGGTGTAATTAAATCTTATGCCGACGGTAAGATTGAAGATACTGGCCCAATGACGCGTAAACGCATGGAACACGCGGACGAAGAGTTCCTCGAAAGCACTTTATCGTTTATGGAGAAAGCTGTTAAAGCAGATAAGCCTTTCTTCATCTGGCATAACTCTACGCGCATGCACGTGTGGACCCGATTACAAGAAAAGTACCGAGGTAAATCCGGTGTTAGCATTTACGCTGATGGCATGTTAGAGCATGACGATCAAGTCGGCGTATTGCTCGACAAACTCGATGAGTTAGGCGTTGCTGACAACACCATCGTTATTTATACAACAGATAACGGCGCAGAGACCATGACTTGGCCTGATGGGGGCGCAACCCCATTCCACGGTGAGAAAGGCACGACTTGGGAAGGCGGTATGCGTGTGCCTCAACTTGTGCGTTGGCCAGGTGTCATTAAGCCAGGAACGAAAATCAACGAAATGATGGCTCATCAAGACTGGTTGCCAACATTGTTGGCGGCAGCTGGCGTTCCTGACGTGAAAGAAAAGCTTGCTGAAGGTTACAAAGCAAATGGTAAAGACTGGCGTGTCCATATAGACGGCTACAACTTCATGCCATACTTCGAGGGAAAAGAAGAGAAAGGACCACGTGAGTCTCTGCTCTACTTCACCTCAAATGGTGAACTAAACGCAGTACGCTGGAATGACTGGAAACTTCACTTTGCAACTCTGGAAGGAAACCTAAGCGACGCCGTGCGATCTGTACCAAACTGGCCTAAGATCATTCACTTACGTGCTGACCCATTTGAAAAAGGTCCTAGCGAGTCACAAATGTACCTACGTTGGATGGCAGACAACATGTGGTTGTTTGTACCAATTCAAGACGTTGTTGGCGACTTCTTTAAAACGTTACCTGAATACCCAATGCAACGCGGTACAACTATGAACCCTGCTTCTTTAAATTACGACTCTTTGCAGATGCAAGAAAAGATGCAGCAGTTAGAAATGCTTAAACAAGAAGTGAATAAAGTTAAGTAATTTAATTAATCACTCTAGATTGCGTTACTGAGCCAGCAGAGTTCTGCTGACTTATCTGTATCTCTACGGACACACTTAGCTCGGTAGTTTACTCCATGCAAAGCGGGCCTATATTGAGAACACAGAAAAACAAAAAAGGAGAGCAAACCTGCTCTCCTTTGTATTTTAACCGTGAACAAACTAAGCTACGTTAACCGATTTAGTTAAACTATTGCTCTGAAAGAATTCATCATGTAATGCGCAAATCGCACGCTGATATTCTTTATCACCCACTACGAACTGAACGTTTACATTTCTCATTGATGAGTGAAGTGCAACTGGCGTTACGCCATTGTTCATCAAAGAAAGTACACCTTTCGCTAGTGTCTTGTTAGTGTCAATTTGAGAACCGATGGCTGAAATCAGCGCGACCATACGGCCTTTAATCGACGCATTCGGATAGCGTTTTTCAGCTTTATACAATACTTTGTTCAAGCTATCAGTACTGCCACCTAGATAGTAAGTAATAGAGTTCGCGTTCATCTCTTTACCAACTAAACTTACGCGAGCATCAGAGATAATTTCCATTAATTCGTAGCTAACGTTATCGGCTTTTCCCACCATCGCTTGGTCAAACAAATGCAGTGCGAACACCTTTTCTTTACCTGCGATAATTTCGACTTTGTCTTCTTCTGGGCGGTAGCTTGAAGAGATCAAAGTGCCTTCGTGTTCAGGTTCAAATGTATTTTTAATCTGTAGCTCAATACCACTCTCACGTAAACCTGCGGCTGCATTTGGGTGAATCGCTTCCATGCCAAGGTTAGCAAGTTGGTCTGCTACATCATAGTTTGTACTACCAATTGGCAAAACTTTTTCAGGACCAACAACACGCGGGTCTGCAGAGCTCAAGTGATATTCTTTGTGAATTACCGCTAATTCCGCTTTTGTTATCGCTGCAATTCGGCTAAATGTCATCTCACTATAACCTCGGTCATAAGTGTGCATTAGGCCTTCCTTACAGTAAGCATAACCTGTAACGATTGGCAGTTCTTTTGACACATCGATATCAGCAAACGCATCACTGATCGATTCATCAAGGCTTCTTGGCGCTTGATTGTCCCAACCGGACAGGTCAACGAACTTAGCGTTAATACCCATATTTTTTAGTTTCAGTGCCGTGTTGTAAGCACTGTGCGCCTCACCAATAGACGACAGAAACTCTCGAATTTGAGGCAAATACTGACGTAGCGAAAACTGACCGTACTGACAAGTTTCTAAAATGTTCGCAATACAATTTTTCGCTTCAGCAATACGTGAGCGAATGAATTTATCTGCACGGATACGATTCATTGGGTCCGCGAAAATATTTTCATTTGTGAGCAGCATACGGCTTTCAACGTATGCTAACGCTTCTTCCCATTTGTCATCACGTTTCGCGATAAGCTGATAAACACCTGGCTTACTGGTTTTTTTACATTCGAGTAGCGCGTCGGTCATACCGCCGTATGCAGAGACGACAAAGATACGATTGTATGGCGATTTAGGACGAAGAATAATGTTGTCGAGAACAGCATCAAATGCTGTCATTGATGTACCGCCGATTTTTTCTACGGTAAATGTCATGATAAGCCTTTTTTGATTGGTAACTTTAAAAGAAAAAAGAAGAGATAGTTGATCGTGGGGTGACAAGCACCCCACCTCTATCTTTTAGTCAACGAGAGGATAAACACCGTTTTCATCGTGCACTTCAGCGCCGGTAATTGGTGGGTTGAATACGCACGCCATTACCATTTCTTTATTCTTATAAGCTCTCAAGTAGTGCTCATCGTGTTTATCAAGGATGTATAACGTACCCGGTTTAATCGGGTAAGTTTCTCCACCAACGACTTCAATTTCACCTTCACCGCTCATACAAAAAACCGATTCTAGGTGATTTTGATAGTGAATGTGTGTTTCAGTACCTTCATAAATCGTAGTAATGTGGAAAGAAAAACCCATGTTGTCATCTTTCAACAACATACGGACACTTTCCCAGTTATCTGAAACCACACGTCGCTCACTGTTGCGACACTCATCGAGTGTTCTGACGATCATAATTAATAATCCTTATTAAGATGCTTGTTTGAAATGTTTCGCAGCGATGGTTTCCACTGCACTTTCAAAGATGCTTAGTCCTTGGTCTAATTCTGACTCGCTAATCGTAAGTGGGCAGAAGAACTTAACGACTTCGTCGTCAGGGCCAGCTGTCTCAATTACCATTCCGTTTTCGAAACAGTTTTTCGCGATTTCAGATGCCATATCACCGTTGATACACTCAATACCAACCATCATGCCGCGACCTTTTTTCTGCACAAACATTTGTGGGAAGCGACGAACGCAGCGATCAATAACAGCACTTACTTTGTCTGAACACTGCTTGATGTGTGTTTCAAAGTCATCATTTGCCCAATAAATTTCTAATGCTTTCGCCGCGGTAATAAATGCATGGTTGTTGCCACGGAACGTGCCGTTATGCTCACCTGGCTTCCACTGGTCTAGCTCTGGTTTAAGTAGAACGACGGCCATTGGCAAACCGTAACCACCGATCGATTTCGATAGCGTCACGATATCTGGTTGAATACCTGACGGCTCAAAGCTAAAGAAAGTACCTGTGCGTCCACAACCAGCTTGAATGTCATCGACAATCACAAGAATGTCATTGGCTTTACAGATTTTGCTCAAACGTTGTAACCACTCGTTTGAAGCAGCATTTAAGCCACCCTCGCCCTGCACAGTTTCAAGAAGTACAGCGGCTGGTTTATCCATACCTGCAGAGTTGTCGTTTAGCATGGTTTCGAACAATGCTAGACCATCAACGCCAGCGTAACCTTCAAATGGAATACGAGTGACGTTACTTAAGCTAGAACCGTTACCTTGTCTGTGATGCTGGTTACCCGTTGCAGCCAGTGCGCCAGCTGTACAACCGTGGAAACCGTTGGTAAATGCAACAACGCTGTCGCGACCTTTTACTTTTTTCGCTAACTTAAGTGCTGCCTCAACGGCGTTAGTACCAGTTGGGCCAGTAAACTGGACTTTGTAGTCCAAATTTCTTGGTTTAAGGATGTAAGTATCCAACGCTTCAAGAAACGATGCTTTCGCTTCTGAGTGCATATCCAAACCGTGAGTAATACCGTCCATCTCAATGTACTCAAGCAGTGCTTGCTTAAGTACTGGATTGTTATGGCCGTAATTTAGAGATCCCGCTCCAGCAAGGAAGTCTAAGTATCGTTCACCTTGTTCTGTTTCCAGCCAGCAGCCTTTCGCTTTACGAAAAACGACTGGGAAATTGTTTGAATATGAGCGTACGTTGGATTCCTGCTTTTTGAAAATATCCATGATGAGACCGTTTTTAGTTCCTATTGTTTGAGGATTATTTGAGAGGAATGCGATACAAATATTCTGTATCGTGTTTGCCTTTAAAGTGGGCTTCTTCATCCAAAAATGTGCTTACTTGGCCAGAGTTGCCGTTCATCGCATCTAACTTTTTGAACAATGCCCAAGAGGCTTTATTATCTTCCGTGATGGTAGTTTCTACCGATTTAACACCGCCCAATTCCTCTCGGGTGAGAAGTTCTTTCAACATGCGGAATGCTAAACCGTGACCTCTAAAGCGAGGTGAGACTGCAACTTGCCAGACAAATAAAACGTCTTGCTCGTCTGGTTTCTGATAACCGGAAATGAAACCTGCGATTTCGCCTTTTTGCTCAACCAAAATACTGGTTTTGCTGAAATGCGTAGACTGTAGGAAATTGCAATAAGATGAGTTCATGTCCAATGGAGGACAGTCTGCAATTAAGCTGTAAATGTCGTCACCATCAGAGATTTTAGGCTCACGAAAAATCCATTTTTTACTTGAGTCTTCTCCAATCTCTGGATAAAGAACCCAAGGTGCTGATGTGATCATGTGGAAATACATATCCTTTGAGGTCTAATTAAATTTCCTTTTTATTATGGGCATCCCTCGCGACTAAAAATCAAATAATCCGCCTTTTTATCGGTATTCTTGTGACAAGCATCACAAAAGTATGTCATTTAACCAAATCTTAAAATAGTTCGAGGTCTAATTTATTAAAAAATCACTTAAAGAATAAGTATAAAAAACGAACAGAAAAAACAGTCCTCCATGGTCTTCATTTCTCAGCAAAAAATTCAAAAATCAAAAAAAACGGCATGCTTTCGCATGCCGCTTTATTCAAATATTTAACTGCTGATGTTGGTTATTTCGATTTCTTCTTAGAAACCGCTTTTGGACGAGGTTCATCCATCAAGCCTTTTACTAGAGAAACCGTTGCAACAAGCAGAACAATCGTAAATGGTAGGCCTGTGGTCACGGCCATTGCTTGAGCTGCCGCTAGGCCACCACCAAGCATCAATGCAATCGCAACTAAGCCTTCAAACGTACACCAGAACACGCGTTGAGGCGTTGGCGCATCGACCTTACCGCCCGCAGCAATAGTATCAATAACCAGTGAACCAGAGTCTGAAGAGGTAATGAAGAATACCACCACCAAAATAATACCGACGAAAGATGTAATTTCAGCTAGCGGCATCACATCTAACATGGCAAATAGTTTTAACGGTAATTCCGCGTTGAACACGGCTTCATAACCATCGCTCACGTATTGGCTTATAGCGTTACCACCAAAAGCGGTCATCCATAACACACAAACAGAAGAAGGGATAAGGATAACGCAAATAATGAACTCACGAACTGAACGACCACGAGATACACGCGCAATGAACATACCTACAAATGGTGACCAAGAAATCCACCAAGCCCAGTAGAATGCTGTCCAACCTTGAGAATAGTTTACGTCTTCTCGTCCAAATGGCATTGATAGGGCAGGAATATTAGCCACATATGACACTATATTTTCGAAGAAGCCCGTTAAAATCGCGATCGTCGGGCCGACAACAATAACGAAAAGCAGTAAAAGCGCAGCGAGACCCATGTTGATCTCAGATAAGATTTTCACGCCTTTGTCTAGTCCCGCAACAACTGAGATTAAAGCGAGTGCGGTGATGCCAATAATCAATAGTACCTGCGTAGTATTCGTCATTGGAACATCAAATAGGAAGTTCAAACCCGTTGCGGCTTGAGACGCACCGTAACCTAGAGACGTTGCCAGACCAAAAACTGTCGCTACAACGGCAAGAATGTCGATAATGTGACCAGTCCAACCCCATACACGCTCACCAAACAGTGGGTAAAAAATAGATCGCATGGTAAGTGGTAAGCCTTTGTTAAACGAGAAAATCGCCAAACCAAGAGCCAATAGCGCATAGATTGACCACGGATGAAGCGCCCAGTGGTAAATCGTCGCCGCCATGCCTAGTGCAGATGCAGCACTTGCATCGCCTTCTGCACCACCTAGAGGGGCCCAGTCAGTACGTACACCGTTCTCAACGTTCACGCCACCAATAGCAGAACTAAAATGAGACATAGGTTCTGATACACCAAAGAACACCAGACCGATACCCATACCTGCTGCAAAGAGCATTGCCAGCCAACCCGCATAGGAATAATCTGGCGTCGCTTCTGTACCGCCGATTCGTACCCGACCTAGCGGTGTAAAAATCAACCCAACACAGACAATGACAAAAATATTACCAGATGCGAGAAAGAACCAATCCAAATGGTGTAACAAACCCGCTCTTAGATCTGCGAAAAACGGCTCTACCTGTTCTCGAAATAATAGTGTTACTACAACAAATAGGATGATTGCTAAACCAGAAATTGCAAAAACACGGTTATGAATATCAAGGCCAAACGGGCCTACTTTTAACGCGACGTTATCCTGACCAATTTGATAGTCAGTGTCTATCGCGTTTACCTTTCCATCGGGGCGTTGAATGCCACCGTTATTATCGGTGCTCACGGATAATCTCCTTAAAAATACGTGACCAAATTTAAATTACTTTCGTCGGAGTTTGAGTGATGAAACCTCCCATCACTACCAAGCACATGTTCAAAAAACATAGTTCTTATAAGCGGTTACTCAGTCCGCCATCATAATCGCAAAGCCCCCTACCTTTCATTGCATTTTATTGTCTTCATCATAAACAACGCTTATTGCCAAATCGAAGAGATTGGCATGCTTCGATTAAAATGATATTGCAACTGTGCTTGAAACAGTTCAGCAGTTGCCAACGCATCGGTCAAAGCATGATGAGGTTGATAAGCAGGAAGGCGATACCTTTCACGAGCATGCCCCAGCCTGACAGAGCCTGGCTTCTTACCTTTTAACTTATTGAATAGGCCACTGCATTCACGGCGCTGTATCGCGTGTTCAATGTCTAGCGTATCGACAACGGGAAACTGTATCCCCTCCCCAATGCTATTTAGCAACGCGTTATTAAAAAACTGCCTTTCGATATTTTTATAATGAACAAGCACAACTTTGCCTGACAGCGCATCCAATATTTCCCCTAAAATGTGGGTTAATTGGGGCGCGTTTTTGACTTCAGAATCAGTGATGCCATGAATCACGACTGACTCTTCGTTTAACTCACGATTAGGGTTAACAACCCAATGCGCAGAGCCACTACATTGAACACGATCAATGGTAAACGGCACAAGTCCAATCGTGAGAATTGCATCCTCTTCCGCATTCAAACCTGTCGTTTCAAAATCTACCGAGACAAATGGCACTTCCTCAACTGGGGTTTCCCCATTAACCATCGGTGTCGAGTAATAACGTATGAGTCTCTCGTCTCTTGCTTCGGTCGCGAGCTGTTTGAATAACGTTGACCACTCTGGCGTCCGAGACGTATCCAACAACGGCTGATCTTTTGCTGCCTTTTTTGAGAACCACATTATTTGCTACTTCTCTGGTATCGGAACTTGATGAAGTTCTGTGCATTACTAAGGATTTGGAAAGCAGCTTTTAAGTTTCGGCGCTCAAACTCTGACATGTTCTCTGGCTCAATGTTGTTATCTGGTTCATCTCCATTTTCGATATCGAGTGCTTGATGACGAATTCGAACCATGTAGATCAATTCCATTGCATCCCTCAAGTCCATTCCTCGACCTTTAGGTAAAATGCCCGCATCATTGATATCGTCTAAACGGTCAAACGAGTTTTGCGAACGGGAACCAATTGCCAATGAATGTACTCGAATCAAATCTGCCAATGGCGCAGTACCTCTTCTTTTCAAATTAATAGAATTGCGGTGACGACCATCTTTTTCCATAACAAAATCTTTGAAGAAGCCCAATGGCGGTGTACGACGTATCGCGTTGTAAGCCATACATGCAAGGAAGCGGTTGTTTCTTTTCGCGCGCCTAGCAATAAAGCTGCTTAATTGTTCCGCCCACTTCACTCGCCCATGAACACCTAATAAATCAAAAAAGATATTACTGTTTAACAACCTTTCAGGAGTTGGGTTATCTATCCAGTTGCCAAAGCACTCCTCCCACTCCGCTCGGGTTTTTCGCCACTCTGGATTGGTTGCCATAATGTCGCCAGTACAGTAAGCATAGCCGCATGCTGCTAAACCATCACACACAAATTTGGCAAACTTTTCAAAGTACTCCCCGTGCATCTCAACATCATAACTGTTGTCGAGAATAAGGGCGTTGTCTTGGTCCGTTACAATTAACTGCTCATCCCTGGCCATCGATCCCATAGCGACCAAACAATACGGAATTGGCGCAGGGCCAAGCTCTTGCTCTGCTAATTCAGCCAAACGCTGTTTAAAGCTACTACCAATGACCGACATGGCTCGACCAATCATATGAGCGTTGGCATCTTCATTCACCATTCGCACAAAACAGTCTTTCACTTGTTCAGAAACTTGCTTGAGATCTTCAACGCTGGTTTGTTGGAAGATAGAGCTAACGAGCAGCAAGCTGTTTTGAGATTCATAACGGACAATATCCGTCATGCCAATAATTCCTATCGGCTTTTTATCTTTTAAAATAGGGAGATGGTGCACGTTGTAGCGCAACATGGTTAACATGGCTTCAAAGACATAAGCGTTGTAATCCAGAGACACCACGTCATAACTCATGACCTCACTCACTGGGATATTGGTATCAATGCCCTGAGCTAATACGCGAATACATAGATCGCGATCAGTCAATATTCCAAGTAGTTGTTCATCGTCTTCTTCTGTGAGTTCTTCTGCTGGGCGAACAATAAGCAAAGAGGTGACATTTTCCTCCGCCATCAGTATCGCGGCTTCTTGAATCGATGCCGTCGCTTCCAAAGTTACCGGATCTCTCGCTAAGATCTTACGTGCCTTGGCAGTGGTAAAGTCATTGCTTTCTGAGCGGCTGGATATTGCGCTTCGCAAACGCGCGCTGTCTTCCAGTTCCATGTAGTCAGCAAAGTTTTCAAACTCGTCACAAAGCTCGTTGAAAATATCCTCCGGAATACAGTAAACCAAGGTGTCTTCTATCGCTTTGGCAGGCATACGCACACGGTTGTTCATTAACAACCCCATCTGTCCAAACAGTCCACCAGCGTCAATCCTGTTATAGAGTTCGCCTTTACGTCGGTAGATCTCCACAGCGCCGCTTCTCACCATATATAAGTCGCGGATCGTGTCTCCAAAATTGAGTATCTCTGTGCCTTGCCGAAAGTATGCAACCTCGGCATTTAGAGCGATCTTTTTTAACTGCTCTTCGGGTAGATCATCGAAAGGTGGGTACTGGCTAATGAAGTTGAGCACTTCTAACTGTTCGGCTTCCATCTTTTATTCCATACGTTGCCTAAACTACAGCGATAAATATCACCAAGATTGAAATCAATCAATGAATAAATCTAAGAATAACAACACCTAACCTAGTTCGCAGAATAAAACTCCAACCAAAAATTAGAGCTCTAATGTTTTTAAATATAGACCTCTAATCTATTTCTCCTTATAGCTATGCAGATGGGCTGAGTTGAAATGTACTAAAAACTTCAAAATAAATTCAAACCAATGTCATGGAAAAGTTAAGCGAATACAAAACCAACCGTAAACATCTATTTTTGTTAATAAAAACACTATTTAACCACACCTACTTAATTGTTCATTGTATGCACATAAAATCCTGTTAACCGAACCCCATTCGTTGAAAGTTGAACTAAAATTAATTAGAGTACAAATCGTTAAACAGTTATAAACACACAAAAAAGGACAGATAACATGGATCCCATACTGGAAGTTAAGGGACTGTATAAAGTGTTTGGAGAAGACCCAGAAAGAGCCTTCTCGCTTATCGAAAAAGGTATCGATAAGGACGGTATTTTTGAACAGACAGGTTTAACAGTCGGCGTAAACGATGTATCTCTCACCATTAACGAAGGTGAAATTTTCGTAATCATGGGGCTTTCTGGTTCGGGAAAATCTACTCTCGTTCGTCTCCTAAACCGACTCATTGAGCCAACGAAAGGCAGTGTTTATCTCAAAGGGAAAGATATTGCCCATATCTCTGAAGACGAACTTCGAGAAGTTCGTCGCAACAATATCTCAATGGTGTTTCAAAGTTTCGCACTTATGCCTCACATGACGGTGATCGAAAACGCTGCATTCGGTTTAGAACTTGCTGGCATTGATGTTAATGAACGTCAGAAAAGTGCCCTTTCCGCCTTGGAAAGAGTTGGCTTAGACCCTTATGCAGAATCTTTCCCTGACGAATTATCCGGTGGTATGAAACAGCGCGTGGGTTTAGCAAGGGCATTGGCTTGTGACCCAGACATTCTATTAATGGACGAGGCGTTTTCCGCTTTAGACCCATTAATCCGTTCTGAGATGCAGGATGAGCTTATTCGTCTACAAAACGATGATAAACGCACAATTGTCTTCATATCTCATGATTTGGACGAAGCAATGCGTATTGGTGATCGTATCGCCATCATGCAAAACGGTGAGGTTGTTCAGGTTGGCACACCTGATGAAATATTGCACAGCCCAGCAAATGATTATGTTGAAGCATTTTTCCGCGGCGTAAACATCGCAAGTGTCTTGACAGCAAAAGATATCGCTCGCAAGAAGCCAGCCGCCGTCTTTAAGAAATCGGAAAATGATGGCCCGGGCTCCGCGATGCAGATTCTGATGGATCATGACCGTGATTACGGCATTGTCGTCGATAAATCTAGCCGATATTCCGGCATCGTGTCTCTTGACTCACTACGTTTGGCTCACAAAGAAAACCGCTCTCTAGCCAGTGCTCAATTGACGGATGAAGTCACTCTTCAGCCAGAGCAGTCAATCAATGACATTTTGGGGCTAGTTGCAGGCGTTCCTTATGCCGTACCTGTCGTTGATGAGCAAGGTACTTACTTTGGTGTCGTGACTAAATCACGTCTTCTACAAACACTAGATAAGGATTAACACGATGTCTTCAGAGCAAACTAACAATGATCCCTGGTCGAATACCGCTCCTGCACAAGATGATCCTTGGTCACAAGGTGCAGGTGCTGACGCTGCCCCAAGTAATGACTGGTTAAGCTCAGAAACTGTAGAGCAAGCGCCATTCGATATTATGAACCCATTCCAAGATGCGGCTCTACCACTTGATAGCTGGGTAGAATCGGGATTGAACTGGTTGGTGGAACATGGTCGCCCTGTTTTCCAAGCAATTCGAGTTCCAATCGACTTTATTCTTACCTCGTTTGAAACTGCTTTGGTGTCCACACCTGCGCCCATCATGGTGCTCATTTTATTTTTGCTGGCGTGGCAGTTTTCCAATGTAAAACTCGGTTTTTCAACGCTTGTATCCCTTGTTTTTATCGGCCTAATTGGTGCGTGGTCACAGGCGATGACAACGCTCGCACTGGTTTTAACCGCCGTCTTCTTCTGTTTGCTTATCGGGCTACCGATGGGGATATGGTTGGCGAGAAGCCAAACCGCAGCCAAATTTGTTAGACCAATACTTGATGCAATGCAAACGACCCCCGCGTTCGTTTATCTAGTGCCAATCGTTATGCTATTCGGTATTGGTAACGTTCCTGGCGTTGTAGTAACCATCATTTTCGCACTGCCTCCCGTTGTGCGCCTGACTATTTTAGGGATTCAGCAAGTACCTGAAGAGCTGATCGAAGCGGGCCACTCTTTCGGGGCAAACAAAAAACAGATGCTTTACCGCATCCAATTGCCATTGGCGTTACCAACGATTATGGCAGGGGTAAACCAAACCTTGATGCTTTCACTTTCTATGGTAGTGATCGCTTCAATGATTGCGGTTGGCGGCTTGGGCCAAATGGTACTCCGTGGTATCGGCCGACTTGATATGGGTCTTGCTGCAGTCGGTGGCATAGGCATCGTAATTCTTGCCATTTTATTAGACCGTATTACCCAAGTATTAGGGGTTAATGCGGGTAACACCAAGCTTCGCTGGTATCACACAGGTCCTGTTTCATACCTATTAAAACTGAAAACAAAGACGAACCAAGACGATCTAAAACTTAGGAGAAACATCAATGAATAATTCATGGAAGAAAGCGCTCTCTGTTGGAGCTCTAAGTACTATCGCATTTTCAACTTATGGTGTGGCAAGCGAACTACCGGGTGAAGGTGTGACTGTTCAGCCAGTTCAATCAACCGTTGCAGAGGAAACGTTTCAAACATTGATCGTAAACCGTGCACTTGAAGAGCTTGGTTACGATGTAAAACCAACTAAAGAAGTGGATTACAACGTAGGCTATACCTCTATTGCTAAAGGCGATGCTACTTTCTTAGCAGTAGGTTGGTTCCCTCTTCACGCCGATAAGTACACAATGTCTGGCGGTGATGATAAGTTTTTCCGCAAAGGTCAATATGTAAGTGGTGCTGCGCAAGGTTACTTGATCGATAAAAAAACCGCTGAAAAATATGGCATCACAAATATTGGTCAATTAAAAGATCCAAAACTGGCGAAGCTTTTCGATGCCAACGGTGACGGTAAAGCGGACTTAACAGGTTGTAACCCAGGTTGGGGTTGTGAAATGGTCGTTGAGCATCAGTTGGATGCGTTCAAGCTTCGTGACACAGTAACGCACAACCAAGGTAACTACGCTGCGATTATCGCTGACACGATTTCTCGTTACAAAAAAGGCGATCCGATTCTTTACTACACTTGGACACCTTACTGGGTAAGTGGCGTCTTAGTTCCGGGTAAAGATGTTGTTTGGTTAGAAGTACCATTCTCTTCACTTCCTGGTGAGCGTAAGGACATCGACACAACACTAGAGAACGGTAAGAACTACGGCTTTGAGATGAACTCTATGCGCATCGTTGCGAACAAAGAGTTTACTGAAAAGAACCCAGCAGCAGCGAAGCTGTTTGAAATCATCAAGCTAAACATCAATGATGTTAGTGCGCAGAATATGATGATGAGCCAAGGTAAGAACAGCTCAGCAGACATCGAGTCTCATGTAAATGGCTGGATCAAAGCGAACCAGAAAAAGTTCGACGCATGGGTAGACGAAGCTAAAAAAGCAGCCATGTAATCGGCACAACCATTAAAATACGCGACACCTAACTTTAGAGCCAACCGATCACATCGGTTGGCTCTAATTTTATTCACCGTAGTAAAAAGGGTTACAACAATATTGAGCCCTGCTCCTAAGTATTTTCTTAAAGTTTCTACTTAATTTCATTCCTTAAGAGTTTCTTAAGTTTCGCGTTTTATTTTGTTGATAACCAATCAAACAAAGGAAGCGCTCATGAAACACCATGCACAAATTTCTGTAGGTGGCTTTACTTTAGACATCGTCTATCCAATGCATCCGCTTTGGAGCCAAGTTATCGAGCATGTTTCTCAGCGTTATCAAGAAGCATTCTTTGCCGAGCTCAAACAGTTTATGCCGGCGTATTTAACCCTCATTGACGGCGGTCAAATTATTTCCGTATGCGGCTTTCGCATCGCCGAAGATGAACCTTTGTTCCTTGAACAGTATTTAGAAGACGACGCCCAAAAGCTGGTTTCTAACGTATTTAGCTGCGACGTAAAACGTTCGAACTTAGTGGAGTTTGGTCACTTGGCATCTTTCGCTAAGGGCATGTCATCTCTGCACTTCTACCTGATCGCAGAAATGCTGGTCAATCTCGGTTTTGAATGGTGCATCTTCACCGCGACAGACCCTCTTCACGCAATGATGGCGCGTCTAGGATTGGAGCCTCATATCATCGCGCAGGCCGATCAAAATAAAGTCCCCTATGCCAAGTCCACTTGGGGGTCGTACTACGAACATCAACCGCGTGTGTTAGCTGGCAATTTGCAAAAAGGACTCGAACGTCTTCGATTAGTCCAAGAAAGAAAACGCAAACAAGCCTAGATAGAAAAGTAAACGTCGTTAAAACCGCAAACACAACCAGAACAACTTGGTTAAACACCACGCCAGAATATAGGTGACGTATGAATATTCTCCTCGATGCCATTATAAAATGGGCAAAAACGACACCAGACCGAGTAGCACTTGTCGGCTACGAAGCGAATCAAACCGTTGAACTGACTTACTCTGAATTGTTAAACAAGATCGAACTCGTTGCCGCCGAGCTTATTGCACAGAACATCAAAGCACTCGCGCTACGCGCAGAAAACAGCATCGATTGGGCCATTGTTGATTTGGCGGCGATGGCGGCAGACATAGTCGTCGTACCTATTCCGACTTTTTTCTCTGATGCACAAGTTGAACATACGTTAGAGCAATCAGGCGTCGATGCTTTAGTTGGCGATTGGCAAGCATGGTTGGCTTCTCATCCTAAGCAAAGCTTTAACCAGCAAGACCATCCGTTTTCCATTGCAAATTTGCCTTTGCTGCGTCGTAACCAGTTGGGAGATGAAGGTACACAGGTAGCTTATCTACCAGAAACCGGAAAAATCACATTTACGTCTGGCTCGACTGGTCAGCCTAAAGGCGTGTGTTTAAGCAATGATCATTTGTGTTTGGTGGCGAAGTCGCTCGCCGATGCAGTAAACAGCGCGGCGCACTCGCACTTAGTGCTGCTTCCGTTATCGACGCTTCTCGAAAACATAACCGGTGTTTATGTACCACTCATGTTGGGCGTGACGTCATATATTTTACCCGGAGAGCAAACCGGCTTACTCGGTTCAAGCCAATTCGAACCGGGTTTGTTTGCGCAAGCATTAGCGACCATCAAACCAGAAAGCTTAGTGCTAACACCAGCATTATTGCTTGCGCTCATTCACATCGCGAAACAGCAGCCCTCTCTTGTGGATTCTCTAAAATTTGTCGCTGTTGGCGGCGCAAGAGTGTCGTCGCAACTGATTAACACCGCGCATGCGCTGAACATCCCTACGTTTGAAGGTTATGGCTTATCTGAATGTGGCTCTGTTGTTTGTTTGAATACACCAACCGCATTTAAAGCAGGAACGTGTGGCAAACCGCTTCCGCACACTCAGATTCGTATCGCGGAAGATGGTGAACTGCTCGTCAAAGGCAACGTTGCTCTTGGCTATTTGAATGAGCCGTTTACTCAAGAATGGTTAGCGACTGGCGACTTAGCCCAAATTGACGCGCAAGGCTTTGTCACTCTCTCGGGGCGCAAGAAGAACCTTATCGTCACCGCATACGGCAGAAATGTCTCATCGGAATGGATTGAATCAGAAGCGTTGGCGTTTTTGCCGATGACGCCACTGATCGTTACAGGCGATAGCCAACAAACATTATGCGCTGTCATTGCCAATAGCGAAGACGTCGAAGCAAAGGTTCATGCATTAAACCGAACCCTACCCGATTACGCTCAGATCCGAACCTTATTGCTGCTGGACAACCCACCAGCCATCTCTGGTTGGTACACGGATAACGGCAAGCTCAAACGAAATCAAATCGAACATGATGTGGCTCAGTTATTAGCGTGCACAACGCCTGAATTAACGCTGCAAGCGCAAAAGATCCAACGCATCGATTTGCCCTTTCAGCAACACATTACGTCTTTCCAAACTGCATCTTAGTTAACGGCTTCTTAAGGAGAAGGTTATGACTTTATTTTTCGAACAACTCAAACAAAGCACTGCCGCTGCTCAACAAGCAATGTTAACTGCGCCAGTCATCGCAGACGTTCAACAAGGCAACATTTCCAAAGATATGTATATCGCCTTTCTAACCCAAGCTTACCATCACGTTAAGCACACCGTTCCCTTGCTGATGGCGTGTGGGGGCCGACTATCTGGCGAATACGAATGGGTACGAGACGCCATTGCCGAATACATCGAGGAAGAGAAAGGCCATCAAGAATGGATTTTAAATGACATCAAAGCGTGTGGCGGCGATGCCGAAGCAGTGCGCAACAACAAAGATGCAGGTCAAGTCGGTGCGCCGATTGAATTAATGGTTTCCTATCTTTACCACAACATTGACCGCCACAACCCACTCGCGCTGTTTGGCATGGTGTGGGTATTAGAAGGCACCAGCGTCGGTATTGGTGGCCAAATGGCAGAAAAAATCCGGTCAACGCTAAGCCTACCGCCTTCAGCACTGACTTACCTAGTTTCACACAGCGTGTTAGACCAAGATCATCTGCAATTTTTTGAATCACTGATGAACAAAATCACCAAAGTGGAAGATCAACAAGTCATCATCGACTCCGCAAGAATGGTGTTCGCATTGTACGGACAAATGCTGCGCTCTTTGCCTTCCTTCTCAACCCAACAAGCGGCGTGAGGTGAAGCATGATCATTAACAACAGCACCATTCTCCTGACAGGCGCAACGGGCGGAATTGGGCAAGCCATCGCGCAAGAGTTAGCAAAACGCGGTGCTAGCCTCATTCTTGTTGGGCGAAACGAAGAGAGCTTGCAAACACTACAGCGTGAACTGTCAAATCCAGAACGTCATGACGTAGTCGTTGCAGACATCACCTCATCAGAAGGATTAACAGCGATTAAAGACCGAGCGCGCCAACATCAAAAAGTGGACGCACTGATTAACAATGCGGGCAGCAACGACTTCTCGTTGTTAAGCCACAAACGACCAACGCAGATTGCAGACGAAATCCAACTCAATCTCGTTGCGCCGATGCTGCTGTGCCAATCGGCGTTGACGTGGTTAAAGCAACCTGGGGTGATTCTCAATATAGGTTCAACATTCGGCTCAATTGGCTACCCAGGCTATACCTCCTATTGCGCGGCAAAAGCGGGGTTGCACCGTTTTACCGAATCGCTCGACAGAGAGCTGTTCGCAACCGGAATCCGTGCGCTGTATTTGGCACCAAGAGCGACAGAAACCTCACTCAATAGCGATGCCGTCAATGAAATGAATCGACAACTGGGTAACAAAACGGACTCGCCGCAAGTTGTAGCCGATCACGTTGTCACCATGTTGGAAAAAGAAATTTCCGCGAAGTGGATTGGTTGGCCAGAAAAACTTTTTGCTCGCATCAATCAACTGCTTCCAAGCGTGGTTTCTTCTGCGATTCGTAAGCAACAAGAAACCATTCACCAATACGTAAACCGAGTCAGTCATTGAAGAGGACATGGACGATGAATACCAAACAACTACTTTGCGCTTTAACGGCTTGTTCAACGTTAGCTTCGACCGCTGCGTTGGCAGGTAATGCTCCACTGCAACAGGTTCAAAAGAAATGGGCGGAATGTCAGTACAGCACGCCCGATGGTGACGAAAAGGAACAATGCTTCCATCGTGCGATTGCCAAAACCAGTATTTATCTCGACAGAGAACCCGGCAATCCCGAACTCACTGTTTGGCTGGCAATCAATAAAGCATCGCTGGCTGGTGCTCAAGGTGGCTTAGGTGCACTATCACTCGCCAAAGAAGCCAAATCTTTACTCGAAGGGGTAATTGCAACGTCACCGCAAACGCTTGATGGCTCTGCATACACCAGTTTAGGTTCTTTGTATTACAAAGTTCCGGGGTGGCCAATTGGCTTTGGTGATGACGATAAAGCCGAAGAAATGTTGAAAAAAGCGTTAGAGATCAATCCAAAAGGCATCGATCCGAACTATTTTTATGGAGACTTCCTTACAGAAGAAGGTCGAGACAAAGAAGCGAAAGTGTATTTGACTCGCGCAATGCAGGCGTCACCTCGCCCTGACCGACCTTTGGCTGATAAAGGTCGAAAACTGGAAATTAAAGCGACTCTTGGGAGTTTGAAATAATCCATGCGCTTATTACTCGTAGAAGATGATAAACTACTCGGTCAATCCATGGTGACTTCATTAAGTCGCCATGGGTACACCGTGGATTGGGTGGAAAAAGGGTCTGGCGTGACTAGCGCACTCAAAACAGAAGCGTTCACTGCAGTGATTTTGGATCTCACTCTCCCCGATATCGATGGATTGGAAGTTCTGCGTAATATTCGCAAAGGCGGATTTAAGCTCCCAGTGATGATACTTACCGCACGAGACGACATTCGCGATCGCGTTCAAGGCCTCGACGGCGGCGCAGATGACTACCTCGGAAAACCGTTTGCACTCGAAGAGTTGCTCGCTCGCTTGCGTGTGTTGATTCGCCGTCAATCCGGTAGTGCAGAAGAAATCATTCAAGTTGGACAGTTATCTTTATCCTTATCGGAACAAAGCATTCGCTACGATGACGCGCCGCTTAAACTCACACGCAATGAATTTAAAATCCTCACCAGTTTGATGACGAACGCCGGACGCGTGCAAAGTAAGGAGCAATTGCAACAATCACTACACGGCTGGGATGAAGGTTCAAGCGACAACGCTATCGAAGTTCATATTCACAATTTGCGTAAAAAAGCGCCCAAAGTGGTCATTAAAAATATTCGCGGTGTGGGGTACATTCTTGAAAGATAAGAAATCGTACTCGATCAAACGTCAGTTAACCCTATCAGTAGGCGTGTTGGTAAGTGTTCTCTTACTCATCTCACTTTATTTCAGTTTCCAATCTGCGAAGCACGAGGTCGAAGAAGTTTATGACGCTAGGCTTGGACAATCCGCAAAATTAATGTTGCTGACGCTCTCAATTTCAACGGAAGAGAGGACTCTCGCTAACCATCGAGAATTATTTAATGAGTGGATGGAAAACATTGAGTCAATGTCAAAGTCTGACGACGACAATGTCACAACGTTCGGACACCCTTATGAACAAAACTTGGTTTTTCAATTCTATCGAGACAACACACTGCTCTGGAGCTCAGATCAAACCTTGCACGCACTCTCTACGTCCTTTGATAATAACGGCTACGCTGATACCGTAAAAGACGGTACACAATGGCGTACGTTTCAGATTTCACTACCACAACTAAAACATGATAATGAATACGTCGTGGTTGCAGAAAAATACAAGATACGTAAAGAGATCATCCACGAAATTGCCCTATCCACATCAATAGAACAATTGCTGATACTACCAACTTTGTTGCTTTTGCTGTTTTGGTTGATCGATAAACATTTCCGACCGATTAACGACCTGCGCACCGCCATCACACAAAGAAACGTACACCGATTAGATCGCATTCATGTAAAAGACAACACCGTTGAACTCGCACCACTTGTCGATTCGCTCAACTCTCTCCTCTCCGAACTAGAGTTAGCCTGGCAAAGAGAGAAACGCTTTACACGTGCTGCAGCGCATGAACTAAAAACCCCACTAACAATCCTTCGTCTTAACGTAGAAAATGCACTTGAAAGTAATGATCCGGAGCAACTGAGAGGAGATTTACACAACATTCTGCAAGGCATTGAACGCACTGACCGCCTTATCCATCAGCTACTGACTTTAGCTAAAGTAGATAGCTTATCAGAACGTGTATTCGACACCGTTGAGCTAACCCCTTTGTTGCAAACCGTTGTTGCTGATTTGGCACCGTTAGCATTGAAGCATAAGCAAGACATCAGTTTATCATCTTCCAACATCGCTATATCCGGTGATCAAATGTTGTTAGAGGTGTTATTTCGTAACCTCGTCGATAATGCGATTCGTTACTCCGGCGAGCACAGTGACATAAAAGTCAGCGTCACAGAGAACAATAATACAATCAAAGTCTTAATTTCCGATACTGGTCCAGAAATCCCGAAAGAAACTCGTGAAAGAATCTTCGAACAGTTTTATCGGGGTCATTCCGAACATGGCGACGGTGCGGGTTTAGGGATGTCAATTTGCAAAGACATTACAGCACTACACCGTGCAACACTTGAGCTCATTCCCAGAGAAAATAGTAGGAATACGTTTGTCGTCACTTTCCCAAAGTGCTAACAAAAGCGATACAGACCATAACCTGTTTAATTTATGTTCTAGCCGAACATGAGCTTCATTCCACACTTACATAGACATACCAACACTTACACTACTCGACCATAAACCCACATTATAATTCACGTTTATTTCACGCTTGCTTTGTTAAAAACAACACAACATAACAATTAAACTATTCGAATAAATATGAAAAACTTATCTAAGGGCTCTGTGTGGGGGCCTTTGCAGCCAATTGCTGCTTTTTCTTTGTTTTCACTTATATTTTTGTCTATCTCACGCGTTTTGCTCGCCTTTTGGCAACTTGATCGAATTGACTCTTTCAACGACTTAATTTACATCCTAGGCCAAGGCTTACGCGTAGACATTGCAACACTGTGCTGGTTATTCATCCTCCCTGCACTGCTTTCTGCCCTAATGCCATTAAACGGCAAGATTGGGCAATGCTGGAAATGGATATTGCGCATATGGATGGTTTTAGGGCTTTGGATTCTCGTATATATGGAACTGGCAACGGCACCATTCATTCAAGAATATGACCTACGCCCAAACCGTCTGTTTGTGGAATACCTTATCTATCCGAAAGAGGTCATGGGCATGCTTTGGACTGGCTATAAGCTAGAGCTGTTTATTGGCGCGTTAGGCACGGCATTAACTCTAGTTTTGGGTTGGAAGTGGAGCCAAAAACTGACCGACAATGCACAGCAGATCAACTGGAAGTGGCGCCCACTATTAGCAATTTTCGTTGTGCTTCTTGGTGTTGCAGGTGCACGCTCGTCTTTAGGCCACCGCCCGCTAAACCCTGCCATGGTGGCATTTTCTAACGATCCACTGCTTAACGACTTAGCATTAAATTCATCTTACTCACTGCTGTTTGCTGTCAACAGCATGAAGTCAGAAAAAAGCGCAGAGCAGTTTTACGGCAAGATGGATAATCAAAAGATGCTGGAGCTAGTTCGCGCTTCGTCAAAAAAGTCCGACTTTGATCCAACATTGCTTCCAACCATGAACAGTAACCCTGCGACCTACCATGGTAAACGTAAGAACTTAGTGATCTTGCTACAAGAGAGCTTAGGAGCGCAATTTGTGGGTTCTTTGGGTGGTCTGCCTCTTACGCCAAACCTAGACGAACTCATGGCTGAAGGTTGGCAGTTCACGCAAATGTACGCAACGGGTACTCGTTCTGTTCGTGGTATCGAAGCTGTAACCACGGGTTTTCCACCATCCCCTTCTCGCGCAGTGGTCAAACTAAGCAAAAGCCAAACAGGCTTCTTTACCATCGCAGACTTACTCAAAGCACAAGGCTATCACACGCAATTTATTTATGGCGGTGAAGCAAACTTCGATAACATGAAAACCTTCTTCTTCGGTAATGGTTTTGATCAAATCGTCGAAGAAGATGATTACAATAACCCAAGCTTTGTTGGCTCTTGGGGGGTCAGTGATGAAGATTTATACAACAAAGCAGACGAAGAGTTTGAACGTCTTTCAAAAAGCGACAAACCTTTTTTCAGCTTAGTTTTTACGTCAAGCAATCACAGTCCTTATGAGTATCCGAAAGGTAAAATTGAGCCATACGATTCCGAACACATGACGCGTAATAACGCGGTAAAATATTCAGATTACGCTTTGGGTACGTTCTTTGACAAAGCGAAAAACTCATCCTACTGGGATGATACTATTTTCATTGTCATTGCAGACCACGATGCCCGTGTGTCTGGTGCTAACTTGGTTCCAGTTAAGCACTTCCATATTCCTGCATTGATCATTGGTAAAGACATTCAACCACGTAAAGATGACCGTATCGCAAACAACATAGATATGCCGCCTACGCTGTTGTCTCTTATTGGCGTAGACGCCAAAACGCCGATGATTGGTCGTGATTTAACGAAACCACTGGCTCGCGAAGATGAACGCGCAATGATGCAATACGACAAAAACTTTGGTTATTTAACGCGTGACAACCTAGTTGTGCTTTCTCCTGGTGAAAAAGTGTCGACCATGGAATACGACTTTGAAAGCCAAACCATGAAACCGCTAGAAGTCGATGAATCCGTTATTGAACGCGCAAAAGCAAACGCATTGTTTGCATCTAAGGCGTATCAAAACAACTGGTACGCTTCGAAATGTACCAACTAATATCTGCTGATTCAGTTAAAAAGGAGCCAAATGGCTCCTTTTCTTTATTCTGTAAGACTCTTCACTCTTAGAGTACATGGAGGAACGCACACTTTGTATCTAGAAAATCATAGTCATATGTAGAGCATGAACTTTTCAGGATTGTGTTCGATGACTAAGGCCAACACGTAAACAACGAGGCTTGTTGATATTAAGCCAAACAGAAAACTGACCCGAAATACCATCGTTGTTATCGTGATAAAACCATAGGCAAATACACCACTATTAATCATAGCGTACAAATTATCCAGACCAAAACTTGGTAAGGGTGCGCTAATAAATAGGAGTGAAAACATCATAATATTTGAAAATTTTTTAACCCAACTTGGTTTTTGTAGATAAAAACCCGAAATAGAAAAGGACAACAACAGCAATGGCACTAACCCATAATAAGTAAATTTGTAATATGGCGTAATCCAATCTGAACTCTGGTTTAAGAATAGTATTATGCAAGTAACAATGGTCGATGACAATGCTAAAGAAAAACACTTTGTTCCTTTGTAAGGTTTGTCTTCAAAGTTAAATAACTTAAAAATTCCCACTGCAATACCAAGAACAACCCATGCAAATGTCACTAGCTGTAAAAATGCGATCTCTTCGCGGATGGCAAAAAAGCCAAAGTAAATAGCATGATAAAAAGACCAAACCATACCAATTGGTAAACCCAAGGAGAGTTTTTCTAGGAGAATTTCTGACTGCTCTTCGTAATGAATAGTCCACCATACTAGTGCGACATAAGCGAGCAACACACCAAAAATGACAACATATTGCGCTTCTGAGATACTGATAATCATTGGAACTAAGGCTAGGGTTAAGCCAATGATAACAAATAGAATCTGGTAACAAATCGCGGGTAATGTGCAAATAAGTCGCCAAAATACCCTACCGATATCTTGAAGAAGTTCGTAGGTTTGAGCGATAAAATAAGCAACAGCAGCGATAAGAAGCAACACTCCACATAGTTTCATCAGGTTAACTAAGTTAAATAGTTTCACCCAGTCACTGCTTTCTTCGGCTTGCTTCAGCTCTTTTTGAGCGTCATCAATGTGAGCGAGTTTCAATAAGGCATTTTTTCTGTCTTCATTTTCGAGAAAGTGTCCAAACTCTTGGTTTGCTTCACTCTCCGTTATCACTCCATTTTTGTAAAGAAGATAGATAGTTGAAAGGCTCACTCTTTCTATTTCTGTAAGATCACGAATTTTTTCTTTATTATTAATTTCATTGATAGTTAAAATTTGACTTTCTTTCTTTTCTATATTTTTTGCTGAAATACTTAATGAACATGTAACACAAAAAATAATAATTAACAGTGAACTAATCGTTTTACACATATGAACGGGATTGCTTTTGACAAGGAAATGTCGAGAAGATAAATGGAATCAAATACAAAGCAAACGATATGTTCATATGCTCGATCCTGAGCCAATAAAATTGAAAGTGATACTTCTCACTATTTCAAACAAGGTACTTTAACTTGGTCTACTGACAAAGCCTGTCTTACCCTTCCGTTAGATTCAACCTCATACTTCTAGTAAATTGAGAAACAGACCATGCTAACTATCAATTCATTCGTCCTCCATGTTGAGGACATCCACGTAAGCCAAGCTTTTTACTCGAAACTGTTTGATTGTGAGGTCACGTTTTTGTCTCCAACATTTGCTTCTATGCCACTCGCAAATGGCTTAAAACTGACACTCAAGCAAAGTGATGTTCTTTCCCCTTCCAGCGACATCAAAGGTGGTGGCACCGAGTTATCATTTGCAGTGCGCAACCGCCATACGTTAGAGCACGTTTACAACAGTTGGAAAAACATGGGCGTTGAGTTTGCTCAACCACCAATGACTTCGGTGTATGGCTTAAATTTTGTGGCTACCGATCCGGATAAACATCGCATTCGCGTTTTTATTAGTGAATAAAAATGCGTTAAAAATGCTTTTTACCCATTCCCAATGTGACTTCAATAAATTAGACTCAGGGAAACATCAAAAGCTGCGTAGTATATAAGAAGGAATGCCCATGAGCTCAAGTATGATCCTTAGCGAATCTCTAATCGAGAGTGGAAGAGATATCCCCCTCAAAGAACTGCTTTATGCAAAGCGCGTGCTGGATAACTACATGGCGGTAGCAAAAGAGAGCAGCCCACTTGAGCTGTTGACAGAGATGAAATCGGCAGCAAAGCAAGTGGAATACTTTACCACTACGAGTAACCCGTGTGAGGCTCGTAATGTCATCAGTCAGATGATTGATAAAATCGACACCGCGGAATCTTTTGAGTCGTTCAAGGCTTTAGCAGGCAAGCCCTCACTAGCTCTCAATGAACTGATTGAAGATCGCGCCCAACTGATTAAACATGAGCGAGAATTGCTGCTTGCTTCAGGCTATGACGCCTCGCGTATCTAAGAATAAACGCTAGCTACCGAGTTTAAAGCTAGCAACGAAAAAGGAGCTCTTAAAGAGCTCCTTTTACTTTCCAAAATCAGGTATAAAAGATCTAGAGGCCGATATCTTCAGTTATTGCTTTGATTTGCTTGAGATCCATTTTATAAACTTCAATCATTTGATCGACCTGACTTAGTCGTGAATTGGCTTCATCGTGTTTATCACACGCGTCCGATTTCACGTCCCAAGATTTACCTTCCAAAAATACATCACACTCTTTTTTGAGTTTCTCGATCTTAGGCAATAATTTCGCCCTTTCTTTCTCTAGAGACTCCAATTCTTGCGAAATTTTCAGCTCTTTTTGAAACACCTCGCGCGATCGTTCAAAGATAGTCGCTTGCATATCCGCTTGACGACTCAGCTTCTCATTTTCTGACTTTGTCGTGTTGATCTTATCTGCCTGTTGTTTCAATTGAGACTCTAGCGACAGGTTAACTTTCTCGACCTCAGTCAATTGCTTTTGTAACTTCTTAAGCGCTTTCTCGTGCGCTTCATCTTTCGCTGCGAGCAGTTCAGTGACTTTATCTTGTATTTCTTGGTCGAGCGCTTCTTCGCGCACTTTTACTTGAGACACCAACTGCGTTTTATCTTGCGTCAACGCTTGGTATTTTTCTTCTAGCACATGATAAGTCGATTCCCACTTGTTCGCAGTGACAATCGATCCAACAAGGCCACCAAATGCCAAGCCTAATACCGCAGCAATCGCGATATAGATATGAGTACGTTTGTCACGCTCTTCAATGACAACAACGTCGTCTTGTTCTTCCATCTTGTTCTGAGAACTCACCGTATACTACTCCAAGGACTCTTTTACTTTGCTAGCGGATCAATTCCGCAAACATAATCGATGCTGTATAAATCAGAAAGGCGCCAATTAATGTTATAACGGTCGCTTTTTGGACTTTTTCATTGGTTCGATAACGAAACAGCACAAATGCTACTGCAATCAACACCGCAATGGCTAATAATCTGGTCATACCGCCTCCTTGTCCACTTATGAAAAACTGCCTAGGTCCATAGACGGTTTCACAAAGATTTATTGTAACTCATTTATACGCCCCATAAGGTCAACTTAGCGTAGATTTTAAAATAAGTGCTTCGATTTTAATCAAATTTGTGTTCTCAATTGAATAACTTATGCCGTAATAATCGAAACACATTTATCGTTCTGAAGTGTGTTCTTGGTTCTATTCCCTAGCCCAATGAGTTTTGTTTATGCAGTTACTCACACAAAAAACTTGGGTAAACATAGCTTCGTGAAAATAAGTGGGGTTATTTCGTTGAAAATAAATTGACATAGGGTGTTGAAATGGACCAAAAACATGATAGAGTTCACACGTTAATGATGACCAGCATCATTAACTAACCTTTACTCATTTAATTGAGTAATTGTTCCGATGAAGACTGCAGGAGAGTGGTTATTAATCAAATTTTAACATTTGATTAGCATAACTCGCCGAAGAATTAACTATTTCAGGTGCTACCTAGGTAGCGGGGACTGTAGTTGGAGGAACCTCTGGAGAGAACCGTTAAATCGGTCGCCGAAGGAGCAAGTCTTGCACTCACGCAAGGTGAAACTCTCAGGCAAAAGGACAGAGGAGTGGAAAGTTACAACCTAACTATTTTGCTTGGCCTTCCCGCCTACAACCAATAGCTTAGTTCTTTTAGAGATCGTTGATCTCGTCCTTTCCCTCTTCTCCTTATTAGTTGTTTTATTAAGGGGAAATCATGAACGACCTACAATCTTTACTACAAACCATCGATAATTTTGTCTGGGGTCCACCACTGCTTATTTTGCTAGTGGGTACCGGTGTTTACTTCACTTTTAGCCTCGGCTTGATCCAGTTTAAACATCTCCCAACAGCGCTAGCGATGGTGTTCAGTAAAGATAAGTCATCTGATAAACAAGGTGACGTTTCTAGCTTTGCAGCACTTTGTACTGCGCTCTCAGCAACGATTGGTACTGGTAACATTGTTGGTGTTGCCACCGCGATCAAACTTGGTGGACCAGGTGCCCTATTCTGGATGTGGCTCGCCGCCCTTTTCGGAATGGCGACTAAATACGCCGAATGTTTGTTAGCGGTTAAGTACCGAAGAGTCGATGATAAAGGCCAAATGATTGGTGGCCCGATGTACTACCTGCAATACGGTGTTGGCTCAAAAGCCCTCGCGATCATGTTTGCAGTGTTTGCTTTGGGTGTTGCTTGTTTTGGTATTGGTACGTTTCCACAAGTAAACGCGATTCTGGATGCAAGTGAGATATCTCTCGGTGTTGACCGTGAGCTCTCTGCCTTTGTACTGACTCTTTTGGTTGCTTTCGTAACTTTGGGTGGCATCAAATCCATTGCTAACGTTGCAGGAAAAGTGGTTCCTACCATGGCTGTATTTTACGTGTTGGCGTGTTTAAGCGTGATCATCATGAATGCAGACCAATTGGTCAACGCCGTTGAATTAGTGTTGGTCTCAGCATTTACATCAACAGCAGCGACCGGCGGTTTCTTAGGTGCAAGTATCATGCTGGCAATCCAATCAGGTATCGCTCGTGGCGTATTCTCAAACGAATCTGGTTTGGGTAGCGCGCCTATGGCAGCAGCGGCAGCGAAAACAGACTCTTGTGTGAAACAAGGCCTGATTTCAATGACAGGTACCTTCTTTGATACCATCATTATTTGTACCATGACGGGCCTAGCGTTGATCCTTACTGGCGCATGGCAAAGCGACTTTTCTGGTGCAGCAATGACGACTCATGCCTTTGCGGTAGGTTTGAATGCGGATACATTTGGCCCAATGCTGGTTTCAATTGGTTTGATGTTTTTTGCATTCACAACCATTCTTGGATGGAACTACTACGGTGAGCGTTGCGTTGTGTTCCTCTTTGGTACAAAAGCGGTGCTTCCTTATAAGCTGATTTTCGTTGGTTTGGTGGCATCAGGCGCGTTCCTCCATCTAGACATGATTTGGCTACTCGCCGATATCGTCAACGGTCTGATGGCGATTCCCAACCTAATCGGTTTGATCGCACTGCGTCACGTCGTGCTGGCAGAAACCAAGCTGTTCTTTAGCTCAGCATCGCAATCTGATGAAATTGAAGCAGTAAAAGCTTAGTGACATGACAAGTGTTCAGTAATGAACCGTCAATCGCTGAAAGTAAATTGGAAATGGTAAAAACATAAAGCCCGCTGGTATTCAGCGGGCTTTATTTTATCTTAAGTTAAGCGGTTAATCTCTCAACCATTGATGCTCAACCTTTTCTCCACGTTCTTGAAAAAACTTCGCATTTTTTTGCTTGAATTGATCCGACTCCAGCTCTGATAGCGGCCAGTCTGAAAACGCCTCTGTTACGAACGAATCTCCAACCCCAACTTCAATCGATTCAAGATGCTTCCCGATGTAGCGATAAAAGTAGCTCTGCCCCAGTGCATCACAAACCATCGGCACATGTCTCATGCGTTGATGGTTGACGGATACTGAAGCCCAAGTTGTCGTTTTAGGTTCGCAGCTTTGCTCTTTTACAACATCAACTTCAAATTTATTGTCCATTGTTGTCGAGACAAAAACGACAATACCGTCATTCATATACACACGTCGAAGTAACAGCTGTTTCGTATCTTGAGTTCGCGTCTGTTGTATTCCATTGGAAAATGGCTCGAAATAGCCCCAGTGCCAAGACCAGGTCATGCCACGTTGCGCAAACTGTACCTGTGGCCATGTCTGCCAAACAATGGCACCAACCACGCCAGTAATAAACACAACGAGCAATATCAAAAGGTGGTAAATATTGCGCATTACACGGGCTTTTCAATCAATAACTTTACGCCAAGTGCGACTAAGACAGCGCCCGTCGCCCCTTCCATCCACTTCATAAAGCTCGCATTCTTTAACAGGCTCTTAGCTGAGTTAAGTGCGCCAGCCAAACCACACTGCCAAACCATCGCAATAATAAAGTGCACGGATGCCATCATCATTGATTGAAGCAAAGGAGAACCTTCTGGATTCACAAACTGTGGCAAGAACGCCAAGTAGAAAACTGCCGTTTTTGGGTTCAAGACGTTAGAAAGAAAGCCCTCTCTAAAAGAGCGTTTGCCATTAAACACTTCATGAACCTGCTCAGTCACTGACAAACCATTCTTCGACGCCATCAGGGCTTTTAAACTGCTCAGACCAAGCCAAATAAGATAAGCTGCACCAATCATTTTTACGATTTGGAACAACTCTGCAGATTGCGCCAGAATGGCCGAAATTCCAACCGCTGAAAAGAAAGCATGCACAAATAAGCCAAAGCAAATCCCTAAACTGGTTGTACATCCGTCTTTTAAACCCGCGCGACTGGTATTACGGATAACAAGGGCCGTATCTAAACCCGGCGTTAGCGTTAAAATAGTGATGGCAATAATAAATGCCTCAAAATTCAAGATATCCATATTATCGTGATAATTAATTGTTAATCCGTCATCAATACCGTCAATCCACGAGATTCGCAAGCTTCTTTTTTAAGAGAGCTATACAACTGAGTGAATTTATGGACAATGAGTGAAGATTAATTGTTAATTATTAGTAAATTAACGCAGGTTGTTTCGTGCAACTCGACGTAAAGGACCCGTTATCGGGTGTTTAGGGAAAGAACAAAAGAATAAGAGTAGTCACATGAAAGCATTTACAAAACTCATTGAACATTCCAAAAAAGTGGCAAACTTTGAGCACCTCTCTTCCATCATAGGTTGGGACCAAGCAGCGGTCATGCCATCTGGTGGCGCTGAAGCGCGCTCCAATGCTATGGCAGAACTTGATGTACACATCCACTCATTGATGACTCAGCCACACTTGGGCGAGCTTTTCGCTCAGGCAGAAAAAGAGACGCTATCTGCAAGTGAAAAGTCCATCCTACGAGAAATGAAACGTGAATGGCAACAAGCTAACTTGCTACCAGAATCATTAGTTCAAGCTCAATCTCTTGCTGGCTCCAAATGTGAACATGCATGGCGTACGCAACGCGGAGAAAATGACTGGTCTGGCTTTGAAAAGAACTGGGCAGAAGTCGTCAAACTATCGCAAGAAGAAGCGCAAATTAGAGCCGAAGCAAACGGCACAACGCCTTACGATGCCATGCTTGATATTTATGAACCAGGCACAACGTCTGCATCGTTAGACACGCTTTTTTCTGACGTAAAAACGTGGCTACCTTCCTTGATAGACGAAGCGCTTGAAAAACAGCAATCAGACAACATCTTATTGCCAACTGCGCACTACCCTGCGGAAAAACAAAAAGCGCTGGGACTGGAAGTCATGAAGCTACTTCAATTCGATTTTGAACACGGTCGGCTTGATGAAAGTGTCCACCCATTTTGTGGCGGTGTGCCAACAGATGTGCGTATTACAACACGTTATGATGAATGCGAGTTTGTCCAATCATTGATGGGGATCGTCCACGAAACTGGCCATGCCAGATACGAGCAAGGGCTACCAAAAGATTTAGCAGGAACACCAGCTGGTCAAGCCCGCTCTATGGGAATTCATGAGTCACAGTCGCTCTTCTTTGAAATGCAAATAGGACGAAACAACGCATTTATCGACCACCTTGCTCACATGGCTTCCAAGCATTTTTCTGGGGATGAATTTGAAAAAGACAATCTAGCCAAAATCTACACTCGAGTAGAGAAAGGCTTTATTCGCGTAGATGCGGACGAATTAACATACCCTGCCCACGTTATTCTTCGATACGAGATTGAACGTGATCTTATGAACGGTGCCATCAAGCATACAGACGTACCAGAGCTCTGGAACGAAAAAATGAAAGCGTATTTGGGACTCTCAACGGAAGGGAATTTCAAAAACGGTTGTATGCAGGACATTCATTGGACGGATGGAAGTTTTGGATATTTCCCGTCCTACACTCTCGGTGCGATGTACGCAGCCCAATTCATGGCCGCAATGAAGCAAACGGTAGATGTGGACGCGGTTATTCGCTCTGGCGATCTGACGCCGATATTCGATTGGCTGTCGAAGAACATCTGGAGTAAAGGCAGCGTATTAACAACAGATGATCTCGTAAGAGACGCAACGGGTGAAACACTAAATGCTAAGCACTTCCAAGCGCACCTAAAAGGCCGCTACCTGTAAATAGAAAAAGAATAGAACGTAAAAGCCCAAGGTTCGTATGTTCCTTGGGCTTTTTTAGGCTCTTTCTATACTATGCCAAGCTAGGGATAAGCCTTGGCTTGTACAAACAATCCTCGCCTTCAGGTCTGGTTTTAAACCGACGGTGAAGCCACATATATTGACTCGGACTTGCCATGATTGACGTTTCAACTATCTTATTCACGAAAACTGCCGCACCTTGAGGATCTTCTTTCGGGAAACCGTCGACTGGCGCACTAATCGTCAAGGTATAGTGTCCGTCTTTTCCTCTTACCATCGTAAAAGGCACGATGGCACAATCTGTCGAATCAACCAGCAGACTTGTACCTGTCGTCGTGCAAGCATTTTTAACGGCAAATAATGGCGCAAACGTTGAGCGTCGGTTTCCATAATCATGATCCGGTGCATACCAGACCCGCTCACCCGTTCTAAGCGCTTCAAGCATGGCTTTAACGTTCTTGCGGTCAATAAGCGTACGATTAGAGCGAGAACGCCCCTTGTATTGAAAGTAATCAAAACACGGATTGTTGTTTGGGCGATAAACACCAGTGCCAGACTTTTTAATGCCAAAAGCACGAGCACCTAACTCTAAGTTCATCGAGTGTACGGCCAACATTAATGCCCCCTTGCCTGATTTTTCTAAAGCCTCGAGGTGCTCCATTCCTTTTATCGTAACGTGTTTGTTTACCCGTTTATCAGGCCAAAACCATGCCATCGCGGTCTCAAATAGCGCAATACCTGTATTGTCGATATTGTCTTTTAAAATTGCTTCGCGTTGGCATTCTTCCATCTGAGGAAAGCAAAGCTCAAGATTGCGTCTAATCGTAACTTGACGTTTTTTCATGATTCGCATGGCTAAACGGCCAATGCCACGTCCTAATGCTAACTGAACTTTGAAAGGAAGGAGACTGAGTAAGTACATCACGCTGATGATAATTAAGGTTCCCCAGTAACGAGGCAAAAGAAATTCAGCCTTGAATTCAGGCTTTTGGTATTTATTCATGTGAGTATTGTCAGATGTGCCCATCTATAAGTGATAAAAACAATGATAATGGACTGCACTTTTATCATTGATAGCGCTAATAACATAAATTAAAGCGCGCGGATTCTATGGTTCTTCGACACACTACACAATAAGAACTTTGCAGAAATATGTAGGGGGATGAAAAAGCAGCAAAGATGAATCACCACGTTAACATCGATTGGAGTGATTAATCTACCGCACTTTCATAAAGTTTGGACAAACATAACTTTGTGTTTTCAATGCGCTAGATAATGGTGTTTTTTTAACCCCATAATGCAGCTATCATGAAAATAACAATAAACATGATAACCATTACCCTGAACAAGTAAGACAACTTTCCGGTGCCACCTTTTGGCGCTTGGTTACAGCATCCCATTGTGTTTCTCCATCGTTTCATTTCGATATGGCATTAATGTACTCCTTGACCTTAGGGGAAAGTCAAACCTTTACCCAAAGGTTCTAATTCACCGCTATAAGTGTTTATTTATCCGACATATCACTCGTTTATACCCCAAAGAAATAAAGCGCGTTGTTTTCAGCTCATTTTCGGATAAATACATACCGTTTTTCGCTATATACCCACTATTTATGAGGAATCTACAATACGCGAGTCTTACTTGTAGCACGCTACTTTTACAACCTAGAAGTTGTGCGCTCATCCATTAAAGGTATCGAATGAGCAATATCGTTAAATCCGCCGTTAAATTGAGTGTTTTCTCTATCATCATGATTACCGTAACTTCGGTCGACAGCATAAGGAACATTCCTGGGGCGGCTTTGTTTGGTAGCCATGCCATTTCTTTCTTCTTACTTGCTGGACTCTGTTTTTTTGTCCCTACAGCGCTAGTGTGTGCTGAGCTAAGTACCACTTATCCAAAGCAAGGTGGTGTATATCTTTGGGGCAAAGAAACACTAGGGCCAAACTTTGGCTTTGCCACCGTGTGGTATCAATACGCTGAAAATATTGTTTACTATCCACCGTTAATTTCATTCATTGTTGCAACGGGGGCCTACCCTTTTTTCCCAGACCTGGCGCAAAACAACATGTTTATGTTGGTGATGATTAATGTGATTTTTTGGGCGTTAACTTTAGTTAATATCTTTGGCTTGCGCCTCTCTTCCCTGATTACAAATGTATTCGGCACCCTAGGTTTGATATTTCCGATTCTATTGATTATCGGATTAGGCGGGTACTGGGCGTATACCCATCCTGGTGAGTCTCATATCTCGCTTCGCCACGTATCTGACTGGTTGCCGGACCTTTCTCAAGATGGGATCGGAGCTGGTTTTACTGCGGTAGTTCTGTCACTTACAGGCCTTGAAATCACGACCTCTTATGCAAGCGAAGTAGAAAATCCGCAAAAAGCCTATCCCAAAGCTCTGCTGATCTCCACAATCTTAATCTTGGTTTCTCTGACGGCGTGCTCACTGTCTATTTCTTCGGTCGTCTCAAGTGACCATTCTAGTTTGAGTGAAGGAGTGATACTTGCCTTCAAAGCTTTTTTTGATGATCTGCACCTCTCATTCCTGCTGCCTGTCATTGCCCTTGCTATTGTTTTTGGCACGCTTGCAAGCCTGAATAACTGGATAATCGCCCCGACTAAAAGTCTGCATGTTGCCGCAAAAGATAGTTTCATGCCGATGTCGCTCGCCAAAGAAAACCGCAACCAAGCCCCCGTCTCATTGTTGCTCTTGCAAGGCACGATTGTTAGCGTGCTCTCTTTGGTTTTCATTTTTGTTCCTAACGTCAATCAAGGCATGTGGTTATTGAATATCCTGATGACTCAGCTCTATATGGTGATGTACATCTGTATTTTTGTTAGCTTTTTGGTCTCACGCTACAAACACGCAGATATTGAGCGCCCATTTCGAGTTGCGGGCGGAAAAATAGGAATGTGTTTAGTGGCAGGATTAGGCTTGATGAGTTGCTTGGTGACGATTGTTGTATCTTTTGACGTGCCAGCAGGAATTAGCGCAAAAACTGGTGCATATGCACTGATATTAGGGTTTATCACATTTAGCCTCCCAGCGTTCGCCGCCGTGATGTATCGCAATCGAAAACATCGTCAACAAAGCAAAATGCTTGAGGTACTAGTAAGTTAACTATTGGATTGACATTAAAAAGCCGCAGCAATTTCTCGCTACGGCTTTTTATTTGGCATCACAAGTGGTGTTAGTTATCCGTGTCCTACAGTCTTGGATAACAGGTTAACAATCATCACACCAGTGAGGATAAACCCAATGCCAACAAGCGCCGGCAAATCTAGCCGCTGTCCATAAACAAAGTAGCCAACCGTCGCAACTAAAACAATACCCGCCCCACTCCATATGGCGTAAACAACCCCAACAGGCATCGTTTTTACCGTGACGGAAAGCAAGAAGAAAGCAATGCCGTAACCAATCAGAACGACTGTACTCGGCATCATTTTCGTAAATTGCTCTGTTTTGGGAATATAGGAAGTGGCAATCACTTCACATACAATCGCGATCGACAGCGCCAACATTGGAGGCATAGAGACAAGCATTTTGAACATAAGGCATTAACGCTCAACAGAAATGTAACCGACAACACGTCCGGATAATTAGGTCGCGCATTATACCCAACTCATCTCTCGATGGAATACCTCTGACTCAAGCGGCTTCAAAATGCAGGATTCACAGCGTGATCACTTGAATATAGAGACATTCACACGCCATCGCTTTCACTCACTTCTTGATGAGTAAGCGACAAGCCTGCTTTTTGGTGCTGCCGAGCAATTTCAAAGTAGATGTGCATATCAATTGGCTCTGGTGTATTGAGCAGCATCTTGCCCACTTCTCGTTGAAAGTGACCATAATTACCTAACTCATCCGTCAGCCCTAGCTGCTCGTAAGAAGCTTCATTGGCAAACATTCCATAGGCATACTGATAATGACTTAGATCCTTGCTCTTATCATAACCAAGCTCTTGAAGGGCTTGATCAATTTCTTTCGGCGTATAAGTGTCTTTATCGCCAAACAAGCGCAATAGTACGCTAGGAACCTCTTGAGCGATGCTCTGAATTTTTGTCTTTCTTTTAAAAATACCGAACATAATGTCCTCCACTGACGATGTTTCCAAATACACACTTTAATGCATATTGGTGAGCTGATTGTTTTTAGTATGGCTCATTAATCTGAGACTTCCTTACAACGAAGTCACTTTCGCATATTAACGTGATCACATAATTACCAGCAAATAGTACGACCAGCGTTTCAAACATATCTCATCAGAAACTCCGCTCTAGTCACAATTGTGTGACAGCTTCGAGCTCGGTTTACCATAATGTAAAGAGTAGATTGAAAAGTCATATTTCGTATCGACATCTAAACTTAATTAAGTTAGCTTTAGAGGTATAGACGTCTAGATTGACTATACTTAGGGAGAGAAAGTCGTGCCAATTAGAATTCCAGATCAACTACCAGCTACCGATGTGCTAAGGACAGAGAACATCTTCGTAATGAGTGAAACGCGTGCTGCGAGTCAGGAAATACGTCCTTTACGAGTGCTGATCCTGAATCTGATGCCCAAAAAAATAGAAACTGAAACTCAGTTTTTGCGTCTACTCTCAAACAGCCCATTACAAGTCAATGTCGAGTTGTTACGCATTGATAACCGCCCAAGCAAAAATACGCCAACCGAACATTTGGATACTTTTTATCGTCAATTTGAAATGGTGAGAGATAAAAATTTCGATGGCATGATCATTACTGGTGCCCCACTAGGTTTGGTTCAATTTGAAGATGTCATTTATTGGGACCACCTAAAAACCATCATGGAATGGGCAAAAGATCATGTGACATCGACTCTTTATGTCTGCTGGGCAGCACAAGCAGGGCTGAAGTTGCTCTACGATCTACCTAAAAAAACGCGTAAAGAAAAACTTTCAGGCGTGTACCATCACCAGATTCATCATCAATTCCATCCTATGTTACGTGGGTTTGATGACACATTTTTAGCGCCTCATTCACGCTATGCCGACTTTTCACCTCACTTTTTAGAAGAACATACCGACTTAGACATCCTAGCCACATCGGATGTTGCAGGTGTTTACTTAGCTACAACAAAAGACAAGAGAAATGTGTTTGTTACTGGGCATCCTGAATACGATTCGCATACCTTACATAACGAATATATCCGCGATTTAAGCGAAGGCATGGAACCAGCCATTCCCGTCAACTACTATCCAAACAACAATCCTGATAATCCACCAATTGCCAGTTGGAGAAGTCATGGACATCTCCTCTTTTTAAACTGGCTGAACTACTGCGTTTACCAGCAAACACCTTATGATCTTGATCACTTCAGTGAAGACGCTTTTACTAAAGACGATTAACCTCAAAGCACGCAAACAAAGCGCTTATGATGCCTAAATGTAATATGTGAACCAAGCCGCCATATGGCGGCTTTTTCATACCAGTTTGCAAACCTGATCGCATAGTGTTTTTTCCTCCATAGGCTTTTGCTACGTAATTCATATCATGCTGGGAGATTCAGGGATGTAGGGACAAAGAATGAAAACAACAAAGCTCGGTGCACTACTATTAATCTCTCAGTTTGCACTTGTGGGCTGCGTGACGGTGAAAGAAGATGGTAGTCCTGTCGTTAAAGCCGATCCTGTAGCAATGGCAGAATCACGTATCGCACTTGGCCTAGGTTATTTAGAGGGCGGTAATATGATTCGCGCGCATGATAACTTGCAACAAGCCTTAACCCACGCACCTCAATACTATCGTGCTCAGTTATCGATGGCTCACTACTATGAAACGGTTGGCGAAGATGCTAAAGCCGAGCAAATGTATAAACGCTCTCTACGCCAACACACCAAAAACGGTAACGTGCTCAATAACTACGGCACCTTTCTTTGCAAGCGGGGTGACTTCGAGAAAGCAGATCAAATGTTTAATCGAGCCATTGAGCAGCCTTATTACTATCTCATTCCGGCCAGTTATGAAAACGCCGCATTTTGCGCGTTGAAGTCACAAGATAAAGACAAAGCGAAATACTACTTCGCCCGAGCTATTGATCATGATCCTCATAGGCCAAAGTCTATTTTGCAGCTAGCCAAGCTAGAAATTGATAGCGGCAATTACACTGAAGCCAGAATTCGATTAATGAGATTTAATCAAATGTATGGCGTTAAGAAACCCTCTTTACAGCTCATGATTCAACTTGAACGTGCAGCAGGTAATGAAGCACTCGAAAAAAAATATCAAAAGCAATTGGAGAGATTTTCTTAACACGACATCATGATAAAGAAGGTGTACTCGCTCACAGACACTACTGAACTTGACTAAGAATCCAGTGAATTAAAACCCACGGTGAAACATTCATCCTGTACATAAACTTCAAATTCGGTACTATTTGAACGGAATAAGTGACCAAGTCACGTTATAAAAGTGCGCTAGTAAAACGAAATTTGTACATCATACTGTTTTTACTATTGATTTGGGGCGCATTGATAAATGCTAAATATTACTGACATGCACCAGAAGGAAGTTGAAGCCGGATGAAACCTGCCTGCACTCTGTTATCACTCACTTTGCTGAGTTCGCCTTTTGTCGTCAGTGCACAAGAAAATATAGAAAAAACATTCACGTTTGGCATTGTTTCCAATAAAGCTCAAAGCAAAATCAAAAAGTCGACGCCTTTTACGCAGTACGTGACCAATGGTTTGGCCGGATACGGATACACCAAGGGTGCTGTAAAAGTATTTAAAAATTATCGCCAGCTCGCGGTGGCACTTGAAAATGGCACCGTTCAAATTGCAACAGCCACCCCCTTCAATGCAATGACCCTCGAGGCAGAGTCTGGCAGCCAAGCCATTGCCATACGCTGGAAAAAAGGTTTACAAAAATATCATACGGTATTCTTTACCCACAAAGAGAGTGGTATCGAGTCGATTTCTGACCTGCGCGGAAAAACACTTGTTTTTGAAAAGCGTACATCCACCAGCAGCTATTACTTACCCGCTATTACACTGCTTAATCAAGGGGAGAAATTAGAATACCTCCCCTCCTCCGATGACAAACCAGCCAAAGACAGTATTGGATATTTATTCCTTGACGAGCACTTGGCTCAATCGAATGAAATCAACCTTTCAGTATGGGTGTATAAGCAGAGAGTCGCAGCAGGAGCGTTCAGCAATTTCAATTGGAGCAACCCTAAAGATCTTCCAGATAGCATGAAAGGCAAACTAACGATTTTCGCTCGCTCGGTAGAAATACCTAGAGACTTAATTCTCGCCTCTCCGACCTTAAGCCAAGATCAGCAACATAAAATCACGTCAATATTGCTCGGTATGGAGACATCTCAGCAAGGTGCTCTAGCACTTAAACAGTTCCAAAACACGAAAAAGATCACCGCTCTAACGCCAGAAATGTCCGCGTCCTTAAATACCGTTCGAACATCTATTCACTTGTTACCGAAGGTGGATTGATGTTCCACAAACTCTCACTCGAAACTAAATACATTTGCTCGACCATTTTTGTTGTCCTGTTTGTCGTAGTGATAAACCTCGCACTATATATGCATGGTTACGATACGTACTCAAATAACTTAACCCGCCAAATCACCGAGAACTCACAAGAAAAAACAGAGTCTTACGTCAAGCAAAAAGGATTGGTTTACGCAGAGTTATTATCAAAGCAACTTTTTGACCCACTCTATACGGATAATATCAGCCAAGCATACGAGCAGATTAAAGCAACATTAAGCCAACCAGATGTCTCGAAGATACACGTTGTTGATAATGAAGGGCTAATCTTTCACGACGGTACGACTCAGCTGAGTATGTTTGCCCAGCCTCATTACCGTTCTCGCTTTATTTTAAAAGCAATAGAAGAGTCTAGAATTCTCATTTCTTTTTCTAAACATCAATTAGAAATTGCGGCACCGATTCAGCAATCGAATATCACACTGGGCGCGGTGTATCTTGAACTCAACCTAGCACATCTATTAGAAGAGAAAGAACAAAACATTGCTCAAGTACAAGCGCTTACCTCAAACGATAAGCAAAAGATGTTTAACTTGCTGCTCACGATCAGTGCGATATCCGTTCTGCTCGGAAGTGCCATCGCGTATGCTTTAGGTCGCTCATTAATAAAACCACTTAAACAACTTAAAGAACAATTTACAGAGTCAAATACTCAAGCACTGCCAATCACTGATATAAAAAGTAAAGATGAAGTGGGTGATCTTATTTCGGCGTATAACAAAATGTCGAACAAAGTGAACAGATACACAAGCCGGGTAGAGTTCATGGCGTATCACGACATTCTTACCTCCCTGCCTAACCGAGAAAAGTTGCTCATTGATATCCAAAAGCAAATAACGAACCGCAAATCACCCTCACTCGCGGTTGTTTTTATTGATCTGGATGACTTTAAACATATTAACGATAACTACGGGCATAGCATCGGAGATAAATTGCTAGGTCATCTCGCCTCAGAACTTCAAGGTCGTTTGCCGAGTTACTTCCAGCCTCTTTACCGTCTTTCAACCATCGTAAGCCGAGTCGGCGCTGACGAATTTGTGCTGGTCTTTCCATGCAAAGACAGCCTCCACGCTAGAGAAAAAGCGGACGATATTCATCGCCAATTGCTTTCTCCTTTTAACTTGGAAGAGAACGATATTCAAATTACGGCAAGCCTTGGAGTCGCGGTGTATCCGGAATTTGGCTCAAACGCAGAGTCTCTTTTACAACTCTCCTCACTGGCGGCGCAAGAATCTAAACGACGCGGCAAAGATATCATGACGATATACGATTCCGCGTTTGATGAGACCGTGAAGCAGCGCTTATACATAGAAAAGGAACTGCGCCGCTCAATACGTGATTTATCTCAGTTCGAGCTTTGGTATCAACCCCAGTTCGACCTCAACACCTACCAGTTGATTGGTGTCGAAGCATTGGTTAGGTGGAATCACCCAGAGAAGGGTTATATCAGCCCAGAATTATTTATCCCGATTGCAGAACAAAGTGACTTAATTTTAGAGCTTGGTGAATACCTCATCGAGACAGCAATTAGCCAGCGAGCACAATGGGCGGGTCATTTCACTGCTGATTTTCATATCGCATTAAATTTGTCTCCTAGGCAGATCTACCGCCAAGATTTAAGTCAGCTCTTTTCGAAATATTTACAACAATATCAAGTCCCCCCTCAAACCATTCATGTTGAAGTGACAGAGTCTCTGTTTATTGATGATATTGAGAAAGCGCAGTACGTGCTCAGAAAATTACAAGCTAACGGCGTAGAAGTGTGGCTAGATGATTTTGGAACTGGGTACTCAGCCCTCGCCTACCTACAACAAATGTCGTTTGATGGGCTTAAAATTGACCGTTCATTTATCGCTCAAATCCAAAACAATGAACAAGATGATTCATTAGTCCGTGCGATTATATCCATGGCTCATAACCTAAGAATGAGAGTGGTAGCTGAAGGCATAGAAACCCAGACCCAACTAACAAGGATGGAATCGCTTCACTGCGACGTTGTTCAAGGCTTTTTCTTGGGTAGACCGGTGCCGGCAGAAGAAATCATAGAGTTTGAGCAACAACGCCAAGCAATAGATGACTCAACCGCCAGCAACTATGCTTAACTGAATAATTTATCGCGTTCATTTAATTAAAGGGGATTCGTTCTGCAATATTGGTCACACTTCGCCATCTCGCAAGTATGAATTTCCTCTTAAAATCTAACATTTGAGATAGGTAAACTACACTTTTCATATCAACTCTTTGGATATGGAAACGCGTGTGGTCGGGATATTTGCTTGGAACAACCTGTCTGTAAAGCAGAAACTTTTTGGATTGGTCCTACTACCAATATTATTGTTATTGCTTCTGGCGGGCAAACATGTACAAAACCTCTCTATCCAAGCTCAAGAACTTCAAAAAGCACAACTCTTCTCCCAATATATAGATCGTGTTTCCTCATTGTATTATTTGACGAGCGCTCCAAAGGTCGCGAATAACGCTCAAGAAACCCGCCAACTCGTTCACACTTTACAAGAGACAGCTTCACCTGTTTTTGGTGACAATGCCGATATATTAAATCAGCTCACGAATTTCGAAGAAGCAACACTGTCAATGCTCTCGTCCAATAATACAGAAGATAAGTTAGATGCAGCTGAGTGGCGTGCCGACACATTCAAAGAGATTCTTTTGAGTTTGGATAGAGTCTATTTCAGCCATGTAAGTTATGAAACCAACACTCACCTCTCCTCATTGATGCAGCTTGAGTGGTTAATGTTTTGGTCAACAGAAGAACATAGACTCAGCAAATACTTAGTGGAATCCACAGAACAGGGGCAGATGTACGATCCAGCTATCCAAGCCAGTATCCAATCATTAATCCAGAACCAACAACTGCTGTTCGAACGTTTTGTCACACTTAATGCGAATAAGCAGCAAGTCAACCTCCTCATCGAAACCTTTACCGATAATGTGTTTGTTAAAAGCCAAGCATTTCGAACCAATTTGTTGCAGCCAACAAACCTTAGCGTGTTGACCCCCGCTCAAATAGATGACGGGTTGTCTGCGCTTTATAAACGCTTAAGTTTATTACGTAACGTTGATGACCAGATGGAACGACAACTTGTTGAGGATATAACCAAGACGATCAGTGAAACAACACTGCACCGCATTGGCTTCATTGCGCTAATGAGCCTCGTGACATTGCTGGTCGTGAGTTTAACCCTGAGGTTAGTGCGCAAGGTCACTGGCAACTTGAATTTAGTCCTCGAATTCCTAAGTCGAGACACTTACGAAGAGGACAACAATGAAAACTCACCACTGACAGAGTTGACCAAAGGGAAAGATGAACTCAGTAAGTTTGCTAAAGAGGTAAAAAAACTGAGTTACGAACGTGAGCAGTCAAGACAAAAGTTAACTCAAGCTAAAGAAGATGCTGAAAAGGCGAAAGATGATGCCATCGAGGCAAGCAAAGCCAAAAGTAGCTTTCTGGCGAATATGTCTCATGAGATTCGAACCCCTTTAAACGGCGTTATTGGCATTTCAGAAGTTTTGTCAGACACGCCGCTAACGGCGACACAACGTGATTATGTCGACACGATAGAAACCTCCTCGCAATTACTGTTGAGCTTAATAAATGACGTTCTGGACTTCTCTAAAATTGAATCTGGTATGTTGCTTATCAGCCCTCATTCAACCTGCGTTCGTGAATCCATCTACGATATTGCTTCTATTATTTCCCCGAAAGCGAAAGAAAAAGGCATCGATGTTCAAGTCAGCATCAGCCGCAATACGCCCTATCACGTTATGTTGGATGATCACCGTATACGCCAAATTATGATGAACTTCATGTCCAATGCCGTAAAGTTCACCGAACAAGGTAGCGTTGAACTCTCTGTCATCACTAGAGAAATCAAAAATGGTGAAGCGAGTATCGAGTTTTCAGTCAAAGACTCAGGGATCGGTATTGATGAGCAGCAACAAAAGAAGATATTTGCTCCTTTCGCCCAAGAAGATAACTCCACCACCCGACAGTTTGGAGGGACAGGGCTCGGGCTTGCAATTAGCACTCAGCTGGTAGAGTTGATGGGCGGTGAGATTCAGCTTGAATCCGAGAAAGGCAAAGGTAGCCGATTTTTCTTCGAACTTACGGCTCCAATTGTGACTCAAGAGTTCAATGGCTATCACTCCCTTAATCACAACGATATATGGATAGTTTGCAACAACCCTACTTTGGAGCAAAAGCTGCGTGACGAGTTGAGCTTTTTCCACATCAATGTTCAGCAATCAGTAAATACACTGGATGCTCTGCCAACGTGGATTGATAACGAGCGCATCGTTGTTATCAACGTAGAAACTTCTCCAAATACCACAGCCAAACATCTAGGTGAAATGAAAAGACTTTGCATGCAAAATGTTCGAGTGTGTCTTATTAAACACCTTCATAGTGCTCAACGTGATTTTGGTAACAGCATTAGTGCATTGGTCACTCAACCCCTCTTAGGACAGCGTTTAGTAAAAGCACTTGAAACTTGTGCTGCAAACTTCCCTCAAGCAAACAAAGAGAACACGACAACACCCAATACTAAGACTTTCCCAAAAATTTTGGTGGTCGACGACAACACCGTCAATCAAAAAATCGCTGGATTACACGTCACAAAAGCGGGCTTCGACTTTGATATCGCCGTAAACGGAGAAGAAGCCGTAGATATGTTTCAACAGAATCAATACTGCTTAATCTTAATGGATTGCATGATGCCTGTGATGGATGGGTTTGAAGCAACCAAAATGATCCGTCAAATTGAAGCAAAAGAAAAACGGACGTTCAGAATCCCAATTATCGCGCTAACAGCAAGTGTAGTCGATGATGACATTCAAAAGTGTTTTGATGTTGGAATGGATGATTATGTGCCCAAACCTTTTAAAGCGGGTTTGTTGAAAGAGAAATTAGATAAAGCCATTGGACTACGCATTTCCAATATTGCTTCTGATGAAAAGCGACTGGCAACAAACACCACTTACACTCCTGAAAAAACCTCGCATGCTGAACAATCAGAAGCGACCGTGACGCCTATTCGCTCAGAACGGATTTTGCTCGTCGAAGATAACAGAGTAAATCAAAAAGTCGCTTCGCTGCTTTTATCCAAAGCTGGTTATCAATTTGAAGTGGCCGAAAACGGACAGGTTGCGGTCGAAATGTTCCAAAAAGATGGTGGGTTTGACATAATTTTGATGGACTGCATGATGCCGATCATGGATGGGTTCGAAGCCTCACGACAAATACGCGCCTATGAAGCAAGTAAAGGTCTTCCTAAGACTCCCATCATCGCGCTAACGGCAAGTGTTGTGGATGATGACATTCAACGCTGTTTCGATTCAGGCATGGACGCTTATGTCCCCAAGCCTGTTCGTAGAGAAAAGCTGTTGTACCAGATTGAAAATGCGATATAGGTAGCGATGATGAGCGGCGACATATCTCTCCTCTGTTTTCTTTTGCGCTGCATAAAACGCTACCTATTCATTGTTGTTTTCCTTCTACCCATAGATAGTCAAGTACTTGCTGCAGAGAGCTACGCCGTTTTCTCGTTTAATAGTGAGTTCTCGCCCCTAACCATCAATAAAGCGCGAAAGTTGTACAGAGGAAAAACGCAACTCTTACAAGGGCAGAGAATTGAGCTATCTGACTGGCCAGCGACATCAGCGGAGAGAGCGGAGTTCTATCGCTACCTTCTCAATAAAAACTTGGCGCAAATGAACGCGCACTGGGCGAGCTTGTCTTTTTCAGGCAAAGCGAGACCACCCAAAGTGATTGCAAACTCTAGCATTGATGCGCTGATCACGTGGATGCAAGAAAAGCCCAATCGGATTGGTTATGCCCCTGCTTCGAGCGTGCCTGGAAATGCTCGTATTTTGTGTGTGGTGAGCTCGGAGGATTAATATGAAAAAATATTTGACCATGTTATCACTGAGTGTTGTCGCCTTTCCGAGCTTAGCCACCATTGAGTTATCAGATCACCTGTCTTTGAGTGGTTTTGGTTCGACATCTTGGTCTAAGTCGGATAACTCCACAACGGTTCTCGTCAACCGCTTTATTCATGATGAAGCCTGCTACGATTGTGACACAACCTTCGGCCTGCAGCTTGATTACTTTTACAAGGCATTTCGAGCATCAGCACAAGTAGTCAAGCGTCCGCAAGATCATTGGAGTTCGCCCCAATTAGAGTGGGCATATTTAGCTTATACCTATAAAAATATAGAGATACGTGGGGGACGATTGAGGCTGCCGCTGTTTTTGATGTCTGAGTATAATTATGTCGGTCACGCTTTTACCCAAGCTCGACCACCAAATGAAGTGTATGACAGCATATTAGGCATCACTGCTTACAATGGTTTATCCATTCGCTGGAATCACGACCTCAATGAGCAAATCATGCTTACTGCAATGCCGTTTATAGGGTTTAAAGACAGCAGTGATGTCACCCTCAACGAAGATACTGAACTGAAGATCGAATCAGACAACACAGCCGGAATAAACTTAACACTCAGCGGAAATGCCTATCGTTTGAACTTTTCTTATCTACATGGCGATTATGACCAAACTACGGTTCTCTCCAATACGAAGCAATCCACACCTGAAGGGGGAGCCATGTTAATTGACCGTTTGGTTCTAAAAGAAAAAGGCAATACGATTGACCAGTTTTCTCTAGGCGTAAGGTATGAGCTTGATAACGTTGTGATAATGGCTGAAGGACAAACCAGCAACATTTCCTCCTCTTGGTACGCAACAACGAGTTACAACGTGAATAAATTGACCCCCTACATAGTTTACGGCCAGCAGTTTAATAGCAGTGATATAAAGAATGGGGACAGCTATCTGTTTGGGGTGAGATACGACCTAGATTATAACGTGTCACTGAATGCTGAATGGCAAAAGTTTAACGCCCACAATAACGATACTGGCGCGTTTTCATCGATACCAGAAGATAACAGCGCCAATCTTTACACCCTGATGTTAAATTTCGTTTTTTAACTTTTCTATACTGACACCGTATAAACCATGGGCATTTACCTTTGTTATCGTTGATACATGTTGTGCGTGATTTGACGCTCTTTGTAATAGAATTCTTTGTCATGTTCGCCTATCTCTCGCAATACACGACACGGGTTCCCTACCGCAACAACATTACTTGGTATATCTTTCGTTACCACGCTACCAGCACCAATTACGCTGTTTTCTCCAATCTTGACGCCAGGCAATACCACTGAGTTCGCGCCGATCCATACATTAGCACCAATATGAATAGGGATATGGAATTGCGCAACTTCTCTTCTGAGCTCCGGTTCAACCGGATGGCCTGCCGTTGCTAGTGTCACATTGGGCCCAATCATGACACTATTGCCAATGTAGATATACGTATCATCGACTAGGGTTAAGTTAAAGTTTGCATACACGTTATCACCAACGTATGTATGCCTCCCCCAATTCGCTCGAAGCGGCGGCTCAAAATAGCAGTTGTCACCAACAGCGCCGAGCAAGCGTCGTAATATTTCTGTACGCTTTTCAGATTCAGAAGGCCGAGTTTGATTGTAATCGTAAAGAACTTCTAAACACTGTGTTTGCTGCTCGACTAACGCTTCATCATTACAAAAATATATTTTCTGACTATGAAGCATTGATTCACTATCCATAATATCCTCCGTTCTATCTGCCCAGTAGCTTCAGGCTGCTGGAACACCTTCCTGTCAAGATTGGCTAACAGAATGCATGATGTCGTTTTTTACAATAAGTTTAATGACATGCTTGCGAGGCCTAACGCAAAATACCGAATAACTTGAAAGAAATATGTGAATCAGACGATTAAATAACACAAAGATCGATGCAGAGTTAGCTTTGTTTATCTCGATTCATTTTCAAGCGCTTTTCTTTACGTCGTAACGCTCGGAAAAACTTCGACTCCTCGTGATACCAGCCGATAACACTAACCGGGAAGCCCACTAGCATCATGATAAAAAGATCCGCGGGCAGCTGCTCCAAAATATCACTCAGGGAGTGCAGCTCACCAAAAATGAATAAACCAATGACTTTACCAAGCAATAGTGCGCAACAAATCATAAAAAAAGACTTCATGATGTAATGCCATTTGCCTTTTTTACGCTCTTCTCGCCAATAGGCATATTTATGTTGTCGGTCGTACATTTATCCCCCCAAGTGACAATGTCACTAGCCACAAACATTCAGGCAAAGTAACGGCTTTAGCTGCACTCTAATGATAGTGTGAATCAGAAGCGAATGCTTGTCATGGCAATGAGAAAGCGGCACATCATGCTGCGCATTTTACGACCTTATGGACGCTAGCATGATCGTGCAATACAGAGAGATATCAGCTTGTTAATTACGGAGTGAGTTAATGTTTTCGGAACACCCAAATTGGACCAATAAGAAGAAACTGCAAATCTTCGAAAAAAGACGGTTTCTTCCCTTCTATTTTGTGACCAATGAACTGCAAGATCCACAGGACACCGAATAGGAGCATCGAAATATGCAGTACGGGCAGCGCCAATACCTCCAAAGACCATATCAGGCCGATGCACGCTAATGTATACCCTAACATCATCATAAAGACGCTGAGAGACAAACGAAAATAGAAAACCCATACCGGTATGACAGCAATCCAGACCCAGTTAAACTCGAAACCCAAGATGGAGATTTGAGGAATTGACCAAATTAGACCGACCACAGATAGGTAAATACCCGGAACTGCGATTGTGTGAATCTTTTGGTTGATGGGGTTTTGATGGCTCTCCCCATATTCTTTTAGCCATTCAGATAATGCTCGCATATCATTCCTACTTTTCCGCCTACTTATTCTTATATAGCTTGAGGATGGAAAAGGTGCGAATTTTTCTGTAATAGCTATTACTGACCAAGCAATGCTCGTTGCACTTTTGGTAGTTTGGCAACGACGAGAGTATAAGAGCGTTCACATAAATCCTGAATCAATCCATCTTCCACATCACCATTAAAATAAACCGTTATCCAGTGACGCTTATTTAGGTGATAACCAGGAGTGATGTCCGTAAACTGCGATGTTAAGACTTCTCCATCTTCTGGTTTTACTTTTACGCTGACATACTCCCGACCGTTTCTCTCTGCAATAATCGCAAACATTTTACCTTTGATTTTGTATACAAGCGCTTCTGGCCCAAATGGGAAATCACTCTCCGCACACATAAAGGTACTTAAATAACCTTCTAACTCTTTGCTTCTCATTCCGTCCCACCCTTCCTGTATCTTTTACTCAAACAAAGGCAATAGTAGTCTTAACGCCTGGTTAACCTGCGCTTTCTCATTGCCTTCTAAACCATGTAGCAGCGATTGTTGAACGTCTACATGCTCTAGGATCAACTTGTCAATTAAGGTTAAGCCCTTTTCGGTTAACTCAACGGTGACACTGCGTCTATCTTCTTTACTGTGTGTTCTGGTAATAAAGCCTTTCTTCTCGAGTTTATCTAATCGGTTCGTCATCGCGCCCGAAGTGAGCATCATCGAATCAATTAGCGCCGAGGGAGTAAGGCAGTATGGTGAACCTGCTCGGCGAAGTGTCGCCAGCACATCAAATTCACCCATCTTAAGATCGTACTTCTTATGTAGGTCAGCGACCCGACACTCCATGTGCTTAGCAATTCGCATTAGCCGACCCATAATTGCCATCGGTTCAGTGTCGAGCTCTGGCTTCTCCTTAGCCCACTGCTCTACCACTCTATCAATTGCGTCCATGGTTTCTCTCCAAACGTCATTTAATTTTTATTTTAACATAAAGATACTTTACAAAAAGTAACCTTATCGATATCTTTACAATTAATTATCTCAACGTAAAGATATTTAACATGAACATTTTGCTTGCAATGATCCCGGCTTTTTTTTGGGGGACAACTTATGCTGTTACTCAGTTTACGCTTCCGGACTGGCCTCCCGTTTTACTTGGTGCGCTAAGAGCATTGCCTGCGGGTCTTTTGTTGCTCGCAATAAAGCCATCTTTCCCGAAAAAGAGTGAATGGAAAGTGCTGCTTATTTTAGGAACTATCAACATCGCTTGCTTCTTTGGTCTCATTTTTGTCATGGCGTTGACGCTTCCTTCTGCGATCTCAGGTGTCGGTATGGTATCAGTGCCCGTTTTTGCGATGCTGTTTGGCTGGGCAGTCTATAAGCGCCAGCCAAGCGCAATACAGGCAATAAGTGGAGCGACTTTGATTGCTTTGGCTTGGTTCTTATTTGATCCTAGTTCTATTTCGCTCAACCCTATGGGTTTGCTGGCGATGATCTCCGCCATTATGTGTATTGTGGTAGGCAGTAGCGTAACGAAATCACTAGGAACGAAAATGCATTGGTGGACAGTATTAACATGGCAGCTCATTTTGGGTGGTGTGATTATGTCTGTCGCAACAAGCGTGCTGGCAATAAACAATCCAGAGCCATACGTTACAGCCATTCAAAACTTATCAATGACGAACACCCTTGGGCTGCTGTGGGTGATCATTCTGAACACTGCATTAGGCTACGGCATGTATGTTTGGCTATTGCAGCGTATGTCGGTCGTTGACTTTACTTTTGGTGGCATTGCCAACCCCGTTGCGGGCATTGTGTCAGGTTTGCTGCTATTAGGTGAGACTTTCACCCCTCTCCAATACAGCTTGATGCTAGGGATGATTGTTATGTCATTGCTCCCTCAATTGATCGCTTCATTAAAAACCAAAAAAGCCGCCCTCTCTTCCTAAGTAAAATCCTAACGCCCGGTGCTAAAATCGGGCGTTCATATTCTCTGTAAACTCTGTTTGAATTCTAAGACTTCAACAGGCTTTTTATCGAACAGTGAACCCAAAAAGGTTCAGTAATAAAAAAGGTGCCGAAAGACACCTTTAATAATGAATACGCCCCATTATGCCTTGCTTTAAGTCATCACAAGGTTGTTAATAGGCTCTGGTTTAGCGTAGACATACCCTTGAATAAGGTAAATAGAATGCTGAGCCAAATACGCGACTTGAGCCTCGCTCTCTACACCTTCTGCAATCATCTCACATTCCGCTTTCTTTGCTGCCGAGACAATAGAATCCAACACTTTCAATTTTTGGTCATCAGAGCCTATTGGGTCGATGAACATCTTATCCACTTTCAAGCATCGGATACCCAGATCTTGCAAATAAGAAAAGCCGCCATACCCAGTCCCAAAATCGTCAATTTTGAACTTGTAGCCTTTATTCGCCAGATACAAAATCTCTTTTTTCGCTGCCTCTGTATCTTTTACAGGAATTCGCTCGGTCAACTCAAAATGCACTCTCTTCGGACATGGCCAATTCAGTTCTGACAGTAACTTAGTGAGTTCACCTGATTCTAAATGGGAAGAAACAATATTGATGCTGACCCACACATGCTCAGGTAATACACTAAGATCTTGTATGATTTTACGAATAAGCTGATTCGTCATTGGGACAATCAGACCACTTTCTTCTGCAGCGCCAATGAACATGTTTGGCGACACCATACCCTCACGACGAGACCACCGAGTCAGTGCTTCATACCCCACTGTCGCACCATCACGGCTATCGACAATCGCTTGGTAATAAGGGACAAATTCCGCATTATTAATCCCATTCTGGATCAAGCCTTTGATAGACTTTCTCAAGCTCTTACTGGACACATATACAAACGCAAAAGCCAGCCCCATAAGCACACTGACTAGGCCTCCCCATAGAAAGACTCTTTCCTGAGCATAGCTCTTCAGTTTCTCGCCACTGTGTATTTTGATGAGCATATTGGCTTGAGAATCAGCCGAGAAGAATAACTCCTTTGAAACTGCCGCTTCTTCTGCTGCAATGGCTGGTTTTCCTCGACTTATTGTTAAATCTCCAAATACAGGCTCATCATATATAAACTCGACGAACAAACAGTCTTCACAAGGCGTTTTTATCACTTCTTTAACCCAACTATTATCGAGAACCCAGACAACTTCAACATGTTCATTTTCATAAATGACCATCCACTCAACTTGATCTTGGTGTTCCGGTAAAATAAGTGATGCAAAAAAGTTTTCGCCAAGCTGAAATCGTTGCGCATTGGATAAATGAGATACTTCACGACCAATCGTGGAGCATGTTTTACCGTCACTCGTTTCCATCGCAATGAAACGGATGTAATGGTTATAAAAACGTGGGTCGCGTAATGTTCTAACATCACTATTACTGCACGTGAAATCTAACTGCGAAACCTGCTTTACAATCGCCTCATCCAAATACATGGATCGTTGGTGTAAATAATCGACATAGGTGTCTATTTTAGTCTCTTTGATATAGCTGATGTAAAAATTGGCTATTGAATTAAAAGCCACAACAAAAACTGCAATGGGAACTAGGCCAAGCAAAATGGCATTTCTTGTTATCTTTGTAATCAAAGTTCCTCCTAACGTTCAGCCAAACAACTTAAATTAAAGAGTGACATGAACACTATCTTACGTTCACACACCAAAAAGTGAGGATCGAATCTCAATAAGAAGTATAGAAGCGCAAGGCTTGCCACAGAAAATGAGAGTACTGCTGCATATCCAAGATAGCAACTCTCTTGAGTGAGACTTACCGACGATAATCGCGAGAAAAGAGGGGCTTATGCTCAACATAACCAATGTATAAAACGACTTTTTTGCCATCCAATAACTCGCCACAGTCACTAACTTTCTAATTGACCTTTGAAGGCACTAGCAACACACTGCATGATAAAATAGGAAAAGCTACTTAGAGCTTTTACCAGCATTACAGGCTTATCGACCAGGGAGGGTCATGAAATGAAATTAGCTCAATTAAATATTGCGCTTGCTAAATATCCTTTGGATGCACCAGAAATTAAAGATTTCGTAGACAATTTGGACTTAATTAATGGTATAGCTGAAGAAAGTGAAGGCTTTATCTGGCGTCTAAAAGACGACTCCGGTGATGCAACAAGCATTAAATTATTTGATGACCCGAACATGATTGTAAACATGTCTATTTGGGAAAGTACTGACTCACTTAAAAACTTTATGTTTCGTACCGGTCATAGAGATTTTATGCGCCGAAAAAGCGAATGGTTTCATCGTCTAGCGGAGGATAGCTATGTTCTGTGGTGGGTAGAAGACGGTTATATACCAACACCACAAGAAGCCTTGTTACGCCTTCAGCATTTGCGCGAAAACGGAGATACGCCATTTGCTTTCACATTTAAAACAAACTTTACAGAAGCAGATCTTGTGTAAAGTACACGTATGCCAAAGAATCGGCGTTCAAATTTACACTGACTATAAGGTTAATTGGTGTGAATCACTGTCAGTTCTACCGACTTACTCGGAAAGGCGGGCAAGTGAACGCATAAAATGCGTTCACTAGGTTTATCATTCATAGGGTGTTCTATTTAAGAAATAAAGTTCATTCGTGTTAAATTTACGGTACCATGCACAATTGACCAAATTGTAGTTATTCATGATTATACCAACTAAGACTCCCTCTCCCCAGCCCTCTGATGTATCTTGCTCTAACTGTAAGGCTTGTTGTTGCCGTCTCGAGGTTATGATTATTTCAGATACTGGCGTACCTGAAGAGTTTATTGCACGTGACCAGTATGGAGGCGAAACAATGATGCGGCTAAATGATGGTTGGTGTGCAGCTTTAGACAGAGACACATTAATGTGTACGATTTACGAAAATAGGCCTTGGATTTGCCGCGAATTCGAAATGGGCTCCAATGAATGTTTAGATGAACGAGTTAAATTCTTGTAAAACCACTCAAATTTACACTGATGGCAATGCAGAGTATTTGTAGAAAGCGTGCAAAGGAAAAGTAAGGTGTTTAAATCTGAGTATCAACAAATTATGGATACAAAAAAGCCCACCGTTTGGTGGGCTTTTTCTAAAATTTGGTGGGTCCGGGCGAACTCGAATCGCCGACCCCTACCATGTCAAGGTAGTACTCTAACCAACTGAGCTACGGACCCAAATTTTGTGTTCCTAACCATTCAATTCAGAATGGTGCGTCCGAGTGGACTCGAACCACCGACCCCCGCCATGTCAAGGCGATACTCTAACCAGCTGAGCTACGGACGCATTTCTCTGGAACGACGAGGATATTAGCTATAAGCGAACGACGGTGCAAGCACAAATTTACCAACTTTGAACCGTTTGGCGAAAATGTAAACTCAACACGCGTTTTCAGATGATTTTATCGACAAGGACTGAGCCTGCAGGGTTTAAAAGTGTGATCTATATAACTTTTATTATCTCACTTAATTGTCGTAAGGCACTTCACTGAGCATCCAAATCTGTAAGGTTTGCGATACCTTAGGGCAAGTGCCGAACAAAATCTGATATTTAGGTTTAAATGGTTCGCCGATATAGGTTGTACGAATCAACTCTCCTGTTTTGACGTCCACTTGAGTGCTCACCCTGCCTTTGAAGTTTTGAAATATGACAAACTGCTCACTGTGGTAAACCATTTGCTCTCGGTAAAACAAGAAATGAGCTTGGGGTGTCTCTGTCAATTCACACTCCAGTGGTTTCAAATTAGGTATCGCACTAACATTAGATGCGATGAACAACGCTGACAAAATCCATCCGTATCGCATATGGCTTCCCTATTCTGCACTCTTTTTCAAAGTATAGGTCTTGCCTTGAGGACAGATACAAAAAAGGCTTTGATCATCTCTAATCAAAGCCCCTTATTTCTGCTGGTTAATTGTCGTGTTTAGTCGTCCGCCTCAAACACAACGTTATAATTTTCGGTGTATGTACAATTTGGTTGGCGGCTGCAAGTAAAGAAGCGTCGACCTTTGAATTCACCTTGGCTTGCGGTTTTAATGATCATCGGACTGCCGCATTTTTTGCAAAAGCGCACTTCTTTATCAGGCTCAATCAAATCTATATGTGCCGCAAGCAAACGACGTAATCGCCCAACTTGATAACTGTGCTTTATCGAAGCGCCGATTAAAGGTAGGTTTGCTGTCTTACAAACATGGATCAGTAACTTTTGTCTTTCTACCTTGCCCTTGCTTAACTCTTGCCCGTTATCCAATTCAACGATCACACGCGGCTCTAGCGTCCTAGGATCACAAATAACGTAATCAAAATAACTTCGAGATATGCGATTGTTCGCGACAAAAAACTGCTTCTTATTTTTGATTTCTTTTGGCGTAACCAAACTGGACATGTTTACTTTCGCGAATACCACCGCATGTTCACCTACCGCTGCCCTCAACGCATTATAGAATGCGCTCTCTTGCCCCCTGAGTAGCGGTCCTTTCGAGCGATAAGGATAATCACGCGTGTCGTCGTGCTTAATCACGTACTTTTGAATAACAAAGAAGAATAAAACCAGAAGAACAACAATGATAAAAATGTTGGTCATAAATAAAGTGCATCCAAAACAACTCGTTGCTCAAAGCGTAAATGGAAATGCTATGCAGAGCAACAAAACCTCGCAATTTTGAGGAGCCACGACGATAGCGAGAAACAGAAAATTTTGCTCCCCAATAAAAAAGAGCCAATCACACACTCTGATTGGCTCGTTTAAATTTTGTTAGTACATTATGATGCTAAGAATCAACTATTAGCGTCTGGCTGATTCTCTGGCATCGCATCAATAAAAGCAGGCAATTGATTACATGCTTGCACAACAGCGTTAATGGTTGGGTAAAGAGAAGTATCTACACCAAAGCGTTGTGCGTTATAAAATTGTGGTACCAGACAAATATCGACAATAGATGGCGAGCTTGTCAGGCTAAACTTACAATCACCATTTAGTTTACGATGCTTCTGAAGTTTCTCTTCTAATGCCGTAAAACCTTTGTGGATCCAGTGATGAATCCAAGCGACTTTGCGCTCTGGCTCGCAAGCTAACTCCCCCTCTAAATACTGTAGAACTCTTAAGTTATTCAGAGGATGAATCTCCATTGCAATATCCTGAGCCAAAGCCAGTGCTTGATATCGAAGTGGTGTTTGCTCGGGGATCACAGTGACATCCGGATAGTGTTCTTCTAAGTATTGAATGATGGCCAGTGACTGGGTTAACTGAACCTCCCCATCCACCAGCACAGGAACCAGTTCAGAAGCGTTTAACTCATGGTACTCGTCACTGTGTTGTTCACCACCATTGCGCACCAAGTGTACCGATTTTGAATCATACGATAACTCTTTAAGATTCAAACAAATACGCACACGATACGCCGCTGAAGACCGCCAATATCCGTACAAAACCATGCTATCGCTCATATCGTCTCCCAACTGGCGCTCTTAATGCTTGAGATATTGGCTAACTTGTTGGTCAATCGAGCCAAAGATGTTGTTGCCATCCGCATCGAACATTTCCAATCTGATTGAATCTCCAAACGACATGAAGTTAGTCGACGGTTTACCATCACGAATGGTTTCAATCATGCGAACTTCCGCGATGCATGAATAACCAACACCTCCCTCCTCAATCGAAGTGCCATGTTCGGTGCCTTGCTTATTAGATACCGTACCTGAGCCAATAATCGCCCCAGCGGATAGCGGGCGCGTTTTAGTCGCATGAACAATTAAGTCTGCAAAATCAAACGTCATATCGATACCCGCATTTGGGCGACCAAACGGCTTGTGGTTGTAGGTCGAGACCAGTGGTAAATGCACTTTGTTTTCGTACCACGCATCGCCGAGTTCGTCAGGTGTTACTGCCACAGGAGAAAACGCAGAAGAAGGTTTAGATTGGAAAAAACCAAACCCTTTAGCTAATTCTGCGGGAATTAGGCCACGCAGTGAGACATCATTCACCAGCATGATCAAACGAATCGACTCCTGAGCCTCTGCAACACTCGCGCCCATTGGTACGTCACCAGTTACCACAGCGACTTCACCTTCGAAATCAATACCCCATTCATCGCTGGCAAACTCGATGTTGTCACAAGGTCCAATAAAGGCATCAGAGCCTCCTTGGTACATCAACGGGTCCGTCCAAAAACTCTCTGGCATTTCAGCGCCGCGAGCTTTTCGAACCAACTCAACGTGGTTTACGTAAGCACTGCCATCAGCCCACTGATAAGCGCGAGGAAGCGGCGACTCGCAGTAATGCGCTTCAAACTCTTCATACCCTGCGACCGTACCGTTGTTCAGTGCGACGTACAGCTCTTCCAGTTGCGGTGCTAGCGCATCCCAGTTATCAAGTGCCACCTGCATCGTCGGTGCCAAATTCATTGGGTGGAAAATTTCTGTCGCAGGTACGCAGCGCGTTAAGTCTTTGCTCACGACCATCAACAAACCGTCACGAGTGCCATTTTTCTTGGTTGCTAATTTCATCCTTGCCTCTTACTTCTCTTGCCAGCTATAGACGTATTCTTTGTTTTCTACTTTTTCCAGTTCATCCGAGAACTGAAGCGCGTGGCGCGTATCTATCATCACCGCGACTTCGTCGGTAAAAGTCTTCTTATGCTCTCGCCCTGCTTTGAAAGCTTTCGGGTGAGGACCATGTGTAAAACCTGCTGGATGGAATGTCACCATACCCGCTTCAATGTTGTCACGACTAAAGAAGTCACCTGCATGGTAGAACAAGACTTCGTCATAATCGTCATTGTTGTGATAGAACGGTACTTTGAGCGCTCCGGGATCACTTTCAATCGGACGAGGAACAAAGGTGCACACCACAAATCCTGCTCCTACAAATGTAGTATGTGCAGAAGGCGGTAAGTGGTAACGATGTGACATAAGTGGACGAATATCACGCCAGTTCACTTTTACTACCGCCAAATCACCATGCCAGCCAATCGCATCCAACGGGTTGAATGGGTAAGTGATAACACTGACTTTATCGTGGCGTTTCACCTGAACCTGTGTTTGATTCTCAGAATATTGATCACGGAACTGATCGTTGATCGACGGCGTTTCCAAAACCGCTGGATCAAACACCGCGTGGTTTCCAACCATGCCTTTTTCGGGCAATGTATAGGCCGCATCGGTGTTTTCGATCATCAAAATGAACATCGGCTCGCTTGGCTCTAAACGCCAGCTCGTTGAGCGCGGGATCATGACATAATCCCCTTCACTCACGTTCAAATGACCATAATCACAATACAGATCTGCCGTTCCTTGGTGGATGAACAGCAGTTCGTCGCCATCCGCGTTTCTTACCAAGAAGTCCATTTTTTCATCCATACGCCAGACACGAACTTTACAATTCGCGTTGTGTAATAGATGCGGGACTGCCCAAGGGGTAATATGGCTGGCTTTCTCGACTAGATTAAAATCGAACGCTCGTGGACGTAGCTCGCCCTCCCACTCAGACCATCCCGTTGGGGCATGTTGATGATGAAAATGTGTTGCGGGGCCAAAAAAACCACTTCGACCTGCCTCACGTTCATAAATTGCCTCTTCCGGGAAGTCAGCATGCGCTTGTTTAGAGCACACTCCCTCCCGGTGAGGGAATGTGATCCATTTATGCATCGCTCAATACTCCTCGGCGAATTTGGTCTTCTTCTATCGATTCAAACAACGCTTTGAAGTTACCCTCGCCAAAGCCTTCATTGCCTTTACGTTGGATGATTTCGAAGAACACAGGGCCGATAACGGTTTGAGTAAAGATTTGTAGCAAGATGCCATCTTTCGTTGGCGCACCATCAATAAGAATCTGCAAATCACGAAGCTTGCTTACATCTTCACCGTGGCCTTCAACACGCTGATCGACTTTCTCGTAATAAGTATCTGGCGTTGGCATAAAGTCCATGCCTCGCTCACGCAATGTTTTGACCGTTTCGTAGATGTCGTCTGTGGTCAATGCGATATGTTGAATGCCTTCGCCATTGTATTCACGGATAAACTCTTCAATCTGTGATTTATCATCTGACGACTCATTGATAGGAATTCGGATTTTGCCGCAAGGTGCGGTCATCGCACGGCTGACAAGACCAGTCAGCTTACCTTCGATATCGAAATAACGAATTTCGCGGAAGTTACCAATGCGCTCATAGAAACCAGACCAGACATCCATGTTGCCTTGCTTGACGTTGTGCGTTAAGTGGTCGATTTCGTAAAGACCAACATTCGCTTTTGATAAACGCTCATCAGCATCATCATAAAAACGAAAATCGACATCATAAATGCTCTGCTTTCCATAACGATCGACAAAATAAAGCAAGCTTTCACCGATGCCATAAATAGCAGGAATGCTAAGCTCCATCGGCCCAATTTCCGTTTTATATTCTTTACCGCCATTCTCTAACGCATGCGCCAGAGCAACGGTGGCGTCTTTCACGCGAAATGCCATGCCACAAACCGACGGACCGTGAACTTTGGCGAATCCCTCAGCTTGGCTATGCGGCTGCGCATTCACAATAAAGCTAATGTCACCTTGTCGATATAACCACGCTTCTTTTGAGCGATGCTTTGCGATTTCCGCAAAACCTAACGATATAAACAGATCTTTAAGCTGTTGAATGCCTTTGTTGTCTGCAGCGGTATATTCAACAAACTCAAATCCGTCTGTTCCTAGTGGGTTATATGCATCAACCATGACTTTCTCCTTGTCTCAGTAGCTTTTGTTTGGACTTATTTTTCTAACTTGGCGCAGGTCTTGAGAAATTGGAATACGTGGGGAGAAATCTTTACCTTGGCGATTTTTACGCACAATTGTAAAATATATGTTACACACAGTAGGCACATCGAACCCACTTTCGTAAACATCAAACAAACTGCTTATTTTCAATATATTAGATTGATATTTTCGGCTTTACGCCAACACACAAAATGTAAACAAGTTGTTACTTTGGCATTTTATCTTGGCAACGTAGCTCAAAAAGTAAAAGGGGATGGAAAGTCTATTGCACCCTATCTCTATCCGATTTATTCATTTGATCCTGCAAAACATCAAAAGTAATGTTTCGTGACGCTTCATACAGTTCGAAAGGCTCATCGGTCAGAATCGTGTCATGGATACTCCTTTATTGATTCACCTCAGTTTTATTCAAAAGTAACTGTGCCATAAGTGGTGCTCTGTTCCCTATCGAGCCCTAGCCACAGTGCTTCACGCTCGATCAGAAAAAGAGACATCTAATGACACACATCAATCAAGAACGCCTAGTTGAACACTTTTGCCAACTAGTACGTATCGACAGCGAATCAAAAAACGAAAAACAAATTGCAGAAACACTGGCAGAACAGCTAGGCGAGCTAGGCTTTACCGTGCACAAGCTTCCAGTGCCTGAGCATATTTCTAACGGTTTTAACGTGTACGCCCGTTTAGACGGCAAAAAAGACGGCTCTATTCTAATGAGCTGTCATATGGATACGGTCACTCCAGGTATTGGCATTGAGCCAATCATCGAAGACGGCGTTATCCGTTCAGAAGGCAATACGATTCTTGGTGGCGATGATAAATCTGGTATTGCTGCCATCATGGAAGCCGTTCGTTGTATTCAAGCGGAAAACCTTGAGCACAAAACGTTAGAGCTTGCTTTCACCGTGTATGAAGAAGGCGGTTTATTCGGTTCACAATACTTCGATATGTCACACGTCACTTCAACGGAAGCAATCGTGTTAGATACGGGTGGTCCTATTGGCACTATTGTGACCGCAGCCCCAGGCCAGCAAAAAATCGTGGCAACAATCAAAGGTCGACCAGCACATGCAGGGCTTGCGCCAGAAGAAGGCATCAGTGCGATCATGGTGGCGGCAAATGCCATCAACCAAATGAAGCTGCTTCGTATCGACGAAGAAACGACAGCCAACATCGGTGTAGTGAATGGCGGTCAGGCCACAAACATTGTCATGCCTGAATTAAAAATCGTGGCAGAAGCACGCTCCCTGAATGGCAATAAACTAGATGCTCAGGTCAATCATATGATCTCAACATTAGAGTCTGTCTGTGAAAAACACGGTGCAGAAGTCGACATTGAATCTAGCCGAGCCTACGATGCATTTGTTATTGAAGAAAACCACCCACACGTTAGCGCTATAAAAGCGGCGTTTGCAGAGTTGGGAATTGAGGCTTTCACAAAAGGCACTGGCGGCGGTAGCGATGCTAACAACTTTAACAAGAAAGGTCTCACAACGGTCAATCTTTCAACTGGCATGGCAAAAGTACACACGACAGAAGAGTTTATCGCGGTAAGTGATATGGTCAAAATCACTGAGTTCGTAAAACATTTCCTAGTCAGTTAACGTCGTACCTTTTGAAGAACAGACGAACTACCCTCCCCTTTTAGCGCGCGCTTGAAGGGGATTTTTTATTTGCGCGAAACAAAGCCTACCCCGTAATGCAGACTTAGTACTGGCTCCATATCAATCCCCCAGCTCACTTTTTGATACCAAATAGCCCAACATTTGGCACCCTGTTACAACATTGTTAAAACTCAATTGTGTAGATAATTTATACAATATACATTTCTAGCATCTTTCAGGATGAAAAGAGTGAGACAAGGATGAAATTACCTAAGTTGCTTTTATTAGCGTCGATGATGAGTCCAATACTGGCGACATCAAGCTATGCCGCGCCGTATCCCTCAGGTGTGACCCTCGATGAGACACAAGAAATTACGCTAAACAATGGGGCTGAAGTTACTTCTATTGACCCAGCCAAGCAAGCCGCAGAGCCCGCTTTTAATCTTGGTCGAGACCTGTTTGAAGGTCTGGTCATTCAAGATAAGCAAGGTAAAACCATTCCTGGTGTTGCTGAGTCTTGGTCAGTCAATGACAACAATACGGTTTATACCTTCCACTTACGTGATGCAAAATGGTCAAATGGCGAAACGGTCACTGCACAAGATTTTGTCTACAGCTGGCAACGCTTACTGAATCCAAGCACTGCTTCACCGTACGCTTGGTTTGCGGCCATTCCAAATATCGAAAACTCGCAAGCCATTATGAAGGGCGAATCCGATCCCGAGTCCTTGGGCGTGAAGGCGCTGGATGAAAAAACGTTCCAGGTAACACTCGAAGAGCCTATTCCCTTCTTTACGAAACTATTAAGTCATCCCGTACTTGCACCCGTTCATAAAGCGACCGTAGAAAAATATGGAAACCGTTGGACCCAGCCTGAGCATATCGTTACAAATGGTGCGTTTACTGTCTCTGAATGGAAAGTTAACGAAAAACTGGTGATGGTTAAAAATCCACATTATTGGGACGCAAGCAATGTAGTGCTGGAAAAAGTCACCTGGCTACCAATTGGTGATGCAAACGTAGTGCTAAACCGCTACCTAGCTGGTGAGATAGACCAAGCGGTTTCCATTCCTGCCGCTCAGAAGAAAAAGTTAATTCAACAACGCCCACAAGAAGTGGCAAGCACCAGTGCGTCTCTTGGCTCCACATTCTATTACCTCAACACTCAACAAGGACCAACAAAAGACGTGCGGGTCCGTAAAGCCCTCTCATATGCCATTGACCGTCAACTGTTAACGAGTGCTATCTTGAGAAACGGTGGGGTTCCAATGTATACCCTTGTGCCACCTCAAACAGATGGTTTTAAATCTCACACTCCTGAGTTCGCAACTTGGAACCGTCATAAACGTATCGAAAAAGCGCAGCAATTACTGTCAGAAGCTGGATACGATAAAAGCAATCCGCTTAAGTTGACGTTTACCGTACCAACTTTCTCGATGGACGTAAAAATGGCAACGACCATGGCAGGTATGTGGAAAAGCCGTTTGGGTGCGCAAGTCACAATAAAACAGCTAGAACCGAAAGTGTTCTACGCACTTAAAGAGCCGACCGACATTACTCGCGGCGGCTGGACCGCCGACTACAATGAAGCCTCTACATGGTTAGATATCTTTGTTTCTAATGGTGAGTACAACGATTCTCGTTACAACAACCCGCAATACGACGAGTTAATGGCTCGATCAAAGACCATGAGCAATCCATCAGAACTGTATCTACAAGCAGAAAGCATGCTGATTGAAGACATGGCCATTATTCCTATTTATCGTCCGGGTAACGATCAATACCTCATCAAGCCTTACGTGGGCGGCTACGAACTGACAAACCCTGAGTCGTCGTACTACCGCAAGAATGTCTATGTAAAAGCCCACTAAAAGCATGTTTTCGGTCTGAGTCGGCAAGTTCAATGTTTACTTGTCGTTCCTCATATCTCTCGGTGGAGAAGGCAACCTGAGCTCAGACCATTTTTTATTCATAACCGTTCGAAGTGATTTCGGATGACCAAAGGATGATGGATCATGATTTGGTACATTGTTAAACGATTAGCTATCGCTATCCCCACGCTTCTATTCATCGCACTCGTATCATTTTGGCTGATGCACATTGCACCAGGGGGGCCATTTGATATGGAACGGCCTATGCCAGAAGTGGTACGTGCGAATATCGAAGCAAAATTCCATTTGGACCAGCCCTTCCTTACTCAGTTTTGGATTTACATTGGTAATTTCATACAAGGAGATCTCGGTCCGAGCTTCGTTTATCAAGACTTCAGTGTTACACAGCTCGTCGCACAATCATGGCCAGTTTCAGCAGTATTAGGCGTACTCTCCTTTTGTATTTCCGTTCCACTTGGCATGTTGCTTGGCACCATTGCGGCATTGAACCGAAATAGCCGCCTAGATTACGGCCTGATGACACTTTCGATGACTGGAGTTGTGGTTCCGGCTTTCGTGCTTGCTCCAGTTTTAGTCATGATCTTCGCTATTCAGCTCGGCTGGTTCCCTGCAGGTGGTTGGGAAGGAGGAAAGCTGGCTTTTCTTGTTCTTCCCGTGCTCAGCCTGGCGATTGGCTCCATTGCGAGTATTGCACGCGTCATGCGTGGCGCAATGATTGAAACGCTCAACCAACCATACATTCGAACGGCAAATGCCAAAGGTTTGTCCACAACCTACATTTTATTCCATCACGCTTTGCGACCATCCTTGATTCCCGTCGTTGCGATGCTCGGCCCTGCGTTTGTGTCTGTCGTGACAGGCTCGGTGATTATCGACATTTTCTTTGGTACAGGTGGCATGGGACAACACTTTGTGTCTGGAGCTCTCAACCGCGACTACGGCCTAGTAATGGGCATTACTCTGATTGTCGCTTCACTCACTATTTTCTTTAACCTTGTGGTCGACTTGCTATATACGATTATCGACCCTCGTATACGCGTTTAGGAGTCCGGCATGTTAACGATCAAAAAACTGGATACACAAGCTCTTCAAGATCAAGTCGTCGACAATATTGAAGCCGTCGAAGGTCGCAGTCTTTGGCAGGATGCATGGACTCGATTTCGTAAAAACAGAGCCGCGATGACATCAGTGTATGTTTTGGCGTTCATTACCTTATGCATCACTTTCGGCCCCTCTCTTGCCGCTTTTGGCCATGATGAAATTGACTGGGAAGTGCTCATCGATCCATACGAGCTAGGAAAACCTTCACTGAGCAGTGGTCATTACTTTGGTACCGATGATCTCGGGCAAGATGTCTTTGCTCGCACGATGCAAGGCGGCAGGCTCTCTATTTTGGTGGGTTTTGTTGGGGCCTTAGTCGCCGTTGTTATTGGTACGATTTGGGGAAGTATTTCCGGCTATCTTGGTGGCGTTGTCGACAGCGTAATGATGCGCATTATTGAGGTGCTCGATTCGGTACCATTTATGTTTATGGTTATCCTGTTCGTTACCCTTTTTGGCAATAACATCTATCTGATTTTTATCGTGATCGGAATGGTATCTTGGTTGGGCATTGCTCGTGTTGTACGTGGTGTCACCTTCGGTCTCAAAAAGCGAGAGTTCATCGAAGCCGCGCACTCTATTGGGGTTTCTAAATTGACAATTGTCCGACGCCATGTTCTGCCTAATGTGCTTGGGATCGTGATGGTTTATTCCTCCTTAATGGTACCAGGATTCATTATGTTCGAATCGTTTTTAAGCTTCTTAGGGCTTGGTGTTCAACCACCCGACACGAGCTGGGGAATCCTAATTTCCGAAGGCGCAAAAACGATTGACGTTGCATTGTGGATGCTGCTTTTTCCATCTCTGTTTTTAGTTGCCACCCTCTTTTGTTTTAACTTCATCGGCGATGGCTTACGTGATGCTCTTGACCCGAAAGACCGATAAGGACAAACCCATGCTATCTATTGAAAACATGAACGTGCGCTTCGATACGCCAGATGGGCAAGTGCAAGCGGTCAGTAATCTCTCCTACTCGATTAAAGCGGGCGAAACTCTTGGGATTGTTGGGGAATCAGGTTCGGGAAAAAGCCAGTCTGTTTTCGCATTAATGGGGTTAACCGCTGACAACGGCGCCGTGTCTGGCAGCGCGATGTTCCACGGTGATGATTTACTCGCGATGTCTAAAAAGCAGCTCAACCGCATCCGTGCAGAGAAAATCGGAATGATCTTTCAAGATCCGATGACGTCACTCAATCCATTCATGAAAATTGGCAAACAGCTTTGTGAAGTTCTCATGATTCATAAAGGAATGAGCCGAAAACAAGCAAAAGTTGAATCGATTCACATGTTGGATGCGGTGCGTATTCCCTCTCCCGAAACTCGGATGAATCAATACCCTCACGAGCTATCTGGCGGAATGCGTCAGCGAATCATGATAGCGATGGCGTTGTTGTGTAAGCCCGAGCTGTTAATTGCAGACGAACCAACCACCGCGTTAGATGTAACCGTTCAGGCTCAAATTTTGACGCTATTACGAGACTTACAACAAGAGTTCAACACGGCTATTTTACTGATCACTCACGACATGGGCGTCGTCGCCGAGATGTGTGATCGCGTATTGGTCATGTATGGTGGTCAAAAAATGGAGCAATCAGATACCGAGACATTGTTCGCTCAACCTGCGCACCCCTATACTCAAGGCCTGCTAAAGGCTATTCCTTCTATCACTGAAGATATGCCACGTTTACCAACCATCCCAGGTAACCCACCAAGTGCGTTGATTAACCATCAAGGGTGTCCGTTTAGAGAGCGGTGCGAGCATCGAGAGACGCGTTGCCAATACGAAACCCCACGGTTTTCTCCATTAAACACGAGCCAGTCCATTGCCTGTCACGTTAACGCACCCAGTGTTATCACTCCTATTCAAATAAAAGCTTAAGGAGGCGTTATGAATAAAAAAGAAGTCCTCATGTCTGCTCGTGATTTAAACGTCCACTTTCCTGTGTCGCGTCACCTTATTCCAAGTCGACGTAAAATCGTGAAAGCGGTCAATGGTATCGACTTAGATGTTTATCGAGGCGAAACACTTGGCATTGTGGGGGAATCAGGCTGCGGAAAATCAACGCTTGCACGCGCCTTACTTCGCTTAATTGAACCTACACATGGCGAGTTGACTTGGAAAGGTCAAGACATGCTCGGGTTTAGTAAAAAAGAGCTTTCCTCTCGACGTAGAGAATTTCAGATGGTGTTTCAAGACCCATCCGCTTGTTTGAATCCGAGATTAACCATCTCAGAATGCATCGCCGAACCACTGCTCACCCACGAGCCGCAACTTAAACGGGCAGAGGTAGAAAAGCGAGTCATCGCTATGATGGATAAAGTGGGTCTCTTGGCGAGCCAGCGAAACCGCTATCCACATGAATTTTCCGGAGGTCAATGCCAGCGTGTGGGCATTGCCAGAGCATTAATTCTCAATCCAGATTTGGTCGTGTGTGATGAACCCGTTAGTGCGCTAGATGTCTCCATACAAGCTCAGGTCATCAATCTTCTAGATGATCTTAAACAAGAAATGGGGTTAACACTGGTAATGATTGCGCACGACTTAAGCGTGGTGCGCCACATCAGCGACCGCGTTATGGTGATGTATCTTGGTAAACCTATGGAAGTAGGACGTTACGATAAAGTATTTGATGATGCACAACACCCCTACACCAAAGCACTGTTATCTGCTGTCCCGATAGCTAATCCGCAATTAGCACGTGACCGTGAAATACAACTATTGCCCGGCGATCTTCCTTCTCCACTTAACCCACCGAGCGGTTGCGTTTTTCGTACTCGATGCCCAGAAGCCACAGAAGTATGCGAGCAACAGAACCCAATAAAAACAGACTCGGAGCAGCATCATATCTATTGCTCAAATATGACTTTAGGAACCATTTAATGAACAATACTAACTCAGTAAACCAACGCCTTACGTTATTGCGTGAGGCAATGTCCTTTCACAACGTGTCTGCATATATCGTGACCAACAATGACCCGCATAACAGCGAATACTCAGCGGATCATTGGTTAGCGCGAAGCTGGATTTCAGGTTTTACCGGCTCAGCAGGCGATGTCGTCATTACCCAACAAGGTGGTGGCCTTTGGACTGATGGTCGTTACTATATTCAAGCTGAAGAACAGTTACACGGCACAGGACTTGAACTGTTTAAAGCCAAACAACCAGAAACGCCGACAATTGCCAAATGGCTGGCTACCACGCTCCCAGAAAGCAGTATTGTCGCAGTTGACGGGCGCGCCATCAGTTACGCTTTTTATCAAGGCCTCAAACAAGCCTTTGAAGCGAAAAACATTAAGATCATTCTCGACCTGGATTTACTCGCACCGATTTGGCTTGAAAGACCACCTCGCCCAAGTGCACCCGTATTCGAGCACCCCACCGCTTTTGCTGGCGTTGACACAGAAAATAAGTTAGCGAGAATCCGTTCTTGGTTAACCGAGAACCAAGTAGATAGCTTATTAGTGTCAACGCTAGATGATGTCATGTGGACAATGAATATTCGAGGTGGTGATACGAATTATTGCCCAGTTTCTGAAGCCTATCTAATCGTAGAGCAATCACTTGCGACACTGTTTATTGATAAAGCCAAACTGCCTCAAGACGTTGAAAGAGCGCTGACCGAGCAGAGTGTACACATTCGCCATTACAACTACGTAAGCCAGTATTTAAATCAGCAATGTGAGGGATTATCGCTCGCTTTTAGCCCGACCCACACAGACAGCTTATTGGTAAGTTCGATTGAACGGAATGTGAATCTAAAGCCAATGGCTTGCCCTGTAACGGCAATGAAGGCCATAAAAAATGCGACCGAGCTAACTAGCCTAGAACAGGCATTAACAGACGATGGTGTGGCAATAGTAAGGTTTATGAACTGGCTCGAAGAGCAAGTTCCAAGCGGACTCGTTACAGAATTGTCTGCTGAGGCACAACTGAATCATTATCGCCGTCAAACCCGACATTATGTGAGTGACAGTTTCCGCACTATCGCAGGCTTCGCAGCTCACGGGGCAAAAATGCATTATGCCGCCGATGAAGAAAGCAATGCGGCAGTCAATGAAAGCAACTTCTTTCTCGTAGATTCTGGTGGCCAATACCTTGGCGGGACAACAGACATCACCCGTACTTTCCACTTCGGGTCACCGACCATTAAGCAACGCAAAGATTATACCTTGGTGCTCAAAGCGGTCATCCGACTGACTCAGACTCGATTCATGAAAGGCTCTACGGGTGCCAATCTTGATATCATGGCGCGTGGCGTCTTATGGCAACATGGTATTGATTACAAGTGCGGCACTGGACACGGCGTAGGCATTTGCTTGAATGTTCACGAAGGCCCACAAAATTTCTCGCAAAGCCACCACGAGGTTGAGCTAAAACCGGGTATGGTCATTACTAATGAACCAGGCGTTTATCGCGAAGGTGAGTACGGGGTAAGAATAGAGAACATTCTTAAAGTTGTAGAAGTAGAACAAAATGAGTTCGGCACGTTCTACGGTTTTGAGACCATCACTCTTGCTCCAATTGCGACCAACGCCCTTGATTTATCAATGCTAGATCAAGCAGAGCTAGACTGGCTTAATCATTACCATTCACGTGTCTATCAGGCGCTTAGCCCTTTTCTTGATACGCAAGATAAAAACTGGCTGCAAAGCACAACCCAACTTATTGAGAAATAGGATATAAGCCAGTTTTATAACGTTTTCATTTTCATCTCAAACTCCTTGTTTGCCAGCCTTCGGGTTGGTTTTTTTTTATAGAGATAACGGCGCGAAAAACAAAAACGCCCCGCGATGTTAGCGAGGCGCTCCACTTAGTTTAAATGACGTAGTTAAATTGCCCTACTGACGACACTTCTGAACATCAAAATCAACGACGATGGCGGCATTCTCAAAGTCACCAGAGACTTTAACGTAGCCCCAGTAGTTACTCTGATTTGACAACGTAATACACTCTCCATTACCAATATTATCTGACCATCCGTGAAGATTAGTATCATCCGGCCAACCAGAGTTACTGTATTCAAGCTTTAGGTTGCCCGTACCATTCCCCGTCGTTATCGCTAGGTTTGAGCTCTCATTCACCGCTGGTACGCTCAGCCAAATGGTTTGTTGATTTGCCAAGCAAACTGGTTTTCCTGCTGTTAAGCGCCCACCGCTTACTTTACTTTGCACCGCGCAGTCTTGTGGCAATGTGTCATTACCGCCCAACGCTGAGATAACAACAGTATGAGTGGCGGTTGCCGTCAAGCCTTCACTGTCTGTCACACTTAGGCTGACCGAATACTCCCCTTCACTCCCATATTGGTGCGTCGGCTTGGTTTGTGTACTTGTCGAGCCATCACCGAAGTCCCATAAGACGCTGACGATCTTCCCGTTTGGGTCTGTACTGTTTTCACTGCTAAATGTAATGCTTTCACCGACTTTCCCCTTGTTGTTTGCGGTTATGACTGCATTAGGTGCACCATTTGAGACAAGGGCTTGCTGCCACTGCTCAAACTCACTTTGATATAAATTCGCCCATTGGGTGATCGTTGCTTTGTAATTGCTCCAATTCCCTTGGCGTGTTTCCACCAGCATTTGGTTTACGTCATCTTTATGATTTTCAAACATAAAACGTACAGCTAAGTACCCCCAACGATAAATTCGATCAACATCAAACCCATCATAAGTAGTCTCGAAAATCTCGCTTAAGGTATACGTCGAGCCGTCTAAAATCGTCTCAAGTGCTGCTTGGTTGTCATTTTCTTGAGCGACATACTCTGCAATGCCTTCACTCCACCACACTATTTTTTCAGTTGGATGACTAAACCCTCCATAGAGATCAAATCGACCATCTAAGTAATGCACGTATTCGTGCTCTAGGTTCCAGACAAAGTGATCCGCGTTCGCATAAGAGGCTTCATAAGCAATAAAGTTGGGAATATTCCCCGGCTGGGAAGGGTCGCCCTCCAAGTACATACCGCCATTGTCAGTACTAATATCGAAAATTGGCCCTGCGTACTTACCATAATCAGTGCTTGAATCGAAGATATTGACTTGGAGCTGAGTGTTGTAATCATCTTTTACTGGCTGTTCACCAGTTTCTAATGACTGATGAAAGTAACCCTCTTCGTAGCCCATTTTAGAACATGCGGCCGCGTGTTGCTCTTGCGTCATATTCTGAGACAAAATTCGGATTGTCGGGCTACAAGTATAAGTTTGCGATAGCACCAAGCCTCTTAGCTCAGTTTCGAAATTACAAATTCCGAACTCACTACAATCTGCGTAATATGAGGCGGTGTCCGCCGCCGCAAGCCAAACCGCGTCACCCCGACCATACATTTCATACTGTTCAAAGATTCGACTCAGCTGACTCTTCACCACAGAACTCGCGTTACCCGAATACTTGGTCAGACGCCCGAGCTCTCGCCCCGCATTCGCGGCCATAAACTCATCTTCAGCACCGATTGATGACGCCCTTAGAGCGAAATCGCCTAAAGCTTTGGCAAGGTCTGTTTGGTTACCAATTACTTGCACAAATTGCTCGTTCCACTGCCCACCAAATAAAATAGTGAAAACACCGTTAACCGCATTGCGCATATACCAGTGCTGGGCGTATTGATCATTCCAACGTGTAAGCCACTGGGTCACTTGTGGTAAGTACGCGTGCTGCAAGCCGGCACTATCCATAGTGATGATGACCTCACTAAGCACTTTGCCGTGACGGTCGCTGTTCTCGTAGAAGTTTGCGTTATTAACAAACGCATCCACTGATTCTTTCACCGCTGGTGTGACCCATTCAATAAATGAGATGTTGTCATTGTAAAACTCGGCGTAATAACCCGCGCGTAAGTATAAGAACAACGTTTCGAGTTCATCGCTCCCGCCACCCGTATAACCCTTCGTCAATGTCGCAGTGTGCTTAGCGATGTTGTACATATGATCGGAGCTAAATACCGACTCTTGAATTCGACTTTCAGCAGAGAATAACTGGTTCACACACGTCGCGCCCTGACTTAAAATTTCGCTGATCAATTGGTTACTGCTTTCGGTAACCAATGCCTCCAAATCACAAGCAGTGCTCGACTCCTCAAGGCTTTCAAGTGACTGTACTCGAGTTGCCTTAGAGGGCTGAATTGGGAGAGTTGCGGTTGGTTGGTATTCAACTCGATTGGATTCAACACCGTGTGTATGAGCCGAATGTGCATGTTGCTCTGTAACTTGAGAAACTGGCTCGCTTAACGCAAATACGCCAGTGCTGGTTAATGTTGTCGCAATCGCGACACTCAAAATCTTCAGTTCCATCTAATTTCTTCTATATTGAGTTTTCCTTAGATGCATTACGTCTTTTGCATCGCCACTGCCCTTATTACTGCAAGAGCATCTCCATATAATCTACTCGCAAGACAAGAAGAAACATTTTGTTAACAACTGGGTGTGGCGGTATCAGTTTTTGGTACCAGAAGGAACACGGAGTGAGCTTTAAAAATTCGTATTTGTTAAAAAATAGAGATGAGCTAGAGAAGAAACGTGTAGTTAAACGGGTATACCCAGCACGTTAAATGGCTAGGTATACTCCAAAGCGGGTCGGTAAAAACTCGCGAATCAAAGCCCCTAAAGAAGGAATCGGACAATGGGCTAATACTCTGTAGGTTCTAGGCTGCTTTGTGGTCGAAGAGTGCGGTAATTTGTTCTTTTAACGCGTGCAAAAATTCGGTATTTGGTGTGTTTTCAAGGTACATTTCATACTCTTTAGAATTATAAAAGTACTCATGCACTGATGCGTTAAGGATCTTACTAAAAGACAGTGTTTCCAATTCATCTTCAAGAGCACGGCAACTCAATTCACCATACCCTGAGTCGCTATCTTTAGCGAATTGGGTTTCAATGTTGCTGATATATAAAACACAATCCTTGATAAAGAGCTCAACGTTACTTATGCGCTGTTCGATATCTTTAAGCTGACCGCTGTTCCACTTAGACTTTTCTTGCTCGAGCTTATCAATAAGTCCACTTTCACGTAGTCTGGTATTGTTATCTTTAATTCTTAGTAACTCATCGAGCACTTTATTAAACTCAGACTCAGCCCTAAGTCTTAAGATTTCCAACTCCTTGGAGAACAGCTTTGCTTTTAACTCACTTGCTTGATACAAGCCAGATATAGCAGCATTTCTTTTAACTCCAAACATAAAAATCCACCCAAAAGATACTTACTAAAAAGTAGCACACAAAAAGCAAGATAGAAGACGCGAGGTTTTCGTCAGCACGCTACACATTACTACCTAATCTCGATTGTAACGTAATAAACAGAATTTTCATCACTTAGAACCACCAACTATTTGAATGAAAATCACACAGTTACTTTGATAAAAGTATTTATTTTAGAAAAGGCAATCCCAAGTATGTAACGGTATAAAATTGACACTATAAAAACAAAAACGCTCACACTCTACTACCAAAGTCAAATATCAATGTCAGAGATTGGACAAAACACTCACTATTTACAGTAATGAAAAGCCACTATTTCATTGAGAACCAAAATTTCAACATACTACATCGGACTATGCTGATCATAGACGGAGTTACTGATGAAACGTTAGAATGCCACTACTCTGGTAACCTAGCATAATATTTATGACCGACGCTGATATCGAGCTACAACACCTTTGGTTAGAAGTCCAAGCCGAACGCTGGCAAAACCTGCCACGCTTTTTATTCAGTTACTACTGCTACAAGCACAACCTTGTCAGTAAAACCAACAAAGTTTGCTGGGAGACGGCACGTGCAAGACTGCCCGCATCAACATCAATAAAAGAGCGAAAAAACGCGGTGGTTGAACCGTTAGTCCCTGAGGAAGCCGTCGTTGGATTATTGAAAACCATCAGCAAAGATGGGGAAATGACGTTTGACGTGATGGGAACCACACTTGATGCGTTTTTACACTATGTTGTGATTAGCAAGGAAGAAAAAGCCCGACTTAAACCAAACATGCCAGCTAGTTGGTATCAGCAATCGAACAAGTCGCCTTTGGCACGTTTCGAGCAGGCTGGCATTAAGCTACAAGAGTGACATGTCAGTCATCGCTGACGATAAACACAAAAGACAAGCGCCTACAATGAGGCGCATTTGGTCAAAAATTGAGGAGCCCCTAAACAAAAGTGCATAGCGAGCAACAAAGAAAAAGTTTGGTTATTCTTGAATGCCTCGAATGCGTACATTACGCCTACGTAGAACTTCTAAAGTCACGAGCAAACACACCGACATAAAAATCAGCAACGTAGCGACCGCCAATATGGTCGGACTAATTTGCTCTCGAATTCCTGACCACATCTGCCTCGGAACGGTTTTTTGTTCTGCCCCAGTCAGGAATAACGCCACCACAACCTCGTCGAACGAGGTGCCAAAGGCAAACAAGCCGCCAGAAATCATCCCCGGACGAATCAGCGGAAAGGTAATGTGTCTGAAAGTATAAACAGGGTTTGCTCCTAAGCTAGCCGCCGCTTTTACCAGGCTATGATCAAAGCCGCTTAAGGTCGCAGTAACGGTAATGACAACAAAAGGCGTACCTAACGCGGCGTGTGCCAAAATGATGCCTAGATAAGTTTGTGATAAGCCAAGGCGTGTGTAGAAAAAGTACATCGCAGCAGCAGAGATAATGACTGGTACGATCATAGGTGAGATCAACAGCGCCATAATCGTATTGCGAAAAGGCAAATTACTACTGGCTAAACCCAACGCCGCCAGAGTTCCTAGCCCTGTTGCAACGAGTGTCGCCATAAAAGCAATGAACGTGCTGTTTTTCAGCGCCAACAGCCACTGATCACTAGTAAACATTTCTTGATACCAGCGAGTAGAATACGCTGCCGAATCAAGGTTTAGCATCCCCTCGGTAAAAGTAAAGTAAGGCGTTGCATTAAACGATAACGGGATGATGGTCAGAATTGGAGCGATTAAAAAGAACAGCACCAACCCACAAAAAACTAAGTAACCTGCGTAAGCGACTCGCTCTACTTTTGATGCATAGTTTGGTAATGCCATGGTTATCCCCCTACCTTAAGGTTATTCATGCCAACCACACGGTTGAACATATAAAACAGAACCAGTACAACGAACAAAAGCAGTCCACCCAATGCGCCAGCCATCCCCCAGTTCAGTGATGTCTGCATATGATATGCAATCATATTGGAGATCATCTGTCCGCTTCTTCCACCAACCAAAGCGGGCGTAATGTAGAAACCAATAGAAAGAATGAAAGTGAGCAAGGCCCCCGCACCTATCCCCGGTAACGTAAGCGGCATATAAACTTTGATGAACGCAATGAAAGGCGTCGCGCCTAGAGAACGAGCGGCACGGAAATAAGTTGGGCTAATTCCTTTCATTACGCTATACAGAGGCAGGATCATAAACGGCAACAGAATGTGAACCATAGACACCACCGTTCCGAAGGTATTGTGAATCATCTGAATTCGCTCGGAAGTAAAACCCGACCAAATAAGGAGATCATTAATGACCCCTTGGTTTTGCAGCAGAACAATCCAAGACGTGGTTCTGACTAATAATGACGTCCAAAATGGCAGCAGCACAATGATTAAAAGTAAGTTCGCGCGCTTATCAGGTAAATTGGCAAGCAGGTAAGCAACGGGGTACGCCATCACCAAACAAATTAAGGTGATTGAAATAGACATCCAAAAAGTTTTAAAGAAAAGGTCGACGTATATTTGGCGTTTTTCTGGTTGGGGCTCAATGTCTCCAAACTCATTCACTTGCAAGTCTAGCGCAGCAAGATAATGACTGAATGTTAATGCGCCACTAAGATTCTTAAACGCCGCCCAATATTTAGGATTAGTCCATCGCTTATCAAGCTTGGCCAACTGTGTCACCGAGTTCGGCAGCGACGCCAAACGAGACAACTTTCTACCTGTTTTCATCAATAAGCTGCGCATACCAGACACTTCAATATTCATTCGGCTGGCTATTTTCGGTAGCTCTTTGCTTTGATAAAGCGCAAGTACTTCAACAGAGAATGCCTCAATGACTTCTTGATGAGGCTGACCTTGATAATCCCAACTTTCTAAGGCTTGAATAGTTTGTGGTAGTGACTGGGATATTTCTCGGTTATCCACGCTTCGATAAAGCATGTCGAGGATAGGAAAAGCAAACGTAAGCAGAATAAAACACACCAATGGCGTTGTGAGCATAATGGAGCGAAGCTTTTTTCGGCGCTCTGCCTTTTGCAACTGCGCTTTAAGATTGGTTTCTTGTTGATGAACTTGACGTTCGATTTCCAATACAGAATCTAATGCGGTTAGCTCTCGACTCATGCTGCTACCTCGCTACTTTGAGTTTGTGTCCCATCAAGAGCATGGCAATCCTCACTTTGCCAACCAATACGACAAATTGAGCCAGGCGTTAACTGCAAGTGTTTACGATTATCGTTAGGTACTTTAACGATGAAGTGACCAACGCTCTCTACTTCGACGACCAGACGATAATGATCACCGTGATAAATCAATTCTCGTAGGACGCCTGAGACTTGGTTCTCACAAGACGCTTTCTCTGGTTGAATAACAATCTTTTCTGGTCGAATGGAAAGTGTTGTCCTCTGCCCTTGCTCAGATACTCTGACAGGGTTCGCAGTAAATAACTCTTTCCCAACGAGCACTTGGCAATACTGTCCGTTCCACTCTTTGACTAAACCTGAGAGTTGGTTGTTTTCTCCAATAAACTGCGCAACAAACGTATTACTCGGAGATTCATAAAGCTCGGTAGGTGTCGCGAGTTGTTGCACTTCGCCGTGATTAAAAACCGCAATACGGTCGGACATAGTGAGAGCTTCGTCTTGATCGTGCGTCACATACAAAATGGTGATGCCAAGCTTTTCATGCAAATGTTTAATTTCCATCTGCATTTGCTCACGCAGCTGCTTATCTAACGCGCCGAGCGGTTCATCCATCAACACAAGTTTAGGCTCAAACACTAATGCTCGCGCTAGCGCAACACGTTGTTGTTGACCACCTGATAACTGCTTTGGGTATCGAGTCGCAACATGCTCAAGCTCGACCATTTCTAATACACTCTGAACTTTGCTTTGAATCGTGTCACTGTCGAGTTTTCGCACCTTTAAAGGAAACGCAAGATTCTCAGCAATGGTCATATGTGGAAACAACGCATAGTTTTGAAACACCATACCGATATCGCGCTTGTGCGGCGCGAGATGATTAACAGGAACGCCATCAATATAGATGTCTCCACCGGTCGCAGTTTCAAAGCCTGCTAGCATCATCAAGCAAGTGGTCTTGCCCGATCCTGACGGCCCCAACATAGTAACAAACTCTCCAGGAGCAATATCTAAGTTGAAGTCTTTCACCACCAAATTCGTGCCATCGTAGGTTTTCTTAACGTGTTGAAAGCTGACATAGTCCTTGTTTTCCGTGCTCATGACTTCCCTCTTCTCATTTTTTGAATATTACGAATGAGTAGAGCGTCAGTTAACGCTCTACTAAACAGCACAATTACAGATTGTATTTTGATAGGTCTAAGCGGGTTTCTAACGCATGTTCAACCATTTGAATGACTTGTTGACGCTCTTCACCTTGTAAAAGTTGGCGTGGCGCACGAACTTGTTCAGATCCACGTCCGCAGACTTGCTCGGCCAGTTTAATGCACTGAACCAGCGTAGGAATGGTGTCTAAACGCAGTAGCGGTAAGAACCAACGGTAGATTTCTAACGCTTCAGCATAACGACCTTGGCTTGCCAGTTTGTAAATCGCGACGGACTCTTCTGGGAATGCGTTGGTTAAACCAGAAATCCAGCCAGTCGCACCTAGCATCAATGATTCAAGAGCGATGTCATCAACACCACTGAACACGGTAAAGCGGTCATCAAATTTATTGTAAAGCTCGGTGATACGACGAGTATCAGTGGTCGACTCTTTGATAGCTACAATGCTTTCAAACTCAGCCAGTTTCGCCATGATATCGAGGTTTACATCGACACCATAAGCAACCGGGTTGTTGTAAATCATGATTGGCATTTCTGGCGTTGCTTCTGCTAACGTGCGGTAATATTCGAACGTTTCGCTCTCAGACGTGCGGTAAACCATGGCAGGCATCACCATACAACCATCGATACCAATTTTGTACGCATCCTGCATGTAATCAATAGCGGCTGTAGTAATAGACTCTGCTGTACCAGCAATCAAAGGCACACGGCCATTTACGACTTCTTTTGCCGCTTGCAAGACCTGGCGTTTCTCCTCCGGGTACAACGCGCAGTTCTCACCGACGGTACCCAAGCAGATAATGCCATTCACACCATCTTTAATTTGGTTATCTATAACAGTTTGCGTTGCGTCTAAGTCGATTGACTGATCTTGACGAAATTGCGTACTGACCGCCGGATAAACACCTTTCCAATCAATTTTCATGAACTACTTTCCTTATATGTATATTGTATGCAATTTAAATAAACGAGCAAAAATGCTCAGGCATGGCTATCTATGCCATTTTCTAACAACACCGCCTTTACAGCGGCCAAATCAGCCAAAGCACTGCCAACTGATTTGTATAAAGTAATGACCTCATCGTTTTGACGTCCTGAGATTTGTTGGGCGCAAAGCTGCGGTAATTCCCCTTTGATATCGTCTGACGTGAACACGCCCTCTTGAATTGGAATGAGAAGATCGCCCGCTTCGGCTAATACATTAATACGGCTATCAACATACACCTGTGCTCGTTGCACTGCTTTAGAGTCGCATTCACGCTTGTCCAAGTCATGATTACCGACCAAATCAATATGGGTGCCCGGCTGCACGTCTGCGCCATTAAACAAAGGCTCTGCTGATGCGGTAATACAGCTGATGATGTCAACGTGTTTGATAACGTGGTCCACTTTTTCTACGACTGAAACACGGAACCGACGCTCATCAGGAAGCGACTGATACTCTGAAGATGACACAATGGCATCTACCGTCGCCTCGGCTTTGTCTGAGTTACGCCCCCAAATATAAACCTGCTTAAGTGGGCGAACCGCAGCGTATGCCCACGCAAAATAAGGCGCAAGATTGCCCGTTCCGCAGATCAACAGACGATCAGCATCGGGACGCGCCAAATAGTCCGCTGCCAACGCAGAAGCTGCGGCGGTGCGCCAAAACGTTAAAACTTTACCGTCCACGAGTGCGAGCGGCTCACCATCGTTTCGTCTAAAAACAAGCAGCTTAGATGCAAGCGTATCTTTGCCTTGCTCAGGGTTATGCGGGAAATACGTAAAGGCTTTCACCGCAATCAACTCCTGGTTCCAAGCTGGAAGTAGCGCAAACGCCTCGTATTCTCCCTCTTCTAAGGGCATGACTCGGCGTTGAGGTATTGTCGCTGGCCGCGAGTACATTTCACGCATCGTTTCAATAAGAGACTTCATTGTTAAACATTGCGCGACTTGCTGTGCTTCGATGACTTTCATCATTTCTCCGAAAACATAAATACAGTTGAGGAAAAGTACGGAACCTCACTTATGGATGAAAACTCGGCCCCATACACAAATTAACGCCTAGTTAAGCAGCCAGGTATTGAACTCTTCATTTAGTTCATCTGCGTGGTCTGACCACCATTCATCGTTAATCAGGAAGGCGGTTTGGAAGTTTTGAGGTGCGGTAGGAAGGTTCGCTAAAATGTCTGGGTTCACCTCCGCCGAAGACGACTTACGCGTAGGCCCATAGGCAACGTACTTAGCTTGATCAGCTAATGGTTTTGTTCCTGAAGAAAAAGCAATGAAGTCCAATGCAAGCTTTGTGTTCTCACTCCCTTTAGGTATCGCCCATCCATTCATGTAACCCATTTGACGGTCCCATATAATCCGAAATGGTTGACCTTCATCCTTACGGGCATTGTGGATTCGGCCGTTAAACGCCGAGGCGATCACCACTTCTTTGTCTGCAAGCATTTGAGGTGGTTGGGCACCGGTTGTCCACCACAGTACTTCTGATTTGATCGTATCCAACTTAGCAAAAGCACGCTCGCGCCCCGCTTCGGTTTCGAGCAGCCTGTAGACCTCTTCTGGCTTTACACCATCAGCCAATAGTGCCCACTCAAGATTGCCCTGAGGTTGTTTTTGCAATGCACGTCGACCTGGAAAAGTTTTTAGGTCAAAGAGATCGGTCAACTTGCTAGGCAAAGCCTTACCTTTAAACGCGTCTTCGTTCACCGCTAATACTGTGGACACAACGATGGTATTGATTGCGCACTCGTGAATCGCACCATCAATGAAATCCTCTTGTGCTGGTGTTCCATCTGCGCCCGGAGGCAAAATACTTGGGCTCACTGGTTCTAATAGCCCTTCTGCACAACCACGAACAATGTCCGGCTTGTCGAGAGAAACCAAATCCCAGCGCACGTTGTTCGCTTCCACCTGCGCTTTAATTTCGGCTAATCCGCCGCTGAAATCCTCGGATACGATCTCTACACCTGTTTTTTTAATGAAAGGCTTGTGATATGCCTCCACTTGGCTCTTGGTGAATGCACCACCCCAAGATACGACCGTCAATTTGTCTTTAGCATAAGCAGAGGTCCCCAACAGCATTCCTGAAATCAACAGCGCCAATGGTGCTTTGGTCATTCGTGACATGTTTTACTCCTTTTGGTTGTTTTTCTGGAGGCATCCGAATACGGCTGTTGGACACCATTTTTGTTAAAATTAAGTTAACACTAGCATTTAATATATTTTATACAATATTTAATGTTAAATTTTTTCAGGCAAATCGTTGTAGTGAAAAAGGTGAAAGATCAATCGATGTCGGCTTTCCTTCGATAAGCTCTAAAAGGAGATCTGCCGTAATCGCCGCTTGAGTTAATCCAAGGTGTTGGTGGCCAAATGCCAGTAATACATTTCCATCCCAAATGCTATCAATAACCGGTAACGAGTCGACTGTTGAAGGCCGATTCCCCATCCACTTTTCTCCTTGCTTGAGTGGATCTAACCCCGACTCAAACATCTCATCACCTAACTGAAAAAGCATTTCTGAACGTTTCATATTGGGTGGTGATTCTACATCGGCATACTCAACAGTGCCTGCCAAGCGTAGCCCGCCAGACATCGGAGTCATGATGAATTTTCTATCGGCAGAGCTAATAGGAAATGGCAGTACATCACGCTTGTCATCCACCATTAGGTGATAACCACGCTCGGCTTGAATAGGCACTTTGACTCCGGTTAGCTGCCGTATCAAAGGCTTAGAATGTACACCAGCGGCAACAATGATTCGGTCAAATGAATACGTTTGAGACTCAACCAGCACCTCGCCATTTTTCGCCAACGCAGATACATCTTTTTGTAAAACCTTACCGCCAAGAAATTCAAAAGCTTCACTTAGCTCAACACAGAGCTGATAAGGGTCTAGCGTATGACCTGTATCGGGAAAAAAGACGCCGACACGAACCTTATGGCTGAGATCAGGTATCCGCTCTCGAATCGCCTCTTGTGTCCAAACTTGATACGCCACACCGTTTTTAGCCAGTGAGTTAAGCGTACTTTGGTAGTCTTTAAACAGTTTCTCGTTTTCAAAAGTGAGCAATGAACCATTCATTTTTATTAGATGTGCTTTTCCGATTGAATCAAGCACGCCACGCCAACTTGCCACTGACCGCTCGTTAAGACTCTTAATCGCGTTTTTTGCCCGCTCCGCGGCTGATGGCTTTGTTTGTAATAGAAAACAAATCATCCACCCGATTGTGTTTGGAATATCTTGCCAACGGATCGAAACCGGACTTTTGGGATCTAGCAGCATTTTAGGTAATTGTGGAAGCAGCGCTGGCGTTGCAAGAGGGAAGATTTGCTCAGTCGCGATATGGCCTGCATTTCCCTTAGAGCATCCATTCCCCACGCCATTGGGATCAAAAATCGTGACTTGATAACCTTGCTGCTGCAATTTCAAGCCAATTGATAAGCCAATAATCCCCGCACCTATCACAGCGATCCTTTCCTTTTTAGTTTCATCCTTGACCAACATAAATATGCTCCGAGTCACACTTGAAAACGTAGATTGTATACAATATATTTTACATTACGTTAACATCACTATTGTTTAATTCAACCATTTTTTCAGCAAGGAGCGAAAAATGAGACAAGGAACTTTTTTCTGTATTGATGCCCACACCTGCGGCAACCCAGTTAGGCTGGTAGCAGGCGGTGTGCCTCCACTCGAAGGCAATACCATGAGCGAAAAGCGCCAATACTTTCTTGAGCATTATGATTGGATTCGTCAGGCACTCATGTTTGAGCCTCGCGGACACTCAATGATGTCGGGGTCAGTTGTCTTGCCTCCTTGCAGTGATAACGCAGACGCTTCTATTCTGTTTATTGAAACCAGTGGCTGCTTACCAATGTGTGGCCACGGCACCATTGGAACCGTCACCACCGCTATCGAAAATCGCCTTATCACTCCCAAAAAAGAAGGTCGTTTGATACTTGATGTCCCAGCAGGACAAATCGAAGTGCACTACCAAACAAAAGGTGACAAGGTCACGTCGGTAAAGATATTTAACGTACCGGCTTACCTTGCCCACCAAGACGTAACCGTGGACATAGAGGGCTTAGGTGGGCTCACTGTCGATGTTGCTTATGGCGGAAACTATTACGTAATCGTCGACCCTCAAGAAAACTACGCCGGACTTGAACACTACTCTCCAGATGAAATTTTGATGCTTTCTCCAAAAGTTCGCGAAGCGGTATCTCGAGCGGTTGAGTGCGTACATCCAGAAGATCCGACAGTGTGCGGTGTTTCTCACGTGCTATGGACCGGAGAGCCCACTCAAGAAAACGCCACCGCTCGAAATGCTGTGTTTTACGGCGACAAAGCGTTGGATCGCTCGCCATGTGGTACGGGCACTAGTGCACGCATGGCGCAATGGCATGCAAGAGGCAAACTCAATCAAGGAGAAGACTTTGTTCACGAAAGTATCATCGGCAGCCTATTTCAAGGACGTATAGAAGGCATTACCGAAGTGAATGGCAAAGCCGCTATTTTGCCAAGTATTGAAGGATGGGCACAAGTATACGGTCACAACACGATATGGGTAGACGATGAAGACCCATATGCGTACGGATTTGAAGTGAAGTAATAAGGATAGTAAGGAAGAATGATGAATCCACAAGAACCAACCACTTTTTACGCAGTCAACGCCTTTACTGGTGAGCCTCTACCCACAGCGTTTCCGGTACATGGAAAGCAAGAAGTTAATCAAGCAGCCTCAGCCGCCCAAAGCGTTGCGCGTGAGTTTCGCCAACTAAGCAATGCAAAGCGAGCGAGCTTACTTTGCTCTATCGCCTCTGAATTGGAAGTGAAGAGTGAAGAAATCGTTGCTCGTGCTCATTTAGAAACTGCCCTTCCCGAAGCACGTTTAAGCGGTGAAATAGGACGTACCGCGAACCAATTACGACTATTTGCCGAGGTCGTGAGCTCGGGCAATCACCATCAAGCAATTTTCGATACGCCAAACCCAGACCGTCAACCACTGCCAAAACCAGATATTCGCCGTCAGCAAATCGCAATTGGCCCTGTCGCCGTGTTTGGTGCGTCTAATTTTCCGCTCGCATTTTCCACTGCAGGTGGTGATACGGCTTCGGCACTTGCGGCTGGCTGTCCTGTGATTGTAAAAGGCCATACCGCCCACCCTGGCACCAGTCAACTTGTTGCTGAGTGTATTGAGGCTGCACTTGAGAAAGAGTGCTTACCGCAAGCCATCTTCACGCTATTGCAAGGCAACAAACGCGCACTTGGCCAGGCACTCGTTACCCATCCAAAAATTAAAGGGGTCGGGTTTACAGGCTCAGTCGGTGGTGGCCGTGCGCTGTTTAACCTAGCTCAGCAAAGACCAGAGCCAATCCCCTTCTATGGCGAACTAGGGGCGATTAACCCAACATTTATTCTCCCTTCAGCCATACGAGAAAACGCATCATTGGCTGAAGAGTTTGTGGCTTCTATGACTTTGGGCTGTGGGCAATTTTGTACAAAACCAGGCGTTGTATTTGTCTTGAATAGCCCAGAAACGCAAGCCTTTATCGAAACTGCTCAAGGGTTAATTCGACAACAATTAACGGCCACTTTGCTAACGCAGGGAATCCGAGAAACGTATGAATCAGAAGTTAACAAGCGAGCTTCCGAAACAGGCATTAACGTCACTCGCTCTGAACAAGCAGAAGTGACCAATGTCGCACCAGTACTGTTCGTGACGGACAGTAAAAACTGGCGTAAAAACCCACAATGGGAGGAAGAAATATTTGGTCCTCAATCATTAATCGTAATCTGTGAAGATTTCGATGACATGTTGAAACTGAGTGATTCACTGACTGGCTCGCTCACCGCAACCCTTCACGCTACCGCTGAAGACGAAGAACAAGCCAAGCAACTACTTCCAAGTTTGGAAGAAATCGCCGGACGCCTTGTATTCAACGGTTGGCCAACTGGCGTCGAGGTTGGTTACGCTATGGTTCATGGTGGACCATATCCGGCTTCAACCAATTCTGCCTCAACATCTGTCGGGGCAGAGGCTATTCATCGTTGGTTGCGTCCCGTCGCTTATCAAGCTTTACCAGAATCTTTATTGCCGGATTCATTAAAAGCGTCGAACCCACTGGGTATTCAACGCGCCATAGATGGCAGTGTGTCCCAATAAGATCACCAAATGGCTCAAAAAGGCATCAACTGATGCCTTTTATTTCACTCTACTTCTCAAAACCTTCTTTCCTAGTTGGTTTGTGCCAGAAAAACAATAAACTACTAAAGTAAAATGGATTGGATACAATATTAATTTCACGGGAGACTTCAATGTCACAGAAACCTGTTTTTAAAACGCGCACTCAGCTCGTTGAGGAAGCAATTCGAACTCAGATCTTGAAGGGCGAGTTAAAAACTGGTCAACCTTTACGTCAAGATGCGTTAGCAAAAGAGTTTAATGTTAGCCGAATTCCTGTGCGTGAAGCGTTAGTTCAATTGGAAGCACAAGGACTCGTTAGCTTTGAACCTCACAAAGGTGCGACGGTCACTGAGCTATCTCCAGAGAAAATCAATGAGCTATTTGAACTGCGCGCTGTCGTGGAATGCCACATTTTAGAGCGTGCGATTCAAAATATGACAGACGCTGACCTTGAACGCGCGCGAGAAGTTCGCGAACGTTTCGAGTCAGTAGTGAACAGTGGCGACGAAGTAGAAGAATGGAGCAACTACAACTACGAGTTCCACAAAGCCCTATATGCGCCAGCCAACATGCCTGAAACTATGGACGTCATTTACAACTTGAACACAAAGTGTGACCGATACATACGTATGCAGCTATTGTTCACAACAGGCATTAAAAAGGCAGAAGAAGAGCACTTAAGCTTGTTTGAAATGTGCAAAAATCGCGATATAGAAGGCGCCAAGTATCTGCTGAAAAAACACATTCTAGAAGCAGGCACAGCGATTCGAAACCTGCTGCTTGAAAGGCAAAATATCAGCCAGTAAACGGAATAACGAATAAGGTGATATTCAAGGATGAATGTTGGACCAAAGTTTTTACTCGCAGCGCTACGACAAAAGATTAAAGAAGAAGGGCTTTGCTACAATTCCTTGTCAGAGAAAAGTGGCATCCCTCTATCTAGTATTAAACGCCACCTACATAATCCAGCTTTAGGTTTGGATAAAGTACTTGTTTATCTGAACTACCTAAATACCGATCTCATCGAACTCGCAACCTTAGCCAACGAGCTTCAGCACCAAAACGAGCAAATGCTAACAGATGAAGAGAGCGCCCTTTTCGTTGAGCATCCTTATTTACTTGATTTTATTTATATGCTGACTTCTCGTGATATTAAACCGCAAGAGATAGCCCATACTTACGGACTTTCTGATACAAGCTTACGATTCTATTTGCGTATCGCGGAAATTCTAGGATATGTCGAAAACTTCGGAGACGGCTTGTTTTACCGTTCTGGTCGTCGATTTATTATGGAAGAAGGTACGGCATTAGACACCTTATTCAAAGAGCGATTTCAACAAGAGTCGCTTTCTCATGATATCAACCCAGGCGTATGTATTGGCCGCATTAGGCTCACCGAAGAGCAGAAAGTGCAAATAGAGGACGAGCTTTGTAATAAATTAGCGAAACTTAACGCAGTTAACACTTCCAACAATGAAGGTGAACTAACAAATATATTAATGCGCTGCACTCCCGGCGCTCAGATATTTTTCGCTGATGATTTACCCAACATTGACGGAAGCTTATTAAAGCACGTCGCTCAACTCACTAAATTAAGTTAAAGCATCAGATAAATAAATCAAACAAATCCCAGATAACATCATATATCCCTACCAAACTATTGATTCAAAGCGTTTCCTGAATCTAATTCTGATTTTTTATTTAGCGAGCATCGCTTCGTCAACTAAGAGCTTGTCTTAATTTCACACTTACTAATGGTCTTGTTAGCTATTTTGAAATAGACAGAAAACTTAAGTAATGACTAATTTAGCTTAAGTATAAAAGACAACTTTTTTACGTTATTTACCTCACACTATTTAACTATAAATTTGCAGACGAACAAATTAAATTAATACATTCATCTAGCTAATAAAAAAGCAAAACAGATAATTATAATTCTATTATTTATAAGGACATAGAAAAGTGAAATTTAAGTATTCTTTAGCAACGGCAGTCACTCTCGCATTATTACAAGGTTGTGGCGGTGGCGGCGGTGATGGTTCATCTACTCCGTCAACTAGCAGCGCAACCGGACCAACATGGAAAGCCGGTGATTTTAGCCAACCATCAAGCTCGTTTGTCAACCAATGTGAAACCCCACGAGTGGGTCGAGACCCATATAACAATTATGCCGCCTATCCAGATAAATTAGGTTCTGCTTTACACGAAAAACTCTTTTTAAGAGCTTTTACTAACGAAACTTACCTTTGGTATGACGAAGTTCCTGATAATAATCCAGCAAACTACAAAACCGTGACGGATTACTTCAACACACTGGTCACCTCTGCTACTACCACGACTGGTAAACCGAAAGATCGCTTCCACTTTACCGTCCCTTATGAAGATGATATGAAGTCATCGCAATCTGGTTTAGTCGCTGGGTTTGGTTTTAACTGGGCATTCCTACGTGGCGTACAACCTAGAGACGTTCGTATCTCCTATACTGAAGAAGCCTCTCCAGCAGATAGAAGCGGCATTGCTCGTGGTGATAAGCTTCTAAAAATCAATAATATTGATGTTGTTAACACCGGTAGTCAGTCCGACATTGATTTTATTAATAAAACTCTATTTAACCCTGACATCAATCAAGATTACACCTTCACATTTGAGAGTGTTGACGGCCTAGAGAAAACAGTGACGCTTACCGCCTCTGATGTCATGACTTCTCCAGTTAAAAATGCCAAAGTGATCGCACACAATGGTATGCAAATCGGCTATCTGCAATACAACTCCTTTGAACCAAGCGCTCAAGCCCCGCTTATTGAGGCGTTCAGTACGATCTCAGCAGAGAATGTTGACGAGATCGTCGTTGATTTACGTTACAACGGCGGTGGCTTAGTCCTTCAGTCCTCGCAAGTAGGCTACATGCTAAGCGGTGCTGGTCAGAACCGAGTCTTCAGTGAGTTGATTCACAACGACAAAGTGATGCGTACCATTAAAGATGGGGATAACATCTATCGCTTTACGAATCTAGCAATAGACTGGGCAGCACAAAAGTATTCGGACCAAGTGCTGCCGACACTGAACAAAAAGCGCGTATATGTGCTGACGTCAGGAGGCACGGCTTCCTCAAGTGAACTGTTGATCAACGCTTTGCGCGGCATTGATGTTGAGGTTATCCAAATAGGCTCAACAACCACAGGTAAACCGTATGGGTTCTCAGCAGAACAAAACTGCGGCACTATGTACTACACTATTCAGTTCAAGTCAGCGAACGAGAAAAAATTTGGCGACTTCTCTGATGGTTTTATTCCTACTCCAAAGAGCCAAATCAATACCGAGCTAGGCTTAAACAATAGAGTGGAAGGTTGCTGGGTCAATGACGACCTAACAAAACCATTAGGCGATCCGTCTGAAGGTATGCTTTCTGCGGCACTAAACTACATGGAAACGGGAACCTGTCCGCCAGTCTCCTCTTCAAGTTTCAACGCCATGCCGCGTAACATTTCATCTCCGGAGTTAAGCGATCTTCGCTCTCCGCTACGAACAGAGGCAATTCATGTTGAGATCAACTAACTTTTTACGAATGCTGATTCGGGTTGCGCTTTTCTTAGGCACTTCGATTTCTTTGATAGGATGCCAAGCTATGTCACAAGAACCCGTTGAAGCATTGAGTAAAAAGAACTCTCCGGAAACAGTCATAGAGATTCAAAACGCGATCGCAGAAATCCAAGGGACACCAGCACCTAGAATCGCAAATAACGTATTTGAATCTTCACCGCATTTGTTGATTGAAAAAGGACGAGTAAAAGGCAACAACAATCAACTGTTGGATGGCAGCTATACGGATCTTCCAGACCAATATACGTTGCAGATAAGAGGTGAAACCTGCGGATTGTACTACGCCAAAACAGATACCTTTGTCACTCTCAGTTCACTAGATTGTGAGCCCATCATTAAGTTTTAGATCTCCCAAAAAGAGAAGCCCGCTGATATCAGCGGGCTTCCTACTTTATTGTTCAGTGTGAAACGGTCAACGTTACTTTAGTTCAATCCATGCTTTGCGCTGTTGCTTATCCATGTATGACCAAGCTACAAAGCGGCTCACTTTCTGCCCTTGACTCATTTCAACCACACGAATGGCTTTCACACCCAATTTTTCAAGCTGCTTGCGCATCGGGCGAACGTTGTCTTTTTTGGATATAAGTGTTGTAAACCACAAGACCTGCGCGGCAAAAGCTTGGCTTTCATTCGCCATTTTTCGGATAAACGCCGCTTCTCCACCTTCACACCACAATTCAGCGTTTTGACCGCCAAAATTCAACGCGGGCTTACTTGTCTTTACTGGTGCGGTTTGAGGTTTTAGCCCTTTCTTACGCTGGTTTGCTTTTAGATTATCGATTTTACGCTGGCTGCCCATAGCGGCATCTTCCGCCGAACGGTGGAATGGCGGATTACATGTCGTCACATCATAACGATCATTCGGTTGAATGATACCTAGATAAATATTGGCATCATTGTGTTGCTGTACCAGTGCAATTTTTCCCGTCAAAACACGATTGTGCTCTACGATCGTTTGAGCCGATTGGATGGATTTTGGATCGACATCGCTGCCCGTATAGTGCCAACCGTATTTTGTTACACCAACAATCGGATAAATACAGTTTGCTCCCACGCCAATGTCCAACGCTTTCACTTTTTGGTGCGCGTACTGACCTTTTACTTCACTATCAAGTAGTTCTGCCACTCGGTGAATGTAATCAGCGCGGCCCGGAATCGGTGGGCAAAGATAGGTGCCGGGAATGTCCCAGAACTCGATACCATAATACGCAGCAAGCAATGCTTTATTGAGCATTTTGACAGCGTTAGGATCAGAGAAGTTTATGGAGTCTTCCCCTTTCGGATTTTTGATAACGAATGGCTTTAACTGTGGTTCACTTTCCACGAGTTTTTTAAAATCGTAACGACCTCGATGAACATTACGCTCATGCAAACCATTCTTCGCTATTTTTATGAACTCGACTTCGCTCTTTCCTGCAGGCTGCGGGGATTTGCGCGCAACTTTGTCTTTAACACGCTTCGGTTTGGCTTTATTCGCGTCTTTATTCTGAGCCGCCTTTGAAGTCTTTGGCTTTGCTTGCTTCGCGTTGTGATTATTGTTCTTCATTCAAATTCGCTTTTAAATCGAGGTAAATCATAAACAAACGAGCATCAAATTCGAGTTGGTGATACTCAGGCTCCATATAGCAACATAGCTGATAGAACGCCTTGTCGTGGTTTTTCTCACGAGTATGCGCCAACTCATGTACCACCAGCATTCTTAATAGTGGCTCGGGCGCATCCTTAAATACATTGGCAATGCGAATCTCGTTTTTCGACTTCAGCTTACCGCCATGGTTTCTACTGATTACACTGTGCAAACCAAGCGCGTTGTTTACCGCGTGAATTTTCTTATCGTAGACAACTTTACTGATTGGCGCGGCTTTCTTCATGTAGCAGTTTTTGATTGCCATGGCGTACTCATAGAGCGCCCTTTCGCTTTTGATTTGGTGCCTATCGGGATAACGCTTTTCGAACCAAGGAACAAACTTGCCACTCGCTATCAATGAGCTCACCTGCTCTACGATGTTTTGTGGGTAGCCTTGAATGTATCGAAGTGACGGATGCATAGAATTAACGTCTGTTATGACAAAATAAAGGCGCTCAATATACCTGAGATAAAGGACAGTTTCACCTTAGCTTTCGCCTTTCATTTATGGTGAAAGGTCGTTAAACTTCGCCTCCCAATGATAATGGAGAGAAACTCAATGAAACGTGTCGTCCTTTACGTCAAAGACAAATGCCCTCACTGCAAAGATGCTCAACGTTATCTGGATTCGAAAAATATTAACTATCGTTTGTGCAATGCTAAGATGCAACGCGGTCGCAAAGAACTTGATGCGCTTGGTGCTCGTTCAGTGCCAGTTTTAAAAATTGGTGATCGGGTAATGATTGGCTGGAACCCAAAGAACTTCGAGAAGATGTACAAAGGCGACTAGTGCTCGAACAATGAATCTGCGCTGCGTTTAAACGTAGCGCTTGATAAAGTCGATAAACGTTCGATCTGCTATTGATAAATACCCCTGCTTGCGCCAAGCAAGTGCCAGATCCAGCGTCACTGGTGGTTCAAACGGCACGCCAACAACGCCTGACTCATGTTGGGTCACCAATTCCAGTAACGCGGTAATCGCAAACTCTTGTTTCACAATACTCAAAATCAAAGGCAGTAAGTTGGTTTCGAATGATGACTTCATGGTAAACCCATGCTCCTCACTCACCTGATCCAAAAATTCACGGTGAAAATAGCCATGCTGAAACATAACCAAATCGTGTTCAAAGAACTCATCAAAAGTAAGAGATTCTCGCTGGGCTAACTCATGCTCAGGTGAAACAACGGCGACCATTTGGCTAGTAAACAAATGGTCAGTTTCTAGGTCATCAGGCACGTTATCACAACTGATCACACCGATATCGAGTTGACCATTAAGCAGCATACGACGAATCGATTGAGTCCCAGCTTCGACCAAGGTCAATTTTAACTCCGGGAACTGGCTCTTAAACGCCATCACAATTCGTGGAAAGAAATAACTGCCCATCATTGATGGCGTCCCGAGCCGTACTTCGCCTTTCGCTAAACCTTTCAACTCATCAATCGCGAGCTGCGCGTCGTGCAACTGTTGAATCACCCGCTTGGCATGTACAAGTAGCGTTTCGCCCTCTTTCGTTAAGCTGATTTTTTTATCATCACGGCGAAATAGGGTAACGCCCAAAGACTGCTCAAACTTTTTGATAGAAATGCTTAATGCGGGCTGGGCAATATGCAGGGCTTTCGCCGCATGGGTAATGTTTCCATGTTCAGCGACCGCCAGAAAATGTTTAAGTTGTTTCGATTCCATTAGATCAAAAATATATGGTGTCCATATTTTTAATATATTTTTTTAATTTACAACGAACTGATAGATTGATCACAGTCTCTCCATTTGCTCACATTAGGCAGGATTCATGGTCAGTTTTGGCACACCGGAATACAAACGCATTACGCTCTCGCTAGCGCTTGGTTCCTTCTTGGTTTTTTCAAATTTATACCTACTACAGCCAATGCTGCCCACTTTTGCCCAAATTTTCACGATCTCAGAAACACAAGTGAACTGGCTATTTGCGGCCTCAACACTGGCTCTCTCTTTTAGCCTCGTCCCAATGGCTGTGTTATCAGAATCAGTGGGACGAAAGCCAGTTATGATGGTCGGCCTGTTTTCGATTCCTACCCTTTCCGCTTTGATGCTGTTTGGTGACTCATTCCTGTTTTTGGTGGTATGTCGAGCACTGATCGGGGTCGCGCTCGCGGCTTTTGCTGCGGTCGCCGTGGCTTACATGGCAGAAGAGCTCGACAAGCACGCTTTCTCGATGGCAATTGGAACGTACATTGCGGCTAACTCATTAGGCGGTATTGCAGGGCGTATTAGCGGCGGCTTATTGGCGGACAATTTCAGTGTTGATGTCGCCATTGAAGTTATGATGGTGTTCACTCTTCTTGGTGTCATTGGTGTTCACTATTTATTGCCAACACAGCGCAACTTCACCCCGTCATCAAGCAGTTTGCGCCATCAAAATCGTGCGCTTATTGGTCATTTTAAAAACCAACGCGTGTGGTTCGCGATGCTGATAGGAGGACTCAACTTTGCTTTGTTCGTCAACCTTTATTCCGTAATGGGTTTCCGTCTGGTGAGTGAACCTCACAATGTACCCGTCGGGTTGGCCTCACTGATCTTCATTTGTTACTTGGGAGGGACTTTCTCCTCTCGTTGTGCAGGCCACTGGAGTAAACGTTATTCCTCAATCCTCGGTATGTTCTTAGGCGCGATAGTGAGCATGACGGGAATGTGGATTGCTGCGGTTGAAAGCCTGACTGCAATGCTAGTTGGGTTGTTGCTGATAAGTTTTGGTGCCTTCTTTACTCATACCCTCGCCTACGGTTGGGTCGGTCAGAATGCCACTCGCGCCAAAGCCACCGCGACAGCGCTCTACTTAGTACACTACTACGTAGGCGGTAGCTTAGGAGGATTCTTGCTTCTTTATTGTTGGCAGCATGGAGGTTGGTCGAGTGTTCTTATGGGGGGAAGTGCCGTCTATCTAGCGATGTTTGCTGCGATTGCGTATTTGAAACACATTGCCGAAAGAAAGCATACTGACCAAACACCTGACGCTGCGAGTTTAAAGAGTAGCTAAGGTACGCTCATTTGCGTAATACCTCTCTGGTTACTTGGATAACCAACTCTGCTATGCTTGCGCTACTTTAATAAAAACCAGAAAGTCGTATGTCAACGCGTTCAACACAAAACACAGATATCGAAGCGATCACTCAACAGGTCGATCAATGGCTCAACGATGTGGTAATCGGACTCAACCTTTGTCCGTTTGCTGCCAAACCGCAACGTAATAAACAAATCAAAATCTTTGTTAGTGAAGCGACTCAAGAAGAAGCGCTTCTTGAAGATATTTTATTGCAGCTGATTGAGCTGAGTAACACAGAACCCGAACAACTTGAGACCACGTTGGTTGTGGTTCCCAACATGCTACAAGATTTCTGGGACTACAACTTTTGTATCGATTGGGTTGAAGGATTAATTAAGCAACAAAACTGGGAAGGCATTTTCCAAGTGGCGACTTTCCATCCTGATTACTGTTTTGGCGGCGCAAGACCTGATGACGACGAAAACCTGACCAATCGTTCTCCTTACCCAATCTTCCATTTGATTCGCGAAGAGAGTATGGAAAAGGTACTAAAACACTATCCTGACCCTGAATCCATTCCCGATTCAAACATCGCTCGTGTTTCCGCCCTTTCAGAGGAAGAACGTAAAAAGCTGTTCCCTTACCTATTTCGTTAAGCACCACCATTCCCCAAAGGCAGATTTATCACCAGTTAGATGCAATGCCCTTGGGGTTCAAAGTGCGGTTTGATATCATTGCCGCTTCAATCGATTCAATGGAAATTAGAATGCAACTGTCAAAGCTAACCCAAGAGATTTTTGATCACTTATACCGTGATATCACCGAGTTCCGTAGTACGTTCGACTTACCAGTCGCAGACGCTGCAAGCCTTGATGCACAAGCAGACACACTACACACCTCTTTGGCGATCGAAGAGCTAACAGAGCTAGCAGAAGCAGATTGTAAAACTGAGCAAGCAGATGCCATCGTAGACAGCGTGTATGTATTAATGGGCCGTCTCGTTCATCTTGGCCACAGCAAAGTAGAAGACAACCTGGCGATCAGCTACTTAATTGATCTTCTATTAAACGTTGCGATAAACCGTGGTATCGAATTTATTCCTTGCTGGGATGAAGTACATTCAAGCAACATGAGCAAAGTATGCCGTAACGAGCAAGAGTACTCAGAAACAGAAGCATTCTACGCAGAACAAGGCATCAAGTTGATGGCGGTGCAGAAAGGTGAATACATCATCGCGAAATGCGCCGAAGATTTCGTATCGGAAGGTAAAACCATTCGTAAAGGCAAAGTACTCAAATCTGTTTACTACCGCCCAGCAGATCTAAAACCGCTAACTCAGTAAGCGTTGAGTTTGGCTTTCTCGATTAAAAAAACGACCTCAAGTAGGTCGTTTTTTTATTGTCCCTAAATACTAATCAAAGATTAAATAAGGTTGCTCATCTACGATGACCTTTTTGACTTGAGTATTGAACACTTCCCCGAGAGCTTCTTCCGTTAGCACAGTATCGGCACTTCCTGATGAGTGCAGCACACCGTTGTTAAGCAGCAATACTTTATCTGCGTGCTTTAATGTGCGATTGAGATCGTGATTAGCAACCAATACTCCAATTCCCTGCGCCGCCATAGCGTTAATCAATTGATAGAGCAGACCCTCTTGCGCAATATCTAACGGTGCTGCTGGTTCATCCAAAATTAAAAACTGCGAAAAAGGATTAATGGTACGCCACACCTGCAAACATACACCTGCTAATCGGACACGCTGCCACTCACCACCGGATAATGTTTGAATACTGCGATGAAGCTTATCTTGCAGTTGTACCAGCTCCACCACCATATTGACGGCATCACGCACTTTAATATCCGCAATCTCAGCACCACTCGGCAGAGATAGGGCGAGATACTGAAAAACATCGACATTAAATGCTGGACGTGATTGCTGACACAAATAACCTCGAACATGTGCTTGCTCTGACAACGGTAAAGTAAGCAAGTTTTTGTTGCCAACGTACACTTCACCACTCATACCCTCTCGGTGGCTTAACGTGCCAGAAATCGCAGCCAATAAAGTGCTCTTACCTGAACCATTAGGCCCAACGACATGTACGAATTCGCCTGCTTTGCATTCAAAAGAAAGAGGCAATAATCGACTACCAACCGACATATGTTTAACGTGCATCATGACTCTTCACCAGCATCCAGATGAAAATAGGTGCGCCAATCGATGTTGTCATGACACCCAAAGGTAGCTCAGCGGAGTCCAATAACAGCCTTGCGCCGATGTCAGCAAATACAAGCAACGCAGCACCAGATATTGCAGAAAGTGGCAATAAATAACGGTTTTCCGTACCAAAAGCCAAACGCAATAAGTGCGGTACCACCAAACCAACAAAACTGATGATGCCCCCCAAAGCGACTGAACCACCCACCAAAACAGAAATGGCGAGGATCAGTTTCCAACGCATTTGATGTACATCGACGCCCAATTGGGTCGCATGAATCTCACCAAGCATCAATTTATCAAGCGACTTGCCTTTACAACATAACCAGATAAGCACTGGTAACATCACCAAGGTAACGGTATGTTGATACCAACTTGCGCCACCAATGCTGCCCATTAACCAATACATCAGTTGGCGTAGGCTAAGATCATCACTGAAGTAAAATGCCCACGTCACAATCGCGCTCGATAAAATACCCAATGCGACACCAACCAAAAGCAATCGAGCCGTCGTCAGATGCATTGCCCTTGCTATCGCTACCAAAACAAACGTGAACACCATCGAGCCTGCAATCGCTGCCAACATAAAAACAATCGGGGTGGGAAGAACAGGTGACGCGAACATGATTAAGACCATTGCTAAGCTTGCACCACCAGATATACCAAGCACGCCGGGTTCAGCCAAAACGTTCCCAAGCAACACTTGTAACGTCGCGCCAGATACCGCTAACGCAGCACCAATAATTGCCGCAGACACCAACCTCGGTAAACGCAAGTCCACCAGTAGCTTATGTTCAAATGCAGATAAAGATTGAAAAGGAGAAAGGAAAATTTCTCCGACCATCAAGTGGATGGCAGAGAGTACAGCGAGCACGATCGACATAACCATCAGGTTACGTTGCCAGCGTCGTTCCTTGTTCAGGATAAGTTGTTGAAAATCCATAGCGGCCGATAAAAACAAACGAGGCTTAACCTTACAGTTAAGCCTCGGTAAATTGCAATTAACTTCTCAAAGCAATGTTGGATTAATCGTAAACCAACTCGCCCTCTTCAAAACGGGTTTTCACTTCACAAACCATCAGAGCTGCACGTTGACCTATTGCGACATGGCGGTTCGGGAAGACAATCGCTTCGTTTTCGTTCTTCGCCATTAATGGTTTGTCGCCATCATGACCAAACACTTCGCCGTGAACAAATGAGGTGAAGTTTTCAACATTGTCGTCGAACATAAAGTCAAAGTCTTCGTTCAAACGAACGATTGTGCGACTTACGCGATACTTAATGCATGGTTTTGGTAGGTGTTCTGGCTTCGTTTCCGCAATCAAATTGCGTAAAGACAAATCAAACGCAGTCAATTTATCGAGGTCATTTTCACCAATACGAGCCACACGACCAAGCTCCATCGTCAGAGCCTGCGCACCAAAGTTCTCGGCACTGTACCAGCTAAACGTACTCGATGGTGAGTTTGACAAGAGCACAGCTTCAATGTGTGCACTGTCCAAGAAATCGATTAATGCCTTGCTTCGCACAGGATGACGAGTCTTAGGACTCACTGCAAACGTATAGTGCTTCGAGCCTCTAATCGCGCAGTGTAAATCAAGGTGCCAGCGTGTTGTCGGGTCGGTATCTTGATAAAAATCTCGAACAAGCAGCTTAAGCGTATCAGCGATGACAAGCTCTTTTGTCTGTTTGTGTTCTTTTTCGTCAAACAGACGGTTGAGGTTTTCTTCAAGGAATCGCGTGTGCGCCAGAGTGGATTCTGGATGAGCGATAATGAACAGACAACGGGTATCGACCGTCTGGAACCCAGATTCTATGTCTTGAATAATGGAATCCACCAGCTCCATCGGTGCGGTTTCATCTCCGTGAACCCCACAAGAGATGATGACGTTCTTCGTATCCTGAGTATAGTTCTCAGGGATCACTTCTAGTACACCACGCTGATAGAGTTTAAGTTTTACACCGTTAGAAAGCACCTGCTCCGCTGGTGCAACATCGATATGAACATCTAACGTGTCAGTTAAAAACGATTGGCGAAAGAGAGACTTCGTCATGCGTTACTCCTTAATAGCACGGCGGGTATGTTAATAAATTGTACAAAGGATTTTTGTTGCTGCGATCTCACTTATGAGTAGAAATCACTATTTCCCTCGAAAATCCGATACCTTTTCGCGCCAGGCACTCAAATCAAGCATTGAGGCGTTTAATTTTTAAACAATTACAAAGTGTTAGGGCTGTGAACTTTACCACAGCCCTGATTAAGATCATTATGATTTGATCAAATTTTTGTAGCTATAAAGCAGATTATGCATCAACACTGCGAAAAACTTAGCCGCGCTGTGCGAGCAAACGCTCAAACTCATCGACTTTTTCACGCACTAGCTCAACGCTCTGCTGCCAAAACGTTGGTTGAGTTAAATCCATCGATAGATGCTTTTCGACAACATCTTCCGCCATCATGCAGCCAGTATCGCGCAGCAAATTGATGTAATCGGTGTAAAACGCTTCGCATTTGGTTTCTCGCTGTGCATAAATACCCTTGCTGAATAAGAAACCAAACAGGTATGGGTAGTTATAAAAACTCACACTATCGATAGAAAAGTGCAGCTTGCTTGCCCAGAAGTACGGATCCGGCTCGCTCATTACGTCGCCATACCATTCTTTCCAAGTTTCAGACATCAACTCACAGAATTCATCTGCGGTTAACTCTCCATCCTGGCGGCGTTCATAGAACGATTTCTCAAACTCATAGCGGACCGGAATGTTGATCATTAAAGCTAGCGCAGATGACAACTCTTCCCACAACATCTCTAGCTTTTCATCGACGCTCTCCGCTTTCGAAATCAAATGATCACGAACGATGTTTTCTGCAAAAATAGAGGCGGTTTCTGCTAACGTCATTGGATAGTAAGTTTGGCAAAGTGGCAAATCACGAATAACCCAGTTATGGAACGCATGGCCAAGTTCATGTGCAAGAGTCATCAGGTCTGAGCGACTGCCACTCCAAGTCATAAACACAAGTGGTGTTCGCGTTGCTGGCAGTTTGGTGCAGTATGCGCCAAGACGCTTGTTGGTATTAGGGGCGGCATCAATCCAACCATTTTGTACCATCAAACGGACAAACTCCGACATCTCAGGATTTACTGTTTCAAATGCTTCACAAATAACATCAATCGCTTCATCAAAGTCGTAAACCTTCGCTTCACCGCTCAAGGCGGGTATAGCTGCCAGATGATTCCAAGGTTTCATCTCATCCAGACCATGTACTTGCGCCATCAATAAACCCGCTTTCTGACCAATAGCTCGACTGTCTTTGGCTACTGTCATCATCGCATTTAAAGTTTCAGCTTGGATTCGGCTACCATGCAAGCTCGGCTCTAGGAAGTGAACTTCACGCTTCGTCGAACGCTTTTTGTTTTCAGTTAAACGCCATCCTGCCAACGCATTCAAAATTGCAGCGAATGATTCTTGGTGCATTTGCATTGCATCTTGTATGCCTCGCCACGCAGCTTCTTGGCGCTCAAATTCAGACCCATAAAGGATGCTTGCCGCTTGAGAAAACCCAAGCTCTTCACTCTTACCATCTGCATACTCAAGCTTCACTTTCAATGAGCCAGTCAGGTTATCGTATAGGTTACCCCAAGCCGATTTACCATCCACACTCATCGCAGCCAGTAACTGTTCTTCTGCGTTGCTAAGACGAGTATCCGCCAACTTTCTGGAGTTCAAGATAGAAAAAGCTTGCCCACTGATATCAGGGTTCTCATGGTCTAACACGCGCAAGATAAACTCTTCGTCGGCGTGCGTTAGTGTCAAATCAAAGGGACTGAACGCTTGGGAAAGCTCCGAAAAGATGCGGGTCATTTTACCAAGTAACGATTTCGCTTCGGCGTTTGTTGCATCAACAGAAGCATAACAACTCGCAAAATTTGCAACTGTGCCCGCTAAACGACTCGCGGCTTCATTGGTCAAAATCGCATTTTGCATGATCTCTACGTTGCCGCAATCTGCTGATTGTTTATTCAAAAGATCAATACATTGTTCCACAAGAGCAATATCGTCTTGAATTCGTGGGTCAGAAAGGTCGTTGTAAACGATGGACAAATCCCAACTCGGCGTTGTCATTTCTATATTTCCTTTTTATGTAACTGAGTCAATTTTCGCTTCCTGCACCTAGCAGATGGGCTTCCACTGACATCTTCCGTGACTATGCCCATAAGCAGTATCGCTTTGGGCATTTTAATATTTATAAATTAACGAGTTAAAAGAGGTACGCCAATCGAACGCACCGAGGCGTAAATTTGCTCATCTATGGTAATTGTTATATGCGTGACAGAAGCGTTTCCTATCGACAACGTCGAATACCACTTGGGGTTACGCCAATCTAACTCCAATACATGAGCAAGAATCATACGAATGACGCCACCATGCGTGACGATAAGTAGATTGTCATTGATATCGTTGATGATTTGAGACCAAACGCGACATATGCGCTCAGAAAATGTGCTTAAGCTCTCAGCGTTCGGCAACGTATGTTGTGCTGGCGATAGCCAAAAAGCATCTAGCTTTTTCCACTGCTCAGTGAGCATATCAAAAGGCATACCATCAAAATCACCAAATGCCATCTCTTGTAAAGATTCATCCGTCATTACTGGTAATAATTGCTGTTCAGCAATTATATTTGCCAGTTCTTGACAACGTGAAAGAGGAGAACAAATCACTCCACCCACACTTCGTCCACTCTCGATCCAAGCCCGAGCAATGCTTTCTTGGTCAGCAGGCGTAACTTTTACATCTGTTTGGCCATGGAGTCCTGGTGGAGCATCTACTTTTCCATGACGCACAAGATAGATATTGAGTGTTTTCATTTTGTTCCATCCTACTCTTTAAGAACCAACGGCAAACCAGCAGCAACAAAGGTAACACGATGGCAAACACTGGCTAGTTTTTGATTCATCCGTCCTGCATTATCCACAAAGTAACGACTAACCGCCCCCAAAGGCACAATGCCCATTCCAACCTCGTTAGAGACGAATATTAACGTCGCATCTGAGCCACGTACCACCTGTATAAGCTTTTCAATTTCTGCTTCTAGCTTCTCATTGGAACATTCATCACCTAACTCAAATATCCAATTATTGAGCCACAAGGTTAAACAATCGACCAATACAACATCGGTGTTAGCGAAATTTGTCAGTAACTCAGATAAATGAAGGGGGCATTCATGCTCTTGCCACTCGCCCCCTCGTTGCTTTTGATGATGCGCTATTCGCTCTCTCATTTCTTGGTCAAATGGCAGCGCGGTTGCAACATAATGTAATGAGTGTTGAGAAGTGGTCGATAATTGCTTGGCTGTTTTTTCCGCCAAATGCGACTTCCCAGAGCGCGCGCCACCGAGTATCAATTGCTTCATGAGATGTGATAAAACCCAATCATAGTGAGATAAACAAGCAGTTCCGATAGCTGCTGCGCTGCGCCAAGGCAATCCCCCGTAAAGCCGCCAATTCGCTTGGTTAACCAACGTTTGAACATCAAACGAAATACCACGAGAACAAGCGATATAAAGATCGCCTGCGTGATACCAAGCACAAGCAATGTTATGCCACCAGTAAACAACAAAATGGAGACTTCTAAAGAAGACTGGCTATTTGCCAGCGGTTTACTTTTCGACGTATCACTGTCACTGACATAAGGCATGTCATAAATAAGCGTCGCGGCTAGTGCTCGGCTTGCGGTATAAGCGACGACAATGACCAACCAAAACTGCGGCAAGTTAGCCAGTTCACTCCAAAAAACATACTTAGCCAATAACGCCATAATGAGAGTGGCTGCACCATAAGTGCCAATGCGGCTGTCCTTCATAATAGAGAGGCGTCGCTCTACGGTCATGCCACCGCCAATGCCATCCGCCATATCGGTCAAGCCGTCTTCGTGAAATGCCCCAGTTAACAATAAGCTAAACACCATCGTTAATACTATGGCAACCGATTCTGGGAAAAGAATTGAGGTGAGCGAAAATACCAGAGCACAAAGCGCTCCAAGTACGAGACCAACTAACGCGAAATAACGTCCGGCCTGATTCATGCGTTCTTCACTGTATGGCAACGCTTGGGGTACGGGTAAGCGACTAAAAAAACTGATAGCTAATAGAAACAACTCCCACTGGTATCTTAACGATGACGGCGTGACGTTCTCAGAATTATCAGGGACTGACACTATACTGTAACTCCTGCACTCTCAAAGCTCGCCATCTTGTTGTAAAACTGGGCAGCAGCTTTTAACAAGGGTAAGGCAAGAGCGGCTCCGGTTCCCTCCCCTAATCGTAAACCAAGATCGAGTAGAGGTTCTGCTTTTAGGTACTCTAATACAAACTTATGTCCATTTTCTTCGGAGCGGTGGGCAAACAACATGTATTCGCGTGCTTCTTCGTCTAGCAACGTTGCTATATACGCAGCAACCGATACGATAAACCCATCCACTAAAACTGGAGTTTTAAGCCGCTTGGCTTCTAAAAAAGCACCTACCATTTGTACGATTTCAAAGCCTCCAACCTGTGCGAGAATCGCTTTAGTATCAAGACCTCGACATCGGTTCACGCCCTGTGCCACTAGTTTATATTTACGACTCAACTGCTGTTGATTGATTCCTGTACCGACACCAACACAATAGTCAATATCTAATGAACTCAGCGCCGATAACAGTGCGGAAGCCGAACTGGTGTTACCAATGCCCATCTCACCGAACATCAATAGATTTGAGCCAGACAAAATGGTTTGCTCAGCAATCTTCGCACCATACTCTAAACCTAGCGCCACTTGTTCTGGGGACATCGCTGATTGTTTAGAGAAATTAGCCGTACCGTTACCCAACCGTTGTTCAACCAAGTTTGGATGAAACTTAAATTCTGGAACCAGCACATCAATAGGTGCCAACATGCCGCAATCTATTACTTTGAGTTGGATGCCATTGATGTCGCAAAAGCAGTTGATGGCTGCGCCGCCGGCGAGAAAGTTAGCCACCATTTGCTGAGTGACTTCGCTTGGCGCAATACTTACGCCCTCCTCTGCAACGCCGTGATCTCCAGCAAATACCAGCATGCTCGGTTTACAGATAGCGATGGAATCAACTGGCTGAGGTTTATCCTGACTTTGAATAAGAGCTAGCTGTAGTGCCACCTTTTCCAATAAGCCTAAAGAACCGACGGGTTTGGTTTTGTTATCTATGCGCGCTTGTATCTCCACTGCAAAAGAGTCATCCATTTTTTACGTTCCTTTGATGTTGTCTGGGTGAGAGGTGTTCCATTGATTAAGAAATCTTGCTCAGCCCCAGTTTTGAGCGTCCACTATTGTATACCCTTGCATCCGCTTGGGGCAGCGCTAATCAGATTTCTGTTAGGAAAGTCTACTGAGTTCGCAGAGCGTCTCACCTTTCGAGCATTCGATTATAAGTAACTCCTTGAAATCCGCTACAATAGCTTAGGCTATATTCCCATATAGGAGAAAGGACATGGATAACAACACCTGCGCCATCATCGCTGGGGCAACTGGCTTAGTCGGTTCAAAAGTCATTACAAACCTCATAAATCAATCAGGTGTTGGTACCTTGTATTATCTTTCTCGCCGCCCACTCGATGGCGTCCTAGATGCGGACAATAAGCTTGTTCCTCTCATTGATGCCGACCTCTCTATCCACCAATGGGATGATAACCAACCAACACCGACCATCGGCTTTATTTGTTTAGGCACAACTCTTAAGCAAGCAGGCAGTAAGGATAATTTACGTAGAGTAGATGTTGATCTGGTGTGTAAAGTCGCCCAACAGATGAAAACGATCGGAGTCAAACGCCTTGCGGTTGTTTCTAGCCTTGGTGCAAATAGTAAATCACCATCCCATTACTTAGCCTGTAAAGGACAAATGGAACAAAGAATCGAAGCTATGGGTTTTGAGGAAATCGTGTTTGTTCGCCCAGGCCCGCTTGTTGGTCAACGTCAAAGCCCAAGAACGGACGAGAAGTTAGTGCAAACTCTGTTTAAGGTAATTCGCCCATTCATGCTTGGCAAACTGTCCAACTTTTTACCTATTCGAGCGGAAGATGTCGCCAAAGCGATGATTTATCAACTTTTCAGTTATCAAGAAGACTCGGTGGTTTACTTACAAAGGCAAGAAATGCGTGACTTACTGCATCACTACGAATAACCATTTTGTACATTTAACGTGCTAATTCACACTCTCACGCGACTTAGATCTCGTTTTTATATTCATTTTAGATCTAGCTAATACCCGTTTGTCATTTTTAAAGTTATATCGCGAGCGTTATCTTACGCCCCATAAACAAATCCGTATAAAACCCCGTATAAAAAACAACCGCCATTTCGGCAGGTTGATAAGGTCAGATTATGAATTTTGCAGTGATAGCCTCTCTAGCCGTCTTTGTTGGCATATTGTTCTTTCTATTTAACCAACAACAAAAGAAACACACACTTTCTCGTCTCGTTTTAATCGGTCTTGTTACTGGTTCTCTTTTTGGTCTTGCTTTGCAACTCATTCACGGTGAAGGCAACAGCGCAATTGCTCAAACACTTGAATGGGTAGGCATTGTAGGCAGTGGCTACGTTGGTCTACTGAAAATGGTCATCATGCCACTAGTATTGGTATCGATGATCTCTGCAGTTGTTAAATTGGAGAAAGGTGGATCATTAGGTAAAATTTCTGGCCTGACCATCTCTGTTCTTCTAGTAACGACTGCAATTGCTGCACTTATCGGTATCTTGGTGACAACAACATTTGGCCTGTCAGCAGAAGGGTTAACTGAAGGTGCTCGTGAAACCGCTCGTATCGCCGTTTTAGAAAGCCGTGCTGGTACAGTAAGTGACCTGACTATTCCTCAAATGCTAGTTAGCTTCATTCCAACCAACCCATTTGCTGATCTAACAGGTGCTCGCTCGACCTCAATTATCGCTGTCGTTATCTTCGGTGTATTAACCGGTATCGCCGCTCGTAAGGTGATGATGGAAAAAGCAGAGTTAGAATCACCGATTCGTACTTTCGTAGAAGCAGCTCAATCAATCGTTATGCGATTAGTGAAGATGATCATGGCGTTAACGCCATACGGCATCGCAGCACTGATGGCAAAAGTGGTAGCGACATCAAGCGCAGGCGACATCCTAAACCTACTTGGCTTTATTGTGGCGTCTTATGTTGCTATCGCTCTGATGTTTGTTGTTCACGGCGTATTAGTCTCGTTTGTCGGCGTTAGCCCTGCGGAATACTTTAAGAAAATCTGGCCTGTACTGACCTTCGCGTTTACATCTCGTAGCTCAGCAGCAACGATCCCACTAAACGTAGAAGCGCAAATCACCAAGCTTAACGTTCCACCAGCGATTGCAAACCTATCAGCATCGTTTGGTGCCACTATCGGCCAAAACGGCTGTGCGGGTATCTATCCTGCAATGCTGGCAGTGATGGTAGCTCCGACAATGGGTATCAACCCTCTGGATCTGCACTTTATCCTGTCATTGATTGCGATTATCACCATCAGCTCATTTGGTATTGCAGGTGTAGGCGGCGGTGCAACGTTTGCAGCATTGATTGTTCTTCCTGCAATGGGCTTACCTGTCACCATCGCGGCGCTGCTTATCTCTATTGAACCATTGATCGATATGGCGCGTACCGCACTGAACGTTTCAGGATCAATGACTGCGGGTACAATTGCTAGCCGAGTGCTGAAGTCACCAGAAAGCGAAACAGCATTGGAAGAAACACGAGCGTAAAGCTCAAACTACTTCCCAAGCTATAAAACGTAAAATATCAAGCCGATGGTTCGCCATCGGCTTTTTCATTTTCAAAAATTCAACTTGCATCTTTCGTTGCTAGTCAAGGCGTTGAATGGTCTAATACTGTCATCGGTTTTGTAAACGGTAAGCAGAATGCACCAAGATAATCAGCCCACTTTTTTCTTCTTTGATTATGAGACATGGGGAACCAACCCCGCGAAAGATCGCCCAAGCCAGTTTGCTGGTGTTCGTACAGATGAAAACTTTAATATCATCGGCGAGCCTTTAGTCATGTACTGTCAACCACCGGCTGATTATCTTCCGTCTCCTGAAGCTGCACTTATTACTGGTATTACTCCGCAAAAAACGGTTCAAGAAGGCCTTTCTGAGCCTGAGTTTATCGCTAAGATTCACGCTGAACTCGCGAAACCAAATACCACCAGTTTAGGCTACAACAGCATTCGCTTTGATGACGAAGTGACACGTTATACTTGTTATCGCAACTTTATCGATCCATACGCATGGAGTTGGCAAAACGGTAACTCGCGTTGGGATTTACTCGATGTATTACGCGCGTGCCATGCCCTTCGCCCAGAAGGCGTAGAGTGGCCAGAAAACGAAGATGGCTTTACTAGTTTTAAATTAGAGCACTTGTCTGTTGCTAACGGCATAGAACATAGTAACGCGCACGATGCGATGGCAGACGTGATTGCGACTATCGAAATGGCAAAGAAAGTAAAAGCAGCGCAACCAAAATTGTTTGACTACTTCTTTTCTATGCGCCAAAAGCGTAAGCTCAATGAATTAGTCGACATCGTCAACATGACGCCGTTGATGCACGTTTCAGGCATGCTAGGGCGCGAATGCCAGTACACTAGCTGGATTGTGCCTGTTGCTTGGCATCCAACCAATAACAATGCTGTTATCACCATCGATTTAGCGAAAGACCCTCAACCTATTCTTGAGCTATCCGCAGAAGAGCTACACGAAAGACTCTACACTAAGCGAGAAGATCTTGGTGAATTGCTACCAGTGCCAGTTAAACTAGTTCATTTGAACAAATGCCCTATTCTCGCCCCTGCAAAAACGTTAACGGCTGAAAATGCAGAGTCTATTGGCATTGATCGCCAGCAATGTCTCGCTAATCTCGCTTTGTTGCGCCAACATCCTGAAATTAGAGAAAAGTTGATTAGCCTCTTTTCAGTCGAGCGTAAATTCGATAAAAGTGATGACGTCGATACGCAACTTTACGACGGATTCTTCTCTCCGGCCGATCGCGCAGCCATGGATATCATTCGAGAAACCGACCCGAACAATCTTGCCGCATTGGACATTGAATTTGATGACAAGCGCATTAAACCTCTATTGTTCCGCTATCGTGCGCGTAACTTCCCAGGCACATTAGACGAGCAAGAACAGAGACGCTGGGCATTACACTGTCGAGAAGTGTTTGAAAGCCAAATTGAAGAGTACATGCTGAATTTAGAAAACTTAGTTCACGAACATGAAAGTGACGAAAAGAAGATTGCGATATTAAAATCCGTGTACCGTTATGTAGAGAGCTTAGCTTCTTAACTCCTCCTAATACAAGCGCACCTTATGGTGTGCTTGTTGTTTATATACTGTCAAAATGATTAAAGAACGATTCTTACAACTGATCCAACTGCTCATTTCAATCTTCCTCATCATGGGGGCACTTGGCATCGGAATTACCATTCAAAAGTTCACTGGCGTTTCCGTCCCAGGAAGTGTCATCGGTATGCTGGTACTGTTTTTCTCCATGACTCTTGGGCTTGTAAAGGTCGATTGGGTCAAACCGGGCGCCACGCTATTTATCCGCTACATGATTTTGTTGTTCGTTCCTATTAGCGTGGGATTAATGCAACATTTCGATATGCTACTCGCTAATGCCCTCCCTATCATTGCTAGCGCAGTTGGAGGCTCACTCATTGTACTAGTCAGCCTCGCTTGGCTGCTGGACTACTTGCTAAAGGAGAAGCACTGATATGTGGTTAGTTGTTACCATTGCGGTTTTTCTTGTCGCGCGCCAAATCGCAATCAAACTGAATAATCCTCTAGCAAATCCTTTGCTGATCAGTATTGCAGTGCTCATTCCTTTACTTACTTACTTAAATGTACCGTTTGAAACGTATTATGCGGATAACGAAGGGATCAGTTTTTTACTTCAACCAGCCGTAGTTGCTCTGGCTTACCCGTTATATGAACAACTACCACAGATTAAAGCAAACTGGCGAATCATCACTTTTGCTTGCACAGTAGGCAGTGTGATGTCGATGATGACAACCACCTTGATCGCAGTCGCTTTCAAAGCGGATATCAGTTTAATCGCAAGTCTAGTGGGTAAATCCGTCACTACGCCAATAGCAATGGAAATTTCGAGTCACCTCGGTGGTGAAGCTGCCGTTGCGGCGATCTTGGTTCTGATTGTTGGTTTATTGGGCGCGATTTTGGCATACCCAATTTACAACTTAATTGGAATTAAACACCCGATTGCACGTGGCCTAACAATGGGTACCGTGTCTCATGCCTTAGGCACCGCGACATGTGCAGAGAAACAGCCCATTGATGCCGCGTTCTCATCACTCGCATTGGTTTTATGCGGCATCATCACTTCTATTTTGGCTCCAAGCTTTTTTGCTTTGGCTGTCTGGCTATATCAATAGTTAAGTGCTCTCGGTCTGCCCTCCTTCCGGCAGGCCGTGGCCTTCCCGTTTCTTCCTTATCCCTTCCAGAATTCTGTATTACCTCATCTAACAACCCGTTCTAGTAAGATCGTTAAGGCACTCTGACGAGATACACACTAATAACTTCAACATTCAGTGCAATATTACTGACTCAACGTTGCTTAGATATCTAGGAATAACGTTGTGTGGACATGTAGGCATCGTAATTAACATATCCCAGCGTCTTGGTTATATGAATATATACTGATATGGTTAATTGTGAGACGGAGATAACGCTTCACGTCAGTGCAATCGAATACATGTGTGAGCTCACTCTAATTATGTAACAGAATTATCAATTGCATTATTTATCGTGATCTAACGCACGGAACATTTCTATCCTTCACATAGAATAACTGTCCATGCAATAACAAGGATTCAACATGAAAAGTCGCATTGAACAGGCGCTAGCAGGCGCTCCAGAAGCACTTTCCAAACAACTTGCTCCTATCATCCAAGCTGATGATTTTGATGCTACGCTTTCAGTTCAACAGTTTGAGCAGTTGCTTTCAGCTACCGGTCTATCAGATAAAGAGCTTCGTGTTGCTCTACTTCCTTTTGCCGCAGCATATTCCTATGCTCCTCTTTCTGAATTTTATGTCGGTGCTATCGTTCGTGGTCTCTCAGGTCGCCTTTACTTCGGTGCCAACATGGAATTCTTTGGTGTTCAGTTAGGTCAAACGGTTCACGCAGAGCAGTCTGCAATTAGCCACGCTTGGATGAAAGGTGAACGTGGTATTAAAGATATCACCATTAACTTCAGCCCATGTGGTCACTGCCGTCAGTTCATGAACGAGTTATCTACCGCAAACGAGCTTAAAATCCAGCTTCCAGAACGCGAAGAAAAGTCGCTGCATGAATACCTACCTGAAGCCTTTGGACCAAACGATCTCGGTATCGAATCCGGCTTAATGGCAGAAGTAAAGCATCAGTTCTCATGCGATGATGAAGATACTCTAATTCAAAGCGCTGTTGAAGCGATGAACATGAGCCACTCACCATATACCAACAACCTGAGTGGCTTAGCATTAGAAATGGCTAGCGGCCGTGTATTCCAAGGTGCTTATGCGGAAAATGCAGCATTTAACCCTAGCTTGCCGCCATTACAAGTTGCGCTGATCCAGGTACTACTTGCGGGTGAAACTTTTGACAATATCAAAGCCGCTGCTCTGGTAGAAAACTCAGAAGGCAAGATCAGTCATTTGGCTGATACGCAATCAACGTTAGAAGCGTTGAATCCAGATATTCCACTTAGTTTTTTCAACGTATAAGCGACAATTTCAGTATAAAAAGCTCTACTGCATGTAGAGCTTTTTTATTGCCTAAAAACCAAGAGCAAACGTTTGCTTTGTCATAAAACTTCAGTATGATCTCCTGCAATTTCTGTCTCACCACTCTATTTTGTAAGGGAACACTATGTTTGGCACTGCAACCAGCGCAAATGCTACCCGTGTATTACTTTTAGGCTCTGGCGAACTCGGTAAAGAAGTCGCAATTGAATGTCAGAGACTTGGTTTAGAAGTGATTGCTTGTGATCGCTATGCTAATGCTCCAGCGATGCAAGTTGCTCACCGTAGTTACGTCATCGATATGTTAGATGGAAGCGCCTTAGAAGAAGTTATTACGAAGGAACAACCTACTTACGTCGTACCTGAAATCGAAGCTATCGCAACCGACAAACTGGTAGAGCTTGAAGAAAAAGGGCTGAATGTTGTTCCAACCGCTAAGGCAACCAAGCTAACAATGAATCGTGAAGGTATCCGACGTTTGGCTGCAGAAGAACTAGAACTGACGACATCACCTTATCGTTTTGCAGATACTTTTGAAGACTTCAAAGCCGCGGTTGAGCATGTAGGCATCCCGTGCGTAGTAAAGCCAGTTATGAGCTCTTCAGGTAAAGGGCAAAGTGTCATCAAGACCGAAGACGACGTTGCAAAGGCATGGGATTACGCACAGGAAGGCGGACGTACGGGGGCAGGTCGCGTGATCGTGGAGGGTTTTATCGACTTCGATTACGAAATCACTTTATTGACTGTAAGAGCCGTTGACGGTGTGCATTTCTGTGCTCCAATTGGCCATCGTCAGGAAGATGGCGACTACCGCGAATCATGGCAACCACAAGCCATGTCAGAAAACGCAGTAAAAGCAGCAGAATACACGGCAGAGAAAGTAGTCAACGCACTCGGTGGCTACGGCATCTTTGGTGTAGAGTTATTTGTTAAAGGCGATAAGGTCATTTTCAATGAGGTCTCTCCTCGCCCACACGATACAGGCATGGTCACTATGATTTCTCAGGAAATGTCAGAGTTTGCTCTCCACGTACGTGCATTTACCGGAATGCCGATTAATAATATCGTACAATATGGTCCATCTGCGTCGGCCGTTATTCTTGGTCAAGGGACTTCTACAAACATTCGCTTTGACAACCTAACCAAAGCCTTAGCTCAACCTCAAACGCAAGTTCGTCTATTCGGCAAGCCAGAAATCGATGGTCGCCGTCGTTTAGGTGTTGTCCTTACGCGACGAAAAACCACCGAAGAAGCCGTTCAAGATGCTGTTGAAAGTGCTTCAAAAGTTAATATCACTTATTAAATACGAACCACTTATACAAAAATAGCGCAGCTCAAATTGCTGCGCTATTTCGTTTTACAAACCAAAAAAACCTATTCACTCTCGATTAGGTACACTTCTTCAGAGAAGCGACTTAAGCCTTTTTTCGCAATTTTAGGATGGTTTTCATCAGCTTCATCTACGTTCAAACAGGTAACTTTGTAACCTGAAAATAACTGCTCAATCTCTTCGACTGGCACACTAAATGGAGGTCCCGCCATCTCTGCTTGAGGATAGTTGAGTGTAACAAGCAAAATACGACCACCTGGATTCAAAAGTTGCTTGAGACGCTCTACATACTCATCTCTCATATCTTGCGGTAAAGCAACCAACGCGGCGCGATCATAAATGATATCGGCTTGAGATACTGGTGCAGTGAAAAAGTCCCCAGTATAAATAGAGAGTTCATCAAATTGATAAAGCTCGTGCATACCATTAACAGGCGTCACGGTTGGCGTATAAAAATGTTCAGCAAAAAAGGCACGAACAGCGATATGGCTCAGCTCAACACCTTCAACTGAATCATGCTTCATCGCTAACCAAATCAAGTCTTCTGACTTTCCACACAAAGGCACTAACACTTTGTCTTCACGCTTTGGGTTTGTGTGTTGCCAATATGCAGGTAATAGCGGGTTTACATCTTCCAAGTGAAATCCGATTTGATTACTGGCCCATTTATTATGCCAAAACTCTTGGTCTCTCATTTTACTTTCTACTTGTCGGCTGATTTTCATTTTGAGAAGTAAGACTAACGATTTTTTTCAATTTGTCTATGCCGTTCATCTTTGGTTAATACAGCGGTGGTAGGATGTAAACGTTCTTATAGGAACCACGCCTTTATCTGATAAACAGAATAAAGAAAAGAGAAATGGTGATCTAACGCACGATTCCACTTCAAGACAAAACTGAAACCTTGGAATCTTTCGTAATGACCCCATTAATAAGTTAGTACCTGATTTGCCGAACTTAGCGACCTTTATGTTCCCTATTTTCTAAGTACAAGCAAGTTAAGGAGAGTGAATGAGCTTATTTCTTCGTACTACAGCATTGATGCTTTTGGTACTTAGCCGTGCGCCGGCATTTGCCGCACTTCCAATTACCCCAGCGCCGAGTGGCGATCAAAATCGTTCAACAAGTCAAAACGAAGTTTGTTCGAAACTCTTTAAACATAGCCTTAGCGGCTTGTATGGTATTCAGTCAATCGACGCAACTCCAACTCAGCCATACACTGACTTCGACATTCTTTACAGCAAAGCTCACCAAGCACAATTTGAGCTTGAAACTATCTGTAAAAGTACCGCACTTCTTAATGATGCTCAGCCATACTTCGCAGGCGTAAAGTCCAAACAACGAGCAGAAGAAAAAATAGCTTTGGAGTTAGATGGAAAAGTCGAACGCATTACTGACCTAGCCCGTGCCACGATTGTTGCTGAAGACGTCGCGAGCTTAGTCTCCATTTATGAAACCTTAGAGCGTGAAACAACAATTGTTAAAGTAAAAAATCGCTTCAAAAAACCTGGTCCTTCAGGCTATAGAGACTTGAACTTACTCGTTCGTTTACCAAAGACAAATCTAGTTGCCGAAGTTCAACTGCACTTAAAAGCCATCGCAGATGTGAAAAGCGGTCCTGAACACGACCTATACGAAAAAATCCAGAAACTAGAACGCCAAGCGATGATGGAGAAACGCGAACTAAGCGAACTAGAACTCGCTTCTATTCGCAACATGCGTGCACAGTCTAAAAACTTGTACCAACAAGCATGGCAACCATACTTAACAACGCACCTAGAAGCAGCGTAATCCATATCATTAAGATATACTCAAAAACAGAAAAACCACCGCATTGCGGTGGTTTTCGTTTATATGCGACACAAGTTTTACGCAAAAAAAAGACCACGCCTTAGCGTGATCCATTTATTCGGCTTACTGTACTTTCTTCAGGTTTTCTACACGAGCTTTTAACTTCTGACCCGGGCGAAAAGTCACTACACGTCGAGCAGTAATTGGAATATCTTCACCGGTTTTCGGGTTACGACCAGGTCGTTCATTCTTGTCACGAAGATCAAAGTTACCAAAACCTGACAGTTTTACCTGTTCGCCACTTTCCAGTGCCTTACGAATCTCTTCAAAGAACACTTCCACCGTTTCCTTGGCGTCCCGCTTACTAAATCCTAATTTATCAAACAGGTTTTCTGCCAGTTCGGCTTTTGTGAGCGCCATAAAACTTTCCTCAAAGCTATGTTAAACAATGCTACGTTAGTGTAGCGCCAGAGCAGTTTTACCCTACCAATTCAACAACATATCGGGGTTACATCAGGAAGTGTATGACAAGCTTATGATTTTCGCCAACTTTTTTCTTGGCGAACAAAAGGAATAGCACTATGTAAATTATTGTTAAACGCCAACATTTTGATATTTTTGTTTTTGTTTTCTCTTTAATAGGAAAAACATCCAGCTGATAAAACTAAAAGTAGTTTAAATATCAACATTAATCACTATTTAATAAAAATATCAGAGATTGGTTATTTAACAGACACTTGACATAGAACTTGTCGTAAATTCAGTGATTTGTATGTAACTCGATACGTAACAATTGAACTAAATGGTATGACCACCTGGCTTTGCAACTGTGCTTAGAAAGCTTGATTAAACCCACGCTTCTCACTGTTCAGCGATGACGCAATATATAAAGGTTGATAATGTGGTTCTTCGTGTATCTCCACATTAGCTCCTTACACTTCATCTAGGCGACCATGATTAATCAAATCATAAATATTCTTTTCCCTGTTTTTGCTCTTGTCGGCGCCGGCTATTTGGTAGGTCGTTACATCAAGCCTGACTTTCGTCCAATCAACCGCATTAACATTGAGGTTTTCACACCTGCGCTGGTGTTTTCTTCGCTCGTTAACATGCCGTTAGACTCGAATCAGGGACCACTCCTTTTTGCAGCAATTGTCGCGGTTTTGGTTCCCGCACTACTAATGATCCCAGTATGTCGATTGACGTCACTGTCGTTTAAAACCTGGGCACCACCACATATGTTTCGCAATAGCGGAAACCTTGCTATTCCTTTGTTTACCTATACGTTTGGAGAAATTGCGCTATCCTCAGCAGTACTGCTATTTGTCGTGTCAGCATGCTTGCACATTAGTTTAGGTGTAATGCTACTTAGTAATGGCAACCCTTTTAAGCAAATAGTCAAGATGCCAATCTTTTTAGCTGCGTCGTTGGCTCTGTTTCTCAACGTGTCAAATGTGGGTGTATGGGCACCTTTATACGAAGCGACTGCTCTACTTGGCCAAGCGGCGGTACCCGTGATGCTTTTATCCCTGGGGGCGCAAATGTGTCATTTAAGAGTGGACGGTTTAAAGGTTGGTGTATTGTGTACCGTGCAGTCGCTTGCAACTGGGGCGGTTGCATTTGCACTTATTTATTGGTTAATTCCCCTTCCAACGATGCAATTGCAAATGATGGTACTCTTCACAATGCTGCCACCAGCCGTCATGAATTACCTATTTGCGGAAAGGCTGAATATAGAGCCCATGAAAGTGGCGTCAATGGTACTATTTGGCAACTTTTTCAGTATTATTACGCTCCCACTTCTGCTTAGCTATACCCTCTCACTCGCCGCCTAGCTGCCAATAAACTTGCGTTAGCGTCTGTTGGCGGAAAAACGATATATGCCAAATCTCGATTAAGCGTTACCTCAAGTTTGGTCCAGATTTTTGAGGTTGTGGGAGTTGACGTAAACGGCCTAGTACGTGAATCACAATAAGATAATGCTCAACATAAAAAAACCCTGCCGATTTGACAGGGTTTTTAGTTTCTTAAGAGAGATAGTTCGTCTAACGATTAGTCACGTAGAGCAGCACCAAACTTCTCAGAAACGTGAGCAACGATAGCGTCAACCGCACCTGCGATATCTGCATCTTCAAGCGTGCGCTCAACTGATTGTAGAGTCAAAGCGATTGCTAGGCTCTTCTTACCGTCTTCAACGCCTTTACCTACGTACACGTCGAACAGCTTCGCATCTTTAAGGAACTCGCCACCTTGCTCTAAACAAGCATTAACGATGTCACCAGATGCTACCGCTTCGTCCACAACTACAGCGATATCACGACGGTTTGATGGGAATTTAGAAAGCTGAACCGCTTCTGGGATCACTTTACTGTTGATTGCAGACCATTCGATTTCGAATACGATAGTACGACCGTTTAGACCGAACTTACGCTCAAGCTCAGGGTGAACGGTACCGATCACGCCTACTTCTTTGCCGTCTACGATGATTGCCGCAGATTGACCTGGGTGAAGTGCTGGGTTAGCTTTTTTGCTTTCAGGTGACAGTGCTGCGAAAGAGTACGCTTTTTCGTTCGCAGATAGCTCTAGAATCGCTTCTAGATCGCCCTTAAGGTCGAAGAAATCAACAGTGTTAGTTTCGATATCCCAGTGCTCTTCACCACGAGTACCAGCAATAACACCTGCAAGCATAGGCTCTTGGCGCATGCCGTTTTCTGCAGATTCACATGGGATGAAACGTAGGCCGTATTCGAATAGACGAACACGTGGCTGTTGACGCTTCTGGTTGTGAACAACCGTGTTCAGCAGACCTTGGATAAGACCAAGACGCATTGCTGACATGTCTGCAGAAATTGGGTTTGGAAGCACTAGAGGCTCAACACCAGGTACAACTAGCTTTTGTTGCTCAGGCTCAACGAAGCTGTATGTAATTGCTTCGTGGTAACCACGGTCAACAAGAAGATCACGAACGCGTTTCAGTGGAAGATCCGCTTCAACGTGGTTGTGCATCTTAAGTGCTGCAGCTGGGTGTTGGTTAGGAATGTTGTCGTAACCGTAGATACGGCCAACTTCTTCAATCAGGTCTTGCTCGATAGCGATATCGAAACGCCATGTTGGCGCTACTGCCACCCAACCTTCTTCTGAAGCTTCAACAGTCAAACCTAGGCGCTCTAGGATTTCTACTACGTCAGCATCAGCGATGTGGTGACCTAGTAGGTTGTCTAGCTTCGTACGACGTAGAGCAACTTTGTTTGGCTTAGGTAGGTCTGCTTCAGACTCTACTGCAACAACAGGTGCTACTTCACCGCCACAAATTTCAACAAGAAGCTGAGTTGCACGCTCCATTGCGCTCACTTGTAGTGCGTAATCCACACCACGCTCGAAACGCATTGAAGAATCAGTGTGAAGACCGTAGCTACGAGCGCGACCACGGATGTGGTCAGGTGCAAAGAATGCACACTCTAGTAGAACGTCTTTAGTCTCAGTTGTTACACCAGACTCTTCACCACCAAAGATACCTGCGATTGCAAGTGCTTTGTTGTGGTCAGCAACTACTAGTGTATCTGCGTTTAGTTCTGCTTCGCTGCCATCAAGAAGTGTTAGCTTCTCACCTTGCTCAGCCATACGAACTACGATGCCACCTTCGATCTTCGATAGATCGAATGCGTGCATTGGTTGACCTTGCTCTAGAAGCACGTAGTTAGTGATGTCTACTACAGGGTCGATCGAGCGAATACCACAACGACGCAGTTTCTCTTGCATCCATAGTGGTGTTTCAGCTTGAACGTTTACGTTCTTAACTACACGACCTAGGTAACGTGGACACGCTGCTGGCGCTTTCACTTCAATAGACACTTTGTCGTCGATTGAAGGCGCAGCTGCTTCTACTGATGGCTCAGTCACGTCAGCACGGTTTAGTACGCCAACTTCACGAGCTAAACCACGGATGCTGAAACAGTCAGCGCGGTTTGCTGTTAGATCTACGTCTACCGTTACGTCATCTAGACCTAGGAATTCACGGAAATCAGTACCGATTACTGCGTCTTCTGCTAGTTCCATGATGCCGTCTGACTCAACATCGATGCCTAGTTCAGTGAACGAACAAAGCATGCCGTGAGATGGCTGGCCACGTAGTTTCGCTTTTTTGATTTTGAAATCGCCTGGAAGAACAGCACCAACTGTTGCTACCGCTACTTTCAGACCTTGGCGACAGTTAGGTGCGCCACAAACTATGTCTAGAAGCTCTTCTTCACCCACGTCAACTTTAGTAACGCGAAGTTTGTCTGCGTCTGGGTGTTGACCACATTCAACAACGTGACCCACTTTAACGCCAGTGAAAGAACCCGCTACAGGAAGAACGTCGTCTACCTCTAGGCCGGCCATTGTAATTTGATGAGTGAGTTCGTCAGTAGTAACCGCTGGGTTTACCCACTCACGAAGCCATGATTCGCTGAATTTCATGTTGATGAACCCTCTGGATTACTTGAACTGTTTTAGGAAACGAAGATCGTTTTCGAAGAACGCACGTAGATCGTTCACGCCGTAACGAAGCATCGTTAGACGCTCAACACCCATACCGAATGCGAAACCAGAGTATTTTTCAGGATCGATGCCTACGCTACGTAGTACGTTCGGGTGAACCATACCGCAGCCTAGTACTTCTAACCATTTACCGTTTTTGCCTTTCACGTCTACTTCAGCTGAAGGTTCAGTGAATGGGAAGTAAGATGGACGGAAACGTACTTCTACTTCTTCTTCGAAGAAGTTACATAGGAAATCGTGCAGGATGCCTTTCAACTGTGCAAAGTTTACGTTCTCATCAACCAGCATACCTTCCACTTGGTGGAACATTGGCGTATGCGTTTGGTCGTAGTCGTTACGGTATACACGGCCCGGAGCGATGAAACGGAATGGTGGTTTACCATTTTCCATCGTACGGATCTGTACGCCTGACGTATGAGTACGAAGCATCAAATCTGGGTTGAAGAAGAAAGTATCGTGATCAGTACGCGCTGGGTGGTCAGCGGCAATGTTTAGCGCATCAAAGTTGTGGAATGCATCTTCGATCTCTGGGCCAGCTTCGGTGTTAAAACCAAGTTCGCCAAAGAACTTCTCAATACGCTCTACAGTACGAGTTACTGGGTGTAAACCACCGTTCTCAATACGACGACCTGGTAGTGTTACGTCGATTGTTTCTGCTGCTAGTTTCGCTTCAAGCTCTGCACGTTGTAGTGCGTCTTTACGAGCTGCGATAGCTTGCTGAACTACGCCTTTCGCTTTGTTGATTTCTTGACCAGCTTCACGGCGTTCTTCTGGTGGTAGTTTACCTAGGCTTTGAAGTTGAGCAGTTAGCTCACCTTTTTTACCCAGATACTGAACACGCACTTCATCAAGTGCGACTAGCGATTCGGCAGCTTCAATTGCAGTGCTCGCGCTAGCAATGATCTCTTCTAGATGTTGCATCGTTTCCTCATCTACCTGTTGGTAGTGTCCATAAGGGAGTGATTGGTTTTTTGATAGCTGTACATAGTAGCCAAACCGGGCACCAATGCCAAATTGAATTACGAAAAGAAGAGGTTATTGAATAAAAAGAGCACAAAAACGTCAAAAATGTCATCTTTCATTAATCTGACGTTAAGTTGTGCCCTTTTGTTTTAGAAATAGTATTGAATAGATAGCTCGATAAAATCGTCATCTCGGGCGAAATAGAGCAAATCGTTTGGCGTTTCATTTTTGAACAACCAAGCATCAATTTGCCACTTAAAGTTATTCGATATTCGGCTCGAGGCTTCTAACTTGGCATTGTAAACATCGGCGTTATCTAAATCCTTTGTGATTCCCGTCAATACTTCCGTTCCGTCCTCGTCGTTGAGCGCCCAACGAATGCCTGCAAACACATCATTTTGACCGATAGTTTGTGCATTATTCCCACGACTGTCATAGAGGTATTCACCAATCACACCCACATCCCAAACCGTGTCAAATGCGCCAACGAAGGTGTACTCAAATCCCGTCACAAGGCCAACATGATTATCAGCACTATCTCGATAAACACTTTCGAGTTTCCATAACCAATCGCCAACGATTCCTTGTACATCGAGACCGACATGACTCATCAGAGCGTAGTAAGGCTTTAATTCCCCGTACTCAAAACGAAAGTAAGGATCCCGGTTTGTTCCATATAAATAGCTCAGGCCTACGTCCCAATCGCCAAGCATTTTCGAATATCGAAAAGCCACATCTACCTGCTTTTCTTCTCTGCTAGATTCATAGATAGCATCATCTGAGACAACAGGCTCGGTTCGTAAACGACCGTCAGTGCCCGCAAACGTTCGTTCCCTAAAGTAAGGTAATAACATTGCATGGACGGTGCCCCAGTCTTTGAATGAGGTGAAATGCAACATTGGCTGACCGAGTTTATCTTCACCATCGACGGCTTCAATGGCGTCTGTCTGGTTTACTACATCAACCAAATGGGCGGATTCCGTCACTCCCCAAAAGACCTTACTAATCCCAACTCGAAGCTCATAATCATCCCAATAAGTCAGATAAAGCGCCTCTCTTACGTCTCCATGACTTCGCTCATCGTCTAGGCTATCCAAACGATAGAAAGGTGTGAGGGTAAAGCTCGCATCACCATTTTGCATCTCCCAGTAAAATTCTGGCTGCAAAACCAATGACGTTTGCGCTTTGCTCTGACCCTGAGAGCCAGTTTCAAAAAACTGACGATGCTCAATATTGACTTGCCCTGCAAGCTCAACAGCGGCAAGAGGCATCGAGTAAAGAGAGGTTGCTGCGCTAAGCAACAACCCAACATTTGATCGGTTCATTTCTTCTCCACTACCTCACTCGCTTTAACACATTCTTATGAAAATCATTGTCTTCTAGCCCAGTGTTAAAGCGCATTTCACTTGTTGTTAGCTCAGTGCTTTTTCCTGTTTGATGATTTGTCATCGCCATGGTGTGCGCTCGCCAATATTGGTTGAGGTACTGCTTGTAATCTGAGAAAGAAAGCGTTTTTAACAACGACCCTTTGCGATCGTAAAACTCAACTTTCAGTGGGCGGTAATGCGCTTTATCTAACCACACCGTTTGCTTGGTATAACCTGAATTTTTGTCGGTCGGGATTTGCTCCATGACGAAAACATCTTGCCCATTTATGGTGTCATCTTTTAAGTAATTGAAACGGTATTTTTCGATCTCAAAAGAACTGAGATCCTCATACGCAAATTCACTGCCCATGAAAGGGCCTGATTTGTTACGCGAGGAAATACGTTTCACACGCTTCAGTGCTGGAAGGTAAAGCCACTGGTCATCGGCCCCCACCGTATGAGAGTGGTTGAGAAACGCGGTGCCTTTCACATCTCTTGGTTCATCAAATATTGTGAGTCCTTTGTCACCATCGTCCTCAACTTCGAGTGATTGAAGGCGCATTAAACGTGTGCTGCTTTCTCCTTGTGCGTTTCGCAGAATCATTTTCATAGTAGCAACAGAATCCCCCCACCCTTCATCACGGGCTTTGCGCTCTTGAGCAATTTCTAATCCTTTCGCTTCATCCGCTAACACCGCATGACTCATAAAAAGCGAGACAGAAAGTGCAGATACTTTTAAGGCATTTTTTAGTAAATTCATGTTCAATCCTTTGATTCGTTATGACTGAATAACAGCCGTGGTTTGAGAGTCAGTTGATTTAAGCTTGTTTCGGCGGTCCACCTCGTCGTAGACGCCTTTGTCAAACAACATCAGTAGAGTCGGTAGAAAGATGAAATCCACAACAAGAGCAATGAAGATAACAATGGCACTCAACTGCCCCATATCGGCATTTAAGCGGAAGCTCGACATCGCCAGAACGGAGAAACCAGCAACAAGCACGACAGTCGTAATCCAAAGCGCGCGCCCCACGGTGCGAAAAGCGTAACGAACCGCTTGTTCCGCGCTATGGCCATCTTTACGAGCGTGTTGGTATTTAGAGAGAAAATGAACGGCATCATCAACCACAACGCCAAGCGTCAACGTCACAACAACAGACAACCCCAAATTAATTTCACCAGAAACCAGCGCCCAAATACCAAAACCAATAAGCGCAGGGGCGATATTCGGGACCAGGCTGATTAAACCGAGCTTGAACGAGCGTAAGGCAAAGATCAGTAATGCCGAAATTAAGACCAGAGTGATAGGCAAGGTTGACAGCATGCTAGCCATATTCGTTTCGCCAATATGCGCAAACATCAGTGATGGACTAGAAGCAACAACATCATACTGAGGCGCGTTTTCGTTAAACCATTGGTAAATACGATTTTCCAAATCAACAAGCTCGACGCTGCCCAAGTTCTCCACGGTGAGAACCATCTTGATTGACGACTTATCAACATTGATTTGGTTGTTCAAATCTAAGCCATACGGTAGTGACATTTCATAAAGCAGCAGATATTGAGCCGCTAATTCTCTGTCTTGAGGGAGCGAGTAATAAGCCTGATCATCTCCATGCATGTTCTTGTTTAGACGCTTATAAACATCGCTCAAGGTCGCAACATGGTCCGTTTCTGGCTGTAACCTTAGCCAGTCAGTAAATTTACCCACGGTATTGAGAAAATTAGGATCCGCAATACCCTGCGATTCGTTAGTTTTTATCGCAATACTGATGTTCGCCATGCCACTGATTCGCTCTTCCATAAAATCAGCCGCTCGACGAAATTCATTGCTATGACCAAAGTACTCGACGGATTCATCGTTGACTTTGTTCAGCGGAATCAAACTCGCACTCGCGACAATAACAAGCACCGACAACGGCAATAACGCATGTCGCTTTGACACCACGAAATCCCCTAAGTGATCCATAAAGTGCTTTCTTTCATCAGCAGTGTCTGACTTCACCCTAACAGGAAGGATATGAAGTAACGCCGGAAGTAATGTGATGGAAAGGAAACAAGCAATCATGACGCCAAGGGCTGATAGGTTGCCGAAATCTCTCAGGATTGGAGAATCCGACATATTCATCATTAAAAAGCCGATCGCGGTGGTAATGGAGGTAATCAGGATGGGCATGAAATTGAGCGCAATACTTCGTTCAATAGAATGGGCTTTACTAAAGCCGTTTTGCATAGACTGACGCATCGTCGCTATGATGTGTACACAGTCGGCGACGGCAAGCGTCATCACCAAGGTAGGCACATTAACTGTCGCCGTGCTTAAGAACATACCAGCCCATCCTGATAATCCCATTGTCACCATAACTGAGCCGATAATAACGATGAGTGTCGCGATGACGCTAAGCAATGAGCGCAACATGAGAGTCAGGAAAACCAATATCACTAGTAGCATGGTCGGCACTAGCGTCGCGCTGTCATCTTGAGCTGCGGTCATAAACGCGTAGTTCATTGCAATAATACCGGCTTTGTGGAACTCAGTATCCGGGTACACTTGCTGATAACGCTCAATCATTCCGTTTATGTAGGCAACCACTTCTTGTACTTCAGCGGTTTTATCGACCTCAGGGAGTTGGACCGTAATATTCACGACCGTGACATCCCCTTTTTCGGAAATCAGTGAACTTTTCAAAACCGGCTCACTCAACGCAATACTTTTGACTTTCTCGATTCGCTGAGGCGTCAATTCATATTCGCTATACAGTAAATCTTCGACAAGAAGATCATCTTCAAACGCTTCGGTATGCTGGTAGTTGGCAAGGGAATCAACACGGGTGGAGTATGGGACTTGCCACGCCTCGTCAGTGATCTGCTGAATAAGAGATAAGGTGTTAGGAGTAAAAACAGTGCCACTTTTTGGCGCTATGACCAAAGCAAGACTGTCAGATTTTGCAAAGGTAGTCTGAATTTCATCAAACGCAAGTAACTGCTCATTTGTTCCATCAAAAAAGATGTCGTAATCCCCTCTAAAGTAAAGATTTTTTCCTCCAATAGTTGCTATAACAATCAATAAAACGGTAGCAAGCACAACCAACACACTGTAATTCGTTGGTAGCTTGACCCAGCTCATTCGGGCTTGTTGTTGAACGTTGTGATGTGGCATCACACTCTCCTTTTGTGACGTTTCGTCAAATTTAAAAACTAAAAAAACAGCGAATGCTGTGATAACCAGATAACTTCAACATATAAAAGTCAGATCGAATTTATTTGGTTATATAAGTTAGTTTTTGAGTAACTTCCTATACTTCTCGAGATCGGTAACTTGAGTACCAATCTCTAATTTTTTGACGATTCGTCACAATAGTGTAATAAAAAAGCCAACTAAAATATTAGATGGCCTCTATAACGATTAGCGATTCACAGACTCTAAATAAGCAAGCTCTTCGCTGAACAATTCCTGTTCCACTCGACGCCACGTTTTACGGTAATCCCACTCTGTCGATAAAGGTGACCACCCTAAACCATCAAGTAACATATTCGCGTTATGCAATACTGAGAATGGATCTTGAATTCGCTGAATACATCGACTGTTCGATGCATTTTGCGCTAGAGCGTTTGAACCGAAGGCAATAGACCAGTTAGCAAATACGATGGCATCAGAACCAATTGCGGGAGAGAACTTAAGGTCTCCACATTCCACCGCATTATTCACCAACGCATCAGCACCATCTATTACTTGTTCTTCTAAGTTGTTCAATTCATTCACACGCTTAGGCGAAGCTTTCTCTAGGACCCAAGGCGTCTTTGCAACAATCGCACAGGTTGATAGTACAGGCTCCATACGAGCGTAAATACGATAACCTACATGCATAGCAATGATTTTTTCTCTGGTATTGCCATTGAACTTAGCGGTACGTTCGAAAAATATTGCCTCGCTTCTCAGCGAGTGAATACAAAGCGCAAGAATCACATCTTCTTTGCTGCAAAAATGATTGTAGATCGTTCCCTTCGAGTAAGGGCTTGCCGCTGTGAGCTTGTCCATCGTTAAGTTGGCAAAGCCTTGCTCTTGAACCAGAGACTTAGCCAATTGAATAAGCTCTATTTCACGATCAGCAATCGCCTGTTGTTTTTTAGTTAGCCCTGAAGACGTACGACATCCGTCTTGCTTGCTATCTTTTTTACAGCGAAAGTTAAACATAATCCTTTGATCCGTATACCAACACACTCCCAATAATTGTAACACGATTCTTGAATACAGGAACGCCACTAAATTTGACGAACCGTCATAAATGACACTTCGTCATAATAGATCAAAAAACAAACATTGCAAGTATGAATTTATAGCTAACCGAAAAATAAGCTTTAATTATATATAACCAAGTAACATCAAGATGCTTGGTTCAGCGAGAATGATTTGATTGTAAGGAAAGGCTAGAGTGGAGTGCGGGGACATAACCCCAAAAATCAGAACCTTAAAAATTGGACAACGAGTGATATTGAAATGATGTTATTCAAAAAAGCCCAAAACACTTAAAGTTTGGATTCAAAACAGTAACTGATAGATGCTCTATTTACAAAGTGTGCTCTGTCTTGGGCTTTTCTTTTACTGCTTCCTTTCAATATTAGAGCTGCAAAACTCAATAACATAATGAGAAAAGCGATTCTCTTTAAGTAAAAGACTGAATTTCTAAATCGAGAGGCTTGGTTTATCACCTGCAGATGCGATGGCATAACGAATATCGTCAATAAATCGCCCTTCTGTCTCGATAATTCCATCAGAGAATGTGACTGGTTGATGTGGCCCTGCAAGTAGAACAATATTAGTAAAATCAGAGACGTTGAAGTTCTCTGCCACAACATTTTTGGAATGAAAATCGATAACCGTTTTTGCGACTTGATCTTCCAATTGCAAAAGCTGCTCTTCGGTAATTTTCATGCGTGCCAAAGCCACACGAACACATTTATCGTGGGTTGTTGTCTGTTCTTTTATGATTTCCGTATATTTATCATTGAGCTTGGAGTTTTCTGCATAGCTGTAATATAACGGCCCGTGCAACGTTATATTTTTATCTTCATCAACGTAAACAAGATCCAATAACTCCAAAGCTTTTAGGTAATCAGACATGCTCTGCTCAGACAAATCATACTTTTTCTTTAAAATGGAATATCCATCTTTGCCTCGCAGCATTCTTAATTCACGATAAAAATCGTAAAGATGGGGAAATTGAAAAAAGACTTCATCTTGCGTACGGCTAAAGTAATCCTCGTCTTCGCCTTGTAATTGATTCGCAAGCTTTTGTAGTTCATCTAACGTGCAATCAACAGCTCTACAATATTCAAGCAGTTTATCCAAAGCGAGATTTGTGCTTGTTAAGTGTCTCTTAAAAGTGGACAGCGGCATGCCCATTTTCTCAGATAGCTCTCGATATGTTAGCCCTTTTGTTTTAATCGCTTGGCGTAATGCGGCTAGCAAGTATTCGGGAGTCAGATCTCTCATCTACAATTCCTTTTGGCAATGTTACAGCTGTATAGTATTTGTAACAATTTAGAACCGCTTGGCAAGGTATAAGTTCATATTTTTATAAGAAAAATATGAATTAATATATCAAAATCAAAATTCACACGATAAATGGAAAATTCAATATGAATCCAATTTCATTATGAATATAAAATGATACACAAAACAAAAGTGAAGCAATTACTCTAAATCATCGCAATTAATTTTAATAGTAACGTAGAGTTGAGAATATAAACCTATTCGCTCTGCAAAAATCTAGAATAATTAACCTAAAAGGAACAGAACGGTAAATGCATAATAATTCACCACTCTCTATTAGCATTTTTGCACTGCTATTCAAGTAGACTAGTCCGCCAGTTTCACTGCAGTACCAAATGCCAAAATTTCCGAAGAACCATCTACGATTGAGCTTGTGGTAAATCGAATCCCTACAATTGCATCGGCACCTTTAGATTCAGCGTCTGCTACCATGCGCTGTATAGCTATATCACGCGCGTCGGTCATCATTTCCGTGTAACCGCGAATTTCACCGCCAACAATGCTTTTGATACCCGCCATGAGGTCACGACCGATGTGTTTTGATTGAACAACATTACCAGTTACAACCCCTCTTATTTCAGAGATCTGCTTGCCCGGAATGCTTTCTGTCGTTGTGTAGATCATTTTTAGTCCCTTATAAACGTAAAATATATACCCAAGCCATTTTATTACCAACAGAGCAGTGATCACTAATCAAATCGGGAAGACTGATAGACAAGATTCTGAATGGCAAAACTGAAAAATATTTGGGTATATATTTTAGCAATAAAAAAGGAGAGCTAATGCTCTCCTTCTCTTAATCCTAAACTGCTAATTAAAGAGCAGCTTTCGCTTTTTCAACTAGAACTGCAAATGCAGCTTTGTCGAATACTGCGATGTCCGCAAGGATCTTACGGTCGATCTCGATAGATGCTTTCTTAAGACCGTTGATGAAACGGCTGTAAGATAGACCATTTTGACGAGATGCCGCATTGATACGTGCAATCCATAGTTGACGGAATTGACGTTTCTTAGCGCGACGGTCACGGTAAGCGTATTGACCAGCTTTAGTAACTGCTTGGAAAGCTACGCGGTAAACACGTGAACGCGCACCGTAGTAACCTTTAGCTTGTTTTAGAACTTTCTTATGACGTGCACGAGCTTGTACACCACGTTTTACGCGAGGCATTATGCTTCTCCTAAACTAAACGATTGATAACTAAAAAGAATTAAGCGTATGGCAACATACGGATTACTGCAGCCACTTCACATTTTGGAAGGATTGCATTCGGACGTAGTTGACGCTTGTTCTTAGTAGTACGCTTAGTCAGGATGTGACGTTTTGTAGCGTGCTTGTACTTAATACCACCAGCAGTTTTCTTAAAACGCTTAGCAGCACCTTTGTTGGTTTTCATCTTAGGCATGATGAATAACTCCGCATTGAGTAGGTTTAATAAACAACGTAATTAGGGCGAACAAAACCCAGCCGTTATGCCTTTATCGAAAGGAAAGCGGCTAGGTTTTAATTACTTGATGAGCCGTTAATTACTTCTTTTTAGGGGCTAGCACCATGATCATCTGGCGACCTTCAATCTTCTTAGGGAAAGATTCAACCACAGCAAGTTCTGCAGTATCTTCCTTAAGACGATTTAGAACGTCAACACCGATGTCTTGGTGTGCCATCTCTCGGCCACGGAAGCGAATTGTTACCTTCACTTTGTTGCCTTCTTCAAGGAAACGCGTCAGGTTGCGTAGTTTTACCTGATAGTCTCCAATATCAGTTCCAGGACGGAATTTTACTTCCTTGATCTGGACCTGCTTTTGCTTCTTCTTCTGCTCTTTAGCAGTTTTGCTCTTCTCGAAGAGGAACTTACCATAGTCCATCACACGACAAACAGGTGGCTCGGCGTTAGGACTGATCTCAACGAGATCCATACCAGCTTCTTCAGCAGCTGCAATGGCTTCTTGAATCGATACAACACCAACTGATTCACCGTCAGCGCCTGTTAGTCGAACTTCACGAATACCACGAATTTCACCGTTGATACGGTGCGGGTTTTGTTTTACCGGCTGTTGGCCACGTCTTCCGCCTTTAATAGCTTATTCCTCCAGATTGAGCTTACGGCTAGAGATCTCGTCTTGGATGTATGCAATAAAATCATCCACTTTAAATTTACCAAGATCTTTACCTTTACGAGTACGTACTGCAATTTCGCCAGCTTCCATTTCTTGGTCACCAACAACAAGCATATACGGTACACGCTTCAAAGTATGTTCGCGGATTTTAAAGCCAATCTTCTCATTTCTCAAGTCCGCTTTAGCTCTAATTCCACTTTTTTGTAGTTTTTGTACTATTTCTTGAACATAACCTGACTGTTTATCAGTAATGTTCATAAGAACTGCTTGTTCTGGCGCCAACCAAGTTGGGAAGAAACCAGCATATTCTTCGATAAGGATACCGATGAAGCGCTCTAGTGAACCTAGAATCGCACGGTGAATCATTACCGGTACAAGACGTTCGTTATTTTCACCTACATAAGTAGCGCCTAGGCGACCTGGTAGGTTGAAGTCTAGCTGGACAGTACCACACTGCCAAGCGCGGTCTAGACAATCGTATAGTGTGAATTCAATCTTAGGACCGTAGAACGCCCCCTCACCTTCTTGAATTTCGTATGGGATATCCATCGATTCAAGAGACTGCTTCAATGCTTCTTCAGATTGATCCCAGATTTCATCTGAACCTACACGTTTCTCTGGACGAGTAGACAGTTTCACTACGATGTTATCGAAACCAAATGTTTGGTACGTATCGTACACCATCTTGATGCAGTTTGTTACTTCTTCTTGAATTTGGCTCTCAGTACAGAAAATGTGAGCGTCATCCTGAGTAAAGCCACGTACACGCATAATACCGTGTAGTGCACCAGATGGTTCGTTACGGTGACATGAGCCGAACTCTGCCATACGTAGCGGTAGGTCGCGGTACGATTTTAGACCTTGGTTGAAGATCTGTACGTGACCTGGACAGTTCATTGGCTTAATTGCGTATTCACGGTTCTCAGAAGAAGTTGTGAACATTGCATCAGCGTATTTATCCCAGTGACCTGAGCGTTCCCAAAGAACACGGTCCATCATTAGCGGACCTTTTACTTCTTGGTAACCGTACTCATCTAGCTTAGCGCGGATGAATACTTCCAGATCACGGAAAATAGACCAACCATTGTGATGCCAGAACACCATACCCGGTGCTTCTTGCTGCATGTGGAATAGGTCTAGTTGCTTACCAATCTTACGGTGGTCACGCTTCGCTGCTTCTTCTAGGCGAGTTAGATGCGCTTTCAGTGCTTTCTTATCGTGGAAAGCCGTACCGTAGATACGTTGAAGCATTTTATTGTCGCTGTTACCACGCCAGTAAGCACCTGCCACATTCAATAGGGTGAAGTGTTGACAGAAGCTCATGTTAGGAACGTGAGGACCACGACACATGTCGATGTATTCTTCATGGTGGTAAAGACCTGGACGATCATCACGAGATACGTTTTCGTCTAGGATTTCCACTTTGTATGATTCGCCACGTGATTCAAACGTATCACGCGCTTCCTGCCAGCTTACTTTTTTCTTAACAACTTCGTACTTGGTTTTCGCTAGCTCTTTCATACGCTTTTCAATCTTTTCAAGATCTTCTTGCGTTAGAGACTCATCTAGGTCGATATCGTAGTAGAAGCCGTTGTCGATGGTTGGACCAATCGCCATTTTAGCTTGTGGGTAAAGCTGCTTAAGAGCGTGACCAAGAAGGTGAGCACAAGAGTGACGAACTATTTCTAGACCGTCTACTTCATCTTTTACGGTGATGATTTCAAGGCTTGCGTCTTCTTCAATTAGGTCACACGCATCAACGCGGTTACCGTTTACACGACCAGCGATCGTTGCTTTTGCAAGACCAGGACCGATCGATTGCGCAACTTCCATAGTAGAAACTGGGTTGTCAAATTGACGCTGACTGCCGTCAGGAAGAGTAATAATAGGCATGCTATGTCCTTTACAGTGGTGTTGCACACCAAGCAACACATGTTATTCAAATTAGAAGCTATTTGTTGAAAATAGTTGAGAGTCAATAAAGGCCTCTCGGTAACACGAATACCGGACCGTTATCGAAAGTGGGATTGTACCTAGCTCACATTTAGATTGCAAAGCGCGATTTTGTTTTATCATAAGAACTTAACCTCAACCCTCGTGGCAACAATCTGATGATTCTTCTTAAGGGCTCACATCACTTGTAAACAGAGTTCCCCCTCCCAATAGAACTTGAATACACAACTGGTATAATAGTTCCTAATACATATTAACTAACACTGGACCCAGCACACCTAGTTCCACCTCAAAGTGCAATTTAGGTATATAGTTGTTTTATTGAGTAGTTTGCATGTAGGTGTTCATCATGATCTATTTCAAATCGCGCTTTATGGGGCTTCTAAGCATTTCGATATGCTGTGTACCAGCCATGGCATCAGATGACCTGTATGGGCCGCTACGTTCTTACGCACAATCTCCGATGCAAGTGGTTAGCCATACCAATATACTGCGCTCAGGACATAGCCTTCCCTCTGACTTTGTCGAAACCTATGGCTCAGGAACCTTGGCTAGTGTTTGGGCTCATACTGATGAATACGCACTGGATTATTACCACAACCAAATCGAAATTGGCAGCAAGTGGCAAATCAATAGCCGTTGGCAATGGGAACTCAATTATCGGTGGGTTTTTGCCGCTGATAACCATTTAGATGGACTGACTAAAAGCTTCCATAACCTTTTCGGTATCGGACAGAATGGCCGAGACAAAGTAGACAGAGATCGTTTTTACATTTCAATGCCGCAATATGATGTGCTAGAAGATGATTTCGAAGGACAAACGCTTGCCAATAACTTATCTACTTATTTGCAATATCAAGTGTTTCAGAATGAACATCACGGCCTATCTATTGGTGGCAGCTTATATTTTAATGATGTTGCTCACGGGACTTTTCAAGGCAGCAATTTCGAGCAAGGTTTCCAAGTAAATTACAGTTATTTGAGTGACGCCCATGCATTTTACTCGATGGTTGGCATAACTTTTCGCTCAGATGATCGCGCCTTACTGGATCTACCCTATCGGCATAATACGATTGCCGTTGCAGCTGGGTACCGTTATGCGTTGGAAGATCACCACCACCTGATGTTTGAATACCATTGGTATCAAGGCTCAACAGAAGGACCCGCAGAGTTTGCTGATGCCTCTAATGAACTGGTATTAGGCTATCGATATCTAATGGAAAACTCCGCGCTTGAGTTTTTAGCCGTAGAGAACGCACGAAACATGGATAACAGTACCGATATCGCTTTCACAATAGGATATCGGTACATATTCTCATCAAGTTGATGAGAACTATAGATTTAGCGTTGGTGCAACCGCGGCAGCGACTTGAGCATCAGTTGCATTGATCGGCAACGTAAACGAGCGATATTGGTCACCAGCCAAGCTGAGCGAACGGTCAATCTCCGCCAAACAATGCATGACCTGCCCTTCCAGAATAAAAGAAAGCTCAATTTCTTTTGATGAGATAAAACCGTTATTTCGGAACTCTAGCTCTTGATAAATTCCAGAGCGAGAAGCAAACGAGCCACCGCGCAAAAAGCCTTTTTCAACATCGGCTTTAACCATAGTGAAGCCAGCTTGCTCGATCGCTTGAATAACCCGAGATGCTACTGGTAGTGGTTTCACTTCAATATAGTCACGGTCACGCGGGTCAATCGCAAAATCAATATCTAACGTCGTTTCAACCCAAACATGGCATTGATTCTTAAGTGCGCTAACCGCAGTAATTGGCGTTTCATCATGCAGTTTTAGCTCAAACGGAATCTGCTTCTCTTCATTAGGTTGAATCACAAAGGGGTCTACCGCCTTCAGCTGATCAATAGTGAACGTTTGGTAACTTACGCTATCATCCACTTCGACTTTCATCTCTGTGTTCAACTTAATAGTAATAGCATCAATTTGTTGTTCGACGTCTCCGCCTTTGATATGAACATGCCCTTTCAGCGTCGCTCCTTGAAACACGCTCATTTCGTCTAAAATCGTATCTACTTTTGCAGAACCGATCCCCAGTGATGCTTTCAATTTTTTAAACATGTTTTTCCTTTTTAGCGACTTTTCTTCTAATAATCGTTTGTTTACACAATTGTTTTATACTCTGCAAGCAATAGACCACAAGAAAATGTTCGAATTCCATCATCAATCCAAATAATGCTCAACAGCAAGAATCATTCAGCCCCACAATAGGATTGTTCTGTCACTAAGTGGTGCATTCGTCGAGAAATGTTTGCAATTTGTACCTAAATTAAGCAGTATTTGTATAGTCAAATAAAAGGGAATCATTATGTCTGCACCACTCTACATTCAAATCAAACAATTTATCCTCGATAAAATTGATGCTGGAGAGTGGATAGTTGGTCATCGTATCGCCACAGAGATTGAGCTTACCGAGCAATTTGGTGTCAGTAGAATGACAGTGAACAAAGCAATTCGGGACTTAGTTAATGAGGGCAGATTACAACGTCGCCCACGCTTAGGTACGTTTGTGTGTAATCCTGGTGAAAAGTCAGAATCTCCTCTGTTAGACATTCGAAACATTGCCGAAGAAGTCAGCGACCGAGGGCGACAATATAGCAGTAAAGTGCTCAAACAAGTTGCCATAAAAGCAGATGACAGCATTGCGACAAAACTCGGCGTCATGCTTGGCACAACGGTGTTTTACAGTGAAATCATTCACTATGAAGACCAAACGCCTATTCAATTGGAACTCCGCTGGGTGAACAGCCAATATGCCCCGAGTTATTTAAATCAAGACTTCACACAAATCACTCCGAATCAATACCTGTCAGATAATTGCCCACTCAGCGCTATTGAACATACCGTAGAGGCAATTGTGCCTGACGGCCGTATTAAACAAGACTTAAAAATGCAAGCCAATGAGCCTTGCCTTCTCTTGAATCGCAGAACGTGGAGCCAAGATAAGTTAGTCAGTACCGCACTACTTTATCACCCTGGTAACAAATATAAGCTGAGCTCAAAAGTGCTCATTTAATGACAAGATCGGTCCTCTAGATCTACGTTTTGATCACATTTTAGCAACATCAATCTTGTCAGTGTTCTTATTTTGCTCTATTTATTTGTATATACATTTAATAATACAAATAAACACAGGGACACAAAAATGGATTTGCTGATTGAAAACGCACGTCTGGTCACCATGCAACCGGGAGAGCGCGGTTATCTGCCAACGTCTCCTGCTCGTATTGGCATTCAATCTGGAAAAATCGTTGCGATCAGCACCTGTGCAATTGGTGAAGACGAACCGCAAACCGAGTCTCTGCTGTCTGCCCAACATTACGCTCAGAGTATCGACCTTCAAGACAAGTTAGTTCTGCCAGGTTTGATCGACTGCCACACTCATCTTATTTACGCGGGCAATCGTGCCAACGAATTTGAAATGCGCTTAAACGGCGTGCCATATCAAGAAATTTCCAAACAAGGCGGTGGGATACTTTCAACGGTGCATGCGACGCGTTCAGCAACCGAAGCGCAATTAGTTGAGTTAGCGTTGCCACGTTTAGACGGGCTACTCGCGAGCGGCGTCACTTCTGTCGAAGTGAAATCAGGCTACGGATTGACACTGAATGATGAAGTAAAAATGCTCCGTGCAGCCAAAATGCTTGAACAAGAGCGTAAAGTTAAAATCACCACTACGCTTCTCGCCGCTCACGCCATTCCGCCAGAGTTCCAAGGCCGTGCAGATGACTATATTGAGCACATTTGTCAGGACATAATCCCTGTTGTCGCAAAGGAAGAATTAGCCACGAGTGTCGATGTGTTTTGTGAATCGATTGGTTTCAATCTTGAACAAACAGAAAAAGTGTTTGTAGCTGCAAAACGCCACGGCTTAAAGGTTAAAGGGCATACAGAGCAACTTTCGAATCTCGGTGGTACAGCCCTCACTGCGCAATACAACGGTCTGTCAGCGGATCACATCGAGTTTTTAGATGAGCAAGGTGTTAAAGCACTTGCTCGATCAAACACTGTCGCCACTCTATTGCCTGGCGCTTTTTATTTTCTAAGAGAAACTCAGTTACCACCGATTGAGTTGTTGAGAGAGCATAACGTGCCGATGGCAATTGCTACGGACATCAACCCAGGTACATCACCGTTTTCTGATCTCACACTCATGCTGAATATGGCGTGCACACTATTTCGCCTTACGCCGCAAGAAGCACTGCGTGGTGTAACGCAACATGCAGCCAAAGCTCTGGGTTATCAAAACTCACGTGGCACCATCAAACTAGGGTTTGATGCGGACTTCTCTATCTGGGATATCGAAAGCCCTGCGGATTTAAGCTATCAAGTCGGAGCAAAACGTCTGGTAGGTCGTATAGTAAATGGTGAATACATTTCACACGGAGGCCAATAATATGTCTCAATTCGACTTACACTCTCCCCTATTTCATTGGCAAGGCCGTCATGATGCCGAGGACGGCAAACTTGGTCAGCGAATTCATCACGTGGTTCAACGCCAGAAAGCAGATGAGTTGGGGGGCGTTGCGCATGGCGTCTCATTGCTGGGTTTTGCTACCGACGCTGGCGTAGCCAGAAACAAAGGACGCATTGGTGCGAAAAAAGCGCCAGATTTAATCCGACGAGCACTCGCTAATTTAGCATGGCACCAAGACGTCCCACTATATGACTTAGGCACCGTGGTGTGCGAAGACGACTTACTGGAAGAGAGCCAATCTCTATGTGCGGCAACCATTTCAAGCGCACTACCTCATACGCCTGTCATCGTGTTAGGTGGGGGGCATGAGATTGCGTGGGCCTCGTTTTCCGGCTTAGCGGAGTATTTTAAAGCGCACTATCCAGAGAAGAAGCCTAAAATCGGTATCATAAATTTCGATGCGCATTTCGATTTACGCGCATTCGAGAGCAGCATCGCCGACATCAAACCAAGCTCTGGCACTCCCTTCAACCAAATTCATCATTTTTGCCAACGCAATGATTGGGACTTTCATTACGCTTGCATTGGCGTAAGCCGCAGTAGCAACACTAAAGCGCTGTTTGAAAAAGCAGATGCGTTAAATGTTTGGTATGTAGAAGACAATCAGCTTTGTTACCTAAACCACAGTTATCACTTAACTCAGCTTCAACATTTTATTGACGACTGTGATTACCTCTATTTGACCATTGATCTGGATGTATTTCCTGCGGCAACCGCACCCGGGGTCAGCGCCCCTGCGGCTCGGGGAGTGAGTTACGACACTATTGCACCCTTTTTAGATCGAATTCTTCATTACAAAAATAAGCTCATGCTGGCTGATATCGCCGAATACAACCCTAATTATGACGTCGATAGTCAAACTGCACGCTTAGCTGCCCGTTTGTGTTGGGATATCGCCAACGCGATGGCGGAAAAGCAACACAAACCATAACGCATCCTAGATGCCACTTATTATTACGACCAAGCAAGTACTTGGTCATCACGAGAAACTAAAGGAGTCTGAAATGACACAGCGCCAGGGACAAGATCCACGACTTGATACAAGCAGAACAATTCGTGCACCTCACGGAGATAAACTGCGCGCAAAATCTTGGCTAACCGAAGCCCCTCTTCGTATGCTGATGAACAACCTCGATCCTGATGTTGCAGAACATCCACATTCGCTGGTTGTATATGGCGGCATTGGCCGTGCGGCACGAAACTGGGAATGTTACGACAAGATTGTTGAAGTACTTGAAAGACTCGAAGATGACCAAACGCTTTTAGTTCAATCAGGCAAGCCTGTTGGTGTTTTCCCTACCCATAAAAACGCCCCACGCGTGCTTATCGCAAACTCAAATCTCGTTCCTCATTGGGCAAACTGGGAACACTTCAACGAGCTCGATAAACAAGGCTTGATGATGTACGGCCAAATGACCGCTGGCAGCTGGATATACATTGGCTCACAAGGCATCGTCCAAGGCACATACGAAACATTCGTATCTGTTGCGAAAAAGCACTTTGACGGCGAAGCAAAAGGCCGATGGATTCTAACTGGCGGTCTTGGTGGTATGGGTGGTGCTCAGCCTCTAGCTGGTACGATGGCGGGCTTCTCCATGATTGCGGTAGAGTGTGATGAATCGCGTATCGATTACCGCCTACGTACAGGCTATGTCGATAAGAAAGCGACATCTTTAGATGAAGCGCTTGCTATCATCAAAGAATCAGACACACCAGTATCAGTTGGTCTACTAGGTAATGCAGCAGACGTTTTCTCTGAGTTGGTAGAACGTAATATCACGCCTGATGTAGTAACAGACCAAACATCTGCACACGACCCGCTCAATGGCTACTTACCACAAGGCTGGAGCATGTCTCACGCGGCAGAAATGCGTTTGCAAGATGAAGCAATGGTTGTTAAAGCAGCCAAAAAATCCATGGCAGTGCAAGTTCAAGCCATGTTAGAGCTACAAAATCGCGGCGCCGCAACACTCGACTACGGTAACAACATCCGCCAGATGGCCTTGGAAGAAGGCGTAGAAAACGCATTTGATTTCCCTGGCTTTGTTCCAGCCTACATTCGCCCACTATTCTGCGAAGGTATCGGTCCTTTCCGTTGGGCTGCTCTCTCTGGCGATCCTGAGGACATTTATAAAACCGACCAAAAAGTAAAAGAGCTAATTCCAGATAATCCGCACTTACATAACTGGCTAGATATGGCTCGCGAGCGCATCCAGTTCCAAGGTTTACCTGCGCGTATTTGCTGGGTTGGTCTTAAAGATCGTGAGCGTCTTGGTCAAGCATTCAACGAAATGGTGAAAAATGGCGAACTTAAGGCGCCTGTTGTCATTGGTCGTGACCACTTAGACTCTGGCTCCGTTGCAAGCCCGAACCGAGAAACAGAAGGCATGATGGACGGTTCTGACGCCGTATCAGACTGGCCACTATTAAACGCACTACTCAATACGGCGGGCGGCGCAACTTGGGTTTCACTGCACCACGGTGGTGGCGTAGGTATGGGCTTCTCGCAACACTCAGGTATGGTTATCTGCTGTGACGGCAGTGAAGATGCCTCAAAACGTATTGCCCGCGTGCTGCATAACGACCCAGCAACAGGCGTGATGCGTCATGCTGATGCGGGATACGATATTGCTAAACAATGTGCAGCAGAGCAAGGGCTAGATTTGCCAATGCTCAACGAAGAACTGAAGAAGCTCAAGTAAGGATGAAAGAGATGTTAAATTTAACGCTAAAGCCAGGTCATATTAGCTTAAACGAACTACGCCAAGTGAGCCGTTCACCAGTCAACCTTACTTTGGATCCTGAAGCCATTCCGGCCATTGAAGAAAGCACGCAAGTCGTGGATCGTGTCATCGCGGAAGATAGAACGGTTTACGGAATTAACACTGGTTTTGGTCTATTGGCTAACACACGAATAGCACCAGAAGATTTAGAAACTCTGCAACGCAGTATCGTTCTTTCTCATGCAGCAGGCATCGGTGAGTTTATGTCAGACGAAACGGTTCGTCTGATGATGGTATTGAAAATCAATAGTCTGTCTCGTGGTTTTTCTGGTATTCGCCTAAAAGTCATTAATATGCTGACCGATCTAGTTAATGCACAAGTTTACCCTTGCGTACCTAAGAAGGGCTCTGTTGGCGCATCAGGTGACTTAGCTCCTCTGGCCCATATGAGCACAGTATTACTAGGTGAAGGACAAGCTCGTCACAACGGTAACATCATTTCTGGGCAAGAAGCGTTAAAAATCGCAGGTCTAGAACCCATAACTCTGGCACCGAAAGAAGGCTTAGCGCTGCTAAATGGTACCCAGGCATCAACAGCGTTCGCATTAGAAGGTCTGTTTATCGCGGAAGATCTTTTCGCTTCGGCTACAGTATGTGGCGCAATGTCTGTCGAAGCCGCTCTCGGCAGCCGACGTCCATTCGATCCGCGCATTCATCGTGTACGTGGTCATCGCAGCCAAATGGACGCTGCACTGGCCTATCGTCATCTATTGGATACATCAAGTGACATTGGTGATTCGCATACTAACTGTGAAAAAGTACAAGACCCGTATTCGTTGCGCTGTCAGCCTCAAGTAATGGGGGCGTGTTTGCAGCAAATCCGCAACGCCGCCGAAGTATTGCAAGTAGAAGCGAACTCCGTATCAGATAACCCGTTGGTGTTTGCTGAAGATGACGACATCATCTCTGGCGGTAACTTCCACGCTGAGCCTGTTGCAATGGCAGCTGACAACCTAGCACTGGCGATTGCTGAGATCGGCAGCCTGTCTGAACGTCGTATGGCATTGCTTATCGATAGCGCATTATCAAAATTACCACCGTTCTTAGTCGATAATGGTGGTGTGAACTCTGGTTTCATGATTGCCCAGGTCACCTCTGCTGCGCTAGCAAGCGAAAACAAAACGCTCGCTCACCCAGCGTCAGTAGACAGCTTGCCAACATCAGCAAACCAAGAAGATCACGTGTCAATGGCAACATTCGCGGCTCGCAGATTGAAAGAAATGGGCGAAAACACTCGCGGTATTCTAGCGGTCGAATACCTATCAGCAGCACAAGGCCTAGACTTTAGAGCACCAAACAAGTCCTCTGAGCGTATCGAGATTGCCAAACAAATGTTGCGTGAAAAAGTATCGTTCTACGATAAAGATCGCTACTTTGCGCCGGACATTGAACAGGCCAATACTCTGCTTAAGCTGGCTATTCACAACACGCTCATGCCAGAGAGCCTGTTACCAAGTGTTCAGTAATCCAGCATTACTAGCACTTAACCTAAAAACCGGATGATAGCTTGAAGGCTCCACGTTTAGCGTGGAGCCTTTTTTATCTCCTCATTAAACGTATTCCCAGCGATCTTTATGAACACTTGCATATTGTTATTGCTATACTTTTAAAAATAGCCGACGTAATAAAGTCGCTGTTTATTGCTTTCACAAATAAAAGCGTTGCTAAAGTATGCGTTTTTAACGATTTATCCGCCGAAATAGTGTCTTATTGTTAGGATACGGTGAAGTTTTCACTGGATGGACCATTGCTACGCAGATATTCGCATATAATCCCACACAGTTTTGGTTACTACGTAAAAATTATGTTTCTAACACCTTATTTTTCAAACACTAATCACCAGTTTCAGTTCACTCGCGAACAAGCAAGCCACTTTGCAAAACGTGTCGCAGGTGACTACAACCCAATCCACGATGAAGACAACAAACGCTTTTGTGTCCCTGGGGACTTACTTTTCGCAGTGCTTCTTAGTAAAGAAGGCGTCAGCCAAAAGATGCGTTTTAACTTCTCTGGCATGGTAAACGATGGTGTAGCACTTCATATTGAAAATAAGTGTGAAAAAGAAAGCGCCGTTGTTGACGAGGCAGGTAAAGAATACTTACACATGTCCCGTGAAGGTGAGACTAACCACGATCCCGCATTTATTGAGCATGTCGTAACAAATTACGTGCAATTCTCTGGCATGAACTTCCCTCACATCATGGTTCCTCTTATGGAAGAGAAGCAAATGATGATCAACTGCCAACGTCCATTAGTTATTTATGAAAGCATGGAAGTTGAATTTTCACGCTTAGACCTTACACATCCTGAAGTGGATTTCACTGGCGCAACGTTCGACGTGGAAGGCAAACGTGGGGTAGTCACCTTAAACTTTGCGTTCAAAGAAGACGATGAAGTCGTTGGCAAAGGCATCAAGCGCATGGTTGCAAGCGGCTTGAAGCCATATGACCAAGAAGCGGTTGATGACCTTGTACGCCGTTTCAATGAACGTAAGGATGCATTCCTAGCAAAGTTCGTTAAGGCAGCCTAATCGACTGCCTCAACTCAAGAAGCGCAAAAACGTATTTAAATAAAGAAAGCCCAAAACTGATGTTGGGCTTTCTTTTTACTTCTTATCCAAATGAAACCGAACTCGACGCTCAAATCCAGCGGCGGACGTGGTTTTTATAATCCACATACTCTTCACCAAACAATCGCTCTAGAACACGTTCCTCTGGCTTGATTTGAAATCGATTCATATAACTGACAAATACGACGCCACAAAGCACCACACTCAAATGCTGCCACCACAAACCAATTGCAATGATTAGAAGCAGTAGCGCCATATACATCGGATTGCGCGAAAAAGAAAATACGCCAGTTCTCACCACGGAAGAGGCCGTGTCAGGCTTTACAGGGTTAACCGTCGTTTTTACTTTATGGAATTCATACACACCAGCAATGCCCATATAACCAGAGAGCAAAGTTAACCCGCCAACCACAACCTCGACAAAGGGCACGCTAATATTCAGGCTCGGCACCAGAACTGTCAGTCCATACATGAGTAGTATGACCAACAAAAACACCGCAACAGGTGGGACTTTGAGTTCAAGTTTTCTCAAGATTCATATCCTTTGAAATTGTTGTATGTGACTTCTAAAAAAGCCCAGTAAAACTGGGCTTAATTTGATGTGATTATATCAAAGTTAACAGCGCCTGAACGGGATGTTTGGGCTTTGTTCCTTCAAAGCGTTTCACTTGGCTGCGGCAAGAGTAGCCAGTAATCAAACATCTCTCGTTATCTAACTTATCTAAGCTTGGCTTCCAGCTTAAATTGTAAATGTCTTTCGACATCGACAACTTATCGACCTCGTGACCAAACGTACCCGCCATACCACAACAACCAACAGGAACCGTATTTAAAACTGCACCAAAGTGAGCAAAAATAGCGCCCCACTCTTTTTCCGCATTCGGCATTTTGGTTTTTTCAGTACAGTGCGCAAACAGATACCAAGGTTCCTGCGCCTTATGCTCTCCGCTTTCAAACGCTTCTAGTCTTGGGTAAAGCCATTCGTGGGCCGTTAGTACATCGAAATCACCTCGCTTACTGCCAAGTACTTCAGCGTATTCATCTCGATAACACAGCACCAACGCAGGATCGACACCAACTAAAGGAATATCCAGATCCGCTACCATCGCCAAGAACTTCGCTGTATCGGCGGCTGTATCCTTAAACTGACGTAGAAAGCCTTTAATGTGTTGTGCTTTACCATTCGGCTGAAATGGCAGAAGCACCGGATGCATGCCCAGCTTTTTCAATAATTTAACGAAGTCTTCTACGACATCGGCGTCGTAGTAGCTAGTGAATGGGTCTTGAACAATTAAAACATGCTTGCTCTTTTCAGACGAAGACAAACCGCTGAGCGCTTGCAGATCATAAGGCGTTGTCAGCGACTCTACTCGTTGTTTCAATGTAGGTACTGATAACAACGGTGCATCGACATACCCAACTGTTGAAGCCGTTAAGCTCTTGACCCACGACTGCTTCAAAACACCGTTTACGACACCTGGCGCTTTCGCCATCATCGGCAGCATAGTCTCTATGTTCGCAACCAGATAATCTTTTGCTGGACGTTGGTAACGAGAGTGATAAATGTTTAAAAAGCGTGAGCGGAAACTCGGAACGTCGACTTTAATCGGACACTGGCTCGCACACGCTTTACACGCTAAACAACCATTCATCGCTTCATACACTTCGTGGGAGAAATCGTATTCGTGACGACGATTGATAGAATGACGTACGCGGTCAATCATGGTTTTGATTGATGTTTTGTTTTCTAGCGTTTGCTTTTCTAAGTCAAGAATATCAATACCTTGCTCAGTAAGCTGACGCAGCCACTCGCGAACCAAACCCGCACGACCTTTGGGTGAATGACGACGATCGGCTGTTACTTTCATCGATGGACACATTGGCGAGCTGGTATCGTAGTTAAAACACAAACCGTTCCCGTTACACTCCATCGCTTGCTTAAAGCTGTCACGTACTTGAACGTCAATCTGACGATCGAAGTAACCACGTTTGGTATCGGTAACTTTTACTAACTCTGCATCACTATCAAGCGGCGTACAGATTTTGCCCGGGTTCATTTTGTTGTGTGGATCGAATGCCGCCTTCACACGTCTCAGCTCAGTAAACAACTCATCGCCGAAAAACTCAGGGCCATATTCTGAACGGAAACCTTTGCCGTGTTCACCCCACATCAAACCGCCGTATTTCGCCACCAGCTTAACCACTTCATCAGAAACTTCGTGCATCAATGCTTCTTGGTGCGGGTCACACAGATCCAACGCAGGACGCACATGCAGCACCCCTGCATCCACATGACCAAACATGCCGTAATTCAGCGATTTACTATCTAATAGTTCGCGAAACTCAACAATGAAATCAGCCAAGTTTTCTGGTGGTACACAGGTATCTTCAGCGAATGCGACCGGTTTAGCGCGGCCTTTTGCTGCGCCTAACAAACCCACCGCTTTTTTACGCATGTTGTAAATACGCCCGATACTCGCTACATCGTTACAGACTTGGTAACCGATGATGCCCGCTTCTTCTGTTTCCAGCATGGTATCGAGCTTGGCGGTCAGCGCTGCAACCTGCGCTGCAACTTCTTCTTCGTCCTGACCTGCATATTCCACCATATTGATGCCAAGCATCTCTTTATTTGGAACATCGGTAAGCAAATCACTCACGGTGTGCCAGACGATATCTTGCTTCGCGAGATTAAGTACTTTCGAGTCAACGGTTTCTACAGATAGCGCTTTCGCTTCGACCATAAACGGTGCATTACGCAGCGCAGAGTCAAAACTGTTATATTTAACGTTAACCAAAGTACGTGCTTTCGGAATTGGCGTCAGGTTTAGCTTAGCTTCAGTAATAAATGCCAATGAACCTTCCGCGCCACACAGCACTCGTGTGATGTCGAAACGGTCATCGTCTTCATTCAAGGCATTTTTTAAATCGTACCCCGTTAAAAAGCGGTTGAGCGGAGGAAATTTATCCACGATCTGCTGGCGTTTTTCACGACATACGGATTCCGTTACTCGTAGCGCCTTGGCAGCAAACTCGCCTTCTTTGGGGTAGCCGTTGGACAGATCTGATTCTAAAACTGAGCCATCAGCAAACACCGCTTGTAGCGACAATACATGATCGGATGTTTTTCCGTATTTCAGAGAACCTTGACCAGAAGCATCAGTGTTGACCATACCGCCAATCGTTGCACGGTTACTGGTAGATAAGTCTGGAGAGAAGAAGTAACCGTAAGGGCGAACCGCATCATTTAACTGGTCTTTCACTACACCAGTTTGTACACGAACCCAGCCTTCTTTCTCATTAATCTCAAGCACTTTGTTCATGTGGCGAGACATATCCACCACAATACCTTTGGTTAGCGACTGACCATTGGTCCCTGTGCCGCCACCACGAGGTGAAAAGGTAATTCGTTCGTACTTTTCTTTATTGCTCAGTTTCCCGAGGAGAGAAACATCTTCTGTCGTTTTGGGATGAACGACAGACTGAGGAAGTTGCTGGTAAACACTGTTGTCAGTGGCAACCGCTAGTCGGCTTGAATATTGGCTTTCGATATCACCAGTGAATCCGGCGTGCTCAAGCTCTTTCAGAAAACTAAGAACAAGAGGATCGACATCAGTTTGCGAGTGTAATCTTGGTAACATTTGCTTCCTGCCCCTACGACGCTGAATCCGATCAGCTGCGGGTTATGTAATTATTTGCTCACTTATCATACAAGTTGGCGTTCAGCGAAACAAAACACCACAAAAGAGTAAGTGAAGTAATATTCTTTGAATTTCGTCACTTTACAACATTTAAAAAGACGAGCAAATCAGAATCTCGATACAATAATTAAACTTATGCTTTATTTTTTCACGCTTGATGCCTTACATTGGGGAACGAATCGCGTTTATAGATGAGTTTTCAGAATGAAAAAAAATAAAATTGTGACCACTGAAGATATCCTTCTCAAACTTTGCCAGTCTGTTTCTGGCGTCCTTACCTCGGCGACATCTTCTCAAGTAAATTACTCTGCAATGGTGCAAAAAATCCACAAGACTAGCCTCAAGCCAGATTTTGGCTGTTTTGTTCTGTTTGATGGCGGGTTTACCGGGCTGGTCGTAATTAATTTTACGGCAAAAGCCGCATTAGAGATCTACACCAACTACATGCGTAATATGGGTATGCCAGAAGAAGAACTGGCAATATCTCATACTTCTGACGAGGTGGGAGATGTTCTGGGTGAGCTAATGAACCAACTGGTTGGAGATTTCACCAATAAAATTCGTAAAGAGCTGCAAACGAACATCACACAAAACCAGCCAAAAATGATGGCGCTGAATAAGCAAGTCATCTTACAAGTGGATACCAACCTTGACCGCCCTCAAGCTCGCCGAGTGACGTTCTCCACCGAAAATAACAACATTTTCTACCTAGAGTTGGCAATGGACAAAACTGAGTTCATCCAACTAGAAGAGTTTGAAATCGCAGAAGACGAAAATCCAGACGATATTTTAGAAGCAACACGTAAAAATATGGCTGAGAAAGAATCTAAATCGTCGAGTTCGAACGATGACGCCGATGATTTACTCAACCAGCTCGGGTTGTAATTCCAACTAATCTTAATGAAGAATGGCTTCTTAGACACAAGTACGACTTCATACTGATTATGACGAACTAAAACGCCTAGCCTCGCCTTCCGCGGGGCTTCTTTTTATGTCCATAAACCACCTTCACTCCCACCTTGTATTTCGTTTTTATGTCAAAAAAGGTAATATGTCTGACTTCATAAATTTTCTGCTTTCGTTACTGGTTGTCGATGGATAAACAAAAAGCTCTGAAAAAAATCGCCAAGTGCTTAGAACTGGGCAATTCCGCTAATGTTAATGAGGCTGCCAATGCTATCAAAATGGCACATCGCCTCATGCTCAAATATGGTCTGGATAAAGACGATATTGAGTTTATCAGAATGGGGAAAACACAATCTTCCCACCTACTACCAGCGAATATCAGTTCTACCATATTGCGAGTGATTCGCGGCATTAACACTAAATTCGGTGTTGAAGCGGTGTTGTTGAATCACAAAGGGCTCAAACGTGTCGAGTTTATCGGTGAAGCAGATCGCGCGATTTTTGCTGCATTTGCTTTCGATATTATTTATCGCGAGATGAACGAAAGTACCGGACAATTCCGAAATAGTTTCGCAGGTACGGGCACCTCTTCTCAAGAAGTGACTCGCCGCGTGAACTCATTTGTATCTGGCTGGGTAGAGGGCGCGATAGAGAAACTTCCAGTCATTTCTCCAGACGAAGAGTCGGCCAACAAAATCAATGATTATATTGATAAAGAATTCCAAAACATTGACCGCGAAACCTTCAAGAAGCAACTGAAAGAAGCGATGAAAAACCTAACCGAAGACTACGAAGTGGGCTTGAAAAAAGGTAGAAGAGTCTCCGTTAACCGTGGTGTTGGCGGCGAGCAAGCGCGTAAAATGTTGGGCAATCCATCGAAATAACCAGAGCAGCAATTGATTGACGTAGGTTCCAATATTCCAATGTTATTGGGACCTACTTTTTGAAGTTGTGATAGTAACGATAAGAATTTTCTTACAGAAACTCTTATCAATCTTACTTTCTCATAACAAATATCAATGCTTACTTATTCATAATTCGCATCCCATTATGAGGCATGGTTTCGCCTCAGTTTTATACGGAGATTTTCCCTTGAAAAAGATGCCTATTGCACTAGCTCTAGTGCTAGCTCTTACTGGCTGTCAAGCCACTCAACGCCAAAATGCAACAACGGGTGAATACGAAACTAACTCAACCACGCAAGGCGCGCTTATTGGTGCTATCGCTGGTGCAGCAATCGGTCTAGCAACGGGCGATGACGCTAAAGAACGCCGTCAGCATGCGCTCATTGGTGCGGCAGCTGGCGGGGCGACTGGCGCTGGCGTTGGTTACTACTTTGACCAACAAGAAGCAGAATTGCGTCGCGCTTTACTAAACTCTGGTGTACAAGTTCAGCGCGTTGGTGAGAACCAGCTTTTACTGCGTATGGAAAATGGTATCGGCTTCTCATCAAGCTCTTACCAGCTTGATGCTAGCATTCATAATACTCTACGCGGTGTTGCTCGCATCTTGGTTGAATACCCAGATACCAGCCTTGTTATCGACGGTTACACTGATAGCACGGGCAGTGAGTCATACAACCAAACGTTGTCTGAGCGTCGTGCAGAGTCCGTACGTCAATTCCTAGTATCTCAAAACGTTGCACCTGGTCGTGCAATTGCACGTGGCTACGGCGAACGTAACCCAATTTGCTCAAACCAAACTTCTGAAGGTCGTGCGTGCAACCGTCGTGTTGAAATCCAGATCTTGCCACTGAAGTAATTTGGTTGCACCATAGCGGTAATAATAAAAAATTACCGGAGCAGGCCTAACCATAATCGTTAGGCCTGACATATCAATGTCTGTCAAAACGTCTGCCCTACTCTGCTTATTTAGCCTCAGCTTTTCTGGTTACTCGCTTGCCTCTCAAGCTCCAATTGACCCCATCGAACAATATGAGTATGCACAGCAATTATTGGCATCAAACAAAGCTGAAGCCTCACCAGAAACGCGCTACTGGCTAGAGCAATCCGCCAACCAAGGTTACCTCCCTGCGCAAAAACAGCTCGCGAACGACTTTGCTAAAGGGATAAATGGCGAAAGAAATGAAACACAAGCGTTATATTGGCTAACCTCTATAGCACTCAATGACCCAACCGATCGTGGCTTTCTTCTCGCTAACTTTATTGAGCACAATCAAGACAAGGTCACAGCTTCTCAATTGACTGAAGCTTTGTATCAAATGGCTTCTCAGCATAATCCAGCAGCAGAACAGGCTTATAATCAACTGTTAGAGCAGCGCTTCAACCAACTGCGAGCTAAGCAAGTCTCGCAAATAAAGTCGCTCGATAGAAAGGCGGAGCAAACACAAGAAGAGAAAAGCACAACAATTGCAAAACCCAACGTAGAATACTCGCAGTTTTTATGGCTGATCTGGCTAGCGGCGATACTCATCATCAGCGGCTTAAGTTTTCTCGTAATCAAGAAACTTAAGCAGAATAGAAAAGCGCGTGAAGCCAAAGAGGAAAGCCAAAATCAACGAATGGCGGAAAAAATAAAAGAGCTAGAGTTTACGAACAAGCAACTGAAACGCCAGCTAGAGAAAGTATTCAAAGAATTTAAGAAATCCAAAACCCAGGTAGAAAACCATAAGCTAAGCGTCGCGTGTGCTATGTTTGGCTACACACCACAACACATCCCTGATTTACAAGCAATCAAGCTACGCTATAGACAGCTATCAAAGCTTTATCATCCGGACACAAGAGGCAGTGAAGAAGAAATGAAGCGACTCAATCATGCCTTTAAGCTTGTCTCACAAAATGTTACAAAACAGTAAAAATCGGTCAAGATACTTTGGCTAGCATGCTTTTAGACCTATATAATCAAGCACCGCAATCGATCTCCCTCTCAAACAAATTAACAGACATTTAACTTAAGTCGCGCTTTTATGCCATAATGCCCGGCGCAAAATAACACCTAACGACTCAAATTAATCTAGGTGGGGAGAAAATCAATGTTCACTGAAGAAGGCACCTGTGATTGGTGTAAAAAACCTAGTCTTGTAACTCGTCACGATTATTTAGATGGCAAGCACCATTACTCATGTAAAGCTTGTTACGACATGGCAAAAATCGACGTGCGCCTATTTAACCAAGGCGAATTGCAAATGCGCGAACGCTTGCAACGAGCGAGCTAAGCAAGACGGAATCAATGGAACTGATTTTCAAAAGCGCCTTTTTAGGCGCTTTTTTGATCGGCCAAGCCCTATTTCCAATCTCTATCTCGTATTCCCTCCTATCCTACATAGCATGTCGCATCGGTTATCAGCCCCTCTCCTACTGTATACAAACCACTGTCCGTGAAACAACACCTGTATATACAGTAGTGAACCCCTGTATGTATCTCGTCCAATTTGCTACTCATCTCACATTTTTAAATTGATGTTAGACATATCAGAAATGAAAAATAATCAAATAAATTCAAATACTTAAAATATAATCTTTTTATTTTCTTCTCAAAAAACCGCAAATAACTTTTGAGAAACGGGTTGATCAGGTCGCCAAAACAAACTACTGTATACACATACAGCATGTATAAAGGAACAGTAAGATGCAGTTACAAAGTCAATCTCATACATACTCTCGTTACAACGTATTGGCACAAGCAACTCAGCCCATGGCCGTTTCGGATCAGCTTCTATCTAAGCTGGCTGTTTTATCGCAGCAGAAACAATGGATTTTGTTTACAGCAGACTGCCCTCGTCCAGACTTTGAACAACTCACTGCTTCTAATATTTGCTGTAGAAACGTGATTCAAATGAAGCCTTCTCAACAGCTTTCAGAAGTCGAGATCGTGATCAAAGCCATCCGATCAGGTAATGCCAGTGCTGTTGTAGCATCAAATGAAATTGCTCTTATGAATCAATCTATGTTGCGCGACATGGCGCATCGCTATCAGTGTGAAGTCTTTTTCGTCGAAGGCAGAGTTAATAAGTACCACTAATAAGTTCGACGTTATCCATCCTGCATCTCGCCTCCTTTTTAAGGGGGATTTTTTTGTATTAAAGAAAACAAGCAAACGTTTGCTTTTTCTCTGGCGAGTTAAAATAGTTCTGGTATGATGCCCACATTCGATTTATTCAGCGCCCACATTTTGCTGAATATCTTCTCTTTCTGACGTTTGATTAAGATGATAGGAATGTCGCAATGAGCCTTGCTAATCAAGTACTTGCCGTCAATGACGACCTGCCAATTCGCACCCATAAACCCATTCATAGCGGAAAAGTTCGTTCAGTTTACTGGTTAACTGAAGAAGACAGCGCCCGACTGATCAAAGAAAAAGGATACGATGTCGCTCCTGATGCGCCTTTGGCTATCATGGTGATTAGCGACCGAATCTCTGCATTCGATTGTATTTGGCATGCTGAAGGTGGTCTTAATGGTGTCCCAGGTAAAGGGGCTGCGCTTAATGCGATTTCTAATCACTGGTTCAAACTGTTCAAAGAAAATGGCTTAGCAGATAGCCACATTCTAGACATTCCTCACCCTTTTGTTTGGATTGTACAAAAAGCCAAACCGGTAAAAATCGAAGCCATCTGCCGCAAATACATCACGGGTTCGATGTGGCGCGCTTACGCAAATGGCGAGCGCGAGTTTTGTGGAATCCAACTTCCTGAAGGGTTAGGAAAAGACAAAGCACTGCCAGAGTTGCTCATGACCCCATCCACAAAAGGCATTCTAAAAGGCATTCCCGGTGTGCCAGAAGCGGACGACGTGAATATTACTCGTCAAAACATCGTAGACAACTACGAAGCATTTAACTTCTCAAGTGCCGACGATATCGCACTCTACGAAAAACTGCTGAAAGAAGGCTTTAACGTTATCAGCCAAGCGTTAGAAGAAATCGACCAAATCTTTGTCGATACCAAATTCGAATTTGGTTATGTTCATGATGCCGCTGGCAATGAAAAGCTGATTTACATGGATGAAGTGGGTACACCAGACTCGTCTCGTATATGGGATGCTAAAGAGTACCAAGCAGGTCACATCGTAGAGAACTCAAAAGAAGGTTTCCGCCAGTTCCTACTTAACCACTTCCCTGACCCAGATATCTTGCTAAACAAAGAACGTATGCCAGAGCGCGAAGCACTCGCTCGTGATAATGCTTTACCCGTCGAATCTTTGATGGCGATTTCGAGCACCTACATTGGTATTGCCGAGAAGATTACAGGCAAGCCGATTCATTTGAGTGAGAATCCGAAAGCGGAAATCATCGAAGTTCTGAGCAAAGAATACGGATTGATTGACTAGCACTGTCGCTAGATTGCTAAACGCTTTCCAATAAAAAGTCCGCACTAGCTTGCGGACTTTTTTCGTATTAGGCTCAGTTTAGCCGATATTTAACGTAGTGCCATCTGTTGTAGAGGCTGACTTAGTCGTCACCTGATATGTTTTGTCTTTAATCGTTGATACGAAATACCAGGTCGACTCTGCCTTGTCGGGCGTAAAAGTAACGCGCATAAAGCCACGCTGTTTGATGTCTGCCCACTGTAATTCTGACACTAAGTGCGGTAACGTATATTCCATTTGAGCGATCGCAACAGGATCTAACGCTAGGTAGGCCTCTAGCCCAGGGGAACTCACCGAGCTAGTTGCAAACTCTATCCCGATAGGATGCTTAGATACGTCTTTCAGCTCACTTGCCCATGCATTGTGCGTATCTCCTGCCAAGCAGACAAAGTTACCACTGTTGGCTTTGGCCAGTTGATAAACTTTCTCTCGCTCAACGTAGTAACCATCCCATGCATCTAGGTTATACGGGAGAGAAATGGTATCTGAACTTGGGTCAGAGAGGTAACCCGTAATCGCAGAGTTTACTGCTAATAACGCCTCTGTTTTTTGTTCTTCAGTGGCAGTAAACAATTGAAACATCGCGGCCATAACCGAACTTGGCAACTCCATACGAGACATTAACACTTGTTGCCCTAGCACATTCCAAGTTGCGTCGTGCGTACTGAACGCATCCATCAGCCAAGCGAGTTGGTCAGCGCCTAACAGCTCTCGGTCTTCACTGCGCGACTGAGCAACTAAACCGCCAATAGCTTCCATCGTTGGTGAGCTGAGCGAGAAGTAATCCAACGGTTTATCACGCCCCACAAGTCGCGTGTCGAGCATCATCAAATTGACTAAACTTCCAAACGAAAACTGACGGTAAATCAGCATGTTTGAGAAAGTGTTTTCACGAACGGGCAACCATTCTGTCCACGCGGCAGCCGCAGCTGCACGACGATCATTAAAGCTGCCTTCCTCTTCTTGATGGTTTTCCGCACCATTTTTCCAACTATCATTTGCAAGCTCGTGGTCATCCCAGACAGCAATCATTGGTAGGCTCGCATGTAACGCTTGCAGATCAGCATCTTGGCGATATTGCGCATACCGTTTTCGGTAATCATCTAAGGTAATGCATTCAGTGCCTTTGCTTGGCTCTCGCCCTAGTGCCTCAGCATCTTCACTAGCGTAGCCACCAGCACCATACTCATAAATGTAATCACCGAGATGAAGCACCACATCAAACGGGTCTTGCTCATGTTGATTTAAAATCTCTCGATACACATGGAAATAGCCTGCAGGATAGTTTGCACAAGATACAACCGCCATGGATGCCTTTTCTACACCATCCTCTGGTAATGTTTGAGTTTGCCCGACTTCGCTAGTGACATCTCCAACCATGAATCGATAGTAGTAGCGAGAATTTGCGTTGAGATTTTGAACATCGACTTTTACCGTGAAATCTCGGCTCGTGTCTGTGGCAAAAGTGCCACTTTGCACGATATCAGTAAAATTTTCGTTAGATGAAACTTGCCAGCTTACATCTGCGTAGCTTGCTGAGGTCGTAACACGAGTCCAAATGATTACTTGTGTTTGAGTAGGATCTCCACTCGCCACTCCGTGCTCAAAGGTAACCGCAACAGACTCACTAGCATCGCTACCACAGCCCACTAGCCCGGTAACAATCGCCGTTGAAGAGGCAACTTTCATAAAGTCTCTACGAGACAAAGACATATTGACTTCCTTTCTTATTGTGTTTGTTTTTATGCCCAAATGACGTGGTGACTCGATCATCCTTGTATGCCAATAATGGACGTTAATTTGAACTCACAGTACCAACCATTTAGTCGGTAATTTGTCCTAAAAACACAAAGTTAGAAGCTAGTTATGACAATTGCATTTCCAAACGTTACATTTTTGTTAATTTAAGTACAAATACTCTATATTCATCACATTTCCTAAGACCTGTGGCAAAAACCTCAAAATAAAAAAGCGACCTACTTTGAGGTCGCTTTTCATTGCACTATTGTTAAGTAGTACATCGATGAAGTGGAAATACTCAGCTTAAAACTTGATGTTAAGAACATCTTGTTCTGACGTGTCCACTTTCAACTGACTGCGAGATTCTATGTACTCGATTTGCTGAACATCGAGCGAATATGGCATAACGACTCGCAATTCATTGATCCCTTCATGTTTAGCTAACTGGGTTAAGCGGACCAAATTGGATTCATCACTTTTACGAGAAGACATCGATTTTAATGCGGCATCCCACAACCGATCTTCAGGCTTGCTCAATTCCGCAATGTTCTGTTTCCACATCAAACCGAAAATAGGCGCGATGGTGGCAAATGCCTCTAAAAAGGTCCATTTTTTACTACCTGTCGCCCCTAAAAAGCTAGTGTAGTCGAATTCAATGCACGTCTTTCCTTGTTGATCCATTCTATGCCCCCGACACTCGAAAATGAGATATACCAAATATCGTTCAACTGTTTTGATATAGCAATGGGATATAAAACATTCGTCTTTTATGCACTAATTTACATGCAAAAGGAAATATTAAAACCAGCTTTGTAACAACTGATGTACAGCTTCGCCATATATAAGCATTCAATTGATTAATATTTCAATTAAGAAACTAAAAACAACACGTAAGTAACGCTATCAATATGAAATCATTATAGATTCACCAAAAAAATATCAATTCTTGTCACAACGTCATCCGCCTACCTACTTCACATCAATCACTCGACTGGCCTTTTTATACTGTATCTTCCAACCAGCCCAGCGTGGCAGCTCCCAACGCTTTGGATCCCCCTTACGGTTTCCCTCTCGATAAACGACCTGTACCAGCTTGCGAGACGCGTAATACTCAACATCCAGTTGGAGTTCTGGCAGCGAAAGTTCTAAAGGGTACTGCTCCGTGAAATCGTCGTATTCCCATTCTGGAACACCGTTAAATGTTAAGTCTTCCGGTTCAAACAACGCCATATCATCGACATTTTCAACGCCCAATGTTTCCAACTGCTCCTTTAACCAGCTAGAAAATGTCAAGGAGGCCAAGTCGTTAACCTCTTCTCCTTCGACATTAAGGCCCAATGCGTTGTAGAGTTTCCAGTGTTGGATTTGTTGTTTTCTTTGAGAAGCAAAACCTGGTAACAGGGTCTCGTCTTCTATCATTTCGACAATAGACTGAACAGCAACATCACCTTGTAACGCTTGGTGTTCAGAACAGACTGTTCGCCCGGCGTAGACCAAATGCATCGTTGCTCTTGGCGTCTCTTCTTCATAATTCGTCTCACCTTGTTGCCACTCCCCAAATTCAAGTTCGCGTAATAATGTCAGCGGGATAGGCATCATGACCGATGCGAGGTTTAGTGTTTGCTTAACACCTCGTCCTGGCACGCTATGGCTATCTAGCACAATGGCCGCTTCTTCTTTATCAGGAAAGCGGCTGTTACGCCCAACCAGCATCTCGACTACGCCATTTCCTAGAGCATCTCTTCGACGAGCTCGTCGGACAAACACAAGCTCAGGGTGCAATGAGGCGATGGAGAAAAAGAGCGCTTCACGTTTATATCGAGAGGCAACGTCAAGTTCCGGTAATTCAAATACTTCTCGCATTTGTTTCGCTAAACCTTGTGCCTCTTCGAGTGCGCTGGCATCAATGACAATGCCCGGAAGTCGCTCCCCCCGGACCAAACGGATAAGCAAAGAGGCATCACATCCGTATGGCTCCTCTTGAGATAGAAGCTCAGCGACTTCGCCACTTTGTCGCTGATAGAGTTGCGCAGGCACAGATAATGCTGCTGCCAAGTCAATCATTGCTTCCTTCTCTGTCTTAGCTTGAATTCTGGTAACAAGATCGGCAAACAGTGCATCAATGGGTAGTGGATATACTTTTCTCCCATGCTGCGTGACATTGCCATCCTCATCAATCGCTTCCATAGATAACAGCGTCGAATGAGATGCCTCTAGCGACTTTGGAGGAATTGAGTCGAGAAAATCGAGTGTTGAAAGACGATATCCACAACAAGCCGCTGCCAGCATGGGCTCGACGAGCTCTTCTCTGTGCAATTCTGGAGGCGTCACTAATTCTAAAGGCGCGTGTTCACCATATAGACGAATACAAGCTCCTTCAGCAACACGGCCCGCCCGCCCCATTCGCTGCGCGGCGCTGGCCTTAGAAATGTGGGTCAGCGTTAACGCTGTGCGACCGTTACGTTGAATGGTTCGACGCTCTAAGCCGCTATCAATGACAACTCGGATGTTAGGTATCGTTAAGGAGGTTTCCGCAACATTGGTTGCCAATACGACTTTTCGTTGTTTTTGCGTAGTTAACGCGCAGTGCCGTTCTTCATCACTAACCGAGGCATGAAGTTTGACCACCATGACATCGCCGCAACTTTGTAGCATCTGAGCACATTGGGTGATCTCTTTGCGTCCAGGCAGGAAAACAAGAATATCGCCACCTTCATCTTCCAATGCTTCTTTTACCGCTCCGACAACCTCTTGTTCACATCCCTTCTTATTCGGTAAATAACGGCTGTCTAAAGAACGATGTGTCACCGTGACTGGAAAGCAACGCCCTTCGGATCGCAGACGCTTCGCATTCAGGTAACGCGCTAGCTTTTCGCCCTCCAGCGTAGCGGAAGTGACGATCAACCGATGTTGATTTTCTTGCTTCAAAATGGCGGTTAATAGATCAATATCCCAGCGTCGCTCGTGAAATTCGTCCACTATCACGACATCAAAGTCTGCTAGCTTGTTTTCCGAAAACCAACGCAGTGCACCCCCCGGAGTCACAAATACAACTTCGGTTTTTTCATCAAAGTAGGCATGAAGCTTGATCGCGTAACCGACTTTGCGACCTATTGGCTCTCCAGATTGCTCCGCAAGAAATTCAGCCAGCGAGGTACAAGCAATTCGACGTGGTTCAATAACCAGAACGCGTCCGTGTTTTGCCGCCCACATGGGCAAGCGGGTAGATTTACCCGACCCGGTTTCGGCTTCCACCACAAGATGGTTAAGGCTTACATGATGGTCAAACTCGGCTTGCAGGCTGTCGATAGGTAGTTGAAACATAGAAATTGGATTTGATTTGATGATGCAAAACATTATACCCAAGTAAAAAAATCCTGCTTTAGGTATCTCTAAACAACCAATATTGCCGATATTTTCGGCGGTATCTGAATTTTTTTGCGACATTACATTGATGTGCATCAACGCATGTTTACAACTAAATAGTGAACCCGTTAAAATTTGGTGCGCATCCTTCAACCCTACATAAGGCACCCAATGAACAACGATAAACGCCCACTATATATTCCATATGCGGGTCCGGCTCTTTTAGCAACCCCTCTTTTGAACAAAGGCAGTGCATTCTCTGCTGAAGAACGTAGTTCATTCAACTTAGAAGGTCTGCTTCCAGAGTCGACCGAAACTATCCAAGAGCAGGTGGAACGTGCCTACCAGCAATACAAAAGTTTCGAAAGCGATATGGATAAGCACATTTATCTGCGTAATATCCAAGACACCAACGAAACATTGTATTACCGCCTAGTGCAAAATCACATTTCTGAGATGATGCCTATCATCTACACGCCAACTGTTGGCGCAGCATGTGAAAACTTCTCTAACATTTACCGTCGTGGTCGTGGTCTATTCATTTCATATCCGAACCGTGACCGTATTGACGACTTGCTGAATAATGCAGCAAACCACAACGTTAAAGTGATTGTTGTGACAGATGGTGAACGTATCCTTGGCTTGGGTGACCAAGGTATCGGCGGCATGGGTATTCCTATTGGTAAACTGTCACTTTATACCGCGTGTGGTGGTATCAGCCCTGCTTACACGCTACCAATCGTGCTTGATGTGGGTACCAATAACCCGCAACGTTTAGCTGATCCGATGTACATGGGTTGGCGTCACCCTCGTATTACGGGTGCAGAATACGATGCATTTGTAGAAGAGTTTATTCAAGCAGTACAGCGCCGTTGGCCTGATGCCTTGATCCAGTTCGAAGACTTTGCTCAGAAAAATGCGATGCCTCTTCTTGAGCGTTACAAAGATCGCGTGTGCTGCTTCAATGATGATATTCAAGGCACGGCGGCCGTTACTGTTGGCTCTCTACTTGCAGCCTGTAAAGCAGCAGGCACTCAGCTGTCTAAACAGCGTATCACCTTCTTGGGCGCTGGCTCTGCTGGTTGCGGTATCGCAGAAGCGATCATCGCACAAATGGTATCGGAAGGGATTTCTGACGAGCAAGCTCGCTCACAAGTTTACATGGTTGACCGTTGGGGTCTGTTACAAGAAGGTATGCCTAACCTTCTTGATTTCCAACAACGCTTGGTGCAGAAACATACCAATACGAAAGAGTGGGAAAATGAAGGAAATGGCTTCTCACTACTCGATGTTATGCGTAACGCCAAGCCAACGGTACTAATTGGTGTTTCTGGTGCTCCTGGCCTATTTAGCCAAGAAGTCATCGAAGAAATGCATAAACACTGTAAGCGTCCGATTGTCTTCCCACTGTCGAACCCAACAAGCCGCGTAGAAGCAACACCGAACGACATCATTCGTTGGACAAATGGTGAAGCACTGGTTGCAACAGGTAGCCCATTTGAGCCTGTGGTTCATGAAGGTCGCACTTACCCTATTGCCCAATGTAACAACAGCTACATCTTCCCTGGCATTGGCCTTGGTGTACTTGCTGTAAACGCAAAACGTGTCACCGACGAGATGCTAATGGAATCAAGCCGTGCGCTCGCAACATGCTCTCCTCTAGCAATCAACGGTCGTGGTGCGCTACTTCCACCGTTGGAAGAGATCCACTCGGTATCGAAAAAGATCGCGTTTGCTGTTGGTAAGAAGGCAATCGAACAAGGTGTCGCATTAGAAATCACTGATGAAGCATTAAACGTGGCGATTGAACAATCGTTCTGGCAACCGGTTTACCGTCGCTACAAACGCACTGCGTTTTAAGCTTGAGACATTTCGTTTAATAATTAGCCCCTACCATGTAGGGGCTTTTATTTTTTATCATCCTAACCAGATTTTGGCATAAATGGGCTTCTCTCTTTTTGTTTCTATCAGATATGATGAGAACTACATTTTTAGTTAAGGATATAAAACGTTTTGTTGTTTTCTCGCATAAGATCAAAGTGGAAGCTGAAATTTTCCTGGAAGCGACTTGCTTTGATTTTGTCGATCTCTGTACTTAGTCTGCTTGTTTCTGTTATTGCCATTGACCGGTGGGTGGTTTTACAAGCCAAAGAAAGCATTTTCACTGAATACGAACAAATACCTCAACATGAGGTTGCTGTGGTTCTCGGTACCAGTAAATACATCGGTAAGATCCTCAACACTTACTACACTCATCGCATTAATGCGGCGATTGAGCTTTACAACCAAGGCAAAGTAAAACAGTTTTTATTGAGTGGCGATAACGCCCATCGCTCCTACAACGAACCGTGGACGATGAAACGCGACTTACTTAAAGCCGGCGTGCCTGAGGAAGTGATTCACCTTGATTATGCTGGCTTTCGTACTCTAGATTCGATTGTGAGGGCGAAAAAGATTTTTGCTTCGGAGCGCTTTCTGATTGTAACTCAGCGCTTTCATTGTGAGCGAGCGCTGTTTATTGCCGATGCTTACAACATTGATGCGCAGTGTCTTGCGGTAGCAGGACCTACGACAAACAAACAAAAAACATCAATGCGTATTCGAGAGTTGCTCGCCCGTGTGAAAGCCTTTTTAGACCTCTACATTATTAATACGCAGCCCAAGTTTCTTGGTCCTCAAGAACCTATCGTTGCAGTAAAAGAGCCTGAAAAAATCTCTAATGAGCCTCTGCAAGTTCCCGTCGAATAGAGGAACAACGCAGCTCACAAGGCTAATAACATTTCTATAAAACAAATGGGTAGTTTTCTACCCATTTCCAATTCTCAACATCACATTTTCTAATTTGCTCGATGATTCAGGCAAAACTCTTTTTTGCATTCCAAGTAACATTTAATCAATAAATAACTACAAGTCAGTTACTTTGCCATAAAAAAACCGACAAAAGGCAATGCAAAAGGAGCACTACCCATGACCGCACTCGCTGTGACATTGAAGAACTGGTTCTTCACTCGCAACAGCATGATTTTGAACGCGAATATCGTATTGTTCATTATCTTGTTTAATACCCTACCCTTTGAGCCACAAGTAGTAACCGGCCTTAGCATCTTAGTTTTTGTTGCTATTCTTTGGCTAACCGAAGCGATTCACGTCAGCATAACCGCGCTGCTCATACCATTACTTGCGGTATTTTTAGGCGTGTTTAACACTCAGACCGCACTGAACAACTTCTCCAACTCCATCATTTTTCTATTCTTAGGTGGTTTTGCACTTGCTGCGGCTTTGCATAAACAGAAGTTAGACCAAGCTATTGCTGATAAAGTGCTGTTACTCGCACGAGGCAAAATGTCTGTCGCTGTATTCATGCTATTTGGTGTGAGTGCTGGCCTGTCAATGTGGATTTCAAACACCGCCACTGCTGCTATGATGCTGCCTCTTGTACTGGGGGTGATGACAAAGCTAGACGCTAAGAAAAATCACAATACCTTTTTGTTTGTTCTGCTCGGCATCGCTTACAGTGCTTCGATTGGTGGTATTGCAACGCTGGTTGGTAGCCCACCAAACGCCATTGCAGCAGCTGAAGTTGGCCTAAGTTTTACTGAGTGGATGAAGCTCGGTGTGCCTATCTCATTAGTACTAATGCCAATCGCTATTCTCGTGTTGTACACCATGACTAAGCCTGACCTTAGCCACAAGTTTGACCTTGACCATCAGCCAGTCGAGTGGACAAACGGCAAAATGATTACACTGGCGATTTTCTTACTGACAGTCACGTTGTGGATTTTCAGTAAGCCTATTAACGCGATGCTAGGTGGCTTCGCTAAGTTCGATACCCTTGTCGCAATAGGTGCGATCCTTCTGCTTGGGGCTTCTCGCGCTGTAGAGTGGAAAGATATTGAGAAAACAACCGACTGGGGTGTGTTAATCCTATTTGGTGGTGGCATCTGTTTGAGTAACGTCCTAAAAGCAACCGGAACAAGCGTATTTTTGGCTCATAGCTTGTCAGGCTTCCTTGAGCAAGCCGGTATCCTTCTGACGATTCTTGCTGTAGTTGCTTTTGTTGTATTTTTGACTGAGTTTGCAAGTAACACCGCTAGTGCTGCACTACTGGTCCCTGTATTTGCAACCATCGCAGAGGCCTTAGGCATGTCTCCGGTCATTCTCTCTGCATTGATTGCCGTGGCCGCTTCTTGTGCATTTATGTTACCAGTTGCGACACCTCCAAATGCGATTGTGTTCGGTACGGGCCATATCAAGCAAAAAGAAATGATGCGAATTGGTTTCGTCTTAAATATTGCCTGTATTGCTGCACTAACGCTTTTCGCTTGGTTGTTCTGGTAAAAAACAGCAAGCTCGATTAGCACTACACTGCTGCTCACGGTAATCACATCGATGACCCAAACTTCCCCCTAAGTGGTGTTCAGCAGTTTCCCTCTTGGTGGCCAGTTGGCCACCTTTTTTTATTCCTTTGAGTGACGAATCGTTAGGCTTGCTTCTTTTCGCAGGCAAGCAAACCATAATGAGCTTCCACTCGGTTACGACCATTGCGCTTCGCTTGATAAAGCACTTCATCTGCTCTCGCCATGGTTTCTGAGACGCGTTCATTTTGCATTTGGGCGACGCCAATGCTGCATGTTAATGATTCACCGTGTACCCACAAATGACTCTCCACATTTTTGCGAATCATTTCCGACTTCTTCACAGCTTGCTCAATATTGGTGTCAGGGCAAAATACAACAAATTCTTCTCCCCCCCAACGAACAAGTCGGTCATCTGGGTAGATAGAACTTGCCACCACCATGACAAATTCGCGCAATATGTCATCCCCCATTTGGTGCCCAAATTTGTCATTCACCTTCTTAAATTTATCCAAATCCATATAAAGGATACTGAATGTACTATGCCCCCAGCGAACTTGACGTGATTGCTGCTCAAGCCAGTGCTGAACTGCGTGACGGTTCATCGCTCCCGTCAACGCATCGCGATGCGCCAACTCTGCAAACTCATAGTTTTGAGCTCGCAACGTACCATTCACCTTCTCTAAATGACGATGACGTTTTTTCGCTTTTTCATAAGCGACTCGATTTTTTCGTAATTCGTGCAGCGAAAATGCAAGTCCAAGCGCCATCCAAGAGAGTAAGAGCGCATACAGTAACGTTTCTTGTGCAAGGTAAGCGCCTTCAAACTCAATTTTATCAATCACAATTTTGTGCTCGCCAAGTGCCGCACCAGATCCGGTCGCGATATCAATACGTGTGATGTTTGAAAATTCAGGTGCAGAGTGTTCAATCGCGACTTTGTTGTCTACTAACCACCACGTCATCACCTGTAAATTTTTAATCGGAATTTCGATGATGTCGTTTGAACCGGACGGAGAAAACTGCATGCCATTGTATTTAATCGTGTACTCGTCGTCTGGTTTGGAATACTCAGGGTTATAGTTGCGCAGATATAAACGCAAATCATGGCTCGGATTGGGCCCCACCCCCGCCTCTTCATATCTCACTTTCAATCGAATCGTATGGTAATTGGAAAGGTCAATCCCCTGTGTTGGCGTTGTGGAATCGGTATAAACAGAGATTCCGCAATAAGGCCAAGCATACGAGCTTTGCTTTAAGTCACAGCTGAGAACTAGGCTTTGCTTATCGTAAATAATATCAGCCTCACTCAAGCCACCTTCGCTGGCGTCTTTAGTCGCATAGATATTGAAATGTTCTGGTGTAATGGTCAGCTTTCGTGTATCGCCAAGAACACTATAAAGCGCAACCAAACTAATAGTGCAAATAGAGAGGGCAAAGATAAATTTATGGATCCACTTCATGGGCGAGTGACCTGCTCAGCTTATATACAACACAATGTACTCAATGATTTTTCGAACTTCAAACAAAGTCATTTATCAAGAAACAAAATTACTTTTAGTCTTCGTTCTTACTTTCGATACATGGTAACGTGTTTTGAACCGTTCTCACGTTTTTAAATCTCTCAAAAATGCGGTTCACTTGTTATTTGCGAAGCATTTCACAGCCGTATTTCCTAACCCATGAAGGCCAGTGCATAACATTTCAGAGCGATACATTTCGCTTTAATGTGTCTGTCAACCCTGCATCTCATAACCACTTCGGATATACTGTGCAAAAACACAATAATGAGTAATGTCATGTCATTAATTGCAACTGGTACGCTAAATAAAATGCGTGCATCTCTGGACGGTGCTGTTAGTTACCGTCTACCTGTTGGTGAGGAAGAGATTGATCTATCGCCGTTTCTGGGTAAAACGCTCACACTGACTCACACGGGCAATATTTTTTGTTGCTCATGTGGTAAGAAAACGAAAAAGAGTTATTCGCAAGGCCATTGTTTTGTCTGTATGAAAAAGCTAGCAAGCTGCGATATGTGCATCATGAAGCCAGAGACTTGTCACTACGACCAAGGGACTTGTCGCGAACCACAATGGGGCGAAGAGAACTGCATGGTGGATCACTTTGTCTACCTATCCAATACATCCAGCTTAAAAGTTGGTATCACTCGTCATACGCAAATCCCAACTCGTTGGATTGATCAAGGTGCGACTCAGGGTTTGCCAATTTTTAAGGTAAAAACTCGCCATATCTCCGGTTTAATTGAAGTTGAACTGGCGAAACATATCGCAGATAAAACCAATTGGCGCACACTGCTGAAAGGCGACGGTGAACCAATGGCACTGCAAGATCGTTTTGCTGAGCTATTACCTTTAGTCGAAGATAAGATTGCTGAGATAAAACAGCAATTCGGTGAAGATGCAATTGAAATATTAAGCGAAAGCATTACCGACCTTAGCTATCCGGTGCAACAGCACCCAACTAAGATCACCTCGCATAATTTCGATAAAAACCCGGTTGTTACTGGCACTTTGCAAGGCATCAAAGGTCAATACCTCATTTTTGACACTGGCGTGATCAACGTAAGAAAATTCACTTCCTATGAAGTGGAAGTAAGCGCCTAGCTGCATATACATATATATAGCTGGTTTGTTGAAATAAAAACGAAAAAGCTCGAGTTTGACTCGAGCTTTTTTTCTATCAGGAAGATATAATCAGTTACGCATCAAGGATGTTTTCTAGTACATCGAACAACATGTCGACTTCTTCTATTGTGTTGTAATGCATGCAACCAATTCGTACCACACCACCCGACTCTTCTAGACCAAGTTGACGAACTAAGCCCAGCGCATAAAAGTGGCCGTTCCAAACACAGATGTTGTGTTCACCCAGCGTTTTCGCGATAAACTCTGGAGAATATCGGTCGAATGTTAGCGCAAAAGTTGGTGTGCGGAGCTGGCTATCTTCTTTCGCAATGCCAAATAGATTGACACCATCTAGTGCACTCAGACGCTGTAAGAATCGCTCACTCAAGCGTTGCTCATGTTGTTCATACAATTGGTAACTTTGCTCCAATCGTTGACGAAGGGGTAAACTGGCTTCACCAAATTGAGCCAGATACTCAACCGCAGCAACGACACCAGCAAGACCTTCAAAACTTTGCGTCCCCGTTTCAAATCGGCCTGGGCCAATATTGGTAGCAGGCTCGACTTTGTACGGACGAATACTGTGCAGCCACTGATCGGCTATGTAAGCAATACCAACGTGCGGGCCGAAAAACTTGTAAGCTGAGCAAGCTAAAAAGTCACAGCCTAACGCTTGAACATCAACCAAATGATGCGGCGCATAATGAACGGCATCCACATAAACTTGTGCCCCAACGTTGTGCGCCATGCTTACTACTCGCTGCACATCCACGATAGAACCAGTCGTATTCGATGCATAGGTCACCGCTACAAGGCGCGTTTTATCAGAAAGAAGACTGCTTAAATGCTCCAAGTCCAACGTACAATCATCTTCGTTGATACGAACCTGATGAACCGTAACGCCTTTATCTTCTGCCGCTTGCTGCCAGCTAGACACATTCGAATAGTGGTCCAAAGCAGAAACAATGATCTCATCTCCCTCTTGCCAATCTCGGCTAATCGCACGACTAAGCTGAAAGGTTAACGATGTCATGTTCGCACCGAAGACGATATTGCCAGATGACGGCGCGTTAAGCAGAGCTCGCGCTGACTCGCGTGCATTTTGCATCACATCAACCGTCTTTTGGCTAGAAAAATAATGCCCGCCTAAGTTGGCGTTGAAACGACCTAAATATCCCACCATGCTATCTAGCACTGATTGAGGTACCTGTGACCCGCCTGGACCATCAAAAAACGTCACAGGCTTGTCGTTATGGTATTGAGCGAGTGCCGGAAACTGCTCTCTGATCAGATTAAGATTGAAGTTCATTGCGCTTATCCGTAGCCGTGAGTACAAACACATCCATATGACCCGCTTCATCATCAATGACAGAACGGATTGGGCACGCGTTGTGCCACAGTTTACTGTCTGCCAATATTGCAACCTCACCCGTTTCTAACACCTTACGGAAAAATGGGGCTTGGTTATGACTGCTGTACAGCATGATGTCACCACCAATGATGTTATGGCGTCCTACGCCAACCATTGCAATGTGATCAAAACCGTCTTGGTGCACACCTTCAGGTGCCACTTGAGTTTCTTCTTCTAGCGCTGTGATTCGGATTTGGTGAATTTCTATTTCCTGACCGTTAGGCAGATGATTCGCATTGACAAACAATTCGCACATTTCTCGGAAACCATCACTGGTGAGAATGTCCTTCTCAATCGGCTCAAATTGTCTTACAACATCACCTTGGAATCGGTTGATATCAGACGATTGAACAAAGCTGTTTTTGTTTAAGTCAATGACTTTGCCATTATCAAAACCAACCACAGAATAACGTCTTAGTCGATACTGACCATCTGCATGCTCGGTACGAGGCAGTTCTTCAAACGATGGGGAAAGCTGCTCAATTGCTGCCATGCTGAGCTGTGTTAAATGCAGAGTATTCTCACGTGAATGTAACATCATTGTCTCCTTTAATGAGGCACATTAATTAACATTTAATTTACACACTAGATTACGCAAATATTCTGCAATTGCCAGCTTTTAACGTTGATAGCTTCAACAAAATAACAAAAACAACATAACAAACCAATCCAAAGCAAAAATACAGAGCCATGTTTCAGTTTTGCGCTTTGGCGATATTTGAAACTAGACTTCTCTACTACGAATAGAATTTTATGCTAGAAGTCAACGTTCTTTATCAATCTTTAGTGGGTTCTAATCTATAACCAATTATTCGATCACAATCGTTGTTTATGCTTTTAAAGCACTAAGAATTTCCATACAATCGAGGGAAATGTTCAGCCCTTTTTGGAGCCATAATGAGCGACGTAAAACATTGTAAACTATTAATTCTTGGTTCTGGTCCAGCAGGATACACAGCTGCCGTCTACGCAGCGCGTGCCAACCTAAACCCTGTGCTTGTGACGGGAATGCAACAAGGTGGTCAGCTAACCACCACTACTGAAGTTGAGAACTGGCCCGGCGACGCTGAAGGTCTGACAGGTCCTGCATTGATGGATCGCATGAAAGAGCACGCCGAGCGTTTCGAAACTGAGATCGTGTTTGATCACATCAACGAAGTAGAACTATCACAACGCCCATTTCGTTTAAAAGGCGATTCTGGCGAGTACACATGTGACGCATTGATTATTTCTACAGGTGCATCAGCAAAATACCTTGGCCTTGAGTCTGAAGAAGCATTTAAAGGTCGCGGCGTTTCTGCTTGTGCAACCTGTGACGGTTTCTTCTACCGTAATCAGAAAGTTGCAGTTGTGGGCGGAGGTAACACTGCTGTTGAGGAAGCACTTTACCTATCTAACATTGCGTCAGAAGTTCACCTGATCCACCGCCGCGATTCATTCCGTGCAGAGAAGATCCTTGTGAAACGTCTGATGGATAAAGTTGAAAGCGGTAATATCGTTCTTCATACCGATCGAACTCTCGATGAAGTACTTGGCGACGACATGGGCGTAACTGGCGTTCGTATTAAAGACGTCAACACAGGTGCGACTGAAGACCTTGAAGTGATGGGCGCGTTTATTGCGATCGGCCACCAGCCAAACACACAAATCTTTGAAGGCCAAGTAGACATGAAAGATGGCTACATCATCGTTAAGTCTGGCCTAGAAGGCAACGCGACACAAACTAGCATTGAAGGTGTATTTGCAGCTGGCGACGTTATGGACCATAACTACCGTCAAGCTATCACATCAGCAGGTACAGGTTGTATGGCGGCATTAGATGCTGAGCGTTTCTTAGACTCACTTGGTGACAAATAACTTTTCACATTTGTGTCATATCCTTAAAGCCCAGCGGTATTCCCGCTGGGTTTTCTTTTGTATACTACCGCCTCATTAAAACAATTATCATTAAGCCTTCACGATGGATAAGAAAAAGCAAAGCAGCTTGAATAAGTGGCTTAAGCAACAAAGTAAGTTAGCCAAGCGCTGGCTTATGATTGCGATAGGCCTAGGCGTACTTTCAAGCGTGTTTTTATTGGCTCAAGCAGCCCTGCTCGCCTCCATTCTGCACCAGTTAATCATTGACCAAGTCGACAAAGCCGACCTCATTTGGCATTTTGTTGGGCTTGGTGGCACGGTTATCGGTCGAGCTGCTTGTACCTGGGGTCGAGAGCTTGCCGGTTACCGTTGCGGTGAGCAAATTCGAGTTTATATTCGCCAACTCATTTTAGATAAAGTTCATAAACTTGGGCCAGCTTACATCAAAGGCAAACCTGCCGGCAGCTGGGCGACGCTCATCTTAGAGCAGGTAGAAGATATGCAAGATTTCTTCTCTCGCTACTTGCCTCAGATGTCATTATCGGTACTAGTGCCTTTCATTATTTTGGTTGTCGTATTCCCAGTAAACTGGGCGGCAGGCTTGATCTTCCTCGTCACAGCACCACTAGTGCCTATTTTCATGGCACTGGTTGGGATGAAAGCCGCAGAAGCAAACCGTAAAAACTTTAAAGCGATGCAGCGTTTGTCCGGTCACTTTTATGACCGCTTGCAAGCAATGACGACCATTCGCTTATTCGATAGAACAAAATCTGAAACTGAAACTCTGAAGGGTGCTTCGGAAGTCTTTCGTACTCGCACCATGGACGTTCTGAAAATCGCGTTTCTATCTTCTGCGGTTTTAGAGTTTTTCACTTCCATTTCTATCGCAATTACCGCCGTCTACTTTGGCTTTAGTTATATCGGAGAGCTCGATTTCGGCTACTACGGCACAGGTGTTACGCTGTTTGCTGGTTTGTTCATTCTGATTCTTGCGCCAGAGTTTTATCAGCCATTACGTGATTTGGGCACTTTCTATCATGCGAAACAGCAAGCGGTTGGCGCAGCAGAAAGCATTGTCGAGTTTCTGGATTTAGAAGTCGATCAAGTCAAAGATGGCACCCAAGCGTTAGATAAGAGTAGTCCCATCCATATTGAAGCGGACGAGTTAACCATTTTTAGTCCGGAAGGTAAGCAGCTCGCAGGTCCCCTATCCTTCTCTCTTGAAGCCAACAAAAGTACGGCTTTAGTTGGACCAAGTGGCGCAGGTAAAACAAGCTTGGTCAACACCATCCTCGGTTTCATGCCTTATCAAGGTAGCTTGAAGATTAATGGTTGTGAATTGTCACAACTGGATCTCGCCACATGGCGAGAGGCCGTAAGCTGGATTGGTCAAAACCCGATGCTATTACATGGCAGCATTCGAGATAACGTCACGTTAGGCAAACACAACATTCAAGATGCAGACGTTCATTCTGTTTTGAATGACTCTCATGCTGCTGAATTTGTTGAAATGCATGGGTTGGATTACCCGATATCTGACCGCTCTGGTGGTTTATCTGTCGGCCAAGCCCAGCGTTTAGCGTTAGCTCGCGCTATGCTACAAAATGGTCGTTTTTGGTTATTAGATGAACCGACCGCAAGCTTAGATGCTCGTAGTGAAAAACTCGTCATGGAAGGCATTAACAAGTACGCACATGCCACAACGAATTTGATGATTACTCACCAGTTGGCACCTTTACAAAGCGTATCGCAAATTCTTGTTATGCAGGACGGCCAGATTGTTCAACGTGGTGATTACGACACACTGTCGACAGAAGATGGCTTATTTAAAGACATGTTGGAAGCGAACCTCGCACAACGTGAAACAGACAAGGGGAACTTAGATGCGTGATTTACTCCCTTATCTAAAACTCTATAAGAAACATTGGTTTGGTCTTTCGCTAGGTATGCTATTGGCATTTCTGACCTTAGCTGCATCTATTGGCTTATTAACGCTATCGGGTTGGTTTATTTCAGCCGCAGCGGTGGCAGGCTTGACGGTTGCTCGTGAGACCTTCAACTACATGTTACCAGGTGCCGGGGTACGCGGCGCTGCAATGGCTCGAACCGCAGGTCGATGGGGAGAACGTGTCGTCAGCCACAATGCGACGTTCAAGTTACTTACCGATCTACGTATCTTCTTCTTTAAGAAACTTGCACCACTGATTCCGGGTCGTGTCTCTACGATGCGTGATGCTGATCTGCTCAACCGCCTAGTGGCGGACGTTGACGCGATGGATCACGTTTATCTTCGACTTATCAGCCCTGTCGTGATTGGCATTTTTGGCATATTGAGTTTAACGGCTGTCCTGGCGTTCTTTGATTGGCATCTCGCCCTACTGCTTGGCTCGATTCTAACCGTCATGTTGTTTGTATGGCCGGTACTGTTCTATAAACTGGGTAAAAACAATGGCGAGAATCTCACTCATCATAAAGCGCAATTACGAGTGGCGACACTGGACTGGCTTCAAGGCTACAGCGAACTGAGTATCTTTGGAGCAGAAGAGCGTTATCGCAATCTCATTCTAGAGAAGCAAAAGCAGCTGTTGTCTAATCAGTTTGTGAACGCGAATTTAACGGGCATGGCTTCAGGCCTGCTTATGCTTGTGAACGGTCTTACACTGGTTGTGATGCTTTGGTTTGCTGCAGACGGCGTAGGAGGTCGTACTCCTGATCCTTGGATTGCGTTGTTTGCATTTGCAACGATGGCAAGTTTTGAAATTTTGATGCCTATTGCGGGCGCGTTCCAGTACCTGGGTCAAACGTTGACTTCTGCTCGTCGTTTAAATGAAGTAATTTTGGCTGAACCTGACGTTGTCTTCCCTGAGCAATCGAAACATAAAGGCACAACGTTAGACATTGAATTCGACAACATTGACTTCACTTACCCTGACGGTCAGCAAAAGGTGCTGAAAGGCTTGTCACTCTCACTACCGTTGGGCACTAAAACAGCGATTGTAGGTCAAACAGGTTCAGGTAAATCAACACTGATTCAGCTTCTTTGTCGCTACTGGGATGTAAACCAAGGTGAAGTTCGAATCGGTGGTACAAAGCTGCAAGATTGGAGCGAGTCTGACCTGCGAGAAGCAATGACAGTGGTAAGTCAACGCGTTGATGTACTGAATGGAACACTGCGTGACAACTTACTTATGGCCGCTCCAGAAGCAAGTGATGAGCGACTGTCTGAGATTCTTCAAAAAGTCGAACTTGGTGGCCTTCTTGAGGCTCCAGGGTTAGATGCTTGGTTAGGCGACGGTGGTCGTCAGTTATCTGGTGGTGAGAAACGCCGAATCGGTATCGCTCGCGCATTGCTACGTGATGCCCCAATCCTACTCTTAGATGAACCGACTGAAGGCCTCGATAAGCGTACGGAACAAAAAGTGATGGCGCTTTTCAATGAGCACTTTGCTAATAAGACAGTGGTATTCATTACACACCGACTAATAGAGCTAGAAAGCATGGATAGCATCTGTTTGATGGAACAAGGTGAGATCATCGAACAAGGCGATCATCCAACGCTACTCGCTCAAAAAGGGCGTTACTACCAGCTATTACAGTCTCTATAATTCGATTTTCAGTGACGAGAAGGGCTCATCAAACGATGAGCCCTTTTGTTATTCCTGTATTGTTAATTGGCTAGTTAAGTACGTATAAAAGGCTGATTTACCGACCTGATTTTTTGAGATAAGCCGCCATTTCATCTTCCGGAACCATGCCTCCACCTGTTGCCCAAACAAGATGCGTTGCGTTTCTGAGTTTTTCTTCGTCAAATTGCATTTGAGACTGATAAGCATGGTTATTCGAGACGTGCACTGCCCCAACCATACCAGCTAATGCAGAAGGCTCTAGGTTAATGCCTTCGAGTTCACTTAACTCACCCAAGTGGTGATACATACGAGCATCATCAATGGTGTAAAAGCCATCAATTAGCCTTTCCATCGCTCTACCGACAAATCCCGACGCACGCCCTACTGCTAATCCATCAGCAGCGGTCATGTTGTCGATACCCAAATCTTGTACCGCAATCTCGTCATGCAAGCCCGTATGCACGCCCAACAACATGCACGGAGAGTGCGTTGGCTCTGCGAAAATACAATGAACATGATCACCAAACGCGACTTTCAAACCAAACGCCACGCCACCAGGCCCACCGCCAACACCACAGGGTAGATAAACAAACAGCGGATGTTGCTCATCAACCACAATTCCCAAGTCATCAAACTGCTGCTTAAGACGCTCACCCGCAACAGAGTAACCTAGAAACAACGTCTGCGAGTTTTCATCATCAATAAAGAAGCAGTTAGGATCTTGCTCTGCTTCTTTACGACCTTGCTCAACGGCAACACCATAGTCTTGCTGGTACTCCACCACTTTGACGCCATGTGATCGGAGCTTATTTTTCTTCCACTCCCGCGCATCAGAAGACATGTGAACCGAGACTGAAAAACCAAGCTTTGCACTCATGATGCCAATGGACATACCGAGGTTACCCGTTGACCCAACCGCAATACTGTACTGCTTAAAAAACTGCCGAAACTCATTGCTGAACAATTTGCTGTAATCATCGGTTTCGCAGAGTAAGCCAGCTTCAAACGCCAACTTTTCTGCATGGGTGAGCACTTCATAAATGCCACCTCTCGCTTTGATAGAACCAGAAATTGGCAGATGGCTGTCTTTTTTGAGCATTAAACGACCCAATATTGGCGTGTCGTATTGCTGATCCAAACGCACTTTCATCTTGGGAACATCCACCACAGAAGACTCAATGATGCCATGCGAAGCTTCCGTTTCGGGAAACGCTTTCATCAAATAAGGCGCAAATCGTGCTAGCCGTTCACTCGCAGCTTGAATATCTTTCTCATCTAGCCCCACATAGGGCAAACCTTCTGCTAAAGAGGTTATGTTTGGGTTAAACCAGCAAACCTCCTTAAGATCGATAAGTGGCGCCAAGAGTGGGAACTGCTTGATCAGCGCTTCAATATTCGCCTTGGTCATTTTACCTTCCTGGAGTGATGTGAGTTGAGATAAACAAAAGCGCCGCAATTGCGACGCTTTCATGAATAACAGTGAATTTGATTTTATGCGTAGTTTTTCTCAAACTCTTGCATAAAATCGATTAACGCTTGTACACCTTCTAGCGGCATGGCGTTATAAATGGAAGCTCGCATACCACCAACGGCTCGGTGCCCTTTCAGTGATTTCAGCCCTTTGGCATCTGCTAGTTCAAGGAACGTCGCATCCAGTTCAGGTTTCGCAAGTTGGAATGGCACATTCATCAAAGAACGGTTTGCTGAGTGCACGCCATTACGGTAGAAATCAGACTGATCGATGTAATCATACAGTAGTGCGGCTTTAGCGCGGTTCACTTGCTCGATCGCTTTTACTCCACCCTGCGCCTTCAACCATTTGAAAACAAGACCAGACAGGTACCATGCAAAGGTTGGTGGCGTGTTGAACATTGATTCTTTCTCATCCAGAACAGTGTAATCCAAGATACTTGGCAGTACCTGCTTCGCCATACCTAACAAGTCGTCGCGCACGATAGCGATAGCAATGCCTGAAGGACCAATGTTTTTCTGAGCGCCCGCATAAATCACACCGTATTTCGATACATCAATCTCACGAGAAAGAATCGTCGAAGACATGTCAGCAACGATTGGTTTGTCGGTGACTGGAAGATCGTTAATCTCGATACCGTCAATGGTTTCATTTGGACAGAAATGCACGTAAGCCGCTTCTGGAGCAATTTTCCATTCGTTTGCAGGTAGAACGGCTACTTTTCCGTCGATTTCTGTTTTTGCATCAAATACGTCTGGCTCGCAGTATTTCTTCGCTTCAGCTACCGCACTTTCAGCCCAATAACCGCCGTCGATGTAAGTTGCCGTCTCGGCATCACCAAGTAAGTTTAGAGGAACAGCAGCAAACTGAGCACGAGCACCACCTTGGCAGAACAGCACTTTATAGTTGTCCGGAATATTCAGAAGATCACGTAAATCCTGCTCGGCTTCTTCTGCAACTTTGATGAACTCTTTGCTTCGATGGCTGATTTCCATGACCGAAGTACCAAGGCCTTGCCAATCGATTAGTTCCTGTTGTGCTTGCTGCATAACTGCTTTAGGCAGACCTGCTGGCCCTGCACTGAAGTTAAATACGTTGTCCGTATTTTGTTCCATGATGCTCATTGCTCCTGCTATGTAAATATTACGAAATTAATATCACGTTTTCGCAGCGATAAAAACAAGAAAAGAGGTCTTACGACCTCTTTTTAAAGACTAAGCGTTAAATTGGATTAATTCCGCAACAATACTTGGCTACTGTTGTTGCATCAAGGCGGGCATAAGTAGCGCCACTAATGGGAACTCATGTCCATTTTCGAACTTTAATTTACCTTCACCGATTTCTGCTTTGAGTTGATAACCGCCCTCGACTTTCTCGATCAACTCCATGATGAGCAGCTCATCGATTCCTTCTTGAATAAATGGGTAGTGCGTCACTAATTCGTCAGAGAAGTAAGTACTGAGCTCACCAGTAGTCGCCGTCATCAACTTCATTGGGTCTTGAGTAATGTGGTCAGTACCTTCAGGAATGGATAATTGCCACTCGTTATGGAACTTACCGTCACCAAACGCAAGTGAAAGCTCATTCACGGATAAATCAAAACCTTTGCTAAACAGCGTGTCAACATGCGGCAATAAGCTCGCAATTTCCTGCTCGTCTAACATTGGAGAGCTTTGATAGATAGACATAATTTGGTCAAATGACTGGCTATCCACATCTGCAATTGAGAAATCCAACTTAAAGTTATCGACATCCGTACCATCAGTTAAACGCAGTTTCTTAGCATCTAGGTTCAGCTGACTGTTCAGCTTATCACCAGACTCATTCATCGTAGTGTTGCCGCGGTAACTCGCATTCTCAATCAAAAAGACAGGCGTTAAGTTCGAATCAACCACATCCAGCTTCTCTAGAGAAAAAGATTGCTCACCCAGCCAATAGCCTTTTGCTTGCTTACCTTTACCCTGACCTGTCAATGCATTCAGATGAAGCTCTTCACCGTTTTCAAAATCCACTTGAACAGAGGGAACAGAAACTTGGTAATTGAGATCACCCAATACCGTCACATCCCCTGTCACTTTTGCAGGGCTTGTAGAAACAGAAACACCTTGCGCTTCGTTACGATAATGCCAACTGTCTAGGTCAAGGGTGAATGCCGTGTTGCCATTTAGTTGAGTCTGACTGTGCATCGTGAGAGGCAAAAAGTCATTGTCCACCAATTTTGAATCTGCTGTTAGGCTTGTTAGACCGTGGCTAACATCACTGGTTACGTCAAACGTCGTTGGCATACCATCACGCTCTAGCTGCGTTTTAAGCTCAGGATCAACAACTGAATAACGAGTCAGCACGACTGAAGACAAATAGCCACGCTGATACTCGACCACTTCGCCTTTAATCATTTCATCATTCATATTGGTAATACCATCTTCAATGATGGACTGACCAATTTGTCCGACAGCCAATGGCCAACACAGCGCTAATGAGATAGCACCACCAATGGCGCCGATTTTTTTAAGATTTTGCATAACGTCACTTATTAGGTATTTTCGGTCAGTCTACCCCAAACCTTCTGCGGAGAAAACATTGAGACAAATCAGACTATTGATGCTTATTCTAGTCCATTAATCAGGAATCATACTTGGCTCCCACTCATCATGTCCTTTTATTGTTAAAGTTTGCGTGGCGAAGTTTTAACCGGAGCTAAAACATCTGTGAATCGTTATGCTGTGTTGTGTCTCGACAACAACCCAATCAGTGCTGAACAATTTCGATTGGAGCTGTCTGCCTTCTCAAGTAAATTTGATATCTTTTCTGTCGAGTCGATAGAAGAGGCTCAAAGCGCTTTAGAGTATCTAGAAGAAAGAGAACAGACTGTTGCTTTAGTCATAGCGAGCCATCACGCTCATTTTAATGGCGTGGATTTTCTTATTGGTTTAGACCGGATGCCGCATACCGAGCAAGCAAGAAAAATTCTTATTAGCTGCTCGTCTGATATAGAGGCAATTCTCACTGCCGTTAATGAGGGCAGGCTCGACCACTGCCTCACTAAACCTTTGCCAGATCACGTCTTATTTAACACAGTGCAAAAAGAGCTGACCCAATTTATATTGCGAAACGGTAAAGAAGACCTGCTAAGTTACAGTCAGATATTGGATCATCACAGCTTGTTGCGAGCGCACATCAATAATCAGATGAGCCATTATCAAGCGGGCTTTTTACACGACTACCACTCGATGTCTGATGCTGAGTTAGCCGAGCAAGTGATCTCAGCTCTCCAACAGTTTTTTAAAGACAATGACGAAACAAGAGCCTGCCGCACCTATTCAACTGAACACCTATTAACCGTAGAAGGCGAGCCAAATAGCTTCTTGTGGTTTATCACCGATGGTGAAGTGGCTCTGTACAAGCGCGATGAGCAAGGCATGCAGCGAGAGGTTGTACGCCATAACAAAGGTAATATTGTCGGAGGCATGTCGTTTGTTACTGGAGAATGTTCTTTCTCGACAGCCCTAACGCTGACAAAGACAGAGGTCATCAAACTCGATCGCAACGTATTCAATAAAGTGATGCAAAGCGACTCAAACTTGCTGCCTCTTTTTACAAACTTGCTCTTACGCCACTTCAACCGTCGATTACAAAGAAGCATCAACACCAAGTTGCAACTTCAAAAAACGCTCGAATCGCTGGAGTCTGCCCACCAGCAACTCATTGAAAGAGAAAAAATGGCGATGCTCGGCCAGTTGGTTGCGGGCGTGGCGCATGAACTAAATAATCCGATAGCAGCGATATTGAGGGGCGTAGAGAATTTAACGCATACGCTTGCACGATTACTTAACGAAGTACCCAGTTCCGATATACAAATCAAAGGCATTGAGTTACTGAGCAAAGCTCAAACCGCAAAACCCGCTTCAACCGCAGAGCTCAGATCACGCGTTAAAGCACTTAATCATGCCCTTCCAGACCGAACACTGGCTAAGAAAGTGGTGAACCTTGGGCTAGAGTCAGATCACGAGTTACTCACTCAACTAACGAAAAAACAGCAAGTGTCTTCTCATGTTCTCGATACTCTTGAGCAATACCACAAAGCAGGTTCCACTCTTCGCTCGATTAACGTCTGTGCTGCGCGAATTGCAGATATGGTGAAAAGCCTTAAAGGTTACGCACGCTCAGATGATGAGACCCAGCACTATGCTGATATTCATGAAGGTATTGAAGATACCTTGGTGATCTTCGAAAACAAACTAAAAATGCATCAGGTTTCCACTGATTATGCGGATTTACCTCCTATCCTTTGTCAACCAATCGCGCTCCAACAGGTATGGACGAATTTGGTCTCTAACGCCATTGATGCATTTCCGGAAAAAGGCGTTTTAAAAATACAAACACGTCTTGCAGAAAAAGATCATACACATTACGCCGTTATCTCATTTGAAGATAATGGGTGTGGCATTCCTGAATCGCAAAGAGAAGCCATTTTCGAGCTCAACTTCACGACGAAAAAAGAAGGCAACTTTGGTTTAGGCATTGGACTGTCCATCTGCCAGCAAATCGTGACAGCACATAAAGGATGGATTGACGTCGAATCAGAGCTCGACAAGTTCACACGAATGACAGTCTGGTTACCAGTCATCGAAAAAGGAGATGAAATATGACCAAGTATTTAATTTTATGTGTCGATGACGAACGAGAAGTCTTGGATAGCGTGCTCCAGGATCTCGCTCCCTTTGAGGAACATTTTATTGTCGAGGGAGCGGAATCAGTCACTGAAGCAAGGCAAGTGATCGAGGAGATGGCGGAAGAGGAAATTCAGCTTGCGCTCATTTTATGCGACCACATTATGCCGGAGCAAACTGGGATTAGCTTCTTAATCGAACTCAGTCAAAATGGTGACACAAAAGCGGCCCGCAAAGTCTTACTTACAGGACAAGCCGGCTTAGAAGACACCGTTGAGGCCGTCAATAACGCAAGTCTGGACTATTACATTGCCAAACCATGGAGAGGTGAAGAATTGAGAAAAGCAATCGTGTCTCAGCTTACTGCTTTTATGATTGCAAATGATGATAACTTACTATCTTGGACTCAAGTCCTTGATTCTGAGGCGATCCTCAATGCCATGGCTGAACGCAGAGCAAGCTTCGGCGAGTAATATGCGTGGCTCTAGCTTGAATGTCACCAAAGCCAGCTGATCCACGTTATTTCGCGCAATAGCGCGAGTATGGAAAAGCATCACTATTTATCCGATTGATGCTCTTAGACGTTATGTATATGGCGTAGTTTTTGCTTAAACCCACTAACTATTAAGTTAATTGACAAAACATCGACACATTTTTGTTGGTCGTGGACCTTCCTTTTTATTATGATGTCGGACAAATCAGATTACGGTTCAAGTGGTTGCTTGAATCCATGGAAATAATGAACAAGGTTTATCGTTAGTTATGCGTAAAACACTATTAGCCGCTGCCTTACTAGTGGCATCAAGCCATGCCCTAGCCGCAAACGACCGCAATGCGCCAGCAACTATGAGCAACTTTAGCTACGACTATTTCGAAGCACGTATTGGCGCAAGTCCTGTGACATTTGGTGCTGGATTCAGCAAATCAATTCACCCTAACGCACATGTTATTGCTCGTATCGACTCTGAGTTTGAAAGTGATTTTGACTCAGCCGCTGGTTTTGGCTTTCATTCGCCACTAAACAACTGGGCTGACCTTACAGGTGAAATGCTAATGCGCGTTGTACAACCTTCAAGCGATAGCAGCACTGACGTAGGTATGGAACTGAACTTAGGTGTTCGTCAATGGTTAGGTCCTCAATTAGAAGTAGGCGGCAAAGTCGGCTACGTTTCTATTGATAACGATGACGACTGGACCGGTGCAGCATACGCTCGTTTCCACTCAACTGAGCTTTTCTCTCTAGGTGCTGAAGCGCGTATCAACGACTTTTATGGTGATCAGGTAATGTTCACCACGCGTTTTAAGTTTTAAGATTTGTGCTTTAAGAAAAGAGCAAATTAAAAAACAAAAACCGAGGCCCATGCCTCGGTTTTTTGTCTAATCTAATGACTAACTCAATGAAGTGGTCAAAAACTTCAATGTCCTTTTTCCGCTTTCAACACTTGTCTTTACGACCCGCTAACTCCATCAAAACGAGTCAATCATCGTGCGTTCAGCTTGCTTACTCACACAGCGCCAGTAACTGCTTTTTACGCGGCTCTTGAATCAGTTTCCAATGAACACCGTCAGTGGCACCAGCGAATTTCCAAAGCAACTTAACATCAACGTCATTGCCATAAGCCGCTTTAACTTTGTTGAAGACTTTTACAGGTCCAAGTTCTAAAAAGGTTTCTACGTCATCAACACCTGCTTTCTTGACCATGCGCTCAAGAGTTAACTGCATATTTGGCAGATCTCTCAAACGTCTACTGGCAGAAGACTTTTGATATTTTCGTTCCTTAATTGAGTATTCAATTGATTTTTGCACCAGTTCATCGAGTCCTGCATATCCGGATTCAAACAAATCTGTTACGTCATAATAATTTACGGTTGCCGTCGTCTGTTTTTTGACGTGCTTATATTTTTCGCAATTCAGTTGAGTAAACACTTCGTCCAATCCATTACCACCACGTAAGTAGCAGCAATCATTGCTGACAAGCGCAAACATAGCATCATCGGTGAATAAACCGATACCACCGAACATAGAACGTTTTTGATACTCACTAAAGTTGCGTACATATTTAAAAAAAGCTTGGTCTGTCATGTCCATTGACCTCTTTAATCTGAATAAATTACCCCGATTAGCGATGTCACCAGATAAACAGCAGCTTATAGCGAATTATAAATGTCGATTTGTTGGCGATATTTTTGTGAGTTGTGCTCACCAACTTGCTTAATCATACTTAACGTTGAAAAATAAGTTAGGACATAGGTCACATATAAAAAAGTATATATTCAGCATACGTGATTAGTTTCACACTTATTATTCATGTAGTGATATTTTTTTGACGCACGGCATGCCCAAAACACGCCATCATTATGATCTCGCTGGCAATTACGAGCACGTGATACGCATTTAATTGATAAAGAATATGCTGTAAGGGTACACTGTACGAAAGATCTCAAGTACAGCGTCACAATGGAACATTTATCATTTTTTTGGCTGCCAAATAATAAAGATAAGCTTATAAACGCACTGGAATCCGAGTTTGCTCAGCTGGTAGAACAGTCCATCTCAACGGGTAAGATTTCATTACCCCCTATTCCTGATGTCGTGCTTAAAATTCAGCAGTTATGTGTCGAAGAACACACCACTATTTCAGATGTTGCTAACTGTTTGTTAGAAGATCCCGGCTTGGCGGCGGTCGTTCTGCGAGTAGCAAACTCTGTAATTTTCAATCGCAGAAACATTACCTGCAACGACTTAACTACCGCGGTATCTCGCCTTGGTATACTGCGCGTGCGTGATATTGTTACCGCACAAGCGATTGAACAACTTAAACATTCAGTAAATTTAACCAAAGAATGTAATGCCATCTTGGTGAAAAGTGCAGCGGTATCCCGAGAACTCGGTGCCGTCATGGTGATATTGGTTCAATCGTTTCGTAAACACGAGCCAGGTACTTATGGGCACTTGGAGCAAGAAAAAGCATTGCTGGTTGGTCTGCTAGCCGATATCGGTTTGTTTTGTCTAATTAACGAGTACCACCTTTACTTAGATAGAGGCAATTACCTAGATCCTGAAATTGCGTTGCAAATCTTCCAAACTCGTTGTTCAGCAACAAGCAAACTGGTGCTCGAGCGCTGGGGATTTGACAATGACTTTAGAGAGGTCTCCTCAAACGAGAAGTACGAGCAAACGCGACCGGAAGTAAGTTATTTAGACATTGCAAGAATCGCGCATCACCTATTGATGTTCCGCAATCATGATGAACGCATTGATGAACACGAAGTTGAATTCAACTTAACAGGTGCAGAGGTCTTGTATGAACTCAGCAATATGAGTGATACTGACTTCAATGACCAAATACGTGCAGTGCTAAGTGCTAGCGGCTTGTAATTTATCGTTTTCTCACACCTAATTCGCGATAAACGATTCGCTCAAGGCTGAGCAGCGTTTGGTATTTGGTGAAATATCTCTCTAATTTCAACCGATAAATAATTTGATTTATGTGTGTTGGTATTATCTCAAAAAAGGAATCATAGAGCTTTATGTTCTCAGGGATGCTATTTATTTTCGCTCCACTTGTTGTGGGGTATCTAATTCCTATATCTCGAGCCTCGTTACTGGAGAAGATCAATCAATCAACGTCCTACCTTATTTACGTCATTTTGTCGTTGATGGGACTTAGCCTAGCAGCGCTCGATAACTTAAGTAGCAACTTACAGAGTATTCTCCTCTATGCGAGTACTTTCTTTTTATGTTTAAGTACCTGTAACCTGTTAGCGCTGCCTATTATCGATAGGATAATTCCTCTCCAGACCAATCAGAATCAAAAGAAGCTGCCACTATCCTCGATGGCTTTAGAATCAGTAAAGCTGATTGTTGTCGTTGGTGGCGGGCTAGTAGTTGGTCTGCTGTTACCCATCGATTTAAGTTGGGTGGATACAGCGAGCGAATGGATACTCTTCCTGCTCCTATTTTTTATTGGTATTCAGCTTCGCAATAGTGGTCTTACTCTTCGCCAAATTTTATTAAATAAACAGGGTATGGCCATTGCGGCAGTTGTGATCGCAACATGTATGCTTGGTGGCGTTATTGCAGCGATACTTTTGGACCTTCCTCTCTATCAAGCCCTCGCGATGGCTTCAGGCTTTGGCTGGTATTCACTCGCAGGAATTTTGATGGGAGACGCTTTTGGCCCCGTGTTTGGGGGAGCATCTTTCCTGATCGAATTGATGAGAGAGCTGGTCGCGCTGGTAGCCATTCCTCTCTTTATTCGCAGCTATCCGTGCACAGCAATTGGTTATGCAGGTGCAACAGCAATGGACTTTACCCTACCTGTTATTCAGACTACAGGTGGTGTGCGTTGTGTCCCAGTCGCCATCGTTAGTGGGTTTATTTTGAGTTTACTGGTACCAGTTATGATGCTTTTCTTTGTATCACTTGCTAGCTAGATCTCAGGTTTTCGCTTTAACATCCATTACAATACGGCAAAAATTCAAATACCCAGTTAACGTCAAAGTGATCAAGATTTTGGCAATAATCCGCTTTCTTTTTGTCAATTAGCCCAATGATTTATCACGACTAAAGAGAAAGAAGGGTGAAACATCAACTTATGTGCCTTGCGTTAATAAAGGGATAACAACCAGAAGGAAGAAGAATGAAACGCTTTGTCGTTGCAGCGCTCCTCGCTACAAGCTCAACTTTTACGTTTGCCGCAGATCAACAATGTCTTGCAAGCAAATACGACGGCTATGTTGATGCCTCACTACAGTGGTATCAAGATCTTGTCGATTTGACGGTTACCCAGTATCCAGATCTAAAAGAAGTTAGCCAGTGGTTCTTGGACGGCCGTAAACATCACTTTGAATTAAACCGTGAAGCAGTGCACTATTTTCTAGAGAACGATCCTAGCCGTGTTGCAACAGAACAGCCAATCGAAGCATGGCTAAAATTAGAACAACACGACGTTAAGCAGCTAGCAAGCCGAAGTGATAAGTTAGGTGAAGTCGCAAAACAAACGTTTAGTGACCGTCAATCGACTAACCATCCAAAAAACTACGAACTCCGTTCAGCATTCGCCGACCTGCTTAGCCATCCACAACAAATTGATACCGCGCTTAATAAGTACAATCAGTCAATAGAGAAGATTGAAAAGCAGAAGTGTGATTAATTAATCGTTGAGGATGCTCGAAAACGCCGAGTGTTTTAACACATTAAAATCAACGATTTTTTAATGTGAAGATTGTAGCCCTCACCTAAAATTTTCATTTCAGCAACATGGGTTTCAACAATTAAAACGGGACTTTGCGCCCGTTTTAGTTTAGATTGTGCCGCTCGCATTACCAAAATAACTACAAAGATTCTTTGCTATGGTTAAGGAACAAAAAACCGCTGACGTTAGCTTTGAGAGCTTGCTAAAGATCTTCACTGTCCCAGAAGGTCCTGACTCAACGTTAACCAAAATTGACGAGAGCCTCTCGCGAAATCTAAATCAATTTCTTCGTGAACACATCGTGGCAGAAGAAAAGCCTTTACGCGAAATCGAAAAAGACTTTTCTTCTGCTCAGATTCCTGAGCAGCCAGAGTTCGTGTCAGATCATACAGAACACTTACTCGACACTTTGGTGTCGCACTCCGTTCACACTTCTTCACCAAGCTTCATTGGTCATATGACATCGGCGCTGCCTTATTTCTTGATGCCACTGTCAAAGATCATGATCGCCTTAAACCAAAACCTGGTAAAGATAGAGACTTCTAAAGCCTTTACCCCGCTTGAACGTCAAGTTTTGGGCATGCTACATCGCTTGATCTATGGCCAGAGCGATACGTTTTACGATCAGTGGATGCATAGCGCAAACCACTCATTGGGCGCATTTTGCTCCGGCGGTACCATTGCCAATATCACTGCACTTTGGGTAGCACGTAACAAGGCTTTAAGAGCCAATGGTTCATTTAAAGGCGTTGAGAAAGAAGGCCTATTTAAAGCCATGAAGCATTATGGCTACGATGGCTTAGCGGTATTGGTGTCTGAGCGTGGTCACTACTCCCTTAAGAAAGCAGCCGATGTACTAGGTATAGGTCAAGATGGCTTGGTTGCGGTTAAAACAGATGCCAACAACCGTATTATTGTCGACGACCTTAAAGCGAAAATTGTTGAACTAGAGAAACAAAACATCAAGCCTATTGCTGTTATTGGTGTAGCTGGTACAACAGAGACTGGTAATGTCGACCCGCTACCTGAAATCGCAGAAGTCTGCCAAGCTCACGGTTGTCATTTCCATGTGGATGCCGCATGGGGTGGCGCAACACTTATGTCTAATCACCACCGTCACCTTCTTAACGGTGTGGAAATGGCAGACTCAGTAACCATTGATGCGCACAAGCAACTCTACATCCCGATGGGCGCTGGTATGGTTCTGTTCAAAGACCCTGACGCAATGAAATCCATAGAGCATCACGCTCAATATATCTTGCGTAAAGGCTCAAAAGACCTAGGCAGTCATACATTAGAAGGCTCTCGTTCAGGCATGGCAATGTTGGTCTATGCCGCAATGCACATCATCAGCCGCCCAGGCTATGAGCTGCTGATAGACCAAAGCATTGAAAAAGCTCGCTACTTTGCGGATTTAATCAAGCAGCAAGATGATTTCGAATTGGTTTCTGAACCAGAGCTTTGTCTGCTCACATACCGCTACTTGCCGCCATTCATCCGTGAGGCATTAGCAAAAGCGGAAGGTTCACAAAAAGAACAACTGAATGAACTGATTAATGAATTAACACAGTTTATTCAAAAGCGTCAGCGTGAAACGGGCAAATCGTTTGTTTCACGTACAAGACTGAACCCAGACCAATGGCAGCGCATGAACACGATTGTGTTCCGAGTGGTTTTGGCAAATCCGCTGACGACCAAAGAGATTTTGAGTTCGGTGCTTGATGAACAGCGTGAAATCGCCAAGCAAGCACCAAATTTGATGGAAAGAATTCAGCAGGTGGTCACTGATATCCAATCGTCTTAATGGCCCGAAAGAGTTACATCAATTTGAAATTTTTTTTCGTTTTGATGTAACTCAAACATCATTCTCGTGCGACTGGCGCAACAAAACATCGATTACACATCCAATTCTGTAGTTTTTACAACATTTTGTTTGAGGCCTGTCAAATTCTCACTAAATAGTATCCGTTATTGGTTTAGACTGATTGAAGATCAGGTTTATACTGATTCTATGGCGCTGGTTGTTTTCGTTAACGCCCTACTCTACTCTGGAATCTTCGTGTTTCCTTTCGTTAACAGAGCCAGCGAGTTGTTCTCTATACCCTCGTGAACACTATGAATACATTAGAAAAAATTCAAAAAAACCTGGAGAATTTCAGTAAGTCAGAACGCAAAGTTGCGGAAGTAATTATGGCGTCTCCACAAACTGCAATTCATTCAAGCATTGCAACGTTGGCTAAAATGGCTGATGTTAGTGAGCCCACTGTAAACCGCTTCTGTCGTCGTCTGGACACCAAGGGCTTTCCAGATTTTAAGCTTCACTTGGCACAGAGCCTAGCCAACGGTACCCCTTACGTTAACCGTAACGTGGAAGAAGACGATGGCCCAGACGCGTACACCCATAAGATTTTCGAATCGACCATGGCGTGTTTAGATGTCGCGAAAAACAGCCTAGATCCAATGCAAGTGAACCGTGCGGTCGATTTGCTAACGCAAGCGAAGCGCATTTCATTCTTTGGCCTTGGTGCATCATCTTCTGTAGCCCGAGACGCACAAAACAAGTTTATTCGCTTTAACATTCCAATTACTTGTTTTGAAGACATTGTCATGCAGCGCATGAGTTGTATTAACTGCAGTGATAATGATGTTGTGGTTCTTATTTCTCACACAGGTCGAACGAAGAGTCAGGTCGAAATAGCAAACCTTGCTCGTGAAAACGGCGCGACGGTCATTGCGATTACAGCAAAGGACTCACCGCTAGAAAAGGCAAGTTCACTCGCTATTACGCTTGATATTCCTGAAGATACCGACGTTTATATGCCAATGGCGAGTCGAGTTGTACAGATGACGGTGATTGATGTACTGGCAACTGGCTTCACACTCCGCCGTGGTACAGGTTTCCGTGAGAACCTAAAACGCGTAAAAGATGCGTTGAAAGACAGTCGCTATGACAAACTAAGTCAGTACTAAGTCCTGCTGTTTAGTGAAAGTTTAATAAAGGGGAGCTCAACGCTCCCCTTTTTTCAATGTGCTTTAGATCAATACATCAACCCAAGTCGTTCACACTCGATAAGTCCGTTCTTGATTCAAGCACTTCTACAGAGCTCACGTGTTGTGTGCTCTCTGCCACACACTCTCCACTGCAATCACAGACTTGCTGCAATATGTATATCAAACGTTCCTGATTAAGGGGTAGCGGGTTGCCTTTGATCGCCATCGACTTAAGAGCATCGTTCGCCACTTGTTCAAAAGAAGTTTGGCATACTCCGAATTGGCCAAGTAACGGCAACGCTAACTTATCTAACACCATATTTACCCAAAGAACCCCATCGTGCTCATTCGCGTTCGCACGATCGGTAACCAATTGGGCAAGTTTACGATAACGACTTATCACATCATTCCTGCCAGCGAGCTTCGCGGCGTTAATATTTTCCTGCATCACGTGCGGTGCAAGACGCGCCGTGATCACGCTGTGGGGAGCATCTAACTTACCTCCTAACGCCGACGCAAGCCCATGCGCAGCACCTAATTTGGCATTAGTAATGGCCATGCCACCGAGCAACGCAGCGAATGATAAATCCGAGCGAGCCTTATGATTATCTTGCTTACAAGCAGCAATCACTGAACGGCTTAAACGACGAAGTCCCTCTTCGCACACCATATCTGTAAGAGGGTTTGGCTCACCACACACATACGCTTCCATCAAATGAGTGAACGCATCCATCGCGCCACGCCCGGATGTGTATTGATCGGATCCATAAGTGAGCGTCGGATCCACAATGGCAACGTCTGCCAGCATATCAGGGCTTCGAAGACTCACTTTCACTTTATCTTGTCCAGACTTCAACACCGCATTTCGAGTCACCTCTGAGCCCGTGCTTGCTGTCGTAGGAATTGCAATAAAATGAAGAGGTTTTGCCTTTAATGGTACGTTTCTTCCTACCACTTCGACGTAATCGTAAACATTGCCTTGATTAGGAATAATAGCGGCTAGGGCTTTACCCATATCGATGACACTGCCACCGCCAATAGCAATCACCATATCAGGCTGGAATTTTCTACCGAGTACCGCGGTCTCTTCTACCATTGTGATATAAGGTTCGCCATTGATTGCTACGTGTTGGTAACGCATATTTTGAGCTTTAAGGTAGTTAATGATGGGCGTGGCTCGTTGGGTATCCTTCCCGGTGACCAGCAAAACACTGTAGCCAAATTGGTTGATAACGGATAATGAAGACTGAAGTGCACCTTCACCAAATATAATCCTTGTTGCAGTCATAAACTGAAACATACACATCCTCCCAAAAAATAATATACCCAAATAACCTCTTGCCCTCTGATTTAACACTTATGGAAGAGTTGAAGTCATTTGCGTATAGCCAGATTAGATTGCTATGTTTTTGAATAAAAAAAATTGACCAATTCCACCTTGCCATCATTAACCCCTTAAAATGTATGTTTTTATGCGTCACTTCACATACTTTAGAGCCATAGAATAAGGGAGCGCGTTTAGTTTTTATTCGATAGATTTCACCTATAGAACCAAGAGGTAATTGCCGCTTTATTTCCGTATCTGGATCGGGCATAGTTACTGCAACAAAAGAGAGCGCACTCAGCCGCTATGTTTTGTACGCTTTCAAAAAAGAATAGATTTAGGAGAAATAAGATTATGTTCGTTGTTATCTTTGGTCGCCCTGCATGTCCTTTCTGTGTTCGTGCAAAAGAACACGCAGAAACGCTAAAAGCGAAGCGTGACGACTTCAACTACCGTTACGTTGATATCCATGCTGAAGGTATTTCTAAAGCAGATCTTGAGAAAACAGTTGGTAAACCAGTTGAAACTGTTCCTCAAATCTTTATCGACCAAGAGCACATCGGTGGCTGCGACGAGTTCGAAGCATACGCGAAAGAGCACCTAGGTCTATTTGACGAGTAATAAAGACAGTTTTTAAGAAAGCCGCTTCATGCGGCTTTTTTATTATTTTTCAGTTGGTTATTACCTTACGTCAACTAATGGTAAAACCTAAAAAAATTCACTTATCTTTTTGCTATATTTAGTTACAATTCGCAATTCTTAATCTTTTTGGCACACACTTTACCGAGCCACACAGTGAACATAGACGTCGTATACCTTCTTGAGCAAAACCCTATCCTTCTAATCTTCGTCGTATTAGCCATTGGCCTTGCCATCGGAAAAATCCGATTTGGCAAATTACAACTAGGCAACTCCATAGGCGTTCTAATTACCTCGTTGGTAATGGGTCACCTTGGCTTCTCATTCAATGCAGAAGCATTAACCATTGGCTTTATGCTGTTTATTTATTGCGTTGGCATTGAAGCTGGACCAAACTTTTTTGGCATATTCTTCAGAGATGGTAAGCATTACTTTATTTTAAGTATGACCGTTCTCGTGTCCGCAGTCAGCTTAACGTATGGCTTGAGCCACTATTTCGGCCTCGACTTTGGCTTGTCAGCCGGTATGATGGCCGGCGCGTTGACAGCAACACCAGTGCTAGTTGGTGCTCAAGATGCTCTTAACTCTGGCCTTGCGACTATACCGCGCAATATGGATTTTTCTTTGGTATTAGAAAATCTATCTGTAGGTTACGCGATGGCTTATCTGGTGGGCTTAATTAGCATGATCATGTTCGCGAAGCTATTGCCAAAACTACAGAAGCAGAACCTGTCTGATTCTGCGCAGCAAATTGCTCAGGAACGTGGCCTTGGAAATTCAAGCCAAAGAAAAGTGTACTTACCGATTATTCGTGCTTACCGAGTCGGTCCAGAATTGATTGACTGGACAGACGGCAAGAACTTGCGTGAACTAGGCATTTATCGTCAAACTGGCTGTTACATTGAGCGAATCCGCCGTAACGGTATTCTCGCCCATCCAGATGGTGATGCCATTTTGCAAGAGGGTGATGAAATTGCACTGGTTGGCTTCCCTGATAGCCATGCTCGCTTGGATCCTAGCTTCCGCAACGGAAAAGAAGTATTTGATCGTAACTTGCTTGATTTGCGCATCGTTGAAGAAGAAATTGTCGTAAAAAGTGACGCTATCGCAGGCAAGCGTTTATCTGATTTAAACTTATCTGAGTTTGGCTGTTTCTTAAACCGCGTGGTACGTGCGCAAATAGAAATGCCGATGGACTTAGACATAGTGCTCGCTAAAGGTGACGTCCTTCAGGTGAGCGGCGAGAAAAGCCGAGTACATGGACTCGCGGAAAAAATCGGTTTCATCTCGATCCACAGTCAAATGGCCGATTTACTCGCTTTTTGCAGCTTCTTTATTTTGGGTATTCTGTTTGGCCTCATCACGATGACATTCGGCCAGGTTTCGTTCAGCTTGGGTAACGCGGTAGGTCTTTTGTTATCTGGTATTACACTTGGTTTCTTACGAGCAAATCACCCTACTTTCGGCTATGTCCCGCAGGGGGCGCTGAATATGGTCAAAGATTTGGGTTTGATGTTCTTTATGGTGGGAATAGGTCTAAGTGCAGGCGGAAAGATGTTCGAGCACTTGACTCAAGTTGGTCCAAAAGTGATTGGTTTAGCATTCATTGTTAGTGTTGTGCCTGTGGTACTGGCCTATTTAGTGGGCGCACACATACTCAAGATGAACCGTGCCCTGCTCTTCGGTGCCATTATTGGTGCCCGAACTTGTGCCCCAGCTATGGATGTCGTAAACGACTACGCTAAATCCACCATCCCAGCTCTTGGCTATGCGGGTACCTATGCGATTGCCAATATTCTGATGACGTTAGCCGGTACGATCCTGATAATATTAAGTTAATAACTTTGACTGATGAAAGCAAAAAAGGCGCTCTATGAGCGCCTTTTGTATATCGGTTGTCTAATCAGTCATTCGATTAGATTTGGATAAAATCAGCTTCAACCGCTGGATTTACATCCGCTTCGTAATCTACGCCTTCAACACCGAAACCAAATAGTTTCAAGAACTCTTCTTTGTACTCTACGTAGTCAGTCAGTTCTTTTAGGTTCTCAGTCGTAATTTGAGGCCATAGCTCACGACAGTGCTGCTGAATGTCGTCACGAAGTTCCCAGTCATCCAGACGTAGACGGTTCATCTCATCCACTTCTGCTGCGCTACCATCTTCTTTGTACAGACGTTGGCTGAACATACGGTAGATTTGTTCCATACAGCCTTCGTGTACGCCTTCTTCGCGCATTTTCTTGAATACCATTGCAATGTACAGTGGCATAACAGGAATTGCGGAACTTGCCTGAGTTACAACAGATTTAAGTACAGCAACATTTGCACTGCCGCCTGTCGCTGCTAACTTGTCGTTTAGCGCTTTCGCCGCACGATCTAGGTCCATTTTCGCTTTACCTAGTGCGCCATCCCAGTAGATTGGCCAAGTTAGCTCAGTACCAATGTAGCTGTACGCGACTGTCTTACAGCCTTCAGCAAGAACACCAGCATCAGACAGTGCATTGATCCAAAGTTCCCAGTCTTCACCGCCCATAACGGTTACTGTGTCTTTGATTTCTTCTTCTGTTGCAGGCTCAACACTTGCTTCGATGATCACATCTTTGTTGGTATCAACAGCAGTTGATGTATAAGTTTCACCGATAGGCTTAAGCGCTGAACGAACTAGCTCGCCAGTTTCTGGCATTTTACGTACTGGGGAAGCCAGTGAGTAAACCACCATATCGATCTGACCTAAATCTTCTTTGATCAGTTCGATAGTTTTCTGTTTCGCTTCATTTGAGAAAGCGTCGCCGTTTAGGCTTTTTGCGTACAGGCCTTCTTCACGCGCTAGCTTTTCAAAAGCAGCCGCATTGTAGAAGCCTGCCGTACCTGGTTTCTTCTCCGTACCTTCTTTTTCGAAGAAAACACCGATAGTTGATGCACCGCCACCAAATGCCGCAGCGATACGAGAAGATAGACCGTAGCCACTTGATGCACCGACAACAAGAACGCGCTTAGGTGCGTTTTTGATTGGGCCTTGCGCTTTAGTGTACGCAATTTGTTCTTTTACGTTAGCTTCACAACCAACAGGGTGCGTTGTAGTACAGATAAATCCACGAATTCTAGGTTTGATGATCATATTCAACTTCCTTTAAAAAACCTTGTTAGGATAAAAGTTTCGTCGGGATTTCGCATCTAATTTCTGTAAAAATGCTCTGAAAAGGCAAGTGGTTGGAGCACTATCCCAACATCCACTCTGCAAGAACACAAAAAAGCACCTCATTGAGGTGCTTTTCTTAGTATTAACGGTTTACTATGCCGCCGGGTTCAAATGCGACTTTTTTGGGCAATCAGTTCGCACTTCAGAAAAGTCATGACTAAAGTGGTCAACTTGAATCGCCTTGTAACGCAATTTGTCTGCCGCCATGATTTGGTCAATTTCTTGCTCAGTTAACACGCCAGCTTCAAATGCTTGCTGCAAACGGTCGTGTAAAAGACCTTTACGAGCCACTTTCCCATCCTTCGCCGCCTTCATAAGCTTACGCTCTAAAGGTTTGATTTCGTACATTGCGAGGAAGGCTTTCTCCATTAAGCCTACGCTGTCGTCGTCGGATTTTCCGATGTAGCAAAGATGCGTGAGTCGATCACGTTGTGCTCCTGGCGTCATCATCGCTTCCGCCAGATTCACACACAGTTCATCGCTTGGCTTATTAAAATGATTACCAAGTGGGAACAATAACCCTTTCAGCACACCGCCAACATATTTCACAGGGAAGTTGGTATAAGCCTCATTTAATGACTTAGATGCGTTATACAAACAATGTTGAACGGCGTAGTGGACAAAATCTAGATCGCCTTGTTGACGTCCTTCATCTTCATACTTTTTCAGTGCGGCAGACGCCATATATAGATAACTTAAGCCATCACCCAGACGTGCGGAAATCATTTCTTTACGCTTCAAATCACCGCCTAGTGTTAACATCGCGAAGTCAGCACTAACAGCAAGCGCTCGGCTTAATCTTGTGATTTCTTTGTAGTACTGCTGTGTTGGGCCACTCATGTGTGCTTTGACAAACCGAGAACCAGTTAGCGCCGCGCCAAATGCACCAAATGTATTGCCTACCGCATGTTTGAAGTGTTTAAAGAGCAAGTTGTCAAATTCTTTCGCCCCTTGTTCAGAATCTGGATTCGCCGCGGCTTCCATTTCTTTCAGTACATATGGGTGACAACGAGTCGCACCTTGACCAAAAATCATCAGGTTACGAGTCAGAATATTCGCGCCTTCAACAGTGATAGCAACTGGAATACCGAGATAATGTTTAGCAAGATAGTTCATTGGGCCATCTTGAATCGCACGACCCGCATGGATATCAAACGAATCATTTAGAATAGTACGCGCGATTTCCGTCATGTGGTACTTGGCAATCGCGGTTACGATCCCAGGTTTTTCTTTCATATCGAGAGAAGTCGTCGTCAGCGTACGTGTCGCTTCTAGTAGGTAAGTAAGACCACCAATGCGCCCCATTGCTTCTGCGACACCTTCAAACTTACCGATCGACATACCAAACTGTTTACGCACGTAAGCATAAGCACCAGTTGTACGTGTAGTAAGATGACCAATCGCTGTGCCAAGCGCTGGGAGAGAGATACCACGACCAGCAGAAAGACACTCAACCAGCATACGCCAACCTTTACCTGCGTAATCAGCGCCACCGATCAACCAGTCCATAGGGATGAAGACATCTTCACCACGAGTCGGACCATTCATAAATGCAGACCCCAGAGGATCATGGCGCTCGCCTATCTCGACACCTTCATGGTCAGCGGGGATCAGCGCACATGTGATTCCAACCTCTTTCTTATCACCAAGTAGCCCTTCTGGATCCTGTAGCTTAAATGCTAATCCGAGCACTGTCGCCACTGGCGCAAGTGTGATGTAGCGTTTATTCCAGCTAACTCGCACGCCAAGCACTTCCTTGCCTTCGTGAGTGCCATAACAAACTACGCCTTGATCTGGTATACCACCGGCGTCAGATCCCGCTTCGGGCCCTGTTAATGCAAAACAAGGAATGTCGGTACCATCAGCTAAACGAGGCAACCAGTAATCTTTTTGCTCTTGCGTGCCATAGTGCGATAAAAGCTCACCTGGACCAAGAGAATTCGGTACCATTACCGATACAGCGGTGCTGATGCTACGAGTCGCAATACGAGAAACAATGGTTGAGTTCGCTAAAGCGGAAAATTCACGACCACCATACGCTTTTGAAATGATCAGTGAGAAAAATCGCTCTTTACGTAAGTACTCCCATACTTCAGGCGGTAAATCCCTGTCTTCTTTGACAATCTTCTGGTCATCAAGCATTTCGAGAAGGGTTTCAAGCTCATTATCCATAAATGACTGCTCTTCTGCTGTCAGTGTCGGCGTTGGATAATGATGCAATGTTGTGAAGTTTGGCTTGCCTGAGAATAGTTCGGCATCCCACCATACACTACCCGCTTCCATCGCCTCTTTCTCAGTACTAGAGAGAGGTGGCAATACTTTTTTGAACACTTTAAAAGCTGGGTCACTAATCCATTTTCTTCGTAGAGAGCTCATAGTTCAGATCCTTTTGTTCACGTAACCGCTCTGGGCATAATTTTATTATTGGTTTAACTTTCTTATTTGTCTTGTGCCAACTGCTTCGCTGACATTCCTGCTGACAAATAAGGAATCAGCAAATCGACGACAGATTTCACATCGACTTCCTTTTCAAATTTACTTTCAGCAAGCTCCGAAAGAGCCTGGCTTGAAGCCATCGTAAATACGCAGGTACCTAGCGTGAAGTGCAGTCGCCAAAACAGCTGCTCCTCACATAGTTCCGGGTTTGCCTTCATTATCGAGAAGGTGAAGAGGTTAAGTACCTCTTCATATCGAGTGGTGATGAACCAACGCAGATGACCTTGTACGTCTGTGTAACCACGGCCAATTAACAACATGAATAATGCAGTACCATTGGGGCGCACATCATTTAATGTACGCAAAGGTAAACGCAATGACTCAAAGACGTCGTCCATGTCGTAGCTATCACGCGTGTTTAACTCGATTAGTGAGGTTTTAATGCTCGGCATGAGCGCTTCTAGGTATCTATCTAAAACCGCTCTAACTAGCGTTTTTTTATCGCCAAAGTGATAATTTACCGATGCTAAGTTGACGTTCGCTTTACCTGTTATCGTTCTTAGCGAAGTATCATTAAAACCATGTTCAGCAAAGAGTCCTTCTGCGACATCGAGTATTTTTTCTTTTGTTGATGTTCTCGGGGCCATTTTAATCACTCGTATTAAACAACTGTTTGAAAATATACTCCTGAAACTTTAGATTAACAAATGATTAACATCACACTTTCGCCAATTGGTCTGACCAGAACTTAGAAGGTGTGATCTAATCTTTTGAATTTAAGTCTAATAAGCAAATGATGCTCGCCTGAAGAAAATGACCAAGTTTCGCAAACCATCGTATTTGAAACGCTAGCAATGTCGTTGGGCGGTCGGAGCAGGAGGTGCGGGTTTGAAATGCAATTTAAGTTTATAGCTACTATAGAAAAGAGGGCTATCGAGTTTCAAACCGCCATTAAGTTGGTTACGCTGTTCGTCTCTTCTCTTACTTCTTTACGATACAAGCGGGCAGAAAGAATTAAATCGAATTTTTTTTGAAAATAAATGGAACTGTTTGGAAAAGGCTCGGTCTGAATAAATGTAACAACTAGGGCATTTTAAGTTTCACTGGCCGTCAAACTTGTTTCCATCTAATTGTTACGTTGCTGCTTTTTTCTTATTAACTCCTATGTTTGTATCCGCCCAGTCAAATTTTCGGCTGGGCTTTTTTTCGCCCGCAGATCTACCAACCTACCTTTTTCGATGATTCCGTTCATCTCCATGGTCTAGACATCCGCTCAATACGAAAGTGTCGCTATTAAGTCGCTGATGTACTGAACTATGGGTATAAAAAAGCCTCCCGATTGGGAGGCTTTACAAAATAGCGCATTTTTATCTTACGCTTGCGCTTTCTTAGGCAAAGAAAAGTGCAGTAAGGCATAGCCAAGTAATGCTGCTGTCGTCGAACCCATTAAGATACCGAGTCGAGCATAGGTATCAAATTCAGGACTTACATTTCCGAACGCTAAAGAGGAAATGAAGATAGACATTGTAAAGCCAATACCACACAACACAGATACCGCAAAGATATGCTTGAAGTTAACGCCTTCAGGTAACTTAGCAACGCCCATTTTTACCGCTGCCCAGCTAAAGGTAAAGATACCTAGAGGCTTACCAACCAGTAGACCCAAAGCAATACCGAGTGGCAGCATTGAAGTTAGACCTGACATCGATACGCCTTCTAACGAAATCCCCGCATTGGCAAATGCGAATAGAGGCAGAATACCAAATGCCACGTATGGGTGAAGCGCGTGCTCCATATGTTTAAGTGGAGAATGTTCGCCCTGCTTTCCCTTTAGTGGGATAGCAAAACCAATCACTACACCTGCCAATGTTGCGTGAACACCAGATTTAAGCACCGCGAACCATAAGATCGCACCGACGATCATATATGGCGTAAGTTTTGTTACTTCCTTCGCATTCAACATGAATAGGACACCAGTCATGATGAAGCCAACAAGCAACGCCATGGTCGACAGGTCACCGGTGTAAAATAGCGCGATAATAACAACCACACCTAAATCATCAATGATAGCAAGCGCCAGCAAGAACACTTTTAGGCTTACTGGTACACGCTTACCTAATAACGCCATGATACCTAAAGCAAAAGCGATATCTGTCGCCGCTGGAATTGCCCAACCAGAAATCGCCTCAGGATCGTTGGCATTAAAAGCTACGTAAATAAGAGCAGGAGCTAACATACCGCCAACCGCTGCAATCGCAGGGAAAATTGCGGTTTCTTTTGATTTTAACGCACCTTCAAGCAGCTCTCGCTTAACTTCAAGGCCAATGAGTAAGAAGAAAACAGCCATTAGGCCGTCATTAATCCAGTGAGAAACTGACATACCAAATACATAAGTATGCAGTACAGATTGATAAGTTTCGCCCAGCGGTGAGTTAGCAATGGTCATCGCAATTGCCGCGGCAATCACGAGAAGAATACCACCAGCTGATTCCATTTTGAAAAAGTCACGAATGACATCGTTCATGGTTTCGTCCTTATATTTATTATCTTAATAAACGATTAACAAAGAATGATAAGAGTGTATAGCGGTCGAAAACTTTAGAATAATCGCTTCTTCAGAGTATAAACTTCGATTTTTCCGATATGAAGTTTACTATACATCGTATTTTCCAACATAACACTCAATTTTGATCACAGCGCGTACTTGTTGTTATCGCGCCAAATGTTTATCAAGATTATGAGAAAATCAGCATAACATGGCATGTACTGTCATGATAACCCCATACTTTTGAGAAAAATTCAGGAAGTTTCATCCACTAAAAAACCACCCATTGGGGTGGTTTTTATCAGAATTTAATAACCAGTGAGCTGCATAAAGCCCCAAGCCTCGTTGGAGCCAGAAGCTAAGGTAGGACCTTCCCAATACGGTATAACAAAAGGAAGCCACATATCTGATTTGACAATACGAGTGGTCAAGTTAATTTGATGCTTTGGAATATTAATAATCCACTGCAAAGGCAGCCTTCTTCCATTTGATAAACTGGTCACTTGCATTGGTTTAATACTGATATCATCATCTGAGAGATTGATGACTTTACCTGAGCGTGTGGACAAGGTGCCAAACACGTGCGGTGTTTGTCCATGGTGGCGATAGCGGCTGACTGTCAGTGCTCGACCATCATCTAAATTGAATACAAACCAATCCCAACCCTGTTGCCCTTGACCAATTAAGCCACTGCCCCACTCTTTCTGAGCCCAAGCAGAGCCAGCAACAGAGAAGCGTTTGCCATTAATGTTCAAACTCCCTTTCACCTTTAAAAATGGCGCACTAAAACTGAAAGAGGCAACAGATTGCAACGCATGTTTAACCTGAAAACCTTTGTCTCCATTCACGACAAAGGGGCCATTTGTCATAGTATTAAGATCTAAACCAAACGTATCGGTAGTCACATTCAAGTTACCAGGGAAAGGCGTTGCACCAAGTGAACGCCACGTCCAATTATCAATCCATAACCTGAAAGGACGATTAGTCATGCCAGCTTGGCCTATCCCGCCTCTCGCTACACGTTGCTCTTTCCAGGCGTGTGAACCATGGCTAACGACAACATGTGAAATGTACAGTTGAGGGTTTTGCCATCCGCTGGTTTCTCGCTCATCCGTCGCGACCCTGAAGTAGCTCCATTGAACATTGTATATTTTCCCTTGTTCATCTTTCAGTTTCGCAAAGTAGTGCCACCATTCATGTTGGTACTTGGGATGAAAGCGAAAGTCTGACGGTAAAGAGACATGCTCGTCAGGTAATACAGGTTCGAAAATCGTTTGATTTTCACGCGTTAGAATAGAATTAAGCTCGCTTTCTTGTGTCGCTGTCGCTTCCAACCAAAAAGTTGAGTAAAAAGCAGCCCCAGTCAAAAAGGCAAACGTAATAACAATCATCGTTGAAACTAACAAGCGTTTTTTAGAGCCCACTTTTTTCATTACAACGCATCCCTTAATGACTTCATTGGCGTACTCTTAATCATTCTAATAACTGGCAATGCGCCAGCAATCATGATGGCAAGCATCGCCCAAGCAATAGTTTGAGCATATTCCCAAGGGATCGTTTGAAGCTCCAGAGACCAGCCGAATGATTGCTTAATGATAATATCAACGATCAAGTGTGCAAGTGCCAGACCAAGTGGCACCGCAATAATCGCGGAAATGGCCCCGAAGACAAACAACTGCAAACCACCCAATGCGACAAGTTCCTTTCCGGATACCCCCATACATCTCAGCAAAGAGAAGTGCCGCTGCCGCGACAGTTCGCCCGCCAATGTCGCGAAGAATAAACCAAACACAGCAATAATCAGTGTGATGTTGCCCAAGGTTCCTGCAATAGCGAAGGTATGATCAAATACCCTCATTGCCTGACTATAAATATTACCATTATCAAACACACGGTCTTGCGGGAGGCGGAATACATTTTCTAAGCGATTTTTCAGCCCCTCCCCATTAACGCTATCTTTTAACACTACACCAAGGCCAACATTGCCCGTCCCTGCAAATGCATACAGCCAATTCCGGTGCGACATCATCACCTGGTTATACGGGTTTCCATAATCGTAATAAACACCAACGACTTGCCAGTCTCCACCCAGTGGTTCCTGCAAGTTAATGAAGTCTCCTGGCCGAATATCCAACTTCAAGGCCATCGATTCACTCACCATCAAGCTCTTGGTCGCGTGCAGTTGATACCAGTAATTCGGGACACCTAGTTTTACCGTCAGTGCATCTAGCTCACCTTCAGAAGATCCTGTACTCACCACTTGCAAAGCACCATGTTCGGTTGGCATATCTTTTTCCCAACGCCACCAAACCGAGTTGACTTCTGGTTGGTTTTGCAGCCACGCACTCATCCGAGCTGCTGAGTTATTTGTCGGATAGATATAAATATCCGCTGCTAATCGCTGGCTGAGCCATTTATCGGTTGTATCCCTAAAACTGCCTACCATCGTTTCTACGCCGATATTTGCCGCCAGTGCCAACATAAACGCCATTGTTGCCACACCGCGATAACTCATGCTTGCAGCCGCATCGGCAAAAAACCAACGTACACGTACCCAACGCATGGTGTAAGAAAAGCTCTGGAACATATGCCACATAATAAATGGCATGAACAAGGCCACACTAACCAACATCAGCGCAATAATGGCAAAGCCAGTTTCTTGTGTTTTCGGTGCTTGATACACTGCGATTGCCGCGACACAAAACGCACACGCAGCAAGAGCCTGCCAAGAGAACTCACGCCCTGCAAATCGCATTAATGACAGTCGAGAAGATAGACGAATTGGCTGTGACTTCAACAAACGAATCAATGGCCACAAACACGATATTAATGCGCCCATCGCTGCCATGATCAGACTATATAAGCTGGACTGCCAAGACCATCCTATTGTTAAGCCTACGTTGGCATCGTACAAATCGCTCAGGCTCGATGAGACTGCAGGGATCAGTTCATTTGCCAAGATCAAACCAAAAAAGTTACCACACGCCCACGCAATAAAGACGAGCAACGACAACTCTAACAACAATGCTTGAGCCAACTGCGTTCCGTTGACCCCCGTCTGTCTCAAAATACCCACCAAACGTTGTCGCTGAATAAATGACAAAGACATCGCTTGATAAAAAATAAACAACCCGACCAAAAATGACAGCATCCCCATCGCAGTGAGATTCATGTGGAATGCATTAGTTAACGACTCAAGCTCCGTACGCGTATTCCTAACGAGCGTCATGCCATTGGGAAGCATATTTTTCAGTGCTATTAGCTTTTCCTCTGGCATTTCACCACAAGAAATCGCAGATAAACCTGAGCTCCGCTTGAGCATGCGCAACAACGATATATCAGTAACCAGCCGAGTCCCTGAGAGCATTTTGTTTTTATCGACTTGAATCGGTCCGAGACGACTTCCGTCATTCATTTCAATAAAGTCCCCATCCTGCCAACTCATGTAAGCGGCCAAATCTTGACTGACTAGAATGGGATAAGGAGGTTTCATTAATGATAGAACGGGCATCTCACCCAAAGATTTGCCTTGCTGCAATGGAATCATCGCGACAGGATCAATCCCCACCAGCATCAAGCTCATATCGGTTTTAGCATCTAGATGCAGCACGTCAAACGGCGCACATTGGTTAAACCCAGCTCGACGCAACTGGATATAGAAACCTTGAGGGATTTTATTGGCAGAGTGTTTAGTTCGGATTCGGTATGGCAAAGGATTGGAGAAAAGCTTTTCTCCTGTCGCATAACTTTGTTTTGCATGCTGGTTGATAGAAGTAACACCAACAAGAAGGGACACGCCTAAGGTTAACCCTAGCCAGACAAGAATAATTTGTAGTGGGTAACGACGGTAATGACCGAGTAGTGCCTTAACTACGGGCCATAACATGCAGTTGCCCTCCTTGAAGTCGAATCCTACCTTCCATATGGGCCGCCACTTTTTCACTGTGCGTCACTAACAGCAAAGTACACTCCAGTTGGCGAGCGAGACTCGTCAATAAGCGCATTACCGCTTCTGCGTTTCGCTCGTCTAGGCTACCAGTTGGCTCATCAGCGAGTAGGATTTTAGGTTCCATATAGAGTGCACGAGCAATAGCAGCACGTTGTTGCTGACCACCAGATGCTTCTTCCGGGTAGCGGCCTAGCAGAGGCATTAAATCCAGAGCAGAAAGAATTTGACGCCACAACTCTTTATCTTCTGGCAAACCCTTTAACTGACGACAAAAACGAATGTTATCGGCAATATTGAGCGTAGGAAGCAAGTTGAACTGTTGGAAGATATTACCAATATTGTTGCGGCGATAAAGGGTTCTCAAATGCTCTGGCGCATCATGCATGGCAAAATTTGGAAACTGAACCTCACCAGAGTCTGCAGTATCCAGTCCGGCAATTAAGTTCAGCAAAGTACTCTTACCCGAACCACTTTCTCCCATCAGAGCGACTTGCTCACCTTGCTGTAATGTTAATTCTGCCCCTTGTAATACAGGGTGAAATTCTCCCCCGTCTACATAGCCTTTACATAGGTCTGACAGTTTTAACATTGATTATGCCGCTCGGATGGTATTTAAAAATTGGGATCAGAATCTACACTAAAATCCTGTTAGTAGAAAGTATTTTGAATGCTTGATCACACTATGAGAGTACAAATGCAACTCGATTCACTTTCTGTTCCTAATTTTGTTGACGTATTGAGCAGATTTTTGCAGCTGCAGAAAGCTCTGTTTACCTCTATTGACCGATAAGGTTTTTCATCCATTTTCGGCTCACCATTCTTGGCAGACAAATCGTCCACTTCACAACTTCCTCGGTCAAAAAGAGTAAGTAAACCCATTGCGGCTCCCAACCGAGCTGAATCGCTGCAAATGCCGCGAGTGGAATCCCAATCACCCACTGCGCAAGAATGTCTTGATACAAACAAAACTTAACGTCGCCACCCGCACGTAATACCCCAACAATGACCATCATCGGCACCGAGCGTAATACGACACCTAAAGCAAGAATCACCATAAACTGTTCAGCTAACTGGCGAGTATCCGCTGTCAGTGCACTAAACGCATTAAGGATCCATTGATTGGACACTATCAATACAACTGCGACCACAAATGCGATAAACACATTCAAAATGACCGTAGCCCAAGCTTGGTAATACACAGGTTCAAAGTTTTTCGCGCCGAGTTGGTTACCCACTAAAACCGCAGCTGCATTCGATAGGCCAATCATCATAGCGAGAGAGATTGACTCAACGGGCGTCATCACCGACAACGCTGCCAAACCTTGCACACCCGCTTGTCCCATGATGGCATGGTAAGCGAACAATCCACCAGCCCATGCCAAAAAGTTAAATGTAGTCGGTAAGGAAAGGCTCAAGAAACGCGTTATTTTGTCTAAAACCAAACCTGCGCGTATATCATCCCAACCAAATGCAATTATGTGTTTCTTCAGCCATAAATAGCCAAATAGACAACCGACTTCGATAGCGCCACTGATAACCGTTGCAATGGCTGCCCCTGTAATCCCTAAAGCAGGAAAACCTAAGTGACCAAAAATTAACACCCAGTTGAGGAAAACATTAGACAGAATGCCTATGCCACTAAAAAATGTGCTCAGCCCCGGTTGGTGCATCGCTCTCAAGCCCACCGACATACTAGCGACACACGCAACAGCAAACATGCTAACGGATGAAATAATTAGATAGCTGGCCCCTAACTCAATCACTTCTTGTGAGTCTGTAGTCAGTTTCATAACTGGCTGTGGGAAAATAACAAACAAAGCAACGGCAATGGCGGCAAACACCATGGCTATCATCCATGTTAAAGCGGTACTGCGACGTACCCCGACTTTATCGCCTGCCCCCCAATATTGTGCGGTCAGTAACGCACCACCCGTCGTCACCCCAACTAACATGATGGTAGTAACAAACGTCGCGCGCGCCGCTACCCCAACAGCGGCTATTTCAGCTTCACCAAGTTGGCCGAGCATAAGCACATCGACGAGGCTTCGGCTAGAAAATATCATGCTTTGCAGTGTAATTGGTAGCGCGATCGCGAATAAGCGACGTAAGAATGCTTTATCTGCATGTATTGAGAGTTGAGAGAGAAAAGTCACAAGCGCTCCAACGACAACTTATTGATAGAATGGGAAAAGTGTCTCATGATTATACTCTGTGGTGTTTATTCCACCAACGATTAAAAGGACAGATAATGAAAAAGGTGTTGGTGCTAGGCGCCTCGGGTTACATTGGTTCTCAACTTCTTCCGTTACTTTTAGACAAAGGTTACGCCGTCACGGCTGCGGCGCGACATATCGATTATTTGGAGTCAAGGACTCGGCCCCATCCTAATTTAACGTTGCGGTATCTGGACCTAGCCGACGCAGAAGCCACGCTCGCTGTGGTGAACGATTTTGACTTGGTATTTTTCCTAGTGCACGGAATGGCACAAGGCGATGACTTTGTTGAGTACGAGCTAAACCTTGCTTTGAACTTTAAATACGCATTGGAGCAAAGCCGTGTCAAACATGTCATTTATTTAAGTGCCATCCAACCGCAAACCGGAAACTCGCGCCATTTAGCCGCACGCAAAGCCACTGGAAAGATCATTCGACAATCCGGTGTTCCAGTAACTGAATTGCGTGCTGGCGTCATCATTGGCCCCGGCTCCGCGGCTTTCGAGATCATGCGAGATTTTGTCTACAACTTACCTATTTTGATCGCGCCTAAATGGGTCGACTCAAAAGCCAACCCTATTGCCCTACCCAACCTCAATCACTATTTATTGCAGTTGGCCGAAGCATCACCCCCAGAAGAAAGCCAAATTTATGAAGTTGGTGGGCCAGATACACTCAGCTACCGCGAGCAGTTTAAAGTCATTTGCCGAATCACCAACAAGCCTTATCGGCTGTGGTCGACACCGTTGCTTACCCCCAAAATGGCATCGTACTGGCTCGGCTTGGTCACCTCTGTACCAGCAAACATCGGCAAAGCATTACTCGCGGGGTTAGAGCATGACTACATTGCCGATTCCAAAGCGATTGAAGCACGATTTCCGCAAACGCTGATCAGCTACGAGCAAGCGGTATCCGATACCATCCAAGATGAAGGCACGTTTGTGCGCAGTAATGTTTGGGGCTTTGAGCCAGCGGCACTTCGTCGATGGCAACCGGGGTATGGCTACTACCCTAAACAAGCCGGTGCGAGCATAAAAACTCAAGCCTCCGCTGCGGCATTATGGAAAGTGGCTCAAAAAATCGGGAGTCGTGAAAAAGGCTATTACTTTGCCAACATTTTGTGGCGCACACGTGAATGGCTCGACATCTTTTTTGGTGGCGGGAAACCGATTCGCGTTTCTCCTCCGGGGCCGGAGCTCAAAGTCGGCGATTTTATTGACTCTTGGAAAGTGATTCGCTGCGAGGAAGATCAGTTCCTCTCCCTGTTTTTTGGGATGAAAGGCCCAGGGCTTGGACGTTTAGAAATTACCATCAAAGACCATGGTGATGAACGAGAACTGGATATCACCGCTTGGTGGCACCCACAGGGGTTTCTCGGGCTGCTTTACTGGTTTGCCATGATGCCAGCCCATCTATTCATATTCAAAGGCATGGTCAAAGCCATCGCGAAAGAAGCCGAAAGTATCAATATTACTCCTCAGGTGGGACAGTCTCTGGAGAATCTAGAGAAATAGCCAGGTGATGAGCAATCCCCGCATGGCAATCAATGCACGATTGCTCTCGACTTTCCATCATTTGATGTCGACGCGCAACGGTTCGTCCTTGCGCTTCGAAATCCATCTTGTCAATGGAATGGCAATATCGACACTGCTTTGATTTATTCTCGATAAACTGCTGTGTGACTTCAGCAGCCAACCTCGGACGATGCTCCGCCTCGAAGTTCTCTAACGTAATTTCTCCAGTCAGTTTGTGATAGATGTCGGCTGTAGCGCCGATTTTCAATGCGATTTTAGCAAAAAACTCCCTAGGGACATGGCAATCACTGCACGTAGCGGCAACCACACCCTGAGCATTTTTGAAGTGTGGAGATGCTTGGTACTCCTCAACTATCGTATCCATCCCAATATGGCAACTGTAACAAAACTCGTTGCGATTGGTGTAATCCATACCAAAGTGAAAAACACTGAGGGCCGCCCCACCAAGGATAAACGCCAATAAGCCACCAATTGGTATGCCGAGCATCCATTTTCTGTTTGGTTTACGCCATAAACTCATTGGTGTTCATCCCAAAGCAGCGCTAGCGATAACTCGCATAGTATTCTACGAGCGCGTTTAAATCATCGGCACTAAGCCCTTTGAACGCCTCATCCATTTTTTTATCAACGGAGCGTTTGCCTTGCTTAAACTGTTGCAACGTAGTGGCGAGATAGCCCTTCTGCTGACCAGCTAAAATCGAAGCTTCATCCAGAGCGTTACTGCCACCATCCGAATGACAGTTCTCGCAACTTTTCGCGTGGATAGCCTTACCTTTCATCGCTAACGCTTGATCGAAAGACTGCTTAGCAGGCACAAACTCAAGCCCAGCATAATGTTTTGCTAACTCTTCAATCTGCGCTTCAGATAAAGATTTGACTATCGTCACCATGTCGCCTTTTTGGCTCGTGTCTCCGTATACGTGATTAACCGAAGCTGAGGGTCTGCCCTCAAGGTAACGCAACATCTGGTCGAAAAAGTTGAACTCGGGAATCCCTGCGATGGTCGGAATATTCGTGTCTGAGCTAACACCGTTTGGCCCATGACAAGCTTCACATTCATGTTGTGAAATTAGCTCACTTGGTGACGCTAAACTGTGGGAGGCCAAAACTGAGCTAATGGCTAACACCGAGGAAAATTTTAGAGATAATTTAATTAGTTGGTGCATATTAGGCTGACTCCGTAGTAATTATCTTTGTTAATCAAAACCAGACAGCGAATAAACGATAAGAAAATCATTTTATAAACGCGACTTAAAACCAACGATATCCAAGATAAAAATATTAAGCCGTCAACTATTTAAAGTAGCGTAGTTCAACACCCTTAACTTTTCTGCGCCGACCTCTTCAATCACAGAAAAAATCAACCCAACCAATTGATTTAAAATGACAACAACTTCAAACTCAAATTCACACACAAAAATAGCGGTTTATTTTAATAATATTTCATATTGCGTCTATACTCTTACAAACCATGTATTTCGATTTATTCAAGCAATGTAAATATGGATATTTTTCTTTTGGCTTGAATATAAAATTAATATTTCAATCAATCGTTTATTGAAATATTCAACCATTCCCATGCATTCCCACTTACTTTAGGACGAATCGAGAGGGACTATGAACGGTTTAAAGTCGATCGCTACATTAATATTTTTTATTTTACTGCTCACCGGATGTGGTCCAGACAGCAAAAACGATCAGAATACACCACCACCTGCACTTGGTGATTTCGAGATCAGTGTTTCCAAGCCATCATTGGTCACTCAAGAAACCGGAGAAACCAAACTGGTGGTCGATTTTACCGTTAAAGACGGCAGTGGCAGACCTCATGAGCTAGACGAAACGAAAGATTTTCGCATCGCACTTCTCAAAGCAATGCCCTCTCGTGTCGATACACAAAACTCGAGCGATCCAGCTTTTGCCTTCAATGGGCGCCATGGCAACACTTATTGGAAGAGTTTCCATCACTCAAGTAATACCGCAAATAACCGTGCCAGCATGGAGAGTGTTTGGGATGGAACACTAGTAAAAACAGACGAGGGGTATCGCTACACGTTTGCCATTCCTGACGTTTTGAAAGTGTCCGATCCTTATACTGTCGACTCTTCTAGCAACAATGGTTTTATCGCTTGGGATGCGGATAAACTCCACCGAATCGTCATGGCGTATGGAGAGCAAGGCAACGGTTTTACCTACGTGTTTGAATGGGTGCCGCAAGAAAGTTCAGATGCGGCTGTCTCTCGCAATGTAATAGAAAAAGGCACCTGCGAAAACTGCCATATGGGCGAACCGCTTCATCATGGACCGGGCTATCGCTCAATTGATAACAACATTGCCGTTTGTACCGCTTGCCACAATGACAGTAATCCTAGCGCTGCGCCAGCCAGACGCCCTCTCGCTGCCGTTGTTCATCAATACCACGGTAATGTTTTCAAATTAGGTAGCGACAGAAATAACACCGACACTTACAAACAGCCTGTCGACGAGAATGACGTGCTCGTTACCGACATCAATGGTTTAGTCATTGAAGGCAACCCTTTCCCGCAAGATGCCCGCAACTGTACAACCTGCCATTCAACCGATGTCGCGAAAGCATCAGACGCCAACAATTGGTTTGAACACCCAAGCCAAGTTGCCTGTGAGACCTGTCACTTGTACCGAGACAGAGGCGCGCATGATAACCAAGTCGGTACGGCTTGGGTAAGAAACGGCGAGCCACAAAACTCCTGCTCGGGCTGTCACCGACCTTATGACCGAGATGACAATGGCGATCCAATCATCGGCCAAGACGCGAGCCGAAGTGCTAAAACTGTTCACGTAATGCGTTTAGAGAATCTTGCAAAGGCACGTGATTCGCTTGAAATCAACGTTGAAAGCGCGCGATTTATTGATGACCAGTTTGAGGTTGAACTAAGAGTGTCGAAAGCGGGCTCAGGTATTGGCTCCATCAACGAACTGACCCCTTTCATTAATGAACATGGGCACCTCAATTTGTTGCTGAACTGGGATAACGGCCAAGGTCCGATGGTTGCAAACAACAGTCTCAACGTCGCCGATGATGGCGCACTTGGTGACGGCTGTGAGGCTCAAGGTGAAGGCTTATTCTTGTGTCATAAAGACTTCACTGACGCTGCGATTAAACCAATCTCCAACTCTACGTTGACGGTTAACATCGCCGACATGCCACTTTGTGCCAACCGTAGAGATGGCGAGCTCGCCGAATGCGTCACGTTTGAAGGCATCGATCTTATCAAATCGCCTTTCGTCATTGCCGCCAATAACGCATCCGGCTCGTTTGATGTGTCTGGTATCAACAAGCAACACAAACTGCCAGTGGGCGCGGACATTTCATCGTGTAACGATTGTCACAAAGAGCTGACTATCCATAAGCTCGGTGAGCATCCACATGCCGCCACCGACTTCCAACAATGTAAAAATTGCCATAACTCTGAACGTTCTGCGTTTTATCCTGGAATGGCGGCTGATCTAAAGTACCACGTGCACTCATTCCACGCCTTTGGCTCCGCTCATAGCGGTGAAGCTTCTTTCCCTGGCGCAGTCAACAACTGTGAGGCCTGCCATACCAATGCTCAATACAACTTACCTAGCCAACAAAATACGCGCCCTTCTCTTGCGAGTGGTAAATACTTTAGTGCTGCGTTAGTCGCCTGTGGCGCGTGTCACTTAGAGTCACCTTTAGCTAATGCTGACCCGGATACCGTGGCAGGAGATGCACCTCTGAACCATATGCTGAATCACGGCGCGGTATTTGGAGCAGACACAGCAGTACAAGCAACGGGCTCCGAACAATGTGCGACATGCCATGCTATTGGTCAGTCACAAGGGGTAGATAAGGTTCACAAGGTATACGACTACCGTTGAATTCGTCATTGAACACAATGCTTTGACAACTAAGGATAAGAAAAGGAAGAGCTATGAAAGCAATGTTTCTGCGGTGGTTGGTAGCTGGGATACTTGGGTTAGGCGTCATCTTCACCGTCAGTTCGGAAGATGTCGCCAAGCCAGAACCCGAAGCGGCGACGTTAACTCAAGAAGAAATTGAAACCATATTAGACACCAAGTTTTCCGAGGGGAAATATTCACGCCGCGGGCCAGATGGCTGCCTTCGTTGCCATGACGATACCTCAGACAAACCTGCAACCGGTATTTTCGACAACATCCACGGCAAGTCAGCGAACTTGCATGGTCCAATGAATGATAAACAATGTGAAGCATGCCATGGCCCAGCAAACAATCACGCGCGCAATCCGCGAAAAGGACAAGTTCGTGAGCCGATGATCACCTTTGGGCCAAACTCCCCTGTTCCGGCCGAAAAGCAAAACAGCGTGTGTTTATCTTGCCACCAAGATGCGAAACGCTCGACTTGGCATAGCAGTGAGCACGCTTTTGAAGGTCTGTCTTGTGCAAGCTGTCACCAACTGCATCAAAAAGACGATCCGATGATGGTTGCCGAAATGCAAGCAGACAAATGCACCGATTGTCACTCCCGAACCAAATCGGATATCCACAAACGCAGTCGTCATCCTATTATTGACGGCGTCATGACTTGTTCTAGCTGCCACAATCCACATCAGACATTAAATGAAGCGAGCCTGAACTGGTCAACCGTCAATAACGCTTGTTACGAGTGTCATGCGGAAAAACGCGGCCCATTCTTATGGGAGCATGAGCCTGTAACTGAAGATTGCATATCCTGCCACACACCTCATGGTTCAGTGAACAAAGCCTTGCTCAATAAACGACTGCCAATGCTATGTCAGGAATGTCACCGTGTGCCACATGCAAACGTAGCCATTCCTGAAAACGACTTGAGAGTGCGTGGCGGAAGTTGTTTGAACTGCCACAATCAAGTGCATGGCTCTAACCACCCACGTGGTCAAACATTAAGTTATTAGGAGGGAGGCATGAAACTATCTCAACTGTGCATCGCTATTTCCCTTGCTTTTGCTGTGCAAGCGCACGCCAACGATTATTCGTTACAACGTTCTCAACCAGCCGACACTAGCCGCTGGCAGTGCAGTGAATGCAGCAGCGACGGCACGTGGAGTGGAGAAGTCAGCGCCGGCGTCGGTTACCTTAACAACGATGGTTCCTCGCGATTCTATAATTGGAATCCACCCGTTTACGGTACAAACTCTGACAATAAACACTTTAACGCGAGCCTAAACGCCGATATCGAACAATATGAAGACGATGGGTTCTACAATCGAATCGTCGTCGAAGATCTTGGTTTGCAACGCTTCTTACTGCAGTGGGAAATGGGCCAGTACGACGGATTACGTGTCCTCGGCAGTTATAGTGAAACGCTGTATTTCTGGAATCAGTCCTCACTCAGTGCGTATCATCCAAGAGAGGATGCACTCGTTAGTGGTGACCTATCGAAATATGAAAACTCAGTGACGCGAGAGACGTTTAAGTTAGAACTCAAGTACACACCACATACACCATGGAAGCCATATGCATCCATGAAGCACGAACGTAAAGAAGGCACAACTTCGCTTTATTCATCGACCATTCCGGGTTACACCAACGCGCCGGGATCCATACCCAAAAACGTCGACCATGAAACCTTAAATACTCAAGTAGGAGTAAGCTACATGGAAGATTTGTGGCTGGTGGATATTGCGTATCGCGGCTCGTTTTTTAGAAATGATAAGTCCGCACTTTATTACGGCAGCACTACCAATCCTTACGCTAACCACCTCGCGTATGAGCCTGACAACGACTTTCACCAGTTTGCTGTCACGGGGAATTATCGGTTGAATCAACAAACGTTCAGTGGCCGCTTACTTTGGTCACAGACGTCTTCTGAAGGCGGGTTAAATCCGTTTCCACAGTCCCCCGTTAACTCCAATACATTCCATGGCGAAACTAACACTTGGCAAATAAGCGCGGATTACCACAACAAACTTTCGCGAGACACAGCTTTCGCCATTTCTGCGGATTATTCAGATAAAGACGATAACTCCGATAGAAACACCATCATCGGATCGACGAGAGAAAAATACGACCACACCAAAACCAAACTAGAAGCAACACTCAAGCATCGTGTTACTTCTGATGTGAAAGTGAATACGGGTTACTATTTTAGACAAGATGAGCGAAGTTATGCAGATCGGAAACGTACCGATGAACAACGCGTTTTTGTTGGTGCCCAGTACCGACCAAATAGACCGTGGCAATTAGGCGGTAAAGTCTCCTACTCTTTTCGCGATGGCTCTGATTGGCAGGACGACAGCAGCGACTCGCCTAATTTGCGCCAATACTATTTAGCCGATAAAGAGAGGATTGAGCTCCGTGGCGACGGCGGCTATGACGTAACAAACGATGTCCAGTTACTTGCTGAGCTTTGGTACGGAAACGACGACTATGTTAAACCCGATATAGGTTTAAGCGAAGGAGAAGATTACGGCTACGATATCAGCCTTAACTTCAATTTACTCGACGGACTAAGCGGGCATGTTTTTTACAATCAACAGATCATCCGCTCCGAGCAACAACAAGCAAACTCTGACGTTGTCGGTTGGAATCGCTACACCACCAAACTCAAAGATGACATCACAACCATTGGCTTTGGTGTGAGTAAAGAGCAGCTACTAGACGACAAACTTTCTATCTCGTTTGATTACAGCTACAGCCAAGCTGATGGAAAATCTTCAACCACATCTGGTGGCTACCAATATCCTGATAACGAGGCGAACTCGTACCGATTTGAAGTCATCGCTGACTATGAAGTATCTGAAAATCAAAACGTGCAGCTTAACCTCCGTTATGAAGACTACTCAGAAGAGGATTACTTGTTTAATAACGAAACCGAAACGATGGGCGACGTTTTGCAAAGCTATGAAGGTTTATATGGTGGCGTCTATTGGAAATATCGCTTTTAAATACAGAGTGACGTGACAAAAAAAGCATCAGACGTTTCAAACGCCTGATGCTTTCGTATTTCAATTCTACTGCTGTGAGAAGTTGATTAAGCTTGGAAGCTCAACGGAATCTCAGCCAATTGGTTACCTTCGTTTGCAGGAAAGATAAGGTACTCGCCGTGGTATTTCACCATCGATTTGTAGTCCGTCACTTTATGCACCATAAAGCCCGCTTGCGCTGCTTTCTCAACAAACTCAGCATGGTTGCCACGTACAAACCAGCTCATTGGTTTGACGAGCAGCTCGCCGTCGAAGCAGCTTTCGCATTGATCTGCACATAGCGCCAAAGAGTTTTGACCTTCCGTGAAGATTTGGATTTTGCCACAACCAACCAATTGTTCAGAGGTAGAAACTTCCCAACCTGCTTGCTCCATCACATCTAAAAATGCTTCGACGTCAGAGTCTTTGATCACTTTTGAATCTTCATCTTCAGGAAAAAACTGAGCGTAAAAAGCGGAAATACGCTTGAAGATAAACAACAAACCAGCGTCATTACCCTTTGAACGACCTGCTTTTTGCCAACGTGTTAAGTCATCGCCTACGGCTCGACCGAAACGCTGAGATTTAAGTGCTTTGGTAACCCAGCGCACTAAATAATGGTTATTCGCAACAGGGGCATTGGCTAACTTACCTGAGCGATGCTCTTGATCTAACTCTTCAAGTGCTGAGTTAACTAAGTTTTGAATTTCTTTGGTGTAATTCGACATTACGCCTTTCTTCCTAAAGTCCAATAAAACAGTGCTGAAAGCACAGAACAAGCAAACATCACAATGATCATCGGCCACACCACATTACCTGGTAGTGATGCCACCAGCGCGCCAACCAATGAGCCGATACCGAATCTTAACGTCCCCGCCAGAGACGATGCTGTACCCGCCATTGATGGGTAGCCACTTAAAAGCAGCGCCATCGCGTTACTACCTATCGTCGACAATGTACCGATAAACAGCACAACAAAAGGTACGATGCCCCATAATCCGAAGTCCATTAACCAACTTACGAATAAACCAATCCCCGCCAAAAGTTGCACGAACAACCCAAAACGAAGCATGGCATGAGAGCCAACTTTCTTCACCAAGCGACCATTAATACTGGTCATGATGATCATCGCAACAATGTTCAAACCAAATAAATAACCAAAGTGGTCTGGTCGAACACCATATAAATCAATATAAACAAACGAGCCCGCAGTCAGGAATGCAAACATTCCGGAAAATGAAAACGCTCCAGAAAGCATCAAACCTATCGCTTCAGGGTTGGAGCATAATCTGGCGTAGTTTCTCATCGTAGTGCGAAAACGAAGCGGCTGACGATTTTCTGGTTTCAGCGTCTCTGGGATTTTCCAAAGTACCAGTAGAATTACCACCACAGCGAAAATAGCTAACACCCAAAAGATCGAACGCCAGCCAAACCAGATCGCTAGGTGACCACCTATCATAGGCGCGACCAAGGGTGCCATGGTGATCACTAAGGTGACGAAAGACATTGCACGGGCAAAGTCTTCACGGTCAAACATGTCACGCACGACAGCTTGGATAATGACAGCCGCTGCCGCGCCAGCAAAACCTTGCGCTGTTCGCACATAAGTCAATGCATCGATGCCGTTTGTGGTCGCACTCACTACCGCCGCTAATCCAAAGAAAAGCACACCCAAAATCAGTACAGGTCTACGGCCAAAACTATCGGCAAGCGGCCCATGAATTAACTGGCCAATCGCAAAACCTGCCGTATAAGCCGTCAACGTAATCTGAACCGCGCCAGGCGCGACCCCCAAATCTTTCGCGATGGTTGGCATTGCAGGCAGATACATGTCGATCGCCAAAGGCGTCAAAGCACCAATCGCTCCTAATACAAGAAACAATAGAAAACTGATTTGGGATTGCGGAGCACTTTGAGCTTTTTCTGTCATTCTTTTACCTCTTGTTGGAGCCCTACCGTCAATACTTTCAGAGCAAAGTGAACGTAACGGACGGTTCTCATATCGCTGATATCTAGAAGCCAAAGACCTGTTCTATCCAACGTTCGAGAATCATAAGGGCAAATATGTACCAAGGTGTGACCTTGACGAACTCGACATAGAAAAGCATGTGAAAGCGAAATGTGTTTATGGGAAACAAACACAATGCAGTAAAAATGATGGCGTTGACACCATCATTCCATTCACCGTAGCCGAAGGCTTTGCAATAAGAGTATGCATGCCTCAGCTAAATGCAAAGGCATATCACTGAGATGAGTAAGCACACCGGAATCGTCTAGGCACTAATTTTGGTAGGAAAATTAATTTTGAGCCAATTCCTACCAAAAAACTAGTTCCAATTGGGAACTAAAGAATTTCCCATGCCGATAATTAATTCCAAATAGAATCAATTTCTTCCGGCGTGAGGTAGCGATAATCGCCAGGTTCTAGTGCCTCATCGAGTTCAATCGAACCAATACGCTCACGATGTAAGTACTCAACTTTATTTCCTAACGCCGCAAACATGCGTTTCACTTGGTGATACTTACCTTCCACAATAGTTAACAATACTTCATTCTCGGCCTCGTTCACGATCTCCAAACGAGCAGGTAATGTTGCTTCTGATTCATTGCGCAAAATGATGCCTTGTTCGAGCTTTTCCGCGTAATCAGGCTGAATCGCATCGACAAGCCAAACACGGTACGTTTTCTCACACTTATGCTTAGGTGAGGTAATACGGTGAGACCACTTACCATCATCCGTAATCAACACCAAACCGGTTGTGTCTACGTCTAATCGGCCTGCAAAGTGAAGGTTTTCAATTTTAGGCTCATCGAGCAATGCGAATGCAGTTTGGTTGTAGCCATCTTCATGTGAACAAACAAAGTCAGCAGGCTTATACAACATAATGTAACGAGGACCAGGAGCACCAATAACGCGGTCTTCCCACATTACTTCTGCACCTTCAGGTACTTTAAATGCACCACTTTTTTGAACCTCACCGTCAACGGTGATGTCTCCACTTTTGATGATCTTTGTTGCCTGTTTGCGCGTTGCACCCAGAGCGTCACACAAATATTTATCTAAACGCATGAATACCTCATTGAATTATACCCAAGTAACCTCCAAATCTTGGTTTAAAGGTCACTTGGGTATAAAAGTCAGGTATTATAGCGTTCCTCGTTCGAATAGTTGAGCAATTTCACATATTTTCATGTACACACTTCGCCCTTATCAAGCCGACTCGGTTAAAGCAGTCATTCACTACTTTCGTAAACACTCGACACCAGCAGTGATCGTACTGCCTACTGGTGCCGGAAAAAGCTTGGTGATCGCAGAGCTTGCTCGCCTTGCGAAAGGGAGAGTGTTAGTCCTCGCTCACGTTAAAGAGCTAGTCGAGCAAAACCACGCGAAGTATGAAGGTTATGGTTTAAAAGGTTCCATCTTCTCAGCAGGATTGGGGCGAAAAGAAACTGACCAGCAAGTCGTGTTTGCTTCGGTTCAATCGGTCGTACGTAACTTAGATTCGTTCAAAAACCAGTTTTCTCTGCTCGTTATTGATGAGTGCCATCGTGTGCCGGATGACAAAAACAGCAGCTACCAAAAAGTTATTACTCACTTACGAGAACTGAACCCAGGCATTAAGGTTCTGGGACTAACTGCAACACCCTATCGTTTAGGAATGGGCTGGATTTATCAGTATCACACCCGAGGTCAAGTACGCACCGAAGAGCCTCGATTCTTCCGCGATTGTATTTTCGAACTGCCGATCCGTTACTTGCTCGACGAAAACTTCCTCACTCCAGCCCGCATGATGGACGCGCCCGTTTTGTCTTACGACTTCTCGCAACTGAAACCCGCAAACACCGGACGCTACAAAGAAGCAGAAATGGACATGGTGATCGATAAAGCCAAACGCGCCACTCCGCAAATTGTTGAGCAAATCATGCAATATGCGAGAGAACGTCAAGGTGTCATGATCTTCGCCGCGACTGTCCGACACGCACAAGAGATCCACAGTTTACTGCCTGAAGGCGAAACTGAAATCGTCATTGGTGATACACCTACGCCGGAGCGCGATGCGATCATCCAAGCGTTCAAGAATCGTCAAATAAAATATTTGGTCAATGTTTCGGTACTGACTACCGGGTTTGATGCGCCGCATGTCGATTTAATCGCGATTTTGCGACCAACAGAGTCAGTCAGTCTATACCAGCAGATTGTAGGGCGAGGATTACGCTTATCAGACGGAAAATCAGAATGTTTAGTGCTTGATTACGCAGGCAACAGCTACGATTTATACCAACCTGAAGTCGGTGACCCCAAACCAGACTCTGACAGTGAAATTATCACAATTCCCTGCCCGGCTTGCGGATTCAATAACAACTTCTGGGGGAAATTGGATAGTAACGGTTTCTTGGTTGAACACTTTGGCAGACGTTGCCAAGGTTACTTTGAAGATGAAGACACAGGCGAACGTGAACACTGTGGATACCGTTTTCGTGCCAAATACTGTGGTGAATGTGGTGCCGACAACGATATCGCTGCGCGCATTTGTCATGAGTGTGACGCAACGCTTGTTGATCCAGATAAAAAATTAAAAGAAGCCCTTAATCTAAAAGATGCATTGATATTTGAATGCACAGAAATGGACCTGTCAGTATTTAAGTCCAGTGACGGTAAATCTCAACTCAAGGTGACGTATTCTGGTGAACCATACCAAGGCGAAGGCAATGCGTTAGTTCATGAGTTTTGGTCATTGAGTACCAAAAAACAAAAACAAACGTTTAAAGACCAATTTGTGCGCCCTCACTTGGCAGACAAGCATCGCCCTTTTGAAGAGGCTTCACCGACACGTGTTGTTGCCAATCAACATCGTTTCCGTTTACCTCAGTTTGTTATTGCAAGGAAATCCGGTCGCTTTTGGAAATTGCGAGACAAAATTTTTGAAGACGAGTTGAAATAACGTCTGCAACATTTAGTAAAACTGAACTCGATGATTCACTCTCTGTTCATCTATATCCGATATACTGCGGCTAACGTTCTAGAAAAGGTTTGACTATGTATAAAGCAACGACTTCTCAACATTCTGCGTTACTTTTCGGCCTTATCACGACATTGATGTGTGCACCAAGTTTCGCCAAGCATGACGACTACTATGCCTCACAAAATGGTCACGCCATCGTGCAAGATGTCGAAAAGCCTGGAACACGTATTGAATTCGATGAAGATCAAGATGAGGTCTATCGCGCGGTTCAACAAGGATATATACGACCATTTTCGGACCTTTACGCCGCAGTAGAAAACGACCTATACGGCCGTATCATCAAGGTCGAGCTTGAAGAAGATGATGATGCTTGGGTGTATGAATTGAAAATTCTGTACAACAATAGCGTCCTGAAAGTTGAGTACGACGCCGCTACGCTGGAAATGCTTGAGATCAAAGGTCGCAGCTTTAACAAAGCGTTAAAGCCACAAAACAACTAAACTGGTCTAATGCGTAATCCCGACGCAATGCGTAACTTACTTCGATAACACTCCAAACATAATAAGAATCACCAATATGAAAATACTTGTTGTTGAAGATGACCCTCGTTTAGGCGAGCAAATCATCGAAACATTAGAAAGTACCGGCTGGGTACCAGAATTATCTCAAGATGGCATAGACGCTCTGTATCGCGCGACATCGGAAGAATGGGACGCTATTGTTCTTGATCTAGGACTGCCGAAATTGGATGGCCTCACTGTGCTAAAAGGCATTCGAGATGAAAACATCAATACCCCGGTCGTTATCCTGAGTGCTCGCGACACCCTAACGCAGCGAGTTGAAGGTCTAAACGCAGGTGCAGACGATTACCTAACTAAGCCGTTTGAAATGGTTGAGCTTATCGCTCGTATTCGCGCACAACTGCGAAGAGCATCAGGTAACGCCTCTCCTGTGATGCAAATTGGCGACTTGAGCTTGGATACGCGCACTTCTAAAGTCATGTGGCAAGGGCAAGCAGTAAGCTTAACGGCGCTGGAGTATAAAGTGGTCGCTTACTTTATGCATAACCCAGAAAAAGTAATTTCTCGCACCGAACTCGTCGAGCACATTTACAAACAAGACTTTGATCGTGACTCCAACACAATCGAAGTTTTTATCGGCCGAATTCGCAAAAAAATCGCGCCAAAGATCATAAAAACTGTCCGAGGGTTGGGATACCAATTAAATGCCGAATAAGAACAGGCTACCGTTGAACGCAATAAAACGACTGAGTATCAAAAGTCGCCTCGTTTTAGCGGCGATCGTTTGGTTGACGGCAATGATCCTCGCAGCTGGTGTGACGATACCGACCCAAGTGTACAACTATATGGTTGACGACACTCGCTCACAGCTGAGCATTTTTATGGATGAAATCGCCGCTCAGTTAGAAGTCGATGAGACTGGGCACCTCTCACTCACTGCTCTGCTCTCAGATCCTCGATTTAACCGACCTTACAGTGGTTTATATTGGAGTGCCTCCACTGAGACGAGTCTCGAGCGTTCTCGTTCTTTGTGGGACAAAAAAATCGAATACAAAGGTCTGGATAACGATGCTTACGGCGCGAGAGGCGAAAGGCTGATTACCATCGAAAAAGCTCTGTACTTACCAGATTACGATGGACCTATCCATATCATTATTGGTATTGACGAAGAGCCTATCAAAAGCACTCTGCAAACGCTAATCGGGCAACTCTGGCTTATTTTAGGCTTATTATTCGCAGGGGTTCTTGCCGTCATTTTGCTGCAAATTGCTTGGTCATTGAGTCCGCTTACGAAGTTACAAAAAGAGTTGGCCGAGCTGAAGTCTGGTAACAAAAAGAGTCTAGAAGAAACCTATCCGAAAGAGATTTCTCCTCTTATCTTCGACCTCAACGCTCTGCTTTTTCATTATCAGGAATTGTTAGAACGAGCTAGGAATCATGCAGGCAATCTTTCACACGCGCTAAAAACCCCCCTTTCTGTCCTAAAAAATGAAGTACAGACGTTAGAACCTAGTACGCAATCCCGTCTGCGTACTCCGATCAATCAAATACAAGATCATATCGATTACCATCTGGGCCGTGCTCGCATGGCGGGGTCTATGAATATTTTATCAGTGAAATCGAACCCAGCAGAGCGTGTGGATGCTATCTCAATGGCGTTTGATAAAGTGTATGCGAGCCGAGATATCTCCTTAATTAATGAACTTGATTCAGAGCTGAATGTAGCGGTAGAGCAGACCGATCTCGACGAAATGCTGGGTAACTTGCTTGAAAATGCCTATAAGTGGGCCAACAACATGATTCGTGTGCACTCCTCTCAGGATAAAGACAATATACACATCATCATTGAAGATGACGGACCAGGTATCCCTAAAGAGAAACTGAGTCAAGTAATCAAGAGAGGTGTTAGATTGGATGAAGCAACCCCTGGTTCAGGTCTTGGTCTAAATATAGTCAGTGAAATGGCACACAGTTACCGAGGTCAATTAACACTGGAAGCGAGCGCTTTAGGTGGCTTAAAAGCATCTTTAGTCTTACATCTCAGCCGAACATAAAGCATATAACGCATAAACTTTGTTCTTCGGACCATGATTAATAAACCGATGAAAATGAAGCCGATGTGAACAAAATCCAAGCAAAGCGTTAAAAGGGATAGCCTTACACCTAGCTAAATCATACCTTTTTGTTGATTTGGATACGATTTGGGTTGCCCATTTATAAGTGGAATGATAGTATCCGCGCTCGCTTGAACAGTTCCTGTTTCAAGCTTTACCACGAACAACAAGGTCGCATTGTTGATTGTGAACATTTGATTTTTACTAATTTGAGAGTAAATACTATGAAATTCGAAGCAGTAGTACGTACTGAACTAGGTAAAGGTGCGAGCCGCCGCCTACGTCACGCTGGCAAATTCCCTGCAGTTGTATACGGCGGTGAAGAAGCAGCAGTAGCTATCGTTCTTAACCACGACGACATCGTAAACCAAATGGACAAGCCTGAATTCTACGAAGGCCTAGTTCTAGTTATCGATGGCAAAGAAGTTAAAGTTAAGCCACAAGACGTTCAACGTCACGCGTTCAAGCCAAAAGTTGAACACATGGACTTCATCCGTATCTAATTCCCTACCAAGGAATTAATCGGATTAAATCCAAACCTTTTGCATTAAAGATAATCGGACTTACCAACCGAGACATCTAAAAAATTTCAAAACCCCGGAGTCTTACCACCTCCGGGGTTTTACTATATGTGGCATATAACAATTGATTTACGAACGGGCAATGTACTTCACTAAAGTGAGATCCGTCAGCGTCATACGGTCAATGATTTCCGCCTCTTCCTCTCCAGTACGCACAAAACCACACTTCTTGTAAAAGTTAAGCCCCTGTTTATTGGTATCCAGTGCTTTCAAACTTATCTGCATAACGGGCGTAGAGAGTAGACGCGTTTCTAGTTCATCTAACAATGCACTCCCTGCCCCTTGCCCATAATGCAAAGGAGAGGCATAGCAACATGTTACCCACGCCGTTTTATCTTCACAGGTGTGGTTAGGTAGTTCGTAACTTAAAAAGCCGACGATTTCCCCTTGTCTCTCAACGACGATCAATTGGGCCAGTTGCTCAGTCATGACTCGCGTCCACATCCTTTCTCGGCGCTCAATCGTAAACTGATCGATGTAGCTCTGTGGCATTAACCCTTTGTATGCTACCTGCCACGAATCAACATGTATCTTGGCGATTTGAGTTGCTTCCTCTCTGACTGCGTTCCTTACTGTGTATCTCATTACTATCCTTTCTTAAAATTCACCACTTACAAATTCTTTCAACCCTACTCTTTAAATCGAAGCTCAAAGCGAGCAGCCACAGATGCAACGCTTTACATTACTCCATTTCATTTTCATTAATTCAATGATAGTGCACATCGTAATATCCGAAGAAAACGCCTCGTTATTTACGTTTCACTTTCGCTCATTAGATTGAATCTATTTGTTTTAACATCCGGGTATCGAAAGCGGGATAAACACGGTAAGGTATCGAATAAGAATAAATAAACGATATCTAAGGCATAAGATTTCTAAACGGTCGCAATTATAGTACAGAGAGAAATACCCTTTCTGGTTGTATTAAACAGAGTAAGCCAAGATCAAACGAGTTTGGGTTTTACAGTGATCATTTTATATACAAAACATTTCCCTCATCATCAGAGCGAAAATTTATAACGATTTGTGTCATAGCTGCTAAGAAAAACATGAACTTGGCAAAATAATCACCAAAATCAGCGCTATACTTCGCAAAAATGCGCATTGATTCACACAAACCACATTCATTCAATTGGCCACTTCACAAAATAGCCCCCTCCCTCTAATTTCAATATACTAAAAACTATTTCTGTTTAATTGGAGACGTAGTTTGCAGGCTTATTAATTCATGTCTCCGATAGAAGTATAAATAAGAGATAGATCACTAAAGTTTCACATTAATTCCGTATATTTCACGCCGTAACAATAACAAAATCACAAAGAAAGGATCCCTTATGAAGTTTTCCAAATCTCTTTTGGTAATGGCAGTGGGCGCTGCGCTAGCAGGATGCGGCTCAGACAGCGATAATTCTCCAGTAACCTGCGAGACTGCAGATTCTTGTACTAAGTTCACCGTTCTCCACACTAACGATAACCACGGTCGCTTTTGGCATAACAGCGACGGCGAATATGGCATGGCTGCGCGTCACACTTTAATCGAATCTATTCGCGCAGAAGTCGAAGCAAAAGGCGGTGAAACCATTCTGCTGTCTGGCGGTGATATTAATACCGGCGTACCAGAATCAGACATGCAAGATGCGGTTCCAGACTTCGTAGGGATGAACCTACTTGGTTACGATGCAATGGCTGTCGGTAACCACGAGTTTGATAACTCACTAGATATTCTCGACATGCAAGCTGAGCTAGCTGACTTCCCTATGCTGGCTGCGAATATCTATAAGAAAGATACCAATGAGCGTTACTTCGACCCTTACAAAGTATTTACTATCAACGGCCTTAAGATCGCTGTTATTGGTCTAACCACCCAGGACACAGCGAAGCTCGTTAATCCAGACAACGTATCAAACATCCACTTCGAAGACCCTCAAGTTGAAATCAAAAAAGTACTTAAGGAAATCGAAGAAAACGAAAAAGTAGACCTAGTATTTGCAACGACGCACATGGGTCACTACCAAGATGGTAACAATGGTAGTGAAGCACCAGGGGACGTGAAGCTCGCTCGCTCTCTTGAAGAGGGACAACTAGACGCTATCATCGGTGGTCACTCACAAAACCCAGTGTGTATGGAGCCAGGTACCAATGAGTATGCTGATTTCAAACCTGGTGATGATTGCGCGCCAGACCAACAAAAAGGCACTTGGATTATGCAAGCGCATGAGTGGGGTAAATATGTGGGTCGTGCGGACTTCGAATATTACGACGGCAAGCTTCACTTAGCGAACTATGCACTGATTCCTGTAAACCTTTTGGACGACAACGATGAAGTGATCGGTGAACGCATTCAACAAGATGCGACGGTAAAAGCGTTACTACTGCCATACCAACAGCAAGGTCAAGAGTTATTAGATGAGAAGATTTCTAATACGACGGGTAAGTTAGAAGGTGATCGTAACGTAGTTCGCTCTCAACAAACTAACCTAGGTCATCTACTGGGCGAGGCATATCGTACTTACAAAACGGTAGGTGCTGACTTTGGTGTGATGAACTCTGGCGGTGTGCGTGATTCAATCCAAGATGGTGATATCACTTACCGTGATGTACTAACCGTTCAGCCATTTGGTAACTTCGTGACTAAAGCAACTATGACAGGTAAAGAAGTTAAAGAATACCTAGATGTGGTTGCGACGAAATCTGCAGGCTCTGGTGCTTACGCTCAACTAGATAACATCACTTTAGATGTAAATTGTGATGCTGGCTCAGTAACCATTACCGACATTAACAATAAAGGCTTCGATCTAGACGCAACGTACACATTCTCTGTAATCAGCTTCAGTGCTGCTGGTGGCGATAACTATCCAATCATCGATGTTCAATCTACCCAGCTAACCGATGCATACGTTTTACGTGAGTTCTTCGTAAATAACCCACAGATCTCTGCAGATAGCTACAACAAGAACTTAGAAAACATCAAGTACTTCAGTAACGGTCAAGCTGTGAAAGGTTGCCCAGCAACTAATAGCTAAAAACACCTTACACTCTGACGTGAAGAGCTTTTAGAAGTTGTTCCGTCAGAGCCTCCCTAAAAACCGAAGCGTGACGCTTCGGTTTTTTTATTTTCGTTAAAGTGCTGAAAATTATCGCCCTTCATAAAGTGTTCAAAAATTATTCATTTGTGTTGTTGACGCCCATGTGCTGGGCTTCTATGTTTGATAAGGTCTTTCGAAAATACAGATTCATCAACTAACTTTTCGCTATGAAGTTTCTTAGCTTAGTGGATGATTCTAGGAAAGATGTGAATGGCGTTACAAACACTGCTCTCAAACAATTTGTCTTTTTGACCTAAAACGAAGGTGATTCGCCGCCAAGCGTTCACCAATGAGCAGCGATCTGGACGTCAATATGTTCAAACTGCTGCCATCGAGTTCAGGAGGTCAAAAATGAAACGAGCCAGCAATAGCTACAGACTTCAAATGATCAAAGAAGTGGTTACCCGTAGAGAGCGCGAAGCTTGCACGGATCCTATGGCGAGGTACATTCATCAGCTGATGGATGAACGCCCGACAAGTAAATTAGATGTTGAATTCAATCATCGATTTTCAGGAAGCCACTTTGACGAACATGCTGGGGGATGGGTCAGTGACCGTTGGTCAATGAAGTAGCGCGAATTTAGCGAACTTGCCTTACACGCACCGCATAGTAAGAGCTAATACAGTCCCGGCTCATCATTGATTATTGCCGAGCCGGGATAATTCGAAATTTAAAAGAGGTCTTGCTGTGGTGATAATTCTTCTTGAGGCTCTTCTGCCTTTCCCTTCCCTGCCAATACCTTTCTTCTATAGCGCTGACGGCATAGCTTAATCACATGCAACTGTTGAGCAGGGGTATAAGTGAGCCAGTTAAATCGCTCTTCTCTTTTACGCATACATCCTTTGCAATACCCTTTTTCGTCCACACTACAAATACCAACGCAAGGGTTTGGGACGGTAAAAAACTCTAGTTGCTCCATGCTCTAACCGTTTTTTGCTCGCTGTGCTGTAATGATATTATAACGACTTCAATATACGCTCCCAACAGTGCTATACATCTTGCACCTTGAAGCCGTTTGAGTATATAAACTGGACTCTGTCACAGTAATACGAAACTATTACCTTATGCTGACAAAAACAGTGTTTTATTACCTATACTTACCACGTTTTCTAAAAACGGAGTCTATAAAATGAAGCTTAGCCTAAAAACGTTAGTTACAGCAATCTCTCTTCCTGTTCTTATGACTGCATGTGCTAGCAACGGTGACAATGTGAAAGAAATTACGGCTCAAGATTTACAGCACCATAATTGGGAGCTGGTTCAGATTGATGGTAAAAACATCGAATTAAAAGAACGTCAGCAAGCGCCTCGCTTAGAAATCGGAGAAAATCTGACTGCAAATGGTAACGCGGGGTGTAACAACTTTTTTGGTCAAGCTGAACTAAAAAACAATCAACTACGCATCGAAAAAATGGGAATGACCATGAAGATGTGTATGGATGACCAAATGAAAATTGAGCAAGCGATGTCTGAAACTCTTACTGAATGGAGTGATATAACGCTAACCAAAGAAGGGCTAATGCTTAAAAATGACGATCACGAACTAACGTTTCAGTTGCGTGATTGGGTAAACTAAGTCCCATTTCATATTCTAAGAGCAGCCATAAAATGGCTGCTTTTTATGCATCCTAATCCATATCAAAGCAGGCAGGATGTCTGTTTCGCACGCTTCGATTAGCAAAATCGTTTAAAACGACAAACTCTTTCCCTCTTTACGCCCTCAACGCCACGTCTACGACGCGGGTTCAGTCTTCCAAATCAACATATCGAAGTTGCTTGAGGACAATAATTTTCAATTACTTGAAAGAATATCGTCAAACAAGCGGTCCGCTCTTGTATACCTAAAACGACACCAGAATTGTCCTTTCTTCGTTTTGCTTCACATTGAGAATAATTCTTTGAATCAATGAGTGATTCCGTTTGGGATTGCCATTGATAATAGAGAGAGATGGATTACTATCCTTGTAACAAAGCGGAGCGACTTGTTTAGACGTCAATAACGCCGGAAACGAGAATAAAAAGACATAACACGGAATAGATATGAAAAAGCTACTCAGTACCGTTGGCATTTTAGCCACCACTTTCGCGACATCTTCTTTTGCCAACTCATCGGTTGCTAGTGAATGGCAAAAAATCGAACAACAAGCCGACGGACAATCCGTCTACTTTCATGCTTGGGGCGGAAGCCAAGAAATTAATCGCTACATCCAGTGGGCGAGTAGAGAGCTAAAATCGCGTTATAACGTGACGCTAAACCACGTTAAAGTCACCGATATTTCTGAGACCACCACTCGACTTATCGCAGAAAAAGCCGCAGGTAAAAACAGCGGTGGCAGTGTTGATATGGTTTGGATCAATGGCGAAAACTTCAAATCAATGAAGGATAACCAATTGCTGTTTGGTCCTTTTGTTGAAGGTTTGCCAAGCTGGCAATACGTCGATAAATCATTGCCAATTGATGTGGATTTTTCAGAGCCGACTGAAGGTCTGGAAGCACCTTGGGGTGTGGGGCAATTAGTGTTTATTCACGATGAGCAAACCCTGCATAACCCTCCTCGATCTTTTGCTGAAATGCTGAGTTACGCAAAAGCGTTTCCAAATCGCCTAACTTACCCTCGCCCACCAGAGTTTCATGGGACAAGCTTTATTAAAGCACTGTTGATTGAGTTGACCAACAACGATCCCGCTTTGCAAAAACCAGTCACTGGCGAAACATTTGAGCAAATCACTCAACCGCTGTGGGCTTACCTAGATGAGTTCCATAAAGTTGCTTGGCGTGGCGGTAAGCAATTCCCAGGAGGGACGGCTGAAACGCTTCAATTACTGGATGATGGTCAGATTGATCTTGCGATTACCTTTAACCCAAACGCGGTTTTCTCTGCACAATCAAGTGGTAATCTTGCAGACAGCACCAAAGCGTATGCGATGGACGCAGGTGCACTCTCAAACATTCACTTCTTAGCGATTCCTTGGAACGCAAATGCCAGTGCCGGTGCGCAAGTTGCGATAAACTTTTTATTGAGCCCTGAAGCACAGTCTCGCAAAGGTAACCTAAACATCTGGGGCGATCCTTCAGTGCTAAGCAGCCAATACCTAACTGGTTCGGCCAAAAACACGCAACAATTCAAATCTATCGCTGAGCCACATCCAAGTTGGCAAGCTGCGTTGGAAAAAGAATGGTTGAAACGCTACGGGAATTAGTAAGAATCCATGTTAAGAGCGCTGTATTTAGTCATTATCGCAGTTTGTATTTTGCCTACCATTCCGGGACTACTTGGAGTGGTGGTCTCTGCGCTCGGTTATGTGCCTCCTATCGGCTTGCACCACTTTTCTTTTGATGGCTTCAATGCCGTCTTTGATTGGGAAGGGGTTTGGACATCCATCGGGCTTACTTTCTACTCCGCCATTTTCAGTAGCTACTTGGCTTGCTTGATCACATTTGCGATTTTGCAAGCATCGTGGGGCAGCAAGTTTTGGCGAAAAATTGAAGTAAGCCTCTCGCCACTTCTTGCCATGCCGCACGTAGCGTTTGCGATTGGCTTTGCGTTCTTGTTTGCCCCAACTGGTATGGGCGTTAGGGTTCTCAACCAACTGTTTGGTTACGATCCCAATGCGCAAACGGTGAATGACTTAGCATTGCTGATTAAAGATCCGCATGCACTCGGTTTGATCATCATGCTTGCGATTAAAGAAGTGCCGTTTTTATTGTTGATGAGTATTCCTATTCTTCAGCAATTGAAAGTCGATAAGATTGAAAAAGTCAGTCATTCGATGGGCTACAGTTCGGCACAAGCGTGGTGGAAGTGCGTGTTCCCACAATGGATAGCAAAACTGCGCTTTCCAATGCTGGCGGTATTGGCTTACAGCTTGTCGGTTGTCGATGTTGCATTGATTATTGGCCCTACCAACCCACCAACGTTTGCGGTTTTGGTATGGCAGTGGTTTAACGACCCAGATTTATCACTTCTACCAAGAGCTGCCGCAGGCGCGGTAGTATTGTTTGCGATCGCTAGCCTTTTGATTGGATTTGCACGCTTGATGGAATGGTGTATTACCAAAGGCTTCAAACGCTGGCAGTACTCTGGTCGAAACGGGTTTCGTTTACCCGGTAAGACCCTGTTTTCACTGATTGCGCTACTCGCACTTCTAATGATTCCACTCATGGTGGTATGGAGCTTTGCTCAACGCTGGCGCTTTCCAGATTTACTACCGAGCCGCTATAGCCTGCGTTTTTGGGAATACGAATGGCACAGCATTCTTGGTACGCTGGAACAGAGCATGCTGATTGCTGTTATCAGCGCGACCGTCGCTCTAGTCCTTGCCTTGATCGCACACGAGTATCGCCTTCGTTATCGCTGGCAGGTGCCCGGTTACATTATCGCCATCCCAATGCTGATTCCTCAGCTATCGGTGCTATTCGGTATGCAAGTAGTGACACTGTATTTTAACAGTAACGCGTATTTCTTTTGGGTATGCTGGGCGCATGTGTTCTTCGCATTCCCATTTATTTACCTCTCGCTAGACGGCCCGTGGCGCAGCTTCGACAACGGCTTAACTCGCGTCGCACTCAGCTTGGGTAAATCACCGATGCAAGCTTGGTTAAAAGTGAAACTGCCAATCCTCCTACCTGCAATTACATTCGCATGGGCGGTCGGTATTAGCGTAAGTCTGGCGCAATACCTACCGACACTGGTGCTAGGGGCTGGGCGCATTAGCACCATCACCACCGAAGCCGTTGCGCTATCCAGTGGTTTTGACCGACGTGTCACCGCGATTTATGCCATTTGGCAAGCACTCTTGCCGTTCTTGTTCTTCTCTTTTGCGATACTACTAAGCCGCTTACACGTGAAGTATCGCCGCTTGTCTATAAAAGGTTTACTACTAAATGAGTCTTTGTCTCGAAAACCTCGCCATCCGTAAAACCAATGGCGACACGCTTTTCTCAGCGTTCAACATGACCGTAGAGAAAGGTGAAATTGTTACTCTGATGGGACCAAGCGGTTGTGGTAAATCCACTTTGTTGGATGCCATTGCTGGACACCTCTCCGCCGAGTTCAACTACTCTGGCTCCATTACGCTTGATAACGAAAAGTTGGATGCCCTCCCTGCACATAAGCGGCAGGTTGGTATTCTGTTCCAAGAAGATTTGCTCTTCCCTCACTTAACGGTATGGGAGAATCTTGCATTCGCGCTACCAAACTCAATCAAAGGTGAGGAGCGTAAAGCACACGCCATGCAAGCACTGAAGAACATTGCATTGACCAAACTTGCCGAATCCTTCCCAGATCAAATCTCCGGAGGACAACGAGCCCGTATTGCTTTGACTCGTATGCTGTTGGCAAAGCCGAAAGTTGCGCTACTCGATGAGCCCTACAGCAAGTTAGATAAAGATCTGCGCGTGCAATTCCGTAGTTGGGTGGTCGAGCAATTGCAGCAAGCGAACATCCCTACTTTGATGGTAACGCACGATGAAGACGATATTCCCAATGGCAGCCGTTGTCTAAACTGGCCGTGGGAGACAAATCATGCTTGATAGCCTAAGTATAAAGCTCATCCGCAAACCGCTGGCACTCAGTGCGACATACCTCGATAAATGTGGCATCACCGCAAATCAGACGACAGTATTTGGTTTTGTGCTTGGCTGTTTTGCTCTGCCGGCTTTGATCACCGAACAATACTTGTTGGCATTGCTGTTTATTTTGCTGAATAGAATCTGTGATGGATTAGACGGTGCACTGGCGAGGATTCAAGGCATTACCGATGCCGGAGGTTTTCTCGATATCAGCTTGGATTTTCTGTTCTATTCCCTGATTCCTTTTGGTTTTGTGTTAGCAAATCCAGAACAAAATGCCATTGCAGGGGCATTTTTGATTTTTTCCTTTGTCGGAACGGGAAGCAGCTTTTTAGCTTTTGCCATCATGGCAGGGAAACAAGGCATCGATAATCCGGTGTATAAACACAAATCTCTCTACTACATGAGCGGTTTAACCGAAGGTACTGAAACCATTGGTTGTTTGGTGCTATTTTGTTTGTTACCGCAACACTTTGCCGTCATTGCTTATATCTTTGGTGCAGCGTGTTGGTTTACCACCTTCACACGTATTTACTCTGGGTTTCATACGCTTAAAGGCCATTAAACCACTTAGCAGTTCACGTTTTCTTGAGAGAACAGCCGCTAAGTGCCTGTTTTATATAACACTAAAGCATATATTAAATTGGGGTATATACTCTTGGGATGGAGAGAAATCATTCGGAGGCTATATGAAAAAATACGTCAAGCTAGGTATGCTGCTCATCATGTCTTGTATTGTTATGCTTAGCGGCTGTACCTCACCTAACCCGTACGGAGATGCATACGGCTCTTCAGACACGCGCAAAGTTCAGCAGGTTTACTACGGAACGATTGAAAAAGTTGAACCAGTAACCATTGATGCCTCTACCCAATCCAACGCCATAGGCACAATCGCTGGTGCCGCCGTGGGTGGCATATTAGGCTCAAAAGTCGGGGGCGGCTCTGGCTCAGATATCGCAGCTATTGGTGGTGGTCTGCTGGGTGGTTATGCCGGCAGTAAAGCCGCTGAAGCAACCGCGAAACGAAATGGTGTGAATCTGACTATTCGCTTAGAGGATGGAAGAATAATCTCTGTCGTTCAAGAAGCAAACCCCAACATGATTTTTCAGCCAGGCCAAGCCGTTCAAATCAACATGTCTGGCAATGACGCAAGGGTTGTTCCTCGCTAATTTGAACGCGGTAACTCCTTTCCATTGGTCTGCTGTTTTAGTTCAAAGAGTTTAATCCGCGCAAGCGTACGTTGCTTACTCATCGGCTTGCGCGATTCTATTTGTATCAAGTTTGATCGTCGTCAATGGAACATCAATCTCCCACACCTTTCGATGTTCAAATGACATCAAGTTGCTAGCATGAGCCCATTCCAGATAACTTTGGGCTTGTTATGACTCCGACTGTTGACCACGTACTCCTTAATATCGCGCTAAACCTCAGCTCAAATCGCTCTCACGAGCAGCAATATCAAAACCTCATTGATGGGGTTGCGCAAGTATTCCCATGTGATGCGAGCTGCCTGTTTATCTTCGATGAGGATGGGTTTCTGACTCCTGTCGCGGTAAAAGGCTTATCTAGCTCGGTCTTAGGTCGTCGCTATTTCCCCAAAGCACATCCACGCTTAGATGCCATTATTCATAGCCGTGAACCGGTGCGTTTCGATGCCGATTGTTCACTGCCTGATCCTTTTGACGGCACACTATTAACCGAAGACCAGTGCATTGATGTTCACGATTGCATGGGCTTTAGCTTGTATGTGGAAGGCCAACTTGTTGGCGCACTAACGATGGATGCCCTAACGGTGGGCGCGTTTGATGACATTGACCCTGTCGCTATCGAAACTTTGGCGGCTTTGACCGCGGCGACATTGCGTAACATTGCTCAATTAAAAGCGCTCAAAGCACAAAACCAAAAGCAGAAAAGCGTCACTCAAACCCTTATCCAACAAGCCCGTTCCCAACATGGCGAAATGGTAGGCTTGAGCCGGCAGATCAACCAGTTACGAAACAACATTGCGACCGTTGCTCAATCAGATTACGCGGTACTTATCACAGGAGAGACCGGTACTGGTAAAGAACTGGTCGCGCACTCGGTGCACGCGCAATCTCATCGTAGCGATAAGCCGATGATTTACGTCAACTGTGCGGCCCTGCCTGAAGGTCTAGCTGAAAGTGAACTGTTTGGCCATGTAAAAGGCGCATTTACAGGTGCTAATAGCCACCGTGCCGGTAAGTTTGAACTGGCAGACGGTGGAACGATTTTCCTTGATGAAGTAGGCGAACTGCCTTTGATTTTGCAAGCAAAATTGCTGCGCGTAATTCAGCAAGGCGAGCTGCAACGTGTAGGTAGCGATCAGCATTTGATGGTCAATGTGCGCATCATCGCCGCGACCAATCGACAATTAGAAAAAGAGGTCGAAGCTGGCACGTTTCGAGCAGACCTTTTCCACCGTTTGAACGTGTTCCCAATCCAAGTCCCCCCACTGCGTGCCCGTGACGGTGATATTCCCGTTTTAGCAGGATACCTGTTAGAAAAAGTACGCCAACAATTCAATGCACCCAATCTGCACGTTCACCCTAAAGTGTTGACTCAATTGGAATCTTTACCTTGGTACGGAAACGTGCGCGAGCTCGAACATACTTTAACTCGCGCGGCTTTGCACGCCATTCAACAAGGCGCGAGCACAATCATGCTTAACCATTTCGACACCTCATTGGCTCTCGATGATGTAAAAAACACATCACATTATTTACCCAAAGAAAGCCAACCAATGCGAGAGCTAATAGAAAGCTATCAACGTGATTTAATTGAACATGCTTTGAGCCAAACTGGTGGCGTTTGGGCAAAAGCAGCGGAGTTTTTGCAAATGGATCGCGGGAACTTATATCGAATGGGTAAAAAACTTGGGATCAATAAATAACCAACCACAAGAAGCTGATGTAATTAAGACATCATCCGCGTTGTCTTAATTACATCACCCGCCCTATCAAAAACACACAAAATCATTAAAAATCAATAATATAAAAATTGGCACGCATTCTGCTCTCTAGTGGTCAACATCACGACTATTAAAACAATCACTGGAGAACCCAATATGTTCTGTATTCAATGTGAACAGACAATTCAAACCCCTGCTGTTAAAGGTTGTTCTTTTGCACAAGGCATGTGTGGCAAAACTTCTGAAGTATCAGACCTACAAGACGTGTTGGTTTACACACTGCAAGGGGTTTCTTTTTGGGCATCAAAAGCACTTGAATTCAATATCATTAACGATGAAATCAACCAATGGGCACCAAAAGCATTTTTCTCTACATTGACGAACGTAAACTTCGACCCTAAACGTGTTCTAGAGCTGACTTCTCAAGCTGCAACGTATAAAGCATTGCTAAAAGAGCAAGTGATGTCTGCAGCCACGCTCGCCGATACCGAAGTCGCTGACATTCCTGCGGTTGCTAACTTTGAGCTACCAAACAGTGCAGAAGCGATCTTAGCTTTTGCTCCTCAAGTCGCGGTTAACCGTGGTAAAGACCAACTGCATGAAGATGTTATTGGCCTACGCCTACTTTGCCTATACGGCCTTAAAGGTGCAGCCGCGTACATGGAGCACGCACGTGTTCTTGAGCAAACCAACAACGATATCTATGCCGAATACCATGAAATCATGGCGTGGTTAGGTACTGATCCTGAAGATCTCGGTGAACTACTTGATTGCTCAATGCGCATTGGCCTGATGAACTACAAAGTGATGGAAATGCTTGACCAAGGTGAAACAACGACCTTCGGCCATCCAGAACCAACTACGGTGAACGTCAAGCCAGTAAAAGGTAAATGTATTCTTGTTTCTGGCCATGATTTGCATGACCTAGAAAAAATCCTGCAACAGACCGAAGGCAAAGGCATTAACGTTTACACCAATGGTGAAATGCTGCCTGCACACGGCTACCCTGAGCTGAAGAAATACTCTCATCTTGTCGGTAACTACGGCAGCGCATGGCAAAACCAGCAGAAAGAATTCGCAAACTTCCCTGGCGCAATCGTAATGACGTCAAACTGCTTGTTGAATCCAAATGTAGGTCAATACGCAGACCGTCTATTCACCCGTAGTATTGTTGGCTGGCCTGGTGTGGCTCACATCGAAGGCGATGATTTTAGCCAAGTGATTGAATGTGCTCTAGCGCAAGACGGTTTCCAACACGATGAAATCGAACACCACATCACGGTTGGTTTTGGTCGCAATGCACTGATGAACGCTGCCCCTGCGGTTATCGACCAAGTGAAGCAAGGCAACATCAAACACTTCTTCCTAGTCGGCGGCTGTGACGGCGATAAAGCGGAACGCAGCTACTACACCGATTTTACGGCTGAAGCGCCAGAAGATACGCTCATCCTGACGTTGGCGTGTGGTAAGTTCCGCTTCAACAAGAATACGTTTGGCGATATCAACGGTATCCCTCGCCTATTGGATGTGGGCCAATGTAACGATGCTTACTCTGCAATCCAGCTTGCACTTGCACTGGCGAAAGAGTTTGACTGTGACATCAATGAGCTACCACTCACGCTTGTGCTTTCTTGGTTCGAGCAAAAAGCGATCGTTATCTTGCTAACGCTATTTGCATTGGGCGTGAAAGGCATTTACACAGGCCCTACTGCACCGGCATTCCTAACGCCAAACCTAATCGCCATCATCCAAGAGAAGTTCGATATGCGCAGTATTGGCAATGTTCAGGATGATCTAAAAGCCATCCTAGCAGCTTAATAAACCTGCTTGTTACGCGCCTCCTTACGTGGAGGCGCTCTCTATTTCGAACTAAAAATAGCCACAACCAAAGAGATTGTTATGTTTTTTGAATGGCAAGGTAACCAACCCGTCACGCTCCGTTGCATCGACAAATACTTCGAAACACACGACACAGTCAGCATCAAATTGGCCGAACTAACCGAATCACTTCTGTTTCAGTTTAAGCCTGGCCAGTTTATTAACTTGGGCGTCGAAATTGATGGAAAAATGGAGTTTCGTGCCTATTCAATCAGCTCGATCAATGAAGACGATCACCTTCAACTCACCATCAAACGAGTATCTGGCGGTAAAGTATCGAACTACATCATTGACTCGCTGCTGCTCGGTGATACCGTTCAAGCATTACCACCAGCGGGCGAATTTAACTGCATCGACCACCCACCCGTGTTACGTGATGGCGAAACAAAAGCCTTGCTTATCAGTGCAGGTTGCGGCGTCACGCCCGTATTTTCGATGGCAAAGCACTGGCTGAGTAATCAAGATGAAAACGACAACGATGTGGACATCGCATTTCTTCATATCGCACGCAGCCCAGAAGAGACGATTTACTACGATCAGCTAGAAACGTTCGACGCTGTGTATCCCAACTTCCATTTAAAGCTGTTGCTGAAAAACCGCGAAGGAACGTCACACCCACAAGGTCGTTTGAATGCCGACTGGCTTAAAGAGCTTGTTCCTGATTTCAAGCAACGTACCGTTTACCTGTGTGGTCCAAGCCAGTTTATGCAAGATGTTCACGGCTATTTGAATGACCTTGGTTTTGACATGACGAACTTCTACCAAGAGAGTTTTACGCCAGCGACTGGCGCAGAAACATCGGTCTCCGATGAAGCTGTTCGTGTTTCTGTTCCTGACTTTGCTCAAAGCATCGATGCGCAAAAAGGTCAGGTACTGGCCGATGTGCTTGAAGGCGCAGGTTTACCATTAATCGTCGCTTGTCGTAGCGGCATTTGTGGCTCGTGCAAATGCAAGGTTCGTCAAGGCAACGTCTCTTCCACCAGCCTAGAAACATTAACGCCAGAAGAAATTGAACAAGGTTATGTGCTCGCCTGCTCATCAACCATCGAAGCGGATCTTGAAGTGCAGATTGGTTAGTTTTCCAAATACAAAAAAGCGCCGCGATACGTCTGTCTAGTTGTTTCGCGGCGCTTTTTTTGATGTTACTTCTGTTGCAACAAAAGTCTTTTAGCTAAATAACAACACTTTCAATGCAGCTTCGCTGTCTACGTCCATAAACTCTGGTGGGTTATCCAGACGCTCACGGAATGTCAACTCTGGCGCTTCTTCTTTCATGCTTTCAATCAAGAAGTCGCTTGTCACAGATGGCGAGTTCACACATGCCATCACTTGACCGCCTTCTGCCAACAAATCTGGCAACCGACGTAGAATCTTTTTGTAATCTTTAGTCAGCGCAAAGCTGCCTTTCTGGAATGAAGGCGGATCGATGATAATCAAGTCATACTGACCAGATTTTTTAATCTTACCCCACGATTTAAAGATATCGTGCCCCATAAAGCTTACCTGGTTGATGTTATGACCATTTAGCTTGTGGTTCTCACGACCTTTAGACAGCGACGCTTTTGCCATGTCGACGTTAACCACTTTATCTGCGCCACCCGCAATGGCAGCGACAGAAAAGCCACACGTGTAAGCAAACAAGTTAAGCACGTTTTTATGCTTCGCATTTTCGCGAACCCAATCACGACCGTAGCGCATGTCCAAAAACAGACCGAAGTTTTGGTTGCGGCCAATATCCAATTGGTATTTCAAACCGCTTTCTTCAACGACAGGGCGAGCGTCTAATTCACCGACAAGCACTTCTGAAGGCGCACCATCGGCATAACGGTGCTGAAGAACCATAGTGCGGCCTTGCTTATTTGCCCACAGTTGTGATTGTGCCAACGCATTGAGGCCGCTTTTCAGCTCAGCGAGAAACGCGTCGTCGACTTCTTTAAACAAGTTGATAATCAACTGACCTTGTAACCAATCACAGGTGATTTGCTCTAAGCCCTCAAAACGGCGGCCACGACCATGAAACAGTCGACGAATTTCATTCGGAGCTTGCGCGAGCTCGGTTTCTAGATGCTGAAAGAACAGCGGAAGTTGTGATGCTTGCATCGAGTTCTCTTATTAGTTTTCTTTGTGACGGTTATTTGATCGTAGGCCAGTTCAGTTCCCAAGGGGAAAGCCAAGTATCCAAACCCTGAGAGACGATTTCACTGTGCCATTTGTTACCCAGCACTTGATATTCTCGTGGATCGCAAACAAAGCGATATTGCTCATCTCGGTATTGGAAGCAAAGTGAAAATGCATGCAGGTAACCGCGATCAGCCTCATTGCCTGCATTGTAAATCGGGTCGCCAACAATACCTGAGCCAACCGATTTTAATGCCACGCGGATTTGATGCGTTTTGCCAGTGTGTGGCTTACATAAAAATAGGCGCTCTCCGGGCTCCGCCGCAAGAGAGAAAAACTGGGTGACGGCTGGGTTGTTTTTGCTGTTGACCAGCTTCCATGATGAACGGCGCGAACGCTCCATATCACCAACGACCAAACCTTGTTTCTTTTTCGGCTTTTTAGAGCCAATCGCCAGATAGAACTTTTCCACTTGGCGGTCAGCAAAGGCTTGCGATAACGCACTGGCCGCTTTGGCGTTGCGTCCGAGGAGCAGAATACCCGATGTCATTTTATCCAAGCGATGGATAAGATAGAGCTGCTCATCACCACTCTGCTTAGCCACTTCTTGCAGCAGCATTGTGTCGCCATCGTCTTTATGAACAGAGACGTTGGGATGCTTATTGATGATCAGAAAATCGGGATGGGTATGTAGAATATCGAACATAAAAAAACTGGCTCCACGTTTGGAGCCAGCAGTATACATAAGTTATCGGACAAAGCTATCGAGGCTTGCCCCAAGGCCTGAGCTAGAGCTTTCTAGAGAAAATACCAGCAAGACCAATGATTGCGATACCCAGCAGCATGATTTCACCTTTGCCACTGTCAAAGCCCGACTTAATCCCCATGAAGGCAACAATAGCAATCGCAACAGGAATCAGGTATTTAACTAGGTTGTACCACAATCCAAATAGCGGGAAGGATACTTCGCCGTCATTAGTGATCTCTTTTTCTAGCTCAGCACGGCTTAGACGCCATCCTGCAAAGATACAAACCAACATACCACCAACCGCTAGGAAGATTTTGTCCGTTAGCAAGTCGAAGATATCAAAGGCACCGGTACCAAACAGCGTTGGTCCCATTCCACCTAACGATAGTGACGCAAAAATACATAATGCCGCCATAACTGCACTTGCAGACAGAACTGCGTTAGAACGCTTCATGCCTTTCTCATCGATTAGGTAAGACACGACAACTTCCAATAGTGATACTGAAGAAGTTAATGCCGCCACCGTCAAGCCGATGAAAAATAGCAACGCGAATAGCAACCCAATCACACCGCCCATTTCAGCAAATAGTTGAGGAACGACAACGAATACAAGACCAGGGCCTGCCGCAGGTTCCATGCCAAAGGCAAACATAGCTGGGAACATAGCAACACCAGCAAGAATCGCGACACCTGTATCCATCGCAGTAACCATACCGGTTGTTTGAACTAGGTTCTCTTTCTTCTTCAGGTAAGAACCGTACGTCATCATACAGCCCATACCTAAGCTAAGTGAGAAGAACGCCTGCCCTAGTGCAGCAAGAACCACATTGCTATCGACTTTAGAAAAGTCCGGCATGAATAAGAACTCAAGGCCAGCCATTGCACCTGGCAGCATCAAGCCTTTAACAGAAACAACGATTAGGATTAAGAACAGAAGCGGCATCAGAACCTTACCGGCTTTCTCAATACCACCGGAAATCCCTTTCATCACAATCATGACGTTAAGGAACAGGTAAACACCCATCCACATTAAAGGTTGAATCGGATCTGAGATGAAACCACCAAAGCTGTCGCCAATTGCTTCTGGCGCGCTGAGTAGACCACCGCCCACTTTAAAGATGTAGGCCAATGCCCAACCACCAACCACTGGGTAGAAGCCCATGATCAAAAGACCACTGAAGACTCCCATAACGCCAGTGAACGTCCAGCGTCGGTCAGTTGTTTTGAATGCACCTACGGCAGAAAGACCTGTCTTACGACCAATAGCGAACTCTGTCAGCATCACGCTAAAGCCGATAAAAATAACAAAGATAAGGTAGATAGCAACGAATGCACCGCCGCCACTCTCACCCGCTGTGTAAGGGAATTTCCATATATTGCCTAAACCGACAGCGGAACCCGCTGCTGCCATTACGAAGCCTAGTTTAGACCCCCACGTATCACGTGGTGCTGCTGTATTAGTTGTAGCCACGCTTTTTCTCCAAAATTAGTTTGTTGTGTATGCATAGAGATAGGCGTCTAAAAAGTTTATGTAAAAATTATTGTACACTTATAAAATAAGCGTTCGACGCACTATGTCTAGAAAGTAAAGCAGCTCCCCTTTAAAATTGGAACCCCAAAAAGTACATTTATCGCACAAGTGTCGAGTTACGCAGGTTAAATGCTGCTTTTTTGTTCAAAAGTTAAAGAATGACCTTATTTTTCACATTAAAATAACAGAATCAGCTGTTATGAAATTCGTTCCTCATATAAGGTCAATCCCACGTCTAAATGGGAAATCTATTCCCCCAACCAACTTTTATGCTTAATATCCTAGAAGGGCATATTACTCTGAGCGTATATGGACAAGTTTTATCACTTTCTTACTTTAGCTGGCATCGGGCTATATTGGTTACTGGTCGCAGGTGTGACCATTCGTGTCGTTTTAAAGCGCCGTGCAGTGAGCGTGTCTTTAGCTTGGCTAATGATCATTTATATCCTTCCCGTTCTGGGTGTCGCGTGTTATTTCCTCTTCGGTGAACTGAACTTAGGCAGAAAACGGGCCGAACGCGCAAAAGAGATGTTTACACCATTCGAGAAGTGGTTCAGTCAGTTGAACGACTGTAACGCGCACAACCCAGAAACGATGGGAAGGCACATCTACCGAATTGATGAACTTTGTAACAACCGCCTTGGTCTTCCCGCATTGAGCGGTAATACATTGTCGCTGCAACAGTCACCTAATGAGATTTTGCATTCCATTATTGAAGACATCGAAAACGCGCAGAGCAGTATTCGAATGGTATTCTACATTTGGCATCCAGGTGGTTTGGCTGACTCTGTCGCTTCTGCACTTATCCAAGCGGCTAAACGCGGCGTAGATGTCAAACTATTGCTCGATTCAGCAGGTAGTCCACGTTTTTTCAGAAGTCCTTGGTATCGAATGATGCAGGATGCTGGAATTGAAGTTATTCAAGCGCTAGAAGTGAAGATGTGGCGTATTTTCTTACGTCGTCTTGATCTTCGCCAACATCGCAAGATCATCGTAATTGATGATGAAATTGCTTATACAGGTTCAATGAACTTGGTTGACCCGGCTTACTTCAAGCAAAACAGTGGCGTCGGGCATTGGGTGGACATCATGGTTCGCATTACGGGACCAACGGTAAACGTATTGAGTGCTATCCACTGTTGGGATTGGGAAGTCGAAACTGGCGAACGTCATTTACCGAGACTACCTGAATGCAAGATCGATGAGAGTGAATTCCAACACCCTATTCAGGTTGTGCCTTCTGGCCCTGGTATGCCGGAATATCTGATCTATCAAGTATTAACATTGGCAATCAACCAAGCCAATCGCTCGGTACGAATTACAACGCCATATTTCGTGCCCAATGCAGACTTACTTGAAACGTTAAAGATGACAGCACAACGAGGCATTGATGTTGAACTCATTATTCCACATAAAAATGACTCGATGATGGTGCAATGGGCATCACGCGCTTTTTATAGTGAGCTTTTGTGTGCAGGAGTCAAAATCTATGAGTTTTATGGTGGTTTGCTGCATACGAAATCCGTCGTAATTGACGACCAATTCTGTTTAGTTGGCACCGTAAACATGGATATGCGCAGCTTGTGGCTGAACTTCGAAGTTACCCTCGCCGTTGACGACGAAGAGTTCACAAAGCAAATGTCTTGGTTACAAGATAGCTATATTAAGCAATCTCACACTGTTGTATTGGAAGAATGGGAGAAAAGAAGCCTATTTTCGCGATTCTTAGAGCGAGTGTTCTATCTCTTCAATCCACTCCTCTAATACCTCAAATACACCGACTAAAAAAACCTCCAGCGCTTCAAACATCTTGCTGGAGGTTTGTTCTACTTACGTTTTCCACCTTAGCGATACACTCTAAGCCTACAACTCAACCTTTCAGCTTTGACGCCTTCACTCGATAATCTCGGCTATTATTGGGTGATAGTTGACTTTTCCCTTGCAAACGTTATGTCGTCCATGTTTTAAATAATCAAAATCGTAATATTTAAGACAGGGAACTTTTATGTCAGAGGGCAAAAAAACCAAGCTCATTACCGCTGGCCGCGATAAAAAGTGGACAAACGGTGTTGTAAACCCACCCGTTCAACGCGCTTCAACCGTGGTATTCAACACGGTTGCAGAGAAGAACCAAGCCACTATGAACCGCACCAATAAAACATTATTTTATGGTCGCCGTGGCACCAACACGCACTTCGCTTTTCAAGATGCAATGGTTGAGATTGAAGGTGGATCAGGTTGTGCTCTCTACCCTTGTGGCACGGCAGCAATTTCAAATGCGATTCTCTCTTTCGTCGAAACTGGCGATCACATTCTGATGGTGGACACTTGTTACGAACCAACTCGTGATTTTTGTAATACCATCATGAAGAAAATGGGCATCGAAACTACCTATTATGATCCGATGATTGGAGAAGGTATTCGTGATTTGATTCAACCAAATACCAAAGTCCTTTTCCTAGAATCTCCGGGGTCAGTCACAATGGAGGTGCAGGACGTACCAACATTGGCGCGCATTGCTCACGAGCACGATATTATTGTGATGCTTGATAACACATGGGGAGCTGGCGTGAACTTCTCACCATTTGAACATGGTGTCGATATTTCCATTCAAGCCGCCACCAAATACATAGTTGGTCACTCTGATGTAATGTTAGGTACAGCGGTAGCTTCCGAAAAATACTGGCCCCAACTGCGTGAACAAAGCTACTTGATGGGCCAATGCGTTTCTCCTGACGACGCATACCTAGGCCTTCGTGGTATTCGCACGCTGGATGTTCGCCTAAGACAACACGCAGAAAGTAGCTTGAAAGTCGCCAAGTGGCTAGCTTCTCGTCCGGAAGTTGATCATGTCCGCCATCCAGCTTTGGAATCATGCCCTGGGCATGAGTTTTTCAAACGCGATTTCACTGGCGGAAACGGCTTATTTTCATTTGTTCTCAAAACGTCTTATCCAAAAGCGACGACGGCTCTGCTTGATGGTATGAAACACTTCAGTATGGGTTATTCTTGGGGCGGGTATGAAAGCCTCATTCTAGCTAACGAACCAAAGAGCTTTAACAGCTTGAGAACCGTAGCGCACCCACACTTTGAGGGCACTTTAGTTCGAATTCATATTGGCTTAGAAGACGTGGATGACTTGATCGCCGATCTAGAGGCTGGTTTTGCACGCTATAACGCGTTAATTTTAGAAAAAGAAGTCTCTCTAAAATAGTAATTGAATCGCCCTGCTTCGCGGGGCGTTTTTATAACTCGCTGACTTAATTAGAATTATCTAACATTCCCACCAGCTATTCGTTAATGTTAATCATTTGTGTTGTTTTTCAATTGAGCAGTCACAGAATGAAATAATGTGCCACAAATAGGCTTTCCAAATTTAGAGTTTCTCTCCTACTTTTTATCATTCATAAGAGGTCATACCACAAGGAGATAGTTTTGAAACTCAAATTTATAGCGCTAATGCTTTTTACCTTAATTACCGTCCCAATAACCTCCGTATACGCTGCAACAGGTTATACCCAAACCAAGTATCCGATTGTTCTGGTTCACGGTTTGTTTGGTTTTGATACCCTGGCAGGCGTTGATTACTTTTTCGGAATACCACATTCCTTAACAAAAGATGGCGCTACGGTTTATGTTGCACAGGTATCCGCGACCAATAGCAGCGAAGTTCGAGGGGAGCAACTGCTTGCTCAAGTCGAAACCTTACTTGCAGCAACAGGCGCAGAGAAAGTCAATCTCATTGGTCACAGTCATGGTGGTCCAACAACGCGCTATGTTGCCTCTGTCCGTCCTGACCTAGTCGCATCAGTTACGAGTATCGGTGGCGTTAATAAAGGATCTAAAGTGGCAGATTTAGTTCGTGGCACCGTATCTGAGGGCTCTGGTAGCGAGCAGCTCGCGGTAAAACTGGCGCAAGGCTTAACCACTCTTATTAATCTTCTATCAGGCGGTTCTGATCTCGACCAAGACCCTTTGGCCTCATTAGCAGCCTTGACCACGGAAGGCTCATTGGCGTTTAACCAACACTACCCAGAGGGAGTCCCTACCAGTGAATGTGGTAATGGTGACTTGCTGGCTTCAAATGGCGTTTATTACTACTCATGGACCGGATCATCCACTTTTACAAACGTTTTCGATCCGACCGATGCTGCCATGATGGTACTTGGCTTAGCCTTTGATGGGCCAAATGATGGCTTAGTTGGTGCGTGCAGCACACATTTGGGCAAAGTCATACGTGATGATTATCAAATGAACCATTTGGATGAAATTAACGGCCTACTCGGTATTCATCATCTTTTTGAAACCGATCCAGTCACGCTTTATCGCCAACATGCAAATCGTCTCAAACTTCAAGGTTTATAAGAGGTCATCACAATGAAGAAAGTCGCTCTCACCACTTTTATCCTGCTCTCGATATTTGGCGTGGGAGCGCTTTCTCTATTGCAAAGCGACAAACAACAAGAGATAACCTCTAGCCATTCGCAATCTCAGCAAGACATAGCCGCCGATGTTTCTTCCCCAAAAGACTTCTTCGAATATTCTCTTAGCCGGCTGGGCGAAGAAGATCTCGATACGATCAAAGCGGAAGTCAATGATGACACTTTAGCAAAACAAACACTGAATATTGATGCCAAACTCTTCCAGACCTACCTTTCCTACAAGCAAGCGCTCTCTGCATTAGAGCCTTTTGAGCATAACCAACTAACGATTGAACAGCTAACCATGCTGAATGAAGCGATACTGAATTTACAACTTCAATACTTTAGCGAGGTCCAGATAGCTCAATTGTTTGACGAAGAAAACCGACTTCGCCAACTTGCATTGGAAAAGCTGACGATTAAAAAACAGGCATCGGATATCGAGAGTCAGACACACCTTCTCAATCAAGCGCTATCAGAACAACCAGATTATATCCGAGAAAGTGAACGCAATAACGCATTAGCGGAGCAACTCGAGCAAGCTTCTCAGCTTGATTCACAAGACAAGTACATCGCCCGTGTTGCACTGGTGGGAGACGCTGGAGCGCAAAGGCTGCAAAAGCTTGATGAGCAAAGAGCATCATTTGAGACTCAACTCGCCACTTACTTAAAACAGCGTCAAGAGATTCTGAATAGGGATTTTCTAGGGCAAGACGAAAAACAGGCAGAAATCATTGCTTTAAGAAAACAAAGCTTCGATGCCACTCAATGGCGTCGAATCGAAGCTTTGGAACGTATTCATGATAGCCAGAACTAACAACATAAACTTAATAAGCCAAACGTTACTTATTCTGCTTTTTAGGACATCCAACGATATGGTCATCCACCATGCCGACGGCTTGCATGAAAGCATAACAGATGGTTTCACCGACAAACTTGAAGCCTTTCTTTTTTAGGAATTTACTCATGGCTTTGGATTGCTCTGTCGAAGCTGGTACGTCACTCATATGCTGCCATTGATTGACGATTGGTTCGCCGTCCACGAACTGCCACAACGCGTCTGATAAACTCCCGTATTCAGCAATTAACGCTTTGGCCGCTTTGGCATTACTGAAAACCGAGTTAATCTTTCCGCGATGCCTTACAACATCGAAGTTTTCCACGATGTATTCAGCGCGTTCTTCATTTCTTTGTTCCAACGCATCTAGGTCGTAGTTCTCGAACGCTTCTCTATATCCTTCGCGCTTTTTAAGAATGGTGATCCAACTAAGCCCAGCTTGTGCACCTTCCAACGTAATAAATTCAAACAGGACTTGGTCGTCATATACTGGCACGCCCCATTCGGAATCATGATATTCACGCTCTAATGGGTGATTCATCGCCCACGCACACGTTTTTTGTTCTGTCATTATTCTTCCTTAAAAAGCGCCTCTAACTGATGAGCTAGAGGCGCGATACTTTTCATCGTTATATCAGTAGCACTAAGCCTGTTTCGGTACTACCACTTTATGGAACAAACGATACAACACTGGCACGACAATCAGTGTCAGGACTGTCGCAAAGCCCAAACCAAACATAATCGTAACCGCCATTGGTTTGAAGAAAATATCTGGCAACAGTGGGATCATACCAAGGATCGTCGTGATTGCAGCCATACACACAGGACGAACACGGCTTACCGCAGCATCAACGACTGCATCATAAGCTTCTTTACCTGATTTCATTTCTATTTCAATTTGGTCCAGTAATACGATGCCATTTTTGAGCACCATTCCCGATAAGCTTAAGAAGCCGAGCAATGCCATAAAACCAAACGGCGTGTTGAGTGCCAACAAACCGGTGGTGACACCAATTAACGCCAGCGGCACGGTAAGCCAAACAATGAGTGGCTCTTTGATTGAGTTAAATAGGAATACGGTGATCAAGAACATGAACAAGTACCCCATTGGCATGGTAGTAAACAGCGACTCTTGAGCATCACCTGAAGATTCGTACTCACCACCCCACTCTAGTGAATAGCCAGGAGGCATTTGAATCGCTTCGATTTGGGGCTGTAAACGTTTTTGCAACGTCGATGCGGTTTCTTCACCTAGAATATCAGGGTCTGCCATCACAGTGAGCATGCGCTTACGGTTCTTACGTACGATGATAGGATCCTCCCAACGCATGTCGTAACCCATTGTGACTTGTTGAAGTGGGATAAACTCACTCTGTGCTGGACTCCATATTTTCATGCCTTCAATGTTACGAATATCAATGCGTTCATCTTCAGGTAAACGAGCCACGATAGGCATGAGCGTCGTGCCGTCTCGGTAAAGGCCTATCGTCATTCCAGAGAATGACATGGACAAGAAGTCATCGACATCTGATTTGGTAATGCCATAGCGACGTGCCTGACTCTCATTAAACTGAGGCTCAAGAACTTGGGTTCGTTCACGCCAATCATGCCTGATATTTGTTGCCTGAGGATCGGCGTACATGATGTCCTTGACCTGAGCGGCTATCGTACGAAGGATTGTTGGATCAGAGCCAATAATGCGCGCTTCAATTTTTGCACCACCACCAGGGCCTAACTCAATCTGTTTGAGCTTGTAATTGATTTCTGGGTAGTTGGCTTTTAAATACTCTCGAAACTTCGCCATTAATGGTTTTAACGCTTCGTAATTTTCCATACGAGTGGTTATCTCACCATAAGCCGCATAACTTTTCTCTGGCGCGTACGTTAACATGAAGCGCTGTAAGCCTTTACCCGCGGTCGTCGTGATATGGTCAACATGCTCTTGCTTAGCTAACCAACTTTCTAACTCTTTAAGCGTTGTGTTGGTTGCGCGAATATCAGTTCCTTCCGGCATCCATACATCTAACTGAAAAATAGGCGTTGTCGACGATGGGAAAAACGCTTGCTTCACAAAGGTGAACCCATAAACACTTGCCGCTAATCCCGCAATCAGCACCACAACGGTAAACCAAGCACGGCGCATACAGAACTGGAGAAACTTTTTATAAATAACGAAAATAACCCCGTTATATGGATCATTTTCTTCCCCTTCACCTTGTTTAATCTTCTGGCCTTTAAAGAAGATGTCAGCAAAGAATGGTGTCAACGAGATAGCGGTAAACCAACTCAACATCAATGAGATTAGAAGAACCGTAAACAAAGTGCCACAGTATTCACCCGTCGAGTCTTCAGACAGTCCAATGGGCGCAAATGCAGTTACCGCGATCACAGTTGCCCCAAGTAATGGCCACTTGGTTTGGGTAACAATGTCAGTCGCTGCTTGGAGTCGAGTTCGTCCTTTTTGAGTACCAATCAAAATCCCTTCAACCACGACGATTGCATTGTCCACCAACATACCTAACGCGATAACCAAGGCACCTAATGAAATCCGCTGCAAATCTATCGCGAGATACTTCATGAAAATGAACGTACCCAACACCGTCAGCAGTAAAATTAAACCGATAAGCAGACCTGAACGTAGCCCCATAAAGAACAGAAGTACGATAATGACGATACCGACAGCTTGAGCCAAGCTGACAACAAAACCGCTAACCGATTTATCCACCTCTTTAGGCTGACTGTAAATTTCCGAGATTTCGATACCAACAGGTTGTTGGTACTTTAGCTCTGCAAGGCGATGATCAAACGCTTTTCCGACTTCAACGACGTTGACGCCTTCAGCAAAAGAAACACCCACGTTCAGTGCGAGGCTGCCGTTAAAATTAATAATATTACTCGGTACTTCTACATACCCACGTTTTATTTCCGCCACATCTTTCAAGAAGATGAGCCCCTGAGCTCCCGACTCAGTAATCAACAAATCGCCTAGCTCATCCACACTCTGGAATTCGCCAGTCGGCTGAATTCTGATGTACTCGTCACCAATTCTGATCGCCCCTGCGTCAGAAACCACGTTTTGCGTCGAGAGAAGATTAAAGACCGTATCGGGAGAAAGTCCTATACTGCTCAGCTTTTTCATCGATACTTCGATGAAAACTTGCTCTTGCTGCTGCCCGGATACCGAAACTTTGCTCACTCCATCAACCAGTTCGAGCTCTCGGCGTAAGTAATCGACGTAATCCAGTAGCTCCTTATAGCTATAACCGTCGCCAGTCACCGCTAACAAAATCCCGTAAACATCACCAAAATCATCGATCACTTGAGGTTCATTCACACCCGGAGGCAACGTCCCTTTAAGGTCATTCACTTTACGGCGTAACTCATCCCAGATTTGTGGCAGATCATCAGGGCCATAATTGTTCTTCATCGTGACCGTGATTTGCGATAATCCTCGGCTGGAAATCGAATTCACTTCATCAACATAAGTAAGCTGCTGAATCGCTTTTTCGATCGGATAAGTCACTTCTTCTTCGACTTGTTGCGGCGTCGCACCAGGATAAGAGGTCACCACCATGGCATCTTTGATGGTAAAAGCAGGGTCTTCAAGACGCCCTAACCCAAAGAATGCAGCGATACCACCAATCAAAAAGATCAGTGCGACCATCCAACTGATGACACGATTTCGGATGAAGTACGCAGCAATACCGGTCACATCATCATCACTTTGAGGCACTGATTTATTAAGCTCGCTCATAGACCGGCCTCCTGCGTAGCCATTTCCTGTATCACTTCCACTTTCATGCCATCCCTTAATCGAGAAACACCGGCAATCACAACTTTGTCTTTGAGCATGAGACCATCAAGGATTTGAATGGACGTTTTAGATGCTTTACCTGCTCGAACCTGTTTGCGCGATACCGTATTGTCATCATTCAGTACCCAAACAAATTTGTTTTCGCGCCCCAGCTCGTCACCGTCCGCATTAAAAATGGCTTCAATAGGAACATTAATTCCTAAATTGAGATCCAAGCCAACGTTCTTATCTTTGGAGGTCACCTCAACGGCCATCCCATCTAGGATGTATTCTTCTTCCGGCATAGGAAGCGACAATGTGACGGTAAACGTGCCTGTTGTTGGGTCTGGCTCAGTCGTAAATTCTTTCACGGTCGCGTTGTACTCGTTACCACTAGGCACGCGCACCAATGCCTTTATCGCGGTAAGTCTTTCTTCCGTTGGCGGTTGGTTAACATAGAGCCGGTCTGGAAGTTGAATCAGCACCTCTACTCGCTCCAAACTATGAATATTGACGATATGCTGTCCGACTTGGACATTTTCGAATTGCTCGATATTAACTCGCGAAATGATCCCATCCACAGGCGCTTTTAAGGTAGTAAATGATAAACGGAGTTTCGCTAACTTAAGCTCAGCCAGAGCGATTTGTCGTTGTGCTGCAATTTCATCAAACTGAGACTTAGCTAATAGACCTTTGTCAACTAAAGGACGTGAACGGCGATACTGACTGTCAACAACAGAAAAACGCGCACTCGCATTATCTACATCCAACTCATAGTCCGTAGGATCCAACGTTGCGATAACATCACCCTTCGTGACTTTATCGCCCTCTTTTACCATGATGCGGCTGACTTCTCCTGCCACTCTGAAACTCAAATGAGAGCGATCCGCTGCATTCGCAACCGCAGGGAAATATAAGTTGTCATCCACCTTATTTCCCGCTAATGAGGTAACTCTTACACGCGGTGTCTCAAGAGCTTTTTCTGGTGCCTTATCGCCACAACCAACAAGAAGAAACGTTGAAAATAATGCCGCTAGAGAGATGATTCCTTTCATATTACAACCCTCTTTCCTTAATCCACGCTCTTACCTTAATTCCGGGTTCAATTACACTAACACCAGAGATAATGATTTGATCGCCATCGTTAAGCCCCGCTAACACTTGGTTTTTGTCATTCATCTCAATAGCGGCTTTGGACACAATGCCTTGCTCATCAACACGCCAAACGTATGTTTTGCCGTTCTCTTCTAGCAGCGCGGAATTAGGAATTTTTGTTGCACCAGCATTTTTAGATAGGAGGTAAGCATTACCAGACATGCCCGGTAAAAGGCCTATTTCTGATGGTCGCTCCATAACCATAGTGACTTTGTAACTACCGGTTTTTGGATCGGCTTCTGTATCGATTTCTTGAAAGGTCAAGTCAAATGACTGCTCGGGGAAAGCGTCAAAGACCATTCTGGCAGAGACATCGCTACCCTGGGTGTAACGATTTAGCAGATAGTCAGGGACTTGGAATATCACCTTAAGCAGTTGGTTGGATTGGATATTCATCACGCCTTCTTTTGCGGCGACATACTCATGGTTTTCTGCTGGAATATACGAAATCGTACCATCATATGGCGCGACAAGTTTGGTATACCTTAAATTTGCCTTTGCTTGATTCCACTGAGCTTTGGCTGAATTGTGATTCGCTTTTGCCTCATCAAAATCTTGTTCGGACACCACTTGGTCTTTACGTAACTTTTGGTATCGCTTGTACTGCACGTCTGCGAGCGCGAAATTTGCCCGAGCTTGCTGTTCAAGCAGAGAATATTCATCAGGGTTTAATGAAGCCAATACATCGCCTTTGCTAACGACTTGACCTTCATTCACCTCAATCGTTTGAAGAAGTCCAGGAACTCGAAACGTCAGTACCGCTTTATCACCAGCTTCCGTCGTGGCAGGAAAGTGTCGTTCAAATTGGGCATTGCCAACAGATACTGTAAATAGCTTCGCGGGGCGGGATTCAGGTTCTGGAACAGGGGGAAGTTCTTTACCACACCCCGACAACACAGCCGAGATGGCGACAGGAATGAGCAATCTTCTCATTACATTCATCCATAAAAAATTAAGGGATTATTTTTAAAGTAGATGAATTCTGGGCGAACTTCCAGAGTTGAAAAGATTAATAGTGCTTTAAAATTAGTAATTTGTGACAAAAAAGCAGGCTTTGCGCCTGCTTCGTTTAAATCTTCTTTGGATGCGGAGTGTTTAGAGCTTGCTGAACTCCCGATTCACCCTATATGTATCAGACGTAACATACGCTTCCATGTTACGGATTTTGCCATCAAGACGGTCAAAATCGCGTTCCAACACACTGAGCAATTGGTCCGGACTTTGTCCTTTCTGCCAAGGCTTACTTTTAAGTGTGTGTTCTTGTTGCGCTCGGATATTTTCAGAATACGTCACTGGTTGCTTTTCTAACATAAACGCCATAGCAACGTATGCTAATAACACCAAAAACGTACCGCCCAACAGCGCTGCAGAAATCACTACAATACGAATCAACCAAACCTCTGCACCAAAGTAGTTGGCGATTCCGGCGCAAACACCGGAGATTTTGCCATTTACTGGGTCACGATACAGCTCTCGATTAGTCATACTTGCGTCTCCATGTTGGTGACTCAGCATCCAAGATGCGCTCCAATGTATCGACTCGGGACTGCATCGCTTCCGCTTTTTCAGATAGTACCTGAAGGCGCTCTAAATCTTGGCTCGACAGTGCACTATCTGTTTTGCGTTTGCTGCGATAGTGTAAGAAGAGCCATAGTGGAGCGACAAAGATTAAAAAGACAATCACTGGTCCTGCTATAAAAAATGCCGACATAAATGGCTCCTTTGTTATTTATCTTTCGATGACATCTGTTCTTTCAGTTTTGCCAACTCTTTTTCGATTTCGTCTTGAGCTTGAAGCTCTGCAAACTCTTGCTCTAGCGATTTTGCATTACCAGTTTGTGCGTACAAATCTGCTTCCGCTTCCATTTCATCCACTTTACGCGAGTACTGCTCAAACTTTGCCATCGCTTCATTAGTACGGCTAGTGTGCAGGTGTTTTTGCACATCACGACGGTTAGAGGCGGTTTGGTTACGAATTGCTAGTGCTTGCTGTTTTGCACGCGTTTCTGCAATTTTGCTTTCTAACTTACCGATCTCGCCTGTAAGCTTGTCGATCGTTTCTTCTACTAACGTCTGCTCAGTGTGAAGACCTTTTATCACTTGCTCAAGCTTTTGCTTTTCAATTAACGCTGCACGAGCCAAATCTTCACGCTGTTTTACCAACGCTAGGCTCGCTTTTTGGCTCCATTCGCCAATTTGCTCTTCTAACGTTTCAACTTTACGAGCCAACTCTTTTTTGTCTGCAATCGCTTTAGCCGAGTTAGTACGCACTTCAACAAGTGTGTCTTCCATTTCTTGAATGATAAGACGGATCATTTTTTCAGGATCTTCCGCCTTGTCCAGCAATGCACTGATGTTTGAGTTAACGATATCTGCAAATCGAGAAAAAATACCCATAACGGAACTCCTCTTTTTTCCTATTAAAACTCGACAAGGTGGTGATTGACCTTGCGTCTCCCTGAATACATTACAAGTAGCATGCCAACTTAAAATTACATTTAAAATCAGCAGGTTATGCATTTTGTTGTCGTTATGCACTATTATGCTATGATGTTTTTCACCAACTGTTGGTGAAATTCACCAACTCCATATGTAAATCATGGCTCGGCTGTTAAATAAGAAGGACTTTATGAAGCAAAACCTGATTGGTGAATCACCTGCTTTTCTCGCCGTACTAGATAAAGTATCACAACTTGCGCCTATTGAGCGTCCAGTCCTCATTATCGGTGAACGAGGAACGGGTAAAGAACTCATCGCTCAGCGTTTGCATTATTTATCAAGACGTTGGGATAAGCCACTACTATCACTCAACTGTGCGACCTTAAGCGAAGGACTAATAGATTCAGAGCTATTTGGTCATGAATCCGGTTCTTTTACAGGTTCTAAGGGCAAGCATAAAGGACGTTTCGAACGCGCCGAAGGCGGCACTTTGTTTCTTGACGAATTGGCCACCGCACCACTTTTAGTTCAAGAAAAGCTGTTGCGTGTCATCGAATATGGTGAATATGAACGAGTTGGCGGTCATACCGCTCTCAATGCGGATGTTCGACTTGTTTGTGCAACCAATGCGGACTTACCAAAATTGGCGGAACAAGGCGATTTCCGTGCCGACTTACTCGATCGTTTAGCGTTTGACGTCATCATGCTGCCTCCTCTTCGTGAACGAAAGGAAGACATCCTGTCTTTAGCAGAGCACTACGCGATGAAGATGTGCCGTGAACTTCAGCTCGAATATTTTGTCGGTTTTACCTCAAAAGCACAGCATTCGCTTCTTGAATATGAATGGCCAGGTAATGTCCGTGAACTAAAAAACGTGATTGAACGTGCTATTTACCAACATGGTCTCAATGCCGATCCAATTGATGAACTGATTTTCAATCCTTTTGAAACAGTTTGGAATAACACGCTTGGTCATAATGCCGAGCAAGGCGAGCAGCAGCAAGAAGAGGAAGCACCAAGCAGCGCAGTTCAATTCCCTCTAGACTATAAACAGTGGCAAGAAGAGCAAGACATCCACTTACTCAATCGCGCATTGGAAGAGGCCAAGTTTAATCAACGACAAGCAGCCGAGCTACTTGGTTTGAGCTACCACCAATTACGAGGGATGGTTAGAAAATATGGTTTAGTCGGGCAAAGCTAGCTTGGTCGAAGGTGCTTGTTCGGTTAGCGAGCGAGTGACAGCGCTCTAATTTGTATGTCTTTCAAGCATAACACCTTACAGTGTATGGATTTTATGTTTGGAGCGAGTTCACAAAGGTGATAAATTAGCGAGATCATTTTCGCTTGTTAGCTCTGAAAGAGTAAGATCAAATGAAACAAGCAAGATCCAATGAACATTTCATATTATGAATGCTTTTATAAGATTATCGCTGAGCCTTATTGGGATTAGCCTACTGACCGCTTGTGGTGATGAAATTGACCACAATGACATTCGCAAAGCTGGCTTTGTGTTTTGCGGACAAGGTAAGCCAACCACGTTTAACCCTCAGCTTATTGATAGCGGTATTACCGCAGAGGCACTGAGCCCGCAGTTGTACGATACGCTGCTCACGCTCGATCCTAAATCACATCAGCCAGTAGCAAATATTGCTGAGAGTTGGTCTGTGAATGAGTCAGGAACGGAATACACGTTTAAGCTTAAACGTAATGTTCAATTCCAAACCACGTCCTGGTTCACTCCCACTCGCCCATTGAATGCAAAGGATGTGGTATTTAGCTTCAAGCGAATCATTGATGTAGACCATCCTTTTCACCAAGTAGGTGGTGGTTTTTATCCATGGTTTGCAGGGTTAGATTTTCAAAACCTACTGCAAGACGTGACTGCGATTGACGAGCATACGGTAAGGTTTACCTTATCTCAGCCAAATTTTTCCTTCTTGGCAAATATTGCCACCAGCCATGCTGTCATATTGTCTGCAGAGTACGGACAGCAACTGGCAGCAAAAGATCATAAAGAAGAAATCGACCAACTTCCTATCGGTACCGGCCCATATCAGCTAAAAGAATACCAAGTGAACGACTTGATTCGTTTGGAACGTCACTCTAACTACTGGAAGTCACCCGCGAAAATGGAACAAGTGGTGTTCGATATCTCTCACAGAGGCACTGGTACCTTGGCGAAACTTTTAAGAAACGAGTGTGATGTGCTCTCTTCGCCTATTTCAAGCCAAATACCCGTTATTCAAGAAAATGACAATCTTGAGCTAACTGCTACGCCAGCCAACAACGTATCCTTTATTGCGATCAACACTGAAACGACTGCACTTAGTGATGCTCGCGTCCGCCAAGCACTTAACTTAGCGATTAACCGTCAGAATATTTTAGATTCGGTTTACTACGGAACTGGCTCGCAAGCTTATACATTGCTACCGCCTAATTCATGGGCCTATCAAAAGGACAGCGTAAAAATTCGTTATGACCGTAACTATGCATTAGCACTACTCCGTGATGCTGGCTATGAAGACGGTCTAGAGCTGACCATGTGGGTACCACTTGAACCACGCGCCTTTAACCCAAGTCCTCGCAAGACCGCGGAGCTAATCCAAGCGAATTTTGCCGATATTGGGGTTGAGTTAACGTTGCTAACCGATGATAGATTCGAACGTGTGGATTTAGAGAACATCAACGACATCGATTTACTTTTAACTGGCTGGATTGGCGATACCGGGGACCCTGACAACTTTTTCCGCCCGTTATTATCTTGTGAGTCTGATCGCGTTGGCCTCAACGTATCGATGTGGTGTAACGATGATTTCGATTTCTTGCTCGATTTGGCATTGGAAACCCAAGAACCGCGTTACCGTCTGAACCTATATCGCCAAGCGCAGAACATTTTAAATCAAGAATTCCCGGTAATTCCTCTGGCACATGGTGTGCAATTCCGTGTTCACGACAAATCACTGACAGGCTTCAAATCAAGCCCTTTCAATGCCCAACCGTTTGATAGAGTTGAGAGAATTCACTGATGTTTTGGTATACCGTTCGACGCTTTAACCTATTTTTCATCACTTTGATGATCCTCACATTAGTGGGCTTTTCTCTGCTGCGCCTTGACCCTCTATCGCACTGGGCAAACGTTGATTTTTGGTCTGGTTGGCAAACTTACTTAATCAACCTTTCTCAGCTTGATTTTGGCATAAGTAAAAACGGCAACGCGATTTATGACGAGCTCGCCGTCGTATTCCCTGCCACTTTGGAACTGTGCTTTTTTGCCTTTTTGGTGTCCCTTTTGATCGGTATTCCGCTTGGAACCGTGGCTGGGATGAAGCAAGGTAAATGGCTCGACACCAGCATTTCATTCATGTCGATGTCTGGTTATTCCGCTCCAATTTTTTGGGTGGCTCTGCTACTTATCATGGTTTTTTCATTGGAATACCAACTCTTTCCCGTGGCAGGACGGTATGACTTACTATATGAAATTGATCATGTAACCGGATTTGCCATTATCGATGCATTCATGGCGAAAGGTGAATACCGCGCTCACGCACTGCAAAGCGTCATTGAGCATATGGTGCTGCCATGTTTGGTGCTCGCTTTGGCTCCAACCACGCAGGTTGTCGGACTAATGCGTTCTTCGGTGGCGGAAGTGATGAGCCAAAACTACATTCGTGCAGCGAGAATCAAAGGTCTCTCTAACCGCGAGATCGTTACTCAACATGTCTTGCGTAATGCGATACCGCCTATCATCCCCAAAGTCGGTGTTCAGCTTTCCAGTATGATTACTTTGGCTATCATCACTGAATCTATTTTCAACTGGCCAGGTATTGGTCGTTGGTTGTTAGATGCATTGGCAAACCAAGATTATGCATCAATCCAAGCTGGCGTGATGGTACTTGCGACTTTGGTTCTCACCGCTAATATTCTCTCTGATTTGATTGGCGCGATGATTAACCCTCTAGTTCGAAAGGAATGGTATGCTAACAAATAACGTTTATCAGGAAGAGCGCATTCCAACTCAGTTTGAGCGATTTTGGCGAAGTTACCGCGCCAACGGGCTAGCCATGTTTGGCCTATGGTGCTTGGTATTTATCGTCCTAATTACCATTTTTGCGCCACTGCTTGCGCCGTTTGATGCCCAAGCACAGTCAGGCGAATTGCTTGTGCCGCCATCATGGGCCCCAGCTGGAACGGTTGATTACTTTTTGGGAACTGATGACTTAGGCCGAGACATTCTGTCACGCTTGATCATGGGCTCTCAACTTACATTTGGTGCAGCCGTTGCCATCACTGCGATTGCCGCGGTCGTAGGTTGTTTGATTGGCGTATTAGCAGGTATGACGAAAGGCTTACTGTCGAGTACCCTCAATCACTTGCTCGATACCGTCATGTCGATCCCGTCACTCTTATTAGCAATCATTTTTGTGGCATTTCTAGGCTTTGGTGGGTTCAATATTTTACTCGCGATCTGCTTGGCTTTGATTCCGCGTTTTATTCGCTCCGTTTATATCGCAGTCCACACCGAAGTTGAAAAAGACTACATCATGGCAGCACGTCTTGATGGCGCGAACGATTTCTACTTGTTGTGGAGTTCAATTCTTCCCAACATATTGACGGTTATTGCAGCTGAAATCACGCTCGCGCTCTCTGCTGCGATTTTAGATATTACTGCGCTGGGTTTTCTTGGCTTAGGCGCACAAGCACCAAGTACTGAGTGGGGAGCGATATTAGGTGACTCTGTCGAGTTGATTTATATTGCACCTTGGACCGTAACCCTACCCGGCCTAACCATCATGTTTACCGTTATTACCCTAAACTTAGTAGGTGAAGGTGTACGTCAAGCGCTTAATGCGGGGATCGAATAATGCCGTTGTTAGATATTCGACATTTGACTATTGAGATTGAAACCCCTCAAGGGTTGGTCAAAGCCGTGGACCGAATGAGCCTAACTTTGAATGAAGGCGAAATTCGTGGTCTTGTAGGTGAGTCTGGTTCAGGGAAAAGCTTGGTTGCAAAAGCGATTGTTGGGGTAAGTAAAGATAACTGGCGCATTACCGCAGACCGTATGCGCCTTGGCAATATTGACTTGCTTCAGCTTACGCCAAAAGAACGTCGACGCGTCATTGCGCGTGATATTGCGATGATTTTCCAAGAGCCTTCAACTTGTCTTGACCCTTCAGAAGAAGTGGGACGTCAATTGATTGAGTCCATCCCATCTCGCGCGTTTGAAGGGAAATGGTGGGAGCGATTTAAATGGCGTAAAAAACAGGCCATTGCGCTTTTGCACAAAGTGGGGATTAAAGACCATAAACGCTTAATGGGTAGCTATCCTTATGAACTGACTGATGGTGAGTGTCAAAAAGTCATGATTGCCATGGCGATTGCGACCAAACCTAAATTGCTGATCGCAGATGAACCAACTAACGACTTAGACCCGATTACCCAGTCGCAAATATTGCGTTTATTGAGCCGTATGAACCAGCTCAATAACACGACCATTCTACTTATCGGTCACGACTTAGCGACCATCACACAATGGGCGGGCCGCATTACGGTAATGTATTGTGGTCAGTCGGTAGAGTCTGCCGATACCAGTAAAATCATTGCGGCACCCAAGCACCCGTATACAGATGCCTTGCTTAAAGCGATGCCAGACTTTAATGATTGGGTACCACACAAGCAAAAACTCCAATCCCTACCGGGATCGATTCCGCCATTGCAGCATCTGCCCATCGGTTGTCGACTCGGTCCACGTTGCCCGTATGCGCAGAAACAATGTGTTGAAATTCCACACACCAGACGAATTAAGAATCATAAATTTAACTGCCACTTTCCATTGAACACGGAGAAAAAGTCATGAGTGCGTTACTTGAAGTCGATAATTTATCGAAGCAGTTTGTTACGCGCTCCCGACTATTCAAACGTCAGGTTAATGAGGCTGTCAAACCGGTGAGCTTTACGTTAGAGCCGGGGCAAACTATCGGTTTTATTGGCCAAAACGGTTCAGGAAAATCCACTCTTGCCCGTATGCTTGCAGGCGTTGTAGAGCCAAGCTCCGGAGAGATCCGTGTGAATGGCGAACGGTTGGAGCACAAAGATTACGCGACACGCTGTAAGCTCATTCGCATGATTTTCCAAGATCCAAACACATCGCTCAACCCGCGTATCCAGATTGGCCGTATTTTGGAAGGTCCATTAAAGCGAAACACCAACATGCCGCCAGATGCACGCATGCAGCGTGTGAAGAACACCCTACTCCGCGTCGGATTGTTGCCTGAACACGCCTATTTTTACCCACAAATGCTAGCGGCAGGCCAAAAACAGCGTGTGTGTTTAGCTCGTGCGCTTATTCTTCAACCTTCCATCATTGTCGCTGACGAGGCGTTAAACGGTTTGGATATGGCCATGCGCTCACAGATCATTAACTTATTCCTCGAGTTACAAGAAGAGATGGGATTGTCATTTGTGTATGTATCTCAACACATTGGCATTGTTAAGCACATTACTGACAAAGTGATGGTGATGCATGAAGGTGAAGTGGTCGAGTTTGGCGAAACTAACCAGGTATTGACTCATCCCGAGCATCCTATTACTCAACGCCTAGTCGAAAGCCACTTCTATAAGGCGCCAAGCCACCAAACAAAATAGCCTATCAAAGATGTCATCGCTCAAATGTAAAGAAGCCTGCGTTAAAGCAGGCTTCTTTATTGTATGGGTACTAATCAAAAAACTAACGGCGGCTCGCTTGTTTGCGCAGTTCAAAATCAAACTCGTCAGGAAACAATACGACCCCTTCTTCATTTTGATTTGGGAATACAACAATCGATAGCTCGTCATCCTCTAGACCAGAGGTCCAACGACTGTGCCACTTGTTTAGAGAGATCGCTTCTGGCTCGCAATCTTCCCAATCACCATTCGCCCATTGCAAAGCAAACTCTTCGTTTGGCCATACTGGTACACAATCATCATCTTCTGTATTTAACATGACACAGCCATGTTCATCTTTCAGAATCCAAACTTTACGATTCGCCACAATCTCTTTTACGCAGTACTTTAAACGTTGCTCTTCGTTGTAACGATTGATGGTATCCATCTGCTCTTGGGTCAGTTGCTCAGACATATTCGTCTCCTATTTCCCATAGAAAAATGCCCGCAGCTAGGCGGGCATTTAAAGTATATGCTAGAAAATTAAGCTAGCTCAGTTTGAAGCCAAGGCCAACCTTGCTTCTTACGGCTTAGCGTGTTTTCCATCATTAGCATGCCGTCTTTTTCGTGCTTAACAAGCTTCTCAGCCCACTCACCTTTGTATAGAAGACGAGTTTGAGCAGTCGTGATGTCTGTTAGCATTACAGCAGCAAATGCAAGGTTGTCTTTTTCACAACGCGCTTCTAGATCCGCTTCTAGTGCTTCGATCATACCGTCAACTTGCTCTAGTGTTGCAAGCTCAACCTGACCTACTACTACGTCACGACCGTTGAATGGGTAACCTTTAAGGTCTTTCTCAACAAGCTCAGCCGCAGATAGACCTTCGATGTTTGTCTTAGCAATTAGAAGATCTTTAGTGAATGCGTCAACATCTTGTACGTCTGCGATTACCGCTAGCTCAGCAACGGCATCTTTGTCTTTTTGTGTACAAGTTGGAGAAGCGAAGCCTACTGTGTCAGATAGAATTGCTGACATCATTAGCTTAGCGATTTGTGGAGTAATCGCGTGACCTTCAATCTTGAACATGTTGAATAGAACAGTGTTGGTACAACCAACAGGCCAGATCCATGCTTCCATTGGGTTTACTGTCATCACGTCACCTAGGCGGTGGTGGTCAACAATACCCGCAATTTCAGCTTCTGCGATATCGTCTGGTGCTTGTGCTAGATCTGAGTAATCTACTAGCCAAACGGTCTCACCCGCAACTGATGTGCGAAGCTCAGGAACTTCAGCGCCAGCAACTTCTAGGATGTGCTGAGTTTCACGGTTGATTTCGCCTTGGCGAATTGGCATAGCTTCAACGCCACGCGCTTTTAGAAGTTCAGTTGCAACGAGTGCACTACAAATACTGTCACTGTCTGGGTTCTTATGACCTACAACTAGAATCATGTTTCTTCCTATTCAAGTCAATTTTATACGCCGCCTAATACAGTTAATTAGGGCGTGTTTGCTCACAAAGGCCGATACTTTACCTGATTTCAGAGAGTTTGACACGAAGAAAAGTTCACAATGCTATTGCGAATAAATCTCATTTACATATAATGATAATTATTCCTATTTGCATTTGAGTAAACGATGAACGCGACCCAATTTTTACACTCTGCACAACAGTTGTTTCAGCCTACTCAGTTTCGTTTAGCTTATAAGCGATTGCTGATCCCTATCGTCATGCTCATTTTGCTAGGCAATGAAAATACACGTGACGTTGCCGTACAGACGCTATCCGACTCATTCTGGGCGGTGTCATGCTATGTTGCCGCCACCTTGGCAATTTATCATTATCTTTCAAACTTTATGTCGAAAACCAATCGAATTACCGAGCTCTACCACCGCTCGCGTAATCATCAGGTTTTCTTTGCTTCTTTATTGGGCGCTTTGCCTGGCTGTGGTGGCGCTATTGTTGTGACAACGCAATTTATTAGTGGCCGAGTAGGATTTGGTGCGATTGTCGCGGTACTTACTTCAACAATGGGTGACGCTGCCTTTTTGCTTCTCGCCGCCAAACCTAGTGTTGGTGTAGGCGTGGTTGGATTGGGCATTATCGTGGGTACTCTTTCAGGGTTGGTCGTTAATGCTTTTCATGCTGATAACTTTCTGCGCCCAGAACCAAAAGAAGCGCCTCAGACACATGCTTGTTGCCAACACCAGACAGACCGTCACACGCCTCTTGAACAACGTGCAATCAATCTACAAGGCGCATTTTGGAAATGGCTTATTGTGCCTGCTAGTGTCGTTGCTGTGTTAATGTCTTTCCAAATCGATATTAATCAGCTGTTGTCTTTGCAGGCCAATACCATTGAATGGCTGGGCGCTATCTTCGCGGTGATCACAATGTCGTTGTGGGCGATGACAAAAGAGCTCGGCGATTATCAGTCAACGGTCTCTGAAGATGAAAAAATTGTGGACTCGCACCCGATTCAAAAAGCAGCCCAAGATACGAATTTCGTCAGTGCTTGGGTGATCGTGGCGTTTCTGACGTTTGAACTGACGACCTATTTTTCTGGAATCGACCTCGTAGAAACCTTTTCTCATTGGGGGATATGGATGCCATTAGCTGGCTTAGCCATTGGTATGCTACCTGGTTGTGGTCCGCAAATTTTAGTCACCAGCCTGTACATCTCTGGTGCAGCGCCACTTTCGGCGCAGCTAGCAAATGCGATTTCTAACGATGGTGACGCCCTATTCCCCGCCATTGCAATGGCACCGAAAGCTGCTTTGGTCGCGACTATTTATTCGTCCATTCCTGCGTTTATTGTTGGATACGGGTATTACTTTTTATTCGAGTTCTAACGCCCAGAGTATCAAAACAAGAAAGGAGCCATAGTAGGCTCCTTTCTTGTTTTTATAATCGAACGATTTGCTTCACGTTATGCCGTGACGATCGCTTTCGCATTTAGCCCTTTATCCACGCTCACCATTAATAACTGACAAGGTTCTTGGTTTAGCTTTTCTCCTGTCCAGTAATCATACCAATCCATCGGTTGATCAGACGTCAGCGTAAATTCCATCGCACCGTAGCTGGCATAGTTAAACAAGCAGTGAAGGTCATTCTTCGTCGTTAGTTTTAAAAACGCATGATTTAAACTCAAAGCCGTGAACTTTGCTGACTCTTGGTTACGTTGTTGACGTAGCATGAGCTTAGCCAATGTCTTCTTTGCAAATGGCGTAATCTCAGGGAGCGGATCGCCAGACAGCAGCAAACCACCACACGCCAATAACACCGTGCGATGAAATTCATACTCTTCTCTGGATGCGGCTTGATTAGCTAATGACGTGAATGTCGCGCAATCCGGATCAATTTGCCACAGTTTTCGATGCTGCCAACTACGGTAAAAGGTTTCTTTGGCTATCTGCTCGAAACGATGACTATGGCGTTCTACGTCATCAGAAACACGCATTGCATCCACAAGCCCTAGAGATGGCCACATTGGCGCGTTGCAACCTAAAAGCCACGCATCACCAGCGCCTTTAGCAATCGCTTCCATTCCTAAGCGATACGCCTCAACGCCTGTAATACCAGATTGTTTACGCACACCTTTCAAGGTGCCCCAATAGTTCGCGTCTAGCTTGAACAATTCAACGCCCCACTCTTGTCTCATGACAGAGACCACATTCGTCAGATGGTCTTGCACTTCTGGGTTTGAGGTATCGAGTATGTACCAAGGCGTGCAGCGCCAACCACCGTATGTGACATCTTCTGCTTTAAGTAAGCTTCCATCTTTGTGACGAACAAACCACTCTGGGTGTTGTTTGAAGATCTCCGACTCAGGTTGAACAATAAAGGGTGCCATCCAAATTGCCGGCTTTTTGCCTTTTGCACGGATACTATGAATGAGCTCTTTCACACCACCAGAAAACTTATCCGATGGGATTAACCAATCGCCCATAAAGGCTTGATAGCCATCATCCAGAAGTACCCACTCTAGGTCTTCGAGCTTATCTTGCATGCAATCAACGTTCTGCATGATGTTTTGCTCTGTCACGTCTGCGTAGTAGGCATACCACGAACACCAACCGACAGGCGCATCTTGTGTTACGCCTTGGCGAACAGGATGATGCTCTGCAATCATCTCTCCATAGATTTGATAAAGCTCAGACAGAGATTGGCCGCAGAGTACCGCCACGGACTCAAGTTGATTACTTTCCCAGTCCGCCACTTGAGTAAACTCACCATCAATCGCGGCCGATAAAACCCAATGTCCATCACGCAGTACAACATCAAAATAGCCCGCAAAACGATGACATGATGTGAAGCCAAATAATGTGTAGCCAGCCGAGCCTTCCACCACTAAATAGTTGTAGTAACGCTTAGGGGCATCTTTGGGATAGATTCGATAAGAAGGGTTGTTGTCTGGACAGCGACCAATATCAACGGGATGGCTAACCGTTCCCGCTGTTTGCGCTAGCATTTGGAAGCCATCACCAATCACGTTGGCCTCGTGCTCGTATAAAAACGGCATCTCGAACAACACTTCACGGTCGGTAAACGTTTTATTGTGAAGCCCAGCAAAAGAAAAATGTAATTGATTACCCTCAACTTCAACTTGGAGGTCGTTGTTATTCACAGTGATCTCAATGTGATTTGCCAATTGAATGCTCTGAGCCATAAAGAGTCTACTCACTTAATTATTATTGTTTAGCTTGGTTCATTATCCCCTGCTTGTCCCACCCAATTCGTTATCGACGTCACGAATCCTACTGTCGTTTAGCGTCACAAATTTATTATTGAGATAACGCTCACTGAAATTTTGGTTAAAAAAATACCAGCCCGAAGGCTGGTATTTCGATTGATGTGAATTGCATTAGTTAAGCAACTTCGATTGGGCCACCGAATGAAGTCACTGGCGGTACTTTGCCGGTGAACTTCTCGAAGTCTACGATACATGTGTTCGCAGAAGTCGCCTGCGCAAGTTCAGAAGAGCCAATGTCTTGCGTTAGCGTGTTAGGGTCACCGTAAGTACAGATTGCGCCCTCTTTCTCGTTTAGAGGACCGTACCATGCACCTTCTTCGATACGAATAACGCCACGTGGGTAGCTGTCAGTAAGAACAGCACCAGCTAATAGCTGACCACGACCGTTGAATACGCGCACTAAGTCACCGTCTTTGATGCCTTTCGCTTTCGCATCCGCTGGGTTGATGTAAACAGGCTCACGACCTTGCACCGCGTAAGTTGCACGGAACTCTTCAGATTCACACATTTGAGAGTGCAGACGCTTGTCTGGGTGACAAGACTGCAACCAGAATGGGTATTTATCTGAACCAGGGCCACCGTGTGAACGCTCTGATTTTTCGAACCACATTGGGTGCTCTTGACAGTGTTCGTAACCGTAACGGCCGATCTTACGTGATGTGATCTCGATGAAACCAGACGGCGTACCTAGTGGGTTAAGCTCAGGGTCTTTACGGAAGTCCGCATGACGAACCCAAGGTTTACCTTCACCGAAGTCTAGTACGCTCTTCTCCCAGAACTCGTTGAATTCTGGCATTTCAAACTTACCTTCGTTCGCTTTTTTACAATCGTTGTAAAGGCTTTCGATCCATTCCATCTCGCTCATACCACGAGTGTATTCTTCGCGGCGACCAAAACGCTGAGTGAGTTCACTCATGATTTGGAAGTCAGGCTTAGATTGGAACAATGGATCGACGAGACGATGCATTGCAATCAGACCTTTGTTCGAGTATGAACCGTATACGTCAATGTCGTTACGTTCCCATTGCGTACACGCAGGTAGAACGATATCCGAGAAACGACATGTTGCAGTCCAAGCAAACTCGATCGTTACAACCGTTTGAAGTTTGCGGAACGCTTTCTTCATGCGGTTACGATCTTGATGGTGGTGCCATGGGTTACAACCCGAGATCACCATCATCTTGAAGTCTGGCAGTTTCACTTTACCGCCGTTGTAGTTGATCTCTTTGCCTGGCTCAAGCAGACAGTCGATCCAACGTGCAACTGGGATAGTACGGCTGTAACCGTTAAAGTCGTTGTTGTCCCACTTCGGCTTCATACCTTGGTCAAGGTTACGAGGGAAACCACCAGGGCCCGCGAAACCAGTAGAAGGCACACCGATACTTGAGTAGTGGTGACCGTAAGAGATGCCACCGCCAGGTAGACCGATTTGACCAACCATTGCAGCAACCACAGCCGCCGCCCAGTATGGTTGCTCACCGTGCTCTTGACGCTGGATACACCAACCCATCAGGATCTGTGTACGGCCACTTACTAGCATACGCGCGAATTCGCGAATCTTGTCCGCTTTCACGCCACAGATAGCCGCAGCCCACTCTGGTGTTTTCTCTACTTTGTCTTTTGTCTTACCTTGAACGTATTGAATAAACTCTTCAAAGCCTAGACAGTAAGTATCAATGAACTTCTTATCGTACAAGTCTTCGTTGTACAGCACGTGCGCCACAGCAAGCATGAACGCTACGTCTGTCAGCGGGTTAATGTACAAGTGATCGTTCTCTAAGTAGCGCTGAGTCTTGTTCTTCACTGGATCTACAGATAGAACGTTGATCTCACCTTTCGCTACTTTTTCTTTTAGTTGTGCTAGGTACTTGAACGACTCATGCGTTTCACAGTTCCAACCTACTTGAAGGTTTTTCACTGGGTCGTTAGCCCAAAGAACGATGTTGTCAGAGTTCTCTAGGATTTCAGACCAAGACGTACCTTGTGCGTAAACTTCGGTTGAACCAAGTACGTAAGGCATGATGGTTTGACCTGCACCCGTCGAGTAGTCACCTACTTTCGTGATGAAGTTGCCGTGCATACCCACTGCACGTTGCATGTGCGCGGTACAGTTGTTGAATGAACCTGTTTGGTTCCAACCCGTTTGACCTGCGTGTAGCGCCCATGGACCGTAGTCTTTTTGAATACGTTCTAGTTCGCGGTAGAACAAATCTAGCGCTTCATCCCAAGTCACGCGGATGAAACGGTTGTTACCGCGAGTATCCGCGCTATATTTGTGTTTCTTCAACCAATCTAGACGAACCATTGGGTAACGCACACGTGAAGGGCTGTAAATAATGCCCTTGATGCCGTTTAGCATTTCAGTTGGGTTTTTGTCTAGCTCTAGCGGTTTGATCTCTTGAACTTTACCCGCGTAGATGTGGGCGCGGAACGCGCCCCAGTGAGAACCTGTTACTTTCCAAGTACCTGTCGTCTCAACAGCATTGGCAGAGGCTGACGCCAATAAGCTAGGACCAATAACTGACGCTGCACTTGTGGTTGCTACACCTTTAAGAAAACTTCTTCGTGTAATAGCCATTTAAATTACTCCAATCCGACGCTTATTAGTGGTGACCTTCAGCATAATCTGAAGAGTGTTTCTGTAGATACTTCAAGATCAGGGCTTCACTGTCTGTATCTAGGTTAACGAACGCCAACATACCGTCGAACATACCTGGCCAGGTGTTCGCGTCGAAGTGCGCTTCCGCAGGTTGAGTGTGACATACAGAACAATTGGTCTTGTACGCTTCACGAGATTTTTCCCAAACAGGATTGATGTCGTTCAGCATAGACTCTTTCTTAATCCATACTTTCGCTGCCACTTTTTCCCATGGAAGACCCGTTAGCTCATCCACTTTTTTCTCACCAGTCGTCACAATGTTGCTATCTGTCGCTGCTTCTTTCATCAGAGACGCAGTCGCAATGTTCTTACCGAAGTCTTCTTGAATTACGCGACCAAAGCCTTTCGCTTTACGCCAGCCATCGATTTCGATTTCAACAAACTCGCCTTTGTCTTCAAGAACTTTAACGGTCGATGCTGGGTTAAGAAGACCGGCTTCTTTAGTGCCTTGTGCATCAAAGTAAATTGGTAGGTGACGAACACTCACTAGTTGCTGACCTACAGAGTAATCTGTATTTGAAGTCATACCTTCTAGGTCACCCACGATACCGCCGATGCTGTCCATACCTGCTGGCAGGTTATGCGCGATACCTTTATGACAGTCAACACAGCTTTGATCTTTCTCTGCTGCTTGCTTCATTTGGATACGAGCGGTTGGAGACATTTGCTCGAAATCCATCGATTCATAATTGTGACAGTTCTTACACTCTAAAGATTTGTTTGCCGAGAAACGATCCCATTCGTGTTTCGCAAGTTCGATACGACGCTCTTCGAACACACCCGGTTCGTCGTAGTTGCCAAATACTTGTGCAAATACCTCTTTAGACGCCTGCATTTTACGAGCAATTTTATCTGTCCAGTTATGTGGAACGTGACAATCAGGGCAGGTAGCACGAACGCCTGAATGGTTTTTCCAGTGAACCGTTTCTTGCAGCTCAACGTACACGTTGTCACGCATTGTGTGACAACTAATACAGAATTCTTCTGTGTTGGTTGCTTCTAGAGCGGTGTTAAAGCCACCCCAAAAGATAACACCAGCAATGAAGCCGCCCATAGTCAGCACACCTAGGCTGATATGTACAGCTGGGCGCGTCATGGTACGCCACAGTTTAATGATTAATGATTTCATTATTTGCTCTCTTAAAATCTTTTCAAAAGTGTGGTTATGAGCTCACAGGCTTACATGCCGTGCGCGCCTGGAGGTCCAAAGAAGAACACTTGCAACATCCAAACGATGAACCCGTAACCGCCGACAAAAGCCACACTCAGAATTGGGAAGAGAACAACTGCAATGAAGAGGAACGACTTCCACTCCAGGGAGCGTTTTTCACCACTCTCAATTTTATTAACATCACTCATACATTTGCCTATTTTGTATCTAGTGTTATTGAAAAGCCCGCGTAACCAAGCTTAAGTTTTTTACAATCTCTAATGGAAAATGTTAGACCATACTAATAGTAAGGTTCAATCAAATAAGAGCTCTCAGGCCTTGTAATTCAACACTTTTTTGAGCTCATCCAGAGATGTGATTGATTGATGTTATTTATTAAAAAACATGAACAGATGTGACAAAATAAGTCTTTTAACTAATTGTTAAAACGACAACATTTACCAAACATAAGTTACATTTGGATAGTAATTAACGGGTCATAAATTGGCTTAAAAACCCGTCAAAAGATAATCAATTGTGAATAAAATGATGCGAAATAATGACAAGAATAGCGCTAAAGGTTTACGTTGAGAACATCAAAAAATGCACATTGATGTTCATATAAAGGAGGAGCTTAGTTACAATTATTCGCGGATTTTCGAGGAGCGATTATGGATAGCGTGGTGGATATAAGTTGGACCAAACTGGCATTGTTTGGTCTGATTTTGTTGGTTCCCTTCTTTATTAATGCCCGCTACAAATTAGGGATTGCGAAAGACACAATAATTAGTGTTATTCGTATGACACTTCAGCTCATATTGATTGGCGTGTATTTAGAATATCTTTTTCAATTAAACAGCTTACTTGTCAATATACTTTGGCTTGCCATCATGTTACTGATTGGCGCAAGCTCAATTGCAGGAAAAGCTCGCCTGCCTAAAAAGCCACTTATGCTTCCTCTTCTTACAGGCTTAACCTGTGGTCTAATTCCACTTCTTATAGCGATTACCGCAGGCCTAGTGCAGCCATCCCCTATTTACAACGCCCAGTACATGATCCCACTTGCGGGCATGCTATTGGGTAACAGCTTAAGTAGTAACATCATCGCACTGCAGAATTTATTTACGGCTTTTGAACAGAGACAATCAGAATACGAGGCTGCTATCTCACTTGGTGCCTCTCCTCGTTATGCATCATTCCCCTTCATTCAAGAGGCCCTTAGAAAGTCACTTGCTCCAACTTTAGCCTCTATGGCCACTACAGGGCTGGTTACCTTGCCAGGCATGATGACTGGTCAAATTCTAGGTGGCGCAAGCCCGATGGTTGCAATTAAATATCAGTTGGTGATTATGCTGGCTATTTTCGTCATGTTGAGTACCTCCGTCGCTATTACGCTGGAGATGACACTGAGCTGGGTACAAACGAAAGAAGGCCGGATCAAAATAAAAATCCAACAACCAGAACCTACCAAAACTCATAGATAGTTTAAGCGTGTGAACAAAGCCAGTGGAAGAGCTTGTATTATCAAGTCAAACGCACTTTTAACTGAATAACTCATCCATTCTTTAAACATTCATCAAGACGCTTTCTGGAGAAAAGTCAGACAGAATTCTCTCGAGTATAAGCCTCTAATTTTATGAAATTTTCTTTGCAAGTTTAGATACGCACGGCCTTTGAGACAGGTTATCCACAGAAAATGTGGATAAACACCCTAAACCCATACGCAACCAGAAACATAGCAACATAAGTGATCAATCTAATCGTCATGCTTTGATCACTTGCCTGACATATTCTAATTTTAGAGTAAAGATAGTGACCACAAACTTGGAGAGACGTACATGGATGTCTTAATGATCAAAGAAAATTACGATGAACTCCTATCCGATGCACCTCTGGACTGGCTCGTTCAAGAACCAAAGGAAGTGACTTCTCATTGGCTCCCAACCGATTTTGGCATCAATGAAGAGCTGATTTAACTCACTCGATTTGTGTGAAACTTATCGACATGAATAAAAGAAAGGCGAACCATTTGGCTCGCCTTTCTTTTATCCTTTTAGATTTATCGTAAATGCTTGTCTTCATCACGTAGATAAATCATCCAATACCACATACCAACGAATACACCGCCACCAATGATGTTCCCTATCGTTACAGGGATAAGGTTATTTACGATGAACCCCATCATGTTTAAGTCCGCATAGTTTGCAATATCCGCCCCTGTCATTTGCCAAAATGCTTCCGGTGCAAAATATTTGATTCCAATCGCCATGGGTACTTGGAACATGTTCGCAATACAGTGCTCGAAACCTGCCGACACGAACATAGCTACTGGCAGAATCATGACCGCTATTTTGTCAGTTAATGTACGTCCACTAAACGTCATCCAAACAGCAATACACACCAGCACGTTACACATGATGCCAAGCGCAACAGCAGCAAAGAAACCATGGTGCAATTTGTGTTGAGAGATCGCCATCGCGTTGAGGCCAACTTGGCCGTGATCAAACATATACTGCTTGGTGACCAACATGCATGCTACCAACAAAAGAGCACCAACCATGTTGCCGAAATAAACCACAAACCAGTTTTTGATTAGCGCTTGCCACGAGATCTTTCCACTCGCTCGCGCTACCAATGTTAATACTGAGCTAGTGAAAAGCTCACCACCTGTAACGACAACAAGAATCAAACCAAGGCTGAAGGCTAGGCCACCGATTAGCCTGGTAATACCCCATGGAAGGTCGCCTGCACCTGTTGTCACCGTGGTGTAAAAGATGAACGCAATACCAATATGAAGTCCGGCAGAAATTGCCAATAAAAAAGATTTGATCGGTGCTTTAGTTGCTTTACCTACCCCCACTTCAGCCGCGCGTTCCGCAGCCTGAGGCGGTAATAGTGAGTCAAACTGATTGAAGTTCATTGTGGTGTAACATTTAGAAACAATTAAAGAGGCGCGGATAATCGCTCCATTTCCCTACTTTTTCAAGCGCTATTTGACATGTTTACTAAAAATGTTGTTATCGAGAGATCAACCAATAAAGGTCAACTATCATTCGCAATCGTAACTATCATTGATACTTAACAAGTATTCTGCCTTTCGAACAAAGATCCTGCGTTATATCAGCCTGATAGCGCCATACTTAACACTTCTTATCGTTTAATGTTGCTCAACTCTTCTTTTCAGACTAGCTTGGTAAAAAAAGCGTAAAGGAATCATTTATGAAATATTCAGCTGAACATATCGCCGAATTGAACCTACTTCTTCAGTTCGACTTAAGTAGTGCTGCAACTGGTATTAAAGTTCATACAGACGCGTCAGAAGAAATGCAGGCAGCCGTTGCTCGTCTATACGAGAAGCAACTTTGTACACAGCCTGATGGTGGTTATTTAACAGATGAAGGTATTGAAGTCGCAGAGCATGCGGATAAGATTTTAAGAGTCCTTTCTGTGTAATTTGAACAAAAACGCCACCGAATTCGGTGGCGTTTTTTATTGGTCCCTGCATTTTGTTCCTGCCGAAACCTGCGGTGCTAATCGTTTTTTCATTTTGCTAAATGGCTGAACCTTGTCGTACAACCAATTAAAGCCTGTGGCATAAAATAGGAAGAACACTAGGAAGCCAGCTTCCAACACCAGAGCTTGGAGAAGCGTAATTTCTAAGAACCAAGCAATGACGGGTATAGAGATAAAGATCAACCCTCCCTCGAATCCAATTGTATGCCCAAAACGCATCGCTAAACTTCGCTCAGTTCGATTGCTGCCAAACCACTTATCAAAGTACAAGTTGTAGATGTAATTCCACGCGACGGTATACATGCTCAACCCAATCCCAACTAACGCGAGATCACTCGATCCCTTTCCGGTGATCAATGAAGCCGCTGGCACAATGATCGCGAGTGCGATTAACTCAAAAAATACTGCATGAAAAATTCGTTCGTTACGAGTCATATTTCTCTGTCCAAATAGTTCTACTCAATGCTTAGAATTTTATCTATTATTCAGATAACAAAAAGTTAGATACCATCGGCAAAAGCGATATGTTTACCATCGAACAACTGCAAGCTTTCATTGCTACATCAGAAACCGGATCATTTTCAGGCGCGGCAAGAAAACTGGGGCGAGCTCAATCCGTAGTCAGCCAACACATCATAAATATGGAGGTCGACTGTGGTGTTGATCTATTTGATCGATCTGGTCGATATCCGAAATTAACCGAGAGTGGCCTCGCGCTCATACCTTATGCACAAGCGGCAATCAGCCAACTCGACCGATTAAACAACAGAGCATCACAGCTTTTTTCAACACCAACGAATAAATTGGTTTTAGCCATTGATGAAGGGATTCCTCTGACTCGCTTGCCCGACGTGCTAAAAAATTTAGAGCAACGCTTTCCACATTTGCAAGTTGAATGCTTAACAGCTTCAAGTCCGGATATTATTGAATTGGTCAAATCGGAGCGCGCCACTACTGGGATTATTTTGAGTGACTTACAAATGCCTAGACATATCGATTTCACTAATCTTGGTAACATTGCGTTCGATGTCTATGCCTCTTCAACACACGCTCTAGCACAGCAACGCGTCACTCACATTGATCAACTCAAACAACATCGTCAACTGGTCATACGCTCCAAAAACGCAGAGCCATGTGGTCTCAATCAAGCATTCAGCCCGGATATCTGGTACGCTGATAACTACTATATTTTGTTGGAATTAGCGAATAAAGGGTTTGGTTGGTGCTTTCTTCCGGAACATTTAGTCGCGTATTCACCGAACACACTGAAAAGAGTTGGGGATGATTTCACAAAGCTGGCTTGGCAAGTCAATGTTGACCTTATTCAACATCAGAAATGGCATTCAGATCCCCTCCATCAACAAGCCAAAGCAGAGCTGCTCAATCTATTCGAGCAGACATAAATAAGTAAGTAGGAAGACCCAAATGGCAAATACATTGATCGTAGGTGCAGGCTGGCTCGGAACTCCGCTAGCAGAAACTTTGATGAAAGACGGACACCACGTTGTCGTTACTCGTCGTAACCAAGCTCGGTTAAACGAGTTACCCGCTTCATTAACTCACTCCGCATTATTCGATTTTAATCAACTTAACGCGGCGAAACGGCTAGATGAGTTGCTTAAGCAACATCAAATTACTCACGTTGTCGGTGCTTTTCCCCCTGGTTTTCGTAAAGGACGCGGACAAGAATACGCCCAACAATGGCAAATGCTCGCAAACGCAGCAAAGCAAAACAACGTTGAAAAGCTCGTTATGATTAGCTCTACAACGGTGTATCCCAACCTAGCTTCAGATATGGAAGAAGCAGATGCGTCACTCTCTTTAGCAGCCGACAGCCCTTATTTCTCTGACAATGCACGTATTATGCTGCAAGCCGAGCAGCATGTTATCGATTCTAATATTAGCTTCGTCATTATGCGTTGTAGCGGGCTAATTGGGCCAGACAGGCACCCTTCTCGCTTTGCAATGAGACTAAAACAAGTCAGTCGTAAAGCGCCTGCTAATATGCTTCATCAAGATGATGCGGTATCGGCGGTCAAATTTGCTTTAGATAATTTAAGTAACCAAGTTATTAACGTGACCACACCGCATACCGTCAGCAAGGCTGAGTTCTACCAAGCCGCTATAAATAAGAGCGAAAGCGAGATACCTCTTCCACCAGTCACAGAACAAACAGATAAACGCATTCTCGCAGACAAACTACTCTCACTTGGCTATCAATTTCATTTCAACTCAACTTTGGACGCGCTATGAAACTCTATCGACACATAGAAACACTTTGGGATTACATGCAACTCAAACATGAGCTGAAACCCGCAGACTGTTTGTTTGTGATGTGCAGTAACGATGTGCGTGTAGCAGAACATGCAGCAAATCTGTACCACCAAAAGTTAGCGCCTTTGATTGTATTTTCAGGGGGAGAAGGTCGTTTTACCGATGGACTGTTTGAAAAAAGCGAAGCGGAAACTTTTGCCGAGATTGCCAAGATGTCAGGTGTGCCCAGTGAAGCAATTTTGCTCGAAACTGAATCCACCAACAGTGGAGAAAACGTTCGCTTTACTGAGCAGCGATTGAAAGAGGAAGGAAAAAATTGCTCATCGTTTATTCTGGTGCAAAAACCATTTATGGAACGCAGAGCTATAGCGACATTTGAAAAACAGTGGCAGTCACCCTACTCCCAGCTCCAAGTAAGCTCTACGGCTCATCCGTTTTTTGAGTATATTAATGAAGACATGCCATTAATGATGGTGCTAGAAGCACTAATGGAAGATTTCTCTCGTGTAAAAAGCTATCCAGAGAGAGGATTTCAAACCGAGCAGAACATCCCTCAGCAAGTCGAATCGTCTTACCAGGTTTTGCTAGAGAGATTTGGTTTTGACTTAGTCTAAGCCCTTTCTAGCAGACAACAAAAAGCCACCGATTACGGTGGCTTTTCTGTATTAATACGGATTATTTACCGAGTGCTTCTTTGTAATGCTGACGGCACACGGAGACATATTTGTCGTTACCGCCGATCGCAACTTGATCGCCCTCTTTAATCGCCACGCCATGTTCATCAGTACGAATAACCATATTCGCTTTGCGACCGCAGTGGCAGATCGTTTTGAGCTCAACCAACTTGTCTGCCCAAGATAACAGGTACTTACTGCCTTCAAAAAGTTCGCCTAAAAAATCGGTGCGAAGGCCGTAACACAATACTGGAATATGCAGTTTATCAACAACTTCAGTAAGTTGGTAAACCTGCTCTTTCGACAAGAACTGACACTCATCAACAAGAATACAGTGACGTTTCTCAACCTCATTCAGAGCTGCGATCTCTTGATATAAATTGGTATCCTGACGAAACAAATGTGCGTCAGATTGAAGACCAATACGAGAGCTCACTTTACCGACACCAAAGCGATCATCTAGTGCAGCCGTAAAAATAACTGGCGTCATGCCGCGTTCTTGATAGTTGAAAGAGGATTGAAGAAGCGTTGTTGATTTACCCGCATTCATTGCTGAGTAATAGAAATACATCTGAGCCACAGAGCATTACCTAAAGTTAAAGTTTTAATTTATGGAAATGGAAAATAAAAGGGCTGAATTATCAGCCCTTTAAAATTGAAAATTCAATTACTTACGACGCCACGTTGTGCCTTCTGGACCATCTTCCAGAACAATACCCATTTCGGTTAGCTTGTCACGAGCCATATCTGCATTCGCCCAATCTTTCGCAGCGCGAGAGTCGTTACGTAGCTTAATAAGAGCTTCGATTTCAGCCACTTCATCATCATTACCTGCATCACCTTTTAGGAAGGCTTCTGGATCTTGGTGAAGAATACCGATCACGTCTGCTAGTTCACGCATTAGCGCACCTAGCTCGCTCGCTTTCTCTAGGTTTTCTGTTTTCAGACGGTTAACTTCGCGCGCCATGTCGAACAGAACTGAGTACGCTTCTGGCGTATTGAAGTCATCGTTCATCGCTGCTGTAAAGCGAGATACATACTCTTCACCACCAGCAGGAGCAGCATTTAGATCCAAACCACGTAGAGAAGTGTATAGACGCTCAAGCGAAGCGCGTGCTTGGTTTAGGTTCTCTTCGCTGTAGTTTAACTGGCTACGGTAGTGACCAGACATAAGGAAGTAACGAACCGTTTCTGCATCGTAGTGACCAAGTACGTCACGGATAGTAAAGAAGTTGCCTAGAGACTTAGACATCTTCTCGCGATCTACCATCACCATGCCACTGTGCATCCAAGTATTTACGTATTTAGTGTCGTGTGCACAGCATGATTGCGCGATTTCGTTTTCGTGGTGTGGGAACTGAAGATCAGAGCCGCCACCGTGAATATCAAAGTGATCACCTAGAATTGAAGAGTTCATAGCAGAACATTCAATGTGCCAGCCTGGACGACCAGGGCCCCATGGTGATTCCCACGTAGGTTCACCTGGTTTAGACATCTTCCAAAGAACGAAGTCTAGTGGGCTGCGTTTGGCTGTTTCGACATCAACGCGCGCGCCCGCTTGCAGCTGATCCAAATCTTGTTTAGACAGTTTGCCGTATTCGTCAAACTTGCGAACCTCAAACATTACATCGCCATTATCCGCAACGTAAGCAAAACCACGTTCAATCAGTTTTTGAACAAGTTCGACGATTTCTGGAATAAACTGGGTTGCACGAGGCTCAATATCAGGGCGCTTCATGTTTAATGCGTCGAAGTCTGCGTGCATTTCACCGATCAAGCGCTCGGTCAATGAGTCACAAGACTCGCCATTTTCAGCCGCACGTTTAATGATCTTATCATCGATGTCTGTGATGTTGCGTACAAACGTTAGATCGTAACCTAGGTAACGAAGGTAACGTGATACCACGTCAAAGGAGACAAAAGTGCGACCGTGACCGATGTGACAGAGATCGTAGATGGTAACTCCACAGACATACATGCCGACTTTGCCAGCTGTAATTGGTTTGAATTCCTCTTTCTGTCTTGTGAGTGTGTTATATATCTTTAACATGATCTCTATCTATGATTGTGAATGAATAAAAGAAGGTCGAGTATATCAACTCCGACCTGGTTAGGTAATAGCAATTAACCGATAAAACGATAATCGGCTAAACTTCAAGCACAAAACGAAGAATTTCCTCTTCCTGAGTTTTTAAAGCACTAGAACTTAGGCTAGAATCTCGGGCTCAACACAACACAGTAAAGGAAAGTAGCATGATCACCCTTCACACTAATTTTGGTGACATCAAGATTCAACTAAACGAAGAGAAAGCGCCAGAGACTAGCGCAAACTTCCTTCAGTACTGCCGCGATGGCTTTTACGACAACACTCTTTTCCACCGTGTTATTGACGGTTTCATGATCCAAGGTGGTGGCATGGAACCTGGTCTACGTGAAAAAGCATCACGTGCACCTATCAAGAACGAAGCAAACAACGGCCTAAGCAACAAAGTGGGTACACTTGCTATGGCACGTACTATGGAACCGCATTCAGCAAGCTCTCAGTTCTTTATCAACGTAAACAACAACACATTCCTAGATTTCCGTAGCGAAAGCCTAGATGGTTGGGGTTACTGTGTATTCGGTGAAGTTGTAGAAGGCATGGACATCGTAAATAAGATCAAAGGCGTTAGCACTGGTTCTTACGGCATGCACCAAGACGTACCTCTAGAGGACGTAGTAATCACTGGTACAACAATTGAAGAATAATTCGTAAGAATTATTTCTAAGAGATAAGTTAATGGGGAGGCATCGCTTCCCCTTATTTCTATGACAACATTATTTATTTCCGATCTTCACCTCACCCCATCGCGTCCGGATATTACGGAATGTTTTGTGACGTTCATGCGAACAGAAGCAACGAAAGCCGATGCACTTTATGTATTAGGCGATCTGTTCGAGTTTTGGGTTGGAGACGATGACAAAACTCCTTTTGCCAATCAAATCCGTACAGAGTTCCAGCAACTAACAAAGACTGGCGTTCCTGTTTATTTCATTCAGGGCAATCGCGACTTCCTATTGGGAAAACGCTTCTGTAAAGAGACAGGCATTACATTATTAGATGAAGTTAGCCTCATAGACCTTTATGGTACTAAAGCAGTTATTCTCCACGGTGACACCCTGTGTACTGACGACATTGATTATCAAAAATTCCGTAAGACTGTTCATCAACCTTGGTTGCAATGGCTGTTTAATCACATTCCTTGGTTTATTAAGAAGAAAATTGTCTCAAAAGTTCAATCCGATATTCGTGATGATAAAATGAGCAAGCCTTTAGACATCATGGACGTCAATCAAAATGAAGTCGAGAAAGTGATGTCTCAGAATTGCGTCAACTTAATGATTCATGGTCACACTCATCGCCCGAATACACATTTTTTTGACGTCGATGGCGTTAAAAAGACCCGGATAGTTTTAGGGGATTGGTATACGCAAGGCTCAGTTTTACAAGTAAATTCTGATGGCTTTGACCTACAAACGAGACCATTCATACAGAATTTGCGTTAAGCATGTAGAGCGTGTAGAAGATTCACGCTCAAGTCGTAGATATTTTGTAAAAAATCGCTATTATCATAATACTAAGTTAAACAGAACGAAGTACCTAATTGAAGTATTCTTACGTAGCTCGCCAACCGATTCTGGATAGAGAAAAACGAACCATAGGTTACGAACTTCTCTTTCGAGACGGTCCTAAAAATACCTTCCCTGAAGTAGAACCAGAGCTGGCTACTAGTCGACTGCTATCCGATCATTTTTTGTCGACGCATTACAACACATTAGGGAACAAACTTGGCTTTGTTAACTTTCCGCATCAAAGCTTGGTGAATCTAGTCCCAACTCTGTTTCCCAAAGAGTCTCTCGTCATTGAAGTCCTTGAAGATTGTGAACCGACAGAAGAGCTGCTAGAAGCCATCAAGCACCTTCATGAGTGCGGATACAAAATTGCTTTAGATGATTTTGTGCCGACGAAGGCTTGGAAACGTTTTCTTCCATACGTTTCCATGATCAAGTTTGACATTCGACTCGTACCGATCAAGAAAGCCGCTATTTTTATTCAGGCATTAAGCCCATTTAAAATCGACTTTCTTGCTGAAAAAGTTGAGACCTATGAAGAATTTGAGCAAGCTTTAGAAGCCGGCTTTAACTATTTTCAAGGATATTTTTTCAGCAAGCCTGAGATGATCCAGAAAAAACGGTTGAACCCCGCGTTTCTTACCGTCATACAGCTGTGTAAAGAGATTGCAGATAAGCCCATCGACTTCAATGAGGTTGAACGTCTGTTTTCGATTGATGTGACGCTGTCATACAAGTTGCTTACTTACGTAAATTCAGGATATACATTAACGACTAAGATCAAATCGTTCAGACAGGCACTTATTTATCTGGGTGAAGAGCGACTACGACGCTTTATTTCCTTAGTTGCAATTGCATCCGTTCAAGAGGATAAACCTGACTCTCTTTACTCTTTAGCGATTCAGCGTGCAAGAATGTGTGAACTGTTACTTAGTCAAATGAACACTAGGTATGACCCTGGGCAGGCTTTTTTGACAGGAATGTTTTCTCTACTCGGATCTTTGCTCGATCAACCGCTCTCGGATGTCATTGAAGATATCCCCGTTGACGAAGATATAAAACTCGCATTAACCAGTCGAAAAGGCGTACTTGGCCACTTACTTTCAATGACGATCGCCTACGAACAAGCAGACTGGGAATTAGCTGAGCGGTATTGCACCGTTCTTAAATTAACCGAGCCTCAATTAGCAGACGCTTTTAATCAATCTACCGAGTGGGCTCAAGAACTGCTGTCTCAAACGCCCTAAACCGCTATAATGCCTCACCTCCAGCCTCGCAATTGTGAGGTTGTTTGTTTTTCCCGCTTAATTAATCGAGATTTCATTTTATGGCTTCTTCTTGTCCTTGCGGCTCTAACCGCACCTACCAACAGTGTTGTGAAATTGCCCACAATAACCATGCTGACGTTACCACTCCGGAGCAGTTAATGCGCTCTCGTTACAGTGCGCATGTGTTAGGTCTAGTAGATTACGTGGTGAACACGTACCACCCAAGCTGTAATGCAGAAGAACAACGAGAAGGCATTGCCCAATCTATCGACAGCGATTGGTGCAAACTTGAAGTATTAAAAACAGAAGCTGGCAGTAATGACAATGAAGGCTTTGTCGAGTTTAGCGCTTATTTTGATGAAGACGGCAAACGCTACTGTATGACAGAGCGTTCTCGCTTCGTAAAAGAAAATGGGCTTTGGTACTACATTGACGGCACATTTCCTGAAGAAGAGCCAGAAGAAGAACCAGAACAGGATCCACGATTGAGCCAGCCAGTGAGTAGCCTAAAGCTAGGTCGTAACGATCCGTGTATCTGCGGAAGCGGTAAGAAGTTTAAGAAGTGTTGTGGGTAAAGGCATCCACGCCTAGCTTATTGAGTTCGCTTTAATGAGACTCCTGACCTCACCTAAGCTCGTCGGAATAACGTGAATATGTACTTTCGTTTGAAATAGATAACGCGACTTCAAATACCATTAGAAAATATACCGTCATTCTGAACAGCGAGGGACGAGCGTGATTCAGAATCTAATCGCCACCAGCACTGTTGCCGGTTTTTACCCCCGAATCAAGAACACTAAATTAAAAAAAGCCCCTAGACTCGAGAGCATAGGGGCTTTCACTTATCTATAAGCAAGTTTACTTATGACGTTCTTTCAACTTGTTCACTACGTCATTCATCGATAAGCCTTGGTCTTGAAGCAATACCATTAAGTGGTAAATCAAGTCTGCTGATTCACACACTAACTCCGCCTTATCGCCCGACGTTGCCGCAAGCGCGACTTCAACGCCTTCTTCGCCCACTTTTTGCGAAATACGCTTGGTGCCACGGGCATAAAGACTGGCAGTATAAGAGGAATCTGGGTCGGCACTCTTGCGGGCAGCCAATAGCTGCTCAAGTTGATGAAGCCACACCATTTGTGACTCCTCTTGCGGATCTCCATCCCAACAAGTTGTTGTTCCAGTATGGCAAGTCGGACCAATAGGATTCACTTTAACTAGCAGTGTGTCATTGTCGCAATCGAGCTGCATGTTCACCAATTGTAATACATTGCCTGAGGTTTCCCCTTTGGTCCAAAGACGCTCTTTGGTACGAGAGAAAAACGTCACTTGACCCGTTTCGCCCGTTTTTGCCAACGCATCTTGGTTCATGTAACCCATCATCAGCACTTGGCTTGATTGAAAATCTTGTACGATGGCAGGTACCAGACCATCCACCTTTTCCCAGTTGATTCGCTCAGCTAGCGAACTTACTTCGGCGGCTTTCACACTCATAGTCGTACCTCAATGCCTTGTTGTTTCAAATACTGCTTTAGTTCACCAATATTGATGACTTGCTTGTGGAATACCGATGCGGCAAGCGCGCCATCCACGTTTGCTTTTTGGTAGGCTTCTGCGAAGTGCTCCATGGCACCTGCACCACCCGATGCAATCAATGGCACGTTACATACTTCACGCACCATATTCAGTTGTTTGATGTCATAGCCGTTACGCACGCCGTCTTGGTTCATCATGTTCAGTACGATTTCACCAGCGCCGCGTTTTTGTACTTCTTGCACCCAATCACGCGTTTCCCATTGGGTTGCTTTGGTGCGTTCTTCATCGCCAGTAAACTGGTAAACCTGATACTTACCTGTCTCTTTATCGTAGTAAGAATCGATACCAACGACGATGCATTGCACACCAAACTTATCAGCAAGGTCAGTAATCAGTTGGGGGTTCGCCAATGCAGGTGAGTTGATAGACACTTTGTCTGCACCAAACTCAAGAATGCGCGCCGCGTCCTCTGCTGATTTAATGCCACCAGCCACACAGAACGGGATATCAATCACTTCTGCAACGCGAGCGACCCAACTTTTATCAACGACACGCCCATCACTTGAAGCGGTAATATCGTAGAACACAAGCTCGTCAGCGCCTTCTTCAGCATAACGCTGCGCCAGAGGAACGATGTCGCCAATGATTTCGTGGTTGCGGAACTGAACGCCCTTCACCACTTGTCCATCACGAACATCAAGACATGGAATTATTCGCTTTGCCAACATGCAAACGCCTCCTCTGCTGTGAACTTACCATCTAACAATGCACGACCAACAATCACACCAGCAACACCGCTGCCTTTTAGCGCTTCGATATCCGCTAATGAGCCGATGCCACCTGAAGACTGGAACTGCACTTGTGGGTACTGTTTACATAAGTCGACGTAAAGCTCAACGTTTGAGCCTTCTAGCGTACCATCACGAGAAATGTCCGTGCAAAGCACATGCTGTAGACCTACCGTCAGATAATCGTTGATCAAAGCTTCGATAGTCACACCTGAGTCTTCTTGCCAACCAGATATTGCCACTTTACGCGTGCCGTCTTGGTCGATGTTGATATCTAGAGCGAGAACGATTTTCTCCGCGCCATACTTTTCCATCCAACCTTTCACAAGCTCTGGTTGTTTTACTGCTGTAGAACCAACCACAACACGTTGAGCACCGGCTTCTAACAGATCAATCACGTCTTGCTCTGTACGCACTCCACCACCGATTTGGATGTTCGCTGGCGTGCTTGCGAGTAGCTTTGCAATCAAATCAAGTTGACGTGCTGTCGTGTCTTTCGCGCCAGTTAAATCCACCAAGTGCAGCCAGTTGGCACCTGCTTGGTGGTACAAGTTGAACTGCTCTGCTGGGTCGACTTTGTACTCGGTTACTTGGCCGTAATCACCTTGATAAAGGCGAACCACCTGTCCTTCAATTAAATCAAGAGCTGGAATAATCACACTAAATCCCTTTTATAATTCTAAGAAGTTTTGAATAAGCTTCGCGCCCGCTTTTGAAGAACGCTCTGGGTGGAATTGCACACCATAATAGTTACCGCTTTGAACCGCAGCAGTGAATGGATTTCCGTAATCACATTCAGCAATGGTGTAGTCTCCAACTGGCATCGCAAAGCTGTGCACAAAATAGAAGTACTCACCCTCTTCAATGCCTTTGAACAACGGATTGCCTGCTTTTGCAGAAACGGTATTCCAACCCATATGCGGCAGCGGTAAGTCGCCAGTTTGTAGCAGCTTCACTTCGCCATCACAAAGTCCGAGACATTCAACTAACTCGTCGGCTTTCTGGCCTTTTTCTTGAGACACTTTGCCCAACAGCTGCATGCCTAAACAGATACCTAATAGCGGCTTTTCTACCTGTTTTACCAAGCTGATAAGGTCACGCTCTTCTAGGTTTTTCATCGCTTCGCTGGCGGTTCCCACTCCCGGTAGGAATAACTTATCTGCCGACAATACAACTTGCGGATCTTTTGAAATCGTTACGTCATAGCCTAGGCGTTCAATGGCGAACTTCACCGAAGAAACGTTGGCACAGCCAGTATCGATAATGACAACTTTCTGTTCTGTCACTGTTTTTCTCCTTGCTAAGGTTAGCCTTAAAGTACGCCTTTACTACTCGGTAGCTCAGTGCCTTCTACTTTGATTGCTTGGCGCAGAGTACGACCAAACGCTTTAAATAGGCTCTCAATGATGTGGTGATCATTGTTGCCCGCAGAAGAAAGGTGCAGTGTACACGCTAGTGTGTCAGTTAAAGAACGGAAGAAGTGAACCACCATCTCTGTTGAAAGGTCCCCCACTTGCTCACGACTAAACTGCGCGTCGAACTTAAGGTAAGGACGACCAGATAGATCTAGTGCACATTGTGCCAAGCACTCATCCATAGGCAGGCTAAAACCAAAGCGACCAATACCACGCTTGTCACCCAGTGCTTCTTTCAATGCTTGACCCAAAGCAAGAGCGGTATCTTCGACCGTGTGGTGATCATCAATGTGTAGATCACCTTCTACTTTGCACACCATTTGGAATCCACCGTGAGTGGCAATTTGATCCAGCATGTGGTCAAAGAAACCAAGACCTGTTGAGATATCATTGCCACCTTGCTCATCCAGATTAACCGCAACTTTGATATCGGTTTCTTTAGTAGTACGAATCACTTCAGCAATACGAGCTTTCACCGTCAGATCTTTCAGGATCTGTTTCCAACCCATGGTTTCTGGGTTGTATTGAATACCGCGAATCGCCATGTTTTCTGCAAGTTGAAGATCGGTTTGACGATCGCCAATCACAACAGAGTTTTTAAAATCAACTTTGCCACCTTGAAGGTACTCTTTCACCATGCCTAGCTTAGGCTTACGGCAAGAGCAGTTATCTTCTTCAAAGTGAGGACAAATCAACACGTCATCGAACTTCACACCTTGAGACTCGAAGATCTCCATCATCATGTTGTGCGGTGCATCAAAATCAGCTTGTGGGTAGCTGTCAGTACCCAAACCATCTTGGTTAGTGACCATCACTAGACGGTATCCTGCATCCTGCAACGACAACAGGCTTGGGATAACAAATGGCTCTAGTTTTAGCTTATCTAAACGGTCTACTTGAAAATCAATCGGCGGCTCAACAATTAAGGTGCCATCTCGGTCGATAAATAGGATTTTTTGTTGCTTGCTCACTCGAACTTCCTTATTACTAATCTTGTTTCGTTCTCGGCATAAACCGAGAACGTTGAGAATTCTATTTATGAATAGTAGTTTCTAATGAAACCCAGTGTCTTTTCACACTCGTCGCGGTTACCAACACTGATACGCACGCAGTTCTCAATTGGCGAGTTACGCAGGATAATGCCAGTATCCCAAGCAGCTTTGAAAAGAGCATCGCCATCTGGGAATTTCACCAATAAGTAGTTACCCCACCCTTCAAAAACCTCCAGACCCGGAATCATCGACAAACCAACTTGTAAGTAAGCTCGGTTCGCGTTCAAATCGAGAACTTGGAACTTCGCTCGCGCTAAACCTGCTTCAGAGAGCGCTTGAGTAGCAATTTCAGCAACTGGCACCGGTACTGGATATGGCGCGATCACTTTAAGAAGGACATTAATCAGTTCTTCGTTTGCTAGCGTAAATCCGCAACGAAGACCAGCAAGCGCGAAAGCTTTCGACAGAGTACGCAGAATCGCTAGATTTGGATATTCTGCCAGTAAATCTACTGTTGACGCTTCTGGACAAAAATCGATGTACGCTTCGTCCATGACCACGATTGCGCGGTCTTTTGTCATCTCAAGCAGAGAGACAATATCGTCACGCTTAACTAAGTTACCCGTTGGGTTGTTTGGCGAGCATACGAAAACCAGTTTTACGTTATCCAGACTCGCTTCGATACCTGCGAGGTCTAGTTGCCAATCTGACGTTAGCGGCACCGTTTTGCGCTCTACACCGATGGTTTCTGCACTGATGGCGTACATACCGTAAGTCGGTGGGCAGTATAAAATCGCGTCTTCACCCGGTTCACAGAAAGCACGAATCAATAACTCAATACCTTCATCTGCACCGCGAGAAGTCAGCGTTTGTTCTGGCTTCACTCCAGCATATGCGGCGTAAGCAGAAATCAGTTCTTTCGGCTGGCATTCGCTGTAACGATTAAGACGAGCAAAGTCTGTTTTGTATTCATTGTTGAATGGCGATTCGTTGGCGTTCAGCCATACGTCACCTGTACCACCAATTCGGCGAGCCGAAAGATAAGGTGTTAGTTGTTGGACTTGTTTACGCGCTAGCTTTTCCATCTCTTTACTCTCTTATTCTTACTTACTTGCTAATTTTTCTACACGGATAGTAACAGCACGTTTGTGGGCGTCCAGACCTTCTGCTTCAGCCATGGTGACAACCGTTGGCGCAAGATTTTTAAGACCGTCAGCTGAAAGCTCTTGAACCGTCATTCGTTTAGAAAAATCAGCCAAACCTAAGCTTGAATATGTCCGTGTGTAACCGTAAGTAGGAAGAACGTGGTTAGTGCCCGATGCGTAATCACCTGCAGATTCAGGCGACCAATCACCAAGGAAGATCGAACCTGCGTTGTCTAATAGAGGCAGAAGCTCGCGTGGGTTCTTAGTCTGAACAATTAAGTGCTCAGGGCCATAATAATTAGAAATAGAGATCGCTTGGGTGATCGATTCAGCAATAATGATTAAACTCGATGCGAGCGCTTTTTCTGCAATCTCTGAACGAGACAACTCTTTCAATTGACGACGAACGGCATCTGTCACCTGATCTGCAATAATGGCTGATGGCGTCACAAGTACAACTTGAGAGTCAGGTCCATGCTCTGCCTGACTTAGAAGGTCCGCCGCAATAAAATCTGGGTCCGCTGTTTCATCCGCAATCACAAGAACTTCCGAAGGACCCGCTGGCATATCAATCGCTGCGCCACGGAAATCATTGCTCACCTGACGCTTTGCTTCCGTCACGTAAGCGTTACCCGGGCCAAAAATCTTATCAACTTTTGATACGGTCTCTGTACCATATGCCATTGCAGCAACAGCTTGACCACCACCGACGTTGTACACTTCATCAATGCCACACAATTTTGCTACGTAAAGGATCTCGTCAGCGATTGGAGGCGGAGAGCAAAGCACAACTTTACGACAGCCAGCAATTTTCGCAGGCACGCCCAGCATCAAAACCGTCGATGGCAATGGCGCGCTACCACCAGGAATGTACAAACCCACTTTTTGAATTGGACGTGTTACCTGTTCACAAAGCACACCCGGTTGAGTTTCAACTTTAATTGGCTGTGGCTTTTGCGCTTTGTGGAATTTAGAAATATTGGCATAAGCTTGCTCTAATGCGTTTTTCATTGATTCAGACAAGCGCTCTGAAGCGGCTTTAATTTCCTGAGAAGAAACACGAATGGACTCAGGTTTAACGCGATCAAACTTTTCTGTCAGCTCGTTGAGAGCAGAGTCGCCTTCATTTCTAACTTTAGCGATAACCTCAGACACTGCTGCAGTGATATTTGCACCTTCTGCAATAGCAGGACGTTCTAAGATCGAATCTTGCTGCTCTTCACTTAAAGATTGCCAAACGACTGTTCTCATGATGTTTACTCCATCATTTTTTCAATTGGTAGCACTAGGATTGAGCTAGCACCTAACTCTTTTAGCTGTTCCATGGTTTCCCAGAACAGGTTTTCAGAACTCACTAAGTGAACAGCCATTTTCTGCTTATCTGCAGAAAGAGGAAGAACCGTAGGATCCTCAGCACCAGGAAGTAGTGCTTTGATTTGATCGAGCTTTTCAGCTGGCGCGTGAAGCATGATGTACTTAGACTCTTTCGCTTGTTGTACGCCTTGCATGCGAGTCAGTAGTTTTTCAATCAGTGCTGTTTTGTCTGCATCAAACTCACCGATACGTTGAATCAGCGTCGCTTTAGATTTAAAGATCACTTCCGCTTCTTTTAAGCCATTCGCTTCTAACGTTGCGCCAGTCGATACCAAATCAGCAATAGCGTCAGCTAGACCTGCGCGAGGTGCAACTTCTACAGAGCCAGTTAGCATACATGTGGAGAATGGAACGCCTGCTTCATCCATGTAAGCTTTTAGGAGTTGAGGGTAAGTTGTGGCAATACGCTTACCAGCTAAGTCTTGTGGACCGTTGTACTCTTCATCCTTGTCGATAGCGATAGACAAGCGACAACCGCCAAAATCCAGTCGACGAAGTTGAACAAACTCACATGGCTCACCCAAAGCTTTGCGATCAAGACGAACTTCTTCTAGTTCGTTTTCTCCGATGAAACCAAGGTCAACCACGCCATCCATGATCAAGCCAGGGATGTCATCGTCACGAACCAAAAGCAAATCAATTGGCATGTTCTCCGAGTGAACCACTAAACGCTCACCCATTACATTAAATTTTACGCCGCACTGTTTTAGCAGAGCTTGGCTCTCTTTGCTAAGGCGACCTTTTTTCTGAATTGCGATTCTTAAGCGTTGTGTTTGCATTGCTTTTTCCCTGTGCAAGATTTTGATATCTAAGTAATTTTTGAATTAATAAAACTAAAAAACCCTCGAGAGATTGGAGTCTCCCGAGGGTTTAAAATCTGCTTTTACTTTGATTTCACCTCCGGGAGTTTCCTGCCTCCCGGGTATGCGTGCATCGCCCGAAAGACTAGATTGGGTGATGATGGTGATGAATGTTCATTACAAAATTACGCATACTTATTTAAGGCTCTATTGAGTTGCTTCGTTAGTAACCACACTAACCAAGGATTCTATATTTTTCAATACTGAATTTAGCATTTTCTAACTATTTTTTATAATTACTTGATTTTAAAGGATTTAAATTTAATTTCAGTTGAGTATATGGGTAGAAATTAGGTTTCTATTCAACCCTATTCTTAAAGAAAAAGAAGAATAGTATGAATTTTCATCAAAACAACTATTTAGATCTCACCGCCCTTAGTAATTGACATCATTCTCAATAAAGAGACATCCACTCACGTTTGAGACGACTCATTCAAAACTATTATTTGAGTGGGGCAAAAAATAGTGATTAACCATGAAACTGCGTAACGGTAGTAACAAACAAGCTGTGGATTTCAGCGATACAACACTATACCCATTAATCGGCAATAGTGCATGTATCCAAGAACTTCGCACGGCAATCCAAAAGTACGCTCAATGTGATGCTGAAGTACTCATTCAGGGTGAAACAGGGGTGGGCAAAGGTCTCTGTGCTCGTCTTATTCATCAGTTGTCGAACAGACACTCGGCACCTTTTGTTGAAGTTAACTGCGGCGCAATTCCAAGTGGTCTTATTGCGTCCGAACTTTTCGGTCACGAAAAAGGAGCATTTACAGGAGCGATTTCAGATCGTATCGGTTTTATTCAAAAAGCACATAAAGGTACCCTATTCCTAGATGAGATTGGTGATATGCCGCCGGATCTACAAATCCACCTTCTGCACTTTTTAGAGAGTAAGCAAATCCATAAAGTCGGCGCTGATAAATTCATTGACGTGGACTGTAGAGTCATTGCTGCGAGCCACGTGGATTTGAAAAATGAGGTTGTACAAGGTGGATTCCGTGAAGATTTATTCTATCGGCTTAATATCTTGCCATTAACTATTCCTCCACTGAGAAAGCGTGGGAAAGATATCCTTATGTTATCAGAACACTTCTTGACAGATTTGTCTCATGGTCAGGTACAAAAAATGTCGGATAAAGTGAAAGCCAAGCTCCTCAAGCATCGTTGGCCAGGTAACGTAAGAGAACTGCGAAATGTAATTCAACGAGCGATTGTCATGTGTGAAGATCACACGCTTCTCGTCGCTGACTTGGGCCTTGATAATAATGAAAGGCAATTACTCCCTTCAGTGGACCAAATTGATCTCGACTACCTACTGCAAGCTATCGAAGAAAATAAGCACAATATGAGTGCGGCTGCACGTCATCTTGGTATTTCAAGAACAACGCTTTATCGTCTAATAAAGAAATACAACTTAAATGTTTAGTTGCTGTACAGGTGTAACGTGACACTGTGTAACAGACAACTCATCATATATCATTTACTTAGCCCCTCACCATAAACCTCTTGATATTACCGCCTTTAAAATCAACAACTTAAACTAGGCATAGTCTTTGCTTAGAGCTAAGAAGAAGTCGGTTGATAGATTTTCTATCACAGCACAGAAAGGAGTGCTCAGAACACAAATAGCTCGCTTTTAACACGAAACGATTATCCCCAAAAACGCGATTGCCCCCCTCACCTAAATCGCGTTAAAAAAAAGCTCCGCTAAATTTAGCGGAGCTTCCTCTTTATTAAAAATACTGAGCTGTACTAGACATTTTGGCACGATGCCATTTTAGACTTCGACAACCAAGAAAGTGCTCCACATACAATAATAAATGTGATTGATGCAGCGATGAATGAGAATGCAATTGACGCAGTCATCCCCAAAGTAATGAAGCCAACACAGGAAACTAGCGCCACGGACAGCGCATAAGGCAACTGGGTCGATACATGATCAATATGATTACAACGTGCACCAGTCGACGACAGAATAGTGGTATCGGAGATAGGTGAACAATGGTCACCAAAAACGGCACCGGCTAAAACTGCACTTAGCATTGGGAGCATTAGCGCAAGATCGGTTGCACCAGCCATATCACCCGCGATTGGAAGCATAATGCCGAACGTACCCCAAGAAGTACCTGTTGAAAATGCCATTAGACCAGACAACAAGAATAGGATAACCGGTAGCCAATGTGGATTGATATTGCCCTGAGCCATTGTAGAAAGGTAAGAACCCGTCTTCATATCACCGATAACCGAACCGATAGTCCAGGCAAATACTAGGATTAGAATCGCGCCAAACATAGACTTAGCACCAATCCATAGTGTGCGTGCAATTTCACCTATTGGAAGACCTTGCTTCACAACAGTAAATAATGCGACAGCTAAGCCAAGCAAGCTACCGTAGATTAGTGATGTGCCTACATCTGTATTTTCAAACGCACCTAGAAGCGCAAACTCTTTGCCGTCAGCAGCCAATGCTTGGCCACCCGTGTAAAGCATAGAAGCGATAGTCGCAATAATCAGCGTCACGATAGGAAGTACCAAGTCTGACACTTTACCCTTTTCGCTTTCACGGATATCTAGCTCTTCGTTTAGATCATGCGCTTCTTGCGAGTCGTTTTCTTTGTCTTTATCAAAGCCGCGGCCTTGAGATGCAGAGATTTCATGCTCACGCATCTTACCGATATCGAGGCCAAACCACGCCACAGCAAACACCATAAGCAGTGCAAAAACTGCGTAGAAGTTCATTGGAATAAGACGAACGTACGCGCCAAGAGCCGAATACTCAGTGATCCCATGTGAGACTAAGATACCGCCGATAATCGTAATAATGTAAGCACCCCAGCTAGAAGCAGGCATGATCACACACATTGGTGCAGCAGTTGAGTCTAGAATGTATGCAAGCTTCGCGCGAGACACATAAAAACGATCGGTTACTGGACGAGAAATGGCACCAACAGCAAGGCTGTTAAAGTAATCGTCGACAAAAATGAATACGCCTAAAAAGGCAGCAAGAAGTTTGGAGCCGCGTTTACTTTTTACTCGAGATTGTGCCCATTCGGCAAATGCACGAGTACCACCAGATAGCGTTAATAACGCAGTTGTCATACCTAATAAGATTAGGAAACCAACAATGCTCATGTTCCAAGTGTTAATTCCGCCATCTTCAATAAAGACAGAAGAAACTTGAGAACTCACGTAACTAACGGTATCACCGATAGACCAGCTATTAAGTAGAACCGCACCCAGCACGATACCTACACCTAAGGAAACTAATACACGTCGAGTCAGAATCGCCAAAGTCAAAGCGACAATAGGTGGCAATAATGAAACAGGAGAACTAGAAAAATCTATTAAATTCATGATCTTCAAAAACCAAAGTTTGGCTAGAGATCTACTGCAGACAAGTCACGTAGCATACGATACGTGCTCATGTTGAACTTAGCGACAGGGAAGCGAACACTCCACCCAACCCTACAGTAGCGCTCCATAGTTTAATGTGAATATATACTATGGCAGTGTTGTTCCTTTCAGATACAACCCCAGCAAGTAACTTTGATGAGTTACTTACTTCGGCAATCTTCGCCTTCCACTATTATTCATTGGCATCACCCCAATAATAGCTACTCTTCGAGACCGCGCCTCTACGGCAACAACAAACAATTAACCACTAACTGTACAAATTAACAACAAATTGTCTGCAATATTGCATCAGGTAGCGGCCATTGTACTTATGATGAGAGTCAATGCAACACATCAAACTAAATTAAACAAATAAATAATGACTGAGATAATTTATAAACCTTGTCTACTTCAAGTTAGTTTTGTGCAACTGAAATCACATCAATTTTGTTATTTATGAAACATTATTACTACCTTAAAAATATCATGGTTTATCTTGTATCAATAAATTAAGGATATATGACACTCCATCAAAGATGGACGCTTCATATTTTTAAGTAATAACTCAACTTTTTTTATAAAAACCAAGCTGGCTCTATCTCTATACAATAACGAGTGTTGATTTCAATTCTCATCTAATAAGATTTATTTCGAGTGTAATAATATTTATTGCTTTAAAAAAATAGCTAAATTTAAACAAAATCTTGATTTAGTATTTGCACATAAGGAAAAGATAAAGTTAAATATAAGGACTCTTTGTTTATTTATAGATTGGCATTATTTAATCGTAACGATAAAAAGTGCCCAACACATTAACCTTTTAATAGGAATCGTTATGTCAGAGCTGACTAAAACCCTTCTAAATATCCGTAGCCTTCGTGCATTTTCTCGTGAGCTGACTCTAGAACAATTGGAAGAAGCTCTAGATAAACTAACTACTGTCGTAGAAGAGCGTCGTGAAGCAGAAGAAGCAGAACGTGCAGCACAAGCTGAGCAAGAAGCTAAGCTAGCAGAGATCGCAGAGAAAATTGCTCAAGACGGTATTGACGTAGAAGCGCTTATTACTGCGCTATCTGGCGAAACTAAGACGAAAGGCAAAGCGAAGCGTGCACCTCGTCCAGCTAAATACAAATACACAGACTCAAACGGTAATGAGAAGACTTGGACAGGCCAAGGTCGTACACCTTCTGCAATTCAAGAGCAACTTGATGCAGGTAAATCTCTGGATGATTTCCTGATCTAAATTCGCGCTATTTTTAAAAGGCTCCTATTGGGAGCCTTTTTTATTTGTAATGATCCAAATAAAAAAGGCGCATTTTTTAATGCGCCTTTTACTTTAGTTATAGAATGGTTAATTAAACTACTGTGTATTAACGTTCCCAGTATGCTTCTTCTAGGCTATCTTCTCGCTCAGGAAGCCCACGTGACAAACGTGGAGAATGTTGCACGAGAACTTCGTAGCTCGCACGGTTTGCGTATTTACATACTTGAGAAAAAGAAGAGTAAGTTAAATATTCGTTACTGTGCTTGCTTGAATTAGGCACATTTTCTTTATGGTATTTGTTTGCCGCCATATCATGAAGAACAGCAGATAACGCAGCATCACCTGCACCATTGGTATTCTTGATTTTTTCTGGACCACCCATATATGGCGAGATATGTGAGTACACTTTTATTGGTGTTTCACATGTATCTTTTTTCGCCGGACGACTAAATTCATAGCGATTAAATTCAGCGATTGACCCCGGAAGTAATGGCAAAGAAGTTTCGCGCTTCGCGCTATCTTCCGTATAACCCGCCATAAATAGGCCTACAGGCCCCGCGGTGCACAATACTAGATCTGCCCACTCCAGTGTTTTATCAGATGCAGCAAGTGGGTCTGACTCACCCGTCAGAGCTTCTGCTTCATCTTCATTCATCGCAACGACTGAAACGTTATCTCGAATGAATTCTTGCCAATATTTCGGGTCATCTTGAATAACGAACTTCGTCCCAAGAGTCAGAACAACAGGTACATCATTCTTTTTCGCGTACTCAATCGCTTTCATTGTTGCTTCAGGCATTGGGTCGCCTTCTTTACAACGTACTAAATATGACGTTAGTACAAGCGCCGATGCATTTTTAAAGATTTTTTCTGGAATGCTATCAGGATGCAGTTGGTTCATTTGCCCTTCACTGATCGCAAAAGTACGTTCACCATCTTCTGTAATAAGAGCGAAACAACGACCGATAGCGCCATCAACACCTTGTAGATAGTTCAAGTCCATGCGGCTTGATGTATTACAAAGGTAACGGTAGCCATAGCTGCCAATTTTGATATCCTGGCTCATCACTCCAAGCAGCGTAGAGCGATCATCTGCTAGCACAGAGTAGTTGTGTAGCGTGTTACCAATTGTGCCACCCGCATACTCATTGGTAATTAAGTTCTCTTCTTTAAGTTGCTGGTACAACTCTTCTGCTCTTTCGTCATCAATAACCAAAGAGTGACCTTTACTCAGACCGTACTTTTCAATCACATCCGTTGTAACTTTAGCTTCAATATCAACCAAAGTTTGGTCAATACCAATGATGTGAGTGCGCGTCATCTTCTTGCTTTCTTGTGCTTGGCTCACCAGCGGGTCACGAGCATGAACAGGAAAATAGTGCTTCGATTTGCGTTGTCCAGGAAATTTCATATTGTCAGTCTGAGTAAGGGGATGAAAAGGAGAACGGATTCTATACCGCTAATAATAAAGCGGCAATAAAAGCAATTATAGCAAACGTTTGCTAGCCACTTTTTTCTTCTAGACTCCTTATTCACCTTCCATAAAACTTAGATCTGGCAGTTGCTCAAGGTGCTCGCAGTAACGCTTTAGGTTGAACTCACCTTCATTTTTCATCACATCGAAAATTTCAATCGACATGGCACATGCCATCATTGCAACCGCTTCTTCTCTAGGTGTCCCTGTCATCATTAAGCGCATTAGCGTCTCTTTAACTTTTAATGGATTGCCGTCCTCAAGTTGGTTTTCAACAATTTCAATCAACTCGGCTTCTTGCATAAACTGGTTTTCTTCGGTCATTTGGACTTTCCTCTTGGATTTTTGCCAACTATGCCATATATACCTCTTCTATACTTGCGAAATTGCCCGTTCGAATTTCTGTTGAAGAAAAATGCAGCGAAACGAATTGTGATTTCGATCTCGGATCTGTCACCGGTCTGTGGATTCTGATAGAATCTGCATCCCGTTTATTTAAGTGGTGTTTAGTAATGTCTGATAACAGCCAAAAGAAAGTCATCGTCGGTATGTCCGGCGGCGTTGATTCATCTGTTTCTGCGTATCTTCTCAAGCAACAAGGCTACCAAGTAGAAGGCCTGTTCATGAAGAACTGGGAAGAAGATGACAACGAAGAATATTGTACAGCAGCAGAAGATCTTGCTGATGCTCAGGCAGTATGTGACAAGCTAGGCATTCATCTACACACCATCAACTTTGCTGCCGAATACTGGGATAACGTATTTGAGTACTTCCTTGCTGAATACAAAGCAGGTCGTACACCGAACCCTGACATTCTTTGTAACAAAGAAATCAAGTTCAAAGCGTTCCTAGAATTCGCTGATGAAGTGCTTGATGCTGACTACATTGCAATGGGTCACTACGTACGTCGCTCTTTCCCGGATAACGGTGAGAAACCAGCGATGTTGCGTGGCCTAGATGGCAACAAAGACCAGAGCTACTTTCTATATACACTAAGCCACGAACAAATTGGCCGTAGCCTCTTCCCTGTTGGTGATTTAGAGAAACCTGAAGTACGCCGTATTGCGGAAGAGCAAGGTTTAGTAACAGCGAAGAAGAAAGACTCGACAGGTATTTGTTTCATCGGTGAGCGTAAATTTACCGACTTTCTAGGTCGTTACCTTCCTGCTCAGCCTGGTAATATCGAAACGCCGGAAGGCGAAGTGATCGGTCAACACCAAGGTTTGATGTACCACACATTAGGTCAGCGTAAAGGTCTACACATCGGTGGCCGTAAAGGCGGCGGTGGTAACGAAGAGCCGTGGTTTGTTGGTGAAAAAGACCTAGAGCGTAACGTGCTAATCGCAGTCCAAGGTAAAGACCACCCGATGCTAAAATCAGAAGGTCTACTTGCGTCACAACTTCACTGGGTAGATCGTGAGCCAATTCGCGATGTTATGAAGTGCACAGTGAAAACTCGTTACCGTCAGGAAGATATTCCTTGTACAATCATCCCGATCGATGATGAAAACATTAAAGTGATCTTTGATGAACCACAAATTGCAGTGACGCCTGGTCAATCAGCAGTGTTTTATAAAGATGACGTATGTCTAGGTGGCGGCATCATCGAGCAACGCATTAAATATTCTCAAGCTTAGGAGTCGTTACGTGGCGAATACACTTTATGACCGTACTATCGCTTTCGCTGGTATTTGCCAAGCTGTCGCTTTGGTTCAACAAGTTGCGAGAAACGGGCATTGTGATCAAGATGCTTTTGAAACATCAATCAACGCTATTTTGAACACAAACCCTGCTAACACCGTTGGCGTATTCGGTCGCGAAGCCGATCTAAAGCTCGGTCTGGAGTGTCTGGTTAAAGGGATTGATAGCACCCCATCAGGCAGTGAGATCACTCGTTACATCATTAGCTTAATGGCGCTAGAGCGTAAGTTAAGCGCTCGCAACGATGCCATGTCCCAGCTTGGTGACCGTATCCAAATGGCCAAACGTCAGTCAGAGCATTTTGAGCTGCTAGATGATCAAATGATCAGCAATTTAGCAAGCATCTACTTGGATGTTGTTAGCCCTATTGGACCACGCATTCAAGTAACAGGCACGCCTTCTGTGCTGCAACAAACGGCCAGCCAACACAAAGTCCGTGCTCTACTGCTATCTGGTATTCGTAGTGCTGTTCTGTGGCGCCAAGTAGGCGGTAAACGTCGTCATCTAATTTTTGGCCGAAAGAAAATGGTCGAACAGGCTCAAATCCTGTTAGCCAGAATGTAGAATACACTGCTAGCTCGCGTTTATCGCGAGCTACTTTTTTTCAAATAAAACAAATCCCGCGCAAACGTTTGCGCAATATTCGTGACAATTGCCACAGTTATTGGTATAACGCTCACGAAATTTAGAAACCCAATTCAGGAGAACATCATGGAACTGTCAGCATTGACTGCTGTTTCACCAGTAGACGGCCGTTACGGAAGTAAGACGATTGCGTTACGCGAAATTTTCAGCGAGTACGGTCTACTAAAATACCGTACTATCGTAGAAATTCGTTGGCTACAGAAGCTAGCGGCTACTGCTGAAATTGCAGAAGTGCCAGCATTCAGCGCAGAAGCTAACCAATTCCTAGACGACCTTGCTGCTAACTTCTCTGAAGAAGATGCACGCCGTATTAAAGAAATCGAGCGTACAACTAACCACGACGTTAAAGCGGTTGAGTACTTCTTAAAAGAGAAAGTAGCAGACGTTCCTGAACTGCACGCTGTTAATGAGTTCTTCCACTTTGCATGTACTTCTGAAGACATCAATAACACCTCTCATGCGTTAATGCTAAAAGAAGCACGTGAGCAAGTGATTCTTCCAGAAATCCGTAACCTAATTGACGCTATCAAAGCACTCGCAGTTGAATACCGCGACATTCCTCTTCTATCTCGTACACACGGCCAGCCTGCTTCTCCATCTACAATGGGTAAAGAAATGGCAAACGTAGCGTACCGTATGGAGCGTCAATTCAAGCAAATCGAAAACGTTGAGATCCTAGCGAAAATCAACGGTGCAGTAGGTAACTACAACGCACACCTTTCTGCTTACCCAGAGCTAGATTGGCACAAGTTCTCTGAAGAATTCATTACAGAGTCTCTAGGCGTAACTTGGAACCCTTACACAACACAAATCGAGCCGCATGATTACATCGCTGAGCTGTTCGACGCTATCGCTCGTTTCAACACTATCCTGATTGACTTCGATCGTGACGTTTGGGGTTACATTGCATTAGGCCACTTTAAGCAAAAAACCATTGCTGGTGAGATCGGTTCTTCAACAATGCCGCACAAAGTTAACCCAATCGACTTTGAAAACTCTGAAGGTAACCTAGGTCTTGCGAACGCAGTATTCGGCCACCTAGCACAAAAGCTGCCTATCTCTCGTTGGCAACGTGACCTGACTGACTCAACGGTTCTACGTAACCTTGGTGTTGGTGTTGGCTACGCAATCATCGCTTACACTTCTACGCTAAAAGGTATCAGCAAGCTAGAAGTAAACCGTGAAGCGCTTCTTGCTGAACTAGATAAAAACTGGGAAGTACTAGCAGAGCCAGTACAAACAGTAATGCGTCGCTACGGTATCGAAAAGCCATACGAGAAGCTAAAAGAGCTAACTCGTGGTAAGCGTGTAGACGGCGAAGCAATGCGCAACTTCATTGACGGTCTTGAGCTCCCTGAGCACGAGAAAGCACGTCTGAAAGAGATGACGCCAGCGAACTACATTGGTCAAGCGGTTGAGCTGACAGATAAGCTGTAATCACACCTTGATTATCTGCAATTGAAAAGGTTGACGTGAAAGCGTCAACCTTTTTAGTTAGGAAGAAATAATTTCGGTTATTTGGTAGTAATGCAAGAGGATAAATCCCTCAACTATTATGGCTGTTTTTGGAAGAATAAGGTTATTGTCCCGACCTCTATACCAAACTTTTTAATTTTGGTGAGGTTGAAAACATGCTTCTCGTCCTGACGATAAAGCCAGTCATCAAAAGCGACCGTTACTGTTGAGTCATCCATTTGCAACTCAAAGTCATACCGCCACTGCAACGCATTGCCTTGCTCAGCCCCTGTTGCTACACCAATAATATCCTCTGCTTTACCTTCATAGCGTCCATCTTCTAATTTGGTAATAACCCAAATTCGCTGGTCAACCTCTCCATCATCAAACACAAAGTCTTCCACCAGCGTCAACGTGTTACCTTCCACAGTACCCACTATGTCGACTTCAAAACGACGAGTTTGTTGTTCAGTGTAATCTTGGACCATCCCCCACGCCTTTGTATCGCCTTCAAAATAGCCGAATAAATCAAAAGTCGGTGTAGAAGATTGATAATTATCGATATCTGCTGAGCATGCTGAAAGTAAGGCCGCAGCGGCCAAGGCGACTGATTTTAAAATTCGTTTAAGCACTATCTAACCTGCCCTATTAATTGTTTTCGAAGTTTCGGGAACTCTGTATTAGGTGACAACCATATAGACAAAAACGCATCGTTCATTCGCTCATCTTGAACGAAGCCGACTGTCTTGATTTGTGCAATGCCAGCTTGTCGGTAAAGAAGCTGACCAGTTTTACCATCGGTTAAGTAAGTAAGCTCATCGCCTTTTTTTATATCAGGGAACATACGGTTTAGTTCACTGATCCAACTTTTTCGATATGGTTCAGTAAAACCAAGTTTTGCCCATTGCTCATCAGTTACATCAAGCAACTGCTGCTTGCTGATGTCTCTTTGATAGTTAATTTCCAATGCCAGAGGGTGTGGTGATACATCGCCATTTACAATGAACTTTCCATCGGGTGCTTTTAGTCGAGACTGATATATATCGAAGATGAACCATGTGAGTTGTGCCTCACCGACAGTTTTCCACCCCTTCCAACTCAGCTTATCTGCGTTTTCACTGTTTCCAACTGGCTGAGCTTGTAGAGCAAAGGAGCCCATAACTACTAGAGAAGCAACTACCTTAATCAGCCTCTGGGTTAAATCTCTCTTCAAGCTTTTCATATCCGTATACCTTGAGTATCAAAAGCGTCATGGCAAACCATTCAGCAAATAGAATGACCAACGTAACGCTGGTATTAAATCCATATTCAACGACTTGGAGCTTGTAACCGGCGTAGTAACTGACGGTTCCTCCAACGCCACCTACAATTGATACGTAGATTTTTGGGAAACGGTACAAAACAGGCTTGAGCTGATAGGCATACCAAGAGAACAGAACCCAAAGGCACAACAACCAAATGGGTAACCATTGTGTTGGAAAGACAAAAACAGAAAACTGTTGATTGAGCGTATCGAGCACTACACCCGCCAAAACGATACTCGCGATGTGCTTCAAGGCAGAAGCGTCCGTCCTCCAACAATAGACAAGAGTAATAAATGTTAAGATCAGTGTTAGCCACTGCCATTGATAGGTCCCAAGCACTGCAGAGAACCAACAGAGCTGGAACCATGTAGAGGCAATCAGCAACTTCATAACGGTTTAAGGTCGCTGGAATGTCATGTGAACGGCACTGATACTTCGAGCTAAAAACCCACCTTCACAATAACTAAGGTAGTAGCGCCACATGCGGATAAAGCGGTCGTCATAACCGAGAGAGCGTACGTGATCTTCAGCTTGATTAAATCTAGAGTGCCACTCGCTCAAGGTTTTCGCATAGTCCAGACCAATATCAAATAAGTCTCTCACCACCAAGTCACTGTATTTGGTCGCAGCTTGAGTTAAAGATGTAACCGAAGGTAAGAACCCACCTGGAAAGATGTATTTCTGAATAAAGTCAACGTTGTTACTGTAGTAATCATAACGCTGGTCAGCGATAGTGATGGCTTGAATTGCCATTAAACCACCCGGCTTGAGTAATGATTGGCATTGCTTGATGTAGGAAGGCAAAAATTGTTTTCCAACCGCTTCGATCATTTCTATCGAGACTAACTTATCGTAGTGACCCGAAAGGTCTCGATAGTCTTGTTTTAATAGAGTGATCTTGTCGCCCAAATTTCGCTCTCTAATTTTTTGTTCAGCGTAAGCATGCTGCTCTTCAGAAATCGTCGTTGTCGTTACATGACAACCATATTGCTCTGCCATGTAAATGGCCATAGCCCCCCACCCTGTACCGATCTCAATCACTCGATCGGATGGTTGAAGCTCAAGTTGCTGGCACAAACGATCCATTTTGTTGATTTGCGCTTGTTCCAAAGTATCGTTGTCTTGCACATATAAGGCCGATGAGTACAGCATGTTGTCGTCTAAAAATGACTCGTACAAATTGTTGCCCAAGTCGTAATGCGCATGAATGTTTTTACGAGAGTTCTCTTGAGAATTGCGGTTGGTCCAATGACTGAACTTGTACAGTATTTTAGTCAGCCAACTTCCTTTCTCTTCAAGTTTATCTAGCGCTCGCATATTGAGAGCCATAAGTTTCATTAACGAGGTTAGATCCGGGCTGTCCCACCAACCATCCATATAAGCCTCACCCGCCGCAATGCTGCCACCTTGCAAGATTCGCGAGTAAAAGCCAGGATGCTTTACCTCAATCGTCGCCACAACAGGCTGACCGCTGTATTCACCGTTGGGCGCATTAAAGCGCTCGCTTCTTTCTTTCGTTTCCGTCTTAAAGCTTTCAATAACAGTTAAGCAGCCGATTTCCATTTTTTGCAGACATTGAAAAATAACTCCGCGAGCCGCCTTTTGTGTTGTCGTCAATTTGCGCGGCAATGTCATAGAACTGGTATTTAACATGCAGAATTCTCCTTGTGCTTTTTATTTTTTTTGTCTGTTTTTTTAGTGTCGGCTTCTATTTCGTCGTGTGTTGAATATTTAGGATGAGAATAAAAAGGCGCGCCTTTCACCCAAAGTTTTAATGCGTGCCAATAAATACCAACCATTACTTTTACCGTCTGTATTGGCGTAACGATCAAACACTTCGATAAGCTTTTGCTCGAAAACACTTGAGCTTTCATTGTCATCGTCGCATCAAAGTGCTTTTCGCTTTTGTGGCATTCAAGATGAATCCTTAACTTGTCCGTCAGTGGTTTAATCTTCCAGTGATACTGTTGGTCAATTGGATTAAACGGAGAAACATGAAAGGCTTTCTCTTGTTCCCATCCAAAGTTTTCATCGTTTTGCTCAGCAGCGACTGCGTAGTAATGACGCTCGTTCCAAGGTGTATTGCTGACTTCAGCTAAGAGGTATTTCCATTCCCCTTCTTTGTTATAAACGTAGTAGAAATTCACCGGACTAAAATAAAGTCCTAAATAGCGCAAATGACAAACAGCGATGACTTTGCCGGTACAACGAACACCTGTTAACTCTTCAATTTTGTCGTGCACGGCCACCTTTAAGCAGCCCTCACCAACATAGTCACTGCGTTTAAAGCGTGCCCAATGCCACCAACGAGAGCCAAAACCCCAAACTTTTTCCTCTAGTTTTTTTAGCTCATCGACGTCAATAGCTGGCATAAACAATGAGTAGTTCAATTCATGTTTTATCGGCGTGAACCTGCGATGTCGAACGTTGCCAACAAACAACTGGCTGTTCATTTGGCTATCCATATCACGCTGCACCTTTTTCCAAGTTGACAGCAGTTTGAACGCGATATTTCTCTTCAAGCCCTCTCACTACGTCCAACGCGCTGCGAACGCCATCCTCATGGAAACCGTTGTACCAGTAAGCGCCGCAGAACCAAGTATTGTTCAACCCTTGCACCTCTTCTTTACGTTGCTGTGCAGCGATAGAGTCGGTGGAGAACACTGGATGGTGATAGGTAAACGTCCGTAATACTTTGCTCGGTTCGATCTGCTCAGTGCTATTTAGCGTGACACAGAATGTGTGCTCAGATTGAACATGTTGGAGAATATTCATGTTGTAAGTAAGCGAAGGGAGACGCTGCTGTTCGTCTTCACTGCCCTCCAGTAGGTAGTTCCACGAAGCCCACGCCGCTTTACGCTTTGGAAGTAAACTCGTATCAGTGTGAAGCACCACCTCATTCGCTTGATAAGCCATATTACCCAGCACCTCTTGCTCGACTGGACTAATGTCACCTAACATGTTCATCGCTTGATCACTGTGACAAGCAAAGATGACATCATCAAACCAGTGCATTTCACCGTTAACTTTTAAACCCACACCATTCTCACTACGGAGCACTTTTTCTACCGGACTATTGAGTCGAATTTTATCGATAAAACCTTGAGTCAAAGGTGGAATGTACTCACGAGAGCCACCTTTAATTACATACCATTGCGGTCTGTTAGTGACATCAAGCAATCCGTGATTTAAGAAAAAGCGAAGGAAAAACATCAGCGGAAATGCGCGCATGTCCGCTAGAGTCGAAGACCAAATTGCAGCGCCCATCGGCAAAATGTAGTTATCTGAAAAGAAAGTACTGAAGTTGTGCTCATCAAGAAACTCACCTAGCGTCTGAGAATGACTCGATTGTTTGCTAGCGACGCTTTTGGCAAGTTTGTTGAAACGAAGGATCTCGAAGATAAAACGATAGAACTTAGGATTTACCCAATTGCGCTTTTGAGCAAATAATGTCGACACGGTATGACCGTTATATTCCAAGCCATTGCCGTCGTTTCTTACGCTGAAGCTCATCTGGGTTGGCAATCCTTCGACACTAATCTCGTTCATCATTTTGATGAAATTAGGATAAGTGCGATCGTTGTAAACGATAAAGCCCGTATCAATCGCATATTCTTTACCATCGAGTTTTACATCCACCGTCGCGGTGTGCCCGCCAATGTAATCGTTAGCTTCAAATACGGTGACATCGTGCTCTTTATATAGATAGTAACCACACGTAAGGCCAGAAATTCCGGTCCCCACAATCGCTATCTTCTTTCTTCCTGCTGTTTTCATTTTTATTCCTTCTTATGACACGAGTTTAGCAGTTAGGCGAGCTTGCCAACTGTATGGAAGTAACGAGATAAAACGTAAAATACTGGTAAACCTCGCGGGGAAATAGATGTGAGTCTTGTTGGCAGCCAACTGTTTTCTGATAGAGTTCGAGGCTTGCTGCGTAGAAATAATCATCGGCATTTCGAAGTCATTTTTGTCAGTTAACGGGGTTTCCACAAAGCCTGGGAACACGGTCACCACTTGAATGCCCTTCTTCTTCAAATCAACAGCTAATGTGCGAGCAAAGTAGCTCACAGCGGCCTTAGAAGCGCCGTAGGCTTCAGCCCTTGGCAACGCGACTTCTGAAGCAATAGAACCCACGATAACGATGCGATGCCCTTTATCTAAGTGTGGTTGGCAACCTTCTACGCAGTTGGCAACACCAACGACGTTTACATTCATCACACGCGCCATGAGTTTCGCGTCAACCACACCGTTGTCCATATACTCACAATCCCCTGCATTAAAAACCCAGGTACTCGGCGTGAAAGGCAAACTGGACAGCGCCTGCTGAGTTTGTTCATGGTTTGTTACGTCAAACTGCAATGTATGGATATTAGAAGAAGCAGCCCCCAATTCAGCAAGAACGTCTTTGTTTCGCCCACAAGCAATAACGCTCCAATCAGAGTTCGCGTAATCTAAAGCCAATTGCTTTCCTATTCCGGAGGTAGCGCCAGTGATTAAGATAGTATTGTTCATTGTCCTAACCTCTGCTTGATGGTTTTTACGACTGAGCCAAGTAAAGGTAAGTTTTCGTAAAGCATTTCTCCGAGATCAAAGTAATCTCGGTGATAAATAACTTGGCCTTCGCTGAATTTAAGATGCGACACACCATTAACGAGAATAGGTGCACCTTTTTGAAGTTTGGGATGCTGAAGATCCATGGTCCACGTTAGGAAGCCCGTATCTCCGACTTGTTGATGTTCGTGGATAACAAAGTCACAGCTTATGACGTTGGCATATAATGATGTGAAGTAATCTGAAAGTGCAGGCCACCCCTCTAAACGATGAGCAGCATCTTCAAAGACGACATCTTGGTGATATACGTCTTTAAGCAGATGTAAGTTCGCTTTATTCAGCTTTTGATAGATATTGCCAACAGACTGTATGTCCATGTGTTTACTCCTACATGCCCATCAAGTTGTACAAAATTATTATATGTACAAGATAGTTCATTCTTTAAAAGTTGTACAAAAATTATTTTGTATAACTTTGTTTCTGTAGGTAGATACGTGATGAATCTCGCAAGCGATCAATCGATCAAAAAAAGGCTTGGTCAAAACCAAGCCTTTTCAGGAAATTAACGATTACTTTCGTGTGCGCTGTCAGTTTTTTACAACTAGTATTGCTGACTACGTAACGCTGCAATACGTTTATCTAGCGGAGGGTGGCTCATCAGTAGCTCAGTCAATGACTGCTTGCCATTGATACCGAATGCCATCATTGTGCCATCAAGTTGAGATTCGTGACTCATCTTCAAACGTTCCAATGCCGCGATCATTTTCTCTTTACCAACTAAGTGAGCAGCACCTGCGTCGGCATGGAATTCGCGATGACGGCTGTACCACATGGTAATAAAGCTTGCTAAGAAGCCAAACACTAGCTCAAGCACCATAGATACACCGAAGTAAACCATCATGTTTGTACCTTGACCTTCTTCATCATCGTTCGATGCCACAATATTGGCGATAAAACGGGATAGGAAGATAACAAACGTGTTCACAACACCTTGCATCAATGTCATCGTGACCATGTCACCATTTGCAATATGGCTCACTTCGTGGGCCAGTACCGCTTCTGCTTCATCACGAGTCATATTGTGTAAAAGGCCAGTGGAAACCGCGACAAGAGAGTCATCTCGCTTTGCACCCGTCGCGAATGCATTGATATCTGGTGAGTCATAAATAGCCACCGTTGGCATACCAATACCCGCTTGCTGAGCTTGACGACCCACTGTTTCGACTAACCAATGCTCAGTTTCGTTACGCGGACTTTCAATGACCATACCGCCAACCGAGCGCAGTGCCATGCCCTTTGACATCATCAACGAAATCAGTGCACCACCAAAACCAAATATGGCGGCCATAACTAGCAAACCAGAAAGACTGCCAGGTTGCATTCCAGTGGTAGCGTAAACAATATTCAGAACAACACTAAGCACTAGCACGACAGCTAGGTTAGTTGCTAGGAATAACATAATTCGCTTCATTACTTTTCTCCGAGGAAGCTTATCGTTTTTTTAAAACGGATTGTTATAAGGAACAGGTGGTAATCGCTGTAAAAGCCAATTCCGCTAAGTTTCATGCTCCGTGCGTTATAGATATAGTCTATCCGCGATAAAAACAAGGTTAAGCAATAAATTGCAACATTTGTTTTCGAGACTGAAAGATTATGTTCAAGCGATTTCTAGGCACGTTCTGATAAAAGCCATTACCTCCATTCATATTCATTCCTTACCGTGATGAAAAGCACTTTGAATCGCACCTCATCTATCAATGGATGACCTTGATGTTAAATCTATCACCTCTAGGCAACTTAGCTAGAAATATTTTACTAGACCAAAAACAGTATGTTAGCCCCACTATAGACTTTGGTCTTATTGTGCGGTGACATGGACATGCTAGATTCAAACGAGATGAACAAAACAGAGCCACTCTAAGTACATTAAAAAGGTACATTAGGCGAGCTCAAAACTTCCATGTATTGAGGGAAAAACCATGGTAGAAACTAACGACTATCAAATGGCTATTGATTTACTACGTTGTCATCTAGGCATCTCAGAGGATGAGGCGAAGCAACAACTTGGTATTTCAACCGATCATCATATGTCTCAGCGTGTTGCAGAAACTCAGCAAGCATTGATGGGGCTTAGCCAAGATAAGTAATCTGATGTTATAGATTACACCAATAAAAAAGGGCTGCATTACGCAGCCCTTTGGTTTTTAGTATTTTAAACACAATCAGTCAGTATTTAGCAAAGGCTCGACATTAATGTACTTGCCCAGCTCTTTGCGCTTAGCACTTGGAATGTATGGGATTTCGCCAAGCTTAGGCGCACCGATACGCGCTTCAAGCATCTCGATAATATCAGCATAGTGCTCGGTGCCAGGGTTCACTCGGTTTGCCACCCAACCAACAAGATTCAAGCCATCCGCTTTAATACTCTCAGCCGTGAGTAAAGCATGGCTCAAACAACCTAATTTAATACCAACCACCAAGACCACGGGTAACTGCTCTGCTTGTACCCAAGTAGATAAACAGTCGGTATCTGACACAGGCACACGCCAACCACCAGCGCCCTCAACGAGAACGACATCAGCTTGCTGCTTGTGTTGAGCCAGCTTTTCACTGAGGAGTTCGTATTTTATTTCGACATGTTCATGTTTTGCCGCGATGTGAGGAGAAGCAGGCAATTCTAAAGCGTATGGATTCACATCATCATAAGCGACATCGAGTGTCGCGGCCGCTTGTAAATGTAAGGCGTCAGAGTTACGCCATCCAGCTTCAGTCTTATCACTCCCTGCTGCCACTGGTTTATAACCAATAGTGTTTAGTCCTTTTGCTGCCAACGCTTGCAAAATGGCTTTAGACGCTACCGTTTTTCCTACATCAGTATCCGTACCAGCAATAAAAAAAGCATCAATCATAGATGTATTACTCCAAAACAAACCTGATAACTTGCAGGTAGAAGACCTTGATCATTTTTAAACGCTTGGTACTCATGCTCAACTTGCAACAAAGTCTCTCGACTGGTTAAACCATGTGAGCGCCCGCTTACGTGATTTGCACCTATACCTTTGAGGTCACGCATAACTGAAAATGCTGAGTCGTACCAAACTGTGATGGTGGTCAAGTCTAGTTGATGGTTGTCACATCGAGATTGCGCTAACGCAATTTTTACCTGATTGAGCGATAGAAAGTTATTGACGTGTTGATATGCATCAATTTTTTTCCATGATGCTCGCAACTCGCACAGTGACCCTTCAGCTAGGGTAGAAAAAGCCGCCTTCCCATTAGCTTTTAGTACACGACGAACTTCTCTCAGGGGATAACTTAAATCGGCACACCATTGCAAAGCCAAGCTAGAGAATACGTAGTCGAAGCTTGTATCGTCGAAAGGCAAGTTTTCTGCGTCGGCTAGCACATAATTCATTCGTTCATGGCCACAGCGCATCATAGCTTTGCTTAACATCTCTTGAGAGATGTCCACACAAAACACTTCAGCGCCACGCTCTTGAAGAAGTTGAGAAAAATAGCCCGTACCACATCCTAAATCCAAAACACGTTGATGAGTTAAGTCATTCGGAAGTTTGTCTAGTAAGCGATGGCCGACATCACGCTGGAAAGCGGCATGTTTGTCGTACGTGTCAGCCGCCTTACTAAAGGAAGCGGCGATCGCTTGTTTATTAGGCAGTAAGCAATCCAACTTCATCTGCTCTGCATTATCCATTACTGCGTTCCTAATGCTTGCTTCAATGCCATTGAAAGCGTTTTAACTTGTTCGTTAGTGTGATTAGCAGTGAGTGTGATTCGCAGACGAGACGTCCCTTTCGGAACTGTTGGAGGACGAATAGCAGTAACCCAAATACCGTTTTGGCGACAAGCACCTGCTACTCGCAAAGCCAAATCAGATTCACCAATCACAAACGGCTTAATCGAAGTTTGAGTCTCAACAAAGCCCTCAACGTCGCTGAGGCTATCTCGATACACTTCACTTAACTCTGTGAGCTTTTCACGTCGCCAAGACTGCTCTTGAACCATAGAAACTGCGTGCGTTAGCGCGTAGGCTTGTGCCGGAGGCATCGCCGTGGAATACACATGGTGACGAGCAAACTGAGTTAAAAAGTCCCCCGTTGCGTGGTCACATAAAATAGCCGCGCCAGACATACCAAACGCTTTGCCGAAAGTAACGATCAGTATCTCGGGTTTAACCGCTGCCAACTCGCAAGAACCACCACCAGATTGGCCAAGAACGCCGATACCGTGTGCATCATCGACGGCGAACCAAGCATCATGACTGCGAACGACTTCAGCTATATCAGCAAGTGGGGCACAATCACCGTCCATGCTGAATACCCCTTCAGTCACAACTAGATGGTTGCCTTCGCTATTCAACAGCGATTTTAGATGCTCGATGTCATTGTGCTTGAAACGCTTCATCTTAGCTGGTGACAACATCCCCGCTTCCATTAGTGAGGCATGGTTCAAACGGTCTTGGATCAATACGTCTGATTTTTCTAACAAGGTGAACAACAAGGCTTGATTAGCACTGAATCCAGAGCCAAACAGAATTGCTCTGTCGTAGCCCAGCCATTCGGTCAGTGCGGCTTCTAAATTGCTGTGCGCGGCACTAAAACCAGTCACCATCGGTGATGCTCCACTGCCACTACCATATACGCTTAAACCTTGCTGCCAAGCACGAACAAGCGCTTGGTCATTAGCCAAGCCTAAATAATCATTACTTGAGAAGTTGATGTAGCGTCTGCCTTCGTGTTCCAAAACGGACTGGTTACCGGCAAACACCACATTCATAGAACGATTCAACCCTTGCGTCTTACGCTCAGCAAGGGCGGACTCGATACGAGATTTAAACGCTGGCATCGTAGAAAAGGTCGTCTTTTGTCGGACGAGCAGCAACGCGCTCTACGACGCGATCCAGCAACTCGTTTTCTTCGATTTCATCAGGTTTTTGAGACACCTCTTGGCTGTTAATGCCGAGCTTGTCGAACAGCATCATGTCTTTGTCTTCAGAAGGGTTTGGCGTGGTCAGAAGTTTGCAACCATAGAAGACGGAGTTTGCACCCGCCATAAAACACAGCGCTTGCATTTGTTCGTTCATGTTTTCACGACCAGCCGATAAACGGACTGCGGATTGGGGCATCATAATTCGTGCTATTGCAATCAGACGAATAAAGTCGAACGGCTCAACGTCGTCCACTTCTTCCAATGGTGTACCCTTCACCTTAACCAGCATGTTGATTGGCACACTTTCAGGATGTACTGGCAAATTAGCCAGTTCAACCAACAAACCTGCTCGGTCGTTAGCACTTTCACCCATGCCGATGATGCCACCGGAACAGATCTTCATGCCAGCATCACGAACGTGAGACAAAGTGTCTAAACGGTCTTGGTAAGTGCGTGTGGTAATGATGTTGCCGTAAAACTCAGGTGAGGTATCTAGGTTGTGGTTGTAGTAATCCAGACCAGCAGTTGCCAATTGCTTTGCTTGATCTGGCGTCAGCATGCCTAATGTCATACACGTTTCTAAACCCATGCCCTTCACGCCTTTGATCATGTCGGTCAAATGCGGCATGTCACGCTCTTTCGGGTTTTTCCATGCTGCACCCATACAGAATCGAGTAGAACCAGCATTTTTGGCTTTTTGCGCAGCATCGAGTACGCGTTCTACTTCCATCAAACGCTCTTTCTCGATGTCTGTGGTGTAACGAGCACTCTGAGGACAGTACTTACAATCTTCTGGACAAGCACCTGTCTTAATCGACAGAAGCGTGCTTACTTGAACATGGTTGGTTTGTTGATATTGACGATGTACAAGCTGCGCTTCGAATAGGAGATCCATGAATGGTTTTTCCATGAGATCGCGCACTTCAGCATGCGTCCAGTTATGACGAACTTCCACGTGTATTCCTTTAGTCACTTTTGTTGTTGTGTTGACAGTCTACTGAGTCTCGATAAACTGTCAACACAACACAAAACAACAAAGTTTACACCTGTTTATTTTTTAATCTTAATTATTATTGGAATCGCACATGGATCTCGCCTTCGACCGCCAGCATATCTGGCATCCTTACACTTCGACATTAACACCTCTGACCTGCTACCCAGTAGAATCAGCAAGCGGTGTTCACATTAAATTGGAAGACGGTACTGAGCTTGTCGATGGCATGTCTTCTTGGTGGTCGACAATCCACGGCTATAATCATCCGCACTTAAATCAAGCGGCTCACCAGCAAATCGATCAGGTCTCTCATGTGATGTTTGGCGGGATTACCCATCAGCCAGCAATCAATTTGTGTAAGAAGTTGCTGTCCTTAGCACCAAGTAATCTTGAACATGTATTCCTTGCCGATTCAGGCTCCGTTTCCGTAGAAGTCAGCTTAAAAATGGCACTGCAATATTGGCATGCAAAAGGCGAACGCCGACCGAAGTTTCTTACTTTACGACACGGTTATCACGGTGACACCTTTGCGGCCATGTCGGTAACCGATCCTGATAACTCCATGCACTCTCTCTACAAAGGCTTTCTGCCTGAGCATATCTTTGCGGAGTCGCCAACTTGTGGCTTTTGGGATGAGTGGAAGCCAGAAGACCTTGCTGACTTTGAGCACAAGATTGAAACACATCATCAAGAACTCGCTGCGGTGATCCTAGAGCCTATCGTTCAAGGCGCAGGCGGCATGCGTATCTACCATCCAGAGTTTCTCAAAGGTGTGCGTAGGCTTTGTGATAAACACGGTTTGTTATTGATTGCAGATGAAATCGCAACCGGTTTTGGACGCACAGGCAAATTGTTTGCCTGCGAACATGCAGATATTCAACCAGACATTTTGTGTGTCGGGAAAGCACTTACTGGCGGCTACATGACCCTCTCTGCGACCCTCGCGAGCAAACACGTAGCAGACACTGTTTGTGGTGGTGATGCTGGTTGTTTTATGCACGGTCCAACCTTTATGGGGAATCCACTCGCTTGTGCTGTAGCTACTGCAAGTTTGGAATTGATCGAGCAAGGTGATTGGAAGCAACAAACCCAACAAATTGAAACGCTGTTTTCTGAGTTACTACCAAAACTTGAAGAATACGACTTGGTGAAAAACACCCGTTGGTTGGGTGCTATTGGCGTAGTGGAGACGCATCGCCCTGTGAATATGGAAACCATCCAGGCTCTCTTTGTTGAGCACGGTGTTTGGATTCGTCCATTTGGCAAACTGATTTATATGATGCCGCCGTTCATCAGCAAGCCGGAAGATATTGAGAAGCTAGTTAACGCGATTGATGCAGCGTTGCAACGTAAAGACTGCTTCGCTTCATAGTTAAATTCAATACGAAAACGGTTTGAGTATGAGACTCAAACCGTCTCTTTATTTATTAGAACAGTAAAGCTATCGAAGTTGACTGTCTTTACTCGCTCGTCGATGATATGTTGAATTTGTTGGCTGACGCTATCGTCGTTTGCCCACCCTACGGCCACAAGCCCTCCTCGTTACTTGAATGAGAAAAATCTACTTACCGTGTTAAGGTGGATGACTATATCGCCTACAAATAACAAGATAATTAGGGTAAATTCGAAAACACTATTACGATTTGGTAATAATCACTCTGTAATCGATTATTCGGCACTCTCATGGAAAAGCAATGCAAGGTTACTCATACTCCCTTCCTCACATTCAAAATACTGCGTTTGCTCAGGCTCTCTCAAAGTAACACTGAGTATCTTCTCTGCCTCATTAAACTCCTCACTAAAGTACTCACTGACTAATATGACGCGCTCACCAATACTAAATTCCAAAGACTTCTCATCTACCAACGCTCGATGATAATGTTCAACACGATAATCTTGAGGTTTTATCCGCTGTAAAACAGAGCTTTGATTCTCAATGGACTCATTAAAGATAATCCCACCTTTGCCTTGCTCTATAAAAATACTAAAGTTCATAGTTTGGTTCACTGAGCATTCAAAGACTTTTCTGGGCGAGGTGTTAGCAACAGCAAACGTGCTCATCATCGCAACACTTAAACCCAAAGTGACCGCCAATCGTTTCATTACCATTCAGCCAACACTGTAAATAGCGCTTGTTCAGACATACGGGTTAATACATATCCGTGTGAAGATGAATACGAGCCACTGAGTACACTATTCTCTTTCTCAATAACGATATCCTCGATGCCGTCAGCGTTGTAATCACCTTTTGCGGTAACGGTAATAACCTGAAAGCCATCAGTCGAATCGTAATACTCTGCTCTGACTTCACTGATGACCTGAGTTCTTTGGATATGGTCTGCTTCATCCCACGTTGATAGTGTCTTTGCTTTCTCTGCACTTTCGTCAGAAATAACAAAAGCAAGTGCACTTGGAGCGAAATTAGGAAAGGTATCGTCTAACTTAAAGTCTGATATAAATGAGCGCTTAGAGGCAGCTAACTTTGCCATCTCACTCCATGTTTGGCACTGAGTTAAATATGCTTTAAACGCGCCGTATTCATAGGCTTTTGCCGCAGTAAAGCCCGTAGAGTTTGCCGTAGCTAAGTCTTGGCAATTAGATACTAGTTTTTCTTCATCAGATGCACGTTTCAATTCAAGTTCATAGCCCCAATCGAGTGAGTTACGAAGTTGCATATTTTCTTTGGAAGGTTGCGCTATTTCGCGCGCGAAAAAGCGATCGGTTCGCTCACTATCTAAGTATTGAGGCTGAATAAGTTCACTTGCGATAACACTCTTACTAACGAGCAAAGTAAGCGCAAAAATAACAAGCAATGAAAGATGATTTACTGGCATAACGTTTAACAACAAGGGCAAATGATGCCATTAGCTTGTCACGTGAAAAACCGTTTAGAAAAATATCATTTGTCTCGTACTGCTAGATTCTAGGCGAGCTCTTCACTATTGCGTGTGCTAATTACATAACAACGTATTTTCACTCGACGCAGATAACAAAAAACCCAGCACTATGGCTGGGTTTTGGTGTTCTAGTGGCTAATGCATTAACCGATGTGCGTTGCTCCCGCCATGTACTTCTGAAGTACTGTAGGGATTGCAATGCGGCCGTCTGCTTCTTGGTTGTTTTCTAGGATAGCAACCATTGTACGACCCACAGCTAGACCAGAACCGTTTAGCGTGTGTACAAGCTCAGGTTTCTTCTCGCCTTTACGACGGAAACGCGCTTGCATACGACGAGCTTGGAAGTCCCACATGTTAGAACATGAAGAGATTTCACGGTAAGTTTCTTGAGCAGGAACCCAAACTTCTAGGTCATAAGTTTTACGAGCGCCGAAGCCCATATCACCTGTACAAAGAACCACTTTACGGTAAGGAAGCTCTAGAAGTTGTAGAACTTTCTCAGCGTGACCTGTTAGCTCTTCTAGCGCATTCATTGAATCTTCTGGCTTAGTGATTTGTACTAGCTCAACTTTGTCGAACTGGTGCATACGAATCAGACCACGAGTATCACGACCGTATGAACCCGCTTCTGAACGGAAACACGGCGTGTGAGCTGTCATCTTGATTGGTAGATCCGCTTCGTCAGAAATCGTGTCACGAACTAGGTTCGTTACAGGTACTTCTGCCGTAGGGATTAGAGACAGTTTACGTGGCTCTTCGTCGTTTACTTTTTCTGCTAGAGGCTCTGTGTGGAAAAGGTCTTTACCGAACTTAGGAAGCTGACCAGTACCGAATAGGCTGTCAGAGTTTACTAGGTAAGGTACGTACATTTCTGTGTAGCCGTGTTCTTCTGTGTGAAGATCTAGCATGAACTGAGCGATTGCACGGTGTAGACGAGCAAATTGGCCTTTCATCACGATGAAACGTGCGCCAGTGATCTTAACTGCACTTGCGAAGTCTAGACCGCCACCCATTTCACCTAGGTCAACATGGTCTTTTAGTTCGAAGTCGTAAGTCTTAGGCTCACCCCAACGAGAGATTTCGACGTTGTCATTTTCGTCTTTGCCATCTGGCACTTCATCTGCTGGGATGTTTGGTACAGAAAGCGTGAATTCGTCTAGCTGAGCCATTACTTGCTCAAGTTCAACTTTCTTCGCGTCAAGATCGCTACCTAGAGTACCGATTTGTTTCTTGATCTCTTCTGCGCCTTCTTTGTCGCCAGCCGCCATTTTTTGGCCGATTTGTTTGGAGATGGAGTTACGCGTGGATTGTAAATTTTCTACTTCTACTTGAATGGACTTACGTTGTTCTTCAAGTTTACGAATAGTCTCTACGTCTAGCTTAAAGCCACGACGCGCCAGTTTAGCAGCTGTTTCATCCAGCTCTGTACGAAGTAATTTAGAATCCAGCATTGTTAATCCTATGCTTTTTGTTGTGAAATCACGCGCACTTTCCAAGCGTACGCGTTAAAAAAATTTACTGAACAAATGTATCCAAAAACGCCTACTTTTCATAGCGCTTTTGTTGGCTATTTGCGTCTAATTTAGCCAAGTAATCTAACTTTTCGCCGATTTTGGTTTCTAGACCGCGATTTGTTGGCTGATAATACTTACGATCCGCCATTTCTGGTGGCAAATATTGCTCACCGGCTGCATAAGCACCCGGCTCGTCGTGAGCATAACGATACTCTGCTCCATAGCCCATGTCTTTCATCAGACTGGTGGGTGCATTACGCAAGTGATGCGGCACTTCATATTCAGGCAAGTTATGTGCGTCAGTGAGCGCTTGTTTCCAAGCAACATAAACGGCATTACTCTTTGGAGCGCACGCGAGATAAACAATTGCTTGAGCAATCGCACGCTCACCTTCTGCTGGACCAACGCGTGTAAAACAGTCCCACGCGGAGAGTGCAACTTGCATGGCTCTAGGGTCCGCATTGCCGACATCTTCCGATGCTATCGCAAGTAATCGACGGGCAATGTAAAGTGGATCACAACCTGCAGCTATCATACGAGCAGCCCAATACAAAGCGGCATCTGGGTTTGATCCACGAATAGATTTGTGAACCGCAGAGATTAAGTCGTACCAGATATCACCTTTGTTATCAAAGCGAGAGACCTTTTCTCCCGCCACTTCCGCAAGCAACTTAAGCGTGATTTCTTTTTCACCTTGCGCATTGTCTTCTGCCATATCGTATAGCAGCTCAAGGTAGTTAAGAGACATGCGAGCATCACCGTTCACTAGCTCTGCTAAGCGATCTAGAACGTTGTCGGCGAAATTTGCTGGTGTATTACCCAAGCCGCGCTCTTTGTCGTTAATCGCTTGATCAAGCGCCAGCGATATTTCGCTCTGGTCAAGAGAAGTCAACTTGTAAACGCGAGCACGCGAGAGTAATGCGTTGTTTAACTCAAACGAAGGGTTCTCTGTGGTCGCACCGATAAACGTAACCGTACCGTCTTCAATATGCGGTAAAAACGCATCTTGCTGCGATTTGTTAAAGCGATGCACCTCATCCACGAATAAGATAGTGCGGCGACCTGCCATTTTGTTCTCACGCGCTTTGTCGATCGCAGCCCGGATCTCTTTAACGCCAGACGTCACCGCAGATACACGCTCAACTTCGGCGTTGGCATAGTTTGCTGCCACTTCCGCTAATGTCGTTTTACCTGTGCCAGGTGGTCCCCACAAAATCATCGAGTGAATGTGTCCGGCCTCTAGCGCTCGGCGTAGGGGTTTACCCGGACCTAAAATATGCTGCTGTCCAATATACTGTTCGATAGTTTGTGGTCTCATGCGAGCAGCAAGGGGACGAAAATCTTCGTCCCCTGAGAAATCTAACGTGTAATTACTCACTAACAATTAATTCCTTTGGTCATCCACTTCCACGCCATCTGGAATTGTGAATGTAAATCTGTCTACCTTTGGTTTACCAAGCTTAACATTACTAAAAGTAAACAGCCCTTTCTGACCATCTTGCTCAATGACGTTAAAGCCTTTCACTACGCCTTTTGCATCAATATTAATCTGGAATTGGCCTTGAGTAGAGTCAATTGCCGTTGGAATGAGCGTAAACTCATTACCTTTCTGAGAAATCTTATAGTTATCCCAATCGCTTGCTCTATTGCGAGTTAACAGCACAAATGGTGTTTGCTCGGTCGCTTGCTCTTGCCAGTAAATGCTTACTTGTTCAATGAATGGGCTGTAATACCACAACGTCTTACCGTCAGATACTAAAAGGTTTTCATCAGGGAAAGTCGTACTCCAACGGAACAAACTTGGACGAGCGATTTCAACCGTGCCCTCACCTTCCATTACCGTTTCACCTTCAGGGCTGATCACTTGCTGGGAGAAATCGGCACTGAAACCTTCGTTCATTGCGAGACGTTTATTGAGTTCATCTTTGGGAGATGCTGCATTCGCAGCTGAGAAGAAAGAAACGCTTAAAACTAGCGCTGAGAAAAATTTCGCTGAAAATCGTTTTTTCATTCAGATACCTATCAGAGGGTCAAAGACCTAAAGTTACTCACCTCTGTTGGACTGAGGTGAGTAACACAAGTTCATTAATCTTTTGGTGGCGCAGGAGCCAAAACTTCGCGGTTACCGTTGTGACCCGGTGCACTCACGATACCTTGTGCTTCGAGTTGCTCAACAATACGGGCGGCACGGTTGTAACCGATCTTAAATCGGCGCTGAACACCGGAAACCGAACCTCGACGTGATTGAACCACGTGCTCAACGACTTGATCGAAGAGTGGGTCTACATCTTCATCCGCTTCCATTTGCTCGCCTGGCAATAAGCTTTCTGGACTTTGATCTCCACTGATGATCTCTTCAATGTAGTTCGGTTTACCACGCGCTTTCCAGTTGTTTACAACCGCATGAACATCATCATCTGATGCAAATGCACCGTGGACACGAGTTGTATGACTTGAGCCCGGAGGTAGATACAACATATCACCCATACCAAGCAGTGATTCTGCACCACCTTGGTCTAGAATCGTACGGGAGTCTGTTTTAGTCGATACCGTAAACGCAACACGAGTTGGAATATTCGCTTTAATCAGACCAGTGATAACATCCACCGATGGACGCTGAGTCGCAAGAATTAAATGAATACCTGCCGCACGCGCCTTTTGTGCCAAGCGTGCAATCAGTTCTTCTACCTTCTTACCAACCACCATCATCAGGTCAGCAAATTCATCGACAACAACAACGATGTAAGGCAGTTTTTCTAACAATGGCGGTTCCGTATCCATGCTGTCGCCTTCTTGCCAGAATGGGTCATGAATTGGGTGGCCTGCTTCTGCTGCCATCTTCAACTTCTCGTTAAAGCCTTTCACATTACGAACGCCCAATGCCGACATCAACTTATAACGACGTTCCATCTCACCCACACACCAACGTAGAGCGTTTGATGCGTCTTTCATATCAGTCACAACTTCAGAAAGAAGATGAGGGATACCTTCGTAAATAGAAAGCTCTAGCATTTTCGGGTCAATCATGATGAAGCGTACATCTTCTGGGCTAGCTTTATACAGCATGCTCAAAATCATCACGTTCACACCCACCGACTTACCAGAACCTGTTGTACCTGCTACTAGCACGTGAGGCATCTTCGCGAGATCAGCCACAACAGCTTCGCCCGCAATGTCTTGACCTAACACAACCGTTGTTGGTGACGTTGCTTGCTCAAACTGAGGACTACTGATTACATCAGATAAATAGACCGTCTGACGACTCATGTTTGGCAGTTCCAAACCAATGTAAGGCTTGCCAGGGATAACTTCTACAACACGTACCGCCATCGCAGACAAGGCACGCGCTAAGTCAGTTGAAAGACCGGAAATACGGCTTACTTTTACCCCCGGCGCCAAATCAAGCTCGAAGCGAGTGATCACTGGACCAGGATAAATCCCCACCACGTCGGCTTTGATTTTGTAGTCCGCTAGCTTGCTCTCAACCAATCGAGCGACCTGCTCTAGAGCATCACGGTCGATAAAGTTTTCGCGTTTTTCTGGATGGTAAAGCAACTCGAGCGTTGGAAGTGGTTCTTCTGGAACAGGCAAGTTTTCTTCTTTCTGTACCAAAAATGGGTTCTGTGTCGCTGCTACTTTGGCTTGCGCACTAGAAACCATGTCTTGGAATGCCGCTACATCTTCGTCGCCGTCTTGAACCTCTTCAACCTCCGCTTTTTGAAGTGCAGGTTCAAATGTTGTTGAAGGTGTTGCCACTTGCTGATGAGGTGTTGCTGGAGCTGGCTGTACTTGTTGTACAGACTGTGACTCCACTTCGTCTTCATCGTCTAACACGTCTAAATCAGAGATCGTAGGTTCAATGTGTTGACTCGATTCTGTTTGCTCCGTGATGCTATCTAGCGCAGCGGAATCAATTACAGGCTCTTCATGCACAGGATGCTCAATACTTGGCTGCTGTACTTGCTCTGCTTCAAATTGTTCGTACTCCGCATAATCTGGTTCAACACTGATCGGTTCTTCTGTAGCTGTATGTTGCTCTACATAGGAAGAGTAAGTGTCTGCAAATGATGGGGCTACCTGTTCTTCAGTTCCCCAGTCATCTGCTTGTTGCGCTGCAGCTTCAAGCTCTTCTATCGTGACATTCAGCTGCTTGGTACGCTCCAGAAGCGGATCAACGTTATCAGTATTCACCGCATGGACAGGTTGCGTTTGGTGCTCAGGTTGAGCATAAACTGGCGCAGCATTAACCGTAGCCTTGCGTTGTGGTGGCGTTGGTTCCACCATCATTTGTTCCGCTGACTTCTCAGGTTTAGCTTGCGGCATATAAATAGGATACTCATGTACAGGCGGCGATTCTTTCGGCTCATCGACATCGAACGCCGTTAAATGAGGAAGCGGCTCATCATCAATGTCATGGTCTACGTTATGTCTAGGCGTAGAGACTTTATCTTCCACGAACTCATCTAGCTGAGGTTCTAAAACTTCTTGCTCAGAGCCTCTTATCTTATTTGCAAGCGCCGCAATTAGTGCTAATGCACGATCTCCAAGCCACTCAACGATGTTAAGCCATGAGATGCCAGTAAAGAGAGTAAAACCCGCTCCCCATAAGAACAGCAGTACCAATGTCGTGCCAAGTACATTCAATGTAGGTAAAGCTAGGCTAGACAACACGTCCCCGACGACACCACCGGACGAGAAATACCAAATATCGTCAAAATTAATATCGGCAAGACCGCAACTGGTCATAATAAGGACGACAAGACCGAGCAGCCTTGTACCCCATAGCATGAAATCAATTGGCTCATCTTCTCCTCGTTTACGGCAAATCACCCATGCAGCCGCCGCTAGCAAGAAAGGGATTGGGTAAGCGAGAGAGCCAAATGTGAAGAATAGTGTGTCCGCAAGCCAAGCGCCGAAAAGGCCACCAGCATTGTCGATCTTCCCTCCCCATGCGGTTTGGGACCAGGAAGGATCGGCCGGACTGAAGGTAAATAGTGCAACCGCAAGCAATACCGAGCTAAGAACGCCAACGATAAAGCAGCACTCTTTTAAGCGTTGGAAGCCATTTAAGCGTGAAGACTGGGGCTCTTCACTGGTTTTGATAATGGTTTCGACTTTCTTTGCGTTCTCTTTGAACATAAATCAACTTGAATATGGAAATGAAATAGGAAATTGCAAAACATTCCGAGCGGCATCAAGCCGCTCGGTAAATTGATTTAACCATATCAAAGAGAAAAACCCAATTACTCTCTGGCGAAAGCGGAAGCATATACCGCTTTCTTTGCAAGAAATTAACGAGTTTTGATCACAAGCTGGTTAGATTGTTTCACTTCTTCCATTACAACGTATGTGCGAGTGTCATTTACGCCAGGTAGGCGTAGTAACGTATCGCCCAATAGTCGGCGGTAAGCACCCATATCTGATACACGGGTTTTTAGAAGATAGTCAAAGTCACCTGATACAAGATGACACTCTTGTATGTCGTCTAGCTTTTGAACAGCTGAGTTAAACTGCTCAAATACATCCGGCGCACCACGGTTTAGTGTAATCTCAACGAATACTAATAGTGACGCATCCAGGAACTGCGGATTCAATAATGCAGTGTATCCTGTGATGTAACCCTGACGCTCTAAGCGACGTACACGCTCCAAACATGGCGTTGGAGAAAGTCCCACACGTTTTGAAAGCTCAACGTTTGAAATACGACCGTCTTTCTGCAGTTCATTAAGAATGTTGCGGTCGATACGGTCTAGTTCCTTGGACGGCTTTTTATAGTTGTCTGCCATTTTTTATTCCACCTTATTACTTCCTTGCAAAAAAATATACTACAACTTTTTAATATTTGGTGCCAAATTTTACAAATCTATAACTATACTAGTTATTAATTCGACAATAACACCCTACAAACAGTTAATACAACCATTATAGAAAGAGGATACAGGATGATCATTGGCGTACCTAAGGAAATCAAGAACCACGAATATCGTGTTGGTATGATCCCAGCAAGCGTGAGAGAACTCATCTCACATGGTCACCAAGTTTTAGTTGAGACCAATGCAGGTGCCGGCATTGGTTTTTCAGACGATGATTACATCGCTGTCGGCGCATCCATTCTCCCTCATGCTGCAGACGTATTCGCGCAAGCAGACATGATTGTAAAAGTAAAAGAACCCCAAGCAGTAGAGAGAGCAATGCTCCGCGAAGGGCAAATTTTATTTACTTATTTACACCTAGCACCAGATTTTCCACAAACTGATGAGCTAATCAAGAGCAAAGCTGTCTGTATAGCCTATGAGACTGTAACAGATAATATGGGTCGTTTGCCACTGTTAGCACCAATGTCAGAAGTGGCAGGTCGGATGTCTATCCAAGCTGGCGCGCAAACATTGGAAAAATCACACGGCGGTCGTGGTCTGCTACTAGGTGGCGTACCTGGTGTTGAGCCAGCGAAAGTCGTCATCGTTGGTGGTGGTGTTGTTGGTGCAAACGCAGCTCGTATGGCTGTTGGTCTTCGCGCTGACGTAACCATTCTAGACCGTAACGTAGATACACTTCGTAAGCTTGACGAAGAATTCCAAGGTCGCGCTAAAGTGGTTTATTCTACTGAAGACGCTATCGAGAAGCATGTTCTAGAAGCTGACCTTGTTATCGGTGCCGTTCTAATTCCTGGAGCAGCAGCGCCTAAGCTGGTAACAAAAGAGCACATTGCTAAGATGAAACCTGGTGCGGCAGTGGTTGACGTGGCTATTGACCAAGGTGGCTGTTTCGAGACATCTCACGCAACAACCCACGCAGATCCAACTTACATCGTGGATGAAGTGGTTCACTACTGCGTAGCAAATATGCCTGGTGCGGTTGCACGTACTTCAACTTTCGCATTGAACAATGCAACACTCCCTTACATTGTGAAACTCGCAAACAAAGGCTACCGTGAGGCACTTCTAGAAGACAAAGGCTTCCTTGAAGGTCTAAACGTTATTCACGGAAAAGTAACATGTAAAGAAGTAGCAGAAAGCTTTGACTTGGAATACGTTGAACCAACTCAAGCTATCGCTATGTTCAATTAATGACAAAATAAAACACAACTTGTCACGTTTTGTTTACAAAAGCCCACGCATAAGTGGGCTTTTTCATATAGAGCGTTTAGCTATAAAAAATAACTAATTCTTATATGCGCAAATTAAAATATTTCTAGGTGTAACTGATTTAGGGCAAAACTCTGACAATCTAACACGATAACCACGTTCTTCAAGATAAAGTGCTTTGTCCAATGCGAGCCAGATCTCCAATGGACGTTGAAAAACCAGTTGCACTAAGCTCATTCTCTCCATTTGCCAGAAGCGTTGTTCGCTTAACTTTTCAAAATGATCGAAATCGATTTCTTGAGAAAGAAGGATACCTTTCTCCTCCGCCGCCCAGCGACACAAAGATTCAAAGCCTTCACTTAATTGCGACTTACGAATACTGGGGACAGGTTGGTACTCTGCCATGCCTAACGCTCGTCGAGTAATCAAATCGAAGCCAAGACGAAACACCATTTCCTGCTGACGATGGCGACGTACACGCTCTCCCCCTGTCACCGTTTGCTGTAACGGGATACGCAGTTCTTGCTTAGACAATGAGAGAGAAGAAACCCTCCCCGGTTTCGACATCGGCTGGTATTGTTCCGACTGAATCAAGTGATAACAACAAGGTGAGATGGTCATCGCAGCAATCCCATTCTCACTGCCGTACTGCATTAGACGAACATGGAGGTCACCACACGCATGCAATGCCACTGCGTGTTGCGTTGGCTTGAATACCGCTTTTGCTTTGCTATCGAACGCGTCACCTTGAATAAACGTCATTTTCCAATGGTGTTCATTCGCAGCTTGTTGCCCCGAATCACACAGTACTTGTTGATATTCGAAACTGGTCACAGGCTGATCGGTTTGTGTTGCCAGGATTCGTCCTAAATAACCTTTCCCTGAACACCACTCTAACCATTCTTCGCCACAGTGTTGTTGAATTGCAGCTTCACCCATCGAGCTGATTTGCTCCAGCTTACGTCCGGGAATGCCGTTGTCTAAACCACGAGCAAGTGCCAAACCATTTAAGGTTAAAGCCTCTAAACGCGTGTGATAAGCGAGTTGTTCGAGTTGAGGCACGAACGCGCTTATCGCTTTTAAGGCGAGTTCAGGTTCCGCTTTATACTCTTCGATTTGAGAGGGAGAAAGAGACACTAACCACTGGCACAACTGAGGGTGTTGCTCTTGCCAAGGTAATGAGGTGTGAATGCTACTTTTAAATGGTTCAAACCGCCATAGCGATTCGTTTTCCAATAAGCAGTCATTAATAAATTGAAATTGCGTTTTCATAACTCCCCCCTACAACGAGCGCATTGTAGAGGGAATCGAAACATCAATGAAGTGTTATCTCACCGGGAGCTCGATGTCTTTAAACATCTCTTCGATTTCTGCATTAGATTTCAACGAAATCGCCTGCTCTACCACTGGGCGAGTTAAATGAGGAGCAAAGCGTTCCATAAAATCGAACATGTATGAGCGCAGGAATGTACCGCGACGGAAGCCAATACTTGTCGTACTAGCCCCGAATAAATGGCTCGCATCTATTGCGACTAAATCGCTGTCCTGCTCTTCATCCACAGCCATGCTCGCAATCACACCAACACCAATACCCATGCGAACATACGTTTTAATAACGTCCGCATCAGTTGCAGTGAACACCACTCTCGGGGTTAAACCTTCACGATTAAATGCGGTATCTAACTCTGAACGGCCCGTAAAACCAAACACATAAGTGACCAATGGATAAGCGGCAAGATCGCTGATCGTTACCTTATCTTTCTTCGCTAATGGATGATCTTTAGGCACGACAATTGAACGGTTCCAGTGATAACAAGGCAGCATGATGGCATCTTGATATAAGTGAAGCGCTTCTGTCGCAATCGCAAAGTTCGCCGTACCTTTAGCAATTGCCTCAGACATTTGTGACGGCGTACCTTGATGCATGTGTAATGACACTTTTGGGTAGCGAGAAGTGAAACCTTTGATGACATCCGGCAAAGCATAACGCGCTTGCGTATGTGTCGTGGTGATATTCAGCGTCCCCATTTCTGGGTGGGTGTGCTCCCCTGCTACAGCTTTGATACTTTCTACACGAGCGAGAATTTCTTGAGAGATACGTACAATTTCTTCACCAGCAGGTGTCACCTGTGTTAAGTGCTTACCGCTACGTTCAAAAATCTGAATGCCTAACTCATCTTCCAGCAACCGAACCTGTTTACTGATACCTGGCTGAGAGGTATACAAGCTTTCTGCCGTCGCGGATACATTCAGATTATGGTTTACAACCTCAACAATATACTTCAGCTGCTGCAGTTTCATCGTAATCCCTTACTTGTTCATGAGATAATTTATTGGCCACTCGGACGAGCGATATAATAATTAGTTATAACGCGTTCAAATCGAAATGAACAGTAATTTCTAACTTATACCTCAATCACATACTGATAATCCTCAACATAGAAACAATATGCACAAAGTTGAGCCAATAAATGACTGAATTTCTATGATGTGACTTCTATCAGTAGCTAAAACGTGGGAGAGACAAAATAATCAAACAAATAGGGTGCCGAGTAAGATAAGATTCATGTATTCTTTAACGCTAGCCGTAGAAAAGTAAAGCAGACGCAAAGATATGAATATTGGTTTAATAATCGCTTTGGTAGCCATCCTACTGGTGTTGATCCTAGGCTATAACATTATGTTGCAGTATAAGGTCAAGGTAGAGACTGCGAAAAGACAGGAGTCCGCACGCTATGTTGCCTTGATTGATGGCACTGAAGAGTTGATTGGTCATGCGCACCATATCCCTTTTAGCAAGGAGCTGTTGCTATGTCTAAACAATCGTATTCTTGACGCGCTAGAAAGCATGCATGAGCTTGACCCGAAGAATAAGCAGCTTGCTCAACGTATCGAAAACATGAAGCAACAGATTGAGCAACTGAAAGAGAATGGTCCCACTGGCGAGAGTACCACGTTCAAAATGCCGAGCAGTGATAAACAAGCCATCGTCATGCTTAAGTTGGTGAAACGCCTCCGCGATACTATCCGTAACGAACACAATAAAGGCCGTATCGACACCCAGACTTATGTCGCTGAAAATGCGCGTTTAGAAACGATGCAGATTCGTATCAACATCGAAAACGTCATTAAAAGAGCAAACGACTCTATTGCTCGAGGTCAACCTGGCACAGCACTTCAACTGCTACGCAAAGGTATCGATGCATTGAGTACAAAGAGCGATCCCTACTCGATTCAAGCGAAACAGAAGCTTGAAGACATGTTGGGCGACCTAGATAAAAAACGCCAAGATAAAAGTGATGCTGAAATGCAGCAGATCGCCGATAAAGAGCGCGACAATGACATGGAAGCACTCTTCGGCGAGAAGAAAAAGTGGTAACATTCACTTAAGGTCAATAAAGGCTGCAATCGCAGCCTTTTTTCTATCCGTAAGATAACGGATATGCCCAATTAGAATGTGAAGTACTAAAACTAAAATGATGAATCTAGACGCCTATCAAGATCTTCTTGCTCCCATTAACCAATTTCTGCAATGCAGCACACCTGATGAATGGGTAGAGGAAGCAAAGAAACCAGAAAACCTTCAAACCATTTTATTAGACCACCTACTGTGTGAGCTAAAAGCTGGCCAATCTGCGATGTTTTTAATTCGTAAGTATGCCGTTGACCAATCCAGTTCACATGCTCTGCTTGACTGGTTTAAACCCTATGAAGATTTTGCTTATCGCAATGTAGGCTCACTAGAAACGTTAAAAGGTAAGAGCAATATTTCCAAAGCGATCATGGCTAAGTCCAACTCACCTTACAGCCAAGATTTGATCGATAAAATGGTGCTTTTGATTAAAGAGGAGTTACACCACTTTTATCAGGTTTTAGAGATCATGGAAAGTCGTGGAATTGAGTATAAAAATATTCCAGCAAGTCGCTATGCTAAAGGGCTCATTTCGCATATGAAGACTCATGAACCGGAAACGCTGGTCGATAAGCTCATCATTGGTGCGTACATCGAAGCCCGATCTTGTGAGCGTTTTGCCAAACTAGCACCACATATGGATGACGATATCGCAAAATTCTACGTTTCTTTACTGCGCTCAGAAGCACGCCACTATCAAGATTATCTTGTATTGGCAGAGCAAATCGCGGGCAAAGACATCAGCGAACGCATAGCCTATTTTGGTCGAGTTGAGGCGGATTTAATTTCTACGCCAGATACAGATTTTAAGTTCCATAGTGGTATTCCAGCCTAGCGAGCATATTCTCCCAAGATTGAGCATGCTCTGAACTTATTTATATAGACAGAGAATAAATAAGCCGGACATTTCGTCCGGCTTATTTTTTGTAGCAATGAGGTTAGGAATAAAGCTGAAACACAACAACTAGAGCTGGAATGAACCCATTCGAGTTTTCAAGTTGTGCGCTAGGCTACTGATCTGCTGGCAAGCTACAGCCGTTTGCGAAGCTCCCTCAGCCATCTCTGTTGAAGCACTATTAATATGCTCCACACTTCGATTCAGTTCTTCGGATACAGAATTCTGCTCGCTGCACGCCGTTGCGATTTGTGTGCTCATTTGCGCTATGTTATCGACAGAATGTTCAATTTCTTTTATCTGGCTATCAGCGTCATTGACTTGCTCAACACACTGAGAAATCCCCTCCTGACAATCACGGCTTGAATGCCCTATTTTGCTGCTGCTCTCTTGTAGTTGATTAACAATTTCCACAATTTGTGAAGTGGAGTCTTGAGTGCGTTGCGCCAGAGAACGAACCTCATCTGCCACAACAGCAAACCCACGTCCTTGTTCACCAGCCCGAGCGGCTTCAATTGCGGCGTTCAGTGCTAACAAGTTTGTTTGCTCCGCAATCCCGCGGATCACATCTACGACCACATTGATATTGTTTGAGCTAGATTCAAGCTCACGTGCCAGTTCATCTGACTCTTGGATCGTATGTGATACACGCTCAATTACTGCGATAGTTTGTTGTAACGTCGCCGTTCCTTGCTTTGCCACTTCCGTTGCCGAGTAAGCGGAGGTCGCGCCAACTTCGGTATTTTGTGCCACTTCACTTACAGCAGCTTGCATTTCTGTCATCGCAGAAGCCACCGAGCTAAGTTCAATTTGTTGATTTTGCATACCAGAAGCGGTCTGAGAAGAAATAGCACTCACCTCCTCTACTGCTGCCGTTAGCTGAATCGTTGAGTCATTAATCTCAGAAACCAGCGAATGTAAGTTTGTTTGCATACCGACAAGCTCTTTGAGCAACGTTCCTAACTCGTCTTTGCTCAATTCACTTTCGTCGATTTGATTATTCAATTGACCCTTGGCGATTTTAGAAGCGAATTCCAATGCTCGATCAACAGGCCCGCAAATGACTCGAGAAAGCAGCATGGCAGACATTACCATGACCAATGCGACGACGAGCGCACCAACAGCAGCGCTGTATTGTGTAAATGCCGCTTCATTTTGTACTTCTTCGCCAATCAAATTCACCAACTCATCGTTCAACGCGAGGGTATCATCTAAGCTGCTCAACGCTTTTGAGTAGGTATCGAAACTCGATAAAATCACATCATTTGCACTTTCAGCATCACCTTGGCTTAGCAGTGCGTTGTAAGTCTTCGTTTCCTTGATGTATTGATTCCAGGTTTCTTTAAAAACGTTAAAAGACTGCGTTTCACGCTGATTAAGGTCGAGCTTTTCGTATTCTGCAATACCAGCCTGCACATCAGAACGCCATTGGTCTAGGCCTTTTAACCACTCACCAATTTGGGGGTGATTTGCGTTTGGCAATAAAGAGAACTCATCTTTGCGCACTTTAGTAATATCAACTTGGATACCTTTCAAAATCGCAACAGAAGGTAAGCTTTTATCTGTTAGCACTGAGATGTCTTTATTCAGTGTTAACAAACCTTGTACCAACATTACTGACACTAAACCAAACACGGCAAAAACGGTTAAATAACTAACCGATATTTTCTTTACGACACTTAAGTCTTTAATACGCATGCACTTTCTCCCTGCAGCCTTTCCAAACCTCTCACTTAAGTGAAAGCTTAACCTCTAAAACACACTGTTTTTTGCGCTCGATATCATTGAGCGCTCTTATATACATCGGCCTGAGAGATCAAATCTTGACCAGTAATTGATATTTTTATCACGTGCTATTTTAGAGATAGGCTCGCATGCTCCGTATTGTGTCTACATTTTTTTATGAGCGCTTCCCGGCGCAACTCTAAGATCTCATCGATGAGTTTTTCTTTAGCGTTGATGCCAAAGTGCTGGGCATAATTTTTGACTTTTTCAATCTCATTAGGCTGTAAGCGGTATACCTCTTTCTTTAAACGAGCTTCTGCTTCGCTTCTAATCAAACCTTGGTCTTGTAGTAATTTAATTATGGTTTCATCGATTGGATTTACTGCTCTAGCCATGGTGCTCCATCTATCAATTTAAGTTCTAGCCATGTGGCTGGATGAATGACGCCGCACAACTTATAGAGCGAAGATGACAACTTGATTGCAGTGAGTACGATTCGTTAACCATCGCTATTATTTACAGCCGCTTAAACAACCATTAACTCTCTACCCCGACTCCTCACCATTGAATAAAGATCACATTCTGATAACAATTTTCAGTACTGGCTTCGATGTCATCCATATTTAACGTGCAAGTAATATTTATAAACAAGAATGATTGCTCTAGTTCAAATGATGGAAAAATAAGATGAAATTATCGCAGTGGGGTCTTTTATTAAGTGGCTTGGTGACATTGCCAAGCATTGCAGATACAGATGTTTATCTAACCAATAATTCTGATCAGCCTTTAACTATTCAAGTAAAGCACGAAGGCAGTGATTTACTTCAATACGGAGAAGAGTGGCAGCAACATGTACAAGTACTTGGTCCGTGGGAAACCAAACCTGTATTGAGCTTCAATCGTTGGGAAGGCGTGAAATCAAACCAAACTTACCGTTTTGAAACTGTGGTTTCTAGCCCTAAAGGTGAAAGCATAACACTCAATCAGGTCATGGAAGGTCATTGGTATAATTCAACCATTGAATATGGCTTATCGGCGGCCGATGTCGATTTATCTCTTAAAGATGATCGTAATATTCATCGTGCCAACACTAACGCTTTTGGCATCCGAGAAACCGAACTGGCATTTAAGTCAGACAGTACCGCTCGATACGACGATCTTTATTACACCATCACACCAAGCAAAGTAAATGAATCTGTCGATAACGAAGAACAAAACCTTAAGTTGATGACATACAACATCTGGGCTCTTACGGCTATTGCATCGCACATCGGTGATCGTTACGAACTGATTCCTCAATACGTCAAAGGTTATGATGTATTAGCGCTGCAAGAAGTGTTTGCAAGCGGTCGTGAAGCATTCCTACGTGAGTTAGCTAAGGAATATCCGTACCAAACTAAGATGTTAGATAAAGAAGGCGTTAATATTCATGATGGTGGGGTGATCATTGTCAGTCGCTATCCTATCGTGAATGAAGCGCAATATGTCTTCCCCGACTGCTCTGGCACAGACTGCTTTGCCGACAAAGGCGTGAATTATGCGGAAATTATTAAAGGTGGTCAGGCTTACCATGTGTTTGCTACCCATACCGCATCTTTCGATACAGACACCGCTCGCGAGTATCGTCAGCGCCAGTTCAAACAAATCCGCGCACTCGCTAAATCTCTCAACATTCCTTCAAGCGAAACTGTGGTATACAGCGGCGACTTTAACGTAAACAAAAGAAAGTTCCCTGGTGACTACCAACAAATGATCGCCAACTTAAGCGCCATCGAACCTCAGTATTCAGGTTACACGGAGTCAACCTTTGATCCCCGTATCAATAACTTCGCAGGTGAAGCGTTATCAGGCGGCGAAAACGTGGAATACCTTGACTATGTCATGGTGAGTAGCGAATACGGTGTGAAATCATTCAATGACAACCGTGTGGACGTGCCGCGTACAACTTCAGAAAGTTTATGGAAACACTACAACCTTTCTGACCATTTCCCAGTTAGCGCAACAATCAAGCCATGAAGAAAATCGCGTTGATAATCATGTCCGCCATTATGGCGGGCATGATGTTTTTAACTTTCAGTCAAGATGGGCAGCAAGAAGCGGCCGTGTCCGCTTCTGCTCCAAAGGCAAAAAATAAGAACGGCCCTAGTACATCACTAAAAACAAGCAATATCGCTCCCAGTGCAGATGCTTCACCACAGACCGCAGAGCTCCCTTCTGCGACTCAAATAACGACTGAGAGACTAACTCTGCTCAAAGGGAGAGAACTCGTCGCAGAGCTTGAGTCATTTTGGCATGAGTGCATGTCGAACCGCGACTGTGAGGAACAGTTAGCCTTGCTCGAGCCTTATTTATCTTCAGCAAGATTTCAACTTTTGGCGAGCTACCATCAACTCAACAGTCAATGGCAAGAAAGTGTGGGTAATTTGTTGTTTGATGAGCAACAACCACTAGCCTCACGTATTGCACAACTTAAAGCCGAGGCAAGAGGCATTTGGGGCGAGTTGGCTGATGTTATTTTCGCGGATGAGTTCGCCCTATACGATTTCAATTTAGAGGCCCAACAGCTCAACACGCAAAGTCCAGAAAGCTTTTTGCAAGCTTTCGAGCAACTCGTCATAGACTGGCAAGAAAATGCAGAGGCTATCGGGCTTACAAACGACCAAGCAAAATATGAGCGTGCAGTCGCCCTGATACCCAATAGCATGAGCTTTCCAGATCGCCAAACTATCATCGCAGAGCTGGAAAAAACTTACTTAACGAAGGACGAAAGCGAAGAGATTCACGATCGTCAGCAACAAATTGCCGAGCAAAAAGAGCAAGTCAGAGATTACCAACAAGCATTGCAACAACTTGAGTCCAGACTCAGAAAAGAGAGAGCCACCAGCCATGCTAGTTTATCAGAACCGGAATGGCACAGTTATTACCAACAAGAAATAGCGGATTTTCGCCGCGAGTTCTTTTCTTCTTAAACGTCAGCTTTCATTGATGGGAATTGAAAGTCCAAAAGGCACGTTACGAATAAACAGCCGTGCCTTTTATTCAGAACCCTGCTTTTTAATTCAGAACAAATTCAAACCAAATACATCTTTCACATCAAATAGCACTTGTTCAGTTTTCTCACGAGAACGCTGACTACCTTGTTTTAAAATATCAATCAGCTGTGCTTTGTCATTTAGATACATGGCACGCTTTTCTCGAATAGGACGAAGCATCTCTTGTAGGCATTCTTCTAACACTTTCTTGGTCAAACCATCACCTAACCCACCTCGTCGATAATGCTCTTTTAGCTGTTCGATATAATCTTTATCAGGGTGAAAGGCATCGAGGTAGGTAAATACGATATTACCTTCGACTTGGCCAGGGTCCTCAATTTTCAGGTGATTGGGGTCGGTATACATAGATTTCACCGCCGCAGAAATCTCCTTTTCAGACGCCCCTAGGTTGATTGCATTCCCCATGCTTTTAGACATCTTATTTTTGCCATCAGTACTCGGCAAACGAGGTGCATCACTAAGTAAAGGACGGCACTCTTTAAGAACATCTTTTCCACCCAGGTGGTTTATTTTTCTTACGATTTCATTAGTTTGCTCCAACATCGGCAGTTGGTCATCACCTACCGGAACCAACGTCGCGTGGAACCCCGTAATATCGGCAGCTTGAGAAATTGGATACGTTAAAAAGCCAGCAGGAATAGAGCGTTCAAAGCCTTTACTCTGTATCTCATTTTTAACCGTGGGATTACGCTCTAAACGCGCAATAGAGACAAGATTGCTGTAATACATAGTTAACTCAGCTAACGCTGGTATTTGAGACTGCAACGTGATCGTAGTTTGAGCGGGGTTGATACCAACAGCCAAATAATCTGCAACGACATTGAGAATATTAGAGGATACCTTTGATGGGTTATGCGCGTTATCCGTCAAACCTTGCATATCTGCGACTAAGATCGTTTGCTCATGCTCCGTTTGCAATTTGACTCGTTGTTGCAATGAACCGACATAGTGCCCGAGGTGTAACGGACCTGTCGCTCGATCGCCGGTCAGGATAATTTCATGCTGTGATGTACTTTGAATGGTGTTCATATTTATCTCCAAGTATTTAATAGATCGCTACTGGAGATAAAAAGATCAAACACTCTTAGCTACCATCCAGCAGCTTAAGAATGTAAGTATTCCGCGCCGCTCTATTTAGAGCGCCACCAAGAGAAGGTTGTTGATGAAGGGCTAACGTGTATTTTCATGTTTTCAAACTAACAGTACATCAAGCTGAACTCAATCTGTTTTTGTATTGAATTAGCGTAAGTATTCAAAGAGCCTACAGAAACGATTACATTGGTAAAGACATCGCAATGACTAAAGCTGCACCAAACACCGAACCTGAGACAAATGCACAAAGTACGGTTTTGTTGTGTTTCCTTTTCATCGATGAACTCCTATCCATAACCACAATGACCAACCCTTTTATTTAATACGCATGTGGATGCATCACGATAAGTAGTAAACCAACATATCGCGCATAGAACCAGTACAGCTTTGTTAAACTGGGACCTCGTCCATAACTTGGAATGCAAATGGTTCTGGAAACAACAAAAGAGGAAAATTTCATCACTTTTCTGTCCTGTCTCCCAGAGTTTATGGCTTAATAGACAGCAGGAATATTTTTCTTTTGCTGCGGGTACTTACATGGAAGCTGTTCTACATCAGTTGCAATTCTCTTTGTCGATAACCGGCCCTATCTGCTTAATGTTAATACTTGGCGTGATGTTCAAACGCATAGGGCTGATCAACGATAATTTTATCGAAGTAGGCTCCAAACTGGTGTTTCAAGTTACGCTACCTGCGATGTTATTTGTCAGTATTGTGGCTTCAGAACACGATTTTTCCGCGGCGAGTGGCTTTGTCAATTTCGGCGTCATCGCTAGCATTTCGTTTTTCATTTTCACCTACCTTTCGGTCAAGCTTCTGTTCAAAGCATCGCCTGACCAAGGTGTTCTTATCCAGGGTGGGTTTCGAGCAAACACAGGTATTATTGGCATCGCTTACGTTGCCAATGCGTATGGTTCTCAAGGTGTGGCGTTAGCAGCGCTTTATGTCGCGGTCACCACGTTTATTTACAACGTCCAAGCGGTAATTTGCTTATCTCCCAAAGGCGCAACTTCTGTCCCACAAGCCGCAAAAATGATGGGCCGAACACTGACGAGGAATCCACTGATAATCTCAATCGTCCTAGGGATGGCTTTCTATTTGCTCTCTATTCCAGTGCCGAATGTTGTTATTGATGCAGGGGACTACTTGTCCAAAATGACATTACCTTTAGCGCTGTTGTGTACGGGCGGCTCACTCGATTTTAGCTTGATGAGAAAAGAGAAAGGTCCATCTTGGTTTGCAAGCAGTTACAAGCTCATCGTGGCACCCGTAATGATCACTATTGGTGCTTACTTAGTAGGTTTTCGAGGAATTGAGTTAGGTATTCTTTTCTTTATGAACGCTTCCCCAGTGGCAGCAGCCAGTTATGTCATGGCACGTTCGATGGGAGGCAATGCCACATTAGCCGCAAATATCATCGCACTCACTACGGTACTTTCTACCGTCACGTGTACGTTGGGCATTCTATTTCTTAAGTTTTACGACTTAATATAATTGCTCACCAATACAGTAAAGGCGCGCTAGATAGCATTAAGATAAGCTACTGGTCGTGATTTGCAAAAGTAAGCTTTCTTACCAAACGAAAAAACTCACTCGCTTCTGATTCAGACAAACAAGCAAAAAATTCTTTCTGTAAATTCGTCATGATTTGATGCACTTGCTTTAAAGCGTTTGCCCCCTCTTTTGTCATGCTGAGCATTTTGAGACGCTGATTCGATTTACTTTTAGAAACTTGAACAAACCCTCGCTTTTCCAAATTATCCACCATTCGCTTTGCTACACTTCGCTCAGTTCGAACCGCGTCAGCCAACGCTTGCTGACTCATGGGTTGAAACTCTTCCAAAGCGGCCAGTGCACTTGCCATCTCGAGTGTCATTAAATTTTGCCGAGAGAGCTCAGCTTGAGCACGGTTGCGATACATTCGCTGCATCACACCGCAGACAAACATAGGGCTTTGATCCAAAACGGAAATTGGGGAGATTTTCTGATCTTTCATCGTCGTTTGTTCTTCTTTAGGTTTTCATTCGGTCGGAAGGAGTAAGCAGATTCTGCATAAGGCAAAACGCTCCCCCTTCAAGTTTGCGTCAAAGACGGTAACCACCAAGTGAAAACATAAAATAAAGAGCGCCGAAGCGCCCTTTTATCGTGTTTATTATCACCAGTATAACTTAGTTACAGCAACCAAGTCTTACTCGCTTTGCTGAGCCGGTTTAGGATTAGTCTCAGACAACTCTGCCTCCGATTCTTTTCTCGCACGTCGATCAAACAATCGCTCAACCACCACAAAGAAGATTGGCACAAAGAATATACCTAAGATCGTCGCACTGATCATGCCACCAAGTACACCAGTACCTACCGCATTTTGACCTGCTGAGCCCACGCCAGAGCTGATAGCAAGCGGTACTACACCTAGACCAAAGGCAAGCGATGTCATAATAATTGGGCGCAGACGAACACGAACGGCATGCAGGGTTGCTTCGATAAGGCCAGCACCTTTCTCGTAGTAATCTTTCGCAAACTCAACAATCAGAATGGCGTTTTTAGTTGCCAAGCCGACCGTCGTTAATAAGCTCACCTGGAAGAATACATCGTTGTCCATACTTCGCGTCATTACCGCGAGCACAGCACCAAGCACACCAAGAGGCACAACTAACACCACGGCGAAAGGTACTGACCAACTTTCATACAAAGCGGCGAGAACTAAGAATACGACGAGGATAGACAGCGCATATAACATTGGCGCTTGGTTTCCGGAAAGGCGCTCTTCATACGAAATACCATTCCAGTTCACCGTGAAGCCTTCTGGTAGCTTTTCTACCATTGCTTCAATTTCTGCCATAGCTTCACCAGTACTGACGCCAGGAGCTGCGCCGCCTTGGATATTCATCGCTGGCAAACCATCAAAACGCTGCAAAAGAGGTGAACCATACGTCCACTCTCCGCTCGCAAAGGCAGAGAAAGGCACCATCTCACCTTTTGAGTTGCGCACGTACCACGAATCGAAGTCTTTTGGCTGCATACGGTATTCCGCATCACTTTGCATCATGACTTTTTTCACTCGACCGCGATCAATATAGTCGTTAATGTACGCCCCGCCCCATGCCGCTGACAGGATTTGGTTGACGTCATTAATGCTAACATCCAGAGCACGCAGTTTAACGTGGTCAATGTTCACTTTGTACATTGGCGCATCTGCTTGGCCGTTCGGACGAACACCGACAAGTTTCGGGTTTTGTGCAGCCATGCCAAGCAGTTGACCTTGCGCAGCGACTAATGCGTCGTGACCTTTGTTCAACGAATCTTGAAGATAGAAATCAAAGCCTGTCGAGTTACCCAATTCTTGAATCGCAGGAGGTGCAAATGCAAAGACCAGTGCTTCTTTGATGGTTGAGAAGTACCCCATCGCTCGACCCGTAATGGAAGCTGCATCAGCACCCGGCGCTTCACGCTCTGACCAATCTTTCAGACCGATAAATGCCATCCCCATGTTTTGGCCTTGGCCTGCAAAACTAAAGCCCGCAACGGAGAAGACGGATTTCACGTTGTCTTTCTCATCCACAAGGTAAAAGTCGCGCATTTTCTCAAGTGTTTTTTCCGTCTGCTCTTGCGTTGAGTTAGGCGGCAAAATGGCCATTGAGAATACCGTGCCTTGGTCTTCATCCGGCAAGAATGACGTCGGAAGGTTCATAAACAGCCAGCCCGCACCTGCACTCATTGCCAAGAATACAACCAACATACGACCTGTGCGCTTGAGGAGTTTAGCAACGCCGGTTTCATAGCCAGCTGTCATCGCATCAAACTTGCGGTTAAACCAGCCAAATAAGCCTTTCTTTTCTAGAAGCTCAGCATCGCCTTTTTTCAGTAATGTTGCACATAATGCTGGAGTCAGAATTATCGCTACCAAAACTGAAAGTGTCATCGCCGCCACAATCGTTATCGAGAACTGACGGTAAATAACCCCTGTAGAACCAGACATAAACGCCATAGGGACGAATACCGCAGAAAGCGTCAGACCCACACCAATCAGAGCACCAGTGATCTGCCCCATCGATTTTTTGGTCGCTTCTTTGGGCTCTAACCCATCCTCATGCATCACACGCTCGACGTTTTCCACCACAACGATGGCATCGTCCACCAGTAAACCGATAGCCAGAACCATCGCGAACATGGTTAACGTGTTTACGCTAAATCCAGTCGCGTACAAAATAGCGAAGGTGCCGAGCAGTACGACAGGCACTGCGATCGTTGGAATGATCGTCGCACGGAAGTTCTGCAAGAACAGGTACATGATTAAGAACACAAGAAGAATGGCTTCTAATAGCGTTTTAACCACTTCTTGAATCGAGGCTTTGACGAATGGCGTCGTTTCAAATGGGTAAGCAATCTGCAACCCTTCTGGGAACGTAGCACTCAGTTGTTCTAAACGCTCTTTCACCGCATTAGCTGTCTCAAGCGCGTTTGCGCCAGTACCTAATGAAATACCTAAACCCGATGCTGGGAAGCCATTATATTGGCCTCGAATATCGTAACTTTCTGCCCCACGTTCAACGCGAGCTACATCTTTCAAATAAACATTCGAACCACTGGCGTCAGACTTAAGAATGATGTCTTGGAACTCTTCTACACTGCTCAAACGACTTGCAGACGAAATCGTTGCATTCAACAGCTGGCCTTCCTGTGCAGGTGCTGCACCAAGTTGACCTGAAGAAACTTGCGCGTTCTGTTCACTGATAGCATTTGCTACGTCGATTGCGGTCAAGTTGAACTGCGTAAGCTTAAATGGGTCCAGCCAGACTCGCATCGCATATTGCGCACCAAACGCCTGCACTTGTCCTACGCCAGTTACACGACTTATCGGGTCTTGAATATTCGTTACAACAAAGTCGCCGATATCGTTTTCTGTAAAGTCAGGATCTTCAGAATAAACTGCCACCACCATGAGAAACGCCGTGTTGGATTTATTCACGACGATACCTTGGTTTTGTACTTCCATCGGCAATGATGTCAATGCCAATTGCAGCTTGTTCTGCACCTGTACTTGCGCGATATCAGGATCAGCTTCGCTATCAAACGTCAGGGTAATTGTCGCATTACCGAATGCATCACTACTCGATGATAGGTAGCGAAGATAATCTAATCCCGTCATATTTTGCTCGATAACCTGCGTTACCGAGTCTTCAACGGTTTTCGCTGATGCACCTGGATAACGAGCACTGATGGTGATCGTTGTCGGTGAAATCGTTGGGTATTGCGAGACGGGTAAATTGAATAATGACATTACCCCCGCCAACATCGTTAGAATTGCGAGAACCCAAGCAAATACCGGACGATCGATAAAAAATCGTGCCATGATTACTCCTGTTCACCGTTTTGGATAGTTACAGGGCTGCCTGGACCTACCTTTTGTAACCCAGCAGTAATGACTTTATCGCCCGCTTTCAAACCATCAATAATACGCCATTGATTATTGATCGCTTCGGCTGTCTTCACTGGTCTCGCTTCCACTTTGTTCTCACCATTCACCATCATCACTGTCGCTTTGCCTGTCGCATCGCGAGAAACGGTATTTTGTGGTATCAGAATCGCGTCAGGGTCAACACCAGTAATAACCGTCGCACGAACAAACATTCCTGGTAGTAACAAACCGTCAGGGTTTGGGAATTCAGCACGAAGCGTCACGCTACCCGTACTTTCGTTCACATTGACCTCGGTAAATTTCATCGTGCCTTTATGTTCGTACGTGCTGCCATCTTCAAGCATCAATGTAACTTGCGCAGAGTCATCTTCTTGCATATGACCTTGGGAAAGAGCCGCTTTTAAACGCAGCAGTTGCGCGGATGATTGCACAATATCAACGTTGATAGGATCAAGCTGCTGAATGGTCGCTAATTTGGCTGCTTGGTTAGCCGTAACCAACGCACCCGCCGTCACACTCGATTTACCGATCACACCGCTAATCGGAGCTTTCACTTGCGTGTAATCTAAATTGATTTTTGCCGTATTGATCTTAGCTTTTGCGACTAGGACCTGTGCTTGCGCTTCCTTGTATGCTGCTTCTGCTTCATCCAAATCTTGTTGGCTGATGGACTTTTTGGTGATCAAGGTTCTGTAACGCTTCACTGTGGCATGGGTCGATTCTGCCGCTGCTTGAGCTCGGATTAATTCCGCTTCAGCACTCAGCAAATCCGCTTGAAATGATGAATCATCAATTTGATATAGGGACTGTCCTTGTTCAACAAGGCCCCCTTCAACAAAATTTCGCTCTGAAATAATGCCTGTAACTTGCGGACGAACTTCCGCTTCTTTGAATGCACGGCTACGACCTGGCAACTCGACAGTTAACGCTTGGCGAGTTGGTTCCACCGTTAACACTTCAACTTCGGTTGCGGGCGCAGGACCACTACCTTGGCTCGATCCTTCTTCGCTAGGTTGACATCCAACCACAAAAAGGCTCGACGCAATCAGCAGAGATAGCGTGGTTTTACGTCTCATGAATTTTTCTCTCTTTTACCTACAAGCCTTCAAGATTCCTTGCTAAAAACTTCTAGAATGACTTAATGATGACTAACGGATGTATATCCAGAACAAATTAATTAGGATGATAATTACCCAGTGTTGTACATACAACAAAATTTACAGTTCTATACGCTTACGAAAAGCGTTTATGGTAAAGGTGTAATGAAGTTCTCAAATTTGAAGATTTTGGGTTGGAAATCACACTTTCCTGTGAGCAATTGCAATGGTTAAAAAGCAGCAAAAGTGATGATAAAAGCATCATCACGCTGTGCAGAGTTTGTCACTGCTGTCTACGATTATTTGCCCCTCTGGTATACAAAGTTAAGTAAAAGAGGAATGTAAATATAGTCGAGCCTTAACAAGTCAGGTTCGACCCTTATCTAAAAAATAACCCGCTAAGAAGCGGGTTATTTCGTCAGTGAGACTGCAGTTCTCAAGCTTATACTTTGAACTGACTAACCTGATGATCTAAGCGCTGGGTTTGCTCTGATAACATGGCTAAAGATGCTTGCGCTTGGTTGACGATTTCCACAATAGATGTACTGCTATCTGCAATGCCTTGTACGTTGCTATTTACTTCGTCACTTACCGTACTTTGCTGGCTTGCAGCCGTTGCAATGTGTGTGTTCATCTCGTTCATACGTGAAATCGCGTTTAAGATTTCAGAAAGGGATTGACTCGCTCTCCCTGCCGATTGAATTGTTTCATCACTGCTATTTTGGCTACCACGCATCACTTCTACGGCTTGTCCCGCACCAGATTGTAGCTTTTCAATCATGGTTTGGATTTCACCCGTACTCTGTTGTGTGCGACTGGCTAACGAGCGAACCTCATCTGCTACAACAGCAAAACCTCGCCCTTGCTCTCCTGCACGAGCCGCTTCAATCGCTGCGTTAAGCGCCAATAAGTTCGTTTGCTCTGCGATACCACGAATGACATCCAATACAGAAGCAATGTTACTCACATCATGATCCAATGTGTTAATGACGTGGCTTGCACTTTCGATTTCACTTGCGAGGCTACGAATTGAGCTAACGGTTTGATCCAAAATAACATTGGTATTGGTAAGTTCATCATTCGCTGTTTGGCTCGCAACCGCAGCTTCGTTAGCGCTATCGCTGACATTTCTGCTGGTGACTTGCATTTCATGCACTGCCGCTGCTACCGCCTCGCTGTCTTTTTGCTGAGAAACGGTCGAGTTCGCGATGGTCGTGGTCAACGAGCTAAGATTTTCCATCTCATTACGCAAGGTATTCGAACTTTCAATTACTTGAGAAACTGTCGCTTGGATTTTAGACACAAACTGATTAAACGCGTTCGCTAAATTGCCAATTTCGTCTTGTGTTTTTACATCGATTCGCTGGCTTAAATCACCTTCACCAGAAGCAATTTCTGTCATCGCATTTTTGATATCGTTGATAGGCTTCACGACGGTTTGCAACAACAAAAACGCCATCGCAATAGCGGCCAGAATAACAATCACAATGCCCGCTTCAAGAATTACCTGAGCTCTTGTTGCGGCTGCTGAGATTTCATCTTTCAATAGGCTTTGTTTTTCTTCTATCGCATCTTTCACAACATTAAGTTGCGCTCTTACCTCGATAAACTGATTTTCAAAGGTGTGTTTGTGTTCGTTGTAGTAACCAAGCCATTGTGATTGAGGTAAACGCAACATCGCTTCATAACTCGCCAACCATTTTTCACCTAGGGAGACAAGCTTTCTCACTTCATTACCGTGTGAAGAAGACATCACGCCAGCTTGCGATAGCTCAATCATTTTCTCCATACGTGGCAGCGCTTTGTATGCGTTGTCTTTGTATTCACCGATGTGGTGGTCAATATCGGTTTGAGTATCAGAAAGAGCAACACCTTGAATTGCAGATGTCGCTTGGTAAAGATCGCGGTAAGCATCCTCAATCGTTAATAAGTTCGGCACTATCTGTTCGTTAAGTGTTTCACTCAACTCAGATTGTTTCCAACTTGTCATAACGTTTAATACAGAGCTCACAATAAACAATCCAATAATCAGTGACAGCGGAATCACTATCTTCTGCTTGATCGTTAAGTTCTGGAACATGAATAGACTCTCTTTAATTATGGTATACAAACTGCCAGAAATTATATCAAACAAATAGAGTATCCCATTAGGTAAAAGACTCTATTAAACATGATATCTGATGACTTTTTGACAAGCGTTCTAATTTCAACAATTAATTGATTTTGTGGAAAATTTAATAAGGAACGCTCATCACAACATGCGAATAAAAACGCACTACCTGTACGGAAAATGTGTAACAAAAGACGAATAAAAAGGAGGCTTTTTTGAAGGGCTTGCCGACTCAATGAGTAATTGAGAATCAATACGATATACAGCTCTGGGATTGAACTTGTCGCGTAATACGAAAAAGCCCCAGCATTTCTGCTAGGGCTCAAATGTGGCGGTGAGTGAGAGATTCGAACTCTCGATACGTTGCCGTATACACACTTTCCAGGCGTGCTCCTTCAGCCACTCGGACAACTCACCGAATCAATTTTTGTTAGCATCATTGGCTAACGAGGCGCTAATTTAATGATTATGTGCCTGATGGTCAAGGCTAAACATAAAAAAAAGCGCCCTTTTCCACTCGATTGCTCACTAAGTAACTAAATTGAGCAAAACTGGGTCATTTAGATACTTTGAGAATAACCGGGAACACGGAACCAACGGCGGCACATGTCCAAGAAGTACCCATACAACACACCCATACCGCAAGAAATAATGGCGTTACTTGTCACCGCGGTCACTATTTGGTCTGTAGACGCACCAACTGCGAATAAAATTCCTGCATAAACTGGAGACTGAAAAAGCACATAAGCGACCAGATCAGATACGTTTTTCATAAATGAAGACGGCGATACCTTGTTGCCCTGACGTAGCACCCAATCACGAAAAACGCCATACGGCCAAGCAATAGCAATATTCACTGGAATAGATAGTGTACGTGATGCTAAAGATTGCTCAAACGTCATCCCTGAAATCAAAATCTCGACAATCATCCCTGTGATAAAGCAAAAAACAACCATAGCAAAGGTATCCGCTGCGGCGTGACGAATACAAAATGGTCCGCGAGACTTCATTAACCAACCCCTAAAATTAAATACCACCAACAATAAACAAAATAAAACTATCAACCATCAAACAAATACATGACCAGTTAATAAGGCAATTAAATCACATAAAAAGCAGCGTATGGCACTGTATTTGAAATCAAGTTGTAAATTTATAACCATTTTTTAAAATGAAAGTAGTTTTTTTCACCACCAACAACTAAAAACGCCTAAAATGACGTAAAAATGGTAGAAAAATACGGATTTAACTTACACAAAAAGTGGGATAAGTGATTGTTTGGATGGAGGGTTAGGATAAAGTTCGGGGAATAAACGATCATTCTAATAACTTATGCTACTGAGTTGTAAAAATTCAGAGTATTCCCGATGTGAGCGCAACTGAGAGCCGCACCGTTTCTCTTATGACAGAATCTAACAGCAGAGCTAAGCTCATTGAAAGTAAGGAAAAAATAGACGATTCAGCCAAAGGTTAGGTATGAAGAGTAAAGACAATTCATGATTGCGTTGAATCGCGCTATATGGATTAAGCTATGATGATGCGAGCAAGAGCGTTAATGTATCGATATCATCTTGGTTTGGAGACTGCTGACGCTTTAAGTTACGCCTTATTCGCTCGGCAACTAAAGAAACGTCTTTATTAGCATCAGGGGTGACTTGAGCAATAATCGCTGAAATAGCCTCTAACGCTTCGTTGAGATGACCATTATCTAGAGCAACATAGAAGTTTAGTAGCCACTTTTCCGCATCAAGGATATCCGTTGTATTATCACCAAAGTCCGACTGGTATTGGTATAACCGTGCTGCATGGAGATATAACGCATCATTTAATTCAGACTCCACAATTGGTTTCGCAATTATGTGGTCGGCTCCTACATTTATCATGCGCTCTTGTGTTTCTTTGAATACATCCGCTGTGCAGCCAAAGATCAGTACCGACTTTACAGGCGAACTCATCGCTCGAATGGCTGATATCGCCCCAACACCATCAAGAACAGGCATATGATTGTCCATTAATATCAAATCAAATGACTGAACGGCCACCTCATCGACGGCAAGCTGACCATTTTCAACACTTGTGCACTCAAAGCCTTTGGCTCTTAGGAAAGTTTCCATAATGATCGCATTTGTTCGGTTGTCTTCGACAATGAGCGCTTTCAAACCTTTGCAATTCAGCTTATGTGCATTGACTGCTTCCACTTTCCCAGGCTCACAAGGCGTAAGCGCGATCTCGACGGTAAAGGTTGTCCCGACATTCTCTTGACTCTGCACAATCACATGCCCTCCCATATGCTCGGCAATTTCTTTTACTATCGCTAAACCAAGCCCTGTCCCACCAAACCGCCTCGTCGTCGAGGACTCCGCTTGTTCAAAAGGACGGAAAATGCGTTTTTGCGCTTCTTGAGAAATACCGATACCCGTATCTTTCACCGCGAGAATAAGCTTGGTATCTGCCTTGCTCGATTTCTCGGTCAGCTCTACCTCTACGATGCCTCGGTCGGTGAACTTGACAGCGTTGTTTAGTAGGTTAAACAATACTTGGCGCAGACGGGCTTTGTCATTGTTGTACCAGCGCCCTGTTGGTAAATGAGACACGACTCTAAAACGAAGGCCTTTTTCTGCACATAGTGTTTGATAAACACTTTTTATGCTGCCGATGATCGACTCAATTGGGAAAGGCGTATTTTCGAATTCAACATGTCCTTGCTCAATTTTTGAGTAATCTAAAATCTCATTAAGTAACGTCATCATATGATCACCTGAGTCATAAAGTGTTCTCAGGTGCTTACGTTGATCATCGGTGAGTAGCGTTTTTAACAATATCTGAGCGGTTCCTAATACACCGTTCATTGGCGTACGAATCTCATGGGATAATGTGGCTAAAAATGCCGTTTTAGCGTTTGTCGAAGCCTGGGCTTTTATTCTCTCTTGCTCTAGATAGATGGTTTTTTCATTGAACTTCTCGATGAGCTGTCCAATTTCATCTTCGCTATCGTAATCAATGTCTATGATCCCGCCAGTTTTCGAGTCATCAATCTTAGCCGCAATACGGACAATCGGTTCGACAATGTAACGATTCAGCAAGTAATACCCGACCAGTACACACAAGAGTAAGAAGGGAATGATCCTCCCCTCAACACTCATGACTTGTTCAAACACTTGATCGGCTACTTTAGCTTTCGCGTTGACAACTTCCATGCGCCAATCGAACTCTCCAAAATCAAGCTCACTGACATAAATTTCGTCTGTTAGTTGGAAGTTGTGCTCAATAATCACGTTCGAGTCAGCATCGCGAACCACCACACCTAAAGAGTGCAGGTTCGTGTGCTCTCGAATAAACTGAAAAAGTGCATCAAGCGATAAGTCTACCGTTACAACGCCAGCGAATTGACCGTTTTGATAATATGGGGAAGACGCAGTAATCATCTGAACCTGAGTAAAAGTGTCGATATAAACCGTAGACCAACTCACAGAACCAACTGGCGCGTCAGCAGCTGCCTTATACCATGGTTCATTATCATAGCCGCCAGATTCAGGATTATTGTAGGAGTGAATTTGGTCAATACCGCCATCACTGTTTTTGTTGAAGAATAGGCTTTTATATCGCCATTGTTCAGCTTTGAGTTCTGGTTTAGGCCATACGCCACCACTGACGAGCATCTCATCACTCAATTGGAGAATATGCGGAATTGTCGTGTTGAGAGATTGAATTTTTTCAGTCCCCTGGGCGAGTCCTGCTAGGCTGCTCAATACACCAGTAGAGCTAAGGAGAGGCTCTTTAATCTCTAGTGCAAGCAGTTGGGTGCGTAACTCTAGGTTTTGCTCCAGCTTTTGCCTAACCGGAGGCTCGACAACCAAATAGGCAACAGAACCAATCGTTGCGATAAAGAAACACAGGTACAGTGTCAGGGCGAGAATGCTTTTTTTTCTAAGTGATGAGCGAATTTCCATAGATGTCTGTGAATCATTCCCTAATATCGATTTATCACAAATTGATTGGTAAGATGAGCGCAATCAACCAGCCCATTAACAAATGGTATTCTATTTTGAAACTACAAGACATCCTTTCTCTCCCAGAACTTGACGGTAAACTACTAAACCTAGCAAAAACTCAAGGCTTTGTAACAGCGATGGCAGCAGCGCCAAACGTATTAATGCCTCAAGAGTGGTTGCCATTCTTATGGGGTGGTGAAGAAACAGCGCCATTTACTGACGGTGAGCAATTAGAGCAATACATTGATGAGATTGTACAAATGTGGAACCAAACTCGTCCTACTCTTCTAGAAGGATCTTGGCAGTGGCCTGAAGGATGCGCGTTAGATGAACAAGATATTGTAACAAGCCAGACCCGTGATTTCTGTGAAGGTGTATTACAAGGTTGGCAACTTGCTCGTGATGACTGGGAAACGCTAATGCCAGAGGACAGCGAAGATAATGCTCTACTCGGCGGTGTTTTGCTTTCTCTTACGATGCTTTACGATCCAGAAACGACCATTGAAACGTTGGCAGAACAAGGCATGGAAGGCTTAGAACAGTTTGAAGAGATCTTCAATGCCATGCCAGTGATGCTATGTGGTCTTACTCAGCGCGGTGTTGCATTAGCTGAAGAACAATAAGACACAACGCTGTCGACCATCAAGATTGAACCGCTGAATAGACAAAAGCTCTCTGGATGGAGAGCTTTTTTGATCATGTTAAAATCACATGTGGAATATATCGCGCCATATCTTGCGTGACTAAGCTAGTGTCTTCCCGAATCGAAATCCCAGCGGCTCTATCGTTGACTAACCAACTGCCAATTAACGTATGGCTTTGCCCAAACTTGGGTAACGGACGATACTGCTGGACGATATTGAATTTAGATTCATAAGGCCCTGCCGTTTTGAGTATGCGTTTCCCACCTTTGACGATCTCAATATTTGCGCCTTCTCGAGAGAATAGTGGTTTGATTACATAGTCTTTCAAACCGTTCGCTTTTGAATCGTTAGCAAAATAGGCAGGTAAAAGATTAGGATGATTCGGAAAGCGCTCCCACAATAACGGTAAAAGTGCTTTGTTGGATAGAATCGACTTCCACATGGGTTCTAACCAATTCACTTTCGCGGTCGCTAAGTATTTCGCATATTCCTCTTCAAACATAAACTCCCACGGATAAAGCTTGAACATCCAACGAATCGCTCTGTCATCTGCATCCACGAACTGACCATCTTCCGTCGCACCAATATCTTCGACATAAACAAACGCCGTCGCTAACCCAGCTTCGCGCGCGCAATCTTCTAAATACTGGACAGTCCCTTTATCTTCTTCAGTGTATTTGCAGCAGCTAAAGTGAAGGGTTTGCCCGGGTTGATATTTGGCTATCTCGGAAAAACGCTCAATCAAAAAGTCTTGAAGAATGTTGAATTGATCCGCGCTCTGGTGAATTAGACCTTTATTTACAACATCCTCTAACCACACCCACTGCCAAAAACCCGTTTCAAACAGGCTGGTCGGCGTATCCGCATTGTTCTCCAGTAACTTAGCTGGCGAAGTTCCGTTGTATGCAAAATCCAGACGCGAATAGAGTGAGGGTTCATTTCGGTGCCACGAAGAAGCAACCTGCTCCCACATAAATTCAGGGATCGCACATTGCGTCAGCAACCTCTCACTCCGAACTACTTCATCCACAATAGCCAGACACATCTGATGCAGCTCTTCAGTGGGCGCTTCAATATCGTTCTCTATTTGCTCAAGCGTGAATTGATAGTAAGCACTCTCATCCCAATACGGTTGGTCATACATGGAATGGAAGCCAAAACCAAACTGGCGTGCTAAATCACGCCAGTTTTCTCGTTCTTGTATTTCTCGTCGAAACATAGTGCTTATTAACCGCCTCGGCTGACCGATACCGCTTTACCAAACCCGCCTCGAGACATTGCTCTACCAATAGTTCCGCCACCACGTTTATTTAGGTTACTGGTCGCAACCTTCGTCGGCTGATTACGATAGGAACCAAAAAATTGTCCGGCACCATTATAGAATTTGGATTTATAGCGATACATTGGTTCAGAGTAATAGCTCTTGTTGTAACCTTTCAAACCGCTCAGTGCTCGACTGTAAAAGAAGCCCCCAAAGTGAGGCACATAAGCTCGGGAACTGGAACTGTAGTAACAATCGTCTTCGTAAAAATCATTTTCACATTCGAACTCATTGTTGTAGCGAGGGGCATTTCGTTCGGCGCGAGCCAAAGCTTCTTGATAAGCAATGTCACACTGCTCACTGAACTCTGGCGAGTTTGATTTGCATTCATCAGCGTCAGAAAAAATGTAGCCTTCGGTTTTCGATTCTTGTGTCGCAAAGAAGAAAATACCGCCAAAAGCAGCAAAGGGAATAATTTTCCCAAGCTTTAAACTTTTGTCCATGGAAGAACGTTTAACGTTAGAACTCCGCTTCATCGTCCCTCCTAGTACGTCATACAAGCGGCATTTAATACACCGACCGATATAGAAACAGCCGCTAATACAATACCGGCAGGCAGCTCATCTTTTTCGATACGCTCAGTCACTTTTGGAAGTAAAACAAAACGTACAATCGCAAATGCAATGATCTGCGCCAGCATTGCAACAACGCCCCACACCATAAAATCGACAATGTTGACTGAGTTTTTTGCAGCCCCCGAAATCGCAATACAATAACCAAGAAATGCGCCACTTAGTGCAATCGCTGCCGCTGTATTTTGCTTTTCTTTGATCAGGTGCCATTCATCGTAAGGCGTAAGCTTGACGTAGATGAACTTAAACGCCAAAACGAAAATAATAGAAACAGAAAAATAGAGTAAAAAATTGGGAAAACCTGCTAACAGGTCAGCAATCATGTGCATTATTGTTCCTTGTTCATTTCTTTCCATGCAAAATCTTCAATACGTTCATCTGCAATGTAAAACAGCTTGGTACTCGGTGGTACTTCTGCATCTAAATCTGGGTTGAGTTGGATACCATGGCCAATGTCAAAAGCAATTAGCGTGGCATGATGACGTCTTTTGAGAAAAACGAAGAGACTCTCAACAGTAGTTACTGGCAGCCTTTCAGGATAAATGACCGAGTATTGAGTCATACCCCGTGTTGAAGCTAATAGCTCTTGGTGAAGTGCACTTGAGCCTGGATCTACCGCCGCTTTTGCCAGCATTTCTGCGCCAACTGCAGGTATGCATTCCGCTTTAGGACAGTGTTGACTTAAAAGACGGCCTAACGCCTCATCTTTAAAGTAAGCGACCAAATGTGCGGAAGGATTCACAGAAGCACAGTACAGCGCGGCTGACAGCGTGATATCGTCCGAGAGGTTATCAACAATAACGCAAGCTGCTTCAGCAATATTGGCGTTTTTCATCTCTTGCGAATCCGTGTAGCTGGTCACTTTGATAAAACTGATCTCGCCTGGCAACGGGTTTTCTATTTCTGAACGGCTGCATAAAACAATCGGACGCTTCCCCTCTTCTTCATGTTGTAACATGCGAATAAGGTGCATCGTTCTCGATCCATTCCAACCCAACAATACAATATGGTTTTCCACTCTTACTCTCCGTTTTCCTAAAATACCCGCTCGCCAGTAATCCATCGCTGCTCCAGCGACACGTCCCAATAATGCAGCGAATAGGCTCAAGCCGCCTGGGATCACAAACAGTACAACAACCCATTTACCCAAATCTGTCACTGGAGAATGATCGCCATAACCCACCGTACTCGCCGTAACCATAAGGTAATAGATAAAGTTAGAGAAGCTGTCTGTTAATGCGGTTTCACCAGCGAGAACGAGCAGTCCCCATGAAAGGCTCACATACAAGCCACTAAAGATGAGAAGACTTCGGTTGCTCAATTTAAAAAGGTGTGAACTAAGCCACTTTTTAACTATTAACCACACCGCCATAAATTTATGACCTCGATATTCATTGATTACATCAATAGTAACTCATTGATAGTAAGACACAAAAAAACCAGCCATATTCGGCTGGTTTTTGAGATTTACTTTCAGTTACGCCTACTTTTTAAGCATTACCTTTCACTTGCATATTTAGCTGCTCAGCAAAGTCCAACATACGATTTAACGGAATTAGCGATTTAACACGCAATTCTTCATCAACAAAGATCTCGTGTTCTTCACCGCCTTCACTAAGCGCTTTCTCTATCGCTTTCAAACCGTTCATTGCCATCCAAGGGCAGTGTGCGCAGCTACGACATGTTGCGCCAGCACCTGCGGTTGGCGCTTCGATAAGTTCTTTCTCTGGCACAAGTTGCTGCATTTTAAAGAAAATGCCTTTGTCTGTCGCAACGATCATTTGTTTGTGAGGAAGCGCTTTCGCTGCTTTGATCAACTGACTCGTTGATCCAACGGCATCGGCAAGTTCAACCACGCTTGCTGGTGATTCAGGGTGAACCAAAATAGCCGCATCTGGATACACGCTCTTCATTTTGCGTAGCGCATCAGCAGAAAACTCATCATGAACCACACACTCACCTTGCCATAGCAGCATGTCTGCGCCAGTTTTATTAGCGATGTACGACCCTAGGTGACGGTCCGGTCCCCAAATAATTGGCTTATCTTCAGCGTCTAAGTGTTCTACGATTTCAAGCGCAATGCTTGATGTAACGACCCAGTCGGCACGAGCTTTAACTGCGGCAGACGTATTTGCATAAACCACAACCGTGTGATCAGGGTGAGCATCACAGAACTCACTGAACTTATCCGCTGGACAGCCAAGATCGAGCGAACATTCCGCTTCCAACGTTGGCATTAGAATTCGCTTTTCTGGTGTTAGGATTTTGGCCGACTCGCCCATAAAGCGAACACCGCCAATGATCAGTGTGCTTGCAGGATGACGATTACCAAACTTCGCCATTTCCAACGAGTCACCAACAAAACCACCCGTTTCTTCCGCTAGGGCTTGAATCTCAGGATCGGTATAGTAGTGCGCGATAAGTACCGCATCCTTTTCTTTTAGCAGCTTTTTAATGCGCTCAATGTAAGATGCTTTTTCTTCTTCGCTTAATGGAACTGGTTTCGGTGGGAATGGGTAAACAGTGTCGATTTTATCTAATATATGGCTCATTGCTCTTGCTCTACGCAACTTCCTTTAATCCGAGTATTGTAACCTCGTTAATTTTCAAAAACCAACTTGTCGCGGGGATTTCTAGCTATCTAGCCGTATATCTTTGTTACAGGTAGCATTTCTGATTGAAAGGATCCGTTGCAAGATGGGGATAAAAGGCTCGATGCCATTCCTCTCGATTTATTCGATCACCACCGATAAAGAAACGGAAAAGAAAAAGGAAGCCGAAGCTTCCTTTTTAAAACATAACGTCTTACAGCTTAGAGCTGGCAAGTTTTGCAGATGCACTACCTGGGTATTCATCAACCACTTGTTGGTAGTACTTTTTCGCTTGAGCTGCATTGTTATTACGCTCAGCGATTTCACCTAACTTGAGCAAAGCATCGGCTCGCTTATTGGAGTCTTTATAAGACACCACCGCAGCAAAGCTCTTTACAGCATCTTTGTCCTGCTTCTTAGCGAAGTACAATTGGCCTAGCCAATAGTGAGAATTCGCTGAGTATGTGGAGTCAGGATAATCTTTCTGGAACTGCTGGAACGCTGCAATTGCGCCAGTGTAGTCACGTTTCTTGAGAATGAGGTCGACTGCATTTTGGTATGCCGTTTGCTCATCAACATTTGGTGTGTACTGACCACCTGTTTTAGCCGGTTTCGCATCTTGCGCAGGCGCGGATTTGATTTCTCCACGCACACGATCTAGCTCGACAAACAACTCTCGTTGACGTTGCAACATTTGCTTCATTTCGTAGCTATTTCGCTCTAATTGACCACGTAACTCACTGATCTCTTGTGACATTTGGTCAATTTGCTGTTGCATTTGGAGCTGAACGCGATTGCGGTTTTGTAGCAAGCGCTCTAGACGCTCTACTTCCGTTTCAGATGAACGGCTCTTAGAGACGGATGATGTGCTGTTGAGATCGGATACTGGAGCTGGTGCAGCGAACGCAAAGTTCGCTGCACTTGCCAGTAACGTAAGCGCAACAGCGCGCTTAGTGTTACTGAACATGAGGATTACCTCGAATTAGTATACTAGAACCGCGCGACGGTTCTTAGCGTAAACTTCATCTGATTGACCTAGAAGAAGTGGCTTCTCTTCACCGTAGCTAACGATTGAGATTTGGTCAGCTTGAACACCTAGTGCTTGCAGGTAGTTCGCTACTGCTTGTGCACGACGCTCACCAAGAGCGATGTTGTACTCAGGAGTACCACGCTCATCAGCGTGACCTTCGATAGTTACGTTAAGAGCTGGGTTCTTGCTTAAGTAAGAAGCATGAGCTGCAAGCATCTCTTCGTAATCTGCTGCAATTGTTGAGTTATCAAAAGCAAAGTAGATTGTTTGAGTTTCACGTAGCGCTTGCTCTTTTAGCTCTTGCTCTGTTAGCTGACCGCTTTGATCAATTGGCGTAGCTACTGTTGTTTCAACTGCGCCATTGTTGTTTGTTGCTGCACCAGTGTTAGAAGCAGCGTCGTCGCTTGAACTACACGCTGTAACAGCCATTACAGGAAGCGCGATTAGTAGCCCTTTTAGAACCTTGTTCAGTTGCATCTTATTTTCCTTTATTAATCAAACTTATTACTACAAAAACGGTGACCATGCAGGCGCTCTAACACGCCCATTTGTTGCCGGTAATCTAGCTTTGAATCGACCATCAATTGACACCATCGATAGTACGTTTTTCTTGTTGTAAATCGAGCTATACACAACCATGCCACCGTTTGGGGCAATACTAGGAGACTCATCAAGCAAGGTCTTAGTTAAGACTTGAAGAGCACCAGTTTCCAAATCTTGTTTCGCCAAGTTAAATCCTGCGTTACTGCGGTTCACCATTACTAGGAATCGCCCATCAGGAGTAATCTGGCCACCCAAATTTTGGCTGCCTTGCCAAGTCAAACGGTCAATAGAACCGCTGCCCAAATTTACTTGATAAATCTGTGGTTTACCACCCCTATCCGATGTGAAAATCAACGATTTTCCATCTGGATGCCAGAACGGTTCAGTATTATTTGATCTGCCACGCGTAATTTGCGTCAGCTTGCGAGTGTTAAGATCGAACGTGTAAACATGAAGCGAGCCTGTCTTAGAGAGAACAATCGCTAACTTATTGCCGTCAGGCGAAAATCTTGGCGCACCATTATGACGTGGGTATGAAGTGATCTTCTCACGCTCACCGGTGTAGATGTTCATGATAAAGATTTCTGCTTGACCATTTTGGAAGCTAACATACGCAAGCTTTTTACCATCTGGCGACCATGCTGGTGACATTAATGGTTGCTTAGAACGTAAAACCAAGCGCTCGTTGTAACCATCGTAATCAGCCACACGAAGTTGGTAAGGAAAACGGTCTTTATCATTCACCACCACGTATGCAATACGGGTCATGAAGGCGCCACGGTCACCCGTTAACTGCTCATACACCAAATCAGAGATGCGGTGAGCGTACTCTCGCATGCGAGGACCTTGAACGGTCGCGACCTTATTGAACAGCACATGATCTTTTGACAGTACTAATTCGCCATCGCTACCAAGCGCTTTACTTTTCCCGCCCGTTAGTTGGCCACGCACAATATCAACAAGTTGGTAGTTGATAACGTAATCACCTTGAGCATTTTGTTTGATTGAGCCAGTCAGCAGAGCATCTACACCTAAATTAGTCCAGGCATCAAAATTGACTTCTGATTCACTGAACGGAGTTTGTGGCATCTTGCTCGTTGGAACGGGGCTGAACTTACCACTGCGTTGCAAATCAGAGGCAATAACAGCAGAAATATCCGTTGGAAGCGCTTGAGTGCCCTCCCACTTAAACGGAACAACAGCAATTGGTCGTGCTGAATCAATACCATCGGTAATGACCAACTCTAATGCGGCATTCGCCACATTTGTCATACTGCTAAACAGTACAAACATTCCTAGTAAAAGGCGTCTAATCACGTCTTATTCCTTTTAGTCCAAAGCAACAGTTATGTTGATGTCTTTTAGTCTTTCGTTTACCGCAGCTTCTGAAGATTTAGGGAACGTCCCTACCTGAGCTATCGCTCGCTTCGCCGCTGCACATACTCGAGTATCGCCACTCAAAACGGTAACACCAGAGACCATCATATCAGTTCCTGTCGGAATCAATTTGATGTTTACCCTACACTCCTTTCCCAGCAAGTAGTCATCCTTAATCAACTTTTGCTGAATATTTTGAGTATAGATGGATGACATTCGAGAAAGTTCGTCGTCAATAAATTGATTTCGAGCAGCACTATTTTTACTAACCTCATCCTCAAGGCCTGCAAAAATATCATCTAGCGCGGCTTCTTGCGCTTTACGCTCGCGTTCTGCACGTTCTGCAGCTTCTCTCGCTTTGCGCTCTCGCTCTGCCGCTTCTTTTGCAGCTTTCTCTTTTGCGATGCGCTCTTGTTCAGCTTTTTCAGCGGCTTCACGCTCACGACGTGCTTTTTCTTCCGCTTCTTTTGCTGCTTTTTCACGAGCTAAACGTTCTTGCTCAGCTTTTGCTATAGCCGCTTCTTTTGCTAAACGCTCCTGCTCAGCTTTACGCACGGCTTCTTCTTTTGCCTTGCGCTCTTTTTCTAGCTTAGCAGCTCGCTCTTTTTCTTTGCGAACGCGTTCTTCTTCCTGCTTGCGCTCTTGCTCTTTTTTCTTACGAGCTGCTTCTGCTTCTCGTGCCGCTTGAGCATCTTTCGCTTGCTGTTCTTTCAACTTGCGAATTTGCTCTTCTTCAGCTTTACGGTTTTTTTCTAGCTGCTCTGCTTCGCGTCTCAATTTATCAAGACGCTCTTGTTCTTTTTTTGCTGCCTTTTCACGTTGCTGGCGAATTTCTTTCGCTTGTTGCTGCACAAGTTTTGGATCGATGACAACAGCTTGAACCATTTGCCCTGTAGGCTCTGGTTTAGACATGTTGAAGTCCGTCCCCCAAAGCAGGGCTGCAACGAGAATTGCATGCAAACCAACCGATATTGCTATCGGTTTGGCGTATTGGTTGGGTTTCTTCTTGTGATCTTTCATAGATAATTGATGTCTATTCCCTGATATCGGTCATTAGACCTACCTTAGGGATACCAGCTCGACTTAGTTCATCCAGTAATAGGACAACATCGGCATATGGTGTTGCCGCGTCGCCACCTACCGCAACTGGTGAATCTGGCTTAACCTCTCGCTCCGCTTTCACTCGCACAATAACATCTTGCAACGACAAACCTCGCTGAACTTCTTCATCGTTTACGCTTAGGCCTAAATTACCCTCGCTATCAATTTCGATGATGATAAAACTACTGTCAGTTTCGCCAGCAAGGTCTTGCATAGATTCAGCGGTCGATGTTTTCGGAAGATCAACATCGACGCCTTGAGTCACAAATGGAGCGGTCGCCATAAAAATGATCAACAGTACGAGCATTACGTCGATATACGGAACAACGTTGATCTCCGCTGTCATTTTTCGCTTTTTAGGTTGATAACCCGCCATGCTTTATTCCTTATCCGCGCTGTCTCGGCCAGCCATCGCTTGACGATGAAGGATGCTGTGGAATTCTTCAGAAAATGTTGCGTAAGTGTGCTCTAGTTTGCTCACTTTATTGCTTAGGCGGTTGTAGGCCATTACAGCCGGGATAGCCGCAAATAGACCCATCGCTGTCGCGATCAATGCCTCGGCGATACCCGGTGCAACCATAGACAGCGTAGCTTGTTTTACTTCACCCAACGCAATAAAAGCGTGCATGATGCCCCAAACGGTACCAAATAGGCCGATGTAAGGACTGATAGAACCGACTGTCGCTAAGAACGGTAAGCTTGTTTCTAGTTCATCAACCTCACGAGAGACAGCAACGCGCATTGCGCGGCCAGTGCCTTCCATGATGTACGCTGGTGAGTTTGCGTTGCTCTTACGTAGACGAGCAAACTCCGTGAAACCTGCGTAAAAAATTTCTTCTGTGCCTTCAATTTCGTCTTTACGCGCTTTTACTTTTTGGTAAAGCTGAGAAAGATCAGTACCCGACCAGAATTTGTCTTCAAACTGCTCTGCATTCTTTGACGCTTGAGAAAGCACTTTGCTGCGCTTGATGATCATTGCCCATGACACAATTGACATGCCAAGCAACGTCAGCATCACAAGCTTTACCAACAGACTGGCCTGAAGAAAGAGATCTAAAATGGAAATATCAGCAGTCACTATTTGTTAGCTCCGAATTTATAAAGGTTGGAATAGCTATTGGTTTCATTTTCTTATTATCGATACATGCTACCTTAACAGAGGCCTTGCACAATATCTTGCCTTGATCATTGACCAACTCTTGACAGAATTGCAGGGAAGCACGTTTTATTTCTGACACTCGGGTTAATACTGTCAAATGCTCGTCCAGCCTTGCACCTTGGTTGAAATCAATATCCATGTGTCGGACAACAAAGCCGATATTTTGTTCCAATAACACATGTTGAGAAATGCCTTTAGCACGTAACATTTCTGTCCGCGCGCGCTCAAAGAATTTTAGATAATTAGAATGATATACAACGCCGCCCGCATCGGTGTCTTCATAGTACACGGTGATCGGCCAGCGAAAGAGATTTGATGTGCCTTGCAAGGGAGTCCCAATATATTCAATTCTTTAAAGTAATTACTATAACTGAAGCGACAGCAATTGGTACCGAGCTAAGGGAATATTTTTGAAATTTGTAGAAAAAATAAAAGCTAGGCGAAATACCTAGCTTTTATTCGATGATTTAGTAACCGACTTTATTACAGCGTATTTCAGCCTAAAAGAAATAAAGTACCGTTAAATAAATTAAGATAGCTAACGAAAAATAGGGACTAAACAAAACTTGCCAGTACCAGTTTCTCGGTTTGAAGCCCACACCGTAAACCATGCTTGAACATACAGACCAAATCAGTGCCGGTGCGATGATTGAGTTAAAACCACCAATCGCTTGATGATAAGCTTCAGGATCCCACATCACCAATCCTACGTGCATAAAGCCAAGGATGAGAGATAAGACTCTTAACAGAGTCTTATCCATCGGAGCGTGAAGTTGCGCTACCTTATCAGCGAGATTACTCACTGTCTTTGTCCATCATTTCTGAGTGCTCTAACCAAAGAGCGTTGATGATACCGAATGCACAAGCAAGTAGTACACCTAGAATCCATGCGAAATACCACATAGTAAATGCTCCTTAGTAAAGTGAGTTTTTGTTGTCTTCAATGTACTGATCATCAAGGCGACCAAACATCTTGTAGTAAGTCCAAGACGTGTAACCAAGGATGATTGGTACCATAACAAACGCAACGCCTGTCATTAGGTTCAGAGTCAGTTCAGATGACGTTGCATCCCACATTGTTAAGCTGTGGCTTGGCATTAAGTCTGAAGGCATGATGAATGGGAACATCGCAAAACCTGCAGTAAAGATAACGCCAGCAACACCCAGACTTGAAGTAATGAACGAAATCGCACATTTTTCAAGACGAGATGCCAATACGGCAAGAAGCGGCATTGCAACACCTAGTACAGGAGCAGCCCATAGTAGTGGGTAGTTTTCAAAATTCTTCATCCACGCACCAGCTTCACGGATTACCTCTTTGTTTAGAGGGTTAGAAGCTGCATTAGTGTCGATACCGCCAACAATGACGTAACCATCGATATTTTGGATCCAGAAACCAGCCGCTACAAACGCTGCAACCGTCAGTAAACCTGCCAACTGAGCAACGTTGCGAGCACGCATATGCACTTCGCCCGTTGTTTTCATTTGTAGCCAAGTCGAACCTTGCATCAAAATCATGAACAAGCTAACTAGGCCACACAGCAGTGCAAATGGGTTTAGAAGACCAAAGAATGAGCCATGGTATGTTGGCATCAAGAACTCACTCAATTGGAATGGTACACCCTGTAGTAGGTTGCCAAACGCTACACCAAAGATGATTGGTGGAACAAAACCACTGATTGAGATACAGATATCCCAGGTATTGCGCCATTTTGGATCTTCAATTTTAGAGCGGTAGTCTAGGCCCAGAGGACGAAGCCATAGCGCTGCTAGTGTCAAAATCATCGCTAAGTAGAAGCCTGAAAATGACGTTGCGTAAACCAAAGGCCAAGCTGCGAACAGTGCACCACCAGCAGTGATAAGCCAAACTTGGTTACCATCCCAGTGAGGGGCAATTGAGTTAATCATGACGCGACGTTGCGTGTCGTTTTTACCGATAATAGGTACAAGCGCGCCTACACCCATATCGAAACCGTCTGTTACTGCAAAACCAACTAGTAGAACACCGATTAGTACCCACCAGATGAGTCGCAAGATTTCGTAATCAAACATCTTGTTATCTCCTTACCTTACGCTTCTACTTGGCGACTAACTTTGTCTTCAACAGAGTCAGCATTTTGCTCGAAGTGGTAGCGACCCGTTTTCAGGCTACTTGGGCCTTTACGAGCGAATTTCAACATGAGGTAAACTTCTGCAATCAGGAATACCGTGTATAGCGCCAGAATTGCGAATAGTGAAGTCCAGATTTCGCCAGCAGTTAGTGCAGAAGCTGCAACGTGCACTGGTAAAATTTCACCAACAGCCCATGGCTGACGACCGTACTCAGCGACGAACCAACCCGCTTCAATCGCAATCCACGGTAGTGGGATGCTGAATAGTGCAGCTTTAAGAATCCATTGTTTCTGTTCGATCTTCTGACGACACGTTTGAATAAATGCCGCACCGAAAACGAATAGCATGATGAAACCACAAGCAACCATGATACGGAATGACCAGAATAGCGGCCATACTGTTGGGATTGAGTCATCCGCAGCAGCTTGGATTTGCTCTTCTGTCGCATCAACAACATTGTCTGTGTAGCGTTTTAGAAGTAGACCGTAACCTAGGTCACCCTTCACTTCATCAAACGCAGTCATGTTTTCTTCTGACTTGTCGCCCGCACGAAGCTTCTCAAGAAGTTCATAAGCGTACATACCGTCACGAATACGATCGACGTGCTCATCACGTAGGTCACGAAGACCTGTTACTTGCTCATCAAAAGAACGTGTCGCGATGATACCCATTACGTAAGGGATCTTGATTGCGTAATCTGTGTGCATGGTTTCTTGGTTAGGAACACCAAACAACGTAAACGCTGCTGGAGCTGGTTCTGTGTGCCACTCTGCTTCAATTGCAGCAAGCTTCACTTTTTGAACTTCACCAAGCTCGTAGCCAGATTCATCGCCAAGAACGATGGTAGATAAGATAGCCGCAATACCGAAAGAAGCAGCGATAGCAAATGAACGACGAGCAAACGCAATGTCACGACCTTTTAATAGGTAGTATGAACTGATGCCTAGAATAAACATTGCGCCACAAGTGTAACCAGAAGCAACCGTATGCACGAACTTAACCTGAGCAACTGGGTTTAGTACAACTTCAGAGAAGCTTACCATTTCCATTCGCATGGTTTCGAAGTTGAAGTCCGCGCCTACTGGGTTTTGCATCCAGCCGTTTGCGATAAGAATCCAAAGTGCAGAGAAGTTAGAGCCCAGCGCCACAAGCCAAGTAACCGCTAAGTGTTGACGTTTAGATAGACGATCCCACCCGAAGAAGAATAGACCAACAAAAGTTGACTCCAGGAAGAATGCGACAAGGGCTTCGATCGCTAGCGGCGCACCGAAGATGTCACCTACATAGTGGGAGTAGTAAGACCAGTTCGTACCAAACTGGAATTCCATGGTAAGGCCTGTCGCCACACCAAGTGCAAAGTTAATACCGAATAGCTTACCCCAGAACTTGGTCATGTCCTTGTAGATTTGCTTGTTCGTCATTACGTACATCGATTCCATAATGGCCAGAAGGAAGGCCATACCAAGGGTCAATGGTACGAATAGGAAGTGATACATCGCTGTCAGTGCAAACTGCAACCGCGATAGATCAACTACGTCAATCATGGTAACTCCTATGTGTCGGCTGAATGACACTCTCTACATATTGCAATCCATATTCAAGTGTTATTTACACTTGAAAAATGTTGAATTATCACAACTCATTGTTGCAAAAATGTGCTTCATTGGTTAGTTAATTGTTAAGCATCAGCTAATATAGCTAGGGCTAATATTACTTGTAAAAACAGATTGTTTCAAAAGGTTTATAGCCGGAATGCGCTTTGATATACATCAATGTTTATGCGCGGAATTTGCACAAAAATCCATCACATTGATCCAGATCAACCAGTATTAGATACGGATGTTAAGAGAGAGTAATCAGGAGAGAAATTAACCAGTTATGAGCAAACATAGAGTTAACAATCAATGCTTTTTACTTACTAAACTGGTATGAGAAGAAATTCAAAAAATGTGAGTTTGGTCAACTTTAATGAAGCGCTGGGCCGCAAAGGCCCAGCGGGGGAATCTTATTTTTCAATTCCGAAATGCAAATACGCACGATCTGTCGCGATTCTTCCACGTGGAGTGCGTTGTAAATAACCTTGCTGAATAAGATAAGGCTCAAGAACGTCTTCGATAGTATCCTTTTCTTCACCAATCGCTGCCGCCATGTTATCGAGTCCTACCGGACCACCACCAAATTTCTCCATAATTGCGAGTAGCAGTTTGCGGTCCATATAATCGAAACCTTCGGCGTCCACATCAAGCATATTCAACGCTTTGTCGGCAACCTCTGCACAAATGTGACCATTTCCTTTCACTTCCGCATAATCGCGAACACGACGTAGTAGACGGTTAGCAATACGTGGTGTGCCACGTGCACGTCTTGCCACTTCCAAGGCACCTTCAGGTTCCATTGACAAACCTAAACAATCCGCGCTGCGCTGCACAATATCTTGGAGGTCTTTTATCTTATAAAACTCAAGGCGCTGAGTAATACCAAAGCGGTCGCGCAATGGTGACGTTAAAGAGCCCGCTCGGGTCGTCGCACCAATTAACGTAAATGGTGGTAAATCGATCTTAATAGAACGAGCGGCCGGACCTTCACCGATCATAATATCCAGTTGATAATCTTCCATCGCCGGATACAGCACCTCTTCAACCATCGGGCTCAAGCGGTGAATCTCATCGATGAACAACACATCGTTTTCTTCTAGGTTAGTTAACAGCGCGGCCAAATCCCCTGCTTTCTCAAGCACAGGGCCCGAAGTGGTGCGAATGTTCACTTCCATTTCATTGGCAACGATATTCGCAAGTGTGGTTTTACCCAAACCTGGAGGACCAAAAATCAAAAGGTGATCAAGTGCTTCGCTACGTAACTGAGCAGCTTTAATGAAGATCTCCATTTGGTCACGGACATGGTCCTGACCTTGGTAATCCGCTAATTTTTTTGGTCGAATAGCACGGTCAATGACATCTTCATCACGAAAGGCAGGGTTTTCTGGCGCGATTAAACGATCGGCTTCAATCATCTTTTTACCTTGAAAAATGGTTACCTGAGAGAATAATGCCGCTCGTTTAACAGCAAGTGGCATATTTCTGTATCTCGTCATCCTGTACAGCGACGAAGGAGCGTGATACAGGATCTTCTATCCGAGCGGTTTATGGTCAAATTGTTTCATTAACCGCTCAGCGTGCTGCTATTAGATTCCCGATCTCGCTAGGCTCGCTGGAATGACACAAAAAATATCGTTAAGCGATTGGCATTAACCTTAGAGAATGAGTTATCTTGAACAAATGCTCACTGTGAAACCAGCGTTACACCATTGATTTTAGAGCTTCACGGATCATTTGCTCACTGCTCATGTCCGGTTTAGCGATCTGAGACACCACTTTCGACGCTTGAGTCGGCTTGTAACCCAAAGCTAGAAGCGCGCTAATTGCCTCTTCTTCCGCGTTGTTGGATGTCGCACCAGAATCCGCAGGAGCAGCATCCGTAAATGGTGTAAATAGATCGCCAGCGCCCCACCCTTTCAAGCGGTCTTTCATTTCAACAACCAATCGCTCTGCGGTTTTCTTGCCAACGCCTGGAAGCTTAACCAGCGTAGAAACGTCTTCATGTTCCACACAAGTAACAAATTGCGTTGCTGTCATACCAGAGAGAATACCAAGACCGAGTTTAGGACCAACGCCATTGGCTTTGATCACTTCACGGAAAAGTGCGCGTTCTTTTACTGTGTTGAAACCGTATAGCAATTGTGCATCTTCGCGGACGACAAAGTGAGTATAAATAATGGCTTCTTCGCCAACATTTGGCAGCTCGTAAAAACAGCTCATTGGCATCTGGACTTCATAACCAATGCCATTAACTTCAATTAATACTTCAGGTGGTTGTTTTTCAATCAGTGTGCCACGAAGACGTCCAATCACTATAAATACTCTTTGGAAATGAATTTGCGACAGGATAATAAAGAACTGGATAGACATCCAGTTAATTTTATCGGTAGCGCCCTTTTCTGGCACTGGTTGCTTTGCCCGCTAAGGCAACGAGGGTTTTGTTCGTATTGGCATGACAAATCGCCACACCTAAAGCATCGGCTGCATCCGCTTGAGGCTTGGCGGGCAGTTTAAGCATTTGCTGAACCATATGTTGAACTTGCGCTTTGTCCGCACCACCAGTACCGACTACAGCTTGCTTAATAAGACGCGCGGCGTATTCGTATACCGGCAACTCTGCATTCACCGCAGCAACAATTGCGCTGCCACGAGCCTGGCCAAGCTTTAATGCTGAATCCGCATTTTTAGCCATAAACACTTGTTCAATCGCAAATACGTCCGGTTGAAACTGAGTAATGATTTCCGTGACGCCAGCGTAAATCTGCTTAAGACGGCCCGGAAGTTCTTTTTCTGAAGTACGAATACAGCCACTACCAAGGTATTGCAAATGGCGTCCATTTTGACGAATGACCCCATAACCGGTAATGCGTGAACCTGGGTCAATGCCCAAAATAATTGACATGAATGTTCCTAAAAATGAGGCCGAATGCGACCTCAATTTCTTATTATTACTTTCTAATTTCGGAGCGAATACCGCTCACTGCACATTGAGTTTACTCTAGAGAGGCTGCAACGTCGTCAGAGATGTCACCGTTGTGATAAACCTCCTGAACATCGTCCAGATCTTCTAAAGCGTCAATCAAACGAAGCAGTTTTGGCGCAGTGTCCACATCCAGTTCTGCTTTCGTTGAAGGGATAAGCGACACTTCGGCGTTCTCCGCCTCAAAACCTGCAGCATCAAGGGCATCTTTTACGAGTCCAAAATCGCTTGGCGCGGTGTAAACATCAATTGAGCCATCTTCTGATGTTTCGATGTCATCAGCGCCACTTTCTAACGCAACTTCCATCACCACATCTTCATCTAAACCTGGGGCGTATGAGATCACGCCTTTCTTGTCGAAAAGATAGTTTACACTACCATCCGTACCCAGATTGCCTCCTGACTTCGAGAACGCATGGCGTACGCCAGATACTGTGCGATTTCGGTTATCCGTCATACATTCGACCATGACCGCAGTGCCACCCGGACCATAACCTTCATAGATTACGGTTTCCATATTGTCATCGCCTTCACCACCAGCACCTCGGCTGACAGCGCGGTTGACAGTGTCACGCGTCATGTTGTTAGACAACGCTTTATCAATTGCAGCTCGCAAACGTGGGTTATTTTCTGGCTCACCGCCTCCCTCTTTTGCCGCAACAACGATTTCACGGATTAATTTGGTAAAGATTTTGCCGCGCTTCGCATCTTGCGCTGCTTTACGGTGACGAATATTCGCCCATTTACTATGACCTGCCATAATTCACCTTTTAATGTATTTTGACGCTTAATAGCAAACATGAGCTAAAAAGCGTTGCTTGGGAAATTGCTTTGGAAGTTTCTTGGGTTTATTTAAACAAAAACTCCCGCAGTTGCGGGAGTTTTCTTCAAATGTTGTGCGCTTATTCTGCGTCTTTTTCTTTCGCTGCAGTCACTGCGATTGCTAGCTCTTCTAGCGCTGCTGGGTTCGCAATGCTTGGTGCGTCTGTTAGTAGACACGCCGCTGCTGTTGTTTTAGGGAACGCGATAACATCACGGATGTTCTCGGTACCACATAGCAGCATCACTAGACGGTCAAGACCGAATGCAAGACCAGCGTGTGGAGGCGTACCGAATTTCAGTGCATCAAGCAGGAAGCCGAACTTAAGCTGCTGCTCTTCAGGTGTGATGCCTAGAATATCAAATACGGCTTCTTGCATATCTGCGTTGTGGATACGAACAGAACCGCCGCCAACTTCGTAACCATTTAGAACCATATCGTAAGCGTTAGAGTTTGCCGCAGCTGGGTTAGCTTTTAGCTCTTCTGCAGTCACACCTAGAGGCGATGTGAATGGGTGGTGCATCGCGTGTAGGTTGCCTTCGTCATCTTCTTCGAACATTGGGAAGTCAACAACCCATAATGGAGCCCATGAAGATTCGTCAGTTAGCTCTAGATCTTTACCTAGCTTCAGACGCAGTGCGCCCATAGCTTCTGCAACGATACCCGCTTTATCAGCACCAAATAGGATGATATCGCCAGATTCCGCTTGAGTGCGATCTAGGATAGCGTTGATCACGTCTTCGTTTAGGAACTTAGCCACTGGAGACTGGATACCTTCCATGCCTGCAGCACGATCGTTAACCTTCATCCATGCTAGACCTTTCGCACCGTAGATACCAACGAATTCACCGTAGCCATCAATTTGCTTACGAGTCAAAGATGCACCACCTGGAACGCGAATAACGGCAACGCGGCCTTTCTCGTCGTTTGCTGGGCCAGAGAATACTTTGAACTCAACGTCTTTCACTAGGTCAGCAACGTCTACTAGCTCTAGTGGGTTACGTAGGTCTGGCTTGTCAGAACCGAAACGGCGAATCGCTTCGCTGAATGGCATTACTGGGAACTGACCTAGGTCTACGTTTAGTAGCTCTTGCCACATATCGCGAACCATGTTTTCCGTCACTTCACGTACTTGGTCAGCCGTCATGAATGACGTTTCGATATCGATCTGAGTGAATTCTGGTTGACGGTCAGCACGTAAGTCTTCATCACGGAAACACTTAACGATTTGGTAGTAACGGTCAAAACCAGACATCATTAGAAGCTGTTTGAATAGCTGTGGAGACTGAGGAAGCGCGTAGAAGCTGCCTTTGTGAACACGGCTAGGTACTAGGTAGTCGCGCGCACCTTCTGGTGTCGCTTTTGTTAGTACTGGTGTTTCGATATCTAGGAAGCCGTTGTCATCTAGGAAGCGACGAACAAAGCTAGATGCTTTAGCACGTAGCTTGATGCGGTCACTCATTTCAGGACGACGAAGGTCTAAGTAACGGTACTTCAGACGTTGCTCTTCAGAGTTCTTTTGGTTGAAGTCTAAAGGCAAAACGTCACTGCGGTTGATGATTTCAAGACCTGTCGCAAGAATCTCAACTTCACCTGTTGCCATGTCTTTGTTTGCTTGGCTTTCTGGACGAACGCGTACTTCACCCGTTAGTTTGATACAGAATTCATTACGAAGTGTGTTAGCCACTTCATACGCATCCGCCATATCTGGATCAACAACTACCTGAACGATACCTTCGCGATCTCGCATATCAATAAAAATAAGACCGCCTAAATCACGACGACGGTTAACCCAGCCGCAAAGTTCTACAGTTTGTCCTGCAAGGGACTTGTTCAGGTGACCACAGTAATGGGTACGCATAATGAAATTCCCAATCTCTCAAATGTTGTTAACTACGCTCTGTCAGCCTCATTGCCAAGCAGAGTAAAGATTCAGTTATACGCTGAATGTCCACGAAAATCGACTACTCAACATACAATTAAGTGTGTTTTATCATTCACTGGTGCTTTTTAGTACAACAAATGTTCAAAAGCACACCAAAGCGAAAAAATTGGTGGGGATTATAGCGTGAAATTACCTATTTCAGCAAAACTCTCGTAAAGTATTCACACGAGTAGCAAGCAGTAAAGAATAATGGATAACTTACCTCTTCGACTTGGATTGACGATGTGGTCGCACAATCAATGGCAACAAAGCTTTTACGGCAGCGGGACAAAGCCCGCTGAACGTTTAGAAAAGTATGCACAGGTGTTCCATACCGTGGAAGGCAACACGACATTTTATGCCACGCCGACGCTCAACACGGTGCAAAACTGGAGAGCAGCAACCCACGATGATTTTCGCTTTACTTTCAAACTTCCTAAAGCCATCACTCATGAGCAAATGCTAAGAGGTTGCAGCGAACAACTGAGAGACTTCATGAAAGTCATGGAGCCGTTGCATGACCGTGTGGGGCAATGGACAATTCAATTGCCAGCCGCATTTGGTCCTGAGCACCTTGATCGACTGAAAAAGTTCTGTGCGAGCTTTCCACCTAACTTCCCTCTTGGTGTTGAGGTTCGTCATATGGCATTTTTCTCCAAAGGTGAAGAAGAGCGAGCGCTTAACCAATGGTTAGTAGAAAATAACATTGACCGCATTATTATGGATAGCCGCCCTGTCTTTGCCGCTAAGCCAGACAATGAAGCGATCATTGATGCGCAAATGAAAAAACCAAGAGTACCAGTCCACGCCATTGCTACCGCTTCACACCCTTTGATTCGCTTTATTGGTCATCCAGAAGAACAGCAAAATTACGAGTTTTTTACACCATGGCTCAGCAAGTTGCCGCAATGGATTGCAGAAGGTAAACAGCCGTATGTCATGATCCATACTGCGGACAATATAATTGCGCCGGAGTTGGCAGCCAATCTGTATAAAGACATACAAAAGCGTATAACACTTCCTGACTTGGCATCTTTCCCGACTAACGATGGCAACTCGCAGTTGCAGATGTTCTAACGCAACACATGACAGAGGCGTGAAATTCCCATAAAATACGCGCCTTTTTTGGTGCCTGACGTTTTCAGGCGGCTTGTATGCAGAGACTTGGTTATGAACCCTAAGAGCAATCCAGATACTATTTTTTCGGCTCCAATCGATAAAATTGGGGATTTCACGTTCGATGAACGCGTAGCGGAAGTTTTTCCTGACATGATTCAACGATCGGTGCCGGGTTACAGCAACATTATTTCTGCAATCGGTATGCTGGCAGAGCGTTTTGTAAAGCCCCACTCAAACATCTATGACCTGGGTTGCTCTTTAGGTGCTGCTACGCTGTCTATGCGTCGTCATATCAAACAAGAAGGCTGTAAGATCATTGCGGTCGACAATTCACCTGCAATGGTTGAGCGTTGCAAATTACATGTAAACGCGTACCGAAGCGATACTCCTGTAGATGTGGTTGAAGCGGATATTCGTAATATCGATATTGAAAACGCATCAGTTGTCGTACTGAACTTTACTCTGCAATTTCTTTCTCCAGACGATCGTTACGCCCTGCTTGAACGAATCTACGCAGGTCTACGTCCAGGCGGAATTTTGATTTTGTCGGAGAAATTCGTCTTCGAAGATGAAGTGTCAAACGAGCTATTAATTGACCTTCACCACGACTTTAAACGTGCAAATGGTTATAGCGAACTAGAAATCAGCCAAAAGCGCAGCGCGATAGAAAACGTAATGCGCCCAGATTCAAAGAAAGAGCATAAAGAGCGTTTCGCTAAAATTGGCTTTTCTAGCTACGATGTTTGGTTCCAATGCTTTAACTTTGGCTCTATGTTCGCAATTAAATAAACCGTGCATACAAAGGCCCTGAATCACGCCACTTTAGGCTGTTATTTAATAATTTTAATACCATCAACTCAGCGATTAACTAACTATGTTTAACTTTGCAAACTTCTACCAATTGATTGCCCAAGACACACGTCTTCAACCTTGGCTCAATGTGCTACCACAACAGCTAACGGATTGGCAAAATGCAGAGCACGGTGACTTTGGTCGCTGGTTGAAAGCACTGAACAAGATTCCAGAAGGCTCACCGGATCAAATTGACATCAAGAATTCAGTGACCATCAGCAACGACACTCCTTTCCATGAAGGTGAGCTGAAGAAATTAGAGAACTTACTTCGTACATTCCATCCGTGGCGCAAAGGGCCATACCACGTACACGGCATTCATATTGATACTGAGTGGCGCAGTGATTGGAAATGGGACCGCGTGCTTCCGCATATTTCTCCATTAAAGAACCGCAGCGTACTCGATGTTGGTTGTGGTAACGGCTACCACATGTGGCGTATGCTGGGTGAAGGTGCACGCTTAACCGTCGGTATCGATCCATCTCACCTGTTCCTAATTCAGTTCGAAGCAATTCGTAAACTCATGGGCGATGACCAACGTGCGCACCTACTGCCGTTGGGTATTGAACAACTACCTAAGTTAGAAGCGTTCGACACGGTATTCAGCATGGGCGTGCTTTACCACCGTCGCTCTCCACTGGATCACTTGGTGCAGCTAAAAGATCAATTAGTGTCTGGTGGTGAACTCGTACTAGAAACACTAGTGATTGAAGGTGATGAGAATTCAGTGTTGGTTCCAACTTCTCGTTACGCACAAATGCGCAATGTCTATTTCTTCCCTTCAGCAAAAGCACTGAAAGTATGGTTAGAGTTGGTAGGATTTGAAGATGTGCGCATCGTTGATGAAAACGTCACTTCGGTTGATGAACAACGTACCACAGATTGGATGACGCATAACTCTCTACCAGACTATCTAGATCCGAACGACCCAAGCAAGACTGTAGAAGGTTACCCTGCCCCTCGCCGCGCGGTTCTTGTCGCTCGCAAACCATAATTCGCTGAGATTCCTGACATTGTCTTAACTCATTTTACGAGTTAAGACATTACCCTCTTTCCTCGTACTGAGCGTGTTTGTTTTTCGAGTCCATTTGTTACATCAAAACATAAGCACGCTCTAAATAAGGATGCGCTTTTATGTCCTTGATTTTTAGCTTTTCATCACTATTCCTCAAACAATAAGTAATAGAGAAACATTCTTACTTGTGAGGCTTTATCGATATGAGCTAAACTCCTAAAAAATAAACAACTTAATCCAATCCCAAGGTTTTCAATGTTATTACGATTGACCCCGATTGTTGCCATCGCCTTACTATCTGGATGCTCACTAACCAAAGGCGAACAGTACCACCAAGAAACGTTAGCGGCTATTCAAACTTCAGAAGCGAATGTCAATAATCGCATTACTAACTTAGAGCTTCAGCTCAGCAACCAATCGGACTATATCGACAGCCTTGAAGAACAAGTCGATAAACTACAGGTTGAACTTCTGACATTTCGTGATGAAGCAATGGCAGAAGTGAAAAAGCCAAAAGAGCCGATTATTGTCCAATCTCCTGCTCCTGTGGAACCAACACCAACTCATGATATTGTCCTTGGCTCAATTGAAAAGGTCACTATCGACTCCATTAAGCAGACTTTTGATGCACGTGTCGACACCGGTGCCGCAACCTCATCTTTAAATGCAGTTGATATTGAAGAGTTCGAAAGAAACGGCAAAAACTGGGTTCGATTCCACCTGGCAGATACCAGTAAATCTGAAGAAGAAAAAAATACTTGGATCGAAGCGCCAGTCATTCGTTACGTAAAAATTCGCCAAGTTACCAGTGAAGAACTAGAACGTCGCGCTGTAGTCGAACTTTGGGTGCGCGTTGGAAAAATTCATGAAAAAGCGCAATTTACGTTGGCAGATCGCTCGCATATGAACCATCCTATTTTACTGGGTAGAGAATTTATGCGCGACATCGCACTTGTCGATGTAAGTCGTACCTATATCCAAACGGACGAAGATAAAAAATAATAAGGTAGATTATGACGTCAAAAATACCGTTTTACCTTTCAATCATCTTATTGGTGATTGCGGGCATTGCTTTGAGTGTTTTCAGACATGAAAACTACGGCGTGCCTTGGACACCAGGCGAAACTCGTCAGGTATGGGATGTAGAGGCACGTATTGAGTTCAATGCTAACGGCAATGAAGTCAAAGCTTCACTCGCAGCACCTCATACACAAAGTGGTTATACGCTTATCGGTGAATCCGCTTCCTCTTCTGGTTATGGCGTTTCCTACATTAATTCTGATTCTGGACGTCGTGCCGAGTGGTCAATTCGTCAGGCCAAAGGTCCTCAAACCATTTACTACAAAGCGCAGTTCTTAGTGGACCCTCAGGCTAAAGTTACGCCTCTACCACCAACTGAAGACATTACGCCACCAACGCTATCAGCGCCACAAGCCGCGGCGGCAAATGCCCTTGTAGAGCGTGCGATGAGTCGCTCTGCCGACAATGTGACCTTTACTCGTGAGCTCATCAAAGCGCTTAATGACCCAGACAGTCAAAATTCATCGCTACTACTGAATGACTTCAGCCGTACTGATGCACTACATAATATTTTGCTTACCGCAGGTATACAGAGTAAAACAGTCGGTGTTATCGAACTAGAAGATGGACGTCGACGCCAAACCATTCAACCAATGGTTCAGGTTTGGTCGGGTAAAGATTGGGTACTGTTCTCACCAAATTCCGAACAGAAAGCCGTGAAACCAAACTTATTAGTTTGGGATGAGTCGAATGTATCCCTGCTTGATCTTGTTGGTGGTAAAAATAGCCAAGTTCATTTCTCAATGATCAAGCAAGAAATGACTCCACAGCAAGCGACGAACAACAAGATAGAAGCTGATGGGCTGCTGAATATTTCAATTCATAGCTTGCCTCTTGAAGAACAAGCAATGTTTAAGACCATCATGCTGATCCCTATCGGTGCCCTTATCGTGGTGTTCTTGCGTGTGATTATCGGTCTAAAAACATCCGGTACTTTCATGCCAGTACTGATTGCTGTTGCATTTGTTCAAACCCAGCTATTAACGGGTATTGTCGGTTTCTTACTGATCGTTGGCACAGGCTTGATTATTCGAAGTTACTTATCGAGGTTGAACTTACTGCTTGTAGCACGGATATCAGCGGTCATTATTACCGTTATTATGATCATTTCGGTGTTCACAGTAGTCGCATTTAAGATGGGCTTAACGGAAGGCTTAACAATTACGTTCTTCCCGATGATCATCTTGTCTTGGACAATTGAACGTATGTCTATCCTATGGGAAGAAGAAGGCGCGAAAGAAGTTGCTCTGCAAGGTGGGGGCTCACTGCTCACCGCAGTATTGGTTTACTTAGCGATGACGAACTCATACATTCAGCACCTAACCTTTAATTTCATTGGTCTACAGTTGATTGTTCTGGCCGGTATTCTATTGCTAGGTACTTACACAGGTTACCGTCTAACTGAGTTACGTCGTTTCAAACCACTAGCGGAGGACTAAACGATGTTCGAAAGTTTTACTTCGCCAGCTAAGCTTCGTCATAAAGGCATTATGGGGATGAACAAACGTAACCACAGTTATATCGGCCGTTACAATGATCGTTCTAAATACCCATTAGTTGATGACAAGCTCAAGACTAAAATTATTGCGCAGGCAGCAGGGGCGACAGTCCCTGCCCTGATCGGCGTTATTCATAACCAAGCAGAAGTAAAGACAATCCATAGAATGGTGCAAGATTGGCCTGGTTTTGTTATCAAGCCCGCTCAAGGTAGTGGCGGTAAAGGCATTCTGGTTGTTACCTCTCACAAAAACGGGGTATATACCAAACCCTCCGGCTCTACAATAGGTCGGGATGAGGTTGAACGTCATATCAGTAATGCGCTTGCAGGCCTTTTCTCTCTTGGTGGTAAAAACGACGTCGCAGTCGTTGAGAACCTGATTAAGTTTGATGATTGTTTCGATGGCTTCAGTTATGAAGGCGTGCCTGATGTTCGAATCATCGTATTTAAAGGCTACCCTGTTATGGCAATGATGCGCTGTTCTACGGCGGCGTCGGACGGTAAAGCAAACCTCCACCAAGGCGCTGTGGGCGTGGGCATTGATATCGCCACAGGTAAAGCAATCCGAGCGGTGCAATTCGACCATCCAGTCACCCACCATCCGGATACCGGCAAAGACCTTTCTACCCTCCAAGTCCCGCACTGGGAGCGCTTGCTTGAGCTTGCGTCTAGTGCGTGGGAGATGACAGGGTTGGGATACATGGGCACTGATATGGTGTTAGATAAAGAGGAAGGGCCTATGGTTTTAGAGCTCAACGCTCGTCCTGGCTTAGCAATCCAAATCGCTAATGGTGCAGGCTTGCTTCCTCGTTTGAAACACATAGAGAGCCTCGGCACACCTGCCGAGTATCCAAAGCCGATTGAACGTGTCGCCTACGCAGCAGAGCAGTTTGGGGTAAAACCGCAGTTCTAATCGCCAATCACAATATCATTCGCCAGTAATTGTTCTGATTGCTGGCGTTTTTGTTTCCGTTTCCAAAACCGTCTACCTACTCATCTTATTAAACAAACCTATCTCACCTATAACTTGAATCAATGATCGAGCTAACAGAATCAACATAGATCGTTTCTTTTCTCCTTTAACTTTTGAGTATGATGAGGTCTCCCCTTACTCAACTTGAGAGGTTGAGAAATGCTAACAAAAGAAACAGATAACGATGAACCAGAGCTTGAAGAACAAGAGAGCTTAGACCAGCATTTACAACGCTTGTCTGAGCTTTCTGTCCAAGCACTTGAAGAGCTTGCTGAAATGATCGATATCAGAGACGATATTTCAGAGGAATAAAACTTAGCCTCCCTGCTGAGTTCTATTAATAAGCCGAGACTGTCGTCCTACAGTCTCGGCTTATTTTATACGCTTTGAAGCCTCCCGCTAACAAATACAAAAACGCCCGCAATAAATGCAGGCGTTTTGCTAGATTCGAAGTTTACGATTCAAACTCTTCGATCATCTCTTGCGCTTCGGTCTTAGGCTTATCCGTTTGACCAAAACCTCGTAGACCAACTACGTGTACGTGCTCATGGTCTTTAAACACCTTACGCACCAACTTGTAGGTAGTACCTTTCTCTGGGCTGATGTTTTCTGGTGCCGCAATAAGAAGCTGCATATCCAGACGGTCACACAATTCGAACAATGTCGCGATCGATTTCGCATCCAGACGCGCTGCTTCATCCAAGAAGAGCAAACGACAAGGCACAATGTCTTTGCTGCGTAGACGACGAGATTCTTCTTCCCAGCTTTGAACAACCATCAGAAGGATTGACTGACCAGTACCGATCGCTTCACCTGTTGATAGCGCGCCAGACTCGGCCTGTAGCCAACCATCTGTACCACGGTTCACTTCTACACTTAGCTCTAGGTAGTTACGGTAATCCAGTAGCTCTTCACCCAGAACCTGAGGAGAACGTTGACCCATATCGATATGTGGGTTCACACGTTGGAACAGTTTCGCCATTGCTTCAGAGAAGGTAAAGCGAGTCGATTCGAACAGATCTTTATGCTGCTCTTGTTGTGTCGCTAGACCGTTCAGTAGCACTTCGTGACTTTCGCGAATTTTCACGTTTAGACGTACGCCCTTCACCTGACCGAACGAGATATTCGACAAGCCTTGGTTCAGCATACGAATACGGTTTTGCTCACGCTGAATCGTCTTCTTGATGATGCTCGCTACCGACTCAGAACTGATCGCTAGGCGGTTTTCACGTTGCGTTAGCTCTTCCGTTAGACGCGCCAGCTCGACTTCCATCTCTTCAATCGCTTCCACTGGATCATCAGTACGGATGATATCCTGACGAATACGCTCACGAAGATGTTGGTATACAGCAATGTAGAACAGAACTTTACGCTCTGGACGTGCGTTGTCTTCTGATAGACGCAGCGCATCACGCAAGTCGTCATTGTTCGCAACCGCTAAACGCAGCGCACCCAATGATTTATCCGACATCGAACGCAATTCATCCGCCGACATGTAAGCCAGTTCGCGCTTGTGTAGACGACGCTCAACATCGTTTTCACGCGCTAAGCGAAGTACTGAACACCAACCCGCTTTCGCTGCAACGACAAATTTGCGCAGCTCTGCGTATTCTTTCTGCACTTTCTTCAGACGTTTCGCTAAGCCTTTCATCTCAAGCTCGGTCGACGTTATCGTGCGCTCGTATTCACTCTTACGACTACGTGAAGTATGTAAGCGTTCGTGCAGCTCGTCACGACGGCGCATTGCACGCTCTTCAGCACCTTCGTCGGCATTTACGCCATACTCTTGCAGCTCTTGTTTGAACTCTTGTACGGTTTCTTGCTTAGCTTGATGCGAACTCTTCAAAGACGCCAATACTTGGTTGTATTGGTTCATTTGTCCTTGTGCTTGCTTCAACTCTTCACGAGAACGAGTACGAGTCTGTTCAGCTTGAACCAACTTCGCTTTTAGCTGCTCACTCAGTTCGCTACTTTTGTTCAGAAGATCAACCGAGTCTGAGTAAGCGAAGTAGTGACGACGTTCAACCAGATCCGAGAGTGCAAAGATTTGCTTCTTAAGATCTTGTAACTCTTCATCTGCCGCTTTGTATTCTGCTTCTAGTGCATCAAATTGCTCTGGGTCAGCATCAAGCGCAGACGCAATATTCTCTAGTTGCGCGACGGCTTTTGCATGATTATTTAAGAAGTTTTTCGCCTCTGCAAGCTGAGCGATTTTCTCTTCTAGCTCATCAAAACGCGCTTGCAATGATTCATCTTCAACAAGCACCATGTGTGATGATAACTTGTCCAGAGAAGACAGTGCTTGCTTACTAGTTTGAAGCTGAGAGCGTTGCTGCTGCTCTTTTGCATCCAGATCCGCCAGCACGCGAGCGATTTGGTTACGCTGATCACGAATGGTTGCGAGTGCTTGTTCTGGATCGGCGTCAAAAGCAACTTGAATATGGTTAGACACAAATTGGTTAAATGCTTGGTACAAACGCTGCATTTTCTGAGAATCAAACGCCGCTTTTGCGTGTTTCTCTACCACTTCTTCTCGTTCGTTACGCAGCAACTCAAGACGCTGCTCACGTGCTGCACGACCAAACAATGGGATCTCAGGCAAGCGAGAGTAACGCATTTGGCGGTCGTTCATGCGAACACAAACCGCGCCTTCTAGCTCTTCTGCATCGAACGAGCTGTCATCAAAGGCATCGATGTCACCTTCAATGATGTACAAGTCTTCTGGACAGTCGTCTAGCTCTACCAGTTTCTCTTCGATACCTGACAGGTCAGAAACAACGATAGCGTGACGAGCCGGACCGTACATCGCACTGAAGTAAGGCGCGTCATCAATCGTGATGTCATCGTAGATCTCAGACAGTAATACACCGCCTAAAGTATCAGCCAAACCTTTCAGGCGAGGGTCGTTTGAACCACCAGGAGAAGCAAGACGTTCAATCTCAGCGTCTAGCTGGCTACGGCGCTCAGCAAGCTTATCTTTAGCTAAGGACAGCGCCCTTTCTTGCTCAAGAACAACCTGCATGTGGTTCATTACCGCATGACGATCTTCAAGGTCTGTCCCGCTCTGCTCACGTAATTTCTCTAGTGCATCGTTCGCCGCAATCCAAGCTGGCGCTATCGCTTCAAGCTTACTGATTTCTGCCGTCGCGTTTTGCTCTAGACGGCGCTGTTCACCACGCTGATCACGAACTTCTTCTTGAGCTATCTCTAGTGATTCGATTTGCATCGCATGACGTTCACGTTCTTGTTCAAACGTAACTTCATCGGTTAGCTCGACGTGATATTGCTTTTTGTATTCAGCAACCAGTTCACGCGCTTGACGTTGCTGATTGAGGCTACGCTCAAGATCGCGATGCTGCGCTCGCCATTGCTGTTCGTTTTGTGCAATTTGCTGTGATTCTCGAGCTTTAGCGATTGCCAATTTTGCGCGCTTAGAGGCTTCTTTGCGCTCAACAGGGCCAACGATGCTCTGTACAAGCTTCAATGCAGTATCAAACTGCTCTGCCGCAGCTGATGACATATCGAGCTTATGTTTCACAGACAACAACGTATTGGTATTTTCTGTCTCTTTGTTTTTCAGCTCCGCCACTAACGCTTGTGCGGATTCTGCCGTTAGGCTGTCATCACCAAGTAGCTGCTTCGCTTTCTCCAACGCTTGAACGGCTTGTTGGTATTGAAGCGCGCGAGTTTGCTGAACGTCAAGAGCTTGCTGGTAATCAGCAAGTTGCGTCTTAAGGCTGTCCACCTCTTCTTCTGCAACGGTCGCTTGCTCTTCAGCCATCATCACGCGTTCTTGCGCTTCTTCCACTACCATCATTTGTTCTTCAAGACGCTCGCTCAGCTCTTCAAGATCTTCTTGGTAACGTTCGATCTTCTCTTGCTGACGCAGCGCGTTTTGCACCAGTTGCAAGTGATCCGAAGCCGCTTGGTAGTCTTGCTCTAAAGAAGATTCTGATTCGATCAGCAGTTCTAGCTCTTCTTGAACGCGGTTAAGCAGGTTGTTTTGCTCAATCAAGGTCTCGCGAGAACCAAATAACTCTGAACGCAAAGACAGTGTCTGTTCTAGTTTTTTACGACGCTCGTTGGCATGACGCATATAGTCCGCTGCCACGTAGTTGGTCGACTCTGTAATCAAGTGTTTGAACAAGTCACGGTCTGCTTGCGTAGTTTTGATCGCTTCTAGCGTCATGCGGTTTTCACGCAGCGCCGATTCCATATCTTGGAACGCTTTCTTCACGCCGCCGTTTTGTGGCAGAAGGTAGTCACGTAGCGAGCGCGTAATCGCACTTGAAATACCACCGTAAAGCGATGCTTCGATCAAGCGGTAGAATTTAGAGCGGTCACCAGAGTTACGCAATTTCTTCGGAATCACACCGAATTCAAACATTTGTGCGTGGTAATCAACAATAGAAGAGAAGGCTTTGAATTGAACACCTTCAAATTCCGCGATCGATTCTTTTACTTCGTTGATTTGACGTACACGAGCTTGAGTCGCAGATACGCTTTCAACCAAAATATCTGTTGGTTTTATATGGCTTGGAAGGCCTTGAATAACAAACGGTTTGATGTCTACTTTCTTATCACGACCCGCTACTTGCTGCAGTTTTACGGCAAAAAGTAGGCGTTGGTTACGTGAGTTCACCACGTCTAGCGCTGCATAACACGCCCCCGGTTGTAGCTTACCGTATAGACCTTTATCGCGAGACGATTGGCTGCTGCCCGCTTCGGTTGTGTTACGGAAGTGCAGTAGCGTTTGGTCAGGAATCAATGCGGTGATGAATGCCGCCATTGTGGTTGATTTACCTGCACCGTTACCACCTGATAGCGTGGTGACCAGACCATCGATGTCAAACGTACGGGCAAAGAAGCCGTTCCAGTTGACCATGGTCAGCGATTGGTATTTACCGCGTTCAATCATGCTCATGCTTCACCCTCTTCTGTTGTTTCTTCTTGGGCTTGGTCGTCTTGTTCTTCTTCAGACAATAGGCTGCCTTGGCTTGGCTCTTTGGTGTGCACTACCGCTTCACCATCACGGATCAGACGTAGCTGCGCTTCACGCATATCATCGCCAATACGTACATCGGCACCAAAGCGGAATACAGCTTCACTGATGCTGAATTTACCGGTCTCACCGATGTTGATGATCATGCCTAGGCGACGTAGACGACGAAGTGACGTACGTACTTTTTCAAACAGCTTTTCTTTATCAAGGTCAGAACCGGTAGCACGGTTCGTCACTAGCTTCATCAGCTTGTTTTCATCAGCAAGAGCAAGTAGCTCGTCGTACAACTCTTGGTTAGTGAAGATGCCTTCGTGCGCAAGACGCTCTGGGCTTAGGTAAAGGAAACACAGTACCTTACCCACCAGCATATCCAGCTCAGAAAGCACACTGCGGCCAATCAAAGAAGTTGAACGAGGACGAAGGTAGAAGAAACCTTCTGGCGCTTTCACCAATTCGGTATTGTAGCGCTGGTAGAAAGAAGAAAGCTCAAGTTCGAAGTCCGATAACAACGCGTGGTTATCCAGATCTTCACTTGAGATATGACGCCCTGCTCGTAGCATGCTGTCTAGCGCTGGGAACAGAGGGTTAGAGATTGCTTTTGCCAGATTCTCTGACATGTATTCATTAGTATCGGTCGATGACATTCGCTTGTACCTTTGCCCCAAATTCGTTGATCGCTTTCCAGTCTGGTTGAATCGCTTGGTAATCCGATTCTGAATACCCTAGACGCACAGCTTGATCGACAATAATGCGAGCTAAATCAAAATGATGAGTGTAAGGATGCTGTGCAAGGTAATCTCGCAATACCACACTCAAGTCGATTGGCGTGCCTTGATCTTTATGCGCTTTTAGCATGTCACCAATTCGTTCAGACAACTCATCATTGACTTGTTGAAATTCTTCATACTCTACTTCCATCGGAACTTGGCCGGTCACTTCGTCATCACGTAGCACCAACGCCTCATCACGAAGGTCAGAAAGCCTTTCCGCATCTGCATAAGTCAGATACCAAGGCGCATCGAAGTAATCTTTGACGGATTGACGTAGACGCGAGCTAAACGCACGGTTCTTATCCATATCAATTGCAGTACGGATGAACTTGTGCACATGTCGGTCGTAACCAATCCAAAGGTCGATCGCTTGCTGGCCCCAGCTTGTGATTCGGTCCAGCTTCATTTGCAGACCAAACAACGCTTCTTCGATGAACTCTAGCTCAGGATCGCCGTAAACAATTTCTTGAATATCTAGGATCTGAGTTTGCAGTTCATCACTGGCGGCTTGCAGCGTATCTTGAAGTTCACGCAACGTGCTCGACGTTTCTGACAGTAGCGCTTCACAGTTGTTGATCGCTTCACGCCAGTCTTTGTTAAGCAGATCAGCAATCTGTTGTTTTACAGACTGTTGCTGCTCATCCATCACACGTTGGTTAAGGTCGATTTGATCGAAGATTTCGCCTACAGAATATTTTAAAACTCCGTATACGTTTTTCTTCCAGTGGCCCGGTGTGCCACCTTTTTGTGCTGCCTCAATCGCTTTCGCCATTTCATCTGCCACCATAGACAGTTGAATAGAAAGGCGCAGTTTCGAGAACTCACGATGACGCACGTAGTAATCGGTAATTCCTATCGCTAAAGGCGACAAGCGGTAAATGCTCGCTCCATCAGTAATCTCACTGACAAAACGGCTAATAAGGCGCTGCTTTACCATCTCGTTGATGGCGTTGTTAGCACGAAAAGCGGATGCTTCGCCAGTCTCATCAAATAATCGAGTGACGATGGCAAACGCATCATGCAATTCACCTTCACCCAATTCTTCATCGAACCTTTCATTACTCAGTACGGCAATGGCTATTAAGAATGCCAATCGCTCTGTGGTCAGGTTCAACGAGAAATCGTGCTGCTTAACCCAGCCAACCAACTCGTCGATTGGTTGCTCTGCAGCATTGAGAGTCATCTCACTCATTGTTATTCCTGTTTATCGTTCTTTTTAGCCCACACATGAATGTAGCGGCCTAATGAGAGGTATGGCTCTTGTCGACAAAGTTGTTTTTCTAGCGCCAACACATCTTCAAACTCGTAATCGCCCATGTATTGCATATTACCTATGTAATCACTAAATGAGCGGATACCAGATTTGCCACAAATACTAAAGCCTGAATCTTCTATCCATTGGTAGACTTCTTCAGGTTTTAAGCCTTTTTGCGGCTGTAGTTTAAATCTTTTTCGGTGGGGCATGCCGTCTAATATATGAGGAATGTTGCCACAAACCACGTTTTTATAGACTAAACCATGGTGGTTATAGAACATCACTGATGCAATGCCTCCCGGTTTTACTTGTTCTAGTACCGTTTCAAGTGCGGCCTTAGGATCGACCAACCACTCCATGACGGCGTGAAACATAACAAGATCCACCTGTTCACCCATATGCTCACCAATGGATTGGACAGGCGAATGAATCAGGCGATACTGCTCAAGCAAACCGTTTTTTTCAATATCCTGCTTAGCCAACTGCAGCATTTCCGAAGATAGATCACATAAAGCGATTCGATGTCCGAGCTTAGCAAGCTTTTGCGACATTTGTGCCAAACCACCACCAGCATCCAACACCTCTAGGGGTTGCTGGTCAGCATCTAATTCACTTAGAATCTGTAGAAAATCTTCCCACACAATGATTTGGCGGATCTCCCCTTTGTCGGAGCCGTAAATATTTTTTGCAAATTTGTGGGCGATATCGTCGAAATTGCGGTCTTCTGTCACTTCTGCTGAGTTATCATAACGGATTGTGCCGCTATTCTGGCACAAGGAAAGCAGGAATAAAGAGGGGTACCCTCATTTTTATTATCAATTGATGTTTTTTCGGACTATTTATGTATGTTTGAGCTGAAAAAAGTAGTGTCAGCCTTGCTTATGCCACTTCCGGCATTGCTGCTGATAGGCTTGTTGGGTCTTGCTCTCATTAGTTTTACCACAAAACGTAAAACTGGCTGCTTCGTTGTTCTATTCTCTTTTGTTGGCATTTTTCTTGTTGCCTTCCAACCTGTTTCAACCAAGCTTCTTATGCCATTAGAGCGAGAGCATAAAGCCTTTTTGCCAGTTTCTGGCACCATCGACTACGTGATGGTTTTAGGGAATGGTCATGTTATCGATGACGAAATTCCACCCACCTCGCAGTTAAGCCGTGCAGCATTAATGCGCTTAACTGAAGGCATTCGTATTTTAAGAATGTATCCAGGTGCTAAATTAATTTTGTCTGGCTATGCTGGCGGTTCTGAAATTAGCCATGCGAGAATGATGGCGAACGTTGCCCTTGCGTTGGGAGTCGCGAAATCCGATATCATTTTATTAGAAGATGCGAAAGATACGTGGGAAGAGGCGCGTCAAGCGGCTGCATTCGTTCAACAAAAGGAGATTGTGTTAGTCACTTCTGCGAGCCACATGAGCCGTGCATTGTATGAGTTCAACGCAGCAGGCATTAAACCAATCCCAGCCCCGACCAACTTCTTAGCTATTAGCGAAATCAGTCAACCTTGGGATAAATACTCACCTAAAGCGCGTTACTTAGAACAAACGGAGCTTTATTGGCATGAGTACTTGGGCAGCATTTGGCAAAGATTGCGTGATACTGTCGGCCAAACACCAATGATTGAAGCAAAGTAGTACTATCTTGAAACCACAAAAAAGGAGAGCCGAAGCTCTCCTTTTCTTTTTAAGACTTAGGTTTGTTCAGTTTAATCACCAGCAAACATATAGCCTTCGCCGTGCACCGTCACAAAAATTTGCGGGTTCTTTGGATCAAACTCCATTTTTGCGCGCATACGTCGAATAAGAACATCAATAGTACGATCATTGGGAGCATCAACTCGGTGGCTGATCATATTCAAAATACGCTCGCGACTTAACACCTGGTTAGGGTAAGACGATAACGCCACCAAAAGTTCGTATTCTGCTTTGGTCAATTTTACGGGTTCGCCGTTACGGCTCAGCGCACGACGTTGAATGTCGAATGTCCACTCTCCAAAACGTACAATATGTTCTTCACTGGTTTCGTTCGCTTTCGCGCTACCGCTACGCGCTGCTGAAATACGCCACAGCAAGTTTTTAACGCGAACCAACAACTCCCTCAGTTCAAAAGGTTTTGTCACATAATCGTCAGCGCCCATTTCTAGGCCTACGATTTTATCAATGCTATCCGTGCGTCCTGTTACTAATATGATACCAATATCCGATTGGCTACGTAATTCACGAGTAAGCATCAGGCCGTCTTCACCCGGCAGGTTGATATCCAGCATGATCAGGTCTACATCGCCCGCTTGCAGGACCTCACGCATTTCTGCGCCACTCTCTGCTTCGCTGACTTGGTAACCCTCATTTTGGAAATATCCCGCAAGCTTACTACGAGTTACAACATCATCTTCTACGACTAATACGTGATAGCTCATTTACACCACTTTTCTGTCTTCTTATTATCCAAGACGTATTCTATTCATAACTAGTAACATTTCTAGTCATAGATACATTAAAAAGCAAGATTTAGCGTTTTTATTGATTCAAAACAAGCTTACCCATCGCTATTAATAAACGTTAATTTTTGACCATAAAACATAATAATTATAGTTACTGCTATTCATTTTAATTGATTACACTTAGGGGATATCCCTAATTGACTTTGTGATGCACAACTTGAAGCATCATTCAGGAGCCCAAAATGCAAGAAGTGAAAGCTTTTAATGAAAAACGCGCTGAAATTTACTGGTGGTTTTCGAGCTTGTTCGCAAAAGAACTAACAGAGAAAGAGCTGGAAGCCTACCACAGTGTTGAAATTCGCAGTTTTCTAGCAGGTTTAGGTGAAAATGAGTCGCTGAAACCAGCTGTTGATAGCCTCGTTGATGCGCTAAACCGATTGCAAGATCGTGAAGACGCTCAATTGGAGCTTGCTGCTGACTTTTGTGAACTGTTTTTGAAGACAGAAAAATACGGCGCTCTTCCTTACGCATCTATGTACATCGGTGAATCAGGTTTGCTGAATGACAAGCCAGCCGAGGAAATGGAAAAGTTGATGGCAGAATTTGGCGTTCAAGTAGATGAAAATCTAAAAGAGCCTGCGGACCACTTAGCCGTTGAACTCGACTTTCTCGGCAACATGATTATCCGCTCAAACGAACTTGAGCAAGAAAAACACATGGAAGAAGCCTTCGTTAAACAAAACGACTTTATCCAGCAACAGTTGATGTCTTGGCTACCTCAGTTTGCAGACAAATGTAAACAATTCGACGAATTTGGGTTCTACTCGAGCGTCGCGAAACTATTAGTTGCATTTTGTAAACTAGACAGCGCTTACCTTCTTGGGGAATAATTGCCGCCTATTTTTTAAGGAGCCCGCCTATCGGGCTTTCTGTATACCTGAAATAACTGAATGTAAGTAAGTTGGGTATATTATTCGTTTGCCTTAACTTAGCTCAAAGACGCTTGGTTATTTAGCAGTCAAAATGTGACTTCAAATACACAAATCTCTTGCTGAAAACATTGCTAGTCAGTCCACATAGGGCTAAAATGTGAGCGCAAACGATTAAATATGATTTATATGTAAACCGCTGAAATATAGCGGTTTTTGTGTTTTTTAACAGGTTGATGGCAATTTCTCATCAGATAGAAAAAAGATAAAATTCATCGACCGATGCTGCTACGTACCCTTTTGTCGTACTTGGACCAACCGCTGCCGAAACACTTAGCGCCAACCTTAGATTGCTGGGTGTAAACCATTAGAGCATCAGGTACATCCAACACGACATATTTCAGTAGCTCGATACAGGACACCATTTATGGCCACTATAAAAGACGTTGCTCGCTTAGCCGGCGTTTCCACTACGACAGTTTCGCACGTTATCAATAAAACGCGTTTCGTTGCAGAAGCAACGCAAGAAAAAGTAATGAAAGCCGTGGACGAGTTGAATTACGCGCCAAGTGCGGTTGCACGCAGCCTAAAGTGTAACTCAACTCGTACGATTGGCATGTTAGTAACGCAGTCAACCAACCTATTCTTCTCAGAAGTGATTGACGGGGTTGAGAGCTACTGTTACCGCCAAGGCTACACTCTGATTCTGTGTAATACGGGTGGGATTTACGAAAAACAACGCGATTACATCCGTATGCTGGCTGAAAAACGTGTTGATGGCATCCTAGTGATGTGTTCTGACTTAACCGAAGAGCTTAAAGAGATGCTTGACCGTCATGCCGACATTCCTAAAGTGGTCATGGATTGGGGTCCAGAAAGCTCACAAGCGGACAAGATCATGGATAACTCAGAAGAAGGTGGCTACATCGCAACCAAACATCTGATCGACAATGGCCATACTGATATTGCTTGTCTAAGCGGTCATTTTGAAAAACTTGCTTGCCAAGAACGCATTGCAGGTTTCCGTCGCGCGATGAGCGAAGCAAACCTAACTGTAAATGAGGACTGGATCCTTGAAGGTAACTTTGAATGTGATACGGCCGTATTAGTCGCAGATAAAATTACAGCAATGGACAAACGTCCGACAGCGGTATTCTGTTTTAACGACACAATGGCTCTGGGCCTAATGAGCCGCCTACAACAAAACGGTATCAAAGTTCCTGATGATATTTCAGTGATCGGCTACGACAACATCGAGCTTGCGGAATACTTCTCTCCACCGTTAACAACTATCCACCAACCTAAACGTCGTGTGGGTAAAAATGCGTTCGAGATCCTACTTGAGCGAATCAAAGATAAAGAACACGAAAAGCGAATTTTCGAAATGCAACCTGAGCTTGTAATTCGAAACACCGTGAAGAAAATGAACTAAAATTCGCCAAATATAACGATGTCAAATAAGCGCTCTAAAAGGGCGCTTATTTTTTATCTCTAAATAACTTTTCCCTGACTTAGGTTTGTTAGACAAAAAATCTCGAATCTCTAAGTCTCTGTTTTATATGTAGGTAAATCACACACCCTCACAACCTCGAGATCATCCCGCCTTATTCTCAAATATGCACAAATATGCGCTTGTCGACACTTTTTATTGAACCAAAATCACACTTTTACGGGTAAAACGTGATGTTAATTCAATATACGAAGTATGCTCATTCTGTCACGCACAGGGCAAACCATTCGAAAGGGTGGGACGCAAAGCCTCCGGCCTGAACCATAATACTATATGGAAGGTAGCGGGGTTACCGATGGCAAGTGTGCAAGCGATGACTTTACCCTGTAATGACATTGCTTTTGCGCATGTTTGCTACTCTCTCGGACCTGACTTTTGGTGGCGTAATATTAATTACACCGAGATAACAAAACATGGATAAACCGATACTCAAAGACTCTATGAAGCTATTTGAGGCACTTGGTAATATCAAGTCGCGCTCAATGTTTGGTGGCTTCGGACTATTCGCTGATGAAACAATGTTTGCACTAGTTGTAAATAATCAGCTTCATATAAGAGCAGACCAACAAACTTCATCTGACTTCGAGAAACAAGGGCTAAAGCCTTACGTTTATAAAAAACGTGGCTTCCCAGTCGTTACTAAGTACTACGCAATTTCCAACGATTTATGGGAGTCTAGCGAACGCTTAATCGAAGTAGCTAACCAATCGTTGAAAAAGGCAAAGCTTGAAAAAGAACAGCAAGCAACTACAAAGCCTAATCGCTTAAAAGATTTGCCTAACTTACGACTGGCTACTGAACGCATGCTAAAAAAAGCAGGCATTGAGTCAGTAGAAAAACTGGAAGAGGAAGGTGCACTTAACGCTTATAAAGCGATAAGAGATACGCACTCTGCAACCGTCAACATTGAACTGTTATGGGCACTAGAAGGTGCTATTAACGGTACTCATTGGAGCGTTGTACCTCAAGCTCGCCGAGATGAGTTGATGAATGGCCTCCAATAAAAGTCGGCCTTAAAAACTATCTTGTAAAACCGCAGTCTAATCTGCGGTTTTTTTGTGAAATTTTTTCGACTTTCCTTCTGTCTTATTACATATATCCCAAATTGGAATCATAAATATGAATAAGAAACTGATATTAGGCCTAATCCTGGTCGCGATCATTATCTTTTTAGGCGTTAACTTTAGTCAGTATTTAACGTTGGAAAATGCAAAAGCCCAACAAGAAGCGCTGACCACATACATCGATCAGAACTTTGTTTTTTCGGCAGCTATTTACTTTTTTGCCTACATTGCAATTACCGCTTTTTCTATTCCTGGGGCTGCTGTGGTTACATTACTTGGTGCGGCTCTATTTGGTTTTTGGACGAGCTTATTACTGGTTTCTTTCGCCAGTACTATGGGTGCAACGCTAGCATTTTTAAGCAGCCGATATTTGCTGCGTGACTGGGTACAAAACAAGTTTGGCAATAAGTTAATCGCAATTAACCAAGGTGTCGAAAAAGACGGTGCATTTTATCTATTTTCCTTGCGTCTCATTCCGGTATTCCCTTTCTTTCTTATCAACTTGTTGATGGGCTTAACGCCAATGTCTGTAGGTCGATTTTACCTTACTAGCCAAGTAGGTATGTTGCCAGGCACTGCAGTTTACTTAAACGCCGGTACTCAGTTAGCAACAATTGAAAGCCTGTCAGGCATTATTTCACCTGCGGTATTGGCCTCTTTTGCATTACTGGGGCTGTTTCCAATCATCACTAAATGGGTTATGAATAAAGTAAGGCCGACACCGAGTCAGCAAAACTCATAATTCGTAAGTGGACGTGTTTGATGAAAATATTTATCGCTAAAAACCCAGCAGAAGCGCATATCGTGTGCGAATTATTGAAAACCGAGCAAGTCTATTGTGAAGTCCGCGGAGAAGGTATTTTCGGTTTAAAAGGAGAGCTGCCGTTTAGTGATGATACCGATCCTTATGTCTGGCTTTTTGACGCCAAACAACAATTAAAAGCAGAAGGAATAGTACAAGCCTACCGCAAACAATCCGATGGAAATGAGTATCAAGATTGGCAGTGCCCGAAGTGCCATGAGGTAAACGAGGGGCAGTTTGGTGCTTGTTGGCAATGTGGACATCAAATAGGGGAGCCTTAATAACTCCCCTACTCCTACTCAATCGATTTATTCAGCGCTAAGCAGAAACCATTTGCTGCTTAATAAATTCGATGGAATGTTGATTGAAATCTTCAGGGCGCTCAACATTACAAACATGACCACAGTTGGGGATCTCTCGTAAAACACTAAGCTTATGCGCCGCAACCATTTCTTTAACAGGCTTAATAAACATGTAATCTCTGTCGCCCATTAAATAGAGTGTGGGAATGGGTAACTCTCGATCTTTAAAATACTTCATTAAAGGATTTACATCAGCAGCAAGAATAAACCAACGTTTAAATTCTTTTTGGCAAAGCTTCTTGGCCTCACGAATAAAAAGATGGCGAGACTCTCGCTGGCTTCTCTGTGGCATAACAATGTACGCAAAAAGTTTGTAGAGCCACATGTACGGCAGAATGTGCTTACAAAAATTACCTAATTTAACCAATATTTGAGAACGAGTATTGAGCCTTGTGACAGCGCCACCGAGCACCATTGAACGCACGCGCTCTGCTGATAATTCAGCAAGGTTTCGAACAATAATGGTACCAAGCGACATACCGACAAAATGAGCGGATTGGATCTTTAAATGGTCCAATACTTTCAAAATATCTTGGGTAACTTCCGTAAAGGTATAACGGCTGGCAATGAGCTCTTTAAGTAACTGATTTGACTTTCCATGACCTCTTAAATCGATCAGCAATAAGTTAAAATGTTGCTTGTAAGCTTTGATTTGCTTGAACCAGATAGAAGAGCTACCGCCAGCACCATGCACAAATACAACCCACTCATGACTAGTAGGGTGCAAATAGGTTTTATGAAAAAGTAGCGGCTGGGTCATATTCAAGTATCAAAAAGGTCGTGCTATTGAGTAAAAAGCCATCCTACCACACTCCCCTTACTCAAGATAATAAAGGCACCTCATTCGGTGCCTTTCGTTACAATTTTAAGTCAATTTAACGCCGAATTGTAAAGTTGCAAATAAGCTTCTGCGGCCTTTTGCCAACAAAAATCTTGTTGCATCGCGTGCAACTGTACTTTATTCACTTCAGGTTCGTTTTGAGCATAGAGCAACAGTGCCCTTAGCATCGTTAACAACAATGCCTGCGGTGTCGGTTCGAAAAAAACAAACCCCGTCGCTTCAGAAGGGTTCACATCATAATCGTTGACGCTGTCTTTTAGACCACCGACACCACGTACTATCGGCAATGTACCGTAAGCCATACTATAGATTTGATTCAAACCACACGGCTCAAACTCAGAAGGCATCAGAAAGAAATCAGAACCCGCTTCAACGATATGCGCAAGTTCATTATCATAAGCTTCTACGAAGACAAATTTACTAGAAAACTGTGCAGCAACCTCTTCTAGCTGAGCGGCTAGTACAGGGTCTCCGGTCCCAACGACAACTAGTTGAACATCGTGCTTCAAAAAATCGGCCAAAGCAGGCAACAAGTAATGCACACCTTTTTGCTGGGTCAACCGACAAACCATACCGAACATGGCTACATCTTTTTCAGGCAAATTTAGCCGCAGTTGTAATGCTTGTTTACACGCTTTCTTGCCTTGCGTCATACTTTGTTGGTCAGCGCAGTAATTAACTGGCAAGTAAGTATCCGTTTCCGGGTTCCAAGCACTGTAATCACAACCGTTCAAAATACCAACTAAGTCCTGCGCGCGTTGCTGAAACTCCCAAGCCATTCCATGACTGCCAAGCTCTGTTTTGAGTTCCTCTGCGTACGTAGGGCTGACCGCGTTTATCTTATCGGCATTCATTACACCAGCTTTGAGCATAGTAATATGCGTTGCACTCACCGCAGCATCGGGAACGTTTCGACAATGAAACTCTGGCAAGCACTGCACGTCTTCATAACTAAATACGCCTTTAAAGACCGCATTGTGAATTGAAATGACGCTTTTAGTATGAGCAAAAAACGGATCATTGCTATACCTGTGCTTGAGCAAAAATGGAACAAGACCAGTGTGCCAATCGTTCGCGTGTATGATATCCGGTTGAAAAGCAAGCTTCGGCAACATGTCTAAACATGCCGCACTAAAAAACGCAAAGCGCTCACCGTTATCGGTATACGCTTGGTTGTTCTCCGCATACATCGATGGTCGATTGAAATACGGCTGACAATCAATCAGATAAACAGGATTTTGACCTAGCATGAGCCGCAGAACTCGATACTCCGTATGCGGCCATGATGTTAGTTCTGTTTCTAATACAACTTCTGCGTCAGCGAGTTTATCAATACTACTGTACGCAGGGATGGTAATTCTTACGTCTTGCTGTAGGTTTTGAAGGGCTTCCGGTAGTGCCTTGGCAACGTCTGCCAAGCCACCACTTTTAATGAGACCTTCGACCTCAGAAGCTACAAACAGAATAGATAAGTTGTTAGTAGCCAACACGAGCTCCTTTCGGAATAACAACAATGCCCTCCTCAGACACGTGGAAGTGTTTTTTATCTTCTTGAAGATTCACACCAATCTGAGTACCAGGAGCAATATCGGCATCCTTATCGACAATCACACGACGTAAAACACAGCCTTCGCCAATTTTCACGTCACCAAGAAGGATACATTCGCTGATATCGCAAGCAGATGCAATATTACTGCGGAACCCAAGCACCGACTTTTCTATTCTTGAGCCTCTGACGTAACTGCCATTACATACCAAACTGTCGATGATCTGAACACGGCCATTATCAGAGTCTGTAAATGTCGCTGGCGGCAGTGGAGGATAATAAGTATGCAGCGGCCATTTACGGTTATATAGTGAAAACGGTGCGTCTTTTTCTAGCAGATCCATGTGCGCTTCCCAGTACGCATCAATGGTTCCCACGTCACGCCAGTACACCTCTTCTCTTTCACCGCTGATTTTGTTAGTACTGAAGTCATACACGAACACGTCACCTCGAGGGAACATCTTAGGAATAATGTCCTTCCCAAAATCATGTGATGAAGCTTCATTATCCGCATCTTCAACCAACTCAGAGAATAACACCTGAGCTTCAAAAACGTAGTTACCCATTGAAACTAAAGCGTAATCAGGATCGCCAGGAATCGACTTCGGGTTTGCTGGTTTCTCTTCAAAACCTATCATGCGACCTTCACTGTCCACTTCGATAACACCAAATTGCGACGCCTCTTTTAGTGGCATACGCAATGCAGATACCGTGAGAGAAGCCTGTTTCTCTGAGTGGAAGTTCAGCATTTGTTTAATATCCATCTTATAGATATGGTCAGAACCAAAAATACAAACTTGATCCGGTTCCTCTAGTTCCATAAAACGGAGGTTTTGATAGATCGCGTCTGCCGTTCCTTCGTACCAACGCTTACCAGTGCGCATTTGAGCAGGAATAGGATCGATAAAGCGGTCAGTGATGCCATTAATGTTCCAGCCCTTTTTTAAATGATGGAACAAAGATTGAGATTTAAATTGGGTGAGGACGTAAATGCGCATTAAATCCGCATTTACAAAATTGTTTAGAGCAAAATCGATCAATCGATAGCTACCACCAAACGGTACCGAAGGTTTACTACGAGATTCTGTTAAAGGTCTCAAACGAGAGCCTTCACCGCCAGCAAGAATCATTCCCAAAACACCAGCCATTTGTTGTTCTCCATATCGTTATAGCTTGGATTTGGTACTCGCTTGAATGAGTCATACTCGGGGAGTCAAGCGAATACATTTAGTAACCGTATCAGGAGTTTCTTTGAACTCTTACAACACGATAAAAAAGCTACGGCACTTCCAGTATGCAACGTCCACTCTTTTCTTATTTTTCGACGCAAAATGCACACAGTTGCACTAATTTTTGTAATAAATTATCTAAGCAGGTTCTAAATTACAATTTTTAATACGCCATTCTGTGTTCCATACAGTTCTTGCTTACTCAAGACGATATCTAGATCACACATGCAAAAGCAAACGATTACATTATGAAAACAATTTACGAACGGATTCACTACACCACCGACTTTTTGAGCTTAATATATAACAAATATATGAACGCAAAATGAAAGTTACGACGAATGTTTTTTACATAAAAAATACGTTCACTACTAATAAATCGTGACTCTGGTGTTTTCTAGCGACAATGGTGCTTGTTAAAGTGAGGAAAGGTCGATTAGAGGAAGAATGCGCAGAAGAAAACTGTAGGCCCCTACGCAAAAAAGGCAGCGATATCGCTGCCTTTTTACATTACTTTAATGGTGCATTTTTATGCTTTCGCTTTTTTACGCTTATCTGTGACTTCCCACTTACCTTCAACAAAGAGCGCTGTCCAACCAGATGGTTTGCCGTTCTCTTCCGAACGAACGTAGTTCTCTTTTGTTTTGCGACTAAAGCGTACAACTGCAGGACGACCATCAGGATCTTCTTGCGGTGCGGTCGCTAGGTATTTGAACTTCTCAGGTAAACGCTCTTCAAAACGTGCCAGTTCAGCAACCAAAGGAGCACGTGTCTCGCGCGATTTCGGGAAGTTGCTTGCCGCCATAAATAGACCTGAAGCACCATCACGAAGTACGAAATACGCATCTGAGTTTTCACAAGGCAACTCGGGGAAATGAACAGGATCTTCTTTCGGTGGCGCGACTTCGCCATTCTTCAGAATCTTACGAGTGTTCTTACACGTTTCACTCGTACAGTCCATGTATTTACCAAAGCGACCGTTCTTAAGCACCATATCAGAGCCACATTTGTCACATTCAACAACTGGACCATCATAGCCTTTGACTTTGAACTCACCGTATTCAACAAGGTAACCTTCACAGTTCGGGTTATTACCACAAACATGCATCTTACGCTTGTCATCAATCAGGTACGCATCCATCGCCGTTTCACAGATCGGACAACGCTTTTTAGCACGAAGCGCGGCCGTTTCAACGTCTTCTTCTAAAACGTTAATAATACCTTCTTCGTCACCCAAGTTGATGGTTGTCTTACAACGCTCTTTTGGTGGTAACGCGTAACCAGAACAGCCTAAGAACACACCTGTCGAAGCAGTACGGATACCCATTGGACGGCTACACGTCGGACATTCGATATCCGTCATGACGATATGGTTTAGCTTCATACCGCCTTCTGACTCATCCAATTCCGCTTTTTCAAGATCGCCAGTGAAATCAGCAAAGAAGTTATCTAGCACTGCTTTCCAGTTCACTTCACCTTCAGCGATTTGGTCCAGTTTCTGTTCCATGCGGGCGGTGAAGTCGTAGTTCATTAAATCGTTAAAGCTGTCATCAAGGCGGTCGGTAACAATTTCGCCCATTTTTTCGGCGTAGAAACGACGCTGATCAACTTTTACGTAACCACGATCTTGAATCGTAGAAATGATCGATGCATAAGTCGAAGGACGACCAATACCTCGTTTTTCCAGCTCTTTAACCAGTGCTGCTTCAGTGTAGCGCGCAGGTGGCTTTGTAAAGTGCTGTTTAGGGTCAAGTGACTCTAAGCTTAGCTTATCGCCAAGTTGTACCGCAGGAAGGATTGTATCCTCGTTTTTGCCCATTGGACGTTGTACACGAGTCCAGCCGTCAAATTTAAGGATACGGCCTTTCGCTTTAAGCGTGTATTCTGCTGCTTTTACGCTGATGGTTGTTGAATCGTATTCTGCTGGCGTCATTTGACACGCGACAAACTGATTCCAAATCAAAGCGTAAAGTTTGTGCGCATCAGCATCGACACCTTGCAGGTCTTCCGCTTTAACACCCACATTTGAAGGACGGATCGCTTCGTGCGCTTCCTGTGCCCCTTCTTTGCTACCGTACGTCAATGGTTTCGCTGGTAAGTACTTATCACCAAACTCAGAACCAATAAAGTCACGTACAGCGTCCACAGCCTCGGCACTTAGGTTAGTCGAGTCCGTACGCATATAAGTGATGTAACCGGCCTCATAGAGGCGCTGAGCTAGCATCATGGTCTTTTTCACGCCGTAGCCCAGACGTGTACTTGCTGCCTGTTGAAGCGTAGAGGTGATGTAAGGTGCTGAAGGCTTGCTCTTTGTAGGGCGATCTTCACGCTTACATACTTCATAACTTGCATTCTCAAGTACAGACATCGCTGCTTTGGTTTCTGCCTCATTAACTGGCTTAAACGCAGAACCATCTTTCTGAGCAACAAGTAGTTTAAAGTCCGCTTTGTCTTTCGTTTTCGTATTCGCATGAATATCCCAGAATTCTTCTGGTACAAACGCGTTAATCTCACGCTCACGCTCAACTAATAGTTTCACCGCAACAGACTGCACGCGACCAGCAGATAAACCACGAGCCACTTTCTTCCAAAGTAAAGGTGAAACCATAAAACCAACGACACGGTCCATGAAGCGACGCGCTTGTTGGGCATTAACACCATCCATGTTCAGCTCTCCAGGTGTCTGGAAAGCTTGTTGGATCGCGTTTTTCGTAATTTCGTTAAAAACTACACGTTTGTATCGCTCTTCATCGCCACCGATGATCTCACGAAGGTGCCATGCGATTGCTTCCCCTTCGCGGTCCAAGTCGGTTGCGAGATAAACGCAATCTGCGTCTTTGGCGAGTTTTTGTAGTTCGTTGACAACTTTTTCTTTGCCTGGAAGGATTTGGTAATTCGCTTCCCAGTCATGATATGGGTTAATCCCCATTTTTTTGATCAACGCTTTGCGGTCTTTCTCTTTTTTAACGCGCGCTTTCTCTTCCGGACTCATCCCTTTTGTTGAGATGGCTGCGGCTTTTTTCTCACCAGTGCTTTGACCGGCCGTAGGCAGATCACGCACATGACCAACACTAGACTTAACAATAAAGTCTTTACCAAGATACTTATTTATCGTCTTTGCCTTGGCTGGTGACTCCACTATAACGAGTGATTTACCCATAACTGACTCTAACGTCCTTCATAATAATGCGGGTAGAAACCCTCTTTAAAGGCCACCCGCATAATGTTCTATTTCATTGCTTCTTTTTTTACTATTGTGCGAGATGAAAAGAAGATCAACTGCTTTTTTGAAATTCAGATCCGATTGGTTGACAATTCATCGTCTTTATACTTCAAAGAGACAGGGTTCTGAAAGGTATTGAGCGGCATATCTAAACAGGCAAACTTAGCATCCGCTAATCCAATGCAATAAATTTTGTTACGCATCACAAAATAGTTTCGTTCAGTGGCTCTGTCATATCCTCCAACTAATCATACTTACACTCTAAAAATTGATCTGTTTAGGCTAAGTGAACGATTGACTGAATTAATCATGCAAACCCATTTTAGTTGTAGGTATACTCAGCGTTCTCAACTGAAATGAATGGTAGAAAAAGTATGTCTGATAGAACGTTTATCGAAGAGTTCGACCTTCTTTTGATCGCTAACCAAATCATCCAAGAGCACGATGATTACATCGAAGGGATGCGAGCAACAAGCGTAGAAGAAAAAGAAGGTGTTTTAGTTTTTAAAGGTGAATACTTCCTTGATGACAAAGGTTTACCAACTTCAAATACGACTGCAGTATTCAATATGTTCAAATACTTAGCGCATCATCTTTCCAAGGAATTTACGCTGGTTAAATAGTAGCGGAAAACAAAAAAAGCCAGAGTGTTATTCACTCTGGCTTTCCTGTTTCAGGTCAGGGTATTTAGCAGCTTAAAGCCTTAAGTTTGTCAAAGTAGTCAGGGAACGTTTTCGACGTACACTTTGGATCGTTAATCGTCACAGGCGTATCACTAAGTGCCACCAGAGAAAAACACATCGCCATTCGATGATCATCGTAAGTATCAATCGCAGCATGCTTTAACTGAGAGACAGGTTTGACGATGATGTAGTCTTCCCCTTCTTCCACTTCCGCACCAACTTTACGTAATTCCGTCGCCATAGCTGACAAACGGTCTGTTTCTTTTACACGCCAGTTATAAACGTTACGAATAGCGGTAGTGCCTTCGGCAAATAACGCTGTTGTCGCGATGGTCATTGCAGCATCAGGGATATGGTTGTAATCCATATCGATGCCTTTCAATTGACCAACACGTGAAATTACGTAGTCATCACCCCATTCAATTTCTGCACCCATTTTTTCAAGCGCATCAGCAAATTGAATATCACCTTGAATGCTGTTTTTACCGATACCCGTCACTTTAACTTCTCCGCCTTTGATGGCTGCCGCCGCCAAGAAGTAAGAAGCAGAAGACGCGTCACCTTCAACCAAGAAATCACCTGGAGCGATGTATCGCTGACCGGCAGGAATCACAAACTCTTGATAGTCGTTGTTGATCACATCGACCCCAAACTGCTTCATGATATGCAGGGTGATATCGATATAAGGCTTAGAAACCAACTCGCCTTCGATGTTGATGCGAATTTCACCTTCAGCCAATGGCGCAGACATTAAGAAAGCGGTCAAGAACTGACTTGAAATGGAACCATCGATAGAAACTGTACCTGCTTTTAGGCCAGTACCGACTATTTTGAGAGGCGGAAAGTTCTCGTTTTCCATGTACTCAACGTTCGCACCAGCATCTTTCAGTGCCGTGACAAGGTGACCAATTGGACGCTCTTTCATACGAGGTTCGCCCGTCAGTACATACTCCCCTTCTCCAAGACAAAGAGCCGCAGCTAATGGTCGCATCGCAGTGCCAGCATTACCGAGAAATAACTCTACCGGTTCTGAGACAGAAAACGGACGCCCAAGGCCTTCAACGAGACATTCTGTTTTATCTTCGGAAAGTTGGTATTGAACGCCGAGTTTAGTCAGCGCATTCAACATATGACGGATATCATCACTGTCGAGGAGGTTAGTAAGGCGAGTTCTGCCTTTAGCAAGAGCAGCAAGTAAAAGAGCTCGATTAGAAACGCTTTTAGAGCCAGGAAGATTCACTTCCCCTTGAATTTTATTGATAGGTTGTAACGTTAGGCTTTCCATTAAAAGTTGATAATCCTTTGTGCCCTCAACATACGATTTTTTATGAGAGCTAAACAATTCTTCGTGAATTCAGACTACCCAAAAAAACACGACAAAACCAGAGCAAATCGGCGCTAATTTATGAATATACTCAAGTAGCCTAAAGATGCAGAATTAAAGGCATTGCCAGCGATGTAAATAAGAGCGAAAGAGGCGCGACGAAACAGCAAGCTATTTCGACTTTATTTGACGATAAGCCAGCCCTACTGTGCATGCCTGGTTAGGCTACCTTAGGTTAAAATAACGTAGGATTAATAAGCGATATCAACCCTGACTCCATCATCAAAATATAAGATACGAACTTCATCCCCTCGACTAAATAGCATATTTTTATCAACATCTTGGATAACATTAATCAGCTTGTCGCCCTTCACTTTGATGAGTAGCTCAACTAACTTATATTCAACCGTGTATTGGTAATTACTTTGATTTTGTGCAACCGCTGCACCTGCAAGTGCACCCACTGCCGTCGCAACTTCTCGTCCAGTACCACCACCAAATTGATTGCCGACTAAACCGCCTATTGTGGCACCAAGTAGCGTTTTCCAACCATTATTTTTCGATTGAACGACCTCTTGCTGAGTAATATAACGGACAGAGTCAACCTTCCCATACACCACTTCACTTACCGGCTTGGCAACATTTCTTTCATAGGCTGCGTTGGCGACAAGTGGTAAAAACAGTATGATCCCAAGCCATACTTTTACGATATTTCTTAACCAGGTCATCATAAACTCCTCTGACTCCAATGTTGGTAACGACTTCTTATGGCTATTTATTTAACTGAACTCGATGATACGTTCAACTTTCCCTCACCGTATAAAGCACTCAGCGATCCCAATGGTTTGCTTGCTTTTGGCGGTGACTTAGATCCCATGAGAATCCTCAATGGTTACTATCAAGGCATTTTCCCTTGGTATGGTCCTGGAGAACCTATTCTATGGTGGAGCCCTTCCCCACGCGCTGTTTTTGATCCCTTAGCGTTTAAACCGTCTAAAAGTCTCAAAAAATTTCAGCGTAAACATAACTATAAAGTAACGCTCAATTTCGCGACAGAAGAAGTGATTAGACTATGTTCATCAACACGTCCTGCAGAGGAAACTTGGCTCAACGAGGACATGCAAGCGTCTTATATTGAGTTAGCTAAACTTGGTCACTGTCACTCTGTAGAAGTATGGCATGACAACGAGCTCATTGGGGGACTATATGGCATCTGCGTTGGTCAACTTTTTTGCGGAGAGTCGATGTTTAGCCTAAAAGATAACGCATCTAAAATTGCATTGTGGTACTTATGCAACCATTTGGCGTCAAAGCAAGGTCAATTAATCGATTGTCAGGTTATGAACTCGCACTTGGCATCACTTGGCGCATTTGAACTAGAGCGTAACGAGTTTATGCAAAAACTACTATCTTTAAGAGAAAAACAAACACTATTTGATACCTATAAGCCCCAAGTTTTGCAGGATTCAGTATGAGTACGGATATACAACATATTCGAATTGGATTAACGAATAATCACCCTTGCAGTTACTTGCCTGAACGGCAAGAGCGTGTGGCGGTGGCACTTGATGCAGGGCTGCATACTAAAGAAAACTATCAACTGCTGATGGCCAACGGCTTTCGTCGTAGCGGAGATACCATATATAAACCGCACTGTGAGCATTGTAATGCTTGTCAGCCAATTCGAGTCTCGATTCCGGACGTGACGCTATCAAAAAGCCAGAAGAGGCTGCTCAGTAAAGCACAGTTTTTACGCTGGGAAATGAAACCTGAAATGGATGAGGAATGGTTTGAGCTTTACAGTCGGTACATCTGCAAACGGCATAAAAACGGCACTATGTACCCACCAAAGCGTGATGAGTTTTCTCGGTTTGCCCAAACCAGCTGGTTGACCACTTCATTTTTACATATTTACGATGAGTCAAATCAATTACTCGCCATTGCGGTAACGGATGTAATGACTCAATGTTCGAGTGCGTTTTATACTTTTTTTGACCCTGACTACCCGTTATCTCTTGGCACTTTGGCAGTGCTCTATCAAATAAAATACTGCCAAGAAAACAGACAACAGTGGCTTTATTTGGGTTATCAGATTGATGAGTGCCCAGCAATGAACTACAAAACACGCTTTCAACGCCACCAAAGGCTAGTAAATCAGCGTTGGCGAGGGTAGAATACGCCTCAACTTTACATAATTACTATTTAGCGGCAGAATATAGCCCGCTAATATTGCCTAATTTCTAAAGAGGATTAAATGGCTAAAGAAGACGTAATCGAGATGCAAGGCACGGTCCTTGACACTCTACCAAACACTATGTTCCGTGTTGAACTTGAAAACGGTCACGTTGTGACTGCTCACATCTCTGGCAAGATGCGTAAGAACTACATCCGTATCCTAACGGGTGACAAAGTAACTGTAGAGATGACTCCATACGACCTATCAAAAGGCCGCATCGTCTTCCGCGCTCGTTAATCTCTGATTTTCGGATGCAATAAAAAACGGAGCAGTTTGCTCCGTTTTTTATTGCATGATTTTCATTTCCGAGTAGGTTCAGGCAAACAAAAAGCGCACGATAAAATCGTGCGCTTTTACTTCCCTACGGAGCAATTAATGCATCGCTGCCTCTTTCTCACTCAAATATTCAAATTTAAGTGTGTCATTCACTAGCGTTACTTTCACAGTGCCGCCGTCGACTAGAGAGCCAAACAACAATTCATTAGCCAAAGGTTTCTTAAGTTGCTCTTGGATAACGCGTCCCATTGGGCGAGCACCCATCGCCTTATCATAACCTTTATTCGCTAACCAATGGCGTGCATCTTGCGATACCTCCATTGATACACCACGGGCATCAAGTTGCACCTGCAGTTCAACAATAAACTTATCAACAACTTGATGGATAACGCTTTCATCAAGGCTGTTAAACCAGATGATGTTATCAAGACGGTTACGGAACTCAGGAGTGAACACCTTCTTAATTTCCGCCATCGCATCGTGACTGTTGTCTTGCTGAATCAAACCAATTGATTTCTTCTCAGTTTCAGCCACACCCGCGTTGGTTGTCATAACGAGGATGACATTACGGAAGTCTGCTTTACGACCGTTGTTGTCCGTTAGCGTACCATTATCCATCACTTGCAATAGCAAATTAAAGATATCTGGATGCGCTTTCTCAATCTCATCAAGCAATACTACTGAATGTGGGTGCTTGATAACAGCGTCTGTTAGCAAGCCACCTTGGTCGTAACCGACATAACCAGGAGGTGCACCAATTAAGCGACTCACGGAGTGACGCTCACCATATTCCGACATATCAAAACGAAGTAGCTCGATCCCTAGAAGCTTAGATAGCTGCACCGTCACCTCTGTTTTACCCACCCCAGTAGGGCCAGCAAACAAGAATGAACCAACTGGTTTGTTATCCACGCCCAAACCTGCACGTGTCAGCTTGATCGCTTCGGATAATGCATCAATCGCATTATCTTGACCAAATACCAACATCTTCATCTTGCTATCTAGGTTCTTCAAGATGTCTTTATCTGAAGAAGAAACCGACTTCTCTGGGATTCGTGCCATCTTGGCAACCATCGCTTCGATATCGGCAACACCAACCGTTTTCTTACGGCGGCTTGCAGGAGCAAGACGACTGCGAGCGCCAGCTTCATCAATGACATCAATGGCTTTATCTGGTAAATGACGTTCATTGATGTATTTCGCCGAAAGTTCTACCGCGGCACGCAGTGCTTTATTGGTGTAACGTACTTCATGGTGTGCTTCGTACTTCGGCTTCAAGCCCATCAAGATTTTAGTTGTGTCATCCAGAGAAGGCTCTACAACGTCAATCTTTTGGAAGCGACGGGACAACGCACGCTCTTTCTCGAAAATGTTGCTGTATTCTTGGTATGTAGTCGAGCCGATACAACGCAACTTACCGCTACTTAGTAGAGGTTTGATAAGGTTTGCGGCATCAACTTGACCACCAGAAGCCGCACCCGCACCGATGATTGTGTGTATCTCATCGATGAACAAAATTGCATCTTCTTCTTTTTCAAGCTGTTTCAAAATCGCCTTGAAGCGTTTTTCAAAATCACCACGGTACTTAGTACCAGCCAATAGAGAACCAATATCCAATGAGTAAATCACGCTGTTTTGAATAACTTCCGGGACCTGCCCTTCTACAATTCGCCAAGCAAGACCTTCTGCGATGGCTGTTTTACCTACCCCGGCTTCACCCACTAGTAATGGGTTATTCTTGCGGCGGCGGCAAAGTACTTGAATAGTGCGCTCTAGCTCTTTATCGCGACCAATCAGTGGATCGATATTGCCATCTTTAGCGACCTGATTAAGGTTAGTCGCAAAGCTTTCCAAACGTTCTTCAGAATTCGGCTCTTCGACACTCTCTGAACTGAACGAATCTGATGATGGGTCTTCGCTTGCACCTGACGCTTTAGTAATACCATGGGAGATAAAGTTAACAATATCTAATCGGGAGATGTCGTTTTTCTTCAGTAGGTAGGCGGCATGCGACTCTTGCTCACTGAAGATAGCCACAAGCACGTTTGCACCTGTTACTTCGTTGCGGCCAGACGACTGTACATGAAAGACGGCGCGTTGTAGCACACGTTGAAAACTCAAAGTCGGCTGGGTTTCACGCGTCTCATCACTGTCTGGGATAAGAGGCGTAGTTTGATCGATGAATATATCGAGTTCGTTACGTAAAGCGTCAAGATCCGCTTTACAAGCTAAAAGGGCTTCCTTAGCTGCATCATTTTCCAATAATGCAAGTAGGAGGTGTTCGACAGTCATAAACTCGTGGCGTTTATCTCGCGCCCGAGCAAATGCACCGTTAAGGCTTGACTCTAGTTCTTTATTTAGCATAAGTACCTCCCGAAAAAACAACTTGGGTTGTTCGAGCAAGTCTTCTTTGTTTACGCTTGCTCCATAGTGCAAAGTAGCGGATGTTCATTTTCCCTTGCGTACATCGTAACTTGCGCTACTTTTGTTTCGGCAATTTCTGCACTGTATGTGCCACAGATTGCCTTTCCTTCATAGTGAATCTTGAGCATGATCTGAGTCGCTTTATCAATGTCATGTGAAAAGAATCGCTCAAGTACCTCTATGACGAAATCCATAGGTGTATAGTCATCATTATTTAGTACAACATTGTACAGCTTAGGTGGCTGAACTTTCGTACTTTCTCGCTCCAGAAGATCAGAGTCCGGAGTGACCCATTCAAAATTTTTACTCATGGCAATTCAAAGATATCGTATCAAAGGGTTGATGTTTTCGACCTATAAAAACAATCTACCACAAGCGTGCAGCGCGGTGTAGTGAGATATGGCACCGAATTCGATCTTTGATCGATAAAAGTTGCTACCTAATATAGAGACTAATGCAGGTCTTGAGGGGGCGCAAATAAAAGATGCTTGTCGATAAGTTACACATTTTTACTTATAAAATAACTTTCTTTTTACCCCCTCCGAGCTATTGCGAAACATCTCTCAGTCTTCTACCGAGATCACACTTCCTAACTGAGAATGGGGTAATTATCACGAAAACTTCATTTTTTATTCAGTTAGAGGATTCATCTATCATAAGCAACACGAGCAGTATGGTTTTTCCAGTGAATACTACTTTGCAGGCTAATTGACCAAACTTCCGCGTATATACGAAAAACTGTTTGCAAATTTGTTAATCTCAAAAGTGATTTGTTTTCAATTATGTTTCTGTTTGTTGCTTAATGCTATTGACTGTCGGGATTCATTGACTACAGTGGAAAGTGTTGATGCATAAATCGTCATTTTGAATCCATTTGTTTTTAAGCAGCTTGGTGAATGTGATTTCTCATTGACTAGATGTTTGTTAGCGTTCGCTGACAATAGTAGTACCAGGTTAAAGGTATAACTTGGTTGTTGTAACAACTCAGTAAAAAATGCATGAGGGATGTAAAAGCATGGCTACAGGTACAGTAAAGTGGTTTAACAATGCCAAAGGATTTGGGTTTATTTGTTCAGATGAAGAAGAGGGAGATATCTTTGCCCACTACTCAACTATCCAGATGGACGGTTATCGTACACTGAAAGCAGGCCAACAAGTCTCATACGAGATTGAAAAAGGTCCCAAAGGCTGTCACGCGAGTAGCGTCGTGCCTCTTGAAGGTCAAGCCAAATAATTAGAGCGCTGTCGAAAAATAAAAATATTGCTCTCGAAACGTCATTTTGATGTTCTGAAGAGAAAAATAAACCCGCCAAGATAGCGGGTTTCTTACTATTTGTAGCTTATGAAATACAGATAGACCACATACAAAGTATTGATAAAAGAAGAAACACGCCGAAAGCGACGTGCTCTTTTCATCTATTTTACTTGTTAATGATCGCGTTAAAGGTTTCGCTTGGGCGCATCAACTTAGAAACCAATGCATCATCTAGCAGATAGTAACCGCCCAGTTCTCCTTTCACACCCTGTGCGTTGTTTAGCTCAGCGACGATTTTTTCTTCATGCTCTGACAACGCTTTCGCAATCGGTGCAAACTCAGCAGCGAGATCAGCATCGTCTGTTTGCTCGGCAAGTGCTTTCGCCCAGTAAAGTGCGAGGTAGAAATGACTACCGCGGTTATCTAATTCGCCCACTTTACGTGACGGAGACTTGTTGGTATCTAAAAACTCACCAGTCGCTTTGTCTAGCGTATCCGCCAAAACTTGCGCTTTCGGGTTGTTTGCCACCACACTTAGATGTTCTAGGGATGCAGCTAGTGCTAAGAACTCACCTAAAGAATCCCAACGAAGGTGATTCTCTTTTTCTACTTGTTGAACATGCTTAGGAGCAGAACCACCAGCACCTGTTTCAAATAGACCACCGCCATTCATCAATGGAACGATAGATAGCATCTTAGCTGACGTACCTAACTCTAGAATTGGGAACAGGTCTGTTAGGTAGTCACGAAGAACGTTACCCGTTACAGAGATAGTATCCAGACCCGCTTTCATACGCTCTAGCGAGTACTTACAAGCATCAACAGGAGATAGGATCTTAATCTCTAGACCGTCAGTATCGTGCTCTGGTAAGTAGGTATTTACTTTCTTAATGAGTTCAGCATCGTGCGCACGGTTTTCGTCTAGCCAGAATACGGCTGGAACACCTGTTGCACGTGCGCGAGTCACTGCTAGTTTAACCCAATCTTGGATTGGTGCGTCCTTCACCTGACACATACGGAAGATATCGCCTTCTTCAACCGCTTGCTCTAACAATACGTTACCCCCAGTATCAACAACGCGAACAGTACCCGCTGCGTCTAGAATGAATGTCTTGTCGTGAGAACCATACTCTTCTGCCTTTTGAGCCATTAAGCCAACGTTAGGCACGCTACCCATAGTGGTCGGGTCAAATGCGCCGTGCTCTTTACAGAAATCAATCACCGCTTGGTAAATACCTGCGTAGCTACGATCTGGTATCATCGCTTTGGTGTCTTTTTGTTTACCATCTGGTCCCCACATTTGACCAGAAGAGCGAAGCATTGCTGGCATAGAAGCATCTACAATAATGTCGCTTGGTACATGTAAGTTTGTGATACCACGATCAGAATCAACCATCGCAAGTTCTGGTTGAGTTTGGTAAACCGCTTGAATGGCCGCTTCAATTTCTGCTTTTTGCGCTTCAGGTAGAGACTCAATTTTTGAGTAAACATCACCGATGCCATTGTTTACATCAACGCCTAGCTCTTCAAACAGCTTGCCGTACTTATCGAAAACGTCTTTGTAGTAAACTTTTACTGCATGGCCGAAAATGACAGGGTCAGAAACTTTCATCATTGTCGCTTTCATATGAAGAGACAGCAGCACGTCTTGTGCTTTCGCTTCAGCAATCTCTTTCTCGAAAAATTCAACCAGCGCCTTCTTCTTCATCACTGAAGTGTCAATGACTTCTTTATCTAGTAATGGGAACGCAGACTTGAGCTCTTTAACTGTACCGTCATTACCAACAAACTCGATTTTTACCTCTGTTGCACCAGAGATAGTCGTGGACTTTTCGCTACCAAAGAAGTCATTGTCTGACATGCTCGCAACATGAGACTTAGACTCTGATGACCACGCACCCATTGAATGTGGATTTTTCTTCGCGTAGTTCTTAACCGAAGTTGGAGCACGACGGTCTGAGTTACCTTCACGAAGTACTGGGTTAACCGCACTACCTTTGATTTTGTCGTAAGCCGCTTTAATCGCTTTCTCTTCGTACGTGCTCGGTTCTTCTGGGTAGTTTGGTAAATCGTAACCTTTCGCCTGAAGCTCTTTAATCGCCGCTTTAAGCTGAGGAACTGAAGCTGAAATGTTAGGCAGCTTGATGATATTTGCTTCTGGAGTTTGAGCCAGTTCACCAAGCTCAGTCAACGCATCGCCAATGCGCTGTTCTTCTTTTAGATGCTCTGGGAAGTTAGCGATAATTCGACCTGCTAGTGAAATATCACGAGTATCTACATTGATGCCAGACGATGCTGTGAATGATTGAATGATTGGTAGTAATGAATAAGTTGCTAGCGCCGGCGCTTCATCAGTGATGGTGTAGATAATTGTAGGTTTTTCTGTAGGCATGAAATTTCCCTATTTTTTAATCAACTTGTTGGCTGATCAACTCAGCGTCTGAGTTGGTTTAATTGACGCATTGCTGCACGTTAGCAGTACATGTCTCCTCACTAACGCCACATGCGGTTCGCACTCTTTGTTGTAGTTTGAAGCTCTAAGCTCTGAATCCATGAGTGCACTGATATAATTAAACAAATAACACGAATTAGTCTATCATTCTGTGCGCGTTTGTTAGTTTTAGGCGCGCAAATCATATCCGATCATGAGAAAACTTAAAACTTTCAAACACAGTTCATTTACATTTTTGCAGGGTAGTTAACATGTCATCTCGTACAGGTCAGGAAAAAGGTCGCAGTCGTAACCAGTCTAAAACGGGCCATTTTAAACACTCAGGAGCTCGCAATGGCTCGAAGACTCGTACTCAGCAAGACCGTCGCCCTAATCGCCCAACAAAAAGCCAAAAGCCAAAAGTGGCCCCCAAAGATCGTAAAGTCATTATTTTCAATAAGCCTTACGATACGCTCAGTCAATTTACCGATGGCGATGGTCGCAAAACGTTAGCGGACTATATCCCAATCAAAGATGTCTATGCGGCTGGCCGATTGGACCGAGACAGCGAAGGTTTGATGGTGCTCACTAACGATGGCATCTTGCAGGCGAAGCTCACGCAGCCAAAGTCAAAATCCCCGAAGACTTATTGGGTTCAAGTCGATGGCGCTCCTCTAGAGCAAGATCTTGAAAAATTGAGAAAGGGAGTAGAGCTAAAAGATGGTATGACCCTACCAGCCGAAGTTGAAGTGATTCCAGAACCACAAGTCTGGGATAGAACCCCTCCTGTTCGTTTTCGGGCAAATATCCCAACAACGTGGCTAGCCATTACCATTATTGAGGGAAGAAATCGCCAGGTGCGTCGCATGACTGCACACATTGGCTTCCCTACTTTGCGCCTCATCCGTCATTCGATGGGTGATATCGTCCTTAACGACCTAATGCCTGGTGAATGGAGAGAAATCTCTCTCTAATACGGCAGAAAAGATAAAAGCAGGCTTAAAGCCTGCTTTTTAGATTCTTGGAAGCGTTTCAACCTCTTCCGTCAAACCCTATCTAACAAATTGAGGGATTACTGCTCAGCTAGCCAGTTTTTAAATGCCTCTTTTTCCGCTGGAGACGCTTTATTGTACATCGTCTTTAATACATCAACCATTGGACTGTCTTCAGGCACTGTTATTGTTCGGGTATCGCTAGTCTCAACTCGAGGTTCAATATCGCTTACTGATTGCTGATGCTGGTTCACAGTTACATAACTAACAGCAACACTCGCGATACCTCCTGCAATATTGTAGTTACGAGATTCTTGAGGGTAATTACGACCAATCTGAACACCATCTGACTCTAATACATCTTCGACCAAAGCAATAGGTTGACCTTTGGTGTCCAGAAGTTGCCAATCTAAAGGTGAGATGTTGTTTTGCGCTTGACGAAGAGTTTTAAACTCTGGTAGTTCAAACTTTAGTTTTTCATTTTCAACATCAAACTTAGCGATGATCACGTCACTGTAAACTGTCTTAAGGTTTTCGTTTGTTTCAAAAGCAGGTTGATATTTGAAGACAATTTGGTTAGTTCCGTCGGGGATCTCAATTGTCTTCTCACTAGAGAAAAGTCCCCCCTCAAGTTTTGGCTTCTCCATATTGACGGCGAGTAACTTCACGTCTTCTGGAACCACTAAAGTCGTTGCAGCATAAAGGTTTGTACTGGCAAGAATAGACAACGCCATTGCCACTTTTAATGATAACTGCATAGAGTTTTTCATCCTTATCTTCATAGTAAAAGACCCAGCATATAGCTGGGTCTTACAATATCAAACTGGGTATTGATTACCAGTAGAAACGTGCACCAACACCGAAGTCAGTTTTAGAATCAGTTTCTGCAGTTGTTTTACCAGCTTCTAGCTTATCACCATCAAAATTGTAACCCGCTTCTGCGAATACGCGAGCCCATTTAGAGAACTTGTATTCAACGCCAGCGTAAAACTTAGATTGGTCGCCATCTTTCTTGCCAGATTTGTCAGAAGATGACATTACTAGCTCGTAGCCAGAGTAAAGTGTTGTTTTAGGAGCTACAGCGAACATGCCTGCTAGAGAGATACCGTGAGAATCGATAGTCTCGTTAGCTGCTTTGTCTTCATTTTCGTTGTAGTAGTACGTAGCACCTAGAGTGTGCTCATCTAGAGCGTATTCAGCAGTTACTTCGAAAGATAGGTTCTCAGTGTTGTTACCTTTAGAAGCAATCTTGTTCTCAGAAGAAAGAACGCCAGCGTGTACAGATAGGTCATTGAAAGACTTACCTACGAATACTTCGCGGATTTCTTCGTTTTGATCTTTCTCACCTAGCGCGTAACCAGCTTTTAGCCAGAATGCGTCATTTTCGTAAGCGTATTTAATTTGAGAAGAGTTGTTCCACGCGTGTCCGTAAAGAAGTGCAGAACCACCGAAGAAGTATGAGTAATCAGCTCCGTAGATGTCATCAGCCCAAGTACCTTCTTTACCAAAACGAAGTGTACCCATATCGCCCATGTCGAAGCCAAAGATGTGACGGCGTACGTATACTGAGTCATCAGTACGCTCGCTTGAATCAGCACCTGCACCGTAGTTGTCACCTAGAGCAACACCGATTTCAACTTCACCTAGAACTTTTAGGTTGTCGTTTACAACGTAAACACCATTTACACCCATACGAGAAGAGCTAGTGTTTAGCTCTGCAGTGTGGTCTGTGCTGTCTAGGAATAGAAGAGTTGGACGTAGCTGACCGTAGAAATCTACAGAACCTTCTTCAGATTTGAATACTTCAGCTGCGTTCACTGAAGTTGCAGACGCAACTACAGCTAGTGCTAATAGAGTTTTTTTCATAATTAATCCACTGCCTTTTCTTAGTTCGGGATATCCTTGTCCGGTTCCCTTTTTTTATATGTTTGAGATAGAGCGTTAACAAAACGTTATACAGCGCCTTCTCAAAATCTGGAGCTAAGAGTGCAAAAGATTATTCTGGCTGTCAAATTTTCTAAATACCAATGTAAAAAAACAAAAATAACATTTAAAAACAATAGCTTGAAAAGTTTATCTTTATTTATTCGACGAACATCTAATCAATCCTCTTGATTTTTCATAATTTATAAAACCATTAACAATGAGATTTTAAACCCAAAACAAATACTAAAAAACACAATATATAGAATAAAAAACCATACAAATATCATATTTGGAGTTTTATATTTTTCATATAATGAAATTAATTTCATTTAGATAAGGTTCAATATTTTTTTGTGAAGAAGATCTACATTCCTCATAAAAGCATTCCGTTTTGTGAACTACTGTACAACTAGTGATGTGTGCTACTATTCGCCTCCAACGCATTTGAGGCCCGTATGCTGACCAGTAACATTCAAAAATCGATTCGTAATAGCTATCAAAACCTGCAAGATCAACTTGATAACTTTGTACCTAGAAGAGCACAAAACTACCTTGTTGCAGAGATTGCAAAAACGCTGTGCGGTCAGTACCACAAATCTAACCGAATACTGGTTGCAGAAGCAGGGACTGGAATTGGTAAGTCGCTCTCCTATCTAATGGCTGCCATCCCCGTGGCTGTACATAACAATAGAAAAGTGGTTATCTCAACGGCGACCGTAGCTCTGCAAGAGCAGCTCATAAATAAAGACCTCCCTCTTTTTCGTCGGATTACCGACCGAGAGTTTTCTTTTATTTTGGCAAAAGGCCGTCAACGCTATTGTTGTGCAGAAAAACTTGCTTCAGCTTGTGGTGCTGATGGTGGTCAGTTAGCCATGTTCGAAACCAAGCCTAAGCAAAAAGATATAGAGCTGTTGGAAACAATGCATCGCTCTCTTGCGCAAGGTAAATGGGACGGTGACCGTGATTCTTGGCCTAAAACCATTGATGATAAGCTTTGGCAACTGATTGTCAGTGATAAACACAGTTGCAATAACAGTTTACCGGGCCATCGCGGCTGTCCATTTCAAAAAGCGCGCTCGGAGCTGGATAAGAATGATGTCATCATTGCGAACCACTCTCTCGTCATGGCAGACGCAGACTTGGGGGGCGGAGTAATCTTACCTGAGCCAGAAAACACGATATACGTCTTTGACGAGGCACATCACTTGCCTCATGTCGCCCGCGATCATGCTTCAGCATCTGCGAGCTTAAAAGGTGCGGCAGCGTGGCTTGAGAAGTTAAATCAGTCGATTAGCAAGTTTTCATCGCTCGCAGACGAGAAACGCGTAGCTCGATTTCGCAACGACCTTCAAGACGCGGTTCAGAACTTGATACCAGCACTGACTCAACTGCCTAAACAGTTCGATCCAGCTCAATTTGAAGAGAGTATCTACCGCTTTGAGCACGGTGAACTGCCAGAATGGCTAGAGAACCAATCCAAAGAGTTAAAGCAGTTCAGTAAAAAAGCAAATCAAAGTGTGGCAAAAATTGCCGACCTTATTGCGGAAAGAGTAAAAGATGGGGAGCTTGCGACAAGATTGGCTGAACCAGCGCTTGCAGAGCTCGGCTTCTACATTCAAAGGTTAGAAAACCTAGCGCAAGTCTGGCACTTGATGGCTGAGCCAACTCGTGAAAAAGGTGCGCCTTTGGCTCGCTGGTTAGAAACCCACCCCGATCGCGAGGGTGATTTCATTGTGAGTGTTTCTCCGCTTGAAATTGGATGGCAACTCGACCAACAAATTTGGAGCAGGTGCATTGGCGCCATTTTAGTTTCCGCAACGATGCGTGCATTAAACTCCTTCCATTACTTTTGCCATCAGGTTGGTATTGATGGAAAACCAGAATCAGGCACACAGTTTTTAGCGCTTGCGTCACCATTCGATTACCAAAACCAGGCAGAATTGCTCATCCCTGCGATGAAATATGAACCACCAGCGCCTCAATTTACTGAATATCTTATCGAGATATTGCCTAAGTACTTGGAAGACAAGAAAGCCAACTTAGTATTATTCTCATCCTATTGGCAGATGAACCAAGTTGCGAAGGCGCTGTCTTCGGAGTTCATAAAAAAAGGCTGGGCGTTGCAAGTTCAAGGTGAAAGCTCACGTCAAGAAATTCTAAAAAAACATAAAAAGCTAATAGAATCAAATAAAACCAGCATCTTATTTGGTACTGGCAGTTTCTCTGAGGGGCTAGATTTACCTGGCGAATTACTTGAAAACTTGGTGATTACAAAAATTCCATTTGGTGTTCCAACCTCTCCTGTCGAACAGGCTCACTCCGAATATATCGAGAAAAAAGGTGGGAACCCGTTTATGCAAATAACTGTACCTGACGCAAGCAAAAAGCTGATCCAGAGCGTAGGTCGCTTACTGCGTAAAGAGAGAGATTCTGGTAGAGTAACGATTCTTGATCGACGCCTAGTCACTAAGCGATACGGACAAGCCTTAATCGACTCACTACCTCCATTTAAACGTAAAATAGAATATTAGAAGAATCACCATTTATGGAAATGATTGAGCCAACTATGCTGTTGGTGTTGGCGCTTGTCGCTTTTGTCGCTGGATTTATTGATGCAGTTGCCGGTGGTGGTGGCATGCTAACCGTACCTGCTCTACTATCGTTGGGCTTGCCGCCCCATATTGCACTAGGCACCAATAAACTTGCGGCTACCTTTGCCTCTTCTACTGCGGCATTTACGTACTACAAGAAACGTTTATTCAAGCCTCAATGCTGGGGAAGAGCATTTGTTGCGACGCTTGTCGGAGCAACATTAGGTACCCTACTTGTGGACGCGATTAGCACGGATTGGCTAGAAAAAGGGTTACCTCTTGTTATTTTAGCGGCGGCGTTATACACCGTCTTCCATAAAACACCGCACTCTCCTCATCAAAGTCCAATTCCCGAGCCTTGCCCAAAACTTCATAGAAAACAGTACATGCAAGGATTATCCATAGGGTTCTATGACGGGCTCGCAGGGCCTGGAACTGGGGCTTTTTGGACGGTCAGTTCAATGGCTCTGTATCGGCTGAATATCTTGCTCGCCTCTGGCTTAGCAAAAGCAATGAACTTTACCAGCAACTTTACCTCTTTGATTACGTTTGCAGTCCTCGGTCATATCAACTGGGTGCTAGGCTTAACAATGGGGGTATGTTTGATGGCTGGCGCTTTTGTTGGCGCGCACTCCGCCATTCGGTTTGGTTCTAAATTCATTCGCCCTGTATTTGTTACTGTCGTCAGTATACTGGCCATAAAATTGGCTTATGACGCATGGTTTGTAGGTTTGTCATGAACATTTCTCAACTCCAGGAAAACCTAGAACAAATGGCGAAGCAAGCCGCTGTTCTTGACCGTCAAAGAGGCGAACACCATGTTCCGCTTTTTGATGAGCGCTTATTTGGTTGTCGCTCTCGCTTACTTACTCCTTGCGTAAAAGAAGCAAAAGCTACGCTGGATGCGATTGTGCGTGAGCAAAATGAAGGTAAGCTCACCGCTTTGCGTGCTGAGTACCTCACTGAACGGTTAGTAGCGCAAGTCGGTGCGATTCAACGCGAGATTTCTACCACTAAAATTCGTAAGAATGAAATCAAACATAGCAGCCATTTCCGCAAGCCTATCAACGTGCTTTATCAGGAGCTCGCTCAACACCAAGAGTGGGCAAGACGCTTGCGCGAGATGGTGTTAGAAAAAGAACGTGCTGTCGAAAGCGCTCCGAGTTTTATGCGTGCCGAAGCTCAAAAAGTGTTACTAGCAACCGAGCAACGTTTAGCGCGTTGTGAAGCAGCAATTCTTAAGCTAGAGAACCAAATTACACATAGGGAAAAACATCAATAATGGCTGACCAACCAACCTCGCCTTTAGATGACGCACCTGAAGAGATCAAACTGGCTGTCGATTTAATCTATTTGCTTGAGAGCAATGAGATAGATCCAGAAGTTGCGCTTAACGCTTTGAAGATCGTGCAAAATGACTTAGAAAACAAATTAAAAGCAAAGTAGCTCAGAGCGTTTCACTCCTTTCACGAGACTCATTTTCAGTGCTCTTACACAATGATACTATTCATAAAAAAGTACGCCCCCAAAAGGATAGATAATGAAAGTAATCAGCTTTAACATCAATGGACTACGTGCGCGACTGCACCAACTCCAAGCGCTAATCGACAAACACCAACCTGATGTGATTGGTCTTCAGGAAATTAAAGTTCACGATGAAGCATTCCCGATTGAAGCTGTCGAAGCCATGGGCTACAAAGTGTATTTCCATGGTCAAAAAGCACATTACGGCGTCGCAATGCTTTGTAAGCAAGAGCCTCTACACGTACAAAAAGGGTTCCCGACGGATAACGAGGAACATCAAAAGCGAATGATCATGGCAACGTTTTTAAATGAAAACGGCGAGAAGGTCACTGTGCTAAACGGCTACTTCCCTCAAGGGGATAACATCAGCCACGAAACAAAATTCCCATACAAACGTCAGTTTTATAAAGATCTGATGACCTACCTAAACGATCATCACAATAGTGACGAGCAATTGATTGTTATGGGTGACATCAACATCAGCCCTATTGATGCAGATATCGGTATCGGCGAACCAAACCGTAAGCGTTGGCTAAAAACAGGTAAATGTTCATTCCAACCGGAAGAGCGCGAATGGCTGAAAACCTTGCTAGATTGGGGCTTTGAGGACACCTTCCGCAAGCTATATCCAGAAGTGAACGATCAATTCTCGTGGTTTGATTATCGCTCTCGCGGATTTGATGATAACCGAGGTCTACGAATTGATGTCATTTTGGCGACCCCTTCTCTCGCGCAAAAATGTATTGAGTCGGGTATCGATTATGAATTGCGCGGTATTGAAAAACCTTCAGACCACGCTCCAATTTGGTCGACGTTCAAGTAATACATAACTGAGCAATAAGCGGGACTCAACGCTAAGCTTAACCCATGAAAAAGGGAGACTCTGTCTCCCTTTTTCATGCAAGTTACTTTCTACTCAGCTAGTTCAGCGGCCAAACCGTTTGACCATCAACACTGACTGGCGTTTGAGCAAATTCGTTCAGACAGTAGCCGGTATTGCTGCTTGCAAAGTAAGTGAGAGGCATCGGCGGTAGATTCAGCGCCATAGCCTGCTGTTTCGCTTTTTCTGTGAACGAGAAGCCCCACATATCTAAATAGCTCGTCATGTCTCGCTGAGAGATGTAGCTCAGAGCAATAAGCAACCAGTCGTTGTTTGAGATGCTATTTGCCTCTTCACGAGAGTAGTTGGCGAAACCAATACCCAATCGTCTCTCATTCCAAAGCGCATCATCCGATTTTAAGCGGTTAAACTCACGTTCAATCAGGTGCAATCGCGCCAATAAATGCCAACCATTTTGCAGTACACCTTCATGCTGCGTCGCCATCATCATTTGAATGTAAACGCGAGCTCCCCAACTCCAACCAGTTTGATTTTGCGCTGCCATGTAAGCGTTTGGATCCGCTTGAGTTCGGCTTGCTTGCAATAATTCAAACTGGCCTTTGAAATCCAAACTTTGGCAAGTTGAAACTTTCCCCGTATTCTGGAAGAAACGAGACTTACTGTAATACGAGTAGTAATTGGTCGTTGAATGCCCTTCCCAACCAGCAAATCGGAATCGACCTTTTTCCAAGCCATGACCAAGCTCATGTAAATCACCGTGACCGAGTGGGCTGAATGACCAGTAAGCATCGTATGGGTTACCAGAACAGCCGTAACCACACGTCGCTTGGTCAGCGTTCATATGCTTCACCATATCAATATTGGCGATTTCCCAACCTTGATTTTTGGCATACTGGATAATTTCCGGAACCTCATCGATACCCGGCCCTTGGAAACCAGCCAAGACATGTGGGTAGTTATGAACATACTCTTCTGTCGCTAGCGCCATTTCAGCTGGTGTCGACCACATCTCATCGTTGACAGATTCAAGCATTTTGTCACGTTTAGAGTGTACCTCAAATCCAGGCGTGATCAGTTCAGCCCAATCGAACAAATTCGCTTCAAGCTCCTGAATAAACGCATCGTTATCCTTTTCACTTCTCCATACAGGGTGTTGCGCTACATGGCTAAATGTTAGAGCTACTGGTACATCATTATTGTTAAAGTGAACCTGGATAGGCCCGCCATAAGGTGAAGTCAGCGTGATGGTTTCACCCGGCTTCACCTCATAGGCGAAAGAAGTCAGCATTTTTGGTCGCGTGTATCCATCTTTGCTGAACTCATGAGTTGCGCCACTTCTTAAACTGTTGATGACAATTTTAGTCGTCACTTCATTACTGTCATTGCGCGTGACCGTAAAGGTCTCCCCAGGAAGCGCATACACACCAGCAGAGCGGAAGTTACGCTTTGATTCCATATTAATCGTTGCGCTGATTCTCTTTACTTCAGGGCTAAACTCACTACGGCTGAAGTTCCCCATATTTGGTTGTTTTGGGTTTACGCTTCGGCTGTTGTATTGCACGTAATCGGCAAAGTACGACTTTAGGAATTCGGTCGTTTGGGTTGACTGTTTGTCCATTGGGAAGACAACCGTTTGACGATAATGATCAGCCAGCAATACCATGAGTTTTTCGTATTGGTAGCCGTCTTGATTAAACAAATCTACTTTTTGTTCATCAAGCTTTTGCAACCGATGGCGAATACTGTTTGCCCCTGCATAAAATTGACTTTCCATATTCGCAGTGTCAGGACAAGATTTGTCCTCACACTGTGACAAGTCAACATTGAAGTTTTGAGATTCAAAACGAGACAACAGCGCTTGTTGCGTAGCAACAGAGTCTGGCACGAAGTTCATGAGTGATGAAGGCGCCCAATCAACCAAGCCTAACTTACGCCAATAGTTATCTCCCACATAATCAACATGGAATTTTTCCAAAATGTCTCGGCCAAGTTCAGTTAGTCCTCCATCCCAATGCAGGTATAGAACAGGAATTTGGGCTTGCTCAGCGTATGCCAGAGCATCGAGTACTTGTTGGTTGGTGTCGCCAGATTGCAGATGCTGTGACAAGATCAATAAGTTTGGAGTATTGGTTTGCAAGCAGCTAAGTAGCTTCGAACCATCGCATAGGTTGGCCTCGTTAAACGCCAACTCTTGTGAAACATTGTCGTTCAGCCAATTCCGAGTCGCTTGCTCATCAGGGAAGTAATAAGACTGATCCATTTGCGCGATGACAACGTTTGAAGTAGCTCCGCCTGACAACCAAGTGACCAGGTTGCTTAGCCATTGAGTCATCGCTGCATTCGAAGACTCGGGAAAGCGTTGTGCCGTTCTAAATGGGTTACTACCTAATAGCGCATAACGTTGACCATTAGCTTTTTCTCCAGCAACGCCAATTGACAACGCCTGATCTTTATAACCGCTAGCCATGGCCTTGTTGGTCATCAAGATGGTGTCGTTGAACCCATACTGAGGTGCCAATATCGCTGCATCATGGGTTGGATCCCAATAAAGGCCAGAAAGGTTTTTCGCAATTGCAGATTTGATCGTATTCGACTGTTTCTTGTGCCCTTCCACAACTTGCCGACTTTCTCGAATGAAATCGTTCGGGTCAGAAACGAGCAGAGCATTACCAGTATCCAGAGCTTGTTGAACTGGAGCTGGCGTTGGTTTTACTTGAGCATTAGATTGTGACTCTCCCTCTCCCCCACCACATCCAGTGGCAACGGCGGCAAGGCCCAACGATAGAATTGTTTTTTTCATTTTTACTTACTAAACAATGGGTTTATCAAATATTAATGTAAGTACATGAATAAAAAGAAATAGTCTTTTGTATCGGTAGGAAAAATAGGAATGAAGATAACAAAATCATCAAAAAGCAATGGTACCCATTCCGATACCATTGCTGACATTAATTATTAACTTAAAGGACGTAGGTATGCCAAGAAGCGCTTCTCTGCCACTTTAAAGCACCACAAGATCATAAATGTCAGTGCCATGTAGAACAGCCCCGCCGTAAGGAAAGATTCAAATGGCGCATAGTAACGTGAGTTAACTAAGCGCGCAGCGCCAGTTAGATCCATAATGGTAACGATACCCGCGACCGCACTACCGTGCAGCATGAAAATCACTTCGTTTGAATAAGCTGGTAATGCTCGACGCAGTGCACTAGGCAAGATAATACGTCTGTATGTCATAAACTTACTCATCCCATACGCTTTGGCAGCTTCTACTTCACCTTTGGGCAAGCCATTAATCGCACCACGAATAATTTCTGCAGTATAAGCCGACGTATTAAGAATAAAAGCGACTAAAGCACAGAACCAAGCGTTTTCCCACAAGGTATCTTTCACAGGAAAGAACTGATCCATACCGTAGTAAATCAAATACAACTGGACCAGCAACGGTGTTCCACGGAAAAAGTAAATGAATCCCCAAGAAGGTAAGCTAAAGGCATAATTCGTACTATTACGTGCCACAGCTAATGGAATCGAGACACACAAACCGATAACCAACGCTAATCCTACCAGCCAAACTGTCGTCCAAAGTCCCTGAAGATAAGTTGGGAAACTTTCAATAATCAAAGAAAAATCCATAACTTACCTCGCATGAATACTGAACTTACGCTCAACAAGCTTGAGTAGCCCGGTCGAAACGCTGGTAAAAAACAGAAAGATGAGCGCGACAGCCATGTAAAAGGTAAACGGCATTTTCGTCGTACCTGCCGCCAACGAGCTCATTCTCACCATGTCATCCAGGCCGATGATGGAAACTAACGCAGTGGTCTTGAGTAACACTAACCAGTTATTACCAAATCCAGGTAATGCATGACGAATCATCTGAGGCAGTAAGATTCTTCTAAACGATAAGGCTGAGCTCATACCATAAGCTTTCGCCGCTTCTAGTTCACCTTTGTCCACCGCCATGATCGCTCCGCGAAAAGTCTCCGCCATGTAGGCACCAAAGATAAAACCAATCGTGAGTACACCTGCAATAAATGGGCTGACATCAATATAGTCGGGTAAGTAAGACGTCCATTCATGGTTTGGATCACTCGAAGCAAACCACTCATTGAGCGTTTCGTTAATGGAGTACAGGCTATTGTTTAAAAGTATTTGTCCACCAAAGAAAATCAGCATCATCAGAACCAAATCTGGAATGCCGCGAATGACGGTGGTGTAAAGAGTGGCAATCGCCCTTGCCCATTTGTAAGGCGCTAGCTTAGCTAATGCGCCAAGCATACCTAAGATCACCGCAAGAAGGAGTGAAAGCACTGCAACTTCTATCGTTACTAAAGCCCCTTTTAAAATCGAAGCTTCGTATCCTTGTAAATCTAGCATAGGTGAGTTCCTAATCCCTAAACTCAAAAAATCGACCGTTGACTACTTCTAGGAACAAGCCAACGGTCGCTTAATTACGGTTTATTCACCGTACACATCGTAGTTAAAGTATTTACCAGCAATTTCTTGATAAACACCTTTCTCACGTAGTGAAATTATCGCCGCGTCCAATTTCTTCGTTAGATCTTTATCTTGTTTACGCACGGCAATACCAAAACCTTCACCGAACCACTTAGGATCGGTCAATGACGGACCAACAAACTCGTACGCGTCGCCTCCCGCTTTATTAAGCACACCTTCTTCTAGAGCAGAGGCGTCGCCCAATACAGCGGCAACACGACCATTGGCTAAATCTAGGTAAGCCTCATCAAAAGAACCGTAACGAACAATTTCTACTTTATCGCCATAGTTATCTGTCAGATATTTGTCGTGTGTTGTTGCACGTTGAACGGCGATTTTCTTGCCATCTAGGTTGTCAAAATCCAGATTCGCACCCTTCTTGGCAATAAATTTGTTTGGAATCAGTGCGTATTTGCCAGTGAAATCGACTTTCTTCTTACGTTCTTCAGTAATAGACATCGCAGCGATGATTGCGTCGTACTTACGCGCTAATAGAGAAGGAATGATGCCATCCCAATCTTGCGCGACAATCTTACATTTCACTTGCATTTCTTCACAAAGCGCGTTGGCCATGTCTACGTCGAAGCCTTTCAGAGAACCATCCGTTTCTGTCCAGCTAAACGGAGGGTAAGCACCCTCAATGCCAAAGCGAACTGTTTTCCATTCTTTCGCTTGAGCGACACCAGATACTGCCGTTGCAGCGATCGTTGCTGCTAATAACCACTTTTTCATTTCCATACTCCTGTGATTGCTATTTTATTTCGTTTTGTTTGTTGTGCTGGCTTAGGAGGCAATAGTCTGCCGCCTAAAAATATTAGTAAATGGATGAGATAAACTGCTGTAATCGTTCCGAATCCGGGTTTGTAAATAGCTTAGCTGGATTTCCCTGTTCTTCCACTAAGCCTTGATGCAAGAACATCACATGGTTTGATACGTCTCGCGCAAACGCCATTTCGTGCGTGACCACCAGCATGGTTCGTCCTTCATCTGCCAAATCTCTCATTACCCCTAATACTTCCCCAACTAGTTCTGGGTCAAGCGCAGAGGTTGGCTCGTCAAACAACATCACTTCAGGGTCAACTGCTAGCGCACGGGCAATAGCGGCACGTTGCTGCTGACCGCCAGATAAGTGTCCAGGATAATAGTCTTTACGCTCATATAGGCCTACTTTCTTAAGCAAGACTTCTGCGTTTTCAATCGCTTGGGCTTTTGGTACGCCTAGAACATGAACAGGGGCTTCAATCACGTTTTCTAGTACTGTCAGGTGTGACCATAAGTTGAAACCTTGGAACACCATCGCTAGACGTGAGCGAATACGTTGCACTTGCTTTTCATTAGCAGGAACAGATTCCCCTGCTCGGTTGTTCTTCATTTGGATTAATTCACCATTCACCCAAATTTCGCCTGCGGTAGGCGTTTCTAGCAAGTTGATACATCTAAGAAAGGTACTCTTACCAGAACCGGAAGAGCCAATGATGGAGATGACATCTCCTTTGTGCGCGGCAAGAGAAATTCCCTTGAGAACTTCATTTTGTCCAAATGTTTTGTGCAGGTCTTTTATATCTAGCGCTGGTACATCATTCATGCGCTCTACTCCCTGTGTTTTTGTCACTGCAATTAAGGGACTCCGCCCTCTCTAATTCGGAACAAATTAGCACCACACCCTGAAACTTGCAACAAATTATTAACCTAAATAATTCGAATAGAAAGATACGATAGCCAAATTAATATGCAATATATAGCAACTTATTCTTCAAAAGCTGAATATTAAATATAAAAAAGCCCCTTTAGAAGGGGCTTAATAAATTTACAAAAGTGTTAATTGAAACTTATTTAGGGTCGTAATGAATTAATTAAAACGACTGACTACCAATGAGTTTGAAGTACGTAATGTCACTTCATTTTCTAGGCCTTCTTTTTCAGAAGTAATGATGCCATCCAAGTCTTCATCTAGCTCAGGCTCTGACGCTTCACCATTAGAAAAGAAGCTCATGAAAACTTTAGAGTCGATATTGCTATCGTCACTCAATACCAAAGCAGTGCGATTAAAATCGTCCGAAGCTGAAACTTTCAAACCGTTAACGGCTGATGTTGGGAAATTGTAGTAATGGAGCTCAGGAACAACAACAGAGTCACTGTCGCTCTTTGTGAAAATACGATGTGTGACTTTATAGTCGCCTGAAGCCGCAAAGTAAGCGACACGAGTAAAGCCTTCTGTAGACGATGTTAAACCCATGTTCAGATCAATCACCGAGTCTGCACTTCCTTGTGTTGATACACTTGGTTTTGTGTTTGGCAGGTTATCAATATTTAAGTAAGAGCTTGGATCAACGTCAATATCCCATCCATCAGAGACCGTTTCGTTAAGTAGAGAGTCCCAACCATTAACTTGATTCTCTGAGAACGCCATGTAGACCCAAGTTTCTTTATTCGTTGCACTAGGACGATTATATTCAACGGCCGTTTTATCTAGCTTCAGCGCATCATACGCAAAGCCGTTAGTAACAAAACCAATGTGGAGAGAATCGTAAGTATAACCAGAAGACGAATAAATGTTTGACGTATTATCCGCTCTGACTAAGGCGATCTCACCAGTCCCCCACGAACCAATACCATACTGGTAAAGCGCTTTGTCGCTTGAACCAGATTCATACTGGAACAACGCCGTAGGCTCACCTTTAAGCCCCATAAGCTCATCGGTAGGCAACATATCAGGGTTAGGTGACGTGAAAATATCGGTTTGCGAGACAAAGTTGTAGTCTCCACCACCTGATTCAGCATTTCGGTAATCTAGGTTAGTAAACTTATTGCTTGCTAAGTTACCGCCAGTAAAGCACTTGTTCAAAGAGTCTCGGTTAAGGGCAAACGTGGCATTACGTAGTTTCTTATCTTGTAAGAATTCTTTTGAAAACGTATTTACGCGAGCTTCTCTACCGTTAAATTCTATTGCTTGAAACGTTACAAAGCCGCCGTCAGGAATATCTTCAAGATAAAACTTAAAGTTATCAGTGGTTGGTTTGATGATGTCTCCGGCTCTTTTGCCATCTGCATCAGAGTAGTAACCGATAACATAGTTAGTCACTTGCTCTTTTGACGCTGCGCTATAGGTTAAAACCGTTTTATCACCGTTTAGCTCAGTTTTGTGGTCATACACCGTACAACCTTTCGCAGTAGCTTCACTTTCAGTCATTGTTGCTGGTATAGCAAAATCAAAAGTAAACGCTGTTTTCGGCGCAGCACCACCGCCGCCACCGCCACCGCCGCCACAACCGACCATTAACCCTGAGATAATTGCCACTAGTGGCAGTACTTTAAGCTGTTTCATGTCTTTTTCCTAAACTGAGCGGCAATGATTAGCCAAAAAATCGTCTTTGCCCTGTAGAAAGCAAGAATAAAGCCAGCTTTATATAATCATCATGAATATTGATATTTACTTCGCATCCCCGAACGATAAGAGCAACAAATTCTAATTTTATGCAACTTGTGTAATGAAATTACACAAGATTTCACCATCTCATTCGCATGCCAGAAACTTTCTGTAGTTTTATTTCACAACCATTCTTAAAGTGATCTAAATCAATCACCCTAAATGGCTATCTTGCTAGACTCCTGCCAAAAGATGAGGATTTTTTTGTGCCTCAACACAATAAGTTATTAGCTATGCTTAGGCACAATGTCGACGTGTAACAAATCTAATAATAGCTAGCATAAGCGTGCCGCAGGATGCGGATTAACACAATTGAATGAAGAATTCATAACTTTTAAATATATGAGGAATCTATGTCAGACGCAGTTAACAAAACGCACTCTGATTCAGATATCGAGACCAAGAGCTACCGTGAGCTTCATCGTCCAGCATCTGAGTTCGCAAGCCGTTCAGACTACCTAGACCACGAACTACAAATTATGAAGCCGCGTCGTTTCGGCTTAAACTTGCCAGGTCGTGACTTCCGTTTTGAACTTGAAGATCTTGTTCCAGCACTTGCCGGTACGATTGGTATTATCGCGATGTACTCTGCGGTAATGATGTCTTGGGCTGAAGGCCTAACTGCCGCATGGGACCATGTTAACCTGGGCAAAGATTTCGCCATCGAAGTTGCCCGTGTAGAGATGCTCATCCCTGCACTTCTTTTCTGTGTACTTGCTTCTGGCTTTATTAACCCTAAAGCCAACCTAGCAGGTAACCACGGCCCAATGATCCCTCTTATTGGTACCATCGCGCTTGCTGGTGCTCACCCTCTTGCATTGGCAATTCTTATTGGTGTGTTTGGTTTAATTCTGAGCCTGTTAAAAGGTGGTTCAAAACTGGTTAACCTCACCTCTGAAGGTACGGCTGGTGGCCTTCTCATCTTCTTGGGTTTAACCGGAACGATGAGCCAAATTAATTCCATTCAAGCTTGGGCTGTTGGTTTGCAATCCGACACAGTTGCCGCAGGTAGCATGGGTTACATCGGTCTAATCGTTCTTGCGGTTACCATTGGCCTGTACGCGTTTCTTGCTAAAGTGAACAAACGCTGGCTAGCAATCCCTGTTTGTGCCTTCACTGGCCTTGCAATCGCACTTGTTCTTGGCGCAGGCTTCGATATTAAATTCGTAACCGAGACGGGTCTTCCAAACCTAAACCCAATCTACTGGTGGGGTTCAACAGAAGAAGGTTGGATGCTTGGTCTTCCTAATATGGAACACTTCATCGCTTCTCTACCATTCGCAATTCTTGCTGTAGCAATGTGGTCTCCTGACTTCTTGGGTCACCGCATCTTCCAAGAAATGAACTACCCACGTAAGAGTGAAAAAGTACTGATGGACGTTGATGACACAATGACCATGTGTTCTGTGCGCCAAATGGTCGGTACCGCTGTCGGTGGCGGTAACATCACATCATCTTGGGGGACTTACATGATCCCTGCTGCAATCGCGAAGCGCCCTATTCCTGGCGGTGCAATCTTACTAGGTTCTCTATGTATTATTGTTGCAATCCTTGGTTTCCCTATGGATGTTGCAGTATGGCCACCAGTTATGCGCGTTGCTCTTCTCGTTGGTGTCTCTCTACCACTACTTGAAGCAGGCATGCAGATGGTGAAAGACTCAAAAGATTCACAAGCAGCAGGCATCTGTATCTTTGGTTCAGCAGTCGTTAACCCTGTTCTAGCTTGGGCACTAACTATGCTTTTAGATAACAACGGCTTAATTGGTGATAAAGAGCGCGCGTCTCGCTTGTCGTTTGTAGACAAGATTGTGATCCCAGTAAGCGTACTTATTATCTGTTTAGTTGCTATGCTTGCAGTTGGTATGCTTGAAGGCCAATATGGCATCCAAGCTTGGCTGTAAAGCTGACAGTTCAGAAAATGTGTGGGTAGCGCTAGTCGCTACCCCATTTTTATCGAGATTTTTGAGGATTTATTGATTTAGTTTAAGGTTTGCAAAAAAATTTTAGTTTAACCTCTAACTGTTGCTTAAAAAGAGAAACGTTAAAACTAGTGACAATATTTATAGTTTTGTAACTCGAACATTTAAATTTAAGACTATAAATATTGTTATTCATAAGAGTGTACTGTTCCCCTCTTTAACTTGGGGATAGCTGGCTCAACGGCGAAGCAGTACGTATTTTTTTCTACTAAAAAGGTAGGTATGTCATGGCAGAGCAATTTGCTAAAGCTTGGGAAGGTTTTGCTGCAGGCGACTGGCAAAACGAAGTAAACGTTCGTGATTTCATTCAGAAGAACTACACTCCGTACGAAGGCGACGAATCTTTCCTAGTTTCTGAAGGTACTGAAGCGACTAACAAGCTTTGGGCTAAGGTAATGGAAGGCATCAAACAAGAGAACGCGACTCACGCTCCTGTTGATTTTGATACTTCAGTTATCTCTACCATCACTGCTCACGATGCAGGCTACATCGAAAAAGACCTAGAAACTATCGTAGGTCTTCAAACTGACGCTCCTCTAAAACGTGCGATCATCCCTAACGGTGGTATCCGTATGGTTGAAGGTTCATGCAAAGCCTACAACCGCGAGCTTGACCCACAAGTTAAGAAAATCTACACAGAATACCGTAAAACTCACAACCAAGGCGTTTTCGACATCTACACTCCACAAATCATGGCGTGTCGTAAGTCTGGCGTATTGACTGGTCTTCCTGATGCATACGGTCGTGGTCGTATCATCGGTGACTACCGTCGTGTTGCTCTATACGGTATTGATTTCCTAATGAAGGATAAATTCGCACAGTTCTCTTCTCTACAAGAGCGTTTCGAGAACGGCGAAGACCTACAAATGACAATGCAGCTTCGTGAGGAGATCGCAGAGCAACACCGTGCTCTAGGTCAAATCAAAGAAATGGCTGCAAAATACGGTTGTGACATTTCTCGTCCTGCTGAAACTGCACAAGAAGCTATCCAGTGGACTTACTTCGGTTACCTAGCTGCTGTTAAATCTCAAAACGGCGCGGCAATGTCTCTAGGCCGTACTTCTACGTTCCTAGACATCTTCATCGAGCGCGATATCGCTGCTGGCCGCATCACAGAAGAACAAGCTCAGGAAATGATCGACCACTTCGTAATGAAACTACGTATGGTTCGTTTCCTACGTACTCCTGAGTACGATGATCTATTCTCTGGCGACCCTATCTGGGCAACTGAGTCTATGGGTGGTATGGGTCTTGACGGTCGTACGCTAGTTACTCGTACAAACTTCCGTTTCCTAAACTCACTATACACAATGGGTCCTTCTCCAGAGCCAAACATCACTGTTCTTTGGTCTGAGCAACTACCTGAAGGCTTCAAGAAGTTCTGTGCGAAAGTGTCTATCGATACTTCTTCAATCCAGTACGAAAACGACGACCTAATGCGTCCAGACATGAACTCTGACGACTACGCAATCGCATGTTGTGTATCTCCAATGGTTGTTGGTAAGCAAATGCAGTTCTTTGGTGCTCGTGCTAACCTTGCGAAAACTATGCTTTACACCATCAACGGTGGTGTGGATGAGAAGCTAAAAATCCAAGTTGGTCCACAAATGCCGAAGATCGAAGGCGATGTACTGAACTACGATGAGTTGTGGGAGAAAATGGACCACTTCATGGATTGGCTAGCGAAGCAGTACGTGACTGCACTAAACGCTATCCACTTCATGCACGACAAGTACAGCTACGAAGCGGCACTAATGGCTCTACATGACCGTGACGTTAAACGTACTATGGCTTGTGGTATTGCTGGTCTATCTGTTGCGGCTGACTCTCTGTCTGCAATCAAATACGCAAAAGTTAAGCCAATCCGTGACGAAGACGGTCTAGCAATCGACTTCGAAATCGAAGGTGATTACCCTAAATTTGGTAACAACGACCCACGCGTTGATGATATCGCATGTGAACTTGTTTCTGTATTTATGGGCAAAATCCGTAAGCTTAAGACTTACCGTGATGCAATCCCTACTCAGTCAATTCTTACTATCACTTCAAACGTGGTTTACGGTAAGAAAACTGGTAACACACCTGACGGTCGTCGTGCTGGTGCTCCATTTGCTCCAGGTGCTAACCCAATGCACGGTCGCGATGAGAAAGGTGCCGTAGCATCACTAACTTCAGTTGCAAAACTGCCGTTTGCTGACGCACAAGATGGTATCTCTTACACATTCTCTATCGTACCTAATGCACTAGGTAAAGATGAGGGTTCACAACGCGCTAACCTAGCTGGCCTGATGGATGGTTACTTCCACCACGAAGCGGGTATCGAAGGTGGTCAACACCTAAACGTGAACGTTCTTAACCGCGAAACTCTAGAAGACGCCGTTAAGCACCCAGAGAAATACCCTCAGCTAACAATCCGTGTATCTGGTTACGCTGTTCGCTTTAACTCTCTAACTGCAGAGCAACAAGCTGACGTAATCGCACGTACATTCACAGAGTCTCTATAAGACTTTAATGAAATAACGTTTTAGTGATACAACAAAGGCTGATGCTTAGAAGCATCAGCCTTTTTTTATTTCTTGAATGAAAGTTGTGATATTACGAAAGATTTTGCCCACATTCTTACGTATGATGCGAAAAAAGTTAGTAAATAAAGTATATGAAACTCAGTAAATTAATTGTTCTTACTCTTCTTTCTCCAGTTGCGATGGCATCCACTAAGTCTACGGTCTCTTTTACACTCGACAATGATGGTATTTTCGGCGTCGACCAAGACTACACAAATGGTATTTTTCTTTCCTACGCAACAGGCCAACTGAAACAAGAAAACCAATGGAAATGGCTGAGTCTGGCAGACTCAGTACACCCCAATATCGATAAAATAGAGTTGGTTCTTGGCCACAAAATGTGGACTCCAAGCGACATTGAAGCGGATTATCCACTGGTCAATGATCGCCCATATGCGGGTTATCTACATACTGAGATCAACTATCTTTCTTTGACTGATGACAAAGCCGTCCGCTACAACTTCACCATCGGTGCAACAGGTGAAAGTTCGCTTTCAGAAAAAGCGCAAGAAATCGTTCACGGCATAACAGGCTCGACCGACCCACAAGGTTGGGATTACCAGATCGACGATAAAGTGGCGTTTAGCCTTGGCTACCGCGTATTTAATAAATTGATGCGCAGCGAAGGACAAAAAACGCAATGGGAAATCACCAACATTAACGACATCAATGCGGGTAACTTCCGTAGTGATGTCTCTCAAGGCGTCATGTTTCGTTGGGGTACAAACCTAGCAAGCAGCATCGGAGCCGCCAATATTAGTGTAGAGAGCCCATTCTCAGCGAGTATGCTCGCACAGGATACTTCAAGCTGGTTCTTATTTACGGGGTTTGAAGGTCGTTACCGTTTCAATGACATGACCATCGAAGGCGATCGCCCTGGTATTCCTGAGCCATCCGCGCCATACGACGTCACACTGCAAAATTGGCAAGCAAGCGCCGTAGCAGGTGCAACTTGGTATAACCAAAATTACGGTGCAAGCCTAACCTTTACGATAAAAACGCCAGATTATGAAGAATCCCAAACTGATGTTTATGGGACAGGCTCCTTCTCTGTGTTCGCCTTTTTTAAAAGCTGACTTATCCCTGTATCCACACCAATCTAAATACAAGGCAAGTTCTCTCGTTTGGTATTAACCAACCCTGTGATCAAGCATTTATTTAGATTGGTCTATCTATTTTCTTTCTTCACATAACCTTGCCTTTAGTACCGACAAAGCTGTTTTAACCCTGCTTTTTGTAATAAAATAACAGCTAGAATTTACTAGTAATGAGAGCAAAAGATGTCAACAACTGGTCGTATTCACTCATTTGAGTCATGTGGTACCGTAGACGGACCTGGTATTCGTTTTATCGTCTTCTTGCAAGGTTGTTTGATGCGCTGTAAGTATTGCCACAATCGCGATACATGGGATACGCATGATGGCAAAGAAGTTACGGTTGAAGAGATCATTTCCGAAGCGAAAAGTTACCGCCACTTCATGAATGCATCAGGTGGTGGCGTTACTTGTTCTGGCGGCGAAGCGATGCTTCAACCTGAATTTGTACGGGACTTTTTCCGCGCAGCTAAAGCAGAAGGTATTCATACGTGTCTAGATACGAACGGTTATGTTCGTAAACACACTGATGTTATTGATGAAGTACTGGATGCAACAGACTTAGTAATGCTTGATATCAAGCACATGAAAGATGAAGTGCACCAAGATCTCATCGGCGTATCGAACCGACGTACATTGGACTTTGCTCGTTACTTGCAAAAAATCGGAAAGAAAACTTGGATTCGCTATGTAGTCGTGCCTGGTTACACAGATGACCCTGAAGCAGCACACATGCTTGGTGAGTTTATTAAAGATATGGATAACATCGAAAAGGTCGAGTTACTTCCTTATCACAAATTGGGTGCCCATAAATGGGAAGCATTGGGCTTAGAATACCCACTCGAAGGGGTAAACCCTCCACCGAAAGAAACTATGGACGAGATTCAATCCATTCTTGCGCAGTACAACGATAACGTAAAATACTAAGTGAACAGCAAGACTAACCTCTTTAAAATACCAGCATATTGCTGGTATTTTTTTAACTATACCTAAGTACCTTCAATGAATCTCTATGAGTTGATTTAGGTATAAAAAGAACAATAGAAATGATTGCGTCATGATCGCATAGGAAGGAAGTAACATGGATTGGTTTAACTTGGGCTCTCTGGTTGTCATACTTTGGATAGTGCTCGCCTACTGTCTACCAGATTGGAAAAAAGTAGTTTGGCCCAAGCTTGAAAAGGAAAAAGCATTTCAGCACCTCGTTTTTGCAACACTCTTTTTTTTCAGCATCCTATGGGCAACTCAAGCAGGCGTAAAAGAAGGACTACAGATTCATTTTCTCGCGCTAACAACGCTGACGATGATGTATGGTTGGCGTATGGCCTTTCTAATCAGTATCCCCGCAATGCTGGTCAACCACCTGCTACATGATGTGTCGTTGTTGCAGTTACCCACGTCTTTAGTATTGTCTGCCCTGCTTCCTATCTTCATTAGTTACCTCGTCTTTCTTTTGAGTTATCACTACTTGCCAAGAAACATTTTTGTGTTCATCTTCGTTGCAGGTTTTTTCAACGGCGCGATAACAGGAAGCCTGCATCTGCTGATTAACTCCTTTTACCATTTATCGGTTGGTCATTACGATTGGGAAACCATTCAACATAACTACTTTATTTTTGTACCGTTGCTTGCCTTCCCTGAGGGCCTATTAAATGGTATGTCACTGGCGGTTTTAACCGTATTCAAGCCAGAGTGGCTAAGAGTATTTTCAGACCGAGACTACATATACAATCATTACCATAAATAAGTGTTTTTAAACTGGTCAAAAGTGACAGTTCTTGCCATTTTTTAGTATTAAATATGTGTTGAGATCATGTTTCACTCATGTCTTAAGCGTTAACCTAAGCACATTAAAAATGTATTAGATATCTAGTGAGGTCATCATGGAAATGTCAAACGCTCAACGTTTGATTCTATCAAACCAATACAACCTTATGTCTCAACTTGATCCAAGTAATGCGGCCAAATACAAACGCTTACAAACGATCGTTGAACGTGGCTATGAGCTACAAATGCGTGAGTTGAATAAAGATTTCGGCTGTCTGTCAGAAGCGGAGTGTCGTGAGATCATCGACGTTATGGAGATGTATCACGCGATGCAAGAATCTTACAACATGCTCGATACCGAAGATCGTAACAAAGTGGATCAGCGCCGCTTGCAGTTCCTTGGGTTTGATATTGCTTCAGAGGCCCAACAAGTCCATTACGTACGCTTCCTTATTGATTCTGAAGGTCTGTACCCTCAATTTGATAAAGCAGACCATCACTTTAACAGCCAAATGCCAATGCTGGATAAATACCGTCGTATGCTACAAACTTGGCGCAACTGCCCTCGTCAGTACCATTTATGCGAAAACGAGCTTGCACAAATCTTCAGCGCATAAACTATTCGTCTACGAAAAGGAAAGCACTCGCTTTCCTTTTTTATTTGCCCTGTCACAACCTTACCGCTGCTTTTTCACCTTCTTACGCTTCCCTTGTGCGATGTAGAGCAATGAATCACTGAGACTCTTCTGTCTTTGCCAAATATCTGATTTCTATTGCACCTATTCACGACATAAATTCATCTTCAGTGAAAGAGTGATTCAAATGTCACTTTTGCAATAAATTCATAATTGTTAAGCAAAATTGCAAATCCCCGACTAGGCTTAAGTAGAGAAAGGCTGTGATTGAAAGATTCATACCCACCGCTCACCGTTGTAATGAAAAAACTGTCCATAAAGCAAAGTCTTTGGTGTCGCCAATCTTACATTCTGTACGAACCAAATGTGATAACAGGACGTATATTCAAACAACAAGGAGCATAACAATAGGTGGGAAAGCCTGAATCAACGTTCGTCGGTAGACTGACTATTAAAGGGGAAAGCGACATGAGTATTTTCGACCACTATCAATCAAGATATGAAGCTGCAAAAGATGAAGAGATGTCGTTACAGGAGTTTCTAGCCCTGTGTAAGGATGACAAAAGCGCTTATGCTAATGCAGCAGAACGCCTACTGATGGCGATCGGTGAACCAGAGATAATTGATACGGCAAAAGACCCGAGATTGAGCCGCATCTTCTCGAATCGTGTTATCTCTCGTTATGAAACCTTTAAAGATTTTTATGGTATGGAAGATGCCATAGAGCAAATTGTGTCTTACCTAAAACACGCGGCGCAAGGTTTAGAGGAACGTAAGCAGATCCTTTACCTACTCGGTCCTGTCGGCGGTGGTAAGTCCTCACTTGCTGAAAAACTTAAGGCTTTGATGGAACAGATGCCTATCTATGTTCTTACTGCTAATGGCGAACGTAGCCCAGTGAATGACCATCCATTCTGTCTATTCAAAGCCACGGAAGACGGCGATATTTTGAAAAAAGAATATGGCATCGAGCAACGTTATCTTCGCTCGATTATGTCGCCATGGGCCGCTAAACGCCTTCATGAATTTGGCGGCGATATCACTAAATTTAAGGTAGTGAAAGTTCGCCCTTCAATTCTCGATCAGATCGGTATTGCTAAAACAGAACCAGGGGATGAAAACAACCAAGATATTTCATCACTGGTTGGTAAAGTCGATATCCGTAAACTCGAACATTACTCGCAAGACGACCCAGATGCCTACAGCTACTCCGGTGCGCTGTGTAAAGCAAACCAAGGTTTAATGGAATTCGTTGAGATGTTCAAAGCGCCGATCAAAGTACTTCACCCACTATTGACGGCAACGCAAGAAGGTAACTTCAACGGTACTGAAGGTCTATCTGCGATTCCATTCGACGGTATGATTCTGGCTCACTCGAACGAATCTGAGTGGCAGACTTTCCGTAACAACAAAAATAACGAAGCCTTCCTCGACCGTGTGTACATTGTAAAAGTACCTTACTGTCTCCGCGTATCCGAAGAAGTGAAAATTTACCAAAAACTGCTCGAAAACAGTGAGCTGTCTCAGGCTCCTTGTTCTCCAAGCACGCTCGAAACTTTAGCGCAATTCAGTATTCTTTCACGCCTGAAAGAGCCTGAAAACTCATCCATTTTCTCAAAAATGCGCGTCTACGATGGTGAAACACTCAAAGACACCGATCCAAAGGCAAAAAGCTATCAAGAGTATCGTGATTATGCGGGTGTCGATGAAGGCATGAATGGTCTCTCTACACGTTTCGCCTTTAAGATTTTGTCGCGCGTATTTAACTTCGACCAAACCGAGGTGGCAGCCAACCCTGTACACCTGTTCTATGTGATTGAACAACAGGTTGAACGTGAACAGTTCCCTGCTGAAACGGCAGAGAAATATCTCGAGTTCTTGAAAGGCTACCTAGTGCCTCGCTACGTTGAATTTATTGGTAAAGAGATTCAGACCGCTTATCTCGAGTCTTACTCTGAATACGGTCAGAACATCTTCGACCGCTATGTCACCTACGCAGACTTCTGGATTCAAGACCAAGAGTACCGAGATCCAGAAACTGGTCAGCTATTTGATCGCTCTTCACTGAATGCTGAACTAGAGAAGATCGAAAAAACAGCTGGCATTTCTAACCCGAAAGATTTCCGAAACGAAATCGTTAACTTTGTGCTTCGTGCGAAAGCGAATAACAATGGTCAAAACCCGGTTTGGACCAGCTACGAAAAACTGCGCACAGTAATCGAGAAGAAAATGTTCTCCAATACCGAAGAGCTACTTCCGGTTATCTCATTTAATGCGAAAACCTCTTCTGAAGATCAGAAGAAGCATGACGACTTTGTCGCTCGCATGATGGAAAAAGGCTATACCGAGAAACAGGTTCGCCTACTTTCTGAGTGGTACCTACGAGTACGTAAGTCATCCTAACCCAGTATTGAGTTAGGTCGCTTGTGAAACATGAAGAGGGCTATTTCATGGCGCAATTTATAGACCGAAGGCTCAATGGCAAGAACAAGAGCGCTGTTAATCGACAGCGCTTCTTGAAGCGCCACAAAGAGCAAATAAAAGAGTCGGTAGCAGACGCAGTGAATCGACGCTCGATTACGAATACGGAAACGGGCGAAGACGTCTCTATCCCTCACAAAGACATCAATGAGCCGATCTTTCATCAAGGCAAAGGTGGTGTTCGCGAACGAGTTCATCCCGGCAATGACCAATTCATTACTGGTGATAAAATTGAGCGTCCCAAAGGTGGCGGTCAAGGTAGTGGCTCGGGAGAAGGCAATGCCAGTCCAGATGGAGAAGGCCAAGACGAATTTGTATTCCAAATATCAAAAGATGAGTACCTAGATATTTTGTTCGAAGATCTCGAGCTGCCTAATCTAGAAAAAAACCAAATTGCCAAAATTACTGAATGGAAAACGCACCGCGCAGGCTTTCAAACTGCTGGTATCCCTTCAAACATTGCGGTAGTACGTTCGCTGCAACAATCTCTTGCACGACGTACGGCAATGACCGCGGGTAAGAAACGTCTTCTCAAAGAGCTAGAAGATGAACTTGCTCGCATCAAAAACATTGAACCCGCTCAGCAGTTTGAAGAGAACCGCTTGAAGGCTGAAATTGAAGAGCTGCGTAAGAAAATTGAGGGGGTTCCATTTATTGACACCTTCGACTTACGCTTTAAAAACTATGAAAAACGCCCTGTACCTTCTAGTCAAGCTGTGATGTTTTGTTTGATGGACGTATCGGGCTCGATGGATCAAGCAACAAAAGACATCGCAAAACGTTTTTACGTTCTGTTATACCTGTTCTTAACTCGTACTTACGAGAATGTAGACGTTGTCTTCATTCGCCACCACACCCAAGCGAAAGAAGTGGACGAACACGAGTTCTTCTACTCGCAAGAGACCGGGGGCACTATTGTATCCAGCGCATTGAAACTGATGGACGAAATCGTAAAAGAGCGCTATCCAATTGGACAATGGAACATTTATGCTGCGCAAGCATCCGATGGCGATAACTGGGCAGATGACTCGCCAAGATGCCGCGATCTATTAGTGAACAAACTACTGCCAAACTGTCAGTACTACTCCTACATAGAAATTACGCGACGCTCGCACCAAACTCTATGGCATGAGTACGAAAAGCTTACCGATGAATTTCCGAACTTCGCAATGAAAAACATTCGCTCTGTGGAGGATATTTTCCCAGTCTTCCGTGAACTATTCCAAAAAGAAACGGCGTAAGGAGGCTAGCGATGAGTACCGCAACGAAAAACCTCTCAGGAGAGGCGCCTAAGAAGCGTAATAGTAAAATGCTGCCAGATGGACCGGATTGGACATTTGAGCTGTTGGAACGCTACCACAAAGAGATTAAGCGTGTCGCACAACACTATCGCCTAGACACTTACCCTAACCAGATAGAAGTGATTACTTCCGAACAAATGATGGATGCCTACTCAAGTATTGGTATGCCCATCAATTACAACCACTGGTCGTTTGGTAAAAAGTTCATCCAAACGGAACAGAACTATAAGCATGGTCAAATGGGGTTAGCCTACGAGATTGTCATTAACTCCAACCCGTGTATCGCCTATTTGATGGAAGAGAACACCGTGACAATGCAAGCACTGGTGATTGCTCACGCTTGTTACGGGCACAATTCTTTCTTCAAAGGTAATTATCTGTTCCAAACCTGGACGGACGCTAGCTCCATCATCGATTATTTGCTGTTTGCCAAAAAGTACTTAGCTGAATGTGAGGAGCGATATGGAGTACAGGAAGTGGAAAAACTGCTCGACTCCTGCCACGCCTTAATGAACTTTGGTGTAGATCGTTACAAGCGACCAGAGAAAATCTCCATTACCGAAGAGAAAGCGCGACAAGAAGAACGCGAGGCATACTTACAGTCTCAAGTGAATGAATTGTGGCGCACAGTACCAAGAGCCAAAACCAAAGAGGAAGATCTTAAAGAACGGTTCCCAAGCGAGCCTCAGGAAAACTTGCTCTACTTTTTCGAAAAGCATGCCCCGCTACTAGAGCCGTGGCAACGTGAAGTCGTGCGGATTGTACGCAAAATCAGTCAGTATTTTTATCCGCAAAAACAAACGCAGGTAATGAACGAAGGCTGGGCAACATTCTGGCATTACACCATTCTCAACCATCTTTACGATGAGGGTTTGGTATCCGAAAAGTTCATACTAGAGTTCTTACATAGCCATACCAGTGTGGTAGCTCAACCGCCTTATAATAGCCCTTACTTTAATGGTATTAATCCATACGCCTTGGGCTTTGCAATGTTCCGAGATATTAAACGTATCTGTGAAGAACCAACTGATGAGGACAAGGAGTGGTTTCCGGATTTGGCAGGAACCGATTGGTTAGATGCGGTACATTTCGCGATGCATAATTTCAAAGATGAAAGCTTCATTAGCCAATACCTTTCTCCGAAATTAATGCGTGATTTCAAGCTGTTTGCGATCAACGATGATGACCACAAAAACTTTATTGAAGTCGCCGCGATACACGATGAGATGGGTTATAAACGCATTAGAGAAACCTTAGCCGCTCAGTACAACTTATCTAATCTTGAGCCAAACATTCAGGTATTTAATGTCGATGTTCGTGGTGACCGCTCACTCACGTTGCAATACGTACCTCATAACCGAATCCCGCTTGATGACAGTTACGAAGAAGTTCTGAAACACGTATACCGATTGTGGGGATTTGATGTCATTCTGCAAGAAGTAAAAGACACAGGTCACCGAGAAGTCTTAGCGACCTGCCCTAAACGGAATCAATATGACACAAACATCTAACTAATACTTGGGCATAAGCAACAAAAAGGCTCCTAATTCAGGAGCCTTTCTCGTTCTTAATTCAATGTGACCTTTAGTTATGCTTGCTTCGCCACAATAGCGCGCACCGCCTCTAGATCTTCTGGCGTATCAACGCCGGCTGCTGGCGCCTCTTTCGCTACCGCTACATGAATTTTTTCACCGTACCAAAGCACTCTTAGTTGCTCAAGGCACTCGATCTGCTCCAATGCGCTCGGAGCCCAATTTACATACGTATTAATGAAACCAGCTCGATAAGCATAAATACCAATATGACGCATTAATGGGTTGGCAATGATTTTGTCTTGTTTGGCAAAGTTATCGCGATCCCAAGGAATAGTTGCTCGGCTAAAGTACATCGCATAGCCTTGCTCATTAGCCACAACTTTAACTGCATTAGGATTAAACACTTCTTCTTCCGAGTCTATTTCTACGGCTAATGTCGCCATCGGAGCGTCACACCCCGATAAGTTATCAGCAACCTGACGAATGATAGACGGTGGAATCAAAGGCTCGTCCCCTTGCACATTAACAATAATGTGGTCTGCAGGAATAGCCATCTTTTCAACAACTTCAGCAAGGCGTTCAGTACCTGATTCGTGGTTAGGAGAGGTCATACAGACTTTACCACCAAACGACGAGACAGCATCAGCAACACGCTCGTCATCAGTTGCCACGATAACATCTTCCGCACCCGCTTGTAGCGCTTGATCGTAAACCCACTGAACCATTGGCTTACCGCCAATATCCGCTAACGGTTTACCAGGCAAACGGCTCGATGCGTAACGCGAAGGAATGACAACCGTAAAAGACATTAGCGTCCCTCATCCATACTCATAGTACGAGCCTCAGGCTCGAGCAGAACGGGAATACCCTCTTTGATCGGGTAAGCGAGGCGATCCAATTTGCAGATCAACTCTTGATTCTCTTTATCGTACGTCAGCTTACCTTTGCAAACAGGGCAAGCTACAATCTCAAGCAGACGGTGATCCATAAGCCGCTTTAACCTCTTTTATTCTCTTTAAAATTTGCTCTGCATCGTTTGGTTCAAACTGGGCAGATACAGGCAGATACCACCAATTATCTTGTGCATAATGGCTGCACTTGACGGCATCTTTCTCGGTCATAATCACATTGGCCCCTTGTTGAGCCAATGCTTCTAATTCTTGTTGGTCAAAGTCTTGATGGTCAGCAAAACCTTTTGTGACTTTAACATCTGCGTTCATCGAGTTTAGTGTATGAAAAAATCGTGGTGGATGCCCAATCCCTGCAAATGCCACTAGCTCTTTTAACTCAGAAACGTCCACAAGTTGCTTAGTCTTGAGGTTAATGGCTTTAGATGGCGCTAAAGTCATTGCGATTTCGCCCGTATGTGCTTGACCGCCATTGGTGATGATAAAGTCGACTTCAGCAAGACGCTCGACCCCTTCACGCAGTGGGCCAAGCGGAATGAGGCTTTCATTCCCAAATCGGCGATTCCCATCCACAATCACTAACTCAATATCACGGCCTAACGCATAATGCTGTAACCCATCGTCCGTAATAATGATATCTACACCTGACTCTAGCAGTGCTTTCACAGCATTTGAACGCACCGGGTCTACCGCAACAGGCGCTCCTGTGCGGCGATGAATCAACTTAGGCTCATCACCACAATGTTTCGCAGGCGTATCTTCTTTTAGCACTAACGGATAGGCCGGAGCTTTTGCTCCATAGCCACGAGAAACGACCCCTGGCTTAAGCCCAAGCTGTTGCAGTTGCTCAACAAGCCAAACCACAACTGGTGTTTTGCCATTACCACCAGCTGTGATATTGCCGACAACAATAACAGGGATAGGCGCGTTGTAGGCTTGCTTACGGCCTGTTTGATATTGCTTTCGCTTAGACTTACTTATTGCTCCAAATAATACACTCAGTGGCCACAAAAGCGGCCACAAGAGGTATTTTATTGGATGGTTTTCAAACCAGATTTTTTCAACCACCGCGTTTATTCACCAAACTGAATACGGTGCAATTGTGCATACGCACCATTTTTTGCAATAAGATCGGCATGGTTGCCACGCTCAATGATGGCGCCATCATCAACCACAAGAATCTCATCGGCTTTCTCGATAGTTGACAAGCGGTGCGCAATCACGAGTACCGTTTTGTCTTTCTGCAGCTCATCTAATGCAGCTTGGATAGCGCGTTCGGATTCCGTATCCAAAGCAGAGGTCGCCTCATCAAGAATCAATACCGGTGCATCACGCAATAGAGCACGTGCAATAGCGACACGTTGACGTTGACCGCCAGATAGACTCGCGCCATTTTCACCAATCATGGTATCAAGTCCATCATCCATTTTGCTGATGAATTCCATTGCATGCGCGAGTTTTGCCGCTTTCTCGATATCACTGCGCTCGTATTTTCCATCCGTTGCGTAAGCAATATTGTTTGCAATCGTGTCATTAAATAAATGAACATTTTGTGATACTAGCGCAAACTGCTGACGCAAGTTCTTTAACTCGTATTCACGAATATCATGTCCGTCTAATGTGATGGAGCCACTATCAACATCATAGAAACGATTGAACAAGTTCGCGATGGTACTTTTACCGGAACCGGAACGACCAACCAGCGCAACGGTCTTCCCTCTTGGAATATCGAAGCTGACATTTTCCAATGCTGGCTTTTCTGCGCCAGTATAAGTAAAGCTTACGTTTTTAACTGAAACATCGCCATTTGCGCGTTCAACTGTCAACTTACCTTCGTTTTTCTCAGGCTCAAGGTCAATCAACGCAAAGAGCGTTTGGCTCGCGGCCATACCACGTTGGAACTGAGAGGTAACGTTAGTAAGCGCTTTAAGCGGACGCATCAAACCAAACATCGCAGAGAAGACAACGGTAAATGTACCTGGAGTCAATTGCTCTTTAATCGAGTCAATACTTGCTAAGTAAAGAACGGCAACAATAGCAAGTGACGCAATCATTTGGATGATAGGGTTAGCCGCTGCTTGAGCTGTCACCAACTTCATGCTTTGTTGACGCATTTGGTTGCTGACCTTCTCAAATCGTTGACGTTCGATATCCTGGCCGCCGTAGCTCAGCACGACTTTATGGCCTTTAAGCATCTGCTCTGCTGACGCAGTCACGTTGCCCATCATTGTCTGCATATTTTTAGATATTTTTCTAAAACGTTTAGAAACGACACCAATACCCCACGCGACAACGGGAGCAACAGCAAACAGCACTAACGACAACTGCCAGCTGTTGTAAAACATCAGGACTAACAGGCCAATGATACTTGCACCTTCGCGAACAATGCTCACTAACGCTTGGCTGGTTGCCGCAGATACTTGCTCTGAATCGTAGGTAATGCGTGACAATAAATTGCCCGTCTTTTCCTTATCGAAGTAAGACACAGGCATATGCATAAAGTGATTGAATACCATACGGCGGACTTGCATAACCACATTGCCGGATACCCAGCTCAAACAGTATGTGGAGACAAATCCACTTATGCCACGGACAAACATCATGGCAAAAATAATCAATGGAAGCGTGCGTAGAAAATCAGATTCAGCGTTCCCAAAACCTTCATCTAGTAATGGTTTTAATAGGGAAATCATATAGGTATCTGATATAGCATTAATAACTAATGCAATGACTGCAACGACAAGACCTGACTTGTAAAGGCGAATAAATTGCCATAGACGCTTAAACGTCTGCCAAGTCGTTTCATCAGTATTTATCGACATAGAAGTGCTTTATTTTCTTACATTAAGACTCTCATTCTACTCCCTTACGCAGCATCTGCCTATACCAAGGCTCAAATGTATCGCTACGTTTGGTTTCTGAGCGCCAATTATCACGGTGAATAGAGAAGCTTACCTGACCATATTCCCCAGTATCAAGCCAAGTAATGTCAAGCTTGCGATATGCTGCAACAACATGTTCTGCCGGCATTCCCCATTGATTATTTTTTGCCAAAGAAGCAACGGCCACACTCGGGTTTACCGCCTCAATAAAGCGAGGATTCGACGAACTTTTACTACCATGATGAGGGACCAACATCACATTACTTTTTAACTTTTCAGGCTCCCTGAGCAAGATCCACTCGCTAATGGTCTCAATATCACCAGTAAAAAGCATACTGAACGTAGAAATAGGGTCGGTAAGACGTAGCACACAGGAGTGCGGATTATATGCACGTTGAACAAGAGCAGGAGGCCAAAGTACTTCTATATTTAATCCTTGCCATTTCCAATGATCGCCGCGAGTACAAGACTCATATCCGATAAAGTTTTGGCTACTGAGTTTGCGCTGTGGCGAAAAGGCATCTTCAATGAACAAGCGCCCTCCTGCATGGTCATTGTCGGAATGGCTGAGGATCATCGTATCGATGCTTTCATAACCTCGTTGATGCAAGGCCGGAGTGACGACCTGCTCCGCAATACTGCCATTTTGCCATGCTTTACCTGTGTCATAGAGCAACACTTTATCGTCTTTTTCTACAATCACCGCAAGGCCATGGCCCACATCTAGTACATCAATGCGCCAATGTTGCTGATCATATTCCGATGTGAGCTTAATACTAATTACAATGCCAAGTAACAAACACCACGCGTACTGAAACATGAATCGTTGAAACACCAAGCAAACAATTCCCGCCAGAATCAACCCTGTCATTTCTATACTAATGGGTTGCCAGGAGCCTATCGCGTACTGAGTTGACGTGCTCAATGGCTGCAATGACCAGTCCACCAACTGCCACAGAGGCTTTGCTATCATTTCAAGAAATAAAGATGAGAACAGGGCCAGAAACATCAAAGGCACAACGATAAATCCGAACCAAGGAATAAACGCCAAGTTGTATGCAATTGATGACAAACTGAAACCAGAAAAGTAATAGCCACTAATAGGCACGATTAACACACTCAACATCAATTGAGTAAGCAGTAGCACTTTTAACTTCGCCTTCCAGCCCCCGTTTTGATGCCGAATCAAATTGATTGCGAACAACACTGCGCAAACTGACAAATACGATAACCAAAAACTCATGCTATACGATGCAAAAGGTTGAACAAGCAGTTGTAGCGCTACCGCGAGCAAAAGTACCCGCCAGGAAGCCCAGTGCACTAAGGTATATTTGAGAACGACGTAAATAATACATACCGACACCGCGCGGGTAGTAGGTAATGAGAAGTCCGCTAACCAAGCATAGGCAACGGCAAACATCAGCCCACATAAGCTAGGCAATAGCTGGTATTGAGGTAACGCATAACGAATGGCACCGCCCACCACTAGCCCAAAAGTGAACGCCATACCAATATGTAAGCCCGAAATCGAGACCAAGTGCAGTAAACCACTGTCTCTGAGTGCTTGCCAATCCTCCTTAGATAACCAAGAGCGATCGGCAAAAACTAACGCATTTATTAACGAGAAATGATTAAGGGAGGGCACATTCTCCGAAACATCAGCGATAATTGCTTGGCGCAAAGATGTAGTAGAGCGAATAATCCAGGTAACATCCTTGTTAACAACACCGCGTGCGATAATGCTTTTACCCATTGCGTGCTTTTCGGCATCAAAACCAGCTTCGTTGCGTAGGCCTGTAATCGGCTTTAACGAGACGGATGTCGTAAACTCACTGTTAACATCGAGTGGAAAAGGCGTAATAAGACGGATTTTAGGTTTAAGAAAAGGTAACAGAGTTTGAGAATTTACCTTTTTTAGAGCCACAATGCCTTCATATCCGTGACTTATTTGCGTAAAAGGGCTGTCAACTTTACCAATTATGGTAATATTCTCCCCTGCTTGAAAAAGGGCTTGTCTCTGAGACTCCAATACATTGCCGTGGACGATGACAACCATAAAGCCCGCAATTGCGCCTATGCTAATTAAGCCACGACGTAATTTGATTATTGAGCCAGTGGTTATTATTCCCAGCAGCAGCCAACGCCAATCTGGTATTGTCGGCCACCAAGCTGACGAAATTACGCTCGCTACAAATAACGCCAAGGTCCAACTTTTTTCTGAGAGAGTCATGCTGTCCTATGCCTAGAAAGCTGATAAAACGCTTCATGCCAGATCATGAATTGATCAAACGCCAAAAAGCATTGAAGGTCTTCGGCAATGTGTTATACAACCCGAACTTGTGGTGTTTAAATCGTCGCTCGGCGTCTGGGGCTTTTGCTGTCGGGTTATTTATGGCATTTGTTCCGCTACCAAGCCAAATGATCATGGCTGCAGGTTTGGCAATCATGCTTGGCGTCAATTTACCTCTCTCCGTCGCTTTGGTATGGATAAGCAACCCCATCACCATGCCTGTGTTATTTTATTTTGCGTATAAGCTTGGCGCTTTAGTGATGCATGTTCCTCCGCAACCTTTCCACTTTGAACTTTCATGGGAATTCATCATGCAACAGATGAGCACTATTGGCCCTCCATTCTTATTAGGCTGTGCTATCTGTGGTGTCGTATCCGCGATTATTGGCTACTTCGGCATTAGAGGACTTTGGCGCTACTCAGTGGTTCGGAGCTGGCAAAAACGCAAAATAAGATAAGACGTTACTGCATAAAAATCAGCATTTGCGCTATCAGTTGAGGGGCACCTAACAGTTAGAATGAAACACGATGTCGCTCAAGTTGGATAAATACAAAAAAGGACCGAATTCGGTCCTTTTTGCTTTTCTCGTATTGTAAAACGGTTGGTTATTTAGAACTCAGCACCGCTGCCGGATTTAACTTCGCGGCGCGAGAAGCGGGATACCACGTTGCAAGCAAACTCAAAACGATCGCCGTCACCGACACCAATGCTACGTCTGGCCAGTGTAACTGTGATGGTAAGAAGTCGACGAAGTAAATATCACCCGATAAAAACTGATGACCGATTAAGCTCTCTAACCCTTTAATTAACGGAGTCAGGTTTAACGCCATTAAGACACCGATAACACTGCCGACGAGACTGCCAAATACACCAGAGAACACGCCTTGCCAAACAAAGATACGTTTGATTAGGCTATCTTTTGCTCCCATTGTTCGCAAAATTGCAATTTCTGCGGCTCGATCTTTCACTGCCATCATCAGCGTAGACACAATGTTAAAACACGCCACACCAATCACCAGTACCATCACCAAGTACATAATGGTGCGTACGAGCTGAATATCGCGATACAAAAAACCAAACTTTTGCTGCCAGCTTTTCAAATACACGTAAACATCCACCATGCTACCTACCTCACGAACAATAGAAGGCGCATTGAGAACATCGTCAGTTTTTAGTGAAATGCCAGTAACCCCTTCCCCTAACCTTGCGTATTGCTGAGCATCCGCTAATGGCACTAACGCTAAAGAATGGTCTATTTGGCCATTCAACGTTAAGAACCCAGACACCTTCACCCGCACACGCTTAGGAGCCTGCACTTTGTTTGCGCCGCCGGTTTGCGGAATCATCAACGTAATGTAATCCCCCACGGCGACATTTAGCTCGTTTGCTACACCTCGGCCTAAGATCACTTGCTGCTGACCAGCATAAAAGTTTTGCCAAGCTTCTTGGTCAATAAAATTCGATAAGCTCGACACCGCTTGCTCGAAAGTAGGCTCTACGCCACGAACTTCTATCGCTTTTAGCTTATTGCCTTTTTCTGCTAAGCCCGTAAAACGAACGTACGGTGCTGCCGCAACAACATGTTCATGGTTTAGGGCTTGATTCATCGTTTTGGTGTAGTTATGAAGCGGTCCATTAACACCTTCCAACTCGCCGTGTGGAATAACTGACAACACACGCGATTGCAGCTCGCGCTCAAAGCCATTCATTGCAGAAAGACCGATAATGATCACGGCTACACCAACCGCAATGCCAATCGTTGAAGAAAGCGAAATGAAAGACACCATCTTGTTGCGCTTTTTCGCTCGACTGAAGCGACCACCAATCATCAATGCTAAAGATGAAAACAAAATTAGCCCTCCGCAGATGCTGTATCAGTCACAAAACGATCTACGAGCAAACCATCTTGCATGTGCATTTGACGATCCATTTTCGCCGCCAGATCTTTGTCATGCGTGACAACCAAAAATGCAATGTTTGACTCTTTATTGAGCTCGCGCATCAAATCATAGATAGACAGTGCCGTATTGTGATCTAAGTTCCCCGTAGGTTCATCGGCCAAGACCAGATCAGGTTTATTCACCAATGCACGCGCAATCGCAACACGCTGACGCTCACCGCCCGATAACTCGGAAGGTCTATGTTGCATCCGATGACTCAAACCCACTTTATCTAACAGCGCTTTAGCCGCCTGTTTTGCATCCGCTACTTTAGCGCCGCCAATCATCAGTGGCATCGCCACGTTTTCAAGCGCAGTAAAGTCAGCTAACAAGTGATGGAACTGGTATACAAAACCAAGGTGCTTGTTGCGTAAAGCCGCCTGTTTATTCGAACTTAAAGCCGATAGGTTTTGCCCTAGAAAATCAACTTCACCATGAGTTGCGTCATCTAACGCCCCTAAAATATGCAATAAGGTACTTTTCCCAGAACCAGAAGAGCCAACAATAGAAACCAGCTCCCCTTTATCGATATCGAAACTTACGCCTTTCAACACTTCCGTATCTAACGAACCCTCTCGGTAGACTTTACGAATATCACGACATTCTAATAGCTTATTCATAGCGAAGTGCCTCAGCAGGTTTAACAGAAGATGCTCGATAAGAAGGATAAAGCGTAGCAGCAAGGCTAAGAGCAATCGCCAACACCACCACTAAAAGAATTTGCAGTGAATCAATCAAAATAGGTAGATGACCACCGAAACTGAATAGCGCCACACCGGCAGATTCAAGAATCGCATTCAGGTTAAGTGACAAGATCACGCCCGCAGCGCCACCGACAATCGCGCCAATTACACCACTGCTTGCCCCTTGTACCATGAAAATGGTCATCACTTGAGATTGAGTCATGCCTTGAGTTTTCAATATTGCGACTTCTGATTGTTTCTCCATCACCACCATGATTAAGGCGGAGATAATATTGAATGCAGCAACGCCCACAATTAGACCTAGCATAAGTCCCATCATGTTCTTTTCCATTTTCACCGCTTGGAAAAGCTCACCACGCTGTTCGCGCCAATCACTCCATTGCCACCCGTCAGGCATGGGTTGATCAGCAAAATCCGTCACCATAAATGGATCAGAGAAAAAGACACGCCAACCAGAAACCGTGTCTTTCGGAAAACGCATCAGCTTAGATGCGTCCGTCATGTTAACAATCATTAATTGACCATCAACGTCCGATCCCGTATTGAAAATACCAGCGACAGTAAAATTGCGCTGGCTAGGAATACGGCCAAGTGGGGTAAACTGCGTCGCGTTGGTCACCATTAAGCGCACTTTATCCCCCATTGATACCTTTAGAGAGCGCGCCAAACTATGACCTAAAAAGACCTTGTAATCGCCCGCTTGAAGTGACGATAATCGCCCAGCAATCAAATGGTTGCTGATCGGGTCGCCTTTCTTTGGTTCAATGCCAATGAGATAACCTGCCGTCAGTTGCGCAGAACTCTGAATTACAGCCTCTCCACGAACGATTGGCTCCGGCTGAGATTCACTCGACATCGCTTGAACAAATGAAGGGGCAGACTCGGTCAACGGCGTTTTTCCATCGTGTTGCGAAACAACGGCATGAGGTAGCACACCTAAAATGCGCTCTTTTAACTGCGATTCGAACCCATTCATCACAGAAAGAACCGTCACCAATGCCATTACACCGATCGTAATACCCGCCGTCGACATATAAGAAACAAATCGGCTGAACCTATCTCCAGAGCGTCCCCGAAGATATCTCAAACCAATAAATAATGAGATAGGATGATACATATAAGACAAACCAACTGGTTGTTTTGATATAAAGCTTTAGCAGATTATCTTACCTTACTCTTCTCATTAAGAAGACAAGAGAATCGCTAAATTTGTCAACGACATGCAATAAGTCTGTATTTAGGGCAAAAAGTTCAAGGACAAATCAGGTAAACTTGATAACTTCATTCAGTTAGCGATAATCAGTGCCCTACTTCTCTTTGTTTGTTGAGTGAACAGGGAGCGCTCGCTGGCTAAAGGACCGACTATATGACAGAGCAAGAATACTTTACCGTCCATCATAATCTCACTATCAACGTCGAAACGTTGAGTGCGGATTTTGCTTTGCCAGATGAAGAAACCTTTGTCTCCGAAATTCCAGCACCGTTTATTGTTGCCAGCGAATTTAGCCATCTAGATATGTTGGCAGACAATGCACGTCTAGAGCTAAAAAACAAAGATTTAAAGCATGTGATTAACTTGCTTGATACGCAAAACGCGAAACTTAACCTCTTGTTGAGCTTTATGCTTTCACAACAAGATGACGCCTCCATTCGATATCAAACTACGAAGTTTGGCGCCAGCCAACTCAGTTACCGTTCAGATACAGCGCTATCTGCCCAACAACTCGTTCGTGTTAAACTGTTTCTCGATCATCCTGCTGCAGCGATTTACGGTTACGCTCAAGTAGAAGAATGTGATGCTTCAGAGCAAGATTTCATTATCACTCTTAGATATAAGATGCTACGTGAATCTGACCAAGATTTGCTGATAAAGGCGGCACTATATCAACAACAAAAACTTTTACGTCAGCGCTCGATGGAGCGAGATAAAAAATAACTCCTATGACAAAAGCAACGATTCTTTCCGTCACCAATCCTTCTGAGCGTGGCGATAAAAAACAGCTAGGTAATTTACCGGGCGCGGCTCTACCTCTAGCTATTGCTGAGCTAGCCAAGCAGCATTCGAGTCACTCGCTACTCGTCGTGCCTGACCCGCAAATCGCTTTAAAGCTTCAGGCAGAAATTGAGCAATTCACCGACCAAACAGTAAGCCTGTTCCCTGATTGGGAAACGCTGCCTTACGATAACTTTTCTCCACATCAAGAAATTATCTCTGAGCGTATCGCGCGCCTATACCAACTGCCAAGCCAACGCAATGGCATTACCATCGTGCCAGTCAGTACGGTGCTGCAGCGACAGTCGCCACGTGATTTTCTATTGCAACATACCTTAATGGTGAAAACCGGCGATCAACTCTCGCTTGAGAAACTACGTGTACAACTTGAAAATTCGGGCTACCGCCACGTAGACCAAGTATTTGGGCCAGGTGAATACGCGAGCCGTGGGTCGATTCTGGATCTCTTTCCTATGGGTAGCGATGACCCGTATCGCATCGACTTCTTTGATGATGAGATAGATACCATTCGCACGTTTGACCCAGAGAACCAACGCTCTATCGACGATATTCAGCAAATTCAATTGCTGCCTGCGCATGAGTTCCCAACCACTAAAGAAGCGATTGAGGATTTTCGTACACGTTGGCGCACCCAATTTGAAGCACGCCGAGAGCCAGAATCGATCTACATGCAAGTGACCAAAGGCACTTGGCCCGCGGGTATTGAGTATTGGCAACCGCTGTTTTTTGACCATACCGAGACTTTATTTGAATATTTGCCAGAAGACTCTCAAGTCATCACATATGGTGATATTGAATCTGCGGTCGATACTTTCTTAACCGATGTCGAATATCGGTACGACCAGAAAAAAGTTGATCCACTACGTCCTCTTTTGACTCCTGAACAACTTTGGCTGAAAAAAGACGAACTCTTCAGTCAACTAAAACAGCTCCCTATGGCTCAATTGAGCCTAGAGAAAGTGGCTAAGCGTGCTGGTCGTCAAAACCTACCAGTACAATCGTTAGCCGAGCTTGGCGTTCAGCAACAAAATAAAGAACCGCTTTCGCGTCTTCGTCAATTCAGTGAGCAATTCAGCGGCAAAATTGTTTTCTCGGTAGAGTCAGAAGGTCGTCGTGAAGCACTAACGGAACTGTTGCAAGGCATCAAAGTTCGCCCTGTCGTACATGGCTCACTTTACCAAGCACTAGATTCGGGTGATCGCTTCAGTTTGATCTTAGGCGCTGCAGAGCATGGTTTCATTCACGAAGAGCTGAACTTCGCTCTGATCTGTGAAAGTGATCTACTTGGTGACCGCGTTATCCAGCGACGCCGCAAAGATAAAAAAGCCGTCAACAGTGACACCGTTATTCGCCACCTTGCGGAGTTAAAACCCGGTCAACCTGTGGTTCATATTGATCACGGTATTGGCCGCTACATCGGTTTACAAACACTTGAAGCTGGTGGCATGAAAACGGAATACGTCACCCTTGAGTATCAAAACGATGCCAAGCTCTACGTGCCAGTTTCATCACTGAATCTTATCAGCCGTTACTCTGGCGGCGCTGAAGAGAGTGCGCCACTGCATAAATTAGGTGGTGAAGCGTGGGCAAAAGCACGTCGTAAAGCGGCAGAAAAAGTGCGTGATGTCGCGGCTGAGTTGCTGGATGTTTACGCTAAACGAGAATTAAAACCTGGCTTCAAATTTGAGCTAGATCGTGGGCAATACGCAACGTTTAAAGCAACGTTCCCATTTGAAGAAACGGATGACCAAGCGATGGCCATCAATGCCGTCTTGTCTGACATGTGCCAAGCAAAAGCGATGGATCGCCTAGTGTGTGGTGACGTGGGCTTTGGTAAAACGGAAGTCGCTATGCGCGCAGCATTTGTCGCAACGGATAACAGTAAACAGGTCGCCGTACTCGTACCGACAACCCTGCTTGCTCAGCAGCATTTCGAAAACTTCCGTGACCGTTTTGCCAACTTACCAATCCGAGTTGAAGTACTGTCTCGCTTTAAGTCTGCCAAAGAACAAAAAGTCATTTTGCAAGACGTTGCAGATGGTAAAGTCGATATTGTCGTCGGTACGCATAAGCTGCTTTCAAGCGACATTAAATTCAAAGATTTAGGTTTGTTGATCGTTGACGAGGAACACCGCTTCGGGGTTCGTCAAAAAGAAAAAGTCAAAGCAATGCGTGCGGATGTGGATATTCTTACCCTCACCGCAACACCAATTCCACGTACACTGAATATGGCAATGAGTGGCATGCGCGATCTGTCGATCATCGCGACACCTCCAGCGCGTCGTTTAGCGATCAAAACCTTTGTTCGTCAAAGAGAAGAATCTGTGGTCCGTGAGGCGGTACTACGTGAAATCATGCGTGGTGGTCAGGTTTACTTCCTGCACAATCAGGTAGAGACTATCGAGATAACCGCGGAAGACTTGCAAAAGCTGATTCCTGAAGCACGAATTACCGTGGCACATGGTCAAATGCGTGAGCGCGAACTGGAGCGCATCATGAATGATTTCTACCATCAGCGCTTTAATGTGTTGGTGTGTACAACTATTATCGAGACCGGTATCGACGTACCAACGGCGAATACCATTATTATGGATCGTGCAGACAACCTTGGTTTAGCGCAACTGCACCAATTGCGTGGCCGTGTTGGACGCTCTCATCATCAAGCCTATGCTTACTTATTAACGCCACATCCAAAAGCCATGACCAAAGATGCTATCAAGCGTCTTGATGCGATTGCTTCACTGGAAGACTTAGGCGCAGGCTTTACTCTAGCAACTCACGACTTGGAAATACGTGGGGCTGGTGAACTGCTTGGTGACGAGCAAAGTGGGCAAATTCAATCGGTTGGTTTTACACTGTACATGGAAATGCTGGAACAAGCAGTCCAAGCATTGAAAGAAGGTAAAGAACCTTCTTTGGACGAGCTGCTTCGTGAACAAACTGAAGTTGAAATGCGAATCCCAGCGCTCTTGCCAGACGATTACATCCCGGATGTGAATACACGACTGTCGATGTACAAACGTATTGCGAGCGTTACGAGTGGTGAAGAACTCTCAGAGCTCAAAGTGGAACTTATCGATCGATTTGGACTGCTTCCAGACGCGACGAAGAACTTACTTGCTGTCTCAGAATTGAAAATTTCGGCTGGTAGCCTAAAAGCGAAAAAGATAGAAGCCCATGATAAAGGTGGATTTATCGAGTTTTACCCTGATGCTGACATAAATCCAGCGTATTTGGTTAAACTGCTGCAATCACAGCCGCAAAAATTTGCAATGGAAGGTCCAACTAAGTTCAAGTTTAGCGTACCATTGGCGGACCGACGTAAACGCATTCAGTTTGTTCAAGACTTACTGAATGATTTTAAACAGAATTTATTACCAACGAGCTAATAGTCGAATGAGAATACTGATCCCGTTATTGCTTCTATGTGTCTCAATGCCTTCTTGGGCACAGCGTCAATTTGATATTGAAGTGATCATTTTCAAGCGAGCAGTCGACGCTGAAAGCACCACTGAATCTTGGCCGAATCAACTGCCAAAAATCGATATGGAAAATGTCGGCAGCTTAGAGAGTGAATCATACCGTCGCTCTAAAGGCGTAACACTACTGCCACGCTCATCTTTCCGCCTGAATGCGCAAGAAGCGGCATTAAACAACCATGCTGGGTTTAAAGTGCTTAAACACGTAGCATGGCGTCAAGGTGACCGAGGCAAATCTAGCGCCCCAATTTTCCGTATTGTTGGTGGACGAGATTTTTCTGATTCTTATCACGCAGATGGTAGTCCAATCAATGGCAGTACTCAGACATTTTCCACTGACGGTTACAGTGAAGAGACAGTCAACGGTCCTTTGTATGAACTAGACGGTCGATTCCAAATTTACGTGCAGCATTATCTATTCGCTGAAACGACACTAGACCTGCGCGAGCCAAGTGTTAGAGAAGTGCGTTTTGAACCAACTTCAACCGAGCAATTGGCGGATGATTTAGGTGAGGTCGATGGTAATGTTCAAGTGGGTAACTTGGCGGAGATCTCCCCTACAATAACAGAAGAAAAGTTCCTCAAGAGCTATCGAATGGATCAAAAACGCCGTATGCGTAGTAGTGAGACTCATTACCTAGACAACCCATTGATGGGCATGATCATTCAAGTTCGTCGCGTTCGATAAGCACGAGTGATTCAACAAAGCGCAGCATTTGCTGCGCTTTGTTTTTATCTGTTATGTCCTCAGTTATTCCTAACCAACGCAGAGCAAGGAAAATAACTGCGTTACAGTATGAAGTAGACAGTTTTCAAATTACTTAAACTCAACATGGAAGTCGTATCAGTTCATGAGTCCAGATTTTGAAATCATTGCGCCCCGCTTAGCGCTCAAGCTCATCCCTTCTGAAGAAGCTCACTTACTACAACGTTTGCTTGCAGAATCCCCTTCCCTACACCAGTGGCTAGATTGGTGTAATCAAAACATTACGTTGAAAGATGCACAGGACTTCCTGTTGGCAACCCGACTTAACTGGGTAAAAACAGAAGCTTTCGGTTTCGGTATCTATGAGCGACAAAGTAACACTCTAGTAGGAATGGCCGCCGTAAACGAGTTATATCACACGTTTAATATGGCAAGTATTGGCTACTGGGTTGCTGACCGCTATCAACGACAGGGCTATGCTCAAGAAGCCGTTAGAGCCTTGGCTGAATTCTGCTTTGCAAAGCTGAGTTTAACTCGACTGGAAATTGTCTGTGACCCCGACAACGAAGCAAGCCAAACCTTAATTGAGTCAGTCGGTGCACAAAAAGAAACCATCGCCAGAAACCGGTTTATTTTTCATGGTAAGCCTAAGGATGGCGTTGTGTACTCACTTTTACCGGCAGATCTAACATAAATAAAAAGCCACCGACTTGCGGTGGCTTTTTATATTTCGAAGATACAGCATCCGCGCAATCCGCGTAGATGTGAATTTGGCGTCTTAGTGAAGCTTAAGGTTTGGACGCAGTACTCGGTTGATACGGCCCACGAGCATCATCAGTCCGGTTTTAAATACGCCGTGCAACGCCATCAGGTGCATTCGATATAACGAGATATAAACGACACGTGCAATACGGCCTTCTACCATCATCGACCCTTTGGTTAGGTTGCCCATCAAGCTACCAACGGTAGAGAAACGGCTTAGAGACACCAATGAGCCGTGATCTTTATACACATAATCTTTCAGCTCGCGTCCGTTGATCTTCGCAACGATGTTGCTGAATGCTTGGCTTGCCATTTGGTGCGCAGCTTGCGCACGTGGTGGAACAAACGAACCATCAGCCTGAGTACATTGTGCTAAGTCACCAATAACGAAAATGTCATCATCACGCGTCGTTTGTAGTGTATTTTTCACTACCAGCTGGTTGATACGGTTCGTTTCTAAACCAGCGATATCTTTAATAAAATCTGGTGCTTTAATACCCGCAGCCCAAACCATGATTTGTGCCGGGATCTTCTCACCATCTTTCGTGGTGAGGCCATCTTTTTCAGCTTTAGTCACCATGGTTGCCGTGCGTACATTTACGCCCAACTTCACCAGCTCCTGATGAGCAGCAGCCGAAATACGTGGAGGAAGCGCAGGTAGAATACGCTCACCCGCTTCAATCAGGTTGACGTTCAGCTTGCTAGAGTCAAGATCGCCAAAGCCGTAAGTACGCAGCTCTTTAACGGCATTGTGTAGTTCTGCAGATAGCTCAACGCCAGTTGCACCAGCACCAACAATCGCGATATCCACCGTACCGTTACCGTTTTTCGCGTGCAGTTTTAGGAACTCATTGTTCATTTCTGTGCGGAAACGGTGCGCTTGTTCTGGACTGTCTAGGAAAATACAGTTCTCACGAACGCCAGGAGTGTTGAAGTCGTTTGATGTTGAACCAATCGCCATGACCAGAATGTCGTATTCTAGCTCTCGGCTTGGCATCAGAAGCTCACCATGCTCATCTTTAAGCTCACTTAAGATGATCACTTTACGTTCGCGGTCGATGTCTTGAAGGCTACCCATTTGGAAGTCGAAGCTGTGGTTTTTTGCATGAGCTCGATAACTCAGAGCATCCACCCCTTCGTCCAAAGAGCCAGTTGCAACTTCATGCAATAATGGCTTCCACAAGTGGCTCGCTTTACGATCTACTAGCGTAATTTGCGCACGGTTCTTGCGACCTAGAGTTCGGCCAAGCTTAGTTGCCAACTCAAGACCACCAGCACCGCCGCCTACAACGATAATGCGTGTCACAATGATTTTCCTCTACAAAAATGAATATATGGGGTTCAGCTCGACATATGGCTCACAGGCATGCTGTGCTATACATCCAACCGATGAATTCTTGGTTCTTAGAGGTGTCTCAATTTATTTGGATTAAAAACTGCTGCCTAATTTTATTCTTTATCTATCAATAACTTGTTAGGAATCAGCATATTTGTCTGGTACGCATACGACGCCAGAGATTTTTGGGCAAGTTTATTACTCGCTCTCAATTTTTTTTGATATTTATCAAATTATTTTAGTCTGGTTCATTATATAGAGACGTACTTTGAAGGCAACCAAAATCCGTGTGACGAGTACGGATTGACTACTTTTCGACTACTCTACAACAAGGTATTCGTGCCACATAGGATGGAAGTAAGAAAACGGTAAGGAGAACACAATAATCTAAGCGCTAAACCAAAAAAATGAGGCCTTTAAAGAGAAAGGGACTCGGCATACTCACAAGAGGGAGTCGCAGCAAAGCAGCCGATAAAAAATGCCGCTTTACTGTTCACACTCAAACACTCTTAAGTATTTTTAAATGCCTTCATCGCTTGTAAATGGTGAGAGATCTTTTTGAACTTGTGGGACTGCGTTTCGTCCCAAATGATTTGATAGTATTTTTCTAACTCAGCTGCAGTTTTCGCATTGTCATGCACTTCATCATCTTTGGATAAAATCACTAAGCAGTGCGCCTGATTTTTCGCTCGGAACTGATCAACACATTTTGTTGCGATATCTTCGTACTCTTCTGGGCGATCGATTCGACCAGCCATCGTTTTTTCTGGGTGCAAGTTCGGGTTAAACATGACTTGCTTGATACCGCATAGAAAACCAATTCGTTCAGACCAATAACCACCTAAACCAACCCCACAGATTAACGGGTTTGGATCATCAGATTGATCGATAACTTTAGACACCTCTTTTAACAAGTGTTGCATGTCGTGCTTTGGGTGAAGGGTGCTGTAATTGATAAAACGAACGTCGTCGTCGATGAATTGCAGTTGAAGAACTTTTTCGTGGTTACCCGGGCTTGTACTGTCAAAGCCGTGTAAGTAAATAATCATGTGTACCTCTCCCTGTGTGTATCTGGTACTTTTATTAAAACTACCACTATTTCCTTACTGTTAAAGGGGAAAATATCACGAGTTCTCAAAACAGTGATCTTCCATACACAATGAGCCTTTCAACTCATACGCACTGTTTAAGTATTGCTCATCTCCCCACAATTTATAGGCCAGTAAATACCAAAGCATCGCCATCACTAAGGTTCTTGGCTGCCACGCCTGTACACCACTTAACCAAAGAGACGCATCTTCGATACCTCGAATTTGGCAATACTGTTTCACCGCCTCTTCCACAGGCGCATCCGCGACTTGAATAGTCAAGGTCAAATCAAGCCTAGGGTCAGCAATACCAGCATACTCCCAATCAATGACTTTCACCCCACTCTCTCCCCGAACGAGGTTGTAACACCCCAGGTCAAAGTGACAAAGAGCTAGTGGAACCGGCACTACACTCGGTTCCGTGCGCCACTTCATGTATAGAGCCTCAAATTCCGTATCCGCATACTGACCATCAAGCTCAAGCCAATAATGATCGATGCGAGAAATATAAGAAAATGGAACCAAAGGGAGCGCGCTGATCGGGTGCTGATGAATAGTCGCCGCAATGGATAATAAATCTCTTACTGGTAGCCCTACATCCGAAAGTGCTTGCCCTTCGATCCATTCCACCAGTAAACCTTGATCGTGGATAAACACTGGCTTGGGGCCAATTTCTAACGAAGAGATAGCATTCAGAACTTGATATTCATTGTGGCGAGAAATTGAAAAAGCCTTGCAAACATTACTGGTCGGTCGCCAGATGTATACAAGGCCTTGAGAGGATTCCAACCGCCAACAGCGGTTGGTTAGCCCCCCGGTAACGGTTTGAACTTTTACCGGAGGCTCAGTAAAGAAGCCATCGAGAGCATTAAGACTCGGATCTAACTGTTTTGCTTGTTGCCAAGAAAACCATGCCATTGATGACTTCTCCATCAGTATCGATTAAAGACCGAATAAGCTCTTCGATTGCGCTTTACGAATTTCCGTTTCATCCGCCCACTCAATCAAACCTGTTTCTAGGTCCATTAGGCGCATGGTCATCTTGTAGTATACATCTTTATCGCTACCTGCATTTTTGACGATGCTAGATAGGTTACCGTAAAGCATGTATTGCGCACCCACCATTTTACCAAATTGGATCGCTGTGCTTTGGTTAACCAGCTCATCCGTGTTTTGGAAGTTAAGCTGTTCACGCACAGACTCAACACGATCCATATCAACAAAGCGGAACTTACCAGAGTTCAGCATCTTAGTAGAAATAGTGTCGGTAATGGATTCAGTGTCAATGTGTTCACTGGTCTTGTTCTTAATTCGCTCAACAAAAACGATAGGACGTTGATCACGAGTAATTGCTGCTACAGAACCCGACATCATCATGCTATCAACCATTTCAGCCGCGATTTTTTGTAAATCTGTTGAGCCAAAATCGATAGTCGTGGTTTCTGTTGCTTGCGCATCGCCGTAAGAGACTTTGTTAGAACAGCCACCCAAAATGACGGCAAGACCTAAAAGAGCAATAATACTTTTTTTCATGAGAGTTCCTTAGTTTTTCAATACCAGCGCATCGTTAGCGCGGCAGCTTCGGCAAAGCCGTTAAGATTAATTGTCTTGTGCTTCTCTAATTTGAACACGGAATTTGGTGCCATTTGGATTCACAGTAACTTCAGATAACGTGACTTGCTCAAACCCTCGCACAATCATTTTGCGCCATGGGCCAGGCTTGGTATTCACTTCTAAACCATTATTGTCATACCAATAGAAGCGGTAAAGAATGTGCTGGTCACCTTTATAGTTACTGCTTAGTTGCACCACTCCACGTGGACGATCATCAACGTAAGTGGTGGTGATGTTGTCAACTAATAAGCGACTACCCAAAACGTTATCATTAAAAAATACTTTTTGCGTTTGACCATCAATTCGAATACCAGCCGTGTTTTCGGCGCATCCAACTAAACCAATAGCCATTGCTAAACAAATAAGCCATGCTTTCATTACAGTCTCCCTAGCTGTTTATGCCACACGGTTGAGTGTGTTCCCTGACGAGATACCCATACCAATGTAGTCTGCTGTGCAGGCACTTCAAACTGATAGGTTTGATCACCCAAGTTTAAACTTTGTGTTCCCGGTTTCACGACTTTTGATGCCGTTTTCACTTGCGCTGGTAATGTTTGCCAACTTCTCGTATCCGGCTGCTCGGTCAATGTGTTCCATACATTGAAAAGTATGTTACCCACATCATCGCCTTTTTTCGCCGCCTCTTTTCGGATTCGATCTTTTGCCCAAACGCGAAGCGCTTGACGGATCACCATTGTAGTCAGACGTTCATTAAGATCGTTTTGTGCCATCGCATTAACATCAGTCAGCGTGCTAGAAGGCAATACCTGACCATTTAAAACCACATCGCTAAAACGTTGAGCACCCCGATTCGGATAATAAGGAAGCGCCAACGAATAAATGGCCCCATTATCGCGACTGTCGTAAATCGGTAGATCAATACGCCAACCTTTCAAAGCCTCCACAACGCCTTGTTCATCAATAACGATGACTCGACCTTGAGACTGAGTTAACCCAGAAGGTGCTTTACCATACCGTTTCTCTAGCATGCGTAAGTCTTCACGCATGCCTAGTTTCTTAGCGGCGTACAGCGTGCTTTCAACAACTTGTTTGTTGTCTGGCATCACAGCGAGTGCTCGTCGGTAATCAACATAAGCACTGTTTAAATCTCGTGACGCTTCATATAACAAGCCAGAAAGATAGAACAAATAGCCGTTTTGTACTGCGCTTAGTTTTTTACCAGCATCAGGGTAGCTCGCCAACACACTGCCTAAATTGGCAGACATGCCTTGCTTTTTCAGGTCTTTTTCTGCTGCTTTTAGTTCTTTTTCACGCGCCTTTCTTGCCGCTTCCTGAACTTGATTGGCTCGACGCACTTCAACAAGCGCCCCTTCCAAATCGTTTTTCTGTAAATAGTTTAGCCCGAGATAAAGGTGCAGAAAGCCAAGTTCATAATCGGCGGGATGATAATCTTGGAGATTGTCGTTCACTGCGAGAGAGCCGACGCTCGTTGCCGTTTCTGACACAGAAATAATCGCGCGATCTTGCTGAACACGAACGGCACGATCACCATTTTCCAGTGCTTTCAAACTTGTCGGGTAATCTTCAGCAAGAAAAGAAATACGGCCCTTTTCAAAGTTGCCAAGTATCTCGCCACCCACTTCGCTCGATTGAAGTTGTTTCGCTTTCGCATATTCCCCTGCAACAACGGCTTGATAAACTTCTTGATTCTGGTTGCTGTAGTGACTAAACAGATTGCCCGCAGACAAATTCGCGCAGCCAGAGGCCATTAAAGCCCAGCTCATCAGCCCTAACAGCTTTACACCTAGTTTCACATTTATCTCCACAAATGTGTCATTCGACAGGAAAAAGAAGTGGGTGAACTGCGCCACCCACTTTTTAAAGCTTAGCTCAATACCATTGGACCTAGAGGACGACCGCCTAATAGGTGCATGTGAATATGGTAAACCTCTTGGCCACCGTGCGGGTTACAATTAACGATCAGGCGATAGCCGTCTTCCGCAATGCCTTCCTCTTTCGCCAGTTTTTTAGCAACAGTGAACAAACGCCCCATCATTGCTTCATCTTCAGCTTCAACATCATTCGTTGTTGGGATCAATTTATTCGGAATAATGAGAATATGGCTCGGTGTGCGCGGGTTAATATCGCGAAACGCAGTCACCAACTCATCTTGATAAAGAATATCGGCTGGGATTTCCTTACGAATAATTTTACTAAAGATCGTTTCTTCCGCCATGAGGACTCCATTTTATAAAGGTAATTAGACCCCAATTAGTATGCGCCAACCAAAAGCGGAGCTCAATAAAAACAGTGTTCACTTAACATTATTAATCAAACGCTAATTAACGAAGCTTTTTTTGTCGTGTGCGTCATAAAATGCGCGTCACAAACTCAATACAATCCAATGAATTTTGTTACTTTTTTAAGACAATTATTATTTTTATACCCAAGTAAGCTCAAAATTCTTGGGTAGCTTGTCTATTTTTGGGAGAGGAAGCTCACTTATGCGAGGTTCAGTTATTAAAAGGATGTATGCGGGCTTTGCTCTGATCATCATCCTATTTGCCGTCACAATTGCCATTATGATGGGAGGAATGAGTGATATTCACGGGAAGTTTGGCACCGTGTCTAAATCATCCCTACCACTGGTATCGTTATCTAACCAAACCAGTGTTGAACTGCTTTCTGCCGACAAATCGTTTAAAGATTTTCTGACGACAGAGAATAAACAACGCATGGATGAAATGCGTCAGGAATTTGCTAGATCTCAACAACGTTTCGAATCCACTTTGGGTCAACTGGAAACTGCGAGCCAAATCTATCCCTCTCTTGCCGAACCGTTTTCACAATTAAAAGCGTTAGAGCAGAGCTATTTTACTGAAGCTCTTGAAGCCATGGACAACTACGAAGCGATGTTCGCTGCGCAAGAAAAAGTGCAAAAATCGTCACGTCGCTTCCAAAAGCTGAATACCGAGTTGTCGGTCGGCCTTAAAGAATATGTGGCAGATCAAACCAGCATTTCTGTCAAAGTCATGGCGAAGAGTTACTTCATTAAGCTAAAAGATGCCGAAGTTATAACCTCTGATGCCCTCGCCAGCTCTGATCCTGAGTTTGTTACACAAGCCGTGACCAAAAACCGCAAAGCAGTGACTCATTTGAACTATGCTTTCCGTGGTTTAGTTACTCAATTACCTGAACTAAAAACAGCATTTGGTGAGTCGGTAGAACAATTCACACGTGACGTCGGAATGCGTGGAGGTGTCTTAGACCAGCACAATAATTACCTCAATGCTCGTGCAGCGCTATACAACAACATCGCCAACCTAGCGAATAAAGTTGATTCAACCATGGCGATTCTTGAGCAATTTACGACAACCGCAACGGATAAACTTAATGAATCGTTAGCAGACGCTGGTGACATTTATTCTGCGGGTGTGACAAAAGCCATCATCATTGGCGTTGTTGTCGTGCTACTTGCCACAGCGATTGGCTACCACATCGCGCACAGCGTTCGCGAGCCATTGACTCGTATTCTAAAAGTGCTTGAAAGCCTGACTGAAGGTGACATGACACAACGTATCGATATTCGCTATAACAACGAGTTCAGCCGAGTGAGTGGACACATTAACTCACTCGCCGACAGTCTTCACGAGATCCTAGTGAAACTCAACGAAGCGTCAGAGAACCTATCTTCGACCGCAGCAACAAACGAAAGCACGTCTTCGCAAGCGCAAAGCAAATTAAGCTCACAACGCGAGCAAACAGCAAACGTTGCGACCGCAATGACGGAAATGTCTCACTCAGTGCAAGAAGTCGCTCAAAGTGCACAAGGTTCACTAGAAATGGTGCAGCGTGTCGAATCAGCCTCTGAAGACGGCAGAAATGTCATGAGCAGCAATATCTCGACCATAAATCAACTGGAAACGCGTTTGAACGAATCCGTTTCCGCTGTCTCTGAACTTCAAAAAATGAGTGGTCAAATTGGTTCTATCCTCGATGTGATTCGCAACATTGCTGAACAGACTAACCTACTGGCATTGAATGCAGCAATTGAAGCGGCTCGCGCTGGCGAACAAGGTCGCGGCTTTGCGGTAGTGGCCGATGAGGTGCGTGTGCTTGCATCCAGAACCACTCAGTCCACCACTGAAATTGAATCGATGATCAGTAATCTGCAATCCAGCTCTCAGTCAGCAAATCAAGTAATACAAAGCTGTATGAGCGATATGGAGATGTCTGTTGAGCAAGCATCAAAAGCGAACAGCTCAATGGAAGAGATTCAAGCGCTAATCATCGAAATCAGCCAAATGAGTACGCATATTTCGCAAGCGGCAGCAGAGCAAAGTGAAACCTCAGCAGACATTGCAAGCAGTATTGAAGATATCAATAGTATCGCCGATGAAAGCTTCCAAGCTATGTCGAGCATCGCACAGACCAGTGAATCCCTGACTCACTTGGCTCATCAGCAGAATGAATTGGTTCACCGCTTTAAGTTATAAATAATTTATAAATTTGAGCATTAATTAGTGCAATCAACTGTATAAGGGCGACTTTTTGTTAAGTCGCCCTTGTTTTTTATCAGCCATGTCTACATATGATTAATATGGCCAGCTCATCCCCTTGCACATCTCTTTTCGAGCGGCCTCATAAAAAGGAAAATCTATGGCTGTTCATGTTGGTATTATCGACCAAGACCCAGTGAGATTGGTCACTCCTCTATTAGATAATCGTACGCTAAGCACACATATCGTCTTCATCGGAGACAAGAGCCAGTTAGATATATTTGACCGACTGAGTGCCGTTTTAGAGCAACGAGACATTACTTCCGAATTTTTTGAAATCCCATCCGCCGTCAATACTTCGCTGATCAAACAAGCGATTCAAAAACTGGCAAAAGATCTCCATGAGCGCGGCGAAGATGTGAAATTGAACGCCAGTTGCGGTCTTCGTCATCGCTTATTGTCTGTGTACGAGGTTTTCCGTACCTATCGCTGGCCAATTTTTGTGGTTGAGCCAAGTAGCGATAAGCTTTGCTGGTTATACCCAGATGGCAAAGAAGATACTCAAGTCGAAGACCACATTACGATTGCTGACTACCTCACTATCTTCGGCGCACGCGGCGAGTTCCACCACGTTGATTTACCTCCTCTTCTTGATAAAAAACTGTATGAACTTGGTGAACGCTGGGCCTCAAATGCGCTTGAACTTGGTCCAGGCTTAGCGACTCTTAACTACCTTGCAACCACATGCCGCAAAGAGCAAAAACTTGATGTGGAGCTTTCTGAAAAGCAACAAGGCTACCGTGAGCTCAACATGCTGCTTTCGGACCTAGTGGAAGCGCAAATCGCCACTTATGAGAATGGCGTTCTAACGTTTGCAGATGAAGATGCACGCCGCTTTTCAAACGGTGAATGGTTAGAGACTCTGGTACACAGCACGGTCAAGCAAATTCAAGATACGATGCCGACGATTCAAGATCGCTCTTTGAATGTTCAGGTTTATCGCAAACTTGGTGAAAGTGAAGTACGCAATGAGTTGGATGTTGCAACAGTGGTAAACAACAAGCTCCACATCATTGAGTGTAAAACCAAAGGTATGCGAGATGACGGCGATGACACCTTGTACAAGCTAGAATCCCTCAGAGATCTGCTAGGTGGTTTACAAGCACGTGCAATGCTGGTGAGCTTCCGACCGCTTCGTCACAATGACATTACTCGTGCAGAAGATTTGGGGCTAGCTCTGATTGGCCCTGATGAGCTTAAAGACTTAAGAACACACCTAACGGCTTGGTTTAAAGACGCAGGTGGCTCGGACGAGATCTAGTATCAGTGATAAAAGCTAGAATTCAAAATGATCAAAAGCAGCGTTACAGGCTGCTTTTTTCATACCTAATTTTTAAGTGTGGGTTTAGATAGGTAGAAAAAAACCAGAGGCGTGCCTCTGGTTTTTCCGTTTGTTTAAAATGCCAATTATCGCGGCTTACAGCATTTTACGCGCTGCTTCTACTACCACCTTAATTGAACGAGCTTCCGTCTCTTTCAGAGTTGAATGATCTGGAATCTCTTTTTGTGTACGGTTGATGATTACACCCGCCACACAACCTGCTTTTAGACCAGAGCTCGCACACATTGTTAGCAATGTCGCAGACTCCATCTCAAAGTTAAGTACGCCCATGTCTTGCCATTCTTGCATAGAACCTTGGAAACGCTTAACAACGCGACCAGAGAACGTGTCGTAGCGCTCTTGACCTGGGTAGAAAGTATCACTTGAAGCTGTCACACCCATGTGAACCGCAGCGCCAGACTCTTCTACTGCCGCTTTCATTGCAGTTGCTACTTCAAAGTCAGCAACTGCTGGGAATTCCATTGGCGCAAAGTGTAGGCTCGCACCGTCAAGGCGAACTGACCCCGTCGTTACGATCATGTCACCTACGTTTACATGCGGTTGAATTGCGCCAGTTGTACCAACACGTAGGAAAGTACGAACACCAAGCTGCGCGAGTTCCTCAACTGCGATAGAGGTAGAAGGGCCACCAATACCTGTAGAACAAACCACAACAGGTTTACCGTCTAATTCGGCACGGTATAGCGTGTATTCACGGTGACTTGCTAGAAATACTGGGTTTTCCATTTGTTCTGCGATTTTTTGAACGCGCGCTGGATCACCAGGAATGATGGCTAGAGTCGCACCATTAAGATCAGCTTCAGTAACACCTAAATGAAATACAGCTTGAGACATAAGTCGCTCCTTATTGTGGCTTATTTTATGAACAATAAGCTCATTAATCAGTTGTTGGGTACAAATGCACTGTAGCGAACCTTTCACCAACATAGAGTGATCACAATCACAATGAGAAAATGTAATGAAACTATAATTTCACCCAAAACAAGCAATGATCACACTTTTGGAGAGTTTGGCTCATTTTGTTGCATAGCGATGCGTGATTTCAAAAACAAACTAAGACATCTTATTGAATTTCGTCGATACGGTTAAAAAAGCCCGAGACACGAATGCCTCGGGCTTTTTATTAGCTAGTTAGGTAGGTCACTTGGCCTGCTTGGACTCAAAACGGAGTAATCTCAACGCATTTAACGTAACCAGTGCAGTTGCGCCGCTGTCGGCTAATACTGCCACCCATAGACCCGTAATGCCCAATAAACTTGTCACCAAGAAAACGCCTTTCAAACCAAGCGCTAACGCAACATTCTGACGAATATTACTTAACGTCGCACGCGATAGTTCTATCATGGCAGGTAACTCAATCAGACGATTGTGCGTTATTGCCGCGTCGGCCGTTTCCAGCGCAACATCCGTACCGCCTCCCATCGCAATACCGATACTCGAAGCTTTCATCGCTGGCGCATCATTAATACCATCTCCCACCATTGCAACGGTGTGTTGCTGTGATAGTTTCTCGACGTAATGCACTTTATCTGCTGGTAATAAGCTTGCTTTATAATCCAAGCCTATTCTGGTCGCCATTGCTTCAGCACTTCTCGGGTTGTCACCGGTTAGCATCACCGACGTTATCCCAAGCTCCTTCAACGTAGCGATAGCTTCTTGGGCATCTGGGCGCAATGTATCTTGCCATGCGATCACGCCAATGACCTCGTAATCGTAACGCACAATAACAACCGTTTTACCTTGTTGTTCCAACGTCACCACTCGCTCTTCGGTTTCTTGAGAAAGTGGGAAATCGGCCTTAGAAGGCGTGACTACTTGGACTATTTTCCCATCGACGTAACCTGTGACACCAGAGCCCACTTGCGCGGTTTTATCTAGCGCTTCAGGAATAGGAAGCCCCTGCTGTTGCACTTTATTAACTAAAGAAACCGCGAGAGGATGGCTTGAGCCAACTTCGATTGAGGCTGTCAGGCTAAATAACTTGTCTTCATCTACATCAAAAGCAAAGACGTCGGTCACCTGCGGCTTACCTTGCGTCAATGTACCGGTTTTATCAAATGCGACGGACTCCACCTTACCAAGCAACTCAAGCGCCGCACCACCTTTGATTAATGCCCCCCGCTTCGCCGCAGCCGCCAAGCCAGAAGTAATCGCTGCAGGCGTTGAAATAACCAACGCACAAGGACAGGCGATCAGTAACAGGGCAAGTCCTCGATAAATCCACGTTTCCCACGGTTGAGCAAACAACAGTGGTGGCGTGACGATAACCATCAGGGACACCAACATCATCAGCGGCGTATACCAACGGCTGAATTTATCCAGAAAACGTTCTAATGGTGCCTTACGAGATTCTGCTTCTTCAATCAAATGGAGAATTCGGTCAATCGCATTCTCGCCTTGACGAGAAGTCACCTGTAAACGAACGACTTTATCGACAACCACAGCTCCGGCCATCACTTTGCCACCCGTTTGGTGCTCAACGGGAACGGATTCTCCCGTTAACGCACTTTCGTCAAAACTCGCAAGCGCATCTTGCAACACACCATCCGCTGGCAAACGACCACCGGGGGCAACTTCTATAATATCCCCCGGCTTAAGCTGAGCTGCAGGCACCTCTTTACGCTCACCATCAACAATTAAAATTGAATTTTCTGGGACTAAGTCCATTAGCGCTTGGACACCACTTCGAGCGCGGGATGATGCATATGCTTCTAACTTTTCACCAATAAGGAAAAGCAATAACACCATTGCCGCTTCAGCGGTTTCACCTAAATATAAAGCGCCGAGCGCTGCCACACTCATTAACGTTTCAATCGCAAAAGGCGTACCGCTACGCGCCAACTTGAACGCTTTAAGCGCAATTGGGTATAAACCCAGTAAACAGGTCAACGTGAATAACCAAGTACTTATTTGAGGGTCGATCTTAGAAATTATTGCCGCGACAACCATCGCACTAGCAATAGAGAGAATTTGAATGTTGTCTTTTACTACCCCACGCCAGCCCTTCGTTGCAGTATTTGGTTTTGGAGCATCGAGTGAAGAAAGCGGAAAACCTGTTTGTTGGGCTGTATGCTCTATCGTAGAGGTCAGCTCGCGATCGTCAAAATCGACAACCAGTTTTTCTGTTGCAAATAAGACTTTTGCTTGGTTAACACCTTCCAAAGACGTAATAGCCTTCTCAAGCTTTTGCGCACATGAAGGGCAATCCATACCTGACACAAGCCACGAGTTTCGAATTGAGGAATCACTCTCCCTTGAGGGCTCTTCTTCCTCACCAGGGTCGGCGCTACAACTCCCTCCGCTGCAACATGAACTTTCAGACACTTCTACGCCCGCTTGAGAAATGTTGAGTGAAGATTTTACTGGTGCGCAGCACGACTCGCTCGCGCCAAGCGGCACCGCAGTTTTGATTTTGCTGGATTGGCAACCTTGATGTTTCGTACACATAATTTATTTTCCTTATTGGTGTAGGCTCTTTGCCTATGACTAAGGATAAACCTTAGAGCTAGCTCCAAGGTCAAGGTGATTTTTTAAAAACTCATCGATTGAAAATAAAAAAAGACGCCGAAGCGTCTTTCCAAATGACTTATTTAAAATCAAGCACCTATGATATTTGTTCAGAAAGGTTAAACTGGATGCTTAAAACACTCATTTAAAGTCATCCCGATGGCGCGCAGCACATCTCGCCTAGTGATAACGCCAACCAATTTACCTTTGCCGTCAACCACTGGATACATTTTTGGCTTACCAATCTTCATCATGTCAGCCAACTCAATCACTGACATGTCTGGAGAAACAGATAAAACATCGTCATGCATACACTCTTGAACGGTATGCGTATCTTGGCAGTGATAACTCGCTTTCACCAATTTATCTAACAAGTCTTGCTCTGATAAGAATCCAACTACCTTTTCATTCTCATCAATGACGGGTCCACCTAATGTGACGCTTTGCATGACTTTATTCAAAGCAGCCGAAAGTGACATATCTTTAGTGAAGGTCACCGCTTGCAACGTCATGTAATCTTTTACTTTTAATGAATGCATTCTTATCTCCTTAAGGGCATTTTATTGCGGCCTTTAGATAAGTGTCGCCTAATTTCCTGAATTTACTAAATGGAAATGAGTAATTTTATTTATAGGTGCAGCCTATTGATCTGAATAAAAATTAAGTCATCCTCGGCATTCACTGTTGTTTAATTGAGTACAACTTGCAAATGGGCTCATTTTTGACAGGTGGTAAATACAACAAAGCCAGTCAAATTGACTGGCTTCATTGGCGCATAGTTACATTAACAATGATGTCGACGCATATTGTCTAAAATAATACCGGTTGCCATTGCGACATTCAGCGACTCAGCACCACCAAATGCCGGAATCGTGATCTTATTTGTCACGAGCTTCGCAGCTTCTTCACGTACGCCGTGGGACTCGCTGCCCATCAACAAAATACCTTCAGCAGCGAATTCCGTTTTATGAACGCTCTCCCCTTCCAGAAATGCGCCATAAACTGGCAAGTTGGCTTCTTCTAAGTAACTTGGCAAATCCACCAGACTCACTTGTACGCGGCCAAAACTGCCCATGGTCGCGCTGATCGTCTTAGGATTATACGGATCAGCACAATCTGTACTCGCAATAATGTGCTTGATGCCATACCAGTCTGCGACACGAATAATCGTTCCTAGATTACCTGGGTCAGATACACCATCTAGCGCAATCATCAAGCCTTTTGCTTGAGGCACTTTTACACTCGGGATTTCAACCACTGCAATGGCCGCGTTATTGCTCACGAGAGTGCTCGCTTTGGTCAGGTCGTCAAGCGATGCTTCAATGCAATCAAAACCACTTAGCGCACTAGCGTTTTGTTCGAGAAATGCCTCGGTTGCGAAGACATGCTTCACCTTTAATGAACTGCTTGCCAGCTCTAAAACGTTCTTTTCACCCTGAACTAGGAATAAGCCATGCGCTTTACGCTGTTTCTTTTGACCTAAAGCACGAAGCAGTTTTAATTGGTTTTTTGAAATCATTAAAATATCCCAGGTGAAAATGGTTATTCGGCGAATGTACTCGAAACAATCTTCACGACAGTTCGGTATCAAGCGCGTGAGATTATAAATTATACCTAAATAACCTCAAGAAACTTGATTCATCAGAAGACTTTGAAGAGCAAACGCAGTAAAAGAGGGTTCAAAAACGAAAAAAGCCCTGCGATATACGCAGGGCTTTTAAAGGGTGGGACCCCAGCCACATCCCGGCACACAAGTCACCCGCTGCGGCTGCTTCCTTCCGGACCTGACCGAGTTCACGAGCTATTGTTGCGAGAGGACCAGAGCCCCATAATTCTTTTCGAGAGGACTTGCCTCAATCGATGGGGCGATTATTCAGTATCAGCCCTCATAATGCAAGAGCAAAAACCTTGAATTTCGTCATTTCATTACCGTTTGGACAAAACTCGATCAATTCATTCCTCTATGATTGAGCCACGTAACGATGCGAAGAAGGATAGCGGCGTGTTGACTGCTTACTTGAATACATATCTTCATCAGCTAAATGCATGGCTTGCTCTAAGCTCATGTGCTGTTCTCTTTTTGCAGAGACACCGATAGAGATACCCACAGACTCTAACTCACTACACAGTTTGCCTTTTACATCAATTCTGCTGAGCTCTTTCATTGCCCTATTTAATTCTACTTGAGTCGGGTAGCCCAACAAGATGAACTCATCTCCCCCTATCCGGTAACTTTTCCCTGACCATACATAATGAATTTTTAGCGCCAATAATTGCAACACCTCATCACCAGCACGGTGACCGTACGTATCATTGATTCGTTTGAAGTGGTTAATATCTAAGTAAAGTATGGATAGCTCTTTGTTTACGCCTTTTCGATGTTTTACTTGCAACGCGCGGCGATTTCTTAACCCCGTTAAATTGTCGGTATTCGATTGACGGTAAAGATAGAGCGAAACGCAAATCGCAAACAACAATACAAAGACAAACACAGCCTGTGTTTGCGTCGCCAGCCGAACCTCATATTCAAGCGCGGTACGCCAATCTGGGCGCAGGTCGTACTGGGCAATGATCTTATCAACTTCCAACATCGCTATCGCTCGACTGAAAAAAGGAGCAAGCATGGCACCTTTCTCGTTCGCCACCAATCCAACAGAAAGTTGTGACTGGTAAAACTCACCAATCGCCGTGTCCTGCTCTATCGGAACCAACTCGCTCAGACGTAAAAAGTGGTTGAGCATCGCGGTATCCATCGGAATGTAATCGACCTCTTCATTTAATAAACCCTGAATGAGTTCTTGTTGGGTACGATAACGTTTCAGCTCTTTTAGCGGTAAAAGTTGCGTCATCATTTGATCGAAAAAGTCGTCCTCAACCACACCAATCCGCTCAGAGATCAACTGTGACACATGAGAGTAAGTGTTCGGCTTGTAACCTAAACGCTTGACCATAACGGATGCTGGTGAGTAATGGGGCTTGGGAAAGTAACTAAATTCATGCCGCTCGCGACTGACCGTTAACGGCGCTAAAATTTCGAAATCCCCCTGCATAAACTCATGATACATGGAACCCCAACTTTCATTTGGCTCACTAATGATCACGCAGTTTAATGCCAAGATCTCACAGCTTCTCAGGACGACATCTGCCGTCATCCCTTCGATACTGCCGTCTTCGTTGTAAACAACATATGGAAAGATAGATTCGAGCTTGATCCGTATAGGCTCACTAAAATCGAGAGGTAATAAGCGAATAGATTCTCGCAATGCCGCTCGCCTTAATTCAAATTGATACTGGGAGATCTCTTCACGAAGTTGCTTTTGCACTCCTTCCCCATGAATAAACGTAGCGAACGTATCCAACTCTTCGAGGTGATGATCTTTTTTACTGATGATCGATACTGGCTTTATCGAAATCTGATCATTCAACATCTTAGCGTCAAAGCCCTCCAGCAGCATCGGCTTAAGCTGATTGATGGCATCGACTACGCCTTCAACAACGCCTGATCTCAGTAACGTTACCGCTTGCTCATGACCTTGATAAGAGACCTGTTTTAGCTCCGGGTAGTATTGTTTAAGTAATTCGGCATAAACCGTATCTTTAGGGACGCCAACTCGTGAAATGTCACTCAACGTCGAGTCTTTTAATCCAAAAAGGTAGGTATATTCGATATTAGTTGGACGGGAGTAACTAAAGCGTTGAGCACGCTCTTCTGTGTAAGTGATATTCGCAGCAAAGTCCGCTTCCCCATTCGCGACGGAATTTAGAATGGCATCAAAGCTGGAATAGTTCACATATTGAACGGTAAAGCCGAACTCTTTCGATGCAGCATTAAAAAGAACACGGGTGACGACATCATCCGCTTCTGTCGCAACTTTATAATGAGCAATTAAAGGTGATTCAGCTTTTACATTCAAACTCAGTAGGCAACAAGTAAAAAGCAACAGTGTTCGAGCAAAGGTAGTCATGACAAACTTATCTTAAATCAACCACTTATAATGTGGTTATTATTATTGGAAGTTTAGTAAATATGAAATGAAGAACATATACTAATCTTCATTTTGTTCCACAACCAATTCGATAGTCTGCCGCACGTGTCACTTTTTACCTGACGAAATACTCATAATTCTGCCTGTTCATCGCTGCTACGTAAGATATAGTCCGTCATCCAAGCCGTTCCTAACAAACAGATCCAAACAACAAAAACAGGGTTTGGTACATCTATAGTCGGACTCACCACTAAGGCAGCAAAGCCAACGGTCGGTAACGTCCAGCACAATAGTTTACTCCAACGAATGGAGTGTTTAAGCTTCGCGAGGGTTTCCATTGAAGCCAGCATTCCTGTCACGCTCAATGCCACAAGAACGGCATATGGCAAGCCAGCAATCCATAATGGGAACAACAACAGCATCGGCCACCAGCTGTGCTTATTGGATGGGGTCCAATGTACAGCAGACCACCACATCGCCATGACCGCGACAGTTTGAACCACTGTAACCCAAGCGGATCCATCCAGCTTCCCACCTTGTTGCGTGACCATAATACCGACTTGTAGAGTAAGTACGATTAGGCCTGCGGTGAGCAGGACGCCCAACGAACTTCTACGAGAGAACACTACCATTAAAAGTGGGAAAAGGATCAAAATACCAATCGATAGCGCGATTGGTTGCATTGAGAGCGTAGCGCCAAAAGCCATCATTGCGCCCAGCAACACCAAGCCTGCAAACCCGCCTTGTGGCAAGATCCACAACGCCGGGATCATGAGTGCAAGAACGGGAATATCTCCCTCGCTCAAACTCATCGCTCGAACGCACACCACTGCGAGTAAAGTCGTAATGAAAAATTGAAGTGTCGATAAAATCATAGCGCCTCCTGGCTTCCCCACCTACTTGGTAACTCAACGGCAAAAACTGGGATTAAAAGTCGTTGAGAGGGTCTAGATTCAAGCTTAGCTTGTGTTTGTTTTATGCTTTTTAACGCTCATTAACATACGGCACGACTGAAGAGAAAATATGATCAACAAAAGTCAATCGCGGGCAATATAAACGTTAAGAACCGTTAGCAATATACAAGTCCGATGGTTTACCATTCCTTAGTAATCCACAATAGACACTTTTGAGTATGGACCAATTTTTAGCGCAAATCTTTGCTGTAATTCACCAAATTCCAAAAGGAAAAGTCTCCACCTACGGGGAAATCGCAAAAATGGCAGGTTACCCGGGCTACGCAAGACATGTTGGTAAGGCGCTTGGTAATTTGCCAGAGGACAGCAAACTCCCGTGGTTTAGAGTGATAAATAGTCAAGGAAAAATATCCTTAAAAGGCAGTAATTTAGAACGACAAACAAAGAAATTAGAAGCCGAAGGAATTGAAGTATCTGAGATTGGAAAAATTTCGCTAAGAAAATACAAATGGCAGCCTTAGGCTGCCATTTTTTGTTCGCTAAGTTTGATATTAACGCGTACCAACTAGACGAATATCCAACTGGTGAGTTTGTGCTTCATCTGTGATTACACCGTTATGTGTATCGCTGATAAAACGCAATTTACCATCCACTTCAATACGCGCACGAACGCTGTAACGATGGTTTGGTTTGATTTCATTGTTATCGTAGTTCAGCTCAAAAGAAAGAGGTACTTGTTTACCTTCCGTTTCGAATGTCTGTTTTGCTAGTACTTTTGCTGGCGCGTCAGCCAAAGACACATCTTCTAACGCGACGGTAACCACTGCGCTTGGCGGCAGAGCAATACGCTCGCGGTAAGCCACTGTACCTGTAATCGTCTTCATTGACGCCTCTGCAGATTCCATTTCTGTATTTTGAGAAGTTTGGCAACCCACTAACGCAGCCCCAAAGAGTAAAGAAGTAACAAGCAGTAGTGTTTTTTTCATATCTTCCTCGAAAAGAGTATTAAACCGGAGCAATTATAGGTGTGGAATATAAAACTGTCTGCTTCCTGCCAGTTTATTTGACAATAGTTTGACTGAGTTAGAATTTATCAAACAATTGATTTTGTTTCATAATCGGAACAATACTATTTCTAAGTTACTCAATAGTTCTTAACTATGGCACTTCACAAGAGTGAGACTGTTGAGGTAAGTTGGAGTGAAAGACAACGGTGAGGAGACACAATGAGTAAACCATTACGAGAATTGCTCAGCCTACTACAACTCGAAAAATTAGAAGAAGGCTTGTTTCGTGGCCAAAGTGAAAACCTAGGTTTGCCTCAAGTGTATGGCGGCCAAGTGATTGGGCAAGCGCTTTCTGCTGCGCGCTACACCGTTGAAGAAACACGCGCGGTGCACTCCTTCCATAGCTATTTTTTGTACCCTGGTGATCCAGAAAAGCCCATCATTTATGATGTAGAAAACCTAAGGGATGGCCGTAGCTTCAGCACCAGACGCGTTAAGGCGATTCAAAATGGACGCCCTATTTTCTACCTAACGGCGTCTTACCATGGCGATCAACCTGGGTTTGATCATCAAAAGGAGATGCCAGACATTCCTGGCCCAGAAAACTTCGCCTCTGAGAGTGAGCTTGCTAGCCATATAGCCGAATTCCTGCCAGAGCGACTACGCAAAACATTTTGTGGTGAAAAGCCAATTGAAACCCGTCCTGTTACGGTCATCAACCCCCTAAAACCAAAAAAAGCAGAGCCTAAACAGTATCTTTGGATTCGTGCCAATGGTGAAATGCCAGAGAACCTGCTTATACATCAGTACCTGTTGGCCTACGCATCAGATTGGGGATTCCTCGTGACAGCAATGCACCCACATGAAGTGTCATTAATGACGCCAAACTTCCAAGTTGCCACCATTGACCATTCAATCTGGTTCCACCGTCCGTTCAAAATGGATGAATGGCTGTTGTACGCGATAGAAAGCCCAACAGCGAGTAATACTCGAGGCTTAGTGCGTGGCGAAATCTATAACCAGCAAGGTCATTTAGTGGCAACCGCAGTGCAAGAAGGTGTAATGCGCTATACCAAGTAACCACTAAACCCTAAACGACAAAAGGAGTGCTCAGCACTCCTTTTTTGTGGGTATCAAACGATAATTAATTTGGTTGATACTTCATAGTAATGACCGACCATTCGTAAAGTGATTTCGGGTAACCGTATTCGCTTTTCCCGTAAACGACATTTGGGTCAGCATAGAATCCACCTTTATCCGTTGCTAAAAATTCACGCCCCCCACGACGGTAAGTAATGATTGGTGCTGCCGACTCATACTCTATGTCTTCCAAATTAGAATCATCAATCACTAAGAACCGAGTCATACGGATAGTGCTACCGCTGGTGCAATATCCTGGATCATCATAACCAATTGCATTAAAAGGCTTAAGGTCGTCAGCAAATAGCTCTGATGTACATCCATCGAATCGAGCAACATGCACCCATGCTGCCTTTTCTTGTCTTCGGTCATCGCTACCAACAGGCTTAAACATAAATAGCACAACCTTACCTTTACCGTGTTTTTGCAGCTCGTCATCCGTCGGTTCACGTACCGAACGCGAACCCAAGATACCAAATTCACTCTCTTCTAAATTGGCAAACTGTGGGGCACTAAGCGTGCTCACAATGACGGTTTGTTCGCTATTAAGTTGTGTGTATTTATCTGCAACACCCGACTCTGCCAAATCGACACTAACCGTGACTTTTGTTCTTGGTAACGCTTTGTAATCTCGCGATTCACTCTCAGAGATGTCTAGCGCAATAGAATGGTATTGAGAATAATTGGTTAGCGTCAACTCAGCATTCGCATTGTCTAACGTGGCAAGATCTTTGCTCACAGTATCGCCAAATGAGTAAGTGCGAGTACCGACCGTTCTACCGAAATCTAAGTCAATTGCCTTGAAAGGCGTAAACTCAACGGTTTGAAGTTTCGTGGTAAGACCGGGATGATCCGCTTTATTAATAGTGCCGTTAACCAATACGGTTTTAGTCGTATAGTTACGTGCAGTTAGCGTCACTTCTAATTGGTACTCGCCTGCGTGCAAAACCTTCAAACGCCCCGTTTCAGAAGAGACTAACTCAACCACAGGATCTTTTTGGTTAATAAGACGATAGCTGGCTTTCGCCTCTCCTCCACTCATCACTGGTGAGATAATAGTACCCGCTGAAAAGTCTACCGTTGGATAAGCAATCGATACAGGGTTTGTGCCCTGTTTGATCGTTACAGAGAAACTGCTTTCACCCGGAGTAAATTTATCGTCCCCTGCATCCGATACAACAACTCTTGTGCTGCCAGCATTGAGGATACGCATCTCGCCCGTTTTGCTGTCGAGAGAAACCACATCCGTTGCTGCATTTTCTGCAAATCGATACGAAACTTCGCCAACCGTACCAGAGATGGTCGGTTTTTGAACATAAGGCTGGCTGGTTTTCCAAGTCTCTTCCACATCGGATTGCACATCAATCCGACTCGGCGCACTAAGAATATTAACGTACACTTTCTGATCTGGACCCGCAGTATAATTCGCGCTCTCCTGTCTGCGAACTGTTAACGTCGCTTTACCCGCTTTGTAAACATAGGCACGTCCATCCGCAGTAACCTCTATAACATCTGTAGCAGTGTTATCAACGAGTTCTACATGATCGTTACTTGTACTTAAACCAAAGTCACGACGAAGATCAAAGCTATAGTCTTTGCTATACACCATTTCATAATCTTGTGTCACCATGGCTTGTCCCGCAGCTTTCGCTACTTTGATGACTACATTAAACTGAATTGGTTGATATAAATCCCCACCATCATCTTCAAACTTAAGACGATATTCACCAGCCGTCTCTACTTCTAATTTGCCATCGGTCATTCTTAAACCGTCCGGTAAACTACCGACTAGGCTTACGTTGCCTTTTTGTCCTGAAAATGCCAAAGGAATTGAGAGGCTAGGCTGATAAATAAGCGACATTTCAATGTCGTTCATCACTGGATGAGGCGCGCGATTAACTTCAACATTGAAGCGAGCTTTGCTTGCAGGATAATTACGCATTTCATGCTCGTAGATTTCAACTTCAGCCGTACCTACACCTTTGATCAGCAGTGCTTCACTGCTCATAGATTTAGCGATAACATCTGTGCCGCTAATAATTCGCAGTGAATAGTCGCCGCGAGCGTTCGTCACCTTAGGGAAAATTCGGCCACCTTCCTCATAAGTTTTCACAACATCCGCTACGCTGATTGCTTCGCGTTGACCTTGTTTTACATCCACAACAAATTGCGCCGTTTGCTGCTTATCTAAAAAGGCATCGCTGTAAGTTGCTGTCGCTTCAACGGTTAACTGCCCAACATTATGAACAAGGAGCACACCTGACTCAGGGTTGAGTAACTCGGCAACTTTGTTGTCTGGTTCGCTGCGAATGATTTTGTATGTGATGCTTTGCGTTTGAGCTTTATCCAAACGTGCAGGTTCTAACGTCAGCCCTTTTCTATATTCGTCTTCCAGCAAGGCGAATTGAAGTTGCCCGGATGCTACTCCATGAAGCTTCACCGTCGCGCGAACTTGCTTCGGCAGATAAAGCTCGTTACCTGAGTCAGTAATCAGTACCGACGCCTGACCAATTGAGCCTAATGAATATACCGAACCGTTCTGATCAACCCGAATCAAGTTATGACCACTTTCTACTTCATAACTCAATTCACCTTTTTGGCCACGAACGGTCAGCGCTTTCCCTTCAGATTCGATTGCATTGAAGTTTAGATCACTAACCGAAAGGTCTGTGTTAATACCTCGTTCCACAGTGATAGAAAATCGTGCTTCAGAGGATTCATAAGCAGAACTGTTATCCGTAGCCAGAATTGTTGCCGTTCCTGGACGCAAAATTTGTAGCATTCCAGAGTCATTAATTTTCACAACATTTAGCGGATTAGAGTCAATGACTTGATAAGACACCGAGCCATGTACATTGCTCAATTTTGCCTCTGTAACGGTTCCCACGCCCTCAAACTTCAATACCGTGTCTTCAGCTTTTAACTGTGGACGACTCTGCTTTGTTATCGTAGTTGGTGTCTTTGTATTGTTCGTTTTAGAGTCACCTCCACCACCACAACCAGCGAGTAAAGCCGCAAGAAAAAGCAAATAATATTTTCTGTTCATTTTTAGAAACACTTTGTCACAAATAAGTGCTAGCGATAATAATACGATGTTTTATTAATCACTATATCCATTTTTGAGTACTTTATTACTTAAGTATTTGCTACTGTATTACGCATAAAAATAAATGTTCAGAAGTGGTGACTAAAATACACAAAACAACAAAAAGCAAACGTTTAAATTAAACCAATTAATTAATTTAGTAAGAATGAATATTCAACAAAAATAAAACACGAAAAATAAAGAGAAAAAATTGCGTTATTTTTTCATGCATTTTGCTGTATTAGCGCTTGGTGGAGGATAAAAAACAAACAGTTAATGCGGAAATAGAAGAGAGAATAAATATCGTTTATATTTATTCCAACCCAGTAAAAAGTAACTTAGTTAGAATAACCCTGCTACCTGTTAACATTTAAAATGCTAACAGATAGAGTAACCATTAAATAAAATTCGTATAAAGCTATTTAGTTGAGAAGTGGTAACTCAGTCGTATATTTAATGGATTCCATAGCAAATGTTGAAGTCACATTAGACAGTCCCTTTACACTATTAACTAAGCGCTTATAAAACTCGTCAAAACACTTCATATCTTTGACTAGCACTTTCATCATGTAGTCATACTCGCCGGCCATACGATAAAACTCCATCACCTCAGGGAAATCACTCACTGTTGTGACAAAGTGGTGATACCAATCTTCAGAGTGATCGATGGTTTTTAGCTGAACAAAAGCGATAAAAGACAGGTCGAGTTTTTCTGCACTCAGTAACGCCACGCGCTTTTCGATGTAGCCTTCTTCTTCCAACCTTTTCAAACGCTTCCAACATGGCGTCGTTGTCAGATTTACCTGCTCTGCTAACTCATTTAATGACAAGGTGCTGTCGGTTTGTAACAACGCAAGCAGCTGCTTATCGACTCGATCCAAAATCATCCTATAAAACCCACAAAGTGTAGAAAACTTTTCTATAAAAACATCTATTACCAGCAACTATAGCAAAGTTTTTCTCTCATATTATAGGTAAATTATTCCCATCTAATGCTTATCTATCGATTTCCAAGGAGAGACGCCATGTGTACTGACCACAACTGGATCAACAATGCAGTGCGTAAAATTGAAGCAGACTTTCAACGTTCTGCTGATACTCATTTATTTAAACTCGAACTGCCTTCTCTTGATGGTATCGATATCTACCTAAAAGATGAGAGCACGCATCCAACAGGCTCTCTGAAACACCGATTGGCACGCTCGTTGTTTCTTTATGCGATTTGTAACGGATGGATTGGTCCTGAAACCACAGTGATTGAAGCGTCCTCAGGCAGCACTGCCGTTTCAGAAGCGTATTTTGCTCGCTTGCTTGGCTTACCGTTCATTGCTGTTATGCCGAAAACCACCGCACGTAAAAAGATTGAACAAATTGAGTTTTACGGTGGTAAAGCGCATCTTGTAGAGCGCTCAGATCAGATTTATGACGAGTCTCGACGTTTGGCCCAAGAGTTAAATGGTCACTACATGGATCAGTTTACTTATGCTGAACGTGCGACTGACTGGCGCGGCAACAACAACATTGCGAACTCTATCTTTAGCCAAATGGAACTAGAAGATCACCCAATTCCTAATTGGGTAGTAATGAGCCCAGGAACTGGTGGCACGTCTGCAACCATTGGCCGTTTTATTCGTTACCAAAAATACGACACCAAACTTTGTGTCGTAGACCCTGAAAACTCGGTGTTTTACGACGCTTTCCAGTCAGGTAATCACTCATTAAAAGGTGAGACCGGCAGCAAAATTGAAGGCATCGGTCGACCACGTGTCGAGCCAAGCTTTATTGCAGGTGTTATTGACGAGATGCGCAAAATTCCAGACGCTGCTAGTGTGGCAACTGCACATTGGGTTTCTCAACTGATTGGACGTAAAGTCGGTGCATCAACGGGGACGAACCTCTACGGTGTGCTTCAACTGGCCTGCGAAATGAAACAACGCGGTGAAACAGGCTCTATCGTGACACTTTTATGTGACTCTGGTGAGCGTTACTTAGATACGTATTACGACTTAGCATGGGTAAAAGAGAACATCGGTGATATTCAACCTTACCTCGCGCAACTTGAAGTCATTCAAGCGAAAGGCTGTGTCGAACCTGCATGTTGCGGTCCAATTACCGCTTAATATGTAAATTCGAATGTAAAAAAACAGCCCGCTGATGTGCGGGCTGTTTTTTTGGAAATGAGTATTACTTTTTCTGACGCGCTTCAAACGCCGCCAATTGTTCTGGCGTTGCCGCTGGCTGATGATTTTGTTTCCATTCATCGTAAGTCATGCCGTAAACACGTTCGCGAGCGTCATCAATATCTAAATCCACACCGAGATTTTCCGCTTCAGCTTTGTACCATTTGCTAAAGCAGTTGCGACAGAAGCCCGCAAGGATCATGAGGTCGATGTTCTGCACGTCTTTATTCGCGTCTAAATGCTCCAATAAACGACGAAATGTCGCCGCGTCTAATTTATCTTGTTCTTCTTGAGTCAGATTTTTATATTTGAATTCAGCCACTTTCCTTCTCTCTTATTTGATTGACGTTAGTCACCATACTGAATAGTAAGTTTTCCAGTCTAGGAAGTCTGCTTTAGCGCAACAATTCCCAGTCTAAATGACTACCTTTGCGCAAAAGTTGATATGATAAACGCCATCTATCTTATTGATTAAATTAATATTAACACAACTCATTACAACGGTCTTTTACAAAGGTTATCGTCAAGTTATGAAAAACGCCATTCTATTATTGTCTGCCTTGACCATCAGTGTGCCGACTTTTGCTGCTCAAGAACAAACTCATCAATCTTATTTTTATCTGGGTACTGGTAACGTCGGTTTTGATACACCCTATTTTGGCTCAGACAGAGACAATGAGTGGTCCACACCACATATCACTGTTGGTTGGGGCTATCATGTCAATCAATACCTTGCGTTTGAAGGTATGCTTCGCTATTCCCAAAACGAACTGAAGAACGACAAACTGAAAACAGATTTGGATTTGCACTATTACCAAGCGGGTATGTCAGCTGTATTGACCAGTGATAACCTTGGCGATACGCCACTTTCTTTGTTCGGCCGCGTGACCGCGTTAGGGACTCAGGCAGAAATGTACGTTCCAAACCAACAAAAAGTCACCGATGATTCTGGAGCATTATTCAACATCGGTGCTGGTCTCCATTGGGATATGAGCAAAGACATCTGGTTACGCGCAGAGTACATCTACAATGTCGCAGATATGGGCTTTGAAGATTTTTACGACAGCTACGAAGGTGTGCAAGTTAGCTTAGGGAAACGCTTCTAACATTAGGTAGCACCAAGTTACCAGAATTGAAATACAAACAAGCCGAGGTTTTTACCTCGGCTTGTTTTACAATCTACGGAGTGTCATCAGTTACTGAGCGGAGAACTTTTCTGTTGCCTCTTGATTCACATGGCTACTTGGTTGACCGGCATCGAGAGAGTGTAAAATGCCATCTTGACGATCTTTTAGTGCATTCGTTAACGTCGGAAGTGCAGTGGTCGCTAACAACGCCATAACACCCGCAACTAAAACCATTTCTACCATGTAACTACCACGTACTTTTTTCAAGAGAACACCTCAAATAATAATAGGTATATGCAGCTTTCCCGGCATGACACCTAACAAGACCCGACATTCAGTCAAATACGATGAGCGAGTCCTGTGCTCCTCGAAGAAGTGGCGAAATAATAAACAAAAATAATCATTAGATCTATAAGTAATCACTCTCAATATAAAAAAACACCGAACAACTTTTGTTCGGTGTTTTCAATCAAAGCTTTACGTACAGCGGCTAAGGATGAGCAATACGGCCTTTTGTATCGTGGCTGAGTGCTTTGTTCAATTCTGCTTCTACATGGCCTGGCGCCTGTGTTTTCGCCGAAATCAATCGGTACATAGCCGGGATGACAAATAAGGTCACCAATGTCGCAAATCCCATCCCGAAAAAGATCACGGTACCCACGGCAATACGGCTCTCATAACCAGCCCCTGTCGATACAATCAACGGGATGGCACCAGCAAGCGTGGTAAATGCTGTCATCAAGATCGGGCGTAGACGTCGCGCAGCTGCATCAATAACCGCTTTTTCGAATTCAACACCGCGGTCTCGCAACTGGTTGGCAAACTCAACAATCAAAATGCCGTTTTTCGTCACCATGCCGATCAACATGATCATGCCAATCTGGCTGTAAATGTTCATGCCTTGCCCCATCACAACCAAGCCAAGGAAGCCACCAAATACGCCCATCGGCACCGTAAACATCACCACTAACGGGTTCACGAAGCTTTCAAACTGAGCCGCCAACACGAGATACGCCACAAGCAATGCCAACGCAAACACGACAGCAACACTCGCTTGGTTCTCTTTAAAGTCTTTTGACTCGCCAGAATAACTCACCGAGATGTCACCTGGTAAGTTGTCTATCGCTTGTTGATCAAGGTAATTCAGCGCGTCTCCTAATGTGTAGCCTTCTGACAGATTAGCCGTAATAGTGATGGATTTCTGTTTGTTGTAGTGAGATAGACGAATAGAAGCTGCCACTTCTTCAATTTTAGTGACCGCGTCTAACGTCACTAACTGCCCACTATTGGTTCGCAGATAAATCTGGCTTAAATCCGCAGCATTATTAAAGCTGTTTTCATCACCACGAAGATACACATCATACTCTTCGCCACGCTCAACATAAGTCGTCTCACTTTTACCACCAAGCATGATTTCTAGCGTATCAGAAATGTCTTTGACACTGACCCCTAGTTCTGCGGCACGCTGTCTGTCGACCGTAACCAATAGCTCTGGCGTTTTCTCTGAGTAATCGATCTCAGCACCTTCCATCATTGGCGATTCTTCTGCTTTGTTTTTCAACATTTCAGCCCAGACGAGAAGTTCATCGTAATCAGAGCCACCTAACACAAACTGAACAGGCTCACTCGAACCACCTTGGAAACCAGGCATGAATGGGAACACTCGAACATCAGGTATGCCAGCCAGTGCACCACGCACTTTGTTAAGCGCTTCCTGAGCTGTTACATCTCGCTCGTTCCAGTCTTCTAGAATCATGATAACAAAGCCGGTTTGATCGCCTGCCTGTCCACCAAATGCAGGCGTTTGGATACTAAACGACTTCAGATACCCTTGCCCGAGTAATGGCATCAATCGGTCTTCAACAATGTCCATATTGGCTGACATACGATTGTATGACGTAGCATCAGCCCCGCGTACAAACGCAAACATCACGCCGCGATCTTCTTGAGGGGTCAACTGGGCTGGCACTTGGTTCATCAAGAAGTAACTGCCGCCCAAACACGCCAAAATCACCAGCGGTGCAGCCCAACGCATTTTCAATGCGCCTTTCAATAATGAGCGGTAACCACTCTCAAGTTTACTAAATAGGCGATCGACCACTTGATTAAATCGATTTGGTTTTACATTCGCCTTCAAAATCTGACTACCCAATACAGGAGTTAATGTTAGGGCGATCAAAGACGAGAAAATTACTGACATCGCCAACAAGACAGAAAACTCAGTAAATAGCAGACCTACCATGCCATCCATAAAAGAAATCGGCAGGAATACCATCACCAGCACTAGCGTTGTCGCGATAACGGCAAAGCCTACTTCCCGCGTGCCTTTATAGGCCGCAAGCAAAGGCGATTCACCACGTTCGATATGGTGGAAGATGTTTTCAACAACCACAATCGCGTCATCCACTACCAAGCCGATAGACAGGATCAACGCCATCAAGGTGATTAAGTTGATAGAAAAGCCAAAGTAATAAGCGGCAATGAATGAGGAAATCAGCGATACCGGAACCGTAACAGCTGGGATCAAGGTTGCACGAGCTTGACCAATGAAGATGTACAACACCAAAATAACCAAACCGCCCGTAATAAACAGCGTGCTATATACCTCTTCTATCGAACGCTCGATAAACACCGTCGCATCGTAGTCGATAGCAAGCCGCGTTCCTTCCGGCAAGAACTTCTGGATATTATCAACTTCAGCTCGAACTAATTTTGCTACTTCTAACGGGTTCGCATCAGACTGAGGAACAACCCCCAAACTAACATTGACGACGCCATCGCTTTTAAAGGTCGAGTTTTCGTTCTCTGCACCGATAAAAACATCAGCGACATCTTTCAAATAGATAGGCGTATTGTCGCTTGCCCTTTTAATCACGAGGTACTGAAAATCTTCCGGCGTGTTATAGCTACGCGCTGTCCGTACCGACATGACTGTCGAATCATTACGAACTTCACCACCCGGACTTTCTAAGTTTTCACTTCGCAGTGCCGATGTAATGTCCGAAGCCGTGACTGAGCGCCCCGCCATCAGCTCTGGCTTAAGCTTCACGTACATCACTTTGTACAAACCACCAGAGAGATCAATTGAGCTCACCCCAGAGATCAAGCTAAAGCGATCCATCAGTACACGTTCTGCATAATCCGTCAATTGAGTGCGGTCCATCTCTGCAGAGCTGAGGTTAATATAGAGGGAGGCCTGACCTGAACCGTTATTCTTGTAGACAATTGGATCGTCCGCTTCATCAGGTAGCGCACGTTGAGCGCGAGCCACCGCGTCGCGAACATCACTAACACCCGTATTGAGATCGTAACCTAGTTCAAAAGTGATCGTGATACGCGAACTGCTGTTTCGCGTTGTCGAACTGATCTCATCTATTCCGCTGATACCTGAAAGCTGATCTTCTAATACCGAAGTAATTTGACTCTCGATGATCGTCGCGGAAGCGCCCTCGTAACGCGTACTAATGGAAACGACCGGACTTTCAATGTCCGGCATTTCTCGCACCGCTAGTTTCGTAAAGGATACAAAACCAAATACACACAGCAGCATACTCAATACCAACGCTGCGACTGGGCGTTTTACAGAAACGTCAGAAAGTAACATTAGTTTGCTTCCTTAGCCGCTTCGTCTTGCGTGCTTTGAACACCTTGATTACCAGTTGCGTTAGCTGTTTCTGCCTTTCCTGGTGCAACGATTTCCTTAACTTCAACACCATCTCGCATATTAACGATGCCCTGTACAACAATTTTGTCGCCAACTTCAACGCCTGATTCAATAACGACTTCGTTATCGACACGAGCACCGAGAATGACTTCTTGTCGAGTCGCTTTATTGTCGCCATCGATGACGTATACGTAACGCTTGGTGCCAGAGTATTCTAGTGCTTGAACCGGGATAATTGGCGCTTCAATCGCAGGGAAGGCCAATGATGCATTCATTAACATGCCCGGCTTTAAGCGGTTTTCAGGGTTCTCAAACTCAATACGTACACGCAGGTTCAGCGTTTCTGAGCTAATCCGCGTATCAATGCCTGTGACTTGACCAGTAAACGTCTGTTCACCCCATGCACTGGTTTTGGCAATGACTTCCATACCAATAGAAAGCACCGATAAATAGCGCTCCGGTACTTGTAAGTCCAGCTCCATGACGGAAAGGTCATCCAAGGTCAACAGCTCTGTACCCGCGCTAACCATTTTACCGCGACTAAAATCGATGAAACCAACAGTGCCAGAGAACGGCGCAGTAATATGAAGATCGGCCAAATTTGCTTGAGCGGCGTCCAGCCTTGCTTGTGCAATTTCAACGCTTGCTTTTTGTGCGTCGATCTCAGTTTGGGTGATAGCATTTCGCTTAACCAAACGTTGAAACTCTTTTAGTTTACGTTGTTCATCTTTAAGGTACGCCTTTGCTTCAATCAAAGCGGCTTGAGCCTTATCATCATCCAACTTGATTAACAGCTGACCTTGTTGGACATTTTGATTCGCTTTAACAGCGATTTGATTCACTTTGCCGGCGACTTCCGATGCAACAACCACAGACTCCGCCGCTTCTAATTTACCGATAAGCGATAAGGATTGATTGATCTCGTGCGTTTCTACTTGTTCAGTTACGACGGTAACTGCTGAGCCTCGCATAGCTGCGAAAGCTGATGGAGAACTCATTAATATAGAAAGCGTTAAAACAGATAACGATAACGTGGCTTTCATGCTCATGATATTGACTTCTAAACGAATAAACTTATGTCATTAAACTGCTTACATTTTATCAGTAGATACGTGGTTTAACGTCAAGTAGTGTAAATTCAAGTAAAAAGAGCGTTTCTCTTCTGTTCAAAGGACACACAAAACGCTGATTTTCTACCATCTTTGCCCAAAAAGACAGCATTCAACGTAAAAACACAAGAAAAATGCTTTACAGCCTGAGCGAGTTTGCTATGATTCGCTCCGCACTTGGGAGATGAGTTGGGAAAACATCTTGCTAAGTATAAAAATCCTCTGGAGGGGTTCCCGAGTGGCCAAAGGGAGCAGACTGTAAATCTGCCGGCACTGCCTTCGATGGTTCGAATCCGTCCCCCTCCACCATATTCTTTCTTGTGTTTTTCCTTTAAACATAAGAACAACTTGGAAGCTAGGTTGGGAAACTAACATTCAAGTATAAAACACCCTGGAGGGGTTCCCGAGTGGCCAAAGGGAGCAGACTGTAAATCTGCCGGCACTGCCTTCGATGGTTCGAATCCGTCCCCCTCCACCATATTCTTTCTTGTGTTTTTCCTTTAAACATAAGAACAACTTGGAAGCTAGGTTGGGAAACTAACATTCAAGTATAAAACACCCTGGAGGGGTTCCCGAGTGGCCAAAGGGAGCAGACTGTAAATCTGCCGGCACTGCCTTCGATGGTTCGAATCCGTCCCCCTCCACCATATTGAAAAAAGCCAGCTCATTGAGCTGGCTTTTTTCGTTTCGGATTCTTGATAAAGTAACAAGACCTTCCTTATTTAACCCAACTTCTTCGCGGTTCTCCCTCTGTTGGATCCTACTTTAACAACTGGGCCAAAGCGAATCTCCTATGGCCAAAGTTCGGATCTGGTCGTTGTAATACAAACAATGTACTAGCACTTTGTCCTTGTTTTATCGCAATGACCATAATGTGAATGCTAAAAACATTCAGTAAAACACTTGAGGACTGACTAGCAAAAAGATATTCGGCAGAGTTAAGCGCGAGCCATGATGAAGTCTCCATCTGGCAGGTTTTATAAAAACACCTTTCGTAGATACAAACGGCAGATACAAAAAATCCCGCAGGGGGCGCGGGATTTTTATTAGTGACTAAATTGGTTTAAAGGTGACTAGCCTTGAATACCAACAATTAACCATGGTGCATTGGGCACAGTCAGGTCACGCTCTAGGTGCCAGATATCTTCGATTTCTTCTTCAACACCTTCTACTGTGTCACGGTAACGACCGCTAAACTGTAGGCTAAGCTGTGCTTTATTTGCATCGTAATCGGCACGGACGATCTCTGCATCAACGTACATTACATCAGTATGCTGCTCACCGTCGAGCTTCGCGCGCTCTGCTTTCAGATCTTCAAACAAGCTTGGAGAAACATATTCTTCAATGGTTTCCAGTTGATTGTGATTCCACGCTCCTTGCAGGATTCGGTAGTGTTCACGAGAGCCGTTAATGAACGCTGCTTGGTCAAAGCCCGGTGGGTAGTTATGTGGTACGTCCGTTTGAGCGCCGAAACCACCAAAGCCACCATTATTTGTGTTTGGCTGTTGCTCAAAGTTTTGCATGTTTGGTTGCTCAAACTTAGATGCGTTACCACCAAATGCAGGTTGCTGGCGATGCTGGTTCATACTGCCCTGCTTCGCACCTAGCATACCGCGCATTAATTTAAAGATGACAAAGGCAATCAAACCAATAATTAAGATATCCATAAACTGGATACCTTCAAAAGCACCGCCAAAGAATGCAGCAAGTAGACCACCAGCAAGAAGTCCGCCTAGCAGACCACCCATTAAGCCTTTTTTACTTGAAGACTTCGCCGTCTGATCTTTGCCGACCGTATTGGTGTTTTGTTGCTGTTGTTTTGGTGCTGGCGCTGTTTTGTAGCTCTTACCGAAAGACTTACTGCCACCAAACTTCTTCGCTTCCGCGATAGGCGTTACAGCAACGGTAAACATCAACAGAGCAACAATAGAAAATAAACGTTTCATCGTTATCCTTAAAGTTAGCTATCTAAGATTGTGCTCTATCAGACGAAACAACGATTGTTTCAAACAGTAGCACGCCAAAGATGATTGTTACGTCATCATACTCTGTATGCCTGTTGATGAAAACAGCTTACAGAAGCTGACATGTATCAGAATATTGCCAAAGATACAGACTGCTCTCGGTTAACTTCGAGATACTTGGTTCGTTTAGAAATGCTGGGAATGAACTCGCTACTACTCGGGGATGTTTTACTTGAATTAGAATCAGTGACACAGCTCAGAATCCTGGACCTTGACGTCACTTGAGTATATTGCCTTGTTGACGGTTAATAGGTAGCTGACTATCATATTGAACGATGTTCAATAAAGCAGTTTGAGAGTATGGCGCGCAGAAACGATCACACCAGAGAAGAGTTAGTGAATTTGACTTTAACAACAGTCAAAAACTTTTTAGATGAGAATTCTTACCACGAACTCAGTCTTCGTAAAATCGCTAACATGATTGGTTACGTGCCAAGCACATTAGTCAACATTTTTGGCAACTATAACCTGTTACTTTTACACGTAGTCGCGCAAACTTTAGACGAACTCTCCCAAGAAGCACTGAAGGCGACCAATAGCAGTAAAGACGCTCATCAAGCTCTATTTGAACTGGCTTATTGCTACCACGATTTCGCTCAAAAGCACCCTTACCGTTGGCAGTTAGTGTTCGAGCACAACATGAATGGTGCAGAACTTCCAGAATGGCATGCCAAACGTATCGACGGGATGACAGGAATGCTGGAGTCACTATTGGCTCAAATCGCACCACATCGTACCGAGTCCGAAGTGATTCAAGCGAGTCGAGTGCTTTGGTCTGGCGTACACGGTATTACTTTACTCAGTGTTGATGATAAATTTTTCTCTAGTGAACCAATTGATGGTAAAGAATTAATCAGTAACCTGCTTTCTAACTACCTCACAAACTGGTAACAAAGGATTATCCATGTCGTCCGACAGACAGCCGTCCTTACTTACGCAAAGAAAGTTCCTACCCTATTTCATTACTCAGTTTTTTGGCGCTTTCAACGACAATATTTTTAAAAACGTTTTGCTGCTATTTGTCGCCTTCGCGGGATCCAGCGCACTACCTATTTCGAGCAACTTGTTCATCAATTTAGCGGCTGGCTTGTTCATTCTACCGTTCTTTCTATTCTCCGCTTCAGCTGGCGTATTAGCAGATAAATATGAAAAATCATGGTTTATTCGCAAGGTAAAGCTGTTTGAAATCGCCATCATGCTTTTGGGCGCCATTGGTTTTATAACCGAAAGTTATGGTGTGCTTTTGCTGCTACTGTTCTTAATGGGCACACAGTCAGCATTCTTTGGACCGGTTAAATATGCCCTTTTGCCCCAAAAATTAAACGCGAAAGAGTTAGTGCCAGGCAACGCCCTTGTTGAAGCTGGTACCTTTATCGCCATCCTTATTGGTACCCTAGGTGCTGGAATTATCGCCTCAGCAGACAACGCAAAATACCTTGCCGCATTTTGTGTCGTACTCTTTGCATTGTTGGGATATTTGTCGAGCCGATCAATACCCTTTGCAGCCGCCAGCGCACCTAATCTTTCTTTTCGTTGGCAACCGTACAAACAAACTAAACACACGCTATCCATCGCAAAATCAGATCGTGTTGTTTTTCAATGTATTATGGCGATAAGCTGGTTTTGGTTTTTAGGCGCCGCCTATCTAACCCAGTTCCCGAATTTCACCAAGATTTACCTAAATGGCACCGAGAGTGCGGTGTCTTTCTTACTTGCTCTGTTTTCCATTGGTATCGCGTTAGGGTCGCTACTTTGCAATTGGATCTCGAATCATCGTATCGAAGTCGGTATTGTGCCTATTGGCGCACTTGGCATTACGGTATTTGGGTACTTGATGGCAACCTCCATTCCAAGTGACCTACCTATCTTCCATAACTTTGTAGACTTCTTTAGATATGAGCCTTTTTGGCCATTATTTTTCTATCTATTGATGATTGGCGCCTCTGGCGGACTGTTTATCGTACCGCTTTACGCATTAATGCAACATAGAGCAAAGGAAACCGAGCGCGCACAAGTCATCGCAGGGCTCAACATCTTTAACTCTCTGTTTATGGTCGGCAGTGCTCTCTTAGGTATTGTGTGCCTAAGTGTAATCAAGATGACAATTCCTCAGTTGTTTGCATTGTTAGCCATTTTGAATTTCTTGGTCGCCGCTTACATTTTTTTGCAAATACCGATATTCGTTGTCCGTTTTGTGGTTTGGATGCTAACTCACACTATTTATCGAGTGAAACATAAAAACCTACATAACTTGCCAGAACAAGGCGGTGCGTTGATCGTATGTAATCACGTGAGCTATATGGACGCCTTGCTACTTAGCGCAGTATGCCCAAGGTTGATTCGTTTTGTGATGGAGGAAGATTACGCCAACCTACCTCCACTAAGACGCTTTTTACGCAGAACTGGGGTAATTCCGATTTCAGCGAGTAACAGAAACTCCATCAGACGTGCATTTAATGATGTAGAAACCGCATTAAGCGAAGGACATATCGTCTGTATTTTCCCAGAGGGGAAATTAACCTCAGACGGTGAAATGAATGAATTCATGCGTGGCATTGATATTATTCTGCGTCGCAGCCCAGTACCTGTCATACCCGTGGCACTCAAAGGCTTATGGGGAAGCTATTTCAGCCGCGCGAAAGGCCGCGCATGTTGTGGCTTACCGACTCGATTTTGGTCAAAGCTAGAAATTGAGGCCGGACAGCCGGTTCCACCAAATGAAGCAACGGCAAAAACGATGTTCGATAGAGTGCATCAACTTAGAGGCGACTGGCGATAAAAATACATTTGAACACATGTTTAGAATAACTGAACATGTGTTCAAATCATTAAGACAAACTGACCACACTCAGTGCGATATACTCGCGCTTTCATTCACAACAGCGAATAAAAACCTTGAATAGAAACTACCTCTTGTTTGGATTGGCGTTACTCTTTTGCTTAACCCCTTTTGTCTCCTCTCCTATTGCCCTAGTTATTGGTTTTCTACTCGCAAGTTTTGGTTTTGTGCCTTCAGAACTGCCCATTGCTTCTTTTACTAAAAAGCTGCTGTCCTACTCGATTATTGGTTTAGGCTTTGGCATCAACTTTGAGCAAGCACTCTCTGTCACGTCGGATGGTATCGGTCTGATTATCGCCACGATTGCGGGCACACTGATCATAGGCACTATCATTGCCAGAATAATTAAGTTGGAGCGAGTAACCGCATACTTAATCTCGTCAGGTACAGCAATTTGTGGTGGTAGTGCAATTGCCGCGGTGGCACCAGCGATTAAAGCAAAAGACGAACAGATTGGATTAGCACTGGCAACGGTATTTGTCCTAAACTCCATCGCACTATTCGTGTTTCCTGTGGTTGGGCATGCTTTAGGGCTGGACCAACACACATTTGGTACATGGGCCGCGATTGCTATTCATGACACTTCTTCTGTTGTAGGGGCTGCCTCAGCCTACGGTGAAGAAGCACTAACTACAGCAACAACGTTAAAACTCGCACGAGCTTTGTGGATCATCCCTGTCGCACTGATCAGTGCCGTGATCTTTTCAAGAGACCAGAAAGAGAATGGAACGAAAAAGTTAGTTATTCCTTATTTCATTTTTTGGTACTGCGCAGCCATCGCGTTTAGCGACTTCTTCCCTCAATTTGAAATGGTCTATCACGGTATTTTCGTTGGAGCGAAACAAGCTTTGGTGGTGTGCCTGTTCCTGATTGGTTGCAGCATTTCAATTTCGAAGCTGAGGTCTGCTGGAGCTAAGCCACTGTTGTTTGGTGTAACTCTGTGGGTGTTAATTTCAACCACTTCTCTAAGTTGGTTATTGTTTAGATATTAGTGGTCTTCTCATCGTGTTGAGATGACGACGGCTCAAGTTTGCTGTTTTTGTATGTAACAACCAATGCGATAGCGATCAAAAAGGCCGTCAGCTCTGCAAGAGAGCGGGCGAGCCCTTCACTGCTTATTGCAATACCAATTTGTAGTGCTACCGCCGCAATTAATACTAGCTTTACCATCCTGAACCTTATGCCTTTTCTCTCTTCGAAGAAGCATAATTATGATTCAGAGTTATAAGGATACGAAATTCCCTTTCTGACTAATACATAGCAAAATTGACTAATGCTGAATTGATGGCAATAGCCACTCCTTCACTGCCTTCCGAGAAACTTTGATCCCACTTTCTAGTAGCACTTGTGGCATTAGATGGTATTCCACTGGCCATTTAAACTTCTCTAATTTGGATTGCAAATGCAGGTCATATTCCGCTTTGCTGCGCAAATCATTGGTCTGAATCACAGCAACAGGGCGATGACCAAATTCCGCATCTTCGACTGGAACCACTATGCTCTGCACCACGCCATCAATTTGGTTCAATGCTGCCTCAATCTCTTCACAATGAATGTTCTCACCACCAGAGATAAATTGATTGTCGGCACGGCCGATGATCTTTAACTCGTCACCTTGCCACTCACCGAGATCCTTGCTATCGAACCAGCCTTTCTCATCCAGAAACGGAGTAACATGACCTTGATGAAAATACCCTGCCGCTAATGTTTTACCACCGACAAAAATGCGTTGGCCAACCAACTTTATCTTACGATGATTCAATACGTGTCCAGCATTACTGGTACTGTCAATTCTCTTTGCGGTAACGGTAGAGGCTGCTTCCGTCATCCCATAACCTAACCACGCCTCAATCCCTCGTCCTGTTGCTCGCAACGCCAACTCGTGAGCAACGTGGCTGCCGCCCAATAAAACATGCGTCAATGACAAGTGAGCATCATCATCCAATAGCCGTTTGAGCTGCGTTGCAACCAAAGAGGCGTGTGACACGCCCTGAATATCTTCGACAAGTTTTCCTGTACCGATTTTCAATGTCGCTCCGACATATAGCCAACGATATACAATCGCCAATCCAGAGACGTGATAAAGCGGAAGCGACAATAACCAAGAATCTTGCTGAGTGAAAATGAACTCTTGCAGCAAGCCTTCTGCGGACGCAAGGTGTTGTCGATGTGTATGAACCACAGCTTTAGGCTCTCCTGTCGAGCCAGAGGTAAATACCACTGAAGCGAGCCTGTCATGGTGATAGGCATCTTCAATCACCGCATCACGCTCTTGTTGTGAAACTAAGGGCGGTGAAAGCAATGTTGCCTTGAGTTTTTGTATATCATGTTCAGAAAAGGTCGAAGCGCACTCCTGAGCAAACCAGATAAACCGAGTTTGTTCAGGTTTATAAAGGGTCGCAAGTTTACTCTGTAGCGTATCGAGTGGTTGTACCATGGTCAGCGCGGCAAGTGCGCCTAACTGCTTGGAAGCAAGATAAAACAGCAGAGTTTCGACTTGGTTTTTACCTACCAAAGTCAGCACATCTCCCCGCGTTACGCCCAAGTCATTCAAATAGTGAGCGTATTGGTCAATACGTACTGAGAGTTGTTGCCAGTTTAATGTTTCTGTTGGTGTCTTGAGTGCAATAGAAAAAGGGCTCGTTTGAGCCCAATATTTCCACGGTGCCTTCGCAACATTGTCTATGCAGAATGCCACACAATCTCCTGATCTTTCAGAGGAAGAACGGGAAGTTCACACTTAGGCCAGCCTTGCTCTAACTGAGCTTTGAATAGGCCAATCGTATCCAAACCTGGAACTTCATCAGGCAGCTGCCATTGGGCAAAGCGCGCTAATTGCGTTAAACCGAGACTGGATTCAATGCTCGAGCTAATAACCGCTTTCATCCCCAGTGACTTCGCCTTCTCTATCAGTGTAATACAAAAATCCACCGAACCAATGAGTGTGGGTTTGATGATGATCGTTTTCACACCAGTTAGATCTTCAAGACGGAAATCCTCTCGACGAACCGCATCTTGCAACGTTTCATCCCAAGCAATCGCAATACCAGTATTGATAGCAAAAGAGAGACTATCGCCAGGAGAGCGGCACGGCTCTTCCAAAAAGGTAATGCGCTGACGCAGAGACGGAGTAATGTATTTAGCAAACTGCTGCGCTTTTTCTGGTGTCCAAGCGCGGTTTGCATCAAGTCGAAGCGTTAATTGAGGGATAGATTCAAGAAAAAGGTTCACAAGCATGCCATCGCGAATTGGCTCATAAAGCCCGACTTTTACTTTCGCGACTTTCTCGCCTTCCATTTCGTTCAGCTTTGGAATGAGCTCGTCTGGGTCACCAGTACACAGCGGCGCTGTTTGATACTTACCTTGTTGGGGTAAGCCACCAGCTAACTCTAACTGTGCCATCGATAAACCAAACGCGACCGATGGATACATGTTGGCGTAATCCACATCCAATCCAGCAACCCAACGCTCCGCTTGTTCCTGTAGCTGAATACCAGCATCTTCAGTGCTCTCTAAACTAAAACCAGGAAGAGGAGCGACTTCTCCAAGCCCTATTTGGTCACCTTCAGAAAGCGCAACAACATAACCAACACGTTCAGTTAGCTTATTGTCTCGCAGGATGACACCACTATCCATGGGCAAGCTATAACGATAAATTTTCGCTTCACGCATAATTCGAGTCCTATGTAATGCCGTATATTTGAGCGTTCTGGCGAGCAATCCCACCAGCCTCCCAGAGGGCGAGGCGCTCAGGAAAAATGGAACAGAGGAGCTGAAACACTCCTCTTTTTATACGGATTATGGGTTACGAGGGAATTTGTCGAAGTCTGGGCGACGTTTCTCGTTGAATGCGTTACGACCTTCTTGGCCTTCATCGGTCATGTAGAACATCATCGTTGCGTTACCCGCAAGCTCTTGAAGACCTGCTTGACCATCACAGTCCGCATTCAATGCAGCTTTCAGGCAGCGTAGCGCCATTGGACTATGCTGAAGAACTTCACGACACCAACGAACAGTTTCTTTCTCTAGCTCTTCTAGCGGCACAACCGTGTTGACCAAGCCCATATCTAACGCTTCTTGCGCGTTATAGAAACGACATAGGAACCAGATTTCGCGAGCTTTCTTCTGGCCTACGATACGAGCCATGTAAGACGCGCCCCAACCACCATCAAATGAACCCACTTTAGGGCCCGTTTGACCAAACTGTGCGTTGTCCGCTGCAATTGTTAGGTCACACATCATGTGCAGTACATGACCGCCGCCAACAGCCCAGCCGGCAACTGATGCGATCACAGGTTTTGGACAAGTTCGAATATCGCGTTGGAAGTCCAATACGTTTAGGTGGTGTGTACCTTGCTCATCTTTATAGCCGCCGTAGTCGCCACGGATCTTCTGGTCGCCGCCAGAACAGAATGCGTCTTCACCTAGACCTGTCAGAATGATCACGCCAACACCAGAGTCATAACGCGCATCTGCCAACGCATCAATCATCTCTTTTACTGTTTGAGGGCGGAATGCATTACGCACTTGTGGGCGTGCAATGGTAATTTTCGCGATACCATCTTCAGATTTATGGTAGTGAATATCCTCGTATTTCTCGCTGCAATCTTTCCATTGAACCGGAGCGTAAAGTTCTTCTTCAGAAATGCCTACTGTTTTAGCCATGGTGATTCCCATTGTTCTCGTTACTCTCACCAAAGTGAGATTGAATTATTTGCTTAATATGCATCGCAAATTGTTGGGGCTGCTCTTGATGAACGTTATGTCCTGCGCCTTCAACTTGTCGATACGCCAACCCGCTACGTTGTGCCAGTTGGCTAAATTTTTGGTCTTTCGCGCCACACAAGTAATACATCGGTATATTCTGCTTTTTCAGTGTGGGCAACAAATACGCCTGCTTGGCTAACGATGTTGCCATCAGCATGCTCGCGACCGCCGAGCCAAGATTATCACTTCGCTTCGCAATTAATGTTTGTCTTTGCTCATGGTTTAGTGAAGAAAACACCGCTTGCTGATACCAATCGTTCAAAACACGTTCAAGTGGTTCTGTTTTGAAACGCTTTGCCCAGCGAGCATCATTCTCCAATCTCACCTGTTTCTCTGACTCAGTTTGAAGCCCGAAGTTTCCCCCTTCCACAATTGCACCCACAATATTGAGATCTGGGAAACATTGATTGGCAATACCATGCATCGCAATACGACCACCCATCGAGTAACCAATCAAAATAAGTGGTTGTTGTGATGGAAATAATAAAGATAGTGTGGAATTAAGAAGTTTGCAGCAATCATCGAGATCGTTGCACTTTGTAAACTGACTGCGACCATGACCAGGAAGGTCTATAACGACTCGTTCAAACTGAGTCAGCTCATCCAAACAAGCTTGCCAATCAGCACCATTTCCTAAAAGGCCATGCAAAAACACCAGAGTGGGAAGATCACCACTTTGGTGTTTTTCAGTTGAAGAGAGACGCTCAGAGTGAAGCATGCAGGCTCTTATTAAATGCCTTTATAAACTCTGCGGCTTGGCTTGGTGGGGTTTTAACTTCCACCAGCAGTGTGCCTTGGCCGCTCGACAGGTGCTCGGCAACCATTGCTTGATACATTTCTAACGTAGTTGGCTTCTCATACTTTAAACCAAACTGTTTGGCTGCATGTTCAAACTGATAACCGTGGGGCATTTGGTAGTACGCAGTGCGATGCTCCTGAGGCACCGGTAACATATCGAAAATTGCGCCACCATCATTGTTTGTGACCACAAGTACCGTCGGCAATTTATTGTGAGAAAACAGCGCTAGTGAATTGAGATCATACAGTGCTGATGTGTCACCAATATACATCAGTAACGGATTACCTCTTGCTCGCTGCACACCTGATACGGTAGCAAACAAACCGTCAATTCCTGACGCGCCTCGGTTAGTGAACACTTCTACATCATCAAGTTTGCCGTACATATCGACAAGTCGAACAAACAAACTGTTACCCAAAAAGACATCAGCGTTTTTAGTGCGCTCGTTGATGTCTGCTGCCAACGCAATTTCGTCAATGGCAGAAGCTGAATCAGATAGGAAAGCTTCTTCGATACGTTGATGAACTCGCTTAACTCCATTCGCTAACCTATCAGCCCACCCAGCAAATATTGGCTTCTCAAAGCTAATGCGAGAAACCCAAGTTTGAGGAAGTTCAACCCAGTGCATTTGCGCCAGATGATTTTGGTTATTACGGTCCATACGCGGTGAGATATACCAGTATTGAACGTCTTTACTTTGTTGATTTTGCGAAACTTGTTTATCAATCCACTGGTTCAAACGTTTGGAGATGATTCGGCTACCAAATTGGATAATAAGTTCACAAGATTCAAGCTCGTTTGCGAACTCGGGAAGTTGAAGCCATACATCGTAATGCGCCCAATCCGAACTGAGACCACTTTGCGGGTCTGCAAGTACCGGCCATCCCATCTTTTGTGCAAATGCCTGCGCCGACTTCGCTTGTTCAAGCGGTAAGCTGCCAATCACAACCAAGCCTTTTTTATCCACACAAGACGTGATGTGCGCCTGTGACAAGTGGCTAAAACGCTGGGTATAACTACCACTTCCTTTTCGCCATCCGGCTACCGAGTCTAAGTAGGTTTGATAATCCGCTTTTGCACCGTTGGAATACAAAGGCTCTGGAAATGCACAGTTAATATGAATAGCGCTGCCTTGCAGTTGCTGAGTAAACATCACTTCGTCAACAGAGGTCAGCAACCAATTAAGCGATGTTGTTAAAGTTGGGCTTGGTAAATTCAAGCTGGCCGAGACATGATGTGAAAAAATACCCAACTGGTTAATCGCTTGGTTTGCGCCACAGCCAACGAGCTCCATCGGACGATCCGCAGTGAGCAGCACCAGCTTTTCACCAGTAAGCCTAGCCTCCGCAACGGCTGGTAATAAATTCGCCACTGCCGTACCAGAAGTAACGATGATTGCCACTGGATCTTGAGTAGCTTTCGCTAAACCAAGAGCCATAAAGCCGAGACCACGCTCATCAAAGTGAGTATGAATAGAAAAATTGGACTGTTCTGCCGCCTCTAAAGTTAAAGGAGTAGAACGAGAGCCAGGAGCGATACAAACATGCTTAACGCCAAATCGCTGAAGCTCAATCAATATGGTTTCTGACCAAATTCGATTGAGCACCGCTTGGTCATGATTCATGATGCGACTCCCAACGGAGGGTGATCAGAAATAAGCGTAAGTAACGTCGACATTTTCTTATCAAGTTCCGCCCACTCATGCTCTGCCACAGAGCCTGGCACAATACCTGCACCCGCAAACAGTTGTACTTGGTCACCGAGAACAAGCGCGCTTCTGATCGCGACACAAAACTCTGCTCGTTCATGGCTTATGTAACCCATTGACCCCGCGTACCAGCCGCGTGCAAAGGGCTCATTGTCCAGAATAAACTGCATGGATTCTTGTCGAGGTAAGCCAGCAACCGCGGCCGTTGGCTGAAGCGCCGATAACAACTGAACACCGTTTATTCCCGTCTTTAGGCTCGCGTGAATATTTCGCTTGAGGTGTTGCACTTTTCGTAGCCTAACCAAACTTGCCTCGGCCTCCACTTCAACCGCTTCGGAATGCGGTGATAGGCGATCAATAATGTCATCAACTACGTATTGGTTTTCGTTGAGGTTCTTTTGGTCTTGGGATAACCAATTCGCCAACTCCATATCGTGAGTGGCATTGTCCCCTCGACCAATCGTGCCTGCTAACGCTTCGGTATGAAGTTCATGCCCTACGCGAGAATACAAACGTTCTGGCGTAGAACCCATAAAGCTGTGTTTGCTGTCTAAGCTCAGCATGAAATGGAAACTATGATGGTTATTTAAGTAACTCGCTTTCAGCAATTGTGCAGCACTTAATGTGTTATCAAGCTGCACGGTAGAGCGACGCGCCAATACCACTTTCTTAAAATCATCATTCTCTATACCAGTCAAAACCCTATGAACTAACTCATTCCATTGAGACTGACTTGGCGTATGAACAATAGAGCGGATGTGAGAAGAAATCGGAGCTAAGGTCGCGACCTCACAAACCAGTTTATTCAGTCCTGCTAGGGTTCGTGCTTTATCTTCTGAAATATTAACTGCGAGAGACCATTGTTGGTCAAAACGAATTAACTCAATTTGAGGCAAAAAGAAGAAAGAAGGCATACAGCGACGATTCTTCTCATGCTGGCCGTCAAAAGAGCGTCCGCCCCAGACTCGTTGCCCTTCACCTAGAATGGTATAAGCAGGGCCTGGCTCAACAAAAGCGTGTAATTGCCCTAGTGCAACGACCTCTTCACGAGTATCGCGGGACTGCCAGTAGAATTTAGGGAAAAGTGGTTGTGCATCAAGCCAATCAATAAATGAGAAATTAGGTTTCTCGCTCAGGGGCTCGACCAGACGTGTTTGATTGCCTTCCGCTTGCTGAACTCGCTCGATAATTCTCTTTACGGCTTGATGGAACTGTGACAAATCAACCTCGTAGTATGTGAGGATAAATGGTAACTGACGGCTACTCTAAGTTTAGACCCAAAGCAAATCAAGGTCGTATGCGATCTTTTGCAAAATCCTGTGATAGCAAACGAGCAAAACTTAACCAGCAAACAGATAATTTACAGATATATATTCTAATAAAAAACAAATTATTGTATTTTAATAAAGAAATTAACGAATTTTTAGGAATTATACAATGCAAAATATCGGGATGTCGTCAAAACTCGATAATGTCTGCTACGACATTAGGGGTCCTGTACTCAAACATGCTAAGCGCATGGAGGAAGAAGGGCATAAAATCCTAAAGCTAAACATTGGTAACCCTGCCCCATTTGGTTTTGACGCCCCTGATGAGATTTTAGTCGACGTGATTCGTAATCTGCCGACTTCTCAAGGCTATTGTGATTCCAAAGGCATTTACTCTGCTCGTAAAGCCGTGGTTCAACACTATCAACGTAAAGGTATCCGCTCTCTAGATGTCGAAGATGTGTATGTAGGTAACGGCGTGTCTGAGCTGATCGTGATGGCCATGCAAGCGCTGTTAAATAATGGCGACGAAATGCTAATCCCAGCTCCCGATTACCCGTTGTGGACAGCTTCAGTTGCACTATCAGGCGGTAAGCCGGTTCATTACCTATGTGATGAAGGTGCAGACTGGTACCCAGACCTTGAAGACATCAAAAAGAAAATCACACCAAAGACACGTGGCATTGTTCTGATCAACCCGAACAACCCGACAGGTGCGGTATACAGCCGTGACTTCCTACTTGAAGTGATTGAGATAGCACGCCAGCACAAACTGATCATTTTCGCAGATGAGATCTACGACAAAGTGTTGTACGACGGTGCAACACATACCTCAGTCGCAACACTCACTGAAGACGTGCTAGTCATGACATTCAATGGCCTTTCAAAAGCCTACCGTGTTTGCGGTTTCCGTGGTGGCTGGATGTTCCTAACGGGGCCTAAACATCTAGCTCAAGGGTACGTGAATGGCTTGGAGTTGCTTTCATCGATGCGTTTATGTGCAAACGTACCAATGCAACATGCGATTCAAACTGCGCTAGGTGGATACCAGAGTATCAATGAACTGATTTTACCTGGCGGACGCTTATTAGAGCAGCGCAACCGAGCGTATGAACTGATCAATCAGATTCCTGGTGTTTCTTGTGTCAAACCTAAGGGTGCGATGTACCTCTTCCCGAAAATCGACACTAAAATGTACAACATCAAGAACGATCAGCAGATGGTTTTAGATTTCTTAAAACAAGAGAAGGTCTTACTGGTGCAAGGTTCCGGTTTTAACTGGCCAAAACCAGACCATTTCCGCATCGTGACACTACCGCACGTTGAAGATCTAGAAATCGCCATTGGACGTTTTGAAAGATTCCTATCAAGCTACAGCCAGTAATGAATCACTGGTAGTAATTAGTGCTGATCTCTCATATGCTTAGAGGAACTCCTAGTGAGTTCCTTTTTTACACCAGAAACGGAGAAAGCCATGAAAGAAAGCCATTTTTTCGCCCACCTGGCTCGAATGAAGCTGATCCAACGCTGGCCTTTAATGCGGTCCGTCTCACCAGAAAACGTTTCAGAGCATAGCTTACAAGTTGCTTTTGTCGCTCATGCCCTTGCCCTAATTAAAAACAAAAAGTTCGGCGGCAACCTTAACCCAGAACGCATCGCGATTCTTGCCATGTACCATGACTCCAGCGAAGTATTAACGGGGGACCTTCCAACCCCAGTGAAGTATTACAATCCTGAAATTGCCAAAGAATATAAGAAGATAGAATCGGCAGCGGAACAAAAATTACTCTCAATGTTACCGGAAGAGTTCCAAGATGAATTTGCCCCCTACCTTCTTTCTCACTCTGCACACGAAGAGGACGCAAAAATCGTCAAGCAAGCCGACTCCATCTGTGCCTATTTAAAATGTCTCGAAGAACTAAGCGCAGGCAATCATGAGTTCGCTCTGGCAAAAAAACGCTTAGACATCACTTTGCAAGAACGTAGAACGCCTGAAATGGATTACTTCCTCAATACCTTTGCCCCAAGTTTCGAATTATCGTTAGATGAAATCAGTTAGCTTACGGAGATAATCGTGTCGTTTGAATTACACCCGCAATGGCAAGAGCGCCATGATGATGAGCATAAAATCCGTCGTGACGACCATCGGAGCCCGTACCAACGAGACCGAGCGCGCATTCTTCACTCGGCTGCATTTCGACGCTTACAAGCAAAAACCCAAGTACACGGCAATAGCTTGGAAGACTTTCACCGCAGCCGGTTAACACACTCCTTAGAAGCGTCGCAACTCGGGACCGGTATCGTCGCCCAGTTAAAGAAAAAACAACCAGAGTTCCGTGATCTATTGCCATCAGACAGCTTAATTGATTCATTATGTTTGGCGCACGACATCGGGCATCCTCCATACGGTCATGGGGGAGAAGTCGCTCTAAACTACGTAATGCGCGAACATGGCGGTTTCGAGGGGAACGCCCAAACCTTTCGTATCGTCACTAAGTTAGAGCCTTATACTGAGCATTTCGGAATGAATTTATCACGCCGCACACTGCTTGGTTTGATCAAGTACCCTGCCCTTATTAGTCAAACACGCTCCGTCAAGTTGCCTCAACCAGCCGAGCATCAACGCAAACTAAAAGCCAAAGATTGGAGCCCAGCGAAGGGCATTTATGATTGTGACAAAGACTTATTTGATTGGGTAATTGCGCCGCTTTCTGACAACGACAAGGCATTGCTTAGCTTAATGCGCTCAAAACCAGAATCGGAGTTTGAGCACAGTAAAACGCGTTTTAAATCACTCGATTGCTCAATCATGGAGCTAGCGGACGATATCGCCTACGGCGTTCATGATTTAGAAGATGCAATCGTGCTTGGTATGGTGACACGTCAGCAATGGCAAGAAGGCGCAGCAAGTCAATTAGCGGACTGTGGCGACCCGTGGTTTGAAGCACATATCGATTCCATCGGACAGATGCTATTTAGTGGTAAGCATCATGAACGGAAAGATGCCATCGGTGGTATGGTTAACGCCCTCCTGACCAGCATTTCAATCAAGGCGGTGGATGAGCCTTTCAATAATCCATTACTGTCTTGGAATGCGTGTTTAGAGCCACAAATGGCACGAGCACTTGACGTACTCAAACACTTTGTCAGTACTTTTGTTATCCAAGTCCCGCAGGTCCAGATCGTTGAATATAAAGGTCAGCAAATTATTATGGACATTTTTGAAGCGTTAACAGCGGACCCAGAGCGCTTGCTGCCTGTTCATACAAAAGAACTGTGGTGCCAAGCGAAAAGCGAGAGCAATAAGATGAGAGTCATCGCCGATTACATTTCTGCTATGACCGATGGACACGCGCAAAAGCTTCACCGTCAGCTATTCTCTTCCATCGTTCTTTAGTAACACTCAACCTTTCAAGTAATTCTTTTCAAATACGCCCGGCGGCATCTGGGCGATTTGGAATTCGATCATCTTTTCAAAGGCATGCATAAGCGGTGTAAAGTCTCTCTCGGGTTCAAGCAAACGAAGCGAATGATAACCCGCCTCGACTGTCGATAAGCTATTCTCAGAGGGCGCCTTACGAATGGTGTAATGCCCTTGCAATTGCTTCGGTAATTGCACGGTTGGGAGTGGATGTAAATTGCTAGAAAGCTGCCACATTTTGTACGCTTTTTTCCACGTCCCATCGAGCAAAATCAAACGTATTTTCTTAGATACACTACGGCTCGCTTGATTAATTTCAGAGATGCATCGTGACTGTTCCGATGGGTAAAGAACAAAATGTTGATATGATTCATCCGCCAACAAGTGATTTAAGACATCATCACCAGAAAAGTCCTCTCCTATCAGACAAATACAGTTATCTAAACTCAAATTGAGAATCCGTGCCGTACCAAGCGGACGATGTTCTTCACTCGTGTGCTGAAGAATGATAAGTTCTACCTCGCTTGCCAACGGTACAATCCATTGGCAAATACACGCTTTTTGCGATTTTCCACAACGAGAACAATAACGAGACATAGAGTGAACCTTTATACCTTGCTGAGTATTATCAGCGTGATCTGTTTGATACTTCAATTCGAACCAATGGCAAGCCTAACCGAGTGGCACAGCTACAATATACGCCATGGCGAATGGTGGCGAATCGTAACAGGAAATCTCACACATACCAACTTTGCGCACTTAGGGATGAACCTGGCAGGATTGTGGATCATTACTTTTATTTTTCGTCCAAGCACTCGCAACTTCCTTATCGTTTTCTCACTCTTGTGTGCATTTGTTGGCGCAATGAATTTGTTTACCAATATGTCGGTGTACGTGGGATTATCTGGCGTACTACACGGTCTATTTGGATTCTGGGCACTCAGAGAAGTCTTTGAAAGCAGAAGAAGCAGCCTGTTGTTGGTCGGAGGGCTTATTGCCAAAGTAGCATGGGAGCAGATCTATGGTCCATCCAGCAGCACTGCTGCGCTTATCGGCGCAAACGTTGCTATTGATGCTCATTTATTTGGTGCGTTCGGTGGGTTAACAATGGCTCTAATGGAAAAAGGTTTTCGCCGTCGTTTATTCGGATAAAAAATCCCGAACCACGAAAGAGGGGTTGGTTCGGGAAAGCAGTAATAGGGAAACCGATATTGTTCTGAATTCAGACTCAATATCTGAAATACATCAAGCTACAGTAAAATGCGGTCTTCGTTTTTCTTAACTGTCGCTTCACCAATGCCTTTTACGCTCTTCAAATCTGCTGCCGTTTTAAAAGGGCCATGCTCCTCGCGGTAGTCCACGATACTCTGCGCTTTCTTCTCACCAATACCTTTCAACATGGTCGCTATTTCTTCAGCAGAGGCCGTGTTGATATTTACGGTAATTTCAATTCCTTCATATTTGTCAGTGGCTGAATCCGCAGCCATGCTAAAAGGCGCAAAAACAAATAAGCACAATGTCAAAATCCATTTCATATTGAACATACAATCTCCAAAATAGTAGGCTAAAACCAGTCACCAGTAGCAAGTCACTATCCAGTTAACAAACCTAGATGACCCGATATTCGCAATGACTGGTATCACTTAAACGCGCACTAATTTAAGTAATGCTTATTGATGATTGAAGTTAATAAAGACAAAAATAAAACGGACCGCTTATGCGGTCCGTTTTAGTTAACATGCAAATTACACTAATTGTGCTTAGTTGCTCACAATAAAGTACTCAATGTCAGTGTTTGCGCGCAGTACTGCTAACACAGATGATAGGTCTTGCTGAGAAGATGCACGCTGCATTTGCATCGCAACTTGCTCTTCTAACTCACTATCTAGCTCAGCATTTACAGCATCAAGCTCGATGATAACAATGTTACCTTCAAGATCTTTAGACTGACCATATACTGGCTTACCATCGACTGGTTTTGCCATCGCGAATACCGTTGTTGCCAACGGAGAACGGCGATCTACTGTCTCTTGTTCACCAAATGCAAGGTTGTTTTCAGTAAGCACATCTGTCTTACCTTCTTTCAATGCAGCAACAACCTGTGTACCAAGTTCCATCGCATCTTGCTCACCCTTAACGCGAGAAAGCTCTGCAATAACCTGATCTTTCACTTCTTCTAGTGGAAGAACCGTCTCATCACGTGCATCTTCAACACGAACAACAATAATATGCTCAGGTGCAACTTCGATAGCTTCAGAGTTTAAGCCATCTTCTTTTACTTCTGGGCTAAGGATAGCTTGCATTACCGCAGGGTTACGAAGCACTTCAGGTGCGTCAACTTGAGAAATAAAGTCCGTTGTCTTCACTTCTTGGTTAACCGCTTGAGAAGCGTCATACAATGAGTCTGGGTATTCAAACGCTACGCGCTCAAGCTCACTTTGTAGCTCGTAGAATTGATCAACCGCTTGTTGGTCAACCATTTCTTGTTTGATTTCAGCGGCTACTTCTTCAAATGGCTTCGCCACAGAGTCTTTTAACTCTTCAAGCTTGATAATATGGTAACCAAAGTCCGACTTTACTAGACCTGACGTATCGCCTGGATTCTTCAACGCGAATGCCGCTTCTTCAAAAGCAGGGTCCATCACATCACGCTCAATCCAACCTAAATCACCGCCGTTTTCAGCACTGCCAAAATCGTCAGATTTCTCTTGAGCAAGCGTCGCAAAATCTGCTCCCGCATTTAGCTCATCTAAGATAGCCTGCGCTTTTGCTTCATCGTCCCCTTCTACAAGAATATGAGCGACACGACGCTGCTCTTCTGAAGAGTATTTGTTTAAGTGCTCATCGTAGTACTTTTTCACCTCGGCATCAGAAACATTAACTTGCTCCTTTAGCGCTTCAGCAGACAGTTCGATATAAGCGACTTTAACCTGCTCTGGGCGAGTAAAGTTGTCAGGGTTTGCTTTGTAGTACTGTTGAATTTCTTCGTCAGTCAATTCAATGTTTTTCGCAAACTCTGCTAAGTCGATTTTAATCGTGCGAATATCACGAGTTTGAGTAAACAGCTTACCTTCTGCCTGTACTTCACCTGGCAGAATAAATTCACTGTTTTGTAGTGCATTCAGCAGTTGTTCACGAACCAATTCACGACGCATGTACTCAGCAAAAGAGTCTGGCGAAAAGCCTGCACGACGCAGAGAAGCTTGATAGATCTCTTGATCGAACTGACCATTAGATTGGAATTGAGGCATGTCTAGAATCATGCTGCGAACTTGGGTGTCGCTGATTCGCAGACCTAAAGCTTCTGCTTGTTGGTCAAGCAACACGTCATTGATCATTCGATCTAAAACGGATTTGCGGAAAGATTCAACATATGCAGGGTCAGCCAGCATTTGAGAGAAGTAGTCACCCAACTGAGCTTGCATACGGTTACGCTCATTTTGGTATGCCATCTCGAACTCACCACGAGGAATCTCAGTGTTACCGACTTTCGCTGCAGAGTTGTTGTTACCACTAACGATGTAGCTACCCACACCTGCAAATACGAAAGACAGGATGATAAGCCCAAGGATAATTTTGACCGCGATGCTATTCACGCCTTCGCGTAGTCGATCCATCATAATTTAACTGCTCTCCACAATTGAAGCCTACTGCTTCTATCTAATAGAAATAATGGCGCAATAATATCAGAAAAAGAAATGCGCATCAGTATGATGCGCATAATTTAAGAAAGTTCGGCTCGAAGTTTGTAAATTTTTGTTCGAAACTTATTGTTTGAGCAAAAGTTAAGCAAATAGCCGGTTACAGAATTAACGCTGTGATTAGTTACAAGCGTCTTTCAGTGCTTTACCAGCTTTAAAAGCTGGTACTTTTGCTTCTGCGATTTGGATTTCTTCACCAGTTTTTGGGTTACGACCAGTGCGTGCAGCACGAGTACGAACGCTGAATGTACCAAAGCCAACTAGAGCAACTTGATCACCAGACTGAAGAGTGCCGCTTACTGCTTCGATGAATGCATCTAGAGCACGACCCGCTGACGCTTTAGAAATGTCTGCATTTTCTGCGATTTGTTCTACTAACTGAGTTTTATTCACTGTAATTTCCCCTTTGTGTCATCTGTGATTATTTTTGTGATGACTTTCGTTCCATTGTTAAGAAAATATGCTCCATCCCTTATTCGTCAAGGGCTGGCAGCTATCGAAACTAACTTAGCGCCCAAAAAAAACGCTGACAAGCCTTTTTAGACTTATCAGCGTAAACTTTTACTTATTTTTGCTGCACATCACTATTTTTGAGACTCAAACTCAACGCCCGTCGGGTCTCGCTCTAGTGCGACTTTCAGTACTTCATCAATCCACTGTACAGGGATGACTTCCAGATCAGCGATAACATTATCAGGAATCTCTTCCAAATCACGCTCGTTGTCTTTTGGAATTAGCACAGTCTTAATGCCGCCACGGTGTGCCGCAAGTAACTTCTCTTTTAGGCCACCGATAGGTAGGACTTCACCACGCAGTGTGATTTCACCCGTCATCGCTACCTCTGCTTTCACAGGGTTACCTGTCAGAGCAGAAACCAAGGCAGTACACATTGCAGTACCCGCACTTGGGCCATCTTTTGGCGTCGCGCCTTCCGGTACGTGCACGTGAATATCTTTCTTCTCGTAGAAGTCAGTATTGATACCCAGTTTTTCTGCACGAGAGCGAACTACTGTCATTGCGGCTTGGATAGACTCTTGCATCACGTCACCAAGAGAGCCCGTTTGCGTCAGCTTACCTTTACCTGGCATGGATTGAGTTTCAATCGTTAGCAGGTCGCCACCCACTTCTGTCCAAGCAAGACCTGTCACTTGACCAATTCGGTTACTTTCATCCGCTTTACCGTAATCGAAACGTTGAACACCCAAGTACTCTTTTAGGTTGTCCATCGTTACCGTGACTGACTTGATGTCTTTATCCAGCAAGATGTTCTTCACGGCTTTACGGCAGATCTTAGAGATCTCACGTTCTAAGTTACGGACACCCGCTTCACGAGTGTAATAACGGATGATGCCAATAATCGCAGAGTCTTCAATGATGATCTCATCCGGTTTTAGACCATTGCGCTTCACTTGCTTATCAACAAGGTGACGTTTTGCAATGTTCAGCTTCTCGTCTTCGGTGTAACCAGATAAACGAATAACTTCCATACGATCTAACAATGGACCTGGAATGTTCATCGAGTTCGAGGTTGCAACGAACATAACGTCAGAAAGGTCGTAATCCACTTCTAAGTAGTGATCGTTGAACGAGTTATTCTGTTCAGGATCAAGCACTTCTAGTAGCGCTGATGCCGGATCGCCGCGCATATCTGAAGACATTTTGTCGATTTCGTCCAATAAGAACAATGGGTTCTTCACACCAACTTTCGACATCTTCTGGATTAATTTACCTGGCAATGAGCCAATGTAAGTACGGCGGTGACCGCGAATTTCTGCTTCATCACGTACACCACCCAGCGCCATACGAACGTACTTACGACCTGTAGCAGAAGCAATTGAACGACCAAGAGACGTTTTACCCACACCTGGAGGACCAACAAGACAAAGGATTGGACCTTTTAACTTATTGATTCGGTTTTGAACCGCCAAGTATTCAAGAATACGCTCTTTTACGCGCTCTAGACCGTAGTGGTCTTCATTAAGAATCTCTTCTGCTTTCGCTAAATTTTTCTTAACTTTTGAGCGTTTAGCCCAAGGCACGCTGACCATCCAATCGATGTAGCTACGAACCACTGTTGCTTCGGCAGACATTGGAGACATCATCTTAAGCTTTTGCAGCTCTTGCTCAGTCTTTTCACGTGCCTCTTGAGGCATTTTTGATTCGTCAATCTTCTTCTGCAGCGTTTCGAACTCGTCTGGTGCGTCTTCCATCTCACCAAGTTCTTTCTGAATCGCTTTCATTTGCTCATTCAGATAGTACTCACGCTGAGATTTTTCCATTTGCTTTTTAACGCGACCACGAATGCGTTTTTCAACTTGCAGCAAATCGATCTCTGATTCCATCTGGCCCATTAGGAATTCCAGACGCTCAGTGACATCAACAATTTCAAGTACTTGCTGCTTATCCACCAGCTTCAACGGCATATGAGCTGCAATAGTATCCGCTAAGCGAGCCGCTTCGTCGATACCGTTGAGTGAGGTGAGAACTTCTGGTGGAATCTTCTTGTTTAGCTTAATAAAGCCTTCAAACTGATTAATCGCACTGCGAACAATCACTTCTTGCTCACGCTCATCCAATTCTGGCGTAACCACAAATTCCGCTTCCGCTAGGAAGAAGTCACTCTCTTTAAAGTGATTGATTTTCGCACGTTGCTGGCCTTCAACCAGTACTTTTACTGTGCCATCCGGAAGCTTCAGTAGCTGGAGAATGGTGGCTACCGTACCTACTTCAAATAGGTCGTCAACCGTAGGCTCATCAGTATCAGCTTGCTTTTGTGCCACAAGAAGAACTTGTTTGTTGGTTTCCATCGCCGTTTCTAAACAGCTAATCGATTTCTCACGACCAACAAACAATGGAATAACCATGTGCGGGTAGACCACTACGTCACGTAGAGGTAGTACCGGGATCTCGATACGCTCGGAACGTTCCAAGTTCATATAATTCTCTCTTCCGCTTTCACGTTTACGTATTACTTATCGATTTATATGGGGGCTAATTGTTTGGATTCAATAAGAGAAATAAAAAAAGGAGGTAATTACTTACCTCCTTTTTCATTACGGCTGAATTTATTCTGCTCCAGCGGCCTGATTGTCTGAGTTGCTATAAATAAGCAATGGCTCTGACTCACCATTGATGACGGACTCATCAATCACGACCTTACTTACGTCTGTCGCAGATGGCAGTTCGTACATGGTTTCCAGTAATACGCCTTCAAGGATCGAGCGTAAACCACGAGCACCTGTTTTACGCTCCATTGCTTTCTTAGCGATAGCGCGCAGCGCATCTTCTCGGAACTCAAGTTCAGCGTTTTCAAGCTCAAACAATGCTGCGTATTGCTTGGTTAATGCGTTCTTCGGTTCACATAGGATCTGAATCAACGCTTCTTCATCAAGCTCAGTCAGTGTTGTTGTCACAGGAAGACGACCAATGAATTCTGGAATGAGTCCGTACTTCACTAAATCCTCAGGCTCAACCTGAGTAAATAGCTCACCCACGGTCTTCGATTCGTTTTTAGAACGAACTTCAGCACCGAAGCCAATACCTGTACCTGTTGCAACACGCTGCTCAATCACCTTATCTAGGCCAGCAAATGCACCACCACAGATGAACAGGATCTTCGACGTGTCCACTTGTAGGAATTCTTGCTGAGGGTGCTTACGACCACCTTGAGGTGGAACCGATGCAACCGTGCCTTCGATAAGTTTTAGTAGCGCCTGCTGAACACCTTCACCAGATACGTCACGCGTAATAGATGGGTTTTCAGCTTTGCGTGAAATTTTATCAATTTCATCAATGTAAACGATGCCACGTTCAGCTTTAGCTACATCGTAATCACATTTTTGCAGAAGCTTTTGGATGATGTTTTCAACGTCTTCACCCACATAACCAGCCTCGGTTAGTGTGGTTGCGTCTGCCATTGTAAATGGCACATCCAAGAATCGAGCTAATGTCTCAGCAAGTAGTGTTTTACCGCTACCTGTTGGGCCAATTAGAAGGATGTTACTTTTACCAAGCTCCACACCTTCACTCGTTGTATCACCATTGCGTAAACGCTTGTAGTGGTTATATACCGCAACTGCGAGCACTTTTTTCGCGTAATCTTGCCCGATCACATAGTCATCAAGGTGTTCACGGATCTGTTTTGGCGTTGGTAACGCTTCAGATTCTTTCTTAGGGAGAACATCCTTGATTTCTTCGCGAATAATATCGTTACATAAGTCGACACACTCGTCGCAAATGTACACTGACGGACCTGCGATTAGCTTGCGAACTTCGTGCTGACTTTTGCCGCAGAAAGAACAGTACAGCAATTTACCGCTGCCACTTTCTTTGCTTTTATCTGTCATTCGCTAACCTCTTAGCCTTTACTCTTCATGAATGAGTGTATATCAATTTTTGCCAAAATGCGCTGGCTAATTACTCGCCGCGGTGGCTTAACACTGCATCCACGATACCGTATTCCACAGCCTGCTCTGATGACATGAAGTTATCACGATCAGTATCGCGCTCAATGACTTCAAGAGGTTGGCCAGTATGTTCTGCTAACAACTTGTTTAGCTTCTGCTTAATGGTCAGGATTTCCTGAGCATGGATTTGGATATCAGAAGCTTGACCCTGGAAACCACCCAATGGTTGGTGGATCATTACACGAGAGTTAGGCAGTACGTAGCGCTTACCTGGCGCACCACCTGCTAACAGGAAGGCACCCATTGAACATGCTTGACCCATACATACAGTGCTCACATTTGGCTTAATAAACTGCATGGTATCGTAGATAGACATACCAGCTGTTACGCTGCCACCTGGCGAGTTGATGTATAGGAAAATATCTTTATCTGGATTTTCAGATTCTAGGAAAAGTAGCTGAGCCACGACAAGGTTTGCCATGTGGTCTTCCACTTGACCCGTTAAAAAAATCACGCGCTCTTTCAGCAGACGTGAGTAGATGTCGTAAGAGCGTTCGCCGCGGGAAGTTTGTTCAACCACCATTGGTACTAGCGCGTCCATAATTGGCGACATTGCATTTTTTTCTTGGTAGCTCATATTCTTATGTCCCTAAAATAAATGGCCCGGATGATGACTATCATACGGACCATTGTTAGCAGAATAGTTAACGTTAAGTCAACCTTCTACGCAAGATATTGCTTATTAAGCAGCAGGTTGTTGTTGGTTAAGTAGCTCGTTGAAGCCTACTTCTTTCTCAGAAACCTGTGCTTTAGCGATGATCGCGTCGATTGCTTGCTCTTCTAGAGCTACATTGCGCATGTTGTTCATCATTTCTTCGTTTTGCTCGTAGTAAGCAATAACTTCTGATGGGTCTTCGTATGCAGTAGCCATTTCTTCAATTAGAGCTTTAACTTTCTCGTCGTCCGCTTTTAGCTCTTCAGACTTGATTACTTCACCTAGTAGAAGACCAACTACTACGCGACGTTTAGCTTGCTCTTCGAACAGCTCACGTGGAAGCTGAGCAGCAGCTTCTGGGTTACCACCGAAGCGTTGTGCAGCTTGTTGACGTAGAACTTGGATTTCTTGCTCGATAAGCGCTGATGGTACGTTGATGTCGTTTTGCTCAACTAGACCGTCAATCGCTTGCTCTTTGATGCGGTTCTTAACAGCTTGCTTAAGCTCGCGTTCCATGTTTTTACGAACTTCAGCTTTAAGTGCTTCAACACCGCCTTCAACAACACCGAACTTAGCAACGAACTCGTCGTTTAGTTCTGGTAGTTCACGAGCTTCAACTTTGTTCACTTTGATTGCGAACTTAGCTGCTTTACCTTTTAGGTTTTCAGCGTGGTAATCTTCTGGGAAAGTCACATCGATGTCGAATTCCATACCTGCAGTTTTACCTGCGATACCGTCTTCGAAACCAGGAATCATGCGACCAGCGCCCATTTCTAGTGGGAAGTTCTCAGCTTTACCGCCCTCGAATTCTTCACCGTCGATAGAACCAACGAAGTCAATGCTTACGCGTTTGCCATCTTCTGCTGCTTCTTCAACTTCAACCCAAGTAGCTTGTTGCTTACGTAGAGTATCGATCATCTCTTCTACGTCTGCGTCTTTAACTTCAGTTAGCGGTTTTTCAACAGTGATGTTTTCTAGGCCTTTAAGCTCAACTTCTGGGTAAACTTCAAAAGTTGCAGTGAAAACTAGGTCTGAACCTTCTTTGTTTTCTACAGGAGCGAAAGTTGGAGCGCCAGCTGGGTTGATTTTCTCTTTAACGATAGCTTCGATGAAGTGGCGTTGCATAACTTCACCAAGAACGTCTTGACGTACTGCTTTGCCGTACATCTTAGCAACCATTTTTAGAGGCACTTTACCCTTACGGAAACCATCGAAACGACGGTTTTTAGCGATGTTGCGTAGTTCAGCTGTTACAGCGTCTTCGATGTTTGCAGCTGGAACAGTAATGTTTAGACGGCGCTCTAGGCCCTCTAGCGTTTCAACAGTAACTTGCATTATATATAAACCTCTAAAGTGGCTCGGTTTTCCGAGCGTATGAGCGAAACTCAGCGGAGCTTACGCTTCATCCTTGTGTAGTGTTCTGTCCGAACACCTAATTTAAATCGAGTATCGATACTGTTTGTCAGTACCGGACTAATCAGTGATATCTTCGATAAAATTACCAAAGGTATCTCCTATTAGCCTCAGGACAGAATTTTTAGACGCGACATTCTAGCGATCTGTCGCAACCCTGTCGAGCCAATAGCCACTATGTGGACATTGTCTGCGCTAAATTCTCGAATGCTGACCCATTTTTTCTTCAAAAATGCGATTCAAACACCGTCTAAGTATCGTCAGCATATCTAGAATGGGGACAATAGCGACTTTTTCAAGAGAATCGACCGGTTTTTTTATCGAAAAGCCTAAAAAGAGATCTTGCTCTTGTTTTACTCCACAGAGTTGAAAACTAAATCCCTAATCCTCCCTACAAACTATTAACATTTTCTTACGTGACCAAAGGAAAGGTTTAAGGAGTGTAAGGATGTCGCAAAAAAACCGGATTCTGCTGACTTTTTTTGCCTTCTATTTCCTTTGCGCAATCATAGGTGGTCATTGGGTTTGGCAGACTAGTTATCAATCATTGCTTGATAAACACCAGTCCCAACTTGAGCAATTTTCTAGTCATATTAAAAACAAACTCGATAAATACGCCCATATCCCTAACCTTCTGGCCAAAGATGACCCTCTCCATCAAGCGTTACTGCATCCAAATAACAGTGCCCAACTGGAACTCACCAATCGGTATTTAGAATCCGTTAATGACGTGATTGAAGCGGCAGATACCTATTTAATCGATCAATGGGGTACGACGGTCGCGGCCAGCAACTGGCGTAAAGAGCGATCTTTTATTGGACGAAATTTTGCGTTCCGCCCTTATTTCAAACAAGCAATCGTTGGGGAACGAAGCCAATACTACGCGCTTGGTTCGACTTCGGGTAAGCGTGGCTACTACTATTCTTATCCGATCATATACGCGGGCGGCGTCCTTGGTGTGGTCGTGGTTAAGATGGACTTGAGTAAGATAGAAGACAACTGGCAGCAGCCAAATAGTGTGTTCGTCGCGAGCGATCCGCACGGGATTGTTTTCATGAGCAGCCGAAGTGATTGGCTACTCAAAAGCTTACAACCACTGACTGAGAATGAAAGAAAACAAGTTTGGGCAAGCCGACAATACCTTGATGAGCCAATTGAAACTCTAGGATTGGTGGGCAATGTGGAGGAAACGCATTCTGAGCTAAAACAAGGTTACCCATATAACAAAGGGACCTTGGTGGTCTCTTCGTTGCCCCTACCAGAGCTCAAGCTGACCATCCGTGTACTATCTCCTAAGCAGTCTATCGTCTGGCTCACAATGGGTTACATTTTTGTACTTACTCTTGCATTCACCGTGTTGTTTTTAATTGGCCAGCTCATCTATCACCGTCAACAACGCCACTTACAACTTGAGAGAATTCAACAAGAGGCCAATCAAAAACTTGAATATCAAGTCATGGCTCGCACCGCAGAATTGCAAGCAGAAATCGCCCAGAGAATAGAAACCGAACAAACACTTCGCCTAACGCAAGACGAACTCGTTCAAGCTGCGAAACTAGCAGTATTAGGGCAAATGTCAGCCAGTATCAGTCATGAACTGAATAATCCACTTGCGGCCATTCGCAGCTTTGCTGAAAACGGCAAGCTGTTCCTCCAAAAAGAAAAATATGAGCGAGTGGAAGATAATCTAACTCGCATCTCAGCCCTCACTGATCGTATGGCAAACATCAGTCAGCAGCTTCGTTCTTTCGCTAAAAAAACCAGTGGAAACGAGCTGGCTCAATCTCGTTTGTTTCCAGTAATTGCCTCAGTCAAAGAACTGATGAAACCCGCACTTAAATCTGCACGTGTCACACTAGAAATGCAGGTACCAGAGCACGATGTTGAAGTTCAGATCAATATCATTCAACTTGAACAAGTGTTGGTTAATCTGCTGACCAATGCGATAGAGGCTCTCAAAGAGCAACAAGACAAACAAGTACAGTTATCCGTAGAGCAAGACGAACATGCCGGTTTGATTTGGATTCATGTAGATGACAATGGTCCAGGGCTTGGAGATTTCTCACTTTCGGACTTATGTGAGCCTTTCCTAACTACCAAACAAAATGGGTTAGGTTTAGGGCTCTCTATCTCGCAACAAATCTTAGCCAGTATGAACGGAAGATTATGTGCCCAAAATCGAGAACAAGGCGGAGCTCGATTTTCATTGTGTTTACCTATCGCTCCTAACAACACAGAACAATCAAAAGGATGAGATCATGTGTCAGGTGTTTTTTATTGATGATGAAGCCGATCTTAGACTGGCAATAGAACAAACGTTTGAATTGGCAGATATCGATGCCACATTCTTTCCAGACGCTGAATCTGCCTTACTCGCCATTAAGCAGGGAGCCGAGCCAGGTGTGGTGATTACCGATATTTGCTTACCCGGTATTTCAGGGATGGATTTACTGAATACCCTTGTACGAAAAGACACCCATCTTCCCGTGATTATGATTACTGGTCATGGCGATATCTCAATGGCAGTTAATGCGTTACACCAAGGAGCGTATGATTTTATCGAAAAGCCATTCCCACCTGAGCACCTAGTTGAAACCGTCAAGCGCGCCATTGAGAAGCGCCAATTAACGGTTGAAAACGAGAAGTTACGCCTGTCTCTCAAGGCAAGTAAAACGCTCGGACCTCGTGTTATCGGAGAAACGTCTAGCATTCAAATGTTACGCGAAACCATTGCTCACATCGCCGATACTGATGCAGATATCTTATTGTTTGGCGAGACTGGTACAGGTAAAGAGTTAATCGCCCGCTCTTTGCATGAGCAAAGCTCTCGACGGAACCAAAACTTTGTCGCAGTAAATTGTGGTGCAGTACCAGAGAATTTGATTGAGAGCGAACTCTACGGGCATGAAAAAGGCGCATTTACTGGCGCAGAAAGCCGCCGTATCGGTAAATTTGAATTTGCTCAAGGCGGTACACTTTTCTTGGATGAAATCGAGTCAATGCCAATCCAAGCCCAAATCCGTTTACTGAGAGTACTGCAAGAGCGTGTGATTGAGCGTGTCGGCTCGAATGAACTCTTGCCCTTAGATATTCGAGTAATTGCCGCAACCAAAGTCGATTTGAAACGCGCTGCTGAAGAGGGAACCTTTCGCCAAGATCTTTACTATCGACTGAATGTGGTTACCTTAGATCTCCCGCCACTGCGTGAACGGAAAGAAGACATCCCTGCCCTCTTCCATCATTTCCTATTGGTAGCGGCTTCACGTTACGGAAAAAGCTCTCCTAGCTTGTCATCCCACGACCTCGCCCAACTGATGAACCATGACTGGCCAGGCAATGTTCGCGAGCTAAGAAATGCAGCAGAGCGTTTCGTGCTATTGGGTAAATTAATTCAGTTAGGAGAATCGACTCCGGTTGCCAAGCCTTCTTCAAGTCTTGCAGAACAAGTTGCAGAGTTCGAGAGAGCAGCCATTGAAGGTGCATTACTAGAAAATAACGGCAGCATTAAACAGACAATGGCGCAATTGAATGTGCCTCGAAAAACTCTGTATGACAAAATGCAACGCTATCAAATAGATAAAGAGATCTATAAATAAAACGATTCCCAAGGATTGGTATTATATCCAACTTGAATCATAATTTTTAATAACTGATTCATCATGGTTGTTACGGATATGAACGAGAAAGTGAGAATACCGATCATTACAGATACCGTGATGGTAGACGGGCAATATCAAGAAGAGAGACGTTCAGGCGAGGAGCGGCGCAAGAATAAAAAGAAGTGGCGAAGCTACGAGCGGCGAGTCCAACCAGACCCTCGTAGGCCTAGCTACAAACCCATAGACGAAGAGGTGTGAATCATCACACCTCTTTTGTTTTTCTTCAAATATCTGGTGCCATTACTTAGTAATGATTTCTGGCCCCATCAAGGTCGTTGGTAACCAAGTCGACACCCATGGCACGTACGTTACAATAATGAGGAATAGGAACATCACCGCCACCCATGGCAGTGCGGCTTTTACTACATTCATCATCGACATTTTGGCGACACCTGCAGTAACAAACAAGTTAAGCCCAACAGGTGGTGTTATCATACCTATCTCCATATTCACCACCATCATAATACCTAAGTGAATTGGGTCGATCCCCAGTGCTATCGCAATCGGGAACACCAGTGGTGCAACAATGATCAATAAGCCTGATGGCTCCATAAACTGACCACCAATCAACAGCAATACGTTCACCACAATCAAGAAGGTGATTGGTCCTAGACCAGCTGACATCATCGACTCTGTGATCATTTGCGGGATGCGTTCTTCCGTGAGAACGTGCTTCAAAATTAACGCATTGGCAATAATGAAAAGCAGCATGATGGTGAGTTTACCCGCTTCATACAGCGTGTGTTTGGTGTCTTTATGAACGAAGGTTTGGAAGATTTTAACGAGCGCAGGTTTAGTGTTTTTCTTGTCTGCAAATGGCCCCATGTCTTTGTATACAAAGTTGGCAATAAAGAACGAGTACACAGCAGCAACTGCAGCGGCTTCTGTTGGGGTGAAAATACCGCCATAAATACCACCGAGAATGATCACCACCAGCAACAAGCCCCAGCTTGCATCCTTAGCTGCATCAAACGTCTCTTTCCAACCGACAAATGGTTGTTTTGGCAGGTTCTTAATACGGGCAGCAATATAGATCGCTATCATCAACATGACACCCGCTAGCAAACCGGGAATCACACCACCGAGGAACATACGTCCAACTGATACATCGGTCGCGGCAGCGTAAACCACCATAACGATAGACGGCGGAATCAAAATCCCTAGCGTACCTGCGTTACAAATTACGCCGGCCGCAAACTCTTTTGAGTAGCCGTTTTTGATCATACCTGCGATAACGATGCTACCTATGGCAACAACCGTTGCTGGAGATGAACCTGACAGCGCGGCAAACATCATACACGCGACAACCGAAGCCATCGCTAAACCACCACGGAACCAGCCTACAATCGCAATCGCGAAACGAATGATCCGTTTCGCTACACCACCTGTCGACATAAAGCTTGAAGCTAAAATGAAGAATGGAATTGCTAATAGAGTGTAGTGTCCAGCAAATGCATTAAACAACGTTTGAGCAACAGACGCCAAAGACGCATCCGAATGAATCAAAAGGAAAAGAATACTGGAAAGACCCAGAGAAACTGCGATTGGCACGCCGACGAGCATGAAACCAATCACCATCAAAAATAGAAATAAGATATCCATGGCTTATTGCTCCTTGCTCTTAGAATTGTCTGAGGCCTTTGGAGCCATAAGATCACCGGCATCACTCATCTCTTCTTGAAGCGCCTCTAGCTCTTCTTCCGCTTCATGCCCTGCAATCAGTCGGTCGAGCTTTCCGGTAGCAATTTGCCATGTTGCCTGAGCAAATCTCAGCGTTAGCAACGCCATACCAAGCGGCAAAGCGAAATAAGGAATAAAACGTGGCAGCTTTTCGTAACGCTCTCCCTCGTTTAACCAATCCGCCATAAACTGAAGCATTTCCGGCATTGGAATATCATCCGTTTCATACCACGCTCGGTCTGTGGCGAACGGATACCAGTAGTTCCAAGAGCCAATTAAAAGCAAAATAGAGAAGGCTAAACAGCATATTGCAGCGAATAACGCCAAGGCTTTTCGTTTGCCCTCTGGCACTATGTTGATGATCACATCAACACCAATATGAAAGTGTTTTTTCACACCGTAAGAAGCGCCGACCAACACCATCCATGCGAACATAAAGACGGTGAGCTCAAGCGCCCAAAGAATATTGTCGTTAAAGACATAACGAAAGATGACATTGGCAAAGGTTAACAAGGTCATGGCACCTAAGAAGAAAGCAATCAAAGTCTCTTCAATGGCATCGGTGAATCGTCCAGCCTTGGCAAAAAAAGTCTGTTCCATAATTACATCACGTCGTCTGTAGGGGAAAAGAGCCCCCTCTAATCGAGAGGGCTAAGCGTGCTAGGCGTTATTATTTTTGGTTAGAAGCCAAAGCGGCTTCAATTAGGTCAGAACCAATGTCTTTTTCAAACTTCTTCCATACTGGCTGAAGTGCAGTGACCCATTCTTGGCGCTGTTCTGGCGTTAACGTGCGAACCACACCACCAGCTTCGATGATGTTGTTTTTGTTCGCAAGGTTCACTTTGGTCGACTCAGCATTACGCTGCGCTGTCACCTCTTGGATGATTGTGTTTAGCTGCTCGCGCTGATCGTCTGGTAAGTTTTCCCAGAAGTCGTTTGACGTCACCACTAGGTAATCCAGAATCCCGTGGTTCGTTTCCGTAATGCCATCTTGAACTTCGAAGAACTTTTTGCCGTAGATGTTTGACCAAGTATTTTCTTGACCATCAATAACCTTAGTTTGCAGGCCACCGTACACTTCTTTGAATGACATTTTTTGCGGGTTTGCACCTAGCTGTTCAAACTGAGCAACGAGAACGTCAGAAGCTTGAACACGGAACTTAAGCCCTTCAGCATCGGCTGGAGAAATGAGCGGCTTGTTGGCTGACATTTGCTTCATGCCATTATGCCAAAACGCAATACCTTGTAGGCCACGTCGTTTCATTGAGTTTTTCAGCTTTTCACCGGCTTCAGAGTTTTGGAAGCGGTCAACAGCGTCGACATCGTCGAATAAGAAAGGCAGATCGAAAAGGCGGTACTTTTTGGTGAATTTCTCAAACTTAGAAAGAGAAGGTGCAGCGAGTTGAACATCACCATTTAGTAGTGCTTCCAACACCTTATCATCATCGTAAAGCGTTGAGTTCGGAAACACCTGCATACAGACTTTACCGTTCATTTCTTCGTTGACACGTTTTTCAAGCAACGAAGCCGCAATACCTTTTGGGTGTTTGTCCGCGTTCGTTACATGGCTGAACTTGATGACCGTTTCACCTGGGTCACAATTCGCGGCAGCGTTAAAGCTCGTTACAGCAAGCGCAGAGACAGATAGTAGAGTTAGAGGCTTAAACATTATTATTCTCCTTGTTGAATCACATCCCATCCCGTCCATGAATAACTAAGTGTTAGGCGATGGGTACGGATGTTCAACAAAGAGCAATTAATGGACCATGTTAAAATTCATATGCATTTCAATAAATTAACAAAGCCCATTAACACGAACACAGAGTATAACGAGTGAATTCCACCCAAGAAAAAGATTCAAATGGGTGGGAAATGACCCATTTATGAAGAACAGCTTATCTCCATTTTCTTCCCCCATTCTGGTGGCAATTTCGCGTAATCATCAAACTCGGGTTGCTCATCAAATGGGCGCTTTAACAGTTCGGCCAATCGGTGTAATCCACTAAAGTCCCCTTCTTCCGCTTTATCAATCGCCAACTGAGCCAAGTAGTTACGCAAGATGTATTTGGGATTGGCTTGACGCATCTGTTCGCAACGCTGTTCGGCTGAAATCAGATCCCCTAGTTCATCAACCTCTAGTTCACATCGAGCTAAGTACAGATCAAGCCAAGCTCGCGCAGCTTCTCGGTCGAGAAATAAATCGATTACGGCTTGAGAAGAATCAGTATCAAGATTTGAAAGCGTTCTAAAGAAGCGAGTGTAATCCGTGTTATTTTGGTGAAGGAGCTCAAACATTGCTTCAAATAAACGTCCATCTTCCGCGATCTTGGTTTTTAAACCCAACTTCTCACGCATTAGGCGGCTGAACTGCTGACTCAACCGGACTTCAAATTGACTCAACGACGCTTCTAAATCTTCTCGCTCAACGAGTGGCGATAGCGCATGCGCGAGTGCTGAGAGGTTCCAAAGCGCAATTCTTGGCTGTTGGTCAAATGCATAACGACCTTGGTAGTCGGAATGATTACAAATATATCCCGGATCATAATCATCAAGAAAACCAAACGGGCCGTAATCAAACGTTTGACCAAGGATCGACATGTTGTCGGTGTTCATTACCCCATGAGCAAACCCATACGCTTGCCAATAAGCAATCATGTCCGCTGTTTTCTGAACAATTTCACCAAACATTGCAGCGTATGGCTTCTCGGCCGACGCACAATCAGTAAAGTGCCACTCGATCACTTTGTCCGCCAGCAACTTCTGCTCTGCCAATTGATTGGTATAGAAAAAATGCTCGAAATGGCCAAAACGCACGTGGGTCTCCGCCATACGAATCAACATTGCGCCGAATTCTGTTTTCTCGCGATAAACCGGCGTGTCACCGACCATCATGCCAAGAGCACGAGTCGTCGGGATCCCAAGCCCCACCATGGCTTCACTACATAAATACTCACGAATGGTTGAGCGCAACACCGCCCTGCCGTCCCCCATTCGCGAGTAGGGGGTTAGCCCCGCGCCTTTAAGGTGAATATCAAACCAAGTGCCATCTTGATGCTCAATTTCCGCCAACAGCAATCCACGTCCATCGCCCAAGTCTGGGTTGTAAACGCCAAACTGATGTCCTGCGTATTTCATCGCCAAAGGACGAAACGGTTCGAATTCGCTTTGCCCAGAAAAAACCGCCAATAGCTCATCGCTTTGCTCTGCTGGTAAACCAAACTGCTGCGCAAACTCACCATTCCAAGCTACCCAACGAGTGTTATCCAAGGGTTGCGGCTCGACCAAAGTATAGAAAGCTGACGGTAATTGACTAAAGCGATGGGTGAAACTGACCCGTTGCCAAATGGACATGTGGGGTTCCTTAATAAAAAGAAGTACTGCTGTCAGTATACGTGTGAACGTCACTGTCATTCAGCCATGAAATGGTCATGGGTATTTTGCGTGAATAACGCGAAGGCGGTAGGAAGGTATTAACCCGCTGCATACCACCTCACAAACGGAAGTGGTATGTAAAAGCGATCAAATGATTAAGCGGAAAACTCTTCACCCGTTTTTGGTGGCTCTGATGGTGTATCAAAACGAGCGCGTTCAATGTCCACGACCGTTTTATAGCTCAACGATAACAAAGCCAACTGGTACGCACCGAAAATACCATAGGCAACACCCACAAGACTCAGCATGAAGAGGTTAGTAAAGTGACTAAAGATAAGCTGACTGAGCAATCCCGCGCCCAATGGAATTAAGCCCATCAAAATGAATACTTGTTTGTTGTATGGTCTGCTTTGGTTCCACGAACGACGCAAGCTGCGCGGCTGATGATCCATTGCGGTCGCTGGCAACACGAACGACCAGCGCGCCATCACCCAATAGCCCGGAATGCTTGCAACCGTTGTGATAAACGCCATGGCGACAAAATCAGGTTCACCACTTTCTGCAATATAGAGAAACGACAACACAAAGATTGGGATACCAATGACGAGCATCATCATCAACCCAAATAATATCCACCAGCCAATGAAACGGAATTCTCTGGCTGACAAGCGAAATACATCCAACGCTGAGTGCATGTAATCGCCAACCAAATAAATTCGGTGTACACGCACAGCCGCCATCGCGGCAACAAGTGGGTATAAAATGATTGTGACGAAATAAAATCCCGCGATCTTTCCTTCTTGAGCGTTCGCTTGATCTTGCCCCGTCATTTCAGGATACATAAACACAAAAATTGAGTGCACGATGATCAATGGAATACAAGCAATGACAATTGCGAGTAGGTTCCTTCTAACCATCACTGCTGCTTCTCGGCATATTGCCGAAACAGAAAAGTCCTCGGTTGACATACAACATCCTTAATTTATAAAAATCTGCCCATAGGGTAACCGCTGAATAGAAAAATCGCTTTAAAAATAATGAGAAACACATCTCATAAGATAATGAGAGATACTAGGAAGTAAAACAGGCACAAAAAATAAGCCACTCAATGTGAGTGGCTTATACCGTAATTCGATATCGTTTTAGACGCGGCGTCGCCAGCCCAATGCAACGAGTAACATCAGAGCCCAATAAGAAACACTACCGCTACCTTCAGAGTTCTTGAATGTCGTTGTTTTCAAGGAAGCGACAACCGTAACGGTCACTTCACCTATTGCGGTAGCACCGTTGCCATCTGAAACCGTGTATTGCAGCTTGATGTTATCAACCGCACTATCCGGAGCTTGAAAACGAATTTTACCATTCTCTACACTCGCACTTCCCACGCCCGTTAGGTTCTGTACGCTTTCTACAACCAGTTTATCGCCATTCACATCCGAATCATTGCCAGCAGCATCAATCACAATGCTTTCACCAACGGCAACGGTCGCCGTATCTGCTAACGTGACTGGCGCTGCGTTTTGCATGGTTAAATTGACGGTAGCACTGGAGGTTTCATTACTTGGATCAGTAACAGTTAGACGGAATGTCAGAACCTCACCCGCTTTTATACCTTGAGGCACTGTAAAGCTTGCCGTAGCACTGGTCGAATTTCCGATAGAAACTGAAGTACCAGCCAATTGCTCCCATCGGTAGTTCAACACATCGCCATCCGCATCTGTGCTGTTTGCCGCCGACAATGTTACTTTCTGTCCAGCAGTAATCTTTTGGCTATCCACATCGATGAGCGCTTTTGGTGCTTCATTACTACCAAGTACTTCGACCTGCACGCTCACAACCGAAGACGAATACACGCCGTCCGTAGACAGCAAACGATATTGGAAGCTGTCCAAACCAACGAAGTTAGCTTCAGGTTGGTATTGGTTGCCAGAAATGGTGCCGTGCTCAGGCTTCTGCACAATGTCCACATTGAACTGATATCCTATGGCCATGAAATCATTGTCCATCAGGTTCAGATCGATTGGCGTATTCTTATCGGTTTGCAGTGAATCAGCTTTCGCTTCAACAATGTTGTTCGCCTCCACATTCAAGAGTGCTGCGAACGGAACATAAGAGAATCCGGCTTGCTCTAAACCAAACGTACCTATCTCGTTGTAATTACCAGTCCACATTACAGGCAGGGATGATTTTTCAGTTTTTAGTAAGCGGCCAAAGTCAAAGTTCGATTCAAATTCACCGCCTTCTAATTCCACTACTAACAGGTGCTGACCCGCACTTAATTGGCTTGGTTGAGGGAATAAAATTCGGGATGGCTTTTGGAAGCTACCTTGCTGTAAAAGTTCAGCATTGTTCTGATCCAATATTAATCGGTAGCCCACGTTACCTGAGAATGGGAATCGCCATACTCGATAAGTCATGTCACTTTGAGCGCTATTGCTTTGCGCGTAAAGTTGAAGACCATCAAGCTTTGTCTCAGCATTCAAATCCAATGATACCGCCAGAGTGTTACTGCCACTTGCGTACACATAACCTTGGTGAAGAGAGTTCAACCATGCCGATTTATTTGGCTCGTTTATATGCTCAAGAGAAAAACTGCCGCCGTTGGTATTGCTGGCAATGTTGGAAATACGAACCCCAGTATCAAACCCGGCGATCGCTCTCAGACTTGGGGTCGATGTATCTGAAATGACATTGCCACCATTAGGATACAAATCGCCGGCATCACTGCTTCCATCATGTTCTAACTCATTCAGACCATCGGCCTGCATGATTTGAACCTGCATCGCGCCAACATCGTTAAAGCGATTCTGGACATTAACCGACGTCGCTAGTATGCCTTCTGCCGCCAATGCTCGGTCGTAACCGCTAAAGGTACGGTTTTCCAAATAAACGCGTGGGCCAAACTCTTTCAAGTACGGGTCGAGATACACCAGTTTGACATCGTCGTTGTTCACGGAAATAGGCATCGGGCTTTCATGAGTGATCGTTGGTACTACGAAACCAGCGGCGTGTTTGCTCCACGCACTCATGTTCACTGGCGTGTCTCCTGCGTATGAGTCTCCCGGTTTCTGTGCCCATGAACCACCGCCCATCACGCCCCAAGAACCGATCGAGGCATCACTGTTCCTTGCGTACAAATCCGGCAAGCCAAGCATTAAATGGCCAAGCTCATGTACGATCACGCCTAACGTCGCTTGATGATCAACTTGGTAGTCAGCAAACACACAATAATCGGCAATTTTTTTGCCATCTAATGTCACATCGTCGTGAGAGAATTTATGAGGCCAAATAGAAGGACGATCAAGGAATCCGGTTGAACGGTCGCCACCCGCAAAAATAAACATAACTGAGAGTTCTGACGGTTCTACGGTACCATTTTGATTGCTGTCGTAAGCCGAAAGATTAAAGTACGGATCCAGTTTTTGATACGCTTCGGTGAAGACCGCATTCAACTTGGCAGTACAAGTCTTGTCAGTTGAGCTAGAGTGGCAATTTGGGTGGCTTTGCGCCACGGTCACATTGATCACACCATCATTCGCGGTACCATAACTCTCAATCGCAGGGACAACTTTGAATTTCCCTTGAGAGTTTTTATCAAAATAATCGACAACGCTTTGGCCATCGGTATTAAACACACGTTGTTCGAAGTCATGCACCATCGCTTGATCATCAAAGGAGACTTGCACAACCAACAGTGGTTGCTGCTTCACCGATGAGCTACTCATCGCCTGATAACCTTGCGCCGAACGCAATAGATTTTGGCGCGCCATCGGTTCAATGGTTTTTAGAGAAGATAACTGCGGCTTAACTTGTAGATCCGGGCGAAACTTCGCCGATTCAGGCGCATCACTCGATTGAGTTTTAGCAACACCCGTCGAGCGTAACGTTGGGATGTCTGACTCGCGCTGAATCTGTGCAAAAAACCAAATGCCATCTTCATGAACCAAGGCATTACCTTGTTTATCTTCAAACCAGTGGAAATCGGCAGTGCCGCGTAAAATTGCCTCACTAGAGGTACCATCGCTCAACGCAATAGTATGCCAAACTGGTGATGGCGGAGTAGTTGCCATGCTCTTACCTGCAAGAAGCGCAGTTAGCATAGTCAAGGCGACTGTGTTGAATTTCAAAGTACGGCTCCATCTTTTCGATTCGTTTAATACCAAGCACAGCCAGTACACAGTAACCCATAAACATAGAATGAGGTTGAGTGGCTAACGACTAAGGCTGGTATCAATTCGCTCAGATAACACAATATTATTTAGCATCACGTTACAAAAGCGTCGGATGCCCAAATACTTTTGTAAGTGTGGCTTCCGAGGGTATAAATTGAGTGAATGAATAGTATCGAAACAAAAGGAAGAAGAAATAAACTTCTGCGACTTTGTAGATAAAATTGGGCAACGTCCCACATATTTTATAAATGTACGAGCACTGCTATTAATCAGTGCTCGTTATGGTCGGTGGGGTGCAGATAAACGCTACTTTAACCTGTAAGAACGGCGTCTTCTGGGTACTTGATTAAGGTAGGTTCAGGGCGGGCTAACATGTAGGCAAGCGTGAGTGGCCCGATACGACCAATGATCATCACCACGATCATAATGTACTTGCCAGGTTCAGAAAGCTCTGCCGTCAAACCAGCGGTAAGTCCTACCGTCGCAAATGCGGAAATGGTTTCAAACATGACCTTATCAAAGCTTGCCTTCTCTGTGAGCATCAATAAAAACATCGCGCTTGTCAGAATGGCGCCGCTCACAACGATAATGGCAAGTGACTTAGTCACGGTTTGCCAGTTTACGGTTCGTTTAAACATAACCACATGTTTCTTTTGGCGCAAAAAGGTCCACGTAGCCATGAACGCAACGGCAAATGTGGAAACCTTAATGCCGCCCCCCGTTGAGGTGGACCCAGCACCAATCAACATCAGAACAATCATGATCAATAAAGCTGGCTGGGTAAACTGCGCCAAGTCGACACTGTTGAACCCGGCCGTCCGAGCACTAGCGGATTGGAAGAATGCCGCCAACCATTGACCAGCCAAAGGTAACGATTCCATTGTATTTGGATTACTCCGCTCGAGTAACCAAAACATCACCGTCCCAACAAAGAGCAATATCGGTGTCGCGATAAGCATGATTTTGGTATGAAGATGCAAAAAGTGGAAACCTTTACGCCAGTTCAGCCAGATGTCTCCGACAACAGTAAAACCAAGCCCACCAAAAATGAATAACCCGGCCAGGGTAAAGATGACCAGCGGGTCATTCACAAAGCTCATCATACTGTCTGAAAACAGAGCAAACCCTGCGTTGTTAAACGCAGAAATCGCATGAAATAACGCGTAAAACATGCCAGTTTGCCAGCCCATTTCAGGAACCCAACGAACGGAAAGGAAAATAAACCCAATAGATTCTGCGACAAGCGCAAAAATCACAATCCGCTTCACCAGTCGGTTTAAATTGACCTGTCGGTCTTGCCCTAGCGCTTCTTTCGCTAACGCCTGCTGGCGTAAGCTTAAACGCACACCAAACATATAGAGTAAAACCGCCGACAACGTCATCTGCCCCAACCCACCGATTTGCATTAAAAACATCAGCAAGATTTTTCCGGCTAACGTAAAGTGCTGCCCGGTATCGACAACACCAAGCCCTGTCACACTTATGGCGGATGTTGCGGTAAACAAAGCGTCCGTTATCGAAAGGCCTGTAACAGAAAAAACTGGCAAGGTTAACAGCACGGCAGAAGGCAGCAACACACCGAGAAAACTCAGCAATATAATCCGCGGCTCGTTACCCTTTGCTTTTTCTCGTTTACCATCTGGCGCGTAAAAAACGCCTTTTTGATGAAACTGCGTCATAGTGATTTTAATTTATTTGCTAGCGCATCTTGCGGGCCAACCACAATAATGAGATCGCCAATTTCCAGCTTGGTATTAAGGTCTGGCGCCTTGGTAATTTCTGGGCCCCGTTTAAACCCGAGTACTTGCACACCGTCGACTTTGCACAGTGCGAGGTCACTTAATGTCTTACCCATCCAACGAGATCCAATCACAAACTCCGTCATGGCTAAGCCACTACCTAAAGGGTGGAACTCAAGAACCCGTTTATCGAGCATTTTACGCGCGACACGTATCCCCATGTCACGTTCAGGCATGATAATGTGGTCCGCACCAATCTTTTGCAGGACACGCGCTTGAAATCGATCGTTGGCTTTAACCCATACTGACTTCACTCCCGCTTCTTTGGCGATCAGTGTGGCGAGAATACTAGCGTTAACGTCCGCTCCGATAGCAATCATCACCATGTCGTAATCATCAAGCTTAAGCTCAGCAACCGTCTCTTCGTGAGTACAATTAGCCACAATTGCCTGACTAACAAAACTGGCAGCTTCTTTAACTCTGTCTTCGTTGATATCAACCGCTAAAACTTGAGCTCCTGAATCTTGTAGCTCTTTACACACTGCCAAACCAAATCGGCCAAGACCAATAACGGCGAATTGCTTATCACCTGTTTTCATTTATGCCTCATCTTATGCATTCACTAGCAAGCGAAAAAGTCTGCGCCCATTCCTAACCTTGTGCAAACCTGAGGACAGAGAATTGACAAAAGCTTTACGAAAGCTGACTCACTTTGAGTGTTAAGCGTATGACATAAATTAACTTTTTTCCTCATTACGGCATAAAAGCCAACACTGTCAACCCATGAGTGAATCTCCCTAAAACGCAAAAAGCCGCAACAATGCGGCTTTTGGATCGTAGAGACAAAACACGCTATTTTGATTCGCGCTTATCGTGCAGTTTACGCTTGTTCTTAGGTACGTAATTTAAAATAGAAATCGGCACTGGCTTTCTTGGTGCAAAGCCGTCAATTTCCACTCGCTCTAGCAAGTGCCCTAAACGGCTCTCGATCATACAAAGGTTTTTAAAGTCATCTTTTGAGACTAATGAGATCGCTTCACCTTGTGCGCCAGCACGACCAGTACGACCAATACGGTGTACATATTCATCTGCTGGATACGGTAAGTCGTAGTTAATAACAACGGGCAAGTTATCGATATCAATACCGCGCGCTGCAACACCAGTTGCGACTAGGTACTGGATTTCACCGGCTTTGAACTTTTCTATTAATTCTTGGCGAACACGCTGATTACGGCCGCTGTGAAACGCTTCAGCCACAATGCCGCGCTTTTCAAGTTGGCTAACAAGCTTGGCAGCACCGTGTTTGGTTTCAATAAATACCAGTACTTGTGACCAGTCGTTTTCTTTGAGCATGTGACTTAACAGCGACGACTTCATGTCCTTATCGACGGTGGTGATCCACTGCTTGATGTTCGACTTAGATGCACTGTGTTTTGCAATCGTGATCTCTTCAGGATCAATAATCGCGTTTTTCGCCAAATCACGAACAGGATTAGATAGCGTTGCCGAGAACAGCAGACTTTGAACATGTTCTGGCATGCAATCAACGATCTTATCGATCGCATCGATGAATCCCATGTCCAACATTTTGTCCGCTTCATCAAGCACTAGCATTTCCACTTCATCAAAGTGAATAGCGCGTTGACCGTACAGGTCAATCAAACGTCCCGGCGTACTTACCACAATATCGACACCCTCGATCAAGGCTTGTTTTTGTGGCGCATAATCCACACCACCAAACATCGCCATTGAGCGCAGCGGTAAGTTTTTACCATAAGCTTCAATGCTTTGATGAACCTGAAGCGCAAGTTCGCGTGTGGGCGTAAGAATAATAGCGCGAGCGCGTTTTTTACGTTGCGTTTCGCCTTGACTAAGCTTTTCTAAGATTGGTAGAACAAAACTGGCCGTTTTACCTGTCCCCGTTTGTGCTGCAGCAATTAAGTTGCTACCACGCAGTACGATTGGAATGGCTTTTTGTTGGATAGAGGTCGGTTTTTCATAACCTAGCGCTTTTACTGCATCAGTAATCGATGCGCTTAAACCAAGCTTAGAAAATGGCATAGAAACGTCTCAACAGAGGAAATGGGCGCGTAGTGTATCAGAATCCCAGTGAAGTAACAGAAGGATTCATGCGCGTAGAGCCCGATAATAGAGCGCTGCATGATTTACTCGCAACATCACATTTCTTGCGCGTGAATCTAGTTATGCTGCTAACGTGTACATTACTGGGAAACGTTATGGACGTATTACTGCTGGTTGGATTAATCGCACTCAATGGCGCGTTTGCTATGTCAGAGATCGCTCTAGTCGCAGCCAAAAGCGGAAGGCTAAAATTAATTGCAGAACACAACGCCTCTGCCGCTTTAGCGCTCGAACTTAAAAACAATCCGACTCAGTTTCTTTCCACGATCCAAATAGGCATTACCGTCATCGGGCTATTAAGTGGTATTTTTGGTGAAGCAACGCTTTCAGTGCCATTCGAAAATTGGTTAGTAACCCAAGGGCTAGAAAGAGAGATAGCCACGGTACTTTCAACGATGAGCGTCGTGCTCATGATCACCTACTTCGCGATTGTGGTGGGAGAACTCGTTCCCAAGCGCTTTGCACAAAACAACGCAGAAACCATCGCTATTATCGTAGCTTATCCGATCCACTGGCTCGCCAAGCTCACCACTCCTTTTGTCTTCTTATTGACGTTTTCAACCGATACTTTTCTCCGATTATTGCGCCAAAACGACAGCAACGGTGAGATTGTTACCGAGGAGGATATTTTTGCTATTGTTAGCGAAGGCTCTGAGTCCGGTGCGATTGAGCCACAAGAGCAATTGATGATTCGCAACTTACTCCACCTTAACGATCGTTTAGCATTATCGTTAATGACACCACGGTGCGATATCCATTACCTGGATGCCAACCAACCTATTGATGTCATCCTTACTGACCTTCGCCAAACCCAACACTCCGTATGGCCAGTCTGTAAAGGTAGCTTGGACAATATTATTGGCACCATTTCATCCAAAGTCCTGCTCGATGAATATGACGAATTGTCTATCAGTAAACTGGCTAAACAGCTCAAGCGTCCGCGTTTTGTACCCGAGTCCATGAAAGGGTTACCTCTCCTTAACTACATGCAACAAACCAGTGCGGAAATGGTCTTTATTGTCGATGAGTATGGTGATGTACAAGGCCTAGTAACCCTTTACGACTTGTTAAAGTCGATTGCTGGAGAACTGGGCATGGCGCCACAGCAAGTGTGGGCCAAGCAACAAAAGGATGGCAGTTGGTTGATGGACGCGTTGATCCCGCTCAATGAGCTCAAGAATAAACTCGAACTGAGCAGCATAGAAGGCGAAGAGCGAGAAGGCTTTCAAACATTAAATGGGCTTTTGACATGGCTTTATGGTCGAGTCCCAAATGTTGGGGAGCACATTCACTACCAAGGTTGGCGATTTGACATACTCCTCGTTAAAAAACATCGCATTATGCAAGTCAGAGCCACCAAAGACACCGATACACCAACCAACAATAGCGAAGTGGAATAAAGCACGGCCCTATCCCATCAAATTGGGCTGTAAACCTTTCTCTAGTTTTTTCCGTACTTTATAGGAAACATCATTAAGCGTGATTTTTCCTGTATTGTGACGATCGATACCCGCATTTTGTCGGTATGCAATCGAGCCTTGCTTGAACAAAACGAAAGAAGACGGTTTGCCAATCGCAGCAGGATAGAGAATTGCCATATACGCATCTTCCAGGCTATTGATTTTATGGCGATATGGCCAGTAATAGGCTTTTACATAGTCAAGTTGCTCGACCGCGCTCATCCTCGCAAGAGTTTTCGTACTCACTCCTAATGACTCAGCGGTAGAGGGCATAAATTGAATTAACCCTGTCGCCCCACTTCCTGAACCATTTTTGATGCTTGGACTGAAGGTTTCAGCGGTTTCAAATGCCATGCAGGCCATCAGATGATTAGGGTTGATCTCCAGCTCTTCACTAATACGAATGACTTTGCATTTGAACTCTGGAGAAACTTTGCCTCCCCACGCCACCGCGTTCTCGGGATCAACAACCGAAGAGACAGTTGGCGCGTCGTGTTCTTTGACAATTCGAGAAAGTAAAGGAAGTGTTTGGCGCAGTCGATTGTTCGAACTCACCAAGCGAATTGATTTGGCAAGAAACTTATCTTTTTTTTGGTGCAGTTTTTGGAACTTTACTAATTTATACAGTTGCTTATAAACCGTTTTCACAACGAAGCCGGATTTAGGGAACACTCCCAAAATGTAATCCATTTCCTATACGTTTAATATAAATATCAGCAACAATGAGTATGTATGTGATCATAGTCACTATAAATTTTCTCAAATTCGATACACCTCAAAACAAGTGGTCAAGATGTCTCCAGTAAGCTCGAAGTACAAATAAAAAGGTATTGTCGAGAATAAAAAAGGTCTTACCAATTTCTCGGTAAGACCTAGGTTTACGCATCCTCAGCTAAGAGAATTTATACTCTTACAGTTCCGCTTCTCGAACCAGCTCAGCAAGCGTCGACAAACGTTGTTCGCTTTGTTTTACGTAAGGGTTGTTTGTATCCCAAGCGTACCCAGCCAAAATCGCACTAATCATCTGCTTAATACGTGGATTCGGGTTTTGGTAGAAAATCACATCTTGCAATGTGCCGTTGTACCACCCCTCCACATAAGTACGGAATGTGTTCACCCCCACCATCAAGCGTTCCGAATACTCTTCTTGCCAGTCAACCACTTCACCATTTAATTGACGAGCTACGCAATCGGCCGCAAATTCCGCCGATTTCATGGCGATAGTGACACCCGATGAAAACACAGGATCAAGAAACTCCCCGGCATTACCAAGCAGTGCGTAGTTTTCTGTCGCTAAACGTTTGACGTTCGCTGAATAGCCACCCAACTCTCCTGTTGGATTTGGGTAATTCGCATTTCGCAACAAAGAAGCCAACCCCGGCTCTTCATTCGCCAACTGCTGCAAAGCTGCAAGCTTATCTTCTGGGTATTGCTCGAAAAACTCAGGCTCACCCACCACACCAAACGAACACGTACCATTCGAGAATGGAATTAGCCAGTACCACACATCGTGATTTTCAGGATGCACGGAAATCAGAATTTTATTACGATCGTACTCTGGCTCTTGTGGAGAGATACGATCTTCAATGTGAGTAAATATCGCTTTTCTTGGAGGAAGACAAGAAGGCTCTTCAAGATCCAACAAGCGTGGCAAAACACGGCCAAAACCACTCGCATCCAAAACAAAATCAGCTTCGATTTGATAGGTCTGTTTATTCGGCCCAACAACTTCTAAGCGCGATTTTTTGCCTTCAAACGCCAAGCTAACTAGCTCATGTTGATAACGAATATCGACGCCCTGCTCTGCGGCACTGTCGGCGAGCACTTTATCAAAACTGGCACGTTGCACCTGAAACGTCGTACCCGGCCCTGGGGTATATTTGTCCGTAAAATCGAACTGGGTGTAAACACCATTGCGACGAAATGCAGCGCCATCTTTATATTGGAAGCCAAACTGCTTTACCGCATTGGTCATTCCGGCTTGCTCGACAACTTCCATACATGCAGGAAGCAGGCTTTCTCCGATAGAGAAACGTGGAAAGGTGGCTTTTTCTATGACAACGACATCTATGCCACGCGATTTTAATAACGCAGAAACGGTGGAGCCAGATGGGCCCGCTCCTACGACGACAACTTGCTTGAGCTCTGTTTTCATTCTGAATTTAGTTTGCTTGTAATTTTAATAAGGTGTGACCAAGGCCAATGTTGTCGGTTCTTTCGACGACAGATAAACCTGCCGCTTCGACAATTTCTAAGAAATCATCACTGCGATAAAAACGACTATTGCCGTTGGCTAAACAGGTAAAGTAGAGAGAGGTTGCATTAAGACTATAGGAAGCACCCGCGTATTTTTGGGCATCCCAAAATAGCTCTAATACGTAAATAGTATCTCCCTTCGTTAACTGGGCTTTGACTTTTTTAAGGATATTTAGGATCTCAATTGGTGAAAAGCAATCCAAGAACTGGCTCATCCACCATACGTCAGCATGCTCAGGCAATGTTTGTGCTTTATCAAGCATGTTGGCAGGGTATGGACGTACACGCTCGGCGAACTGGTTTTCTGATACATTTGACATCGCCACTTCTAATTGCTGCGGCAAATCGACAATGGTAACTTCAACATCAGGATCATGCTTACAACACTGAATAGCCCATTTCCCGGTATTTCCGCCAATATCTACGAGGTGCTTTGGCTTGCTTGCAAACACTTCTTTAAGCAGTAATGGAAACGAGCGATCCGAATAGAAGTGATCGAACTTAAACCAACTCTGCTTAGCTTGGTCTGGCAGCGTCGACAGACCTTGATAAATCGTCTCCCAATTGCCCAACTCTTTCAAACCTGAAGGCTTACCTTCTTGAATCGCTTCCGTCAGATGCATCATCGCGGCATAACAGACATCAGCCGTAAAATCCATGTTTGCGTTCGTCATACCATCGTGAAGAAGGTAAAAACCAAGGTTCGCAAGCGAATAGTTAGGTCTTTCCCATAAAACAATATGTGCGCTAATCGCCATATCCAACAATACTTTGACACCATATTCTGACACGCCCGTTTTCTTGGCAATGTCCGTGGCACTCATGCCTTGTGAACCGGCGCTGTCTAGCGCGGCTAAAATACCTAAATCTCGGAGCGTTCTGGCGGTCTGGAACACGATTGGTGCAAAAGATAACTTCTGAGCTTCTGTTTTTGCTTCAAAAGCATTAAAAGGGTCATTATTTTGATTTAACACGGAAAAACCTAACTGCAATTAATATTTTTATTGTTTAGACTGAGAGCCTAACAATGCAATAGCTCGTTGAATATCAACATTCAAGTTGTTTATCCAACGATTGTAATTGCGATGGATTTTGCCATCACTGGCTTTTAGATTTACTGAGTTGAGATAAATAATTGAGTAATATTTGTTGTTATATGGAATTTTTACTTCTGCAAAGTGTTTACGAACGTGAATTTTTGCAATAAGAACGCCTGGGCTTACTTCTTCAATCGTCCAACCTCGGTTGGTTGCCGATTGCACAATGGCCATTTTTACTTGTTTATTTTGAAGATCATAAGCAACTGGAGTATCCTCCACATTCATTACAGGTTGTACTCGTCCACAACCGACAAGAAGCAAAGTTAATAATAACGAGACATACAGCTTAAAACGCGACATGATAATTTCCTTTTTTATTATGACTTTGGGTAAAGCCCAATTTGTATCGAGCTGTAAAATAAACAATTTAACCCAATATGCCAAACTCGAAGATCAACATTTCGTTCAATATTGATGCGTGGACAGCGAATTCATTCGGTTTATCCGAATCCAATGAATGGAAACAATGGGCAACAGAGATAACATGGCCAGAAGATGGCAAAATCAATGTTGCAGATATTCCTGCGATGATGCGCAGAAGAATGAGTCCACTTAGCAAACTGGCAGTGCAAACGGCAATCGAATTGCTTAATCAACATCAGGTTGATTACCTCGTATTTTCGAGTCGTCATGGCGAATTGCATCGCAGTGTTGCGTTAGTTAAAGATATTATTAACGGTGAAGAAGCGTCTCCGATGGCTTTTTCTCAGTCAGTGCATAATACCGCCGCAGGGCTTGCCACTATTGCAACCAAACAGCCCATCCCCCTAACTTCGATCGCTGCGGCAGAAAACACATTCCAAAGTGCAATATTAGAAGCATGGCTGTTTTTGTCCGACAATCCTGACAAAAAAGTCCTGCTTGTTGATTTTGATGAGCCTATGCCTGACTCTTATTTAGAATATGAAAACCAACAATACCAAGGGTTTGGACTCGGTTTGATACTTTCTCATGGAGATGGCTTCACGGTGCAAAGCGGCATCAGTGCAAAATGCTCAAACCATCCGTTGCCACAAGGCTTAGCGTTTTTGCAACACTACTTGTCAGATGAAAATCAGTGGACTATTCACGCTCCGCAACAAATTTGGGAATGGCAAAAGCAATGAGTCGCTTAAATCAGTATTGGCGTGTGCTAGCAACCGGCTTTTGTTTTTCAGTATTTGGGTTAGGTGGTTTAGCACTAAGCTTCATTGTTATTCCGACCATTCGTATTTTCGTTTCGGATCAAACCGAACGTGAATATAAAGTTCAAGGTGCCATTCGATATTCATTCAACACCTTTTGTAAATTGATGAAGTTAAGTGGAGCAATCGATTACGAAATTATTGGTGCCGATATTCTTCAACAAGATCGTAATTGTTTAATTGTTGCCAACCATCCTAGTTTAATCGATTACGTTCTCATTGCTTCACAATTAAATCGCTGCGACTGTTTAGTAAAATCGGCAATATGGTCGAATCCTTTTATGAAGCACATCGTAAAAGCAGCCGGATATATTCCCAATGAAGCGCCGGATGATTTATTAGCACTTTGTGATGAACGATTTAACAAAGGCAACGTGTTGCTTATATTTCCTGAAGGGACAAGAACAACACCTGGTGTAGAACCAAAATTACAACGCGGCGCAGCACAAATTGCGGTAAGAACAGAGCGAGATTTAAGGGTTGTCCATATTACAGTAACGCCAAGTTTCCTCACAAAAGAGAAAAAATGGTATCAAGTACCGGCAACAAAGCCTTTTTTCAGGGTTGAAGTTAAGGATAAAGTTGAGATTGACCCTTTTATAAAGCAAACTACGTCGCCGACAATAGCGGCGCGACGCTTACAACAGCACCTAGCTGAAAACATTTTTCCAGAAAACTTTTATTAATAAGCAGGTCCCAGTGGAACAGTTACACAACGACATTAAGCAACTTATTATTAATGCTTTAAACCTTGAAGATTTAACCGTAGATGATATTGAAACGGATGCACCACTTTTTGGTGATGGACTTGGCTTAGATTCTATCGATGCACTTGAGCTTGGACTCGCAATTAAAAAACAATACAACATCGTTATTGATGCCGACGACTCAAACACGCGCGAACACTTTGCTTCTGTAGCAAACCTAGCGAAATACGTTTCTTCTCAAACTAATGAATAAGTTGTAGGTATATTCATGACTGATGTAAATAAAGATCAAGTATTTGAACAAGTTAAAGATGCGCTTGTTGAGCTGTTCGAAATTGACGCAGCCGACATTCAGTCAGATGCGCACTTATACCAAGATCTCGACCTTGATAGCATTGACGCCGTTGATTTGGTCGTACACCTACAGAATGTCACTGGCAAAAAAATCAAGCCAGCAGAGTTTAGTGCTGTAAGAACCGTTGACGATGTGGTTAACGCCGTCACTGAGTTATTGAAGGAAAGTTAATGCGCCAATTGCTGACTGGTCTGTCTGCAATTGTACTGTTTGCCTACCCCTTCGCCGTCTATTTCGGTATAGATAAATTTGGCTTGAACTTGGTCGGGGGCTTGTTAATTGCTGCGTTAGTTTTGCGTGTTTTCGTCGCAAATAAGACCCCACTAAAAGAGTTTAAATTCTTGGCGCTCGCTACGGGCGCTGTTGGCATTGTTCTAATTACACTTGGCATGGTGTTTAAACAACACGGGTGGCTTCAGTTTTACCCTGTGGTTGTCAATGTATGTATGCTGTGTGTCTTTGGACTGAGCTTAAAACAGCCGCAATCAATCATTGAAAGGCTTGCTCGCTTGCAAGAGCCTGACCTTCCGGCTAGTGGCGTGGCTTACACACGCAAAGTCACGATGGTTTGGTGCGTTTTTTTTACGCTCAACGCTGCCGTTGCACTCTATACCTGTTTCCTACCAGTAAAAATATGGACGCTTTATAACGGCCTCATCAGCTACTTACTTGCTGGTGGCTTGTTCGCTGGAGAATGGATCGTGCGTCAATTTGTTCGAAAGGAACACTAATCGTATGAATACAACGTATTCGAGCTTTACCTCCCTAGCGACCTTGTTCGTCGCAGAAAGGTCTGAGCAATCCCCTGTCTCTTACGATCGCGACACAGTTATCACTTGGGGTGATTTCCAGCAGCACGTCGCAACACTTGCTCAGAAGTTAGAAACCCAGCCAATGCAAAACATTGCGTTGTGTTTTGGCAACAGCTACCTGTTTGCCGTTGGCTTTTTTGCTTGTTGCCACGCAGGAAAATCCATTGTATTGCCTGGTAATTACCAACCAGAAGCACTCAAAGAACTCAGTGAGCACTACGATTTATTGCTGCACGATGCCGATGTCTCTGTTCCAGAACAGGTGAGTTCACTCCTAGTAAAAGCTCAATCATTGGTAGACATCACCTTGATTCACGAGCAACAGGTAGACCAACCTTATGTTTGGCGTGAATTGAATCTGGCACAAATACCAGTGACGCTATTCACTTCTGGTTCAAGCGGCAAACCAAAAGCCATTGAAAAAACGCTGAAACAGCTCGATATCGAAGTGTCTATTCTAGACAACCTATGGGGCGACACGATTGCCAACACACGCGTTGAAAGCACCGTTTCTCATCAACACATTTACGGCTTGCTGTTCCGCGTATTGTGGCCTTTGTGCTCTGCACGTCCATTTTCAGCACACAACCTTGAGTTCCCAGAGCAAATTGTCCATCACGCCGACGCTGACATCACGCTAGTAAGCAGCCCTGCGTTACTAAAACGACTCAGTGAAGAGCATAATCCGGTTGCAATTCGGTGCGTATTCTCTTCTGGAGGCCCCTTGCCAAACCAAACCGCGCAACACAGCCAGCTGTTGTTTGGGTCACTTCCTATTGAAGTCTTTGGCAGCACAGAAACCGGCGGCATCGCTTACCGTCAGCAGCACGTAGCCAGCACTCCTTGGACGTTATTCCCTGGTGTTGAAGCCGAGCTTAACCATGAAAATTGTTTAAAGCTCCGCTCGCCACACATTGATGAAAACACTTGGTACCAAACTGCGGATGAATGCTATTTCCATGATAGTATTTCTTTTGAATTGCTTGGACGCACTGACCGAATCGTCAAAGTCGAAGAAAAGCGTATTTCCCTTGTCGAAGTGGAAAAGCGTTTAGAGCAATTGCCGTGGGTTCAAGAAAGCGTGGTGATCCCAATGGAAGAATCGGGTCGCCTCACGTTAGTCTCGATCATCGTACTTAACGATAAAGGCAGCGATGTGCTTAATGAACTTGGTAAAGGCAAATTTTGGCTTGAGCTTCGCAAGGCACTGCGCAATTGGCTAGAACCGATCGCTATCCCGAGAAAATTCCGAGTGGTCGACGAAATTCCATTGAACAGCCAAGGCAAACGCCAAGTTGCTGAAATTGAAAAACTACTCCAATAAAGCTAGTAACATGGATAAAAGAAAACCAACCATTCAGAATATTGAAGTGAGTGACCACACCGCAGAGCTGTCGCTGCGTGTGGATGCTGACATCTTAGATTTCCAAGGTCATTTCAGTCACTTTCCTCTTTTACCCGGCGTCACTCAAATTGACTGGGCGTTGTTCTACGCCGTTCAATATTTGAACACCCCCAAGGTATTTAAAGGAATGGAAGTCATCAAATTTCAAGAGCCGATTCTGCCAAACGCCGACGTTTGTCTCTCACTCTCTTGGGACAATGAGCACGAGAAATTGACCTTTAAGTACACATCGAAAAACGGTGAAACCTTGGTGACTCACTCTTCAGGCAAAATGAAACTGGGTGAGTCACGTGAGTGATTACCGTCCCTGCTTTTTAATTCCTTGCTACAACCACGGCAGCACAATTGCAGACGTGGTTGCGTCGTTATCCTCTTTCGCTTTGCCAGTGCTGGTCGTGGACGACGGCAGCAATGAAGACACCAAACAAGCGCTTTCAGCTTTGAGTGAGCAAGGACTGATAAAACTGATTAGTTTGAGCGAAAACCAAGGTAAAGGTGGCGCGGTAATGGCTGGCCTACATCAAGCTCACCAGCTTGGTTTTACGCACACCATTCAAATCGACGCAGACGGTCAACACGACCTAGAAGCACTACCCAAATTGCTCAGCGCCAGCGAAACAAAACCAGATAACCTGATTTCGGGCCAACCGATATACGACGAGAGCGTACCTAAAGCCCGTCTGTATGGTCGCTACGCTACGCACATTTGGGTGTGGATAGAAACCTTGTCACTGTCTATCAAAGACAGCATGTGCGGCTTCCGCGCCTACCCAGTGGCGAAAACGGTCGCCGTGTTGAACAAGTACAACATCGGCAAACGCATGGATTTTGATATCGAAATTCTGGTGCGAATGTACTGGGAAGGCGTCGATATTGATTTTGTTCCAACGCGCGTGATCTACCCTGAAGGTGGCATTTCCCACTTCGACGCATTGTGGGATAACGTCAAGATAAGCTGGATGCACACTCGCCTATTTTTTGGCATGTTGCCGCGCATCCCTTCGCTACTCGCCAGAAAGCGCCGTCACACAGATGACAGCAATGCCCACTGGTCTAAACGAAAAGAACAAGGCACAATTTTAGGCATCAAAACCTTACTCGCGGTATACCGCTTGTTCGGCAGAAAAGCGTTCGACCTGATTTTGAAGTTAGTCATGCGCTACTACCACTTCACGGGTAAATCTGCCCGCGAAGCGTCTGAGATTTACCTGAACAACTTACAGCACTACGCAGCGCAGCAGAACATCGCACTGCCAAAACAGTTGGACAGCTATCATCATCTGCTTTCTTTTGGGCGTACCATGCTCGACAAACTGGCAGCATGGCAAGGTGACTTTAACGTCGATAACCTAACCATTCACGGCCAGCATCATTTCGAAGAGATGGCGCAGAAAAAACAAGGCGTGCTCATTTTAGGCTCGCACCTTGGCAATATCGAACTCTGCCGCGCGCTTGGTCGTCGACACTCTCATGTCAAAATCAATGCCTTGGTATTTACCCAACACGCTGAACAATTTAATGCGGTAATGAAGGCGGTAAACCCAAATTCGGAACTGAATCTGATTCAAGTCAGCTCAATGGGACCAGACACCGCGATTCTGCTTCAACAAAAAATCGAGCAAGGCGAATGGGTAGTGATCGTTGGCGATCGCACTTCCACCAGCAAAGAAAATCGTGTCGTTTGGGCAGATTTTCTTGGTAAACCTGCACCATTCCCGCAAGGCCCATTCATGCTGGCCTCGGTATTAAAAGCGCCGGTTTACCTACTCTTCGGCCTACGCGACGACGAAGCAAACACTCCGCATTTTAATGTGTACTTTGAACACTTTAGTGACCAAATCACGCTACCGCGCAAGGAGCGTCAGCAGGCACTAGAACACGTTGTTCAACAGTACGCACAAAGATTAGAACACCACACACTGCAAGCGCCGTTACAGTGGTACAACTTTTTTAACTTCTGGACTTTAAGTAATCAGCCACATGACAAACAACAATAATCACAACATCACTTTTGGTGCCCAATCTTTAACCATCGAAGATGTCGTTGCCATTGCTCAAGGTGCAAAGGCAAACATGAACACCTCGCCAGAATTTACCGCGAAAATCGATCGTGGCGTGGCGTTTCTGGAACGATTACTGAAAGAAGAAGGCGTTATTTACGGCGTGACCACGGGTTACGGCGATTCATGCACTGTGGCGATTCCACCCGCGCTTGTAGATGAACTTCCGTTGCACCTTACACGCTTCCATGGCTGTGGCTTAGGTCAAATCCTTTCTCATGAACAAGCTCGCGCGGTGTTGGCAACACGTTTATGTTCATTGTCGCAAGGCGTATCTGGCGTGTCTCACGATCTGTTGAACCAAATCGTTACGCTTATCAATCACGACATTGCGCCGCGTATTCCACAGGAAGGCTCGGTGGGCGCAAGTGGCGATTTGACGCCTCTGTCGTACCTAGCGGCGACCTTAATTGGCGAGCGTGAAGTGCTTTACAAAGGCGATGTGCGACCAACACAAGAAGTGTTTGCAGAGCTGGGCATTGAGCCAATTCGCCTAAAACCAAAAGAAGGTTTGGCGTTAATGAACGGTACATCCGTGATGACTGCCCTCGCCTGTCTTGCCTACAAACGTGCAGAATACCTAGCGCAGCTTTGCACCAAGATTACCGCGATGGTCTCTGTAGGTATGCAAGGTAATGACTTCCACTTTGATGAAGCGTTGTTTGCGGTAAAACCTCACCCTGGTCAACAGCAAGTTGCGGCTTGGCTGCGTGATGATCTCAATGCTGAGCGTCCGCCACGCAATAGCGACCGACTGCAAGATCGTTACTCGCTGCGTTGTGCGCCACACGTGATTGGCATGGTGCAAGACTCACTGCCTTGGCTACGTCAATTGATTGAGAATGAACTAAATAGTGCCAACGACAATCCAATTATCGATGGCGACAACGAGCGCGTTCTGCACGGCGGTCACTTCTACGGTGGTCATATCGCAATGGCGATGGATACGTTGAAAGTGAACATTGCCAACTTAGCTGATTTGCTGGACCGTCAGATGGCGCAACTGATGGATTACAAGTTCAATAACGGCTTGCCGTTTAACTTAACCGGTGCAGAAGGTGAGCGTAAACCGATCAACCACGGCTTTAAAGCGGTTCAGATTGGTATCTCAGCTTGGACGGCAGAAGCGTTGAAAAACACCATGCCAGCGAGCGTTTTTTCTCGCTCAACCGAATGTCACAACCAAGACAAAGTGAGCATGGGCACCATTGCGGCTCGTGATTGCCTACGCGTACTTGAGTTAACAGAGCAAGTTGCTGCGGCTTCACTCCTAGCAAGCGTTCAAGCGGTTGAGATTCGTCGCCGTCATAACGAATTGGACGAACACCACATGAGTCAGAGTTTGCGAGTAATTCGTGACGCCGTGCTGAGCGAGTTTGAGTTTGTGATTGAAGATCGCCCATTGGAACAAGATTTGCGTCATTTCATTGAACGCATTCAGCAACGTCATTGGCCACTCTACGCGGAGGTATAATGCAAGAGCAGGTTCTCTACCCATTAGAAGCGGAGGTGACTATGGTCACCTCATTCCAAGATGCTGACCCGATGGGCGTGATATATCACGGCAATTTCTTTCGATATTTTGAAGAAGCACGTCGTGTGCTGATGGAGAAGCTCCAATACAGCTATCGCGATATGCAAGACTCTGGGTACATGTGGCCGATCATCGACACGCGCGTTAAATACGTGAAGGCGATTCCGTTTAATCACACCATTCGCATTACCGCGCAACTCACTGAGTGGGAAAACCGCTTACGTGTAGATTACGTGATTTACGACGCCGAAACGAATCAACGTATGTGCAAAGCGCATACAACGCAAGTCGCCGTATCCATTGAAAAGCAAGAGATGTGCTTTGTTTCTCCAGCAGTCTTTTTAGATAAAGTAGAGCAATGGCATCACCATGGGAGCCTGAACTAATGCAAAAGTGGTTACTCTCTTTTTTGCTGATATTGTCTGTTTCAGCAATGGCCACACCGGCAACAAATGTAACGGATTTGGCATCGCTTCAACAGCAGTTGTCTCAGCATGAAATCGTGCGCGGAGATTTTACGCAGCAGCGTCATCTGGAAATGTTTAGTCAACCTTTAACCTCTAAAGGTCAGTTCACACTGAGCAAAACACATGGCTTGTTGTGGCAACAAACAGAACCTTTCGCAGTCAATTTGGTATTGACGGAAAACAAACTTCGTCAGACGTTTGCCGACCAAGATCCGAAAACGATCTCTGCACAAGAAAACCCAATGGCGTTCTACTTTAGCCATGTGTTTTTATCCGTGTTCCACGGGGATACTTCTGCACTGCAAGAACAATTCACACTCGATTTTTCAGTTGAGAACAATCAGTGGCAGCTCGTTTTAGTGCCAAAACAGTCGCCATTAAATGCGGTGTTTAAAGCCATCACCCTTTCCGGTAAAACGCATATTGATCGCCTAACCCTAAAAGAGCTACGTGGCGATAAGACCGAAATCACGTTTACGAACCAGACCTCTCTACCTCAGGAACTCACGGATGCCGAAGACGCTCAATTCCGTTTCTAAACTCAGTCTTGGCACTCATACCTTTGCTCTGGTTTGGCTCAATCTCGTTGTTTTAGCGGGTGCGTTGCTACTCAAACAATGGGTTTGGAGTGCAGAGTCTCCGATTGAGACCAACATTTTAAAACTGCTGCCTAAGAACCAACAAAACCCGGTGGCTGAGCAAGCCTTTGAGTCGGTCTCGGCAAGTATGAGCGACAAAGTCATTTTCGTGATCACAGCGCCGGACAAAAATGCCCTTTTTGCAGCAGCTGCTGAATTTGATAAGGGGTTACGCCAAAGTAATCATTTTCGCGATGTGGTGGGAAAAATCTCACCTCAAGAGCAGCAAGCTTGGGCGAGTTACTACTTTAAGCACCGCTTCCAATTACTGACGCCTGAACAACGAGAGCGTTTAAGCCAAAATCCAGAACAGCAAGTGCAGCATGTGATTCAGTCGCTGTACAACCCGTTCTCTGGAGTGACCGGGCAAGAGTTACAAAATGACCCTTTCTTGCTATTTCGTGATTATTTAAGCCAAGTTACCCAGCAATCGTCCTCTTTCCGATTGGATAACGGCTATCTGTCCGTCGAAAAAGACGGTGCTCAATACTTGCTTATTACTGCTGAGCTAAAAGACTCGCCTTATAGCCTAACTGGGCAGCTTGCCGTCCCTGATATTCAAGCGCTAGAACAAAGCGTCGCGCAGAAATATGGCGCTGAAGTCGCACATACTGGCGTTCTATTTTACGCCGACTTTGGTACGCAAAGTGCAAAATCGGAGATCAGTACCATCGGTGTGTTCTCTCTGCTCGGTATCATTGCATTGTTCGTGTTGGTCTTTCGTAGTGTGATGCCACTGTCTCTCGCACTGCTTTCCATCACCATTGGTTTGCTCGTTGCTTTGTCCGTTACGACGTGGATTTTTGGAAAAGTCCATTTGTTCAGCTTAGTGTTTGGTGCAAGTTTAATCGGTGTGTCTATCGACTACGCATTCCACTACCTAACGGAACGTCTTGCGGCGGGAAATGAATGGGATAGCGAGCAAGGGTTAAAGCATATTTTCATAGCTATCACACTTGGCTTAATCACCAGTTTGATCGGCTATTTGGGCATGTTGGTGGCACCGTTTCCAGGTTTGCAGCAGCTTGCGCTGTTTTCATCCATTGGTCTGATTGCCGCTTACATCACCGTGGTGGCTTGGTATCCGATACTGGCTCGTAACCCATCGCGCTCCATTTCGAATTTACCGGGACAATCACTGTTGGCGAAATGGTTAACGCTTTGGAATCAACCTCGAATTAAAGTCGGATTGCCGACGTTATGTGTGGTTGTGAGTGGCTTTTTCTTGCTGCAATTGAACTACGATGACGACATTCGTCTGCTGCAAACGATGCCGAACGATCTCAAGCAGCAAGAAACCTTGATTACGACGCTTAGTGGCATGCAATCTTCGCAGCAAATGTTGGTCGTTACCGCCGACGATGACGAAAACCTAATGAAAAAGCTGGAGTCTTTGACGCCAACTTTAGAAGCGTGGAAAGCGGACAGCACCATCGAAAGCTACCAGAGCCTGAGCCGCTACTTAAGCTCAGTGGAACGTCAGCAACAAGACTATCAATTGATTCGCGATCTTTACGCGACACAATCCAGCCCACTTGCATCCGGACTGGGCTTAAATAAAAAGCCCAAAATGGACGCCGACTTTATCCCTGTCACGGTTGAGCAGTACTTGCAAAACCCGGTATCAGCACCTGTACGTTTTCTTCATTTGGGTAAGATCAAAGGAAAATCGGCAACGGTTGTGGTGTTAAACCAATTGCAAGACTCCGCCGTTGTTAAGGCATTTTCCAAATCACAGTCTGATGTTGTCTACCTAAACAAAGCTGAAGAAATATCCACCCTATTTGGTGAATACCGAATCAAAATCATGGAGCTATTGGTAGCCGCCAGTGCTGTGATCTTTCTGGTGTTAATCAAGCGGTACGGTCTGCAACACAGTTGGCGAGTTTTACTGCCATCATTGATTGCTTGCGCCTGCGGTCTGGCAACTGCTGTCGCGATGGGAACAACGTTAAACCTGTTCAACTTGCTTGGCTTGGTGCTCATTCTTGGGATCGGAATCGATTACACTCTGTTCTTTGCCGAGAAAGCCCGCAGCGTGAGCACACTATTGGCGATCACCCTTTCGGCAATAACCACTGTGCTGTCATTTGGGTTGCTGTCACTAAGCCAAACTCACGCGATTCACAGTTTCGGCATTACGGTGTTAAGTGGTATTTTTGTCGCTTGGCTGCTCTCTCCGATTGCGATTAAAACAGAGGAAACGACGTCATGATTTTTAACCATGCTTTTCGCTGCGCGACGTTAATCGCACTGAGTCTGTTTTTAAGTGCATGTAGCTTGGTACCTCACCAATCGACGCCTCAGGTCGATATTGCCGAGCACACCCAAGTTAGCTTGCCCACTCCCGCCAGCTTGGGTTATCAGTTGACTGCCAGTCAGTTGATTACGGCTTCTTGGGCAATAGATGGCAAACCCACATCTGAGCAACTTCCGGTACAACTGCAAGTGACCAACAACGAAGTGGTGCTGGCAGGCTTCTCATCCTGGGGGACGAGAGTACTCTCACTGTCTTACGATGGAGAACAAATTCAAACCGAAGTGCTCAACGGTTTACAAGGTTCGCTACCGCAGCCAGAACAGGTATTATTTAACCTGATGATCACGCTCTGGCCGAGTTCCGCTTGGGAAGGCTCGTTAAATGAGGTAAGGTGGCGAATTATTGATAAAAATAATTCTCGCGCCATCTTTGATAGCGACGGTGAAAAGATCATTGAGATTCAATACAGCTCTTCGAACAAGTTAGAGGGTGAGATTGATTTTCATCACCTCAAACATCAGTTTTCAGTTTCTATTCAAACACTGCAACATCAGATTAATTAAGAACAATTTAGAATAACAATATGCCTATTCGCTCTTCTCAACCTTTGTATATTCAGGCCTGTGGCTTTCACTCTGCCATGGGACAAGATGACGCGCTCATCCACCAGTGTTTATCGGGAGCGAAGACATCCAACATGGTGGTTGACCAAGATATTTTAAATTCAGGCCGCCAAACCGTAATCGGTCGAATTGCACAGACGTTACCGCAATTACCGACCGCACTCAGCCAGTTTGATACGAGAAACAACCGCCTCGCACTTTCGGCTTTGCAGCAAATCGAAAGCGACGTGCGTGAAGCCATTGCTAAATATGGTCGTGACCGTATCGCAGTCGTGATCGGCACCAGCACGTCTGGCATTTCAGATGGCGAAATCGCATTTGGCGAAAAGCTGGCAAATGGTGAGTTTCCTGCCGACTACCATTACACCAAACAAGAACTTGGCAACTGCAGCGATTTTATTGCCGCCTACTTTGATTTGAGCGGCCCACATTACTCAGTTTCAACCGCCTGTTCTTCTAGTGGTCGTGTCTTTTTAACCGCGCAACGCCTGATTCGCTCTGGCATTGTTGATGCGGTCATTGTAGGTGGTGTGGATACCATTTGTCGCCTAACGCTAAACGGCTTTAACGGTTTAGAAGCTCTATCCGATACCCTTTGTAAGCCGTTTGACCAACATCGCAACGGCATCAATATCGGCGAAGCCGCAGCATTAATGTTGCTAAGCAAAACACCTGCGCCCGTTGCTCTTCTCGGAGCTGGCGACAGCTCAGACGCACACCATATTTCCGCACCACATCCAGAAGGGTTAGGCGCAGAAGAAGCGATGAAAAAAGCGTTGGCCAATGCAGGACTTACAGCGCAAGACATTGGTTACATCAACGCGCATGGCACAGCAACGCCGTTAAACGATGCGATGGAAAGCAAAGCCATTCATCGCTGCTTTGGTGACTCCGTCCCTGTGAGCTCTACAAAGCCACTTACCGGACACACATTAGGCGCAGCAAGTGCAACGGAAGCCGCGATCGCTTGGCATATTCTCAAGTACAACCTTGATTTGCCAATACAACACTGCGAAACCAAAGCAGACGATATCCATATATCGTTAGTTGAGACGTCAACCAAACTGGGTAACAAAGCGATTCTCAGCAACTCTTTTGCTTTTGGTGGCAATAATATTAGTCTTATTTTTGGTTACGCTCATGACTAAACTTCCTCCCATCGAACAACTTTTGCCACACGACAAACCAATGATTTTGGTCGATCGTGCCTTGGATGTTCAACAAGATACGATTCACTGCCAGGTTGATATCGCAGAACACAACCCGTTCTTCGACTTGGCCTCTCAAACTGTGCCAGCTCACGTTGGCATTGAGTTTATGGCGCAATCTGTCGCGGCGTGGTCTGGTTACCACGCATTAATGAAAGAACAAGCGCCACCGATTGGCTTTTTACTTGGTAGCCGTCGATACACGTCTGAATGCGATACGTTTTATCGCGGACAGGTGCTCGATGTGTATGCTGAAAAAGTTATGGAAGATAACGGTATGGCGGTTTTTTCAGCCCGTATTGAGCTACAAGGAACTGTTGTAGCGACTTGCCAATTGAACGTTTACGTTCCATCAGAAGAAAAATTACAAGAAATGAAAATCAGGAGTCAACAATGACCCGACAAGTCCTCGTTACAGGTGCCAGCAAAGGCATTGGTAAAGCCATTGCCGTTCAATTAGCCAAAGATGGTTTCCAAATCATTGTCCATTACATGGGCGATCAACAAGGCGCGCAAGACACCCTAAACACCATCGAGCAACATGGGGGTAGCGGTCGTCTTATCCAATTCGACATCAGTGACCGCGCAGATTGCCGAGAGAAACTAGAGGCCGATATCGCCGCACACGGCGCTTACTATGGCGTCGTGAACAACGCTGGCATCACAAAAGATACCGCTTTCCCTGCGATGACCGAAGAAGAATGGGATGGCGTGATCCATACCAACCTAGATAGCTTCTACAACGTTCTTCACCCTTGTGTTATGCCTATGGTGCAAAAGCGCAAAGGCGGTCGAATTGTTACCCTTGCATCAGTATCTGGCCTGATGGGTAACCGTGGTCAAACCAACTACAGCGCAGCAAAAGCGGGCGTAATTGGTGCGACAAAATCACTCGCACTTGAACTGGCAAAACGCAAAATCACCGTTAACTGCGTTGCACCAGGGCTTATCGACACAGGCATGGTAGACGAACACGTAAAAGAACACGCGATGCCGCAAATTCCTTTACGCCGCATGGGAGAACCAGAAGAAGTCGCTGGTTTAGTCAGTTACCTTATGTCCGACATCGCAGGCTATGTAACTCGCCAAGTCATTTCGGTAAACGGAGGCCTAGTATGAGCCGTCGAGTTGTTGTAACCGGAATGTCGGGTGTGACTGCGTTTGGTAACGATTGGCAATCTGTCGAGCCAAAACTGCGTGACTGCCAGAACGCGACGCAATACATGCCTTCTTACGAACAGTATGATGGTTTGAACACTAAGCTCGCGGCACCCATTTTAGATTTTGAACTCCCAAAGCACTACAAGCGCAAACAAGTACGCGGCATGGGGCGTGTTTCCAAATTAGCGACCGTCGCAACAGAAAACGCACTAAGCCAAGCAGGTTTGATTGGTAACGACGTACTCACCAATGGCCAAACGGGTATCGCATACGGCTCATCAACAGGCAGTACTGACGCAATCGGCGCATTTGGTGTCATGCTGAATGAGAAAACCACTAAAGCGATCACCGCAACGACTTACGTGCAGATGATGCCACATACCACGGCGGTGAACGTTGGTCTATTTTTCGGTTTGAAAGGCCGAGTGATCCCAACCAGTAGTGCATGTACCTCCGGCAGCCAAGCAATCGGCTACGCCTACGAAGCGATCAAACACGGCTACCAAACGGTCATGGTTGCTGGTGGCGCTGAAGAATTGTGTCCAACGGAATCCGCTGTCTTCGATACCCTTTTTGCCACCAGTCTGAAGAATGAAGACCCGAAAAGCACACCAAGACCTTATGACTCCGATCGCGATGGTTTGGTGATTGGTGAAGGTGCGGGAACGCTGGTTCTGGAAGAGTACGAACACGCCGTCGCTCGTGGCGCGAAAATCTATGCAGAAATCATCGGTTTTGCCAGCAACTGTGATGCCGCACACGTCACTCAACCACAGATGGAAACCATGCAAATCTGTATGGAAATGGCTTTGCAAAACGCGGGCATTCCTGCGGAGAAGATCGATTATGTATCTGCTCACGGCACTGCCACCGACCGCGGTGATATTGCAGAAAGCAACGCAACAGCGAATGCTCTAGGCAAAGTGCCAATCAGTTCACTCAAGAGCTACTTTGGCCACACACTAGGCGCCTGTGGCGCGATTGAAGCGTGGCTAGGTTTAGAAATGATGCACACGGGTTGGTTCAACCCAACGCTCAACCTAGAAAACCTCGACGAGCAATGTGGCGATTTAGACTACATTACCGGACAAGGCCAAGAGCTGGACGTGAAATATTTGATGAGTAATAACTTCGCCTTTGGCGGCATCAACACCTCCATCATCTTTAAAAAGATGTAATGCCCTTAGTAAATGCAAAAGCGCTGGTTAACCAGCGCTTTTTTGTTGGTGGCTATCCAGATTGCTAGAAATTGCAATGGCTAGAATGCCATTCAAAAGTTGTAGATAGAGTGGTAATTACAGCCAAAAAACCTAAAAACGACAAAGCCCCGACAACTCAAAGAGTTATCGGGGCTTTTGAATAAATGGCACGCCCTATTGGATTCGAACCAATGACCACATCCTTAGAAGGGACGTGCTCTTTTAACCCCCTAAATAAGAGTTACCACATATTACTACTAATGCTTAAATTTTGTCTAGTTTTATTCAAATTGTCATATATTGTAGCTCTTACTTTTACTGCCTCCAACTTGCGTAACCCCCAGCTAACAATTACCATTAAATCATAACACATGGAAGTGTAGGTCAACTATGAACGAGTTTGCTCCAATAGGCAGGTATCATTTCATCGTAAAGCAAAAGGTAGGGACAGTGCCTGCGACCGCATTCCCAGTGCTATATCTCGAATCTAATGATGGTTTTACAGTTATGTGGTCACTGGTTCACTACTTCCTTGCTCACACATCAAGAAGTGATACTTGGATGCGTGATACAGCTCGTGCAGTTGGGCTATTTTATGATTATTGTACTGCTTGCAACATCACCAGTGTTAATCAACGTACACAACTCCGTAAATTCATGTTTAGCCTCGAAAACGGCACAATAGATACTAATGAGAAAGATCCTACAGGCTTGTACTGGTCACCAACAGGCTTAACTAAAGCAAAAAGATTAATAGGATCTCTTTCAAAATTCATTTACTGGGTGAATCAGGAAGAATCACTGTCTAATGGTTCCACAACATTCGTAGCACCTACAAAAAATAGTGAAAAATTGACCTTATCTTTATTGAAAACGGCTAAAAAGGTTATTAGCAATAGTTTTATGGAACACGCCAAAGACCCAACGTTAATAGCAGAGAAACTCCTATTGGCTCGTGAGACTTTTGGCTATGAATTTGAAGATGATCCAAAGGCTTATATAAATGCACAACGTGAAGTTAAGAGCTTTCCTCATGAATTGATAGCTCCACTTTTCGAATATGGATTCGTAAAAAACCCTCTAGCAACAAAACCGTTTGAACGTGAAGATATCACAGCAAAAATGATCACTTTATTGCTACTATTTGGCGGACTTAGAAAAAGTGAGCCATTTCACCTTTGGTATAACGATGTCACCCCACTACTAGAGTTCAAGTGTCAAGTAACGCTGTATCACCCTAGCGTGGCAAAAACAAACTTAATCGGTGAAAAAGATAAGACTAGAAAACACTATCTCAAAGAGCGGGGACTACTCCCTCGGCATGACAAGGCAAACCCAAAGTCACTTAAGGCTGGCTGGAAAAAACTTGCCGTAGATAAAACCTCTTATCATGCCGACGTACACTGGCTACATAGTTCAGCAGAAGCTATTTTCTCATCTCTTTATCCGCATTATCTAGCCTATAGAAGTAAACTCATGGAGACATATGAAGAGCTTCATGGGCATGACCACCCATTCTTGTTTGTATCTATAGGTGAAGACAGAAATACTGGAGAGAGTTACGTCGGTGCTCCTTATTCAATCAGTCAATTTATGAAAAGCTATAATAAAGCGTTAGATAGGCTTGAACTGCATCTTGGGTTCAAAATCCACCGAGGTAGAGAAGCTGCTACAAACCCGCATAGTCATCGACATTGCTATGTGGAAGCACTCAAAGAAATGGGAGTAAACCCCAAGATTATACAGAAATGTCTGCACCAACGGACTATTAAGGCACAGGAAGCATACCAAGGGATCTCATATCAGAAAATCCAAGAAACATTATCCAAATATTCTCCTAGCCTTCCAAAAGACCTTTCCCTACAAGACACGAGTTACCTACACATATGATGACATCCGATAACCCTCATAACCTTAAAGGTATCCAATTCAGCGCCTCTGTTACTGATAAAGAACTCGCCAAAATCAGTGAGATGTTTACCTCTCCACAAAGCTTTGTCAGCTTAGCATCGCAAAGAGCATACCAGTCTGGAATGGATACATTAGAACAACTGATAGATAATGGTGACATCACAATCAATAGCTTGTTTTTCTACCAAAAATTTGGGACAGAAAAGCGTTTCAATGCACCTGAGTTAGCAAAAAGACAGGCATCTAACTTATACAAAGAGCTATCAGTACTTGCAGACAAACTGCTCCTTAACGCCAAAGTAAAAACCGAAGATGGTCGAAGATCTGCTGAAAAACGATTTGAACAATGCGTTGAGATTTTTCAATATGCTACAAAGGTTAGAACTCTCTCTGATATAACTCTCGATAAATTTAAGGAATTTATTCGCCCCCTTAGAACAGAGAAAGATAGATGGCACCACGATACAACGCCACATCATCATAAAGCACTAAGAGGGTTTGCTCTCTGCCTTGATCATCATTTCAACAGTGCCGATTTCGTAAAGTGTACTGAAGTCCAACGAAGTGATACCAGAAACAAAACCAAGGATCTGTTCGCACAGCCAGAAAAGCACATGAAAAAGTGGGTTAGCTCTTGGTTCGAATTCTTAGATGCAAAAAAAGCATTTTCAACGAAAGCATTCAAAGATGCGGCTGCGAAATTCCGCGATTTCCTTGAAGAAACATATGCATCAAACAGCTCTCCATTTCCTAACGAGCCAAGTCTATACTTTTCTAAATATCGCGGAGAAGAGTTCTACGAATGGTTAAATGAACAACAAGAGAGTAATGGACTCAGCAATAAAGTATTGATTAAAACACTCACAGCCATCAATACTTACAGCAATTGGTTTATAGCCAAATATATGTCTGATGTAGATGAGAATGGTGAACTAACAACCCTTGCCTACCCTCTCATGCCGAACCACAGAATTGATCAAATCATACAACAACATGGAGGAGAAGATAATGGTGAAATATATCCAAGCGAATCACCCAAACCCTGTCCCCCGCTTTGGATGGTTCTATGTCTTAAAGAAATATTGACTGAGAATGATTATGCCTGGGCAAAGTCTTTAACCTCCCAGTATAACGAAAGCATTCTTGATGAAAATGGCCGCCCTGTCTGGATACCTGTAATCACGTATTTATACCTTGTTATGCTTGAAATACCCATCCGTAAAATTCAAGTCTTACGCCTTGACTCAGGTGAAGGAGACATCTGGAGATACGATGCTCAAGCAGACATGTGGGTAAAAAACGATCATCAATTAGCAAACTACTGGAAAAATACTGGTGCAAAAGTCCACAATAGAGGCGTTTTTAGACGGAAATTCTTCAATGGCGTTTTAAATCCGCAATTTGTTTTATATATCAACTCAAATAAAATTTCTGATAAAAAAGTTGGCTTTAACGAGTTTTCGGGTTACGAAATACCTTGGAAAAACCCAAATGTAATCAAATATCTAGATGAATTAAGGGTGTGGCAGGAAAAGTACAATCCAGCAGTAGCTCCAGTGAAGTTCAAAGATATTCCGACATCCATTTTTGAAGGTGAACCTACAAAACAAGTTATTGATTCGATTCCTGATCGCTTCTATTTGTTTCGTTCAGCTAAAGAAGTCAAGAACGGAAATCGTCAGATGCCACCATCAAATCGTATGTTGCATGAGTTCTGGGTCAGATTAATGGATGAACTAGAGAAGCGACTACATGATGAAGGTATAGATTGCCAACTAATTCTAACTCGTAACAAGAATACAGGAGCACCCCAACAAGCGCTTTACAATCCTCATGGGTTGCGGCTTGCGGGATTAACTTCCCTTGCTCAGCAAGGAGTCCCTATCGAAGTTTTGAGTAAAATTGTGGCAGGACACAAAAGTATCCTGATGACAATTCACTATTTGAAATATCATCCAAGTCATATTAGCGAATTACTTAGTGAAGCTAGTCGAGATTTAGAGCTTAAATATCAAAAGAGCTTTCAGAGCTGGCTCAAAGAAGCGGCATGGGATCAAGTTGCCAAATACGCAGCTTATAACTCCGAAGATGCAATTGAGGGGGTTATGTCTGATGTTTCTCGTTGTACCTCCTCCTTGTGGAACACAACCTCTTTAGGATTGTGCCCATACAATGGAACCAGGTGTCACGACGGTGGTATTTGTGTTCGCAAGAATGGTAAGGGTAGAAACATTTACTTACCCGTTGAGGAAAAAAACTGCGTGATATGCAGACACTTCATTACAGGGCTTCCTTGGTTAACTGAACTTTGGGTGCATGGTAATGCGCTTCTACTCAAATCCGAAAAAACCTCAAAAGAGTTAAGCGAGAGTTTAGAAGATATCAAAACACTAAAAGTCAAACGCAAAGATCTTCAAAAGAATGGCGGAGAAGTACCACCACAACTTGTAACAAAGATTAAAAAAGCTGAAACCCTTCACGAAAAGAAATCAGTCGAACTAGACAAAGTTTTTCAAGAGTTGCATGCGACTCACAACCTAATTGAGAAGATAAAACATCTACCTAAACATCCTATTATTGATGAACAAAATGACCATCAGGGCAACCTTCCTGCATTATTAATACGTAGTGATTCAGAATTCGAGTTTGACTACAAAGAATCACCAAATAACTTCCAAAACTTGGATTTTGTTATTCAAGCTAGTCGTTTCTACCAGTATGAAAGAAATGAAGATTTTGAACGGGAACGTGATCAGTTTATCGACACAATTTTGCTGAGAAATGAACTAGAACCATTGATGTTAATGAATTTAACACCCGAGGAAAAAAGGCAGGCTGCTGACGCATTTGCAAAATTTCTGGTGACAAAAGTTGATGCCGAGACACTTCAACTTCTAAAAGATGGTCGCGTTTACCTGAATGAACTAGGGCTTGAGCAAGAATTACTTAAGTCTGTACCAATTAATATTCTACAAAAACCTACTACATAAGTAGTGGAACATTAGAGTTAAGCATATGAAAGAAGTAGATATTTTTTCAAAACCTGATGTCCAAAAGCTCTACGATGAACTTTACGAAGATGCAACAAAAGCTAACGTTAAAGCAACTTTGAGTGCCATAAACAAAGCTTGTGAAAAAATGGTAGATGTTAACGCTACCCCATCCGTCCCAGCAATAGTAAAAGCACTCGCCAGTCAAGGAATACTTGTTTCGGAGCGTACTATTTACAACAGAAGGGAGGGTAAGAATCCATATCCCATTCTAATTGATTGTTGGATTAAGGTAGCGCAGAGTAAACAACTTGGCATTTCAGCATTGGTTGAGGCAACCACACAAAACAACTCTGATACGGTTGTTTCCTCTTATCAACCAAACTCCTTGATTACTGAAGAAGACTTGATGAAGATTACCGATCCTGTGCTACGGTATAAAATATCGGTTCTCTACGGTCAGATGACTTCGCTAACAAAGCAAAATCTAGCATTACGCGGACTCCGCGATTTGCCCGCAGTGTATCCCGACTATCATTCGAAGCCATCAACGACTAATAGTAACGTCAATCCAAGCCTGCCAACAGCTCAACTAGATAGTTTGGATGTAGAGATTCTAAGAAACTTCTTAAATGGTCAGAATAAACAACTATACTTCGATGATGAAGGAGTTCTATACGCTGCCAGACCAATAAAAACACATACGCCTATATCTGATCCTGGTTTCAAAGAAGTAATAGAGAAAATTCTACCTCAGAAATTACTCCTGTAATTCCTATCTTATTGAAGCGATAGTATTGGAAAGTAATGTAATAGCTGAAAGTGGCAATAACAATAGTCTGAGTGAGTCCATGTGGGATAAGAATGTAGAAAACTGAATCAGCGCATACTTGGCTTGTAGTAGCTCATACTCGAACATACATACTCGCTGGTAACTCACTACTAGATTGTACAGTCGGCCTGCTTGTATCGTAACTCGCAAATGGACATGTTTTGCCGCAATTGCTAATTTAGCAAAGTATTGATTATTTAAAGTACTACAAAACTCGCTTAAGTCGGTGTCCAGTCTTACAAAAGCAGATCAAACCGAGTTCGCTATATAACTCAAGTAATCGCTGACACTCGACTATCCCCTTATCGGATAAGTTGTCCCAAGCTCACTAGAAGGTGATGAACTTAACTGATATTGAGGCACGCCAAGAGCTATCAATTTATCTTGGGTATACAATATGCCATCACCATAATTCCAGTTCTCCCAAACAGCATCAGGGTAGGCTTCCAAGATGCATCTAAAGTACGGAACATCAATATCATTGACTGAATGGCCTATCACAATTATTTTTGAAACATCTCCGTAGCCTTCTAGTTGAGCACGATGACTTTCTAGTATCTCAGCTACTGGCTTGTGAAACTTATCTGTAACTGAAGCAACTGTTCTTTGGGACTCATCAAACCAAGGCTCGTCTTCATTCCAAGGCATCGATGTAGATTGGTTGCCATTCCCGATTCCATGACCAAAAATGACGTTCGATCTGGCTTTACCATGAATATGCAGTACATCTTCGTCAGGAACTGAATATATGTCTTGGAGAGTAGATGTATAGTTGAAGTTAATGAACTTAGATCCATTGGGAAATTCAAATAATTGCGTGGCTTTGGTTACGTCTATTGCTCTTATCCAAGTTTTGAACGTATCTGTTACTGCATCCACCAATTCATCTACTTTTATAGTCATCTCATCTTCATAGCCATACAGTAAGCTGCTTGAAGAGTCCGCCAGCTCATCTAAGCTTGGCTGTAATACGGCTTGCTCGCTGAAATCATCCTCATTGAAAACACCTAAGTTTTCTTCAAAGTTAGACCACTCTTGATCGTCGTAAAACTCAGGGAAAAAGACAAAATGCTCGTTTAGATCATCATGGTGGTTTTGATGGAAATGCCAATAACTTGTAGGTAATCCATTCTGAATATCAAAACCATTACCGATTATGACTAAAGTTGTCACGCCAATACTCCCGTACAAATAATATCTCAAAGTTACAAGTTACATAGTCTAACAAGCAATAATCGCATAATCTTATGATTAGTCTACAAAATTCCAGAGTAATGAATACGTTCATTCGCCCCAATTTTGCCTTTCACTTTAGGAGACAGTTTATCCCTGAACTTACACGAATCCTCATTCTCCTCACCTTTGTAACCAGAACAAGCTACATAGACACCATACCTGCCTAGTCTTGTAATTTTGGGTGATTTGCAACGAGGGCATAGCTGGAACTTAGCCTTACAAGTTAAACACTCACCATACCTCGATTTCTTAACCGCTAGACCATCAGCACAGCATTCGCATTCAACAGCTTCCGTCAGACAGCCTAGCCCTGTAGAGCACACGTAAGTACCACGCTCACCTTTCTTTGGCTTGAGGTATCCTGTTTTACAGTTGGGGCATTTCCTTGCAGCCAATTTTTCAGGAGTGAAGTGTTCTGATACTATATTGATGTCATATTCAGGACTAAGTAACTCAAGGACAAATTCTGAAGGCTCTTTCGGGTCAGCAACCAAATAGCAACGCTTCTTTGAACGAGTGATTGCTACATAAAACAAACGTCGTTCTTCAGCATGCGGATACATATCAACTGTTGGCATCAACGCACTTACAACCTCGTTCTCTTTTCTTTCAGTCGGGAAGCCGAAGTATCCTTGGTTTAAATCTAAAATAAAGCAGTAATCCGCCTCTAAACCTTTCGAACCATGCAACGTCCAAAACTTCATATTCTTGAACCCACGTTTCTTCGTGAAGCGCTGAGCTGCTGCTGTTTGACTCTTACGGTAACGGGTCAGGATACCAATTGAAGCATCAGCATCATCTGCATAGATTTCCTTTATCGCTTTCTCAACAGCATTCAAAGTAGCTTCATTAGGATCTTTTTCATTGGCATCATGATTATCAATCAGAAAGACTTCTGATGAATCAACTTGAGTATGCGTGACGATCTGCTTCTGGTATTGCTCTGGATTCTTCATTACAAAGCCGCCAGCAGTGTCAGCAATACTATTGTTGTATCGAAAGGTCTTTTGCAATTTGGTCAGGGCATGATTACCAACGTTATTTTGGAATCGTGTCGTGTATTCGAGCTTACCACCAACAAACGCATAGATAGCCTGCCAGTCATCCCCCACCACAGTGAGACTTGTTCCTGACGCTTTCAACAGCTCCATCAAGAAATTCCACCTAGAAACTGAGATATCTTGAAATTCATCAACAAGAATGTACTTCCACTCAGGCTTAAACATGCCCTCTTTCAAGTACTGAGTTGCCAAAAGGATCATGTCATCGAAATCAAGGTGGTTTCGGCTACGCAACTCACCAACATAGGCTTGTCTTAATCCCTCAATCAATTCCATATGACTGCGTGCATTTTGAATATCTGCTACTTCCAAACGACGCTGGATTTCATAACCCTCAATCGCCTCTGAACGAACGGCTGATAGCGTTTCGGAAAGCTCATTAACAGCATTTTTGATGAAGTCTTGCTTTCTTACAGCCTCAAGAATCTCTTCCTTCGATATTGGCTTAGGCACTACATTTAATGCCCTCAACTTAGCTTCTAATACGGCTTCAAGATTGCCCTCACACCAGTCATAGTGATACGTATCAACCAGATCAGTCTCCATCTTTTCGTGAAGAGCTTTTTTGTCTTTGATTCCCTGATTGTATTTAGCTTTATTGATATCAGCTCTTGTGTTTTCCTCTCTATCGATACCAAAGTGCTCAATGTAAATCTGATCGCTTATTGCTCCCTCAACAGGTTTCACATAGAAATCTGGACGGTATGGAAAACCAATATTGATACCAAGACGATTGCTATAATCAGGCTCATACACATATTCAATGCCATTCTTGAATAGCCAGTTGCCAATCAATACCTCTTGATAGCCTTTTACCTCAACACCATTCAACGTGATGTACTTCTTACCTTTCAAAGCTTCTTGGTGGGCTTCTTCAGACTCAGATAGGAATGGGTTGTATGCGTAATATACCGTCTCAATGAAAGTGTTAAGATTTTCCTCACTCTCTTCGATGAAAGTAACAAGCCAATTATTGATAAATTCAAGCAATGCTGGCTTTTTTACCAACCAACTCATGTTCAATTTACGGAACTCTTCCACAGATTGCTTCTGAGCTGCGGCGATAACTTGGAAGCCACGGCTATGAAACGTGGAGATCTGCTTGTCGAGGTCATAATGGTGGATATTCGCAGCTTTCAGTCGTTCTTTGGAGCGAATACGAAGTTCTTCGGCAGCGGCATTACCATATGCCAACACCATTACTTCTTCAGGCTTAGCCAATTGTCTTTCAAGAATATCCGTTGTTTTTGCGACTATAACAGATGTTTTGCCTGTTCCTGCGGCAGCAAGAACCATATTGAAGTCATCGTGCTGAACTACTGATAATCGTTGTTCTTCAGTAAGTGGATTGCTCTCAATGCTATCGTAGAAGTTTTTACGGGCATTGAGCACTCTACTAACATGCAACTCTCTCAGATAGTTTGCAGAGCTTGAGATTGGGCTTAACTCAGATAGCTTCTTAATCTTTTGTAGCGGTTCGCCTGATAGGTATATTTCCCAAGCATCAGGTGTCTTGTTAAATAACCGAACCATTGGTTCAATGATCGCTTGAACGTCAGGGATAGTCGACTCACGCAGATATTGACCTACTGCGGCTTTTGAAAATCGAGTGTATGTGTCTGTTATTTTGGATTCGATTGCTACTTGAATTGTTCGATTAATTGCGTGGAATTGTGGAATGATCTTTCTATGACTCAGACCACTAATAACAACCACCCCGTTATCAGTAGTGACTTGAAGATTGTGACCAAAAATTGAACGTTTTATGGTACAGAAACCAAGGATGTCAGAGTACTTGATTGTTCTCGAGGATAACTTATCCACCACCCTTAGGGAGTGCTTCCCGAACACCACTCCTTTGTACTTACCAAGTAAGTTGACTCTTGATTTTATGATCTTCTGAGGCATTCAATATTCTTGTAACGTGACATAGAAACTATGATGCCATAGAAGATATAATCAATGAACAAAAATTCTTACACATCCATGTTAATATAAGAGCAGGCACGTTATACGGTGAGGCTGGCAGAAAAAGCTTGGTCATTAGCTAAAATATCCCAACATAGAATCCTCATTATTTCCTCTGAAAAAGGCTTCGACACATTTTGGGGCAAAGATGAATTTTCCGTGATCGGCGCAGACACCCTTCTGGACATTTCCGTGTTACGATATCTGGTGAATGTCGGACTCTCAGATAAATTTTGCTAGGGTAAAAAGAAAGACCTGACCCCGAGTATTGTTAGCCTTTATGTCATAGATATCATTAGCAATAATATTAAGGTCAAACGTTACTGCTTGACCTTAGTAAAATTATATCAACTTTTGACCATTTGAAGACCATCTATATCTAACATACTGATCAAACTCAGGTTCATCTGCATGTTCTAAAACTATAATCTGTGGCTTAAATCCAATTTTTGGATCTTTTTCAAGTTCATTTAAGAACCGTTCAAAAACCTTGAATATATTTATTACTTGTTTAATATTCTCATCAACTTCTTCTTCACCCAATAACTCTTGCTTATTATTAGAAGAAAATCTTCTTGTTACTTTTGGAAAATATACCTGACTAGGTTGGTCTAGAAATAATATTGCTGGTATTACAGAATTTGAGCTTGAGGTTAATTTTAAAATTGACAAGAAAACCGCTAGATGACAAGCTAACCAGTTCGCACCACTACCCATTTCTGATAGTAGTATTTCTTGATTTTTAAAGTAATAAGCGAACGTGAAATCTTCTGTTTTGAATTTCATTTCACCATTTCGTAAATCATCTTCAAAATCTAAGTCTTTTTTAAGCTCATTCATTGTCTCATTGATAAGTGCATTAGCCTCGGAAAATTTATGTTCAAGACCATAGCCTCGAATCAGTCTGATACAAGTTTCTAATTCCTCTTTCATAGCTGGAAGATCGTGGTTAGATTTTTCTAACTTTTGCCCTTCAATAAAGAACTCTAAGGTGTTCTCTATCCTCCCACGAATATTATTTAGAGAGTCCCTTATATCTAGATTATTTTTAACTTTGAATAATTTTCTTAATTGTCTTATTTCATTATCTATATTAGCTACGACCTGTTTTTGCTTGTCTCGCTTTAAAAGTAATGAGTTAAGAGATTTAGAACTGTCCTGTTTGTAACTACCAATTCGGGACAGTTCATCAAGAAGTAGCGCTCTAGAGCGCTTAACCTCTTCCACTTTAGAAACAACACTAGTTACTGGTGTGCTACATAACGGGCAACTAACACTGTTTTTAGGTACTGACTCATCTTGCGATACTTCAGCAAGGCGTGCCATCGAGTTGGAGTAATCTATTGACTCCTCCTCGTTTGCCTTAATAAGACTTATCAATTGATTACATTCATATAAAGACGTTAGCTCTTTATCTTTTGCTTTCTCTAAGGCATTTAGCTGTTTATTGAAATCAACATTTTGCTCTGCATTCAATGGTACAGAAGGCAGGTTTCTCGCTAAATTTTTAAGCTTTTCCAGTGATGCATCTTCATCCAGAAATTTAAGATTTAACACTCTATAATACTGCCTAATTGGTATAAGTAATTTTTCTCTTTTTTCTTGAATACCTAGCAAAGCTTTCTTTTCTTCTGCCTCTATCTTTTTTATCTGATTTTCTAAATCTTCAGATCTTTTCTTCAATCTGTAGTATCTGCTATCAACCCAGCCCATAAATATAGGAAATTGATCAATTACTATTCTACTTTTAATGAAGTTATCAAACCTGTAAAACAAACTATGCTTGTTAGCTATTAAATTTTGATGCTGAAAGAATAGTGAAGTAGCATTCCGAATTGAGACTTTACCTTTATTAAGCTTATAATCGTCATCATCATTCAATGATGTATCTTCAACCGATAATCCTAAGTGCTCTTCGAAATCCTTTTGAACCTCGAATCTAGTTCTAGTTTTCTTGGACTTAAAATAGTTAGAGTTAATTTCATTATCAACATTGAAATCAACCGAATATTCAACAGAAAAATAACATTTTGTTGGTTGATTATTTGAGCGTCCAATGATTATCTTTTTATTATTGTGTTCAAATATGCAACAGAATATATCTGTGAAATCAGTAACTTTTCCCACAGGGATTGTAGAGCGCTTTGAAAATAAACAAAAATCTACAATCTCTATTAAAGCACTTTTCCCTGTTTTAGAGTCACCTGTTATTATATTTAACCCTCGGTCAAAGTCAAGACGTTTCAAATCACCATCATGACCAATCAGAATTATATTTTTTAAAAATGCTTTCATATATTTGTGACCCTGGATTTAAGAAGAACATTAACATATCCTTCTTTCGATAAAATAATACCTAAGTTATAAGATGCCTTTATAAATTCTTTTTTATATTCATTTGTTATTGATGTTCTTTCTAAATCATTTCCATTCAAAATGAAAGAACTGATTATAATTTCACAAATTGAACTGAGGTAGATTAACCCACAATTTGTCACAGACTTTGAGTATTGAACTTTATCATTTATAAAAAACAATCTCTCTTTAATTTCATCATCTTTTAGAAATGCAGTTTGAAATGTACTACTAGCATTGGATCTATTTAGTTTTTCCCTTAAAACATCATCCATAACAAAAGGAACAACAAGATAAATCAACTCAAACTTCGCGCCTCGCTCATCAACTCGCCTAGCTCCTTGAATAAATGAATATAGTATTTCAGCAACAAAAGAGGGAGAATACTTCAAATCTCTAATAACCTGAGGATTCATTAGTCAATATCCTCTTCATTATATTTCCAAGTATAAGCGTTGTTATTAATAGCCTCGTGTACTTTACCTCTCATGAAGTAAGGTTTCGTACCACTTACTTCAGGCACTTCTAACACCGAGCTATTATGAAATTCAAAATATGCTTTACGAGCTGCCTTGTTAGATTTAGATGAACCTAAATCTTCATAATCTATTTCGTAAGAATATTGTCTTTTATATCCTGTAGCTTTCTCTACCGCATCTAATAAATAGTTATCAATAATTTCGGGCATAATGTCTGGTTTAAGATCTACAAGGCTCTCTTCACTGTTTTTAGCTTTGAAGTAATCATTGAGAGCAACACCTCTATCTCTGCCTTTCAAACCAATATCTCTATACTCTAATAAAAACAAGTAACCGTCAGCATGCTGCTGCTCCGTATCATACTCCGTGCGGTCTACAGGGAAAGGAATGCTATCTCCACTCCACCTGTTAACCTGAAACTGGAAAGCATCATCAAAATCATTGATATTAACCTTCCAATGTCGATGGTCTACGATTGCATTTTTATTAACGTATGAGTATATCCAATGGAAAATGCTTTCTCTGTATGGCTCTAACACGCACTTCAATTTGCGAGCTTCCAATAAGCTCTTCCATTTCTCTTCTACATGTTCCCGAGATTGATCAATTGTAAATCTAGACAATATGCTCAATAGCTCGGCTTCCGATGCATCTTCAAAAATTTTTTCATAGAGAGGCTTAATTGAGGAGGATGGTAGGTGAGACTTTATGATGCTGAGTTTTTCATGGGCACTTCGTGTGTTCCAACCATGAAAGATTGATCTCTCGGAAATGAAAGATGTCGTGTGTAACACAATTTGCTCAAACATAGAGGAGTCTTCAACCACCAAGTTCTTCAAAGTGTTCCAGAAATCTTTTGAGTTGCTAGCTAAATTATGCTCTTCTACATGGTGTTTTACCTCTGTGAACGTCTTACCATCATAGACATCCCCAAAGCACTCTATCCAGATAGTCTCATTGGGTTTTGCATCAAAGCACTTCTCAATGGCGATTAAGACTTGGTACAAATAGCCTAAATACTTTGGTGTAGCGTTGTTGGCAAAACCTTCTGTCATCCTGTCGATTACTCCTAGATTCACTCTACATTAACTTCGCGCACTGGGAAAAACTCGCGATCTCGTTATGTTATCGAAACCGATTTCACCACCATACCAGGTCGAAGCAAACAAAATCACCATAATTACCATACGGTTAGATGGGATTAATTTTGTACAAATACTCCATGAATGCAAGTAAAACCTGTTGAATATTGAGCGGTGTAGTTATGGGACTTTGTAAAAAGGTTTACACCTGTCAATTTTTACACCACCGAAAGGGAGGCTATTAAAACTCATGGGGTCAGGTCTTGTCTTTTGTCTTTTGTCTTGTCTCTTGTTATTTTTTGTATATCAAAGTTGACTGAGCATGATTGTGTGATTTGGAGGCGCAACTCATTTTGGGGTAAAGGTGCGTTTGACGTAATTGCGCAGGCAAATCTCTGTAAAACAGTGAGCTAGGGATATTATTCCAAAGCTGCTATTTCAGATTAGGAAAAGCATCTTAACACTCTAAGATACATCCTCGGTTTCTAGTGCTTCAAACCTTTCCGAGCCAGTTACCTGTATATCTAAAGAACGGTAAAGCATTTTATGTACCTTGATTTGAGAAGCACGCCTCACTTCACCTCTGCTCACCGTACTTTGATCAAAGAAAGACCACATAAATGTACTGAGCGCACTGATCTTTATTCCAATTGCTCCAACACGATATAAGCAAATCAGGATTTTATTTAATATTTCTGTTTGCTTGACTTCTCCCGTTGTGTCGAAGTAATCCTTTACAGCGCAAACACATGGATCATCTGTTTTTTGCTCATATAAATCTGTAATTATATGTTCTAGACGTGATTCAGAGAGATCTGAGCGTTTGAAAGAGGTCTGTAACCCCCTTAGGATTTCAACAGTTTCGTCAAATGAGGGGTATACTTCTCCCCACTCTTCTTTTAGAGACTTAAGTCTTTTCTCGGAGTATTGAGCTTCCGCAGCATAAATTGATCTCCATGAGACTCGCTCACGTCCATATGCAACCTTGAAACACTCATTAACAAACTGAAGAATATCTCTGGGGCGAAAGAGAGTACGCTCCAGAATAAAATCAATAGCTAGTTGACCTCCTCCTTTAGTAGCTGAAGGAAATATGTCTTTGAATGTTACATCTTCCTTAGTGTATTGCCGTTTGAATACTTCTTTAACGCGCTTTTCTATCAAATCGGTTAACTCATCGCGTGTCCACTGTATCGGTAAAATATATGATTCATATTTTTCTTCTTGAAATCCAGCGCCCCGCGTTTTGTCGAAAACGAGATCTAATAAGTCCTTCCGCATAGCTGCAATAATCTTAATATTTTCAACCTTTCGGAAAGTTTTTATTTCCTCAATTAGTGCCCGTATGAACTTACATCTTGTAATTGTGTTAGCCCAGCTTTCATCCAACTGATCAATAACGATATAAAACTTTTGTTGGGGGTCATGAAATGAGTGTTCCGCGATTAAGTCTAGCATTTCGTTTAGTTTTTTAATTTGAAGACCGCTCACAACCTGGCTAGCTCTTTGTTTTATCTCTATTTTCTGTTCATCAGTTAGCTTTTCAGCACCACTAACACTGAAGGATAAACCTGTATATTTCGCGCCTAAGTTTGCTTTGGTATCATTTTCAAGCTTTTGAGTGATTACTTTTAAGTGTTCATCAGTGTCAAGCCAGAACCTATCCCCCCATTCTCTAAAGTATTCAATAGCTTTTTTCTTTACAGAATCTCTTCTGAAATAATCACTAATACTGTCAAAGAAGTTTCGGTTGTCTGTTTCGTTCTTGATGTTATATCTGAGCTTAAGTAACTCAACTATAAGGATATGCCTCCATAGAAGGCGATAGAAGAGATCCAAATTAACGTCTAAAGTATCCAAGAATTGGATTATGTCTGAGTGTTCCAGAAACCTTACTGATATGTCATTAGGATCGATTTGTTTTGACTTTTCGGCTAGTTGGGAAATCTTATAGATCAGAGCGCTTTTTCCTGCTCCAGTTCTACCTAATACGATTGATAGTGGGTCACCTACGTCCATTAATTGACTAATGTAGCCTTTATCGATAAAGCATGTCTCAAGTAGACTGGTATCTGTCTCAGCATCTAGGTCACCAACTTTAAGATGATTTTTGATTACAATTGGGTTAGCCAAACGCTATTCCTTAGCTTCTAATAACTACATGTAGTTAAAAGCTATAACCTAAAGTGAATGTGGTCAATTAAACCTATTAAGAAATGAGATTCATAACCCATATCACTGTTCAACATCTCTACCGCAAATGTTAAAGAGAAGATAAAACACGAATAGACTACACTTATCTCACAACTTTGGCTGATCATGCACCAGTCGGGAACTAAATCGTGAGAGGACGCTCCTCCTGATGAACACTCATGCATCCGTGTAAGGTGCGTAATGTTATGAAACAGCGGAATTGGCTAATACGCTGTAGCCAAAAGGCAGAGAGTCGGAAAGAGATTGCCCCATGATCTTTCGTAGTCATTGAACTCTCTGCAACATAGCTGTGAAAATCAGCCCTATCCCTCAAATAAACTCCAATCGATTCAGCCCAAACTACATACAAACCTAACTCATTAAGGCAGAAGTTCCTTCACATCACAGCCCAAAGCGTCTGCAATCTGATACAACTTTTCAAGCGTGATATTGATTTTACCGCGTTCGATGCGGCTCATATAGCTTCTATCTATCTCAGCGACGAGGGCTAGCTTCTCTTGAGGTAAACCTTTGGATCTTCTCATTTGTACAATACGTTGGCCTACAGCTTCGGCAAGTTTCATGTTCATGTTTTTTATTTATGAAATTAATTTCCTGAACAATGCACACTTGCGGACTATATGACCACGGATTATAATCCTCAAAATTAACGCAATCGGTCATTTTTTATGCAAACGAAGGTAAAAATCAGAAAAGAGCTATTTCTCGCCATTTATTACAATGAACACTTCTCTGCCAACGACCTAAAATCCTTTCCATTGGACAGTGATGAAAAAGAATACTTATCGGATGAATACGTCGAAAAAAAATTGAAGGAAATGTCGTTGATCGGAGCAGTGCTCTCGTGCGGTTTCGATAAGCATGGTGATGAAGAATTTTCCAAAGGTTTTATGTTTAATCATATCGACTGGGAGGTCGTGGATTACGACAACTACAGTGAGGACTCCAACTGCCTTTCTTTCAAAAGAGAAAGTCTTTTGACGATTTTGCAAGATAAACAGTCAGAGCTGTCAGAGTCCTATTCTCTTCATAAAAGGACATGGAAGCATTTCAATCGGTTGTGTGCTCAACACTCAGAACTTCGGCTGTGTTTAGACGAGTATATATCCGAGTATGATAATCGTAGACTGGATCTCAAAGCCGAAATGCAGGCAGTAGAAAACGCAATTACCTTCTACAAAAACACAGCCCACCCAGTAGAAAGTGGGAACTAATTTGCACAATCTTATACTTTACGCACATGCTACAAACAACAACATGCTCGTGGGGCAGTTTGTCCAACAGTCGAAGACCAACGTATCATTTTCATACTCTGATGAGTGGTTAGCATATGATTCAGCTTTCCCTATTTCGTTAAGCCTACCGCTCGTAAGACGAGAATGCTCAGCATTTAATGCACTGAATTTTATAAACAACCTCCTTCCTGACTTAACGGGTGAGCGATTAGAACTTGCTCGCTCAATAGGTGTGCAATCTGTCGATGCTCTCACTTTACTCTCTAAAATCGGACACGACTGTACAGGAAGCATTTCGTTCACTGACTGCAAGGAGCCTCCCGTTGTAGGATGGGAATATCGAGAACTATCTATAAGCCAATTAGATGAAATCGTTACTCAGCGTAAGTCATTTCTTCCTTTTTTTGGTGATTACCGTCCGTGTATTTCAGGGACACAACCCAAAACAACGCTAATGAAGTTGAATGACAAGTGGTATGTACCACAAGGAAAATCAATCAGTAGCCACATTATCAAGTATCCGATGGGGGCGATTGCTCAAAATAACTCAGTGCTAGATATGAGAAGCAGTGTTGAGAATGAATTCATTTGTGCTCAAATTGCCAAGAAGCTTGGTTTTAATGTACCTAATGTCGAGATAATTACTACAGCGTCAGGAGCTAAAGCCCTAGCTGTAGAGCGGTTCGATAGATGTTTTGGTAGCAGTGTCGCATCTCGTAGGCATCAAGAAGATTTTTGCCAGATTTTCGGCGTGCCTGAAACTAAAAAGTATCAATCGGAGAACCAACTGGGCACTTCTAAGATTGCTGATTTTCTAAACGCTTCTACAAAAAGCCATGAAAATACTCGCGATTTCTTTAAATTTATGATTTTACAGTACCTTTTGGGTGCAACTGATGGTCATCTAAAAAACTTTTCGGTGCATATTGATTCCAATGGATTCCATCAACTCACACCATTCTACGATTTACTGTCTGCATATCCTGCTGTAGGTCCTAAAGGGTTAAATAAGAGAAAGCTAAAGTTGTCGATGGGTCTAAAAGCATCCAAGGGATATAAATACCATGTCAACAAAATTTGCTTACGACACATAGAGCAAACCGCTAATCAGTTCGGTATTAGTCATGCTGAATGTCATGAGATTGTCTCAGACCTTCTCGCTCAATTCAGTGATGCACTTAGCTCGATAGACAAACGATTTCCAGAGGAAGAGTTCGCATTTGTAAAGGACTCCATATTTCAACATGCCACTGAAAACGTCGAGAAGTTAAACAGATCAATCAAGTAAACATCTTGGGTAACAATTACTACCCTTTTTGTAAACTTACTCGCTAGTGATGAGGGAAAGATGACTGACGCTACTACTAATGAAAGTAACATGACTCTTGATTTGAAGCAGTCTTTCGCTCTGCTAAGTGTCGATAAGAACGGTATCGTAACGATGAAGTTTGGTGATGAGGTAATGGTTTTTATGAACGACAAATGCCCAGCAATTGCTACAGATTTATTAAAAGTGATTGCGTCAATAAAAAACGGGAGTAGCCATCAATGAAACGTGAAAAAGAAAAGAGCAGTGGTCTAACAGAAACTTTGCGTGACAACCAGGATATTGATCGCTTTCTAGACTTACTCGAAAAAGACATAGGGCTACATCCTGGTAAGTTGATTGCTCTTTCTCCAGAAATAAAAGAAGAATTAGATAAGATCGTCTGTGAGTATTCTGTCGATTTAGATGGCGGCTATTAGGAGTGAGGATGGTATGAAAGCAAAAATCGGCATTCTATCAGAAGAGCTTGCTCGTAAGCGCATGATTCGCATTGCAGAAGGAAAAGTGACGGCAGAAGAACCTTATCCTCAATTTTTGTTTGAGTCACTGGCAGCTCTTTCACAACTGTTGTCTAACGAAAATGTTGAACTACTGAATTTGATTGCTCGCGAAAAGCCAAACAGTCTTGATGACCTTGCTGAAATGAGTGGGCGTAGTATCAAGGATGTTACTGATACTTTCGAAGCTCTTTCATCTAAAGGTTTTGCTTGTATAGAAACGAAGGGTGGTCAATCTCGACCAATTGCGTTGTTTACAACATTCGAAATCGTTATGGGCAGGTCCCTTTTACTTTGAATCGCTAACTCACAATTGAACTAAAGTGAGTTACGCTGAATTCCCAATATTTATATCAAACTGTATTGTTCCTACGTTTACGACTTAAGCCGATATGTGAGATATCTTTTTACCACAGTAAGAACAGTACCGTGCGTTACCATCAGGATCATGGTGCAGTCCTCTTGAACTATTGAATTTAACCCAAAACGTCCTTCTTAAAATACGCCAGTAATAATACATAGTCATACCCTAGTCATCGTAAATAAGGCTTATTATTGTTGATGACATTGCTTTAGCTATTAGTTCGTTAAACCTGCATTCACTTCCTTGTGTTAGCCTTGAAAACTCATCCAATGGCTAATTTTGTCTCCGCAAAACGTAGTTTTTTCTGGCGTGGGCTGGCTAAAAAGTACGCCAAGGTTAATGGTCCCAATCTCCCCATATACATCATAAAGATGATAATGAGTTCACCCGATGCGGAAAGCTGACCTGTTAAGCCACGAGATAACCCCACAGTACCTAATGCAGAAACCGCTTCAAACACGACATCTATCATCGGGGCATTTTCCGTCAAGAGTAATGCAAAGATGGCTAACCACGTCACTACAACCGAAATCATCGTCAGTGCAAGAGCTTTGCTGATCGTATCTTTCGCGATTTCACGTTTAAACACGTGGATTTGCTCATCACGACGTAAGTAAGCGTACGTCGATAAAATCAATACCATAAAGGTGACAACTTTGATGCCACTTGCGGTACTTAACGAACCACCACCAATGAACATCAGCACTAGAATAATTGCCGTTGTTGCATCTTCGAGTTGGTCAATCGCAAGTGTATTAAAGCCTGCGGTTCTTGGGGTTACCGCCTGAAACCAAGAAGCCAGCCACTTACCGAGTTCGCTGAGTGGCGCTAAGGTGTTGTGGTTATCACGCTCGATTAGGTAGATGGCTATCACTGCCACGGCATTGATAAGCACGGTTCCCGTTATCATCATGCGGCTATAAACCGTCAGTTTTGACCACCGACGGTTTCGCTTTAAATCCATCCAAACCGAAAAGCCTAACCCGCCAATGATAAATAGTCCTGTAATCGTCAGGTTAACGACGGGGTCATCCACATAAGGCATTAAGCTATCAGCACTTAAGGCAAACCCTGCATTATTAAACGCACTGATGGTATAGAAAAAACCGTGAAATAAACTGGTTGCCCAGCCAAGCTCATCGCTCCAATACCAGGTGAGTATGGTCATCCCAACCAGTTCGACGGTCAGAGCAAACATCAGCACGGATTTAGCGGTCGCAACAAGCGTTGAGGAGTCGGTTTGATTAAATGCTTCTCTTGCGACGGTACGCTCTAAAAAGCCGATTTTCCCTCCCAAAGCAATCAAGGTCACAATGGCAAAGGTCATGAGTCCGAGGCCACCACATTGAATGAGTAAAGCGATGACAACTTGCCCAAATAAAGTGAACTGTGTGCCTGTATCAACCACCACTAGCCCTGTTACCGTTACGGCAGAGGTAGCCGTGAACAAACTCTGTATCCAAGTGATAGGCTCATGAGCCGCGATAGGCAGTTTGAGTAATGCCGTACCCAGCAGGATAAGCAGTAAAAAGCTGCCACTTAAAATTAGTGGCGGCGCACCCACTATTTTTTTTCCTGACTTGGGTTTACGTTCTATCGGCGTGATAGAGGGGTGCCACAATACCATGTCACACCAACCTTGGAGCGAGGTATTTTAGCTCAGCGCGAGTGCCGCACAACAGAATGATATCATTCGCTTTCAAGACAAAATCATGACCAATCTGATTGAGCACATCTTGTTCACGTTTGATGAGAACCGTTTGCACACTGCCTTTGGCATCACCAAGAATTTGTCCAATCGGTGTGTCGTGTAACGATGCTCTGATGTGAATTTCAACCACATACAAGCCATGACCTAAGGACAAGTAGTTATTCACCATAGGGTAGTTTAGTGCCTGAGCGACACGCACGCCCATTTCCTCTTCTGGATGGATAATACGTTGAACGCCAAGTTTCGACACTATGGTGTGATGTGCTTTGGTACTGGCCTTAACCCAAATCTCTTTAACACCGAGATTTTTCAATGCCAAAGTGCAAAGCAAACTTGACTGCATGTCTTCCCCAATCGCGATCAATACCGCTTCACTGTTGCCAAGATCTAATTCACGCAGCGCATTCTCATCAGTGGAGTCGCAAATTATGGCTTGCGTTAACTCCTCGACATATTTCTCAACAATTTTTGGGTCGCGATCAACGCCCGTCACGGTGTGTCCGAGATGGATCAGTTCAAGACTGGCCGCAATACCAAAACGCCCAAGTCCAATGACAGTAAAATGTGCCATGACAATACCTTTACTATTTTTTCCAAAAGTGTGGCAATAACATGGCTAACACCGTGAAATATTCCAGTCGGCCAAGGATCATTGCCAGATTTAATATCCAGATGCCTGTATCAGAAACAGGTTGAAAATTGCTTGCTACCACGCCAAAACCAGGTCCAAGCACATTGATACACGCCACCACTGCGGTAAAGGACGACCAAAAGTCCAGTCCTGTTGCCATCATCAGCAAAGTGAACACCACGGTGGTCAGCGCTGCCAGAGACATAAAAGCCATTACAGCATTGGTCACATCAGAGGTTACAACACGCCCTTGATAACGGATCGGCAAAATGGCTCTGGGATGGGCAATCTGGCGAATTTCTCGTCGAATTACTTTGAACGTAATGATATCGCGCACAAATTTATTGCCCCCTGCGGTTGAACCTGAGCAACCACCAAGATAGGCACAAAACACCAAAAAGAGAGCGCTTGCCGCAGGCCAACTGCCCAAATCCGCTGCCCCAAATCCTGTACTGGTCATAAATGAGACGACGCTGAACATGGCAAAACTCAGTGAGGTAAGAAAATCGTCATAGGCAGAATGGCTAAAAATGTACCACCCCAAAACAAAGGAGAGAGCAATCGCTGTAAGAATAAATACTCTTGACTCTTCATCAGAGACATACAGACGTAGCCCTGCAAAACCACTTCGAAATACTCGAAAATGAAGACCAAAACTGATCGCGCCCAACATCATGAAAATGTTAGATAGCATAAGGATAAGGTGACTTTCAAAATGCCACATACTGGCGTCATGCGTCGAGAACCCGCCCGTTGAAACCGTGGTAAAACTATGCGCAATGGCATCGTAAGCCGACATCCCTGCAAGATAGTAAGCCAACGCACACGCAACGGTAATCGCCAAATACACACCCCAGAGATAATGTGCTGTCTTATTAATACGGGGCGAAAGCTTGTCATCTTTAATCGGTCCAGGCGTTTCTGCCTTAAGCAGTCGCATTCCTCCGACATTGAGCATGGGCAATACCGCGACGACAAAAATCACCACGCCTAACCCACCCATCCACTGAAGAAATTGACGGTACAAGAGAAAAGATTTCGGCATATCGTCCAAGCCAGCCAGGATGGTGGCACCTGTGGTGGTTAAGGCACTGATGGACTCAAATACTGCGTCAGTCATACTGACTTTGGTAACGAAATGGATCGGCAATGCACCTAAGAAGCCTGTTAATACCCAAGTTAAACTGGCAAACATTAACGCATCTCGAAAGGTGACTTTATGCAGCTCACTTTTTCGCAATAGAACGGATAACAAAAAAGCAGAGAGCATCATTACCGCCGAAGGAGAAAAAAAGTCACCTGATATATGATCTTGAAAAACAAACAGCGACAACAAGCCAAATGAACCTTGCACAATCCCCATCCAAAGCATGGGCATGACCAAGAGTCGAACAGTGTTCTTGAGATTAATCACGAGGTGGCTCCATCGAAACTAAACGGTAGCCAATCCCTGATTCGGTTTTAATGAGCTGTTGTTCGTCTGCACTGTCGTTGAGTTTTTTACGCAACTGGCTAACCAGTACGCGCAGATAATGGGTATCGTCGGTATGACTTTCGCCCCACACCTCTCTCAACAAGTCTGTCTGTTTCACAAGTTGCCCTGGTGTAAGCATGAGCATTTCAAGAAACGCAAATTCCTTTTTGGTCAGAATCACTTCGGTATCGTACAGCCAGCATTGATGGGTACTTTTTTGTAGTTTGAGCGCACTAAAAGTAACGATATCGTCGCTAAAATGGTCACTGACCAAGTCTCGCAGCAGTACCTTAATCCGTACAATAAGTTCTTTAATGCCAAACGGCTTACTGAGGTAGTCGTTAGCTCCCGCTTCAAGCAAGCGGATCTTCTCTTCTTCTTGGTCGCGTGCCGTTAGGATGAGCACAGGCGTTTTACTTGACTGACGGATCATCGATAGGAACTCAATACCATCACCATCAGGTAATCCCAAGTCGAGCACCACCACATGCGGCTGAACACGCTCAAATTGCACTTTTGCCGTCGCTAACGAGTCAGCTCCCACGTAATCAAAGCCTTCAGCCGCCAAAGAAATGCGCATAAACGTTTGAATTTGAGGCTCATCATCCACCACCAGTATTTTGTAGTTCACTACTGCTCTCCTTGTTGACTGCTTGGCAGCGAAATCCGAATCAAACAACCTTGTTGTACTTCTACGCATTCGATATGGCCTTGATGGGCTGAGACCACGCCTTTTGCCACACTCAATCCAAGGCCTGAGCCAGAATCGTCATTTCTTTTTTCCTTGCCTGAATAAAACAGCTCGAACATTCGTTCTGCCTCATCGGCTTGCAGTGATTGGCCTTGGTTGTAGACATCAATCACCACATTTTGCTGATTCTGATAAATTGTCACCCTGACCTGTTTATCTTTAGGGGAATAGCGCAACGCATTGTCCAAGACATTAAATAACGCCTGCTCTAGCAAAGCCCGACTGACATCAACCAATGAAACCGCCCCATTGACGACGACCTCAATACTTGTGGTGGATAAAGAGAAACGGCCAATGACGCTTTTAACAATATGTACAATGGATTCCTGTTGCTTCTGGATGCGAACCACGCCGTGTTGCAATTTCGTCGCTTGCAAAAGGTTCTCTATGTATTGGTGTAAGCGATGGCTTTCTTTGATGGCACTGTCGAGCAGTTCATCCTTTTCTTTGGCTTGAAGTTGCGTCTGATATTCTTTGAAAGTGGTGAGATTGCCTATAATCCCCGCGAGCGGGGTTCTCAAGTCATGGGATACAGAGAGCAAAATTTGGTGGCGCAGTTGAACTTGTTCTAGCGCATTTTGTTGGCGTCGATATCGCTCAGCGAGCTGGCTGGTAGTAAAGGCAACCACAATAAAAACAAGTAAGTTGATGATGTCATCCAAGTGGAACATCTGAAGCGAATATCGAGGTGTGGTAAAGAGGAAGTTAAAACTGACCGCTTCGGCAATCGCAGCCACATAAGCTATTCGTGAGTGACATTGAAGGGCAATCACAACGATAGAAAGCTGGAGTATCAGCAACACCGCAATGGTTGAGCCTAACCAATGATCAAGTCCTAAAGATACGACAAGTGCAAGAACAAACACCGACGCTGATAAAATATAACGCTTCTGTAGCCAACTCATTGCCATATAAGTCATTTGAAAGAAAATCTTAACAGCGACTTTATCAGATGCGGAATCAGGGTTCGCGTAAAAAAAGCGTAAAAAAATGGCGAGTTCTAGAGACGTTATATCCAATCAGAGGAAGCCACAAACAGCATCGTAACTTCCTCGATTTATGTATTGGTTAAGGTTTTGCAGAGCCTTCATCAACCCACTTCATGTTCAGATCTCTCTGCGGGAAAGGAATGGTTAACCCAGCCGCTTCGATATTGGATTTCACTTGCTTTTGCACCGCCCAATAGGTTTCCCAGTATTTATCCGTTGGACACCAAGCACGAAGTTGGAGGTTCACTGAACTATCAGCCAGCATGTGGACAATCACTTGAGGCTCAGGATCTTTAAGGATATGTGGTTGGGACAACGCTAACTCTTTAAGCACATTCAGCCCGACTTCAACTGAATCTTGGTAAGAGATACCAACTGTGATATCCATACGGCGTCTGTTATTACGGCTAAAATTACGAATGGTTGAATTCCAAACGGCACTATTCGGGCTAGAGATGTAGAGGCCATCGGCTGTCTCGAACACAGAAGTGAATAGACCAATATCAACCACACTACCTGAGTAGCTTCCGAATTCGACGAACTCGCCTTTTTTGATAGGCTTCAGAAATAAAATCATGATACCTGCGGCAATGTTGCTCAGTGTATCTTTCAGAGCTAGGCCAATCGCTAAACCTGCTGCACCAACTAAGGCAACCAAGCTGGCGGTATTCACACCAAAGAGGTCTAGAACAATGACCAACGCGACTAAATAAACCGCATAAGACGCCACTTGAGAAAGCAAGCGAGCGATAATTTCATCCCCACCGCTGACTTTCTCTGTTGCTTTAAATACCCCGCGCTTGACGAGCTTGGATACCACAGAAGCCAAGATAAAAATAAAAATCGTCAAGAGCGCATTTTGCAAGATCTGCATAATGAGTGCCTGATGCGTATCGTAAAAACCAGCGATATGTTCCATGGTTACTCCTCTATCTCTTTTTGTACGGATTGGTAATGTTTACTGCGTGACTCAACCAGTTCACCATTCAATTCATCAATAAATAACGCTTTAATTTGATTTTTATTGGCGACTTCAAGACCTTGTGTGGTTCCAAGACAAAGCAGAGCAGTAGACCAGGCATCCGCTTGAGTTGGGTCGTCGTGAAGAACGGTTACCGACACTGTATGGTGCTTAACGGGCGCTCCTGTTCTGGCATCAATGATATGGGTATAGCGCTGTCCATCTTGATCGAAATAGTGTCGATAAGTACCTGATGTCATAATTGCCTGAGGGAAGTCGAAAGCCAACACTTTCTGTAGCGTTCGTTCTCCAGGCAAGGGCTTTTCAATCGCGATTTTCCACGGATCGCCATTCGGTTTTACGCCACTCACCACCATTTCTCCCCCGATTTCAACTAGGTAGTTGGTGATTTGGTGTTGTTTAAGTACCTCTGCCAATCGGCCAACGCTGTATCCCTGAGCAATGGAGGATACATCGACGTGAACTTGTGCAGATGCTTTCTTCATCATGGCGTCGTCAACCTGAATTTTATCCATGCCCACCGACATCATGATGTTATCAAGCTCTTGTTGTGATGGAATGGATAGCTTATTTTGTGTAAATCCCCAGAGGTCAAACAAAGGTCTGATGGTCAAGTCGTAACACCCTCGGGACTGTTGAGAAACGCCTTTCGCGACCTGTATCAGATGAGTAATGTTATTCCCCACCTGACCAGACAAACTCGCTCCCGAGTTGAATGCAGAGATGGTTGAATCGGGACGATAGTTCGACATCTCTTTATCAATTTCGGCGAGTACCACTTCCAGCTCAGCATCTAACTTATTGCTATCAACGGTTTCTTGACTCCAATAGCTCACATGCCATGTTGTCCCTTGAGCCATTCCCGATAGTTTTTCTACCTTCGGAGACGCGCTTTCGCATCCTGAGAGGAAAACTAGACCAACAACAATCCAGCCTAATTTAGACATTACAGCGCTCCATAGATGAGATAACCGTTGTACACCAAATAACACACCAACAGCACCGCGCCTTCACTGCGAGAGATCGTCTGCGATTTACCAAAACGAGCGGCGGTCAAAAGCAGCAACCCCGTGACAAAAAGCATCGATGTCCAGTCACGCCAGAAGACTTCAGCACCAATATTGCTAATAGGCTCAATGGTGCCAGCAATACCGATGACGGCTAAGGAGTTAAACATATTTGAGCCAACCACATTACCCACAGCTATATCATGCTCACCTTTACGAGCCGCTACGATGGATGCTGCTAATTCGGGTAAGGATGTTCCTAAGGCCACAATAGTTAGACCAATCAATAAATCGCTGACACCGAGTTGTTGTGCGATTTCCACCGCTCCCCACACCAAAATACGCGAACTGATAATCAGTAACACTAACCCTGTAATCAGCCAGAAAATGGAAGACTTCAGCGACATACTTTGGCTAGACAGTTCTTCGTCCATCTCTTGTTCTAAGTGGTCTCCCTTTGAGCGTAATGCGCTCCAGATTGACCAACCAATCAAAAGCATGAATCCACCAATCAACGCCCAGGCTTCTAACGTGCTGATATGGTGATTCCACAACATTGCGCCAATGACAAGCGTGACGAGTAAAAGAATGGGAAGTTCTTTACGGATGATGCTTGAATGCACAGCAATCGGTGCAATGATCGCGGTCACACCGAGTATTAAAGTAATGTTGACAATGTTCGAACCGACAGCATTTCCGAGTGCCAGAGCAGGGTTGCCATCCATAGCCGCCATTGCCGAAACCACCATTTCGGGAGCCGATGTACCGAATCCGACGACCAACATACCAATCAATAAAGGCGGCATTCCTGCGTAGTTGGCACTAGCGGCTGCGCCTTCAACAAATTTATCTGCACTCCAGACAAGCAGTGCAAAGCCAGCGATAATCGCGAGTGAAGCTAATAGCATGTTTAATCCCTATTAAATAACGTAAAAGTATAGAATAATGGCCAAAATTAATCGGTAGATGACATAAGGCATCATCCCAAATTGATTCAGGAATTTGAGGAAGTAGTGGATCGCCAGTATTGCGGTGAGAAAAGAGGTAACGCTACCAATTAAAAGTGCCAGCCAATCTACGGTTACCGAACTATCCATCGCTACTTCAGCGATTTTGGCTGCTGCCGCGAGAGCAGTAATCGGTATGGCAAGCAAAAAGGACAGGCGAGAGGCTGCTTGTCGATTAAATCCTAGTATCAATGCTGCGGTGATGGTTACGCCTGAACGAGAGGTGCCAGGGATTAAGGCTAATGCTTGCGCACACCCGACAATCAGTACATCTCTCCAACCGAGAGATTCTAACTCTCTAACTTTTCGACCAAAGATATCGGCTAAACCCAGCATCACGCCATAAGCAACGGTTGTAAACAGAATAACCATAACAGAACGAAGCTGGTCATCGATTAAGTCAAGAAGAAATAACCCAGCTAATGCCGCTGGAAAGGTTCCCCACAAAATCGCCCAGGCTAAGCGACTGCTGGCGGAGGAATATTGACGCTGAGTGATCGACTTACCCCATTCAGTGAGCAATAGCGCAATATCTCGTCGGAAGTAGACGAGCACGGCGAGCAGAGTACCGATATGAGTGGCGAGATCGAAGCTAACTCCCTGATCGACTACACCAAGGAAGGTAGGCATTAAAATCAAATGAGCAGAGCTAGAAATGGGGAGAAACTCGGTTATTCCTTGCACAATCCCTAAAAACAAAGCGTACCATGCATCCACAGCAGGTTTCCTTTTGTCATCTCGGGCAGGCAAAAAACAAAAGCTAAATAGCAATCCTACCCGTATCGCTATTTAGCTTAAGTCTTGCCAGAACATGTCGAACGCGAATACCACAAGCGTGAGGCTTGGAGACTGTTGATATTCACTCCACTACTTAATCAGTAGTGGAAGGCTACTCCCTTAAACGAGCTGAATTGTAACTAATAAATACAATTAATATCAAATGTTAAATGAATAAGTTGAAATAAGAAAAAACTGGGCTACGAGTATGTGTGCGAGTTTTTGCTCTAACTAGCAATGCACAGTTTCACAGTCCATCAGAGATAAGTTCTATGAGGGCTACGCATCGTACAGTTAACAGTAATGGACTTTGCCGCAAAGAAGGAATAGGGCAAAACTGAGGTACTGCTTGCTCATATCCTCCGCCCCCCCTCCGACGTTGAAGAGTTTCAATGGTTGAAGAAATCAACGTTGTTACACGTGTCGAGGTGCGAACATGATGATAGCCATACCGATCAACGCTACCGTTACACCTACTATGTCCCATAAAGTTGGTCGAATACCATCAACTATCCACAGCCATAGTATTGCTACAAAAATATAAACCCCACCATAGGCAGCATAAACCCTACCAGCCGCTGTTGGGTGAAGAGACAGTAACCAAGCAAATAGTGCTAGGGATAGAGCTGCTGGCAGTAAAAGCCAGACAGACTTCCCTTCTTTCAACCAGAGATAAGGTAGATAACACCCCAATATCTCTGCTACTGCTGTAATAAAGAACAACCCGATAGTTTTTGCTTCTACCAACTCAATTTCCTCATATTATTTATGGCCGACTTAGAACTGAATATGACGATTGTAACGTTCAGCTCTAAATGATGCAGTCTGTTGGCTATTGCTTCAATTTATGAATCCAGACACAACAAAGAACAACTGATAAATTCCTTAAAAGCAGCACTTCGCTATGACACGGTTCCACCGTTCATCAGAGATAAGTTTTATTAGGGCTAAACATAGTACAGTTGACTGTAGTGCTCTTTGCCGTAAAGAAGGAATGGGGCACAAACGTGCTAGCGGTGACCGTGCTGGCACGTCTCTGGACATTTCTGTTTCAGTGAGTTTACTAAATTAGCAAGTCATAGATAACTTCTAGTATGGAAAAATCGGTTAGCTCAGAACTCAATCTTGGTGGTAAAGAACTACTTAACAATATCACCCGTCAAAATTTTCATTCCAGCAAAACCAAAAAAAGCAGCAAACGTGCATTCAAAAATGACTTTAGATTTTAGATAGATATTTCTCGCTCTATGATTCGAGAAAAGAACTGCGTAACCAAGAAAGACACTGGAACTCAACATTCCGACAGACAATATCACCGCCACCAAATCAGAAACCTGCGCGGTTGCAGGAACGCCGATGGAATACAAGGAAGCGAAAAACAATATGGCTTTAGGGTTAGTCAGGTGGATAAGTAGCCCTTTGAAATAGATATTAGACAGCGTTGTTGAATGACGTTGAGATAACGTCAACGTTGATGTCCCAAAGGCAGAGCGTAAAGATTTCAGCGATAAATAAATCAAATAGGCAGCGCCACAATACCGCATGAATTCAAATATCCAAACATTTGAACTGAGTAGTGCAGCCAAACCAAATGCTGCACTACAAGACCAAAACAGCGAACCCGTGAGCACGCCACAGGCTAAGCCTAAGCCGTAAATTCGACCATGACTCATTGATGCACTAGCAATAGCTAATGTCGCAGGTCCAGGACTCGCTATCGCAGCTAATGCTGCCACTAAGATTAGAGGGTAATTAATAGCATCCATTGCAATCATTCTTAACTGTATCTATGTGAGTTACAAGCCCCAAAAAACCACCCTAACATCATGATAATTCTAAACTACTAAGTAATGATGCTAGTTCTGTTCTTTCCTTTCCTTCTAATGCTCTAAGTGGCAACGGCAAACAAGGAGGCTTAACTAAGTTTTGAATCTCAGCCGCAGCAGCCACAACACGAAGGCTTCCTCCATTACGATGGAATAGTTCCCACATCGGAGTTAGCATTCTCGATAGGCGCAAAGCTTCTTGTTTATCTCCTTCTCGCGCTGTTTTTGTTAGCGTTTTTGCCACTTCAGGGTATAAACCAGCAATGACTGAATACCAAACCTCACATCCAGCGTTTAATCCATATGCAGCACAAGCATCACCACTAATACCTATGGTTACATGATCGGGGATTAAAGTACGAAGGCGGTTTACTCGATCTAAAGCGGCTTGAGGTTCCGTTGGCACTCCTGGGATTTTTATTGACCTGACATTAGGTAACTGAGCGATACGCCCGTGCAGTTCATCACTGAAATTAAAATGTGTCGTGCCAGGATTATCATAGACGCAAAGAGGAATGGATAGTGTAGAAGTGACAACTTCATACAACTTATACACTTCATTTTCTGTCAACTGTTGATATGACATTGGCGCTAATAACACAGCACTCGCACCTGCTGTTTGAGCATCTTCGGCGTTTAGAAGTACATCTCTTAGGTTTAAGGCGCTAATACCAACCATGACAGGTATTTCTTTGGCGTGTTGAACAGAAATTTGTGCGACTCTTTTTCGTTCTTCTCTTGTGAGGTATGCATAGTTACCAGTCGATCCTAATACCCCAATAGAATCCACCTCAGCATTAACCAAGCGCTGAATAAGACCTATAAAAGCTTTTTCATCAACAGAATCATTGTACATTGGTGTTAAGGGAAAAGCAGATAACCCAACAAACATAAAACTTACCTTCTCAAATAGAGTTAACTTATCGAAAAACAGCGTTATCACGACGTTCTATATGTATTGGCTAAACAGAGGTATTGACAGCTTTAATGCAATACCAAACATGATGCATGAAATCACTGAATCTAGCATGCGCCACGTTCTTGGCTTACTAAAGAGTGGGATCAGCTTGTTAGCCAAGTACACCAAGCCATAAAACCATACCCCTGATGCAACCAGCGCCCCTATAACAAACAATAGTTTCTCATCAGGTTCCATTTGAGCAGTCACACCACCAAGGATCACCACCGTATCCAGATAGACATGTGGATTTAAAAAAGTGATAGCCATCGCCATTAAAACGACTTTTAACCAACTCTGGGCAATGTCCGAATTTTCCAACTCTAGGTGACTTGAACCATTCCATGCTGATTTTGCAGATTGGTAGCCATACCAGAAAAGAAATACTACGCCGCCAAGAGTCAAAAGGTCTTTCCATAATGGTGCTTTATAGAGCAGTGTCCCTATACCCAGTACACCAGTACTGATCAGTAGAATGTCACCAAGAAAGCAAATAGTAGCAACGGACAGTGCGTATTGCTTTTTTAATCCGCACTTTAATAGAAACGCATTTTGGCTACCGATTGCGACAATCAAACTTCCTGAAACAACAGCACCAGTTAACAAAGTATTTATCACATCAAACCTCAATCGATTTTGAAACAAACACTAACGATTGTTCTATCACTGAATCAGGCATGATCACTTGCAAGTGCTTAATCATTTCTTGCCCCGCCTCCTGCAAGTGTTCTAGTGGCATTTCTGGCAAGCTTTCGAGAATAAACCACATGTTACGTGTGTCAGATTCAATTCGGGTTCTAACACCCTGCCTCCAGTTCCAACGACGGCAAGTAACGCCTACTTCATCGCGCCAAATTACTTCCCCAACATCAGGGTTTTCAATTGAAGCCTCACCATTTTTCATGGTGTCAAAGGATTCAGAGCCATCTGCGATAGTGAGTGTTGGCGTTCCTTGATAACTGTCCACATCTTCACCACCAACGGGTATGGCGTATCGAATACTGATGGCATTATAAATATCGACAATAGGGTCAATGCTCTGCATTCCTCCATCTTTCAATACTCGTTTTCGCAGTGCCGCAGCGGAGCAAGGAGTTCTATTTGGTTTAGCGCCAAATTGACGAAAAACATCGCCCCACGCATTGATGTGTGATTCTGCCCATGAATGGTCATTCTCAATGACGGAAATGCACGCTTCTTGCAGAACCTGTTTTGCGTACTCTGGGTTTTGAACTTCCGTTCCTTTAACGGATATGCTCAATGCTTTGAACTCTGGTGCAATATGGGAAATGCGAGCATCGATTGACGGCACTATAACAACCATTAGATAATTCCTTCAGTGATTCATTTTTGTGCAAGATACATTACAATGACCAAAAAAGTCAATATATCGACCAATAATGGTGCTGATGCTGATTTCATAAATCAGGCTGTAGCAGCAAGGATTAAGGAACATAGAAAACATCTCAAACTGTCACTGGATGCCCTGTCAAAAAGAGCAGGCATCAGTAAAGGTATGTTAGTCGAAGTAGAGAAAGGTGCGGCTAACCCTAGCATTTCGACGTTGTGTAAACTGTCTGCTGCCCTTGGGATTTCGGTTGCCGATATTGTGAATGTTGCGAGTAATCCAACCGTAAACGTCATTGATAAAGAGGACATTCCAACGCTTTGGACTGGCGAGTACGGTGGTAGCGCCAAACTGCTGGCAGGAACTAGCGGTCCCGATATGATTGAATTATGGCGCTGGGAAATGAAGCCATCAGAAATTTTTGAATCATCAGGTCATCCACAAGGTACGTTTGAACTTTTTCATGTTGAGTCTGGAATACTTACTTTGAATATTGATGGGCAAACCATAGAACTGCTTGAAGGTCAGTCCGCTATAGCTAAAACAGATGTCCCTCACAGCTACTCAAACCAAGCTGATTCGGACTTGGTTTTCACGATGAGTGTTGCAGAGTTACATCGATAAATCCACCAGTTTGGAGGTGAATTCGAATAAGATTTATTAAGGCAAAGTCATACTGGTCATAACTGGATTAGTACTAGCCCCAAGTAACAATGGGGCATGATCTGCTCTGACACACCTCTGGACATTACTGTGATACTTAGCTCATCAGCCCATTCAGGCATGCTACCGCCCTCACTTTCGCAAAGCTCCTTGCCCCTTATCTACCCTGCATAGCTGTATACAGTACTGTGCATAAACTGCAAAAACATAGATGTGCGCTCATTAACAGAATTATGGGAAAACGACATGGTTAGAACGCTGTAGAGTGGCGAATCTAACGAACTTTGAGGCAAAGCTGTTTCGTAGATTGTAACATTAGCACTTCATGAATTAGTCACAGTCTCTAAGGACTATCAACCACTCGACACTAACTTAGTTGCACTCAAAACCAAATACAAAGGACGTAAACGTATCTTAATTTGAGATGATATATAAGAAGCTGTTTTTTGATAAAAGAACCTAACTTTATCAAATCACGATTTAAAGATTTTAGAAATGCTCTATGCAAAGAACGAAGAACTACTTCAAAAAAAAACGGTGCAGCAAAAAATTGCTGCACCGTCATATGTATGGCGTCCCCAGTAGGATTCGAACCTACGACCACATGCTTAGCTTACCACTACAGTTTTCACTGCCGCCTTAAGGCGTTTGTAGTCTGGACTATATCTTCATCTTAGTAACCTATTCCTAGGAAATCCGAAGATTTTATACCTTAGATGGAGGGCGCTTATGGTGTCTTACGCAATGAGTTCGCATTGCTCCACCTAGTCTCTGCACCTTCTCTACACGCTTGTAGAGCTAGGCTCAAGATTGCCACCGCCATTACGCGCTGAGGTTTCCTTGAATTCACCCTCTGCACTGTAAAGGTTTCCCAATACAGGCTCCAAATTTAAAGGCACGTGCTCTATCCAACTGAGCTATGGGGACTATATTTCTTAAACACTACCACTTTTTAAGTTAAGTGGTAACTAAAGATGCTTTGTAGTAACTCTCTAAAACCCTAAGTAGTAAACTTACCACTTACTAATCCCAATCAAACTAATTACTCTCTTAACGAATGGTAATCTTTTGGGGGTTAGAATTGCTCTATCCAGCTGAGCTAAGGGCGCGCTACAGGGACAGGATTATACGAGTTCAAACGGGTAAATCAACGGGTTTTCATAACATTCTGATCTGAATGCCTAAAAAAAGTCCATCAAAACGCTTAATGTTCAAAAACACCACAAAGCAAACGTTTGCGTATGGATGTTAATAAGAAATTCTGCGACAATGCGCCGCAGATAATTTGCCTTCTTAATTTATAAGGAAAGTCATGACTGCTCAAAATATAGACGGAACTCTCATTTCCCAAACTGTTCGATCCGAAGTGGCAGCACGTGTTAAAGCTCGTGTTGAAGCTGGGCTACGTGCCCCTGGTTTAGCAGTGGTTCTAGTTGGTGAAGATCCTGCTTCTCAGGTTTATGTCGGTAGCAAACGCCGCGCATGTGAAGAAGTTGGGTTTGTTTCTAAGTCTTTTGACCTTCCTGCGTCTAGCTCAGAAGAAGAGTTACTAGCGCTGATTGATGAATTAAACAACGATGATGAAATTGACGGCATTCTAGTGCAATTACCCCTTCCTGCGGGCATCGACACAACACATGTTTTAGAGCGCATTCACTCAGAGAAAGACGTGGATGGCTTCCACCCTTATAACGTTGGTCGTCTTGCGCAACGTATTCCAAAGCTTCGCTCTTGCACGCCAAAGGGCATCATTACCCTACTCGACCGTTACAACATAGAGCTTCGTGGCAAACATGCTGTTGTGGTCGGTGCATCAAACATTGTTGGTCGTCCTATGACACTTGAGCTGCTGCTGGCGGGCTGCACGACAACAACATGTCACCGTTTTACCAAAGACCTAGAGAGTCATGTGCGTCAAGCTGACGTTGTCGTGGTTGCGGTTGGTAAGCCAAACTTCATCCCTGGAGAGTGGATTAAGAAAGGTGCAGTGGTTATCGATGTCGGCATTAACCGTCTTGATTCAGGCAAGCTAGTTGGCGACGTGGAATACGATAAAGCACGTGAAAGTGCGAGCTTTATTACTCCTGTCCCTGGTGGTGTTGGCCCAATGACCGTCGCAAGCTTAATTGAGAACACGATGCTCGCTTGCGAGCAGTTCCACACAGACAAATAACGTAAACTTCAGATACGAAAAAGGCTCCGCAAGGAGCCTTTTTGCTAATTTTAGGTATCTCTTTCAGTTACAGACTTAAAATCACGCCCGCAATTGAAGCGCTCATTAAGTTCGCCATCACACCAGCGATAATCGCACGGAAACCATGCTTAGAAACAAATGCACGCTTTTCAGGTACCAATGAGCCCAGTCCGCCAATCAACATCGCCATACTTGAAATGTTTGCAAAACCACACAAAGCAAACGTCACGATTGCTTGTGAGTGTTCACTGAGTTGAGACTTCACTTCAGCAAGCTGGATGAAAGCAACGAACTCATTCACCACAATCTTATTACCAATCAGCGAGCCTGCTGTGGTTGCTTCTTGCCATGGTACACCTAATAACCAAGCGACAGGTGCGAATACATAACCTAGGATCAGCTCGAAGCTTAGTGGCGTCCCAACAAGGTCACCAATCCAACCTAGCATGCCGTTTAACATTGCAATGACACTGATGAAAGCCAATAGCGTACCACCTACCGATACAGCAATGCGTACACCCGCCATTGCACCATCGGCTAATGCTTCTACTACGTTGGTTGCACGTGGAATTTCAACTTGGCTAATGTCGATATCTGCTGCTTTATCCGTATCTTCTGGCATTAAGATTTTTGCCATTAACAAGCCCGCAGGTGCCGACATAAATGCGGCAGCGATCAGGTAGTTAAGGTCAACGCCCAGTGACGCGTAACCGACCAACGTTCCACCAGCAACAGAAGCCAAACCACCTGTCATCACCGCAAAGAACTGCGAGTCGGTCATGTGCTTTAGGTATGGCTTTACCATCAATGGCGCTTCAATGGTGCCAACAAAAATATTCGCCGTTGCAGACAAAGACTCCGCACGACCGATACCCAGCAGCTTTTGAATACCGCCACCGATAAAGTTGATGATTTTTGGCATCACACCAATGTGATAAAGACCTGAGATAAGAGAGGAAAAGAAAACGATGATACCCAGAACATTGATCGCAAAGGTGAAGCCCCTGTCGCCAAATTACCGAATAAAAACGCAATGCCCTCTTGACCATAGTTGATCAAATTCGACACTACGCTGCTCACTGAATTCAGCGCATCTCGTCCTGCTGGTACATATAAAACCAACAACGCAAACAGTACCTGCAAAGCAAACGCAAACGACACTGTTCTCAGCTTTATATTTTTTCTATTTGTAGAAAGTAGCCATGCTACGAATAGTATGGCTACGATACCAATAATTGAGTTCATAAAATGAATCCGACAGAAGGGGGATATGGAAGGCACCGGATTGTATAGCGGACTCAAAATGCTGCAAGTTGAGGATGTTAACAGTGTGAAAAGTTTAAGCGCCCAATAATTGACCTTAATTATAAGGCATTGAATTATAAGAATATAAACGTTTGCTTATTTTTATTATTTCTATATAGAAAAGATGTTTCTAGTTCTGGAAAAATTTTTGTGAAGTGAATCACCTTATGTGTCGTTCAATAACGTCATTGATCCTGTTACTTAGGAATAGATATGTAAGGCGCTAGACGTTGATCCCAATGACACGGGTTACCGATCTTCTGTTTGATGAAGTTAATCACTGCGGATATTTTTTTGGGCATATGTTGGCGGCTTGGATACACCGCATAAAACGGCATCGACTGGCTTGCTTTCCAGTCCGGTAACAACTGTATTAACTTACCCGTTCTAAACTCATCACCCAGTAAGTAAGTGGCAAGGTAGGCAATGCCCCAACCTGCAATAGCGGCATCCCGAACGGCTTCTGCCAGATCCACTGAATAGTTGCCCGTAACTTTTACGTTCAACTCCTGCTGATCTTTAGTAAACGCCCACCCCGTATAGTCACGCTCCCAGCTTCTGTATATAAGACAGTTGTGAGAAGACAAGTCATCCGGCTCTGTTGGCGTATCATGTTTCAATAAGTAATCTGGTGATGCCGCTACAACAAACTGGCAATCCGTCAAACGCTGCGCAATGTAGCCTTCAGGCAAATGCTCGTTGTTAGTCACCCATAAATCGAGCCCTTCGGCTAACATATCGACTTTATAGTCAAACAAATGCACCTCCACTTGAAGTTGAGGATACAGTTCGCGCAACTCTTGAATTGCAGGGATAATGTGCAAGGTACCGAATGATTGCGACAAACCAAGACGCACTAAGCCTGCCACTTCATCCCGCTGGGTTTCCATCTCTAATGTAGCACTGCTCACCGCTTGTACTACTTGCTCACAGTGATGAAAAAAGGTTTTTCCTGCCTCAGTCGGCGTAAAGCTTCGCGTAGTGCGTTGAACAAGCTTGATACCAAGAGACGCTTCTAGCTGACTCAACTGCTTACTCACATGAGACACCGACACGCCTAAGCTCTTTGCAGCAGCCGTGAAACTTTTATGTTTAAGAAGAGCGGAGAAAATCACCATTTGTGCAGCACGTTCAGATAACACGCTTTACCTCGATTTGATTATAGGAAAAACAAAGGACTCCGAAGAGCCCTCATATTGAATACTGGATGCCAAGTGATTATTTGATAACAGCTCAGTATTTAATTCGGTCAGCCAAGTGACTCACGGCGAGTGCGAAGTAGTAAGAGCGGTTCCACTTCATCAGTACGTTGTAGTTATTGTAAACCAGATACGTACGACCATTTTCGTCGTCCGGCATGATCAACCATGCTTTGATGTCTTCATCCAGTTTTGGCAACGGACTACCGTCGTATTTTGTGATGCCAAGTTTGCTCCACTCCTGAAGGTATTTACCTTTTTCAGCTGTGCGCCCTTCTAAGCTGCGATCAATGCCTTTAGGAACTTTCACTTGGCGACCCCAAGTGTATTTGTCATCCCAGCCGGACTTGCTCAAATAGTTAGCGGTTGATGCAAATACGTCGGCTTCAGATTGCCAAATGTCTTTTTTACCATCCCCGTTGCCGTCAGCGGCAAAACGTAGGAAAGAGCTTGGCATAAATTGACACTGTCCCATCGCACCAGCCCAAGAACCTTTAAAATTATCTAGCTCGATATGGCCTTGATCGAGGATCTGCAATGCCGACATGGTCTCTTTACGGAAAAACTCTTCACGACGACCTTCAAATGCCATTGTCGACAACGCGTCAATCACTTTGAAGTTACCCGTAAATTTACCAAAGTTACTTTCTACACCCCAGAGCGCCACGATAAAGCGAGGCTGCACACCGTACTCATCGCCTATACGCTTTAGCTCGGTGTAATGCTCTTTATAGAGTTGTCTTGCTTGCTTCACCTTCCATTCAGGCACCGCGCGAGGAATGTATTCATCCAACGTCAGTTTCTTCTCTGGCTGGTTTCGGTCCGCTTTTACTGCTCGAGGCTTGTACTCAACATTCGCAAAAGCAGCACTAATGACCTGCTCTGAGACACCTTTATCACGCGCTTCAGCACGCAGCTTATTCAAGTATTCATCGAAACCCTCGCTACTTGCAAAAGCCGAGGTACACACACCAACGCTAAGCATGGTAGCCAGTATTTTTTTCATATTGCCCTCCTTGAGCAAGGCAGAAATCCCAGATGAAAAACGATGACGTTATTCGCCTTTCTGCTGGGCTTTTTGTTCTTTGTACTTTTCTAGTAGGTTCTCCGGCGGAGGCGGAACCTGCAAAAAGAAGCCATCATTTTGCAATGAAGCCTTCACTTTTTCGATATCAACTTGTGCCAATTTACGGCCATCAAGTTTAATCGTCATAACAGCGATAGGCTTACCGAACATCTGCATTAAGGTGTCAGGAACCTGTGAAAAATCATCCTTTTTCGGAATATAGAGATAAGTACCTTCTTTTTTCGAGCTTTTATAAATAGAACAAAGCATGACACGCCTTTTATGCTGATTTAGCCGCGTTGAGTGCGGATTAGGTTGAAAACGTCAAATTCTCGCAAACTTAATAGCAAATTTGAGATTAATTCACCTATTTGCCCACGAGAGAACTTGCTGCGTCAAAGGATGAAATATAACATGACAGACCTAGTTTAAGGCAACGCTCTTTCAATAAAGGCAAGAAGTCCACGATGACCCATTCACCAGACCTTAAAGGTAGCAGTTTTACATTGTCAGTTTTACACCTTTCTGACAATGAGATCGCAAAGACTGTCGAATTTTTGCAAGAAAAAGTTTCTCAAGCACCTTCTTTTTTTGCATCCGCGCCTTTGGTAATCAATATAGCAAAAGTACAAGGCGACATTGATTTCCCTAAGCTTAAACAAGGCATCTCAGATGCTGGTTTTATTCCGGTCGGTGTAACGGGCTGTAAAGACAAGCGTGTACAAAATCTTGCTTCCGAAGCTGGCTTCGCCATTATGTCGGCGAGCAAATCACCAAGCCAAGCACCTGCCAAAATGGCACCAACGAAAGTAGTTCGCACGCCTGTTCGATCAGGACAACAGATCTACGCGAAAGATGGTGATTTGGTGGTGTTAGCGCACGTAAGTGCTGGTGCTGAAGTCATCGCTGACGGCTCTATTCATATCCATGGCACACTTCGAGGCCGTGCGATTGCAGGCGCAAGTGGTCAGCAGGAAGCGCGTATTATTTGCCACGATTTACAAGCAGAACTGGTATCCATTGCGGGTGACTACTGGTTAAGCGATCAAATTGAAAGCGAGTACTGGCAAAAGAAAGTAATGATCAGTAAAGCCGATGAATCATTGCATTTAGAAGTTCTCGCGATTTAATCTAAAAAGGAAAAAAAATGGCACGCATTATTGTAGTAACGTCTGGTAAAGGTGGCGTTGGTAAAACCACTTCAAGCGCAGCCATCGCCTCTGGTCTAGCTCTGAAGGGAAAAAAGACCGCGGTGATCGATTTTGATATCGGTTTGCGTAACCTCGACCTAATCATGGGCTGTGAGCGCCGTGTCGTGTATGACTTTGTAAACGTCATTAACGGCGAAGCGACATTAAACCAAGCGCTGATCAAAGATAAGCGCACGGACAACCTATTCATTCTTCCTGCTTCTCAAACTCGTGATAAAGACGCACTGACAAAAGATGGTGTTCAGCGCGTATTCGGCGAACTTGATGAAATGGGCTTTGATTTCATTATTTGTGATTCACCAGCAGGTATCGAGCAAGGCGCATTAATGGCCTTGTACTACGCCGATGAAGCCATTGTCACAACGAACCCAGAAGTCTCTTCTGTGCGTGACTCTGACCGCATTCTAGGTATTTTAGATTCTAAGTCCCTGCGCGCAGAACAAGGGCTAGAGCCAGTAAAACAGCACCTGCTACTGACTCGCTACAACCCATCTCGCGTCACTCAAGGCGAAATGCTAAGCGTTGAAGACGTAGAGGAGATCTTACATATTCCACTACTGGGCGTGATTCCAGAAAGCCAAGCCGTGCTTAACGCGTCAAACAAAGGTGTGCCAGTCACTTTTGACGATAACACCGATGCGGGTATGGCTTATTCTGACACCGTTGATCGCTTATTAGGCAATCAGGTTGAATTTCGTTTCCTTACTGAGGAGAAGAAAGGACTCTTTAAACGACTCTTTGGAGGCTAGACATGTCATTATTAGAATTTTTCCGTCCACAGAAGAAAACTTCTGCGAATCTAGCTAAAGAGCGTTTGCAAATCATTGTTGCTGAGCGCCGCAGCCAAAATGATCCTGCGCCTTCTTACTTACCTCAATTGAAAGAGGACATCTTGAAGGTGATCAGTAAGTACGTGGCAATTGATCCAAATATGGTTGACTTAACATTTGAGCACAAAGACGACGATATCTCAGTTCTTGAGCTCAATGTGAAGCTACCAGACGACGAGAAGTAAACCACTTTTCCTCGCGAGATTGAATGCTCAGATTTGAATGAAAAAGGTTGGCACCGAGGCCAACCTTTTAATCTTTTATTACTTTAATGCTTTGTTCATCTTGTCGCCGAGTAGATCCAAGCGCCAGCCCTGCATCAAGTCAGGCAACACTTCTGGATCGCGATCTTTTTTCCACACCCAACTGATTAGCTGATTAATCTGCTTTTTAGAAGCAAGGAACTCCGTTGCTAAGCCAGACTTCTGCGACGCCGATTTCACTATGTCTTTCATATTTTTGAAGACTTGTTTGTAACCTGGATAATCCATTAAGCGTTCAATTTTCGCTGGATACTCTTCAGAAGGTGTTTGCTTCGCTTGTTTAACAATCGCGGCAATCTTCGCGCCATGGCGGTTAATCGCTCGGATATCAATATCTTCCGCCTCCATCTTCTTAAAGTTCGTTAAGCCAAGACGAGCGACTGTTAATAGGTCACCTTCTTTGAAGATAAAGTTCAGCGCTAAATCTCGTTTGATTGCTTCACGATAACGCCACGTCGCCAATGGCTTTAAAATCGCCAGTTCAGAAGGTTTTAACTGCCAAGCACCTTTAATATCAAGGTAGGCATTCTCTTCATTAGTGACGCGAATGCGTTTTGAAACCAACAAATCACTTTCTTGTTGTACGGCTTCCCACCAACCTGCTTGCGTCACCTTATCGAACAGCTTCTCGTATAACGGTAGCAAGTAATGCACGTCTGCAGCAGCATAGTCTAATTGCTTTTGCGTCAACGGTCGGGCCATCCAGTCAGTACGTGACTCACTTTTGTCTAGCTCAACACCTAAATATTCTTCCACCAGCGTTGCAAAGCCTGTTGATAGACCGTGGCCAAGAAAGGCCGCCATCAACTGAGTATCTACCATAGGGAACGGCGTACAACCAAATGCATTTTGGAAAACTTCTAAATCTTCACCGCAGGCATGCAGCACTTTTAACACGGAAGTATCTTTTAATAGCGCTACGAACGGCGTCATATCCGTTAATTCGGTCGGATCAATCAGCGAGAGGCGATTACCATCGAAAAGCTGAATCAGACCTAACTGCGGGTAGAAAGTGCGAATACGGACGAATTCGGTATCCAGCATCACTACATCTGCCTCTCGGGCGTGAATGCAAACTTCTTCTAGGTCTTTGTTTTTGTTAATAATTTGATAATTCACATACTTCTCGCTATAAAAAATGCCAGCAAAACGCTGGCATTCTATCATTTTTTAAATCTCTCGACTCGACGAAATCGGCTTATGCGCTTTTCTTCGCGAGTTCAGCGTCGTTCTCTTCACGCAGAACACGACGCAAGATCTTACCGACATTGGTTTTAGGGAGGTCTTCACGGAACTCAACCAACTTAGGTACTTTGTAGCCAGTTAAGTGCTGACGACAATGCGTAATCACTTCATCTTTGGTCAAGCTCGGGTCGCGCTTCACGACGTAGATCTTCACTAATTCACCAGAGACTTCGTGCGGTTGACCAATAGCAGCCACTTCAAGGACTTTGCCGTGCAGTGCTACAACGTCTTCGATTTCGTTCGGGTAAACATTAAAGCCTGATACCAAGATCATGTCTTTCTTACGGTCAACGATGTGCAGGAAGCCTTCGTCATCGAACTTAACAATGTCGCCCGTTGATAACCAACCGTCTTCGTTGATCGTATCTTTCGTTGCTTCAGGTCGTTGCCAGTAACCTTGCATAACCTGAGGGCCACGAACTTGAAGTTCACCAGTTTCAGTATTCGCAAGAGCGTTGCCTTCTTCGTCCACGATACGAACTTCTGTTGATGGTACCGGCAGACCAATAGAGCCATTGTATTCAACAAGATCATGCGGATATGCCGCCACCAACGGAGAACACTCTGTTAGACCGTAACCTTCGAGCAAATAGCAACCCGTGGTCTTTTGCCATCTTTCTGCCACTGAGCGCTGCACTGCCATGCCGCCGCCAACGGCTAAACGTAGATTACTGAAATCCAACTCGTGGAAATCTTCATTATTGACCAATGCATTAAATAAGGTATTCACGCCCGTAATCGCGGTAAACGGATGCTTTTGTAGCTCTTTCACGAACCCTGGAATATCTCTAGGGTTGGTAATAAGTAAGTTACGGCCACCCATTTCGACAAACAGCAGACAGTTTACGGTAAGAGCAAATACGTGATACAGCGGTAACGCTGTCACGACTAATTCACGTCCCGGAGATAAGACCGGTCCGTACGCGCCTTTTGCCTGTAAAACGTTCGCAATCATGTTGCGGTGAGTCAGAATCGCACCTTTCGCGACACCTGTCGTCCCCCCCGTATATTGCAGGAATGCAATGTCATCCCCAGACATAAACGGTTTAACGTATTGTAGACGACGACCTTTACGTAGAGCCTGACGCATTGAGATAGCACCAGGTAAATCGTACTTAGGCACCATGCCCTTAACGTACTTCACGACAAAATCGACAATCGTACCTTTCGCTCGTGGCAGCATTTGACCAAGACTGGTTAACACTACGTGTTTGACTGGTGTTTTATCGACGATTTGTTCTAGCGTGTTCGCAAAGTTAGATACAATCACAATCGTCGTCGCACCTGAGTCATTCAATTGGTGTTCAAGTTCACGAGGAGTGTAAAGTGGGTTAACGTTTACGGCGATACAACCTGCACGCAAAATACCAAACAACGCCACTGGGTATTGCAGTAGGTTTGGCATCATCAGAGCAACACGGTCACCCTTTTGCAGTTTTAACTCGTTTTGCAGATACGCTGCGAATGCGCGACTACGCTCTTCCAATTTACGGAAGGTCATAACCGAGCCCATGTTCATGAATGCCGGTTGGTCTGCATATTTTTGTACAGACTGCTCAAACATTTCTACCAAAGACTCATATTGCTCTGGATTAATGGTTTCAGGTACGTCACTTGGATAACGTGAAAGCCATGGTTTATCCACGATGTTACTCCTCGTTTATAACTGGCTAAAAAATAGCGTCCTTTTTATTTTGAAAGCTATTACAGCACAGCGAACGTGCTTGAGCACGCAACTCTCAAACACTTGTTTAAATTTTGTTAACTACACCAAGAATTCGCGTTGCGACCTCGAGTATTTGCTCTAAATGACAGTGATGACCACCCTTGACAGAAACCACTTGCGGCGGGTTCTCTCCCCAATCAGCTTGGTTAGATGGTAAATTCTGAAATCCTTGATCGCCTAATACGATAAAATGAGGACAACGTATTTGGCTGGTAATCGAGTTAGCATGCGCTTGCGCCATTCGGTAAAGCGACGCACATTTTAACTTGGCATCATGCCGCCAATACCATTTATCTCCTCGCTGCTCCGTTCCTCGCTCGACTATCGGCAGAAGCTGCTCAGCGGTTAATTGGTTGGCTTGCATGCGTAATTTTAACGCCAGATCGAAGGAGGTAATGCTTCGCTCTGGCTTGTTTTGCTGTCTTATTCGACTTAAAACGCCATCGCGAAGACGAGGCAAACTGTTAGTAGGATCTTCAGTAAGAGGTCCTGCTCCCTCTATTTGCACAAGAGCTTCGACCTGCTCTGGAAACGCAGCACTATAGCAACTTGCGATTAAAGCACCAAGTGAATGGCCTACTAATATCAGTCTGTTTGGTGATAATTCGTCCAACAGCTGATATAAATCGGCAATATAGTCGTGAAAGGGATAATAATTATCGTGAGATTTATGACTCGATAAACCGTGACCAAAATGGTCGATAGCAAGGAGGTGTAAGTGAGGATTAAGTTGATTCAACTGCTCCATGAGCGCTTTAAAGCTGCCCGCATTATCTAACCATCCATGAAGAAAAACGACTGACAAGTCAGCCGTTTTCTCGTTCCCTATCTCAAGGGCTGCCATTTTGCCGGCAGGAAGCTCGAATTGACGCTCATGCATCGCAGATTATTTGACCTGTTTTATCACTTTACCGTCTTGTGGGAAATCATTACGCCACATGCGGCAGTTAATCGAGTAACATGGGTAAAAGTAGGTTGGCGAATCATACATGCGTACACGTTCTTCAATTTTCCACAAACGGTAGCCTTGCCCCTTAATGATCGGGAATACGTATTCGTGCTCACCAATCTTTCCTTCTTCTTCTCCGGCGCCTGTACCTACAACCGTCAACAGGCGACCTTCACTAAAGGCAACAGGCTCTAAATAACCATCAAAATAGGTGACAAAACGTCCCGTAGGCTCTTCATCAATATCAGGTTTACCAGACTTACCGATTGGTAGGTTTACAATCTCTAGACGCGTTTTATCTTTGAAGTTATCCACTTTAGCGATGATTCCACCAAGGCGAACATCTTCACTCACTTGCCCCTGAGACTCAGCAAAAGCTTTATAGTCTGTAACGACCAATTCTGTGCTTGCATTTAGCTCCTCTGGCAACGAGCTACACGCAGACAAACCAACCGTAGCAAATAATGCGAGAAAAAACCGTCCAAAAACCTTCATAAACCACCTTTCAATATTTGTAACCCCAAGCTGGGGAGGTCTCACACGTAAATATCGACACCAAGTAATTGAGCCAGTTCCTCTTTTTTAGCTCGATTCATGACATCCATGTACTGCTCCATTGCTTTACGTGCGCCCCCTTCAGGAAGGTCATATTGCACTTGAGCTCGGTGAATTTGGGACTCATCCACGTGTTTTATGGAGTGCGCCACGGCGTTAGCAACCTTTGAAGGCTGACCTACAGGCTGCTTTGTTTGTGATTTATTTACCTGCTTCTTTTGACTGGCTTTATTAGTGCGATTTGCACCGGGAATCAAAGAAGGAGGCAAGCCATTAATCGACGCCATAGCACTCCATAAAAATACAGGGCAAACGCCCTGCTTTTTGTCAGGTTAATGAAAAACGGACTATTCGCGACCAGGAAGTTTTTTCCATGTCACATTATCACGTAAATAAACAGGGCTCGAATCTTCGACCGGCACGGTATTACCCTTTTTAAATTCTTGTTCAGCAAGAATCACTATGTCTTGTGAATCAGGGTACAAAACCTCACCATGCGTCAAATTAAATGGTAGGTCTGCTAATACTTCTTGGTAGGCATCCCAACCAGTACCTGCTGTCGTCCACGTTTTGTCGTCTGCTTGTGCTTCTTCAGTTAGACGTGCTGGTGGAATAACACACTCTTCATCAATACCAACCCATTCACCATTGTCTTGACGAGAATAGCGCGCCCAATAAACTTCACTCATACGTGCATCAATGGCAACAGCGACATTGGTCACACCATGTAAACGATGGCTACCTTGAGCCATCGCAGACAGGGTTGAAACGCCGATCATAGGTAAGTCAGCACCGAACGCCAAACCTTGTACGATACCAATACCGATACGAACGCCAGTAAAGCTACCTGGACCACGTCCAAACGCTAACGCATCTAGCTCTTGTAGAGTCAGGCCAGCTTCTTTTAGTACTTCATCAACCATTGGCAGTACTTTTTTGGTGTGATCGCGTGGTGCAACCGCGCTACGTGAAATCACTTGATCATTAGCCAACAACGCAACTGAACAGTTTTCAGTCGCTGTATCGATAGCAAGAATTTTTGCGCTCATTTAACTCTCTACAACTCTCATTTATTGGGTTATGCCTCAGCACTTGCGTCTGTGACAGATTGTTCTACTTTCAGGAATGCTTTGATTCCATCTAAGTCTCGCGTTCTTGGGATAGGTGGTAGGCTTCCGAGGAAAATACCACCGTAGTCTCGCGTGACAAGGCGATTATCACAAATGATCAACGCACCGTGATCCTTCTGATCTCGAATTAATCGCCCTACTCCCTGCTTTAACGTAATCACTGCATCCGGGATTTGTACTTCAGCAAATGGTTCACCGCCACGTAATCGACAATCCTCGATACGGGCTTTGAGTAGCGGATCGTCAGGGGCGGTAAACGGTAATTTGTCGATAATAACACAGCTCAGCGCATCACCTCTAACATCAATCCCTTCCCAGAAAGCGCCTGTCGCCACGAGTAAAGCGTTACCCAGTTCCATAAACTCCGCCAAGGTTTTCTGCTTACTCATCTCCCCTTGCATTAACACAGGCAGCTCAAGTACTTCTCGGAACTTCTCACCTAGTTCACGCATCATGCTGTGCGAGGTACATAAAAAGAAGCAGCGACCATCATTTTCTTCAATCACCGGAGCAAGCATTCGGACTAACTTATCCGCTAAGCCGTTACTGTTTGGCTCTGGCAGATACCTTGGCACACAAAGGCGCGCTTGTTTTTGATAATCAAAGGGGGACGGCAGAGAAAATTGCTTTGTAGGCTTGAGGCCAAGGCGCTCAGTAAAGTGCTTGAAGTCGCCCGATACGGCTAGAGTTGCTGACGTGAAAATCCACGCGCCTTGTTTAATCTCTATTTGCTCATGGAACTTGTCCGCGACAGAAAGAGGCGTAATGTGCAGAGCGAAATGACGAGGCGAGGTATCGTACCAGTATGAGTAACCAGTAATATCGACATCACATACCCGGTCGATGCGGCCTTTGATCAAATTGGCTCGTTCAAAGGCGGTATCCAGTAATTGACTGCGCCCTAAGGCTATTTTGAGAACATCAATCGCCAATTCGAGGCTATCAGTTAAGCGCAATAATTCTCGCTTAATAGAGCCTGATTGCAACGCCTCACGCCAGTTGCCACGAAAGCCTGGCTCACCCAGTACAATCCGCATGTCCATTGCGCTTTGCATGAGTTTGTCGCCCACTTTTTGCAATTGACGCATATCTTTGGCTTCGGTGCGGTAGGCTATTTCAATGTCTTTGGCAAGATCGTGAATTTGGCGGCTTGAAACTGACTGGCCGAAATATTCGCTCGCAATATCTGGCAACTGATGAGCTTCATCAAAAATAAACACATCGGCTTCTGGGATCAGTTCACCAAATCCTGTTTCTTTGATCGCTAAATCAGCAAGAAATAAGTGATGGTTCACCACAACAATGTCGGAATCCATGGCTCGCTTACGCGCTTTCAATACAAAGCAATCGGTGTAGCTCGGACACTCTTTACCTAAACAGTTATCATTGGTTGAAGTGATGGTCGGAATGATCATGCTGTCTTCTGGCAGATCATCACAATCACCAAGGTCACCTGTTTTGGTTTCTGATGACCAAGCACGCACTTTAACCAGTTGAGTTAATAACGTCGGGTCAGATTCATTAGTGTGGCTTTCGACCATTTGGCGGCTCAAACGATCCAAACACAGATAATTAGAACGCCCTTTTAATAACGCCACTTGACCATAAAAACCAAGCGCATTGACCATGAGCGGTAAGTCCCGATGGTACAACTGCTCTTGCAAGTTTTTCGAGCCTGTACTGATGATCACTTTTTTACCACTCAACAGCGCAGGGACTAGGTATGCGAAGGTCTTACCGGTTCCAGTTCCTGCCTCTACCACCAACTGGGTTTGATCTTTGATCGCACTGCTGACGGCTTCCGCCATATCGATTTGTGGCTGACGAGCTTGAAAGCCCGGAATGGCCTTACCTAATGCGCCATCAGAGGAAAAAGTTTTTGCGATCATGCTTGGTATTGAGTTTGAAAAATTATCGAGAGTATATCAGAGGAATAGGAGTGACATCAGCCCACAATCTGGCCAGCTTGCGGCGACGCACGGATATTTTGTTGAAACCAACGTAAGAATAGATTATTTATGGTGAAACATGGCAGTACAGTTACACCCGCCTGGGAATAATAACAAATTCGTACGCTAAAATATTAATGCATGGAAGTACCTGATTTATGGAAAAGAAAACACTGTTGACCCACTGTTCTGACGCCCCGGGTCTCATCTCGAAAATTACTAATATCTGTTACAAGCACCAACTCAACATCGTTCACAATAACGAATTTGTTGATAATACCAGTGGCCACTTTTTCATGAGAACGGAGCTGGAGGGATACTTCAACGATCAAACGTTTCTTGCCGATTTGGACCAAGCCCTCCCGCAAGGTGCTAAGCGTAAATTGGTTGGCTCTCGTCGTAAGCGCATCGTCATTCTCGTCACAAAAGAAGCGCATTGTTTAGGCGATATTCTGATGAAAACCTACGATGGAAGCCTAGATGTTGAGATCGCCGCTGTGGTAGGGAATTACGACAAACTGCAAACTCTCACTGAGCGCTTCGACATTCCTTACCACCACGTGACCCATGAAAACCTTAGCCGTGAAGAACACGAGCAGAAGATGCTAGAAGTGATCGATCAATACGATGCTGACTTTTTGGTGCTAGCTAAATACATGCGCGTATTAACGCCGACGTTTGTTGAGAAATACCACCACAAAATCATTAATATTCATCACAGCTTCTTACCTGCTTTTATTGGCGCGAAGCCATATCAACAAGCTTACGATCGCGGTGTGAAAATCATCGGTGCAACAGCACACTTCGTGACTAATGATTTAGATGAAGGGCCGATCATCAAGCAAGACGTAATTCCTGTCGACCATACATTCAATGCCCAAGATATGGCACAAGCGGGACGCGATGTAGAAAAGAATGTGTTGAGCAAAGCGTTGAATAAAGTCATTAACGACCACGTCTTTGTTTATGGAAATAAAACAGTGATCCTGTAATCCCTCCGCACTAGTTACAACGAGAATGAAACCCGTCCAACTTGGCGGGTTTCATCTTTTCAGGGATATCCCCCGACTCTAACCATCAAAATTAAACCGATATATTTTAATTTTTCATTTCACTACAACTATTTACTGAGAGAATGATTCCGTTTATCATTTGGTCCCCTTATAATAAACCACGTTAATATTACGGAATTAAAATGAAAAAAACGTTAGTGGCTTTTCTGATTGGGCTGACTTTGCCAGCAACCACAATCGCAGATACTCTTAAGCCTGTTCAGAATGATGTATCCACTCGCATTATTGGCGGCGAGCCAGCTAATACTTCCGACTGGAAGTTTATTGCTTCACTGGTCCGTAAAGGACAGCCAACATCTATTGGTCACTTCTGCGGCGGTAGTTTCCTTGGTGGAAAATACGTATTAACTGCTGCGCACTGTGTGGAAGGTCTTAATGCGGACGATATTGATATCGCTCTTGGTCTTTATGATCAAAACAACGAGTCTCACGCGCAGCGCATCGCGGTTAACAATATCTACTCGCATACTGCATATAACAGTAATACAACGAACAATGACATCGCTCTTATCGAATTAGAACGCAATGTCGATAGCGCAACTATTGATCTGGCAACGCCAGAACTTTTAGGTAGCGTACGTGTGGGAGACAAGTTGCATGTGGCTGGATGGGGAAATACGTCCACGACAGACAGAATATACCCAACCGTTTTACAACAAGTAGATTTGGAATACGTAGATCGAGCTACCTGCCAAAACCTACCAGGAAACTACTCTAATGTATCAGATGACGGCATTTGCGCCGGATACTATTGGGGAGGTAAAGATAGCTGCCAAGGAGATAGCGGCGGTCCGCTCATCGTTGACGATAACGGCATCAACAAATTATTAGGGGTGGTCAGTTGGGGTGATGGATGTGCTCAACCAAATGCTTATGGTGTTTACGCAAACGTCGCTCATTTTCAGCACAACGGCTGGATAGATAGTCATCGTAATACTATCAGCTACACTCAGTATCGAGATCTTCATTTCGTTGAGCGAAAAGCGCAGCAAGAGACCTTTACTATTCGTAATGACGAGGTGAATACGCCAATTAACATCACGGGCGTTACCCTAACAAGCGGAATCAGCCTCGCCAAAAATACCTGTACTGCGACACTGGCACCATCTCAGAGCTGTCAAATTACGGTAGGCTACTACCCAAGCTACTCGCACTCAGTTGAAACGATTGAAGTCTCTACTGATCATCCGAAACTATCTAAACTTTCGACTACCTTAATATATAGTGGTATTGATAAAGCAAGCAGCTCATTGAGCAGTGCCGTTACGCTAGCTGGCGCAAACGTGTACACCAATGAACACGCTTGGACCGCTGAAAATGGTGAACTTCAATCAGCAGACATGGGAACGTCTGCTGGCGCATCCATCTTGTATTTAACCGATCTTCCAAAAGGCAAACTATCAATGGACTTTAAAGTCTTGTCAGATGGTTTCGATGTTTTTGTCGTTTACGTCAATGGCCAAGAGTATGACTACACTCGCCAGCTTCTTGAGTACAATGAACTTTCTATCGATCTTTACCGGAAGTCAAACACGGTTACTTTTGCTTATCTGAAAAACTACGAGTTTAGCGGTGGTTACAACGCGCAAGCGTATATTCGCAATATCAAGATGTCAGTTAGTTCAGATAACACTAGCGAGAGCAGCGTAACAACAACATCGAGTTCAGGCGGCAGCTTCTCAATTAGCCTACTAATGTTGCTAGCTGCAGGTCCTTTCCTGCGTCGCAAAAAAGGATAACAGGATGCAATATATACTCAAAACAATGCTGCTTGGTTTGAGCTCAATCAGCTTAGTCGCTTGCTCGGCAAATACAGAAATGCAGCAAGGTCAAGAGTCTGAACATCAAGCAATCATGGTAGAAGCGTACCGAACTAGCGATAGTCAAATTTCATTTATCGCCGAGTCTAATGGCTGCAGTAAGAACGATGACTTTAGCTTAAAAATAGAGCAAAACTCTTCAACGGAAGCCCTGCTCACAATCGTCAGGAACAAAGTGGATCATTGTAAACGAATGCCGTTTCCAAAGACTTTCACACTAACTCTAGATGAAGAGTTGAAAGGCAAAAAGCTTTCCATTACCAACCCAAAAAGCAAGTCACCGGCTAAATAGTGATTCGCTTACGAAAGGGAGCCTCGGCTCCCTTTTTGCCTCTCGCAACTCAGAAATTTCACTCTAGCGTTTTACGCCTGCTCAGACTCCACAATACGCTTAAGTGAATGCGGGTGCAGCTTGATACAAATGCCTTGGTACTTAAACGCCACGGTTGGGTTGTTCAAGCGTTCGCCTTCCCCTTTCGGGCTCGACAATTTGCTCTTTACACCCAGCTCTTCCAACTCATTAAAACGCGCGCCAAACGCTGGGTAAGTGTGTTTCAAATCAGCAAGAAACTCATCTGCGGTTTCGGCATGAGACGGAATCACAAACTCCACATGTTCCCAGCTTTCAGTTGGGTAGATTTTGCCTTCCGCAGGATATGGCAGCTCTAGACACTCAATCTTCCAGCCACGGTTTTCCAACGCTTTGTCGAATTCGATAACGATGATTGGGCGACCGTTTATTTTCGCTTGTGAAATCACCTTACCGTATTGATTCCATGCTTCATGCGCGGCTTTCGCTGTTTCAATATCATTAATACGCAGCGCAATATGGTCAGCTTGAGCAAAGCTCAGATCCAGTTTTAACAGGGTTGCAAGCTCTTCAATCTTCGCCATAAATGCGTCCAGATCTTGGATCATCAATTCAGGCGTTAGGCGCTTTTCAACTAGTTGAGTCGTCATTGTGGCTCTCTTATGGGGCGATTTATCTCATTACTTTGAGCGCAATAGTAAACGCAAACTAAGCCACATTTCCATTCAATCGAAAAAGTAAAAATTTCGCCTATTCATCTCTGTATGAAAAGCAATAAAGTTGTTATGATTAGCCCCATTTTTGTGAACTCTAACAGAGCTCGGCGTACATTTTGCCGAGTTCTTTGTCCTTGAATTGAAGGAAACGCGTGTGAATATCCAAGCACTTATTAATGACAAAGTATCTCAGGCTCTAGAAGCCGCTGGCGCACCTGCAGGCAGTCCTGCAGCCGTTCGCCAATCAGCAAAGCCACAATTTGGTGATTACCAAGCAAACGGCGTAATGGGCGTTGCTAAAAAACTGGGTACTAACCCTCGAGAATTTGCACAGAAAGTACTGGATGTTCTGGACCTAGATGGTATTGCGAGCAAAACAGAAATCGCTGGCCCTGGTTTCATCAACATTTTCCTAAGCGAAGAGTTCCTTGCGAAACAAGCCGACGCGGCGCTAAAAGACGAGCGTCTTGGCGTAGCTAAAGAAGAAGCACAAACCATCGTTGCCGACTACTCTGCACCAAACGTAGCAAAAGAAATGCACGTTGGTCACCTACGTTCAACCATCATCGGTGATGCGGTAGTACGTACGCTTGAGTTCCTAGGTCACAAAGTGATCCGCGCGAACCACATCGGCGACTGGGGTACTCAGTTCGGAATGCTTATCGCAAACCTTGAGCGTGTACAACAAGAGTCTGGCGAAGTTTCTATGGAACTTGCGGACCTTGAAGGCTTCTATCGTGAGTCTAAAAAGCTGTACGATGAAGATGAAGAGTTCGCAGTAAAGGCGCGAAACTACGTGGTAAAACTGCAAAGCGGTGACGAGTACTGTGCAGAAATGTGGAAAAAACTCGTTGATGTAACCATGATCCAAAACCAGCGCAACTACGACCGTCTAAACGTGTCACTGACTCGTGACGACGTCATGGGCGAAAGCATGTACAACGACATGCTTCCTAAGATCGTTGCAGACCTAAAAGAACAAGGTCTTGCCGTTGAAGATGATGGCGCACAAGTTGTATTCCTAGATGAATACAAGAACAAAGATGGCGAACCAATGGGCGTTATCGTTCAAAAACGCGATGGCGGTTTCCTATACACAACAACAGATATCGCATGTGCAAAATATCGTTATGAAGAGCTAAGCGCAGACCGTGTGCTTTACTTCATCGACTCACGTCAACACCAGCACCTAATGCAAGCTTGGACGATTGTTCGTAAAGCGGGCTATGTGCCTGAGTCTGTATCTCTTGAGCACCACGCGTTCGGCATGATGCTGGGTAAAGACGGAAAGCCATTCAAGACTCGTGCGGGTGGTACCGTTCGTTTGGCAGATCTTCTGGATGAAGCAGAAGTTCGCGCAGCACAGCTGATCGAATCTAAAAACCCTGAATTAGATGCGGAAGAAAAAGAGAAGATCTCTAAAACAGTTGCAATGGCAGCGGTTAAATACTCTGACTTATCTAAACACCGTACGACTGACTACGTGTTCGATTGGGACAACATGTTAGCGTTTGAAGGCAACACAGCACCATACATGCAATATGCATACACTCGTGTAGCTTCAATTTTCGCTAAAGCTGGTGTTGCTATGGATGCTCTCCAAGGTGACATCAAAATCACTGATGAGAAAGAGAAAGCACTTATTGCTAAACTTATGCAGTTCGAAGAAGCGGTGCAATCTGTTGCTCGCGAAGGCCAACCACACATCATGTGTAGCTACCTATTCGAACTAGCAGGTCAGTTCTCTAGCTTCTACGAAGCGTGCCCTATCCTAGTTGCTGAAGACGAAGCAGTGAAACAAAGCCGTCTGAAACTAGCTGCGCTAACAGCGAAGACCATCAAGCAAGGTCTGTCTCTACTGGGTATCGATACTCTAGAGCGTATGTAATCCGCTGTTACGTAGTTAGCTTAAGTAGCACAAGCTAAATGATGACGAAGGTTGACGTGAAAGCGTCAACCTTTTGTTTTATCTGTCGTATACTACTTCAAACTAAAAATTAATCGGACAGCAATAATGAGTTTTGAACTTCATCCTCAATTGGCAAAAGACACTTCGGTGATTGGTCACTTCCCACTTTGCGTCGCTCTTCTTCATAAAGATAATGCTGTGCCATGGGTTATCTTGGTGCCTAAACGCGAAAATTTGAAAGAGCTACACCACTTGCCAATGCAAGAGCAACAACAGTTTTTGCTCGAATCTCAAGCGGTAAGCCAAGCACTCGAAGCGACATTCCGCCCAGACAAGTTAAACCTTGGCGCCCTAGGTAACATGGTGCCACAGCTGCACATTCACCATGTTGCGCGCTTTAAAGACGATATGGCATGGCCAGGACCAGTTTGGGGGAATACAAAAGGAGAGTTTCGTACTGACGAAGAACAAGAAGAGATTCTTAACCGAATTCGTAATGTGTTGTCGTTAAGCTCTATCTTCCGTAAAGCGTAACCGTTATATAACTTTTAATTCAGGCAGAAAGTAAAAAGCCGCATCATTGCTGATGCGGCTTTGTTGTTTTTGCGCGATGGTTCATTGCTCTTACTACATGGTTACGGTAAGTGACAAACCATCGTGCTTTGTGACTGCATAGCGTATTCGCGTTATATGATGAGCTTTATTTGTATCTACCAAGCGAGAAATGCGACCTTTGTTAATCCATACACTTAACATGGCGTCTGCACCGTCTTCACTCATTCCGAACTGTTTTGCTAGCTCAGATTGGGAAACCGTTCCTTTTTCGGCAATATATTGATAAAGCTCTTTTAAAATCATACGACTTGCGCCTCAAACTCGCCTTGATGTTTCTTGCCTACGCGCTTGAAAACGCGGTACGTGCCAAAGAAAATCGCAATAATTGCGGCAATCCAAACGCCGCTGGTGATAGGGCTATCAGCGAAATGCATAAGCTGATGATAGAAAGTCGCACTCAAGTACGCGAGCCCCATTGTCCATACCGCTATAAAGCGCGCAAAGTTATTGCCGAATTCTCGAACATAGGCACCCATCGCAGCCACACAAGGAGTGTAAAGTAAGATAAAAATTAGGTACGCAAAAGCAGCATGACCAGAAACAAATTTCTCTTTTATGTTACCAAAGATCGATTCATCAATTTCTTGCTCCTCTGCGACTGCATGAGAATCTGCTAAATCACCGACGTCAATCCCCAGAGGATCAGAATAGCTCAGCCCTGCTAGGTTTTCAGGAATGCTCATCACCGCTTCTTCTAGGCTACCCATAAGATCAAATTCTGCATCCTCTCCATCGGTTGGCGTAGTATATAAGCTGTTCAATGTGCCCACGACTGCCTCTTTCGCGAAGATACCAGTAATAATACCAACCGTTGCTGGCCAGTTATCCTCTTGAATACCAATTGGTGCAAACACTGGCGTCACAACCTGAGCGGCTTTTGATAGAACCGATTTATCACTGTCTTCATTACCGAATGTACCGTCAGTTCCTAGCGAGTTGAGGAAGCTCAAGATAGCAACAACCACTACGATGGTTTTACCTGCACCCAATACAAACCGCTTAAGTTTTTGCCAAGTTTTGATCACGACGTTCTGCAATGTCGGAAGCTCATAGTCAGGAATTTCCATCACCAAGCTATCACTGCTGCCAGGATACAGCGTGTGCTTGAGGAACAAACCGGTAAACACCGCGGCGACAATACCAAGTAGGTAAAGTGCAAACACAATGTTTTGACCAGAGCCTGGGAAGAAAGCGGCAGCAAATAAAGCGTACACAGGTAAGCGAGCACCACATGACATAAACGGTGCCATCGACGCAGCCAACTTGCGCTCACGCTCTTGGTCTAGCGTGCGCGTTGCCATGATTGACGGAACGTTACAGCCAAAACCAAGAACCAAAGGGACAAACGCTTTACCCGGCAAGCCGATTTTCTGCATCACTTTATCAAGCACAAACGCGGCGCGTGCCATGTAACCCGAGCTCTCAAGCACAGCAAGGAATAAGTACAAACACGCAATGACCGGGATAAAGGTCGCAACTGTTTGAATACCGCCGCCTAAACCATCAGCAATCACCGTAACTAGCCATACGGGGAGGTGACCATCTAATAAGTGATGTCCACCATCAACCAGCAATGCGCCTACACCAATGTCAAAAAAGTCGATAAATGCACTACCGATGTTAATCGAGAACATAAACATCAAGTACATAACCACAAAGAAGAATGGGATCCCAATCCACTTGTTCAAAATAAACTGGTCGAGTTTTTCAGTCACGCTACGGCTTAATTTGCCTTCGCTTCGGCGAACTTTTTTACACTGTTCATGCAGGTATGTGTACTTGGTATCCGCGACATGCAAATCGATATCCAAGTCTAAAGTCGCAATGACTTCCAATACTTTGCTTCTATCAATATCGGAAAGGCTATTGAGAACCATCGTGTCTTTTTCAAGCGCACGAATCGCTAATGCACGATGGGCGACGGTTTGATCGTTAAAAAGTGCGGAAACAGTTTGAATCGCCGACTCCATCTTTTCACCGTAATGCAAAGATAGCTCTTTAAGCGCGACCCCTTGAACGATGGACTTATGAAGTTTTTCTTTAAACTCTGCAACTTGAGTTTTATTGGTTGCAGATAAACTTACTACAGGACAACCTAACGTTTTCTCAAGCTCTGAAACGTTAATCATTTGACGTTCACGTTTTAGCGCATCCATTTTGTTGAGAACAACAATCATAGGACGGCCAAGTTCGCGAAGTTGCAACGTCATATATAAGCTGCGCTCTAAACTCGTGGCATCAACCACGTTGATAATGAGATCGGCAGGATGAGTTAGAACCGCACGCGATGCAATGGATTCGTCAATACTATTGCTATCATTACCACTGTCTAACGAGTAAATACCAGGAAGGTCAGTGAGCAAAAACTCGTCACCCGCATGTTTGAATTGTCCCGTTTTCTTTTCAACGGTGACGCCTGCCCAGTTACCAACTTGCTGTTTTGCGCCAGTCAAACCATTAAATAGCGTCGTTTTACCACTATTAGGATTACCTACGGTAAGCACTTGATATTGCATTACACTCGCTCCACTTCAATTTTCTGAGCAATGGTTTCTCGCAATGCGACAGACACACCACGGACTTCGACTTGTAAAGGATCGCCCATTGGAGCACGTCGAATCACTTTGACTTCTGTATTGGGAAGCAGCCCCATTACCATGAGTTTCTTTCTGATATCTGATGAAAGACCATCTAACAACCGAATCGTCACCGTATCGCCAGGATTAATCTCTGATAACTTCATAGTGGCCCTTAAGAGTATTGCTAATGAGAAATATTATTATTTAATAAGTTTAGGCTGCCAATATTACTCTCCTATAACCCTTCAATCCTTGTGTGAAATCAAAGATTTCATAAATGTTTTCATGCTTTCAAACGTCAACTCCGTAAATTTCCTCTCGTTATTTACGTCAAAATTAACAATTAAAAATCACGACCAATGAAATAAAAATGTCACAAACAAAGGGAAAAAATAAAAAATTCAATACAAAACAATAATTTAATTGGAAATTAAAACTTTGTCGCTTTTCTCATATCAACATGGCGTTATTTTTATAAGAAAAATAAGTGACCTCTCGTATAGTTACTCCATCGAGAGGGCAACCTCTCAAATGAATTCCAGAGGTGACATGGCAACATGTCACTCCGGCAGCAAGCGAAGGTGTCATTGACACCCGTGGTATAGTCCCCCCGGCTATACCACGATATTTTTTTTCATCTCTCTCTAAACTCTTTAGCTTATCCACCTTTCAGCACAGTTCTGTTTTCACGAATTTCGCATTCCCCCACTACTCAAATGAACCAACGCACTCTAGATACAAAAATACATCCATTCATCTATTTGTCGCCGTAGGTAAATCCGTCCTCTTAAGCCATGTATGGTTATAGCTAAGAACAGCGCTACTAACAGATAGAGCGTGACCGTGCTTACGTATTGAGAATGGATTTGTAGGCTAGATGTGATGAAGAAGCAATGAGAATCACTGCATTGGTAGCTCTAGAATAGTAGAGCACTATAAGCAGCTCCCCAGTCTTTTGAATATTCACTAGGGAGTGTGTAGTGAGGGTTTTTAGTTGGTTTCTTGGCTTTCTTGAGTCAAAGCAAACTTGGAAGGAGGCAAACCAAAATGCAATTTAAACTTTTGGCTAAAGTAAGAAGGATCATTAAAGCCGCAGTTAAACGCTACTTCGCTGATTTTCTCGCCCGCTAATAACTGCTCACACGCCGTTTCTAAACGAACTTCGGTTACATAATCTTTTAACGTTCTTGACGAGGCTGATTTAAAGCGCCTCTGTAAAGAGCGTTCTGACATGAACAGCATTTTAGCCGCTAAAGCAGTACCAAACTCAGGGTCATGGTAATTCTCAGCCACCAGCTGATAGACTTTTTGCAACCATTCTTTCTCTGGGGTCACTTTATCTTCGACGATAGGTTCAGACTCAAATTCTTGAAGAGATTCATCCACATAACTCATCTCTTTCGCAGTTGGCCATGTAATTTCGATTTTATTTTGAGCGTCGGAAGTAAACACCGCCAAGTATCCTCCACTCGTTGTCACTAACTGGGCAAGATGATCAATACTCAATTCAGAGTGGTTCATATTAGATGGACGCCCGGTCGTTACTTTATTAGGCAGTTGCGTCCCATAATCAAGAAAACTCAATGAAACAATATCATTGCCCTCTTCTAGCATGATTCTCACCGTTTGGCCCCGGAAAGAACGCTTGATGATATTGGCAAAAATGCTGTTGAAGATAACATCAAGGTTAAAGCTTTCCAGAGCAATTCGACTTGTTTTTCTCTCATCTTCAAGCTCCACCATAATCCCAGCCTTCGCAAAATCATCTTGCCATACATCAACCACCGATTGAGTTATCTGACTCAAATTGTAATTGTGACTGCCGCCGCTAGCTTCGCCAGGAACACTTTTTAACTCATTTAATTGCCATGTCGTTTTCGCCAGATGATCTTCCGTAGCTGCATCCAAAGGTATGGGTAATTTTGACGCTATAAAATCCACACTGGACTTAATAGATTGCGCCACGTGATCAACCAGCAGGTTTCTGACTTGAATCTGTTTACGTAGCTGTTGGTTACTCGTCAACAACACTCGGCTTTGATGCCTCAACTGGTTAGTTTTGAGTGTCACTTGCGCAGCTAAATCACGGTTAGCCTGTACAACATAGCGAGAACGCCAGTACATAAGTAGTGCAACCATGGCAATACTCGCGACCACAAAACCTAAAATTGCGAGTTGCGATAAATACCAAGGATTAAGCACAATAAAATACGACTCGAGCCCAACCAATCCAGCAGCGACTTGAGACTCATTACTTACCTGTAAATGGTATTCACCGGAATTGAGATGCTCTAGAGTCAGTTGGCCTCCCTCTAGCGCTTGCCAAGGATCATCGCTATTCAATCGATAATACAAATTTTGGCTGTCTGGTTTTGGCATCACGCCAAATAAGAAACTTAGAGAAGAGCCATACGGTAATTTTATTCCATTCAAATCGGCGCTACCAACTTGTAGAACCTCGTTTTCAAGCACAACTTGGCTCACGATAAACTTCGACTCTGGAGGGTTGGACACAAGCAGCTTGGATGCTTCAGCTTTTACCAACCCGTATTTCGACCCTAGGACGAGCTCTCGCTCACCACCTTCTTTTTGCTGTATAACACTGCAAATTCCTGGTAGAAACTCGTTGCTCATTAAGCCAGACGCCGATGAATAATGTTTCACTAATTCACCCGAAAGGTGGTAATAACTTAATCCGACAGAAGAGGCTAACCACACACCTTGCCTGTCTCTGATCAAGCAAGCAGGTCGCGCGTTGGGCACACTCATTTCAACAACATGTTTCTCGTCACTTCCTTTAATCGTTTTAAAAACGCCGTAAGATGACGCAAACCACTGACTGCCATCAACCGCCGTGACCATGTCTAATGATTCACCAAATTTTTCGGAATAGCGGATGAACTGGATGTTTTCATTGCTGTATTGATAAACCCCATGATCGGTCCCGATCAATAGAGAATCTTCAGTGTCGTATAAACGCGTAACCTTAGCTGGTAAGTACTGACTTACTAGCCACTCACTTCCAAAGTTTCTTACGCTTTGCTTGGTTATATCAACATTGTAAAGATGGTATCCACTTGATACCCAGAGACGATCATTACCATCTACAGTCACGTGCTCCACTGCGTGTCCAGCCATAACCTGTAAATAAGGAAATGTCACTTTGTTAAGACCATTCAACTCGAATATTTCGAGCCCTTTCGAGGTCGCAAGCCAAAGCATCCCACCTTGAAATGCAAATTCATTGATCTGCGAATCAAGCTCTAAAACTTTGATATTGCCACTCTCACCTGTCCGATAAAGCTTTCGGTCATCCGCGAACCAAAGCGCATCATCAGGTCCTGTGGAGGTTTGTCGAATTCGCCCTGATAAGGTTTGCGAGTCATAACTACTGAAGGTTACTCGTTCAAACTTTTTACTAAACAAGGAGTAATAACGAATGCCTTGGTTAGTCGCGATCCACATCCCTCCCATGTTGTCACTCAGTAGCGAATAGATCTTTGTATTATCCAGCTCCAGTTCAAGAAAGCTTGCAGGCTCGACTTCTGTCACTTCGCCTGACAAGAATGAGTATAAATACAGACCATGCTCAGTCCCCACCCAGTACTCTTGATTTGTCTCAGCGAAAGTCAACACATGAGAGCCGCCAATCTTAATCACCTCTTTATCAGGTTGATAAATATTGAAAATTAATGCCCCACGCAACGTTCCTACCAGAATTTCTCTGCGCGTGTGTGAGTAGTAGATCTTTTCAATGTAGTTCTGACCTGAAGCGACTACATGGTCAAACTTATCTCCTTCTGAAAGATAAAAGCCAGAAGTTGTAGCAAGTGCCCACTTCTCTTCGAGCAGAACCGCATCGTTAATATAAACATAGCTATTGTTGCTATGTTGATAGAGCTGCAACAACGAAAAGGACTTTAACTCGCTAGTATCGATGTTGTAAGTATAGAAATGTGCGCCATCACTAACCCAAATATAATCTTCAGAAGAACCTATTTTTCTTATTTGCGACCCGGGGTTTAAGCTAAAGACTAAACGTCTTTCTTGATTTGGATAAGTTTGATACACCTCATTCTCAACAAAGGTCCAGAACGAGCCTTCATGATAAGCCAGTTGCTTGGCAGACGTTTGTAAAAAACTGCCTGATTTAGGTAGGATATTTTGGCCATCATAAAACAACACCCGCCCATGCACGTCGTGAATCCACAAGCCCCCTTGCTCACCCAAGAACAATTTTTTAGCCGCAATAAAAGTACCCTTAACCTGAGTCGGCAAAGGGTAAAAGATGGCATTCGCATTATGAAGAGCAAATGCTTGGAAAGATAGGAAAAAGCCCAACAAGACAAGGGCTAATTGGCGTAGCAAGACGAAAACCTTTTATATCAATTTGTGCTCGGCGCTCACCGTCCATATCCTCTACAGCATGGACTTATACGGTTATTTTGAGCTGCTAATTATTGATAATGATATCTCAATTACTGTTTGAGAAAAGGCTCGCCTTGCCAAAGGTTGTAATTCTTACTACTGGATCACGTTAAAAGGACTATTCCTACACAACTACACTACTTAATCCGTCTTTTGGCTCAAGCACTGCTCAAAATTATTCGCCATATTGTTGAGAAAAGTAAAGTAACTGCCCGGTTTTGCTTCAATTGTGCTCCCTAATGGGTCAAGTTCACCTTTGGCAACTTTGCTACCTCGCATCACGCTCTGAACGACAGCTGGAGTAAACTGAGGTTCAGAAAACACGCAGGCTACATCTCCTGAACTTAACTTTTGACGAATTTGGATTAAGGTTTTTGCTCCCGGCTTACGATCCGGGCTCACGGTGAAGTGCCCCATTTGATTTAACTCATAACGCTCTTCGAAATAACCATAAGCATCGTGAAACACAAAGTAACCTTTGTCTTTCACTGGCGATAATTTCTTCTTGATCTCTAGGTCCGTCTGGCTGAGCTCAGTTTCAAATTTTTTAAGGTTTTCTTGGTACTGTGCTGAATTTTCCGGATCAAGTGATCCCAGTTGATTCACGACAGCCTTGGCAACTTGTTGTGCTTGACTTATACCTAACCAAAAGTGCGGATCATGTGAACCATGATCGTGGCCATCATGGTCATGGTTGTGCTCACTATCAAACTCACGCAAATCTAGATCTGGAATTTGACTAATAGTCAGAGTATTCGATCTGTCTGACACGACTTTTTCCAGAAACGGTTCGAGATCATGTCCGTACCAAATAACTAAATCAGCAGAAGCGATTTTCTTAACATCCGATGGGCGTAAAGCGTAATCATGGGGCGAAGTGTTAGACTGCAGTAATACATCTGGCGAAGTCACCCCTTGAGTAAGCTCTGTCACTAATAACTGAATAGGTTTGATACTCGTTAGTACCGTTACTGCGTGTGCTGGCAACGTTAGCATCGCTGACGCAGCAAGAATTAATGCTCTTTTCATAGTTTTACTTGGGATATGGTGTAGAAAGTGTGATAATGTTACATTATAACATTATTGATTTGCAAATGAGTTTCATTCATGTCTTCCTTAGTCCATCTTGAGCACTTATGCGTCGAGTTCGATGGCCGCAGAGTTCTCGATAACATTAGTATGGAATTACAAAAGGGCAAAATAACAACCCTAATTGGTCCCAATGGAGCGGGAAAATCAACGTTAGTCAAAGTCATTTTAGGCCTTCAAAAACCGACTAGCGGCAAATTAAACCGACAAAGAAAACTAAAAATTGGTTATGTTCCTCAAAAATTGAAACTCAATGACTCTCTTCCATTGAATGTCACCCGTTTTCTAAATTTAGCAGGAAAATACAGTAAACAAGAATGTATTGATGCATTAAGGCTTGTTGGCGCTGAGCATTTAATTAGTAGTAACATGCATCGCTTATCAGGTGGTGAAAACCAACGCGTATTACTTGCGCGTGCTTTGCTTCAACGCCCAGAGCTGTTAGTGCTAGATGAACCTGCGCAGGGTGTGGATATTCAAGGTCAAATCGATCTCTACGATCTAATTGAAAGCATTCGTCACCGATTCGATTGCGGTGTATTTATGGTGTCACACGACTTACATTTAGTAATGGCCAAAACAGATGATGTCATTTGTCTGCATCACCATGTTTGCTGTTCTGGTTCACCTGCCACGATTACTCAGCACCCTTCTTACATCGCGCTATTTGGCAATGCAGCGAGAGAATCGCTCGCGTTTTATCATCACGACCACGAGCATCATCATCACGATTTATCCGGAACGCCAGTAACTGGCGATGCGACATCATGCTCCAACCATAAACACGGACATCATCACCATGATTGAGTTTCTTCTACCTTCTATTCTTGCTGGTATTGGCATCGCGATCATTGCAGGTCCTCTTGGGTCATTTGTCGTTTGGCGCAAAATGGCTTACTTCGGTGATACCTTGGCACATGCTTCATTGATGGGTTTGGCATTAGGCTTTCTGCTCAACGTGAACCTTTATCTTGCCCTACTCGTTTGCTGTTTAGCACTCGCGGTATTGCTCGTGACACTACAGAAACAACAACTGGTCGCAACCGATACGCTTCTGGGTATACTCGCCCATAGTGCATTATCTGTTGGTCTAGTTTCTGTTAGTTTCTTGGATAATGTCCGTGTTGATCTGATGAGTTACTTGTTCGGTGACTTACTCGCAGTATCTCCGCAAGATCTGATGTTCATTTACGCAGGTGTCGTTGCTGTTAGTGTGTGTCTTTACGTTTTTTGGCGACCTTTATTGTCGAGCACAGTTAGTGAAGAGCTTGCTGCCGTCGAGGGCGTCAATACAGACTTAGTTAGATTGGTGTTAATGCTTATGGTAGGTGTTGTGATTGCCGTAGGAATGAAGTTTGTTGGCGCGTTGATCATGACTTCGCTCCTAATTATCCCAGCAGCAACAGCACGTAAAGTCTCTTCATCACCAGAGCAAATGGCATTGTTCGCATCCATTATTGGCTCTGTGGCAGTACTGATGGGGCTTAGCCTATCATGGCACTTCGATACTCCGGCTGGCCCATCAGTAGTAATCAGCGCAACATCTCTGTTTATGCTTAGCCAATTTATTCGCCAAAAATCGTAAAAAGTACCTTGATACAAAAAAGCCTAGCAATTATTGCTAGGCTTTTTTAGCTTTAAGCTTCGAGTTGGAAATTACCAGCCCGTTACTTCACGTAGACCTTGGCCGATCTCTGCTAGAGATTTCACAGTCTTAACGCCCGCCGCTTCTAGTGCTGCAAATTTGTCTTCAGCAGTACCTTTACCGCCAGAGATAATCGCACCAGCGTGGCCCATACGTTTACCAGGAGGAGCAGTTACACCAGCAATGTAGGAAACCACTGGCTTCGTTACGTTTTCTTTAATGTATGCTGCTGCTTCTTCTTCTGCAGTACCACCGATTTCACCGATCATAACAATCGCTTCTGTTTCAGGGTCTTCTTGGAACAGTTTTAGAATATCAATGAAGTTTGAACCTGGGATTGGGTCACCACCAATACCAACACAAGTAGACTGGCCGAAACCTTCGTCTGTTGTTTGCTTAACTGCTTCGTAAGTTAGAGTACCGCTGCGAGATACGATACCTACTTTACCTTTCTTGTGGATGTGACCAGGCATGATACCGATCTTACACTCGTCAGGAGTGATAACACCCGGACAGTTAGGACCGATCATACGAACGCCAGTTTCTTCTAGCTTCACTTTTACGTCGATCATATCTGTTGTAGGGATGCCTTCCGTGATTGTTACGATTAGCTCGATGCCCGCATCAATCGCTTCTAGGATTGCATCTTTACAGAAAGGTGCTGGTACGTAGATTACTGTCGCTGTTGCGCCAGTTGCTTCTACTGCTTCGCGAACTGTGTTGAATACAGGTAGACCTAGGTGAGTTTGGCCACCTTTACCTGGAGACACACCACCAACCATCTGAGTGCCGTATGCGATAGCTTGCTCTGAGTGGAAAGTACCTTGACCACCAGTGAAACCCTGACAGATTACTTTAGTGTCTTTGTTAATTAATACAGACATTATTTAGCCTCCGCAGCAGCAACAACTTTCTGAGCAGCATCCGTTAGCGACTCAGCAGCAATGATATCAACATCAGAATTAGCAAGAACTTCGCGACCTAGGTCAGCATTAGTACCTTCTAGACGAACAACAACAGGTACGCTTACACCTACTTCTTTAACCGCACCGATAATACCTTCTGCGATCATGTCACAACGTACGATACCACCGAAGATGTTAACAAGTACCGCTTTCACGTTGTCATCAGATAGGATGATCTTGAATGCTTCAGCAACACGCTCTTTGGTCGCGCCGCCACCTACATCTAAGAAGTTAGCTGGCTTGCCGCCGTGTAGGTTTACGATATCCATCGTACCCATTGCTAGGCCAGCACCGTTAACCATACAGCCAACGTTACCGTCTAGTGCTACATAGTTCAGTTCCCACTGAGCTGCGTGCGCTTCGCGCTCATCTTCTTGTGAAGGATCGTGCATTTCACGAAGCTTAGGCTGACGGTAAAGAGCGTTTGAGTCGATGTTGATCTTACCATCAAGACATAGCAGGTTACCTTCACCAGTAACCACAAGCGGGTTGATCTCTAGCAGAGCAAGGTCGTACTGAGAGAACATAGTGCCAAGACCCATAAAGATCTTAACGAATTGTTTGATTTGGTCACCTTCAAGACCAAGTTTGAACGCAAGCTCGCGACCTTGGTAAGCTTGTGGGCCTACTAGTGGATCGATTGCTGCTTTGTGGATAAGCTCCGGCGTTTCTTCCGCAACTTTTTCGATTTCCACACCACCTTCTGTTGAAGCCATGAAAACGATCTTACGGCTTGCACGGTCAACAACCGCACCTAGGTATAATTCGTTTGCAATGTTTGAAGCTTCTTCAACAAGGATTTTTGTAACTGGCTGACCGTTAGCGTCAGTTTGGTAAGTCACTAGGTTTTTACCTAACCACTTTTGTGCAAACTCTTTAACGCCTTCTTTTGTATCGTGCAGCTCTACACCGCCCGCTTTACCACGGCCACCAGCGTGAACCTGACATTTAACTACTTTCTTTTCTGTACTGATACGGCCTGCAGCTTCAAAAGCTTCTTGTGGTGTATCACACGCGTAGCCTTCTGGCACAGGCAAACCGAATTCTGCAAACAGCTGTTTGGCTTGGTATTCATGCAAATTCATTTCGATATTCCGTTTGTTTTTCCCTTAAGGGATTTATTATTTCCATAACGCTGCAGTCTTGGCTGCTTGTACGTCTGTAGGGTCTTCTCAAATCAATCCCTCATCACGAGTACTCATGGTGTGGGATTCAAATGAAGGCCAGACGTTGAGCCAGTCTAGCCATTGAAATTTTTAACGTCTAGCTACCTACGATAACTAGACGTTTTAGCGATATTAAACGTCTAATAGGAGACGTGCTGGATCTTCTAGCAACTCTTTAATCGTCACTAGGAAGCCAACAGACTCGCGACCATCAATTAGGCGGTGATCATAAGACAGCGCTAGGTACATCATCGGCAAGATTTCAACTTTGCCATCCACTGCCATCGGACGCTCTTGGATCTTATGCATACCAAGAATCGCTGATTGAGGTGGGTTGATGATTGGTGTAGACATTAGTGAACCGAACACACCACCGTTTGTGATAGTGAAGTTACCGCCCATTAGCTCGTCTACCGTGAGCTTGCCATCACGACCTTTGATAGCCAGTTCTTTGATGCCTTTTTCAACATCAGCGAAACCAAGCTTGTCACAGTCTTTTAGAACAGGTGTAACTAGACCACGTGGCGTTGATACCGCCATGCTAATGTCGAAGTAGTTGTGGTAAACAATGTCATCGCCATCAATCGAAGCATTTACTTCTGGGTAACGCTTAAGCGCTTCTGTTACAGCTTTCACGTAGAAAGACATGAAGCCTAAACGAATCCCGTGACGCTCTTCGAACTGATCTTTGTACTGCTTACGAAGGTCCATGATTGGTTTCATGTTCACTTCGTTAAACGTCGTTAGCATTGCCGTGTTGTTCTTCGCCTCTAGCAGACGGTTAGCGACTGTCTTACGCAGGCGAGTCATTGGAACACGTTTTTGGCTACGAGCCGTTGCCGGTACGTCAACCACTGCTGGTGCTTCTTCTTTTGGCGCAGCTTTAGCGTCCGCAAGATGCGCTTCAATATCTTCGCGCGTAATACGACCGCCAACGCCAGTGCCTTTCACTTGGCTCGCTTCTAAGCCATGCTCAGCCAATAAACGGCGTACTGCTGGGCTTAACGCATCATTGCTTTCTTCGCTAAGCGCAGCTTTATGACGTTTATCAGGAGATGCTTCCGTACCTTCTGTTTTGTCTGCGGTAGGCTCACCTGCAACTGCACCTGGCTTCAATTTAGCAATGATTTGTTTAGAAAGTACTGTCGCACCTTCTTCTTCAACGATAGCTTCCAAAACGCCTGCTTCCGGAGCTGGCACTTCTAGCACGACTTTGTCTGTCTCGATGTCAACCAAAACCTCGTCACGCTCTACTGCGTCGCCTGGTTGTTTGTGCCATGTCGCTACGGTTGCATCAGCAACTGATTCAGGTAAATCTGGAACCAGAATTTCAATTGTCATATCTGTTTCTTCCTTTAACTTCTAGTTCTTAATTCGAAGTTTTTGAGTTCACGTTCAGAGCGTCTTCAACCAACGCTTTTTGTTGTTTCAAGTGCACCGACATGTAGCCAACTGCTGGCGAAGCAGAAGCTGGGCGACCTGCGTATTTAAGATCTGCACCTGCAGGAATAGCGGCACGGAAGTTGTGTTGGCTACAGTACCAAGCACCTTGGTTCTGAGGCTCTTCCTGACACCACACGAAGTCTTCAACGTTAGTGTATTGAGCAATCGCTGCTTGTACTTCTTCCATCGGGAATGGATAAAGCTGCTCGATACGCACGATAGCGACATCGTCTTGCTCGTTGTTACGGCGCTGCTCCAGTAGGTCAAAATAAACCTTACCTGAACAGAACACGACGCGTTTTACTTTGCTTGGGTCTAAATCATCTACTTCTGGAATTGCAGATTGGAATGTACCGTCCGCTAAGTCTTCAATTGTCGAAGTACATAGAGGATGGCGCAGCAAAGATTTTGGCGACATAACAATCAGAGGTCGACGCATTGGGCGTACAACTTGACGACGAATCATGTGGTATACCTGAGCCGGTGTTGAAGGAACTACAACCTGCATATTTTGCTCAGCACACAACTGAAGGTAACGCTCTAGACGTGCAGAGGAGTGCTCAGGGCCTTGACCTTCGTAACCGTGAGGTAGAAGCATTGTGAGACCACACAAGCGTGCCCATTTCTGCTCACCTGACGAAATGAATTGGTCAATCACAACCTGCGCGCCGTTGGCAAAGTCACCAAACTGCGCTTCCCAGATAGTCAAACCACCTGGCTCTGCTGTTGCGTAACCGTATTCAAATGCCAATACCGCTTCTTCTGACAGTACTGAGTCAAACACTTGGAATGGACCCTGATTGTCATGAATATTCGCTAATGGAATGTACGTACTTGCATCTGTTTGGTTATGAAGAACCGAGTGACGGTGGAAGAAAGTACCACGACCCGAATCCTGACCAGAAAGGCGAATACGCTTACCATCATCAACTAATGTTGCATACGCGAGAGTTTCTGCCATACCCCAGTCGATTGCTTTTTCACCGGTCATCATTGCTAGGCGATCGTTATAAAGCTTATTAACACGGCTTTGCAGTTTATGGCTTTCTGGATACTGACAAAGACGATTACCCAACTCGATAAGACGCGTCTTGTCATATTTTGAATCCCACTCCATATCCCATTCATGCCCTAAGTAAGGGGACCAGTCTACAGAGTGCAACGCCATTGGACGCCATTCTTTAACCACCACTTCACCGCGGTCTAATGCGTCGCGGTACTCATTGACTAACTGAGTCGCTGTCTCGATATCTGATTCGTTTTTATCGATCAGAATATCCGCATACAATTTGCGTGGTGTAGGGTGTTTTTTGATTTTTTGGTACATCAAAGGCTGAGTCGCGTTTGGCTCATCGGCCTCGTTGTGACCGTGGCGACGGTAACACACCAAATCAATCACGACATCGCGCTTGAACTCGTTGCGGTAATCCAAAGCAATACGAGTAACAAAAGCAACCGCTTCTGGGTCATCGGCATTCACGTGGAAAATTGGCGCCTGAACCATCTTCGCGATATCTGTACAGTACATCGTTGAACGCGTGTCACGAGGGTTAGACGTCGTAAAGCCAACTTGGTTGTTAATAACGATACGCACCGTACCACCGACTTGGAAACCACGAGCCAGTGACATGTTGAACGTTTCGGCAACCACACCCTGACCAGCGATTGCAGAGTCACCGTGGATAGTGATAGGAAGCACTTTGCTACCTTGATTATCACCCAAGCGATCTTGACGTGCTCGCACCGACCCCATGACTACTGGGTTGACGATTTCTAGATGCGATGGGTTAAATGCAAGAGCTAAGTGAACATCACCACCTGGGGTAGCAAAGTCGGCAGAGAAGCCTTGGTGATATTTCACATCACCCGTGCCCCAAGTTTCGTCGTGTTTACCGGCAAACTCATCGAACAGATCTTGAGGCTTCTTACCAAGCACGTTCACCAGCATGTTCAAACGACCACGGTGAGCCATACCGATAACCACTTCACGCATCCCACTTGTTCCCGCATGACGGATCAACTCTTTCGTCATCGGAATCAGTGCGTCACCACCTTCTAGAGAGAAACGTTTTGCACCTGGGAATTTCGCCCCGAGGTAACGCTCCAAACCTTCAGCGGCTGTTAGCTCTTCTAGGAATGTGCGCTTCTCATCTTTGTTGAATGATGGCTGGCCTACGACAGACTCAAGACGTTGTTGGATCCAACGTTTTTGCTCTGTGTCAGTCATGTGCATGTATTCAGCACCGATGGAACCGCAGTAAGTTTTGTTGAGGGCTTCATAGATGTCTTTCAACTTCATGGTTTCTTGCCCAACAGCAAAAGAACCTACGTTGAAAGTTTCTTCGAAGTCATCTTCGGTAAGATTATGAAAAGCAGGGTCTAACTCCGCCACGGTTGGGCGTTGCCATAGACCTAGTGGGTCTAATTCTGCAGCTTCATGTCCGCGGAAACGGTATGCGTTGATTAGCTGTAGAACTTTTACTTGTTTTGCATCGACATCTGGGTCACTAACTTGGACATTGTAATGCTTTGTTTCTCTAGCGAGTCGACGGAAGTAGTCACGGACACGTGAATGTGGTTGTTCTGCCACTTCTTCTGACGGCTTAGGTAAGCCTTCAAAAACACGTTTCCACTCCTCACTTACCAGATCGGGATCACTTAGATACAGTTCGTAGAGGTCCTCTACATACGTTGCATTGGCGCCAGCCAAGTGTGAAGACTCGAGCCATGCCTTCATCACGCCGTTGTGCATATTTTCCCTTAACCAGTAGTTTTCACGTTTGCTTCGGTCTTTGCCGAGCTATAAGAGCCGACCAGAACTAGTCGGCAATTTTTGTATTCTTTACTCGAAATATTCTTGAAGCAGTGAAGCGGTCATATCGGGTGATCCGCAACACTGCGACATTCCTAAGAGCGAGTAAATTAAACCGAGCGATTAACCAGCATCGACTTAATATGGCCGATGGCTTTCGTCGGATTTAATCCCTTAGGACAAACACTTACACAATTCATGATGCCATGGCAACGAAAAACGCTAAATGCATCATCAAGATCAGACAAACGTTCATCTGTTGCCGTATCGCGACTATCAATTAGCCAACGGTACGCTGCAAGAAGACCAGCTGGACCGATGAATTTGTCAGGGTTCCACCAGAATGATGGGCAAGACGTTGTACAACATGCACACATGATACATTCGTACAATCCATCTAAATGCGCACGATCATCAGGCGATTGTAGGTTCTCGCGCGATGGTGGTAATGCACCATCATCAATCAAGAATGGTTTAACTTTCGCATAGTTATCATAGAACTGCGTCATGTCAACGATAAGATCGCGCACGACAGGTAACCCTGGCAGTGGACGAATAACTATCTTATCGCCTTGTAGAGCAGATAACGGTGTGATACACGCTAGACCATTTTTACCATTCATGTTCAAACCATCAGAACCACATACCCCTTCACGGCATGAGCGACGGAACGCGATGCTTGGATCTTGCTCTTTTAGCAGAATCAATGCATCAAGCACCATCATGTCTGAGCCTTCGTCTACCTCAAGGGTATACTCTTTCATGTAAGGCTTGGTATCCACATCCGGATTGTAACGGTATAAAGAGAAGTTCAATTTCATAGTCGTATCCTCCCTTTAGTATGTACGTACTTTCGGCGGGAAAGCTTCACGATGCGTTGGCGTCATGTTCACATCACGCTTAGTCATCGCTTCTGTTTCCGGGTTGTAGATAGAGTGGCATAGCCAGTTCTCATCATCACGCTCAGGGAAATCGAAACGAGCATGTGCGCCACGGCTTTCAGTACGGTAGTTCGCCGCTACGGCTGTAGAGAATGCTGTTTCCATCAAGTTGTCTAGCTCTAGACACTCAATACGTTGCGTGTTGAATTCAGAAGACTTGTCCGCTAGATGTGCATCTTTCAGACGCTCGCGAATCACTTTTAACTCTTCTAGACCCGTTGCCATTGCATCGCCTTCACGGAATACCGAGAAGCTGTTTTGCATGCAAGCTTGTAGGTCTTTACGGATTTGAACTGGATCTTCACCGCCAGTACTATTTTCCCAACGCATGGTACGCGCTAGAGATGCTTCAATATCAGATTCAGTTGCAGGACGAGCTTCCGCTTGCGCTGCGAGCGTTTCGCCAAGGTGCAAGCCAGTCGCGCGACCAAATACGACTAAGTCTAGTAATGAGTTGCCGCCTAGACGGTTTGCTCCGTGTACTGATACAGAAGCAATCTCACCACATGCATATAGACCTTGTACTTCCATCTCGCTGCCGTCAGCCTTTTGCTTGATTGCTTGGCCAGACACTTGAGTCGGTACACCACCCATCATGTAGTGACAGGTTGGAATTACTGGAATTGGCTCTTTCACTGGATCAACGTGCGCGAAAGTACGAGACAGCTCACAAATACCAGGCAGACGTGACTCAAGCACTTCTTTACCAAGGTGATCCAACTTCAGCTTAATGTGTGGACCCCAAGGACCATCACAACCACGGCCTTCACGAATTTCGATCATCATTGAACGTGCAACTACGTCACGACCAGCAAGGTCTTTCGCGTTAGGAGCATAGCGCTCCATGAAGCGTTCGCCATCTTTATTTAGAAGGTAACCACCTTCACCACGACAACCTTCTGTTACAAGAACACCTGCACCAGCGATACCCGTTGGGTGGAACTGCCACATTTCCATGTCTTGCATAGGTACACCCGCACGCAATGCCATACCTACACCGTCACCAGTGTTGATGTGTGCGTTAGTGGTCGACGCGTAAATACGACCTGCACCACCTGTTGCTAGAATCGTTGCTTTTGATTTGAAGTAACAGATTTCACCCGTTTCCATACAAATCGCAGTACAGCCCATTACGGCGCCGTCTTGGTTTTTCACCAAGTCTAGTGCATACCATTCCGAGAAAATGGTGGTTTTGTGTTTCACATTTTGTTGGTAAAGCGTATGGAGAAGCGCGTGACCTGTACGGTCCGCAGCTGCTGCTGTACGTGCAGCTTGCTCACCACCAAATTCTTTTGACTGACCACCGAATGGACGTTGGTAGATAGTACCGTTATCAAAACGAGAGAATGGAAGACCCATTTTTTCTAGTTCGATAACGGACTCAGGGCCATTTTTACACATGTATTCAATCGCGTTTTGGTCACCGATGTAATCGGAACCTTTAACGGTATCGTACATGTGCCACTGCCAATCGTCTTTGTGCGAGTTACCCAGAGCAACGGTAATACCGCCCTGTGCAGACACAGTATGAGAACGTGTTGGAAATACTTTTGACAACAAAGCACATGATAGGCCTTGTTCTGAAATTTGTAGTGCAGCGCGCATACCTGCACCACCAGCGCCGATTACTACGGCGTCAAACTCACGAACTGGAATAGACACTTACGCACCCCACAGAATAAATAGACCAGAGAAGACATAGCCGAATAGCACGGCAATAACACCAAGTTGCAGTGCGCCACGCAGTTTCGCGCACTTAATGTAATCCGTTAATACCTGCCACAAACCGACCCATGCGTGGATCAGGATCGAAACAAGTGCCAACATGGTGAATACTTTAGTGAAGGTACCACCAAAGAATTGGGTCCAAGATGCGTAAGAGATATCTGAAAATGCACAGAAGCTAATCAGATAAATCGTGTATAGCGTCATAATGATTGCAGTTGCACGAATCAGTAGGAAATCGTGTACACCATTACGACCAAATGAAGATACGTGTTTTACCATACCAAGATCCCCGCCAATAATGATAATACTGCTGTTGCACCAAACGCGACTTTAGCGCTCATCGTGCCAGAATCTAGCTCTTCAAAGTGACCTAGATCCATCAACAAGTGACGGATACCACCTGCAATGTGGTAGGCAAGTGCAGTAAGAATTCCCCACAGGATGAATTTTACGAAGAAGCTATCGACGATGTCAGCGGCTTCCATAAAACCCATTGGGGATGACAGAGAAATGGACAGTAACCACAGTAGTATACCCACCGCAACAAACGTAATTACCCCAGACACACGGTGTAGGATGGATGCGATTGCTGTGATAGGAAAGTGGATGGTCTGTAAATCTAAATTAACAGGTCTTGACTTTCTTTCTTTCACGGGCTTGCTCACTCAGCTCCATTGAGCATTTATTGTTATAACCAATTTCAGCTTCCAAACGTACAAAAGTTAACATCTATTTAACAAATATCGCGAGTAACCACCCAGATAATTGTAAACAACTTGTTAACAATCGGAGTCCAGCAACAAACCTCACTCTTTGTTTCTAGCCCCGAATTTATAAGGATTTAACTAAAATTTTCTTAGCCAATATACGGCGAGCAACATTCTAATACAATTGGTGTAACAAATTATGCTACATAGAACAGATTTTTAACGATTTTCATGAGAAAAATCATAACAAGTGCACACAAAGATGGAGAAAAATTGACTTTAAGCTTTAACAACAGTACAAAAATGGCACATAAACATCCTGGACGGATTAAATAATAAACAAAGGAGATTGTTATGGCGGATAAGAAAGCGACCCTTCATGTTGAAGGTCAAGCGCCAATCGAACTGCCAATTATGGACGGTACGCTAGGTACACCTGTAATTGACGTTCGTAAGCTGGGAGCCAATGGTTACTTTACTTTTGACCCAGGTTTTCTTGCCACTGCATCTTGTGAATCATCAATCACGTACATCGATGGCGGCAAAGGTATTCTTTTGCACCGCGGTTTCCCGATTGATCAATTAGCCAATAACGCAGATTACTTAGAAGTATGTTACATCCTTCTTTATGGTGAAGCCCCTACCCGAGAACAATACGAGCAATTCAAGACGACCGTAACGCGTCATACTATGGTCCACGAGCAAATCGCAAGCTTTTTCCATGGCTTCCGACGTGATGCCCACCCGATGGCAGTAATGTGTGGTGTAGTCGGTGCACTTGCAGCCTTCTACCACGACTCTCTTGACATCAACAACGACGAGCACCGTGAGATCGCGGCGTACCGTCTGCTATCGAAGATGCCGACACTGGCTGCAATGTGTTACAAATACTCTATCGGTCAGCCATTTATCTACCCACGCAATGATTTGAGCTACGCAGAAAACTTCCTACACATGATGTTCGCAAACCCTTGCGAAGAGTATGAAGTAAACCCTGTCGTTGCTCGTGCGATGGATAAAATCTTCACGCTACACGCGGATCACGAACAGAATGCGTCGACGTCAACTGTACGTCTAGCTGGCTCTTCTGGTGCTAACCCATTTGCATGTATTGCCGCTGGTATTGCATCACTTTGGGGACCTGCTCACGGTGGTGCAAACGAAGCGTGCTTGAGAATGCTAGAAGAGATTGGCAGCGTCGATAACATCCCTGAGTATGTAGACCGCGCGAAAGACAAAGATGACCCATTCCGCTTAATGGGCTTTGGTCACCGCGTTTATAAAAACTACGATCCACGTGCGACAGTAATGCGCGAAACGTGTCATGAAGTTCTCAAAGAGCTAAACATTCAAGACCCTCTACTAGATGTAGCAATGGAACTTGAGCGCATTGCGCTTTCTGATGAGTACTTCGTTTCTAAGAAGCTGTACCCGAACGTAGACTTCTACTCAGGTATCATTCTTAAAGCGATTGGTATTCCAGTTTCTATGTTTACGGTTATCTTCGCGATTTCTCGTACCATCGGCTGGATTGCTCACTGGAACGAAATGCACAGCGATCCACTGAACCGCATCGGTCGTCCTCGTCAGCTATACACTGGTGAGACACAGCGTGAGTTTTCTCCACTTCACGAACGTGAATGATATTTTTAGTTAGAAGATAAACAAAAGGGTTGAGATTTTGTCTCAACCCTTTTTCTTTTCAGCGTCTCACGTTATGAATAGCGAACACTAAACCGGATTATCAATATCGATAAACTCCACATGTAGGCCGTATTCATCCGCTAGCCATTTTCCTAAAGCCTGAACACCATAACGCTCCGTAGCATGATGACCTGCAGCAAAGTAATGAATGTCCATTTCTCGCGCAGTATAGGTTGTACGCTCAGAAATTTCGCCAGAGATAAACGCATCTAATCCGTGTTGTACAGCAAGCTCAATAAAATCCTGCCCTCCACCAGTGCACCAACCGACCGTCTCAATCATCTTATCGGTATTCTCTGGAGCAATATGCAGTGGTTCTCTATCAAGAACTTGATTGATCTTGCTCGCAAACTCAGCACCAGACATCGGTTTTTTCAAGCGTCCAAACATGGCTACTGATTGAGGATGTCCTTCAAGCCCACCTTCTACTTCTATTTCAAGTAAGCGAGCTAATTCGGCGTTGTTGCCTAGCTCTGGGTGAATATCCAGAGGAAGGTGATAACCATATAAGTTGATATCGTTTTTGATCAGACTACGAATTCGTTTACCTTTCATACCACGAATTGGCTCAGGTTCACCTTTCCAAAAATAACCGTGATGAACGAGTAATGCGTCTGCATTAAGCTCAATCGCTTTATCGATTAAGGCTTGAGAGGCAGTTACGCCAGTGATAATACGCTTTACGGCTGGCGTCCCTTCTACCTGTAACCCGTTTGGTGCGTAATCTTTAATTAACTGCGGTGACAGTTTGTCATTAAGAATCTGTTCTAGCTTTAAGTTATTCATTATTACTTCCAATTTCTAGCGCATGTAAACCTAAATAACCTCTCGATGAAATCAGACCGAGAGTGTGCAACCTAGTTGATACAACAACGTTTTGACATCTGGCACCTTGATATCATTTAGGTACTTAAAGTGTATCTCGAACCCTAATATCGATGCTAGCCACCCTACCCTCAAAAGCAAATTTAGTTACAATAACAAAGCTTGTCGCCTCACCATACATATAGGGATACGGATGAACCAACTGCAACGCTTTTACCAATGGATCGCCACTTCACCTCCTCTTTTCAAGTTACGCCCTCCGTTTACAACCTTAGAGAATCTTACGGTAACGCCTTTAAATAACGCTGAGCAATACAATGGTAATCCAAGATTGGGCTTTTTATATCAGCACTTATGCACTGCAGTTCTCTCTAGTTCAGAACGATATCAGGTTATCGCGGAAGAGGTTCAGTTAAACGACATCGAAGGTAAGACTATTGGTGCTATCGACTTGGTGTTGCGGAATACAGAATCAAATCAAATAGAACACTGGGAAGTAGCGATTAAGTTTTATCTTCTTTATAACGGCGTATGGTATGGTCCGAATGCTCACGACCAGCTGCATACAAAACTGAATAGAATGCTTACTCATCAGTTGAAAATGAGCGATCGCCCGGAATTTCAAAAAATAATTCCGTTAAACGACGCTCCACAAGAACGTCTATTGATGCAAGGACGACTCTATATTAATCCGTTTACTCCAGAGCCAACTCCTAGCGAGTGCTTGGGTTATGAACTAAATCCAAGTCAGATTAGTGGTTACTGGTGCTACCAGAGCCAATGGGAGTTAATCGGTAAGCCACTTTATCATTTACACAAACCATGCTGGGCGATTGGTACGGACGATTTATCTCAACCCATTGAAAAGCCTTCAGACCGATTTGTACATGCACAAACGGAGGACGGTCAATTCTGGTTTGTGGTACCGGATTCCTGGCCCGGAAACAACTCAGTTCAGGAATCTTAAAACGCAAAAGGGTTGATGCTTGCACATCAACCCTTTGTTTTCTAAATCGACTATTGAATGGTTTACAGGCCGGCAGCTGCAAACACTTGATTAACGATCTCTTGTGCTTCTGCTTCGATTTGTTTTAGGTGCTCTTCACCTTTGAAGCTTTCACAGTAAATCTTGTAGATGTCCTCTGTGCCTGATGGACGAGCAGCAAACCAGCCGTTGGCAGTCGTTACTTTTAGACCACCGATTGCAGCACCATTACCAGGCGCATGCGTGAGACGAGCCGTAATTGGATCACCCGCTAGTGTTTCAGCCGCGACCATTTCTGGTGACAACTTCTTCAGTACGTCTTTTTGAGGGCCATTCGCTACAGCTTGAATACGGTTGTATTTCGACTCACCGTGTTTCGCCGCTAGCTCTTCATAGTAGTCTTGTGGGTTCTTACCCGTTACCGCAGTGATCTCTGCCGCTAGAAGACATAACAAGATGCCGTCTTTGTCTGTTGACCAAGGCGTACCATCTTTACGAAGAAAAGATGCCCCGGCACTTTCTTCGCCACCGAAGCCGAATTTACCAGTGTACAGACCATCAACAAACCATTTAAAGCCTACTGGTACTTCACATAGCTCACGACCTAGATCCGCAACAACACGGTCAATCAGTGCACTTGATACTAGTGTTTTACCAACCGCTACATCTTTACCCCATGCCTCACGATGGCGGTATAGGTAGTCGATACAAACGGCTAAGAAGTGATTCGGGTTCATCAAACCTTTTGGCGTAACGATACCGTGACGGTCGTAGTCAGGATCGTTACCAAATGCTAGATCGTACTCATCTTTCAATGCTAATAGACCCGCCATTGCGTAAGGAGAAGAACAGTCCATACGTACAACGCCGTCTTTATCGAGAGACATGAATTGGAAAGAAGGATCAATCGCTTCACTTACTAGCGTTAGGTCTAGGTTGTATGCCTGACCTATTTGACGCCAGTAATCGATGCCGCTGCCACCCAATGGATCTACACCAATCTTCAGGTTTGCTTTTTGGATTGCTTCCATATCGATAACGTTCACCAGATCATCGATATAGGGTTTAACCAAGTCCATCTCCACAAACAGATCCGATGCTTTTGCTTCTGCTAGTGGTAAGCGTTTAACACCTTGTAAACCTTCGGCAATCAGTGCGTTCGCACGATCTTCGATAGCTTGAGTCAACTCAGCTTCTGCTGGACCACCGTGAGTCGGATTGTATTTGATACCGCCGTCTTGTGGTGGGTTATGAGATGGTGTAATCACAATACCGTCTGCTTTTTCATCGTGCTTGATGTTGTAAGTCAGAATTGCGTGCGAGATACCTGGTGTTGGCGTGTAGCCGTTATCCTGCTGTACGATGACTTTTACGCCATTCGCAATCAAAACTTCAATCACGCTAGAAAATGCAGGTTCAGACAAAGCATGCGTGTCTTTACCGACAAACAAAGGACCTGTGGTCCCTTGCTGGGCACGAACTTCTGCAACCGCTTGAGCAATAGCCAAAATGTGGTTTTCGTTAAATGTATGCTTATCAGCGGTACCACGGTGACCTGATGTGCCGAATTGAACCTTGTGATCGGGGTTCTTAGCATCAGGTTGAAGCAAGAAGTAATTGGCAACAAGTGCCGGAATATTATGAAGATCTTCCTGCTGCGCTTTTTGCCCAGCACGAGGGTGCATAGCCATGTTTGACATCCTTTCTTTAAATACAAATAAAATTAAAAAAGCCTCATAATATCCGCTAACTGCGACACATTATGAGGCTTCTATCAGGTTTCTTAGATTGAACCTGTTACTTTTTCTATTAAGTCAGGTTGGTACCCCATGTGTGTCATCACTTGTTCAACCATCTGTCTTTTACGACTGGTATTGTTGTTCGTGATAACCCAAAACGGTGTGCCAGGAATGGCTTTTGGCTTGGTCGTGTTGCCATTTGCCAACAAGGTTTCTTCATTATCTGCAAAGTACACGCGTTTGCGTCCCTTTACATTCGTAGCCTGCGCGAAACCTTCTGGATTTAATTTATGTAAGGTCGATAGTACTAACATAAAGCGATCAATCGCTTTTTTTAGACCGGCAAACTCATCAGAAATAAGCAGCGAACGCATTTCTTTCACTACATCAACAGATTCCGTTTTACCCGCATCTTTACTTACTACAATCCCTTGTGGCTTCTCTACTACAGGCGCGGCTTCAGCTTCCTGCAACTGACCATCAAGGTTTAAAAGGCGTCGCAAAATATCCGAGGCGCTTTCACCGATATGCTTAGTTTGGCTAGCAATGTAACGGTATAGATCCTCATCAACCTCAATTGTTTTCATTCGCTTTTCACATTCTCAATGTTTAAACTCTGGGGGATTATAACGAGATCCTCTCGGATACTCCACGTTAAACCCATCACGAATAAGATAAAATGTCAGCATTACTCAACTATAAGCAGGAAGGCCAAGGCCAAACAGTTGTTTTGATTCACGGATTGTTTGGTAGTTTAAGTAATCTGGGTCTACTAGCCCGCGATCTTATTAAAGATCACACGGTGATCAGTATTGATCTGAGAAATCACGGCCTCTCTTTTCACTCAAACATTCATAATTACGCCGACATGGCAAAAGATGTGGCACAACTCCTACAACACTTAAATGTTGATCCATCTATTATTATTGGGCATTCAATGGGTGGAAAGGTCGCGATGACACTGGTGGACATTGCTCCAGAGCTCGTCAAACAGTTGGTTGTGCTCGACATGGCACCTGTCGCCTACACAGCAAACCGTCACGACAATGTGTTTAATGGTTTACACGCCGTAATTAACGAAAAGCCAGCAAGCCGTCAACAAGCGATGGATATCCTAGCTCAACATGTTGAGATCGACGGTGTAAGACAATTTCTCTCTAAGTCACTATACAAAAATGGCGATAAAATGGACTGGCGGTTTAACGTACCGAGCCTTTTTGAGAATTACGCACAAATTATCGGCTGGCAGGAAATTGCCCCAACAGACATGCCCACTCTGTTTATTAAAGGTGGTGATTCCGATTACTTAATGCCAGAGCACCAACCTGCGGTGCAAAAACAGTTCAAACAAGCAAAAGCACATATTATCGCTAATACTGGCCACTGGCTTCACGCCGAAAAACCGGCTGAAGTAATGAGAGTCATTCGGAAATACATTTCGAGTTAACAAATTCGAAAAGCAACAATAGATTATTGAAATAACCCTTCTTGTAGTGCATTAACTTTACCGTTTAACAGTGGTATAGTGCGCCCAAGATTTTTCGGCATGAAGGGCTAAAATGCTTTACGACTATATGGATATGCTCGAGTCTATTGGGCTCGATCTTCTTTTTGCTGCTATCTTCTTTTTCATCGGGATGGCGATAAAAGATGTGCTAAAGCAAGGCAATGTACCTGTTTTTGGTCGTCGTATTGTGTGGTTAGTCCTTTTCCTAGGCTGTGCTGGCTTTATTGCAAAAGGTGTAATTCAGCTAACTTGGGAAGGCTCTGGGTTAGGTTAAACCCTTAGTACCATCGCCAATAACAAACAATGTAAAGGTATAGACTCTATGGCAAGTGTAGGTATCTTCTTCGGTAGCGACACAGGTAATACTGAAGCCGTTGCAAAGATGATTCAAAAGCAACTAGGTAAGCATCTAGTTCACGTTCAAGACATCGCGAAAAGCAGCAAAGAAGACATTGATAACTTCGATCTTCTTCTTCTAGGTATCCCAACTTGGTACTACGGCGAAGCACAATGTGATTGGGATGATTTCTTCCCTGAACTTGAGCAAATCGACTTCTCTACTAAGCTAGTGGCTATCTTTGGCTGTGGCGACCAAGAGGACTACGCAGAGTACTTCTGTGACGCGATGGGCACAGTACGTGATATCGTTGAGTCTAAAGGTGGCACAATTCTTGGCCATACTTCAACAGAAGGCTACGAATTTGAAGCGTCTAAAGCACTTGTTGAAGGTGACGACAGCCAATTCGTAGGTCTATGTATCGATGAAGACCGTCAACCGGAACTGACTGACGAACGTGTTGAGAACTGGGTTAAACAGATTTACGAAGAAATGTGTTTAGCTGAGCTTGAAGGCTAAATAAATCGAATTATACAAAGACCTCCGATTGGAGGTCTTTTTGTATATTTTCACAAAGCATCGGTGAGCACTTCCTCTTCGCGATACTGAGGTTTCTTTCTTACATAAAGCTTGCGTTGAACCTCTGAAACCACATTCCCCTGCTTATCTTTTACATGGGTAATAAATTCAGGAAAACACTTTTCTCCATTCCGTGTCATTTGATAAATGTTTTCTAGCATTCCTTCAGTGACCTCAAATTCTGCAAATAAATCACTTTGCCCTGGCTTAATAAAGTTAATACTCGCCTCTTTATCCCACACGTAATACTCCTCGCGTAGAATCCCCATCAGCATCAACGAGTAAATGGGATCAGTTAAAGAGAAAATACTGCCACCATACTGAGTACGATTGGCGTTTTTATTCCACCAGCGAAGTTTCAAACGCACCTTGACGGTACGAAAGTCTTCAGAAATATGTAAGATTTTAATACCAGCGCCCCAAAAAGGTGGCCAAATATTGAGTGCGAATTTTACAATTCCTGGTTTGTATATCTTCGCAAGTCGCTTATTCATCGCAGTCCGTGCCCTCTCCAAGCTCAATGTTACATAATTGTAACTGGTCAGATCTGTAATATAATCGACCTATTTCTAATTTACAAAAAGATTCTATTAACCCTTTGAAGTTCGTGGTTTAATGTTCTGAGCGCTTATCCTATAATGGTAGGAAGATTGAATTCTGTTAAATCGCTGCAGATGATCCAACGGGAAAGTATATGTCAGATAATAATCAGGCGCTGAAGGATGCGGGTTTAAAAGTAACCCTTCCAAGGCTAAAAATTCTAGAAGTACTTCAGCAGCCAGACTGCCAGCACATCAGTGCTGAAGATTTGTACAAAAAGTTGATTGATCTAGGTGAAGAGATTGGCCTAGCAACTGTTTACCGAGTTCTAAACCAATTCGATGATGCTGGTATTGTAACTCGTCACCACTTTGAAGGTGGTAAGTCAGTCTTCGAATTATCGACTCAACATCACCACGACCATCTAGTGTGCCTAGACTGTGGTGAGGTAATTGAATTTTCTGACGATCTTATTGAAGAACGTCAAAAAGAGATTGCAGCTAAGTACAATGTCACGCTAACAAACCACAGCTTATACTTGTACGGCAAGTGCAGTGATGGTGGTTGTAAAGACAATCCAGATGCACACAAACCAAAAAAATAACGGTTTGTTGATTTAAAATAAACGCCAGCTCATGCTGGCGTTTTTTGTTTCTGAGGGCGATATCTTTCAATAGCTGAATTGCCGTACCAACTTTTGTAAAGCGTCGATTAGACTTACCAATTCAAACCTTAATAAACATCATTGTTTTGCTTCCAAACCGAACATTTATCAAACGCCCCTCACTCTTAATCAGCTCCCTACATTACCTATAACCGCCGAATTACGATAATGAGAATAAAAAAATGCCAGCATTTGCTGGCATTTTTATCGATTTTTGCATTAATCGAGATTATTGGTTCTCAATTTTTGCCCAAGTATCACGTAGGCCAACCGTGCGGTTGAATACTAGTTTATCTGCTGAAGAATCTTTCGAGTCTGCGCAGAAGTAACCCATACGCTCAAACTGGTAGCCTTTTTCTGCTTCTGCTGACGCTAAGCTAGGCTCTACAAAACCATTGATCACAACTAATGATTCAGGGTTGATTGTAGAAGCAAAGTCTTCTGCTGCACCCGGGTTTGGAACCGTAAATAGACGATCGTACAGACGGATTTCCGCTGGTAATGCTTTATCAGCTGATACCCAATGAATCACACCTTTTACTTTACGGCCATCAGCCGGATTCTTACCTAGTGTGTCTGCATCGTAAGAACAGAAGATAGTCGTGATGTTGCCTTCGGCATCTTTTTCAACGCGCTCTGCTTTGATCACGTAAGCACCACGTAAGCGAACTTCTTTACCTAGCACTAAACGCTTGTACTTTTTGTTCGCCTCTTCACGGAAGTCTTCACGCTCAATCCACAACTCTCGAGTGAATGGTACTTCACGCACACCCATCTCTGGTTTGTTTGGGTGATTAGCAACCGTCAAGTTTTCTACTGCACCTTCTTCAAAGTTTTCGATAACAACTTTAACAGGATCCAGCACAGCCATTGCACGCGGAGCGTTCTCGTTTAAGTCATCACGAATACAAGATTCTAGTGAGCTAAACTCGATCATATTTTCTTGCTTCGTTACACCAATACGCTTACAGAACTCACGGATAGATGCTGGCGTGAAGCCACGACGACGCAGACCTGAGACTGTTGGCATACGTGGGTCATCCCAACCGTTAACCAGTTTTTCCGTGACGAGTTGGTTAAGCTTACGCTTAGACATCACTGTGTATTCAAGGTTTAAGCGACTAAACTCGTACTGATGTGGACGGCTTTCGATCGTGATGTTGTCCAGAACCCAGTCGTACAGACGACGGTTATCCATAAACTCAAGCGTACAGATAGAGTGTGTAATGCCTTCTAATGCATCAGAGATACAGTGCGTGAAGTCGTACATTGGGTAAATGCACCACTTATCACCAGTTTGGTGGTGCGTAGCAAAACGCACACGGTATAAAACTGGATCGCGCATAACCATGAATGAAGAACCCATGTCAATCTTGGCACGAAGACACGCTTTACCTTCTTCAAATTCACCAGCGCGCATTTTTTCAAATAACGCTAAGTTCTCTTCAACAGAACGGTCACGGTATGGGCTTGGTTTACCTGGCGCCTTTAGCGTGCCACGGTATTCACGAATCTGCTCTGGACTTAGCTCATCTACGTACGCTAAGCCTTTGTTAATCAATTCAATTGCATATTCGTAAAGCTTATCGAAGTAGTTTGATGAGTAACATACTTCACCACTCCACTCAAAGCCCAACCAGTTTACATCTTTCTTGATAGACTCAACGTATTCGATGTCTTCTTTTTCAGGGTTCGTATCGTCGAAACGTAGATTACATTGACCCTGGTAGTCCTGAGCAATACCGAAGTTCAAACAGATAGACTTAGCATGACCGATATGCAGGTAGCCATTTGGCTCCGGCGGGAATCGAGTATGCACGCTAGTGTGTTTACCATCCGCTAGATCTTTATCAATGATCTGGCGAATAAAGTTTGATGGACGAGCATCAGCTTCACTCATCTATAGCACCTCAAAAATATTAGTATTGTCAGAGAAAACGGAACTCTGCATCCAAGTATGGTTTTGCAGAGTACATTGTTTCTAATGATCCACAATTCTAAGCAATTAGACAACAAGAACTCGCGCTAAAACGACAATATTTATCGAGTTAGTGCGAAAGCTCAGCAGATTCAAAGTGCCAAAACAAAAAAAGACCTCCCGAGGGAGGTCTTAGTCAGATATCAGTTCGATGTAATTAAGGCAGTTTTACATTCGATAGGTCTTCATTAGCACCGATTGCTTTCATTTCGCCAGCAACGATTTCAGCTAGAGGGCCAAGGATAACTTGAAGGTTGTTTTCACCAAGTTTAACCACACCTTTCGCACCCAATTTCTTCAGTACTTCCTCATCAGCGACTGAACGATCTTTTAGCGTCAAGCGTAGTCGAGTGATACATGCGTCGATTGAAGTTAGGTTGTCATGACCGCCAAGTGCTTTTAAGTATTGGCGAGCTAGGTCACCACTTTTCTTCTCACCAGCAGGCGCTGCAGCTTCGCTGTCGTCATCTTCACGACCAGGCGATTTCAAGTTGAATGCGCGGATTGCGAAGCTGAATGTGAAGAAGTATAGAGCACCAAAGCCAAGACCAACTGCACCAAGTAGTAGCGGCTTAGTTGCTAGACCGTAGTTCAACAAGTAGTCAATTAGACCAGCTGAGAATGTGAAGCCGTGTAGCGTACCAAGCATGTTAGCAACAACAAGCGACAGACCAGTGAACACTGCGTGAATCGCGTATAGTGCAGGCGCTAGGAATACGAACATGAACTCTAGAGGCTCTGTGATACCAGTTAGGAATGAACAGAATGCAACAGAGAACAATGCACCACCAACTTGGCTACGTTTCTCAGCAGGAGCCGCTAGGTACATTGCAAGCGCCGCACCAGGTAGGCCGAACATCATTACTGGGAAGAAACCGTTCATGAACACACCAGCGCTCTTATCGCCGCCGAAGAAACGGTGTAGGTCACCAGATTTAACTGTCTCAGTTACTTCCTTCACTGTTGCAGTGATTTCAGGAGTGACAGAGTTAGCGAATTCAAATGTATGAGTTTGACCAGCCACAAGCGTTTTCGCTAGCGCAGGATCAACACACAGTTGTTGTAGAGCAGGAAGCGCTTGACCCGCAGCATTTGCACCAGTTACTAGCACTTCTTGACAAGACCCCATACCAAACCAGAAGAATGAGTTAAGTACGTGGTGTAGACCTACAGGAATAAGGGCTCGGTTCAGTGTACCGTAGATAAACTGACCAATAGCGCCAGAAGTTGAGATGCCATGAGCAAGCGCATCTAGACCACCTTGAATTGTTGGCCATACAATGCCACCAACTGCACCAGCAACTAAAGCGAATAGACCCGCCATAATCGGCACTAAACGTTTACCAGAGAAGAAAGCAAGCCACTCAGGAAGACGTGTAGCATGGAAAGCGTTGTAAGAGTGGCCAGCAATAATACCTGCGATGATACCACCAAAGAACGACATGTTTACTGATGCATCAATTGTTGACGCTGTCGCTGTCAGTACAAAGTACGCAACTGCACCAGCAAGGCCAGCTGCACCTTGACCGTCTTTAGATAGACCGATCGCAATACCAAGGCCAAATAACAATGGAAGGTTAGAAAAGATTGAGTTACCTGCTTGTGCCATAAATGCGATGTCAAAAACATCCGGCTGGCCCAAGCGCAGTAACAAGCCTGCGATTGGCAAAGTCGCAATAGGAAGCATAAGAGCTTTACCTAACTTCTGCGCGTATCCGAGAATATTCACCTTAAGTTCCCCCTATAGGATTAGATGTTATGTTGAATGACTTATTTCAGTCGTCCAATTTAGTCATCCTCAGTTTATGACATTAATTTTGCTCCGCAAATTAAAAGCTCACCGTTTGTGATCATAATCACCACAATTTGCCCTTTCGGAAGGTTTTTGCTAGCGAGATCATAAAACTTATTTTATTATACGAAAAAATGGCGTTTTAAAGATAATATTCTCGCACTTTATGCAAGGCAGAATCAGTGTTATTTTGGTATCTAGGCGGGTAAATCACTGTAACTTTGCTCTGAAAAAGAATCATAAAAAACCATACAATTATTACTTTTCAGTTAGTTACTATGACAATAACATCGATAAAACGCGACTTGCTGTATGTGACTCGTTATCTAATTCAGTGATACAAACTAAGTACCCATATGACTAAAGCAGTCTCCACTTAGGTAACGATATAGAAATTGAATTCTCATCTATAAGGACTAGCTGACTATGTACGCGCTAAGTAACTGTAAAATTTATACCGGTAGTGATGTTCTTACCGATCATGCGGTCATCATCGAAAACGACCTTATTCAATCTATTGTGCCGGTTGCAGAGCTACCTCAGGGCATCGAAGTGAAAGACCTCGCAGGCGCAAACCTAAGTCCGGGCTTTATCGACCTGCAACTGAATGGCTGTGGCGGTGTAATGCTAAACGATGCAATCACACCGGAAACCATGCAAATCATGCACGAAGCAAACCTCAAGTCCGGCTGTACTAGCTTCTTACCAACGCTCATTACTTCATCAGACGAAGATATGCGAACTGCAATTTCTGCCGCTCGTGAATATCATAACCAATATCAAAACCAATCACTTGGTCTACACCTAGAAGGTCCTTATCTTAACGTCGCGAAAAAAGGTATCCACAACGTCGATTTTATTCGCCCGTCAGATGAAAGCATGATTGATCTTATCTGCGCAAACGCCGATATCATCGCTAAAGTAACGCTTGCACCAGAGCAAAACGATCCAGAGCATATTGCACGATTAAAAGCAGCTGGCATCGTAGTTTCTATTGGTCATACAAATGCGACCTACGCCGAAGCGCGTAAAGGCTTTGAAGCAGGTATTACTTTTGCCACACACCTATTTAATGCGATGACACCAATGGTTGGTCGTGAACCTGGAGTTGTCGGTGCAATTTACGATACTCCTGACGTTTATGCCGGCATTATTGCTGATGGTTTCCACGTAGACTACGCAAACATCCGAATTGCTCATAAAATCAAAGGTGAAAAGCTTGTTTTGGTGACGGATGCCACAGCTCCAGCAGGTGCTAACATTGATCACTTTATTTTTGTCGGTAAGAAAGTATATTACCGAGATGGTAAGTGTGTTGATGAAAACGGCACACTAGGCGGCTCAGCTTTGACAATGATAGAAGCAGTTCAGAATTCAGTTGAGCACGCGGGGATCGCTTTAGACGAAGCTCTACGAATGGCCACGTTATACCCAGCAACTGCAATTGGTGTTGAGGATCGCCTTGGCCGAGTTCGAAAAGGGATGGTTGCAAACCTGACCATTTTCGATCGTGACTTCAAAGTAAAAGCGACGGTTGTTAACGGACAATACGAGCAAAATTAAGCATGAATGGCGGACAGATTGGTAATGTAGATTTAGTAAAACAGCTTAACAGCGCTGCGGTATATAGGCTGATTGATCAGCAAGGTCCTATCTCCCGTATTCAAGTCGCAGATGTGAGCCAGCTCGCACCTGCTAGTGTTACCAAAATAACCCGCCAACTTTTAGAGCGCGGCCTTATTAAAGAGGTCGCCCAGCAAGCTTCAACTGGTGGTCGTCGTGCAATCTCTCTGACCACCGAAGTCAAACCCTTCCACTCTATTGCGGTTCGTTTAGGTCGAGATTACGTACAATTTTGTTTGTACGATTTAGGTGGCACTGCACTTGCGGAAGATCAACACGAACTGCATTACACCAACCAAGCTGACTTGATCGCTGGGCTTATCGATTTACTTAAAGAATTCGTAAACCGTTGCGAAGACAAAATTGATCAGCTCATCGCAATTGGTATTACGCTACCGGGCCTTGTAAACCCAACAACAGGCGTAGTTGAGTACATGCCGAATACCGATATCGATAATCTGGCGCTGGGTGAAATTGTTGGAGAGAAGTTTAATACCGCATGCTTTGTTGGGAATGACGTACGTGGCATGGCGTTAGCGGAGCACTACTTTGGAGCAAGCCAAGACTGTCAGGACTCCATTTTAGTTAGCGTTCACCGCGGTACTGGCGCAGGTATTATCGTTAACGGCCAGGTTTTTCTTGGCTTTAACCGCAACGTCGGTGAAATTGGTCATATTCAAATCGATCCGCTTGGTGAACAGTGCCAATGTGGGAACTTTGGTTGCTTAGAAACCGTAGCAGCGAACCCAGCTATTATCCAACGAGTAAAACAATTGATTGCTCAAGGCTATGAGTCAAGCTTGACTGACCTTGAAAACATCACGATTGAAGCTGTGTGTCAGCATGCAATGGATGGTGACGAACTTGCAAAGCAGAGTTTAGTGCGAGTGGGTAACCAGTTAGGTAAAGCGATTGCAATTACCGTTAACTTGTTTAACCCTCAGAAAATTGTCATTGCGGGCGACATTACTGCCGCACAAGATATTGTCTTCCCTGCAATTCAACGCAATGTCGAAAATCAATCTCTCAAAACTTTCCATAACGACCTTCCTATCGTGGCTTCACACATTGATAAGCAGCCAACGATGGGCGCATTTGCGATGATTAAACGCGCAATGCTAAACGGAGTTTTGTTACAAAAGTTACTTGAAGACTAAGTTTATACAACTAATTGAGTTACAATCTCGGGCTGTGTTTTCACAGCCCGTTTTTGTATATCAGGAATACAGCTCAACAGTATGGAAATTATTCTAATTACAACAGCTTTTTTAGCTGGCTTTATTGCGCTTAAATGTAGCCTCCCTCCCCTCGTTGGTTTTCTACTGGCAGGATTTGGTTTGCATGCATTTGGCTATCAAAGCAATGACGTTATCGTCACTCTTGCAGATCTTGGTGTCACTCTTCTTCTATTCACGATCGGACTCAAGCTTGATGTCAAAACGCTACTGTCCAAAGAAATATGGGGAGGAGCGACCGCCCACAACATACTGTCTACCGCTTTTTTTGCACTAGCGCTATCAGGTTTAAAACTACTGGGCTTAACTTCGCTCGCCAGTATGGATAGCGGTCAAATCCTACTTTTAGCTTTTGCACTATCGTTCTCCAGTACCGTTTTTGCCGTAAAAGCATTGCAAGAAAAAGGGGAAATGAACGCCACCTACAGCACACTCGCGATCGGTATCTTGGTTATGCAAGATATTTTTGCCGTGGTATTCCTGACTGCTTCAACCGGAAAAGTCCCAGAATGGTATGCCATTGGTTTGTTCGCATTGCCTTTCCTTCGTCCACTATTCTATAAACTGTTAGATAAAGTTGGCCACGGCGAAATGCTGGTGCTGTTCGGTATTTTCTTCGCGCTTGTTGTTGGGGCAGGGCTATTCGAACTGGTCGGAATGAAACCAGACTTGGGCGCGCTGATTTTAGGCATGCTACTCGCTGGCCACCCTAAAGCTTCAGAGCTATCCAAATCGCTATTCAATATGAAGGAGCTGTTCTTAGTCTGCTTCTTTTTAAACATTGGCTTGTCCGCTTCATTGAGCGTCAATGGCGTCGTACTCGCCCTACTATTTATCTTACTGCTGCCAATAAAAGGGCTCTTGTACTTCGTCACGATTAATCACTTTAAGTTTCGAGTACGTACCTCTTTGCTCGCCTCTTTATCGCTGTTCAACTACAGTGAGTTTGGCCTTATAGTCGCAGGGTTGGCTTACAAAATGGGCTGGATGCCAAGCGATATGCTCGCTGCGATTGCGGTTGCGGTGTCTGTGTCCTTTATTATTTCTGCGCCACTTAACCGCCTTAGCCACAAAATTTATCAACACTCCGGCAAGTGGCTGCAAGAGACAGCCGCAGAAAAGCTTAACCAGCGTGACCAACTCATTAACCCTGGGCATGCCCAGGTATTGATCTTAGGCATGGGCCGCATCGGGACAGGGGCCTATGATGAATTACGTGCGCGCTATGGCAAAATTTCACTAGGCATAGAAATTCGTGAAGATGCAGCACATCAGCACCGTTCAGAGGGAAGAAACGTGATCGCTGGCGATGCCACAGACCCAGATTTTTGGGAACGAATTTTAGATACAGGTCATGTCAAACTGGTGCTGCTTGCCATGCCTCATCATCAAGGTAACCAAACCGCACTTGAGCAGCTTAAACGCAGAAAATATAAAGGGCAAATAGCTGCTATCGCCGAGTACCCAGATCAGTTGGAAGGTTTGCTGGAAAGCGGAGTTGACGCCGCATTCAATATATACAGTGAAGCAGGTAGCGGTTTTGCTCGACATGTGTGTAAACAACTTGAACCTCAGTTCACACCAATAAAATAAGCAACCATACTAATATTTTTTAAAAGCCTTTCTATCAATAGAAAGGCTTTTTTGTATGGTTTTTATACCAAACCTTGATTCCATTCACCAAACTAGCCATTAAATTAAATAATATTTACACAACAAGGCTTTTTATCATTTTTATAATCACAAAACGTTGCTTTTTTTACTAGTAATGGCAAATTGAAGCCATACCGATTAGAAATTATTTAGTTTAGTAAGGATGTAGTATGTGTTCAGTATTTGGCATTTTAGACATTAAAAGCGATGCAGCCGCATTGCGCCCTATCGCATTAGAAATGTCGAAAAAACTTCGTCATCGTGGCCCTGACTGGTCTGGGATTTACTCTTCAGAGCGCGCTATTTTAGCGCATGAGCGCTTGGCGATTGTTGGTCTAAATAGTGGTGCACAACCGCTATACAGCCCTGATAAAAAGCTCATCCTTGCAGTCAATGGTGAAATCTACAACCATAAAGAAATTCGTGCTCGTTACGAAGGAAAATACGAGTTTCAAACCGATTCAGACTGTGAAGTCATTCTTGCACTGTACCAAGATATGGGTGCAGATCTCCTTGAAGAACTAAACGGTATTTTCGCTTTTGTTCTGTACGATGAAGAAAAAGACGAATACTTAGTCGGTCGCGACCACATTGGCATTATCCCTCTTTATCAAGGTCATGATGAGCATGGCAACTACTATGTTGCATCAGAGATGAAGGCACTTGTTCCAGTATGTAAAACAGTGAGCGAGTTCCCTCCTGGTAGCTACTACAGTTCAAAAGATGCCGAGCCAACGCGTTACTATGTTCGTGACTGGAACGAATACGCTGCCGTTCAAGGTAACACCACCAGCAAAGAAGAACTGACTGAAGCACTAGAAGCAGCGGTTAAACGCCAACTAATGACGGATGTTCCATATGGTGTTTTACTATCAGGTGGTTTAGATTCATCCATCACCTCTGCTGTGGCTAAACGTTTTGCTGCAATGCGAATTGAAGACGATGAAAAGTCAGAAGCTTGGTGGCCACAACTGCACTCTTTTGCTGTTGGCCTAGAAGGCGCGCCTGACCTGAAAGCCGCTCGCGAAGTTGCCGACCAAATCGGTACCGTTCACCATGAAATGACTTATACAATTCAAGAAGGTCTCGACGCGATTCGCGACGTGATTTACCACATCGAAACGTACGATGTGACCACCATCCGCGCATCCACGCCTATGTTCTTAATGGGTCGCAAGATCAAAGCGATGGGCATTAAGATGGTACTTTCTGGTGAAGGTGCAGATGAGATCTTTGGTGGTTACCTATATTTCCACAAAGCACCAAACGCGAAAGAGTTCCACGAAGAAACAGTACGTAAGCTGCTTGCTCTGAACATGTTTGACTGCGCGCGCGCAAACAAATCGCTAGCGGCATGGGGGGTTGAAGGCCGAGTACCGTTCCTTGATAAAGAGTTTATTGATGTTGCAATGCGCCTAAACCCAGCAGATAAGATGTGTGGCAACGGCAAAATGGAAAAACACATTCTACGCGAGTGTTTTGAGCATTACTTGCCAGAGTCGATCGCATGGCGTCAAAAAGAGCAGTTCTCTGATGGCGTAGGTTACAGCTGGATTGATACGTTGAAAGAAGTCGCAGAGCAAAAAGTGACGGATCAGCAGATGGAAACGGCTCAATACCGCTTCCCATACAACACGCCAACCACCAAAGAAGGTTACGTGTACCGAGAAATCTTTGAAGAGCTATTCCCACTACCTTCAGCGGCTGAGTGTGTGCCAGGTGGTCCTTCAGTAGCTTGTTCATCAGCGAAAGCGATTGAATGGGATGAGTCATTCCAAAACTGTGTAGACCCGTCAGGTCGTGCGGTGCAAACCGTCCATAACGACGCTTACTAAGCGACTAAGTAGGGTGTCATGCCCTACTCCTAATCGGTAACCATCGTTGTTTTGCTAAGCTCGCTAAACAGCGTCCCACTGCTGGTGATTACCAGCAAGATTAAAAAAGAGGTGCCAAAGCACCTCTTTTTTTGTTTGTACACATTAGCTATTTCAAGTCTAAATCGCTGTTATCAATACTGACAGGCACTCGTTTAGTGATCATCTGCACTAACATGATTGAGCGTTTCTCACCATCTTGCTCTTGGAAGATAGCATCTATACCTGCAAACTGACCGCTCTTAACTCGGATTTGATCACCTGGTTTTGGCATACACTCAGAAGCGGTATTTTCATTACAGCATTTTTCTAGCTGCATCAATTCAAAGACTAAGTCACCTTGGACTTCTTTCGGTTGAGCACCAAAACGCACAAAATCAACAACCCCTCGAGTGGAGCGGACTGAGGTGAAGTTAGGTCCCTGTTCATAATCAAAGTACGCAAACACATAACAAGGAAACAGCGGCTCTTCGACTTTTTGTCTTTTCCCGCGCAAAATCTTCTCAACTTCTACAGTTGGATAAAAGCACTCTACACCTTGGTTTTCAAGGTGCTGTTTCGCCCTAACCTGCTCCCCACGTTTACAATAAAGTAGATACCAACGTTTCATCTTTTTTACTAGCCAATTCTATTTTGTTTTTATCCTAGCATTAAGCCAAAGTTGAGTCATTGACATTCAGTTTATCTATAAAAGTATGATTATACATCGCTCGCATTAACGGTATCTTTTCAAGAACTTACGAGAAGAAGTCCATAGACAAAAATGGAAATTAAGTTTGTAACACAGCCAACACACCATCATATCATCTGCAAATTCACTCAAAAACAGTCACTTAACAAACAACTTTAGTCGTAATGCAAAATTTTATTGTTTGTCACTCATTAAATTGCAATGTATACGTAGAAGTCGTTAAAAAATGTAATAACTATTATTAGAAGAGCTTATGTCAAACCAACATCAATATTTCGGCCATCCTCGTGGCTTGTTCTTATTGTTCGGTACTGAACTGTGGGAACGCTTTTCTTACTACGCAATGCGCGCCATTCTAGTACTTTACCTTACAGATACAACGATGAATGGCGGCCTTGGCTGGTCAACCAAAGACGCACTAGACCTATACGGTATTTATACTGGTCTTGTGTATATCACACCTCTCATCGGAGGTTACTTAGCGGATAACTATCTAGGTCAACGCCGTTCAATTTTGCTTGGTGGCGCGTTAATGGCTATCGGCCAGTTTACACTCGCACTTCCTGCTGACGCTCTGGGTATTGGTTCGCTCCACAGTTTCTATTTAGGTCTTGGTCTGCTTATCACTGGTAACGGCCTCTTTAAGCCGAATATCTCAACCATGGTTGGCGATTTATATAAAGAGGGTGACAACCGTCGTGACGGCGCATTCACTATCTTTTATATGGGTATCAACTTAGGTGCATTACTCGCCGGCGTCGTTTCTGGCTCTGTGACAACCTCTTACGGTTGGAAAGCAGGCTTTGTGGCCGCTGGTGTGGGTATGCTGGTTAGCCTAGTGATGCAAATGGTACTGGCTCAATCATGGCTTGGTGATATTGGCCGCGAACCGGCGGCGAAACGAGATCTAAGCAACAAAAACTCCACCACGAAGCAACCCCTAACGAAAGAAGAAGTAAACCGACTAAAAGTAATTTTGGTCATGAGCTTATTCACTATCGTCTTCTGGGCTGGCTTTGAGCAGGCCGGTGGCCTAATGAACATCTACACTCAACAATATACTGATCGTATGATTGGTGGTTTTGAAGTACCTGCTGCGTGGTTCCAATCGCTAAACCCATTTTTCATTATTACCCTAGCACCAGTTCTGGCGGTCCTTTGGGTAAAACTGGGTAAACGCGAACCTACGTCGCCAGTGAAATTTGCGATGGCACTATTTTTCTTGGCAATTGGCTTCCTATGTATGGTTGGCGCTGTGCTAGAACAAGGTGGAGACACAACGGTAAAAACATCAATGTTGTGGCTGGTGGGTGCTTTCTTCTTCCATACATTGGGCGAACTGTGCTTATCTCCAATTGGTCTTTCACTGGTGACCAAGTTAGCACCGCTTCGCTTAGCTTCACTCATGATGGGTGCGTGGTTTGGCTGTAATGCGATTGCAAACTACGTTGCGGGCTATGTGGGGTCTCACGTAGGAGAATTGGGCGCAATGGCTATCTTTAGTGGCATTGCCGTCAGCGCTACCGTGAGTGGTGTCATCCTACTTCTATTCTCGAATACGCTCGTTCGCTGGATGCATGGTGCAGAGAATACTCACAGCACAGCAGAACAAGTCGAAGAGCAGCAAGTACAAGTCGCTTAATCGCTCTACAAAAAAGGGTCGCTTTTGCGACCCTTTTTTGTACCTAAAGCTTAGAGTGAACTAACTCAGCCATCATTTCTATATGAAGCTCACTATCGTTCAAACAAGGAATGTAGGTAAAGTTTTCACCACCTGCTTCAAGGAAAATCTCTTTACACTCTTCCGAGATTTCTTCCAACGTTTCTAAACAATCCGAAGAGAATGCTGGTGTCACTACATTGATATTTTTTACCCCTTTTGCAGGAAGTGCCTCTAGGGTTTTATCGGTATAGGGCTGTAACCACTCTTCTCGGCCAAATCGAGACTGATACGTCATACCTATCTGTTGCTCGTTTAACCCTAACGCTTCAGCGAGTAAGCGAGTCGTCTCTTCACAGTGCTGAGGGTAAACATCTCCATTATCAGCGTAACGTTTTGGAATACCGTGATAAGAACATAGCAAGTAGTCTCCCTTACCATACTCTTGCCAATGTTCACGAACTGAATGCGCTAACGCTTCAATGTATTTCGGGTGATTGTAGTAATCCCGAATAAAGCTAAAGCCCGGTATCACGGGCAGGTTTTTAAACGCTTTAGTGATTCCGTCAGAAACCGCTGCCGTTGTTGTGCCCGAGTATTGCGGATACAAAGGTAATACGATGACTTCCCCTACTCCTTGAGCCAACAGCGCTTCAAAACCTGATTGCAAACTTGGATTTCCATAAGTCATGCCAAGTTCGACTGGCATATCAAGCTTTTGAGCCAACTTTTCTGTTTGACGCTTAGAGTACACCATCAGTGGCGAGCCCTCTTCCATCCAAACTGATTGGTAGAGTTTAGCAACCTTGGGAGCTCGGATTGGAAGGATAACGCCGTGCAATAGCGGACACCAAAGCCATCGAGTCATATCTACCACTCGGTGATCATGAAGAAACTGACTTAAAAAGCGCTTTACGGCAGGAGCGGTTGGTGCGTCAGGAGTACCCAGGTTCACTAGGAGTACACCCTGTTTATTATTCTCTTTCATAACATCCTATTCATGGTAAACGGCTTAGTTCATATACTTAAACAGCCTCATAGTGCTGCATCGCTGCAGCTTAAAGTTATTTAGATATATGTTTACGAGCAAACTAAAAAAAGCGACCACTTGGGTCGCTTTCAATATATCAAAATATTAAATTTTTGACTTCAGCAAATTAAGAGAGTGCTTTCTCGATATCTGCACTAACTTCAGCTACTTGCTTAGTACCATCAAACTTAAGGTACTTAGTGTTGCCTGCTTCAGCTTCTTTACCGTAGTAGTTGATTAGTGGTGCAGTTTGCTCGTGGTAAACACCTAGACGTGCACGTACTGTTTCTTCTTTGTCGTCATCACGAACAACAAGATCTTCACCAGTTACGTCATCTTTACCTTCCACTTTAGGTGGGTTGTAAACAACGTGGTAAGTACGACCAGAAGGAAGGTGAGCACGACGACCTGCCATACGCTCAACAATCACATCATCTGCAACGTCAAATTCGATAACGTAGTCTACATCAACGCCCATTTCTTTTAGGCCGTCAGCTTGAGGAATAGTACGTGGGAAACCATCCAGTAGGAAACCGTTTGCACAGTCTTCTTGAGCGATACGCTCTTTGATAAGGCCAAGGATGATTTCATCAGAAACTAGCTGACCAGCGTCGATAACAGCTTTAGCTTGTTTACCAAGCTCTGTACCTGCTTTGATAGCAGCACGAAGCATATCACCAGTAGAGATTTGTGGAATACCGTATTTTTCCATGATGAAGTTTGCTTGTGTGCCTTTACCTGCACCTGGAGCACCTAGAAGAATGATGCGCATGATTTATCCTCTTTAATATTTAAGATTTATACCGAAGCTCACAATAGCTGGGCTTCTTAGACATCAAACCCGAGAAGCACTCGCAACGATAAGTTTCGGTATAACGTATATAGGCGAGCAAAAATACACGCCTTATTACTCACATTCAAGTCGCAGATTCTATCACAGGTTCGCCGCGCAAAGAGTGTATTAAGACTAAAGAATGTTAACGATACCCTCTTTCACGCCCTATTGATTATTAACTCAACACCTGAGATGCAAAATTTTGCGACAACAAACAAAAAGCTCGCGAAATGCGAGCTTTTTGATGTACTGAGGTTATTACACCTTAGTCAAAAGTTTATTAACAGCTCCTAAGAACTCCGTTGGGTCCTCAATTGAGCCTCGCTCTGCAAGCATTGCTTGACCAAGCAGGACTTCTACCCAACGACCAAATGCCTCTTCATCCGCTTCGTCAGCCATGCGCTTAACCAGCTCGTGCTCAGGGTTTAGCTCAAAGATGTACTTCACTTCTGGCACTGCCTGACCCGCCGCTGCAAGAAGCTTCGCCATTTGAGTGCCCATTTCGTAATCGTCCGTTACCACAACAGCAGGTGTAGACGCGAGTTTAAAGGTCGTACGAACTTCTTTCACACGATCGCCTAGGTAAGACTTCGTGCGTTCTACAACCGACTTAAACTCTTCTTCAGTTTCTTTCTGCTTCTCTTTTTCTGCTTCATCTTCAAACTGACTTAGATCGAGCCCAGCTTTTGTGATTGACTGGAACTGCTTGCCGTCAAACTCAGTTAAGTAGTTCATCAGCCACTCATCAATGCGGTCGTACATCAAGATAACTTCAATGCCTTTCGCTTTGAACTGCTCTAAATGAGGGCTGTTTTTCGCAGCTGCATAGCTGTCTGCCGTCAAGTAGTAGATTTTATCTTGACCTTCTTTCATGCGCTCAACGTAAGCAGCTAGACCCACGGTTTGCTCCGCAGAATCCACTTCAGTTGAAGCAAAGCGCAATAGGCCTGCAACTTTCTCTTTGTTTGCGAAGTCTTCTGCCGGACCCTCTTTCATCACAAGGCCAAACTCTTTCCAGAATGATTGGTATTTCTCTTCATCATTCTTAGCCATGCGCTCTAGCATCGTTAGCACACGCTTAGTACAAGCATTACGTAGAGACTGAGTCACTTTGTTGTCTTGTAAGATCTCACGCGAAACGTTGAGTGGCAGATCATTGGAGTCTATTAAGCCACGTACAAAACGTAGGTAAGACGGCATGAACTGCTCTGCATCGTCCATAATGAACACGCGTTGTACGTACAGTTTCAAACCTGATTTGTGGTCGCGGTTCATCATATCCCATGGCGCTTTAGATGGGATGTAAAGCAAGCTCGTGTAATCGTTTTTACCTTCTACACGGTTATGGCTCCAAACCAATGGATCGGCAAAGTCATGTGATACGTGCTTGTAGAACTCTTGATACTCTTCATCTGAGATATCCGATTTATTACGCGTCCACAGAGCTTGAGCTTTGTTGATTTGCTCCCACTTCTTCTCATCCGTTTCTTTGCCTTCGTCATCGCGAACAACAGTTTGGATGGAAACTGGGATGCCAATGTGATCCGAGTACTTGCTGATCACATCACGTAGACGCCATTCATTTAGGAATTCTTTACCTTCTTCACGCATATGAAGAATGATGTCAGTACCACGCGATTCTTTAGTGATGTTTTCGATGGTGTACTCACCTTCACCGGCTGAGTGCCATTGTACTGCTTCATCAGCGGCTAGGCCCGCAGCACGAGTGCGTACGGTGACGGCATCAGCAACGATAAACGCCGAGTAGAAACCAACACCAAACTGACCAATAAGCTGAGAGTCTTTGCTCTGCTCTTCAGACAGCTTTGAGAAAAACTCCGCGGTCCCAGATTTTGCGATCGTACCTAAGTGCTCGATCACATCATCGCGGCTCATACCGATACCGTTATCAGAAATGGTTAAGGTATTTGCGCTTTCATCAAACGACAGTTTCACGCAAAGGTCTGCATTACCTTCATATAAGTCTGGGTTAGATAGCGCTTGGAAGCGCAGCTTGTCCGATGCATCTGATGCGTTAGAAATCAGCTCGCGCAAAAAGATCTCTTTATTTGAATAAAGAGAATGGATCATTAAATGCAGTAGTTGTTTTACTTCTGATTGAAAACCACGAGTTTCTTTGTTTTGAGATACGGTTTCGCTCATGTGTGCTCCATAACATCTAAACTAATTGGTTTTTTCATGGAGATAAGTTTGTGACTTTCCCCTTGAAATTACCTTACTGAGATGTCATTTAACATGTGGCTGACAAATGTAAATTCAAGGTCAATATTGCTAAAAACGGTGTTTTTTTAGAAAAATTTAATTATCCTACCAGCCTAAAAGCATCTAAAATGTCGTGCGCACTCCATGCGCTTCGGTAATTTTGTGACATAAATCACTATAATTACAACATCATCCATCTAAGAAGAACTAAATGACTAACATCGGCACCAAATTTCTACTTGCTCAAAGGTTCACCTTTGATCCAAATAGTAATTCGCTCGCTGACCAACAAAACGGCAACGACGTTGTACGATTAGGAAGCAACGAAAGCCGTATACTTCTGATGTTGGCAGAGAGACCAAACGAAGTTTTAACCCGTAACGAGCTTCACGAGTTTGTTTGGCGTGAGCAAGGTTTTGAGGTGGATGACTCAAGCCTGACTCAAGCGATCTCTACTCTGCGTAAGATGTTGAAGGACTCAACAAAATCGCCAGAGTTTGTTAAAACGGTTCCTAAACGCGGTTATCAACTCATTTGTTCAGTGGAGCGCTTAAGCCCATTATCTGCTGACTCTAATACTGACGTTGAAGAAGCCACTTCTGAAAATGAAGCGCACGCTGCGGAAATAGAAACAAGTGACGCGCCGTCAACAGAAGCGGCGACAGACACCACGACTGAAGTAGAGCCTCAAGTAGAACTACCTAAGGCACAGCCAAAACCAGCAGCTAACACTAATAACTGGCTGCCGCGTATGATCGTTCTTTTGTCTCTGCTGCTTCCTATTTGTGTATTGCTCTTCACCAATCCTGCAGAATCCCAATTCCGTCAGATTGGTGAGTATCAAAATGTACCTGTGATGACGCCAGTGAACCACCCGCAAATCAATAGTTGGTTGCCGTCCATTGAGCAGTGCATTGAACGCTACGTAAAATACCATGCAGAAGATTCAATGCCGGTAGAAGTGATTGCTACAGGTGGCCAGAACAATCAGCTGATTCTGAACTACATTCATGACAGTCAACATTCATATGAGAACGTGACATTGCGTATTTTCGCAGGTCAAAATGACCCAACCGATATCTGTAAATAAGGAGGCCAGAATGAAGATAAAATTAGCATCTGCGGTTTTGGCCGTATCCGTTCTTTTCAGTGGTTGGTTATATTGGGGTAGCGACCTAAAAGTGGAACAGGTCCTCACTGCCAATGAGTGGCAGTCAACCATGGTGACGGTCATTACAGACAGCTTGCCTGACGATCCTGTCGGCCCACTGCGTCGTGTTAATGTTGAATCAAATGTGAAATATCTCCCTAATGGAGACTATATTCGCGTAGCAAATATCAAACTATTCGCTCAAGGTTCAACGGCAGAATCCACGATTAATATCTCGGAAAAAGGGCGCTGGGAAGTAAGTGACAACTATTTGTTGGTTTCGCCTTCTGAGTTTAAAGATATTTCATCTTCTCAATCAAAAGACTTCTCCGAAGCACAGCTACGTTTGATCACTCAAATCTTTAAGCTTGATGCCGAGCAAAGTCGCCGTATTGATGTCGTGAACGAAAAAACGCTATTGCTCACTAGCTTGAACCACGGTTCTTCGGTGCTGTTTAAAAACTAACTTTGATTTGATGATAAGGGGGCAAGACGCCCCCTTTATTTTGCTTATGGATTGGCTAGATACCCTCACCCTCTTTTTCGGCTCACTTATCGCCAATACTCTGGCTTCGCTTTCTGGCGGCGGTGCAGGCTTACTTCAATTCCCTTTGCTCATCTTTCTCGGCTTGCCATTCTCGGTTGCGCTGGGGACACATAAAGTGGCTTCCGTCGCTTTAGGCTTAGGGGCAGCAAGCACACACTTAAAAGCAGGCACAATTAAATGGAAGATCGCGCTCTACCTTATAGTCTCTGGCAGCATTGGCGTAGTCTTAGGGGCGAATTTAATTGTCCAAATACCTGATGGTATGGCGGAAAAAATGCTAGGGAGCATGATTCTCGCGCTCGGCATCTATTCACGATTTAAGAAATCGTTAGGCCAATCAGAAATAATACGTAACCGTCACCCAATCGGTTGGGTCATCGGCGGTGTCGGACTAATGCTCATCGGTATCATCAACGGGTCGCTGACCGCAGGTTCTGGTCTGCTCGTGACATTATTTTTAGTTCGCTGGTTTGGGTATAACTATAAACAAGCCGTTGCTTACACCATGATTTGTGTCGGCCTGTTTTGGAATGGCATTGGAGGCATTGCCGTCGTTCAAGCTGGCGCTCCGATACATTGGGCTTGGTTGCCTGTTTTATTGTTAAGCTCATTTCTAGGCGGCAGTTTAGGCGCATGGGCCGCGACTCGATACAGCAACCGAGTGATTAAAATTGCATTCGAAATTCTCACGTTTGCCGTGGGCATCAAGTTGCTAGTTTAAACCGATTAAAAGGAAAGTTTCATGGATAAAGCAATCATTGATATTTATTACTGCCGCCAATGCAACTGGATGTTGCGTTCAACTTGGCTATCGCAAGAACTACTGCATACTTTTAGCGAAGAAATAGAAACGATCAGCTTGCACCCAGATACGGGTGGTCGCTTCGAAATTTTCTGTAATGGCCAGCAAATTTGGGAACGGAAAAAAGACAGCGGCTTTCCTGAAGCAAAGGTGCTAAAACAGCGCGTAAGAGACATTATCGACCCAGAACGCGATTTAGGACATTCAGACACAAAATAGGGAGCAATTCGCTCCCTATTTTTTTACTTAGTAAAACCGTTAAATCATGGTTTGTGCTAAGACTTCGCCTTCTGGCGTTTTTACCGTTAGCGTATTGTCTTCTAAAGTACCAAAGCTTCTCGGTAAGCCATTACGTGGGAATGTCATCGAGCCTGGGTTAAATATAATGGCTCCATCTTGCATCTCTGCGACAGGAACATGCGTATGACCGTGGGCGATGATATCACCTTCACGCAGTGGCGGCCGTTTTTCAGAGTTATACAAGTGACCATGAGTCAAAAAGATTCTCTTACCAGATTCAAGTAGCACCCACGAGTAATCCATCATCATTGGAAACTTCAATAGCATTTGGTCTACTTCACTATCGCAGTTACCACGCACAGAAATAATTTGATCACTGTATTGGTTCAATAGCTCCGCCACCTGCGGTGGGTTGTAACCTTCTGGAATCGGGTTTCTTGGCCCGTGGTTTAGCGTATCCCCCAACAAAATCAGGTGCTCCGCACCAGAGGCTAAAAATAGCTCAATAGTTTCTTTAGTTGCTGGCAAAGAGCCATGCAGATCTGAGGCAAAAAATAGTTTCACGACATCGTCTCCTCACAAAGTACGAGGTCATTCTACGGCATTTTTATGACAGCTCAACCAACGACTACTGATAACGCAATGATTCAATGACCATAGGCAAAATATAGAACCATGCGGCATACGCAGTTCCAACCAACACCAGTATCCAAAACACCATCGACATAAATTTTGACTTAGCTAGGTGGTGCAGCGGGTCTGGCTCTCCGCATCCTGGACATGCGTGAGCGCGCTTTGAGATTTGTTTCTCACACACAGGGCAAGAGACTAAAGGCATGATACAAATTCCTCGACAATAGACTTAGGGCGCAAAGAATAATGGTGAATTAACACATATGCAACCTAACATATATTAAATATTTTAGTTCTTTGTAACAGTCGCTGACTTGAGAAAAAATGCGTTGATTTTTCATTTATATCAACCTATTACACTTCTTCTCGCACCATGCCATTGATGACAATATTGTTATAACTCACCATGCCAATGACCTCCCCATCTTCAATGACCGGAGCTCGGCTAATGCCAAATCGTTCAAATAGGCGCGCACAATATTTCACATTCATATCAGGGTCGACACACAAAGCGGGCTTGGTCATGATCTCATAAATATTCGTGCGCTGTGGAGAGCGATTATTCGCCAGCACCTTTTTGGCGATATCATTCATCAAGACGATGCCATATTCATCGTTGTCATCTCGCTTTTTCACCACCAGCGCTTTTACTTGGTATTTTTTAGCCAACGTTATGCCTTCATAAACTGTCATTAGCCCATCAACCATGACATAAGTAGCCGCCATTACATCTCGAACTCTAATTATCGTTTGACTGCTCATAACTCATCCTCAACCACTTTGGTCAACGTCTCTACTTGATGCGCGACACCGACTGCATCCTCAATATCGATCTGAATAGCAATGCCCTGCCCCGACTCTCTGTCGAACTCACCAACTTCATTGATGGTTTCTAATATGTGTCGAGAAAGGTGCTCCTCAACGACAAACAGCAGCACATCTTTTTGTACTTCCAGCGTTAAGCCAAAAAACGTTCGCTTTTGATTTAAGCCTTGTCCACGAGCGTTATTAATCACCGTCGCACCAGTCGCGCCAGCTTCGCGAGCAGCGTCCAGTACCTTGTCTGTTTTGCTGTCTTCAACAAACGCAAGTATCAATTTAAAGCGCATTTTCTTCGTCCTCCGAGACATCTTTATTCAGCCATTGGGTTATTTGCGCATAGCCCATCACAGAGATCATAGGAAACAGACTGGCAAAAGCGATCAAGCCAAAGCCATCAATCATTGGGTTTCTTCCTGGGACGGTAGAAGCAAGCCCCAGCCCTAGTGCGGTTACAAGCGGAACAGTGACAGTAGAAGTCGTGACGCCTCCAGAATCGTAGGCGAGCGGAACAATAAGCTTTGGCGCATAAAACGTTTGAATCACAACCACGATATAACCCGCAATGATGTAATAGTGGATAGGGTCACCGACAACAATCCGATAGCTCCCTAGCGCGATGCCAATGGCCACCCCAAATGCAACAGCCACGCGTAAGCCGTTAATACTGATACTGCCACCAGAAACTTGGTTTGCTTTTATCGCTACAGCGATTAGAGAAGGCTCAGCAATCGTGGTACTAAAACCGATAAAAAAGGCGAAGGTATACACCCAATAGTAGTCGACCCACACTAAGGCTTTTCCCACAGAGACTTTAAACTCTTGTAAAAATTCCGGCGCCGTCAGTTGCACGGCCATGGTCTCTCCGAGCGGAAACAGAGCCATTTCTAATCCGAGCAAAAAAAGAGCGAGCCCAAGAATCACATAAACAAACCCAAGCAAAACCCTCTTAAGGTTGTTAACTGGACGCCTTAACACCGCTAACTGAAAACCAAAAATAATGCTGGCGATGGGAATGACATCTCGAACGGTCGATAATAAAGTGTCTAGGAAATGTTCAATTGAAATCATGTTACGACCATTCCGTAAACCATCACAAACATCATCGGTAGCAGCGAGGCAAAAGCGATCAAACCAAAACCATCCACCATGGGGTTGCGCCCTTTAATCGCCGATGCTAAACCAACCCCTAGTGCAGTGACCAAAGGCACGGTGATAGTCGACGTCGTCACACCTCCAGAATCATAAGCAACGCCAATAATGGCTTCAGGTGCAAACCACGTCAGGACTACAACGCCGACGTAGCCGCCGATGATCATGTAATGAATTGGCCACCCTTTTAAGATGCGCAGAACGCCAATAACGATGGCGATTCCCACAGAAAGAGCCACCGTTACTCGTAGCCCTTGTCCATAATCCTGCATCGATTGCTCTGAGTTTGGGATCATCCCGCCTTCTGCCGCAACTTCTGATGCTTCTTCTGCTACGGCCGTTAATGCAGGCTCGGCGATCGTGGTGCCAAAGCCTAGACAAAACGCAAAAACTAACAACCAGAATACGCTGCCTTTTTTTGCAAAGGCTTGAGCCATACTCTCTCCGATAGGAAAAAGACCAAGCTCTAGACCAAAAATAAAAAACGTTAACCCTAAAACCACAAGCAATAAGCCAAAAAGAATGGAGATGAGATTAGGAAGTGGCTCTTGCAAAACAACTAATTGAAAAAAAGTGATAACAACAACGATGGGTAGCAGATCGCGAGCACTATTAAGGAGCGCTCGAAAAAGAGCAACAAATGCTTCCATACCTATCCTCCTTGATGGTGCAAACTGATTACGCTTGTTCCGGTAGCGATGTTTCTAGTCTGGCATAGATTTAGTTCTCCTACCGTGAACGAATTAGCGCCATGCATAACATTTAGTTACATTTTTTCAATATGTGAAGTCAGTAGCCTCGCTACAGGCTTGCCACTATCCTAGAAATAATAGTGTTGAGATGATCAAGCTCAGCACAAAACGACTATAATGTTCTAATACGTGTACATTCAAAGAGATAACATGAAGATATTACTCACAGGTGGCACTGGGTTTATTGGTTCGGAGTTGCTCAAGCTGCTATCCACTCACCAAGTTATGCTACTTACACGCTCTCCAGAGCATGCAAAACAACGCCTCCAACACGCTGATTTGGGTAATATCGAATACCTTAACTCGCTTGAGTCATTCGCCGATCTCAATCACATTGATGCCATAATTAATCTTGCGGGTGAGCCTATCGCAGATAAAAGATGGACCAGTGAGCAGAAAGAAAAAATCTGCAAAAGTCGCTGGAAAATTACCGAACAAATCGTTGAGCTGATCCACGCCAGCACAGAACCTCCCGCTGTTTTTATTAGTGGCTCGGCCGTTGGTTACTATGGCGATCAACAAGACCACCCGTTTGATGAGTGCCTGCATGTTAACAGTGAAGACTTTCCTCACGAGGTTTGTGCAAAGTGGGAGCAAATAGCCAAACGCGCAGAGTCTGAACAAACACGTGTTTGTCTATTGCGAACTGGCGTAGTACTCGGCCTTAATGGCGGGGCTTTGGCGAAAATGCTCTTACCTTACAAACTTGGCGTAGGCGGCCCGCTTGGGAACGGTAACCAGTACATGCCTTGGATTCACATTCTGGATATGGTCCGCGCCATCATGTACTTGCTTGAAACACCACATGCCCACGGTGCGTTCAATATGTGCGCACCTCACCCTGTGACTAACCGTATCTTTAGCGGCACGTTGGCAAAAACGCTCAAACGACCACATATCTTGTTCACGCCTAAATGGGCAATGGAACTCCTAATGGGTGAATCTTCCTGTTTATTGTTCGATAGCATGAGAGCCAAACCCAAAAAGCTCACCGAACTTGGCTTCAAATTTAGCTACTCCAGAATAGAACCAGCACTCAAGCACTTGCTTCATGACCGGAGCTGATGAATGATGACCTCATTCAATGTTGCTTGAGGCTTAATTTATGAAAAAGTCGATTCTTATTACGGGTTGCTCAACCGGTATCGGTTACGTGTGCGCTCACGCCCTGCAAAACGAGGGATTTCATGTCATAGCATCTTGTAGGAAAGAGCAAGATGTCCAACGTCTAATTAATGAAGGGCTAACCTGCATCAAGCTAGACCTAAACAGCCCTGAAAGTATTTCTTCGGGCGTGAAGCAAGCATTAGAGCTAGCAGAGGGTAAGCTTTATGCCGTGTTCAATAATGGTGCCTATGGCCAGCCCGGTGCATTGGAAGACTTGCCCACCGAGGCTCTTCAAGATCAATTTCAGACCAACTTTTTTGGTTGGCACCAGTTAGTCAGAGAAGTGCTTCCTCATATGCGCCAGCAAGGCGAAGGACGCATCATACAAAACAGTTCTGTTCTTGGCTTTGCTGCAATGAAATACCGCGGCGCCTACAATGCGTCAAAGTTTGCCCTAGAAGGCTGGACTGACACACTACGGCTAGAGCTTGCGGATACGAATATCAAAGTGGCATTGATAGAACCTGGACCTATCGAAACTCAATTTAGAAACAATGCATTAAAAGCCTTCGAGAAGTGGATTGATATTGAATCCAGCCCTCACCGCCTCGCCTATGAAGGACAAAGAGAGCGACTCAACAACGACAAATCTAATAATCGATTTGTCTTACCTGCAGAGTCCTGCGTCGCACCTGTTCTTCATGCATTAACTAGCGCTTCACCTAAAATTCGCTATCGAATTACTACGCCGACTAAATTATTCGCAATCTTGAAAAGGTTATTACCAACCCGTGTGCTTGATAAAATTTTGCGACAAGCTGCATAAAAAAGTTTTGTCACAATGTAATTTCATCGTAACAATGTGATGTCATTATGAGCATGTAGGTCAAAAAAACCTCAAGCAAACGAATCAATTTCTACGCAATTCAGTGAGCACTATTCAACCTAAAGTGAATGAGTTGCTTAGATTTGGTATCGCCACCCATTACGTTTTGTAGCAATGTTTTTACTACTGCGAGGCAACAATGACATTAAATCAGCTTAACTGGCTTAGTGTGGGTGTAGTGTTGACCATGTTCATCCTATTTTGATACCGCACTAACAAATAGCATTAGAACTGCGCTGCTTCGGCAGCGTTTTCTTTTTGCCTTACACCTATTCAGCAGTAACACCATTCTCTTACCGCATCCTTTCACAAAATAGAATGATTCATTATTGATGACGATTAGCAACCATCGCTTGAATTTCCCTTAAATCAACTCCATATCTATTATCAACGACAAGACACAAAGCAAGGATACTCTGATGCAGTCCCCATTTATCGTTGAGATAACAGAACAGAACTTTCGCGAAACGCTTGAAGGATCAATGAACACGCCCGTTCTGATCCACTTTTGGGCCAATGCTCAACCAGAAAGCGCACAGATACTCCCTGAGTTGCAATCTCTTGCTCAACAGTACAACGGTGCATTTACGCTTGCTTTATTAAATTGTGAAGATCAGCCGGCTCTAGCGTCTCAATTTGGTGTGCAAGTATTGCCAACTATCGCGCTGTTTATAAATGGTCAAGCCGTCGATGGATTGGGTGGCCCTCAGCCAATTGATGCCATTGCAACCATGCTACAAAAGCATTTGCCAAGCCCAGATGAACAGCTATTAAAGCAAGTCAGTGAACTTCTTCAGCAAGGTGAGCATGCTCAGGCTTTAAGCATCATCCACACTTTGCCGCCAGAACTGCAAGAGCGTGGCGATGTGAAACTCGCGATGGCTGATTGTTTATTAGAAACCAAACAATTTGATGTCGCTCAAGAGCTACTGAACGCTATCCCTCTTGAGTATCAAGATAACTACTACAAGAGTCTAATAGCCAAGCTCGAGCTGCATTTGCAGGCTGCAGATAGCCCTGAGTTACAACGACTAGAACAAGCATACGCAGCAGACATGGCAAACTTCGAACTTGCTTGTGAATTGGCGGTACAGTACAACCAAGTGGGTCGTGATGAAGAAGCGCTGGAACTGCTGTGGAATATTCTTAAAAAAGACTTGGGCGCCCAAGACGGTGAAGTGAAGAAGACTTTTATGGATATTCTCAGCGCGCTAGGTCAAGGCAACGCATTAGCAAGCAAATATCGCCGTCAGCTGTATTCGATTCTGTACTAACTCGCTGAAAAGCGAAACTTCAACTAAAGGCCGGAGATTCCGGCCTTTGTTATATAAAAAACCAATAACCTCTTAAGGTTCTCAGAACTTCAATTGTCTATTGTCTATAAATAGGTAAAAATGAATCGGACATTATGCACTTAAGGGAATAACTCATGCCAATTGATTCACTGATTACCATCGGTATTTTCGTCGTTCTTGCTGTAGTTATCTTATCTTCAGCCATTAAGACGGTGCCACAAGGAAATAACTGGACAGTCGAACGCTTCGGACGCTACACCCATACGCTAAAACCCGGCTTAAACTTGATCATCCCATTTGTTGATAAGATAGGGCAAAAAGTCAACATGATGGAGCGCGTTCTTGATATTCCAGCGCAAGAAGTTATTTCAAAAGACAACGCTAACGTGGTTATTGATGCCGTCGGATTTGTTCAAGTCATCGATGCTGCCAAAGCGGCTTATGAAGTCAACGATTTGGAACATGCCATTAGAAATTTAACTCTCACCAATATCCGCACCGTTTTAGGCTCAATGGAGCTGGACGAAATGCTGAGTCAGCGTGACATGATCAACTCCAAGCTGCTGGCAATTGTTGACCAAGCCACCAACCCATGGGGTGTAAAAGTCACACGAATTGAAATAAAAGATGTCCAGCCACCATCCGATCTAACGGCGGCGATGAATGCTCAAATGAAAGCCGAGCGAAATAAACGAGCGGAGATTCTCGAAGCAGAAGGGGTACGCCAAGCTGAAATTTTAAAGGCTGAAGGTCATAAGCAATCGGAGATATTAAAAGCTGAGGGCGAAAAGCAGTCTGCTATTCTCCATGCTGAAGCTCGTGAACGCGCCGCGCAAGCAGAAGCAAAAGCGACTTATATGGTTTCTGAAGCAATTGCCAAAGGCGATATGCAAGCCGTCAATTACTTCATTGCTCAGGGCTATACCGAAGCGATCAAAAGCATTGGTCAAGCCGAAAACGGCAAAATCATTATGCTTCCATTAGAAGCGACCGGACTAATGGGCTCGGTTGCAGGGATAGCAGAGATGTTTAAACAACAAGATAAAGAATAACTTATGGACTTTTTCAGTTTGCTGGAAGGCGTCTCTTTCTGGCATTGGCTAGCCTTCGGTTTTGCACTTCTAGCGGTAGAGCTACTTGGGACTGCGGGATATTTTCTCTGGCTCGGAGTTTCTGCACTTATCGTTGGGGCACTAATGACCGTTTTGCCAATGAGCTGGCAATTACAATGGCTTTGCTTTGCAAGTTTCAGCTTAATCACCACTTGGTTATGGTGGCGACGACAATGGTCTAAAGACAAGAAAGAAGACCAAGAAAGAGATCTGAACCAAAAGTATAAGCAGTTAATCGGACGCACACTTACCATTGAAGAGGACTTTTCTGTTGGGCTCAATCGTATCAAGGTTGCCGATACCACGTGGTCGGCACAGTCGGATCAAGCACTTCCAGCAGGAACGCGCGTTAAAATAAAAGATATCGATGGTATTATTTTAATCATTGAGCCTGATTCTAAGTAATTTATGCCAAAGTAATGGGGCAAACTATGCTCCATTACTTTAATCTAAACAACCGCTTTCATTTCATTGATTTAATTAAAATCGAACAAAAAATAAGTAGTAGAAATATTATTAATATCCTACCCTCTTCTTCCAATTATTTAATTCTTCATCATACGATAATCAATAAGATAGAAATATATCGATATAAATTATCTTTCTAAATTTATTTTAAAAAATAAAACTTTATTGAATTATTTTTTGATCTTTTTTCCCCCCCATACATACTTAACGCATAAGCATTTAAGTTGAATGCTTTTTATTTGGTAAGTAAGAGGATGTACTATGAAGAAACTTCTCTTTTTAATGTTATGCGGTATCTTTTCTTTTTCTTCCTTTGCCTACACCAACGGAAATGGTGGTACAACTAATTTAGGACCGATAGTCGAATGTAAATTGCCAAGTGGTGATGTCACTAACATTCCAAGTGAAATGTGTCGATTTAGAGGCGGAGAATGGAACTAATATAGAAGTCAATAGTTAGTTCGATATAAGTAAACTATTGATACCTTACTTTTCAGTAAAGTCATTATTTACCCAAGCAAGTAGATATTCAATGTCTACATTAAGGTGATGATTATGAGATTTTTAGCTAGTCTATTGTTAGCATGTTTTGCCCTAGCTCCATTAACTACTCATGCCAATGGTGCTTCAGGTGGACGTACGCTAGCCCCAGAGATAAAGTGTGAGTTACCAAACGGTAACGTGCATATGTTACCGCCGTTATATTGCAAAATATATGATGGTCGAGAAGTAAAATAAAAAAGGAGCCTAGCGGCTCCTTTTCATTATCTCACTAAGTATTAGTGGAAGCTGTAAGGGATAAGAACTTGTAGACGTAGGTCTGTTTCATCCGCATCACCAGCACCAGCGTACTCATCGCGCTCTAGGATTGTACCGTGTAGACGGATCGTAGAACCTTTCAGTGCACCACTCTGTAGAGAGTAAGATACTGTCGCGTTAACTGCGTATTCACTTTCGTAATCCCAGTCACCTGATGCACCGCTTGCTGCAGAATCAGCACCAGTACCGTAACCAAAGCCTAGGTAGTAGTTCCAGCCGTTACCTTGGTTGTAAGATAGACGGTTGTACCACGCTAGCTCACCCGCTTTGTTCCAGTCAGACAGTGCATCCCACCACTGAGACCAAGTACCGTTGTTCATACCGTAGGTATGAATTGTACGTGGAACGAAGTCAGCACGGTTGTCTGTGTCTGTGTAGCGTAGCTCTGACATCCAAGCTAGCTTGCCGAAAGATTGATTCAAAGATAGACCAGTGTGGAAACCTAGACCGTCGTATTTCACATCATCGTCAACACCGTAGAAATCAAATGCTAGAGTTGTACGGTCACTCACAGTGTACTTCAAGTAAGCCTTGTAAGAAGTGTTGTCAGTTTCGTTGTGGTAGCTAGTTACTTGACCTGCACCCCAGTCGATACCATTTGCATATTGAACGCCAGTAGCTTGACCCAAACCAAGTTGCATAAACAAGCTGTCAGTTAGGTTACCGTTTAGGCCTAGAGAGTGTAGGTAGCTCCATGAAGTATCAGACCAAAGCGCTGGCGCGTAGTCATCTTCGTGAAGTAGCCAAGGTGCTGTAAATTGGTCTGCACCAAAGTAGCTTAGGTTGAAATCACCTAGTTTAGCGTTCAGTTCGAAACCACGGTAAGTACCAGGTACGAAACTCCAAACGTTACCAATAGTACCGTTACCACCCGCTTGTAGCATACCAAAGCGCGCGTTGAAGCTTTCGTTTGCTTTGAACTTCAGTGCTGCTTTGTAAACTTTAAGCTGTTGACCATCACCTGCACCCCAGTCTAGGTTGTTACAAGTTGAAATTTCATTACATAGGTAGCCTTCGTTTGAATTGTAAAGGCTATCGTTGTAAAGGTCGCCAGAATAGTAAGCCGCAACATCTGCACCAACCCAACCATCGTGGTAGCCAGAAGTAAAGTCTAAAATTGCGTTGTAAGAAGAGTAGTTTAGACGACTCCAACGGTCACCGTTTTCACCGCCAGGCTTACCTGTTGTACGAGTACGAGAACGAGTATCAACTAGAAATAATGCATTAAGACTAGAGTCTTGCATAAATTCGTTCACTTTCTCTACGTACTCGCCACCTGCTGCACTTTCAGTAGACGCTGTAGCTGGAGCAACAGCAACAACACCAAACATTGCTGCGGTTAACGCTGAAACCTTAAAAAATTTGTCCATGGAAAAACTCCTAAAAATGGATATAGCTGTATTTTTCTATCTCACCTTTAGTTGGCCGCCGAAGGAGAGAAGTAAATTCCTGATCAAACCTCATTATTTCTAATTTGGCTTTTTTTAGTTCCTGCATACACACCGTGTATCCACGTGATTAAGACTAACTTCGCAGCTAAAAACATCCAAACGGAACTTATTTTTTTTCTAAAAAAATATGAGCCAGTCCAAAGTTCCATATAAGTTGTTGATCCAGATCTTACTTTTAACAACACCAACACAAAAAGACAGTTAAACATTTAATATCAATAACTTAAACCACACCCTAGAATTCCAACTTGAAGTCACTCGCAGACTAAAGAAGTAAAAAACCTTAATAATTCAATGGGAGATCTTGATCACTGAAAAGATAAAAAGCACAAATAACTCAATCAAAAAGCACTTAATTATGAGCAAGAAAAAGCCCCACATGCTTACCATGTGGGGCTTTTAGTTATTTTTTAGCTTTTTTGATAAGACTTAATTCATCAACTCGAGTAAGTCTTGTTCTGTTTTGATCTCGATACCCAGTTCTTGTGCCTTTGCCAACTTCGAGCCTGCATTTTCACCAGCAAACAAAATATCCGTTTTCTTAGAAACACTACCTGTCACTTTTGCACCTAGTGATTGAAGGGCTTCTTTAGCCTCTGTGCGACCTAATTGAGAAAGTGTTCCTGTCAATACAACTGTCTTACCTTCTAACGGTAGCTCTCCTACCTGCTCAGTCGTATTAATCTCTGGCCAGTGGATCCCTTGTTCAAGCAAATCTTTAACCACTGCTTGGTTCTGCTCTTCACTGAAGAAAGTCGTAACATGTTGAGCAACCACAGCACCGATGTCTTGCACTTCAATTAACTGCTCTTCGTTAGCATTTTGGATGGCTTCCAACGTTTTAAAGTGCATTGCTAGGTTTGCGGCGGTTGCCTCGCCAACTTCACGAATCCCCAGCGAATACAAAAAGCGAGGTAACGTTGTTTCTTTGGATTTTTCTAACGCATTCACAATATTCTGCGCAGACTTTGGCCCCATGCGATCTAATACCGTTAAAATCCCCGCAGATAACTTAAATAAGTCAGCAGGGGTTTTTACCATCTCACGATCAACAAGTTGCTCGATCACTTTATCGCCTAGACCGTCAACGTCTAACGCTTTACGAGACACAAAGTGTTTTAGCGCTTGTTTACGTTGGGCTTGGCAAACTAAGCCACCCGTACAACGTGTTACCGCCTCTCCTTCGATCCGTTCAACATGCGAACCACAAACAGGACACTGAGTTGGAAAAATAATATCTCGCGCTGTTTCTGGTCGACGCTCTTTGATGACAGAAACGACTTGAGGAATAACATCACCCGCTCGACGAATCACAACGTGATCACCGATCTTAACTTGCAGACGTTCTATCTCATCTGCGTTATGAAGCGTCGCATTACTTACCGTTACCCCGCCAACAAATACAGGCTCTAGTTTAGCAACAGGTGTAATCGCACCAGTACGACCGACTTGGAATTCCACCTCATTCAACGTCGTCATTTCTTCCTGAGCCGGGAATTTGTAGGCAATCGCCCAACGTGGAGCGCGAGCAACAAATCCAAGACGCTCTTGCACGGCAATATCGTCAATTTTAATGACGACACCATCGATCTCATAAGGAAGGGCATCACGACGCTGCAAGATATCTTGGTAGTAAGCTTTTACATCCGCCAAGCTTTCAACTCGCTTGGTCTCCGGGCACATTGGTAATCCCCAAGATTTAATTTGCAAGAAGCGTTCGTAGTGACTTGCCGCCAATTCAGCGCCTTGCACCACGCCTACACTGTATGCATAGAAGCTAAGCGGACGAGAAGCCGTAATGCGTGAATCCAATTGTCGTAAGCTACCTGCCGCAGCATTACGTGGATTAACAAAGATTTTCTCGCCTTTCTTCCTTGCTAATTCATTGAGCTTTTCAAACCCAGCTTTCGGCATAAAGACTTCACCACGAACTTCAAGACGATTTGGCCAGTCATTACCTCTGAGTTTTAAAGGAATGGCTTTAATCGTGCGAACATTCTCTGTGATGTTCTCGCCGGTAGTGCCATCACCTCGTGTTGCCGCCTGCACTAGCACTCCGTTCTCATACAGTAAACTAACTGCAAGTCCATCCAATTTCGGCTCACAACAGTATTCTTTTACACTCTGACTGCCCACCCGCTCTTGTGCTCGCTTATGGAAACTATCAAGTTCGCTGTCATCAAACGCATTATCAAGCGAAAGCATCGGTACTTCATGTGTCACTTGGCTAAACGCAGAGAGAGGTTGTCCACCGACACGTTGACTTGGTGAATCTACGGTAATTAAATCAGGGTTCTCAGCTTCAATATCCAGGAGCTCTCGCATTAAGCGGTCGTACTCGGCATCAGGGATCTCTGGGTTATCTTCCACGTAGTAACGCACAGCGTGGTAATGCAACGACTCTTTTAGTTCTTCTAATCGCTGAAGTACTGATTCAGACATAGTAAAGCCCCGTGTATTTTCAATCGGTGAGGTTGGGAAATCCAAGAAAAAGGGCTCCATCCGGAGCCCTATTATTATTTGCTGTTAAGATTATGCGTTAGCGGCATTAAACTCAACTATTTGACGTCGATAAGACGCTAAACGGTCTGGCGTCATTAAGTTACGCTGGTCATCAAGAACGTTACCACCTAAATCATCAGCAATTTGCTGCGCAGTTCGGAGCATTAAGTTGAAGTTCTGTTCAGCCTCGCCATAACAAGGCAATGTCATGAAGAATGAAATACCCTTCGTTGTAAACTCAGCAGGATCAGCATGCTCAAACGTACCAGGGTGCATCATATTAGCGACGCTAAACAGCACTTTGCCGTTACCGGACAAGTCGACATGACGGTGGAAAATATCCATCTCGCCATAAATTAAGCCGTTTTGTTGCATACTCTCAAATAAAGCAGTACCAACAAATGGCTCTTCACCCGCACAGTGCACATTCAATACAATCACTTGCATTTCAGGTTCAGGCTTCGGCTCTTCCTTAGGCTCTGCAACGACAGGCTCACTAACCGTTTCGACTTGCTGTTCTTTCTCAGCAATATCAAACGCGGCGGGAATAGCTTCTTCTTCCACAGCAGGCTGGAGTGGCTCTTCAACTGCTGGTGCTTGAACAACAGGCTCAACGTCCTCTTCTTTATCTTTTTCTGCAACAAATGAAGGGATGTCATCTGGCTCCTGCTGTGTCTGTGTTACTTCAGATGGGCCACCGAATAGCGGGTCAGATTCAAATTTGTTGTCGAAAGAACTCGCCATCCCAAAATCTGGTTCTTTGCGATCTTTACGAATGATCTCAAAGTCATCTTCAGGAGCGGGAGCGAAGTCTCGTTCTTTCTCGACAAGATCATTTTTGTCCCCTTGGTCAACATCCAGCTTACCAAGCGGCTTGTTACCAAACTTTGCTTTGCCTTCTTTTTTACTGCTCCACAAACCATGAAACAGCAATGCCGCGATGGCTAATGCGCCAACAACAATGAGTACGAATCGCAATTCCTGCATTATTTACTCTCAATATACTTGTTTTTACTACTCGCAGTTCCTTGAGCAGCAACCCAAGTGCAATAAATCTGAATGATACGTTTACTTTACCAAAACTATATGTAGATTTAGAACAACTTAATGCAAGAAGTTCCGTTTTTTGTTGTGATTCTTGCCACGATTCCACTTAACAAGACGTCATTTGTCAGGGCATTGAAAGAAAAGCCCTCACAGGTACAATGAGTTTTCATTTACACGAAGCCAAAATAGACATGAAGCAAAACAATCAGCAGAGAACCGGATTCGGTTATTTTCTATACGGGATACAATTGGCACTTGCCCCTAAAATCAGACGCTTTGTCATCTTACCTCTACTTGCAAATATCTTGCTTGTGGGTGGTGCCATCTTCTATCTATTTTCAAACCTTAATATATGGATCGAAGACTGGATTGGGCAGCTGCCTGAGTTTTTATCCTGGTTAACTTACATTCTTTGGCCTTTACTCGCTCTGACGATACTCGCTACCTTCTCCTATTTTTTCAGCACGCTCGCGAACTTTATCGCCGCGCCATTCAATGGCCTCTTAGCTGAAAAAGTTGAAGAATACTTAACGGGACAAAAAGTGAATGATGATGGTTTCACTGCCGTTCTGAAAGATGTTCCTCGCGTTTTAGCTCGTGAATGGAGAAAGCTGCTTTACATCTTACCTAAAGCAATAGGCCTATTCCTGTTATTGCTCATCCCTGCCCTTGGGCAAACAGTAGGCCCATTTTTATGGTTTATTTTTACCGCTTGGATGCTCGCGATTCAATATTGTGACTACCCGTTTGATAACCATAAAATCCCATTTAACGACATGCGTTACAAATTGAAACAAAAGCAAGGTAAGGCCTATGGCTTTGGGGTATTGGTGTCTGTGTTTACGACGATCCCAATTTTGAACCTCATTGTCATGCCTGTAGCAATATGTGGCGCAACCGCTATGTGGGTGGCGGAGTTTAAGCACCAACGATAGTCGATTAGAGATTAAGGAAAGGGATCTGCGCCAGCTTTTCCCTTTTCTTTTATCGAGTTCTGGGCCAACCTAATAAGATATAACTTTTTAATCCTTTTCCCTTTTTTTCATACCGCATATTCTTCTATCCATATTCACACAACGTGTAATGAAGGAACATCACTATGAGCAAAATCTACGAAGATAACTCTCTTACTATCGGTAATACACCTCTCGTTCGTCTAAACAAAGTAAGCAAAGGCAAAGTTCTCGCGAAAATTGAAGCGCGTAACCCTAGCTTCAGTGTTAAGTGCCGTATCGGTGCAAACATGATTTGGGAAGCAGAGAAAGCGGGGCTTCTTAAGCCAGGTGTAGAGCTTGTAGAACCTACCAGTGGTAACACAGGTGTTGCTCTAGCATTCGTAGCGGCCGCTCGCGGTTACAAGCTAACATTGACCATGCCTGAATCAATGAGCCTAGAACGCCGTAAGCTACTTAAAGCACTGGGCGCTAACCTTGAGCTGACTGAAGCGGCGAAAGGCATGAAAGGGGCGATTGCTAAAGCAGAAGAAATCGTAGCAAGCAACCCTGAGAAGTACCTACTTCTTCAACAATTTGACAACCCTGCGAACCCAGAGATCCACGAAAAGACTACGGGCCCTGAGATTTGGGAAGCGACAGACGGTGAAATCGACGTATTCGTTGCTGGTGTCGGTACGGGCGGTACTATCACAGGTACAAGCCGTTACATCAAAGGTGAAAAAGGCAAAGCCATCACTTCTGTCGCAGTTGAGCCAGCAGAGTCTCCAGTTATTGCACAAGCACTTGCTGGCGAAGAAATTCAACCTGCTCCGCACAAAATCCAAGGTATCGGTGCTGGTTTCATCCCAGGTAACCTCGATTTAGACATTATTGACCGCGTTGAGCAAGTCACCTCAGAAGAAGCGATTGAGATGGCTCGTCGCCTAATGGAAGAGGAAGGTATCCTAGCTGGCATCTCATCCGGCGCGGCTGTTGTTGCAGCTAACCGACTTGCAGAACTCCCTGAATTTGAAGGAAAAACAATTGTAACCGTTCTACCAAGTTCAGGTGAGCGTTACCTAAGTACAGCACTCTTTGCAGGTATCTTTACCGAAAAAGAGAACCAACAATAATATGTGTTCAAATCAATTTTTAGTTTAAAAAAGCCCCGTTTAGGGGCTTTTTTGTTGATCCCTGCCCTACCTTTGGTAATATCAGGGTGTTTTATTTCTAGCTTCAAAATAAAGAAGCAGAACACAAAAAGGTTTCAAAGTGATTACGCACGCAAACAGTTGCGTAGTTACCAAACTTTTGACTAGTATCAGAACTGACGCGCTTTGAACTCTTCCCGTGCTAGCGCACAAGATGTAAAGCAGTTAAGCTAAAATCTAGTCACAAACTAACAAAAAAATACATTTATTGGGGTATATCACATGTACGAGAAGCAAGTAGAAATCACAGCAGAAAACGGCCTTCACACTCGTCCAGCTGCACAGTTTGTTAAAGAAGCAAAAGCATTCGACGCAGACATCACTGTGACTTCTAACGGTAAAAGCGCTAGCGCTAAGAGCCTATTCAAACTACAAACACTAGGCCTAGTAAAAGGTACTCAAGTAACTATTTCTGCTGAAGGCCCACAAGCTCAGCAAGCAGTTGACCACCTAGTTGCTCTAATGGACCAACTACACTAATCCGGTCTCCTACTCCAGAAGCCATTTTGTGAAAGCAAAATGGCTTCGTTGGAAATAGGCTCAAAACTAAGCTAAAACTATTCGTTAGCGCACCCATTATTCTCCCGTTTTATAAAGTTGACCAAACTTAAGGTAAGGCTATGATTTCAGGCATCCTAGCATCTCCTGGTATTGCAATCGGTAAAGCACTACTACTTCAAGAAGATGAAATTGTCCTAAACACAAACACTATTTCTGACGATCAAGTAGAAGCTGAAGTTCAGCGTTTCTTCGACGCTCGTAACAAATCTGCAGCTCAGCTAGAAACTATCAAGCAAAAAGCGCTTGAAACGTTTGGTGAAGAAAAAGAAGCGATCTTTGAAGGTCACATTATGCTTCTTGAAGACGAAGAGCTAGAAGAAGAGATCCTAGCACTTATCAAAAACGACAAGATGACAGCGGATCACGCTATCCACTCAGTTATCGAAGAGCAAGCATGTGCTCTTGAGTCACTAGATGACGAATACCTAAAAGAACGTGCAACTGACATCCGCGATATCGGTTCTCGTTTTGTGAAAAACGCACTGGGTATCAACATTGTTTCGCTTAGCGACATCAATGAAGAAGTTATCCTAGTTGCTTACGACCTAACGCCATCTGAAACGGCACAAATTAACCTAGACTACGTACTTGGTTTTGCTTGTGATATCGGCGGTCGTACATCTCACACTTCAATCATGGCTCGCTCTCTTGAGCTTCCAGCTATCGTTGGTACTAACGACATCACGAAAAAAGTTAAGAATGGCGATATGCTGATTCTTGACGCGATGAACAACAAGATTGTTGTTAACCCATCAGAAGCTGAACTAGAAGAAGCGAAAGCGGTTAAAGCGGCATTCCTAGCTGAAAAAGAAGAGCTAGCGAAACTGAAAGACCTGCACGCAGAAACGACTGACGGTCACCGTGTAGAAGTTTGCGGTAACATCGGTACAGTGAAAGACTGTGACGGTATCCTCCGTAACGGCGGTGAAGGTGTTGGTCTGTACCGTACTGAATTCCTATTTATGGACCGTACTGCGCTACCAACTGAAGAAGAACAGTACCAAGCGTACAAAGAAGTTGCAGAAGCAATGAACGGTCAAGCTGTGATCATCCGTACTATGGATATCGGCGGCGATAAAGATCTCCCATACATGGATCTTCCAAAAGAGATGAACCCATTCCTAGGCTGGCGCGCTGTACGTATCAGCCTGGATCGTCGTGAAATCCTTCGTGATCAGCTACGTGGCATCCTACGTGCGTCTGCACACGGTAAACTGCGTATCATGTTCCCAATGATCATCTCTGTCGAAGAAATCCGTGAGCTTAAGAAAGCGATCGAAGAGTACAAAGAAGAGCTACGCGCTGAAGGCCACGCATTCGACGAAAACATCGAAATCGGTGTTATGGTTGAAACTCCTGCTGCCGCAGCGATCGCACACCACTTAGCGAAAGAAGTGTCTTTCTTCTCTATCGGTACAAACGACCTAACTCAGTACACGCTAGCGGTAGACCGTGGTAACGAGATGATCTCTCATCTTTACAACCCACTATCACCAGCAGTACTAACCGTGATCAAGCAAGTTATCGACGCTTCTCACGCAGAAGGTAAATGGACTGGTATGTGTGGTGAACTTGCAGGTGACGAGCGTGCAACGCTTCTACTTCTAGGTATGGGTCTGGACGAGTTCTCAATGAGCGGCATTTCAATCCCTAAAGTGAAGAAAGTAGTTCGTAACTCTAACTTCGCAGAAGTGAAAGCAATGGCTGAAGAAGCCCTTTCTTTACCAACAGCTGCAGAAATCGAAGCAGTGGTAGAAAAGTTTATTGCTGAGAAAGCTCAGTAATCGGTAGTACCAAGTAATTCAATACTTAATGGCCATTAGACGGCGAAAAAAGTCGTCTAATGCGCTATATTGGTATACTATAATTCGACAGAATAAAACCAAACCTTAGGAGCATGACACAATGGGTCTGTTTGACAAACTTAAGAAGCTTGTATCTGATGACAGCGCTGACGCTGGTGCTATCGAAATCATCGCGCCACTTTCTGGTGAGATTGTAAACATCGAAGACGTGCCAGATGTTGTTTTCGCTGAGAAAATCGTTGGTGACGGTATTGCTATCAAGCCAGCAGGCAACAAAATGGTAGCTCCTGTAAACGGTACTATCGGTAAGATCTTCGAAACTAACCACGCATTCTCTATCGAGTCTGACGACGGTGTTGAGCTTTTCGTTCACTTCGGTATCGACACAGTTGAACTAAAAGGCGAAGGCTTCACGCGTATCGCTGAAGAAGGTCAAACTGTTAAAGCTGGCGACACTGTAATTGAATTCGATCTAGCTCTTCTAGAAGAGAAAGCGAAGTCAACGCTAACTCCAGTTGTTATCTCTAACATGGACGAAATCAAAGAGCTGAACAAGCTTTCTGGTTCTGTGACTGTTGGTGAAACTCCAGTTCTACGTGTAACTAAGTAATTTTTACTTAGCCGAACACGAAAAAACGCTGCCATTGGCAGCGTTTTTTATTACCTGAAGTTTATGCTTTCTTACCAGATTCAACTGAGTAGACCAAGTGCCGAACTCGGCCTTTGTTTTGCCTGAGCCAATAACGAAGTTGTCGCATCTTGGAGCACTTGAGAACGCACCATTTCCGTAGATTCTCTTGCGAAGTCTGTATCTCTTATTCGACTCTTGGATTCCGTAACACTCCGATTCACGGTATTTAAGTTATCCACCGAACCATTTACACGATTCTGAAAGCTGCCAATTTCACTTCGGTGCGAATCAACGTACTTGATCGCTGCATCAATCACCCCAATTGAAAGCTGCGCCTTACCAGCCGTCGACATATCGATGTCATCCATTGTGACTAATTGACCAGTGCTTATATCAAGCTCATCCGCTAAACTGCCTTCTAACTCCACTCCTTCTGGCGTATTCATCGTAGAGGCAAAGAATTGCAGTTCATTGTTTTCCGTTACTGAGGCACTCACTACCGATTGTTGAGCATTGATGTAAGTGGCGACCTGTTCTATGCGATCACCCAATTTGAGCCCAATGGATTCCGTTTGGGTTTGCCCTTTACTGTCTTGGTATTCGACTTTTAGAGTTTGGTTATCTTTAGTGACTCGCCAATCTTTATCGACCGCATCACCAACATAATGCTGCCCTCCCATCTGTGGGATATGGCTACGCATATTACGTAACGTCAAAGAGATTGAATTAGCGTTCGCTCCAATATGAAAGCTTTGCGAGCCATAAGATCCATCAAACAGGTTTTTATCCGCAAATGTTGTCGTGATCGCGACACGATCAAGCTCATCCTGCAGCGCTACGACCTCGTATTGGATGCTTTGTCGGTCACTGGTATCGTTACTACCATTTGCCGCTTGAAGCCCTAGAGAGCGTAACCGTTGCAAAATATCACTGCTCTCATGTAACGCGCCTTCCGCGGTTTGCGCGACCGAATAAGCATCGTGCGCATTTCTTAAGGCGACATCAAGCCCTCTCGTTTGCACATGGAGAGTATTGGATATCTGTAAACCTGCCGCATCATCACTCGCCGAGTTAATTCGAAAACCAGAAGTCAGGTTCCGTTGTGACTCGACGTTTTGCGCTGCGGCTTGACTCAAGTGTCTCTGCGCCACCATCGCGGCAACATTGGTATTTAAAGAGACCATCTAATCGATATGAGTGCCTTGTCGAACATCCTGTTGGGACGCATCTAAACGTTATAGCCGATAAGCAAAAAAGCCAGGGATGAGCCTGGCTTTTGTATCTTGTCTTATTGAGGTGATTAACCTAACAGACTTAGCGCTGAGTTTGGCGCTTGTTTCGCTTGCGCAAGGATTGAGCTTGACGCTTGCGATAGAATTTGTGACTTGGTCATTTGAGTCGTTTCTTTCGCGAAGTCAGTATCTTTGATACGGCTCTTCGACGCATTCACGTTCTCGTTGATGTTGTCCAAGTTGCTGATTGCATGGTTGAAACGGTTCTGGAATGCACCCAGCTCTGCGCGGTGGCTGTCTACGTATTTCAGTGCCGCATCGATGATAGCAACAGATTCTTGTGCGCCACCAACTGAGGTTACGTCGATAGTATCTACCGTTACTTTTTTACCTTCGCCCAAACCTAGCTCGCCAGATAGGCCGCCTGAAAACTCGACTTCGCCTTCGACTTTGTTGTTGCCAGCAAAGATTTGCAGTTTACCGTCTTGGTCTACTGAGGCTTTCACTAGGTCAGTTTGACCGTTAATGTAAGTCGCAAGCTCTTCGATATCATCACCTGCTTTTGCGCTGATGTTGATTTCTTGCTCTTGACCGTAGCTGTCCGTTAGGTTGATTTTTAGGTCGTTCTTACCTTCAGCAACGTTCCAGTCTTTACCTTTACCACTTTCAGCTTGGTAGCTCACACCGCCCATCATTTTGTTGTCTGAACGCATGTCTTTTAGCTCAAGCATCACTGCTTCACCGTTATCTGCACCGATTTGGAACGATTTCGCGCCGTGTGTGCCGTTTAGTAGCTTGTTACCACCGAAAGAAGTGGTTTCTGCGATACGGTTTAGTTCGTCGTTTAGCGCGGTCACTTCTTCTTGAATCGCCACACGCTCTGATTTCGAGTTTGAACCGTTTGCTGATTGTAGAGACAAATCACGCATACGTTGAAGAATGTTAGTGGTCTCGTTCATTGCACCTTCGGCGGTTTGTGCAATTGAGATACCGTCGTTCGCGTTGCGAACCGCCACATCCAAACCACGGCTTTGTACGTTCAAACGGTTCGAAATTTGAAGACCCGCAGCGTCATCTTTTGCGCTGTTGATTTTGAAACCCGAAGACAAACGCTCCATAGAAGTTTGTTGAGCTGAGTTTGCGTTGTTTAGGTAACGCTGAGCCGTCATCGCTGATACGTTAGTGTTTACATTCACTGCCATGGTGATTTCTCCAATTGATTTTCCGGTATAGCGGTTTCCGACGTCTCGGAAAACCAAGTAGTTCTCTCAAAGTTACCCCTATTAACGACACCAAATTCAGAAGCTTTAGAAAAAAATTTAAAAAAATAACATTGCGAGATTTGGCTAAAAAAATTGAAGAAAAGTAAGAAAAAGTGCTCAAGTTTCCAAAAATCGAGCCGAGTGGGCCGAATTGTATAGAAAACCAGCAAAAGGAAACAGTTGAAGGTAAGTTCGCAGACGATAGACGTGAGAATTAGAAAAGAAAAAGCCCCTTTTCCTTTGAGAGAACTGGGGCTAGGTTGGTCGCCAGAGCCTATGTGGAGATCAAGAGAAATGAACACATTTCCGGCATACCGAGTGCAACTTTACATTGAAAATGATTGGCAGGTGAGAGATGAGAGAGCCGCTCATTCTATTATAAAGTTGCTTGCCAAAAGCCTGCATTCCCATCCACGTCTGAATGTATTGAGTACAGGCTAAGTAAACTACTGCAATAGTGACATTGCAGAGTTTGGCAACTGTTTCGCTTGAGCAAGAATCGATGTACCTGCTTGTTGCAAAATTTGTGCTTTGGTCATTTGCGTGGTTTCTTTCGCAAAGTCCGTGTCTTTAATTCGGCTGTTCGACGCGTCAACGTTTTCTTGGATGTTTGCCAAGTTGTTGATGCTGTGACTCAGACGGTTTTGCTTCGCACCCAGATCCGCACGTTGTGAATCCACGTATTTCAGTGCCGAATCCAGCACAGAGATAGCGTTTTGAGAACCTTGTACGGTTGTCATATCAATATCTTGTACTGATGTTCTAAGAGGTTCATCGCTCAAACCAAGCTCAGACGCCAATCCACCCGAAATTGAAATTTCACCCTGAACGTTTGGATGTGCAACAAAAACTTGTAACTTGCCATCTTCACTTACAGACGCGTTGATCATATCAGACTGACCATTAATGTACGTTGCAAGCTCTTCGATGTCGTCACCTGCTTTTGCATTAATGTTGATTTCTAGATCATCGACATTGCCGTCTTCGTCTTCACCCATACCTGGCAAAGTGATTTTTAGATCCGATTTAGCTGGGTCAACGCCCCAATCTTTATCTTTACCGTTTTCCGATAAGAAGGTCACACCGCCCATGCGAGTATCGTCCGCACGAATGCTGGTTAGCCCCATAATCATTGCTTCACCTGAGCTCGCACCAATCTGGAATGCCGCTTCACCGAATGAGCCGTTCAATAGACGACGGCCACCGAAAGAAGTGGTTTCTGCGATACGGTTTAGCTCGTCAATCAATGCCATTGACTCTTCGTTGATCGCCTGACGCTCAGCCGGAGAGTTAGTACCGTTCGATGATTGAATAGCAAGGTCACGCATACGTTGCATGACAGATGTTGCCTCATTCATCGCACCTTCAGCGGTTTGTGCAATCGAGATACCATCGTTCGCGTTACGCATTGCGACATCTAGACCACGAGACTGTGCAGTTAAGCGGTTAGAGATCTGTAGACCTGCCGCATCATCTTTTGCACTGTTAATCTTATGTCCTGAAGATAAGCGCTCCATCGACGTATTTAATTCGTCAGTCGCTTTGTTTAGGTAACGCTGCGCGGTCATCGCGGAGACGTTAGTACTAACTGTTACAGCCATTTTGCTCTCCTTTTGAGTTCGCAAGCTTTTGCGAAGCGGCCAGCTTTACTCTCATTTGGATAAGCACTGACCGTAAAAATTACTTGCTAAATCTGCCTTAAACGCAGGGTTTAGAATCTCTAAATCTGTTCTGATATTTTCAATACAATTTGTGTGCCAACTTATAAAATTTATTTCACCGCTTTTAAAAGAAGCACATAAACAATAAGTTAGCGTTATCACTAAACCATTTCCGGATAATGAGGCTCATCTTGCTTCATAGATATTGACCGCTACTTTGTTGCCGCCCGACTTGCCTCTTGCGTCATTGCCGCTTTGGGTAAAATCGTGCCGCATAGCCTGACTCTTAATTTACGTCGATTTATCGCACTTAAGGCTTTGCACATAAGGCATCAAAAATCAGACAGTGTGTCTTAAGTCAGACTAAATATAGTTAAACAACGTTAGATCTTTGGTCTTACCGAATGCTTGTTGCGATGCCTGTAACGCTCGCGAGTTTTCACTGAACTCGATAACGGCTTTAGAGTAATCCAAATCCTCAAAGTTGCTCTTCGCTTTCGCCAGAGACAAATTAAAGTCTTCGTGGTTTTGCTCTTGGATATCGAGCGTGCTCAATCGAGCGCCAGCATCAGTACGCGCTTTATTCAAATGGATAAAAGCAGCGTGAAATTCTTCTGTCATTTGGTGCAATTTGGCGGTCGCCGACGTATCCGACACCGATTTATCTGACCACGCCATTGCATCCTTGAAGGTATCGAAAATGCTGAACTCTGCCCGCTTTTCGATCTCGATGCTATCGCCAGGCGTAATTTGACCTTTTACGTGCACTTTCAGGCCTTTGTACTCAATGCCTTTTTCTGGAGAAAACTCATCGGCATCCACGACTTTACCGTTACGCTCTAGTTGGTAACCAAATTTGCCGTTGTTCATATCGACAAATGTCACGCGATACGCCGCATCATCCTTCGTATCAACGTTAGTGGCTCTGTTTAATAGCAACTCAGAACCGTTTTGTAGATCGTAATTCGGCTGATAATCGCCAAATGGGTTTGGTATCTCCATAAACAGCTTGCTGCCAGGATCGTTCATTGGCATCTCAAGCATGCTGGAGACTTTCATTTTGCGCTGGTAATCGTCTCCAGCGTACTGAACACTACCGTCTTTATCGCGATAGAATGGTTGGCTTTTTGGCTTAGTGCCAGCAAACACGTAGTTACCAGATTCATCTTGCGAATTCACTAAGTTAAGGAAGTTGTTCGCAATCTCTTCTAGCTCACGCTTCTTTGCTTGTCGGTCTTCCGCAGAAAACGCACCGTTAATCATCTCCATCGTTAAGCGCTTCGACTCGTCGGCAAAATTCTCTGCATTGGCGATATTAACTTCGTGGTTTTCTAGACGATTACGCACCAACACTATTGAGCTAAGGTATTGTTGTAGCTGTTCTTGTTGCTGACTAATATTTTGAATGTAATGCGACGCAAGGGGATCGTCGCTAGGTTTCAGTAACTTTTTCCCTGAAGCAAGTTGCTCTTGGTTATGGTGAACCTTATTTTCTTGACGACGCAAATCATTTTGTACGGACTGATAGTTATGGAAACTAGAAATTCGGGTTAGCACTTATCTCTTCTCCTTACCTCAGTTGTAAAATGGTATTGAAGGTATCATTCGCCGCTTGCATCACACGTGATGAAGCCATGTACGCTTGTTGAAACTTCATCATGTTGGCCGCTTCTTCATCGAGGTTAACGCCAGAAATAGAAGCAACGCGCTCTTGTGCCGCCTCATGCTCTAAGCGAGCGACGGAGGCTAATCGGTTTGCTGTAGAAGATTTCAATCCGACTTCGGTATTGAGGTTGTGATAAACATCAATCAAAGTACTGGATTTTCCGTCCATCATCTTATCTGTTTGGATCTTCTGCATTTTTCTCAAGTTGCCGTTACCACCTTCAGAAGGCACCAAGTTTGCGGTGAATTTATCATTCATCAGCGCGCCTTCGCTCAGCTCAAATACAGTCGCATCGCCATTTTTATACAGCGGATGACTTTTCGGCACTGAGATTTCAATCATCGGGTTATCTTTGTCTAGCGGGTATGCGTATTTGTCCGATAGCAAATTGCCCTTGTTGTCCGTGATCTTTAACCATGGCTTATCATGTTTCTCGTCGGCTGGTTGTACGGTGACCTCAAACTCTTTGACATCCCCCGCCTCACGAATTTTGAACTTGGCGTTACCTTGAGCAAAAGTGGTTGAAGCTTCATAACTTTGCGCGGCAATGGCTTTTGCATCATTGGTTTCCATCTTGATGATGGCTGCGCCACTTCGTGTTGGGCGCAACAATACGCGCTCACCAGCGGCAAGACCTTCACCAATTTGCACTTTCATACCATCTAGAACAAACGAAGAATCTGATTGATCAATGTTCAACGACATTTGCTCACCTTTCGGTGTTGTCACGCTATACTGGTCGCCATCATAACGTAGCGAATATTCACCACCTTTGATCGCTGAGATATCATCAATGTAAACCGCAACATCAGCTTGAGAGTCAGGCGCAGCAAAAACTCGAGATTTTGCCACCAGCTCAAAGTTCACGTCGGTAAATACGTCTTTACCTATCTTACCGTTAAGATCCAGACCTTGAGATTGCAGCTGATTAATTTTGTAGGAAAAGCCCGTCGCTAAACGGCCCATTTCATCCTGAAGTTGCGGAATGTGTTTGTCGCGCATTTCAAGCAAGGCACCGATTTTGCCATCCATGTCGTCAGACTTGATCGCTTTAATGCCATCCCCTTCCACCATTGCTAAGCGTCTTTGGTGAACATCAGGATAGCCGTCAATCATTTTGAGCTGGCTTGCTTCCGTGCCAGAAACTAGCGTGTGTCCATTGCCGATGTGAACATTAAACCCTTCCGCATTTTTGCGTGGGGTGACGGTAACTTTGGTGTACTCAGATAACTCAGTAACCAGCTTTTCATGCTGGTCCATCAAATCATTGTGTGGACCGGGTGTGCGCATCATTAACCGATGCACATCGCGGATTTCCAACGCAAGTTGGTTCACGCGTTCAATGCCCATATCCAATTTTTTATTGGTCACATCAGATTGCAATCGCACGGTTTCATGGAAGTCATTTAATGTATCAGAGAAGATTTTCGCCTTTTCCAATACCACTTTTCGTGCCCCCAAATCGTTCGGGGTATCTGCCATGGTTTTGACCGCATCGAACCACTCGTTCAAGTTCTCTGGAATTTTCTTCGATGCAACTGAGCTCAACATGCTAGAGAGCATATCAAGATTGTCTTGGGTATCCGTTTTGTTGGCATTGTTGGTTGACGACAAGTTCAGTTCATTCACGGCAAACTGATCCCACGAGCGGCGAACATTTTCCACATGCACACCCATGCCGTAGGTAGAACCACCAAACATGCGCGGATCATTCGTACCTTGGATAACAGACTGGCGGCTATAACCCTCTGTATTAACATTAGAAATGTTATGACCAGTGGTGTTTAATTGTCTCTGAGCAGTAAGCACACTTTGAGTACCTACATTCAGAAGATCTGACGCCATACATGCCCCCAAAAACGAAATAAAATCGGCAAAACCGATCACCTAGACACATCAAAGCAAAAGGTGTGCCAAATAAAATAGAGGTGTGAATGTTCAGAAAAAGTAAAGGCTTGCACTGTGGCAAGCCTTCGAAAACAACATGAACTGGCGAAGAGTAAATTACATACTTTCGATTTTCTGCTTCACCTGCAGGACTTTGTCTGCGTAATTCGGATCGGTCGCGTAACCTGCGCTGTGGATGCCGCGAATGAAGGACTCTGAATTCCCTCGCTGTTGCAATGCCGTCTCGTAACGTGGGTTGTCATTTAAAAAGCGCACAAAGTCATTAAAGCTGTCTTCGTAATTTGAGTAGGCGCGAAACGCTGCCGTCTCTTTCACTGGCGTATTATCGTGGAACTCTAGCGTTTGAGTCGTCACTTTGTCACCCTGCCAGCTTCGATCTGCTTTGATGTTAAATAAGTTGTTGCTGCTGCCACGCGCGTTCTTCACGACCTTTTGTCCCCACCCGGTTTCCAAAGCCGCTTGCGCAAGTAGCAGAGATGGCTCGACACCTAGGGCTTTAGCGGCTTTCTCCGCGTATGGCTTCATCGAGTTAACAAAAGATTCTGGCGAATCGAATCGAGTTGGTTCATTGCTTGGTCGAGATAGCTGACCAGATTCAATCAAGCGCTGTTCAATCTCACGCGCTTTTTTCGGGTCAACACGACGATATTCCACGGCATTATTTGCCGCATCACGCATTGCCGTTTCACTCTTGTCGTTACCTTGTCCAGCCGTTAATTGCTTAACAATCATATCGGCCAAGCCCATTGAACCAGACGAACTGAGCTCACTCGCCATCTGCTCATCGAGCATTTGTCGATAGAACTTCTCGTTCTGGCTGTTCATCATGTTGGACTCAAAGCCCTCATTGGCTTCTCGCATGGATTTCAACATCATGGAGGTGAAAATAGATTCGAACTGACGAGCTGCTGCACGCAGTGCTTCTTGCTCGCCATCTTTACCTTCCTTCACTGCTTTTTGACGCAAGGTATCCAGCGAACTGATGTCATGAATAAAACCAATGTCGTTAGGATTGTTCATTATACCTACCTCCTAACCATTAAATGATGATCAACTGGCCTTCAATGGCACCAGCTTGTTTCAATGCTTGCAAGATAGCCATCAAATCCGACGGCGCTGCGCCGACTTGATTCACTGCACGGACCAAATCATCCAACGTTAAGCCTGGCTCAAACTTAAACATCTTGCCCTGCTCTTCGCTGACTTCGATATCCGAGTCTGGCACGACAACGGTTTGCCCACCAGAAAAGCCGTTAGGTTGGCTAACATTCAGGTTTTCTTTGATTGCGACCGTCATTCCGCCATGGGTTACCGCAGCAGGTTTAAGGCGAACATGTTTACCAACTACGATGGTACCCGTACGAGAGTTAACGATGATTTTGGCTGCGCCATCTGCTGGGTCGAACTCTAGGTTTTCAATTGCCGATAAGAACGCCACACGCTGGCTGACATCACGAGGGGCACGTACACGCACCGACGTCGCGTCTACTGCACTCGCCATTTGTGGGCCAAGGAAGTTGTTTACCGCATCCGCCATACGTTGAGCCGTTGTGAAATCTGACTCAAGCAAGTTGAACGTGATGTAATCACCACGACCAAATGGGTTTGGAATTTCGCGCTCTACTGTCGCACCACTAGAGATAAGACCAACGGTTGGATTGTTACCTACGATTTTGGAACCGTCAGCACCTTCAGCACTGAAACCGCTCACCACTAAGTTACCTTGAGCAACCGCGTAAACTTGACCATCGAGACCTTTGAGGAACGTTTGCAGTAGCGTACCACCACGCAAACTTTTGGCACTACCGATAGAAGAGACTGTCACGTCTACTTGCTGACCTGGTTTAGAAAATGGCGGCAACTCTGCCGTTACCATGACTGCGGCAACGTTTTTTATTTTCGGCTTTGTGCCCGGCGGCATCTGAATGCCGAAGTTTTGCAACATGGCGGCGAAACTTTGCTCCGTAAACGGGTTCGCTTCGCCTGTGCCAGGTAAGCCTGAAACCAAACCATAACCCACGAGTTGGTTGCTTCGTACACCAGCCACTTGCGCGACGTCTTTGATACGTGCAGCTTGGGCAGCGGTAGAAAACAGAGCAACGCTCATCAGTATTAAAAGGAGTTTTTTCATGCTTACTTATCTCTTGCAGTCAAATTGCCGTCAGCACGGCGTGTTATAGCGCTACATTAAAGAATCGTGCCAAGAAACCCGGCTCTTGCATATCTTGTTGTACACCGGTGCCAGAATACTGAATTCTTGCGTTAGAAACGCGGTTTGATGCAATAGTATTGTCGAAACTAATGTCATCCGGACGAATAGTGCCGCTTAAACGTATGTACTCATCACCCGTATTAAGCGTCATCCATTTTTCTCCACGGATAACGAGGTTGCCATTTGCCAGAACTTCAATCACCTCAACAGTAATGTAACCACTGATGCTGTTACTCTGCTTAGCAGAAGAGTCACCCGCAAATGAGTTTGAGTTATTTAAGTCATAAGAGAAATTGTATTTGCCACCAATTTTAAGCTCTTCGCCACCCACTTGAAGTGGGTCCATTTGCGCTTCATTAGTTTTCGATAAATCGGCATTGGCGCTTTTTGTGGCGCTGGTTGTCTCATCCAGTGTCACGGTAATAATGTCGCCAATACCACGTGGCTTGGAATCGTCGTAAAGATCGGTAATGTGCTCGGCGCTAAACAGTGAACCTGTTGCAGCAGCATAATGCTCAGGTTTCTTTTTCGGATGAATAGGAGCCCATGCAGGATCACCCGCAACCGGATCGCTTCTGCCACGCAGTGTATCCACGATACCGCTGCTCTCTTCTTTCGATTTATCGCCTTCTACCGCGTCAACCACCGTCGTTGCTTGTGTCACTTCATCCGTTTCAATCGGCTCTAACATGGCACAACCCGACATCGTGGCAATCAAAGCAAGTAGACAAATACGTTTCATCGTGAGCTCCTCAATTCTTGCTCTTAACCGTTATAACTGCTGGTTAACGAAGCTCATCATCTTATCGACTGATGAGATCACTTTTGAGTTCATTTCGTAAACGCGCTGGGCTTCGATCATGTTGACCAACTCTTCCGTTACATTCACGTTAGACGCTTCCAGCATGGATTGACGGATTTCACCCAAACCGTCCAAACCAGGAACACCTTCTTGTGGATCGCCACTAGCACCCGTTGGTAAGTAAAGGTTCTGGCCAATTGGCTCTAGGCCACCTGGGTTAACAAAGTCTGTAATGGTTAGCTGACCAACGACTTGGTTGTCTTGCTGACCACGGACGCGAACCGATACTTCACCATCCGTACCGACAGTGATAGAAATCGCATCTTCTGGAATCACAATTTCAGGTTCTACAGGGTAGCCAGAACCCGACGTGACTAACGTGCCTTCACCATTTAACGTGAACTGACCGTTACGGGTGTAACCGATGTTGCCATCCGGCAACGTCACTTGGAAGAAGCCGTCGCCTTCAACCATCATGTCCAGTGCATTGGTCGTTGTTTGCGCATTACCATGCGTGTGCACTTTTTGCGTCGCAACCACTTTAGAACCCGCACCTAGCATCAAGCCACTCGGAAGCTCAGTGTTCTGAGATGACTGGCCGCCAGGCTGGTTGATGTTCTGATAGAACAAATCTTCGAATACCGCTCGGCTCTTTTTGTAGCCCACAGTAGAGGCGTTCGCCAAGTTGTTCGAAATCGTGGCAATGTTGGTTTGTTGGGCGTCTAGACCTGTTTTACTTACCCATAGTGCTGGATGCATAGTGAACCTCTAACTCTGTTAACTCATACGAAGCAGTGAATCTGAAGATTTATCCATCTCTTCAGCAGTGCTCATCATCTTGACTTGCATTTCAAACTGACGCTGTAAGTCAATCAATGCGGTCATTTCACCTACGGCATTCACGTTACTGCCTTCTATCGCTCCCGTCTGGAGACTAACAGTCGCGTCTGCTTCGTAAGGTTGGTTTGGAGTTTTATGGCGAAATAAGCCATTGGTGTCTTTAAACAAGCTTTGATCATTAGGCTTAACAAGCTTAATGCGATCAACCGCTTGGAATTCTTCCGCCGGGGCACCTTGAGGAAGCACAGAGATGGTGCCATCTCGACCGATTTCAATTTTGGAGAGAGGGATAGGCAAAGTAATCGGCGCATCGTTTTCACCCAGCACCAAATGGCCACTTGCGTTAGTAAGCATGCCATTTTGATCGACTTTTAGGTTACCGTTACGGGTCAACCCTTCTTTACCTGTATGATCGAGTACCGATATCCAGCCGCTGCCTTCAATCGTCACATCCAGATCTCGCCCTGTTGTAATCACGCTACCTTGAGCAAAGTTATGCCCTGGACGCTCTGTCATGCTGAACACACGTGAAGGATGGCCTTCCCCATAAGCCTGCATTGAGCGAGCCTGTGCTAAATCCGCACGAAACCCTGTCGTGCTTACGTTAGCCAAGTTATTAGCACGCAATTGTAGTGCCTGCATATTTTGCTTGGCCCCACTCATTGCGAGAAACAGTGCGCGATCCATAAATTACTCCAAAAACTTCTCTGTACACGGAGTAAAAGCAATAGTTATGCCAACACAAAATAATCTTATTTATCAAGCATTTAAATAAAAAGCAAAAGATTAAGAGGGGTTTCAGTGGCAGAAAACTGCAACAAGGGGCAAGGTTTTGATCCGCATGACGGCAACGGCGGCAAATCAGAGATCAAAGCATGCTTAACCTGAACTGAGGTATTTTCAGGCTAAGCATCAGATGAATGTCATGATGTTATCAAGCCAAGCGGCGAAAGCTCGCCTAACTTGATGATGCAGATTATCGGATCTGCAGGATATTTTGTTGTAGCTGGTTGTGCACTTCTAGCGAACGTGAGTTTGCTTGGAAGTTACGCTGAGCAGAAATCAGGTCCACCAGCTCCTGCGTCATATCAATGTTTGACTGTTCCAGCATACCGTTGTTGATGGTGCCAAAAGAGCCTTTGTTAGATTCACCCCAAATCTTGTCACCAGAGAACTGAGTTGAATCCCATTGCGTACCGCCCTTCTTATCCAGACCTTGCTCGTTTGGAACACGTACTAGCGCGACACGACCCAATGTGACGTTTTCACCGTTTGAGTAAGTCCCCATTACGCTGCCGTTTTCATCGAAGTCAACTTTGGTTAGGAAACCCGTTGTTGCACCGTCTTCATCGAACTTAGTCAGTTCGAACGGAGCAGCAAACTGTGTTGCCGAGCCTAAACCGAAGTTAAGCGTCTGCGCAGGATCGGCACCATTCATATCGACTGGTGTCGTGTTCATCGCCGGATCGCCTAATGCCACAGACGTAATTGGCTGACCATTGTTCAAGCTCGCCAACGTACCATCGTTGTTGAACTTCATGGTATGACCCACATGGCCTGTTGGCGTTTGTGCATCACCTGCCGCAACATTTAAAGGCTTTTCGCCTTCTTTATCTGTCACGGTGTAGTAAGTGTTCCAAGTGTTTGGCTGAGTCTGATCTTTCAAGTAGTACGTCGTTAGCTTGTAAGACTGACCCATCGAGTCATAAATAGTCGAAGAAGTTGAACGGTTGTATGTATCTGGGTCTGAAAAATCAAACTGAGTCGGATCTTTCAAATCGCCGTTAGCTGGCAAGTTCACGCCCACTTCAATGTTTGCTGTTTGCTTTGGCTTACCAAATTCAGCAGGAATATTGATAGGTTGTGGCTCGTATGAAGAAACCTCACCAGAGCTTGGATCCACTTGGTAACCTAATAAGAACTCATCGTTCGCGGTCACCATGTAGTTTTCTTTATTTAAATGGAATGCACCATTACGTGTCAGTTCATTCTGTTGTGGAGTCAGACGCTCCTTCGCCACGGCGAAGAAACCTGTACCCGAAACACGCAGATCCATTGGGTTGTTGGTGTAAATGCTTGAGCCTTCATGGAACTGCTGCGCCACTTGGCTTGCTTGCGCACCACCACCCGGTGTGGTTTTTGCGTTAGTAAATAAAGAGTTAGAGTAGACATCAGCAAACTCAGCACGGGACTCTTTAAAGCCGTATGTGTTGGCGTTCGCAATGTTGTTACTGGTGGTGTTCAAATCCAGTTGGGCGGCGGACAAACCGCTTAAAGATACATATGACATTCCAAAATCTCCTAATCTAGCGAGCTATGACTACGCTTTGCCGACTTCCAAAACTTCTGCAAGTCGAACTGGCGATTCAAAACCAGCCAGATTGAGTAATACGTTTCCGTCACCTTTGCCGAGCAATACGCTGTTTACGTTGGCGTATGTCGATACTGGGAACTCTTGCGACTCCCCTTCAACTAAGCCAGACGCTTTCACTTTGTATTTGCCAGCAGGCAGTGGATTTCCGCTTTCATCTTTACCGTCCCAAAGCACACGCGTGTCGCCGGCTGGTTTCGCTCCTACCTCAAAAGTACGAACCAGTTGGCCAGCTTCATCCTCTACACGAACAAACAGATTATCGATAGATTGTGAAAGCTTAACCATTGCCGCCATTGGCGCGTCGTCCTGCTTCACACCTGCCGCTCCTGGGACCAATACGTCACGTCCTACCAAAGAGGAAGCTTGTAACGCTTGGTTTGATGTCATTGACGAGTTCAAACTCTCAAACTGAGTGTTCATCTTGCCAATGCCATCAACGGTCGCAAATGAAGCCATTTGCGCAATCATCTGGTCATTACTTACCGGCTTAAAAGGGTCCTGTTGAGACAATTGCTTCGTGAGCAATGATAAGAAGTCTTCCTGCTTTAGGTCCTGCTTCCCCGTACTCTCTTCCGTCTTCTTGTTACTCTCTTGTAGACTTTTAAGCTGGTCGATATAGGACAAGCCGCTTTGACCAACGTTGTTAATTCCGGCCATACGCTACCTCCTTATCCTTATTGACCCATCTGCAGCGTACGCAGCAGCATTTGTTTACTAGAATCAGCTACTTGCACATTGGTTTGGTATGCGCGAGAAGCTGAAATCATGTTCGCCATTTCTTCCATTACATTAACGTTCGGCTTGTAGATGTAGCCTTCTTCGTTTGCAAGGGGATGGTCTGGGTTGTACTCCGCACTCAGCGGTTTATCGCTTTCTACAATGCCCATCACTTTCACTGGCACCGTATCACCGCCACGCATGGCGTTACTTAACTCAGCACCAAACACAGCATGGCGCGCTTTATAAGTGTCTTTCGCAGAGCTGCTGACACTGTCGGCGTTCGCCAAGTTGCTTGAGGTAGTGTTCAGACGAACGGATTCAGCGCTCATTGCGGAACCTGTCACATTGAAAACGTTAAATAAGCTCATCTAAATTATTCCCCTTTGATTGCTTTGGTTAAGTTCTTGAATTTGCTGCCTAGAAAGTCGAGTGATGCTTGGTGTCTGATTTGGTTTTGCATAAACAAGTTACGCTCTAAATCCAAATCAACCGTGTTGCCATCACCCGTATCAGGTTGCGTAGGAAGACGATATAGCTTGTCCCCGACCAACGTTGTAGTGGCAGGAATATGCCGACCATCCGTACGACTAAGACCAATGCTTGCCCCAGATGTTGCCGCTTGCAATTCCTTCGCAAAGTCTAAACCTCTTGCTTTGTAACCAGGCGTGTTGGCTTGTGCAATGTTGGTGGAGATCACCTCAGCATTGCGCTCACGCACGCCCACCGTGTGCTGGTGGATGCCTAGTGCATTGTCAAAAGATATAGCCATGTTTGCCTCTACAATTAAGAACTGACCGTGATTGATAACCAAAAAGCAATTAGCATGCCAAAAACATAAAGCGCTCTATCTACTTAATAGCTATCACGCATTGGAATAGCAATAAGTGAGCCAAAGTGACTGGAATGTCATGTCGTTTCACTTTGTTCACTTAATAAAGATACACCGTGATGAGGGAACAAAGCAAAATCGCGCTTCAATTTAGCAAGTGAAAACGTGGAAACACTCGAAGGCAGGAAACCAGCAAACAAAAAAGCCTGACACGAGGTCAGGCTTTTTATCAATGAAGAGATACCGCTATTTAAGCTTGTAAATGATACCCGGATTACAGCGCACCATTTCAAATTTATCAGTCAGACCAGTTAGCGACTCTGATGCCCCTAACAGCAGATAACCACCTGGGTTTAAGCTGCTCGCCATTTGGTTAAGCACTTTTGATTTCATTTCCGGTGAGAAGTAAATCAGCACGTTGCGACAAAAAATAATGTCGAACTTACCCATCAGTGCATAGCTGTCCATCAAGTTTTGTGGACGAAAGTTCACCAAACGTTTGACGTTGTCTTTGACTTTCATACGGCCACCGTCCGCATCCTCAAAGAAGGTGCGGCGACGTTCTGGTGAAAGTCCGCGCCCTAAAGCCAAATTGTCATACACACCTGCACGACACATCTCGAGCATACTTGCTGAAATGTCTGTTGCTGTAATAGACACGTTTGGTAACAAACCCGGCTTACGCTGTTGCGTTTCCAGAATCGTCATTGCAATAGAATACGGCTCTTGGCCCGATGAACTGGCTGCAGACCAGATCTTGATTGGGCGCTTGCTTGCCGCTACTTCTGGCAATAATTTGTCAGCTAAAACTGTGAACGGATAAGTATCTCGAAACCACAAGGTTTCATTAGTCGTCATCGCGTCCACAGCGGCCACTCGTAATTCACGATTGCGCCCTGTAACAACATCACGTAGCAAATCTGATAACGATGCGAGCTTAAACTTCGTCACTAAAGGACTCAGTCGGCTACGCACAAGGTATTGCTTGCTATCACCTAACACGATGCCACATTGCGATTCTAGAAAACGGCTAAAGTCACGATACTCTTGATCACTGATTGTAATAGCAGTCATTAATGTCTCTTTTATTGTGTTAATGCAGATTTAACCGCGTTACCCAATTCATCTGGGTTAAATTTCGCAATGAAGGTATTGGCACCTACACGCTCAACCATAGCCTGGTTGAATACACCACTTAATGAAGAATGGAGGATAACATAAAGGTCTTTCAAATCGGCATGTCTGCGAATTTCAGCCGTTAAGGTATAGCCGTCCATTTCTGGCATTTCAATATCGGAAATAACCAACGAAATTTGATCGTAGATATTGCCTTCTTGAGCCATTTCAATCAACTTATTGTACGCTTCTTTGCCATCTTTGACAGATACGACCTCGAAACCGATTGATGTAATCGCACGCTCTACCTGTTTACGCGCGACAGTCGAGTCATCAGCAATCAATATACGGCGTACAATAGGCTTTTCTTGTTCTGCTTGCGCGATTTCTTCACCGATAGCGGAATCCATCGTTTCATCAACCGGCGCAATCTCCGCCAGGATTTTTTCAACGTCAAGGATTTCAACCAGCTCGTTGTCGATGTTCGTCACTGCGGTCAAGTAGTGCGCTTTACCCGCACCGTCTGGCGGTGGCAAAATCGCTTCCCAATGCATATTGATAATACGCTCAACCGATGATACCAAAAATGCTTGGATCGTACGGTTAAATTCTGCGATAACAACAAAACATTTATCCAGATCAGTGGTTGGGCGGCCACCAATTGCCAGGCTCAAATCAATAACGGACACGGTATGGCCGCGGATATGAGCGATACCTTTTACCAGCGGGTGTAGATTTGGCATTGAAGTCAGCTTAGGGCACTGCAGTACTTCTTTCACTTTGAATACGTTAATGCCGTAGCGCTGTCGGCCCATCAGTCGAAAGGTCAATAATTCCAATCGGTTCTGACCGACGAGTTGCGTACGCTGATTCACCGAGTCAAGAATCCCCGTCATATGCTCATCTCCATCTCAAACTTTTTGTTTTTAAATGATACTCTACCACTGGCAAGCACGATACCAGGGAGACAGTATGGCGTATTTCACTTTCACTTCGACACCATTGACTATGACAATATGTAGAGCGCTAATTACAAAGTACGCTAAGTCTATCGGCATTTTGCTCAGTATGTTTAGCTTTTTTGTTCATTCAGCTTCAGATAATCAGATCGAGCAAATAAAAACGGCAGCAGAACAACATATTCTTGCTACAGTTGATCAGCCTGATGGTGGCGAGCTATCTGTTAATGCGGCAGATATCGACTCGAGAATAAAAGCAACGGATTGCCCAGTGCCCCTAGATACGTCAGCTTCTTCCACCAGCAGTACTCGAAGCAACATCAATGTTCTAGTGGAATGCCCACCGGATGACTGGAAAGTCTATGTGCCTGTACGGATCTCGGTATCGGTGCCAATGATCGTCGCAACACGAACGCTAGGGAGAGGAGAAATCGTCAGCGCATCGGATGTCACCACTTCTATGATCGAGCTGCAGCGCTTTCGCAAAGATGGCTTTTCTAACTACGATCAAGTGGTTGGCGCAAAGCTAAAACGCAACGTTCGCTTAGGTGATGTTGTTGAGCGTAATGATGTCTGTGTCGTTTGCCGGAATGAAAAGGTCACAATTAAAGCGGTGAATTCTGGCATGACAATCACCACACAAGGCACAGCATTGCAAGATGGTGCGGCTGGCGATCAAGTAAGAGTGAAAAATGATAAGTCACAGCGTATAATAGAAGGCATAGTGACTGGCATTGCGGAAATCACTGTTAATTTTTAATACCCACTGGTAGCGTGTTTAAACTGATCAATAAAAATGCAAAAAATGACTAAAGTTATTTTTGCACTGGTCGATAGTCTGGATACCAGTATTACGATACAAGGCAAAGGTTAAACATGGCAGGTATAGATAATATACGTTCAGGGCAAATGATGACGACGACAAGTCGTGCACCTGCGCGTAACGATTCCAATGCTACCAGCACGACTGAATCGAAAAAAGCACCCGCACAACAAGACGCTGTATCACTCAGCCAGCAAAGCAAAGCCGTTAGCAAACTCCAAAAAGATATGGCAGCTTCTCCGGCCTATGACAGCGCCAAAGTGGCGGCAATCAAAGAAGCAATCACAAACGGTTCATACAAAGTCGATCCTGAAAAATTGGCCGACAACATGATTAAGTTTGAAAACGAATTGCAAGGCAAAAGCTAACTGACTTAGGCCGAAGGTAAGTATTTTATGGCAGCATTAGTCGATCTCGTCAATTTCCAACTAGAAAATGCTAAGGCACTTTCTGCTGTTTTGCGTCAAGAAACACAAGCGATAACTGCGCGTGTCTCTACCGAGATTGAGAGTATTGCCAAACAGAAGATGACACTCATTGATCAGCTTAGAACAACTGATCAGCGAATCGCCTCTCACCCGCACGTCAATCAACTTACTGAAGATGAGCACCTAAGTCAGGTTGTTGCTCAAATCCAATCGATCGTCCTCGACTGTCAACAAGTCAACAAAGTAAATGGTGAATCGCTTAGTCGCGCACAGCTGAGTTTTAATAAACTCAATAACATGCTTCAGCGAACTCATGGCAAAGTAGGCATGACCTACAATGCCGGTGGCAAAACCCACACTATTTCGACACTTGGCACCAATATAAAAGCCTAAACGTCACTCCTACCCCACCATCTCTAGAATGTAGATATAAAAAAGCGACTCATTGTTGCCAATCAGCCGCGGGAAAGATTATCTGGTCTTCTGAAGTAATGCGCTTAGGGCATTAGAACAAGGTTTGTTGACGCTTCTCAGGCACCTGTTGAACTTCTCCGTAATCACGCAACTTATCCATTTTACGAATATCCAGACGCAGCTCTGTCACGTAACTGTCTTCAACAAGATAACTACGTACGACTTCTGCACCGCGAATCACACCATCAACCGCGCCTGTAGTGCTCTCAATACCTAAACGCTGGTCTTGCAGTTCTGCACGTCCACTAACACGCATGCCATAAACTTGTTCTGCTAGCTCACGATAAGCATCAATTTTTGATGCGCGCATCGCTCGTACACGCTTCTCTTCAACAGTACGACCTGTTTGCTCACTGACACTCGCATAACCCACTGCCACTAAGATTTCATCTTGACGCATCTGTTGTAGTGGCTGACACCCCACCAATACCAGTGTGGCAATAATAAATAATAACTTCTTCATGCTTCTATCCTATGGACGCAGAATCACAGTGTACGGCTGACGAATGGTTGGGTCTGAGCGAATCAACACGCCATCTTGCGTACGGATACTGTTTAACGTATCTAAGTCACGACCAATACGGTCAGCCGGAAGAAAACCCTGCGCCGTTGCTACAACCACACGGCTCTGCATACCGACCACACGTGCATTGACGAGCACCCCGCCCTCTTGGCGCAGCATCGTGCCAGTCAGTACATACTGAATTTGTTGCTCTTGCGCCAGATCTTGCCAATCACGGCTTAAAGCAAAATCGCCCTGCTGCGTCACTTGGATAGAGCCCGTAGTTTTGAAATCAACCACTTTAAACCCTCGGCGCTGGAACTGATGGATAAAACCTTCCGAGACCGAGTTACCTAACCAGTTTGTTGCATCCATATTTTGTAGATCAACAAACGAGGTAATCGCAATCGGCGTCCGCGCAGATACCGCCACATTAGAAACCATCAGGTCTTCGGTCATGCTTTCAATGAAAAAGTCCATCGTATGACGTGGACTATCCATAAGCATGAACTGGCTTCCCGAGTACGGTTCTTTACCATTGTAAATCGGTGAGTACGCGCACGATGTCAGAAGCGTCATCATCGATGCGGCGACAAGCCACTTTTTCATGGTTTGATTCTCCAGATAATCTTAGGTGATACCGTTCTTGATTAATTCCTTTCTAAGAAAGTGAATATTGGAACAGTCTTTGCTTTTCTTTGTTTGCCTAACGAAGAAAAATCCACCAAACTTCACTGAAATTGTTAAAGCAATATTTATACCCGAACGGTTGTAATCAATGAAAAAAATATTAAACAGTCTGTTTTCAATCACTTTAGTGATGCTTGTGCCTTTTAAAGTAATGGCATCTTGGTATGAAGTAACAGGCGTTGCCACTATCGTTTCTTCAGAAGAGACGGCAAGGCTCCATGCGTTGGAAGACGCGCTGTTCAAAGCCGTCAATTTTTCGGGCGCAGATATTGGCAGTATTAGCAATTTGATGCCGCTATTAGAAGAAAGCCGTAACGAGTACCAGTTTACCAACCATGAAGTCCGTTACATTTTGGTCGAGTCTGAACGTAAACGTAGAGGTAAAGTCGAGGTAAAAATTCGCGTCGATATTTATCCATCGGCAACGGGTTGCCACACCGATCAATACAAAAAGACGCTCCTTGTCGGCAATATTGAGGTTGCCTCACCACAACAAGCGGTGATGGGACAGATTTACCAAGTGGGTGACGATTTTAGCCGCGTGGTGAATCGCCAGCTGGATCAAACCTCTCGCAGCTTTGTATCTGTGGGTACAACGGACTATTCAATTAGCAGTAACTATCCCGCTCGTACTCAAATGATCGCGCAAGACAACGGCGCACAATACATCATTGGGGGAGTCATTACCGATCTCACTGCGACGGTCGAATCTCAACTACTGCAAGATGACATCATCAATCGTCAGTTTGCGTTAGAGATGAAAGTATTTGATGGTAAAACTGGCCATGAAGTCTTCAACAAAGCCTACCGTGAAGTGGCGCGTTGGCCCTTTGCCAAAACGAGCCAAGTAGATACTCGCAGTGCGCGCTTTTGGGCGTCGACCTATGGCGAGATGATGCTACGCGTTAGTCGCAATATAATGCTGGATCTAGAGTCAGAGCTGTCTTGCAAAATTACGCTGCCAGAGGTCGTCGCAGTCTTCGGCAATACGGTAACGATGGATCTCGGCCGTATGCATGGCGTAAAAGAGGGAGACAAATTGCAACTTTGGCACACCGCATCATTTATCGACCAAAACGGATTACCAAGAAATAAAGTATCGCAAAGTGAAATTACATTGACGGTATCTCGTATATACGAACACGAAGCCGAGCTGACGATTGATCAGCCAAATTTAGCGTCTAGTGTTCAAATTGGCGACGTAATGAACAAGATCCTATAAAAGAAAACATTAAGTCTTGAGATATGCTCACTTTTGAATATCATAGGCAGCGCATCTTATTTGATTATACCAATGACCGTAGTGAGTCGTTCAAAGTGATACTGATAAAGACCTAAACAAAGTTGCTAGGTTTGCATTCAGTAAAACGGTTCAATGAACTGCAACTATTGGTATTACGCCCCCATGGCACAGCTGGATAGCGCAGTCCCCTCCTAAGGGACAGGTCGTAGGTTCGAATCCTACTGGGGGCGCCATATCATAGCCTTAGCTCCCACTTGAGCTAAGGCTTTTTTGTATCCACTATTTCGAGCTTCACAGAGCGTTTCCAAGTAACGAGTGAAACAATTTCTTCAGTAATCAATATGATCGCCTCGCTCCTTTACTCGACGAGATAAAACCTTTTACTGATCCGATCTCTTCCCCTTGAAATCATTTCAACAAGCCCTATTTACAGTTTTGTATTTTATTACTTTAATTATCTATGAGTTTTGCTTACCCTTTTAGCTATTAATAAAATTATTAGTTAGCACTATGTCTAAGAGCAATTTAATAACTAACACTGGACACCGCTTTATTTCTAAAGGCAAGACTGCCTTTAAGATTCATATCCATACCCCCGAGGACACGGTACTGCACCGCTCGGTTGGGTTTGTTCGTATTGGAGAAAAGAAAGGCTTACAAAAAGCCATTAAGCTGAGAAACGAATTAGGCCGGCAAATGTGGGGCAAATTTTGGCGACGTCTTTTGAAGGATCCTTACCTCATGACCAGACTCCCACACAGCGTTGAGCCAAAAATTGTTCACAAGCCTAACCCCACTCTTGAAAACCCAGATAACCGAGATACGTGTTACATCGCTAAGTGGCGAGAGTTCAATGACGACGGTGACTACAAATACAAAACGGTGGTTCGCTCTATTAGTAAATACGGCAAGCTTGCCGCCTACATGCAAACCAAAAAAGCGTTGCTAGAAGCACATAAAGACAACTTGGAAATCCTAACGTTCATGGGGCGCTTAAACAGCATTGACCTCAAGTGATGTTTACCGTTTTTAACTTTTCAGTCCGTTTCAAATAGAAATAAAAAAGCCCCAAAGAGCGAACTCTTTGGGGCTTTCAGCTTTAGTCTTCTATACTACGGTCGGATAGAAGCTTATTGCTGAACTTGGTATTCAAATTCTGGAACAACGATTTCTACGCGACGGTTTTGCTGACGACCTTCACGAGTGTCGTTTGAAGCGATTGGGTTGTTTTCACCTTCGCCACGCGCTTGAATACGTGATGAATCAATGCCTTTTTCAACAAGTGCGTTAGCTACAGATTCAGCGCGTTTCTCAGAAACTTTTAGGTTGTAAGCTGCTGGGCCAGAAGTATCTGTGTAACCTACAACTTCAACGTTCGCTTGTGGGTGCTCGTTTAGGAAAGCAACTAGGTTATCAAGTTTTGCAGCGCTCTCTGGTTTTAGAGTTGTGCTGTTTAGATCGAAGCTACCAGTGCCGATTGTTTGAGTTTCGAATGTTTTCGTTACAACTACTGGCTCTTCTACCACTTCTTCTACAACCACTTCTTCAACAACAACTGGCTCTTCTACGATTACTGGCTCATCGTTGCCACCGAATTTGAAAGAAACACCCAGTGTTGCTGTGTTACCTGTCGCACGAGTTACATCGTTGCTGATATCAGTCAGAGTTTGGTATTCCGCACGAGCAGTTACGTTTTGGCTTAGGTTGAACTCAAGGCCAGCTGCGCCTAGGTAAGAGTAATCATCTTTGCCATCAAACATTACGTAAGCGCCACCCACTTTACCGTAAAGTGCGATGTCTTCAGTGATTGGTAGGCTGAATTTAGGTGCAAGAGTGATTGCTTCTACATGGCCACCGAAAGAAGTTTGGTTAAAATCACCGATGTTGTCGAAACCTGCTTCTACTGCGAAGTATTTATTCATTTCGTAACCAACAAAAGCGCCAAGAGTAGAGTCGTCTTTGTCACAAGCCTGGCCCGCTACACACGCGTCTTCCATCCATGACTTACCCATCTTACCACCAACGTATACTTCTGCTTGTGCTGCTGAAGCCATAAGTAGAGACGCTGAAATTACCGCTGCTAATTTTTTCATTATTGATTCCTCTAAAGAAGTTCTTTTGTTAGATGCCGAAATGCGCCGTCTGACTGACGTTGTATTTCAATTCTTTTTATTCATTCCTTGAGTGAGATACTTAGTCAGCTTCTTTTTATGCACATGCATTTTTTTTATGGAAGCTACTTACGTACATTTCCTGTTCAGTGATACATATCGCCATCTCGGTATCACTGACGGGGTGAACTATAACGCTAAGAAATCGCGAGAAAAATCCCAATTCTGTCAATTTATTGTCATCAAAAATCTCAACAACATGTGATCTTAAGCAAAAAAATCCCCACACAATCACGACGCAAACGTTTGCTTTATTTTCTGGAACACTACAACTTAAGCAAAGTTTTTTCTTAAAAATGAGACAAAAAAAAGGGAACTTTAAGGATCATGGATAAAAATCAGACATATATTTGATATATAACCGCTCACTTTTTATTCACGACAAAGATATTTGGATTAAAAAATCTTATCCATACCTAGGTGAATTACGGTCCTAAATACTACATCCTTCACCGACATATGAGAAGGTTTCTCATTATCTAAGGTTCAGATACAAAAAAGCCGCGGGTGTTTACCGCGGCTTTGTGACTATTTATTCAAAAGAACGTTTAGTTCAAAGCAATTATGCGTTTGCTTCACGCTCAGCAATGAACTCAAGCGCCATCTTAATACGAGCAACACAACGCTCTTTGCCAACCAGTTCCATTACTGCATCGACGGAAGGAGACTGACCGCCGCCTGTTACAGCAACACGTAATGGCATACCGATTTTGCCCATGCCGATTTCTAGCTCTTCACAGACTGCAGCGATAACGCCATCTTTGATGTTTGCTGTTGTCCACTCGGTCAGTGCTTCAGCTTTCGCTAGAGCAAGCTCTAGAGGCTCTTTAGCCACACCGCGTAAGTGTTTCTTCGCTGCGCCCGCTTCAAACTCAGAGAAATCTTCGTAGAAGTAACGGATTTGCTCAGCTAGCTCAACCAGCGTGTTGCAACGCTCACCCACTAGCTTGATCACGTCAGTGATAGCAGGACCATTCGTTACGTCTAGTTTTTGTTGATCTAGGTGCCATTGTAGGTGCTCTGCAACGTACGCAGGATCTGAATTTTTGATGTAATGGTTGTTCAACCATTGCAGTTTGTCCGTGTTGAAGGCAGACGCTGACTTAGATACTGCGTTTAGGCTGAATAGGTTGATCATCTCTTCTTGAGAGAAGATTTCTTGGTCGCCATGAGACCAACCTAGGCGCACTAGGTAGTTGTTTAGTGCTGCAGGCAAGTAACCCATATCGCGGTATTGCATGACTGATACTGCACCATGACGCTTAGACAGTTTCGCACCGTCATCACCTAAGATCATTGCACAGTGCGCAAACGTTGGTACTGGCGCACCTAGTGCTTCGTAGATGTTGATTTGACGAGGCGTATTGTTGATGTGGTCTTCACCACGAACAACGTGAGTGATACCCATGTCCCAGTCATCCACTACTACACAGAAGTTGTAAGTAGGTGAACCGTCAGTACGACGAATGATTAGGTCATCCATTTGATCGTTGCGGATTTCGATACGGCCACGAATTTGGTCATCAAATACTACGCTGCCTTCTTTCGGGTTACGGAAACGGATAACACATGGATCGCCATCTTTTGCCGCTTCGTTTGCTGCTTTGATTTTTGGATGGTTAGCATCGTAGCGAGGCATTTCTTTATTTGCTTCTTGCTCTGCACGGATTTCATCTAGCAGCTCTTTAGACGCGTAACATTTGTAAGCTTTGTCTTCAGCAAGAAGCTTATCAACCATTTCGTTGTAACGATCAAAACGTTGAGTTTGGTAGTAAGGACCTTCATCCCACTCCAAGCCTAGCCATTCCATGCCTTCAAGAATTGCATCAACCGCTTCCTGAGAGTTACGCTCAAGGTCTGTATCTTCGATACGTAGAACGAATTCACCACCTTGGTTTTTAGCGTATAGCCAAGAGTAAAGTGCAGTACGCGCACCACCAACGTGTAGATAGCCAGTTGGGCTAGGAGCAAAACGAGTTTTAACCGTCATTTGAGTTCCTTAGGGGTAATGAGCAACGAGAGATCTCTCGTTGTAATGTCAAGGATAAAAGTGGCGACATTTTACCACCGTAAGTCAATTCTACAATCGGTTTGACACCAGAAATACAAACAGGGCAGCACCAATAAAGGTACTGCCCTCCTATTTACTGTTAAAGTGCAGAACGAAATTACTTCAGGTTACGCATCGCCCATTGCATAAATTCTTGCTGCTCTTCACGGCTTAACTCATTAAACGATGCTTTGATTGTTTTAGTTTCCGCCGGAGAAGACGCAATGCTTGCCTTGGTCGATTCTTTGTTCATTGCATTGTTATAGTCAGCCACTTCTCGCTCGTAATCACGAAAACCTTGCAAGCCACCTTTACGAAGTTGAACCATAGAGAATTCCACTTCTTTTCCGTGTTTGTCTTTCAATACCACTTTTGGGTCGAGTTCAAAGGCTTTCGCTTCTTCGATGGTACGGAACGCTTTGTAAGTCAGCGATAGTTCGGCGTCTTTTTCTGCTTCAAACTCTAATACCAGTGGCTGCGAATCGAACTTACGGCGCTTGCCATCTTCAAAGACAATTTGTCCAACCGTCACCGCCAACTGATTTTCCCCGTCCTTCAGCTCGATGCTGTTATTTTTGGAAATCCACTCAGGGTACACGAACTCACCGTTGAGAACGCGAGGAACCAGTTCAGCTTGCAGAGTCAGTTGAGCAGCAAAAGCAGGCGCAGAAAGCATTGCGCAAAGTCCGAGAAGTGTCGTTGTTTTTTTCATCGTGGTTTCTCACTTTATACCAATTTAGATAAGCCTCTGAAACTTACAGGCCCGTCATTCCAAAGGCTTATTTGAATCAGTATCAAGACAAAAAGGGCGTTTCCGCCCTTTTAGCTGCTTCTTTATTAGAAGTAGTATTCAACACCCACAGAGAACTCATCGTAGTCCGCAGATTTCCAACGCGCTTCTGTTGGTTTATCCAGTTGATATGCACCGTCGCCAAAGTCTAGAGTACGAGCACGTACGTAAAGCACTGCCGATGGGTCTACGAAGTACATAACTTGTGCAGATAGTACATCGTCTGCTGTATCGTTAATGGTCTTACCGTCACGCTCTAGATCGAAGTTAGCTGCGTAAGCCAGTTTGTATTGCCAATCACCAGTGGTGTACATGATAGCGGCAGACATTGCGTCTTGCTTCTCACTCACGCCGTTGCTTGCGTCAGCTTCCATGTATTTGTATTGCGCGAAGAAAGAAATACCGTTATCAAACCAGCCTTGAGCACCCACCAAGTATGTGTTGTTTTCCCACGTTTGGCCTTCCATCTTAATGTTACGGTTACCCTCGTATGCGGCATCTAACTGAATTGGACCAATTTTGTAGTGCGCTGCGATACCACCCCAGTAATCATCACCTTCACCCAGACCCGCTTTGTCACCTGCACCTGCCGCGATATCTAGAGAGAATTTGTCCGCATACATTGGCGAGTCCCAACGAATGGTATTTGATTGACGGTCTTGATACTTAGCACCACCAATTGCACCACCCCAGTCGTAAACGTCACCGAGACCTGGGTTAGATGCTGGCCAGTCAACCAATTCGTACATCGGTGTTAATACACGACCTAAACGAACTTGACCCCAAGATGCACTTTCAAAACCGACGAATGTGTCACGTTCACCAAGACCTGCACCCTCGCCGCCAAAGCTAGGGTCAACGTAACCACCTTCGATTTGCCAAATAAAAGTAGGGCCGAAGTTAGCAAATTGTTTTTTACCACGGAAACCGATGCGAGATTCGTTGTTTAGCTGCATGCCACCTAGATCATCGTCCGTTGCTTTGTTTCCAGAATCGTAATCGCGGTACGCGGCCTGCATCGCGATGATCCCGTAAACTTCATAAGAGAATGAATCTTTGGTTAGGAACTCTTTTGCTGCGTCACTGTTTGCACCATCAGCAAATGCAGCACCACTGAACATCATGCCTGTGATTGCCGTAGCAAGTAGGCTTTTCTTTAGGTAAGACATTTTTAACCCCTATATTTTTTAGTTTTTTCCATTTTCAAATTCGCTAACTAGGACATGGCAGGAACTTGAAACAATGTTTGGACGGGGCAAATATGACAAACTTTTTTCGCACTAAAAAACTTTCCCTACAGCAATCTGAGCGACTTCAAAATGAGAAGATCAAAAATAATATAATCAATTAAAAATCAAAAACTTAAATTTAAATATAAAAAATCAAAAACGTTAAAAGCACTTTTTGACACTGAACTGACATTGAGAGCATCTCAAAAGCGTGAGCGACTTCATTCATCTTTTAGGTGTTTTAACGGAACTTTATATTCAGAGAGAAAAAACCTTGAGATCACTCGCAAGTAAAATGGCAGTGAACTTTTGTGATTCAAGCGATTTTGACGAAATTGTTGAGAGCAAAAAATGGGTATTGACCTTACCCTTGCAGGAAGGTTTAAGCTCAATGTATCACTATTATTGAGGTGCAGATTATGTATCAGTTTGTTATACCTTTATCAGGGCTCAACTGCATGGGCTGTGCGAGAAAAGTTGAGAAGGCTTTACATGCGAATCACGATGTAGAGATCCTCACTTTGTCCCCAACGCAAGTCGAGGTCAAAACCGAGTCCTCTCTCAAAGAGCTTGTCTCATCAATTGAATCTCTTGGTTACCAAGCAGGAAATCAGTACGAGTTAAACCTTTCAGGCTTAAGCTGTGGCGGCTGCGTGAAAAAACTCTCGTCTTTATTAGACTCTCATCAAGACGTTATTTCTTTCGAGGCTTCAACAACGCACTTAGAGATTCGTACCCTACTCTCCGAGCAACAAGTCATTGAGCTAGTTGCCAGCTTGGGCTATACGGCCAACAATAGCGCTGTTACTGATAACTCAGTTGCTGAAGAGCACAAGGCAATCACTCCCGATCAACGCCAAAGCCAGACACATCAAAGCGAAAAAGGCGACCAAGCAGCGCCTGACGAGCAACCAGCAGGCACGGCTCAACTACAGATGTTGATTCAAGGTATGACCTGTGCAAGCTGTGTCGCATCAGTAGAAAAAGCCCTTACTAATGTACAAGGGGTTGAAAAAGCTCAGGTAAACCTCGCAGAACAAAGCGCACTGGTGTTTGTGACTGAAGACTCAGATTCGTTACATCAATCTATTTTGCAATCTGTCAAACAAGCGGGTTACCAAGGCGAGGTTTTACAAGACGCCGCGACACAGCAAGAAAAGCAAGCGCAGCAACAACGTCAACAGCAAAAACGTTTCAAGTTGGATGCAATTGCTGGCCTTGTTGTGGGTGCCCCTTTGATGATTTGGGGTGTTGCAGGTGGCAACATGATGATTCGCAACACCAATGACCAATTGGTTTGGGGCGCGATCGGTATTGTGTGTTTGCTGCTGCTTGCCACTGCCGGAAAACAGTTCTTTAGTAACGCTTGGTTAGCGGCCACTCACAAGCGCGCCACGATGGATACCTTAGTTGCGCTTGGTACTGGCGCAGCGTGGTTCTATTCTATGCTTGTGGTAATTTTCCCAGATTGGTTCCCAATGGCATCTCGTCATGTTTACTTCGAAGCCAGCGCGATGATCATTGGTTTGATTTCACTTGGCCACTATATAGAAGCCAAAGCGAAAGCAAACACAACGCGCTCGCTTCAGGCTTTGGTGAACTTACAGCCTCAACAAGCGACCGTCATCACTGAGCAAGGTGATAAACAAATCGCGGTAGAAGAAATCACTTTAGGAATGAAGTTACGTATCAAGCCGGGAGAGAAAGTGCCCGTCGACGGTACGGTAATCAATGGTGAATCGTATATCGATGAGTCCATGCTAACAGGTGAGCCCGTTCCTGTATTAAAAGCACAAGAGGCACATGTATCCGCAGGGACATTGAATACCGACGGCTCTCTCACTATAGAGGCTACCGGAATCGGCGCAAATACGATGCTCGCACGTATTATTCGTATGGTGCGCAGCGCTCAGAGCAGCAAGCCCGCCATCGCTAAATTGGCAGACCAGATTTCATCGGTGTTTGTCCCTGTCGTTGTAGGCATAGCAATACTGGCCGCGCTTGTTTGGTTTGCCGTTGGCCCAGAGCCAAAAGCGAGCTATATGCTGGTGGTCACCACAACCGTACTTATCATCGCCTGCCCTTGTGCTCTAGGCTTAGCAACCCCACTTTCTGTTACGGTGGGAGTGGGTAAAGCCGCAGAACTCGGCATTTTGATCAAAGATGCTGATGCCCTGCAGCTAGCGAGTAAAATAGATACGGTTGTGTTCGATAAAACAGGCACGCTTACCCAAGGTAAACCAAGTGTGCAGCAAGTGTTTACTCACACCACCAGCCAAGAAGAGCTGTTGGGGTTAGCGTACGCCGCCGAGCGTCAGTCAGAGCACCCACTAGCAAAAGCGGTATGCGACTTTGCTAATCAGCACGACACACAAGAAGTGACTCTCGATAAATTTGAAAACGTTCGCGGACGCGGCATTTTGGCAACGTATCAAGGTAAACCGCTGCTTATTGGCTCGCTTCAATTTATGCAAGCGGAAAACGTTGCAACAGAGGCTCTTCAGGATGCAATTGACGAATGCGCTCAGAATGCATGGACTCCGGTTGCCGTTGCGCTCGATGGTGAGTTAGTCGGCCTGATCGCCATTGCTGACCCAATCAAATCGGATGCAAAACACGCTCTCTCTGCATTAAAATCGCAAGGCATCAAAACGGTAATGCTGACGGGTGACAACCAACACGTAGCCAACGCTATCGGTCAAGAACTTGGTATTGATGAAGTAATCGCTCAAGTAATGCCAGATGAGAAAGCTCAGCACATTGAGCAACTTCAATCCCAAGGCCATGTTGTGGCAATGGTGGGGGATGGCATTAACGACGCCCCTGCTCTCGCGTTAGCCAACCTTGGTATTGCAATGGGTAGCGGCAGTGATGTCGCCATTGAAAGTTCGCAAATGACCATCCTTAACACGTCACCAATGGCGGTGGTACATGCGATTGAACTGTCGCGCGCTACACTTAAAAACATGAAGCAAAACCTATTTGGAGCCTTCGTTTATAACTCACTGGGGATCCCTGTTGCCGCAGGCGTACTTTATCCTGCATTTGGATTTTTGCTCAGCCCAGTTGTCGCAGGTGCGGCAATGGCGCTGTCATCTATTACTGTCGTTAGTAATGCAAATCGACTACGACTTTTTTCAGTAAAATAACCACTTATATTTGAGGCTATTATGAAGTTGAAATTATTGACCTTTGCAATGCTTGCGACCGCATCCGCCAACGTATTGGCAGCTGATGTCATTAACCACAAATCGCCATACTGCGGCTGCTGTGGTGAATGGACAAAACACATGGAAGAGAACGGATTTACGGTCGAAGAGAAATTGCACGATGACATGAACGCCATAAAACGCGATCTAGGCATCAAGAACGAACAGCTTTACTCTTGCCACACAGCAGAAATCAACGGCTATGTGTTCGAAGGTCACATTCCAGCCGAAGACATTAAAGCATTCTTAGAAAATCCACCACGTAACGCAAAAGGGCTCTCGGTACCGGGCATGCCAATGGGTTCCCCTGGTATGGAGTATGGCGATAAAAAAGACAGCTACACTGTTTACGCCTTTAACGAAAAAGGCCAAGTGTTCGAATATAGCCACCACGAAGGCAACGAGAAATAACAAGAAAGCCCAGCAAATCAATTGCTGGGCTTTTTCTTAATGGACAAATATAAGATTAGAAGCCGTAAGAGGCACCAAATACAAACGCATTGTTAACTAGGCTATCACCACTTGCGTTTTCTGCACCGTGTGCTTGGCTACGGAACTCAAAGTAAGGCTGAACACCTTTACGTGTCCACGTTGCGCGAAGCTCGTGGTCCATGGTTTCCGCTTCAATCATGTAGACGTTGTTGTAGCTTAGCGTCACATCTTCATTCATCACGTAACCAATACGGTTATCCATGCGGTAATCTGTATCCGCATCTGCGTCTGTCGCATCAATATGCGCACGAGTACGGTTACTTAAGGAGATACCGTTATCGAAGTTGTAACCGATCTTAACCAATGGACGGTACTGTACGTTCTCGCCAGCAGAGAACAAATGTTGGTAACCCGCTGCAACCCATAAATGATCGGTAATGTTAAATGACTGCTCACCACCCACAGTGATTGCTGGTGTTGTGTTACCCGCGCCACCGTTTTCTGTTTCCAGTTTACCCAGCTGAATACCATCAAACTCCGTGTAAACCGTAAAGCCACCAAATTGGTTATCAAAAGTATGACCAGCTTCCAGTGTAGACGTAACGTCCGAACCATGGATTCGACCATCATCGTGGAATTGAACGTTACCTGTTACGTAAGAAGAACCAGCAAAAGCGCTAGAAGCGAAAGCGAGAGAAAGAGCACTCAGTGCAAAAATGTTTTTCATAATTACTGCCTTTATTTATTCACGTTATGCGACGGTTTTAAAGGGCTTCTCTTCCCTTTTATCGCAAACTTTGGAATGTGCCTCCTTGGCGATCGCAATATTGTTCCAATTAATTCGCGATGGAAAATAAAACATTTTAAAAAGTGATCTTGTTCAAACCGACGCTCAACAACCCTGATAAAAGCATGGTAAATACAGGCACTTACCGTATTTTTCTATAATAATTCAAAAAATAGAAGTGTGATCATAAACAGGTAATTTGTTGATATTTAGCAGATTAAGTCGATCCAGCTCACAATAACCCTGACCATTACAAGCTAAAACTTATTTATCAATGAAAAATAATTAGACATTGGTCACACTTAATTTTCCCTAAAAATAAAGAAACCCTCAACATAACATTGAGGGTTTGCTTAAATTTAGCTGAGAGGATTAAGGTTATTTCACGCTAGTTACTCGGCTTGCTCTTTCCCCTGTCGCCGATACAGATCGGATAAACACTTCTCCTTTCACACTTGGACGAGCATTGTCTGCGTAAGTCAGCCAGTTTTGACCGTCTAACGAGTATTGCAGTTCAACGCCAGGGAACTGAACGTTCATAGCTAGCTTGCCGTTTTCTACTTTCGCACCAGGAATTGGAAGGCGGTAGTCGATACCAGATTTTTCTAGCTTAGCCAGTTCACGTTGGCCAAGTACGTTCGCAAAGCGGTTGTAGTCTTGGTTTAGCGATGCTTTATCAACTAGGTTAGAGTTTTGCGAGTACTCAACATCGACTTTGTAGTCATTCTCCCAATCTGCACGGTGCCATGCACGCTCTGCGGCTGCGAGTACGCGAGGAAATACCATGTACTCGTATTGCTCGTCGTTACGTACTGTCTCAGACCAAAGCTGTGCTGATAGACCGTAGAAAGGTTTCGCTTCGATTTCACCTTTACCAGTAAAGCCGTTGCCATCGCGGTCTAAAGAGGTTTCTGCGTTCTGAGGCATGTTCTCTGGTGCAAAGCCAAACATCTTACGCGTATCGGTTGCACGTGTTGCCCAGTAGTAACCACGCTCTTTCGGATCAACTTCGTATGGCATGTCCATGTACACATAGTCAGGGTTAGAAACGATCACGTCGTAACCTTTCTCAGACCACTCGTACACTGATGATGTACCACCCCAGTAAAGAACGTCCCAGAAGTTAACACGCGTATTTTCTGTTGCGAATGCTTTCTCACCTTCGCTGTATTTCAAACCATCTTGCCATGCTTGGAAGTTTGGAATGCCTTTCTCAGCAACTAATTTTGATACTTCTTGTGCAAAATGACTCGGTAGGTGAGCAAAATCGCTCACTGTGCCGTCTGCGATTAACGCCTGACATTGTGGAGATTGCGCGAATGGCTTGTCTTGTTTCGACAGATCAATCGTGCCCTTCCAGCTAACTTTGTCTTGCGCGTTCACGTCTTGGAAACCAGCGCCAAGCTTGATGTTCTTCGCTTCATCGCCACCAAAGTGCCATGTCGTTAGCGGAGCCCCAGCTTCAGCGTGCATTGCTGCCACTTCTGAAATTACTTTATCTACGAAGCGAGTGGAAGATTCCATACACGGGTTGATAAAGCTTTGCTTATCGTAGAACTGAACCGTAGTGACATTAGAAGTATCTTGAGGATCCATCAGGCGGTATTCGTTCGCTTCAGCTTCCTTACCTTCTTCCATCAGGCGGTCGTAACGTGCTTCCATTGATACTACCGCTGCACGCGCGTGTGCTGGCATATCGATTTCGGGAATGACTTCAATGTTCCGCGCTTTCGCGTATTTCAAGATTTCCACGTAGTCTGTTTTACTGAAGTAGCCAGAGCCAAAGTTGTCTGTCGTTGGACCGGAACCAAGCTGAGGCAGTACGCAGCTTTTCTCTTGTGTATCGAAACAACGATTAGCGCCAACCTCTGTCAACTCAGGTAGGCCTGGGATTTCCAAACGCCAGCCTTCATCATCGGTTAGGTGAAGGTGAAGTTTGTTCATCTTGTACGCTGCCATTTGGTCTAGCGTTGCAAGAATTGCGTCTTTAGAGTGGAAGTTACGAGCCACATCCACCATCACACCACGGTAATCAAAACGAGGCGCGTCTTTAATAGACAGTTGTGGTAGAGAATCAGCATTTTGGCTATCTACCAGGCCAAAGATAGATTGTACTGCGTAGAAAGCACCTGCTTGGTCAAACGCTTTAATCGCAATACCATCGCCCTTGATGCTCATCTCGTAAGCACCAGATTTTGCCAGTTCACCGGTGAAGTCTGCAGGAACAACAGTGATGCTTACAGGAAGATCACCACGAACATCCACACCTACCACTTCTGCACGATCTTGAATTGCCGCGTATTGAGTCGCATCGAATGCGTCTTTAGGCAGAGCGATACCCGCCGCGATATCTACCGTACCTTTACCTGCTTCAACAGACATTGGCGTTGGTAGTAACGTGGTTGATACGTCTTGTTTTGCTAGGTCTTCGTTCTTCTCGAAACGAGACACAGCGTTTGCAAATACGTTGTTGTCATCTGGCGTACGTTTTAGGTTGTTGCCCTCAAGGCCAGTCACGAAAGATGCAACGTCTTCTGTGTTAAGAGAAGCGATCATCTTAGGTTCTGCGTTTGGTGCAGCCACGAAAGCGCCTGGCATAAAGTCGGTTTCAAATAACTGCCAGTATTCGCCAATTAGTGGAAGTACCACTTCTTCGCCCGCCGCAAAGCCATCAAACTTATCTGTTGGTTCCAGTTTGTGTAGGTCACCCGTTACACGAGAAATTTTGAACTGATCATTATCTACATCCAAAATCAGACGAATGCTGTGGAAGTAGATAGCCCAATCTTTAGAGTTAACCGCTTCACCTTGGTTAACTAGCGTCATGTTCACCTTGTTACAAGAAGCCCACTCAGCTCCTAAATCCTGACAAGCAAGACCTTCGTTTGCACCGTGGTTAGTCAACACTTGGTATTGAATATCAAGGCTATTAGCCAGTGAATTTACAACTTGTTGCTCAGAGCTTTGCAGAGCAGAGCAACCTGCTAATGTGGTGATAACAGAAACAGCAATCAGACTAGGTTTAAACATCTTACTTCCCCAAAAAAGTCAGTGGTTCAAAACGACAATGATAAAAATCGCGGCTCCTCAAATGCGAGGGGCCTAACAGTTGCATTCAACATACAACCAGTTATTTCTAAGCGTAAAATAAATAGAAATAGGAAGTGATCTAGTTCAAAAAATGACACTCAGCAAAAACCATAAAAACTTAACTTTCATGAAGTTACAAGCTACGTCAAAATCGAACAACTTGTTTTGACGAGTTTGCTGCGATCTAGGTCACTCATATTCATGAGTTACGACTGATTTTGTAAGATTTGGATCACGCCTAATTATTTTGTGAACCATTAGTAAGCGAATTACCTATTTATCTTTCGTGAAGTGACTCTCATTTATTCGTCGTCAAAACTCGTTAATATTTTTAGAAATGACGATTTTGTCGAATATCCCCACTAGAGAAATTGCACTTAACCTCAAGCATTTTTGAGTATAAAGTTTAAAGGTATCTTACCTGAGGACCATTCTATGTTTCGTCTCTTGACACTCATATCATCCCTACTTGTTGCCTTTGCTCCCTTTTCCTCTTATGCAGAACCGCAACATTGGTTAGCAAAAAAAGGGGAAACCGAGCTGATGATCATTGGCTCTGTGCATGTGGGCGATAAAACGATGTACCCACTCCCTAAAACTATTACTCAACACTTAAGCCAAAGCGCTGGGTTGATTATCGAAGCAGATGTCAGAAACTCTGAAGGCTTGGTTTACCCACAAGCAACCATCCTCTCTAAAGATGTTTTAGATAAGGCTCAACGTCGCCACTTAGTCGAGATAGCACAAGATTTAGGGTTGCCAGAAACTCAACTTTTAAATTCTCCACCATGGACGGCTGCATTAACCATCCAACTCGCTTTAGTCAACAAACTGGGGTATGTCTCTGATAAAGGGGTCGACATGCACTTAATAGGACTCGCTGATAAAAAACAAATCCCGGTCATTCCACTGGAGTCCGTGCAATTCCAAATTGATTTAATAGCAGGTCAATCAGAAGGTGGTAAAGAGATGCTCCTCTCGTCAATTGAAGAATATGACGGTGGGGAAGAATTGGTTCAGTGTTTGATAGAAAGTTGGAAGAGCGGTGATGGTAGCATGTTGGTTGAGGCATCATTAACCGATCAAGCAACAGAAGATTTTAATCAGGCTTTCTTATATGAGCGCAATCGAGATTGGGCAAAAAAGCTTGATACTGGCAGTGTCCTACCTCAACGTTCGGGTCGCTATACCGTTGTTGTCGGCAGTTTGCATTTAGTTGGTAAAGATAATCTGATTGAGCTGCTTAAAAAAAGGGGCTTTGACATAAAACCACTCGGTAAAACCCGCCAAGCTAGGTGCCATATTTAGAAATTTATTTGAAGGCAGCCGGCCTCATCAATGATGAATAGCAAGGCATCACGCTAACACGATCACTGACAATGGTTTACTCCTCTGCTAAAACGACTCTAACCTATGCGGATACATAATAACTCATAATGAAATTTAAAGCTTTATTCCTATGCGTGAGCAGCATGATGCTCACTTCATCGCTTGCTTATGCTAAACCGTCATGTAACGTAGAAAATTTTCAAGCTATTGATATAACCCCGGAAGCAAAAGGCGGGCTATTAGATAAAGAGAGTGGCCAGTTTCTTATTACCGAAAAACCAATGATGCGTTGTGCGAACATCACTTTTTCCACTAACCATACCCGAAATCGCGTCGCACATATGATGAATCAAGGCTTTGAAGCTGTTTACTTTGATGGAAGCTCGAGCAAATCTCACTCTGTCACGTTTGATGAAGACGAACTAAAAGCAGGTTACATCAAAGTTGGTCCAAACCATCCAAAGACCGCTTATGTTTGCTTCACAACTTCTGAAACCCCTATCAGCACTATCTCGTGTGACATCAAGTAATAAATTTACTCGCTCTAAAAAATGAAAAGGCCCTACATCTCTGTAGAGCCTTCCTCTCAATACGTGTCGGTGAAGTGCCATATTCTAACGTCAGGTGAACCCATTTGGCTCGATACTATTGAAGTCTAAAATTACTAGCGCTAAAAACGACGAAAGCCTGCTCATTGAGCAGGCTTTCTAAAAGTGGTCGGTGAAGTAGGGATTCGATTGGACTGGCATTCCAGACCCCGACCCTCTGGCTCCAAATAAATATCACCAAATACGAAAAATGCTCTACATTTCTGTAGAGCCTTTTTCTCAATATGGTCGGTGAAGAGGGATTCGAACCCCCGACCCTCTGGTCCCAAACCAGATGCGCTACCAAACTGCGCTATTCACCGAGATGTTTGACTTAGGACTTGTCCCCGTCAACGAATGCGTATATTACGGATTCTGAACTGTGACGCAAGTGCTTTTTACAAAAAAACCTTAGGTCTTAATTCGTTTGATGAATAACTGAACACTAGCACGTAAAATGTGACTGATAACTCACAACAAAATACAGTTTATTAACCTTAGCAACATAATTGATCCAGATCAGTGTGCAACAAGGCACTGCCATTTAGTTTTATGCCTGTCGGGAACATCTTGGAGGAAACGTATGGACTTTTGGCTTGATCTCCTATTTGGTAATGCAGTGGGTCTATCGTCAATGATAGTAATCTTTGGGGCAATTGGTCTGATGTTATTTTACGGCGGTTTCTTCATATACAAGATCATGAACGACAAATCTCCTCACTAGATCTCGCTTAGCTCTAGAAACGCTTTGCACCGGAGTCGGTTACTTGCCTACTCCGGTTTTTTATTTGATCTCAATGCACCACTCATTGATATAATCCTATTATTCCTCCCTGTTCTTAATGAGATTACTACTATGTCTCACGATGACGATTTTGATCTGTTCCAACAGATGATGGGCGATGTAAAGCCGATCACTCAAGACACCGCCGAACACAAAAAAGTACACCAAGTAACCGAAGCGCAGCTCGCCAAGAGAGAAGCGGCAATCTGGCTAACAGAAGATGACCCAGAATACCTGTCACTTGATCACGCAGAAATGCTGAAACCAGAGGACTTTGTTGAGTTTAAACGTGATGGCGTACAAGACGGGGTTTACCGCAAGCTTCGTCTTGGCAAATATCCAATCCAAGCACGCCTAGATCTGCATCGTAAAACATTGAAAGAAGCTCGTGATGAAGTCGTAAAGTTTTTAAAACAGTGCCTATCAATGGACATACGAACGGTCGTTATTGTCCACGGCCGAGGAGAACGCTCAAATCCACCAGCACTAATGAAAAGCTTTGTTAGCAGCTGGCTACAACAAATCAGGGAAGTTCAGTGCGTGCATAGTGCGCAACGCTTTCACGGTGGAACCGGAGCCGTTTACGTTCTACTGAGAAAAAGTGCGGAAAAGAAATTAGAAACTCGCGAACGTCACCAAAAACGGTTGGGCTAAATTTCACCCTAATGCTAGAATGCCCGCCCTTATTCTTCCTTCCCTTTCACGGGAAGGAAACTTCATTCGCCGTTGTGAAACGTTAGGAGACAAAAATGTCACAAGACAACGCTAAACGATTAAATAAATTCATCAGTGAAACTGGCTTTTGTTCACGCCGTGAGGCAGACAGACTAATTGAACAAGGTCGTGTCACCATTAATGGAAACAAGCCTGAAATGGGTACAAAAGTGCTACCTGGTGATGATGTTTGTGTGGATGGTAAGCCAGTTGCAGCAAAAGAGAAGCCGATTTATATCGCTCTCAATAAACCAACAGGCATCACCTGTACAACAGAACGAGATGTACCTGGAAACATCGTTGATTTTATCGGTCACAAAAAACGTATCTTTCCGATCGGCCGCTTGGATAAACCCTCTGATGGTCTGATTTTTTTGACCAACGATGGCGACATCGTTAACAAAATCCTCCGTGCTGGCAACAGCCACGAAAAAGAGTACGTTGTGCGCGTGGACAAACCGATTACAGGTGAGTTTCTCAAACAGATGTCGAGCGGCGTTAAGATTCTCGATACCGTCACTCTACCTTGTAAGATAACGAAAGAGACTAAGTTCTCTTTCCGTATTGTGCTCACTCAAGGACTTAACCGCCAAATCCGTCGTATGTGTGAAGCACTAGGTTACGAAGTCTTTAAGCTTCGTCGTGTTCGAATCATGAATATCTCTCTTGACGGTATTCCGAACGGAAAATGGCGTTACTTAACTGACGATGAAGTCGCTGAGATTCTTGCTATGTGCGATGGTTCGGTGGGTACAGAAGAGGCATCAAAAACAGACTCTAGAGGTCGTAATATTCGTAAAGCGACCGACGCAAAGCTGTTTGATAGCCGTGAAGAAAACCAAGATTCTACTGCTCGTCGTAACCAGAAGACACGAACTTTCCGTGGTAACAATGCTGATGAATTCCGTCACGCACCAAACTCGAAAAAAGGCCAACAAAAGCGTCGTCAGCGTGATGATGAAGGCGGACGTCCAGCTAAAGAACATTACAAAGCGAAACCACAAGGTGAACGTAGCAGACCGCAAGGCGAGCATGGAAAATCGCACCGTAAACCAGATGCATCGAGCAATACGCACTCAGCAAACAAGCCTCAATCACCGAGTAAGCCTAAGCAGCATTACATGAACCCAAATGCCACGAAGCCAAGCAAACCAGCTAAACGCACCGGTGGTACATTGAGTCTGAAGAAGTAACGCTTCACTAACAGGCAAGATCAAAAAAAGGACGCTCATGAGCGTCCTTTTTATTTGTCATGAGTTTACAAACAAAGAGGTGCAAACTGACCGCGAGTTAAGCTCAGCAAATCTCTCGGGGCTAACTCGATTTCTAAACCACGTTTACCTGCACTCACACAGATGGTGTCTTGCTCTGCTGCGCTTTCGTGCAAAAAAGTAGGTAAAGCTTTCTTCTGCCCCAGTGGGCTAATCCCACCAACAACATAACCTGTGGTCTTTTGCGCGATTTCCGGATCAGCCATATCGGCCTTTTTGCCCTTCGCTGCTTTCGCTGCCAGTTTTAGGTTCAGCTTTTGATCAACAGGGATAATCGCAACCGCAAGGTTCTTTGGCTCGCCGTTCAAGCAGAACAGCAAGGTTTTAAATACTGTTTTCGGATCCTGCCCCAGTACTTCAGCAGCCTCCAAGCCATAACTATCGGCTCTAGGGTCGTGCTCATACTGATGAATCGTGTGTGGAATTTTTTTCTTTTTCGCAAGATTAATGGCCGGAGTCATCAAGATTCTCCTCATAAAAACAAAAAGCGCAGATTGAATCGGCTCTGCGCTTTTAGTTAATGATATCAGCGAGTTTGAGTCAATCGCTTTTTCTCTGTTGGGTTACTGATCAATCGCCGTATCAACTAAATACGTGATTTCACCTGAAGGGGCATACTCATTAACATCAACAGGGCTGTGTGTTTCTAAATAATCCTTCAAAACCTCAGCATCGGTAAAACCTGTATTTACATATCCTGGATGATCGTCGATTTTAGGGTAACCATCACCACCAGCAGCATTATAGCTTGGTACGGTAAAGCGGTAATTACCATCTAAGCGAAGCTGCTTGTTACCAATGAACACATTGGTTACCTCACCATTATTGATACTCATCGCAATACCCGCAAACTGCGCGTAAGCTCCAGAGTCGACAGGCTTAGTTGCAACGACATTTAGGTAATCCAATACTTCTTTGCCCGTCATATCAACGTAAGAGACCATATTGCCAAATGGCTGCACAGTCAGCACATCTTTGTAGGTAATGTCACCTGCTGCAATCGAATCGCGAACGCCGCCAGAATTCATTACGGCAAAATCTGCTTTTGCCCGTTCCATATGAGCCGTTGCAATTAATCGACCTAAGTTTGTTTGCTGGTAACGAACCACACTGCGGTCACCCTCAAGCTTACCGTTAGATTCTGCAATCTTCACGTTTAGCTTGCCTTGACCTTTTTCTTGATAAGGACGAAGAAACTCAAGCATCGCTTCGTCTTGTTCAATCTCTTCTTGGATCAAAACTCGTTGCGACTGACCATCAACTTTAATTTTCTTTTTCAAGTTTACTGGGATCAGATCGTAGCTCACCATCGAGAGTTCACCGTTACGAAACTCGTAATCGGCGCGTCCCACATATTTCCCCCACTCATGTGCCTGAACAATATAAGCACCATTTTGTTGATCAGGCTGACATTCATCACCCGGTTTAAAGCTCTTTTTGATGACATTTGGACCTTCCATACAAACCGGCTCTTGTGAGTGACCACCAACAATCATATCCAGATCACCTTCATTCAAATAACGAGCTAACGCTACATCACCAGGTGCATTGATGCCTCTATTGCCATTCTCATAGTGTCCCATATGTGTGACAGCAAAAATAAGGTCTGGGTACTCCGTTTCTTTCAGCTCAGCAATTAGATTCTTGGCTTCTTCTTTTGGGTCACGGAAGTCAATTTGTTCAATGAATTCAGGGTTGCCAAGTTTCGCTGTATCTTCGGTTGTAAGACCAATTACTGCAATCTTAATACCCTGTTTGTTAAACATCGCGTACGGTTGGAATAGGCGCTTGCCAGTATTTTTATCGTAAATATTGGCAGACAACATCGGAAAACTTGCCCACTCTTGCTGCTTGAAAAGCACATCCAATGGATTATCAAACTCATGATTACCTAGCGCCATCGCATCGTAACCAATTTTGCTCATGCCTTTAAAATCTGGCTCGGCATCTTGTAAATCAGACTCAGGTACTCCAGTGTTGATGTCACCACCAGAAAGCAGTAACACACTGCCCCCCTCTGCTTGTATTTCTTCACGCAAATCATCTATTAACGTTTTACGTGCCGCCATACCGTACTCGCCGTATCGATTTTGCCAAAAACGACCGTGATGATCGTTAGTGTGTAGCACGGTCAATTTATAGGTTGTATCTACATTCCATTCTGGTGCAGGTTGCGTAGCACACCCAGCTAACGAGGCCAAAATAGCGGCACTCAACGCAGTTTTAATAATCAGACGCTGCTTCATTTATTTACCTTTTTTCTTATTGGGAGTCACTGATGCACATTCCCAGCGGCCTAGAGCCTTTACAGCAAGAAGCTGAGAATGATGCGCCATCTGATAAAAAAATAGCCAACACGAGGTTGGCTATTGCATTTGATCACCAGTCATCTGGCGTTTACTTGATATCGATATCTGCAAAGCTCTTGATCAGATCATCAAGAGATTTCATTTGCGCTAGAAACGGTTCTAACTTGTCTAGCGGCAGTGCAGATGGGCCATCACAGCGTGCTTGGTCTGGGTTTGGATGCGCCTCGATAAATAGACCTGCGATGCCTGTTGCTAGACCCGCTTTCGCAAGTTCAACTGTCTGCTCACGACGACCGCCAGATGCCGCACCTGACGGATCACGCATCTGTAGTGAGTGCGTTACGTCAAAGATGATTGGGCTGCCTTTCGATGCATTTTTCATCACACCAAAGCCAAGCATGTCTACGACTAGGTTATCGTAACCGTGGCAAGAGCCGCGCTCACATAGGATGATCTTGTCGTTACCGCATTCCGCGAACTTCTCAACGATGTTACCCACTTGACCTGGGCTCATAAATTGAGGTTTCTTCACGTTGATAACCGCACCTGTTTTAGCCATTGCTTCAACAAGGTCAGTTTGACGAGCTAGGAATGCAGGAAGCTGAATAACGTCTACCACGTCAGCGACAGGTTGAGCTTGCGCTTCAGTGTGAACGTCAGTGATGATCTTCACACCAAATGTGTCTTTTAGCTCTTGGAAGATTTTCATACCTTCTTCAAGGCCTGGGCCACGGTATGAATGAACAGAACTGCGGTTTGCTTTGTCAAACGACGCCTTAAATACGTAAGGAATGCCAAGTTTTTCCGTTACTTTTACGTAGTGCTCACAGATCTGCATCGCAAGATCACGAGACTCAAGAACGTTCATACCTGCAAATAGGGTGAATGGCTTGTCGTTAGCAACCTGAATGTCGCCGATATTAACGATTTTCTGTTCCATTTTGATTCTCTTTTTCTGTCCACGATACGCCACAGTTCGGCACATCGATAAAATTAGTGAAGTGTGACGTGCGTTTCACTCATCACATTAACTTGTGATTTTAGTAGCTCAGAAGCCGGATCGTCAGGGCATTGGTCAATAAAGTACTGAAAATCTGACACCGCTACTTGAGGGCACTCTAGCTGTTGGAAAATAAAACCACGGTCACGAATCTCGTATGGGTCATCTGGCACAAAGGTTAACGCAAGGTTCGTACAACGCAACGCCAGCGTGTAGTGCTCTTCACGTAACATCGCGCTTTTGATCAACGCTAACCAGCGACCAATAATGGTTGGATTGTCAGCTTCTTCAAAGTGTTCTGGCTTTAACTGAGCCAACGGCCCTTCTTGCCCAATAAGCCAAGCTTGGAGAATTCTTTCCCCCACATACTCACCATTAAATGGGTTAATGTAGTCTGGCTTTTTATGCATCCAATCGACTTTTAGCAGAAACTGAGTAGGGAAAGTGACTCCCTTCAACGGGAAACCCAGCTTTTTACCTAGATATAATAAAATCGAACCTAAACTAACCGGGATACCTTTTCGGCGCTCCAACACTTTATCGATAAAGCTGTTGTCCGAAATAAAGTATTCCTGCTCGTCGCCTTTGAATCCCCACTCATGGAAAAACAGTCGTAGGAATGCATCAAATCGCTGCTCTTCATCGGTTTCATGAACAAGCGTGGCTTCTGCATCTTTGTAAAGACGCTCTAACTCTTGTTTCGCCCAATGTACTTTGGTTTCTGGGTTAATCGCTTTGTTTAGCTCAAGCGCACCTTCCACCAACGGTATATTGTCAAAATCTTCGTCAAAAAACTCTAACATGACGTCTTATCCAAATAACGTAGGGCTCTTAGACACAGCAATGTTTGCAGCCATGACCAACCAACCTAATGCGCCGAAAAAGCCAAATATCTTCAGTAGGTTGTTTTTCGCAAGCTTCAACGAGAAGAAACCGAGTGCAATGTACGCCAATACGCAGGTGATTTTGTTTGTTAACCACGGTGCGGCATCAGTAAACGGGATGAAACCAGTAATGAAAATAAGCGCGATACCTGACACTAGCAATGCAGTATCAACGATGTGGGGAAACACTTTCAAAAAGCGATTATTTCGCTTCGGTGAGTTCATCATCATTAACACGAATCGGATCGATAATAGTGTCGCGCTGAGCGCAATCGTCACTAAGTGTATGTGTTTTAGAGCTACGTACATTTTTCTTCTCTTTTTAGTTAGTTTTTGCTGACTTCCGTGATTAACAGGCAAAACAACCGAGCGTTACTCGATCGTTACCGCCGTAATCTTTTTCCGTGGCAACTTGTTGGTAACCAAAACCACGCATTATCTCACGTACGGCATCACCCTGATCATAACCATGTTCGAATGCCAGCCAACCGCCCACTTCAAGATACTGACGAGCAAGATCCGAGATATGGCGGATATCGGCTAAACCATTCTCCTTAGCAACTAATGCAGATTTTGGCTCAAAGCGCACATCACCTTGGGATAAATGTGGATCTTTTTCATCAATATACGGCGGATTGGAGACAATTAAAGCAAACTTCGTACCCTCTGCAATAGGCTCGAACCAACTGCCTTGAGCAAAGGTCACATTTTTGATGTTTAGCTGCTCAGCATTGTACTTTGCAAGTGCTTTCGCTTCTTGCTTGAGATCTACGCCCATCACTTGACGTTTTGGCATTTCAGATGCGAGTGCGATAGCAATTGCCCCCGTCCCCGTTCCAAGATCTAAAATAGGTCCTGTTTGCTCATAGGTCTTATCGAGTGCAACTTCGACCAAACGTTCTGTATCCGGTCTTGGGATCAAGGTGGAGGGAGAAACTTTGAACGGTAGAGACCAAAACTCTCGTTCACCAATAATATAAGCGACGGGTTCACCAGTTAAACGTCGTTCAAGTAGAGCGTCGAATTTTGCTTGTTGCTCTGCTTCTAATGCTTTTTCTGGCCAGGTCAGTAGATAAGTTCGTGGTTTGCCAAGGATATGGCAGAGGAGTACAGCTGCATCGAGAGAAGGCGACTCTTTGCCGCCTTCTGCCAGTTTCGCCGTCGCACTTTTCAGTGCTTGCTCAATTGATTGAACTTGGCTCATCGATTAGCCGTTCTCTGCGAGCGCCGCAAGTTGGTCTGCTTGGTGCTCTTGAATCACAGGATCAATCAAGCTCTGCAGGTCACCTTCCATCACTTCGTTCAAACGATAGATGGTTAGGTTGATACGATGATCAGACACACGACCTTGTGGGTAGTTGTAGGTACGAATACGGTCACTGCGGTCACCAGAACCTAGAAGGTTACGACGTGTATCAGACACTTCTGCGGCACGACGTTCTTCTTCCGCTTGAACGATACGAGCAGCAAGAACCGCCATCGCTTTCGCTTTATTCTTGTGCTGTGAACGCTCGTCCTGACACTCTACTACCGTACCCGTTGGTAAGTGGGTAATACGGATTGCAGAATCCGTGGTGTTAACGTGCTGACCACCCGCGCCAGATGCACGGAACGTATCGATTTTCAGGTCTGCTGCTTTGATTTCTGGCAGATCCGCCTCTGGGATTTCCGCCATCACCGCTACGGTACATGCAGATGTATGCACACGGCCTTGAGATTCAGTTGCTGGAACACGTTGTACACGGTGACCGCCTGACTCAAACTTCAGTACGCCGTACGCACCGTCGCCGCTCACTTTTGCGATCATCTCTTTGTAACCACCGTGTTCAGCTTCGTTTGAAGACATCACTTCGATGCGCCAGCCACGCTTTTCTGCGTACTTGCTGTACATACGGAATAGATCACCCGCGAAGATACCCGCTTCGTCGCCACCCGCACCTGCACGAATTTCTAGGAAACAGTTACGATCATCGTTCGGATCTTTTGGCAGAAGAAGAATCTGTAGCTCATCAGTAAGACGCTCAATAGTCGCTTTCGCTTCTTTGATTTCTTCTTGCGCCATTTCACGCATTTCTTCGTCGTCTTCGTTTGCCATCTCTTCAGCGGCGACAAGATCTTCTTGCGCTTGTTGATAAGCTTGGAAGCACTTGGTTACTTCTTCTAGCTGAGAGTACTCTCTTGATAGAGCACGGAATTTGTCCTGATCTCCAATAACATCAGGATCACCAAGAAGATGTTGAACTTCTTCGTAACGTTCTACTAGCGTTTCTAGCTTAGTCAGAATAGAGGCTTTCATAGTGTCGTTTTCTTAATAAAAAGCGTGAGTTATAGATCATCCAAGCCGAGTGTCTGGCGGATAATCGTTAATTTTGCTGGTTCGCCTTGCTCTGCCGCACTTTGCAGTGCGCGAGTTGGGGCGTGAATCAGTTTGTTGGTGAGTTTATTACTCAGCTCGCGCAGCACTTTCTCCGGATCTGCGCCCGCCGCTAAAGATTGCAAACTTTTGCTCAGTAACTCTTCACGAATTTCGTTGGCTGATTTGCGATAGTCGCGAATACTATCGACGGCTTGCAGTGAACGCAACCATGTCATAAACGCAGCGCTTTCTTCACTAACAATCGCTTCAGCTTGAATCGCTTCGACTTTACGCTGCTCAATGTTGCTGTCGATGATAGATTGCAAGTCATCAACAGAATACAGATATGCGTCGTTCAGTTCACCGACTTCCGACTCTACATCTCGCGGCACCGCAATATCGACTAACAAGATAGGTTGATGTCGGCGCTGCTTCAGAGCCGTTTCGACCATACCTTTGCCAATAATAGGCAATGGGCTCGCCGTTGAGCTAATCACGATATCCGCTTTCGCCAAATGTTCAGGAATTTCGTTCAAACTGATCACTTCTGCGCCAAATTGATCCGCTAAGCCTTGCGCACGCTCTTTAGTGCGGTTCGCGACAATCATTTTTGTGCAGCCGTTGGATGCTAAATGCTTTGCGACCAGTTCAATCGTCTCACCCGCACCAACCAAAAGCACGGTTGAATCAGATAACGACTCAAAAATATGTTTTGCCAATGTACATGCGGCATAAGCCACCGACACAGCATTACCGCCGATATCTGTTTCTGTTCTCACACGCTTGGCGACTGAGAACGTCTTTTGAAACAGTTTATCAATTGAAGCATCGACGGCTTGATGATCTCGCGAGTCAGAGAATGCTTGCTTTACCTGCCCCAAAATTTGAGGCTCACCCAACACCAGAGAATCTAGCCCGCATGATACGCGCATCAAATGCTTAATTGCGGCTTGTTCTTCATGCACATACAAACTCGGCATTAAATCTTCGCGGCTCACTTGATGAAACTGAGCAAGCCAATCGATTAACTTATTTCGCGCTCCTTGCTTAACATCGCAGTACAACTCAGTTCGGTTACAGGTTGAAACAATCACACTGCCGTTAACCGCTTCGTGCTCTCTAAGTTGCTCGAGTGCAGGGCCGAGTTTATCCGGACCAAACGCCACCTTCTCTCGCAAGTCGACAGACGCTGTATTGTGATTGATTCCAATAGCAAGCAAGGACATCTAACGTGGTATCTCTGGGATAGGTTATAAAATAGGTCCAGAATTTTACTGTAAGCACGCATTTATTGAAAGGGTAAGCCGGATTTGTTTTCCTAACTGCGACTTTTCAATGCTATAGTTGTGAGCGATTCCCGACGAAACTGATTAATAAGCCATCAAACATGACGTTACGCTCCTTTATTCTTTTTTTCTTGTCGAGCTTACTGCTCGCTGGTTGTTCCTCCGTTCCTGAAAGTGTTACCAGCGTTGAATGGCAAGCTCATGAGCAACGACTCGAGACCATCCAAGATTTTCAAGCAACGGGAAAACTTGGTTATATTGGCCCAGACCAAAGACAAAATTTAAATTTCTACTGGAAACATTCTTCAGCACTCAGTCAACTACGTTTAACAACGATTCTTGGTCAAACGGCATTAAAGCTCACCATCACACCACAAGGTGCCACAGTAGAAACTTACGACGACCAGGTCCTTTCCTCTCGCAGTGCAAACCAGCTAATTTACCGTCTTACGGGGTTAATGATGCCCGTTGAACACATGCCTGACTGGCTATTAGGCCTACCGACCGATGCCGACAAATTCCAATTGTCCCCAACCAATACACTGCAAGCGTTAAACAAACAAATTGGTTTAAATGATTGGAGTATTGCTTATCAACGGTATGGCGACGTTCAATGGCATGAGCAGTCTCTACCACTGCCAAATAAACTGAAACTCACCACTGCTGACGTAAAAATAAATCTAGTGATCACAAAATGGAACATCACCCAATGATCGAACTTTCAACCCGCTGGCCATCGCCAGCGAAATTGAATCTCTTTCTATACATCAACGGTCGCACAGAAAACGGCTACCACGAGTTACAAACCTTATTCCAATTCGTCGATCACGGCGATGAGCTCACCATTCAAGCAAACCATTCTGGTGATATTACGATTTCTCCAGATATAGAAGGTGTGCCTCTTCAAGACAATTTAATTTGGAAAGCAGCAACCGCGCTTCAAGCTTACTCAAACTGCCCTTTTGGCGCGCATATTGATCTACAGAAAGTGCTGCCTATGGGTGGGGGCATTGGTGGGGGCTCATCGAATGCAGCTACAGCATTAGTGGCACTGAACTACTTGTGGCAACTGAATCTAACTGACGATGAACTGGCTGAAATTGGTTTAAAGTTGGGCGCAGATGTGCCCGTGTTTGTGCGCGGATTTGCAGCTTTCGCTGAAGGTGTTGGCGAGAAACTCTCCCCCGCTTATCCAGAAGAAAAGTGGTATTTAGTCGTCAGACCGAATGTTTCTATCGCAACCGTCGACGTTTTTTGTCATCCAGATCTAACGCGAAACACCCCAAAACGAGATCTAGAAACACTTTTAAATACGCCAAGCGTAAACGATTGCGAAAAAATTGTACGAATGCTCTACCCAGAGGTTGATAAGCAACTTTCTTGGCTGCTACAATACGCGCCGTCAAGATTGACGGGGACAGGATCTTGCGTTTTTGCTGAATTTTCGAGCAAATCTGAAGCAGAAACTATCCTTGCACAACTCTCTGATAAAGTCTCGGCATTTGTCGCCCAAGGGCGCAATATTTCGCCATTAAAAGAGACTTTGGCTGAATACCAATCAGCCTCACACCGACCTATTTAAACTGGACGCAAACCCGAGGTTTCCACCGTGCCTGATATGAAGCTATTTGCTGGTAACGCAACACCTGAACTAGCCCAACGTATTGCTGATCGTCTTTACATCTCTCTTGGTGATGCATCTGTTTCTCGCTTTTCTGATGGCGAAGTTGCAGTTCAAATCAATGAGAATGTTCGTGGTAGCGATGTTTTCATCATTCAATCCACTTGTGCACCGACTAACGACAACCTAATGGAATTGGTTGTTATGATTGATGCAATGCGCCGTGCTTCAGCAGGCCGTATCACTGCAGTTATCCCTTACTTCGGCTACGCTCGCCAAGACCGTCGTGTACGTTCTGCGCGTGTGCCAATTACTGCAAAAGTTGTTGCTGATTTTCTATCTAACGTTGGTGTTGACCGCGTTCTAACTATCGACCTACACGCAGAGCAAATTCAAGGCTTCTTCGATGTACCTGTAGACAACATCTTCGGCACGCCAGTGCTACTTGAAGATATGCAGGCTCGCGGTCTAGATAACCCTGTTGTGGTATCTCCTGACCTAGGTGGCGTTGTTCGTGCTCGCGCAACAGCAAAAGCACTAGGCGACATCGACATCGCAATCGTAGATAAGCGTCGTCCACGTGCAAACGTTTCTGAAGTAATGAACCTAATCGGTGATGTTGAAGGTCGTGACTGTGTGATCGTTGATGACATGATCGACACAGGTGGCACACTATGTAAAGCAGCTGAAGCACTAAAAGAGCGCGGCGCTAAGCGTGTATTCGCTTACGCTACTCACGCTGTATTCTCAGGCAACGCTGCGGACAACATCAAGAACTCAGTTCTTGACCAAGTTATCGTAACTGACTCTATCTCTCTATCTAAAGAGATGGCTGCAACAGGCAAAGTGACAACACTAAGCCTATCTCGCATGTTGGCTGAAGCGATTCGTCGTATCAGCAACGAAGAGTCAATCTCTGCAATGTTCAACTAATCCGAACATTTCAGTTACACTGATTTCAAAAGCACCCCTCTTTGGGGTGTTTTTTTATTTGTACTGATAACCAGAAAATCCCTTGGTCGCCCACTGTGAGAATTCTGTGCTATCATACTGCGCTTTTTGAGATTCCAGAGAGATCCTAACCTTGAGTCAACAAATCAAACTTCTTGTTGGTCTTGCTAATCCAGGACCAGAATACGCCAGAACTCGTCACAATGCGGGCGCTTGGGTTGTAGAAGAATTAGCACGCGTTCACAACGTTACACTGAAGAACGAACCAAAGTTTTTTGGTCTAACAGGACGCATTATGGTCAATGGCCAGGATCTCCGTTTGCTTATCCCAACCACCTTCATGAATCTATCAGGTAAATCGATCGCAGCGCTTGCGAAATTTTATCAAATTAAGCCTGAAGAGATCATGGTTGCTCATGACGAGCTAGACTTACCGCCAGGTGTCGCTAAGTTTAAAAAAGGTGGGGGTCACGGTGGACACAACGGTCTGCGTGACACCATTAGCAAACTGGGCAATAACAAAGATTTTTATCGTCTTCGCATTGGCATTGGTCATCCGGGACACAAAGATAAAGTGGCGGGCTTTGTATTAGGTAAAGCGCCAGCTAAAGAGCAAGAGCTTTTAGATGCAGCAGCTGATGAGGCTGTTCGTTGTCTAGATATCCTGATTAAGGATGGCCTATCTAAAGCACAAAATCGCCTCCACACGTTCAAAGCTGAATAAGGTTACTATCATGGGTTTTAAATGTGGCATCGTTGGTCTACCTAACGTAGGTAAATCAACTCTGTTCAACGCACTAACTAAAGCGGGTATCGAAGCAGCAAACTTCCCGTTCTGTACCATTGAACCAAACACTGGTGTGGTTCCTGTGCCAGATCTACGTCTAGACGCACTAGCTAAGATCGTTAACCCACAGAGAGTTCTTCCAACGACGATGGAGTTCGTGGACATCGCTGGTCTTGTTGCTGGTGCATCACGTGGTGAAGGTTTAGGTAACAAATTCCTAGCTAACATCCGTGAAACAGACGCGATTGGCCACGTTGTACGTTGTTTTGAAAACGAAAACATTGTTCATGTTTCAGGTAAAGTTTCACCTATCGAAGATATCGAAGTGATCAACCTTGAACTTGCAATGGCTGACCTTGATTCTTGTGAGCGCGCGATTCAACGTAACGCGAAGAAGGCAAAAGGCGGCGATAAAGACGCAAAATTTGAACTAACAGTACTAGAAAAACTGTTACCAGTACTAACTGAAGGCGGCATGGCACGCACAGTTGAGCTATCTAAAGAAGAGTTAGCAGCAATCGGCTACCTAAACTTCCTTACACTGAAGCCAACTATGTACATTGCAAACGTAAACGAAGATGGTTTCGAAAATAACCCATATCTAGATGCGGTTCGCGAGTTCGCAGAAAAAGAAAACAACGTCGTTGTACCTGTATGTGCAGCTATCGAATCTGAACTATCTGAACTAGAAGATGAAGATCGCGAAGAATTCCTAGCGGATATGGGGATCGAAGAACCGGGGCTGAACCGTGTAATTCGCTCTGGTTACGAGCTACTGACTCTTCACACCTACTTCACGGCAGGTGTTAAAGAAGTACGTGCGTGGACAATCCCTGTTGGTGCAACTGCGCCTCAGGCTGCAGGTAAGATCCACACTGACTTCGAGAAAGGCTTTATTCGTGCAGAAGTAGTCGGTTACGACGATTTCATCCAATTCAATGGTGAAAATGGCGCAAAAGACGCAGGTAAATGGCGTCTAGAAGGTAAAGACTACATCGTAAAAGATGGTGATGTTGTACACTTCCGCTTCAATGTTTAATTAAATGAATGAATTTTAAACACTTCATTTACACTAAAAGCCAGCTGCTAAGCTGGCTTTTTTAATACCTTAAGTAAATGAGCAAAAATAAATTACCTAACTGCGAGCTAATTTATTTCCAGTTTTAGATCATAAACACGCCTCTTTGTTTAAAAAGGAAGCGAACGAGGTTTTTTCCGAAATTTATTAAAAAAAACTGTTGACGGATCTCACTCAACTTCGCATAATGCGCGCCGTTCCCAACGACAAGGCAACGAAGCGTTGAGAGCAAAAAATATGGTTTTGGCTACGTAGCTCAGCTGGTTAGAGCACATCACTCATAATGATGGGGTCACAGGTTCGAATCCCGTCGTAGCCACCATTCCTAAGTGTTCTTTTTATCAGAGCAATTAGGAATAGATGCGGAAGTGGCGGAATTGGTAGACGCACCAGATTTAGGTTCTGGCGCCGCAAGGTGTGAGAGTTCAAGTCTCTCCTTCCGCACCATATTTTGAATAGTCATTGTGACTATTGCCTGCAGGTCTATCGCCAAGCGGTAAGGCAGCGGCTTTTGATGCCGCCATTCCCTGGTTCGAATCCAGGTAGACCTGCCATTATTCAAGTGAGATTCCTTTATAAAAGGGGTTGTCACTGAGAGCGTGAAGGTTTATATTGTCTCGCTCCAAAAGATGGCTACGTAGCTCAGCTGGTTAGAGCACATCACTCATAATGATGGGGTCACAGGTTCGAATCCCGTCGTAGCCACCATGAACAACGTTATTTAGGTTTTTACCAATTACCTTGATAACTACAGAATAAGTTGCGGAAGTGGCGGAATTGGTAGACGCACCAGATTTAGGTTCTGGCGCCGCAAGGTGTGAGAGTTCAAGTCTCTCCTTCCGCACCATTATTTAAGTCTCTTTTATTAGAGCAATGTAGGGCTATCGCCAAGCGGTAAGGCAGCGGCTTTTGATGCCGCCATTCCCTGGTTCGAATCCAGGTAGCCCTGCCATATACAATGATATTGAGATTTTACCAATTATCTTGATATCTACAGATCAAGTTGCGGAAGTGGCGGAATTGGTAGACGCACCAGATTTAGGTTCTGGCGCCGCAAGGTGTGAGAGTTCAAGTCTCTCCTTCCGCACCATT